>Ga0308168_1000002_pt1 | contig 1518852 bp, 1300 predicted proteins | sample PhyCR2_FD_202133 | JGI IMG/M metagenome (GOLD analysis project Ga0308168, IMG submission 202133) | Phyllosphere microbial communities from UC Gill Tract Community Farm, Albany, California, United States - DLSLRC.R2 | ecosystem: Host-associated > Plants > Phyllosphere > Unclassified | place... | reverse complement strand
ACGAATGGATATTCGGTTGCCAGGTCAGGAACCAGTCGGTCGAGAACGGCAGCATGCCCTTGGGTGGAGAGACACCCTTGAGCTCCTTGTACAGCTTGAGCAGGCGTTCGCGCGACAGCGAGACTTCAGTCTCGAGCAGTTGCAGGCGTGCGCCCAGGTTGATCAGTTCAATGGCGAGCTGGATTTCCTGCGCCTCGGTGACAACGCTCTTTTTACTCATGGCGATACGGCTCCCGGCACTGTCGGCCTTACAGCAAGACCGCTGACAGCGATTATACGATCTCTTCGACTGGCTGGCCGGCCATCAGGATGGCGGCGTGCGACTGGGCCAGGCTGCGGTCTTTCGTATGGCTCGTCAGCATCGACAGGATCGCACTGTCGTCGAAGCGGAAGCGGGCCAGCATCATGTTGCCGCCAGCAAGCTTCAGGATTTGCGCATTGCTCATGCCTTCGATCAGGTCGGCGATGTCGGCCGAGACGCCCAGACGGAAAATGGCGGTGACCTTGTCGGCACGGATCATTTGCTGTGCCAGCATCAGGTAGCTCAGGTTAGCGTCGCGAATTTCAGCCATCATGTCGTTCATCGTCATTTTCTCTCTCCAGTCGTTGTGTCGGCTGCCGTTGTGTTGCCGATGAGATAGATTCTGACCGTGGGGAAACTATTCACAAATTGGAGAAAGTCTGTATTTTCAGTCAGTGAACGACGAGACGGACCCATAGAAGTTTGTCTGACAAACCCATCTGGTTCCCTATGAAACCCTGCGAAAAAACAGGGCTGTTTGGTGCAGTAAAGCACCTTGATGATATGCAGCAACAAAACGCATTTGTCGCAATTTTGCCACTCGGCAACAGCAGCTAATCTCTTTAACGGCAGCTTGCGGGGCAACTTTAGGGTCGGATTGAAAAAATTTTCAACATTTTCGCGACCACCCAAACTGCGCCATCCTGCCTGCTCTTCCATTTACGGCAGCAGTGCCGCCGACTTCAGGGCGGTTCGCCACTATTTTTAAAAAACAGGTGCGGCTCGCTGCCTATCTGGCACTGTTATCGGACGGTCCTGCGGGAACTTTAGGGTTCGCTGCAAAAAAATTTGAACTTTTTTTCGTCGTATCGTCCCCAGGCCAAAAATCGTGCAATCCACGTTTTGCTTTATTATTAACACGATGCGCACTACCCCTACTCCCCTCAACCAGCCGTTCTCGGTGTACCTCGACCTGGTCCGCTTCCTTGCCGCGCTGGCCGTGGTACTGATGCATATGCGCATGTTCAGGCTGGTGAGTATTCCCGGCTCCGAGCACTGGACGCTGCTCGGCCGCGAATCGGTCATGGCCTTCTTCGTGTTGTCCGGCTTTGTCATCGCCTACACCACGCAGATGCGCCGCCCCGATGCACTCGACTTCACCGTCGCGCGCGCGGCACGGATCTATTCGGTCGCCCTGCCCGTGCTGCTGCTGGGCTTTCTGTGCGCTTACCTGAGCCAGGGCCCGCACGTTCCCGGCATGGACGCGAGCTACCAGGTGGCCAAACCCTGGTTCTATATCCCGTTTCACCTGCTGTTCATGGGCGACCTGTGGCGACTGTCCGAGCATCCTCCCTGGCTCGGCCCCTGGTGGTCGCTCAATTACGAGGTCTGGTTCTATGTACTGTTCGGCGTCGCCTGCTACGTGCGCCGTCCATGGCGCCTGCCGGCAATTGCCCTGCTGCTGGCCGTCATGGGTTACAAGCTGTGGCTCCTGCTGCCCGTCTGGCTGGCAGGGGTTGCGCTGTACCACTGGCAGGCGCGCTACAGCCTGAGCCGCACAGCGGCGCGCGCCGGCTGGGCGCTGAGCATGGTCTTGCTGGTAGCCTACGAGGCATATGGCGTCGAGGAACTGCTGCGCGAGGCCGGCCGTGCCAGCTGGCTAGGCCAGTACGTCGCACTCGGCAACGCCGACCGTTTCCTGGCCGACTATGCCTTCGGCCTGATCGTCGTGCTCAACTTTGCCTGCGCCCGCTTCGCCGGCTTTACCGGCCTGCTGCGCGTGGCGCGGCCCATCCGGCTGTTCGCCGCCTATACGCTGACGCTGTACCTGTCCCATGCGCTGGTACTGATCGGCTGGTCCGAGGTGTATCCGCATGATCCCGCCAGCGTGACTGACGTACTGGTCCTGGCGGCTGCAGTCGCCCTCGCTACTGCATTGCTCGGCATGCTGACCGAGCAGCGCAAGGACGTGTTCAAGCGCCTGTTCGAGCGTGCGCTGCGCCCGCTGCGGCGCCATGCGCCGCGCCCAGCCCATCACACTGGCGCTGGCACCGACCAACCCCATCAAGGAGAAACAAGATGACGTGTGACGTACTGATCCTGCCCGGTCTGTTCAATTCCGGCCCCCGCCACTGGCAATCGCTGTGGCACGAGCGTCATCCGGCATGGCGCCGCGCGGAGCACCGCGACTGGACCAACCCCGACCGCGACGAGTGGGTGGCCGAGATGGAAGAAGCCATCGCCGGCTGCAGCGGCGCCCCGGTGCTGGTCGCGCACAGCCTCGGCTGCATGCTGGTCGCGCATTGGGCGCTGTCGGGCTCACCCCTGAAAGTGGCAGGCGCGTTTCTGGTGGCACCCAGCGACGTCGAGCGGCCATCGTTCCCGATCCCCGCCGGCAACTGGGCGCCGGTCCCCCGCACGCCGCTACCGTTTCCCAGCATGATCGTCGCCAGCACGAACGATCCCTATGCCACCCTCGAGCGCACCCAGTCGTTTGCCGACGCCTGGGGCAGCAAACTGGTCGAGATCGGCGACGCTGGCCACGTCACCACCGATTCAGGCTATGGCGACTGGCCCGAAGGCTTGCGTTTGCTGGACGCGTTTTGTGCTGACATGGCGGCGCAACACCAGAAGACGTAACGACAGGTGTTCTGACTCGCGCTGCGGCGCAGGGCCGCAAGCCCCAAAAACAGAAAGCCGCCGCTCCCGGTAACGGGAGCGGCGGCTTTTACACTAACGGGTCAAGCGCTTACTTCGCGCCAGAGAGCAGCATCCCGTTCAGGCGCTTCACGAACGACGCCGGATCGCTCAGGCTGCCGCCTTCGGCCAGCATTGCCTGATCGAACAGGATGTGCGACCAGTCAGCAAAGCGCGGGCTCGTCGTGTCTTCGTACTTCAGGCGCTGCACCAGCGGGTGGTCCGGGTTGATCTCGAGGATCGGCTTGGATTCCGGCGCGTCCTGGCCTGCGGCCTTGAGCATGCGCAGCAGGTTGCCCGACAGCTCGTTGTCATCTGCCACCAGACAGGCCGGCGAATCGGTCAGGCGGAACGTCACGCGCACGTCCTTGGCCTTCTCGCCCAGCGCGCCCTTCATGCTCTCGACCAGTTCCTTGTAGCCGGCTTCGGTCTCGGCATGTTCCTTCTTCTCGGTCTCGTCTTCCAGCGCGCCCAGGTCCAGACCGCCCTTGGCGACCGATACCAGTTCCTTGCCTTCGAACTCAGTGAAGAACGACAGCATCCACTCGTCGACGCGGTCGGTCATCAGGATGACTTCGACGCCCTTCTTGCGGAAGATTTCCAGGTGCGGGCTGTTCTTGCCGGCGTTGTAGTTGTCAGCCGTGACGTAATAGATCTTGTCCTGGCCTTCCTTCATGCGGCCGATATAGTCGGCGAACGAGACGGTCTGGGCGTCCGAGTCATTGGCGGTCGACGCAAAGCGCAGCAGCTTGGCGATGCGGTCCTTGTTGGTCGCATCCTCGCCCACGCCTTCCTTGAGCACCTGGCCGAATTCCTTCCAGAAGGTCGCGTACTTGTCCTTGCCGGCCTGCTCTTCCGAGTTCGCCATTTCTTCCAGCATGCCCAGCACGCGCTTGGTCGAGCCTTCGCGGATCACGCGCACGTCGCGCGACTCCTGCAGGATTTCACGCGAGACGTTCAGCGGCAGGTCGCTCGAGTCGATCACGCCCTTGATGAAGCGCAGGTAGGTCGGCATCAACTGCTCGGCGTCGTCCATGATGAAGACGCGCTTGACGTACAGCTTGATGCCGCCGCGCTTGTTGCGATCCCACAGGTCGAACGGCGCGTGCGCCGGCACATACAGCAGCTGCGTGTATTCGCTGCGGCCCTCGACCCGGTTATGGGTGTAGGTCAGCGGTTCCTGGAAGTCGTGCGAGACATGCTTGTAGAACTCGTTGTACTGCTCTTCGGTGATGTCGTTCTTCGAGCGTGCCCACAGCGCGCTGGCCTGGTTCACGGTCTCGACGTCGTCCTTCAGGACGGTTTCCTTCTTTTCTTCGTCCCACTCTTCTTTCTGCATCACGATCGGCAGCGAGATGTGGTCGGAGTATTTGCGGATGATCGACTTGAGCTTCCATGCCGACAGCAGTTCTTCTTCGCCGTCGCGCAGGTGCAGGATCACGTCGGTGCCGCGACCGGCTTTTTCGATCTGCTCGATGCTGTAATCGCCTTCACCTGCAGACTCCCAGCGCACGCCTTCGGATGCGTCGGCGCCTGCGCGGCGGGTCTCGACGGTGATTTTCGACGCGACGATGAAGCCCGAATAGAAGCCCACGCCGAACTGGCCGATCAGGGCCGCATCCTGCTGCTGGTCACCCGAGAGCTTGCTGAAGAATTCCTTGGTGCCCGACTTGGCGATGGTGCCCAGGTGCGAGATCACTTCGTCACGGTTCATGCCGATACCGTTGTCCGAGATCGTGATCGTCTTGGCGGCGGCGTCGAACGCCACCTTGATTTTCAGTTCGTGGTCGTTGCCGTACAGGGCGTCGTTGTTGATCGCCTCGAAGCGCAGCTTGTCGGAAGCATCCGACGCGTTCGAGATCAATTCGCGCAGGAAGATTTCCTTGTTGGAGTACAAGGAGTGAATCATCAGTTGCAGCAGCTGTTTTACTTCAGCCTGAAATCCAAGGGTTTCTTTTTCGGCGTGTGCCATCTTGTTCCTCGTTAAAGACAAATAGGGGTTGGTCAGACCCGGACGCATATGTGGCCCTGCCGGAGGATTTCAAGAGATATTTTTGATAAGCAATATCGCGCAGCGCCGATGCCCCCGGCATGGGCGCTCCCGAAGCCTGCGGTTGGGCAGCGCCGCCGGCTCGACGTACAATACCGGATTCATTCACGCACCCTGGAAATTCCATGACCGTCTACGACAAACTCAAAGAACTGAACATCACGCTGGAAGCGCCAGCCACTCCGGCAGCGGCCTACGTCATGTACGTCCAGACCGGCAACCTCGTGTTCATCTCGGGCCACATCGCCAAGAACGCCGACGGATCGCCAAATGCCGGCATCCTGGGCCGCGACAAGACCACGGCCGACGGCCAGGCCGCTGCACGCTCGGTCGCCATCGACCTGATCGGGACGCTGCAGGAAGCCGTCAGCGGCGACCTGACCCGCGTCAAGCGCATCGTCAAGCTCATGAGCCTGGTCGCATCGACCCCGGACTACAACGAACAGCACCTGGTCACGAACGGCGCGTCGGAACTGATCGGCGAAGTGTTCGGTGACGCCGGCAAGCATGCGCGTTCGGCCTTCGGCGTCGCATCGCTGCCACGTGGCACCTGCGTCGAGATCGAGATGATCGTCGAAGTGGCATAAACACAGCGTTTGCGTGGCAATAACCGGCGCACATTCGCCGGTGTTTCCTTTACTGTGATTCACGGGTGGCGCTGACCCGGCGCCGTCCGCCGACAAGAGATCGCCTACCCGGCGTGTTCTATATAATGGCCCGGCACGACCGTGCCCCTTCCTGCGAGACAAGTATGAAAATCGACAACCCCAATCCTATCCAGTGGCAGTTCTCGGAACGCGCCGCGCAGCTGCAAAGCTCCTTCATCCGCGAAATCCTGAAGATCACCCAGCGTCCGGACATCATTTCGTTCGCCGGCGGCCTGCCATCGCCCGCGACCTTCCCGGTCGAGCGCATGAAAGCGGCCTATGACAAGGTGCTGAGCGAAGCCGGCAAAGTGGCGCTGCAATACGGCCCGACCGACGGTTACGCGCCACTGCGCGAATGGATTGCCAATTCCTTGTCGACCGAAGGCTCGACCATCCTGCCGGAACAGATCCTGATGACGTCCGGCTCGCAACAGGCGCTCGACCTGCTCGGCAAGGTGCTGGTCGACGAAGGCAGCCGCGTGCTGGTCGAAACCCCGAGCTACCTGGGCGCGCTGCAGGCGTTCTCGGTGTACCGCCCCGAATTCAAATCGGTCGACACCGACGAGCACGGCCTGGTGCCGTCGTCGATCGATGCCGTCGCCAAGGGCGCGCGCATGCTGTACTCGCTGCCGAACTTCCAGAACCCGACCGGCCGCAGCCTGTCGCTCGAGCGCCGTCGCGAACTGGTGGAAACCTGCGCGCGCCTGGCCATCCCGCTGATCGAGGACGATCCGTACGGTTCGCTGTCGTACCGCGGCGAGCCGATGCCGAAGATGGTCGCGATGAACCCGGACGGCGTCATCTACATGGGTTCGTTCTCGAAGGTGCTCACGCCAGGCATCCGCCTCGGTTACGTGTGCGCTCCGCTGCCGCTGGTGCGCCGCCTGGAGCTGGCCAAGCAGGCCGCCGACCTGCACACCGCGCAGCTCACGCAGATGGTCGTGCACGAAGTCGTCAAGGATGGTTTCCTCGACGAGCACATCCCGACCATCCGCAAGCTGTACAGCGACCAGTGCCAGTGCATGCTCGACGCGATGAAAGAATACTTCCCGACGAGCGTCAGCTGGACCGAACCGGAAGGCGGCATGTTCATCTGGGTCACGCTGCCACAGCAGATCGACGCGATGAAACTGCTCGAACAGTCGCTCGCCGCCAAGGTGGCGTTCGTGCCGGGCGCGCCGTTCTACGCCAATGATCCAGCATCGAACACGCTGCGCCTGTCGTTCGTGACGGTGCCACCGGAACGCATTCGCGAAGGCATTGCCATCCTCGGCAAGCTCATCGCCGGCATGCTGTAACAGCCTGTTTGGCCCGCGAGTCATTCGCGGGCCAACAACGGTTCAGTTGCATTATTGCAACAACTGTATCACGTGGTGGGTTTCTGGCAAGATCAGTTGTCTGATTACCTTGGATTGCGGTTATGATTTCCTCACACTGATGAGGTCTTTCCGCAATTGATGATGCACCCTGCTCTAGCGCTTGCAGCTCCGGCGCGCCAATCCGCCATTCTGATCGTCGACGACGCCCCCGACAGCGTCGGCTTGTTGCAAGACATGATGCGACAGCAGGGCTACCAGACCTTCGTTGCCAGCAGCGGCAAGCGCGCGCTCGACATCGCGCAGCGCGTCCAGCCCGACCTGATCCTGCTCGACGTCCGCCTGCCCGATCTCGACGGGCTGGAAATCTGCCGCCGCCTCAAGCGCGCGCCCGACACCGCCCATATTCCCGTCATCTTCATCACCGAATGCGGCGAGACCGATGACGTCGTCGCCGGCTTCGACACCGGCGCCGCCGATTACATTGCCAAGCCCGTGCGCATGGCCGAAGTCTGCGCGCGTGTGCGTGCCCAGCTGCGCCTGCGCAGCAGCAGCGACAGCCAGAAACAGCAGGCCGAGCGCCTCCAGCTGGTCGTCGACGGGATGGATGAAGGCCTGATGCTCGTCGATGCAAGCGGGTGCATCGCCTTTGCCAACCCGGCCAGCGAAGGCTTCCTGGCGCAGCCGCGCAACCTGCTCGTCGGGCGCCCGCTGTATGACCTGCTCGAGCCGCCAGCGGCCCACGACTACGCCGCCTTCTTCGCCAACCCGTCGGACGAGCATGCTGCTGCGCGCTGCCGGGGCACGCGCGAAGTGCTGCTGCGCCAGCCCGACGGCGCATTGCGTGCGATCGACATGGGGCTCTCGCCGATGGCCGGCGACGAAACCCTGTTCGTCATCCTGCTGCACGACATCACGCACCACAAGCAGTCCGAGACGGCGCTGCAGCATGCCGCCCTGGTCGACCCGCTCACGCGCATCGCCAACCGCCGCCACTTCGACGCCTTCCTCGAAAAAGAATGGCAGCGCGCGATCAGGAACGGCCAGCCGCTGTCGCTGATCGTGATCGACGTCGACCATTTCAAGGGCTACAACGACAGCCTGGGCCACGCCGCCGGCGACACCTGCCTGCAGGCGATCGCCGAAGCGCTGCAATCGCATGCGATGCGCCCAACCGATCTCGCGGCGCGCTATGGCGGTGAGGAATTTGTCGTGCTGCTGGCCGATACCAGCGCCGCAAACGCCGCGAGTCTCGGTGAAACGATCCGCGCCCACATCGAGGACCTGGCCATGCCGAATCCGCGCGCCGAGTGCGCCGGCGTCGTCACGGTCAGCGTGGGCGTGGCCTGCATCGTGCCGACGCTGTTCGACGATCTGCGTTCGCTGTTCATCTCGGCCGACCGGGCCATGTACGAGGCCAAGGCGCGCGGGCGCAATCAGGTCGTCATGCTGCAGGCGGGGACGACGCTGGATACCGTGCGCGGCGGCCGCGCGCCCTGAGCCTGCCCGTTACGAGGAAGGCGGCACCGCGTGCTGCAACCGCCAGGCCGCGATATACCGTTTTTCCTGCGCATCCCACTGTGCATCGTCCCACCCCAGCTCCTTCTGGCAGATCGCGCGCACCCGGCCCATGAGGGCGGCGCCGCCATCGGTCAGCTGGATGCCCAGGCGCGTGCGGCGCAGCAGCAGGTCGTCGAGGCGGTACACCTGCTCGGCGCGCGCCGCCCAGCGCAGCTCGGCCCACAGTGTGTGCGTGCCCGGAATGCATTCGAGCTCGCCCGCGTGCGCGGCCGAGAGCAGCGCCTTGACGTGTGCGCCATGCCGGCCCGTCAGCCGGCGCAGTACATTGGGCGGCAGGTCGCGCCGCGCCGGCGCACTGGCGCGCGCGAACACGGCCCCGCGCTCGGTGCGCATCTGCCAGCCCGGCAACTGGCGCGCCGCTTCGCGCAGCACGTCGCGCGCGGCCAGACGGAACGTGGTCAACGTGCCGCCCGCAACCGACACCAGGCCGGGTTCGGACCACACCAGATGCTCGCGCTTGTCGCTGATCGATACGCCGTCGCTGCCGCTGTCGAACACGAGGCGCACGCCGGCAAACGTGGCCAGCACGTCGGCTTCGACCAGCGCCAGCGGCGCAAACTGCGCCTGTACGGCCGCCATCAGGTAATTGAATTCGCGGCGCGTGATGCTCGGCTGCGCGTTGACGTCGTCGGCCTGGTCGATGTCGGCCGTGCCCACCAGCGTCACGCCCTCCCACGGAAACGCAAACACGGGACGACCGTCGAGCGGATGCAGCAGGCTGACGGCTTCGGTCAATGGCAGGCGGTCGGCCGGCAGCAGCAGGTGGCTGCCGCGCAGCCAGCGCAGGCGCGGCGCAGTGTCGTTGGCGCCGGCGTTGGCAGGCGCCGGCGGCGCGCCGGTGGCGTCGATCACCAGGCGGGCGCGCACGGCCGTCTCGGCGCCGGTGCGCTCGTCGCGCAGCAAGGCGCCATGCACCTTGCCGCCATCGCGCACGAGCGATTGCACGGTCACGTAATTGCAGGCCACCGCGCCATGGGTGCGCGCCTCGCCCAGCACGCGCAGCACGAGGCGCGCATCGTCGGTCTTGGCGTCGGTGTAGCGGATGCTGCCGGCGCTGCGCGGATCGGGCGCATCCGGGGCCGGCTTGCGCAGCGCGTCCTGGCGCTGCCATTGCGGTTCGCGCCGGCCCGTGAGCAGGTCGACCACGCGCAGCATCGACAGCAGGCCAAGGCGACGCGTGAGGTCGGCGCCATGGTTGGCGAACGCGAACGGCTGCGCATCGACCAGGCCGGGCGCTGCGCGCAGCAGCGCCTCGCGCTCGGCCACCGCGTCGCGCGTGCGGCGCAGGCTGCCGGCAGCCAGATAGCGCAGGCCGCCGTGCATCAGTTTCGACGAGCGGCTCGAGGTGCCGCAGCCAAAGTCGGCCTGCTCGACCAGCAGCGTTTTGAGGCCACGGCGCGCCGCTTCGAGCAGGACGCCGGCGCCCGTGATGCCGCCGCCGATCACGAGCACGTCCCAGTCGCGTGGTGGCGGGAACGTCGTCATGGCCGCTCCATCGCGTTGGCGCGCATGCAGCCGTCAGGGCCGGACCGGCGCGACACGACACATCGCCGGGCATCCAGCGCCCGGGGCCGGTCTTGCAGTTGCATCGCCATTACTTCGTTACTCCAGCCGTTCCAACGCCGCATTGATACGCTTCCCGTTATACTGGGCACAAGTTGCCCTTTTTGCCAGACTAGTCAGGGCTCCGCCAACTGTATTGCGCATTCATGCCATCGCCTTGCTCCATCACGCCACACTTGCCCCATCATGCCCGCGTGACTGGCGCCTACCTGCAGGCGCTGCTCGATGCTGCGCTCGCACGCGGTGTCACGCGCGACGCGCTTGCTGACGCCGTTGGCCTTGCCGCTGATGCACTCGAGCCGCTCCCCGCCACCCTGTCCACAGCACGCTACATCGCCCTGCTCGATGCTGGCGCGCGACTGGCGAACGATCCGTTTTTTGGCCTGCATGTCGGCGAACAGGTGCGGCCCGCGACCTACAGCGCATACGGCCTGCTGCTGCTGGCCTGCAGCAGTTTCGGTCACGCGATGGCGCTGACGCAGCGCTATGAATCGCTTGCGCACGACCTGGGCCGCAGCCGGCTGGGGATCGAGGGCGCGCAGGCACAGTATGAATGGATCAGCCGCTATCCGGACGCCACGCGTCACCTGGCCGAAAGCGTGTATGCCGGCATTGCCGTGTTCGGCAGCTGGATGGCGGGCCGGCCGCTGACACCGCAGGCAATGCGCTTCCGGCACGCCGATCCCGGTCACGGCCACGACGAATACCGGCGCGTGCTGGGCATGGCGCCCACCTTCGACGCGCCACGCCACTGCGCCGCCTTCGACGTGGCGCTGCTGGACATGCCGGTGCCGAACGCCGACCCCAGCCTCTACCCGGTGCTGCACCAGCATGCCGAGGGGCTGCTGGCGCAGCGCGCCCTGGTCGCCGACGGCATCGTGGCGCGGGTGACGACGGCGCTGACCCAGCGGCTGCCCGATGGCCAGGCACGCCTGGCGCCGGTGGCGGCAGAACTGGGATTGTCGGCGCGCACGCTGCAGCGCAAGCTGGCCGAGGCCGGATCGAGCTTCCAGCAGGTGCTCGATGACGTGCGCTTCGCTCTGGCGCAGGATTATTTGCGGCGGCGCGAACTGGGCCTGGCCGATATCGCATTCTTGTTGGGATTCCAGGACCAGAGCGCGTTCACGCACGCGTTTCGCGAGTGGAGCGGCGTCAATCCAGGGGCATGGCGCGCACAGGCTGCCTGACGGATCAGGCCGGCCGGTAAATTGCGTTCAGGCGTCGTGCCCCGCCCGCCGGCCGCGCCCGAGCACGCGCAGCGTGTCGTCGATCACCGGCACGATGCCCAGCACGCACAGGAACGCGGCCAGCGGAATCGTCGACAGGTAGCCCAGGTGCTTGAAGCCCAGCGCACCGGCCACGCCGCCGATGCAGAATGCGGCCAGCAGCGCCACCATGAGGGCCAGGCGGCCCAGGTTGGCTGAGACCTTCGGCTGGCGCAGGCCGCCGTCCCGGTTCCAGTACGCCAGCTTGCCCAGCTCGATGCCGATGTCGGTCACGATGCCGGTCATGTGGGTGGTGCGGATTTCGGCGTGCGAGACCTTGGTGATGACGGCGTTTTGCAAGCCCATCATGAAACACAGCAGCATCACGGTCAGCGGGATGAACAGCGCATCGATGTCATTGAGCCGTGCGCCCAGGATGCCGAACACCAGCAGCAGGATCGCCTCGAGCACCAGCGGCAGCGCGAAACCGCTGTGCAGGCCATGACGCCGCACGAGATTGACGAGAATCGCGGTGCTGGCCGCGCCCAGCATGAAGCTGAACAAGGCGCCCAGCGCCGCGAGCACCAGGTCGGTCTGGCCGAGCACCAGATGATCGGCCGCACCCGAGACGATGCCGGTCATGTGCGACGTGTACTCGCGCACCGCAAGAAAGCCGCCTGCATTGATGGCGCCGGCAACAAAGGCCAGCGCCACGCCCAGGTGGCGGTTGGCGCCCGGCGTGCGGGCGTGTCCGGTCAGGCTGCGCGCGTAATTGATCGGCACGGAAAATCGACTTTCGGCGTGGACATTACAGGTGGGTATTGACGTCAGATGTTACCGCAAATCACTTTAAGTGTATGCGCCGTGGCGGCGATTCCTGGCGCTATAATGAAAAATTAGCGAAAAGCGCACACTGGTATCGCCGTGAACCCCCATCTCGACAAACTCCATTCCTACCCGTTCGAAAAACTGCGCCAGTTGTTTGCCGGCGTCACACCGAACCCGGACTACACACCCATCAGTCTTGGCATCGGCGAGCCGAAGCATCCGACGCCCGCATTCATCGAAAAAGCGCTGATGCATGCGGTATCGGGCCTGGCCAGTTATCCGAGCACGATCGGCAGCGAGCCGCTGCGCACCGCCATCGCGGGCTGGCTTGAGCGGCGCTACGGCTTGCCGGCGCTCGACGCGGCCAAGATGGTGCTGCCAGTGAACGGCTCACGCGAAGCGCTGTTTGCCATCGCGCAATGCGTGATCGACGCGTCCAGGCCCGATCCGCTGGTCGTGTGCCCGAACCCGTTCTACCAGATCTACGAAGGCGCGGCCTACCTGGCCGGCGCCGCGCCGTGGTTCGTCAACTCGGAACCGGGCCGCAATTTCGCCCCCGACTACGCAAGCGTGCCAGATGACGTATGGCCGCGCGTGCAGCTGATGTATGTCTGCTCGCCCGGCAACCCGACCGGCGCCACGCTGACGCTGGACGACTGGCGCGACCTGTTCGCGCTGTCGGACCGCTGGGGTTTTTTGATTGCGGCGGACGAATGCTATTCCGAGATCTACACGGGCAGCACGCCCCCGCTGGGCGCGCTGGAAGCAGCGCACCAGCTGGGCCGCAGCAGCGGCGAGCAGCCGTATCGCAACCTGATCGTGTTCTCGAGCCTGTCGAAGCGCTCGAACGTGCCGGGCATGCGCTCGGGCTTCGTGGCCGGTGACCCGGTGGCGATGAAGCGCTTCCTGCTATACCGCACCTACTGCGGCGGCGCGATGTCGCCACCGGTGCAGGCGGCGTCGATCGCGGCCTGGAACGACGAGCAGCACGTGCAGGACAACCGCACGCTGTACAAAGAAAAATTCCATCTGATCACACCGCTGCTCAAGCAGGTGATGGACGTCGAATTGCCCGACGCCGGCTTTTATCTGTGGGCCGACGTGCGCCGTACCGGGCTGTCGGATGTCGACTTCGCACGGCGCCTGTACGCCGACTATAATGTCACGGTCCTTCCGGGCAGCTACCTGGCGCGCGATGCGCACGGGCAGAACCCGGGCCAGGACCGCATCCGCATGGCCCTGGTGGCCAGCGTCGACGAAGGACTGGAAGCGGCCAACCGCATCGTCCAGTTCTGCCAGGGCCTCGCCTGACGCCTCTGCACCCCTGAAATCATTCCAACCAAGACCAGCACCATGACCCAACAACTCCAGAACATCATCGACACCGCCTGGGAACAGCGCGCCGACATCAGCCCGAACAGCGCCAGCGCCGAACTGCGTGACGCAGTCGCTCACGTGCTCGCGGGCCTCGACGACGGCAGCCTGCGCGTCGCGCAGAAGGACACCGGCACCTGGGTCGTGAACCAGTGGCTCAAAAAGGCCGTGCTGCTGTCGTTCCGCCTCGAGAACAACGTGCCGGTCGTCTCGGGCGACATCCAGTTCTACGACAAGGTCCCGACCAAGTTCGCCGACTACACGCCCGAAGACTTCGCACGCGGCGGCTTCCGCGTGGTGCCGCCGGCCGTCGCACGTCGCGGCAGCTTCATCGGCAAGAACGTCGTCCTGATGCCGTCGTACGTCAACATCGGCGCCTACGTCGACGAAGGCACGATGGTCGATACCTGGGCCACGGTCGGTTCGTGCGCGCAGATCGGCAAGAACGTCCACCTGTCGGGTGGCGTCGGTATCGGCGGCGTGCTCGAACCAATGCAGGCCAACCCGACCATCATCGAAGACAACTGCTTCATCGGCGCCCGCTCCGAAATCGTCGAAGGCGTGATCGTCGAAGAAAACTCGGTGATCTCGATGGGCGTCTACATCGGCCAGTCGACCAAGATCTATGACCGCGCCACTGGCGAAGTGTCGTATGGCCGCGTGCCATCGGGTTCGGTCGTCGTGTCGGGCAGCCTGCCGTCCGCCGATGGCAAGTACAGCCTGTACTGCGCCGTCATCGTCAAGCGCGTCGATGCACAGACGCGCTCGAAGACGGCGATCAACGACCTGCTGCGCGGCGACTGATTGCGCAGGTAGCAGGACCAGCCGGTCGAACGGGATTGCATCACGACCCGTTCGACCGGCTTTTGTAATTTCCCCGATTGACGGAGACGATGCGATGGCCATGGACCGCCTGTTTCAGCTGATGAAAGAGAAGAACGCGTCCGACATGTTCTTCGCCGTGAACTCCCCGGTGCACATCAAGATCAACGGTGCGCTCATCCCCATCAACCAGCATCGCCTCGAACCCGAGAACATCCTGTCGCTGCTATCCGAGATCGCCACGCCAGAACAGATCGACGAACTCCAGCGCGACAATGAATTGAACATGGGCGTATCGGTCGCGAACGTGGGCCGGTTCCGCCTGTCGGCGTTTCGCCAGCGCGGCTCGATCTCGGCCGTGTTCCGCTTCATCCCGGCGACCATCCCGCCGCTGGCCGAGCTGGGCCTGCCGCCGGTGCTGGCCGAACTGATCATGGAAAAGCGCGGCCTGATGCTGATCGTGGGCGCCACGGGCTCCGGCAAGTCGACCACCATCGCGTCGATGCTCGACCATCGCAACGACCTGCGCACCGGGCATATCCTGACGCTGGAAGACCCGATCGAATACCTGTTCAAGAACAAGAAATCGATCGTCAACCAGCGCGAGATCGGCAGCGACACGCACGACTTCGGCATCGCACTGAAGAACTCGATGCGCCAGGCGCCCGACTGCATCCTGATCGGCGAAATCCGCGACCGCGAAACGATGCAGGCCGCACTGGCCTATGCGCAATCCGGCCACCTGGTGCTGGCCACGCTGCACGCCAACAACAGCTACAACGCGCTCAACCGCATCATCAGCTTCTACCCGCTGGAAAATCGCAACGCGTTGCTGCAAGACCTGGCGTCGAGCATCAAGGCCATCGTGTCGCAGCGCCTCGTCAAGGCCGCTGCCGGCGGCGCGCGCCGCGCCGCGGTCGAAGTCATGCTCAATACCCGTTACATTGCCGACCTGATCGAACAGGGCGAAATCAGCCAGATCAAGGAAGCGATGGACAAGAGCCTGTCGGCCGGCTCGCAATCGTTCGAAGGCGCCCTGTTCCACCTGATCAAGGAAGGCCACGTGACGCAGGACGAAGGCCTGGCCAACGCCGACTCGGCCACCAACCTGCTCTGGCTGCTCAACAACGGGCCCGATAGCCAGGTCCAGCAGCAGCTGGACGACAAGGCCAGCGAGCCCAAGGGCGGCGCCTCGTTTACCGAGTTCACGCTCAATACCTGATGTTCCCGGGCGGCCCTGCTGCCCGCTTTTTTACTTCCCTCCATGACGACTACCCTCTACGGCATCCCCAATTGCGACACCGTCAAGAAAGCCCGCACCTGGCTGCAGGATCACGGCATCGACTTCACCTTCCACGACTTCAAGAAGCAAGGGCTCACGCCTGAACTGGTGAAGGCCTGGCTGCAAGACCTCGACTGGACTACGCTGGTCAACCGCAAGGGCACCACCTGGCGCAACTTGCCGGACGAACGCAAGGCGGCCATCGTCGATGCCGACAGCGCGCTGGCGCTGATGCTCGAGAACCCGTCGGTCATCAAGCGCCCGGTCGTCCAAGGCGCCGGACCAGTGACGGTCGGTTTTTCGCCGGCCGCATTTGAAGAAAAATTCGGGGCGGCAGCATGAGGCCGTCACGCACCCTGCTGCTTACCGAAGAGCTGATCGCGCTCGACTCGATCACGCCCCAGGACAAGGGTTGCCAGCAGCGCCTGATCGAGCTGCTGGCGCCGCTGGGCTTCGTGTGCGAGACGATCGTCTCGAACGGCGTGACCAATCTGTGGGCCCGCAAGGGCGAGAATGCGCCGCTGTTCGTGTTTGCCGGTCATACCGACGTCGTGCCGGCCGGTCCACTGCACCAGTGGACCTCCGAGCCGTTCATGCCGACGCAACGCGACGGCAAGCTGTACGGGCGCGGCGCCTCCGACATGAAGACGTCGATCGCGGCGATGGTCGTCGCCTGCGAAGAGTTCATTGCCGCCTATCCTGAGCACCGCGGCTCGATCGCCTTGTTGATCACGAGCGACGAAGAAGGCCCGGCGGTCGACGGCACCGCCATCGTCTGCGATCTGCTCGAAGAACGGGGCGTCGCACCCGACTACTGCCTGGTCGGCGAGCCGACCTCGAACCACGTGCTGGGCGACACGATCAAGAATGGCCGCCGCGGGTCGCTGTCGGGCCACCTGACGGTCAAGGGCATCCAGGGCCACATCGCCTATCCGCAACTGGCGCGTAATCCGATTCACCAGGCCGCGCCGGCACTGGCCGAACTGACGCTGGAAGTCTGGGACGAAGGCAACGAGTACTACGCGCCCACCAGCTGGCAAGTGTCGAACATCGCCGCCGGCACTGGCGCCAACAACGTGATCCCGGGCAGCGTCAGCCTGGAGTTCAACTTCCGCTTCTCGACTGCCAGCACGGCCGAAGGCCTGCAGGCGCGGGTGCATGCGATCCTGGATCGCCATGGCCTGGACTACGATCTGGACTGGACCTTGTCGGGCCTGCCCTTCCTGACCGAGAAAGGCACGCTGTCGGATGCCGTCTGCACCGCGATCAGCGACGAACTGGGCGTGCATACCGAATTATCAACCTCCGGCGGGACCTCGGATGGCCGCTTCATCGCCCGCATCTGCCCTCAGGTGATAGAATTCGGCCCACCGAACGCCAGCATTCACAAAATCGACGAGCATATCGAACTGCGCTACATCGATCCCCTGAAGAATATCTATCGCCGTACGCTCCAGCGCCTGCTGGCCGCTTGAAGCCTTACAACCCATCATCCAGGCCATGACCACCACCTCATTCTCCACGCCGCGCGACCTGCTGCGCTATGCGATCACCCGTTTCAACGGTGCCAAGCTGTTCTTCGGCCACGGCAGCGTCGAAGCGTTCGACGAAGCCGCCTACCTGATCCTGCACACCCTGAAGCTGCCGCTCGACCGCCTGGAGCCGTTCCTCGACGCCAGGCTGCTGGACGACGAAGTGCTGCAGGTGCTGGCCGTGATCGAGCGCCGCGTGACCGAGCGCGTGCCGGCGGCCTACATCACCAAAGAAGCCTGGCTGGGCGAATACCGCTTCTATGTCGACGAACGCGTGCTGGTGCCGCGCTCGTTCATCGCCGAGCTGATTCCGCAGCAGTTCAGCCCATGGCTGGTGGACCCGGATGGCGTGGAAAACGTGCTCGAGCTGTGCACCGGCAGCGGTTGCCTGGCGATCATGATGGCCGATACGTTTGCCAACGCGGTGGTCGATGCGATCGACATCTCGAAGGATGCGCTGGCCGTGGCCGAGACGAATATCCGCGAATACAAACTCGAAGGGCGCGTGAACCCGATCGAGTCCGACCTGTACGAGAACGTGCCGTTCAAGAAATACGACCTGATCATCACCAATCCGCCGTACGTGAACGCCGAATCGATGCGCACGCTGCCGCAGGAATACATGGTCGAGCCGCAGATCGCGCTGGCCGGCGGCGAAGACGGCATGGACCTGGTGCGCAAGATCATCGCCGGCGCCGCCGAGCGCCTGACGCCGGAAGGCATCCTGGTGGTGGAAATCGGCAACGAGCGCGAGTACGCCGAAGCCGCGTTTGGCCACCTGGGTCTGACCTGGCTGACCACGAGCATTGGCGACGATGCCGTGTTCCTGCTGACGGCTGAACAACTGCAAAACGTTTAATAACACTCCTGCCGCTCATTGATCGTAGGGTGGTCGGCTACGCCGACCACGCGGTGATCGATACCAGCAAGATCATCCGGCACGAAACCGGAACCAATAACCATCACGGCAAGACCATCCGGCCCTAGACCGGCACCTCTAACTATCACCGCGTGGGCGGCACAGCCGCCCACCCTACACGAAGCGACACCATGATCCGTATCCAGAACGTCAGCCTGATGCGCGGCACCAAGCCGCTGCTCGTCGATGCCGACCTGACCCTCAACCCGGGCGACAAGATCGGCCTGATCGGCGCCAACGGCGCCGGCAAATCGAGCCTGTTCGGCATGCTCCGTAACGAGCTGCACCCGGACCAGGGCCAGATCGACTTCCCGGCCAAATGGCGCATGGCATACGTGGCGCAAGAGACGCCAGCGCTCGACCGCGCGGCACTCGATTACGCGATTGACGGCGACGTCGGCCTGCGCAAGCTCCAGGCCGAGCTGGAAGAACTGGAATCGCACCCGGACGTCGACGCCCACGGCATGCGCCTGGGCGAGCTGCACGGCATGCTGGCCGACGCTGACGGCTACACGGTGCAGTCGCGCGGCGAACAGCTGCTGCTGGGTCTGGGCTTTTCGCTGGCGCAGATGAACCAGCCGGTGGCGAGTTTCTCGGGTGGTTGGCGCATGCGCCTGAACCTGGCGCAGGCGCTGATGTGCCCGTCCGACCTGCTGCTGCTCGATGAACCGACCAACCACCTGGATCTGGATGCGATCATCTGGCTCGAAGACTGGCTCAAGCGCTACACGGGCACCCTGATCATCATTTCCCACGATCGCGACTTCCTCGATGAGGTCGTCAACGTGATCGTGCACATCGACGAGCGCAAGCTGAAGCGCTACACGGCCAACTACTCCGGGTTCGAGCGCCAGCGCGCCGCCCAGATGATCCTGGCCGCCGGCGCACTCGAGAAGCAGCAGCGCCAGCGCGCGCACCTCGAGTCGTTCGTCAACCGCTTCAAGGCGCAGGCCTCCAAGGCGCGCCAGGCCCAGAGCCGCATGAAGGCCTTGGCCAAGATGGAAGAGCTGGCACCGCTGCGCGCCGCAGCCGAATTCTCGTTCGACTTCCGCGAGCCGCTGTCGGCCCCGAATCCGCTGCTGGTGCTCGACAAGGTCGATGCCGGCTATTTCCTGCTCGACGAGCATGGCGACAAGGTCGGCAAGAAAACCATCGTCAACCACATCGACTTTTCGCTGACCATCGGCCAGCGCATTGGCCTCTTGGGTGTGAACGGCGCCGGCAAGTCGACGCTGATCAAGACCATCGCCGGCGAGCTGATGCCGCTGACCGGCGAAGCGACCATTGGTAAAGGCCTGTCGATCGGCTACTTCGCCCAGCACCAGGTCGAGATGCTGCGCCATGACGAGTCGCCCCTGTGGCACCTGGCCAAGATCGCGCCGACAGTGCGCGAGCAGGAACTGCGCAACTTCCTGGGAAGCTTCAACTTCCCGGGCGACATGGTGACCAGCTCGATCAAACCGTTCTCGGGCGGCGAGAAGGCGCGTCTGGCGCTGGCCCTGATCGTCTGGCAGCGCCCGAACCTGCTGCTGCTCGATGAACCGACCAACCACCTGGACCTGGAAACGCGCGAGGCGCTGACGATGGCGCTGGCCCAGTTCGAAGGCACGCTGATCGTGGTGTCCCACGATCGCCACCTGCTGCGCGCAACGACCGATGAATTCATCATCGTCGCAGACGGCCGCCTGCAACCGTTCGACGGCGACCTGGACGACTACAAGGACTGGCTGTTCAAGACCAAGCTGGGCAAAGGCACCGACATCCTGCCGCTGGCCAAGGCCGCTGCACCCGTCGCGCCGGTGCCGAGCGCCACGCCGGCCGAGCGCAAGGAACAGAAGCGCCTGGGCGCCGAAGAACGCCAGCGCAATGCCGCGCAGCGCAAACCGATCGAGAACAAGGTCAAGCGTCTGGACGAGCAGATGGCCAAGCTGCAGGCAAAGAAGGCGACGATCGATGCCGCCCTGCTCGACCCGACGATCTACGATGCGCAGAACAAGGATCGTCTCAAGACGCTGGTGGCCGACCAGGCATTCGTGGCGCGGGATCTGGAAACGTTCGAGATGGAGTGGCTGGAATTGCAGGAACAGCTGGAAGCGCTGGCGTAAGCCCGTAGAGCAAGACGCCGTCAGGCGGCCCTGAGCGGTCGCCGCGGCGACAACGACATCAGGCCATCGATGTCGATCAACACGACGCACCGGCCGTCGATGCGGGCGATGCCGATCAGGTAACTGGCGCCCGCTTCGCCCGGGACGGTTTGCACGGCCTCCGGGCGCACGTGCACGATGCCCGTCACCCCTTCCACCACCATTCCCACCAGGCCGCTCGACAGGCGCAGGATGATCACGTCGGTGTCGGGATGCACCACACCGCCGTGCGCATTCACTCCTGCATGGACTCCCTGAGTGGCAGTAGTACGCATGTCGATCACCGGCAGGATCACGCCATGCGACAGCGCCACGCCGCCGATGATGTCGCCGTCTTCCGCGAAGCGTTCGAGGGACTTGAGCAGTTTGAGTTCTTGCACGCGCGCGCAATCGAGTCCGTACTCCTGCCCGTCGAGCATGAAGCTGAGGTAATCCCGGGGTGCGCCAGACCGTGGCGCGCGCGATGTGGTGTGCATGGTGGATCCTTCGTCAGTCCGACCACCATCGTATGCCTGCCTCCCAGCCTGATGTTGACTACCATCAATTCAGACTGGCCGCTCCCTGGGCGTGGAGGATCATCCCATCAAGGTCGCGGATGTGGAATCCCAGGCCCAGGCGCCCTCGCGGGCTGCATGCAGCAATTCGGTGCCGATGGCGTCGCGCAGGCGCAGACGGATGTCGCGCGGCCCCTGGTCCCAGATGCAGCCAAGATCCGGCTCGTACGGCAACGCACGTACCTGCACCTCGCCGGCAATGGCTTCCAGCGCAATCTGCGCCGCGCCGACGCGGTCATAGCGCTGCGCTTCGAGGCGGCCCAGCACCGCCATCCCCGACTGCCGTTCGGCGTCGAGCTTCTTTGCTTCGTCCGACAGGCGGCCAAGCTCCTTGAGCGCCGGTCCCGCGGTATCGGTCATGCGCTCGAATTGCGGTACCTGCTCGGGCTTGAGCACCAGGTCACCGCTGCGGATGCGCGGCGCGATCTTCAGGTAGGTGCTCAGGTGCGGCTGGGCCGTCAGCGTCTCGATCGATGCGCGGTGGCGCGCCGCGAGCTGGCCGAACTGGCCGATCCGCTCGCGTACCTGGGCCATCGCATCGTCGATGCGCGCGCAATCGGGCCGCAGCAGATACACCAGCATCTCGCCCTGCTTCCACGGCGCGGCGTGGCCGATCCGGACGCGCCGGCCGGCAATCGCGCTGCCCTCGGCGTGCGTGACCTCGACGTCGTCGCCCATGATCTCGCAGTTGATCGCGGTATCGACCCGGATGCGGGCACCGGAAATCACACAGTTCTCGGCCCGCCCCAGCACCACGTCGCCCCGGGCCGCCTGAATTGTCGCGCTGGAGGCCACGCCCAGCACGCGCACGCCGCCGTTCATGTTGCGCGCGCTGCCGCCAACCAGGTTGCGCTCCAGGCGAATGGCGCCGCCGCGCGAGAGCACGTGGCCATACACATCCGCGTGCACGGTGATGCTGTCGCCTTCGATGGTGCGTTGTTCCTGGACTTCGCCGAATTCTTCGTAATCGCCGCTCAGGTTCAGGTTGCCCGTGGTCCTGGCGCTGACGCCGTCGCGGCTGACGATCTTGTCGGAGATGGCAATGCGGCTGCTGTCGGGATCGACATTCAAAAAGCCGTCGCGGCGCGCGATCAAAAATTCGCCGGCGGGCACGATGTCGATGCCAGTGCCTTCACCGGCGTACGCGGCCAGGTCGAGGTCCGCCCCGATCTGGGCCAGGAGCGAAATGCCGGTCAGCTCGAAACCCGGGCTGCCCGCCGTGCGTGGCACCTTGCGCAGCAGGCGCGTCCCCATGCGCACTTGCGGGAAGCGGTTCTGAAAGCTCATGAGGTCGAGCTTGCCATTGGCCAGCTGAAGCGGCGCATTGCTGCGGTGCAGTTCGCTCGTGACTTCTTCGACGCGCGCGGCGTCGCCATCGACGGGCGCGAGGCGGCGCGCCACCACGCAGCGGCCAGCCGCGCCCTTGCCGATGGCCTCGGCGATGGCGGCGACATCGGCGCCGAAGCGGATCCCCTTGATCCACAGGTCGGCGACGAATTCGTCGGCATCGAGCGCGGCTGGCCGCTCGCCGCCGTCGGGATCCGGTTCGACCACTGGTTCGAAATAGTATTCGGCCTGGCCGTCCGTGATTTTGGCTGACCGGTACAGCGCCTGACGGGCCGGCGTGAACGGCAGGATGTGATTGGCGATGCACACCTGCACCCGGCCCGCAGCATCGCGTGGCAACGCCGGGCCATGGTCATACAGGGCTTTGATCAGTATCGGGTAATCGAGGCCCGCCAGATAGTGACCGGCGCGCAGCAAGTTGTCGAGCGCCGCCGCGAGTGTCGTGCCGAGCGCTTCCGGGTCGGCATACACGCCGTCCTCGCGCTGGACGATGCAATGCTCGGGTCCGTCAGAGGCAAAGCGTGCTGCAGAAGACAAGGCGACATCGGACACGTTTGCGCTCCAGGTGACGGATATTATTGGCGAAAAACCTTACCAACAGTAAGGCGCCCGCCAACATAGCATGTTGCGCTAATTAAATAAACATATAGCAATAATATTTGCGAAAAAGAAAATAGACACGATTGAACAAGGGGATGTCAACGCAGGTAACGCCCCATGCGTTGAGACCAGTACAACGCCAGATACGACAACGGCGCCAGAGGCGCCGTTGTCTTACTGAAGCGGCCGCGTATCAGCGGCGGCGCGAATTTGGATACAGATCCGCACCTTCCTTGATCTGGCGACGCAAGTCGCGCCGCTCGTCCGGCGACAGGCGCCCGCGAGGCCGCTCTTCACGCACCGTGTCCTGCTGGACCTCGGCATTGCGGCGGCCCTGCTCGCGCACTTCGAATGCGCGCGCGTCGCGCTGGGCCTGCATCTCGTAACGCTCGCGCGCCTGGGCGTCATCGCTGCGGCGGTTGCGGTCCTGGTCCTGGGCCAATGCACCGGCGCCAGTTGCTGCAAGCGCGCAGGCGACAACACCAAGGCGCACAAGCCGTGCCAACCGGCCGCAAGCGGTACCGGGTGCTGCTGGATTGTCGTTGAGCGCGTGGTTCATGGTGTTCCTCTTCCGTGATGCCTGATAAACGGATAAGCTGTGTTGATCACTTGACGCCAGTGTAGGTTGATAGCGCAGGCGGGGTAAGACTAATTGGGTAAAGTTTGTAACACATTGTAATGGCTGAGCTGAGTCGTGCCTGCGGCGCAGTCATAAGAAGTTACCATAGCGACATTCATCTGACAATTCTGGACAGTTCCATGACTTCATCGACTTCGAACATTAACGTGGGTACGGGCACGCAGGGCGGCCACTCCGCCAAGATCATGGTCGTGGATGACGACGTGCGCCTGCGCGATCTGCTGCGCCGCTATCTCACCGAACAGGGTTTTCAGGTCGTGACCGCCGAAAGCGCGCCCGCCATGAACAAGCTGTGGCTGCGTGAACGCTATGACCTGCTCGTGCTCGACCTGATGCTGCCGGGCGAAGACGGCCTGTCGATCTGCCGCCGCCTGCGCGGCGCCGGCGACCAGACCCCGATCATCATGCTCACTGCAAAAGGCGAAGACGTCGACCGCATCGTCGGCCTCGAAATGGGCGCCGACGACTACCTGCCCAAGCCGTTCAACCCGCGCGAACTGGTGGCCCGCATCGGCGCGGTGCTGCGCCGCAAAGGCCCCGACGAAATCCCGGGTGCGCCATCGGAAACCCCGCAAACCTTCGAGTTCGGCGACTTCATCCTCGACCTGGGCACGCGCACGCTGAAGAAGAACGGCGAGACCGTGCCATTGACCACCGGCGAATTCTCGGTGCTCAAGGTGTTTGCGCGCCACGCACGCCAGCCGCTGTCGCGCGAAAAGCTGATGGAACTGGCCCGTGGCCGCGAATACGAAGTGTTCGACCGCTCGCTCGACGTCCAGATTTCGCGCCTGCGCAAGCTGATCGAACCCGATCCTTCGAGCCCGCTGTACATCCAGACCGTCTGGGGCCTGGGCTATGTATTCATCCCTGAGGGTCAGCCGCGCTAGTGAAGCCTCCTGCATTTACGTCGCTCGCGGCGGCGCATCGCGCCGTGCGCTTTGCCTGGTTCAAGAGCGGCCTGTTCTGGCGCACGTTCTTCCTGATGTCGGTGCTCACCGCCGTCTCGATGGGCGCCTGGATCGGCATGATCAACGTCTACCAGCGCGGCCCGCAAGTGCAGCAAACGGCCGAAACGGTCGTGTCCGTAGTGACCATCACCAAGGCTGCGCTGACGCACTCGGCGCCCGACCTGCGGCTCGAGCTGCTGCTCGAACTGGCCTCGAACGAAGGCATCCGCATCTTCACGCTCGAAGACACGGACATCATCGACCCGCCGCCGCACAATCCCCTGATGCCCGAGATCGCCGCCATCGTGCGCGAGCGGCTTGGTGCCGACACCCGCTTCTCCAGCGGCGTGAACGGCGTGCCCGGCTTTTACATCAGCTTCGATATCGAGGACGACAAGTACTGGCTGATGCTCGAGCGCGAACGCCTGGCGGGCCTGACGCGCGTGCAGTGGCTTGGCTGGGCGGTGGTGGTCGGCCTGCTGTCGGTACTGGGCGCAGCGCTGATCTCGAGCCTTGTCAATCGGCCGCTGGCGCGCCTGACGTCCGCTGCGCGCGCCATCGCCAAGGGCGAGCGCCCGGCGCGGCTGCCCGAAAAAGGCTCGCAGGAGATCATCGAAGCCAATCGCAGTTTCAACCAGATGGTCGAAGACCTGGCCCAGGTCGAGAAGGACCGCGCCGTGATCCTGGCCGGCATCTCGCACGATCTGCGCACGCCGCTGGCGCGCATGGGCCTCGAAGTCGAGATGGCCAACCTGTCGCAGGAAGCGCGCGACGGCATGCAATCGGACATCGCGCAGATGGACGCCATCATCGGCCAGTTCCTCGACTACGCCAAGCCGACCGAGGCGGCCACCTTCGTGCCGGTGGATCTGTCCGAGCTGCTGGCGGACATCGGCCACCACGCGGGCCGCATCCCGAGCCTGCGCATCAGGACCGACCTGGTGCCGGACGTGCACGTGCAGGGCAACGCGACCGATCTGCGGCGCGTGATCAACAACATCATCGAGAACGCCCGCCGCTACGGCGTCACGCCGGGGCAGGACTACACCGAGATCGATATCGTGCTGCGCGTGAAAGCGACGGGCCACGGCCGGCGCGCGGTGATCGAGATCGGCGACCATGGCGTCGGCGTGCCGCCGGACCAGATCGCGCAACTGATGAAGCCCTTCACGCGGCTGGACAGCGCGCGCGGCCAGGCCAATGGCGCCGGGCTGGGCCTGGCCATCGTCGAGCGGGTGCTCACGCGCCACAATGCGGGGCTCGAAGTGAGCAACCGCGACGGTGGCGGGTTCCTGCTGCAGGTGGCGTTGCCGCTGGCGGCCTGAGCGTTTAGGGGGTCAGGCCCCGACCAGGCTCGCGAAGCGGGCCAGATCGATATTCCCGCCGCTGACCAAGACCCCGATCCGCTTGCCCCGCAAGCTGTCCTTCATCTTGCGCGCCGCCGCAAAGCCCAGGCAACCCGTCGGCTCGACAACGATCTTCATGCGCTCGGCAAAGAACCGCATGCAGGTCACCAGTTCGTCGTCACTGACGGTCAGGATGTCGTCGACATCGCGCTGGATGATCGGGAACGTCAATTGCCCCAGGTGCTGCGTCTGCGCGCCATCGGCGATCGTGCGTGGCGTGTCGATGTGAACGATATGCCCGGTACGGAACGACTGCTGGCCATCGTTGCCCGCTTCGGGCTCGACGCCATACAGCAGGCACCCCGGCGACAGGGCGCGCGTGGCCAGTGCCGAGCCCGACAGCAGACCGCCACCGCCCAGGCACACGAAGAACGCGTCGAGCGGGCCGACTTCGTCGAACAGTTCCTTGGCCGCGGTGCCCTGCCCTGCAATCACGTCCGCATGGTCGTAGGGCGGGATCAGCGTCAGGCCGTCGCGCTCGGCCAGCGCGCGGCCGATCTGCTCGCGGTCCTCGGTGTAACGATCATAGGTGACGACGGTGGCGCCATAGCCGCGCGTGGCGGCGACCTTCGCAGCCGGCGCGTCCTCGGGCATGATGATCGTGGCCGGAATCTCCAGCAGCCGCGCCGACAGCGCGATCGCCTGCGCGTGGTTACCGGACGAGAACGCCACGACCCCGGCGCGCCGCTGCTCCGGGCTGAACCTGGCCAGCGCGTTGTAGCCGCCCCTGAACTTGAAGGCCCCCATGCGCTGCATGTTTTCGCACTTGAAGAACACCTCGGCACCGAACTCCTCGTTGACGGTGCGCGAGGTCAGCACCGGCGTGCGGTGCGCGGCGCCGGCAATGCGTTCGGCGGCCTGGACGACGTCGTCATACGTGGGAAGCTGGAGCATGGTCATGCGGGTGGTCCTTTCAGTGACATGGGTAAGGAAGGCGATGGCGCAGTCTATCGGCCACCCGGACGAACGTCAAACAAGCGCTGCAACAGGATATCGATCTCGTGCGCAGGACCGTGCGCGAGCAGCATCCGGACCTGGGGTTGTCGACGAGCGATGCAGCCGTGACCGCTGAGCTGGAAGCGATCGGGCGCGACCTGCCGCCGTCGATGACGCGCGACGAAGCATGGCGCCAGCTGGCGCGCATCAATCCGCTGCTGGCCGACGGACATCTTGCGATCACGCTGACCGACTGGCGCACCGATACCGCAGCGCACCGTGCTGCCGGCGGCGCCCTGTTGCCGTTTGACGTGGCCACACACAGATCGCCACCTGGCGCGAGCCGCAACCCGACCATCCTGCCCGCTTCAACGGCAAGGTTGAGGTGGCGATCGGTCCGCTGACCTACTCGTCGAGCGTGCTGTTTGCCAATGTGATGCAGGACTTGGGCTTTGCCACCCTGGTCGGCACCGGCGGCGCGGCCAGGCGCAGCCAGTCGGGCGGCGTGTATGGTGTGCCGCTGCCGCAGTCAGGCCTGACGCTGTGGATACCGCGCTTCGTGCTCGATCCACCGGGCAGCGCGCCGAAGGGCGCCCTGCTCAGCGCGCAGGCGCCGTGGAATCCGCGCGCCGCAACTGCATGTCCGACATTGTGACCGTACGCGTCTGCTCCGGCGAAACGGCCAGCAGCGCCTGCTCGATCTGGCGGTTGCGCAGGGCGCTGAAGACGACGCGGCCGACCGAACCCAGCACCATCGCAACGAACGCCGCCAGCGCTGCCCAGGGGCCACCGAACAACCAGGCCGCGGCAAGGACTGCAATACCGAGCAAGTACAGATCCAGCACCAGATCGAGGGCCAGGAACCAGGGGCTGTAGGTGAATCCGACAGTGGGCCTGGACAGGTCGCGCCAGCCCAATACCTTCTGCCAGTTACCCGGTTCGCTCAGCGCAACGGCATAGGTCGATCCTGCCGTGGGTGCGCGTTCGTGATCGAATACGACGGCGAACTCGCATTTGCCGCCCGCCTCAAAACTGAATGTCCCCGACTGGACGTCGAATACCCGCTCGAAGCGGACTGTCTCAATGTACATGTGTGTTCTCCCATGTTTGGCCTGCTCACTGCACCGTAACGCAGGCGAGGTGCGCTGTCCAGTAGGCAGGGCGGTTCATGTATCTTTTCGTCAGCCGGGAATGCGGTTGACCAGCGCTTCGCCGCGCTCGAAGGCGCTGATGCTGTCGATGGTCGTGCGCATGATCTGGCCGATCGCCTCGACCGTGAAGAACGCCTGGTGGCCGGTGACGATCACGTTCGGGAACGACACCAGGCGCTGGATCACGTCGTCGAGGATGATCGTCGACGACAGGTCCTGGAAGAACAGGCTCGCCTCCTGCTCGTAGACGTCGATTGCCAGCCCGCCCAGCTGGCCGGTCTTGAGCGCCTGGACCACGGCATCGGTATCGACCAGCCCGCCGCGGCTGGTGTTGATCAGCACGCAGCCGCGCTTGACGCGCGCCAGCGCGGCCGCATCGACGATGTGGTGCGTCGCATCCAGCAGCGGGCAATGGAGCGAAACGACATCGCTGCACGCCAGCAACTCGTCCACGCCCAGGTAGCGCCCGCCCAGCGCCTCGAATGCCGGCGTCGGATACAGATCGTGTCCCACGAGCGTGCAGCCGAAACCGGCCATGATGCGGGCGAAGATCAGCCCGATCTTGCCGGTGCCGATCACACCGACCGTCTTGCCGTGCAAGTCAAAGCCCATCAGCCCGTCGAGGTCGAAGTTGCCCTCGCGCGTGCGCACGCTGGCACGCGCGATCTTGCGGTTCACGGCCAGCAACAGGCCGACCGCGAACTCGGCGACCGAATTGGGTGAATAGTCGGTGACGCGCACCACCTCGATGCCGAGCCGGCGTGCGGCGGCGGCGTCGATATGGTTGTAGCCGGTCGAGCGCGTGGCCACGAGGCGCGTGCCCTGCCGCGCGAGGATCTCCAGCACGGCCGCGTCGACCGTGTCATTGACGAAGACGCAGACCGCCACGCACCCGGCCGCCTGGCTCGCCGTCTGCACGGTGAGGCGCTCTTCGATGAACAGCAACGCATGGCCGACACCGTCGTTGGCCTGCGCCAGCATGGTCTTGTCATAGCGACGTGCACTGAATACGGCTGTTTTCAAACGATTCTCCTGCTGGATGATGGTCAAGTTCTTATACGCCCTAGCGCGCGATAAGGACAGTCATACCGTCGCACGCTGTCAAACGAACGGCGCGCAGGCCTACAAGACTATGTGAACTGACGCACAGAAGCAGAATGATGCAAATAAGACAATAAAATTGTTGAAATTAAAGCAAAACCGAGGAGTCGATCATGAAGCGTCATTTCTGCCAACTGTTGCTGCTGGCTGCCACCACGATGGCAGCGCCGGTCGCATTTTCCGAGACCAGCATCGTCAAGTGCGTTGATGACGAAGGACGCGTGACATTGACCGATCGGCCTTGTGAAGTTGGCACGACCACCGTGCGCATGGCAAGCGAACCTGCCAATGAGGGCGTGACCCGTGTCCATCCTCTGGTTGCCGAGGCCAGCGTATTGCCGCCGCCACGCACGATGCAACGTACTTATGTTCCGGCCCCGCGTGCAGCTGCCAAACCGCTGGCCAGCGACGTCGCGACACTGAAGGCGGCGCGCGCCCAGTTCGTCTTGAGCGACGTGCGCTCCACGCCGGCATTGGCGGGCCTCGACTGACCCTGAACGCAGAAAACTGTCGAAACAATTTACACTAAATCATTGATATATCTGATCTCAATCAAAATACAGCGTTAAATCAATAACCTATTAATTATTGGAGAGTTGGCACGTTACTTGCACTACTGATAAGCACACACTTATCGGAGGTTATCTTGTCACTGCGCTCATACAAACAACTGTTCGTCGGCCTGTTACTTCTCGCCTGCGCCTCTGCCTTCGCCACGCCATTTACGTTTAACGTTGCAGGCGCGCAGAGTATCGGCGGGCTCGGTAACGCAGCAAACGACGTGTACGAAATCAATGTTGGCGCCAATGCGACCATCACCAGCATCAGCTATAACCTCAACATCACCGCCTTTGCCCCTAGCTGGTTGTCAGAAATGGGTTTCGCGTTTACCAATGGCGCGTTTACGGATGGCGTCCTTCTGAACCCGGGTCTTGGCCTTGACGAGGCAGGTACAGCGACGTTCGCGGAAGTGGTGGATCTGGTTGCCGAAGACCTGAGCTTCAGCGTCGATGCCGATGGCATCCTGCGCATCGAATTTTACGAAGACTTCAATGATGCGGGCATTTCGCCTGACGGCGTCTGGAATTTTGGCACCATCACGTTCAATACGGATGCCGTCGATGTTCCACCTGGCGGTGAAGTGCCGGAGCCGGCAAGCGGCCTGCTGATGGGCGCTGGCCTGGCGCTGATGGGCTATACGGCCCGCCGCCGCCGTAACGCCATCAAGACTGCAGCCTGAACGACCCTGCCTCGACTAGCCAGTCGCCCAGCATTGAGAGATGCCGTTCAGCGCAAACTGAACGGCATTTTTTATTGACTGAACGAGCTTCAGCAGACGTTGCCCGCTAGTGCAAGCGCGTGACGCTGGCCAGATGTGACGTCGGCGGCTTGTCCCACTCGCTCAGCAGCGCCAGCAACGCTGGATCCTGGATGAAGCTGGCGCTGGAGCGCCCTTCCAGGATGCGCTCGGGCGGCATCGAGCGCGCCACGACGAACCCCTGCACATAATCGACACCGATTTCCTGCAGCGTCTGGACCGTGGCGGCATCCTCGGCCCACTCCGCAATCGTCTTCATCCCCAGGTTCACGGCGAGGCTGACAATGGCCTCGACGATCGCCACGTTGGCCGGATGCGCATTGATATTGACGATGAAGTTGCCATCGATCTTGAGCACGTCCGCAGGCAGCTCTTTCAGGTACGAGAACGACGTGTAGCCGGCGCCGAAATCATCCAGCGCGACCTTCACGCCGAAGCCGCGCACCTGGTCGATGAAGCGGCGCGTGTTGTCCAGGTCATGCAGGGCCACGCTCTCGGTGATTTCAAGGCACAGGCGGCTGGCCACGTGCACGTAGCGGCCGAGAATCTCGAACGTGTCCTGCACGAAGCGCTCGTCGTTGAGCGATGCGCCCGACAGGTTCATGCAGACGAAACGAGTATTGACCAGCTCGTCGTTGTGCTCGGCGATCCAGGCCAGCGTGCTCGTGAGTACCCAGCGGTCGATCATGCTCGCGCGCCCGCTTTTTTCGGCAGCGACAATCACGGCGCCGGCCGGCACGACGCGGCCATCGGGCTCGCGCATGCGCAGCAGCACCTCGAAGTTAAGGGATTCCAGCGGCGTGCGCAGCGACATGATCGGCTGCATTTCCAGCAGCAGGCCGTCGGTGGCGCCCGGGCCCGACAGGCGCTCGACCATGTCGAGTTCGGCGGCGCGCTGGCGGAATGCATCGGCATCGCGCTCGTACACGACCAGGCCGTCGCCCGTGCCGGTCTTGGCTTCGCGGCAGGCGCGGTCGGCGGTGGAGACGGCATCCTTCATCGGCATGCCCGGCACTACCTCGATCAGCCCGACCGACGCGCGCACGTGGAACGCCTTGTCCCCCACGCGGTAGGGCGTGCTGCCGAGCCGGTCGACGATGCCGCGAATGATGATCGAGGCCAGCGGAATCGCTGTCTCGGGCATCACGATCACGAATTCGTCGCCGCCCACGCGGCCCAGTTGCTGGCCGCCGGCCAGCATCGCGCCCATGCGTTCGCAGACCTGCTTGAGCACTTCGTCGCCAGCGCCGTGCCCGAACAGGTCGTTGATCAGCTTGAAGCGGTCGAGGTCGACATACGCCAGCGCCATTGGCCGGCCGGCGGCCAGGCTTGCACTGGCATTGCTGAACTCGCGCTCGATGCCACGCCGGTTGAAGACCTTGGTCAATGGATCGTTGTTGGCCATGAAGCGCAGCTGCTCGGTAGCCTTGTGCTTCTCGGTGGTGTCCTGCAGCACGCCCTCGATGCGCGACCTGGCCAGCGTGGCACTGACCTGGAAGCGCTGGCCGCCTTCGCGGCTGGTCAGTTCCATCTCGGCTTCGACTTTTGCATGGACCTGCTCGTGCAGCGCGGCCCAGCTCGCTTCAGTGAAGTACTGGCGCCACGCCGTACGGCCCGCCATGAAGTCGGTCATGCCCAGCATTTTTTGCAGCGCCGGATTCACGCTCAAAAAGTGGCCGTAGATATCGAGCGTGAATAGGCCGACCGGCATCGCCTTGTACGCATGCTCGAGTTCTTCCTGCGCTTCCTGGCGCTTCTCGGTTTCCATGCGCATCTGTTCAGCCACGGCCAGCGCCGCCAGCAGGCTCGATGCGAGCGCCGCGGTGACGCTGTTGATCACGCCCAGCAGCTCGCGCATGCCGAACGCGGCCGACGCGACTTCGGCCAGCGACGCCATGAAGGTGACGGCGAACGAGGCCGCGAACCAGGCCGCAACGCGCGTACGGGATTCGATGATGATCTTGAACAGGCCGATCGTCATCAACGAGAAGCAGCACGCAAGGATGCCCCACATCAGCGGCAGGTACATGCCATACGGGACGAGGATGGCGGCGGCCAGCATCGGCATGCACAGCCATTGCATGACGCGCATCGGCACCACGTAACGCATCTCGGCCAGGTGATCCTTCAGCAGCGCCTGGTATAGCGTCAGCGTCGCGATGCCGTACATCGTGAACGTGACGGCGCGGCTGCGCAGCAGCCAGTCGGACGGCACCGCCTGGCCGAGCCACTGGATGTCCCAGCCGGCCGACAGCGCCCCCACGCGCAGGTTCAGGATCAGCCAGCCGGCAAACATGACGTACACCGGCTGCCGGTTGATCAGTGCCGTGATCAGGATGAACAGCGCCAGCACGATCATGCCGCCGTCGAGCAGGCCCGACTTGCGGTGATACTGCTTGACCGACAGCACGTACTGCTCGATAGGCCACTGCACGACCGTCAGGCGCGCCGGGCCCGCGAACGTGCCGCGGCACAGCAACTGGCGCGGCAGCGGCGCGACGCTCAGCGCGAAGCCGGCCTTGTCGGCACTCAGCAGGCCGGTGCTGTCGCTGCGGCTGGCCGTGCCGAGCGGGGCCAGTGAGGCCGCATTCCAGCAGGCGATATCGAGCGCATGGCGCGACGGGAATTCAAGCACCTGTGCGCCCGGGCGCGGCATCGGCTCGACGACGAACCAGACCGGCGCTTCGGACAGGTGGGTATCATGGGTGTTGGTCAGCGGACGCTCGCGCACCGGCCCGAGTGCGCTGGCAGGATCGAGCGTACCGGCCGGGTCAGCCAGCACGTGCATCGTCAGTGGCACGTCGCCGCTGGTGCGGTATTCGTCGTGCCAGAAAACGAGCGCAATCAGCGACACCACCGCGATCCCGATCGGGATGAGGTAGTAAGAAAATGTCTTCAGAATCAGTTCGACCGCCGCTTGCAACGCGGCTGGCAGCGAAGCACGAAACTGATGGGAAAGCTTGGGCATGAGCGGCCTTGGTAATACGCGTGACCACCGCGCAGACAACGACGGCCACTAAAGCGCAAGGATACAGCTTTAGCGTAGTGCCGTCATGCCCTTCGTAGTTGAACAACCGTCGGTTTCGCGCTGTGTAATGCGGCCTCAGGCGACCGCCAGTTGTTCCTGCGCCGGCCATTCCGCTACCGATGGAACCACAACAGGGCCGATGTCGATATCCGGGTGCACCGTGTTGAAGAAGAAGTCGAGCATCGGATGCCGCGCCTCGGCCCACCGTTGCTGGAAGGTGGCGATCTCGAAGGCCATCACGCGGTGCGGGATATTGCCGACATGGCGCAGCGGCACCAGGCCATCTTCCGGGAACACATCGACGAACAGCATCTGCTCGTATTGCCGGTCAACCGGCGGGCGGCCCGTCGCCACCGAGAAGTCGATGGCGTTGTCTTCGCAATACATGAAACACGCCTTGACCAGTGCAATTTTTACCATGCGCCCCACCCGCCCTTCATCGACGGCCAGCCGGGTAGCCTCGACCAGCCGCTTGCCCTGCAACCAGTCAGGCAGCACCACCGACTCCTCCACGCCCAGCGGCCGGTGCAGGTTGGTGCGGATGCGGGTACTGCCGATCGCCGTGCCGTCGAGCTTGGACTCGGCCAGCAGCACGATCGTGTCGGCATCGAAGTCAGCCGCTTCAGGCTGCGCAAGGGTGCGTGCGAAATCCGGCACATGGCGCGCATAGGCAGCATGCCGGATTTTCACGGCTTTGAGCAAGTCGGCCTGGGTCTGTACCCGGCGGATCGTGAACGGCAATCGTTCGGTCACGCTGCCGGCGACCGGGGGACGCACCGAACGTGGTCGCGACAGCGTGGCTGGGTGGATGACGGCGGCGGTGAACTGCTCCATGGCGGAACTCCTTGATTGATTGAGAGAAACAGAAATTAACTGGATTCAATTATCAATCCGCATACGGAGAATCTATTTACAGAGCAGGCGTACTTTTCACCTTCAGTTTGAATGAGCGAGAAACCGAGAAAAATGGCTGGGTCACGAGAACAATGTGCGTTGCATAATGGCGGCCGTTATCACAGCAGCCGCGCACTGCCCGAGACCCGGATCGGGCCGCCAATGTCATCGCCGAATTCCGCAGTAATGAGCGAGCGCATGCCCATGTCTTCGCCCTGCACGATGTCGATCCGGCCACCATGGGGCCAGCCGAGATCGCGCAGATAACCGGCCAGCGCGGCCGTTGCAGCGCCTGTCGCCGGATCTTCCAGCACGCCACCGGAGGCAAAAGCGTTGCGCGTATGAAACAGATTATCGTGTTCGGACCACGCCAGCACGATCGTTACGAGGCAGTGGGCGTCCATCAGCGCCCGGCCCGCGTCGAGCGCGTACGCCATCGCCGCCAGCGCAGCTCGGCTGGACAGCGCCAGGAACAGGTGGTCGGCGCCGGCGTGAATACATGCGGGCGGCAGGCGCGGATCGAGGTCGGCGTGCCCGTAGCCGAACAGCGCGAGCGCAGCGTCGAGCAGAGCAACCGGTGCGGGATGGCTGCGGGTGGGCGGTGACTGCAACGCCACCTGCATGTGCGCGCCGTCCTGCCGTCCCTCGACACTGATGGCGGCGGCATTGAGGGTCAGCGCAAAGCGGCCAGCGCCATGGCGGCGCGCCAGGGCCGCGCCCAGAGCAATGGTCGCATGGCCACAGAACGGCACCTCGGAAGCGGGCGAAAAATAGCGTACCCGCCACCCCTCGCCTTCGGGCGCGGCAAACGCGGTTTCGGAAAACCCCACGTCGCGCGCCATCGCGGCCATCTCGGCGGCCGGCGGCAAGACCGCGCCGATCCAGACCCCGGCCGGATTACCGCCCTGGCCGTGGTCGTCGAAGGCGGCGAGAAGTTCAATATCCTGGCGCATGGGTGCTTCCTCAGAGGTTGGAAACACCCATCATAGCGCCGGGCCGCTAGCGCCGGGCGTCGATGCGCGGCAGCAGCACGGCCAGGATGCCCAGCAGTGGCAGGAACGAGGCGATCTGGTACACCTGTGCGATGCCATGCACGTCGGCGATGCTGCCCATCGCGGCCGCGCCCACGCCGCTGATGCCGAACATCAGGCCGAAGAAAATGCCCGAGATCAGGCCGACCTTGCCCGGCACCAGCTCCTGCGCAAACACGACGATGGCCGAGAACGCCGACGACATCACCAGGCCGATGATCACCGACAGCACGCCGGTCCAGAACAAGTCGGCGTATGGCAGCGCAATGGTGAACGGCGCCGCGCCCAGGATCGAGAACCAGATCACGCGCTTGCGCCCGATCTTGTCGCCAATCGGCCCGCCCGCGAACGTGCCCAGCGCCACCGATGCCAGGAACAGGAACAGGTACATCTGCGCGGTGCCCACCGGCAGCCTGAATTTTTCGATGAGGAAGAAGGTGTAGTAGGTCTGCAGGCTCGCCATATAGATGTACTTGGAGAACACCAGCAGCGCCAGCACGGCCAGCGCCTGGATCACCTTCTTGCGCGGCAGCGCCGGGCCGGTATGCAGCGCCGCTTTCTTGACCATGTTCATCAGGTGATGGCTGTACCAGCGGCTCACGCCCACCAGCACTGCCACCGCAACGAGCACCAGCAGCATGAACCAGGCAATCTCGGCCTGCCCTCGGCCGACGACGATCGCCGCCGCCAGCAACGGCCCCAGGGCCGAGCCGGCATTGCCGCCGACCTGGAACACCGACTGTGCAAACCCGAAGCGCCCGCCGGACGCCAGGCGCGCCACGCGCGAGGCTTCCGGATGGAAGGTCGACGAGCCCACGCCGATCATGCCGGCAGCAACCAGCAGCATCGGATAGCTGTTGGCCCACGCCAGCAACCCCACGCCGAGCAGCGTCACGCACATCCCGGCCGGCAGCAGGAACGGGATCGGCCGCTTGTCGGTGTAGAGGCCGATCCACGGCTGCAGCAGCGACGCGGTGCACTGGAACGTCAGCGTGATCAGGCCGACCTGGGTAAAGGTCAGGTTGAATTCATGCTTCAGGAGCGGGTAGATCGACGGCAGCACCGCCTGCACGCAATCGTTGAGCAGGTGGACGAAGGCAACCGAGAGAAGGATTTGCATGACCGCACCCGGGACGACCGGGGTGGTAGCGGAGGTGGTGCTGGACGGCGAGGAAGATGTGGACATGGACGACGCAGGTGGACAGAACAGTCCGACAGGATATGCGAAAAATCCTGATAACGTGTGACGCATTGGCATACACCACTGCCATATGCACGTCGTTCCCGCGCAGGCGGGAACCCAGTTTTGCACGAGCAGCCACCGACTTGCGTATTGGTGGCCAGGCAAACGACTTGGGTTCCCGCCTCCGCGGGAACGACGGAGAGGGGCTTGCCACTACAGGCGAGGTGCTACCCCGCCGGCACCAGCCGGATCGCCTGCCCGCCGCCCGGCGCCAGCACCATCTTGATGGTGTCGGTGCTCTTCACGGTGCGCTTCTCGATCACCAGGTCGAAACGGCGCTCGCTGCGGTAGTCGGCCTTGTCGCCATCGCGGTAGATTTCGGCCACATACGACTTGCCGGCATCGAGGAACGACAACGGCAGATCGAGCGTGCGCGCATTGCCATCGGTGACCGAGCCGACGTACCAGGCGCTCGAGTTGCGGTCCTTGCGCGCGATGGTCGCGTATTCACCGACAGCGCCATGCAGCACGCGCGTATCGTCCCAATCGGTGGGCACGTCGCGGATGAACTTGAACGCGCCCGGATAGCGGTCGTAATGCTCGATCAGATCGGCCGCCATCACCACCGGCGAATAGATCACCACGAAGTTGGCCAGCTGCTTGGCCTGGGTCGAGTTGAACGGCTTCTTGTCCTTGCCCTCCAGGCTCAGGATGCCCGGCGTGTAATCGAGCGGGCCGCTGAGCATGCGGGTGAACACCAGGTTGGCCTCGTGCTCGACGCTGTTGACCGGATTGCCCCAGGCGTTGTACTCCACGCCACGCGCGCCTTCACGCGAGATCCAGTTCGGATACGTGCGGCGCAGGCCCGTGTCCTTCACCGGCTCGTGCGTGTTGATCGCGATCTTGTAGCGCGCCGCATCCTCGACCACCTTCTGGTAGTGGCGCACGCCCTCTTGCGAATCCGTATAGCCGAAATGGACCTTGCCGTTCTTGCCCATGAACTGCGCGGCGCCGCCATCGGTCACGTAGCCGGTCTTGATGCTGTCCACGCCGTTCTTTGCATACAGGCGCAGCGCTGCATCGAGCTGCTTCTCGTAGTGCGCGATATTGCCGCCGGTCTCGTGGTGGCCGATGATGTGCACACCGCGCGCTTTGCCATACGCCGCCAGTGCTGGCAGGTCGAAGCGCGGGTTCGAGCGGGTAAAGTCCATGTCCGCGCCGTTGCCGGCCCAGTCGCTGTCCCAGCCCGGATTCCAGCCTTCGACCAGCACACCGCGGAAGCCGTTCTTGGCCGCGAAGTCGATGTAGCGCTTCGTGTAGTCGGTCGTCGCACCGAGCCGGTCGCCCGCAGCCCAGGTTTTGGTCTCCAGGTGCATGTCCCACCAGACGCCGACATACTTCGATGGCTTGACCCACGAGACGTCGCCCAGTTTATTGGGCTCGTTCAGGTTCAGCACGAGGTCGGACATGTACAGGCCCGCCGCGTCACCCGCGATCTGCATCGTGCGCCACGGCGTCGTGAAGCTGCCGGTGCGCACGACCGGCGCGCCGTTGGCGGACGGCGTCAGGTGCGCGCGCAGGCGCTGGCCTTCGACACGGCGCAGCCACATCGACGCGTAGTCGACCAGTGCTGCTTCGTGGAAGGCGATGTGCGTGCCGTTTTCCATCTTGACGGTCATCGGCGTGTTGGCCATGCCCACTTCGCGCAGCGGCGTCTTCTGGATCGGGTATTCGAGCGCCCAGACTTCACCGGCCTGCTGCCACCAGGCAGTGGCCGGCTGCGCCACCACAAATTCGGTCAGCTCGTCGGCGATGTGCACCGCGCGGTTATTGGCCTGCTTCGGGAATTCGTAGCGAAAGCCCACGCCATCGTCGAACACGCGAAACACGATCGCCAGGCGCCGGCCATCCTTCTTCTGGTGCACGTCCACGCGCAGCTGGCTGTAGTGATTGCGCACCGTGCGGCGCTCGCCCCATGGCTGCTCCCAGGTACTGTCATGGGCCGTGACCAGGTGGCGCTCCATCGCAAAACCGGCATCGAGCGGCTTGTCGCTGGCCAGCACGAAGCCCAGGCGCGACGGCGCGATGACCGGCTGGCCATTGCGCTCGACCTGGTACGACAGGCGCCCGTCCGGTGCCACCTGCAACGACACTTTGAGCACCTTGCCGGGCGACTCGACGGTTGCCATCAGGTCTTCGGCAGCGAACGCACCGGTACTGATCACCATGCCCAGCGCCACGAGGCTCATCTTCAATAAACTGGTACGCATCCTTCGTCTCCTGTCTCGTCTTGTTTTCTATTGCATTTTCAACCTGAAAGCGGTCGCCCCGGATAGTCCGGCATCGGGGATGCGCGGTCAATGTGCGGCTGAAGCGAATCTGAAGATTCGCTGCGGCGCCCGAAGCGCGGCGCACTGATACACTTCCGGCATGAAAATTCTGATGATCGAAGACGATCTGGCAATCGGCCAGGCCCTCTTGTCGGTGTTCCAGGACGAAGGCCACACGGCAGTCTGGCTGCGCCTGGCCCAGGGCGCGGCCGCGCGCATGCGCAGCGAATCGTTCGACGCCGTCGTGCTCGACCTGGGCCTGCCCGACGGCGACGGCACCGACGTGCTGCGCGCGCTGCGCGATGAGGGCGTGCGCCTGCCGGTCTTGATCATCAGCGCGCGCGACAGCCTGCAGGACCGCCTCAAGGGGTTCGACCTGGGCGCCGACGACTACCTGATCAAGCCCTTCGAGATTCCCGAACTGCTGGTGCGCCTGCGCGCGATCGTGCGCCGCAGCCACGGCGCACTCGAAGAAAACCTGTGGGTGGCGGGCGACATTGAACTCGACGAAAACCGCATGCTGGTCACGCGCGCCGGCCAGAGCGTCACGCTCTCGAAAACCGAATTCGCGCTGCTGCTCACGCTCATGAAGCAGGCCAACCGCGTGCTCACGCGCGTCGAACTCGAACGGCGCGCCCTGCCCTCCGGCGAAGGCCAGAGCCAGACGCTCGACGTGCACATCTTCAACCTGCGCAAGAAAGTGGGCGAAGGCGTGATCCGCACCGTGCGCGGCGTCGGCTACATGGTGCAGCGTGACGTTTAGACAGTCCTCGCTGTTCCGGCGCCTGATGTTCAGCTTTGCCGGCGTGATCGTCAGCGTCGCGATCATCGGCGTGCTGTGGATGTTTTATGAGGCCAAGGTCACGCAGCGCACGCGCACCTTCAGCGAAAACAAGGCGCACACGCTCAACATCCTGTCGCACCTGGTGGACACCGGCGCCCGGCCCGAACGCATGCTGCCGGCGCTTGCCGCGATCGAGGTGAACCGCGAGCGCATGTTCAGGGAGCTCGATTACCACTCGCGCGTGCGCGTGCGGGTCTGGCTCGATGGCCGCCTGCTCTACAACTCGATGCCGGAGCTGCCGGACGTGCTGCCCGAGGTGGCCGCGCGCGGCGCCTACGCGTGGGTGCGCTGGACGGCGCACGACGCGGGCAACCGCATCGTCGTCGAGCGCCGCCACGAAGTCGACGACGAATGGATGCTGACCATCTGGGGCGTGAGCTTCCTGCTGTCGTCGACCTTTTTCAGCCTGCCGCTGCTGTTGATCCCGGCATGGCTGATCGTCGGCATTGGCCTGCGGCCGCTGCGCTCGATCGCGTCGAGCATCGCGCAGCGCACGGATGCCGACCTGACGCCGCTGCCCGACTCGAAGTACAAGGAACTCTCGCCGCTGGTGGTGGCAATCAACGGCCTGATGCATCGCCTCTCTCAGCGCATCGAGCACGAACACGAGTTCCTGACCGACGCCGCGCACGAACTCAAGACGCCGCTGGCCGCCATCCAGATCAACGCCCACGTCTTGATGAGCCGCGCCGGCGCCGAGATGGCCGAGCGCTGCGCCGAGCCGGCGGCCGGTCTGCGCAGCGGCGTCGCACGCGCCACGCACACGGTGCACCAGTTGCTGGCGCTCGAACGTGCCCGGGCCGAACCGCAGGTGGCGCAGGCGTGCCCGCTGACGAACGTCGCCGACTTCGTGCGCGAGCGCGTCGCGACGGCGGCGCACCTGGCGGTGCAGCGCAATATCGAGATCGAATTCGACGCCGCCCCGGACGCCGGCGGCATGCTGCCGCTGCATCTGGAAAGCATGGCGTCGGCGGTCGATAACCTGATCAGCAATGCGATCAAGTATTCACCGACGGATGGCCGCATCACCGTGCGCCTGACCCGCGCCGCTTCTGGCTACCGGCTGGCGATCTGTGACGGGGGGCCGGGCATTGCGCCGGATTTGCGCGACAAGGTGTTCGAGCGGTTCTATCGGGTGCCGGGGCAGGAGCAGCTGGGTTCAGGACTGGGGCTGGCGATTGCGGAACGGGGTGCGGCGAGAAACGGCGGCACGATCTCGCTGGAAGATGGCGAGCATGGGCGCGGCGTGTGCGCAACCATCACGTTCACTGGGGCCGTTGGGTAGCTTTCCGGGCGGTGCCTACAGCCAGCCAACGCGCTTCAGGCGCCGGTGCAGCAGCGTGCAACCGGCGACGATTCCGAACATCACCGTGGGATAACTCCAGCGCCAGGCCAGCTCCGGCATGTGCTGGAAGTTCATGCCATACAGGCTGAACACCATCGTCGGCACTGCCAGGATCGCGCCCCAGCCGGCGAGGCGCTTGACGACGTCATTCTGGCGGATCGTCACCTGCGCCAGCGAGACCTGCATGGCGGCATTGATCATCTCGCTGATCCGGTCTGCCGTCTGCGTCACGCGCGCGACATGGTCGAGAATGTCCCGGTAATAGATGCGGTTCCCGGCCGGGATGATGTCGCCGTGAAAACGCAGCAATTCGTTGCAGATATCGATCAACGGCGCAGCCGCTCCATGCACCGACAGCAGCTCGTTTTTCAGGTTGTAGAACTCTTCCAGGTTGTCCGACGATGGATTCGGCAGAAATAATGCCTTCTCCACCTGGCGAAACCGGTCCTGCAGCATATCCATGCATGGCTGGTAATGGTCGACGATGAAATCGATGATCGTGTAGAGCACGTACCCGGGACCCGTCGCGAGTTTGGCCGGCACACTCTCGGCGCGTTCGCGTACCGCGCGGTACCCGTTGGACGTGCCATGCCGGATCGTCATCACGAAGCGAGGCCCGACAAACACGTGCGTCTCGCCAAAGTGGAGCGCCTGCTCGACCAGCGACACCGTGTGCAGCACGACAAACAGGTTCTCGCCATACTCTTCGATCTTGGGCCGCTGGTGCGCCTTGCGTGCGTCTTCCACCGCCAGGTCGTGCAGGTCGAATTCGTCCTGCACCATGGCCATCAGTTCCTTGTCCGGCTCGAACAAGCCAAGCCAGACGAAGGTGTCGTCGTCTTCCAGCGCGACGCTGATGTCTTCAATCCGGATCTCTTCCAGCTTGACGCCCTTTCGGTACACGGTGCAGTTGATGCGCGCCGCCACTTCATTCACGGATCGGCTCCTTCAATGCGCGCTGGCCAGGGTTGCTCCCTCTGGCGATGTCTGGGCGAATAGTCATGCAGTCTCTCGTGCAGAATTGATCGTGGCCGCGATTCTACGCAGCGCCGCGTAAAATTTTGTCAAAAATTGGGCAAAACTGTCAGCACGGCGCGCCCGGCGCCGCGCGGTGCAGCAGGTCCAGCCGGCGCACGAATTCGCGCAGCACGATCCGGTACAACTCGTCCCCGAGCACGCTGTCTTCGGCGCCGGCGTCAATGTTCGGGTTGTCGTTTACTTCGATCACCACCGGGCCGCGCGACGTCATCTTCATGTCCACGCCGTACAGGCCGTCGCCGATCAGGTTCGCCGCGTGCAGCGCGTGGGCCAGCAAGTCGGCTGGCGCTTCGTCCAGCGGTACGGCGCTTGCCATGCCAAATTCAGCTTTGCCATTGGCGTCGCGCTTGGCGACCTGCCAGTGGCCCTTGGACATCCAGTATTTGCTGGCGAAGATCACCTGGCGATTGAGTACGCCGATGCGCCAGTCGAATTCGGTGAGCATGTATTCCTGCACCAGGATCAGCGCCGATTGCTGCAGCAGTTCTTCGGCCACGCGGGCGAATTCAGCCGCATCCTTTACCTTCATCACGCCGCGCGAAAACGCGCCATCGGGGATTTTCACCACCATCGGATAATCGATCTGCGCCTCGATCGCGGCCAGCGCTTGGGCGTCGGCGTGCTGCAGCGTGAAGGTGCGCGGTGTGGGCACCCCGTGCAGACGCAGCAGGTCGGCCAGGTACACCTTGTTGGTGCAACGCAGGATCGATCCGGCGTCGTCGATCACCACCAGCCCTTCGCTCTCGGCCTTCTTGGCAAACAGGTAGGTGTGATGGTTGACGGCCGTGGTCTCGCGGATGAACAGCGCATCGAACTCGGCCAGGCGCGCAAAGTCCTGGCGCCCGATCAGTTCAACCGTCAGGCCCAGTTCGCGCCCCACTGCGCCAAGGCGCGCCAGCGCCCCGGTATTACTTGGCGCCAGCTCTTCATCGGGATCGTGCAGCACCGCGATGCGGTAGCGGTAGCGCCGCGCGCCAGGCGCCGGCTGCGGCAAGCCGGCGAATGCACCCAGGGCCGCCTCGCAGGCCGCGCGGCCATGCTCGCCCAGCACCTTGAGCCCCTGGGTGCGGATCGCTGCGATATGCCACGCTTCGCCGCGCTCATCGCCGCGCGCAAATTCGATCCGCATCAGCGGCGCCGGGAAGGTCTCGAAAATGCTGCGCGCTACCGCCGCCAACGGCGTGTAGTCCGTGCGGCCGAACCGGATGTCCATCGAAAACTCGACCGGCATCGGGGCGCTGCCGTCGGCGCCCAGCACATCATTCAGCGCGCGATCGAGTTCGGCCGTGTCGAGCGAATAGATCGCCTTGCGCGACAGGTCGTTGATCGTCTTCACCGACGGCAGCACCTGCTGGCCGCGCGCCTGTGCCATCAGCGAGCAGTAGTAGCCGGCCGACAGGTATTTGTAGCTGCGGCACAGGTTGATGACCAGGGTGTGTGCGTCCGGCACAGGGTTGGCCAGGAAGGCGTCGGCTTCGATGACGGTGCAACCAGTGCGCGCGGCGCGCCAGTCGCCGGCACGGTCGACGACGATCAGGAAGGCGGGGGCGTCAGGCTCGGGTTCGGCAGGCGCTGCCTGGCTCGCCGTGACGGCGGGGGAAATCATGCGAAGCGTGGTCATTGAAGGTATCGGAGTTGATCGGGGGTGGATCGAAACGGGCGCCCGCACGATGGCCGGCGCTGTCCAGACTCTAGCGACTGGCCCATAAAAACCGCGTAAAGAAAACGGCGCATCGCGACAAGCCCGCGTAAATAATGCGGTCATCACCTCTCGCAGATTTCATGCAACCCGTTCAGTACGCAGCAAGGCCCACAACTGAACGTCGATCGCTTTTTCATCGACACGCCAGCGCGCGCGCAGCAGCCCTTCGCAGCGAAATCCGAGACGCGCCAGGAGCGCCGTCGATGCGTCGTTGCCGGGAATGACTTCAGCTTCGATGCGGACCAGGTCGAGCGCATCGAAGCCGTACGCGAGCAGCGCGCGCACGGCTTCGCCGGCCAGGCCCTGCCCCCAGTACGGCGGCGCCAGCAGATAGCCGAGCGTGGCGCGCCGGTGCTGCAGATGGATGTCGAACAGCGCGCAACTGCCCGCCAGGCCGCCGTCGCTGCGGCTGATCATGACCAGGTGCAGCGCACTGCCCCGTGCACGGTCAGTCTGCGCTTCCGCGATCGCCGCGCGCGCCTGCCCGGGACACGTCCACACCGTGTGGCTCCAGTGCCGCATCACCGCGCGGTCGCCATACAGCGCCAGCAAGCCGTGCGTGTCGGCGTCCGTCGGCACGCGCAGGTAGAGGCGCGGTGTCACAAGGCTGGTGGGGTCGATCGGGGTCATGTCGTGGCTCGCTTCGCATTGGAAAAGCGCGCAGCTTAGCCCTGCCCGCAGGCCGCGACAGGGCGCGTTTACACGGCATTGACGAAGGCGCCCGCCCCTTTTGTCCTGTTTTTACGGGCGCCCCGCTACGCTGGCGAACATCGCATCAACTTCGGAAGGGTTTCAATGATCATCGCCATCGTCAACCAGCACGGCACCCCGGAGCGCACCGTCGTGGCGCGCAACCTGGCGGTTCTGCGCGCACGCAGCGGCAGACGCGTATGCCTGATGACCACCGCCGCAGGTGCGGACAGCGACTGGTGCAATGACCGCAGCAGCGGCGGCGTGCGGCCCTGGATCGACACGCGCCACGTGGGCAGTCGCGCCGTCGAAACGCGCCTGGCCGCGCTGCGCCCGCTGTTCAACGACATCCTGATCGACGCCGGTGCGCGCGATACCGACGGTTGCCGCTGCGTGCTGGCAGCCAGCCGCCTGGTGGTGGTCCCGGTGCGAGGCGGCGCGCTCGACCTCGACCTGCAATACCGCCTGCTGGCCCGGTTGAACGGTGCGCGCGTATTGAATCCTGGCCTGCGGGTGCTGTTCGTCGCCGTCAGTGGACAAGCCGGGCCGGACGCCAACGAGCGCGCCGCCGTGCTCGCGCACGTGAGTCGGGTGCAGAACGCCACGCTGGCATCGACCATCCTGCACGCACCGGCCACCTTCGATTATGGCCTGGGGCGCTGCGTGTCGGATGCGGCGGCGTGCGACCCGGACGCCGCCGCCGAAATGCAGGCGCTGTACGACGAGGTCTATGCCACGCTGCCGACGATGACGCATTCGATGGAAGCGCAGATGGGCGCGGGTCATGCGCTCTGGCGCTGAAGGTGCTGACACCGTGTTTACGCGCGGCGCGCCACTATTTGCAGTTTATTTATACGCCATACCGCAACGCGAAGGAGATGGATCATGCGGCATGCAACGTCCAATGATCCGGCCACGCGACGCGCAGCAAACGTGACCACTCAAGCCTTCGCGGATAGTGCCATCAGGCTGGCAACACCGCACGACATCGCGGCCTTGGTGGCCATTGAAAACGCCAGCTTTCCCGGCGACCGGCTCGACCGGCGCCGCTTTCGCTACCTGCTCAGAGAGGCCAACAGCGTGACCTTCGTCGACGTGGACGGCGCCGCCGTGCGGGGCTATATCCTGCTGTTGCTACGGAATGACTGGCGGGGTGCGCGGGTGTATTCCATCGCCACGCATCCGGCCCATTTGGGCTGCGGCGTGGCCGCACGCCTGCTGACTGCGGCCGAGCGCTGGGCTGCGGCCCACGGCTGCGTGGAAGTGCGTCTCGAAGTCCGGTCCGACAACACCGCCTCGCTCGCGCTGTTTCACAAGCGCGGCTACGTCGCTTTCGGAAGCCATCGTGCTTACTACCACGACGGCATGGATGCGCTGCGGCTGCACAGGACGCTGGCGCTGCAACCTTGAGTTTCGCTAGACAGTCATGCAGCGCCCAGCTGGGCCATTGCGCGATGATATTTCTCTGTCCTCGCTATGTCGGCAGCTGTTGGCGCCGACATGCGAGCCAGGTCCGCATTGTCCTGGAGATCCGCGTATTTCACGCGCCTGCCAATCGGGTTCCTGGCTGCTCGCGCAACAAAGGCCTCGTATGTTTCATCGTCTCGCCGCGTCACAGAATCCAATGCCTCAAGAATGTAGCCGGGAAAGCCTTCAGCCGCGAGCTGGTCAAGGGTGAGATCGGTATCCTCGATCACATCGTGCAGGATTGCGACGATGCGCTCGGCGTCGTTGGACATCGCCTTCATGACACGCAGTGGGTGCTCCATGTACGGACGGCCTGCCTTGTCGACCTGACCGACGTGCTGTTTCTCTGCAATCGCAATTGCGCGTTCAAGGAGAGCTTGGAGTAATGTATCTGTCTTCATCGGTTGTTCCTTAAATCGATGCTTACTGCTGCTCGACGTTCTGCCAGCACGCACCCATCTTGATCGTCAACTTCAAGTACTCACCAACATCGCCATGCCGCTGGCCGATGTCATCTTCAAAAATTCCACCTTTCGGGTTAATACCCATGCGAAGTTGAGATGTGCATACGGCCCACCTGGGTTCAGACCGGCCACAGGTTTATTCGAGCATGCTGTGGAGTGAGTATGCCATTCCTAGCACTGGCTACTCCATACTTGTACTGATTCAAAACCACAATCTTTAAGCGCTGTAATTGCTTCTTCTGCACATTTTTTATTCCGAGCTATAAAAAATGAAGTTTTACCTGAGAGAACGTTATCTATCGCTGCCTTTGCTTCCGATAGACCTAGACCAGATTTTTCTTTTACCAACCGTATTGCGCGTATCTTATCGACTGTTGGATTACAGGCCAAAATCTTTACCTTGTCGGTTGGCGCCCCATATGGATCGCCACATGCGTCGAATGCTTTTAAATAGTGATCCACCGAAAAACCTGAACCTGTTTCGAAGACTTCACCACTTTCACGGCTAATCAAAACCGGACCGTTCCCTACGGAAATGTCTTCAAACCTACCGGTCTCAATGAATTTTTTATTTTGGTAGAAAAATATGAAGCAGCGTGGGTACTCACGCGATGCACTTTCCACCAAGGAACAATCAGGCCTCGATGCTAACACTTCACGTTCGAATATTTCTCTCGCATCATCAAGGTTCATTATGCCTCTCCACTGGTCAGCGACATTCACTTTGGACTCAATTGCCACCGTTTTCTCTTGGCCGATTCCTGCCTGTCGCGACCGGCTGGTTCCGACCCGAATCGGACACTTGCACGGCTACCCAACTAATGCTCGCCTACCAGTGAAATAAGTAATTCCCCAACACCTTCCTCTTCAAGATTGTCATCAAGAATGATATGAATTCGACGGTGAGGAAAGGAAGCAGCAGCGCTGGCTGTCCATGTCTTTTCAAGAAATCGCCCCAGCTCACGAATTTCGTCGCTCGACTGTTCGTCAGCATCGCAGAACATAGTCGATAGATCGATGACGTTCATAAACACTTGAGCATTACGGTCATCAGATCCTTTCCTCAATTCGTCGAGGCGCTCCTGCGTGAACAAATCCGCTAAATAGAGGCGGTCTTGGACCTCTACAAACTCTGGAAAGATGAGCCGAGCGTATGCAGTGAACTGTGTAAAAGAACCAGTGTTGATGATCCAATCTAATGAACTTATGCCACGTCCGCTGTTCCACGTGGCAAGTTCAGCAGCGAATACTTTGGAAGTTTGCATGATGCTTTCCTCGAAATAATGTACCGGAGGTACCGAGCACTCGACTGGGTTGGGATCGTCCGCTTTTGGCCGAAATTGGCTGGTCGCTGTCAGGCCGGTTTCGCCCCGAAGCCGCCGTTCGCTAGCTATCGGTATGTAGCTGCGCGTAGGCTTCAGCCTCAACGCGACCATCGCCGCAAATAAGATCGCCGTCTTCATCAAGCACACGATAGCTATGTTGGACGCCGCCGATGCTTGCGGCGCCGTCGAGGCCAAGCAGCAAGGTATAGAACGTGTCCGTGAGCGCGAGGTTCAGTACATCGCGCAGTGCAATGGTCTGCTGTTCGCTAAGGCCCATCGATGCGATCCTTTGGGAGACTAAAGTTTCGCCGGCCGTACTCATGAATAGCTCAAGCAAGCCATCCTTTTCCGTCTGCCAGTGCTTCACAAACTCGGCAGGAGTCATCTCGTGTTCCTTCTAAGTCAGCACAGCATGGTGTACGTCTGCTCTTGGCCGGAGCCGGTCGGTCGATCCAGCATAGTAGGTTGCTGGGATAAAAACCCGGCAGTGGCCGCGACAGGCTGGTGTCGACCCGAAGCGGACGGTCGTCGAAGGGCCAGCCTCATCGATGCACCAATCGCCACTTTCCTATACAGCCAACAAGCAAAAAATAGGACGCCGCCATGAGCCAGAGCATGTCGCCCCAGCCGATGCGCGGCCAGCCGTAGTCGTGAAAGTACTTAGCATTGACCGTCCAACTTGTGAAAGCGGAAAAAGCAAATAAGACTAGCAAAACCGCACCGAAGCCACCGACAAGAAGGCGCGTAACATATCCAATCTTATGGTGTTTAGTATCCATATCTTATGTCCGGTTATGGCCCAGGCTGTGTAAAAACGCGCGATCGGCGTGTTTTCGAGGGTCCGCTTACCATTCCGACCTCGAGAAAACGCCGTAGCGAGCGATCTAAGAGGTCGAGTGTCATCAAGCCGACTTCTAATTTTCGTTTTTACACAGCCTGGGCCGAAAGCGGAAGTTCGCCAGAGCATGTCCGCCCTGGCCGCTTATGTGGAACTTTAGTGTTTTTTGTCGAACTTTATTGCTCATCCGCATGAGTGTCGTGTGGCTATAAAGAACAATGATTTCAACATTGTTTGCGATTCAGCCTTGCACTAAAAACGGCAACACCCGTTCAAGCAGCATATCCGGCGCTTCCTCAGCAATGTAGTGCCCGCACGGCAGCGCCTCACCCCGCACATCGGCGGCCACCCGCTGCCACTCCGCAAGCGGATCAAAACAACGCCCGACCACGCCCTGCTCACCCCACAGCACCATCAGCGGCAGCGCCAGACGGTTACCGGCGTCGCGGTCAAGCCGGTCGTGTTCGAGATCGATCGCCGCCGCAGCCCGGTAATCTTCGCAGATGCCGTGCGCGGCGCCTGGCAACGCCATGCAGCGCTGGTACTCGGCCAGTGCGCGCGGATCGAATGGCGCCAGGCCTGCGCTGCGCTTGCCCATCACGTCGCGTACGTAGGCGGCGGGGTCAGCTTCGATCAGACGCTCGGGCATTGGTGCCGGCTGGATCAGGAAGAACCAGTGCCAGTAGGCGCGTGCAAACGCGTCCGACGTTTGCTCGTACATTGCGAGCGTAGGCGCGATGTCCAGCAGCGCCATCCGCTCGACGGCCTGCGGATGGTCCAGCGCCAGCCGGTGCGCAACGCGCGCGCCGCGATCGTGGGCCAGCACGCGGAAGGTGGCAAATCCCAGTGACTGCATCACCGCCACCATGTCGGCCGCCATCGCACGCTTGCTGTAGTTGGCGTGGTCCGGCGCACCCTGCGGTTTGGACGAATCGCCGTAGCCACGCAGGTCGCAGGCCACGACCGTGAAGTACTCGGCCAGGCGTGGCGCGACGCGGTGCCAGATGGCGTGCGTTTGCGGGTGACCGTGCAGCAGTAGAAGCGGCGGGCCGGAACCACCGACGATGGCGTTGATGGTAACGGTCGGATCGATCTCGACTTGCAGGGCGCGAAAATGGGGGAACAGGTCTGTCATGGTGTCTCGTGATTGGTCTCGTGATTCGTCTCGTTACTGGCGTGTTGCTATGCAAGCTTGATGGGTCTCGTAGCGCCACCACTATACAAGCCGGTGCCCCTGCAGTGCGGCGGCACGCTGCATTCTTGCCGCGCGTTCTGCTGCGTGCGCCAGCGCCTCGCGGCGCAGCCGGGCCGCAACGCGCAGCGTCCCGATGCCGCCTGCAATCAGCATGATCGCCAGCGCCACAAACAACCACTCCGCGGGATTGATCCCATCCGCGTAGACGACGGCGCGCCCGGGCTGGCCGGGCTGATAGCGGACCGTGATCGGATCACCCGGCTGCTGGTGGGCGAAGCGCGCCTGCATGACGGCGTGCGCGCGGTCGCACTGCACACCGCTCAGCCAGGATGTGGCCTGGCGCCTGCCGGTAAATTCGCGGCCACCCACAGTGTAGCGATAGCGCAGTTGTATGCACCATTGGGTCGAACGGCCTGTGGACTTGTAGAGCGTGCTGCTGGTGATCTGCGCCCGCGCCTTTGGCCAGTCCCAGGCAGCGTACTTGTCGAGCAGGGTCACGCACATGAACACGCTGATCGCCATGCCGACGAGCAGAAATCCCCATCCGAGGAGTGAATGAAGCTGGGGGTCCGGTGGAAATGTGGGCTCGGCCCGGGGCGCTGATGTTGGCTGGCTCATTGCTTGGAGGGGCTGGATCGTGGTGTCATCGTGCCGTGAATCCGGCGCGCTGGCAATCACGCTCCATCACCTTATGCAGCAGGCATCGGCATGCGCTCGCTCGCGCGTTGCGTACCGCACTTACATGAACCTGACATCCCGCCATTGTTGTAATTACGTCATTCGCGATTAGCACGAATTGACACCATGGCAAGCGCTGAGCAGTATGGAATGGAGGTCCCGGCCTCGCCCTTCCCAGTGGAACACCCGCGTTTGAATATCAAAGGATTGCACCATGCAGAGAGCCAAGACGGAAAAGACAGCAGTTGCCCTTGCCATTGCCGCGCTGTGCGCAGGCTTTGCCCACGCCCAGGAGGCGCCGCAAGCCGAGACCACCGCAGCGTCCGCGACAGTCGTCGTCACCGGTACCCGGGTGGCCAACCGCACGGTGCTCGATACCACTGCACCGGTCGACGTGATCTCGGCCGAGACCCTGAAGAACTCGGGCAGCACCGAGCTGACGCAGGCGCTGTCGATGGCCCTGCCTTCGCTGAACTTCCCGCGCCCGGCGCTGACCGATGGCACCGATACGATCCGCCCTGCCACGCTGCGCGGCATGTCGCCTGACCAGACCCTGGTGCTGGTGAACTCCAAGCGCCGCCATGCCTCGTCGCTGGTGAACGTGAACGGCTCGATTGGCCGCGGTTCGGCGGCGGTCGACCTGAACACCATCCCGACCGCCATCGTCAAAACGGTCGAGGTGCTGCGTGACGGCGCTGCGGCCCAGTATGGCTCGGACGCGATCTCGGGCGTCGTCAACATGCGCCTGCGCACCGACCGCACGGGCGGTGAAGCGACCGTCAACTATGGCGCCAACAAGACCGAATACGATCTGTACAACGCAGCACCACCGGCCGGGGGCACCTGGACCGCCCCGGCCTCGCGCAAGCGCACCGACGGCCAGACCGCCACGGTCAGCATCTGGAAGGGCCTGGCGCTGGGCGAGACCGGCTACCTGACGATCGCCGGCGAATTCCGCGACCAGAACCGCACCGAGCGTGCCGGCTACGACATGCGCCAGCAGTACGCGCTGGTCAACGGCGCCTTCGATCCGCGCGAGAACACGATCAACCGTTTCAATGCGTGGACCGGTGAACCCGACATGAAGCAGTCCACGCTGTTTGCCAACGCGGGCAACGACATGGGCGGCGGCGTCAAGGTGTACGGCTGGGCGAGCTACCAGGACCGCGATGCCACGTCGGCCGGCTACGCCCGCATTCCACAGGACGCGCGCAACATCCAGTCGATCTACCCGGATGGCTTCCTGCCATTGATCTCGCCGACCGTGAAAGACTTTTCGGCCACCGGCGGCGTGACCTGGGTTGCCGGCGCATGGGACATGGATGCCTCGCTCGGCTACGGCAAGAACAAGATGGAGTACACCATCGAGAACACGCTGAACCGCTCCCTTGGGCCGACCAGCAAGACGGCGTTCTATGCGGGTGGCTATTCGTACGACCAGGCGGTGCTGAACCTGACCGGCGTGCGCAGCGTCGAGATGGCGTCGTTCTCGTCGCCACTGAACGTGGCCGTGGGTATCGAAGCGCGCCGCGAAGGTTATGAGCTGTTTGCGGGCGAAGAGCAGTCGTACAGCTTTGGCGGCGCGCTGCTGCCGAACGGGACGCCGACGGCGCCGGGCGCCCAGGTGTTCCCGGGCTTCCGGCCATCGAATGAAGTCGACGCGCACCGCAACGCGATTGGCGCCTTTGTCGATCTGGAAGCGAATGTCACGCCCGAGCTGCTGGCATCGGTGGCCGTGCGCGGCGAGCGCTATTCGGACTTCGGCAACAGCCTGGCTGGCAAGCTCGCGCTGCGCTACGACTTCAACCCGAACTTCGCCGTGCGCGGCGCGATCCAGAACGGCTTCCGCGCGCCCTCGCCGCAGCAGCAGAACTTCACCGCGACCTCGACCAACTTCATCAACGGCGTGCCGTTCGAGATCACCACTTTCCGCCCGGACGATCCGGTCGCCGTCGCGCTGGGTGCCAAGCCGCTCGACGCCGAGAAATCGATCAACGCGTCGCTCGGCGCCGTGATGCGCCTGGGCGCCGTCAGCCTGACGGTCGACGCCTACCGCATTGACATCGACGACCGCATCATCCTGTCCGAAAACCTGACGCAGACGAACGTGCGCAACTACATCGCCAGTCAGGGCTTCATCGGCGTGGGCGGCGGGCGCTTCTTCATCAACGGCGTGGACACCACCACCAAGGGCGTGGACATCGTGCTGAGCATGCCGTACAACGCCGGCGATGCGGGCAAGCTGGACTTCACGCTGGCGGCCAACTTCACCGACACCAAAGTGACCAAGACGCCGACGACGACGCAGCTCTCGAGCCTGAGCCCGGCGCCCGTGCTGTTTGATCGCCTCAACGTGCTGTCGCTTGAAAAAGGCCAGCCGAAGAACAAGGTCAGCGCCAACGTGAACTGGAAGCTGGGCCAGTGGGGCGCGACGCTGCGCGCCACGCGCTACGGCGAAGTGCTCTCGCCGGGTACCACGGCAGCGTTCGACTTCGAGATGGGCGCCAGGACCACGGTCGATCTGGAAGGCCGCCTGGCAGTCACGCCGAAGCTGACCCTGGCGCTGGGCGCGGACAACGTGTTCGACCAGTATCCCGAGACGCAGCCGCCATCCATCAACACCACCGGCAACACGCCGTTCTCGACGTATGCGCCGTTCGGTCGTGCGGGCCGCTATATCTACGGCCGCGCCACCTACGCGTTCTGACCTAGCGTTCCAGCACCTCGCCCAGCCTGTGGGCGAGGAAATCCACCAGCGCCGCCACCCGCGGCGCGAGTGCACCCTGCTTGTAGAACACGGCCCACACGGGCTGTGTCCACGGCAGGGTGTGTTCTTCCAGCACCGGCACCAGCCGCCCCGCCGCGACATCCGCGCGCGTCAGAAAATCCGACAGCGATGCAATCCCCGCGCCATGCAGCGCCAGCTGCCGCAGCGTCTCGCCGCTCGACGCCACCACCTGCGGCGTGATCGTCCAGCCTTCGCCGCCCTTATGGCGCAGCGGCCAGGTATTCAATAACGCCGGCGCCGTGAAGCCCAGCGTGCGATGCCCGGCCAGCGCCGCGGTGTCAGGCGGGGCACCATGGCGTTCGAGATAGGCAGTTGACGCCAGCACGCGCAGCCGCGCCGCGCCCAGGCGGCGTGCATTGAGCGTCGAATCGGGCAGCGCCCCGATGCGGATCGCCAGGTCGGCCCGCTCTTCGATCAGGTCGACATAGGTTTCGCCGCTGACCAGTTCCAGCGCGATCAGCGGATACGCATCCAGGAATTCGGCGACCAGTGGCGCGAGCAAGTGGCCCAGCGCCGGCGTGGCGGCATTCAGGCGCACCAGGCCCGCCGGCTGCGATCGGCGCGCCGCCGCTTCGGCCTTGGTGTTGGCCAGGTCGGCCAGGATCGTCCGCGCCCGGCCCAGCAGCCAGGTGCCCTCTTCCGTCAGTTGCAGGCGCCGGGTGGTGCGCTGAATCAGCGTCATGCCCAGGCTGCCCTCGAGGCGCGAGATGGTGCGCGAGACGCCCGATGGCGTCTGCCCCAGGCGCTCGGCAGCGCGCGAAAACGAGCCCGCATCCATGACTGCCGAAAACACAATCAGTGCATCCACGTCGATCATTGATGACTCCGAATCAAAAGTCCATTGTAGCCGGACCTGTTTTTCCGGGCTGGCAAAGGCGGCACACTGCACGCCTGCCATCTCTGAGAAAGAACACCATGCCACTCGCACTCTGGGCGCTCGCATTGAGCGCTTTTGCCATCGGGACGACCGAATTCGTCATCGTTGGCCTGATCCCCACCATCGCCGCCAGCCTGCAGGTGTCGGTGCCTTCGGCGGGCCTCCTGGTCAGCCTGTACGCACTGGGCGTGGCCATCGGCGCACCCCTGCTCACGGCCATGACGGGCCGCGTGCCGCGCAAGCAACTGCTGCTTGGCCTGATGGTGCTGTTTACGATCGGGAACCTGGTGGCCTGGATGGCGCCGGACTACACGGCGCTGATGGCCGCGCGCGTGCTCACGGGCCTGGCGCACGGCGTGTTCTTCTCGATCGGCTCGACCATCGCCACGAGCCTCGTGCCGAAGGAAAAAGCGGCCAGCGCGATCGCGCTGATGTTCACCGGTCTGACCGTGGCGCTGGTCACCGGCGTGCCGCTCGGGACCTTCATCGGCCAGCACTTCGGCTGGCAGGCAACGTTCCTGGCGGTGTCGCTGCTGGGCGTGATTGCCGTGATTGGCAGCGCCATCCTGGTGCCATCCGATATCGCAGGCAGCAAGCCAGCGCCACTCTTGATGCAACTGGCGGTGCTGAAGAAGCCGCGCCTGCTGCTGGTGTATGCGATCACGACGCTTGGCTACGGCGGCAGCTTCATCGCCTTCACGTACCTGGCGCCGATCCTGCAGCAAGTGTCCGGCTTTGCCGCATCGACCGTCAGCCTCGTGATGCTGGTGTATGGCGTGTCGGTCGCGGCCGGGAATATCTGGGGCGGCAAGCTGGCCGACCGCCTCGGTTCGGTGCGCGCGCTGCAGATCGTGTTCGCGCTGCTGGCGCTGGTGCTGTTCGTGCTGGCCTTCACGGCGCCCAGCAAACCGCTGGTGCTGATCACGGTCCTGGCCTGGGGCGCGGTCGCCTTCGGTAATGTGCCCGGCCTGCAAGTGTATGTGGTGCGGCGCGCCGAACGCGATGCGCCGCAGGCCGTCGATGTGGCCTCTGGCCTGAACATCGCCGCCTTCAATGTCGGCATCGCGCTGGGTGCCTGGGGCGGTGGCCTGATTGTTGCGCACTTCGGCCTGATGGCCACGCCGTGGATCGGCGCGCTGGTGGTCGTGGGTGCCCTGCTGCTCACGACGCTGGCCGGCTGGCTCGATCGCCGCGACGGCGTGCCGGTCAAAGGCATGACCGCCGCAACGGTCGCGCTGCACTGACCTGCTTACGCGTCCAGCTCGGGATAGCGGCGGAAGATGCCGTCCTGGTTGAACGGAATGCGGCGCGGCGATGCCAGATAGGCCGCGATCTTCGGCCGCGCCGCCACCCGGTCGCGCAGGCCGGTGAGCTCGGGATGCTCCTGCTCGATCTTCTTCATCGCGTTGGGGAATGCGTAGCGCAGGCCCTCGATGACCTGGAACAGCGACAGGTCGGCGTAGGTCACGCGCTCGCCCAGCAGGTAGTCGCGTGGCTCGGGATTGGCCAGCAGCCGCGCAAAATAGCCCATGAACTTGGGGATGCGCGTCTCGACAAAATCGGCCGCGCGGCGCTTGGCCTCGGGCTTCTGGTCTTCGTAGTACAGCATAGAAGCGATCGGGTGATGCGTGTCGTGCACCTCGGCGACCAGGTCGGCGATCGTCAGTTGCAGCTGATGCACCCAGAGCCGGCCAGGTTCGGTGCGTGGCGCCAGGCCATGCTGTTCGCCCAGATACAGCAGGATGTTGGCCACCTGGCCGATGGTCTGCTCACCGGCTTTCAGGAACGGCGGGGCAAAGGAAGGATGGTCGCCGACTTCGAGCGCGGCCATCAGCAGATCGACACCGCCATCGCGGCGCGCCACGTCGACATAATCGGCGCCCGCTTCTTCCAGCGCCAGTCGTACGAATTCGCCGCGGCCCTGGATCGACGGCCAGTAAAACAGTTCGTAGGGTTGCACCATGATTGCTTTTCCTGTTGATGGAGAAAAGTCATGGTAGACCGATCCGGAAGGCCGGGAAGCACGGTACGCCAGCCATGCGGACTTTGCCTGTCTTTCAGGCGACTGCGCACCACCGTTTGGCGATCGTTGGCGGCAGGTTGAAATGCTTCGCTGTTTCTGCAATCGAGGCCTTGTTTTCTTTCTTCCATGCCGAAACCTGGCTGGCGTTCGGCCTTTGCGCAATGCCCGTGCTGTCCTTGTCCTTGTCCTTGCCCTTGGCCGTCTTGGCTGTCGCAGCGCGCGATGCCTGGCCCACGACGCGACTGGACGCCGTGCGGTGCATGCTGCGGGACTGCGTGTCATTCACAGATTCGTGCCCGGTCGCAGGGCCCTGCGCGAGGGGGTCTTCCGGCGGCTGGTTGTGCGTCATAAAAGTTCTTCCGTGCTGATAAATAAGTGCCGCCATTATGACCTGCTCCCGATGGCAAGCGGGCATTCGCGGTCGTCAACGTGACGCGGGGAGCGTGGCGCGCCACAGAGATAGACCGATTGTGGCTATTGAGCAACGCCCTTTGGGGGTACTGAACCCCGTCAGCAGGGCCACTGCCCCTGATCGTGTTGGTTCCTGACGAATCATTACACTTTCTCCAAGCACACGTTGGCAATCGGGAACATAATTGCACTGAGGAACTAATTTAATAAAGTTCACCCGTCACTTTTTTGTCCAATGGAGCGCCCATGATCATCGCGCGATTGACCCAACGCTGGCATGCCCTGCGCCGCTGGCGCGCGCACCAGTCCCCCGATTCCCACGCCCGCTTCGAGGAGACGACCTTCAACCGGGCGTACCGCGACGCGGTGCATGGCAGCGCCGGCCTGATCCTGTGGCAGCACGATGGCGAGCACGGGCGCTTTGCGCTGCAACTGCGCACGGCGCAACGTGACGATTCGCAGGATGGGTTGACCTTGACGCTGCTTGCCAATGACGCGGTGCTGCATCGCCTGTCCTGGACCTGGACCGACGGTGCGCAGCTGGCGCTTCCGGTGGCGAGCGTGCCGCTGGTGACCCACAACGCCGGCCTGTGGCGCAATGCCGGTCCGGCCTTCGATGAGTTCGAACGCGCCTTCCCGAACAACTCGCCCAGCTTCTTTGCGTTCGCCGCCCTGCAGGGCGCGGCGCAGGCGCTGGGCATCGACCGCGTGCTCGCGCTGCGCGCCACCGCGCACCCGACTTACCAGGCAGACCAGCACGCGACCTTCGAGAGCGGCTACGACGGTTTCTGGCGCATTCTCGGCGGCGCCGAATACGATGCGCGCCACTACCAGATCACGCTGCCGTTCTACCTCAAGCCGCTGGCCGACATGCCATCGAAGCACCGCAAGCGCGCCGCCCAGCGCCGCGATCAGTGGCGCGCAATTGGCGAAGCTGCGCGCACCACGCTGCTGCACTATATGGCCCCCGTTGCCACGACCGCTGCCGCCGCCAGAGCGCCCACCACCGCACAAGCCTGAACCTTCTCGACGCTTGCCAGATTCACCACGGCCGTCAAGCGCCGTGCTACACTCGCGCCTTCGCTAGGGGTCCTGGAACGTTGTTCCGGGTGAGACATACCCTTCGTACCTGATCTGGATAATGCCAGCGAAGGAAAGCGCAAAGCAGCCCTCCCGTTCGTTTGCCCTTCCCCCACGTTGGCTCCGGCTTGAATTTAAGCGGCGCGCCTTCGTGGCGCGCAAACACGAGCACACCATGACCTTCACTCTGAAGCACCCCGTTCTTGCCTGCGCCATCGTGCAGGCCTTCGTTGTCACGCCTGCCGCAGTCGCGCAGGACGCCATCCCCTCGGTCGTCGTCACCAGCAGCAAATGGATCGCGCTCGACCGCGCCAGTGTCGGCGGTTTCGCCGAAACGCAGCTGCTCGACGCGCCGGCGTCGATTACCTCCATCGGCCAGGGCCAGATGCAGGACCTGTCGATCCGCAGCGTGAGCGATGCGAGCCGCTACGACGCCTCGATCGGCGACGCCTACAACGCCGTCGGCTACGCCGAACAGTTTTCGGTGCGCGGCTTCACGCTCGACAACGCGACCAGCTACCGCAAGGACATGATCGCGATCTCGGGCGACACGCAGATCCCGCTCGAGAACAAAGAGCGCATCGAAGTCCTGCGCGGCCTGGCCGGCCTGCAGGCCGGCGTCGCGGCACCGGGCGGCATGCTCAACTTCGTCACCAAGCGCCCGACCAATGCGCCGCTGCGCTCGGCCACCGTCGAAGTGCGCGAACGCGGCACCGTGTACGGCGCGGTCGACCTGGGCGGACGCTTCGCCGACCGCCGCTTCGGCTACCGCATCAACGCGGCTGCCGAAGACCTGAAATCGTACGTGCGCGGCGCCGACGGCAAGCGCCAGTTCATCTCGGCCGCCTTCGACTGGCAGATGTCGCCCGACGCGCTGTTCCAGATCGACGTCGACCACCAGCACAAGGAGCAGGTCACCGCCCCCGGCTACCAGTTGCTGCGCAACGAAGTCCTGCCCACCGGGATCTCGGCGAAAACACTGCTCAACGACCAGCCATGGACGCGCCCCGTCGACACCGACAGCAGCAATCTCGGCCTGCGCTTCGAGTACCGCATCAGCGACACCTGGACCGCGACGGTCAACGCCAACAAGCACTGGTTCAAGCGCGACGACTTCACCGCGTTCCCGTACGGCTGCAGCAATGAGGGCGACGGCTACTATCCGGGCTACTGCTCGAACGGCGACTATGACGTATATGACTTCCAGAGCACCGGTGAGCGCAAGACGCCATGGGGCGCGCAAGCGATGCTGCAGGGCCGCTTCGACACCGGCGCGGTGCGCCACGCACTGACGATCGGCAGCGCCTACGCCGAACGCCACGACAGCTTCGGCGAATATGTCTACGACTACGTCGGCTCGAGCAATATCTGGCAAAACCAGATCGTGCCGCCGGTGGACAGCAGCCGCGTTACCGGCTCCGTGATGGAACGCCGCGCAACCGAAGAGCGTTCGCTGTTCGTGCAGGACATCCTGACCCTGTCACCGGCCTGGACGCTGCACGCCGGCGTGCGCTACGTCCAGCTCAAGCTCGATGCGCTGGAAGAAATCGACCAGGCGCGCGTGACATCGAAAGACTCGTTCGCGCTGCCGAACGTGGCGCTCGTGTATGCGCCGGCGCCGGATTGGCGCGTGTACGGCTCGATCAGCCACGGCCTGCAATACGGCGGCATCGCGCCAATGGAGACGGTCAACCAGAACACGGTGCTCTCGCCAAGCCGCTCGAAGCAGTTCGAGTTTGGCGTCAAGCGCAATGTGAACGAGCAGCTGGCATTGTCGGGCGCCGTGTTTGAAATCACCCAGGGCCTCGAGTACACGAACGCCGCCAATGTCTTCGTGCGCGCGGGCGAGCAGACGCACCGCGGCGTCGAGCTCTCGGCCCAAGGCCGCGCCCTGCCCGGCCTGAACTACAACTTGTCGCTGATGGCGCTCGATACGGACCAGAAGGACACGGGCGACGCCAGCACCGAAGGCAAGCGCGTGACCAATGTGCCGGAGCTGCGCACGTCTGCGTGGATCGAGTACGCGGTGCCGCAGGTGGCAGGGCTCAAGCTGGACGCGCAGTGGCAGTATTCGGGCAACAAGGTGTTCGATCCGGCCAACCGGGTCAAGGTGCCGGGGTATCACGTGGCGGGGTTTGGCGCATCGTACCTGCTGCGCGCGGGTGGGTTGAACACGATCATCCGGGCGCGGATGGACAATGCGTTCGACAAATTCTACTGGCGCGACGTGACGCAGTCGCTGGGTGGGTATTTGCTGCCGGGGGCGCCTAGGACGTTCAGGGTGTCGGCGCAGATTGATTTTTGATGTTCAAGAATCGATCACCGCTTATTTGACGGCCAGCGCGGTTGCTTTCTGAAGCAACTGCATGGCCTTGGCTAGCACGGGGCCCGCCATTGCATCTTGCTGCAAGATTGCTGCGGGTCCTTCGCCGAAATACAGGCCATCGGCCACGAGGAACGTGATGCGAATGTTCCCGAGGGCCGGCGCGGGCAAGCGCTGCTCCTCCCACGGTCCGATCTTGGCGACAACCGGTCGGGCAACCGCCAGCAGTTCTTTCACAAGTCCGGCAACTGGTGTGTTGCTCCCGTCGATGACCAGTATTTTGCCTGACTGGTTCAGGTAGCGGACGCCGCCCTCGCTGAACGCCGCGAGCACATCCAGACCGCCTTCGAGAGGAACCTCGACGATAACGCCAAGCAGTTCCTTAGAAGACGTCGTCTTACCGCTTGCGCGCAGCCGGTTGTAAGCAAGCGCACGAAGCCTACCCTCCTGCTTTTCGTCCCGCGCGATCTTCAACAATGCTGCGCCATCCGGCGGCTCGGCTGCGAGAACAATCCATGCACCAACATCCGGTTTATCAGTCTGATTGGCAAACAGCTCGGGATCATCGCAAAACAGCAGGTTGTACATGTAGTTAACATGCGCTTGCTCGTACGGGTGATGCAGGCCATTGCCGGCTGCAATCGCCGCGCCGTTGGTAGCGGCTACCATGCCAAATGCGGCAAAAAGTTTTTTGAACATACCGTCTCCACTGATGTCCCATGGGCCAATCCGGTGCGCGAGGTTGCGATAGCAGGAAAAATAGTACCGGCAGGTTCCCTCCCATGTCCATGCAGGTCGGATGGGGCAAAGTGGTGAGTTAGAAAAATATCAAATCCTGATGACTTTTCCAGAACACTGTGCGCCCGTGATTCGCCCGTATGGGATAGATCGGTGTTGATCAGTTCGAGTTTTTCACTATTCCAACAGCTCCAAAAATTTTCCCAGACAGCGCTGCTTAGACCCGTTCAGCCCCTGTAAAAGCGAGCAGGGTCATAAAATTGAGCAGGGTCAAGTCTGACATTCAGACACGAACTCAACAAAAAATCTATTTATTAATTCTGTGGTGAAGGTGCTCGGGAAGAGTCCGAGTCGAAATATCAGACCTGACCACGGCTACTTGACCTGGTGAAGGTACTAAGGAAGAGTCCGAGTCCAAATGTCAGACCTGACCCTGCCTACTTGCAGAAATATCAGACCTGACCCTGGCTACTTGACCTGGTGAAGGTACTAAGGAAGAGTCCGAGTCCAAATGTCAGACCTGACCCTGCCTACTTGCACACGAAGCAGCCATTCGTTCTTCAAATATAAAAAAGCTCTGGGTAGATTTGAATGCGCTCGTATAGGGTAGAATCGTCGTGCAGGCACAACTGCAGTCCATTCTGAAACCTGATCACCATAGTCTGCTTGCTTAGCACAGCATAACTATCGACTGTCTCGTTCATGAGTTATTAAAACGCGGCAGTAGTCCAGTTTTAATTTAAATCAAGGAGTGCCAATGGAAATTGATTTTGATGGTGAGCCAATCGAGATCGAGGTTTTTGAAACAGAAAAAGAAGATTCTGTTTATTGCGTCAGCCCATATTTGGCAACTACATGTCAAGCCCAATTCAAATCCTCATTATGGCTTGATACCAATGTTATGCTCAGAGCAGCCTCAACAAATATAAAACCGAATATTCAGGAGTTATTAGCTTGGGCCAATGAGCGCGGAATGGATATCAATCTGGATTTAGCAATCTGGGAACTTTCCAGATCTATATCTATTGATGAATGCCTTGCTAAAGTCGAAGAATGCACAAAGGCTTTGAGAATGAAATTTGGCTTGAACGTTCCCTATGAAATTTGGATGAAGCAAGCCCAATATCGTTACGTGCACTCAGAGGAATTCGACAAATACATTGATGAACAAACTTGCTATTTAATTATCATAAAGTATTTTTATCACTTGGGTGGTGCGTTCGAAGAAAAATGTGAGCTTTTTGCATCTTTTATCCATGATTATCTTCCTTTTTTCAGAACAACGTATTTGGCCGGGGTGTTATATCTTTTTGCAAAGCAAAGAGGGGATTTATTCGAAAAAAAGATTAAAAGAAAATGGCATAGTGACATGGACAGAGGCCAACCATCAACCCATCTAAAAAAAGCTAAAAATGCGGCTTCTGATTTGTCGGTTATAACTTTTGCAACGTATCTTCCATTGATTCCTTTTACTTCTGTTCTTAATATTCCGTATATTGCAACCAGCGATCATGGCTTAGCAGGTTTCATGTCGGAAATTGGATATAGTGGAATCAATATTGGAGGGGCTTATTCCATCGGCAACGGTATCGTAGGTTATCGAGAAAAAAGTATTGCACGAGCTGATAATATTTCCTCAATTGCGAACGAGCTGTATGAAAAATTTTCCCTTAACAGAAACCTTAGTAACTACGATAGAAATTTAAGGTTAAGAAATCTTTCATATATTTTTGAGATCATACTAAACAGAGACTTTAAAATAGGGTTGTCGGAATTAAGAAAAATTATCGACGAAAAAAAATAACCGTTTTTTTAATATGACATTGATGAATGTCGTACTGACGGCACTAGGAAATAGTCCGTATCCAAATTTCAGAGCTGATCCTAGTTATTATGGACCCTAACCAGACGTTGCCAGCTACCTGGGATTATCGTGTATGTGCCACGCGCTGCTCTGCGGCACGTACGTCAGAAACGGTATTTTCTCCGCATTTTCGGGCGTGATGTCTGCAGAAAGTTCTAGCGCATCCGCCAGGTTCTCAACAAATGACAACACTTCCTCATGCTCTGATGGGCCAGTAATTTCCTCGGGCGAGATGTCGAGCTCCAACTGGCCCGCAATGAAAAAGTGGCAGCGAATTTTGATTGATCTACCCAATAGCATGGTCAACAGATGCGAACCTTCACGATTTCCCAAAACTCTGAGCGATCCCGGAAATAAAGCCTCTACCCCGTTAAAGGTGTACAAGCACTCGTATTGGCAGAGCAGTCGGTCGAAGCGATCCCAATGCATGGCTCTGGTATCCTGTACGTAGAAATCCCGAAGCGATCCATCGCATTCCCATAGTCCTGCTACCTCGTGGAAGTGTGGTCTCATGCAAGTAGATGATCGACTGGTAGAAGCAGATATTGAATGGCTGGCTCTGCCTGATTGGTGACAATCGGCACAGCTCAGTGTAATCGGCTGTTGTCCGCCGAACAACCAGACGGTTTTGTCATACGCTTTTAATCCGACAACTCCAACAACTTGCCCAAACACCGCCGCTCAAACCCATTCAACCTCTGCATCACCAGCGGATCATCATCACCGATCACACCCGCATCCAGCAGCAAGCGCAGCGTCGCGATCCGGTCACCCAGCGCCAGCGCCTGCGCCGGATGCGAACCCTCCGGCGCATGTGCATGCGCGATCGCCTTGACCACATCCGGCGGAAAATCCCAGTGACTGGCGATCACAGATGACAACTCGCGGCTGGCAGCAAAAAACGCGATACCGAATTCGCCGGAACCCGGCACCTTGCCTTCGCAGACGCGGTCAGCCACCTGGAACGCCACCTGCAAGCCGAGGTTCTGCATCAAGCCGGACAGGTAGGCTTCGAATACGCCTGCCGACAGCCCCGGCGCCATGACGCTGGCGGCAAATGCGCAGCGTTCGGCATGCTTCCAGACGATCGGTGCAACCTGGCGCGCCACGCCCTGCGTCGTCACGCGCAGCAGCGGGCGGAATGCGATGCGGGCTAGCAGCATGCGCAGGCCGTTCAGGCCCAGCATCGTCACCGCGCCTTCCAGCGTTTCGATGGGCGTCACCGGGCGGTAATAGGCGCTGTTCGCTTCGCGGATGACTTCGGCGACCAGCACCAGGTCGCGCCCCACCTGAGCCGACAGCGCGCCGGTCGAGATGTTCTCGTCCGACAGCGAAGTTAGAAGCTGCGCAATGAGTTCGGGGATACGTGGCACCAGGCCGGATGCGCAGACGGGATCAGCAGCGAGCGAGCGCACTTCGCGCAGGATCTGCGCCTCCTGTTCGGGGGACGCCGTGCAGCGGCTGGTGCCCGTCAACCAGCGGTAATAGGTGGACTGAACCTCGGTCGCCATGGCTCGAGCGTCGTCGAACGTCAGCGTTGCGCTGACCGGTGCCGGCGCGACGGTTTCCTTCTCGGCGCCGCCCAGCAAACGACCAATCCAATTTTTCATCGCGTCCCGCCCCGTGTTCAGAAAGTAGCATATTGTAATGCTACAAAGAAACAAAGTAACGCGGTCGTGAAACTATTTGCCGTCACCCTGCCCGTCTCTGTCCTATCGGCGCAGCGCGCGACAAGCGCATGATGGCGATCAAACGTCGTGGCAAGCCTGCCGACGATATGACTTACGGTGCGCCGAGGAGCTGTTCCACCTGCCGCAAACGTTGCGGCAGGTCCCCTGCCAGCAAGGTGTACGGGATGCTGCGCGCGTCGAGCGTCTCGAGCAGCAGCCGGTGCACCATCTGGCGCACCTCCTCCGATTCGCGCTGCAGGCCGTCCGGCTCCCACGGACCATCGGGCGCCGTCACCAGCGTGACGGCGTAGGCGTGATCCGCGGCGAGCTGCGCCAGTTGCGCGTCCACACGGTCCCAGTACACGCGGCTGTACAGCGCCGTCATCAGCGCGGTCGTGTCGCAGAACAGGTAGCGCTGCGCGACGCGGGCGGCCGCATCTTCGCGCGCCAGTTGCGTACGCGCGATGCCGAACTGGTCTTCCTCACGCGGCACGCGCGCATAGACGTCGACGAACTCGCGCAGATACTCGGGCACCCATACCGTGTTGTAGCAGCGCGCCAGCGCTTCGGACAAGGTGGACTTGCCCGACGATTCCGCGCCCAGGATTGCAATTCGGGCCACACCGGCAACGGGCATCTTCATGCCCGCTGCTCCACATGTGCAGACCAGGCGCGCAGCCCGGCAATGGCCAGCAGCACGAACACGCCATACAGCACGGCCGTGAGCATCAGGCCCTTGTAGACATACAGGCCGACATACAGGATGTCGACCGCGATCCAGATGTGCCAGTTCTCGAGCTTCTTGCGCGCCAGGAGCAGTTGCCCCATCAGGCTGCCGGCGGTGAGGAAGCCATCGGCGTGCGGCACGTCGGTGTCGGTGAAATGATCGAGGAAGGTCGAGAGCACCACGAAGCCGGCGAACCAGGCGACCAGCACCCAGGCGCGGGTGCCGGGATTGAGGCGCTTGACGACCAGCGGCCCATTGCCGGCGCCGCGCAGCCACATGGTCCAGCCCCAGATCGACGCGATGATGAACACGAACTGCAGCCCCATGTCGCCATACAGCCGCGCGTCGAAGAACACCACCGCGTAGGTGGCGGACGATGCGATCGAGAACAGCCAGGCCCAGTGCTTCTGGCGGATGTTGAGCACGACGGTGATGACGGCCAGCACAAACGAGATCAGTTCGAGTGGCGACGTCACCAGGCCAGCGAGGACAAGGGGTTCGTTCATGCGGACGTACCCGGATTACTTCTTCGGATACTTGATCGTCATTTCCTTGAGCAGGTTGTCGGCATGGTCGACTTCCTTCATCACCCACAGCATGTAGCGGATATCCACGTGGATCGCGCGCGTGATGGCGGTGTCGAAGTACCAGTCCTTGGTGATCGATTCATAGGTCGAATCGAAGTTCAGGCCCACCAGTTCGCCCCGCCCGTTCATGACGGCCGAACCCGAATTGCCGCCCGTGGTGTCGGCGCTCGACAGGAAGTTGACCGGTACGGTGCCCAGTGCCTTGTCCTTGAACACGCCGTAGCGCTTGCCCTGGATGGCTTGCTTGAGCGCGGCCGGGACGATGAACGGATCCTTATCGGTTTCCTTCTCAAGAATGCCTTCGACGGTCGTGAACGGCCCTTTCAGCAGGCCGTCGCGCGGTGAGTACGGCGACACCGTGCCGTAGGTCACGCGCAGCGTCGAGTTGGCATCCGGGTAGACCGGCTTGCCCTGCGACGTCTTGAACGCGATCACGGCCGCCATGTATTGCGGGATCACGCGTTCGAGGTTGCCGTCGATCTCGTTGCGCCCGTTTTCCAGCACCATGCCGGCGTCGTGCAGGCGCACGGCCAGCGCGATGAACGGATCGTTCGAGGCACGGAAGGCCTGCGGGTCCTTGCCGATCCAGGCCAGGCGCTTGGCGGTGTCGGCCAGCTCGCTGCTGCGGTACATTGCCGGCAGCGCCGCTTCGGTCGGCAGCAGTGCATCGAGGCCCTGCGGGCGCACGGCGCCATCGATACGTGCGTAGCGGGCCAGCGCGGCCTTGTAGCGCGCTTCGTCCACGCTTGGCACGAACGATTGCTCGAGCCGCGTCAGGCGCGCCTTGATGAACGACAGGTCGCGTTCCTGGTAGCCGCCTTCGCGCTCGGCGTCCGGCTTCTGACGTTCGAGGGCCAGGCGGTACAGCGTGCGCGCGCTCTTGAGCAGGTCGCTGTGGGTCGCTTCATTCCACGCGGCTTCCTGGCGTTGCAGGGCCATGTCGCGGGCGATCACGGCGTCCAGTTCGGTCAGCAGGTTCTTGTTGGCACCAGCGTGACTTTGCTGCCAGGTGCGGAACTCGGCATCCTGCACGTCCTTGATGGCGGCGATGTCCTTGCGCGCGAAGCCGTCCATCAGGCCCTGCGTCTTTTTCAGCACGTTGTTCAGGCTCTTGGCCACGCTCGCATAGCGCACGTCCCAGGCCGGATTGTCCTTGGTTGCAGCGGCGATGATGGCCAGGTCGGCCGTGATCGTAGCCGCCTTGGCTGGGAAATCGACGTCGCGCGCGAAGCGGATTTCGCTTGGCAGCTTGTAGCGGCTGGTGCGGCCCGGATAGCCAGCCAGCAGGATCGGATCGCCGTTCTTCAGGCCTTCGGCCGACACCACCAGGAAGTCCTTCGAGCGGTATGGCACGTTGTCCGGCGACGGGTCAGCAGGACGGCCGTCCTTGCCGACGTAGGCGCGCAGGAACGAGTAATCGCCCGTCTGGCGCGGCCACTCGTAGTTGTCGATATCGCCGCCGAAGTTGCCGATGCGGTCGGACGGCGCATGCACCAGGCGCACGTCGCGGATCATCAGCTGCTTGATGCGGTAATACTCCAGGCCGCGGTGAAACGCCGGCACCGAGCAGCGCGTCGATTTGTCGGTCTCGCATTCGGCGATCAGGGCTTTCACGCGCGCGGCCACCAGCGCATGGCGCTCGCTGCCCGACAGCGTGGGGCTCAAACCATCCAGCACGCGCTTGGTAACGTTCTCGACCTTTTCAGTCACGTAGATCAGCGTGTTCGGGCCACCCGGCAGTTCTTCGGCGCGGGTCCTGGCCAAAAAGCCGTTGACGATGTAGTTCTGTTCCGGGGTCGAATTGCGCTGGATCGCACCGTAGGCGCAGTGGTGGTTCGTGACCACCAGGCCATCGGGCGAAACGAACGAGGCCGAGCAGCCACCGAGCGACACCATGGCGCTCATCGGATGCTTGCTCAGGTCGGCCAGCTTCGAAGCCGGCATCGTGATGCCGATGCGCTTCAGTTCGGACGAGAGCTGCGGCAGCTGGTGCGGTTGCCACTGGCCTTCGTCGGCGAAGGCGGCGGTCGCGGCGCCCAGGAGGGCGACAGGCAGGAAAATCGATTTGAACAAGACAACACCCTGGATGAAAAAAGCAATGCGGGAGTATATCGCCGTTGTATCCCAGCCGTGTCGATTTATGGCGATGCGACCGCCGCACCGGTCGCGTCAACACTGCGTCATATTGGTCTGGCAGGATGTAATATTGTCGTTTTGCAAGACGGGCATCCAGGGAAGGCATGCAAACATGACAAGCGAGGCATCACTGTACCGACATACTGTTCTGTATCTCTGCCAGAGTTTCTTCATCAAGGACAACCGGGCAGAGTTGCTGCTGCACGCGCACAAATACGATTTCGACATCCGCTTCTTCAGCGAGCTGGCGCAATTTGTCGCGGCCGTTGAAGCCGATTGCGGCAACAGCCTGTTCGTGATCGACCTCGACACCCTGCACAATATGCAGGCCGACCTGCAGGATGCGCGCAAGACGCTGATGCTGGGTGAATTGCTGGCCCGGCTGCCGCCCGGTCACAGCTATGTGTACCTGCAATCGAGCCGCCAGGGCAGCCGCTTCCTGCTGCAGCAGCGGCTGGTCGACAGCCATTGCCTGGCGTATGCCGAAAAGCCGATCGCCAACGATGTGCTGGTCGACAAGTTGTTCAACCTGTTCGTGCAGAGCAAGCGGGGCGACGCCGTCACACTGGTCACGCTTGGCCTGCCAGGCAGCCTGGATGACGCGGCGCTGCGCGATCAGCGCATCGATGTCAGCTACCACGCCGACCCATCGACATTGCACCTGCGCGTCAAGGAATTGCAGCCCGATCTGGTCTTGATCCCCGACAGCGACTACCTGCGGGTGGACGCCCTGGCGCGCGTACTGCAAAAGAATATCGAGGCCGACCCGGTGCGCGAAATCGTGCTGCTGCAGCGCCGTCCGGACGACGCCCTGGCCCGGCGCGCACTGGGCGACGGCTTCGATGCGGTGTTGCCCGACACCGGCTCGGGCATGCTCGAAGCGCAACTGGCCAACCGCGCGGCCAAGATCCGCGTCAACAAGGATTTGATCGGCAAGGACCGCGCCACGGGCCTGCTCAACAAGGTCGGGCTGCGGCGTAAAACACAGGACCTGATCCGCCAGGCCACGCTGGAAGACAAGCCATTGGCCTTCGGCGTGATCGACATCGACAAGTTCAAGACCATCAACGACACCTGGGGCCACCATTTCGGCGACATCGTCATCAAGCGGCTATGCCTGTGCCTGGCGCCGCAGATGGGCGAGCGCGATCTGCTCAGCCGCTTTGGCGGCGAAGAATTCGTGGTCGTGTTCTGGGATTGCACGCTGGCGCAGGCCTGGCCGCGCCTGGATGCGTTGCGCGCGGCCTTTGGCGCCATCGCGTTCCAGGTGGCGCCGGGCGACGAGCGGCGCTTTTCGTTCAGCGGCGGGCTGGCCGCGTTTCCGGCGCAGCGCAGCGAAAACGAACTGTTTGTGCAGGCCGATGCAATGCTCTACACGGCCAAGCAGGATGGGCGCAACCGGATTTGCCCGGCGCCCTGACTAAGCGCGCCCGTCGGCCAGCTTGCCCAGGCAGCGCCGTTCGAAGCTGTCCAGGCCAGCGGTGACGAGGCTGTCGTCCTCTGCGACGACGTGCGCATCGATCAACAGGCGCAGCTTGGCGATCTGGTCGCCCCGCTCCAGCGCCCGGGCCAGCGCCGATGCGGCCGGGGTGCCCGACGTGGCGATGGCCTGCACGACGTCCGGCGGGAACTCCCAGTGCGCCGCGATCGCCGCCGACAGCCCCCGGCTGACCGCAAACAGCCGTGCGCCGAATTCGCTCGAACCGGGAATCTTGCCCGCTTCGGCTGCGCGCTCGGCCAGGCGGAAGGCCACCAGCAAGCCCAGGTTCTGCATCAGGCCGGCCAGGTACGCTTCGAACACACCGGCAGCCATGCCCGGCGCCATCAGGCTCGACGCCAGCGCACACTTCTCGGCCTGGTGCCATACCAGCGGCGCAGCGTGGCGTGCAAAGCCGGTGTCGGCCATGCGCAAGAGCGGGCGGAACGCGATCCGCGCCAGCAGCATGCGCAGGCCGTTCTGGCCGAGCATCAACAGCGCCGCATCGAGCGACTTGATGGGCTGCAGCGGGCGGTAATACGCGCTGTTGGCTTCGCGGATCACCTCGGCCACCAGCACCGTGTCGCGCTCGACCGAGCGCGCCAGCGCGCCCTGCGACACGGCGTCGTCGGCCAGGTCGCGCAGCAGTTCGGGGATCAGTTCGGGAATGCGCGGCACCAGGCCGCTGGCCGCGCCCGGGTCGAGCGCCAGCGTGCGCACCAGGTCCAGCAGGTGCTCTTCGACATCCGGCGTGGCCTCGTAGCCGGCCGAAGCGGTCAGCCAGCGGTAATACGCGGCATCGACCTCTACGGCAAGGTCGTGCGCCGCTTCGCCGGCCGGCGCTTCGCTGGCATCGGGGGCCGGCGCCTTGTCGGCGCCCAGCATACGGTCAATCCATTTTTTCATAAAGTCGCTCGGGCCTCGGATGCGTCATTGTAAGCCCTGGCGCGGCTTAATTGACAATCGCCGGCGCGTTGTTCACCTGTGCGTCGGTCCAGCCACCACCCAGCGCCTGGATCAGCGCCACCGCAGCCGTCTGGCGGTCGGCCTGCACCTGCACCAGCTGGCGGCGCGCATTGAGCGCCGTGACCTGGGCCTGCACTACCTCGGTATAGCTCACCTGACCCGCCTGGTAGCGGTTCAGGATCTGCTGTTCGACCAGGCCCGCCGCTTCGGCCGCCTCGACCCGCAACTGCTGCTGCTGCTCGAGCACGCGGGTGGCGGCCAGGCCGTTCTCCACATCGGCGAATGCCGTCAGGACGACCTGGCGGTAGTTGGCCACGGTGGCCTGCTGGCGCGCCTCGGCGCCTTCGACGCTGGCGCGCGTGGCGCCAGCATTGAACAGCGTCTGCGCGGCCGACAGGCCGAACGACCAGGCCGCGTTCGACAGTGAGAACAGGTCACCCACGCGGCTCGTGTTGTTGCCATACGAAGCCGACAGTCCGAAGGTCGGGAAGTAGGCCGAGCGGGCGATGCCGATGTCGGCATTCGCCACCGCCACATCGCGCTCGGCGGCGGCGATGTCGGGCCGGCGTTGCAGCAGCGTGGATGGCACGCCGACCGGTACAGCCGGCACCACGACCTGCCATGGCGTGCTTGCCAGTGCAAAGCTCGACGGACTCTGGCCGACCAGCACCGCGATCGCGTGTTCGAGTTCGGCGCGCGAGCGCGCCAGGCCCAGAGCGTCGCTGCGCGCCGTGGCCAGCTGCGTCTGCGCCTGCAGCACGTCCGAGCGCGCCGAGACGCCGGCCGCGAAGCGGTTCGACGTGATCTGCAGCACCCGTTCGTAGCCCTCGATGGTGGCCGTGAGCATGCCGATCTGGGCGTCGGTCTGGCGCAGCGAGAAGTAGTTGATGGCCAGTTCGCCAAGCGCCGCGAGCCGCACACTGGCCAGGTCGGCGGCGCTGGCCTGGGCGCTGGCTTCGGCAGCATCGACCGCCGTGCGCAGGCGGCCGAACACGTCCGGCTCCCAGCTCGCGCCAATCTGCAGGCGGTAGGCGCTGGCGGCGCCGCGGTTAGTGTCGCCGCTACCACCACCGGCGCGGTCGCCCCCGGCGCCAAGCGACACCACCGGGAACAGCGATGCGCGCTGCTGCGCGACGATCGAGCGCGCCTGGGCGTAGTTGGCCACGGCGACAGCGATGTTCTGGTTGGCCACCTCGACCTGGCGGCTCAGGCGATCGAGTTCCGGGTCGTTGAACAGCTGCCACCAGGGACCGCGCTCGAGCGCGTCGGCGGGCGCGGCAGGCGCCCAGCCCGGCAAGGGCGCGTTGACGCCCTTGTAGGCTGCCGGTACCGGGCCGGCCGGCAGCGCGGCAGGCCGTTCATAGGCCGGCCCGACGGCGCAGCCGCCAAGGCCAAGAGCCATGGCAAGGAGGGTCAGGCGCAGGGAGGTAGAAATTTGCATGGGCATCATGGTTTGGCGAGCGATGGACCGGTACCCGGCGTCGGATCGACGTCGTGCGGGTGGCGGGTCAACGCGTGTTCATCGGGTTTGCGGGTGCGCAGCTTGTCGAGCAAGACGTATACGACCGGCGTGGTGAGAAGCGTCAGGAGCTGGCTGGCGACCAGGCCGCCGATGATGGCGATGCCCAGCGGCCGGCGCAATTCGGAGCCTTCGCCGAAGCCGATCGCCAGTGGCAACGCGCCCAGCGCGGCGGCCAGCGTCGTCATAAGGATCGGGCGGAAGCGCAGCATGCATGCCTCGCGCACCGCTTCCATTGCGGTGAGGCCCCGCGCACGCTCGGCCTCCAGCGCGAAGTCGATGATCAGGATCGCATTCTTCTTCACGATGCCGATCAACAGGAACACGCCGATCAGCGCGATGATCGAGAACTCCATCTTGAACATCAACAGCGCCAGCACCGCGCCCACGCCGGCCGACGGCAGCGTCGAGAGCACGGTGATCGGGTGGATCAGGCTTTCGTACAGAATGCCAAGCACGATGTAGATGACCACGATCGCGGCCAGGATCAGCAGCGGCTGCTCCTGGCTCGACGCCTGCGCCGCGGCGGCGGTGCCCTGGAAGCTGCCGCGCACATTGATCGGCATGCCGATGTCGGCTTCGGCCTGGCGCACGGCGGCTTCGCCGTCGGTCAGCGTGAAGCCCTCGTTCAGGTTGTACGACACCGTGGTGGCCAGTTCGCCATCCTGGTGACTGACCGAGGTTGCGGTCGCGCTCTCGGCGAAGCTGGCAATCGCCGACAGCGGCACCATCGTCGCGGCGTTGTCGGCCAGCGCCTGGCCACCGGACGGATCGCGCGCCGCCGTCAGGCTCGCGGTCACCGAGGTCGCCGCGCCGGTACTGGACGACACCACGTTTTCGCTGCCGCCGGCGGCCCGCGCCGGCACGTACACGTCCTTCAGCGCTTCGGGCGACTGCGCATACTTCTGCGCCACGCCCATCACCACGTGGTACTGGTTCAGCTCATCGTAGATGTTCGCCACCTGGCGCTGGCCGAACGCGTTGTACAGCGCGTTGGTCACGTCGCGCGTGGTGATGCCCATGCGCGCCGCGCTTTCCTTGTCGATCGTGACATAGGTTTCCACGCCGTTCTCGGCCTGGTCGGTGTCGACGTCGACCAGCGCGGGCTGCCCTTTCATGGCCTCGGCCAGTTTGGCGGCCCACTGCTTGAGGTCTTCCGCGTTGTCGCTCTTGAGCGTGTACTGGTAGGTCGAGTTGCTCGAACGCCCGCCCATGCGCAAGTCCTGCACCGGATTCAGGAAGATCGAGATGCCGGTGACCTTGGCCAGCTGCGGCCGCAGGCGCGCGATCACGGCCTGCGCCGCGACATCGCGCTCGCGCACCGGTTTCAGGTTGACGAACATGAAGCCGCCACCGGCCCGCCCGCCGCCCGTGAACGCGACCACCGTTTCAACGGCCGGATCCTTGCGGATGATCTCGACCAGCTGGTAAATCTTCTTCTGCATGGCCTGCGACGAGATGCTCTGGTCGGCGCGGATGCCGCCATTCATCTGGCCGGAATCCTGCTGCGGGAAGAAGCCCTTCGGCGCATTGCTGAACAAATAGATGTTCAGGCCGACCGTAAACAGCAGGATGATCATGACCAGCAGCTTGCTGGCCAGCGCCCAGTCGAGCGCATGCTCGTAGACGCGCAGCACGCGCGCAAAGCCGCCTTCCGACCAGCGTGCGAGACGCCCCGGCTTCTTGTCCTTGTCTTCGGCGCGCAGCAGCCAGGCGCACATCATCGGCGTCGTCGTCAGCGAAATCACGAGCGAGATCATCACCGCGGCCGACAGCGTGACGGCAAATTCGCGGAACAGGCGCCCCACCTGCCCGCCCATGAACAGCAGCGGGATGAACACGGCCACCAGCGACAGCGAAATCGACAGCACGGTGAAGCCCACTTCGCGCGCGCCAAGCAATGCGGCAGCCATGCGGTCCATGCCGTTCTCGATATGGCGCGCCGTATTTTCCAGCACCACGATGGCATCGTCGACGACAAAGCCGGCGGCCACCGTCAGCGCCATCAGCGACAGGTTGTTGAGCGAAAAGCCCAGTGCATACATGACGCCGAAAGTGCCCAGTAACGAGACGACCGTCGCCACCGCGGGAATCACGGTCGCGCGCAGGCTGCGCAGGAATACGCTGACAACGGCCACCACCAGCACGATCGACAGCACCAGCGTAAATTCGATCTCGTGCAGCGAGGCGCGGATCGAGTTGGTGCGATCCGATGCGATCGCCAGCTGGATGTCGCCCGGCAGCTGCGCCTGCAGCGACGGCAGCAGGTCGCGGATGCCGTCGACGGTTTCGATGACGTTGGCGTCGGGCTGGCGCGTGACGAGCACGATGACGGCCGGCTGGCCGTTGAACAGGCCCAGCGTGTAGATGTTCTCGGGGCCATCGAACACGGTCGCCACGTCGGACAGGCGCACGGCGGCGCCATTGCGCCACGCGACCACGAGGTCCTTGTAATCGGCGGCGCTGCGGCCATCGCCCCCGGCCGGCTGCGAATAGATCTGCAGGCGGTTGCCATGGCTGTCGATCTCGCCCTTGGGGCGGTTCGGGTTGGTGGCCTGGATCGCGGCGCGCACGTCCTCGGCCGACACGCCATAGCGGTTCAGCGAATACGGTACCAGCTCGACGCGCACGGCCGGCAGCGAGCCACCGCCGATTTCGACTTCGCCCACGCCCTTGACCTGCGCCAGGCGCTGCTGCACGAGATTCGAGACGGATTCAAAAATCTCGGCCGGCGCCTTGGTTTTGGACGTCAGCGCCAGGATCAGAACCGGTGCATCCGACGGGTTAGCTTTACGGTAGGTCGGATTGCTGCGCAGCGTGGCCGGCAGGTCGGCGCGCGAGGCGCTGATCGCCGCCTGCACTTCGCGCGCGGCGGAATCGATCTGGCGATTCAATTCGAACTGCAGATTGATCCTGGTCGAGCCGGTGCCGCTGCTGGACGTCATTTCGTTGACGCCGGCAATCGCACCGAGACGCCGCTCGAGCGGTGTGGCCACGCTCGAGGCCATCGTGTCGGGACTGGCGCCCGGCAACGAGGCCGACACCGAAATGGTCGGATAGTCGACCTGCGGCAGCGGCGCCACCGGCAGCACGAAAAAGGCGGCAATGCCGGCCAGCGCGATGCCGATGGTCAGCAGGACCGTGGCGATCGGCCGTTCGACGAAGGGGCGCGACAGGTTCATGCGCCCGCTCCCTCGGTCTTGCTTTCAGCGTCACCTTGCGCTTTGCCCGTCAGGCGGCGCGCGGTGCGGTCGAACGCCAGGTAGATCACCGGCGTGGTAAACAACGTCAGGAGCTGGCTCAGGACCAGGCCACCGAACATCGCCAGGCCCAGTGGGCGGCGCAGTTCGGCGCCCTCGCCCGTGCCCAGCATCAGTGGCACCGCCGCGAACAGCGCCGCCAGCGTCGTCATCAGGATCGGGCGGAAGCGCAGCAAGGCCGCCTGGCGGATCGCATCCAGTGGCGATTTGCCTTCTTCACGCTCGGCCTCGATCGCAAAATCGATCATCATGATCGCGTTCTTCTTGACGATGCCGATCAGCAGGATCATGCCGATGATGCCGATCACGCCCAGCCCCTGGCCACTGACCCACAGCGCCAGCAGCGCGCCCACGCCGGCCGACGGCAGCGTCGACAGGATGGTCAGCGGGTGGATATAACTTTCATACAGCACGCCCAGCACGATGTAGACGCAGACGACGGCTGCCATGATCAGCCACAGCTGGTTCGACAGCGACGACTCGTAGGCACCGGACGCGCCCAGGAAGGTCATGCTGACCGAGGCCGGCATGCCGATGTCCACGGCAGCGGCGCGAATTGCAGCCACCGCATCGCCCAGCGAGGCGCCGGCTGCGGTATCGAAACCGACCGTGGCGGCCGGGTACTGCGCCACGTGGATCACCTGCAGCGGCGCCTGGCGTTCAGTGATCGTGGCCACCGCCGACAGGGGCGTCGACTGGCCCGAGCCGGTACGCAGTTGCAGCCGGCCCAGCGCGGCAATCGACATCGCCTCGTCCCGCTGCGCCTCCAGAATCACGCGGTACTGGTTGGTCTCGGTGAAGATCGTCGAGACGATGCGCTGGCCGAAGGCGCTGTAGAGCGCATCGTCAATGGACGCCGCCGTGATCGACAGGCGCGACGCCGTGTCGCGGTCGATGTCGATGAAGGCGGCGGCGCCGGTCGCGCCGGCATCGGTCACCGCCGTGCGCAGCTCGGGCAAGGTGCCGATCCTGGTCGTGAGCTTGCGCGCCCATGCGTTGACCAGTTCCGTATCGGCGCCTTCGACCGAGAAGCGGTACTGGGTCGGGCCGCTTTCGGCATCGATCGTCAAGTCCTGGGTCGGCTGCAGGAACAGCTGCAGGCCCGCCACGCCCGCCACGCGTTCGCGCAGGCGCACCATCGTTTCAGACTGGTCGCCACGATCGGCCTTCAGGTTGATCAGCATGGTGCCGGTATGGAGCATCGTGTTGTTGGCGGCGTCGACGCCCACGTACGACGCGACCGACTCGACCGCCTCGTCCTGCATGATGCGGCGCGCCGCTTCCTGCTGCAGCTTGGCCATGTCCGTGTACGAAATCGACTGGCGTGCCTGCACGCGCGCCTGGAGCTGGCCGGTGTCCTGGGTCGGGAACAGGCCTTTCGGGATGATCGTCCACATGACGGCGGTCAGCACGACAGTGGCCAGGGCCACCAGCAGGGTCAGGCCCTGGCGCTTCAGCACCCAGCCCAGCATCACGTCGTAGCGCGCGATCACGCGGTCAAAGAACGCCTGGAACTTGACGGCGAAGCGGCTTGGTTTGTCATTCTCGTGGCTGCGCAGCCAGCGCCCGGCCATCATCGGCACGAGCGTGAGCGAGACCACGCCCGAGATCAGGATCGTGATGGCCAGCGTGACGGCAAATTCGCGGAACAGGCGCCCGACCACGTCGCCCATGAACAGCAGCGGAATCAGCACGGCGATCAGCGAGACGGTCAGCGAGATGATGGTAAAGCCGATCTGCGTGGCGCCCTTGATCGCGGCGGCCATCGGGGCCTCGCCTTTTTCGATGTAGCGTGCGATGTTCTCGATCATGACGATCGCATCGTCGACGACAAAGCCGGTGGCGATCGTCAGCGCCATCAGCGACAGGTTGTTCAGGCTGTAGCCGAGCAGGTACATCACGCCGAAGCTGCCGATCAGCGAGATCGGCACGGCCAGGCTGGCAATCACGGTCGCGCGCAGGTCGTGCAGGAACGCGAAGATCACCAGCACCACCATGATCACGGCCAGCACCAGCTCGATCTGCACGTGCTTGACCGAAGCGCGAATGCCCGTGGTGCGGTCGCTCAGCACGTCCATGCGCAGCGCGCTCGGCAGGCCCGCCTGCAGTTCGGGCAGACGCGCCTTGATGGCGTCAACGGTGGCGATCACGTTCGCGCCCGGCTGGCGCTGCACGTTCAGGATGATGGCCGGCTTCATATTGGCCCAGGCGCCCAGGCGCACGTTCTCGGCGCTGTCGACGACCTTCGCCACCTCGAGCAGCTTGACCGGCGCGCCGTTGCGGTAGGCGACGATCAGGTTCTGGTAGTCGGGCACCGTGACCAGCTGGTCGTTGGCATTGATGGCGTACGAGCGCGTCGGGCCGTCGAAGCTGCCCTTGGCGCTGTTGGCATTGGCGGCGGTGATCGCGGTGCGCAGCGTGTCGAGGCCCAGGCCATACGATGCGAGAGCGTCGGTATCGGCCTGGATGCGCACGGCCGGCCGCTGGCCGCCCGACAGCGACACCTGGCCCACGCCGGACACCTGGCTGATCTTCAGGGCCAGGCGCGTGTTGACGAGGTTCTGGACTTCGGTCAGCGGCAGTGTGTCGGACGTGATCGCGAGCGTGAGCACCGGCGCGTCGGCCGGGTTGACCTTGGCGTACACCGGCGGCGCCGGCAGGTCGGTCGGCAGCAGCGAACCGCCGGCATTGATCGCGGCCTGGACTTCCTGCTCGGCCACGTCGAGCGTCTCGCCCAGCGCAAACTGCAGCGTGACCATCGACACGCCGGCGGCGCTCGTGGAACTCATGCGGGTCAGGCCGGACATCTGGCCGAACTGGCGTTCAAGCGGCGCGGTGACGGTGCGCGCCATGACTTCGGGACTGGCGCCCGGATACAGCGTCTGCACCTGGATGGTCGGGAAGTCGACCTGCGGCAGCGCGGCCAGCGGCAGGAAGCGGTAGCCCACCAGGCCGGACAGCACGATCGCCAGCATCAGGAGGGCCGTGGCGACCGGCCGCTGGATGAAGGGGGTGGAAGGACTCACGCGTTGCTCCCGCTACTGTCGTGGGCGCGGGCCAAGCGCAGGCCGGCTGCTGGCATACCAACGTCGTTCCCGCGAAGGCGGGAACCCAAGTTCGTGGCGCCGTCGACGCGGCATGCGCTTCTGGCGACGCTGGCACCCTTGGGTTCCCGCCTGCGCGGGAACGACGTGCCTTGGGCACGGGCCATGCGCATGCTGGCGCTATGCACGAAATTCCCAACCATCATTGCGGTGCTCCCCGCGCTGGCCGGCCTGCGCCCTCGCGCCCGCCCTGCCCCGCGCCACGCGCGCCGCCCGGCTTGTCGCCCGGCAGCACGACGCTGGCGCCATCGCGCAGGCGGTCGGCGCCTTCGGTAATCACCTGCTCGCCCGCTTTCAGGCCGCTGGCGATCTGCACCTTGTCCACGGTCGCCTGCCCGCGCTTGACGGTGCGCAGCGACACGGTGCGCTTGGCGGCGTCGAGGACGTAGACGAAGTCGCCGTCGGTACCGTGGCGCAGCGCCGTGACGGGCACCTGCACCGCGTTCTGGATCGTGTTGACGGTCAGGCGCAGGTTGACGAACTGGCTCGGGAACAGCTTGCCATCGGTATTGGTAAAGCGCGCCTTGGCGCGCACGGTGCCGGTCGACGTATCGACCTGGTTGTCCAGCGCGATGAAGCTGCCCGTGGCCAGTGCGTCGGTGCGGGTGCGGTCCAGCGCGGTGGCCGGCAGCTTCGCGCCCTGCGTGATGCGCTGCTGCAGCACCGGCAAGCCATCCTGCGGCACCGCGAATTCGACGTCGATCGGGGCCAGTTGCGTGATCACGGCGATGCCGGCGGTGTCGCCGCTGCCCACCAGGTTACCCACGTCGACCGTGCGCAGGCCAACGCGCCCGCCGATCGGTGCGCGCACCGTGGCGTAATCGAGATTGAGCTGGGCCGTGCCTTCGGCCGCGCGGTCGATCGTCGCCGTGCCTTCGAGCTGCTTGACCAGCGCCGCTTGCGTGTCGACTTCCTGGCGCGCGATCGAATCCTGTTCGAGCAGGGTCTGGAAGCGCTTGAGCGTGACGCGCGCGCTGTCGAGCTGCGCTTCGTCACGCTGGCGCTGGCCACGCGCCTGCAGTAGCGCCATCTGGAACGGGCGCGGATCGATCGTCGCGAGCACCTGGCCCGGCTTGACCAGCTCGCCCTCGGTAAAGTGGATCTTCTGGACCACACCCGAGACCTGCGGGCGTACCGTCACGATCGCGGCCGGCACCACGGTGCCCAGCGCTTCGAGCGTGACCGGGATGTTGGCCACCGTTGCGGTGGCGACACCGACCGTCGTCGCCGGGCCGCCCCGGCCGCCGCCGGGGCCACCAGGGCCACGACCACCGCCACCACCACCACCGCCAGGCCCGCCTGCCGACATGCCCGGTCCGCCCGGGCCGCTGGCAGGTGCCGGATTGATCAGCGTCCAGGCCAGGTAGCCCAGGGCGGCCATCGACAGCACGGCGATGGTGCCGCCGATGACACGGGTGCGCTTTTTACGCGGGGGGCGGCTGGTGGCGGGAGGGATCGGAGAATGCTGGTCCATGCTTGTCCTTGTCGATTTTTTTGTCAATGCGCGCTACGCACTACTACTCACGACGACTGTAGCATGCGAGTTTCACATGGAATGTTTCGTAACGTACATAGAATACCGGTCGAACCGGCCTTGAAACGCCGCTCTGCTACCCCACTTAACGCCGATTTACACGGTTAGCCCCTGAATGACGGCAGTAAACGGCAAACGGGCGCAACACCAGGGTGTTGCGCCCGTCCCGTCTTTGTATAAATCAGTTACAAAGTCCTTACATCTGCAGCACGCGCCCGTGCGCCGTCCCGCCTTACCAGTTGCCGCAGAAGCAGTGCGTGACTGCCGTAAACGGCTTGCGCTCGGTGGTCAGCTCCGACAGGAACGCCATATCGGCGGCAACCTGGTTCACCGGCCCGGCAGGAATCGCGTTCTCGATCAGGCCCAGCTTGACCTGAATGGTCATCGCCTGGACCGCCGAGGCGCCCGCCATCTGCAGGAAACGCTCGACGCGCGTCACCGGCCGCTCGACATACACGACGCGGTAATCCTTGCCCAACTTCGCGCGGCCGGCAGCCGATGCCAGTGCATCGTTATAGCCGCCCAGGCGATCGACCAGGCCGCGTTCCTTGGCCTGGACACCCGTCCAGACGCGACCCTGCCCCACTTCATCGATCTTGGCCGGCGTGGTCTTGCGCGCCGCCGCCGCCTTGGTGGTGAAGTCGCTGTAGACGTTGTTGATGCTCGACTGGATCAGCTGCTGGAAGCGCGGATCGAGTGGGCGCAGCGGGTTGTAGGCGTCGGCCAGCCAGGTGGTGGTCACGCCATCGGTGTGGATGCCCAGCTTGGCGGCGACCTTGTCGGCCGTCGGCAGCAGCGCGAACACGCCGATCGAACCGGTGATGGTGGCCGGGTCGGCGATCACTTCATCCGACGCCATCGAGATCCAGTAGCCGCCGGAAGCTGCCACACTGCCCATCGACACGACCACCGGCTTGCCGGCAGCGCGCGTCAGTTCCAGCTCGCGCCGGATCAGCTCCGAACCGTAGGCGCTGCCGCCCGGCGAATCGACGCGCAGTACGAGCGCCTTGATATTGTCGTCCTCGCGCGCCTGGCGAATCAGGTTGGCCATGCTGCGCCCGCCGATCACACCTGGGCCGCCGTCGCCATCGGTGATGGAACCGGCGGCAACCACGACGCCGACCGCGTCCCCAAACTGCTTCTGCGGATGACGCGACAGGTAGTCATAAAAGCCGATCTGGCGGAACGACTTGTTGTCGTCGTCCGGTGCCCCGCGCTTGATCATCAGGTCGCGCAGTTCATCGCGGGTTTTCAGGCCGTCGACCAGTTTCGCCTGCAGCGCCACCTTGGCAGCGCTGCCGCCGGCATTCTCCATGCGCTCGGGGAGCGATTCGATCATGCCCGCAATTGCGCCATCGGGCAGCTTGCGGTTTTTCTCGACCAGGCCCGTGTAGCCGGACCACAGCGCGTTATACAGATAGGCGTCGGCTTCGCGCGCGGCGTCGGACGGGCCGTTGGCGATATACGGCTCGGCAGCGCTCTTGTAGGTACCGACCTTGATCAGGTTGACCGTGACACCGACCTTGTCGAGCGCATCGCGGTAATAGTTGCGGCGCCCGCCGAAGCCTTCGATCATGACCATACCCATCGGATGGACATAGACTTCGCTGGCGTGCGACGCGACCAGGTAGCGCTTCTGGTCGTAGCTGCCGCTCCAGGCGACGACCGTCTTGCCGCTCTTCTTGACACGGTCGACTGCCGCGCCGATTTCGCGCAGCATGGCCATGCCGCCGCCCTGCATTTCGTCGAGCAGCAGCACGACGCTCGAGATGTTCGGATCGCGCGCCGCCGCGTCGAGCACGACGATCACGTCGCGCAGGCGCACGGTGCGCTTGGAATCGCCGCCGACATTATCGAGCACCGCGTCGCGCAGCGTGGTTTCATACTGCTCGACCAGGTCGCCCCGGATCTCGAGCACCAGCGCCGTCTTGTTCGAGAGCGGCTTGACGCCGCCGCTGAAGAACAGCGAGACGACGATGATCACGATCAGCAGGAACAGCAGGTTGACGAAGGTGCGGCGGGTCACGTCGAGCGCGGTCCACAGCATGACGAACCCGCGCCGCAGGGCGCTCAGGGGCTTGAAGGCCATCGATACTCCATAAAAGATTGTTGCAAAGTTAAGCAGACTGCATGGCATGACGGCCCTGGTGGCGCAGCGAAATCGCGTACAGCCCCGCAAACACCAGCATGCCGTTGATCATCAAGAGTTCCAGCCCGAGCCGGTATGAGCCGAGCAGATACGCCTGATTGTACTCAAGGATCGCGCACAGGACCGGCGCGCCGATCGTGACCAGCGGTACAAGGCGATTGCGCGGCACGCGCGCCGTGAACATGCCGAACGCGAACAGGCCAAGCAGCGGGCCGTAGGTATAGGCCGCGAGCTTGAGAATCACGCCGATCATGCTGGGATTGTCGGCCACCTTGAAGCCCATCACGAGCAGCAGGAACAGGAACGCGTAGCCCAGGTGCACGCGGCGGCGCAGGCCCTCGGCCTGCGTTTGGGTCAAATCCGTCCTGCGCTTGATGCCCAGCAGGTCGATGCAGGTCGACGAGGTCAGCGCCGTGATCGCGCCGTCGGCGCTCGGAAACAGCGCCGAGATCAGCGCGATCAAAAAGATGATCTGCAGCGCGGGCGGCAGGTGGCCCATCACGACGGCCGGGAAGATCTTGTCGCCGGTGGCCGTCACGCCCACGGTCGGCGCGTACAGGTACAGCAGACCGCCGAGGAACAGGAACGACAGCAGCACGACGACCAGCACCCCCGTCAGCGCCAGCAGGTTCTTTTGCGAGTCGGCCAGTGTCTTGACCGAGATGGTCTTTTGCATCATCTCCTGGTCCATCCCCGTCATGGTGATGGTGATCAGCGCGCCGGCCACGATCTGCTTGAGCCAGAAATTCGGGCTGTTCAGGTCCGTCGTGAACACGCTCGCCAGGCCGCTCGAGCGCATCTGCTCCAGGCTGTCCGGCACCGACAGGTTCAGTTCGCCCAGCAGGAACCAGGCGCACGCGAACAGGCCGAACAGCATCCCGGTCGTTTGCAGCGTGTCGGTCCAGACGATCGTCTTGACGCCGCCCTGGTAGGTGTAGAGCAGGATCATTCCCAGCACAACAAGAGTACTGAGCCAGAACGGCACGCCCAGGCTGTCGAGGATGACCGCCTGCAGGATGTTCACCACCAGGTACAGGCGCGCGGTGGCGCCCAGCAGACGCGAGATGATGAAGAACCCGGCCCCGCTCTGGTAGGCGCGCCGGCCAAGGCGCACATCGAGGTAGTGGTAGATGGAGGTCAGCTGCAGGCGGTAGTACAGCGGCAGCAGGAGCCAGGTGACGGCGAGGTAGCCGATCACGTAGCCGATCAGGATCTGCGCGTAGCCGAAACCGTCGGCGCCAACCGCGCCCGGCACGCTGACGAAGGTCACGCCCGAGAGCGTGGTGCCGACCATGCCGAAGGCGACCAGCACCCAGTTGCTGCTCTTGTTACCGATGAAGAAGCTGTCGTTGTTGGCGCCGCGCGACGTGGCCCAGGCCACGGCCAGCAGCAAGGCGAAGTAGCCGATGAGGATGCAAAACAGGAGTAACGGGGACATGAAAAGCCGGGGATGATCGTTTTGCCCAGCAATATACACTGCCGGGCAACCGGCGCTCAAACCTCTTCGCTACGCACCCGCCGGAATGGCCCGATACAGGTTTGCATGGTCTGGTCGGCGCACATCAGGAAAATTGTGCGTGACGGGTGAAACTGGATGAAGTTGATGACCTGCGCGCCCGGCTTCATGACATTGCCCGAACAATCGGGCTTGCCGTTGTCTTTGACGATACGGTCTTGCAGGCGATAGAAGCCCTGCTTGTCGGGCTGTGCAGAAACGGTGTACACGCTTTCGGAAACCTCGGCGGCGCTGGTGACGAACGTGGTGCCGTCGGCGCGAAAGCGGTAGGTTTCGGCACATTCGGTGCCCGGCACCGTCAGCCGCCAGATGCCGAGGAGCGGATGTCCGGCGGCAATGCCCGCCGATGCAACCGCCGGCGCAGCGGCCAGCGCCGGTGCGCCCAGGCAGGACAGCAGGAACAGGACGGCACGTGCGCGCATGCGAGGCTCCATCAAACGACAACGCCTGCCCGAAAACCGGACAGGCGTCGTGATTATGGCATCGCGCAGGGACGCGCGGCGCGCGGCAGTCTGTGATTAGCCGTTGTCGGAACCAGCCTTCGGCTTGGCCGGGCGACGGCTGCGTGGCGCGGCCTTGCGCGCCGGACGGGCGCCCTTGGTGCGTGCCGGCGTGGCGGCTTCAGCTTCTGCTTCCACGTCTGGCTCAGGCGCGACGTCTTCCTGCGCTGCGGCAGCAGCCGCCTGCGCGTCGGCTTCGGCTGCCGCAGCAGCTTCGGCTTGGGCAGCTGCAGCCTGCTCCGCCAGCTTCTTGGCCGATGGCTTGCGTGGCGCGCGGCGACGTTCCTTCTCGACCGGCGCCGGCGTTGCGTCAGTTTCCACTGACTCGGCATCGCTCACGACCAGCGTCGGTTGCGATGCCGGTTCGTCGAAGGTCTCGTCCTGGGCTTCGGGCTCGAAAGCGACCGGCTCCAGCAGCGCCGGCACGTTCGATGCCTCGTTGCGGTTGCCGCCCTTGCGTCCACCTTGGCCACGGCCACGACGGCCGTCGGTCCTGGCCGGTTGCGCTTCCGGTTGCACTTCTGGCTGCGCTGCCGGTTCCTCGAACAGTTCTTCCTGTGGTTCCGGCTCGACAGCAACCGGCTCCGCCAGTGCTTGTACGTTCGATGCGTCGTTGCGGTTACCGCCCTTGCGGCCACCGCGGCCACGGCCACGACGGCCATCGTTCTTGGCCGGCTCGTCATTGCCTTCGACCGGCGCGGCTGCGTCGAGCATGTCCTGCACCACGGCGTCCGGCGCCTGCGTGCCGTCCTGCTGGGCTTCCTGGCCCGCTGCTGCATTGCCTGCATGCGCGCTGCGGAATACATAGGTGCCGGATTTTTCGTCGCGGCCGAATTCGAACAGGCCGCGCGTCTGCGCTTCTTCGAGAAGATTGCCAAAGGTGCGGAAGCCATAATAGGTTTCCGAGAAATCAGGACGGCGGCGCTTGAGCGTGTCTTTCAGCAGCGAGGCCCAGATTTTGCCGGTGTCGCCACGCTCGGATGTGAGCGCATCGAACGTCTCGACCACCATGTCGAGCGCCTGTACCTTGCGTGCTTCGAGTTCTTCCTTGCGCTTGTCGTCGCCGACATTCGTGTTGGTGTTGTTGCTGGCGTTCGAGCGGCGCGTTTGCGGCGCGGCCTTGCGCTCGTCGCGCTTGGCGGCGGTGCGGCGCTGTTCGCGCACCAGGTCATCGTAAAAGATGAATTCGTCGCAGTTTGCCACCAGCAGGTCGGAGGTGGACTGCTTGACGCCGACGCCGATCACCTGCTTGTTATTCTCACGCAGCTTCGACACCAGCGGCGAAAAGTCGGAGTCGCCGCTGATGATGACGAAGGTGTTGACGTGCGACTTCGTGTAGCACAGATCGAGTGCATCGACGACGAGGCGGATGTCGGCCGAATTCTTGCCCGACTGGCGCACGTGCGGGATCTCGATCAGCTCGAAGTTCGCTTCATGCATCGCCGCCTTGAAGCCCTTGTAGCGGTCCCAGTCGCAGTACGACTTCTTGACCACGATGCTGCCCTTGAGCAGCAAGCGTTCCAGCACTGGCTTGATGTCGAATTTTTCGTAATTGGCGTCGCGAACGCCCAGTGCGACGTTTTCAAAGTCGCAGAACACCGCCATGCTGATGTTGTCGGAAGAAGAGGCCATGAGTTGTTTTTTCTGTAGTGATAGGGCAAACGTATGGCGATTATACGCACGCCCTTCCGTTTCGCGCCGTATGACATTGCCTGGCGGCCAGTTTCAGCGATTGGGTGTGGCGCGTGGGCAGCATCGGCCAAGGTTCTTTATGCTATGCCATCTGATCCACTCGAAGGAGCTCAACACATGACCGCAACAACCAACCGCCGCATCGTCCTCGTCTCGCACCCGAAGGGCAAGCCAACCGCAGAGAACTTCCGCATCGAGGATGCACCGATCCCGACGCCGGGCGACGGCGAACTGCTGCTTGAAACGCTGTTCCTGTCGCTCGATCCGTACATGCGCACGCGCATGAACGGCACCGCTACTTACGCCGCCGCACTGGAGCTGGGTGACGTGATGGTCGGCGGCACCGTCGCCCGCGTCAAGCAGTCGAACCACCCGGACTGGAAAGAAGGCGACGTCGTCGTGGCCTACTCCGGCTGGCAGTCGTTCGCCATCTCGGACGGCAGCAACCTGCGCCGCGTCGATCCGGACAGCGCGCCCGTCTCCACCGCCGTCGGCGTGCTCGGCATGCCAGGCTTCACGGCGTATGCCGGCCTGCTCGAAATCGGCCAGCCGAAGGCCGGTGAAACCGTCGTCGTGGCCGCTGCCAGCGGCGCCGTCGGCTCGGTCGTTGGCCAGATCGCCCGTATCAAGGGCGCGCGCGCCGTGGGCATCGCCGGCGGGCCCGAGAAGTGCGCGTTCATCAAGGACGAGCTGAAATTCGACGCCGTGGTCGACCACCGCGCACCGGACTTCGCCGAGCAGCTGGCCAAGGCCTGCCCGGATGGCATCGACGTGTATTTCGAGAACGTCGGCGGCCAGGTGCTCGAAGCCGTCAAGCCACTGCTGAACAACTTCGCGCGCATTCCCGTGTGCGGCCTGGTGTCGCATTACAACGATGCGGGCGCGGGCGCGTCGATCGACCTGAGCCTCACGCTGTTCAAGAGCCTGACCGTACGCGGCTTCCTGCAGAACGAATTTGTCGAGCGGCTCGAGCCGACCTTCCTGAAAGAAGCCGCAGGCTGGATCAAGGATGGGTCGCTGCGCTACCGTGAAGACATCGTCGAAGGGCTGGACAAGGCGCCCGAGGCATTCATTGGCCTGTTAGAAGGCAAGAATTTCGGCAAGCTGGTGGTGCGCGTCGCAGAATGATCAACGGCCACAATTGACATTTGGAATTGGTGCAGCATCCGTCAAATGTGGCCTATAATTATTTAACCTTTTGCAACCATTTTTCGAACATCGATGCTGCCCACCAACCTGTTCGAGTCGGTGTTCAACCGATCGCCCTTCGGGCATTACTTGCTGTCTCCCACGCCCGAAGCGACGATCCTGGCCGTGAACGACGCGTTCCTAAAGGCCTCGGCGCGCACGCGCACCGAACTCGTGGGCCTCAGCCTGTTCACGGCATTTCCCAACAATCCGGCCGACCCGGCCGACTTCGGCGAGGCGCTGCTGCGCGACTCGCTGGCGCGCGTGCGCGCCAGCAGGCATCCCGACACCCTGCCCGCCCTGCGTTATCCGATTCCGGTCGTGCTGCCCAATGGCGAAACGGTGTTCGAAGAACGCTTCTGGACCGCCACCAGCACGCCGATCTTCGGCGCCGGTGGTGAACTGGTCTGCATTTCACACAGCAATATCGACGTCACCGACCAGATCAATTCCGAAGCGGCCGTGCGCGAAAGCGAGAAACGTTTCCGGGCGCTGACCAATGCCACGGCCGACGTCATCTACCGCATGAGCGCCGACTGGTCCGAGATGCGCCGCCTCGAGGGACGCGGCTTCATGAAGGACACGGATGCGCCTACGGGCAACTGGCTCGACGACTACATTCCGCCGGACGACCATGCGTTCGTCCAGGCCGGGATCGCACGCGCGATGCAGGACAGCGCAGTCCTCGAACTGGAACACCGGGTATGGCGCAGCGATGGCAGTTGCGGCTGGACGCTGTCGCGCGCCGTGCCGATGTTCGACGCGGCCGGCGAACTCTATGAATGGATTGGCGCGGCCAGCGACATCAGCGAACGAAAAGCCTGGGAAGACAAGCTGCGCGAAGCCGACCGCCGCAAGGACGAATTTCTCGCGATGCTGTCGCACGAGCTGCGCAACCCGCTGGCGCCGATCGGCGCGGCGGCCGAACTGCTGCAGCGCACGAAGCTCGATGACGGCATGCTCAAGCGCACCAGCCAGATCATCGGGCGCCAGGTAAAACACATGACGGCGCTGATCGACGATTTGCTCGACGTCTCGCGTGTCACGCGCGGGCTGGTGGAACTCGACCAGACCGTGCTGGACGTGGGCGCCGTGCTGCACGAAGCGGTGGAACAGGTCACGCCACTGATCGATTCGCGCGGCCATTCGCTGGCGCTGAACCTGCCCCCGCCCGGCACACAGGTGCTGGGCGACCGCAAGCGCCTGGTGCAGGTGGTGGCCAACCTGCTGGGCAACGCCGCCAAGTACACGCCCGAGGGCGGCCGCCTGGCCGTGACTGCCTTCGCGCGCAGCGACCGGCTGCACATCGATGTCCTCGACAACGGGATCGGCATGGCGCCCGAGCTGGCGGCGCGCGCGTTCGATCTGTTCACGCAGGCCGAACGCAGTTCGGACCGCTCATCGGGCGGGCTGGGGCTGGGGCTGGCGCTGGTGAAAAGCCTGATCGAGCTGCATGGCGGCGAGGTCGCCTGCGCCAGCGCGGGCGCGGGCCAGGGCAGCCGGTTCTCGGTCTGCCTGCCACTGCTGCATGCACCCGAAGCGGCTGCGCCAGTGCCCGATGCGCAGCCGGGCGCGGACGCGGCGCTGCTGCGCGTGCTGGTCGTCGACGACAATGTCGACGCGGCCGTCATGCTGGCGATGCTGCTGGAAGCGAGCGGCCATCAGGTGCAGGTCGAGCACGATCCGCTCGAGGCGCTGGCCACCACGCTGGCCAACCCGCCGCAGGTGTGCCTGCTGGATATCGGCCTGCCCGGCATCGACGGCCTGGAATTGGCACGCCGCCTGCGCGCCCGCCCCGGCACCGCCCACGCGCTGCTGATCGCCATCACTGGCTATGGCCAGGAGAGCGACCGCCAGCAGATCCTGCAGGCCGGGTTCGACCATCACCTGGTCAAGCCGATCGATATCGCGCAGCTGTACACGTTGCTGGACGGCGTCGGCTAGCGCACTGCCGCAATCAGCTGTCTAGTAACAATAAAGTTAGCCGCAATCGCATACCGGAGCTTCAAGGTTCGTAGCTTGCAACAAAGACGTGAGACACAATATCCACGATCTATCCCTACGACCGTCCGGCTTCGGCCCAGGCTGTGTAAAAACGTAGCGTCGTGTAAACGGACGTCGTCCGGTAAACGTTAAGCCAGTATCTCATCAAGACGGATGCAAAATGAAGCGCTTTATTGAAGGCGAGGATCGTGGCCAAGGCACGCTGTTGCCAGAACTCTTGGACGACTACGTGGCCGAAGATAATCCAGTGCGAGTGGTCGATGTATTCGTGGACGAACTTGACCTTGCCCTCTTGGGTTTCACGCGGGTGCAACCAGCAAAGACGGGCCAGCCGGCTTACCATCCCGCCGTTCTTCTCAAGCTTTACATTTATGGCTATCTCAACCGCATCCAATCGAGCCGTCGGCTCGAGCGCAAAGCGGAGCGCAATGTCGAGCTGATGTGGTTGACACAACGCTTGGCGCCGGACTTCAAAACGATCGCGAACTTCCGCAAAGATAACGGCAAGGCGATCCGGAATGTGTGCCAGCAGTTTGTTGTGCTGTGCCAGCAGCTGAACCTGTTCTCGGATGCAGTTGTGGCGATCGACGGCAGCAAGTTCAAGGCAGTCAACAGCAGTGATCGAAACTTCACGCAGGCCAAGCTCAAGCGCTGGATGGAGGAAATCGAGGCCAATATTGGCCGCTATTTTATGGAGCTGGACACGGCTGACAGGCAGGAGCCAGCAGTAAAGCAAGCGCGCAGCGCCCGACTAAATGACAAGATCTCAGCGATGAAATTGCAGATGGCCGCGCTTAAAGAAATTGAAGCGAAGCTGGAGGCGACTGGCGAAACGCAGATCTCGCTGACCGATCCAAATGCTCGTTCCATGATGACACGGGGCTGAGGCATCGTCGGCTACAACGTGCAAACCGCAGTCGACGCCAAGCACCATTTGATCGTCGAACACGAGGTAACCAACATCGGCAACGACCGCGATTAGCTGTCGGAAATGGCAAAGAAGGCTCGCACCGCAATCGGTACAGAGTCGCTGACCGCAATCACTGATCGCGGCTACTTCAAGGGCGAGGAAATTTTGGCGTGCAAGCAGGCCGGCATTGCCGTGCTGGTGCCGGCTACCAGGACATCCAACGCCAAGGCCGACGGCAGATTCGACAAGGCAGACTTCGTCTATGACCGGGAGAAGAACGAGCACCGTTGTCCGGCGGGTCAGGCACTGATCTGGCATTTTGCCGGGGTTGAAAAAGGCATGACGCTCAACCGCTATTGGAGCTCGAATTGCAAGACTTGCCCGCTCAAAGATAGGTGCACGCCTAGCCAGCAGCGCCGGGTGACGCGCTGGGAGCACCAGGACTTGCTTGACGACATGCAGGAGCAGCTTGAACGGAGCCCGGATGCCATGCGGATCCGGCGTTGCTCGGTCGAGCATTCATTCGGGACGATCAAGTCCTGGATGGGGACAACGCACTTCATGACAAAAGGACTCGAACGCGTGAAGACCGAAATGAGCCTGCACGTGCTGGCCTATAACGTCAAACGGTTGATGTCGCTGCTTGGGGTCGCTGGCATGATGGAAGCAATTAGGGGGTATGCCTTTTTATTGGACCTGCAGCGCGTGTTTGGAGCGAGCGCCGTGCTGACCTGGTCAGTATCCCCAAAAACCGGGACTGCTCCCTGAATACCCTAAAGAGCCGCACCATACTCATCGGCGGCTACCGTTCCACTGCGAAGGTCAGCTTCTAGGTTTTTACACAGCCTGGGCCAAAAGCGGAAGTTCTTCGCGCTCAGTGTAACTCAGCAAGAACCGGTGGGCTTGGCTACTTCACGCCTTCGGTAGTCGCAGCAATTTCCAAAACGTCGCATCTATTTCGGAGAGTCACAGCTAGCTCGCGTTGCGCGACTGTTCCACGCCGATGGCGTGCCGATGCCCAGGCGTCGGGCCGTCACCACACAGCTCGAACACACGGGAATGCTCTCATTGAGTGAAGGTCACGATCGAGAGTTGCGGCGCACCCTACGGAGTGCATATCTACGTTACCAAAACACGGGGGATGACATTCTACCCGCCTTGAGCAATGCAGTCGTGCTGTGGATCGGGGATAGACAAATGACGATCACCCGTTTTGAGCAAGACGCAACCACGTGCCGCGTTGTCGAACGATCTTGGTACGTCGAGTACGGGCCGGAGTTTAGCGACCGCGCCGTTTGAGCAAGAAGCAAGAATTGCAGTTGGTGTCAAAAAAATGCCCACCTGGCATGAGTTTCTGACACCAAAGCACAAGGACGTCTTGTCTATTGGGGTATACCTACATTAGACGTTCAAGCCTATTACAAGTCATAACATCTTTCGCTCAATGAAGCACGGATGGTTGAGCAATTCTAAATATTCCTCCGTTTCACGGAACTCAGTCACATTGGACATGAGGCCTTGAGCCAATTCTTCATAGACACGGGAAGAAATGGCATAAGCAGGCGCGCCAGGGTGCCGACGTGATGGATAGACGAAACCATGAACTTTTTCATTCTGCTCAGAAATTACTTGATCCACCTGGACGCCGAACCATTGGCACCACTCATAATCAGGGTTTCGGAGCTGATCATAAATTCCAAGTCGGCTAACGGCTGCTCCGGAAAGATCAAATAACCGCAGCGGCTGCTCAAAAGAAAGATCAGCAATCAAAGCAGTTTCGGCATTCTGTTGCAAAGTGAAACGTCCCGGAAACGTAATGGGATTAGTGCATAGCTGCGCTTCCCATATCGCTGTCAGCGTCTCTTCCGCAGCATATATCCAGTGAAAAGGAAAACCATCTACCGTCATCAGGCTTTTGACTGGGCCATAACGATAAGTTCGGTTGACTTTTTCAGGCCAAACTGATGCTTTGTTCCAAGCTGCTCGTACCAGGGGAAACCGGGCCGGCATTTCGATTACATGGTGGGGAAGCACTTGCCGTAATAAATCGAGGTTTGGCAAGCTTGCAGCGATATGTGATGGAATCGCTACACTATTATGATGCGACATATTTAGCCTATTAATTCGGCCACGTCTCTAAGTTTAAGTTCGGCAAATTCGCCTACCCTAGACGCGCGCTTTTGTACGGCTGCGTTCAGAATATTCGATTGACTAGGAAATAATGTCTGCCGGGTAGCGAACGGGAGTCCCGCAAGCACCTCCGCTGGTGACAATGAATTCAATTCGTCGGCTTCACTGACCCAAAAAGCGTGGATTTCACTATCCGGTATATCATCGAACATTTTAAGTAAAGGCGCAATCAATTCGGGAACCGGAGCAACAAACTGCCACGCCGGAAATTCCTTGCCGATCGTCCGACCAGATGGAGTAACACTATAAAAGCGCTTGCACTCCACCGCACGATAAAATGAAGGTTTGGAAATTTTTACCCAACCTTGTTCAATGACTTCCGAAACCTTGAGCTTATACACTGGTAAGTCGTGGAACTTCTGAGTGGCCAACACTTCCGTGCTGTCTCCCTTGGATGCCAACGACTCATGGACTTCATCAACAACGCGTTTCATCAAGCTAAGCACGCGGAGCCGATCAGGCCCTTTTACTAATTCATCTGCCCGCACTGTAATCAATTGCAAAATATTTTCGAGAACAGCGTTATCGTATTGATTTAGATGAGTTTTCAAAGACTCAATAATATGAGATTTTGAATGCAGTGTCATATCTCGATCCTTAGACGAACTGTGGTGGAGCAATAGCCGGGTGGGTGACGGTCAGTTGCCTCACTCGGCACAACAGACTAAGCGGCAGAAATTCCGTAGACAATTTACGAACAGCGTGTTGAACAATTAATTGAACAAGTCCTGCTATTGTTTTTTCAATATGAAGCAAATAGCGCGAATAGGCTAAATACCCCCTTATTGTGCGCTGAGTATTCGACTCCCTTATCTGTTCTAGAGCCTCTTGATACTGGCAGCGCACCTTAGCCAGACGGCGCATTGATTCGTACCGCAAATCGACTTTAGTCGTCGAAATAAGCCGGTGCAAAGCATCCCGATAGGTTTCAAATATGCCATTCATGTTGACCATCGAAGCAGGCATGTTCTGCTTGAGAAATTCGCTCATCGTCGCTATCTGATCTGAGTAACAGTAGAAAGCCAGAATAGCACGCTTTCTCAACTTTCTCAACATTCTTAAGATTCTCGAACACTATTTCTTGGCGGCAAGCAAATAGGAAGAGTCTTACAGTTCAGTCAAGGTAAGCGCAAAGTTCACCGCCTCAAGGCGCTTTGTGCTTTCACGCCAACCCTCATGCATATTGGGCGTCTTGGGGTCGGAAAGCCATTTCTGTTGCACAGCTAGAGGCAAAGCGACCCACCATGCAACGCAAGCCAGCTCCGGGGAGTCCTAAGCGGCACACTGCCCGGCATCATCCGATACCTGCCCCAATTCCTCGGCATTCGGCTCGCCCTGGCAGTTAGGGGCGCAATGGCCAGTTGTCGAATTCGTTCAGCGCGTCGCCTAGGGGTTCTGTCGCGTTGTTATTCAAACAGCGAAATTCCCCCGATCCGTCCTGCACCGCTCAAACTGAACGGACCATTCCTGCCAGCGTAGAAAATTGGTCGGCAAACGACATGGCCTCGGTGACGCCGATTGCGAACTGGCCCTTGCAGATCATGTGGATCAGCTCGATGCCGGCGAGCACAGAGCTTGCGGCGCGTAATGATTTGAAGTTGAGCATCGGCCTGGTCACCCGCTTGATGGCACGATGGTCCTGCTCGACAATGTTGTTGAGGTATTTAACCTGGCGTACAAGGATCTGCACGGCACGGCCGTCGTTGATCGCATCCATGGCCGTCTTGTTGGCACCGCTCTTGTCCATCGCGACTTTGTCTGGATGGCCATTCAATCCCATGGCCTTGTCGAAGAAGCGCTTCGCCGCAGCCATGTCCCGCTTTGTCGTCAGCAGGAAGTCGACCGTCTTGCCATGCTTGTCGACGGCGCGGTAGAGGTATTTCCAGACGCCCTTGACCTTGATGTACGTCTCATCCATGCGCCAGTTGCCGCCAACCGGGCGCTTGTGTTTTCGGGCCATCTTCTCGATGAGCGGCAGAAAACGAATCGTCCACCGGTTGATCGACGAATGGTCGACCGAAACGCCGAGCTCTTGCATCATTTCCTTGAGGTGCCGATAGCTCAGCGGGTAGGCTGGATACCACCGGATGCAAACCAGGATCACATCGATCGGAAAGCGCATCCCTTTGAAGTTGAGCATATTGATTCGTCTGGATTCGGCACCGCAGTTTACCCGACCGGCCCGCCCCGTTCGCTAATGCGACAGCCCCCCGCACGTGCACATGAAGGTGCTGCCGGGGCCCCACCTGGGCGCGCCCAACGCTACCTCGAGAAACTTGCTCGCCTTCAAACTTACGGGGATGCAAGATGGTTTCGGTCGTCCTCATTTAGAAAAAGACCTGTCGCCAAAACGCCGCTATGCCGCGTTGGACCGGCTCTCTAGAATGAGAACTCCTCAACCACTTCATCAGGAAACGTCATGACCAAGAGCACCAGCAAGAGCTGGAGCACGCCATCGCCAAGCCAGCGCATTGCTGCCAATCACAAGGCCGACCAGAGCAATGTCAACCGCGGGACGAGCGGGACCAATAAGGTCAATGCCAAAGTCCATGGCAATCGCGGCGCCCAGATGGATCCGGCACGCCGCGGCGGCTGATTGTGCAACGGCCTTCATGCCGAGCAGGAAGGCCACTATCTCGAGCCCACCCATGACCACATTTGCAACGCACGGCGACGTGCTCAAGTTTCTCTACGCCGCCTTCGGTATCCTGCCGCGCAAGGAAGCTCACTGCGCCGACTTCGACGAGACCGACAAGAAAACCCTGCAGACACGCCTGGCGCGCCTGGCGAAAGAAGAAGGCGGCTTGCACGACAACTACCAGTCGGCTGCCGACCACTTTTGCGACCTGTTGCGGGTGTATCTGCCGACACCAGGCCATGTCGAGGAAGTCAGCATGACCCTGTCCGACCTGGACGCGGTCTACGCCGCCATGATCCGGGAGGAAGGCACGTATCTGCCCCGGCGCGAATCGCTGCAATATTTCATCTCGATGAAGGCGATTCCCAATTTCGTGCTCGCGCTCAACCGCAGCCTGCTGGTGACCGGGGCGTATGCGCCGGATGGCGTGTGGAGTGCCGATCCGTTCTGGTACCTGCCGACGCGCGAAGCAGGCAACAAATGGACGATGCCGCTGGCAAAGGTGATGCGTTGGGCCTACGCGGCATGCGACACGTCCCAGAACGCGTTTCACTGGCCGCGCACCCGGACGCCCAAATCGGCGCCGGTACTCGAACAAAACTTGGGCAACGCGGTGCGCTGGACCAGTGGCAAGCAGTTGCCGTCACTGCCGGCCCTGATCGCCAACTTCAAAGAATCTTTTGCAGCGCAGGAAGCACATGGCAAACCGGTGGAGCCGGCGCTACAACGCCGCATCCTGACCGCGCTAGTGTTTGCCCGGGTGGCCAACTTCCTCGCCACCGAAGTGCGCGCCCATTGCAGCGACGACTACCTCGACGATGTGTGCGGCCAGCTCCGGCAAGCAACTCAGCGCCTGCAGCCCGAGGTATCGGAATTCCTCAAGGAAGTCGGTCCTGTCATGGACCGAAAAGCCGGGCCGGCGCTGCATTTGGCGTGGCTCAAAGCCTGCATGCATCACGAACACTTCCTGCGTCAGAAGCTGACGCTGGCCGCCACGACGCTCAACGAGCTATTGGTCGCCAGTCCGGGCCAGCCGTTTCCCGCCGAAGCGCTGGGCGCGCTTCGCAGGCAGTTGGGCGAGTTCGCCGTCGCCACCAATCTCGACTGCTTGAAACGGCACGAGGCGATCACCATCCCGGAAGGATTTGCCGGGTTGCTATTCGAGGGAATCGATCTGAGGAGAAATCCGGACACGACCCTCGCCCAGGTGGACGAGTTCGAGGCCGGTGCGCGTGCGCAGGGTGTGCATGATGCGCTGTGCTGGCTGTTTCCATGGCTGCGCGGCGTCGTACATTATCGCAAGGACGATTTCACGACCGCATTCGCCCACTACAGCACGGCATTCGAACTGGCGAAATACCGCGCCGGCCGCAACCAGTACAAGCTGGTGAACCAGTTCGTCGAACTGGCATGCAAGAACGACGACGCCAGGGCGATCAGGAAAGGCGTGGAATGGGCCGCGTATATCGGCTTGCAGTTGCGCTGGCTACGCGACAAGGAGGCCAGCCCAGAGAATATCGAGTTCATGCGCCACATGATGAAGACGGCCAACTATGCCCATCAGTTGTAGCCGGCCGCTGCGCTTACAGGTAATTGAACAGCGACAGCCCCGACATCGTCTTGAACGTCATCTGCGCCGCCTGCAGCGTCAGCTGCTGCGCCGAGAAATCCGAGATCGCCTTCACTTCATCGAGGCCCACGAGCTCATCGAGCGTGGCGGCGTACTGGATGTCGAGGTCGTCGCCGGTGCTGTCGAGGTAGTCGAGCTCTTTCATGTGGGCGCCGACCGAGGCCTGAACCGTCAGCACATTGTCGTGCGCGTTCTTGAGGTTGTCGATCGCCGTGTTCAGGCCATTGGTCAGCACTGCCTTGCCGGCAGAGCCATCGCCTGCCGAACGCAGCGTGGCGATCAGGTCGGTCATCGTGGTGAACACCGACTGCTTCTGGCCGATAGCGGAAGTTCCATCATCCGCAGTCTACCGGACAGAATTGCTCATTTGAAAATTTTTGTTACGCCCTAGGTGGCTGACTGTCCTGGCTCTGGCTAGTAGCCGCCAACCGGTCCAAGCACATCATTTCCCAGCCACCCGTTAGCTCCCGTCCCCCCGAGGCAGCCTAGCAAGCGGGAAATTATTGGCTCAAGAAACCACGCCGGGATTCTAACGCCGTGTCACCCACAATCGCGCAGGGAAATCTTGAAATAATTTCTGCGCCTTGATCGCTTCACATGGCATTACTAGTGCAACGTCTAGTCATATTCAGGCCCCGATTTCAGATGCTCCATGGCGATATTTATCGAATGGCCGCTAAAGCCCCGGTAAGCCAGGAAGCGATAAACCTTCTGCCGCAGTTCTTGTGTCATCCCCGTCTGTGCAATGTCCTTGCGAAACTTCTCGACCACAACGACAACGCGCTCATCTTCCGGCTCCATTTGCTCGATGGTTGCCTTCGTAAGTTGCTCGTCGATACCCTTCTGTCGGAGAGTCAGGGCGACTCGCGCGTCGCCGACCCGTGGTTCGATCTGCCGGGTTTTCATCTCCGCATACCGTTCATCTGACTGGTAATTCAACTCCTGCAGGAGGATCAGTGCGTCATCTGCCTCCTGTTCGCTGTAGCCTCGCAGGACTAGCTTGCGCCGCAGCACGGCTGCCGAATACTCCCGTTTGGATAGGAGCCATCCGGCATACTGGTGCGCCGGTTGCTTCGGTTTTTGCTGTGGCTGAGCCGGGTCGCGCGCCTTGTACTTTGGCTTGTTGTCGGACGTCCTTGCATATTCTCCAGGAGCAGGCTTTTTCGTCCCGAAACTGGTCTTGGCAACCTTCTTCTTGTAGTCAGAGCTGCGTGTGATTTTGGGCACACCATCCTGCGCCGGCGCCTCCTCCGTCTCAAAAGTACGTTGCGGAAGCTTGCTGGGCCGGTCGGTCTGGTCATCCTTGCTCTTCGGTCTCGCTCCGAAGCTTGATCGCTTCGGCTTTTCGCCACTCCCATACCCTTTAAGGTCGTCATCGGTGACCTCTACAGGTTTTCCGGTCTTCGAGTTGATCAGGTACATGGATAGGTCCGGCTCGCGGCTTGATTAATGATGTCGGCGTCAGGCGAATCGCCTCGCCGAACTATTGTATTCCCTGCACAGGTGCACTGGCGGCTTGTGGCCGAACCCGACCGTAGGGTGATGCATATCAGGTTGCCAAACGACAAGTAGGGGCCGGTGCGACAGGCCGCATCCGACCCAATCCGGACAGTCACTCTCGCTCAACCAAGGTTGAATCAAACCAACTGTCCTTAGGCCCATCTTCATCGCTGAAACGATAACCCAGCCGGGCTAGCGGCTTGGGGGCGGCGCTCCAGGGATGCGAAGCGATCAGCGGCGCCCAAACAGTAGCCGCCACAAGGCATCGAACGCGTAGACGCCGAGCGCAAGTCCAATGATTAATGGCCAGCGGATGCCAGCCATACGAGGATCGGTATCGTCAAGCGTCATGGCCGCACCAAACGCGGCCATCACCACCGCGCACAGATGGACTAGCACCCTGTCGCGGGTGACGTCCAAGCCACGGCGTTGCAAAGTGCGATGGATGATGTCACGTACGCGGAATAACGCCATTACGCAGCCCAGCAAAAACAGACCGATACCAATGTCCAGCCAATAGCCGCCCAGGCGCACGACAAAACAGCCGACCAGCATCAGTGCCAGGTCAATGAGGATCTTCTTCTGCATAGGAATGGTCGCGGTGGAACTGTTCGCCAAGGACACTAGCTGCCTGGTTTTGGCCGCCCCCGGCCATTGAGGCCAGCATAGCAGGTTGCCAAGTCGAAAATCCAGCGGTGGCTGCGACAGGCGGGAACCGATGAGCTGAAGCCAGTGAAATACGAGCAGCTGAGGCCCAGTCTTCATCACTTATTCTGCTGGCTGGATCGCACCAGCAGCCGCAGTCCATATGACGCTAATGCCCAAAAAAAACACCTCTTTTTTCATTGAATTTCGATTAAACAGGTCATCCGTATTCATATCGACTAACCGCTTTTGGCCGAAACAGGCCGTTTGTGTCAGCTTAGCAGGTTGCTACGCTTGAAAAGTACCGACTGTCACGACAGGCCGGTACCGACCCAGAGCGGCCGTTCGCGAAGTCTCAACTGGGTGCATGCGTTACTCTGTTCAGGACAACAGTAACTCGTTTGGCCTCAGCGATTTATCCATGCTCACGCAGTACGTCTATTAGATTGCGGAGGTAGACCGAATCCCCCCACCAGAATTTCGTACCCTGGTAGGGCAGAAAAGGCATAGCCATATAGTAGAAGCGACCCATTGAGAACATTGACGCTTTTCACTTCCGCCATGTATTGCACCGAATCCCTCATCGCTATTCCTGAATACATGTCATTGCTCAGCAAACTCAACTAAGTCAGCAAGGTTTGACCAAGCATCAATGACTTCTCTACTTGCAATCTTGGCATGTGGTGCGTCCATATATTCTTCAAACGTGCTGAACCTGAATGACTTCTTTCGACCGGTAGTCAACGTACTTGGTAAGTCCGCTTGCGAGCCATCTAGCGAGATTAAAAATTGCTGTTAGAACCTTACATGAGTCGGTTGGCCTGCCTGATTTGCTCTTCCATGAGTTGAGCTTGGCTGAGAGCAGCTGTACTAAACTCTTTTCCAGTGATCAATCGTTCCATGGCTGTAAGGATCTTAACCTCAAACTGCTCCCTAATCCAAGTAACCCGACCAATAGGAACATTGTCGAACTGATCCAGTCCTTCTTGCCCAAGCCCTGAACTTAGAAGACGTCGAATGGATAGGTCATTGTGCCAGTTCAATTTTTCAGTATCCTCGTTCCCCTGATGGATCAGGAACATTATGCGACTGACTATGATATGGTAAGTGGCAAATAGTGCCCAAGCATATTCGCCGATATAAGGTCTTATCCTTTCAAGGGTACCCCTCGATTCAATAGATATTTCGGATACCTTTTGAAAGTCGAGTTCACTGGCCATTCGTCTAAAGTTTTGATTGTTACGTGCTGTGCTAAATTCTGCTGGCGTGAGAATGTCCATGAAACTCATCGCGGGCGGAGTGATTTCGCGAATTTTTAACAGACCAGACCATAGAGTATCTACGGAATCCAACTTGCGCGCGATCGCCGCCTTTTGCACTTCGGAAAATGATGTCGAAGCAATACGCAATTTTTCTGCTTGACGGTCTACGTCAGCCTTGGCTGACGCTAATTGAATGTCGACGCGCAGTTTTAGTTCAGAGTTGATGGTTGCGAGTTGCTGGTCGTACTCATACTTTATACTGGCTCTAAGACGTTCTGTGATCCATGAGCGCGCGAGCCAGATGCCGGATCCGGATAATAGCAAGCTTGTGCCTGCTGAAGAGATCACCGTCAGAACAAAAGCATGGAAATCTGTCATATATTTTTGGCATCCGAAAAAATCCTACCCTGCGTACAAGCTCATTGTCCGAAAGACTGTATTACGCCCGAGGTCCGCTTTTGGCCGTTTGCAGCCGTGTTGTAGCATCCACTCATGCCAACAATTATCGAATTACTTTTCGGCGTTCGGCCACAGTACCTCCAGCAAATTTAATGCTGAATGAATTTGAATGTACGGGTATTCCTTCACGAGAGTAATTGCGAGCAGTGCTTCGGACTTTTATTTCTAAATCATGAGCATCCGCAACGATTTTTGCAATGTACAGGCCTACTCCTAGACCTTCATGATGCATACCTTTAGACCAAGCGCCACGATAGCCTTTTTCGAAAATTTTTGATTTCTCATCCTCGGAGATCGGCGGCCCGGAGGATTCAACTATCATTTCAATATTCGTCGTGGATGAGAAGAAGGAAATATTTATCTCGCCATCAAACGAATATTTTATTGCATTTTGCAAAAGGCAAAATGGAATAATTTTGAATGATTCATACAGGTCTATGTTTCGTCGCAATTCGCCTGAGATATATATTTTCTTATTTAGTGCAGCACCTTCTGCCTCCATTAATATAATCCTAATCTTATCTACTAACTTGTAAAGATCTACGGAGCGTTTGCGTCCAAATGCAGCCGACGAAGGGTTGAAATATATTCCGAGAAAGTCAAAAGAATCAACCAGCATCTCGCTTGCCTTGAACAAAGAACGTAAATCCTTACTCGCTGATTGAAAATTAGCCGAAAAATCGACCGCTTTGTCTTTGACAAGCATCCTCTGGGCGATCGCGTGCACTTGGCTTGCCCATCGAGTAATCTCGTGCAACGATCCTAGATCGTTGATAGTGTCGTTCGGTTTTTTCGATAGAGCTAACAGCTTTTTTAAGCTTGCGGTCCACGCTGCTATTTTCGAGTCTGTGGAGGAACGGTTAGTTAGCTTTGCTCTATCTTCCCTACTTATCTTTGATCCAGCATCGACATATCCGCAGATCAGCATGCGTTCGCCATTTATGTCGATCAACTTGTATGCCAACCCATGTCTGCAATAATATTTCCCCTGCCCTTGAAAGCAATTCTCATTACATACCGGCGAGAAATCAAATCTTGTTCCCTTCAATCTGAAATCTTCTATCCGGAGGGGGAAAGGCGCGTATAGAGCACCTGAGGAAAGGGCATCTTTAAGGAGCATAAGCTGCCTTTATCCTTTGAACATTAGTTACAACAAGCGACGTGTCGAGATGTCGATAGCTATTTAGTAACTCTGCACGGAGAACATCGAGCGATATTTTTTTATCGAGAAAAGAAAAAACAAGATTATTCATTTTGTCTTTTTCTCGGTCATTTTTGCTCTTTCCTAATATCTCGCTATCGATAATATCCGCCGCCTTAAACGGAGACAGCTTATCCTTCACCAAGTCTAGCACTACCTCTTCACACTTCATTTCCGTCAAAGGTTTTTTAAGAACATCATCCGCAATTTTGAAATAGTCGGTGGCAGTCGGATCAAAACGGGCGCGCGAGACCGCAACGACGATTGGGGAGTCCGGCAATTCTTTTACTTTCTTTATCAGTTGAAGTCCGCCATATTTTAGATCTTCCTTTACTACACCTGTCATGTCCAAGAAAATTAAGTCATAACCAACAAGCTTAGAAGCTTCCGATAGCGATATCTTGTCGAAAACGGCCACTTGCCCAAAAGTACTTCTTAGATAGTCCAAAGGGAAATCATCAGGATTGTCGTCAACCACAACTATTTTTACGCCCTTATTATCGAACGTATAATTGGGAGGGTTTACGGCCATATAATCTTTCATCCCTGCCAACTTCCTTCGCCCGAACCATTTCAATATTGCACCCCATTTTTTATAAATCCACACCGCACTACCAAACAAAGGGAGTAAGGCCATAATGTTTGCAGCCCAGCCTAAACCTTCAAAAAAGGTTTGTATTTCTTGAAACGTTTCTATTTTAGTCTCCTAAATATAAACCGTGATCACGTATCGGTAATTATCGCTGTGCCAAGCCTATTGAGCGGTTCATGTAGTCACACTTGCATCGACCGTCAGCCGGTAGGCTTAAATTTTTCACGACAATCTATTGGCGAGATCAGTATAGCAATTTTCGGTTGCGCAACAATAATAAAGTAACGTGAAGTATCGATCTCGTACAAAGGTCGACAGCTAAAGCGGTACAGGTTCATCTAGTTTCGGTGTGCTTGGCGTGGCAGGTGTCGAGTAGCTTACTTTGATGACCTATGTGTCGGACTTTTAATAATGACCGTACTGAGGCCTATGCCCGTGCGGAAATGGGGCAAATTTATGCCTTTCGGCATTGCGGCTACTTCTGTGTTGAGGAAAAAGACAGTGGGGTATGCATACCTTCTAGACGTGCTAGTACAAACCTCGACACCAACTCAAGGCAACCTAGTTTCTTCACGCTGTTGGAAGCCGCCTCTCTAGAACGACCGCTATTGGCCGAAAGCGGAAGTTCGTGGTTGCCAGTGTAATTGAGCAAGAAGCGGTGGACTTCGCTACTTCACGCCCTGCCGCCGCAGTAATTTCCAAAAACGTCGCATCTATTTCGGAAAGTCCCCCAAAGCTAAGCTCAGCAAAGGTAAGCCGGTCATATTTAGAATTTGCATCAATAAAAAAACCCCGTAGCGCGTCAATGCTGCGGGTTTTTTTTGTCTGCGTGCCGCTGGTTATTTCAGGTTGACCGCGACCAGCCCATCGGTATTTTGAATGTACAGGATGCCGTTCTGGCTGATGGCCAGGTAGCCGGGCGCCGGGTAGCTCCAGACGACTTTATGGCTTTTCAGGTCGATCGCATAGGTGTTCAGGTTGGTGCTGGTGATCAGCAGGTTTTTTGTCACGACAGGCGACGCAAAAAACGATGTCTCGCCGCTCAGCGGTGGAATCCACGACCACAGCAGCGCACCAGTGGCCTCGGCGCGCGCTTCGACACGGTACGGATTGGTGTTGGGCGCATACAGCACGCCGTCAGCATAGGCCGGCGTGACCCGGTACACGCCAGGCACGCGCCAGTCTACGAAACCCTTGAGCGTATCGAAGCGGGTCAGTGCATTGCCGATGTTGCCGAGGTTGAGGTAGCCGTTGGCATAGGCAGCCGCATACACGCCGCCGTTGGCGCCGATGACGGCGGAACCGCCGACCTCATAGACGTAGTTGGTAAAACCGGTGTCCTTGATGGAGGACAGCACGGTACCCATTTTCGGTTCGAACAATGTCAGTGCATCGCCGGTATAGGCATAGATGGCGCGTGCATCCCCCGCTGGCGACCACCCCGCAGTTTGGGACAACCTGCTAAAGAACAATTGCTCGCCGGTCGTGGCAAAGCCGTAGATACCGCCATACGACCCGCCGTTGGTATACACCGCGCCGTTCTGCACGATTGGCGACAGGTAGTTCTCCCACTGCGAGGTCATCGCCGACTTCATGTGCAAGCTGCCGTCGGCGGCATCGAACGCCATCATGTAGGTCGATTGTTGCTGGCCGGCTGCCATGTAGACCACGCCACCATCGACAGCTGGCGGATTGACCGAGGGGTACGTCAAGCCGGTGGTATCGTAACTCCAGAGCGGCGCGCCATCGCTTTCCTGGTAGGCCGTGAGTTTTTTATCCCCGCTGGCAAAGAAGCGACCATTTGACGTCACCAGTGGGGAGATGGCGCCGTAGTTGCTTCCGTTGTTATTGACTGCGCCGCGCTTCCAGCGCAGCACCATCTTGTCGGCGTTGATGTCGATTGGCACATAGCCAGTGTGGGCATTGTTGCCCTGGAACGTCGCCCAGTCGGCCACGCCGCTCAATGCGGACAAGGCCGTGAGCTTGTCGCCAGGCCAGGCGCTGAGGTTCGACTGCACGGTCACATCGTAAGGGACGGTGATCGATGGGACAGCCTGCGCAACGGTACAAGGCGCGTCGCTGCACAGTTTGATGGTCACATTGCCGGTGTAACGGCTGGCCGGTTGGGATGCGAGGGTCGTAAGCGTAAAGGTGTAGCTGCCGGCGCCGTTGGCTGTCACCGTGACGGCCGGCTGCACCAGGCCGGCGCTGTCGCTGGCGCTCGCAAACAGCGTGCCGGCTGGCGTAAAGTTCGCAGCTTGCGCCGTCACGTCGATCTGAATGCCGGTGTCCTTGGCAATTACCCGGGCAATGGCGCCTGACTGCACCGTCATTGTGGCGACAGGAATCGGTTCCGGCACAGGCGCCGGTACGGGCAACGGAACCGGGGACGGCACAGCGACAGGCGCCGGCTGCGTCGTACTGGCGCCACTGCCATCGCTGCCGCCGCCCCCGCATCCAGCCATCGCTATGGCAACGAGCAGCAGGCTCGCCAAATTGTTCCTCTTCATCCCGTGCTCCACCGTTATTAAAAAGAAAATTATACGGAGGAGGCGATCGTGACTACAAGTAATAATGCCGTTCGATATGTACGTTGTGGTTTTTCAGCGCGTTGTGTGACTTTCTGGAATAGATGCGACGAAAGGTACTGCGGCACAGGGCTGCGTCCAACACATTTTGCCAATAGCTGCGACGAATTTTCGCTGAATAGCTGCGACTGACCTGTAGGGATTTCGAAATAGCTGCGACATACTTCGTCCATGACCTGACAACGTCGTAACGCCACCCACAAAGGCAGGGGCCGGGACCGGCTGCTATGACCCAAAGCCGCCATTACTTAAGACGCGAAGAACGAATATGCGACGTAGAGAGCCAATGCACCGAGAAACACCGTGCTGGACCATTTGACCGCTTTGCGAACTGCTGGATAGCGTTTTTCTGCAATGGGACCAATGATGTTAACAAATAAATCTAGGAGCATATTTTCCTTAAAGACGGCGCTACAGGCAAAAAATCTTAATGGATCAACAAGTCCGCTTCTGCCCGCCCCCCATTCGCGTCAGCTTAGCAGGTTGCTGGACTGGAAAAGTCGCCGACTGCATCGACAGGCAGCTGCCGACCTGATCCGGACGAACAACGCCTGCATGACTTCATTGCTTTTTCGGGCGACAGACTTCCTTGTATGCTTCTGAATAGGTCTTGTCGAAGCAATTCTCGAGTCCTTCGACAACGTCGATATTTATGGGCCAACGAATTCTCTTTTTTGAACCATCGTCAAAGTCTGCCTCCATGTAGCCGTCGATGACAGGCGGCACGCCCACTCCTGCTGGCGGTGGGACTGCAGTGAGCCTTTCCCGTGCCCGCTTTAGTGCAGGCTGTCTCTGCGGAGGAAGGCAATCGTTGCATCGACATACGGATTCCAACCAGCCTTATCGTCTTCAGTGGGCTTGTAAGCATGTTCCATCAAAGCGATCGCTTCGGGATACTGCCCAGCATCAGCCCTCACCTGCGCCTCATGCCAGAACAACAGGCCAGACTCTTTATGATGCGCGTTCCGGTAATCGCGAAGCAGGTCGGCTGCAATCAAGAGGCATCCAGGTGTTGATGCCAGTGCTCGCCATCCCCCCGAAATATCCTGATCAAATTCGTTTTCGTCCAAGGCAAGTAGACGAGCACGGTCAAATTGACATTTATCTGATGAAATTTCTTCCGCGTTGACTACACCACAAAAGGAATTGAGGACACAAAGAAATAGTCCAGCTAAAGTTCGGTTTGGCATAGCTAATCTGTTGATATCGGATGATGCATTAAGTTACCAGGTGCTCAATTAGCAAGAGGCGCCAATCGTGAGGTTAACGACCGCTTTTGCCGAACTCGGCCGTTGGCTTCAGCTTGGTAACATACGGGGCTGAAAAGTCACCGACTGTCTTGAGGTGCCAATGTCGCCCCCAGAGCTGGCTTACGGGCATGTCCGTCTCGGCCTCTTCTGTCAAACATTTTCATTTAGTGTCGAACTTAATTATTTTCTGTCCGACTTTATTGTTCGTCCGCATCAGCTGCAGGCTGCCGCATGTTGCGGCCTGGAGCCTGCGATAATGACGCCTTTGAATCACCGACACGACAACGACACCATGCAAGCCAAAGCCCATTACCTGCAACTACGGCCCCACGACGCCCTGCCCGACCTGACCCACCTGGCGCCGTTCATGGCCATCGTCGTCATCGATGACGACAGCGACGAAATGTGGCGCTGGGATGTGGCGCGCTGGCTGGTCGCATCGGGCTGCCGCAGCATGCTGGCCTGGGGCAAGGAGTGCGAAAGCTGGCACGACGCCGTCGAGGATGCCGCGCTCGAAGCCTTCGACTACGACGACATCCCGCCCGAGCAGGTCGTGACGGTGTCGCAGCACGCCGACGAAGACCTCGACGAGGTGTTCTGGTTTGCGCGCCACCGCGCCAGCCACCCGGCGCTGCGCCTGAATACGGCAGTTATCCTGCACGTGGCCATGCGCGGACGCCCGGACGAACTGCTGGCGCAACTGGCCGAGGCCTGAGCGCCCCGGCAGCTCCCCATTTAAAGCCTGGCCAGCGTGGCCGGGTCGGCTTGGCCATCGAAGTATTTGTCGATGCAGGCCTGGAACACGGCTTCATCTGGCGCCACATCGGCGAACAGCGTCATCGACGAGTGAAATTTCAGCTCGTCTGGATGGCTGAAGATGGCGCCGGCCGATTCGCCGTCGAGCGCGGCGACGATGCCGGCGCACTCGCGCAGGCGCTTTCCCAGCACTGGATGCGCGAGATAGGCGGCCGCTTCGTCAGCGGACGCAATCGCATAGCGCTGCGCCATGGCGCTCGTGCCCAGGCCAGCGATCTGCGGAAACACGAACCACATCCAGTGCGTGCGTTTGTGGCCGGCGCGCAGCTCCGTCAACACCGCGGCATATACCGGATCCTGTGCCTGCACAAAACGGTCGAGATCAAATTGATTGTTCATGGTGGCCTCCCTTGTCATCGAAATGCTACAACGTCGCCGTTGTTTGCTAAAGTGCCGCACAATGAATGCTGACCATTTAGCCCTCCTGTTGGTTCGGGAAATGCCTTACGGTAAATACAAAGGCCGCAAGATTGCCGATATGCCCGGCCATTATCTCGGCTGGCTCGCACGCGAGGGTTTTCCGCGCGGCGAACTGGGCCAATTGCTGGCCCTGGTGTACGAACTCGATCACAACGATTTGCGCGGCCTGCTCGATCCGCTGCGCGGCCCGTCGAACCGGCGCGGATAATTGATACTTTCTGGCAATTAATGTGACATACCGCCGATGCGGATCGGTATAATCGTACATTCACTGACGAGTTCATCATGCCGAACGAACAAGCATCATCGCCACTGGTTCTGGTTGTCGAAGACGATGACCACATCGCCCAAGTACTGCGCTTCATGCTTGAGCGCCAGGGCTACCGCGTCACCCACCTGGCCGATGGCCGTGTCGCGAGCGCGCACATCGCCGCCGCGGCCGAGGCGCCGGCCCTGATCCTGCTCGACGTGATGCTGCCCTATCTGGACGGCTTCGAGCTGGTCGCGCTGGTGCGCGCACGGCCCGACTGGAACGCGGTGCCGATCCTGATGCTCACGGCAAAAAATACCGAGCGCGATACGGTGCGCGCGCTCGACGCCGGCGCCAACGATTTTGTCAGCAAGCCGTTCGAACCCAATGCCCTGCTGGCGCGCGTGCGGCGCCTGATCCAGGTCCAGAGCACCTGACGGGGCCGAACCGTACGCGCCGATTCGGGCTCTTGACTTAAAATCAAGTCATGTCCCGTTCGCTCCCACTCCTGTTTGTTGTCTCGATGTCGATCACACCCGCGTTTGCTGCCAGCCTGCAGCTGTGCCCGGGTCCGCTGGTCGTCTCTCCCGGCGCCGTCACCGCGCAGACCACCGCGCCCGACGGCACCATCCTGCATGCCATCGTGACCGAAGAACCGGGCAAGCAGCAGGCGAACTGCCGCGTGCTGCCATTGCCGACGGCTGTCATGGGTGTGCAGGCGCTGCACTTCCTGCCCCCCGACGCCAGCCCCGGCAAGACCATCCTGCTGCGCGGGATCGAGGCCGACAAGGGCAAGTCGTTCAGCGTCAGCGAACACACGCTGGTCAGCGATCAGCCCGCCCCGCGCCCCCAGACGCCGATGCCGTTCGGCGCCAGCCTGCTGGGCGCGATGCAGACCCGCACCCACGGCGATACGGCGCGCATGGGCGCCGACGTCAAGGACGGCCGGCTGTACCTGACCTGCCGCGCCGGCGCCAAGCCCGCCAGCGTCACGCTGCTGGGCCCGTGGTTCATGCCCCGCGCACGCGCCGTCATGCAGGCCGCGTTTTCCGGCGAAGGCCGCTTTGCGCTGCAGCTCGCCAGCGGCGCGCCGGGCAAGCCGGACCAGACTTTTGACCTGGGCAGCCTGGACGCCGGTCAAGCGGTGCAGACAGCGCGCTTCGACCTGCCCGAAAAACTGGACCGTGCCAATTGGCGCTCGCTGTCGCTGGCCTGTCCGCAAGGCGCCGCCAAACTCACGCTCGCCGCGCTGACGCTCCAGCCTGTCGGTGACGCCGATGCGGCTGCGGCATCACGTGCGACCTGGACCTGGAGCCCGAACGAATGGCGCGAACGCGGCGCAGCGCTGCTCGACTGGGCAGCCGAGCAAAAGATGGGCGCGGTCTTCATCACGGTGCCGCTGCGGGACGGCAGTGTCGACGACGCAGCCCAGCTGGGCGCCTTCGTGCGTCAGGCCGGCAGCCGCGGCATCGCCGTCAGTGCGATGGAAGGCGCGCCCGAGATGGTGCTGCCTGCGTCTCAGGATGCTGCCATCGCCCGCATGCGTGCCTACGCCGCCTACAACGCGTCTGCTGCCGAGGGCGCGCGCCTGAAAGGTGTCCAGTACCACATCGAACCGTATCTGGTCCCGGCCCACGTGCTGCCGCAGTCGCAGCGCGACCGGCGTTATCTTGAACTGGCGGCAAAGCTGCGCCAGGCGGCCGGCCCGCTGACGCTGGACTTCGTCGTGCCCCACTGGTGGGCAGACAAAAGCGCGCTGCTGACCGGGCTGGCAAAGCACGCCGACATCCTGACGGTCAAGAGCCCGCGCACCGATCCAGGGCAGATCTATCGCCTGGCCGTGCCGTTCCTCGACTGGGGCGTCGAGCATGGCAAGACCGTGCGCGTGGCGCTCGACGCAGGGCCGATCGGCGCCGGTGTCCAGCGCCGTTATGAACGTCGTCCACCCGGGGCGCGCGGCGACCTGCTCGTGTTCACACTGGGTGGCCAGAAGATCCTGCTGCTGCAGCAGGTGCCGGCGGCGCACGACAAGGCGCAGGCCTACGCGCTGGCCGCCAGCCAGGAGATCGACGCGGCCGACGCCAGCTTCCATTCGGACAAGGGCGCGCTGATGCGGCTGTTGCCGCAGCTCGAACGCACGTTCGGGGCCTGGGAAAGCTTTGGCGGCATGGCCTTGCACGACCTGCGCTAGGCCATCTTTACGCCAGTGGCAACTCCACCGTAAACCGCGTCCCTGCGCCGGCGCGGGTTTCGAACCCGATCGAGCCGCCGTGTTCTTCGACGATCGCCTTGCTGATACTGAGGCCCAGGCCCGAGCCGCTGCGCTGGCGCGAGTCGGCGGCGTCGGCTTGCGCGAAGCGTTCGAACACGCGGCTCTGGAAGGCTGGCGGAATGCCGGGCCCTTCGTCGGTCACACTCAAGCGTGCCCAGCCCGGCCGCTGCGCCAGACCCAGAATGACATCCTTGCCGCCAGGTGTGAACTTGATCGCGTTCGAGACCAGATTGGTCAGCACCTGCACCATGCGGTCGTGATCGATCTCGGCCTGGACCCATTCGGCGCCCGGCGGCATGTCGAGGCGCAGCGTCACGCCCGCCTGGCGCGCCTGGCCTTCCATCGCATCGGCCACGTGGTGCATCAGCGGCGCCAGTAACTGGGCGGTGCGCTGGTATTCCATATGGCCTGCTTCGATCTTCTGGATGTCGAGCAGGTCGTTCACCATCCGCATCAGGCGATCGCAGCTCTGGCTGGCAATTGCGACCAGCCGCGCCGCATCGGGCGGCAGGTTGCCGGCCATGCCGCCATCGAGCATCGACAACGACGCGTGGATCGACGTGAGCGGCGTGCGCAGCTCGTGCGAGACGGTCGAGACGAATTCGTTCTTCATGCGCTCGACCTTCTTGCGCTCGGAGATATCGTGCAGGAAGATCGAGAAGAACGCATCCTCGCCCTCGCCGGCCAGCGTGACCGTGCTCTCGATCGTGAACTCGAAGCCCTGGCGGTTGATCACGGTGCGCTCCATGCGGCGCGCGAGCATGAACTGGCCGTTGTGGCGGAACGACTGCAAGGCCTTGCCGATGCTGTCGCGGTAGCGTTCGGGCAGGATCATTTCTGCCAGCGGCCAGCCCACGGCCTCGTGCCGGGTCCAGCCGAACATGCGCTCGGCGGCTGGATTCCAGTCCACGATCATGCCGCGCAGGTCGACCGCAATGAATGCATCCTGCGCTGCCTCGACGATGGCGATGATGCGGCCCTCGCTGGCGCGCACCGCGACCAGCGCACGTTCCAGTTCGCGGGTGCGGCGGTCGACCCGCTGTTCCAGCGTATCGTTGAGGGTCTGCAGATCGGCGCGGCGCTGCACCAGCGCCGTCACCAGCGCATTGAGCGCACCCGACAATTGATGGACTTCGGTATAGCTGCTCCCGGCCGGCACCAGCTCGTGCGTGTCGCCGCGGCGCAGGCCGTCGGCGGAATGGGCCAGCGCCACGAGCGGGCGTGTGATGCGGCGCGCCAGCAGCCAGCCGCCCAGCGAGAACAGCAGCGCCAGCACGCCGCCGCTCCACAGGGCGCGTGAACGCAATTGCCGTACCGGCGCGTAGGCGTCCTCCAGATCCTGGCGCACCAGCACGTGCCAGCCCAGGCCAGGGTAGTCGCCCACGGCCTTGGTCGACGCGTAGCCGACCAGATAATCATGCCCGTCCGGCCAGTGCTCGACTGCATACCCGGTACGCCCTTCGCGCGCCGAGCTCAAGCTGCCCAGTTTGATGGTCGTATCGAGCAGGTCTTGCGGCCCGAGCAGCACCACGCCTTCGGCGCTGACGATCAGCGCCTGCACCTTGTTGCGGGTCTGGACCGGCGCGATGATCGAGCGCTCGACCTCGCGCGCCCATTCCCACGACAGGTGCGTGCCCATCACGCCGGCCGGCTGCCCATTGGCATCCAGGTAGGGAAAGGCAACATCGACAAACCGGCGCGGCTCGCCTTTTTGCACCGGCAGCAGCTTGGCCAGCAGCACCGCCTCGTGCACGTCGCCCACATGCTTACCTGCCAGGGCATTGCTGAACCAGGGCCGCTTGGCGACGTTCTTGCCTTCGAGCAGCCCGCGCGCCTCCACCAGCACCGTGCCGTCCATGGCGGCCAGGCCGATCCATTCGTAATAACCGTAGGTAGATTGCATGTCGGCCAGGATGCGGCGCCGTTCGGCCTGGCTCGTCGCGGGGGAAATCAGGTCGTTGCGGCGCGCCATCAGGCGCACTTCGCGATACCGTTCATACATGCCGCGATCGAGCTTGTCGGCGGTCTGCATCGCCATCTCGCCCAGCCCCCCGCCGATACTGGTCTTGACCTGCGCCGTCGCGGAGCGTTCGACCACTTCGACCAGCAGCAGCGTGAGAATGCCGCTCATCAGCGTAAACGCGAGAGCAAGCCGTGCGCCCAGTCCGCGCGGGGTCAGGCGATGCCAGAAGGATTGGGAAATCTGCATGGAAGACGTGAGTGTGTCGATTCTCCGAGCGTAGCACGCAGATGATGGCCTAGGGCAATACTACACTTGGTAATCTACCGATAGTTACAGGAAAACCTCGAGTAATTACCCATTCTGCCTAAATGTGTTGCGAGAGCGCCTTGTACGAACATGCCTGCGACCTTGGTGTTGCAGCGGCGGCCGGGGTGATTCCGCACGGCCACGCCCGATTTCCGATAAACTTGCGCCTTACAAGTCTATCGTCATCGATTGGAAACACCGTCATGCAAGCCGCCGCCATTCCCGCCAACGTCCCGCCTGCCCTGCTCGACTACGCCACTTCGTGCGCGCTGCCGACGCCGTGGGCCGAGTTCACGCTGCACGCCTGGGTCGAGGCTTCCACCGGCAAGGAACACCTCGCGATGGCACTGGGCGACCTGGGCAACGGCGAGCCGGTGCTGGCACGCGTCCATTCCGAATGCCTCACCGGTGACGTGATGTTCTCACAGCGCTGCGATTGCGGCGCACAACTGGAAGGCGCGCTGCGCCGCATCGCCGAAGAAGGCCGCGGCATCGTGCTCTACCTGCGCCAGGAAGGCCGCGGCATTGGCCTTTTGAACAAGATCCGCGCCTACCGCCTGCAGGAAGCCGGCGCCGACACGGTGGAAGCCAATCTGCAACTCGGTTTTCACGCCGACGCCCGCAACTATGAATTGTGCCGGCCAATGCTGGCGCAGTTCGGCATCAAGGCGGTGCGCCTGATGACCAATAACCCGCGCAAGATCGACGCCCTCACCCGCCTGGGGATCACGGTCACCGAGCGCGTGCCGCTGCTGGTGAACCGCAATGCGCACAACAACAGCTACCTCAATACCAAGCAGGCCAAGCTGGGTCACATGATGGCGCCCCTGACCTCGCTCGAGCAGGGCGAGCCGGTCGCCCCGGCCACGCCTGCGTCCGTTGCTTGAGCGCCGATGCGCTAACGCGCGCAGCGCTGGCCGCCCCGATGGCAAGATAGCGGTTTCCATCTGCTTCCTGGCAACTGCATGAATCGGACCGTCGTGGCACGCCTGGCCGCACTCCTGACCACCTGCCTGGCGCTTGGCGCGGGACTGGATCTCGTCACGCGACCAGCGAGCGCGCAAACGGGCGCTGGCGCCGTCGCGCGCGCCGGGCTGGCTGCACCGGCGGGCGCCCCCGTCGCCGCGCCAGTGCCGCAGATCGCCGTCGACACGCCGCCGGCCGCCACGCCGACCGAGCTGATCGCGGGCGAGGCCGACACCCAGGACGCCCTGCCCCAGCCGTCGTCCGCCGCGCAGGACCTGTACGAATCGGCGCGCAGCGACCTGCTGCAGATCCGCATGCTGCTCAAGAACGGCCGCACCCAGTCCACGGTGGGATCGGGCTTTTTGGTCGGCACCAGCAATCTCGCGCTGACCAATTACCACGTGGTCTCGCAAATGGCGCTCGACCCCGCCATCTACACGGCTGAATACATCGACACCGATGGCAACACCGGCCCGGTCGAACTGCTGGCGGTCGACGTGCTGCACGATCTGGCCGTGGTGCGCATCAACCGCAATGGCAGCGGCTTCTTCAAGGTGCCCGAGCAGAAAGTGAAACTGCGCCAGGGCCAGCCCCTGTACTCGCTGGGCAATCCGCTCGACCTGGGCTTCGCGATTTCCGAAGGCGCCTACAACGGCGTGCTCACGCGCAGCTTCTACGATCGCCTGATCTTCAGTGGCCCGATCAACTCGGGCATGAGCGGTGGCCCAAGCGTGACCGCCAGCGGCACCGTGGCCGGCATCAACGTCTCGCGCCGGCGCGATGGCGAATCGGTCAGTTTTCTGGTGCCCGTGATGTACGCGCAGGAGCTGCTGCGCAAGGTGGCGCAGCAAGCCGCGCCGCCGCCCGACTTCAATCCGCTGATCGGCAAGCAGCTGCTGGCGCACCAGGCCGGCATGGTCGACCGGCTGCTCGAAGAACCGCTGACGCTCAAGGGCATGGGGCCGTACCTGGTGCCGGTGCGCGAGTCGGGCCAGGTGCGCTGCTGGGGGCGCTCCAATGCGCGCGGCGCTGCGTACGCGGTCGACGCCATGAGCTGCGTGATGCAGTCAGCGGTGTTCGTCTCGGACGTCCAGCAGACCGGTAATGTCTCGATGACCCACCGCTACATCCGCTCGGGGACGATGGACCCGATGCGCTTTGCCGCGCTGGCCACCGATATCTTCCAGGTCGATAACCTGGGCAGCACGGGCGATCCGCGCCTGACCAAGCCATTTTGCACCGAGCGCTTCGTGCACACGCGCACGCTGCCGCTGCGCGCCGTGACCTGCGTGCGCGCCTACCGCAAGTTCGAAGGGCTGTACAACTTCACGCTGCTCACGGCCAGCACCGACGCCTCGCAGGCCAGCCTGCAAAGCCGGCTCGATGTGTCGGGCGTTTCGTACGAAAACGGGATGCGCGTCACGCGCGCCTATCTTGGCGCCTTCGGACGCCCGGTGCGCAAATGAGCGGCCCCTGGACCATCGAGACGCTGGCGCGCAATGGCGAGGTGCTGCACCGGCATCGCGTGACCACGCTGCCGATCCGCCTTGGCCGCGCCTACGACAACGACTTCATTGTCGACGACGAGTACGCCGCCGCGCACCATGCGCTGGTCGAGCCTGGCGCCGATGGCACCCTGCTGCTGCGCGACCTCGATACGCGTAACGGCATCAACCACAAGGGCCGGCGCGTCAAGGAACTGACGCTGGGCGGCGACACCGTCGTGCGCATGGGGCACACGTCGCTGCGTATCCGCCCGGCCGCGCACCCGGTGCCGCCCGAACTGGTCGACCGCACGATGCACGGTTGGGAAGGCATGCTGCCGGGTGGCGCCGGCATCGTGCTGTGCCTGCTGACCGCGCTCTTCGTGGCATGGCTGCTCGACGCCGGGGGCGACCCTGAACGCTACGGAGTGTACCCGGCGGTGGCCGTGGGCGCCGGCCTGGCCTGGAGCGGCATGTGGGCGTTTTCCAACCGTCTGTTCGGGCGCCGCGCGCGTCTCGGGCGGCATCTGTTCATCGTCGGCTTTGGCCTGGCGGCACTGGTCGGGGTGCGCCTGCTGGCCAGCGTGGTGGCCTATGCGTGGTCGCTCGAGTGGCTGACCGGCTATGGCTCGCATGCGGTCGTCGTGACGGTCTCGATGATGATCTACTTCCACCTGGCCACCGTGACGCCGCAGTTCCGGCGCCGCCTGCGCCTGTCCTGCGCCGGGATCGCGGTGCTCGTCTCGCTCCTGATCCTGGCCGGGAACATGCAGCGCAATGGCCGCACCGCCGATGAGCTGTACATGCCGGTGCTGCTGCCGCCCGAGCTGCGTGCCAGTCCCGCTGTGCCGGTGGCCGAGTACATGGGCAGCGTGGGCGCGATGAAGCGCGAGATCGACGCCGAGCGCCGTGGCAATGCCGAGTAGGGTAACGACCTAGTCCAGCGCCGCCAGCAGGCGGCTCACCGTTTCGGCCGCGATCGGCTTGGTAAAGTGCTGGTCGAACCCCGCCTCGCGCGAGTGTGCCTGGTCTTCTTCCGAACCCCAGCCGGTCACGGCGACGATGGTCATCCGCGCCAGCGCCGGCATCGCGCGCAGGCGCGTGGCCAGCTCGAAGCCCGTCATGCCGGGCATGCCGATATCGAGAAACGCGACGTCCGGCACGAACGCCTCGGCCAGGGCCAGGGCATCGCGGCCATTGGTGGCGGTGCGGATCTCGTGCGAATTCAGTTGCAGCAGCAGCGACAGGCTTTCGGCGGCGTCGGTGTTGTCGTCGACCACCAGGATGCGGAACGTGCGGCGCTGCGCCGTGCGGCGGTCCTGGCGCGCTGTGTCGTCGCCCGCCACTGCCATCCGCGCGCCCAGTGGCAGGCGCACAGTGAACGTGCTGCCAAGGCCGGCGCCGGGACTCTCGGCGCTGACGCTGCCGCCATGCAGCGCCACCAGCTGGCGCACCAGCGACAGGCCGATGCCCAGCCCGCCCTGCGCCAGGCCCCTATTGCGGCCGACCTGGTTGAACATCTCGAAGATCGTGTCGTGGTGCTCGGGCGGGATGCCCACGCCGCTGTCGGTCACTGCCACCACGGCCTGTCCGCCATCGCTCCGGTCCTTGTGCACCGTGAGGCGGATGCTGCCGCCGGGCGGCGTGTACTTGGCTGCATTGGTCAGCAGGTTGTTGATCACCTGCGCGACGCGGGTCGGATCGATATCGAGCAGCAGCGGCTCGCCCCACATGGCCACATCGAGCACGTGGCGCGCGCCCTGGATCATCGGCGTGCTGGTCTCGACCGCGCTCGCCACCACGCGATTGAGGTCGACCAGCTGCTTGCGGATATCGATCTTGCCGCTGGTGACGCGGGCGACGTCGAGCAGGTCGTCGATCAGGTGCGTCATCTGGCGCGTCTGGCGTTCGAGCATTTCACGTACACGCTCGATCGTCTCGGGACTGTCGGCGCGCAGGCGCATGATTTCCAGACCAGTGCGGATCGGGGCCATCGGGTTGCGCAGTTCATGCGCCAGCACCGCCAGGAATTCGCTGCGGTGGCGGCTGGCCTCGGCCGATTCGTGGGCCTGGCGTTGCAACGCTGCTTCGACGCGACCGGGCTCGCCGGCGTCGATTTCGAAGACCGTATGGAAGAAGCCATGCACCGTGCCGGCGGCATCGCGCAGCGGCGAAAAAGCAGTATTGAAGTGGCGCGCGCCAGGCCCGAGCAGCACGTCGTCGAGCCAGGCCGGCGCACCGGCAAGCGCGCTGTCGACCAGCGGCGCGAGGCGCGGCCAGGCGGCGGGCAGAATGTCGGCCAACGGCTGGCCCAGCGCTTGCGCGGGTTGTTCGCCCAGCAGGCTGGCGTAGGCATCGTTGAACAGCACGGGCATGGTGTCCGACCCAGGGGTACGCCAGCCAACCAGCGCCGGATGCCGCGCGTCGAGCATCAGATCGACGGCCACCCGCAGTTCGGGCGGCCAGCCTGCGGCATCGCCCAGTGGGGTTGCTGCCCAATCGTGGTTGCGCACCCGCGCGCGCATGCCTCGATTGTCGGAAGACATGGAAGAAGGTCGGCCCGGATCGCTCATGGTTTGATTGTCGCATGAACTCTAATTGACGGTAGGCAATTGACCCCTGGATGATGCAATTTTGCCGCAGTTGCCGAGGTCCATGGAACGGCACCACGAGAAGGCGCATCGAGGTTTTGAGACGATTACCCTGCAGGCGGCTTCGTAGAACGACGTTCTGCTCTATCGTCTTCCAAGTTGCCGGTATGCTGGCCCGAGTCGTCGATCTGATAATGCTTGCTGATGGCGCGATTCCGGGAATCGGCGAATGGCTCGGAAAGCCACTGAATGGCAGTAAAGCGCCCGTTAGGCTTCTTTTGAAGATTTTCCCAGTAAGTACCCCGCGACAGTACCTAACAATCCCATTACAGGCGCAATTTGCTTGTCACTGTACCCAGCGACGACCAGAAAGACTGCCATGATAAGGATCACGATCGTCCCTATGACACGCAGCGTCGATTCAGGGGAAGATCCCCACTTGATCATCAGCACCGTCACGATCAGCACAAGCACGCCGAAAGCGAGGACAACGGCGCTGACAGTCATTGCGCTCTCAGCTGTCCACCACTGCGCTGGGATGCCCGTCTGATGTGAGGTTTCACGTTTGATCGCAGCGATCTGTGCATCTAGTGATTCAAGGGACGGGAGCTTATTCTGACCTTGCATTCTCTATCTCCTGTCCCTGTTTGCACTGCAACCCAGCTAACTGTTTTTCAAGCGTATATATCTGAAGACGTTGGGCATTATGCGCTTGACGCAGCGTCTGAAATTCCCAGAGCGTTCGCGGCGGGTAGGCCATGGAAATTTCAAGCAACACTGCTTTTTGTTCCAGCAGCGACACAAGTCGAGCCAGACTCTCATATTTTGCTTGAGGCAATTGGCCGGAGACGGCCTGTGAATCCAATAAATCTGCTGGATAAAAAAAACTCTCGAGCCGCGGCCCGGGCACGACATTGCACTTGATGGAAAGGCCTTGCTGAATGCAAAGCTGTGGTGTTCTCCCGCTCTGCGCCAGCCTTGCAAGGTTCGCTTTCTCCTGGCTGATTGCGTCGTCTATGGAAATCGGGACTTGGGCACATGCACCGCCCCAAGTACCTGCCCATGCAGTCAACAATATCAGTAGACTTCGCATATCACCCCCAAGGTTCGTGAGCACCCATGACGCGACGTTTGTCAGCCCCTTCTGGCACCACGTTACCTTAATCGATTGGCTGGATTACATAGCCTGCCAAACATTGCGACCACTCGATAAACGAAAACATGCATGCCTCTCGCTACGTGGTTGATCGACCGTGTCGGACACGAATCAACGAGACTACGTCGCGCGCGGACTGCTCGTTTGCGGTGCACCAAACGTGTTCGCCTTCATGAGCGTTGCCTGATGAAGTGGCTGGCCCGATCCTTGCATGTAGAAAAGCACACTGAACTGCGGGAGAAGTCGATGTTTACCCAAAACGATGTGCTCGAATACACGGGCATGCAAGGCCATATGATCCGCGTGCTGTGGATCGACCGTTCACAGGCGCTGGCCTGGACGTACCGCCTGGGCAGCCCCTCGGCCCTGCCCGAGCCGGTGCTGTTGCACGAACTCGAGGAAGCACTGCACGCCGGTGGGGTGCGGCGGCTGCTGGTCGATCCGTTCGCGGCCGCGCCGCCGCAAGAGCCGGTGCCGCAAGGCTACCTGGCCCTGCAGGCCAAGGCCTGGTCGGCCGTGCGCGCCCTGCACGCCGACCGCCAGGCCTTGTACCAGCCGCGCGAACGCGCCATCCTGATGGCCGGTTACGCTGCGGCGCATGGCATCTCGAAGTCCAGCATCCTGCGCTACCTGCGCCGCTACTGGGAGCGGGGCCAGACGCCGGACGCGCTGCTGCCGGACTATGGCAACTCGGGCGCACCGGGCCGCACGCGCGCCGTCACCGCCGGCATCAAGCGCGGCCGGCCACGCAAGGGCGAGGCCACCGGCACCAATGCCGACGAACGGATGCGCGCGATCTTTCGCGCCGCTGCGGCGCGCTACGCCGCCAGCCATGACGATTTTTCGCGCCGCGCAGCGTATCGCCAGATGCTGGGCGACTTCTTCGAGGGCCAGGATGCGGGTGGTTTGCCGAGCTTTGGCCAATTCAATTACTGGCTCGAACGCGACGCCGCCGCCCCGCCAGCGGTCACGCTGACGCGCCCTTGTGCACCATTGCCGGGCCGCGCTGCACCACGCTTTGCCCACCACGCGGCCATGCCGTGAGCCACCAATCCGGTGCGCCGCACGCCAGCGTGGTGCGCAGCGGATAATCGTCTAGCGTGGCCGGTGCATCTGGAACAGCTGTTCCGGCCCGACCGAGAAGTAATCGGCCGGTCCGCCACCACGCAAAATATGGCCGGCAGCAGCCGTGTCGTAAATGCCGTCCTTCAGCGACGCCGCAGCGATGTGCACGCCCACCACTTCACCCAGTACCAGCCAGGTCGGCACGGTCTCGCCGCTGGCCTGCTGCAGCTGGATGATCTGCGTGACCTTGCATTCGAACGCGACCGGGCTTTCGGCCACGCGCGGCGCCGCCACCAGGCGCGACGGCGTGGGCGTCAGCCCGGCCAGCGCGAATTCATCGACTTCCGGGCCGACGGCAGCGCACGACGCGTTCATTGCCTCGGCCAGCCGCCGGGTTGCGAGATTCCACACGAATTCGCCCGTTTCCTGCACATTGCGCAGCGTGTCCTTGGCGCCGATGCTGGCAAACCCGACGATCGGCGGCACGTAGTTGAAGGCGTTGAAGAAGCTGTAGGGTGCCAGGTTGCGCACGCCCGCCCCGCTCAGCGACGAGATCCAGCCGATCGGGCGTGGCCCGACGATGGCGTTGAAGGGATCGTGGGGCAGCCCGTGGCCTTGACGGGGTTCATAGAAATGGATCGACATGAGATGGTTTTTTCTTGAAGGGTTCAGGATGGGTTGCTTGTGCGGGAGGCTTCTACTGCCAGACCGGCGCCGCAATCCTTGCAGAACTGCGCGCGCGGATCGTGGTCCGGGCTGCCGCAGGCGCTGCAGCTGCGTGGTTCGCCGCGCGGCGCATGGCGCGACAGTTTTTGCGACGTCATCTCGGCGCTGACGATCCCGGTCGGCACCGCCAGGATGCCCCAGCCGAGCAGCATCATGAACGACGCGATCGCCTTGCCCAGATGCGTGTGCGGCGTGATGTCGCCATAGCCGACCGTCGTGATCGTTACAGTGGCCCAGTACATCGCCATCGGGATGCTGGTGAAGCCGCTCTCCGGCCCTTCGACCACGTACATGACGGTGCCGAGAATCAGGATCAGCATCAGCACGACCGACAGGAACACCATGATCTTGCGCTTGCTGGCGACCAGCGCCTCACCGAGGCGCGTGTACTCGTCGACGTAGCGCGTGAGCTTGAGGATGCGGAAGATGCGCAGCAGGCGCAGAATGCGCACGTCGAGAAATACCTGGCTGCCCGGAACCAGCAGTGAAATCCAGGTCGGCAGCACCGAGACCAGATCGATCACGCCATAGAAGCTGCGCGCATAGCGCATCGGACGCTGCACGCAGACCAGGCGCGCGATGTACTCGAGCGTGAAGAAAATCGTAAACGTCCATTCGAGCACCGACATCTGCGCTGCGTAGCGCCGGCCGATGGCCGGCACGCTGTCGAGCACCACGGTCAGAATGCTGAGCAGGATGATTGCGACGAGCGCAAGGTCGAAGCGGCGCCCGGCCGGCGTGTCGGTGCCGAAGATGACGTCGAACATGCGCGCGCGCCAGCCGCCGGGCGGGCGGCCCAGCAGGGTTGGCATATCGCGCGGCGCGGTTGGGACGGTGTGGTTGTCGGTCGCCCGGCTCATTGGGCGTGCTGCGTGACCCAGGCGCCAAATGCGGCCATGAATTTTTCAAAGAAGGCGCGCGCGCTGTCGTCGATCAGCCGGTCGCCTTCGTACTTGCTCGCGACGCCGCCAATATAGGCCTCTGGCGCCGGCATCGTCGGCATGTTCAGGAACGGCAGCATCTGGCGCAGATGGTGGTTGGCGCCGAAGCCGCCCAGGGCACCGGGCGAAACGCTGACCACGGCGCACGGCTTGTCGGCGAACGCTGCCTTGCCATACGGGCGCGAGCCGACATCGATGGCGTTCTTGAGCGAACCCGGCACCGAACGGTTGTATTCGGGCGTGCAGAACAGGATGCCGTCCGCGCTCTGGATCGCCTCGCGGAACACCGTGAACGCCGGCGGCGGCGTGTCGGTCTCATCGTCCTCGTTGTACAGCGGCAGGTCGCGCAATTCGACGATCGTCAGTTCAAACCCGTCCGGGGCCACGGCGATGAGGCTGTTGGCAACGCGGCGGGTGAACGATTCCTTGCGCAGGCTGCCGACGAGGACGGCGATTTTCTTGGTGGTCATGGAGATCCTTTGAGTATGCATGATGTGTTATCGATCTCTCATGATACCCATTTTCACGGCGACGCTGGGCCGTTACAGCCGCAGGCGCCGGTACATCTGCAGGAAGCGCTTGCGCCGTGCCTTGGTCAAGACCACCACCGGATCGCCATGCCACGCGTACAGGAACGGCGCGCCACCCTGGCGGTCGCTGATGCGCACCGACAGCAGGAACGCCGTGCCAAGCGGGTACTGCGCCAGGTCGAGCAGGCGGCGCGAGCATTGCACCCGCATGCCCGTCGAAAACGCCTGCCCCGAGACGGGCGAAATGCACGGCCGGCCACGCCAGTCCAGTCTTGATTCCACCGCCACCTCGCGGTATGCCCATGCATCGCGCGCCATCGTTACGCCTTTGCCAGCACGGGCGCGCGGACCACGTGCGCCTCGCGGATCGGCAGATTGATCAGCGCGGCAGCCGCCGCCAGGGCCATGTCGGCGTACCACATCCAGCTGTAGTCACCCGTGTGGACGACGGCCAGCCCACCCAGCCAGGCGCCGAAGAACCCGCCGATCTGGTGCGACAGCAAGGTCATGCCGAACAGCGTGGCAAGGTAGCGCACGCCGAACAATTTGCCGACCAACCCCGCCGTGGGCGGCACCGTGGCCAGCCAGGTAAAGCCCAGCGCGCCAGCAAAAATATAAAAGGTCCATGCGGTCTTGGGCGCCAGCAGATACAGCCCGACGATGACGACGCGGCTCGCGTAGATCCAGAACAGCAGCGACTTCATCCGGTAACGCGAGGCCAGCATGCCGGCCGACAGGCTGCCTGCAATGTTGAACAGGCCAATCAGCGCGAGCGCCGTGGCCGACACCGTCGTCGGCAAGCCGCACATGGCAACCTCGCCCGGCAAGTGGGTGACGAGAAAGGCGATGTGAAATCCGCAGGTGAAAAAGCCCGCATGCAGGCACAGGTAGCTGCGGTCGCGCAGTGCCTGGCGCAGTTGCTGGCCGAGGGCGATGGGTGGTACCGCTGGAGCTACCGGTGCAGATGACGTCACTGGCGCGGTGGCGACGGCAGCGCGCTTGCGCCGCAGCGGCCACGCCAGCGGAATGGTGAGCAATGCAGTCCCCGCCAGCGTCAGCATCGCCACGATCCAGCCAGCGCCGGCGATGATCGCGCCCATCAGCGGCGCGAGTGCGAACTGGCCGAACGAACCGCCGGCATTGATGAAGCCGGACGCGAACGCGCGGCGCTCCGGCGGCAGGCGCTGCGCCGTGGCGCCGATCAGGATCGAGAAGCTGCCCGCCCCTGCCCCGGCCGCCGACAGGAAGCCCATGGTCAGCAGCAGCGCCCATTCGGACCCGACGAACGGCGTGGCGGCCGTGCCGGCCGCCAGCATCACGCCGCCCAGCGCAATCACACGGCCCGGGCCATATTTGTCGGCCACGGCGCCAAACACCGGCTGCGCCACGCCCCACATCAGCTGCGCCACCGCCATCACGAAGCTGATGGTGGCCACGCCCAGGCCGGTGGCCGTGTTCAGCGGCGACAAAAACAGGCCGCTCGTCAGGCGCGTCCCCGTCGTGATCATCATGACAGCGCTGGCGACCAGGATCAGTGTCCAGGCCGCGCGTGGCGACAGGGTGGCAGAGGTGTTTGTCATTTGGCAATTATAGAGCCAGCGCCCCTGCCGTGGGCGACGATCAGCCGGCCGATCAGTCGGCTGGCGCGCGGATCAGCAATGCGGTCGATTGCGCGGCCATGCCTTCTTCGCGCCCAAGATAACCGAGCTTCTCGTTGGTCTTGGCCTTGATGTTGACTTGCTGGGGTGACACGCCCAGGTCTTCGGCAATGCGCGAGACCATCAGCGGGATGTGCGGCGCCATCTTCGGTTGCTGCGCGATGATGGTCGCGTCGATATTGCCGATCGTGTAGCCCGATTGCAGCACGCGGTGCCCTACTTCGCGCAGCAGCGTGCGCGAATCGGCGCCGGCGAACATCGGGTCGGTGTCCGGGAAGTGCTTGCCGATGTCGCCCAGCGCGGCCGCGCCCAGCAGCGAATCGATGATCGCGTGCAGCAGCACGTCGGCATCCGAATGGCCTTGCAGGCCCAGGCGGTGCGGGATGGTCACGCCACCGACGATGAGCTTGCGCCCTTCGACGAGCGCGTGGTTGTCATAGCCGGTGCCGATGCGAAACGGTGGAGTGGGATTGTAGGATGCGAGTGCCATGATGGTCGTTTCTTGTCTTGGTCAAATGGAGGCGTCGGCGGCCAGGTACATCTCGGCGATGCGGATGTCCGATGGCAGCGTGACTTTCAGGTTGCGCGGGTGCCCTTCGACCAGCCTGGGGGCCAGGCCGAGGGCTTCCACCGCGCTGGCGTCGTCGGTGATCGCGGCCGGGTCGGTCGCCGCATTGAGCGCGCGGCACAGCAGCGCGTAGGTAAACATCTGCGGCGTCTGGGCCAGCCACAGGTTGGCGCGGGAGACGGTGGCGATGCCGTCGTCACCCCTGCGCTTGACGGTGTCGACCACCGGCAGGGCCAGCAGGCCGCCAGCCGGATGGTCGCCCGTCTCGGTGATCAGGCGTTCGATCAGCGCGGCGTTCAGGCCAGGGCGCGCGGCGTCGTGCACGAGAACGTGGTCGGTATCGGCCAGCGCGGCGCGCACGGCGTGCAAGCCATTGCGGATCGATTCCATGCGTGTCGCGCCGCCGCAGCGCAGGACGGTCACGCGGCTCGCGCGCTCGCTGGCGTCCGGCAGCACGGCGTCGATGAACGGGTCGTCCGCGCTGACCACCACATAGGTGTGCGCAATCAGCGGGCTGGACAGAAAAGCGTCGACCGTGTGGCGCAGCATGGGCTTGGCGCCGATCGGCAGGTATTGCTTGGGACTGCCGGCAGCCATGCGGGCGCCGACACCGGCGGCCGGAATCAGGGCCACGTGGCGGCGGGTCAGGTCGGATTGTTCGTTCATGTTCTCAACTGCCTATCAACTACATTTTTTAACTGCGTTTTTTCATCCATTACGACGTGCAGGTCTCAGCAACGACTGTACCTCACCTGCACAAACCTTGCCCAGGCGGGCGTACTCCTGCGGCGTGTCGATCGCGGCCTGCAGCACTTCAACTTTGGCCATCTCGCCTTTAATGTAGGGCATCCAGCTGCGGTCGATTTCGCGCTGCAGCAGCGCCCGCGCCTGGCCGATGGGCGCATACAGCGGCTTGCCGCCAAAGCGCGCAGCCAGCCGGGCGCGCACGGTGGCTTCGGCTTTCGGCATGAAGGTCTGGTACGTCGTCAGGTGGCGCATTTCATGGGCCAGCACTTCGCGGTAGGCGCACGACGCGGGCGGGAATTCGCGGCTGACATACACGACGATGGGCGCGTAATCGAGACTGACGTCAATGCGCGGCGCCACGCATTCGTAACCCGTTGCCGGGTCGGCCAGCATGCGCCCGTCGACCTTGATGCGCACGCGCGCTTCGGTGTGCGTCAGGCCCAGCACCCACGACCCGCGCCGCACGCTGGGCATCAGGCGCGTGAGGTCGTAGAACGAGCGCGTGTTGTCGATCCGATAGCCCTGCTCGCGCGTCGACAGCACCGAGATGCTCTCGCCGATCGTGTCTTCGCAGCGCGCCTGCAGCGGCGTGCGCGTCTGCGCCGATGCCGCCGACGCCAACAGGGATAGCGCTGCTGCAAACAACCAGGGCTGCATCGTGCTCAGGCGGGCGTCCAGTCGCCGGCCAGGATTTTCTCGAGCCAGAACGTGCCGATGATCGTCTTGACGTCGGTGATCTCGCCACGGCGCACGAGCTCCAGCAGTTCGGGCAGCGTGACACTGAACAGTTCGAGGAATTCGCCGGCGTCGAGCTGTTGCTCGCCGTGCGTCAGGTCTTCGGCCAGGAAAATCTCGAGATGCTCGTCCGAGTAGGCAATGGCATTGTGGATGGTGCAGACGAAGCGCCACCTAGCGGCCGTATAGCCGGTCTCCTCGACCAGTTCGCGTTTGGCGCAGTCGAGGTGGTCTTCGCCCGGATCGATCTTACCGGCCGGGAATTCGATGAAGACCTTGCCATTCGGGTAGCGGAACTGGCGTTCCAGCAGGATGCGCCCATCGGGCAATAGCGGGAGGATGACGACGGCGCCGGGGTGGCGGATGAATTCGCGGTGGCTTTCCTTGCCATCCGGCAGGCGAATGCGGTCGCGTTCGACCTTCAGGAAGGGACCATCGTAGACGACGCTGCCGTCGAGGCGGGTTTCTTTCAGTTCCGGCACTATGTGCTCCTTATCGTTGAGGCTGCGATACGAAGCATCATAAGCGAACCGCTCGATCTCTACCTGCGTGGCTTGTGCAGATACCGCATCACGAAGCCGGGAAACGCCAGCACCAGGAACAGGCACCCGGTCACGGCATGAAACTCCCAGGTCTGCACGGCCACCGACCCGATGCGCGATTCGAGCAGGCGGGCGATGAAGCCCACCACGAAGTACAGCACGATCAGCTCGAGCAGCCGCACCGGGAACGGCTTGGTGCGGCGCTCCCCGGCCGGCTTGCGGCTGGGGAGCGTCATGAGCCCGAACAGGCGCTCGTTGATGAACGGCAGGTTGGCGGCGGCCAGTGCGAGCAGCACCACCAACCAGGCGGCCAGGTTCAGATCCACGCCTTACTTGGCCAGCGTGGCTTGCATGGCGGTGTAGCACACGGCCAGCAGGCTGCCTGGAATCACGCCCATCACCACGATCGCCACGCCGTTGAGCGACATGATGATGCGCATGTCCAGCGGGGTCGAGATGGCCGAGGTGTCGACGGCTTCGTCGAACCAGATGGTCTTGACGATGCGCAGGTAGTAGAACGCACCGATCAGCGAGAACATCACCGCGACGACGGCCAGCCACACCATGCCGGCATTGGCCACGGCCTGCAGCACTGCGTACTTGGCGATGAAGCCCACCATCGGCGGCACGCCAGCCAGCGAGAACATCAGGATGGTCATGACGATCGCGAACCATGGGCTGCGCTTGCCGAGTCCCTTGAAGTCGCTGATCAGCTCGGCTTCATGGCCGGCACGGGCCAGCATCATGATCAGGCCGAAGGTACCGACCGTCGTGAGCACGTAGATGATCGTGTAGTACATACCGGCGCTGTAGGCAGCGGCGGCATCGGTCGTATCGCCACCGATATTGCCCACCACCAGGGCCAGCACGACAAAGCCCATCTGGGCAATGGTCGAGTAGGCCAGCATGCGCTTGAGATTGGTCTGCGCGATCGCGGTGATGTTACCGAAGGCCAGCGACAGCACGGCCACGACCATCAGCATCTGCTGCCAGTCAAAGGCCATCGATGGCAGCGCTTCGACCAGCAGGCGGATGATGATGGCGAACGTCGCCAGCTTCGGCGCGCCGCCCAGCAGGATCGTGACGGCCGTCGGGGCGCCCTGCACCACGTCCGGCACCCACATGTGGAATGGCACGACGCCGAGCTTGAACGCCAGGCCAGCCACCAGGAACACCAGGCCAAAGACCAGGATCATCGGATCCGCCTGATTGGCGGTCGTAACCTGCCCGATCGTGGTGATGTCCAGCGAACCGGTGGCACCGTAGATCATCGACATGCCGTACAGCAGGAAGCCCGAGGCCAGTGCGCCGAGGACGAAGTACTTCATCGCCGCTTCGGTCGAGATCGCGTGATCGCGGCGCAGGGCCACCAGGGCGTAGGTCGACAACGACATCAGTTCCAGGCCCAGGTAGATCGACAGCATGCTGTTGCCGGAGATCATGATCATCTGGCCCAGCATCGCGAACAGCGCGAGCACGTAGAACTCACCGCCCAGGTTGCCCGACATCATGTCGCGCTCGCCAATGTACTGGCGCGAATAGACCAGGGTCATGGCCGTGGCTGCATAGGTGAACAGCTTGAGCAGGTTCGACATCGGGTCGGACACGTACATCCCGTTGAAGGTGAAGACGGTCGTGCCGGCATTGAAATCGACGAAGGAGAACACGGCGCAACCGGCGATTGCCAGCAGCGACAGCGCATACGTCAGGTTGCGCTTGCCGGCCTTCAGATACATGTCGATCAGCAGGATCGCCGAGGTGGCGATCAGGAGGAAGATCTCGGCGTAGACCGGCACCAGATTGGTGTCGACCGCCGATAACAGGGTTGTGTTCATCTCGTTCATGGCGTTTTATTGAGGCACTTTGCTGACTGCGACATGTTGCAGGAGATCGGTGACCGACACCTGCAGGGTGTCGGCGATCGGCGCCGGGTACAGGCCCATGGCCAGGGTGGCGATGGCCAGCACCGACAGGATGGCGAACTCGCGGCCGTTCAGGTCGACCAGCTCGGCGACATGCTTGTTGGCGACCGGGCCGAAGATGACGCGCTTGACCATCCACAGCGAGTAGGCGGCGCCCAGGATCAGCGCGGTGCCCGAAGCAAGACCGGTCCAGAAGTTGAACTCGACCGCGCCCAGGATGACCATGAATTCGCCGATAAAGCCCGACGTCGCCGGCAGGCCGGCATTGGCCATCGAGAACAGCACGGCGAAGGCAGCGAACTTCGGCATCGTGTTGACGACACCGCCGTAGGCAGCGATTTCACGCGAGTGCACACGGTCGTACAGCACGCCGATACACAGGAACATCGCGCCCGACACGAAGCCGTGCGAGATTGCCTGCATCAGGCCGCCCTGCACGCCCAGGTCGTTGAACATGAAGAAGCCCAGCGTGACGAAGCCCATGTGAGCAATCGACGAGTACGCCACCAGTTTCTTCATGTCCTTCTGGACCAGTGCAACCAGACCGATATAGATCACGGCGATCAGCGACAGCACGATGACGACCGGCGCCAGATACTGGCTTGCGTCCGGGGTGATCGGCAGCGAGAAGCGCAGGAAACCATAGGCGCCCAGCTTCAGCATGATCGCGGCCAGCACGACGGAGCCGCCGGTTGGCGCTTCGACGTGGGCATCCGGCAGCCACGTGTGCACCGGCCACATTGGCACCTTGACGGCAAATGCCATGAAGAAGGCGCAGAAGATCAGGATCTGCTCTTTCATCGTCAGTGGCAGCAGGTGCCAGTCGAGGATGTTGAACGTCCCCGACGCGTTGTACAGGTAGATGATCGCAACCAGCGTCAGCAGCGAACCGAAGAACGTGTACAGGAAGAACTTGAACGCTGCATACACGCGGTTCGGGCCGCCGAACACGCCGATGATGATGAACATCGGGATCAGCGTTGCTTCGAAGAAGAAGTAGAACAGCAGGCCGTCCAGCGCGCAGAACACGCCGATCATCAGACCCGACAGGATCAGGAACGAACCCATGTACTGGGCGACACGTTCCTGGATCACTTCCCAGGCCGCCAGCACGACGATGATCGTGATGAAGGCGGTCAGCGGCACGAACCACAGCGACAGGCCATCGACACCCAGGCGGTAGAAGATGTTGAAGCGCTCGATCCAGGCCGCTTCTTCAAAGAACTGCATGCCGTGGGCGGCGTTGTCGAAGTTCGTGATCAGGGGAATCGTCGGCAACAGGCTGACGATGGCGCCCACGAGCGAGAGCATGCGTACCATGCCGGCGTTCTTGTCGCGGCCGACGGCCAGGACCAGCACGCCGAACAGGATCGGGAGCCAGATGGCCAGGCTCAGGTACGGTGGAAATGTTGAAATTGTAGACTGCATCATTTTTCGTTATCTCTGCCTGTGATTAACCGCGCCAGAACGGGAAGAAGTACAGCATGGCCGCCAGCACGCCAACGATCATCACGAACGCATAGTGGTAGATGTAACCGGTCTGTGCTTTACGGGTGATGGTCGAGAACCAGCCGACTGCCTTGGCGCTGCCGTTGACGACCAGGCCGTCGATCAGGCCGCGGTCGCCCACTTTCCACAGGCCGCCGCCCAGCAGCAGCGAGCCGCCGGCGAAGACTTTCTGGTTGAACGCATCCATGTAGTACTTGTTGTCCAGCAGGGTGTGCAGCGGCTTGAACTTCGCATAGAACCAGGCCGGCACGCGTGGGTTGATCATGTAGCAGTAGTAGGCGGCAACGACGCCAGCCAGTGCCAGCCAGAACGGTGCGGTCTGCAGACCGTGCAGGGCCATCGCGGCAGCGCCGTGGAACATTTCGCCCAGTTCGGCCATGGCCGGGTGGTTCGGGTTCACGGTGATGACGCCATCGAAGAACGTGCCATGCAGCATCGGCTGGATCGTGAAGAAACCGATCAGCATCGATGGAATCGCCAGCAGGACCAGCGGCACCGTCACGACCCATGGGGACTCGTGTGGCTTCTGGCCCGGGGCCAGGCCGTGGTGGCCATGGTCGTCGTGCGCGTCTTCCTCGTGGTGCGAACCGGAATCGTGCAGTGCATGCGGATCGTCATGCTCGTGGCCAGCGGTCGCCTTGTGGTGCGTGTCATGAGCAGCGTGCGCATCATGATGATCATGTGCATGGGCTTTGCCGAAACGCTCTTCGCCGTGGAACACGAGGAAGTACATGCGGAACGAGTAGAACGCCGTAACGAACACGCCGGCCAGCACCGCGAAGTTCGCAAAGCCCGTACCTGGCAGATTACTTGCGTGCACTGCCTCGATGATCGAATCCTTCGAGTAGAAGCCCGAGAAGAACGGCGTACCGATCAGGGCCAGCGAACCGATCAGCGAGGTGATCCAGGTGATCGGCATGTACTTGCGCAGGCCGCCCATGTTGCGCATGTCCTGGTCGTGGTGCATGCCCATGATGACCGAGCCGGCGCCAAGGAACAGCAGCGCCTTGAAGAACGCGTGCGTCATCAGGTGGAATGCGGCGACCGAGTAGGCCGACACGCCCAGTGCCACCGTCATGTAGCCCAGCTGCGACAGCGTCGAGTAAGCGACCACCCGCTTGATGTCGTTCTGGATGATGCCCAGGAAACCCATGAACAGCGCGGTGATCGAACCGATAACGATGATGAACGACAGCGCGCCGTCGGACAGCTCGAACAGCGGCGACATGCGCGACACCATGAAGATGCCCGCGGTAACCATCGTTGCAGCGTGGATCAGTGCCGAAATCGGGGTCGGGCCTTCCATCGAGTCAGGCAGCCAGACGTGCAGCGGGAACTGCGCCGACTTGCCCATCGCGCCGATGAACAGGCAGATACAGGCGGCGGTCAGCAGTGGCCAGTCGGTGCCCGGCACGGTCATCAGGGCCAGCTGGTCGGCCTGCGCGAAGACTTCGGCGTAGTTCATCGTGCCGGCGGCGGCCAGGATCAGGCCGATACCGAGGATGAAGCCAAAGTCGCCGACGCGGTTGACCAGGAACGCCTTCATGTTGGCGAAGATCGCCGTTGGACGCGTGTACCAGAAGCCGATCAGCAGGTACGAGACCAGGCCCACTGCTTCCCAGCCAAAGAACAGCTGCAGGAAATTGTTGGACATGACCAGCATCAGCATGGCGAACGTGAACAGCGAGATGTACGAGAAGAAGCGGTTGTAGCCGTCATCCTCGGCCATGTAGCCGATCGTGTAGATGTGCACCATCAGCGACACCGACGTGACGACGCACATCATCATCGCGGTCAGGGTGTCGATCTGGAAGCCGACAGCCAGCTTGAGCGTGCCGACGGTCATCCAGGTGTACAGGTCCTGGTTGAGCGTGAAGCCATCGAGCGCGGCCATCAGGGTCATGACCGAGATGACCAGCGCGATCGCCACGCCGAGGATGGTCGCGGTATGCGACACCTTGCGGCCGACGACATTGCCCAGGAACTTGGTACCCAGCAGACCGGCAATTGCCGAGCCTGCGAGCGGTGCCAGTGGCACTGCCAGTAAGAGTGAGGTTGAAATTTGCCCCGCCATGTTGAACCTTATTCGTTATAAGTTATCGAGCGAGACCGATCAGCCCTTGAGGCTGTCGAGGTCTTCCACGTTGATCGTGTCCAGATTGCGGAACAGGACCACCAGGATCGCCAGGCCGATTGCACTTTCGGCGGCCGCGACGGTCAAAATGAAGAACACGAAGATCTGCCCCGCCGCGTCGCCCAGGTAGTGGGAAAACGCGATGAAGTTCAGGTTCACCGCCAGCAGCATCAATTCGATGGCCATCAGCAAGATGATGATGTTCTTCCGGTTCAGGAAGATACCGACCACCGAGATCGCGAACAGGATCGCGCCCAGGATCAGATAGTGTGCGAGGGAGACGGTCATTTGCTTTCCTTCGGTTCGGCAGCAGCTGGCGCGGCAGCAGCAGCGGCTGCAGCGGCCTTGGCCACGTTCGCGGCATCGATGGCCGGCTGGTTCACGGTCGCGACCTTGATGATCTTCAGACGGTCGTTGCGTTTCACACGCACGGCGTCGGCTGGATCGATGGCCTTGCTGTCCTTGCGGCGGCGCAGCGTCAGGGCCACAGCGGCGATGATCGCCACCAGCAGCACCACGGCGGCAATTTCAAAGCCGTAGATATAGCGGGTGTAAATCTGCAGGCCCAGTTCCTTGGTGCCGCCGATGTTCAGGGCAGCCGCTTCCGGCGTTTGCTGGAAGTTGCTGTAGCCGTGCCACAGCACCGCGCCCATTTCGAGCACGATCAGAGCGCCGACGCCGGCTGCCAGTGGCAGGAAGCCCCAGAAACCTTCGCGCATACGGTCGATATTAATATCGAGCATCATGACGACGAACAGGAACAGCACCATGACGGCGCCGACATAGACCAGCACCAGCACGATGGCGAGGAATTCGGCCTTCAGCAGCAGCCAGATACCGGCGGCGTTGAAAAAGGCCAGCACCAGGAACAGCGCGGCGTGAACCGGGTTCTTGGCGGTGATGACGCGCAGGCCTGCCAGCACCATCACGGCCGCGAACACGTAGAACAAAATATCAGTAAATGTCATGACTAACCCAGGAGCCTCTTGTAATTAACACTTAGCGGAACTTGGCGTCCGCCTCGCGGGCAGCGGCAATCTCGGTTTCGTAGCGGTCACCCACGGCCAGCAGCATCTCTTTGGTGTAATAGAGGTCGCCGCGTTTTTCGCCGTGGTATTCCAGCACGTGCGTTTCGACGATCGAATCAACCGGGCACGATTCTTCGCAGAAGCCGCAGAAGATGCACTTGGTCAGGTCGATGTCGTAACGCGAGGTGCGGCGGGTGCCGTCTTCGCGCTGGGTCGACTCGATCGTGATCGCCATGGCCGGGCAGACTGCTTCGCACAGTTTGCAGGCGATGCAGCGCTCTTCCCCGTTGGGGTAGCGACGCAGCGCATGCAGACCGCGGAAGCGGTTCGACATCGGGGTCTTTTCTTCCGGGTACTGGACCGTGATCGAGCGCGACAGAGCGTAGCGGCCGGTCAGGGCCAGGCCCTTGATCAACTCGGTCAGCATCAGGCTGCCGAGGATTTCTTTCATACGTGACATGTGCGTCCCCTTACTTCCAAATATTCCACGACGTCTGCATCCAGGCGGCGATGAACACCAGCCAGACCAGCGTGATCGGAATGAACACTTTCCAGCCCAGACGCATGATCTGGTCGTAACGGTAACGTGGGAACGTACCGCGCACCCAGATGAAGAACGTAACCAGGCAGAACGTTTTCAGGAACAGCCAGAAGAAGCCGATGAAGCCGCCCAGGGTGCCGCCCACTTCGAGGAAGCTGAATGGTGCCGACCAGCCGCCGAGGAAGAACAGCGATGCCAGGCAGGCGATCAGGATCATGTTGCCGTATTCGGCCAGCATGAACATCGCGTACGACATGCCCGAGTATTCGACCATGTGACCGGCAACGATCTCGGATTCACCTTCGATCACGTCGAACGGGTGACGGCCGCACTCGGCCAGGCCCGAAATCAGGTAGATGATGAACAGCGGGAACAGCGGCAGCCAGTTCCACGACAGGAAGTTCACGCCCCAGCCGGCGAACGTGCCCATCTGCTGACCGGCGACAATGTCCGACAGGTTCAGGCTGCCCGTCACCATCAGCACGACCACCAGCACGAAGCCCATCGGGATTTCGTACGAGATCATCTGGGCCGATGCGCGCATGGCGCCCATGAACGAGTACTTCGAGTTCGACGCCCAGCCGGCGATGATGATGCCATACACCTCGACCGAGGTGATGGCCATCAAGAGCAGCACGCCGGCGTTCACGTTGGCCAGCGCAAACTGCGGACCGAACGGAATGACCGACCAGGCAGCCAGTGCCGGCATGATCGTCATGACCGGACCGATCACGAACAGGCTCTTGCTCGCCTTGGCCGGGATCACGATCTCTTTGATCAGGAGCTTTAAGCCGTCGGCCATCGGCTGCAGCAGGCCGCCAGGACCGACGCGGTTCGGACCGACGCGAATCTGGATCCAGCCGATGAACTTGCGTTCCCACAGCGTGGCGTAGGCAATCGCGATCATCAAAGGTGCTAGCACCGCGATGATCTTGATCAGGGTCCAGGCGATCGGCCAGACCGGGCCGAGCAGGTCTGCACCGCCGGCGTTGAATGAATCAATGTAACCGGGCGCGGCCATTACTTGCTCTCCCCTGCTTTTGCAACTTGGATGGAACCGAACATGGCGCCCAGGCCTGCCACGGCCGGATGGCCGGCGGCGACACGCACTGCGTTCGATGGCAGCGTGGCGTCGACATCGGCCACCAGCACGGCCGAACCGGCGCCTTGCGTGACGGTGACGCTGTCGCCGGCCTTGACGCCGATCGATTCAGCCACCGCTTTCGACAGCGTCACCAGCGGCGCATTCGCGTCGGCGGTGCGCTGCAGCGGTTCGGCGCGGCGTGCCAGCGCATCGGTGAAGTACACCGGCACGTCGGTCACGCGCTCGAGCTGGCCCGCCGGCGCATAGGCGCCAACGGTCGGTGCCAGCGTGGCTTTGTTGTTCAGCTTGCCCGACAGGTCGGTGACACCCTTGCCGAACAGCTCATCGCGGATCGATTCGGACGTGTCGTAGTCGAAGCCTTGCAGGCCCAGCAGGTTGCCGAGCACGCGCAGCACTTTCCAGGCTGGACGGGTGTCGCCCAGCGGACGCACGGTGCCGTTGAAGCTTTGTGCGCGGCCTTCGCAATTGACGAATGTGCCCGAGGTTTCCGAGAACGGCGCGATTGGCAGCAGCACGTCGGCGTAGTCCAGGCCATGCTTGAAGGCCGACATGACGACGACCATCTCGGCAGCAGCCAGCGCAGCCGTGGCTTGCTGCGGGTTGGCGGCATCCAGTTGCGGTTCGGCGTTCAGCAGCACGTAGGCTTTTTTCGGCGTCGCGAACGGTGCTTCGTTCTTGCCCGATGTGGCGCCCACCAGGTGGCCGCCGATCGTGTTGGCCGACTCGACCAGGTAACCGAACGAGCAACCGGTCTGCTCGGCGATCCACTGCGCGGCGGCGTGGATTTTCGACGCTTGCGGATGCTGCGCAGCAGCGTTGCCCAGCAGGATTGCGCCTGGCAGTTCGACGTCACCGACGACGACCAGCGAGGCGGCGATGGCTTTGGCGATGTCCGATGCTTCGATCTGTTCGAAACCGGCCGGCGCCGCGATGCCCTTGTCGGCAGCGATGGCAACGACGATTTCCGACAGCGCGACGAGCCAGTCGCTCGGTGCGGCGATCAGCTTGTGCGCGACTTTCATCAGCAGTTCGTCATCCGCGCCGGCAACCAGCGACAGGCGCAGGCCCGACTTGGTGGCGGCGCGCAGGCGCGTCGCGGCCAAAGGATGATCCTTGCGCAGGAACGAGCCGATGACCAGTGCGCGCTTGAGCGTGCTCAGCTGGGCGATCGGCATGCCGAGCCATGGCGTCACCTGGCCGTCGAGCGAAAAATCGCTCTGGCGCAGGCGGAACTCGACGTTGTCCGAACCCATGCCACGCATGGCCTTGTTCAGCAGGTGCAGTTCTTCGACGGTCGAGTGCGCAGTCGCAACGGCAGCGATCGCATCGGCGCCGTGCTCGTGACGGATATTGCGCAGGCCGTGGGCGACGTATTCGAGGGCGGTCTGCCACTCGGCTTCCTGCCACATGCCGCCCTGCTTGATCATTGGCTTGGTCAGGCGGTCGGTGTTGTTCAGCGCTTCGTACGAGAAACGCTCTTTGTCCGACAGCCAGCACTCGTTGACCGCTTCGTTCTCGAGCGGCAGTACGCGCATGACACGGCCACCCTTGACCTGGACGATCAGGTTCGCGCCCAGCGAATCGTGCGGCGAGACCGACTTGCGGCGCTGCAGTTCCCATGGACGGGCCGAATAACGGAATGGCTTGCTGGTGAGCGCGCCGACCGGGCACAGGTCGATCATGTTGCCCGAGACTTCCGAGTCGACGGTCTTGCCGACGAACGTCGTGATTTCGGAATGCTCGCCGCGACCCAGCATGCCGAATTCCATGACGCCGGCCACTTCCTGGCCGAAACGCACGCAACGGGTGCACTGGATGCAACGCGACATCTCTTCCATCGAGATCAGCGGACCCGCTTCTTTCGGGGCCACCACGCGCTTTTCTTCTTCGTAGCGCGAACCGCTCTTGCCGTAGCCCACAGCCAGATCCTGCAGCTGGCATTCGCCGCCCTGATCGCAGATCGGGCAGTCGAGCGGGTGGTTGATGAGCAAAAATTCCATCACCGATTTCTGGGCCTGCACGGCCTTGTCGCTGTGGCTGCGCACGATCATGCCCGGCGAAACCGGAGTCGCGCACGCTGGCAAAGGCTTCGGCGCCTTTTCCACTTCGACGAGGCACATGCGGCAGTTCGCAGCGATCGACAATTTCTTGTGATAGCAGAAGTGCGGAATGTATGTTCCGAGCTTGTTTGCGGCGTCCATCACCATCGAACCCGGTGGGACTTCAACTTTCTTGCCGTCTAATTCAATTTCAACCATGGGATCGTTACCTGACCTGGTTTAAAGGTATGAGGGCACGAGGCAGTGCTTGTGCTCAATGTGATATTCAAATTCTTCGCGGAAGTGCTTGATCATGGCCTGCACTGGCATCGCGGCCGCATCGCCGAGCGCGCAAATCGTGCGGCCCTTGATGTTGTCAGCGATGTTGTTCAGCAGATCCATGTCGTCCGGTCGGCCCTGGCCATGCTCGATGCGGTGAACCATGCGGTACATCCAGCCCGTGCCTTCGCGGCATGGCGTGCACTGGCCGCACGATTCTTCGTAATAGAAGTACGACAGGCGCAGCAGCGACTTGACCATGCAGCGCGTCTCGTCCATCACGATCACGGCGCCCGAACCCAGCATCGAGCCGGCCTTGGCGATCGAATCGTAGTCGAGATCGGTTTGCATCATCTGCTCGCCCGGCACCACTGGCGCCGACGATCCGCCTGGAATCACGGCCTTGATCTTCTTGCCACCGCGCATGCCACCGGCCAGTTCCATCAGGGTCGCAAATGGCGTACCCAGCGGAACTTCGTAGTTGCCTGGCCGCTCGACGTCGCCCGAGATCGAGAAGATCTTGGTGCCGCCGTTGTTCGGCTTGCCCAGCGCCATGTAGTTTTCGGCACCGATGTTCAGGATGAACGGCACCGCAGCGAAGGTCTCGGTGTTGTTGATCGTCGTCGGCTTGCCGTACAGGCCGAACGAGGCCGGGAACGGCGGCTTGAAGCGCGGCTGGCCCTTCTTGCCTTCGAGCGACTCGAGCAGCGCGGTTTCTTCGCCGCAGATGTAGGCGCCGTAACCGTGGTGCGCGTGCAACTGGAACGAGAACGTGCTGCCCAGGATGTTGTCACCCAAAAAGCCCGCGGCGCGCGCTTCTTCCAGCGCTTCTTCAAAGCGCAGGTAGTCTTCGAAGATCTCGCCGTGGATGTAGTTGTAGCCCACGGTGATGCCCATCGCGTAGGCGCCGATGGCCATGCCTTCGATCAGCGCATGCGGGTTGTAGCGAATGATGTCGCGGTCCTTGAACGTGCCCGGCTCGCCTTCGTCGGTATTGCAGACGAGGTATTTCTGGCCCGGGAACTGGCGTGGCATGAAGCTCCACTTCAGGCCGGTCGGGAAACCGGCGCCGCCACGGCCGCGCAGGCCCGACGCCTTCATGTCGGCGATGATTTGCTCGGGCGTGATCTTTTCTTCGATGATGCGGCGCAGCGCCGAGTAACCGCCACGATTGACGTAGTCGGACAGGTGCCAGTTGGTGCCGTTCAGATCCTTCAGGATCAGCGGCTTGATGTGACGATCGTGCAGGCTGGTCATTTGTTCAGTTCCTCAAGCAGGGCGTCGATCTTGGCGTCGCTCATGAACGAACACATGCGGTGGTTGTTCACCAGCATGACGGGTGCGTCGCCGCAGGCGCCCATGCACTCGCCTTCCATCAGCGTGAACTTGCCGTCCGCCGTGGTGTCACGGAAGTCGATGTTCAGGGCGTCCTTGATGCGCTGGGCCGCGCGTTCGCCGCCCGACAATGCGCAAGGCAGGTTGGTGCACACGGTGATCTTGTGCTGGCCAACCGGCTTGACGTTGAACATATTGTAGAAAGTCGCCACCTCTTGCACGGCAATCGCCGGCATCTCGATGTAGTCGGCGATTTCCTGCATCGTCTCTGGCGACAGCCAGCCCAGTTCGACCTGGGCGTGGGCGAGCGAGGCCATCACGGCCGACTGGCGTTGATCGGCTGGGTACTTGGCCAGCTCCCGATCGATTTTTTGATAGCACTGCGGGGATAACATATTCTTCTCTGCCTTTCGGACTAGCGATCAATACTGCCGAACACGATGTCTTGCGTACCGATGATGGCGACGGCATCAGCGATCATGTGTCCGCGTGCCATTTCGTCGAGGCTCTGCAGGTGGACATAGTCCGGCGTGCGGATTTTCAGGCGGTATGGCTTGTTGGCGCCGTCGGAGACGATATAGATGCCAAATTCGCCCTTCGGATGCTCGACCGCAGCGTACGCCTCGCCCTCGGGGACGTGGAAGCCTTCGGTGAACAGCTTGAAGTGGTGAATCAGCGATTCCATATTGGACTTCATGTCCATCCGGTTCGGCGGCGCAATCTTGTTATTGTCGATCATGACCGGGCCCGGATTCGCGCGCAGCCACGTGATGCATTGCTTGATGATGCGGTTCGACTGGCGCATCTCTTCCACGCGCACCAGGTAGCGGTCGTACGAGTCGCCGTTGGTACCGACCGGGATGTCGAACTCGACCTTGTCATACGCTGCATACGGCTGCGTCTTGCGCAGGTCCCAGGCGATGCCCGAGCCGCGCAGCATGGCGCCGGTGAAGCCCATCGCTTTCGCGTCTTCCGGCGTCACGACACCGATGCCGACCGTACGCTGCTTCCAGATACGGTTATCGGTCAGCAGCGTTTCGTATTCGTCGACGTAACCATCGAAGCGCTTCGTGAACGCGTCGAGGAAGTCGAGCACGGAGCCCTGGCGGTGTTCGTTCAGGGCGTCGATCGCCTTGGCGCTGCGGATGGGCGAGGCCTTGTGCTGTGGCATCGTGTCCGGCAGGTCGCGGTACACGCCGCCCGGGCGGTAGTAGGCCGCGTGCATGCGCGCGCCGGATACCGCTTCGTAGACGTCGAACAGGTCTTCGCGGTCGCGGAAGCAGTACAGGAACGGGCCCATGGCGCCGATGTCCAGCGCGTGCGCGCCCAGCCACATCAGGTGGTTCAGGATGCGGGTGACTTCGTCGAACATCGTGCGGATGTACTGGGCGCGGATCGGCGCCTGGATGCCGAGCAGCTTTTCGATGGCCAGCACGTAGCCGTGTTCGTTGCACATCATCGACACGTAGTCGAGACGGTCCATGTACGGCACCGATTGCAGGTAGGTGCGGGTTTCGGCCAGCTTCTCGGTGCCGCGGTGCAGCAGGCCGATGTGCGGGTCGGCACGCTGGATCACCTCGCCGTCGAGCTCGAGCACGAGGCGCAGCACGCCGTGCGCTGCCGGGTGCTGCGGACCAAAGTTCAGGGTGTAGTTCTTAAGCTCAGCCATTATTTCGTCCCGTAAGTCTCTTCGCGAATCACGCGGGGAATGTTCTCGCGCGGTTCGATCGTGACGGGTTGATAGATCACGCGTTTCTGCTCGGGGTCGTAGCGCATTTCGACGTAACCCGAGATCGGGAAGTCCTTGCGGAACGGGTGGCCGATGAAACCGTAGTCGGTCAGGATGCGGCGCAGGTCGCCGTGGCCATCGAACAGGATGCCGAACAGGTCGAACGCTTCGCGCTCGAACCAGTTGGCGGCGCGCCAGATCGGCGTGATCGATTCGACCAGCGGCATGTCGTCGTCCGGGCAGAACACCCGCACGCGCACGCGCCAGTTGTGGGTCAGCGACAGCAGGTGCACGACGACCGCAAAGCGCGGTCCTTCGTAGGTGCCTTCGCCATATTCCGAATAGTCGACGCCGCACAGGTCGATCATCTGCTCGAACGCCAGCGCAGGGGTATCGCGCAGGGCCGTCATCGAGCGGATGTAGTCGGCGGCCTTGACCACCACCGTGACTTCACCCAGCGCCGCCGAGATCGCGGCGCCCTCGCCCAATGCAGTCTGCAGGGCGAGTTGAAGGGTTTCGAGTTTTGTCGTCATGGAGTACGCCGTCCGTTTTTAGCGCGCGATGGTGTTGGTGCGCTTGATCTTGTTCTGGAGCTGCATGATGCCGTACAGCAGAGCTTCGGCGGTCGGTGGACAGCCTGGCACGTAGACATCGACCGGGACGATGCGATCGCAGCCACGGACGACCGAATACGAGTAGTGGTAGTAGCCGCCACCGTTGGCACAGGAGCCCATCGAGATGACCCAGCGCGGCTCGGCCATCTGGTCGTAGACCTTGCGCAGCGCCGGCGCCATCTTGTTGCACAGCGTGCCGGCAACGATCATGACGTCGGACTGGCGTGGCGACGGGCGGAACACGATACCGAAGCGGTCCATGTCGTAGCGGGCCGCGCCCACGTGCATCATCTCGACCGCGCAGCAGGCCAGACCGAACGTCATCGGGAACATCGACCCGGTACGTGCCCAGTTGACCAGCTTGTCGGCTGTGGTGGTGATGAAACCTTCGTTTAGTACGCCTTCAATAGCCATGGCTTATTCCCAATCAAGGGCACCTTTCTTCCAGATGTACCAGAAGCCCACGACGAATTCGGCGATGAACACCATCATCGTGATGAAACCGGTGAACCCCAGTTCGCGCATCGAGACGCCCCATGGGAAGAAGAATGCCGTTTCAAGATCAAACAAAATAAACAGGATCGCGACCAGGTAGTACCGGACGTCGAACTTCATGCGCGCGTCTTCGAAGGCTTCGAAGCCGCATTCATACGGAGACAGTTTGGCATCGTCGGGTTTGTGCGGCCCGAGCAGGCGACCAAGCACCTGAGGGGCGACACCGACACCGATGCCAACCAGGATAAAGAGAAGAACGGGGAGATAACTTTCGAGGTTCACGATGAAGCCTTCTGAACGATCGGTTAATGGAACGCTGCAGAGATGCAGCACCGAATCGTGCGAACCTGGCTTCGAGCCTGCCGCCAGGATCGTACGACAGATCCTCGTAAAAAAGCCAGCTCAGGCATGAGGTAAAAACTCGTGCGCCCTTGCTGGCTTTCTTTCTAAATTTTGGTGCCGACGGCGAGACTCGAACTCGCACAGCTTGCGCCACTACCCCCTCAAGATAGCGTGTCTACCAATTTCACCACGTCGGCTGGAGAACAGTATTTTACCCTGCTTTAGCACTATCTTTCAATGCTCAAATTGCGCAATCACAAAGATATTTGCCATTTAATTGAATCATATCGCCGAACAATCTATTGGACGCTCTTTTACTGACATGAGCATGACAAAGTTCGTTGCGACAACAGCGTCAATATTGCGAGGCTGCACAGACCGGTTGTTCAACCCTGTCACGCGCCGCAGTATTCTACGCCTAAAAACGACAATGCGCCCGATAAAAAGGCGCATTGTTTTGGAACAGCATTGGCGCACATGGCGCCGGGACTGCGTGGCTTACTTGGTCGCTGGCGCCGGGGTCGCCGGAGCGGCCGGGACACCCGCTGCAGGGGCTGCCGGGACTGCACTGCCCGCTGGCAGCGTCGGCACGTCGGCCGGGGCGGTCTGCACCGGCGCCGTGACGGGAATACCGGCTGCTGGCGCCTGGGCACGGCCCATCACGCCGGCGTTGTCGCTGCCGGTGCGGTTGTTGCCGATGTAGGCCAGCGTCAGCGTGGTGCCGAAGAACACGGCGGCGGCCACTGCCGTTGCCTTGGACAGGAAGTTCGACGACCCGGATGCACCGAACAGGCTGCCCGACGCGCCGGAACCGAAGGCCGCACCCATATCAGCGCCCTTGCCGTGCTGCATCAGGACCAGGCCAATAATGGACAGGGCCGAGATAACCTGCACGACGATAATAAGATTAGACCAGATCATTGCAATTCCATTCCAAGGTTTAACAGCGTTTCAAATTTTTTGTAATTCCAAAATCTTCGCAAAACTAAATGCGTGAGATTAAGTCTTTAAGCAGCACGCAGAATGGCGAGGAAGTCGTCGGCTTTCAGTGCCGCCCCGCCGATCAGGCCGCCATCGATATCCGGTTGCGCCAGCAGCTCGCGTGCATTCTCCGGCTTCATGCTGCCGCCGTAAAGGATTTGTACGGTTTCCGCGGCATCAACGTTGCACTTGCGCACTAACGCGCGCATGTCAGCGTGGACTTGCTGCGCCATCTCGGGCGTGGCCGTCTTGCCGGTACCGATTGCCCACACCGGCTCGTAGGCCAGCACCAGGCGCGACACATCCTCAAAGCCCACCAGTTCCAGCACCGCGTGCAGCTGGCCACCGACAACGTCGTTGGTCTCGCCCGCTTCGCGCTGCTCCAGTGTTTCGCCGATGCACACGATCGGGGTCAGGCCGGCGTCCAGCGCCGCTTTCGCCTTGCGCGCGACCAGCTCGTTCGACTCGCCGTGGTAGCCGCGGCGCTCGGAGTGGCCGACGATCACGTAACGGCAACCGAAATCGTGCAGCATCGAGACGCACACTTCGCCGGTGAAGGCGCCGCACGGCTCGGTCGCGACATCCTGCGCGCCCCAGGCCACGCTGCTACCGGCCAACAATTGCTCGCACTGGAACAGGTACGGCGCGGGAACGCACACCGCGCACGCTGCCTGAATGTCAGGGCTCAGACCCGCGAGAATGCCTTGCAGCAGCTCGGCATTGACTGCCCGGCTGCCGTTCATTTTCCAGTTACCTACTACGAGTGTGGGACGCATACTACCCCATGTCAAATAACCCGCTATTCTAGCGGTCGATATTGTGGCGGTCAAACGATGGCTGACAGCGTCAACCGGCCTGAAACCGCCCGTGGATGCGCCGCGCAGGGCTTGTGGGCCCCGCCGGCGCGCCTGTTGTTTTTATGGTCAGTCGGCCAGCACTTGCAGGACGATCTTGCCCACATGGGCGCTCGATTCCATCATCGTGTGCGCTGCCGCGGCTTCTGCCAGCGGGAACACGTGGTGGATCACCGGCTTGATCTTTTTCTGCGCAAACAGTGGCCAGACCTGCTCGCGCAACTGGCGCGCAATAGCGGCCTTGAACGCGACCGGACGTGGACGCAGCGTCGATCCGGTGATCGTCAGGCGGCGGCGCAGCACGTGGTTCATGTCCAGGTTGGCCTGCGGCCCGCCCAGCAGCGCGATGACGACCAGGCGGCCATCGTCGGCCAGGCACTCGATCTCGCGTGCCACGTAGTCACCGGCGACCATATCCAGAATCACATCGACACCACGACCGTCCGTGAGTTCCTTGACCACGGCGACAAAATCTTCATCGCGGTAATTGATGCCGCGCTCGGCGCCCAGTGCTTCGACGGCGCGGCATTTGTCTTCGCTGCCGGCCGTAATGAATACGCGGTGACCCAGTGCGCTGGCGACCTGGGTGGCGGTCACGCCGATACCCGAGCTGCCGCCCTGCACCAGCAGGCTCTCGCCTTCGCTGAGGCGGGCACGGTCAAACACATTGCTCCAGACCGTGAAATAGGTTTCTGGCAAGGTGGCCGCTTCCAGCGGGGTCAACCCTTCTGGTACCGGCAGGCATTGCTCGAGTGGCGCGGCGCAGTATTCGGCGTAACCGCCGCCCTGCACCAGAGCGCAGACGAGGTCGCCTTTGGCAAAACCGCTGTCGCCAAGGTCGCCGTCGACGATCTCGCCAGCCACTTCGAGGCCTGGCAGGTCGGAGGCGCCCGGTGGCACAGGGTATTTGCCCAGACGCTGGAACACATCGGGGCGGTTGATCCCGGCAGCATGGACCTTGATCAGGACTTCGCCGGTTTTCAGGACCGGCAATGGCCGTTCACACAGTTGCAAGACGTCGGGTTCCCCCGGCTTGGTAATCTCGATGGCGCGCATGGAAAGCTCCCGCATTAGCAAAACCGCAATTGTACGGGAGTCGGCGGCGGCTTGCCGACGACCCCGGCGATCGTGCGCGCCGCCCGTGACGGTGCCAATGAATGCGCTTGTTGCCTACGAATACGTCGTGACCGTCACGCCCTGCTCGACCGCATCGAGTGCCTGGCGCGCCATGGTCCGGATGCCATCGTAGCTGCGCGCAGCGGCGATAAAGCGGCCCGTGTGGCAGAACACGGCGTCCGGCACGCCCGTCACGGCCGCAAGGTCTGCTTCGCGCAGGCCAGCCCAGGTCTCGGGCAGGTCGGCGCGGGCATCGAAGCTTTCCGTGTCTACCGACACCGTGTGCAGGATGTAGCGGTTCTCGGTCAGACTATGGCTGATGACGAACAGGATCTTTGGCATTTCCTTGCGCACGATGCTGCTCCACGGCAGCGCGGCGTTCTTCAGGAACAGCAGCTTGCCGCCCTCGAGCACCTCGGCCTGGCGCACTTGCGTGACGGCCAGCATGGCGCCCACGCGGTAACGCACGGCATTGCCCATGATGTCGGTAAGGAACTCCACGGCGCGCATGAACTGGCCCATGCGATACACATCGACCGCTTCGCCGTAACCCAGGCGCTGCTCGTCGAGCCAGCCCGGATTGAAGCCCGAGACCACGGCCGACAGGCCATAGCTGCCCGGCGCGTTCTTGGCCACGCCGACGTCTGACAAATCGAGGTACTGCACGATATCGACGTCGATGGCGTACGCGATCTGCTGGGCCGTATCGTCGGACAAGGTCTCGCCCGTGTGGCGCAGCGCCAGCGCAGCGACACAGCGCGCGCCATGGTCGCGCCAGACGAGGCCGGCGCTGGCATACGGCACGCCGGACGGCCGGGTGGCATTGAATTCCTTCTGGTGGTGGTCGAACCGGCCGGTAGCCGGGTCCCAGACCCCGCCAACGTCGATCGCGAAGTCGGCGGCATCGATCCGGGCCTGCTCGCGGGTGCGAATCACGTCGGCATCGGGGAACAGCACCTTCAGGACGGCGACGGCCCACGCATCATCTGCGTGAAATTTGCCGCCGTGAGTGGCAATCAACATACAAGCTCCAAATTGCCGCAACGCCGCGAATGCATCGGGCGCGCGAATGAGTCAAAGCCGAAGCCTACCATGCGGGGACGCATCTCAGCCTGTCTCAGCGTGCTCTGCCGGCTGCGCCGCGGCCCGCAACGGTAGCCCCACGAACACCCAGCGCCTGCGCCAGCTTCTTGTGGCGGTGCGCGAAGAACAGCTTGACGAGGTAGCGCACGACGGGTGTGGCCAGGCGTGGCGTGAACGCCAGATGATCGGTGATCTGGGCGCCCCGGCCATCGGCGGATGGTGTGATCACACGTTCATGGCGCCACGAGCGCATCGACAGCAGGTCGGATTCCTCGACGAAGCGATGGCCCGGCTCCATCTCGGTAAAGCGCAGCTTGGACATATCGATCGGAAACAGACCGAACAGCAAGAACTGGCAACGGCCCAGGACCGTGTTGAGCGCCGTATCGGGACCGATATGCGTCATTGTCTTGGGAAAGACGACCTTGAGCAGCGGGCGCATTTCAGTGCGCACGCCTTCGAGCGACGTCGACCAGGCCCAGGCTTCGCCGGTCGAGACCGGCACGTGCGTCGTCATCGTCAGTGTTACCTTGGCCATCGGGGGACTCCTTGACAGTGTGTTCGCACCATCATGGCCCGCCCTGCCCCCGGGCTCGGTTCGCCAACCCGCATAACGGGACGATTGCCAGGCGATTGCGCCGGGCACAGTGGCGCGTTACGCGTCGCCGCCCGTCTTCGACGTCGCCGGCAGCGGCGTGCCCGGCTTCCAGGTGCGCGACAGCGCCTGCGCTTCTTCGATCTGCTCCTGCGTCATGCGTTTGGCAATGGCGGCGCGCTGGTCGACGGCGTTACGGTTGCCGCCGGCCGCGGCCAGGTTGTAGAGCATGTACGCCAGTACGACATCCTGCGGCACGCCGGCCACGTGGTAGCGGTACATCAGCCCGAGGGCGTTCTGCGCCTCGGCATGGCCCTGCTCGGCGGCCTTGCGAAACCAGGTCACGGCGTGCTTCTGGTCTTGCGGCACCGAATTTCCCGTGTAATACATGGCACCGACCACGTACTGCGCGTCGGCCTTGCCCTGGAGCGCGGCCTTCTGATGCCAGGCAAATGCCTGCTTGTAGTCGCGCGGCACGCCCCGCCCCATGTAGTACATGAGCCCCAGCAGATGCTGCGCTTCGGCGTGGCCGGCCTTGGCCAGCGGCGTGACTTCCTTCAAAGCGAGCGCATAGTTGCGGGCATTGTAGGCACTGGCGCCTTCGGGGAAACCGGCCTGGGCGCTGCCCTGCAGACCGAACTGCAGGCACAGCGCCACGAGAACTGCAAAGAATGGTGTCTTCATGGTTCGCACACAGAATCCAGGTCGTTGCCGATGCCGCCGGGGTGTCCCCGGCCAGCGTGGTTGTCGCGTGTCCGTCATTTCCAGTTGACCTTGCCCAGCCCGTCGAGCGCCACCTTGCGATTGACCGGCTTGCCCAGTACCGTCACCGATCCCATGCCCGACAGCGACACGTTGATGCTCTGGCGCACATTGACGGTGGCATTGCCCAGCCCCGACAGATCGAGCGCGACCGAGTCGACGCTGCAACCCTGCGCATCGAGCCCGCCCAGGCCGCCCAGCTCCGCCTTCAGGCGCTTGCTGCGGCCGGTCAGTGTCACGAAGCCGGCGCCGCCCAGGTTCAGGTCGATGCCCTCGCTGTCGATGCCATTAATCTTGAGATTGCCCACGCCGCCCAGGTTGGCGGTAATGAAACGATAATTCGATGATGATACCGACATTGACCCGGCGCCATCGAGATTGATGTCCAGCGACTGGCCGGCAAAGCCGCTGACCGTGGTGGCGCCGATACTTTCGGACGATACGGCGCGCAGGTTCGGCAGCACGAGTTCGGCCTGGATGCCCGACGACCGGCCGAAGTTGAAGCCCCCGCGCCGGCCTTCGGTCTCGATATTGAGCGTGTCGCCGCGCTGCGTGGTGGTCGTGCGCGACAGCAGGCGCGCGTCGCCCGTCAGCACCAGCGTGGCCGTCGCGCCCTGGCGGATCACCAGATCCCCGACCCCTTCGAGCGTCACGCGCACGACTTGCGCATCGACGGGCCGCGTCTCGCTGGCGGTGTCCGGCGCGGCGCGCACGAGGCCGGCCGTGGCGCCCAACAACGCCGCCACGGCGCCCAGCTTGAAAAGGTGATTCATCGAGGTTCTCCAGTGTGTTGCGGCCCGCGCCAATGCCGGGACTTGTCATGATGAAACTATAGCCGGAAAGTCAAGCGCCGCCGCACCCCATGCGATGAACTGCAAAAAACGGCGTCCCAGCTGCGCTGCGGTGGCGGATTGGGGCAGAACGGCCAGGGATCGATGCGGCACGCATCACCCCCCATCGTCCTGCGCCAGCGCAACAAAAACATTCTTTTTAAGCATGCCATTGCGCTAAGATGTTTCGCCGGTGGCGCACCGCGTCCCGGTCATACCCATTTCATTGCGATCCATTTCGAGGTCCCCATGCGCATGCGCCACTACCCCGCCCTGCTGGCCGGGTTCACCCTGTCGATGTCGGCATTTGCCGCACCGGCTGACGGGTGGACCCTGCCGGTCACCATGAAAAAACTCGACAACGGCCTGACCGTGATCGTGTCGGAAGACCGTACTTCGCCGACCGTCGGCGTCTCGGTCGTCTACCACGTCGGCATGCGCCTTGAGCCGAAGAACCGCACGGGCTTTGCGCACCTGTTCGAGCACCTGATGTTCCAGGGCACGCCGAATGCGCCGAAGGGCGTCTTCGATACGACGATCACGGGCGGCGGCGGCTGGAACAACGGCTCGACCCGCCCCGACTTCACCAACTACATCGAGACCGTGCCAAGCTCGGCGCTCGAGCCGATCCTGTGGCTGGAAGCGGACCGCATGAAGACGCTCGACTTCAGCGCCACCACGCTGAAGAACCAGCAGGATGTCGTCAAGGAAGAAATCCGCGTCAACGTGAAGAACCAGCCGTATGGCGGCTTCATGTGGATCGACATCAGCCAGCACGCATTCCAGAAATGGGAAAACAACCACGACGGCTACGGCAGCTTCGAAGACCTGGAAAACGCCAGCCTGGACGACGTGCGCGCGTTCCACCGCGACTACTATGGCCCGAACAACGCGGTGCTGGCCATCGCCGGCGACATCACGCCGCAGCAGGGCTTTGCGCTGGCCCAGAAATACTTCGGCGCCATTCCTGCCCGGCCGGTACCGAAGGGCACGGATTTCAGCGAGCCGCTCAACACGGCCGAAAAACGCCTGCAGCAAAGCGACGCACTGGCCCAGGTGCCGGCAATTGCCGCGGCCTGGAAGGTGCCCGAGCGCGGCAGCCGCGATCAGGCGCCGGTCGCCGTGCTGGCCGAACTGCTGGGCGGCGGCGATGCGTCGCTGTTCTACCAGGGCCTGGTCAAGGGCCGCGAGATTGCACTGAATGTCGACATCCTGTTTGGCCTGACCAGCCCGTGGGAATACAACGGCCCTACCCTGATGACCGTGCACGCGCTGTACAAGCCCGACAGCAGCGCGGACGCGATCCTCAAGGCCATGGATGAAGAGATCGCCAAGGTGGCCAGGGACGGTGTCGACGACGCCACCCTCAAGCGCGTCAAGACGCGCATGCTGGCCGACTGGAACAACAAGCTGGAAAGCTTCGTCAACCGCGCCGACACGATGGCCAAGCTGCAGGTGCTGTGGGGCGACGCCAATGTCGTCAACAAAATTCCGGGCTGGATCGACGGCGTGACCTCGAGCGACATCCAGCGCGTCGTCAAGACCTACCTCGTGCCGACCAACCGTACCGTCATCGACCGCAAGCCGGCCGCGATGATCGAGGCCGCCAAGACGGCTGCGGCCCCCGCCAACAATGCGCCTGCCGGCGTCACCAAATAAGGAGCGCATCATGAACAAATTGATGCTCGCGCTTGCCGTCTCGCTGGCGTTCGCGCCGACGCTGCATGCACAAACCAGGGCGCCGAACGGCATGCCTGCGTATGGCCAGGAAAAATCGATTCCCGCACCGAAGATCGCCAAGCAGACGCTGGCCAACGGCCTGACCGTCTGGGTCGTGCCGCGCCAGGGCTTGCCGCGCGTGGACTTCGTGCTGGCGCTGCGCGGCGCCGGCTTTGCGGCCGATGCCCCGGCCCAGGGCGGCTTTGCGGCGATGCTCGCCGGGATGCTCAACGAAGGCACGGCCAAGCGCGATTCGCGCGCCATCGCCGAAGCAGCGCAAGGCATGGGCGGTGAAGTGGCCGCCAGCCCGGCCGCCGACGGCATCATCCTGTCGGCCAACGCCGTCGCCTCGCAGGCAGGCGGCATGCTGGAGCTGATGGCCGAAATCGCGCGTCAGCCGTCGTTCCCCGAGAACGAAGTGGCGCTGGCGAAAGCCAATGCGCTGCAGGCGCTGCGCGTGGCCGAAACCCAGCCGGGTTTCCGCGCCGAGCGCGCGATCAAGAAAGCGGTCTACCTCGACCATCCGTACAGCCGCACGGATCCGACGGCCGAGTCGATCAATGCCGTGAGCGCCGCGCTGCTGCGCACCGAGCACGCAAAGCGCTTCCGTCCGGACCGCGCGCTCTTGGTCATCACCGGCCGCATCACCGAAGCCGAAGCGCTGAAGCTGGCGCAAGCCGCGTTTGGCGACTGGAAGGCCAGCGGCGCCGCCTTGCCGGAGACTCCCGCAGTCGCCACGAACGTGAAGCCGGCCCGCATCCTGCTCAAGCGCGACGGCAGCGTGCAGTCGACGCTGCGCGTGGGTAGCCCCGGCATCGCCGCCAGCGCCGCCGACCAGATCCCACTGCGCCTGACCAGCACCATCATCGGCGGTGGCTTCTCGAGCCGGATCAACACCAATCTGCGCGAAGAAAAAGGCTACACCTACGGCGCCTCGGCCGGGGCGCGCATGAGCCGCGCGGGCGGCATGATGGTCGGCGGCGCCGATGTGCGCAATGAGGTGACGGGCGCGGCGCTGGCCGAGTACTTCAAGGAGTACAAGCGCCTGGGAAGCGAGCTGGTCACGACGGCCGAGATGGACATGAACAAGCGCTATGTCGCCGGCGGCTACCTGCTGAATAACCAGTTGCAGCGTTCGGTGGCCAACACGCTGGCCGCCAACTGGCTGGTAGGCTTGCCGCCCGAGTTCCTGGGCGACTATGTGCCGCTGATGCGCAAGGTCACGCCGCAGCAGGTGCGCACGGTGGCGCAGAAATATTTTGCGCCCGAGAACCAGTCCATTGTGATCGTCGGCGACCCTTCCAAGCTCGATGCGCAGCTGGCGCCGTATGGTGAATTTACGGTCCAGGACAAGTAACCCGACCAGCGTCGTACCCATGCATGCCCCGTGTCACTCACGGGGCATTTTTTTCGTCTCGATCTTTATTTGTCGACAAGTATGCAGAGGGAATGGCGGTGCATATTTAGCACGATAAAAGGCCATAAGCCAGCGCCACAATTGGCCAAACCAATTATTTCAACAAGATTACAACAAGAAAGTATTTACTTGCGTCGGATATCAATGCAGCAATAATATCAATGCGCTCGCATTGCATTATTTGCATCGTGAATTTCGATGTGCAACGCATCGCTGGCACCACGAGGAAGCCCCCGGAAGACGCATCACCGCTTACCACAACGACCCACGCCCACCAGTCGCGAAAGGACTACGCATGAGAACGAAGCCTTCGAGCTCGCCGTACCACGGCAAGCAAAGCCAGCTGCATACCGCCCCCCTGAAAAAAGGTTCGCTCGCGCTCTGCGTCGCGCTGGCCCTGGTTGTCGGCACCCCATCCGTGCTGGCGGCGCAGGTCGGCCCGGTACAGGTGCAGAACCAGCGCGCGGCCGCATTCTGGCAGGACGTGACGGTGCCGGCGGCATCGACCACGGCACGCAGCAGCGGCGCCAAAACACCGGCGCTGCAACTGCGCCGTGTGCGCGCTGCCAGCCTCGACCTGGCCGGCATCCGGGGCGTTGCCCGCGAAGCGCCGATGGCGCGCAGCGGCGACCTGTCGGCGAGCAGCCTGACCATCTCGCTGCCCCATCCGGACGGCGGCTACCAGCGCTTCACGCTCGAAGAGTCGCCGGTCATGGAGCCGGGCCTGGCTGCCAAGCACCCCGACATCAAGACCTACCGCGGCAAGGGCGTCGACGATCCGCGCGCCACGCTGCGCATGGACATCACGCAGCTTGGCCTGCACGCGTCGGTGCGTTCGCCGGATGGCGGCTGGTATGTCGATCCGTACTACCGCAATGACACCAGCGTCTACGCCAGCTACACGCGCGCCGACCTGATCAACCCGCGTGGCCCGCTGATCGAAGGTGCCATCGAACCACAACTGAGCCTGTCGCGCTCGTTCTACCAGGAAGGCGACAGCGTCGTGGTGACCGGTGCCGGCTTTGCTCCGGGCGCCAGCGTCAGCCTGAACATCGCTGCCGATGGCGATGGCGTGGCGCTGCACAATGCCACAGCCACCGCCGACAAGAACGGCGCGATCAGCGTGACGCTGCCGGCTGGCGCAGCACGTCAGGGCGCGTTCGACATCACCGCCACCGACGGCCGCAACAGCACCAGCGCGCCCTACCGCGTGGTCGATGCCAGCATGGCGGCCAATGCCGTCGTCGGCAGCGCACTGCGCACCTACCGCCTGGCACTGGTGACCGACCCGAGCTACGCGACCTACTTCGGCCCTGCCAACGTTACCGCCGCCAAGGTCACGCTGATCAACCGCGTGACCCAGGTCTACGAAGACGAGACCTCGATCAGCCTGGTGCTGATCGACGCCACCGATGCGCTCAACCTGAATACGCCCGAGCAGATGACCGGCACCAACGGTCCGTGCGGCGGCGCGGCCTGCTACACGCCGGCCCAGGCATCCGGCTGCACGAGCGGCACCCTGACCCGCAACCGGATCGTCACCGGCCTGCTGGCGGGCGCCAGCAACTTCGACGTCGGCCACATCGCCTTTGGTCTGAACGGCGGCGGCGTCGCCAGCCTGGGCGTCGTGGGCGGCAGTGCCAAGGCCCAGGGTTGCACCGGCATCCCGACCCCGACCGGTGACTTCTTCGCCGTCGACTACGTCGCGCACGAACTGGGTCACCAGTTCTCGGGCAACCATACCTTCAATGGCACGGTAGGCAGCTGCAGCGGCGGCAACCGCAGCGCCACCACCTCGGTCGAACCGGGCAGCGGCTCGTCGATCATGGCCTATGCCGGCATCTGCGGCACCGACAACCTGCAGCCGCACAGCGATCCGTACTGGTCGCAGCGCAGCTTCGACGAGATCGTGGCCTACACGTCGGGCGCCGATATCGCGATCAACGAAGTACAGGTCGCCGCCCTGGCCGGCTTTACCGCTGCTGACCAGCAGTTCCAGCTGAGCTTTAACGGCAACCTGTCGGCCCCGATCGTGCGCGGCGTCAACTACACCACGGCGGGCGTCAAGGCGGCCATCGAAGGTATCGCTGGCTGGCCTGCAGGTGCCACGGTCACGGTCAGCGCGCTGACCGATACCGGCTTCACCGTCACCTTCGGCGGCACGCTCGCCGGCACCAACGTGCCCTCACTGGCGGTCAGTAACGTCAGTGGCACCGGAACCGGCTTCATCGGTGAAGTCGCACGCGGCGGCCTGACCAATCGCGGCGGCAGTGTCGCCGGCACCACCAATTCGGCGCCGAGCGTCACCGTGCCACCAAGCTTCACGATCCCGGTGCGCACGCCATTTGCCCTGACCGGCAGCGCCGTCGATGGTGACGACGACACCGTGACGTATATGTGGGAGCAGAACGACCGGGGCGGCAGCACCGGTACCTCGCTGATCAATAACGTCAAGCTCAACGGCCCGCTGTTCCGCCAGTTCGGCACGCGCGCCATCGTGACCAGCGCCGGTACGCTCGAGTACTCGTCGCCAGGCCAGAACCAGGTGACCACCGATCCGACCCGTGTCTTCCCGGACATGGCGCAGATCCTGGCGAACAACACCAACGCCGTCACCGGCGCCTGCCCGACTGCCAGCACCACGCCAACGGCAACCGAGATCGACTGTTTCTCGGAGTTCCTGCCGACGGCCGCCTACGTGGGCTTCGGCGCCAACGCCGCGCCGGCGTCGCTGAACTTCAAGCTGACGGCGCGTGACGGCCGTGGCGGCGTCAACAGCGCCACCACGACGCTGGTGCTGGCGCCTGCTGCCGGTCCGTTCCTGGTCACGTCGCCCAACACGGCGGCCACCATCAACGCCGGTCCGCAGACCGTGACCTGGAGCGTGGCCAATACCGACGCGGCGCCAGTGAGCACCGCGAACGTGAAGATCACGCTGTCGACCGACGGCGGCGCGACCTGGCCACACCTGCTGGCCGCCAGCGTGCCGAACACGGGCAGCGCCAATGTCACGTTCCCGGCAGTGGCGACAACGCAGGGCCGCATCAAGATCGAGGCGGTAGGCAATGTGTTCTTCGACGTCTCGGACGCCAACTTCACGCTGGCAAATGCGCCGGTCGTGGGTGACGTGACCGGCGACGGCGTGGTCGATTGCGCCGACGTGGCAGTGGTGCGTGCATCGCTGAACAAGCGCACCGGCCAGGCCGGATTCGATCCGCGCGCCGACGTGAATAGCGACGGCATCGTCAATATCCGCGACCTGAACGTCGTTACCCAGCGCGTGCCGGCCGGCACGGTCTGTAACTGATTCAAGCGGCGGGCCGGATCTTCTGTTCGGCCCGCCAGAACCATTGATTGCCTACTCAACTTTAGGATTACACCATGAGCAAATGGAAGCACTTCATCGCCGCCCTCCTGCTGGGCGCCAGCACCCAGGCCTGGGCCGCACCCATCCTGTCGTTCTCCACCGGCCCGGCCGCGCAAGTCGGCTCGACCGTCACCTATAACATTGCGATCGACGATATCGCCGACCTGTATTCGTACCAGTTCTCGATCAACTACGATGCGCGCTACCTGCGCGCGCTGAACGTGACCGAAGGCGCCTTCCTTGGCACGGCGGGCAGCACGGTCAGCGGTGTTCTCGGCATGGACACAGGGCTCATCGACTTCGTGTACGGCAGCCTGCTCGGCCCGACCCCGGGCGCCTCGGGCAGCGGCCTCTTGGCCAGCATCACCTTCGAAGCGATCGGTGCGGGCACGTCCGCGCTGTCGTTCGCTGACGTGATCTTCCTCGATTCGGTTGGCGACGACATTGCCGGCTTGACTGCGCTGTCGGGTCAGGGCGTCGTGCTCGCGGACCCGGGTGGACCGGTTGACGTGCCGGAACCGGCCAGCGTCCTGCTGTTTGGCGCCGGCCTGGCGGGCGCTGCCGCACTGCGTCGCCGCCGCACAGGCGCCCGCGCATAATCAGCAACGAGCAACGAGCAACGGCCACAAGCAAACAGGCCTGCACCGCGGTTACGCGGTGCAGGCCTGTTTCATTGACAGTGCTGTCGTTACGCCAGTGCTTCCTTGGCCGCCTCTTCAGGCGTGAGCGAATCGTAGAACTGGTCGGTGAACCATTCGATTTCTTCCTCGATATGGTCTTGCGCCTGCCGTACGGTCGCGCCGCCCGCGACTAAAAACCCCTCGACCTCGATACACCAGTTGACGAACGCCAGCGTTTCTTCATCGAGTTCTTCTTCCTTCTTGGCCATGGCAAATCCCCGTATCACGTTACCGCCGGTCGGCGCGACCGGCGTTGGCGTGATTCTACCGTAGCCGGTCAGCGCTCGGTGGCCACTTCCGGCATCAGGCGATTCATGACGCTGTAGTTAATCGCCGTCCACCACTCCGAGCCTTCGCCGGTCAGCGCCGCTTCGGATTGCGCGATCGCCTCATGGTCGCTGCTGACCAGGTAATCCTCGACATCGTTCAGTGACGCGAACGACAGGATCGAGACCGCATCGATTTTGCTGCCTTCGGGGTCCTTCTGGGTCGAGCCGATATTGAGCAGCACCGCGTAGCGCTTCACGAACTCGGTCGTTGCCGACTGGCCCATGACCAGCGGCGCGTGCTCGTCCAGCAGGCGGCGCTGGAATTCTTCGCGCGACAGGTCCGGGTTGCGCATGTGGATCTTGACCAGGCTGATCGGATCGCGGTGACGCGCGCTCGGGATCAGGATGTATTCGCGCGTGATTTCACGCGTGACCATGCGAAACGCCACTTGCTCATCGGCGATGATTCGCTCGGCAAATTTCTCCTGGCCCAGCACGCGCTCGATATCGTCCTGTTCGGCATACGTGATGTAGGCCAGGCCATCCCAGCGCGGGCGGCCATACGGCGGCACGCATTTTTCTGGCTCGGCCGGCAGCTTGCCATCGTCGCCGATCATCGCGCGGTACGGTGGCGGGAAGAACGACGACGGGCCCGAGGCAATACGGTGTACCTGATCGTAGCGCAGCACGCGCTCGGACGAACTGCCCGGCTCATCCCACGCGAATTTCGGGCCGTGGACCTTGCGCCAGTATTCGTCCCAGTGCTCGAACGCCAGGTTTTCATTGCCTTCCAGCGCCAGCGCGCCGGGACGCCAGTTCGGCAGATGCACCTCGTTGCCGTGCTTGCTTTTGGCAGAGCCTGCGTCTTGCGGACGCTCACTGCGCGGCGTGCTGTCGACACGGCTGACAAAGGTCGCCGTGACGATCAGCGGATGCGTAATCGGATCGCGGGTCTGGCCCATCGGCGGGCGTTGCAGGTTGTCGCTACGGTCGAAATCAATGGTCATGACATTCCTTTTTCTTGATCGTACGTTAAAAGACAATAATAAAAAATCAGTCGGCGTTAAACAGTGGCAGCACGTGCTCCGCCAGTTCGGCCAGCGCATCCTGCGCCGGCCGGCGTAGCAGCTTCAGGTTCAGCGCCACGTGGCTCACGCCTTGTTCCTGCTGATGGTAAAACAGCTCGACCAATGCATGGCGGCCGCTACGAACGCCATTGCGCACGAAGCGCATCGGCTCATCCGGGTCTTCGGCCAGGTCGAACATCGTGCCGTAGCCGTACGGGCGCACCCACTGCCCCGGCTCGTGGCTGGCGCGCCATGCCTCGATCAGTTGCGGCAGGCGGGTAAAGTCGCTCAGATGCCAGATCCAGCCGTCGCTGTGCCGGGCAATCCACGCCATGTCCTGGCGCGCCCGGCCAACAACGATCATCGGCAGGCGCGGCGCCGCCGGCTTGGGCACCAGGTCGATGCCCCCGTCGAGGTTGCCGTAGTGCGCCGTGCGCGCATGCGGAAAGTCCTGTTCAGTCACGGTCTTGATCAGGCCAAACGCTTCGCGAAAACGCTCGCCGCGGTTGTCGAAATCCAGGCCAAACGCCGGGTACTCGACGGGCCGGTCGCCGGTCGACAGGCCCAGCACCAGGCGCCCGCCCAGCAACTGATCGACGGACACAGCCTGCTTGGCCACGATCAATGGCTCGCGCAGCGTGGCCACGATGCCGGCCGTACCCAGCGCAATGCGGCTCGTGTGCGCTGCCAGAAAGCCCATGTACACCATCGGGTCGAGCACCTGGCCGGTGTCGCCGAAGTTGGGATCGTAGAACGGCACGTCGCGTAGCCACAGGGTCGAGAAACCGGCCTCATCGGCCATGCGCGCCATCGTCTGGTGATTGGCCAGTGTCGGAAACGGCGAGTCCGGATAGCCTTCGAGCGGCATGATGAAGCCGAAGGTCAGCTTGCCCGGCTTGAAGATACGCTGGTAGCCGGCGTGGCTTGCCAGTTCGGCCGGCAACGGGCCAATGGGTGCGAGTGCCATGATCGTTACGCCTTGACTGCCGGGGTCATACGCCCGACCAGGCTGGTCGCCAGCGCAGCCAGCACGGCAATGCCGGCAGCCACATAACCGACATTGCCCGCGCCCCAGTTGGCCACTGCAAGGCCACCGATCACGGCGCCCAGCGCGATGCCGCCGTTGGCCGCCGATACATTGATCGTGCCGGCCAGCGCCTGGGCACCGGTTGCCGCCTTCATCACACGGATCTGGCAAATCGGATACAGCGCGGTATTAGCGATACCCCACACGCCCAGCGCGATGGCAAAGCCAATGCTCAGACCGGCGAACAGCATCGACGCGGCCATGCCGGCTGCCAGCACGAGGCTGAAGATGGCGGTGGTGGCCAGCGGTTTCTGGTCAACCCAGAGGCCACCCAGCCAGTTACCGATCAGGCCCACTGCACCAAAGCCCATCAGCCACCAGCCAACCTGCGCCGGCGCCACGCCGGCCGATTTCTCCAGCATCTCGGCCAGGTAGGTGTAACCCGTAAACATGGCGGTGAACACCAGGATCGACAGCGCCACGTTGGCCATGAAGAACGGGCTTTTCAGGATCTTTGCCTGTTCGCGCATGGCAACCGGCTGCGACGCACGCACCGTTGGCATGCTGAAGAACATCAGCACGGCCACCAGCAGCGACAGCGCGGCCAGCAGGCCGAACGCGCCACGCCAGCCGATGGCGTCTGCCGCCAGCGTGCCGAGCGGAATACCAAACAGCATCGCGGCCGAAATGCCGAGATACACGGTCGAGACGGCACGACCGGCTTTTTCAGGACCGGCAATCTGGGCTGCGGTGTCGCTGGCGGTGCCCCAGAACACGGGCAGCGCCAGTGCCGGCAGCAGGCGCGCCAGCGCCAGCACCCAGATGTTTTGCGCGACAGCGGCCAGCGCATTGGTTGCTGCAAACAGCACCAGCACGGCGACGAACAGCTTCTTGCGGTCGACATTGGCCAGCCACGCCGTCAGAAATGGGCCGCACACCATGACGACCACGGCGAACAGCGTCACGAGCTGGCCCGCCGTGGCCACCGTGATGGACAGGTCACGCGCCAGTGCCGGCAGCAAGCCGACGATCAGGAATTCGGTGGTGACGATCACGAACGCGGCGATGGCCAGAATCGTGATGGAGAGTGTGCCGCCAGTCGCCTGAGGCTTGTCCGCCATCGTATCGACGGTGGTAGTAGATGAATTGGGCATTGCGAAAAACTCCTGTAATTATCTGACTGTCATCATATAAGAGATAAAAATTCGCATGTTGGATAAGAATTCCTGCATCATATGGAATAAATTTCCAGGAGATAGCCAATGACACCTGCAGAACGCCTCAAAGGCCTTGAAACCTTCGTTGCCGTGGCCGATGCCGGCAGTTTTACGGCGGCCGCCGACCGGCTGAACCTGACCAACTCCGCCGTCGGCAAGGCCATCGCCCGGCTTGAAGGGCGATTGAAACGGCCGCTGTTCGACCGCACCACGCGCAAGCTCGAGATGACGGATGCCGGCAATGTCTTCTACAAGGTCTGCGTGCGCGTGCTGGACGAACTCGAAGCGGCCGAGCGGCTGCTGGCGCATGACCATATCGCCCCGTCGGGCCGGCTGCGCGTGGACATGCCGGCCACCTTCGGCCGCATGCACGCCGTGCGGTCGCTGCTGGCGTTTGCCGAGCAGTATCCGCAGGTGCAGCCGCACGTGTCGTTCACCGACCGCTTCGTGGATCCGGTCGAGGATGGTCTGGACGTGGTCGTGCGCATCGGCGGCTCGGACACCTGGCCGGCGGCGCTGTGCTACCAGCACCTGGGTAACGAAGAACTGGTCTTCTGCGCGTCGCCCGCCTACGTGGCGCGGCACGGCGCGCCAAAGACGCTGGAAGCGTTACTTGGCCACGACGCCATTCTGTACGGCCGCGCCGACGGCAGCACGAGTCCGTGGCTGATCAAGGATGGCGCCCTGCCGCTGGCACGCCAGCACGTGAACGGGCGCATCATATTGGGACAGGCCGAGGCCGAGGTCACGGCCGTGGAGATGGGACTGGGCATCGCGCAACTGGCAACCTGGCTCGTCGAGCAGCAGCTGCGCGACGGCAGCCTGGTGAAAATCCTGCCCGAGCTGGCCACGTCCGGCCTGCCGCTGTATCTGGTGTGGCAGCGCAGCCGCCAGCACGCACCCAAGGTAACGGCGCTGATCGCGCACTTTGCGCAGACGCTGACGATCCGGCCTGCGGCGACCGACGCAGCGGATAACGCAGCAAGTAAGGCAGCAGGCGCGCTAGCGCCGCAGCCTGTCGCGCCAGCCTGACGGGGTGACGCCGACACAGCCCTTGAAGCGCCGCGTCAGGTGGCTCTGGTCCGCAAAGCCGCATTCGGGCGCCACCGCCGCGAGCGGCATGCCGCCCCGGATCAGCGTGCAGGCATGGGCGACGCGCACCGAATTGAGGTACACGTGCGGCGGCGTGTGATACGCGGCGCTGAACGCGCGCGTGAGATGTGCGCGCGACACGCCGGCCACGGCGGCCAGGTCGGCCACCGTGATATCGCGCTGGAAGTACATGCGGATATAGTCCCTGACTTGCGCCATGCGCGCATCGGCGGCGAATGCGCCGGCCCGGACAACCGGTGCGCCGGGACGCTCGCCATGGCGCGCCAGCATCGTGCCAAGGAACGCACGCAGCAGCGTTTCCGCCCGCAGCGACTCGGCAGGCGTTGCCAGCAAATTGCTGGACAGCTGCGCAAACGTCGCCGCCATCTGGTGGTCAGTTACGCATGGCCGCGTGAAATACCGTCCATCGGCGCGCTCGCCCTCGGGCGCGATGCAGCTTGCCACGAACGCATCCGGCACATACCAGATCGCATAGCGGAACCCGTCGGCGGTGCCGGCGCTGCCATCATGGTCTTCATCCGGATTGAACAGGACCAGGTCGCCCACCTGGCTGTCGTACTGCGCGCCCTTGCAGCGAAACCGCTGCACCCCGGCGGTGGTCACGCCGATCGCGAATCCATCGTGGCTGTGGCGCTCGAACGCGTGATCGGTGAAGCTTGCCTGCATCAGCGTGACGCCGCCCGCCAGTGCCGAAAAGGTGGTGTCGTTCACTAGCCGGGCGGGTGCGGGGTGCATGCGACAATTGTACAAGACCCCTGCCCGCCCGCAGGCGCACCATGGCGTTTTCACTTTTTCACTTAAGGAGAACGCATGAGCGCTGCAATCGACCTGGCCGCCAAACTTTCCACATTCAACGAAGCCTGGCAACCGCGCACGGTCAGCCTGTTCAACGGTCACGACGTCATGGTGGCCAAATTGCGTGGCGACTACCACTGGCATGTGCACGACGATTCGGACGATTTTTTCCTGGTGCTCGCCGGTAGTCTGGAGATCGATCTCGACGACGGCACGACCGTGACGCTGGGGCCGGGCCAGCTGTACGTCGTACCGCAAGGCGTGCGGCACCGGCCCCGCGCACCCCACGAAGCGCAGATCATGCTGATCGAGCGCACTGGCACGCCCAACAGCGGCGACCTTGCCACGGCGGCCCCGCGCCGCGTCATCTAGCGTCATTACAGAACAGGCTGATTTTCTATTTTGTGTTAAAAACAAGGCAACTGAATCAATTTTGCATTCAGTTGAACAATGTATCGAACAACACTACTTGCTTAGGAATTACCATGAAATCTACCAGCCTGCTCTCTTCCGCCCTGATTGGCGCCGTCGCCAGCGCCCGCTCGATGACCCCGATGGCCACGCTTGCCGCCGCACGCCTTGCCGGCCGCAACACGTCGGGTAACCTCATGCTGCTGGATCGCCCGCTGTTCAAGTACGGTGCACTGGCCATGGGCGCCGGTGAACTGTACGGCGACAAGATGAAGTCGGCGCCGGACCGCACCGTGTTCCTCGGCCTGCTGGCACGCATTGCCAGCGCCGGCATCGCCGGTGCGGCGCTGGCGCCAGAAGGTCGTGAAAAGGCAGGCGCTGCGGTTGCCGTCGCAACTGCCGTGCCACTCGCGTATGCCACGCTGGCCGCCCGCAAGCAGGCGATTGCCAAGATCGGTCAGACCCGCAGCGGCCTGATCGAAGATGCGCTGATCGTCACGGCAGGCATTGCCGTGGTGGCGCTGGCAACGCGCGCTGCACGCGACTACTGATCATGCAGCGGTGCCGGCGTCAGCCGCCGGCCCGCTTTGCCCGATGCCCGAGTTTGGCGAGTGCCTGCAGAACGGTGTCGCAATGGTCACCCTGCACTTCGATCACGCCGTCCTTGACGGTCCCGCCGGCGCCGCAGGCAGTACGTAACTGCTTGCCAAGCATAGCCAGGGCCATCGGATCGAGCGCCACGCCCTTGACGAGCGTGACGCTCTTGCCGCCCCGCCCCTTACTTTGCAACGACACACGCACATTGCCGTCGCCGACTGGCGCAGCACTTGCAGCTGTCTTGCACGTGCACTGCGCCACAGGCTGGCGACAGGCCGGGCACATGCGGCCCGTTTCCGTGGAATAGACGAGACCGCCGTTCGAACTGCGCATGGCGATTAGTCCAGCCGCTTGAGGCGCTGCCCCATGATGCCCCAACGGCAATCGACGCCGTCGACCCGCCCCACCAGCGCCCAGCCGGTACCGATCTTTTCGACGGTGACGCGGCTCTCGATTTCCTTCGCAAGCTTCTCGGCCCAGCCAGTGGCGGCGCCCTGCCCCTTGAAGAGTTCCTTGCCGTCGTAAATCACGGTTGCATCGAAGACGGACATGGCGAATATGGTCATTGCTTCCTCTGGACTTCTGAACGAAAGCAGCATCCTACCACCAGCGCCAGGTCGGCCGACACCGGTGCTACGTGCGGCGGCGGGCGGCCATGAGCCCGGCCATGCCAAGACCAAGGAGGAGCATCGTGGCCGGTTCCGGCACATCGGTTACGTTGGCAAGTGTTGCAGTCCCGCCGTTCAGGCCCGTGATGACCGTACTGTAGCTGCCAGCGCTGGCGTTGCTGAATCCTGTTTCGACCAGAAAGTAATCGATCCCGGCGGACAAGGCAATCGTGAATCCAGCCTGGCCGAAGCTGCCGATGGTGAGATCGTCATTCAGCGCGATCAGGTTCGCCAAGGGTGAGGAAGCAGCGAATGCATTGGCGTACAGCACGAGATAGTTGTCCCAGCCGGCTGGCACCAGGCTTTGACTGAAGAACGTGTAGTTGCCGGTCTGGTCGACCCGGATGCGGTTGACATCGTAGGCGACATTGGTGCCTACCCCACTGAGCGTGGTGGTACTCAGCGGACGGTTCCATGTCGGGCCACCGACCGTCGTGTCGGTGAAGGTGAGCGTACCGGCTTGCGCCAGCGTCGCGCCGAAAAGGCCGATCGCCAGCATGGCGGCGTTGGTTGCCTGGCGCACCAGAGTAGAACGGTAAGACATAGTCATGGCAGATCCTGTAAAAAGCTTGCGTTGTGTCAAAGGGAAACTTGATCGAGCACACGCTACAGAGCAATTACCGTGCCGTTATTCCAGGCGCTTGATTTCTATCGTATTTACATTTTCAAAAATACTGACTGTAAAGAATCCCGACGGATTCCCGGTTGCTGCAAGTCTGGAACAGGCTGGTTCCGGTTGATCGCTGCACGTCAGCGCAGCACGGCCAGCCTGACTTTCTTGCCCTTGCGGAAGGTATAGATCGTCATCGCGGCGTCACGCAAGTCGCCCTTCCGATCGAAGGCGATGCTGCCAGTAACGCCCTCGTGCCTGATCGCGGCCAGCGCCGGCAGGAACTTGGCTGGATCGCTTGAATTTGCGCTCTGCATCGCTTTCGCGAAGACCATCACCCCATCGTAGGCATACGGCGCATATGACTGTACCGGGAGCTTGTAGCGCTGCTGGTAACGCTGTGTGAACGCATTCAGGCCCGCTTCCTGTGCGGCACCAACCCCGCCCGCCACGACGCAGTAGACCTTGTCGTCGACCAGCGCGTCGCCGGCCAGCAGCGGCATTTTTTCCGAGCAGACGCCATCGCCCGAAATAAGCTTGGCGCGCAGACCGAGCGCCTTCATCTGCTTGAGCATCGGGCCGGCCACGGCGTCCATGCCGCCATAAAAAATCACGTCCGGATCGCGCGCGCGGATCTGGGTCAGGATGGCGCTGAAATCGGTTGCCTTGTCGCTGGTGAACTGGCGGCTGACCACGCTTGTGCCCGCCCCCGCTTTCTTGACGCCCTTGACGAATTCGTCCGCCAGTCCCTGGCCGAAGGCCGTGCGGTCATCGATCACGGCAATCTTTTTTGCTTTCAGCGTGCCGAGCGTATACGTGGCCAGCGTGCGGCCGATCAGGTTGTCATTGGCAACAACGCGAAACGCCGTCCTGAACCCCTGGCTGGTGTAGACGGGCGTCGTGGCCGCCGGTGAAATCTGCGGGATGCCGGCATTGGCGTAGATTTTCGAGGCCGGCACGGTCGTGCCTGAATTAAGGTGCCCCACGACGGCCGCCACCTTCGCATCGACCAGCTTTTGCGCGACCGTTGTGCCAGTGCGGGGATCGGCGCCGTCGTCCTCGGGCTGCAAGACCCATTGGACCTTGCTGCCATCAAGCACAATACCTTTCGCGTTGAGGTCATCGATCGCCATGCGGGCGCCGTTTTCGATGTCCTTGCCCGCATGGGCGCTGGGGCCGGACAGCGGCGACACCGTACCGATTTTGACTTGCACAACCTTGCCTGCAGGCTGGGCCTGGGCAAGCGGTACAACGGCAAGGACAAGCGAGGATGCAGCGGCGAAGACAGGGAAATGCATGACGGGCCTTATGAAGATGCGCTTAGCGCTGTGGCGCCATCAGGTCGAGCAGGATCGCCGTCTCGGCCTTGATGGTATTGGTGAGCGTTGGCTTCAGATCCGGCGCCCATTGCGGCGAGTGGGTGCCCGGCAAGGGCTTGCCAGCCTTTTTCGCTGCCTCGAGACGGCCGGCATCGACCGCGCCCACGTGCAGCAGCAGCGCCTTGACACCGGGCTGCTGGCCATACATGGCGAAGTCTTCGGACGTCATCTTGGCCGGCATTTCTTTCACAAAGTCCGGGCCAACGGCCTGCTCGACCGCCTTGACGGCGCGCGCCACCAGTTGCGGATCGTTGACCACCGAATCGGTGCCGGTCTTGACTTCCACCAGCGGCTCCTTCGGCGCGCCGGCGGCAAGCGCTTCGCCCTTGGCTTCGCGGGCGATGCTGGCCAGCACGCGCTGGCGCACTTCGGGCCGGAAGGTGCGCACCGTCAGCGCCAGCTTGACCTGGTCCGGCACGATATTGGCCTGGGTACCGCCCTGGATGCTGCCGACCGTGATCACGACCGGGTCGAGCGGATTGTTTTCGCGCGAGATCAGGGTCTGCAGCGCCATCACCAGCCGCGCCGCCATCACCACCGGGTCGCGCGTCTCGTGCGGCACGGCGCCATGGCCACCCTGCCCGAACATCGTGATGGTGACGGTATCGGCCGAGGCGCGGAACGGCCCGGCGTGCCACATGACCGTACCCGATGCCATCGACGCGTCGTCATGCATCGACAGCGCGTAATCCGGTTTCGGGAAGCGCGTGAAGAGACCGTCCTTGAGCATGGCGGCGGCGCCGGTCAACGCTTCTTCGGACGGCTGCCCGATCAGCATCAGGGTGCCGCTCCACGCCTTGCGGTTCTCGGCCATCAGTTTTGCCGTGCCATACCAGGCGGCCATGTGCAGGTCGTGGCCACAGGCGTGCGCTACCGGCACGGTGTCGCCAGCGGCATTTTTCGTCGTGACCTTGCTGGCAAACGGCAGGCCGGTCTTTTCCAGCACCGGCAGCGCATCCATCTCGGTGCGCAGCATCACGGTCGGCCCCGGACCATTCTTGAGGATGGCCACGACGCCGGTGCCACCGACGCCGGTAGTTACCTCGAAGCCGAGCGCCTTGGCCCGTTCGGCCAGCTTGGCCGCGGTCTTGTGTTCCGCAAAGCCGAGTTCGGGATTGGCGTGCAGGTCACGGTAGAAGGCTTCGAGCTTGGGAAAGTCGGCCGCCAGCTGGGTGTCGAACGGCGCCGGAAGCGACGCGGCGTGCGCGCCAACCTGGGACAGGCCAGCGAGCAGGCTGGCGGCGAGGATAGTGCGGCGGAAGGTGCGTGAAAATGACATCGTGACTCGCTTCGAAAGTTGGGAAGAGGCAGTTCCGATTCATTCTACCTGCATGCTGCCGCGCACGATTACCTGGCAAATCGGGGGTGATTCGACACCGAGCGGTGTGAAAACTTATGCCTGCTCCTGCTGGAACTGGTCGCGCTGCATCGCGATTTCCTGTATATAGCCCTCGAACTCGGCTGACGTTTCCACGCGCCGCACGACCTGGTCGTTGCTGTCTTCTACCGTGAAGGTGCCGCCGCTTTCCAGCACGCCGAGAATGGCGGCGCGCACGTTGTCCAGCGATGCATCACTGCCTGTCGTCGCCAATGCGGTCCAGGTGTCCTGGTCGATCGCGACGTTATTCTCAAGAAATTTAAGGTTGAACATCATGGTGTTTGTACTCCGGAAGGAAATGGAAACCCAACATAGCATGGACACGGCAGCCGCACGCTTGCAGACGGCTGTACCGAATCGGGGGACGCATCGACAAGCTTGGAGCGGCTGCTGGCTGGCTCAATCAAAGGATTTGGTGGTACCGACGTCGTTATCTGCCCGGAGCACAAAGCGCAAACTGTAATTGTCCAGCGTCCCCGGCAAGCGCGCCAGGTCCAGCCGCCCCTGCTGCGACGGCGTCAGCCCGTGGATCCCGTCATCCTCGTCAATCAGCGCGCCCAGCATCACGCTGGTCAGCATCAGCACCAGATTGCGCGCCGGGCACATCACCGGCCCGCTGCTGAACGGCACCAGCGGCCAGTCGCGGTCCTGCACATCGCGCACCTTGTCATCCTTCAGCCACAGCTCGGGCGCAAAGCGGTCGGCGCAGTCCATGCGCTCATCATCGCGGTGGAAGAACGGCGTGAACAGCAGGATGCCGGTTCCCTCGGGCATCGTGCCCCCTTCCCACTGCGTCGCGCGTGTGCTCTGGCGCAGGATCGCCGGCGTTGTCGGCCACAGGCGCAGCGACTCCAGCACGGTCGAGCGCAGGAATGGCAGGTACTGGCGTTCGATGCCGGGATGACTGCGCAGCTCGGCGCGGGCGCGCGCCGCTTGGTCCGGATGCGCGGCCAGCAGCGCCAGGGCGCGGAAGGTGGCCATGCCGGCAGCGTCGAACGCGAACAGCCATTGTGGCACCTGGTGGTTGGCCATCGTGTCGCCGCTCTGGGGCACGCTGGCCGCGACGGCCGCCAGGCTGCCCGGCTCGGCACGGTCGAGATAACCCTGGATGCGCGCCAGGAAGCGTGATCGCAGGCCGGTCTTCTTTGGATGCATGAAGGACCAGTTGGCCGCCTTGCGCAACTCGATGATCATGTCGCTGATGGTCTGGTCGCCGGCAGCAGCGTCGCCGAACACAACGCGCCGCACCATGCGCGTCCAGCCGGCGTTGAAGATGTCCCAGTCGAGCTCGCCCTGGGTACGGGCCTTGGCCAGCAAGCGCCCTGCTTCGTCGTCGACCACCGGCAGGAATTTATCGACCATGTGGTGCACCGCGCGTTCATGCTCGAGCACGTCTTCGTTGAAGCGGCGCCGTGCAGTCCGCTCGGGACATTGCGAGATCAGCGAACCGTGCGGTTCAAAGTGCGACAACGCGGCGCGTTTTTCGCTGCTGGCGGCAGAAAACGGTTCGGGCGACTCGTCCAGCACGCGCCGCGCGTGTTCGGGCGTCAGGATGACCGCCTGCTTGCGGATCGGCAGCGGCAGCATCAGCGGGCCGCTGCCATATTTGTTGCGCAGCTTTTGCATGCGCCCGATCGCGCGCCGGTCGAGCTCCAGTCGTTCGGCCAGCGCCACCACGGCCGGGCGGCGGATGATCACGCCCTTGGCAAACGTCGGGGCCAGCACGTCCACGGCCAGGGCCAGCGTGTCGAGCACACCGGCGGTCGGCAGCTCGCCCTCGCGGGTGCCTGGGGCGCCGCGCGCGCGCGTCATCAATCTGGTGGCGACCAGGCCGCCAGCCAGGCCAAGGGCACCTGCGAGCAGCAGGTTGCGATGGTGTTTGTTCATCTCAGCATCTCTTTCAAAACAGCGTGTTAAGCGGCGCTCTCCGGCTCCGGTCCGCGCGTCTTGCCCGCCGGCGGCTTGAGCTTGACCACCCGGCCGCTACGCGCCGATTCGTAGATCGCATCCATGATGCGCTGGTCCTGCAGCCCCTCCTCACCCGGCGTGTGCACGTCCTTGTTTTGCTGGATGCAGCTGGCGAAGTGGTCGATCATCAGCGTGAACTGGTTGGTTTTGCCGGCCGGGATCTCGGTGGTCTGGTCCTTGCCATCGACCACGCGCGTGATCCGCAGCTTGTTGCCGTGATAGGCGTAAGCAGGATCCATGTCGGCCCACGCCTCAAACCCGTTCAGGCGGAACATCTGCGACTTGTGCGCCGAATAGTTGGTGCTGCAGGTGGCCGAAAAGCCGCTTGGAAAGCGCAGGACGAACTGGCACGATTCCTCGACTTCGCGAAAGCGCGCGTCGCCTGGCGTCGACCAGATGCTGCCGAATACCTCGGTCGGTTCTTCGCCGCTGAGAAAGCGCGCGGCATTGATGCAATAGATGCCGATGTCCGGCAGCGCGCCACCGCCCGCCATCGCCTTCTTGAGACGCCAGTGCTGCGGGTCGCCCATATTCTGCGAGTTGACCGAGTTGAATTCCTTCAGCGCGCCCAGCTTTTTGTCGCGGACCATTTTGATCAGCGTGCGATCGAGCGCTTCGTACTGGCTGCGGTAGGCAATCATCAACTGGCGCCCGGCCTTGCGGCAAGCCTCGATCATCTGGCGGCACTCGGCGGCGCTGTTGGCCATCGGCTTTTCGCACAGCACGTGTTTGCCGGCACGCGCTGCACGCACGGTGTACTCCAGATGCAGATGATTGGGCAGCGCGATGTAGACGCTTTTCACGTCCGGCATCTGGGCCAGCTTGTCGTAGTCCTTGTAATCGAGCACTGCGCTCTCGGGGATGTTGTACTGGCGGGCGACCTTCAGCCCCTTGTCACGGTCCCCTGTGACCAGCGCCACGACTTTCGCATGCTTGCTTCGCTGGAAAGCGGGCAGCATCTCGTCGATGGCGATGCGGCCCAGGCCCACCACGGCAACGCCCACCCGCTCATCCCACGAATCGCCCGGCGGCTCGGTCTTCTCGGGCTTTTCGGACTTGTCGAAGATGGGCGGAAAGCTGACCCGGTTCTGTTCGCTCGCCGCGGCTTGCAGCGCCGGCGTGGACAGGGCGGCCATGGTACCGACATAGCGCAGAAAATCGCGGCGCGGCGGCTGATCGTGCTTCATGAGGATTCCTTTCGCGTAGAGGGAATGGATCCTCGCACGCGATTCGGAACAGCAGCGCTCGCTTGCCGGGAAGAAAACCGATCGCGGCTGGATGAGCCTTGTCAGCGCACACCGGTGTCAGTTATCGGGTGACGCGCCCACGATGAATATCTTTTGCAATGTCGCTTCCAGTGACAGCAGTGAAAATGGTTTTTGAATGAACGCGTCGATTGGCGGCGCAGAATATTCGGGCAGCTCGACTGCGGCGGCCATGATCACTTTCAAATGAGGCTGGATCTTTTTTGCGTCGATCGCATAGCTCGGCTCGCCAAGCAATGTGGCGCCCGGGCTGATCATCATGGCGTCAAACACCATCACCTCAAGCATTTTGAGGCCTCGAACGGGTGACGATGCGCCCAACCCCGAGTGGCCCAGTGCCGTCACCAGATCGAGAATGGTTTCGCGAATGAGAAGGTCTCGTTCGACGATCAAGACATAGCATCGCATGAATCGGCTTTCTTGATGAGTAGTGGTCGAGCTTACTCTCATGGCGCGCAAAAAGCGGCCGATCTCAGAATATCAGCAAGTTTTCCTTTTTGGCCACATCATGCGGCCGGCAATAACCCGCGTCCTGCACAATACCCGCTGCGCGACCGCTCGCCTCGATGGTCACGGTCACCGTGAACTGATCACCCCATTGCAGCTTGTAATAGCTGGCCCTGGGCCAGGATAGCGGTGCAAAGTCAAGCGCAATACGTGCGACGGTAATGTCCGCGAACGGGATACGCGAGCGCTGTGCCAGCGTCGCAAGGAGCCGGCAATAGCGCTCGAACACATCTGAACATTGTGCAGACGCAGGCTGCGCGGATAACGTCAGCAAGTCGAGTACGACTGTGGTCTGACGGTGCTGGTCGGCCAGTGAACGCAGTTTGCCAATCGCCCAATGGCCATCCAGGTCATTGTTTCGGCTAATGAATGAACCGCAAAGACCATTGGCGATATTCGTCAGGCGTTTCTTTGCTGGCATACCCCCACCCTCTCAGCGGAATCGATCGCACACCCGGACCATCACTTCTCGTCAGCGATCCACCGGTCGACCTTTTTCTCAAGAATCGCCAACGGCAATGTGCCTTCGTTGAGTACCACTGCATGGAAGGCCGGCAGCGAGAATTTGGGTCCCAATGCTTTTTCAGCCTTTGCGCGCAGTTCCTGGATCTTGATGGCGCCAATCTTGTAGCCAAGCGCCTGGCCCGGCCACACCATATAACGCTCGATCTCGATGCGCGCGACCGGCTCGGTATAACCCAGCGTCTCGCGCATGTACTGGATGGCTTGTTCGCGCGTCCAGCCTTTTGCATGCATCCCGGTATCGACCACCAAACGTACGGCGCGCAGCATTTCGTCGTTCAGGTGACCGAACCAGTCTTCGGGTCTGTCGTACAGGCCCATCTCCTTGCCCAGTGTTTCGGCATACAGGGCCCAGCCTTCGATGAACGCGTTACTGAAATAGAATTGACGAAATGGCGGCAGGCCCAGCTCCTGCGTCAGCGCGAGGTGGAAGTGATGGCCGGGCTGGCCTTCGTGCAGGAACAGTGTGACCATACCGGTGCTGCCATATTCTTTCGGATCGTTGACCACCGCCCAGAACACACCGGGCCGCGAACCATCGTCTGCAGGCGGTGTGTAGTGGTCGGAGGCGGTCGCGCGCGTGAGTTCCGGTTCGAGCCGGATGTCCAGCGGCACCTTGGGCCGCAGCGAGAACAAGGCTGGCAGCTTGGCATTGAGCTGCGCGTTAAGTTTCTGGTAGGCGTCGAGAATCTCGCCTTCGTTCTTGAATGGCTTGTACTTTGCCTGCTTGCCCACCCACACCGGCAGACCCGCGACAGGGCCCTGATACCCCATCTGCGGACCGATGCGGGCAAACTCCTGCTGGATGCGCGCTACTTCGCGCAGACCGAGCTGGTGGATCGCTTCGGGCTGCAGATCGGTCGTGGTCATGCTGGCGACGCGGGCCCTGTACCATTCGGCCCCGTTCGGCAGCGCGGCGTAGCCGGTACTGGTGCGGGAGACTGGCAGGTAGTCATGCTCGAGGAAATCTGCAAGGCGTTTCACCGCTGGATTGAGCTTGCCGGCAATCGTGGCACGGTAGGCGGCCTTCAATCTGGCCTTGTCAGCCGGCGCAAAACTGCCCGGAAAATTCTTGACCGGCGTGTAATAGATGCTGTCCTCGGCGCTCGCGGCAACGAGCTGCCTGAATTGCGGCAGCGTGGAATCCATCACCGCCTTGGGCAACACGATGCCCTGCTTCATTCCCGCGCGCATATTCGCAATGGCCTGATCGATCCACGGCGCGAGCTGATCCAGGCGGCTCAGATAAGCGCGATAGTCTTTGACGCTATGCAACGGCTGCGTCCCTTCGCCGGTCGACATATTGGCCATGGCGACCGGGATGCTTTCCATCTGATCCAGCGGCAACAGGTGGTCGGGAAAGGCGGCCAGGCGAAGGTTGCTGGCAAGGTCGTAGTCGAGCATGTCCCACGTGATCCGGTCGCGTGGCGACAGCCGCTCACGATGCAGACCCTGTAGCTGGGCAAGCATCTTCTTGTAGACGATAACTTGTGCCGCGCGTTGCCGCGGGCCGATGGCCATGCCCAACTGGCTCAGATAGCGGCTATCGCCAATATCGCTCGCCATGAGCGGATTGAAGCGCGCCAGCGCATTCCAGTAGTTGTCGGCAAGCGCGTTCAGACGTTGCGATTCTGTCGCTGCACTGGCAGTGTTTTTACTGTCGGATGCACCGCCCGCCGCGTACGCCGGCATGCAGGACAGGAGGCAGGCAGCGAACAGGCCGCGGCAGAGGATGCGTTTCATTGGTGGTCTTGTCAAATGGGCGTCAGCCCACGGTCAGTTATGGATGTACTTGGTGTACACGTCGCTGAAATCGCGCTTGGTGTAGGTATCGAGCATTGCCGTATTCAACGCCGTCAGCAATTCATCGAACTGGCTGACCAGGCCACCGGCGCCCGGTGCGATATTGAGCTTGTGCACCGATGCGGTGGCGTCCAATGTGCGCAGCGCGTTGTTGCGGCATACCGCATCGCGTTGCTGCTGCTTGCCGATCGAGATCAAGGCTTTATAGATGTCCTTGAGCTGTTCGATAAAGGCTTTCTTGACGTCGATGGAGAACTTCGTGTCGTCCAGATTGAATTTGAGCTCGATATCCATATCGAGCGTGCCGGCTGTTTCGATGGTCACGCCGCTGATCTGGTGCGACGCGTAATCGTAGCGCTTGATCGCGCGCTTCGACGAGATGGCCGAGTCGCCATCCACATGGATCAGGCCAAGATTGGTAAAGCAGTATTCGTCTTTCTTGCTTTTGATGAGAAAGAAGATCTGCTCACCGTCTTCGGTGAACAGGTAGTCATCAGCATCGACATTGCCGTAGTCGGCCGGGCCGACAATGACGCCGATATCGCTGATGCCGAGTGCTTCTGCCGCCATACGCTTGAACATGATCGCCTTCCTGTGTGGTGAGAAAAAAAAGATACGTTACCACCGTTTATTCGGGCACCCCAAGAATCACGCTCGACGCCTTGAACAAGGCGGTTGTAGCCAGCCCTTCCACCAGCCCCAGCGTATCGACACTCTCGTTGGTCACGGTCGCGGCAACCGTGCCGCCACCACCGAGCGCAATCACGACCTCGGCATTGACGGCGCCACGCGTCAGGCGCGCGACGGTGCCGGCCAGCTGGTTGCGCGCCGACAGCCGCACGCCCTCGCCCGCCGTCATGACGATCACCGACGACGATTTGATCAGGGCAAACACTTGCCGCCCCGGAGTCAGCGCCAGGTTGTCGGTGCTTTCGCGCGTGACGATGGCGACGATCTTCTGCCCGCCTGCGATGGCAAGTTCGATCTCGTCATTGACCGCGCCCGGCACCACGCGCGTGACGGTGCCGAAGAACTGATTGCGCGCGCTCGTTCGCATCTTGAACCTCGTAAATAGGGCGACATCGTCGGCCACGCCCTCTGCCTGCCGATTGAGTCGTTCCAGAAAATCATGGTGCAGTTGCTCGACCATGGTGAAGTTCTCGACCAGTTGCGCGCCGCGCGCCGTCAGCCGCGTGCCGCCGCCGCCCTTGCCGCCGGTCGAGCGCTGCACGAGCGGTTCGCCGGCCAGGTTGTTCATCGTGTCGATCGCTTCCCACGCCGCCTTGTAGCTCAGGCCGACCTGTTTTGCGGCCGCCGTGATCGAACCGCATTGCGCGAGCGCTGCCAGCAAGCCGACCCGGTTGGTGCCGCCGAGCTGTTCGCCACCCACCGTCATCCAGACGGTGCCCTCGAGAGCGATGTGCCTGTCATCCATGTGCGCTCCAGAATCCGTTATATACTTGCGACTATAGCGCTTTTTACGACTAAGGAACGACATGAAATACCTTCCCGGTGTGCTCGCCGTGGTGACTTGCCTGGGAACGGCCCATGCTGGCGAAGTCCAGGTGGCGGTGGCCGCCAATTTCGCGGGCCCGATGGAAAAGCTGGCCGCGCAATTTCAGAAGGACACGGGCCACAAGGCCGTCGTCGCCAGTGGCGCCACCGGCAAATTCTATGCGCAGATCCGCAACGGCGCGCCGTTCGAGGTGCTGCTGTCGGCCGATGATGAAACGCCGGCGCGGCTGGAAGCCGAAGGCCAGGCCGTCGCCAGGAGCCGCTTTACCTACGCGGTCGGGCGCCTCGTGCTGTGGTCGGCCAAGGCCAACTACGTCGACGCAACCGGCGCCGTGCTCAAGACGGGCGACTTCACGCACCTGGCCATCGCCAATCCGAAGACGGCCCCGTACGGCGCGGCGGCAACGGCCGTCATCGACAAGCTGGGCTTGACCGCGCGCCTGCAACCACGCCTGGTCCAGGGCGAAAACATCGCGCAAGCCTTCCAGTTCGCCAGCACGGGCAATGCCGAACTGGGCTTCGTGGCGCAGGCACAGGTCTGGCGCGATGGCAAATTCACGGCCGGCTCGGGCTGGATCGTTCCCGCGACGATGCACGCGCCGATCCGCCAGGATGCCGCGCTGCTGATCCGCGGCGCGAAAAACCCGGCCGCGCAGGCGCTGCTGGACTATCTGCGCACTGACAAGGCCAAGGCGCTGATCCGCGCCTACGGCTACGAAGTCTAGGCACATGCTGGACGCGTCCGATTTCGCCGCGATCTGGCTGACGCTCAAGCTCGCGACCCTCGTCACGCTGCTGTTGCTGCTGTTCGGCACGCCGCTGGCATGGTGGCTGGCGCGCACCCGCTCGCGCGCCAAGCGCGTCGTCGGCGCGCTCGTCGCCCTGCCCCTCGTGCTGCCGCCCACCGTGATCGGCTTTTACCTGCTGCTGGCGATGGGGCCGAACGGCCCGCTCGGGCAACTCACCGGCGCGCTGGGCCTGGGCACGCTCGCCTTCACCTTCACGGGCCTCGTGATTGCATCGGTGCTCTATTCGCTGCCGTTCGTCGTGCAGCCCCTGCAGAATGCCTTCGAAGCCATCGGTGAACGCCCGCTCGAAGTGGCCGCCACGCTGCGCGCCGGGCCATGGGACACCTTCTGGTCGGTGGTCGTGCCGCTGGCGCGCCCCGGCTTCGTCACCGGCGCGATCCTGGGCTTTGCGCACACGATCGGCGAATTCGGCGTCGTGCTCATGATCGGCGGGAACATCCCCGACAAGACGCGCGTCGTTTCCACTCAAATCTACGATCACGTCGAAGCGATGGAATATGCGCAGGCCCACTGGCTGGCCGGCGGCATGCTGGTGTTCAGCTTTGTCGTGCTGCTTACCTTGTACACGCTGTATCCGCAGTCGATGCGGGGGACGCAGCGATGACGCCCATCTCGCTCGCATGCCGGATCGACCGCGGCGCGTTCAATCTCGATGTCGACCTGGCCCTGCCCGGGCGCGGCGTGACGGCGCTGTTCGGCCACTCCGGCTCCGGCAAGACCACGCTGCTGCGCGTGCTGGCGGGCCTGGAGCGCGTGGCCGGCGCCCGCGTCGCGCTGGGCAATGAGGTGTGGCAGGACGATGCGCGCAAGGTGTTCGTGCCGACCCACCAACGGGGTATCGGCTACGTGTTCCAGGAGGCGAGCCTGTTCCCGCACCTGTCCGTGCGCGCCAATCTCGAGTTCGGACGCAAGCGCCTGCGGCCCGCCGAGCGCCGCTTCGACCTGATGACGGTGGCCGAACTGCTCGGTATCGAACGCCTGCTCGATGCCAGTCCCGCCACGCTGTCCGGCGGCGAGCGCCAGCGCGCGGCCATTGCGCGCACGCTGCTCGCCTCCCCCCGCCTGCTGTTGATGGACGAGCCGCTCGCCGCGCTCGACATGCGGCGCAAACTCGAGATCCTGCCCTACCTCGAACGCCTGCACGACGAACTGGCGCTGCCGGTCGTGTATGTCAGCCACGCGGCCGACGAAGTGGCGCGCCTGGCCGATCATCTGGTGGTGCTGGAAGAAGGCCGGGTGCTGGCCAGCGGCCCGCTGGCCGCGACGCTTGCGCGGCTGGACCTGGCGGCAAATTTTCAGGACGATGCCGGTGTGATGATCGAGACCACGCTGCAAGCGCACGACGCTGATGGCCTGTCGAACCTGGCCTTTGCCGGCGGCGTGCTGCTGGTGGGCCAGCGTAACGCCGCCGTCGGCACCCGCGTGCGCTGCCGCATCCATGCACGCGATGTGAGCCTGGCGCTGGAGCGGCCACGCGGCAGCAGCATCACGAACATCCTGCCGGCACGGGTCGATGCGGTGGGCCCGAGCGGTACGCCCGGCCAGGTGCTGGTGCGCTTGCTGGTCGGTGAGACGGCGCTGCTGGCGCGGATCACCGAGCGTTCGCGGCGCGAACTGGCGATCGCGCCGGGGTGCGCGGTGTGGGCGCAGGTCAAGGCCGTGGCCTTGCTGGCCTGAGCCTGAACCAGGTTAGCCCCGCAGCGCCGCTTCCAGGTCCGACAACTCGGCCGGCTTGACCAGGTGCGCATCGAACCCGGCCTCGTGCGCGCGGCGGCGGTCTTCCGGCGAGCCGTAGCCCGTATGCGCCACCAGACGGATGTGCGCCAGTTGCGGATTGCTCTTGATGCGGCGCGCCACTTGGTAGCCATCCACACCGGGCAAGCCGATATCGAGCACGATCACGTGCGGCTCGTGGCGCGCGGCCAGCTCTTCGATCTCGTTGGCGTCGGCCGTGGTGTGCGCCTCGTAGCCCATCTCGGCCAGCAAAAAGCCCATCATCTCCATCGCATCGACGTTGTCGTCCACCAGCAGCACGCGCATGCCGCCGCTCTGCGACTCGGGGGTTGGCTGCGTTGCCGCCGCATCGTCGGCGCCAGCGCCGACATGCAGCAGCGGCAGGTCGACGGTGAACGTGCTGCCAAGGCCGATGCCCTCGCTGGTGGCCGACAGATGGCCGCCGTGCAGTTCGAGCAGGTGCGACACCAGCGACAGGCCGATGCCCAGGCCTTCCGGTGCGCGGTCGGGCGGCACCTCGACCTGGGTGAACATGCCGAAGATGCGCGGCAGGTTGTCCTTGGCGATGCCGATGCCGTTATCGCGCACCGAAATGCACACGCGCGCACCGTCGGTGATGCGCACGGCCAGGTGGATCTCGCCGCCGGTGGGCGTGAACTTGGCCGCGTTGTGCAGCAGGTTGCCGACCGACTGGGCCAGGCGCACCGGGTCGCCCGAGACCCAGATCTGGTGGTCCGGCTGCTCGACGCTCAGGTGATGCCCGCGCGCGTTGATCAAAGGCGCCGCCGTCTCGATGGCCTGGGCGATCACGCCGTTGATGTCGACTTCTTCATTGCGCAGCACGATTTTTCCTTCGGAGATGCGGGCCACGTCCAGCAGGTCGTCGACCAGGTGCGCCAGATGATCGACCTGGCGCGTGATCACGTCGCGTGCATGCGCCTGGCGCTCGGCCGCGCCTTCGCCGATGGCGCCCAGCAGCGCGGCCGCGTTGCGGATCGGGCTCAGGGGATTGCGCAGCTCGTGCGCCAGCGTCGCCAGAAACTGGTTCTTGTTGCTGTCGGCGGCACGCAGCAGCGCCTCCATCTCGCGCCGGCCCGTGATGTCACTGGTCACGCGCGCCACCCGCACCACCTGGCCGCGCGCATCGCGCACCGGGAACACGCGGTCGCGCACCCAGCGCACCTGGCCGTCAGCGCCGGCGATGCGGAACTCGTCGTCGTAGTGGGCTTCGAATGCCACGCGCTCCCAGCGCGCGGCCATGCGCGCGCGGTCGTCCTGGTGCACGGCGGCGAGCCAGTCGTCAGGCTGCTGGCCCAGTGCCTCGGCGCTGCGGCCCCACACGGTGGCATACGCCGGGCTGACATACACGACCTCGCGCGCCGGCACCGAGAACATCCAGAACACGTCGTCGATGTTGTCGGTCAGCTGGCGGAAGCGTTCCTCGCTGTCACGCAGGTCGACCTGGATCTGGCGCATGCGCAGCAGCGCGTTGACGTTGGCGATCAGTTCATCGGCCTCGATCGGCGCGGCCAGGTAGTTGTCGGCGCCGCCTTCCAGGCCGCGGATCTTGTCGGCGCGGCCCGTCAGCGCGGCCGACGTCTGCAGCACCAGCACCGTGCTGCTGTCCGATTCGGCCTTGATGCGGCGGCACACTTCGATGCCGTTGATGTCGGGCAGCTTCACGTCGAGCAGCACCAGCGCCGGCAAGGTGTTGCGCACGATTTCCAGCGCGTCGGTGCCATTGGCCGCTTCCAGCACCTCGAAGCCGGCGCTTTGCAGGATGCGGGTCTTGGCGTAGCGCGCGCCGTCGTTGTCGTCAACGTTGAGAATCTGGGTCGGATGGGAGTTCATGATCCTGTGGTGTCAAATGCTGATGGCGTCGGCGCCAGGCTGCGCGGCAGGGTCAAGGTGAAGGTCGAACCGACACCGACGGTGCTGGCCACGTCGACCCGCCCGCCAAGCAGCTCGGCCAGCTTGCGGCACAGGGGCAGACCGAGACCGGTGCCCTTGCTGCGCCGTTGCAGCGGATGCTCGATCTGGCTGAATTCTTCAAAAATGAGTTGCAGGTTGTCGTGGCTGATGCCGATGCCGGTATCGGCCACGGCAAATGCGATCGTGTCTGCCTCGGGATCATGCGCGGCAAACACCAGCACCGAGCCCTGCTCGGTGAATTTCAGCGCGTTCGAAATGAAGTTGCGCAGGATCTGCGAAATCTTGCCTTCGTCCGAATACAGGGGCTCGTTCACGCCGGACGGCTCGAACACCAATTCGACGCGCGCCTCGTCCACCAGCGGGCGCAGCATGCCCTTGAGCGCGCGGAACAGGTTCTCGACCACTACCGGCTCGACCTGTACCTGCACCCGCCCCGCTTCGATCTTGGCCAGATCGAGCAAGTCATTCACCAGTTCGGACAAATCGTTGGCCGCGGTGGCGATGAAGCTCACCTGGCGCTCCTGCTCTTCGGTCAGGTCGCCGTCCATCCGGTTGAGCAGCAACTGGGCCAGCGCGCGGATCGATGACAGTGGCGTGCGCAGCTCGTGGCTCGTGTTGGACAGGAAGCGCGACTTCATTTCGTCTGCGCGGCGCAGGCGCTCGGCCTTGTCCTCGATCTCGGCGTACAGCGCCACGATGCCGCGGTTGGTGTCCTCCAGCTCGCGCGTGAGCGACATCAAGTCTTCCTGACGTTCGCGCAGCTCGGCCAGCGTCGACAGCAGCTCCTGGTTCTGCATCTGCAGCTCGTGCAGCGGGCTGGCGTCCGGGCTGTCGGCCAGGCGCACGCCGATTTCAGCCAGCCGCGCCGGCGTGATGCGCTCGTGCGCCGGCAGCGCCTTGCGCACCGTGACGTTGGCCGCACCGGTTTCGCCGGGGTCGACCTCGCACGCGTCCATCAGGCGATGCGCGGTAATGATCGCCAGTTCGCGCAGCGACTCGGGACCTGTCTCGCCGAACGTCGGGTCGCTTGAGCGGCCATTGCGGGGCCGCCCGGCGCTGACCAGGACTTCGAGATGCTGGCGCCCGTCGCGTTCGCACAGCTGGAACACGGCGCGCCCGCCGGGACCCTGGTAGCTGGCGCCGCGCGCCACTTCGGACACCGCCGTGCCGACCCGCACCTGATCCTGCTGCGACAATCCCAGCATGGCCGATATCTGGCGCGCACGCTGGCGCACCAGCACCACATCCTGCTCGCTGTCCAGGCCAACGCTGAGGATGCGCAGCGATGTCATGCGAGGCCCGCTGCCCGACGCACGACGACGACCATGGCGTCGTCGCGCCCGCGAATGAAGTCGCGCATCAGGACGGCCGCGATCAGCGCCGGCGCGCGCCCGTGCAGGCCCGGATACTTGTGCAGATCCCACTGGGTCTGGATACCGTCCGAGCACAGGATGCACAGCGCCCCGGGCGGAAACGGCACCGAAAACTCCTGCACCTTGCGCATATTGGCGCCGACGATGCCGTTGTGCGACACCAGCGCGCGCCGGTCGTCGTCGATCACGACACCAGCGATATTGCCCACGCCGGCGAAACTCAGTTCATCCTTGTAGAAGTCGACGCGCGCCGCCGCCAGAGCCGCGCCGCGCGTGCCGCGCAATGCGTCATGCGCCACGTGCACCATCTCGCCGGCGCCGACCGGGCCACGTTCGGCCAGCGCATCGATCGCCGCATTCGTGGCCGCCGCCGCATTCGGGCCGTGGCCCAGGCCATCGCACGCCAGGATGGTCGCGCCATCGTCGCCGCACGAGACGGCCCAGCCGTCGCCGCATTCGTCTTCGCCGGCGATCGGTGCCCACAGTGCGCCCACTTCCACGCCGCTCGGATGCGGGGCCGGTTCGTCCCGCCACAGGCGCATGAAGAACGCCGTGCCTTCGTCGCGCCGCGTGTAGACGTCGAATTCATCGGACAGGCGCAGCAGCGCGCCCAGGCCGGTGCCGGCGGTGCCGGCGCTCGAGACGCCATCGAGCAGGCAGTTGTCGATGTCGGCGATGCCGGGGCCCTTGTCGAGCGCCAGCACGTCCACGCCAATGCCGGCCGGCGACTGCGCCGGCCCGACGTGCATGGCGCCTTCGCCGGCGTGCTTGAGGATGTTGGTGGCCGCTTCGGTGATGATCAGGGCCAGCTGGCCGGCCTTGACTTCATTGAAGCCCAGCGAGTCGGCCACCTTCTGGCCGGCGCGGCGCACGGCCGCGACATCGCTGGCATGGGTGAGGTTGAAGACGAAGTGCGACGACTGAGAACTGATCAGCGTTTCCATTTGATAATCAGCACCGCGGTGCCCTCCTTCGGACGGCTGTCGATGTCGAACTCGTCGACCAGCCGCTTGGAGCCGCCCAGGCCGAGGCCCAGGCCGCCGCCGGTGGTGAAACCGTCACGCAGTGCGCTCTCGATGTTCGGGATACCCTGGCCGGCGTCGACGAACAACAGCCCGATGCCAAGGCGCGCGCCGTCGTCGAAGGCATCGAGATGCACCTCGCCGCCGCCGCCGTATTTGATGGTATTGCGTGCGAGTTCACTGGCCGCCGTCACCAGCTTGGTCTGGTCGATCAGCGAGAGACCGATCGCCACTGCGCGTTCGCGCACCTGCTTTCGCACGCCCACCACGTCTTCATCCGAGCGCAGGCGCAAAGTCACGCGGCCGGTGCGCTGTGCGCGGCGATGCTCCAGCAGCGGTGTCTCGAACAGCACCGTCTGGGTTTGCGCGTCGACCATTATCGATAGCTCTTTCCGAGCAGGGCCATGCCCTTCTCGACATTGAGCGCCGTTTGAACGCCATGCAGAGTCAATCCGAGTTCGACGAGCGTGATCGCCACCGCCGGTTGCATGCCCACCACCACGGTGCGTGCGTCGAGCACGCGCGCCATGGCGGCGGTATTGCTGATCATGCGGCCGATAAAGGAGTCGACCAGGTCGAGCGCCGAGATGTCGATCAGGACGCCCTTGGCGCTGTCGCTGACGATGCGCTGGGTCAGGTCGTCTTGCAGTTGCATCGCCAGGCGGTCATGCATGTCGACCTGGATCGTCACCAGCAACAGGTCGCCCATGCGCAGGATCGGGATACGTTCCATAGCAATCGCCTCAGGCTGCGTTCTTGATCATGATCGACGCGCCGGTGCGCTCGAGCGCGACCAGGAACGCATCGGCCAGCGTGGCCTTGGTGATCACGTCTTCCAGGTTCACGCCCAGGTGCACGATGGTTTGCGCGATCTGTGGCCGGATGCCGCTGATGATGCAGTCGGCGCCCATCAGGCGCGCGGCCGCGATGGTCTTCATCAGGTGCTGGGCGACGAGCGTGTCGACGGTCGGCACACCGGTGATGTCGATGATCGCGATGATGGCGCCGGTGTCGACGATCTTTTGCAGGATGTTTTCCATCACCACCTGGGTGCGGGCCGAATCGAGGGTGCCGATCAGCGGCAGCGCCAGGATGCCGTTCCACAGCTTGACCACGGGCGTGGACAGCTCGAGCAGTTCCTGCTGCTGGCGCACGATGATCTGGTCCTTGGTCTTCTGGAACACTTCGATCGTGTACAGGCCCAGCTTGTCGATCAGCGTGTTGACGGTCCAGGAGGCGATGGCCAGGCCATCGGCATCGGTCTCGAACACGTCGCGCAGGCGCGCGAACAGCGGCTGCTTGAGCGAGAACACGAGCGTTGCCGTTTCGGCCGGGGTGGAGCCGGCCTTGGCGCGGGTGGCCGAGATTTCGCTGAGCAGGTCGCGCACTTCGTCCCACGAACGGTGCTCGATGTTCTCGAGTTCACCGCTGCGGGTCGCGACAGCGAACGCTTTGAGCAGCTGCTGGCAATGGGCGCGCAACTGCTCACGCGCCGCGCCGCTGCTGCGCACCGTGATCGACTCCAGCTGGGCGAGCCATTCTGCGCCAATGCCCGATTCTTCTGCAAGAATCGCCTGGCTGATCCGGTCCGCATAATCGTTCATGCTCATCTGTCGTGTCCTCAAATATTAGGTGGCGCCGCACAATGTCCCGCTGATTCCGGGCTGATGTGGCAGAGTGCTGGTAAAAATCCAACTATACCATTTTCGATGTAGACAATCCGCGTTGTTCTGTTGGCTAGAGGATATTTTTGCGCACCCCGCGCACTCTTGCGCGATGGGCCCATTCGTACAGCACGGGCAGCAATAACAGCGTCAGCACGGTCGATGACAACACCCCGCCGATGACCACCGTGGCCAGCGGGCGCTGGACCTCGGCGCCGGTGCCCGTCGCCAGCGCCATCGGCACGAAACCGAGCGAGGCGACCAGCGCCGTCATCAGCACCGGCCGCAGGCGCGCCAGCGCGCCATCGCGCACCGCCTCGGGTAGCGCCATACCCTCTTCGCGCAGGCTGCGGATGAACGCGATCAGCACCAGGCCATTGAGGACCGCCACACCCGAGAGCGCGATGAAGCCCACCGCCGCCGACATCGACAGCGGGATGCCGCGCGCCCACAGCGCGGCCACGCCGCCGGCCAGTGCGAACGGAATCCCGGTGAACACCAGCAGGCCATCGCGCAGGTTGTTGAAGACCAGGTACAGCAGCACGAACACCAGCAGCAGCGAGGCCGGCACGATCAGGCGCAGGCGCTCGGCGGCGGCGGTCAGGTGCTCGAACTGGCCGCCCCAGGCCGTCCAGTAGCCGGGGGCAATGCGAACATCCTCGGCAATGCGCGCCTGCGCCGCCGCGACGAACGAGCCGATGTCGCGCCCGCGCACATTGGCGGTGATGACCACGCGGCGCTTGCCTTCCTCGCGACTGAGCTGGTTCGGGCCCGGCGCGACGTCGAATGTCGCGATCTCACCCAGCGTGATGAAGCTGTGCCCTCCCTCCTTCGTGCCAGGCAAGGCCACCGGCAGCCGGCGCAGCGCGTCGATGTCGGAGCGCCTGTCTTCCGGCAGGCGCACGACGATGTCGAAGCGGCGGTCGCCTTCGAACAGGGTGCCGGCCACGCGCCCGGCGGTGGCGGTCGCGATCATTTCCTGCACGTCGCCGATGTTCAGGCCCATGCGCGCGGCGCGTTCGCGGTCGACCCGGATCTGCAGGATCGGCAGGCCGGACGTGGCCTCAACCTGCACCTCGGCCGCGCCAGGCACTGCGCGCAGGCTCGCCGCGATCTGGCTGGCGGTCGCTTCCAGCACCGCCAGGTCGTCGCCGAACAGCTTGACGGCAACGTCGCTGCGCACGCCCGAAATCAGCTCGTTCACGCGCAGCTGGATCGGCTGGCTGAATTCGTAGCTGTTGCCGGGCAGGCGTTCGAGCGCCGTGCGGATCGCCTCTTGCACGGCGGCGCGGGAACGCCTTGGCTTGGGCCACGCCGACTCGGGCTTGAAGATGATGAAGCTGTCGGCCACGCTCGGCGGCATCGGATCGGACGCGATTTCGGCCGTGCCGATGCGGGCGAACACGCGCGCGATCTCGGGCACCTCGCGCATCAGCGTCGTCTCGATCTGCTGCTGCATCTTCACCGACTGGGTCAGGCTCGTGCCCGGCACGCGCACCGTCAGCACCGCCATGTCGCCCTCGTCGAGATTGGGCGCGAATTCGGTGCCCAGGCGCGTGGCCATCAGCACCGCCAGAGCGATCACCAGACCGGCAAACACCAGCACCACGGCGCGGTTGGCCAGCGCATAATCCAGCGCCGGCGAGTACCAGCGGCGCGCGGCCAGCATGACGCGGCTGTCCTTTTCGTCGACCTTGCGGCCAATGAACAGCGCCACGGCGGCCGGCACGAACGTCACCGACAGGATCATCGCGCCCAGCAGCGCGAACACCACCGTAAACGCCATCGGATGGAACATCTTGCCCTCGATGCCGGTGAGCGCAAAGATCGGCAGGTACACGATCATGATGATCAGCTGCCCGTAGATCAGGGGCCGCCTGGCTTCGCGCGCGGCCGCGAAGACTTCAGCAAAGCGCTCTTCGCGCGTGAGCAGGCGCCCCATCCGGTGCTGGGCGCTGGCCAGCCGGCGCACGCAGTTCTCGACGATAACGACGGCGCCGTCGACGATGATGCCAAAGTCCAGCGCGCCCAGGCTGAGCAGGTTGGCGCTGACGCCGCCGGCCACCATGCCGGAGAAGGTAAACAGCATCGCGAGTGGAATCACCAGCGCGGTCAGCAGCGCCGCGCGCAGGTTACCGAGGAAGAAAAACAGCACGGCGATAACGAGGATCGCACCTTCGATGAGGTTCTTGCGTACGGTGGCAATCGCCTTCTCGACCAGCACCGTGCGGTCATACACAGTGACCGCCTTGACGCCCTTGGGCAGGCTGCGGTTGATCTCGAGCATGCGCGCATCGACCGCTTGCGCCACCTTGCGGCTGTTCTCGCCGATCAGCATGACGACGGTGCCCAGCACCACCTCGACGCCGTTCTCCGTCGCCGCGCCGGTGCGCAGCTCGCGCCCGATGCCCACTTCGGCGACGTCGCGCACGCGCACCGGAATCCCGTTGACGCTGGTGACGACGATATTGCCAATGTCGTCAATCGACGCGGCCTGGCCCGGCGCGCGCACCAGATACTGCTCGCCCTCGCGCTCGATGTAGCCGGCGCCGACATTGCTGTTGTTGCGCTCGAGCGCGTGCACGATGTCGATCAGTTCCAGCCCGTAGGACGACAGCGTGGCCGTGTTCGGGGCCACCAGGTATTCCTTGTCGAAGCCGCCGATGGAGTTGATGTCGGTCACGCCCGGCACGGTGCGCAGTTGCGGCTTGATAATCCAGTCCTGGATCTCGCGCAGGTCGGTCGGCGTGTACGGCGTGCCATCGGGCTTCTTCGCACCCGGCTCGCTCTCGACCGTCCATTGGTAGATTTCACTCAGGCCCGTAGCGATCGGCCCTAGCGCCGGCACCACGCCGGCCGGCAGATTCTCGCGCGCATCCTGCAGGCGCTGGCTCACGAGCTGGCGCGCAAAGTGGATGTCGGTGCCCTCGTCGAACACCACCGTCACCTGCGACAGGCCGTAGCGCGACAGCGAGCGGTAGGTTTCCAGATGCGGCAGGCCGGCCAGCACCGCCTCGACCGGGTACGTGATGCGCTGCTCGACCTCGAGCGGCGAGTAGCCTGGCGCGGCCGTGTTGATCTGCACCTGGACGTTGGTCACGTCAGGCACGGCGTCGATCGGCAGGCGGCCATAGTTGTAGATGCCAATGGCGGCCATCGCCAGCACGGCCAGCAGCACCAGCCAGCGCCGCGCGATACTGAGCGCAATGAGACGGTCGAACCACGTGGAAGCCTGCAGGTCAGTGTTCATGGCTGGCCTCACCCTTGCCCTGTTCGGCCTTGATCGTGAAGCTGCCGCTGGCGGCGTAGGTGTCGCCCGGATTCAGGCCGGCCGTGATCTCGATGAAGCGGCCGTCCGCACGCCCGGTGCTGACTGGCTGCGCAATGAAACCTTCCTTGACGCGCTTGTAGACCACCTGGCGGGTATCGACGGTCTGGATCGCTTCGCGTGCGACGGCCACCGGCACGTCGCTCGAACCGGTCACGATGTCGACGTTTACGGCCAGGCCTGGCCGCCACGCAGCGCCCGGATTGGCCAGCACCACGCGCGCCTTGGCCGAGCGCGACGCCTCGCCCACCAGCGAACTGACAAAACTCACTTTGCCGGGCGCCGTCGTGTCCGAGGCAATCGACCGGATCACGGCGGTCGTGCCGACGCGCACGATGTCCAGGTCGCGCGCCGGCACCACCACGTCGGCCCACACGGTCGACAGGTCGGTCAGCGTGAACACGCGCGTATCGGCGCCCACCACTTCGCCCAGCGTGATGTGCTTTTCGACGATGATGCCGTCAAACGGGGCGCGGATGGCGAGCAGGTTCGAGCCGCCACTACCACTACCACCGGCGGCACCGAGTGCCTGCAGTTGCTGGCGCACGGTGTCGCGTGCGACTTCGGCCTCGATCAGTTCCTGTTCGGCTTTCAGCAGATCCTGGCGCGCCGTGATCTTTTCTTCCCACAGCGTGCGCTCGGTCGCAACAATCCTGCGCGCATAGTCGACGCGCTTTTGCGCTGCCGTCAGCGCGCCGCGCTGGCCGGCGATGTCGGCGCTGGCGATGCTGGCCAGTACCTGGTCCTTGCGCACCTGCTGGCCCAGGTCGGCGCTGACGTCGCGCACCGAGCCGGCCGCGCGCGGCGTCACGTGGGCGGTGCGGTCTTCGTTCAGTGCGATCTGGCCCGGCATGCGGATGAAGGTGTCCAGGTGCTTGGGGCCAGCCGTGGCAACCGTGATACCGGCCACGGTGATCTGGCCCGGCGTGAAGTGGATGACGCCGTCGTCGGCGTGCGCGGCTTCTTTTTCTTCGGCGTGTTCGCCCTGTTCGGCGTGTTCGTCATGCTCATCGCCTGCCGGCTGCGCGCGGTCGCGCAGCAAGACAAAGGCGCTAAGGGCCAGCGCGATAGCCAGCATGATGACGATGATGCGGGTTTGCTGCTTGTTCATGGATTCTCCTGCACGGCTGCTTGTCCCAGCAGGCGTGCGATATCGGCCTGCGCGCGATGACTCTCGGCGACGGCATTGAGGTATTGGTAGGTAGATTGCGCCAGCACGCGCTGGGCGTCGAGCACGTCGATCAGGCCGAACTTGCCAAGCTCGAAGCCGCGGCTGGCAGCGCGCTGCGCGTCCTGCGCGCCCGGCAGGATGTCACTCGCGATCAGGGCGCATTCGGCCAGCGCTGTAGCAAGGCGCGCATGCGCCTGACCCAGTTCGGCGCGCAGGCGCGCGGCTTGTGCATCCTGTTCGTCCTGCGCCTTGTCGACGCGGCGCAGCGCATCGAGGACGGCGCCGTCGTTGCGATTGAACAGCGGCAGCGGCACCGACAGGCCCAGCACGGTGCGGTTGCGGGCATCCGGCCCTTCGCGCTGGGCCCCGACGATCACGTTCACGTCCGGCGTGCGGCGCGCCTGTTCGAGCCGTGCCAGCGCCTGGCGGTGCTTGACGTGTGCGCCGGCCTGACGCATGCCGGGTGCGGCGTCCAGTTGTGCCAGCAGCCGGTCGAGCGGCTGCAACGTGGGCAGCGTGACGGTATCCGGTTCGACGACCACGAGTCCGCGCGCGTCGCCCGCCCACAGCGCCGCCAGCTGAATTCGCGCGGCCTCCAGCGCGCGCGCCGCCTGCAGCGCCTCGATGCGGGTTCCCCCCTGCGCCACGCGGGCGCGGGTTTGCTCGACGGGCGACAGGGTGCCGGCATCGACCCGCTTGCCCGCGGCGTCCAGCGCGCGGCCCGCGAGATGTACCAGTTCCTGCGCCATGCGTTCGCGCGCCAGCGCCGCCACGACGTCGTGGAACGCGGCAATTACATCGGCGCGCACGCGCGCCTGCTCGGCGTTCAGCGCCAGCGCCGCCAGCTGGCTTTCCTGGCGCGCCGCGTCGATGCGCGCGGCGCGCTTGCCGCCCAGCTCCACCGGAATGGTCAACAGCGCCGTGGTCGTGCGACTGTCGCCCCGCGTGCCCTCACGCAGCAGCTCGAGTTCGGGATTGGGGCGCGCCCCAGCCTGGGTCAGTGCGCCCTGTTGCGCGGCGACCTCATGGCCGGCCGCGCGCAGCGTCGGATTCATACGCAGGGCCAGCGCGATGGCGGCGTCGAGCGTCAAGGGCTGCATGCTGGTCGAGATGGGCGCGGCATGGGCTGCGGGCGGCAGGCCAATGGAGGCCAGCGCGCACGCCATGGCGAACGCCGCCAGCGGCGGTGTCAAACGGTGTTTCATGATGGTGCTCCGAACGGGTGAATGTCCGGCGAAGGCAATCGGGCGGCCGCGCTTGGCGGGCCGGCGATGGAGGTTCGCCGCGCTAGATGCGCAGCAGGCGGTCGGGTGGCGGAATCAGGTCGGGCACGTGCGAGACGTAGCGCCGTGTTTCGCCGCGCAGGTGCGGCGCCCCCTTGGGCAGGGGCAGATTGGGTTGCGACGACAGGACCGCGCTGGCCGACAGATGGTGGCAGGCGTCGCAGTCGTTGCAGGGGTCGGACGGGCTGGCGTCGTCCTGGCTTGCAGCGGACGACGCGCTCGCAGTCGAGGATGCATGCTTGTGGGTGTGGTGGCCCGGGTGCATGGTCTTTTCACTGTGCGTGCAATAGGCAGCACCCGCCGCCCAGGCAGCCTGGAAAGGCATGGCAAACAGCAGCAGTATGAGAAAAAGACGGCGCATCGGATCGGTCGTGGTCGAATGGCGCGCGACCGGATGATCGCGCGCCAGATGCCATTAAATACCCTGTAGCGGCTGGAGGGTCAAGGATTATCGTCGCGACGCGCCATACGCGTTGCAGGCAGGCCCCGACTAGTCCACCAGCACGCTCGCAAGCGGCTGCGGTACAGGCTGCGCTTCCTGCGCACCGCTGCGCGCAGGCACCGGCACATCGAACTGGTAATCCGCCGCTGCATGCACTTCCCAGCCGCCATCGCCCGTCAGCCACAGCACATGGGTATGGTGGCGCAGCACGCCGGCGCGGTGCGCGACGCTGACCAGCGTCGTGCCCTTGTCGCGCAGGCGCTTGTACAGCGACGACTCGTTGGCAGAGTCTAACGCGCTGGTGGCCTCGTCCAGGATCACGATGGCTGGCTCGTGCACCAGCACGCGGCCGAACGCCAGGCGCTGCTGCTCGCCGATCGACAGCAGCTTTTCCCAGTCGAGCGTGGCGTCCAGCCCCCCGACGCGCTCGGCCAGGTACGGCAGGTGTACCTGCTCGAGAATCGCGGTCAACTGCTCGTCGCTCAGCGAGGTGCGGGTGCTTGGATAGATGAGCTGGCTGCGCAGCGTGCCCGGCTGCAGATACGGCTGCTGCGGCAGGAAGAAGAAATCCTCGCGCGGCGGATGATGAATCACCCCACTGCCCTTGTGCCACAGCCCGGCAATGGCGCGCAGCAGTGAGCTCTTGCCGCAGCCGCTGTCGCCGTTGATCAGCAGCGCGTCGCCGGGGTTCAGCGACAGCGTCAGGTCCTTGATCAGCACGCGGTCGGACTGTGGCGGACACAAGGTCAGCGACTCGAGTGCAAGACGGTCGCCAGGGGTACGCGTGATGCGAGCCTGCACGTCGCACGGATTGCCGGCCGGCGGCTCGGGCATCACATGCATTGACAAGGTCTGCAGGCGGCCAATGCCGGCGACGAAGCGGCTCAGGCTTTCGAAGTTGTCGACGATGACGCCGACCGCTGTCAGCACCGCCGTGAAGGCGCCGGCCGCCTGCACCGCACGCCCCACTTCGAGCTCGCCCGACAGGACGGCATCGGCCAGGATCACGAACGGCAGCACCAGCGTGAGCTGGCTGAAGGTGCGCTGGAACAGGTTCAGTGCGCGCTGCTTCTTGATCAGGCGCGAAAAATTATGGATGACCTTATTGAACTTGCTATCGATGTGCGCCCGCTCCTGCGCTTCGCCGCCATAGAAGGCGATCGACTCGGCATTCTCGCGCAGGCGAATCAGGCTGAAACGGAAATCGGCTTCGCGTCGCAACTGCCAGAAATTCAGGTGAATCAGCGGATTGCCGAAGACGAGCAGCGCGATCATTGTACCCAGCACGGCGTAGGCTACCAGCACTGCCACGAGCACATGGGAAATGGACCACAGCACGGCGCTGAAGGCCACCAGTTGCATCAGCGACCCCAGGAAGATCAGCATGAAGTGGACCGAGCGGCCGGTGAACGTGTTCACGTCCTCGCAGATGCGCTGGTCGGGATTGTCGATCTCCTGGTTCGAACCCAGCTCATAGTATTTGCGGCCGCCGACGTAACCATCGAGGAAGCGCCGCGTCAGCCAGCGCCGCCACTTGTTCGCGAACAGGTCGCGCATATAGTAGTAAAACGCGTAGATCGGCACGGCGAACGCCAACACAATTAGGCAGGCCTGGACCGCGCCCCAGAAGCGGTTGCGGTCCTTGCCGGCCAGCGCCGAGGTCAGCTCGCCAGCTTGGTCGTTCAGCATCACAGCGAGCTTGGTTTCCACCAGCATCAGCACGATCAACAGTGCGAGCAGCAGCCATGCCCGCTTGCGCTCATCGCCCAGCCAGTACGGCTTGGCGACACTGACGAACTGTTTCCATGCCGCCACCGACAAGGGCGGGCCTCTGCGCTTTTTCTTCGTGTTGCCAGGAATGCCGCGTGGCGTTCCCTCGTCAAGCGTCTGTGTATGGTCCGTCATGATTCTGCAATGCCTGTTCCCGGCGCATCCGACCACGAAAACGCGTCCGGTGGTACGTTGATTCGTGCTGGCATCGGCAGCGATGATCGCCGATGTCTGCAAACCTGCGAACTGTATTTACCCAGTTCACGTACGCAGCATACGGTCGTGTCAGCAAATAATCCGTGCGGAAACAGACATAGCAACACTATCTTGAGGGAATCCTTACAGGAAGCACGATCAAAGGCGGCGAGCCGATCGACGGGCGTGCCGTCAGTGCGCTTCCAGTAGGGTCAGGTCAGGAAACTGCCTCACCCGGTAGCGGATCGGGTAGGTGTCCGGTTCTGGCGTCATGAGGTGCCCCGCGAACGCGCTCACCGTATCCCAGTCATACATACCGGCACGCTGCGCCTCCCCCTGGTCATTGAAGCGTACCAGGGCGATCCTGTCTGACTTGGGCAGGAGCGCATCGACCCCCTCGGACCAGGTGCAGAGGCTGAATTCATGGCGCGCATGCTTGTCTTGTGCCAGCATGAAGCTGGCGACAAACAAATCGATGTCGTGTTTTTCATGCAGATCGTCGAGAAGTGTTTTCTGGTCCGCATAGTCTTCGGCCAGATAGCGCTGGCGCAATTGGGCCAGGCCGCGTGCCACTTCCTCGTCTTCAGGCGCATAAGGTTCTGCGCTGCTGTTCCGAAAATGGTACATCGCCGCCGATACCGTGCGGCCCTGTTCTTGACTGGCAGTGCTGGCCAGGGCAAGCATGGCCAGTAACGCACGGCGATCTCCAGCCGGGGCCAGCAATATGCTGTCGCGCGTGGGGATCATCGCGACCGGGTCGCCGATGCCGGCGCGGTGGATCACGTCCGACAGCAGAAGGCGCGACGAGTCATAGGCATCGTTCCAGTCGCCGACCAGCACGCCATCGGTGCTGCGTACGAACCCGCCACCCGGGATGGCACGCAGATTATCGAGCGCCACATCCAATGCCGCCTCAAACGACACACCCCATGCGTCGAGCTGCGCTGCAGTCACGATGCTCATCGAATCGGCGTCATCGACGGCAATCACGGTCACGACATCCTCGCCAAGTGGCGCCGTAGACGTACCAAGCAATGCCGTTCCCGCAAAACGTGCCGACAGACGTAGCGACTCGGCGTACGAGCGCGCCCGAACGGCCGGCAGCAGGTTGGCCCTGACATCCTCGAAGCGCTGCGGAAGCGAGGTGTCGCGCAAGATGGCCATGCACATCTCGAGAAAGCGCGGGCGATCGGCGCGCGCAGCATCACAATATTGTTTATGCAGGTTGGTGAGATTGACGATCTGGTCGCCGTTTGTACCGGTGAGGATGCGGGCCCGGTCCGCGTCAAAGTGCATCGGATGGGCAAAGCTGCTGCGCTGCGCATGCGCCATCAGCGCCTGTGCGAACTTTTTCAGGGATGGCTTGAATTGTAATAGTGTCAGCATGGCGCGCCTTGATCGTGGTGATCCACGAATGTAGCGTACCGGATTACCGGCGTCGAATCGCCTTGCATAACGCATCGGTCCGGCGCGTCAAGCTGGCAACGCCGTCCGATTTTCTCCCGCACACCGGCGTAAAAAAACCGCCAGGCTCACGCACTGGCGGTTTTTTTACATTGCAGGGTGATTAGACCGCTGCGCCTTCGACCGGATCGGCAGCCTTCATCGACAGCTTCAGACGGCCGCGCTCGTCGGTCTCGAGAACCTTGACGCGCACTTGCTGGCCTTCTTTCAGGTAGTCGGCAACAGCGTTGACACGCTCGTTGGCGATCTGCGAGATGTGCAGCAGGCCATCCTTGCCTGGCATGACCTGGACGATCGCGCCGAAGTCCAGCAGTTTCAGCACGGTGCCGTCGTAGGTCTTGCCCACTTCGACCGATGCGGTCAGCTCTTCGATGCGGCGCTTGGCTTCCTGGCCTGCAGCAGCGTCGACCGACGCGATCGTGACCACGCCTTCGTCGCTGATGTCGATCTGGGTGCCGGTCTCTTCGGTTAGCGCGCGGATAACGGCGCCGCCCTTGCCGATGACGTCACGGATCTTCTCTGGGTTGATGCGGATGGTGATCAGGCGTGGCGCGAAGTCCGACAGCTCGGTCTTCACGGTTGGCATGGCCTTCTGCATTTCGCCCAGGATGTGGTGACGGCCTTCTTTGGCTTGCGCCAGTGCCACCTGCATGATTTCCTTGGTGATGCCCTGGATCTTGATGTCCATCTGCAGCGCGGTGATGCCTGCTGCGGTACCGGCCACCTTGAAGTCCATGTCGCCCAGGTGATCTTCATCGCCCAGGATGTCCGACAGCACGGCGAACTTGCCGCCTTCCTTGATCAGGCCCATGGCGATACCGGCCACGTGCGATTTCATCGGCACGCCGGCGTCCATCAGTGCCAGGCAGCCGCCGCAGACCGACGCCATTGACGACGAACCGTTCGACTCGGTGATTTCCGAGACCAGGCGCACCGAGTAGCTGAAGTCTTCCGGATCCGGCAGCGCAGCGATCAGCGCGCGCTTGGCCAGACGGCCGTGGCCGACTTCGCGGCGCTTCGGCGTACCGACGCGGCCGGTTTCGCCGGTGGCGAACGGAGGCATGTTGTAGTGCATCATGAACGAATCGGTGTACTCGCCCATCAGCGCGTCGATCTTCTGGCTGTCGCGGGCGGTGCCCAGCGTGGCAACGACCAGCGCCTGCGTTTCACCGCGGGTGAACAGGGCCGAACCGTGGGTACGTGGCAGCACGCTCGAACGGATCGAGATCGGACGCACGGTGCGGGTGTCGCGACCGTCGATGCGTGGCTCGCCTTCGAGGATCTGCGAACGCACGACCTTGGCTTCCATGTCGAACAGGATGTTGCCGACGTCGCCAGCATCTGCCGTGACGCCAGCGGCGCTCAGCTCAGCCATCACTTCGGACGACAGCGACTTCAGCTTTTGCTGACGTGCCGATTTTTCGCGGGTCTGGTACGCATCGCGCACTTTCGCGCCGGCCAGTTCGCCGATACGGGCGATCAGCTCTTCGTTCTTTGGCGCCGGTGCCCATTCGACTTCCGGCTTGCCGCCTTCGGCGACCAGGTCGTGGATCGCATCGATCACGACTTTCATCTGGTCATGGCCGAACACGACGGCGCCCAGCATGATTTCTTCGGACAGTTGCTTGGCTTCCGACTCGACCATCAGGACGGCGGTTTCGGTACCGGCGACGACCAGGTCCATCTGCGAAGTCTTCAGCTCGGTGGTGGTCGGGTTCAGGATGTACTGGCCATTCGCGTAGCCGACGCGCGCGGCGCCGATCGGGCCGCTGAACGGGATGCCGGCGATGCACAGGGCAGCCGAAGCGCCGATCATCGCAGGGATGTCCGGATCGATTTCAGGGTTGACCGACAGCACGTGGATGATGACCTGGACTTCGTTCAGGTAGCCTTCCGGGAACAGCGGACGGATTGGACGGTCGATCAGGCGCGAGGTGAGCGTTTCTTTTTCGGAAGGACGGCCTTCGCGCTTGAAGAAACCGCCCGGGATTTTACCCGCAGCATACGTTTTCTCGAGGTAGTCGACGGTCAGCGGGAAGAAGTCCTGGCCCGGCTTGGCATCCTTGCGTGCGACCACGGTTGCCAGCACGACGGTATCTTCGACCGACACCACGACGGCGCCGCTTGCCTGGCGCGCGATTTCGCCCGTCTCCAGGGTGACAGTGTGTTGACCGTACTGGAAGGTTTTCGTAACTTTGTTAAACATGGGGTATCCCTTTCATTTTGCCGACAGATTTTCAGGTGCTGTCGTTCACCTCTCACCACGGGCCGTTCACGAGCAGAACAGCCTTGCAACAACAAACAAACCGCTCAAAAACGAAAAATGCCCGCGACAGAGAACTGGCGCAGGCATCTTCAGACTTAAACCGTCTGGCGCAAACGAATTACTTACGCAGGCCCAGTTTGGCGATCAGGTCGCGGTAACGGTTCAGATCCTTGTTCTTCAGGTACGACAGCAGGCTCTTACGACGGTTGACCATCATGATCAGACCACGACGCGAGTGGTGATCTTTCTGGTGGGCCTTGAAGTGGCCGTTCAGGTCGTTGATGCGTGCGGTCAGCAGTGCAACTTGCACTTCTGGCGAACCGGTGTCTTTTTCGCCGCGTGCGTTGTCCGCGATAATCGCGGCTTTGTTCAGAGTTTCTACGGTCATGATGTTACCTTTCACATGCGGTGCAAGAGTCGCAACCCAGCGCACCGTGATTGATTAAAATGCCTGCCCGGATTCGGACAGACCGGCAAGTATAGTGCAAAACGCGGGTACCGACCAGCGTTTGCCCGCCCTGCCGCCAAGTAAAGGACAAAATAATGCACCCGATGATGAAAATAACAACGCTGGCCGCCACCCTGTTGCTGGCAGCCTGCGCCACCCGCCCTGCCCCGCTGCCGGGCGAAACCGCCGATGTGGTCCAGGCCAAGCTCGGCAAGCCGACGTCCATTTACGTTGACGGCGATGGCGCGGCGCGTTCTCTCGAGTATGCGACGGGGCCGATGGGCCAGTACACATGGATGGCGCGCATCGGGCCCGATGGCCGCTTGACGGCTTACGAGCAGGTGCTTACCGGTGAAAAATTCGCCACGCTCAAGGTCGATCAGGCCACCAAGGAGCAGGTATTGCGCACGATCGGGCGCCCTGCCGAACGCTCGCGCGTGGCGATGCAGAACTACGAGGTCTGGTCATACCGCTACAAGGAGGCTGGCGTCTGGAACTCGATGATGCACGTTCACTTTGACGAGGGAGGCGTCGTGCGCCAGATGATGAACGGGCCGGACCCGATGTACGAACCAAGGGACCGCAGCCCCTGGTAGAGGCTGCTGTGTGAATTTGCCTAGCGCGCCGGGGGCAGTTTGCGCCCGCCGTCGCTGTGCACGAAGTCTTCGATCGCGTCGAGCGACGGCGCCAGACGGCGCAGCGAGCTCGATAGCGTGGCGAGCAGCGTGACGTGGTTCACGCCAGTAAAGCTGACCTCGCGCACCGGCACACCCGTCGCGCGCAGCCGGTCGGCCAGCGCGCCGGTGTTGCGCTCCGCGTTCACCGTCGAATCGTTGCGCGCCGCAATCAATAGCGCAGGCGGCGCATTGACCGTCACGTGGTTGATCGGCTGCGAATCGCGCGGCGTATTCGGGTACAGGAACACCGGGCGCGTCGTTTCATTTTCGATGGGCAGGAAGTTGTACGGGCCGGCCATGCCGATCCAGCCACGCAGGATGCTCGGTGCCGTGCCCTGCGCCCGCAGCCAGCGCGGATCGAGGGCCAGCATCGCGGCGTTGTAGGCGCCGGCGCTGTGGCCCATCGCATAAATGCGCTTCGGATCGCCGCCATAGGCCTTGATCCGGCGCGACGTCCAGGCCAGCGCTTCGGCGCTGTCGTTCAGGAAGTCCGGATAGCGCACCTGCGGGTACAGGCGGTAGTCGGGAATGACGACCACGAAACCACGCGCCGCGAGCGCGCGACCGACGAAGGCATAGTCGGCGCGCTCGCCGTCGACCCAGTTGCCACCGTAATAGAACACGATCACGGGCGCCGGGCCGGTCCAGTTTTCAGGCCGGTAGATGTCGAGCACGTGACGCGGATTGGTGCCGTAGGCGGCCGAAGCCACCGTGCGCGTGGCGCCGCTCGGCGAGACCGCATTGACCAGCGACAGCGGCGAGCAGGCCGCGAGCAGCCCCGACAGGAGCAGAACGGTGGCGGCGCTGGCCGCGAAGTAAGGAGCTCTCATGGTTGCTGGGGCCTGTGATCAGCGGTGAAGGTCGTCGTCGGCGTCGTCGAGCGGGATGATGCTGACCCGCTTGCCCTTCGCGCGCTGCCACACATACACGGCGTAGCCCGACAGGCCGTAGATCACGAAGATCGGCCACAGCACCTTGGGCGGGTCGATCGCCAGCAGCGCCAGCACCAGCGCGATCAGGAACACCGCGATAAACGGCACCGACTTGCGGAAGTTGATGTCCTTGAAGCTGTAGAACGGCACGTTCGATACCATCGTCAGGCCGGCAAAAACCGTGATGCCCCACGACACCCACTCGACCTTGCGCGGGATGACACTGATATCGGGATCGATCATCATCATGATGAAACCGATCACGAGCGCCGCTGCAGCCGGGCTGGGCAAGCCCTGGAAGAAGCGCTTGTCGACCACTTCGATATTGGTATTGAAGCGTGCCAGGCGCAAGGCGGCGCAGGCGCAGTAGATGAAGGCGGCGACCCAGCCGACCTTGCCAAGGCCGTTGAGCGACCATTCGTACATCACGAGCGCCGGTGCGGCGCCGAACGAGACCATGTCGGCCAGGCTGTCGTACTGGGCGCCGAATTCGGATTGGGTATTGGTCAGGCGGGCGATGCGCCCGTCCAGGCCGTCGAGGATCATCGCGATGAACACGGCCCAGCACGCCTGGTCGAAACGCTGGTTCATTGCCATGACGATGGCGTAGAAACCACAGAACAGTGCGGCCGTGGTGAAGGCATTGGGCAGCAGATAGATGCCGCGGCTGCGCTCACCGGCCGCGCGCCCTTGCGTACGGGGCGCGAAACGCTTTTTCAGGCGGGAGAATCGTGGACCGTTGGGCGGGGTCCCTGGCTTTCTTCTTCGTGGAAAAGTTGGCATAAGCAATCGTATTCAAGTGAGCCGCCGAGCGACTGTTCCCAGCCATTATAGAGGCGGGACCCGTGATAGCGAAACACTACGCTAACCCGGCTGGCAATTGCATGGCGCTTACTTGAAGGCGCAGTCAACATTAAATAGAGCCGAGCCATGAACTGATGAGCAGTTTCGTCGTCCAACGCCTGTCCCCAGCGTCAGGAGTCGCCCATGAAAGCGCCACGTTTCAAGAACTGGTTTGCCAGGTTGTCAGCGCTGAATCCACCACAGCGCCGGCAAGTGCTTGACGCCCTGCATCCCGCAGCCGGCCTCGACCAGGTGGTCGCACTGATCGCGCAGGCCCGAGCGCCAGCGCGCTGCTGTCCCAGTTGTGGCAACGAACGCTGCAATCGACACGGATTCGCCAACGACCTGCAGCGCTTTCGCTGCTGCGCCTGTGGCCGCACGTTCAACGACCTGAGCGGCACGCCGCTGGCACGGCTCAGGCACAAGGCCAAATGGCTCGCCTATTCGCAGGTGCTGCTCGATTCACTATCCGTACGCAAGGGCGCAGAACGGGTCGGCGTGCACCGCAACACGGCATTCCGGTGGCGCCACCGCTTTCTCGATTGGGTCAAGCTCGACAGGCCTGCATCGCTCAACGGTATCGTGGAGGCCGATGAGACATTCCTGCTCGAATCGCAAAAAGGATCACGCACGCTCGACCGCCCGCCACGCCGACGGGGCGGGCGCGCGCCCATGCGGGGCATTTCCCGCCATCTCGATTGCATCCTGGTAGCACGCGACCGGAATGGCCGCACCATCGATGCCGTCACTGGCCGTGGCGCACTGACTGCCGCGCAACTCGAACGCGATTTGCTGCCCAGACTTGACCCGCAGGCACTCCTGGTCAGCGACAGCCACGCCGCGTACCGGGCCTTTGCACGCAAGCACAGGATTGCGCACGAGACGGTCAATCTGCGCGCCGGCGTGCGCGTCAGGCATTCGGGTAGCCGCGCCATCCACGTACAGAACGTGAACGCGTACCACGGGCGCTTCAAGGCCTGGCTACTGGGCTTTCGCGGGGTGGCATCGCGCTACCTGCCCAACTACCTGGGGTGGCGCTGGGCACTGGATGGCGGGCGGGTCAGTTCAGCAGAACAATTGTTTTGCATCGCAATCGGCGTCATCAACAGACAACGCTGACTGCGCCTACTTGAACACGACCGTGCCGGATGGTGCGATTACTTGAACTTGACCTTGCCCACCAGGCGCATCTGCAGCGTGGTTTCGCCTGGCTCGAAGCTCGGTTCGGCCATGCCATCATCCATCTCGCGCTTGGCGCTCGAACGCATCATCATCGGCGCAGGCGCGGCTGCATCGCCGGCGTAGTTGCCCGAACCTTCAAAGTCAACCGTATCGAGCACGGCGTCGCCCGGCTGACGGCCCATCGCCTTGGCGATCGAGACAATGCGCTCGTTCAGGTTCTGGTACGTGGCGGCGATGCGCTGGTCGTCGAGGCGCTTCTCGGTCGCCGGGGTCAGGCCGAAGTTGATGTTATTGATCTGCAGGACCTTCTGCGCGGCAGCGGCCGTTTTCGGCAGCGCGGCCAGGTTCGTGGTCTTGACTTCCAGGTACTGGCCGACGCGCCAGGCAATCGGCACCGGCTTGACCGGCGCGACCACGCGGCCGACAGGCTGTGGCTGCACTTCCGGGTACACCGGGTACGTGTAGTAGCCCTGGGTTTTCAGTTCGGCTTTCGGATCGGCGCGGCGCACGATCTCGGTGCCCTCTTTCATCTTGCGGTTGACGCGGTCCGCGGCGACGTTCTTGTCCTTGTCGTGCTCTTCAACGGCGAACGTGATCGTCGCTTCGTCATTGGCGTGCTTGACTTCGCCAAAGGCGGGGACGATGACCATGGTGCCGGTGGTCGCAGTCGACGGGGCGGTCTGCGCCTGGGCAGCGCTGAAGGCCAGCACGAGGGCGGCGGCGACGAGGGATTTGGTGAATGCCATTGTTGTTCTCCTGTGAGTTGCGACGTATGTCCGACTTGGTTATACGATACCTTGCACAGGGAAAACATCGGTAATTTGTAATGGACAGTTGCAAATGAGTAGCTTTTGAAACGTGTTGGCAATCGTCAGATGAACGCGTGGACGGCAAAGCCGTCCACGCTACGAGGTGCGTGCGGCCGGGTTCTCCATGCCACGCATCAAGTGTAGGGTGGACGCGGCCGGCGAGGCGGCTCGCCGTCCACGCGTAGATCACTAACACCACACCACCGCACGCGATGGTCTGGCCACAAACTTAGTTCTTCGACTGATCCACCAGCTTGTTCTTCGCAATCCACGGCATCATCGCGCGCAGCTTCGCGCCGACTTCTTCGATCGGATGCTCGGCAGTCAGGCGACGGCGCGAGATCAGGGTCGGTGCGCCAGCCTTGTTTTCCAGGATGAAGCTCTTGGCGTATTCGCCGGTCTGGATGTCCTTCAGGCACTGGCGCATCGCGTTCTTGGTGTCTTCGGTCACGACGCGCGGGCCGGTCACGTATTCGCCGTATTCCGCGTTGTTGGAGATCGAGTAGTTCATGTTGGCGATGCCGCCTTCATAGATCAGGTCGACGATCAGCTTGAGTTCGTGCAGGCACTCGAAGTACGCCATCTCCGGCGCGTAACCGGCTTCGGTCAGCGTCTCGAAGCCCGCCTTGATCAGTTCGACCGCGCCGCCGCACAGCACGGCCTGCTCGCCGAACAGGTCGGTCTCGGTTTCTTCGCGGAAGTTGGTTTCGATGATGCCGGCGCGGCCGCCGCCGTTGGCCATCGCGTACGACATGGCGATGTCACGGGCAGCGCCCGATTTGTCCTGGTACACGGCGATCAGGTGCGGCACGCCGCCACCTTGCGTATAGGTGCCGCGCACCGTGTGGCCCGGCGCTTTCGGCGCGACCATGATCACGTCGAGGTCGGCACGTGGGACGACCTGGCCGTAGTGGACGTTGAAGCCGTGGGCGAAGGCCAGAACCGCGCCCTGCTTGGCGTTCGGCTCGATGTTCTGCTTATAGACTTCGGCGATGTTTTCGTCCGGCAGCAGGATCATGATGACGTCGGCGTTCTTCACTGCCTCATCGACTTCCGCCACTTTCAGGCCGGCTTGCTCGACCTTGCCCCACGAGGCGCCGCCGCGGCGCAGGCCGACGGTGACATTGACGCCCGATTCGCTCAGGTTCTGGGCGTGCGCATGGCCTTGCGAGCCGTAACCGATGATGGCAACGTTCTTGCCCTTGATGAGGGAGAGGTCGCAGTCCTTGTCGTAGAAAACGTTCATTTTTTTTGTCCTGTTATTTAATTTGAATTGTGTGATGTTGAGCGTCGCTCAAACTTTCAGAATGCGTTCGCCGCGGCCGATGCCCGAGCCGCCGGTGCGCACCGTCTCGAGGATCGAGGCGCGGTCGATGGCGTCGATGAAAGCGTCGAGTTTCGATTTGGCGCCGGTCAGCTCGATCGTGTAGGTCTTTTCGGTGACGTCGATGACGCGGCCACGGAAAATATCGGCGGTGCGCTTCATTTCTTCGCGCTCCTTGCCGACCGCCCGCACCTTGATCAGCATGAGCTCGCGCTCAATGTGCTGGCCCTCGGTCAGGTCGACCACCTTGACCACCTCGATCAGGCGGTTCAGGTGCTTCGTGATCTGCTCGATGATGTCGTCCGAGCCGGACGTCACGATCGTCATGCGCGACAGCGTTGCGTCTTCGGTCGGCGCCACGGTCAGCGTTTCGATGTTGTAGCCGCGCGCCGAGAACAGGCCGACCACGCGCGAGAGCGCACCGGCTTCGTTCTCCAGCAGGACAGAAATAATATGGCGCATTTACAGGTCCTCCGAGCCAAGCAGCATTTCGTTCAGGCCGCGGCCCGCCTTGACCATCGGCCACACGTTTTCACTCTGGTCGGTGATGAAGTTCATGAATACCAGGCGGTCTTTCATGGCGAATGCATCGCGCAGCGCGCCGTCGACATCGCCCGGTTTTTCGATGCGCATGCCGACGTGGCCATAGGCCTCGGCCAGCTTTTCGAAGTCCGGCAGCGAATCCATGTACGACTCGGAATAGCGCGAGCCGTAATCGATCTGCTGCCACTGGCGGACCATGCCCAGGAAGCGGTTATTGAGCAGGATGATCTTCGGCGTCAGGTGATATTGCTTGCAGGTGGCAAGCTCCTGGATGCACATCTGGATCGAGCCTTCACCAGTAACGCAGGCCACGGTGGCGTCCGGGTTGGCCATCTGCACGCCCATCGCGAACGGCAGGCCCACGCCCATCGTGCCCAGGCCACCGGAATTGATCCAGCGGCGCGGCTTGTCGAACGGGTAGTACTGCGCGGCCCACATCTGGTGCTGGCCGACGTCGGACGTGATGAACGCGTCGCCATCGGTGACCTTGTGCAGCTGCTGGATCACGGCCTGCGGCTTGATCAGCGTGCCGGAACTCGCATACGCCAGGCAATCGCGGCCACGCCATTCGGCAATCTGCTTCCACCAGCTTTGCAGCGCCGGCGCGTTCGCATGGCCAGTGCCGGCCTCGAGCTGCGTGAGCAGTTCGGTCAGCACGTCCTTGACGTTGCCGACGATCGGGATATCCACTTTCACCCGCTTGGAGATCGACGAAGGATCGATGTCGATATGGATGATCTTGCGCGGATGCGAGGCAAAGTGCTTCGGGTTGCCAATCACGCGGTCGTCGAAGCGGGCGCCGATGGCGATCAACACGTCGCAGTGCTGCATCGCCATGTTCGCTTCATAGGTGCCGTGCATGCCCGGCATGCCGACGAAGTGCGGATCGGACGAACGCGACGCGCCCAGGCCCATCAGCGTATTCGTGATCGGAAAGCCCGTGGTCTCGACCATGCGGTTGAGCTCATTCGAGGCATTGGCCAGAATCACGCCGCCGCCCGCATAGATCATCGGCCGCTCGGCGTTCTGCAGCAGCGCGACCGCTTTGCGGATCTGGCCGGCGTGGCCCTTGTCGACCGGACGGTACGAGCGCATGTCGACTTCGCGCGGGTACTCGAACAGGCATTTGTTGACCGTGATGTCCTTCGGGATATCGACCAGCACGGGACCGGGCCGGCCGGTGCGGGCGATGAAGAAGGCTTTCTTGATGGTCGAGGCCAGGTCGCGCACGTCCTTGACCAGGAAGTTGTGCTTGACCACGGGGCGGGTGATGCCGACCGTGTCGCATTCCTGGAACGCATCCTGGCCGATCGCGTGACTTGGCACCTGGCCCGAAATCACGACCATCGGGATCGAGTCCATATAGGCGGTCGACAAGCCGGTGACGGCATTGGTGACACCCGGACCGGACGTGACGAGAGCGACGCCCACGGTGTTCGAGCTGCGCGAATACGCATCGGCGGCATGCACCGCGGCTTGTTCGTGGCGAACGAGAACGTGCTGGAATTTATCTTGCTGGAAGATCGCGTCGTAGATATACAGAACCGCGCCGCCCGGATAACCGAAAACGTGCTTGACGCCCTCTTCTGCCAGACAACGGACAACGATTTCAGCGCCCGTGATGGGGACTGTTGGATCGAAACTCATAACCATTCCTTTCAAAACCCATAGGGTTGATTGATCGGATGCTCGTTCCTGGCGATATGCGTGCTGCGCTTACAACCCTCAGGCTCCACTTCTTTCTGCGTGCACGTCGATGGTTCGGGTCGCCGTAGGGACCGTACGCATTGACGCTGGGCGCAACTCGTTAGGCTTGAGTGTTTGTAGCGGTTGGACGCATCTCTCGCGCTTGTGGCACGGGTCGGAGCAAACTGCCTACAAATGAAAGCGTGCCATGGCGGACGGGGCGTTGTGGGCGACTCCCGCATGACGTTGATGCTTTGAGGGTGCAAAGCGTGAGGAACACCATACCGCGCCGCACCATTCTGGTCAAGCTTTGTCTTTCGACAAGACGCGACCTTTGTTGGCGCATCTAGCTGGCAGGGTGCGCCTGCCAGGTAGGCGCTGGGGACAACGCACCGCACTGCGTCGTAGCGCGCACGCTCTGACCCGCTCGATTTTGGTGCACGTACAGTGCGTGTGTTGTAAATCCGGCGCACCGCAGTAAAATCCAGTTTATTGCCACACGGAAATCGACCTTCAAAGAAAAAACGTTTAAGATTATTTCTTCGAAGATTCGGTTTTTTGCTCACCCTCTGTTCCGGATTCAGCTATGCAAGCGCCCCAAGACAATCTCCAGGAAATGGCCATGGCCGCCATGACGGCCATCGACCGCGCACAGGCGGTGATCGAGTTCGATCTCGAAGGCCGCATCCTGCATGCCAACCGCAATTTCCTGCTCACCCTCGGTTACGAGCAGGATCAGGTCATCGGGCGCCAGCATGCGATGTTCTGTGAACCCGCCTACCAGCGCTCGCCCGAATACAAGATGTTCTGGCACAGCCTGGCCAAGGGCGAGTTCCACACCGGCGAATTCAAGCGCATCCGCAGCGACGGCGCACCGGTCTGGATCCAGGCCACCTACAGCCCGATCTTCGACGCCGACGGCAAGCCGGTCAAGGTGGTCAAGTTCGCCACCGACATCACCGAGCAGAAGCTGCTGGCCGCCGAATCGCGCGGCAAGCTCGACGCGATCGGACGCTCGCAGGCAGTCATCGAATTCGATATGCGCGGCAATGTCTTGTCCGCTAACGAAAACTTCTTGCGCACCATGGGCTATACCGAAGACGAAATTGTCGGCTCCCACCACACGCTGTTCTGCGACCCGGAACTGGCCAAAAGTACCGAATACCGCCACTTCTGGGCCGACCTGGGCCAGGGCCGGTTCCAGGCCGGACGCTTCCAGCGTCGTGGCAAGCACGACGCCGACATCTGGATCCAGGCCACCTACAATCCGATCCTCGATGCCACCGGCAAACCGTACAAGGTCGTCAAGTTCGCGATGGACGTGACGGACCAGGTGCGGCGCGAAGAACTGGTGAGCGCCAAGATTGACGCCATCGGTACGGCACTCGACGGCCTGGGCCGCTCGATCACCACGATCGCCGACGGCGCGCGTGAGTCGGCCGCGATGGCGGCGCGCACCCAGGACGGTGCGGCCAGCGGCAGCCGCCTGCTGGAACGCTCCAAGGGCGCCATGCAAGCCATCCAGACCTCGTCCGGCGACGTGCGCGAAATCATCGACACCATTACCAGCATCGCCGGCCAGACCCATTTACTGGCCTTCAATGCTGCGATCGAGGCGGCGCGCGCGGGCGAGCATGGGCGCGGCTTTTCGGTGGTGGCCAACGAGGTGCGCAAGCTGGCCGAGAAATCGGCCCTTGCAGCGCGCGAGATTTCCAAGCTGATCAACGAGACGGTCAGCCGCGTCGACGAAGGCACCCGCCTGGCCGGCGATGTGGAAGATGCGTTCGAGCGCATCCTCGAGTCGGTCGCCGCCACCAGCAGTTCGATCGCCGGCATCGGCAGCGCCACCCACCATCAGGCCGACTCCACCCGCGACGCTTCGCGCCTGCTGGCCGAGCTCGAGGCAGTGGCGCGAGCGCGCTAGGCCATGCCGGCCACTTCCAGCGCGCGGCTGACGCTGGCGCGCATCCGGATCGGCGAAGTCGGGATCGGCGTACGGATCGAGGCCGTGCTCCAGGCGCTGCCATTGCCAGAGACCTTCGGTCGCCTGCCCCTGCGCACCCACGCCCTGCTCGGCATGGTCGAGCACGACGGCATGGCCGTGCCGGTGGTCGACCTGGCGCGCTGGCTCGACGTCGGCGCAGCGCCGGCGGGCGCCGTCCCGCAACTGCTGTTACTGCGCGACGGTGACCGTACCGTCGGCCTGCGTGTCGATGCGCTCGAGGAGCTGGTCGAGGTCGAGGCAGCAGCGCTGCAGCGCCTGCATCACGGCGACGATCCGGATGACGTGTTCCACAGCGCTGTGCCGGCCGGGAACGGCGTGCTTCTGAGCCTGCTGGAAGTGACCCGGCTGGCCGATCTGGCACAGTGCTGGAGCACGGCGCCGACGGCCGCCACGGCCGCTGCGCCCGCTGAGTCCACTGCCCCGCCCCTGGCCGAGACCCTGCAACGTACCTGCTACGCGCTCCTCGACACCGGCCACGGCCTGATCGGTGTCCCACCAGCCTCGCTTGCCGAAGTGCTTGCCTTGCCGGCGCTGACGCATATCGGCAGCAGCGCCTGGTGCCGCTGGCACGACAGCCAGCTCGCGCTGATTGCCAGCGCAGCGCTGTTCCAGGCGCCCGGCGTCGATATGCGCGTCGCTGCGGCGCCCCTGCTCGCCGTGTTGCAGCACGCCGACCTGGCGCTGGGTGTGCCGGTGCAGGCCGTGCTGCGGCTCGAGGAATTCGGTCCAGGCGTGCCCAGCACGGATGGCGTTGGCGAAAATGTCATCGACGCCAGCGGCGCCACGGTGCTGCTGGTCGACGTCACGCGTCTGCTGGCGCGGCATCCCGAAGCGGCGCTGGCGCGCGGCGACGGCGTCATGGCCGCCGCCAGCACCAGCACAAGCGCCGGCGCCGGCAATGCCGAAGCCTATGTCGTGTTCGATGCCGCCGGCCTGCAAGCGCTGCCGCTCGCCGCAATCGAGCAGATCGTGCCGCTGGAGGTACCGCTCAGCCCCACCATGGCCTGGCAGGGCGCGGCGATCCCGCTGATCGACCTGCGTGGGGAGGCACCAGGCACGGATGGCGCGGATGGCGCGGATGGCACGGTACTGGTGGCGCAGGGCGCGCACGGGCTGGCCGGCCACATTGTGCGCCGCGTGCAGTCGCTGATTCCTGCTGGGGCCGGGCGCATGTTCAACATGGGCGCCAACGGCACGGAGTTCATCACGACCGACGATGGCGGACAGGAAGCCACCTACCGCATTGCGACTCTAAGCGCGCTGCAAGCGGCGCGCTGACCCCGGACGCCTTGCGTTTCAGCGCTGCATGCCCCAGCGCCGCACCGTCACGCGCTCCAGCGTCTGGAACACGCAGCGCTCGATCGCCAGGCCAATCAGGATCACCGTGGCCAGGCCCGCGAACACTTTATCGGTAAACAGCTCATTGCGGTTCTGGAAGATGTACCAGCCCAGGCCGCCCTGCCCCGACGTGCTGCCAAAGACCAGCTCCGCCGCGATCAGCGTGCGCCAGGCAAAGGCCCAGCCGATCTTCAGGCCCGACAGGATCGACGGCAGTGCCGCCGGCACCAGGATCTGCAGCACCATGCGCAAGCCGCCCAGGCCATAGTTACGCCCGGCCATGCGCAGTGTCTCGGGCACGGCGCGAAAGCCGGCACTGGCATTGAGCGTCAGCGGCCACACGACCGAATGGACCAGCACCATCAGCAGGCTGCCCTTGCCCAGGCCGAACCACAGCAGCGCCAGCGGCAGCAGCGCAATGGCCGGCAGCGGGTTGAACATCGAGGTCAGCGTGTCGATCAGCTCGCGCCCGAAGCGGTTCGACACGGCCAGCCAGGTCAGCAGGAACGCGATCGCCACGCCCAACAGGAATCCCTGCACGAGGATGGCCAGCGACACCGTTACATAGCCGATCAATTCGCCCGACGCGATGCCATCGATGAATGCGCGAGCCGTCTGCAGCGCGCCTGGCAGCAGTAAATCGTTGTCGACCCAGCGCGCCAGCAACTCCCACAGGATGACCAGCGCCAGCAGAATCGCGGGCTTGCTCAACCAGCCCCAGCGGTTGACCGGCCCGGTGCTGACCAGGGCCGGGTCGGGCGCTGCACGTTGCAGCGCGATGTACTCGGGCCGGACCGGCGGTTCGTGCACGGCGTTCATGGTTGCACCAGCGCGGGTTGTGGTTGGACAGCGGGCGCATCGGCGTCAGCACCGAACAGCAGCGCGTGGATGCGCTGTGTGGCAGCCTGAAACTCGTGGCTGCCCGCACTGGCCAGGCTGAACTGGTGACTATTGAGTTCGGCGCGCACGCGGCCCGGGTGCGGCGAGAGCAGCAGGATGCGGTTGCCCACCACCAGCGCCTCTTCGATCGAGTGCGTCACGAACAGCATCGTGAAGCCGATCTCGTCCCATAGCGCCTGCAGCTCTTCCTGCATGCTGCGCCGGGTCAGCGCATCGAGCGCGGCAAACGGCTCGTCCATCAGCAGCACAGCCGGCTGCATCGCCAGCGCGCGGGCAATCGCCACCCGTGCCTTCATGCCGCCCGACAGCGTGTGCGGATAGGCATCGGCAAACCGCGCCAGTCCGACCTTGCCGAGCCAGTGACGGGCGCGCACCTCGGCCTCGGCCCGCGCAACGCCACCGGCCAGCATCGGAAACAGGACGTTCTGCTTGACCGTCTTCCACGGCGGCAGCTGGTCGAATTCCTGGAACACGACGATCCGGTCCGGGCCCGGCCCCGTGACCGGCGTGCCGCCCAGGTGCAGACTTCCCGCGCGCGGCGCGATGAAGCCGCCGATGGCTTTGAGCAGCGTCGACTTGCCGCAGCCCGACGGCCCCAGCAGCACGAAGCGGTCGCCCCGGTAGACGTCGAAGCTCACATCGTCGGTCGCGCGCACGACGCCGCGCTCGCTGGCGTATTCCAGCGTCACATGTTGGGCGCGCAGCAGCGGTTCCGGCGGCACCAGGTTGAAGGGGGCAATGGCGCGCATATCAGCTTCCGTTGGCGATGGCCGGATGCGCGAAGAAGTAATCGCGCCACGATGCCGGCTTGTTCTTGATGGCGCCGACCTGGTGCAGGAACTGCGCCAGTCCCAGCGTGTTTTGCGGCGCCACGCTGAACTGCGTCTTCGGGTCCTTGATGACCTTGAGCAGCAGCGCCCGGTCGACGCTCCCCTTGTTCACGCGCAGATAGGCATCGGCCGCGCCTTCCGGATTGGCCGCAATATATTGCGCAGCTTCAGCCAGCGCATCGATGAAGGCGCGGTAGGTCTTCGGATTGTCCTTCACGTACTTCTCGGTGGCATACAGCACCGTGGCCGACGACGGCCCTCCCAGCACCTGGTACGAGTCGAGCACGACGTGCGCATTGGGGTTGCCCGCCAGCTCGAGTTGCTGGAACGGCGGCGCGGCGAAATGCCCGTTGAGCTCAGTCTTGCCGGCGATGAGGGCAGCGGCCGCATCCGGATGCGGCACCGTCTGCGTGAGCGGATCGAGCTTCTTGAACTCGGCCAGGCCCCACTGTTTTGCCGCTGCCATCTGCAGGATGCGCGCCTGCACCGACACCGTCACGGCCGGTAACGCAATCCGGTCTTTCGCGCTGAAGTCGGCAATCGTCTTCACGGCCGGATTGGTGCTGACGAGGTAATACGGAAAGCTCCCCAGTGACGCGATGCCGCGCACGTTCTGGCGGCCCTTCGTGCGATCCCAGATCGTCATCAACGGGCCGACGCCGGCGCCGGCCACGTCGATGGAGCCGGACAGCAGCGCGTCGTTGACGACCGCGCCGCCCGACAGCTTGACCCAGTCCACGTCGACATCGATCCCCTGCTTCCTGCCATGCTTTTCGATGAGCTTCTGGTCTTGCGCCACGTTCAGCAGCAAGTACACGACACCGAACTGCTCGGCCACGCGGATCTTGCCTTCGGCCTGCGCCGTTGACGGCAGCGCCAACGTCAGCGTGGCGGCCAGTGCCAACAATTTTGTAGTGAGATTCATGGTTTTCCTGGAATGAGGTCAGAAAGGCACGTCGCCTTCGATCGTCGTGCGGTACAGCTTGCGGCGCAGGTGGTCCGGGCAACCGGCCGCCAGGTGCATCAGCGAGCGGTTGTCCCAGAACACCATGTCGTGTGGCTGCCACTGGTGACGATAGACATGCTCGGCGCGCGTGCCGTAATCGAACAACAGGTCGAGCAGTTCGCGGCTGCGCTGTTCGGACACGCCCAGGATGCGCGTCGTGAAATGCTCGCTGACGAACAGCGCGCGGCGGCCCGTCTCGGGATGCGTGCGCACGACCGGATGGCTGACCGGCCTGACTTCGTCGATCTGCGCCTGGGTCAATTGCGGGCGGTACGGGTTGCGCTGGCGCAGTTCGTCATAGCGCGCCAGGTACCAGTGCTCGGCCTGCAATCCTTCGACCTCGCGCTTGAGGTCATCGGGCAACGCATCCCACGCCGCATGCTGGTTCGCAAACAGCGTGTCGCCGCCCTCGGCCGGCAACTCCTGCGCATGGAGCATCGAGCCCAGACTCGGCGTCTCTTTATAGGACAGGTCGGAATGCCAGAAGTGGCCGGCGTCGCCCAGCCCGACCGGCTTGCCGTCCTGCTGGATATTCGAGATGACGAGCACCTCGGGTTGCTCGGGCAGCTGAAAGTTGCGCAGCACGTGGATCTGCAGGGCGCCGAAGTGGCGGCTGAAGTCCACCTGCTGCGCGGGCGTGATGTGCTGGTCGCGAAACACGAGCACGTGATAATCGAGGTGCGCGCGGCGCAGCCGCGCGAGATCGGCCGTGGCCAGCGGCAGCGACAGGTCGAGGCCGATGACTTCGGCGCCCAGCGGCGCGCCGGGAAACGGATGGATGGCAAAGGACTGGCGGGCAGAATCGAGTGGCATGGCGATGGCGTGGCTGAATGATCGTGTTGTTACGATAGCCATGCCCACCGGCCCCAACAACGAATGATTTCAGCTATCGTCATGCAGTTTTTGCACCCCATGCACGTGGCATGGCGGGACAGGCGGCTGAGCGATTCCGATGCAGGCCGGATGGTTTTTTGCTAGGATGCGACAGTTTTCCCTAAAGCACGACCCACTTGCGCGCCTCCCCCTGAACCTGCATGGCCACAGACAAAGAACTTAACGACTTTCTGCAGAATGTCGAACGGCGCGCGTTCAAGCAGGCGGTCTATGCGGTTCGCAAGGACGAATCGGCGCTGGACATCGTGCAGGACGCGATGATCAAGCTCGCCGAAAAATACGGCGACAAGCCGGCGGCCGAGCTGCCGATGCTGTTCCAGCGCATCCTGCAGACGACGATCCTCGATTACTTCCGCCGCGAAAAAGTGCGCAATACCTGGGTCAGCCTGTTTTCGGGCTTCGGGCGGGGCGACGGCAACGACGACGATGACTTTGATATACTCGCCTCACTCGAGGCCGAGCAGGGTTCGGCGGCCGCAGAGTCGAGCGCAGACCAGGTCGAGCGTACCCAGACCTTGCGCCTGATCGATGACGAAGTACAAAAACTCCCGACGCGTCAACGGGAAGCCTTCCTCATGCGTTACTGGCAAGATATGGACGTCGCCGAGACGGCGGCAGCAATGGGATGTTCCGAGGGCAGCGTCAAAACGCATTGCTCGCGCGCCACCCACGCCCTCGCGGCAGCGCTCCAGGCCAAGGGAATCACACTATGAACACCGACGACATCAATCTGGCGTACAAGATACGCCACGCGCTGGATGAACAGCTCGACCACCTGCCGGCTTCCACCGTCGACCGGCTGGCCGCTGCACGCGCTGCCGCCATGGCGCGCAAGAAACCCGACGCCGCCCGCTTCGGCTTTGCTTCTGGCGCCGGCTGGCGCGGCATTGGCGCATTCCTGGCCGGGCCGACCGTGTCGCGCCTGGCCATCGCCGTGCCGCTCATGGCGCTGGTGATTGGCATGGGTGGCTTCTACCAGCACGAACAACAGCAGCAACTGGCTGCACTGGCTGACATCGACGCCGCCGTACTGGCCGACGAATTGCCGCTGACGGCCTATCTCGACCCGGGTTTCAACGCCTATCTGGAGTCGCAGCAGCGCCAGCAATGACCAAGAAGAACGTCTCGCGATCGCGTTTCCCCGTGCTGAAGACCGTCATCGGCGTCGTGGCCGCTGCTGCGCTGGCCTGGGCGATCGTCGATCGCCTCGAGACGCCGTCCATCCTGCCGGCAGCCACCGAAACGATCGCGAGCGTGCGCCCGCTGCGCAAGGCCCCCGACAAGCCGCTGTGGCGCGACCTGAGCAGTGCGCAACAGGTGGCGCTTGCGCCGCTCGCGCCGGAATGGGACCGCATGGAAGGCGCGCGCAAGCGCCGCTGGATCGAGGTCTCGGCCCGCTTTGCCTCGATGGGCCCGGCCGAGCAGCAACGCGTGCAGGAACGCATGCGCCAGTGGATGAAGCTCACGCCCCAGCAGCGTGAACTGGCGCGCGAAAACTTCAGCAAGACCAACAAGCTGGCGCAGGGCGACAAGGCCGCCAACTGGGAAAACTACAAGCAGCTGTCGGCCGAGGAAAAGCGCAAGCTGGCCAGCAAGCCGGCCACGCTGCAAAAGAGCGCGCCGATCGCGCTGCCGGATGCGCCGCAACTGGTCGTGCCGATGCCGTGCGCGGCGAACACGACGCGCCGGGGCGCCGAGTGCGTGCTGATCGGCACGCCCGATACGCCGCCGTCGGCGATTGCCGTCGTACCGGCGCCCGCTGCGTCCACGCCCACGCCCACGCCGACCACCGCGCCGCCGTTCGCGCCGGCCCCGGCAGCGCCCGCAAATGGCGGCGCTGTCGCCACGTCGGGTGCCCAGCCCGGCGCGTCTCAGCCCGCCAACCAAGCCGCCAATGCCAGCAACTGAGCCGCCGGTCGTGCTGCCCGAGGCTGCGCTGGCGCTGCCGGGCACGCCCACGATCAAGCGGCGCCTGGCGGTGATGGTGTATGAATTTTTTCTGCTGTTCGCGGTCGAGATGCTGGCCGTCCTGCTGTATCTGCTCGTCACCGGCAACCGCCAGGATCCCCTCTTCCAGCACGGCCTGAAGGTCTACCTGTTCGTGATCACGGGCCTGTACTTCACCTGGTGCTGGCGCGACAGCGGGCACACGCTGGCGATGAAGACCTGGCGCATCAAGCTCGTCACGCCGGGCCATGCCCGCCTGCCCTGGCGCGTCGCCGTCGTGCGCTACCTGGCAGCCTGGGGCTGGTTCGCGCCCGCGCTGATCGTCTGCGCGGTCTTCGGGCTGCATGCGAAAGCCGACATCGCGATTGCGCTCGCACTCGGCGTTGCCGCCTGGGCAGCGACGGCCTGGCTCGACCGCGACCGGCAGTTCCTGCATGACCGCCTGGCCGGCACGCGCCAGATCGGCCTGCCCAAACCGGTACGGCGCGACGGCAAGCAGTGAAGCCGGCTTACCAGCGCCGTCCGGCATCATGCATCCAGCATGACCGGCGTGGCATCCACGCACCAACGCAATGATCGTCGCAACAAGGTGGCCAGGCTGTGACATCATGCGGGTCGCGAAATACCAATCAGCGCGAGTTTGCTTTGTCTTCCACCGCGCACCTCACGTTTTTAGAATCAGAATCAGCAAGCATGCCCGACACCCGTTTCCAGGCGTTATTCGAACAGGCGCCAATCAGCATCCAGATCCTCGCACCATCGGGGCGCACCACGCGTGTCAACAAGGCATGGGAAAACCTGTGGCAGATCCACGAAGGCACGCCGCTGATGGCGTACGTGCTGGGCGACTACAACGTGCTGCACGACCCGCAACTGGCCGACAACGGCATCGCCGCGCTGCTGGCGCGGGCGCTGCAGGGGGAGCCGGTTGAATTGCCGGCGGCGCTGTACGACGTCAGCACGCTCGATGGTCACGGTCCGAAGCGCTGGGTCACCGCGAAGGCGCGGCCGATCAAGGACAAGGACGGCAATACGCTCGAAGTGATGCTGATGCACGAGGACATCACCGAGCGCATGGCGGCCGACAGCGCGCTGCGCCTGCGCGAGCAGCGCTTCCGCTCGCTCGTGATGGCCACGTCGCAGATCGTCTGGTCAAACACGCCGGATGGCCGCGTGCTGGAAGACTCGCCGTCCTGGCGCGCCTATACCGGCCAGACTTACGACGAGTGGAAGGATTTCGGCTGGGTCGATGCCTTGCACCCCGATGACCGCGCACCGGCCCAGTCTCTGTGGCTGGCCTGCGTTGCCGCGCGCTCGGTGTTCGAAACAAAGTACCGGCTGCGCTGCGCCGACGGCAGCTACCGCTGGACTGCGGTCAAGGGCATCCCGATCCTGGCCGACGACGGCTCGATCCGCGAGTGGATCGGCGCCAACACCGACATCCACGACATGATCGCGGCCGAGCTCGAACTGGCCCAGCGGCTCGACCGCGAAAAACGCAACAGCGCCCTGCTGGCCAAGGTCGCGCACGCGGCCCGCACCCTGCACACGGTGCTGGCGGCCGAAGACATCGCGCAGGCGCTGGTGACGGCCGTGCGCGACATCCTGCAGACCCACCAGGCAGTTGTTTCGCTGACCGAAGCGGGCGGCTGGACGCAGGCCATCAACGCCGTCTCGCTGTCGGACAAGTACGCCGCTTACCGTGGTTACGATGCCAAGACGGACGGCTCCGGGATCTACGCGCAGGTATGCCGCGACAACCGCGTCATGCGCCTCACACAAGCGCAGCTCGAGGCGCATCCCGCCTGGCGCGGCTTTGGCGAGCATGCCGGCGAGCATCCGGTGCTGCGCGGCTGGCTGGCCGTGCCGCTGATCGACCGCATGGGCAAGAACATCGGCCTGATCCAGGCATCCGACCGGTTCGAGGGCGACTTCACCGACGAGGACGAAGCCATCCTCGTGCAACTGGCATCAATTGCCGCCACCGGTTTCGAGAATGCGCGGCTGTACGGTTCGCTGCAGGATCAGGACCGTCGCAAGGACGAGTTCCTGGCCATGCTGGCGCACGAATTGCGCAACCCTCTGGCGCCGATCGCCGCAGCGGCGGAGATGCTCAAGTTCGGCACCGCCAACGAAGAGCGGGTGCGGCGCTCGAGCGAAGTGATCAGCCGCCAGGTGCGGCACATGACGTCGCTGGTCGATGACTTGCTCGACGTGTCGCGCGTCACCCGCGGCCTGATCAAGCTGGACCGGGCGCTGCTTGACCCGATGCAGCTCGTGGCCAATGCCGTCGAGCAGTCGCAGCCGTTGATCACGGCGCGCGGCCATACCCTGAGCGTAACGGGCGACGCCGCCGGTGCCCACATCGCCGGCGACGCGCACCGCCTGGTCCAGGTGCTGGCCAACCTGCTCAACAACGCAGCGAAGTACACATCCCATGGCGGACGCATCGAGGTAACGGTGACGCGCGAACCGGACACGGTGGCGATTACCGTGCGCGACAACGGCGTCGGCATCGATGCGTCGCTGTTGCCGCGCATGTTCGACCTGTTCACCCAGGCCGAACGCTCGCCGGACCGGGCCCAGGGCGGCCTGGGCATCGGGCTGGCGTTGGTCAGAAGCATCATCGACCTGCATGGCGGCGACGTCATCGCCGCCAGCGACGGTATCGGCCGCGGCAGCACGTTCACGGTCCGTCTTGCCATTGCCGACACCGTCACCGGCGCCGTCGATGCAACGGATGCGCTGCGCTTGCAACAGCGTTAACTTGTCACGCGGAATTCGAAATACGTTGTCGCGGGAATACCCCAATAATTGAACGGTCTACGAACTCGTCAATCATTGAATAAGGGTACGCCATGCACCAATCACATCTTCGCGTCGTCATCATGGGCGGCTCCAGCGGCATCGGCGCCGCTACTGCCATCGCCTTCGCCCGCCAGGGCGCTCACCTCGTGCTCGGCGCCCGTGGCAAGGAAGGCCTCGACGACGTCGCCCGGCGCTGCCGCCAGGCCGGCGGCCATGCCGACGTGCTGGTCGTCGACGCCACCGATGCCGACGCCGTCGCCGCGTTCGCGCAGGATGCACGCGACCTTCTCGGCCAGATCGACCTCTGGTTCAGCAATGTGGGCAGCGGCGTCGTCGGCAAGTTCGCCGACGTGCCGATCGCGCACCATCGCCAGGTCATCGAGACCAACCTGATCACGCACATGAACGACGCGCACGCGGTGATCCCGATTTTCCTGGAGCAGGATTACGGCATCTGGGTCAACATGATTTCGTCGGGCGGCTTCGTCGCCACGCCGTACGCGGCGGCCTACGGCGCCAGCAAATTCGGGCTGCGCGGCTTCAGCGAAGCGCTGCGCGCCGAACTGGGCAAGAAGCGCGACATCCACGTGTGCGACATCTACCCGTCCTTCGTCGATACGCCGGGCTTCAAGCACGCCGCCAACTATACGGGCGCCAAGCTGTCGTATCCGCCGGGCGTGCTGGCCCCCGAGAAAGTGGCCAACGCCGTTGTCGCCCTGGTGCGCAAGCCGCGCGCCGTCACGCTGCTGGGCGCGCCCGACGTGACCAAGAAGCTCACGCAACTGGCGCCGGACCTGCTGGCATCCGGCATGAACCGCTTCATGGAAACCTGGGCCAAACGTGCTGACCCCACCGAAGACACCGTGGGCGCGCTGTACGAGCCCCAGCAGGGCGCCAGTGGCGTGCACAGCGGCATGGTGAAGCGCCCTGCCCCTGCCCGTGCCCCTGCTAGAGCACGGCGCGACGTGCAGCCTCGCGTGCCATCGAATGACAACACGCTTGCCGTGGGCGCCGTGCTGATCGCGGCCGCCGTCGGCCTCTCCTTGCTGGGCAAACGCTCTGACAATTAATACGTCAGATTGACCTGCATGACGGCAGTCGTTCCGCTGACCTCGTTACCGACGATCAGCAACGGCTTGCCGTTGGGCGACTTGCTCGCCGGGATGAACGTCAGGCCTTCCGGTCCCAGGTCGCCCTTGTCGCCATCACGCGTGTTCAGATAGGTCACGAACGACGCTGACGCCGGTTTCGTGATGTCGTAGACCATCACGCCGCCGATGCGCTCCAGGCCGACGAACGCATACTGCTTGTCGCCGAACTTGCCGACCACGACGCCTTCCGGCTCCGGGCCTTTCGAGCCGCTGCGGTCTTCCAGATTGTTGTTGTCGTTGCTGGCGTTGAAGCGCGCATTCTGCAGCGTGCTGGTGCGGCGCTCGAATTCGTCGCCCGAGTCATACACGCGCTTGATGTCCGTGTCCCAGATCGAGAATGAACGGCCGCCAAACGTGTACAGCTCGGTGCACTGGCCGGCGGCGTTCTTGCCGGTCATGCCACCGCCGTTGGGCGTCGTGGTCACGCGCAGCCGGCCCAGGTTCGAATCGAACATTGCGTTGCCGGCGTTGGGGAACACGCTCGGGTCCAGCCCTGCCGTGCAATGGGCACGGATGCGCGTCTCTTCATTGAAGCCCGGCCAGTCGGCGCGGGCATCGCCTTCGTTTGCGGTCAGCAGGTAATGCTTGCCGTCGACCGTGTAGCCGGCAATCGCGTCCGGCAGGTACATGCCCTTCACCGGCTGCGGGCCGATCTTCGTGGCCGGCGTGCCGCTGTTGGTATTGGTGCCGCCATCTTCGTCCGACGCGTCCATGCCGAAACCGGCGACGTTGTGGTCCTTGAAGCCAAGCGGCTTGATCGACGTGACCTTCGCGCTCGCCACATCGACGATGGCAATGGCATTGTTTTCCTGCAGCGTGACCCAGGCCATCTTGCCGTCTTCGCTGACGGTGATGTATTCCGGCTCGAAGTCCTGCGCCGCCGTGGCGTTGGGACCAAAGATGCGGATGCCCTGCGCGCGCAGCGCCGTTTCCTGGCCATTGAAGCTACGGAAGTCAGCGGTAGCGACACTTGGCGCGCCGCCGCGATTCACGGTGATGATGCTGACCGCGCCTTCCGGGTCGCTGGTGCCGGGCACGCCGTAGCCGCTTGGCTCGCCTTCGTTCGCGACCAGCACCTTGCTGCCGTCCGGCGTGAACACCAGCATGTCGGGCAGCGCGCCAACCTTCACGCTGTTGATCAGCTTGAGGTCGGCCGCATTGTAGAACGCCACGGTGCCGGGGTCGGTCTTGACCGCCGCTTCGATGGCCAGCGCCACCAGGCCGTCGTGCACGGCGACGCTGTTGACGGCCTTGCCGAGGCCCGCCACGCTGATCGTGCCCAGCAGCTTGGGTGCATTCGGCGCGCTCAGGTCCAGCACGTCGACGGTGCCATTCGCGCCGTTGACGACGAACAGGCGTTTGCTGGCTGCATCGTAGGCAGTGATCTCGGCCGCGCCGACGGCGCCGCCGTTGTAGCTGCCGATCTTTTCAAGCGTCAGCGTGGTGGGCGTCGGTTCGTCGTCATGGTCGCCGCCGCAGGCTGCGAGCGTGCAGGCCAACGCAATCGTGGCAATCATCGGAAGGTAGCGGGTGGTAGGACGGGAGCTGCGCAGCATGATGGTCGGTTTTCCAGGGATGAAAAACCGCCAGCATAGGACGCGTCGATGACAGCAGTATGACATGTCATCAACACGTTCCCCGTCACCGGATCAGAACTGGTCGGTGACGCGCAGGAAGCGCCAGCCGCCGGCCGGCATCGGGCCCATCGAGATGCGGCCGATGCGCAGGCGGCGCAATGCCGTCACGCGCAGCCCGACGTCGCCGCACAGGCGCTCGATCTGGCCGCGCTGGATGTTCTTGCCGGCGATGCGCAGGCGCTGCTCGCTTTGCCAGCTGGCCTTGAACATGCGGCCAAGCTTGGCCATGCCATTGTCGGCGATCTGGCCGTCGACCTCGACGACGTATTCGGACTCGTTGCGCGATGCATCGTCGACCAGCTTGCGAATCACGCGAAAGTCCTGGCTGAACACGATCAGGCCCGAGGCCATGGTTTCCAGCGGCGTGGCAGCCGTGGTCTTGAACAGGTGCCGGCGCAGGAACGGCTTGCCGCGCCCGTGTTCCAGCACCTGGTTCTCAGCGGTGATGCTCGCGAGCGCCGCTTCGATTTCGATACCAGCCGGCTTGTGCATCAGAATCGTCACCGGGTCCGGTTCAACGGGCGTCGCGCCCGGCAGCAGCTCGACCTTTTGCTCCGGCGTGACGCGGGTAGCGGGATCTTCGGCCACGGCGCCGTCGACGCTGACCCAGCCGCCGGCGATATATCGCTCGGCATCGGCGCGCGAGCACCCTGCCACGTCGGCCACGCGCTTGGCCAGGCGGATTGCTTCTTCAGTTGTCATGCACGCCAATCAGTAAAAAATGCGGTGAAGACGTCGACCGTGCGCTGGACATCGCGCGCGGAGACATCGAGGTGCGTCACGAGACGCATTCTGGGGCCGACCGTGGCGCGGATCTGCGCCCGTTCGAGCGCCGCGCGCAGCGGTGCGCAGGCAGCAGCCGGCACGTCGATCCAGAAGATATTCGTTTGCGGGGTGCTGACGGTGAGCGCCGGGATCAGGGCCAGGCCGCGCGCCAGTTCGGCGGCGTTGTCATGGTCCTGCGCCAGCAGCGCGACATTGTGTTCGAGCGCGTAGTGCGCGGCAGCGGCGATCACGCCGGCCTGGCGCATGCCGCCGCCCAGCATCTTGCGCCAGCGCTTGCCCTGCTCGATGAAGGCTTTCGGCCCCAGCAGCACTGAGCCGACCGGTGCGCCCAGGCCTTTGGACAGGCACACCGAGACGGTGTCGAAGCCCTTGACGGCGTCCGCCAGGCTGATGCCCTGCTTGACGGCGGCATTGCAGATGCGCGCGCCGTCCAGGTGCGTGGCCAGGCCCTTCTCGTGCGCGAGCGTCGTGGCTGCAGCCACGTACTCCTGGCTCAGCACCCGGCCGCCAATCGTGTTTTCCAGCGCCAGCAGGCGGGTACGCGCGAAGTGCATGTCGTCGGGCTTGATGTAGGCCTCGATGTCGGCCAGCAGGATCGAGCCATCCGGCTGATTGATGATCGGCTGCGGCTGAATGCTGCCCAGCACCGCAGCGCCGCCGCCTTCGTACTTGTAGGTGTGCGCTTCCTGGCCGACCAGGTATTCGTCGCCGCGACCGCAGTGCGTCATCAGGGCGATCAGATTCGTCTGCGTGCCGCTCGGGGCGAACATGCCGGCCTCGTAACCGAACAGCTCCGCCGCGTAATCCTGCAGGCGGTTGACGGTGGGGTCGTCGCCATACACATCGTCGCCGACGTGGGCAGCCACCATCGTGGCGCGCATCGCGGCGCCTGGCTGCGTCACCGTATCGCTGCGCAGGTCGATCCAGCCTTGCGTGTTGTCGCTCATGCTTGTTGTCACTCCGTGGTGGCGGCTTGTGGGGCGTAGAAACGTTCGGTCATCTCTGCCAGGCCCAGTTCACCCAGCACCTCGTGCAGGCGTTCGGTCGGGCGGCGGCGCGGCAGGTTCTTGTAGGTGGCGATGATCAGTTCATTCTTCATCGAGTGCTCCCAGCCCACCAGCTCGGTCACGGTGACCTGGTAGCCATGCGCCTCGAGCTGCAGGCAGCGCAGCACATTGGTGATCTGGCTGCCGAATTCGCGCGTGTGGATCGGGTGGCGCCAGATTTCGGTCAGCGCGCTGCGTTTCACGTCCTTGCCCTTGTTCTTGCGAAGGACCGTGGCAACTTCGGCCTGGCAGCACGGCACCAGCACCATGTGCTTCGCGTTCTTCTTGAGCGCGAAGTCGATGGCGTCGTCGGTGGCGGTATTGCAGGCGTGCAGCGCGGTGACGATGTCGATCGATTCAGGGAGCGCGCTCGAGGTGGTCGATTCGGCCACCGACAGCGGCAGGAACGACATGCCCTTGAAGCCCAGGCGCGCAGCCAGCTCGGTCGATTTGGTGACCAGCTCTTCACGCGTCTCAATGCCGTAGATGTGCGAGCCTTCGCCTTGGGCTTTGACGAACAGGTCGTACAGAATGAAGCCAAGGTACGATTTTCCGGCGCCATGGTCGACCAGCGACACGCTGCCCTTTGCTCCCTGCACATCGCGCAGCAGCGGCTCGATGAAGTTGTACAGGTGGTAGACCTGTTTGAGCTTGCGGCGGCTGTCCTGGTTCAACTTGCCGTCACGGGTCAGGATGTGCAGCTCTTTGAGCAGCTCGATCGACTGGCCCGGGCGAACCTCGGGTGGCAGCTCCGGCGCCCCCAAGGCTTTCTTGACGTTCTCGACACGCTTCATGAAGATCAGTGGTTCTTTTCGGCGGCGTGGTTGATCGTGTACTTCGGGATCTCGACGACGAGGTCTTCGTCGGCGACGATCGCCTGGCACGACAGGCGCGAATTGGGCTCCAGGCCCCAGGCCTTGTCGAGCATGTCTTCTTCCTGCTCCTGCTGTTCATTCAGCGAATTGAAGCCTTCGCGCACGATCACGTGGCAGGTCGTGCAGGCGCAGACGCGGTCGCAGGCGTGTTCGATGTCGATGTCGTTCTCGAGCAGGACGTCGCAGACCGATTTGCCGCTAGGCGCGTCAAGCACGGCGCCTTCTGGGCACAGCACGGGATGGGGAAGGATGACGATTTGTGGCACTTGGGTTACCTCGTTTGATTGTTGTATTTGTGCGCTTTCAAGACCGTCGTTCCCGCGAAGGCGGGAACCCAAGCCAGTTTGCTGCGTGCCGACGTTTGATGGTCATGGCAACGCTGGCAAACTTGGGTTCCCGCCTCCGCGGGAACGACGTTTCCGGGTTGCGTCTTAAATTTCGTCCAGCGACTTGCCCGACAATGCCTTGCGCACGCTCTTGTCCATGCGGCGCGCCGCGAATTCTTCGGTGCCGTGCGCCAGCGCCTGGACTGCATCGTGCACCACGTTCTGGCGCAGGCCCGGTTCGAGCGTCGTGTCGTTCGACATCGCGACCGCGTCGCGCACCATTTGCAATTGCGCGGCAATGGTGGCCTGCTCGTCGGGCGAGAGCAGATCGGTATCGCTGTCCAGCGCCGACTGCGTCGCCAGCAGGATGCGCTCGGCCTCGACCTGCTCTTCGCGCAGTGCGCGCATCTGCATGTCGCTCGAAGCCGACGTGTACGAATCCTGCAGCATGCGCGCCACCTGGTCGTCCGCCAGACCGTACGACGGCTTGACCGTGATCGATGCCTCGACGCCCGAGCGCATTTCGCGCGCGGCTACTGCCAGCAAGCCATCGGCGTCGACCTGGTAGGTCACGCGGATGCGCGCTGCACCAGCCGCCATTGGCGGGATGCCGCGCAGCTCGAAGCGCGCCAGCGAGCGGCAGTCCGACACCAGCTCGCGCTCGCCCTGCACCACGTGCACCGCCAGTGCCGTCTGGCCATCCTTGAAGGTCGTGAATTCCTGCGCGCGCGCGACCGGAATCGTCGAGTTGCGCGGAATGATCTTCTCAACCAGGCCGCCCATCGTCTCGATGCCCAGCGACAGCGGGGTCACGTCCAGCAGCAGCCAGTCTTCGCCGTCGGCGCGGTTGCCGGCCAGCAGATTGGCCTGGATCGCCGCGCCCAGCGCCACCACGCGGTCCGGATCGATATTGGCGTGCGGGATGGTCTGGAAGAATTCCGACACCGCCCGGCGCACGTGCGGCATGCGCGTCGCGCCGCCGACCATGACCACGCCGTCGACGTCTTCGACGCTCGTGTCGGCATCGCGCATCGCCTTGCGGATCGCATTCATCGTCTTGCCGACCAGGTGCTTCGTGATCTCGACAAATTCCGTGGCCGTGATCGTCACCTGCACCAGCTCGCCCGATTTCAGGATTGCCTCGATCGTCGTTTCTTCGTTCGTCGACAAGAGTTCCTTGGCCTGGCGGGCCTTGACCATCAGCGTCGCGGTGTCCTGGTCCGACAGCGGCGCCAGGCGCGCCTTTTCCATGATCCAGCAGAACAGGCGATGGTCGAAATCGTCGCCGCCCAGGGCCGAATCGCCACCGGTCGACAGCACTTCGAACACGCCTTTGGACAGCTTGAGGATCGAGATGTCGAACGTGCCGCCGCCCAGATCGTAGACGGCGTACACGCCTTCCTTGCCCTGATCGAGGCCATACGCGATGGCAGCGGCGGTCGGCTCGGACAGCAGGCGCAGGACATTCAGGCCGGCCAGCTGGGCCGCATCCTTGGTGGCCTGGCGCTGTGCATCGTCAAAATAGGCCGGCACCGTGATCACGGCGCCCACCAGGTCGTCGCCCAGCGAATCTTCGGCGCGCTGGCGCAGCGTGGCCAGGATCTGTGCCGAGATTTCGACGGGGCTTTTCACGCCGGCGACGGTGTTCAGCTGAACCATGCCCTCGCCATCGACGAAGTCGTACGGCAGGTTTTCTGCGTGCGTGATGTCTTTGAGGCCACGGCCCATGAAGCGCTTGACCGAGACGATCGTGTTCTTCGGATCGGTGGTCTGGTGCGCGCGCGCCTTGTGGCCGATGTGGGCGTGGCCGTTGTCCAGGTAGCGCACGATCGACGGCAGCAGCGAGCGGCCCTCCTCGTCGCTGAGCACTTCAGGGCTGCCGCTGCGAACGGTGGCGACGAGCGAATTGGTGGTGCCCAGGTCGATGCCCACGGCCAGGCGGTGCTGGTGCGGGGCGGTGGACATGCCGGGTTCGGCGATTTGGAGGAGTGCCATAGTCGTGATACCAGTGTTATTTTTGCGTGCAGGGACGGTGCGGACGCTATTTTACGCGTCCGACCGGCATAGCGGGGCGTGGACGACACCGCCGTCCACGATGAAGTGCAGGAAGGTTATGCCTCGATCGCTTCGAAGGCGTACTGCACTTCGTCGCCAAACTTGTCGAGGAACATCAGCGAGCGCACGCCCTGCGCGGCAGCGGCGTAGTCGCCCGCATCGAGCTGCTGGCCAACGGTGACCAGCATCTGCTTGCGTTCGGCGCGTACCTGCGCATCGAGGGCCTCAAGCGCGCTAGCATCCTTGCCCGCGCGCGCATCGCCGAGTTCTTCGCGCCATTCCATCTGCTGCATCAGGAAAGCAGTAGGCATCGCGGTATTCGATTCGGTCTGTAGGTCGACGCCATTGAGCTCGCACAGATACTGTGCGCGCTTTTGCGGATTGCGCAGCGTCTGGTAGGCATCGTTGGCACGCGTTGCCCACTGCATGGCGACGCGTTTTTCGCCATCGCTGCTGCCGACAAACCGGTCAGGATGGACGCGACCCTGGATTTCGCGGTAGGCGGCGTCCAGGGCGTTCTGGTCGACCTCGAAACGGGCCGGCAGTTGAAACAGTTCGAAGTGATTCTGCATGCGCGATCAGATGCGGAAGCTCTCGCCGCAGCCGCAATTGTCCTTGACGTTCGGATTATTGAAGCGGAAGCCCTCGTTGAGGCCTTCACGGGCGAAATCGAGCTCGGTGCCGTCGATGTACGGCAGGCTTTTCGGATCAACGAATACCTGCACGCCATGCGATTCGAAGACGCTGTCTTCGTTTGCGCTTTCATCGACGTACTCGAGCTTGTAGGCCAGGCCGGAGCAGCCGGTGGTGCGCACACCGAAACGCAAGCCAATGCCCTTGCCCCGGCGTTCGAGGTAACGGTTGACGTGCTTTGCAGCTTTTTCGGTCAGGGTGATTGCCATGTTGTGCTTCTCCAGCTCAGTTCTATTACCAGGGATTACGCTGCTACCAGGGATTACGCTGCTGCTTTATCGGCGTGCTTTGCCTTGTAGTCGGCCACAGCGGCCTTGATCGCGTCTTCTGCCAGGATCGAGCAGTGGATCTTGACTGGCGGCAGTGCCAGCTCTTCGGCGATCTGCGTGTTCTTGATGGCCAGTGCTTCGTCCAGGCTCTTGCCCTTGACCCACTCGGTGATCAGCGAGCTCGATGCGATGGCCGAACCGCAGCCATACGTCTTGAACTTTGCGTCTTCGATCAGGCCCTGGTCGTTGACCTTGATCTGCAGCTTCATGACGTCGCCGCAGGCCGGTGCGCCGACCATGCCGGTGCCGATGTCATCGTCGCCCTTGTCGAAGGCGCCGACGTTGCGTGGGTTTTCGTAGTGGTCCAGTACTTTGTCCGAATATGCCATGGTGATGCTCCAGTATGTTTAGAAAATGCGCGCTCGGTATGAGCAGATCAGTGTGCAGCCCACTGGATCGAGCTGATGTCGATCCCGTCCTTGAACATGTCCCACAGCGGCGACAGTTCACGCAGCTTGCCAACTTTGCTCTTGAGCAGGTTGACGGCAAAATCAATTTCTTCTTCGGTCGTGAAGCGGCCAATCGAGAAGCGGATCGAGCTGTGCGCCAGCTCGTCGCTGCGGCCCAGGGCGCGCAGCACGTACGATGGTTCCAGGCTGGCCGAGGTGCAGGCCGAACCCGACGACACGGCCAGGTCCTTGATCGCCATGATCAGGGACTCGCCTTCGACATAGTTGAACGAGACGTTCAGGTTATGCGGTACACGGTGGTCCATGTCGCCGTTGATATAGACTTCTTCGATCTCCATGAGGCCACGGGCCAGGCGATCGCGCAGTGCGCGCACGCGCGCCAGCTCGCTGTCCATCTCGACCTTGGCCAGGCGGAATGCTTCGCCCATGCCGACGATCTGGTGCGTCGGCAGCGTGCCCGAACGCATGCCGCGCTCGTGACCGCCACCGTGCATCTGCGCTTCGAGGCGCACGCGCGGCTTGCGACGCACGTACAGGGCGCCGATGCCTTTCGGGCCATAGGCCTTGTGCGCGGTGAAGGTCATCAGGTCGACCTTCAGGACTTCGAGGTTGATCTCGACCTTGCCGACGGCCTGGGCCGCGTCGCAGTGGAAGATGATGCCCTTCGAGCGCAGCAGTTCGCCGATTTCGGCAATCGGTTGCACGACGCCGATTTCGTTATTCACGAACATGACCGACACGAGGATCGTGTCAGGGCGGATCGCCGCTGCCAGCTGCTCGACGGTGATCAGGCCATTGGCTTGTGGCTCGAGGTAGGTCGCTTCAAAGCCGACGCGTTCGAGTTCGCGCACGGTATCCAGCACGGCCTTGTGCTCGGTCTTGACCGTGATGATGTGCTTGCCCTTGGTCTTGTAGAACTGGGCCGCGCCCTTGATCGCCAGGTTGTTGCTTTCGGTCGCGCCGGAGGTCCAGACGATTTCGCGCGGATCGGCGCCGATGATCGCGGCAACGTGGCCGCGTGCTTCTTCGACGGCCGCTTCGGCGTTCCAGCCGTAGGCGTGGCTGCGCGACGCAGGATTACCGAACTGCTCGCGCAGGAACGGGATCATCTTGTCGGCGACGCGTGGATCGACCGGCGTCGTGGCCGAGTAATCCATGTAGATCGGGAAATGTGGAGCTGGCGCGAAGCTTTGCTCGGTGGTCTTGTCCATTGGCGCGTTCATCTGATTTACTCCGGTAACTTTAGTTTTGTCCGACTGCGGCGGGGGCGCCGCGGTGCACGTGCACGACGTTCTGTTCTTTCTGGCGCTGCTGGTCGACCAGGTCTTGCAACGATACCGAATCGAGGTAGTCGACCATTTTTTCGTTCAGCGTGGTCCACAGTTCGTGGGTCATGCACCGGGCGCCGTCGGTATGGGCGCCATGGCAGTTCTCTTTACCGCCGCACTGGGTTGCATCGAGCGGCTCGTCGACGGCGATGATGATGTCCGCCACCGTCACCTTGCCCGCCGCGCGTGCCAGGCTGTAGCCGCCGCCCGGACCACGGATCGATTCGACGATCTCGTGGCGGCGCAGCTTGCCAAACAGCTGCTCGAGGTACGACAGCGAAATGGCCTGGCGCTGGCTGATGCCCGACAGCGTGACCGGACCATTGCCTTGACGCATGGCAAGGTCGATCATCGCAGTGACAGCAAAACGGCCTTTGGTGGTCAGACGCATTTCAACCCCGGTGAATGATAAAATATTTCTCTTGCCCAAGAACCAAGTCGGCGCCGCATCCTGCAGCACGTTTCCCTCTGAGAGCGGGGAAAGACCTGATTAGTTGAACGATTTAGTCAAGTATAGCAAATCGCAATGATCTTGTCTTGGACCACCCCAAAAACGGCGGGTCACTTCCACGCCTGAAAAAGTCGCTGTTGAACGCGTGGACGGGGAACCCGTCCACCCTACGGTACGGATCGCTCACGCTGTTGAACGTGTGGACGGGAAACCCGTCCACACCACGTGCTGGTACGCTCACGTAGGGTGGATGGCTATGCCATCCACGCGTTCAACCCAACGTGATGTATGACGAACGGGTTAATTGAACGCGATCAACGGGCCCGCAACAATGCCATCGGCCCGAACAGCGCCTGCATGCCCGGATGCCCGATGAAGCTCAGGTTATAGGGATGCTCGGCCACTGCCTGCGGGAAGGCGGCCGTTTCTGGCAACTTCTGCAATTGTTCGGCGATCTTGCCCCACAGAACCAGCGTCGGCACCTGCGGCTGGGCGGCCAGCGCCGCCAGCACCGTCTGCAGGAACGGCAACCAGGCGCGCGCATCGATGACCGGCTTGACATGCTTGCGAAACACCAGCGCAGCGTTCAGCAGCAAGAAGCCCTCGTGTACCAGATTGTCCTGCAACTGCGCCAAGGTCTGGATGGAGCCGTCAGCGCGCGCGGCCTGGGCGATCGGCGCCAGCGCCTCCCCGCTCGTCGCATCGAGCTGCAACTGGCCGCTTGCCACCAGCAGCATTTTCATGAAGTTGCGCAGTGACGTCGCCCGGTTCACGGGCTTGGACAGTCCGTTATCGCTCCACAAGTCGCCAACAGCGCCATCCATGAAGCTCACACCCGTGGCGCTCGCGGCGCGCGGGTACGGCCCCTCCCCGACCAGCACGTAGCGCACCTTGTCCAGCGGCTGGGCGAAGGCGGCGAACATGCGGTGCTCCGTGGGGACGTAATCGTCCTGCGCCAGCGCGGGCAAATAATCAGGATTGGCACGGGCCACCGCCTGCAACCCCGCTTCGAGGATCGGGCGCCACGAGGCGTCGGCCAGGTCGAGGGCCTGCAGGATCGGTGCAGGGATGGCGATGGGTCTGGAGGCAGGCGCGGCGATGGCGGTCATGGCGAAATAGCAATGGAAGGAGGCGGCGATTGTAGCGCGCCGCCGCCCTTCGCATCCACCCGCGCGCTATTCGGAATCGGGCTGGCGCGACGGGTGCGCCGCCTGGAACGCCGGCAACGCGATGCACAGCGCATTGATGCGCTCGATATTCGGGTACGCCGACACATCGATATTGAAACGCTGCGCATTGAATACCTGCGGCGCCAGGTAGCAGTCGGCGATGGTCGGATGGTCGCCGTGGCAGAACGGCCCCGCGCCCGGATCGCGCGCCAAGTGCGCTTCGAGCGATTGCAGCCCCTCGATCACCCAGTGACGGTACCACTCGCTCTTTGCCTGGTCGGGCACACCGATCTCGCGCGCCAGGTAATTGAGCACGCGCAGATTGGTGATCGGGTGAATATCGCAGCCGATGATCTGGGCCAGCTCGCGCACGCGCGCCCGGCCCGGTGCATCTTTCGGCAGCAGCGGCACGTCCGGATACACTTCTTCGAGATACTCGATGATCGCCAGCGACTGCGACAGCGTGATGCGGTCATCCTGAAACGCCGGCACCAGGCCGCTCGGGTTGATCTGGCGATAGTCGTCCTGCAGGTGCTGCCCGCCATCCTTGAGCAGGTGCACCGGCACGGCATCGTAGGCCAGCCCTTTCAGGTTCAGGGCAATGCGCACTCGATACGCGGCCGAGCTGCGAAAGTAGGTATACAGTTTCATGGTTGTCTCTCGTGGTAACGGACGACTTCCTGATCGATGGCGCCAAAGATGCTGGCCCCGCTCGCATCCAGCATCTCGATGCGCACCGTGTCGCCGAATGACAGGTACGGCGTTTTGGGGGCGCCGCCTTCGATGGTTTCGTACATGCGCACTTCGGCCAGGCAGCAATAGCCCACACCGCCATGCTCGACACTCGAGCCATACAGCCCGCCCTGCTTGTTCGACACGGTGCCCGAGCCGATGATGCTGCCGGCGCACAGTTCGCGCGTGGTTGCTGCATGCGCGATCAGCTGGGCGAAGCTGAAGGTCATGTCTTCGCCGGCGTTGGGTTTGCCGAACGCGGCGCCATTGAGCGTGACCAGGATCGGCAGATGCAGCTTGTTGCCCTGCCAAGCGTCGCCCAGCTCGTCCGGCGTGACCGCCACCGGCGAGAATGCACTGGCCGGCTTGGACTGGTAAAAGCCGAAGCCCTTGGCCAGCTCGTTGGGGATCAGGTTACGCAGCGACACGTCGTTGACCAGCATGACGAGGCGGATGGCGCTGGCCGCCTCGGCTGCGTCGGCGCCCATCGGCACGTCGCCCGTGACCACCGCCACCTCGGCTTCGAGATCGATGCCCCAGTCTTCGGTCAGGGCCGCAATCGGGTCCATCGGACCAACGAACGAGTCGCCACCGCCCTGGTACATCAGCGGATCGGTATAGAACGACGCCGGCACCTCGGCGCCGCGCGCCTTGCGCACCAGCTCGACGTGGTTGATGTAGGCCGAGCCGTCGGCCCACTGATAGGCGCGCGGCAGCGGCGAATGACAATCTGCTTCGATGAACGATTCTGCCCCCTCGGCGTTGCCGTCATTGAGCTGGGCATAGACGTCTTCGAGCTGCGGCTTGCACGCATCCCAGTTGTCGAGCGCGGCCTGCAGCGTGCGCGCGATGGTCGGAACTTGCTGGCAGGTGACCAGATCGCGGCTGACGACGACCAGGGTGCCGTCGCGGCCGCCGGCTTTGAGGGTGGCGAGTTTCATGGACTGTCCTTTTGTTATTGCTGAGTAGCCGCCATTACAAGGTAAAACGCACTATCATACAAACGATATTTTCAGCGTGATATATCAGCTTATCTAATCAATCCATCCGATGAATCCAACGTTACGACAAATGCGCGCCTTCGTTGCGCTGGCCCGCACCGGCAATTTCACGCTGGCAGCGCAGACGCTGCACGTGACGCAATCGGCTCTCTCGGGCCTGATCAAGGAGCTCGAACAAACGCTGGACGCCCGGGTCGTCGACCGCAGCACGCGCCGGATCGGCCTGACCGACATCGGCCGCGAATTGCTGCCCTTATTTAGCCAGATCATCGATGACCTGGACGGTGCGCTGGCTAACGTGGCCGACCATACGCGCCTGAAGAAAGGCGTCGTGCGCATCGCGGCGCCACAGCTGATGGCGTGCACCCTGCTGCCGCCCAGCATTGCCGCCTACCGCGCGCAGCACCCGGAGATTGTCGTGCGCCTGGCCGATACCGAAGTCGAGGGCGTCATTACGCGCGTGCTGTCGGGCGAGGCCGATGTGGGCATCGGTCCGGAACGCACGCCCGCGCCACCGCTGCTGGCACGCGAACTGTTCACCATGCCGTTCGCGCTGGTGTTTCCGCACCAGCATCCGCTGGCGGCGCTCGAGCGGGTGACGTGGCAGGATGCGGCGGCCTATCCATTCATCTCGCTGCAGGGGCAGTTCACCGAATTGCTGCTCGACGCAGTACCGCCCTCGCGCACGGGCATTGCGCTCACGCCGGCGCACGAAGTGACGTTCATGACGACGGCGCTGGCCATGGTCAGCGCGGGCCTGGGCGTGACGGTGTGCCTGCCCTATGCAGCGCCGCTGGCCACGCTGTATGGATTGACGATGCGCCCGCTCGACGCGCCAACGCTGCAGCGGCGCTTTTTCGTCTACACGCGGCCCGGCCGCTCGCTGTCGCCGGCCGCCGAGAGTTATGTGGAATTCCTCTTTGGATATGTAAAACGGGCGCAAGCGGAAGGCTGATTCTCACAAAAAGGCACGCTACAATGGACCGTGTCTTTTTTAATCGGACCCACGATGTCCCACGATACCATCGCGATCAACCGCCAGATGAACAAGTTCGATGGCCACGCCAGCGTCTGGCTGTTTGGCTACGGCTCCCTGATCTTCAAACCCGATTTTCCGTTTCTTCAGCAGCGCGCGGCGTCCATCCGCGGCTGGACGCGCCGCTTCTGGCAAGGCTCGCACGATCACCGCGGCACCGAGACGGCGCCGGGGCGTGTGGTGACGCTGGTGCCGGATCCCGATGCGGTTTGCCACGGCATGGCGTTTCTCGTCACACCCGAAGAATTCGCGCATCTCGACCATCGTGAAAAGAACGGCTACCTGCGCCTGGCGACGCAAATGCAATTTGACGACGGCAGCAGCGACGAAGGCATCGTGTATATCGCCACGCACGACAACGCAGCGTACCTGGGCCCGGCCGATGAACACGCCATTGCGCGCCAGATCGCGACGGCGCGCGGCCCGAGTGGCCCGAACAGCGACTACCTGCTGGACCTGGCCCAATCGCTGCGCGCGCTGGGCAAACCCGATCCGCACGTGTTCGAGATCGAGCGGCATCTGGCGGCCATGGGGGTTACGCAGCAGTACGCGTAATTGAGTTCCCCTGCTGCGCGATGGCTGCAAGCGTGGCCAGCACGCGCGCAGCACGCTGTTTGAGCGAACCCGTCAGGATCGTATAGCCGATGCCGCGCCCATCCAGATCGTCCAGCACCAGTTGCTGGATCTGCGTGCGCCACGCGGCGTTTTCGCGCACGCCAGGCTCTTCTTCATACGGGATGTCGTCGGCGCACACGAAATGGTGCAGGTAGCGCGTGCGGCATTCGAGCGCGTAGCGCAGCAAGGCTGGCGGCACCGGCTCGGTGACCTGGCCGAAGCGCAGGCCGAGCAGCAGCGTGGTCAGTGCATTGGTGTCGACGAAGATGTACTCGCCGCCCGCGATGGCAACAGCGGCGTCTTCGGCAGCGCGGTGCCGCTCGGCGATCTCGACGTAATCGGCGGCCACCAGCTGGCCCTGCTTTTCTTCCCAGATAAAACGGCCGATTTCGGGCACGAACTGCGCGCCCTGCTCGCGCGCCAGCATGCTGGCCAATGTCGATTTCCCCGTCGACTCGGCGCCGACGAACACCACCAGCCGACAATCTACCTCCTGCTCACCCATGCCTGCATCCTGTAACGATCGATGCGACATCCTAGCCGAGCCGCCGTGACAACTCAACGGTTCAGTCGAGCGCGCGCTGGCGCGACTCGGTGTCCACGCACAGGATGGCAATGGCGCCCATGAGCAGGAAGCCAGAGAGCATGATCAGCGCCAGCGTGAAGTGTGTCGCCATCACCGGCGCGACGATTGCCGGCGCGAACAGGCCGCCGAAGCGGGCAACTGCCCCCGCCATGCCCATCCCGCTGGCGCGCAGGCGGGTCGGATACACCTCGGGCGTGAACGCATACAGCGCGCCCCACGTGCCCAGCAGCGCGAAGCTCATCAACAGCGTCGAGCCGACGACCAGCACGGTCGAGCTGCCCAGGCTGTAGCCGAGGCATCCGACACTGCTCAGCAGCAGAAAACCGACCAGCGTCGGCTTGCGGCCCCAGCGTTCGACGCCGTACGCGGCCAGCGCGAAGCCGGGCAGCTGGACCAGCGCCAGCACGATCAAAAATTCCTGACCGCGCATGAAGCCGAAGCCTTCTGCGCTCAGCCGGATTGGCAGGTAGACGAACACGCCGTAATACGCAATCGAAATCAGGCCCCAGGCGACGAACAGCGCGAGGCTGCGCCGGCGCAGCCCGCCCGAGAACAGCGACAGCAACGTCGTCCTGACTTGCGGCTCGGGCAGCAACGGCGGCATCGTCAGCGTGCGGCCATTGGTCCTGGCCACGCGTTCCAGCACGGCGCGCGCCTCGTCCGGTTTGCCGCTGCGATGCAGGTACATGGGCGACTCGGGGATATACCAGCGCAGCACGATGCCGATGAGCGCCGGGATGCCGGTGACAAAGAAGATCACGCGCCACGCATCGTCGCCCCAACCCACCGCCCACAAGGCCAGCACGGCCAGGGCAATCGTGCCCAATGCCCAAAACGATTCGAGCAGCACCAGCCAGCGGCCGCGCCGGTCGCTGGGCAGGAACTCGGCCATCATCGTGTAATCGACGGGCAGCGTTGCGCCCACGCCGATGCCCGTCATCAGGCGCAGCGCGAGCAGCCACGTGAAATCGGGAGCGAATGCAGACGCTACGCCGAAGCAGGCGTCGATCACGACCGCCATCAAGAGCACGGGTCGGCGACCGATGCGGTCCGCCAGGCGCCCGAAGACGAACGCGCCGATCAGCATGCCGACGAAGAATACGGTCCCCGTCTGCAAGGCCTGCGGCATCGACAGCCCGAAGGTCTTCGCGATCGACGGTGCAGAAAAGCCGATCGACAGTACCTGCATCGCGTCGGCCAGCCAGACCAGGCCAAAGATCAGGAAGATCCGGTACTGGAACTTGCCGACGCCGGCGGCCTGCAAGCCCTGCTCCATCGTCACGGCGGCAACGCCGGCCTCGTTCGGGCCGTTGCCGGAAAGGCCGGCCTGCCCTGGTGTCACTGGTGTGGTCATGGATTCTTATCGAGGCGACTGGACGGCGCGCGGAGCGGCGCGCCTGTCAATGCCGCATCTTAGAATAAAACGCGCTCATCAGTGACGTTTTACCCATTGCCGGTGCGTGATCAGCCGCCGAAGTTCAGCGAGGCGCCGCCCGGCCCACCCGGCCCCGAACCGGCGCCAGGGCCGCGCCCGTTGCTAGGCCCGCCGCGCCGGTTCTGCTCGTCACGTGGTCCGCCCGGAGCGGCCCCACGCCCGCCGCCTTCGGGCACCACACGCATTAGCTGCTCGCCCAGCCGACCGGCGACCTGGCGGCGTTGCTGATCATCCAGCCCATCATTCACGTCGAGCCACAGCGCGCGCAGTTGCCGGTCCTCGGCGTTTGCTGTCGCGCTTTCGGCGTCGGTGGCTGCGTCCAGCTTGCGCAGGTCGGCGTCCTGGCTGGCCAGCAAGGTCCTGGCCCATTCCTGGAGTGCCGCGCGGCGCCGGGCGCGATCGCGCAGGATCGTGCGCGATGCGGCTTCGGCCTTGTTCCACAGGGTTTGCTGGTTGGGACTCAGGCCAAGTGACTGTTTCAGGTCGCCCGCCATCGGCAGCAGGTCTTCGGCGCGCAGATCGGTCAGTGGTACCGCATGCGCCGTGCCGGCGCCGGCCATGGCGAATAAAAGCAGGCAGGCGCGCAGCCAACAAGGCAAGCGTGAGAACGTGGTTTGAACCGGCATATAACACCCATGGTCAGCGAAGAACGATCACGAATATAAGCGCAAGGCAGATGGCTGTCGTGCTGCTTTACCGAAACTTACCCGGCGCGTCACCACCGTTTCAGCGCTGCGCCAAGTTGTTTCAGGCTTGGGGACAGTGCGCCCAGCACGTTGCCGATACGGGAAGTCTGCCCCGGCCCGAGCAAGCTGACGGCGGCCGCCAGTGCCTTGTCGTCGCGCGTGCCGAACATGCGCGTGCTTTCCACCCCGGTGCGTGTTGGGGGCGACGTGTCATCCGGTGCAGGCAGGATCGCGGCGAGATGCTGCGCCAGGTCTTCTTCGCGCAACGCCAGTCCCAACGTATCGTTACGAGCGGGATCCTGTGCCACGATCACGTCCGGCGTGATCCCGCGCGCCTGGATTTCGTGGCCATTGGGCGTGAAGTAGCGCGCCACCGTGATCTTGACGGCACTGTCGCCGGTCAGCGGAAAGATGCTCTGGATCGAGCCCTTGCCGAACGTGCGTGAGCCAAGCACGGTGGCGCGGCGGTGGTCCTGCAATGCGCCGGCCAGCAATTCGGCGGACGACGCCGACGCGCCGTTGACCAGCGCGACCAGCGGCACGGTTCGCGCCCATGTCGGCAAGTCGGCCAGTACGTCTGGCTCGTCTGGCCGCTGGTAGAACCGCGGATCGACCGTGACGGTGGCTTCGGCTTCGGCAGCGGCAGCGGAATCAGGATCGGCAGCGGTGGCACGCCCGCGCGCCGAAAATAATGGTGTCCCTGGCGGCAGGAATGCCCCGGCCACGCCGACCGCGGCCGACACCAGGCCGCCTGGATCATTGCGCACGTCGAGCACAATGCCGCGCGGCGCCCCGCTTGCATCGAGCGTTTTCAAGGCCGCAACCAGGTCGTGCGCGGTGCGCCCTTCGAACGCCGACACCTGGATCCACGCGACGCCGTTTGGCATTGCACGTGTCGTGACGGTCTGCGCCAGCAACGCGGCCCGGTGCAGCCTGGCGGTACGAACGGCGCCGCTGCCGCCCCGCCGGTACCCGATGTCCAGCGCGCTACCGGGCACGCCGCGCATGCGGCGCGCAATCTCGGGCAAGCGCATGCCAGAGAGCGTCGCACCGTCGATCGAGGCGATCGTATCGCCCGGCTCGATGCCGGCCAGGTACGCCGGTGAGCCTGCGGTGACCGCCGTTACCGCCATGTCCGCGGCGGCGAAGTCGACACTGATGCCGATGCCGGTGTACTCGCCAGCCTCGTCCTTGCGGACGGCATCGAGTTCATCCTTGTCCAGAAAACCCGAGTGCGGGTCGAGCGACGCAAGCATGCCGGCGATCGCCCCTTCGAGCAGCTTCTTGTCGTCCGGCGCTTCGACGTACCGGGTTTTTACCAGCGCATAGGCCGAGAGCAAGGCCTGGAATTCGGCAGCGGGAACCACGACCGGCTCGCCTGCCCGGCAGGTACTTGCGGCGACAAAAGGAAAGAGAAGGTAAAGAATGGTGGCGTGGCGTCGTTTCATGAGTCGGTGTCCTTGATGATCGACCGATTCTCTGCTGACCACGTGTTGTGTGCGGTTAAGCGCTTGTAAGCAGGTGTAAGCAGGCGCTGTGCAGATCTGCGTTTAGCGCTGGCGCATCAGCGGCATTCTCAGAACAGGTCCAGCTGCCCTGCCCCCTGAGCAGCGCCACGGCGTGTCGTCGCGGGCACGACCACCGGTCGCCGGAATTGCGAGCGATCGAGCCGCCCGAAACGCCCGCGCAATGACTTGAAGCCAAGGCGCTCGACCGCTTTCTCAAAGCGCTGACGGATCAGGTCGGCCCACACGCCGTCACCATGCATGCGCTGTGCAAAGTCGGCATCGTAGTCCTTGCCACCGCGCATTTCGCGAATGCGGTTCATTACTCGCTGCGCGCGGTCCGGGAAATGCGCCTGCAACCACTCTTGAAACAGCGGATTGACTTCGTGTGGCAGCCGCAACACCGTGTAGTGGGCGCCGACCGCGCCGGCATCGCGCGCCGCCTCGAGGATGCGTTCGATCTCGGGCTCGGTCACGAACGGGATGATCGGCGCCACGCTCACGCTGACGGGAATGCCAGCGTCGGTCAGCGTGCGGATCGTGCGCAGGCGGCGCATCGGCGCGGCCGCGCGTGGCTCCAGCGTGCGCGAAATCTGCGCGTCGAGCGTCGTGAGCGTTACTGCCGCGCAGGCCAGGTTGTTGGCCGCCATCGGCGCAAGCAGGTCGATGTCGCGCTCGATCAATGATGACTTGGTGATCAGGCCAAGCGGGTGGCGGCATTCGGACAATACCTCCAATACCTGGCGCGTGATCTGACGCTCACGCTCACAAGGCTGGTAGGCGTCGGTATTCACGCCAATGGCGATGTGTTCGGGGACGTAGCCGGGCTTGGCGAGTTCGCGCCGCAGCAGTTCGGGAGCATTCACCTTGGCGAAGAGCCGGGATTCAAAATCAAGGCCCGGCGACAGGCCGAGATAGCTGTGCGTGGGCCGCGCGAAGCAATAAATGCAGCCGTGCTCGCAACCCCGGTAGGGATTGAGCGACACGCTGAACGGAATATCGGGCGACGTGTTGCGCGACAGGATCGTCTTGGCGAACTCGTCGGTGACCACCGTCTTGAACGCAGCCGATTCACCGGTCGACCCGGCAGCCGATTCAGAATCGGCATCAGACCAGCCGTCGTCAAAGCGCTCGCGGCCGTTCACCTCATAGCGCCCCTGCAGGTTCGACACCGCACCACGCCCCTTGCGTGCAACGCGCGGCGGCACCAGTATGACGTGTTCTTCTATCCGCTCGCGACGGATGGGCTCATCGGTATCGATCATGGCCGCTGCTCCATACTGTATGTTTATACAGTATATTACGCCGCTGTCCCATCAAATTCAAGGCGCACGCAAACCGCTAGTTGTGCGGACGGGCAAAGGTCGCCAGGTAGTTCACGCTCGTATCGCTGCACCATGAGGCGCGATGCAACACCGGCAGGTAACGCATGCCGCGCAGATCGATCAGCTGTAGCCCGGCCCCGGTGGCTGCAGCCAGCATCTCGGCGGGTTTGACGAAGCGGTGCCACTGGTGCGTGCCCCGCGGCAGCACGCGCATCACGTACTCCGCTGCCACGATGGCCAACAGATAGCTCTTCCAGCTGCGGTCGATCGTCGACGCCAGCAGCAAACCACCGGGCGCAACGCGCCGAGCTACCTCTTCGATAAAGGCGTCGGGGTCGGCCACATGCTCGGCCACTTCGAGCGCCAATACGACGTCGAAGCGTTCATCGGGCTGCAGGACAGTCTCCAGTTCGCCCAGGCGATATTCGACTACTGCGCCGCTGGCGTCGGCGTGGCGTTGCGCCGCCGCCAGGTTGCCGGGCGAGGCGTCGATGCCGACCACCTGCGCGCCACGCAGCGCCAGCGGTTCGGACAGCAGTCCGCCGCCGCAGCCGACGTCGAGGATGCGCAGACCCGCCAGCGACATATCGGCGCGGCCGAAATGCGAGGCCATGCGCGCCAGCAGATAGGCCTGGCGCAGCGCGTTCGTGACATGCAGCGGCCGCATCGGGCCGTTCGGGTCCCACCAGGTGGCGCCGAGTCGGTCGAAGCGGGCGATTTCGTCTGCAAGCGCGCTCATGCTTGGTCCCCGCTCGCAGCAGCGGTCACTAGCGCTGCCAATGCGCGGCCAGAGCGCCAGGCCCCTTCCACACCGCCGCCGGCAAGGGCATCGCCGCACACGCCAAGCCCCATTTCCGCGTCCCACCAGGCACCAGCGGCCTGCCCGTCACCGGGCGCCGCTGCCAGCGTTGCATACAGCCAGCGATGCACGGCCGCGAAACGCCAGGCCAGAGCTCCACCGACACAATCGGCAAGCGCCGTCTGCAGCATCGCCTGCACCTGGTCGGGCGGCGTGTCCAGATGCGCGCCGGTCCAGTCGGGCGTTGCGTGCACCACCCACTGGGCCTGCCCCGCCAGCACTGTGCGCGCCGGCTTGGCATCGTTGCGCACCACCAGCGCCAGCGGGCCGGATGCGGGCAACGCCAGGTCCCAGTTACAGCCCGTTGCGGGCGCGTCGGTTGTGCCCATCAAGACCCAGACAGGCAACATCGGCGCGGCCTGCGCGCTCGCGGCCCAATCCGGGCGATGCACGTCCAGCAGCGCGGCCGCCTGTTGCGGCGGGATCGCCAACACCACTGCATCGAAGCCATCGGCCACGGTCGCACCGGCCCTCTCCAGAGACCACGTTGCGCCGCTGCGACGCACGCCATCGACCGTGCACAGGGTATACAACGGCAGGTCCTTCAACATCGCGCGGCACAAGGCCGGCATGTCGGGCGTGGCAACCCAGAACGCGCCGCCAGGCAGGGCTGCGGCATGCGCCAGCCGCGGCGTCCAGCGCGCCAGCAGACCGGCGCGCTGCCCCTGCTCGACGAAACCCAGGAAGTCGGCGCCCGTGGCAGCAAAGCACGGCGTCCCGTGATCCAGACCCAGCATGGCGTCGGCGCCAGCGACCGACGTTACACGCCTGGTCGACATGCGCCCGCCAACGCCGCGCGACTTGTCGAACACCTGCACCGCATGCCCGGCATCGGCCAGCGCGCGCGCACAGGTGGCCCCGGCAATGCCGGCTCCCACCACCGCCACCCGTAGGCTCGTGCCACTCATCGCTTGCTGCCGCGGCCGCGCCACAGCGGCCTCATGGCCAGGAACAGGCGGTAGGCCGGCTCCAGCAACGCCAATGCGACCCTGGACCCGAGCAGCCGTCCAAGCCAGGCCCAGCGCGGCAAGGACCGCCACAGCAGGGTAAATGCCTCTGCACCGCTCGCCAGGGTGCCATCGGGACGACGCATGTGCAGGCGCGCCATGGCAGCCTCGCGGTTCAGTCCCGGGCCAAGCGCTTCGGGCGCGCAGTGGGCGACGTCGACCCAGCACACCTGGTCTGCGCCGTCCTGACGCTGATAGAGGGCGATCTCGCGAGTGCATACCGGGCAGCCGCCGTCGTAGTACACCGTGGGGGAGGTTAAGGATTGTTCTTGCATGATTTGATCATACAGGAAACAGGTCAAAATACGGTTCACCGTCACGGATGTTTCGGTTTAACGACCCACTAAACGGTTCACGTCCTGTTCATCAGATTGACTTTCGTCGCCTGCGAGTGACCTGGCAGCGCAAGCGCGTACATAGGCCGCTTGTTGTGCGACAAACCCGTCGAAGGCGTCAAGCAGCGGGCTGAAGCGCCCGGGTGCGCCTTCCAGCTGACCAAGCGCCTGTGCCGCCGCCTCCAGGCTCGACAGCTGATGCGGCGCGTGCGCCTTGCGGATGCGGTAGTTCGACGGCGCCACGTCCGTCAGACCCAGGCGCGGCAGCCGTTGCAGCGCCGGGTTCAGGTACAGCATCTTGCGGCTCTTGCGCCAGGTGGCGTCGAGCAGCACCAACCGCAGGGCCTCGGCAGGCAGCGCCGGCATCGGCGGCGGCATCGGCAAGCCCGCGTCGCCCGGCGTGGCCGGATACAGCAGTACGGGCGTGCGCCCGTCCGCATGCAGCAGGCTGTCGAGCACCCCGGCATCGAACGCTTCGCCGGTCGCCATCACGCTGCCGGTGACGCACAGGTGCAGCAAGCGCGCGCTGTTCTTGGCGTTGCCCACTTCCAGCGGATGCTGCAGGATCAGCAAGTGCGCCTGCGCCTGCACCGGTGTGATCCAGCGACAAATGCAGGCCGACTGCGCCCGCAAGCACCTCTCACAGACAGCGCGCTTCAAGCCAGCCGCACCCGTCACGGCGCCGGCGTCCAGCCGCCACCCAGCGCCCGGTACAGATCGACATGCGCCGCTAGCAAACTCGTGCGCAGTTGCAGCGCGGCGAGATCGGCACTGAACGCGGTACGCTGCGCGTCGAGCTCTTCCAGGTATGACGCGTAACCATTCGTGTAGCGGTTGTGCGCCACGCGCAGCACTTCGCCGGCCGCAGCGCGGCGCGCCTCGGCTTCCACCAGTTGCCGCTGCAGGCCATCGATCGACGCCAGCGCATTCTCGGTCTCGGCAAACGCGGTGCGCACCACGGATTCATAGCCATAGATGGCGCGATCGCGCACCGTGCCGGCGATCTCGGCCTGGGCGCGCAGGCGGCCCGCGTCGAACAGGGGCGCAAGCACGCTGCCGCCGATGCTCCACAATTCCGTTGGCGAACGCAGCAATTGCGTGATGCCGCCCGCCCCTGCCCCGAGCGACGCCGTCAGCCGGATCGACGGCAGCAACGCATCGCGCGCCACGGCCAGGCTGGCGTCGGCCGCCGCGACGGCCTGCTCGGCCTGGGCGATGTCGGGCCGGCGCCGCAGCAGTTCGGACGGCAGGCCGGCGCCCGGAGTCGGCTCACGCAGCGACAGCAAATCGGTACCGCGCGCGATCGCGCCCGGGCTCGCGCCCAGCAGCAGATTCAATGCCTGCTCCTGCTGCGCTACCTGCCGCTCCAGCTGCGGCACGGTGCCGGCCGTCGCGTGCAATTCGGCCTCGGCCTGTGACATTTCCAGGCGCGAGCTGTAGCCCACTTCGAACTGATGCCGCGCCAAGTTGTACGAGCGCTCGCGCGAGGCCAGCGTGGCCTTGGCCAGCGCCAGCTGGGCGTCCAGGCCCAGCAGGTTCAGATAGCCCGACGCCGTATTGGCCGCCACCGCCAGCGCCGCTGCTTCCAGCGCCGCCTCTTGCGACAGCGCTTCGAACCGCGCCGCCTCGACGGTGTTTGCCACGCGGCCAAACAGATCCAGCTCATAACTGGCCTGCACCGCGCCCACGAGCGACGTCGATTCGACCGGCGTGCCCTGCGGGCCGATAGCGCGCGCCCGGGTCGGCGCCAGCGACAGGTTCAGCGCCGGCAGACGCGCGCTGTCGGCCACGCGAATGCGCGCCTGGTATTCCTGCAGCCGCGCGCGGGCGATCTTGAGGTCGCCATTGTTCGCCTGCGCCTGTTGCACGAGGGCGTCCAGCGCCGGATCGCCGAACGCGCGCCACCAGTTACGCTCAACGCTGGTACTCGCGCCGGGCAAGGTCGTGCGCCACGCCACCGGCACCGTCACCGAGGACGGCGGCGCCGGCTGCGGCGCCATTGCGCAGGCGGCCAACAGGAGTGGCGCCGCCAGAACCACTAACCGCCGCTTCATCGCTGCCCCGCGTTCGCCGTGGTGGCAACGGCCGTATCGATCGTCGTCACCACCGACATCCCGGGCCGCAGGCGGTTGGCCAGCGGCTGGTTCGGGTCAATGCTGATGCGCACAGGAATCCGCTGGGCAATCTTGACGTAGTTACCAGTGGCGTTGTCCGGTGCGATCACCGAAAACTCCGAGCCGGTGGCCGGCGCGATGCGCTCGACGTGACCGCGCAGCTTGGCGCCGCCCAGTGCATCGACACTAAAACTGACCGGCTGGCCAACGGCCACGCCCGCCATCTGCGTTTCCTTCAGGTTGGCGATGATCCACATCTGGTTCGGCACCAGTGCAGTCAGCTGCGCACCCGCATTGACGAAGGCACCCTGGCGCACGGTCACCTGCCCCAACTGGCCGTCGCGCGGCGCGGTGATGTTGGTGTTGGCCAGGTCGATCTCGGCCAGCTTGACGGCCGCTTCGGCGCTGGCGACCGCCGCTTCAAGGGCAGCGCGGTTGACGCCGACCGACGCCAGGTTCTGGCGGGCGATCTCGACCGAGGCGCGGGCCTGGTCGCGGCTGGCCGCTGACTGGGCGCGGGTAGCGCGCGCAGCGTCGAGTTCGCGCGCCGACAGCGAACCGTCGGCCGCCAGCTCTTCCACGCGGCGCAAATCGGCACTGCTGCGCCGGGCCTGGGCTTCGTTCGAGGCCAGCAGCGCCTGGTTCTGGGCAATGGTGGCGCGGGCGCTGGCGTTCGTCTGCGCGAAGTTGGCCAGCGCCGCCTTGCGGTTGGCCAATTCGGCCCGTGCCTGCGCCAGGCGCTGGATCGGAATCCGGTCATCGATGCGCAGCAGCAGCTCGCCCTTCTTGACGGTCTGGAAATCCTGCACGCGGACCTCGGTCACGTAGCCGCTCAGTTGGGGACTGATGATCGTCACCTGGCCGCGTACCAGCGCGTTCTCGGTCGCCTGCAACGTGCTGCGAAACGGCGGCAGGTTCCAGGCGTACAGCACGATCAGGATGCCGGCGAGCGCGATGGCGGCAAAGGCCAGCGCACTGAGGATGATCTTGCGCGTCGGGCGCGCGGGGGTAGGAACAGGTTCTGACATATCAATCGGTCACAGTGATGGGTGCGGGAATGTTATTGACAGGTGCGGCGGGTGTGGGTGCAGCAGCCGGCGCGGTAGCCGGAGGGTTGTAATGCATCCAGACAGCGTGCAGGAAGATCCAGGTCGCGCTCACGGCGGCGATCAGGGCGATCATCAGGAACACGTCGTTGTAGGCCAGGATGTTGGCTTCGCGCGTGGCGCTGGCAGCCAGCGACGCCAGGCTCTGGCGCGTGCGCGCCGCCGGGTCGGCCAGCAATTGCCCGGCCGCCGCCGCGCCGGACTGGATGCGCCCGGCCACCAGCGGATCGAGCAAGCTCAAGCCCTCGACGATCGACGACGAGTGGAATTTCTCGCGCATGATCTGGAACGTGCCGACCAGCGCCGAGCCGATCAGGCCGCCCAGATTCTGGGTCAGGCCGAACAGCACCGAGAAACTGATCAGGGCGCCGGGATTGCCGATCACGGTGACGATCATCGAAATCAGCGACGGCCCGATGAACAGCGTGCCGCCAAATGCCAGCAGACTCTGGCTCAGGTACATCTGCTCGACGCGTGTCTGGTTATTGGCATGCGCATCCATCCAGGCGCCCAGCGCCATCAACACCAGCGCAATCACCTGCGGCGCCATCAGGTGCTTCACGTTGACGGTCAGGGCCGACACCACGATGCCGGCGACCGTGGCCGCCAGCACGCACAGGAACAGCGACTGCATCTGGTTATTGTCCAGTCCCACGGCGCGCAGGAAGCCCACTGCCCCCACACTCTGCTCGGACAGCACGATGCGCACCAGCAGCAGCGACAGCGCCACGCGCAGGATGCTGCGGTTGGTCAGCCAGCGCAGGTTGAGCAGCGGGTTGGCCCGGTTGTGCTCGACGCACATCGCGGCCGCGAGCAGGAAGATCGACACCGCCAGCGCCACGCCGATCCACGCCTGCTCGGTCCACCAGAAGATGCGCCCGAACGTGAGCACCATGCACAGCAGCGCCATGCCCGGCGCAAACAACGCGAACGTGACGAAGTCGGTGGGGCGGAACGCCTTGATCCGGTCGCCCGGCGGCAACTTGAGCAGCAGCACGGCGCCCAGCGACACCAGCGCCAGGCCCAGCTCGAACATGTACAGGCCGCGCCACTCGGCAATGCGCAGCAGGTCACCCGAGAAAATATAGGCCAGCGGCAGCGCCAGCTGGGCCGTGCCAAGCGAGATCGCGATGCCTTTCAGGCGCCACTCCTTCTTGAACCCCTGCAACGTGTAATACAGGCCAAGCGGACTGACGGCGGCGGCCAGCATGCCGTGGGCGGCGCGCACGGCGATGGCCGAGCCGAGATCGTTGACGAACAGGTGGGCCAGCGTGACCAGCGCGTACAACACCAGGAAACACTCGGTGAACAAGCGCAGGCCGAACTGTTGCCGGAATTTCACCAGCAGCAGGTTCATCGACGCGTTGGCCATCACGTAGGCGGCCGGCAGCCAAGCCGTTTCGGTCTGGTAGGCGCCCAGGACACCCTGCAGATTGATCAGGTTGACGGCGACCAGCGCGTTGCCCAGGCCGCCCGTGATCGTGACGAGGATGCCGACCGCCAGATAGGCCAATCGCAGCTTTGTCGTGTGCGCTGGCGTGGACGGAGAGCCGGGCAGCATCGGCTTTTCGTCGGGTGCCCATTCGCGTGGCGCGTACTTGCTCATCCTGCTGTTTCACCGTAATTGTCAGGCTCGCTATCTTACGCCTTTGCTCGACTTCACGTCGGATGACGCTTTCGCCACACCCGCAACATTTAATGCAAAAGTTGGCCAATCGGATATTGCCCTACGGATTTATTGGCCCTAGACTCAGATTGTGCCGTACGGAAATAGTTTCGTATGGCAGCATTTCCAGAGTCAGCCATGTCGAACATCCACGCCATTCGCACCCTGATCTCCGCTTCGCTTGCCGCCCTGGCCATGCTGCCTGCATTTGCCCAGTCGCAGGACCTGCCAGCACCCAAGCCCGTCACCAGCACGCTCGACTACCGGATGAACGAGCGCGTCATCCAGGTGCCGGCCGGGCCAGATGACGTGCTGCTCGAAACCACCGTTTTTCAGCCCGATGGCGCCGGACCCTTCCCGCTGATCGTCATCAACCACGGCAAGGACCCGGGCCGCCCGAGCCTGCAGTCGCGCGACCGCTTCTATCATATGGCGTCCGTGTTCGTGAAGCGCGGCTACGCGGTGATGGTGCCGATGCGCCAGGGCTTTTCCAAGTCGGGCGGACGCTACCGCGATCGCGGCTGCGACATGACGGCCAATGGCTACACCCAGGCCGAAGACATCCGCGCCACCCTCGCCTATGCCCGCCAGCAACCGTGGATCGACGGCGGGCGCATGATCGTGGCCGGCCAGTCGTACGGCGGGCTGGCGGCCATCGCACTGGGCACCGAGGCGCTGCCCGGTGTGCGCGGTTTGATCAATTTTGCGGGCGGCTTGCGCGACGACAGCAACCGCTGCGCCTGGCGCTCGCAGCTGGTGGCGGCCTTTGCCGACTACGGCGCCAAAGCAAAAGTCCCGAGCCTGTGGATGTACGGCCAGAACGATTCGCTGTTCGGCCCGGAGCTGGCCAGCCGCATGCATGCTGCCTATGCCGCGGCCGGCGGCCGTGGCCGTCTGGTCGAATTTCCCGCTTTCAAGCGCGACGCCCACGGCATGCTGGCCAGCCGCGACGGCGAAAAAGTCTGGCTGCAAGATACTGAACAGTTCCTGCGCGAGATCGGGATGCCGACCGCCGTCGTGGTCGACGTCCCTGCCCCGCCCAGCCCGGCGCGCACCGATTACGCGCAGGTCGACGATATCGCCGCCGTACCGTTCCTGTCCGAAACCGGCCGCCGCGCCTACCGCGATTACCTGACCAAGATGACGCCGCGCGCGTTTGCCGTGTCGGCCAGCGGCGGCTGGACCTGGGCCGAAGAAGGCGAAGATCCGGACGGACGCGCACTGGCGACCTGCTCGGCCAAGAGCAAGGAGCCGTGCCGGCTGTACTCGGTCGACGACTATGTGGTCTGGCATGACGAGCGCATCGACCGGGCCGAGAAAGCGGCAGCCACGGCGGCGCTGATGCCGGCGCCGAACCCGATGGCCGACTCCGATCCGACGACGTCGGTGGGCAGTACGACCGCGCGCTGATCGCAGGCTTGTCAAGCGGCCTGCGCAGTTCTTCCTGCATGAGTTCGCTTTACTGTGCGTCGGGTCGATCCAGCGCAAACCGCTGCTTGGTGATGCATCAGACAATGCGGCTGTCGCATTGTCCGGAGCATCCCAATGGTTCGTCTCGTCCACGCCTGCGCTGCCGCACTCCTCGTATTCGTCTTCGGCCTGCTGGCTGCCCCCGCCGCCACAGCCGCGAACAACGATCCTGTCGTGCTGGTACACGGCTTTCTGGGCTTCGGCCCCGACGAATTCCAGAAGAGCGGCTTCAACTACTGGGGCGGCTACGGCGACATCGCGGCGCACATGCAGGTCTACCGCGGCCCGCACACGGTCGTTGCCGCCGCCGTTAGCCCGATCGCGTCGAACTGGGACCGCGCCGCCGAGCTGTATGCCCAGATCAAGGGCGGCTGCGTCGACTACGGCAAGGCGCACGTTGCCGCACAGGGCGTGCCCGGTCAGGTGCAAAAGCCGCCCGGCAAATGCTGGGCCGTCGACCCACGCGACAATCCGCACGCGTATCCGCCGGCGCTGTACCCGCAATGGGGCCGTGACCATCCGATCCACATGATCGGCCACAGCCAGGGCGGCACAACCATCCGCGCCCTGATCCAGCTGCTGGAGCACGGCGCAATGACGGACGAAGGCGATGGCGCACTGTTCAAGGGCGGCAAGACGGGCTGGATCCGCAGCGCGACGAGCATCTCGGCGCCGCACAATGGCACCACGCTCAGTGATGCGGTCCTGAATATCCTGCCCAATGTGCCCATCGTGCTGCGCGACATCCTGCGCAACCGGGCTGCCAGCTGGGAGCTCGCGCCGGACGGCGCCCGCGAATTCAACCGGTGGGCGCTGACTTCGCCCAGCGTCTACTATTTTTCAGTTGCTACCCTCGCCACCGCCAGCGGCAGCTGGTGCTGCAACGGCACCGACCGCGCGATCGCACCGATCCAGACGATGGCGTTCCAGTACGCGCGCACCGACATGATGCCCTACTTCAAATCGTTCGCCGGCGAGTGGATCGTGCCCTCCGCCGCCCAGCGCGGCATGGGCAGCTACACCGTCAATGTGCCAAACCGGGTGCGCATCGACAGCGACTGGTTCCCGAGCGATGGCGTCGTCAACACGGTCAGCATGCGCGCACCTGGCGGGCATCCGGTGCGCGACTACAACGGCACGGCGCTGCGCGGAGCGTGGAACTTTCTCGGCAACTACCCGGGATACGACCACTTCGACATTCTGAACTGGCCCAATCAAGGGCCATCGGCTGATCCCCTGTACGACCGGATCAGCGACATCCTCTTTGCGCTGTAGCTCATGATGACAACACTTCGTGGGGCCGGTGGATGCGCACGATCTGCAAGCCGTCGGGCTGGTCCACCAGCATGCACAGCTTGCCGGTGCGCTTGCAATGGTCCTGCACGCGCCAGTAGTCGCCGTGGCTCATGCAGCCGGTCTGGCAGATCACCAGATCAGCGGCCTGCAGGCTCGCTTCCAGGTCCGCGGCCAAGCCGGCCGGCGTGTGCGCCGAGTGACCTGCGCTGCCCGCCTGCCCGGCCAGCTCACGGCGCTGCAGCGTGCGCATCAAGTCATGCACGCGCGCCTGCAACGCGGCGACCTGGCGGCCCAAGGCCACGCGTCGGCCCAGGCCCGGCAGCGCCGCATCGAGGGCCGCGCGGTCTTCGCGTTCCCAGGCCAGTGCCGTTGCAGCGCGGATCGTCGCACCCCGCGCGCGGATCAGCTGCGCTTCCATGGCGGCGATGCGCACGGCCTGGGACTGCAGCAGCGCACTGCAGCGCGCCTGCGCATCTGCATGTGCCCGTAGCAACGTCACGTGCTCGCCAACCAGGCCATCGGCTTCCCGGTATGCGGCCATCTGCACCTCCTGTTCCTGAACCAACACCCATCTTAGATGAGAACGATTCTCATTTCAAGAGCGCGTCGAAGGGGGGACAAATCGACACATCGTGACGTGAGAACAAACTTTCACGATACAATATGGCCCTGCTCACCTGTGCGTTACCCCGACGGCCCATGACCCAGGCATCTCCCGACCAACTCGACATTTCCAGCTGTGCCAGCGAGCCCATCCGCACGCCTGGCGGTATCCAGCCCCACGGCTTCATGCTGACGCTATCGCCTGCACTCGACGTGTTGCAGGCCAGCGCCAACCTGCTCCCGCTGGCCGGTCTGGCGGCCGAAGCGGCGATCGGCCTGCCATTGGCAGCCGTCATCGGCAAGGCCTGTGGCGAGCGCATGGCGCGCGAACTGGCCACCGACAAGCTTGGCCAGCGTCCGATGTATCTGGGCACGGTCACGCTTGGCAACGACCGCCATTTCGATGTGATGGGCCACGTCTGGGACGGCCTGGTGATCGCCGAGTTTGAAGCTGTCGATCGCGCCGAGCCCGCCGATTTTCGGCATCTGTATCCGCTCATTACCGACTTTCTCGCCAAGGTCGGTGAACACGCATCCATCCCTGCGCTGACCGAGCTGGCTGCCCACCATATACGTTCCGTCACCGGCTACGGCCGCGTAATGGTGTACCGGTTCGACCCAGATGGCCACGGCCGCGTGGTGGCCGAAGCCAGAGCGCCCGACTACGACTCGTATCTGAATCAGTCTTTTCCGGCCAGCGACATTCCATCCCAGGCGCGCGAGCTGTACCTGAGCTCGCCGATCCGCGTCATCCAGAATGCCGACTACGATGCCTCACCGCTGGTACCTGACGTCAATCCCGCCACGGGCGCCCGTAACGATCTGACGTACGCTGCGCTGCGCAGCGTCTCGCCCGTGCATCTGCAATACATGCGCAATATGGGCACGCAGGCCTCGATGTCGGTCTCACTGATCGTCAAGGGCAAGCTATGGGGACTGATCGGGTGCCACAACGCCGTCCCGTGCGCGGTATCGGTCGAAAAACGCACGGCCTGCGAACAGCTCGGTCAGATCCTCGCGTTGTGCGTCGAGAGCCGCGAAGACAGCGCGGAGCTGCAGTTCCGCCTGGACGTGCGCCGCATCATGGTCGAAATCCTTGGCCGCCTGACCAAAAGCGCCGACTTCATCGACAATCTGCGCGGCGTGTCCGGCGAGCTGCTGCGCTTTGCCCGCGCCGGCGGCGTGGCGATCGTGGCAGACGAACGTATCATCACTTACGGCGATACGCCGGACGACGCCGCCATTCGCGACCTGTCGACCTGGCTTGCCGTGCATGGCCACACCGAGGTATTCCACACCGACGAGCTCGCCGCCGTGTACCCGCCGGCCAGCGCCTTTCTCCACAATGCCAGCGGCCTGCTGGCGCTGCCGATCTCGCGCATCCACCAGCACTATCTGCTGTGGTTCCGCCCCGAAATGATCCAGACCGTGGAATGGGCCGGCAATCCATACGAGAAGGAAGCCGCCCCTGGTGCGCCGACCCGGTTATCGCCGCGTCAGAGCTTCGCCACCTGGCGCGAAACCATCCACGGCCACAGCCTGCCATGGCACGCCGCCGAAATCGAGATGACCACCGAGTTCCGCACAGCGCTGCTGGGCATCGCGCTCGAGCGCGCCGAGCAGATGGCCGAACTGGCCGAAGAGCTGGGCCGCGCCAACAAGGAACTCGAAGCGTTTTCGTACTCGGTCTCGCACGACCTGCGCGCGCCGCTGCGCCACATCGCCGGCTTTTCCGACCTGCTGCTCGAATCGGCCGGCAGCGAAGACGTGGCGCTGCGCCAGCGCTTTTTGAAGAACATCAAGGAGTCGGCGCGCCTGGCCGGCAAGCTGGTCGACGATCTGCTGTCGTTTTCGCAGATGGGCCGCGCCGCGTTGCGCCCTACCAGCATCGACATGACCGACCTGGTATCGGGCTGCATCGACAAGCTGGGCCTCGAGATCGGCCAGCGCCGCGTCGACTGGCACATCGACCGCCTGCCCGTCGTGCAGGGCGATCCGAGTTTCCTGCACCTGGCGATGTTCAACCTGCTGTCCAACGCCGTCAAGTTCACCAACGGGCGTGACCCGGCCGTGATCCGGATCTGGGCCGAAGATGCCGGCGACGACATCGCGTTCCACGTGGCCGACAACGGCGCCGGCTTCAACCGCGACTACGTGCACAAGCTGTTCGGCGTGTTCCAGCGCCTGCACCGGATGGAAGATTTCCAGGGCACCGGTATCGGCCTGGCCAATGTGCGCCGTATTATCGAACGCCACAACGGCCGCGTCTGGGCCGACTCGATGCTGGGCGAAGGTGCAACCTTCTCCTTCACCCTCCCCAAACAAGCCATCACAGAACAAGGCACCCATGCTTAAGCCCATCCTCCTGGTAGAAGACAATCCACACGACCTGGAGCTCACCCTCATCGCCCTGTCGAAGAGCCAGCTGGCCAACGAAGTCGTGGTCGCGCGCGACGGCGCCGAGGCGCTCGACTATCTGCACCGACGCGGTGAATTCGACGGCCGCCAGCTTGGCAATCCGGCCGTGATCCTGCTCGACCTGAAATTGCCGAAGGTCGATGGACTCGAAGTGCTCAAGGAAATCCGCACCACGGCCGACCTGCGGTCGGTGCCGGTGGTGATGCTGACGTCGTCCAAGGAAGAACAGGACGTGATCCGCAGCTACGAGCTGGGTGTGAATGCGTATGTGGTCAAGCCGGTCGATTTTAATGAATTCGTGCGCGCCATCGCCGACTTGGGGATCTTCTGGGCGGTGCTCAACGAGCCGCCGCCAGGCTCGCACCGTTACATCAAGCCGAAGTGACTGGCCGTTTGCGGCTTGCCTGAGGCGCGCCGCGAGCGACGTAGCAAATGACGGATGCGCGCACTGAGCGCGTCCGGATGGTAAGGTTTCTGCAGCAGGTGGACTGACGCGTCCAGCTTGCCTTCGTGGGTCAGCACGCCTTCGGCGTAGCCTGACGTGTACAACACTTCGCACTCCGGCAGGTGACGGCGCACGATCTCGCCCAGTTGCAGGCTCGACAGCGGTCCCGGCATGATCACGTCGGTAAACACCAGGTCGATATGCCGGCCTTCTTCCACCAGCGCCGCCGCGCTGGCCGCATCGCGCGCTTCCAAGACGTCGTAGCCCAGCGCCGACAGGATGCCGCAGGTCGATGAGCGCACGTCGTCTTCATCTTCGACCACCAGAATGGTTTCCAGGCCGCCCGTCAGCGACGGGTGCACGGCTGTCTCTGCTTGCTCGGCCGGGATCGCGGTACTACGTGGCAGATAGATGCGCACGCTGCTGCCCTTGCCCGGCTCGCTGCGCAGCACGATTTCGCCGCCCGACTGCTTGACGAAACCATACGCCATCGACAGCCCCAGACCCGTGCCCTGGCCCGTCGGCTTGGTGGTGAAGAACGGTTCGAACGCCCGGCGCAGCACGTCGGGCGGCATGCCCTTGCCCGTGTCAGCGATCTCGAGCATCACGTAATCGTTGTGCGGCACGTCGGGCGGCAAATCGTCGTCGGCCGCAGCATTGATGGCGCGGATGGTCAGCGTGCCGCCATCGGGCATCGCGTCGCGCGCATTGATGACCAGGTTCAGCAGCACGTTGTTGAGCTGGTTGGGATCGACCATGGTGCTGCCCAGCTCGGGTGCGACCTCGGTTTCGACCCGGGTACCGGCGCCAAGGACACGGCGCGCCATGTCGTCGAGCTCACGCACCAGATGGGTCGGATCGATGACGACCGACTGCAGCGGCTGGCGCCGTGCAAAGGCCAGCAGGTGCGCGGCCAGCTTGGCGCCGCGCTCGACGCCCGACAGCGCCATCTCGACGCGCGTGCGCGCGGCGTCATTCAGGTTGCCAACCATCTTCAGCAATTGCAGATTGCCGCCGATGATTTGCAGGACGTTGTTGAAATCGTGGGCCACGCCGCCGGTGAGCTGGCCGATCGCTTCCATCTTTTGCGCCTGGTGCAGCGCCAGCTGACTCGCCGCCAGTTGCTCCTGGCTCAAGCGCAGCGATGCGAATGCTTCATCGCGCTCGCGCCGCGCAACGCAGGCGCCGCTGTGATACCGGACACGCGCCACGAGCTCACGCGGATCGGGCCACTTGACCATGTAGTCGTTGGCGCCGATGGCAAAGGCCTTGGCCTTGGTGTCGGGGTCGTCTTCGGAAGAGAGCAGGATGACCGGCACGTCATGCGTGTCCGGATGCGCGCGCAGCATGGCTATCACGTCAAAACCATCGAGGCCGCCAGGCATGCGCAAATCGACGATCACCACCGTCGCAGCGACATCGCGCGCGACCTCGACGGCGCGCGCCGGGCTGGACTCGTAACGGAGCTGGTGACCGACACAGCTCTTGAGGCCATGGGCGATGATGTCCTGGGCAAACGACTCATCGTCGATCAACAGCACGGAACAAACGGTGGAGTTGTCTTCGATCATTGCAAACTGCGTCGCTTTCAGGGCTGGAGGGGGAACGTGCTGCGCGAGAATTCAGGGTTAATTCTACACTAATACCATTTAACAAGGGTTCATCCCGCTTGGTATCATTCTGGCAAACACGGGTCAAGACTTGTGCGGTAAAAAATCGCCCTGCATATGGCGCGCATGCCACATCACCAAGCCACTACCACGCCCGATGACCCCTGCCCGTTGTGCGGACGGCCACTGGGAACGGAGCACGTTGACCGCCATCACCTGATCCCGAAGACGTTCAAGGGGCGCGACCAGTACCCGATCCACAAGATTTGCCACCGCAAGATCCACTCGGCATTCACCGAGCGCGAACTGCTGCAGACCTATCACACGTGGGAATCGCTGCGCGGGCATGCGGATATCGCGGCGTTCATCGCGTGGGTAGCGAAGAAGCCGGCGGGGTTTTATACGCGCACGTACACCGCGAACAAGAAGAAGGGGCGCTGACGGAATAACCGGCGCCGGAAATGCAAAAAGGGCCGCATTCGCATGCGGCCCTTCTCTTGTTCTGGCTCCCCGACCTGGACTCGAACCAGGGACCTGCGGATTAACAGTCCGTCGCTCTACCAACTGAGCTATCAGGGAATTGAGGCAATATTATAGCCGGGCATTTGCGGTTTGACCAGAGCCGTGTGTGAATCGGCTGGCCAGCCACTGCCAAAGGGCGCTTTTGCTATAGTCGCAGCTTCCCACCACCTCCTTGATCCCCGAACGACCATGACCATTTCACGCACCCTCGGCACCCCACTCTCCCCTTCCGCAACCCGCGTCATGCTGCTCGGCTCGGGCGAACTGGGCAAGGAAGTGATCATCTCGCTGCAACGACTGGGCGTCGAAGTGATCGCGGTCGACCGCTACCCGAACGCCCCGGGCCACCAGGTCGCGCACCGCGCGCACGTGATCGACATGACCGATGGCGCGGCGCTCGAAGCGCTGATCGCGCAGGAGCGCCCTCACCTCGTGGTGCCGGAAATCGAAGCGATCGCCACCGACAAGCTGGCCGAACTGGAAGCGGCGGGCGTCATCACCTGCATCCCGACCGCACGCGCAGCGCAACTGACGATGAACCGCGAAGGCATCCGCCGCCTGGCCGCCGAAGAACTGGGCCTGGCGACGTCGCCATACCAGTTTGCCAGCAGCCTGGACGAGCTGCAGGCTGCCTGCGCTGCCGTGGGCTTCCCGTGCGTGGTCAAGCCGGTGATGTCGTCGTCAGGCAAGGGCCAGTCGAAGCTCGATGGCGGGGGCGACGTGGCCGCGGCCTGGGCATACGCTGCCAGCGGCGGGCGTGTCGACGCCGGGCGCGTGATTGCCGAAGGCTTCATCGACTTCGATTACGAGATCACGCTGCTGACGGTGCGCTCGCTGGGCGCAGATGGCCAGGTCGTAACGAGCTTCTGCGATCCGATCGGGCACAAGCAGGTCCAGGGCGACTACGTCGAATCGTGGCAGCCGCATCCGATGCAGCCGCTGGCACTGGAGCGCTCGCGCGAGATCGCCGCCAAGGTCACCGGCAATCTGGGCGGACTGGGCGTGTTCGGCGTCGAGTTGTTCGTCAAGGGCGACATGGTGTGGTTCTCGGAAGTGAGCCCGCGCCCGCACGACACGGGCATGGTGACGATGGCCAGCCAGGTGCAGAGCGAGTTCGAACTGCATGCGAAGGCAATTCTCGGCTTGCCAGTAAACGTGGCCCTGCGCGCGCCAGGCGCGTCGGCCGTGATCTACGGCCAGCTCGATGAAACGGGGATTGCGTTCGAGGGTGTGGCTGAGGCCCTACAAGTACCGGGCGCCGATGTGCGCCTGTTTGGCAAGCCGGAATCGTTTGCACGCCGGCGCATGGGCGTGGCGCTGGCCACGGCGGACGATATCACCACGGCGCGTGAACGTGCGTTGGCGGCAGCGGCGAAGGTCAAGCCAGTATCAGGAAAATAAGCATCTACAGGCCCCAATACAAAAAGGGCCGCATTTGAATGCGGCCCTTCGTATTCTGGCTCCCCGACCTGGACTCGAACCAGGGACCTGCGGATTAACAGTCCGTCGCTCTACCAACTGAGCTATCAGGGAATTGAGGCCGCATTATACCTGCTGGTATCGATTTCGCAAATTTTTCGAAAAGAAAATCTAGCGACCGATCCGCGACAGCAAGCGTTTCAAGGTATCGATCACCAGTTCCGGCTCGGACAACTGCGGAAAATGCGCACTGCGCTCGGCCACGACCCGCTCACCCAACGGCGACAGGGCTGCCAGCGCCAGCTGCGAACGTTCGCGTTCACGCACCAGCGCCGTCGGCACCAGCCAGCGCGGCAAGCGCTTCGTGCCGGACAGCACCGTCACCGGCACGGGCGGAAATGCCGGCGCCTCGAGGATATCCCTGACGGTCTCGCGCTCGTTGCGCAGCTCGTCGAACGCATCGCGCGGCGACACGCGGTCGAGCAGCTTAACGAAGCCCCGCTGCAGCGCCGACTGGTATTGCTTGAGATTGTCAACGTCCTGCGGCGCCGTCGCCTCGATGAACAGCACGCCCGCCACCTCGGCGGCGAACTCGCGCGCGAACAGGTTGGCGTGCAGGCCGCCAAACGAATGCGCCACCAGCACGAACGGCGGCGGCACCTTGGCGAACTGCAGCAACAGACGCAGCTGCGCGACGACGGTCTCGCCGTACTGCGCTTCGGTCGGCTTCGGACTGCCGCCCGTACCGGGCCGGTCGTAGCTGAACACGGTACCCAGTGCCTCGATCTCGGGATACAGCTTGAACCAACCGTCGAGCGGGCCGCCGGCGCCGCCGATCAGCACGATCGAGGGACTGCCCTGCCCGGCTCGCGCAAAGCGGAACATCTGCCCTTCGATCAGGGTGGCGTGGCTCTTGAGTGGTTGCTTCACGCGAACTCTCCAAAAAGACGACATAACGCCGCATAACGAAAAAGGCCGCATCCTTCGATGCGGCCTTCTTGTATTCTGGCTCCCCGACCTGGACTCGAACCAGGGACCTGCGGATTAACAGTCCGTCGCTCTACCAACTGAGCTATCAGGGAATTGAAGCTGGCATTATATGGTTCATGAAACGTTTCTGTCAAATCAGAACAGGCGTTTCGTTTTCCATCTGCTGCTGCTCTCTTGCGCGCTTGCAGCGATCAAGAGAGCCAGGATTTTAGAGAACTTTGGCGATGGCGTCAACGACGCGATCGATGTTCGTCGAATTCAGTGCCGCCACGCAGATGCGGCCCGTGTCCACGGCGTAGATCGATTCGTCGCGCAGCTTGCCCACTTGCTCCTTGCTCAGGCCCGAGTACGAGAACATGCCGACCTGCTCGCGCACGAATTCGAAGTCGTGGCCCGGCGCCTTGGCCTTGAGCTTTTCGACCATCGCGCCGCGCATCTCGCGAATGCGCACGCGCATGCCGGCCAGTTCTTCTTCCCACAGCTTGCGCAGCTCAGGCGTTGCCAGCACAGTGGCGACAACCTTGCCGCCATGGGTTGGCGGGTTCGAGTAGTTGGTGCGCACGACGCGCTTGAGTTGCGACAGCACGCGCGTGGCTTCTTCGCTCGTGGTGGCCACGATCGACAGCGCGCCGACGCGCTCGCCGTACAGCGAGAACGACTTGGAGAACGAGTTCGACACCAGCATCGCCATGCCGGTCGCGGCGAAGCGACGCACGACGGCGCCGTCTTCATCGATGCCGTTGGCGAAGCCTTGGTAGGCCATGTCGAGGAATGGCACGAGGTTGCCTTCCTGGACGGCAGCGATCACCTGATCCCACTGATCTTGCGTCAGGTCGGCGCCGGTCGGGTTGTGGCAGCAAGCGTGCAGCACGACGATGGAACCTGCCGGCATGGCTTTCAGTGCGGCTAGCATGCCGTCGAAGTTCACGCCGCGGGTGGCCGCGTCGTAATAGGCGTAGTTATGGACGGTGAAACCGGCGCTCTCGAACAGCGCGCGGTGGTTTTCCCAGCTCGGGTCGCTGATGTACACGTCGGACGCTGGCAGGAAGCGCTTGAGGAAGTCGGCGCCGATCTTGAGTGCGCCGGTGCCGCCGATGGCTTGCACGGTCAGCGCGCGTTTCTCTTGAATTACCGGGCTGTCGGCACCAAATACCAGCTCTTGCACCGCTTTGTCGTACGCTGCCAGACCTTCGATCGGCAGGTAGGTCCGCGGCGTTGGCTGCTCCATCAGTTTCGCTTCCGCTTTCTGCACGCACTCGAGCAGCGGCACTTTGCCCTTGTCGTCATAATAGACACCCACGCCGAGGTTGATTTTCGCGGTGTTCGTGTCGGCGTTGAAGGCTTCGGTGATGCCCAGGATCGGGTCGCGTGGGGCCATTTCAATGGCACTGAACAGGCTGGCGGAGGCAGTGGAAGTCATCTGATAAACTCGGTTTTGTTGGCTGGATTGACAGCGGCGGGGTTTGCAATTGTATAGACAGCGGCCCCTGAACCTGCAGGGCCGCGAGCGGATTCTCATTCTAACAAAGGTCTGTAAGCATGGCTGAATTATCCATCGCAACTTCTCCCGAACCGACCGTCATCACGTTCCCGGATTCGCCGTTCAAACTGCACCAGCCGTTCGAGCCGGCGGGCGACCAGCCCACCGCGATCAAGGGGCTGATGGAAGGCATCGACGACGGCCTGATGTACCAGACGCTGCTGGGCGTCACGGGCTCCGGCAAGACCTACACGATGGCCAATGTGATCGCGCAGGCCGGCCGGCCCGCGATCATTTTTGCGCCGAATAAAACGCTGGCGGCCCAGTTGTATTCGGAGTTCCGCGAATTCTTCCCGCAAAACGCGGTCGAGTATTTCGTCTCGTACTACGATTACTACCAGCCTGAAGCCTACGTGCCGCAGCGCGACCTGTTCATCGAAAAGGACTCGTCGATCAACGAGCACATCGAGCAGATGCGCCTGTCGTGCACCAAATCGCTGATGGAGCGGCGCGACGTCGTCATCGTGGCCACCGTCTCGGCGATCTACGGTATCGGTAATCCGAACGAATACCACAAGATGATTCTGACGCTGCGCCACAAGGACAAAGTGGCCCAGCGCGACATCATCGCGCGCCTGATCCAGATGCAGTACACGCGCAACGAGATGGATTTCTCACGCGGCTCGTTCCGCGTGCGCGGCGACACGATCGATATCTTCCCGGCCGAGCACGCCGAGCTGGCAATCCGCGTCGAGATGTTCGACGACGAGATCGAATCGCTGCAGTTGTTTGATCCCCTGACGGGCCGCGTGCGCCAGAAGATCCCGCGCTTTACCGTGTATCCGGGTTCGCACTACGTCACGCCACGCTCGACGGTGCTGCGTGCGGTCGAGTCGATCAAGGCCGAGCTGCGCGACCGTCTCGAAGAGTTCCGCCAGCAAAACAAGCTGATCGAAGAGCAGCGTCTCGAGCAGCGCACCCGCTTCGACCTCGAGATGATGGCCGAGATTGGCTTTACGAAGGGCATCGAGAACTACTCGCGCCACCTGTCCGGCGCGATGCCGGGCGAGCCGCCGCCGACGCTGATCGACTACCTGCCGAAAGACGCGCTGATGTTCATGGACGAGTCGCACGTGATGATCGGCCAGCTCAACGCGATGTACAACGGCGACCGTTCGCGCAAGGAAAACCTGGTCGAGTACGGCTTCCGCCTGCCATCGGCACTGGATAACCGGCCGCTCAAATTCGTCGAGTTCGAAGGCAAGATGCGCCAGACGATTTTCGTCTCGGCCACGCCGGCCGAGTACGAGCAGGGCCGCGCCGACAACGTGGTCGAGCAGGTGGTGCGCCCGACCGGTCTGGTCGATCCGATGATCATCGTGCGCCCTGCCCTGTCGCAGGTCGACGATCTGATGGGCGAGATCAACGACCGCATCGCCAAGGACGAGCGCGTGCTGGTGACGACCCTCACCAAGCGCATGTCCGAGCAGCTCACCGAATATCTGGGCGACCACGGCATCAAGGTGCGCTACCTGCACAGCGATATCGACACGGTCGAACGCGTGGAAATCCTGCGCGACCTGCGCCTGGGCACCTTTGACGTGCTGGTCGGCATCAACCTGCTGCGCGAGGGCCTCGATTTGCCGGAAGTGTCACTGGTGGCGGTGCTCGACGCCGATAAGGAGGGTTTCCTGCGCTCCGAGCGTTCGCTGATCCAGACGATCGGCCGCGCGGCGCGTAACCTGAACGGCGTGGCGATCCTGTACGCGGACCGCATCACCGATTCGATGCGGCGCGCCATCGACGAGACCGAACGCCGCCGTGCCAAGCAGATTGCGTTCAACCTCGAGAACAACATCATCCCGAAAGGCGTGCACAAGAAGATCAAGGAAATGATCGACGGCGTGTACAACCCGAATACGGAGCGCGAGGTGCAGCAAGACGCCAAGGAAACGGCGAAGATCGAGTCGATGAGCGAGAAGCAGATCAGCAAAGAGATCAAGCGCCTCGAAAAACTCATGGTCGATCACGCCAAGAACCTGGAGTTCGAGAAAGCCGCGCAGGTGCGCGACCAGCTGCATGTGCTCAAGCAGCAGGCGTTCGGTGCCCCGGGGGCCGACAACGTCATCTCGATGCTGGGCAAGTAACGCCAGCGGGGCGTTGCCGGCTTAGCGCTCTATGCTGGCCAGCAACGTCAGCAGCCGGTCCAGGTCGGCCGGCTTGACCATGTGATGGTCGAAGCCGGCTTGCTGTGCGCGCTGCTGGTCTTCGGCCTGGCCGTAGCCGGTCAGCGCCACCAGCACGGCCCCCGCCGTCGCAGGTTGTGCACGCAGGCGACGGGCCAATTCGTGGCCGTCCATGTCGGGCAAGCCGATATCGAGCAGCGCCACTGCGGGCGGCTCGCGCAATGCCGTCGCCAGTGCGCTCGCGCCATCGAATTCGACCCGGACTTCATACCCATTCATCTCCAGCAGCGTGGCCAGCATCTCGGCGGCGTCGACGTTATCGTCGACCACCAGCACGCGCAAGCCTGATGCCTCAGGCATAGAGGCGACCGGCGCCGGGGCTGGCGCCTCCACGACTGGCTCCAGCAACGGCAGGTAGACGACAAACTCACTGCCCTCGCCCAGCCCGTCGCTGAGCGCATCGACGCGGCCGCCATGCAGCAGCACCAGGCTCTTGACGAGCGCCAGTCCGAGACCCAGCCCGCCCTGCGAGCGGTCCGGCGTGCGCTCGGCCTGTGTGAACAGGTCGAAGATATACGGCAGCACGGGCAGATCGATGCCCTGGCCGTTGTCGCGCACGGCAAGGCGCACGTCGCCGCCGTCCGTGCGCACGCTCAGCACGATGCGGCCCCTGGCCGGCGTGTATTTGGCGGCGTTGTTCAGGATGTTGGACAGCACCTGGATGAGGCGCGTGCGGTCGCCCAGCACGTACAGGCCCGGCTCGATGTCGAGGAACAGCTCATGGTGGCAGCTGTCGAGCATCGGCCGCACCTGCTCGACCGCTTCCTGCACGAGCGGCTCGACCGCCACGGTTTCCTGCGCCATCGTGACTTGCCCGCGCGTGACGCGCGAGACGTCCAGCAAATCGTTGACGAGCGCCGTCATGTGCTCGGCCTGGCGCGCGATGATCGCACTGGCCCGCGCGATGCCGGGCGCGTCCATCTGGCCGCGCTGCAGCAGTTGCGCGGCGGTGGTGATGGGCGCGAGCGGATTACGCAGTTCGTGCGCAAGCATCGCCAGGAAATCATCCTTCTGGCGGTTGGCTTCGCGCAGCTCGTCCTCGATGCGCTTGCGCACCGTGACGTCGCTGCCTTCCAGGAAAATGCCCGTCACCTTGCCGAACTGGTCACGGATCGGCTGGTAGACAAAATCGAGATAGCATTCTTCGAGCGGGCCGCGCGGTTCGCGTTGCACGCGCAGCGGCACGGCATGGCCGACGAATGGCTGGCCGCTGGTATAGACCTCGTCCAGCAGCTCGAAGTAGCCCTGCCCCTGCACCTCGGGCAACGCCTCGCGTACCGGCTTGCCGATCAGATCGCGATGGCCGACCAGCGTCAGGTAGGAGCGGTTGGTCAGTTCAAATACATGGTCGGGGCCGCGCAACACGGCGATGATGCCGGGCGCTTCTTCAAACAGGTTGATGAGGCGGCTGTGTTCTTCGTCGCGGTAACGCTGCGCCAGCACTTCGTTGGTGGTCTCGACACAGGCGCAGAACAGGCCGGCGACCAGGCCATCTTCATGCCGCACGGGCGAATACGAAAAGCGAAACCAGGTTGCCTCATCGTACCCATGGCGGCGCACGGTCAATGGAAAGCGATCGAGATAAATGGACTCGCCGCCCATCGTGCGCTCGACGAGCGGCGCGATGTCATCCCAGATGTCCGACCACACATCGCGAAAGCGCTGGCCGAGCGAGGCCGGGTGCTTGGCGCCCAGGATCACGCTGTAGGCATCGTTGTACAGGAAGCCAAGCTCATCGCCCCAGGCGACGAACATCGGGAACTTGGAGTCGAGCATCAGTGCAACCGTCGTGCACAAGGCCTGCGGCCAGTCGCGCGGATGACCGAGTGGCGAGGTAGTCCAGTCGTGTTCGCGCATCAGCGCACGCACCGTGCCGTCGCCGAGGAATAATGACGGTTCCTGCCGCACGTCCGTCGGCGCTCCCACTACCTGATTCATACCCATGATGCTTCGTGTTGATCCGCGCACATCGCGCAAGCGAAGTGTGCCAGATTTGCAGCGCCGCTCACGCACGCCAGCGTAAAACGAGCGTGACGCGAGCGTTACAGCGTGCGCACAAACTCGCGGATACCGCCCAGCAGCATCTCGACCGCCATTGCCGTCAGGATCAGGCCCATCAGGCGCTCGAAGGCCGTCATGACCTGTGGACCGAGCTTTTGCTGCAGCTTCTCGGCGCTGAGGAACACGGCCAGCCAGACGATGCCGACCGCCGCCAGTGCGGCCACGTGCACCATTGTTTCAGTAAAGCTGGTGGCCGAGAGCAGCAGCACGGTGGCCAGCGCCGACGGGCCGGCCAGCGCAGGAATCGCCAGCGGCACGATGAACGGCTCGCCGCCCTCGCTCTTGCCCAGCACGCCATCGGGATGCGGGAAGATCATGCGGATCGCGATCATCAACAGGATCACGGCGCCCCCGATGCGCAGCGCGATAGGGCTCAGGTGCAACGCTTCCAGGAAGTGCTTGCCGAAGAACATGAACACCAGCAGCAGCACGAAGGCAATCGCGCACTCGCGGATCACGATGCGGTTGCGGCGCTCGATTGGCGTGTCTTTCAGGGCGGCTGCGAACAGCGGGACGTTACCGAACGGGTCGGTCACGAGGATGAGCAGAATGAAGGTGGAGAAAAAGCTTTGGGTCATGGCTTATTATTCTTGGACGACGCGACGACAGTAAAGGCGTAATCTTACCAGAGTGCATCAAGGTGCCGGACGATCTGGCACCAAGTCCGATCACCTCTACATCGAAAGCAGACATGGGATCACAACAAGGCACGGTCGACTTCATCCTCGACCAGATGAGCGCTGCCGGGGCGGTCAGCGCCAAGAAGATGTTCGGCGAATACGGCGTCTATCTCGATGAGAAGATGGTCGCACTGGTGTGCGACGATGTCCTGTTCATCAAGCCAACGGAGGGCGGCCGATCCCATATCGGCACCCCTGTCGAAGCGCCGCCCTACCCCGGTGCGAAACCCTGTTTCCAGATTGACGGCGACCTGTGCGAAGACCGGGAATGGCTGAGCCAGCTGGTGCGCATCACCGCGCAGGAGCTGCCGCTGCCCAAGAAGAAAAAGAAGGCGCTGTGACCGTTATCTGTTGGTGAGCTCGGTTGCCCTGTGGGTGCGCCAATAAAAAAGCGGGGAAAGGCATCCGCCCTTCCCCGCTTGTCGCCCGTTTGACCGGGTGAATTACTTCTCGAACTTCTTCAGCCAGGCCGACAGCTGGTGCGGGCGCAGGCCGTCGTATTCTTCGAACGGCTGGTGAATCCATGGGTTGTGCGGCAGGTCGTCCAGGAAATAGTCTGGACGAATCGACGACGTACCCTTGACCCAGATGACCGCCGATTTGACTTCGGTGACCTGCGGGTAGTTTTCGGTCAGGTGCTGGCTGACTTTACGCAGCGTCACGCCCGAGTCGGCCAGATCGTCGACCAGCAGCACGCGGCCAGCCAGTGGACCCTTGGTCATCGTCATGTACTTCGAGATGTCCAGGTCGCCTTGCTTGGTGCCGGCTTCTTCGCGGTACGAGCTGGTCGACAGGATCGCCAGTGGCACGTCGAAGATGCGCGAGAATACGTCGCCCGGACGCACACCGCCGCGCGCCAGGCACAGCACCTGGTCGAACTTCCAGCCCGATTCATACACTTGCAGCGCCAGGCGCTCGATCAGGCGGTGGTATTCGTCCCACGAGACCCACAGGTCTTTTTCCGTCGATACAGGGGAATTCATCTTTTTTGACTCCAGATTTTGTCGTTAGGCCGCGAACGGGTGACGCAGCACGATCGTTTCTTCGCGGTCAGGACCGGTCGAGACCATGTCGATCGGCACGCCGACCAGTTCTTCGATGCGCTGGATGTAGGCGCGGGCGTTGGCCGGCAGCTCTTCCATCGACTTGGCGCCGACGGTGCTTTCGGTCCAGCCTGGCATCTCTTCGTACACTGGCTCGCAGCGGGCTGCATCTTCAGCGCCGACCGGGAAGATGTCGACCGCGCGGCCGTCGATCTTGTAGCCGGTGCACAGCTTGAGCGACTCGATGCCGTCCAGCACGTCGAGCTTGGTCAGGCACATGCCCGACACGCCGTTGATCTGGACCGAGCGGCGCAGCAGCGCAGCGTCGAACCAGCCACAGCGACGGGCGCGGCCCGTGACGGTGCCGAACTCGTGGCCCACGCGCGACAGGTGCTCGCCGACGCCAGCGTCGGTTGGCAGTTCGGCCGGGAACGGGCCCGAGCCGACGCGGGTGGTGTAGGCCTTGGTGATGCCCAGGATGTAGTGCAGCATGTTCGGACCGACGCCGGCACCGGCAGCGGCATTGCCAGCCACGCAGTTCGACGAGGTAACGAACGGATAGGTGCCGTGGTCGACGTCCAGCAGCGAGCCCTGTGCGCCTTCGAACAGCAGCTTGCCGCCGGCTTTGTGCGCCGCGTACAGCGCGGACGACACGTCGCCGACCATCGGACGCAGGCGTGGCACGAGGGCCATTGCATCGTCGAACGTGGTCTGGAAGTCGATCGCTTCGGCACCCAGGTAGTTCACCAGGACGTGGTTGTGGTAATCGAGGTTCTCTTTGAGCTTCTCGGCAAAGCGCTCTGCATTGAGCAGGTCGGCAATGCGGATGGCGCGACGGGCGACCTTGTCTTCGTAGGCCGGGCCGATGCCCTTGCCCGTGGTGCCGATCTTGTTCTCGCCACGCTTGAGTTCGCGTGCCTTGTCGATGGCGACGTGGTACGGCAGGATGATCGGGCAGGCTTCCGAGATCATCAGGCGCGAGACGACTTCGACGCCGGCCGCGGCCAGTTTGTCGATTTCGCGCATGACGTCCGGCACCGAGACCACGACACCGTTGCCGATGTAGCAGGCGACGCCTTCGCGCATGATCCCCGACGGGATCAGTTGCAGCGCGGTTTTCTGGCCCTTGATCACCAGGGTATGACCAGCGTTATGGCCGCCCTGGAAACGCACCACGCCAGCGGCGTGGTCGGTGAGCCAGTCGACGATCTTGCCCTTGCCTTCATCGCCCCACTGGGTGCCGATGACAACGACGTTCTTTGCCACGTTAGTATTTGACATCACTTAACCTAAGTTTTTGAGAATCCAATTTCCACTTTCGAGGACGAGTACGCGGTCGCACTCGAACTCGTCCTGAACATTGTCGTGACCCGGCATGCTCTGGATCACGACTTCGCCTGCCTTGCGCAGGTCAGCGATTTTTTCCTTCAGCTCGGGGGCATTGCCCCACGGCGCGCGAATGGAATGCTTGCGCTCGGCCATCGGCAGCAGCCGGGCCAGTTCGCGCAGGTCGAGCGAGAAGCCCGTCGCGGGCCGCGCACGGCCAAACGCTTCGCCCACATGGTCGTAGCGACCACCGCGCGCGACTGCATTCGGCAAGCCCGTCACATACAGCGCGAACATGGCGCCGCTTTCATACTGATAGCCGCGCAGGTCGGCCAGATCGATCGCGATCTCGGCGCGGCCCAGCGCGCCGGCGGCCAGCGCTGCCAGTTCGGCCAGCGCGCGCTGCACGCCCGGCAGCGCCGGCAGTGCGTCGCGGGCTTCGGCCAGCACGTCGATATTGCCGTACAGGCGCGGCAAGGCCAGCAGCGCCTTGCGGGTCTGCGGGTAGTAATTCTGCGAGATGGCGTCCAGGCCCGGCGCATCCTTGGCGCGCAGCAGGCTGTAGAGCTGATTCTCGTCGCGCTTGGCGGCCGGGTCGTCGTCCAGCAGTGCGCGCAGCACGCCGACGTGGGCCAGATCCAGGCGCACATTCGTGAAACCGGCCAGGGCCAGCGAACCCAGCGCCAGTTCCTGGATCTCGGCATCGGCTTCGAGGCCCGCGTGGCCATAGATCTCGGCGCCGATCTGCATCGGCTCACGCGTGGCGTGCAGGCCCGACGGGCGGGTATGCAGCACGCTGCCGGCGTAGCACAGGCGGGTGATCGAGTCGCGGTTGAGCAGGTGCGCGTCGATGCGCGCGACCTGCGTGGTCATGTCGGCGCGCAGGCCAAGCAGACGGCCGGACAGCGGATCGACAACCTTGAAGGTTTTCAGGTCGGTGTCGGCACCGGCGCCGGCCAGCAGCGAGTCGAGATACTCGAGCAGCGGCGGCATCACCAGTTCGTAACCGTAGAGCCGGAAGTTGTCGAGCATCAGTCGGCGCAACTCTTCGATCTTGCGCGCTTCGGACGGCAAGACATCGGCGATATTTTCAGGCAATAGCCAATTCGGCATGGGCAACGACGTTATGGGTTTGGAGTAGTCAATGGCAAGCGTCGTACGACAGGCGTGCCAGCGCACGACGCGAACGCCGAATCGGTGATTTTAACCGAAAACCACCAGATTGAGGCAGTGAAAGCGGGACTGGCGGGGGTCAAGGTTGATAATCTGCCACGATATCAGGCAATGCCAGCTGTATACGAAGCTGGGGGAGCAAGACCGATGGCCCTGCTCCCCCAGAGTGTTCAACTACCCCCGCAGCGAGACGGGAACAGCGTTATTTGCCGCCGCCTGCAGGCGCCTTGAAGTACTTGAAGAACTCCGAGTTCGGATCGACGACCAGGACGTCGCTGCGATCCTTGAAGCTCGCACGGTAGGCTTCGAGCGAACGATAGTAGCGCGCGAATTCCGGGTTCTTGCCGAAGGCGTCGGCGTAGATGGCCGATGCTTTGGCATCGCCGTCACCCTTGACTTTTTCAGCGTCGCGGAATGCTTCGGCGATGATCACGGTGCGCTGGCGATCGGCGTCGGCGCGGATCTGCTCGGACTCGGCAGCACCGGTCGAACGCGATTCGTTGGCCACACGCACGCGCTCGGCGCGCATGCGTTCGTACACCGAATTGATGTTCTGCTCGGTGTACTCGACGCGCTTGAGGCGCACATCGACGATGCCGATGCCGACCTCTGCGGCTTCAGCAATGAGCTTGGCCTGCACTGCTGCCATCACGGCGGCGCGCTGGCCCGAAATCACTTCACGCACGGTGCGCTTGGTGATCTCGTCGCTCAGTGCCGCCTTGATGACCTGCGACAACCGGTTCTGCGCACGCGTTTCATCGCCCGCGAAACTGACGTAGTACAGACGCGGATCGCTGATGCGCCACTTGATGAACGAGTCAACCAGCACATTGCTCTTCTCGGACGTGATGAAGCGGTTCACGTCAGGCGTGTCGAGCGTCAGGATGCGCTTGTCCATATAGACCACGTTCTGGAACGGTGGCGGCAATTTGAAATGCAGGCCCGGCTTGTCGATCACTTCCTTGACCTGGCCAAGCGCGAACACGATCGCGAAGCGGCGCTGGTCGACAACGAAAATAGTGGACGACAGCAGCATCAGTGCGATGAAGCCGGCCACGAAGATGGTAACGAGGCGGTTCATTAACGGGTCTCCCGATCACGTGAGGAATCACGGCTGCGCTCATCACGCTGGCGCACCGCTTCCAGGGCCTGGGTCACTTCGGCCGGCTGGCCGGTGCCTGGCACTTGCACCGGACCCGACTTGCTGCCGACCTGGGCATCGTTGGCTGCAACCTGTTGCATCAGCTTGTCGAGCGGCAGGTACAGCATATTGTTGTTGGCACGCGAGTCGATCATCACCTTGGTGGTGCTGGAGAAGATCTGCTGCATCGTGTCGACATACATGCGGTCACGGGTCACGCCCGGGGCCTTGGCGTAGGCAGCAACGACCTGATCGAAGCGCGATGCGTTACCGGTCGCGTTCTCGACAACCATCGAGCGATACGCTTCCGCATCCTGCTGCAGGCGGAACGCCTGGCCGCGCGCAGCCGGGATCACCTGGTTGGCATACGCTTCACCTTCGTTGCGGGCGCGGGCACGATCCTGGCTGGCGCGCACGGCGTCATCGAACGCGCTCTGGACCTGCTCCGGCGGTTGCACGCCCTGCATCGTCACGTTGCTGATCAGTGCGCCAAGCTTGTAGCGGTCGGTAATCGTCTGGATCAGCGTTTGCACATCGGCTGCGACTTTTTCGCGGCCTTCGTACAGGACGAAGTCCATCTTGCTGCGACCGACTACTTCGCGGATCGCCGTTTCGGCTGCCTGACGTACGGTGTCGTCCTGATCGCGGTTGTTGAACACCCATGCGACCGGGTCTTTCAGCGTGTATTGCACGGCAAACTGGATGTCGACGATGTTTTCGTCGTCGGTCAGCATCAGCGATTCCAGCGGCTGCTTGTTGCTCGCCGTGCCACGGTAGCCGATCTCGGCCGTACGGATGGTCGAGACATCGACGATCTCGTGTGCCTGGATCGGATACGGCCAGCGCCAGTTGAAACCAGGCGTCGTCGTGTGGCTCAATTGGCCGAACGTCGTGACGACAGCGGTCCTGCCCTCTTGCACGATGAACGCGCCGGAGGCCAGCCAGATGAAGCCGACGATGATGGCAATGACGCCCGCACCGATGCCGGCGCCGCGCATTTCACGGTTCGGACCGCCACTGTCGCCGCCACCGTTGTTGTTGCCACGGTTACCGAACATCTTGTTGAGGCGCGCATTGAAATCGCGCCACATCTGGTCGAGGTCGGGCGGACCGTCGCCCGGACGGCGACCGTCCTGGGCCTTGCGGTCATCTTCTGGGTTGCGGCCCCAGCGTGGGTCGTTCAGCGACAGTTTGACGCCGAATCTTTTTAGTATGGAAACAAACATAGGCTTAGCGTGGCCCGACAAGGGTGGAAGTTGGCAGATGATCGGCAGGACCTTCGGGTAGCGCGTCAGGCAGCGCGTCCACCGACGCATCGACCTCGGCGAGCTCGAAAGCGTCGTCCTGTTCTTCGTTTTCCGGGGTGACTCGATAGTTTTGACCGGGTCCGGACTTGGCAGTTTCGGCGATCGCCAAACGCAGCAGATCCAGGCCGGCGCCGCTATGGGCACTGATGAAAACCCGGTTGATCTTATCATACTCATCACGCTCGACCCCGGGCTCCAGGCCCGCAGCATCGATCTTGTTCCAGACCAGAATTTGGGGAACATGATCGGCGCCAATCTCGCGCAACACCTCGTTGACCTGCTCCACCTGCTCCATGCGCGTGGGTGACGCGCTGTCGACCACGTGCAGCAGCAGGTCGGCGTGGATCGTTTCTTCGAGCGTGGCACGGAATGCCGCCACCAGCTGGTGCGGCAAGTCGCGCACGAAGCCGACGGTATCGGAAATGACGACACTGCCGACGTCGTCGCCCAGGTACATGCGGCGGCTGGTCGTGTCCAGCGTGGCGAACAGCTGGTTCGCCACATACACGCCGGCCTTGGTCAGCGAGTTGAACAGCGTCGACTTGCCGGCATTGGTGTAGCCGACCAGTGAGACGGAGAACGTGTTGTTGCGCCCGCGCTGCCGGCGCTGGGTCTCGTGCTGCTTGCGCAGCTTGGCCAGCCGCGCGCGCAGCGCCTTGACGCGTTCGCCAATGAGCCGGCGGTCGGTCTCGAGCTGGGTTTCACCCGGACCGCGCAGGCCGATACCGCCCTTTTGCCGTTCAAGGTGCGTCCAGCCGCGGATCAGGCGCGTGGCCAGGTGCTGCAACTGCGCCAGCTCGACCTGCAGCTTGCCCTCGTGGCTCTTGGCGCGCTGCGCGAAGATATCGAGGATCAGGCTGGTACGGTCGACCACGCGCAACTCGAGACGACGCTCGAGATTACGCTGCTGGGCAGGCGAGAGTGCGTGATTGAAGATAACGATATCGACGCCGAGTGCCTTGGCGTCGAGGGCGATTTCATCGGCCTTGCCACTGCCGATGAAGAGTGCGGGGTCGGGGCTCGAGCGCTTGGCCGTGATCGTGGTGATCGGTTCGGCGCCAGCGGACTTCGCAAGCAGGGACAACTCTTCGAGACTGGCGTTGAAGTCGCCAGTCCCGAAGTCGATGCCGACCAGGGCTGCGCGCATGAGCGGCGTGCCGGGGGCGTCAGCCATCGGCCTTACTCGGCTTCGCTGGAGTCAAGATTGAGGTTGACGGCGCGGGCCGGCACGACGGTAGAGATGGCGTGTTTATAGACCATCTGGGTCACGGTGTTGCGAAGCAGGACGACGTATTGGTCGAAGGATTCGATATGACCCTGCAGCTTGATACCGTTGACCAGGTAGATCGAGACAGGGACGTGTTCCTTGCGCAAGGCGTTGAGGAATGGGTCTTGTAACAGTTGCCCTTTGTTGCTCATAACAGCTCCGTGATGTTGTTGTAGTTAAAAGTTTGAGGCGATTTGCCGATTTTCAAGTAGTCATGCCACATGGGTGAGGCCATATTCTGCCAAAGCGAATGCGGCCCTGAACTACTGTAACCTGTTTCGCCACTTTTTGTCGTACTGCTACGGCTTCGCGAACGGGTTCTTGCCACTGCGCAGCTCGATCCGCAGCGGGGTGCCGACCAGGCTGAATGTCTCGCGGAAATGCTTCTCCAGATAGCGCTTGTACGGCTCGCTGATCCCGTCCAGGGCATTGCCGTGGATGACGATAATCGGCGGGTTCTGGCCACCCTGGTGGGCGTAGCGCATCTTTGGACGGCCCGAGCCCTTGCGTTTAGGCTCCTGCTTCTCCACGGCCTCTTGCAGCGCGCGCGTCAGGCGCGGCGTCGACAGGTTGGCGGTGGCGGCAGCGTAAGCCGCCTCGACCGATTTCATCAGTTGCGTGATGCCAGTGCCGCGCAATGCCGAGACGAAGTGCGTGTTGGCAAAGCTCAGGAAATCGAGTTTGCGGTCGAGATCGATTTTGACTTCGTCGCGCTCGTCGGTTTTCAGGCCATCCCATTTGTTGACGGCGACGACCAGCGCCCTGCCCGACTCCAGGATGAAGCCGGCGATGTGCGCGTCTTGTTCCGAGATATCCTGCTGGGCGTCGAGCAGCAGCACGACGACGTTGGCGTCGGCGATCGACTGCATCGTCTTGACGACCGAGAACTTCTCGATGGCCTCGAAAATCTTGCCGCGACGGCGGATACCCGCGGTGTCGATCAGCGTGAACTTCTTGCCGTCGCGTTCGAACGGCACTTCGATCGAGTCGCGCGTGGTGCCTGGCATGTCGAAGGCAATCACGCGCTGCTCGCCGACCAGCGTGTTGATCAGGGTCGACTTGCCCACGTTCGGGCGGCCAACGATGGCGATCTTGATACCATGGTCGACGTGCTCGAGTTCGGCCGGCTCGTCCGGACGGGCGGCGAACGCAGCGTCGAGCGCCTCGACCACGAGGTCGGTCACGCCGTCGCCGTGGGCGGCCGAAATGACGTACGGGTCGCCCATGCCGAGCTCATAGAAGTCGGCGGTGACGGCCGTGTACTTCATGCCTTCGGATTTATTCACGACGAGCATGACCTTGCGGCCGCTCTTGCGCAGGAAATCGGTGATGGTCTTGTCGTGCGGGGTCAGGCCCTGGCGGCCGTCGACGATGAACACGACCACGTCGGCTTCGGCGACGGCCTGGCGCGTTTGCAGCGCCATTTCGTGCATGATGCCTTCTTTGGCGACCGGCTCGAAACCGCCCGTGTCAATGACCAGGAATGGTCGTTCGCCAATGCGGCCTTCGCCGTAGTGGCGGTCGCGCGTCAGGCCTGGCATGTCGGCCACCAACGCGTCGCGCGAACGGGTCATGCGGTTAAATAAGGTCGATTTCCCGACGTTGGGTCGACCTACGAGTGCGATTACCGGCTTCATGTTTTCTTATTCGACCGCGATGGCGGTCACAGTTCCGTTTTGTGTTTGAAAAATCAGGTTTGCGCCGGCCACCAGCGGCGTGCCCACGATCGGGCTCCCGTCGGTTGCGGCGCGCGCCAGGAAAGAGCCATCTTCGCGCGACAGGAAGTGCACGTAGCCTTCGTAGTCGCCAACCGCGACGGCGCGGCCATACGACAGCGGGGTCGACAGGCGGCGGAACGACAGTTTGTCGTTCTTCCAGCTGCTGGCGCCCGTGTCGCGGGTGAATGCATTGAGTGCTCCCTTGTCGTCCGGTGCGAACACGAACAATTGGTCGACGGCCACGCCGACGCTGGACGACAGGTCGCGCGTCCAGCGCGCCGAACCGGTTACCAGGTCAAAGCAGCCTACGCGCCCTTGGTAAGAAGCGGCGCACACCTCGTTCTCGAACAGCACCGGAGCGCCGCCGATATCGGTGACGCGCTCCAGTTCGGTCGCGCCGCGCGAGATGCCGACCTCGACGTCCCAGCGCGGTGCGCCGGTAGCGATGATCAGCGCGGACAGCTTGCCGCCCGGCTGCGCGACGATGACGTCGGTGCCGGCCACGATCATGCCCGGCGCGTTGCGCAGCGTCAGCGGTGGCGCGACCTTCTGCACGGTCCATTTCTTGCTGCCATCCGTCGCATCGACACCGACGATGCGGTTGTCGATCGAACGGGCGACGACGATGCCTTGCGACACGACCGGCGCCGACAGGATTTCGCTCGACAGCTGCGTTTTCCAGAGCAGCTTGCCGTCCATGTCGTAGCCCATCAGGATGCCCTTCTCGGCGCCGACGACGATCAGGTTGCCATCCGTGCCCACGCCCGCCGACAGCTCGCTGTCGGCCTTGACGCGCCACAGCTGCTTGCCGGTGGCGGCGTCGACGCGCGCAATGGCGCCATCGGCCGCGGCCACGACAAGCGTGTTGCCGCTCAGCGCAGGCGAGAACTGGTAGCCCTTGGCCTTGCCGATGTCGAGTTTCCATGCGGTGCGCACGGCCATGCTGCCCTTGAGTTCGACGAGCTTGGCGGGTTGATCGCCCTTCTTGTCGGATGCAAATGGATTGAGCGAATTGAGGGTCGAGCAACCCGTCATCAGGGCCAGTACGCCGACGCCAACAAGCTTGCTGCTAATACGCATTATGTTCTACCTTGTTCCTGGACTATAAAGGACGCAAAGCCCGCGGCCGCTCGAAGGCGGACGCGGGCCATCTCATGCGAAAAATTTACGCAGCCGCTTTCTGGTCTGCGGCTGGCGCTTGGCCGTTCTTGTCTGCCGGCACCGTGCCGCCGATGGCTTCGAGCTTGACCTGCACCAGTTGACGGGCCGGGCTGGCGGCATCCATCGCAGCCAGTGCAGCGACATACGCAGCGCGCGCTTCGTTCAGCTTGTTCTGGCCGACCAGCACATCGCCCTTGCGGTCGTTCACTTGGGCGGTGAACTGCGGCAGGAACGTGCCATTCAAGACTTTCAGTGCTTCGTCGAAGGCTTTTTCATCGAGCAGCACACCAGCCAGACGCAGCTTGGCGATCGACTTGTATTCGTCGTTGCCGTTGTCGGCCGCCCATTGCAGCTGGGCTTTAGCAGTCTTGAGGTCGTTCGCTTCGAACGCCGTCTTGGCGGCGGCCAGGGCTGCCATCTGCGTGTACGGCGAGCTTTCGTACTTGGTGCGGATGTCGCCGGCGATACGCTGCACCTTGGCATTGTCATTCGCCAGCAACGACGTTTGCAGTTCGTCGTAGAGCGCGGAGGCTTCGATCGACTTGTTGGCCTGGTGGGTCTTCCAGAAATTCCAGCCGGCGAACGAGCCGAGCGCCAGGATCAGGACCCAGACGATGATGTTGCCGTATTTCGACCAGAACGCCTTGAAGGAATCAAGCTGTTCCTGCTCTTGGTGATCGTATGCCATGTGCGTGTTCTTGTAGTGAGTGGATGGAATGCGTCGTACGACGGGTGTTAATGCTTATGGATGTGATCGTGATCGTGACCGCAGTGTTCGTCATGCACGTGCGCGCCGGTGATCTGGTCGACCAAGTAATCGACCACTTCCAGGAATGGCACGGTGCTCTGCTGCTGCTCGCCGATCTCGCCGCGCATCGTCTTCACGGCCGCGGTTTCATTGGCAACTTCGTCGTCGCCAATGATCACGGCGAACGCTGCGCCGGACCCGTCGGCCTTCTTCATCTGGCTCTTGAAGCTGCCGGCGCCCGCTGGCGTTGCGCAATGTAACACAACATCCAGCCCGGCATCCCGAATGCGCTCGGCCAGGATGAAGGCTTGCAACTGCGCCTTCTCGCCCTGATGGACCATGTAGACGTCGCATTGGTTCGGCTCGGCCGGCTCGCCCATCGCCTTCATCAGCTCGATGATGCGCTCCATGCCCATCGCGAAACCAACGGCCGGCGTGGCCTTGCCGCCAAAGGTTTCCACCAGCGGATCGTAGCGCCCGCCAGCGCAGATCGTGCCTTGCGAGCCCAGTGCATCGGTGACCCACTCGAACACGGTGCGGTTGTAATAGTCCAGGCCACGCACGAGGCGCGGGTTCACGGTGTACTGCACCGCGTTCTGGTCCAGCAGGAATTTGACGCCGTTAAAGTGCGCCAGCGATTCTTCGCCCAGGTAGTCGAGCAGGCGCGGGGCCGCGTTGACCATTTCCTGCATGGCAGGGTTCTTGGTGTCGAGGATACGCAGCGGATTGCTGTGCAGGCGGCGCTTGGCTTCGGCGTCCAGAATGGCCTCGTGCTGCTCGAGGTAGGCGATCAGGTCGGCGCGGTGACGCTGGCGCTCTTCGGCATTGCCGATCGAATTCAGTTCGAGGCGCACGTTTTCGATGCCCAGATCATCCCACAGGCGACGGCACATCATGATCAGCTCGGCATCGATGTCCGGGCCCGAAAAACCGATGGCTTCCGCGCCGAACTGGAAGAACTGGCGATAACGGCCGCGCTGCGGACGCTCGTGACGGAACATCGGGCCCTTGTACCACAGGCGGCGCGGGCCGTCGTAGACCAGATTGTGTTCGAGCACGGCGCGCACGACGCTGGCGGTGCCTTCCGGGCGCAGCGTCAGCTGGTCACCGTTCATCGAATCTTCGAACGAGTACATTTCTTTTTCGACGATGTCGGTCACGGCGCCAATGGCGCGCGAGAACAGGCTCGTCTGCTCGACGATCGGCGTGACGATCTTCTGGTAGCCGTAGCTTTTCAGGATTGTTTCGGTGGTGTTCTCGAACAATTCCCACAGCGGTGCATCGCTGGGCAGGATGTCGTTCATGCCTTTGATGGCGACGATTTTTTCTGGTTTGGACATAAGTGTTATCTGTTGATTCGACGTCGTTCCCGCGCAGGCGGGAACCTCATTTCGTGGCGTCATCGGCCGTCTCATGCGACGACATGGCGCAAACAACCTTGGGTTCCCGCCTTCGCGGGAACGACGTGCTGGGGCCGATGGCCGAATTTTACGACGCCGCGGTCTCGCGGCTGTAATTCTTCTTCACGTAATCGAGCACGATCGTCTGGAATTCTTCGACGATGCGCTCGCCGCGCAGCGTGGCAAACTTCTGGCCATCGACAAACACCGGCGCCGCCGTCGATTCGCCCGTACCCGGCAAGCTGATGCCGATGTTCGCGTGCTTCGATTCGCCCGGACCGTTGACGATGCAACCCATCACGGCCACGTTCATGCCTTCCACGCCCGGATAGGTCTTTTTCCATTCCGGCATCTGGTCGCGCAGGAAGGTCTGGATATTGTCTGCCAGCTCCTGGAACACGGTCGACGTCGTGCGGCCGCAACCCGGGCACGCAATGACCATCGGCGTGAACTTGCGCAGGCCCATCGTCTGCAGGATTTCCTGGCCGACGATGACTTCGCGCGTACGGTCGCCACCCGGCTCCGGCGTCAGCGAGATACGGATCGTGTCGCCGATGCCTTCTTGCAGCAGCACCGACAGCGCCGCGGTCGAGGCGACGATGCCCTTGCTGCCCATGCCAGCCTCGGTCAGGCCCAGGTGCAGCGGGTAGTCGCAGCGGCGGGCCAGTTCGCGGTAGACGGCGATCAGGTCCTGCACGCCCGAGACCTTGCACGACAGGATGATCTTGTCGCGCGCCAGGCCCACTTCTTCGGCGCGGATGGCGTTTTCGATGGCCGACGTGATCAGCGCTTCGTACATGACGGCCTGGGCCGACCATGGATTGGCGCGCAAGGCGTTCTCATCCATGATGCGCGCCAGCAGCGACTGGTCCAGGCTGCCCCAGTTCACGCCGATACGCACCGGCTTGTCGTACTTGGCGGCGATCTCGATCATCTGGGCGAACTGGGTGTCGCGCTTGGCGCCCTGCCCCACATTGCCCGGATTGATGCGGTATTTCGACAGCGCCTGCGCGCACTCGGGATAATCGCGCAGCAGCAGGTGGCCGTTGTAGTGGAAGTCGCCGACCAGCGGCACATCGACTTCCATACGGTCGAGCTGGGCGCGGATCGCCGGCACGGCAGCCGCGGCTTCCGGCGTGTTCACGGTGATGCGCACGATTTCGGAACCGGCACGCGCCAGCTCCTTGATCTGGATCGCAGTGCCGATCGCATCGGCGGTATCGGTATTGGTCATCGACTGGATGACGACGGGCGCATCGCCGCCGACCCACACCTGGCGCGCGCCGTTCGCGACCAGGACCTTGCGGCTGGCGCGGCGGGCCATCGGGCCCGACGGAATGGCGGCGGCCGATGCAAACTCGGGGACAGGGGTTTCGTTCAAGGAATTCATGTTGGTTCCAGCGAGTGATCAGCTTATTTCAGGGCCACGCGTGCGATGGTCTTGCCCGGCTGCTGTGGCAGCGGGACGTTGGCGCCGCGCAGGGTCGCGGTCACGGCACCCGGCACGCCGACGGTCAGGTTGACGGGGCCGGCGACTTCGACCGACTCGGTGCTGCCAGCCTTGACCAGGCGCGAAATCAGCGGACGACCGCCGCCGCTCGGGCGCACTTCGATCCATGAATCGGCGCGCACGTTCAGCACCAGCGTGTTGGCGCCGGCGGCAGCCGGCGCTACGACAGCCGGCGTCGCCGCGACTGGCGCCGGCGTGGCCGTCGCCGGTGCAGTGACCGGCGCAGCGGCAGGCGCGGCAGCCGGTGCGGTCGGCGTGGTTGGCGCCGTCGTTGGCGCGCCCGCCGGGGCCGTGCCCTGGCTCGATGGCGACGGCACCGAAATGAGCGGCACCGATAGATTGATCAGGCCCTGCTGGACCGGCGCGGTAGTACCCGGCGCCACGACACCCGCAGCCGGATTCTCGAGCACCATCGTATCGCCCGATTCGACATCGCGGTTCAGACTTGGTATCAGGTTAAACTGCCAGGCCGCAACGGCGGCGCCGGCCACGACGACCACGGCGGCGATCCAGCCCAGCGGCAGGCTGCGGCGCTTGCCATTGATCGGGAAGCGGGTTTCCGAGAACGCAGCCGGTTTTTGTTCACGGCGCGCAGCAGCCATCGCCGACTGGGCGCCCGCGCGGGCTTCCGGCGGCATGTTCAGTTCGATCATCGACACCAGTGGCGCCGCGTCGATGCGCAGCAGCTTGGCGTAAGCGCGCACGAAACCGCGCGTGACGGCCGGGCTGGGCAGCGAGGCGTAATCGCCCGCTTCCAGCGCCAGCACCTGGCGCGGCGCCAGCTTGAGCTGGTCGGCAACCTGCTCGACGCTCCAGCCCATGGTCTCGCGCTGGGATTGCAGGGTCTTGCCAGGGATGCCGGACGCGTTGCCCGGTGCGGCTGGCTGGTCTGCTTGCTCGTTCATTGTCCTTGTCCTTGTCCTTGTTCTTCTTTACTCACCAAACGCCCCGCGCTCGTACGCTGCGTACTCGGGCGAACCGGGGAAGCGGCGCCGCAACTGAGCTGCCAGCGACGCTTCATGGGTCCGGTCACCCGCCTTGCGGCCGATGCGCATGGCAAGCCACAGCGCATCAGCCGGCAGCGTCTCGAGCTTGGCTGTCTCGAGCAGACGGTTGATGAAAAAACCGGCGCGCTCAAGGTCGCGCCGCTCGTAGTACACCCGCGCCAATCCGGTATTGACCGTCGGCAGACCGGGGTTCAGACGCAAGGCTTCGAGCAGATAGCGCTCGGCCGCATCGTTGTTCCGGTTCTTGATGCTGCACACGCCCGCATTTACCAGCGCGCTGAGCGGCGTCTGGTACGTGGGGTTCTTCAGTGCGGCATCGAAATAACGCATTGCCTCGACCGGGCGGTTGACCGACTGGCACAAAAACGAACCGAAGTTGTTTGAAAACTCGGGGTCGTTCGGGCGCAGGCGCAGCGCCTGCTGGTAATTCTCTTCGGCCAGCGGATACTGACCCATCGACGTGTAGACCAGCGCGCGCAAGCCGTAGGCATCGGCATAGGCCGCATCGGCCGCCAGCGCTTTCTTGATTTCGTCGAGCGCGATTTCGTATTTGCCCTGCTGGTAATAACCGACCGCCAGTTGAATGCGGATCGACGCACGCTTCTCGCCCGCCGTCTGGTCCGACGCCGTCTTGAGCTCGCCGGTAGTACCCGACCCGCCGCCCGCGTTGCTGGCGCATCCGGCCAGCAAGGTCAGGGTCGAGGCGAGTGCAAGCGCGGCGGCGGCAAGCTTCATCAGGTCGGGATCTCCACGATGCGCCCGAAGTCGGCGCCAAACTTTTTCTGGTACTCGGCCATTTTTTCCATGCGCTCGGCCACCCGGGTGCGGTCCTTGACCTCACCGGCCAGCTGGCCGCAGGCGGCATCGATATCGTCGCCGCGCGTCTTGCGCACGGTGGTGACGATGCCGGCGTCCATCAGCACCTGGGCAAACGCCTTGATGCGGGGATTCTTGGAGCGGAACAGGCCGGACTCGGGGAACGGATTGAACGGAATCAGGTTGAACTTGCAGTTCACGCCGACCACGGGGTCGTTGACCAGCGCGATCAGTTCGCGTGCGTGCTCGTCGCTGTCGTTGAAGCCGTCGAGCATGCAGTATTCGAAGGTGATGAAGTCGCGCGGCGCAAACTCGAGATAGCGCTTGCAGGCAGCCATCAGTTCGCGCAGCGGGTATTTCTTGTTCAGCGGCACCAGGATATCGCGCAGCGCATCGTTCGACGCGTGCAGCGACACCGCCATGGCCACCGGCACGTCCTGCGACAGCTTGTCGATGTTCGGCACCACGCCCGAGGTCGACAGCGTCACGCGACGGCGCGACAGGCCGTAGGCGTTATCGTCGAGCATCAGCTTGAGCGCGGTAACGGTGGGTTCGTAGTTCAGTAGCGGCTCGCCCATGCCCATCATCACCACATTGGTAATCTGGCGTTCGCCCTTCGGACCCGGCTCGATGCCTTTGGTGCGGCGCAGCTCGAACTCAGCCATCCACAGCTGGCCGATGATTTCGGCGACTGTCAGGTTGCGGTTGAAGCCCTGCTTGCCCGTCGAACAGAAGCGGCAGTTGACGGCGCAGCCGGCTTGCGTGGAGATGCACAGCGTGCCGCGGTTTTCTTCCGGGATGAACACGGTTTCGACCGCATTGCCATTGCCGACATCGACCAGCCACTTGCGCGTGCCGTCGGTGGACGTGTTATCGCTGACGATGGCTGGTGCGCGCACTTCGGCGCGCGTGCTCAGCTTTTCACGCAGCGATTTGGCCAGGTCGGTCATGCTGTCGAAGTCCGCGGCGCCAAACTGGTGAATCCAGCGTTGGAGTTGCTTGGCGCGGAACGGCTTCTCACCCAAGTCGGCGCAATACGCGACGAGTTGCGCGGGATCGAGGTCCAGCAGGTTGGTGAGCGTCGTCATGGCAAAAATTCCTCAGTTTCAGCACCCGCTCGCATCGGCCCTTGGCCGCAGGCGAGCGGGTTACTCATTGCATTAGTCCGGGGAGAATGCTCCGGGGCGCGCCCGGACTGCGCTCCCCCTTACTAATTAACGCGAGTAGACGTTCAGTGCCGGGAAGTAGTAAGCGATTTCCACAGCAGCGGTTTCGGCAGCGTCCGAACCGTGAACAGCGTTGGCATCGATCGAATCAGCGAAGTCAGCGCGAATGGTGCCGGCGTCAGCTTTCTTCGGATCGGTTGCACCCATCAGGTCGCGGTTTTTCAGGATCGCGCCTTCGCCTTCGAGGGCGGTGACCATGACTGGGCCCGAGATCATGAACTCGACCAGGTCCTTGAAGAATGGACGTGCAGCGTGCACAGCGTAGAAGCCTTCGGCTTCAGCGCGCGACAGTTGCACCATGCGTGCAGCGACGATCTTCAGGCCAGCTTCTTCGAAACGGCTGTAGATTTTGCCGATCACGTTTTTTGCGACTGCGTCAGGCTTGATGATGGACAGGGTGCGTTCGATTGCCATGAGAAAACTCCAATAAAATGAAAGGTTTAGAACTGAGCGATGTAAACAAACTTTGGGACTCAATTAACCTTCAATTTTACCATATCCGACCCGAAAAGCTCATATTGCGGTGGCGGTCGGCAAGGTGGTACAGTGGCGGCAAACTTACGTCCAGCTTCTTGATCAAACTTCATGCTCGTTTAAGTCACGTGTTATAGGATGATAGGTAGTTGCTGTACAGTACCTGCAGTTATTCATTTCTCCGGAGGCACTATGTATCCTAGTACCCAAAGTACCATCGACCTGACCAAAGGTGGCCAGGCCTCGCGTAACAAAGTGCTACGCAATACTTACTGGTTGCTGGCGCTGTCGATGATCCCGACCGTGGCAGGCGCCTTCCTTGGCGTGTCCATGGGTGTGGCGCTGTTCAGCGGTATCCTCGGCTTCGTGATCTTCATGGCGGTCGCATTCGGCTTCATGTGGGCGATCGAAAAGAACAAGGACTCCGGTCTGGGCGTTGCCCTGCTGCTTGGCTTCACGTTCTTCATGGGCCTGATGCTCGCCCCGCTGCTGACGCACACGCTGAACTATTCGAACGGTGGCAGCCTGATCATGACCGCCTTTGGCGGCACCGCGATCGTGTTCGCCGTGATGGCCAGCATCGCCACCACGACCAAGCGCGATTTCTCGGGCATGGGCAGCTGGCTGATGGCCGGCGTCGTCGTGCTGCTGCTGGCGGTCGTCGCCAACATCTTCCTGCAGATGTCGGTGCTGTCGATCGTGATCTCGATCCTGGCGATCGGTATCTTCTCGGCCTTCATCCTGTATGACGTGCAGCGCATCGTCAACGGCGGCGAAACCAACTACGTCACCGCCACACTGTCGATCTACCTGAACGTCTTCAACATCTTCTCCAGCCTGCTGCGCCTGCTGGGCATCGTGGGTGGCGACGACTGATCGTCCCCTGCCCCAATAAAAAAACCGGCCACTGGCCGGTTTTTTTTCGTTCATTATTTCCTCACCCACAGCGGGGGTCAGGTCTGACATTTAGACACGACCTCAGCGTTAGCCACTTCCAACGGTGTCTAGCCGATCATCAGCATGGCCCGATGCCAGCCAGCTTCAACTGCCCGACTGTTGAGATCGTGTCCGAATGTCAGACCTGACCCCGGCTTTTGTCGAGGTCGTGTCCGAATGTCAGACCTGACCCCGGCTTTTCAGGTCCACTCTTCTGCCGGCGCTGGCTTGTCGCCCAGCTCGAACACGCCGATCGATTCCACGTGCGAGGTGTGCGGGAACATGTTGACGACGCCTGCCTTCGTCATCACGTAGCCGGCTTCGTGCACGAGGATGCCGGCGTCGCGCGCCAGCGTGGATGGGCTGCACGAGACGTAGACGATCCGCTGCGGCATCAGGTGCTCGTGGGTGGTGCGCAGCTCGGCCAGCGCCTGCGCCAGCGCCATGGCGCCGTCGCGGGGCGGATCGATCAGCATGCGGTCGAACCGGCCCAGCGCCACCAGGTCTTCTTTCGTCACGTCGAACAGGTTGCGGGTCGAGAATGACGTCTTGGCGGCCAGGCCATTGGCGCGGGCATTCTCCAGTGCGCGTTCGGTCAGCGCGGTGCTGCCCTCGATGCCGACGACCTCGCGCGCCTGGGTTGCCAGTGGCAGCGTGAAGTTGCCCAGGCCGCAGAACAGGTCGGCCACGCGGTCGGTTGGCTGCACGTCCAGCAGGCGCAGCGCCTTCGAGACCAGCACGCGGTTGATCTGGTGGTTGACCTGGGTAAAGTCGGTGGGCTTGAACGGCATGCGGATGCCGAATTCGGGCAGCGTGTAGTACAGATCGGTGCCCAGCGGATAGTACGGGTGCGCCGAATCGGGGCCATTCGGCTGCAGCCACCAGTGGATCTTCCATGTGTCGGCGAATGCCTTGAGCAGCGTTTCGTCCTTGCGGCTCAGTGGCGCCATGATACGCAGCACCAGCACGGTCGATTCTTCGCCGATCGCCAGTTCGATCTGGGGCACGTGGTCGATGATCGACAGCGCCGCGATCAGTTCGCGCAGCGGCACGATCAGGCGCGCGACATGGTCGGGCAGGATTTCGCAGGTGACGATGTCGGCCACCAGCGCCGAGGCTTTCTCGTGAAAGCCCACCATCACCGTGTTTTTCTTCGACACGTTACGCACGGACAGGCGCGCGCGGTAGCGGTAATCCCAGGTCGGGCCGTACATCGGCCGCAGGATGGTCTCGGCCTTCACCTTGGCGATGTGCTTGAGGTTATCTTCGAGCACGCGCTGCTTCATCGCGACCTGCGCGCCCGGCTCCAGGTGCTGCATCGAGCAGCCGCCGCAGTAACCGAAGTGGATGCATTTGGGCTCGACCCGCATGGACGATGCGCGCTGCAGCGTGACCATGCGGCCCGCTTCCCAGTTCTTCTTTTTCTTGAGGGTCTCGTAGCTGACGCGCTCGCCCGGCAGCGCGCCTTCGACGAAGACCACTTTACCGGGCGAGCCGTCGGCGTTCTCGAGGTGGCCAACGCCGCGCCCGTCCATGTCGAGGGATTTGATGTCGATGAAAATGTCGTGCATGGGCGATCAGAAAGGAGTGAGCGTCGAGGGGAGGATGCGCTGGCGGCGCGGCCGCACAGGCGCGCGCATGATAGCAAGGAAACCGATGAGGCGCTACAACCTGCCCCGATGGTTCACAACAGCGCGTCGCGCACGACGCCACGGGCCGCCATCGCCCGCTTGAGTTTCACCAGCCCTTCCTGCTGGATCTGGCGCACCCGCTCGCGCGTGACGCCCAGCTCGTCGGCCAGCGTCTCGAGCGTGGCCGGCTCGTCGTTGTCCAGGCCGAAGCGGCGCGTGACGACCAGGCGCTGCTTGTCCGGCAGGCGCGCCAGCCAGTCGCGCACCAGGAGCGCGGCTTCCTGCTGTTCGGCGTGGGCGTCGGGGCTGCTCTCGCCATCGTCGGGCAGCACGTCCATCAGGCTCGATTGCGGATCGTTGTCGAGCGGGGCGTCAAGCGAGGTGGGATGTTCGGACAGCATCAGGATGTCCTGCACCTCTTCGACCGGACGGCCGACCAGACTGGCGATGTCTTCGCTCGAGGCTTCCTTGCCGTCGTGGGTTTGCGCTTCGAGGTGGTATTTGGCGCGCAGCACGCCGTTGAGTTCGCGCACCATGTGCACCGGCAGGCGCACCGTGCGCGCCTGGTTCATGATCGCGCGCTCGATGCTCTGGCGGATCCACCAGGTGGCATAGGTCGAAAAGCGAAAGCCGCGCTCGGGCTCGAATTTGTCGATCGCGCGCATCAGGCCGATATTGCCTTCCTCGATCAGGTCGAGCAGCACCACGCCGCGGTTGATGTAATGCTTGGCGATCGAGACAACCAGGCGCAGATTGTGCTCGATCATCGTCTGGCGCGCGCCGAAATCCCCCGCTTTGGCCAGCGTGGAGAAATGGACTTCCTCGGCGTGCGTGAGCAGCGCGCGGGTGCCGATCTGGTTCAGGTAGTGCTGGGTGGTATCGGTCGCGAGCTCGGCCTGCAAGACCTTGCGCAGCTCGTCGACCGTATCGACAACGGCGGCAACCGCCAGCGGCTCGCCGTCGTCCGCAGCAGCCACCGGCCCGCTTTCCGGGTCATCCGGAAACTCGTCGGTGTCCTGCGGGTCGAGCGAGTGCGGCGGCTGTGTCATACCATCCTATCGAACGGGCAGGAACCTCGTCGGGTCGACCGGCTTGCCCTGCTGGCGGATTTCGAAGTGCAGCTTGACCAGGTCGGCGTCGGAATCGCCCATTTCGGCGATCAACTGGCCCTTGGCCACATTGTCGCCTTCCTTCACGACGATCTTGCGATTGTGCGCGTAGGCCGACAACAGGCTGTTGCTATGTTTGACGATGACGAGGTTACCATAACCGCGAATCCCGCTGCCAGCGTACATGACCTTGCCGGAACCGGCCGCCACCACGGGCTGGCCCGCCTTGCCGGCGATGTCCAGGCCCTTGTTGCGGCCGTCGTCGAAGGTGGCGATGACGCGCCCTTCCGATGGCCACATCCAGCTCAGGCGTGCTTCGTCGCTGGCGCCGGCAGCCGGGGCCACTGGCGCTGCCGGCACAACCGGCGTGACAGCCGGAACGCTCGGGCGCGTATCGGCCGTAGTTTCGGTAACTGGCTTCTTGTCGACGCGCGGCTCGGTCTTGCGCGGCGCGCTGGCGGCCGGCGGCATCGGAATCGGCTGGGTCTGCACATTGGCCGTGCGCTCACCGCCCGGCGGGCTCACGCGCAGCACCTGGCCGACCTTGATGTCATCCGGATTGGCCAGCTTGTTCCAGTCGACCAGGTCGCGGTAGTTCTGGCCGAAGTCGAAGGCGATGCGCAGCAGCGTGTCGCCCTTGCGCACGGTGTACATGCCGCGCTCGTCGTGCTTGGGGGTCTCGTCGACGCGCACTGGCGCCGGGCGGGTCTGTGCGGGCGGGGTACCGCGTTCGACGACGGGCGCCTGGCGGGTCGTGGTGGAACAGCCGGCAACGAGGCCGATAAGGATCGTCAGGAGGGCGAAACGCGGTGCTTGTGTCATTGGCATTCTTTAGTCTTGTCGGCGTACTGCGGGCCTGGCGGCCCAGATTGAAATTAGATGGTGCCCGGGCGCAGGGGCACAAAGTGGCACGCTTCCAGCGTCTCGCTGGTCCACTCGGCCTTGCCGGTGCGGGTTATGCGGTGCAGGTGCTGCACCTCGGCGCCAACGGGCGCGACCAGATGCGCACCGATGGCCAGCTGCTCGAGCAGCGCGCGCGGCACATCGAGGCCGGCGGCCGCGAGAATGATACCGTCGAACGGCGCCACCTGCGGCAAGCCTAACATACCATCGCCATACTGCAAACGCAGGTTCGATATGCGCATCGGGCGCAGATTGGTTTTGGCAAGCTCGTGCAGGGCCTTGATGCGCTCGATCGAGTACACATCCTTGGCGACGAACGACAGCACCGCGGCCTGGTAGCCGCAGCCCGTGCCGATCTCGAGCACGCGCTCGAGCTTGCGGCCGGCGCACATCATGTCGATCATGCGCGCCACGATGTACGGCTGCGACATCGTCTGCTGATGGCCGATCGGCAGCGACGCGTCGACATATGCCTGGCCCGACATCGCAGGTTCCAGAAACAAGTGGCGCGGCACGATTTCCATGGCGCGCAGCACCTGCGGATCATTCACGCCCTGGCGTGCGATGCGGCCCACCATCGCGCGGCGCACCGCTTCGGTGGCGGCCAGGTCCGAACGCTGGGCGGTCGGCGCGCCGGTCGCGGCCGGCACATAACCGGGCGCGCGTGCGGCCGGCCCGGCTTCAAGCGGCGCCTTGCTGCCACTGGCGGCATTGCGGGTCGCGGTCTGCGGCGTGAACACCGGCGCCGGCGTGCCAGGCTTGCGCGCGCCGCCCGTCGTCGACGACAGCGGCAACGGGAAGTTCGGCCGCGCGTCCTTCATGGCAAGGCTCCCGCCAGCAGATCGAGCTGGGTCTTGTGGGTCAGATCGATCTGCAGCGGCGTGATCGACACGCGGCCCTGCGCCGTGGCGTGGAAATCGGTGCCCTCGCCCGCATCGAGGCAGGCACCGGGCGCGCCGATCCAGAAGATTTCGCGCCCGCGCGGATCCTGCGCGCGGATGACGGGCTCGGCCTGGTGACGGCGGCCAAGGCGGGCCGGCGTCAGCGGTCCGATCTGCTCGTACGGCAGGTTCGGGATGTTCACGTTGAGCAGGAACGGCGACGGCAAGGCGGCAAAACCACCCGCCGCGAAACGTTCCACGATGTCGCGCGCCACGCGGGCCGCATCGTCCACGTGGGCCCAGCCGCTGTTGACCTGCGAGAACGCGATGGCCGGCACGCCGAACAAATACGCTTCGGTGGCAGCGGCCACGGTGCCGGAATACAGCGTGTCGTCGCCCATGTTCTGGCCATTGTTGATGCCGGAAACCACGAGGTCGGGCAGCGCGTCGGACATCCCGGTGAGCGCGATGTGCACGCAGTCGGTCGGCGTGCCATTGGCAAAGTAAAAGCCGTTGGCCGCCTTGTGGACCGACAGGGGACGGTCGAGTGTGAGGGAGTTGGATGCGCCCGAACGGTTGCTGTCGGGCGCGACGACGACGATCTCGGCGATGGGCGCGAGCGCATCCGCCAGCGCCTGGATGCCGGGCGCGAGATAGCCATCGTCGTTGCTAATCAGTATCCGCATGGAGACGATTTTACCTGAAGCAACGCTTGTATCGACACCTGGTCGCGGAAAAATGCGCCCGGATTTCATGATCCGGGACGCTGGATGCCGCTTTGACATGCCACCGAGAGGGATAAATTAGCGAATTGACAAGCAGCGTGGCAAGAGCGGCAACGGCCGCAAAACCACGCTCATGGCCTGGCGCTCAAGCACCCGTGGCAGCGTCGCTGCCAGCGACCTCTGCCGCCGCCGGATCGAAGAAGCGCAGCACGTCTTCCTGCACCCGCGTGCGCTTGAACGACGGCAGGCTCTGCCAGATGCGGCGGCCGTACGGCTTGGTGATGAGGCGCGGATCGCAGATCATCAACACGCCGCGGTCATCGACGTCGCGGATCAGGCGTCCTGCCCCCTGCTTGAGCGTGATGATCGCCTCGGGCAACTGGTGGTGCATGAAGCCGTTGAGGCCCTGCTTTTCCATGACCTCGATGCGCGCTGCCAGCACCGGATCGTCCGGCGGCGCGAACGGCAGCTTGTCGATGATCACGAGCGAGAGTGCATCGCCGCGCACGTCGACGCCTTCCCAGAAACTCTGGCTGCCCACCAGCACGGCATTGCCGGCCGTGCGGAACGAATCGAGCAATTCGGTGCGGCCCCGCTCGCCCTGCACGAACAGCGGGAAATCCCAGCCGCGCTCGGCAAACTCGACCCGCAGGCGCTCCGCCACCTTGTTCACGGCGCGAATCGTCGTGCACAGGAAGAACGTGCGCCCGCCGGCAGCCTTGATCACCGGCAGCGCCGCGTCGACGACGGCATCGGTGTAGACGGCGGCCTGCGGTTCCGGCAAGCCGGTCGGCACGTACAGCAAGCCCTGGTTCACGTAGTCGAACGGGCTCGGCCAGGTCTTGGCCGGCTCGCCCGTCAACCCAAGCTGATCGGAGAAATGCTTGAAGTCGTTTTTAACGGCCAGCGTTGCCGACGTGAAGATCCAGCTGCGCGGCGTGCCTTCGCGCTGGTTGGAAAAGATCGGCGCGATCGACAGCGGCGTCTTGTGCAATTGCAGCGACGACGCGAACGCTTCGGCCCACAGCACGGCCTGCTCGGCGGCCGGGGCCTTGGCATCGGGTTTCCAGCCGTCGATGGCGGCGGCCAGGTCATGCGCCCGCACGCGGCAGGCTTCGATCGTTTCGGCGCGCGCCGCGTTTTCTTCGAGCACGGTGATCATCCCCGCCAACTCGGCCTTGAGCTTGTCGAGCGCCGGGAAGAACTGCGACGTCGGCATGATCTGCGGCAGCGACAGGCGCAGATTGCCTTCACCAAACGCCAGGCGCAGGTCGCGCGCCGCTTTCTCGACGACGGTAACGACCTTGGCCCAGTCCGGCCCGCCACGGGCATGCGCCAGGCCTTCGGCCAGCACGTCGCGGCACAGTTCGAGCACTTGCGACGTCGACACCGACTGGCCGAAGAACAGCGTCGCCGTGTCGGGCAGCTGGTGCGCCTCGTCGAAGATGATGGTGTTGGCCGACGGCAGCAGCTCGGCCACGCCGGTGTCCTTGAGGGCCACGTCGGCAAAGAACAAGTGGTGGTTGACGACGACGATGTCGGCCTGCTGCGCTTCGCGCCGCGCCTTCATGACGAAACAGTCCTGGTAGTACTGGCACTCGGCGCCCATGCAGGTGTCGCGCGTGGACGTGACGAGGTTCCAGACCGTGGCGGTTTCCGGCACCTTGGCCAGCTCGGCCTTGTCGCCCGAGTTGGTCATTTTGATGAAGCGCGAGATTTCCCGCAGGTGGCCGACGTCATCGCGCGACGTCAGGCGGCCGTTCTGCAGCGTGCGCTCGAGATGGAAATGGCAGACGTAGTTCGAGCGGCCCTTGAGCAGCGCCACCGAAACCGGCGCGCGCAGCGCGGCGCGGATGGTCGGGATGTCGCGCATGAACAACTGGTCCTGCAGGTTCTTGGTGCCGGTCGAGACGATCGTCTTGCCGCCCCACAGCAGCGCCGGGACCAGGTAGGCGAAGGTCTTGCCGGTGCCCGTACCGGCCTCGGCCATGAGCACTTGCTGGTTGTCGATGGCGTGGGCGACGGCCTTGGCCATCTCGGTCTGGGCCTGGCGTGGCTTGAAGGTGCCAACGGCGGGCGCGAGCGGGCCGCCCGCACCGAACAGGCGGTCGAGGTCAGCGTCGTACTTGCCGGCAGGGATAGCGGAATCGGTCGACGCGGCGGAATGTGCTTCCATGGCGCCAGTGGCCGACCCAGCCGTCCCGACCGGCTCTGCGGCAGGGCCGGGAACAGGGAGATGGTCGGTCAATGTATGTGTCGTAACTTATCTTGAAGAAACGTGGCTTGCAGCAATGGCTCAGGCCGGGATATCGGGGACCAGCTGCATCTTCAGCAGCGTAATATGATCTTTGAGCTGCAGTTTACGCTTTTTGAGGCGGCGCAGTTGTAACCCGTCGGCGTGGCCGTCCGCCGTCAACATGGAGATGACGGCATCGAGGTCGCGGTGTTCCACATCGAGTTCAATAATACGGCGCTGGATGTCCTGGACATCGATCATGATGGTCTGTTCCAAACAGTGTTTACAGATGGGATTGCGGGAATGGGAGCCGGTCGGCGCTGGCGCAGCGGGCCTTCCAGTATTGCCGTAAGCAAATCTTCTTGCTTGTTGGTTGGTTCTCGGTGCATAGTTTAATCCACGCGGTCATTGCCGCCAACAAAGATTGGCGTTAGGCCTAAGAAAACAAGCATTTATGACTTCCTACAGGATCGAAGCGGGTACCGCGCAACACATCGGTAACCGCCCTCAACAAAACGATCGCGCCGCCCTGTTTACGGGTGCGCGCGCGCCCGGCTATGTGCTTGCGGTGCTGTCTGACGGCATCGCCAGCCCGGCCGGGGCCGAACAGGTGCTGCACACGGCGCGCCAGGTATTCGACGAATTCAAGCCGGGCGACCACCCGGACATCGAGCGCCTCGCCCAGCTGCTGCACGAGATCATCAGCGAAACCCACACGGTGATCAAGATGAACGCCATCGCCGGGAAAACCGAACTCCATGCCAGCTTCGTCGGCCTGGTGATCAGTCCCCATGGCGAGGCGGTCTGGGCCCACGTGGGCGACTCGCGCCTGTATCGCTTCGAGCACGACAAGTGCGCGATGCGCACCAGTGACGTCGCCTATGTCGAGCACCTGATCTCGAGCGACCGCCTGCCAGCCGATGCGGCGCGCAACCACCGCCGCTCCAAGCTGCTGCTCAATGTACTGGGAAACAGCCGCAAGGAGCCGTTCGTTACGACCGGCAGCCACACGGGCCTGGTTGCCGGCGACAGCTTTTTGCTCGGCTCCGATGGCCTGTGGCACTTCTTCACCGACGCCGAACTGGCCGCCGTGACCGCCAAGTCCACGCCGCGCCAGGCCGCCGAAAAGCTCATCAGCAAGGCCGGCGAACGCTCTCAGGGCAAAGGCGGCAATTGCACCATGGCCATCGTCAAACTGGTCAAACCGGCCGGCGCCTAGTTGCTCTTTGCCGGCGGTTGGCCGGCCTTCTTCGCCGCATCGTCAGCGGCGCGCTTGGCGGCTTTTGCTTCGCGCTCGGCGACACGGCGCGCGACCTGCTTCTGACGCTCGATCGATTCCACACGCCGCGCTTCGGCCGCCGCCACATTCTGGGCTGCCCTCGCCTGGGCATTCTGCGTGCGGGCCGCATTCTCCTGCACGCGTTTGGTACGGGCTGCACGCGATTCCGCCGGCGTCGTACGCGGCGCTGGCAAGGCAGCGCTCGCTGGCGCCTTGACAGCCGGTGGATTGGCCGCCAGTTCGGCTTCTTCTTTCTGGAAAGCGGCCTCGGACACGGCCAGCGCGCGGTCGCGCTCATCGACCTTGGCCTGGCGCAGGTAGCGCGACGCTTCGATCTCGATGGCGCGCTGCTCGAGCAGGGCCACGCGCTGCTGCTCGCTTGCCTCGTCCAGGCAACGGGTGACGAAGAATTTGTCGTAGCAGACCACTTCGCGTTCGGCGTAGCGGGTTTCGATGGCGCGGCGCTCGGCGGCCACGGCTGCCAGCCGCTCCTGGGCCTGCGCGGTCGAGGTCGATGCGGGAGGTGGCACCTCCGGCGCGGCCGGCTGTGTCGTCGAGCAGGCCGCCAGCAGGCTTGCCAGGGCCAGCAGCGCGCCTGCGCGCAGCGTGGTAATGCGTGTCATGTGGATCCTTGTTGTCGTGCCTGGCCGGTTCAGGCGATCTTGTCGGCCGCGCCGCGCCGCTCGGAGAGCATGTATTCGCGCGACTGCATCTCGATGATACGCGATACGGTCCGGTGGAATTCATTGGCCAGCTGGCCCTGCGTGTAGAGCTCTTCGGGCTCGACGGCCGCGGACATGATCAGCTTGACCTTGTGATCGTAGAACACGTCGATCAGCCAGGTGAAGCGGCGCGCTTCGGACGACTGCCCCGCCGACATCGCCGGGATACCGGACAACACCACCGTGTGGAACTGGCTGGCCAGTTCCAGGTAATCGTTCTGCGAGCGCGGGCCGCCGCACAGCGTGGCGAAGTCGAACCAGATCACGCCCCCGGCACGGCGCAGCGCGCGGATTTCGCGGTTCTCGATGTGCACGATCGGCGCTTCGTCGGCGATGTCGGCCACCTTGGCATAGGCGTCGCGCAGGGCGCGGTCGGACGCGGCATTGAGTGGCGTGTAATACGCCTCGACCTGCTCGAGCGCGCGCTTGCGGTAATCGTTTCCGGCATCGACGTTCAGCACGTCCAGCTTGTCCTGCAGCAGCGCGATCGTCGGCAGCATGCGGTCGCGGTGCAGGCCGTCCGGGTAGAGCGTCGACGGTTCGTAGTTCGACGTCATCACGAAGCTCACGCCATTGTCGAACAGCGCCTTGAGCAGGTTGTACAGGATCATCGCATCGGCGATGTCCGAAACGTGAAATTCATCGAAGCAGATCAGCCGGTACTTTTTGGCGATACGCTTGGCCACTTCGTCGAGCGGATCGGCCACGCCTTTCAGTTCATCCAGTTGCCCGTGGACGGCGCGCATGAATTCGTGGAAGTGCAGGCGCGTCTTGCGCACCACCGGCACGACCGAATAGAACGAGTCCATCAGGAACGATTTGCCGCGCCCTACCCCGCCCCACATATACACGCCCTTGGGCACCGTGGGGCGGTTGATCAGGCGCTTGAAAGCGGACGACCGCTGGGCCTTGTAGGCGACCCAGTCGTCGTACGCCTGCTGCAGGCGGTCCACCGCCATTTGCTGCGCGGGGTCGGACGTGAAACCACGCGCGTTAAGCTCGTGTACATAATATTCTTGAACGTTCATGGGATACCGATAAAAACATGGGGTGGACGGCGACGCCGTCCACCCCATGGAATTCACGCGCCGGCACGCATGCCGGCGAAGTTTCTGCTGCTTAGAAGTTCAGTGAACGCTTGTCCACCGCCAGAGCGGCTTCTTTGGTGGCTTCCGACAGCGACGGGTGCGCGTGGCAGATGCGGGCGATGTCTTCGCTTGATGCCTTGAATTCCATCGCGACGACGGCTTCCGAAATCAGCTCGGACGCCATCGGGCCCACGATGTGCACGCCCAGGATTTCGTCGGTCGTGGCATCGGCCAGGAACTTGACCATGCCCGACGTGTCGCCCAGTGCGCGCGCACGGCCGTTGGCCATGAACGGGAAGGTACCGGCCTTGTAGGCGATGCCTTCGGCCTTGAGCTGCTGCTCGGTCTTGCCGACCCAGGAGATCTCTGGCGAGGTGTAAATGACCCAAGGAATCGTGTTGAAGTTGACGTGACCATGCTGACCGGCGATACGCTCGGCCACGGCAACGCCTTCTTCTTCGGCCTTGTGCGCCAGCATCGGGCCGCGCACGACGTCGCCCACTGCCCACACGCCCGGCAGATTGGTGCGGCACTCGTCGTCGACGACGACAAAGCCACGCTCGTCGAGCTGCACGCCCACGGCTTCGGCGTTCAGGCCGATCGTGTTCGGCACGCGGCCGATCGAGATGATCAGGCGGTCGAAGGTGGTGCTCTGCTCGGCGCCGGTGCTGTCGGCATACGCCACGGTGACGTTGTTCTCGCCCTTGGTGATCGCGCCGATCTTGCAACCGAGGTTGATCTTGAGGCCCTGCTTGACGAACAGCTTGTGCGCTTCTTTGGCGATCTGCTCATCGACTGCGCCCAGGAAGGTCGGCAGACCTTCGAGCACGGTGACGTCAGCACCGACACGGCGCCAGACGCTGCCCATTTCCAGGCCAATGACGCCGGCACCGATCACGCCCAGCTTGCCCGGGACTGCATCGATCGCCAGTGCACCGGCGTTCGACAGGATCAGTTTCTCGTCGAATTCGGCGCCTGGCAGCTGGCGTGCGTTCGAACCGGTCGCGATGACCACGTTCTTGGCGGTCAGCGTGTCGGTGGTCGGGCCGCTGACGTTGATGGTGTAACCGCCTTCGGCAGTGCCGGCGAACGCGCCGCGGCCGTGGAAGAAGCTGACCTTGTTCTTCTTGAACAGGAACAGGATGCCGTCGTTGTTCTGCTTGACGATCGTGTCCTTGCGACCCAGCATCTTGCCCAGGTCGAGTTCGAGGCCCGAGACGTTGATGCCGTGGTCGGCAAACGCGTGACCGGCGTGCTCGAAGTGCTCCGACGACTGCAGCAGTGCTTTCGACGGGATGCAGCCAACGTTGGTGCAGGTGCCGCCCGGGGCAGGCTTGCCGGCGGCGTTGCTCCATTCGTCGATACAGGCAACCTTGAAGCCCAGCTGGGCTGCGCGGATGGCAGCAATGTAACCGCCAGGACCGCCGCCGATGACGACGACGTCAAATTGTTTATCGCTCATTACATGATTCCTTTTTTATTCTTCCGGAACAAATACCCACAGCAGCAGGTAGATCAGGATGCCGAAGCCGAACGTCAGGACGAACAGCACGAAGATCAGGCGCCAGACCCACGACTCGAGGCCATAGGTGCGCGCCAGGCCGCCACACACGCCGCCGAGCCAGCGATCGAGCCGCGTGCGGCGCAGGCCGCTGAGCAGATCATCGCGGTGCGTGTCGAACGACGAGCCGCTCTTGAACACGCTCTCCTTCGCCAGGCTGACGGTGGACGCGCCAGAGAGAATGCGCGCCTTGGCCTGCTCGAATTCGGCGTCGGTCAATGCGCCGGCCTGGTGCAGCTCGTGCAGCCGCTTGATTTCGTCTGACAGCATGTCGTTCTCCGGCAAACTATGACCGGCGCCACGGGGCGCCGGCCAGGTTGAGACTTACAGGTCCAGCAGCAGGCGGGCCGGATCTTCCAGCGCATCCTTCATCGCGACCAGGCCCAGGACGGCTTCGCGGCCGTCGATGATGCGGTGGTCGTACGACATGGCCAGGTAGTTCATCGGACGGATCACGATCTGACCGTTTTCGACAACCGCGCGGTCCTTGGTCGCGTGCACGCCCAGGATGGCCGACTGTGGTGGGTTGATGATCGGGGTCGACATCATCGAACCGAACACGCCGCCGTTCGAGATCGAGAACGTACCGCCGTTCAGATCGTCCAGGGTCAGCTTGCCTTCTTTGGCTTTCTGGCCGAATTCACCGATTTTCTTTTCGATATCGGCGATCGACATCTGGTCTGCGTTGCGCAGGATCGGCACCACCAGGCCACGTGGCGAACCGACAGCGATACCGATGTCGAAGTAGCCGTGGTAGACGATGTCGTTGCCGTCGACCGACGCGTTCAGCACTGGATACTTCTTCAGTGCGGCAACAGCAGCCTTGACGAAGAACGACATGAAGCCCAGCTTGACGCCGTGTTCTTTCTCGAACTTGTCCTTGTACTTGTTACGCAGGTCCATGACTGGCGCCATGTTCACTTCGTTGAACGTGGTCAGGATGGCGTTGGTCGACTGCGATTGCAGCAGGCGCTCGGCGATACGGGCGCGCAGGCGGCTCATTGGCACGCGCTCTTCCGGACGGTCGCCCAGGTTGGCAGGTGCGGCGGCAGCGACTTGCTGCAGCGGCGCCTTGGCAGGTGCAGGTGCGGCAGCTGGTGCAGGTGCAGCGGCTGGCTTGTTCGCAACAGCGGCCAGGGCGTCGCCCTTGGTCACGCGACCGTCACGGCCCGAACCATCGACGCCGGCGGCGTTCATGTTGTTGTCAGCCAGGATCTTGGCAGCGGCAGGCATCGCGACGCCAGCCTTCGACTGGTTCGATGCAGCTTCCGGGGCTGCTTGCGATGGCGCGGCAGCGATCGGTGCGTTTGGCGCGGCCGATGGAATGGCTTTCACTGGCAGCGGGCTGGTCTGCGCCGATGCTTCGGTGTCGATGACGGCGATGACTTCACCGGCGACGACGGTTGCGCCGTCGGCCTTGAGCAGTTGCACGATCACGCCAGCGCTTGGCGCTGGCAGTTCCAGGACCACCTTGTCGGTCTCGATGTCGATCATGTTCTCGTCGCGCTCGACGGACTCGCCGACTTTCTTGTGCCAGGACAGCAGGGTTGCTTCAGCAACCGATTCCGACAATACAGGGACCTTGACTTCGATTTGTGCCATTTAAAACTCCAGTAATTATTCTTTGCAAGAAACCCCGACGCGCTGCGCCGGGGTCGTGGTCTTACTTATTGGTGATCACTTCGTCAGAATGAAGCCCTTGAGCTTCGAGAACGCCGTCTCCAGCAGTTCTTTCTGCTGCGCGATGTGCTTGTCGGCATAACCGACCGCAGGCGACGCCGAGGCGGGACGACCGGCGTATGCCAGGCGCTGGCCATCTTCCATGCCTTCGAAGATGTTGTGCTGGATCTGGAACCAAGGACCCTGATTTTGCGGCTCGTCCTGCACCCACACCACTTCGCCAGCGTTCGGGAACTTTTTCAGTTCGGCGCCGAACGACTTGTGCGGGAACGGGTACATCTGTTCCATGCGGATGATCGCAGTGTCGGTCACGGCGCGCGCCTTGCGTGCATTGACCAGGTCGAAGTAGACCTTGCCCGAGCAGACCAGCACGCGCTTGACCTTCGATGCGTCGATCTTCTCGTCGCATTCGCCGATCACGGTCTGGAAACCGCCCTTGGCCAGGTCGGTCAGCGGTGAACCGGCATCCTTGTTACGCAGCAGCGACTTCGGCGTGAAGATGACCAGAGGCTTGCGGAACTGACGCACCATCTGGCGACGCAGCAGGTGGAAGATCTGAGCGGCGGTCGTTGGCTGGACCACTTGCATATTGTTGTCTGCGCAGAGTTGCAGGAAACGCTCGATACGTGCCGACGAGTGCTCCGGACCCTGGCCTTCGTAGCCGTGTGGCAGCATCATGACCAGGCCCGACGCGCGGCCCCACTTCACTTCGCCCGAGGCGATGAACTGGTCGATGACGACTTGCGCGCCGTTGACGAAGTCGCCGAACTGGGCTTCCCAGATCGTCAGCGTGTTCGGTTCGGCGGTCGAGAAACCATACTCGAAGGCGAGCACGGCTTCTTCGGACAGCACCGAGTCGATCACGGTGAAGTTGGCCTGGTTCTCGGACACATTGGCCAGTGGCAGGTAGATGCCCTGGTCCCAACGCTCACGGTTCTGGTCGTGCAGCACGGCGTGACGGTGCACGAACGTGCCGCGGCCGGCATCCTGGCCCGACAGGCGGATGGCGTAACCCGACGACAACAGCGACGCGTATGCCAGGTGTTCGCCCATGCCCCAGTCGAGGTTGACTTCGCCGCGGCCCATATTGGCGCGGTCGGCCAGCACCTTGTCGACCAGCGAGTGCGGCTTGAAGTTTTCTGGCGTGGTGGTGATGCGTTGCGCCAGGCGCTTCAGTTCGGTCAACGGCACGGCGGTATCGGCCGCGTCGGTCCACTTTTTGTTCAGGAACGGCGCCCAGTCGACGGCGTACTTGTTCTTGAAGTTGGTCAGCACCGGATCGACCGTGTGCTTGCCGGCGTCCATCGCATCGCGGAACGCAGCGACGAGCTTGTCGCCACCGTCGGCTTCGATGGTGCCCTGCGCTGCCAGCTTTTCGGCGTACAGCTTGCGGGTGCCCGGGTGCTTGGCGATCTTCTTGTACATCAGCGGCTGGGTCAGCGCTGGCGTATCCTGCTCGTTGTGGCCCAGCTTGCGGTAGCAGATGATGTCGACCACGACGTCCTTGCCGAATTCGGCGCGGTAGTCGAGTGCGATCTGGCTGGCCAGCACGACGGCTTCAGGATCGTCGGCGTTCACGTGCAGCACCGGTGCTTCGATCATCTTGACGACGTCCGAGCAGTACAGCGTCGAGCGCGCATCGCGCGGATCCGACGTCGTGAAACCGATCTGGTTGTTGATGACGATGTGGACCGTACCGCCCGTACCGTAGCCGCGGGTCTGCGCCAGGTTCAGGGTTTCCATGACCACGCCCTGGCCGGCGAATGCAGCATCGCCGTGCACCAGGATCGGCAAGACTTCTTTGCCCTTGCGGTCGCCGCGGCGTTCCATACGCGCCTTGACCGAACCTTCGACGACCGGGTTGACGATCTCGAGGTGGGATGGGTTGAACGCCAGCGACAGGTGGACCGGGCCGCCCGGCGTGGTGATGTCGCTCGAGAAGCCCTGGTGGTACTTGACGTCACCGGCTGGCAGGTCGTCGGCGTGCTTGCCTTCGAATTCTTCGAACAGGTCGGCCGGGCTCTTGCCCAGGGTGTTGACCAGGACGTTCAGGCGGCCACGGTGGGCCATGCCGATAACGATTTCCTGGACGCCCTTTTCACCGGCGCGCTGGATGACTTCGTCCATCGACGCGATGAACGATTCGCCACCTTCGAGCGAGAAGCGCTTGGCGCCGACGTACTTGGTGTGCAGGTAGCGCTCGAGGCCTTCGGCCGCGGTCAGGCGCTCGAGGATGTGTTTTTTCTTTTCGGCCGAGAAGGTCGGGGTCGAACGGATCGATTCCAGACGCTCTTGCAGCCAGCGCTTTTCGGTCGGGTCGCTGATGTACATGAACTCGGCACCGATCGAGCGGGTGTACGTGTCACGCAGCATGTTCAGGATATCGCGCAGTGGCGCGGTTTCTTGACCGAAATACGTATTGGTGATGTTGAAGACCGTGTCCATGTCGGACTCGGTGAAGCCGTAGAACGCAGGATCGAGTTCTGGCAGCAGTGGACGTTCCTGGCGCTGCAGCGGATCCAGGTTGGCCCAGCGCGAACCGAGGTAACGGTAGGCGGCGGTGATCTGGGTCACGGCGACGCGCTTGCGGCCCAGTTCGGAGTCAGCCGAGGCGACCACGGTGCGGATCGGGCCTTGCTTGGCGCGTTCGGCGAACGACGCAATGACCGATGAATGGACGACGTCAGGACGGTTCGAGCCATCGACGGCCGGCACGTGCTGCATCTGGTCGAAGTAGGCGCGCCAGTTTTCTGGCACCGACGTCGGATTGTCCAGATAGGCCTCGTACAACTCTTCCACGTACGGGGCATTGCCGCCGAACAGGTATGAGTTGGCGTTTTGTTGTTGCATCATTCTTGCTCACCTTTCTTTTCGCGCTTCGCGAGGGTTGGGCGGGTTATTTAACCTTCCGCGACACGGCCTGACCGTTTAGCGGATTGCACTTCAAGACATCAAGTTGTGGGGGAAGGACTGTTTCAGTACCGATACATGTGCAAAATCCTGCCTGTTTGCGCTCATGATTGTAACGCATGATCCCATGCGAGGCAGATTACATTCCTAGAATAATTTATTACCAAATGTGTTTTTGAACACTCACACCACACCGGCAAATGTGCGGTTGTCGTCAATACCACGTTGACCTTGTAAATGATAATCGTTATCATTTAACGCATGTCCACCTCCGCCCCGTCCCCTGATGTTATCCAGCCGGTGTTACCGGCATCGGCCAAAGCAACCAGCACGCCCGCCCCTGCTGCCAGCGGCATGCCCCAGCGCCTCCCGGGTGCGGGCCGCGCTATGTTCCTCAAGCAGTTGCACCAATGGCACTGGATCAGCTCGGCAATCTGCCTGATGGCGATGCTGCTGTTCAGCTTTACGGGGCTGACGCTGAACAACGCGGCGCTGATCAAGACCACGCCCGAGGTCACGCGCCTGAAAGCCACACTGCCGGCGCCGTTGCTTCCCGAATTCAGGCAGTGGGCCGAAGAACATGCCGACGCCAAGGTGCCGCTGCCCAGCAGCATCGCCGACTGGACCAACAGCGCGTTTCCTGTCGATGTGCGCGGCCAGCGCGCCGAATGGACCGAAGAAGACGCCTACATCGCCCTGCCCCGCCCCGGCGGCGACGCCTGGCTGCGCATTGCCGTCGACGGCAGCGCCGAATTCGAGCGCACCGACCGCGGCTGGATTTCGTGGCTCAACGACATGCACAAGGGCCGCAACACGGGCGCCGTCTGGAGCTGGTTCATCGATATTTTTTCGGTCGCCTGCATCGTGTTCTGCATCACGGGCTTTTTGATCATGAAATACCACGCGGCCAACCGGCCGTCGACCTGGCCAGTGATCGGCTTCGGCATCGTGCTGCCGGCCGTGCTGGCGTTGTTGTTTGTCCACTGATCGTTTATTTCCAACCTGAGAGAAGACCAAGAATGAAACTGTCCCACTCGCTCGTCCTGACCCTGCCGCTCGTTTCCGGCTGGGCCATGGCCGCCGACCTGTCCGTCAAATTCGACCTGCCGCAACTGAACGTGGCCGAATACCACAAGCCGTATGTGGCGATCTGGCTCGAACGCGCCGACCAGAGCGTCGCGGCCAATCTCGCCGTGCTGTACGACCTGAAAAAGGATGCCGCCGGCGACAAATGGGTCAAGGACCTGCGCACGTGGTGGCGCAAGGCCGGGCGTGACGCCAAATTTCCGCTCGATGGCGTCAGCGGCGCCACACGTCCTGCCGGCAGCCAGACGATGAAATTCGACGGCGCCAAGCACGGCCTCGACAAACTGCCGGCCGGCGACTACAAGCTGGTCGTGGAAGCATCGCGCGAAGCGGGCGGGCGTGAACTGGTGAAAGTGCCGTTCACGTGGACCGGCAAGGGCAAGGTCGCGGCGAATGCGGCCGGCAAGGAAGAACTGGGCGCCGTCGCCCTCGAGCTCCAATAACAACAATCAAGAGAGAATCCCATGCACAACCGTATCCTCAAGGGCGCCCTGCTCGGCCTGGCCCTGGCCGGCATGTCGATGAGCGCGCAGGCGCACCGCGGCTGGCTGCTGCCCAGCACGGCCATGGTCGAAGCAAAGGAACCGTGGGTCACGCTCGACGGCGCGATCTCGGAAGGCCTGTTCGAATTCCACCACGTGCCGCTGCGCCTGGACAATCTGACGATCACGGGCCCGGATGGCGTGACGACCAAGGCCGAAGGCGCCGTGCTCGGCAAATTTCGCAGCACGATCGACATCCGCCTGCCGAAGGACGGCACTTACCGCCTGGCCATCGTCAGCAACAACGTGATGGGCAGCTACAAGCTGGGCGGCGAGGTCAAGCGCTTCCGCGGCGTCGAAGGCACACCGGGCGCGCAAGTGCCGGCCGGCGCCACCGACGTGACCACCAGCACCACGCACACGCGCCTGGAAACCTTCGTCTCGGCCAATGACATGAACGACACGGCGCTCAAGCCGAGCGGCGTCGGCCTCGAAATGGTCCCGGTCACCAACCCTTCTGACCTGCGCGCGGGCGAGCCGATCACCTTCCGCTTCCAGCTCGACGGCAAGCCACTGCCGAACTTCCCGTTCAGCATGGTGCCGAGCGCCGTCAAGTACCGCGGCACGCTGGGCGAGCTGCGCTTTACCACCGACGCCAAGGGCGAGGTCAAGTTCACGGTGCCGGAAGCGAATATGTACTGGCTCTCAGCCAAGTTCCCGCTCGAGACGCAGAAAGGTCCGCCAGCGCCGGGCGCCAAGCGCTATAGCTACACGGCCACGCTCGACGTCCTGCCGCAGTAAGGGCACACGGGCTCGATGCGCACCATTCTTGTTCCCGTGAACGTCGACGCGGCCATGCCGCCCGGCGGCAGCACGCTGTTCACCACATCCGGCACGTCGATGGGCACGACCTGGTCGGCGCGGCTGATGCTGCCGCCGAGCGCCGATGGCGCCGTAGTTACCCGCGCGCTGCAAGGCGAGCTGGACGAGATCGTTGCGCAAATGAGCCATTGGGACGAAGGCTCCCTGCTGTCGCGCTACAACCGTGCGCCGGCCGGCAGCTGGCACGCGCTGCCGCCGCAGTTTTTTGCGGTCGCCGAGTATGCGCTGCAGGTGGCGGCCGACAGCGGCGGCGCCTACGATCCGGCTGCTGGCGCGCTCGTCGATCTGTGGGGCTTCGGCGCCCGCGGGCGTTACGACCAGCCGGGGTTCCAGGCGCCGCAGGCTGAGCTGGTTGCCGATGTCATCGCGCGCCGGGTTGAACGCCAGCCGGTGCTCGACCATGCCGGGCGGCGCCTGCTGCAACCGGGCGGCGCGATCCTGGATTTTTCATCGGTCGCCAAGGGGTATGCGGTCGATCGCATGGCCGCCTGCCTCGAGGATCGGAGCGTGCGCCACTTCGTCGTCGAAGCGGGTGGCGAATTGCGCGGCGCCGGGGTCAAGCCGGATGGCCAGCCGTGGTGGGTCGAGGTCGAGGGGGTGCCGGATTGCGAGGGTGTCGGGCAGACGATCGTTGCCCTGCACGGGCTGGCAATTGCCACCTCGGGTGACTACCGGCGCAGCTTTCAATATGGCATGCGGCGCATGGCGCACACGCTCAACCCGCGCAGCGGCTATCCGGTCGATCATGACCTGGCCTCGGTCACCGTGCTGGCGCCGACCTGCATGGCGGCTGACGCACTGTCCACTGCGCTGACCGTGCTCGGTCCTGACGACGGGCTGGCGTTTGCGGAACAACGCGGGATTGCGGCGCGCTTTCTCGTGCGCGCCGGATCCGGTTTGAAAGAAACCACGACGGGCGCCTGGCGCTTGATGATGCAATGATGCTCCAATGATGATGCAATGATGTTGACGATCGAACCGCTGCGCTGGGGCAGCGCATTGGCGCTGTCCGGCGCCTATCTTGCGATGTGCCTGGGCCTGTGGCGCATGCATCTGGCCAAGGCACGCCCCAACGGCGTGGCGGCCGACTGGCTCGTGGTCTACGCGAGCCAGACTGGCAGCGCAGAATTTCTGGCCGAGCGGACGGCCGCCACACTGGCGCTCGGGGGCCTGGACGCACGCGCGGCCTGCATCTCGACCCTCGACCTGGCGACCTTGTCCGGCGCCAGCCGCATCCTGTTCGTCTGCAGCACCTACGGCGAAGGCGACGCGCCCGATCCCGCCGCGCGCTTTGCCACGCAGACGATGGACGCGGCGCCGGACCTGTCGCAGTTGCACTTCGGCATGCTGGCCCTGGGCGACATCACGTACACCAACTACTGCGGCTTTGGCCGCGCGCTCGATGCCTGGCTGCGTGAGCGCGGCGCAACGAGCCTGTTCGAGCGGATCGACGTCGACCGCGGCGCGCCAGAAGCGCTGGCCGCATGGCAGCACCACCTGAGCCACTTGGCCGGTACGAGCGACGCACCGGACTGGGAAGCGCCCGCCTACGGCGCATGGCGCATCGCCGAACGCACGCTGCTCAATCCCGGCAGCGCCGGTGCGCCGCTGTACCGCCTCGCGTTGGTGCCGCAGGATGGCGCGCTGCCGGCGTGGGAAGCGGGCGACCTGGCGCAAGTGAGCGCCCCAGCCGACCCGGCGCATCCGCGCGAGTACTCGATTGCCTCGGTACCCGCAGAAGGCCAGCTCACGTTGCTGGTGCGATTGCAGCAGCGCGCCGACGGGACACCGGGCGCAGCGTCCGGCTGGCTCTGCACGGATGCGCTTTCGACAGACACGATCCGGCTGCGGGTGCGCGCGCATGCACGCTTCCGGCTGGGCGAGAATGCGCTGCGGCCCCTGATCGCGATCGGCAACGGCAGCGGGCTGGCCGGCCTGCGCGCACTGCTGAAAGCGCGCATCGACGCCGGCACCCACGACAACTGGCTGCTGTTCGGCGAACGCAATGCGGCCCACGATTTCCTGTGCCGGGGCGAGCTCGAAGAATGGCGCGACAGCGGCGCCCTCGCCCGCCTCGACCTGGCATTCTCGCGTGACGGCAGCACAGCGCGTTATGTCCAGCACCTGGTTGCCGCGCAAGCTGACCTCTTGCGCCAGTGGGTGCAGGATGGCGCGGCGATTTACGTTTGCGGCAGCCTGCAGGGAATGGCTGGCGGCGTGCATGATGCACTGATCGACGTGCTGGGCGCGGCCACGGTTGAGGCCATGATGGCCAATGGCCGCTACCGGCGCGACGTGTACTGATGCCCTGATCAAGTTCGATTTTCTCGTCAGGTGGCTTCTGTTCAGTTAGCACGCACTGAGCATGCGGTGACTGAGCATAAGTGCGGACGAACGATAAGGTCAGAAACGAAACAGTAATGTTTGACACAAGAGGCTGAGGCATACATGCTCGCTGGAACTTCCGCCTTCGGCCAAGAGCGGATTTTGCCATTGACCGCCAAACATCGAAAGCAAGCCATATGACGCCATTGAATGAGCAGCTTGAGGGGGTTACTGATGAAGCAACGTTTCTCGCCTTTGTTCAGGCGTTGATCGTGGATCGTAGAGGTAATGCTGAACACTGGGAAAATGAATCCATCGAAGACTTTCTGGAAGGGGCTAGTGCATGGGCAGAAGATTCAGGGTTCGGCTCTCAACAAGGCCTTTTACTTGCATCCCCCTGGCGAAAGTTCGCAACTTTCCTCTTCTCGGGAAAGAACTACGAATAGCGAGGATCGTTTGGTCCGCTCTGGGTCGAGTCCGGCCTGACCGCCACTGGTCGATATTGACCAGTGGCGGTTATCAATTCTCAATTAAGGCTATCAGCTTATGTTGCCATCGATTGCCCTTGCACTAGGAATTGAAGAGCTCAGGGATGGCGGATCTCTGTGTGCAGCGTTTCAAGGTGCGAACGGCTCGATATACTGGCTTGTCCTTCCAGTAATTTTAGATGGAGACAAAATCATGGGGTACTCACGGCCAGTCGTGGTGGAAAGACCTTATGCCCCACAAGAACTACACATCTCGTGGCCGCACGCGAAGATACTGCTACAGCAGGTAGATTATTTGATTTCCGAACGTGCAAATCGAAAGTATATCGGACGGATGTACGCAGCGATTCAGAGTCAGGGAAAGATCGATTGACAACTACCTTGGCTGACATAGAGAGTCCGCTTCAGTTTGATTTCGGCCTGTTGCGGCACCCTGAATTTTCTCCTGGCAACCCGCTATGCCGGCCTTAACGGCCGGGTCGGCCAACAGCGTAGCCAGTAGCCAGAGCCAGAGCCAGAGCCAGGGTCAGGTCTGACATTTGGACACGAACTCTTCCTTAGCACCTTCACCAAAGCATCCATAAACACTCTTTTTGTTAAGCTCGTTTCTGAATGTCAGACCTGACCATGCTCTTGCAGGAGTCGCACACGCACTTTTGGTGCCGGGGATGCTACTCCCAACATTGTTATGGTTCGCATCGCTGTCTATAACGGCGACGATTCATGTCGAAAGCTCGTCGGAGTTTTTTCGGCTTTATCGACGTGATCGCTCTCATAATAGAAATAGCCCACGCCACCCCAGCCACGGATCGCTTGAAGAAGCTTTACTATCAGCTGAGATTCAAACATCGGAAATTACGCTCAGCATTACAAGTCGCGCAACGAGCGGACGCACTATCAAGATGCAAATGAAGGCTGCCGGCATTGCAACGCGGTAGGCGGACATCACGTTCCTCAAATAGTTGCTGTCGTATCCGAATTCCGTGAATGTAATTACCATGGACATCAGAAATGACATCACTATTGCCATATATAGTGCAAATACATAGGGCGCAAGAAATTTTGGCAACCTGCGTTGTGCAATCCACCGATTTGAATGATTCATTGGTATTGACCTATCTAAGATGCAAGTGATAATTCAGGTTATCATTCAGCACTGGCCAAAAGAAGAGGCCGGTAGCTTAAGTCTTCACCAAGAAAAATTTATGAATGCTTTTAGGGAATGCCGTGAACATTGTGGGCGCAATCACCAACTTCACTTGTGTCGTCGAATCCGGAACTCTTGCCTCAGCCGCCCGTTCTCTAGGCGTCAGCGCGGCATCCGTGAGCCAAAACATCGCACGCCTTGAAGAGCATCTCGGTATCCGTTTACTGGCGCGTACCACTCGGCAGATGGCACTGACCGAAGCCGGTCGCGTCTATTACGACAAGGTTCGTCATATTCCGCGCGAACTCGATCTGGCAAAACAGGCTGTAGACAAAGGGCTGGACTTGCAGGAGCATCTCACTATCGCAACCCTGTCCTCAGTTGGCCGCCATCTCCTTGCGCCCTTGCTACCGGCATTCGGCCGCCGCTATCCACGCCTGGCAATCGAGCTGGTAAGCGCCAATCACCGTGCCGACCATCTACGGGAAAAAATCGACGTCAGTATACGTATTGCTGCGCAACTCGACGACCGACTTGTGGCACGGGTTATTGCGTCGCGCCCGTTTCTAATCTGTGCTTCACCTGAATATCTGAAAGATGCCGGAACACCGACCTCGCCTGAAGAGCTGCGATCCCACTCTTGCCTTGTACTGCGCTACGCTACCAATGGCCGCTTCCTTCCGTGGGAATTCGTACGCGATGGAGTGCACTTTGATGCGCCAGTTAATCCATCCATGATCAGTGACGATATCGATATGCTGGCGCAGATGGCGGTCAATGGGGGAGGCATCACGCGCTTGGCAGACTTTGTCGCGCAACCACTGATAGAACGCGGCCTGCTTGTAACATTATTTGACCAGCTCCACCAAACCGCCGGACAAGCCATGCCCGAGCCAATGCAGATATTTGCCTGTGTAACCGACCATACGTCGCTCACGCCCAAGGTACGAGCCTTAATTGATTATCTCAAGGAGGCTCTGAACCAGTGCTAAGGTAGCTTACCGCACCTACATATTGGCCGTTCTGGAACAAACGCGATGCTCATGGAAAGGCGTGCGCGTGTTTACCAATCTTGGTGGGAGTTTGGAGCGGACGACTGGGAAGCACAGTTTGCATGCCCGTAGTTCAATACGCAGCTGTGCTGGGCGCCGATCGCGTTCATAAACGTAAATGCACGTGGAGCGGAGCAGACGAAGGAGCGAACTCGGCGTCTGCGAACTTTGCTGAAATGGTGCAGGTCGCTGAAATAAAAGCGAGCGCAGACAAGGCGCGCTGCTTCCGGCCAGAAGCGGTTCTTGACAGAAATGCCTTGTCTGCGACAAACTCCATTCTCGAACAATGCGAAAAACGATGGCTTAACTTTGCGTGACTCCATGGTCGCGCAGTTAGCCAATCGCCGACACGCCGCTTTGCACTTCTGTAAGGCAGGCCAGCGTTTCCTCCGACTTTGTCGGGAATTTTCGAGCTTGCGCGCATTTGTCGCGTCGTCTCAGATCGGAACGCATCCAAATGGCCTACTCTGCACGCCCCCTTCATCCAGCCTCCCCGCGTATCGCTATTGTCGGGGCCGGCTTGGCCGGTTTAACGCTTGCGCGTGTTTTGCACGTCAACGGCATACGGGCCACCATTTACGAGGGCGAAGCGTCACCCACAGCGCGGACCCAAGGTGGCTTACTCGATATTCACGAGCACAACGGCCAGTTAGGGATGAAAGCGGCAGGCCTTTACGAGGCATTTCTCGCCCTTGCACTCCCTGGCGAAGATGCGAAGCGTATCGTTGACAAACACGGCGCCCTATTATTTGACAGGCCGAGCTCGGGCTCTGGTGCACGGCCCGAGGTAGAGCGAGGTGCCTTGCGAGACCTTTTAGTCGCTTCCTTGCCCGCCTGCGCCATAAAATGGGGAAGAAAGCTGACCCAGGCTATTCCACTTGCCAATGGGCGGTATCAACTCGTGTTTGCAGACCGCACTACGGTTGAGGCGGACCTGCTCGTTGGGGCAGATGGTGCATGGTCGAGAGTGCGTCCCCTGGTCTCCTCCGCCACGCCACAATATACCGGCACGTTCTTCGTCGAGAACCGCCTGTTTGATGGCCCGGTCCGGCATCCCGAAAACACGGCGGCCATTGGCTCGGGTACGTTGATGGCAGTGGCACCAGGCAGGGCAATCCTGGCGCATCACCATGCGAACGGCATGCTGCACACCTATATTGCTTTGAATAAGCCTGGACCGTGGATCCATGCCATCGATTTTAGTCGGAGAACAGAGGCTCTCAACCGGATCGCCATGGAGTTTGCTGGCTGGGATGCGCAGCTTCTCGCGCTGGTAACTGCGAGCGATACCGCGCCAGTCGTATGGCCCATCCATGCGTTGCCGGTAGACCATCAATGGAAACGGATCCGTGGCATCACGCTGATTGGTGATGCTGCGCATCTAATGTCGCCGTTTGCAGGCGAAGGCGCAAACCTCGCACTCCTTGACGGTGCTGAACTCGCGCATGCACTTTGCAATCATCCCGATGACATTGAGGCTGCATTGGCAACGTACGAACTAGCGCTCTTCTCACGCAGCGCCGCTGTTGCTATGGAAAGTGCGCAGAATCACCTACGCTTTTTTGGTAACGAAGCGCCTCACAGTGTGGTGGCGATGTTCACGGGGCGTTAACGGATATCCTCAGCACGTGCCGGTGTCACACGTGCCGGTGTCAGGTCTGACACCGCCAATGAATGCTTGATGAATTTCCCGATGCGAGAATCTGCTCATCTGACGTGAACGACCGGGTTTGGCCTTGGACTCACCAGTCACTCGTGACAATCTGAGGAATTCTCCACCCAGGAAGCTGCTATCGTGCTTCGAGAAGCCGGATTCGGCCAAGAGCTCTGGCTGATGAGCGGTGTTCGGTACGATTACTGCTGCCGGATTTAGTCAATGTGGGCTTTGATGCACAGGACGACAGGACTGCGTGAAAATCGAAATTAAACATATCGCTTTATTGTCGGCATCTATCTGCATTGCACTTGCGTTCATCTGGCTGCTCACGCCAAAACTTTTACTGTCTCTATGGGCCGTGGAGTTTTCTGAGCCAGTTGGGCTCGTCAGCAGACGGGCTTCGCCCCTGTTCGCTGGCATGGGCCTGATGTTATTCAAGTTGAGGCACGTCGGACCATGCCCCGCGCGCACAGCCGTATCGTCGGGCCTCATCGTCACTTGTCTCATGCTTGCCCTGTTGGGCATCATTGAACTCGTTATTGGCCATGCTGGTCCGGGCATTCTGCTGGCAGTGACCGTTGAGATTGCTCTTGCTCTTGGGTTCTATTTGGCAAACTGAACTCCAAGTTTCGCGATGGATCGACAGCTGCCGGTCGGACAGGTCCAGGCAAACTGGGAGGCTGTGTCCAACTTTATTGGATTGCCAAAGTGCGCTACGCACCTCTGGCTTAATTGCTACGGCCAGACATCAAGTTTGCATTGATCCACGATGCCACGTCGGTCACCGGAATAGCGCGCTGGGCATTGAAACTGTCACTTTTATCCCAAGCAACACCCCTTCCCTGCGCAAAGGCGGCGCGATACTTGCGCATCATGTTATGAGGGTCGCGGGCCAACTCGCCCAGCAAGTATTCCTCGCTCCATGCCGAATGGCTGAAGGGTTGGCCTAGCGCCGCTTGCAGCTTGTCGGCCACTTCTCCATACGTCACAGTGTCGCCAGCCAAATAAACGATGTCGTTGCGGATACGGGGTTGCGTGAAAACGACCTCGGCAGTCAGAACGCCAATGTCATCTGGCGTGGTCAGTGTGACAGCAGTGTCGAGGCTGCCAAGAGCATGCACCGCATGTTTTTCAAGATCGACGACGCCGAACTCTGGCTCAAACAGGTAGCTCATGAACATACCGGTCGAGATGATGACCCACTCAGTCTGGTGCTGACCCCGCAGCAATTCGCGCACGTCCAGCTGTGCGTCGAAGATGTCCTGCGGACTGCCGCGACCGATGACGTCAAAATCGACGCCGAACTGCCATGGGAAATACCTGGGAATTTGCGCTTGCAGGGCAGCCCGCGCCAATTTCATTGGCGTGTCGATGCCTGCTGCATAGCCAGCACACCCTATGACTGTGTCATATTGGCCGAACACCGCAGCCAGCTCGTCGATCGAGCTTTTCACAAGATCGCCGATGATGATGTCGATCCCAAGGTTTCGGATTTCGGCCACATCACGCTGCTTGTCTGGCACATTGGACGCGGCGGCGCTTGCGCGCAGCAACACGCTGATGGTCACACCATCGACGTTCTTCGCGCGTTGCGCAAGACTGCGCAGTACCGGCATCCCGAGTTCCCCGGCACCGAGTACAAGAATCTTTTTAGACATTGCATCAGGGTCTGCCTGGCTCATCGTTAGCGGTACCGATAATTGGCGGGCTTGGTTGGACATGTTGATTTCTCCTCTAGCGTTGATACCTGCACTATAGGGGGAGCAACGATGCGGAAAAAGTGGTCCTGGAGGTTTTCACCGTGCAGAAAATGCGAACAATGGTGGGTTATAGTGCCGTTTTCTGTATAGCTATCAGGACAACACATGGATCGCGTACAAGCCATGCAGGTGTTTGTCCGGGTCGTCGAAGGCAAGAGCTTTGTACGCGCAGCGCAGACGCTCGGCTTACCGCCATCATCCGTCACCGGCATCATCAAAAGGCTTGAAAAACATTTGCAAATTCGGCTGCTCAACCGTTCAACGAGAAACATCAGCTTGACACCGGAAGGCGAGCAGTACTTCTACCGTTGCCGCGAGATACTCGACCTGATTGACGACACGGAAGCGAGCCTCAACGGCTCTGCCGAGCGCCCGCATGGGCGGCTGCGAGTGGATATGCCGGGGGGCATTGCGCATGCCTTGATCCTGCCGCGTTTGGCGCAATTTGAGCAACGCTACCCGGATATCTATCTCATGATCGGTATAAATGACCGTCAGGTGGACCTGATCCAGGATGGCGTCGATTGTGTGATCCGTACCGGCAACCTCAATGACTCGACGCTGGTCTCGCGCCGTTTGGGGGCGTTACGCTCGGTCACATGCGCAGCGCCATCCTATGTGGAAGAAAAGGGAACTCCCAAGACGCTGCTGGATCTGCAAGCACACCAGGCTGTCCACTACTTTTCCAGCACGACGCGGCGTGGAAGTGAGCTGCATTTCGTCGAAGACGGGCATTGCGTCACCGTTCCGGTGTCCGGCAAGGTCGCAGTCAACGAGACTGGGCTTTACATCAAGCTTGGCATCGAGGGACGCGGCCTGATTCAGTTGGCGGAGATCCTGGTGGCGGAACAATTGCGAAGCGGAGAGTTAGTCGAGGTGCTGGCCGACTGGCGGCCAGCACCCGTTCCTGTAGCGTTACTTTACCCCCACCGCCGCTTTCTCTCTCCGGCGATGCGGGCGTTTGCCGATTGGACAGCCGAACTGTTTACCGACACCTGTTAAGCGTCGATAGTTACCCGTCAAAACAACGGATGAATCGCGTCAGGGCTGCACCTCCACACCCTTCCAGAACGCGATGTGGCCAGTAATATTTGACGCGGCGGATTTTGGTGTGGCATACACCCACGCCGCATCCTTGTTGACCTTGCCGTTCACCTCGACATTGTAGTAGCTCGCGGTTCCCTTCCAGGGACAGTTGGTTGTCGTACTCGAGTCGCTGAAAAACTGGCGGTTCAAAGAGGCGGGGGGGAAATAGTGGTTCCCTTCGACGACGACCGTATCGTTCGACTGCGCCAGCACTTCACCATTCCATATTGCTTTCATATGCACTCCGGTAGCGCTTCGAATCTGAAGCGCGGACCAGTCTACACCGGTTGCGTGAGAAAGTTGATGGGGATGTTTGTGCGACGAGTGCGCGCAGGAAGGCGTTGGGCCAGGTAGTCGCAAAACCTCGTGCGCACTCAACATGCCGCCTCGCGACGCTGATGGCTTACCATGCACTGTCACCATTTCCTTGCCCGCCCGTGAAAATCGCCATCGGCCACCGCCTCTTTGCCTCCGTGCTCCTTGCCATGCTGACGGTGGCTGCCGCCGCCGTGCTGCTGCTGCGCCAGAATGTGCTGGGCAGTTTCGGCGACTATGCGGTGGCGATTGAACTGGATCGCCTCGATGAACTCTCCGGCGCCATCGCGCGCCAGTACAGCCAGCATGGCGACTGGACGTTCCTGCCGTCCGGTGACGACCGGCGCGACTGGATCGGCGACGAATTAACGCGCCTGCAGTCCGTGCGCGGGAAGCCGGTGCCGCCGGTTGGGCCGGTCAGACCAGTGCCGCCAGTTGACCCCGCAGCGCCTGCGGCACCCGCCGCTCCCCTGCACACGCGAGCCGGCCCGCCCATGCCGCCGCTCCCACCGCCCCCACCCGCCCCACCCGGCGTCATCGCGGATCTGCACACACGCATCACCCTGCTCGATGCGAATGGTGCGTATCTCGCCGGCCGCCCGCCGGGCAACCTGCCCCTGGCACGGCGCGCGATCACCGTCGATGACCGCACGATCGGCTATCTCGGCGTCGCGCGCAGCGCGCGGCCCAGCGACGCGATGGCGTTTGCCTTTCTCGACCAGCTACAGCGCAGCCTGTGGCTGATCGGCGGGCTGGCCCTGGTGCTCAGCGCTTTGGCGGCAATCGGTTTGGCACGCCACTTCCGGCGCCCGATCGACCGTCTCGCGCGCGGCGCGGGCGCGCTGGCTGCGGGCGACTACACCGTGCGCCTGCCGGTCCAGCGCAGCGATGAACTGGGTGACCTGGCGCGCCACTTTAATGCACTGGCCGAGCGGCTCGATCAGGCCGAAGCGGCGCGTCGTCAATGGGTGGCCGATACGTCGCACGAACTGCGCACGCCTCTGGCCGTGCTGCGCGCGCAGCTCGAAGCGATCCAGGATGGCGTGCGCCAGGCCACACCAGCCACGGTCGATGCGATGGTGTTACAGGTACACGCGCTGACGAAGCTGATCGACGAACTGTATGCGCTGGCGCGGGCCGACGTCGGCGAACTGGCGTGCCAGCGCGTGCCGCTCGATCTGTGGCAACTGGCGACCGCCGAAGCGCAGGCCTTCAGCGCGCGCTACCAGGCGGCCAACCTGACCTTCGAAACTGGTCAGACGCCAGCACAATCACAGGTGCTGGGCGACCCGGACCGCCTGCGCCAGGTACTGGCCAACCTGTTCGAGAACAGCCTGCGCTATACGGCGCCCGGCGGCGCGGTGCGGCTAAGCGCGCAGGTGCACGACGGCCAGTTGCACCTGACGCTCGACGACAGCGCGCCCGGCGTGCCGGATGCGGCATTATCGCGCCTGGCCGAGCGCTTCTACCGCGTCGATGCATCGCGCAGCCGCGCGCATGGCGGCGCGGGCCTGGGTCTGGCCTTGAGCCGGCGCCTGCTTGCCGCGCAAGGCGGCGCACTGGCGTTTGCCCACTCGCCACTGGGTGGCCTGCGCGTGACCGTGTCGCTGCCGCTGCCGCTGCTTAAACAGGAAATGCCATGAACAGCACAATCATGATCGTCGAGGACGAACCGGAACTGGCCGCCGTGATCGCCGACTACGCACGCGCGGCCGGTTATCTCCCAACCGTGCATGGCGACGGCGCAGAGGCCCTGGCCGCGATCCGCGCGGCGCCACCGGATCTGATCGTGCTCGACCTGATGCTGCCTGGCCTGGATGGTCTGGCGCTGTGCCGCGCGGTGCGCACGTTTTCGGAGGTGCCGATCGTGATGGTGACGGCGCGGGTCGAAGAAATCGACCGCTTGCTGGGACTGGAACTGGGCGCCGACGATTATCTGTGCAAGCCGTTCAGCCCGCGCGAACTGATGGCGCGCATCAAGGCGATCCTGCGCCGCGCAGGAAGTGCCGACGTCGCGCCGGCGGCCCTGCTGCTGGACGAGGCCGCGCGCAGCGTCAAGGTCCACGGCCGCGCGCTCGACCTGACGCCAAGCGAATACGCGATCCTGGCCGCGCTTGCGCGCCGGCCGGGCCAGGTGCTGTCACGCGCCCAGCTGCTCGACGCGGCCCGCGCCGACAATCTCGACGCCACCGACCGCGCGATCGACAGCCATGTCAAGAACCTGCGGCGCAAGATCGACGGTGCGGCGCCGGGACTGGAGCCGATCCGCTCGATCTACGGCCTGGGTTACCGCTACGACATGTGAAGCTTACTTCGGCGCGTACATCGACGCGTAGCGCGCACCGAAGTACAGGATGAACGCATAGCAGGCGGCCGGCAGCAGGAACGAGATCTGCACGCCCAGCGAATCGGCCAGCGCGCCCTGCGCGAACGGCACCAGTGCGCCGCCGACGATGGCCATGCACAGGATGCCGGAACCCTGGCCCGTGTGCTTGCCCAGGCCGTGCAGCGCCATGCTGAAGATCGTCGGGAACATGATCGAGTTGCACAGGCCAACCGCCAGGATCGCCCACATCGCGATGTCACCCTGCGCGAACGTGCCAACCAGTACCAGCACGATTGCCGCCACCGAGTTGAACGCCAGCGTCTTGCCAGGGCTGACCACACGCATCACGGCAAAGCCGATGAAGCGCCCCACCATGGCGCCGCCCCAGTAGATGCTGACGTAATGGGCGGCGTCGGCGTGTGCCAGACCGGCGATCTGCGGCTCGCCGATGAAGTTGATCAGGAAGCTGCCGATGCTCACTTCAGCGCCCACGTACAGGAAGATACCGATCGCACCCAGCACCAGGTGGCGATGCCCCAGCACCGATCCGGCGGCACCCGCCACCGGCGTGCCATCGTCATCGGCCGCGACAATCTTCGGCAGCTTCGCCATCAGGAACATCACGGCCAGCACCACCAGCAGGCCAGCCAGCATCAGGTACGGCCCGCGCACGCTGGCCGCTTCGGCGGCCGGATCGGCACCCGCTACGGCCGCGGCGCCTGCTGCCGACAGGATCAGCACCCCACCGACGGCCGGACCGATCGTCGTGCCAAGCGAATTGAACGCCTGCGTCAGCGTCAACCGGCTCGACGCCGTGCGCGCCGGCCCCAGTACCGCGACATACGGATTGGCCGCAACCTGCAGCACCGTGATGCCCGAGGCCAGCACGAACAGCGCCAGCAGGAACATGCCGTAGCCACCGGAAGCGGCCGGATAGAACAGCGTGCAGCCGCCTGCGGCCACCAGCAGGCCCGTCACGGCGCCTTTCTGGTAACCGATGCGGCGAATCAGCGCGCCGGCCGGCAGCGACACGATCGCATACGCGCCGAAGAAGCAGAACTGCACCAGCATCGCCTGCACATACGTCAGCGTGTAGACCGCCTTCAGGTGCGGAATGAGCACGTCGTTGAGCGACGTGATCAGGCCCCACATGAAGAACAGGATGGTGACGATGACGAGCGCCCCCGTGTTACTGCCTTGTTGCGTTCCGGGGGGACCGTCCTGCCGCGCGACTGGTGCCGCGCCCGTTGCCATATTGGCCATGCTGTCTCCTGATGATTGTTATTGTGGTCGGGGTGCTTAGCGGGCCATGCCGGCGGGCGGCCGTGGCAGGTCGCGGGCACGCGTGCCCCAGCCCTGCGCATCCGGCTGTGGCGCCAGCTGGTACTTCAGCGCGCCGCCCGACTGCAGTTGCTCCCAGTCGAGCCAGACGCGTTCCACCGCGCGGCCGCCGTAGTTGACCGACTTGACGAAGCCGCGCTGACCCGGCTTGACGCCCGCGGCGTCGATGCGCAGCGTGCGGCCCTGGGCCAGGTCGATCTCGGCGCCGGCAAAGCGCGGTGCGTGCAGCAGGAAGCGGCCGCTGCCCGGCATGTCCGGATAGATGCCCAGTGCGCTGAACAGGTACCAGGCCGACATCGTGCCCAGGTCGTCGTTGCCCGTCACGCCGCCCGGCCCATTCGTGAACAGCGTTTCGGCAGCGCGCAGCACGGTCGTCGTCTTCCACGGCTGGCCCATCAGCGTGTACATCCACGGCGCGTGCAGGTCCGGCTCATTGTTCGGGTTGTAGCGGAACTGGGCGTAGTAGCTGTACGGCCCCACCACCCACGACTTGCGCACCGCGTTCGGGTCGGCCAGCACGGCGTCGTAATCGAAGAATTGGTCGAGGCGGCCGAGGGCCGGCGCGTGGCCGCCCATCGCTGCCGCCAGGCCCGGCACGTCCTGCGGCGCCAGCCACTGGTACTGCCACGCCGTGCCTTCATGGAAGCCATGGTCGCCACGCGGGTCGAACCCGCTGCCAACGTCGGCAAACCAGCTGCCGTCGATCAGGCGTGGGCGCGGGAAGCCGCGCTGGCCGGTCGGTTCGTCGACCGCGTTCGCGTCCCAGATCGTTTTCCAGTTCAGCGCGCGCTGCGCCAGCACACGGGCATCGTCCTCGTGGCCGAGCGCCTTGGCCATCTCGGCCAGCGCGCCATCGGCCAGCGCGTATTCGAGCGTCGCCGAGGCGCCGTGGTGCGGGTCGGTGTCCATCCCTTTCGACACGAAACTGCGGTCGTACTGCACGAAGCCCTGCTTCATGTAGTTCGGATTGCCCGAACGGCCTTGCGGACGAATGCCGTGGGCCGGCACGCCGAATGCGTTCTCGCGCAGTGCGGTGTAGGCCTGGGCTTCACGGCCCTTCAGCGCGCCGAAGCGCCACAGGTCAACGAGGAACGGCGTGACCGGGTCACCCGTCATGATATTGGTTTCGAAGTTGGCGTAGCCCCAGCGCGGCAGCCAGCCGCCCTGGTCGCGGATCGCCAGCACCGAAGTCGCGATATCGCGCGCGCGCTCGGGGCGGATCAGCGCCAGCAACTGGTTCTGCGCGCGGTAGGTGTCCCACAGCGAGAAGAATTCGTAGTAGGTCCAGTCCTTGGCGGTATGAACCGCATCGTCGTAGCCGCGATAGCGGCCGTCGGCGTCGTTGCCCGTCAGCGGCTGCAGCAGCGCGTGGTACAGCGCCGTGTAGAACACGGTGCGGTCGTCCTTGCTGCCGCCCTTGATGCGCACGCTCTTGAGTTCACGCTGCCAGGTGGCCTGCGCTTTCGTCTTCATGGCATCAAAAGTCAGGGCCTTGTCGCCGGCCTTGCCATCGGCCGCGAGGTTGATGCGCGCGCCTTCGGCGTCGACGTGCGAGATCGCGCTGACGGCGGTCACGGCCTGGCCGTTCTTCAGGTCAAAGGTCAGCCACACGCCATGCGGCTTGGCTTCGCCCTGCTGGCTCGGACCGGCAGCGCCAGGCCAGCCGCCGCGGTCGTCCCAGACGCCCTTGGCGGCGATCGGCTGGTCGAACTCCATGCGGAACCAGGTCGTGTACTTGGCGCCGCCGCAGAAACTGCGGGTGACGATCTTGCCTTCGACGGCGCGCTCGCCGACGACCTGCACTTCGCTGCCGATGACGCCATGGCGCTCGTTGGCCTGGGCCACGTTGAGCAGCACATGGCCCGTCTTGGTGCCCGGCGCATAGGTATAGCGTTCGGCGGCGGCGCGGGTCAGCGCGGTCGCTTCGGCCGTGATGCCGCCGTAGCTGGTCAGCTTGACCTTGTAGTAGCCGGCCTGGCCGACTTCGCCGTCATGCGTGTAGTCGGCGGCGTAGCGCTTGTGGTCGAACGTGCCTTTCTTGGCGGTGTCGAAATCCCCGCCCGGGCCAATGGTGCCGGTGACCGGCAGCACCGACAGCTGCCCGCCCTGCTCCCAGCATCCGGCGCCGGACAGGAACGAGTGGCCAAAACCCCGGATTCGCTTGTCGCTGTAGCGGTAGCCGGCGTAGTGGTCGGCAATCGGGCTGACCTGGATCATGCCGAACGGCGCGGAGGCGCCAGGGAAGGTATTGCCTTCATCCTGGGTGCCGATGAAGGTGTTGACCGGCATGCTGTCGGCGGCCAGCGCGACCTGTGCGCCCAGGGGCAGCAGGCAGGCCAGCACCAGCGTGGGGACACTGAAACGGGTACGGAAGTGCGGCATCACGATGCTTCTCCTTCGAGCAGTTCGAACAGTTGGTGCATGGCCGCCGGTGGCGGTGGGGTGGCGCCGGCCTGCAGGCAGGCGGCGGAGCCAGCCGCCAGTGCGGCGTGCAGGTGTGCCTGCAAGGGGCGCTGCGGATGGCGTGCAAGGCTGTGCAGGAGGCCAGCGGCGCTGGCATCGCCCGCGCCCACCGTATCCACGACCGCCACTTTCGGCGCCAGCGCGTGGCAGCGCTCGTCGCCATGGAACAGGCTCGCGCCCTGGCCGCCGCGCGTGAGCAGGCAGTAGGCGGCGGGGTTGAATGCGCGCAGGCGCGCCAGGGCGTCGTCCAGACCCAGGCCGGGGAACAGGCCGCGCAGGTCGTCGTCCGACACCTTGATCAGGTCGGCCAGCGAAGCCATCGCTTCGAGCGTCGGCGTGTAGCGCGCATCCATCAGGTTGCGGTAGTTCGGATCGAAGCTGATCGACACGCCGCGCTCTTTCAGCGTGCGCGCCAGCGCCACCAGCGTGGCAGCCAGCGGCTCGCGCGCCAGGCTGATGCCGCCGAAGTGCGCCCAGCGCAGACCGTCGAAGGCGCCCGCCGGCAGCGCGGCCGGATCGAAATGCAGGTCGGCGCTGTCGTCGCCGATGAAGAAGTAGCGCGGCGGCTCGCCGCCCTCGACCACGGCCAGCAGCGGCGCGCGGTCCACGCGCTGCAGCAGGCGCATGTCCAGGCCGGCCGCTTCGCTGGCGGTCCACAGCGCGTCGCCAAAACGGTCGCGGCTGATCGCGCCGGCAAACGCCGTCGGTTCGCCCAGCACGGCCAGCGCGCGCGCCACGTTCCAGGTGGAGCCGCCCACGCGGCTGACCCAGCGTTCGTCGCCCTGATGGATCATGTCGGTCAGCGCCTCGCCGGCGCACAGCATGAACGGCGCATCAACCATGGCGGGGTCCTTTCATCGCGGCGACGATGTCGTAGACCGCGCCCATCGTGTGGTAATCGACCTTGCCGGCCGGGCTTTTCTCGTCACTGAGCTTGCGGTTTTCGCGGTCCAGGATGCGGTACCAGGCGCCGTGCTCGTGGTCGACGAAGTGGCTCCAGCTGTATTGCCAGAGCCGTTCGTACCAGGTCCAGTAGGCATCGTTGCCGGTGCGCGTGCCCAGGAGTGCCGCTGCGGCGGCGCTTTCGGCCTGCACCCAGAAGTACTTGTGGCTGTCGCAGACGGTCAGGTCAGGCGCGAGCGAATACGCCACGCCGCCGAATTCGTTGTCCCAGCCCTTCTCCACCGCCACCTTGAACAGGCGCTCGGCGGTCGGCAGCAGCCAGCTCAGATCATCCGTCAGAACGCCCGGGGCGCGCGCTTCGAGCTGCACCAGCAGCTTGGCCCATTCGGTGAAGTGGCCTGGCTGGTAGCCCCATGGACGGAACAGGTTTTCCGGGTCGTCGATGTTGAACTTCCAGTCCGGCTGCCATGCTTCGTCGTAGTGTTCCCAGATCAGGCCACCGCAGCGCGCGGCCTGGCGCTGCGTGATGTTGCTGGCCACCAGATAGGCGCGCTCGAGGTAGCGTGCTTCGCCAGTCGCTTGATGCGCCGCCAGCAGTGCTTCGACCGCGTGCATGTTGGCGTTCTGGCCGCGGTAGGTCGACAGCGTGCGCCAGTCGTGGCTTGCTTCGTCAGCGTACAGGCCATCGGCCGCGTTCCAGAAGCGCGCTTCCATCAGGTCGAACGTCTCGCCGATCCAGGGGCGCGTCTCTTCCAGCCCTGCCATCGTCGCATGCGAATACGCCAGCAGCACGAAGGCCTGGCCATAGGCATGCTGGGTGCCGTCTTCGACGTCGCGGCCGTCCAGCATCCAGGCGTAGCCGCTGCCGTCCGGTGCGCGGTGCGCGTCACGCAGGAAGCGCACCGCGTGCTGCAGGCCGTCCAGGTAGGCCGGATCGCCAAACTGGCGGTATGCCATCGCGTAGGTGAACACGAAGCGCGTGCTGCTCACCAGGTGCCGGTGGCGCGGGTCGTAGACGGCGCCGTCATCCTTGAAATAGTGGAACATGCCGCCGGCGGGATCGATCGCGCGCGGGTGGTAGAAACGCATCGTGTGGCGTGCGTGGTCGAGCAGCTGGTCCGGGCTGCGAAAGTTCGGGAACGTGGTCATGGTGGGGGCTGGTGGTTGTTCGCTAGTCGTCGTAGCTGCTCTCGCGCACGATCATCTCGACTGGCAGGGTTATCTGGGTGGCGTCCACGTCGCTCTGCTGGAGGCCGGACTGTTGAGAGTTGGTCTGTTGGAGCTCGGGCTTGGCGAGCAGTGCATCGACGCCGGCGCGACCCAGCGCTTCCTTGTCCACACGCACGGTGCTCAGTGGCGGGATGGCCGCAGCCGCCGCGGCGATGTCGTCGAAGCCGACGATGGCGAGGTCGTAGGGAATCTTGAGCCCCTCGCCCAGGCAGTACTTCATCGCGACCAGCGCCGTGCTGTCGTTGTAGCAGAACAGCGCGTCCGGCCGCTTGGGCAGCGCCAGCAGGCTGCGCATCGCCTCGATCACGCCGTCGTCGCCCTCGCCCATGGTGGGCACGCTCACTTCGAGGCTCGGATCGGCATGCATCTTGGCGTCGAACAGCGCCTGGCGAAAGCCGCGGTTGCGCTGCCCGATGCTGTAGTGGGCCAGGGACCCCGACAGCATCGCGATGCGCTTGCGCCCGACGCGCAGCAGGTGCTGCGTGGCGAGGTAGCCGCCGCTGATATTGTCCGGATTGATCGACGTGAAACCGCGCCGGTGCATGTCGACCAGCACCATCGGCTTGCCGGTCTGCTGCAGGGCGGTGAGGATTTCCGGCTCAAAAAAGCCGGCGCACAGGATCGCGTCAGGCTGGTGCAGGCGGATCTGCTCCAGCACTGGCTCGGCCGGTCCGACAACGATCAGCGACAGCGCGATGCCCTCGCGCCGGCACGCTTCTTCGGCCCCGTGCAGCACGGGCGTGAAGAAGGGGCTGGACGTGAGGGTGTTGTGCTGGCTGTGCAGCAGGAAGGCGATGCGGCGGATCCGGCCTTTCTTGAGCAGCGAAAAGTCGTAACCCAGCCGCAGCGCCGCGTCACGCACGGCCGTGCGGGTGGCCTCCGTCATGCCGCCCTGGTTCTTCAGCGCGCGCGAGACGGTGCCAATGGACAGCCCGGTGGCGCTGGCGATGTGGCGCAGCGTGACCTGGCTCACGGCCGCACCGTCTGCAAGCCGGGCATCGTGATCATGGACATGATCGGTCTCCAATCGTTGGTTTAATAAACGCCTCTGCGGGCGTTTTTTGCGTCGCCCGGATGGCGTCCGGCGCGCGTTGTTCCAGCGCGTTTTATAACAGCCGCGCCTCCGGAGCGTCAACGCGGGCAGACTAAACTGCCCGTGTTTTAGCGCGTTTTAGTAAACAAGCAGCGTCCCAGAGTGCGGTGTGTTTACCGCGCCTCGAGCAGCTCCACTTCGGCCAGCTCGAAAGCGGCACCCTGCGCAAAGCGCAAGCGGTACGCCTTGTACACGCCCGGCTTGGCGATGCCGAACGGGCGCAGCTGACGCTCCCAGGCAAAGACTTCGTTCTCGCGCGTGTCGAGCGCCACCCAGCCGCCCTTGGCGTCCCGGCCCTCCAGCGTCCACGACACCTTGCCCAGCGGCGCCTTGCCGCCGGTAAGCGTGTAGTGGGTGATGCGCGCGCTCTTGGTCAGGTTGACACCGATGTTCGCTGCCGCCGGCACTTCCACGGCGGTGGCCGCGTCGTCGTCGGTCAGCGGCGCGGGGGCGCGCTTGCCGTCCAGCGTGAGTGTGGCGCCCTTGCTGCGGTCGGCCAGGCCTGCAGGGCGTTTGCCAACAGGCGTCAGCGATGCCGGCAAGTCACCTGCCCCGGTGCCCCAGGTCGATGGCGTGCTGCCCATCGTGAATTCCAGCGTCGCGCCCCCAGCGATGTCGTCGTGGCGGATCCATGGTTTGGTCCATGGCTTGCCATTGACGGTGAGCGACTGCACGTAGACGTTCTCCGGGCTGTTGCCATGCGCGATCACGGACAGCGTGCGGCCGTTTTCCAGGCGCACGTCGGTGCGCGCGAAGGCCGGCGAGCCGATCACGTATTCGGGAGAGCCCATCCGCAGCGGATACAGGCCCATCATCGCGAACGTGTACCAGGCCGACATCTCGCCATTGTCTTCGTCGCCCGCATAGCCTTGCCCGATCTCGCTGCCCAGGTACAGGCGCGCCAGGATGTCGCGCGTGATCTTCTGCGTCTTGACCGGCTGGCCGGAGGCCGCGTACATCCATGGAATGTGGTGCGACGGCTGGTTGCTGTGCGCGTACATCCCCATGCGCACGTCGCGCGCTTCCGTCATTTCATGGATCACCTGGCGATAGCTGCCCGAGAATGCCGCCTGCGCCGTCTCCGGTGTGGCGAAGAAGGTGTCGAGGCGCTTGCCCAGCGCGGCTCGTCCGCCCATCAAGCTGGCCAGCCCTTCGGCGTCGTGCGGCACGGTGAACGCAAAATTCCAGGCATTGGCTTCGGTGTAGTCACCGCCCCAGCGGCGCGGATCGAAGGCCTTGGCCGGTTCGCGCCACGCGCCCTTGGCGTCGCGGCCGCGGAAGAAGCCTGTCGCCGGGTCGTACAGGTGGACGTAGTCGGTGGCGCGCGCGCCGAAGTACGCGGCTTCCTCGCGGTAGCGGCGGCCACGCGCGGTGTCACCTTCCCCGCCGGCCAGCGCGGTGGCCATCTGCGCCAGCCCGAAGTCGTTCAGTGCGCCTTCGAGCGTCCACGACATGCCTTCATGAACCGACGCATCGGCATAGCCGCGGTACATCGACTTGCCCAGGCCCTTGCGCCCGACGTTCGACACGGGCGGTACCACGGTCGCGTTCTTCAGCGCCGCCTCATAGGCCTGGTGCGCATCGAAGCCACGCACGCCCTTGAGCCAGGCATCGGCGAAAGCGACGTCGGAACTGGTGCCGACCATTAGGTCGGCGTAGCCCGGCGACGACCAGCGCGCCACCCAGCCGCCATCGCGGTACTGCTGCAGGAAGCCATCGACCATCTCGCCGGCGCGCTTGGGCGCGAACAGCGCGTAGGCCGGCCAGGTGGTGCGGAACGTGTCCCAGAAGCCGTTATTGACATACACCTTGCCAGCGACGACGGGCGCCGAGGTGGTGTCGTCGTCGCCCCCGGTTTTGGCCTGCGACCAGCCGCTCTGGTCGGCGTGGCGCCAGTCGGGCTGCTGCGCACTGCCGACGTTTTCGTGGCCGACGTTCGGGTACAGGAACAGGCGATACAGATTCGAATAGACCGTCGTCAGCTGGTCGTCGCTGGCGCCGTCCACCTTTACTCGGCCCAGTTCCTTGTCCCACGCCGCCTGCGCGCGCTCGCGCACGGTGTCGAAGCCGGCGTCGCCGATTTCCAGCGCGAGGTTTTTCTGCGCCTGCTCGACCGAAATCAGCGACGTGGCGATGCGCATGCGCACTTCGCCGCCGTCGGCCCTGAACTTGATGTAGCCGGTCGGGCGGCCCGTCTCCAGGGGGCCGCTGGCCTGCCAGCGCTGGTCGAAACGGGCGAACACGAACATGCGCGTCGCGCCGTTCGACAGGCCGCTGCGCGTGTCGGTGTAGCCGCGCAGGGTCTGCGTGGCCGCGTCCAGGCGCAGGCCGCCGCGCGCATCGACGTTATCGAACAGCAGGTTGGCGTCGCCCCCTTGCGGGAAGCGGAAGCGGAAGATGGCCGCCCGCTCGCTCGGCGCGATCTCGGCGCGGATGCCGTTGTCGAAGTCCACGCGGTACGTGTGCGCACGCGCCACTTCGTTCTCGTGCGAGAACGACAGCGCACGGCGCTTGCGGTCGGCGTCGGGCTGGCCGCTCGCGTTCGACGGCATGACCTGGAAGGTCTGGCGATCGCCCATCCAGGGGCTCGGCTGGTGGCTCAGCGACAGCGCCTGCAGGCGTGGCCGGTTGTTCTCGTCGTTCTGTTCGTTCCAGCGATACAGCCAGCTCAGGGTGCTGGCGTCGGTGGCGGGCGTCCAGAAATTGAAACCGTGCGGCATCGCCGTGGCCGGGATATTGTTCCCGCGCGAGAAGGTGCCGTTGGCTTGCGTGCCGCGCGTCGTCAGCACGTGATCCGTCGGACGCTTGGCTTCGGCGCGAGCCTGTTCGCCGATGACGATGTCATCGAGCCAACCGCTGGCGCCAGCGGCCGCGGTGGGTTGCAGCGCCAGCTCGATCGACTTGATGCGGCGCCCCGCCAGGCTGCCCAAGCGCACCGACTTGTGCGCCCACTGCTGCGGATACAGCGTGTTCGACTTGGCCTGCGCCGCCGCGTCGATGCGCACGCCGTGGTTGTCACGCAGGTCGAGGCTCGAGATGCGGCGGCCGTCGTCCAGTACCAGATCCAGCGCCACGCCGGTGCACGTGGCGATGTCGCCGTCGACGATCTCGGGCAGCACGTTCCACGACAGGACCGTGTCGGCCTTGATCGCCAGATCGACCGCGAACAGCGGCAAGCGTCCGCCCTTGCCGTCCGCGCGATATTGCAGCGCGCGCAGGCCCGTGTAGCCGGCCTTCGCCTTGGCGGCATACGGTTTATCGGGACCGCTGCCCGGCGTGACACGGATGCCCTCGCCCGCGGCGGTGGCAGGAAGGGGTTCGTTCGCTTCGAACGAGCTGGCAAAACCGTTCGCAGTGCGGGGTTCGGCAGCATTGGCCATGCTGGCCAGCAGCATGGCCACGGCGGCGCCGATGGTGTGGGTCTTGTTCATGGGGTGATCTTCCAGGAAGTTGGGGTGGTCGCGCGCATGGCATCTCGCAGCGAACGGACATGAAGGGCGGCGCGCAGCACGCTGTCGCTGGCGGTGGAGGTCACGTGCACGGTGACGGGTTCGCCCGGCAGGATGGTCAGGGCATTGTCGTGGAACTGCGCATCGACGTCGCCAGCATCGAGCCAGACGCCGCGCGCCAGTGTCGCTGCCGTGATCTCGACGCGGTAGCCATCGCCATCGCGGTGCACGGTCGTGTGCAGGCCGGGATCGCGCCAGGCGACGTCCTTCGCCGGCACGAAGTAGACGACGCCAGTGGATGCCGGCTCGCCCTCCACCTGCAGCGTGAACACGGCAACGGTCGACGCCGGATCGGCGCCAGCCAGCAGCTCGGCGTCGGCATACGCGCCCACGTCGCCCGCCGACAGCGGCGCGATTGTGATGGCCTCGCGCGCATCGCGCAGCACGGCGCCATCGAGCGACATCACACGCGTGCGGAGCGTCCCCTTCACCGCATGCGTGCGGTCGTTGAGCAGGCTGACGCGCGTGGCGCCGCGGGCGTCGCGCAATGCGGCCACGGCGACCGGTGCAAAGAAGCGGCGCGCATGAAATTGCAGCGCTTTTGGGCGACCGAACCAGTCGATGCTCGACCACGATGCGCCCGGCCACACATCGTTGAGCTGCCAGTACAGCGAGCCCATTGTGTGAGGCCGGCTGCGGCGATGGTGCAGCGCGGCCAGCTCGATGCCGTCGGCCTGCATCACCTGGCTCAGGTAGGCAAACGCCGGAAAATCGACCGGCTCGCCAAACTGCTCCTGCACGTACTTCGTCAAGCGCTCGTTGCCCTTGCCGGCCATGAATTTCTGGTGCGCTTCGATAACCGGCGTGGCCACGCCCTGCTCGGTGCGCGTCGCAAACGCGTCGATCGTGCGCTGCACCGGCCACGCTTGCAGCCCGTATTCGGACATGAAACGCGGCGTGATGTCGAGGTAGTTGGACACCGGATGCGCCGGGTTGCCCCACACTTCCCAGTAGTGCATGTCGCCGCTGCCGGGCGTGTTGGCGATTTCCTGTAAATCGTTGCCGGGCGAGCTCGACCAGTAGCCGATGCCGCCACCCTCTTCGGCCACCACGCGGCGCAGGTCGACGCCGAACAGCGCGACATAACCGTCCCAGACCTGGCTGGCAAAGACCGGATCGGCGCGCTCGAGCGTCTTGCGGTGGCCCCAGTTTTTCCAGGCGATCTCCTGCTCGTTATTGCCGCACCAGAGCACGACGCTTGGGCGGTTGCGCAGGCGCCGCACCTGGTCGCGCGCCTCGTGGACGACATTCGCGCGAAACGCCGGATCGTACGCCGGCTGCATCCCGCCGCCGAACATGAAATCCTGCCAGACCATCAGGCCCAGTTCATCGGCGAGGTCGTAGAAATCCTCGTCCTCGTAATAGCCGCCGCCCCAGCTCCTCAGCATGTTCATATTGGCGTCGGCGGCCGATTGCAGCACGCGCCGCAATTGCTCGCGGCGCACGCGCGGCTGGAACATGTCGAACGGGATCGTGTTGGCGCCCTTGGCAAACACGGGAATGCCATTGATGACAAAGTAGAAGCCCTGGCCAGCAGCGTCGTGGTCGCGCCGCAATTCGACGCTGCGCAGGCCCGTGCGCGTAGCGTGCGTGGCAAGCGTGTTGTTGCCATGGCTTACCTCGAGCTGGTAGCGATACAGCGGCTGCTTGCCGTAGCCGTTCGGGAACCAGCGCTGCGGGTCGTCGATCCGCACCGGCATTTCAATGCGGTTGGCACCTGCGCGCAGGTCGATCTGCTTCGTTGCGGCGAGCGTGCGCTGGCCGCCGGGTGCCGTTTGCCACAGGCGCAGCGTGAAGCGCCCGGCGCGCACCACATCGAGCGAGGCGATGGCGGCGACGTCGGCGCGCATGGCGTCGACGCGGTCCTGGCGCAGCTGCAGGTCGTCGATGCGCACGGCATCCCAGCTGTGCAGCACGACGGGTTTGCCAATGCCGGCCGTGACGTAGCGCGGGCCCCAGTCCCAGCCATAGTGGTAGCCGGGTTTGCGCACGAAGTTCGCGCTCAGGACATCCTTGGGTTCATCGCCATATGGCGACGCGTAGTTGCCGGCGATCTTGTGCGGCATCGCAGCGACCTGCGGCAGCATCGTGTTGATCGGTGAGCGAAATACGATGCGCAGGATGTTGCCGTGTTCGCGCAGGCGGCCTGCCACCGGCACGCGCCAGGTGCGAAACGCATTGTTCGCATCGAGCAGCTTGACGCCGTTGAGCCAGACTTCGGCAAAGGTGTCGATCCCGGCGAATACCAGTTCGCTGCGCGCGCGCTGCAGCACCGCGCGCGGCACGTCGAAGGCGGTGCGGTATTCCCAGTCGGCCAGGCCGATCCACTGCAGGCCCGCTTCGGGCGCGCCGACATACGGATCGGGGATCAGGCCGTGGGCCAGCAGGTCGGTGTGCACGGTGCCCGGCACCGTGGCGGCGCGCCATGGCATGAGGTCGGGATGCGCCGCTTCGCGTGCGTCGCCCGGCAACAGGTGGAAGCTCCAGCCGCCGTCGATGACGAGCTTGTCGGATGGGTTGGCCAGGGCAAGGCCTGCGCAAAAGAAAAGAAGCAGGCCGGCGCACAGCGCGCGCCAGCCGCCGCCGGCCGTCGAGATCGTGTTGATCCGGTCGTTCATGGCGTGATCCTGGAAAAGAGACACTGTCCTGCGTTCAAACCAACCTGATTGTGTGGCGAACCCGGGGTTCGTTGGACGCGTGGACGGGGAACCCGTCCACCCTACGTGTGTGGCAAATCCCGGGTTCGTTGGACGCGTGCGGCAAACCCCGTGGTCGTTGGACGCGTGTGACAAACCCGGGATTCGTTCGACGCGTGTCCCGCGGGCGGTAGGGTGGACGGCTACGCCGTCCAAGCGTTCAAACCAACGTGATTGTGTGGCAAACCCGGGGTCCGTTGAACGCGTGACCGCGGCGAGCATCGATACGGACTAGAACTTGTAGTTCAGGCCCATATACGCCACGCGGCCGGCGTAGTTGTTGCTGTAGAAGCGCGACTTGGTGTCGTTGCCCAGGTACGAGTGCGACTCTTCCTCGGTGGCGTTCAGGACCGATGCGGTCAGGCTCAGCTGCGGCGTGAAGTTGTACGACGCGTTCAGGTCGACCTGGCTGTACGGCGCCTCATACACGTTCAAGCCGTTCATCAGGCCGTTGACCACCAGGCCGCGGCGGTTGTACGACGCGCGCAGCATGAGCCGGTCGGTCGAGTAGAACACCGTCACGTTGGCCTGGTTCTTGGCGCTGCCCACGAGCGGCGAGGTGCCGATCTCGGTGCCGTCCGCCAGCGTGATGGCGGCCTGGTTGGTCTTGTTGTACGTGTAGTTGACCTGGAAGCCGATACCGTTGTCGAACGTGTGCTGGGCATACAACTCGATGCCTTTCGACACCGCGTCGCGCCCACCGGCACTGGTCGCGTAGTTCTGCACCGCGATCGCCTCGCCACCGAGGTTCAGGTTGACGTCACGCACGACCGGCACCGCGAAGTTCTGGACGTTCTTGCGGAAGATGCCGGCGCCGAGCACCGAGCCGCGGTGGAAGTACCACTCCAGGCCCAGGTCGTACTGCGTGGCCTGGTACGGCTCGAGATCCTTGTTGCTGCCCGAGCCGAACCAGCCCTGGCGGTCGCCCCCGCCGATCAGGCGGCGATCGTTGACGTATTCCTGGCTGTAGTTGCTCAGGGATCCTGGCGCGCCGATATCGTTGTAGCTCGGGCGTGCCACGACTTTCGAGGCGGCGCCGCGCAGCAGCAGCGTGTCGGTCAGGTCGTACGCAACGTTCAGGCTTGGCAGCACGTCGGTGTAGGTGCGGTCGAGTGAGCTGACGACATAGGTCGACACGTGGCCGGTGGCCGGATTGGTTTCGCTGTCCGGCACGACCGTGAAGCCACTCGTGCAACCCGAGCCGGCAGGTGCCCCAGCGGCCGGCAAGCCACCGGCCAGGCATGGCGCCGGCGTGCCGTCGGGACCGTCGAAGAAGTAGTCGTTGTAGTAGTCGACCTTGTCGGTCGAATCGGCATGCTGGCGGGTGCGCACGACGCGCACGCCCAGGTTGCCGCGCAGGCGGTCGGTCTTGAAATTGCCCTGCAAGTACATCGACGTGATCTTTTCATCCACGTTGTAGATGAAGTTTTCTTCGTTGCGGGTCTGCATCTCGCCATACGTCTGGTTCAGGTACGAGATATACGCCGGATAGTTGATGCCCGGGAAAGCGCTGGCCTTCAGGCCGCCCGTCAGGTTGCCCAGCGATTCGTCGTACAAGAATTCTGGACGGAACTGGTTGGCCGATGCGTCGCAGCCGTTCTGGTAGCGGCTGTCGTAGTCGCCCGGATTGGCGCCCTTGCAGACCCAGTAGTTGTTGCCGGTGCTGCGGCTGGTGCCGCCGTCGCGGTACTTGGCGCCGAACTGGACCGAGTCGAGCCAGCTGCTGTCGGCGTGCCAGGTCAGGTCGGCCTGTGCGTAGTTCTGTTCGGTGCTGTTGCGGGTCCAGGACGACGAGGTCGAGCCCAGGTCGATCTCGCCGATGCCATTGCGCAGGTTCTGCATCAGTTCCGGTGCGAACGTCATCGTCGGCTTGCCGCTGACGTCCCACGACGTGGCCGTATTACCGAGCGACCAGCTGCCGTCGGCATTCTGGCGGCGCGGCTTGATCGGCATCCCGAATTGCAGTTCCGGGCCGCCCTTGGCCCAGGTGCGGCCGGCCTTGAAGGTGGCGTCGACGGACTCGCCCTTCCATTCGACTTCGAAGTCCGCGGTTTGCGACAGCGCCTTCTCGCGGCTGTAGCCGCCGGCGATCTGCGGGGTCGGGATCGTGCAGTCGTCCGGACCGAAGCCGCCGGTGTTGGTGAGGCCGGCAGCGCCAGCCTGCGCGCTGTTGCAGTAGTACGCCTTGCCCGGGCGCGCGCTGTACTGCGCGCCGGTGACGACGGTGCCGCTCGGGTCGAACGTGAGGCCGTCGAGCAGGCGCCCGCCCGGCCAGTTGCCGTCGCCGTCGTAACGCGCGATATTCCATTCCGGGACCTTCAGCTGGTTCAGCTGGGAATTCTGCTGCAGGTCGAAGCGGAAGTAGTTGGCCGTCATGTTCAGGTTACGCAGCGGCTTGAACTGCAGCGTGACCTGCCCGCCCTTGCGCTCGCGCTCGGTGGTGCGCACGTCCAGCGCGACGGCGGTCGGCATCGCGAACTTGGTGTAGTACTTGCCCGACTGGTCGTAGAAGCCCGACTGGCCCCACCAGAACGAATTGAGTTTCGATGGCTGGCCATCGGCGCCCACCGGCGGCTGCGCCTTGTAGTCGTCGGCATACCATTGCCAGTTTTCGGTGCTCGCGCCCATCGTGCGTGTGGTGCGCTTTTGCTGGGTGTAGCCGACCAGCACGCCGAAGCGGTTGCTCTCGTCGTGCCACGCGTACTGGCCGGAGAACTGCGGGTCGGTCTTCTTGGTGGTATCGGCCCAGGTGCCTTCGGCGTTGACGAAGCCCGTGCCCGACTTGACGTCGAGCGGCCGGCGCGTGCGCAGGATCACCGTGCCGCCGATGCCGCCTTCGTCGAAGCGCGCTTCGGACGTCTTGTACAGCTCGGCGCTGGCCAGCATGTTCGACGGCATCAGCATGTAGTTGAACGAGCGCGACGGATCGCCATTCGATTCGGCGGTGGCGACGTAGTTGCCGTTCAGCTGGGTCAGGGTCAGGTCGGACGACAGGCCGCGCACGCTGACGTTCTTGCCTTCGCCACCACTGCGGGTGACGACCACGCCCGGCACGCGCTGCAGTGCATCGGCCACATTCTTGTCCGGGAATTTGCCCACGTCCTCGGCGGTCACCACCTCGACAATGGAATTGGCTTCACGCTTCTGGTCGAGGCTTTTCTCGATGGAGTAGCGGAAGCCGGTCACCACCACCGTCGACGGGCTGGCAGCGGCTGGCTGGTCGGCAGACGGCGCCTCGGTGCCAGCAGTTGCAACTGCGGTTGCGGCCGGGGCCGTCTGCACTGCGCCTGGCTGGGCTGCCGGCGGCTGGACCGGCTGGTCGGCCGGCATGGTCTGGGCGTGCACGGTGGACAGCGACAGCAGCGCGAGGCTGACGGCCATGGCGATGGGCGTGACGCTGCAGCGCTGCCGTGAAGCGCGGTGGGTGTGTGAATGCATGTGTGTCTCCTGGTCGTGCCCTGTATGGGCTATCTTTTATGGCGGCAGCTGGTCCGGGCGGCCGTCAACCGGCAGCCTTTGCGCACCGCAACGTGAAGCGTCCGATGTCATCGCCAGCGCGACACCTTCTCAGGGTGTCGCCTGCCGGCCTGTCGCAGATTTACTAAACGGCGGGCATCTCTTCTGCATGTCGCAGGGGTCGTGCAAACCGGTACCGCAAATTTATACAAGTAGTGTGTGAAGCCTCAACAAACTTTGGCGGTTTGCGTGAAGTTTAGTGCCGTTTAGTAAACGACGAGTGCACAATTTGCCTCCAGGAATTTTTCATGGTGTGTACACGCCCTCTGGCATCTCCATGATTTCTCCACATTGCGGGCGCAGGATGTGTTTCATGCCCACCAAGGAGAACACCATGAACCGCATCATCCGATCCAGCCTGGCCGTCGGCCTTGCCATCACCCTGCCACTGTCAGCCAGCCTGGCGCACGCCGCCGAACAACCCGACTGCCGTGGTACCAGCAGCAAATGCGCGCCGCCACCACCGCCGCCTGCGCCACCGGCACCGCCAGTGGGCGCAATGGCACCGGCGGCGCCGCCGGCACCGCCGGTTGGCGCCCCGCCGCCACCTCCACCACGGGGTGGTCACGCACTGAAAGACAGGCCAGCGCCGCCGGTACCTCCAGCACCACCGGCGCCACCGGCGAACGGCAAGCGGACCGCTCCACCGCCGCCACCGCCACCACCAAGCGCAGGGATGCCTGACGCGCCAGCGCCCGCACCGGCTGATGGACCAGTCCCCAAACCGGTAGCAAGGTAACCGGACGCACCGCAGCATGCGACTTGACTGATGTTATGTTGCGGTGCAAAATAGCTGGCTATGACCGTATCGTCCCTCCCCGCCACCCAGCTCCGCCGCGCCCAACGTGCTCACAGCACGCGTCGCGCCGTACTGCGGCTGGCTGCGGCATCCTTCCCGGGATGCGGACTGCCACGCGGTTATTTCTGCTCAGTAACACCCCCGTAATACACCTTCCCCCATTGCACGTCCATGCACCGCCGTCATCACGATGCCGGTGCGTTGTCGTTCGTCTTGCTGCGCCCTGCTTCGTGCACGGCGCTCCCATTTCTTGCACTCGGCTGTTACAGCCCGGGAAGGTATCCTCATGGTATTTCAACACATCCGCCAGGACTGGTTCTCCAACGTCCGTGGCGACCTGCTTGCAGGTATCGTCGTCGCCCTCGCCCTCATCCCCGAGGCCATTGCGTTTTCCATCATTGCCGGCGTCGACCCGAAGGTCGGCCTGTACGCGTCGTTCTCGATCGCGACACTGATCGCCTTTTTCGGCGGGCGGCCAGGCATGATTTCCGCTGCCACCGGCGCCATGGCGTTGATCATGGTCTCGCTCGTCAAGGAGCACGGCCTCGATTACCTGCTGGCCGCCACCATCCTGACCGGCGTGCTGCAGATCGTCGCCGGCTGGATCAAGCTCGGCCGCCTGATGCGCTTCGTCTCGCGCTCGGTGATCACGGGCTTCGTCAACGCCTTGGCGATCCTGATTTTCCTCGCGCAATTGCCTGAACTGACCAACGTCACGTGGCACGTGTACGCCGTTACCGCGGCCGCGCTGGCCATCATCTACGGCCTGCCGTACCTGACGCGCGCCGTGCCGTCGCCGCTGGTTGCGATTGTCGTGATGACGGGCGCGTCGATCACGCTGGGCCTGGACATTCGCACCGTCGGCGACATGGGCGACCTGCCGGACAGCCTGCCGTCGTTCCTCATCCCGAACGTGCCGTTCAGTCTCGAGACCCTGCAGATCATCTTGCCGTACTCGGCGACGCTGATGCTCGTGGGCCTGCTCGAATCCCTGATGACCGCCACGATCGTCGACGACCTGACCGATACGCGCAGCGACAAGAACCGCGAGTGCGTCGGCCAGGGCATCGCCAACGTCGCCACCGGCTTCATCGGCGGCATGGCCGGCTGCGCGATGATCGGCCAATCGGTGATCAACATCAAATCCGGCGGACGCACCCGCCTGTCGACACTGATGGCGGGCGTCGTCCTGCTGCTCATGGTCGTGTTCCTGGGTGACTGGGTGCGCCAGATTCCGATGGCGGCGCTGGTGGCCGTGATGATCATGGTGGCCATCGGCACCTTCAGCTGGAGTTCGATCCGCAACCTGCGCGCGCATCCGACCAGCTCCAGCATCGTCATGCTCGCCACCGTCGTCGTCACCGTGGCCACGCATGACCTGGCCAAGGGCGTGCTGGCCGGCGTGCTGCTGTCGGGCGTGTTCTTTGCGCAGAAGGTCAGCCGGATGCTCGGCGTCACCTCGCGCGTCGAGGCTGACAAGGATGGCGGCGAAGTCCGCCACTATCTGGTCAGTGGCCACGTGTTCTTCGTGTCGTCCGACCAGCTCGTCCATGCGTTCGACTACAGCCCGACGCGCGCGACCGTGCACATCGACCTGAGCGATACGCATTTCTGGGACATCACTGCGATCGGCGCGCTCGACAAGGTGGTGCTGAAATTGCGCCGCGCCGGTGCACAGGTGGTCGTGCATGGCCTGAACGAGGCCAGCGCCACCTTGATGACCCGGTTTGCCATTCACGACAAGGACGGCGCCGAAGACATGCTGGCCGGGCACTAATCTAGGTGTGGCGCAGACGGGCGTCATGATGTTGGCAGATTGATTACAATCAGCGCCTATTTCATGCCCCTGGAGGCGCCATGTTCGACTTCGATCTACCCTGGTGGGAGCTGATCGCGCGCGGCGCGATCGTCTACTGCGCCCTGCTCGCCATGATGCGCATTGCAGGCCGCCGTACGGTCGGGCAATTCACGCCGTTCGACCTGCTCGTGGTGATGCTGTTGTCCGAATCCGTGTCCAATTCAATGACCGGTGGCGACGAATCACTGCTCGGCGGGCTGGTCATCGCCGCGACGCTGGTGGCGCTGACCGTGCTGATCGCCTTCCTGACATCGCGCAGCCGCAAGTTCGAGAAATTCGTCGAAGGCAGTCCCGTATTGATCGGCCGCGATGGCGTGTTCTTCGAAGAGGTGTTGAAACGCTGCCGGCTGTCGCAGGACGATGTTGAAGAAGCGCTGCGCGGTGCCGACTGTCCGCGCCCGAAGATGAAGTGCGCGTTCCTTGAAGCAAACGGCTCCATCAGCATCATGCAGAATCCACAGTAGATCAGCTTGCTGCGCGCTCCGCCAGCAGCCGCCCCCAAGCGGGAATCGCGGCGCGCCAGAATGCCTCAATGGAATCTGGCGCTGGCCCGTCGAGCGCAAGCCCCAGAAACGCTGCAGTCTCCATCAGCACGCCGATTGCGGCAGGCGCATCGCCTGCCGTGACGGCGAGCGCGCCCGTCTGCTTCGACAATTTTTCTCCGTTGCTGTTGCGTACTACCGGCACGTGCAGGTAGCGCGGCGTCGGTGCTTTCATGAGCCGCTGCAGATGGATCTGGCGCGGTGTCGAATCGAGCAGATCTGCGCCGCGCACGATGTCGGTCACGCCCTGATCGATATCGTCCACCACGACGGCCAGTTGATAGGCCCAGAACCCGTCCGCGCGCTTCAGCACGAAGTCGCCAGCATCACGCGCCAGATGCTGCGTGACGGGTCCGGCGAAACGGTCAACAAAGGTGATGGCATCCTCGCCCGCCGCCGGGACGCGTACGCGCAAGCTGCGCATGGTGCGGCCCGGGCCGAGGCCATGGCGGCAGGTACCGGGATAGATGGCACTGCCGTCGGGCGCCACGCCGATCCGCGAATCGGCAATTTCGCGCCGGTTGCAGCCGCACGGATAGGTGGCACCCTCGATGCGGGCGGCAGCGGCCGCATATAAATGCTTGCGTCGGCTTTGCCAGACGATGTCGCCGTCATGCTGCATGCCCAGCGCGGCCAGCAATTGCAGGATGCCTTCGGCCGCGCCGGGCACGCTGCGGCCTTCGTCGATGTCTTCGATGCGGATCAGCCAGGTGCCGCCATGCCAGCGGGCATCGAGGTAGCTGGCCATGGCCGCGACCAGCGAACCGGCATGCAGCGGCCCGGAAGGCGATGGCGCAAAGCGGCCGATGTAAGGATTGCTCACTTCCGGCTGCTTATTTCTTCGGTTGCTTCTCGTGGGCGGCGATGATGCCGGCGACCTGGCCATTGACGGCATTGGGCACTGCCATCGAGAGCTGGTAGTGGACGATCTCGAAGCCTGACTTGGTCTTGCGCAGCACGCCACTGGCCATCGCCGGCCCCATGTTCTTCGTATCGAGCAGCTCGTCGAACCAGATCAGCGATTTGTCGGCCGACGCATAGACATTGCGGCGCGTGGCCTTGAAGGTCCAGGCCGACTTGGCATCAAAATATTTCTTGGCCCACGCCTTGAAGGCGTCGCGCGTCCACAGCTCGGTGCGGTCGGTGCCGATATACACGCCATCCCTGGCGATCTTGTCGAAGTACGCCGTGCGTGCGTTGGCGGCATCATCATGCCAGCCGTCGACGAAGGCATTGACGTCGCGCGTGAGGGTCGCATCGGTGGCGGCGTGCGCAGCACCGCCCAAGCCCAGCGACAAGGAAAGGCACAGGAAACAGGCGGCGAAAAAGCGTTGCATGGTGGTTTCCTCGATGACGGTCATGAGCGAAACATTCTACACATGCACGCGACACGCCGTGGCACTACCGCTTCGCCGGTTCGGGTTGATGCTCGATGCCGAGCACCGTGGCCTCATGCGGGCCGTCAGGCTGCTGCCACGACATCCGCCCGCCGACACGTACGCCCAGGAGCGCCATACCGGCCGGTGTGAGCACCGATAACCGCTCGGCGGTGTCCTGCATATCGTTCGGGTAACTCAACGTCATCGTTTCTTCTTCGCTGGCGCCGGCCACGCGAAAGCGCACGCGCGAATTCATGGTCACGACGTCGGGCGGCATCTCCCACGGCTCGACCAGTTGCGCATGTTCGAGTTCACCCAGCAGCGCGTCGCGCGCCCTGGCCTGCGCTGGCGAAAGCCGGTCGAGTACACGCTCGAGGCGCTCGAGGTCCAGCCATGAAACAACCATTGAATCACTCATTTCAGTCTCCACGATCAACTTTGAAAGAGCCGGCTTGCCGCTACGGTGGCGGCGCCTGGCTACGGCGCTACGAACTGATGCCGTAAGCCGCTCGGCCATGGGCTGCGCGGAGTAATCCCAGCCGCGCCAGCGTGCGTGCACCAAGGGGTTCGCCTGATCGGGAAGACATGGAATGTTTCATCGTGGCAATTTATACTGATGAGCTCAGTATAGACCTCTTCAGCGGCAATGCCAGGGGTCGGCCAACGAAATATTTTCGCTGCATGCGCCCATGAAAAAAGCGGGCCGCAGCCCGCTTTTTAGCGATCGAACGGGCGGATTAACGCTTGTCGATTTCCGGCACGTCACGCGCCGGCGAGCCGACGAACAGCTGACGTGGACGGCCGATCTTCTGCTCTGGATCGGCGATCATCTCGTTCCACTGCGCGATCCAGCCGATGGTACGGGCCATCGCGAAGATGCCGGTGAACATGGTGACCGGGATGCCCAGTGCCGATTGCACGATGCCCGAGTAGAAGTCGACGTTCGGATACAGCTTGCGCGACACGAAGTATTCGTCTTCGAGGGCGATGCGTTCCAGTTCCATGGCCAGCTTGAACAGTGGGTCGTCCTGCAGGCCCAGTTCTTCCAGCACTTCGTGGCAGGTTTCGCGCATCAGCTTGGCACGCGGGTCGAAGTTCTTGTACACGCGGTGACCGAAGCCCATCAGCTTGACGCCCGAGTTCTTGTCCTTGACCTTCTCGATGAACGCCGGGATGTTCTCGACGCTGCCGATTTCCTTCAGCATGTTCAGGGCCGCTTCGTTCGCGCCGCCGTGGGCAGGGCCCCACAGGCAGGCGATGCCGGCTGCGATACAGGCGAACGGGTTGGCGCCCGACGAACCGGCCAGACGGACGGTCGAGGTCGATGCGTTCTGCTCGTGGTCCGCGTGCAGGATCAGGATGCGGTCCAGGGCGCGCACCAGCACGTCGTTGACCTTGTACTCTTCGCACGGGTTCGCGAACATCATGTACATGAAGTTGGCGCTGTACGACAGGTCGTTGCGTGGGTACACGAACGGCTGGCCGACGTTGTACTTGTAGGCCATTGCGACCAGGGTCGGCAGCTTGGCGATCAGGCGGATTGCCGAGATTTCGCGCTGCTTGGCATCGTTGATGTCCAGCGAGTCGTGGTAGAACGACGCCAGCGCGCCGACCGTACCGACCAGCACCGACATCGGGTGCGCATCGCGGCGGAAGCCACGGAAGAAGAAGTTCATCTGCTCATGGATCATCGTGTGCTTGGTCACGGTGTCGGTGAACAGGTCTTTTTGCTCTGCGTTTGGCAGTTCGCCGTTCAGCAGCAGGTAGCAGGTTTCCAGGAAGTCGCAGTTGACGGCCAGTTGCTCGATTGGGTAACCGCGGTACAGCAGCTCGCCCTTGTCACCGTCGATGTAGGTGATGCTCGAGTTACAGGCGGCGGTCGACATGAAGCCAGGATCGTACGTGAACTTGCCGGTCGCACCGTACAGCTTGCGGATGTCGACGACGTCCGGGCCGATGGTGCCTTTGTAGATCGGCATGTCGATCGACGGGCTGCCGTCCGAGAACGACAGGGTGGCTTTGGTATCAGAGATGTTCATGGCACTTCCTTCTTGTGGGAGTGGGTCTACAAAATAAAACGAAACCGGGGGGCGTCGCGACGTGCCGCGTAGGCGAATCGGGTGCCCATAGTTCGCTTACGCTAGCCGCAGTTTCGCCAGTAAGGCGTGCACGTGCGGCAGGTCGAGCTCGCCGGAGGGCTCATTGCGCCCCAGCAGCAGGTCCAGCAACGGGTTATCCGCCAGATCAAGCAGGCGCGTCAGCGCATCGACCTCGTCGTCGGTCAGTTCCTGTTCGTGCGCATCGAGAAAGCGCGTCAGGATCAGATCGTTCTCGAGCAGGCCACGACGTGCACGCCAGCGCAGGCGCGAACGGTTGGCAGGATCGGCTTGATGTGTAATCACATTAAAATCCGTTGTTGGTTCGACATCATACTCCGGCTGCCATGATTCGGCAGTACGGTACTTTTACGGTAATGCACACATTCGTCGAGCGCAACGCTCGACGCACGTCTGGACACCGGAACGCGTGCGTCGCCTTTTGCGGCGCCGCACGCATTGCATCGCTTAAATCGCGCGACGCACCAGCAGTTCCTTGATCTTGCCAATCGCCTTGTTCGGATTGAGGCCCTTCGGGCACACGTCCGTACAGTTCATGATCGAGTGGCAGCGGAACAGGCGGTACGGATCTTCCAGGTTGTCCAGGCGATCGTTGGTCGCTTCGTCGCGCGAGTCGGCGATGAAACGATACGCTTGCAGCAGGCCAGCTGGACCGACGAACTTGTCCGGGTTCCACCAGAACGACGGGCACGAGGTCGAGCAGCAGGCGCACAGGATGCACTCATACAGACCGTCGAGCTCTTCGCGCTCTTCAGGCGATTGCAGGCGCTCTTTTTCAGGGCGGATCGACTCGTTGATCAGGTACGGCTTGACCGAGTGATACTGCTTGAAGAAGTTGGTCATGTCGACGATCAGGTCGCGCACCACCGGAAGACCTGGCAGAGGACGCAGCACGATCGGCTGGGTCAGTTCGTTCAGGTTGGTCGTGCAGGCCAGACCGTTCTTGCCGTTGATGTTCATTGCGTCCGAACCGCACACGCCTTCGCGGCACGAGCGGCGCAGCGCCAGCGAGTCATCGACATCCGCCTTGATGCGCTGCAGGACGTCCAGCAGCATCTTGTCGGTGTCTTGCAGCTCGACCGAAACGTCTTGCATGTAAGGCTTCGAATCCTTGTCCGGATCGTAGCGGTAAATCTTCAGTTGGACAGTGCGTGCCATGTTTTTACCTATCTCATCACGGCCGCCGGGCGACAATCGCCCGGTAGCCACAAAATATTTAGAAAGTGCGTGCTTTCGGCTTGAAGGTCTCGACCGTCAGCGGCTTTTGCACAACGCCCTTGTACTCGAGGCGGTTGCCTTCGGAGAAGAACAGCGTGTGCTTCATCCAGTTCGCGTCGTCACGGGTTTCGTAATCGCTGTGGGCGTGGGCGCCGCGCGATTCCTTGCGGGCCTGGGCCGACACGATGGTCGCTTTCGCGGTCTCGATCAGGTTGTCCAGCTCGAGCGCTTCGACGCGGGCCGTGTTGAACACCTTCGACTTGTCCTTGAACGACACGTTCTTGCGACGCTCGTCCAGCACCATGATCTCTTTGACGCCCTGCGTGAGCAGCTGGTCGGTGCGGAACACGCCGCAGTACTTCTGCATCGTGGCGCGGATATCGTTGGCGACGTGCTGCACTTTTTCGGTGCCGGTCGACGTTTCGAGGCGGTTCAGGCGATCCAGCGCGAAGTCGGCAGCGTCAGCCGGCATCGGCTTGGCGACTTTCTTCTTCAGGTCGGACGCGACAACGTGGTTACCAGCAGCGCGGCCGAACACGATCAGGTCGAGCAGCGAGTTCGTGCCCAGGCGGTTCGCGCCGTGGACCGAGACGCAGGCGCATTCGCCGATTGCGTACAGACCACCCACGATCTTCTGACCGCCCGTACCATCCGGTGCCACGACCTGACCATGGATATTGGTCGGGATGCCGCCCATCTGGTAGTGAATCGTCGGCACGACAGGAATCGGTTCCTTGGTCGCATCGACGTTGGCGAACTTGTGACCAATTTCGAGGATCGAAGGCAGACGCTTCTTGATGGTGTCGGCACCAATGTGGCGCAGGTCCAGCAGCACGTGGTCCTTGTTCGGACCGCAGCCGCGGCCTTCTTTAATCTCCTGGTCCATCGAGCGCGACACGAAGTCGCGTGGCGCCAGATCCTTCAGCGTTGGCGCGTAGCGCTCCATGAAGCGTTCGCCATTGCTGTTGATCAGGATACCGCCCTCGCCGCGCACGCCTTCGGTGATCAAGACGCCCGCACCGGCCACACCGGTCGGGTGGAACTGCCAGAACTCCATGTCCTGCAGCGGCAGGCCGGCACGCGCCGCCATGCCCATGCCGTCACCGGTGTTGATGAAGGCATTGGTCGATGCAGCGAAGATGCGGCCTGCGCCGCCGGTGGCGAAGATGGTGGTCTTCGCTTCCAGGATCATCACGTCGCCGGTTTCCATTTCCAGGGCCATCACGCCGACCACGTCGCCTTCGGCGTCGCGGATCACGTCCAGCGCCATCCATTCGACGAAGAAGTGGGTGCGGGCGCGAACGTTACGCTGGTACAGCGTGTGCAGCAGCGCGTGACCGGTACGGTCGGCTGCGGCGCAGGCGCGCTGGACCGGCTTTTCGCCGAAGTTGGCCGTGTGGCCGCCGAACGGGCGCTGATAAATCGTGCCATCGGGGTTACGGTCGAACGGCATGCCGAAGTGTTCCAGCTCGTACACGACCTTCGGTGCTTCGCGGCACATGAATTCGATCGCATCCTGGTCGCCCAGGTAGTCGCCACCCTTGACGGTGTCGAACATGTGCCAGTACCAGTCATCCTCGCTCATATTGCCGAGCGACGCGCCGATGCCGCCCTGCGCTGCCACGGTGTGCGAGCGGGTCGGGAAGACTTTCGACAGGACAGCAACGTTCAGGCCGGCTTCGGCCAGTTGCAGGGATGCGCGCATGCCGGAACCGCCGGCGCCCACGATGACCGCGTCAAAACGACGGGTAGGAATTGCAGTTTTGATAGCTGCCACGATTACACACTCCAGAGAATTTGCACGGTCCAGGCGGCGCAAGCGAGCAGCCAGAAGATCGTTGCCAGCATCAGGAACAGACGCAGGCCTGCCGATTTAACATAGTCCATCCAGATATCGCGGATGCCGACCCAGGCGTGGTAGTACAACGCGAGGAAGGTCACCAGCGAGAACAGCTTGAACCATTGGCGGGAGAACAAGCCTGCCCAGCCTTCGTACGTGAAATTCTGCCCGGTCAGGAAAGCGACCAGCAGGATGACCGTGTAGACCGCCATGACGATGGCGGTGACGCGCTGCGCCAGCCAGTCCTTGACGCCGTAGTGTGCGCCAACGACAAGGCGGCGCGGGCCGATATTATTCTTGGTTGCCATGATTTAGAACACTCCGAACAGTTTCAGGCCGACCAACGCGGTCAGCACCAGGCTGATGACCAGGACCCAACGGGCGGTCGACTGGGCTGCATCCTTGTCCAGGGCCAGGTGATTGTCCATGAACAGGTGACGGATGCCGGCGGTAAAGTGGTGCAGGTAAGCCCACGACAGGCCCAACAGGATCAGCTTGGCGAGCGGGTGCGAAACGATGCCGGCAAAGTAGCCGAACGACGATTCCGACAACAGGCTTTGCTGGAACAGGTACAACAGGAAAGGCAAGGCCAGGAACATGCCGGCGCCGCTGACGCGGTGCAGGATCGACACGATCGCCGATGGCGGCATGCGATATTTGCTGGTGATATCGGTGATGCCGATATTGCGGAACTCCGGCCGCCCCTTCTGCTTTGCTTCTCTCACGGCTTCGGACATGATGGTACACCTCCCTTATGACAACAATTTTTATGTGAGCCCTATGGATTTTCGCTGATTTCCCTGTCCTGGTCCGTTCACGCGACGCCAGGTGGGCGGGACAGCGGGCGTAGGACCGGGTCATGTCCGCCGCACACCCAAAACCAAACTATTTTAGTCGCTCTTGCCGACTTTCGCTGCGGCCGATATTTACCGCCGCAAAGTATTTCTATACTGCTGAGTTAGTTATCAGGACAGCTCGTTCTGATAGTGATGTTGTTCCGTCAAGTACATCCCGCGGCGCAGCTCGACCGCCTTGTCGCCGTAGGTGAACGAGACCCGCTCACCACACAGCAGCGGCGTGCCCTCGGGTACCTTCAGATAATCCGCCGTGGCGGCATCGGCCGCGACCGCGCGGATCTTTTCCGTCGCGCGGATCATGCGGGTGCCAAATTCTGTTTCGAACAGTCCGTACATCGGGCCCTTGTACTCCACCAGGCGCTCGGCACTCAGGCCCTTGAACAACTGGCCCGGCAGCCACAGCTCTTCGAGAATGGTCGGCTTGCCCTCGAACGACTGCACCCGCTTGATGTAGACGACGGCGTCGCCCGCTTTCAGGTCGAGCAGGCGCGCCACCTCGGCCGGGGCCCGGATGCGCTTGACTTCGAGGAAGCGGTTTTCGGGATGGTGCGGCAGGCCTTCGTCGGGCCGCAGACGCAGGAAGCGAAAATGCGCGCGCTCTTCGGCGTGGCTGGCAACAAACGTGCCCTTGCCCTGCCGGCGCACGACGAGGTTCTCGGCCGCCAGCTCATCAATGGCCTTGCGCACCGTGCCCTGGCTGACCTTGAAACGACCGGCCAGCTCGACTTCGCTCGGCATCATCTCGCCCGGTTTCCACTCGCCGGCCTGCAGGCTTTTGGTGATCAGGGCCTTGATCTGCTGGTACAGCGGCCGGAAGGACGGCGAGCCGCTGGCGGCAGGGTCGGCAGCCGGATTGGACGAGGTGGAATTCATAGACCGGGATTTCACCACAAAAGTGACATACCGTCCAGCTTTTGAGGCATTCAGATATCTGTCTTATATAAGACATAAGATATGAATTGACAGCGTTCATGGGGCAGGCATACACTCATGCCCGACCGGGAGTCGGTGGCACTCTTGCCAGAGTACGCGCGCGACACCCGCGATTGACTTTTGAATAGCCCGGCCGACGCTTTTTGTTATCATTGCAGTCTGATTAAAGTCTGATTGCAGCTGAGCCCTACAAGCGTATGCTCGGCGTCGACCTCGGTGCAAACCGTTTTCATTCCCACTTTTGGAGATTCATCATGGCTAAAACCCCAATGCGCGTCGCTGTGACCGGCGCTGCCGGCCAGATCGGCTATTCCCTGCTGTTCCGCATCGCCAACGGCGACATGCTCGGCAAGGACCAGCCGGTCATCCTTCAGCTGCTCGAAATCGACAACGAAAAAGCACAGAAGGCGCTCAAGGGCGTCATGATGGAAATCGATGACTGCGCATTCCCGCTGCTCGAAGGCATGACCGCGCACTCCGATCCAATGACCGCGTTCAAGGACGTCGACGTCGCCCTGCTGGTCGGCGCCCGTCCACGTGGCCCGGGCATGGAACGCAAGGACCTGCTCGAAGCCAATGCCCAGATCTTCACCGTGCAGGGCAAGGCACTCGACGCCGTCGCGTCGCGCAACGTCAAGGTGCTGGTGGTTGGCAATCCAGCCAACACCAACGCCTACATCGCGATGAAATCGGCACCGAACCTGCCAGCGAAAAACTTCACCGCAATGCTGCGTCTGGACCACAACCGCGCGCTGTCGCAAGTGGCGGCCAAGACCGGCAAAGCGGTCAAGGACATCGAAAAAATGGTCGTCTGGGGCAACCACTCGCCAACGATGTACGCCGACTACCGCTTCGCCACCGCTGGCAGCGAGCAGGTCAAGGACCTGATCAACGACCAGGAATGGAACGCCAACACCTTCCTGCCAACCGTCGGCAAGCGCGGCGCTGCGATCATCGAAGCGCGCGGCCTGTCGTCGGCAGCCTCGGCCGCCAACGCAGCCATCGACCACGTCCGTGACTGGGTCCTGGGCACCAACGGCAAGTGGACCACGATGGGTATCCCGTCGGACGGTTCGTACGGCATCCCTGAAGGCACCATGTTCGGCTTCCCGGTCACGACCGAGAATGGCGAATACACGATCGTGCAAGGTCTGGACATCGATTCGTTCTCGCAAGAGCGCATCAACCTGACCCTGAAAGAGCTGGAAGAAGAAAAAGCCGGCGTTGCACACCTGCTGGGCTGATCAGTACAAGGCGCGTGGCGATTGCCATGCGCCAACCACGCCGTGCCGCTCAACCGGCACGGCGGTGTTTTATGCAACCAAGCGTTGAAAGCTATGCATCCTTCCGAGGTTTTATTCCAGGGCAAACGCCAACCGCTGCTTCTCCCTGCCTGCGATCACTACGCCGGCTCAGAGAAACTGATGCGCAAATCGATGACCCTGCAACAAGAGCTTGGCCCCTTGTTTGACATCACCTTCGACTGCGAAGACGGCGCCCAGGCCGGCGTCGAGCACGAGCACGCGGTCCTGGTCGCGGGCTTGCTGAACAGCGAAGAGAACCGCTTCAACCGTGTTGGCGCGCGCCTGCACGAGCCGGCCAGCATCCACTTTGCCAACGACGTCGCCCTCATTGTCGGCGGCGCCGCGGCGCGCCTGGCGTATGTCGTGCTGCCAAAAGTCGACGGCGTCGACGAAGTGCGCGGCGCCATTGAGCTGATCAATAAATATGCGCTCGCTGCCGGCCGCGCCGCCCTGCCCGTCCACGTGCTGATCGAAACGCACGGCGCGCTGCGCGACGCCTACGCGATCGCGGCGCTGCCGCAGGTCGAGTGCCTGTCGTTCGGCATCATGGATTTTGTCTCGGCCCACTACGGTGCGATTCCAGCGAGCGCGATGCGCACGCCGGGCCAGTTCACGCATCCGCTGGTGGTGCGCGCGAAGCTCGAGATGGTGGCGGCCTGCCATGCCCATGGCAAGGTGGCGTCGCACAATGTAACGACCGACATCAAGGACAGTGCGACGGTGGCGAACGACGCCCAGCGCGCCGGCGCCGAGTTCGGCTTTACCCGCATGTGGAGCATCCACCCGGACCAGATCAAGCCGATCCTCAAGGCGTTCACGCCGCGTTTGTCTGAAGTCAATGAAGCAACGAATATCCTGACCGAAGCCATGGCGGCGGGTTGGGGACCGATTGCGCAACACGGCCGCTTGCATGACCGTGCGAGCTACCGATACTATTGGTCGGTGTTGCAGCGGGCCAAGCTGGCCGGCCTCGCACTGCCCGAGGCAGCTGCAGCCATCGTCAACCTCTCCGACTCCCGATAATCCCGACCATGGCCACCCTCCTCTCTCCAATCGTTGCTGCCTGCGCACTTGCCCTTGCCACCGCCGCCGCCTGTGCGCCGGCCAATGCCGCCACACCGGTAGCGCATCCGAAAGCCTCCGCCGTGCTCGCTGCCGAAGCGGCGAAAAAGCCGGCGAAGGCTGCATCCAAAAAATCGAGCAAGAAAGCGAAAGCCGCTGCCGCTGGCACGGCCGCTGCCGCCGCGGTCGCCGCCGACCCGCTCGAGGTCAACGAGCCGGACATCACCGACACCAAGACCACCGAGTACGATTGCGAACTGGGCAACAAGATCACGATCTACACGAATGACAACGATGCAGCCCACATCGCGCTGCGCTGGAAGACCCGGCTGCACCGCCTGGCCCGCATCGGCACCACCACCGGCGCTTTGCGCTTCGAAAATCCGCACTATGGCCTGATCTGGATCGGCATTCCGTCCAAGGGCATCCTGCTCGACTCGAAGCTCAACCGCCAGCTGGCCAATGAATGCAAGAACGCCACCCAGTCCGCGATCGTGGCGACCGCGGCGCCGGAGGCGAGCAAGACTTGAGCCGCGGCCTGGGTTTCCCGGATCCAGACCGTCCTGTCGCCTGATGTTATTTAATGCCGTTGAAATAACACCGTTGTTGATAACAATATTCCACTTAAGGAGAGATTATGTCTCGCAACACCCTGAATACACTGAAGGAATTCCCGATCGGCGCAGGCCAGAGCGGCCAGTTTCACTCGCTGCCAGCGCTGGCGGAATCTCTCGGCGTGAACCTGTCGCGCCTGCCGGTGTCGATTCGTATCGTCCTGGAATCGGTGCTGCGTAACTGCGACGGCAAGAAGGTCACCGAAGAGCACGTCAAGCAGGTCGCCGGCTGGAAAGCCAACGCCGAGCGCACCGACGAGATCCCGTTCGTCGTGGCCCGCGTCGTGCTGCAAGACTTCACCGGCGTGCCACTGCTGGCCGACCTGGCCGCGATGCGCAACGTCGCCGCCAAGATGGGCGCCGATCCGAAGAAGATCGAGCCACTGGTGCCGGTCGACCTGGTCGTCGACCACTCGGTCACGATCGACCACTTCCGCGAGCCAAACGCACTCGACCTGAACATGAAGCTGGAATTCTCGCGCAACAACGAGCGCTACCAGTTCATGAAATGGGGCATGCAAGCCTTCGACACCTTCGGCGTCGTGCCACCGGGCTTCGGCATCGTCCACCAGGTCAACCTGGAATACCTGGCGCGCGGCGTCATGAAGCAAGGCGACGTGTACTACCCTGACACGCTGGTCGGCACCGACTCGCACACCACCATGATCAACGGCGTTGGCGTGGTCGGCTGGGGCGTGGGCGGCATCGAAGCCGAAGCCGGCATGCTGGGCCAGCCGGTGTACTTCCTGACTCCGGACGTCATCGGCGTCAACCTGAAAGGCAAGCTGCGCGAAGGCTGCACCGCGACCGACCTGGTGCTGACCGTCACGGAACTGCTGCGCAAAGAGAAAGTCGTCGGCAAGTTCGTCGAGTTCTTCGGCGCCGGCACCCGCTCGCTGTCGACCACCGACCGCGCGACCATCGGCAATATGGCGCCTGAATACGGCGCAACGATGGGCTTCTTCCCAGTCGACGAAGCCACCGTCGACTACTTCCGCGGCACCGGCCGTACCGAAGAAGAACTGGCTGCGTTCGAAGGCTACTACCGCGCCCAGGGCATGTTCGGGATCCCGCAGGAAGGCGAAATCGACTTCACGCGTGTTGTTGAACTGGACCTGTCGACCGTCACGCCATCGCTGGCAGGCCCGAAGCGTCCGCAAGACCGTATTGAACTGGGCAACGTGAAGAACAACTTCACGGAACTGTTCAGCAAGCCAACGACGCAGAACGGCTTCAACAAGAACCCGGACGACCTGAACAAGCAATACACCACGACCAATGGCGTGAACGTGAAGAACGGCGACATCCTGATCGCCGCCATCACGTCGTGCACCAACACGTCGAACCCGAGCGTGCTGCTGGCCGCGGGCCTGCTGGCCAAGAAAGCCGTCGAGCGCGGCCTGACCGTGGCGCCGCACATCAAGTCGTCGCTGGCCCCTGGCTCGCGCGTGGTCACCAATTACCTGACCGCTGCCGGCCTGCTGCCGTACCTGGAAAAGCTGGGCTTCGGCGTGACCGCCTACGGCTGCACGACCTGCATCGGCAATGCCGGTGACCTGACCCCGGAACTGAACGCCGCGATCACCCAGAACGACATCGTCGCCTCGGCCATCCTGTCGGGCAACCGTAACTTCGAAGCGCGGATCCACCCGAACATCCGTTCGAACTTCCTGGCCTCGCCACCGCTGGTCGTCGCTTACGCGATCGCCGGCAACATGACGCGCGACCTGATGACCGAGCCAGTTGGCCAGGACAGCAACGGCGTGGACGTGTACCTGGGCGACATCTGGCCGACCTCGCAAGAAATCGGTGAGCTGATGCGCTTTGCGATGAATTCGGAAGTGTTCAAGTCGAACTACGCCGACGTCAAGGGCAACCCGGGCGAACTATGGGAACGCGTCACGACGACCGAAGGTCAAGTGTACAACTGGCCTGAGTCGACCTACATCGCCGAGCCACCGTTCTTCGCTGACTTCGAGATGACCCCGAAAGCGGTCGCTACCGGCATCACCGGCGCACGCGCACTGGGCGTGTTCGGCGACTCGATCACCACCGACCACATCTCCCCGGCCGGTTCGATCAAGGAAGACGGCCCAGCGGGCAAGTGGCTCAAGGAACACAACGTCCTGAAAGCCGACTTCAACTCGTACGGCTCGCGTCGCGGTAACCACGAAATCATGATGCGCGGCACCTTCGCCAACGTGCGGATCAAGAACCGCATGATCCCGGTCGGTCCGGACGGTTCGGCAATCGAAGGCGGCATCACGCAGTTCCAGCCAACCGGCGAACAGATGTCGATCTATGACGCCGCCATGAAGTACGTGGCCGACGGCACCCCGACCATGATCTTCGGCGGCGAAGAGTACGGCACCGGCTCGTCGCGCGACTGGGCGGCCAAGGGCACCCAGCTGCTGGGCGTGAAGGCCGTGATCGTGCGCTCGTTCGAACGTATCCACCGCTCGAACCTGGTGGGCATGGGCGTGCTGCCACTGCAATTCATCGGCAACGACAGCGTCGACAGCCTGGGCATCACCGGTAAAGAGACGTACGACCTGAAGGGCCTGGAAGGCGAGATCAAGCCGCAACAGCTGGCCACGCTCGTGATCCACCGTGAAAACGGCGAGTCGCAGGAAGTGCGCGTTCTGCTGCGTATCGATACGCCGATCGAAGTCGACTACTACAAGCATGGCGGTATCCTGCCGTTCGTGCTGCGTCAGCTGCTGGCGTAAGCTGTTTGGCCAGGCCCGCGCAAGCGGGCTGCGTCCAACGACAAAGGGCTGGAATCCTCGCGGGTTCCAGCCCTTTTTGTTGTTCGTCGCGGTTTCTGCGGCGCGATTACACCTCGGCCCACATCCTGAGCAGATTGTGATAATGCGCCGTCAGCCCAACCGTCGTGGCTGAATCGCCATGCTCGCCCCGCAGCGCCTGGATATGCGTGTCCAGGCCAAACAGCATCGCCCGCTTGCCGTCATCCCTGACCATGCTCTGCGTCCACAGGAACGATGCCACCCGCTCGCCACGCGTTACGGGCCGTACCTGATGCACGCTGCCGGACGGATACACGATCGCATCACCCGCCGCCAGCTTGACCTCGTGCGTGCCATACAAGTCCACCACTTCCAGCTCGCCGCCGTCGTATTCGTCGGGTTCGCTCAGGAACACGGTCGTGGAGACATCGGCCCGCACTGCCGGCAAGCCACCACGCTGGGCCCGGATCGCGCCATCCACGTGCAGCCCGTAATGCTCACCGCCCGCATACGCATTGAAGTACGGCGCCAGCACCCGCAGCGGCAGCACGGCAGCGAAGAACAACGGATTGGCCATCAGCGCGCCGCTGACGATCTGACCCAGCTCGAGCGCCAGCGGCGTGCCCTCGCCCAGCTGGCGGTTGCGTTTGACCTGCGCGCCCTGCGCGCCGACGCTCTCGCGCCCGTCGATCCACTCCGGCGCCTGGTCGAGCCGGGCGCGGAGTGCCGAGACCTGTTCTGGCGTCAGCACGCCGGGGATATGCAGCATCATGATGAGATCGTGGTTGGTGCAACGAACAAAAAAATCCCCCCTGGCAGAGCCAGGAGGGGCGAATCCGGTCTCCCGGCGGGGGTGGTACTCCGTGAAGAGCATCTGCCAGCGCTTTCCCGGTCGCCGGCAGGGTCCAACATTCCTTCCGTCTTCTCACTGATGTTTGAATGAGAATTGTTCTCATTATGGTCGGTGTGGGCGGACTTGGCAAGCGTCTTGGTGCAATCGGTGCATACCGGGCGCGCCAGGCCCCCATTGTTCATGGCATATGGCCGAATCAACTACAATACCGGGGATAAGGGATTATCATCATTATCCGGCTCCGGCCCGCTCCACTGACATTCGATTCACTAACTGACAAGAGACTCACTCGCCCCATGCGTCGTCCTTCCAAAGATTCAACACCCAAACTTTCCGCAGAAAGCCAGCGCCTCGTCAGCCTCTCGCAAGCCCTCATGCAAGCTGCCAGCCGTGCCGAAGAACGGGCGTGGGAACGCCAGCTCGACACGCAACTGCAAAAACTGCTCAAGACCAATCACCAGGACAGCATCGACAGCGCCCTGAACGCCCTGTTCAGGGACGATCTGGCCTCGTATGACGTGCTGATGGACACCGTAGAAGCGGTCAGCGAATCGGCCATGATGGTCGAGCAGAAAGACGGCGTCGACGTCACCTGGCAGGCGCTCCTGATCGCTGCGCCGATCCTGGCCTGGACCCGGTTCTCGATCGCCACCGGCACGATTCCGGCCGACCTGCTGGCCACGCTCGGCGCGCACTTCTCGGCGCACCTGCTCGCAGGTGGCACGAAGATGGCCATCGCCCCGACCCTGTACTCGATCGACCAGCTGCCGCGCACCCACGCCGAAACCTACGCGCTGACGCACAAGCTGGCCGCTGCCGCGCACAAGGGCGGCACGATCAAGCCGGCGCCGCAGTTAGAGGAAACCGCACCATTCCTGGCGGATACGCGCTACATGCTGATCACGATCGTCGCGCCGGCAGGCGACCCGCTGTTCCGCTGGCAAGAGCCGCAACACCAGCTGCACGTCGTGCAAGAGCGCGAACGCAGCCTGGAGCAGTGGCGCACGCAAGCCACCGCCAACGTCGCGCGCCTGATGCCCGGCTGCGGCATCGAGCTGCTGCTGCCGGAAGCGTATTACGTGGCCTGCCGCGAAGCCGACAAGCTGATCCGTCCAATCTCGATCCGCGCCGCCGTGCACTACCTGACGAACACGCTGGGCGTGGAACCGTCCGACCTGCGCGCCGTCGTCGCCGGCTTTGGCGAAGAAGCACCGGACATCCAGATCGACGAGTACCGCGTCGCCTTCACGATGCGCCAGAGCGCCGATGTCGTGTATGGCATCGTCTGGCCACTGTACGGGCAGGAAGACGAATCCGGCACGCCGGTGGAAGGCCCGCTGGCCATCACGCACGATGCGCTCAGCCCGCTGAACGAAATTGTCGCGCACCTGAACGAAGCCGGCATCGCCCACATCAAGCGCATCAACGAACGCTACGCCGCCGAGTACTGCGACGATTGCGGCTCGCCGCTGTTCGCCGACCCAACCGGCGAACTGGTGCATGCCGAAATGCCGGACGACACGCCGACAGGCAGCGAGCACTTCCACTGAACATCCACAGCCGGGGTCAGGTCTGACATTCGGACACGACCTCAGCCCTAGCCACTTCCACAGCCGGGGTCAGGTCTGACCCTCGCTTTTTGGTTGAGATCGTGTCCGAATGTCAGACCTGCCCCCCGCTCTTTTCACGATGGTGGGATGTTCACGGGCGCATTAATGTGAAAGGCCGGCCACGTTGATCGTGGCCGGCCTTTTTTACGACTGCACTAGCGGATTACGCCATTGGGTCGATGGTGAATGCTGGCATGCGCGCATTGGTGCGGGCGCTTTCCAGGAACTTGTCGGACGTGGCCAGTGCTTCGGCGATCGTGACGTCCATGTCCAGGTAGCGGTAGGTGCCGAGGCGGCCGACGAACGTGACGTTCGGCTCGTTCTGCGCCTTGTTCACGTACAGCTCGAGCATGGCCTTTTCGCGGTTCTGGCGGATTGGATAGTACGGGATATCCTTTTCTTCGCACTGACGGCTGTACTCGGCGTAGCAGATCGTCTTTTCGTGTTTTTCCCACGGCGAGAAGTGCTTGTGCTCGGTGATACGGGTGTATTTCTTTTCGTTGTCGCAGTAATTGATGACAGCGTTGCCCTGGAAGTCGCCGTCAGCGCGGAAGACTTCGAAGTCCAGCGTGCGGTAAGGCAGGCGGCCTTCGGTGTGCTTGAACCAGGCGTCGATTGGACCGCTGTAGAACACGTGCTCGTACTCGCCCTTGGTGGCCGGATCGAACGTGGTGTTCAGGTGCACCGTCACGCCCGGCGTGTCGATGATGTTCTGCACCAGTTGCGTGTAGCCCTCGGCTGGCATGCCCTGGTATTTGTGGTTGAAGTAGTTGTCGTCGTAGTTGAAACGCACTGGCAGACGCTTGAGGATGCTCGCCGGCAGTTCGCTTGGCTCCAGGCCCCACTGCTTGATCGTGTACGTCTTGAAGAACGCTTCGTACAGGTCGCGGCCCACGAAGCGCAGTGCCTGCTCTTCGAAGGTGGTCGGGTTCTCGATCGTCTTGTCGCCCAGGTTCGCGAGGAATTCCTGCGCTTCGGCCGGGCCCATCGTCTTGTTGAAGAACTGGTTGATGGTCAACAGGTTGATTGGCAAGGTGAAGACTTTGCCGTCGGTGATGGCCTTGACGCGATTGACGTATGGCTTGAATTCGGCGAAGCGGTTGACGAATTCCCACGCGCGCTCATTGTCGGTGTGGAAAATGTGCGGGCCGTAGACGTGCACCATGACGCCGGTCTCGGCATCACGCTCGGAATAGCAATTGCCGGCCACGTGCGGGCGCGACTCGAAGACGTCGACGGTGTAGCCGGCCTGTGCCAGCTGGTTGGCGATCACTGCCCCGGAGAAGCCTGCGCCAACGATGGCGATGTTCTTTTTCATTCCTGTGTCCTGGTGATATTGGCAATGCCGGGGGGAGGCTTGAGCTTGACTGGAACGGAAGATGACATCATCGCCTTCACATCACAGCCGGTACACGCGTCGCCGCATCGCGATTGTAATTAGTGGCAAAAGAATATCACTCAAACCCCCTTTTGCCCCGCACAATTGGACAACGGTGTTTGTACGAAAAGAGGGATGCAGCGATGCGGCTAAAGGACCTTCGCATGGCTGCAGGGTTACTGCTGGATTACTGCTGATTCATTACAAACTTTGTGCTCATTTGCTGCTGGCCAGCACCCGGCCAAACGTCTATTTGCGGATCGCTCCCACCACGCGCGTGGCAAATTCGGCGGCATTGCCCGCATGCCAACGCCAGACGATCACCAGATCGTGCTCGGGCGAGACGACAATGTCGTTACTGCCCGCGCCCAGCGCGGCAAACGTCGTGGCCGGCATGCCCGGCAAGTTCTTGCCCTTGGTATTGAGCCACCACAGGTAGCCATAATCTGGCCCATTCGCGCTCGGCGTGAGCGCCGCCGTGACGTAGGCAGGCGGCAGGATCTGCTTGCCGGCCCAGTTACCCTGGCGCAGCCACAGGTAACCGAAGCGCGCCATGTCCCAGCTGTCGATCCACATGCCGCCACCCCAGCGCGTGCCGCCGCTGACCGAGGCCACCTGCTTGCCGTTCAGTTCGACGTAGCTATTGTGGTACGGGACCCATTTCCAGGTCGACGAGGCGCCGATCGGGCCCATGACCTGCTGCTGGAACACGTCCGGCACCGACTGGCCAAACACGCGCAGCAGCGACAGCGCCAGGCGGTTCACGCGCGTGTCGTTGTATTCGTAGAAGGTGCCCGGCGTCTTGATGGCGCGCGGCTTCTTCTCACCCTTGCCAAAGGCAGCCTTGCCGATGAAGTTGCTGTGCTTGCCCCACAGCTCGCCGTCCCATTCGGACTCTTGCTGCAGATGCTGTTTCCACGTCACGGCCGCGTTGTGCGGCGTCGCATAGCCGCCGTCGGTGACGCGCTGCGCCACCGGCTCGTCGACCTGCAGGCGCCCTTCCCGTACGGCCACGCCCGCCACGGTGGCCAGCATGCTCTTGGCCACCGAGTAGGTCGGATCGATAAAGCGCGTGTCGCCAAACTCGGCCACGACATAGCCCTTGTAGATCACCACGCCATTGGTCGCAGCGCGTTTGGTCGGCATCGAGCCCAGGCGCGTGCCGAAAATGGCTTCCTGGTCGGACAGGTCGAGCGGCCGCTCGGTCTCGCGTGATTGTGCAAATGCGATGGCGGCGGCGAGCGCCACCGGATCCATCCCGAGCGCGGCCGGGTCTTTGCGCGCCCACTCCCCGGCAGGCGGGAAGTAAGCGGCGTCGGCGGCAAGCGCCGGCGTGGCCGGGAGCGTCAGGCCCAATGCGCTAACGATGAAGACTTTAATGAGGCTGCGGCGCGCGCGATGGGTCATGTCGGGGTATCGGTCCAGGTGGAATATGGCGCCTTGATCAGGCTCGAGTTGTAATAGCGTTTTTCGCCAGTGACTTCCTGACCGATCCAGTCGGGCTTGTCGAACACGGCGTCCTCTGACGGCAGTTCGATTTCGGCCACGACCAGGCCCGCGTTCTCGCCCAGGAATTCATCGACTTCCCAGGTAAAACCGGCGTGCTCGATGCGGCGCCGGGTCTTTTCGACCAGCGGCCGCTCGCACAGGCGCTCGAGCAGTTCGGCAGCCTCGGCCGGCGGGATCGGATACTCCCACTCGCCGCGCGAAGCGCCTTCGCTCTTGCTCTTGATGGTCAGGACGCCCTGCTCGCCTTCGATGCGTACACGCACGGTGCGCGTCGGGTCGGCGCACAGATAACCCTGGCGCAGCAGCGTGGCCGTACCCAGCGTGCGCCAGCCGTCGCCTGCCAGCAGGAACTTGCGTTCGATCTCGATGCCCATCGCGTCAGCCCAGCGCTTGCAGGATCGGCTGCAGCATGGCGGCGCCCAGGCCCGCGCTGCGCGCGCCGTTCCAGCCGGTGTGCGCGTCGGGCAGGTTGGCGTTGTCCTTGAACGGCATTTCCAGCGTCAGGGACAGGCATTTGTAGTGGTGGCCGACATACTTCGACGCCAGCGTGAGCAGTTCGTCGTTGTACTTGCTGGCGGCGTAACCAAACTCTTTCTGGAAGTCCGGGCTGCAGGCGATGTAGCGGTCGATGAAGGCGGTTTGCTCCATTGCCCGCTCGGCCGTGAAGTCGGCCAGCATTTCGCAGCCGGCCACGAAGTTGTACGGCAGCGCTTCGTCGCCGTGGATGTCGAAGAACATGTCGATGCCGACTTCTTCGATCTTGCGCTTCACGCACAGGACCTCGGGGCTGCGCTCGAGCGACGGGTTCATCCATTCGCGGTTCAGGTTGGCGCCAGCGGCATTCGTGCGCAGGTTGCCGCGCACCGAGCCGTCCGGATTCATGTTCGGCACGATGTAGAACACGGCGCGCTGCAGCAGCGTGCGCGCCACCGGGTTGGCACTGTCGAGCAGCGCATCCATCATGCCTTCGACGAACCACTCGGCCATCGATTCGCCCGGGTGCTGGCGCGCGATGACCCAGATCTTTTTCTCGGCCTGCGGATTGCCGATCACGACCAGGTTCATGTCACGCCCTTCGACCGTGCTGCCGAGGTCGACCACGCGCGCGATCGGGTTCTCGGCCACTTCGCCCAGCAGGCGCAGGTGGCGCTCCCAGCTGTATGGCTCGAAGTAGGCGTAGTAGACACTGTCCGTTTCGGGTGTGTGCTCGATCGTCATCACCTGGCCGTCGAACGTGGTCGGCACGCGGAACCAGTTGTCGAGGTCATAGCTGGCCACCGCCTGGTAATCCTCGAACCCCTTCGGATACGTGGCCTGGCCGGCATTCAAAAAGCGCATCGTCACCGCCTGGTCGCGCGCGCCCTGCAGGCGAAAATGAAACCACTGGTGGATGTCGGCGTGCGAGTCGGCGCGCAGGTTCAGGTCGATCCGGGACGGATGCTCGGCATTGACGACATCGATCGATCCGGCGTCGAACATCGTGCTGATCTTGATGGACATGGTGATCCTTTCATGGCCCGCCGTGGAAGGCGGCGCTGGGTGACGGAGCGCCGGGCGCCAGCCCGGCAAGACCCCCGGACAGATGGTTGTTTACTGCGCGTCGAGGTCGATCAGGTCCTTCGTGTACATCGCCATGATCTGACGCATCAGCTCGACATTGCCGCGATCGAGCACGACGGTCAGGTCCGGCTTGGTCTCCAGCGCAAAAGTCATGCGGATCATGCCTGGCAGCTCTTTGCAATTGACGTACTGGACGCGCGGCGTGTTCGGGTTTTGCCAGTCGGCCTCACCGATCACCGGGCCGGCCGGGGGCGCCTTGAGTTGCGGATCCTTGTTGACCGGCAGGTGTTTGAGCAGCCAGAACACGACGTTGGCCGGAATGTGGACGGCGACATCGCTCGCACCGATGGTGGAGAACTTGGTCAGCAACAGGTTACCAACCCGGTCGCAGGACATGGACAGGCTCTTGACTTGACGAATGACCGCTGGTTTCACGACGTTGATCCTTGGGGGAAGGTTGAAAAAGGCGCTGCGATTCTACCGCATCCCCCCGGCCTTTTGGGCAGTTTGCACCACCGGACAGCAAAACGGGGAGCATGAGGCTCCCCGTCGATGACTGCGCCGGCGCGCTGCCGGCAACCTGCCGATTATTCCTTGGCGCCGCCGCTGCGGCTGCCGCTCCCGGCGCTCTGGCGGTTGCCGCTTCTGGAAGAGCTACGCACCATATCGCTGGCGCTGGCCGACTGGCGGTTGCCATGGCTCAGGCTCCCTGCGCGGCGGGCTTCTTCGGACGTGAATTCGTGCGCCGTCCCTTTGGCATGGGCGGCCTTGCCACCCTGGCTGGCGATTTCGCGCTGGCGTGCCGGATCCATCGATGCGAAGCCACGGTTGCGCGTACCACCGGCGCTCTGACTATTGCCGGCCGCGCCCGATTGCTTGTTTCCTTGATTGTTTGAGGCCATGATAAGGTTGCTCCCATACTTACACGGTTGGAAACCGCCGCGTCCTGCGGCAGGCTGAGGCCTACCGACACCAGAGTGGCGACGACGATGAGCCCAAATCCCATATTAGGCACGCAATTTGACAACCGCTATAGGAGTAGTCCAGATGACTTTGTAGGACAACGCGTGAGAATTAGTGCAGTTACGAAATTAAAGTTTCGGTAGTAAATTTCACAGTTAGCATGAGTCCTACACGCACCCCCTACGTCTTCCTATTCTGTGTGGCCTTCGATGCGCGCATGATGGGCCCATGCGGCAGGCATCGACCTGCCAGTTCACCAATGCACAGGAGACGACCATGGATGCGAACCAGCGTAGCGAAGTGAATAACCAGACCAACAACGGCGCCAACGAAAAATGGAATCCGGACGCCAAGGGCGACACGCGCGACGGTGCCAGCGAACAGCGCGCGCCATCGGGCACCGGCATGGCGCAGCCTGACCTGCCGAGCGCATCGCAAGGCCAGCTTGCCAGCACCGGCGCACAGCAGGGCACGACCGACAGCCACCAGCGCGCGATGGAAGCGCATTCCGGTGAGTGGGGTCAGTTGAACGAGCCCGTGGGCAATCGCCAGGGCGAGACACGCACTGCCGATAACGTGAATGCGCCTGCTTCGGTCCAGCCGGCACATGCTGGCGGCACCACCATTGGCACGGGCGTGGACACCGGCATCCTCCCCGGCACCGCCACCGAAGATCGTCATGCACGCGGCACCGAAGCCGGCGTGCCTGGCGTGCAACATGGCGATATCTATGGCAACCGCCAGAGCGTGGACAATGCCAACGGCGAAAACCGCGCCGATACCCAGGACGCCAGCTCGAGCAAGATTCAGGAAAGCACCGACCGCCAGGGCTCGCAAACGGGCGAGACCCGTCGCGAGGTGCCGGCCGATGAGTTCCACCAGTCCAACGATCTGGCTGGCGGCCTGCCGCGCAGCGGCGGCAACAGCGGCCCGCGCACCGAGGACGAGGGTTACCAGACCGGCGGCAGCATGAACGCCGAACCGAACCCGGTGCATGAATCGAACGATGCGGCAGGCGGCTATCCGCGCAGCCCGGGCGGCGCCAACAAGCTTGCTGGCGACCGGAAGATGGATGACGACACGGGCTTTTCGCGCCAGTGATCGCGCCAGTAAGCGTTTGAAAGCAGGTCAGTAACACCCAGCGGGGCGTCAATGGCGCCCCGTTCTGCATCGCGCTTGATGCAGCTCCAAACCACCCTGCCCGGCTGGAACCGGCCATCCAAACGGTAGTCGAACCGCTCGCCATCGCCGCCCTTGCGCGGTGGCGCACCACCAGCGGAGACCTGCCATGTCAGCGATGCACGACGCTTCCTGCCTGCCGCCGTGCCACGCTTTGGCGCGCGCATGACGCTGCATCCCTTTGACAATCACACGGGCCGTGACCTCGCGCGGCGCCAGTTGGCCATCCGTGACACATGCTTTGTTGTGCTCGCCCTTACGCTGGATGCGCGGCGCCTCACGCCATGCGTCGGCATTGACACCGTGATCCGGGGCGTTGCCAGGCTGCGCCAGCGGCATGGTGTCGATGCGATGCTGCTCGTCGCCGCAGGCGCTGTGGCCAATGGCGATGTCGATGTCGATGTCGATGCAGTAGCAGAGGCCGAGCTGGCGCGACTGAACGAACTGGTGCGCGTGCTGGCCATGACACCCCACGTGCGCTTCCTGACTGCCGCGTCGATGAACATCCTGCACGACTGCCATGCGGCGGCCAATGTGCTGGTCAGCACGCCGTGGCGCGCAGCAGATGCCGGCAGTGCCGTCGGCAACGGCTGCGGAGCGATATGCAGCCCCTGCACCGGCGCCGTCCTCCCGCCACATGACGCCGAAGCGCTGGCGGCGTGCCTGGCCCGGTTGCAACGCCTTCCGCGCCTGGCGCAGGCAACGGCCCACGCCGCTTGCATGCACCTTGCCCACCCGCCGGCGCGACACAAGCCGGCCTTCCAATGACCATCACCGCACCGTGAAAGGCGCCCGCATGAAAGCCATCTTCCTCGACAACGACGGCACGCTGGTCGACGACATGCCCTTTGCTGCAGAGCCGCGCCGTATTCGCTTGGTGAATGGCGCCGGGCCAGCGCTGCGGTTGCTGTCCGGCCTGGACTACCGGCTGTTCGTCGTCGCCAACCAGTCCGGCATCGCGCACGGCTGCTTTGGCGAAGACGCGATGACGCCGATGTCCGACCGCCTGCGCGACCTGCTGTTTCGCGAGCAGCTCACGCTCGACGGCTTTTATTATTGCCCGCATCATCCACTGGGCACCGTCAGCAACTATGCCCATGCCTGCACCTGTCGCAAGCCGTCGCCGGGCATGCTGCTGCGCGCTGCGCACGAGCATGACATCGACCTGCGCGCATCCTGGATGATCGGCGACATCCTGCACGATGTCGAAGCCGGCAACCGTGCTGGCTGCCGCACACTGCTGATCGACAACGGCAACGAAACCGAGTGGCGCCTGGGGCCGCGCCGGCTGCCCACGCGCATTGCGCCCGACCTGTACCACGCGGCCATGCTGATCGCCAAGCATGGCGACCTGCGCTAACGGGCGGGTATGCCGGCGCCAGCGTCCGCACCCTGGCGCAACTCGCCCCGCGCCTGCACCATGATGTCGCGCGCCGCATGCAGGCCCAGCAGCGCCATGATCGACGCCACTGCGATGTCGGGCCAGCCAGCCCCGGTGCCGAACACACCAAGCGCCGCGAGCATGACGGCCACATTGCCGATCATGTCGTTGCGCGTGCACAGCCACACCGAGCGCATGTTCGCGTCGCCGTTGCGGAACGCATACAGCAACGCCGCCACCGCGCCATTGGCCGCGAATGCCAGCACGCTGACCACGCCCATGGTCTGGGCATGCGGCACCTGCTCACCCGTGCCAAGCCACAATGCCCGGCCCAGCACCAGTAGGCCGAATGCGCCCATCACGAGGCCCTTGGCGTACGCCGCGCGCGAGCGCCAGACGACCGCCAGGCCCAGCACGAACAGCGAGACGCCGTAGTTGGCGGCGTCGCCCAGAAAATCGACCGAGTCCGCCAGCAGCGACACCGAGCCGGCCGCCAGGCTGCTGACGATCTCGACGCCGAACATGGCGAAGTTGATGACAAGCGCCGCCCACAGCACCTTGCGGTAGCGCCCGTCGGGCGGCGGGGCAGCAGAACTGCACGATCCTGAACAGCATGACGACATATGCACCTCCAAAGACGATGGATGCATTAGAATCCCTGTAGTAACTACAAGGTCAATGCAAACGTCAAGGTGGATGAAGATGCGAATTGGTGAACTGGCGAAACTGACGGGGTGTCAGTCGGAAACGGTGCGGTTCTATGAACTGAAGGGTCTGTTGCCGCCGCCGGTGCGTTCGCAGGCGAACTACCGGGTCTACGATGTCAGCCACGCCGAGCGGCTGCATTTCATCCGGCGCTGCCGGGCGCTGGGGATGTCTCTGGCGGAAATCGCCACGCTGCTGGGCTACCAGGACGAGCCGGAGCGCTCATGCAGCGGTGTCAATGCGCTGGTCGACCATCAGTTGTCCGAAATCGATCGCCAGATCACCGAATTGCAGCAGCTGCGCACCGCCCTGTCGACCGTGCGCGCGCGCTGCGACTCGGTGCAGACCGCCGGCCAGTGCGCGATCCTGCGCGAGCTGACCGACCCCGCCTGAGAGGGCGCCGGCGGTCGCCACCGTCCATCGTCCATCGTCAATCACATGCGTGGATTCTCGATCACGAGCTGGTCGTCCATGCGCACGTGCTCGCCCATCAGCACGCGGTGGATCACCGCGCCATGCACGCCATGCTGCTTGAGAAATTCGACGGCACTGAGGGTGCCCAGGCTGGCCTGGATCTGCATGCCCTGGCGCACGATGTGAGTGGCGTCCGCGTACGGGTTCGACTGCATGTACGGCAGGCCTGCGTAGCGGCGATTGATCTGTGAAGCTTGCATCTGATTTCTTTCGTTGGGCACCAGCACAAAAAACTCCGTCGACACCGACGCCGACGGAACAACGCAAAATCCTTCGGGATCACGCGAGAGAGAGACACAGCGCCGATCTTAGCGGCCCTGTATTTCAGCTTGATGACATCGCAGCACCACGCCCGCATGGCGCCGGATGTTCCACCGGGCGCACGCCGATGGCTCTACAATTGCCCATCGTTGATTCAACCTGGACAGCAGATGGCAGTATCCGGCGCGGCATCTGGCTTCAATTACGGCTCCGACAATTCGGGCCTAGTGTGGGGATTCCTGATCGACCCGGGCGCAACCGCCGCGCCTGGCGCCGTGCCTACCGCTGTGCCCATCGGCGCAGCCGACGCCCTGCGCTGGATGGCCGCGCCGCAGCCGGGCCAGTTCATCTGGCTGCACTTCAACCTGTCGAACACGGCCAGCGAGCGCTGGTTGCGCCAGCACGCCGGCCTGGCCGACGAGTTCTATGCCACGCTGCACCAGGGTTCGCGCTCGACCCGTATCGAGATCGCCGATAACGCGCTGATCGCCGTCGTCAACGATGTGCTGCATGGCTTTTCGCTCGACAGTGCCGAGATCTCGACCCTGTGGGCCCACGTCACGCCGCATGCTGTCATCAGCGCCCGCCGCAAGCCGCTGGCGTCGATCGAGCGTCTGCGCCAGGACGTCTTGCAGGGCGCGCCGCTGCGCTCGTCGAGCGAGCTGCTGGTGCACCTGCTGCGCGACCAGGCCGACGTGCTGGTGAACATCGTGCGCGATGCGGTGGCGCGCGTCGACACCATCGAAGACCGCCTGCTGGCCGGACGCCTGACGCGCCAGCGCGAAGACCTGGGCGCCTTGCGGCGCGTGCTGGTGCGGCTGCAGCGCCTGCTGGCGCCGGAACCGGCTGCGCTGTTTCGCCTGCTGCAACGCCCGCCGGTCTGGGTCGACGGCGAAGACCGCCAGGACCTGCGCCAGGCCACCGAAGAATTCACCGTGGTGCTGAGCGACCTGGCCGCGCTGCAGGAACGCATCAAGCTGCTGCAGGAAGAAATTGCTGCCCGTGTCAACGAAGACAATGCGCGCAGCCTGTACCTGCTCACGATCGTGACGGTAATGGCACTGCCGATCAACCTGATCGCGGGCCTGCTCGGCATGAACGTGGGCGGCGTGCCGCTGGCCGAAAACGGCCATGGGTTCTGGATCGTGTGCGGCCTGATTGCGACCTTCACCACGGTCGCGGCCTGGTTGCTGCTGCGCCTGCAACGCCGCGGTTGATTGGGCGCAGTCAACGTTAAATAGAGGGAAGCTTTGAACTGATGAGCAGCCCGATGGTCCAACCCCTGTCCCCAAGGCCAGGAGTCGATCATGAAAGCGCCACGTTTCAAGAGCTGGTTCGCCAGGCTGCCATCGCTGAATCAGCCGCAGCGCCGGCAAGTGCTCGATGCCTTGCATCCTGCGGCCGGCCTCGATCAGGTGGTGGCGCTGATCGCTCAGGCCAGAGCGCCTGGCCGCTGCTGTCCCAGTTGCGGCAACGGGCGCTGCCACCGGCATGGCTTTGCCAACGATCTGCAGCGCTTTCGCTGCTGCGCCTGCGGGCGCACATTCAACGACCTGAGCGGCACACCGCTGGCACGGCTCAGGCTCAAGGCCAAGTGGCTCGCGTATTCCCAGGTGCTGCTCGACTCACTGTCGGTGCGCAAGGGTGCAGACCGGGTTGGCGTGCACCGCAATACCGCCTTCCGGTGGCGCCACCGCTTTCTTGATTGGGTCAAGTTCGACCGGCCTGCGTCCCTGAATGGCATCGTCGAGGCTGACGAAACGTTCCTGCTCGAATCACAAAAAGGATCGCGCACGCTCGATCGCCCTCCACGCCGGCGCGGCGGCCACGCCACCCAGCGTGGCATTTCAACGCAGCTCGACTGCATCCTGGTGGCGCGCGACCGCAACGGGCGCACGGTCGATGCCGTCACCGGCCGCGGCGCACTGACCGCGGCCCAACTCGAGCGCGATCTGCTGCCCAGGCTCGATCCGCAGGCGCTGCTGGTCAGCGATGGCCATCGCGCCTATCGCGCCTTTGCACGCAAGCACCGGATTGCGCACGAGGCCGTCAACCTGCGCGCCGGCGTCAGGGTCCGGCATTCGGGCAGCCGCGCCATCCACGTACAAAACGTGAATGCCTATCACCAGCGCTTCAAGGACTGGCTATCGGGCTTTCGGGGTGTTGCGTCACGCTATCTGCCCAATTATCTGGGTTGGCGCTGGGCATTGGACGGCGGACGGGTTAGTTCCCCAGAACAGTTCCTATGTATTGCAATCAGCGTCATCAACAGATAACGGTGAATGCGCCTTGATTGCCGCACGCCATTGGTCTTGCGCATGGCGCAGCCAGCCCGTATCTTGTCTGTTCGTACATACCACCATCGAACCCCTTGACTTCACCTTTCAGCTTCCTGGCCGGCGGCGGCGAGATGGGCGCCCTGATGCGCGCCCACGACTGGCAAGCCACACCGCTGGGGTCGCCCGACACTTGGCCCATGACGCTCAGGACCATGGTCCGGGTCGTGTTGTCGAGCAATCACCCGATGCTCATCTGGTGGGGCGACGAGCTGATCCAGCTCTACAACGACAGCTACCGCCAGACCCTCGGTCATGAACGCCATCCGTCCGCGCTGGGCCAACCCGGCCGGGTCTGCTGGGCGGAAGCCTGGGACCTGATCGGCACCGAGATCGAGCACATCATGGCCGGCGGCCCCGGCGCCTGGCACGATGACCGGCTGATCCCCCTCACCCGCCATGGCCGGCGCGAAGACCTCTGGTGGAACTATGGCTGCAGCCCGATCGAGGACGAGGAAGGCGTGCGCGGCGTGCTTGTCATCGTCAATGACGTTACGCACAACCATTTGCTGCGCCAGCGCCTCGAGCAAACTCACCACGTGCTGTTTGACACGATGGACGAAGGCTTCGGCATGATCGAGATGATCGACGATGCCAACGGCAAGGCAGTTGATTATCTGTTCGTGGAAGCCAACCCCGCCTTTGCCCGCCACACGGGCGTGGTCGACAGTGTCGGCAAGACGGCGCGCGAGCTGGTGCCCGGCATCGAACAGAGCTGGATCGACATCTATGACGATATCGCGCGCAGCGGCGTGGCGCGCCGCTTCGAGCAAGGCTCCGAAGCGATGGGACGCTGGTTCAGCGTCTACGCCAGCCGCATCGCGCACCCGACCCGGCGCCGCGTGGCACTGCTATTTACCGACATCAGCAACCAGAAGAACGCCGAGCGCGCCCTGCAGGCGAGCGAAGCGGCCGCGCGCGCCGCCCTCGCCCAGGCCGAGGCCGATCGCCGGCGCCTTGATGCGCTGCTCAGTTCGGCACCCGTGGGCATCGTCTACGCCGACGCCCAGGGCGCCCTCTCGTCGGCCAACCCGATGATGCACGTGCTGTGGGGCGAGCACCCGATGACCACAAGTCCGGAAGGCTATGGCGACTGGCGCGGCTGGTGGGCCGATGGTTCGCAGCGCCACGGCCAGCCGGTCCAGGCCCGCGACTGGTCGCTGGTACGCGCGCTGCGCGGCGAGCAGGTCGACGCCGACTTTGTCGAAATCGAGCCGTTCGGCCGGCCGCATGAGCGGCACTTCCTGCTCACCCGGGCCGCGCCGATTCGCGACGACGCCGGCAACATCACCGGCGCCGTGGCCGCGTCGATGGACCTGACGGCCCAGGTGCAGGTGCAGCGCGCGCTGCGCGAGAGCGAAAACAAGTTCCGCACGATGACCGAAGCAATGCCGCAGATGGTGTGGTCGGGCCTGCCCGATGGCACCAACGATTACGCGAACCGGCGCTGGTGCGACTTCACGGGGATGACGAGCCAGGCGCTGGCCGGCAGCGGCTGGACCCGCGCCATCCATCCCGACGACTTGTCGGCGCTGCGGACGCAGTGGATGGCCAGCCTGGCCAGCGGCGCGCTGTTCGAGATCGAGCACCGGCTGCGCCACCACAACGGCGACTACCGCTGGGTACTCAACCGCGCGCTGCCAGTGCGCGACGAGGCCGGCGCCATCATCCGCTGGATGGGCACGGTCACCGACATGCACGACCACCGGCTGGCCGCCGAAGAGCTCAAGGCGGCCAACGCCCGCAAGGATGAGTTCCTGGCGATGCTGGCGCATGAGCTGCGCAATCCGCTGGCCCCGATCAGCACCGCTGCCCAGATGCTCAAGCTCTCGAGCCTCGATCCGAAGCGCACGGCGCATGCGGCCGACGTGATCGGCCGCCAGGTCCGGCACATGGTCGAGCTGGTGGACGATCTGCTCGACGTCTCTCGCGTCACGCGCGGCCTCGTCGAACTCGAGCGCCTGCCAGTCGATCTCAAGACTGTCATCCACAGCGCCATCGAGCAGGCGCGCCCGCTCATCGAAAAAAAGGGCCACACGCTCGCCACGCGCCTGGGCGCGGCCAATGTCACTGTCACGGGCGACCGCAAGCGGCTGGTGCAGGTGATGACCAACCTGCTGGGCAACGCGGCCAAGTACACGCCGGATGGCGGCGAGATCACGGTGTTTGCCGAAGCCGACACTGCTACCGGCTGCGTGACCCTGTCGGTCAGGGACAACGGGATCGGCATCGAGGCCGGCCTGCTGCCCGACATCTTCGAGCTGTTCACGCAGGCCCGGCGCACACCGGACCGGGCACAGGGCGGGCTGGGCCTGGGGCTGGCTCTGGTGCGCAGCATGGTGACGCTGCACGGCGGCAGGGTCGAGGCGCACAGCGACGGCCCCGGCCGCGGCAGCTGCTTCGCCGTCACCTTGCCGCTGGGCCCGGGCGGAGCCGGTCCCGCTGCCGCCACGCACGATGACAGCGCGCTGGCTTCGCACACGGCGCTGCGCATCATGATTGTCGACGACAACCGCGACGCCGCCGAGTCGCTGGGCATGGTGCTCGCCGCCGTGGGCCATGCGGTGCAGGTCGAGGAATCGCCCCATGGCGCGCTGCTGCGGGCCGAATCCGAGGCGTTCGATGTCTGCCTGCTCGATATCGGCCTGCCCGATATGGACGGCTACCAGCTTGCGCGCCGGCTGCGCGCCGCGCCACGCCTGGCAGGCGCGGTCATGGTGGCGCTCAGCGGCTATGGACAACCGCAGGACGTGGCCGCGTCGCAGGCTGCCGGGTTTGCGCGGCATCTGGTCAAGCCAGTCGATATTCCTTACCTGCTGGCGCTGCTCGACACACTGGCGCCGGACCCGGAAGCCATGCCGGCTTGACCACAATCGTACGGCGTGCGTCCGTGCCCCGGCGTAAGATGGCCGGACGTCAAGACACACGCCACCATCGAAGGGACAGCATCCAGTGAGTTTCGCCACCGACCAGCAAGCCGGTTCCGACCACCTGTCGGCCAATGCACAGCGGATGCTGGGCCTGCGCGGGGCCGTTTTCGCGACATGGGAAGCACGCGTGCGCGAACGCGTCGCACAGGCGCGCAATGTGCAGCATCCGATCCTGATCGATACGCTGCCGGTGTTCTACGACAACATCGTCCAGAGCATCAGCCCCGACTATCCGCGCACGTCCGCCGTCGACGGCACCACGGTCGCGGCCGAGCATGGCGGCGAGCGCGCGCGCATCACGTCGTACGATCACAATGCGCTGATCGAGGAATACCAGATCTTCCGCTGGGCGATCTTCGATGTGGTTCACCGCGAACAGGTCATGCTCGATCACCGCGAAGTCCACACGATCCATTCATCGATCGATTCGGGCATCCAGGAAGCCGTCGAAGCGTTCTCGCTGGTGCACAGCGGCTTTCGCGAACGCTTCGCTGCAGCGCTGACGCACGATATGCGCGGCCCGCTGGGCGCCACGGTCACTGCGCTTGAACTCATCCTGCGCAGCAACGACCTGGACCAGATCAAGAAGGTGGCCGGCAAGGCGCTGGCCAATACCCGGCGCATGAGCAGCATGGTCGACGAATTGCTCGATACGATGGCGTTTCACAGTGGCGAGAGCATTCCGCTGACCATCACGACCTTTCCGATGGACGAACTCGTGGCCGAGGTGCTGGCCGACGCTCGCACCGCACACGGGTCCCGTTTCGAGCTGCACGCGCATCCTGTCGATGGCTGGTGGGATCGCCAGGTGTTCAAGCGGGCGATCGAGAATCTGGTGTCCAACGCCGTGAAATACGGGGCGCCTGCCACGCCGATCAGCGTCAAGGTAGACCAGCTCCACGAACGCCTGCTAGTGTCGGTGCACAACGACGGCCCGCCGATTCCGCCACACGAGCAGGAATGCATCTTCCAGATGTACCGCCGCGCCGAGCTGGCCCAGCGCGGCGATCCGCAAGGCTGGGGAATCGGCCTGCCCTATGTGCGCGCCGTGGCCGAAAGCCATGGCGGCAGTATCGGCCTCGACAGCAACAGCGACCGAGGGACGACGTTCTTCATCAATATCCCGATTGATGGGCGTCCCCATGCCGGGTCACGTACACTGGTTGCCGGACAGGCGCCGGAAGCGACGAAAGCCGACTGAATCACTGCCGGACCTGGCCGGCACGTCACAACCATCTCCAGGAGAACCCTCATGCCCCATACCATCACGCTGCGCACCCTTTCGCATGCCGACGCCCGCGCCTGCAGCGAGCAACTGGCCGATGTCCTGATCGATTGCGTCGAAGGCGGCGCATCGGTCAGTTTCATGCTGCCACTGTCGCGCACGACGGCGCTGGATTACTGGCACGACATCGCAGGCGGCGTGGAGCGCGGCGAGCGGACGCTGATCGTGGCGCAGGACAGGGCTGGCATTCTCGGCACCGTCCAGCTGATTACCGCCATGCCGGACAACCAGCAGCATCGGGCTGATGTGGCCAAGCTGCTGGTGCGGCGCCAGGCACGCGGCGCGGGCATCGGCCGACGGTTGATGGAGACAGTCGAAGAAGCCGCGCGTACGCAAGGGCGCAGCGTGCTGGTACTCGACACGGCTGACAGCACGGCCGAACGCCTGTATGCACGGTCGGGCTGGCAGCGCGTAGGTAGCGTCCCTGACTTCGCCTGTTTGCCCGACGGCCCGCTGTGTGCAACGACCTTCTTCTACAAGCAATGCGCGCCTGTCAACGCGCACGGGCGCTGATGGGTCGTGCGCCGGTACGATACAATACAAGCAATTAAAACGAATTCAATGAATTCTCATTGAGTCAATGGATAGTGCGGGAGCGGTTCAGGTGGCAACTAAGCAAAGTGCGGTAACGTCCGACGAGGTATGCACTACGCAGGTGGCGGCGCAGATGCTCGGCATCTCGGTGTCGCTGGTGCAGCAGCTGGTGGAAACAGGCGTGCTGGATGCCTGGAAGACCCAGGGCGGGCACCGCCGGATTCCGCTCAAGGCCGTACTCGACTACAAGAACAAGCTGGCCGGAAGCATGGGGCGCGAGGCCGGCGGGCGCGCGACCATTCTCGTGATCGAGGACAACGCCATTCAGCGCGCCCTGTACCAGCGCCAGTTTGCGGCCTGGGACTTGCCAGCGGACTTCATCTTTTGCGAAAACGGCTACCAGGCGCTCCTGCAGATCGCCCGCCGTCCGCCCGACATCTTGCTGGCCGACATCGTCATGGAAGGTATCGACGGCTTCGAAGTGGTGCGCACCGTCATGACCGACCCGGAACTGGCCGACGTCAGCATTGCCATCCTGTCGGGGCTGCCTGCCGACGAGCTGGCAGCCCGTGGCGGCGTGCCGGCAGGCGTCGTGTTCTTCCCCAAACCGATCAACTACGACGAGCTGCGCGGCTATCTGCGCGCGAACGTCGCGCAGCGTGTCCGCAAACCGGCGCCGGTATAGCGCTCATCTGCCCGTCCGACAATCCCCACATTCGTTACTTTAAACTCAAATAAATTAGATTAACGATTTTAAAGGTTTTGATGTAGACTCATTGTCTGCCAGGAGAGGCGGCACGAGCGCGTCATCCGTCGTTTCCATGCCATGCGCCGGATTCCTCGCAGGTTGCCGACCAATTCCGACGGAGGGTGTGGGTGAGCGCGGATACATCGATAAATAACGTGCCACGGTGGCAGCGCCTGCAGCGTCTCGATACACGCACCGTCAGCGCCCTGATCTGCGCTGGCCTCGTGCTGCTGCTCACACTGGCGCTGGCCAGTTCGGCCTGGGTGCTGCGCTTTCGCGAGATCGACGACTGGGCCAGCGATCTCGATAACCTGACGCTGGCGCTGGCCGAGAGCACGGCGCAATCGATGGCCTCGTCCAGCCTGGCGCTCGACAGCATCCTTGTCGCGCTCCCGGCCGGCGACGGCAATCCGGTGCTGGGGAGCGAGGCGCTCTATCGCACCATGAGCGACAAGATCAGCGGCCTGCCCCAGGTGGCCGTGGCCAGCATCATCGGTGCCGACGGCGCGCTGCTCAGTTCCACACGCGCCTGGCCAACGCCGGTCATCAACCTGGCCGAGCGCGATTATTTCGTTTATCACCGCGCGCACCGCGACCCCGCTCCCTACGTCAGCCGTCCGGTACGCAACAAGATCAACGGGGCCTGGACGTTTTACCTGAGCCGCCGTCGCGAAACGCCCGATGGCCACTTCGCAGGCGTGGCGGTGGTGGGCATCTCGTGCGCGTCGTTCACCGACTTCTTTCGTTCCGTCAGCCCCGGGCAGCAGGCGGCGATCTCGCTGTTGTCGAGCGACCAGGTTCTGCTGGCCTCGTGGCCGCAGCGTGACGCCTCCATTGGCCGGCCGCCAGCCGCCGCTGCCACGAACGACGAGGCGCGCATGGTCGCGCAGCGTCCGGTACGCAACTACCCGCTGGTGATCGAAGCATCCGTGCCGGAAGCGCTGTTGACGAGCAATTGGTGGCGCAATCTGCGGCCTCTGGGCGCTATTGCGATGACCGGCATGCTGGGCGTCGCGCTGGCCTTTGCCACGGTGCTGCGCATCGTCCGCCAGCGCGAGCGCGATGCGGCCGAGGCACTTGCGCTGAAGGCCCAGGCCGATGCGGCCAACCAGGCCAAGTCGCGTTTCCTGGCGATGATGAGCCACGAGATCCGCACCCCGATGAACGGGATCGTCGGCATGTCCGAACTGCTGTTCGGCGCCGGATTGCCAGCGCCGCTGGATACGTATGCGCGCACCGTGCACCAGAGCGTGCTCGAGCTGCTGCGCACCATCAACGACATCCTCGACTTCTCGAAGGTCGAGTCCGGCAACCTGGAACTGCTGCCGCAGGCATTCGACCCGGTGCGCCACGCCGCGCAGCGGGTCGACTCGTACCGCATGAGCGCAGAGCGCAAGCGCCTGGCGATCGTGCTGCGACCGGGCGTGCTGCCATCGGCCGTCATGGCCGACCCCGATCGCATCGGCCAGGTACTGGGCAATTTGCTCAGCAACGCGATCAAGTTCACCCCTGCTGGCGGCGGCCCGATCGAATTGACCGTGGTGGCCCGGCGCGATCCCGACACGAGCGGCGGATGGCTGCTGCTATACCAGGTGAGCGATCACGGCATCGGCATCGACCCGGCTGCGCAGGCACGCCTGTTCCAGCCATTCAGCCAGGCCGACAACACCATCAGCCGTGTGTACGGCGGGACCGGCCTGGGACTGGCCATCTGCCGCCGCCTGGCCGACCTGATGGGTGGCAGTATCGACCTGGTCCCGCGCACCGGGCCGGGCGCGTGTTTTCGCCTGGTCGTGCCATGCAGCCTGGCGTCGGCGCCTGCGCCCGACACCATCGGCGCAGCCGGACTGCGGGCCACCGTGGGGACACCGCGCGTGCTCGTCGTCGAAGACACCGAGATCAACCGCGAACTGCTGCGCATCCTGCTTGAGAAACTCGGCTGCAGGGTCGACGAAGCAGTCAATGGCGCGGTCGCGCTGGCAGCGCTGGAAACCAGTGCCTACGACCTGGTGCTGATGGACTGCATGATGCCGGTACTCGACGGCTACGAAGCCTGCCGCCAGCTGCGCCAGCGCGAACACGCCACCGGCGCCCCGCGCATGGCCGTGGTGGCGCTGACCGCCAGCGCCATCGACGGCGACCGTGAACGCTGCCTCGCAGCCGGGATGGACGATTATCTGAGCAAGCCCTTCACGGCAGAGCAGCTGGGCGACCTCGTGCGGCGCTGGACGCAGCCGGTGCGCTGACGGGGCGCGGTCAGACGCTGCCCGCCCTGCCCGGCTTGTCGACGGCCAGCAGTCTGGCGATTACGCGGTTGCCGGCACGGACGCCATCAACAGGCGCACGGCGGCCTCGGCGGCGCGGAAATCGAAGCGCCGCAGCGGGTTCCATACACGGTCGAGTGTCACCGCTGGCAGCAGCGGCGCCAGCGCGGCCAGGCAGGCTTCGGCCTGTTCCAGCGCCTCGGCGTCAAGCGCTTCCAGCAAACTGGTCAGGTGCGCGTGCAGCACTGCCGGCGAGGCTGCCACGGGCGAGGCTGTCGGCGCAGGCGCAGGCGCAGGTCCAAGGTACTGTTCGATCGCACGCCGCGCCTGCGCCAGCACCTGCGTCAATGGCGCCAGGTCGACCGTGACGCCGTCGGCGCCCGGCTCGCGCATGGCGGCGTACAGCATCCGCTCGGCCTCGTGCGCGGCAACGCGCGTGGCAGGCAGGGCCAAGCTGGCAGCCACGCCAGCCAGTTTGTGGGCCAGTGCTGCCGCTTCGCCGGGCCGGCCGGCAGCCAGGCTCGCGCCGATCAGCGCCGCGCTGTCGCCATGCAGTTCGAGGAACTGGGCCAGATACTGGCGGTAGGCCGCGCCGTCCAGCCACAGGGCGAGTCCGGCAGTCACGTCGAGCGCGTCGTCGTCGACCTGTGCCGGCGGCGGGCCGGTCAGGGCGTCCGCACCGCCGCCCTCGCCGTCACTGCCACTTCCGCTTCCGCTCCCGCTTCCGCTTCCGCACAAGCGTCCAATCAGCGCGAGCATCGCCGGCACATCGAATGGCTTGCTCAGCACGTGGCACATGCCGGCCTCGAGCGCCGCCTCCTGCTGTTCCTTGAACGCCCCGGCAGTCAGTGCAATGACCGGCAGGCCGTCGAACTGCGGCATGCGGCGCAGCTGCCGGGTTGCCTCGATGCCGTCCATGACCGGCATCTGCACGTCCATCAACACGACGTCGGCCTGTTCCGGATGCGCCAGCAACCAGTCCAGTGCCTGCCTGCCATCGCCGACGCAGACGGTCTCGGCGCCCTGGTCGCGCAAGATGCGCTGGACCACCTCGCGGTTGATATCGCTGTCGTCGACAACCAGCACGCAGACGTCGCACAGAGTCTGGCCCGAGGGCGTGGCAGCCGCGCAGACGGCGGTAGCACTGGCTTCAGTGGACGCCTGCAGCGGCAGGCTGAAACTGAACACGCTGCCGCGTCCGGGCACACTGTCCACGACCAGCGCACCGCCCATCAGTGCAACCAGTTGACGGCAGATGGTCAGCCCCAGGCCCGTGCCACCGAAGCGCCGTGTGGTGGAACTGTCGGCCTGGGTGAATGGCGAAAAGATCGACTCCTGGGCGGCAGGGTCGATGCCGATGCCGGTGTCATGCACGCTGAACTGGAGTACCAGCGCGTCGCCGTCGCGCCGCAGCAAGGTGCAGTGCAGCGCCACCTGGCCATTGGGTGTGAACTTGACCGCATTGCCGGTGAGATTGAGCAGCACCTGCTCGAGCCGCAGTGCGTCCCCGAGCAGGATGCCGACGCCGGGCGGCGGCGTGTCGACGATCAGTTGCAGGTCCTTGCCCGCGGCACTGATGCGCATGCTGGTGGCGACCTTTTCCAGCAACTCGCCCAGGCAGAACGGCGCGGTTTCGATCAGCATGTGCCCGGCCTCGATCTTCGACACGTCGAGAATGTCATTGACGATGGCCAGCAGCGACTGGCCGGACACGCGGATATTGCGCACCATGCTGCGGGCGTCGGCGTCGATCGCACGCTGTTCGAGCAGATAGGCGAAACCCAGCACGGCATTGAGCGGCGAGCGGATCTCGTGGCTCATATTGGCCAGGAACTCAGCCTTGCTGCGGCTGGCCGCCTCGGCCGCATCGCGGGCCAGCAGCATCTCGGCCTCGGCGCTCTTTTGCGCCGAGATATCCTGCGCGAAGACGAGGGTCGCCGGGCCGTCCGCCAGCCGTACCTGCGCGGTGGTCTTGTAGACCGGCACGGAGGAACCCCATTTGCCCAGGCCGATTGCCTCGAAGTGCTGTTCGGCCGGGGTATCGGCCTCGATCAATGCCTCGTGCTGCGCCAGCCCGGCCAGCGACGGCGCAGCGATCATGGCGCGCCAGCGCAGCCCGGTCAAATCGTCCGTCGCGCCATAGCCGTGCAAGGCCCGGTAGCGCGGGTTGGAATAGATGAAGCGGCCGTGCCGCAGGATGGCGATGGCCAGCGGCGCGTCCTCGATCAGCGTGCGAAACCGCGCTTCGCTGTCATACACGCCCTGCATGGCGGCGCGTGCACGCGCCTGCTCGGCATCCTGGCGCGCCCACTGCGCACGCCTGCGCTGCACCACCGCCAGCGCCCCGCAGGCGCCAACTGCCAGCACGCCGAACAGCACGGCCAGCGTCATCGCCTGGCGCCGCAGCGGTGCGGCGACGGCGGCGGCGTCGCGGCTCAGGCCAATCACGAGCGGATAGTCCATCGCCAGCGCCGCTGGCGCAATCGTGGCCATGGCCATCACGCGCTCTTCGCCGGTAGTGTAGACCCGGCCTTCGAGTACGCCCGCCACCCGGCCGCTGCTGCGGTGGCGCTGGTAGAACGTACCCAGGCGGGCCAGGTTGATGCCGTCGATCTTTCCTTTCGGCGGGTAATTCAGCAATTGCCGGCCGCCGCCGTGGACCACCACGGCCCAGACGTCGGGCGCATACATGACGGTACGGAACTGGCCGGTAAAATATTCAGGGTCGAGCGTGGCAAGCACCAGGCCCGCGAAGCGCCCGGCGGCGTCCGGCACCATGCGCGCAACCGTCACCACCTGGTCGCCGCGGATCGAGCGAAACGGCTCGGCCACATACAAGGTGCGGCTGCTGGGGGCGCGCTGCACACCGGTGACATAGTCGCGCCGGGAAAAATCGTGCCCGTACAAATCGTGTTGACTGGCAGCGCGCACCCGCCCGTCGCGGTCGAACACCATCATCGTGCGCAGGCCCGGCATCGCGCCGACCAGCGCCGACAGACGACCGGCCAGCTCTGCCTCGGCAACGGTGCCATCCGGGGCGCTCAGGTAATCGCGCACTACACCCTCGAGCGCCACATTGGTGGCCACGAGATCGGTCTGGATATTGCTGGCCAACAGCGTGGTGAGCGACAGCAACCGGGCCCGCTCGCTGCTCTCGAGGCGCCCCACCTCGGTCAGCTGCAGATAAGCGAGACTGGCGCCGAGGAAGACCAGCGCTGTTGCCAGCATGGCGAACTCGACATATCGACGCCGCATGGTGGTTCCGGTGGGTAGGCGGATCATTTTTCTCATGCTACACCTGGCTGGCAAAAGTACAAGACGACGTGCGCGGATTGCAGCAACGACGCCGCGCTCCCAATCATCCCTCCATGTTGCATCACGGAAGGCATCCAGTGACATACGTCGTGACAAATCACAACACTGCGGTGAAAATAAATCGATTTATTCGTTTTATTTGAGTTATTCGTTTTCCTATGACATAAAATTGTTGCTGGTATGAATTAAACAGGTGGCGCGTCATGCTCGCCACGCCTTCAGCAGGAGTCTGTCATGCGCAATAATTTTCCGGTCACCGATGTCGAAATCGAACTGAGCGACACCGAAACGATCGTCTCGACCACGGATTTGCAAGGCAACATCACCTATGCAAATACGTACTTCATTGCCATCAGCGGCTACACCGAGGAAGAGCTGATCGGGGCGCCCCAGAACATCCTGCGCCATCCCGATATGCCGGTCGAGGCGTTTGCCGATATGTGGGCCACGATCCGCTCGGGCCGGTCCTGGACGGGCATGGTCAAGAACCGTTGCAAGAACGGCGACGCCTATTGGGTGATGGCCAACGCCACCCCGGTCATGGAAAACGGCAAGGCCGTCGGCTACATGTCGGTGCGCACGAAGCCGACGCGCGCCCAGATCACGGCGGCTGCCGAACTGTATCGCAACCTCAAGGCGGGTACCGCTGGTAATATCCGTCTTCAGCAAGGCATGGTGCGCGCGACCGGACTGCGCGGCTGGCTGGCGGCCGCGACCCATATGACGCTGCGCCGCCGCATCGCGCTGAACCTGACGGGCCAGTGCGCGATGCTGCTGCTGCTGATGGGCTTTCATCTGCTCGACGGCGCAGTCCGGTTCCCCCACCTGGAAACCCCGCTCGGCATATTGACCGGGGCTGCTGGCCTGTCGTTGCTGTACTTCTGGTACGCGTTACACGCGACCCTGCTGCGGCCGATGGAAGTGGCGCGCCAGGCCTGCCAGACCATGGCAGGAGGCGACCTGAGCGTCGAATTCAGCAGCAACCGGCAAGATGAAATGGGCCAGTTGACGCGGGCCATGCACCAGTTGCGCGTCAACCTGCAATCCATCGTGGGCGATGTGCGCACCAACTTCCAGCAAATCAGCTTGGCGACCGCAGAGATCGCGACCGGCAATATGGATCTGTCGGGACGCACCGAGTCCCAGGCCTCGGCGCTCGAAGAAACTGCGTCGAGCATGGAAGAGCTGGCCTCGACCGTGCAGCAAAACAGCGCCAGCGTCGGCCAGGCCAGCACCATGGCCGAAGCCGCCGATGGCACGGCCGTCAGCGGTGGCCTCATCGTCGGCGAAGTGATTGCCACGATGGACGAGATCTCCGAGGCATCGCGCAAGATCGGCGACATCATCGGCATCATCGAAAGCATCGCCTTCCAGACCAATATTCTGGCCCTGAATGCCGCCGTCGAAGCGGCCCGTGCCGGCGAAGAGGGGCGCGGGTTCGCCGTCGTCGCCAGCGAAGTGCGCAACCTGGCCCAGCGCAGCAACACCTCGGCGCAGGAGATCAAGCGGCTGATCGCCGCCTCGATCAGCAAGGTCGAGGCCGGCGCTGCCCTGGCCGTGCGCGCCGGGGAAACCACCCAGCAGGTGCAGGCCGCGGTGCGCAAGGTCAGCGGCCTGATGAACGAAATCGCCTCCGCCTCGCGCGAACAGGTGGCGGGCATTGGCCAGGTCAATGACGCCGTCACGCAAATGGACGGTGTGACGCAGCAGAACGCCGCGCTGGTAGAGCAATCGGCGGCGGCCGCCGCCGCCTTGCAGGAACAGACGCTCAAGGTCGTCCAGGCGCTGGCCGTGTTCAAGCTGGCCCGTAGTGCAGCGCCAGCGTCCATGCCAGCGATGCCGCCCCGCCGCTCGGCGGGCGTCAACCGCGCCGCCGCGCTGCAGCTGGCCCTGCCATGATCGGGACCGGTCGGCAAGCCCCGCCGGTCGCGCGTCCCGGTCTGAAGAAAGTCGCCGTCAAGCAGTTACGGCCAGGAATGTATGTGGAACAACTGTGCTGCTCGTGGATCGACACGCCATTCTGGCAATCGTCCTTCCTGATCGAATCGGCGGCGCAACTCGAGCGCATCGCGACCAGTCGCGCCGCCGAAGCCTGGATCGACACCGAGCGCGGACTCGATGTCGATTCCGCGCCAGAGGCGAGCGCCGCGGCGCCGGCCGCAGCGCGCGCCCCAGACGACAAGGTGTTTCGCTTCCGCCCCGCCCCGCGCGCCACGATGGACGACGAACTCGGCCGCGCCGCCGTGCTGCTCGACCAGTCGAAGCGCGCCCTGTTCGACATGTTCAACGAGGCGCGCATGGGCTGCGCGGTCGAGGTGCGCGACGCCATGCCGATGGTCGAATCCATCGCCGCCTCTGTGCTGCGCAACCCGGGCGCACTGATCGGCCTGGCGCGCCTGAAGACCGCCGACAACTATACCTACATGCATTCGGTGGCGGTCTGCGCCTTGATGATCGCGCTCGCGCGCCAGCTGGGACTCGACGACCATCTCGCCCGCGAACTGGGCCTGGCCGGACTGCTGCACGACGTCGGCAAGATGGCCGTCCCGGCCGAAGTGCTCAACAAACCGGGCAGCCTGACGGAAGACGAATTTTGCGTCGTGCGCAGCCACCCGGCGCAGGGCCACGCCATGCTTCTGGCCTCGCCCGGTGTTGGTCCGGTTGCGCTGGAAGTGTGCCTGCACCACCACGAGCGCCCGGATGGCCGGGGCTATCCGCACCGGTTGTCGGGTGACGAGCTGGGCCTGTATGCGCGCATGGGCGCGGTCTGCGATGTGTATGACGCCATCACGTCGAACCGCCCCTACAAGGCGGGCTGGTGCCCGGCCGATTCGCTGCGGCGCATGGCCGAATGGGCCCGCGCCGGGCAATTCGACGAAGCGGTGTTCGCCGCCTTCGTCAAATGCCTCGGTATCTATCCTGTGGGCACGCTGGTGCGCCTGCAATCGGGCCGTCTCGGCGTCGTCGTGGAACAGCCCTGTGGCAAATCGCTGCTGCTACCCAAGATCAAGGTGTTTTTCTCGACTCGCGCGCGGGCGTATATCCGGCCGGAGCTGATCGACCTGGGAGCGCCGGGCGCGCGCGATGCGATTGTCGGATGCGAGAACGCTGCCGAGTGGGGTTTGCGGGACATTGACCGGTACTGGCTTGGGGATGGCGTCGTGAAGGTGCCGTGAATGGTGTCAACCCATCAAGCGCTACACAAACTGAAACGATATTCCCGGCTGATGTAATTCGATAGATTCTCAGGAGTCACCGTTAGTTATAATTTAACTAATACGAATAATGACTCTGGGGACGCAATGAATGATTGGCAATGTGATTTGGTTCGGTATGACATGCGGCGACCATTCCTGAAGGAACAGTCGATTTGGGCGGTCTGGCTGTATCGTCAAGGACGCCGCATTGACCTCCGGTCTGCAGGCCCCGGCAAAAATTTTCAGACGACGCTGTACTGGCTGGCCTTTCGTGTCGTCGAAACGATGACGGGTGTCAGCCTGCCGAAATCTGCCACCATTGGTCCAGGCCTGCGGATCTGGCACTTCGGCAGTATCTTTATTCATCCCGATACGAAGATCGGCGCAAATTGTACGCTGCGCCAAGGGGTCACGATTGGTAACCGTCATGTCGATGGTCCCGTGCCCGTTCTTGGTGATGACGTCGAGATCGGCGCGTATGCGCAAATATTGGGTGGCGTCAAAATTGGCAACAACTGCCGCATCGGTGCCATGTCGGTCGTCCTGACGGATATGCCGGATGGCAGTACGGCAGTGGGCGCACCCGCGCGCCTGGTTTTCCAGCCTCAGGTGGACGTCCCGGCAAAGCAAGCCATTGCGGCTTGATCGCGTGGGGTCAGGTCCATGCATTTTTCCTGAAGTCCAGCCGGCAATCGTCACATGTAGCGGGCGTAAAAAAACAGCACCGGGATCAGATAAAGATTTGATCCCGGTGCTGTTGTTCTCTCCGGCTTTCGCCGTAACTACTTGAATTTATTGGTCGGGGCGAGAGGATTCGAACCTCCGACCCCGTGCACCCCATGCACGTACGCTACCAGGCTGCGCTACGCCCCGACTAGTCAATAATTATATCAGAGCCACAAAAAAAATCTTGCGATTTTGCCATACCCAGCGTGGCGGTATGGCCCGGCGCTGACTTCCGCTTACTTCCACTCTCCGCGCAACGTCATGACCTGCTGCTGCAGATACTCCGGCGTCGCCAGCTCCGGCGCCACTGGCGTGCCCACCGCCAGCGACAGTTGCGAGCGCATGCCGCGCGCGATGCGCCGGCCGAACAGATTGCCCTGGTCACGCGTGAACCAGCTGCCCCACAAGCCACGCAGCGCCATCGGGATCACCGGCACCTTGTTGCGCTCGACGATCTTGGTGATGCCGCTTCTGAACTCGCTCATCTCGCCCGTCTTGGTCAGGCGCCCTTCCGGGAAGATGCAGACCAGCTCGCCGTCATGCAGCGCGTGGGCAATGTCGACGAAAGCCTTTTCCATCGTCCACGGGTCTTCCTTGGCCGGCGCAATCGGAATCGCATTGACCGCGCGGAAAATCCAGCGCAGGAACGGCGTCTTGAAAATGCGGTGGTCCATCACGAAGCGGATCGGGCGCGGGCTGGCCGCGTTGATGACGATCGCATCGACGTAGCTCACGTGATTGCAGACCAGCACCGCCGGGCCGTCGGCCGGGATGTGCGAGGTGTCGATCATGCGCACGCGGTAGACGGTGTGGATCAGGATCCAGGCGAGGAAGCGCATCAGGAATTCCGGCACCAGTGAGAAGATGTAGATCGCCACCACCGCATTGAGCAGCGCCGTGGTCAGGAACAGTTCCGGAATCGTGAAGCCCTGCCCCAGCAGCAGGATCGCCACGCCGGCCGACGTCACCATGAAGATCGCATTGAGAATGTTCATACCGGCGATCGTGCGCGAGACGTGTTTCTGGTCGCAGCGCGTCTGGATCAGCGCGAACAGCGGCACGATGAAGAGGCCGCCGAACACGCCGATCATCACGAGGTCGAACAGGATGCGCAAGGCGCCCGGCTGGCCCAGCAGCGCCAGCCAGTCGACGATCGCCGTGCCCGCCGTGAAGCCCGAGCTGGCGAAATACAGGTCGATGCCAAACACCGACAGGCCGATCGAGCCGAACGGCACCAGACCGATCTCGACCTTGTGGCCCGACAGGCGTTCGCACAGCAGCGAGCCGGCGCCGATGCCGAGCGAGAATACAGTCAGCAGCAGCACGAACACGCTGTGGTCGCCGCGCAGGTAATCCTTGGAAAACACGGGGAACTGGGCCAGCAGCAGCGCGCCATAGAACCAGAACCACGAATTGCCCAGCATCGACAGGAACACAGTGCGGTTCTTGCGAGAGAACGCCAGATTGCGCCACGATTCGGCAATGATGTTACGGCTGATGCGCAGCTCGGGCACCGGGGCCGGCGATGGCGGGATACGCCAGCTGGCCAGCAGGCCCAGCACGGCAAACAGCACCGTGGCGCCAGCCACCAGCATGATGCCGCTCGGCCTGCCAACCAGCACCGCGCCGGCCACTTCGCCCAGCAGGATGCCGACGAACGTCCCCATCTCGACGACGCCATTGCCGCCGACCAGTTCATCGGGCTTCAGGTTTTGCGGCAGGTAGGCGTATTTGACGGGGCCGAACAGCGTCGAGTGCATGCCCATGCCGATCACGGCCGCAATCAAGAGCCACAGATTGTGCGTCATCCAGCCGAGACCAGCCACCAGCATGATCGCGATCTCGGCGATCTTGACGATGCGCGCGAGCCAGGCCTTGTCGAACTTGTCGGCCAGCTGGCCGGCCGTGGCGGAGAACACCACGTATGGCAGGATGAACAGGCCGGGGATCAGGTTGTTGATGAGCGAGGGGTCGAGCGTGGTCCAGTTCAGCGCGTCATAGGTCATCACGACCAGGAGTGCCGTCTTGAACAGGTTGTCGTTGAACGCGCCCAGGAACTGGGTCCAGAAAAAGGGGGCGAAACGGCGCTGGGTCAGCAGGGAGAATTGGCTTGGTTGGCGCATGCTGGAGGGCTCGGGTGACTAGGATGCCGTAATGTACAACGGCAAGCTCGACCGAACAAAGCATGTTTCTCATATTCATGCTTGCGTATTCGCATCTGATACCGAAGGTCGTGACCGGCGATACGAAACAGCCTGGAAGAATCACGCGGCACTACTCACGCGGCACTACCCAGTCCGCATGATGCGGGTGACCCTGAGCCAAGCGGCCACCCTGTGGTTCTGCGCTACTTACCCCAGCGATTCCAGGCGAATCCGCGTGACCTTGCCGATCACGGCCGGCATCGCCTCGATTCTAGCAATTGCTGCATCGATGCTCTTCTCCTGCGTCTGGTGCGTGAGCATGATGATGTCGATATTGGTCTGGTTGCCCGGCTCTTTCTGCAGCACGGCATCGATCGATATATTGCCGTCTGCCAGGATGCGCGTCAGGTCGGCCATCACGCCCAGCTGATCCTGCACGTGCACGCGCAGGTAGTAGCTCGTCGTGATGTCGGCCATCGGCATGATCGTCACGTCGCTCATCTGGTTCGGCTGGAACGCCAGGTGCGGCACGCGGCCGGACGGGTCCACGGTGGCCAGACGCGTCACATCGACCAGGTCGGCGATCACGGCCGACGCCGTCGGTTCTGCACCGGCGCCCTTGCCGTAGTACAGCGTGACGCCCAGGGCATCGGCATGCACCAGCACGGCGTTCATCGCGCCCTCGACGTTGGCGATCAGGCGCGCGGCCGGGATCAGGGTCGGGTGCACGCGCAGCTCGATGCCTTCGCCGGCGGCAGTCGTCGTGCGGCGGGTGATGCCCAGCAGCTTGATGCGGTAGCCCAGCTGTTCGGCGTAGCGGATGTCCACTGCCTGCAACTGGCTGATGCCTTCCACGTAGGCCTTGTCGAACTGCACCGGGATGCCGAAGGCAATCGCCGACATGATAGTCAGCTTGTGCGCGGCATCGACGCCTTCAATGTCGAAGGTTGGGTCGGCCTCGGCGTAACCCAGCGCCTGCGCCTGGGCCAGCACGGTGGCAAAGTCCAGGCCCTTGTCGCGCATCTCGGACAGGATGAAGTTGGTGGTGCCGTTGATGATGCCGGCCACCGATTCGATGCGGTTGGCGGTCAGGCCTTCGCGCAGCGCCTTGATGATCGGGATGCCGCCGGCCACGGCCGCCTCGAACGCAACGATCACGCCCTTCTCTTGTGCGGCGGCGAAAATCTCGTTGCCGTGCAGCGCCACCAGCGCCTTGTTGGCGGTGACGACATGCTTGCCGTTGGCAATGGCTTGCAGCACCAGTTCGCGCGACAGCTCGTAGCCGCCGATCAGCTCGACGACGATGTCGATATCGGGATGGTTCACCACGGCGAACGGATCGCTGACGACTTCCACGCCATCGCCGGTAACAGTGCGTGCGCGCTCGGTATTGCGCGCGGCGACCATCGTCACCTCGATGCCGCGGCCGGCGCGGCGGCGGATGTCTTCCTGATTGCGCTTAAGTACATTAAAGGTACCGGCACCAACGGTGCCGATGCCCAGCAGGCCAACTTGAATCGGTTTCATAAAATCTGTTTCTCGTGAGGTCTGGGCGCGACGCGCTGGATCAGGCGTGGCGCCGTCGGTAACCGTCGAGGAAGCGCGCAATGCGTCCGCAAGCGTCGGTCAGGTCGTCGGAATTAGGCAGGAACACCAGCCGGAAATGGTCCGGGGCAATCCAGTTGAAGCCGGTGCCTTGCACCAGCAGCACTTTTTCCTCGGTCAGCAGTTCACAAATGAACTGCTGGTCGTCCGTGATCGGGTACATCTTCGGATCGAGGCGCGGGAACATGTAGAGCGCAGCTTTTGGCTTCACGCAGGACACGCCCGGTATATCGGTAAGCAATTTATAGGCGAGATCGCGCTGCCGGAGCAGGCGCCCGCCCGGGCCCACCAGGTCATTGATGCTCTGGTGGCCGCCGAGCGCGGTCTGGATCGCGAACTGGCCCGGCGCGTTGGCGCACAGGCGCATCGACGCCAGCATGTTGAGGCCATCGATATAGCCCTTGGCATGGCGCTTTTCGCCCGACACCACCATCCAGCCGGCGCGGTAGCCGCACGAGCGGTAGTTCTTCGACAGGCCGTTCAGCGTCACGAACAGCACATCGTCGGCCAGCGACGCCATCGAGACGTGCTCGGCCATGTCGTACAGCGTCTTGTCGTAGATTTCGTCGGCGTAGATGATCAGCTGGTGCTGGCGCGCCAGTTCGATGATCTCGAGCAGCACTTCTCGCGGATACAGCGCGCCGGTGGGATTGTTCGGGTTGATGACGACGATGGCGCGCGTGTTTGGCGTGATCTTGCTGCGCATGTCGGCGATGTCGGGCATCCAGCCGGCGCCTTCGTCGCAGATGTAGTGGCGCGGCGCCCCACCGGCCAGGCTCACGGCGGCGGTCCACAGCGGATAGTCGGGCGCCGGCACCAGCACTTCGTCGCCATTGTTGAGCAAACCCTGCATCGACATGACGATCAGTTCGGACGCCCCGTTGCCCAGGTAGATGTCGTCGATCGTCACCCCGGTGATGTTTTTCTCTTGCGTGTAGTGCATGACCGCCTTGCGCGGCGCGAACATGCCTTTGCTGTCCGTATAGCCGGCCGCGCCATGCATATTGCGGATCATGTCGCTGACGATCTCGTCCGGCGCATCGAAGCCGAACACGGCGAGGTTGCCGATATTGAGCTTGATGATCTTCTGGCCGTCTTCTTCCATCTGGCGCGCCTGCTCCAGGGCCGGTCCGCGGATCTCGTAGCAGACGTCGTCGAGCTTGTTCGATTTGGCAATCGGTCGCACAGTATCCCCTGGAAAATCGCCTGCACTGTTGCAGTGCGCAAAAATACCATTCTGCCCAAAGCGCACGGTTTAGGCAACCTTGCCGATCCGGTTACAATGGGCATCCGCACAGTCACCGCTAACCAGCGTCCACTTCGCCTATCGCCATGAAGCTCCATTCCGACAATACCCAGCAATACCAGACCGTTACCGGCGTCGATGCCAGTGGCGTCGAGATCAATGCCCAGCGTTACGATTACAGCCTGACGCTGCTGCCGGAGGTTCCGCCGCGTCCCTGGAACGTGACCGATTTCGACCAGCTCACCGCCGCCCACTTCGATGAACTGGCGCAGGACGCGCCGGACGTCGTGATCCTCGGCACCGGCCCGCGCCAGCGCTTCGTACATCCGCGCCTGGTCACCAGCCTGTCGAGCCGGCACATCGGCGTGGAAAGCATGGACAACGGCGCCGCCTGCCGCACGTACAACGTACTGATGGGCGAAGGTCGCAAGGTCACGCTGGCCCTGATCCTCGAACGCACCGCCTGAATCGCTACAAGGGCGGTTCAACAAGGCTGCAAACGTTTCAATCGGGGTAAATATTGCGATTCTGCCCACAAGAGTACTAGCGGCGGATAGCACCGACGGATTATCATGAGGTGCCGCTCCCCGCCATGGCGCGCCGGGAGGGTCACCTGCAGCTGCGCTGCGACCGTCAGGAGAAACCCGTGGCCGAGAGCCAACTTGCAACCTTTGCCCCCTTCACTGCCCCGATGACGGGCGAGAAACCGTTCGAACTGCTCGGCCGTCCCGCCAAGTACACGGTGCTGTACTTTTACCCCAAGGACAATACCCCTGGCTGCACCACCGAGAGCATCGCCTTTCGTGAAGCCTATCCCGAGTTCCAGGCACTGGGCGCCGACATCTACGGCTTGTCCCGCGATTCGCTGCGCTCGCACGAGAACTTCAAATCCAAGCTCGGCCTGCCATTCGAGCTGATCTCGGACGCCGATGAAGCCGTGTGCACGCAGTTCGACGTCATGAAGATGAAGAACATGTATGGCAAGAAAGTACGGGGGGTCGAGCGCAGTACGTTTGTCATTGACGCTCAAGGCCGATTGGTGAAAGAATGGCGTGGCGTGAAGGTCAGTGACCATGTGACTGAAGTGCTGGAATTTCTGAAGAGCCAGCCCTGACAATGGATGGCTCCAGTTTGTTCAACCTGCTGGATCGCTGCCACTTATTTTGAGTCGACTTGTAATTCAACCTGTCCTGCATCTGCACTATCCCCCACCCGGTTGCCCGCCGGGCCGGCGCATTTCCCGGCTCGGCCGTGTTGCAACAGTTCAACCGCAATTCCCCTTATCCCTGTTTAGTCGCGTCATCTCGTGCGCCAGCGCCATGTGGCCCGCGCGCGCACGGTCTTCCAGACTTTTTTTAGATTGAGAACCTGATGCCACTGCCAAAAATACCGAATGAACCAGCAACCATGCTGCTGGTCAAAGATTACCCCAAGGCCGAACCCGGTCGTTCGCCGGTGCATTCGATCTCGGCCAAGCCCGATCCTGAAGTCGATGACCTGATCAGCGGTCAAGCCGTGCCAACACCGAAGTCGCGCGCACGCCGCAAAGCGCAGGACACCCTCGCCGCTGCGCAAGCACCCGTGCGTGCTGCGCCGGTTGCCGAAGTCAAGCCGCAGGCTGCTCCCGAAGCTGCACCAAAAGCTGCACCTCAAGCTGCACCCCAAGCTGCACCTCAGGCACCGAACGTTGCCCCGATCTCGGCCAAGCTGCGCGAGCAGGATGCCGAACAGCTGCATTCCGCCAAGCAAAAGCCCGTGGAAGCGCCAGTCAAGTCGTCCACGAGCCGCAAGGCCGATCGCTCAGGCCTGACCAAGGTGTTCGTGCTCGACACCAACGTGCTGATGCATGACCCAAGCTCGCTGTTCCGTTTCGAGGAACACGACGTCTATCTGCCGATGATGACGCTCGAGGAACTCGACAACCACAAGAAGGGCATGTCCGAAGTGGCGCGCAATGCACGCCAGGTGTCGCGCACGCTCGACGCGCTGATCGCCAACGTCGACGACGATGCGATCGAGTCCGGCATTCCGCTGTCCAAGCTGGGTAACAAGGATGCCAAGGGGCGCCTGCTGTTCCAGACCCGGCTGACGAGCGCGCCGCTGCCGGAAGGCCTGCCGGAAGGCAAAGCCGACAACCAGATCCTGGGCGTCGTGCGCGCACTCGAGCAGCAGCAGGCGGGCCGTGCGATCGTGTTGGTGTCGAAAGACATCAATATGCGCATCAAGGCGCGCGCCATCGGCTTGCCGGCTGAAGACTACTTCAACGACCACGTGCTGGAAGACAGCGACCTGCTGTACTCGGGCATCGTCCAGCTGCCGGACAATTTCTGGGACACGCACGGCAAGGACGTCGAATCGTGGCAGGAAAACAAGAACGGCAACTCGGCGACCTATTACCGCGTCACCGGTCCGCTGATCCCGACCTTGCTGGCGAACCAGTTCGTCTACATGGAGCCGAAGGATGGCCAGTCGCCGCTGTACGCCCAGGTCAAGCAGATCGACGGCAAGACCGCCGTGCTGCAAACCCTGCGCGACTATAGCCACAACAAGAACAATGTGTGGGGCATCACGGCGCGCAACCGCGAGCAGAACTTCGCACTGAACCTGTTGATGAATCCGGAGTGCGACTTCGTCACGCTGCTGGGTCAGGCCGGTACCGGCAAGACCCTGCTGGCCCTGGCCGCCGGCCTGGCGCAAGTGCTCGAAACCAAGCTCTACAACGAGATCATCGTCACCCGCGTGACAGTGCCGGTCGGTGAAGACATCGGTTTCCTGCCAGGTACCGAGGAAGAGAAAATGTCGCCATGGATGGGTGCATTCGACGACAACCTCGAAGTGCTGATGAAGTCCGACGGCGATGCCGGCGACTGGGGCCGCGCGGCAACGCAGGACCTGATCCGCTCGCGCATCAAGATCAAGTCGCTCAACTTCATGCGCGGCCGCACCTTCGTCAACAAGTTCCTCATCATCGACGAAGCGCAGAACCTGACGCCCAAGCAGATGAAGACGCTGGTCACGCGCGCCGGTCCTGGCACCAAGATCCTGTGCCTGGGTAATATCGCGCAGATCGACACGCCGTATCTCACTGAAGGCTCGAGCGGCCTGACCTATGTGGTCGACCGTTTCAAGGGCTGGAACCACGGTGGCCACGTCACGCTGGCACGCGGCGAACGCTCGCGCCTGGCCGACCACGCCAGCGACGTGCTGTAACAAGTTTTGCCTCCTGCCTCGTGCAGGCGGAGTGTCCGAACGCCCGCCCTCACCGGCGGGCGTTTTTTTTGGCGCAGCATTTCGGGGTCATCAGTGCGCCAAGGATGACAAACCCGCTATGATCGAAGCTATATAGAATTGTCCCGAGATCACTGGCAGGAAACGCATCATGAAATTTCGTTTTTGGGGAGTCCGCGGGTCGATTCCGTCCCCGGGGCCGCGCACGGCGCGCTATGGCGGCAACACGACCTGCATCGAAGTGCGCACCGATGACGACACGCTGATCGTGCTCGATGGCGGCACCGGCCTGTTCCCGCTGGCACAGCACCTGCTGGCCCGCCCGCCCGTTCATGCCAATATCTTCATCACGCACAGCCACTGGGATCACATCCATGGCCTGCCCTTTTTCACGCCACTGTTCGTCAAGGGCAGCCGCGTGCGCCTGCACGGTGCGCACGATCCGGTGACGGGCCGCGGCATCGAGCATGTGATGGGCGTGCAGCTGCAAAACAGCTATTTCCCGGTCGGCGAAACGGACATGAGCGCCACCATCGAGTACTGCACGCTGACGATCGGTGAGCCACTTGCGCTCGGCGATGCGCTGGTCGCGAACGTGGTGACGAACCACCCGGTCACCAATCTCGGCTACCGCATCGACTGCAACGGCAAGTCGCTGTTCTTCACGGGGGACCACGAGCCCTGGTACAACCCGCATCCGACCGGGCACCCCCAGCACGCGGTGGCCGAAACGCAGATGCGCGAGGCCGAACGCCGTATGGACGCCGTGATGGCCGGCGCGGACGCGCTGATCGTCGATTGCTCGTACACGCGCGACGAATACCCGTCCAAGCAGGGCTGGGGCCATGGCACCTTCGACGGCGCCATCGCGATGGCGCTGCGGGTTGGCGCGCGCACGCTGTACTGCACGCACCACGAACCGACCCGCGGCGACGATGAACTCGAGGCGGCATTTGCCGACGTAATGGCGCGCCACGCCAGCTGCCTGGGCGAGCTGAAGGTACTGCTGGCCTACGAAGGCCTCGCCGTCGATCTCGGCTAGCCGACGTCACGCGCACGCTCACCTGTCAATTCTGTCAGGATAGCGGGCGCTCGTTCGGGCGTAGAATGATGTGCGGCTGTCAATACCGAACAGCCACTCTACCGAGCCTGCCACCATGCCCTTTCCGCTGACATCACTCCTCACCTCGTGCGCTGCCGCTCTGTTGCTGGCCGCTTGCACCACCTCTGCCCCTACCAGCCCTACCCCTGACGGCGCGAAGACGGCAAACGTGCGCGAAGAACGCACCACTCCGATTGGCACCTACCTGCCGCGCAAGAAAGGCCAGACGGCCAACAACGCAGGCACCGTCAGCGAGGTCGAGCGCGAGAACATGAAAAATTCCAGCGTGGGCACGGGCGCGATGACGCAGCACTAAAAAGAAAACGGCGCCAATGGCGCCGTTTCCAATCGCGATCAAGCCACGATTACATGATCTTGGTGCCGATCCACCAGGCCACCGCCGCCATGAAGGCCGACGCGGGAATCGTGAAGATCCATGCCCACACGATATTGCCGGCCACGCCCCAGCGCACGGCCGAAGTCTTGCGCGCAGCGCCCACGCCGACGATGGCGCCGGTGATCGTGTGCGTCGTCGACACCGGAATGCCGAACGCGCTCGACAGCAGCAGCGTGACCGCACCGCCGGTCTCGGCGCAGAAACCGCCGACCGGCTTGAGCTTGGTGATCTTCTGGCCCATGGTCTTGACGATGCGCCAGCCGCCGAACAGCGTGCCGAACGCGATCGCCGCGTAGCACGAGATGATCACCCAGGCCGGTGGATACTCTGCCGTCGCGCTCGTATAACCGGCGGCGATCAGGAGCATCCAGATGATGCCCATCGTCTTTTGCGCGTCGTTGCCGCCGTGGCCCAGCGAATACGCCGCGGCCGACACCAGTTGCAGCTTGCGGAACAGGTTATCGACCTTTCTGGGCGTGGACTTCACGAAGATCCAGGCCACCATCAGCATGATGATTGAGCCCAGCACAAAGCCCAGCAGTGGTGCAACGACGATGAACGCCACGGTCTTGATCAGGCCACCCGAGATCAGCGAGCCGGTGCCCGCTTTCGCCACGGCCGCGCCCACCAGGCCGCCGATCAGCGCGTGTGACGACGACGAGGGAATGCCGTAGTACCAGGTGATGACGTTCCACGAGATCGCCCCGACCAGGGCGCCGAAGATCACGTAATGGTCGACCACGTGCGGGTCGATCGTGCCCTTGCCGATGGTTTGGGCGACCTTCATGTTGACCACGAAGATCGCGATGAAGTTGAAGAATGCCGCCATTGCGACGGCGTGCTGGGGTTTCAGGACCCCGGTCGAGACCACGGTGGCAATCGAGTTTGCCGAATCGTGAAAACCGTTCATGAAGTCGAATACCAGTGCCAGGAGCACGAGCATTCCCAGCACGTAGATGCTGATGTTGAGATTATCCATGGTTATGCAGGCCGCGACGCTTACGCGTTCTCGACGATGATGCCTTCGATGATGTTGGCCACGTCTTCGCAGCGATCGGTCACCGTCTCGAGAATCTCGTAGATGGCCTTCATCTTGATCAGGTTGCGCACGTCCGGCTCGTCGCGGAACAGCTTGGACATCGCCGCGCGCATCACGTGGTCGGCATCCGATTCCAGGCGGTCGATCTCTTCGCACAGCGCGACCATCTTGGCGGCATTGTCCATATTGTGCAGCAGCGAGACGGCTTCCTGCACCTTCAGGCAGCAGGCCAGGCACAGCTCGGCCAGGCGTTTGGCTTCCGGCGTCACGGCTTGCAGGTCGTACAGCGAAATCGTCTGGGCCGCGTCTTCCATCATGTCCAGGATGTCGTCCATGCGCGTGATCAGCTTATGGATATCGTCGCGGTCGATCGGCGTGATGAAGCTCTTGTGCAGCAGGTCCACCGTGGCATAGGTGATCTTGTCAGCCTGCTTTTCGATCGTCTCGATCGCATGGGTGCGGGTTTCGAGGTCGTCGAAATTGGTCATCAGGCTGACCATTTCCTGCGCCCCTTTGACGCACAAGGCGGCGTGCTGATTGAAAAGATCGAAAAACTTGCCCTCGGTGGGCATGAAACGTCCAAACATAGATTCTCCGTATTGACTCTCTGGGATTACGCGGTCGCGCCGGGAATGCGGCCACGCGTAAAGGCGGCCATTAAAACATCAATGGCCGCCTTGGTGTTACTACAAATGGTTATTTAGTCACCCTGATACACAGACAGGTTGCCGCTGTAATTGCCGAACTTGGTGTACTGACCGATCCAGGTCAGGCGGATGGCGCCAATCGGGCCGTTACGCTGCTTGCCGATAATGATCTCGGCCGTGCCCTTGTCGGGCGAATCGGGGTTGTAGACCTCGTCGCGGTACAGGAAGATGATGACGTCGGCATCCTGCTCGATTGCGCCGGATTCGCGCAAGTCGGACATCACGGGGCGCTTGTTCGGCCGTTGTTCCAGCGAGCGGTTCAGCTGCGACAGGGCCACCACCGGGCACTGCAGCTCTTTGGCCAGGCCCTTGAGCGACCGTGAAATCTCTGAAATTTCAGCCGTGCGGTTGTCACCCGGCTGGCTACCCTGCATCAGTTGCAGGTAGTCGACGATGATCAGGCCGAGCTTGCCGCACTGGCGCGCCAGGCGCCGCGCGCGTGCGCGCATCTCGATCGGGTTCAGCGCCGGCGTTTCGTCGATGTACAGCTGGGCATCGTTCATCTTCTGGATGGCGTGCGTCAGGCGCGGCCAGTCCTCGTCGTTCAGGCGGCCCGTACGCAGGCGGTGCTGATCGAGCTGACCGACCGAACCCAGCATACGCATCGCCAGCTGGGTGCCACCCATCTCCATCGAGAAGATCGCGACCGGCAGACCCGCTTCAATGGCAACGTTCTCGCCAATATTGACCGAGAACGCCGTCTTGCCCATCGACGGACGGCCGGCAACGATGACGAGGTCGCCCGGCTGCAGACCCGACGTCATGCGGTCGAGGTCGATGAAGCCGGTTGGCACGCCGGTGATTTCGCCCTGGTTTTCGCGGCTGTAGAGCTCGTCGATGCGCTCGACGACCTGCGTGAGCAGCGGCTGGATCGGATTCCAGCCCTGCTGGCCGCGCGAGCCGGATTCGGCAATCGCAAAGATCTTGGACTCGGCTTCGTCGAGCATCTGCTTGACTTCCTTGCCCTGCGGGTTGAACGCATTGCCCGAGATTTCATCGGCCACCGTGATCAGCTTGCGCAGGATGCCGCGGTCGCGCACGATCTCGGCGTAGCGCCGGATATTCGCGGCGGACGGCGTGTTCTGCGCCATCGCGTTCAGGTACTGCAGGCCGCCCACGTCATCGGCCTTGCCGAGCTGGTTGCAGGCCTCGTAGACGGTGATCACGTCGGCGGGTTTGCCGCCGTTGATCAGGCGCACCATCTGTTCGAAGATGATGCGGTGGTCGTAGCGGTAGAAGTCTTCCGCATTCATGAAGTCGGCGATACGGTCCCACGCGGCGTTATCGCGCAGCAGGCCGCCAATGACGGATTGCTCGGCTTCGATGGAGTGCGGGGGGATGCGCAGGGCGTCGAGTTGCGGATCTGGAGATGCTGCGTTCATGGGCGGGATTATACCTTTTCCAGTCCTGTGACTGACATGGTTGGAAAGCCGAAAAGCAAAAAAGCCGGGCGAACCCGGCTTTTTCAGAACTGCGTGCTCAGCACATGTACAACGTGTGCTTAGGCAGCTTCGCCCACAACAGCGACGGTGATTTCCGACACGACGTCGGTGTGCAGAGCGACTGCAACCGGGAATTCGCCGGTGGTTTTCAAAGGGCCGGTCGGCAGGCGCACTTGCGACTTCTCGACAGCGAAACCTTGCTTGGTCAGCGCTTCGGCGATGTCGAAGTTGGTGACCGAACCGAACAGACGGCCATCAACGCCGGCCTTCTGGCCGATGGTGACGGTCATGCCGCTCAGCTTGTCGCCTTCGGCCTGGGCAGCCGACAGCTTTTCAGCTGCTGCTTTTTCCAGTTCAGCGCGCTTGGCTTCGAACTCGGCGACGGCGCCGGCGGTAGCGCGGCGTGCCATCTTTTGTGGGATCAGGAAGTTACGTGCGTAACCGTCCTTGACCTTGACGACGTCGCCCAGGTTGCCGACGTTGACTACTTTTTCCAACAGAATGATTTGCATAGTGATCTCCAGATGTCTGACTGTCGTGACCGACGATTAACCGTGGTGCAGGTCGGTGTACGGCAGCAGCGCAAGGTAGCGTGCGCGCTTGATCGCGGTGTCGACCTGACGCTGGTAGTGCGCCTTGGTGCCGGTCAGACGTGCTGGCATGATCTTGCCGTTTTCCTGGACGAAGTCCTTCAGGGTGTCGACGTCCTTGTAGTCCACCTGCTCAACGCCAGCGGCGGTGAAGCGGCAGAATTTCTTGCGCTTGAACAGCGGGTTTTGCTGTTTGCGCTTCTCTTTGAGTTTCGCTTTGTTTTTGTCGAACTTTTTACCGAATGCCATTTGAGGCTCCTGTATCTAAATTGCCGGGTTAAGCGGCACTGAAATCAATGATGTGAAACACCAGGGCTTTGCTGTTGCGATTTTTCCGTGCAAGAAATCCGTTGAACCTGTAGCTGGCGCCCAATTCGGCGCTGGCAAACCTGCCCGAAATCTCACCCGCGGCGAACGCGGGGACTTCGAACGCGACCGACCTTTCGACTCCGGCCTCTTCCTGCTGCGATTCGTGCATCAGGACGGCTGAAACGATTGGCACACCGGCCGGGGTGTAACGCAGTACGTCGCGCTCGGCGATGGTCGCCATGAGCTGGAGGTGGTTTGCGTTATGCACCCGGTGTTACTGGTTACTACGAATAACTGGGAAAAACTTAAGCAGCAGCAGGCGCTGGCGCAGCGGCTGGAGCGGCTGCTGGCGCAGCGGCTTCGGCACGGTGGCTCTTGGCTGCGTCTTCGCGCTGCACCGATTTCATCATCGGCGACGGTGCGGTTTCAGCTTTTTTCAGCTTGACGGTCAGGTGACGCAGAACCGCATCATTGAACTTGAATGCAGTTTCCAGCTCGACCAGGGTCTCGTTGTCGCATTCGATGTTCAGGCAGATGTAGTGTGCTTTTGGCAGCTTCTGGATCTGGTACGCCATCTGGCGGCGGCCCCAGTCTTCAACGCGATGGATGTTACCGCCGCGGCTGGTCACCGTGGTCTTGTAACGCTCGATCATCGCCGGGACTTGTTCGCTCTGGTCCGGATGGACGATAAAAACGATTTCATAATGACGCATGCATTACTCCTTGAGGACGTTTAACAAATGCCCACCTCGGCGTCAAGACGAGTGTGGGAAGGGAAAGCCGGCAATTATAACCTGAATATCGGTGACTTGGAAACCCCCGATGATGCGTTATCGCCTCGATTGACGCTGCATTTGGCATATCTGACTCGACAATTCCAGCGTTTTGACGGCTATTTGCACCCTGAATCACGATTTTCGCGATATTTTTCGCGTTTCCCCTTGCGCGCGCGAGAATACTGTACAAAAATACAGGTTACATACATAACCGGTTGCTGTAACACATTTATGCTAAAGCTCACTGCACGGCAAGAACAGATCCTGAACCTGATCAAGGAAGCGATCGAGAACACCGGTTTCCCCCCAACCCGGGCTGAAATCGCTTCTGAATTGGGTTTCCGCTCGGCCAATGCGGCTGAAGAACATCTGCAAGCACTGGCGCGCAAGGGCGCCATCGAAATTTCGCCGGGCACGTCGCGCGGCATTCGCCTCATTGGCGCAAGCGTCGAGGCGATCCCGATGCCGCCACCGTCGTTCATGTCGCTGCCGCTGGTCGGGCGCGTCGCGGCGGGTAATCCGATCCTCGCGCAAGAGCACGTCGAAGCCACCTACAACGTCGACGCGGCCATGTTCGCTGCGCGGCCCGATTTTTTGCTGAAGGTCAAAGGCTGGTCGATGCGCGATGCCGGCATCATGGATGGCGACTTTTTGGCGGTCAAGAAAATCGACAGCGCCAAGAACGGCCAGATCGTGGTTGCACGCCTGGGCGACGAAGTCACGGTCAAGCGCTATCGCAAGACGGGCGATCTGGTCGAACTGCTGCCGGAGAACCCCGACTTCGACATCATTGCCGTCTCGCCGGACGAAGAGTTCGCGCTCGAAGGCCTGGCTGTCGGCCTGATGCGTAGCTGGAACTGATGTAACGGCGCTGGCCTCCACGGCCGGCGCCTGTTTTACCCGGCCTTGCCCTACCCGGCATTGCTTAGTTCGACGCCTTCTTCACCACTGCATTGTGCTGGTTGATGAATGCCTCGGTGGCACTGCGCCACGCTGCAAAATCCGCCAGGATCATCTTTGAATTGACCTTTGCGCCTTCCGCGATATTCTGCCGCACCTGTTCCAGGTAGGCTGCCGAGGCGTCCGCCTCCTGCTTGTTCATCAGCTTGGCGATATCGGCCGGGATCTTCTTCGTCAGCGGCGACTGCGCGTTCAGATTCGTCACCATCTTGTTGTAACAATCCTGCCAGCCCGTCACCAGCTTGTTGACCCGATCGATCTCGTCGTTCACTTTCGATACCGCCGGGATGCGCGGTGACGGGCAGCGGTATTCGCCCGACTGCAGCTCGGCGCCGTCGTAGCCCTTGATCCAGTAATCGATCTCGGCGCGTTTGGTCACGCGCTGCTGCATGACGACCAGCGATTCGGCCGCGACCTTGTTGCCCTTGGCTGCCGACTTCTCGAACAATGCACTGGCCGCCGCTTCGTCGACGGTACCCGCTTCGCCATACCAGTACATCTGGCCCAGTTGCTGCTGAGCTTGTGCATTGCCGGCATTGGCCAGCTTGGTGTACAGCTTGAGCGCGCCCGCGTAATCCTTCTTTTCGAACAGCGCATTGGCGTCTTCCAGCTCGCCCGCATAGGCGGTGTTGGCAATAGTCAGAGAAAGGCAGAGCAGGAAACGTTTCATGGGCATCCGAAGAAAATGACAAGCTGACGATGGGGTATCATAGCCCCCTTTTACAGCGGGACTCAACCGTAAAAATGACAAGGCCGGCATCGCGCCGGCCTTCTTTGCATGGCTTTACGCTGACTTACGCGTCCAGCGCCTGGCGGAAGTCTTCGACCAGGTCGTCGGTATCCTCGATGCCCACCGACACGCGAATCAGCGACTCGGCAATGCCCATGCTGGCGCGGCGCTCGGCGCCCATTTCGAAGAAGATCGTGTGCGCCACCGGAATGACCAGCGTCCGGTTATCACCCAGGTTCGAGGCAGGAATCGCCAGCTGCAGGCGGTTGAGGTAATCGAACGGATCGATGGCCTCGTGCAGCTCAAAGCTGAGCAGCGAACCACCGGCGCGGAACAGCGACATGACGATACCGTGCTGTGGATGCGACGCCAGGCCCGGATAGTGGACCTTCGCCACGCGCTCATCTGCCTCGAGCATTGTGGCCAGCGCCAGTGCATTGGCGCAGGTACGGGTCATGCGCAGCGCCAGCGTCTCGGCGCCAACAGCGATGTGATGCGCCGCTTCCGGCCCGAGCGAGGCGCCGAAGTCGCGCAGCGCTTTCGCGCGCAGCTGCGCCATGCCCTGGGCGTGCGCCGGCTGCTTGCGAAAGTTCGGTGCGATGTTCGGATACGCGCTCCAGTCGAACAGGCCGGTATCGGTCAGCGCGCCGCCCAGCGCGATGCCATGGCCGCCAATCGACTTGGTCAGCGAATTGACCACCAGCCCGGCGCCCACGCTTTTCGGGCGGAACAGCCATGGCGACGTCATCGTGTTGTCGACCACGTACAGGATGCCCCGCTCACGGCACAGCTCGCCGATGCGGGCCAGGTCCGCCACTTGCGTGCGCGGATTGGCGATCGTCTCGACAAACACCATGCGCGTGTTCGGTGTCAGGGCCGCTTCGACTTGCGCCACGTCGGTGGGATCGACAAAGGCAACATCGACGCCCTGCCCCGCCACCGTCTGCCACAGGCTGTTGGTATTGCCAAACAGGAAGCTCGACGAAACGATGGCGTCGCCTGCTTTGAGCAGCGCCTGGAACAGCGCGCCGATGGCCGCCATGCCGGTGCCGAAGCACAGCGTGGCGACGCCATCTTCCATCTTGCTGACCTTGTCCTCGAGCGCGCTGATGGTGGGATTGCCCTGGCGACCATAACGGAAGCCCGGCTCCTTGCCCTGGAACACGGAGGCCAGCTGACGCGCGTCCGTGTAGCCGAACGCGACCGACGTGTGGATCGGCTTGTGCAGCGAACCGTGCTCGATCGGCTTGTGCCGGTCGTTGTGCAGGATCGTCGTGGTAAAGCCGTAGGTCTTTTTCTCGCTCATGCTTACTCGGCTGGAACGGCAGGGTTCAGATTCAGTTGGGTGCGGACCTGGTCTTCATCCTTGGCAGCAGGATTGTGACGCGCGGTTTCCTGGCGATCGAGGTATTCCGGGGTCACGTCGCCCGTCACGTAGATGCCGTCGAAGCACGATGCCTCGAAGTTCTTCAGTGCCGGATTGACGTCCGAAATCGAACGCTTGAGGGCGTCGATGTCCTGGTAGATCACGCGATCGGCCGTGATCTCGCGGCAGACTTCTTCGGTCGTGCGGCCGTACGCGATCAGCTCGTCGCGGGTCGGCATGTCGATGCCGTACACGTTCGGGTACAGCACCGGCGGCGCGGCCGACGCAAAGTACACCTTGCGCGCGCCGGCCTCACGGGCCATCTGCACGATCTCGCGGCTGGTGGTGCCGCGCACGATCGAGTCGTCGACCAGCAGCACGTTCTTGTCCTTGAATTCGGAAATGATCGCGTTGAGCTTCTGGCGCACCGATTTCTTGCGCATGCCCTGACCCGGCATGATGAAGGTGCGGCCGATGTAGCGGTTCTTGATGAAGCCTTCACGGTATTCGACGCCCAGTTTCAGCGCCAGCTGGATGGCGGCCGGACGCGACGAATCGGGAATCGGCATGACGACGTCGATGTCTTCGACCGGGATTTCACTGAGCACCTTGTCGGCCAGGTATTCACCCATGCGCAGGCGCGTGGCGTAGACCGAGGCGCCGTCGATCACCGAGTCCGGACGGGCCAGGTAGACGAATTCGAACGCGCACGGGTTCAGCGACGGGTTCTCGGCGCACTGGCGCTCGGACAGCTTGCCATCGTTGGTGATGAAGACCGCTTCGCCCGGCGCGATGTCGCGCATGAAGCGGAAGCCCAGGCCCTCGAGGGCGACCGACTCGCTGGCCACCAGGTATTCGTTGCCGTTTTCGGTTTCATTCACGCCCAGGCACAGCGGACGGATGCCGAACGGATCGCGGAAGGCCAGCATGCCATGGCCGGCGATCTGCGCAACGACAGCGTAGGCGCCACGCACGCGGCGGTGCACAACAGCAACCGCCTTGAAGATCGCGTCGGCGTCGAGCGAGAAGCCATCGGCTGCTTCCTGGATTTCGTGGGCCAGCACGTTGAGCAGCACCTCGGAATCGGAGTCGGTGTTGATGTGGCGGCGGTCGTTGCGGAACAGCTCATCCCTGAGCTGGGCCTGGTTGGTCAGGTTACCGTTGTGCGCGAGCGTGATGCCGAATGGCGCGTTGACGTAGAACGGTTGCGCTTCCTCTTCGCTCGACGAACCTGCGGTCGGATAACGGCAGTGGCCGATTCCGGTGTTGCCCTGCAGCGAACGCATGTTCCGGGTACGGAAAACGTCACGTACCAGGCCGTTGGCCTTGAACATCGAGAACATGCTGCTGTGATTGGTCGCAATGCCCGCAGCGTCCTGGCCGCGGTGCTGCAGCAGCAGCAATGCATCGTACAGAAGCTGGTTGACGGGAGACTGCGAAACGACGCCGACGATGCCACACATGAGGTGCTCCTAAAAGCTTGGGTGCAAAATGACAGAAAACTGCGAAAACTACGGCTACTGGTTCAGTAATTAATATGCTGCGCGAAGGCAGCGGGCAAGAATGGTTTGACGGTGCGCGCGCCGGTCTCGGCGATGGGCGACAACAGCGCCTCGCGCCAGAATGCCTGCTGCGGAATCGCGGTCATCCCGCACAATATGACGCCGGCAAGCACGATCACAATGCCCCGCGCCAGGCCGAACAGGCCGCCCAGGCCCCGGTCCGCCAGCGACAGGCCGGTGGCAGCAACCACCGCACCGATCGCCATCGACAGCAGGCCCATCAGGATTCGTACGCCCAGGAACAGCACGATGAAGGCCGCCATCAGGCGCGCGGACCCGCCCGGAATGACCTCGGGCAACAAGGGTGCGAGCTGGGCGCCGTAGACATTGGCCACCACGAAGGCGACCACCCAGCCCACCAGCGACAGGATTTCCTTCACCAGGCCGCGCAGCGTGCTGATCACGACGGAGGCGATCAGCACGAACAGCACCAGGTAATCGAACATCGTCACGCGGCGGCAAGGCTCAGAGTGGCACCATCGAGCCGGACAGACCGATGCCGCTCAGTTTGGCGCGCACTTTCTCTGCTTCTTCCTTACTGAACGGGCCGACCCGCACGCGGATGAGTTCGCCAGACTTCTGGGTGAACGATGCCACGCCGGCAGCGCGCAGGCGGCTTTGCAACTCGGTGACTTTTTCCTGGCTGGCCAGCGCGGCAACCTGCACCACGAAGCGCGGCGCCGGACCTTCGGCCTTGACCGTTTTCGGTTCGGCCTTGGCGGCTGGCTTGTCTTCGAGGATCGCGATGGCGCGGGCAGCGTCATCCTGACGGACCGGCTTGGTGACCTGCTCGGCTTTCGGATGCGACTCGGCGGCTTTCTCGGCGACCTTGACCGGCTTTTTCTCGGGCTCGGGCTTTTTTTCGGGCTCTGGCTTGCGCTCGGCCTTGACGGGTTCAGGCTTCGTCACCGGCTTGGCTTCGGGTTCTGCCTTTGGCTTGGTTTCAGGCTTCGGCTTGACAGTTTCGACTGGCTTGACGGTCTCGACTGGCTTGGCTGGCTCGAGCATGCGCATCGGTGGCACCTCGCTGGCGGTTGGCGCTGCGGCCACGGCGACCGGCGGCGTGCGCGTGCCGGCCGGCGGCGCCGGGACCGGATCGATGATCTCTTCGTCGCTGTCGACGCTGGCGGTTGGCGCAACCTGCTCGGACGGCACCGGCAACGGCGCAGCCTTGTCCTTGTCGGGGATGTGGATCGCGATGTCGGTGGCCAGCGGCTTGGGCTCGGAATCGAGCAGCATCGGCAGGGCCACGACGGCGGCCAGGACCAGCGCAATGGCGCCGACCAGGCGGCGGCGCGCGCGTTTTTTCTCGGGCAGGATCGGATCGCCACGGCTCGAGCGGCGACCGCCCTCACCGGCCGAGCTGGCGCGCTTGGAGCGTGCGCGCTCGGTGTAGGCGGCCTCGTCGTCCTTGACGAAGTGACCGCTGTCGCGAACAGTTTCTTGCTTGTTTTTAGTGCCGAACGAGAACAAGCCCATGCGATTGAGGTATCAGTGTAGTGAGGATTTACGGGCCGCCATCACGCCGGCAACCGTGTAGAACGAACCAAAGACCACAATTCTATCATTCTCCTCAACCCGGCTCAGCGCATTCGCGTAAGCGTCGGCGGGCGAATCGAACGTAGTCACTGAAAAATCGCCCGCTTTCGCACCCGCTGGCTTCAATTCAGTGATCTTGTCGGCCAGCGCCGCAGGGTCGGCCGAGCGCGGCGAATCGAGGCGCGTGACGCACCAGTGGTCAATCACCGAGGCCATCGGCGCGATGACGGCGTCGATGTCCTTGTCGTCCATGATGCCGAACACCGCGTACGTGAATCGGTGAAAGCCCATATTGCCGAGGTTCTGTGCGAGCGTCGCGGCGGCGTGCGGATTGTGGGCCACGTCGAGCACCTGGGTCGGCCGGCCGGCCAGCACCTGGAAGCGGCCCGGCAGCTCGACCAACGCCAGGCCGGCGCGGGTTTCCTGGGCGCCGCACGGCAAGGTCATGCGCAGCGCCTCGAGGGCGGCCAGCGCTGCGGACGCATTGAGCAACTGGTTGGCGCCGCGCAGGGCCGGATAGGCCAGCGAATTGCGGCGGCCAGTGCGGCCGGCAAAGCTCCACTGCTGCTGGTCGCCCTGGTAGTTGAAGTCGCGGCCGAGCAGCCACAGGTCGGCGCCGATGCTGGTCGCGTGGTCGATCAGCGACTGGGGCGGCACCGGGTCGCTGCAGATTGCGGTTTTGCCGGCGCGGAAGATGCCGGCTTTTTCGAAGCCGATTTTTTCGCGCGTGTCGCCCAGATAGGCCGTGTGGTCGATGTCGATGCTGGTGACGATCGACACGTCGGCATCGATCACGTTGACGGCATCGAGTCGCCCGCCCAGGCCGACTTCGAGGATGGCGACGTCGATCTCGCTGGTCGACAGCAGGTGCGCGATGGCCAGCGTCGTGAATTCGAAGTACGTGAGGTCGGTATCCCCGCGCGCGGCTTCGACGGCGTTGAAGGCGGCGATGAGAACGTCATCGGAGGCCATCTCGCCATTAATGCGGGCGCGCTCGTTGAAGTCGAGAAAGTGCGGCTTGATGTAGAGGCCGACGCGGTAACCGGACTGCAGCAACACCGACTCGAGCATCGCGCAGGTCGAGCCCTTGCCGTTGGTGCCTGCCACCATGATCACGGGACACGAGAACGTCAGCTGCAGGCGCTCCTTGACGGCGCGGACGCGGTCCAGGCCCATGTCGATATGGGTTTCGGCATGACGCGATTCGAGCAGCGCCAGCCAGTCGGGCAAGGTAGTCGGAAGTGGGGACATGGGGCTCAGAATAGAGTAAATCGGCGGGCGGTGCGGGGAATGTAAAAGGCGACCGTGGGGGCCGCCGTCTGGCATGCCCGCGCCGGTCGCCCCTGGCGATCATGCTCGCGGGTTGCCCTCGCGGCGGCCTGTGAATCGATCAGGCCAGGACTTCAGTCGCCTGGTTTTGCAGCAGGGCCAGCAGACGCGCAATTTCTTCGCGCATCTTGCGGCGGTCGACGATCATGTCGACAGCGCCCTTCTGGACCAGAAACTCGGCGCGCTGGAAGCCTTCCGGCAATTTCTCACGCACCGTGTTCTCGATGACTCGCGGGCCGGCAAAGCCGATCAGGGCCTTCGGCTCGGCGATGACGACGTCGCCCATGAAGGCGAACGAGGCCGAGACACCGCCCATCGTCGGATCGGTCAACACGCTGATGAACGGCAGCTTCTTTTCGGACAGCTTGGTCAGCATCGCCGTGGTCTTGGCCATCTGCATCAGCGACAGCAAACCCTCTTGCATGCGCGCCCCGCCAGTGGCGGTGATGCAAATGAACGGCACCTTCTGCTCCAGCGCGACTTGCGCGCCACGCACGAAACGCTCACCGACCACCGAGCCCATCGAGCCACCCATGAATTCGAATTCAAAGCATGCGACGACGACCGGCAAGCTCATGATCGAGCCACCCTGGACGATCAGCGCATCGGTCTCGCCGGTGGCTTCCATCGCAGCCTTGAGGCGGTCCGGATACTTCTTGCTGTCCTTGAACTTCAGGGTATCGACTGGCAAGGTCTCCTGGCCAATGTCGTAGCGACCGCCTTCATCGAGCAGCGAATCCAAACGCGCGCGGGCGCGGATGCGCATGTGATGCGAGCACTTCGGGCACACGTGCAGGTTGGACTCGATATCCGCCCGGTACAGCACCGACTCGCACGACGGACACTTGACCCAGAGGCCCTCGGGCATGGTCTTGCGGTTAGCGGCATCGGAGCGCTGGATCCGAGGGGGCAGCAGTTTTTCCAACCAACTCATATTCTCTCCTTTGCGGCAAATCTTACAGTGGGGCGTAGTGTAGCCGCTCGGAGGCAGCTTGTCGAATCGTAGCAAGCCACCAATATTGCCAACAAAACATCACACGCCGCCAGCGCCCTGCGCCCACGGCGACCACCACCAAACAATGAGGGTCAGAGTCGAATTGTTTGACAACTTTCGATAATTTCCCAATAAATAGCACCGATCCTCGGCTGTATGAACGCCGAGTTTGATCTCCGAAGCAAAATGAGGGACAGAGTCAAGCTGATGAGCTAAATAATCAATTTCTCAACAATTAGGGTCAGAGTAGACTTATTGGGCAATTCCTCAAAGTTGTCAAACAATTCGACTCTGACCCTAATTTATTTACGCGGCAATGTTGGCGATTATTTTGCTGGCGACGCGATTTCGTTGACCGTGTATTCAATACCACCGAGGCGGGCAGCGACGACGTTGTATATCCAGGCGCTGAGCATTCCGGACAGGTACCCGATGACGATATACGCAACGGCCACCATAACGACTACACCGACACCTATGGACGGCATATCCAAGCCCGTCAGGAAGGCGAGGAGACCGATCGCCAGGATGGGTAGCAAGATAACGAAATAAATTGCCGCCAACATTTTCCCAAATTGAGCAACTGCAATATGCTTGACACGCTTTTTCATTGGACACTCCCTCAGGTTGCGCTACGGAGAGATCAATTTACTGAGGAAAAATGAAAAAGCTTTAAGCTGGCGCAACTAGCAGGAGAGATTTGGCAATACGCCTGTGATAAACCCAGCGGCCATAACCATCGGAACCGGACATTGAAAAGATTTACCGGACAATCACGAAAAGTTGTCAAACAATTCGACTCTGACCCTAATTGGATTGCAAGAGCTTGGAGGCAATCGCAATGAGGGGCAGTGTCGAATTAAGTGACAACATTTTCCGAAGAAATTGCTCAATAATTCGACTCTGACCCTAATTGAAATGACGGTGGCGGATTAGCGCGCGTCGAGGGCGGTGCGGATGGTGGTGGTGAAGGCGCGGACGGCGTCGACGGCCTGGTCTGGTGGGCTGTTTTCGATTTCCTGGATGATGCGGCTGCCGATCACGACGGCGTCGGCTACTTCGGCGACGGCTCTCGCCGTGGCGCCGTCGCGGATGCCGAAGCCCACGCCGATCGGCAGTTTGACGTGCTCGCGGATCGCGGCCACGCGGCGGGCGACGTCAGCGGTGTCGATGGTGCCGGCGCCCGTCACGCCTTTCAGCGAGACGTAGTAGCTGAAGCCGCCACCATACTGGGCCACTTGCTTGACGCGCTCCGTGGTCGACGTTGGCGCGAGCAGGAAGATCAGGTCCAGGCCGTTGTCGCGCATCTCGGTGGCGAACGCGGCGCATTCTTCGGGCGGGTAGTCGACGACGATGGCGCCGTCAGCACCCGCCTCTTTTGCGCAGCGGATGAATTCGGTCTGGCCGATGCGTTCGATCGGGTTGGCGTAGCCCATCAGGACAACCGGCGTGTCGGGGTCGTTCTTGCGAAATTCGCGCACGAAGCCGAACACGTCTTTCAGGCCGACATTGAATTTCAGGGCGCGCTCGCAGGCGCGCTGGATGACCGGGCCTTCGGCCATCGGGTCCGAAAACGGCACGCCCAGTTCGAGGACGTTGGCGCCGCCCTCCACCAGTGCGTGCATCAGCGGGACGGTCAGTTCGGGGCCGGGATCACCTGCCGTGATGAAGGTAACGAGCGCGGTCTTGTTGTCCGCTTTAAGTGCGGTAAAAGTCTGTTCGATGCGGGACATGCTGGGTTCCTCTGGTAATCGGAAAAGGCGAATGCCCCGGCTGACCGGGGCACGATGGCATGGTTGATGCCGGCATCAGCCGAAATCAAGCCCCATCCGCTGCGCCACCGTGTGCATGTCCTTGTCGCCGCGGCCCGACAGGTTGACCAGGATGATCTGGTCCTTCGGCAGCGTTGCCGCCAGCTTCACCGCATACGCGATCGCGTGCGACGATTCCAGCGCCGGAATGATGCCTTCGATGCGGCAGCAATCGTGGAACGCCTGCAGCGCTTCATCGTCCGTGATCGACACGTACTCGGCGCGCAGCGTGTCCTTCAGCCACGCGTGTTCTGGTCCGACGCCCGGATAATCCAGGCCCGCCGACACCGAATGCGTCTCGATGATCTGCCCGTTCTCGTCCTGCAGCAGATAGGTGCGGTTACCGTGCAACACACCTGGCAGGCCGGAGGTCAGCGAGGCCGAGTGCTTGCCCGAGTCCAGGCCCTCCCCCGCCGCTTCGACGCCCACCAGCTTGACGCCCGGCTCGCCGATGTACGGATAGAAGATGCCCATCGCGTTCGATCCGCCGCCGATGCAGGCGACGACGTAGTCGGGCTGGCGCCCCGTCATCGCAGGCATCTGCACGCGGCACTCTTCGCCGATCACCGCCTGGAAGTCGCGCACCATCATCGGATACGGGTGCGGGCCGGCCACGGTGCCAATGATGTAGAACGTGTTTTCGATGTTCGTGACCCAGTCGCGCATCGCTTCGTTCAGCGCATCCTTGAGCGTTTTGGAGCCCGATTCCACCGGCACTACGGTCGCGCCCAGGAGCTTCATGCGGTACACGTTCTGGGCCTGGCGCTTGACGTCTTCGCTGCCCATGTAGATCACGCATTCCAGGCCGAAGCGCGCGCAGATGGTGGCGGTGGCCACGCCGTGCTGGCCGGCGCCGGTTTCGGCGATGATGCGTGGCTTGCCCATGCGCCGCGCCAGCAGCGCCTGGCCGATCACGTTGTTGATCTTGTGCGCACCGGTGTGGTTCAGGTCTTCGCGCTTCAGGTATACCTGCGCGCCGCCGGCCATCTCGGACCAGCGCCGCGCGTGGTACACGGGCGATGGGCGGCCGACGAAGTGGGCCAGCTCGTAGCGGTACTCTTCGAGAAACTCGGGGTCTTGCGCATACTTTGCGTAGGCTTCGCTCAGCTCGGCCAGCGCGTGGGTCAGCGTCTCGGCGACGAACGAGCCGCCGTAGGGGCCGAAGTGGCCCTGCGCGTTTGGCAGGGCGTAATCAGGGGTCTTGAACAGCGGGGCGGCGTTAGGCGCTGCCTTGAAGGGGGTGTTCTGCATGGTATGTCTCGCTATGAATGGTGGCATCGGCTGCCCGCACGGCCGCGACAAACGCGGCCATCTTGCGGGCGTCCTTGATACCTTTTGCGGCTTCGACACCACTGCTGATGTCGACGGCAAAAGGCCGAACGCGTACGACACCGTCAGTGGTGTTGTGTACGTTCAAGCCACCACTCAAAACGACCCGAGGCGCGAGCTCTTTTGGGATGAGAGACCAATCGAAGACCTTTCCTGCGCCGCCATAAGCGTCTACGTAGGTGTCAAGCAGAAGGCTTGAAAACCATGGACTGGCGGTGCGGTATGCAAGCTCACATTCTAGCAGCGTGCCAGGGATCGTGTCAGGCTTGACCCGAAACGCGCGCATGAACGGGCGCTGGACGGCCGCCGCAATCGCTGCGCACTGCTCGACCGTCTCATCGCCATGGAACTGGATCAGCGCGAGTGGCATCGCCGCCGCGACTTCCTGCACCTCGGCGAGCGTCGGATTGACGAACAGCGCGACGCCGCTGACAAACGGCGGCAAGCCGGCGCACAGGGCGCCGGCGCGCTCTGGCGTCACGTAGCGTGGGCTCTTCGGATAGAACACGAAGCCCAAAGCATCGGCGCCCACGGCAACAGCGGCGCTCAGGTCTTCTTCGCGGGTGATACCGCAGATTTTGATACGGGTGCGTTGCATATGCTTCCTTACAGCCAGGGCAGAGGCGCGACCGCCTCCTGCGGCAGCTTCCAGCTTGGATCGTACTCGATCTTCGCGAAATACAGGCCGTCGGGCATGAAGGTTGGCGCGGCCACGTCGCGCGAGCGGCTCTCGAGCACCTTGTGCATCCAGTCCGGCTCTTGCCGCCCCAGCCCGACATACACGAGCGAGCCGACGATATTGCGCACCATGTGATGCAGAAATGCGCTGGCGCGCAGCGTGAAGACGATGATGTCGCCATGGCGCTCGATGCGCACTTCGTGCATGTCCTTGACCGGGGTCTTGGCCTGACAGCTCGACGCGCGAAACGCCGAAAAGTCGTGCGTGCCGATCAGGTGGCGGGCGGCGTCGATCATGCGCTCGACATCGAGCGGCCGGAACATCCAGCCGGCGCGGTTCGACAGCAGCGCCGATGGCGTCGGATGGTTGTACAGCACGTAGTGATAGGTACGCGAGCGGGCCGAAAAGCGCGCATGGAATTCCAGCCCGTCCTCGCCCAGCGGCACCTCTTTGGCCCAGCGCACGACGATGGAATCGGGCAGGAAGGTGTTCACGCCGCGCACCCAGGCCTGCGTCGGGCGCACCAGATCCGTATCGAAATGGACCACCTGCTCGATCGCATGCACGCCGGTGTCGGTACGGCCGGCACAGGTGGTGGCCAGCGGCGTGCAGGCGAACTTCTCGAGCGCCATTTCAAGACGGTCCTGGACCGTATTGCGCTCCGGCTGTTTTTGGTAGCCGTTCCAACCGGTGCCGATGTACTGGACACCCAGAACAATCCGCGTCACGCCAGCAGCTCTCGCATCGCGCTGGCACGGCCAACCTGCTCGGTGCTGCCGCCCTTGATGACTTCATCGAGCAGTTCGCGTGCGCCTTCCTTGTCGCCGATCTCCTGGTAGGCCACGGCCAGATCGAGCTTGGTTTCCATTTCCATGTGCTCGGGCGAGAGCGGCGCCGGCGCTGCAGCCATATCGTCGACCGGGTCAGCATCGAACGCCGCTGGCGTCGGCGCATCGGCCGTCGCCGATGCCGGTAGATCCAGATCGAAGTCGAGCGTGTCGAGCGAGTTGCGCTGCAACGTCGGTACATCATTGACCGGGGGCGCAGACAATTCTTCGGGCGCCGGTACTGGTGCCGGGGTATCCGGCAAATCGAACATGTTGAACGGATCGTCCTGACGTGCCGCGAAGTCTTTCGGTTCGGCGCCGCCCGATGCACGTGGCTCGGCCGGCACACCAAAGTCCATCGCGTCCAGATCGAACAGCGGATCTTCAGACACATTCGTGTTCGAGGAAGCACGCACGGCAGGCAGCGGATCGTTCACGGGTGCTGGCGTGGCCGGTGTGACCGGTGCGCCGAAGTCCATCGAGTCGAGATCGAACAGCGGATCGCTCAGCGCCGCAGTGGCGTCCGCCGATTGCGCCGGGCTGGCCGGCAGCGACGGCAAACCGTCGAAGTCCTTGGCCAAACCGGCCATGTCGACCGGAGTGGCCTGCACTTGCGGCTGTGGCGTCAGGTCAAGCGAGAAGTCATCGCGCGCATCGGCCGGAGTGGCTGCAGTAGACTGGACCGGCTGTCCGGCAGGCGGCGCATCGAAGTCCATGTCGAATTCGAGATCATTGACGTCAGTCGACAATGTGGATTCGGGCTTGCCTGCCGGCGGCAGCATGTCGAAGTCGAAATCCGGCACGGCCGTCGCATCCGGGTCTGGCCGGCTTGCAGGCGCCGGCGTAGGCTCCGCGCGTTCGGCGTCGGTCACCGGCTCGAACGTCAGCCCGCCAAGGTCGAAGTCGAGCGTGTTGTCGTCGCTGCGTGGCGCGGCCACCGGTTCGGCTTGCGGCGCCGCGGTGCGGTCCGCATCGTCCTTCGACAGCGAGATCGCAGACGCACCAGCGACGGCGCCGGCAGCGGCCGCGCCGGCGATGGCGCCTGCACTGCTGTCGGTGCCGGCTGCCGGCTCGTCAGCGCGCAGCGCATCCTGGTACTGCTGCGACAGGATGGCCTGCTGGCTGCGTTCCTGCGCCGACGGCGTGTGCGCCGGGGCTGGCGCGGCGTTCGCGTACAGCGGGTTTTGCGGATCGATCCCCAGGCCCAGCGCCGCAGCGTGTGCCCAATCGTCGCCCTGGCCGTTCGTGAGTGCATGCAGCTCGCGCGCCTGCAGTTCGAACGCGCGGGCATCCTTGCGCGTGGCGTAGATCTCGAGCAGCTTTAGACGCACCGGATGACGGTCGGGATGCGTGCGCAGCGCTTCCTTCAGGATTTCCTCGGCCTGCGCGTCGCGCCCGTAGGCGATGTACACGTCGGCTTCGGCGACCGGATCGACTTCATTCGTATCGAGCTGGCTGGCCGATGGCGCGAAGCTCGAATTGAAGACGCTGTTGTTGGTGTCGACGCTCTGGCCACCGCTCTCGGCGAACAGCGACTGGGCGCTGGCGCCCGGTGCGCCCAGCACCGACGGTTCGGTCGGCACGGGCTTTACCGGCGCAGCATTGCGCTTGCGGCGCTGCGCGATGCCGAACAGGATCAAGAGCAGTACCAGCAGCGCTGCGGCGATGTAGAGCATATTGTCCAGCAGCGTGTCGACCAGGCCTTTTTCAGGTTCCGGCGCCGGCACCGGCTTTTTCAGGCGTGGATGCGTGACCGGCTTGGCCGGCGTCGCCACAACCGGGGCTGCGGCGGCGGCCTGCTCGGCTTCGGCGCCCGCGCGGCTCGGCACCGTCATCAGGTTTTCCAGTTCGCCGACGTTCTTTTCAAGTTCCTTGACGCGGGCCTCGGCCTGTTCGAGCTCGCGCTGCTTGGCCAGCGTGTCTTCGACGCTGGCGGTGCCGGTCTGCGGCGTGCCGGCGGCGCCTGCCGTGGCCTTCGACAGGCGCAGCTTGTCCTGCGCTTCGTTGGCGGCGGTCGGTTGTTCTTCGACGCGCGCCGTCACGCGTCCGGTCGCACTCTGCCCGCCCTGCGGCGCGCTGGCCGGGGTGCTGGCGGCAACCTGACCGGCGAGCTTGTTGCGGTAAGCGTCAAAGTCAGCCGCATGCGCCACGACTACCCCGCGCGCTTCGCTCTGACTCGCGCCGCCACGCAGCGCGTCACTATCGGGCACGCTCAGGATCTGGCCCGACTTCAGGCGGTTCATGTTGTTGCCGATGAAGGCCTCGGGATTGGCGCGGTACAGCGCCACGAGCATCATGTCGAGCGAGATCTCGGCCGGCTTCACGCGGGTGGCAATGCCACTGAGCGTGTCGCCGCGACGCACGCGGTAGGTGCTTTCGGCTGCGGCCGCTTCGCGCTGCGCGGCCTGGCGCTGGGCGCCTTCGCGTGCGGCGGCGATGCGAGCCCGCTCGGCCGCGTCGGCGCCCGGTGCAGCAGCAGCAGCGGCAGCGGCCGACGCCGCAACGGCCGGCTGCGACGTTGTGCGCGGCGCCGGCGTGCTGGCCACCTGCGCCGGCTGCGTCGTGCGCAGTTCGGCCGGATCGAGCAGGAACGTGTACTCGCGCACCAGGCGTCCGTTATTCCAGGTCAGCTCGAGCAGCATGTCGACGAACGGTTCGTTCAGCGGCTGGCTGGAATTGACCCGGATGATCTGGCGGCCACCGCGCTGCTCGACGGCGAAACGCAGCGACAGCAGCGCCGGATTGAAGTCGATGTTTGCACTGCGGAAGGCTTCGGGCGTGGCCAGCTTGACGGCCATGCTGGCCGGGTCTTCGCCCGCACTGGTCGTCAGTTCGATCTCGGCGCGCAGTGGCTGGCCAAGTGCCGACAACACGGTCAATTTTCCAAGCCCGGCCGCGCTGGCGGCGGAAGTGACGAACACTGCACTGGCAATCGCCGCAGTGAGGGTTTTCAACGCAGGTGCCATGAGCTGAGATTGTTCCGAAAAATGCATAGTGAGCAGCGAGTAAGTTGGCCGAGGGAAAGACGGTTTCCCGGAGTCTCAACATAACATCATGCTCTAGGGCACGCAAGCGATGCGCACGTTTACAGCAGGGGGAACGAGGTGTTTTGTGGCCTGCGAGACATGCCTTTACGGGGTTCGATAACCACCAGCCATGGTAGTTGCAAGGAATGCAACCGGCGATGACAAACTGGAAATGACGAGCTAGCTGCGAGGCAGCCAGCCCGGTGTGCAAAGTGTTTAACGCTCCAGCACGATACGCAGCATGCGGCGCAGTGGCTCGGCCGCGCCCCACAGCAGCTGGTCGCCAACCGTGAACGCCGACAGGTAATCGTCACCCATCGACATCTTGCGCAGGCGGCCCACCGGGATGGTCAGCCCACCCGTGACGGCGGCCGGCGACAGGTCGCGCATCGATGCTTCGCGGTTGTTCGGCACGACCTTCGTCCACGCGTTGTGCGAGGCGATGATGTCGCTGATTTCGTCCAGCGGCACGTCGCGGGTCAGCTTGATCGTCAGTGCCTGCGAGTGGCAGCGCATCGCGCCGATGCGCACGCACAGGCCATCGACGGGAATCGGCTTGGTATCGAAGCCTGCGCCGCGACCGAGGATCTTGTTGGTCTCTGCGCCGGCCTTCCACTCTTCTTTCGACTGGCCGTTGCCCAGGTCCTTGTCGATCCACGGGATCAGGTTGCCGGCCAGCGGCACGCCGAACTGCTTCGTTTCGTCGCTTGACAGACCATGCTGCGTGGCCAGCACGGTGCGGTCGATTTCCAGGATCGCCGATGCCGGGTTGTCCAGCAGCGGTTTGATCGCGCTGTTGATCGTACCGAACTGCGTGAGCAGTTCGCGCATGTGCTGCGCACCGCCGCCCGACGCCGCCTGGTAGGTCATCGACGTCATCCACTCGACCAGGCCGGCTTCGAACAGGCCGCCCAGGCCGATCAGCATGCATGACACGGTGCAGTTGCCGCCGATGTAGTTCTTCACGCCACGCGACAGCGCGGCGTCGATCACGGCGCGGTTGACCGGGTCGAGCACGATGACCGCGTCATCGTTCATGCGCAGCGTGGACGCGGCGTCGATCCAGTAGCCGTTCCAGCCGGCCGCGCGCAGTTGCGGGAACACGTCGCTCGTGTAGTCGCCGCCCTGGCAGGAAATGATGATCTCGCATTTGGAGAGCTCGGCGATGTCGCTCGCGCTCTTCAGGGTGGTTTCATTCTTCGCCATCGCCGGCGCGGCGCCGCCCGGATTCGACGTCGTGAAGAACACCGGCTCGATGTGGTCGAAATCGCCCTCTTCCTGCATGCGCTGCATCAGGACCGAGCCAACCATGCCGCGCCAACCTACCAGACCAACTAATTTCATCGTCTTCTTTCAGTGTGATTACAGTGTTATCCGAGCGCCGCGACGACCGCGTTGCCCATCTCTTCGGTGCCCACGCGGGTGGACCCTGCTTCGTGAATGTCCGGCGTGCGCAGGCCCTGCGCCAGCACGTGCTTGACGGCGTTGTCGATGCGGTCGGCCTGCTCCGTGAGGCCAAAGGTAAAGCGCAGCATCATCGCGGCCGACAGGATCGTCGCCAGCGGATTGGCCACGCCCTGCCCCGCGATGTCCGGCGCCGAACCGTGCGACGGCTCGTACAGGCCCTTGTTGTTCGCATCGAGCGAAGCCGATGGCAGCATGCCGATCGAACCGGTCAGCATCGCTGCGGCGTCCGACAGGATATCGCCGAACATGTTGCCGGTCACGAGCACATCGAATTTTTTCGGTGCGCGCACCAGTTGCATGGCGGCGTTATCGACGTACATGTGATCGAGTTCGACGCCGGCGTATTCCTTGTGGACGTCGGTGACGATATCGCGCCAGAACTGGCCCGTTTCGAGCACGTTGGCCTTGTCGACGCTGGTCACGCGCTTGTCGCGTTTCAGCGCAGCCTGGAATGCCACGTGGGCGATGCGGCGGATTTCGCCTTCGGCGTAGCGCATCGTGTCGAAGCCTTCGCGCTGCCCCTTGAACGGGCCGTCCGGACATTCGCGCACGCCGCGCGGCTTGCCGAAATAGATGTCGCCCGTCAGTTCGCGGATGATCAGGATATCCAGGCCCGACACCACCTCGGGCTTGAGGGTCGAGGCGCCAGCCAGCTCGGGATACAGGATTGCTGGCCGCAGGTTGGCGAACAGGCCCAGTTCGCGGCGCAGACCAAGAATCGCCTGCTCGGGGCGCAGCGCGCGCTCGAGCGTGTCGTATTTGTAGTCGCCCACGGCGCCGAACAGCACCGCATCGGCATCCTTGGCCAGCTTGAGCGTGCTGTCGGGCAGCGGGTGGCCGTGCGCGGCGTAGCCCGCGCCGCCCACTTCGGCGGTGTCCATCTCGAAGCGCTCACCGAGCGCGTTCAGAACCTTGACCGCCTGGGCGGTGATCTCCGGGCCGATGCCGTCACCCGGCAGGATCGCAATCTTCATGCTCGTCTTTCTTGTCTTGGTTTCTTGTCTTGGTTTCTTGTCCTGGCCCGCGATCAGATCGCGTTGGCCAGCCATGGCTGGGCCGCGATATGGCGTTGTTCGAAGGCGCGGATCTCGTCCGCATGGCGCAGCGTCAGGCCGATATCGTCCAGGCCATTCAACAGGCAGTACTTGCGGAAGTCATCGATGGCAAAGCCGAACGACAGGCTGCCGTCATGCGTGCCGATACGCTGCTGTTCGAGGTCGATCGTCAGCTGGAAGCCCGGCTGGCGCTCGACCTCCTGGAACAGCGCCTCGACTTCGTCTTCGCTCAAAGCGATGGGCAAGAGGCCAATCTTGAAGCAGTTGTTGAAGAAGATGTCGGCAAAACTCGGCGCGACGACGGCGCGAAAACCGAACTGCTGCAGCGCCCACGGCGCGTGCTCGCGCGACGAGCCGCAGCCGAAGTTCTTGCGCGTCAGGAGGATCGAGGCGCCCGCAAACTGCGGCTGGTTCAGCACGAAGTCGGGATTGAGCGGCCGCGCGCTGTTGTCCTGCCCCGGTTCGCCGTGGTCCAGGTAACGCCATTCGTCGAACAGGTTCGGGCCGAAGCCGGTGCGCCGGATCGATTTGAGGAACTGCTTCGGGATGATGGCGTCGGTGTCGACGTTGGCGCGGTCGAGCGGCGCCACCAGGCCTTCGTGTACGGTGAACTTATCCATCGTGTCGGCCTTATTTGCCGCCGGCGCCGGTCACGACCTGGCCGACTTTCGAGACATCGCGGCCGATGCCCGAGACGGTGTTGCAGCCGGCCAGCAGGATGGCGACGAGGGAGAGTGCGAGAGCTTTTTTCATGATGTCCTGAACGAGAAAATGGTCGTGGAATTGATCGCAATACGCCTTAACGCATCAGAGCGCGCGTACGTCGACAAAGTGCCCCGCGATACCTGCGGCGGCGGCCATGGCCGGCGACACCAGGTGCGTGCGGCCGCCCTGGCCCTGGCGGCCTTCGAAGTTGCGGTTCGACGTCGACGCGCAGCGCTCGCCCGGCTCCAGACGGTCGGCGTTCATCGCCAGGCACATCGAGCAGCCCGGCTCGCGCCATTCGAAGCCGGCGGCCAGAAAGATCTGGTCGAGGCCTTCGCGCTCGGCCTGTTCCTTGACCAGGCCGGACCCCGGCACGACCATCGCCAGCTTGACGTTCGGCGCGCGCTGGCGGCCACGCACGACATCGGCGGCGGCGCGCAGGTCTTCGATGCGCGAATTCGTGCACGAGCCGATGAACACCTTGTCGATCGCCACTTCGTCGATCGGCGTGCCCGCGGTCAGGTCCATATAGACCAGCGCTTTTTCGATGGCGCCGCGGCGCACCGGATCGTGTTCGTCGAGCGGGTTCGGCACGCGGCCATCGATCGCAATCACCATCTCGGGCGAGGTGCCCCAAGTGACTTGCGGCTGGATGTCGTGCGCATCGAGTTCGACGACGGTGTCGAACACGGCGCCGTCGTCGCTGTGCAGCGTGCGCCAGTAGGCCACTGCTTGCTCCCATTGATCGGGAGTGGGCGACAGCGGCCGGTCCTTGACGTAGGCGATCGTGGTGTCGTCGACCGCCACCATGCCGGCGCGCGCGCCCGCTTCGATCGCCATATTACAGACCGTCATGCGGCCTTCCATCGAGAGCGCGCGGATCGTGGAGCCACCGAACTCAATGGCGTAGCCGGTGCCGCCGGCCGTGCCGATGCGGCCGATCACGGCCAGCACGATGTCCTTGGCCGTCACGCCCGGGCGCAGGGCACCCTCGACCTTGACCAGCATCGCTTTGGATTTTTTGGCCAGCAGCGTTTGGGTGGCCAGCACGTGCTCGACTTCCGACGTGCCGATGCCATGGGCCAGGCAGCCGAAGGCGCCGTGGGTCGACGTGTGCGAATCGCCGCAGACCACCGTCATGCCGGGCAGCGTGGCGCCCTGCTCCGGCCCGATCACGTGCACGATGCCCTGGCGCCGGTCGTTCATGTTGAAGTACGTAAGACCGAACGCCTTGGTATTGGCGTCGAGCGTTTCGACCTGCAGGCGCGAGGTGGGATCGGCGATGCCCTGGGCGCGGTCGGTGGTGGGCACGTTATGGTCGGCCACGGCCAGCGTGCTCGATGTGCGCCATAGTCCGCGGCCCGCATCGCGCAAGCCATCGAAGGCTTGTGGGCTGGTCACTTCGTGTACCAGATGCCGGTCGATATACAGGACGGTGGTGCCATCGGCGTCGGCACGCACGACATGGGAATCCCAGAGTTTGTCGTAGAGCGTTTTTTGCATGGTCAGTCCATTGATGCGGTGTGAGGGCGCACAGGGGGTGCGCGCGGTCGCCGGGACAGGGTGCCCGGCAGCCGGGTTTTCGATTATGCCATAGTTGTGCTGTGGTGCACCATGCCGGGGCAGCGCATGTTTATGCCAAGGACCATAACATGTGGCAAATTAAGTTTGCAAGGGGTTTGCCATGCACAAATAAAAAAAGCCCGGATCAGTGACCCGGGCTTTTCTCTGCGCTTTTGCCGCCGCGTGGCGGTGGCGCTGCGTAATGCGATCTTATGCGGCCAGGCGCACGCTGCTGCGGCAGCCGTCCATCAGGAACGACAGGCCCACGACCAGCACCAGCTCACCCTCGGCCGAACGCGCCGTACCGGTGATGCCTTCCACCGACAGTGCGGTCATCGGCTTGATCACCAGGTCGGCCGTGCCATCGACCGCTTCCATCGCCAGGATGTACGGTTGTGGTGCATTGATGACGATGCCAACCTTCTCGGAACCGGCCTCGTAGCCCAGCGCCAGCGCCAGCGAACGCACCGGCAGCGGACGGCCCTGGTCCTTCAGCACCGGAGCGCCGCCGACACAGGCGAATTCGTCCGGCAGCTCGACGACGCGCTCGACGACGGCCATCGGCAGCGCCAGTTGCGCGCCCGACGTCGACACCAGCATCGTCGGCACGATCGACAGTTCGATCGGCAGGCGGATTGCGAAGCGCGTGCCCTTGCCCATCTGCGATTCGATGCGGATGGCGCCGCGGTTCTTCTCCACCGCCGTCTTGACCACGTCCATGCCCACGCCACGGCCCGAGACCGAGGAAGCGACTTCCTTGGTCGAGAAGCCCGGCAGGAACACCAGCTGATAGGCGTCTTCGTCGCTCTGCGCGCCGTTTTCGCCGATCAGGCCCTTGTCCATCGCGATCTTGCGCAGGCGGCTCGGGTCCATGCCCTTGCCGTCGTCCTGCAGCACGATCATGACGCTGTTGGCTTCCTGCCAGGCTTTCAGCAGGATGAAGGCTTTGGCCGGCTTGCCGTTGGCGACGCGGTCGGCAGGCGACTCGACACCGTGGTCCAGCGCATTACGCAGCATGTGCACGAGCGGATCGTACAGGCTGTCCACGACGACGCGGTCGACTTCGGTCTCGGCGCCTTCGATGGTCAGTTCGACGTCCTTGCCCAGGTCTTTCGCCAGCTCGCGCACGAGGCGCGGGAATTTCTGGAACAGGCGGCCCACCGGCTGCATGCGCGTTGCCAGCGTGGCGCGCTGCAGTTCGGCCGAATAGCGCGAGGCGCGTTCCAGCGTCTCGGCCAGCGTGGCGATCAGCGTTGCGGCCTGACCTTCGAACTTGAATTGCTGCAGGCGTTCGAGCAGCACGGCGGCCTGGTTCGCAGCCTGGACCGATTCACCCGCCACTTCGAGCAGCGCGTCGAGCTTGACCGCATCGATACGAATGCTTTCGTCCTTGGCCGGTGCGTTGGCGACCGGCTTGGCGTCGTTGCGGCGTTCGGTGCCGTCCCAGCCCTTGCCGCCGGCGACAGGGGCCGTCGTGGTGGCGACTGCCGTGGACGGGGCGGCGGCTGCGGGTGCGGCTTGCGCAGCGGCTGGCGCTGGCGTCGATGTGCTGACGGCAGCAGCAGCAACAGCTGGTGCGCCGGCGATGGCGCTGGCAACCGGGACCACGGTGTTGTACATGCCAACCCAGTCCAGACCATCGTCGCCGACGACCGGTGCGACGGCTGCAGCAACCGGCGTGGCTGCGACGGGCGCTGCTACCACCGGTGCGGCGACTGGCGCCGGCGCGCTGTTGCCCTTGCCTTCGATCGCGTCCATCAGGATGCGTTCGAGGTCGGCCGGCATCTGCGCCAGGCCTTCCGGCGGCGTGCCGTTGTTCAGGTCACCCAGCTGGTCGGCCACGAAGCCCGATGCCTGCAGCGCTGCTTCGATCGCGATCGGCGTGACCGGCGCGGCGCCGGTGCGCAGCGCATCGAACAGGTTCTCGGTCAGGTGGCAGGCCGCGACGAGCGCGGGCAGGCCCATGAAGCCGGCGCCGCCCTTGATCGTATGGAACGACCGGAACACCGCGTTCAGGGTTTCCTTGTTGTCGGGATCGCGTTCGAGGCGCAGCAGGTGCTCTTCGACGTTGACCGCCAGATCCATCGCCTCGACGACGAAATCCTTCAGCATATCGTCCATTAGAATCCCAGATCGGCAAGAAGATCGTCAACGTTGTCCTGGTTCAGCGCCGCTTGCGGCACTGACGGGCCTTGCATCAGTGGTTCCGGTACTGCCTGTTTCTGCGCCAGCTTTTCCTTGAGGTCAGGTGGTGCGTTGTCGCGCAGCAGCTGGGCCAGCTCGCCCTCGACGGCCTGCGTGATCTTGACCACTTTCTTGATCAGCTGACCGGTGATGTCCTGGAAGTCCTGGGCCATCATGATTTCGAGCAGGCGCGCTTTTTCGGCTTCGGTGGCGGCCGTGACGCTGGTGGCGAACTGGCGCGAATCGCCAGCCAGTGCCTTGAATTCGTCCAGGCTCAGCTTTCCGTCGAACAGGTCGCCCCAGCGCAGTTCCATGTCCTTCGACTGCTTCGACAGAACGTCCTGCGCTGGCATGCCTTCGTCGAGCGTGTTCAGGACCTTGTTGGCAGCCTGTTCGGTCAGCGTGGCAACGTACTCGAGGCGATCCTGTGCATCGACGATCTGCGACGAGGCTTCATTGAGCGCCTTGTCGTAGCCCAGTTCGCGCAGCGAGTCGTGCAGCAGGCGCACGATGCCGCCGAGGCGTTCGAACATGCCACCGTTTTCGCTGCCCTCGTCGCCGGCAGCGGCGCTCGCTGGTGCTGCCACTGCGACTGCAGCAGGCGCGGCAGGTGCAGCCGGCGCGGCGGCCGCAGCGGGGGCCGATGTGGCGGTGGCGGACACCTGGTCGAACAGCGAGTCGAGGTCGTCTTCGTCGTTGCTGGCAGCGGCTGCCGGGGCAGGCGCTGCGGCCACGGGGGCCGCGGAAGCAGGACTTGGCGAAGCGCTGGTGCGCTGCGCCGCCACTTCCTCGAATAGTGCGTCGAAATCGTCAGCGGCGTTGGTCATAATCCCTGCTTCTCCATAATATAAATTCGCAATCAGCTCTGCAATACTGGGGGTGTTGCGTCCACCGGGCCGGTCGTTTCCGGGCTCATCGATGGGACTAGTGTTGCCTGCGAGTGTATCAGCGTGGTTGCCGTAGGTAAATCTAAGAGAAGGCAATGCAACAAAATGGACGTGAAAACTTAGTTCCGCGACAATTAAAACGTGCAATTCCTGATCGTTTTTATATGCTTGGTGTTGTATTTTGTGATCGTGCTGTTGTTTTCCGTGAGAAAGTGTCGCATCCGGACGGTGACCCGACGTTTGAGCGAACTCAACACTTTGCGTTTTCAACACTGGCCATTCGGCATATGGTTGTCAGAATGGAGATGCCCTGAGGAGAATCATCATGTACCGAAAAATTTTGATTACAACCGACGGGTCCGCCGTCTCCCAGCACACCGCTTGCGCGGGCGTCAAGTTTGCCCAGCAGCTGGGCGCCGAAGTCCTGGCCCTGTTCGTCGCGCCTGAATACCAGTATCCGGTGTACGTCGAAATCATCCCCCCCTCCTATCCCAGCGAAGAAGAATACGCCGCCCAGATGCGCCGGATGGGCGAGGAATACATGGGCAGGATCACGCGCTCCTGTGCATCGGCCAATCTTGCGCACCGCTGCCTGACGGCGTTTTCGGATACGGCAGCGCTCAAGATCGTCGAGGTCGCCGAGCAGGAAGGCTGCGACCTGATCTTCATGGGCTCGCATGGTCGCAGCGGCTGGAACCAGTTACTACTGGGCAGTGTTACGAACAAGGTGCTGTCGCATACCGCCAAGCCGGTGCTGGTGCACCGGCTGATCGCCGAACCGGCAGTCTGAACGAGACAAAACCGTCTGCACTTCGTACAAAGTCATCAGGGCAACCCGCAATATTGATAGCAGGACTTACCCCTGGAAAACGTGTTTAACTGAACAACGGTTTTCGGGGGTAGGAAACCTCTTAATGTGTGAGGAATCGATATGGTCAGAATTGTCATCGCGGACGATCACACGATCATGCGCGAAGGTCTCAAACGTATCCTGGAGGGCGCCGAAGAAGTTGACATTGTCGGCGAAGCAACCAATGGGTTCGAGGTGCTGGCGCTGGTGCGCCAGGGTGGCTTCGACCTGTTGCTGCTCGACCTGTCGATGCCCGGGCGCAGCGGTGTCGACCTGATCCGCCAGGTGCGCAGCGAGGCGCCCAAGCTGGCCATTCTCATCCTCACGATGCACGAAGAAGAACAGTACGCCGTGCGCGCGATCCGGGCTGGCGCCCAGGGCTACCTGACCAAGGAGAGCGCGGGCACGCAGTTGGTGGGGGCCATCCGCAAGGTGGCTTCCGGGCGCCCCTATATCAGTACCGAGGTGGCAGAGCAATTGGCCCTGAATATCATGGCGCCAAGCGAGCAATTGCTTCACAAGCAGTTATCCGACCGCGAATTTGAGGTATTTTCCCATCTCGTAGGTGGGAAATCGATTACCGAGATCGCCAACGGCCTGCATCTGTCCGTAAAGACGGTAAGCACCCACAAAACCCGCATCATGCAGAAAATGGGGATGAGTTCGCTCTCGGAAATGGTGCAATACGCCGTGGCGCATCGCCTGCTCTCGCCGATGAAAGCCTGAGTACGGTGGGGTCGTGACCGCATGCCGCCCCCCCAATCCGATGTTGCGCAACAACTGCACGCACGAATTAGTTTGTTCAAAAACAAAGGTGTGACCTTCCTGTTTCACCCCTCCGTCAGTCGGGCAACGCCGCTTGCCAGTAGGAATTGTCCTACAAAACTACCATCTGTCCTACCTACATATTCAGGCAACGCTGATAGTCGTGCCGGGCTCGTGTTGGCATACTGAATTCGCCGCATTTGACTTGCTCGCGATCCAAGTCACAGCGTCAGCCGCTGGCAATCAATGGCATGGCAGATGTACGTCAACTTCGGCTGTGCCGCCGGGGTCGCCTCAAACCCTGAGTTTCTTACCGGAGAAGAGCATGCAGTCTCAGCCACCGTCAGAACCACGCAATGCCAATCAGCCGACCCTGCATTCCCCGATGGAGGCCGGTCGCCAGCGCCAGGGCCGACTCTGGTCCAACCTCAAGGAAGTCTGCGACCTGCTGCGTATCCAGGCCAGCGTCTCGGTTAGCTCCGAAGAACTGTTGTTCCAGCACGTTCAGTTCAAGACCGGCCAGCGCGTCCACACGATCGGGCAAGCCTTCGACACGCTGTACATCGTCAACTCGGGCTTTCTCAAGACCGTGCTGATCGACGAGTTCGGCAACGAGCAGGTGCTCAGCTTCCCGATGAAGGGCGACATGCTCGGCGTCGACGGCATCCATACGCGCCACTATGCGTCCGAGGCGGTGGCCCTGTCCGATTGCGACCTGATCCTGCTGCCCTTCAAGAAGCTGACGGCGCTGGGCCGCGTGCACAACGAACTCGAGAACATGATGTACGGCGTCATGAGCCGCGAGCTGGTGCGTGAACAAACGATGATCGGCATGCTTGGCGCCCTGTCGGCCGAGGCGCGCGTGGCACGCTTTCTCGTGTCGCTGGCCGACCGCTTCGCCGCGATGGGCTACTCGAGTAAACTCTTCAACCTGCGCATGACCCGCCACGAGATCGGCAGCTACCTGGGCCTCACGCTGGAAACCGTCAGCCGTACGCTGTCGGCCTTCAACGAGATCGGCATGATCACGGTCGACCAGCGCACCATCGGCATCAAGGACGCCGAATCGCTCAAGACACTGCGCCGCCTGCCCCCATCGCGTTCACGCACGAAGGCAAGCGCCAAGCAAAAGGCCGAGCTCGATCAATCGGGCGACGATCAGGTGCTGGCCACGGCCTGAAACCCGTTCGCATAACGACCAACGCCCGCCAGCGATGGCGGGCGTTGTCATTGGTGCATACAGTTCGGATTACTCTTGCTTGTCGAGCGTCAGCACACCATCGCTGACGCGCACGCGGTCGCCGGTCCGGTAGCCGGGATTGTTGGCGAACTCCAGCACCTGCGTCGTGTCGGTCGTATTCATGCGCACCGTCACGCGGAAATACTGGCGCGCGGTGGCGTCGCTGGCCAATGGCCGTGGATTGGGCAAGGCACCCTGCACGGTTTCCACCTTCTCGATGATGCCGCAGCTGGTGCAGTAGCGGGCCACGCGCGGGCGCTCGGTCGTGCGCGGGGCTGGCGGTGGCGCAGCACCGGGAGCGGCGGCGGCGATACGCGAATCCTTGGTGGCCAGCTGGCGCGTGTCGTCCGCAGGCGGCGCCACGTCGCTCCGCACGAGCGACTCGCGCAGCACGCTCGTGGCGACCTCGTTCCCCATGCGCAGCTCGGCGGTCACGCGGCTGTCGGCCTTCAGGCGGTCACGCGTGCCGATCACGTACGAACCCGTGTACTGGCCGGGTTCGACTTCGGTCAGATGCAGCGCACGGTTCGCGCCATCGAGATTGAGCGTGGCATTGCCGCCCGGCGTGCCGTACAGGTCGAACTGCAGGCGGACACCCTGGTCGAGCCGTGCGACTTCTTCGACATTGAAACCATTGATTGCTGGCGTGGCTGGCGTGGCGGTGCGGCTTTGCGGCGCAGGCTGCGCCAGGGCAGTGCCGCTGGCGGTCAACAGTACCGTGGCTGGCGCCATGGCGGCGGCGATGGTGCACATCATGAGGCGTAGTTTCATTTGCGTTCTCCTGGCATCAGCGGGTCAATGGCCGACCTTACGCCTGCGAGCGCACCGGGTCGGTACGCTGACGTACGCAGCTGCTAGCCGACGCCGTGCACCATGTCGCCCGAGGTCACGTAGATCCGGTCGCCCGGCCCCGGCTTGACCGCATGGCCGCCCGTGAACGCGCCGAACGATGGCAGCAGCAGGCCTTGCGTACCCACGACAAAGCACGGCAGGCGCAGCGCATCGAAGCGCGTGGCCAGCACGTACACCGGATGCACGTGGCCGGCCAGCCCATAGCCCGCCGCATCGACGCCCGGATGGTGGCAGAACGCAAACGGGCCGATCGCATGCGGCTCGTCGACCAGCTCGATGCCCAGCGCATCGGACGGGTCACCCGCGTGCAGGTCGTGATTGCCGCGCACAAGCGTCAAGGCCAGGTCGGGATGGCGCCCGCGCCAGGCCAGCATTGCCAGCTGGGTCGAGCTGGCATGGGCTGCTCGCGCATGCAGGAAGTCGCCGAGAAACGCAACGTGGCGCGCGTCGTGCTGCGCGACCAGCGCGTCGAGGCCGGCCAGGTTTTCCGACGTCGTCCCGCGCGGCACCGGCACGCCCAGCGAGCGAAACGCCGCCGCCTTGCCGAAGTGGATGTCGGCGACGATCAGCATGCGCTGGGCGGGCCAGTACACGGCCTTCTCGGGGAGCAGCAGCAGCGTCTCGCCTGCCACCTGGATGGTTGCATGGGTCATGCGGCCGCCTTTTCGAGTTCGCGCACCATGCGCGCGACGCGGTCGCTCAGTTTCTCGGTGCTGACTTTTTCGCGGAAGCGCTCAACCATCAGCGCGAAGCCGAACGGCGTGGCGCGCTTGACCTCGCGGTAGGCCACGCGGCGCGCGTGCAGCTCGAGCAGCGTGTCGCGCAGGCGCGTCAGTTCCAGCTCCTGCTCCATCACTTCGCGCTCGGCCTGCGTGAGCAGCAGATTGCCCGCGTCGTGCTTGCGAAACACCTCGAAGAACAGCGACGACGACGCCTGCAACTGCCGGTTCGATTTGGGCTGGCCAGGATAGCCCTGGAACACGAGACCCGCGATGCGCGCGACTTCGCGAAAGCGCTGCTGCGACAACTGCGTCGCGTTCAGGCTGTCGATCACGTCTTCGAGCAGGCGCTCGGTATCGAACAGCGCCACGCCCGCCCCGGTGGCTGCGTTAAACATGCCCGCCCAGTCCACCGGCTCGGGCGACATCAGCTCGAAGCCATAGTCGTTGATCGCAATCGAGAACGTGATCGGCTGCACGCGCCCGACGCGAAACGCCATCAGCGAGGCCAGGCCCATGTGCACCGAGCGCCCGGCGAACGGGTACACGAACAGGTGATACCCTTCGCGGCTCTTCATCGATTCGAGCACCAGCGTTTCGCTGGTGGGCAGCGCCGACCAGCGCTGCTGGATCTCGATCAGCGGCGCGATCGCCCGCATCTCGGGGCCGTCGAACACACCCGCGTCGGCCAGCCGGAGTTCTTCCAGCGCGGCGTGGGCCAGCTCGTTCGACATCGGCATCTTGGCGCCCTGCCAGCGCGCGATCGCACCGCGCGTGCCGGTGGCGCGCCGCACGAACGCCGTCAGCTCATGGACGCGCACGAATTCGAGGATACGCCCGCCGAACAGGAAACGGTCGCCCGGTTTGAGGCGCGAGATGAACGATTCCTCGACGCTGCCGATGCGCCCGCCCGACATGTACTTCACCTGGATCGTCGCATCGGACATGATGGTGCCGATGCTCATCCGGTGCCGGCGGCCGATGGCGGCATCGGGCACGCGGTACACGCCCTCCTCGTCCGGCAGCACGCGCCGGTATTCGGGATACACGGTGAGGCTCTGGCCGCCACGCGCGACAAAGTCGAGCGCCCACTGCCATTCTTCCAGCGTCAGGTGCCGGTACGACCAGGCCTGACGCACTTCGTCATACAGTTCTTCGGAGCGGAAGCCCCCGCCCAGCGCCACCGTCACGATGTGCTGGACCAGCACGTCGAATGGCTTGTTGGGCACATAGCGGCCCTCGATGCGGCGCGCCGCCACCGCCTTGCGCGCGCCCGCAGCTTCGAGCAACTCGAGACTGTTGGTCGGCACCAGCGTGACACGCGAGACGCGCCCCGGCGCATGGCCGCTGCGGCCCGCACGTTGCAGCAGACGCGCCACGCCCTTGGCGCTGCCGATCTGCAGCACGCGCTCGACCGGCAGAAAGTCCACGCCCAGATCCAGGCTCGCGGTGCAGATGACGGCTTTGAGGATGCCGCTTTTCAGACCGAGTTCGACCCACTCGCGCACCTCGCGATCGAGCGAGCCGTGGTGCAGCGCGATGACGCCGGCCCAGTCGGGCCGCGCCTCGAGGATGTTCTGGTACCAGATTTCGGACTGCGAGCGGGTGTTGGTAAACACGAGCGTCGCCTCGTGTTTTTCGATCTCGTCGATCACGGGCTGCAGCATCTGCAGGCCCAGGTGCCCGCCCCAGGGGAAGCGCGAGACATTCTCGGGAATCAGGGAATCGACGACGATCTTCTTGCGCGTGTCGCCCTCGACCAGCACGCCCGCATCCGCGCCAAGCAGCACCTGGCGCGCCAGGTCGAGGTTGCCCATCGTCGCCGACACGCCCCAGACCAGGAGTTCGGGCCGCCAGCGCCGCAGCCGCGCGAGCGCCAGCTGCACCTGCACGCCGCGCTTGCTGCCCATCAGTTCGTGCCATTCGTCGACGATGATCATGTCGAGGTTGCGGAACTGTTCGAGCGCCGCCGCATTGCTGATCATCAGCGTCAGGCTTTCGGGCGTCGTCACCAGGGTGGCCGGCATGCTGCGCGTCTGGCGCGCGCGCTCACTGGCTTTCGTGTCGCCCGTGCGCGCGCCGATGCGCCACTCGGGCATCAGCTCGGCAGCGGAGTCTTCGAGCGCGCGTTGCGTATCTGCCGCCAGCGCCCGCATCGGCGTGATCCACAGGACCCGCAAGCCGGCTTTGTTGCGCCCGGACGCAAGGCCCGCGCGCTGCAGCGCCGCGAACCAGACGGCAAAGGTTTTACCGGCGCCAGTATTCGCATGCAGCAGGCCCGATTCGCCTTTGAGCGCCGCCTTCCAGACATTGCGCTGGAACGGGAATACCGTCCATCCACGCCCGGCGAACCATGCGTCGACCCGGTCCTTGACTTCATTGCGACTCATGCGGTGGCCGCCTCCAGCAAACCCTTGAGCGTGTCGAGCGTATCGGCTTCCTCGACCGGTTTGTCGGTGCGCCGGCGCAGGATGCGAGGAAAGCGCACCGCGATGCCAGCCTTGTGGCGCGGTGAGAGCGCGATGCCCTCGAAACCGATCTCGAACACCATCGTCGGCTTCACCGACCGCACCGGCCCGAATTTCTCGATGGTCGTGCGCCGGATGACATTGTCGACCTGCCCGATCTCGGCATCGGTCAGGCCCGAATATGCTTTCGCGAACGGCACCAGCTTGCGCTCGTCGCCCTCCCCGTCCCATACGGCGAACGTGTAATCGGTGTAGAGCGACGCGCGTCGTCCACTGCCCGGCTGCGCATACAGCAGCACCGCATCGATGGCGTACGGATCGATTTTCCACTTCCACCAGGTGCCGACATCCTTCGTGCGTCCGACGCCATACTGCGCCGTGCGCGCCTTGAGCATCATGCCCTCGACGCTGCGCGCACGCGAGCCGGCGCGCAGTTCGGCCAGCGATTCCCAGCTGTCGGCTTCGACCACCGGCGACAGGCGCAACTGGCGCTGGTCGAGCTTGGCCACTTCGACTTCGAGCAGCGCGCGCCGCTCGTGTTGCGGCAACGCGCGCAGGTCGACGCCGTCCAGTTCGAGCAGGTCATAGCAGCACAACACCGCCGGCAGTTCGGCCAGCAGTTTGGCGGACAAGGTCTTGCGGCCGATGCGCTTTTGCAGGTCGGCGAACGGCGACGGCATGGCTGCATCGGGCTGCCAGATCAGCACTTCGCCATCGAGCACCATGCCGTCCGGCAGGCGCGCTGCCGCCAGTTCAGGGAACCGCTCGGTGATCAGGTCTTCGCCGCGCGACCACAGGAAACTCTGGCCATCGCGCCGCACCAGTTGCGCGCGGATGCCGTCGTATTTCCATTCGACAATCCAGTCAGACGGTTCGCCCAGGCTCGCCGGTTCGGCCGCCAGCTGGTGCGACAGGAAGAACGGGTACGGTTGCCCGCCGCGAAGCTTGTGTTCTTCGGCCGACTGCTCGGCGATCAGCTGCAGAAAACCGGCCGCGGTCGGTTTCACGCGCCCGTCGGTCCAGCCCATCAGGCGCTGGGCAATGAGTTTGCTGTCCACTGCCGCAATCGCAGCGAGCGCACGCGTGACCAGCAGGCGCGAGACACCCACGCGGAAACCGCCGCCAATCAGCTTGACCAGCAGGAAGCGCTCGCGCCAATCCAGTTCATTCCAGTAGCCGAACAGCGCCTCGCGGATGCGGCCCGGATCGGCGCCGCGCAACGGGCCAATGCGCTGTTCCATCCACTCGGCCAGACCGACGTCGGAGCGTTCGGTCGGTGGTGGCAGGATGTGCGCGATGGTTTCGGCAAAGTCGCCCACGGCTGCATACGACTCGTCGAACAGCCACTCGTCCAGCACCGCGTACTCGATGGCGTACTGGCGCAGCAGTCTGGTCGGCACCGCCTGGCGCGGCTTGCCGCCGGCCAGGAAGTACACGGCCCAGGCAGCGTTCTCGGGCGCGGCATTGGCAAAGTAAGCCTGCAGTGCGTCGAGCTTGCGGGTGGTCGACGTGGTCTCGTCAAGGTCGGCGTACAGGCGGGCGAATTCACGCATCGGCCGCTCCTGCCGCGCTGTCCGGTGCAGCCGCTTCTTTCGGGGCGCCATCGGACGCCGCCTCGCCCGCCTCTTCGTCGCCGTATTCAGTCTCGAAGCCGGATGCCTCCAGCCCGTTCTGGTTCAGCCAGCGCACGAGCGTGGGAATCGAGCCGTGCGTGACGATCACGCGCTCGGCTTCGGTGGCCTTGATGGCGCTCATCAGCCCTGGCCAGTCGGCATGGTCCGACAGCACGAAGCCGCGATCGACGCCGCGTCGGCGGCGCGCGCCGCGCAGCAACATCCAGCCGCTGGCGAAGGCATCGCTGTAGTCGCCGAAGCGCTTCATCCATGTGGACCCACTGGCCGATGGCGGCGCGATGACCATCGCGCGCCGCAGCAGCGCCTTCTCGACCTCGGTGACGAGCACGGTCGGTGGAATGTCGACACCTTCAGCGCGGTACGCCCGGTTGAGCGGCTCGACGGAGCCGTGGCAGACGATCGTGCCAATGCTCTCGTCGAGCCCCGCCAGGATGCGCTGCGCCTTGCCGAACGAATACGCGAACACGACACTGCAACGGCCCTCGTCCGCGTTCTTGCGCCACCAGGCGTTGATCTCGGCCATCAGCTCGGCCTCGGGCTGCCAGCGATAGATCGGCAGGCCAAAGGTCGATTCGGTGATGAACGTGTCGCAGCGCACCGGTTCGAACGGCGCGCAGGTTTTGTCCGGCTCGACCTTGTAGTCGCCCGATGCGACCCAGACCTCACCGCCAACTTCCATGCGCACCTGCGCCGAGCCCAGCACATGGCCGGCCGGGTGCAGCGAAATCTTCACGCCGTTGTGCGTGACCGACTGGCCGTACTCCCTCGCGTCGACGGTGATGTCGCCCAGGCGCGACTTGAGTACGCCGATACCGGGCGCGGCAGCCAGGTAGTGGCCGTGACCGACGCGCGCATGGTCGCCGTGCGCGTGCGTGATCACGGCGCGCGGCACCGGGCGCCATGGATCGATATAGAAATCACCCGGTACGCAGTACAGGCCCTCCTTGCGGACAACGACCATGTCTCCCATGGCCATCCTTACGCCGGGGTGAGGAAGTCGACCATGAAGGTCCGGCTTTCTCCATCGGCAAAATCGAGCGTGATCTGGTCGCCGGCGACGGCAGTCACGACACCTTCGCCATACTTGGCCGAGCAGGCGCGCGCGCCGACGGCAAACTTTGGCACGGGCACGTCGGCCACGGGCTCGTGGTCGAACTCGTCGTCACGGATCTCGATGCCTTCGGTCAGCGACAGTGCGGGTGGATTGAGGCAGTTGTCGCACTTGCAGCAGTGTTGGAAGCCGGCCACCTTGTCGTCGAAATAGTCGAGGATCAGCTTCCAGCGGCAGAAGCCGCTGACAGCATAGCTGACCATCTGTTCGAGCGCGTGCTTGTCGTGTTCCTGCTTCTGGACGTAGACGGCAGCGAGCTTGTCGAAGATGCCGGGCTTCGGCTCGGCGCTGGCGGCGGTGTATTCGAGCTTGCGGTTCTGGCGGATCAGCTTGGCATCCTTGAGCAGCTTGATGCACACCTTGATGCTCGAGTCAGCCAGGTCGGCCAGCGCTTCGTCCAGGCGCGCCGGGGTGACGGGACCGGTATCGCCCAGTCCACGCACGGTGCAATGCACCAGTTGCAGCTCCTGCGCGCACGGGTAGTGCTTCATCAGGAAGAACTGCTGCAGGCGCTTGTCGTCCCGCAGGTACAGCAGCGTGCAGGTGGCGTCCAGACCGTCGCGCCCTGCGCGGCCGGACTCCTGGTAATACGATTCGAGGTTCGGCGGAATCTGCAGGTGGATCACGAAGCGCGTATCGCACTTGTCGATGCCCATGCCGAACGCATTGGTCGCGACCATCACGCGGCGCTCGCCGTCCATGAACAGGTCCTGGTTCTGCTTGCGCTCGGCGGCCGGCAGCTTGCCGTGGTAAATCGTGACCGACTCGCCCGCTTCTTCGAGCACGGCCAGCATGTCCTCTGCCGCCTTGACGGTGGCCGCGTAGACGATGCCCACGCCTTCAGAGGCCTGCACCAGACGCAGCGCAGCCTGGTATTTCTCGGCCACGCTCGTGACCTGCTGGACCGCGTAGTGCAGGTTCGGGCGATACACGCCGGTGTTGATGACATTGAGCTTGCGGCCCAGCTGCTTGTTGATGTCGGCGACGACTTCGTCAGTAGCAGTGGCCGTCAGTGCCAGCACGGGCGGGCGGCCGATCGCTTCGATGGCAGCGCCCAGGCCGATATAGGCCGGGCGGAAATCGTGGCCCCACTGCGAGATGCAGTGCGCCTCATCGATGACGACGATGTCGAGCGTGACCTTCTGCAGCGTCGCGATGAACTCGGGCGAGACCATGCGCTCTGGCGTGCAGAACACGATCTCGCAGGTTTCCTGCTCGATGGCTGCAATCGCTGCATGTTCTTCTTCAGCGTTCAGGCAGCTGTTGACCTGCACCGCGCGCACGCCGATTTCCTCGAGCTTCTCGAGCTGGTCCTTCATCAGCGAGATCAGCGGCGAGACGACGACCGTGATCCCTTCGAGCATCTTGGCCGGTATCTGGTAGCACAGCGATTTGCCGCCACCCGTGGGCATGATCGCCAGCGTGTCCTTGCCATCAAGGACGCTGTCGATCACGCGTTGCTGGCCGTCGCGCAGCTTGGCGATGCCGAAGACACCGTCGAGAAGGCGCTGGATGGAGTTGCGGCGCACGGCCATGAGGCCGCGGTGCATGAGGGTGGGGTCGTGTCGTGTCATGGTGATATCGACTGTAGGTTGACCGCCCCGACTCGACTATAGGACGCCACCTACTTTGGGCGTAGGAGCGCCACCTTCTGAAAATATTGTCGATTAGATCTCAATTGTGCGACACAAATTCTCAAGAAGGTTTAGTCCTACAGCACGACGGAGTATTTACCGATGCCCAGGGCGCAATTGGCGACTTAAGATGTGATCCACATTCACAGTACTGCCACCACCCAGGAGATTCACCATGCGCCGCCACCCAATGACCTGGACTGCCGTCCATCTGGCCCTCGCCAGCGCTGCCACCTGGTTCTTGCTGGAGTCAGGCGCCCTCGCCTCGACGGTGCTGTTCTCGCTGCACTAAATAAAAAAACGCCATCTTCCACTGGGAAGACGGCGTTCATTGTCATTGCGAGCAAGCCTGTCGGCTCGCTCCAAGTTTTTTGCAGGGCAGGCCTCTCGGCCCGCCCTCACATCATGCAGCTTTCTGCTGGTCTTCTTCCAGTTCCACCGGCTGGCGGATCAGGTAGTCAAACGCTGCCAGCGATGCTTTCGCACCCTCACCCACTGCAATCACGATCTGCTTGAACGGCACCGTCGTCACGTCGCCAGCGGCAAACACGCCTGGCATCGAGGTATGGCCACGGGCATCGACTTCGATTTCGCCGTGCGCCGACAGATCGATCGAACCCTTCAGGAATTCCGAGTTCGGGATCAGGCCGATCTGCACGAACACGCCTTCCAGGTCGATCCGGTGGATCGCGCCGGTGTTGCGATCCTTGTAGCTCAGGCCGTTGACGATCTTGCCGTCACCGTGGATCTCGGTCGTCTGCGCCGACTTGATCACTTTCACGTTCGGCAGCGAGGTCAGCTTGCGCTGCAGGACCGCATCGGCGCGCAGCTCATTACCGAATTCGATCAGCGTGACTTCCTTGACCAGGCCGGCCAGGTCGATCGCCGCTTCCACACCCGAGTTACCGCCACCGATCACCGACACGCGCTTGCCCTTGAACAGCGGACCGTCGCAGTGCGGGCAGTACGCCACGCCGTGGTTCTTGTACTCTTTTTCGCCCGGCACATTGATCTCGCGCCAGCGGGCGCCCGTGGCAATGATCACCGACTTCGATTTCAGCACCGCACCGCTCTCGGTGTGCACTTCGATCAGGCTGCCGCCCACCACTTTGCTGGCACGCTGCGTGTTCATGATGTCGACGTCGTAATCCTTGACGTGCTCTTCCAGCGCGACGGCGAACTTCGGACCATCGGTTGCCTTGAGCGACACGTAGTTCTCGATCGCCAGCGTATCGAGCACCTGACCGCCGAAACGGTCGGCCAGCACGCCGGTACGGATACCTTTACGGGCGGCGTAGATTGCCGCAGCCGCGCCGGCAGGCCCGCCGCCGACGATCAGCACGTCAAACGCTTCTTTCTCGCTCAGTGCCGCCGCTTTTTTCGCGCCGCCGCTCACGTCGATCTTCGACAGGATCTCTTCGACGCTGGTGCGGCCCTGGCCGAAATGCTGGCCATTCAGGAACATCATCGGCACAGCAAGGATCTGCTTGCTCTCGACTTCCTGCTTGAAGACACCGCCATCGATCGTCACGACCTTGATGCGCGGGTTAATCACCGACATCGTGTTCAGTGCCTGCACGACTTCCGGGCAGTTGTGGCACGACAGCGAGATGTAGGTTTCAAAAACATAATCACCATCCAGGGCAGCGATCTGGTCGATGACCGCCTGCTCCAGCTTGATGGTGTGGCCACCCACGTGCAGCAGTGCCAGCACGAGGGAGGTAAATTCATGGCCCAGCGGGATACCGGCGAAACGCACGCCGACATCGGTGCCGACGCGGTTGATCGCGAACGATGGGGTACGCTCATTGGCTTCCTGGCGCACGGTGATCTTGTTGCTCAGCTCTGCGATTTCACGCAGCAGCTCATCCATTTCGCGCGCTTTCGGCGAATCATCCAAGGATGCAACCAGCTCGATCGGCTGCACCACTTTTTCCAGATAGGCTTGCAACTGTTTCTTGAGGGTCGCGTCAAGCATGATGGTTTCCTTAAACTCTTTGAATCAATAAATGGAGGGCGATAAAAGCACCGGGCCGCCGCAGCGGCCCGGTCAGGGGGCTACCAGACTACCGCGTTACTTAGATCTTGCCGACCAGGTCCAGCGACGGGGTCAGGGTGTCAGCGCCTTCGGTCCACTTGGCTGGGCAAACTTCGCCTGGGTGAGCAGCGACGTACTGGGCAGCTTTGACTTTGCGCATCAGTTCCGATGCGTCGCGGCCGATGCCGTTGTCATGCACTTCCATGACCTTGATCTGGCCTTCTGGATTGATGACGAAGGTACCGCGCAGTGCCATGCCTTCTTCTTCGATCATGACTTCAAAGTTGCGCGACAGGGTGCCGGTCGGGTCGCCGATCAGCGGGTAGTTCACTTTCTTGATTGCGTCCGAGGTGTCGTGCCATGCCTTGTGAGCGAAGTGGCTGTCGGTCGAGACGCCGTACACGTTCACGCCCAGCTTTTCGAATTCAGGCTGGAACGAGGCCAGATCTTCCAGTTCGGTTGGGCAGACGAAGGTGAAGTCAGCCGGGTAGAACATCACCACCGACCAAGTGCCCTTGAAGTTTTCTTCGGTCAGGTCGATGAATTTGCCATTCGCGTAGGCGGTGGCTTTGAACGGTTTGATCTGGGTATTGATAAGGGACATGTATTCTCCTGTTTGTGGTGGATGAAACGTATGACAAGCAGTGTACCGCTCAGCTCGTCTTTTGGGAAATTGATTGATTGGATACTGTTGATTGATTTTGACTATGATGCAGACGACAGCATGCCGGTTGGCCCATGGCGATGCCGTCAGGCACAGACCGGCACTGCCGTGCACGGCAGCATCAGGCTGAAGGTCGAGCCTTCACCGGGGCTGCTCGTGACCCGCAACTCGCCGCTGTGCGAGATCGCCAGCTGGCGCGAAATATACAGGCCCAGCCCCAGGCCCTTCGGCTCGCCATTGCGGGCGCCCCGCTCGTACGGCTCGAAGATGCGTTCCAGATCGCCTGGCGCGATGCCCTTGCCGCCGTCGCGCACATCGATGCGCACGCACTCCCCCATCTGCTCGACACTCACTTGCACCGGCTGGCCGCCGCCATAGCGCAGCGCATTGGTCAGCAGGTTGACGATCACCTGCTCGACGCGGAATTCGTCCCAGCAGCCACTGACAGGATCGTGCGGCTGCAAGGTCAGCGAGCTGCCCGTCGTGGCCGCCTGCAGCGACAGATCGCTGACGATCCGTTCCAGCAAACTCATCAACTGCACCTGCGTCGGGCGGATCGACAGCTTGCCGCTGCGCATGCGCGAGACGTCCAGCATGTCGTCGATCAGGCGGATCATCGACTTGATCTGGCGCTCGTCGCGCTGGACCATCGCTTCCATCTGCTGCGGCGCGAACGCGGCCGCATTGCCGCGCTTGATCTGCAGGCTGCGCATCTGGGTTTCCAAAAACAGCGTGTTGAGCGGGGTGCGCAATTCGTGCGCGACGAGCGACATGAATTCGTCGCGCATCTTGAGCGATCGCTGCAGCTCCTGCTGGGTCTGGTTCAGCTCGCGCAGCAGCGTCTCCTGCTCTTGCCGGCTGCGCTCGAGCGCCAGCATCTGGCGCCGCGTTTCACGGCGCTGCTGGTCGAGCGCGACGAACACGGCGACCTTGCTGCGCACCGCGCCCGGGTCGATCGGCTTGTACAAAAAGTCGACCGCGCCGTTTTCATAGCCCTTGAAGGCGTAGTCGAGTTCGCGTCCGGCCGCCGAGACAAAGACGATCGGGATATGGCGCGTGCGCGACGTCGAGCGCATCACCTCGGCCAGTTCGAAGCCGTTCATGCCCGGCATCTGCACGTCGAGGATGGCAAGTGCGAATTCGTGCTCCAGCAGCAAGGCCAGCGCGGCGTCGCCGGAATTGGCCTGGTGAATCACGCGCTGGTCGTGGCGCAGCAGCGCCTCGAGGGCCTGCAGGTTCTCGGGCAAGTCGTCGACGATCAGGATTTTGCTTAATTCATGGGCGCTCATGGGGTCTCCAACAGGGGCAGCGCGGCGCGAATATCGGCCAGCGGCAGCACCAGGTGTGGTGCGCAGCGCCGGATGGCTTCTCTCGGCATCGTACTGGCGTGCGCTTCTTCAGGATCCTGGACAATGGTCAGTCCGCCGTGTTCGCGGATACTGCACATCCCTTCGGCGCCATCAAAGTTGGCGCCGGTCAATAGTATACCGGTCATTGCCGGTCCATACACGCTGGCGGTCGATTCCATCAGGACATCGATCGACGGCCGGGCATACTGGACAGGCGCTTCGCAGCTGAGCGAAAAGCTGCGGTCCTGCTCGATCGACAGATGGTACCCCGAGCCGGCGAAATACACGACGCCCGGCTCGATCGGGGCCTTGTCGCGTGCTTCGCGCACCGGGAGCATCACGCGCGCATCGAACAGTTCGGCCAGCCGGCTCTCACGGTCGCCCGGCACGTGCAGGATGCAGACCACGGCCGGCGTGTAGCCCGGCTGCAGCGACGGCAATAAGCTCAGCAGCGCATCGACGCCGCCGGCCGAGCCGCCAATCAACACCAGCTCGATGCGCCGCTTGCCCAGCGCCGCCGCCACCTGTTCGTTCAGGCTCATGGCACGGCCTTGCGATACACCCGTTCCCGCCGCGCCAGCGGCTCGAAGCGCCCGGCGTAGCTGGAAAAGTCGATGCTTTCCTTGCTGCCCAGACCCAGGAAGCCCCGGTGGCACAGCGATTCATGGAACAGCCCGAACACGCGGTCCTGCAGCGTGCGGTTAAAGTAGATCAGCACATTGCGGCAGCTGACGAAGTGCGTTTCCGAGAACACGGTGTCGGTCGACAGGCTGTGATCGGCAAAGGTCACGTTCTCGATCAGGCTGCGCTCGAACAGCGCGCCGCCGTAGGCCGCCGTGTAATAGTCCGAGAATGCGGCCTTGCCGCCGGACTTCTGGTAATTCTCGGTGTACAGGCGCATGCGGTCGATCGGGTACACGCCGCGCCGCGCCGTCTCGAGCGACTTCGGATTGATGTCGGTCGCGTAGATGATGCTGCGTTCGAGCAGCCCTTCTTCTTTCAGCAGGATCGCCAGCGAATAGACTTCTTCGCCCGTGCTGCAGCCGGCCACCCAGATCTTGAGCGACGGGTAGGTCTTGAGGAACGGCGCCACCTGCTCACGCACGGCCCTGAAGTACTCCGGGTCGCGGAACATTTCGGTGACGGGAATCGTCAGGTATTGCAGCAGCTGGGCAAAGCCGTTCGGATCGTGCAGCACGCGCGACTGCAGCTCCGAGACGGTATTGCACCCCATCTCGCGCATGGCCACCAGCACGCGGCGCTTTTGCGAAGCGCCGGTGTAGTCGCGGAAGTCATAGTTGTATTTCAGGTAGACGGCTTCGACGAGCATCCGCAGCTCGATGTCGAAGTCGCTCGGCGTATGGCTCAAATGCGCTCCAGGGTCGGCATCCAGACCCGCAGCAGGGAGTACAGGCGGGACAGGTCAATCGGCTTGGCCAGGTAATCGTTGGCGCCGGCGGCCAGGCATTGCTCCTGGTCGTCCTTCATCGCCTTGGCCGTGATGGCGATGATCGGGAGGCGGTCGAAGCGGCCGTCGGCGCGAATGCGGCGCGTCGCTTCCATGCCGTCCATCCCCGGCATCATGATGTCCATCAGCACCAGGTCGATGCCCGGTACTTCATCGAGTTTTGCAATCGCTTCAAAGCCGTTGCGGCCCACTTCGACCTTCGCGCCGCGCTGCTCGAGCGCCGCGGTCAGTGCGAACACATTGCGCACGTCGTCGTCTACCAGCAGGATCGTGCGGCCTTCGAACACGCGATCGCGCCCGCGCACGGCCTTGAGCATGCTCTGGCGCTCGGTCGACAGTTCCGATTCGACCTTGTGCAGGAACAGCGTGACTTCGTCGAGCAGGCGCTCGGGCGAGCGCGCGCCCTTGATGATGATCGAGCGCGAGTAGCGCAGCAGCTGCGCTTCTTCGTCGCGGGTCAGGTTACGGCCCGTGTAGACGATCACGGGCGGGAACGAGCACAGCTCTTCATGCGACATGCGTTCGAGCAGCTCGCCACCCTGCATGTCGGGCAGCTTCAGGTCGATGACCATGCAGTCGAAGATTTCGGCACGCAGCAGATTGAGCGCTTCGTTGGCCGTGCCCACTGCCGAAATCTGCACATCGTCGTCGGCGATCAGCGCCACGACGCTTTCGCGCTGGCGTTCGTCGTCCTCGACCAGCAGCACGCGCTTGATCTTCTGCGCCGACTTTTCCTGCAGCTTGCGGAACACTTCTTCGAGTTCTTCGCGGCTCGCGGGCTTGAGCGCATAACCGATCGCGCCCAGGTGCAGCGCCTCGCCGCCGTTCTCGATGCTGGAGATGATGTGCACCGGGATGTGGCGCGTGGCCGGGTTGTCCTTCAGTTGCTGCAGCACGGTCAGGCCCGAGCGGTCGGGCAGGCGCACGTCGAGCAGCACGGCGTCGGGCCGCTGGCTGATGGCCAGCGCCAGGCCTTCTTCGGCGCTCATCGCCACCAGACAGCGGTAATCGAGCTCGCGCGCCAGGTCGTACAGGATGCGCGCGAACGCCATCTCGTCCTCGACCACCAGCACGCTGCGGCGGCCATCGGCCGGGCGATCGCGGTCATCCGGGAAGCTTTCGTAATGGTCGGTCACGACCGGCGCGGGTGCGGGCGCCGGTGCAGGCACCGGGGCAGGCGCAGCCGAGCGGACGACCGGGGCTGGCGCGTAGTGCGGCTGCGTGCTGGTCACCACAGGAGCCGACATCGACGAGGCCGAAGGGATCGGCGAATCCGGCAAGCCGCGCGGCAGCGTCAGCGTAAACACACTGCCCTCGTTCGGCGCGCTCGACACGGAAATGCCGCCGCCCAGCAGGCGCGTGAGGTCGCGCGAAATCGACAGGCCCAGGCCCGTGCCGCCGAAGCGCCGGCTCGTGGTGCCGTCGGCCTGGTGGAAGGCATCGAAAATCTTGTCCTGCTGGTCGGGCGCGATGCCGATCCCGCTGTCCTGCACACGGAATGCGATGGCGCCATCGGACGTTGTGAGCACCGACAGCGTGACGGCGCCCGCATCGGTGAACTTGACGGCGTTGGAGAGCAGGTTCTTGAGGATCTGCTCCATGCGCTGGCGGTCGGTGTTGATCGCTGCCGGCACGTCGGGCGCCACATCGATGCGGAACTCGAGCGACTTCTGGCGCGCGAGCGGCTCGAACGTGCGCGCCAGGCCTTCGACGACGCGCCGCACCGGCACGTCTTCGGGCACCAGCTCGAGCTTGCCTGCCTCGACCTTCGAGATATCGAGAATGTCGTTGATCAGGTGCAGCAGGTCGTTGCCGGCCGAATAGATGGTTTGTGCGAAGCGCACCTGCTCGTCGCTCAGGTTGCCCGGCGTATTATCGGACAGCAGCTTGGCCAGGATCAGCGAGCTGTTCAGTGGCGTGCGCAGCTCGTGCGACATATTGGCCAGGAACTCGGACTTGTAGCGGCTCGCGCTTTCCAGCTCCACGGCGCGCTGCTGCAACTGCTCCTGCGCCGACTGCAGCGCCGAATTCTTCATGTCCAGGCTCAAGGCCTGTTCGGCCAGCTGGTCGTTGGTGGTGCGCAGCTCGGCCTGCTGATTTTCCAGCGCCGATTGCGATTCTTCGAGTGCGCGCGACTGCTCTTCGAGCTCTTCGTTGGCAGTGCGCAGCTCTTCCTGCTGCACTTGCAGCTCTTCGTTGAGTGTCTGGCTTTCTTCGAGCGAATCCTGCAGGCGCTGGCGATACAGCACGGCCGCCATGGCCGCCCCCACCGCCTGCGCGATGAAGCCGAGGAATTCGCGGTCGCGCAGCTCGACCGGGCGCAGGAAGGCGATCTCGAACACGCCTTTGACCTTGCCGTGGTTGTAGAACGGCGCGATGATCAGCGCGCGAGGGGGAGTCTCGCCCAGGCTCGAGCTGACCTTCATGTAGCCGGGTGGCAGTTCGTCCAGCACCATCAGGCGGTTTTCCTGCGCCGCCTGGCTGGCCAGCGACGCGCCAGGCTGGATGAATTCGGCACGTTCGGACGGGGTGTGGTTGAAGCCATACGCGCCAATGCGGCGCAGCACGCCGTCTTCGCTGCGCACATACATGGCGCCCACGACGCCGTCGAGATACTTGACGACATACGGCAGCACCGCATCGGCCAGCGGCTCGAGGTGGTGGATGCCGGCGCTGCGCACGGTCAGTTCGTTCTGGCCGGTGCGCAGCCACTCCTGGTGGCGCAGTTTTTCATTGTGCTCGGCTTCGTGGCCCAGCACTTCGTTATAGGTATTGGACAGCGTCATCAGCTGGCGCCGGCCGAAGATGGCCAGACCGCCGCCCACCAGTGCCGACAGCAGCAGGAATAGCGCCACCGACCAGAAGGTCGTGCTGCGCGCATTGTCGCTGCGCTCCTGCAGCAGCCGGGCTTCGGCAGCCAGCACCAGGTCGAAATTGCGGCGCATCTCGTCGGTGAGCAAGCGGCCGCGGCCGCTTCTGACCGCGTCGATGTAGTTCAGGTCATTGGCCCGGCGCCGCGCGATCATCTCGTCGGCAAACGCTTCCCATTGCTTCTGGACCTGCGAAATGCGCGTGATGCGTTCGGCCTGCGCGCCATTGTCCTTGACCAGCTCACCCAGCGTATCGAGGCTGCTGCCCATCCGCTGCGCCGACAACAGGTACGGCGTCAGGAACTCCTCGTCGCCCGCCAGCAGATAGCCGCGCATGCCGGCTTCCATTTCCGCCGACAGCTTGCGGATCTCGTGCGCATTGCCGATCACCTTCTGGGAATGCTCGACCCAGGTCAGGTTATTGATCAGGTAGGCGATGATGCCAACGAACACGACCGCACTGACAATGCTCATGCCTAACGGCAGCGCGACATTGCGGGAAAGGATGCGGCGAAACGCGCTGTTGTCGATGGTTGGACCGGGCATGCCTGTTGTTCTGTTAGAAAAAAAATATCCCAAGTGTAACGCAAATGTCAAATCGCGCCCACACGAAATGCGCACGGCCGTGCCAAAGCGCGACCGTGCGTAACACCCGCAATCTTAGCAAAATGTATACGCGCCGGGCGCACCGCTTCGCGTGCTACCTGGCTTCGGCCAGATGCGGCTTGAGGTACTGCGCAGTGCGGCTTTTCTTGTTGCGTGCGACATCCTGCGGCGGCCCGGCCACCACGATGTTGCCGCCAAGATCGCCTGCACCGGGACCGACGTCGATCACCCAATCGCTGCCGGCAACCACGCGCATCGTATGCTCGACCACGATGACCGTGTTGCCGGCATCGACCAGCCGGTTCAGCTGCACCATCAGGCGGTCGGCATCGACCGGATGCAGGCCCGTGGTCGGCTCGTCCAGCACGTACAGCGCATTGCCGCGCGTGGCGCGCTGCAGCTCGGACGCCAGCTTGATGCGCTGCGCCTCGCCGCCTGACAGCTCGGTGGCCGGCTGGCCCAGGCGCAGATAATCTAGACCAACCTCGTTCAGCACTTCCAGCGAGCGCTCGACCAGCGCCTCATCCTTGAAGAAGGTGATCGCCTCGCCCACCGTCATGCCCAGCACCTCGGCGATATTCTTGCCCCGATACGTCACTTCGAGCGTCTGCGCGTTGTAGCGCGCGCCGTCGCAGGTCGGGCATGGTGCGTACACGCTTGGCAGGAACAACAGTTCGACCATCACGAAGCCTTCGCCGGCGCAGTGCTCGCAGCGGCCCTTGGCGACGTTGAACGAGAAGCGGCCGGCGTCGAAACGGCGTTTCTTCGCATCCGGCGTGGCCGCGAACAGCTTGCGCACCTGGTCAAACAGGCCTGTGTAGGTGGCCAAATTCGAGCGAGGCGTGCGCCCGATCGGCTTCTGGTCGACCCGTACCAGGCGCCGCACGCCTTCCATGCCGGCCACGATGCGCCCTTCCAGCGGTAAGGCTTCATCGCGTTCGAGATCCGGCTCATCGGACTGCTCTTCGGCCACCGCACTGCCCTGCCCCAGCGCCGCGCCGACCAGTTCGACCAGCACCTGGCTGACGAGACTCGATTTGCCGGAGCCCGACACGCCCGTCACGCTCGTGAGTACGCCGAGCGGGAACGCGACGGCGAGATCCTGCAGATTGTTGCGGCGTACGCCTTCAAGCTTGAGCCAGCCGGTCGGTTCGCGTGGCGTACGCGGGCCCAAGGCCGCTTCGCCGAACAGGTAGCGCCGCGTTTGCGACGCTTCGATATCGCGCAAGCCGTCCGGCACGCCGCTGTACAGCACCTGGCCACCGCGTTCCCCGGCCAGTGGGCCGACGTCGACGATCCAGTCGGCCTGGCGGATCACGTCCAGCGCGTGCTCGACGACGAACAGCGAGTTGCCGGCCGCTTTCAGTTGCGCCAGTGCGTCGAGCAGCGCTTCGGCGTCGGCCGGATGCAGGCCGGCCGACGGTTCATCAAGCACGTAGACGACGCCGAACAGGCTGGAACGCACTTGCGTGGCCAGGCGCAGGCGCTGCAGCTCGCCCGGCGACAGGCTCGGCGTGCTGCGATCGAGTGCCAGATAGCCGAGGCCCAGGGCCAGCAGCACCTCGATGCGCGCCGACAGGTCGTCGGCAATGCGCCGGCGCACGATCAGCTGCTCGGCGTGCAAGCCTTTTTCCACTTTGCTCGTCGCGCGGGTGTACGGCGCCAGCAGCTCGGCCAGGCGCGCCAGCGGCAGGCGCGAGAGCTCCGCGATGTCCATGCCGGCGAACGTCACCGACAGCGACTCGCGCCGCAGGCGCTTGCCTTCGCATTCCGGACACGCCGTACTGACCATGTAGCGCGCCACGCGCTTTTTCATCGACGCGCTTTCGGTATTGGCAAAGGTCTGCATCACGTAGCGGCGCACACCGGTGAACGTGCCCTGATAGCTGGGCGTGTCCTTGCGCTTGAGCGCGGCGCGGGTTTCCGCGGGCGTCAGGCCGCCGTACACGGGCACGCTCGGGCTTTCTTCGGTATACAGAATCCACTCGCGGTCTTTCTTCGGCAGGTCGCGCCACGGGGTGTCGACGTCGTAACCCAGCGTGACCAGAATGTCGCGCAGGTTCTGGCCGTGCCAGGCCGGCGGCCAGGCGGCAATCGCCCGTTCGCGAATGGTCAGGCTGTCGTCCGGGACCATCGATTGCTCGGTCACCTCGAACACGCGCCCCATGCCCGAACAGCGCGGGCAGGCGCCCTGCGGCGTATTAGGCGAAAACGATTCGGCGTACAGCAGCTCTTGCCCGGCCGGATAATCGCCGGCGCGCGAATACAGCATGCGCAGCGAATTGGACAAGGTGCTGACACTGCCGACCGACGAGCGGGCCGTGGGCGTGCCGCGCTGCTGCTGCAGCGCGACGGCCGGCGGCAAGCCTTCGATCGTGTCGACCTCGGGCACCGGCATCTGGTGGAACAGGCGGCGCGCATAGGGCGAGACCGATTCGAGGTAGCGGCGCTGGGCCTCGGCGTACAGCGTGCCGAAGGCGAGCGACGATTTACCCGAGCCCGACACGCCAGTAAATACGACGAGTTGTCCGCGCGGGATATCGAGGCTGACGTTTTTCAGATTGTGTTCGCGGGCGCCGCGGACATGGACGAAGCCGTCTTCGGCAGCGTTTGGGGGGGTGGTTTTCTTGCTGGGCATCTGCCCTCCGGCGTGAATAGCGATCCAGCATTGAACGACGGCGGGCAAACGGTGTCGGTGCGCTTGTCAACAATGGCGCATTCAACGTTAGCTGTTGATGACGCCGATTGCGATGATCAGCAATTGTTCTGCGGAACTAACCCGGCTGCCGTCCAGTGCCCAGCGCCAACCCAGATAATTGGGCAGATAGCGTGACGCAACGCCACGAAAGCCCAAAAGCCAGTTCTTGAAGCGCTGGTGATAGGCATTCACGTTCTGTACGTGGATGGCGCGGCTGCCCGAATGGCGGACCCTGACGCCAGCGCGCAGGTTGACCGCCTCGTGCGCGATCCGGTGCTTGCGTGCAAAGGCGCGATAGGCGCGATGGCCGTCGCTGACCAGCAGCGCCTGCGGATCGAGCCGGGGCAGCAGATCGCGCTCGAGTTGGGCGGCGGTGAGTGCACCGCGGCCGGTAACGGCATCGACCGTGCGCCCGTTGCGGTCGCGCGCCACCAGGATGCAGTCGAGCTGCGTTGAAATGCCACGCACGCTGGATCGCCCGCCGCGCCGGCGTGGCGGGCGATCCAGCGTGCGCGATCCTTTTTGTGATTCGAGCAGGAACGTTTCGTCAGCCTCGACGATGCCATTCAGGGATGCAGGCCGGTCGAACTTCACCCAATCGAGGAAGCGGTGACGCCATCGGAAGGCGGTATTGCGATGCACGCCAACCCGATCTGCGCCCTTGCGCACTGACAGTGAGTCAAGCAGCACCTGGGAATACGCGAGCCACTTGGCCTTGAGCCTGAGCCGTGCCAGCGGTGTGCCGCTCAGGTCGTTGAATGTGCGCCCGCAGGCGCAGCAGCGAAAGCGCTGCAGGTCGTTGGCGAAGCCGTGCCGGTGGCAGCGCCCGTTGCCACAGCGGGGACAGCACCGGCCAGGCGCTCTGGCCTGGGCGATCAGCGCCACCACCTGATCGAGACCGACCGCAGGATGCAAGGCATCGAGCACTTGCCGGCGCTGCGGCTGATTCAGCGATGGCAGCCTGGCGAACCAGCTCTTGAAACGTGGCGCTTTCATGATCGATTCCTGGTGTTGGGGACAGGGGTTCGACCACCGGGCTGCTCATCAGTTCAAAGTTAGCCTCTATTTAACGTTGACTGCGCCTCAACAATTGACGGGCGAATGGCGCGCGATCAGGCCCGTGGCGGCGTGCGCACGGTGGGCAACAGCCGGTGCGCTGCACGCGCGCCGGTGTCTTTCAGCCGCTGCAGGCGCGTCGGCGGCGTCAACCGGTCCAGTCGCCGGGCAAAATGACTGATCCCGGGCAGTTCCACACCGAACAGTTGCTGGCGCTGCGGGGACGCGGCGAACTGCGCCAGATCGGCCGGCGCCGCATTGCCATGCGACTTCATCCAGAAATGTCCGTAGGTATAGATCAGAGAGGTACGTACATGCGGAGACCGGTTGTCCTCGGCCATGTGGAGCACGTGCGTGTTGAACAGCACGGCGTCGCCGGCGCGCGGCACGATCCGCGCCACGGCCGCCGATCCGGACAGTGTCGCCCGGTGCGGATTGACGTGGTGCGGGGGAAAGTGCTGGCTGCCGGGGATGAATGCCAGGCAGCCCTGGTCGGGCGTCAGGTCCTCGAAAAACACATGCAGCTTGACCAGTAGATTCGGTGTGTGGGCATGGTTCACGCCGAGCACATTGGCCAGATCGGAATGAAAGGGGCTGGTGAAGGTCGGTCCCGGATAGAACAGCCGCGCACTGGTTTCGTTGAGCGCCAGGTCTTCCCCCACGGTCATGCGCAGCAGCGGCAGCAAGGCCGGCAGATCCACCAGATCGACAAAAACCGGATCGGCATCGAGAATGCTTGGCAGGTCGATAAAACGGGCGCCGTCAGCGCGCTGTTGCTCGATGAATGCGCTGCTGCGCTCGCGGGCACCGGCGAAAGCACCGCGCACGCGTTCGGTCATCGACGGCTCGAGAAGGCCGGGCAGATGGACAAAGCCCTGCGTGTCGAATTGCAGTTTTAAATCAAGAAGATGGTCAGCGCTATACATGGGTCTGGTGTGAAGAAGGAAGCGGCCGTCGGTGCCGGCCATACAGGGTGTCGTACTGCGTCACCATCGTATCGACGCAAAAATGTGCCTCAACACGCGCCCGGCCCGCCGCGCCATGGCGCCCGGCCAGCGCCGGATCGGCGATATAGGCGCCGATGGCGCCGGCGAGCGAGGACGGATCGGCCGGATCGGACAGCAGGCCGGTCTGCCCGGCCAGCACCAGCTGCGGCACCCCGCCGACCCTGCTTGCAACCACCGGCAGTCCGGTCGCCATCGCCTCCATGATCGTCACCGGCGTGCCTTCGGACAGCGAAGGCAGCACGAACACGGAAAAGCTGCGCATGATCTGCGCCACATCGTCGCGTGCGCCGGGCAGCCAGACCTGGTGCCCCCATGCCTCGCGGGCGACGCGTTCACGCAGGGCCGGCAGCAGCGGGCCGTCGCCGACGATCGCCAGGCGCAGGTTGGCCTGTTGCAGGGGGAATGTGGCCAGCAGCAGGGCAAAAGCGTCGAGCAAACCGTCATGGTTCTTGATGCGGTCGATCCGGCCGACCGTGCCGATCCAGATCGTCGGAGGCGCGCCTGGCTGAACTGCTGACACGGGGCCAGGCGTGAAGTGCGCGGTGTCGACGCCATTGGCGATCATGCGGATCTTGTGCTGCGGCACACCGACGGTATGACGCAACCAGACGCCCAGGTCGGCCGATACAGGAACGAACGTGTCGACGAACGGCGCGAGCAGGCGCCGGAGCGTGTTGTACTTGCGATGCCTGCCGCTCATTTCAACGCTGTCGCGGCCGTGCTCGGCGTGGATGCGAAGCGGCACGCCGGCCAGCCAGGCGGTGAAGCCATACTCGATCGTACTGATGTTGTAAGTGTGCAGCACGGCGGGACGCAGCCGGCGCAGCAGCGTCCACAGTGCCCGGTGCGACGAGAGGCTCTGCCCCGGCTGCTTGTCGAGCGTATGGAACTGGACGTCCGGCCTGTGCACGAGATTGGCATACGCCGTATGGCCTGCCAGGCAAATCACCGCGTGCCGGTAGTGCTGCGCCGGCATGCGGTTGATGCATTGCGCCAGCAGCGTCTGCAGCCCGCCGACCTCGAAGCGGTACAGCACATGGACGACGAGCGGGACCGCCGGATCGGCCTCAGTGCAGGTCACGACTGGCATCCGCTTTGCAGGCCGCCGGACGCGCCAGCGGCAATGGGCGCATGGCCGCGTTGTGGAACAACCGGATCTGGCCACGCGTCGTCTCGTCCCAGCCGAAGTCTTGCGCATAGGCGCGCGTGGCCGCATGGTCCGGGTAACTGGCGCGCAAGCGTCGTACGCCATCGGCCACGCCCTGCGCTGTCAGCGTGTCCATCAGCACGCCGGCCGCCGGCGCGCGTACGACCTCCGGCGTGCCCCAGACATTGCTGGCGACGACAGGGGTGCCGCACGCCATGGCTTCGAGCAGGACATTGGCCCATCCTTCGCGGCTCGACGCCAGGACGAGCGCATCCGCCGCACCGTAATACTGACGCAGGACGTCCTGCGTCAGTGGCCCGAGGAAGGTGACCCGCTCGGCAACGCCAAGGGCTCTGGCCAGCGCTTCGAGCCTGCCCTGCTCCGGCCCGCTGCCGGCGATCATCAGGCGCACGCCGGCCAGTTGCGGCAGCGCCTGGATGACGAGGTGGTGTCCCTTGCGGGGATCGAGGTAACCGACCGACAGCAGGGTGAACCCGTCCAGGCCCAATGCGCGTCGTGTTTCGTCGCGGCTGACGGGCTTGAACAACTGCAGGTCGACGCCATTGCGCAGGGTCGTGATGCGCCGGCCATCGGCACCGCACCTGATCATCTCGGTTCTGAGCGCTTCACAGACGGTGATGACCTCTGCTGCCTGCGCGGCCGCCCACAGGATCATGCGCCGGGGGATGGGATAACGGAGAATCAGATTGATGTCGGTGCCCAGCGCCGAGATGACGACCGGCTTGTTGAAATACTTGCCGAGCAGTGCAGCGGCGACACCGTCGGGATAGAAATAATGGGCATCGATGACATCGAAGTCATACCCTTCGTCGAGCAGACGGCCGATGACGCCTTTGGCCGCGCAGGCAAGACTCATCGGCGCAAGATGCATGCCGATCTTGGGCAGCACGGCAAAACGCGGGTGGTGCACGTCCACGCCAATGCGCGTTTCGGTCTTCGGCGCCCTGGCCAGCACGCTGTAGCCGCCAAACACCTCGCCGCTGAATGGAAACCAGGGAACCGGCGCCACGACCTTCGCGGCGATCTGGCCTGTCTCGAGCTGATGCCGTAACGTCGTTTCGGTAAAAATCCCGTGGTGTGGCTTGGCGGCGTTGGGAAACAATGTGCTGAAGGTCAGGATTTTCATGATCACGTATTCGGCACCAGCGCAGGACGGCTGATGCAACGGCAATCAGGAATTTTCTCACCCGCATAGAATTGTTTCAATAATTATATTTACTTTTAGAAAAGTTTTTATTGTAACTATCCATGCACGTGGGATGGATGCGACACCAGCGTTTCCAGCGCCGCGCACAAACCATCGATTCCGGGCCCTTGCGCCTGCGACATTGCGATCTCGGCGCACCGGCGGGCGTATCTGTCATTGTCGATCAGTGTCGAGAGTGCATCCCCCATGCGGCGCGCTGTCACCTTCGTCGCATGCAGGCTCACGCCCGCCCCCAGCGCCACCACCCGCGCCGCGTTATCGAACTGATCGTGCGCGAGCGGCACCACCAGTTGCGGCGTGCCGGCGCGCAGCGCTTCGGCCGTCGTGCCGATGCCGCCGTGGTGCACCAGTGCTGCGACGTGCGGCAGCAAGGCCTTGAGCGGCACATAGTCTTGCCAGCAAATGGATGATGGCAGCGAACCGGGTAGCTGCTCACGGTGGGGCGTGAGGAAAATCGCCCGCAGGCCCAGCTGCGCGACCGCTTGCGCCGCGGCTTCGAAATAGCGCCCCGCCTGCCGGTTGCCGGTGCCTGGCGTGAACACGACCGGTGGCGCACCGGCGCCGAGAAACGCCCGCAGCGCGGCACTTGGCGCAGCGTCCGGGTCGGGATCGTAGAGGGGAAAGCCGGCCTGATACAGCGGCTGCGGCCAGTCCGGCACGGGCGCGGCAAACCAGTCGGGAAACAGCGCCAGCGACAGGTCGGGAATGGTCTGGATGTAGTCGATCAGGCTGCGCACGCGGGACAATCCCCGCTCTTCACGCGCCGCGTTCAGGCCGGGCAAGGCGACCGGATCGATGAAGCGTGCGGCAAGCGTGCGCCACAGCCAGCGACGCACGCCATGCGGCACCCAGGTGGGCACCGGCCAGGGCCCCAGCAGCAGCGGATCGTGTACGGTAGGAAGGTTCGACGGCGCCAGCCAGGTCGCTGCAATGCGCAGGCCAGGCCGGTTGTGGCGGCAAATATCTGCTTCGGGCAGGGCCAGCGGATGCACGAGCAGCAAGGTATCCTTGCCGCTGTCGAGCGCCGCCACCATGGCAGGCAGTTGCGCCATTGCCGGTCGCGTTGCGTCCCACACCACGGCCAGGCCACGGGTGGGATGCCACAGGTCGGGATGATCGAGCACGGCCGGATCGGCCGGCAATCCGTGAAAGGTCAGGCCAGCCGCATCGACATACAGCGCATGCAACTCGGGGCCCAGAAAATCAACGCGGTGCCCGCGCTCGCGCAGGGCCCGCCCGATCCACAGGAACGGGAACAGGTCCCCGGCCGAGCCCATCGTCACCAGGATTACATGCATGGGCCCGCCCTTCCTGAAATTAGAAGGTCAGCGTGCCTTCAATGGAATCATCCAGCGTCTTGCCGAGCACGGCGCCGATCGCCATTTTTGCGCCGGCGACGATGCCGCCGTGCTTGTTGTCCCAATAATAACCGGACTTCGGAGTCACCTTGATCACGATGATGCGCGGGTCGTCCTCGCCTTCGGTGAACCAGGTTTTCAGCAGCGGTTCCCACAGTTGCTTGATGCGGGCCTTGTCCTGCGAGACTTCGGCGTGGCCGTCGAGTTCGAGAAATGCGGCGTTTTCGCCTGACTGGAAGAACAGTTTGACGGTCGGATTGGCTTGCAGTTCCTGGTTCGTGTGGCTGTCGATCGCGCCCAGGTACCAGATGGCGCCATTGTCGTCGGTCTCGCGCACGCTCATCGGGCGCACGCCGCGGCTGTCGCCGGTGCCGCCGCCGGTGATGAAGAAGCCGGTCTCGGCATCGTCAATGATGTCCTTGATGCGTTCGATGGCGTCAAGCCCTGCCAGATCGCGGCGGTTTTCTTCAGGCTGGTTGCGGTTGATGGAATCCATGGTCGTCTCCTGTTAGCGAAGGCCGTGTGGCCGATGAGACAACTCTAACCTTATCTGGAGCGGCGGTATGTTGGCCGACGAACGTATGGGCGCACATGTCCCCGCTGACGGGTCAAAGCGGGGACGCCCCTTGGATCACAGGAAACGGTCGAGAATCTTGCGGCTGTGCTTGTCGATCTTGAACATGTCGCGCACCAAAAAATTGATGCCATGGCTGTCAGCGACCAGCAGCGACGCTTCGCCGATACGGCGAATATCCTCGTCGAGCTTGAGCACGAATTCGGTATCGCCCCGGTCGGTCGTCACGTACCACGTGCACGGCGTGGCAAAGCTCGATACATCCTTGATATTGATGATCTCGGGGATGAACTCGCGCCCGCCGATTTCATCGCTGACGAGCGTGCGGATATCCTCGGGCATGGTGGCCAGGTCGTCGATCCAGGCGACCTCTTTGCCGCCGTCGCGCACGAGCGAAATGCCCTTGGTCGGCGCCTGGATCGGGAAGGCGCGCACGGGGGTGATGCCCACGTATTCTTCACCGGTCTCGAGGGTGATCACCAGCTTGCCGAAAGGGTCGCGGCGCAGCTGGAACGGGGTTGTCGAAACAATACTCATCATGCGTCCTTGTCGTCCAGGTCCTGGTCCACGTTGCGCGCTTGCGCTTCGTACAGGCGGTGATACGCGCCTTCGCGCGCCATCAGGTCATCGTGGCTGCCCTCTTCCACCACCACGCCACGGTCGAGCACGATCAGGCGGTCGGCGCGGTGCAGCGTCGACAGGCGGTGGGCAATGGCAATGGTCGTGCGGCCTTGCACCAGATTGTCGAGCGCTTTCTGGATTTCTTTCTCGGTTTCCGAGTCCACCGACGAGGTTGCCTCATCCATGATCAGGATCGGCGGATCGATCAAGAGCGCACGCGCAATCGAAATGCGCTGGCGCTCGCCGCCCGACAGGCCCTGGCCGCGCTCGCCGACCATCGAATCGTAGCCCTGCGGCAGGCGCAGGATGAACTCGTGTGCATGCGCGGCCCTGGCCGACGCGATGATGTCTTCGCGCGACGCATCCGGCTTGCCGTACGCAATGTTCTCGGCAATGGTGCCGAAGAACAGGAACGGTTCCTGCAGCACCAGGCCGATATTGCGGCGATAATCGGCGACGGCGAACGAACGGATATCCTTGCCGTCGAGCAGGATCGCGCCTTCGGACACATCGTAGAAGCGGCAGATCAGATTGACCAGCGTGCTCTTGCCCGAGCCGCTGTGACCGACCAGGCCGACCATTTCGCCGGCCTTGATGTTCAGCGAAATGCCGCGGTTCACAGCCCGGTTACCGTAGCGGAAACCGACTTCGCGCAGCTCGATATTGCCCTCGACCTTGGTGACCTTCACTGGGTTGACCGGATCGGGCACGCTCGAGACGTGATCGAGAATGTCGAAGATGCGCTTGGCGGCCGAGGCCGACTTTTGCGTGACCGACACGATGCGGCTCATCGAATCAAGGCGCACATAGAAGCGCCCGCTGTAGGCGATGAATGCGGTCAGCGTACCGACCGTGATGTCGCCGCGCGAGACTTGCCAGATACCGAAGCACCAGATCACCAGCAGGCCCAGCTCGGTCAGGAACGACACGCTCGGCGAGAACAGCGACCATACGCGGTTGAGCTTATCGTTGACGTTCAGATTGTGCCGGTTGGCTTCGCGGAAACGGGCCGCTTCGCGCTTCTCTTGCGCAAAGGCTTTCACGACGCGGATGCCCGGAATCGTATCGGCCAGCACATTGGTCACCTCGCCCCAGACGCGGTCGATCTTTTCAAAGCCGGTGCGCAGTTTGTCGCGCACCAGGTGGATCATCCAGGCGATGAACGGCAGCGGCGCCAGCGTCACGAGGGCCAGCCACGGATTGATCGAGAACAGGATCACACCGGTCATGATGATCATCAGGACGTCGGACAGGAAGTCCAGCAGGTGCAGCGACAGGAACACGCAGATGCGGTCGGAGCCACTGCCGATGCGCGCCATCAGGTCGCCCGTGCGCTTGCCGCCGAAAAATTCGAGCGACAGGCGCATCAGATGCTCGTAGGTAGTCGAGCGCAGGTCGGCGCCGATGCGCTCGGACGCCAGCGCCAGCACATAGGTCTTGGCCCAGCCCAGCGCCCAGGCCAGCACGGCCGAGGCGAGCAAGCCGCCCATATACATATACACGAGGCTCGTGTCGATCTGCTGCCCGTTCTGGTACGGAATCAGGACGTTGTCCATCAGCGGCATCGTCAAATACGGCGGAATCATGTGTGCGCCGGTCGAGCCCAGCATCAGCAGGAAGCCCAGGAACAACTGCCCCTGATACGGTTTGGCGAAACGCCACAGGCGGAACAGCGTCCAGGTCGACGGCGGCGTGTGCAGGACTTTTTCGCAGATCGGGCAATCGTCCTGATCGGCGTCGAGGGGCGCCTTGCAACTTGGACAAGTGTGCTGCTCGGGCGGCTGGATGGCCACGCCCGTCAGCGCGCTTTCCATCTGATCCTGGAACTGGTCGGCCACGCGCACGGCGTGCAGGTTCTGGCCCAGCGTGAAGCGCCAGCTGGCCAGGAGGCCATGCGCATCGGTCAGTTCGAGATGCCCGACGCCGGCGTGGTCGTGGTGGCGCAGCGCCAATCCTTCGCGGTACGGCCAGTCGCGCCACGCCGTTTCGCCCGGCGCGCGCGCCAGCAGACGCCGGTCTGTGACGAGAACTAATCCTTTTGAGAAATGTAATTTCGCATCGAGGTCAACCTCCACGCTGCTTAAAACGTTTTCCCCTGGTGCAAGCTGTTTCGCAACATCATTTTGCCAGTGATCAGGCAAGAAATTGGCGGCTACTGCCAGCGAAGACGGACTGGCAAATTGTTGTGTTGTCATGGTTTGCGCCCGAAACGGGCTTTAATTCGGCAAAGATTCGGTATGGGTAAAGCGTGTGGCTATTGTTTTTATGCCAAGTAGCAAACGCTCTACAGAGCGCTAAAACGTTTTTGGGCTGGGTTTGGATGACACGAAATGTGTTTTGGTGAAAATATTGCGGCTAAGTAAAAGCCGCAACTGGATCAGATCAGCGCGTGATGTGCGCTGCGATTGGCGGCCTTTCGCTAACGTAGTGACACCTCAGGCATACAAGGAAAAGTCGCCGGTGTGGGAGTAGCGCCAGGTGACCAACGTATTTACATGACGAAAAAGAACGACATCAAATTCCTGCGCATCAATTATCTGGCGGGACCAAACATCTGGACCTATCGGCCCGTGATCGAGGCCTGGCTCGACATCGGCGAACTGGAAGACTATCCCTCGAATCTGCTCCCCGGGTTCACGACGCGCCTGACCACCTGGCTGCCGGGCCTGATCGAGCACCACTGCGGCGTCGGCTACCACGGCGGCTTCATCGAGCGCCTGAACGAAGGCACCTGGGCCGGCCACATCCTCGAGCACGTCGTGCTTGAAGTGCAAAGCCTGGCCGGCATGAAGACCGGCTTCGGCAAGACCCGCTCCACCGGCGAGCATGGCGTCTACAAGATGGCCTTCCGCACGCGGGACAACGTCGTCGGCCGCGCCGCGCTCGACGTCAGCCATCGCCTGATGATGGCCGCGATCAACGACGAGCCGTTCGACCTGCCCGCCGCCATTGCGCGCCTGACCGACATGGTCGACCGCCTGTGCCTGGGCCCGTCGACGGCGCACATCGTGGACGCCGCCACCGACCGCCGCATCCCGTCGATCCGCCTGACCGACGGCAATCTGGTGCAACTGGGTTACGGCGCCGCGCAGCGCCGCATCTGGACCGCCGAGACCGACCGCACCAGCGCGATTGCCGAAGGCATCGCCAGCGACAAGGACATGACCAAGAACCTGCTCGCCTCGTGCGGCGTGCCGGTGCCCGAAGGCGCCATCGCGCGCAGCGCCGACGCAGCCTGGGAAGAAGCGGCCGACATCGGCCTGCCCGTGGTCGTCAAGCCGATCGACGCCAATCACGGCCGCGGCGTCTCGCTGAACCTGAATACCGAAGCCGAAGTGCGCGCCGCTTACCTGATTGCATCCGAAGAAGGCGACAGCCGCTCGGTGCTGGTCGAGCGCTTCATCACGGGCAGCGAGCACCGCCTGCTGGTCGTTGGCCGCAAGGTAGTCGCCGTCGCGCGCGGCGAATCGCTGTGGGTGACGGGCGACGGCCGCCAGAACGTGGCCGAGCTGTGCGACAGCCAGATCAATATCGACCCGCGCCGCGGCGAAAGCGAAGAATTCCCGCTCAGCCCCGTCGAGCCGCGCAAGAGCGAAGAAAACCAGTTGCAGCTCAAGCGCCAGGGCCTCACGCCCGACACGGTGCCGCCGGCCGGCCAGAAGGTGCTGATCCAGATGAACGGCAACGTCGCCGATGACGTCACCGACCTGCTCCACCCGGAGGTCGCGCACGCCGCGGCACTGGCCGCCCGCATTGTCGGCCTGGACATCGCCGGCATCGACCTGGTGTGCGAAGACATCAGCCGCGCGCTGGCCGAACAACGCGGCGCGATCATCGAAGTGAACGCCAGCCCGGGCCTGCTGGCCCACACCAAGCCGGCCAGCGGCACCGCGCGCAACGTCGGCAAGGACATCATCGAGCATCTGTTCGCGCCGGACGACACGGCGCGCATCCCGGTGGTCGGGGTGACCGGTTCGCTCGGCTGCAGCCTGATCACGCGCCTGATCGGCTGCCTGGTCAACATCACCGGCAAAGAGGTCGGCGTGGCCAACGGCGAGGGCCTGTACCTGAATGCGCGCGTGATCTCGAACCGCGACAGTACGGGCGTCGAAGCCGGCCAGCGCATCCTGATCAACCGCAATGTGCAGACGGCGGTGTTCGAATCGAACGCCCGCTCGATCCTGCAGGACGGCCTGCCGTACGACCGCTGCACTGTGGGCGTCGTGACCGACATGGCGGGTCTGGCCGACCTGGCAGAATTCCATATCCACGACGACGACGCACTGCGCAACGTGATCCGCACCCAGGTCGACGTGATCCTGCCGGACGGCGTGGCCGTGCTCAACGCTGCCAACGAGCAGGTTGCTGCGCTGGCCGAGTTGTGCGACGGCGGCGTGATCTTCTACGCCTTCGACGAACACCATGCGGTGCTGGCAGCGCACCGCGCGGCGGGCGAGCGCATCGTGTTCGTCCGTGACGGGCGCATCATGCTGGCCGAAGGCGACGCGGAAACGCGCCTGAACACGCTGGACACGATGAAGCCGTCGACCGTGAAGTACCCCGAAAACGTGCTGGCAGCAGTGGCGGCGGCGTGGGCGCTTGGCGTGCCGAGCGACCTGCTGTGCGGCGGCCTGCGCGCTTTCGACGCGACACCAAAACAAACGACACATTGAATGACACTGCCCGGCAATCTGCCGGGCCTGGTGCCCGCCCCCGCGCATGTGCGCGCGGCGCGCGGCCCGCGAAAGGAATGACGGTTTATGGAAGTATCTCGCGTACGGGCCCTGCGTGGCCCCAATCTCTGGAGCCACCACACCTCGGTCGAGGCGATCGTGACGTGCACGCCTGAGGAAGAATCGATCGGCGAGCTGCCCGGTTTCGAATCGCGCCTGCGCGTGCGCTTCCCGCAGATCGGCGGCCTGCAGCCGTTCGGCCACTATGAAACGATCCCGCTGGCCCACGTGCTCGAACTGGTCGCGCTGCACCTGCAGGCCGAAGCCGGCTGCCCGGTGACATTCAGCCGCACCACCGCCACGCTGGAAACCGGCACCTACCAGGTAGTCGTCGAATACAGCGAAGAAGACGTCGGCCGCCAGGCCCTCGAACTCGCGCAGCAACTGATCGAAGCGGCCCGCAACGACACCCCGTTCGACGTGCCCGCCGCGCTGGCGCAACTGCGCGCGACGGACGAAGACGTGCGTCTGGGACCGTCGACCGGCTCGATCGTGCAGGCCGCCGTGGCCCGCAACATCCCGTTCCGCCGCCTGACCGAAGGCAGCATGGTCATGTTCGGCTGGGGCAGCCGCGCGCGCCGCATCCAGGCCGCCGAGATCGACGCCACCGGCGCGATTGCCGAATCGATCGCGCAAGACAAGGAACTGACCAAGAAGCTGCTCGACGCGGCCGGCGTGCCGGTGCCGCAGGGCCGCGGCGTCTCCGACCCCGATGACGCCTGGGCCGCCGCCATGGAAATCGGCCTGCCGGTGGTGATCAAGCCAAAGGACGGCAACCAGGGCAAGGGCGTGACGGTCAACGTCACCACCCGCGAACAACTCGACGCCGGCTTCAAGGCCGCCAGCGAATTCCGCGACGACATCCTGGTCGAACGCTACCTGCCGGGCCACGACTACCGCCTGCTGGTGGTGGGCGACAAGCTGGTGGCCGCCGCGCGCCGCGAACCGCCGCAGGTAGTGGGCGACGGCGAGCGCAGCGTGCGCGAGCTGGTCGAACAGGTCAATCTGGACCCGCGCCGCGGCGACGGCCACGGCACATCGCTGACCAAGATCCGCTTCGACGACATCGCCATCGGCACGCTGGCCCAGAACGGCCTGACGCCGGACTCGGTGCCCGCCATCGGCCAGCGCGTCGTCCTGCGCAACAACGCGAACCTGTCCACCGGCGGCTCGGCCACCGACGTCACCGACGACGTGCACCCGGAAGTCGCGGCGCGCGCCGTCGCTGCCGCCCACATGATCGGCCTGGATATCTGCGGCGTCGACCTGGTCTGCGACAGCGTCCTCAAACCGATTGAGGACCAGAACGGCGGCATCGTCGAAGTCAACGCCGCACCAGGCCTGCGCATGCACCTGGCGCCATCGTTCGGCAAACCGCGCCCGATCGGCGAAGCGATCGTCGACACGCTGTTCAAGGACGGCGACGATGGCCGCATCCCGATCGTGGCCGTCACCGGCACGAACGGCAAGACGACCACCGTGCGCCTGATCGCACACCTGCTCACGGCGTCCGGCCTGCGCACCGGCATGACCAACACCGACGGCGTCTATATCGAAGGCCGCCGCATCGAAAGCGGCGACTGCAGCGGCCCGCGCAGCGCGCGCAACGTGCTGCTGCACCCCGACGTCGACGCCGCCGTGTTCGAAACGGCGCGCGGCGGCCTGCTGCGCGAAGGCCTGGCCTACGACAAGTGCCAGGTCGCGGTGGTAACCAATATCGGCTCGGGCGACCACCTTGGCCTGAACTACATCACCACGCTCGAAGACCTGGCGGTGCTCAAGCGTGTGATCGTGCAGAACGTGGCGGTGGGCGGCATGGCGGTACTCAACGCTGCCGATCCGACCGTGGCGGCGATGGCCGAAAGAACGCGCGGCGACGTCACCTTCTTCGCGCAGGACGTGGGCAATCCCGTCATGGCGATGCACCGCGCCCAGGGCCGCCGCGTCGTCTTCGTCGAAGAAGGCTATCTGGTGGCGGCGCAGGAGTCCTTTATCGAACGCATCGACCTGAAGGAAGTGCCGATCACGCGCGGTGGCGTGGTGGGCTTCCAGGTCGAGAACGTGATGGCGTCGGTGGCCGCCGCCTGGGGCGTGGGCACGTCGTGGGATGCGATCCGCCTGGGCCTGAAGACCTTTGTCGGCGAGAGCGACAATGCACCGGGACGCTTCAACGTGTTCGCCTACAAGGGCGCGACAGTAATCGCCGACTACGGCCACAACCCGGATGCGATCGCTGCGCTGGTCAATGCGGTCGAGAGCATGCCCGCCAAGCGCCGCTCGGTGGTGATCAGCGGCGCCGGCGACCGGCGCGATCAGGACATCACGCAGCAGACCGAAATCCTGGGCGCGGCGTTCGACGACGTGCTGCTGTACCAGGACCAGTGCCAGCGTGGCCGCGCCGACGGCGAAGTCATTGCACTGCTGCGCGCGGGACTGAGCAACGCGACCCGTACGGGACACGTCGAAGAAATCAATGGCGAATTCGTGGCGATTGATCGGGCGCTCTCGCGCCTGGAAGATGGGGACTTGTGCCTGATCCTGATCGACCAGGTTGACGAGGCGCTGGCGCATATTACGGCGCGGGTCAAGGCAGCGAGCTGAGTATCGGTGCTGTGTTACCGGGGACGGGCGGCGACGCGGTATGCTGCGTCGATGAATAGCCTGTCCCCGTCATCCCTCCCTGCCCTGCCCAGGGCCAGTGCCTGGCCGCTGGTACGGGCATTGTTCAAGCGGCCCGCGCGGGTGTCGGCGCAACCGGTCCAGGCCAGTTATCGGCTGGACCGGCTCGATGCGGATCACGTGCGGCGCTACTGCGATGCGTTCGACTTCCCGCCTGGGCGTGTGCCACTGACCTACCTTTACCTGCTGGCGCAGCGCGCGCAACTGGCGACGATGCTTGATCGGGCGATGCCGTTTCGGATTGTCGGGTTGATTCATGTGTCGAATGATCTCGCAATGCATTGCGAGGTACGCACTGATGCGCCGCTGGTGCTCGTGACGACATTGTCGATGCTGGAACCAGGGGCCAATGGGGCCGTCGAATGCGTGCTGGAGACAGTGGCAAGCGCTGATGGGCAGACGGTCTTCACCTGCACCAGTCGGTACCTGATCAAACGCGGGCAACGCGCCAAGCATGCGCCCGCAACGCCGACGGGCGCACCGGTGGGTGACGTCGTCGGAGAATGGGTCGTAGCTGCCGATGCGGGGCGACGCTATGCGGCCTTGTCCGGCGACTGGAATCCGATTCATCTGTGGCGATGGAGTGCGCGGCTGATGGGGATGCACGCACCAATCATCCATGGCATGGAAACCGTGGCACGCGTCTGCGCGGCGTTCGAGCAATCGACCAATCGTCGCGTCACCAGTCTGACCTGCCGCTTCAAGCGCGCCGTGCCGCTGGGTGCTTCGGCAACTTTGCTGGCCTGCGAAGCCCCCGGCAGTTTTGTCGTGCTGTGCAGCGGTCGCGTGGCCGTCGAAGGCACGCTTGACTACGCGTGATGTCGCGCGACCCGCAAAAAGCCGGGGTCAGGTCTGACATTCGGACACGATCTCGACAGTAAAGCAGTCGGAACTAGCTGACACAGCGCCGTGCTGATCAGGAAAATGCACCAATGGAAGTGGCTAAGGCTGAGGTCGTGTCCGAATGTCAGACCTGACCCCGGCTATGACCCCGGCTGTGCCGCGCGCGCAGCATCAATCGCGGTAAAATACGCAGCTCTGGCCAGCCTCTGCCTCGCCGTACCCAATCCGAAGAAATGACCACCGTTCCCACTGAAATCAACGCCGCAGCCGTCAAGAACAGCGCGACCGACAAGCACACCCCGATGATGCAGCAATACCTGCGCATCAAGGCCGACTACCCCGACATGCTGGTGTTCTACCGCATGGGCGACTTCTACGAACTGTTTTTTGACGATGCCGAAAAAGCCTCGCGCGTGCTGGGCATCACGCTGACCGCGCGCGGCAAGTCCGAGGGCAATCCGATCAAGATGGCCGGTGTGCCGTTCCACTCGCTCGATGGCTATCTGGCCAAGCTGGTGAAACTGGGCGAGTCGTGCGCGATCTGCGAGCAGATCGGCGATCCGGCGCTGTCGAAAGGCCCGGTCGAACGCAAGGTGCTGCGCGTCGTCACGCCCGGTACGTTGACCGATTCCGACCTGCTGCCCGAAAAAGCCGAGCGCCCTCTTCTCGCCCTGTGCCTGCAAACCCAGCGCAAGACCGTCACCGCGGGTCTGGCCTGGCTGTCGCTGGCCAGTGGCAATCTGCGCCTGATGGAATTTTCGGGCGACGCGCGCGCCATCGAGGCGCGTCTGGCGCATGAACTCGAGCGCATCGCGCCGGCCGAAATCCTGCGCGCCGATTGCGGCGACATGTTCGACGATGGCGCATCCACCGTACACACCCAGCGCGTGCCGGAATGGCACTTCGACGTGGTCAAGGGCCACGGCGCGCTGCTCGAACAACTGAAGGTCGCCACCCTCACCGGCTTTGGCGCCGATGGCCTGGGCGCCGCGTTCGGCGCGGCCGGCGCGCTGCTGCGCTACGCCCAGTCCACGCAGGGTCGCGGGCTGCAGCACGTGCGCGGGCTGGCGTGCGAAAACGAGAATGAATACATCGGCCTTGATGCCGCCACGCGCCGCAACCTGGAACTGACCGAGACCATTCGCGGGCAAGAATCGCCAACGCTGTTTTCGCTGCTCGATGGCTGCCGCACGGCGATGGGTTCGCGCATGCTGCGCCACTGGCTGCACCATGCGCGGCGCGACCAGTCGATAGCGCGCAGCCGTCACCAGTCGATCGCCGCGCTGCTGCAGGCGGACGCCATCGACAACCTGTCGCCGACGCTGGCGCAGGTGCCGGACATCGAGCGCATTACCACGCGAGTGGCCTTGCTCAGTGCGCGCCCGCGCGACCTGGCGAGCCTGCGTGATGGCCTCAAGGCCTTGCCGATGCTGCGCGAACTGGTGGCGCGTTGCTTCGTGCCGGGCGATACGTCGCTGCTGCGCGAGCTGCATGACGACCTGGCCACGCCCGCCGACTGCCTCGACCTGCTGGTGCGCGCCGTGCTGGAAGAGCCGAGTGCGATGATTCGCGATGGCGGCGTGTTCGCACGCGGCTACGATGCCGAACTCGATGAGCTGCAGGCGCTGTCCGAGAATGCGGGCCAGTTCCTGGTCGACCTTGAAACACGCGAGCGCGCCCGCACCGGCATCGCGAACCTGCGCGTCGAGTACAACCGCGTGCACGGCTTCTACATCGAAGTCACCAATGGCCAGGCGACCAAGGTGCCGGACGATTACCGCCGCCGCCAGACGCTGAAGAACTGCGAACGCTACATCACGCCCGAACTGAAGGCGTACGAAGACAAGGCGCTGTCGGCGCAGGACCGCGCGCTGGCGCGCGAGAAAATCCTGTACGATGACTTGCTGGCCCAGCTTGCGCCGCACATCGGCGTCCTGCAGACGATCGCGCGCGCGATCGCGCAAGTCGACGTGCTGGTAGCGCTGGCCAGCCACGCGCTGCGCCACAGCTGGTGCGCGCCGCAGCTGGTCGATGCGCCGTGTCTGAACATCGTCGAAGGCCGCCATCCGGTCGTGGAAAACCAGATCGAGCGCTTCATTGCCAACGATTGCCGCTTCTCGAACGAGCGCCGCCTGCTCCTGATCACTGGCCCGAACATGGGCGGTAAATCGACCTTCATGCGCCAGGTCGCGCTGATCACGCTGCTGGCCTATGTCGGCAGCTACGTGCCGGCGGCCGAAGCCACGCTGGGCCCAATCGACCGCATCTTCACGCGCATCGGCGCGAGCGACGACCTGGCCAACGGCCGTTCGACCTTCATGGTCGAGATGACCGAATCGGCCGCGATTCTCAATGGCGCCACCGAGCATTCGCTGGTGCTGATGGATGAAGTCGGGCGCGGCACGTCGACCTTCGATGGTCTGGCGCTGGCGTGGGCCATCGCGCGCCACCTGATCGACACGAGCCGCAGCTTCACGCTGTTCGCGACGCATTATTTCGAGCTGACCCAGTTGCCGGAGTCGTACCCGAGCGCGTACAACGTGCACCTGTCGGCGGTCGAGCACAAGGACAGCATCGTGTTCCTGCACGCGGTGCAGGATGGCCCGGCATCGCAAAGCTACGGCTTGCAGGTGGCGCAACTGGCCGGCGTGCCGCAACCGGTGATCAAGGCCGCGCGCAAGCACCTGGCGCGCCTGGAAGCGCAGGCCGCAGGTGGTACGCCGCAGCGCGACCTGTTCGCCGCGCCCCTGCCCGAACATGATGTTGACGATACCCCGGCGCCAGTCGTGGCCGAGGTCCAGGATGACGGCCTGCGCGACGCGCTGGGCGCCATCGATCCGGACGCGCTGACGCCGCGCGAAGCGCTCGAACGGCTGTACGAGCTGAAACGGCTGGCTGCCTGATGTCGATCCCGCGTCCGGTCATTGTCCGCGCTGCGCTGCTGGCGACGCTGCTTGCTTGCGCGCCGCTGGTGGGCCAAGCCAAGGATAAGGACAAGGAAGCGCGCCCCACGCACCGCTTCGCCGTGGTCGGCAATGACGCGCGCGCCGACAGTGACGCGCGCCTGAAGCAGGCGCTGGCCGATTCGTCCGAAAAATCGGTGTCGTTCGTGGTCCTCACGGGCATCAAGGGCGAGAACGAAAGCTGCGGCGACAAGCTGTACCTGCAGCGGCGCGACCTGTTCGAGCATGCGAAGCGGCCCGTGATCGTGTCGCTGTCGGGCAGCGACTGGACTGGCTGCCGTAACTCGGCCAAGCGCACCAATGCGATCGAGCGCCTGAACCGCCTGCGCGAACTGCTCTACGGCGAGCCCGAATCGCTTGGCGCGACGAAGATCCATCTGACGCAGCTGTCGGCCAGTCCGCGTTTTCGCAGCTATGCCGAAAACGCGCACTGGAAGGTGGATAAGGTGCTGTACGCCACCATCAATCTGCCGGCCGCGAACAACCATTTCCTGCCGGCGGCGGGCCGCAATAGCGAATACGAAGACCGGGCCGTGGCCAACCGCTTCTGGCTGAACCGTCTGTTCGCGATGGCGCGCAGCGACAAGGCGCAGGCGCTGGTGCTGTTCTCGGAAGGGGCCGTGCGCCCGTTCCATCTCGATCAGCCGGCGGGTCTGCGCGGCTTGCTGCGGCGCGCACCGGTCGAGCGCGACGGGTTCGAGGCAGCGCGGCGTCAGATCCAGGCGCAGGCCGTCAAGTTCGATGGGAAGGTGCTGCTGGTCGACAGTGACGCGCCAGGTGGCCACAAGCCGCAGATCGCATGGAAAGGCAATCTGGGGCAGCTGTCAGTGGGGACCAAGGCGGTCGAGGTAAATGTGATGCTGGGGAAAGATGCGGCGTTCACGGTGGTGGACGCGAAGCAGTAGAACAGAAGTTACAAGCGCGGCCACCGCGTGATGCGGTGGCCGCGCACCAACCGGATTACTGCAGCGGCTGGGTACGGAAGTGATCGCCATCATCGCTGTCATCGATCTCGTGATGATGACCGCCAGCGCCGTGCACGTGGCCGTGCTGGATTTCTTCGGCGGTCGCAGCGCGCACGTCGACCACGGACAGGTCAAAGCGCAGCGCCATGCCGGCCAGTGGATGGTTGCCATCCAGGACGACCTTGTCGTCAGCGATTTCGGTGACGGTGAAAATCACCGGCTCGTCGTCGCCGTTTTCGGCCACGCCTTCGAACTGCATGCCGACTTCGATCGGTTCCGGCAGGCGCGAACGTTCTTCAACCTTGACCAGCTCTGGCTCGTAGTCGCCGAACGCGTCGTCTGGCTCTACCTGGATCGTCGAGGCGTAGCCGGTTTCTTTGCCGTCCAGCTCTTCTTCGATCTTTGGCAGGGTATTCTCGTAGCCGCCGTGCAGGTACACCATCGGCTGGGAGCCCTCCTCGATCAGATTGTTCTGGGCATCCGACAGTTTGTAATTAACCGTCACGACTGTGTCTTTAGCAATCTTCATCGTCCATCCTTTCATTGTGAGCTGCGGATTATACTCTCGATGGGTCTAGGCCCCGCTTCGGCTGGTTATAATGTCGCATGAAAAAATTACCGCTTTTGGGGAATCTTTCCCCTGCTGAATTCCTGCGCGATTACTGGCACAAGAAACCGCTGCTGATCCGTGGCGCCATCCCGGGCTTCAAGCCGCTGCTCAAGTTCGAGAAGCTGGCCGAGCTGGCCGCGCTGAACCACGTCGAATCGCGCCTCGTGTCGCTACGCGACGGCGAGTGGGACATGCAGCACGGCCCCCTCACCGAATTGCCGGCCCGCAGCGAGCCGAACTGGACGATGCTGGTCCAGGGCGTGAACCTGCATGACGAGCGCGCCGACGAGCTGCTGCGCCAGTTCCGCTTCGTGCCGGACGCCCGTCTGGACGACCTGATGGTGAGCTTTGCCACCGATGGCGCCGGCGTCGGCCCCCATTACGACTCGTACGACGTGTTCCTGCTGCAGGCGCACGGCAAGCGCCGCTGGCGCATCGGCGCGCAACAGGACCTGACGATCATCGAAGGCTTGCCCCTCAAGATCCTGGCCAATTTCGAGGCCGAAGAAGAGTTCGTGCTCGAGCCGGGCGACATGCTGTACCTGCCGCCACAGTACGCGCACGACGGCATCGCCGAAGGCGAATGCATGACCTATTCGATCGGTTTCCGCTCGCCGTCGTTCCAGGAACTGGGCGAATCCTTCCTGCAATTCATGGCCGATTCGATCGACCTGCCGGGCCGTTACGCCGATCCCGAATTGCAAGAAGCCAAGAACCCGGCCGAGATTCCGAAACACATGCTCGCCACCGTCACCGAAGAACTCAACAAGGTGCGCTGGGACGAAGAAGACGTCACCATCTTCCTCGGCGAGCACATGTCCGAGCCGAAGCACAATGTGTTCTTCACGCCGCCCGCCAAGCCGCTGACCTTCGGGCGCTTCATGGAAACGGCCGCCAAGCGCGGCATCAAATTGTCGAGCAAGACGCTGATGCTGTATCGCGGCAAGAACGTGTTCATCAATGGTGAATCGCTGGCTGCCGGCCGCGCCGACAAGGTGGTGCTCGACGTACTGGCCAACGATCGCCGCATCGACGGCGCCACGCTCGGCAAAGCCACCGACGACGTCACCGAATCGCTGTACGCCTGGTACCAGGACGGCTGGGTCGAGCTGGGCTGACCATGGATGCGCGCGCCATCCCGTTCGACACCCGGCGCGACTGCGAGGCGCGGTTCCTCGCCGTCGTGGCGGCCGCGCAGCACAGTCTGCGCCTGTTCGATCCGGATGGGGCGGTGTTTGCGCTGGGCACGATCCAGGTGGATGCGGCGCTGCGCGCGTTCCTGCAACGGGGCGGCACCTTGCGCCTTGGGCTGCATGAGCCGGGCCACATAGAGCGTCACTGTCCGCGTTTTTTGCGTCTGCTGCGTGACTACGGCCACGCCTGCGAATGCCGCCAGAGCCCGAAAAACCTGCGCCAGCTGACCGACTCGTTCTGCATCGCCGACGAACAGCACGTGGTGCGCCGTTTTCACAGCGACCACATGCGTGGTGAAGCCAACTTCGACGATCCTCGCGCTGTCGATGTTCCCCACCATCGGTTCGAGGCGATCTGGGAAGCCTCCCGGCCAACGCTGCATCCCACGACGACCGGGTTGTAAGGTCGTCAAGAAAGCACAATTAGTTGCCCAGGAGTTAATCCTCAGGTGTTTCGCTATTTGCGTAGCATCTTGTAACAATATGAAGCTTATCAAAGCGGAAAATTCTTACACCAGAGCATGTGTTAGCTATTGCGAAACTGTAAAATTGTCTATAATATCAATCAGGAAGGTTCCGTTGCGCCCGTGGCAGTCTTGCTATTTGTGAAGGCACGAGAATTCCATCGAGAAATAATTACCGGTAATTATTATTCGTATCAAGTAGTTCTACTTTTGTAAATACTAAGGAAAAAACCATGAAAAAATCCCTGCTGATCGCTTCCCTGTTCGCTGTTACCCTGGCTGCTTGCGCTAAGAAAGAAGAAGCTCCAGTCGCACCAGTGACCGAAACCCCAGCTGCTGTCGTCGCTCCTGCTGACGCAACCATGCCAGCTGCTGACGCAACCGCTCCAGCTGCTGCTGCTGCTGATGCTGCTGCAACCGACGCAGCTGCTGCTGCTTCGACTGCAACCGACGCTGCTGCCGCTGCTCAGACCTCGGCTACCCAAGCTGCTGACGCTGCTGCTACCACCAAGTAATTCGTTACTCGGTATGAAGAAACCGGCCTGCGGGCCGGTTTTTTTACGCCTGTCGCTTTCGTAGAGTGGACGGCGATGCCGTCCACGCGTTTGAATCAACCAGATCTGGTGGTACATCAACGTTCGTTGAACGCGTGGGCGGGATACCCGCCCACCCTACGCCGGGGCCGTTAGCCGGTTTTTGGGTGAACGGACAACCCGCACGCGCATAAAAAAACCGGCCACTTGGCCGGTTTTTTGTTGCTGCAACGAGGATTACTTGAGCTCGTTGTTCAGCAGCGTCAGGATCTTGGTCGTCGTCGGCGACGTTTCTGCCTTACCATCGTTGGTCTGCACTGATACTTCGCTCACGTTCGCGCCCTGCGCGGCCTTGACCAGCACGCGGTAGCGCTGCGCTTCTTTCGCGTCGTCTTCCGACTTGCCGAACGTGAACAGGCGCTTGAAGAAGCCATCCTTGGTCTCGCCTGCATCCGGATCGACATAGCGCACGAAGTAGATGCCCTGCACGCGGTCGCGGTCTTCGACGGTGAAGCCGACGCGATCGAGCGCCAGGCCGACACGGCGCCATGCACGGTCGAAGCCTTCATCGACCTCGACCTTGTCACCCACCAGCTTGGCGTGCTGCGGCGCCAGTGGCGCGTTGGCGACCATGGCTTCGGCCGGGGCGACTTCTTTCGCGCCGGTCAGCAGAGCGACGATGCGGCTCAGGTATTGCGATTCCAGGCCCGGATCGTTGGGACGCACGGTCCAGGTCGTGGTTTCGCTTTGCGGGCCGGTGAGGACTTCTTCGGCGCCGCGGTGGCTGACCCAGATCTCGGTCGAGCCATCCGGCAGGCGCTCGAGGCGCGTGCGGAACTTGTCGCGCTCGCCGGTCGAGTAGGCGCTGTCGAACACGCGGCCGATGGCACGGCGCACGAAGTCTTGCGGGATCTTCGAACGGTTCTCGACCCAGGCGGTTTCCATGGTGCCGGTGGTGGCCGATTCGGTTTCGAGCGCGAAGCCCTGCTCTTCCCAGAACTGGCGCAGTTGCGGCCATAGCTGTTCAGGCGTTTGCTTGACCACCAGCCAGCGCTGGTCGCCATTACGTTGCACGCTGACGGCGTCGGTCGAAATCGGGCCGATCGGCTGACCGGATGCCGAGACACCGGCCACTGCAGGCATGCCGCCGGCAGCGGCTGCGGCCTGGCCTTGCTGGAACTCGGATGCGGTGGCGACGCCACGGCCGTCCGGGATCGCGTAGCGGTTGTCGCGCTGCAGCTTGGTCAGGTCGGGCGGCACGTCCAGCGGTGCGGCCTTCTTGGTGCCTTTGTAGTCGACTTTGTCGCCACTGAAAATCGTGGTGCAGGCTGCCAGGCTGAACGCGATGACCGTGAGCGAGAGCACACGGGCGGCGGCAGGAGCGTTGATCAGGGATGCGCCGTTTGAATTCTTAGTATTGCGAATAGTCATGTCGTTCGATATCAGGTCAGTAACCCGAACCCTTGCGGGTTCAGGATGGGGAATGAACGCCGGCTTCCACCAGGGCGGCACGTACGATCTCGTGGTATTGGGAGGACAGCGGCGCGAGCGGCAGGCGCAGGCCCGCCGGCATCTTGCCCATCTCGGCCAGCGCCCATTTGACGGGCACCGGATTCGGTTCGACGAACAACCTGGCGTGCAGGCCGAGCACGCGGTTGTTAATTTCGAGCGCGCGTGCGATGTCGCCGCTCATGGCAGCCACGCACAGCTCGTGCATCGCGCGTGGCGCCACGTTGGCGGTGACCGAAATATTGCCGGCGCCGCCGCAGAACATCAGCGCCATCGCGGTCGGATCATCGCCCGAGTACACGGCGAAGGATTTGTCGACCATCTTGAGCAGTTCGATGCCGCGCCCGATATTGCCGGTGGCGTCCTTGATGCCGACGATGTTCTCGATCGGCGCCAGGCGCGCGACCGTCTCGTTGGCCATGTCGGCCACGGTACGGCCCGGCACGTTGTACAGGATGATCGGCAGGTCGACGGCTTCGGCGATCGTGCGGAAGTGGCGGTACATGCCCTCTTGCGTCGGCCGGTTGTAGTACGGCACGACCTGCAGGGACGCGTCCGCGCCGACGCTCTTCGCGTGACGGGTCAGCGCGATGGCTTCCACGGTCGAATTGCCGCCAGTGCCGGCGATGACAGGGATGCGGCCGGCGACATGGTCGACGGCCAGCTTGACGAGTTCGCAATGCTCTTCCGGCGACAAGGTCGCCGATTCGCCGGTCGTGCCCACGATGACGATCGCGTCGGTACCTTCGGCGATGTGCCAGTCGATCAGCGCGCGCAGGGAATCGCGATCGACGGTGCCATCTTCGAACATCGGGGTGACGATTGCTACGATACTGCCCTTAATCATAATCTTTGGACCGTGCCATTCATTTAAAAATCTGATTGTAGCGGATAGCCCGCCCCTATGGTTCATTCCTGACCACAATATGGTCGAGCCAGGCCTCGGTTTTGCGGTACGCATGGCCGGCGGCGCACAGGCGCTGCACCTGCGCCGGATGGGGCCGCTCAACGTGGCCATCCTCGTACGCCAGCACCTGCAGGCCGCCATCGTGGGCCAGCGACAGCAGTTCGCCAGGTGCGAGCAGGAACGCCGGATTCGACGGTTTCCCATAGACCTCGTTACCTTGCGCGAAGGTTTCGTAGATCAGGATCCCGTCGGGCCGCAGGCTGGCCGCGATCTGCGCAAACAGCGGCCGGTGCAGGTAATTGGTGACGACGATGACGGCAAAGCGCCCCGCTTCGAATGGCCAGCCTGCGCCATCGGCCTCCAGATCCCAGGCCAGTGTCGTCACGCCCTTGCCTGCGCTGGCGGCCAGCGCGGCTGGATTGCGATCGACGGCCAGCACCTGGAAACCTTGCGCCGCGAGCAGGCGCGTGTGGCGCCCGTTGCCGCACGCCAGATCGAGCGCTTCGCCAGGCCGCGCGAGGGGCGCAAAGCGCGCTACCCAGGGCGACGCGGGCAAGGCCGCCATATGTGTGCCGGTGCTCATCGGCTCAGAGCAGGAAGAACGTGAACGGCGTGGCCGCCAGTTGCACCAGATAGCCACCCAGCGCCATCACCGGCGTGAGCCAGTAACCGACGACCCGGAGCATGACCAGCGCCAGCACGATGAAGAAGCCGTATGGCTCGATGCGCGCGAACGCGTAGGCCGCGCGGTGCGGCAACATCGCCGTGACGACCCGGCCACCATCGAGCGGCGGGATCGGCAGCAGGTTGAAGGCCATGATCAACAGATTGGTGACGATGCCGGCCTGCGCCACCTTGTGCGGGAATTCTTCACCGACCTGGAAGAATACGAGCAGCACGCCCAGGATCAGCCACAGGACGGCCATGATGAAGTTGGCAAACGGACCGGCCAGGGCCACCCACGCCATGTCACGCTTCGGGTTGCGCAGGCGGCCGAATTCGACGGGCACCGGCTTGGCGTAGCCGAACACGAAACCGCTGAACAGGAACATCACGATCGGGATCACGATGGTGCCCCAGATATCCACGTGCACCAGCGGGTTGAGGCTCATGCGCCCCTGCGAATAGGCGGTGTTATCGCCAAAATACTTGGCGGCGTAAGCGTGGGCGGCTTCATGCAGCGTAATCGCAAACAGGACCGGCAGCGCATACACCGCGATGGTGCGAATCGTTTCTTCCATGGGGGCTGATTCTATCAGAGCGCGGCGCGTACTTGACCGGTGGAATACTTAAGGCAGCCTTGAAGGCTGCAGCCCGCCTGATTACAGGCCGAACGCCGCCGGGTCGCCCCTGCCCTCGCGAATCAGCACCGGCTCGGGGCCGGTCAGGTCGATCACGGTGGTGGCTTCCAGCATGCCGGCGCCGCCGTCGATGATCAGTTCGATCTGTTTTTCAAGGCGCTCGCGCACTTCATCGGGATCCGACAGCATGTGTTCGTCGCCCGGCAGTTGCAGTGTGGTGCCGATCAGCGGCTCGCCCAGCTCTTCAAGCAGCGCCAGCGTAATGCGGTTTTCAGGGACGCGCAGGCCAATTGTCTTGCGCGACGGATGCGACAGGCGCCGCGGCAGCTCGCGCGTGGCTTCCAGGATCACCGTGTACGGGCCTGGCATCGTCGCCTTGAGCAGGCGGTATTGCGTGTTGTCCACGCGCGCGTACTGCGCCACTTCGGACAGGTCGCGCACCAGCAGCGTCAGATGGTGCTTGTCATCGACGCCACGGATACGGCGCAGCTTCTCGACCGCGTTCTTGTCGTCCAGCCGGCAGACGAGTGCGTATGCGGAATCGGTCGGCAGCGCGACGATGCCGCCGGCGCTGACGATCTGTGCAGCCTGCTTGATCAGGCGCGCTTGCGGGTTTTCAGGGTGAATCTGGAAAAACTGGCCCATGGATGGTGTCCTTGTTATTGGTTAGGCAGCGACTGGAGCGCGGCAATACGCTGCTCCATCGGCGGGTGGGTCGAGAACAGCGCGCCCCAGCCGCCGCCGCTGCCGGAAATGCCCGATGCCGACATCGCTTTCGGCAACGCACCCGGCGCGAAGCCACCCAGGCGGGCCAGCGCGTGCTGCATCGGCACCGGGCTACCCATCAGTTTGGCGGCGCCGGCGTCGGCGCGGAATTCGCGCTGGCGCGAGAACCAGGCCACGATGATCGAGGCGAGCAGGCCGAACAGGACTTCGCAGACCATCACGGTCAGGAAGTAGCCGATGCCGGGCGCGTCGCCCTCTTTACGGAACAGCAGCTTGTCAACGAAGAAGCCGACCACGCGCGCGAAGAACACGACGAAGGTATTGACCACACCCTGGATCAGCGTCAGCGTGACCATGTCGCCATTGGCAATGTGGGCAACCTCGTGACCCAGCACGGCTTCGACTTCATCCTGATTCATGCTCTGCAGCAGGCCGGTAGAGACGGCGACCAGCGCCGAATTCTTGAAGGCACCGGTGGCAAACGCATTCGGCTCGCCATCATAGACGGCGACCTCGGGCATGCCGATGCCGGCACGCTCGGCCAGGCGGCGCACGGTGTCCACCAGCCACTGTTCGGTGGAGCTGGACGGTTGCTCGATCACGCGCGCGCCGGTCGACCATTTGGCCATCGGCTTGCTCATCAGGAGCGAAATGAACGAGCCCGTGAAGCCGATGACGAGCGATGTCACGGCGAGCGTCGTGAAGTTGATGCCCTCCGCCGAGACGGCGCGGCCAAGACCGAACACGTTCATGACCAGCGTCAGCACCAGAACGACGGCAAGATTGGTGGCGAGGAAAAGAACAATGCGCTTCATGGCGGACAACTCCTGAATTAGTGACAGGATGCCAATATTGGGCTTCCTGTCGGAAAATTCAAGGGCGGACTCGCCTGCCCCACGATCTCCAGCACGTCGTTCCCGCGAAGGCGGGAACCCAAGTCCGCTGCGGGCCGATCACATGATGGCGACCACGTACGCTGAACTTGGGTTCCCGCCGGCGCGGGAACGACGTGCGGGTAGCTTGGATGCAGAAACCTCAGCGGCACTCCTTCAGGAAAAACCGCAGCATTTCCTTTGACGCCGACGGCCCTGCCGCATCGGTATGCGATCCTGCCGCATTGCCGCCGGCCCAGGCATGTCCTGCGCCCTGCACGACCCACTGCTCGGCCATCGCCCGGCCCGCGTCATCGCGCCAGACACTGCGGCGGCAACGGCGCCCGCCATGGGCGGCATCGTCGTGACGCACGCTCAGCGGCGTTGCGCGCAGGCCGGCGTGAGCGCCCACATACTGTTGCAGCACGGCGTCGCCATTGGCGGGCGCCACCACGTGATCGGTGCTGCCATGGAACACGATGACGGGCACCGCCTCGCGCAAGGCGCGGCCCTTGGCTGGCTTCTTCATGGCCTGCAAGCCGGTGATCATGTCGCGCCCGCTACCGGCCGGCAGGCCGGAGTGCACGCCCACTGCCGCGAACAGGTCGGGATACTCGGCGCCCAGCACCGCCGCCATCGCCCCGCCCGCCGACATGCCGGCCACAAACACCTGCGTCGGATCGGCGCCGTGCTCCTTGACGATCTGCCGCGTCAGTCCGGCGATGATGCCCGGCTCGCCCGCATCGCGCGCCTGGTGGCCTGACTCGAACCAGTTCCAGCACTGCGTGCGGTTCGACGCGCTGTCCTGCTCGGGGTACAGCACGAGGCAGTTGGCTTCTTCGGCCAAGCGGTTCATGCCGGTACCGAGCGCGAAATCGTCGGGATTCTGCGTGCAGCCGTGCAGCATGACGATCAGCGGGCGCGGCGTGGTCGACGGCTGGGACGGGATGTACAGCTTGTAGCGGCGGCGGCCAGCGGCGTTCGAAAAGACGCCTGCCGTGAAGGTGCCACCGGCGATGTCGTCCATGACCGCCACATCGTCATCTTGAGGCATGCCAATGCCGACACCGACGCCGGCGGCGCGCATGGCCGCCTGGCCCTTGCGCAGCTGGGCTTGCCAATCGGGCGCCGGGTTGATGTCCACAAACGCCATGGCGTCCTTGCTGGCGGGCGCGGCGCTCTGCCCCTGTCCATGCCCCTGCCCCGGCATCAGGCCGGCCTGCGCCAGCGCTTGCTGGATCGTGGCGGTGGCCGAGGCCACATCCTTGTTCTGCACGAGGCGGGCAGAGGTCATTATCTTGTTCATGAATTGGTCGAGCGATTTCATAGCGTTCCAGTCTAGGTAAGGGTGCGATCTGCCAGCGCGGCGCGCACGGCAGGTGATGCAACAAAGGCGCCCAGGACCTGGATCGAAGCGATCGCATTCCGGGCAAGTTCAGGTGATACGTTGTCTTCGATGACCGCCAGGCCCAGCACATGGATATCCAGTTGCTGACCCTCTGCCACCAGTTGCTCGAGTTCTTGCACCGAGTAGCGGTACAAGCCCATCACATAGCGCTTGCGCACGATGGTCTGGCGGATCACGTCGGCGTGCTGCGTGAGCAGGTTGCGAATGGCCGTGCGCACCAGGTCGGTACGGTTGGAATAGAACCCTTCCTCGACGAGCAGGTCGACCTGCGCCAGGTCGACCAGGCCGACGTTGACCGTGACCTTGTCGCTGTCAGGGAGTTTCTGTTGGGGTAAAACTGCTTTCATTGTGCTCTCCATACGCTGCATATACTCCAATTGGAGTATAAAAGGGCTTTTACAAGAGCTGATGGGTAAATTCTTTATAAAAACAGGAAAGCAACAGGCGCAACGCGGCCAGCCGCAGAAGCGGCAGCCGTACAGTCAGACGCAATGTAGTGTTAGAACCAGTCGTGCCAGACCGGTGTCACGCCAAATGGCAATGGTGGCAGTTCGGCGAACTCGACGCGCGATTCGCCGGGTGCGTGAAAGTCGGTGCCGCGCGATGCCATAAAACCATAACGGCGCGCGACTTCGGCGTAGGTGCCGTATTGATCCGGCGTGTGGCTGCCGGTGACCACCTCAATGGCGGTGCCGCCCAGCTGGCGGAATTCATCGAACAGTGCGCCCTGGGCCGTGTCGCTGAAGCGGTAGCGCCCCGGGTGCGCGATGACGGCGATGCCGCCCGCACCTTGAATCCAGCCCATTGCTTCGCCGAGCGTGGCCCAGCGATGCGGCACATAGCCCGGCTTGCCTTCGGTCAGAAAGCGGCGGAACACGTCGGACGTGGTCGTGCAGACACCGATCTCGCACAGGTAGCGCGCAAAGTGGGTGCGCGACATCAGGTCGGGATTGGCGACGTAGCGCAGCGCGCCTTCATACGGCGTAGGAATGCCGGCCTGCTCGAGCTGCGCCGCCATTTCGCGGGCCCGTTTTTCGCGCCCGTTGCGGGTTGCTGCCAGGCCGGCGATCAGCGCTGGGTTGTTTTCATCGACCTGCAGGCCGACGACATGGACCGTCTCGTTGGCCCAGGTCACCGAAATCTCGACGCCCGCCACGAAACGCATGCCCAGCGCCGTGGCCGCCTGCCGCGCCGCCTTCACGCCGCTGATTTCGTCATGGTCGGTCAGCGCCCATACATTCACGCCGCTCTTGCCGGCGTAAGCGGCCACGTCCGCTGGCGCAAGGACGCCGTCGGAGACATTGGAATGGCAGTGCAGGTCGACTTTCAGCATGGGATATTCAGCAGGCGGGATGGACGCTCCATTGTACGCGCATCAATCTGCCGGCGCAGCGAGGAAGTCTTCGATCATGCGCGCCAGCAATTCGGGCTGATCATGGTGCAGCATATGCCCCGCCTGCGGCACCATGCGCGCCGTGACGTGCTGCAGATAGCCCATGCGGCGGTCGACTTCGGCGCGCGCCTGCTCCTTCGCACCCATCCAGCGCCACATATCGGTGTCCTCGGCCTCGACCCACAGCACCGGCGCGGTGATGGCCGACCACGCCGCCATCATTTCGTCGACGTGGTACAGCAGCGGCCCCGTCATCTTGTGCGCCGGGTCGCCCAGGATGCGCCACTGGCCGTCGCGGTCCTGCTCGGACCAGTGGGCAGCGAGAAAGCTCGAGCGCTCATACGACAGGCGCGGATTGGTCTTGCGCAGGCGCGCCGCCACTTCGTCCAGGCTGGCATAGCCGCGCATCTCGGGTGGCGCGCGCAGTTCGTCGAGCCAGTTGGCCAGCCGTTTCGGATACTGCGCCGCCTTCGTGCCCGGCAGGCCGAAGCCTTCCAGATTGATCAGCTTGCCCACGCGATGCGGCCGCACGCCCGCGTACAGGCCGGCGATATTGCCGCCCATGCTGTGGCCGAGCAGGTTCACCGCCTCGTCCGGTGCGAAACGGTCGAGCAGCGCATCGAGGTCGGCCACGTAATCCGGGAACCAGTAGGTGTCGGCGCCCGAGCGGTCGCTGTGCCCGAAGCCGCGCCAGTCGGGTGCAATCACGTGCCAGTTGCCCTCGAGGGCATCGACGACGAACTGGAACGAGGCGGCCACGTCCATCCAGCCGTGCAGCATGAACAGCTTGGGCGCGCCCTCGTTCCCCCAATGGCGCACGTGAAGGCGCAGGCCGCGCACGGTGACAAATTCTGAACGTGAAAGTTTCATGAGGCCTCGAAAAAAGTACGATCGTTCAGGCAATTATATCGCCGGGCCGTTGAATTCGCGCAGCGTGGCCCCATCTGCCGGTCTTCGGGCGATGGCGAAGGCGGCGCTGCCCGGGGCATGGGGCGGTAAAATAGCGCCATTCCAACCTTCTGCGAGCGCATCCATGGCCATTTACCAGCTGGGCGAACATGCACCCGAGATCGATCCGTCGGCGTTTGTCGCCGATTCGGCCACGCTGATCGGCAAGGTCACGCTGGCGGCCAATACGTCGGTGTGGTTCGGGGCCACGCTGCGGGGCGACAACGAGCGTATCACCATTGGCGAAAACAGCAATGTGCAGGAAGGCACGGTGATGCATACCGATATGGGCTATCCGCTCGACATCGGCCAGGGCGTGACGATCGGCCACCAGGCCATGCTGCACGGTTGCACGGTCGGCGACGGTTCGCTGATCGGCATCGGCGCGGTGATCCTGAACGGCGCCCGCATCGGCAAGGGTTGCCTGGTCGGCGCCGGCGCGCTGGTCACCGAGAACAAGACATTTCCCGATCACTCACTGATCCTGGGTTCGCCCGCGAAAGTGGTGCGGACACTGACACAAGAAGACCTGCTGCGCCTGCAGGGCAATGCCGCGAGTTATGTCGCGCGAGGCCAGCTATTCAATACACAGCTAAAGAGAATCGGATAAAGAATGACGACACCAGACACCACGCTTGACGTTACCAGCACCACCGGCGACACGCTGCAAAAATTTATCTTCGACAACGCCGCCGTGCGCGGCGAGCTGGTCGAAATTTCCGACACCTGGCGCGAAATCCAGGCGCGCCACGGCTACCCGAAAGCGGTGCGTTCGGTGCTGGGCGAGATGGTGGCTGCCTGCGCCCTGCTGTCGGCCAACCTCAAGTTCAACGGCTCGATCGTGATGCAGATCCATGGCGACGGCCCGGTGCGCCTGCTCGTGGTCGAATGCGACGCCGATCTGCGCATGCGCGCCACGGCCAAGCTGGCACCGGACGTCGACGTCACCGACGACGCGACGCTCGGCCAGCTGGTCAATGTGCAGGGCACTGGCCGCTTCGTGATCACGCTCGACCCGCTCGAAAAGATGCCGGGCCAGCAGCCTTACCAGGGCATCGTGCCGCTGGACGGTGACGACGTCGCCACGGTCATCGAAAACTACATGCTGCGTTCGGAACAGCTCGACACGCGCCTGTGGGTTGCTGCTGACGACAAGGTCGCGCGCGGCATGCTGCTGCAAAAGCTGCCACGTCACAGCGGCGCTGAAGACCAGACCAAGCAGGCATCCGAAGCGGAAGACCTGGAAACCTGGAACCGCGCCGCAGCGCTGGGCGGCACGCTCAAGCACGAAGAGCTGCTGTCGACCGACATCTCGACGCTGCTGCACCGCCTGTTCTGGGAAGAGACGATCCGCGTGTTCGATCCGATGCACCCGCAGTTTCACTGCAGCTGCAACCGCGAAAAGGTCGGCAACATGCTCAAGATGCTGGGCCAGCAGGAAGTCGAAACGGCGCTGGACGAGCTGGGCGAGCTGGGCATCAACTGCGATTTCTGCGGCAAGCATTATTCGTTCGACAAGGTCGATTGCGCGCAGCTGTTTGCCGTCGATACCGCAGCCCAGACGCTGATTCCGCCAAGCGGCAGCACGCACTAAGGCAATGCCTTGAAGCGTCGCAGCCCATCAGGGCTGCGGCGCCATCCACACCAGATTCCACAGATGACCATCGAGGTCCTCGAATCCCTGGTCGACCATGAAACCATGGTCTTCCAGCGGATGCGGAATACGGGCGCCCGCAGCGCGCGCCCGGGCGATCAAACCGACGAGTTCTTCGCGGCTCTCGCAACTCAGGCAAATAATGACCTCGCTGGCCTGATGCGCCGGCGCTACGGGTTTATCGATCAGCGAAGCGAAGAAGGCCTCGGTCATCAGCATGGCGTGGATGCAGTCGTCGACGATGACCATGTAGGCCGTGCTGTCGCTGCTGTATTGCGGCTTGAAGTGAAAGCCCAGCGCTGAAAAGAATGCCTTGGACCGGTCCAGATCGCTGACTGCAAGGTTGAAGATGACCTGCTTGTTCATGATGCCTCCAGTCTGACAAACGATGGAATCACGCATCCATGCCACGAACCGTGGCGCACTTTCATCGACACACCCCCAAAGGTAGCAGCGTTGCGCGCCCCTGTATTGCCCCGATTTCAGAAATTCTCGTGGACTTCAACTTTTCGCGCGAAGTGATAAGCTGATGCTTGTTTGATACTGTTGTATTTTCAGACAGTGGCACCAAATACATCTCACTGACTAACGGAGAAACGCATATGAACATCGATATTGGCATCAACACCGAAGACCGCGCAAAAATCGTCGAATCGCTCTCGACCGTCCTGGCCGACAGCTACATGCTGTACCTCAAGACCCACAACTTCCACTGGAACGTGACCGGTCCGATGTTCCAGACCCTGCACGTGATGTTCCAGGAGCAGTACACCGAGCTGTGGACCGCACTGGACGATATCGCCGAGCGCATCCGCGCCCTGGGCCACTTCGCACCAGGCACCTACAAGCGCTATGTCGAACTGTCGACCATCACTGAAGAAACCGACGTGCCGTCGGCCAAAGAGATGATCCGTCAACTGGTCGAAGGCCAGGAAGCCGTGATCCGCACCGCGCGCGCCGCCGTGCGTATTGCTGACGAAATCGACGATTTCCCGACCGCCGACATGCTGTCGACCCGCATGGAAGTGCACGAGAAAAATGCATGGATGCTGCGCGCATTCCTGGAGCAAGGCGCAGGCCACGAACAGGGCGACGCATCGTCGCAGTCGAAAGAGTAAGCATTAACGCGGCCTTTGCAGCCGCTGTAGTCGCGCTCAATGAGTTAGCGTAGAAACGTCGTTCCAGCGAAGGCTGGAACCCAAGCATGTCGCGCAGCCGGTAACTTTAAAAGTAACTGGTCTGCATGCAAACTTGGGTTCCCGCCTTCGCGGGAACGACGTTTTTTTACGTGCGTGGCGAAGCGTCTTACTTCCCGCCACTCATGTGCAGGTCGACGACCTTCATGATCTCGAGGGTCAGATCCATATCGAACTCACCTGCCGTCATCGCCGCCTGCAGCGTGTCGCGCGGCATGCCCACGCTGGCGGCCAGTTCGCCCAGGGCGGGCGCTTGCGCCACTGCCTGCAGGGCTGCGGTAATCACGGCGCCATCGCCATCTTCGAACGCTTCGGCCAGGCAGTCTGCGATCGCGTCGAGCGAATCGAGGCTGGCGGGATCGATCGGGGTAATTTCTTCGGTCATGATGATAGGGTTCAGTGTGCGGCAGCGCCGGTCGGCTTGGCGCCCGGTTTCGGCGGCGGCGGTGGTGGCGGCACGGTCATCGACTCGACCGGGATTTCATTCTTGCGCAGCACCTGCACAAAAATCTCGTTCTGCTTGATCATGCCCAGGTCGTAGCGCGCACGCTCTTCGACGGCGCCCGTGCCTTCGGTCAGGTCATCGACTTCAGAGTCGAGCTTGCTGTTGCGCGCGGCGAGCTGCTCGGTCTTGATGCGCGTGGTTTCGACCTGGTTCTGCATGTCGGCCACGGACAGCCAGCCGCCTTTGCCAAGCCAGAGGGGATACTGGATCAGCACGAGCAGCGCAGCCAGGGCAATCGTGATCAGGCGCATGGTGAAAAACGAAGGAGATGAAAAAGCCGGCGCGCGGGTGGGACGATCCCATCCCGCGCGCCGGCCCCAGGGGATTACTTCAGGTTGTAGAACGCGTCACGGCCCGGGTAGCTGGCGATGTCGCCCAGGTCTTCCTCGATGCGCAGCAACTGGTTGTACTTGGCCATGCGGTCCGAACGCGACAGCGAACCGGTCTTGATCTGCAGCGCGTTCAGGCCCACCGCGATATCGGCGATGGTCGAATCTTCGGTTTCGCCCGAGCGGTGCGAGATCACGGCGGTGTAGCCGGCGCGCTTGGCCATCTCGATGGCGGCAAACGTTTCGGTCAGGGTGCCGATCTGGTTGATCTTGATGAGGATCGAGTTGGCGATGCCCTTCTGGATGCCCTCTTTCAGGATCTTGGTGTTGGTGACGAACAGGTCGTCGCCCACCAGCTGGACTTTCTTGCCCAGTGCGGCGGTCAGCGTGGCCCAGCCTTCCCAGTCGCCTTCGTGCATCGCGTCTTCGATCGAGATGATCGGGTACTTGTCGCACCAAGTCGCGAGCATGTTGGTGAAGTCGGCTGCCGACAGGCTCAGGCCGCCTTCGCCTTCGAGCACGTAGCGGCCATCTTTATAGAATTCGCTGGCGGCGCAATCCAGGCCCAGTGCGATGTCCTGGCCGGCGACGTAGCCGGCCTGCTCGATCGCTTCCATGATCAGCTTGATGGCTTCTTCATGGTTGGCCACCGACGGGGCGAAACCGCCTTCGTCGCCGACTGCGGTGTTCAGGCCGCGTGCGTGCAGGATTTTCTTGAGCGTGTGGAACACCTCGGCGCCGTAGCGGATGGCTTCCTTGAACGACGGAGCGCCGATCGGGATGATCATGAATTCCTGGATGTCCAGGTTGTTGTCGGCGTGCGCGCCGCCGTTGATGACGTTCATCATCGGCACCGGCATCTGCATCGCGCCCGAACCGCCGAAGTAGCGGTACAGCGGCAGGCCCGCTTCTTCGGCAGCGGCCTTGGCCACGGCCATCGACACGGCCAGCATGGCGTTGGCGCCCAGGCGGCTCTTGTTTTCGGTGCCGTCGAGATCGATCAGGGTGCGGTCCAGGAACGCTTGCTCGTTCGCGTCCAGGCCCATGATCGCTTCGGAGATCTCGGTGTTGATATTTTCGCAGGCTTGCAGCACGCCTTTGCCGAAGTAGCGCTTCGGATCGCCGTCACGCAGTTCGATCGCTTCGCGCGAGCCGGTCGATGCGCCCGACGGCACTGCCGCGCGGCCCATCACGCCCGATTCGAGCAGGACGTCGCATTCGACGGTAGGGTTACCGCGGGAATCCAGGATTTCGCGGCCGATGATATCAACGATAGCACTCATGTTTCTCAGTCTCCAGAAGGTAGGTAATCTTGGGGGGACCACCGTGCTCCGGGTCCCCCAGGGATACCCGCAACACGGTGCATCCAAACCTGAACGGTTACTTGAAGTCGAATTCCAGGAACGGCGACTTCTTGACGACGCGGTCGATCTCGACCAGGGTCGTCAGGAGCTCTTTCATGCGCGCCAGCGGCACCGCATTCGGACCATCCGACATCGCATTGGCCGGATCCGGGTGCGTTTCCATGAACAGGCCGGCAATGCCGGACGCCACGGCGGCGCGCGACAGCACGGGAATGTGTTCGCGCTGGCCGCCCGACGACGTGCCCTGCCCGCCCGGCAGCTGCACCGAGTGGGTTGCATCGAACACCACCGGGCAGTTCGATTCGCGCATGATGGCCAGGCCACGCATGTCCGACACCAGGTTGTTGTAGCCGAACGAGGCGCCGCGCTCGCAGGCCATGAAGTTATCTTCTTCGAGGCCGGCGTCGCGCGCAGCGGCGCGCGCCTTGTCGATGACGTTCTTCATGTCGCCCGGGGCCAGGAACTGGCCCTTCTTGATATTGACCGGCTTGCCCGAACGCGCGCAGGCGTTGATGAAGTCGGTCTGGCGGCACAGGAACGCCGGCGTTTGCAGCACGTCGACGATGCTCGCGACATGCGGGATCATCTCGGCGTCATGCACGTCGGTCAGCACCGGCACGCCGATTTCGCGGCGCACATCGGCCAGGATCTCGAGACCCTTCTCGATGCCAGGGCCGCGGAACGATTTGCCCGACGAGCGATTGGCCTTGTCGAACGACGATTTGTAGATGAACGGAATACCCAGTGCCGCGGTGATTTCCTTGAGCGTACCCGCCGTGTCCATCGCCATCTGGCGCGATTCGATCACGCAGGTGCCGGCGATCAGGAAGATCGGGTGCTCGAGGCCGACGTCGAATCCGGCGAGTTTCATGCTGCGTCTCCTTGGAGTGCTGGTGCGGCCAGTTCAACGTTGGCGGCAGGATTGGTGTTCGATGCCTGGTGCGCCAGGGCGGCCTTGATGAACGACGTGAACAGCGGGTGGCCGTTACGAGGCGTCGACTTGAACTCGGGGTGGAACTGCACGCCCATATACCAAGGGTGCGAGTTCGCGCCGGTGCGTGGCAGCTCCATGATTTCGCACAGGTCTTCGTTCGGCGTACGTGCCGACACAGTCAGGCCGGCAGCCTCGACCTTTGGCAGGTAATGGTTGTTGCCTTCGTAGCGGTGACGGTGACGCTCGGTGACCACGTTGCCGTAGATTTCGGCGGCCAGCGTGCCCGGGTTGACGGCGCAGGTCTGCGCGCCCAGGCGCATCGTGCCGCCCAGGTTCGAGTTGGTGTCGCGCTTTTCGACCTTGCCGTCGTGGTTCTGCCATTCGGTGATCAGGGCGACGACCGGCTGGTCGGTCTCAGGATCGAACTCGGTCGAGTTGGCGTTGGCCAGGCCCGCCATATTGCGTGCGTACTCGATCAGCGCGACCTGCATGCCCAGGCAGATGCCCAGGTACGGGATCTTGTTTTCACGGGCGTAGCGGGCAGCGGCGATCTTGCCTTCGACGCCGCGCTTGCCGAAACCGCCCGGCACCAGGATCGCATCGTACTTGGCCAGGTGGTCGCAGCCACGGGTTTCGATTTCTTCGGAATCGAGGTACTCGATGTTGACGCGGCTTTCGGTGTGGATGCCGGCGTGGCGCAGCGCTTCGGTCAGCGACTTGTACGACTCGATCAGGTCGACATACTTGCCGACCATGCCGATCGTGACTTCGTGCTTCGGATTCTCGAGCGTGTGAATCAGCTTGGTCCACATCGACAGGTCGGCTTTTGGTGCTTCGAGGCCGAGCGCTTCGAGGATGATGTCATCCAGGCCCTGGTCGCACAGCACTTGCGGCACCTTGTAGATAGTGTCGACGTCCCACACCGAAATGACGGCCTGCTCTTCGACGTTGGCGAACAGCGAAATCTTGGCGCGTTCGTCGTCCGGGATCGGGCGGTCGGCGCGGCACAGCAGCGCGTTGGGCGAGATACCGATTTCGCGCAGCTTCTGCACGCTGTGCTGGGTTGGCTTGGTCTTGAGTTCGCCGGCCGAGGCGATGAACGGCACGAGCGTCAGGTGCACGAATGCGGCGCCCTTGCGGCCCGAACGCAGCGACAGCTGGCGGGCGGCTTCAAGGAACGGCAGCGACTCGATGTCGCCGACGGTACCGCCGATTTCGACCAGCGCCACGTCGACACCTTCGGCGCCGCGGCGGATGTAATCCTGGATCTCGTTGGTGATGTGCGGGATCACCTGCACGGTCTTGCCGAGGTATTCGCCACGACGTTCCTTGCGGATCACCGATTCATAGATCTGGCCCGTGGTGAAATTATTCACCTTTTTCATGCGGGTGCTGATGAAACGCTCGTAGTGGCCAAGGTCGAGGTCAGTCTCGGCGCCGTCGTCGGTGACGAACACTTCGCCGTGCTGGGTTGGACTCATGGTTCCCGGATCGACGTTGATGTACGGATCGAGCTTGAGCATGGTGACTTTGAGACCGCGGCTCTCGAGGATTGCGGCGAGGGAGGCGGCTGCAATCCCTTTGCCCAGGGAAGAGACGACGCCGCCAGTGACGAATACGAATTTGGTCATTGTGCTGATGGTGCCGAACGGCACACGCGGGAAATAGAAATTATACCTTAAAGCGGCAAATATCGCCTCATATCAAGGCGTTAACTTCTCTGGCAACACTGTCGCTGGCCAATCACAAAACCACAAATTACCACCCATTCTCAGTGCATTTTCGTTTCAACTGGGCAATAATTGGGGCAGCAAGTTCAGACTTCAAATTAATTACAACACCAGTCGAGACAGTCGGCAGCTCCCGCAGTCCCCGGTTCCGGACCGCGCCGCACTTAGACATTTCACCTAGAGCACACATGGGCAACTTTATCAAACTCAATATCGGAACGCGACTGGCAGCAGGATTCGCGCTGACCCTCATGATGACGGTCATTATCGCGACCGTTGGCGTCTGGCGGCTGAATCAGGTTGCGCAGGAAACGCAGATCATCCTGGCCGAGCCGCTCGCGAAAGAACGCATGATCGCGGAGTGGTACACGCAGATTTTTGCCGCCGTGCGCCGTACCGCCGCCATCGTCAAGAGCAGCGATGGCTCGCTGACCGCCTACTTCAAGGAAGACGCGGCCGCCACCGGCAAGCTGTCGGCCGATCTGGTCAAGAAGATCGAACCGTTGATCAGCGGTGACGAGGAAACGGCCCTGTTCAAGTCAGTGATGGAGCACCGCGCCGCTTACAGCAAGGCGCGCGACGGCGCCATCAAGGCCAAGGCCGATGGCAACACCGAACTGGCTGAACAGATCCTGACCCAGCAATTCACACCGGCCGCCAAGGCCTATGAAGAACGCGTCCATGATCTGGTCAACCTGCAACAGAAACATATCAGCGACAGTGCAGCAATGATTGCCGGCACCGCCTCACGTGGCAAGGTCGTCATCGGCTCGCTGGCCGCTGGTGCCCTGCTGCTGGGCGGCGTCTTCGCCTGGCTGCTGACCCGCTCGATCACGCGGCCGCTGCGCCGCGCCGTGCAGGCTGCCGAACAAGTTGCGGCCGGCGACCTGACCGTGCGCATCGACAGCAGCGCCAGCGATGAAACCGGCGCCCTGCTGCGCGCGCTGGGCAATATGAATGCCAGCCTGGCGAAAATCGTCGACGAAGTACGCACCGGCACCCAGACCATCAGCGGCGCCTCGGGCGAAATCGCCGCCGGCAGCTTCGATCTGTCGAGCCGCACCGAACAGCAGGCCGCTGCACTGGAAGAAACCGCCGCCTCGATGGAAGAACTGACGGGTACCGTGCGCCAGAACGCCGACAATGCGCGCCAGGCCAACCAGCTGGCGATTGCCGCCTCGAGCGTCGCGACGCAGGCCGGCGCCTCGGTCGACCAGGTCGTCGCCACGATGGGCTCGATCAACGAGTCGTCGCGCAAGATCGTCGACATCATCAGCGTCATCGACGGCATTGCATTCCAGACCAATATCCTGGCACTGAATGCTGCTGTCGAAGCAGCACGCGCCGGCGAACAGGGCCGCGGCTTTGCCGTCGTCGCATCCGAAGTGCGTACGCTGGCGCAGCGTTCGGCGGCGGCCGCCAAGGAAATCAAGGGCCTGATCGGCGACTCGGTCGATAAAGTCGACACCGGCACCAAGCTGGTCGACCAGACCGGTGCGACGATGCGCGAAGTGGTCGACTCGATCCGCCGCGTGACCGACATCATGGGCGAGATCTCGTCGGCCAGCCAGGAGCAGATCACCGGCATCGACCAGGTCAACCAGGCCATGGGCCAGATGGACAACGCGACCCAGCAGAACGCCGCACTGGTCGAAGAAGCCACTGCCGCCACGGCGTCGCTGCAGGATCAGGCCAAGCGCCTGGCGCAGGTGGTCGACGTGTTCAAGCTCGACGCCGCGCACACGAGCCCGGTTGTGGTGAGCGCGCCCGTCAAGCGTCCGCCACCGGCACGGCCTGCGCTGAGCAAGCCGGCGCCGCGTGCGGTGGCCAAGCCTGCTGTGGTGTCTGCTGCTACGGCTGCCGAAGAGCCAGTCAGCAAGTCCGCTGAAAAGCCGGCAACCAAGCCAGCCAGCAAGCCGACCGTCAAGCCAACGAGCAAGCCGGTCGCCACGACCAAGATGAACGAAGCGGAGTGGGAAGAGTTTTAAGCTTCCAACCTCTGCGTGAAAAAACCGCCGTCCCCACTCCGGGCACGGCGGTTTTTTACTTCCTGGTCGTATCTTTCAACAACGTCGTACATCCACACGAAATTCACTAACAAGTTAACACATTTGTGCAAATGTGATACTATTTGGAAAGATCAACTCCGGTCTCACGCAATGGCGCGGTCACGTGTCGTTGCTTGCCGTTCCCACGGCATGTCACGGGCATCCTTGCCCTGAGTTCCTCTCCGGAACTGCCCTACCACGCGCCCCCGCTGCGCGCACTTCGCCCCTTCCGGGTCGCCCATCGCGTTCACGAACGCCACGATTTTGCAGGTGCTAATTTGTCTCCAACAACAACCCGCATGCCAACGGCATCGCCACATCTTCCCTCTTCCCAACCGGGCATCCTCGACAGGCTGTGCGACAAGCTCGGGATTCCCCGCTCACTGCTGTGGGGCTTCGTCGGCCTGCTGATCTTCATGATCGGCGATGGCGTCGAACTCGGTTATCTGGCGCCCTATCTGGCCCAGAAAAACATGGTCGAAGCCGATATCGCGGTGTTGTTCACCGTGTATGGCGTGACCGTGGCGATCGGTTCCTGGTGTGCCGGTGCGCTGTCGAATATCTGGGGGCCGAAGAAGGTCATGCTGATCGGCGCCGTTATTTGGGTCGTGTTCCAGGTGGTGTTCCTGACATTCGGCGTCGGCCAGATGAGCTATCCGATGATGCTGGCCGGCTACGCTCTGCGCGGCTTCGGCTATCCGCTGTTTGCCTACGGCTTCCTGGTCTGGATCGTGGCCGCCACGCCGGCCAAGAAGCTGGGCCTGGCAATGGGCTGGTTCTGGGTGGCCTATGCGGCCGGTCTGCCGACCCTGGGCGCGCTGGTCGCCAGCTTCTCGGTGCCATTGATCGGTGCGCTGGCCACGTTCTGGCTGTCGCTGGTCCTGGTGATTGGCGGCGCGGCACTGGCCCTGCTGTGCGTAAAGGATGCCGCCGGCACCAAGCGCCTGGCGCCAGTCGGTGAAAAGCCGCTGACGTCACTGATGGGCAGCGTCTCGATCATGTGGGAAGAGCCGAAGACCTCGCTCAGCGGCGTGGTGCGGACCATCAACACGGCGTCGATGTTTGGCTTCTTCATCGTGTTGCCCGGCTTCTTCATGGATGTCATCGGCTTCACTCTGGAGCAGTGGCTGCGCCTGGTGACCGTCATTTTCGTGGCCAATATCGCCGGCAACATCATCTCGAGCCGCCTGGCCACCCGCTTTGGCCTGCGCAACACCGTGATCTGGATGGGCGCCGTCGGCAGCGCCATCACGACGCCGCTGTTCTTCTACATGCCGCAGATGTTTATCGGTAACTTCTACATCGCCGCGCTGTTCGGTGCGATGTACGGTATGACGCTGGGCGGCTTCGTGCCCCTGTCGGCATTGATGCCGCTGCTGGTGCCGAAAAATCGCGCCGCCGCGCTGTCAGTGCTGAGCCTGGGCGCGGGGGCTTCGACCTGGGTCGGGCCGGCGATCGTTGCCATCTTCAGCGCGTCGCTGGGCGTGGCGGGCATCATCTGGATCTTTGCCGGTCTGTATGCGCTCAGTGCGTTCCTGATGATTCCGCTGCGCGATCCGGAAGAACTGCGTGACGACAAGGTGGCAAAGCGTGCTTCCGCGCCGGTCGCAGCGGCACCCGCCGCCGCGCACTGACGGGATCAGAAGCCCAACTGCATATTGCCCTTGATGCCGTCCCTGATGACACGGCCAAGTTTATTGGCTGTGTCGCCATGCCGCGAGAACTCGGCGTTGACCGATGTTGATTTGTCGAGCTTGAGCTTGGCACCAGCGCCCGTATACAGCCCTGTATCGGACCCGGAATCGATTTCTGGACCAGCGCCGTTGTGAACCCACGTATCGGGCCCGGCATTGATGCTGCGCTTGATTTCGCTGTAGGCGATCCCCGCCTTGGCATACGCCGACAGGCGCGCATCCTCGGGCGTCGATAGCTTGACGGCCAGATGGTTGCTCGAGCCTTTCTCGCCAAGCCCCTGCGATGCACCCTCGGCCCTGCCCTGCTCTTCCCGATACAGGCCGCGGTCGGGCAGGTTGACGTAACCGGCCTCGAGCGCGACATGCGGGGCGACCTTGACCCCGGCGATCAGCCGCGGATCGCGCCGGAAGCCCTTGAAGATGTGGTCATTGGGTTGTGCAGCAACGTTCGCGCCATACACGCGGGACGCAGGTGTGCGCGTTCCGGCAAACGGATCAGGTGCGTGCAGCTCATCGGCCTTGAGTGCCGCCGGCCCGGCCGGCGTCTGGATTGGCAGCAGTTCCTGCGCCTGCACCGCGCACGCGGCGAGCGTGCCAACGGCCAGCGCCATGATCCGGGTCATCGTCATCTTCATCCCTCCAATGGACAGACCTGAAGCTTACGCTGGAAAGCGTCTGGCGCGGCATGCGCATTGCATGGTTTGGTAACAAGTTGTCGCGGCAGCCTGCATGCAGGACGGTAGGCGTGGGAATGAGCGCTCATGCCAGCGCCGTCTGACCCGGCAGACATGCCGGTTACCAGTAATCAGCATGCCTGCGGCGCAGTTGCGCCAGGTCCGGCGCGAAATCCAGGGCGGCTGCCGAGCGTGCCAGGGCCTCGTCGGCCTGGCGCTGCGCCACGGCGCGCAGGTGCGGATCGCCGCAGCGACCCAGCTCGCCGCACACCCACTGCAGGTGCAGCGCGATTTCCAGCACACCCGCGCCATCGCGTGCCAGTGGCGGGAAGATATCGTTGAACATGTCGTCCAGCGACAGCGGCGGCACTTCGACGCGGTCATGGTCCGGCTCGACGCCGAAATCGGGATGGGTCCACGCATCGAAGATCCGGTAGACCGCATTGAGCACGACAATGGCAGTGCCGGGATCGTTGATGCCGGGGGACAGCGCGCGGCTGCCGATCTCGGTCAGCACGACCAGCCCGAAGCCCGGGTCTTCGTCGAACTGGCGCAGTGGTCCAATGGTAAATGCCTTGGCGATCAGGTCCGGTTCGATCGTGCCGGCATCTTGCCCATCGGGCAGCACGTACCCGATGGGGCGCGAGCAGACGATCAGCGCGCCTGGCGCGACGGCCAGCGTGATGCGCAGCTTGCGCTCGGCGGCGATGCGCTGCAGGGCATCCATGTCCACCCGCTGCAGATAGCCACTCGCCTGGCTGTGAAAGGCCAGGCCGGCCGGTGGCCCGTAGGCCACCATGCCGCCCATGCAAGGCAGCCGGGTGCGGCGCGCCATCGCTTCGGCGGCCGCCCGTTCGACCCTGGCAATCACGGCGCCAAGGCGGCCCAGACGCGCGATGCTGTCGACCCAGCGCACGAACACGAGCACGACGATCACCAGCGTGAGCAGGGTCAGCACGAACAGGGTAAAGCGACCCGGCTTGCCGAAATAGTCGTTGGTCGTCGCGCTCAGGCCGATGATGGCGAAAATGAAGGCGCCAACAAAGATCGACAGCGCGTTCTGCGAGACGTCATCGGCGATCACGAGCGGAAACGCGCGCTCGGTGGCCGACTGTCCGGTCGACGCATACGCGGCCACCATCGACGCGACGGCAAACGTCGCGACGCCCAGCATGCTGGCGGCGATCACCTTGAGCAGGTCGACGATCGAGCCTTGCGCGATTTCCGGCACCTTCCAGTCGATCGGGATGCTGTCGACCAGGTGCGCCAGCGCCACGCCGGCAACGGATAAAACGCAGGCGATCATGGGCTTGACCCACAGGCGCTCGCGCAGGCGGTTCATCAGGAATTGCATTCGGGCCGGCAGGATCATGGTGGTCAATCGACTCCTCTAGTCAAAACGTGTCGTCGCAGGCTGCCCCGGCAGTGTAAAGCAATGATCAAAACGACCATATCTCAATACGGCTCGTCGGCACGCCGCGGTGTGTTGACACGCCATCCTGGCAGCGCCATACTTGCCCGATGTTAGCGTTATCAGTGAATGCTGGCATTACCATAAAAATATCTGGAGACAATCAATGTTCAAGCGCGGGCCTGAGACACCTGTGGCGACGGGCGGCAACCTCGCCTGGCGAGAAAAGATCAGCTATGGCGTGGCCGACATGGGCTTCAATTTTTATTGGGCCAATATCGCCACCTTCCTGCTGATCTTTTATACCGACACATTCGGCATTTCGGCGGCGCAGGCGGCCACCCTGCTTGCTTCGATCAAGCTGATCAACGCCTTTACCGACCCCGTGATCGGCGCCTTTGCCGACCGCACCAATACCCGCTTCGGCAAGTTCCGGCCCTACCTGATCTGGATGTCGATCCCCCTTGGCGCGGCCGCCGTGCTCACCTACACCACGCCCGACCTGGACGCCAACGGCAAGCTGCTGTGGGCCTACGGCAGTTATCTGGCGATGATGGTCTGCTACACCTGCGTGAACATTCCCTACAACGCGCTCTCCGGCGTGATCTCGAACGACCCGCAGGAACGCTCGACGATCAACGGCCTGCGCTTCATCTTTGCCTTCGCCGGCAGCACGCTCGTCACAGCCGCCACACCGGCGATGGTGGCATGGCTCGGCGCCGGTGACGACGTGCGCGGCTGGCAGTTGACGATGCTCGCGTGGAGCGTGGCGGCATCGGTCATGTTCCTGATTACGTTCCTCAATACCCGCGAGCGCGTGCTGCCCCCGCCCGGCCAGAAGAGCGACGTCTGGCGCGACATCCGCGACCTGGCGTCCAACCGGCCCTGGGTCGTGCTGTTCGTGCTGGCCCTGGTGATCATGGTGACGATCACGCTGCGCACCACGACCTCGGCCTACTACTTCAAGTACGTCGTCGGCCGCCCCGAGCTGATGGCGACCTTCGTGCCGACCTATATGGTGTTTGCCGCCGTCGGCGCGGCCTGTACGCCGCTGCTCACGCGTTTCATCGACAAGAAGCTCTTGATGATCCTGTTGATGAGCTGCACCGCCGTGCTGTCATCGCTGTTCTTCCTGATCCCGGCCGACCGGATCGACCTGATGTTCGTGCTGCAGGCGGGCCTGGGCCTGGTGCTTGGACCCAAGTCGCCGCTGGCGTTTTCGATGTATGCCGACACCGCCGACTACAACGAATGGCGCACCGGCCGGCGCGCCACCGCAATGACCTTCGCTGCCGCGACCTTCTCGCAAAAGCTCGGCACCGCGGTGGCGGTCAGCGTCATTGGCGCCGTCTTCACCTGGCTCGGCTACGTGCCCAACGCGGCGCAGACTGTCGGCTCGCAGGCCGGCATCGTCTGGCTGATGTCGTTCGTGCCAGCCGCCTTTGCGCTGGTGGCCGTGCTGGTGATGTGCTTGTATAACCTCGACGCCAAGGCCCTGGCGCGCATGGGCGCCGAACTGGCCGCGCGCAAGGCGGCGCCATGATTCCAATGGAGATTGTCCCGATGCTGTACCCGCAAGACGACCGCTATGTGCTCACCAGCCCGACCGCCATGCCGCAGGCAGGCGGCTTCCTGTGGAACCGCAGGATGATGATCCAGACCACCTGCCGCGGCTACGCCACCGCGCAGTTCATGCAGCCCGAACCCGGCAAGTACTCGCACGGCCCGAACATGGAAGCAAAATCGTTCATGCAGCCGGAGCAGAATTACTATGCCCACCATCCGGGCCGCTTCGTGTACGTGAAGGACGAAGACACGGGCGAGCTGTTTTCGGCGCCGTACGAACCGGTGCGCGGCGGCCTTGATCGCTATGCGTTCTCGGTCGGGCGCACCGACCTGCAATGGACGATCGAAAAGCTCGGCATCCGCATCGACCTGACGCTCGCGCTGCCGGTCGACGACGTGGCCGAACTGTGGACGATAGCCGTCACCAATCTGACGGAGCGCCCGCGCCGCATCAGCATCTACCCGTACTTCACGGTCGGCTACATGTCGTGGATGAACCAGTCGGCCGAGTACCGGCACGACCTGGGCGGCATCGTCGCAACCTGCATCACGCCGTACCAGAAGCTGGATGACTTCTTCAAGAACCGCCTGCTGAAAGACCGCACCGTGCTGCTGTGCGAGCAAGCACCGGACGCCTGGGAAACCGGGCAAAAGGTGTTCGAAGGCGAAGGCGGCCTGCATGCGCCATCGACGCTAACGCCCGCGCTGCTGCCCTGCGGCGACGCGCGCTACGAAACGCCAGCCGCCGTCGTCCAGTACCGCCTGACCCTGGCGCCCGGCGAGGCCGCCACCCGCCGCCTGCTGTTCGGCCCTGCGTTCGACGATGCCGAGATCACCCTGCTGCGCCAGCGCTACCTGAGCGAAGAAGGCTTCGCCGCCGCCGCCCGCGACTACGCCGCCTACATCGCCGAGGGCGATGGCGTGCTGCAGATCGCCACGCCCGACCCCGAGCTGGATAATTTTGTCAACACGTGGCTGGCGCGCCAGGTGTATTACCACGGCGACGTCAATCGCCTCAGTACCGACCCGCAGACCCGCAACTACCTGCAAGACAATATGGGCATGGTGTTCGTCAAGCCTGCCGCTGCCCGCGCTGCCTTTTTGCAAGCGCTGAGCCAGCAGGAAGAAAATGGCGCCATGCCGGACGGGATCCTGCTGTTCGAAGGCGCCGAACTCAAATACATCAACCAGATCCCGCACACCGACCACTGCGTCTGGCTGCCCGTGTGCCTGCAAGCCTATCTCGATGAAACGGGCGACGCGGCCATCCTCGATGTGCCGGTCAGCGCGCACGGCGGCGACGTCAAATCCGCGTTCGAGCGCATCTGTCTGGCGATGGACTGGCTCTTGCTGCGGCGCGATGCACGGGGCCTCTCCTACATCGAACAGGGCGACTGGTGCGATCCGATGAACATGGTCGGCTACAAGGGCCGCGGCGTCTCGGGCTGGCTGACCGTGGCGGCCGCGTACGCGCTGAACCTGTGGGCCGACGTCTGCGCCGCGCGCGGCGACGAAGCGATGCAGGCGCGCTACCGCGACGGCGCCGCCGCCATGAACGCCTCTGCCAACGCGCACCTGTGGGATGGCAGCTGGTTCGCACGCGGCATCACCGACGACGACGTCAAGTTCGGCGTGGCCGCAGATACCGAAGGCCGCATCTACCTGAACCCGCAAAGCTGGGCATTCCTGTCGGGTGCAGCGAACGACGCGCAGCGCGCGCAGATGCTGCCCGAGATCGACGCGCAATTAAAGACGCCCTACGGCGTGCAGATGTTCGCCCCGCCCTACAGCGCCATGCGCGAAGACATCGGCCGCGTCACGCAAAAGCATCCCGGCTCGGCCGAGAATGGCGCGGTCTACAACCACGCCGCCGTGTTCTACATCTTCAGCCTGTACACGATTGGCGAGGCGGACCGCGCTTTCGACGCACTGCGCAAGATGATTCCAGGCCCGGACCTGGCCGACTACCTGCAGCGCGGCCAGCTGCCCGTATTCATCCCCAACTACTACCGCGGCGCGTACCACGAGTACCCGCGCACGGCCGGGCGCTCGAGCCAGTTGTTCAACACGGGCACCGTGGCCTGGGTCTATCGCTGCCTGATCGAAGGCCTGTGTGGCCTGAAGGGCGATGCAAATGGCTTGACGGTCAATCCGCAACTGCCATCCGGCTGGCCCGGCATGACGGTCACGCGGCGCTTCCGCGGCGCGACGTTCGAGGTGGATATCCGGCGCGGCGCGGTCGAGCGCACGGTGGTGATCTGCGACGGTATCGAACTGGCTGCGGCCCACGTCGACAACATCGACGCGGGCCGCACGTATCGCTTGCAGGTGACCGTCCGCTAGGCGGCCCGGCCGGCAAGGCTTATTTCATGGTGAACGTCTGTGGCGCCGTGTCGACTGCAAAGTTACGCGCGGTGTCCCAGTACGTGAAGGTATAGCGCACGACATCGCCCGCCTTGAGTCCACCGGCCGTGAAGGTGTTCACGCCGCTGCGCAGCAACATGCGCACGTTCTCCTGCGCGCCGCCATTGACGGTGTAATGCACGTCGGCCCAGCCTTTGGTCATGGTGCGAAATTCCAGCGTCGTGGCCCCCGCCTGGCTTGCCGACGTCGTTGCGACTTGCGTCAGCATCCTGGTGGCCACATTGCCGCCCGCCTTCCACACGATATCGTCGATCGCGAACTGGAAACTGGAGGACGGCAGGCTGCCATCGATACTGGAGATCATGAAGACATCGAAGATCGACTGCGCCGCCACCAGGGGACCGAGCAGCGTCGAGACCGGGATCGAGGCCTGCGCCCATTGCCCGTTGCGCACCAGGCCATACGCAGTGGTATTGGCCGGGAAGTTGACCCAGTTCTGGTTGGTGTAGGTGTCGCCCACGCCAATCCGGAAGCCCACGTTGGCCGGAATCTTGATGCGGAAATTGACGACGCCATTGGCCCGGTACGCACTCAGGTTGCGCGCCTGACGCGCCTGGATGCCGCCACCGAACCACTGGCCCGGCGAGGTGTAGTTCCAGGCGATGACGTTGCTGCCTTCATATGGCGCCGTGTTGCCGGCGCCGGTGGAGGCGGTATTCCACAGGTAGATGTCGGCGTTCGAGCCAGGCACCAGCTTGGCGTCGACCGCCGTGTTGTCGGTGAACACGCCGAACTTGCCGGCGACTTCGGGCGCGGTCTGGTCGCCCAGCTTGACCTGCCCCTTGCCATCGAGCTGGTACACGCGCACATAGTCGACATACATCGTACCCGGCAGCGGCGCCGTGACCTGGCTGGCATTGGCAGCATCGGTGAAATTGCCGCCCACGGCCATGTTCAGCAGCAGGTAGAACGGCGCCTGCAGCGCGCTCGAATTGACCGCCAGCGGCGCGTTGTACAGATCGTGCTCCACGCCGTTGTCGACGACCGAGAAGCGCATCTGGCTCTCGGTCCAGTAGAACCGGTAGGTAACGAAGCGGTTTGCCAGCGACGTGGCCGACACGTGCCAGTTATCGGTCTGCCACGCGGTCGATGCGGCGCAGCTCTCGTTGCCGGGCACGCAAGCGGCCTGCTGCCAGGTGATCACGTTCGCGCCGACGAAATGGTTGGACGACGGCGCCCCACCCTCGGCCCGCACCGCGGCCTTGTGCCCCATCTCCATGATATCGATCTCGCCGTTGCGCGGCCAGGTCTGGGGACTCACGCCCAGCATCCAGGCGGCCGGCCACAGGCCGGTGCCCAGGTTCGGCGTGGCCATGCGCACCTCGATCATCCCGTACTGCACCTGCACCTTGTTGCGGGTATCGAGCCGCGCCGACGTGAACAGATTGCTGCCCACCGTCTGGCTGCGCGCCTGGATCGCCAGCGCGCGCGTGCCCGATTCGAACGGCACGTTGGCAATGCTGGCGTTGTTCGGGCTGTAGGTCTGCAGTTCGGCATTGCCGTAGCCGCACAAGCCGATCTGGCAACCGTTCCCATCCTGCAGGTTCCAGACGCCGGTATTCACGCTGGCGCCATTGAATTCTTCGGACCACAGCAGCTGGCCGATGACCGGGTTGGTGACGCTGGCGGTGGCTTGCGCGCTCCAGGCCAGCGCGAGGCCGGCGGCAAGCAGCTGGAAGGGCTTCCATTTGGAGCGATATTGCTGGGATAGGTGACTCACGTTGACTCCTCTTTTCTCACGACAAGAAAATGTGGCCGTGCCGGATTGCCGTGCCACACGCCGCCAACTTTGCGTTGGTCTCGAATGGTTTTAGTGCACAACACTGGATTGGAAACGTTTCCAAAACGATATGAAAAATATAGTCCGATTTTCGGAAGGCGTCAAACACATCTGCATTTGGCGTACCGATTACCCGACACGCATAGGGGGGATACCATTGTCAGCCGGACGACGACGGACATTCTGCTGATGGGAGATGCGTAGCGATGCCTTGCCCCGCTACGTCAGGGGGATCAGCGCGCTGACGTGGCGCCGGTCGTGAACGAGCCTGGGGCTGTTTGCCTAGGCGCGCGCGAGAATCTGCGCCACCAGCTGCGCTGGCGTATCGCGGATGTCGAGCGTAATGCCCGCTTCGTCCGGCTGCAGGGGTTCGAGCGTGGCCAGCTGGCTGTCGAGCAGCGATGGCGGCATGTAGTGGCCGGGGCGATTGCTGACACGTTCGGCCAGCAGGCTGCGCTCGCCGGCCAGGTGCACGAAGCGCACGTCGCCGCCGGCGCCCCGCAGCAGGTCGCGGTAGCTGCGCTTGAGCGACGAGCATGACAGCACCGCCCCGCCCTCGCGCCGCGCCAGCAGGTCACGCAGCGTCACGAGCCAGTCGTGGCGGTCGTCGTCGGTCAGCGGCGTACCAGCCGACATGCGGGCGATGTTCACGTCGGAGTGATAGGCATCGCCCTCGATGAATTCCACGCCGAGCTGGTTGCCCAGGCGCGCGCCGATCTGGCTCTTGCCGCAGCCGCTCACGCCCATGATGACCCAGGCCGTTCCCTTGTTATCGCTCGTTGGTTCTGTCGTCATTGCCTTATGTTACCGCTAACAAATATACCGCGATTGTGCGCTCGCGGCCTGAAAATGTAAACCCGCCGACCGTGCACCCATTTCGGGCGGCTGCGCCTGCGCGGTGCGCATCTCGTGGGCTTCTTGGTGACCTTTTGCCTGGCTTGGCGGCCTGGTCCATCTGCTTCGCCTCGACTTCCTGCATGGCACGCGCCTTGCTGAGGTAAAGCGTGACCACGTAGATCCCCACCACTTTCTGGAGCAGCCAAACATGATTTCATGCCGTGAAGATGTCACCAAACTGATCGTATCCGCGAAAGTCCGCAAGGGCATCAAGTGGCGCGACGTGACCGAGGCCACCGGCCTGTCGAAGGAATGGACCACCGCCGCCTGCCTGGGCCAGATGACGCTGACCAAACCCCAGGCCGAAGCGGTCGGCAAGCTGTTCGAGCTGTCCGACGAAGCGATCGCCTGGCTGCAGATCGTGCCGTACAAAGGCTCGCTGCCCACGGCCGTGCCGACCGACCCGCTGATCTATCGCTGGTATGAACTGGTCAGCGTGTACGGCACCACGATCAAGGAACTGATCCACGAAGAATTCGGCGATGGCATCATGAGCGCCATCGATTTTTCGATGGATATCCAGCGCACCGAAGACCCGAAAGGCGACCGCGTGAACGTGGTCTTGTCGGGCAAATTCCTGCCCTATAAAACCTACTGATCCCGCTTATGCGCTCTCGCGGTCGCGCAGCGTGAAGCCAAGGTCGATGCGCCGCTCGGCCGGCTCTTCTCCCTTGATCACCTGCAGCAGCAGGCCGGCCGCTTCGAAGCCGATCTGGTAGCGCGGCGTGTCGACCGTCGTCAGTGACGGCATCATCCAGGCCGACGCGGGCAAGTCATTGAAGCCGCATACCGCGATATCCTGCGGGATGCGGATGCCTTGCCGCTGGCAGTGGAACACGGCGCCGTGGGCCAGGTCGTCGTTGCAGCAAAAGACGGCGTCGCAGTCGGGCCGCAGCGCCATCAGCTGCGCCATCAGGCCGGCGCCCAGCGCAATGGTCGAGCGTTCGGGCACCATCAACTCCAGGCCAGGATCGGCCAGGCCCGCCGCCGCCATCGCGGCGCGGTAGCCATCGGCGCGGCGCAGCGTGCGCTCGTCGAGCTGGGCGCCGATGAAGCCGATGCGTGTGTAACCCTTGGCGATCAGGTGGCGCGTCATGGCCATGCCGGCCTCGTACTGCGAAAAGCCGACCGACAGCACGGCCGGGTCATCGGACAGGTCCATCATGGCCACCGCCGGCACCTTCGATGCCGCCAGCATCTTGGCCACGGCGGGGCTGCGCACCTGGCTCGAGAACAGGATGCCGTCGGGGTTCGACTGCAGATAGGTGCGCAGCAGCTTTTCTTCTTCAAGCTGCGAATAATAGGTATTGCCGATCAGGAGCTGGTACTGGCCGGGCGCGACGGCGTCGTGGATGCCTTCGAGGACGGCGGTGAACACGGCATTCGACAGCGACGGCACCAGCACCACGATCACGTGCGACTGCGACGAGGCCAGCGCCCGCGCGGCGCGATTGGGTACGTAACCCAGTTCGGCCACGGCCTGCTCGACCTTGCTGCGCGTGGCCTCGGACACCAGCTTCGGCTGGCTCAGTGCGCGCGAGGCCGTCATGATCGACACCCCGGCCATGCCCGCGACCTGCTCGAGCGTCGCACGCCCCGTCCCCCTGCCCCGGCTTCGGCTTGTTTTGTCCATGCTGTTCCCGTGATATTTACGCAATGACCATTCTATCAATGCGGCGGCCTGCCGCCACAGGAAAGTTGGCGACCAGAAGAAAAGCCAGGGTCAGGTCTGACATTCGGACACGAGCTCGACAGTCGAGCAGTCGGAACTAGCTGGCACAGAGCCATGGCCATACTGGGCAAGACACTTTTGGAAGGCGAAGGCTGAGGTTGTGTCCGAATGTCAGACCTGACCCCGGCTGTTTGTGACCCCGGCTGTTTGGAAGTGGCTAAGGCTGGGGTCGTGTCCGAATGTCAGACCTGACCCCGGCTGTGCGTCAGCAGAAATCCCTGCTGCGCGTATCGAGCCCGCCGAGCAGGTGCGACAGATCCACCAGCCGCTTGGCGACCAGGTGGCGCACCTCGCCCTCGCGCTGCCAGACCCCGTAGACGCCGAGCAGCGGCGCGCTTAGCACCTCGCGCCGCTGCTGCTCCACCAGCGATGGCCACACGATCACGTTGACGTTGCCGGTTTCGTCTTCCAGCGTCAGGAACAGGACGCCCTTGGCTGTGCCCGGGCGCTGGCGCACCGTCACCAGGCCGCAGCCGCGCGCCAGCTGGCCGTTCTGGAAATCCATCAGCGTCGACGCAGGCAGGAAGCGCTGCGCCAGCAGGCGTTCGCGCAGCAGCGCCAGCGGATGGCGGCCCAGCGTGAGGCCCTGTGCGCGGTAGTCGCCCACGATCTCTTCGCCTTCGCTCGGCGCCGCCAGCACGGGCGCTTCTTCGCGCGGTACCGTTGGGCGCAGCAGGTCCTTGTCGGGCGCGGCGCCGGAGGCTTCCCACAATGCCTCGCGCCGATGACCGGCCAGCGACTGAAGCGCGCCGGCCGCCGCCAGCACCTGCAGGTCGCTGCGGTCCAGGCCCGCGCGGCGCGCCAGGTCGGCCACATCGGCAAACGGCCGCACGGCGCGCGCCTGCTCGATGCGCTCGGCCGCGTCGACCTTCATCCCGCGCTGCAGCGACAGGCCGAGGCGCACCGCCGGCTGGCGCGTGCGCTCGTGCGGATCGTATTCTTCGAGCGCCGAATCCCAGCCGCTGACGGCGACATCCACTGGCCGCACCTCGATGCCATGGCGGCGCGCGTCCTGCACCAGTTGCGATGGGCTGTAAAAGCCCATCGGCTGGCTGTTGAGCAGCGCGCATAAAAACGCGGCCGGCTCGTGGCACTTGAGCCATGAACTGGCGTACGCCAGCAAGGCGAAGCTGGCCGCATGCGACTCGGGAAAGCCGTATTCGCCGAAGCCCTGCATCTGGCTGAAGATCGCTTCGGCGAATTCCAGCGTGTAGCCGCGTTCGAGCATGCCGGTCGTGATGCGCTCGTAATAGTGTTCCAGCCCGCCCTTGCGCTTCCAGGCCGCCATCGCGCGGCGCAGCTGGTCGGCCTCGCCAGGCGTGAAGCCCGCGCCCAGGATCGCCACCTGCATCACCTGCTCCTGGAAGATCGGCACGCCCAGCGTGCGCTCGAGCGCCACCTTCATTTCGGCGCTCGGATACACCACCGGCTCGAAGCCCTGACGGCGCCGCAGATAGGGATGGACCATGCCGCCCTGGATCGGGCCGGGGCGCACCACGGCCACCTCGATCACCAAGTCGTAGAAGACGCGCGGGCGCATCCGCGGCAGCATGCTCATTTGCGCGCGCGACTCGATCTGGAACACGCCCACCGTATCGGCCTGGCAGATCATGTCGTAGGTGGCCGTATCGTCGGCCGGGATGTCCTGCATCTCGAACACGTTGCCATAGCGCTGGCCCACCAGCTCCAGCCCGCGCCGCATCATCGACAGCATGCCCAGTGCCAGCACGTCGACCTTCATCAGCCCCAGTTCCTCAAGGTCGTTCTTGTCCCACTGGATGACGCTGCGGTCGGCCATCGCCGCGTTCTCGATCGGCACCAGGCGCGAGAGCTTGCCGCGCGCGATGACGAAGCCGCCCGGATGCTGCGACAGGTGGCGCGGGAAGTTCAGCAGCGACTGCGCGAGCGTGGCCCACTGGCGCGACAGCGGCGCCTCGGGATCCAGGCCGCTCTCGGCCAGGCGGCCCAGCAGGTCGGCGCGGCTGTCGAACCAGTGGTGGGTCTTGGCCACCTTCTCGACGATGCCAAGGTCGATCCCCAGCGCGCGGCCGCTGTCCCTCAGCGCGCTCTTGGGGCGGTAGCTGATCACCACTGCCGCCAGCGCCGCGCGATCGCGCCCGTATTTGTTGTAGATGTACTGGATGACTTCTTCGCGCCGCTGGTGCTCGAAGTCGACATCGATGTCGGGTGGCTCGTTGCGCTCGCGCGAAATGAAGCGCTCGAACAGCAGGCTGGCGCGGGCCGGATCGACCTCGGTGATGCCCAGGCAATAGCAGACGGCCGAATTGGCCGCCGAACCGCGGCCCTGACACAGGATGTGCTGCGAGCGGGCGAAGCGCACGATGTCGTACACCGTCAAAAAGTAGTGCTCGTAGCGCATCTCGGAAATCAGCGCCAGCTCGTGCTCGATCTGCGCCTGCACCTTGGCCGGGATGCCGTCGCGAAAACGCCGGTGCGCGCCGATCCAGGTTTCGGCACGCAAAAAGCTCGCCGCCGTGTGGCCAGGCGGTACGACTTCGTCCGGGTATTCGTAGCGCAGTTCGTCGAGCGAGAATGTGCACAGACGCGCTACGCGCACCGTTTCGGCCAGCACCTGGGGCGTGTACAGATTGGCCAGGCGCAGGCGCGAGCGCAGGTGCTGCTCGGCGTTCTGCGCCAGTCCGTAGCCGCAGTCGGCCACCGCCTTGTTCAGGCGTGTGGCGGTGAGCGTGTCCTGCAGCGGTTTGCGCGAGCGCACATGCATGCACACGTGCCCCAGCGCCACAATCGGCAAGCCGTGCTGCCAGCCGACTTCTTCGACCGTGGCGCGGTGCGCATCGTCGAACGCGCGGTGCAGCGACGTCAGGCCGAGCCAGGCGCGGCCCGGGAAGGTGGTGGCCATCCAGGCCGCCTGCGCATGCAGACGATCGACATCCTGCGCCTCGTGCCCCGGATACGGCGGCAGCAGGATCGCCAGGCAATCGGGCATGTGGCGCAGGTGCGCGTTCTCCGGCGCCGGGTCGGCCAGGTCATCGGGCATCAACAGGTAGGTGCCCTTCTCGGCCCGCGTGCGCCCGAGCGTGATGAATTCGGACAGGTTGCCGTAGCCCTCGCGGTTCTGCGCCAGCAGGATCAGCGACGGCGCCGGGCTGCCATCCGGGTTCTGCAAATGAAAATGGGCGCCGATGATGAGCGGCAGGCCGGCTTCCTTGGCTTCGGCATGTGCGCGCACGACGCCGGCAAGCGAGCATTCGTCAGTGATCCCCAGCGCGAAGTACCCGAGCTGCACCGCGCGCAGTACCAGTTCCTCGGCATGCGACGCCCCTTGCAGGAATGAGAAGTTCGACAGGCAGAACAACTCGGCATAGGGCGGCAGGGTCGTGGCTGCGGGGGGCTGGTTGGTCGGAGGCTGTGTCACGCCGGGCTCATGTCAAATGACAAATACTGTATAAAAACACAGTATAGCCGACCTTTTTGGCCTCACGCGCATTATTTACCGCAGGAAATTAGTTATGCATCCGACTTGATAATACAAAGTTATACAATCAGAACGTTGTGTTAATGCCACATTGCAACGGTAATCGAAGGATCCATTGATAGTATCCGAACATCCTTCGGAGAAACCAGTGCTCAAACTCAAAATCATGCCCCGTTCCGTGTTGGCCAGTCTGTATGGCAGCACCATCCTTGCTTCTCTTGCCCTCGCCCCTGGCATCGTCCAGGCGCAAACCGCACCCGCCATCACCACTGACGCCGTCGTGCCAAGCGTGAGCGTCGTCGGCTCGCGCCGCGTCGGCGCCGCCTCCAGCACCGACACCCCGGTGGCCATCGACTTCATCCCGATGACCAAAGCGGCCGAACAAAGCGGTCAGTTCGACCTCGCACAGGTGCTGAGCAACCTGTCGCCATCGTTCAACTCGACGCGCCAGACGGGCGCCGACGGCGCCGACCTGATCGACTCGGCCGCCCTGCGCGGCCTGGGTTCGGACCAGACCCTGGTGCTCGTCAACGGCAAGCGCCGCCACACGGTCGCGCTGGTGAACCTGTTCGGCGCGCGCAACCGCGGCAACACCGGCACCGACATGAACGGCATTCCCGTGATGGCGATCCGCGAAGTGCAGGTGCTGCGCGATGGCGCCGCCGCCCAATACGGCTCGGACGCGATTGCCGGCGTGATCAACATCGACCTGAAGAAAAGCCTGGGCTGCGAATCGGTAGCCGGCTACGGCCAGTACACGGAAGGCGATGGCGAGAACTGGCAGGCATCGGCCTACTGCGGCGTGGCCCTCGGCGGCGGCGTGCTGGGCATCACCGGCGAATACTCGGACCGCGGCCGCTCCAACCGTTCCGAGCCCGGCAACCCGCGCATCATCGGCGACACCAAAGCCGACAACCAGACCATTTACCTGAACGGCGAATTCCCGGCCGGCGCGGGCGGCAAGTTCTACTTCACCGCCGGCGTGCAGCAGCGCGACGCGTCGTCGGCCGCCTTCGGCCGCGAAGGCCTGGGCTCCGAAGACATCCCGTCGCGCAATTCGGCCGCGATGTACCCGGACGGCTTCGTGCCGTTCATCAATGGCAAGGTCGATGACCGCTGGGGCACCGTCGGCTACCGCTGGACGGCAGGCGAATGGAATGCCGACCTGTCGCAAACCTACGGCTACAACCGCCTGAAGTACAACATCTCCAACACGCTCAACGCCTCGATCGCCAATCTGGATCTGCTGACCGGCGGCCAGGGCCGCAGCGCCGACCGCTTCTACGCGGGCGCGTTCTCGTTCCGCCAGGCGACCACCAACGCCGACATCAGCCGCTTCTACAGCGACGTATTCAAGGGCATGAACGTCGCGTTCGGCCTGGAGCACCGCCGCGAGAACTACAAGATCTTCGCCGGCGAAGTCGGTTCGTGGATCGACGCCGATGGTGTGGGCTTGGGGGGCAACGCCGGTAGCCAGGGCTTCCCGGGCTTCCAGCCGGGCGACGAAACCGACACCGACCGTCACAGCAACGCGGCCTACGTCGACATCGAAACGGATCTCACCGACCGCCTCAAGATCCAGACCGCGCTGCGTTACGAGCGCTATTCGGACTTCGGCTCGACTACCACCGGCAAGCTCGCCGCCGCCTATCGCCTGGCACCGGACCTGCTGTTGCGCGGCTCGGCCAGCACGGGCTTCCGCGCACCATCGCTGCAGCAGGCCTACTTCTCGTCGACCTTCACCGACTTTGTCAGCGGCCAGCCGCTGGACGTCGTTCTGGCGCCGAATGGTGGCCGCGTGGCCGCTGCCGCCGGCATCCCGCAACTGAAGGACGAAGAATCGAAGAGCTACACGCTGGGCCTGACCTGGTCGCCAACACAGGCACTGTCGGTCACGGCCGACCTGTACCGCATCGACATCGATGACCGCATCGTGCTGTCGGGCCGCTTTGACGCCGACAACTATCCGGCGCTGGGCGCGACGCTGCAGCAACTGGGCGTGGGCCAGGCGCAGTTCTTCGTCAACTCGGTCGACACCAAGACGCAGGGCCTGGACCTGACGGTCTCGCACCGCGCCAACGTGGCCGCGGGCCGCCTGACGACGTTCCTGGCCGCCAACTTCAGCAAGACCGAAGTGCAGCGCGTGAAAGCGCCGGCTGCGCTGGCAGGCTTTGAAGACGTGCTGCTGTCCGAGCGCGAGCGCCTGTTCATTGAAGAAGGCGCGCCGCGCCGCAAGGCCACGCTGGGCTTCGACTACGTCCAGGGCAAGCTGGAAACCGCACTGCGCGTGATCCACTTCGGTCCGCAGACGCTGGGCACCTTCTCGGGTCCACCGGTGCCGAACCAGAAGTACGAAGCCAAGACGTCGGCCGACCTGGCCTTCACGTGGGCCTTCACCGAGAAGACCCGCCTGACGGTCGGCGGCACCAACATCTTCGACGTCAAGCCAACCGTGCAGGATGCGAACGAGACCGACAACGGCTTCAAGTACGAGAGCGTGCAGTTCGGCCTGAATGGCGCAGCGCTGTTCGCACGCCTGGCGCACCGGTTCTGATCTGGGCCTGAGCGCGTCTTGAAACAACGGCCTGCAAGCGATTGCAGGCCGTTGTTTATTGGCGCCGGCCGGGCGGGCACGCTGTGTCAGAATGGCGCCTGTCGTCCAAGCCCCTACCTGAAAGCACCATGCACAAACTGATTGCCGAATTGATGCGGCTGTATCTTCCCGCCGATGTGCTGCCGTCCGACATCCTCGCACTGCCGGTCAGCCTGACGGGCGGCGACGGCCAGACGCGCGCCATGATGATCCCGTTTCGCAAGACCAGGGGTGCCGACAGCGAAGCGCACTGGACGCGGCTGTGCGAAGTGGCCAATGCGCTGCAGACGACGCTCAAGCTGCCCGCGCCCGCAGTGAGCATCTCGGGCGGCGATGCGTATTATTTGTGGCTGTCGCTCGCCACGCCGGTGCCGGCCGAGCGCGCGCAGGCTTTTCTCGAGCGCCTGCGTGATGCGTATTTCCCCGAGGTCGAGCTGGCGCCGGACGCGGTGCGCGCGCCGGTCGCCCTGCCACCCTGCCTGCACCCGCGCACCGGCAAGTGGGCCGCCTTCATCCACCCGGGCATGGGCGCGTCATTTGCCGACGAACCGGGGCTGGACATGCAGCCGCCGCCGAACGGGCAGGTTGGATTCCTGGAGGGGTTGGAGAGTATCGATGCGGCGCAGTTCGAGCATGCGTGGCGCTTGCTCGAACCGGTCGCGGTGAGTGCGCCGGTGGCTGCGCCCGCGCCCGTGACTGCATCTTCGCCCGCACCTGCGCCACCGGCAGGCCTGCTGCTGAAAGACGCGACGCTGGAAGACATCGTGCGTCATCTGCACGCGAAGAATATCGAGCCGACTTTCCGGCACCTGATCGCGTAGCGTGGACGGGTTTCCCGTCCACCCGTTCAACCAGTCATCGCGATGTGGCTACGCGGGCTTGGTTTGAACGCGTGGACGGCGAGCCGTCCACCCTACTTGGTCACCGTGATCAAGGAGCGCTTGCCACCCTTGAAACCGTACAAGGTGATCGTCCCGTCACGCACATCGCCTCGGGCATCGAACGCCACCGGCCCGGTCACGCCCTTGTAGTTGGCTTTGGCCAGGAATGGCAGGTACTTGGCTGGCGCAGCCGATCCGGCCTTGACCATCGCGTCGGCCATGACCATCGTCGCGTCGTACGCATACGGCGCGTTGATCTGCACATCGATGCCGAAGCGCTTCTTGTAGTCAGCGCGGAACTTGTCCATGCCGGCCTTGCCTTCACCGCGCACGCCGCCCGCTTCCGCGCACACCACCTGGCCGTCGGCCATGGTGCCGCCGGAGAGCTTGAAGATCTCGTCCGAGCAGATGCCGTCGCCGCCCATCATGCGCACGTTCATGCCCAGCTGCTTCATCTGGCGCAGCATCGGGCCGGCCGTGGCGCTCAGGCCACCGAAGAAGACCATGTCCGGCTTGGTGGCGCGGATGCGGGTGACGATGGCGCTGAAGTCGGTCGCCTTGTCGTTGGTGAACTCGCGCGCGACGATCGTGCCGCCCTGCTGCTGCAGGCTTCTGGAAAACTCCATCACCAGGCCCTGGCCGTAGGCCGTGCGGTCATCGACGACGGCCACGCGGCGCACCTTCATGGCGCCGGTCGCGTAACGGCCCAGGGCCTGGCCCAGCTGCACATCGTTGGCAATCGTGCGAAACGCCGTATTGAAGCCCTGCTGCGTGTATTTCGGGCTGGTGCTCGACGGCGAAATCTGCGGGATGCCGCCGGTGTGATAGATCTTCGACGCGGGAATCGTGGTGCCCGATGTCTGGTGCCCGATCACGCCATTGACCTTGGCGTCCACCAGCTTCTGCGCAACGCTGGTGGCCTGCTTCGGGTCGCCCGCGTCGTCTTCGGCCACCAGCTGGAACGTCACCTTGCGGCCAGCGATCGTGGTGCCGCGCGCATTGAGGTGTTCGATCGCCATGCGCGTGGCGTTCTCGGTGTCCTTGCCAAAGTAGGCCACCGGCCCGGTGATCCCGGCCACGTGGCCGATCTTGACGATGTCCTGGCTTGACGCCAGACCGGCCGTTGCCGCCAGTACGCTGGCGACCAATATGTTTTTGTTCATGGGTTTCCCGGTATGCAAACAGGCGGACAAAAAGCCGCCAAACCGGTTATTTTACCGTGAGCTCATGCAGCTGTCTGCACAGGCGTCTTGAACGTGACGGTCGCCATCAAGCCACCCAACCGCTCGGAAGAACCCAGCGTCAGCACCGCGCCATGGCGCTCGGCGATTGCCTTGATGATGGCCAGGCCCAGGCCACTGCCGGCGGCCTCGCTGCCGGCCACGCGGTAGAAGCGGTCGAACACGCGTTCGCGTTCGTCCGGCGGGATGCCCGGGCCGCTGTCTTCCACTTGCACCGCCACCGTGCCGGCGCCGCTGAGTACCGAGATGTCGACGGTGCCACCGCCAGGGGTGTACTTGACCGCGTTGTCGACCAGGTTACGCAGCAGGATCTGCAGCGCGTCGGGCTGGCCGTCGACGCTGGCCGGGTCAGCCTGTTGCAGACCCAGGTCGACGCCCTTGGCAGCAGCCACGCCCGCCAGGTCGGCGGCCGTGCGGCGCGCCAGGTCGGCCAGGTCCACCGGCCGGGTCTTGGCCGCCATGCCTTCAGCGGCGGTGGCCTCCTGCCGCGCCAGGATCAGGAGCTGCTCGACCAGGCGCGTGGCGCGGTCGATGCCGGCCGTCAGGCGGCTCACTGCCACCTGGCGCGCCTCGGGCGTGTCGGCGCGGTCCAGGCTTTGCGCCTGCAGGCGCAAAGCCGCGAGCGGCGTGCGCAGTTCATGCGCGGCGTCGGCCACGAAGTTCTGCTGGGCTTCGAACGCGGTGCGCACGCGGCCAAACAGCAGGTTCAGTTCTTGCACCAGCGGGCGCACTTCGTCGGGCAAGCCGGTATCGGAGACCGGCGACAGATCGTCGGCCTGGCGCGACGCCACCTGCGAGCGCACGCGCGCCACCGGTTGCAGCGAGCCACTGACGACCCACCACACGACCAGCATCAGGATCGGCATCATGACCGCGATGGGCCCCAGCGTGCGCAGGGCCAGGTTGCCGGCCATATTGCGGCGCACGGCCAGGTCCTGCGCGACCTGCACGGTTTGATTCGAGGTCTGGATCGAGAACACACGGTAGGTCGTGCTGTTGGCGCGCACGTTCGAAAAGCCCAGCACCGCGCGCTGCGGCAGGCGCGCACGCGAAACGCTGTGGAACATCTGGGCGCCGTCGGGGGACCACATCTGCACCACCATGTCGTCGTTGCCGCCAGCGCTTTCGGCCTCTTGCCGCGCGCGCGCTTCGTCGTTCGACAGCGGTGTGCTCGAGCGCAGCGACAAGGCCATCTGCTGCATGTGGTAGTCGAAGATCTGGTCGGCGTCGTGCAGCGCGGTGCGGTAGGCGATCGTCGCCTGCGCCACCGCCGCGATCGTGATCGCCGCGAGCAGGAACCAGAGCAGGCGCCCGCGCAGCGAGTGCGTCATTTTCATGCTTTGGGCACCATGTAGCCGACACCGCGCACGTTCTGGATCAGGTCACTGCCCAGTTTCTTGCGCAGGCCGTGGATATACACTTCCACCGCATTGCTCGAGACTTCGTCGCGCCAGCTGTACAGCTTTTCTTCGAGCTGCGCGCGCGAGAGCACGGCGCCGGGCCGCGCCACCAGCGCTTCGAGCACGGCCCACTCGCGCGCCGACAGCGACACCTGGGTGCCGTCGACCATGATTTCGCGCGTGACCGGATTGATCGTGATGTTGCGGTATTCGAAGATCGGCTCGGCGCGGCCGGCAGCGCGCCGCAGCAGCGCGCGCAGGCGCGCCAGCAGTTCGTCGAGATCGTAGGGTTTGAGGACGTAGTCGTCGGCGCCGGCATCCAGACCGGCGATGCGCTGGGCCACCGAGTCGCGCGCGGTGGCAACCAGCACCGGAGTGCGGTCCTTGCGCGCGCGCATGGAGCGCAGTACTTCGAGGCCATCCTTGCGCGGCAGCCCCAGGTCGAGCAGCACCAGATCGTAGTTCTGGTTCTGCAGCAGGGCCGTGTCGGCCATTTCGCCGTCCTTGACCCAGTCGACTGCGTAGTGCTCGGCCCTGAGCAGGTCGAGCACCACTTCGCCAATCATCGTATCGTCTTCCACCAGCAGCAGCCGCATACATCCCCCGTTGTAAAAGTGCGACCCGAGGGCGCTACGCTATCTTAACCAATTAACCGATCCGCACCGGGATGAAGATTTTTTCGCCGCCGCGCTGGATCAGAAGCGCCACCGACTTGTTGGCCTTGGCCACCATCTCGCGCACCTGGACCACCGACGTTACAGGACGACCATTGACCGAGATGAGTACGTCGCCCGGTTCGATGCCCGCCATTTCGGCGGCGCCCGAAGCATCTTCGATCAACAGGCCAGTGGCAATGCCGCTCTGGCGGCGCTCGATCGGCTCCAGAGGCCGCAACGACAGGCCCAGCCTGGCGCTGTTGTCAACGGCGTTGCCCACCTCTTCTGCCTGAGCGCTGCGCGGCTTCTCGGCCGCATCGGCCAGCGTCGCATCGATGCGCACCAGCTTGCCGTCGCGCCAGACGTCCATTGCCACCTTGTCGCCCGGCTTGGCCAGCGTCATCATGGCTGGCAGATCGGCCGAGGCGACAATCGGCGTGCCATTGGCAACGCGAATCACGTCGCCGGACTTCAGGCCCGCGCGTTCCGCAGGACTCCCACGTTCGACGCTCGACACCAGCGCACCTTCGACCGATTCGAGCTTGAATGAATCGGCGAAACTCTGCCCGACTTCCTGCACGCTCACACCGAGCTTGGCATGCTGCACCTTGCCGGTGGCGACGATCTGGTCCTTGATGCGCACGGCCAGATCGATCGGGATCGAGAACGACAGGCCCTGGTAGCCGCCGGTCTGGCTGTAGATCTGCGAATTGATGCCGACCACTTCACCGCGTGTGTTGAACAACGGACCGCCCGAATTGCCGGGATTGACCGCGACGTCGGTCTGGATGAACGGCACATTGCTGTCGCCCTGGATCGAGCGGCCGGTGGCGCTGACCACGCCGGCGGTGACGGTGCTTTCGAGACCATACGGCGAACCGATGGCCAGCACCCACTCTCCCACCAGCACTGCTTTGGATTTGCCGATCGGCGCCACGGGCAAGCCCTTGGCATCGATTTTCAACACAGCCACGTCGGTGCGCGGGTCCGAGCCCAGAACCTTGGCGCGAAACTCGCGGCGATCCTGCAGCTTGACCGTGACTTCGTCAGCGCCCTGCACGACGTGTGCGTTGGTAAGGATGACGCCGTCCGGGCTTACGATGAAGCCCGATCCAGCGCCGAAAACGGGCGCTTCACGACCACCGCGCTCGCCACCGGAGCGCGGGTCCTGAAACTGCTTGAAAAACTCATACAACGGATGGCCCGGGTCGAGGCTTGGCATGCCGCCGGCACCGCCACGGGCAGCCGTCTTGGTGCCGCCAACGACGCGGATATTGACCACTGCCTTGCCCTGCTGCGCGGCGATGCGCGTGAAGTCGGGCAGCGCCACGGTCGACGACGGTGCGCCCACGGCAGCAGCCGGTGCAGCGCCAGGGGCGGCCGCGACGACAGCCGGCACGCTTGGCGCGGCGGCATTGGCAGTGGCGTTATTGTGATTGACAGCGATGGCACCGACCGCGCCGCCGATGACGCCCGCGGCACACAGGGCCAGCGTCAGGCGTTTGGCAGTGATGGCAGTAACGGCACTTGGGTTCGACATGGATGTGCTCCTGATGAAAATTCGGTAAATCGATGATCGAGATTCGATGAAGCTAGTGTCGCGCAGCCGTCTTAGACCATACTTAAGTTGACAGGCAACACCCCTTAGACACGGCTTAATGCACACAGCTTGCGGTTGCGCAGACACAAGGCCCGCCAGATAGGACAAGGGCGCCCCGATGCTGCAGGCGCCCTCCGTTCAAACCGTTACTGCATTACGTGTGCCAACTCAGGCAGCGCGCTGTTCCAGTGCCTGGACGTTGTCGCCGCTGATCGTGGTGCCGGCAGCATCGCCGATGGCGATCTTGCGTGGCTTGAGCGCCTCGGGCACTTCACGCACCAGTTCGATGGTGAGCATGCCGTTGTCGAACGACGCCGTGGTGACCTTCACGTGGTTGGCCAGCTGGAAGCGCTGCTCGAAATCGCGCGCTGCAATGCCACGGTGCAGGAAGGTGCGCTGGGCGTCATCCTTCTGCTTGCGGCCGGTGACGTGCAGGCTGTCACGCTCAGTGATGATCTCGACTTCGTCGCGGGTGAAGCCGGCCAGCGCCATCACGATGCGGTATTGGTCTTCGCTCACCAGTTCGATGTTGTACGGTGGATAGCTTGGCTGCGACTCGGCGCGTTGCTCGAGCAGGCTGGCCAGGCGATCGAAACCGATGGCGGAACGGTAGAGAGGGGTCAGGTCGTAAGTACGCATGATGTCTATCCTTGTAAAGTTAAGCGATAAGGGTGCGGACCTCAGTTGAGCATCCGCTGGTACCAATCTAATGCCATCGATCGCGAAATCAAGACAAGCAAAATACGGAATTTTAATTATTTTTCCAAATTTTGTTTATATGATGTCGTAGCGAAAATCCTGCGCTACGGGCGGTGCTACACTGCCCGGCTTCCCTTCCCTGCCTTTTCCCATGACCGCATCCCGCACCTTCTTTGCACGCGCTGCCCGTCCGGCGAGCGCCCTGATTCTTGCCCTGGCGCTGGCCCTGCCTGCCTCGGCCCAGCTTCCCGCCGTCGGCGACGCGCCGTATCCCGGCACGATCGCGCTGCATGTCGACGCGAGCAACCTGTCGCAACAGGTCTTCAGGATGCGCCTGTCGATGCCCGTTCAGGCTGGCCCGATGACGCTGCTGTATCCGCAGTGGGCGCCGGGGAACCACGGCCCGAACATCCCGCTGACCCAGCTCGCCGGCCTGAAATTCCGCGCCGGCGGCAAGCCGGTCGAGTGGAAGCGCGACCCGGTCAACGTGTATGCATTCCACGTCGTGGTGCCGGAAGGCGCAACCACGCTGGAAGCCGAATACCAGTTCCTGTCGCCGCTCGATACGACGCAGGGCCGCATCACGATGACCGACGATATCCTCGGCGTGCAGTGGCAGTCGGTGGCGCTGTACCCGGCCGGCTACCAGGCGCGCCGCATCACCGTGCAGCCGACGCTGCGCCTGCCCGCCGGCTGGCAGTTCGCCAGCTCGCTGGCGGTCGAAGAACGCACCGGCGACGAAGTGCGCTTCAAGCCGCATGATCTCGACACGCTGGTCGATTCGCCCCTGTTCGCGGGCCGCTACTTCAAGCGCATCGACCTGGCACCGGGCGCGAAGCAGCCGGTGATGCTCAATGTGGTCGCCGACAATCCCGAAAACCTCGAGGCCAAGCCAGACCAGATCAAGCTGCACCGCGCGATGGTCGATCAGGCGCTCAAGCTGTTCGGTTCGCACCACTATCGCCAGTATGATTTTCTGTTTGCGATCTCGGACGAATTCGGCGGCATCGGCCGCGAGCACCAGCAGTCGAGCGAGAACGGCGTCAAGCTCGGCTACTTCACCGAGTGGAACCGCAACGAGGCCGGGCGCGAACTGCTGCCGCACGAATTCGTCCACTCGTGGAACGGCAAGTTCCGCCGGCCCGCGGGCCAGGATGTCGCCAACTTCAACACGCCGCTGCAGAACGAGCTGCTGTGGCTGTACGAAGGCCAGACCCAGTTCTGGGGCAAGGTGCTCGCCGCGCGTTCGGGCCTGGTGTCGCAAACCCACGCGCGCGATGCGCTGGCGGCCGACGCGGCGCGCTACGACGCGACCCAGGGCCGCGACTGGCGCGCCGTGCAGGACACCGTCAACGATCCGATCATCAACGGCCGCCGCCCGATCGGCTGGGGCAACTGGCAGCGCAGCGAGGATTACTACACCGAGGGCATGCTGATCTGGCTCGACGTCGACACGATGATCCGCGAGATGTCGGGCGAGCAGCGCGGCCTGCAGGACTTCGCGCGCGCCTTCTTCGGCATCGACAATGGCAGCACCCAGACCACCTACTACACGTTCGACGATGTGGTGGCTGCGCTGAACAAGGTGCAGAAATACGACTGGGCGCCGTTCCTGCGCGCGCGCCTGGACGGCCACGGCCCGGGCGCCCCGCTCGATGGCCTCAAGCGCGCGGGCTGGAAGCTGGTCTACGGCGACACGCCGAGCGACGCGGCGCGTGGCGCAGAAGATCGCAACAAGACCACCGACTTCACGTATTCGCTGGGCTTCCAGGTGCGCGCCGATGGCGGCATTACCGGCGTGATCTGGGACGGTGTGGGCTTCCGCGCTGGCCTGGCGGCCAACACGACGATCGTCGCGGTCAACAACCGCGTCTACAAGGGCGACGTGCTCAAGGCAGCAGTGCGCGCGGCCAAGGATGGCAAGGCGCCGCTCGAACTGCTGGTACGCAAGGGGAACAACCTGCGCACGATCTCGCTCGATTACCGCGACGGCCTGCGCTATCCGCGCCTGGAACGCATACCGGGCACGAAGGACCGGCTTGAGGTGCTGTTCAAGGCGCTGAAGTAAGCGCTGCAGCACGCACTGAAGGAAGCACTGAAGCAAGCGCCGCGGCACTGCCCCGGCGCTTGACGCATGCGCCGGCATGCGGCTAAGATCGATCCATGACTTTCATCGTGACTTCCCCAGCCAGCTATTACGCCTACCGCACCTCGCAGCGGTAGGGGCTTTCACGCAACCCGGTCCGCCTCAGGCGGACATGTACGGGTAACCGGTCTTCCTGGGCGTTCCATCTCCAGGAGACTCTATGTCCATCCCGCTCGACCTGCTCGACGTTCTGCAAGAACGCGGCTTCATCCACCAGTGCACCGACGTCGCTGGCCTGCGCCACGCCATGGCCACGCCCATCACCGCCTACCTGGGCTTTGACGCGACCGCCGACAGCCTCCATGTCGGCCACCTGCAAGGGCTCATGCTCATGCGCTGGCTGCAGCGCGCGGGCCATCGGCCCCTGCTGCTCATTGGCGGGGCCACCACACGCATTGGCGACCCGAGTTTTCGCGACACCACGCGCCCGGTGCTGGACGGCCCGGCCATCGACGCGAACATCGCAGGCATCGGCCGCGCCTTCGCACGCTACCTCGGCCCGGACGTGCCGGTGGTCGACAACGCTGCATGGCTCGATGGCCTGGGCTACCTCGACTTTTTGGGCCAGGTGGGGCGGCATTTCAGCGTCAACCGGATGCTCACGTTCGACGCGATCCGCTCGCGCCTCGAACACTCGCTGTCATTCCTAGAATTTGGCTACACGCTGTTGCAGGCGTACGACTTCACCGAACTGGCGCGCCGTCATGGCTGCACGCTGCAGATCGGCGGGGCCGACCAGTGGGCCAACATCATCAACGGCATCGATCTGGGCCGGCGCCAGTCGGGCCTGGACCTGTATGGCCTGACCATGCCGCTGCTGGCCACGAGCGACGGCAAGAAGATGGGCAAGTCGGCGGGCGGCGCCGTGTGGCTCAACGCCGACCGCCTGTCGCCCTACGGCTTCTGGCAGTTCTGGCGCAATGTCGACGACCGCGACGTGGCGCGCTTTCTCGCGCTGTTTACCGAACTGCCGATGACCGAGGTGCGGCGCCTGGGCGCGTTGCAGGGCGCGGCGCTGAACGATGCGAAGATCGTGCTGGCCAATGAAGCGACGCGGCTGGCGCACGGGCAGGACGCGCTCGATGCGGCGCTGCGCGCTGCAGCGGCGGCCTTTGGCGACGCCCGGCGCGACGACATGCCAACGTTCGCGCTCGATGCCACGCGCTTCGCGGCCGGGATCACGCTGGCTGAACTTGCCGTCGATGCCGGCCTGGCGGGCTCGCGCAGTGCGGCGCGGCGCCTGGCGGCGGGCGGCGGCTTGCGGCTCGATGGCGTGGCGGTGAACGAGGCCGATATGGTGCTTCCCGCCGGCAGTGACGAGTGGCTTCTTTCGGCCGGGCGCAAGCAGCATGTGCGCATCGTGCTCGCAGAGCGCGGAGAGTAACGCTGCGAGGCCGGCGGGCGCAGGCTGTGGCACACTGGCGGCACTGCCGATTCTTGCGCCCTTACCATGCATCGCTTCAGCGCCAAGCCTTACTTGCAACGTGTGTGGGCCGACTTCGGCAACGAGGTCGGCTTCGATGACTTCCCGTTCAACATTCCTGCCGTGCGCGAACTGCAATCGATCGAGTTCCACGCCGACGTAACCTTCTTCGTTGGCGAGAATGGCAGCGGCAAGTCGACCATGCTGGAAGCGATCGCGCTGGCACTGGGCTTTGGCATCGAAGGCGGCACGCTGAACAACCGCTTGCTGAACACGTCCGGCGAGCACACCCGGCTGGCGGATCACATTCGGATGTCGCGCAGCACGCGCAGGCCAAGTGACGGCTATTTTCTTCGGGCCGAGAGTTTCTACAATCTCGCGACCTACCTCGACCGGATGCCGGAGACCAGTGTCTTCGGTGGCTATGGCGACAAGAAGCTGCATGCGCGCTCGCATGGTGAAGCATTCATGAGTGTGCTGCTCGACAAATTCAAAGGCAATGGACTGTACCTGCTCGATGAACCCGAGGCGGCGCTCTCGCCCACCCGCCAGCTGGCAGCGTTGCGGGCGATGCATCAACTGGTACAGGATCAGTCGCAGTTCATCATCGTGACGCACTCGCCGATTCTGCTTGCCTACCCTGGCGCGAAGATCCTGGCATTTGACGGCAACGGCATTGCCGAGATCGCGTATGAGGACACGGAACATTACGCCGTGACGCGCGACTTTTTGAATCACTATCCGCGCCGGCTGGAACAGTTGCTGGCGCCGGATTGACCATGGTGATTTAACCGGGCGACGCCATGCGCGGTCCACCGAGTGCGGACCAGGACTACTTCCATTCGCCCCGCTGATTCACCAGCGTTTTCTTGCCTTCGGTGACCACCAGCCGGCCATCGGCGAACACGGTGTAGTTCACGCGGCCCGAGCGAAACACGTAGCCCTGGAAGGCGCCGGGCGTGACGCCATCGGCTGCCATCGAGTGCATGGTCTTGCCACGCAGCTTGATCGCCTTGCCGGTTTTCTTGCTGGTGCCGGTGTAGCGCACGTCGTCGCAGGTGACGTTGCCTTCTTCGCACTGCTGCACGATTTTGACCGTGAAGCCGGCCGTTTCCAGCGTCTGCTGCGTGGCGGCGTGGGCCGAAGCGGCGACTGCAAAGGCGGCCAGGGCGGCGAGATGAATGGATGATTTCATGGGTTCTCCTGTCGACTGTCGATCGCTGAAGTATGCCTGACCGGGGCAAACGGTCCGTTCGCTGGCGCGCGCTGGCGACGCGTTGACAGGCATCGCCTCAACCGAACAAGCCATGCAAAAACCAGCGCGGCGCGGCATCCTCGCCCGAGCCGTTGATGCGCTCGCGGTAGATCCAGTACAGCGCGTGGTCCTTGCCTTCGGCGATGAAGTAATCGCGCGTTTGCGTCTGGCTCCACCAGCCCGCCTCGATGCGCTCGGGATTGGATGCCACCCGCAAGGGCGAGCCATAGAACGGGCGGTGGTCGCGCATCAGCAGCGCGAGCGGTTTGGCCAGCAGCCAGCTTGGCCGCGGCAGGCTTTGCACGTCGGGCGGCATCTGCGCGGCGCGCGCCGACGCGCTCACCTTCTGGTGCACCGGCACCCAGGCGTTGGCGATTTCAGGCCGGTAGTCGGCATGCGGCAGCGCCTGCAGCACATTATCGGGGCCCAGCCGCGCAACCAGCAGTTCGATCATGCGCATGCGGTCTTCTTCAGTGCCGCCGGGATCGGGAAACAGCGAATCGGTCGGCGGCGCCATCGCCTGCAACTGCTGCGCTTCGAGCCGGATGCCGATCACGGGTGCGACGAGTTCGAGCTTGGCCAGGCGTTCGCGGAGCAGCCGCATCAGGTGTTCGTCGCGCCACGTCGGTTCGGCCAGCGCGACTTCGACCGCCGTGGGCGGACAGGCCACCCTGCCCCGCTCGTGCTCGAGCAGCAACAGGATGCGTTCGACCGCCAGCTGGCGCGCGCACAGCCAGCCCGTCATTTGCAGCACCAGGTGGTGGGCGCCAGCCAGTAGCAGGTCGGCGTGTTCGAGCCGGTCGAACAGTTCGAGCCGGGCCTGGAAGCGTTCGGGCGGCTCGATCCATTGCAACAGTTCGGGACTGTGGCCATACGCGGCGTCGAGCATGTCGAGCAGCGCGCGCCCGCAGCGCCGTTGCAGACCGGGCCGGGGCAGGCGCTGCAATTCGTCGAGCCGGCGACAGCCCAGGCCATCGAACCAGGCCGCGAACGGCCGCGCCGGTGGCAGCAGACTCACCGGCAGGCGATTGAGCCGCCGCACGAGCGAGTCCATCTTGACCGCGCGCCCCGCATTGCGGCGCGCGAGCAACCAGGCGCCGCGCGCGGTGGGCGCGCAGGCAATGCAACCCGTAAAGCCAAGTGTGCGCAGATTAGCGCGCACCTGCGCGCACAACTGCCGGATGCCGCCAAACAAGCGCAGGCTGGCGCCGATGTCGAGCAGCAGCGTGGCTTCTTCGGCCAGCGCCACTTGCGGCGTGTACTGCAGCATCGCCATCGCTACTGCCTGCAAGGCCTCGGCCTCGCGCTCGTGGCTGCGCTGGACGATGCGCGCGTCGGGCATCAGCATCAGCACGCCACCACGCCGCATGCCGGGCAGCACGCCTTCGATGTGCGCCGCCTTCGACAAGGCCATCACCCGCTCCTGTTCCAGAACCACGATGCCGGGATCACCCGCAGCAGCAGCCACAGCAGCAGCGCCATCGGCACCGTTGCTACTGCACCAGCGTGGGCTGAAGACTTCGAGCGGTAGCTGGGGCAAATACAGGCCGATCCAGAGGCGCATGGCGTTGCAGTAGTGAAGAACCAAGGGGCAGGAACAGCGGCGCGTCGCGCTGCGGTCCCCGGCGTTTGATGAAGTCGACCGTCATGCCGCCGGCGGCCGGGCGCAGCGCAAGGCGCAGCGGCGCGGGCGACGCATCCTGCGCGGCAGACAGGGGACGGAGCATGAAGAACAGGGTTTCGCCACCCTGCGCCGCCAGGTGCAGGCGGCGCAGGCTGTCACTGCGCACGTGGTTGGCCCAGAACAGCAGCGCACCGCAACTGCCGCTGCGCAAGACCTGCTCGGCCGCCCACAGGGCATCGGCGCTGCGCGTCGAGCGCAGCCACAGCAATTGGGATGGATCGAGACCCAGCGCGGCCAGTGCCAGCGCCTGGGGTGGATGGGGTGGTTGCAGCAGCACGATGCGGCGCGCTGCGCAGGCGGCCAGCGCCGGGCGCAGCAGCCGCATTTCGCCGATGCCGGGTTGTTGCAGCAACAGGTCGACCAGAGTGCCACCGGGCCAGCCACCGCCCGGCAACTGCCCCGACAAGGTGGCGTGACCCGTGTCGATGCAGCGCGTGTCGGCATGCGCCAGCTGCGAGGCGCGCCACAGCGATGGGTGCAATGCCTCTGGTGCAGCAAAGATGGAAGAAGGATTCATGATAGTGATAACAATGCAAGTACTGTATAAACGTACAGTACTCTTTGAAACAGGGCTTGGCAAGAGCTTTTCATTTTGTCTACATCAAGCTGCTCAACTGAATTTATGGAGATTAAATGCCGTCCAAAGCGCTCTACGCCCGTAGCAGCACCTTGTAGACCGGCTTTCTGACGCCATATATATTTTTCGTGCGCCCCGACCATGGAGTTGTCAATGAGCAACGCAATGAGCACCAGTACCGATCTTCTGCTGAAGAAAGCCGGCATCATCGAACGCTGCTGCAACCGCGCCCGCGAAGAATACGAGCGCGACCCCACGACGTTCACCGACGACATCACGCGCCAGGATGCGGCCACGCTCAACGTGATCCGGGCCTGGGAAGCGGCGATCGAGATGGGTGATTACGTGATCGGCTGCGCGCACCTGGGGCCAGCGCAGGACGAGCGCGAGGTCATCACGCTGCTGGCCGGGCATGGCTGGATCGCGCCGGTCGTGGCCGAAAACCTCAAGCGCACCGGCGAATTCTGCCGCGCCGAATGGGATTACCAGGCCGCTCCCCTGCCCGCCCTCGTCACGATCATCAAGCGCGGCCTTGGCGATTTCACCGATTACGCCGCAGCGCTGACGAGCGGCGCGCGCGCTGTCGGCCAACCCTGACCATGTCTTGTCAGTGCGCCAACGGTGCGCCTGCTGGTATCATGCGCCTCTTTTGGGAGCGGGATTCTCTGGCGCCGGATGCGCCGGGTCGCCGCTTTCGCACTGACCAATCAAAACAACCATGACCCAACAGACCAATTTGCCCGGCTTCTTCAGCCGCTTGTCGATCGCCTTCGGCGCCCTGTTCAAATCGCTCGGCGACGCCGAATTCGCTGCGCGCGTGCGCGATGACGGCGTCGGCCCCACCGCCGCTCCGGCACCAGTGCCGGCCCCGGCGCCGGCGCCTGCACCTGTCGTGAAACCAGCGCCAGCGCCGACGCCCCTGCGCGCGCCAACGCCGGATTCGGCCCTGCAGCTACTGAGCCTCTTCCAGCGCGAAGCGCGCCTGATCGACTTCGCCCACGAAAACCTCACCAGCTATTCGGATGCCGACATCGGCGCCGCCGCACGCGTCGTGCACGAAGGCTGCGCGCGCGTGCTGCGCGAGCACTTCACGATCGAACCGGTGCGCAGCGAGGCTGAAGGCGCCCGCATCACGCTGAACGAAGGCTTCGATGCCGCCAGCGTGCGCCTGACCGGCAACGTGGTCGGCACGGCGCCGTTCAACGGCACCCTGAGCCACCGCGGCTGGCGTGCTGCCAGCGTCACGCTGCCGCAACTGGCCGAGCGCCACGATGCGCGCGTGCTGGCCCCGGCGGAGGTGGAACTGTGAACGACATCGTGAACAATCCGTTGAATGACTCGTTGGACAATACTGCCGAGCCGCGCTACGCCATCGGCATCGACCTGGGCACGACCCACAGCGCGCTGTCGTATGTCGACCTGCAGGCCAGCGATGGCGAACAGGCCGTCGACGCCGTGCTGCCGATTCCGCAACTGACTGCGCCAGGCACGATCGAAGCGCTGCCGCTGCTGCCATCGTTCCTGTACCTGCCGCATCCGGACGAGCTGCCGGCGGGCGAACGCGCGCTGCCGTGGAGCGACACCGAAGAAAGGGCGATCGCCGGCGAGATGGCGCGCAATCGCGGCGCGACCACGCCAATCCGCCTGGTCTCATCAGCCAAGAGCTGGCTGTGCCACCCGGGCGTGGACCGCCGCGCCGCGATCCTGCCAACGGATGCGCCGGACGAAGTCACCCGTGTGTCGCCACTGGACGCATCGACCCACTACCTGCGCCACCTGCGCCAGGCCTGGAACGCCGCGCACCCCGAAGCGCCGTTCGACCAGCAATCGGTCACGGTCACCATCCCCGCCTCGTTCGATCCGGGCGCGCGCGAGCTGACGCTGGACGCCGCGCGCCTGGCCGGCTTCACGCCAACCCTGCTCGAAGAGCCGCAAGCGGCGCTGTACAGCTGGATCCAGGGCAGCGGCGGTCGCTGGCGCAAGCAGGTCGCACCGGGCGACATCATCCTGGTGGTGGACGTCGGCGGCGGCACCAGCGACTTTTCGCTGATCGCGATCCTCGAACGCGATGGCAAGCTCGAACCGCACCGCGTGGCCGTGGGTGACCATATCCTGCTGGGCGGCGACAATATGGACCTGGCGCTGGCCCACTTCGTGGCCCGCAAACTCTCGGCCAACGGCACGCAGCTCGACGCCTGGCAGATGCGCGCGCTGACCTACGGCTGCCGCAGCGCCAAGGAAGCGCTGCTCGCCGACGCCAATGCGACGACGCACCCGATCGTGGTGCCAAGCCGCGGCTCGAAACTCATCGGCGGCTCGATCCGCACCGAACTCACGCGCGACGAAGTCACCGCCTTCATCACCGACGGCTTCTTCCCGCGCGTGGAAGCCTCGGCGCGGCCGACCGTGCGCGCCCGCGCCGGCCTGACCCAGCTTGGCCTGCCGTATGCGCAGGACGCGGCGATCACGCGCCACCTGGCCGCGTTCCTCGCGCGCCAGGCCGGCGCCACCGCCGAACTCGAAGGTTTCACTGGCCGCGTCACGGCCGACCACACCTTCCTGCATCCAAGCGCGGTGCTGTTCAACGGCGGCGTGTTCAAGTCAGGCATCCTGGCCCAGCGCGTGATGGACACCATCAACGACTGGCTGTACATGGAAGGCGCCGAACCGGCGCGCATGCTCGAAGGCGCCGATCTCGATCTGGCTGTCGCGCGCGGCGCGGCCTACTTCAGCTACGCGCGGCGTGGCGGTGGCGTGCGCATTCGCGGCGGCACGGCGCGCTCGTACTACGTTGGCGTGGAGTCGTCGATGCCGGCCATCCCGGGCATGGAGCCACCACTCGAAGCCCTGTGCGTGGCGCCATTCGGCATGGAAGAAGGCAGCGAACTCGAACTGCCGGGCCAGGAATTCGGCCTGGTGATCGGTGAGCCGGTGACGTTCCGCTTTTTCGGCTCCACCACGCGCCGCCAGGACCGCATCGGCGACGTACTCGAATTCTGGGGCCCGGACGAGCTGCACGAAATGAACGAGATCCAGGCCACGCTGCCGGCCGATGGCCGCGCGGCAGGTGATGTCGTGCAGGTGAAACTGCATGCGCTGGCGCTTGATACCGGCACGCTCGAACTGCTGGCGGTGGCGCGTGACGGCCAGCGCTGGAAGATCGAGTTCGACGTGCGTACGGCGGCCGGGGTCCAGTGACCTGGCTCGTCGGCATCGATCTGGGCACCACGAACACGGTGCTGGCCTATGGCCGCAATGGCCCGGGCGGCATCGAGTTATTCCAGATCGATCAGTTGGTGGCGCCCGGCGAAGTGGCCGGCGCACCGCTGCTGCCGTCGATGCGTTACCACCCGGGGCCGGACGAACTCGCGCCCGGCGCCCTGCAACTGCCCTGGCAGCAGCCGGACGTCGCGGGCGTCGAGCGCGTTGCGCTGGGGCGACTGGCGCGCGTGCTCGGCGCGGCCACGCCGGGCCGGCTCGTCACGAGCGCCAAGAGCTGGCTGTCGCACGACGGCGTCGACCGCATGGCACCGATCCTGCCCTGGGGTGTCGACACCGACGTGCCCAAGGTCTCGCCGGTGGCTGCCAGCGCCAGCTATCTTGCCCATCTGCGCGCCGCATGGAATGTGCGCTTTCCCAAACAGCCCCTCGAACGCCAGCAGATCGTGCTCACGGTGCCGGCGTCGTTCGACGAAGGCGCCCGCGCGCTGACGCTCGAAGCGGCCAGGCTGGCCGGCCTGCCGCAGGTCGCGCTGCTGGAAGAACCGCAAGCCGCGCTGTACGACTGGCTGTACCGCCATCGCGCCAGCCTGGCCGATGATCTGGGCGACTCGCGGCTGGTGCTGGTGGCCGACGTCGGCGGTGGCACCACCGACTTCAGCCTGGTCAAGGTCGATACCAGGGATGGCGAGCCGCACCTGACGCGCATCGGCGTGGGCAACCACCTGATCCTGGGTGGCGACAATATGGACCTGGCGCTGGCGCACCTGATCGAAGCGCGCATGGCCGGCGCAGACAATGACACTGCACGCACGCGCCTGTCGGCCGCGCGCCTGGCCCAGCTCACGGAACGCTGCCGCGCCGCCAAAGAACAACTGCTGGCGGACGATGCACCCGAGTCGGTCGCCGTCACGCTGCTCGGCGCTGGCAGCCGCCTGATCGGCTCCGCTCGCAAGGCTGACCTGCTGCGCAGCGACATCGAGCGCATCGTGCTCGATGGCTTCCTGCCGCTGAACGCCGCGCAAGAAGAACCGACGCGCGCCCGCGCCGGCATCGTCGAATTCGGCCTGCCGTATGCGAGCGACCCGGCCATCACGCGGCATCTGGCGAGCTTCTTGCGCCAGCATGCAGCGGCGTCACGCGAGGCGCTCGGCCTGGAAGGTGGCGCGATCCCGATTCCGGATACGGTGCTGCTCAACGGCGGCGTGTTCAGGGGCGCCGCGCTGGCCAGGCGCCTGGTCGATACGCTGACCGGCTGGCGCAATGCGCCAGTACGCGTGCTGCACAACGAAAATCCCGATATCGCCGTCGCCCGTGGCGGCGTCGCCTACGCGCTGGCGCGCCAGGGCCTGGCGCCGGCGATTGACAGCGGCGCGGCCCGTAACTATTACCTGCTCCTGGACGGCGAAGCACGCGCCGGCCTGCTGCGCGCCGTCTGCCTGCTGCCACGCGGCACGCCGGCCGCCACGGACATCACGCTGGCAAACCGCAGCTTCGCGCTGCGCGTCGGTCGGCCGGTGCGCTTTCACCTGGTCTCGACGATTGCCGATGCCGGCGCGGCGCCGCAGGCCGGCGACCTGGTCGATCTCGACCTGACCGACGTGGTGCGCCTGCCGCCGATTGCGACGGTGCTGCGCGCCTCAAGGTCCAGCACAACAGCCGAGATTCCCGTGCACCTGGTGACGACGCTGAGCGAAACCGGTTCGCTCGAAATCCATTGCGTCGCCGAAGACGGCGGCGGGCGCTGGCAACTGGCGTTCCAGCTGCGTGGCAATAGCGATGATGACGGCGATATCGACGCGCCGGACGAGGCCCTGCCCGCGAACCTGGACGCGGCAATCGACAAGATCGAACGCGTGTTCGGCGCCCGCTCGAAACAGGTCGAGCCGAAAGAAGTCAAGCAACTGCGCGCTGGCCTGGAACACCTGCTCGGCCCACGCGAAAGCTGGACCACGCCGCTGCTGCGCCGTCTGTTCGACGCCCTGATGGCGCGCGCGAAAGGCCGGCGCCGCTCGGTCGAGCACGAGCGCGCGTGGCTGAACCTGGCCGGCTACAGCCTGCGCCCCGGCTTCGGCCACCCGCTCGACGAGTGGCGCATGGAGGGGCTGTGGGCCCTGTTCGAAGCGGGCGTGCAGCACCACAAGGACAGCCAGGTGCGCGCCGAATGGTGGACGCTGTGGCGCCGCGTGGCCGGCGGCCTGTCGCTCGATGCGCAACTGCGCGTGCTGGACGATTTCGCCTTCAACCTGCAGGCCGATGCCGCCGAGCGTGGCCGGCGGCCCGTCACCCTCGTCGACGGCAGCGAAGAAGACCTGCTGCGCGTGGGCGCATCACTCGAACGTATTCCGTCGGCCTACAAGGCCGAGATCGGGGAATGGCTGTTCAAGCAGATCGCTGACATTCCCGCCGGCGGCAAGCTCGATGCCCGCGCCAGCGCGCGCTACGGCCGCTATCTGTGGGCACTGGGCCGCGTGGGTGCGCGCCAGTCGTTCCAGTCGAGCGCGCACGAAGTGGCGCCGCCCGACGTGGCCGAGGGCTGGCTGCGCCAGCTCCTGCTGCTCGACTGGCGCAAGGTGGAGCCGGCCGGCTTTGCCGCCGCCCACATCGCGCGCATGACGGGCGACCGCTCGCGCGACATCGATGACGCGGTGCGCGGCGACGTGCTGCGCCGCCTGGCGGCCAGCGGCGCGCCGCCGGCATGGACGGCGATGGTGCGCGAAGTCGTGGAACTGGATCAGGCCAGCGAAGCGCGCATGCTGGGCGATGCGCTGCCGCCGGGGCTCAAGCTGCTGCGCTGAGCGCGGTCGATCGACGCATCACGCTTCCAGCTGCCCGATCAGGATCAGTGAGACCGGCTTGCCGGTGCGCGGATGCAGCGGCTCGCGCATGGCGGTGACCCGCAGCCCGTTTGCTGCGAACAGCGCGACCCAGCTCGCGATTGTGCGGAAGTACCACGGCGGCGCATCGGCGAAGTCGCTGGAAAAGCCCGCCCAGCTGCCGGCGCGCCAGCCGTCGACATACGGCGCATCGCCGCACGCCATGAGCGGATGCACCGTCTGCACGACCAGCGAGCCGCCCTGGCGCAGATAGGTCGGCGCCGCGCGCAGCAGGCCATCGACCGCCTCGTTGCCGATCAACGAGAAATTGCAGACCGCGACATCGACTGCCAGCGCCAGCCGGCCCTGCGCGATCTGCTCGAACGACAGCACGCAAAAGTCGCCGCCGCCAGCGGCATTGGCTTTCTCGACCAGCGCGGCAATCGCATCGACACCGACCATTGCCACGCCGGGCAAAGCGCGTACCAGCCAGCCTTCGCCGCAACCGAGATCGATGCCGGTGGCTGGCTCAAGGCTGCGCACTGCATCGACGATGGCGGCATTGGTAACCAGCGTGCGGGTTTCAATTTCACCGCCGCGCACGGCGGTGGTCCAGGGGTCGACGTTGCGCGACCACGCGTCGAGAACAGCAGCATCGGTAAGACCTGGCATGGGCTCCTCCTGTCATGACACCATTATGCCGCAGGCAGTCATGGCACACGGTGAACGACAGCCATCCACAGGATCGGATAGACTGGCCGCCGACTCCGCCAACGCACCCGCCCCTGCCGCCCATGAAACCATCGCAACACCTGCCCATCCTGCTCGTCGCCGTCCTCGCTGCCGCCATTACCTTCGCGCTCATCAAGCGCCCGGCCGACGAAGCGCCCGCACCGCCGCCGCTGGTGTCGCTCGAGAAGATGGGGCATCTGGTGTCGCTCAAGATGAATTATTCGGACGTGATCGAATTCACGCAGCCGAATGCCGTGGACATCCCGTGGTCGCAATGGGAAGTCCGGCTTGGCAGCACCCGCGTGCTGCTGGTGGCGCGCGGCGATTGCACGCTGGCCACCGACCTGCGCCAGGCCCGCTACGAAGACATCGACAACACGGCGCGCACGCTGACGGTCGTGCTGCCGGCGCCCTCGCCGCTGCAGGCGCGCATCAACCACGAACCGCGCGACAAGGGCGGCTCGTACTTCTATGCGATCACCGACCAGGGCTTGCAGGCGTTCATTCCGTCGGCGCAAACGCGCACCACGGCCATGAACAACGTGCTGGCCACGGCGCAGAAAGCGGTGCAGGCCGCGTGCAGTCAGCCAACAATACTGAATACCGCGAGGGACAACGCGGCCACCGTGATGCAGGCCACGCTGCTGGCCACCGGCTGGACGCCGACCGTCGTGTGGGAAGCAAGCACCGGTCAGGCAAAGCCCGTCACGACGCCATAATCTGTTGTAAAAAATTCCCACTTAGAAACAAAAGATTACACCTGCGATGACGCAACCGGCCTGACCCTTCGTGTAAAATCGCCTCAGCAGGTTATCGGAACAAATCAACTATATAGAGGTGACAACACCATGCGCGTCTTCCCATCCAGCGGAAAAACCCTTGTCTTTGCTCTCGCGGCAACCGTTCTTTCCACCAGCGTCTTCGCCCAAACCTGGCCAAGCGACACCGTGACCGTCGTCGTGCCATGGCCGGCAGGCGGCCCGTCGGACATCGCGGCGCGCCCGCTGGCCAAAGGCTTGACGACCGCACTGGGCAAGTCGTTCGTCATCGATAACCGCGGCGGCGGCGGCGGCAATATCGGTTCGGCAGCGGTCACCCGCGCCAAGGCCGATGGCCAGACCATGCTGATCACCTCGAGCGCACCGATCGTGATCAACCCGAGCCTGTACAAGAAAATGGCGTTCAACCCGGCGACCGACCTGATCCCGGTCACTAACCTGCTGCGCGCGCCGCTGGTCCTGGTTGCCCACCCATCGGTCCCGGCCAAGAACGTCAAGGAACTGTTGGCCCTGATCAAGTCGAAGAACGGCCAGTTCTCGTACGCGTCGGCCGGTAACGGTACCCCGCAACACCTGACCGGTGAAATCTTCCGCGGCGTGACCAAGCTCGACATGGTCCACGTGCCATACAAGGGTTCGGCGCCGGCGATTTCCGACCTGCTGGGCGGCCACATCCCGATCATGTTCGACAGCACCATCGCGATCATGCCGCATATCAAGAGCGGCAAGGTCAAGCCAATCGCCATTTCGGGCAACAAGCGTTCGCCGCTGCTGCCGGATGTACCAACCTTCGCCGAAGCCGGCCTGCCAATCGAATCGTATGCGTGGTACGGCATGTTCGTGCCAGCCAAGACGCCAAAGGCCGTGGTCGACAAGATCAATGCCGAAACGCAGAAGGTCATGAAGTCGCCTGACTTCCAGCGCGTGCTGGCCGACACCGGCACCGAGTACGTGGGCGACACGCCTGAGAACTTCGCCAAGTTCGTCCAGGCTGAGACCACCAAATGGTCGAAAGTCGTGAAAGACAGCGGCGCAACCGTCGACTGATTGTCAGCGATTTGGTAGTGCCCTTAAAACGGGTGACGCGGCTTTGCCGGGTCACCCGTTTTTTTGTGTCAGCATTTTGCTTGCCGCAGCAATCACCGTGCCCTGGCGACTCGGTCCGGAAGTTGGCCCACATGATGTCTTAACATACCAAAAATCTAACGTTTACGATGTCTAATTATTAAGGTAACCTCCGCCTTATCGCTGTCATCATCTTGTCACAACACTGTGCGGTTCCTGTTATTCGACAGAAATTCCTTTGGCGATCATTTTGGAGAAACAACATGCCCGCCTATCGCCTTTCAGGAAGCCCCCGCTCGATTGCCTACGTCCTGGCCATGATCATCGTCTGTCTGCTGTGCGCGCATGCAACAGGCCTCATCATGCGTCTGGGGTTGGGTCACACTTCCGTCTACGGGCTAGTCCCTCTATTCGACGTCAATGTCGAAGGCAATATTCCGACGTTTTTCTCGGTTTGCCTTGGACTGTGCAACGCCACCCTGTTTGCCTTGATTGCGCTGGACGCAAAAAACCGCGGTGACCGGGACGCCGTCTACTGGACCGTTCTGGCGGTCGGTTTCCTGTTCCTGTCTTACGACGAATGCTTCCAGGTACATGAAAAAATGACCGGGCCGATGCGTGCGATGCTGGGAGGTTCCGATCCGGCAAATGGCGCACAACTCGGACTGATGTATTACAGCTGGGTCGTGCCGGGCTTGATTGGCGCGCTCACGGTCTCCCTGTTTTTCCTCAAATTCATGCTGCGATTGCCTGTTGCTACCCGCCATCGAATGATCCTGGCGGCAAGCCTGTTTCTCGGTGGTTGCCTCGGTATGGAACTGATCAATGGCAGTGTTATGGAAAGCCAGGGCGACAGTCTGCTCTACAACGTGCTTGTCATGATCGAGGAAGGACTCGAAATGACCGGTATGGCAACCCTGATTTATGCCATGACCAGCCATATCGCTGCGAGTTGCGACAGACTTGAAGTCAATCTGCATGCCGGTCACATGGCAACGGTGCGGCAAGCGACTCCGGCGCAGTGCACTGGCGCCGCTGCCCGAACAACGTCTTCATGACGCATGCACCGGGATTCCCGGGCTGCCGTGGCGAACTTCATTGCTTCATAGTGGCATTTTTTAGTGTGCGGCGAACTTTGTCGGTGGGCCACAACCGTTCTTTATCAGTCTCGTCCAGAAACCGATGCCGCCAGCGCAGCGCGGTATTGCTGTGCACGCCCACCTGCGCCGCCGCCGCCCGGACCGATCTGGCCTCGCGCAGCATGACGATGTAATCGAGCCACTTCTCGCGCAGCCTGAGCCGCGCCAGCGGCGTGCCGGTCAGGTCGTTGAATGTACGCAGGCACTGGCGGCAGCGAAAGCGCTGGCGGTTATTGGCCTGGCCATGCCGGTTCAGTTGTCGGCAAGCGCAATGCGGGCAGCAGCGCTCCGTCGACCTGCTGTCTGCAATGAGGGCCGCGAGCCGGTCAAGGCTCCCCTGCGGCTGCGGGACCGTCATTGCCCTGACCGGCCGGGGATAGTTGAACAACACACGCTGCGGAGCTGATTTAATCAACCTGAAGGATGTCACGGTGCCCTCCTTTGTCAAAGTTGGAGTTCGACACCTGCCTGGCGCTCCGGTTCAATCTTCCTCATCACGATGAACATCAGCCCTCTCCAGGCACTATCAATTTGCCTCACAAGACATTGCTCCACCGCTACCGAACACCATGGCTTTTCGATAACGACTAACATCTTTATCAACGTCGTGACCGCTATCGGCACCCTGCCACTACATCCAAGGAGCAAGCATGCATTCGGAAGACAAGAAGGTCGAGAACCAGACCACGCAAGACATGGCGCCATCGCGCCGCCGGTTCGTCGGCACCGTGGCCGCCGGCGTCGCCGCCTCGGCCGCCGCCGTGCCGGCCCTGGCCCAGCAAGCTGCGGGCGGCAACCAGCCGGCCGCCGGCGCCGCGCGCGAAGCGGCCAAGCGCTATCCGCGTCCACCATTCCCGAATCAGGATCAGCCATGGCCTGCCCTGGCCAGCAAGATGACACCGCGCCCTGACCATGGCGAAACCACCTATCGCGGCAGTGGCCGCCTGGCCGGCCGCAAGGCGCTGATCACGGGCGGGGACTCGGGCATCGGCCGCGCTGCCGCGATCGCGTATGCGCGTGAAGGCGCGGACGTGGCGATCGGCTACCTGCCGGCCGAAGAGCCGGATGCACGTGAAGTAATGCAATTGATCCGCGACGCCGGCCGCAAGGCCGTGGCTGTGCCGGGCGATATCCGCGACGAGGCGTTCTGCAAGAAGATGGTGGAAACTGCCGTGCGTGAACTCGGTGGCCTGGACATCCTGGTCAACAATGCCGCGCGCCAGCAGAACCACGATTCGATCCTCGACATCACCAGCGAACAGTTCGACTGGACGATCAAGACCAATGTGTATGCGGTGTTCTGGATCACCAAGGCGGCGATTCCGCACATGAAGCCTGGCAGCGTGATCATCAACACGTCGTCGCAGACGGCCTACGATCCGCCGGAGAAACTGCTCGACTATGCGTCGACCAAGGCGTTCGAGGTGGCGTTCACCAAGTCGCTGGCCAAGCAGATGGCCTCAAAAGGGATTCGGGTCAATGCGGTGGCACCGGGCCCGGTATGGACGCCGCTGCAACTGGCGGGCGGCAATTCACCGGAGGGTCGTGCAAAGTTCGGGGAAGACACGCCGATGAAGCGTCCAGGCCAGCCAGCAGAACTGGCGGCGACCTACGTCACGCTGGCGTCGGATGAATCGAGCTACACCACCGGCCATGTGTATGGCGTGGCGGGTGGTGGCGGGCAGCCGTAAGCGCCCACTAGTATGTCCGCCCGGTCTTGCCGGGTGGACTAGTCAACCTGCGCGCTCAGCGGCGACGCAGCAGGCGCACCAGCAGCGCCGCGAACGGGCGGGTCGGGATCCGGCGGCCCAGCGGTCCGGCGTTGTTGCAGCGTGAGGTGACGGTCATGATTGTTCTCCAAAGTATTGCTTTGCAGATTAACCATTGCCATTCAGCTCTTCTGTACGCTGGTTCGCATAGTCTTACCTGCTGGCATCAGGTCACTTCATAGCCGTGCGATTACGCAACACTCACATCGTTTCCAGCACCGTCATTGCGCGTTTGAGCTTGTCGGTATGGGGTGTGACCGCATCGCAGGTCATTACCAACTCATGCGTGGCTCGGGTCATGGCCACATACAGCAGGCGCGCCTCGTCCTCGACGATATCCTCTTCTTTCAACTCGGCGCCAAGGCCGGGAATGCCCACCAGTGAAAACTCCAGCCCCTTGCTGCTGTGCATGGTGATCACTTTGACGCTATCGTGTACCGGCGAATAGGCCGCGCCTTTTACCTGCGGCCACTGAAACGGAATGTCGCGGCGCTTCAGCACCTCGGCCAGCACTTTACCGACGCCATAACGCCGATAGATCAGCGCCATCTCGCCCCATGGCGTCCCGGTCTTGCTGGCCGCAACGAGTTTATCGGCCAGGAATTCAGCTTCTTTCTGCAGACTTGGCAGTTGCACCAGAATCGGCTTCGGGCCATGCCGGCCTGTGCTCATCGGCTGGACCGTGGGCGCTTCGTCGTCCTCGGTATTGTGGGCGGTGAGCAGCTCGGCGGCAAAGGCGCGCGCCACCGCCAGGATTTCGGCAGTGTTCCGATAATTGAGTTTCAGGATGGTGGTGCGCCCTGCCGCCTGCACGCCGACACTCGAGAACGAGAATTTCAGCTTCTTTGCCGTGTGATAAATCGACTGCGCATCGTCGTACAAGACCAGCAGCGACTTGGTTTCAGGATTGACCATCTGAACGATCAGCTTGAACCAGGCCGGTTTGAAATCGTGTCCCTCGTCAATCAGTACGGCGTCGTACTGCCCCCGGGGAATCAGATCGCTGTCCACGCCCCGGATCACGCTGTCGATGCACGCCTCGAAATAAGCATCCAGATCGGCTGTCTTGGCGGGCTTGTCGACGTGATAGGTGTCAAGCTGGCGCATGCACCACGCGTGGAAGTTGATGGCCACGATTTTATCGCCCAGCCCTTTTTGCTCGATCATGGCAGCCAGCTTGGCTGCCAGGGTCTTGTTGTAGCAAAGGATTGCAATCGGCCGCTGGCTAAGCTTTGCAAGGTGCTCGGCGCGATAGCCCAGGATCAGCGTTTTGCCCGAACCCGCCACGCCGTGAATCACGCGATGCCCTTCTCCCAGGCTGCGCGCCAGCTGCTCTTGCTGCAGGTCCATGACACGGATGAGGTCAGGGATTTCCGTACTGATCTGACCATGTTCTTCGCAAGGATCTGCCTGAACGCCAATCCGCACTTCAGGAAACATATGCCAGCGCACACGGTCAATCTGCGGCAACGACAGCTTCATCTTGAACTTGATGGGGAACATCCCCCATAACCGCGCCTGAAACGCTTCGTCGTCCACACTCTCCGTCATCTCGTCCTGGCAAATAACGAGGTGCGCCGGAAGAACCTCGCCCAACGCGCCATCGTCAAATTGCTTGCGCGTGATATTGCTCAGGACAACCCCACAACCATAGGGAAAGAAAAACTTTCCTTTCAAGCTACCCGATGGCCAGATCAGCATCGGATCGCCCTCAAGCTTGTTGGTGACGGCGTACAGATACTGACGCGCCTGCTCCAGCGGATTTAACACCTGTTTGGTGCCGGCATCGGTAACGATCACGGCGTGCTGCTTGTCGATACTGACCAGGGTGCCAAGGCGCCAGTCCTTCACTTCCAGCACCAGCAAGCCGCGTGCAGGATGAAACACGATGAAGTCGGGATGCTGGTTGCGCGCGCCGATGCTCACGTCATACCAGCACAGGTAATCATCTTCGAGTTTGTCTTCGAGGCGCACAGCGAAGCGCCGTTCACCAGAGGTCATGCGCGCCGTGCTGGCGCTGAGTGATGGGATGAGAATTGCCATTAACGTATTCCTGTCGATCCATCAATGTAGCCGATCAGTGCAGGGCAAACCGGTAAAAATAGTATTTCTGTAATGCATTAGTATTGTTTGTTGCATTTTGCCGTCGCCAGAGAATGCACCCGGCACCAAGCGCTGGCGCGCGCGCCCCAATCCAATAGCGTCCTACCATGGCGTGACAGGGCGACGGCTGGTTCAGATCGGGTTGGCCGCGGGCACTGTTCACAACGTTACATGGAGGAACATATGGGCTACGCAGATCGCGACAAATATGGCATGTACAAGGACAGCTCCATCGCAGGTCCGGGACCATCGCTGATGGGGGCTGACACCTTGATTGGCGAAAATGTTGTCAATGCCAGCGAAGAAGACCTTGGTGAGATCAAGGAAATCATGCTCGACATGCAGACCGGTCAGGTTGCTTACGCCGTGCTGGCCTTCGGCGGCTTTTTGGGCATGGGCGAAAAACTGTTCGCCGTGCCATGGCAAGCGCTGCACCTCGACACGGTCAACAAGCGTTTCGTGCTGGGCGTCGAAAAAGACCGCCTCAAATCCGCGCCCGGTTTTGACAAGGACGCGTGGCCCGACATGGCCGACACCACCTGGGCCGGCGACGTCCACGATTTCTATGGCACTGACCCGCAGCGTTCGGGCGCGCCGTCCATGGGACCAGGCGTCCCGACGGCTGGCATGGGCGGCGCGGGCACCGGCAGCAGCACCTACGCCGGCGGCGCAATGGGCTCGAGCATGGGTTCCAGCATGGGCGCAGGCTCGGCCGGTTCGGCCAGTGTTGCCGGATCGGGCAGCAGCATGAGCGACTCCTCGCTCAATCACGGCTCGGGCGCGAGTCTGGATCCACGCGCCGGCAACCTGGGCGACGACGATGATCTGAGCCGGATCCGGGGCAGCAATATCGGCTGATTGAACGGCGACTTTCCAATGGCTGGCGCTAGGCTATCAACCAAGCCGTCAGCCATTACCGCCCTTACCGCTGCATCGACTCCCACACCTTCTGCAAGCGCTTGGCCGACACCGGCATCGGCGTTCTCAACTCCTGCGCGAACAGCGATACCCGCAGTTCTTCCAGCATCCAGCGGAACTCGATCATGCGCGGATCGTTGTTCTTCGAGCCCATATTCTTGAGCGTGCGCTGGAACTGCGCCGCCGCCGACTGCCACTCCGCCATCAGCTGCGCATCGCGCGTCGGATTGCCGCGCAACTTCTCCAGCCGCACGTTGATCCCTTTCAGGTAGCGCGGGAAGTGCGCCAGCTGGCTGTACTCGTTGTCCGCGATGAAGCGCTTGTGCACGAGCGCCTGCAACTGCCCCATGATGTCCGCCGACACTGCCTGCGGCAGCGTTTGCACGCGCTTGGGCATGCCGTGAAATTCGGCCAGCACCTGGCCCGCCAGGCGCGCCACCTCGTTGATCAAGAGGCCAATGCGCCCCTTGCCCTGGTCACGGCGCGCGTTGAACTGCGCCGCATTGAGCGGCAGCGGATCCTGCAGGCAGGCGATGTCGATCGCCTTGGCCACGATCTGGTCGCGCAGGTCTTCCTGCGAACCCAGGCTCATGAACTGCATGCCCATGCCCTGCAGACCGGGGATGTTCTTCTCGGCGAACTTGAGCTGCTCCTTGAACTGCAGCGCAAACAGGCGGCGCAGGCCCACACGGTGCGTACGCGCCGCCACGTTCGGGTCGTCGAAGACTTCCAGATCGCAGTGCGTGATCTTGTCGACCAGCGCCGGGAAGCCGATCAGCGTCAGCTTGCCCTGGTTGATTTCCAGGAGCTCCGGCAAGTCGCCAAAGGTCCAGGCAGTCAGCTTCGTGTGCTGGCTGCTGGTCGACGCACCCTTGGCCGAGGCCACCGCCGGCGCGGCCGGCTGGGCGCCCTTGCCCTTGGCCGCCGGCGCCACGGCGGGTGCAGCAGCAGCAGTGGAAGCCGCTGCGCCCGAACCAACTGCGCCAGGCCGCGCCAGCCGCGCGAGCGAGCTGCTCGATGCTGGCGCCGACTCGGCCATTTTCTGGAAACTCTCGCGCGCCTGCCCGCCCAGTTCTGCCTGGAGCGTGGCCAGGTTGCGGCCCATGTCCAGCTGGCGACTGTGCTCGTCGATCACCTTGAAATTCATGAACATGTGCGCCGGCAGCGTCTCGATCTTGAAGTCGGCCGTCAGCACCAGCGTGCCGGTCTGCGCGCGCACGTCGGCGATCAGCACGTCGATCAGGTCACCCCGTCCGAACGTGCCGGCCGCGTGGATGCGCTCGACGAACTTCGCCGCATAGTCTGGCAGCGGCACGCAGTGGCGGCGCAGCTTTTGCGGCAGTGACTTGAGCAGCAGGTGCACCTTTTCCTTGATCATGCCCGGCACCAGCCAGGCCGCGCGCTCCTGCGGAATCTGGTTCAGCGCGAACAGCGGCACGGCCAGCGTGACGCCATCGCGCACGCTGCCCGGCTCGAAGTGGTACGACAGCCCCATCTCGATGCCGGTGACGGTCATCGTCTTCGGGAACAGCTCAGTGGTGATGCCGGCCGCCTCGTGCCGCATCAGTTCTTCGCGGTTCAGGTACAGCAGCTTCGGATTCTCGCGCGCGACGTCCTTGTACCACTTCTCGAAACCGGCGCCATTGACGATGTCGCGCGGGATCTCGCTGTCGTAGAAGGCCGCGATCAGCTGGTCGTCCACCAGCACGTCCTGGCGGCGCGACTTGTGCTCGAGGTTCTCGATGTCCTTCACCAGCTTGTGGTTGTGGATGTAGAACGGCAGGCGCGTTTCATAGTCGCCCGCGACCAGCGCGTCGCGAATGAAAATCTCGCGCGCTTCGGTTGGATTGCGCTGGCCGTAGTTGATGCGGCGCGCGCCGTAGATGACGATGCCGTGCAGCGTCGCGCGTTCGAGCGCCGTGACCTGCGCCTGCTTTTTCTCCCAGCGCGGCTCGCCCCACGATTTTTTCAGCAGATGCGCGCCGACCTTCTCGACCCACTCCGGCTGGATCTGCGCGATCGTGCGCGCATACAGGCGCGTGGTTTCGACCAGTTCGGCCGCCATGATCCAGCGGCCCGCCTTCTTGCCCAGCGTCGAGCCGGGCCAGATGTGGAACTTGATGCCACGCGCGCCCAGGTAGATGCCGGCCTGCTCGTCCTCGGCCTTGAAGCCGATATTGCCCAGCAAACCGGTGAGCAGCGAGATGTGCAGCTGTTCGTACGTCGCCGGCGACTCGTTCAGGCGCCAGCCCTGCTCGCGCACGATAGTCAGCAGCTGTGAATGCACATCGCGCCACTCGCGCAGGCGCACCTGCGACAGGAAGTTGGCGCGGCAGTTTTCCTGCAGCTGGCGATTGGTTTTCTTGTGCTCGATCGCGTCTTCGAACCAGGCCCAGATCTTCAGGTAGCTGAGGAATTCCGAGCGCTCGTCGGCGAACTTCTTGTGCTTCTCGTCCGCCTGCTGCTGGTATTCGATAGGACGGTCGCGCGGGTCCTGCGTCGACAACGCCGAAGCCACGATCAGCATCTCGGTCAGGCAGCCGTTGTCGAGCGCCGCGAGGATCATGCGGCCCACGCGCGGGTCGAGCGGCAGCTTGGCCAGCTTGCGGCCCAGGGGCGTGAGTTCATTGGTGTCGTCGACCGCGCCAACCTCTTGCAGCAGCTGGTAGCCGTCGGCGATCGCGCGCCCTTGAGGCGCCTCGATGAACGGGAATGTCTCCACGTCCGTCAGGCGCAGCGCCTTCATGCGCAGGATGACGGCGGCCAGCGACGAGCGCAGGATTTCGGGTTCGGTAAACTTGGGGCGCTTGAGGAAATCGTCTTCTTCGAACAGGCGGATGCAGACGCCATCGGCCACGCGGCCGCAACGGCCCGCGCGCTGGTTGGCGGCCGACTGCGCGATCGGCTCGACCTGCAGCTGCTCGACCTTGTTCCTGAAGCTGTAGCGCTTCACGCGCGCCAGGCCCGTGTCGACCACGTAGCGGATCCCGGGCACGGTCAGCGACGTCTCGGCCACGTTGGTCGACAACACGATGCGGCGCGCGTTGGTCGTGCGGAACACGCGATCCTGTTCTTCGACCGACAAGCGCGCGAATAGCGGCAGGATCTCGACATGCGGCGGATGGTGCTTGCGCAGCGCTTCGGCGCAATCGCGGATTTCGCGCTCGCCCGGCAGGAACACAAGCACGTCGCCCTGCCCCAGGCGGCACACTTCGTCGACGCCATCGACCACGGCGTCCATCAGGTCGCGCTTGTCGCGCGCGGCTTGCGCTCTCGGCGCGAGGTTCGGTGCAGCATCCGAGGCCTGCGCAGGCTTGGGCGTATTGACGCCCGCGACCGGATCACGATCGACCGCGCGATAACGCACCTCCACCGCGTACAGGCGGCCCGACACCTCAATCACCGGTGCCGGTTTCAGGTCTGCGCCATCGCCCTTGCCGAAGTGGCGCGCGAAGCGCTCGGCGTCGATCGTCGCCGACGTGATGATGATCTTCAGGTCGGGCCGGCGCGGCATCAGCTGCTTCAGGTAGCCGAGCAAAAAATCGATGTTCAGGCTGCGCTCGTGCGCCTCGTCGATGATGATCGTGTCGTAGTTGCGCAGCAGCGGATCGGTCTGCGTTTCGGCCAAGAGGATACCGTCGGTCATCAGCTTGACCGACGCGCCCTTTTGCAGCGTGTCGTTGAAGCGCACCTTGAAGCCCACGTGCTCGCCCAGCGGCGTGCCCAGTTCCTGCGCGATGCGCTTGGCGGTGGACGACGCGGCGATCCGGCGTGGCTGCGTGTGGCCGATCAGGCCCTTGCTGCCGCGGCCCAGCTCCAGGCAGATCTTCGGCAGCTGCGTCGTCTTGCCCGAACCGGTTTCGCCCGAGACGATGACGACCTGGTTTTCCTGGATCGCCTTGGCGATTTCGGCGCGCCGGCCCGAGACCGGCAAGTCTTCGGGGAAGGTAATCGGCGGCAGCGGATTACGCTCGCGCGGGACATCCTCGCGGTGCGGCCGCTGCTGGCGTGGCTGCCCCTCGCCACGCGCGCGGCGTGGACGTGGCTGGGCAGGTGCAGGGGCCGGAGTAGCGTTGGAGGTGGCGTCTACGGCGCGCGCCGGTCGTTGCGAAGGCTTGTTACTCTGTTCAGACATTGATTTTTACAAGGTTTTGGTGCGCACATCGCGCAGCGAATTATAATGCGGCAAATGGAAACTCCTACCCAATTCGTCCAGTGGCTGCGCTCGGTCGCGCCGTACATTCACGCATTCGGCGGCAAGACCTTCGTGGTCGCCTTCCCCGGCGAGCTCGTTGCCGCTGGCGCGCTACCAGTACTGGCGCAGGACTTGTCACTCCTGGTTGGCCTGGGCATCCGGATCGTGCTGGTGCACGGCTCGCGTCCGCAGGTGGCCGAACAGCTCGATCTGCGTAACGTCGAGGGGCGCTTTCACAACGGCGTGCGCGTCACCGACACCGCCGCCCTCGAATGCGCGAAAGAAGCCGCCGGCGAACTGCGTCTCGATATCGAAGCCGCCTTCAGCCAGGGCTTGCCCAACACGCCGATGTCCAATGCCCAGATCAGCATCGTCTCGGGCAACTTCGTCGTCGCCCGTCCGCTTGGCGTGATCGACGGCGTCGACTTCGAACTCACGGGCGTCACACGCAAGATCGCCGCCGAAAAAATCCACCCGATCCTGCAGACCGAAGACAACCTGGTGCTGCTCTCGCCGCTGGGTTTCTCGCCCACCGGCGAAATCTTCAACCTGACGCTGGAAGACGTCGCCGCATCGGCCGCCATTGCGCTGCACGCCGACAAGCTGATCTTCATTACCGAAACGCCGATGATCGTCGACGCGGCTGGCACCGAGATCCGCGAGCTGTCGTCGCACATGGCCGAAGCCGTGCTGCAGGCGGGCTTCCTGTCCGACTCGGCCGCGTTCTACATGCAGCACGCGATCAAGGCCTGCAATGCCGGCGTCGATCGCGCCCACATCATTCCGTTCGAGATGGATGGCTCGGCGCTGCTCGAGGTCTTTACGCACGATGGCGTGGGCACCATGATCAGCCACGAGAACCTCGAAAGCCTGCGTCAGGCCACAATTGAGGACGTTGGCGGAATTATCAAGCTCATCGAACCACTCGAAGCCGACGGCACGCTGGTGTATCGCGGCCGCGAGCTGATCGAACGCGAGATCGACCAGTTCTCGGTGATCGACCACGATGGCGTGATCTTCGGCTGCGCGGCGCTGTATCCGTTCCCCGAATCGAAGATGGGCGAGATGGCCTGCCTGACCGTGAGCCAGGATGCGCAGACGCAGGGCGACGGTGAACGCATCCTCAAGCACATGGAAAACCGCGCCCGCGCGGCCGGTCTGACCAAGCTGTTCGTGCTGACCACGCGCACGTCGCACTGGTTCAAGAAGCGCGGCTTCGTGCCGGCCACGGTGGACGACCTGCCGAAAGACCGGCAGCACATGTACAACTGGCAGCGCCGCTCACAGGTCTTGATCAAGACTTTATAATACGCGTCTTACATGACCGAATCACCGAACGAATAACAGGAGTACTCGATGGCCCGCACCGTCCACTGCATCAAACTGAACAAGGAAGCCGAAGGCCTGGATTACCCACCGGTCCCTGGCGAAATGGGCAAGAAGCTGTACCTGCAGGTATCGAAAGAAGCCTGGCAGGCATGGCTCAAGCACCAGACCATGCTGATCAACGAAAACCGCCTGAACCTGGCCGACGACCGCGCGCGCAAATACCTGGCGACGCAGCTGGAGAAGCACTTCTTCGGCGAAGGCGCCGACCAGGCAATGGGCTACGTGCCGCCACCGGTGTAAGCCAAATAGCACACGCCCGCATTCAACCACTGCACTAAAAACCGTCATTCCCGCGCAGGCGGGAATTCAAGTTTCCCAGCGTACCCGCTTCGTTTGATCGGACTGGCACGCATAAGACCTGGATTCCCGCCTTCGCGGGAATGACGTTTTATGGCTGCGGGTTCAATCAAATCATTACATCTTTTTGCACTGGCGCAGCTCGCAGCGCGCCATGAACACCTGGCCATTCTGGCACTGCATCCGGTAGACCTCGATCGGCCCCGGCTCGGTCACCAGCCCCGCGCCCTGCGTGCTGGTGCAGGCCTGCGCCTTGGCCAGCTTTTCGACCGTGTGCGAGGATTCCCCGACCTTGAACGGCGTGCGCTGGATCGCCGTCACGTCGGTCGATGCGGCTGGCGCCACAACGGCAGGCTCGGACAGATCGATCGAACTGCCAAAGACAGAACAACCTGCCAGCAAGGCAGCGAGCGAAGAAGCAGACAGCAGCAGCGCACGATTCATGGTCGGGTTTCCGGTTACAGCGACAGGGTCTTGACGCCGTCCGCCGTGCCGAGCAGGCAGACATCGGCGCCGGCTTTGGCGAACAGGCCAACGGCAATCACGCCGACGATCTGGTTGATGTTTTCTTCCAGCGCCACCGGATCGGTGATGCTCAAGCCCGCGACGTCGATCAGTTCACCGCCGTTGTCGGTGATGAACGCCTGATCGGTACCTGCCTTGAGGCGCAGCTTCGGCTGGCCACCCAGCGCCGCCAGCTGGCGCATCACCGAAGCGCGCGCCATCGGGATCACTTCGACCGGCAGGGCGAATGCACCCAGCGTCTCGACCAGCTTGGAGCCATCGGCGATGCAGACGAACTTTTTTGCCACCGACGCGACGATCTTTTCGCGCGTGAGCGCGGCGCCGCCGCCCTTGATCATCGCGCCCTGCGCGTTGATTTCGTCGGCGCCGTCGATGTAGACGGCCATCGATTCGACGTCATTCAGGTCGAACACGGGGATGCCGTGGCCGCGCAGGCGGCTTGCCGTGGCTTCGGACGACGCGACGGTGCCCTTGATGCGGTCCTTGATCTTCGCCAGTTCGTCGATGAAGAAGTTGGCGGTCGAGCCGGTGCCCACACCGATGATTTCACCCTCGACCACGTAATCGATGGCAGCGCGCGCTACGGCTTGTTTCAGTTCGTCTTGAGTCATGATGCTTCGGTAAAAAAGGAATACGCCATTCTAGCGGATCAGCGCCGCCCTTTTTCCAAAATTGGCGGGGCTTCGGCGCCAAATTCAGGCCTGCCAATGCGCCATGCATTGCCATTCCCGCACCGGTGCATCAAACTCGGCCTTTACTTGGTATTTATCTGGCATACATACAATGAACATCTTCACCAGGAAGCGCGTTGTCATCGCCGTTGCCGTCCTCGCCGCTGTCGCCGTTGCCGTTGCTGTCGTCAAGCGCAAGGACGACACCGTACCGCCATCCCAATACCGCAGCACCGTCGTCGACCGCGGTGCCATCAACCAGACCGTGACCGCCACCGGCACGATCAATCCGGTCGCGCTGATCAACGTCGGCTCGCAGGTGTCGGGGACCGTGGCCGAACTGAATGCCGACTTCAACGACCGCGTGAAAAAAGGCCAGGTGCTGCTCAAGCTCGAGCCGACCATCTTCAATGCGCAGGTGCGCCAGGCCGAAGCCAACATCGCGTCGGCGCGCGCCAGCCTGCGCCTGGCCCAGGCCACGTTCGAGCGCAACGAGCAGCTGGTGGCGCAGAACTTCCTGTCCGGCCTCGCGCTCGACCAGTCCAAGCGCGAGATGCAGGTCGCCCAGGCCAACCTGACGCTGGCGCAGGCGCAGCACGACCGCGCACGCGCAGACCTGAACAACAGCGTGATCCGCTCGCCGATCGACGGTGTCGTGATCAAGCGGACGATCGACCTGGGCCAGACCGTGGCGGCGTCGTTCAACACGCCGAACCTGTTCCAGATCGCGCAGGACCTGACCAAGATGCAGATCGATACCAGCGTCTCCGAAGCCGACGTCGGCCAGCTCAAGGACGGCCTGCCGGCGCGCTTCGTCGTCGATGCCTATCCCGACCGTGAATTTGCCGCCACCATGCGCCAGTTCCGCCTCGCGCCGAACGTCGTGCAGAACGTCGTGACGTACAACGTGGTGCTCGACGTGGACAACGTCGACGAACTGCTCAAGCCCGGCATGACGGCGCAGGTGCGGTTAGTGGTCGCAAACCGCCCGGACGTGCTGCGCATCCCGACCACGGCGCTGCGCTTCCGCCTGTCGGAAGAAGAACAGGAAGCCGAGCGCAAGCGCAACAAGGACGCCAAGCCTGGCGCCGTCGCCGCTGCCCCGCCACCGGCGCCGGTCAAGGACGATGACATCGCATTCCGCAACGCGAGCGACACCACGCGCATGTTCAAGATTTACAAGCTCGACGCGATGAACCACCCGCAACCGGTCGATATCCGCGCCGGCCTGTCGAACTTCCGCTATACCGAAGTCGTCTCGGGCGACATCAAGCCGGGCGACCGCGTCGTCACCCGCTCGCTGGCCACGCCGGACAATCCATGACCGGGCCGCTGATCGACATCCGCGGCGTGGTCAAAACCTACCTGAGCGGCGCGGTCGAAACGCCGGTGCTGCACGGCGTCGACCTGTGCGTGGAGCACGGCGACTTCGTCTCGGTCATGGGCCAGTCGGGCTCCGGCAAGTCGACGCTGATGAATATCCTCGGATGCCTGGACCAGGCGACCGGCGGCACCTACCTGCTCAACGGCGTCGACACGCGCACGCTCGGGCGCGCCGAACTGGCCGACATCCGCAACCGCACGATCGGCTTCGTGTTCCAGAGCTTCAATCTCATCAAGCGCATGAGTGTGGCCGAGAACGTCGCCCTGCCCCTGATCTATGGCGGCGTGGGCCGCGCCAAGGCGCAAGCGCGCGCGGTGCAGGAGCTCGAGCGCGTGGGCCTGGGCGAGTTTGCCAAACGCACGCCGAGCCAGCTGTCGGGCGGCCAGCAGCAGCGCGTGGCGATCGCGCGCGCGCTGGTGACCGATCCGCCGCTGCTGCTGGCCGATGAACCGACCGGCAACCTCGACACCCACACGAGCGACGACATCATGACCAGCTTCGGCACCCTGAACCGCGAGCGCGGCATCACGATCGTGCTGGTGACGCACGAACCCGATGTCGCCGCCTACAGCCGGCGCCTGGTGCGCCTGAAGGATGGCCGCGTGCTGTACGACGGCCCGGCGGCCGAAGGCCTACAACTCGCAAGCAGCCACGCGGGAGCGGTGCGATGAATCTGGTCCAGGTCCTGATCGAGTCGTTCCGTTCAATGGCGGCCAACCGGCTGCGCACGGCCCTGACGATGCTGGGCATCGTGATCGGCATCGCGTCGGTCGTGCTGCTGCTGGCACTTGGCGACAGCATGCAGCGCTTCATCGGCAAGCAATTGCAGATGCTGGGCACGAACATGGTCTACGTGATGCCGGGGGGCGACCGCACGGCGGCCCAGCGCGCCCGCGAAGGCAAGATCGCAGTGCTCACGCAGGGCGATGCCGAAGCACTCAACGCCCTGCCCAGCCTGACCGGCGCCGCGCCGGCGCTGCAGGGCAGCTTCAGGATCGCTGCCGGCAACGAGAACGCCAGCAGCATGGTCATGGGCGTGACGCCGGCGATGTTCACCATCCGCAACTGGAAAGTCGACCAGGGCACGCTGTTTGGCGAGAGCGACGTGCGCGCCAGCGCGCGCCTGGTGGTGATCGGCCAGAAGGTGGCGGACCAGTTCTTTTACCGCGCCGATCCGCTCGGCCAGTTCCTGCGCATCGAGAACGTCGCGTTCCAGGTGGTGGGCGTGCTGGCCGGCGAAGGCCGCCAGACCGATGGCACCGACCTGGCCGAACAAATCCTCGTGCCGATCACGGCGGCCAGCGCCAACCTGGTCAAGTCGCCGTTTCCGCAGAATGTCCATTACATCAATGCGCAGGGCCGGCCCGGGGTGGCGATGACGGACGCGGTCGAGGACATCAAGGAAGTCATCCGCAGCCGGCACCGGATCCGCGTCGACGATCCCGACGACTTCCGGGTGCAGAACCTGAACACGATCGCCGAGACGGCCAACAAGATCACGGCCGGCGTCGCGCTGCTGCTTGGCCTGATCGGCGCGATCTCGCTGCTGGTCGGCGGCATCGGCATCATGAACATCATGCTGGTGTCGGTGACCGAGCGCACGCGCGAGATCGGCATCCGCATGGCCATCGGCGCGCGGCCCAACGACGTGCTGATGCAGTTCCTGGCCGAGGCGGTGGTGATCTGCCTGGCCGGTGGCCTGGTCGGCATTGCCATTGCCGCCGGCGGCGCGGTCTTGATCACGAAGTTTGCCGATTTTGAGGTCTATCTCACCATCAGCGCGGTGATGGTGGCGTGCGGGTTTGCCACGGCGGTGGGCGTGTTCTTCGGCTTTTATCCGGCCCGGCGCGCTTCGCGCCTGCTGCCGGTGGATTGCCTGCGCTACGAATGACCGCAGCGCAGCAGGCTACCCATCCTGCCTGCTGCGCTTGCGGGGCTTGACCGGCTTTTCCTCCACCGCTGGCGCGCTGTCAGTCGTCGACTGCGCCGGCGTGTGCGTATTCTCATGCGTGTGCGACGACATGATCGCCTGCATCTGCTCCTCATCCTCGCTCGACATCACGGTCAGCACCTCGGCCTCGTCGCACCCTTCCGGCGCGAGGTACGCGTGCCCCATGCTCGAGTCGAAGTAAATGGACTGCCCTTCCCTGAGCACCACCGGATCGTAGAACTCGCTGTGCAGCACGACCGCGCCCTTGAGCACGTACGTGAATTCTTCGCCCGAGTGATGCACCAGCTGCCCGAACTGCTTGACCGACTTGGCGCGGATGCGCGCAATCACGGGAATCATCCGCTTGCGGCGCAGCTCCGCGCACAGGTAGTGGTAGTCGTAGTTGGGCGTCTCCACCCGCACTGCGCTGGCCAGGTCGCCGATGCTGCGGCGCGCCGTCACCGGCGTCTCTGCGCCCTTGTCTTCTTCGGCAAACAACTCCGACATGCGCATCCCGAGCTTTTGGCTCAGCTGATACAGCTTGTCGTAGCTGAGCGTCAGCTGGCCGTGCTCCACCTTCGACAGCGTGGAGACCGGGATGCCGCTGTTTGCGCTCATTTCTTTCAGCGTCCATCCCTTGCGGCTGCGCAGGCCGCGGATCAACGCGCCAAGGGTCGGGGATTCAGAGGTCATGGACGGCATTCATAAAGTGTTGACATGGTTTCCGATTGGGTAGATATTTCTCTAATCAGAGAAAAATACTCGGATCAAGCTTTATTTTATAGGCTGGCCCGATCGACCGCAATCAACCGTATGGATAGGGAGCCTTGATGAGATTTCTGAAGATGGTCTTGATAAGCGTTGTCTGCTGGAGCGCCGGCGCCGCCGCGCAGCAGGCGCCCCAGGCCCCGGCCGTGCCGCCCTCGCCTGCAGGCACGAAGCCGGCGGCGACGCCGCCATCCGGACCGCCGCCAACACTGGTTGCGGCGCCCCGCGCCGGCAATGGCAAAACGCTCGATAAAACGGATGTCGACACCTGGCTCGACGGCTACATGCCATTCGCGCTGAACAAGAGCGACATCCCCGGCGCGGTGGTTGTCGTTGTCAAGGACGGCCAGATCCTGACAGCACGCGGCTTTGGTTACGCCGACGTCGACAAGCGCACGCCGGTCGACCCCGAGCGCACGCTGTTTCGTCCCGGCTCGGTCTCCAAGCTCGTGACCTGGACCGCCGTCATGCAACTGGTCGAACAGGGTAAGTTGGACCTGGATGCCGACATCAACGGATACCTCGATTTCAAGATCGCCCCGCGCGCCGGCAAGTCCATCACGATGCGCCAGATCATGACCCACACCGCCGGCTTCGAAGAGTCGGTGAAGTACCTGATCGTCTACGACAAGGCGGATATCCGCCCGCTCGGCGAACTGCTCAAGGAGCGCGTCCCGGCGCGCATCTTTGACGCCGGCACCACGCCCGCCTACTCCAACTACGCCACGTCGCTGGCCGGCTACATCGTCGGTCGCATCGCCGGCATGTCGTTCGACGATTACGTCGAGCAGCGCATCTTCGCGCCGCTGAACATGCGTACCGCGAGCTTCCGCCAGCCACTGCCGCCTGCACTGGCGCCGCTGGCGGCCACCGGCTACAGCAAGCCGGGCCAGCCTTCGCTGGGCTTCGAAGTCGTCAATTCGGCGCCGGCCGGGGGGCTGTCGGCCAGCGGCACCGACATGGCCAACTTCATGATCGCGCACCTGCAGAAAGGCCAGTTCAACGGCGCGCGCGTCCTGTCCGAGGCCACCGCCAACGCGATGCACAGCAGTTCGCTGGACAAGGTCAACCCCGCGTCCCTGCTGCCACCGCTCAACCGCATGGAACTGGGTTTTTTCGAAACCAACGTCAATGGCCGCAGCGTGATCGCCCACCTGGGCGACACCGAAGCGTTCCACACGTCGCTGCACCTGTACATGGACGATGGCGTCGGCCTGTACCTGTCGGTCAACAGCAGCGGGCGCGAAGGCGCCTCCAACCCGCTGCGCAGCGCCCTGTTCCAGGACTTCTCGGACCGTTACCTCCCCTCCACGCTGCCGCCGGATGGCCGCGTCGACGCCAAGCTCGCCGCGCAACACGCGCAGATGATGACCGGCTCGTGGGAAAGCAGCCGCCGCGCCGAGACCAACTTCTTCGCCGTGTTCGACCTGCTCGGCCAGGTCAAGGTGGCCGTTGACGACAAGGGCGCGCTCGTCATCCCGGCCATGGTAGGGACCAATGGCCGGCCACGCGAATGGGTCGAGATTGCGCCGTTCGTCTGGCGCGACCGCAATGGCGAAGACCGCCTCGCGGCGCACGTCGTCAACGATCGCGTGGTCCGCTGGAGCATGGACTTCATGTCGCCGTTCATGGTCATGGACCCCGTCCCGGCCGGGAAGAACGGCGCCTGGCTGCTGCCGGCCGTTGGCGCGGCGCTGGCCGTGTTCGTGTTCGCGGTGCTGGCCATGCCGGCCGGCTGGATCGTGCGCCGCCGCTTCAAGCTGCAGCATGCGTTGACCGGCCCGGCGCGCAAGGCGGCGCTGGCCACGCGCATAGCGGCGGCTGCCTGCCTGGCAGTGCTGGCGGGCTGGGTGGGCATCGTGTCGGTGTTCGATATCAGCCTCAAATACGCCACCGCCTCGCTCGACCCGTGGCTGTGGCTCCTGCAGATCGGTGGCTTGCTGGCCTTCGTGGCGGCGCTGCTGGCCGGCGCGCGCAATCTGCAACTGGCGTTCGCGCCTGGCCAGGGTCGCCTGCGCCGCGTGTGGAGCGTGCTGTTTTTGGCCTCGGCGCTGCTGATCGCCTATGTCTGCCTGCGCTTTGGCCTGCTGTCCATGACGGTGGCCTACTGATGGCCCGCCTCACCATGACGGTCGCCGTCGAGAAGCTGCGTTTGACCACGCCGTTTCGCATCTCGGGCTATCTGTTCGAGGCGTTCCACGTCGTCGTCGTGACGCTGGGCGATGGCCGCCACAGCGGGCGCGGCGAAGGCGGCGGCGTGTACTACCTGGGCGACGATGTGCCGCACATGCTGGCGCAGCTCGACGGCGCCAGCGCCGCGATCGCCGCCGGCCCGACGCGCGACGCATTACGCGCGATCCTGCCGCCCGGCGGCGCGCGCAATGCCGTCGATTGCGCACTGTGGGAACTGGAGGCGGCGCGCGCCGGCGTGCCGGTCTGGCAGCTGGCCGGCAAATCGGCGCCCCGCCCGCTGCGCACGACCTTCACGCTGGGCGCCGACACGCCGCCGGCGATGGCTGCCACTGCGCAGCGCCATGCGCAGGCACGCTCGATCAAGATCAAGCTGACGGGCGACCTGGCACTCGACCTGGCGCGCGTGGCGGCGATCCGCGCCGCGCGGCCCGAGGTCTGGCTGGGCGTCGACGGCAATCAGGGATTCACGGCGGGCCAGCTCGATGCGCTGATCGCCGGCCTCGTGGAACAGGACGTGGCGCTGCTCGAACAGCCGCTGGCGCGCGGCCAGGAGGCCAGCCTGGAAGGCCTGCGTTCGCCGATTCCGCTCGCGGGGGATGAAAGTATCCAGTCGCTGGACGATATCGCCGCCAGCGTCGGGCGCTACGACATCGTCAACATCAAACTCGACAAATGCGGCGGCCTGACCGAGGGCCTGCTGATGGCGCAGGAAGCACGGCGCCTGGGCCTGCAGGTCATGGTCGGCAATATGGGCGGCTCGAGCCTGGCCATGGCACCGAGCTTCGTGCTGGGCCAGGAATGCGACATCGTCGACCTGGATGGCCCGATCTTCCTGGCCGCCGATCGCCGTCCTGGCGTCGAGTATTTTGCCGGCAATGTCTGGTCGGGCCCCGCCGTCTGGGGCGGCGCGGCGAAGGCCACGGCATGACCGGCACGATGCAGATGCAGCCCACGTGGTTCGGCCATCCGCGCGGCCTGACGGTACTGTTCCTGACGAATATGTGGGAACAGTTCTCGTACTACGGCATGCGCGCGCTGCTGGTCTATTTCATGACCAAGGAACTGCTGTTCGGCCAGGCCCACGCCTCGTTCATCTACGGCGCCTACACGGCCGCCGCCTATTTCACGCCGATCCTCGGCGGCATGCTGGCCGACCGTGTTCTGGGCAAGCGGCGCGCCATCATCATCGGCGCCTCGGTCATGGCGGCGGGCCACTTCATGATGACCTTCGACGCCCTGTTCTACCTGGCACTGGCCACCATCGCGCTCGGTAACGGGCTGTTCTTGCCCACGCTGCCAAGCCAGGTCGGCGACCTGTATGCGCGCGGCGACGCGCGCCGTGGCTGGGCCTTCAATGTGTATTACGTCGGGATCAATATCGGCGGCTTCCTCGCGCCCCTGATCTGCGGCACGGTGGGCGAGCTGTATGGCTGGCATTACGGCTTCGGCCTGGCCGGCATCGGCATGCTGCTGGGCCTTGCCATCTACGTCGGCGGGGCGCGCTACCTGCCACCCGAGACCCTGCCCGCCAGATCCACGGCGACAACGGAAGCACCGCGTGGCCTGGGCCGCGAAACGATCCTGGTGCTGATCGGGATCGGCCTGGCCGTCACGGTGTTTCGCGCCGCCTACGAGCAGGTCGGCAACACGGTTGCGCTGTGGGCCGACAGCGGCGTCGATCGTGCGGCCGGGGGCTTTCTCATTCCGATGACCTGGTTCCAGTCGCTCAATCCGCTGTTCGTGATGCTGCTCACGCCGCCCCTGCTGGCTTACTGGCACCGCCGGGCGGCGGCCGGCACCGACCAGGCGCCGCTGCGGCGCATGGCGGTCGGCGCGCTGATCGTGGCGCTGGCTTACCTGCTGCTGGCGGCAGTCGGCTGGACCGCGAATGGCCAGGCCACGGGCTGGATCTGGCTCGTGCTGTTCTTTCTGGTGCTGACGATCGGCGAGCTGTTCATCCTGCCGACCGGGCTGGGCCTGTTTGCCCGCCTGGCGCCGCGCCATCTGGGCAGCACGACGGTGGCGGCGTGGTTTCTCGTCACCTTCTCCGGCAGCCTGGCGGCCGGCCTGGTGGGCAGCCTGTGGAGCCGCTTTGCCCCGGGCGCGTTCTTCGCCCTGCTCGCACTGCTGTCGGCGATCGCCGCCGGCCTGCTGTGGCGTCTGCACCAGCCGATGCAGGCAGCTGACCGGCTGCACGCGATGACGCCCGCACCATCCGCACCCTAATCACAACGACTACCGGGAGAAATTCATGGCAACAGTAGCAGGCCGCATCGCAGTGACTTCCATGGCGCTGGCCATATCGAGTGCCTTCGCAGCAGACCAGGCAGCGCCGCAGGACGACGTCCAGCAAGTCGTCGTGACCGCGCAAAAGCGCGCGCAGACGATGGTCGACGTGCCGCAGTCGATGTCGGTGGTGGGTGGCGACACGCTCGACAAGCACCAGGCCACCGGCTTTGCCGATTACCTGAAACTCGTGCCCAGCCTGCAGCTGGTGCAAAGCACGCCCGGCGAAGGCCGGCTGGTGCTGCGCGGGCTGGACACGGGCGGCGTAGCGTCCACCGTGGCGGTCTATCTCGACGAAACGCCGTTCGGTTCGAGCAGCGGCCTGGCCAATGGCGCGATCCTGGCGGGCGACTTCGACACCTTCGACCTGGCCCGCATCGAGGTCTTGCGCGGGCCGCAGGGCGCGCTGTACGGCGCCAGCTCGCTCGGTGGTCTCGTCAAGTTCGTGACCAATGCGCCGGAGCTGGACCGCTTCGCACTGCGCGCGCGGCTGGGCGCGGCAACGGTCGACGGCGGCAAGGTGTCGTATCGCTCGAACCTGGTGGTCAACACGCCACTCAGCGACACGGTGGCGCTGCGCATGTCCGGCTCGTACCAGAAGGAGCCGGGCTTCATCGATTCGATCGGCACAGGTGGCTCGGACATCGAGCGCAATATCAACGGCGCCCGCAACTACGGCGGGCGCGCTTCGCTCCTGTACAAGCCGGGCACCACATTCGACCTGCGCCTGAGCGCCGTGGCACAGAATATCGCCACCGATGCACCCGGCACCGTGGAGAGCGATCCGGACACGCTCGAGACGCTGTATGGCCGCCCGACGCAGTCGCAGTTTGTACCGCACATGCGCGACATCCACTACCGCGTCTTCAATGGCACCGCCAACTGGAACCTGGGCGCAGCCAGCCTGACCTCGTCGACCAGCTACAGCACGCAAAAGCAGTTCGCGCGCGAAGACGTCAGCTTCAACCTGAGCGAGCTGGTCGAAGGTGTGTTCGGCGTACCCAATGAGCTCTATCTGGGCCAGGAAACCGAACTGAAAAAATTCACGCAGGAGCTGCGCCTGAGTTCCAACGCCGGCAAGCGGTTCGACTGGCTGGCCGGCCTGTACTACACCGATGAACAAGGCGCGATCGCGCAGCGCTACCACGCCGTCGTGCCAGGCTCGATGACGCCGGCCAGCGGCCTGCCGCTGCTGGCCGACATCCGCCTGCGCTCGAACTACCGCGAGGTGGCGGCGTTTGCCAACACGACCATTCACCTCACGCCAGTGTACGACCTCGATGTCGGCGGGCGCTATAGCCACAACAAGCAGGATGCCCGCCAGACCGGAGACGGCGCGCTGGCCGGCGGCCCGGCCGACGACAGCGCCGATTCGTCCGAAGGCGTGTTTACCTATGCCGTGGCGCTCAAGCGCAAGTTCAGCGAACGCAGCGCCGTGTATGCGCGCGCCGCCAAGGGCTTTCGTCCCGGCGGGCCGAACGTGCTGCCGCCCAATCCCGGCCCGGGCACGCCCGCCACCTACGATTCGGACAGCGTGATGAGCTACGAGGCCGGCCTCAAGACCCAGACAGTGGACGGCATGTGGTCCCTCGATCTGTCGGCCTTCCACATCAAATGGAAAGACATCCAGCTGCTGGCGGTGGTCAACGGGTTTGGCGTGAACACCAACGGCGCCGGCGCCACCGCCGACGGCGTCGAGATCAGCGCGGGCTTCCGCCCGATGCGTGGCTTGCGCCTGTCGGCCAACGGCGCCTGGAACAAGGCGCGCCTCGACGGTGCGACCGATCCGCTGGTGGGCGGCTTCAAGGGCGACCGCCTGCCCTTCTCGCCGAAGTACACGGCCGCGCTGCTGGCCGACTATCGCTGGACGATCGGCGACACCACGCCCGCCTACGCCGGCATCTCGGTGCGCCGCATCGCGGGGCAGTTCGCGTCGTTCGACTTCGACTACCGCACTGCTAATGGCCGCCAGCGCGAGATCCCGTCGTACAACGTGTTCGATGCCCACGCCGGCGTCGAACTGGGCACCTGGACGGTTGAACTGTACGGCAAGAACCTGGGCAACAGCGACGGCAGGACGTCCACCGCATCGTTGCTGGCCAACGGCGGCTTCGTCCATCCGAATGGCGCGCTCGGCACCGGCGTGATCGCGCCGCGTACGCTCGGCTTCACGCTGACCAAGGAGTATTGATGGCGCCCGCATCGAACGACACACGCGCCGTCGGCCGCTGCCTGCTGTTTCTCGGCGACGTGACCGAATCCGGTTTCGCCAAGACTGCCTTTGGCCTGCGCGACTGGGCCGGCGAGCGCTGCGTGGGCGAGCTGCGCCTGCCAGGTGCCACGGTGACCACCGGCCTGCCCGCGCTGACCGCCAGACAGGCCGCGGCGAAAGGAGCAACCGCCATCGTCATCGGCGTGGCCGCGCCAGGCGGCACGATCCCTGCAAGCTGGGTGCCGGCGCTCGCCGATGCGCTGGCGGCGGGCCTGGACATCGTCTCGGGCATGCACGTGCGCCTCGACCAGTTCGCCGTGCTGAAGGACGCCGCGGCGCGCCACGGCCGGCGCCTGATCGACGTGCGCACGCCGCCCGCCGATATCCCCATCGCCACCGGCCGGCCACGCGCGGGCCGGCGCATCCTCACAGTCGGCACCGACTGCGCACTGGGCAAGAAATACACCGCGCTCGCACTGGGTCGTGGCCTCGCCGCGCGTGGCCTGGACGTGACCTTTCGCGCCACCGGCCAGACCGGCATCATGATCGCCGGCAGCGGCATGCCGATCGACGCTGTGGTGTCGGACTTCGTGGCCGGCGCGGCCGAGATGCTCAGCCCAGCGGCGGCGCCCGGGCACATCGATGTGATCGAGGGCCAGGGCTCGCTGTTTCATCCGGCATTTGCCGGTGTCTCGCTCGGCCTGCTGCATGGCAGCCAGCCCGACATGTTCGTGGTCTGCCACGACCCGGCGCGCAGCCACCAGCTCGGGTATCCGGGTTCGCCATTGCCGTCGATCGAGACCGTCATCGAACAGACCATCGTGCTCGGGCGCGTGACCAATCCGGCGATCCGCTGCATCGGGGTCGCGCTCAATACCGGCGGCATGGACGCCACCGCCGCGCAGGCCGCCATCGAGGCACATGCCCGCCGTTTGCCGTACCCTGTTGCCGACCCGATGCGTGGCGGCGCCGATGTCGAGCGCCTGCTCGATGCTTGCCTGGAGATGCCATGAACTGCCCTCGCCTTGTTCCTTCCATCCTGCTGGCGCTTGCCTGCGCCCCTGCGCTGGCCGCACCGCCGGCCGGCTTCGAAGCCCGCGTCGAGACGCTGCGCCAGCGTGTGGGCACGCCGGGCCTGGCCATTGCCATCGTCGAAGATGGCAAGACGACGCTGGCGCGCGGCTTCGGCGTGCGTCAGCTCGGCGCGCCGGCGCCCGTCGACGGCGACACGCTGTTCCCGATCGGCTCGACCACCAAGGCGATGACGGCGGCCGCACTGGCCACGCTGGTCGATGCCGGCAAACTCACGTGGGACGACAAGGTGACCGACCACCTGCCCGCCTTCCAGATGTACGACCCGTGGGTCACGCGCGAACTCACGATCCGCGACCTGCTGACGCACCGCGCCGGCCTGGGCTACGGCGCAGGCGACCTGCTGTTCGTGCCGCGCACGAACCTGTCGCGCGCCGAGACCGTGCGCCGCGTACGCTACCTGAAACCGGCCAGCAGCTTTCGCAGCACTTACGCGTATTCGAACCTGATGTATGTCGTGGCGGGCCAGCTGATCGAGCAAGTGAGCGGCCAGCCGTGGGAGGCCTATGCGCGCGAGCACGTGCTGCGCCCGAGCGGCATGCGGCTGTCCACCACCGACAACGTCGACAACTTCGCCACCGCCAACCGCGCCTTCCCGCACGCGCGGATGGATGGCGGGCTGCGTGGCGCCGGCACGCAGGTACGCCTGGACGAACGTGATGACCTGGGCCGCAACGCGGCGCCCGCCGGCGGCGTGGCCAGCAGCGCCAACGACCTGGCGGCGTGGCTGCACACGCAGTTGTCCGGCGGCGTCGCGCCGGGTGGCAAGCGTGTCTTCAGCAAGGCCACGCATGCGCAGATGTGGGCGCCATCGATGACCGTGCCAATCGACGAGATGCCGCCCGAACTGAAACTCATTGAATCGACCTTCGCCAACTATGGCCTGGGCTGGGACCTGGTGGATTACCGCGGCGCGCGCATGGTCTGGCATGGCGGCGCGGTGCTGGGATTTGGTACGGCCGTCGTGATGCTGCCCGAGCAGAAGGTGGGCTTTGCGATTGCGATCAACAGCGAAGACGGTGAGCTGGTGCGGGGCCTGATGTACGAGCTGGCCGACCACTACTTGGCCAAGCCGAAGGCCGACTGGCCGGCCACGTTCGAGGCCTACAAGGCCAAGAAGATCACGGAAGGCATCGCGCTGCAGAAGAGCAGCGCCGCCAAACCGGTGCGTTCAACGCCACTGGTGGCGCCGGCGGCGCTGGCCGGGACGTATGCCGATCCGTGGTATGGCAAGATCACGATCGCGGCGGCGAAGAATGGTTTGCGGGTCGACTTCGGCTCGACGCCGCGCATGGCGGGCCCGCTCGTGCACTGGCAGTACGATACCTGGATCGCACGCTTCGACGACGAGACCATCGAGCCTGCGTACCTGAGCTTTGCATTCGACCAGGACGGCAAGGTCGAACGCATCAGCCTCAAGCCCGTCTCGCCCATTGCCGATTTCAGCTGGGATTACGCGGACCTGAACTTCACCCCGATCAAGGCGCCCGAATGAACCGCACCATGACGTCCACCATGGCACTGGCCTGCGCGCTGCTGGCCGGCTGCGCCACGCCGGCGCCGACGCCGACGCCGAACCCCGTGGATGCGACACACCGCAAGCTGCTGACGCTCGACGCACACCTCGACACGCCCGTGCATTTCGGCCGTGCGGGCTGGGACTTCGGCGCCCGTCACGATCCGGCCACCGAGATCGCGCAACTCGACCTGCCCCGCATGGCCGACGGCAGCCTCGATGGCGGTTTCTTCGTGATCTACACCGAGCAGGGGCCGCTGACGGCGGACGGCTTTGCCGCCGCGCGCCGTCACGCGCTGGCACGCTCGGCGCTGATCGACACCACGCTCGCGCGCCATGCGGACCGCATCGGCGTGGCCACCAGCGCGCACGACGCGCGCCGCCTCGATGCGGCCGGCAAGCTGGTGGCATTCAAGAGCATCGAGAACAGCTATCCGCTCGGCGAGAGCGTGTCTGCGCTGGCGCAATTCCAGGGCCAGGGCGTGCGCCTGGTGGGCGTGGTGCATAGCCTGAACAACCAGTTTGCCGACTCGTCAACCGACACGCCGCGCTGGAACGGCCTGAGTCCACTGGGGCGCGACTGGCTGGCCGAGATGAACCGGCTCGGGATGGTGATCGACGCGAGCCATGCGTCCGACGCTGTCGTCGATCAGTTGCTGGACCTGTCGCGCGCCCCGCTGCTGCTGTCGCACACCAGTTCGCGCACGAGCTTCGACCATCCGCGCAACCTGGACGATGCGCGCATCCGCCGCATCGCCGCGGCCGGCGGCGCGGTCTGCGCGTCGACCATCTACCTGGGCGACATGCGCATGGGTCCACGCCGCAGCAAATTGTTCGACCAGATCGACCACATCGGCGCTATGACCCCGGCGCAGCAGACGGCGCTGGGTAAGGAGTGGCTGGCGCTCGAAGCGGCCACGCCGATGTGGAGCACGAGCTTCGACCAATACATGGCCTCGCTGCAGCACCTGATCGACGTTGCCGGCATCGATCACGTGTGCATGGGTGCGGACTTCGACGGGGGCGGCGGTTTCCCGGGGCTGGCCGATGTGTCGCTACTACCGCGCATCACGGCGCGGCTCAAGGCGGGCGGCATGTCGGACACGGATCTTGGCAAGCTGTGGAGCGGCAATCTGCTGCGTGTACTGGACGCGGCGGCCAAGGCGGCGCAGTGAACAGATCGCCCTGCCATAGCCCCGCGTTATGGCCGGCCCATCCATCGGCATTGGTTCGCCGACAAGTCAGATATGCAATCGCTATCAGGTGATGCCAAGCACGTATCATATTGTTTCGCACAAGCAACAATTATCGATATTGCCGGATTTATTGATGTCCAATCGGCGTGGCTGCGTTTACGCTTGCCGCTGTGCACCTGCGTTCCCGGCACGATGCACACCCCGGCTTCATCAGGTTGCCGGGGCATCACTTGCTACCTGAACGGATACTATGAAAATCAACGATCTTAAAATCGGCGTTCGCCTTGGCGGCGCTTTCGCCGCCGTGCTCGCCCTGATGGTCCTGATGCTGGGCGTCGCCTTCTGGCAGCTCGAGCGGATCGCCGACGCCAAGCAGACCATGGCGCAAACGTCCCACCGCGCCAAGCTGGCCAAGGAATGGAGCCAGGGCACCGTCACCAACAGCGTCAGCACTGTTGCCAAGTACAAGAGTGTCGATCCGGTCGACGAGAAGTACCACGACGCGCAGATGAAAGTCATCAGCGACAGGGCCGGCAAGCTGCAGAAAGAGCTCGAATCGCTGGTCCAGAGCGCACAGGGCAAGGCGCTGCTGGCGGAAATCGCAACCGAACGCGCCAAGTATTCGGCAATGCGCAACGAGGGCTTCAAGATGAAGAGCGCGCTTGGCGCCGACAACGCCGAGGTCAAGGCGTTCTTCGAGACCAAGGTCATCCCCGAGATGCGCATCTACGTTGCCACCATCGAGAAACTTGCAACCTACCAGGAACAATTGTTCACCAATGCAGACACCAGCATCGACGCCATCGTCGTGTCGGCAACGCGCATCCTGATCGGCCTGGGCATCGTGGCGCTGGCCATCGGTGCAGCCTGCGGCTGGCTGCTCACGCGCAGCATCACGCGGCCGCTGGCGCATGCGGTCGGTCTGGCACGCCAGGTGGCCTCGGGCGACCTGACGGCGGATATCCGCGCCGAATCGCGCGATGAGGTAGGTGACCTGGTGCTGGCGCTCAAGACCATGAACGACAACCTGCTCAAGACCGTGACCGAAGTACGGGCCGGCACCGAGACCATCGTCACCGCATCGCAGCAGATCGCCTCGGGCAATCTCGACCTGTCGTCGCGCACCGAGCAGCAAGCCAGCTCGCTCGAAGAGACGGCGTCGTCGATGGAAGAACTGACCAGCACCGTGCGCCAGAACGCCGACAATGCACGCCAGGCCAATGTGCTGGCCAAGAATGCCTCGCAGATCGCGGCGCATGGCGGTGAAGTCGTGTCGCAGGTGGTGGCCACGATGGCCTCGATCAACGCATCGTCGAAGAAGATCGGCGACATCATCGCCGTCATCGACGGTATCGCGTTCCAGACCAATATCCTGGCCCTGAATGCAGCGGTCGAAGCGGCGCGCGCCGGTGAACAGGGGCGCGGCTTTGCCGTGGTGGCGAGCGAAGTGCGCAACCTCGCGCAGCGCTCGGCCGCGGCGGCCAAGGAGATCCGCGGCCTGATCAGCGACTCCGTCACGAAGGTCGAGGCCGGTGGCCGTCTGGTCGACGAAGCCGGCGTGACGATGCAGGAAATCGTGCAGGGCATCGGGCGCGTGACCGACATCATGGCGGACATCACGTTGGCCAGCGCCGAGCAGTCGACGGGTATCGAGCAGGTCAACGAAGCCATCACGCAGATGGATGGCGTCACGCAGCAGAATGCGGCGCTGGTGGAAGAAGCGGCAGCGGCGGCTGCATCGCTGCAGGAACAGGCGACGACGCTTGCGCAGTTGGTCAGCGTGTTCAATGTCGGTCATGGTGCGCCGGCTGGCACGCGCCACGCTGCGCCATCGGCGGTGGCCGGGCGTTCACTGGCTGTACGCCGCACCGCGCCATCGCGCAGCGATGTGGAGCGGATCGAGGACGAAGAAGACGCCATCGCCTGATGCTGTCTGCCACAACGGGACGCCCCGGCCCGTTGTGGCGCCTGAAATAACCATCTTTACAACGTTATTATGCGTGTTACCTGCCCAAGGTAATGTTCACATATTATTTCGTTTACTCTCAGCAACACATTCAACGAATTTTTCATTCCTGCTGTCAATACGCCTCGATCAGGGATTATTCTGAAACAAGGATTGCCTGTAAGTACAATTATCTGAAGGCATCCACGATCGTCTCCCTATTGTCAGGAATGGAATAGAAATGAACATCAAGGACCTCAAGATTGGCACCCGCCTGGGTGCGACGCTCGCCATTATCGTGGCTCTCATGGCCCTCATGGCAGGCAACGCACTATGGCAACTCTTCCAGATTTCAAATGCGAAGACAGAGATGTCCGAGGCCTCTGAAAAATTCATGCTGGCCACGGAATGGCGCCAGGGTGTGGCGGTCAACCGGGTCAGCACCATCGCCCGCTTCAAGAGCACGTCCCTAGATGACGAGACCTACCACGAGAAGGAAATGAAGGCGGTCAGCGCCAACGTGAGCAAGGTACAGGACGAGCTGGAATCGTTAATAGACAGTGACGAAGGCAAGGCATTGATCGCCACCGTGGCAACCCGCCGCACTGCCTACATTGACGCGCGCAACACGGCTTACAAGCTCAAGCGGGAACTGGGCCTGGACAATCCGCAGGTCCAGTCACACTTTGAACAAAAAGTGATGCCGGCGATGCTCGCCTACACCGAGAGCGTCAATAAAGTCGCGGCCTTCCAGCAGATGCTGTTCACGTCTGCCAATAATCACATCGAGGTTCTCGACCAGTCTGCAAGGCGCTCGCTGATCGTACTAAGTCTGATCGCGCTGATCGTCAGTATCGTGCTCGGGATGATGCTGGCGCGCAGCATCACCACGCCACTCAAACGCGCCGTGAGCCTGGCGCGCCAGGTTGCTTCCGGCGACCTGACCACCGAAATCCGCACCGAGTCCCGTGATGAAGTTGGTGACCTGCTGGAAGCCCTCAAAACGATGAGTGCGAGCCTGCACAAGACCGTGACCGAAGTACGCGCTGGTACGGAAACCATTGTCACCGCATCGCGCCAGATCGCGTCGGGCAATATGGACCTGTCGTCGCGCACCGAGCAGCAGGCCAGCTCGCTGGAGGAAACGGCGTCGTCGATGGAGGAAATCACCAGCACCGTGCGCCAGAACGCCGACAATGCGCGTCAGGCCAATGTGCTGGCCAAGAACGCGTCGCAGATCGCGCTGCATGGCGGCGACGTGGTGTCGCAGGTGGTGTCCACGATGGCGTCGATCAACGCGTCATCGAAAAAGATTGGTGACATCATCGCCGTCATCGACGGCATCGCGTTCCAGACCAATATCCTCGCGCTGAATGCCGCCGTGGAAGCGGCGCGCGCCGGTGAACAGGGTCGCGGTTTCGCGGTTGTGGCCAGCGAAGTGCGCAACCTTGCGCAGCGCTCGGCTGCTGCGGCGAAGGAAATCCGGGGCCTGATCAGCGACTCGGTCGCCAAGGTCGATGCCGGTGGCCGCCTGGTCGGAGAAGCAGGCACGACGATGCAGGAAATCGTGCAGGGCATCGGGCGCGTGACCGACATCATGGCCGAGATCGCGTCGGCCAGCGCCGAGCAAACGACCGGCATCGAGCAGGTCAACGAAGCGATCACGCAGATGGATGGCGTGACGCAACAGAATGCGGGTCTGGTCGAAGAAGCGGCGGCTGCTGCGGCGGCGTTGCAGGAGCAGGCGACATCGCTGGCAGAGCTGGTCAGCGTGTTCAATCTGGGACACGGCGACGCGCCCCGCGTTGGCGCCAGCCGCTCGCTGGCGCTGCGTGCACCGGTACCGGCACGCGCCGGTGCCAGGATGATCAAGGAACACGAAGGCGCCCTCGCCTGATGGTGTCTGCCGTGGCAAGCCGCCCTGGCTTGCTGCAGCGCGTTGGCTAGATGCCCAACCCCGCATCAACCGGCTTCGCACCACGCTGCCTGCCACTGGCCGACAGCCGCGCCTCGATCAATTCGAGCATGCCCTGCGCGGCATGCGATAACGCCCGGTCCTTGCGCTGCACGATCAGGATCGGGCGTACCACGGCATCCGCATCGAGCGGAATGGCAATCAGGTCCAGGCTGCGGAACTGGAACAGCGTCAGCTCCGGCACCAGGCTCACCCCGAGTCCCTGCCCGATCAGGCCCGCCACCGTGGCCAGGTGCTCGACCTCCAGGCCGGAATGGCGCACGTCGAGCCCCCGCGTCAGCTGGTCGACGTGCTGGCGCACGCTGGTCGATGGCGCAAGGTGAATCAGTTCGCAGCCCACCAGATCCGGCATCCGGATTTTGCGCTTGCGCGCGAGGGGATGGTCGCGTCGGCAGACGAAGAAAAACGGATCGCTGCACAGCGTGCGGGTTGAAAATTCAGCCAGGTTCGCACCGGGCGCCGTCAGCGCCAGATCGACCCTGCCCTGGCGCAGCAGATGCAGGCATTGGTCCGACAGCGCATCGAACAGCTGCACCGTGATGCCGGGATAACTGGCCTTGTAGTGCGCGATGACCTCGGGTATGCCATTGGCCGCCAGCGATGGCAGCACAGCCAGCGCCACCCTGCCCTTGCGCCGCGCGATGAAGTCGCCCATGTCGGTGAAGGCCGCATCAAGGTCGGCCAGCAAGGCGCGCGCCACTTCCACGAACAGTTCGCCTTCGGTGGTCAGGGTGACGTTGCGCGTGTCGCGCTGGACCAGCTTGGCGCCGACGGTTGCCTCGAGCTTCTGGATCACGGCGCTGAACGCCGATTGCGACAGGTGGCAACGCTCGGCAGCCTGGGTGAAATGGCGGTGCTGCTCCAGCGCCAGGAACGCCTGCAACTGCTTGGTGGAGATATTCGGAAGCATCGCGCCTGCCACTTATCGAAAAAGCCGCACAATCAATCGGAAAAATCCATTTTACAACAAAAAGCAAGGCCCCCCAGAATGGGCTCAAGTGCTGCATCGATCAGCACATACAATAAACTGGAGACTTTCATGCTGGCCTTCCTCGGCTTTCTTACTATTTTCGTCCTGCTGTTCGTCATCCTTGGCAGGAAGATGTCTGCGCTTGTCGCGCTGATTGCGATCCCCGCACTGACTGCACTGATTGGCGGCTTCGGCGCCGAGATCGGCACCTTCATCACCGACGGCATCAAGGCGATCGCGCCGGTGGCCGGCATGCTGCTGTTTGCCATTCTGTTCTTCGGGATCCTGACCGACGCCGGCATGCTCGACCCGATCGTCAACCGCATCCTGAAAATCGTCGGCACCCATCCGGCCCGCATTACCCTTGGCACTGCGGTGCTGGCGGCGATCGTCCACCTCGACGGTTCCGGCGCGGTCACCTTTCTCGTCACCGTACCGGCGATGCTGCCGTTGTATATCAAACTGAAGATGGACAAGCGCATCCTGGCCTGCATCGTTGCCATGTCGGCTGGTGTGGCCAATGCCCTGCCATGGGGCGGCCCGACGCTGCGCGCGTCGGCTGCGCTGCATATTCCGATGACCGAGCTGTATCTGCCGATGGTGCCGGTGCAGATCGCCGGGATGCTGTTCGTGTTTGCCTGCGCCTGGATGATGGGCGTGCGGGAGCAGCGTCGTCTGGGCCTGACCGGGGCCGCGCTTGCCGGCGCCGGTGGCAGCATGGGAAGCCACCACGTGCCCGAGATCGACGAGGCACAACAAAAGCTGCGCCGGCCCGGGCGCTTCATTCCCAACCTGCTGCTGGTGGTGATCGTGCTGGCAACGATGATCAGCAATGTACTCAATCCGGTCGCCTGCTTCATGTTCGGCACCGTGCTGGCCCTGATGATGAACTACCCGGATGTCGCCGAACAGCGCGCCCGCGTCGATGCGCATGCCAAGGCTGCACTGATGATGGCGAGCATCCTGTTTGCCGCCGGTGTCTTCACCGGCATCATGAAAGGCAGCGGCATGCTCACCGCGATGGCCCAGGTGCTCGCAGCCAGTATCCCGGTCAGCCTGGCGAGCCACCTGCCGTTCGTCACCGGCCTGGTGTCCATGCCGCTCAGTTTGGTGTTCGATCCCGATTCGTTCTATTTCGGCGTACTGCCGGTGCTGGCCGAGGCCGGCAATACCCTTGGCGTGCCGCAGGTGCAGCTGGCCCAGGCCGCGCTGCTCGGCCAGATGACAACCGGCTTTGCCGTCAGCCCGCTGACACCGGCCACCTTCCTGCTGGTCGGACTGGTGGGCATCGACCTGGGAGAACACCAGCGCTTCACGATTCCGTATCTGCTCGCCACCACGGTATTCATGACCTGCGTCGCCGCGCTGATCGGGCTGTTCCCGTTCTGACGCACCCATTGACCCTTTCGAAAGACTGCACCATGAAAACCCTACGCATCGGCTGCGGCGCCGGCTATTCGGGCGACCGCATCGAACCGGCGCTCGAACTGGCCGAGCATGGCGACCTCGATTACCTCGTGTTCGAATGCCTGGCTGAACGCACCATCGCCCTGGCCCAGCAAGCCCGGATGAAGGATCCTGCGCTCGGTTACGACCCGCTGCTCGAAGCGCGCATGCTGGCAGTGCTGAAGCCCTGCGCCGACAGGGGCATCAAGATCATCACGAACATGGGCGCGGCGAACCCGCTCGCGGCGGCCGCCAAAACCAGACAGATCGCCGTCTCGCTCGGCCTTGGCCACCTGAAGATCGCCGCCATCACGGGCGACGACGTCCTCGAGCAGCTGCGCCAGGGCGACTACCTCGACGACACCGGCGAACCGGTGGCGGCAATGGGCAGCCGGCTGCTGTCGGCCAACGCCTATCTGGGCGCACAGCCGCTGGTCGACGCGCTGGCGCAAGGCGCCGACATCGTCATCACCGGCCGTATCGCCGACCCGGCGCTGGTTCTCGCACCGGCCATCCATGCCTTCGGCTGGGCGATGGACGACTGGCAGCGCCTGGGCCAGGGCACGCTGGCCGGGCACCTGCTCGAATGCGCCGGCCAGGTGTGCGGCGGCTACTTCGCCGACCCTGGCTTCAAGGACGTGCCAAGCCTGGCGCGGCTGGGTTTCCCGCTCGCCGTGATCGGCGAGGACGGCAGCGTCGAGATCACCAAGGTGGCCGGTTCGGGCGGCTACGTGACCCGCGCCACCTGCACCGAGCAACTGCTGTACGAAATCCACGACCCGGCCGCGTACCAGACGCCGGACGTCGTGGCCGATTTCTCGGCGGTGACGATGACGGAGTGCGCACCGGACCGCGTCAGCCTGCAGGGCGCCAGCGGCCATCCGTGCAGCGGCATGCTGAAAGTATCGATCGGCTACATCGACAGCTACATCGGCGAAGGCCAGATCTCGTACGCGGGACCAGGCGCACTGGCGCGCGCGCGCCTGGCGCAGGCGATTGTCGCCGAGCGATTCGCGCTGACAGGCGTCGCGCTGACCGAAGTGCGCTATGACCTGATCGGCGTGAATGCACTGCATGGCGATCGTGACGGGCAGGACGCCCCCGAACCGCGCGAGGTGCGGCTGCGCGTCATCGGCCGCACCACAAGCCTGCAAGAAGCGATCCGCATCGGCAACGAGGTCGAAACCCTGTACACCTGCGGGCCGGCGGGCGGCGGCGGCGCCACCCGATCGGCGCGCGAAGTGATCGCGATCCGCTCCACGCTGCTGCCTGCCGCGCAGGTCAGCCCAGTGATCCATTTCGAGGAAACCTGACATGAAACTTCGCGACATCGCGCATTCGCGCGCCGGCGACAAGGGCGACATTTCCAACCTGTCGTTAATCGCATTTCACGCGGCCGATTACGCGCTGCTGGAACAGCAGGTCACCGCCGAACGGGTGCGCCGGCATTTTGCCGGCATCGTGCACGGCGAGGTAACCCGCTATCTGCTGCCGCAACTGGGCGCCATGAACTTCGTCATGCAGCAGGCGCTGGGCGGCGGCGTGACGCGCTCGCTGGCCCTGGACGCGCATGGCAAATCGCTCAGCTCGATGCTGCTCGATATGGAACTCGACTGAGTCGACATTCCATCACGCTGTACCCCATAAAAACACACGGAGACAACCATGAAATTATCACCGGCGATTCCAATCGCCATGCTGCTTGCTGCCAGCGGCGCAGCCACGGCCCAATCCAATATCACGATCTATGGCATCGCCGACGCCGGTATCGTCAACGAGCGCGGGGGCGCAGCCGGCAACGTCACCAAAGTCAGCAGCGGCGTTGCATCCGCCTCGCGCCTGGGATTCAAGGGATCGGAAGAACTGGGCGCCGGCGTCTCGGCGCTGTTCGTGCTCGAGGCCGGGATCTCGATCGACACCGGTGCGCTGGCCTCGGCCGGCCAGGCATTTAACCGCCAATCCTTCGTGGGGCTGGCCAGCAAGGACGCCGGCAGTCTGACGGTCGGGCGCCAGTACACCCTGACCTACAATGCCCTCGGTCAGGTCGGCGATCCATTCGGCAGCGGTCTGTCGGGCAGTGCCAAGAACCTGTTCCCGGTCGCGGGGGCCAATCTGCGCGCGAACAACTCGATCATCTACACGACGCCCGTAAAGAATGGCTTCAGCGCAGGGTTGCTGTACTCGCTGGGCGAGACCGCCGGCGACAGCGAAGCCGGCAGCCAGTACAACATCAGCATCAACTATGCCAAGGGGCCGGTCAACGCCCGGCTGGCGCACAACCATCGTAACAACGACAGCGCCACCCTCACCGGTACCGACAGCGGTCGCAACACCCTGTTCGTGGCCAATGTCGACTTCAAGGTGGTCAAGGTCTTCTTCGCCTACAGCAACGACAAAGGGCTCAACAGCGCGCCACTGAACAATGCCACGCCACTACCGTACGGCAAGGTATTCCGACCGAGCCTGCGCGGCGACGACACGCTGGTCGGCGTCACCATCCCCGTCGGCCCGGCGGGCACCATCATGACCTCGTACATCCGCAAGAATGACAAGACCGCGCCAAACCAGGACGCCGCCCAGTATGCGGTGGGCTACGTGCATACGCTGTCCAAGCGGACCAGTGCGTACACGTCGTATGGCATGATCGACAACCGCAATGGGGCTGGCTACACGGTGGGTAACAATGCCGAGACAGGTTCGGGCGACCGGGCTTTCAATATCGGTTTGCGGCATACATTCTGAGCGTGCCGGGCTACTGGACGCACACACCAGTGGCCCGGGCCGGACGACGATGATGACTGGGAATCGACACTATTGGTTGTTGTTTTTAAATAACAACCAGTACGGCAATCAAATTTCCACGTAGCATGACGTTCATTCAATAAGAATGGAGACGACATGCGACCGGCGACGTTGGCATTAAAAGGAAATACACGACAGAACATGCAGCTTCGGTGCGTGGTCATGGCTGTTGGCCTGTTAGCCGCATCGCAAGCATTCGCGCATGGTGGAGGGCTGAACGCCCAAGGGTGTCATAACAACAGGAAAACCGGTGATTATCACTGTCATCGCGCACAGCAGGCGGTCGCGCCAATGCCAAGCCACCTTCTCGCAGATGAACCCAGCAGCGCGCACAAAGTGCAGAAAACAAGCACCAAACCGCAGCCTCGCCAACGTCTGACGGATACTGCCACCGGACCAACTTGCTACACCGGCCCCCGGGGCGGAACGTACACGCTGACCGCCAGCGGTAACAAGAACTATAGCGGCTGTTGATCTGATATGTCAGCCGCAGCTGGCCGCCTGACCCGTTGCGGCAAATGACGATCAACGCAGCCGATCTACCTGGCGCACTTGACCGCGAAATCGACATGGTAATGCTCGTCATGCCGAACCCAGGGCCTGGTCTTCATGAACGCCAGAGACTTGATACGCTGGCCTGCCGGTGTGGCAAGTACCTTCGGAATGTACTCTGGCGCCAGAATGACGCGCGCGATACCGAACCCATGGCGCCGCGCTTCTACATCCAGCTGCGCCAGATGCGCGGCAATGGCGGCGAAGTCGATGCGCAAGTCGCCAAGCTGGCCTGCACTGTCGAATTCCAGATCGTACCCAAAATGGTTTTGCGCGGTGCGCGGCAACTGCGCCGGCCGGCCATCCCGGCCGCGCACCGGCACCATGAAGTCCACCGATGTCCCGTTCTCGTGCGTGCGATGGGGTGGCATCGGCCCGCCGGTGCGCAGGCCGGTCTCGCCATAGACGTACTGCACGTCCGGCGTGTTGCGAGACAACGTGGAATATGCGCCCAGCACGACGTCGCGTACCTGCGCATGAACCCAGGTGCGGCCAAGCTTGAGACCGAGTTCCGAGTAGGCCGCGAAGTTGGCGCCCGCAAGCGGCAGGGCGACCGCGTCTTCGATGCGCCCGCTCCCGCTATTACCAAAGCAGGTGCTGGCCAGCGCGGGCGTGCACAGGACTGTGGCGGCCAGCATCGCGCCCACGGAAAACGGGCGCATCATGCGGCCAGCCAGCGCGCCGGCCCACGGGGCAGACTTGCGCGGCTGGCAGGATCGGCCAGAAACAGCGCCAGCACCTTTTCATACAACGCCAGGCTGTCGCGGTAGCGCTGCTGCCGCATCGCCTCCGGCCGGCGCAAGTGCTTGAGCACGAAGTAATCCGCTAGCAAATCGCCCTGCGCTTCCATATTGAAGTCCTCCAGCGTCGAATCTTCGGTCAGCGTGTAGCCATAGGATAGCCCGATCCGGAATGCACCGCGCAGCCGCACCGGATATCCGAGCTGATGCTGCCAGACGTGCACCATCTCGTGCATGAACCAGTGGATCGCGGGCGGATCGCCGCGTGCATAGTCGGGGAGAAAACAGGAGTGGTGAAAATACATGCTGCCGTTGGGCGTCATGCAGCAGTTCCGTGGCTGGAACGGCATGTAGCGGCGGTTGTGGATCCGCACGCGGGTGACATCGATGGCGTCGCCGAACAGCAGCGACGCCAACCTGATTTCACCTTCGCTCAGGGGGCGAAAGTACGAGCGCACGATACGTCGCCCGCCGCCAGTCAGCTGGCGCGCAGCGCTGCGGCGGCTTTGGCCAGCGCGGTGATGTGGGCCCAGTCGCCGGCCTCGATCGCGTCCTTCGGCGTGAGCCACGAACCGCCGACGCAGGCGACGTTCTTGCAAGCCAGGAAGGCCGGTGCGGTCTCGATCGTGATGCCGCCGGTCGGGCAGAACGTCATGTCCGACAGCGGGCCGCGGATCGCATTGAGCATGCCCACGCCGCCTGCCTGCATGGCCGGGAACAGCTTGACCTGGCGGAAGCCCGCTTCGCGCGCGGCCATCACTTCGGATGGCGTCATCACGCCCGGCAGCAACGGCAGGCCGCTCGACTTGGCGGCGGCGATCAGCGCTGGCGTCAGGCCCGGCGAGACGCCGAACACGGCGCCGGCGTCGCGCGAGGCGACGAATTCTTCGGGCGACGTCAGGGTGCCGACGCCGACGATGGCGCCTTCGACTTCGCTCATGGCGCGGATCGCGCCCAGGCCGTGCTCCGTACGCAGCGTGACTTCAAGCACGCGGATGCCGCCGGCAACCAGCGCCCTGGCCAATGGCACGGCGTGCGCCGGATCGTCGATGGCGATGACAGGGATCACGCTCGCCGAGCGCATAATTTCAAGTAAGGTCATTTCTGCGTCCTAAAGAGAAAGTCTTCGTCTGAACCCGGCACGACCTCATTGGCGTCCAGGCCTTCGTGCAGCGGCACGATGGTGGGGATCGGCGACGGCAGCGGGAACGTCGCCGCGCCCTGCTCCGCGGCGCTGATCGAGGCGCGGAACATCGTAAACAGTTCGCGGCCCATGCCGATGTGGCTCTTGCTCAGGTCGGTCGTGGCCTGCTTGCGCGCGGCCCATTCTTCGGCCGGCACGAGTGCCTGCAGCGTGCCGGTGGTGGCGTCGACGCGGATGATGTCGCCGTCGCGCACGAGGCCCAGCGGGCCGCCGGCCAGGATTTCAGGCGACACGTGGATCGCCGCCGGCACCTTGCCCGACGCGCCCGACATGCGGCCATCGGTGACCATCGCCACCTTGAAGCCGGCATCCTGCAAGTTCGACAGGGCTGGCGTCAGAGCGTGCAGTTCCGGCATGCCGTTGGCGCGCGGGCCCTGGAAGCGCACCACCGCCACGAAATCGCGATTGAGCTGGCCGCCCTTGTAGGCGCCCATGAAATCTTCCTGCGAATCGAACGTGATTGCTGGTGCTTCGATCACGTGGTAGTCGTGCTTGACGGCCGAGATCTTCATCACGGCGCGGCCCAGGTTACCCTGCACCAGCACCATGCCGCCGTTGGGGCTGAACGGGTTCGATGCCGGGCGCAGCACGGTTTCGTCGCCGCTCTGGAGCGGCGTATCGCGCCAGATGGTCTTGCCATCTTCGCCCAGGAACGGCTCCTTGCAGTGGGCGCGCAGGCCGTGGCCCAGCACCGTGTTGACGTCTTCGTGCGCCAGGCCAGCATCCAGCAGTTCGCGGATGATGAAGCCCGGGCCGCCGGCGGCCTGGAAGTGGTTCACGTCGGCTTCGCCGTTCGGGTAGATGCGTGTGAGCAGCGGCACGACCTTCGACAGCTGGTCGAAGTCGTCCCAGTCGATCACGATGCCGGCCGCGCGTGCGATCGCCACCAGGTGCAGCGTGTGGTTGGTGGAACCGCCCGTCGCGTGCAGCGCGGCGATGGCGTTGACGATGCATTTCTCGTCGACGATGCGGCCGATCGGCATGTAGGTGCCGCCCTGCTGCGAGATCGCCACTGCCTGGCGCGCTGCGCTTTTGGTCAGCGCGTCGCGCAGTTCGGTGCCCGGCGTGATGAACGCGGCGCCCGGCAGGTGCAGGCCCATCACTTCCATCAGCATCTGGTTGCTGTTGGCGGTGCCGTAGAAGGTACAGGTGCCGGCGTCGTGGTACGACGCGGCTTCGCATTCCATCAGTTCTTCGCGCGTGGCCTTGCCCTGCGCGTAGAGCTGGCGCACACGCGCTTTCTCTTTGTTCGACAGGCCCGACGTCATCGGGCCGCCCGGCACGAAGATGCCCGGGATGTGGCCGAAGTGCAGCGCGCCGATCAGGAGGCCCGGCACGATCTTGTCGCAGATGCCCAGGTACAGGCTGGCGTCGAACATATTGTGCGACAGGCCAACGGCCGTGGCCATGGCGATGGTGTCGCGCGAGAACAGCGACAGTTCCATGCCCGGCTGGCCCTGCGTGACGCCATCGCACATGGCGGGCACGCCGCCGGCAAACTGGGCCACGGCGCCGATTTCGCGCACGGCGTCCTTGATGATCTTCGGATAGCCCTCGAACGGCTGGTGCGCCGACAGCATGTCGTTGTAGGAAGAAACGATGGCCACCGATGGCTGCTTGACTTCACGCAGCTTCAGTTTGTCGTTGGCCGGGAACGCGGCGAACCCGTGGGCGAGGTTCGTGCACGACAGCGCGCCGCGCTGCACGCCCTGGATGCGGGCGGCCTCGAGGTGCGCCAGATAGGCAGCGCGCGACGGGCCGCTGCGCTTGATGATGCGGTTGGTAACCTGTTCGACTACGGGGTGGAGCGCCATGTTCGTTCCTTCCTGAATTTAGTATCTGAAATTTTACTACAATTTGGGTCGGTGCGCTCTTCCGCGACTCCCGATGCTGTATGGATGAGCGTAAAGGCGCGTGCCGAAAAGCGCCGGTCGTCGGTGTCCTGGCGGCGCACACGCGCTTTTATGTAGTGAATTTACGCGCAGATAATTGTATTATTCGATAATCTGTTAACGACAACATTGTGCCACGCACCCCGGACCCCATGCGCCAGCCATCCTTGACCAGTACCGCCAGCTTCCAGGCCCTCGCCCAGCACGCCGACATCGCCACCACGTGGCAGATGCGCGATCTGTTTGCCGCCGACCCGCAGCGCTTCGAGCGATTCAGTGACGAGGCTGCAGGCCTGTTCCTAGACTATTCAAAAAATCGCCTCGACGGGCGCACGCTTGAACTGCTGATGCAGCTGGCGCGCGAGCGCGGCGTCGAGGCGCGGCGCGATGCGATGTTTTTGGGCGCGCGCATCAACAACACCGAAGGCCGCGCCGTGCTGCACACCGCCCTGCGCGCCCCGCGCGGCGCGTCGCACGTCGTCGATGGCGTAGACATCAATGCCGACATCCACGCCGTGCTCGATCGCATCAAGACCTTCACCGACGCGGTGCGCAGCGGCGAATGGCTGGGCCACACGGGCAAACCGATCACGGACATCGTCAATATCGGCATCGGCGGCTCGGATCTGGGCCCGAAGATGGTCGTGCTGGCCCTGCGCCACTATGCGCATCCACGCCTGCGCATGCACTTCGTCTCGAACGTCGACGGTCACGACATGGACGCCGCCCTGGGCCAGGTCGATCCCGAAACGACGCTCTTCATCGTCGCCTCCAAGACCTTCACCACCACCGAGACGATGATGAACGCGCAGACCGCGCGCCGCTGGTTCCTGGCGCACGCGCCAGAAGAGGCATTGGCAAAGCACTTCGTCGCCGCATCGACCAACCTTGATGCCATCAAGGCCTTCGGCATCGACCCGGCCAATATGTTCCCGTTCTGGGACTGGGTTGGCGGGCGCTATTCGGTGTGGTCGGCGATCGGCCTGCCGGTCGCGCTGGCCGTGGGCTTCGGTTACTTCAAGGACTTCCTGGCCGGCGCCCACGACATGGATGAACACTTCCGCAGCGCGCCGCTCGAGCAGAACCTGCCGGCGCTCCTGGGCCTGATCGGCTTCTGGAACCGCCAGTTCCTCGAGTGCAGCTCGGTCTCGATCGCGCCATACCACCAGGACCTGAACCGCTTCCCGGCCTACCTGCAGCAGCTCGACATGGAAAGTAACGGCAAGCGCGTCACGCGCGACGGCCAGCCCGTCGACACGCCAACCTGCCCGGCAATCTGGGGCGAGTGCGGCACCAACGGCCAGCACGCCTACTTCCAGCTGCTGCACCAGGGCACCGACGTGACGCCGATGGATTTCATCGCCGCCCTGCGCCCGGCGCACGAGATGGACCACCACCACACTGCCCTGCTGGCGAACTGCTTCGCGCAGTCGGAAGCCTTCATGAAGGGCAAGACCGCCGACGAAGTGCGCGCCGACCTGACGGCGCAAGGCTTGCCGGCAGACGAAGTCGAGCGCCTCACGCCGCACAAGACCTTCCCCGGCAACCGCCCGAGCAACACGATTCTGATGGAGCGCCTGACGCCCACCACGCTGGGCGCCCTGATTGCGCTGTACGAACACAAGACGTTCGTCCAGGGCGTGCTGTGGGACGTGAACAGTTTTGATCAGTGGGGCGTCGAGCTGGGCAAGGTATTGGCCAAGAAGATCGAGGCCGAGCTGGCAGGCGAGCCGGCGCCGGCAGGACATGACAGTTCCACCAATGGATTGATCGCGCGCGCCAAGGCCGCCGTCTGATCCCGAACTCTTGAGACCGACACTATGGCAACCGAAAAATTTGAAGTAGTACACGATGCGCCGATGCTGGTGGGCGAATCGGCGATCTGGCACGAAGTCGAATCGGCCCTGTACTGGGTCGATATCGAAGGCCTGACCGTCAACCGCCTGCACGCGGCCAGCGGCAAGTTCAGCTCATGGAAGATGGGGTCGAACCCGTCGGCACTGGCCATCGACGACAACAATTTCCTGGTCGTGGCCACGCGCGAGCGTCTGCTGCGCCTGAACACGACCGACGGTGCGGAAACCCCGATCGCCGATGCGCCCTACGATACGTCCAAGGTGCGCTTCAACGATGGCCGCGTCGACCCGGCGGGCCGGTTCTGGATCGGCACCATGTACGAGCCGCGCGACCAGCCGGCCGCCGAGATGTACGTGCTCGCACGCGACAACCTGCGCTGTGCCTGGCGCGGCGGCATGACCAACTCGAACGGCCTGGCCTGGAGCCTGGACGGGCGCACGATGTTCCATGCCGATACCACCACCCACCGCATCGACTGCTACGACTTCGACGTGGCCACCGGTGAGCACAGCAACCGCCGCACGATCCTCACCTTCCCGACCGATAAAACGGCGCCGGACTACGGCGGGCGGCCCGATGGCGCAACGATGGATTCTGAAGGCATGTACTGGGTCGCGATGTTCGAAGGCGGGCGCGTGCTGCGCATCTCGCCAACCGGCGAAATCCTGCGCGAGATCAAACTGCCGGTGCGCTGCCCGACGTCGGTCTGCTTCGGCGGGCCCGACCTGCGCACGCTGTACATCACCAGCGCCAGCCAGGGTCGGTCCAGCGAAGAGATCGCGCAGTATCCGCACACCGGCAAGGTGCTGTCGGTGCGGCTCGATGTGGCGGGCCGCGAAGAGCCCGAGTACGCGATCTAAACCCGGAGCGCGATTTGAAGCCCGGATCACGCTGACCCCGGGCCCGCACCTGCTTACCAGGTGTAGCCGGCCTTCACATAGAAGTAGCGGCCATTGAAGCCGTTCGGCGCCCACACGCTGTACGGCTGGGTGCCGTTCACGTTCAGGTTGGCCCGCGACGTGACCTGCGCAGGATAGCGGTTGGTCACGTTGTCGATGCCGGCCGTCAGGCGCCACTGGTTCAGGCGCACGCTCGCTGCCAGATCGAGCACCCACTGCGGGTCGTAGTTCTGGTCCAGCGCCGGATCGTTCTGCGGCACCGTGAATTCGCCGTAACGCGTCACGACGGCGCGGCCATTCCACGCACCCTGCGTAAAGTCACCCGTGAGACCGAGCTTGTCCTTCGGCGAGCCGACGGTCAGGCGGTTGATGCTCTGGCGGTCCACCAGCGACAGTCCCTGCCCCGACAGCACGGCCGGCGACGCAGCCACACCCTGCACCTCGTTGTCGTTATGGTTGTAGGCCAGCGTCAGGTCGGCGCGCGCGCCCTGTGCGAAGTTCAAGCGGTACGTGCTGACCACGTCGACGCCCTTGGTGCGCGTGTCGACCGCGTTGGTGAAGTAGCGCGCCGCGCCGACGAACACACCCTGGGCCGCGAGCGCGCGTGACAGCGCCGGCGCATTGGCCAGTTGCAGGTTCGACGAGAACACGATGCGGTCGTCGATATCGATGCGGTACAAATCGACCGTCGTGGTCCAGTTGCGCGTTGGCTGCCACTGCGCACCGATGCTCAGGTTGCGCGCCTTTTCGGCCTTGAGCGGCTGCGCGCCCAGTGCACGGGCGGCGGCGCTGCCGACCGGGAACGTGCCCGTCTCCACCAGCGCGCTGGCGCCGTTGACGAGCAGCGTGTTGGTGGTGGTGATCGTGTAGAACGACTGGGCCAGCGACGGCGCGCGGAAACCGTTCGAGGCCGTGCCACGCAGCGCGAACGTTGGCGTGAATGCATAGCGCGCCGACGCCTTGGCCGAGTTCGTGCTGCCAAAGTCGCTGTAGCGTTCATGGCGCAGCGCCAGGGCGCCCGACAATGCGCTCGTGATGTCGCCTTCCAGGTTCAGGTACACCGATTTGTTGTTGCGGCTGTTTTCGCCTGCATTCTCGGGGCGGAAGCCCGAATAGCCCTGCGCGCCGGAGCCGAAGTACGAACCGGCCTCGCCCGCGCCGATCTCGTAGGATTCATGGCGCGCTTCCAGGCCCAGGGCCACCGTCAGCGGACCGCTCATGAACGACACGGGAATCTCGCGCGCCACGTCCAGGTTGGCCAGGCTTTGCTTCGAGGTCAGTTCGCCCGCATAGAAGCTGGTCGGGCTGGCCGCGCCCAGGCTGTAGTTGACCGTGTCGTTGACGTCGAGCGTGAAGCGGTTGCGGCCATGGTTCAGGCTCGCATCCCAGCGCCAGCCGGCGGCCACGCCGCGCAGGCCCGTCACGATCGAGGCATCGGTCGATGTGCTGCCCAGCAGCGGCTGGAAGCCTTCCGGATACAGGGGCGAGCGCAGCGTGATGCGGTTGTTGTCAGTGAACGCGGTGCGGAAGGTCGCCGCCGACGAGGTGTCGCGCTCGCCGTAGCTCGCAAAGGCGTACCAGTCGACGTCGTCGTTGATGCGCACTTCGCTGTTGACGAACAGCGTACGCGGCCGGCTGTCCGGATCACCGTAGCGCTGGGTGGTCAAGCCCTGGCGTGGGCCGGCGGACGGGCGCGGGTCGGCAAACGAGCGATTGGTGGCGTTACGCTCGGCCGCTTCGACGGCGATGCGCACCCAGCCATCCTGGCCCAGGTTGAAGCCCGCCGAGCCGCGCACGGTACCCTGCTCGCCGTCGCCCGCGTCATACTGGCCATACACCACTTCTGCTTCGCCGCCCTTGGCGCCGCGCTTGAGGATGATGTTGACCACGCCGGCAATGGCGTCCGAGCCGTATTGGGCCGCGGCGCCGTCGCGCAGCACTTCGATGCGCTCGATTGCCGCCAGCGGAATCGCATTCAGATCGACTGGCGCCGAGCCGCGGCCCAGCGTGCCGTTGACGTTGACGACGGCCGACGTGTGGCGGCGCTTGCCGTTGACCAGCACCAGCGTCTGGTCGGGCGACAGGCCGCGCAGTTGCGCCGGACGCACCGCGTCGCTGGCGTCAGCGCCGCTCGGACGCGGAAAATTCATCGATGGCAGCAGGCGCGACAGCACGGTGGCCAGCTCGCCCGAGCCGGTGCTGAGCAGTTCCTTGTTGCCGATGACATCGACGGGCGACTCCGAATCGAGCGTGCGGCGGTTCAGCGAACGGGTGCCGGTGACGACGATCGTCTGCACGTCCTGGGCGGCCGGCGCCGGTGGCGGCGTCTCCTGGGCCAGCGCGGCGGTCGGGGCCAGGGTCGCGATCAGGCTCAGGATCAGGACCGCGCGATGCGGATTGGCGTGATGGTGCTTGCAGCTCATGGGGCTTCTCTTCTTCTGGTCGGTGACGGCGGTACCTCGACCGCCGAAGGGACGCGAAGCTTAACAGGCCTCCAATTGCGTTGCCAATACCGATTTTGCCTATGCTTATATCGGGAACCGGCAGACAGGAGCAGATGACAGCAGATGCGCCGCTCAGCCCATCATCCGGGCCGAATCGTAGCCGATGCGCACCGCGCCCCAGTGCTTCCCGTCGATCATGATCGGCATCGACAGATCGTTGATCACCTCACCCGTATCGCGCAGATAGGTCTGCAACAGGAACGGCTCGCGGTTCTTCGCCAGTCGGATGCCCACCGGATCGTCGAAGATCCGCTTGTTGCGGCAATACACCAGGTCGTGCTCGCGCTGCCCGTTGGGCGGGCGCGAGAACTTGGTGTTGTGGGTCGGCGCGAAGCCGCGGTTGTCCACGGCCAGCGCGTAGGCGGCGCCCGGCAAATCGGTCAGCACGCGGTCGAACAGGATCTGCAGGTCGCGCTCGACGATGCGGTCGTACGACGTGGTAAAGCGCGGCGGATCGGACTGCGCGATCGGCTGGTAATTCTGGTCGAACACGTTGGCGCCACTCCCGGCGTGGCGGCGCAGGCAAGCCAGCACCTCTTCGCGCAGCACGGTGGTCGCGTCGACCAGCGCGTCGAACGGCGTGCCGCCGGTGCGAAACCCCGCCAGCACGCCTTGCAGCTCCTCGGTGGCCAGCCGCACCTCGTCCACCCGGCGCGACGCATCCTGCATCGTTGCCGCCGCCCCGGATGCATTGCTCGCCACCTCGCCGACGCGCGCGCCAATCTGCTGGTTGACACCATCGAGCGACTGCATCGCCAGTGCCATCTGGTCGACGGTCGCGGTCATGCGCTCGAAATCCGCCACGAACCTCGTCAGGTGGCTCGCCGCGCTGCCAGCCTCGCGCGCCGAGACGTTCACGCCATCGAGGATATTGGCCGTCGCGCTGGAGGTCGATGCCACCAGCCCGCGCATCGCACTGCTGGCGGTCGCGATCTTCACGGCTTCCGTGTTGACCACCTGCGACAGGCGCCGCACTTCGGACGCCACCACGGCAAACCCGCGCCCGGCCGGGCCGGCGCGCGCCGCCTCGATCGCAGCGTTGATCGCCAGCAGATTGGTCTGGTTGGCGACGTTTTCGATGACGGTGCCGAATTCGCCGATCTCGTGCAGGTGTCCGACCAGTTGCGAGACGGTATCGGAAAACCCATGCACCTGCGCCTCGATGGTGCGCATGCGCGCTTCGAGGCGCGTCAGTTCATCCATCGACTCGCGCGCCGTGTGCAGGTTGCGCTGGGCGGTGTCGGCGATGCGCAGCGTACCCGCATTGACATCGGCCGACAGGTCGGTGACTTCACGCGCTGCGGCAGCCAGCGCGCCGGCCGCCTGGTGCTGGCGTGCGGCCTGGGCCTGCGCCTGATCGACTTCCTTGCGCAGGCGCGCGGCATTGATCGCCGTGCGGATGCTGCCATCACGGGCCTTGACCACCAGCGCGCGCATGCTGCCGCTAACGGCCCCGCCACCGAACGGCGACAGCACCCGTCCCCAACTTTGCATCCAGCCCATCATGTCTCCCTCGTCTTCGCAGCTCGCGTGGCTACGATATTTACGTACGGAAACTATAGTCCTGATCCCCTGCCCTGTCATGTCCCAATGTCCGGTCGTCGCATTCCCACCACTTGGTGGCGCGCCGGTGCGTCCTCAACTATGTCAACATACACTGCGGCACCGGCCTTTCGTAGTAGATTTTCTTGTAAGGTGCCAGTTTATGTAGTAAATTTACATACAATCTCTCCCTGTTTTCATTCTCTTCACGTACCCAGCTCATCATGGCGATTCCCGATTTCGACCTCGTATTCTTTGGCGGCAGTGGCGACCTTGCGATGCGCAAGCTGTTGCCTGCCATGTTCGCGCGCGACGTGGCCGGCGACTTTCCGGCCAGCGCCCGCATCATCTGCGTCGGGCGCGACGACGCTACGCAGGAAGAATTCCTGCACATGGTCGAGACCAACTCGAAGCCGCACATCAAGGAAGCGCCGTCTGGCGCCAACTGGGACAAATTCATCGGCCGCATCACCTATGTGGCACTGAACGCCACCGATGCGAGCACCTACGGCGACCTGGTCGCTGCCCTGCGCGCCGATGAATCGCTCACACGCGTGTACTACCTGGCCACGCCGCCACAGATCTTCGCCAAGATCTGCGACAACCTGGCCGCCACGGGCCTGGCCACGCCGAATTCGCGCGTGGTGCTCGAAAAGCCGCTGGGCCGCGACCTGGCCTCGGCCAAGCAGATCAACTTGGACGTCGGCAAGGTCTTCGCCGAGTCGCAGATCTACCGCATCGACCACTACCTGGGCAAGGAGACCGTGCAGAACCTGCTGGCCCTGCGCTTCGGGAATATCCTGTTCGAGCCGCTGTGGCGCCGCGAATGGATTTCGGACGTGCAGATCACCATCGCCGAAAAGATCGGCGTGGGCAACCGCATGGGCTACTACGACAATTCAGGCGCGCTGCGCGACATGCTGCAGAACCACCTGCTGCAACTGCTGTGCATCGTGGCGATGGAGCCGCCGGCCTCGATCGCGCCGGACGCCGTGCGCGACGCCAAGCTGCAGGTGCTGCGCTCACTGAAACGCTTCACGCCAACGACCCTGACCCACAATATCGTGCGCGGCCAGTACCGCTCGGGCTATATCGATGGCCAGCCGGTGCCCGGCTACCGCGACGAACCGGATGCGCCAAAGAGTTCGCGCACCGAGACCTTCGTGGCGATGAAGGCCGAAATCGACACCTGGCGCTGGGCCGGCGTACCGTTCTATCTGCGCACCGGCAAGCGCATGTCCGACCGCCTGGCCGAAATCGTCGTGCGCTTCAAGCCGATCCCGCATTCGATCTTCAACCAGCCGACGTCGAGCTTCCAGCCCAACAGCCTGGTGATCCGCCTGCAGCCCGACGAAGGGCTGTCGATGAACCTGATGGCCAAGACGCCGGGCGACTCGATGCGCCTGAAACAGGCCGAACTCGAACTCGATTTCCGCGAGCAGTTCACGTCGCCGCGCATGGAAGCGTACGAGCGCCTGCTGCTCGACGTGCTGCGCGGCCAGCTGACGCTGTTCATGCGCGGCGACGAGCTGGAAGCGGCGTGGGAATGGGTCGAGCCGATCCTGGAACACTGGGAACAGGACGACACCTCGCCCGCCCCGTACACGTCCGGCACCTGGGGGCCGGCTGCGGCCAGCGCCCTGATCGGGCGCGACGGCTTGCAGTGGCGCGAAGAATCGCTGCCCGAAGACTAAGGCCAACCCATGCTGCTCGACTCGATCCGCACCCAGCTCGACACGCTCTCCAAATCGGAGCGCAAGGTGGCGCTCGCGGTACTGGCCGCGCCATCGGGTACCGTGAGCCAGAACATCACGGCGCTCGCGCGTAACGCGGGCGTGTCGGAACCGACCGTCGTGCGCTTTTGCCGCACGCTCGGTTACGACGGCTGGCACGAGTTCAAGCTGAAGCTGGCGCAAGGCCTGGCGCTGGCCCTGCCCGGCGCCAACGAGGCGCCGCACCAGGACGACCTGGCGTCCGACCTGATCAACAAGATCTGCAGCCGCTCGATCAACACGCTGCTTGACCTGCGCAACAACCTCAAGCCGGAGCTGGTCCAGCAGGCGCTTGAAATCCTGGCGCGCGCCAACAAGATCGAGTTCTACGGCCAGGGCACGTCCGGCTTCGTGGCGGCCGATGCGCAGCACAAGTTCTTCCGCTCGGGCGTACCGACGGTGGCCTACACCGACCCGGCAATCCATTCGATCGCCGCAGCCCTGCTGCGCGAAGGCGATGCGGTGGTGGCCATTTCGCAGCGCGGCAACAACCCCGCGCTGACCCGTTCGGCCAAGCTGGCCAAGGCCGGGGGCGCGCACGTGATCGTGCTGGCGCCATCGGGCACGCCGCTGGCCGAGATGGCCACGCTCCTGATCCCGATCGACCTGGTATTTGCAACGGACCCGTACACGCCGATCTCGGCGCGCCTGGCCTACCTGGTCGTGATCGACGTGCTGGCGGTGGGCCTGGCCCTGCGGCGCGGGCCGGAATTTCGCAAGAAAATGCAGAACGCGCAGAAGGCGCTGCAGGAGTTCGACATGCAGTTCGATTCGTTCATCGGCTAAAATAGTTTTTTTATTGACCGCCAAATGGCAACGCCATGCACATCAATCCAGAACGCAGCGACCGCCCCGATTACGACCTGCTGGTACGCCAGGTCACGAGCATCCTCGAAGGTGAACGCGACCTGACGGCCAATGCGTCGCAGTTCTCGGCCCTTGTCTACGACACCATCGCCGACCTGAACTGGGCTGGCTTCTACTTCACCGTGCCGTCCAAAAAAGGCGAAGGCAACGATCTGCTGGTCGGCCCGTTCCAGGGCAAGCCTGCCTGCGCGCGCATCCCGTTCGGGCGCGGCGTGTGCGGTGCCACTGCCGTCAAGCGCGAGACCATCGTGGTCGCCGACGTGCATGCGTTCCCGGGCCATATCGCCTGCGATTCGGCGTCGGCCTCCGAGATCGTGATCCCGGTGCTCAAGGACGACCGGCTGATCGGCGTGTTCGATATCGACAGCCCGAAGCTCGAGCGCTTCAGCGACGAAGACCGCGCCGGCCTGGAAGCCATGCTGGCCGCGTTTGTTGCGGGCACCGATTTCTAAGAACATTCAAGAGACCACCATGAACCAACTCGAACAGCTCAAGCAATTCACCACCGTCGTTGCCGACACCGGCGACTTCCAGTCGATCAAGGCATACACGCCGCAGGACGCGACCACCAACCCGTCGCTGATCCTGAAGGCCGTGCAGAAGCCCGAATACCGCCCGCTGCTCGAAAAAGCCATCGCCAATGCGCCCGACGCGTCGATCGACGGCATCATCGACAGCCTGTTGATCGCCTTCGGCGTGGAAATCCTCAAGTTCGTGCCGGGCCGCGTGTCGACCGAGATCGATGCGGCGCTGTCGTTCGATACCGAGGCCACGGTGGCCAAGGGCCGCGAACTGATCGCGCTGTATGAAGCAGCCGGCGTGTCGCGCGAGCGCGTGCTGATCAAGATTGCCTCGACCTGGGAAGGCATCCGCGCCGCCGAGATCCTGGAAAAAGACGGCATCCACTGCAATCTGACGCTGCTGTTCTCGTTGTGCCAGGCGGTGGCCTGCGCCGAAGCGGGCGTCAAGCTGATTTCGCCGTTCGTCGGCCGCATCTACGACTGGTACAAGAAGTCGACCGGCACCGAGTACCAGGGCGCCGACGATCCGGGCGTGCAGTCGGTCAAGGGCATCTACCAGTACTACCGCAAGTTCGGCTACGCCACCGAAGTGATGGGCGCGAGCTTCCGCAACACGTCGCAGATCCTCGAGCTGGCCGGTTGCGACCTGCTCACGATCTCGCCGGACCTGCTGCAAAAGCTGGCCGACAGCGACGCGCCATTCGAGCGCAAGCTGGTCAAGGACGACAGCGCCGATATCGAGAAGATCGCGATCGACGAAAAGACATTCCGCTTCATGCTCAATGAAGATGCGATGGCGACCGAAAAGCTGGCCGAAGGCATCCGCGCGTTCGTGGCCGATTCGATCAAGCTGAAAGTAATGATCGAAGGCATGCGTTAAGCACATCAGTTGCACAAACGACAAACCCGGCCGCGGCCGGGTTTTTTGTTGTTTTTACATCCGTATAACCACGCGTCTCACAGCCGGGGTCAGGTCTGACATTCAGACACGATCTCGACAGTCGGGTAGCCGCGTCTCACAGCCGGGGTCAGGTCTGACATTCAGACACGACCTCAGCCTTGACGACTTCCAACGGTGTCTTGCTGAGTCTAAAAGCATTGGCATGGCCTGGTATCAGACAGTTCCGGTTGCCCGACTGTCGAGATCGTGTCCGAATGTCAGACCTGACCCCGGCTGTTTTACATGTGCAGAACCAGGGGTTAGCGTGCGCGCAAGCCTGCCATGTAGGTATCGATCAGCTCGGCGCCCAGGTCCACCAGCTCGAATGCGCCGGGCTCGAAGATCCAGTTGCGGATCAGGCCGTCGAGCATCACCCAGACCGACATCGACGCCTTGCGTGGATCGACCGTGGCCGGCAGCGTGCCGTCGGCCATGGCTTGCGTGAACTGCTCCTGCAGCCGCCCGCGCCAGCGCGCAACCGATTCGCGCTTGTGCGCGCGCGCCGAATCGACCTCGTCGGTAAATTCAGTCTTGAGCGTGGCGATCTCGAACACGCGGCGCGCCTTCTCGTCGCCTTCCACAATTTGCAGCACCGCCAGCATTTCGTTGCGCAGGCTTTGCAGCGGATCGGTGTCCGCGCGTTCGCCTGCCAGCTTCACGGCGGCATCCATCGGCATCGTGGCGCGTTCCATCATGGCGCTGAACACGGCGCCCTTGTCGACAAAATGCCAATAAATTGCGCCGCGCGTCACGCCCGCCGCGGTAGCGATATGCTGTAAAGTCGTTCTTGAAACGCCATTTTTTGCGAACAAAATTTCTGCTGCGTCAAGGATGCTATCGCGTGTTGCGGCGGCTTCTTCTTTCGTCCTGCGGACCATATTCGGGGGGTACTCCAAAATTACAGGGGGGCAAACATTTTACATACAGTCGTGATAGTATATAAAACTATTTGCAAAAGCCAGTGTTGATATCACCCTTCGCCATGTTTTCCTGAGCGCCGGGTGACGTCAACGCGTTACTAACTAGAAGGAAGCACACGTAATGCGCCCTGCCCAATCCTCGTCCCCGTCCCTGACCCGGGTCGCTGCCGCCACTCTGGCAGCCCTGGTTCTGTTGTCCGCCTGCGGCAAGAAAGATGCAGCCCCAGCCGGCGCCGCCCCTGGCGGCCAGCAAGCTCCAGCCGTCCAGGCCGGTGTCATCACCACCAAGATCGAAACCGTCGCATTGCAGACCGAGCTGCCAGCCCGCGTCGAGGCAATCCGCACCGCCCAGGTTCGTGCCCGCGTCGATGGCAATGTCCAGAAACGCCTGTTCACCGAGGGCAGCATGGTCAAGCAGGGCCAGGCGCTGTATCAGATCGACGCTGCGCCGTACCAGGCCCAGGTCGCTTCCGCCCAGGCTGACCTGGCACGCGCCCAGGCCAATCTGGTCGCGGCCAAGTCGATTGCCGATCGCTACAAGCCGTTGGTCGAAGCCGCTGCTGTCAGCAAACAGGAATTCGACAACGCCGTCGCGGCGCAACGCCAGGGCGAGGCCGAAGTAGCCGCCGCCCGCGCGCAGGTCCGCGTGGCGCAGATCAATCTGGGCTACACCAACGTCAATGCGCCGATCTCCGGCCGCATCGGCCGTTCGCTGGTGACCGAGGGTGCACTGGTCTCGGCGACCCAGTCGACCGAGCTGGCCCTGATCCAGCAGACCGACCGCATGTACCTGAACATCACCCAGTCGGCCAACGATCTGCAGCGCCTGCGCAAGCAGGCCGGCGGCAAGATCGATGCCGAGCTGCCCGTCACGGTCGTGCTCGACGACGGTACTGTGCTGCCTCGCAAGGGCAAGCTGCTGTTCTCGGACGTGACTGTCGATGAAACGAGCGGCCAGGTCACGCTGCGCGCTGCCATCGACAATCCGGACAACGCCCTGCTGCCAGGCCAGTACGCACGCGTGCGCCTGTCGCAGTCGGAAACGCGCGGCATCCTGGTGCCACAGCAAGCGGTCACCCGTGGCGGCCAGAACGGCGATACCGTGATGGTCATCGGCGCCGACAACAAGCCAGTGTCCCGCACGGTCAAGATCGCGTCGCAGCAAGGCGAGAGCTGGATCGTCATTGACGGCCTGAAAGAGGGCGAACAAGTGATGGTCGACGGCTTCCAGAAGCTGCAGATGCTGCCGCCAGGTACCCCGGTCAAGCCGGTGCCATGGACCCCGGCCGGCACCCAGGCGCCGGCCCAGGCAGGCGCTCCGGCGGCTCAGCCAAATGCTGCCGGTGCTCAGGCCGCCGCTGGTGCGAATGCTTCCGGTGCACGCACCCCGAGTTCCGGTTCGCCGGCTGCGGGTGCAACGACCCCGGCCAACAGCAGCCGCTAAGAATAAAACGAACAGGACTTTTCAATGGCACGTTTTTTTATTGACCGCCCAATTTTTGCATGGGTGATCGCGCTGTTCATCATGGTGCTGGGTACTGTTGCGATCAAGCAGTTGCCGATCGCCCAATACCCATCCGTGGCGCCACCCGCGATCGTCGTCAACGTCACCTACCCGGGTGCGTCGGCGCAGACTCTGGAGGATTCCGTTATCTCGATTATCGAACGCGAGATGAACGGTGCCCAGGGCATGATCTACATGGAATCGACCAGCCAGGCCAACGGCACTGGCTCGATTACCATTTCCTTCGAGACCGGCACTGATCCGGAACTGGCCCAGGTTGACGTTCAGAACCGCCTGTCGCGCGCGACTCCGCGTCTGCCGCCGGCGGTGACGCAGCAAGGTGTGCGCGTCGACAAGTCGCGCTCGAACTTCCTGCTGTTTACGATCCTGTCGTCGGATGACCCGAAGATGGACAATATTGCGCTGGGCGACTACGCCTCGCGCAATGTGCTGCCTGAAATCCAGCGCATTACCGGCGTTGGCCAGGCCCAGCTGTTCGGTACCGAGAAGGCAATGCGGATCTGGATCGATCCGACCAAACTGGTCGGCTTCAACCTGTCGCCCGCTGATGTCACGAGCGCGATCTCGCAGCAGAATGCCCAGGTCGCATCGGGCACGATCGGTGACTTGCCGATTGCGCAAGGCCAGCAGATCAGCGCCACCGTCATCGTGACGGGCCAGCTGTCGAACGTCGAGCAGTTTGGCAACATCGTGCTGCGCGCCAACCAGGATGGCTCGACCGTGCGCCTGAAGGATGTCGCCCGCATCGAAGTCGGCGGCCAGTCGTACAGCACCACGGCGCGCCTGAACGGCAAGCCATCGGCAGGTATCGGCGTGCAGCTGGCACCATCCGGTAACGCCCTGGAAACCGCGGAACTGATCAAGGCCCGCATGGCAGAGCTGCAGAAGCTCTTCCCGAACGGCATCAAGTACTCGATTCCTTACGACTCCACCACCTTCATCTCGATTTCGATCGAGCAAGTGGTCCACACGCTGATCGAAGCGATCGTGCTGGTGTTCCTGGTGATGTACCTGTTCCTGCAGAACTTCCGCTACACGCTGATTCCGACCATCGTGGTGCCAATCGCACTGCTGGGCTCGTTCGCCTGCCTGCTGGCGATGGGCTTCTCGATCAACGTGCTGACCATGTTCGGCATGGTGCTGGTGATTGGTATCGTCGTCGATGATGCCATTGTGGTGGTCGAGAACGTCGAGCGCATCATGAGCGAAGAAGGCTTGCCGCCGCTGGAAGCCACGCGCAAGGCAATGGGCCAGATTTCGGGCGCCATCATCGGCGTGACCGTGGTCCTGATCGCCGTGTTCGTCCCGCTGGCATTCTTCGCCGGCGCGGTCGGTAACATTTATCGCCAGTTCTCGGTCGTGATGGTCACCTCGATCGCCTTCTCGGCGTTCCTGGCACTGTCGCTGACCCCGGCGCTGTGCGCGCACCTGTTGAAACCCGTCGAAGCCGGTCACCACAATGACAAGAAGGGCTTCTTCGGCTGGTTCAACCGCAAGTTCACCACCGGCGCCAAGAAATATGAAGGCTTTGTCGGCGCCCTGATGAAGCGTGCCGGCCGCTGGATGGTCGTGTTTGCCGTGCTGGTCGTCGTGGTCGGCGTGCTGTTCACGCGCCTGCCGAATTCGTTCCTGCCGAACGAAGACCAGGGCTACGTGATCGCCAACGTCCAGCTGCCGCCAGGCGCGACTGCCGAACGTACCGGCGCCGTCCTGCGTTCGATGGAAGAGTTCGTGATGAAGCAGCCGGAAACGGCCAACATCGTGGCCATTACCGGCTTCTCGTTCTCGGGCCAGGGCCAGAACATGGGTCTGGCGTTCATCCCGATGAAGGCATGGGACGAGCGCAAGGGCGACGGCCAGGACGCGCAATCGTTCGCCGGCCGCATCACCGGCCACATGGGCGCGCTGCGCGACTCGTTCATCTTCGTGGTGAGCCCGCCGCCGATCCCCGAACTGGGTACCGGCACCGGCTTCTCGTTCCGCCTGCAGGATCGTGCCGGCAACGGCCACGCTGCCCTGCTGGCAGCGCGTAACCAGATGCTGGGCATGGCGTCACAGAGCAAGATCCTGACGGGCATGCGTCCGGAAGGTCTGGAAGATGCACCGCAGCTCAAGCTGAACATCGACCGCGACAAGGCGCAAGCCCTGGGCGTGACCTTCGCCGCGATCAACACGGCGCTGTCGACATCGATGGGTTCGTCGTACGTGAACGACTTCCCGAACGGTGGCCGCCTGCAGCGCGTGATCGTGCAGGCCGATGCGCCCCAGCGTATGCAGCCGGACGATTTGCTGCGCATCAATGCGATGAATACCCAGGGCCAGCCGGTGCCGATGTCGTCGTTCGCGACGACCGAATGGACCACCGGCCCGATGCAGACCAACCGCTATAACGGCTACCCTGCCATGAAGCTGACCGGTGAACCGGCGCCTGGTTACTCGAGCGGCGAAGCACTGGACGAAATGCAGCGCCTCGCCGAGCGCCTGCCGCCTGGCTTCTCGTATGAGTGGACCGGCCAGTCGCGCGAAGAGCTGCTGTCGGGCTCGACCGTGTTCATCCTGATCGGCTTCGCGCTGCTCGCGGTGTTCCTGGCTCTGGCCGCACTGTATGAAAGCTGGACCATCCCGGTGGCGGTCATGCTGGTGGTGCCGCTGGGTATTCTCGGCTCGCTGCTGGCAGCCAATATGCGGGGCTTGTCCAACGACGTCTACTTCAAGGTCGGCTTGATTACCATTATTGGTCTGGCGGCGAAGAACGCGATTCTGATTGTCGAATTTGCCAAGGACCTGCAAGCCGAAGGCAAGTCGCCGTTCGATGCGGCGCTCGAAGCGGCCCACCTGCGCTTCCGTCCGATCATCATGACCTCGCTCGCCTTCATCCTGGGTGTACTGCCACTGGTGATCGCCAGCGGCGCCGGTTCGGCATCGCAGCGCGCCATCGGTACCGGCGTGATGGGCGGTATGATTACGGCAACCGTGCTGGGCGTGATCTTCGTGCCCGTGTTCTTCGTCGTTGTCCGTACGCTCTTCAAGGGCAGCGAGCGCCAGAACAAGATGTATGCCCATGCGCAGGAAAAACAGCATGAGCTCGAGAAACAGGAACGCCAGGCCGCAGAACAGGGGAAACAAGTATGATTAAACACATCAAACTGATCGTCACGCCACTGGCGCTGTCGATGGCACTCGCCGGCTGCATGTCGCTGGCGCCGGACTATGAGCGCCCTGCTGCTCCGGTGGCAAGCGCCTTCCCGGCCGTGCCGCAAGCGGCCACGGCATCGACCAGCCCGGTGATCAACCAGGCACCGGCAGCCGTGGCGTGGCAGCAGTTCTTTGCCGATGCGCGCCTGCGTCAGCTGATCGACCAGGCACTGGTGAATAACCGTGACCTGCGCATCGCGATTGCCAACATCGAGCAGGCGCGTGCCCAGTACCGCATCACGCGCGCCGATCGCCTGCCATCGGTGGGCCTGGGTGTCAGTGGCAACCGCCGGACGGTGGGCGAAGACCAGCCGATCGAAAGCACCTATCAGGCAGGCCTGCAGGTGACGTCGTTCGAGCTCGACCTGTTCGGCCGGGTGCGCAACCTGAGCGAAGCCGCGCTGGCGCAATACCTGGCCACCGAAGAAGCGCGCAAGACCACGCAGATCAGCCTGATCGCGTCGGTTGCCAACGCGTATCTGCAACTACTGGCCGACGAAGAGCTGCTGCGCATCACGCAGGACACGCTCAAGACGCGCCAGGATTCGGATCGCCTGACGCAGCTGCGTTTCGAGAACGGCGTCGCATCGCGCCTGGATATCCAGCAATCGCGTTCGCTCGTTGAAACGGCCCTGGCCACGCTGGCGCAGCAACAGCGCTTCCGCGCCCAGGACATCAACCTGCTGACGCTGCTGGTCGGCCAGCCGCTGCCGGCGGACGTCTCAAGCGGCGCCACGCTGGCCAAGACCGAGCTGCCCGACCTGCCGGCCGGCCTGCCATCGGATCTGCTGGTCAACCGCCCGGACATCCGTGCGGCCGAGCAAGAGCTGATCGGGGCCAACGCCAACATCGGCGCGGCGCGCGCGAACTTCTTCCCGCGCATCTCGCTGACGGGCAGCGCCGGCAGTGCCAGTACCGAGCTGTCGGGCCTGTTCGAGAGCGGCACCTGGGGCTGGTCGTTCGCACCGCAGGCGATCCTGCCGATCTTCGACTACGGCCGCAACACCGCCACGCTGGGCGCCGCCCGTGCCCAGCGCGACATCGCCGTGGCGCGCTACGAGCAGTCGATCCAGACCGCGTTCCGCGAAGTGGCGGACGCCCTGGCCGGCCAGGCGACGTACAGCGAACAGCTGCGCGCGCAAGCGGCCGTGACCGAAGCCGAAGCCGACCGCTTCAACCTGTCCGACCTGCGCTTCCGCAGCGGCGCCGCCAGCCAGCTCGACCTGCTCGATGCACAGCGTTCGCTGTTCCAGTCGCAGCAGTTGTCGGTGCAGGCCAATCTGCTGCGTCTGCAGAACCAGGTCGCGTTGTATCGCGTGCTGGGCGGCGGCTGGGTGGAACCAGCGGCGCAAGCTGGCGGGACGCCGGTGGCGGCGCGGTAAGTTGCGATGCTGCTGCTGAAGTGAATGAGAACCGGGCCTGTGTGGCCCGGTTTTTTTTGCACATAACGTCTGGCAGGTCGCTATCGCATCACGCCGTCATTGTCAGTGCTTGGGCCGATGGCTCGCCCCCCCACGCGCAAACAGTGGATTGCGGCCAGCTGCCAGGTCGGCTGCGCGGTCAAACATCCGCGCAGATGCAAAGCCCTCCAACGATACGGCAGTAGCAGGCCAGAGCGCCGCCTTGAAGCGCGTCTTGGATACCCACTGATAGCAGACACTGTTGCTTTGGTTGCCGCCGAGAATACGATAAGCATCATCGTCCTCGCCGGTATAAAAGCCGACATGCCCTTTACCGCTATGTTCACTGATACGCCAGAAGACCATGATGGCGCCGTAACGAGGTGAAATGTCGTTGCCAAAATTTTTCCACGCAAGCGCGCTCAATAAGTTTGTCGGCAAGGTTTCTTCCGGCAGCGTACCGTTGATGCAGTGCCCGACGAACAAACCACACCACGGTACCTCATCACCGGGATAATGGATATCGAGGTCATCGGCCCAGTCAAGGATGACAGGATTGTCGCGGTCGCCCAAAAACTCCCTCGTATTGATCAATCTCGTCGCTTCGGCCATCCAGGGCAGCTCGCCGGGAATGCTGTGCTGGTCATCTGCCACGCCCTCGAACAAGGCTTTCAGCGACTTCGGCCCAAGAATGCCATCGACCTGCAGCCCTTTCGACTCCTGAAAGGCGCGCAATGCCGCGATCGTACGTCGCCCCCATATGCCATCCATTGGGCCCGGATCGAAGCCCAGTTTCAGCAGCTGCGTTTGCACTTCCAGAATATCGATATTTATGGCCATGTCCGCTCCTAAGTTGCTGATGACAACGTCGCGCCATTGCGACGAACAGGCCAGGGAACAAGATTCTTCCGCCTTGCAGACCCAGCCGCTAACCGAAGGAAATCAGAAAATACCAACCAAGAGTACATCAAAGTCCATGCAATATTCATAAGTCGATGTGCAAAAAATATCAATCACATCCGAAATATGATCTGGCTTTTTGCTATGTCACAGCCGTAACGTCGTTCTGGCGCAAAGCAGACTTGACGGATTGTGGGTACCTCGTTGTAGCGCGGCATTGCCCTCCCCTGGCACCGCAGATATTGGCGGGATTGGCTACACTGGTTGCATCGATTGCCGACGACGCGCCGCAAGGCGCCGTGTGACGCCATGAGACATTTCTTCAGATCGCACTGGAAAGTCATCCTCGCGATATTGCTTGCGATCGTGCTGGCAACGCTGACTGTCGAGACCGAGTCGGACACCACGCCGTTGGCGACGCGCCTGCAAGCCCATGCCCGGGCCCTGGCGCCGAACGCGCCGCGCAGTCCGACGCAGTACGTCGACACATCGCTGCGCCGGTATGGCTATGTACTGCACCGGCAGCGGATCGACAGCGACAGCGACCGCCATGCCGCCCACAGCATCGAAGCCACGCTTGCAAGCGTGGCGCCAGGCGCCATGCCTGAACGCACATTCGTGATCGGCGCCCGCATCGGGCCAGGGGGTGATGTCGGCGCGGCTGCCGTGCTTGAACTGGCGCGCGCCGTCAAGGATCTGCGGCCCGCACCCGGGACGGAGATCCGTTTCGTGTTCTTCACAGAGGCTGGGGAGTCAGGCGCGGAGGACACGGACGCCGGCAACTTCATCGCGTTCATCGGTACGCCTGATGGGGCGCAGCGCGTGCGCCAGGCGTTTGCAGCACTACGCAGCGACCCGCAGCTGATGCACCACGGGCTGGCGACCTCGGCCCACGTGATGGGCTTGACGCTTTCACGCCATGGCGATGGCGATGGCAACCCCGCCACGACGACCCTCTTGATCACCGGCAGCGACTTTCTGGGCTACCCTTATTTCTACACCGCGCCGTTGCCCGTCGATGACAACGACGAGGCGCAGCAGCCCGGCGAATTCGACGGCCTGGCGCGCGTCGTGGCTGGCCTGACGCGCACGCTCAGCGCGATGGCAGGCGTCGTGCAGGCCTGAAAAACCGAGACGCCTACTCGGCCAAAAACATTTCCTGCAAATCGTTCAGAAAACGCTGGCCCAGTTCCGTCGGCTTGATCAGCTTGTGATCGCGGTAGATCAGCCCCTTGGCCTCGGCCTCGTTGAGCGACTTGGTGATCGTGTTGATGCTCATCCCGGTGCGCTCGCCGAACAGGTTCGGATCGAAGCCACCGGTCAGGCGCAGCGTGTTGAGCATGAATTCGAAGCCCATGTCGTTGCGGCCGATCTCGTGCTCTTCCTGCACCGGATTGCCGCGCTTGGCTGCTTCGATGAACGACACCGGCTGCTTGTAGCGGGCCTGGCGCAGGATGCGGTGCGGGAACGAGATCTTCGAATGCGCGCCGGCGCCGATGCCCAGGTAGTCGCCGAACTGCCAGTAATTCAGGTTGTGGCGCGCGCGCCGGCCGGCCCGGGCGTAGGCCGAGACTTCGTAGTGATCGTAGCCTGCGGCGCCCGTCACCTCGGCGATCATGTCCTGCATGTCGGCGCTCAGGTCGTCGTCCGGCAGTGATGGCGGGTACTTGGCGAAGACCGTGTTCGGCTCCATCGTCAGGTGGTACAGCGACAGGTGCGGCGGCGCGAACGTGAGCGCCGTTTCCAGGTCGTGGCGCGCTTCGGCCAGCGTCTGTGACGGCAGCGCGTACATCAGGTCGAGATTGAAGTTGTCGAACGTGTTCTTCGCGATCTCGACTGCGCGCAGCGCTTCATCGCCGTCGTGGATGCGGCCCAGCGCCTTCAGGTGCGCCGGGTTGAAACTCTGGATGCCGATCGACAGGCGGTTGATGCCGCTCTCGCGATAACTCTTGAAGCGCTCGGCCTCGAAGGTGCCGGGGTTGGCCTCCATCGTGATCTCGGCGTCGAGTTCCAGCGGCAGCAAGGTGCGCAGGTCGGACATCAGGCGATCCAGTCCCGCCGCCGACATCAGGCTGGGCGTGCCGCCGCCGATGAACACGGTGTGGATCTTGCGGCCCCAGATCAGCGGCAGCGACTGTTCCAGGTCGAGGCGCAGCGCGTCGAGGTAATCCTTCTCGGGCAGCTCGCCCTTGCCTTCGTGCGAATTGAAATCGCAGTACGGACATTTGCGCACGCACCATGGCCAGTGCACGTACAGCGACAGCGGCGGCAGCGCCGTCAGGTTCAGCGCGCCCGGCTGCAGGTATTGCAGCGCGGCCGTCGCGGGCGAACGGGGCTCGCCGGCCAACGGTTGCGGTAAGTTTTCGCCGACGAATTTAATGGGGATCATGTCAGGTGTTTTTCAGTTTCTCGACCAGCGCGCGCAGCGCCTGGCCACGGTGCGACAGCGCATTCTTTTCGTCCGGCGCCAGTTCGGCCGTGGTCTTGCCCAGCGACGGGATCAAGAAGTACGGGTCGTAACCGAAGCCGTTCTCGCCGCGCGGCGTGGCGATGATTTCGCCATTCCAGCGGCCGTCGGCGATGATCGGCTGCGGGTCTTCCGGGTGGCGCACGTAGACCAGCACGCAATAGTAATAAGCCGACTTGTCGCTGAGTGTCGACAGATCGGCGACGAGCTTGCGGCTGTTGTTGGCGTCGGATTTTGGCTCACCGGCATAGCGGGCCGAATACACACCGGGCGCGCCGCCAAGGGCATTGACGCAGACGCCGGAATCGTCAGCCAGCGCCGGCAAGCCGGTCAGGCGCGACGCATGGCGCGCCTTGGCCAGCGCGTTTTCAACGAAGGTGCCGAACGGCTCTTCTGCTTCCGGGACGTCAAATTCGCCCTGCGGATGCAGGTCGAGGCCGATGGGGCCGAGCAGCTGGGCGAACTCCTTGAGTTTGCCGGCGTTGTTGGAGGCGAGGATCAGGCGCTGGGTCATGGTGGTCACGGTGCTGGTGAGGAAACCGGTCATTTTACCGGCTTCGCGCACCTGCTGCGCAGGAACTGGGCAACCGCAGTCAGCCCACCCGCAGCGCCTGCTTCTGCAAATGAATCAGGTCGGCGATGCCTGCCTGCGCCAGGTCGAGCAGGCGGTCCATGGCGGCGCGGTCGAATGCAGCGCCTTCGGCCGTGCCCTGCACTTCGATGAAATGGCCCTGGTCGTTCATCACCACGTTCATGTCGGTGTCGCAGTTCGCGTCCTCGGGATAGTCCAGGTCGAGCACCGGCACGCCGTTCACCATGCCGACCGACACGGCCGCGACGAAATGCCGGACCGGCGGCGCCGTGATCGCGCACGATGACAGAAGCGTGCTGAAGGCGTCGTGCGCGGCCACCATCGCGCCCGTGATGGCGGCGGTGCGGGTGCCGCCATCGGCCTGGATCACGTCGCAATCCAGATGCAGCGTGCGCTCGCCGAATGCATGCAGGTTGAACGCGGCGCGCAGCGAGCGGCCGATCAGGCGCTGGATTTCCTGCGTGCGCCCGCTCTGCTTGCCGCGCGCGGCTTCGCGGTCCATGCGCTTGTGGGTCGAGCGCGGCAGCATTCCGTATTCGGCGGTCAGCCAGCCCTGGCCCTTCCCTTTCAGGAAGGCCGGCACCTTGTCCTCGATGCTGGCCGTGCAGATTACTTTGGTGTCGCCGAACTCGATCAGCACCGAGCCTTCGGCGTGCCGCGTGTAGTTGCGGGTAATGATGATCGGGCGCAGCTGGTCTGGCGCGCGGCCGCTCGGGCGCGGTGGGTAGGTCATGGGGTCGGTCCTTACTTGAGCAGCTGGGAGGATTTTTCGATCGCTTCGCGGATCTCGGCGATGGCTTTTTCGATATCGTCTTCGTCGAACGCGTCGCTGCCTTCGGGCAGCGGGTCGCCCGCGACGATGGTGGAACTCACGGCATCCTCGGCCAGCATCTGGGTCGAGATCACATTCAGGGCATCGGCATCGATCGTGCCGGCCGCGCCCTGCCAGGCGATGGCCAGCGCGGTCGTGTTGTCGGCCTGTGGCCCGCCGATGGCGGCGGCCATCTGCACCAGTTCGGGCACCGCCTGCACGACGCCGCTCGTGGCCAGGCGATGCACGATTTCGGTTTCGGGCAGCACGGACCACAAACCGTCGGAGCACAGCAGCAGCATGTCGCCATGCTGCAGGCTGTGCTGCTGCGACAGCTCGATCTTCGGCGGGCTCGACGCGCCCAGGCAGTTGTAGAGCTTGTTGCGGTCGGGGTGCGTGTTGCGCTCGGACGGATCGGCCCGGCCGCGCTCGAGCAGGTACTCGAAATGCGAGTGGTCGCGCGTGCAGGCCAGGACCTGCTTGCGCCGCACCCAGTACAGGCGCGAGTCGCCGACGTGCGCCCAGACGGCGCAGTTGTGCTGGATCAGGCAGGCGACGACCGTGGTGCGCGGGATTTCGGGCAGGCCGTGCGTGGCGGCGTAGGCCTGGATGTCGTGGTGCGCCTGCAGCAGCGCTTCTTCAAGGAAGCGCTCGGGCTTTTTCACGTACGGCCGCGCCTGCAGACGGAACATCGCCGACACCGTCTGCAGCGCGATGGTCGCGGCGATCTCGCCGCCCAGGTGCCCGCCCATGCCATCGGCCAGCAACAGCAGCAAGGCGTCACGCGTGTAGCAGTAGCCCATCCGGTCCTGGTTGACCTTGCGCCCGCCAATATGGCTTTGTTGATAGACCGAGAATTGCATGACTTCCTTTAATCGCGCCGGAATGCGCCGAGACGGTCGACCAGGCCGCGCCAGCCGCCGCGTGCTTCATGTGCGTCCACCGCCGCGTCGGCTCCGGCTGCCATCGCAGCCGTGGCCCGCGCCGGGGGCGGCGTGGCCGGCGCGGCCTGCAGCACCTTCTGGATCTCGAACACGCTTTGCGGCCGCATCAGGGGATCGAGCGCCAGGCACGCGGCCACCAGTTTGACCAGCTCCGGTGAATAATAGCCTGCCAGGCGCGCCAGGTGGCGCGGCACGTGATCGTCCATGCGGCGAGCATCGACCGGCGGCGGCGTCGAGCGGCTCATGCAGGCGAGCATGGCCGCGCCCAGGCTGTAGATATCGGTCCAGGGGCCGAGCGCCGCGCCGCGTGTATACAGATCGGGCGCGGCAAAGCCCGGCGTGTACATCGGCGCGAGCATCGGGGCATCGGTGTGCAGCGTCTGGCGCGCGGCGCCGAAGTCGAGCAGCAGCGGCGAGCCGTCGGTACGCAGATAGATGTTGGCGGGCTTGAGGTCGAGATGCAGCAGCTTGTTGGCGTGGACTTCGCGCAGGCCGCTACAGACGCCATGGAACACCTGGCGCACGAAGTTTTCGCTCAGGCCATTGCCTTTGGCGGCAGCGCGCGCGATGTGTTCCTGCAGCGAGTGGCCGGACTCGTAGGCCATGACCATGTATACAGTCTCATGGGCGCGGAAGAAATTGAGTACGCGCACCACGTTCGGGTGCACGATGCGCGCCAGGGCGCGGCCTTCTTCGAAAAAACACTTCAGGCCGATGCGAAATACCGCCAGGTGCGGCTTGGCCACCACGGGGATCAATTGACCAGGCTGGCGCAGCGCCAGCGCGCTTGGCAGGTACTCCTTGATGGCCACTGCATTGCCCTCGCTGTCATAGGCAAGATAAACAATACTGAACCCGCCGGACGCAATTTTCTTTACAATGCGGTATCCGGCAATTTCGAGTCCTGCGGGCAGAGGAGCGTTATTCTGTGCAGCCATCCAATTGGGTTTCCTTGCTAAACAGCGCGATTGTGTGGATAAATGTCGGCTTTGTAAAGAATAAAAACCGGGGATCCCATTGAGCATTTCAAGCATGACAGGTTATGCGGTCGCCACCAGCGAAGGCGCTGCCGGAACCCTCACGATCGAAATCAAGAGCGTCAACTCACGCTTCCTCGATTTGCAGTTCCGCATCAATGACGATTTGCGCGCGCTGGAACCCGATCTGCGGACGGCCATCATGGCCGCAATTCAGCGTGGCAAAGTCGAAGTGCGCGTCTCGTTTGGCCGGAAGGTCAGTGGCGGCGCCGCAGCGCTCAATCAAACGTTGCTGGCCGACCTGGCCCGCCTGCAAAGCGAAGTAGCGCGTCACTTCGCCGAAGCCACACCCATGACCGTGGCCGAGCTGCTGCGCTGGCCAGGCGTCATCGAAGAATCGACCATCGGCCAGGAGTCGCTCCAGGCCGACGTCGCCGCACTGACGGTCACCACCATCGCCGCGTTCGTCGACAGCCGCCGGCGCGAAGGCGCTGCGCTCGAAACGATGCTGCAATCGCGCATCGAATCGATGGAAGCGATCGTCAAGCGCATCACGCCGCTGATCCCGCAAGTCATTTCGCAATTCCAGAACAAGGCCATCGACCGCATGCAGGATGCGCTGGGTCTGGCTGGCCACGGCAATCCGTCGACGCTCACGCGCCAGGAAGTGCTGGAGCGGATTCGGCAGGAAGTGACCCTGTACGGCATCCGGATCGACGTGTCCGAAGAATTGTCGCGCCTGTCGGCGCACCTGAACGAAACGCGCCACATCCTCAAAAAGGGTGGCCAGGTCGGCAAGCGCCTCGACTTCATGATGCAGGAGCTCAATCGCGAAGCCAACACGCTCGGCGCCAAGGCGTCGGTGAAGGAACTGGCCGATGCGTCGATGGAGCTCAAGCTGCTCATCGAGCAGATGCGTGAACAGGTGCAGAACCTGGAATAAGTTGTAGATGTAATCGTCGGCTGCACCAAGACCGGTTGAACGCGTGGACGGGGAACCCGTCCACCCTACCTGCGTAGGGTGGGCGGCTGTGCCGTCCACGCGTTCGACGTTAACATGAACACCTGCGGCACCCTACCCGCACACTCACCGTACTGACAAAGGACCCCCGCCATGCTCCCACAAGCCTTTTCCGGCAGCCTGTTCGTCGTCGCCGCGCCATCCGGCGCCGGCAAATCGACCCTGGTCAACGCCCTGCTGGCGAACGAACCGGGCATCAAACTGTCCATCTCAACCACCACCCGCGCACCGCGCCCGGGCGAAGTGGATGGCCGCGAATACCACTTCACGAGCGCCGAGGATTTCGTCACGCGCGCCGATCGGGGCGAGTTTCTCGAGTGGGCCGAAGTGCACGGCAATTACTACGGCACGAGCCGCCTGTCGGTCGAGCAGGAGATGAAAAACGGCACGGATATCCTGCTCGAAATCGACTGGCAAGGCGCGCGCCAGGTGCGCAAGCTGTTCCCGGACGCGGCCGGCATTTTCATCCTGCCGCCATCGATCGAAGCGCTCGAGGAACGCCTGCACAAACGTGGCACCGACGAGCCGCACATCATCACCCGGCGCCTGCTGGCGGCGGGCGGCGAGATCGCTCACGCACCCGACTTCGAATATGCTATCATCAACGAAGAGTTTAACGTCGCCCTGGCTGAGCTGCAGGCGATTGTCAAAGCGACACGTTGCCGATTTTCCCAACAAGCTGCCCGCAACGCTACGCTGTTTGCCCAGCTGGGAATCCACGCGAATCAACCACAATCTTGACGAGCGCGCCGTTGCAGGCGCGCCGCACGCGTTGTTTCCTCTCATTGTCACCTTACATTCAGCAACCCAGGAGCACACATGGCCCGCATTACCATCGAAGACTGCCTCAAGAACATCCCGAACCGTTTCCAGCTGACCCTGGCAGCAACGTATCGTGCGCGCCAGCTGCTGCAAGGCCACACCCCGAAGGTCGAAGCCAAGGACAAGCCAACCGTCGTCGCCCTGCGCGAGATCGCCGCTGGTAAAGTCGGCATCGAAATGCTGAAAAAAGTACCGATGTAATCACGTTCGGGGTTGCCTGAATTTGCGTTATCCCGTCTTCTGTTATTCTGATCTCACCGCAGCCAGACGATTAACGTAATGAACCTGTTACCTCCAGATTCTCCCGCTTCACGCAACCCCGCTCCGCGCGAGCGGCGGGCAGACAATCGTCCGCCCGATTTCATCGAGCCCGCCGGCCCTATCGTGCCCGGCGTGGCCTCGGTGACGCAGCTGATCACCAAGCTGTCCGAATACCTCACCCCCGCCGAGCTTAAAAAAGTCAAGGAAGCCTACCGCTTCTCTGACGAGATGCACCTGGGCCAGGTCCGCAAGTCGGGCGAGCCCTATATCTCTCATCCGATTGCCGTTGCCGAAATCTGCGCCGAGTGGAAACTCGATGCGCAAGCCATCATGGCCGCGCTGCTGCATGACGTGATCGAAGACCAGGACGTCAAGAAGGATGAGCTGATCGAGCGCTTCGGCGCCCAGGTCGCCAACCTCGTCGACGGCCTGTCCAAGCTCGAGAAAATCGAATTCCAGAGTCAGCTCGAAGCGCAGGCCGAAAACTTCCGCAAGATGCTGCTGGCGATGGCGTCGGACGTGCGCGTCATCCTGATCAAACTGGCCGACCGCCTGCACAATATGCGCACGCTCGGCTTCATGATTCCGGCCAAAAAACGCCGGATCGCCGGCGAGACGATGGAAGTGTATGTGCCGATCGCGCACCGCCTTGGCCTGAACAATATCTACCGCGAGCTGCAGGACCTGTCGTTCTCGCACCTGTATCCGGTGCGCTACCAGACGCTGTCCAAGGCGATCAAGTCGGCGCGCGGCAACCGGCGCGAAGTGGTCAAGAAAATCCTCGAAGCGGTCAAGAACCAGCTCGAGGCCAGCGGCCTGAAAGCCGAAGTGCATGGCCGCGAAAAGACCCTGTACGGCATCTATAAAAAGATGCGCAACAAGCACCTGTCGTTCTCGCAAGTGCTCGACGTGTATGGTTTCCGCGTCGTCGTCGACAGCGTGCCCAATTGCTATGTCGCGCTGGGCACCCTGCACGCGCTGTACAAGCCGATGCCGGGCAAGTTCAAGGACTACATCGCCATCGGCAAGATCAACGGCTACCAGTCGCTGCACACGACGTTGATCGGCCCGTACGGCACGCCCGTCGAATTCCAGATCCGCACGCAGGACATGCACCGCACCGCCGAAAGCGGCGTGGCGGCGCACTGGCTGTACAAGACGGGCGAATCGAATATGTCCGACCTGCAGCAGCGCACCCATGCGTGGCTGCAGTCGCTGCTCGACATCCAGCAGCAAACGGGCGACTCGGCCGAGTTCCTCGAACACGTCAAGGTCGACCTGTTCCCCGATTCGGTGTATGTGTTTACGCCCAAGTCGAAGATCATCGCCCTGCCCCGCGGCGCGACGGCGCTCGACTTCGCCTACTCGATCCACACGGGCATCGGCGACCATACGGTGGGCGTGAAGATCAACCACGAAGAGCAACCGCTGCGCACCGAGCTGCACAACGGCGACATCGTCGAGATCATCACGCAACCCGATTCGCGCCCGAGCCCTACCTGGCTGACGTTTGTCCGCACCGGCAAAGCGCGCTCGGCCATTCGCCATCACCTGCGCCTGGTCGATGTCAACGAGTCGGCCGAGCTGGGTCTTGAACTGCTGACCCAGGCGCTGGCCGTACGCAACATCAAGCCGGATCTGCCGGCCAGCGTCGTCGAACGCCTGCTGGCCGAGTCGTCGGCCAACTCGATGGAAGAAGTGTATGCCGACGTCGGCATCGGCAAGCGCATGCCGACACTGGTGGCGCGCCAGATTTTTGGCTTGATGGAAGGCGACCCGGATCTGCTGCCGTCGAGCAAACCGCTGCCGGCCAGCGACATTGCGCCGGTGACGATCTACGGCAGCGAAGGCGTGGCGGTCCAGCTGGCGCCGTGCTGCATGCCGATCCCGGGCGACCAGATCACGGGCCAGCTGCGCCGCGACCAGGCACTGGTGGTGCACACCTGCGATTGCCAGACGGCCAAGCGCCTGCTGGCGAAAGAACCCGACCGCTGGATCGCGGTGCAGTGGGGCGACGATCTCAACCGCCGCTTCGACTGCCGTATCCGCCTGCTGATCAACAATGAAAAAGGCATCCTCGCCCGTGTGGCTGCCGAGATCGGCGAGTCCGACGCCAACATCACGTATGTGGGCATGGACGAAGACGACGAAAACATGATGACGCAGCTGCGCTTCACGATCCAGATCGCCGACCGGGTGCACCTGGCGCAACTGATTCGCAATCTGCGCCGCGTGGCCGGGGTGAATCGGGTGGAGCGGGAACGGACGTAATTTCCGTTGTCCCAGGAGGTTGCCGTAGGGTGGGCGGCTATGCCGTCCACTCGTTCAAACCAAATTCGCTCCGTGGTAAGCGGAGGCCGGTTGAACGCGTGGGCGGGAAACCCGCCCACCCTACCGTTTTGATCAGCCCTTTTTGTCCAGGCTCAGCCTGAGAATACTGTCAAACGCCGCGCATGCGCCCTCGCAGGCATCGGCAATCTCATCCGGCGACCTCACGTGTTCTTTCAGCGCCAGCATGAACGCGCGCCAGCGCGGACCGGGCCCGGCGTCACTCCCCTTCAGATAGCGCAGCGGATGCGGCGCCAGCGTACCGGCCAGCTTCCCGTACAGCACCTTGCCGCCCAGTTGCGAGCCTTCGATCACATAGCAGACGCCCCAGCGGTACGCCGCGCTGGCGTCGCGCGGCCACGTGTCCGCGGGCGCGGGGGCACGCAGCGGGGGCATGCCGGGTTCGTTCAGGTCGGCTTCGATCAGCGCCAGGCGTTCAACCGGCGACAAGACCTGCTGCGGCCCGTCCGGGAATGATTCGAGCCACGGCAGCAGCGACGCGAGCCAGTCGCGCACCATCGTCAGGTGCGCCGCATAATCGCGGAGATCGGGCGCGGCACCGGCCAGCGGCAGGCCGCTGTCGAGCCGTTCGTGTTGTTCGTTAGTGGCGGCGCGCAGGGCCGCCAGGGGATCCGGATTGTCTGCCTGTTGGTGCATCGTCGTGTGGGCCGATTCGTGCGCCGCTTCATGAGGTCGGTTCATGCGCACATAGTAGCACCGGGCCGCACGCTCAGTCGGCGACCGGCTCGGGATAGTCGACCGAGATGATTTCGAGTTCATCCATGCCCAGCGGCGTGTGCAGCTGCGCGACGTCGCCTTCGCGGCACTTGGTCAGCGCGCGCGCCACGGGCGAGACCCAGCTGATCTTGCCGTGCAGCGGATCGAGCTCGTCGATGCCGACGATGGTGATGGTGTGCTCTTCGCCGGCCCCATTGACATAGCGGACCGTGGCGCCGAAGAACACCTGGTCGTTGCCATGCTGGATGCTCGGATCGACGACGAACGCCGAATCCATGCGCTTGGTGAGAAAGCGGATGCGGCGGTCGATCTCGCGCAGGCGGCGCTTGCCATAGATATAGTCGCCGTTTTCGGAGCGGTCGCCATTCGACGCGGCCCAGTGCACGATGCGCACGACTTCGGGGCGGTCGACGTCGATCAGCTGCAGCAGCTCGTCCTTGATGCGCTGGTAGCCGGCCGGGGTGATGTAGTTCTTGGCGCCGTCAGGAATCGCCTGCGCCAGCACCAGGGCTTCATCATCGTCGTCGTTGTCCGACTCTTTTACAAATGCCTTGTTCATGGATGCATTGTAACGAGACTTGCGCGCCCTTGTCGTATCATTCGACCATGTCCCAACCCGCCCTGCCCCAGCACGACCGCGACGCCGCCGCCCGCCAGGCCGAGCGCACCCGCATCGCGCGTGAACTGCACGATGACCTGGGCGGCAACCTCATCGCCATCAAGATGGCGCTGGCGCGGCTGGCGGCGCGCGTGCCCGCAGACCAGCCCGGTCTGGCCGGCCAGGCCGAATACATCGACGAGCTCGTCGATCGCACGATCGAGACAGTGCATCGCATCTCGTTCGGCCTACGCGCCAGCGCGCTCGACCTGGGCCTTGCGGGGGCGCTCGCATGGCAGGCGAACGAGTTCGCGCGCCAGACCGGCGTCACCGTGATCACGCACTGCCCCGCCACACTGATACCGGAGCCGGCGCCGGAGCACGCCGCCGCCCTGTTTCACATCGCCCAGGAAGCGCTGACCAATGTTGCCAAGCATGCACGGGCGACGCAGGTCACGCTGACACTCGATCACGACGGCGGCGAGCTCACGCTGGCCATCTGCGACAACGGCTGCGGCATCGACCCGGCCGCGCGCACCCGGCCGCACGCGTTCGGCCTGCGCGGCATGCACGAACGGGCCAGCGCGCTTGGCGGCGTGCTGTCCTTGTCGCCAGCGCCCGGAGGTGGCACGATGTTGACCGTCAAGACCAGGCTGGCGCCGTCCGTGGCCCCGGCACAGAACAAGAAGCAGAATGAGTGAAAAAGTAACCATCCGGGTATGCATCGCCGATGACCATGCCATCGTGCGCGAAGGACTCAAGCAGATCCTCGCCGACGAACGCGACATCGTTGTTGCCGGCGAGGCCGAGGATGGCCACGATGCCGTGCGCCTGGCGGGCAAGACGCGCTGCCACGTGATGCTGCTCGATATCTCGCTGCCCGACCGCAATGGCATCGATGTGCTCAAGCAGATCAAGAAGGACAAGCCCGAGCTGTCGGTGCTGATGCTGTCGATGCACCGCGAAGACCAGTACGCAATCCGCGCGCTCAAGGCCGGCGCCGCCGGCTACATCACCAAGCAGAGCGCGCCGCGCGAACTGGTCACGGCCATCCGGCTGGTGGCGGGCGGCCAGAAGTATGTCAGCGCCGCGCTCGCGCAAACGCTGGCCAGCGCAATCGGCGAAGACCATGAAAGCGCCGCCCACGAGGGCTTGTCCGACCGCGAATACCAGACGCTGACGATGATCGCATCGGGCATGACCGTCACGCAGATCGCGGGCGAGCTGTCGCTGTCGGTCAAGACGATCAGCGAATACCGCGCGCGCCTGTTAGTAAAGATGAAACTTCGGAGCAGTGCCGAGCTGACCACGTATGCGATCCGCAACGGCCTGGTCGACTGACGCCCCATCGCATGCCCTTGCGCTGAATATTTATTGATGCGAGGCAAATAAACTGCCTATTATGTCGTCAATCCCGCAAACTCGGCACCGCGCTGCAATCCATGTCCACTCCGTCCACACCCGTCACTGCTGCAACCAGCCCTGGCGCCACTGCCGCGCCCGCAGCGAATCCGGCCGACATCGCACGCGAGGCGTTCCGTCGTCTGGCCACGCGCCGTATCGCGCCGACGCCGGACGCTTACCGCGCTATCTATGATGAGATCGCCGGCACCCCACCGCCGCCGCCCGCGCCGGCCCCGGATGCTGGCGCGATCGAGGTCCTGAACGGGTTCGCGCGCCGCATGCTCGATACGCCGGGCGAGCTGGCCGACTACGGCCGGCGCATGACGCGCGCCGTCAAGACGGGTGACTGGAGCAGCTACACCCAGGCCCTTGGCCAGTTGAGCGAGCGCCATCTGCGGCGCAATACGCCGGTGATGGCGATGGGCGACGAAGAACCCCAAACGCGCCTGCTGCGCGACATGCTGGCGCGCACGCTGTCGTTCGCCTGCGCCTCACTGCTGAGCGACAACCCGGAACAGGTCAAGGAAGCCGAAGCGCTTGGCGCCCTGGTCAAGACGGCGGTCGGCGAAAGCGAACTGCAGGACATCGAAGCGCGCCTGAAGCAGCTGTGTTTCCAGATCGAGCTGCGCAAGGACGACAGCGCGGGCCAGCAGGAACTGCTGCTGCGGCTGTTCCGCCTGCTGCTCGACAATATCGAAGGCTTGCTCGAGGACGACAACTATATGCGCGGCCAGGTGGTCGCGGTGCAGGAACTGATTGCCGGCCCCGTGGACACGCGCGCGCTGGAAGACGCCACGCGCAGCCTGAAAGACGTGATCATCAAGCAAAGTCATCTGAAACATGGCATCGCCGATGTGCGTGCGACGATGAAGAACATGATGATGACGTTCGTCGAGCGCCTGGGCTCGGTGGCCGCCGCGACCGGCGACTACCATGCCAAGCTGGGCGACTTTTCCCAGCGCATCGGTGGCGCGACCGACATCAATGAACTCGATACCCTCCTGAATGACGTGCTGCGCGAGACGCGCCTTGCGCAGGACGAAGCACTGGCCTCACGCGACCGCATGGTGAGCGCGCACCGTGAGGTGCAGGAAGCCGAGCAGCGCATCCGCGAACTGGAAGCCGAGCTGCAGCATATGAGTGAGCTGGTGCGCGAAGACCAGCTGACCGGCAGCCTGAACCGCCGCGGCCTGGACGACGTGTTCGAGCGCGAAAGCGCGCGCGCCGACCGCCGCAACACGCCGCTGTGCGTGGCGCTGCTGGACCTCGACAACTTCAAGCGCCTGAACGACACCTACGGGCACATGGCGGGCGACGCCGCGCTCAAGCACCTGGTCAAGGTCGTGCGCGAGACGCTGCGCGCGATGGACGTGATCGCGCGCTTCGGCGGCGAGGAGTTTTTGATCCTGCTGCCCGAGACAACCGTCGACGCGGCGGCGGCCGCCATGGTGCGGGTGCAGCGCGAGCTGACCCGGCACTTCTTCTTGCACGATAACGAGAAGATGCTGATTACCTTCTCGTGCGGGGTGGCGCTGCGGGTGCAGAACGAGGAGCAGGCATCGCTGATGGCACGGGCCGATAAAGCGATGTATCAGGCCAAGAGCAGCGGCAAGAACCGGGTAGTCGTGGCGGAATGACAAGTGTTGAACGCGTGTTTTTCCAGACAGGTAAAAAAAACGATTTATTTTGCGTCCGGCCCTAAACTTTTTCCACAGGGCACCGTTACCAGCAACAACAGCGGTTTGAACGTCACTGAATAACGCGACGGACCAAAGTGAACAGCAGCAAGGTCGCTGCACCCCTAGTAAGACCTAGTCTGGAGAATCACCATGGCATCAGTAATCAACACCAACGTCGCATCCCTGAACTCGCAGCGTAACCTGGCGACCTCGCAGTCGCAGCTGAATACCTCGATCCAACGCCTGTCGTCGGGTATGCGCATCAACAGCGCGAAGGATGACGCCGCTGGTCTGGCGATTTCGGACCGCATGAATTCGCAAATCAAGGGTATGACGCAAGCTACCCGTAACGCCAACGATGGCGTGTCGATGGCGCAAACCGCTGAAGGCGCTCTGTCGAGCTCGGGCGACATCCTGCAACGTGTCCGCGAACTGGCTGTCCAGTCGTCGAACTCGTCGAACTCGGCCAGCGACCGCAAAGCACTGCAAACTGAAGTCACCCAGCTGACCTCGGAACTGAACCGTATCGCCAACACCACCGAATTCAACGGCCAGAAGCTGATGGACGGTTCGATGGGCACCGCGAACTTCCAGGTTGGCGCCAATGCCGGCCAGCTGATCTCGATGACCGGCTCGAACTTCACCACGTCGACCTACGGTAACAACCGTCTGGACGCGAGCTCGCTGCAAGCTGCAGGCGCCGCATCGAACGGCGTTGCTGCTGGCACCATGACGATCAACGGTTCGTCGGGTTCGAAAGACGTCGCCGTTGCCGCGAATGGCACGGCCAAGTCGACCGTCGCCGCCATCAACAAGGTCAGCGGCGACACCGGTGTGACCGCCACGGCAAAAAGCGAAGCCAACCTGGTTGCCACTGCCGGCAAGTCGTTCACCTTCGAAGTCAAGGGTGACAACGCCGACGCCGTCAAAGTGTCGTTCTCGATCGGCACCGATGATGCAAACGGCCACGCCGCTGCGATCAGCGCCTTCAATGCCCAATCGGCCAAGACCGGCATCACCGCATCGTACGACGATGCTGGCGGCCTGAAGCTGACCCACGCCGATGGCGCCGACATCAACGTGAAAAACGTGTCGACCGACACGACGGCAACGGCAACGCTTGGTGCCTACGATGCGGACGGCGCTGCCATCGCAACGCCGATCGCTACCGAAACCACTGGCGCTACCGTCGCCGGCCGCATCATCCTGGACTCGGAAAACAGCTTCTCGGTTGCCGATGCCAGCGGTTTCAATCTGGACGGTGGCGGTACCACCGGTTCGTCGGCCCTGAAGTCGGTTGCTGACCTCGACATCAGCACCTTCGAAGGCGCCCAGCTGGCCATCAAGACCGCCGACGCAGCACTCGCATCGGTCAACAGCCAGCGCGCTGAATACGGCGCACTGCAATCGCGCTTCGAATCGGCGATCTCGAACCTGTCGTCGTCGACCGAGAACCTGTCGGCATCGCGCAGCCGTATCGTCGATACCGACTTCGCAGCTGAAACCGCAAAGATGACCCGCGGTCAGATCCTGCAGCAGGCTGGTACGTCGATGCTGGCCCAGGCCAACTCGCTGCCGAACGGTGTTCTGTCGCTCCTGCGTGGCTAATCGCTAACGCGTAGTAACAGCACCACTTGGTAAGCGGTTCCCCGGCTGAAGAAATTTGGCTGGGGAATTTTCGTTAGGATACGCCATGCAAATTCCATCCATTGCAACGTCGCCACTCGCCAAACTGGATGAACGTCCAGCCGTCGCGAGCGGACCGGCTGCCCCGGCACCACGGGCAGCACCGGAGAAAGCTGAAACCAGGCCGGACCGGGACGAGGTGTCGTCCGCCGTGAAGAAACTCAACGAAGCGCTGCCGCAATCGGCGCAGAGCCTTGAGTTCGAGATCGACGAAGAGAGCAAGGACCTTGTGGTCAAGATCATCGACCGCGATACGAAGGAAGTCGTCCGACAGATGCCGACCAAGGAGGCGCTGGAAATGGCCAAATCGATCGACAAGATGGTCGGACGTCTGCTGAATCAACATGCCTGATTCACCCTGACGCACTCTGCTGCTCACCCAAAGCGCCGCACCCGACCAGGTGCGGCGCTTTTTACATGGCGCTGCGACATCATTCCTGACGATCCGGCCAAAATAAAAAGAGAGCCGGCTTTACCGCTCTTAAGTACGGTTTGTTTCTGCCGATAATGACTTACATTATTGTTTTCACCGGAGAAACACTTGGCCAACCTCGACATCGATGGCATTGTAGCGAAGCTGATGCAGGCTGAATCCAGGCCGCTCGACAACTACGCCAAGAAAACGGCTGCGTTGCAGCAGAAGAACAGCGCCCTGAACCAGGTCAGCGCCGCCGTGGGCGCTTTCCAGGGCGCCCTGACGTCGCTGAACCAGTCGAACACGTTCCAGGGCCTGAGCGCAACGCCGTCCAACAAGGATGTGTTCTCGGGTTCGGCCACCACCGGCGCCGTGCCGGGCAAGTACAAGGTCAATGTCACCCAGCTGGCCCAGTCGCAAAGCCTCAAGACGAGCGGGATGGCCAGCACCACCAGCACCATCGGCTCCGGCGCCCCTACCAACCTCACGTTCCAGTTCGGTACCGTCAGCGGCGGCACCTTCGGCGCTACCGGTACCGCGCTGGGCCTGGCCCCGGCTGCAGGCGGCATCGCCAACGGCTCGCTGAGCCTGAACGGCGTCGCGATCAGCACCGGCCCGACCACCCGCAGCGCCCGCGCGCTGGCCGAAGCCATCAATGCGCAGAGCGGCAAGACCGGTGTCGTCGCCACTGCCGGCAGCACCGAAACCGCCGCCGACCTGTTCGCCGGTTTCGGCCAGGTGAGCGTCGATACCGGTTCGAGCTACGCCCTGTCGGTCGGCGGCGTGCAGCTGGCCAACCTGAACACCGGCAGCGCGCCACTGACCGGCGCCGCGCTCGATACGTCCCTGGCCAGCGCCGGCACGCGCAATGCCCTGGCCGCCGCCAACATCACCGTCAGCGGCAGCGCCGCCGATGGCACGCTGCAATTCACGGCGGCCGACGGCAATACCATCGACGTGACCGAAACCGTCACCGGCACCGTGCGCGGCGGCATCAAGCACGCCGACAATGCCGTCAATGCGGGCGCGACCACCACGGCCACCGCCGGCGTCACGCTGCGCTCGAACGACGGCAACCAGATCCTGGTCGCCGGTAATAACCCGGCAGCAGCGGGCTTTACCGCCGGCAGCGTGGGCGCGCACATGGGCTCGGATTTTTCGCTGAATGGCGCGCTCAACAGCAAGACGATCACGCTGGCGGCCGGCGACCAGACGCTGCAAGGGATTCGTGACGCCATCAACAAAGGCGACATGGGCGTGACCGCCACCATCGTCTCGGACGGCAGCAACAAGCCGTATCACCTGGTGCTCACGTCGAACAAGACCGGCGAAGCGACTTCGATGAAAGTCAGCGTGGCTGGCGAGGACGGCGCAGCGGCCGATCCGGCCCTGGCCGCCCTGCTCGGCTACGATCCTGCCGGTGCGCAAGGCATGACGCAGACCGCCGGCGCCCAGAGCACGCTGCTGAACATGAACGGCATCGAGATCAAGAGCGACAGCACCACCGTCAAGGATGCGATCCAGGGCGTCACGCTCGAGATCAACGGCCTGGGCAGCAGCACGATGACGGTCTCGAAGGATACCGCCGCGATCAGCACTGCCGTGAACGAGTTCGTCAAGGCCTATAACGCGCTGAACACGACGATGAGCGGCCTGACCAAGTACAACGCCGAAACGAAAAAAGGCGGCGTGCTGCAGGGCGACGCCAGCGTGCGCTCGATCCAGACCCAGATGCGGCGTCAGATCAGCGAAGTCATGGAAGGCACGGGCGGCAAGCTGACGTCGCTGAGCCAGATCGGCATCGCGTTCCAGCAGGATGGCAGCCTGAAGCTGGACTCGAGCAAACTGAACAAGGCAATCACCGAGAACGCGGCCGACTTCGGCGGCCTGTTCGCCGCCATGGGCTCGACCACCGACGGCCTGGTCAAGTTCGACAAGTCGACCGCCGCGACCAAGGCCGGGACCTATGGCGTGAACATCACCAGCCTGGCCACCCAGGGCACGCTGGCCAGCAGCGCCGCACTGGGCGCGAGCACGACAATTGCCCCGAATACCGTCTGGCGCGTCACGCTGAACCAGACCGAGCCGGCTACCGAAAGCAAGACCCAGGAAGTCAAGCTGCCGGCTGGCACCTACAACAAGGACGATCTGGCCGCACTGCTGCGTTCGGCGATCAACGGCAATGCGACGTTCGCCGGCGCCGGCGACACGGTCGAATCGAAGATCGGCGACGACGGCCTGCTGACGCTGTCGTCGAGCAAATATGGTGCGGCCTCGAATATTGCGCTGACGAGCATGAGCGGCAGCTCGATCGATTCGATTTTCGGCAGCGCCACGCCCAGCAAGGGCGCCGACGTGGTTGGCACCATCGGCGGCGTGGCCGCCACCGGCAACGGTCAGTCACTGACGGCTGCGGCCGGCTCGAGCGCCACTGGCATTCAGGTATCGATCACGGGCGGCGCGCTCGGGGACCGCGGCACGGTCACGTTCTCGCAGGGCTTCGCCTTCCAGCTCAACAATCTGGCCACCGGTTTCGTCGGCAAGGATAGCCTGATCAAGAGCAAAACCGATGGCTTGAACACATCGATCAAGACTATCGCCGACCAGGCCGCGCGCTTTGAAACGCGCCTGGACAGCATCGAAAAACGTTACCGCGCCCAGTTCGTCGCACTCGATGCGACACTGTCGTCGATGCAGTCGACGTCGGATTACCTTACCCAGCAGTTGGCGAGCCTGTCGGCCAACCGATAATTTCTGCATCACCGGAGAATCTCATATGTTTGGAACCCCAAAACGCGGCGTCGGCGCCTATGCAACGGTTGGCCTGGAGACCGGCGTTGCTGCCGCCTCGCCACAGAAGCTGGTGGTGATGCTGTACGACGGCGTGATCGTCGCCCTGCTCAGCGCGATCAACCACATCAAGTCGTCGAACGTGGCCGCCAAGGGCGCCTCGATTTCGAAGGCCATCACGATCATCGACAATGGCCTGCGCGCCTCGCTCGACCAGAAAGCCGGCGGCGAGATCGCACAGAATCTCGATGCGTTGTACGATTACATGAGCCGCCGCCTGCTGCAGGCCAATATGAAGAACGATATCGCGATCATCGAAGAAGTTCATGGCCTGATGTCCGACCTGCGCGAAGCCTGGGTCCAGATCGGCGAAAAGAGCGATACGGCCGAGCAGGCCGTGCCGGCCATCCAGCGTGCCCCTACCCTGATGAGCGCATAAGGTTGACGATGACGATGACGATGACAATGAGCTGTCAGGAAGTGGTGTCGGTCTACGAAACGATGGTCGGCATCACCGAGCGCATGCTCGACGCGGCCACCGCCAGCGAATGGGATCGCCTGGCCGAACTCGAGCAGGAATGCGCCGCCCATGCGCGCCGCCTCAAAGCCAATGAAGGCGTGGCCCCGCTGGCCGGCCAGGAACGCGTGCGCAAGGTCAATGCGATCCGCCGCATGCTCGACGCCGACCGCCGCATCCGTGACCTGACCAGCCCATGGATGGCGCACCTGTCGTCCCTGATCAACAGCAAGTCGACCGAACGCCGCGTCGCGCGCGCCTACGGCGTCTGATGCGCCCGGCGGGGGTTGACTGATGCTGCCCCGCGATCTTGTTGGCGGCGTCACGCGCATCACGCCGGCCCAGGCCGCCGAGCAGGCGGTCGACCCGCGCCAGCAAGCCTTTGCGCGCGCTGTAGCGCCACTGCTGGGCAAGGCGATCCACGGCGAAATCCAGGCCAAACTGACTGACGGCACCTTCATCGTCAAGTTCGCCGATACCCAGGCGCGCATGCAACTGCCCCCCGGCGCGCTGGTCGGCGCCGACGTGCCGCTTACGCTGATCGGCCTGCATCCCCGCCCTACCTTCCAGGTCGGCACCCAGACCACTGCCACGGGCTTCGCTGAAGCCGGCCCCGCACCGCAAGCCGACACCGACGCTCCCGGCGCGCCACTGGGCTACCGCGAAGGCGCCGCCCTCGGCCGCGCCGGCGCCCTGCTGGCCTCCAGCGCCGGACTGGGCGCGCAGGCGTTTGCCGGCGGCACCGAAGCGAAAAACACCACGCTCAGTCCCACCGCCCAGGCCCTGGCCGGCGTGCTGGCGGCTGCCCAGAAAGCCGAAACGGTGCTCACCGCCGTCACCGGCAGTGCGCCGCTGGTGGCCACGCCGGACGCCGATCCGGCGGCGCTGGCCGCCGGCCTCAAACAAGCGTTCGGCAAGAGTGGCCTGTTCTACGAATCGCACGTGGCCGAATGGGCGCAGGGTTCGCGCGCGCTGGCCGAACTGGCGAACGAGCCGCAGCAGCAGGCTGCGCAGGCCGGCGCGCGCCCGAACCCGCAGGATCCCGCCACCGCGCAGTTCATCAGCATGCAGCTGGCAGCGCAGGAACAATCGCAACTGGCGTGGAAAGGCCAGCTCTGGCCCGGCCAGCCGATGGAATGGGATGTGCAGCGCGAAGCCCACGGCGGCGGCGGCGATGAGCAGGCGATCTGGAACAGTCGCCTGCGCCTGCGCTTCCCCGAACTGGGCGAACTCGATGTACAGCTGCGGATGGTGGGCGGCGCCGTGCAGATCGGGCTCGCGACCGGCGACGACGCCACCGCCGCCCTGCTGCGCCAGCACGCGCCGAACCTGGCCGGCGCGCTCGAGTCGGTGGGCACGCCGCTGGCGGGGTTCGACGCGCGCGCGCGGGCCGCGGCGGCGCCCAAGCATGATGATGATGATGGCGCCCATGAATAAGCTCGCCAACCAGCGCATCAAGAGCGCAGTGGCGATGGCCTACAGCGCCGGCGAGAAGGCGCCGACGGTCGTGGCCAAAGGCTCGGGCATGATCGCCGAACAGATCATCCAGCGCGCCCAGGATGCAGGCGTGTTCGTGCATGAATCGAAAGAACTCGTCTCGCTGCTCATGCAGGTCGATCTCGACCGCGAAATTCCCCCAACGCTGTATCGAGCAATTGCGGAACTGTTGGCATGGCTATATCATATTGAGTCGGCTAAAAAGAACGGTGAGTCACTCCCCACCGCACCTGATCCGACGCCTCACCTCCCCCCGGAACAAGCGTCAAGGACATAAAGCCTAGCAATGGATGAAGCAGAACTGGAAGACTGGCACGACTACGAAGTCGCATCGCGCCGCGAGATCGTCTCGCTGCTGCGCCAGATCGGCGAACACAACCAGCTGATCCGTCTGCTGATCAGGGGCGAGGCCGATGTCTGCGTGACCTCGATCCTGGCCGTGGACGAAGACAGCAACACGCTCGTGCTCGATCGCTCAATCGATCCGGCGCAGAACCAGCGCATGGCGGGCGCGGCGCGCGCGAAGTGCGAAACCACGCTCGACAAGATCCGCATCCTGTTCGGCGCTGCCAACCTGGCCCCGACGGTCTGGCGCGGCGAACCGGCACTGCGCGCCGACATTCCGCCGACCCTGATCCGCCTGCAGCGGCGCGAGTACTACCGCATGGCCACGCCCGTGACCAACCCGGTGCGCGCACTGATTCCGGTGCCGATGGATGGCGGCACGGGCGGCATGAGCGTCTTCGCGCTGCATGACATCAGCGTCGGCGGCATTGCCCTTCTCGACAGCAAGCTGCAGCTCGACACCACGGTCGGGCGCGTGATCACCAACTGCCGCATCGAACTGCCCGAGATCGGGCCGATCGCCACCTCGCTCGAGATCCGCAACTCGCTCGACCTCACCCTGCTGAACCACAAGACGACGCGCCGCATCGGCTGCCAGTTCGTCGACATCTCGCGCAGCGGCCTGGCGGCGGTGCAGCGCTACATCACCAAGCTCGAGCGCGAGCGCAACGCGAAGCTGGCCGGGCTGGCCTGACCAGTGTGCGGTCAGCCTTGCTTGCTGGCCGCCACTGCTTCCAGGATCACCTTTGCCACATCGGCCGGGCGCGATTGCTGCGGCACGTGGCTCGACGGCAGCACGGTGGTGCGGGCGCCAATCTTCTTCGCCATCGCGCGCTGCTGTTGAGGATCGATCATGCGGTCCTTGCTGCTGACGATGTACCACGACGGTTTGACTTTCCACGCTGCATTGCTGACTTTCTCGCCGAAAGCGCTGCCCTTGATCGGCCCCTGGGTCGCGCTCATCACGGCCGTTTGCGCGGCCGGCACGTCCTGCGCGAAGTCGTCGCGCATCGCCTCCGGCGGCAGCGTCACGAAACCTTCGCTGTCGGCCACCAGCTTGCCGATCCCGGGCGACGGCGCATACCCGTGACCCAGTTCGGCGCTGGCCTGGCCGGCATCCGGCGCAAACGCCGCCACATACACCAGCGCCGCGACCTTGTCGTGGGCGCCGGCTTCGGTGATCACGGTGCCACCCCATGAGTGCCCGACCAGCACCACCTTGCTGGTCTGCGCATCGAGCACGCGCCGGGTGACAGCGACATCATCCTTCAGCGACGTGAGGGGATTCTGGATCGCGGTGACTTTCACACCCTTCGCCTGCAGCAACGGAATCACTTTGGCCCAGTCGGACCCGTCGGCAAAGGCGCCGTGGACGATGACGACGGACGTTACTGCAGGCGCCGATGCGGCCGCCGGTGCTGCCGGTGCTGCTGCCGGTTTTGCTGCGTGAGCCGCGCCGCTGACGACGGCAGCTGCGATGGCGATGGTGCGAAGCGTGGTGGTGAGTGTGGTCATGAAGTTCTCCTGGTGGGTGGTTGCTACGGTGAACCCAGTATAGAAAGCGGCTTGCCAATCCGGTATCGGTCGATCGACCGATGCAGGCCGAACTGGCTATACTATCGGCGCCATCCAGCACGCAGGTGCGTCACCTGCCCATCCCGCATAAAGGTTTCATGGACACGCTTACCCAGGCAACCACGCCACCGCTCTCGCCTGCCAGCGTCAGCCTGCACGGCCACGATACGGTGACGCTGGCGCAGGCCATGGGACTGCTCGCGATCGTCGGTGACCTGAGCATGGGCCAGCCCATCGATGCATCAACGCGCGCCGCGCGGCTTGCGGCACGCATCGCGCTGGCTGCCGGCTGCGACGCTACCGCGGCTGCCCACGCGCGCATGGTGGCCCAGCTGCGCTGGTCGGGCTGCACCGCCAATGCCGCCGGGTTTGCCACGCTGCTGGGCGACGACGTGGGTGGCCGCCACGCGATGCTGGGCCGCACCCTCACTGCGCAGCAAGCCGCGCGTCTGGACCCGCATGGGGGTCATATCACGCCGCTGGCCGAAATCCACTGCGAAGTCGCGGGCGACATCGCCGCCATGATGGGCTTGCCCGCCCCGGTCGAGCACGGCCTGCGCCATGTGTTCGAACAATACGATGGCAGCGGCCTGCCCTATGGCCTGGAAGGCGGCGCGGTGCCGGCCGTCGTGTACCACGTGGCGCTGGCCGGCGACATCGAAATCCTCGCACGCGTGCACGGGTTGACCGTGGCGCTGGCCATGGTCGAGCGCCTGGGCAACGTCAAGTATCCGGCGGCGCTGGTGGCGCAGGTACTACCGCATGCGCAGGCCTGGCTCGAAGCACTCGACAGCGCCGAAGAGCCGGCAGCGTCGAATGACTTCCTGCCGCTGTCGGTGCCGTTGACGCTGGTAGCCGACATGATCGAACTGAAGCTGCCATGGCTGGCCGGCTATTCACGCCGCGTGGCGCTGCTGGTGCAAGGGGCCGCGCAAGGGGCCGGCCTGCCGGACGCCGGCCAGCGCAGCCTGGCGCGCGCGGCGCTGCTGCACGGGATCGGGCGCGTGGCCGTGTCGAACACCATCTGGGAACGCAAGGGAAAGCCGAGCGCAGCCGACTGGGAAGCCATTCGCCTCGTGCCCTACTGGACCGCACGCGCCGGCAGCCGGATTGACGGCATGGCAGCCGACGCGCAACTGGCCTCGCACGTGTATGAACGGCTCGATGGCAGCGGCTACTTTCGCAGTCTCGATGCCGGCTCGCTCGGCCTGCCGCAACGCCTGCTGGCCGCGGCGGCCGTGTATGTCGCCCTGCGCTCGCCGCGGCCGTGGCGCGCCGCGCACGAACCGGCGGCGACGCTGACGCTGCTCGAAGCCCAGGTAACGGGCGGACGCCTCGATCGCGCCGCCGTGGATGCCGTGCTGGCCGCCGCCGCTGGCCGCGGCGCGCCGGCCACCGGCACGGCATCGGCCACCACGCCGGCATCGGCAGCGCGCCAGATCTTGTCGGCGCGCGAGGTCGACGTCCTGCAGCGCATCAGCCTGGGCGAGACCAACAAGGAAGCCGCGCGCGCAATGCGGATCAGTCCCAGCACCGTGCGCACGCATGTCGAAAGCATCTTTCGCAAGCTCGGATGCTCGACCCGCGCCGCCGCGACCTTGCGCGCGCTGACGCTGGGGCTGATTTAAGACTGCGTGCGGCGAAGGCGCAACACGCCGGCCATGCCCAGGCCCGCCAGCAGCAGCGCCAGCGAACCCGGTTCCGGCACCTCGGTCACACTGGCAAAGCTGAAGTCATCCATCGCATACGAACCCTGCGCGCCGCTGGAGACGACGACCGTATCGATCGCGCCATCCCAGCCGGCGTCCAGGAACGCGGCCACGCCGGACAGTTGCAGCGCCGACGTACTGGCGACCAGCAGACCCTGGAAGTACAGGTCAAAGCGCACGCTGCTGTCCTCGTAGCCGGAGAACCAGGCGCCCTCGAACACCGTGGGCGCCAGGAAGCGGATCGTGCTGGCGACCGGCCCGCCATCGGTCCAGTCGGTGGTGACACGGCCCGCGCCGGAATGGGCAGCGAACGGCTCTTGCTCGCTCGTGAAGACATTCAGGCCGGCGCCCGACCAGTCGAGGCCACCGTAGTTGGCAGCGACGGCAGCGTAGCCGTCGGGACCGACGATGTCGTCGAAATCGAGCACGGTGGCCGAGGCGAATGGGGCGCACAGCGCGAAGGCAACGGCCGCAGCGGCGTTACGAAGCATGGGATGCATGGAATTCCTGTTGGTGGTGATGGAAGCGAACATGGTCAGACCAGGCCCAGCGCCGGATCGCTGACCGTGTGGCGGCCGGTTTCGACGCGCCCGGCAAAGCGGCGCAGGTAATCGGGCTGGGCCGAGACCGTAGCGCTCAGGTCGTACCAGTAACCGTTGGCCGCCAGCGGAATGCGCACGAGCAGTTCGGTGCGTGGCGCCAGCGTGTGCAGCTGGCGCAGTTGCGCATAGGCGTTCGCATTCAGGTTGAACGTGCACGGCGCCGCGCCGGTATTCATCAGGCGCAGTACCAGCTCCCCCGTGGCCGCATCGCAGCGCACGTGAACGTCCGGACGCGCCTGGCCCGCCGCGACGGCGCGCAGCGCGCTCCCCGTGAAATGGCGGTGATAGCCGTTCGGCCCCAGCACCCACAGGTCGTAGGCGCCGCCCACTGCGGGCGTCCAGCTGTCGGCCAGCGATTTGCCCGCCTCGACGGTGTAGCGGCGCGGCACGGCGGCCAGGTTCTTGCGGTCGTAGACGTGGAAGACCGCGCCCTGGCGCCCGCTATTGATGAAGTTCAGCGTCACCTGCACGGCGGCCATCGTGGCGCCGGGCTGCACCTGGCAGGTGGTGGCCAGTTCATATGGCAGCGCGCGCGATGGCCGTGTGCCCGGGGCCTGGATCGGCATCTGCGGCGACGCTGGCGGCGCGATCTGCGCCAGGCGTTGCTGCGCGGCGCGCAGGGCGTCGGCCTGGCTGCGATTGGTGCGGCCCTGCAGTGCCGGCAGCGCCTCGTCGTTCGGTGTCGCGAAGTTGAAGGCGCTGGTCAGGTCGCCGCACACGGCGCGGCGGTACGCGCTGATGTTCGGCTCAATGACACCGAAGCGGGTTTCCAGGAAGCGCAGCACCGACGTGTGGTCGAAGACCTGCGAATTGACCCAGCCGCCGCGGCTCCACGGCGAAATCACGTACATCGGCACGCGCGGGCCGGGCCCGTAGACGCGCCCGTCCGCCGCCGGTTGGCGGGTGCTGCCGGCAGGCCGGGGGTGCGTGTAGTATTCCGGCCCCATCGCGCCAGGCGACAGCGTGGTCTTGCCGGCGTAGCCGCCCTTCCCGTCCGGTGACGGTGCGGAGGGCGACGGCACGTGGTCGAAGTAGCCGTCGTTCTCGTCGAAGTTGACGATCAAAACCGTCTTGCTCCAGACCTCGGGATTGGCCGTCAGTGCATCGAGTACCTCTTGCAGGAACCAGGCGCCCTGCACCGGGCTCGATGGGCCCGGGTGTTCGCAATAGATCGACGGTGCATTGATCCACGACACCTGCGGCAGCTTGCCGTCGCGGATGTCGCGCTTGAAGGCGTCCAGGTACTGCTCGGGCTGGGTCCCCGGCAAGGTGTTGGCGATGCCCTTGTAGAGCGGATTTTTCGCGTTGTCGGTCGCCACATCGTAGGCGTGATACGGCAGCGCCTGGCCCGTGTTGGTGTATGGCTGACCGGGCGCGCCGCCGCTGGACACCGGATAGCCCGACGCGATATTGGCGCGACGGAACTGGCGGAACGCGCCCAGCATATTGTCGCCCCATTCGTCCGGCATGTTCTGGTAGCTGATCCAGCTCACGCCCGCCTTCTCGAGACGCTCGGCATACGTGGTCCAGGTATAGCCGGTGTTCACGCCGCCCGGCAGGCCGTCGATCGCATCCCATTCATTCGAGACGAAGGCCGTGCCGGTGGGCCCGGCGCCATTGGTGCCAGTCAAAAAGAACGAACGGTTCGCGTCGGTTCCCGTGTGCATCGCGCAGTGGTAGGCGTCGCAGACGGTGAAGGCATTGGCCAGCGCAAACGCGAACGGAATCTCGCTTTCCTTGAAGTAGCCCATCGAGATGGGATTCTTGTAGCGCGGCCACTGGTCCATGCGGCCGTTGTCCCAGGCCAGCTGGCTGTCGAGCCAATCGTGCGGCGTGCCGTTGACGCGCTGGGCGTTGCCGCGGCTCGCGTCCAGGTGAAAAGGCATGACGACGTTGCCGTTGGCCAGGCGCTGCTGCCAGACACTGCGTCCTTCGGGCAGCGGAATCGTGAAGCGGTCGCCGAAGCCGCGCACGCCCTTGAGGGTGCCGAAGTAATGGTCGAACGCGCGGTTTTCCTGCATCAGGATCACGACGTGCTCGACGTCGCGGATGGTGCCGGTCGCATTATTGGCCGGGATGGCCAGGGCGCGCTGGATGGCAGGTGGAAAGGCGGCAAACGTGCCGGCTGCGATACCCGCGCGCGCACTGTTGCGCAGGAAACTGCGTCGTGAGGTCATAGATTCTATCCAAAGACGTGAGTGTTTAAGCCAGGAAATTTATGTTGCAATAAGTTGTCTTGCCGACATGATGCGAGACGGCGCCAGCGTACGCCCACATCGTGACGACGCCATGACACGTTCAATGGACTGGCGGTGGACGTGAAGACAACGTGAAAACAACAATCGCCGTTGTCACGAAATTATTTTTCCAAAGAAATGTTGCGCACGATTGGAATTGTATTTGCCTCATTGCAACCTTAGACCTATAGTTTCGATCGTTACAGTTCGCTAGATTCCATTTCGCCAAGTCTATCCGCATGAAACTCAACCGCATCGGCATCATCCTCATCGCCTGTGCGCTGGCGGCCATTACCCTCGTCGTCGCCTTGCTCGTGGTCCGGCAGCAGGCCAGCCAGGCTGCGCAGGTGCGCAACAAGGGTGTCGGACTGGTCAAGGCGCTCAGCACCGTCCCGATGGCCCTGCTCGCCGACAGCAGCGGCCGCAGCGGCGTGCTCGCCGCAGTGCTTGCCTCGAACGATGGCAGCGACTTTGCTTATGTGACAATTGGGGATGCGACCGGCCGCACGCTGGCCGAAATCGCGGGTAGCGGCAGCATCGCGCCCGCCACCCCGCTGCCTGCCGATGCGCAGGCGGGCTTCGGTGAGCGCACGCTCCCAGCAACCGGCGGCAGCGCGCCGCTGCGCGAATTCTATGGCCCGCTGGCCGACGCCAGCGGCGGCAAGGCATTCGTCCGTGTGGGTTTCCACCAGCCGGGCTTTACCGTGCTGGCGCAGGATGTGTCGTTCCTTGCGCTGCTGGCGCTGATGATGTTTCTGGTCGTGCCGGTCATGTACGTCGTCATCAAGCGCGAGATGGCGCCGCTGGCGGCGCTCAGCCAGCAACTGCGTGGCCAGTTGCGCCAGCTTGCCGCGCCCGGCAGGCCGGATCAGGCCGGCGCCGACGACATGCGCGAACTGATCGCCAATATGCAGCATTACCTCGACCAGGCCGGCGCCCGCATCGTCCAGCTCGAGGAAGGCTCGCTCAACACCACCGCCGACAACCGCCTGCTGCAATACGGCAGTAAGAAGCTCAATGCCGCGCTGCAGTCGCTGCCGGACGGCCTGTTGATGCTCGATCCGGCCGGCGACGTCACGTTCGCCTCCGGCAAGGTCGAGCCCCTGCTGGGCATCCCGATGGACCAGATCCTGGGACAGCCGCTCGATGCCTGGTGCTGCGATCCGGCGCTGCGCACGCTGTTCGGCCGCTACAGCGGCGACCTGCGTGATAACGCCCGCTCGCACAAGATCGACTTCGCGCCGCAGAACGTCGAAGGCCGGCAGCTGAGCGCCACCGCGCAACCGCTCAGCGGCGGGCACGGCACGATGTCGTTCGGTACGCTGGTCGTGCTGCGCGACGTCACCCGCGAATACCTGGCGCGCCAGGCGGGCAACGACTTCGTCGCCCACGTTTCGCACGAACTCAAGTCGCCGCTGAACGTCATCGGCATGTACGCCGAGATGCTGGCCGACAGCGACGACGAAAGCATGCGGGTCGAATCGCTGAACGTGATCCAGGACGAGATCGAGCGCATGAATGCGCTGGTCGGCAACCTGCTCAACGTGAGCAAGCTGGAAACCGGCAGCATGAGCCCCGAACGCAACCGCGTGCGGCTCGACGACATGCTGCGCGACGCGTATGAGCAGGCGCTGCCACGCGCCGAAGGCAAGCAGCTGCGCGTGCTGCTCGACCTGCCGCGCGAGCTCGAGGCCGTGGCCATCGACAAGGACCTGTTCCGCATTGCGCTGAACAACCTGCTGACCAATGCCATCAAATACAACCGCCCGGGCGGCAGCGTGACGCTGGCGGCCCGCAATGAGGACAATGAAATCGTGATCAGCGTACGCGACACCGGCATCGGCATCGCGCCGGAAGCCCAGGACCGCATCTTCGAGAAGTTCTACCGCGTCAGCGAAGCGGGCGCCGCCACCCAGCGCGGTGGCCACGGCCTGGGCCTGTACCTGGCCGCCCAGATCGTCGAACTGCACCATGGCCGCCTGGTCGTCGAGAGCGAACCCGGCGTGGGCAGCACCTTCTCGGTCCACCTGAAAATCGTTTCCGCGCCCGCCGGCGCTGCCGTGCTATGAGCGCGCGCCACATCCTGCTCGTCGACGACGAGCCCCATGTCCTGCGCGTGCTGCGCCTGTCGCTCGAACGCGAAGGCTATATCGTGGCCACCGCCAACGATGGCAACGCCGCGCTGGCCGCGATGGCGCAGCAGCTGCCCGATGTCCTGATTAGCGATATCCAGATGGACGGCATGGACGGGCGCACGCTGTGCCCGCTGGCCCGCGCCACCTATCCGGACCACCCGTTCCTGATCCTGGTCATGACGTCGATGACCGCGCTCGACGAGCGTGCCTGGGCGCGCGAACTGGCCAATACCGAATTCCTTGAAAAACCCCTGAGTCCGCGCCAGCTGGTGGCGCGGTTGTCCCGCCATTTTGCGGCCCTGGCGTAACGCCGCGCCAGCCACCGAAGCCTGCCCATGTCCCTTGATCTTCTGCCGACCCTCGACTACACCCGCCACGAGCGCTGGCTGCGCCGCAGCACCGGAAGCGATTATTCACTGGCCGTCTGTGATGCCGCTGGTGCGCCCTGCTGGAGCGCGCCCGGCGACACGACGCTCGCATCGTGGATCACGGCGCTCAATGCCGGCGGCTTTGCCTGGCCATCCACGGGCGACGGCATGCAGCGCCACGATGCGGGCGACGCCACCCTGCTCTACACGCCGATCATCGCCAAGAGTGGCCTGATCGGCTACCTCGCGGTTCGTGCGGACACGGCTGCGATGGCGGACCTGGCTGCCAGCGACGTGCCGTTCGCCTGGGACGCACTGGCCGAAGCGCTCGAAGACATCGCCAGCACGATCGCCGACGACTGCCGCACGCAGGGCGAGCTCGATGCGATGGCGGACGAACTGTCGGACCGCTACGAAGAGCTGCACCTGGTGTATGCGATCGACCGCCAGGTGCAGGACATGACCACGGGCGAAGACCTGTTCGGCGAGCTGCTCGAAAGCTGGGCCAGCCACATGGACGCCGACGTCGCCGCCTTCATCAAGCCGGGCGAGAACCTGTGCGTGTCGGCCACCAACCTGTCGGCGCCGATCCATAACCTGGATCTGGTGCTGGTCGAGATGCGCGGCGACCTGTACCGCTTCTCGCATTCATCGCGCCAGCCGATCGTCATGAACGAGGCCGACGATCCGCGCCGCGCCTACATCTTCACCGACATGCCGTTCAAGATCCTGTGCTGCCCGGTCTTCCAGGACAAATCGGTTGTGGCGATCCTGGTGCTGCTCAACCATGCGAACAAGGAAGACTTCAGTAACAGCGACCGCAAGCTCGGCGAAGTGCTGGCCAATCACCTGTCGAGCCTGTCGCGCATGCACAGCATGCTGGCCGAAACGAGCAAGTTCAACCAGCAGATGGCGGCCGCGCTGATCGAAGCGGTCGAAGCGAAAGACCCGTACACGCGCGGCCACAGCGAGCGCGTGCACCACATCGCCATGGAAATCGGCCGCGCGCTGCGCCTGCCGCCGCGCGAACTGGACAATCTGTTCTGGGGTTCGCTGCTGCACGACGTCGGCAAGATCGGCATCCCCGACGCCGTGCTGTGCAAGCCAGGGCGCCTGACGCGCGATGAATTCACCTTCATCATGGTCCATCCCGAGCGCAGCTATGAAATCCTGCGCCACATCGACCGCCTCAAGGGCGCGGTGCCGGGCGCGCGCCACCACCAGGAAAAATACGACGGCACCGGCTATCCGCATGGCCTGGCCGGCAACGACATCCCGTACAACGCGCGCATCATCGCGGTGGCCGACACCTATGATTCGATCACCAGCTCGCGCGCCTACCGCGCCGGGCGCAGCCACGAAGTGGCGATGGCCGAGATCGCGCGCTGCGCCGGCACCCAGCTCGACCCGGGCGTGGTGGCGATGTTCGAAACGGTGTGCCGCGCCGAGCCGGGCTGGATCGCCGAGTTCCGCATCGCCCGCGATCCGGTGCCGGCGCCGGCGCCAGTGCAGGTCGCCGTCACCGCATGAGCGAGACCACCGCCCCCGAGCGGATCACCCGCAGCCGCATCGGCGCCATGACGTACCTGGCGCCGCTGACGGCGCTGGTGGCCGACGAGGCCGTCCAGACGCTGCAGGCAGCGCTGAACGAGTGCGTGGCGCAGCACCAGGTGTCGATCGTGGTCGACCTGGGCAAGGTCACGCTGTTGTCCGGGCGGGCGCTGAGCATGATGGCCGACATGGGCGAGCGCCTCGGTGAGCTGGGTGGCTGGCTCAAGCTGGCGTACCCGAATGCCCTGCTGCAGGACATCCTGGCGGCCACGGGCCTGCTGGAACAGCTGCCGCTGTTCGATGCGCGGCCCACGGCGCCGCGCCGCGTGCGCGAACCGGGCAGCAAGCTGGGCGACATTTTGGTCGAGCGTGGCGCGGCCAGCGCCGAGCAGGTCGCCGAGGCGGCGCGCCTGCAGGACCAGACCGGCAAGCGCATGGGCCTCATCATGGTCGAGCGCAAGTGGATCACCGAAGCGGCGCTGTACCAGGCGCTGGCCGACCAGCTGGGCCTGCCGTACGTGCAGCTGCGCACCGGTCTGTATGACCCGGGCGCGCTGGCGCTGCTCGAACGCGATGTCACGCGGCGCCTGAACGTGCTGCCGCTGTTCCAGGTGCAGGGCACGCTGACGGTGGCCAGCGCCGAACCGCAGGCCATCCACAGCATCGACGAACTGCGCGCCCGCACCGGCGTGCGCATCCGGATCGTGGTCGCGCCGCCGGCCGATATCCGGCGCCTGGCCGACGAAGCGTATGGCGGCGCCCTGCCCGATTTCGTGCAGACCGAAGCGAGCGACCTGGAACTGATCGAGTCGACGATTCCCGACGACTACACGCAGATCGACGAGATGGCCGGCGCCAGCCCGGTCATCAATATGGTCAACGCAGTGATCCAGCGCGCGATCCGCGACGGCGCCAGCGACATCCACATCGAGATCTCGCGCAACCGCGCCCGCATACGGCTGCGCATCGACGGCGTGCTGTACGAAGTCATGTCGCCCCGCGTCGACCAGCACCCCGCCATCGTCTCGCGCCTGAAGGTCATGGCCAACCTCGACATCGCCGAGCGCCGCCTGCCGCAGGACGGCCGCATCCAGGTGGCGACCCAGGGCCGCACCGTGGACCTGCGCTTCTCGTCGCTGCCCGGCATCTACGGTGAAAAGGTGGTGCTGCGCGTGCTCGACAAGAACCAGTCGATCCTCGACGTCGACAAGCTCGGCATGAATGCGCATGCAGTCGGCGCGTTCAAGCGCCTGCTGGGTCGCAGCCATGGCCTGATCCTCGTGACCGGCCCGACCGGCAGCGGCAAGACCACCAGCCTGTATGCGGCGATCAGCCACCTGAAAAGCATCGAAAAGAACATCGTCACGATCGAGGACCCGGTCGAATACCAGCTCGACATCATCAACCAGAACCAGGTCAATGACGCGATCGGCTTGACCTTCCCGAAGATCCTGAAACACGTGCTGCGCCAGGACCCGGACATCATCATGATCGGCGAAGTACGCGACCGCCAGACCGCCGAGATCGCGGTGCAGGCGGCGCTGACCGGCCACCTGGTCTTGACCACGCTGCACACCAATGACACGCTGGGCGCGGTCTCCCGCCTGGTCGAGATGGGCGTGGAGCCGTACCTGCTGTCGTCGGCGCTAATCGGCGTGATGGCCCAGCGTCTCGTGCGGCGCGTGTGCCAGGGTTGCCGCACCAGCTACCTGGCCACGCCCGAAGCAGCAGCCGCCTACCGCTGGCGCGGCCAGGGCGACCTGCGCCTGATGCGCGGGCGCGGTTGCCCGGCTTGCTATGACTCGGGCTACAAGGGCCGTATGGGCATCTACGAGCTGCTCGAAGTCGGCCCCGACCTGCAGCGCATGATCGTGGCCAATGCCAGCAAGGACCAGCTGGCCGCGCACGTAGCCTCGACCGGCCACCATGACCTGTACGCCGACGGCATGGCGCGCGCTTTTGACGGCCACACGACGCCCGAAGAAATCGCGCGCGTCGTGCATTCGCTGTAATCGCCATGCCGATCGAACTCGACGCCCCCGTTGCAGGACCGGGCCCGGCCGGCAAGAGCGCCCCGTCAGCCGCCTCGTGGTGGACGCTGGGCGCGCGGCCGCCGGGCATGCGCGAACGGGCGCTGTTTACCGAACGCCTGGCGCTGCTGCTCGAGACGGGCGTGCCGCTGCACACGGCGCTGCAGTCGCTGCATGACCAGACCGAACCGGGCCAACTGCGCGCGATGATCGGGACCATCGGCGACGACATCCTGGCCGGCGAGCGCTTTTCGGCCGCGCTCGGGCGCCATGCGCTGTTCCCGGGCAGCTACGTCAACCTGATCGCTGCCAGCGAGGCCGGCGGCTTCATGGCCGAGGTGCTGGTGCAACTGGTCGAGCTGGACGAAAAAGAAGAGCGCCTGCGCGCCATGCTTGTCTCGGCCCTGTCGTATCCGGCGATCCTGCTGACGTTCTCCTTTGGGGTGGTGGTGTTCATCCTGACGTTCGTGTTTCCCAAGTTTGCCGTGATGTTCGCGTCGATCCATGACCAGTTGCCGATCACCACACGCGCGCTGCTGGTGGTGAGCCAGGTGCTCACCGGCCATGCCGCGATTGTTATGGCGCTCACGGCTGGCGCCATCGGCGCGGCCTGGGTGCTGATGCGCCAGCCCGGGGTGCGCGTCGCGATCGACCGCGCCAAGCTGCGCCTGCCGGTCATGCGCGACGTGTTCGCCAAGATCTATCTGACGCGCCTGCTGCGCGTGATGGGCATTTCGCTCGAACACGGTGTGACGATCCTGGCCACGCTCGAGGCCTGCCGCGCGGTGGTGACCAATGCCGACTTCCAGCGCTTCATCCTCGACCTCGAACGCGATGTCACCGAGGGCAAGGGCATTGCCGCCGGCTTCGAGCACAGCAATTTCGTGCCGCTGTCGGTGCGCCAGATGATCGCCACCGGCGAGGCGACCGGCACGCTGGGCCGCGTCATGACGCGCGTGGCCGATTCATATGACCGCGAACTGACGCGCCTGCTGGCGCGCCTGACGAAGATGGCGGAGCCGGTGATGCTGCTGGTGATGGGCGTCCTGGTCGGCACCATTGTCAGTTCGCTCATCTTGCCGATATTTAAATTATCACGCGCTGTGCACTGAAGCGTTTCACAAAAACCACACTTTGTCACACGATTGACAAGTTAGTGCCGAATGGAAACATGCCCATGTTACCCTTCGGCATTACCTTTTTTAACCATGCAACGTCCTGTAAAGACGCTTGTTCAACTATTTAAATTTTCCATGTCGAGCTCATTCAAGCGCACTGCCGCCGCCGGTTTCACCCTGATCGAATTGCTGATTGTCGTGATTATTCTTGCAATTATTTCTGCGATTGCGATTCCGCAGTTTTCGGCGGCGACTACTGATGCACAACTTGCTTCGCTCGACACCAGTCTTGCGAATGTTCGTAATTCGATCGAGCAGTATCGCGTCCAGCACACGGGCAATGTCTACCCAGGCGCGACTGCATCGAGCGGCGCTACTTGCCCTGACAGCGGCGTTGCCGGTACTGGCGCAGCAGGAACGGACCAGGCATTGAAAGACCAGATGCAATATCCGTCGAATGCGGCAGGACAGACCTGCTCGATCGCCGGCGGCGCGTTCCGCTTCGGTCCGTACCTGCGTCAGGGTATTCCGGCCGAACCGGTCAATAACGATGCGACGCTCGTTGTCACCACGACCGGAGCGATCGCCACACCTGCGTTGGCAGGCAAGGGCTGGGCCTACGACACCAAGACCGGTCGGTTCATCATGAACAGCGCCACGCTCGATCCAAGCGGCAAGGCTTACTCTGCCCACTAAACTGCCGGGTTCCCGAACGTGTACGCACATCGCTGCGCAGCGTACACGCTGACCGAACTGATGATTGTGGTCGCGGTGCTCGCCATCGCCGCCGTCGTCGCCATGCCGACGGCGCAACCGGTGGCGGAATTTCGCGCCGATGCCGCCGCTGGCGAAGTGGTCAATGCCCTGCGCTTCGCCCGCGAGAACGCGCAGTACAGCGGCGTGCAGCGGCTGGTCGACTGCGATGCCGCAGCCAACACCATTGCGGTGTTCGCGCTCGAAACCGACAAGACCACCACGCGGGTGGCGCGCGACCCGGTTGAACACCCGTTCAACCGCGCGCCCTATCTGCTCAACCTGAACGCTGTCCCCGCCGGAAACACCATGGCCCTCGTGCGCTGCACCTTTACCTTTGAAGATAACACCAGCGCCACCGCCATCGCCTTCGATACGGCCGGCAATCCGCAGCGCGGTGTCGGCAGTGGGGTTGCCAGGGACAACCCGCTGCGCACGGGCCAGGTCGTGCTCGGCGCCGGTAATGTCGAGCGCACAATCGCCATTGACGCCACCGGTCGCATCACGGTTTCCTGACAACCTTGCCGACCATGCACGTTCTCCCATCGCGCACCAGGGCCGCCGGCATGACGCTGCTCGAAGCGGTGTTCGCCCTGCTGCTGCTGTCGGTCTGCCTGATCCCGGCCGCCAATGCGCTGCGCGGCGCCATCAACGTGCCCGCCGACAGCGCCCTCGCGGCGCGCGAACTCGATTGTGTCAGCACGCTGATGGACACCGTGCTGGCCGAACACTACGCCGATCTGCTCAGCGCCGCCGGTGCGCCTGACGCGCCGTCGGTCTATTCGACGCCCGGTGGCGCCCGCGCACCGGCGATGCCGGACCACTGCCCGGCCCTCACCGTCACCATCACCCGCTACGGCGTCGACAGCACCCGCAGGATCGGCCTGGGCGGCACCGGCGAGCATCTGCTGCGCGTGACCACGGCGCTGGCCGCCCCGGCCGGCCGCTGGCCATTGACCACGCTGGTGGCGCGATGACGATGCCCCGCCCTGCGCACGGCTACACACTGCTCGAACTGATGATCGGCCTGACCATCGCGGCGCTCGTGATGCTGCCGCTGAGCGAGATGCTGCGCGCCGGCGCCGACAGCGCGCGCTTCGTGCGCGCCGGTCTGGACCAGAACGCGGATGCCCGCTTCGCTATTGGTCGCATCGTCGCGCAAGCCGCGAAAGCACGGCAACAAGATACCAAGAATCTCGGCAACCCTGCAGCCTACTGGCTCATGCCGCTCCAGTACACACTCACCAATGGCGCTCTGGTCGAAACCGATACGGACGCCAAGCCGGTGCGCAATTCGGTGCTCGCCACCGGCGTGCGGGCGTTCGATCTGAACGTATCGGATGTGGGCGCCGGGCGCCTCGTCCTGCGCATCGACCTCGTACTCGACCGTCCGGATTGCGACACCAGCCGCGGTCAGGACTGCAGCGTCGCGTATGCGCGTACCGTCCGACTCGGGGCAGCGCCATGATGCCGCGACGCCAGGAAGGCGCATTGCTGTTGATGGTCGCGCTGCTGCTGGCCACGCTGGCGGCGCTGGCGTTCGGCATCAACCGTGCGGGCAGCGTTGAACTGCGCTCGATCAACGACGACTATGAGGGCCGCGCTGCTGCCTACCTGGCCGAAGCGGGTGTTGCTGCTGCCAGGTGGTCGGGCCAGGTTGGCGCCTGCGTCACCCGGCCGGTCGGCCCCATTGCCCTGGGCGCCGGCACGATAACCGTGGACATCAAGAAAGAAGACATCATCGACGTCATCGCCACGGCAACCGTGAACGGGGCGACGCGCACGGTAACGCGCACCAAAATGCCCCTGTACGATTTGCGGCAGACCGAGCGCGTCGACATCTCGAACGAGACGATCGACACCACGATCGTGACACCCAGCGCCGGGCCGCTGGAAAAGGATCAGACGCTGCGCCTGGTTTCCGGCAAGTCGCACATCCTGATGAGCTGGAATCTGAGCGACATCGACGACGACGAGATGCTGGTGGTGTCAGCCACGCTGAATCTGGTGCCGACCACCATCAGCGGCGTCGTGCGCCAGGTTGCCGTGCACCGCGTCACGACGGCCTGGGACAAGGGCGCCACCTGGATCAAGGCGCGCCCGGCGTCGAACTGGAACGGCGGCGACTACACGAGCGCCGTGCTGGCCTCGGCGGACGTCGGCAGCGTCGCGGTCAACTGGGACCTGACCGGCCTGTTCGATGGTTGGGTCAGCGGGCGCTTGCCCGCCTATGGCGTCCTGCTACGCTTGGTCGAGGACGGCAAAAGTGTCAATTTCTATAGCCGCGAAACGCCCTTTGCCAACCTGCGGCCGCTGCTGCAGATCGTGCGCGCCAAGGAGTGCTGATGATCGACGTGAGCCCAACATGACATTGCGCCAACTCGTCACGAGCATCCAGCACCGGCTGCGGCCATCGGCAGCGCGGCCCATTGGCGCCGACTTCGCCGCCAACCGGCTCAACCTGGTGCAGGCCGACTGGCGCGATGGCGGCTGGCGTTTGCGCGCTGCCAGTTCGCTGCCTTATCCGATGCCGCGCGACGTGCTGCTGGCCTCACCGAAGGCGCTGGTGCAATTCGTCGATGCCGCGCTGGCGCAGGCGCCGTTCCAGGGCCGCCGCGTGATTTCCGCCCTGCCCCCGGCCGACGTGCGCATCCTGCCTCTGACGGTGCATGTCGCCAGTGGCCAGACCGAGGCGCAGGCCGTGGGCCGCGCGGTGGGCGAGCAACTGGGCGAGCGGGCCGGCCAGCACGTCATCGATTATTACCAGGTGCGCGGCGCCGACATGGACGGCGGCGAACGGCAGGTGCTGGTTGCTGCCGCGCTCAAGCACCGGGTGCTCGATTATCTGGCGATGCTGGAGCACGCGCGCCTGGAGCCGGTCGCGCTCGACATCGGCCCGGCTGCCATCGGCCGCCTGCTCGCCACGCTGCACGGCAGCGACGTCGGCCAGTCAGTCGCGCTGCTCAATTTCGGCGCGGCCAAAAGCTACCTGACCGTGATCTGGGGCCGGCGCCTGATGCTCGATCGCGAGATCGCGTTTGGCGAAGACATGCTGGCGGGCGCTGTTGCAGGCGCGCTCGACCTCCAGCCCGACACGGCAGCCAGCCTGCTGCGCCAGCACGGCATCGGCGCGCGCCCCGGCATGGCGGTCGACAGCCCGCACATCGAGCTGCGGCGCGCGATCCGCGCCATCCTGCACCCGGCCTGCCAGGCACTGGCCGACGAACTCGCCCACACGCAGGTGTACGTGGCCTCGCGCACGCGCGGCAGCTCGATCAGCCGCCTGTACCTCAATGGCAGCCTGGCGCGCTACCCCGATATCCAGTCCCGGATCGCCGAGCTGATCGACGTGCCGGTGCATCTGCTCGATCCGTTTGGCGCCTTCCCCGAATCGGCCAGGGACACGGCAGGCGAACCGGCGACGACATCGCTCGCGCTGGCCACCGGCCTGGCGCTGCGCGGAGGCGCGGATGGCTGATATCGACATGATCCCGCGCAGCTACCGCGACGGCGTGCGCGTGCGCCGTACGCTGCGCCGCGCCGGGGTGGCGCTGGCCGCGATCGTTCTCGGCGCGGCGGCCGGCAGCGGGGCACTGCGCTGGCAGAGCGCCGCACTGGAGCGCCGCACGGCCACGCTGCAGCAGGCGGCGAGCGCGGCGCAGACCAGTCAGGCGCAGGCGGCCACCGCCCAGGCAGCGCGCGAGCGCCTGCTGGCGCAACAGGGCCTGCTGCGCGCGCTGCGGCGCGAAGGCGAACTGGCCGCACTGGCCGCCGCCATCGACAGCGCCCTGCCCGCGAACGCCTGGCTGACCGCCATCAATTTGCAGCGCGACCTGCAACTGGCCACGGCGGCCCCGGCCACCGCTGCTGCCCCGGCCACCGCTGCAGCGCCGGCCCCGGACAGCCGGGCAACGACATTCGCTACCGGCAACGCGGATGGCGGCACGCTGGTGATGGTCAGCAGCGTCGAACTGGCCGGTCAGGCGGCCGATTACAACGGCATCACGGATTTCCTGTCGAGCCTGGGGCGCATGCCCGGCATGCATGGCGTCGAACTGCTCTCGAGCAGCGCCAATCCGTCGACGGCGGCGATCGATTTCCGCGCCGTGGTCGTGCTGGTCCCGCCGGCGGAGGCGCCATGAGCCCGAAACTGCGCGACCTGCTCGCCGCCCTGCCTGCGCGCCAGCTCAATCTCGTCGTCGGCGGCGCGATTGTCATCGCACTGCTGCTGGCATGGACGCTCGCCCTGCGCGCGCCGCTGGCCGCCTACCGGCAGCACAAGACAGCGCTGGCCGCACTGGAAGCAGCGGGCACGGCCACACAAAGCGCTGCACCGCCGTCGGCCTCCGCCGCCGCCATCACACCAGCGCCAGCGCCACCGGAGCCGCTGGCCCTGATCGCGGCGGTCAGTCACAGCGCTGCAGCGGCCGACGTGGCCGTGTTGTCGGCAGCGCAAGGCACGCAGCGCACCGTGGGCGGCGTGCGACTGCTCACGGTCGAGATCGTGGCCAGCGCCCGCTACACCGCCCTGCTGGACTGGATTGCCGCCATCGAACGGCAGCAGCCAACCGTGGGCATCCACCGACTGACCGTGGAAGCCGCCGACGATACCGACGAGCGCGCCATCACCCTGCAGCTTGTCATCCACGACACTGGAACACCACCACCATGAAACACATCTTGATGCCGATGCTGGCGCTGGTCCTTGCCGGCCTGGCAGCCAATGTGCTGGCCACGCCGCCCCGCATCGTGCGCGATCCGTTCGTCAGCCGGCTCCCGGCCAGCGCGCCACTGGCCGCTGCGGCGCCCGCACCCGCCACGCCGCCACGCCTGCGCGCGGTGGTGCTCAACGGCGCGCAGTCGCTGGCCAATCTCGACGGCAATGTCGTGGCCACCGGCGAACGTGTCGCCGGCTATACCGTGCTGCGCATCGATGCGCGCGGCGTGCTGCTGGGCCATGCCGGCAGCGAGCACCTGCTGACGATGCAGGACAAGGACGCCCAATGACCCCGCGCCACCTGCTCGTCGCCCTGTGCGCAGCCTGGGCCTGGCTCGCACTGCCCGCGACCGCGAACACTGCCGCACCAAGCGTGGTGACAAAGAGCACTGCCACCGCACCGGTACCGCTGGCACCGGTAACGATGTCGTACACATTCCGCGACACGCCCATCGAAGAATTGTTCAACATGATTGCGCGCAGCGCACGCATCAATATCGTGCTGGGCAAGGGGGTCGGCGGCAACGTCTCGATCAACCTGTACGACATGACGGTGCGCGAGGCGATCGAGGCGATCGCCGAAGCCGGCGGCTTTGCGGTGACGGAACGCGCGGGTGGCTTCCTGATTTCGGACCCGAAGACCGCGCTGCCCGAGCGCGGCGCCATTCTGCAGGTGAAGGCGATGAAGGTGCGCTACGCCGACGTGACCAAGGTGGGCGCCATCCTGGCGCGCCAGATCGGCGTGCCCGGCACGGTGACCGTGCTCGACCAGACCAAGACGCTCGTGGTCGAAGCGACCGCGGCGGGCCTGGAGCGCGCAGCGCTGGTGCTGCGCGAAATCGACCGCGCGCCGCAGCAGATCCTGATCGAAGCGAAGATCCTGGAAATCACACTCGACCAGAACGAAAACTTCGGTGTCGACTGGTCACGCGTGTTCAGCGGCGATGGCCCCGACACGGTGGGCGCGACGGGCTTTGCCACACGCGCCGGCCCGCGCTTTTTCCTGAATCTGGTCAATGGGAATATCGAGGCCTACCTGAGCGCGCTGAGCAACAAGGGCCGCGTGCACACGCTGGCCACGCCGCGCCTGCTGGCCCTCGAGGACCAGGAAGCGAGCACGAATGTCGGCGACCAGCTGGGCTACCGCCTGACGACGACGATCAACAACGTCACGTCCGAATCGATCGAATTCCTCGACACCGGCGTGATCCTGCGCGTGACGCCGTCCGTGGACGCCGACGGACGCATCATGATGAAGATCCGGCCCGAGGTCAGCTCGGGCTCGGTATCGGCCGGCATTCCGTCGAAGAAGACGACCGAAGTGAACACGCAATTGGTGGCCAGCGACGGGCAACCGGTGCTGATCGGCGGCCTGATCAAGCGCAGCCGCACCTACCGGCGCCTGGGCATCCCGCTGCTGTCGGATATTCCGGTGATTGGCGGCGCGTTCGGCAGCACCGACGACGGCGGCGCGGCCACTGAAACGATTGTCGTCATCACGCCGCGCATCGTGCCGTCCAGTGGCCCGGCCATCGACGGCGTTACCGAACGCACGCTCCAGCAGGCCGAGCAGACGATGCGCACGCGCGGCGATATGCTCGATCGCAAGCTCGATACGCTCGATCGCTAGGGCCTGGCGTTTTACCTCGTCTCCCGGGGATGCACCGGTTGCACGTCGTGAATGGCAGGGGCGTCGGCGCTGATGCCGGCATCGAACCGGCAGGTCGTCATCGCATGCTCAGTGAAAACGGGATAGGTGAACAGCGAGCGCTCAAAATAGTCGGAGCGCTGTAGCCACCAGCGCAAGCGCGCCTGAGGATCCGAGGACAGGGCTTTGTCGCTGGCAAGCGCTTGCTCGAAGCTTGCGCGCAATGCCGGGTCGCTTGCCATCATCCGGTCTGCCAATGGTGCCAGCAGGTGGTTGGACAAGCGCGATTCGGGCGGCAGCGCCTGGTCGAAGTAGCCTTGCGCCAGGAAGGAGTCATCACTCTCCGGCGCGAGCAGCGCAGCGGCAAGCGATCGTTTCGCCTGGTCGGCGGTGATGCGGACCGCCCCTGCCGGCAGAGTCACATTCTTGACGGCCTTGTACGGATTTGTCCGATCCTTGCCGTTGGCGAAGCCGACCACCCCGAGCGGGAGCGTGCATTGGCTGGCAAGCGCTTGCATCTGCACGCCATGGGCACGCAACGTTGCAATGATGTCCCGCTGCTCTGGCCGCACCCACCAGGCCTTGGGAAAATCCATTTCCCTGGTCGCGCGTACACCGTACACGGGCAAACCGATGTCGACTGGCTCTCCGGTCCAGCGCAACTCGCGTGCGCCGGAGGCCTTCGAGTCGTAGGTGTCGTAGCGATACCCCTTGAAGTCGCGTGTCGCCAGCGGTTCCGGGTCACGCTCCCACCCTGTCATCAGCCGCGCCGGACGTGCGTCCCGGTCTTGCGACTTGGCCTGCGCAATCCGTGCATGGTCGCGGGCGACGGTCCTGATCGATTGTTCCAGCAGCACATAGGTACCGAGCACGCGGCGCTTGTACGGCTTCATCGCATGATTCTCGACCAGCACCGTCGGAATGCCGGCAAAATCGCCATAGCCCGTCGAATAGCGCGGCCCCTCGGCGCTGATGCGCAGCCCCTTGTCCGGCTGGTCTTCATCGATCCAGCTGGGATAGACACCCGGCACATGCCCTTGTGCGACCAGCGCCGCGTCGACAGCCGTGGTGTAGTCGTTCATGAGCCACGCGGCGGTCGCGCGCGAGCGGGCATAACTGCCCCAGCCGGCGAACGTGTACGTGGTGTCGTACTGGTAATCGGTGCCGTCACTGACATGCACGTCGATGTACAGCGCCGGATCGAAGCGCTGCAGCAGTGCGACCACGGCGGCGATCTCGGGCGACTGCAGCCTCGCGTAGTCGCGGTTCAGATCGAGACCCTGCGCATTGGTGCGCGCCCCCTTGATCCGCAGCCCGCGCATATTGGGGCGACCGAACGGGCTGGTGTTTTCATGCGCGTCGACATTCAGGATCGGAATGAAGACGATGTCGACCCGGTCGAGCAGATCATCGCGGCCGCGAAACGCGATGTCGCGCAGCAGCATCAGGCCCGCATCCTTGCCGTCGATTTCGCCGGCATGGATGCCCGCCTGGATCATGACCACCGGCTTGCCGGCGCCGGGTTTCTTCGCCAGCGCGTAGACCAGTTCGCGGCCCTGGTAGCTCTTGCCGAACGTGTGCAGCGAGAGCAGACCGGACTTCGCATCCATGGCACGCAGATAGCCAAGCGTGCTGGCAGCGTCAGGGGAATCCTGAAAATCCGATTTCTCGGCCGGCGTGATCCACGGGTCGTTCGGGGCGGCGACCAGTTGTTCGCTGGCGCCGGTCCATGGCGCGGCGGGCGGCAGCAGTGACGGTTCCGCGGTGCTGGCCGATGCCGCAAGCGACATCAGCAGAAAGGGTGTGGAGAAAATTGATGGGAACGTCGGCAACTTGCATCCTTTGACTGGGGATGCCAGTGCCTGCACGGCGTCGGCAGGACTGGCTGGTGAGCCCGGCGAACGGAAGCATCGTTTGCGGGCAAACGATAATGATAATGGATTATCAAAAAGGCTGCCCGACGATCCCTGTTGCTGCCACAGGACTTGCCTTACACCTGCATGTTCATGATGTCCTGATAGGCAGAAATCATCTTGTTGCGTACCTGCACAGTCGCCTGGAACGCGATGCTCGATTTTTGCATCGCCACCATCGTGTCCGACAGGCTGACCGTATCGTCGCCCATCGTGAACCGCTTGCTCAGGGCCTGCGCCTCGGCCGAACGGTCGCTCACGCCCTGCAGCGTGCTGTGCAGGGCTTCCGCAAAATCGAGCTTGACCGTGGGTTTGCCCCCGATCGCGCTCGCGCCGCCCAGGCCATTGGCCACCTCGGGCGCCGCCGACGCTTTGGTCGCTGCCGCCTTGAGCTGCTCCATCATGGCCTGGATCCGGCTTGTATCAATCCCGCCGATGCCGCCAATACTCATCTTGCCCTCCGCTTGTGTTCGCCTTGCAGAAAACTCTACAAATGCACTCAGGGAAGCAGAATAGCAGCGCAAAAGCGAATTTGACCTGCGAATCAGGCCCGTAAACGCCCGCTATTTCGGGGTTTGAATGTTGCCCGGTGGCTCCATAATGCGTGCTGTCCCCACCCATTTTGACCAGGCCCCTCCACCATGGCAGCAACTGCTGAAAACCTTATCGACACGCCACCAGGCACGCCGGCCCCCGCTACCCCGTCGTTTTTCCAGACGACCATGGGCAAGCGCGTTGCCGTGGGTGGTGGTGTCGCGCTCATTCTGGCGTTGATGATTGCGGTCTGGATGTGGAGCCAGGCGCCGGAGTACCGGGTCCTGTTCGCCAATTACAGCGACCGCGATGGCGGCGCCATTACCGCGTCGCTCGACCAGATGGGTGTGCAGTACAAGTTTTCCGAAGGCGGCAACGCGATCCTCGTGCCGGCCGAACATATCCACGATCTGCGCCTGAAGCTTGCGGCGCAGGGCTTGCCGAAAGGCGGCAACGTCGGCTTCGAGCTGATGGAGAACCAGAAGCTGGGCGTGTCGCAATTCCTGGAACAAGTCAATTACCAGCGCTCGCTCGAAGGCGAGCTGGCGCGTTCGATCCAGTCGCTGGGCTCGGTCGCCGCGGCGCGCGTCCACCTGGCGTTGCCAAAACCATCCGTCTTCGTGCGCGACCAGCAAAAGCCGACCGCGTCCGTGCTGCTGAACCTGCAGCCGGGTCGCGCGCTCGATCCGGGCCAGGTCAGCGCCATCGTCCACCTGGTCGCGTCGAGCGTGCCGGAACTCACCACAGGTAACGTCACCGTCGTCGACCAGAACGGCGCGCTGCTGTCCGATACCAGCAACAAGGGCGCGGGCGGCAAGTCGCTCGATCCGACCCAGCTCAAGTACGTCGACCAGGTCCAGCAGAACATCATCAAGCAGGTCGAGTCGATCATCAAGCCGCTCGTCGGCGAAGGCAATGTGCGCGCCGAAGCCACCGCCGAAGTGGACTTCGCCCAGGTCGATACGGCGGCTGAAATGTACAAGCCGAATTCGCCACCGGAGCCGCAGGCGATCCGCAGCACGCAGAGTTCGGAAGTCGTCGGCGCGGGCGGCGCGGCATCCGGCGTGCCGGGCGCGCTGTCGAACCAGCCGCCAGGCGTGAACACGGCGCCGATCCAGGGCGCGCCGCCGGCCGAAGCAGCCGCACCGAGCGCCCCGACCAGCAAGAACTCGACCACGAATTACGAAGTCGACAAGACCATCCGCTACGAGCAGCGTCCGATGGGCGGCATCAAGCGCCTGACGGTCGGCGTGGTCGTGAATCACCGCCGCATCGTCGACCCGGCCACCGGCAAGGTCACCGTGCGTCCGCTGGCCGCGGCCGAAGTGGCCCAGATCAATGAGCTGGTCAAGCAGGCGATGGGCTACAACCAGGCACGCGGCGACACGCTGAACGTGACCAACGCGCCGTTCGACGGCGTGGACAAACCGGCCGAGGCGGTGGTAGAACCGACCTGGTGGAGCGATCCGGCGAACTTCCCGCTGTTCAAGGACCTGGCCCGCTATGCCTTCGTGGCTGCCGTGATCGCCTTCCTGTACTTCCGCTTCCTGCGTCCGCTGCTGCGCCCGGCCATCAAGAAGTTCGACGAAGCCACCGCCGTGCCGGAAGAGCCAAAGGAAGAAGAAAAGGACGAGGACGCCGAAGAAGAAGTCGCCGACACGCCGGCCGAAGAAGCGATCAAGGAAGAAGAAAAGATACGTCAGGACATGGGTTACCGCGCCAACCTGAAAATGGCGCAAGAGCTGGCAAACAAGGATCCGCGCATCGTCGCCAACGTGATCAAAGGATGGTTGGGTTCAAATGAGTGATAAAGACAAAGACAATACCAACAAGGCCGCCATCCTGATGCTGGCCCTGGGTGAATCCGAAGCGTCGGAGGTGATGAAGTTTCTGGGCCCGCGCGAAGTGCTCAAGCTGGGCGCCGCGATGGCGCAGATGAAGGCGGTGCAGCACGAACAGGTGGTCACGGTGCTCGAAGACTTCGTTACCGAAACCAATCTGCACTCGACCGTGGGCCTGGATTCGGACGAGTACATCCGCCAGGTGCTGACCAAGGCGCTGGGCGACGATAAGGCGGCCGTGCTGCTCAACCGTATTCTCGGCGGCAAGGACGCGTCGGGCATCGAAAGCCTGAAGTGGATGGACTCGGTGTCGGTCGCCGAGCTCATCCGCAACGAGCACCCGCAGATCATCGCCACGATCCTGGTCCACCTCGAGCGCGACCAGGCCTGTGAAATTCTGGCAAACTTTACGGAACGGTTGCGTAACGACGTGGTGTTGCGCATCGCAACGCTCGACGGCGTGCAGCCGGCGGCGCTGCGCGAACTGAACGACGTGCTGACCAAGCTGTTGTCGGGCAATGAGCACATCAAGAAGTCGTCGCTGGGCGGTGTGCGTACGGCGGCCGAGATCTTGAACTTCATGAGCGGCGAGCAGGAATCGGCCGTGATGGACAATATCAAGAACTACGACAACGACATGGCGCAGAAGATCATGGACGAGATGTTCGTGTTCGACAATATTATCGATATCGACGATCGTGGTATCCAGTTGCTGCTGCGTGAAGTACAGTCCGACATGCTGATCATTGCGCTCAAGGGCGCCTCGCAGGATCTGCGCGAGAAGGTGTTCAAGAATATGTCGCAGCGTGCCAGCGAAATGATGCGCGAAGACCTGGAGTCGAAAGGTCCGGTGCGCTTGTCTGAAGTGGAATCCCAGCAGAAGCAGATTCTGCAGATCGTGCGGCGACTGTCCGATGAAGGCCAGATCGTCCTGGGTGGTAAAGGAGAGGATTCGTTCGTCTGATGGCAATTTCAAAAGAACAGCAGAGCGCCTACCAGCGCTGGGAAATGGCCTCGTTTGGCGACGAGCGCCCCAGCACGCTTGCCCGGCGCGCTGCTGAGCAGCCATCCGCCCCCGCAGCATCGGCGGGCGTATCGCTGAACAGCCTCGGCCTCGGCCTGCCGCCGAATGTCATGCTGCCCAGCGTCGAAGAACTCGAGGCGATGCGCGAGGCGGCGCGCCAGGAAGGCTTCGCGCAGGGCCTGGACGAAGGCCGCGTGCAGGGCCGCGCCGACGGCCAAGCTGAAGGCCGCGCCGAAGGGTATGCCGAAGGTTTTGCTGCCGGTAGCGCCGAGGGTGAGCAAGCCGCCAAAGAAGAACTAGAGCAATTGCGCACGGTTGCCGCCAGCTTCGGCAATGCCGTGGCGCAGGCCGACGAAACGATCGCCAGGGATGTGCTCGACCTGGCGCTGCGCCTGGCGCGCGGCATGGTGCGCACTGGCCTGGACGTGCGGCCCGAGCTCATCATGTCGGTGGTGCGCGACGCCATCAACCAGTTGCCGATCCTGCAGCAGCCCGCCCTTCTGATGCTCAATCCGCAGGATGCCGAACTGGTACGCCATGGCATGGCCGAAGAACTGGCCACCGGCGGCTGGCGCATCATCGAGAATGCCACCATCGCGCGCGGCGGCTGCCGGGTGGAGACGGCCAGCAACCAGATCGATGCCCAGGTCGAGGCCCGCTGGCAACGCCTGACCCACGCGCTGGCCGCCAACGTCGACTGGCTGAGCCCGTAACATGGACGACCACACCACCCCGCAACCGCCCCAGGCATCCTCGCACGACCGCCACACGGCGCGCTGGAAAGCGTATATCCGCGACTGCGACACGCTCGTCAGCTTTGCCGAACCGCTGCAGATTTCGGGGCGCGTCACGCGCGTGGCGGGCCTGGTCATGGAATGCGTTGGCCTGCGGCTGGCCGTGGGCGCGGCCTGCACGATCCCCACCGCCAGCGGCCAGATCGAGGCCGAAGTGGTCGGGTTCGAGGGCGAGCGCCTGTTTTTGATGCCGCAAAGCGACACCGAAGGCGTCGTGCCCGGCTCGCGCGTGTTCCCCGTCGAAAGCGTGCTTCCGCCACCGGGCAGCGTGCCGCACGGGCGGCGCCGGCCGCAAGACCGCGCACGCCACCTGCCGGTGGGCATCCAGCTGCTGGGCCGCGTCGTCGATGGCGCCGGCCGGCCGCTCGATGGCCTGGGCCCGCTCGGCACGTCCGACATGGCGCCACTGAACGCCCGCCCCGTCAATCCGCTCGACCGCGCGCCGATCAAGGACACGCTCGACGTCGGCGTGCGCGCCATCAATTCGATGCTGACGGTCGGCCGCGGCCAACGCCTGGGCCTGTTCGCCGGTACCGGTGTCGGTAAATCGGTCCTGCTCGGCATGATCGCGCGCTACACCGAAGCCGAAATCATCGTCGTCGGCCTGATCGGCGAACGAGGCCGCGAGGTGAAGGAATTCATCGACCAGATCCTGGGTCCGGAAGGCCGCGCACGCTCGGCCGTGGTCGCTGCGCCGGCCGACTCGCCGCCGCTCTTGCGCCTGCAGGGCGCGGCCTACGCCACCGCCATTGCCGAGTACTTCCGCGACCAGGGCAAGAATGTCATGCTGATCATGGATTCGCTGACCCGCTACGCGATGGCGCAGCGTGAAATCGCGCTGGCCATCGGCGAGCCGCCGGCGACCAAGGGTTATCCGCCATCCGTGTTCGCCAAGCTGCCGGTGCTGGTCGAACGGGCCGGCAACGGCCTCGAAGGCGGCGGCTCGATCACGGCGTTTTATACCGTGCTGTCCGAGGGCGACGACCAGCAGGATCCGATCGCCGATGCCGCGCGCGGTATTCTCGACGGCCACATCGTGCTCAACCGCCACCTGGCCGAAGCCGGTCACTACCCGGCGATCGACATCGAGCAATCGATCTCGCGCGCCATGCACTCGATCACCACGCACGAGCACCAGCTGGCGGCGCGCAAGCTCAAGCAGCTGTACTCGCGCTACCAGCGCTCGCGCGACCTGATCAGTGTGGGCGCCTACGCGGCCGGCAGCGATCCGGTGCTCGACATGGCGATTGCCAAGAACACCGAGATCGAGGAATTCCTGTGCCAGGAAATCCACGACAACGCGTCGCTTCCCGAGAGCTTGGGGCGATTGACCACGTTATTCTAGTGATTGCGGGCAACGTCATGCCGGTAGAATGTGATTCACCATGGCACAAGCTTCCGCTCTCGAAACACTGATCGACCTGGCGCAACGCGATTCCGACGCGGCCGCCAAGCGGCTCGGTGCGGCCCTGAAACTGGTCGAGGACGCCGAACAGAAGCTGGCCATGCTGGTCGGCTACCGCGACGAATACGCGCGCAAGCTCGACACTGCCCAGATGGACGGCATCACCCCTTTCGCGTACCACAACTTCGTTGCCTTCATTGGCAAGCTGGACCACGCATTGAGTGGCCAGCGCGAGGTGCTCAAACACGCGCAGAACAAGGCGACGTTCGAGCGCACGACCTGGCAGGAAAGCGAGCGCAAGCGCCTGTCCTACCGCACGCTGAACGAACGTGCGGCAAGTGAAGCACTCAAGGTCGAGAACAAGCGCGACCAGAAGCAGATGGATGACCACGCAGCCCGTGGCGCCCGTTACAAACAACGCTGAACCAACGTCGATAGTCGAGTCCACCATGACGATGCAGACCAATACCCTCCCGTTCCAGATCACCGGCGCCAACGCCACGGCGCAGCGTCCGGCCATGCCCGATCGCCTGGCCGACGCAGCACGCAGCAGCGGCACTGGCGGATTCAGCGCCACGCTGAACCGTGAAATGGCCACGCGCCAGCCCGCTGCGCCGCCGCCACCAGCGGCGCAACCGAAACCGGCGCCAGGACCAAAACCGGCGGCCCCCGACAAGCAGACCAACCGCGAGCCGGTGCGTGAAGGCCCGACCCGGTCGACCATCCGCCCGCCAATGCATGACGGCGATGCCAAGTCCACACAAGCGGCCAGCAGCAGCACGGCGGACGCGGCAAGCGACGCCGATGACGCTGCGGCAGCCGAAGCGGCCGCGGCCGCGGCAGCAGCGGCAGCCACCACGCCGGTGACCGACATGCTGGCCTTCATGGCCAGCCTGAGCCAGCCGGCCAGCACCGCCGCCACCGTGAGCACCGACGCCGCCGCAGCCGACGCCGCCACGCCAGGCGACGCCCAACTGACGGCGCTCGAAACGGCGCTCGACAATATGCAAACCATGGCCGCCGGCGCGACCGTCACCCCTGACGCAGCCGACGCCACCGACGCCAGCACCAGCGGCACCAGCAAGGGCCAGGCACCCGCCAGCGGCGTGCAGCAGGCACCCGCCGAACTGCGCACCACGCAGGCGCCTGGCGCCGCGCTGCCACAGGGCGAGCAGGCTGTCGGCCAGTTCCAGGCCCAGCTGCGCGATACACAGCAACAGCAGCAGCAATTGCCGGTGGCCGAAGAAGCGCCGGCCCCGCTGGCCGCATTGCAGGCCCAGGCGGCCAAGGTCGATGCCACGGGCAATCCGGCGATGCCGGGCGACCGCATCCCGGCACGCCTGGGCACCCAGGCCTGGGACAACCAGGTCAGCCAGCGCATCGTGTACATGGTCGGCAAGGAACAAGCGGCCACGCTGACGCTGAATCCGCCCGACCTGGGCCCGGTGCAGATCGTGCTGAACGTGACCAACGACCAGGCCACCGTCGCCTTCTCGTCCGACCAGCTCGACGTGCGCCAGGCGCTTGAAAACGCCCTGCCCCGCCTGCGCGAAATGATGAGCGAGAGCGGCATCGCGCTGGGCAATGCCACGGTCGACGCCAACGTGCCCGACGGGCGCCAGCAGCAGCAGGACAGTGACCGCCGCGCGCAGGGCGGCCAGCGCGGCGCCGGTGGCCTGACGGGCGATGGCCAGGATGCCGCGCCGGCCGTGAACGAGGTCGCGCCGCGCACGCGCACCGTGTCGATCGGCGACCGTGGCATGGTCGATCTGTTCGCCTGATGCCACACGGCTGTCCCGGGGGCGGCCACACGGCCGCCCTTTTCTATTCTGTCATCGCGCCTCAGCAACAATCACACGGATTACCACGGCTTCCCCCCTCTTTTCGAGGCTTGCCGGGACGCATCTTTCCACGACAATGCCATAATGATGAACCCTCACCAACCAGCGGCAAAGACACATCTTGAAAGCGAATCCGAAAATGAAAGCTGATCCGAAAGCGGACACCGCAGCGGCACCTTCCGGCTCGAAGAAAAAGCTGATCATCATGATCCTCGCCGCCGTGCTGGTGCTGGGCGCAGGCGCCGGTGCGGGCTGGTACTTCACGCAGGGCGCCGCCGCCCACGGCGAAGAAGAAGACGCGCCGGCCAAAGAGCACAAGAAAAAGAAAAAGAAGAACCCGGACGCGAAAGCCGAGTACGTGCCGATCGAATCGTTCACCGTGAACCTGCAGCCGGAAAACGGCGAACAGTATTTGCAAGTACAGTTCACGCTGCAAGTGGCGGGCGCCGAGCAGGCCACGCTGGTGAAGGACAATATGGCGATCGTGCGCAACCGCATGCTGTTGCTACTGTCGAGCAAGAAGGCATCCGAGATCAGCACCGTCGAGGGCAAGCAGCAGCTCGCCACCGAGATCCAGAAGGCCATTACCGAACCCTTCGAAAAAGATGGCGACGAACAGGAAGTGTCCGACGTATTATTCACCTCGTTCATCATCCAGTAAATCCAGACAAACATGGCCGATAATTTCCTCTCCCAGGAAGAAGTCGATGCCCTCTTAAAAGGGGTCAACGGCGATCAGGACGACATCTCGGCGCCTGAAGACACCTCGGGGGTCCGCACCTACAACCTGGCAACGCAGGAGCGCATCGTGCGCGGCCGCATGCCGACGCTCGAGATCATCAACGAGCGCTTCGCCAGGTATTTGCGGATTGGGTTGTTCAACTTTTTGCGCCGCAGCGCCGAAGTGTCGGTCGGCTCGGTGCGGGTGTCAAAATACAGCGAGTTCATCCGCAACCTGGTAGTCCCGACCAACCTGAACCTGGTGCACATGAAGCCGCTGCGCGGCACGGCGCTGATGGTGCTCGATCCGGGCCTCGTGTTCCTGCTGGTGGATAACCTGTTCGGTGGCGACGGGCGCTTCCACACCCGCGTCGAGGGCCGCGACTTTACCCAGACCGAGCAGCGCATCATCATGCGCATCCTCGACATCATCTTCGAGGCGTACGCCAAGTCGTGGGAACCGGTGTTCCCGGTCGAATTCGAGTTCATCCGTTCCGAGATGAACACGCAGTTCGCCAATATCGCGACCCCAAACGAGGTCGTGGTGTCATGCACCTTCACGGTGGAGCTGGGCTCGGTGTCGGGCCAGATCCACTTCTGCATGCCGTATTCGATGATCGAGCCGATCCGCGATGCACTGACCTCGAGCCTGCAGGGCGAAGCGCTCGAAGTCGACAAGCGCTGGGTGCGCCTGATGACGCAGCAGATCCAGGTCGCCGAAGTCGAGCTGGTCGCGGTGCTGGGGCATGGCAAGGCCAACTTCGACGAAATCCTCAACATGAAAATCGGCGACGTGATTCCGATCGTGGTACCCGAGATGGTGCAGGCCACGGTCGATGGCGTCCCCGTGATGGACTGCAGCTACGGCGTCTTCAGCGGGCAATATGCGCTGAAGGTCGAGAAGCTGCTCGCCAATAGCGACACATTCAACAAGTAATCGGTATATTGGCAAGGCGCATCGCGCCGGCCGCACAGGAGAACACCATGTCCGACAATCAGGAAGACCAGGAACACATCGACGACGATTGGGGCGCCGCCATTGCCGAGCAGGCCGCGGCCGAAGCAGCAGCACTCGAACGCCAGACGTCCGCCGCCGCCGCACCGGTGGCCGCCGCAGCCGTGTTCAAGGATTTTTCGAACAAGGGCGCGCGCAACGAAACGCCGAACGATATCGACTTCATCCTCGACATCCCGGTGCAACTGACGGTGGAACTGGGCCGCACCAAGATCGCCATCAAGAACCTGCTGCAACTGGCGCAGGGTTCGGTGGTCGAGCTCGACGGTCTGGCGGGTGAACCGATGGATGTGCTGGTCAATGGCTGCCTGATCGCCCAGGGCGAGGTGGTGGTCGTGAACGACAAGTTCGGCATCCGGCTCACCGACATCATCACGCCATCAGAGCGGATTCGCAAACTCAATAAATGACCGCACGCCGCGCCGCCAGCTATTTCACGACCATTGCGGCGCTGCTGCTGGCAGCGCCGCTCGCGCTGGCGCAGCAGGCGGCGCCAGCCACGGATACCACCACCGGCCGGGCGCCCGCCCCTGCTGTGCCGGCGCCGACCACCGTGCCCGCCACGACCGCGCCGCCGGTTGCGGCGCTGCCGGGCGATGCTGCCGCACTGCCGGGCGTTGCTGCGGTGTCTGCAGAGCCTGCAGAAGCGGCTGCAGCGGCAGTGACGGCGGCCACCCCGGCGCCATCCACCACGACCACTGCCCCTGCCATCACGCCGATGCGCCCGCCGCCGCAAGTCGCGCTGCCGGCCGCCAGCGGCTCCGGTGCGGCTGGCCTGCTGCAAACCATTTTTGCGCTGCTGCTCGTGCTGGGCCTGTTGATTGGCCTGGCCTGGCTGCTCAAGCGCTACGGCCCCAAGCCGGGCGGCGGCCTGGCCAATCTGCGCGTGGTCGGTGCGCTGAATATCGGCGGGCGCGAGCGCATCATGGTGGTCGAAGTGGGCGACCAGTGGATCGTCGTCGGCGCCGCCCCGGGCCGCGTGAACGCGCTGCACACGATGCCGCGCCAGAACGTCGATCTGGGCGCGGGCACGGGCACCGCACAAGGCAGCATCCCGGCCACACGCTTTGCCGACTGGCTCAAGAACACGATGGACAAACGCAATGCGTCATAAACACCTGTGGCTGGCCGCTGGCCTGGCCCTGCTGCCGCTGATCGCGGCGGCCCAGCCCGGCATCCCGGCATTCCAGAGCAGCCCGGCAGCCAACGGCGGCACCGCGTATTCGCTGCCGGTGCAGACGCTGCTGCTGCTGACCTCGCTTACCTTCCTGCCCGCCGCGCTCCTGATGATGACGAGCTTCACGCGCATCATCATCGTGCTCTCGCTGCTGCGCCAGGCGCTCGGTACCCAGACCGCGCCGCCGAACCAGGTGATGGTCGGGCTGGCGCTGTTTTTGACCTTCTTCGTGATGGGGCCGACCTTCGACCGCATCTATAGCGAAGCGTATCTGCCGCTGCAGAACAACCAGATCCAGATGACCGAGGCCATGAACCGTGGCGCTGTGCCGCTCAAGGAATTCATGATCAAGCAGACGCGCGAATCCGACCTGGCCCTATTCGTCAAGATTTCGCGCTCGCCGGCACTGCAGGGTCCCGAAGACATTCCGCTGCGGGTCCTGATTCCCGCGTTCGTCACGAGTGAACTCAAGACGGCGTTCCAGATCGGCTTTGCGATCTTCATTCCGTTTTTGATCATCGACATGGTGGTGGCGTCGGTGCTGATGGCCATGGGCATGATGATGATGTCGCCAGCCGTCATCGCGCTGCCGTTCAAGCTGATGCTGTTCGTGCTGGTCGACGGCTGGCAACTTCTGCTGGGCTCGCTGGCCCAGAGCTTCTACTAGAGGACGCCGCGCGATGACTCCAGAGAGCGTGATGACGATGGGCCGCACGGCCATGGAAGTGACCCTGATGGTATCGGCCCCATTGTTGCTGGTGGCGCTGATCGTCGGCCTGATCATCAGTATTTTCCAGGCCGCGACCCAGATCAACGAGGCCACGCTGTCGTTCATCCCGAAACTGGTCGGCGTGTTCGTTACCCTGGTGGTCGCCGGCCCGTGGATGCTGTCGGTGATGCTGGACTATATGCGCCAGGTGTTCACGGGTATTCCCGGCCTGATCGGCTAAGGCCCGCGTGCGCACGCCCGGAAGCGCCCGATGCTGACGCTGACCTCGGCGGAAATGAATGCCTGGATTGCCGGCCTGCTGTGGCCGCTGTCGCGCATTCTCGGCCTGATCGCCGCCGCCCCGCTGTTCGGCAATGCCAGCGTGCCGGTGCGTGCCAAGCTCGCGCTGGGCATTCTGCTGGCGATCGTCATCGCGCCCCTCGTGCCGGCTGTACCTGCGGCCGACCCCACGTCGTGGGCTGGCCTCCTTATCCTGACCAAGGAAATGATCATCGGCCTGGCGATGGGCTTTGCCATGCGCATCGTGTTCGCCGCCATCGAGTATGCCGGTGAAGTCTCGAGCCAGACGATGGGCCTGGGTTTCGCAATGTTCTTCGACCCCAGCACGCGCGGCCGCTCGTCCGCCATCAGCCAGTTCATGGCGCTGGTCGCGACCATGGCTTTTCTAGCCGTAAACGGCCACCTGATCCTGCTCGAGGCGCTGGCCGAAAGCTTCATCACGATGCCCATCACCGACACCCCGTTTTCATCCAACACCGCGCTGGAACTGGTGCGCTGGGGCGGGCGCATCTTCTCGGCCGGGCTGCAGATCGCCATGCCGATCATCGCCGCGCTCTTGATCACGCAGGTTGCCCTCGGCATCCTGACCCGCGCCGCACCGCAGCTGAACATCTTCGGCATCGGTTTCCCGATCACGCTGGGCGTGGGCTTTTTGACGCTGAGCCTGGTGCTGCCGTACCTGGGTGCGCCGATCGTCAACCTGTTCAACCAGGGCATTGAAGTGAGCAGATCATTGCCGCGGGCGAGTAATCCGCAGCCGGGGGCGGCGGGTGGGCAGCCGGCTGTCAGGCCGGTGGTACCAGCGCCGGGGTAATCGAGCCCGCGCACTGCGTTACAATGAGAATCATTCTCATCCTTCATCAAGCGCATGGCCACTCCTGCTGCCGTTCCGACTTCCTTCCCGCGCCGCCGCGTCCTCGGCGCCGCTGCCGCACTAACCGCCATGGCTACTCCATTGGCACATGCCGCAGCTGCGTGGCAACCCGCCACACTGCACCAGGCCCGGCAACTCGACATCACGTCGCCCATCACCGGCCAGACCTACCGCATCTTCGTCAGCATCCCGACCACCCCGCCCCCGCTCGCTGGCTACCCGGTCATCTACGCACTGGACGGCAACGCGACCTTCCCGACGCTGGCGGTGATGGCGCGTACGATTCTGCCGCGGGGCGCTGCGCTGCCCGTCGTCGTCGGCATCGGCTATCCGGGCGAGTTCGATTACGGGATGGGGCGCGGTCGCGACTACACGCCCCCCTCGGGTGCGGATGGCCCTGCGAAGGAAGGCGGCGCCGACCTGTTCCTCGACTTTATCGAACGTGAACTGAAATCACTGATCGGGACGCTGGCGCCGCTCGATCCGGCGCGCCAGGCGCTGTACGGCCATTCGTACGGCGGTCTGTGCACATTGCACGCGCTGTTCACGCGCCCGGCAATGTTCCAGACTTACCTGGCGGCCAGTCCATCGATCTGGTATCGCGAGCGCGTGGTGCTGGGCGGGATGGACGGCTTCAGCCGGCGCGTTGCTGCGCTGCCGTCGAAACCGTCGCTGATGCTGGCCGTGGGCGAGCTGGAACAACCGTCAACGGCAAACGGCCCGCTGCAGGGCCGTGACGCCGTTGCCGCCGCGCGCCGTATGGTGGACAACGCGCGCGAACTGGGCGAGCGGCTACAAAAGACCCCTACCCTGGCGCGTGTCCAGTTCCACCTGCTGGCGCACGAAGACCACGGTTCGGCAACCTTTCCGGCGATGGCGCGTGGCCTCGAGTTTTTCCTCGTGTGAATCAGGGAAAGTTGTCGACCAGACACGCAATACTGCGCCTGACAAGACCGCGAGCGGCTTACCCGTACGGCGTATAGGCAAAGCCATTGCCGATGACGTCTGCCAGTTGCGCGCGATTTTCCACGCTCTCGGCGAATTCGACGAGCACGTCCGCGCGACTGGTGCCATGGTCCAGCACGCCATTCCAGAATGCCACGCCGGTTGCGTCGCCGTCGCGATGCAGTATGTTGTCGTACAGCGCATCGACGAAGGCCGTATTGCTGGTACCCGCGCCATACAGGTCGATGAACTCCGGGCTGTCGATGAAGCTCTGCGCGATCCCTGTCAACGCGTAGCCCGAGTCGCTTGCCGATAGCCAGAACCCAAAACCGATCTTGTCGGGTGTACGGTCGAACGCGGCCTGGTACAGGCGGTAAACCTGGCCCAGGTTGCCTGCCATGGACAGGGCCAGCGCGTCCTTGCTTTCAGTGAACAGGGCGCGTTCGATACTCGTTAGCTCCGCAGAATAGTAGGCCCAGGGGATCGGAACGGTATGGCCGGTCGCGGTCTTGGTGAATGTGAATTCGGATAGAGTTCCGGGAAAGACTGCCGTATCGCGCGTGTTGGCATCGGTGCCGGTCACACGACCGCGAGTTTCGACGCCGAGGCCGGAAACCGCGGTGTCGCCATTACGCAGCGTGTTGATCTCGAACGGTCCCAGGGATAAAGAATAGATATTGAGGTTGCCGCTAGCGTCGGCAATGTTGCCAGTGTTTAAGCTCACGTTATAGCTGCGCACCGCCAGCAGATGATCGGGGGTGTAGGTGAGCGTGTTGCCACTGACCGTCACCGCCGGACCGGTCATGTCGATCAATTCGAGTGTCATCGAATAACTCCCGGCGATCAGCGAGAGCCTGCCGCCGCGCACCTGGATCGCTTCATCAAACACGATTGTGAGAGGTCCGTCGACGGTGGCGCTGACCGACACCATTCTTGGCGCCGTTGTGTCAGGGACTGTGACTGCAGAACCCGTTGCGACGACCCGGTCGGCGGTGAAGGCATTGGCGAGCAGATTGTCGGTGTGCATGAGCGTGACAAATGGGTAAGGAGAAAATCAGTATAGCCCGATAGAAGCCGCATCGAGATAACCGGAAAGCATAAAATCACGCAGTGCCCTCGGCCTTGAATGTTCCCGTGCCTAACGTAAAGCGTAAAAAAATACCAATTAATTGTGCAGTAGTGCGACTTAGCCAACCAACAATATTGCCAAGACCCTGCTAGCCTGACGATCCCGGTGCCTCGCTGCGCCAGCCGCCGACCCACTCATGGGCACGATCGACAATGACTCTTTCCAGACCTCTCAAAATTACCGGCTGGATCTTGCTGGCCATCACCGTGGCAGTGATCCTGTTCCTCATGCTGTTCGACTGGAACATGCTGCGTCCCTACATCAACCGCAAGGTGTCGGAAACGACCGGGCGTGAATTTGCCATCCGCGGTGACCTGGACGTCAAGTTCCAGCGCGATCGCAACGGTGAAACGGGCTGGCGGCGCTTCGTGCCGCAGCCGCATATCACGGCCGACAATGTTTACATGAGCAATCCGGCCTGGAGCACGGTCGGCACGCAGATGGCCGCCGCCCAGCGCATCGAAGCCGGGGTGCGCATCCTGCCGCTGCTGACCAAGAATGTCGTGATCACCGACCTGCGCCTCGCTAATCCGGACATCGCTGTCCAGCGCCGCGCCGATGGCAGCAATTCGTGGACCTTCAAGGACAACGGCCCCTCCGAATGGAAGGTCGATCTGCAGCGCCTGGCCTTCGACAGCGCCAAGGTGCGCTACGTCGACGAGCCGATGAGCCTGGACCTGCGCGCCACCGCCGATTCGATCAAGGGCGGCGAAACGGCCTCCACGGCCGCAGGCGTGCCGCCGTATGGCCTGGCATTCAAGCTGGCCGGTACCTATAACAAGGCGAAAATCACCGGTGGCGGCAAGGCCGGCGCCGTGCTCTCGCTTACTGGCGATAACACCAGCTTCCCGATCGAAGCCGAAGCGACGGCCGGCGAAAACAAGCTTGGCCTGCGCGGCATCATCCGCGATCCCCGTTCGCTGTCGGGCTTTGCACTGCAGATGCAACTGGCCGGCGCCAGCATGGCCGACCTGTACGGGCTGACCGGCGTGCTGCTGCCGGAAACGCCGCCGTATGCCACCAAGGGCACCTTGCTGGGCAAGAAAGACGGCGACTTCTGGACCTTCACCTATAAAGACTTCACCGGCAAGGTCGGCGCCAGCGATATCGCCGGCACGCTCGCCTACGCCCAGCGCAAGCCGCGGCCGCTGCTGACGGGCGCGCTGACATCGAAGCAACTGCGCCTGGCCGACCTGGGTCCGACCGTGGGCGCCGATACGGGCGAAGGCACCAAGGCCGCGGGCAAGGTCCAGGCGCCGGCGCCGGGCAAGGCCCTGCCGGTCGACCAGTTCAACACCGCAAAATGGGGCGCACTCGATGCGGAGGTCAAGTTCACCGGCAAGCAGATCCTGCGCACGGCCGACATTCCACTGCGCGATATCGAAACCACGATCCGCATGAAGGACAAGGTCCTGACGCTGACCCCGCTGAGCTTCGCGCTGGCGGGCGGGCGCATCACGTCGAACATCCGTCTCGACGGGCGCGAGAAGGTGCTGGATGCATCGGCCCGGCTGGCGGCGCGCGGCGTGAAGATTCGCGAGCTGTTCCCCAAGCTGCAATCGATGCAGGCGACCTTTGGTGAAATCAATGGCGATGGCGCGCTGGTCGGCAAGGGCAATACCGTGGCCGCCATGCTCGGCACGTCGCAGGGCGAGATCAATGCGGTGGTTACCGAAGGCACGGTCAGCCAGTTCGTCCTCGAACTGGCCGGCCTGAACGTGGCCAATGCCGTCTACGTGAAAATTTTCGGCGACAAGCAAACCATGCTCAATTGCGTGGCGGCGACCACCACCGTGCGCAATGGCCGCGCGAACATCGATCGCTTCGTGCTCGACAGTGAAGATGCAGTGGTGAATGCGACCGGCTATGTCGACCTGGCGACCGAGAAGCTGGATGTCGACGTGCGGCCAAAAACGAAAGGTGCGCGCATCCTGTCGCTGCGCACGCCGCTGTATGCGCGCGGCACGTTCAAGGATCCGAAAGTGGGACCGCATGCCGGGCCGCTGGCACTCAAGGCCGGCGCGGCCGTGGCGCTGGCAGCGATCAATCCGCTGGCCGCCCTGCTCCCGTTGATCAACGTCGACAAGGCGCCCGATACGAACTGCGGCGCCGAGATCAGCGCCGCGAAAAAACCACCAAAGGTGAACGGTAAGGTCGCGCCGAAGATCAAAGGTAGTTGAACAGCGACAGGCCCGACATCGTCTTGAACGACATCTGCGCCGCCTGCAACGTCATTTGCTGCTGCGAGAAGTCCGAGATGGCCTTGACGGTGTCGAGGCCTACCAGGTCGTCGAGCGTGGATGCGTACTGGATGTCCAGGTCGTCGCCGGTGCTGTCGAGGTAATCGAGCTCTTTCATGTGCGCGCCAACCGACGATTGCACTGTAAGCACGTTATCGTGCGCATTCTTCAGATTGTCGAGCGCCGTGTTCAGGCCATTGGTCAGCGCCGCCTTGCCAGCCGAGCCTTCGCCTGCCAGGCGCAGCGTGGAGATCAGGTCGGTCACGGTGGTGAACACCGACTGCTTCTGGCTTGGCTCGACGCTGAACGTGTCGCCATTGGCCGGCGCACCCTTGATGTCGAAGGCCATGCCGCCAAACGTGATCTGCTTGCCGGGTTCATAGGCATTGCCGCTGCTGATCACGGCTTGCGGATTGCTGCTCGTGTCGTAGACCGAATATGTGGTGACGGGGGGCGTGGCGGTGCTCACCGCGAATTCGATCCCGTACTTGGTGCTGTCGAAGGCCTGGCGGTCCACGACCGAACCGGACGAGATCAGAGCCGCGCCCGTATTTCCACTGCCAGCCTTGGTCTGGAACGTGCCGTTGCCAGTGGGGATCGCCTCGAAAATGGCGCTGCCAGATGCGGACAGCGGCAATTTGCGCGAATCGCTTACCTGCAACTGGCGCACGCCCTGGTCGCCCTGGTAGGCCGCGCCGGTGGGGGTGCTGGTGAACGGCTGGGTCGTGGTCATGTAGCCCGAAAACAAATAGCCGCCCGAGCCGTCGGCGGTATTGGCGATGCCCAGCAGGTCGGCCAGCCGGCCTTCGAGTTCAGTCGCCAGCTTTTCGCGGTCGCTCGGCAGCATCGTGGCGTTACCGGCCGAGACGGCCAGCGTCTGGATGTCCTGCAGCACGTCGCCCGTATTTTGCAGCGTCGATTCCACCTGCGCCAGCGACGACTTTGCGCTGTTGCGGTTGGTGGCGAACTGGGCATTGATTTCCTGCGACTGGCTCACTTCGAGTGCGCGCGCCGAGGCAACCGGATCGTCGGCGGCGGTGAGCAGGCGGCGGTCGGTCGACAGCTGCATCTGCGTGCGCGCGAGCGCGCTTTGCAGCGTATTGATCTGGTTGGTCGAGGTGGAATACAGGTTCGCGGTACTGATGCGCATGATCTTCTTTCTCTACGTTAGCGGCTGATCGACAGCAGCGTGTCGAAGATGGTGCCGGCGATCTGCATGACCTTGCTCGACGCCTGATAAGCCTGCTGGTACTTAATGAGATTGGCCGCTTCTTCATCCAGATTCACGCCCGACACATCGGCCTGGGCGCCCTCGGCCTGTGCCAGCAAGGCATTGCCGGCCTGCGCATTGACCTGCACTTCGCGCGTCTTGTTGCCCACCTGGCTGACCATCTGCGCATACGACGACGTCAGCGTGGCGGTGCCGTTGTTGAAGATGTTCTTGGTCTGCAGCTCGCCCAGCGCAGCGATATTGCGGGTGTCGCCCACGCCGCTGCTGTTGGCCGCGATCGTGAACTTGTCGTTGCCGCCCGGCTTGCCGGTCATCGTGACGCTCACGCCGCCAAAGCTGTAGGTCGAACCGTTGTCGAACTTGACGTTAGCGGCATCCACCTGGCTCGACTCGCCCTTGCTGTTGACCACGGTGACCATGCCGGCCGGGAAGCCGGTCAGATTGCCGCTGGCTTCATCGAATGCAAGCGTGACCGGCAACGTGGCGGGTGTGGTCAGGAAATCCTTGGACACCTTGCCTTCGCTGATCTTGGCGGTGCCGGTATTGGTCAGCGGCATGCTGGTCAGAATCGGGGCCGCGGCGGCGATCTGCGAGACATCGTTGGCCAGCACATTGAAGTTGGCCGCGCCGTCGATGGTCGGGCGCACCAGGAAGGTATCCTTGTTGCGCGCATTGTTCTTGAAGCTGAACTCGACGCCGTCGACTTCAAACGTGGCCACGCCGTTGGCGCCCGGCGTGACGGTGCCCACATCGGCGTTGTCGGACTGGCGCACGACCTTGTAGCTGGTGCCGTTGAACGTGACTTCGTAGTCGCTGTCCTTGAGCTTGCTCGGATCGGTCACCTTGGCGCTCAGTTCGGCGGCCGGATCGGTGCTGGTGCCCTTGGCGTTGTTGATGCTCGCACCGACGAACGCCGGCGCCACGTTGAAGAACGGCTGCCCCTTGTTGCCGTTCTGGTCCAGGCCCAGCTCGTGCTGTGCGTTGAATTCAAAGGCCATGCCGATCGCGATCTTGCCGAGCGAACTCTGCGCCTTGTCGAGCGTGTCGGTACGAAACTCGAGCAGGCCGCCCAGCTTGCCGCCGGAGAGCGCGCCATCGGGCAGCACCGCCACTTTCGAGCCCACCTGGTACCCCACTTCCATGCGCGTGAGGTCGGTTGGCGACGCCATCGCCGCCAGCTGGAACGAGTCATTGCCCACCACCAGCGGCTGGCCGTTGCCGATGGAAATCGTCAGGCTGCTGTTGTCGCCCGGCGTGACGCTGGCCTTGACGAATTTGTTCAGTTCGAGCACCACCTGGTCGCGCTGGTCGAGCAGGTCGTTCGGCGGGCGCGTGGCCGAGGAGGCGAAATTGGAAATCTGCTCGTTGAGCTTGGCGATCTGCGTGCCGTAGGTGTTGATCGCGGTGACGCTCGCTTCGATCTCGCCATTCACGCCGGAGCGGATCTCGCCCAGGCGCGAATCGAGGTCCTGCAGGCGCGTGGCCAGCGTTTCGGCACTCGACAGCATCGCCTGGCGCGACGGCACCGACGCGCGGTTGGCGGCCATGTCCTGCACGCCCTTGAAGAAGCCCTGCATCGCCGGCGACAGGCCCGATGTGGTGTCGGCCAGCAGGTTGTCGATCTGCTTGATCTGCCCGTAGTACGACTCCAGGCCGCTGGTGCTGGCCTGGGCGTTACGCACTTGCGCGTTCAGAAAATTATCGCTGTAGCGCTTGATCTGCGCGATCTCGGTCCCGGTGCCCAGGAAGCCGACACCCGTATCGAGCGCGGCCGACGTGGCCTGCACGACAGTCTGGCGCGAGAAACCCGCCACGTTCGCGTTGGCGATGTTGTGGCCGGTCGTGGCAAGGGCTGCCTGTGCTGCATACAACCCGGTCTTACCGATGGCGAGGAGGCTACCTGACATAATTTTTTTCTCTCTGTGACAGTACAGTCAACGGCAGGTTTTCAGAAAACTTGACGGTTGGCTGACATAAGAATGGCGTCAACGGGCGCATGTGCGCATGGGTACATTACGCCAGCGAGTTCTTGATCAGGCGCGTCAGCTTGGCCGCGTAGTTTGGATCGGTCGCATAGCCGGCGCGCTGCAGGCCCTGGGCAAAGGTGGCCGCGTCGCTGCTGCCGATGACTTTTTCGTAACGCGGGTTCTTCGCGATCATGTTTGCGTAATCGCGGAACGAATCGGCCGGGCTGTCGTAGGCGCGGAATTTCTCGACCTTCGTCTGTGGCTTGCCATTCACGTATTCGGTGGTGACGGCGGTGGCGACCTTGCCTTTCCAGCCAGGGCCAGCCTTGATGCCGAACAGGTTGTTGCTGTTGCTGCCATCGGCATTTTTGATCATGCGCTTGCCCCAGCCGGTCTCGAGCGCGGCCTGGCCCAGCATGAACTTGGCCGGCACGCCCGTGGTCTGCTCGGCCGCATGGGCGTGCTCGTGCAGTTTTTCCTGGAACGCGCGCACGTGCGGCGCCTGGATGCGGCCCGTCTCGGTCGTTGCCGGCAGCGGCGGCGCCTTGCTGGCGGTAGCACTTGCTGCAGCGCCAGCACCCAGCGCCGCGCCATTGCCATACATCGCCGCCGCGTTGGTCAGCGACGGCGTCAGGCGGCCAGCGCCAGCGGCGGCATCGCCCCCCATGCCATCGGCGCCAATGGCCAGCGCCTGCTGCCCCATCTGGTTCGCGCTCAGCTGGCGCACCAGCACGTCGGCCAGGCCGACACCGCGCTTGGCCAGGTTCTGGCTGGTCTGCTGGTCGAGCATCGTCGTGAAGGTCTTGGTCTGCTGGTTGTCCAGCATGCCTTCCTGGGGCGTCGCATCGCGCATGCTCTTCATCATCATATTGATGAACATCGCCTCGAACTGGGTCGCCGCTTCTTTCATGGCGGCCGGCGTGCCGGCTTTCGCGCTGTTCTTCAGCCCGTTGAGGCTGTTGGTGTCGAGCGCGAGCTTGCTGGTCTGGTCAAGGTTGGGCGAGGCGATCATGGCGTGTCTCTTGAATTAGATGATTTCGAGCTCGGCGCGCAGCGAACCGGCGGCCTTGAGCGCTTGCAGGATGGCGAGCAAGTCTTGCGGGGTGGTGCCGATCGAGTTCATCGCCTTGACCACTTCAGCCAGCGATGCCCCGCCCTTCACGTTGATCATCTGACCAGGCTCTTTCTTGATCTCGACCGACTGGTTCTGCGTGACGACGGTCTGGCCGCCGGCCAGGGCGTTCGGCTGGCTCACCTGCGTATCCGAGCCAATCGTGATCGACAGGTTGCCGTGCGAGATCGCGCAGTTGTCGAGCATCACGGCGCGGTTCATCACGACCGACCCGGTGCGGGCGTTCATGATGACCTTGGCCGAGGCCAGCGGCTGATTGACGTCGATCTGTTCCAGCATGCCCAGGAAAGCGACGCGCTGGTCGCTCGACGAGGGGGTGCGCACGCGCACCACACGGCCGTCCAGGGCCGTGGCGATGCCGGGCCCGAACTGGTCGTTGACGGCGTCGACGACGCGCGCGGCGGTGGCGAAATCGGTCTCTTTCAGCTCCAGGCGAATCTGGTTGTTTTCGCCCAGATTCGATGCGACGGCGCGCTCGACCGTGGCACCGGCCGAGATACGGCCGACGGCCAGGTGATTGACCTGCACCTGCGCGCCGCCGCCCTGCGCCTGGACGCCCACGCCGCCGACCACCAGGTTGCCCTGGGCCATGGCGTAGACCTGGCCATCGGCGCCATGCAGCGGCGCCATCAACAGCGTGCCGCCGCGCAGGCTTTTGGCGTTACCGATCGACGACACGGTGATGTCGAGCGTCTGGCCCGGCTGGGCAAACGCCGGCAGCGAGGTCGTGACCATGACGGCCGCCACGTTCTTCAGTTGCAGCTGGGTGCCGGCCGGCAGGTTGACGCCCTTCTGTTGCAGCATCGCGCGGATCGACTGCACGGTGAATGGCGTCTGGCTGGTCTGGTCGCCGGTGCCGTCCAGGCCCACGACGATGCCGTAGCCGGACAACTGGTTCTGACGCACGCCGGCGATGGTGGCCAGGTCCTTCAGGCGCTCGGCCTGGGCCAGGGGGGCGATGCCGCCAAAAGCGGCAACCAGCAGGACAACGGAAGCAAATTTACGCATGGGGTTGGCCTTTTAGAACGGCAGCATCGACAGGAAGAAACGCGACAGCATCGACGTCACCTCGGCGCGATCGAGCCGGCTGTTGGTGCGGTATTCGACGCGCGCATCGGCGATCACGTTGGACGAGACCATATTGCCGGCCTGGATCGTGTCGGGGCTGACCATGCCCGAGAAGCGGATGAACTCGGTGCCCTTGTTCATCGCGACCTGCTTTTCGCCGGCCACGATCAGGTTCCCGTTCGGCAGCACTTCGGTGACGGTCACGCCGATCGTGCCGGTGAAGTTGTTCGACGCGCTCTGGTTGTCGCCATCGGCAAACTTGGTGCCCGATTCCAGCGCCACACCGGCACCGATCACGCCGGCCAGCAGGCCCGGGCTGGTGAAGCTCGCGCTGCCGCTCTTGTTGCCTGAACTCGCACCGGCCTTGGTTGCCGACGTGCGCTCGCTGATATTGACGGTCAAGAGGTCCCCGATATGACGGGCGCGGCGGTCTTCGAACATTGGCCGGTAGCTGTTGACGTTGAAGATCGCGCCATCGGTGGCCGGGGCGCCGTCGACCAGCATCGGACGCGCGCTGGTCGGGCCCTGCACGATGGTGGTGGGGGTGGCGGCGCAACCGGCAAGCAGTACCAGCGCAGCGAACGAAGTCAGGATTTTCATGATGGCTGTAGAAGATTAAAGCTGCGACAGTTTTTGCAGCATCTGGTCGGATGTCGTGATCGCCTTGCTGTTGATTTCGTAGGCGCGCTGGGTCTGGATCATCGCGACCATTTCCTCGACCACGTTGACGTTCGACGACTCCACATAACCCTGCATGATGTTGCCCGCGCCATTGGTGCCTGGCACGTTCAGGTTCGGGTTACCGGAGGCGGTGGTTTCCGTGTACAGGTTCTCGCCGCGCGACTCGAGGCCGGCCGGGTTGATGAAGGTGGCCAGTTGCAGGGCGCCGATCTGGGTGGTGGCGGTTTCGCCGGCGACAGTGACCGATACGGTGCCGTCACGGCCCACCGTGATCGACTGGGCATTGATTGGCACGGTGATCGGCGGCTGGATGACGAAGCCGCTCGAGGTGACGAGCTGGCCGTTCTGGTCTTTCTGGAACGAGCCGTCGCGGGTGTAGGCCTGGGTGCCGTCCGGCATCAACACCGGGAAGTAGCCAGGCCCGTTGACCATCACGTCCTTGTCGTTGCCGGTCAGCTGGGGATTACCCTGGGTGTGGATGCGCTCGGTAGCGACGGTGCGCACACCGGTACCGATCTGCAGGCCCGACGGCAGATTGGTCTGTTGGGACGATTGCGCACCTGGCTGGCGCACATTCTGGTACAGCAAGTCCTCGAACACGGCGCGCGACTTCTTGAAGCCGTTGGTGCTGACGTTGGCGAGGTTGTTCGAGATGACGTCGAGATTGGTCTGCTGGGCTTCCAGGCCGGTCTTGGCGATGTAGAGCGAACGGATCATTGCATTCTCCTATTGGTGGCAGGCGAATGCCTCCACGGACAATAGAATTATGCAGCGGCAACACTTAATTCAAAGCGAGGAGTTGGGTGGCTTTCGCCGCGTTGTTCTCGGCGTTCTTCAGCAGGCTCATTTGCGTGTCAAAAGAACGTGCCAGAGCAATCATGTCGACCATGCAATCGACCGGATTGACGTTGCTGCCCTCGAGCGCGCCGCCCGCTACCTGCACGGTCGGGTCGGCCTGGACCGGCGCGCCGTTCTTGACGCGAAACAGCCCGTCGTCGCCGCGCACCATGTCGCCCTGTGGCGGATTGACCAGCTTCAGGCGGCCGATCACCGCCGGCGCGGCCGGCGTGTCGACGTTGGAAATCGTCGAGATGGTGCCGTCACTGCCGATCGTCACGGTAGCGTCAGGCGGGACCGTGATCGGCCCGCCTTCGCCCGCAATCGTCTGGCCACCCGGCGTTTGCAGCACGCCGTTCGGACTCATCTGAAGCGCGCCGTTGCGGGTATAGGCCTCGGTGCCATCCGGCATCTGCAGCGCCAGCCAGCCCTGCCCTTTCACCGCCACATCCAGATCGCGCCCCGTGGCCTGCAGCGGGCCGGCGGCGAAGTCGTTGCCGGCGGTCGAGTCGACGACGAATGCACGCGTCGGCATGCCCGGCCCCTGCACCGGCGCCGCGCGGAACATGTCGATCTGGGCGCGAAAGCCCGTCGTGCTCACGTTGGCCAGGTTGTTGGACGTCGTGGCTTGCTGCTCGAGGATGTGCTTGGCGCCGGAGGCGGCGGTGTAGATCAGGCGGTCCATGGTGGTTTCCTAGATGGGTTTAACGCAGGTTCACCAGCGTCTGCAATACCGAATCCTGCGTCTTGATCGTTTGCGCATTGGCCTGGTAGACGCGCTGCGCGGTGATCATGTTGACCAGCTCGGCCGTCAGGTCGACGCTCGATGCTTCGGTAGCCGACGCTTGCAGTACGCCCAGGCCACCGGTACCGGCGGTGCCCATCAGCGGGACGCCGGACTGCGACGATTCGGCCCAGGCATTGTTGCCCAGTGGCTGCAGACCGTTCGGATTGGTGAAGTTGGCCAGCACGACCTGGCCCAGAACCTTGGTCTGGCCATTGCTGTACTGGCCCAGGATGCTGCCGTCGGCGCCGGTGGAGAAACGCTGCAGCGAGCCCGGCTTGTAGCCGTCCTGCGCCAGGAATTTTTCACTGGTGGTGGTGCCGTACTGGGTGGTACCGGCAAAGTTGATTTCCACTGGCAAGTTCAGTTCGGCGCCGGTCGATGGCACGATCGGGATGTCGATGTTGAACTTGCCGGCGGTGCCCGTGCTGGCCAGGTTCAGCGCGCCATTGGTGTCGAACTTGAGCGTGCCGATGGCTTTCGGTTCCATCTTGAGCGCCTTGGCAATCGCGGCGTCGATCTGCACCGGGGTGGCGCCCGGGATCGCTGCCGCAGCATCGGCGGCGGCGCGCACTTCGGCCAGGTTATCGGCGCTGGCAGGGGCCTGCGTCGCAGGCGGAGTGACGACGCTGGCAGCGGCGACCACGGCATCGGCGGCGGCTTTGCCATAGGCAGCAGCGGTGGTTGCCAGGTTGGCGGCCACTGGCGGCACGACCTTGCTGGCAGTATCCCAGGCAGTGCGGGCAGTGACGGCCGCCGGGTCGGTCTGGGCCTTGCCGACCGCGTCCAGCGCGCCGATTTCGGTGCCGTCCTTGGCCGCGTACACGTTCCAGGTGCCGTCGCCGGTTGGCGACTTGACGTAGAAGGTCGACAGCGTGTGCGAGTTGCCCAGCGTGTCGTACACGCTCATTGGCACCTGCTTGTTGTAGGTCTCCGGATCGGCCGGATCGAATTCGGTCTTCTTCGGCGGGCTGGCGCGCGAATCGAGCTGGAGCTGGATCTGCATTTCCGACGTGACCTTCGGCGGCTGGTCGGCGGTATCGATCTTGAGCGGCACGGCGGTGCCGGCGGCCAGCAGGCCGTTGGCGCCCAGGCCATAACCGGTCAGCTTGGCGCCCTGGGCGTTGACGATGAAGCCTTCTTTATCGAGCGAGAACTGGCCATTGCGCGAGTATTGCGTCACACCGGCCTGCTCGATGCGGAAAAAACCGGCGCCGTTGATGGCGATGTCGAGCGGATTGCTCGAGGCTTCGACGTTACCCTGCGTGAACTGCTGGGCGATGGCAGCGGTTTTCACGCCGATACCGGCGCTCAAGCCGCCCGCGCCGTTGAGCGCATTGGCGTAGACGTCGGCAAATTGGGTGGTCGAACTCTTGAAGCCGACCGTGCTGGCGTTGGCGATGTTGTTACCGATAACGTCCAGCGATTTGGCAGCAGCGTTCAAGCCGCTCAGGCCTTGTTGGAAAGACATGGTAATGCTCCAGTATAAGGTGAGAGAGTAAGCGGCCTGGCTTACAGAACTTGTTTAATATCGGCGAGGGAAACAGCGCCCTTGCCCGGCAGATTCAGCTTGACGCCGTCCTTGCCATTCGTCGTGACGCTGGCCACGCTGTCGAATGACAGGGTCTTGGCGTCGGTGAGCTGTTCGCCCGCGCGTGTTGCGATCACGCGGAAGGTGTAGTTCCCATCTGGCAGCACGACCGGCTTGCCATTGGCGTCCAGATTGTTCGGGTCGGGGATACCATCCCACGCAACCGGCACGATCCCGGCTTTCTGCTCGCCCAGGTCGATCGCCGCGACATCCTTGCCCGTGGCCTTGTCGACGACCACGACCTGCAGCTTGTCGGCCGGGCTTTCCAGTTCGACACCCAGGATCGCCTGGCTCTTCGACAGCAGGATGCCATTGCCTTCGACCAGCACGCCGTGGCCGATCAGATTCGTCGCCGACAGCGATTCGCTCGACTGGTAGCTGGCTTTCAGCGACTCCAGCGTGGTATTGAGTTTGTTCACGCCGGTGACGGTCTGCAGCTGGGCCAGCTGGCTGGTCATCTGCGCGTTGTCCATCGGATTGAGCGGATCCTGGTTCTTCAACTGGGTCACGAGCAGCGTCATGAACTTGTCGGTGTCGGCCTGGACGCCATCTTCGGCGGTCTTCGCCTTGGCATTCATGGTCGCCTGCAGGCTGGAAATATCGGACGTTGCGGTCGAGCTGGTAATTGGGCTGGTCATGGTATCGATCTACGGGGCGCTTACTGGCCGATGGTCAGGGTCTTGAGCAGCATGGTCTTGGCTGCATTCATGGTTTCGACGTTGGTCTGGTACGAGCGCGAGGCGGACAGCATATTGACCATCTCGTCGACCACGTTCACGTTCGGCATCGATACATAGCCCTTGTCGTCGGCCATCGGATGCTTGGGGTCGTACACCTGCTTGAGCGGCGACGGGTCTTCGACCACTTCGCGCACGCGCACGCCGGTCGCGCCCGAGGCGGTGGGTACCGACTCGAACACGACCGACTTGGCGCGGTAGGCTTCGCCCGACGGCGACGTGGCGCTGTCGGCATTGGCCAGATTGCTGGCCACCGTGTTCAGGCGCTGCGCCTGGGCGCTCATGGCCGAACCGGATACATTAAAGATATTAAACAGCGACATGGCGAGTTTCCTTATTGGCCCTGGATTGCGCTCAGGAGGCCCTTGATCTGGCTGTTGATCATATTGATCCCGGCCTCGTAGCGCAGCGCGTTGTCGGCGAACTGGTTGCGCTCGACGTCCATGTCGACCGTGTTGCCGTCGACGCTGCCCTGCACCACGCCGCGGTACAGCACCGGCGTGCCATTGGCCAGCGTGTCGCCGGTGGCAGCGCCGTGCGCCATATGGTTGGTATTGGTGGTGTTCATCGCACCGCCCGGCTTGCCGCCTCCCATCGCGCCCTGCAATGCTGCCGCGAAATCGATGTCGCGCGCCTTGTAGTTCGGGGTGTCGGCATTGGCGATATTGGACGCCAGCAGTTCCTGGCGCTGCGAGCGCAGGGACAATGCCGTTTCATTAAAACGCATGTAGTCGTCGAGTTTGCCGATCATGCCGCCTCCGGGCTGTTCTTTGTTGGGACAGAAGCGATCATACGGTTCGGTTCGCAACACCAATCGACGGAGAAGAGTGGACATTCCCCCCGCTATTCAAAGTTTCACTACGGAATCATTCGACCTAAGATAGCAGCATTCCCGGATTTCAGCTCGAACACAAAACCATGACATCACAACTTGTCGCTTTTTCGCTGCTGGCACTTGTATACAGTGGTGCGCAGGCCCAGCAGGGGGCAAACAGCCGCCAGCAACCCGAGGCCGTGCGCGCCGTCGTGGAACAGTTTCTGGCGACCCAGAGCGCCGGCTTGCCGGGCCAGGTGAGCGTAAAGGTCGGCGCGATCGATCAGCGCCTGAGCCTGCCCGCCTGCCCCGCGCCTGAAGCATTCCAGCAAGCGGGCGCCCGCCCCTGGGGCAAGACGACGGTGGGCGTGCGCTGCACGGCGCCGGCGTGGACGCTGTATGTCCAGGCCCAGGTCAGTGTCGTGGCCGAGTATGTCGCCGCCGGCGTGCCGCTGGCCCAGGGCCAGCCGCTGTTGCCGGGTCAGCTGGTGATGGTGAAAGGCGATATCGCCGCGATGCCCAACGGGATCATCACCGACATGGCGCAGGCGCTGGGCCGTGCGCCCACCGTGTCGCTGCCGGCCGGCACCGCGCTGCGGGTGGACGCGCTGCGCAGCCAGGCCGTCATCAAGCAGGGCCAGGCGGTGCGCTTGGTATCGCGCGGCTCGAACTTTTCGGTGAGCAGCGAAGCCAAGGCGATCAACAACGCCAGCGATGGCCAGATCGTCCAGGTACGCACGACGGCCGGCCGGATCATCAGCGGCACCGCGCGCGATGGCGGGACCGTGGAAATCGTTTTATAGCAATTGCGATCTTCTCTTCGCCAAATCGGTGCTGATTGCTAAAGTTTGTAAAGGCGTGGCCGTTACAATAAGCAGATCCCGGAGCTTGTGCTCCGCGCACCGAGAAGGATGAAGCCGTGAAAATCAACGATACACTCAAGAGCAACCCAGGCCTTCAACCCGCCACCACGCAGACGAACAATGCGCGTGGCGCCGACAAGGCAGCAACGACCGCGCCCCTGACCGGTGCGCAAACCGACAGCGTGCGCCTGTCCCCGCAAGGCCAGGCCATGGCAAGCAGCGTCGGTGGCGGCGCCGCCGTATTCGACGCCAAGAAAGTAGAACGTATCAAGATGGCCATCGCCGATGGCCAGTTCCAAGTCAACTCCGAGAAAGTGGCTGACGGCTTGCTAGACACCGTACGCGACTTGCTCCATTCGAGACAACGCTAAACCATGACCACCAGCCCGTTCCAGACCCTCGCCGCCGAACACCATCACCTCACCGCCCTCCTGGCGTTGATGAAGCAAGAGCAGCAATCCCTGGTGTCGCTCGATGCCGACACCCTGGCCGAGCTGACCACGCGCAAGAATGCGATGCTGGCCGACCTGGCCTCGTTGTCGCAACAGCGCCACGCGGCACTGGCCGCGGCGGGCTGCGATGCATCGGAAGCGGGCATGGAACCCTGGCTGGCAGTCAATGACGACGGCGACGTACGGCAACAATGGGAGCGCATGCTCGACGCTGCGCGCGAAGCAAAAGAACTCAACCGCGTCAATGGCATGCTGATCAACAAGCAGCTGGCGCACAACCAGGGCGTGCTCAACGCCCTGCGCACCCCCACCAACGCACCGACCGGCACCATCTACGGCGCCAGTGGCCAGACCATGGGCGTGGGCGTCTCGAAACGCTACGTCATCGGCTGACCGGCCGTCGCGGGCAAGGCCGCCTCAGCGGCTTGCAACGTTAAGATTAAGTAATTGAACAACGGCGCCAAATAAGCGCCCGGCCTGGATACAACGACGGCATAATACCGGCTCAGTTCGGTTTGTCCCCTCTTGTCCACCACTGCGCATCCCAGTGCGCCAGGCCCGTTCGCCATGCTCGCCACTCAGCAGATCTTCCTGATCGCGTCCCTGCTTTGCTTTCTTGTCTATCTTGCGTTGGTGTCGGCCGGCTCGCAATCCCTGCGCGGCATGCGCGCCATGCGCTGGGCCGCGCTGCTGGGACTGCTTGGTAACCTGCTGTATGCCTTTGGCCGTGAACTGCCGACCCTGCTGGGCTACGAAATAGCAAACATGGCGTATTCCGGCGCCGGCGCAGCCCTTGCTGCCGGTTATCGCCAGCTGTCCGGCCGCCAGGCCCATGTCAGAACGCTGGCGTTGCTGGTCGCTGCGGTCGGCATCCTGACCGTGGTGTTTCATGACTGGTTCGACTCGTTCATGCTGCGCAGCGCCGTCGTTTCGCTGTTCCAGGCGGGCATCTGCATCGACATCGCGCACAGCGTGCTTGCCGGGCGTGGCGAGCAGCAGCGCCGCTCGCATGGCCAGGTGCACCTGCAAGGCCCCGGACAGCAGCATGTGCAGCGCTTCGTGCTGCTCATGTGCGTGCTGGTGGCCGGCGGCCACGCGGTGCGCATGCTCTGGCTGCTGGTCGCGGCCAATCCACCGACGTCGCTGCTGCAGCCAAGCACGGCCAGCCTGGCGATCCTGACCGTGGCCGCGCTGGCATTGCCGGCACTGACCCTCGGCGGCCTGCTCACTCTGCACCGCCACATCGTGCACCAGGCCGAATACATCGCCAATCACGACCACCTGACCGGTGCCTGGTCGCGCAAGGCGTTTTTCGAGATCGCCGAACGCGAGACGACGCGCGCCAGACACCGGCGCCAGCCACTGGCCCTGATGCTGATCGACCTCGACCACTTCAAGGCCATCAACGACAGCGCCGGCCACGAGGCGGGCGACATCGCCTTGCAGCTGGTGGCCACCAGCGCGCGCGAGACGCTGCGCGCCGTCGACTGCATCGCCCGCCTGGGCGGGGATGAATTCGCCGTGCTGCTGCCGGGCGCCGACCTGGCGCGCGCCAGCGCAGTGGGTAACGCGCTGGCCGCCGCACTGCGCGAGGTCGTCAGCACGATGCCGGCCGCGCAACGCCGGCTGACGCTGAGCATCGGCGCAACCGTCACGCTGGACGGGGAACCGTTCAAGACCACGCTGGCACGCGCCGACTCCGCGCTGTACGCCGCCAAGTCAGCCGGCCGCGATCAGGTGATTGCACTGGCCCCGCCGCTGCACGTCGTGCGCTCGTCACACAAGGTCAGCGCCAGCCGCTGAGCGACCAGTCCTACGCCGGAACGCTCCCTGCTCCTATTGGGAAGTGTGCGCCATGCACCCAACTGCATTGCATACCAACGCATCCAGGAGAGCAACATGAACAACGACAATACCAACGACCCGAAAGATGCCGGCGTGCGCGACGGCGGCCTACGCGGCGGCGGCCCTGACTCGTATGCAGGCTTCGTGGCGAATGACGCCGACGGCGATTCGAGCATCGGCCATCCTGCCAAGGGCACCAGCCAGTCAGGCATCAACAGCAATTTCGCGAAAGCTTCGCCGGAAAGCAATGTCGGCCCGGCAGGCGCACCGCAGGCCAGCCACGGGCAGGCAACCGGTGATGTACCGGGTGGCTCGCGGCCCAAGGCGCCGGGCGAGCCGGACGGCGAGGCGGCCGATGGTGGCGCGGATACGCCGACGCGCCAGGACTGATTGCCGTTTATACAGTCATCAGCCGCGCAACAGGCGCGCCGATGACGTTCCCGGCGTCGAACCGGGAAACAATACGCGCGCCGTGCGTTCCGGATCCAGCTGAAACGCTTCGGCGCACGCGTGCGCTACCAGCGCATCCAGGCCGAGTGTCGGCCTGAGATCGCGACTGTCGAGCAAATCCCCGGGCGCCAGCCCGGGCCAGTCGGCAACGATCCGGCCTCCCTTGACCGCACCACCGATCAGCATAGCAGCCGATGCCGTGCCATGGTCGGTCCCGCCCGTGCCATTTGCCGCGACGGTGCGCCCGAACTCGGTGGCAACGAGAATCGTCGTCTGACGCCATGCATCGCCAAGGCCCTGCTGCAGCCCGCTGATCAAGTCATCGAGGTTGTTCAGCTGTGTGGCCATGCGCCCTTTTTGCGCACTGTGCGTATCCCAGCCGTTGGTTTCGATCATCGCAATCCGGGGCCCGTCCGCGCGCGCCAGAAAGCCGGCAGCGACCTTGCCCAGCTCAACCGGAGACTGTTGGCCCTTGCCGCCGGCAGTCGCACCAGCCATGCCCTGCGCCTTGAGCGCCGTCGACCAGAGTCCGTTCAGCTGGGCATCGCCTTCATACAGCTTCTGCACGCGCAGCAGCAGATCGTCATTGGCGTGCGGCAGGCCGGATGGCGCGTACGACGCGACATCGATCGCGCCGCGCAGCGCCAGCGGCAGGGTGGGCGCGAACGCGATCGCCTGGTTACTGCGCCGTGGCAGCATGCCGGCCAGCCGGTTCATCCAGCCGTCCTTGATGTCGAACGGCGCCTTGCCGCCCGTCTCCAGAACATTTTGCGCGTCGAAGTGCGAGCGATCGCGATACGGTGACGCCACCGCATGGAACAAGCTGGCCTGCCCTGCCTTGTACAGATCGGCGATGCCGGTCAGCGACGGGTGCAGCGCAAAGGTGCCGTCCAGCTTCAATGCTTCGGTGGGATCGATGGCGAGCGCACCGCGCAACCTGGCATACGCGGGATCGGCGTAAGGGATCAGCGTGTGCAGGCCATCGGCAGCGCCGCGCTGGATGATGAACACGAAGCGGCGCTCGGTCTCGGCGCCTGCAAATGCGATGCGGGGCGCGGCAAGCAATGCGGCGGCGCTGGAAATAAAGCCTCGTCGGTTGAGCATGTTTTACCTTCTCAGGAATTCAGGCGATGCCAATAGCAAGGCCAGTGCATTGGCCGGGCTTTCTGCCTGTGCAATCGCGGTGGCGGTCGCGCCGCTCAAGGTACCCGGCAGCACGCGCGGCGCCAGCGCGCGCGCATCGATCTTGCTGCCAAATTCCGTGGCCAGGCGCTGCGCGATTTCCACCCGGCGCAGCAGCGCATCGGGGGCCGCCCAGGTGGCAGTGACGTCGCCATAACCGGCCGGCGAGCCAGGCCGCCAGACGGGCTGGCCGAGCCGGCCCGTCAGAAACTGGATGCGCGCCGCCGGCACGCTCTGCACACCCATGGCGCGCAGGCCAGACAGCATCCAGTCCCAAGGCGACTTGAACTTGGAGGCCACTGGCGGCACATCACTGGCGGCGCTCACCAGTTCGCGGTACAGCGCCGGCAAGTCGCCGCCGGTCTGCAGAAACCGGTCCGCCAGCCGCTTGACCAAGGCCGGCGGTGGATCGTCGGTGATGAAGTGGCGCGCCAGCTTGGTGGCGATGTGGCTGGCGGTGGCCGGCGCCCTGGCCAGATCGCGCAGGATGGCTGTTGCCTGCTCCTGCCCATTGTCGGCATAGCTGCGGCCAAGCACCGTCCGCACGCCGGGCTCGTGCTGGTTTGCCTGGAACCGGAAGGTTTGCGCGGCGTCCTCAAGCGACTGCTGGCCGGGCAGCGTCCAGCCGGTGAGTGCACGTGCGAATTCCAGCACGTCGGCCTGGGTATAGCCGCTGCGCACGCCCAGTGTGTGCAGTTCGAGAATTTCGCGCGCCAGGTTTTCGTTCAGGCCACGGGTCGGGCGATCCGGCGCTTTTGCGCTGGCCCGGCGCGCGGCAACGCTGTCCGGCCCGGTCGACACGGACTGGTCGAGATACAGCAGCATGGCGGGATGGCGCGCCGTGGCGAGCAACAAATCCTCGAACCGCCCCAGGACATTCGGCCGGATGGCATCGGCTTCGAAGCTGGCAGCAAAGCCCAGCACCGGTACTTTGTCGACCGAGATCGCAAAATGGTTGGCCCAGAAGTGGGTCAAGCGCTCGACGAACGGCGTGCTGCTCTGCAGAGCGCTGTTGGTGCGCGCCTCCACGCCGGCCAGATAGGCTGCCCTGCCCGCGCGCTGGTAGTCTGCACGAACGCTCGCACGCTGCGCCTCGGGTGCGTTGCGGATGGCGGCTTGTTGCTCGGTCCACTGCGCCACGCGCATCGGGGTGCGCTCGATGGCGCGCCATGGCGGCGGCAACGGCTCGTAATCGTCGAGCTGCGCCAGCAACCAGCGCCGTGGATCGGCAACGGGCTTGTCGTCCGGTCGCGCACCGAGGCCCAGGCGGTTGCGCGCAATGGAATCGTTGATCATGGCCCGAGTATAGAACCGTAACTGCCCTGGCAGGCCATACCGGCTTGTATGGGATGTAACTGTCCGTAACCGCCTGACCGGCAGTGCGTGCAGAATTTCTTTTATATTTGTGTCATTACAACAGTGTGGGCGCAAATACATTCGCACAAATCTATATAATACGGCCTCGTCCCCTCGAGCCCACCATGTCCCACGACCCCTCCCCGCACGACGTACGCTCCGCCTTCAAACGCGAACTCATTTCTGCCAATCTCTGGCGCACCCGCATCGTCGTCGTCGGCACGGCCTCCATCGCCGGCCTTGTGGTCGTGGCGTTTACCTGGCTGGCCGAATCGGCATTCGCCCAGTTCAACAAGATCGCTGACTTCGCCTGGTGGGTGCCCCTGATCTGGACCCCGCTTCTGTGCGCCGCCATCGTCTGGGTCACGCGACGCTTCGTGCGCGGCGCGGGTGGCTCCGGCATTCCGCAAGTGATGGCGGCACTTGACCCGGCTATTTCCGGCGGCCGGCGGCCCCTGCTCGTGTCCCTGAAAATCAGCTTCGCCAAGATCGGCCTGACCTCGGCTGGCTTGCTGGGCGGCCTGTCGCTCGGGCGTGAAGGCCCGTCGGTCCAGATCGCTGCCGGCGTGATGCTCGCGGCGCGCCGCTGGCTGCCGCGCGGCAGCGGCATCAGCGCCCATTCGCTGCTGGTGGCGGGCGGCGCGGCGGGGATTGCGGCCGCGTTCAACACGCCGCTGGCGGGGATCATGTTCGCGATCGAAGAATTGTCGCGCGCGCCCGAACAGCGCAACAGCGGCCTGATCGTCGCGGCGATCGTGCTGGCCGGTCTGATCGCCGTGTCTGTTCACGGCAATGGCCCGCACTTCGGCGTCATCCATCCGGGGCCGATCGGGTTGTCGTTGCTGTGGCCGGGTTTGCTGGCCGCTGTCGTCTGCGGCTTTGCCGGTGGCCTGTTCGCGCGCGTGCTGATCGCCAGCCTGCGGGGCGTCTCGCCCGACCTGCCCACGCGCTGGCGCGCCCGTTATCCGGTGCGCTTCGCACTGGGCTGCGGCTTCCTGATCGCGGTCATCGGCGTGCTCAGCGGTGGCGCAACCTACGGCAGCGGCAACGAAGCCACACGCAGCCTGCTGGAGAACGAAGCCAACGTGCCCGCGGCGTTTGCGCTCTTCAAGTTCGTCGCGACCTGGCTCACCGCCTGGTCGGGCGTACCGGCCGGTATCTTTGCACCGTCGCTGTCGATCGGTGCGGCCATGGGCCAGAACATCGCCTCGCTTACCGGCTACCCGTATAGCGCCGCGCTGATTGCGCTGGGTATGGTGGGCTTTCTGGCGGCCGCCACGCAGGCGCCGCTGACGGCCTTCATCATCGTCATGGAAATGGTCGATGGCCACAGCATGGTGCTCAGCCTGATGGCCTGCGCGGTCGTTGCCAGTACGGTCTCGCGCGTGCTCACGCCGCCGCTGTACAGCGCACTGGCGACGATCCAGTTGCCGCCGCGCCCCGTTCACCCGGCGAGTCCGGGCGAACCGCCAGAGCGTGCGCCGTGACGCGCAGCCCGCGCCATGGCGTGGGCGGCTTGTCGATTGATTACGTTATAATCCGACCAGGGTGTTCATGCCGCCAGGCATGACAGGATTTGCGCTGGTCGGGCCGCCACGCGGGCTACTACGCGACCACCATGCACCTGCACCTTACGCCGCACTCCACTCGCACGCCAGCAGCAGCTGCGCCGCCTCATTCCACACGGGGGTTGCCAGATGACGCCCAAGCACTTTTGGAGAACCACCATGCGCATTGAAAAGCGTCTATCGAACACGTTCAAGGCATTCGCCGCGTCCGGCAAGGCGGGCGGCACGGTCCTGATCCTGTGCACCATCCTGTCGCTGATGGTTGCCAACTCACCGTGGGGTGCGCCGTACCTGGCGTTCTGGCAGATCGACCTGGCTGGCCTGAGCGTCGAGCTGTGGATCAACGATGCGCTGATGGCCATCTTCTTCCTGTTGATCGGCCTGGAGCTGCAGCGTGAACTGAATAACGGCGAGCTGTCCGACCTGCGCAATGCGCTGCTGCCGATCATTGCCGCAGCCGGCGGCGTGGCGGTGCCTGCGCTGATCCACTTTTCGCTCAATGGCGGCACCCACACCCAGCCGGGCATGGGCATTCCAATGGCCACCGACATCGCGTTCGCGCTGGGCGTGCTGGCCTTGCTGGGCAGCCGGGTGCCGGCGTCGCTCAAGATTTTCCTGACCGCGCTGGCTGTCATGGATGACCTGGCCGCCATCATCGTCATCGCCGTGTTCTATACCGCAGAGCTCAAGGTCGGCTATCTGGTCGGCGCGCTGGGCATGTTCGTCGCCTTGTTCCTGATGAACCGCCGCCTGAAGGTGCTGGCGCTTTGGCCTTACCTGCTGGGCGGCGCGGTGATGTGGTTCCTGATGCTGATGTCGGGCGTGCACGCGACGATTGCCGGCGTGCTGCTGGCCTTCACCATTCCGTACTCGCACACGCAGGACGATCCCGCGTCGCCTGCGCACCGGATGGAGCACGTGCTGCACACGCCGGTCGCTTTCCTGATCCTGCCGATTTTCGCGCTGGCCAATACCGGCATCGTGATCGGCGCCGGCTGGGCGGGCGAACTGATGTCGTCGAACAGCCTGGGCATTATTGCCGGCCTGGTCGCCGGCAAGCCGGTCGGCATCTTCCTGTTCACCTTTGCCGCCGTGATGCTCGGCGTGTGCCGCCTGCCGCTCGACCTGGCATGGCGCCACGTGATCGGCGCGGGCCTCTTGGGCGGGATCGGCTTCACGATGTCGATCTTCATCACCAACCTGGCGTTTGTCGGTGAGGCCGAGATCATCAACGCGTCGAAGATGGCGATCCTGACGGCGTCGCTGGCGGCGGGCATCCTGGGCTTCGTCTGGCTCAAGCTGTTCGGCGCGCCGGCCGAAGGCGATCTTGACCCGGACACCATGGATTTCGACGACGGCACCACGGACACCGGGCCAGCCCGGGCGGCATGACCACCATCCTGCATCCGGCCAGGGTCGTCGTCCTGCTGTTTGCAGGCGCGATCCTGGCCGGCACGTTGCTGCTGATGCTGCCGCTGGCCAGCGCCAGCGGCCATGGCGCGCCGTTGATGGTGGCGTTCTTCACGGCGGTATCGGCCGTGTGCGTCAGCGGCATGGCCGTGGTCGATACGGGCACCTACTGGTCGGGCTTCGGCCAGGCGTCGATCATGGTGTTGTTCCAGCTGGGCGGCTTCGGCATGATGACGGCCGCCACGCTGCTCGGCCTGATGGTCAACCGCTCGTCGCGCCTGCGCACGCGCCTGATTGCGCAGACCGAGACGCGCTCGTTGGGCATGGGCGACATCGCCAGCGTGGCCCGGGTCGTGCTGACCGTGTCGGTGCTGCTGCAGCTCGTGATTGCTGTCATCCTGTTCGTGTGGCTGCGCGCGGGGCACGATCTGGCGTGGGGCGACGCAGCGTGGAGCGCCCTCTTCCACGCCGTCTCGGCATTCAACAATGCCGGCTTTTCGCTGCACGCCGACAGCCTTACCCGCTATGCGAGCGACGCGCTGGTGCTGCTGCCGATCATGGTGGCTATCGTGGTCGGCGGCATTGGTTTTCCGGTGCTGCACGACCTGCGCCACCGCTTGCGCGATCCGCGCCACTGGTCGCTGCACACCAAGCTCACCCTCACCGGCACGCTGATGTTGCTCGTGGGCGGCTTCGCCACGGTGCTGCTGTTCGAGTGGAACAACGCCGCCACGCTGGGCGCGCTGTCGACACCCGACAAGCTGCTCAACAGCATGTTCATCTCGGTAGCGTCGCGCACCGCGGGTTTTAATACCGTCGACTACAGCGCGCTGACGCCCGAGACCTGGGCGCTGCACTATCTGCTGATGTTCATCGGCGGCGGCAGCGCGGGCACAGCGGGCGGCGTCAAGGTGGCCACCGTCATGATCCTGGTCCTGCTCGTCGTGGCCGAAGCGCGCGGCCAGTCCGATACCGAGGCCTTCGGCCGCCGGGTCGGGATGGCGGCGCAGCGCCAGGCCGTGACCGTGCTCGTGCTGGGCAGCGTGATCGTGGCGCTGGGCACGCTGGCGCTGCTGCGGATCTCGCATTTCCCGACCGATCAGATTATCTTTGAAGTCATCGCGGCCTTTGGCAGCGCCGGCCTGTCCACAGGCATCACGGCCCAGCTGCCGGCATCCGGCCAGGTGGTGCTGGCATTACTCATGTTCATCGGCAGGGTCGGCACGATCACCCTCGCGACCTCGCTCGTTCTGGGCAAGCGGCGCATGCCCTATCGTTATCCGGAGGACCATCCAATTGTTGGGTAGAATTTTCACAGAACAGTTCGCCTTTTCGGCGGGCGACAGCGTCGTCGTGATCGGCCTGGGCCGCTTTGGCGGTGCGGTTGCGCAATCGCTGATGCGCCTGGGGCACGACGTCATGGGCATCGACCGCAAGGAAGAGCTGGTGCAGCTCTGGAGCGAGCGGCTCACGCATGCCGTGCAGGCCGACTCCACCAACGAGAACGTGATGCTCCAGCTGGGCGTGGCCGACTTTTCACACGCCATCGTCGCCATCGGCTCGGATCTCGCCGCCAGCCTGATGACGCTGATGGTACTGTCCGAACTGGGCATCAAGGATATCTGGGTCAAGGCGATGACGCCCGAACACGGCCAGATCGCGCAGCGCATCGGCGCCCATCATGTGGTCTACCCCGAGGCCGACATGGGCGCGCGCGTGGCCCACCTGATCACCGGGCGGCTGATGGATTTCATCGAGTTCGAGGACGGCTTTGCGATCGCAAAGATCAATGCGCCGGCCGAGACGCACAACCTCACGCTGGCTGAATCGCACGTGCGCGCACGCTTTGGCGTCACGGTGGTGGGCGTAAAACGGCTCAATGAAGACTTCCAGCATGCGCTGGGCGAGACCCGCATCCTGCCGGGCGACCTGTTGATCGTGTCGGGCCCGACCAAGAAGATCGAGCTGTTCGCCGGTGGCGAAAAGAAAGGCAGGAAACGCTAGGGCCGTGCCAGGGCCCCGGGTCTAAGCCCCGGGTCTGGGCGACCGCTTACTCGAACACTTCCGCAGTAGCGAACATGGTGCCCTTCTCGTCCTTGCCCGACACCGACGGCGTCGCGCTGATCGGCCAGGTAATCGCCAGGCTCGGATCGTTCCAGACGATGCAGCGCTCGTGCTCGGGCGCGTAGTAGTCGGTGGTCTTGTAGACGAACTCGGCCGTTTCGGACAGCACGACAAAGCCGTGCGCGAAACCTTCCGGCACCCACAGCTGGGCCTTGTTCTCGGCCGACAGGATTTCACCAACCCACTGGCCGAACGTCGGCGATGCGCGGCGCAGGTCGACCGCGACGTCATAGACGCTGCCGGCCACCACGCGCACCAGTTTGCCCTGCGGCTGCTTGATCTGGTAGTGCAGGCCGCGCAGCACGTTGCTGGTGGATTTCGAGTGGTTGTCCTGCACGAACGACACCTTGCGGCCGACCGCTTCTTCAAAGCGGGCCTGGTGGAAGCTCTCGTAGAAAAAGCCGCGGTCGTCGCCGAACACGCGTGGTTCGATCTTCAGGACGTCTGGAATTGCCAAGCGAGTAATCTGCATCAAAATACCTTTTCATTCAAAACGCGCACCAGATACTGGCCGTAGCCGTTCTTGCGCAGGGGTGCTGCCAGTTCTTCGAGCTGGGCAGCGTTGATCCAGCCCTTGCGATAGGCGATTTCTTCGGGACAAGCCACTTTGAGGCCCTGGCGCTGTTCGATCGTTGCGATGAACTGGCCGGCGTCGAGGAGCGACTCGTGGGTGCCGGTGTCGAGCCAGGCATAGCCGCGGCCCATGATCTCGACATCGAGCTTGCCGATGTCCATGTACATGCGGTTCAGGTCGGTGATCTCGAGCTCGCCGCGTGGCGACGGCTTGAGCGTGCGCGCCATTTTGGCGACGTTCTCGTCATAGAAATACAGGCCCGTCACCGCATAGTTCGAACGCGGCTTGGCCGGCTTTTCTTCCAGGCTGATCGCCTTGCCGTCATCGTTGAATTCCACCACGCCGTAGCGCTCCGGGTCCTGCACGTGGTAGGCAAAGACGCTGGCGCAGTCGGTGCGGGCATCGGCACGCTCGAGCAGCTGGTTGAAATCGTGGCCGTAGAACAGGTTATCGCCCAGCACCAGTGCCGACGGCGAATTGCCAATGAAGTCTTCACCGATGATGAAGGCTTGCGCCAGGCCATCGGGCGACTCCTGCACTGCGTACGACAGGTTCAGGCCCCAGCGCGCGCCGTCGCCCAGCAGTTGCTGGAAGCGCGGCGTGTCTTGCGGCGTCGAGATGATCAGGATGTCGCGGATGCCGCCGAGCATCAGGGTGCTCAACGGGTAGTAGATCATCGGCTTGTCGAAGACGGGCAGCAGCTGCTTTGAAATTGCCAGCGTGGCCGGGTGCAGACGGGTGCCGCTGCCACCGGCGAGGATGATGCCTTTACGTTGCATAGCATTGCTCATAGGTTTCCTTGTGCCGACAGTTCGGCGATCAATCGGTTGACGTGGTGGCGCCAGTCGGGCAGGCTCACGCCAAAACTGGCGCTGAACTTGCTGCAGTCGAGCCGCGAATTGGCAGGCCGCGCGGCCGGGGTCGGGAACGCGCTGGCCGCAATCGGCTGCACCGCATCCGGCCCGGCCTTGAGCACGGCGCCATGGCTTTGCGCCTGTGCCAGCACGTGCTGGGCATAGGCATGCCAGGTGGTGGCGCCGGCAGCGGCCAGGTGGTACACGCCCGACAACCCCTGCGCATCCGTGCCCGGTGCAGCGATGCGGTGCAGCGCCAGCGCGGTGACGTCAGCCAGCAGTTCGGCACCGGTCGGCGCGCCATGCTGGTCGGCGACCACGTTGAGCGTCTCGCGCTCTTTGGCCAGGCGCAGCATCGTCTTGGCGAAGTTGCCGCCGCGCGGTGCAAACACCCAGCTGGTGCGCAGGATCAGGTGGCGCGCGCCGCTCGCGGCAATGCGCTGCTCGCCGTCGTACTTGGTGCGGCCATATACCGACAGCGGATTGACGGCATCGGTTTCGACCCAGGCGCCCTCTTTCGTGCCATCAAACACATAGTCGGTCGAGTAATGCACGAGCCAGGCATTGCCGGCGGCGGCTTCCTCGGCCAGCACGCCCGGCGAGACGGCATTGACGTTGTGCGCCATGGCGGCGTCGGCTTCTGCCTTGTCGACCGCGGTGTAGGCGGCAGCATTGACGATGACGTCGGGCGCAAACGCGCGCACGACGGCGCGCAGCGATTCGGGATCGGTGAAATCGGCGTCGGCGCGGCCCAGCGCGCGCAGTTCGCCCAGCGGCGCGAGCGCGCGTTGCAGTTCCCAGCCGACCTGGCCATCTTTACCCAGTAGCAGGATCTTCATGCGGCAGCGTTTTCTGCCGTGTACTGGCGGTCGACCCATTCCATATAGGCGCCGCTGGTGACGTTCTCGACCCAGGCGCCATTGGCGAGGTACCACTCGACGGTCTTGCGGATGCCCGTATCGAACGTTTCGGCCGGGCGCCAGCCCAGTTCGCGCTCGAGCTTGCCGGCATCGATCGCATAGCGGCGATCGTGGCCCGGACGGTCTTTCACGAACGTCATCTGCGTTGCGTACGACGCGCCATCGGCGCGCGGCTGCAGTTCGTCGAGGATCGCGCACAGCGTGCGCACGACGTCGATATTGGCTTTCTCGTTCCAGCCGCCGACGTTGTATGTTTCGGCCAGGCGGCCGTCTTCGAGCACGCGGCGAATCGCGCTGCAATGGTCGGTGACGTAGAGCCAGTCGCGGATCTGCTGGCCATCGCCATAGATTGGCAGCGGTTTACCGGCCAGCGCGTTGTGAATCACGAGCGGGATCAGCTTTTCCGGGAAGTGGTATGGGCCGTAGTTGTTCGAGCAGTTGGTCGTCAGGACCGGCAGGCCGTAGGTGTGGTGGTAGGCGCGCACCAGGTGATCGGACGCTGCCTTGGTGGCCGAGTACGGGCTGTTCGGTTCGTAGCGGTGCTGCTCGGTGAAGGCCGGCGCATCGCTGCCCAGCGTGCCATACACTTCATCGGTCGACACGTGCAGGAAGCGGAAGTCGGCCTTGGCCTGCTCGTCCAGACCATTCCAGTAGGCGCGCACCGCTTCGAGCAGGTTGAAGGTGCCGACGATATTGGTCTGGATGAACGCCCCCGGGCCTTCGATCGAACGGTCGACGTGGCTTTCAGCCGCGAAGTTCAGCACGGCCCGCACCTTGTGCTCGGCCAGCAGACGCGCCACCAGGGCGCCATCGCCGATGTCGCCGCGAACGAAGTGGTGGCGGCTGTCGCCTTCCAGGCTCGTCAGGTTTTGAAGATTGCCGGCGTACGTCAGCTTGTCGAGGTTGACGACGGGTTCGTCATTGTGAGCGAGCCAGTCGATGACGAAGTTCGAGCCAATAAAGCCCGCTCCGCCAGTCACGAGGATAGTCATGCCTGCAGTTCCTGGTAAAGGTATCGGTGGCTGCGCGGCGCCCTGGGCGCTGCGCGAACCTGAGAATTGTCGTGGACGTACGGCGCTGGCCGCCCATGCACTGTTGCTTCTATTTTATGATGACTAGATAGCAAAAACGTGACATGTTGGCACATTCTCCCGGCACTGTAGGTATTTTGTCAATGCCGGATAGCCTCGTACGTTTCGTTGAGGTAATACTAACATTTGGCTGGAAAGTGTGCCGCGCGAATAGGCGACCGGCTGGGTGGAACCAGCTATATCCCGTCAGATTGTGGGAACAACAGGGTGAAGCAATTGCCCGTGTCGTCGCTTGCAACCCGGGCTTCACCGCCGTGCAGATGCATGATCGAGGCGACAATGGCCAGTCCCAGGCCGCCCGAATCACCGCCCTGGCTGCGTGCCGGGTCACAACGATAAAATCGTTCGAACACGTGCGGAAGATGGACGGCCGCGATGGGCGCGCCGGTATTGTGCACGGCGATGCTGACCGTGTCGCCATCGGCGCCCGTGTGGATCGTGACCGTACCTTCGGCAGCGCCGTAGCGCAGCGCATTGGCCAGCAAATTAGCCAGGGCACGCCGCAGCAGCGCGCGGTCAGCAACCAGTTCGCCGGCCGCGCGCACCACCACGGCAATCCCGCGTTCTTCGGCCACGCCTTCGAAATAGTCCACCAGCTGGGCGCACAGCTCTGCCAGATCGATTGTTTCAAGCGTGACGCCGCTGGCCGGCTGCTCCGAACGCGCAAGGAACAGCATGCTGTCGATCATGCGCGCCAGGCGCTCGTATTCTTCCAGATTTGACGCCAGCAGCTGTTCATAGTCGTCGGCACTGCGGCGCTTGCGCAGCGCGTGTTCCGTGTGGCCCATCAGGTTATGCAGAGGCGTGCGCATCTCGTGGGCAAGGTCTTCGGAAAAGCGCGACATCTGGACAAAGCCGTCGGCCAGGCGTGTCAGCATCTGGTCGAGCGCTGCGCCCAGTTGCTGCAGCTCCTGCGTTTCTTTCAGCGGCGCCGGTGTCAGCTTCACCGCCACGTTCTGCTGCAGGCGCCGCACGTCGACGGCGGCGGCCTGCTGCGCCATCAGCCGCACAGGCCGCAGCGCGCGCTGGCTGATCAGCCAGCCCAGTACAAACGACAGCAGCGCCCCGCCGGCCAGCGCCGCACCCAGGGTCATGCGGTAGCTGGCCAGCATGCGCTCGCGCTCGGCCAGCATCTTGGCAGCGACCACAGTGAAACGGCGGTTGCCCTGCCAGACATCGACCCAGGCCAGCCGCGCCGCCTGGCCGGTGGCGACATCGGTGAGGCGGATCGATGGCGCAGGCGGCAGGGACGGCAGCGCCAGGCCGCCCGGATTGACAGCGATCAGCAGCTGCCCCGTGGCGTCGAGCATCCACAAGGCGTTGTCGCGGTTGCCCAGCATGTTGGCGTACAGCTGCGGACGCCGGCGCAACGCCTCGATACTGTCGCTGTCGGCAACCAGCGCGCGCATGCGATCGATCCGGCCTGCCAGCGCGATGTCGTCGCGCCACGCCAGCTCGCTTGCCAGGGACCGGTACAGGAACACGCCGATGGCCCCCAGCAGCAGCGCGCTTGCCAGGGCAAACCACAGCGCCAGGCGCATGCTCAGCGAACGGGGCGCGAACGCAAGTCTCATGGCGTCTCGCCCAGCATGTAACCCATGCCACGGACTGTATGAATCAGTTTCAGGGGATAGGGATCGTCGATTTTCACGCGCAGGCGGCGGATGGCCACATCGACGACGTTGGTGTCGCTGTCGAAATTCATCTGCCACACGTGCGAGGCGATGACCGCACGCGAGAGCACCTCGTCGACCCGGCTGACCAGCAGGTGCAGCAGCGCGAATTCCTTGCCCGTCAGGGTAATGCGGTCGCCCTGACGCGTGACCCGGCGGCGCAGCACATCGACCTGCAGGTCAGCGACGCGAAATTCCTGCATGTCGCGCGGCGGGCCGCGCCGCAGCAAGGTACGCACGCGCGCCAGCAGTTCGGCAAACGAAAATGGCTTGACCAGATAGTCGTCGGCGCCCAGTTCGAGCCCGCGCACGCGGTCTTCGATGGCGTCGCGCGCCGTCAGGAACATCACCGGCGTGGCCGACCTGGCGCGCACCAGTTGCAGCAGCGCCCAGCCGTCAAGGCCCGGCAGCATCACGTCGAGGATCACCAGATCGAAGTCGAACTCCTCGATCATGTAACGGCCGTCAAAGCCATTGCTTGCCACCTCGACGATATAGCCAGACTCGCGCAAGCTCTTTTGCAGGTAGTCGGCCGCCTTGCGTTCATCTTCCACGATCAGTATGCGCATTGCCTGCTCCTTGTGCCGCAATCTTACTGCCCGCCGCGCGCCAGATGACAAAACTGTCATCTGGCCGTCATCTGGTTGTCGCCGGGCGCTGCGTACCATGCGGCCATTCGAACACCACCGGGATGATTCCATGTACCACCCACTGCCTGCAGGTTTGCTGATCGCGTTGTCGCTGGCCTGCACCCAGGCCAGCGCCGCGGCCCCGCTGACCGTACCCCACCGCACTATCTCACTCGATGGCGCCAGTCGCCTGCTCGACGCGGCGATGACCGCCTGCCATGCCGACGGCAAAGTGCTGGCCGCCGCCGTGGTCGACCGCGGCGGCAACCTGGTCGCTCTGCGCCGCGACGATGGCGTCGGACCCCACAACACGATCGCTGCCCAGCGCAAGGCCTACACGGCGCTGTCCACCAGAACGGCGACCCGCCTGCTGGCCGCCAATGCCCGCGCCAGCGCCGAAGGGGCCAACCTGAACACCGTCGACACGCTGCTGCTGCTTGGTGGCGGCGTGCCACTGATGGCTGACGGCGAGCTCATTGGCGCCATCGGCATTGCCGGCGCTGGCGGACCGGCCACAGACGAAGCCTGCGCGCAGGCCGCCATCGACAACGTGTTCCACAAGACACCCTGATCGCTGGCGGCATTGACGTTCCGATTATTTCTACACCCACCCCTACGGAGAACGCATGAAATTCATTCAGACCCTGCTCGTTATGACCCTCGGCGCTGCTGCGCACTGCGCCAGTGCTGCAGCCGCACCCACGGTCGCACCTGCCACCGCGATCAACCCGCTCAGCGTCCACGTCCTCAACCTGCAGGACGGTTTGCCATCAGCCGATGTGGCTGTGACGCTTGAGCAGCGCGTGGGCGACGGATGGACGATGCTCGGCGAAGGCGTCACCAACGCCCAGGGCCGCATCCCTGCCTTGTTCCCCGCCGGCGTGGCCATGGTACGCGGCACTTACCGGGTCACATTCAAGACCGGCAAGTGGTTTGCCGAGCACAAGAGCCCGACGTTCTTCCCCGAGATCCCTGTCATCTTTACGGCCGACGGCAGTGTGCCGCATTACCACGTGCCGCTGCTGCTGAGCCCTTACGGCTATTCGACTTACCGCGGCAATTGAATCCGTACAGCGGGAAACACAATCAGCGGCGCGCCGGCACAGAGCATCAGGCGCCTGACGTCAAATCCCGCACCAGGTCGGTCAATACGTCGACCAGTGCTTTGCTTGCCGCTGTGCGATACGCCCCCTTGCGCCAGGCATAGACGATATGGCGCGACGGCATTGGCGGCAGCAGCGCAACCGCGTGCAGATCGGTATAGGCGGCAGAGATCGGGTTGGGCAGAACTGTTCCCAGCGTTCCCTGACGAACGATCTCGACCAACGCGCCGATGGCATTGACTTCGACGGCGACCTTTGCCGCGATACCGTGGGACGCGCAGTACGCATCGATTTGCTGGCGGGTGGCGAAGGACTTGTTGAGCAACACCAGCGGTTCGGCAGCAAACGCCGCCAGCGGCAACGCGGCAGACCGGGCGGCGAGTCGATGACTGGCGGCGGTCACGAAGCCAAGCTGCTCTTCGTACACCGGTGTGTAGTCGAATTCACCCGGCTGCTGGGGGCTGAAGGCGATGCCGAGGTCGAGTTCGTCGTTGATCAACATCGCTTCAATGTCTTCCTGCGCGATTTCCAGAAAACTGACTGTGACCCCTGGATGCAGTGTATGGAACCGGGCGATCAGCGGACCGATCAGATACAGCGATAACGTCGGCGGCGCAGCGCAACGCAGCACGCCGCGGTGTGCGGTACCGACATCCTGGATCGCGCGGGCGCCGGCGTGAAGATGCTGCATGCCGAGTTTGGCGTGGCCCATCCATGCCTCGCCGGCATCGGTCAGGCGCACGCTTTTTCCACTGCGGTCAAACAGCTGGACACCCAGCAATGCTTCGAGCTGCTTGATCTGCTGCGACAACGCCGGTTGCGACACATGCAGCGCCGCGGCGGCACGGGTGAAGTTGCGATGCTCTGCAACGGCAAGAAAATAGCGGATATGGCGCAGCAGCATGGACGTTCCGATGATTCGTTTTACTTATCAACATCATCGCATATCGATCTTGGACCTTATGGTTGTGGGTTGTTATATTCGCAGCCCTCCCACTCAGTTTTTTAGAAAGATGTCATCTTGTCGTCCTTTCAGCAATGGTGCCGCGATTTCCTCCCCGCCCCGATTCAAATAGCGCCTCGTGAACAGTTACGCAGCAGTCTGGGCGCGCTGATCGGGATCTTCTTTACGGGCGTGATTGCCTGGTTTTTCGGCGGGCCAATCGACAATCTGCCATTGCTGGCAGCGCCCTTGGGCGCGTCTGCCGTGCTGTTGTTCGGCGTACCGGCAAGCCCGCTGGCCCAGCCATGGGCGATCATCGGAGGAAATCTGGTCGGCGCAGTAACAGGCGTCAGCTGCGCTTACTTGATCCCGATGCCGCTCCTGGCGGCGGCAGTTGCCGTGGCAGTCACGGTCATGCTGATGTTTTCGTTTCGCTGCGTGCATCCGCCGTCCGGTGCGGTGGCAATCACAGCGGTGCTGGGAGGCAGCAAGATTCATGCACTCGGCTACGCATTCGTGCTGTTCCCGATCGGTCTCAATTCTGTTGCCCTGCTTGCCGGCGCCCTGGTTTATCACAGGCTCACCGGGCATAGCTATCCTCACCGCGCGATTCACAAGACGCCTGCGGCCAACCATGACGCGACGGAGATATTTACACGTGCGGATCTTGACGCGGTATTACGCAGGCGTACCGAAATACTGGATGTCGATGTCGATGACCTGGAATCGGTGCTGGAAGAAGTGGCGCAGGAAAGTCAGCGACGTCGTGTGAGCATGGCGAGTTCGTCCTGAAATGGAAGATGGTTGAGCAGTGTGCGTCGCGGCGGAAAGTGCCATGCCACTTCCACCAACAGCAACGACGGGAAACTCTGCGCTTACTGCTTGCGAAACACGACCGCATGCTGGATTGGCAGCGACTTGATGCTGCGTTCCCATTTCAGGCCATGCGCCGTGGCTTCACGCCGTATCTGCGACTCGCTCATCTTGTGCAGCGGCTTGATCGCAACTGCCGGATCCTCGGCGCGATATTCGACAAAGACAACGCGCCCGCCCGGCTTGAGGGCGCCGACGATGCTGTCGAGGACTTCCGCGGGATAGGCAAGTTCGTGATAGACATCGACCATGATGGCCAGGTCGACGCTGGCCGGCGGCAGTTTGACGGTGGTTTCGCTGCCCAGCACCGAGACGACGTTGCGCACGCCGCGCTTTGCCATCTGGCTGTCGAGCATGGCGATCATTTGCGGCTGCACATCGACGGCGTACACACGTCCATTGGGCCCGACCTTTTTCGCCAGTTGCCAGGTGTAATAGCCGGTACCGGCGCCGATGTCGGCCACCGTCATGCCGGGCGCCAGCGCCAGTTCCTGCAACAGCAGTGCCGGCCGCTCCTCGTGTGCGCGGCTTTCGCGTTCGAGCCATTGCGCGCCCTCCCATCCCATCACGCCGGAGATCTCGCGGCCCATGTAGCGCTTGCCGATCCCATCCGGGCTGGGAGCGACACGTTCATAGCGCGTGTCGGCGGTCGCCGGCTGTGCCACGGCATCGATGCTGGCGGATGACAGTAGCGTCAGCGCCGACAGGCAGGCCAGCAGGACAGGGAGTATACGGCGGGTGTGGGAATTGCTAGAGCGGGTGCGGTGCATGATCGGTTTCCATAAGAAGTCGCTGCCTGCAATCGCGCGGGCAGGCTTGCCGTGAACGGGAACGATCAGTGTAGCTGCGTCGGCGGCCCGATGTACTTTCGCGTGGCGACTGGCGTCCCTGCCGCACTTGCGCTGATACCTTCCAGCTGGAACGCCGGCAAGACGCATGAAGGGAAATCGGCCAGCCTTGACAAGGCCGGCCTCGTGGATGTTCTGGAATCAGCCCGAAAAACGACTAATCCTGGAAGTAGAATTGCTGGCTCGACGCTGCGCTATACGGCCAGGCGCTGGCCCACGAACCTGCACTGCTGGTGTCCATGGTGAGGGCGTTCCCCGTCGTCTTGGCAGTGAAGTACACCAGTCCGCCAGCCTCTCTCATGGCAAACAACTGACGATCTCCCAGCGTGCAGCTTTCCCACGTCACCGCATTCGCGTTGCTCGACCCGGCTGTCAGACACAGACCGCCATAAGTCAGCTTGTAGAAATTCTGGCCCGAGACGTTTTGGTAGACCAGATTCCAACTGGCGGCGGATGTACAAACCTGCTGCTCCGCGTGACCACTCGTGGCCGACAGGCAGAGATAGCTGGCTTTGTTAACGATCTTGTGGCTCAGGTTACCCCAATTGACGCTTGACGCTGTCGTGCTGCTGCCATTCAAGAGCTCGGTTTCTCGTGCCCAGTATGGCGGCAAGCTTCCCCAGGTATTTTCGCCAGCCTGCCAGTTGCCACCGATGTTGGTGACATAGCCATAATCCGCACCACGGTTCTTGATTTCCTGAACAACACGTTCCATATCCGCCTGTGCAGGTACGGAGTGCACGAGATGCCATGTCAGCACGCCTTTGGCGCGTGCTGCCGCCGTTGCGTTGGTGATCGGTTGGACCTGGCTCGTGTACGAGGACGTATCGCTCTCGAACAGGACGGCTATTTCGCCTGCCTGTGTTGCGGTGACCACGCAGTTGTCCGGCACGCCCGCATTGAACGCAATCGTTGCATCCGCACGGTACTTCTTCACGATGGTTCGCAGCTGCTGGTATTCGTTTACGAACGCTGCACAGTTCCAGTTTGCCGGGGCAGCTTCGTCGAAAAAGATTCCTTTGATATTGGGCATCTGCTGGAAATAGTTGCGGACCTGGGCTTCGATCCGTTCCCAGGTTTGGCAGACCCCCATTTGATTGCAGGAATGGTTGAAATAACCCGTCGGGACGTACCCGATCAGCCGTACGTTGCGGCTCGTCTGTTGATCGACGATGCTTTTGTAGCTGGCAAGATCGGGGACCAACGTCGTTGTCTGGCCCTGAAAGATGCCGCTGTCAGGGTTGATCAAGGCCAGCGATCCGGCATGTAGCTGGTTGTACAGGCTGGCATTCGTGCCCCAGTAGCTAATGACGCCGATCTTGGTCGCGACTGCCTGCGCCTGAACCGGGGTCGACATGCCGCTTGCAACGCAAGCCAACATGGCGCTCAGAAGTACATATTTTTTCATACTGTCTCCTTTGTATGATTCGGTGAACATCAATGAATGAGCGCCGGTTGACGCAGCGCGTGAAGATAAAGCGCGAATTGACGGCGAGCGTGCGCTGACTGGCGGCAGGCACATTGTTGGCCAACAGGCCTGTTTGACACAGGTTGCGATTGACTTTCGTTTCATATCGGCCGCGCCGGGCCAGGACCTTACGTCAGCAACGGTCGAAGAAGCAAAAATCCACTTCAAAACCACGTTTCATCGCGTGTTGAAGCTTATAACGTTGCCGCGGCGCGCACAACGACTTACGAGGTACTTTTATATCTCGTTGTTTTTTTGCTTTTTCGTTACATTTTGCTTTCGAGCTCTTTCGATAAATGCGTGCCAGCTTGCGCAATGACCTTCTATTGGCTCGAGCCAGCCGGCGCTGCGCGCAGCAGCGCTTCGATGGCGTCCGGCGCCACCGGCCGGCTGTAGCAGAAGCCCTGCATCTGGTCGCACCCGTGGGCCAATAAGAAGGCGAGCTGGTCCGCCGTTTCGACCCCTTCGGCAATCACGTTGAGCTTCATCGAGTGCGCCAGGCCGATCACGGCGTCGACAATGGCGGCGTCGTCGGCATCGTCGATCAGGTCGCTGACGAACGAGCGGTCGATCTTGAGGCTGTGGATCGGGAAGCGTTTCAGGCTGGCCAGGCTCGAATAGCCGGTGCCGAAGTCGTCGATCGCCAGCTGCACGCCCATCGCCGCCAGGCGCGCCATCGTGGCAGTGGCCGCCACCGGGTTCTGCATCAGCACGCTTTCGGTGATTTCCAGCGTCAGCGCGCGCGGGTCGCACCCGGTTTTTTCGAGCAGCACCGCAACGCGCTGGGCCACGTCCTGGCCCAGGAACTGGCGCGCCGACAGGTTCACGCTGACGCGCACCGGCGGCAGGCCGCCCTGCTGCCAGGCCACCTGCTGGGCCATCGCGGTTTCCAGCACCCACTCGCCGATCGGTACGATCAGGCCGGTTTCTTCGGCCAGCGGAATGAAGTCGGCCGGCGACACCATCGGCTTGCCCTGGGGCTGCCAGCGCAGCAGCGCTTCGACGCCGCCCAGATGGCCAGTGGCGATGTCGACCACCGGCTGGTAGTGCAGCACGAATTCGCGGCGCTGCAGCGCCCGTTGCAGCTCGCTTTCCATGCGCAGGTGCAGCGCGGTCTGCGCGCCCATGTCGGCCATGTAGAAGCTGAAGCCATTGCCGCCCTCTCCCTTCGAGCCGTACATGGCGCTGTCGGCGCACTTGAGCAGCGTGGCGCTGTCGGTGCCATCGCGCGGGTACATGGCGATGCCGATCGAGCCGGTCGGGAAGACCTCTTGCCCGCACAGCAGCAGCGGCTGGAACAGGTTGTCGAGGAGTTTACGGGCCACGCGCGCGGCATCGGTCTCCCCGGTCATCTCGGGCAGCACGACAACGAATTCGTCGCCGCCCTGGCGCGCCACGGTATCGCTCTCGCGCAGCGAACCGGCCAGGCGGCGCGCGATCTCGACGATCAGCTGGTCGCCCGCGTCGTGCCCGAGCGTGTCGTTGACGTGCTTGAACCGGTCCAGGTCGATGAACATGACGGCTACTTGCGTGCCGGCGCGGTGCGCATGGGCAATCGCGCGTTCGAGCCGGTCTTGCAGCAGCACGCGGTTCGGCAGGCCGGTCAGGGCGTCGTGATTGATCACGCGCAGCAGCGCTTCTTCGGCGCCCTTGCGGCGCGAAATGTCTTCGACCACCGAGATGAAACGCTGGTTGCCATAGGCGTCGCGCATTGTTGAGACGCTGACATTGACCCAGATCGGCGTGCCGTCGCGCCGCAGCAGGCGCCGCTCGCGCTGGTAGTCGCTGATCTCGCCATCGCGCAGGCGTTTGACCAGTGTCAGCTCGTCCGGCAAATCATCGACGTGCGTCAGTTGCTGGAAGAAGCGCTGCAGCAGTTCGATTTCGGTGTAGCCCAGGATCTGCGCCATCTTGCCGTTCACGCGCAGCAGGCGCCCGTCCGGGCCCAGCAGCACGATGCCCACCGCCGCCTGGCTGAAGGTCAGGCGGAAGAATTCCTCGCTCTCCTGCAGACGCAGGCGCGCCTTGCGGCGGAAGGTGATGTCCTGGCCAATCAGCAGCAGCATGTAGCCACCGGCCTGCTCGGTGCGGCGGATATTGAATTCGAGATGGCGCACGCCGTCCGGCTGGCCTTCAATTGAGACGAGCACATGGTCTTGCGGCATGCCAGTGAGGAGTGCATCGCTCACGCGAGCGGCCAGGCCGGCGTCGGGCAGCCAGCGCGCCAGTGGATGGCCGGCGCTGGCCGATTCTTCCGGCGCGTCGATCAGCTCGGCCATCATGCGGTTCATCGAGCGCACGCGGCGCTCGGCGTCGATGACCAGCAATCCCGCCGGCATGCCGTCGATCACTTGCTCAAGATAGTTTCGGTTCTGGCCAAGCAGCGCGTGGGCGTCTCGCAGCGCGTGGGCTTCGCTGGTCTCAGGTTGATCCTGGATGGCTGCGGCGTGCAGGCTGGGGGCCACATCGGTGTGTGGTGCGGGAGTCTCGTTCGTCTGGATCATGATGGGAAGCGCCTCTGGCTATCCAACATGATCGAGTGTTATTTTTTGTTGGATACGATTGTTGCATGATAGCAAAGCAACGCCATGCAGGCGACCGTTGTCGATCCTCTGTTGTTATTTTGTGTGAGATTTTTGCGTAGCAGATGACATGATTCAAGTTCGCCAATTCGCGGCGCTGCCGCGGCTCAATGTGGACAGAGAAAATAAGGTGAGAGTTATCCGGTCCAACCCAACCGGAGTCCACCATGCATTCAGGTTTTCTGCTGTCGCGCGCCGCTGGCGCACTCGCCATCGTGTGCAGTGCCGGCGCGGCGCATGCCCAGGTCAACGTCACGCTGAGCCCGGCGCAGCCGGCGGTTGGGCGCGGCGACAACGTCCTGGTTAGCGTCACGCTGACCAATACCTCGAACACGGTCCAGCAATTGCTGCGCTGGCGCACGCCGCAGCAGGTGCTTGAGGCGCCGCTGTTCGAGGTGCAGCGCGACGGTCAGCCGGTGCGCTACCTGGGCCGCCGCATCAAGCGCGCCGCGCCGGGGCCGGCTGATTACCTGCAACTGGCCCCGGGCGAGGTGCTCTCGCAGACGGTCGAGCTCTCGCGGTTCTACGAGATGAGCATCACCGGCAACTACACGATCCGCTACCGCAGTCCGGCCATGCCGGCGCCGGGCGCGACCACCGGCGCGGTAGTGGGCGAACTGGCCTCCAACCCTGTCACGATCCGGATTGACGGCAGCAGCACGCCGACACTGCAGGATGCCACGTCCACTGGTCCTGGCTTTGCCAATTGCACCAATGCGCAGCAGACGCAGCTGACAGCCGCAATGGCGGCCGGGCGCGCAATGGCGGCCGACAGCCAGGCCTACCTGACCTCGGGCACGCCGTACGGCGCCCGCTATGCGATGTGGTTCGGGGCACAGGACGCCGCCCGCGGCGCGAAGGTCACGGCCAATGTCACGGCCATCAAGGAAGCGTTCGAGAACAAGCCCGTCAAGATCGACTGCGATTGCGACGAGCCGTATTTCGCCTACGTGTATTCGGCGCGGCCCTACACGGTTTGGGTGTGCAAGGCGTTCTGGGCCGCAGCGCCCACCGGGACGGATTCGCGTGGCGGCACGCTGATGCACGAGCTGAGCCACTTCAATGTGGTGGCGGCCACCGACGACCACGTGTACGGCCAGGCCGCGGCAGCGGACATGGCGCGCAGCGCGCCGCAGCGGGCGATTAACAATGCCGATTCGTATGAGTATTTCGGCGAGAACACGCCGCGGCAGGCGACTGCGGCCCAGGCTGCCGGGGAGTGATTGACCATGACACTGCTTCCAACGACCCTTGCCGCCGCCCTGGCCGACTACCGGCTCGACACGCGTAACCGGCCCCTGCGCATGGTGCTGGGCCAGGCCGGCTCCGCCGATGCGAATGCCCTGCTGCCACACCATGCCAGCGCCAGCGAAGCGGTGTGCGGCGGCCTCGAGCTGCAGATTCTGTGCCTGTCCGAAAACGCGACGCTCGAACTGAAGCGTTTTATTGGTCTACCCTGCGAACTGCAGATCGTGACCGACCGGGGCAACCTGCGCAGGCTGTGCGGAATCGTCACGGCGGCGGCATCGGGCCACAGCGATGGCGGGATAGCGAGCTACAAGCTGACCGTGCGCGACGCGCTGTCGGTGATGGACTCGACGCGCACGACGCGCGTTTTCCGCGACAAGAGTGAGCTCGAGATCATCGAACTGGTCCTCAAAGAGTGGCAAAGAAACAATCCCGTGATCGCGTCGACCTTCGACTTCGATATCCACAGCGGTCTGCTCAACCGCAATCTCCCGAAGCGCGCGCTCACGATGCAGTTGAACGAATCGGATGCCAGCTTCGTGCGCCGCCTGATGCAGCGCCGCGGCATCGCCTGGTTTTTCCGCCCGGGCAGAACCGACAGGCAGCGTCAGGCTGGCGGCGATGTCGCCGGCATCGGCCACTCGCTGGTGCTGTTCGACGATGACAGGGAGCTGGCCCACAATGCAGCCGGCACGATCCGTTTCCACCGCGACGGCGCGACCGAGGAGCGCGACGCGATCACGCTCTGGAGCGCCGAGCGCACGCTGGTGCCGGGCCATACGTCGTTGCACAGCTGGGATTACCTGAACCCCGGCAAGGGCGGCTCAACGACCAGTTCGCCGCTGCGCGTCAACCAGGGCAAGACGGGGAACGCACTGGCCGCCAACCTGGAACAGTACCAGGTGACGGCGCCGCATCTTGGCGACAACCGGCTCGACCTGCTGGCCATCAGCGATGCGCTGGTGGCGTACAACGAATTCGTCGCCAAGTGCTTCCATGGCGAAGGCACGGTACGCGACCTGGCCGTTGGCGAGTGGTTTGGCCTGACCGGCCATCCCGAGATCGACAAGCACCAGCCTGAACAGCGCGAATTCGTCGTGACCGCGCAGCACATCGATACCACCAACAACTTGCCGGCGGACGTCAATGCCAAAGTCGAGCGGCTGTTTGCACGCAGCGGCTGGGATATCGTCCGGCTTGACGACACTGCACAAGCGCTGCGCTACCGGTCCAGCTTCAGCTGTGTGCGGCGCGGCATACGGATCGTGCCGCCGCCACCGGTGATTCCGCAGCCGCAGCTGCAAAGCGCAATCGTTGTCGGACCGAAGGACGAGGCCGTGTGGTGCGATCACCTGGGGCGCGTCAAGATCCGTTTTCCGGCGACGCGCGCGGAGGAGCACATGGATGGCGCCGGCGCGTCGGGTTCGGATCGCGACTCGGCCTGGGTGCGCGTGGCATCCGGCTGGGCCGGCAACCAGTGTGGCGCGCGCCTGCTGCCGCCCGTGGGCGCCGAGGTGCTGGTGGCGTTCGCCGGTGGCGATCCCGACAAGCCGGTCATCATCGCCCAGGTCTACAACGGCGCCGCCCCGCCACCGGCCTTCCGGCGCGAAGACGGCCTGCCCGCCAACCGCTTTCAATCGGGCCTGCGCAGTCGCGAAGTCCACGGCCAGCGCGGCAATCAGCTGCGGCTCGATGACACGACCGGACAGATCAGCGCGCAGCTGGCGAGCGACCATGGGGCCAGTGAACTCAATCTGGGCTACCTGACCGAACCGCGCCAGGAAGGCAGCGCCAGGCCGCGCGGCGAAGGGGCCGAATTACGCACCGAGGAAGCCATTGCACTGCACGCGGCGCGCGGCATTCTTCTCAGCGCCTGGAAGCTGCTGGGGGGCGGCAACAAGGGTGCGCAGCTGGCCCGTGACGATTATCTTGGCCTGCTGCGCGACTGCGGCGAACTGTGCGCGTCGCTGGGCAACTACGCGGCGCAGCACAACGGGTTGCCCATCGACACGGCCGAGCAAGAGGCGCTGCTGGCGCGCTTCACGGGGTGGGAAGACGGCAGCAATACCAAACCGGAAGCGGCGTCGCCGGGCGAACCGGTGATCGCCGTGACATCCCTGGCAGGAATCGGCTTTGCCAGCTCGAAAGCCGTGGTCACCTACGCGGGCACCAACGTCGACATAGCCGCGCAGCAGCACATGCAACTGACCGCAGGCCAGCGGTTCTCGGTCAATGCCGGCAAAGGGTTGTCGCTGTTCGCGCATCACGGCGGGCTGCATGCAATCGCTCACAACGGCAAGCTCCTGATGCAAAGCCAGCACGACGACACGGCCATCGAGTCAGCTCAGAACATGCAGCTCACGGCGACGGAAGGTACGGTGACGGTCACGGGCAAGGTCATCCTGCTGGTGGCAGCGGACGGCTCGTTCCTCAAGCTGGGCGACGGCCCGCCTGTACTGGGCAGCAAGGCGCCTCTGCGCTTTCATGCACCGGATTACACGCTCGACGGACCTGAATCGATGGCGGCGCAGTTTCCTGATTTTGGCGCCGACGGTGCGGATCAAAAACTGGAACTGCGCTATCCACGGGGCGTGGCGGACGACGACGGCGCCGAGCCGCTGGGCGCGCTGGTGAAGGACATGAAGATGCACGTGACGCTCAGCGATGGCACGAGCCTGGAGGGTGTCAGCGATGCGCAGGGCAAATCTGAATTGCTGGCGCGTGATGCGATGCACATGGCCGAGATCGTGCTGTCGCGCGGTGGCAAAGAACAATAGGAGAGCGAGATGGCCAACAAATATCCGAAAAGTGAATACGTCATCAAACGCGACAACGCGCTGCTGCAACCCTGTCGCATCAGCGACAAGGTTGTCGACGTACCGCGCGAGCAACCCTGCAACATCATCGTGGTACACGGCGTAAACGATGTTGGCACCAGCTATGGCGCAGTCGAGGAAGGGCTGTGCGCGGGACTGCAGGATCGCCTGCTGCGCAAGTTCAAGCCTGGGACGTACCGGATGCCTAACGCGAAGGATAAGGAGACGCTGCTGGATGATCCTGATGCGGTGTTTTTCAAGCGCGACACGGCGCCCGACACGGATAGTCCGGTGATCCCGTTTTACTGGGGCTTTCGTGAAGTGGGCAATCTGACGAAGACTGTGAATGGCCAGAAGACGGATCGCAACGGCAATCGCCTCGACAAGGACCTGTCCAAGGGCGGCGGCCCGTTCGGCAATGCCACCAGTACCCTGCCCGACATGTGGAATAAGGGCATATATGCGCCATTCGATCCGGCCGGTGACCCGCTCCGACCTGTCAAGAACGGACCGGGACGAATGTACATGGTGCTTGCTGCGCGACGCCTGGCGGCGCTGGTGGCCATGATTCGTCAATATGAGCCGAATGACACTGTCAACATCGTCGCGCACAGCCAGGGTTGTTTGATCAGTTTGCTGGCACAGGCGTTCCTGATGGAGATGGGTGAGCGTACGGCGGATACGCTGATTCTGACGCATCCGCCGTATAGCCTGGATGAAAAGATGGGCATGGCAATGCGGACCGCTACCTTCGTCCAGGGCGACAAGGACGTAGCGATGGAAAGATTCTATGATCTGATCGATAGCAGGCAAAGCGTCCAGGCACGCTTGCAAACGCTAGTAAATATCGTTGCAGGCGTCGCGAAGTCCAAGGCAACTTCGCCCGTATTCGCCCGCATCAGCGAAGCGGGTTCCAACGGCATGGTGCATGGACGCTGGACGCCAGATGCGGACCGCGACAACCGGGGCAAGGTCTACCTTTATTTCAGTCCGGAGGATATGACAGTTGCACTCGACAATATGCGCGGGATTGGCTGGCAAGGCGTGCCCGATAGTATTGACGATACGCGCACATCGGTCGACACGGGGATAAATTCCATTGCCAACGAAACGAGCTTCGAGGCGACGCGCGCATTCATGCCAGTGCAGCGCAAGGCGCTCAGTGAGCTGGGACTTGCGTTCCGCCAACGGGTGTTTACCGCCAAGCTGCGCCCCGCTTCGGGTTCAGGAAAGGCCGCGCCAGTTCTGGTGGGCCAGAGACCACATGATTTCGTGTTGCGGTTGCCCGGAGAAGACGATCGTGCGCACGTAGCTGCCACCGGCCGTACGCTGCGCGGATCGTTGCCAGCGATTCCGCATCCGGACACACAGCGCCGTGGCGTCAGGACGATTAATGGCGAGGCGCTCAAAATCCCATGCCAAGCCGACATTCAGGGTAATCAGATTGCTGCTGACAAGATTCCAGCGGATTCGATGCTCTCACAGGTCGAACTCAAGGATCGCGGGCCTTGCGAGGAAGTTGATGCAATTGACGCCGCCACTGCCGTCACAAGCAATAAAGGCCTTCACGTCAGGAGCGAAGGCCTGAAGCCTGCAGTCATTGCGTCATTGCGGTCATGGAGGACCGGCGATGTCGTGGAGTCTGATCTTAAACGGCTGGAAGCCGCGTACAACCAGGTCAAGCGTCCCGGCAACACCAACCCCGAGGATAGGGAACGCATAGTGTCAGGCGAACGTTTCGCCAATGGTGCGATCAAGGCGCAGATAGAAGAAAGTCCTAATGCGGCAAGGCTGCGCTGGCAAAAAGAATTGAGTCCGAAATCGTTTCATAGCGTGATTTTTGCAAGTAGCAAGAATCATCGGCAGGTCACTGCATACGATTTATCGATTGGGAGTGGCAAAGCAGTGAGTGATCCGGCGTTTCGCGCATATTTGTGCGCTGTGGCGGATTGGCGGCTGAAGAAACCAGACCCGAAAGTGCAGTCACGAGAAAACATACTAACTTGGGACCTGTTTCGTCAGCAATTCAATTCTTACTATGAAAGCGAGCCCGATTGGCGAAAGGGTTTGATCAGAGGGAACTGCGACTATTACAGTCTCGGCATTCTGCCAACTGCTCTGCCGCTATTAACTGGAAAGTTATGGGATATTGTTATTTCAGAAACAATATCAGGAAAACGAGTTACTTCCATATTGAGAGGTTAGTAATGGAAAATAGTCAAATCGATAAATCTCAAATCAAGTGGCCACCATTGTGGAAATATCTGCTGGGTGCATTTTTTACATTTCCAGTTCTATTTTCACTGTGGGTAGTGTTCGATATCTGGGCTTTGCGTCCGGAACTTACTGATATTGATACGGGAGCGGCGATGAACAAATTGCGATGGTTCGGTATTCCTCTGATAGCGGTGATCACCTTATTCGGCGGAAAATGGCTAATCGATGTACATGCTGCCAATGGCCGAGAGCACGAATGGCAACAAAAAAAACGATACCTTGCGGATCAAGATGCTCGCGCAAAAAAATCGGAACACTCTAGACGTGAATACGTGCTTGAAGTGTTGGGTTTAGGTATTACAGTAGAAAAGTACCGTCAAGGGAAACTTTGGCATGTACTGCAACAAGGTGGGCCCTATACAAGTATTCGTGAACCAGATCCCGAGAAGTATCCATGGACTGGATTCGACAAAATGGGCCAAACCGGTAGTCGGGCCTGCGATGCTCTCGAAAACGGCGCTAATTCGTCCCCGATGTTTTGGGGAGTACCATCGATGTATGCAGGTAGCTCAGTGGAGAATCCCAAAGACCAGCCCAGCGAAGTCTCGCCAATGTCCGGCCTTGCGGCAAGCGCAGAAGGAACTGGCATGGCGTGGCATCTATTTACAATAGGGCCGTGGCAGCTTAGTGAAAATCCTGACCAATTACTGGAACAGGCATTCGCTTTTTTCGATGCACACCCTGATCTTCCATATTTGCTGCTGCTTAGCACCGAGAGCGATTCAAGTCGTGACTATGGACAATTACCAGGTAAAAAGCCTCGTGTTCAAACTGGTCACTACATCCCCGAGTACTCCGATGCCAGTGCAGTCTTCGTTCTGGCCCGGCGCGAGCGGGTCGAGCCACTGCGGCCCTACGCATGGACCGACCCGGACAATAACTATTTGCAAGAAACCCTGCGCCAGATGTACTACCAACTCATGAGCACAGTACCCATGCGGCCAGAGTTGAAAGCCGAGTGGCCAAATAGCACCAGACAACCCACCGTCGCCGAATGGCTCCCCGCCGCCGCCAAATTCGCCAAACACCCCGTCTTCGACCGCCCCGAAAGTACACTACTCGACGACTACAAGCGCTGGGCCAATCCGCCTCCAAAAGACTGGAAACCAACCCCCTGGTTCCCGGTCCCCTGGAACCGCAACCAGCTCGCCGCCTTCGACGCCCTGCCCTCGATGGGCTTCATCCACCGCCCCGTGTTCGTCAAGTTCGAGGATGACCAGGGCAAGCCGGTCAAGCGCCGCGACGCGCGTCAAAAGCTTCTGGAAGCCGGCTGGCAGCAGGCGCTGCAAACGCTGCCCGACGCACAGCGCGCCACAGGCCCGGCGCGCATTATCGCCGCGTTCAACCACGACACCGAACAGAAGATCGCACTGGCAGGTACGCTGCACGCGTATGCCGCGCAGGGTGGCCCGGAGATCGACACCGGCAAGACGTCGCAGTTCATCGATACCGACCAGCGCATGGGCAATACCGGCGCAGCGACCTTCTTCGTCCAGATGGCCGTGGGCGTGATGGGCAGCTATATCGACGGCGGCGCCTCGGCCGCGATCAATCTGCGCGATCCCACCGGCGCCAGCATCGTGTTCATCAGCCCGCCGAGCAAGGAACGGCGCGAGTCGCAAGGCCCAAACATCTTCAAGCACATTGTCCAGCCGTCGATCGATCCGGACAATTACAAGCCACCGACCGTGGCGTCGGTACTCGGCGCAGAGGCCATTCCCGAACACGACACCGCAGCCGACTGATTCATCGTCACAAGAAAGGCTCAATCATGCGCAACATCATCAGGCTCGGCGACGCCACGTCGCATGGCGGCAAGGTTCTCAGCGTCAGCGCGCGGCATTTCAGGGTGGGCGGTATTCCGGTGGCTTGCGTGGGCGACACCTGCAGTTGCCCCATCAAAGGTCACAATGGCTGCAAGATCGTCAGCGGCTCGGCGCAGCACAAAATCGATGGCAAGTTGATTGCCTTCGATGGCGACAAGACAAGTTGTGGCGCGACGCTGATTGCCAGCGCCACCAACTGCAAGGCGCCGTAATCAGCGCGCGGCCATCCTGACCGTGTGCGAGAACTTCACCGGCAGCGCCGGGCTGCTCTTGATGCCGCCCGCGTCGAGCTTGCGCAGATCCGTCACCCACGGGCCGGCGTAGCGGATCTCGTAACTGTGCTGGCCCGGCTTGAACGCATACGCCTGCGTGATGTCGAGCGTGTTCAGGTAGGTCGTCTGCGGCTTGACCTCGAGATAATCGGCAGCGTTCAGCGGGCCGCGCTTGACCATGCGGCCCGTGTAGGCGACCGTGTCCGTCAGTGAACTGAGCGCAAAACGGGGGGCGCTCAAATCGTCGCCCAGCGCGATCTCGCGCGGGATCCATATCGGTACATCGCCCCGGTTCTCGATCAGCACCCGCACCTTGACCTTGCCGGCCCCGGTTTCCACTTCGAGCCGATGCTGGACGTTCACCTTGGCCTCCACGGCCTTGACCACGCCAACCAGGCCGACCAGCGACAACACCATTGCCAGCTTGGCCGCCGGCGAGCTTCGTTTGACATGCATTGCGACTCCTCGAGGATCACGGCAGGCGTCACCCGCGCGACGCTGCCTGTCGATTATGACATGATTCGATCAATACATTCACGGAAGTATGTTTCCACCGGTCTCGGGCAGCGCCGCCAGGATCATCACCGCCACGCGCCGGTTGCGCGCCTTGCCGGCCTCGTCGGTGTTGGGCGCCACCGGGCGCGTCGCGGCAAAGCCGATCGCCGACAGGCGCACCTCGGGCACGCCGTTGGCAGCGAACAGGCGCACCACGCTGCTCGCGCGCGCGGTGGACAGTTCCCAGTTCGATGGATACAGCGGATTGGCGATCGGCAGGTCGTCCGTATGACCTTCGACCTCGATCCGGTGCGTATCGTTCCTGAGCAGGCCCGCCACCTGCGCGAGGATTTCCTGGCCTTCGCCGTCCAGCACTGCTTCGCCCTGCGGGAACAGAATGCTGGCGTTGATCTCGACGCTGATGCCGCGCGCGTTCTGGATCACCCGCACCTGGCCCGACTTCACCAGCGGCAGCAAGGTCGCCGACAGTTCGCGCGCCATCACGCCCATCTTTTCCTGCTCGCGCCGCGCTGCTTCGTTGCGGCGGCGGTTGATGATGTGCGACAGCGGCAGAACGGGCTCGACGTTGGTGTTGACTTTGGTGGCGGCGCCGCGCCCGCCAAAGGCATCGCCCAGCGCATCGGACAGCACCTGGTACTTGCCCTCGTTGACGATGGAGATGGCGTACATGACGACGAAAAATGCGAACAGCAGCGTGATCAGGTCGGCGTACGAGATCAGCCAGCGCTCGTGGTTTTCGGTGGAGACATCGTCGTCGTAGCGCTTGCGGGCCATGGCAATGACCTAGTGGTGCGTGAGCAGGCTGGCAACGCGTTCGTCGATGACGCGGCCGTGGTCGCCGCTGGCCAGGTCGGAGAACACTTCAGCCAGGATCTCGTACTGCGACACCTTGTCGCTGACGATGGCCTTGAGCTTGTTGCCCACCGGGTAGAAGAACAGGTTGGCCATGCCCACGCCATACACGGTCGAGACGAACGCCACTGCGATGCCGGAGCCCAGGCGGGCCGGATCGGACAGGTTTTCCATCACATGGATCAGGCCCAGCACGGCGCCCAGGATGCCGATTGTCGGCGAATAGCCGGCGGCCGATTCCCAGATGCGCGCCGCCTGGCGCTGGGCAAATTCATAGCCGTTGATTTCGTGTTCGAGCAGGCTGCGCACCTTCTCGGGCGCGATGCCGTCGACCACCAGGCGCAAGCCCTTGGCGATGAACGGGTCGGCCTTGCTCATGAATTGTTCGAGCGACAGCAAGCCATCGCGGCGCGCCGTCAGGCTCCACAGTGCGATTTCGCGCGACAGTTTCTGGCGGCCGTTTTTCGGTGGCACAAACACCCAGCGCAGCATGGCGATGCCGCGCAAGAAGGTACGGGTCTCGCTTTGCAGCAGCACGGCGCCGAAGGTGCCGACCACCACGATGGCAAATGCGGCAGGCTGGATCAACGACGAGAACTTGCCGCCGTCGAGGGTGTAACCGAGAAAGATGCCGGCGATTGCCAGCACCAGGCCGATTACGCTGGCCCAGTCCATAATTGCTCCCGTAAGGTGGTGCGCAAACGTGCGACGGCCTGGGTGTGCAGCTGCGACACCCGCGATTCACTCACGCCCATCACGGCGCCAATTTCCTTCAGGTTCAGTTCTTCTTCGTAATACAAGCCCATCAGGAGTTTTTCGCGCGGCGGCAGCTTGTCGATCGCGTCGATCACGGCCTGGCGAAAATCGGTTTCCATCAGGCTGCGCAGCGGGTCGGCATCGTCCACGGCATAGCGGTCGAGGAAATTGTCGCTGCCTTCGTCGGCATGAAAGTCTTCGTAATACAGCAGCTGGTGGCCGCCCGAGTCGGCCAGCATGTCCTGGTACTCGTCGAGCGAGATCTTGAGCGACGCGGCCACTTCGGATTCGCTCGGCGGGCGGCCCAGGCGCTGCTGCAGCGATTGCATCGCACCTTCGACCTTGCGCATGTTCTGGCGCGTGCTGCGCGGCATCCAGTCGCTCGAACGCAGCTCGTCGAGCATCGCGCCGCGGATGCGCAGCACGGCGTAGGTCTCGAACTGGGCGCCGTGGTCGTCTTCGTAGCGGTTGATCGCGTCGAGCAACCCAATCATGCCGGCCTGGATCAGGTCATCGACCTCCACCGAAGGCGGCAGCTTCGCCTTCATGTGGTGGGCAAGACGCTTTACCAACGGCATATGCTCCGTCAGCAAAGAATTCTTGTCCGCTTTTCCTTTGACCGTATACATGCTGGCGTATGTCTTTTTCTTTATATGTCGATGGCGACTGTGTCAGGAACCGATGGACGCGCTGCCCTGGCGGCCGAACTGCGGCATTGCAGGCAGTGCGAACTTGCCGGCCAGCTGGCGAAACGCAACCGATGCACCGGCCAGCGGGAAGGCATCGACCACGGCCCGGCCCAGGCGCGCGGCGCGGTGCAGGTACTCGTCGGCCGGCACGGCGCCCATGAAACTGAGCTTGACGGCCAGATAACGTGTTGCTGCCAATGACATATTATCGTATACCACCTTGGCCTCCCCCTCAGTCGCGCCGGTCACCAGGATGCCGAATGGCCGGCGGCCCAGTTCCTGCGTCAGGCGCTTGATGAGCGAGTAGGCATTGGTGATCGAGGCCGCACTGGTCGACACCTGGATCACGATCTCCGAACTGGACATCAACGGCACCGGAAACTCGCCGTCCGGGCCCAGTTCGCCATCGACGATCACGATGGCGGCCTGCGTGGCCAGCACGTCGAACGTCTTGCCCAGGCGCCGCACATCGTCGGTCGATTCGGGCGTGCCCATCGGCACCACCGAGAAGCCTTGCGGGGCCGGATGGATCACCTGATTCAGCGCGCTTTCCTGGCGCGCGACCTGCAGCAGCGAGGCACCGCGGTTCAGGCCCAGGCGGCGGGCGACACCGTACTCGACGTTGCAGGCGTCGACGATCAGCACTTCGTTACCGGCCTGGGCCAGCGAGGCGCCCAGGTTCACCAGCATCGCGCCCTTGTCGTCTTCCGGCGTGGCCGAGAGAAACGTGACCACGCGCGGACGCGGGCCTTGCAGCATGCGGCGCAGGCCTTCGGCCTGGTCGAAGTCAAAACTAGCCATGCGACACCTCGCGGCGGCTGGCTTGCGCGGTGGCTGCCATCAGCATCGGCAGGTCGGCGTCCGCCGGGGCGGTGCCGCGGTTGCGGAACGCGCGGTCGATCAGCATCGCGCTGTCGGCCACGTGCAGGTCTTCCGGCACGCGCTGGCCGTTCGAGACGTAATGCAGTTTGAGCTTCTGGCGGATCACGATGTCGAGCACGCCGCCGGTCGAGGCAGCCTCGTCCATCTTGGTCATGATCGCGCCGTGCAGGCCGCTGCCCTGGTAGGCACGGACGACTTCGTTGAGCGTCTCGTTGGTCGACGTCGAGTTCAGGCACAGCAGGCGTTTCACTTCAGCGCCCGAGCCCGACAGCATCGCGACCTGCTCGGCCACCATGTGGTCGCGCTGCGACATGCCGATGGTGTCGATCAGCACCGTGTGCTTGTTGCGCAGTTCCTTCAGGGCGATGCGCAGGTCGGCCTCGTCCTTCACCGAGTGCACCATGACGCCGAGGATCTTGCCGTAGATGCGCAGTTGTTCGTGACCGCCGATACGGTAGGCATCGGTGGTGATCAGTGCCAGCTTGTCCGGGCCGTGGCGCATCACGCAGCGCGCGGCCAGCTTGGCCGTGGTGGTGGTCTTGCCCACGCCGGTCGGGCCGACCAGCGCGAACACGCCGCCTTCGGACAGCATCGCGTCTTCGTTGCCGATGGTCGCGAGGTTGCGGGCCAGCACGGTCTTCACCCAGCGCATCGCTTGCGCTGCATCGTTCATGGCCGGCATTTTTTCAATGATGTAGCGTGCCAGCGTGGCCGAGAAACCGGCAGCGAGCATTTCACGCAGGACGGTCGCCTTGTGCGGCTCGCGCTGGGCGGTCGAGCCCCACGACAGTTCGGCCAGCTGGGTTTCCATCAGGCCGCGCATGGCGCGGATTTCGCTCATCATGTTGCTCACTTCCGAGGTCGCCGATTCCTTGGCCTGGGTAATGGCGGCGCTCATCATGGCGGTCATGGCAGCCATGTCGATGGTCGGTTCAGGCGCAGGAGCGCGGCGTTCGGCGTAGGTTGCAGCCGGCTCGACCGGGGCCAACGGCGCCACGGGTGCGACATAGGCAGGCGCGACCGGCGCGTTCAAGACCGGGCCGGCATCCTGGTAACGGCGTGCCGGGGTTGCGCGCGGGGCCGCTGGCGCGAGTTCGTCGAAGTGCTGCAGCTGCGGTTTTGGCTGGGCCATCTCGGAATCGGCGACAGGCGCGGACAGCGAGGCGACATCGTCGTTATCGAGTGCCAGGATTTCGACGGCGCCGTCGACCGGACGGTTGGACAGGATGACGGCATCCGGACCCAGGGCTTCGCGCACCTTGCGCAAGGCATCCCGGGAAGTTGCCGCTGTAAATTTCTTCACTTTCATCGTGGTTCTCCGCACTTCAATCTATGTTCTGCATGACGGGCACATGCCCATCGATAGGAATCATTATTGTCGATGCCGTGTGGAAACGATCAACCGAGAAGGACGGGGAAAAGGGCCTATTTCCCCACAATCAGAAAAAGTGATACTGGTTTCTTGAAATTTGGCAGGTAGGTGCGGGTGCTGCCCGGGTTTGCGTCGGCGCAAAAAGGTGGTGTGCACGTGCCGATCTTGCCGATGCCGGCCGGGTCGAACCGGGACTGGTACGGCTGGCGTGCCAGTTCCACTCATCAGGAGACTCTCATGGCACGCTCGATCCGGCTGATCTACCGAAACATAAAGGGCCGTGTACGCCAGAATTTCGGCTGGGACGGCCTCACCGAACGCTCCGCCGTACTGATTACGGCGGCCGAATGGCGGCCGACGGCCGACCCGTTCGATTCACCACCCGGCCGCCCTCTGCTGGGCGAAGCCAATGTGTATGTCACCAATATCGGGCCGCATGATCCCGAAGGCAACGTCGGTGGTGTCGAGTTTCATCTGCATGTCGACTGGAACAGCCCCTTGCATGTGATGGTGACCATCACCGACCTGGGGCCAATCGAAGAGCAGATCGTGATTGGCTAGACGCCATGGCACGCCGCTGTGGCAGCGTCATCGGTTGTGGCACCTCATTGCACGCTTATGGCCGAGTAACTGTCCAATGAAGAGAGCACTGATACGACTGTCTCTGATCATCTGGGTCCTTGCTGGCACCGTTGTGCTCGCCCGTTTTCTGATTATCCATCACGACCTTTTCCCACCGTTCCCGGAAGCGTGGGCAATATGGCTGATCAACCTGTACGGCTCAAGGGATGGCGAAGAGCTGGCCGATCTTGAAATACTCGTCGCCCTGGGGCTGGCCTTGGGCGCGATTCTGACGGTCACGACGCTTGGCTGGCTGGTCTGGCGTCAAGTCCATCGCCCTGCTCCGGCATGATGAGCACGGGGGCAGCGCCTGCGCTGCCCCATCCCTGTTACATCGGCACACCCACGAGACTCGTCACGCGAATCGTCTTGGTCTCGGGCACTTCGGCGTGCGACAGCACCTTGAGCGCAGGCACGGCGCGGCGCAAAAAGCGCGACAGCAGCACGCGCAGCGGCGCCGGCACCAAGAGCACGGGCGACAGGCCCATCTGTTCTTGCTGGTTGGCGGCGTGCGCCGCCTGCTGGGCGATCGTGTCGGCCAGGCCCGGCTCGATGCCGGTACCGTCGCCGCCGGCGCCCATCGCCTGCATCAACAGGCGCTCGAGGCGATTGTCCAGCGTCATCACCGACAGCTCGTTCTCGCCCGGGAACAATTGCTGGACGATCGCACGGCCCAGCGACACGCGCACCACGGCGGTCAGTTCGGCCGGGTCCTGCGTCATGCCAGCGTGCTCCGACAGCGCTTCGATGATCGAGCGCATGTCGCGGATGTGCACGCCTTCGACCAGCAGGTTCTGCAGCACTTTCTGGAGCGTCGACAGCGAGACGACTTTCGGCACCAGGTCTTCGACCAGTTTCGGGGTCTCTTTGCCCAAGTGGTCGAGCAGTGCCTGCACTTCCATACGGCCCAGCAGTTCCGACGCGTGCAGCGTGATCAGGTGGTTCAGGTGCGTGGCGACGACGGTGCCCGCATCGACCACCGTGTAGCCCATGCTTTGCGCTTCGTCGCGCAGGCTCGCTTCGATCCAGGTCGCCGGCAGGCCGAAGGCCGGGTCGGTGGTGACCACGCCTGGCAGCGTGCCGCTGGCCATGCCCGGGTTGATCGCCAAAAACTGGCCGTTGAGGGCTTCGCCACTGCCCACTTCGACGCCCTTGAGCGTGATGCGGTAGGCCGATGGCTTGAGTTCCAGGTTGTCGCGGATGTGTACTGGCGGCGCCAGAAAGCCCACTTCTTGCGCGAACTTCTTGCGGATACCCTTGATGCGCTTGAGCAGCTCGCCGCCCTGGTTCTTGTCAACCAGCGGAATCAGGCGGTAGCCTACTTCCAGACCCAGCGTGTCGACTGGCATCACGTCCTGCCAGGTCGCTTCTTCGCTTTCGGCCGGGGCCGTACGGGCAGCGGCTGCGGCATCGGCCACGGCGGCGGCTTCCGCCTGCGCCGGCGCTTCTTTCTTGCGCTTCGAGATGAAATAACCACCGGCAGCAAGCGAGCCGGCCAGCAGCAGGAACACGAAGTTCGGCATGCCCGGGATCATGCCCAGGCCGCCGATGATGGCCGCCGTGATGTACAGCGATTCAGGACGCGCAAACAGTTGCGTGGTCAGCTGCGAGCTGACATCTTCATCGTTGGCCACGCGCGAGACGACCATACCGGCCGCGATCGAGATGATCAGCGATGGAATCTGGGCCACCAGGCCGTCACCGATGGCCAGCAGCGTGTAGATCTTGGTGGCTTCGCCAATGGCCAGGTCGTGCATCACGACGCCCACGATCAGGCCGCCGATGATGTTGATGACGGTAATCATGATACCGGCGACGGCATCGCCCTTCACGTACTTCGAGGCACCGTCCATCGCGCCATAGAATTCGGCTTCTTGCGAGACTTCCTGACGGCGCTTGCGCGCTTCGTCTTCACCGATCAGGCCGGCGTTCAGGTCGGCATCAATGGCCATCTGCTTGCCCGGCATCGCGTCCAGCGCAAAGCGTGCGCCGACTTCGGCGATACGGCCCGCGCCCTTGGTCACGACCGAGAAGTTGATGATGGTCAGGATGACGAAGACGACGATACCGACGGTGTAGTTACCGCCGATCAGGAAGTGGCCGAATGCCTCGATGACCTTGCCGGCAGCGGCGCCGCCCGTGTGGCCTTCGGTCAGCACGATACGGGTCGAGGCGACGTTCAGCGCCAGGCGCAGCATCGTCGACACCAGCAGGATGGCCGGGAAAGCCAGAAAATCCAGCGGCTTGACCGTATACAGCGCGGTCAGCAGCACGATGATCGACAGCGCAATATTGAAACTGAAAAACACGTCCAGCACGAACGCCGGCAACGGCAAGATCATCATCGCCAACAGCATGATGATCAGGATCGGGGCTGCCGCCTTGCCGCCTTGTGCTCCAAGGCCGCTCATCCAGGCTGGCAGTTTCATGCTGTTGGTCATTCAGTTGCTCCATTATCGGGTGCCGGTCGCTGTTGCGAGGCCGGGTTCAGCGGGTCCATCTCGGCAGGTACTTTCAACCTGGTCGGGCGATCCGGGTAGTCGCCCTCGCCCTTCTTGTAAGCCCGCAGCTGGTACACGTAGGCCAGCACTTCTGCCACCGCCGAGTACAGCTTTTCCGGAATCTCTTCATCGATCTCGGTGTGCTTGAACAGGGCGCGGGCCAGGGCCGGCGCTTCGAGCATGGGCACCTTGTTCTCGGCGCCCATTTCGCGGATCTTGGCCGCGACGTCATCGACGCCCTTGGCCACCACCCGCGGTGCTCCCTTGCCATCCGCATACTTCAGTGCGACTGCATAATGGGTCGGATTGGTAACGATCACATCAGCAGTAGGGACATTTTGCATCATCCGGCCCCGGGCCATTTCGCGCTGCATCTGCCGAATCTTCCCCTTAATCTGAGGATTGCCGTCCGATTCCTTCGATTCCTGGATCATTTCCTGGCGCGTCATTTTCAGTTTGTCTTTCCAATGCCACAACTGATACGGCCCATCGATGAGGGCAATCACCCCCAGCGCGCCGGTGATGAACAGGAACGAGCGGCCAATCATGTCGCCGACGTGGGCGCTGCTTTCATTGAGCGGCTCGACCGCCAGGCCCAGCATCGCCTCTTTCTGGCCGCTGACGACGATCCAGGCCACCACGCCGATGACGATCGTCTTGATGATGGCTTTGAGCAGCTCGACCAGCGCGTTCTTGGAGAACATATTGCCGATCCCCTTGATCGGGTTGAGCTTGCCGAAGTTGGGCATGAACGCCTTCGCCGAAAACAGCCAGCCGCCGATCAGCATCGGCGAGATCAAGGCGATGAGCATGACAGCGCCGGCAATCGGCAGGCACGCCAGCATGACGCTGACGATGTCGTTGAGAATGCGTTCGAGCAGGATATTGGGATTGAAGATTTGCTCGCGGTCGAGCGTGAGACCGGACTTCAGCGAGGTTGCCAGCCGGCCGACGAGCATGCCGCCAAATGCCCACAGGCAGGCGCCGGCCGTCATCAGTACAGTGAACGTCGCCAGCTCGCGCGATCGGGGAACGTCGCCTTCTTCGCGCGCTTTCTCGATCTTTCTGGGCGATGCGTCTTCAGTCTTTTCTGCGTCGCTATCATCCGACATGGTGCCCCCGCTCGATTGCTCTTGAATGTCTCAGCCGCGCCTAGGTAACGCGCGAGCGAGATTATCGCCGAAATTGCTGTGGGGACAGATCGAGAACAAACGGGGAAACCTGCCCCAGTTCAGGGGCGGCGTCGTGCGGAGGACTTGCTACAGATTGCGTGGAGATTACATGCGGCGGCGCGCGAGGACCGGCGCCGTTTGCTTGTGGCTGTGATCCGCCAGGCCGCCAGGCTGGTTGGCAGAGGGATTGGCAGCGATGCGGGCAGCCACCAGGCCGGACGTGGCGCCCTGGCCATTGTTGCTGGCCGTGATGATGGGCTTGACGGCGACGGTGGCCACTTTTGGCGCCAGCGGCGCGGCAGCGACGGGCATGACGGCTGGCATGACAACGGGTGCGTGACCGTGGCGGCGACGGGCACGCCAGGCCGAAACGACCAGTGCATACACACCCAGATACAGCGCGAAACTGGCCAGCGCACCCTGCACCAGCACCTCTGGGTCGCCCGCATAATTGACGGCCAGCGCCGCCGGCACCAGGGCAATGCCCCACGAGACCGGCGAGACGAAGGCGTTGCGCAGGGGCGGGGGCAGCATGCGCAGGTAGCGTGCCGTGATCGCCGTCTTGACCAGGCTGTGCAGGTGCCAGCTGTCCGGATGCCCCGGATGACGACGGCACCACAGGCGGCGCATGATCGTGAAGACCGTCTCAAAAACCGGGTAGGCGCAGGCCAGCAGCGGCGCCCAGGCCGATACCGACGGATTGCGGTAGACCAGCATCACGGACAACCAGGCCAGCAGGAAACCAAGCAGGTAGGCGCCGCCATCCCCAAGGAACAGCTTGCCCAACGGGAAATTGACGACGAAAAAGCCGGCCGTCACGGCGCAGATCACGAAGCACAGCTGCGCCAAATGAATGTCGCCAGCGCCCATGGCGATCAGGCCCAGCGTGCCCAGGCCGATGACGACCGTGCCGCTGGCCAGGCCATTGAAACCGTCGATGATATTGACGGCATTGGCCACGCCGCCAACGGCAAATGCGGTGAACAACACCGAGAACGGCAGCCAGCCAAGCATGCCGTCGAGCAGTGGCAAGCCCGTGTGCTGCAGCGTGACGCCCGTGAGGAACCAGCACACCACGCCACTGCCGATCGTGGCCAGCAGGCGGGTGCGGACGGAGACAGTGCGGGTCAGGTCTTCGGCCAGGCCAAAGACAAAGGCTGGCAGCGAGGCAATCAGAACCGGCAGCAGCAAATCGCGCTGCGCCTGCGGCAGGACGCCCAGCGCCAGCCAGAGGCCGGTCATGATGGCGGCGCCGCCGATACGCGGGGTTGGGGTGATATGAAATTTCTGCACGCCACGCGTTGCATCAAGCGAGTAGCGGCCGTGCCAGCGTGTGGTGAGCACGAGCAGGAGCGATACGATCAGCGATGTGGCGAAGCCGATTTCGAGGCCGGCTAATGGCAGGTTATAAATACTCATAGAACCACTTTGTTAACTCGTCAATTCTATCGCATTTCGGGTCATTTCTCCCCCAATCGTGTTGCTGCAGAGTTTCTCAAGCAATTTCATGCATCATTAACGGTGCGGTACAAGCCCTTGATTGTGAACGATTTATTTGGTGATTTTAGGTACGTTGCGCTGCAACAATCAATAGTACAGATACTTCTCCTACCATTTCTCCACAAATTGTTACACTTTTCTCTAGTGATATTTAGATAGATTTATTTCTTATTACCCAATTGGGGCGAATCATGACGCGTCGATATTCAACCGCACGAGCGTTCTATTTGATCGTCATGTTATGTCTGGGCTCCCTGTATTCTGCGCATTCAAATGCCCAGAGTTCTGCGTCGGCCGACCTGCTCGAAGCACGGGCCCGGCTGCAGGAAGCCGAAGCCCGGCAGGCAATCGCCGAAGCCGAGCGCGCCGAATTGCTGGCGCGCCTGCCATTGGCGCAAACCAAAGCGCTGGGCGGGAGCGTCGATACACGCGGCTTCGGCGCCGCCGGTCTGGCGCGTGCGTTCGACCTGACCCTCGAACTGGCCGCCGGGGTCTGCCGCCTTCTGCCGCCCGAGCGCATCGTCATCCTGTATGACCCGCTTGTCAGCCAGGGCATCGTGGTGGCGCGCATCGTCGACGCCGCGCTGGTGCGCCAGGCGCAGGAACTGGCCACGCGCAACGCCGCGCTGCAGCGCTACATCGAGGCCAGCACGCCAGCGGCCGCGCGCCGGCGCAGCACCCTGCTGCTGTCCTGGCTGACGGCGCCGACGATGATGCTGCGCGCCGGCGCCGACCTCGCCAGCCTGTTCAAGACCGATACCACGCTGGCCGGCACCGCCTACGGCGACGGCGCCCGCGCCCTGTTTGCCAGTGCCATGGCGCGTAGCTGCCCTGCCCGCCTGGCTGGCCTGAGCGGCGGTTATATGGGCGAACTCGACGTCACGCGCCATGCGGCGCTGCTGGAACGGGTGCGGCTGGTGGGGCTGGAGCGCGCCACGCTCGCGCAGCACATCGATGCACTCGACCTCCTGGCCGCCGCCGCCAAAGGCGAGCGCAAGAAAGAGCTCGCCGCCGTGGCGGCCGCTGCGACGGTGCAGCTCAAGGCGGTCGACAGCTTCATCGACTCGCTGCGCGCGGGCGAGGCCAGCGACAAGAGCCCATTGTTCACAACGGCGCGCTATCTCGGCCAGGCCGAACGCAGCGGCGGCGCACTGGTGCTCGATGTCGACCTGCGGCTCGAAGGCCTTGCCGTGCAGCGCAATCATCTGTTCACGGGCGAGCAACTGGCCTTGTCCGGCGTGGCGTTTCTCTGGTACCGGCTGCATGAACCGGATGGGCGGCTGGTGCGCGCCGATGCGCTGCGCCGGATCAGCCGGCCAGTGCGCGTCGATCTGCGTGGCGTGCCAGATAATGATGGCTTCTGGGACGAACCCGGCGTCAAGTCCCCGCGGCCCTGAGCGTCTGCTCGATCGCCCCGAACAGCGATGTGCCCTTCTCGTCGAGCATCTCGATGCGTACGGTATCGCCAAAGCGCATGAACGGCGTGACCGCGTCGCCGCCAGCGGCCATTTCGATCCAGCGCGCCTCGGCAAGGCTGGCGTAGCCCGGCGTGTGGCGCCTGGTCGCCCGGTTCGACACGACGCCCGAGCCAAGAATTGTCCCGGCCGTCACCGGCCGCGTCATTGCCAGCGCCGACAACAGCTGCGCAAAATTGAACGTCATGTCCTCGCCCGCCTCGAGCGTGCCGACAGGGTTGCCGTTGAAGCGCACGCGCAGCGGCAGCGCGGCCTTACTGGCTGCCCAGGCGTCGCCCAATTCGTCCGGCGTGACGGCCACTGGCGCAAACGCGGTAGCCGGTTTGGCCTGCAGGCCGAAGCCCGCGGCAAATGCATCCGGCGCCAGGTTGCGCAACGTGATGTCATTGGCCAGCAACAACAGGCGGATCTGGCCCAGCGCCGCATCGGGCGTCGCACCCTGGCGCAGGTCGCCGCTGACGATGGCCAGCTCGGCGCCAAAGTCGATGCCCCATTCTTCGCGCGCCAGCACCAGATCCTGTGTGGGGCCGAGCAACCCATCGGCTGCAGCCTGGCGCAGCTGCGGCGCGTCGCGCCATGCGGCCGCCAAGCTGCTGCCAAGTGCGCGTTGTTCCAGGTCGTGATGCTGCAGATAGGTGGTACCGCACACGCGGGCACTCGCGCGCGGCAATGGCGCCATGCAACGGGTGGGGTCGAAGTCGAATGCGCGGCGCGCTTTGGCGTCGCCCTTGCCGTCGTTCAGTTGACGGTAGAGTGCATCGAGTTGCGGGGCAATGAAAACCCAGTCATCGAGTGCGGCGCGCAAACTCGGTGCGATGCCGTCGGCAATGTGGGCAGTGGACAGGTCGCGCGACACCACGGCCAGTTGGCCGTCGCGGGTGCCGTCGTCGAGCGAGGCAAGTTTCATGGGCGGGCTCGTGGGAACAAGCCCGCCATTCTACGGTACGGCAGGTGTGAAACGATCAATACTTGACGATGACACCGACGCCCAGGCTGCGCTGGAAGTAGTTGTAGTCGATCATGCTCTGGCCATAGCCGGCAAACGCATTGACATAGCCCTTGATCGGGCCGACGAGCGGGAAGGCCCAGCCGACCTGCACTGCACCCTTGTCGGTACTGAAGTTACGGCGCACGAGGGCCGAGATTTCGTGGCCACTGCCCATGCGGTAATTGCCGGCCAGTTCGAAGCGACCCATGTAATCGGTGATGTCCGGGTTGTTGTCGTCTTCCAGCGACTCATTGACGCGCTTCCAGAGCTTGGCGGTCATGGTCAGCGGACCACGTTCCAGGCCGACCTGGGCGTAGTAGCGGTTCCAGCTGCGCGACAGGCTCGACGACTGGCCGTTCGACTGGTGCACGAAGCCCAGGTTCAGGAAGCGCACATTGATGCCGGCCAGGGCGAAGTCCAGTGGCATGACAGCCATGATCTCCGGCTGGTAATTGGTTTCGCGGAACGGGCTCGATGCCTTGTGATTGGCTGCTTGCCAGAACGAATTCTGGGTGTAGCCGAACCAGACGTCGATCGGTTGCTCGAACAGGGTTTCGACCAGCTTCATCTTCACGCTGAGCTGGAATTCCAGTTCGGCCTTCGACAAGCCTTCGGCATCCGGATCGGTCGCCAGGAAGTCCGCATACGGCGCTTCGTTCGGGCGGTGGGTGCGGGTCGCGATCAGGTAGTTCGGGTGGTGCGGACGGAACTTGAACGCGCCGCGCTTGTCACGTGGATCGAGTTCCCAATGGCTGCTCAGCGTGTATTCAGCGGCGGCCTGGACGGTTGGATCGACGGTGGCGGTGTGGTCGACGGCGCTGTTCAGCGGTGCGTCGAACGCGCTCTGGGCAGCCACGGCCGGTGCGACGACCGGGGTCGATGCGGTGCTCGCGGCAGCAGCGCTGCCGGTGCTGGCAACGCGGTCGAAGCAGGCGAGGCGCTGGGCGCTGTCGAGGATCGGGGTGCATTCGGCCAGGGTGGCCGGCTGGCTCTGTGCCATGACTGGCAGCGCCAGCAGCAATGGAATCAGGGCGAGGGAATGGGAGAGGCTCGGTCGGTATGCGTACATGGTTATTTTTCTGGAAAATTCATTCGTGCGACAACCGGTGCCCGGACGCCGTCGGAACGGAGTGTCGCGGAAATCGGCTGACTATGTCGCACGAATATTGTGGTTAAGCATGTTCCGTTGTGAAATTTCCACAACAGCATGCGGATGTGGTATGTCAGCCGGGCACGAGCAAATCCAGCTGTGCCTGGTCGAGGAAGCACCACTCGCCTTCTTCGAGTCCCAGCGCGGCCAGCGTCAAGCCGCCGATCTGGGCACGGTGCAGCGCGCTGCAGTGATTCTCGGCAGCGGCCAGCATGCGCTTGACCTGGTGGTATTTGCCCTGCTCCAGCACGATCTCGATAGTGCGTTCGTCCAGTTTGACGCACGACACCGCCTTCAATGGCGCCGGCTCGTCGTGCAGCTGCACGCCAGCGAGCAGCCTGGCGACGAGTTCCTCGGTCACGGGCTCGGCCGTCGTGGCGTGGTACACCTTCGGCACGTGGCGCTTGGGCGAGCTTTGCGCGTGGATGAACGGGCCGTCGTCCGACATCAGGAGCAGACCGGTCGTGTCATGATCGAGTCGGCCGACCGGCTGCACATCGCGCCAGGTGAATTGCTCTGGCAACAGAGTCAGCACGCCAGGATGGTGGCTCGGCTTGCGCGAGCATTCGAAGTTGGCCGGCTTGTACAGCGCGATATAGACATGCTCGCGGTACGCCCACTCCTCATCGAATACGGTCAGCACCAGGCCGTCGGTTTCGAAGGTGGCCTTGAAGTTATCGGCAACCTCGCCATTGATGGTGACGTCGCCATCCTCGATCAGGGCGCGGCAGTACTTGCGGGTGCCGAATCCCTGCGATTGCAGGATGCGGTCTAGGGACAATTTACTCATGGGGCGAGACTTTACCAGAACAGGTCCGGCGCGGACAGACTGACAATTAGAGCAATGTTTTTTAGTCAACATGCATGCCGCGATTCATTTGAGCAGCGTCAAGTCTGCAGAAATTCTTATTGATAGACTTCAACATGTTAGGAATCCGCTTAACGACCATGATGGTTGTTTGCCATACATCAAGGTGCAATTCCGTCAGAGAACAGGACTGAACGTGAACGATGATCTCGATCCTTGCTACGAAAAGCTGTCCCCGCATGAAGTACACTGCGCGCGCCAGCGCCTTGCACGAGCCCATGCGGCGCTTTTTCCCACGTTGATGGCATTGTCGCGCTGGAGCAGCGGCGCCCGCCTGTTGCCGCACGACGAACAGTTCCGGCTGCGCGCTGCGTGGTTTGCCCGCATCGGCGGCGACCATCAGGGCTGGCTCGAACTCGGCGGCTTTGCCCAGCATGACGATTTGCCACCTTTGCGCCAGCCCACCATGTGGCACCCACCGCGCCTCATGTCGCCCGGCGCACCCCAGGCGGATGACAGCGTGACCGACCACTGCAATGACAATGAACTGCATCACCCGTCACGCCGCACCGGCCGCGATGACGATGCCGCCAGTGCTGCAGCCTGACCTGATTCCTGCAACGCCTGTTACGGCAGCGCCAGCCGCACTCCCTGTCCACCAAAAAAACACGGCAGCCTGGTCGGCAGACGTAGGGTGGGCGGCTGCGCCGCCCACGCGTTCAAACCAAGCGTGCTCCATGGTATGCGAAAGTGCGTTGAACGCGTAGGCGGGAAGACCCGCCCACCCTACGTCCACGATCACGCCAGATCGGACCCACAAAAAGAAAACGACGGCCTGGGCCGTCGTTTCCATTCCCGCTGCGCGCATGCACGCGCCCGGGACAGTCTTACCGCGAGGAATAAAAATTCTCTCGAAAACCGCACAGAGGTGCGGTCGCCAGCGTTCACCGTCCGGGATCAATGGGCAAGCAGCTTGACTGATCCACCGCAGCGTCGGCCACCGTTTCACTATAGCCGCATATCCTCTGGTTTCAAGGACAACATGCTCAGCGCAATTTGGGCACGGCGCTATGATACGCCGCCCGCACGGCGCTCTCGCCCACCGACGCCCCAAATTTCTTCAGCACCCGTTCCGGCAAGCCTTCGTGCGCCGTGTAATCGACGATGTCTTCGGCCTTGACGATGTCGCGCGCCACGGTGTCGACCGTGCCAAAGGCATCGGCCAGGCCCATGTCGATGGCGCGTGCACCGGTCCAGTACAGGCCCGAGAACGTCTCGGGCGTTTCTTTCAGGCGCTTGCCGCGCCCGGCGCGCACCACCGAGATGAATTGCTGGTGGATCTCATTGAGCATCTCCTGGGCATGTTCGCGGTGCTTTTCCGATTGCGGGCTGAACGGATCGAGAAACCCCTTGTTTTCGCCGGCCGTCAGCAGACGGCGCTCGACCCCCAGCTTTTCCATCGTGCCCGTAAAGCCGAAACTGTCCATCAGCACGCCGACCGAGCCGACGATCGAGGCCTTGTTGACGTAGATGCGGTCAGCCGCCGAGGCAATGTAGTAGCCGCCCGAGGCGCATATCTCGTCGACGACGACATACAGCGGCTTGTCGGGATAGCCCCGTTTGAGGCGCTGGATTTCGTCGACGATGATGCCGGCCTGGACCGGGCTGCCGCCCGGGCTGTCGATGCGCAGCACGACGGCGGCCGAGCCGGGATCGGAGAACGCCTTGTTCAGCGACGGGATCACGGTGTCGGCAGCGCCGCTGCCTTCGGCTTCGATCTCGCCGTTGATTTCGATCAGCGCCGTGTGGCGGCCGAGGTTTTCGGTGTCGCCGCTGGCGAAGTTGAAGTCGTAGTAGGCCCACAGGGCCAGCAGCGCCACGATCAGGAAGCCGAGCTTGAAGAAGATGCTCCAGCGGCGCGCAGAGCGGCGCTCCTGGACCGTGGCAAATACCAGTTTCTCGAGCGTGTCGCGCTCCCAGTTGCTCATCGTCGGATTCGACGCGAGCCGGCTGTCGCCAGGTTGGTCAATGCTCGTATGGTCACTCATAAAGTCGGAAGGTGGACAACGAAACGCCGTCCCCGCGCGTCACGCGCGGGGCTGTTCGTGCGGCAGTCAGTATATCTTGCCAGCGCCGTCGCGTACGGTTGGGAAGACCACCCGTACGCCGTGGGCCTGCTGTAGGCCCGCGTTCAAGCCTCAGCGGGCCCGACCTCAGGCGTGCTCGAGCAGCCAGTCATGCAGCTCGGGGATGTTCCTGGCAGAGAACAATGGCTGGCAGGCCTGAAGCTGGCTGACCGGATGGGCGCCGAACTCGACCGCGATTCCGGCCGCGCCGGCATTGGTGGCCATCAAGAGGTCGTGCGTCGTGTCGCCGATCATCACCGTGCGCCGCAAATCCTGGCCGAGCTCGCGCGTCAGCTCTTGCAGCATCGCCGGATGCGGCTTGGAGAATGTCTCATCGGCGCAACGTGTGGCATCAAAGATCGACAGCAGTCCGGTCGCATTGAGCGCGCGGTTCAGACCGACCCGGCTCTTGCCCGTGGCCACGGCCAGGAAATAGCCTTCATTCGACAATGCATTGAGCATCTCGGGCACGCCCTTGAACAGCACCAGCTGGTGGTCCTTGGTCAGGAAATGGTGCCGGTAACGCTCGACCATGCGCGGATACAGCGCCGGCTGGATATCGGGCATCACTGCCTGCATCGCTTCGGCCAGGCCGAGGCCGATGACGTGCGCGGCCGACGAGTCGGTTGGCACCGGCAAGCCCAGGTCACGCGCCGCCGCCTGGATGCACTTGACGATGGCGGCGGTACTGTCCATCAAGGTGCCGTCCCAATCGAAGACGATCAGGTCGAATTGTTTTCTAGCCATAATTAGTGGCGGCAAGGCCGCCGGTCCCCTGTTGTTTTTTATTGGTGCGCTGTCGTACTTGCGCGATTGGTTGCTCTGCGCCTGACGGTGTTACACCGGGGCGCCCAGACTGGTCAGGAAGCGCTCGCACTCGGCCGGCATCGGCGCGCGCAAGGTCATGCGCTCGCCCGAATCCGGATGCGTGAACGTGATCTGGTGCGCATGCAGGAACATGCGCTTGAGCGCGCCACGGCTGTCGGTCGCCTTGTGCAATTGCTTGTTGAACGCGAAGTCACCGTACTTTTCGTCGCCCAGGATCGGAAAGCCCGACGAGGCCAGGTGAACCCGGATCTGATGCGTGCGCCCTGTCTTGAGCTCGGCTTCGAGCAAGGCGAAATTGTGCCATTTTTTTAACAAACTGAAAATCGTGTGCGCTTCCTGACCACCGGCCTGGACCAGCACGCGCTTCTCGCCCTCTGCGCTCGTGTATTTATGCAGCGGCAAGCGGATGTGCTGGCGCTTGTTGACCCAGTCGCCTTTCACGGCTGCATAGTAACGCTTGTCGGTCGTGCCTTCGCGCATCTGGTCATGCAGGTGCGTCAGTGCGCTGCGTTTCTTGCCGATCAACAAGAGGCCGGAGGTTTCGCGGTCGAGCCGGTGCACCAGCTCCAGAAACTTCGCTTGCGGACGCGCGGCGCGCAATTGCTCGATCACGCCGTACGACACGCCGGAGCCGCCATGCACGGCCACGCCGCATGGCTTGTCGATCACCAGCAGATGCGCGTCTTCATAAACGACCGCAAATTCCGCGCCCGGCGCGGCGTGTTCGGCCGACTTTTCGGCGATGCGGATGGGTGGAATGCGGACGGTGTCGCCGGCAACCAGGCGGTACAACTGGTCGATGCGGCCCTTGTTGACACGGACTTCGCCGGAGCGAAGGATGCGGTAGATGTGGCTCTTTGGTACGCCTTTACAGACACGCAACAAGTAGTTGTCGATGCGCTGGCCGGCTTCTTCTTCGTCGATTGTCACGAACTGCGCTTGCAGTGCTGCGGGGGATGAAGGGGGGACACTATCGTTCTGCATTGCCATTCGGTCTGTCTTCCCAGAAATTCTCTCTAAGTCCTTCATTTTGAATATATAATCGACAGGCGGCGGTCAAACCTCTGCTGGTGTAAGAATTAAAATGAAATTTTACACTGGGGCACGCCCCATCGGCCCCGCCAAGTGCAAATTCGATGGAAAGAACGTGTACGCACATCCTTGCGCCAATCAAGGTTGCAACCGATTTGTAATCGGATTGCGCGCAATGATGCCGGATTGGATTGTCAGGATTCTTAAGGATAAGTACCAGCAAGCATCCTTAACAAAGTGCTTGCCGGTTGATGGTGTCGATAACGCTTGTCGTTTTCGCTGACCCCGCTGCTGCAGCATCCACACCGCTTGAGCAAGGCTGTCTCTTCGCCTCCAGGCCGGTCGGTTGCTGGCGCCCAGGGTCGGCTGGCTGTGGCACACCCTCCCTTGTTCGTTGCTGTGCCAACCCCAATGTGGTGGCAGGTAACGAACAAAAGTTGCGGCGTGTTTAGACAATGACGTTCGGCCCCACAGCGCCCCGTTGCGGCAGCGAAATTACTTTGCTGTACCGCACGCCCGGGCATACCCCCTCCTGTCACCCGTCCCCGCATACATCCCTGTAGCTGCGCCGCCCGCGAGGGCGGCCTTCACACGGCCCCCGGGTCACGGAGTACTAAAAATGAAACGCATGTTGTTTAACGCGACGCAGCAAGAAGAGCTGCGCGTCGCTATTGTCGATGGCCAGAAGCTGATCGACATCGATATCGAGACTGCCGGTCGCGAACAGCGCAAGTCGAATATCTACAAGGGTGTCATCACCCGCATCGAACCCTCCCTCGAAGCCTGCTTCGTCAGCTACGGCGAAGACCGCCACGGTTTCCTCCCCTTCAAAGAAGTCGCCCGCACGTATTTCCGTGAAGGTGTTGACGTGCGCAATTGCTCCATCAAGGAAGCGCTGCGCGAAGGCCAGGAAATCATGGTCCAGGTCGAAAAAGAAGAACGCGGCAACAAGGGCGCTGCCCTGACCTCGTTCATCTCGCTGGCCGGCCGCTACCTCGTCCTGATGCCGAACAACCCGCGCGGCGGCGGCGTCTCGCGCCGTGTCGAAGGCGAAGAACGCCAGGAACTGCGCGAAACGATGGACAAGCTCGACCTGCCACAAGGCATGTCGGTCATCGCGCGCACTGCCGGCATCGGCCGCAATGTCGAAGAACTGCAGTGGGACTTGAACTACCTGATGCAACTGTGGCGCGCCATCGAAGGCGCCGGCAAGTCGTCCAACGGCGCGTTCCTGATCTACCAGGAATCGTCGCTCGTCATCCGTGCGATCCGCGATTACTTCCAGCCGGACATCGGCGAAGTGCTGATCGACACCGACGAAATCTATGAGCAAGCGCAGCAGTTCATGAGCCACGTGATGCCCGACATGGCGCACCGCGTGAAGCGTTACAGCGACGACGTGCCGCTGTTCTCGCGTTTCCAGATCGAACACCAGATCGAAACCGCCTACGCGCGCACCGTGCCGCTGCCATCGGGCGGCGCCATCGTGATCGACCACACCGAAGCGCTGGTCTCGATCGACGTCAACTCGGCCCGCGCCACGCGCGGCTCGGACATCGAAACGACCGCCTTCAACACCAACTGCGAAGCAGCCGACGAAGTGGCGCGCCAGTTGCGCCTGCGCGATCTGGGCGGCCTGATCGTGATCGACTTCATCGACATGGAAGTGGCCAAGAACCAGCGCGAAGTCGAACAGCGCCTGAAGGACGCGCTGCACCATGACCGCGCCCGCGTTCAGATGGGCAAGATTTCGCGCTTCGGCCTGATGGAACTGTCGCGCCAGCGCCTGCGTCCGTCGCTGTCCGAAGGCTCCCACGTGACCTGCCCGCGCTGCTCGGGCACCGGCCACATCCGCGATACCGAATCGTCGGCCCTGCAAGTCCTGCGCATCATCCAGGAAGAGGCGATGAAGGAAAATTCGGCCGCCATCCACGTGCAGGTGCCCGTCGATGTCGCCGCCTTCCTGCTGAACGAAAAGCGTGGCGAAGTGCTCAAGATCGAGAACCGCCACCGCATCACCGTGATCCTGATCCCGAACAAGCATCTGGACACGCCGCATTACAAGCTCGAGCGCATCAAGCACGACGATCCGCGCCTCGAAGACGCACACGCCAGCTACGCGATGGCCGAGTCGGCCGATACCGACATGGCTTACGCGAAACGCCAGAAAGAAGAAGCCAAGCCACGCCAGGAAGCCGTCGTCAAGACGATCACGCCGGCCCAGCCTGCCCCGCTGGTCGATCGCAGCGAAGCGGCCAAGCCAGCCAAGCCGGCCGTCGCCCCTGCTGTGGCGGTGCCCGTGCCTGCGCCGGTGGAAGAAGAAGGTTTCTTCGCCAAGCTGCGCAATTTCTTCTTCGGCAAGCCCGAACCAAAAGGCGCCGCACCGGCCGTGCTGGTGGAAGTGCCTGTCGCCGCCCCTGCGCAGGCAGAGCGCGACCGCAACAACCGCACCAAGAATGGCCGCACCGGTGGCCGTCCAGCTGGCAAGCCAGGCCGTGAGCGCGAAGAGCGCGAGCCGGTGGCCAAGACCGCCGCACCGGGCGAAGAGCTGGCCAAGGGCCCGGACGCCGAAGCGCGTCCACCACGCCCGCCGCGCCCGCCACGTCCACCGCGCGAAGGTCGCGAGCCACGTGAACCACGCGACCCGGCCGATGCCGCGCCACGTGCCGAAGGCGCCGAGCGTCCGGAACGTGCCGAGCGTCCTGAACGCGGCGAGCGCAAGGAGCGCCAGCCACGTCAGCCGCGCGAGCGCACCGAGCGTACGGAGCGCACCACGCAGGTCATCGAAGCCAAGCTCGATGAAATCAATGTCAGCCAGGTGGTGTCGAACACCACTGTCGCCGTGACCACCACCGGTCCGGAAGGCAGCCAGGAAGTCGTGCAGCAAGTCATCAAATCGGTGACCACGATCGGCCCGGATGGCGAAGAAGTCGAGATGGATGGCGACGAGCCACGCCGTCGTCGTCGTCGCGGTGGCCGTAACCGCAACCGTCGCGATCGTGACCAGATCGAAGGCGAAGGCGGCGAAGGCAACGAAGACGCACCAGCGTTCGCGCCGGTAGCGGACGAAGAAGTGGCCAAGGTGGCAGCAGCTGCCCGCGCCGCCCGTGGCAAGCAGGCGCAGTCCGGTGCCCAGGCGCCGTGGCCGTTCCCGACCTCGGCATCGATCGCTGCCAAGGATGATGCGGCGCAAGCTGCAGCTGCAGCACCCGCACCAGCGGCTGCGCCGGTGGTCTCGCAAGCGGCGCCGGTCGAGGGCAATATGTTCCCGACGTCGGCCTCGATGGCGGCAACGACGACCGAGGCGGCGCCTGCCAATGTCGAGCCGGTCAACTTCCCGACGGCGGCATCGATGGGCGTAGCGGCAGAAGTTTCGGCACCAGCATCGGCACCGGCATCGACCGAACCGGTCATGTTCCCGACGGCGGCGTCGGTGGCGGCTGAGCATGCTGCTGAACCGGTCGGGGCCGAGGCCGCTCCTACTCCTGCTCCTGCACCAGCGCCTGTCGAGCCGGCGCCGGTGGTGGAAGTCGCCCCTGCGCCAGTGGTCGAGCCTGTGACCGCGGTGGCCGTCGAACCTGCACCGGTGGCAGCCGCGGAAGTGACCACGGCGCCAGCGCCAGTGGCTGCTACCCCTGCGCCAAAGCTGGACGACATGCTGGCCGAAGCGGGCCTGCAACTGGCCGCGACCGATCCTGAGAAGCTGCGCGCCGCCCAGGCCGCAGCAGCGCAGGCAGCCACGCCGGTGCGCGTTGGCCGTGCCCGCAAGCCGGTCGTCGTGCCGGTCGACGAGCCGCTGGTGCAGGTCGATACCAGCCGCCAGTAAGCAATCGGCAGTACCGTACGTCGTTCCCGCGCAGGCGGGAACCCAAGTTCATTAGCGTTGCGATAACGCTGGCACCTTGGGTTCCCGCCCTTCGCGGGAACGACGCATTTGGGCCTCGTTACTCCCTCCAACGACACACCCTCGCCCGGCAGTATTCCCGGGCGCATGCTATCGTATTGGAATGGCTGAAAAAATCATCCTTATCAATGACCTGCGCTCATCGAAGCTGCGGGTCCCGGCCGTGCCGGAAGCACCTACGGGCCTGCTGAGCGACGCGCTCGGCCGGCCGCTGCACGACTTGCGCATTTCCGTCACCGACCGCTGCAATTTCCGCTGCGTGTATTGCATGCCGAAGGAAGTGTTCGACAAGGATTACCAATACCTGCCGCACGGCGACCTGCTGTCGTTCGAAGAGATCACGCGCGTGGCGCGTCTGTTCGTTGCACATGGCGTTGAAAAGCTGCGCCTGACAGGCGGCGAGCCGCTGCTGCGCAAGAATCTCGAACGCCTGGTCGGCATGCTGCGCGCGTTGCCAACGCCCAGTGGCCGTCCGCTCGACCTCACCTTGACGACCAACGGCTCGATCCTGGCGCGCAAGGCGCAAGCCCTGAAAGATGCGGGCCTGGACCGGGTCACGGTATCACTCGACGCGCTCGACGACGGCGTATTCCGCAGCATGAACGATGTCGATTTTTCGGTGGCCGATGTGCTGCACGGCATCGACACCGCGCACGCGGTGGGCCTGGGGCCGGTCAAGGTGAACATGGTCGTCAAGGGCGGCACCAACGTCGACCAGATCCTGCCGATGGCGCGCCACTTCAAGGGCTCGCCGACAATCCTGCGCTTCATCGAATTCATGGATGTGGGCGCGTCGAACGGCTGGGACATGCGCGACGTGGTGCCGTCGGGCGACGTGGTGCGCCGCATCTCGGCCGAGCTGCCACTGGTACCGGTGGCCGCCAACTACAGCGGCGAGACCGCCTCGCGCTGGCGCTACGTCGATGGCGACGGCGAAATTGGTGTGATTTCCAGCGTCACGCAAGCGTTCTGCGGCGACTGCAGCCGTCTGCGCCTGTCGACCGAAGGCAAACTCTACACTTGCCTGTTCGCCACGCGCGGCCACGATATGCGCGCACTGCTGCGCGAAGGGCATGACGACCTGGCCCTGAGCGGCGCCATCGCGCAACTGTGGCGCGGCCGGGCCGACCGCTATTCCGAGACCCGCTCGGCAGAGACCGGTACGGGCCAGCTGGACGGGCCGCGCCGGGTTGAAATGTCCTATATTGGTGGCTGACAGCCGGTGGTTAATCAAACGATGGAGGCAGGCTTGATCAGCGGGTTGATTCTGGCGGGCGGGCGTGGCTCGCGCATGGGCAATGTGGACAAGGGCTTGCAGCCGTTCCGCTCCAGCACGATGGTCGAGCACGTACTGGCGCGTTTGCGGCCGCAGGTCGGGCCCTTGCTGATCAGCGCCAACCGCAATCTCGACACGTACCGCGCATTTGGCGCGCCCGTGCTGACCGACGAAATGGCGGATTTTCCGGGCCCGCTGGCCGGGCTTGAAACGGGCTTGCGTCACTGCACCACGCCGTATCTGCTGACGGTGCCGTGCGATTCGCCATTCCTGCCACTTGACCTGGCCGCGCGCCTGTTCGCGGCGCTGCAAGAGCACGACGCCGATGTGGCCTACGCCGCGACGCAGGAAGCCGGCATGCTGGTCCAGCCGCATCCCGTGTTCTGCCTGGTGCGCGCTGACCGGCTGCCCGTGTTGTCGGCCTATCTGGCCCAGGGTGGCCGCCGGGTCGACGGTTGGTACCGCGATCTCAAGGCCGTTGAAGTCGTGTTCGACGACGCCGACGCGTTCCGCAACATCAACACGCTCGACGAGCTGCGCGGGCTCGAACAACCGGCCTTCCCTGCCAGCCTGGCCCAGGTGGCCAGTTGCATCAACGGCTATGACCCGAACGCGCTGCCGGTGCGCGACGCCCAGCGCATCATCCGCGAATTCGTCCAGCCGGTGCGCGCCGTCGAAATGGTGGCGCTGCGCGCAAGCCTGGGCCGCGTGCTGGCGCGCGATATGGTCTCGCCGATCAACGTGCCGGCGCACGACAATTCGGCGATGGACGGCTACGCACTGCGTGGCGCCGACCTGCCGCAGGACGGCGTGGCGACGTTCAAGGTGGTCGATATCGTGTATGCGGGCAAGCCGTCCGCTGTCGTACCCGGTCCCGGCGAATGCGTGCGCATCATGACGGGCGGCGTGATGCCGGCCGGTTGCGACAGCGTGCTGCCGCAGGAATTCGCCGACAGCGGCGACGATGTCGCGATGACCGTGCGCGCCGGCGCCATCCGCGCTGGCGACAACCGCCGGCTGGCCGGCGAAGATTTGAAAGCCGGCAGCGCCGCCCTGAAGGCCGGCCGCATCATCCGGCCATCTGACCTGGGCCTGTGCGCGTCGCTGGGCTTTGCCGAAATCCCCGTGCAACGGCGCCTGCGCGTGGCGTTCTTCTCGACCGGCGACGAGCTGCGCTCGATCGGCGAGCCGCTGGGCGAAGGCTGCGTGTATGACAGCAACCGCTACACGATCTACGGCATGCTCCAGCGCCTGGGCTGCGAGATCATCGACATGGGCGTCGTGCGCGACAGCCCGGAAGCGCTGGAAGACGCGCTGCGCACCGCCTGCGAAAACGCCGACGCGATCATCACGTCGGGCGGCGTCTCGGTCGGCGCCGCCGACTACACCAAACAGGTGATGGCACAACTGGGCGACGTGACCTTCTGGAAAGTGGGCATGCGCCCGGGCCGCCCGCTGGCATTCGGGCGCGTCACATCGAACGGCCGCAGCGCCTTCCTGTTCGGCCTGCCCGGCAATCCTGTCGCCGTGATGGTGTCGTTCTACTTCTTCGCACGCGACGCGCTGCTGCAAATGATGGGCGCCAACGCCCCACTCCCGCTGCTGCAGGCGCGCTCATCCGAAGCGATCCGCAAGAAACCAGGCCGCACCGAATACCAGCGCGGCATCATCACGCGCGGCGCCGACGGCACGCCCGAAGTGCGCCTCACCGGCGCCCAAGGCTCCGGCATCCTGCGCTCAATGTCCGAAGCCAACTGCATGGTCGTCCTGCACGACGGACAAGGCAGCGTGGCCGCCGGCGACATGGTCGACATCCTCCCATTCGAAGGCCTGTTCTAAGCCGATAAGGCAGCGCCACACCTACCGCAATCAGCAAATTCTTGCCCCCAGACCCTTACAAAACAATTAGGGTCAGAGTCGAATTGTTTGACAACTTTGGGTAATTGCCCATTAAGTCGACTCCGACCCTAATTAATTTTGGCTGTTTTTTCGACTAAATCGAGTCATCCTGGAAATTGAGTTCCGGCCGGAATTAGATTTGGCATTTGGCGGCTAAAAACACCCTAAAACAATTAGGGTCAGAGTCGAATTGTTTGACAACATTGGGTAATTGCCCATTAATTCTACTCTGACCCTGATTGTTTTTGTGACTTGGGGGAAATTGTAGGGGTGCTGTCAGTCTTCGCGTTCCAGGCCGTCAGAGCCCAGGAGTAATTGGGCGGCTTCGGTTGGGAGCGCTTCGACCGATTTGAGCTTGCGGGCCATCTGGCGGCTGCGCACTTCGGCGTTTTCGATGTTTTTGGCGGCGCGCTCCAGCGTCGTTTTCGTTGCAGCCAGCACGTCGCCGAATTTCGTGAATTCGGTTTTGACTGCGCCCAGCACTTGCCACACTTCGGATGAGCGCTTTTCCAGCGCCAGCGTGCGGAAGCCCATTTGCAGGCTGTTGAGCAAGGCGCTCAGTGTCGACGGGCCGGCGATCGTCACGCGCAGCGTGCGCTGCAGGTCGTCGGCCAGGCCCGGGCGGCGCATTACTTCGGCGTACAGGCCTTCGGTTGGCAGGAACAGGATCGCGAAGTCCGTCGTCTGTGGCGGCGAGACGTATTTGTCGCAGATGGTTTGCGCCTCGCGCCGCACTGCCCGCTCCAGCTCGGCGCCGGCGCGAATGACGCCTTCCGCGTCCGCAATGTCGGCCGCGGCCTGCAGGCGCTCGTACTGCTCCTTCGGGAACTTGGCGTCGATCGGCAGCCACAGTGGCGCGCCGCCGTCGACGGTGCCCGGCAGCTTGATGGCGAACTCCACCCGCGCGTTCGAGCCCGCCACCGTCTCGACGTTCTTCGCATACTGCTCGACCGTCAACACCTGCTCGAGCAGCATCTCCAGCTGCACCTCGCCCCACGTGCCGCGCGTCTTCACGTTGGTGAGCACGCGCTTGAGGTCACCCACGCCAATGGCCAGCTGCTGCATCTCGCCCAGGCCCTGGTGGACTTTTTCCAGCCGCTCGGACACCTGGCGGAACGATTCCGTCAGCCGCGTCTCCAGCGTCGCGTGCAGCTTTTCATCGACCGTCTGGCGCATCTCTTCCAGGCGCTTGCCATTGTCCGCCTGCAGATCGCGGATCTTGGATTCCAGTGTGTTGCGCACTTCGAGCATGCGCTGGGCGTTCGATTCAGTGAGGTTGCCCAGCGTCTGCTGCAGCGTGTCGGCAAAGCGCTTGAGCGCGCGCGCCTGCTCTTCGCGCCCGCTGCTCGATTGCAGCTGCATCTGCTGCCGCATGCTGTCAAATTGCTGGACCGAGGCGTTGTGATACTGGGCCAGGTGGCCGGCGGTTTCCTGGCGCGTCGACTGCGCGCTGGCCTGCAGTTCCTGGCGCAGCTCGCGCTCGAGCCGTTCGATGTGCGCGCCATTGCCGCCGCCGCTGCCGCGCAGGCGCAGCAAGACCAGCACCAGCAATGCGATGATGAGCGCAAGGCCCACCAGGATCAGGATTTCTGCTGTCGTCATCGTGTCAATCGGCCTTGTTGCGCATCCAGTCGGCGGTTTCGAAGAAAGACGTCAGCAGGCGCACCCGCAGCGCCTCGTCGTAGCCCAGGTCTTCCATCGCCCACGCCATCGCGCGCAGCCACGCGTCGCGCTCCTTGGTGCCGATCGCATACGGCAGGTGGCGCGCGCGCAGGCGCGGATGGCCGTAGCGTTCTATATACAGGTCCGGGCCGCCCATCCACCCGGACAAAAACATGAACAGCTTGTCGCGCGAGCTGTCGTTGGGCACCGGGTGCATCACGTGGATGCTGGCGAACTCTGACTCGAGCTGCATCAGGTCATAGAAGCGGTCCACCAACGCGCGCAGGCGCTCGGCGCCGCCCATGATCTCGTACAGCGTTGGCGTGTCGGCTTGCGTATCTTGCATGGCTTACGCCTCCCGCAACGTCTGCAGCGGCGGCTGACGCAGCACGCCGCGCAAGCCGAACCAGCCGCCGACAATCGCGCACAGGATCCCCACCACCAGGCCAGCGAGCCACACGCCCGGCGCGAACGTCCACGGGAACTTGAACTGGTACGTCGCCAGCGCCCAGCCCAGCGCCGCAGCGCCCGTCGCGGCGAGCAGGCCGGAAAGGCCGCCCACCAGCACGAACTCGATCCGCTGCGCCCGCGCCAGTTGCTGGCGCGTTGCGCCCAGCGCACGCAGCAGGCCGCCTTCACGCGTGCGCTCGGAGGTCGATCCCATCAACGCTGCATACAGCACCAGCACGCCCGAGGCCAGCGTGAACAGGAACAGGAATTCGACCGCGACCACCACCTGGTCCAGCACATCCTGCAGCTGGCGGATAATGCCCGAGACGTCGACCACGGTCAGGTTCGGATATGCGCGCGTGAGCGCATTGCCCAGGTTCGCGCCTTCGGCCGGCACGTGGAACGCCGTCATGTAGATGGTCGGCGCATTGGCCATCGCGGCCGGATTGATGATGACGAAGAAGTTGGCGCGCATCGAGCCCCATTCGAGCTTGCGCACGCTGGTGATCTTCGCGTCCACCATCAGTCCTGCCATGTCGAAGCGCAGGCTGTCGCCTAGCTTCAGGCCAAGGCGGTCCATGATGCTTTTTTCGACCGACGCTTCGGCCAGGCCAGGGGCATCCCTGAACCAGGCGCCCTCGACCACCTCGTTCCCCTCTGGCAGCGCGTTGGTCGTCGACAGGTTGAATTCGCGGTTGGCCAGGCGGCGTGCCTCGCCGTCGGCAAAGGTGTCGCTCTTGATGGCGGCGCCATTGATCGCCGTGAGGCGCCCGCGGATCATCGGGAACAGTACCGGCTCCTTCACATTGGCCGCCTGCAGCTGGTCTTCGACGCCCTTCGTCTGCTCGGGCAGGATGTTGATCACGAAGCGATTCGGCGCGTCGGCCGGCGTGGCCGACTGCCAGGCCGCCATCAGGTCACCCCGCACGACGGTCAGCAGCAGCAGCGCCATCAGGCCGAGCGACAGCGAGACCACCTGCACGACCGTGGCGCCGGGCCGGCGCTGCAGCGACGTGACGGCAAAGCGCCAGGCCTGCTGCGGGAACAGGTTGCGCATGCGGCGCAGCAGTTTGAGGCCCAGCCAGGCCACGAGCGCAAACACCGCGAAGCCGCCGAGGAAGCCGCCGGCCGTGATCAGCGCCAGCGTCAGGTCGCGCGCCTGCCAATAGAGCAGCAGGACGAACGCGCCCACGCCCAGGCCATAAGTCGCCAAAGCGGCCGGTTGCGGCGCGCCGGCTTCACGCCGGATCACGCGGTTGTGCGGCACATTGCGTAATTGCAGAATCGGCGGCAGTGCAAAGCCCACCAGCAGCAGCATGCCCGTGGCCACGCCCTGCAGCGCCGGCAGGATCGACACGGGCGGCAGCTCGGTGCGGATCAGCGATGCGATCAGTTCGAGCAGCACGAAGTGCGCGCCGAAGCCCACCAGCACACCGAGCACGCTGCCCAGCAAGCCGACGAGGGCAAATTCGGTCACGTACATGACGGTGACCTGGTTCTGGGTCAGGCCCAGGCAGCGCAGCATGGCGCAGGCATCCAGGTGACGGCTCATGAAGCGGCGCGCCGCCATCGCCACGGCCACCGCTGCCAGCATCGCCGACAACAGGCCCACGAGCGACAGGAACAAGCCCGCGCGATCGAGCGTGGCGCGCATTTCAGGGCGCCCGTTCTCCAGCGTCTCGATACGCACGCCCTTGAGGTTCCCGTCCCTGATCTGCGCGCGCAGCCAGGTTTCGTAGGCCTTGATGGCCGCCAGGTCGTTGCGGTTGGTCGAGGCAATCTGCAGGCGGAAGTCCACGCGCGCGAAATCGTCCACCAGGCCCGTCGCCTTCAGATCGGCCATCGACAGCATCACGCGCGGCGCGAAGTTCGCGAACGACGCGCCTTTATCGGGCTCGGTCGCGATCAGCTGCGTGATGCGCAACTGGCTGTTGCCCAGCGTGAGCATGCCGCCCACCTGCGTCGACAGCTGGGCGAGCAAGCCCGGATCGACCCACACGGTGCCGGGCGCCGGCACGGCGCGTGTCGGTTCGCCGCGCGCGCCGCTGGCCGCGACCGGGTCGGTCGTGATCTTCATCTGGCCACGCAGCGGGTAGCCTGTCGACACGGCCTTGATCGACGAGAGCTGCGCCAGCGAGTCATCGCCCTCGCCGGCCTGCGCCATGCTCGGGAAGGTCACGGTGTCGGCCAGCAGCAGGCCGCGCCGCGCCGCTTCGTCGCGCCAGGCCTGGGGCACCGGGTCATCGGTCTTGACCAGCAGGTCGGCGCCCAGCAGCTGGTGCGCGTCGCGGTCCATGCCGGCGCGCATACGGTCAGTGAAGAAGCCGACCGACGTGAGCGCCGCCACGGCGACGATGAGCGCCACCAGCAGGAAGCGCAGTTCACCGGCGCGCCAGTCGCGCGCCGTCATGCGAAGTGCCTGGACGAACATGGCGTCGCTCCGTGGTTGGATTAAGCGGTGGCGAAAAAGTCGTCGACTTCGGCCAGGAAGGCGCGCTTGCGCTCCGGATCGATGAAGGCGGCCTGGAAGCTGTTGCGCGCCAGTTGCCGCGCGTGCGTGGCATCCAGCGGCAAGGCGTCGAACGCAGCGAAGTAATTCTCGTTGACGTAGCCGCCGAAATAGGCCGGATCGTCCGAGTTGACCGTAACGGCCAGGCCAGCGTCCAGCAGGGTGCGCAGATTGTGCGAACCCATGACGTCGAACACGCGCAGCTTGATGTTCGACAGCGGGCACACGGTCAGCGCCATCTGCTCGCGCACCAGGCGCTCGACCAGCGCCGGGCTTTCCAGGCTGCGCACGCCGTGGTCGATGCGCTCGACCTTGAGCACGTCGAGCGCGCTTTCGATATAGGCCGGTGGCCCTTCTTCGCCCGCATGCGCGACCAGGCGCAAACCCAGGTTGCGGGCGCGCTCGAACACGCGCGCGAACTTCTCGGGCGGATGGCCGACCTCGGACGAATCCAGGCCCACGCCGATGAACTTGTCGCGGTACGGCAGCGACTCGTCCAGCGTGGCGATCGCGTCGTCTTCCGACAGATGGCGCAGGAAGCACATGATCAGTTCAGCGCTGAGTGGCGCATCCTGACAGGCGCGCCAGATGCCGTTGATGACGGTCTCGAACGGCACGCCGCGCGCGGTGTGTGTTTGCGGGTCGAAGAAGATTTCGGTGTGGCGGACATTGTCGGCATGGGCGCGCGCCAGGTAGGCGGCGGTCATGTCATAAAAGTCCTGCTCGGTCAGCAACACGCTGGCACCCGCATAATAAATGTCGAGGAACGATTGCAGGTCGCTGAAAGCGTAGGCGTCGCGCAACGCTTCGACCGAGGCATAGGCCAGCTGGACGTTGTTTCTTTGTGCCAGAGCAAAAATCAGTTCTGGCTCGAGCGAGCCCTCGATATGGATGTGCAGTTCAGCCTTGGGCATGTTCTGCAGCAGGGTGCGCAAGCGATCGTCTAGCATGGTGTTCTCCAACAGGTGTTCAGTGAATAAGGTCGCGCGTTAAGGCGACCGGCAAGTGTAACGCATGCGTGCAATCGGCTCATGCCATAGCGAAAAAGCGTAAGTTCATCATGGGCCGCGCACGATGCGCGTGCACCGCCTGTTGTACCGTTGACGAAAACTCGCTACGCTTTGCATGACGCCCCGCACGCACGCGCAGCGCAGGCAAAAACCGAATTTTTTATTGTTAAATCAAGCACTTGTTACCACTTCATCATGTCGTGCAACACGACTTTGACTTCGGAAACTATTAGGGACATAATAAATTTCAGTAACGCAAAAAGACGCTCTCCATACTGCGGTTAGTTCGATATTTCCGGATCGACAACAAGCAATCGCACGCGCACCATCCACGACGCCGACCACACTGGCGCCGCACGTGACGACCGAACAAGGAGTACGCCAAAAATAACCGGGCCCCCGGGCAGCGCCATGCGCTGCTGTGACAGTGATTCGTTGTTGGCACATTAAAGGAAATTCAATGAGCATCTTTGAAAATTACACGGCCCGCTATGAGCGTACTCGCGAAGAGGAATACTCGATGTCCGAGTTCCTGCAGATGTGCAAGCGTGACCCGCTGACCTATGCCAGCGCACCGGAGCGCATGCTCGCCGCCATTGGCGAACCCACGCTGGTCGATACCCGTCTCGATTCGCGCATGTCGCGCATCTTCGCCAACAAGGTCATCAAGATCTACCCGGCGTTTCGCGAGTTTTATGGCATGGAAGAAGTGATCGAACAGGTCGTTTCGTATTTCCGCCACGCGGCGCAAGGCCTGGAAGAACGCAAGCAGATCCTGTATCTACTGGGCCCGGTCGGTGGCGGCAAATCGTCGATTGCCGAAAAACTCAAGAGCCTGATGGAGCTGGTGCCCTTTTATGCGATCAAGGGTTCGCCCGTCAACGAGTCGCCCCTGGGCTTGTTCAGTGAAGACGAAGACGGCAAGATCCTCGAAGAAGATTACGGCATTCCCCGCCGCTATCTGCGCGCGGTGCCGAGTCCCTGGGCCGTCAAGCGCCTGCATGAATTTGGCGGCGACATCAACAAGTTCCGCGTCGTGCGGCGCTATCCGTCGATCCTCAAGCAGGTCGCCATTTCCAAGACCGAGCCGGGCGACGAAAACAACCAGGATATCTCGTCCCTCGTCGGCAAGGTCGACATCCGCAAGCTCGAGGATTTCTCGCAGGACGATCCGGATGCCTACAGTTATTCGGGCGGCCTGTGCCTGGCCAATCAGGGCCTGATGGAATTCGTCGAGATGTTCAAGGCGCCGATCAAGGTGCTGCACCCGCTGCTCACGGCCACGCAGGAAGGCAATTACAAGGGCACCGAAGGCTTTGGCGCGATCCCGTTCGACGGCATCGTGCTGGCGCACTCGAACGAGTCCGAATGGAAGACCTTCCGCAACAACCGCAATAACGAGGCGTTCCTCGACCGCATCTATATTGTCAAGGTGCCGTACTGCCTGCGCGTGTCGGACGAAGTGAAAATCTACGACAAGCTGCTGCGCAATTCGTCGCTCGACAAGGCGCCCTGCGCCCCTGGCACGCTGCGCATGATGTCGCAGTTTGCCGTGCTCTCGCGCCTGAAGGATCCCGACAATTCCAGCATCTATTCCAAGATGCTCGTGTATGACGGCGACAACCTGAAAGACACCGACCCCAAAGCCAAGTCGCTGCACGAGTATGTCGATTACGCGGGCGTGGACGAAGGCATGAACGGCCTGTCGACCCGCTTTGCTTTCAAGATTCTGTCGAAGGTGTTCAATTTCGACAATACCGAAGTGGCGGCCAATCCGGTGCACCTGCTGTACGTGCTCGAGCAGCAGATCGAGCGCGAGCAATTCCCGCCCGAAACCGAGCAGCGCTACCTGTCGTATATCAAGGAACACCTGGCGCAGCGCTACGTCGACTTCATCGGCAAGGAAATTCAAACGGCCTACCTGGAAAGCTATTCCGAGTATGGGCAGAATATCTTCGACCGTTACGTCACGTTCGCCGACTTCTGGATCCAGGACCAGGAATTTCGCGATCCCGATACCGGCGAGAGTTTCGACCGCGAATCGCTCAACGCCGAACTGGAAAAGATCGAAAAGCCGGCCGGGATTTCGAATCCGAAGGATTTCCGCAACGAGATCGTCAACTTCAGCCTGCGTGCACGCGCCACCAATGCTGGCAAAAATCCCGCCTGGACCAGTTATGAAAAGTTCCGCAGCGTGATCGAGAAAAAAATGTTCTCGAATACCGAGGAACTCCTGCCGGTGATTTCATTCAATGCAAAGGCGAATACCGAGGATGCGAACAAGCATGCCGATTTCGTGGCGCGCATGGTCGAGAAAGGCTATACGCCGAAGCAGGTGCGGTTGCTGTGCGAGTGGTATCTGCGCGTGCGCAAATCGTCGTAAGCAACAGCGCATGAGCAACGGGGCATGAGTGACAGCGCATGAGTGACAGCGTTGTCGGCTGGCCGCAGGCCGCCCGCCGGCAACGTCCCGCGCTGTGCGTGCGTCGCACGTCCGTTCACGTAGCGTATTAAGATAAGGGCGCTGCTGTTTGGACGGCAGCGCCACAGCGCCAACGGCGTGTCCAACACGCCAGATCCGCGCTTACATTGAGCAGGAGGCCTGTTTTGACTTACCTCATCGACCGTCGCTTGCAGGGCAAGAACAAGTCTGCGGTCAACCGCGAACGCTTCCTGCGCCGCTACAAGGCGCAGATCAAGGATGCCGTCGGCCGCGCCATCAAGGGCCGCTCGATCACCGATATCGAAAACGGCGAAAAGGTCACCATTCCCGTCAAGGATGTGAACGAGCCCCACTTCGGCCACGCCCATGGCGGCGTCTGGGAAACCGTCAACCCCGGCAATACCGAATACCAAAAAGGCGACCAGTTCAGCCGCCCGCGCGGCGGTGGCGCCGGCGCCGGCCGCGGTCGCCCCGGCAACAGCGACCAGACCGTCGAAGACGATTTCATCTTTGAATTGTCGCGCGAAGAATTCATGAATTATTTCTTCGAAGACCTCGAGTTGCCGAATATGGTCAAGACGCAGCTGACCCAGACCATTGAATACAAGAATCAGCGCGCCGGCTACAACGTCTCGGGCACGCCCTCGAATATCCACGTGCTGCGCTCGCTGCGCGGCGCCCTGGGCCGGCGCATTGCCGTGGGCGGACCGACGCGGCGCCAGCTGGCCGAGGCCCAGGCACAATTGCAGGCCTTGTTCGACGAAGGCGCACCTAGCGACGACCAGGGCGTTATCGAACTGCGGGACCACATTCATCACCTGCGGATCCGGCTCAATGCGATTCCGTTCATCGACCCGTTCGACCTGCGCTACGCCAACCGGATCAAGGTTCCCAAGCCAAGTACGCAAGCGGTGATGTTCTGCATCATGGACGTGTCGGGGTCGATGGACGAAACCCGCAAGGACACGGCCAAGCGCTTCTTCATTCTGCTGTATCTGTTCCTGAAACGCGTGTACGAGAAAATCGATGTGATCTTCATCCGCCACCACACGGCGGCGGCCGAGGTCGACGAGAACGAGTTCTTCCATTCGCGCGAGTCGGGCGGCACCGTCGTGTCGTCGGCCCTGCACCTGCTGCAAAAAGTCATCAACGAACGCTACGGCAGCGCCGACTGGAATGCCTACGTGGCGCAAGCCTCCGACGGCGACAACTGGGACAACGATTCGGTGCTGTGCAAGCAGATCCTGTCCAATGCGATCATGCCGCGCGTTCAGTACTACACGTATGTCGAAATCACGGACGGCCCGCCACAGAACCTGTGGGAACAATACTGCGACGTCGCCAGTCAGCACCGCAACTTCGCGATGCAAAAGATCGTGACTCCGGCCGATATCTATCCGGTGTTCCGGGAGCTGTTTAAAAAGCAGGCCAAGTAGCCGCGCGAACAGTCGAACCAGCCAACCGCAGCGAGGTACCTCATGCCAAGAGATCCGGACAACCCGCGCGCCCTGCCCGAACAGTCGGAATGGACTTTCGACCTGATCGAGCAGGCGCACGAAGAAATCAGGCGTGTGGCCCAACGCTATGGCCTCGACACCTATCCGAACCAGCTCGAGATCATCACCGCCGAGCAAATGATGGATGCCTACACCTCGGTCGGGATGCCGGTGTCGTACAACCACTGGTCGTTCGGCAAGCATTTCCTGAGCACCGAGAAAAGCTACCGCCGTGGGCAGATGGGGCTGGCGTACGAAATCGTCATCAATTCCAATCCCTGCATCGCCTATCTAATGGAAGAGAACAGCCTGACGATGCAGGCGCTGGTGATCGCGCACGCAGCGTACGGCCACAACTCCTTCTTCAAGGGCAATTACCTGTTCCGAAGCTGGACCGATGCCGACGCCATCGTCGACTATATGGTATTCGCCAAGAACTACATCGCCGAATGCGAGCAGCGGCATGGCATCGATGCGGTGGAAGAATTGCTCGATTCATGCCACGCGCTGCAGAACCATGGCGTGGACCGCTACAAGCGCCCGGCCAAGCTGTCAGTGGCGCAAGAGGCGGCGCGCACCAAAGAGCGCGAAGACTACGCGCAGTCGCAGGTCAACGCCATCTGGCGCACGCTGCCGCTGCGCGAAGAGCAGGTACACAGCGCCGCGCCCGTGCGCTTTCCGCCCGAGCCTGAAGAAAACCTGCTGTACTTCATTGAAAAATATGCGCCGCTGCTGGAACCATGGCAGCGCGAGCTGGTGCGCATCACGCGCAAGATCTCGCAATACTTTTATCCGCAGCGCCAGACCCAGGTCATGAACGAAGGCTGGGCCACGTTCTGGCACTACACGATTTTGCAGGACCTGTATCAGGAAGGCATCGTCGGCGATGGCTTCATGCTCGAATTCCTGCAAAGCCACACCAATGTCGTCTACCAGCCGCCGGCCAACAGTCCGTATTACAGCGGGATCAACCCGTATGCGCTCGGTTTTGCCATGATGAGCGACATCCGCCGCATCTGCGAACACCCGACCGATGAAGACCGCACCTGGTTCCCCGACATCGCCGGCAGCGACTGGCGCAAGACGCTGGACTTTGCGATGCGCAATTTCAAGGACGAGAGTTTCATTGCGCAGTACCTGTCGCCCAAGCTGATCCGCGAATTTCACTTCTTTGCCGTGCTGGACGACGATCGCAGCGACAAACTGTCCATTTCAGCCATCCACGACGACGCCGGTTACCGTTATGTACGCCACAAGCTGGCCGAACAATACAATCTTGGCAGCCGCGAGCCGAACATCCAGGTCTGGCAGGTCAATACACGCGACGACCGCGCGCTGACGCTGCGGCACACGCAGTTCAACCGGCGCCCGCTCAATCAGCAGGCGCAAGAGGTCCTCAGGCATGTGGCCCGCCTGTGGGGCTTCGACGTGCGCCTGGAGACGGCCGATCCCGACGGCCATGTCGTCAGCTTCATCGAGTGCCGGCGCGAAAAGCGCACACGCTGATCGGCTCTCCCTTCACCCACGGATCGGCCTGCGCGCCGATCCCGCCCCTGCTTTTCAGCCCACTTCACCTGTCAATACCACGTGTGCGTAGGATCACGTACGTACTTGTGTTCGCTTGATATCGCCAATATCGGAATTTCATGGTATGTTGCCGTCATCACATGTTGGCGCTGTCACATCTACGTCATGGCAATATGGTGGTGAAGTACCTAGCAAAACTAAGTAATATAGTTTGGCGAAGCAGGTGTGGGGCCTCGCAGCTTTCATTCCTGTGAAGTTGAACCCCTGTTAGACGCACGGTTGAGTTATCTCAATGGTGAGAAGTCGTATAACTTTTATCTATAGCTTGTGAAGGAAGGTACCTGTTCCAGGTGATTCGTTCTCCGATGCAAGACTCGGTGAACAGCGATAGTTTGCACAAAAGCCGTCGCATCGTCATAGGAAATTTGCCATACAACACAATTAACGACAATAATTTGGCTAAACCAGCCTGAGCATTGATCTTCCACGTAACGAGGAGAATCCATAGATAACACGACACATTTTCCGGACCTCCAAACCCCGCCGTGCAGCCCATCCGTTCTTGTATAGATGAGCTGGTTTGCCAGCATTTACAAGCAGTTAGCGGTCCTTTCGCTGCCGTAAAAATGTATGTGCAAAAAAGAATTCGTAGGTATAATTCCTCGAATGTCCCGGATGCGGCTCTAGGTTTCCGTCGTATTTAGTGGGTTTGGTAGCAACAAAAAAGAGTTGGCATTGGAGAAATATGGCATGAATTTTTCGAACGAAAAGCAACCCGGGAAAAATTTCACAGGATTCATCGTTGTGCTCATCTTCCACATCCTTGTGGGTTGGGCACTCGTTGCTGGCCTGGGGACCCGGATCGTCAGCACGGTGACCGAAGCTGTGGAGACCAAGCTGATTGAAGAAGTGGCTCCGCCGCCACCACCGGAAACCCCGCCACCGCCGCCACCGCCGGAAATGAAGGCTCCACCGCCTCCATTCATCCCGCCGGTCGAAGTGCAGGTGCAGCAGCCGCCACCGCCGCAGAACGTGATCGCCGCTGCGACGCAGACGCCGCCACCGACCACGTCGCTGGCACCGCCTGCACCACCGGCTCCATCGGCACCGCCAGCACCACCGGCACCGCGTGGCGTCAGCCGCAGCGAAGCAGTAGCAGACTTTAATACTTGCGCACGTCCGGAATATCCGCGTTCGTCGCAACGCAATGAAGAAACGGGTACCACGACCCTGCAATTCCTGATTGGTGTCGATGGTCGCGTGTTGGAAGCCAAGCTGGCGAAGTCAAGTGGCTTCCGAGACTTGGACCGGGCCGCGCAATCGGCTCTGAGCAAATGCCGATTCAAGCCAGCCATGATCGATGGCAAGCCGGAACAGGCGTGGACAGCGGTGCAGTACGTCTGGACGCTGGAATAAAACCGGGACAAAACACCGTCTCAAACTTTGATTGTCGTTGTCGTAAGTTCAGCGAACTGTCTATTTAAATATTTTGGAGGAAGCATGTTTAAGAATACCCGTTTGTCCGCTTTCCTGGCGGCTGTCCTGTTGTCGGTAACCGCAGCATCGGCGCTGGTGTCGGCACCAGCCTTCGCTCAAACCCCGGCAACCGACGCAGCTGCTCCAGCGGCGACCGACGCAGCTGCACCAGCCGTTGATCCGGCTGCTGCGCCTGCTACTGATGCTGCTGCTACCGCTGCTCCGGCCGATGCCGGCGCGCCAGCTGCTGCACCAGGCACCGAAAAAACCGAAGAAGTCTACAACCCGTACGGCCTGCAGGCCATGTGGGAACACGGCGACTTCGTCAACAAGGGCACCCTGATCATCCTGTCGCTGATGTCGATCGGTTCGTGGTACATCATCATCACCAAGCTGATCGATCAGCAAAAAGTGATGAACCAGGCTAAAGACATGAAAGCCAAGTTCTGGAAAGCACCGTCGATCGTCGCTGGTTCGGCTACGCTGAAAGAAGGTTCGCCATTCCGCTTCATCGCTGAAACCGGCACCAAGGCTACCCAGCACCACGATGGCGCCCTGCTCGAGCAGATCGACCTGTCGACCTGGGTTACCATGCAGATCCAGCGCGCTGTTGACCGTGTTCAGTCGCGTCTGCAAGATGGCCTGTCGTTCCTGGCAACCGTTGGTTCGACCTCGCCGTTCATCGGTCTGTTCGGTACCGTCTGGGGTATTTACAACGCACTGACCGCCATCGGCATGTCGGGTAACGCATCGATCGACAAGGTTGCAGGTCCAGTCGGTGAAGCACTGATCATGACCGCTTTCGGTCTGTTCGTTGCAGTTCCTGCCGTCCTGGGTTACAACTGGCTGGTTCGTCGTAACAAGACCGCGCTGGAAGACATCCGCTCGTTCTCGGCTGACGTGCACTCGGTACTGATCTCGGGCGCAATGTCGACCTCGAACGCAGCAATCAGCGCCAAGAAGATTGGATAAATTATGTCGATGAGTGTCGGATCCGATAACGGAGAAGATGAGCTGAATTCAGAGATCAACACGACGCCACTCGTTGACATCATGTTGGTTCTGCTGATCATCTTCCTGATCACGAGTCCGGTGGTTCTGAAACTGCAACAAGTTGCACTGCCTGCAGAAGAGAACCAGGTCACCCTGACCAAACCGGAAGACGTTAACATCACCGTCAATAAAGACGGCGAAATGTACTATAACCAGCTGCACCTCGCGAATACGGACGAGCTGTTCAAGTTCCTCGCGGAGCAGTCGGTGAAAGTGCCGCAACCGGCAGTGAAAGTTCGTGGTGACCAGGAAGCCCGCTACGAAGCGATCGGTCGGGTCATTTACACGGCACAACGTGCTGGGGTGCAGAAGGTTGGTTTCGTGATCGAACCACCGGGCTGATAGCCCTGCACGCGGCGCCAGGCTCATCGGGCCGGGCGCCGCGCCCTTCTCCCAACATTTGAAAAGGAAACACCATGAGTATGAGCGTAGGTTCGAGCTCCGCTAAGGATGCTGATCCGGAACCGATGATGGAAATGAACATGACGCCGTTGATCGACGTCCTGCTCGTTCTGATCATTATGCTGATCATCACGATTCCGAAGCAGAACCACTCGGTCAATCTGAACATGCCGACGGGTACCCCGCCACCGCTGACGGATGTCAAGCCGGTCGTGGTCACCATCGACGTGGACTTTGACGGCACCATCCTCTGGGATGGCGAAGTGATTCCGGATCGTGCAGCCCTCGAAGCAAAGATGAATGCAGTCGCAGCAATGGCTGACCAGCCTGAAGTGCACCTGCGTCCAAATAAGCTGGTAGAGTATAAAGTTGTAGCCGGCGTGATGGCATCTGCCCAGCGCATTGGCGTCACCAAAATCGGCATGGTCGGTAACGAGCAATTCCAGTAATCGTTCCATGTTTTGACCAACACGGCAGGGCTACCCCCTGCCGTGTCTATTTTGAAATAAGGATTTTTCAGATGATCAAGTTCCGTCTCGCTCACCTCAGTATCGCGATGGCCGCACTCGGCTTCGTTGCCGCCACTCCGGTGATCGGCCTGTCCTCCGCTGTCGCTGCAGAAGCACTGCGCGCGGAGATTGGCAAACCACTGCAGCAAGCCCAGGCACAAATGAAACAGGGTAAGCACAAGGACGCACTGGCGACCCTGCGTGGACTGGACAAAGTGGGCAACAAGACCGCCAACGAAACCTACACGATCGAGCGCGTGCGCGCCGCTGCAGCCTCGTCGGCCGGTGATTTTGATACCGCTGCCAAATCGTTTGAAGCACTGCTCGATTCGGGCAAGCTGAACGCCAGCGAGCGTTCGCAGTTTTCAGAAGGCCTGGTCGGCATCTATATGCGCGCCGGCGATCTGAACAAAGCCAACAGCACCATCCAGAACCTGCTCAAGCAGAAGGATGATCCAAAGCTGCGTGCTTACCTGCTGCAGAACTACTACAAGCAAGGCAACACCGCCGCGCTCGAGCAGGAACTGAGCAGAATCGAAAAAAGCGGCCGCCTGAGCGAAGATCAGCTCGGCATGCTGGCCAATATCCAGCTCAAGAAAAACGATACGGCCGGCTATGTCCGCACCATCGAGAAGCTGGCAGCAAGCTATCCAAAGGCCCAGTACTGGACCGACCTGCTGAACCGTGTGCAGCGTCAGCCAGGCTACTCGCAGCGTCTGAACATCGACGTCTACCGCTTGAAGCTGGCCAATAACCTGCTCAAGAAGCCGAGCGAGTTCATGGAAATGGCCCAGCTGGTGCTGCAGGCGAAAGCCCCGGCCGAAGCGCTCAAGATCATTGACCGCGGCTACAAGGCCGGCGCATTGGGCACCGGCACCGATGCCGCGCGCCACCAGCGCCTGAAGGAACTGGCCGAGAAGAATCTGGCTGAGCAAAACAAGAACTTTGCTGCGCTCGAAGCCGAGTACACCGCTGCCAAGGACGCAGACCAGATGGTTGGCCTGGGTTACGCAATGGTGCAGGCTGGCCAGACCGACAAGGGTCTGAAGATGATGGAAGCGGCGATCAAGGCCGGCGGCCTGCGCAATGCCGACGAAGCCAAGCTGCGCATGGGCGAAGCCTACGCCGTCGCTGGCAAGAAGCAGCAAGCCATCGCTGCCTTCAAGACCGTTGGCGGCAAGGACGGCACTGCCGAACTGGCCCGCTACTGGATCCTTGCAGTCAACCACCCGCTGTCGTAAACGCACGTTGCCGTCAACCGCAATTGCGGTCGATGGCCTTGCAATCGACCAAAAATGCCGCCTTCGGGCGGCGTTTTTATTTGATCTGCCTCTGAACGCAGCAGGTAGGGTGGACGGGTTTCCCGTCCACGCGTTCAGCTGAACGTCGCCTGCCACGACAGCGAAGGTGGTCTGAACGCGTGGACGGCATAGCCGTCCACCCTACGTTGCAATTGACCAGAACGCCGCCCTCGGGTGGCGTTTTTATTTGGTGTGCATCTGCACGCCGCGCCCTGCAAGATCGACGGCCATCCATTCCTTATATGCAACGTCGGAGTTGCCGCGCAGTTCCCGTATAATCAGGCTTTTGGCGCCGCATACCGATAGCATGGCGCGCAACCGGAACCAGACTTGATGAAGGTATTTCGCGGACTTCCCAACGACAGGGCGCGCGCACCCTGCGCACTCACGATCGGCAATTTCGACGGTGTCCATCGCGGCCATCAGGCCCTGCTGGCGCAAGTGCGCAGCGCAGCCGACCGGCTCGGTCTGGACGCGGCCGTGATGACGTTCGAGCCCCATCCCCGCGAATACTTTGCCCACAAACTGGGCGACCCGTCCAAAGCCCCGGCACGCGTGGCCAATCTGCGCGACAAGCTCGAAGACCTCGACCAGGCCGGCATCGACCGCGTCATCGTCGAACATTTCAACGAACAGTTTGCCGCCATGTCGCCGCAGGATTTCGTCCAGCGCGTGCTGGTCGATGGCCTGCACGTCAAATGGCTGATGGTGGGCGACGACTTCCGCTTTGGCGCGCGCCGCGCCGGCGACATCGCGATGCTGACCGAAGCCGGCCGTGAACACGGTTTCGAGGTCCACACGCTCGGCGCCGTGATGCACGGCGACGGGCGCATCTCGTCGTCGGCCGTGCGCGCGGCGCTGGCCGGGGGCGACTTTTGCGCCACCAGCCGGCTGCTCGGTCATCCTTACGCGATGTCGGGCCACGTGATCCACGGCGCCAAGCTCGGCCGCACGCTGGGCTTTCCCACACTGAATTTGCGCGTCACGCACCGCCCTGCCCTGTCCGGCATCTTTGTCGTGCAGGTGCATGGCCTGGCCGAGCATCCGCTGCCGGCCGTGGCCAGCCTGGGCGTGCGCCCCACCGTCGAAGACGCCGGCCGCACATTGCTTGAAGTCCATGTGTTCGACTATGCCGGTCAGTGTTACGGCAAGCTCGTGCGCGTGGAATTTCTCGCCAAGCTGCGCGACGAAGAAAAATACGCCGACCTGGCCCTGCTCACGGCCGCGATCGACAACGACGCGCTGCAGGCGCGCGCGTTCTTCGACCGGCGTAATGGCGCCCTGAACGCGACCGACCGAATTTGAGTGCGCTTCCCGGCCAATCGACGATTGGCAGGAAGCGCCTCCCCCTGTTTGCCAGACCCCATTCGACGCGGCGCACGGCGCCGTGCACACGAACACCCAACAAAAGAACCTTATGTCCGATACCAAACAGCACAACCCTGCCAAGGGCGGCAAAAAGCCCGAGAGTAAATACCCGGTCAATATGACCGACACCCCGTTTCCGATGCGCGGCGACCTCGCCAAGCGCGAACCGGGCTGGGTCAAGCAATGGCAGGACAAGAAAATCTACGAGCGCGTGCGCAAGGCCGCCAAGGGCCGCCCGACCTTCATCCTGCATGATGGCCCGCCGTATGCGAATGGCGATATCCACCTGGGCCACGCCGTCAACAAGATCCTGAAAGACATGGTGCTGAAGTCGCGCACGATCGCCGGCTTCGACGCGCCCTACGTGCCGGGCTGGGATTGCCACGGCATGCCGATCGAGATCCAGATCGAAAAACTGTATGGCAAAAACCTGCCGACGGCCGAGGTGCTGCAAAAGGCCCGTGCTTACGCGCTCGAACAGATCGACCGCCAGCGCGCCGGCTTCATCCGCCTGGGCGTGCTCGGCGAATGGGATAACCCATACATGACCATGGCCTACAGCAATGAGGCCGATGAGCTGCGCGCGCTCGGCACGCTGCTCGAAAAAGGCTATGTCTACCGGGGCCTGAAGCCCGTGAACTGGTGCTTCGATTGCGGTTCGGCGCTGGCCGAAGCCGAAGTCGAATACCAGGACAAGCGCGACCCGGCGATCGACGTCGGCTTCCCGTTTGCCGAACCGGAAAAAATCGCCGCCGCCTTCGGCCTGGACAAGCTCCCGGCCGGCGACGGTTTCATCGTCATCTGGACCACGACCCCATGGACCATCCCGTCGAACCAGGCGCTCAACGCCGGTCCGGAAGTCCAGTATTCGCTGGTACAGGCCGAACGTGACGGCAAGCCACTGCTGCTGATCCTGGGTTCCGAGCTGGTCGAGTCGTGCCTGACGCGCTACAAGCTCGAAGGCACGGTCGTCGCCACCACCGTCGGCGAAAAGCTGGCCGGCATCAACTTCAAGCACCCGCTGCATGCGCAGGACGCGTTCTATGACCGCTTGTCGCCCTTGTACCTGGCCGACTACGTCACGGTCGACAGCGGTACGGGCGTCGTGCACTCGGCGCCCGCCTACGGCCTGGAAGACTTCGTGTCGTGCAAGGCGCACGGCATGCAGGACGACGACATCCTCAAGCCAGTCATGGGCGATGGCCGCTTCGTCTCGACGCTGCCACTGTTCGGCGGCCTGACGATCTGGGAAGCGAGCAAACCAATCTGCGCCGCGCTGACCGAAGCCGGCGCGCTGTTCGAACTCAAGATGTTCGATCACAGCTACATGCACTGCTGGCGCCACAAGACGCCGATCATCTACCGCGCCACCAGCCAGTGGTTCGCCGGCATGGACCTCACGCCAAAGGATGGCGGCCCGACCCTGCGCCAGACGGCGCTGGCCGGCATCGCCAAGACCCAGTTCTTCCCGGACTGGGGCCAGGCGCGCCTGCACGGCATGATCGAGAACCGCCCGGACTGGACCCTGTCGCGTCAGCGCCAGTGGGGCGTGCCGATGGCCTTCTTCATCCACAAAGAGACCGGCACGCTGCACCCGCGCACGCCGGAACTGCTGGAGCAAGTGGCCAAGCTGTTCGAAAAAGGCGGCATCGACGCCTGGCACACGCTCGACCCGGTCACGCTGCTGGGCGACGACGCCGCCATCTATGAAAAGAACCGGGACACGCTGGACGTCTGGTTCGATTCGGGCGCGACCCACCAGACCGTGCTGCGCGGCTCGCACAAGGAGCAGCTGGGCTTCCCGGCCGACCTGTACCTGGAAGGCTCCGACCAGCACCGCGGCTGGTTCCACTCGTCGCTGCTGACGTCGTCGATGCTCAATGGCGAGCCGCCGTACAAGGCGCTGCTCACGCACGGCTTCACGGTCGACGAGCATGGCAAGAAGATGTCGAAGTCGCTCGGTAACACGATGGCGCCGCAGAAAATCTCCGACACGCTCGGCGCCGACATCCTGCGCCTGTGGGTGGCCTCGACCGATTACACGGGCGAGCTGTCGATCGGCGAAGAGATCTTGAAGCGCGTGACCGAATCGTACCGCCGCATCCGCAACACGCTGCGCTTCCTGCTGGCCAACACGTCGGACTTCAACCCGGCGCAGCACGCAGTGCCGATGGGCGAGCTGCTCGAAATCGACCGCTACGCGATCGCTTCGATGGCCCAGTTGCAGAAGGACGTGGCGGCGCACTTCGAGCGCTACGAATTCCACCCGGTCGTCTCGCGCCTGCAGAACTACTGCTCGGAAGACCTGGGCGGCTTCTACCTGGACATCCTGAAGGACCGGCTGTACACGACCGGCATCGACTCGCCAGCACGCCGCTCGGCGCAGACCGCGCTGTGGCACATCGCGCATGCGCTGCTGCGCGTGATGTCGCCGGTGCTGTCGTTCACGGCCGAAGAAGCGTGGGCCGTGTTTGCGGACCATGAAACGTTCAACGCCAGCGATGAAACCATCTTCACGCAGACGCTGTGGACCTTCCCCGAACTGCCGGATGGCGACGCGCTGCTGGCCAAGTACGCCTTGCTGCGCCAGGTGCGCCTGGACGTGACGAAGCAACTGGAAGAAGTGCGCACCTCGGGCGCGATCGGTTCGTCGCTGCAGGCCGAACTGGCGATCAAGGCCTCGGGCGAAAAGTACCGCGCGCTGGCCAGCCTGGACGACGACCTGAAGTTCGTCTTCATCACGTCGCAGGCGAGCGTCACGGAAGTGGCAAGCGAGGCTGAAGAAGCCGTGGCCGTGGTGCCGTCGGACGCCGAGAAGTGCGAGCGCTGCTGGCACTATCGCCGCGACGTCGGCCACGATCCTGCACATCCAACGCTGTGCGGCCGCTGCACGAGCAACCTGTTCGGCGCCGGCGAAGCGCGCCGCTTCGCATAAGTACCGGGTCCAGACACCATGGCAACCAAAAAGAAACCAGCGCCGTCCGGCGCCACCTTAGTCAAGCGCAGCACGAACAAGAGCGTCGGCGCCAGCATGTTCCCCTGGATCGGGCTGTCCCTGATCATCGTCTTGCTCGACCAGGTGACCAAGCTCACCGTCGAACGCACCTTTGCCTACGCCGAGACGGTGCCGATCACGGGCTTCTTCAACCTGATCAAGGTGTACAACCCGGGGGCGGCGTTCAGCTTCCTGGGCGACGCGAGCGGCTGGCAGCGCTGGCTGTTCCTGGGTATCGCCATTGGCGCCGTGGTGTTCTGCCTGTACATGATGAGCAAGAACGCGACGCAGCGCCTGTTCTGCTTCGCGCTCGCGCTGATCATGGCCGGCGCGGTCGGTAACGGCATCGACCGTGTCGTGCACGGCCACGTGATCGACTTCCTCGATTTCTACTGGACCGGCATCGGCCACTTCCCGGCCTTCAACATCGCCGACATCGGCATCTCGGTCGGCGCCGTGCTGTTCGTGCTGGATGAATTCCGGCGCGTGAACAAGTCGTGACCGGGACCAAACCATGAGCATGGACCTGAAAGGCAAGCGCATCGTCCTGGGCCTGACTGGCGGCGTGGCCTGCTACAAGGCGGCCGAGCTGTGTCGCGCCCTGGTCAAGCACGGCGCCAGCGTGCAGGTCGTGATGACCGAGGCGGCGACGCATTTCATCGGTGCCGTCACCATGCAGGCGGTGTCGGGCAACCCGGTCTATCTGGACCAGTGGGATGCGCGTATGGCCAACAACATGGCCCACATCGACCTGACGCGGGGTGCCGATGCGATCCTGATCGCGCCCTGCTCGGCCGATTTCATCCGCAAGCTGGTGCATGGCGCGGCCGACGATCTGTTGTCGCTGCTGTGCGTCGCGCGCCCCCGTCACGTGCCGCTGCACGTGGCGCCCGCGATGAACGTCGAGATGTGGGACAACCCGGCCACGCAGCGCAATGTAGCGCAGCTGCGCGCTGACGGCATTTGCCTGTTCGGCCCTGGCCGCGGCGCGCAAGCCTGTGGCGAGACGGGCATGGGGCGCATGCTCGAAGCGGATGAACTGGTCGACGAACTGATTGCCTCGTTCCAGCACAAGGTGCTGGCGGGCCGGCGCGTGATGATCACGGCCGGGCCGACGTTCGAGCCGATCGATCCGGTGCGCGGGATCACCAATCTGTCGTCCGGCAAGATGGGTTACGCGATCGCGCGCGCCGCGCGGGAAGCCGGCGCCGACGTCACGCTGGTGTCCGGCCCCGTATCGCTGCCCACGCCCCACGGCGTGCGCCGCATCGACGTGCTCACCGCGCAGCAGATGCACGACGCCGTGATGGCCGGCGTCACGGGCCAGCACGTGTTCATTGGCGTGGCCGCGGTCGCCGACTGGCGCGTAGTGAATGCCAGCGACCAGAAACTCAAGAAGACGCCTGATGGCGCCCCGCCGGCGCTGGAATTCGCACAGAACGCGGACATCCTGGCCTCGGTTGCGGCAACCGTGTCGCTGTCGGGCTGGCCGTACTGCGTGGGCTTTGCCGCCGAATCCGAGCAGCTCGAAGCCTACGGCGCGGCCAAGCGCGAAAAAAAGGGCATCCCGCTCCTGGTCGGCAATATCGGCCCGCAGACGTTCGGCCAGGACGACAACACGATCATCCTGTTCGACGAACACGGCCACGTGCTGCTCGAGCGCGCCGACAAGCTCACGCTGGCGCGCCAGCTGGTGTCCGAGATCGGCAAACGCCTCGAACAGCGCTCCCTGCTCACCTGATTACCTGATTACCCAAGAATTTGTAATGAAACATATCGACCTCAAAATCCTCGACCCACGCCTGCAGGACCTGCTGCCGGCCTACGCCACGCCGGGCAGCGCGGGCCTCGACCTGCGCGCCTGCCTCGATGCGCCATTGACCATCGCGCCGGGCGAAACCGTGCTGGTGCCGACGGGTCTGGCGATCCATATCGGCGATCCGGGTTACGCCGCGATGATCCTGCCGCGCAGTGGCCTTGGCCACAAGAGCGGCATCGTGCTGGGCAATCTGGTAGGCTTGATCGACTCCGATTACCAGGGCCAGCTGATGGTCTCTACCTGGAATCGCAGCAGCACCGCCTTCGTGCTGCAACCAATGGATCGGCTCGCACAGCTGATCATCGTGCCGGTACTGCAAGTGGCTTTCAACGTGGTGACGGACTTCGCGTCGAGCGACCGTGGCGTCGGTGGCTTCGGCAGCACCGGCAAACAATAACAAACCATGAGGAGCACCCCGATGCGCATCCAGCGCCTGTACCGATTCACTTCCCCGGCGTTGATCGTCGCGACGGCAGCGCTGCTCGCTGCCTGCAGCACGCCGGGACCAATGCAATCGTCGACCGAGCCGGGCGCCGTGCCGGTCGAACAGGCGCCGGGCAAGCCCGAGGTCACGCCGCAGATGGCGGCCGCCGCCGAGGTGCTCCAGCGCATGGCAACGCAGCACGACCGCCTGTACCGTGTCGCCGCGCCCCTCCTGATCGACAACGCCGCGCTGTGCACCAAGCACGCGCGCAACCTGCTGGGCTTCACGGCAAAGAACCGCTACACCTATCCGGGCCAGTACAACGAGGCAGCGTGGGTCGTGCTGGGCATGGACGAGCACCTGCAGGTCACCAATGTATTGAACGGCAGCGGCGCGGCCAAGGCAGGCCTGCGCCAGGGTGACCGCCTGCTGGCCGCCGCCGGCACGCCGCTCCCGGTGGGGCCGAATGCCCTGAGCAAGGCCGGCGCCGTGTTCGGCCCGATCATGGCCAAGCAGGCCAGCCTGCCGCTGTCGATCGAGCGCAGTGGCAAGCCGCGCGACCTCACCATTCCCGTCACGCGCGCCTGCGCCTTCGCCATTGAGCTGGGCAACGCCGACAACATCAACGCGTACGCCGACGGCAGCCGCGTGATGGTCACGCGTGGCATGCTGGGCTTTGCGCAGAACGACGACGAACTGGCCTACGTGGTGGCGCGCACGATGGCGCACAATATGCTGGGCCACGCGGCCACGCAGCGCAATGCGGCCACCATCGGCAGCATCATCGACAACCTCACCGCCATCACGCCCGACACCTCGATGCTGATCGGCAGCGGCGGCATCAGGGCGATGCCGGCGGCCGACGACGTGGCGGCCGACCGCCTGGCGGTCTACCTGCTGGCACGCGCCGGCTACCGCTACGAAGGTGCCTCAAGCTTCTGGAAGCGCCTGGCAGCGACCTACCCGGCCAAGATCCTGAATGGCTACACGGCCAACCACCCGGCCACGCCGATGCGCGTGGCGGCAATCGACAAGACCGTGGTCGAAGTCAAGGCCAAGCAAAGCGCCAAGAAACCGCTGGTGCCTTGAGCCCTGGCCTGCGCGCCGACACGTGCGGCGCTTTTTTTGTATGATTGTCCATCTTATTCACCCGCTCCGGCGACACGAACACCATGGACAGCATCGACCTCGACGTACTGAAAACCTGCGCCGCCTGGCTTGACGGCGGCCAGCGCTGCCAGCTGGTCACGGTCATCAAGACCTGGGGTTCCAGCCCACGCCCGGTGGGCGCCACGCTGGCCATCTGCGAAGACGGCCAGGTGGTCGGCTCGGTCTCCGGCGGCTGCATCGAGGACGACCTGATCGCCCGCGTGCGCGACAACGGCATCGAAATCACCCTCCCCGAAATCATCAGTTACGGCATCAGCGCCGACGAAGCGCACCGCTTCGGCCTGCCCTGCGGCGGCACCATCGAGCTGGCCATCGAACCGCTGTCAGTCGACAGCGGCATCAACGAGCTGCTCGCGCGTCTTGGCGAGGGCGAACTGGTCGAGCGCAGCGTGCAGCTGGCGACCGGCGCCGTCACGCTCGCCACGGCGCAGGCCACGGCCATCCAGCGCGTCGAGGATGGCGTGCTGCATACGCTGCACGGCCCGCGCTGGCGCCTGTACATCATCGGCGCCGGCCCGCTCTCGCGCTTCCTGGCGCAGATCGCCGCCGGCATGGATTACCGCGTCACCGTATGCGACCCGCGCGAGGAATACCGCAGCGGCTTTCACATCCCCGGCGTGACGCTGGTGCACGCGATGCCCGACGATCTGGTGATCGATGCGAAGCTCGATGCGCGCAGCGCCGTCGTGGCGCTCACGCACGATCCGAAGCTGGACGACCTGGCGCTGATGGAAGCGCTCAAGTCCGAGGCCTTCTACGTCGGCGCGATCGGCTCGCGCGCCAACAACGCCAAGCGGCGCGAGCGCCTCAAGCTGTTCGACCTGACCGACGTGGAACTGGCACGCCTGCATGGGCCGATCGGCCTGTACATCGGCAGCAAGACGCCCGCTGAAATCGCGGTCTCGATCATGGCCGAAATGACGGCCGTGAAGAACGCGGTACCGCAAACGCTACTCATGCCGCATGCGGCCGCGCTGACGCTCGCCAGCGCCGCCTGACGAACGGGTATCGATGGCAAGAAGCGGCTGGCACATTGCTGCCGGCCCTGCCACAATGGTCAGCCTGACAACTGGCCATTTTTTTCGACCTCATGAACACCGCGAACATGCTGCGCCTCGTTGCGCTGGCCGCCATCTGGGGTGGCTCCTTCCTCTTCATGCGCATCGCTGCGCCGGTACTCGGTCCGGCCGTGCTGATCGAATACCGGCTTGCGCTCGCGGCCTTGTTTCTCGCGCTGGTGAGCTGGGTGCTGCATCTGCGCGGGCGTGGCGCGCCGCTGAACGTGCGGCGCCACTGGCAGCATTACCTGATCCTGGGCCTGTTCAACTCTGCCCTGCCCTTCCTGCTGTTCGCGTTTGCCGCGCGCACGCTGTCGGCGTCGGTGCTGGCGGTGCTCAACGCCACCGCGCCGATGTGGGGCGCGCTCGTTGGCGCCGTGTGGGCGCGCCAGCAGGTCACGCGGCGCAGCGCCCTCGGCCTGCTGCTGGGCACCGCCGGCGTCGCGCTGCTGGTTGGCTTCGATCACGTGGCCGAACGGCCCGGCGCGGGCCTGGCCGTCGCCGCGGCGCTGATCGCCGCGTTCAGCTACAGCGTCGCCAGCCAGTACACGAAGTCGGCCGCCGCCAGCAAGGGCGGCGTGGCGCCGTTCGCCAATGCGCACGGCTCGATGTGGGCTTCGGCCCTGCTGGTGCTGCCGCTGGTCGCGTTCTTCCCGGCGCCGGGCGAGCCGACGGTTGGCATCATGGCCGCCGTGGTGACGCTGGGCGTGGTCTGCAGCGGCATCGCCTACATCGTCTATTTCAAACTGATCGAGGATGTGGGCGCCACGTCGGCGCTGACGGTCACGTTCCTCAGCCCCGTGTTCGGCATCCTGTGGGGGGCGCTGTTCCTGCATGAGGTGATCGGCTGGCACACGATCGCCGGTTCGGCGATCGTCCTGCTCGGCACGGCGCTGGTGACCGGATTCAAGCCGGCCTGGAGGCGCGTGCCCGCGCCAACGGGAATTTGATGACTGCATCCCACGCGATCGCCCTGCCGCCCGGCTACCGCGTCGCCGACGTACTGGCCTTCCATGGCCGCGATCCCGAGCGCGTGGCCGAGCAGGTCGACGCGGATGGCTTGCGCAAGGGCGTGCTGCTCGGTGGCGTGCCGACGCTGCTGGACATCCGGTTCGGGGACGGCGCAGCGCACTGCCGCGTGACCTTTGACGGCCCAAGCACGCCAGCCCTGGAGGCGCAGGCGCACGAGGCGCTGCTGAACGTGCTGGGCCTGCGAATCGATCCGACTGCATTCGGCGCGGCCGTGCAGGGCGACCCGTGGCTGGGGCCGGTCGTGGCGCGCCAGCCGGGCCTGCGCATCGTGCAGTCGGCCACGATCTTCGAGGCGCTGACCTGGGCCATCATCGGCCAGCAGATCAACCTGACGTTTGCCATCGCACTGCGCCGCACGCTGATCCAACTGGCGGGCCGCGCGCATTCGTCTGGCTTGTGGTGCTATCCGGAGGCGCTAGACGTGGCCCGGCTCGACATCGGTGAACTCACGAGCCGCAAATTCTCGAATGCCAAGGCCGAGACGATCCTGCGTGTGGCGCACATGGTGGTCGACGGCAGCCTGGTGCTCGAGCGGCATGCTGGCGTGGAGGATATTTCTGCCTCGGCGAGCGCCGAGGTCAGCGAAACACTGCTGGCCATCAAGGGCATCGGCCCCTGGACTGTCAATTACGTGCTGCTGCGCGGCTATGGCTACCCGGATTGCTCGCTGGAAGGCGACGTCGCGGTGCGCGCCGCGCTGCACAAGCTCTCGGGCAGCGCAGCCCGGCCAACGGTCCCGGAAGCCCAGCGCATGCTGGCACGCTACGCGCCCCATCGCACGATGGCAGCGGCCTACCTGTGGGCCAGCCTGGCGGACACGCCGCCGACAGACAAGCCTGCCTAGTCCCTAGTTCCAGCGCGGCAAGCCATCAAACTGCTGCGCGCCCTCGCCCGAAAACCGGATCAACGCCGCCAGCGGCGCGATGGCCAGATTGTCGCATCCATATTTTCCGCCCAGGGCACTGGGGATTTTCAGGCAGTAGGTGCGCCCGTCCGTCAGCGGCCCCAGCGCGGCCTCGGCCAGGCACACGGCCTCGGGCATGTACCAGTCGTTAAGAAAATCCTGGTTGTACGATAGGGCATCGAGTGCAGCGCGGTTGCTGGCGAGCGGCTCGCAACAGAGTTCGTGCGGGCGCAGGCACCAGAACTGGTCGTCTTCGTCGCGGATGATGAGATTGCCGAAGGCATTGGCACCGAGCACTTCCACTGCGCTCATGCCGACCCAGCCCCAGGATTCGTTGATGTCTTGTACATCGATCATGGCATGCCCCTGACTTGTCGTCTGTTGCGGGTTGGACCGGGCAGGCTGCCGTGCATTGCAGCAGAGGCGCGTGACGTTGCGCTGGATCGAGGCCGTTACAGCCAAGCAAGAACCCAGGAACGAGGCCAGAAAAACGAAAAGCCGCTGATTCTTTCGAATCAACGGCCTCTAATCTTGGTTGCGGGGACAGGATTTGAACCTGTGACCTTCGGGTTATGAGCCCGACGAGCTGCCAGACTGCTCCACCCCGCGTCTGTGAAATGAATTATACGCCCCCGCGCGTCATTTAGCAAATCCAATCCTCGATGCATGGCTTATTGAAGAAACTTATATCTCGGTTGAGCGCGCGAGCGCCCGCTGCGAACACGCCCCCTGTCCCTGCCGACGCCGCATTCGGTGTACAGTATTGCCACGACCAACCTGCCCTATCCACCATGAAATTCTGCTCCGAGTGCGCCCACCCTGTCGTGCTGGCCATTCCCGAAGGCGACAACCGGCCGCGCTACGTGTGCACGCACTGCAACACGATCCATTACCAGAACCCGAAGCTGGTCGTCGGTTCGATTCCCGTGTGGGAACGCGATGGCGAACTCCAGATCCTGCTGTGCAAGCGCGCGATCGAGCCGCGCTACGGCTACTGGACGTTGCCAGCCGGGTTCATGGAAAACGAAGAGACCACCGAACAGGCGGCGCAGCGCGAAACCGAGGAAGAAGCCGGCGCCAATATCGAGCTTGGCCCGCTGTTTTCGCTGCTCAACGTCGCCCACGTGCACCAGGTGCACCTGTTCTACCTGGCACGCCTGCGCGACCTCGACTATGCTGCAGGCATTGAAAGCCTGGACGTGCAATTGTTCACCGAGGCCACCATCCCCTGGGACGATCTGGCCTTCCCCACGATCCGCACGACGCTGGAACTGTTCTTTGCCGACCGGATCAAAGTGCGCGAGGGTGGCGACTTCGGCTTTCACAGCGTGGCCGTGGACCGCCCCATGATGGCCCCACGCGAACCGGACTGACATGATTCCCTGGCTCGAGATCGACACGCCGTTCCCCGACGTCTCGAAGGCATTGACCGTTGAAGCGCCGGGCCTGCTTGCCGCCGGCGCCGACCTGTCGCCGGCGCGCCTGCTGCAGGCTTACCGCAACGGCATCTTCCCGTGGTTTTCCGAAGGCCAGCCGATCCTGTGGTGGAGCACCGATCCACGCATGGTGCTCTACACCGACCAGTTCAAGGTCAGTAACAGCCTGGCGAAAACGCTGCGCAAGATCGAGCGCAGCCGTTTCGATGGCGGGCGCTGGGACGTGCGCTTTGACAGCGCGTTCGACGACGTGATGCGCGCCTGCGCAGCGCCGCGGCGCGACGGGCCCGGCACCTGGATCTCGGATGAGATCATCGCCGGCTACACGGGCCTGCACGCACTGGGTTACGCGCACTCGGCCGAAGTCTGGCTGGACGGCGAACTGGTGGGCGGCGCGTATGGCGTGTGCATCGGCCGCATGTTCTATGGCGAGTCGATGTTCGCGCGCGTGTCCGATGCGTCCAAGGTCGCGCTGGCCTATCTGGTGGCGTTTCTGCAGCGCCATGGCGTCGAAATGGTCGATTGCCAGCAGGAGACCGGCCACCTGGCCTCGCTTGGCGCCGCGCCGATCCCGCGCAGCCGCTTTCTCGAGCACGTCCACCGCGCGACCGCCAGGCCGGGCATCGGGTCATGGACAGTAGCGTCACCGTTGCCTGGCTAACGGAATCGCGGCGCGGTTTTCGCTAGAATAGGCGACAACCTCACGTCGTCCCGAGAGCTCCTTGCATGACGCACCTACACGACCTGCCCTTTGCCACGCTGCAGTTCTACACCACGGCGCCCTACCCGTGCAGCTATCTCGACGCACGCCAGGCGCGCTCGCAGGTCGCGACGCCCTCGCACCTGATCAATGCCGATGTGTATTCCGAGCTGGTCAGGAGTGGCTTCCGGCGCAGCGGCATCTTCACCTACCGCCCGTATTGCGACGGTTGCCAAGCCTGCATCCCGGTGCGCGTCAGGTGCGCCGACTTCACACCCAACCGCACCCAGCGCCGCGCCTTGAAGCGTCATGGCAACCTGGTCGCGATGGTCGCCAACCTGGCGTTCTCGGACGAGCACTACGCCCTCTACCTGCGCTACCAGACCACGCGCCATGTGGGCGGCGGCATGGACCAGGACAGCCGCGACCAGTACGCGCAGTTCCTGCTGCAAAGCCGCGTCAACACGCGCCTGGTCGAATTTCGCGAGCCCGATGGCACCTTGCGCATGGTGTCGATCATCGACGTGCTGTCCGACGGCCTCTCGTCGGTCTACACCTTCTTTGATCCGGATGTCGAGAACGCGTCGTATGGCACCTACAACATCCTGTGGCAGGTGAACCAGGCGCACGAACTTGGCCTGTCGCATGTGTACCTGGGCTACTGGATCGCGCAAAGCCCCAAGATGGCCTACAAGATCAACTTCCGGCCACTCGAAGCACGCATCGACGGCCAATGGGGCGTTTTGGACGCCTGAACCTGTTGCGTGCCGGGTCACCGGACACAACCGCTAACAATTGCGTTGATACTTCGTTACGTACGCCCGCTCGCCGCACGTTAGAATGATGGTGATACGTCAACCGAGTACTCTATGCCAGACAAAATCCTGTATACCCTCGTTCGTCCCGCATTGTTCTCGCTCGATCCCGAAGCGGCGCACAACCTGACCTTGCCCATGCTGCGTCGCGCAGCAGCGCTTGGTCTGACAGGCGCGTTCCGGAAGCCTCGGCCCGATCCGCGCACCGTCATGGGTATCACGTTTCCCAATCCTGTCGGCCTGGCCGCCGGGCTGGACAAGGATGGCGCGTATATCGACGGTCTGGCGGCGCTGGGCTTCGGCTCCATTGAGATCGGCACGGTCACGCCGCGTGGCCAGGCCGGCAACCCCAAGCCGCGCATGTTCCGGCTGCCGCGCGCGCGCGGCATCATCAATCGCATGGGGTTCAACAACGGCGGCGTCGACGCGTTCGTGGCCAATGTGCAGGCCTCGCGCTTTTTCCAGGAAAAGCAGGGTGTGCTGGGGCTGAACATCGGCAAGAACGCCGATACGCCGATCGAGCGCGCTGCCGACGACTACCTAGAATGCCTGCGCAAGGTGTATCCGTACGCCAGCTACGTGACGGTCAATATCTCGTCGCCGAACACGCAGAACCTGCGCCAGCTGCAGGGTGCGTCCGAACTCGACAGCCTGCTGTCGCAGCTCAAGCAGGAGCAGATGCGCCTGGCTGACCAGCATGGCCACTACGTGCCGCTCACGCTCAAGATCGCGCCCGACGTCGATGGCGACCAGATCCGCGATATCGCCGGCGCCCTGCTGCGCCACAAGATCGACGGCGTCATCGCCACCAACACCACGCTCAACCGGCGCGATGTCGAGGGCATGAAGCACGCGCAGCAAGCGGGCGGGCTGTCCGGCGCGCCCGTGTTCGAGCAGTCGAACATCGTGATCCGCGCGCTCAAGACCGAGCTGCGCGACGATATCCCGATCATCGGCGTGGGCGGCATCATGCGCGGCGTCGATGCGCGTGCGAAGATCGCGGCCGGCGCCAAGCTGGTGCAGTTGTACAGTGGGTTGATCTACGCCGGCCCAGGCCTGGTGCGCGATTGCGCGGACGTGCTGCGCGAACAAAAGAAGAAGTAAACATGGCCGGCACGCCAGCGTGGCGTGCCGTTAGCGCGGCGCTTATTCTGCCGTCGCAATCGCCTTTTCGATATCGGCCCGCGTGTAGCCTTGCGCGAAGCGCTCGATGAAGTGAAACGCGTACGAGCGCAGATAAGCGCCGCGCCGCACCGCCAGGCGCGTCACGTTCTGCGCGAACAGGTGCGATGCCTCGATCGCGCGCAGTCCCTTGTCGCGGCCATGGTCGAACGCCATCGACGCCACGATCCCCACGCCCATCCCCAGCGACACGTACTGCTTGATCACGTCCGAATCCATCGCCGTGAGCACGATGTCCGGCGCCAGCCCGGCTTCGAGGAATGCCGCATCGATATGGCTGCGGCCGGTAAAGCCCTGGTCATACGTGATGAGCGGATGCTCGGTCAGGTCTTCCAGGCGCAGCGGCAAGCCGCTGGCAAAGATCGGATGACCTTCCGGCGCCACGATCAGGTGGCTCCAGCGGTAGCACGGGAACGACACCAGGTCGGGAAACGCCGACAGGCCTTCGGTGGCGATGCCGATATCGGCCTTGCCCGAAGCGACCCACTGTGCGATGTGTTCCGGCGCGCTTTGCTGCAGGGCGATGCGCACATTGGGGAACGCGGCGCGAAACGATTGCACCACCTGCGGCAGCGCGTAACGGGCCTGCGTGTGGGTCACGGCCACTGTCAGCGTACCGCTGTCCTGGCCAGCGAATTCGCGGCTGGCCTGCTGCAGGTTCTCCGCTTCGACCAGCAGCTTTTCGACGATGCGCAGGATGCCCTTGCCGGGCGGCGTGAGGCCCGTCAGGCGCTTGCCGTTGCGCTCGAAAATCACGACGCCCAGTTCATCTTCGAGTTCGCGGATCTGGCGCGATACACCCGGCTGCGACGTGAACAGCGCATTGGCCACGTCGGTCAGGTTGAAGTCACGGCGGGCCGCTTCGCGCACCGAGCGTAGCTGCTGGAAGTTCATGCGGCGCTTCCCTGGTCGACGAACACTTCGATGCGGCGCGGACGCACCACCAGCGTGTCGCCCTCTTTCAGGCCCAGTGTGGCGAAGCGGTCGTTCGGCAGCACTGCTTCGATCATCTGGCCATTGTCGGCGCGCTCCAGGTCGAGCTGCGCCAGCGGCCCGATCGCATGCGCGCGGCGCAGCTTGGCCACGACGCCCGCCGCGCCCGGCGTGTAGCGCTCGACATCGAGGTCGTGCGGACGCACGTAGCCGATGCCGGCGCCGTCGCGCACGTCGATATGCTGCGGGGCCTGGAAATTGACGTCACCGCTGGCCAGCACACCTTCGTGGATGCGGCCGTGGAACAGGTTGACGTTGCCCAGAAAGCCGTACACGAACGGCGACGCCGGATGGTTGTAGACCTGGTCGGGGCTGCCCAGTTGTTCGACGCGGCCCTTGTTCATCAGGACCACCTGGTCGGCCACTTCGAGCGCTTCTTCCTGGTCGTGCGTGACGAAGATCGACGTCACGTGCAGGTCGTCGTGCAGGCGGCGCAGCCAGCGCCGCAGTTCCTTGCGCACCTTGGCGTCCAGCGCGCCGAACGGCTCGTCGAGCAGCAGCACGCGCGGCTCGACAGCCAGCGCGCGCGCCAGGGCGATGCGCTGACGCTGGCCGCCCGACAGCTGCGGCGGATAGCGGTCGGCGATCCAGTCGAGCTGCACCAGTTCGAGCAGTTTTTTGACCTTGTCGCGGATCTGGTCTTCGCTCGGGCGCTCGCTGCGTGGTTTCACGCGCAGGCCGAACGCGACGTTCTCGAACACGGTCATGTGCTTGAACAGCGCGTAGTGCTGGAACACGAAACCGACCTGGCGCTCGCGCACGTGGCGGTGCGACGAATCCTGGCCGTCGAGCAGCACGGTGCCCGAGTCCGGGTATTCGAGACCCGCGATGATGCGCAGCAGCGTGGTCTTGCCGCAGCCCGACGGGCCGAGCAAGGCGGTCAGTTCGCCGTCCGGGAACTGCAGCGACACGTCGTCGAGCGCCTTGAACTGGCCGAAATTTTTACGGATGTGTTGGACTTCAATCGTCATGCGTGGCTCCGGCGGATATTTAGTGAGGGGCGTCCAGCGAGGCCGATTTGGCCTGGTGCAGACGCCATTCGATAAAGGACTTGATGGCCAGCGTCACCAGCGCGAGCAGCGCCAGCAGCGACGCCACAGCAAAGGCGGCCGTGAAGTTGTATTCGTTGTAGAGGATCTCGACGTGCAGCGGCATCGTGTTGGTCTCGCCGCGGATATGGCCCGAGACGACCGACACGGCGCCGAATTCGCCCATCGCGCGGGCGTTACACAGAATCACGCCGTACAGCAGGCCCCATTTGATGTTCGGCATCGTCACGCGCCAGAAGGTCGACCAGCCCGACGCGCCCAGCACCAGCGCCGCTTCTTCTTCTTCGGTGCCCTGCTGCTGCATCAACGGAATCAGCTCGCGCGCCACGAACGGGAACGTGATGAACACGGTGGCCAGCACGATGCCCGGCACGGCAAACAGGATCTTGATGTCGTTCTCGGCCAGCCACGGGCCGAACCAGCCCGACGCGCCAAACAGCAGCACATACATCAGGCCCGCAATCACGGGCGAGATCGAGAACGGCAGGTCGATCAGCGTGAGCAGGATGCTCTTGCCGCGGAATTCGAACTTGGTGATGGCCCAGGCGGCAGCCACGCCAAACACGAGGTTCAGCGGCACCGAGATCACGGCGGCGATCAGCGTGAGCTTGATGGCCGATACCGCATCCGGATCGATGACCGCTTCGACATACACTTCCCAGCCCTTCTTGAGCGCTTCGGTAAACACCGCCGCGAGCGGGATGAACAGGAACAGCGTGAGGAAGACGAGGGCAACGGCGATCAGCACATAGCTGACCCAGCGCGGCTCGAGCACGCTCGTGTCGAGGCGCTTGCGGCGCGCCGCCGGTCGGCGTGGCGGCGTGGCTTTATCCAGAACAGCGCTCATGATTTGCCCGCCCGTTTGCGTGTCCAGGCCTGCAGCAGATTGATCGTCAGCAGCAGGATGAACGAGAACACCAGCATCACGACGGCAATTGCGGTGGCGCCGGCGTAATCGTATTGTTCGAGTTTGGAGATGATGAGCAGCGGCGTGATTTCGGACACCATCGGCAGGTTGCCAGCGATGAAGATGACAGAGCCGTATTCGCCGGTAGCGCGCGCGAAGGCCAGCGCAAAACCGGTCAGCAGCGCCGGCACGATCGTCGGCAGCACCACGCGGGTGAACGTCTGCAGCGGCGGCGCGCCCAGGCTGGCGGCGGCTTCTTCGAGTTCGCGTTCGGCTTCTTCGAGCACCGGCTGCACCGTGCGCACGACGAATGGCAGGCCGATAAAGGTCAGCGCGACCACGACGCCCAGTGGCGTGAACGCGACCTTGATGCCCCACGCGGCCAGGTATTGGCCGATCCAGCCATTCTGCGCGTACAGCGCGGTCAGCGTGATGCCGGCCACGGCGGTGGGCAGCGCGAACGGCAAATCGACCAGCGCATCGATGAAGCGCTTGCCAGGAAATTTATAACGCACCAGGACCCAGGCGACGATGCCGCCGAACACGACGTTCAGGGCGGCTGCGATCAGCGACGCGCCAAAGCTGAGGCGATACGACGCCATGACGCGCTCGGACGTGACGGTGGCCCAGAACTCGGCCCAGGTCATGCTGAAGGTATTGAGGAACACCGCCGACAGCGGGATGAGAACGATCAGCGCCAGGTAAAACAGCGTGAAGCCGAGCGAAATGCCAAAGCCGGGAATGACCCGGCCCGGTGCTTTCGACGACTTCGGCGCTGCCGTGCTGCCTGGCATAGCAAGCGATGTCATGCGAGTCCTTATTACAAATTCTTCTATCGGACGCTAATATTCTCACGTGATCTTTATAACGCAAACGAAGCAATCCTTATTTGTATAGACACGAAACGCTATGTAGACGTGCGGCGCTTGCATGGCGATATGCGGAAATCTTCGATGGCCGGACAAAAAAAAATGGCCCAGGCGTGTGCCTGGGCCATTTTTCTGGGCCGTACAACCTGGATTACTTGTTCGGCTGCGGCGTCATGCGCAGATACGGACGCGGCGCTTCAAAGCCTTTCGGGTACTTCTGCTTGATGACGTCAGGATCGGTGACGGTCAGCGGAATGATGACGTCGTCGCCATCTTTCCAGTTGCCCGGCGTGGCAACGGTATAGCCGTCGGTCAGTTGCAGGGCGTCGATCACGCGCAGCACTTCATCGAAGTTGCGGCCGGTGCTCATCGGGTAGGTGATGGTCAGGCGCACTTTCTTGTTCGGGTCGATGATAAACAGCGAACGCACGGTGGCAGTGGCCGACTGTTCCGGGTGGATCATGTCGTACAGCGTCGAGACCGAACGGTCGGCATCGGCGATGATCGGGAAGCCCACGACGGTTTGCTGGGTTTCTTCGATGTCGCGGATCCAGTCGCGGTGCTTTTCGGCCGCGTCGACCGACAGTGCGATCGCCTTGACATTGCGCTTGTCGAATTCAGGCTTGAGCTTGGCGGTCAGGCCCAGTTCGGTGGTGCAGACCGGCGTGAAGTCGGCCGGGTGCGAAAACAGCACGACCCACGAGTCGCCTGCCCATTCGTGGAAACGGATAGGGCCAATGCTGGATGCTTGCTCGAAGTCGGGGGCGGTATCGCCGAGGCGTAAGGTCATGGTCATCTCCTGTGATTGATCAAACTTGTTTGGGGCGCCATCCGGTACGAATGGCGCGTTGGTCTACATGAAGCGATTGTAGAGGACGACAGCCCAGGTCGCGAACGCCAGCAGCAGCGTCAGTGCGACGGCGGCGCTGCCGATGTCCTTGGCTGCTTTCGACAATGGATGGCGCTCGAGCGAAATACGGTCGACGACCGCCTCGATCGCTGAATTGATCAGCTCGACGATCAGCACCACGAGCAGCACGCCGATCATCGCCAGGCGCTGGAAGCCCGAGACCGGCAACAGCAGTGCGATCACGCTGGCCACGACGATCAGCACCACTTCTTGCCGGAACGCTGCTTCGCTGCGCCAGGCCCAGCGCAGGCCGTCCCAGGTGTTGCGGCACGCCGCGCCAATGCGCTCGAGGCCGCGCAAGGTCTTGAATTCGCTGATCGGGTTGTCCATCGTTGTCCAGTGAGGATGCAGGAACATCATTATGCCGCCTCCCGATCAGCATGTGGCATGCAAGCCCACAATGCAAGGGCAGGTTTGCGCGAGCGTTTCACATCATGGTATAAAGAATAGGCCTACTGCACCGCACAACCATCATATGAAAATGGAAACGCCCCAACCCGCCAAGACCTCGATCCAGGTGATCGAACGCATGACCTCCCTTCTGGACGCCCTGGCCACCTATTCCGACCCGGTCAGCCTCAAGGAGCTGGCGCGCGTGTCGGGTCTGCACCCGTCCACGGCGCACCGGATCCTCAACGATATGGTGGTCACGCGCTTCGTCGACCGTGTCGAGCCGGGCACCTACCGGCTCGGCATGCGCCTGCTGGAACTGGGCAATGTGGTCAAGAGCCGGCTGTCGGTGCGCGAAGCGGCGCTCGACGCCATGCGCGCCCTGCACCGCAAGACGCAGCAGACGGTCAATCTGTCGGTGCGCCAGGGCGATGAAATCGTGTACATCGACCGGGCCTTCTCGGAGCGTTCCGGCATGCAGGTCGTGCGCGCCATCGGCGGGCGCGGGCCGCTGCACCTGACCTCCACCGGCAAGCTGTTTTTGTCCGTGGACGACGTGAAAGCCACGCGCTCCTACGCGACCCGCACGGGCCTGTCGGGCCACACGCGCAACTCGATCACCGAGCTGGCGCGGCTGGAGCGCGAGCTGAGCCTGGTGCGCTCGCGCGGCTATGCGCGCGACAACGAAGAGCTGGAACTGGGTGTGCGCTGCATGGCGGCAGGAATCCACGATGACAGTGGCAAACTGGTGGCGGGCCTGTCGATTTCGGCGCCGGCCGATCGCCTGCAGGAAGACTGGCTCGATGACCTGGTGCAGACGGCGGCGCGCATTTCGGCGACGCTCGGGTACCGGCCGATGCCGACTGTATAAAACACGAGAGCAGACACAGCAAGAGCAGATACAACAAGGGCAGGCCCGCGGCCTGCCCTTTTCTTTAGCGCGTCAGCCCTGGCGCGCTGGCGGTGATGGTCGATGGCCGGATCGCATCGACATCCATGCGGTCGGGCAGCGATTCGATCAGGCGGCGAATCCGGCCGGCGTCGGCCGTGCGCGACATCTTGCCTTTCGAGTCCAGGAACACCATTACCACGTTGCGGCCATGGATCATGGCCTGCATCACCAGGCAGCGCCCTGCTTCGTTGATGAAACCGGTCTTTTGCAGGCCGATATTCCAGTCAGGCAGCGACACCAGGTAGTTGGTATTGCGATAGTGCATCGTGCGACCGCTGGCCTGCACGGTGGAGTTGGGCGTGGTCGAGAATTCGCGCAGCACCGGGTCGCCATGCGCCGCCATGACAAGCTTGGCCAGGTCGCGCCCGCTCGAGACGTTGCGGCTCGACAGGCCGCTGGAGTCGACGTAATGCGTGTCGCGCATGCCCAGCTGGCGCGCCTTGGCGTTCATCGCAGCGACGAAGGCGCTGATGCCGCCCGGATAGTTGCGGCCCAGCGCCGACGCGGCCCGGTTCTCGGAACTCATCAGGGCAATATGGAGCAGTTCGCGGCGTGTCATGCTGGCGCCAACCGGCAGGCGCGAGCTGCTGAACTTGTGGCGGTCGACGTCGTCGTCGGTCACGCGCAAGACTTCGTCCAGGTCTTGCTTGGAGTCCATCACGACCATGCCCGTCATCAGCTTGGTCAGCGATGCAATTGGCAACGCGACATTGGCGTTTTTCTCGAACAGCACTTCGGCGCTGTTCTGGTCGACTACGAAGGCCACGTTCGAGCGCAGCGCGAGCGGATCGACGGTGTTGTCGAGGCCAGCCATGTCGCCCACAGTCTTGGCAGCAACGCCAACTGCCACGGCAGCGGCGGCAGTGCGCACCGGCTGATACGTGACGACGCGCTTGCCGCGCACGGTCTTGACACGGCGGATCATGCGCGGACGATCGCCTGCGGCGGCAAGTTCCTGGCGTTTGGCTTTTTTGGTACGTGTGGCCGTGGTTTTGCGCACGACCTTGCGTTTGACTTTTTTCTTGGCGGCAGACGATTTCTTCGCCTGCTCGGTGGCACCCGCACCCGCGCCTGCGCCAGCACCGGCGGCCTGGACTGGGGAAAAGGCAAATAAAGCGGCAACCACGGCAGCCACAGCAAGTTTGAACATGATGAAGCCCCTGACCCGAACAGATGAGATACGTAGTGAAGTGTAGCGGAACGACGTCCGATCGCAAGCAAAATTCACATTCCGTGCGGCAATAGGCGACTTAATACAACAAGAAGCGCCCAACCATTTTCCTTTCGATATCAACAGGATATTGACGGTATTTACGTTAATCCATGAAGCGGGCGAAGCCGTGGCTCGGTTCGCGCTCGGTCACCAGCGTGTTCTCGACGCGCGCCGGATCGGCCCAGCCCAGCGCCATGCCGCAGACCACCATCTCGCTGGCCGGCAGATCGAGTTCGGCACTGATGATCCGATGATACTGCGTGAACGCCGCTTGTGGGCAGGTATCGAGACCGCGCGCGCGCGCCGCCGTCATGATGTTCTGTAAAAACATGCCGTAGTCGAGCCACGAACCCTGCGCCATGATGCGGTCGATAGTGAAGATCAGCCCCACGGGCGCATCGAAAAAGGCGTAGTTGCGGGCATGCTGTGCCGCCATGCCGGCCTTGTTGTCGCGGCCCAGGCCCAGCAGGCTGTAGAGATCCCAACCGACCTTGCGCCGGCGGTCGATATACGGCGAGGTCCACTCGCGCGGGTAGTAGGCGTATTCCTCGGTATGCCCGCGCGCCTGCTCGGGATCGGCATTGACGGCCAGGATCGCATTCGACAACCGTGCGCGCGCCGCGCCAGTGAGCACATACACCTTCCACGGCTGCGTGTTGGTGCCGGACGGCGCACGCGCGGCAACGTCGAGAATGCGCGCGATCTCGGCGCGTTCCACCGGCTTGTCGAGAAAGGCGCGGATCGAGCGGCGCGACGTGATGGCGGCATCGACCGCTTCCTGGCTGGGACTGCTGATCATTGTAGGTTCCTTGGTTTCTTGACGACAAAGGCGACACCGGTCACGGCAACGACCATTCCGACCAGGCCGAGCAGGCTGAACGACTCGCCGAACAGCAGCCAGGCCATGATGGCGGTGGTGGGCGGGGTCAGGTACATCAGGCTCGTCACTTCGGTGGCCTGGCTGCGCCGGATCAGCGTAAACAGCAGGAAGATGGCACCGATCGACAGCGCCAGTACCGACCACACCAGCGCCAGAATGAAGTCAGCACTCCAGGTAATGCGGCTGAACCCCGGATCAAGGTCTTCCAGCCAGATGGCCAGTGGAATCAGCACCAGCACCGTGGCGCTGAACTGGATGGCGGTGCCGGTACGCAGATCGAATTGTGGGCAGAAGCGGCGCTGGTACAGCGTGCCAGTCGTGATGCACAGCAGCGCGAACAGGCACAGGGCCAGCGCGACCGGCGACATGCCGGCAACGCCCAGCTTGGCATACACGACGAGGGCCACGCCGGACAGGCCCAACAGCAATCCCAGCCACTGCAGGCGCCGCACGCGTTCGCCGATCAGCGGCGCGGCTGCGGCGGTCAGGATGGGCTGCATGCCGACGATCAGCGCCGTCAGCCCGGCCGGCATGCCCAGGTTGATGGCAGCCCAGACGCCGCCCAGATACCCCGCCTGCAACAGCAAGCCAGCCAGTGCGACGTGCATGATCTGGCCGCGCGGCCAGGGCGCACGCCAGATCAGCACGATCGGCAGCAGCACGGCCAACACGCCCAGGCAGCGCACGATCAGGAAGGTCAGCGGCGGCGCATGGGGCAGGCCGAACTTCGCGACGATGAACCCGGTGCTCCATAACAGGACAAAGAACAGCGGTACCGGCGACAGCCATGGGGCGGTCGGGACGGCAGCGGTAACCGGCGGCGAAATGGCGGGCTGTGACATGAACGCGGCAATGTCCCGAAAGAATCGACAAGGTTAAGGTAAAGACAAGAACCGAGTCTAGCACACCGTTTTGGTGCGATTAGACAGCGAAAAAGAATGTTCGTTTGCGGTAGATCAATTGAGTTTTCTCACAATAAATGCACTCTTGTCACTTCTGTACCACGGATTGTGCATCGCATCAAAATCACTTGACGCCTCAAACGAAGTGGCACAAAATCTGCCCTGTTGCGGTGCACAAAAGAAGAGTTACATCACGTTTGCCGAAGAGCCTGCCCCACCCGAGCAATAGTCCATTCACGAAACGTAACATTTTGGAGAGACACATGTTTGCAATCCCTGAGCAGTTTTCGACCGCCACCAAGACCAGCCTGGAGTCGCAGTTCGCCCTGTTTTCGTCGCTGACGTCGAAGACGTTCGAAAGCATGGAAAAACTGGTCGCCCTGAACATCAGCACCGCACGCGCCAGCCTCGAAGAATCGTCGGCCCTCACCAGCAAGCTGCTGAGCGCCAAGGATCCCCAAGAATTCTTCTCGCTGGCCGCCACCCAGGCACAGCCAAACGCTGAAAAAGCCATGGCCTACAGCCGTCAGCTGGCGTCGATCGCCAGTGGCACCGGCGCCGAGTTCTCGAAAGCAGCCGAAAGCCAGATCGTCGAAGCCAACCGCAAGGTGATTTCGCTGGTCGACGAAGTGAGCAAGAATGCACCGGCCGGTTCGGAGAACTTCGTCGCCGCCGTCAAGACCGCCATCAGCAACGCCAATGCCGGTTACGAGCAGTTCAGCAAAACCTCGAAGCAGGCTGTCGAAGCCATCGAAACCAATGTGAACGCTGCTGTGTCGCAATTCTCGGCCAACGCTGCCAAGGCGACCAACTCCGCAGCGGCTGCTGCTGCGTAATACTGCAGCATCACTGAGCGGTAAAAAAATGGCCGGGCGCGCAAGCGTCCCGGCCATTTTTACGTGTGCACCGGTTATTCGCCCAGATACGCTGCCTGCACGCGCGGATCGGTCAGCATGTCGCGCGCATTGCCGGTCATGGTGACCTCGCCCGACTCCATCACATAGCCGCGGTGCGCGGCCTGCAACGCCAGCTTGGCATTCTGCTCGACCAGCAGGATCGTGATGCCCTGCTGCGATACATCGCGGATCACCTCGAAAATCTTTTCGACCATGATCGGTGACAGGCCCATCGACGGCTCGTCGAGCAATAGCAGCGTCGGATGGCACATTAGCGCGCGCGCCATCGCCAGCATCTGCTGCTCGCCGCCCGAAAGCGTCCCGGCCAGCTGGCCCGCGCGTTCCTTCAGGCGCGGGAACACGCTGTACCACTTCTCGATATCGGCGTCGATCCCGGCCTTGTCATCGCGCGTGTACGCGCCCATCAACAGGTTTTCGTGAATCGACATGCGGGTGAACACGCCCCGCCCTTCCGGCACCATCGCCAGCTTTTGCTGGACCATGCGGAATGACTGCGTACCGCGCAATGGTTGCCCAAGATAGCTGATGTCGCCTTCGACCTTGCATGGCGGCAGCGTACCGGTAATGGCTTTGAGCGTCGTCGTCTTGCCGGCGCCATTGGCGCCAATCAGCGTGACCAGTTCGCCCCGCGCCACCTGCAGGTCGATCCCCTTGACCGCCTTGATGCCGCCGTACGCGACTTTCAGGCCAGATACCTGCAGAATCGTTTCATTCTTCGTTGCGTCCATCAGTGGGCACCTCCCAGATAGGCGTCGATCACGGCCTGGTTCTTTTGGATCTCGGCCGGCACACCTTCGGCAATCTGCTTGCCGTATTCGAGCACTGTGATGCGGTCGCACAAGCCCATCATCAATTTGACGTCGTGCTCGATCAACAGCACGGTCTTGCCCTGCGCCTTGATCTTGACGAGCAGCTCGCGCAAGCCCAGTTTTTCGGTGGCGTTCATGCCGGCCGCCGGCTCGTCCAGCGCCAGCAATTGCGGATCGGTCGCCAGCGCGCGCGCAATTTCCAGGCGGCGCTGGTCGCCGTACGACAAAAACTTTGCCGTGCGGTTGGCAAACTGGCCGATACCGACGAAATCGAGCAGTTCCTGAGCGCGGACGCGGATCGCCCGTTCTTCTTCACGCGCCGCCTTGTGACGCAGGATCGCGCCAAGCACGCCCTGTTTGGTACGCACATGGCGCCCCACCATGACGTTTTCCAACGCACTCATCTCGCCGAACAGGCGGATGTTCTGGAACGTGCGCGCGATGCCGGCCCTGGCGACGTCGTGCGGGGCCGACGGCGAGTATGCCTTGCCGGCCAGCTCGAACGTGCCGCTGTCGGGCTGATACAGGCCCGTGATCACATTGAAGAAGGTGGTCTTGCCGGCGCCGTTGGGGCCGATCAGGCCGTAGATCTGGCCCTGCATGATCCGGATACCGACGTCGGTCAGCGCCTGCAGGCCGCCAAAGCGCTTGTTGACGCCAGCAATATTCAGAATGACTTGTTCGCTCATGTGGTGCTCGCTTCCTCGTCGTCACGCGCCAGCGCGGCGTTGGGCCGCTCTTCCTTGTTGGGCGAGGGCCACAGGCCGGCCGGGCGCACCAGCATGATCAACACCAGCGCCAGGCCGTACAGCAACTGGCGCAGCACTTCGGCTTCGATGATCACCTTGCCGAACAGCGCCTGCTGGGCCGGGTCGACCACGTGGCGCAGCACTTCCGGCAGGGCCGCCAGCAGCACGCCGCCCAGCACCACGCCGGGGATATGGCCGATACCGCCCAGCACCACCATGGCCAGCACGGCGATCGACTCGGTCAGCGAGAACGATTCCGGCGAAACAAAGCCCTGGAAGGCGCCGAACATCGCGCCGGCCACGCCGCCGAACGAGGCACCCATCGCAAACGCGAGCAGCTTGACATTGCGGGTATTGATGCCCATCGCCTTGGCCGCGATTTCGTCTTCGCGGATGGCCACCCAGGCGCGGCCCAGGCGCGAATGCTGCAGGCGGCCCGTGATGAAGATCGACGCGATCACCAGCGCCAGGAACAGGAAGTAATACGCGTTCACGGACGGCATCGCGTAGCTGCCGATGTGCACGGTGGCGTTGGACCCCGCCTCGCCCGCCAGCGACACGCCAAAGATGCGGATCGGGTCGATCATGTTGATCCCCTGCGGCCCGTTGGTAAAGTTGATCGGGTCGTTCAGGTTGTTCATGAAGATGCGGATGATCTCCCCGAAGCCCAGCGTCACGATGGCGAGGTAGTCGCCGCGCAGTTTGAGCGTCGGGGCGCCCAGCAGCGCGCCGCACAGCGCGGCGGACAAGGCTGCCAGCGGCACGATCGCCCACAGCGACAGGTGGATGCCGTTCTGCTGGATCTCGGGACCGAAGAACGCGACCAGCGCTTCGCCGATGGCGGGCGAGTAATAGATCACCGATTCCAGCAGCGCGGCGAACTGCGGCGACGAGAACAGGCCGACCAGGTACGCGCCGACGGCAAAGAACGCGATATAGCCGAGGTCGAGCAGACCGGCGAAGCCCACCACGATGTTCAGGCCAAGCGCGAGCATGATGTACAGCAGCGCGATGTCGATGATGCGTACCCACGAATTGCCAAATTGCGCGGCAAAGAACGGGAAGATCAGGAGCAGCACCAGCACGATCGCCATGCTGGTGTAGGCCTGGCGCGGCTTGTGCTGGGTGTCGAACGTCAGGAGTGCCATGGTGTGCTCCGGTTAAGCGCGGTCGGCCACGCGTTCGCCCATGATGCCGGACGGGCGCAGGGTCAACACGAGGATCAGTACCACGAAGGCGAAGATGTCCTGGTAGTGGCTGCCGAGGAAGCCACCGGTCAGGTCGCCGATATAGCCGGCGCCCAGCGCTTCGATGATACCCAGCACGAGGCCACCGATCATGGCGCCATAGATATTGCCGATCCCGCCCAGCACCGCGGCGCAGAACGCCTTCAGGCCCGGCAGCACGCCCATCGTGAACGTGATCGAGGCATAGTTGGCGCCCCACATCACGCCGGCCACGGCGGCGAGCGCCGCGCCGATGGCGAAGGTGGCGACAATCACACGGTTCGTATCGATGCCCATCAGGCCCGCCACGCGCGGGTTTTCGGCCACGGCGCGCATCGCGCGGCCCATCCGCGTACGCTCGACCAGCAGCACGAGGCTGCCCATCGCCAGCGCCGCCAGCACGAGCAGCAAGACCTGGGTCTGGGAAATCATCGCGCCGCCGATCATGATCGGTTCGGACGACAGCAACTGCGGGAACGGCAACGGGCTGCGGCCCCAGATCATCATCGCGAACGTTTGCAGCAGGATCGAGATGCCGATGGCCGTGATCAACGGCGCCAGGCGCGGCGCATTGCGCAGGCGTCGGTAAGCGATGCGTTCGATCAGAATATTGACCAGCATGGTGACGGGAATGGCGCCAAGGATCGCCAGCGCCAGCTGTACATAGCCAGGCAGGCCAGGCACATAAGCTTCAAGCAATTGCAGGATGGTCAGGCCGATCATTGCGCCGATCATCAACACGTCGCCGTGGGCGAAGTTGATCAGGTTGAGGACGCCGTACACCATCGTGTAGCCGAGCGCGACCAGCGCATACATACTGCCGAGCACGAGCCCGTTCAGTAGTTGTTGGATAAAGGTTTCCATCGTTCCGCCTGTTGTGCAATAACAAAAAACGGCACGCCGGGGTATCCCGACGTGCCGCTCAAGGTCTGAAGCTGCTGCTTTACCGTTGTCTGCGGCCCAACGACGCGCTGGTTAGCACATCGCTACGACAAATCCGAGCGCCGCCATCATAGCTTGGCTGCCGGAAAACTAACAACGGTAAATGGCGGCAGTAGCTAATTTTTGTTTTCTGCCAGAACGAAAAATAATGTTCAGCCTTCGGGCTTGAAGGCCACCTGCCGAACACCATCCAGGCCTTTCGGCAGCGGGAACGTGACGTTCTCTTCGACGCCTTCGAGCGCGCGCACACTGGCCGCGCCCAGTTGCTTCAAGCGGTCGATCACGGCTTGCACCAGTACCTCGGGCGCCGACGCGCCAGCGGTGACACCGATGCGTTTCTTGCCGGCGATCCAGGTTGGATCGATGGCGGAGGCGTTGTCGACCATATAGGCAGGCGTGCCCATCTTGTCGGCCACTTCGCGCAGGCGGTTCGAGTTGGAGCTATTGGGACTACCGACGACGATTACCACTTCGACCTGCGGCGCGAGGAACTTGACGGCTTCCTGGCGGTTGGTGGTGGCATAGCAGATGTCGCCCTTCTTCGGCTCGATGATGTTCGGGAAGCGCACCTTGAGCGCGTCGATGATGTCGGCGGTGTCGTCGACCGACAACGTGGTTTGCGACACATATGCCAGCAGGTCAGGGTTACGCACCTGCAGGTTATCGACATCGGCGACCGTCTCGACCAGGTGCATGCCTTCTTCGGCCTGGCCCATCGTCCCTTCGACTTCCGGGTGGCCGTCGTGGCCGATCATGATGATCTCGGCGCCGAGTTTGCGCATCTTGGCCACTTCGACGTGCACCTTGGTGACCAACGGGCAGGTGGCGTCGAAGATCGTCAGGCCGCGCGCTTCGGCATCGGCCCGCACCGCTTTCGAGACGCCGTGGGCCGAGAACACCAGCGTGTTGCCCGGCGGGACGTCTTCGAGCTGTTCGATGAAGATCGCGCCCTTGGTGCGCAGGTCGGCCACGACATAGGCGTTGTGGACGATTTCGTGGCGCACATAGATCGGGGCGCCGAATTGGGTCAGGGCGCGCTCGACGATTTCGATGGCGCGGTCCACGCCAGCGCAGAAGCCGCGCGGCTGGGCAAGCAGAATTTCGTTTTCCATAGTCTTCCTTTACAGCACCGAAATCAGTTTCACTTCGAACTGGAGCGCCCGGCCAGCCATCGGGTGGTTGAAGTCGAACAACGCCGAGTCGTCACGCATTTCAAGCAGCACGCCGGCAAACCGGCCGCCCTTCGGCGCATTGAATTCGACCACTTCGCCGACCAGATAGTCGGCGCCCGGCACCGAATTTTCTTCCAGGGTCGCTTTCGACACCGACTGGATCAGTTCAGGGTTACGTTCACCGAACGCTTCCTGCGCACTGAGCTCGAAGGTCTGGTGCGTGCCTTCGGGCAGGCCGATCAGGCGCTCTTCGAGGAATGGCGCGAGCTGGCCCTGACCGAGCAACAGCGTCGCCGGCGTGCCGTTGAAGGTGGTGATCACATCAGAACCACCGGCAACAGCCAGGCGGTAATGCAGTGTCAGGTACGAGGATTCATTGACGACAGGAGCAGCGTTGGCCATGTTCTTTGCGACGTTTCGTATGAGTGCGGGCAGCCCCGGTGGGGCAAACCGCTATTGTAAGCCACGCGCGCAGCTTGCGCCCGGGCTGCCTCTTTTTTTGGCGAGGAATCACGATGGGAATTTGTGACTGGCCCGAGCAGGACCGCCCCCGCGAGCGCTTGCTGCGCGACGGCCCGGCGGCATTGTCCGATACTGAATTGCTGGCGATCTTCCTGCGCGTGGGCGTGGCCGGGAAAAGCGCCGTGACGCTGGCCGGCGACACCCTCACCCACTTCGGCTCACTGCAGCGGCTGCTGCATGCCGATGCCGGCGAGTTCGGGCAGCTGCACGGGCTCGGCCCGGCCAAGTATGCGCAGCTGCAGGCGGCGCTCGAACTGGCGCGGCGCGCGGTGGCCGAGCAATTCCGGCGTGAGGCGCTGTGCTCGCCCGAAGCCGTGCGGCACTATCTGCGCAGCCACTTCGCGCTGCGCACGCACGAATCGTTCATCGTGCTGTTTCTGGATGTGAAGAATCGCCTGATCAATTGCGATGAAATGTTCCGGGGCACGCTCACGCATACCAGTGTGTATCCCCGCGAAGTCGTCAAGGCGGCGCTGCGGCGCGATGCGGCGGCCGTGATCCTGGCGCACAACCATCCTTCGGGCGTGGCCGAGCCAAGCGACGCGGATCTGCGGCTGACGAGCGCGCTCACGCAGGCGCTGTCACTGGTCGAGATCCGCGTGCTGGACCATTTCGTGGTGGCCGGCAGCCACGTACATTCGTTTGCCGAGCATGGGCAGTTGTGACGGATTTGCTACCGGTGCGTGATGCGGCCACTGGCCTGAATTACGTCGCGTAAACAGGGGCTTACCCTTGCAGATATGCTCGAATCCACGATTGTTAAATTTATTAGTCAGTTTAATTAACCATTGTTTTTCGCAAGTGATTGATTCCGCTTCATTTTTCGCGCTATACTCTCGTTTTTCCAGTCCTGGAACATATTTAAGGAGTGCACTATGGCACGTGTTTGCCAAGTAACCGGCAAGGGTGTGATGGTTGGTAACAACGTCTCCCACGCTAACAACAAAACGAAGCGTCGTTTCCTGCCTAACCTGCAGAATCGTCGTATCTACGTCGAATCGGAAAACCGCTGGGTTTCGCTGCGTTTGTCGAACGCCGGCCTGCGCCTGATTGACAAGCTCGGCATCGATGCCGTGCTGGTCGACATGCGTGCTCGTGGCGAAAAAGTTTAATTAGGGAGCTATCATGGCAAAAACTGGCCGCGACAAAATCAAGCTGGAATCGACTGCAGGCACGGGTCACTTCTACACCACCACCAAGAACAAGCGCACGATGCCGGCGAAAATGGAAATTACCAAATTCGACCCTAAGGCACGTAAGCACGTGATCTACAAAGAAACCAAGATCAAGTAATTGATCCTGTTGTCTTTCAAAAAGCCGCCGGCGCAAGCCTGGCGGCTTTTTTTATGGCCGGACACCGTCCGCGTTACCATGACGGCATGACCAGCTCGTCCCTGCCCGCATTCTCTTCTGCCACCGACCGCCTCGACGCACTCGATGTCCTGCGCGGCTTCGCACTGATCGGCATCTGCATCGCCAACGTCGAATTTTTCAACCGGCCCGTGGTCGAATCCGGGCAAGGCATTCCCGCCGGCCTGCACGGCCTCGACTGGCTCGTGGCATTCCTTGTCGCGTACCTGGTCAGCGGCAAGTTCTGGACGATCTTTTCGCTGTTGTTCGGCATGGGCTTCGCGCTGATGCTCGAGCGCGCCCGCGTGGCCGCGCGGCCGTTCGCACCAACCTACGGCCGCCGGGTCGGCGTGCTGCTGGCGATCGGCTTGTTGCACCACACCTTGCTGTGGAGCGGCGATATCCTGATCAGTTATGCAGCCGGCGCGCTCGCGCTGATGCTCGCCCTGCTGGCGCCAGCGCGGTTGCTCGTCATCGCCCTCATCGCCTGTATTGCGCTGCCGCAGGTTCCGAGGCTGGGCCTGCTGGGCTGGCTGCTGGCGCCCGTCGTCCTGGCGTCACTGGTCGCGCTGTACCTGCGCGCGCGGCAAGCCTGGCTGTTTCCACTGGTGACGATCGGCACCGGTCTGCTGATGTTGCTGGCGGCGCTGCTCGCGGCATCGGGCAGCAAGGGTGACGACACGACGATGCTGACCGCGGTGGGCGCCATCTTCACGGGCCTCGGCCTGCTCGCCTGCTGGCGCAGCCCGGCCGAACAAAAACCGCTACGCATCGGCGTCCAGATCGTGCTGCTGACCTATTGCCTGATCGCAGTGGAGGCTGGTATGCGGCACTTTGCGCCTGCCGTTGGACAGACGACAGTCGTGAGCAGCACCGGTAGCGTTAGCAGTGCTGATGACGAGTCGGTGCCCGCCACCGATGGCCGCGTGTTGCGCTACCGGGAACAAATCGCACGCAGCACCGAAGAACGCGTCGTGCTGACGCAGGGCAGCTATCCGGATGCAGTAGCGATGCGGTTCAGGCAGCTGGACGAACGCATGGTGGACGAAGTCGGGTTCTCGGTGTTGCTGGTGGGCGTGTTCCTGATCGGCGCCTGGTTCGTGCGATCGGGCGTGATCGCACGCGCAGCCGATCACAAGCCCCTGTACCGACGGCTGGCCATCGTCGGCATCCCGCTGGGCGTCGGACTTGGCGTGCTTGGCAGCCTGATCGCGACGGGCCGGCCGCCTGGGGTCGACGATAGTGGCCATGATCTCGCCCACGCCCTGCTGTCGCTGGGCAGCTTGCCCGCTGCGCTTGGCTATATTGGCGCCGTCATGCTGATGCTGCAGAGCCGTGGCGCACTGGCACGGATCCGCCTGCTGGCACCGTTTGGACGCATGGCACTGAGCAACTACCTAGTGCAATCGCTCGTGTTTTCACTGTTGTTTTATGCCCACGGAATGGGGCTGTGGGGCATAGGGCGAACAATGCAAGTGTGCATCGCGCTGGGATTATGCGCGCTGCAGATCTGTTTGAGCCACTGGTGGCTGGCGCGTTTCCAGTACGGCCCGGTCGAATGGATCTGGCGCGCGCTGACATATCTGACCTTGCCGCCGATGCGCATAAAAAGCCGGGGTCAGGTCTGACATTCGGACACGATCTCGACAGTCAAGTAGTCGGGTAGTCGAAAATAGCGGAACTGCTACCTGCTAACGATGGGCGAGACACCACAAAAACTGTTTAAGGCCGAGGTCGTGTCCGAATGTCAGACCTGACCCCGGCTGTGGTGCGCGGGCGCGGTCAAATGCAAAACGGCTCCCGAAGGAGCCGTTTCTTTTTTAATGCTTTGATACCGAATCAGGCATAGGTGCGCAGGCGCAGTGAAAAATCTTGCAGCGCCTTGATGCCCGACGCCTCGGCGCGGTTGCACCAGTCTTGCAACTGATGCAGCAACTGATCGCGGGTGTGATGCGAACGTTCCCAGATCGCGCCCAGTTCCACGCGCATATTGTGCATGGTTTCCAGTGCCTTGCTGTGCTGGAACAGCTCGACCAGCTGCTCTTTCTGCGACAACTCCAGCTTGGCCGGTTCACGTTGCATCAGCTTGCGCGAGCTTTTCAGGAAGCGCGTTTCCAGGCCACTGGCATGCTTGCGCTGCTCGAATTCTTCATGGAACGCGTGACGCACCGATTTCGCATACTTGGCCATCACGTCGTAACGGTTGGCGATCACCGATTGCAGCGTATCGAAGTCAGCCTGATCCTTGTTCTTGGCCAGTTTCGGCTTCGGCGCTACTTTCTTGACCTTGGCCAGGCCCACCATCTCGAGCATGCGGATATAACCCCAGCCCAGGTCGAACTCATACCACTTGCTCGACAGCTTGGCCGACGTGGCATACGTGTGGTGATTGTTGTGCAGCTCTTCGCCGCCAATCAGGATGCCCCATGGGAAGATGTTGGTCGCGGCATCGCTGCAATCGAAATTGCGGTAACCCCACCAGTGGCCCAGGCCATTGATGATGCCGGCAGCCGTGATCGGAATCCACATCATCTGCACGGCCCACACCGACAAGCCGATGATGCCAAACAGCGCAATATTGATCACCAGCATCGCGACCACACCCATCATGCTGCGGCCGGTGTACACGTGGCGCTCGATCCAGTCGTCCGGGGTGCCATGGCCATACTTGTCCATGGTTTCCTGAACCTTGCTCTCAGCACGGTACAGCTCGGCGCCTTCGAACAGCACCTTGCGGATGCCGCGCGTTTGCGGGCTGTGCGGATCTTCTTCGGTGTCGCACTTGGCGTGGTGCTTGCGGTGGATCGACGCCCACTCTTTCGTGACCTGACCAGTGGTCAGCCACAGCCAGAAGCGGAAGAAGTGACTTGGAATCGGGTGCAGGTCAAGCGCGCGGTGCGCCTGATGGCGGTGCAGGTACACAGTGACGCTGATGATGGTGATGTGCGTGACCACCAGCGTGTACAGAACGACTTCCCATGCCGAAAAATCCAGCAGGCCGGTCGACAAGAACGACAGCACAGCGTGCAAAGTGTCGTTAAAGAAATTCATTCAGTCTCCAATGCAGGGCTTGTATGACGTCGATCAGGAAGATCGCACATGCATAACCCTTGCATTTTACGTGTTTCTACTGCCGCACGGCAGCAGCACGTCTTCAATTTTTGCCTAAATCCGCGCCAGTCTGTTTTACGCCACCTTCGGTAGCGTCTGATGCACCCTCCGGGGTGCGCGCCATCATCGACGTGATGTGCGCGTCGAGCAGGCGCGTGTCCATCGAAGGATGGCCGAGCTTGATGGCGCCCGTGTGCACCAGCGCGTAAATCTTGCGGTTGACTTCCGAGATCGGCCCGCCCTGCCCGTTTTCGGGATCGCCCAGGAAGAATCCAACTTCCAGCTCGTAGCCATCGGCAACAAACGCGGTCAGCAGCACATTCGGCGCTGGCGTCTCCAGCACGCGGTCAACGCCCTTCGGTTGCTCTTCCAGCAACGGCATCACGACCGACAGATCGCTGTCGTACGACACGACCAGCTTGGTAATGGCGCGCACGTTCTTGTTCGTCACCGACTGGTTCAGCACCACGCCGGTGATCAGCATTTCGTTCGGCAACAGCGTCTGCGTACCGTCGGCGCTACGCAACACCGTATAGCGTGTATTGATGCGCGAGACCTTGCCGGAATACTTGTCGAGCGTGATCGGGTCGCCAATCGCCAGGCTGCGCTCGAACAGGATGATGAAACCGGACACATAATTACTGGCAATACGCTGCATGCCCAGACCCAGACCCACGCCGAGCGCACCGCCAAACACCGACAGCACGGTCAGATCGAGCCCCGCCAGCGACAGGCTGAACAACACAGCAACGAGGATCAGAGCGGCGCGGCCCACGCGCGCCAAGGCAACGCGCAGCGACGAGTGCATGCGCTCGACATGCATCAGCCGTTCTTCGAGCGCGGCGCCGGCCCACAGCGCCAGGATCATCAGCACGACGATCGAGACGATGCCCTGCAACAGATCGAGCAGCGAGGTTTTCTTGGCCCCGACCGGCAACATGGTCGTCTCGAGCGCGCGCAGTATGTCCGGCAGGATACCGGTCAGGTGCAGCGCCACGATGATCCAGGCCGTGAAGGCAAACACACGCTCGAACGTCTGCAGCGCTTCACCTACCTGGCCACGGCGCGCAAACGCGCGGCGCAGCAGATAAAAGAAAGTACGGATGACCGCCAGCGACACGAACAGCGGCAGCGCCACGCGCAGCAGGTTCACCGCCTGGAAGTGTTCCAGAATGACCTTGCTGAGCGACAGCAGCGCTACAGTCAACAGCGGCCCGAGCACACGGGCAACGCCGCCCAGCCCGACACGCATCAAGCGGCCCTGTTCATCCCGGTTCTTGAGCAGCGACCGCCCGATCAACCCTGCCAACCCCCAGCCCACCGCCACGCAGACGACAAGGGCAATCGCCTGCCACAACAGGGCCGGGTTGCGGATGTCGACAATCATGACATTCCAGAGGTCGGACAAGGGCATCGCAGAGTTCCTTATTCTTCGTCGGTTGCGGTCATATCGGCGTCAACATCGGCATCTGCCTTGACTGGCGCCGCCTTGACCAGCGCCTTGCGTTGCAGCACGGCGGCGAAGAAGCCGTCGGTCTGGTGCTTGTGCGGCAAGAGCTTGAGGTACTTGTCCATTTCGAGCGGAATCTTTTGCTCGGCCAGCACTTGGCTCATCGGCACCAGATCGAAATCCGGATGCGTTGCCAGGAAGCCTTCGACGATGACGTCGTTTTCTTCATTCAGCAGGCTGCAGGTGGCATAAACGAGGCGGCCACCGTTCTTGACCAGGCGCGCAGCACCGTCCAGGATCGCGGCTTGCTTTTCCTGCATCTCGGCAATCGCACCCAGTTGCTGACGCCACTTGACGTCCGGATTGCGGCGCAAGGTGCCCAGGCCCGAGCATGGCGCATCGACCAGCACGCGGTCGATCTTGCCGGCCAGGCGCTTGACCTTGGCATCGCGCTCATGGGCGATCAGCACCGGATGCACGTTCGACAAACCGCTGCGCGCCATGCGTGGCTTGAGTTTGGCCAGGCGCTTTTCGGACACGTCGAACGCGTACAGGCGACCGGTGTTGCGCATCAGCGCGCCCAGTGCCAGCGTCTTGCCGCCAGCGCCGGCGCAGAAGTCGACCACCATCTCGCCGCGGCGCGCGCCGACGATCTGCGACAGCACCTGGCTGCCCTCGTCCTGCACTTCGATCGCGCCTTCCTTGAACAGCGGCAGATTCTGCAGCGCAGGCTTTTGCTTGACGCGCAGACCCAGCGGCGCATACGGCATCGGCTCGGCGACGATCGGCGCTTCGAGCAGCGTGGCGATGACGGCGTCGCGCTCGGCCTTGATCGAATTGACGCGCAGATCCAGCGGCGCCGGCGTGTTGAGCACGGCAGCCAGTTCCAGGGCTTCGGCTTCGCCGAACTGGGCCACCAGCTTGTCGTACAGCCATTGCGGCAGATTGGCTTGCACCGGCCCTGGCAGCAATGTGCGATCGACTTCCTTGATACGGGTCAGGAAGTGGGTTTCATCTTCGGTCAGGCCACCGATCGAATCGATGCCAGCCGTTTCGGCCAGGCCCAGCAGCGCCAGGCGACGCATCGATGGCGTGCTGCCGTGGCCGGCGAAATCGGTGAAGAACGACTTGTTACGCAGCACCGAATACACGGCTTCGGCAATCACGCCACGCTCACGGCCGCCAAAACGCGGATTGTCTTTGAAGAAACGCGACAGGGTGACGTCGGCTGGGGAGGTAAAACGGAGAATCTCGCGCAGGACTTCTTCAGTCTTGGCGACGATCGCTGGAGGCAATCTCATGTAAATCCTTGGGTTGTAAACTGCTTACTTAAAACAATGCGTTTTAAATACTAATGGCGTCAAAGCCAGGCTCGACGATGCGCACCGCACCGTTCTCGACGACCAGACGGTCTTCAACGAACAGGCGCACCGCGCGCGGATAAAGCTTGTGTTCTTCGACCAGCAGGCGGGTAGCCAGCGTGGCTTCGGTATCGCCCGGCAGCACGGGAATGCGTGCCTGCAAGACAGCCGGGCCGTGATCGAGTTCGGCCGTGACAAAGTGAACCGTCGCGCCATGCTCGACACAACCGGCATCGAGCGCCTGCTGGTGCGTGTGCAATCCCGGAAACAGCGGCAGCAGCGACGGGTGGATATTGAGCATCCGGCCTGCGTAATGCTCGACGAACGGCGCCGTCAGGATGCGCATGAAACCGGCCAGCACGACCAGGTCGGGCTCGAAGACGTCGATGGTTTCCTGCAGCTTGGCGTCGAATTCGGCGCGGGTGGCGAACGACTTGCTCGGCACCACCGCAGTGGGAATGCCGCGCGCCTGCGCAAACGCCAGGCCGCCGGCTTCAGGTTTATTGCTGATGACGGCGGCGATACGGGCTGGCCAACCTTCGGCATCAAGCGCTCGCACGACCGCTTCCATATTGCTTCCGCGGCCCGAAATCAGGATCACGATATTTTTCATAGCCGGCATTGTACCGTAACGACGGGCACCAAATGCTGCCTGAAATGACGACCTTGGCCCTGGCTCAGGCGGTCGGCGGCACCGTCGCGAACGAGTAGAACACGCGGAACGGCACCTTCTTTTCGGCCCAGAATTCGGCCGCATCGCGAAACACGTCAAGCAGGTTTTCGCGCGCTTCCTTGTCGAACTTCTGGGCGCTTGGCAGCTGCTCCAGCACCACGATGAAGCCCGGCTGTGGGCCTGCTTCGTGGACAGTTTCGGTCAGGCATTTGCGCAGCGCATCGAAGTTCTTGCTGCACGGCTTGGGGAAGTAAAATTGTTCGCCGATGCGGGCGCAGACTTGTTGTTTGGTGAGCGTATTGGCGCAATGTGCGTACAGAAAATGATGTCCGAGTTGCCCCGCCTCCTGTTGCAGATCGCCAACGTTAAACGCGCGGATCGCTTGCACAATATTCGGCGCCACTCTCATCAACAAACTCATTTTTTCCTCAAGTTGACCTGTCAATAACGCGCCATTGCGCAACCTGTCGCGACGCCATGGGGCGTTGCTGCCGCTTACCTCGCTGTCGTTGCTATACGCCAATAAGTCCATGATTTGTGTAAGGGTAACGTTTTGTGGTATTGGAAGCAACCCAAATGTGCATTGCGAATAGTCATTTGTAAGAATCGGTACCACCTTGACTGCCTCAAAAACAAGGTGAATCGGGCTGATTCATTCTGGCGCGCCTCGAACGCCTCGCCATCGGCTGTTACATTTTGTTGCCACGGGGACTCGATGCGTTTTTGCGATCGGCGTACTATCAAGACTTGAACGCAGACTGTGTTTATTGTCTCAACCAACGTCGCACCACTGAACGAGGACCATCATGAAATTCCAAGCCAAACTGATCATCGCAGCCCTGGGTGTGGCCACCCTGCCGCTGGCACAGGCTGCCGACTTTGAAGATTTCGGCCGGGTGGTGCGCGTCGAGCCACGCGTCGAGCAAGTCCGCACCCCACGCCAGGAGTGCCGTACCGAATACGTGCAAGTGCCAGTGCAGCAAGAACGCAATGCGGGCGGCACGATCGTCGGCGGCATCGCCGGTGCGTTGCTCGGCAGCCAGATCGGCGGCGGTAACGGTAAAGTGGCGGCGTCGGCCGCCGGCGCGATCGCCGGTGCCATGGTGGGCGACCGCGTCCAGAACAATGGCCGTCAGGGCAGCAGCGTGCAAGAGCAAGCCGTGCAGCAATGCCGCACCGTGGAAGCCATCGAATCGCGTACTGCCGGCTACAACGTGACCTACGAATACCGTGGCCAGAATTACACGTCGCTGATGCGCAACGACCCGGGCAACCGCGTGCGTCTGCGCGTGTCTGTCCAGCCACTGGACAGCTACGACGACGGCCAGGCCTACAGCCAGTATCAGCGCTAAGATTCGTCATTCATGAACAACAACGCGGCCCCGGTGGCCGCGTTGTCGTATGCAGGGTGTGGATCGTGGACCGAGCTTGCGCTGTGGGAACGCAACCGCCGATAATAGGACGATTCCATCAGGCAGTCTTATGCTCATCAAACGCAAATCCATCGAACAGGCCGAATCGTCGCGCCGCCCTTCCCGCAAACCCAAGTACGCGCCCGTCACGCTGTCCGAACAGGAGGGCGTGCGCTATCTGCATTTCGGCACCGAGTGGGTCCAGGGCGCCATGCGCATCCGCAAGCCTGACTGGCCCGAACTCGAGTACGCGCAGCAGATGATGGCCTGGATGCTGTTCATCGAGTCGCCACGCGCCATCGTCCAGCTCGGCCTGGGCGCGGCCACGATGACCAAGTTCTGCTACCGCCAGTTCCCCGAGGCTACCGTCACCGCCATCGAACTGAACCCGTCGGTGATCGCCATCTGCAATTCGATGTTCAAGCTGCCGGGCCTGGACGAACGCCTGACCGTGCTCGAGATGGACGCGCTGGATTTCGTCGAAGACCCCGAACATCACAACGCATTCGACGTGTTCCAATGCGACCTCTACGACGCCACCGCGCGCGGCCCCGTGCTCGACACGCCCGAGTTCTACGTCGCCTGCGCCAATTGCCTGACCGACGACGGCATCATGACCGTCAACCTGTTTGGCGACCACCCGAGCTTTGCCAAGAACCTCAAGGCCATGAAGTTCGCCTTCGACCACGTACTGTGCCTGCCCGAGGTGCACGATGGTAATGTGGTCGCGCTGTGCTTCAAGACGCGCCCAACGCTTGACGAGGACGCGCTGACCAAACGGGCAGCGCAGATCAAACTCCAGACCAAGCTGCCCGCCGCGTCCTGGGTCAAGGGATTGTTCGCCACCGATTGATTTGCCAAGGGCCATCGTGAACGCCATCCCGCAAAAACCCGCCAGTCTGCGCAAGCTCGACCTGCAATCGATTTTTTCGTGGCTGCTGGCCGACGGGATCGTCGCGAAGGACAACGTCAAGGCCCAATTCGCCCAGGCCGGGGGCATTCTCAAGAATGCCCCCGGCTCGATGCACCCGCTCACGGCGGTGGCGCAATGCAAGCTCGTTTCGGAATTGCCGCCCCATCGCCTGCTCACGCTGGACGTGCTGACCGAATGGTGCGCGGCCAAGGTCGGCCTGCCCTTCATCCGCATCGATCCGCTCAAGATCGATTTCACGAAAGTGGCCGATGTGATGTCGGCCGGCTACGCGGCGCGCTTCAATATTCTGCCGGTGGAAATGACGGCGACGACGCTGGTGGTGGCCACGGCCGATCCGGCGCTGACCGAATGGGAAGCCGAAATCGCGAAAGTTGCCCGGCGCCGCATCGAACTGGTGCTGGCCAATCCGCTCGACATCGCCCAGTACATTTCGCAATTCTTTGCGCTGGCCAAGTCGATCCGCGACGCCAACCGCAGCAGCGGGCAAGACGTCGCGATGCGCAACAACTTCGAGCAGCTGGTCGAAATGGGCAAGGCGAACAAGCAGTTCGACGCCAATGACCAGCACATCGTCAATATCGTCGACTGGCTGTGGGGTTACGCGTTCGAACAGCGCGCCTCGGATATTCACCTGGAACCCAAACGTGAATTTGCTGTCGTACGGTTTCGCATCGACGGCGTGCTGCACCAGGTATACCAGGTGCCGGCCGTGGTCATGATTGCGATGACGGCGCGGATCAAATTGCTGGGGCGAATGGACGTGATTGAAAAGCGCCGCCCGCAAGATGGCCGCATCAAAACCCGCACCGCCGGCGGCCAGGAAGTCGAATTGCGCCTGTCGACGATGCCCACCGCGTTCGGGGAAAAGCTCGTGATGCGTATTTTCGACCCTGAAGTCGTCGTCAAGACATTGCCCGAGCTGGGCTTTCCGGCTGACGACGCCCTGCGCTGGGATCGCCTGACCAAGCGCCCGCACGGCATCATCCTCGTGACCGGCCCGACGGGCTCGGGCAAGACGACGACGCTGTACACGACCCTCAAAGCGCTGGCGACGAGCGAAGTCAATGTCTGCACGGTAGAAGACCCGATCGAGATGGTCGAGCCGGCCTTCAACCAGATGCAGGTGCAGCCGGGGATCGATTTGTCGTTCGCCGACGGCGTGCGCTCGCTGATGCGCCAGGACCCGGACATCATCATGGTTGGCGAGATCCGCGACCTGCCGACGGCCGAGATGGCAATCCAGGCAGCGCTGACCGGACACCTGGTGTTCTCGACGCTGCACACGAACGACGCGCCATCGGCAGTGATGCGCCTGATCGAACTGGGCGTGCCGGATTACCTGCTCGAAGCCACCCTGATCGGCGTGATGGCCCAGCGCCTGGTACGCACGCTCTGCCCTGCCTGCAAGACGCCCGGTGGCGAGTTGAGCGACGACGTGTGGGACAGCGTTGGCGGTGCGTGGAAGATTCCCAAGCCGGCGGTCGTGTACCGGCCCATTGGTTGTCCGGAATGCCGCCAGACCGGGTATCGGGGGCGGACCGGGATTTATGAGCTGTTGAGTGTGAGCGAGGGGTTTGGCAAGCTGATGCGGGGTGCGGGCGACCTCGTGGCGCTGCGTCAGCAGAGTGTTCTCGATGGCATGAAGCCGCTGCGCATTGCCGGCGCCATGAAGGTGGTCGAAGGCGTGACCACGGCAGACGAGGTGCTGAAGGTGACGTCGGCGTTGTCTTGAGCAGTTCTTCGCAGAAACTTATGCGAGAGGCCTAGCGCGATGCCGGATCGCCCGCTATAATGCTGCCTCCTTGGGTCGTTAGCTCAGCTGGTAGAGCAGCGGACTTTTAATCCGTTGGTCGCAGGTTCGAATCCCGCACGGCCTACCAAGATACATAAGAAAGCCCACGAATTTCGGTTCGTGGGCTTTTTTGCTTCCGGTCCATTTTTAGTCCCCAGTCCTACCTGTGAGTTCGTGACCGGTGCACATTACTTTATAGGGAATAAAGGACACGAATCGAAAGCGGCGACCGAATACACGTTTTATTCTTGAGAGCGGCTGTTCCGCTCATACAACTCGTTGTGAGGCTGATTGAAGGACTCGAAAGAAGACTGCAAGGCCGGAGCGGTCCGAGTGCACAGGCAGTGACCGTCTTACCCTCACCCCTAACATCCTAAAAAATACGAAACGCTGATTACCCAATCAACATTCACTTTGCCTAGCTAGAAGACAAAGTCTGGGAAGTCCCTTACATGATAGCGATCAGAACTCATTTAAAAGATCCATACTTTCCTTGATTTAAAAAAAGCGTCTTCATTGTAAAGCCACCAAAAATCTCTCCGAAAAATGGAATCTCTTGTCTTCCGAGAGCTTGAGCCATACTGCCGAGTTCCCACAAAAGCTCTACCCAATAACGAATTATCTGCAAGACAAACAATTGGCGATATGGCGCTACGGCTTTAAACATCCCAGCACGAAAACTTCCATCGGCAAAACTACTAATCGTCTCTCCAGTCTCCGCTGTATGATAAATTACTCCATTGCCTGACATCATGGCATTAATAATATCTGCGTTTTTTCTAATCTGATCCTTGCGGCGCCCCGAAACTAGATTTTCAAAAATGTACATGTCCACCGACGAGTACCACATAGCGATCGGGTCACTTTGCTGTCTCCCACCCACCAAGAGATTTATATTCGAATACCGATCCCCTTCAGCGTAGTTATGCAATATTTTTCGAATAGCGCAATGTACTGGAAGATCAATTTTATCTAAGAATCGAAAACTTATCTCTCGTTTCTCAATGATTTCTGCCGAACGGCTTTGCAACAACTCCAGCCTATGACCAATCTTATTCTTTAAATAATCGAAATCAGGAAACTTACCGTCATTTTCAATATAAAAGTCCAACATTAAACAGAGCTTACCTATTCTTTCCAAACCCAAGGATAGAGCTGCAAATGCTTGCGCATAAACTCCTGGCAAAGAATAGTTTGCATTCCTGATTTGAGTAGCCCCGGCGCCTAAAACCTCTTTGGTAAAGGTCGCCTCGCGCACAAGCGCATTGAATATTTTCTCTGAATTTTTCATGATAACTTCCTAACGTTGTTTTTGATATGATCGCGTTTATTTAATGACTTCCAACATACATTACAAAAAGCATGCTTACTGATTCCAACAAGCCTGATCCTTCTTTATAGCGCTCCGTATATTTATTATCTTATGTTATTTTCTAAAATATTAGATGCCACCTGATGCAAGAATTCCAATTCTAGAGTTACACAATTCATTAATTTATGACGATTTTGATCGGATTTGATTTTTACCGACTTTGAAAATTCGCGTGATCGCTGCAATCGCACCCTTGCTGATTTCCTGAACTGTTTTTCTCTTAACGCACTATAGCTGCACAATCTCACCTGTATTCCAACTAGTAGTGCAACAGTTTCCTTCACTATCCGCCCGAGTACTTTAGAAAAACCACCTAACAATCGCTTCGATTCGACTTGCCGGCCATCTTTCCAAGTCTTGCAATTAACTTAAATGCACGATGCCACTTGTCAATCAAATCGCTTTTTTCGATATGGCCATCACCTAGAATAGCACTCTTTCAATCTGAAATACTCACGAATTCCCACTCGACTTGCACTCGGTTTACATTGGCTAGCGGGGGAAATAAAATTTGAAATTAAATCAACTACTATCCTCCCCTGATTATTTTATCTATGGGCGCCGTTCGGAGCCGATACAGCTTAAATCGTATGAACCGATATGGTCTTAGCTGAGCGGATTCGACCTCTTCCTTCGCGATCAAGTGGTGTTCGGCCTACAATTTATTTAATCAGTAGCTCTCACTTAACGAGCAAGAGATGGCATTCTTGATCACGGCAATGTTCCTCGAACTCCTTGTTACGCTGCTTTTTCATCAGTCGGTATAGCGGATCAATCTCTGCGCTTCGCGAATATGAGCTGGTTTATTAATGATGGGGATATCTTGATATTTTTATACTTTATGTCATTCCTAACTAACCGTTTAGCCTTCCTTGGCGAAGGAATTTCGATCCAGCGGACTTCTGATTTGTTGGTCGCAGGCTCGAATCCCGCACGGCTTACCAAGAATTTGTTGTTGCAATGAAGGCGTTACGAGAAATCGTGACGCCTTTTTTGTTTTCCCTCGTCCGATTTTTACAACGCTTCCATCAAGGTGCGGCAGCGTCTGAAGGCCGGGCATACCCACCTTGGCTACCGCGTGGCGCAACGTCGCACGGCCTTGCGTCTCGTCAGTAAGTTCCCGCAACTCAATAACTACAGTCAGAAGTTCGTCGCACGTTCAAGCGCGCTTACGTCTTTAGTAGCACATCCCGACGTCAACAATCCGCAGCTCAACCGATGAGCGAGACGATGACTGACTTGCACGCACTGCTGGACGCCCACCAGAACACCCGCCTGTTGCGCATGGCGTTCCCGGAGAACGATGGCCCGCAATCCACGCTGATGGTGAACCGGTTCATCGGCACCGAATACGTGTCGCGCGACTTCGACTACACGGTGGAACTCCTGAGCGACGACGCCAGGATCGAGCGCGAAGCGATCCACGGCAAGCTGCTATGTATCTCGCTCGTACAGGCTGACGGTAGCCTGCGTCCGTTCACCGGTTATGTGAGCTCGTTCAAACTGGTCAAGACCGATGGTGGCGTAGCGTTCTACGAAGCCGTCCTGCGGCCATGGCTGGCGTACACGCGCCTGCGCCGCAACAACCGATTGTTCCATAGGCAAAGCGTGCGCCAGCAAACGGAGAAGATCTTTGCCGGCTACGGCAGCCTGCCGGACTATGACTGGAAGGTCGCCGGTGAGCAGCCGCAGTTCACGATGGCCACGCAGTGGGACGAAACCGATCACAACTACCTGTGCCGGCGCTGGGAAGCCGCCGGCTACAGCTATTGGTACGAGCATACAAGCGACGGTCACGTGCTGAAGGTCTGCGACGACACACGCACTGCAGACCCGATCGACGGGCCCTCGTCCGGCATCCGCTTTCATGGCGCCGGTGGCGCAATCGAAGAGGACGCGTTCAGCGACTGGAGTGCGTTGCGCCAGTGGGCGTCCGGACAAGCGACGGTGAGCAGCTTCGACTTCAAGCATCCCTACCCCATCCACGCCGGTACCGTCACCATTGCCCAGCAGGGCGATGTACCGAAACTCGAGGTGCACAGCTACGAGGGCCATTACGGCTTCCTGCACCACCCGGGTGCCTCCCGGCTATCGCGGCTGCGCATGGAGGAGATCGAAGCCCGCGGCGAGCTGTACGAAGCACGTGGCAATAATCGGCGCGTCGCTGCCGGCAGGTGGTTCAAGCTGCTTGACCATTTCAGTGAAAGCGAAGACAGCGAATTCCTGATTCTGGAAGTGCATCACGAAGCCAGCAACAATTATTTGCAAGGCAAGAATGTACTTGCCGAGTACAAGAATCGCGTGCTTTGCCAGAGCAAGACCGTGCCTTGGTTTCCCGGACGCGGCTTCAACAGCACGACGACCAGGCTGCTGGCTCTACAGACCGCAATCGTGGTCGGCCCGGAAGGCCAGAGCAGCCTGAATGTCGACCAGTACGGCCGTATCCAGGTCAGGTTTCACTGGGATCGCGACGAAACCAGCAGTTGCTGGGTACGTGTAGGCAGCAACTGGGCCGGTGGCGAAAAGGGCCTGGCCAGCCATCCGCGCGTCGGCTCGGAAGTCATCGTGCAATGGCTCGACGGCAATCCCGATCACCCGATCGTGACGGGCTCCGTCTACAACCAGAACACTATGCCGCCGTGGAAGCTGCCTGGCCAGCGGGCGTTGACGGGGCTCAGAAGCCGCGAGCTGACCACCAGCGGCGGCAACTCGCCTGGCGGGCGCAGCAACCACGTGGTGCTGGATGACACGGAAGGACAGATCCAGGCGCAGATCAAGAGCGATCATCTGGCCAGCCAGCTCAGCCTGGGCCATATCAACCGTATCGACGACAACGCCGGCCGCAAGGGCCCACGTGGCCAGGGCTTCGAGCTGCGCACCGATGGCCATGGCGTGCTGCGCGCGCAGCAAGGCCTCTTGATCAGTACTGAAGCCCGGCCCAACGCCCGCGCCCATATCACCGATATGGCCGAGACGCTGGCGCATATGGCGCAGGGCCAGGCATTGCACGACAGCCTGTCGCAGGTTGCGCAGCAAGCGCAGGCGCATCAGCCGGGCGACCAGGACCAGGTCGTCGCTGCGCTGAAATCGCAGGTCGACGCCGTCAAGGGCCAGGGCGGCCAGCCTGCACAAGGCGAATTTCCGGAATTTCAGGCGCCCCACCTGGTTCTGGCAAGCCCCGCCGGTATCGAAACCAGCACGCCGGGTTCAACCCATCTGATGAGCATGGAACACACCGCTCTGACCAGTGGCGGCCATGCCAGCCTGAGCGCGGGCAAAAGCCTGCTCGTCAGTGTCAAGGAAGCGGTGCGCATATTCGCCTATAAGGCCGGCATGAAGCTGGTGGCGGCGGGTGCCGACATCGACATCACCGCCCTGAAGGACAGCGTCAACATCCTGGCCAAGCTCAACATCACCCATACGGCCAACCGGATCACGATCACGGCGAAAGAAGAAGTGGTGATCAACGGCGGAACCAGCTTCAGCCGCTGGAATGCGTCCGGCATCGTCCATGGCACAAGCGGCGTCTGGCGCCAGCACGCGGCGCAGCACAACCTCGATCCTGGCAAGAGCGAAGGCACGCCAGCCTTGCCGCAGACCGTGAAGCTTCCGCTGGGACAGCTCGACCTGCTTCACCGGTATGTGAATCAGGAAGGCAGCAAGAAGCAAGGCGTCGGGCAAGGCGACTACACCGTCGTCGACGCCGAAGGTGGCGTTCACCAGGGGACGCTCGATAGCGAGGGCATTGCCAGCGTGGCCGGTCTGCCGATGGGAATGGCCACCGTCAGCTATGGCAGGGATCCGCGCGACCCGTGGGACGAAGGCAGCTACTTCGGTGAAGGCACCGAATGGCCGGTCGTGGCGCAGTCCGAGACGGGCGCCGACACGGCGACAGGCAGCCTGCAGGACGCAGCCGACAAATTAGGCGCAGTCGCGCAGGTAGCAGAGCAAGGGGCGAGCGCGGTGCAGTCGTTGAAACAGGGCGGCGCGCAAGCGTTGCTGGCGCAGGCCGGCCAGGCGGCCATGTCCCATGTTGCGGGCAAGCTCCCGGGCGGCGCAGCGGCCATCGGGTTGCCCGGATCGTTGCCGCGCATTGGCGCCGACGTCGTGACCTCGGCCCTGAAAAAGTCCTTTCAATAAGAAGCCACCATGACCGAACCCGCGCAAGCCTCGTCCAAGCCCGTCCAACGCGCGCCAGAAGTTGCGGTGGCGCCGCTCGATACCATCGACCTGCAAGACGTCAGTGCCGGCGCTGCCGCCTTCGACAAATGGCTGCGCAAGTTCAGCCATGATTACATCACGCTGGAGCGCTTGCTCACCGTGGCCGGCAGCTTGCCGGTGATTGGCAACATCATGGCGTTGATCGACGCTGTCATGGACATCGTGGGCGTGATCCAGAAGCTCATCAACAAGAAAGAAATCGAATTCCTGCAGTGGGTCAGCCTGGGTATCAACCTGATTGGCGTGGTCCCAGGAGCGGGTGGCGCGGCGCGCATGACCCTGCGGCCGACACTGCATCTGGTCCGGCAAAAGCTGGCATCGGGTGTCAAGGATCTCGGCAGCGCGCTCATCGAGGTGCTGATCGTGCACCTCAATGCCAAGCTGGCCGGCGAGATCGACACCTTTGTCGATAAAGCGATGGACAAGCTGCCCAGCATTCTGAGTGAATGCGCCACTACTGCTGACGGCGTTGCCGATGACCTGATCAAGGTCCTCAATAGCTGTATCGGCAAGGAACCGCTGTTCGACGTGGCCACCTCGGCTGACGTGGAGACCAGGGTATACGATCCCAAGGCAAAGAGCAGCTTGCTGCGCATGCTTGGCGCACTTGGCCAGGAGTACAAAAAGAGCGCGAACTACATCGTTGCCGTGGCAGCCCGCCACCTGCCGCAAATCGCCGTAGAGGGCGTGAACAGCATGGTCAATCACCTGACCGACTTCAAGCCGATGTTTCGCGGCAAGCTCGCGGCACTGGCCGACGAACAGGCGAAGATGAGCATCCGCTGGATACTGATGCGGCTGCGCGACGCGGTCAAAAAACACAAGAGGCGCTATCCGGCACTGGTCCCGTCAAGCAAGGGCGCGCAGCACCAGAAGGACAATCCCGGCCATGAACTGGGCGCCACTGGCAGGCAAGTTCCGGCCAGGGGTGACGCCAATGCCTGCAAGCTGTGCCCGGCAAAGGGCGACACGGCGCACTCGATCAGCTTTGCCACCGGCGCCGAAACCTTTACCCATACCGACTTCGTTCTTGATGCGCCGCTTCCCATCGAATGGAGCCGCACCTACCGCAGCCAGCTGACCGCCTATGACCACGGCCATCTCGGCGCGCGCTGGCTCACCCCGTACAGCACGCGCATCGACGTGATTGGCCAGGGCAAGAGCACCGCCCTGCTCTATCACGCCGCCGATGGTCGCAGTCACCGCTACCCGTGCCTTAACATCGGCCAGCGGCACCACGATCCGGTCGAGCTGATCACGCTCACCCGCATCAGTGTCTCCTTGCTCGCGCTTGACTTCGGCAAGCCCCTGCCAGAAGGCGAAGCCAGCGCCTGGCGCGAAACCTACGAGCTGGTCGACACCGTACGCGCCAAGGCCGCCGAGATGGGCAAACAGCATTTCAGACTGATCGCTCTGCATGCCCGCAACGGCGCCGCCCTCGGCCTGCGCTACGACCACGTCATTGCCCAAGGTCCCCATGCCGGCGAAGCAGTGCTCAGCGACATCATCAGCAAGCAAGGCGAGGCCATCGTCGCCCACGCCGGCACCCAGCTCGACGCCAATACCGGCCGCATCCGCGCACTGTGGGAAATCCGGGATGGCAAGCTGGTGCGCCAGCTTGCCGCCTACGACTATGACGACGAGCACGGCGACCTGGTCCGCGCCCAGGACGATAACGGCGCCGCCTGGCAGTACGGGTACGACCGTCATCTCATTACCCGCTACACCGATCGCACCGGACGCGGTATGAACCTCGCCTACGACACCAGCACTGACAGCGGCGCCAATGCGAAGGCGATCCGCGAATGGGCTGACGATGGCAGCTTCGACACCCGGCTCGAGTGGGACAAGAACATTCGCCTGGCATACGTCACCGATGCGCTTGGTCAAGAGAGCCGCTACTACTATGACATCGCCGGCTACACCTACCGCATCGTGTATCCGGACGGTGGCGAGGAATGGTTCTATCGCGACGCCGCCAAGAACGTCGTGCGCCATATCGACGCTGACGGCAGCAGCGAGCATTACCGTTTCGATGCCCATGGCAATCTGCTCACGCATACGCGCGCTGACGGCAGCCAGGTCCACTTCGAGTACGACAACCAGCACCGCGTTACCGGCATCCGCGATGGCGAAGGTGGCACCTGGAAGCGTGACTACAATGTGCAGGGCCATCTGGTTGAAGAGACAGACCCGCGCGGCAACAAGACGCAGTATGTGTACGACAAGCGCGGCCAGCCCATCGAGATCCTTGACGCCAAGGGGGGCATCTCGAAACTCACGTACACCCCGGACGGCGGACTCGCAAGCCATACCGACTGTTCCGGACACAGCAGCCATTGGGAATACGACGACCGCAAACGGCTTACCAAGAGCATCGACGCCGCCGGTAATGTCACCCGATACCGCTACACACCGCTCAGCAGCGACACGCTGGCGAAAGCCCGCAACGAAGGCAGCGACCGTGGCAACCATCCCGGGCAGCTCGAAGCCGTCATCTATCCGGATGGCAAGCAAGAGCAGCTGGTCCATGACGCCGAAGGCCGGCTGCTCGCGCACACTGACGCTCTCGCACGCACCACCGCCTACCGCTACACCGCAGCCGGATTGATCGCCAGGCGCATCGACGCCCTTGGACATGGTCTGCACTACCGCTGGGATGCGCTGGGCCGCCTGGCCGCGCTGCAAAACGAAAATGGCAGCGTCTACCGCTTCCGGTATGACCCGGTCGGCCGCCTGTTGCAGGAACAAGGTTTTGACGGCAAGGTCACCGAGTACCGTTACGACGACGATAGCGGCGTACTGATGGAGACCGTCGACGCCGGCGTGACCACGCGCCTCGACTTCGACGCCATGGGCAGGCTTGTGCAACGCCGGGCCGCAGCCCCCGGCCAGCCGGAGCAAACCGAAACCTTCGCCTACAACGCCAATGGCCAACTGGCCGAAGCACAGAACGAACACGCCAGGCTGCAATGGTTCTACGACCCCGCTGGCAACCTGGTGCGCGAGCACCAGCACTACCAGGGGCCGTTCCATCCAGATAAGGGCACCGCAGTCTGGCACCACCAGCATGACGAATTGAACGGCCGCATCGGCACGGTCCGTCCCGACGGCCACCGTACCGAATGGCTGACCTACGGCGCTGGCCACGTGCATGGCCTGCTGCTCGACGGGCAAGAGTTGGTGGCCTTCGAACGCGACGCGCTGTACCAGGAAACCAGCCGCACCCAGGCTAACGGCCTGCGACAAACGATGAAATACGACCCGGCGGGCCGCCTGATCGAACAGCAGCTCGGCCCCGTCGCTCAGGTCGGTCAGAAGGATCGGCTGTTCTACCCTGATATGTACCGTCCCGACGTTCAGGTCGGCATGCGCGCCGCGATCGTCCGCCGCTACCGTTATGACCCGTCAGGCCAACTGGCCAGCGTAGAAGATAACCGGCGCGGTCACATTGAATACCGCTATGACCCGGTCGGACGGCTTCTGGCGGCAAACAGTGCAATGGGCTACGAAACCTTCGCTTTCGATCCCGCGGGAAACATACAAGTACCCGATACCGCGCAGCAGGGGCCTATTTCCCAACGCGCTCCGCTACCGAAACTCTTGGACAACCTGCTCAAGGAATATGCGGGCGTCAGTTATCGCTATGACGAACGCGGCAATCTCGTGGAGCGCACGCAGCACGGCAAGCGCTCCGAGTATGTATGGGATGCGTTCAACCGAATGACCCGCGCCACGACGTCGCAAGGAGTCACCAACTTTGCCTACGATCCGTTGGGGCGGCGCATTGCCAAACACAGCCAGGCACTGGATGGTGGTGCTCTCCGGGATCCAACTCGGACGATGTATGGCTGGGATGGCGATACGCTGGCGCTGGAAAGCAGCGTATTTGGAGGCAATACTGCGGGCGGGCGAACAGTTCACTATGTGTACGAGCGCGACAGTTTTGTGCCCCTGGTGCAGGCGACACGAAGCCACGCTCTACGGCTCGTACCCAGCACCGATGTCCAGGCGCTGATCGTTGGGAACTATGGCAAGTACGATATTGAGCTCGATCCGCTGTGGAACGGGGAGCTTGAAAAGGAAGCTGAGCCGTTTGGCAAAGACGAGATCGCATTTTATCAATGCGATCATCTGGGTACTCCGCAGGAGTTGACCGATTACGAAGGCAAGGTAGCGTGGTCGGCACAATACAAGGCTTGGGGACAAGCAAAGGAAGCGATCAGCAAGGCTGCACGCAGATCTGGGATGCGAAATCTCATCCGGTTTCAAGGGCAGTACTTGGATGACGAGACAGAGCTGCATTACAACCGACACAGGTATTACGATCCCTATACGACAAGGTACCTTACGCAAGACCCTATTGGGCTTCGCGGCAGTGAGAATTTTTATGTATACACGCCTAGTTCAACTGGCTGGGTAGATCCGTTAGGACTCGCTACATGCGCAGGGATGCCAATCAAGAACAACTCTGTAAGGAAGCTTTTAAAAACACGAGGACTATCCAAAAAGCAGCAGCAGGAGGTAGTAGGTAGCTTTGATGGACAAATCTATGCTACCAATGGACACGCGGGAGACAATTTTATAGTTACTGAATCTAGCGTAGGAGATGCATCAGGAGTATTTGTAACACGATGCTCAGGCGGAGCGACACCTGCAGAAAGACGCAAAAACCTTGCGCTTCCACCAAACAATACAGCAGTATTCGAAAGTCCTGTTACGCTGACTCGCGATCAACTTCTACTTGAAGGAGAAGTAGCGCCTCAGCCAAACTGGGGACCTGACAAAATCGGTGGAGGCTGGCAAGTTGTAACGGCAGGAGGAAAATATACAGGAGCAGTGAAACGATGAAAAATTTTTTAGATCTGATTAAAAAAATTATCAGCGATTTGAATCAAGCTGGATTTAATAAAGATGCCAATGATTTACAGGAACTCGCCAACCTAGCATTAGATGAAAATCTCTCAACAGATATTCGCAAGGATGCGCTCAAAAAGATAGATTCTCGCTGTCACGTAAAGTGGCTCGGAGATTATTACCTACCCCACCTATCACAGAAGGATTGGTGGGATAGCCTTGAAAGGCTTAGCAAATCAACAAAAAAATATGCATTCAATTTAAATTGAATTATCGGTAAAAAATTAGGCTACCTTGACGAGTTAGTCATTAATAAAGTGAAGAATTTTGGGTAATTTAAACCAACGACCGAGAGAAATTTTTGATTTTACAATGTTTAGATAAGCTTCATGCAATCAACTTCATTTTTCGACTTATCGTTGAGAAAGACACGATCAATTGGTTAACTGCATAAAAACCGAGTTCGCTGCTGTAGTTACTAAAATATTAGTTCGCTGATAAAATCGGGCAGCGTTTGCTTTCATTTTCCTTCCGATCTACACACGGTCGGCCTCTCACTTACGATCCGATCGGATCGCTGGAGAGAACTAGCGGAAATTTGTAATCTTTTGATCCGATCCAGCGTACACAAGGCCATGCAACTGTTGAGCCAATTCTGCACTATACAAAGCAAGGGGATTAGGTCTGCCATTGGGACCACGGGGTTGACTTCGCCGGCAAGGGACGGTTCGCGCATTGCATATAGCTAAGCAGAGTCTGTTCGAGATCATATCTTCTGTCGACTCGGTTCTGTTGTAATAGCTCTTGATGCGGCCATTGAAAAGTCCCACCATGCCCCTGGTTTGTCGATGTCTCGGAGGCGCTAGTCGATGCTCGATAGTCGTACTTGTGCGAACCCGGTACAAGACATGATCAGCGCTCGGATTCTTGCCTTTCGTGGAAATGGGTTCGTAAACTCTGATGCGTCATCGAGCAATATATTGGAAATCTTGATAGGTAAAGCCAGAGGCCGCAAAAAATCGAAGCCGCTCTTGTTGGTCATGTCGCTATAAATGTGCATGAACATCTAACGAACGATGCGGTCAATGACCATGAAAAGATAATGACATAAAACTTCATCTAGCGTATGTGGAAGGTACCTGGGAACCGATAAAATGGCCCCATACTATAAATACGAAGTCACCAAACCGATTTCCGTGGATTCTGGCCCTGCAATACCGTGGTTCAACGAGGTTGGGATGGCTCCTCAATATAAAACAGAAAATCAGTAGAGCAGTTAATTGCCTCAGGATGCTTAAGGAGAAGCTAATGATTATCGAACTACCGCAATTCGAATTTGAAAATTCAAATTCAGATTCCTTATCAACTAATTCATTATTCTGCATTCTTCGAGAGTTTCTTGACAAGCAGGGAATAAATAGAATTGAATATGCTCTTGGCAGCCAAATGACGGCCGGTCGCGGCGAATTAGTTATTAATAAAATGAAAGATTTTTGGGTGGTTTACACTACCGAACGAGGAAAGAACTTCGATGTTGCAATATTCTCAAATGAGTTTCATGCAGTGAACTACTTTATTTTTAGACTTACCGGGGAGAAAGAGACGATCGATTGGTCAACTACATGAAAAATGAGTTCTTACTATGTTATTTAAAGTCTACGGTCTAAAATTTTAGTTCGTTGATAAGGCCGAGCAGTGACTTACCTGCTGCTTGCCAAGGGATTTCAATTTACCCCGACTAACGGGTGTTCGTCGACATTTGGAGCGCGAGATATGAAAGCTTCAGGGCTGCAACAAATCACATCTATAAAATATTAAAATAACGCTTTCCCTAATTTTTTTAATTGGAATTTTCATGGAAAAAGCGAATTCTGAACCGATGTTTCAGATACCTTCTCCTTCCGTTGTTTTTATAGATGGGAACGCGATGAGAGCATTAAAAATTGCCTATGACGATTTTGTAAAAAGTGGGAAAGACATCCGTGAATTTACCATCACCATATCTGAAAAAACTGAAGAAAACAAAAATGGCTCGAATGAAATTTTCAGCGTGATGTTCATGGGAAAACTCTCACCAGGAAAAAGAGGGCTTGGTACCGCGAATCGTGTCCCCGGTTCGGTAACCTACTTTATATCTAAAGAGGAATGGAAAATTATTAAAGAGCAAGGGATTAGATAGGTGCCACGCTGTAAGCGCAGCGTGGTCAGACACAATATATATTGAGCAAACATTGCTAGCTGCCAAGTATCGCCTGTTCACAAACGATTTTTACGAATAATTCGGGCTTGGAGTGTTGCTAGTCTTTGAGTAAGTGAATTGGCATTCTCGTGCCGGGGCGCACTGTGAAATGTGGTGGTTATAAATTTTGAGATAGCTAAGCAGATTGTGTTAAAGGTCATCTATTCTGTCGAATCGGATTTGTTGTGTTAGCTCGCTGATACGGCAATTGAACAGCCCTACTATGCCGTTGGATGCGGATTGCGACAAAGTCTTGGCATCGATCCAGAAAAAATTTGATTTGTCATTGAAACGCACATATGAAATACATAAAAATCATTACGAAACCAGGAGTATCGCAATTTCTGATTAATGAAAAAATCAATTTAAACGAATTTAGATCACTAATGAAAGAACTTGCATCAAAATTAAAATCCAGTGTCGAATGGATCGCGATGCCAGAAGCAGAGATCGGTAAAATCAAACTAAGTGATGGGGAAATCTATGCAAAACTGGATTTTGAATACGGGTTGGAGCTTGTTTGCGATGGACTTATAAATTATGAGATTATGCAAATTGAGGCAGTTTTATCGAATAAATAAAAAGTTGCAACATCTTAGGGAGAATATCCTGATGATGAGCCCAGACTGTAGAATAATTTGGTTCCTCAACACGAACCGTTCAACGGGCATGATAGAAAAACCTAAAACATGGTGCAGTAAAATGTCTGTGTAAGATGCTACTGTGACAAAGAAAAATTTGACAATCATAGACATGAATTACTTCGCCGGAACGGCGTTACCAGTTTCGGACCGGACGTTCTACCAATGCGTAAATTGCTGGAGCATTCTAAGATCAAACCCTTCGAACAATGAATACTGCGTCTGCGGAAATGTTTCTATTGATATTGACGCTGGCAGGGCTGGAGCTAGAAACGAAAATTTGCTCCGAGTGTTACAGGTTGAGATTGCAGACTGATCAGAATTAATATGCACACTAATTGAGGCAGAGAATTTTCCCGCGTCAACCAAACCCGCTGTACGCGCGAAAAAATATACTATCTGAGCAGAAGCAAAGGCCCGATATAAAAAGTTATAGGTTAGTTGTGATCTTTATTCCAGTGCACAAAGGAATGATGGAGAAGATGAAGACCTTCTATGGTGATGTTCTCAGCTTTACCATCTACGGTAGTGAATTTCTCGTGAACAACATAGAGAATATCCGTGGCCAGTTGCAGTATTCAGAAATCACGGTCGATATAGCCAAGAACTCTCTGTTTCAGTTCAATATCGAAAGTAATTTCCCAGAATATTGCATATCGCTCCGTCAGCAAGGAGTAGTTTTTAATCTTTTAGCGATGACGCCGGGCGGATACATGGCAGAAATAATGGACCCTTGCAATAACTCAATATTAATTGGATGTGACAGTTTTGAAAATAATGGCAATGTTGACATTTCTGACTGGAATGAGTATCGAAGATATTAGTTGGAATACGTTAGGCCATGCCTCTCGATTGCCAGGGAAAATACTGCTTACGGTGTGCTATATCAAAACAGAATCGAAATGAAATGAAACAAACTACTGCGAAGATGAAACATTTATGGATACCGCGCAGTTGATGCAGCTTCTAAAAATCTGGTCACTATAAAAATATACTTGACTATTAAATATTTATCTATTTATAAACTATTGGCGAAATAATTAGCCAACAACCCCAAAATTTTCCACCTGCGCAACACGTCGACGTTGACTTAAATAATTAGCCACTATGCCACGCGTAAGGAATCGAACCGCGTTTCGATTATCGTGGCACCATGTATTCGGCATCGACAGCGATCAGCGCTTTACGTCCAAGCGCATATGCAAAAATATTAAGTGGGTGTCTTTTAATCCGAATAAATCGTTTCTCGCTGCCATATGGCAAATATTATTCCAGGAATAATTATGCTTCTTGTCAGTTTGCATTTGAAAGATTGCGGAATTTTTATAGACTCCCGACCTATAATATTTGGAAAAAAAATTTTCCCAAATGCCATTGAAAATCTTTGTTCAACTAAAATTCACCAAGACAATTTTAGGATACGTTATAAATTCTTACAAAAATTTACTATTTGTGGAAATTCTGCGGATGGCGTGATCGATGTTGAAGAAGACTGTTCAATTGTTTTCACGTTCTTATTCGATTTGATCGAGTTTTTCGATTGCAGCATTCTCGAATCAAAAATAGTGAAAAAATGCGAAAGTTTTTTGGGCGTAAAGTTCATAAGTAACCATCCAAGTTCTGCCTCGCTTGATTCTTGTGACTGGGGGCACGTCATGTTCTTCTATGACGCGAAACAAGGGGATCTAAGCTTGGAAATTAAATTTTATCAGCGAATTTAGAATCTTAGAAAAATTAGGCAAAGCTAATACTGAGCATGCTAAGCAATTTTCATAATTAATTCTCACAATCCTTAGGCGAAGTCGCCGAATTGCTAGTCGAATTAATCCCAAGACTGCGGCAACGAAAGCGATTTTCAGGAGGTAGGCGACATGGAGCTAGTAGAAATCACACGTGGGCATCTTTGGGTGAAAGTTGGAGGAAAGAGCATCACTATATATGGCGAAGCGTTTTTAAGGGGATACGGATCTCCCGACTTCGTGCTTTATCAGAACAGCATCGAAAAGTGGGATGTGCCAGACGACAAAGGAAATTTGACTCTCATTGAGAAAAAGCAGCTGATTCAATTTCTTAAAGAGGAATTCTCACGCAGAAAAATGGTCTTGAAAATTGAATAGTAAGTTCATCTTCAACCGGAATCGTCCATTAGCAGTCTAAATCAGCAAAAGTCTACAGGTGAAGCTCATTCCTATCAGTACAGACTCGACTACAAATGAACCCCTCTATAGCAGATCGCTATTCATGGCTAGGTAATTTTTTTAGCGCGCGTCTCATCTGAATTTTCACCATGAAAACTTCTCTAGAATTAGTTATTAAACGAATGTAACCACACGCGTCTCTGTAGCAAATAGACAGGAGTGACCTACTCGTTGCGCACGTCCCCCACTCGCTGTCGCACAACGTCCACACCCACCACCTCCTGAACATCGCCAACTCAGCCTTTACTGCTAAAGTCTCGCATCTTTACAACCACCGCTCCCCCCGTGAAAGCCATAACAAAACTCTTCGAACTCGGTTACGTGTTCATCGTCATCCTGTTCTTCGCCTGCGGCATCGGCCTTGTCGTGCTGGCTGGCGTCGAAATCTGGTCTGCCCTCAGCCCTTCCGCCGATACCGTTGCCCGCGAACGCTTCGACCTCATCCTTGAATGCATCGGCATGCTGACCATCGCCGTTGCCGCGCTTGGCCTTGGCCAAACCGTGCTGGAAGAAGAAATCCAGCGCGAAGCCAACATCAGCTCGCCTACCCGCGTACGGCGCTTCCTGTCGCGCTTCCTGATCGTGGTCGTCGTGTCCCTGTCGGTCGAGTGCCTGATCGGTGTGTTCCAGTTCGTCCATGGCAGCCCGGAATACTTGCCGCACGCTGCGTCGATTGGTGTTGCTGCTGCCGCCCTGCTCGCTACCTGGGGCCTGTTCGTCCGCATGAACGTCAGCGCCGAAGAACTTGAGCCGCACGCCATGCACGATGTGCAGGCTGAAGACAAGGTCATCGAAGGCGAAGATGTCTCGGAAGAAGGCGAACAACACGCGCAGGAACAAGGCGACGAGTACCACGCTGACATAGACAAAAAGAAAGAATGAGCGGAAGCACTTGGTAAATCTGCCAAGTGCCGCTATAATCTCGTCTTCTTCGGGTCGTTAGCTCAGCTGGTAGAGCAGCGGACTTTTAATCCGTTGGTCGCAGGTTCGAATCCCGCACGGCCTACCAAAGATTCATCGACAACGCCAACCTTCGGGTTGGCGTTGTCGTTTTCGTTGTCCTTTTACTGCGCGCCCCATGCCCCAAACCATTGCCAGCGCCGTCCACCACGAACTGATCATCAAGAAAAGCCGCTTCATCGCGTGCGTGCAGCCGATGGCTGACCGTGCTGGCGCGCAACAGGTCGTGGCGGCGCTGCGTGCGCAGCATCCTGGCGCGGCGCATGTGTGCTGGGCCTTGCTGGCCGGCGGCCAGTCGGCGGCGGTCGATGATGGCGAGCCGAGCGGCACTGCCGGGCGACCGATGTTCGATGTGCTGCGCCATCAGGATCTCGATGGCGTGCTGGCCACGGTGGTGCGCTATTTCGGTGGCATCAAGCTTGGCGCGGGCGGCCTCGTGCGGGCCTATACCGACAGCGTGGCGCAGGCGCTGCTGGGCGTGCCGAAGATCCCGATCATCAAGCTGCGCCAGCTGCGCTGCAGCGCGCCGTATGCGATGGAAGGAATGCTTCGGCGCGAGCTCGATGCGGCCGGCGCCACGCTCGATGATGTAGCGCATGGCGACGACGTGCAGTTCACGTTCAGCCTGCCGGCAAGCGACGCTGCCGGCATCCGCGCGCGGCTGGGCGATGTGGGCCATGGCCGCATCGTGTGGCCGCCGGACGACGACGAATCGCTGCCCGCTTGAGGTGCCCCATACGGGCGCCCTATACCTGTCATCACGACTGGTGAGCGGACGTTTAGTCGTGCAGCCGGTATAGTGGCAGACCCAGCCGCAAATTCCTCCGTCGGCAGGGATCATTTTCCACCGCAGTACAACCACCTCCCCTGTGATCAAGAAAAGCCTACTTCCCCTCGCCCTTGGCGGCTTCGGCATTGGCATGACCGAATTCGTCATGATGGGCATCCTGCCCGATATCGCCCGCGGTCTGCAGATCACGATTCCGCAAGCCGGTTACCTTATCACCGCCTATGCGCTCGGTGTCGTGGTCGGCGCGCCGACCCTCGTGACCATTGTCGCCGGCCGTCCGCCACGCACCGTGCTGATCTGGTTCATGCTGATGTTCGCCGTATTCAATGCGATGTCGGCGTTCGCGCCGAACTTCGAGACGATGATGGCCTCGCGCTTCCTGGCCGGCTTGCCGCATGGCGCCTTCTTTGGCGTGGGCGCGGTCGTCGCCAGCCGCCTGGCCGAGCCGGGCAAGACCGCCGCGGCGATGGCCATGATGTTTACCGGCCTGACGCTGGCCAACGTACTGGGCGTGCCGCTTGGCACCTGGATCGGCCATGCGTTCGACTGGCGCATGGTGTTCCTGATCGTTGCGGTCATTGGCTTGCTGACCATGTGGAGCCTGTATCAGTGGGTGCCGCCGATCGAGCCAAGCAAACGTACGGGCCTCATGCAAGATCTGCGCATTTTCCGGCACCTGGATCTGTGGCTGGCCCTGGGCATCGTCTCGATCGGCACCGGCGGCTTCTTCGCGTGGTTCAGCTATATCGCGCCGCTGCTGACCGATGTCACGGGCTTCAGTACGGGTGCGCTGCCGCTGATCATGACGGCGGTTGGCGTGGGCATGACGGTCGGCGTGCAATTTGGCGGCTATCTGGCCGACAAGTTCCATCCGCTGCCGGCCTTGCTGATCCTGATGGTCTCGATGGTGGTACTTCTGCTGTGCAATGGCTTGATGGCCGAGTCGAAGATCGCGATGGTGGTGCTAGCCTTCCTGACCGGCGCCAATGCGCTGGCGATCGGTCCGCCGGTCCAGGTGCTCCTGATCGAGCATTCGCGCGAAGCCGAGATGCTGGGCTCGTCGCTGGGCCAGGCAGGTTTCAATGTCGGCAATGCGCTGGGCGCCTTGCTGGGCGGGATTCCGCTGACGCTGGGCTTTGCCTACACCGCGCCGCAGTGGGTTGCGGCGGCGATGGCGCTGTGTGGTGTGGTCCTGACGGCATTGATGCTGACGCGTCGCCGCTGGAAGGAACGCGAATTGGCCCGGACGGTCGAGCGCATGCTGGCCGAGGCACAGCCGGCAACCTCACCGCCGGCGTAACGGGCAGGTCGATTCAGGCGCAGGCTGCGCGCAGGCGGCGCCTGCGCGAGGCGGCAACGCCGGCGACACCAACCGCGCCGGCCAGCATCAACGCCAGCGTGCCCGGCTCGGACACCTGGGTTGGCGGCATGTTCTTGACGAGCTCGAAGCCCGCCACATCGACCGGCTCGAAGTAATGGTTCGAGTTCACCTGGACGTTCGAGTTCCAGGTATCGGCAACCACCTGGCCATTGATCACGCCCCAGCCATTTTCGACGGTGGCATACGGTGCCAGCACGCTGCCGATGATGCCATTGACGTTGATGGTTTCGGCTTCATAGAAGTTGAACAGCACGTTGTAGCCGCTCAACGGGTCAAAGCCGATATTGCCGCCATTGAACCCGCCCTGCTTGCCACTGATATTGAAGATCAGCGTCTGGCCTGCGCTCAGGCCGCTCAGCTTCCAGTTGTCGCCACCGTTGAAAAAGTCGGCATTCACGTTGAACACGTCGACACCGCCCTTACCGCTGCCAGTGACCTTGTTGGCACTGTACTCGCGCGTGACCGTGCCGGTGGATGCGATGGTGCTCAGGCCGCTGGCGATGTCCTTGAACTGCTGGGCTGCAATGGCAAAGTCGACCGGGCTGACGTTGGTAGCTGGTGTCTGCGCGGCGTTGTTCAGGGTGGTCGTGCCACCGGCGTAGGTCTTGCCGTTGCTGATCGCGCCATTTTGCAGGAACAGATTGCCGCCCGCGGCCACCGCGTAGCCGCCATACGCAGCCTTGCCGTTCTGGTTGACTGCGTAACTGGCGATCGAAACATTGCCACCCGAAACGATGGCACCTTCAACGTCGCTCGAGTTGGCCGTAAAACTGCCCGCGGTGAAGACATTCGCGCCGCCCATCACCGAACCGATGTCGAGCACACCAGCTTGTGCACCGGTCATTGTCAATAACGCCGTCAGACATACGCCAAGCTTGATCACGATAGTTCCATGCAGAAATTGATAATGATAAATAGTATCATTTCCAACATCGTATTTACATGGGAAAATCGGATTAAACCAACGAGACACCCCCCATTGCGCGTGCGGTCTCGGCCGCCTCTTCCAGGATCTCGGCCAGCGTGGCTTCATCGAACACGAAGTCGATCGCGTTTTCGCCATGCGGCGGCAATGGCTCGCGCCGGCTATCGAGCGGCGATGGCACCGGTGCATATTGATTGGCCATCAGCAGCGTATCGAGCAAGGTGGCGGGTGGCATATTGAGCCAGCCGCCGCGCATGTCGGCGATAGCCTCGGAGACGGCCGGTGGAATCGACAGCTTCTTCATCACTTCGGCACTGACCACGTCCTCGCACAGCGCGCCCCAGTTGTCGGCATCGTCGTCGAGGAGGCCGGGGAATTCATCGGCCCGCGCCAGCAGGTAGAACGCGCCCACCTCGTGCACGATGCCGGCAAACAGTGCCGTATCAGGATTGACGCCCGTCACGCGCCGCGCCAGCGAATAGGCGATCGCGGCCATGTGAGTCGTGTGCTCCCACAATTGTTCGGCCTTGGCGCGCAGCTGCGGATCGTTGATGCGGTTGCCGAACTGGCGCACCACCAGGCTCGCGACCAGCGCCTGCAGGCGGCGGTAGCCGATGCGCGTCACTGCGGTGCGGACATTGGTCACGGGCACCGAGCCACCGCCGCCAAATGCGGCTGTGTTGGCGAGGGCAACGGTGCGCGCGGCCAGCTGTGGTTCAGCCAGCACCAGCCTGATGGCCTCATCGATATGGCAATCGGGATTGTCGAGTGCCTGCTGCAGACGCAGCACGGCATTGACGCTGGTGGGGAACGTGATTTCGCCGCGGACAGCTTGCGCGGCGATATATCCAAAGGCTTCGAGTTTATTCACCGGGCGATTATAGCGCCCGCCATCTGCCCCACCGGGCGTGTCTGCACACCCCATGTCCCGTACGTGCCAACTGTGGCGTCAAGACCACACGTACGCCAGATACAAAAACGCCGTCCGCGGAACCAGTCCGGGGACGACGTTTTCATGACAAGTGCCAGCCGCAGTGAGGTGCGGCCAGGCGCGGGTCAGGAATTACTTGGCCTTGTTGGCGTCGCGTGCTGCGTCGCGGGTCGACTTGGCTTGCATTTCGCACTTGTCTTCTGCATCGCCTTTCAGGGCGTCGCATTTTTCGTCAGCCAGGTCGTACTCGGCTTCGATGACGTTACCGCGTGCTTTCATCACGTTGTTGCCGGTGTTGTCGAACTTCACCACTGCATCGTGCTCGGCCTTTGCGCGCATCAGCTTTGCTTCATCTTCGCAGATGTCTTCTGCGTTGCCGCTCATGGCGTCGCACTTGTCTTTGGCGACTTTGTAGTCGGCCTTGGCCTTGTCCATGGCCGTTTTGTGCGCAGCCTTGTTGACGGTCTGGGCGGCTGCAGGTGCGATACCAACGGCGGCGAAGGCTGCGGCGGTGATCAAGGTGGCGATGAACGATTTCATGGTGAAGTCCCTTATTAGGTTGTTGGTGTAGTCATTAAACGCCATCCCCAACAACCGCTCTGTGCGACACCGTACACTTGTGAAAAAATCAATTAAGCAAATGCGGTTGATAGCCTGATGCCTTCGGTGCGGCATGTGCACCGGCGGGCACATCGGCGTTCAGCCGGAAGATGCTGACCAACTGCGCCAGGCGCTGCGATTCATCTTCCAGCGTGGCGGCCGAACCACTGGCCTGCTGCACCAGCGCCGCGTTCTGGCGCGTGGCTTCGTCGATCTGCGCGATCGCGCCATTGACCTGCTCGATGCCGGCGTTCTGCTCGACCGTTGCGTGGCTGATCTCGGCCATGATGTCGGTCACGCGTTTGACACCCGTGACGATTTCGCCCATGGTCTCGCCGGCGCGGTCGACCAGCACGGCGCCCGCGTCCACACGTTCGACCGAGCTGCCGATCAGGACCTTGATTTCCTTCGCTGCTGCTGCCGAGCGCTGCGCCAGGTTGCGCACCTCGGTGGCGACCACGGCAAAGCCACGGCCCTGCTCGCCGGCGCGTGCTGCTTCGACGGCGGCATTCAGTGCCAGGATATTCGTCTGGAACGCGATGCCATCGATGACGCCGATGATATCCACGATCTTTTTCGACGATTCGTTGATCGATGCCATCGTGTCGACCACTTGCGCGACAACCTCGCCGCCGCGCAGCGCCACGGCCGAGGCCGACTCGGCCAGGCTGTTGGCCTGGCGTGCATTCTCGGCATTCTGGCGCACGATGCCGGTCAGTTGGGTGACCGACGTGGCGGTGGCGTGCAGCGTGCCGGTCTGGCGTTCGGTGCGGCTGGACAGGTCGCGGTTGCCGTCGGCGATTTCGGTGGAGACGGCGCTGATTGCCAGCGTGCCATTGCGCACTTGCGAGACGATGCGCACCAGGCTGTCACGCATGCCCTGCATCGCAAACAGCAGGCTCGTGTTGTCGCCCGGACGGGTGACGATTGCCACGCCCAGGTCGCCACCGGCGATCGCCGAAGCGATCGACGCCGCGTAATCCGGCTGGCCGCCCAGTTGGCGCAGCAGGCCACGGGCCGTGTACCAGGCCGCCAGCGAACCGGCGGCAATCGCGCCCAGGCACAGCAGCGCCATCCAGCCGACGAAGCCCTTGGCCATCGCGCGTGCATCGGCGGCCGCTTCGTTATTCAGTTTTTCTTCCAGGTCGATCAGGCGGTTGATGCTGGCGAGCCAACCGGTAAAGGCCGGCGCGGCCGATTGCGACAGCAGCGCGGCGGCCTCGGCGCCCTGGCCGGCGGCGTGCAGCGCGATCACGCGCTCGATCAGCGGCTTGGTGAGGTTTTCCTGCGCCTTGATGGCGGCCAGCGCGTCTTTCTCTTCGGGCAGCATGTCGGTGCGCTCGGCAAACAGGGCGTCCAGCGGGCCGGCCGAGCGCGCGTAGTTGTCGTCCAGCGTTTTGATCAGCGCGATGGGCGCCGCAGCGCCGGCCGGGTCGGCCGCCAGCACCACATCGCGCAAGGCGATCGCGCGGTCGTGCACGCTGCCGCGGAAATTGATCGCGTAGCGCTGTTTGACGCTGTTCACATCGTTGATGTAATTCAGGACATTTTCGATGCGCCCCACGCGGCTCGCGCCCAGCGCAACCAGGACAATCATCAGCAAAAAGACGACGCCATAGCCGAAAGCCAGCCGGGCGCCGATCGTGAGGTTCTTGTTTTTCATGGGAGGGGTCGAGATCAGTGGGTCGCAAAGAAAACTGTCTGTTTTCTTTCAGCGAGCGCAAATATATCACCCGATATTGCCCATTGGAATCTAATCTGAATTGTGTGCACCTCGTGTGCACCATTACGCAACACTTACCCGTGGTCGGTCGTGACAACCACGGGTCGACACGTTTCAGCGCACGGTGGCCAGTGCCGCGCCCTGCTCCCACCCACCACCCAGGGCACGCGCCACTGCCACCGTCGCCAGCAGGCGCTGGGTGCGGATCTGCGCCGCGGCGCGGTCGGCGGCCAGCGTGCTGCGCTGGGCGTCGGTCACGTCCAGGTAGGTCGAGACGCCGCGGTCGTAGCGCGCCTGCGCCACCAGCAGCGCGCGCGCCGCTGCCTGCTGCGACTGGGCCTGCACATCGCCCTGCTTCGAGCGCTGCTCGACGTCCGACAGCGCATCTTCCACTTCGCGCAGCGCCGTGAGCAGGCGCGTGTCGTGGTTCGCCCGCGCCTCGTCGTAGCGCGCCTGCGCCAGCGCCAGGTTGGCGCGGTTGCGGCCACCGTCGAAGATCGGCAGCGACAGGGCCAGTGGCCCGGCCGAGAACTGGCGCGCGCCGCCGCTGGTCAGATCGTTCAGGCTTTGCGACGCATAGCCGAAATTCCCGGTCAGCGACAGCGCCGGATAAAACGCGCCCTCGGCCACGCCGATCTGTGCATTGGCCGCCTTCAGCTGGGCCACGCTGGCCGCCAGATCGGGGCGCTGGCCCACGAGGCTGGCCGGCAGGCCCACCGGGATCGATGGCGGCTGCGGCAATGTGCCCGCCGCCGTCTCGGGCAGCAGCGGTGCTGTAGGCGAGGCGCCCACCAGCGTGGCCAGCGCGTGTTCGACCAGATTGCGCTGACGCTGGACTTCGTGCAGGTCGGCTTCGGCGTTGGCGCGCTCGATGCGGGTGCGCGACACATCGAGCTCGTTCGACAGGCCGGCATTGAAGCGCGCTTCGATCAGATCCTGCGACTCGCGCCGCGTGGCCAGCGCGTCGCGCAGGATCGCCAGCTCGGCGTCCAGCCCGCGCAACTGCCAGTAGTTCGACGCCACCTGACCCGAGAGCATCAGCAGCACGCCATCGCGGTCGATCTGCGCGGCCAGTGCCTGCGCGTCGCTCGCTTCGACGATGCGGCGCACGCGGCCCCACAGGTCGAGCTCATACGAGAACGACGCGGCCACGCTGTAGTTGTTGCCCTCGATCGAGCGGCCACCGAGGGCCAGGCCCTGCGACGTCTCGCTCGACGTGCGGGCATTCGACACGCCCGCGCCCACCGACACCGACGGCAGCTGTCCGGCACGCACGACGCCCAGTTGCGCCTGCGCCTGCAGCAGGCGCTGGGCTGCCGCTTCGACGCCCGGGTTGTCGCGCAAGGCGCGCGTCTCGAGCGTATCGAGCGTCGCGTCGCCAAACACCTGCCACCAGGTGGCCGGCAGGCGCGCGCCGTTCGTGCTGGCGTCGACGTGGCGGAATGCCGCATCGGCGGGCGCCGGGGGCGCCTTGAAATCCGGGCCCAGCGTGGTGCAGCCGGCGAACAGGGTGCTGATGGCGATCGCAAGGACGCCGTTAAGTACAGGCTTGAACATGGTTTGTCTTTTCAATTGAATGCGGGTTCAGTGGCCACCGCCGCCACCGCCGGGCGACTTGACCTTGTCGGCCATCCAGATCGCCGCGATGCAGCCGAGCAGGATGATGCCGATGATCCAGAAGCCGTCGTTGTAGGCCATCACATACGATTCACGCCGCACGATGCGGTCGACTACGCCCAGCGCCTGGTTGGCCGCAGCCGCCGGGTCGATGCCCTTGGCGATGAAGGCCTGGGTCAGCATGTCGAGCCGCTCCTGCGTGGCCGGCGCATAGGTCGAGACGGCCTCGCCCAGGCGCGCCGAGTGAAAGTGTTCGCGGTTGGTCAGCGTGGTGGCCAGCAGCGCGATGCCGACCGAGCCACCGAGATTGCGCGTCATGTTGAACAGGCTCGAGGCCGAGCCCATTTCGCGCGGCGGCAGGCCGGACATGGCGAAGTTCGACAGCGTCAGCATCACGAACGGCTGGCCGATGGCGCGCACGACCTGCGTCCACATCAGCTGGTCGTAGCCGGTGGTCGCATCCATGTACGAATTCATGATGCACGAGATGCCAAACATGAACAGGCCAAAGCTGCACAGGATGCGGTTGTCCACTTTCGAGGACAGCTTGGCCGCGAACGGCATCACCAGCAGTTGCGGCAGGCCGACCCAGGCAATCACTTCGCCGATCTGCATCGGCGTGTAGCCGGCGATCTGGCCCAGGTACAGCGGCAGCAGGTAGGCCGAGCCATACAGGCCCATGCCGATCACCGCCGACAGCGTGGTCGCGACCAAAAAGTTACGCTGGCCGTACAGCGCGAGGTTCACGAACGGATCGGGGCGCGTAAAGCTCAGTGCGATCCAGCCCAGGATGCCCGTCAGCGAGAGCGCGGCGAAGGTCACGATGAAGCTCGAATCGAACCAGTCCTTCGAATTGCCTTCTTCGAGGAAGATCGTCAGGCAGGCCAGGCCCATGGCCATCAGCCCGATGCCGAGCCAGTCGGCCTTGATCAGCGTGCGGACGTTGGACTTCTCCGAATCCATCCCCCACATCATGCCGGCGATGAGCAGCACGCCCGGCACCCAGTTGATGTAGAACACCGACGGCCAGCCATACAGCTCGGTCAGATACCCGCCCAGCGTCGGGCCCATGGCCGGCGCGAGCGTTGCGGTCAGGCCGAAGATGGCCATGCCGGTGGCGCGCTTGGAGGGCGGCAGGCGCGTCATCACGAGCATCATCGCCATCGGGATCAGCGCGCCGCCGGTAAAGCCCTGCAGCATGCGAAACACGATCATGCTATCCAGGCTCCAGGCCGCGCCGCACAGCGTCGAGAACACGAGGAACAGTGCAGTGGTGCCCATCATGTAGTTGCGCAACCCGAAGGCGCGCGTAAACAGCGCTGTCATCGGGATCACGACGATCTCGGCGCACAGGTAGGCGGTGGAGATCCACGAGCCTTCTTCCTGCGTGGCCGAGAGCGTGCCGAGGATGTCGCGCAGCGACGAATTGGTGATCTGGATGTCGAGCACCGCCATGAAGGCGCCCAGCATGCCGGCGGCGATCGCGACCCAGGTGCGCAGGTCCACCGCGGCGCCGTTCGCGGGCGCGCCCGGCATGCTGCTACCCATCGCGCCCGACGGGGCTGATTTGCTCAAGCTGGTCATGGTGTGCTTAGCGCGCGGCTGCGGTCTGCGTCGGTTTCACGTCCTGGTTCAGCCTGACCTCGGCCACCACCGACATACCGGGCACCAGGCGGCCCGCGTACTTCTTGACGTCCTGCGGATCGAGCGTGATCTTGACCGGCACGCGCTGGACGATCTTGGTGAAGTTGCCGGTCGCGTTATCGGCCGGCAGCAGTGCGAACTGGTTGCCCGACGCCGGCGAGAAGCTGTCCACGCGGCCGACCAGGTGATGGTCGGGCAGCGCATCGACTTCCAGGCTCACGGCCTGGCCTGGCGCAAGGCCACCCAGCTGCGTTTCCTTGAAGTTGGCGACGACCCAGACGTTGTCTTCGACCACGGCCAGCATCGCCTGGCCCGGCTGCACGCGCGCGCCGACTTCGACGCTGCGCCGGCCGATGCGCCCTGCCACCGGCGCCACGATGCTGTTGTAGGCCAGCTGCTGGCGCGCGTCCTTCAGCTGCGCCTGCAGCACCTTGATTTCGGCCTTGAGCACGTCGCGGCCCGCTTCAGCGGCGCCGATCTGTGCCTGCGCTGCGGCGGCGTTGTCGCGGCGCGCGGCCACGTCGGCCACGGCGCCGGCACGCGCTGCGCTCGACGCATCGACTTCGGATTTCGACACGGCCTTCATCGTGTCGTTGTACAGCTGGCCGAAACGCTCGGCGTCCTGCCGGGCGCGCAGCAACTGGGCTTCGGCCTGGCGCACCTGGGCGCCGGCGGCGCCGGCCTGGGCGCGCACCTGCAGCAGCTGGGCATCGGACTGCTTGACCTGCTGCTCCATGCTGGCGATCTGCGCCTGGATCTGCTCGACGCGCACGGACTGGTCAGCCGGATCGAGCAGCGCCAGCACGTCGCCTGCCTTGACCATCTGATTGTCTTCCACCAGCACTTTTGTCACCACACCCGCCACGCGCGACGAGACCTGGTGCATGCGGCCGGTGACGTAGGCGTTTTCGGTTTCCACGAAATGGGAGCTGCGGTACCACATGCGCCCGCCGGCGCCGATGGCCAGCAGGGCAATCACGCCGACCACGATCAGCACGCGCTTGTTGGGCGGCTTCTTGCCGGCGGGGGCGCCCGCCTTCGGTTGCGCTGCACTCGCCTGCCCTGCCGTGATGTCGTTCTCTGCCATGGTGCTGCTCCGAAATGAAATGAAATGGATTCGTCGCATTATTCGCCATCAATATGACGAAGTCAAGAAATGAAACGGTTGCATTTCATTTTATTTTGTTCTAGAGTCCAGCGTATGAACACAGCACCGACCTGCACCAAATCCGCCGGGCGTCCCAAGGCAGCCGACATCGAAACACGCAATCAGGAACTGATCGAGGCCGCCGGCCGCCTGTTCCTGAAAAACGGCTACACGCGTACCAGCCTGGAATCGATCGCGCGCGAAGCCCGGGTGGCCGTGCGCACTATCTATGTGAAGTTTGGCGGCAAGGCCGGCTTGCTCAAGGCCGTGCTCGCGTCGCGGCGCGAGCGCCTGTTTGCCAAGCGCAATATGGACGTCGATCCGCGCCCGCTGCGCACGATCCTCGATGAGTTCGCGCGCGACTTCTACGCCCTGCTGGTCGAACCCGACGCCCTTGCACTGCAGCGGGTGGTGATCGCCGAGGCAGGCACCAATCCCGAACTGGCGGAAGCGTTTTATGAAGGCGGACCGCGCATGACGCGCGAGATGCTGGCGCGCTTTTTCGCGCGGCCCGAAATACGCCAGCAGCTGCGCGACGACATACCGCCATCCATCATCCTGACGCATCTGATCGGCTGCATCAACGGCGACCCGGTCGGGCGCTTTCTGTTCCCTGATGCCGAACCGTCGGGCGAGGAAGCGCGGCGTCAGCTGGCAGCGCGCATGGAACTGTTTTATAGCAGCGTGCTCAAACCTGGCTGAATTTTCAGCATATAGCCTGGTGGAAAGTTCGGTGTGCCATCGTACCGACTATTACCAATAAACTGTGTCATTATGTAAATGTTCACAACAGGTGTCGTGAATTCAAATAAGAGCGGTGTGACCGCGAGGAGGAAACATGAGCAAGTCGTCCAGATATGAATGGCGTGATCAGGCAGCTGCCCTGCAAGAGCGCATGAAGAGTTTTATTGAAAATCCGGGCGAGGACCAGCTGGAAGCGGTCATCGCTGACATGCGTACCTACGCAGCAGCCGCCAAGAACGGCGCAATCGATATTCCGGAGCGTTTCGTCAGCTTCGCCTGAAGCCTGCGATACGTCTCCATTCATGCCGCCCGGTGCAAACCTGGCGGCATTTTTTTTTGTGGGGCAGCCGTCAAACGGCCGACAGCGGCACCGGCCGGCCCTGCTCTTCGACCTCGTGCACGCGGGTCAGGAAGTGCATCTTGTGTGGCGCGCGGTGACGTTCGTGGAGTACACGCGTGACCACCTCGACGCGGCGCGGCCGTAGGGCAAGCTGGCAGGGATCGGCAACACCCCCGCCACCCGGTATGGCATCGGCCAGTTGCTGCGCCAACGGCTGGGCCACGGTGCCGGTGATGACGGTGGCTGCGCCATGAAGCACCGTGTGGAGTTCGAATGCGTGCGATTGCGGCAGCACGTAGACGGTGCCGATGTATTCATTGCTGTACTCGTCCATATGCCCTCCGGCATGTTGCGAGAAAGGCGGCGACGCTGCTACCGCCATATCAATACATCTTAGACCTTTGGCGGCGTGCTGCAAGCGGCGCGCATGCTGCGGACGCCCCAAAAAAAACCGGGACCTTCACGGTCCCGGTTTCGCTTGCCACGTTGCCGATCAGCGCTTGCGCGGTGGCGGCAAATCGGTGCAGACACCTTCGTACGCTTCGGCTGCCATGCCGATCGACTCGCCCAGCGTCGGGTGCGGGTGGATCGTCTTGCCGATATCCACGCCGTCGGCGCCCATCTCGATCGCCAGCGCGATCTCGCCGATCATGTCGCCGGCGTGCGTGCCGACGATCGTGCCGCCGATGATGCGGTGCGTTTCAGCGTCGAACAGCAGCTTGGTGAAGCCCTCGTCGCGGCCATTGGCCACGGCGCGCCCGCTGGCGTTCCACGGGAAGTGACCCTTCTCGACCTTGATGCCCTGTTGCTTGGCTTCGTCTTCGGTCAGGCCGACCCATGCCACTTCCGGATCGGTGTAGGCCACCGATGGAATGACCTTGGCATCAAAATGCGTCTTCTTCTCGAAGGCCGCCTCGGCCGCCACGTGCGCTTCGTGCACCGCCTTGTGCGCCAGCATCGGCTGGCCCACCAGATCGCCGATGGCGAAGATGTGCGGTACGTTGGTGCGCATCTGGCTGTCCACGGCGATGAAGCCGCGATCGCTCACCAATACGCCGGCCTTGTCGGCAGCAACCTTCTTGCCGTTCGGGCTGCGGCCCACGGCCACCAGGACCAGGTCGTACAGCTGCGGTTCCGGCGCGGCTGTACCCGCTTCGGCTGATTCGAACGTGACCTTGATGCCCTCCGGCAGCGCTTCCACGCCAACGGTCTTGGTCTTGAGCATGATGTTGTCGAAGCGGTGCGCGTTGTACTTTTGCCAGACCTTGACGGCCTCGCGATCCGCGCCCTGCATCAGGCCATCCATCATCTCGACCACGTCGATGCGCGCACCGAGCGTCGAATACACGGTCGCCATTTCCAGGCCGATGATGCCGCCACCGATGACGAGCATCTTCTTCGGCACCTGGCGCAGTTCCAGCGCGCCCGTCGAATCGACGATGCGCGGGTCTTCCGGCACGAACGGCAGCTTGACCACCGACGAACCGGCCGCGATCACGGCCTTCTTGAAAGCGATGACCTTCTTGCCGCCGTCGGCTGCCGTGACTTCGATGTGGTTCGGGCTCAGGAATGCGCCCACGCCCTGCACCGTGTTGACCTTGCGCGCCTTGGCCATGAAGGCCAGGCCGCCGGTCATCTTCTTGATAACGCCATCCTTGTAGCCGCGCAGCTTGTCGATGTCGACTTCTGGCTTGGTAAACGCCACGCCCAGGTCGGCCATGTGCGCCGTTTCATCCATGACGGAGGCCACGTGCAGCAGTGCCTTCGACGGAATGCAGCCCACGTTCAGGCACACGCCGCCCAGCGTTGCGTACTTCTCGACCAGCACGGTGTTCATGCCCAGGTCGGCCGCACGGAACGCAGCGGAGTAGCCGCCGGGACCGGCGCCCAGCACCATCATGTCGCACTCGATGTCGACTGGGCCGCTGTAGCTCGATGCGGCCGGCGCCGGCGCTGCGCCCAACTGGGCCGCTGGCGCCGGATGGGCCGGTGCGTACGAATCCGTCGGGCCCGTGGCCGCCGTTGGTGCGACGGCTTGCGCGCCGATCTGCGCGGCTGGCTTGCCATCGGCCGGCTTGGACTCGGCCGGCTTGGCCTCGGCTGGCTTGGCGTCGGCGGCAGGGCTGGCTGCGCCCTCTTCCACCGTCAGCAGCAGCGTGCCTTCGTTGATCTTGTCGCCGACCTTGACCGTGATCGACTGCACCACGCCCGCGTGCGTCGACGGGATTTCCATGCTGGCCTTGTCCGATTCCACGGTGACCAGGGACTGGTCGACCTTGATCGTGTCGCCGGCCTTGACCATCAACTCGATGACTTCGACGTCCTTGAAGTCACCGATATTCGGGACTTTCACTTCAACAGTGCTCATCAGTGCGCTCCAATCACAGAAGGGTCTTGCGCAGGTCCGCCAGCACTTCGCCCAGGTAGGCGGAGAAGCGTGCGGCGCCGGCGCCGTCGATCACGCGGTGATCGTACGACAGCGACATCGGCAGCATCAGGCGCGGCTGGAAGGTCGAACCGTCCCACACCGGCTTCATCGCCGACTTGGACAGGCCCAGGATCGCCAGTTCCGGTGCGTTGATGATCGGGGTGAACGCGGTACCACCAATGCCGCCCAGCGACGAGATGGTGAACGTTGCGCCCTGCATCGCGGTCGGGGGCAGCTTGCCGTCGCGCGCCTGTGCCGACAGTTCGCCCATTTCAGTAGCGATCTGCGAAATGGTCTTCTTGTCCGCATCTTTCACGACAGGGACCACGAGGCCGTTCGGCGTGTCGGCCGCGAAGCCGATGTTGTAGTACTGCTTCGTGATCAGGGCCGCGCCATCGCCCGACAGCGACGCATTAAATTGCGGGAACTTCTTCAGCGCGGCGACGCTTGCCTTGATGACGAAGGCCAGCATGGTCAGCTTGACCGCCGACTTCTGCTTGGCCAGCGACGCGTTGGTATCGACGCGGAACTGCTCCAGGTCGGTCACGTCGGCTTCGTCGAAATGCGTCACGTGCGGGATCATGACCCAGTTGCGATGCAGGTTCGGACCCGAGATCTTCTTGATGCGCGACAGCGGCACCGTTTCGGTCGGACCGAATTTCGAGAAGTCCAGCGATGGCCAGGCCAGCAGGTCCAGACCGACGCCACTGCCACCAGCTTTGCTTGGCGCTGCAGCAGGCGGCGCTGCCATCACGCCCTTGACGAAGTTCTGCACGTCCTGCTGGGTGATGCGGCCTTTCGGACCGCTGCCCGGCACACGGCCCAGGTCCACGCCCAGTTCGCGCGCGAACTTGCGGATCGATGGCGAGGCGTGGGCTTTCGAGCCGGTCACGCCTGGTGCGGCTGGTGCTGGTGCGGCGGCTGGTGCAGACGCAGCGGCTGGTGCCGGCGCAGGTGCAGCAGCAGGTGCCGGTGCAGCAGCGGCTGGCGCAGGCGCGGCTGCAGGTGCGGCAGCCGGCGCGCCGCCGGTCGCTTCCACGACCAGCACGAGCGAATCCTTGGCCACCTTGTCGCCAACCTTGACCTTGATTTCCTTGACCACGCCGGCATGGCTCGACGGGATTTCCATGCTGGCCTTGTCCGATTCGACGGTCAGCAGCGACTGGTCGACCTTGATCGTGTCGCCCACCTTGACCATCAGTTCGATGACTTCGACTTCTTTGAAATCGCCGATGTCCGGCACCGTCACGTCGACCAGGCCGCCGGATGCAGCGGGTGCGGCGGCTGGCGCTTCGGCGGCAGCCGGCGCAGGGGCAGCCGGTGCAGTAGCAGCAGGTGCAGCTTCGGCAGCCGGGGCAGCAGCCGGTGCGTCAGCCGCGCCGCCCGCTTCTTCGAGCAGCAGCACGAGCGAGCCTTCGGCAACCTTGTCGCCGACGTTGATCTTGATTTCCTTGACCACGCCGGCGTGGCTCGACGGGATTTCCATGCTGGCCTTGTCCGACTCGACGGTCACCAGCGACTGGTCCACCTTGATGGTGTCGCCCGGCTTGACCATCAGCTCGATCACTTCCACTTCCTTGAAGTCGCCGATATCAGGGACTTTGACTTCCACAATGCTCATAGTGTTAGCTCCGTTATTTTTTGAGTTAGCGTCCGAGCCGTCGTTCCAGCGAAGGCTGGAACCCAAGTTTGCCTGCACCCTGGCGCGCACGAACGAATCGGCTGCGCGAAGGACTTGGGTTCCCGCCTGCGCGGGAACGACGGTTCATGAGCATTACTGGGTCACCGGATTCGGCTTGTTCTGGTCGATGCCATACTTGGCGATCGCCTGCGACACAATGGCGCGGTCGATCTTGCCTTCGTCGGCCAGTGCGCGCAGCGAAGCCACCGTGATGTAGTAGCGGTTCACTTCGAAGAATTCGCGCAGCTTGACGCGCGAATCCGAGCGGCCAAAGCCGTCCGTGCCCAGCACTTTATAGGTGCGGTCCTTCGGCATGAAGCCGCGGATCTGCTCGGCGAACATGCGCATGTAATCGGTCGTCGCGACGATCGGGCCGCTGGTAGCACCCAGCATCTCGGTCACGTACGGTACGCGCTGTGGCAGTTCCGGATTGACCATGTTCCAACGTTCGCAATCGTTGCCGTCACGTGCCAGCAGCGTCAGCGACGGCGCCGACCACACGTCTGCATCGACGTTCCAGTCGTTCTTGAGCAGTTCTGCTGCAAACATCGACTCGCGCAGGATGGTGCCGCAACCGATCAACTGGACGCGTTGCGCATTGTCCTTGCCGCCTTCTTGCAGCAGGTACAGGCCCTTGAGAATGCCCGCTTCCTGGCCAGGCTTCAGGCCCGGCTGCGGGTAGTTCTCGTTCATGATGGTGATGTAGTAGAACACGTCTTCCTGTTCTTCCACCATGCGGCGCAGGCCGTCCTGGATGATGACCGCGACTTCGTGACCGAAGGTCGGATCGTACGGCAGGCAGTTCGGCACGGTCGCGGCGATGATGTGGCTATGGCCGTCTTCGTGCTGCAGGCCTTCGCCGTTGAGCGTCGTGCGGCCGGCAGTGCCGCCCATCAGGAAGCCGCGCGCACGGATGTCGCCCGCCAGCCAGACCAGGTCGCCCACGCGCTGCATGCCGAACATCGAGTAGAACGTGTAGAACGGGATCATCGTGCGGTTGTTCGACGAGTACGACGTCGCTGCAGCGATCCACGAGCTCATGCCGCCCGCTTCGTTGATACCCTCTTGCAGGATCTGGCCTGCCTTGTCTTCGCGGTAGTACATCACCTGGTCGCGGTCGACCGGCTCGTACAACTGACCCTGCTGGTTGAAGATGCCGATCTGGCGGAACAGGCCTTCCATGCCGAAGGTACGCGATTCGTCGACCAGGATCGGCACGATGCGCTGGCCGATGCTTTCGTCCTTCAACAGGCTCGTGATCACGCGCACATACGCCTGGGTCGACGAGATTTCGCGGCCTTCAGGAGTTGGCTCGAGCACGCCCTTGAACGACGCCAGTGCCGGCACCGTCAGCTTTTCGTCCGACTTTTCACGGCGCTGTGGCAGGTAGCCGCCCAGCGCTTTGCGGCGCTCGTGCAGGTACACCATTTCGGGCGCATCGTCGGCCGGCTTGAAGAACGGGATATCGGCCAGCTGGTCGTCAGGGATGGCGATGTTGAAGCGGTCACGCATGTCGCGGATCGCCTGGTCGTCGAGCTTCTTGGTCTGGTGCGCGGTGTTGCGCGCCTCGCCCGACTTGCCCATGCCGAAGCCCTTGACGGTTTTCACCAAGAGGACCGTTGGCGTGCCCTTGTTCTCTTGCGCGTTCTTGAACGCGGCGTAGATCTTGTGCGGATCGTGGCCGCCGCGGGTCAGGCGCCAGATGTCGTCGTCGCTCATCTTCGACACCATCTCGAGCAGCGCCGGATCCTTGCCGAAGAAGTGTTTGCGCACGTAGGCGCCGTCCTTGGCCTTGTAGTTCTGGTATTCGCCGTCGACCGATTCCATCATCACGCGCTGCAGGATGCCGTCCTTGTCCTGGGCCAGCAGCGGATCCCACTGCGAGCCCCAGATGACCTTGACGACATTCCAGCCGGCGCCGCGGAAGTCGGCTTCGAGTTCCTGGATGATCTTGCCGTTGCCGCGCACCGGACCGTCCAGGCGCTGCAGGTTGCAGTTGACGACCATGACCAGGTTGTCCAGCTGCTCGCGTGCGGCCATGCCGATCGCGCCCATCGATTCCGGCTCGTCCATCTCGCCGTCGCCGCAGAAGACCCAGACCTTGCGGTTGTCGGTCTTGGCGATGCCGCGTGCGTGCAGGTACTTCAGGAAGCGCGCCTGGTAGATCGCCATCAACGGGCCCAGGCCCATCGACACGGTCGGGAACTGCCAGAAGTCCGGCATCAGTTTCGGGTGCGGGTACGACGACAGGCCCTTGCCGTCGACTTCACGGCGGAAGTTCAGCAGCTGCTCTTCAGTCAGGCGGCCTTCGAGGAAGGCGCGGGCGTAGATGCCTGGGGACGAGTGGCCCTGGATGTACAGCAGGTCGCCGCCGTGGTCTTCCGTCGGGGCGTGCCAGAAGTGGTTGAAGCCCGTGCCCAGCATATTGGCGAGCGACGCGAATGACGAGATGTGGCCACCGAGGTCGCCGTCGGCGCGGTTGGCCTTGACCACCATCGCCATCGCGTTCCAGCGCATCCACGAGCGCAGGCGCTCTTCGTATTCGAGGTTGCCGGGCGAATTCTGGTTCAGGTGCGCGGGAATCGTGTTGACGTACGCGGTGTTGCTCGAGAACGGGACGTGCGCGCCGCGACGGCGCGCCAGGTCTACCAGGCGCTCCATCAGGTAATGGGCGCGTTCCGTTCCTTCATGTTCGATCACCGCCTCCAGCGCATCGAGCCATTCCTTGGTCTCGATTGCATCCGGATCGTTGGCGGTTTGCGAGGTCAACTGGTCGAGTTGAGCTGCCATGTCATGCGTCTCCTAGTGTGGTACGCCCCATCCGATCCCTGCGCAGGCTGGCGGCGGTTGATGAAATTCGAACTATCTTTTAGCTAAACCATCAGATTCTAACAGTGGACTTCCCCATTTTCAAACTATGATATTCGATTTCATAATGTGAAAACCTATGCTGCGAGTGCACAATTTGTATAGGGAAATGTTGAACTTCCTGCCACCAATCATCGTATACCGAAGCGCCTGAAACACGGCAAAAAAGGGTGGTTTCGGCCATGCCGAGCGGCCGACAGCGAACGGCAAGACGGGTGCGGGCCGTATAATTCTGCTTTTGCCCAGGACGAGCCTCCCACCATGCCAGCCCAACACATCGACGGAATCCTTCTCTCCCAACAACTGCGCACCGACATCGCTGCGCGCACCGCCAAGCTCACTGCAGCCGGCAAGCAGCCCGGCCTGGCCGTGATCCTGGTCGGGGAAGATCCCGCCAGCCAGGTCTATGTGCGCAACAAGGTCAAGGCCTGCGGCGACGTGGGTTTCCACTCGGTGCTCGAAAAATACGACGCCGACCTGAGCGAAGCTGCCCTCCTTGATCGCATTGCAGCATTGAACACCGACCCGGCCATCCACGGCATCCTCGTGCAAATGCCGCTGCCGAAGCACATCGACCCGAACAAAGTCATCGAAGCCATTTCGACGGCCAAGGATGTCGACGGCTACTCGGTGCTGTCGGCCGGTGAACTGATGACGGGCCTGGAAGGCTTCCGTCCATGCACCCCGTACGGCTGCATGAAGCTGATCGAAACCACGGGTGTCGACCTGCGCGGCAAGCACGCTGTCGTGATCGGCCGCAGCAACACCGTCGGCAAACCAATGGCCATGCTGCTCTTGCAAGCCAATGCCACCGTGACCATATGCCATAGCGCGACCGCGGATCTGGGCTACCACACCCGCCAGGCCGATGTCGTGGTGGCCGCCGTTGGCCGCCGCAATACCCTGACCGCCGATATGGTCAAGCCGGGCGCGATCGTGATCGACGTGGGCATGAACCGCGACGACGCGGGCAAGCTGTGCGGTGACGTCGATTTTGCCGGCGTGCGTGAAGTGGCTGGCCACATCACCCCGGTGCCGGGCGGTGTGGGCCCCATGACGATCACGATGCTGCTGCAAAACACGGTGGAATCGGCGGAACGCGAACTGAAGAACCAACGCTAACGAATCTGGAAGGACTATTGATGACGAACGAAACGAGCAATCCCCTCCTCGACTTTTCCGACTTGCCGCGCTTTGACGCGATCAAGCCCGAACACGTCACGTCCGCCATCGACAGTCTGATCGCCGAGGCGAACGCCGTCGTTGCGCAGCTCGAGGCGCCGCTGGATGAGGTTACGTGGGCCACGCTGGCCCCGCTCGACGAGGTCAGCGAACGCCTGGGCCGCGCCTGGGGCGTGGTCGGCCACCTGAATCACGTGGTCGACACGCCGGAGCTGCGCGCGACCTACAACGAAAACCAGCCGAAGGTCGTCGAGTTCTCGACCGCGCTGAGCCAGAACGAGGCGCTGTTCACCAAATACAAGCAGTTGCGCGAAAGCGCCGGTTTCGAGGCGCTGAGCGACACCCGCAAGCGCATCGTCGAGAACGCGCTGCGCGACTTCCGTCTGGGCGGCGCCGAACTGGCCGCCGACAAGAAAGAACGTTTCGCCGAGATCCAGGAACAGCAGTCGCAACTGTCGACGCGCTTTTCTGAAAACGTGCTCGACGCCACCAACGACTACAAGCTCGTGGTCGACAGCGAAGCCGAACTGGCCGGCCTGCCGGATGACGTGAAGGCTGCTGCGAAAGCCGCCGCCGAACGCGATGGCAAGACCGGCTGGCTGTTCACGTTGCACTTCCCATCGTACTTCCCGATCCTGCAGTTCAGTACCAACCGCACGCTGCGCGAAACGATCTACCGCGCCACCGCGACCAAGGCGTCCGACGCCGGCATCATGTTTACCGATGTCGCGAAGTGGGACAACTCGTCGAACATCGTCAAGTTGCTGCAACTGCGCAATGAAGAAGCCAAGATGCTCGACTACGGCAGCTTCGCCGATATCTCGCTGGTGGCCAAGATGGCCCAAAGCCCGCAGCACGTGATCGAGTTCCTGGAAGACCTGGCGCGCCGCGCCCGCCCGTATGCCGAGAAAGACCTGGCCGAACTGCGCGCGTTTGCACGCGACGAGCTGGCGATCGACGACCTGCAATCGTGGGACATGGCCTTCGCCTCCGAAAAGCTGCGCGAGCAGCGTTACGCGTTCTCGGCCCAGGAAGTGAAGGAATACTTCCCCGAGCCGAAAGTGGTCGCTGGCCTGTTCGGCGTGATCCAGGAGCTGTTTGGCGTGACCGTGCGCCCGGACGACGCACCGACCTGGCACCCGGACGTGCGCTTCTTCCGCATCGAGCGCGATGGCCAATTGGTCGGCCAGTTCTACCTCGACCTGTATGCGCGCGCCGGCAAGGCGCAGGGCGCATGGATGAACGATGCGCGCGGGCGCCGCCTGCTCCACGGCGGCACCGTGCAAACGCCAGTGGCGTACCTGGTCTGCAATTTCACGCCGCCGGCAATGAAAGATGGCGTGCTGCAGCCGTCGCTGTTCACGCACGACGAAGTAACCACGCTGTTCCACGAATTCGGCCACGGCCTGCACCACATGCTGACCGAAGTCGAAGAGCTGTCGGTCTCGGGCATCTCGGGCGTCGAATGGGATGCAGTGGAGCTGCCGTCGCAGTTCATGGAAAACTTCTGCTGGGAGTGGGACAAGCTGCAGCAGATGACGGCGCACGTGAAAACCGGCGAGCCGCTGCCGCGCGCGCTGTTCGACAAGATGACGGCCGCGAAGAACTTCCAATCCGGGATGCAGACGCTGCGCCAGGTCGAGTTCTCGCTGATCGACATGCACCTGCACTACGACTTCGACGCGCACAATGGGCAAGTCCAGGCGCTGATCGACGACGTGCGCCGCAACTTCGCGGTGATCACGCCGCCGTCGTTCAACCGCTTCCTGCATTCGTTCAGCCACATCTTCGCAGGCGGCTACGCGGCCGGCTATTACAGCTACAAGTGGGCTGAAGTGCTGTCAGCCGACGCTTATGCTGCATTCGAAGAAGCGGTCGAAGGTGGCGGCGCCGACCTGTTTGAAACGGGCCGGCGCTTCCAGCGCGAGATTCTGGCGGTGGGCGGTTCGCGCCCGGCGCTCGATTCATTCAAGGCCTTCCGCGGCCGCGAGCCATCGATCGATGCCTTGCTGCGCCATAGCGGCATGAATGCCTGATCAATTGGATTGACCCTGTCGGGAGTGCCAGCGCACTCCCGATTTTCCATAAGCGCCCATGACCCGCATCGACTTTCATACCAATATCCCGGATAAGCTGGCCTATGCCTGCCGCCTTGCGCGCAAGGCATATGGCGCGCGCGCCAAAATCGTCGTGCTGGCCGATAGCCCCGAACAGGCCGACTCCTTGAATGCCGCCATGTGGACCGTGTCGGATACTGATTTCATTCCGCACGTGATGGCCGGCGACCCTCTGGCGGCGCAAACGCCGATCGTGATTACCGATAATGAAGACAGCGAACTGCCGCACCACGATATGCTCGTGAACCTGACACGCCGCAGGCCGCGTAACTTCACGCAATTTGCGCGTGTGTTTGAAATTATCTCGATCGATGAAGAAGATGCCGCCGAGGGCCGCAAACGCTATATCGCGTATAAAAAAGAATCCTATCCGCTGACCCACTTCGTCGCAGGACAATCATGAGCCACGATCCCGCTTTCGATGCGAGTATTCCCGTGTTGACCGAAGTATTCGCGGAACCAACCGCGTCGGGCACGCCGCTGGCGCCGCCGGCACCGGTGGTCGAAGCAGAGGCCCCGCCGCCGCCTGCGCCCGTGGTGGCCGCGCTTGAGGATGCGCCAGAAGCGCTGGAACGGCGCGCCGTCGACCATTGGAGCGGCGAGCAATGGAGCGTGATGGAACGGCGCGTCACCGAGCGCATCCTGCAGCAATTGCAGGGCCGGATCGATTTCGTGCTTGAACAGCGCCTGCGCGACGGTATTGCCGATGCCGTCGACAAAGCAATGACCAGTTTCTCGGCCGATATTCGCAACAGCCTCGGCGATACGCTGAGCGATGTCGTGACGCGCGCAGTTTCTCAAGAAATTGCACACATCAGAATGCTGGAAAAATAAACCCGTACCACATGCCGCCCTGCCTTCCATTTGATTCGAAATTAACCCCGCGCACGATTGTCATTCCAAATTGGCGATTCAATAGTAAAATCCCTGCGCGGCTCTTCGAAACGAATCGAATCACCTAATCAAGGAAGAAACAAAATGGCAAACATCAATCTGTCGGGTTATAACCTCGCCGAACTGAAAGGTCTTCAATTCGATATCGAAAAGGAGATCAAAAACCGCCAGCAGCAAGACGTCAAGAAAGCGCGTGAGCAAATTCTCGAGATCGCCCAGAATATGGGCATCTCGGTCGAGGAACTGCTGGCCAAAGGCGGCAGTACCAAAGCCAAGAAGACGGGCGGCGGCGCGAAAGTCAATCCGCAATATCACAACCCGGCTGACAATACCCAGACCTGGACCGGCCGTGGCCGTCAACCAAAATGGGTTGTCGACGCACTGGGCAAGGGCAAGTCGCTGGACGATCTGCGCATCTAAGCCTCGCAGTAATACGCAAGACCTGCACGCCGCCGCGACCTTCGTCCGGCGGCGTTCGCATTTCTGCCCGCCCCATCCATTCACGTGTTTCGGCTAAGATTGCAACTTCAGCAATCAGCCGGTCGTCGTCGTGAAACGCACTCCCCTCATCGCAGCACTCGCCGGCGCCGCCATCCTGGCCGTCGGCACCGTCTTCTGGTTCACTGACCGGGTCGAACCCCACAGCGGCGCCACCCCGGTACTGACCGCCCCCGTCGCCAAAACGCAGCCATTCTGGCCTGCCCGCGTGCACCTGCTGGCGGGCGACGGCCAGGATGGCGTGCTCGACGGCGTAGCACCCGCCAGCCGCTTCAGCGATCCCTACGGCGTGGCCATCGGCCCGCGCGGCGCGATCTATGTCGCCGACGGGGGCGAAGCCAACCGCATCCGCGTCGTCCAGCCCGATGGCGCAGTGTCGACGCTGGCCGGCGGCAAGGAAGGCTTTATCGATGGCCTGGGCGCGGCCGCCGCCTTCAACACGCCGTCCGCCATTGCGCTCGACCACCTGGGCAACCTGTACGTGGCCGACACGGGCAACCATGCGATCCGTCGCATCGCGCCCGATGGCGCCGTGACGACGCTGGCCGGCAACGGCAGTCCCGGCTATGTCGATGGCATCGGCCGCGCGGCCCAGTTCAACGGCCCGGTCGGGATCGCGGTGGACGACGCCGGCATCGTCTACGTGGCCGACACCTACAACGACCGCATCCGCCGCATTGCCCCGGATGGCACGGTGACCACGCTGGCCGGCACCGGCAAGCCGAACCTGTTCGACGGCCCCGGCCCGGCCGCCGCCTTCGATACCCCGAGCGCCCTGGCCGTCGACCACGACGGCAATCTGTACATCGCCGACACCGGCAACAACGCGGTGCGCCGCCTGCGCCCCGACGGCACGGTCGACACGCTCGCGCTGCCGCCGGAGGCCGAGCGCCGCCCCGCGCTGCGCCGCCCGGTGGGCCTGGCCGTCACGCGCGACGGCTACCTGTACATCGTCGCCAGTGCCGGCGGGCGCATCCTGCAGATGACGCCAACGGGCGAATTCCGCCCGCTGGAGGATACCGACCACCCGCTCGAGCCGAACGGTTTTGGCAGCGACGGCACCGTGCAGCTCAACGGCCCGCGCGGCATTGCCGTCGCGCGCGACGGCAGCCTGGTGGTGGCCGACGCCAACGCCCATCGCCTGCACCGCCTGGCGCCGCCGCGCGCAGGCGAAGCCGCGCCGGTGCTGGCGCGCCCGCCGCTGCAACGGCGCACGGAACCGATGCCCTGGCCGCTTGGCCCGCAAGACACCGTCCATGAAGTCGTGGGCGTGATGGGCGAAGTGCGCGGCACGTATGGCGGCGACAGCCGCGACCATTTCCATGCAGGCCTGGATGTGCGCGGCGACGTCGGCGCGACCGTGCTGGCGATCCTGCCGGCCAAGGTGACCGATCCGTATGCGAACTGGGGTTTCAACAACCTCGGCGAAGGCATGAGCGTGGGGCCGCTGTCGTACATTCACATGCGCGTGGGCCGCGATCCGCAAGGCCGTGGGCTCGATCCGCGCTTCCAGATCGGGCGCGAAGAAACCGCCAATGGCAAACCCAATGGCAAGGCCGTGCGCGTGCGGGTGCCGCGCGGCACGCGCTTTGCCGTCGGCGACAAGCTGGGCACACTCAATGCGCTGTCGCACGTGCACCTCGATTACTACCAGGGCGGCTCGCTCGTCAATGCGCTCACGCTGCCATTCATCGGCTTCGTCGACACGGTGACGCCGACGATTTCGCGCATCGCGCTGTACGACACCGCCGGCAAACGCATCACGGCGAAGAAGGGCCAGCCCCTGCGCCTCGACCGCACACTGGGCGAGCTGCAGATCGTCGTGAATGCCTATGACCAGGTGGATGGCAACCTGGCGCGCCGCAAGCTGGGCCTGTACAAGCTGGGCTACCAGGTGCTGCGCGCCGATGGCACGCCGCTGCCCGGCTTCGAGCAACCCGTCATCACGCAGGTCTACGACCGCCTGCCGCGCAATCCTGACGCCGTGAAAGCGGTCTATGCACCGACCAGCGGCATCACGGTGTACGGCAGCGCATCGACCCAGTTCGACTATGCGCTCAACAACCGCCTGCGCGATGGCCGAATCGAGATGGGCAGCTGGCGCATCGCCGACCTGGCGCCGGGCGAGTATCTGCTGCGCATCCACGCCGCTGACTATGCGGGCCAGGTGGCGCAAAACGGCCGCGACCTGGCGTTCGTGATCGAGTAGGCGCGCATGGACGGCGCAGTTGCCGTCATGCACGCCACATAATCTAGACCTTGACGTCTACTTTAAATAGACATCAAGGTCTAGAAGCTTTACGCTGGCCTTGCCACGGGAATGTTCCCGCTACGACAAGGATCATCATGCTCAAGATGTTTACTACCGCACTGGCTGTCGCCGCCATGCTGCACGCTGCGCCTGCGCGCGCCGCCGACCTGCCCGCCTATCCTTTTATCCACGTGACGGCCGCTGCCGACCTGCACGTGATGCCGGACACCGGCGAGATCGATTTCGACATCGTCAGCACCGAGGCCGACCTGGACGCCGCATGGAAGCTGGTCCACGAGCGCCTGACCGCGAGCCGCGCGCTGCTGGCCGCACAGGGTGTGAAGGTCGAGGACATCTCGGTGCAGGACGTGCTGCGCCGCCCGCTCAAGGAGGGCGAGCGGGTAACGGCAATCGAAACCCGCGCCGCCGTGCACGCGACGGTGCGCGACCTGAACGGGTGGACGGCGCTGATCCAGAGCCTGATGGGCCTGCCCAATGTCGAATCGCTGGCCGTGGCGTTCAGCCGCAGCGACGCCGACAAGATCGAGGCGGAACTCGTCAGCCAGGCGCTGAACGCGGCGCGCGTGAAGGCGCTGAACATCGCCCGCGGCATGGGCACTAAACTGGGCCCGGCGGGTGGCGTGGCGCTCGCGCCACTGAAGAACCTGGCCAACGCGATGGGACTGGCCAGCGACGCGCCGCGCTACCCGTCGGTGTCGCCGCCAGGCGATCCGCTACTGGTGGGCGTACAGAAATTTGTGCAGAGCGTGGACGTGATTTACCGGATCGGCAAGTAAGCTGGTCTGCGCTGCAGTGCGCCCTGCAGTGCGCAATGTCACGTGCCTGTCATGGAGACGTGAACGGATGAGTGCTCAGGCGTATGATGGACTTATCCACTGTCCACGAGAGGCACCAGCATGAGCAAGCACCATAAAACGAAGCACCTGACGCCCGAGGTCGCGGCGGTCGCGACGCCCGATCTGACGGACGCAATCACCATCACAGAGACGACCGACGTGGCCGATGTGGCCGAGGCAGCCGACGAACCGCAAACGGACCAGCCGCTGCCAACCGAGCCAGCGGCCGATGTCAAAGAAGCGCCGATCGGTGCGGTCAAGGCCGAACCGGTCCACCTGCGCGGGCGCATGACGCTCGAAGACGCATTCCAGGCCATTGGCCTCAATTGTGTGGCACAGATCGAAGCGAACGTGCCGGGCGTGCTGAAACAGCATGTCGAAAGCCTGCACCAGATGCGCGTGGGCCTGCGCCGCCTGCGCGCGCTGCTCGCGATGTTCGAAGAACTGGCGCCGCCGCCGGTGCCGCTGCATGCAAGCATCGAGTGGCTGTCCGGCGAACTCGGTCCCGCGCGCGACTGGGACGTGCTGGCCGATTCCACCATCAAGCGCGTGCCGGGCATCGATGCGCACGCGCTGCGCCAGGCCGCGCACGACCGCGCCACGGGCCACCACGCGCAGATCCTGCACGTGCTGCGCGATGCGCGCTACACCGAGTTGATGGCGCAACTGAAAGACTGGCTGGGCGAACGCCGCTGGCAGCCCGAAGGCGGCCTGCCGAAGGATTCGCCGCTGTTGGAGCGCGCCGCGAAAAGCGCCCTGCCCCTGCTGCGTACGGCCGAAAAGCGTCTGGCCAAGCGCATCGACGGGCTGGACGAAGCCGATGCACCGGGCCGTCACCGCGTGCGTATCGCGGCCAAGAAGGCACGCTATGCGGCGGAATTCTTCCGCGACCTGCTGCCGGCGCAGCGCGTCAAGCGCTACCTCGGGCACCTTGAAAAGCTGCAGGATCGCCTGGGCGCGCTGAACGATCTGGCCGTGGCTGACCAGCTGCTCGAAGAACTCAAGGGTGGCAGCAGCCAGGTCGCCAAGCAGGCGGCCTATGTGCGCGGCTATATCGCGGCAACGGGCGAGGCCGATGCGCAGGGGTTGTCGAAGGTGCTGGCCGATGTCGCCAAGCGCCGCATCACGCGCTGATCTGCACCGGCCAGGCTGAAAAGAAAAAGGCCCGGGGTTCACCCGGGCCAGACTACAGAGTTACTTCACGTCGAAGCGATCCAGCTCCATCACCTTGGTCCAGGCCGCCACGAAGTCCTTCACGAACTTCTGGCCGGCATCGGCGCTGGCATACACCTCCGAGATCGAACGCAGCTGCGCATTCGAGCCGAACACCAGGTCGACACGCGACGCGGTCCACTTCTTCTCGCCGGTCTTGCGATCGCGGCCTTCGAAGCGTTCGACGCCCTGGCCTGGCCGCGTGGCAGGCCGCCATTCGGTGGCCATGTCGAGCAGGTTGACGAAGAAGTCGTTCGTCAACGCGCCCTTCTGCTGCGTGAGCACACCATCGGCGCTGCCGCCGGTATTGGCGCCCAGCACGCGCAGACCACCCACCAGCACTGCCATTTCCGGCGCCGTCAGCGTCAGCAACTGGGCGCGGTCGATCATCAACGATTCGGCCGGGATGCTGTACAGGGCTTTCTCGAAGTTGCGGAAGGCATCCGCGACCGGTTCCATCGCATGGAACGATTCCACGTCGGTCTGCTCCTGCGACGCATCGGTGCGGCCCGGCGTGAACGGCACGGTGATGTCGTGCCCCGCCGCTTTGGCTGCCGCCTCGACGCCTGCATTACCGGCCAGGACGATCAGGTCGGCCAGCGAGACCTGCTTGCCACCTGCTTGCGACGCGTTGAACTCGCCCTGGATGCTTTCGAGCTGCGCCAGCACACGGCCCAGCTGTTCCGGCTCGTTGGCGGCCCAGTCTTTTTGCGGGACCAGGCGGATACGCGCACCGTTGGCGCCGCCACGCTTGTCGGAGCCGCGGAAGCTTGCGGCCGAGGCCCACGCCGTCGACACCAGCTCGCCGATGGCCAGGCCGGATGCCAGCACCTTGTCTTTCAGGGCTTTCGCATCGGCGTCGTCAATCGCGGCGCCTTCAGCAGCCGGCACCGGATCCTGCCAGATCAGCACTTCGGCCGGGACTTCCGGGCCGAGGTAGCGGGCACGCGGGCCCATGTCGCGGTGGGTCAGCTTGAACCAGGCGCGGGCGAAGGCGTCTGCGAACTGGTCCGGGTTTTCCAGGAAGCGGCGCGAAATCGCCTCGTAGGCCGGGTCCATGCGCAGGGCCAGGTCGGACGTCAGCATCGTCGGGCGGTGACGCTTGGCAGCGTCATACGCATCCGGGACGGTGGCATCGGCGTCCTTGGCGATCCACTGGTGGCCGCCGGCCGGGCTTTTCGTCAGTTCCCACTCGTGGCCGAACAGGTACGTGAAGTAGTCGTGGCCCCACTGGGTTGGCGTGCTGGTCCAGGTAACTTCGAGGCCGCTGGTGATCGTGTCCGGGCCCTTGCCGCTGCCGAAGCTGTTCTGCCAGCCGAAACCCTGGGCATGCAGGCCGGCGGCTTCCGGCTCTTCCTTGACATGCTCGGACGGACCCGCGCCGTGCGTTTTACCGAAGGTGTGGCCGCCGGCGATCAGCGCCACGGTTTCTTCGTCGTTCATGGCCATGCGGCCGAACGTGTCACGGATGTCGCGGGCCGATGCGACCGGGTCGGGCTTACCGTCCGGGCCTTCCGGGTTCACGTAGATCAGGCCCATCTGCACTGCCGCCAGCGGGTTCTCGAGATCGCGCGTGTGGGTGATCTCGCTGTCGTCGTCCTTGTCGATGACGCCGCGGCCTTCGACGCCGGGCGAGCCCACCGTGTAGCGCTCATCGCTGCCCAGCCATTTGTTCTCGCGGCCCCAGTAAACGTCGAGGTCGGGTTCCCACACGTCCTGGCGACCGCCGGCAAAGCCGAAGGTCTTGAAGCCCATCGTTTCGAGAGCGACGTTACCGGTCAGGATGATCAGGTCGGCCCACGAGATTTTCTCACCGTACTTCTGCTTGACCGGCCAGATCAGCCGGCGTGCCTTGTCGAGGCTGACGTTGTCGGGCCAGCTGTTCAGCGGCGCGAAGCGCTGCTGGCCGCGGCCCGCGCCGCCGCGACCGTCGCCGATGCGGTAGGTGCCGGCGCTGTGCCATGCCATGCGCACGAACAGGCCGCCGTAGTGACCGAAGTCAGCCGGCCACCAGTCCTGGGAATCCGTCATCACTTTGGCCAAGTCGGCCTTGACTGCCTCGAGGTCGAGGCTGTTGAACGCGGCGCGGTAATCGAAGTCGCCACCCATCGGGTCGGACTTGGCCGAATGCTGGGCCAGCAGATCGAGACGCAGCGCCTTTGGCCACCAGTCGCGGTTGGTCGTGCCGGTGCCGGCTGCGCCGCTGAACGGGCACTTGGCCGGGATATTGTCCACACTCATTTGTTTCTCCTGTCTGATCGGTAAGATTTGACAAAATTATAGAAAAACTTCGTGTACTCGTGGATTGGCAATGTTGATGGGTGCGATAGCGGGCGTTGCACGGACGAGTGCAGCGCGCACCTTTGACCCGCTCCAATTTTCCAATCGGCAACATTGCATCGACAACCGCTTGGTGGCGCGCTATCGTTCTATCTTTCCAATAAGAAAGAAATCTTATCATGTCGATCAATCAACTCGTGTACGTCAGCCAGGCCACCCGCAAGATGTCCCCTAGCGACCTGGCAGGAATCCAGGACACGGCGAAAAATAACAATGCCCCACTCGACGTGACCGGAAGTTTGTTCTACAACGGCGGCTGGTTCCTCCAGGTGCTGGAGGGTCCGGTAGAAACGCTCGACAAGCTGTACCACAAGATCGAACTCGATCCGCGCCACAAGAATTCGCGCGTTCTCTATAACGAACCAGCCAAGTTTCGCACATTCCCGCGCTGGAGCATGAACATGATCAACCTGAATGACCGTCAGGCCGACAAATACGATGAACTGGTCGAGGTGCTGGAAGCTGCGCAAGCCAACCGGCGCATCGGCTCGGCGGCCCCGGCGGTGGCGTTACTGAAGATGTTTGCGAGCTGAGACTGCGCCGGCGCTCTACCAACGGTCGAGCGTGACGAAGTCGCCCAGCGTCCCCCGCTGGGCCCAGCCTTCGAGTTCCAGCATCGGCTTCAGGTAGAACTCGGCCACATGCCCCAGGCACAGGATCGCCACCGGCTTGCCGCCTTCCGGAATGCCGAGCAAGGCCGCGAGCTGGTCGGGATCGAACAGCGATACCCACCCCATCCCCAGCCCTTCGGCGCGCGCCGCCAGCCACATGTTCTGGATCGCGCAAGACACCGATGCCAGGTCCATCTCGGGCAGCGTGCGGCGCCCGAACACGTGGCGCTCGCGCCCGTCCATCAGCGCCACGACCAGCACCTCGCCGCATTCACGCAGTCCCTCGACCTTCAGGCGCATGAATTCGGCGCCGCGCTCGCCCAAGGCGTCGGCGGTGGCCACGCGCTCCGCTTCGACAAGCGCGCAGATCTGTTCACGCAATGGCATTGACGCGATGCGGATGAAGCGCCACGGCTGCATCATGCCGACGCTGGGCGCCTGGTGCGCCGCTGTCAGCAGGCGCAGCAGCACCGCCTCGTCGATCGCGCCGGGGACGAAATGGCGCACGTCGCGCCGTTCGGCGATCGCGCGGTAGACGCCGTCGATCTGGGCGTCGTCGAAGCGGTGCGCCATCGGCATCACGCCTCTGCGCCCGCCTGGTGGAATACCAGGTCCTCGACCGGCTCGCCCTTGCACAGGTGCTGGTCGATGATGCGGTCCATGTTGTCCGGCGTGACGTTGTAGTACCAGGTGCCGTCCGGCTGGACGCAGACGATCGGCCCGCCCTTGCACGCAGCGAAGCAGCTCACCCGGCTGCGCTTGACGCGCAGCGGGCCGCCATCCAGGCCGCTGGCCTTGAACTTCTCACCCAGGCTGTCGAACAACGCCTGTGCAGCGCCATCGGCATTGCAGCGAGGGCCGGTGCAGACAAGCAGGTGGCGGCGGTAGACGCCGATGCTGGGCTTGACGACCTGGCGGGGCATATCGGGTGCGGGGGAATCGATGGTGGTCATGCTTTGGTCAGGTGGCAAAGGCGGGAGAATAGCCGGCGATCTTACACCACGCGCCCTGCTGATCGCCCATAAAAAAGCGCGCCTTGCTCACGCAGGCGCGCTTCATGTCGTGCAGCAGCCGGACGGCTTACTTGGTCGCGAGCACCCACTTGACCAGCGAGCGCGCTTCGGCCTCGCTGACCTGCGGATTGGCCGGCATCGGGATCGGGCCCCAGGTGCCAGAGCCACCCTTGAGCACCTTTTGCACCAGCTTGTCTTCGGCGCCCTTCTGGCCCGCGTATTTTTCGGCGACGTCCTTGTAGGCCGGGCCAACCAGCTTGGTGGCTGAGGTGTGGCAGGCCATGCAATTCTTGGCCTTGGCCAGGTCGGCCTGGGCCAGGGCGCTGCCCGATGCAAACGCCGACAGCACGACACACAACAACAGGGACCGCTTCATGGAATTCTCCGGATTAGTAACTGAGTGAATTTTACCGGCAATCCTCCGGGGCATCTGCAAGCGATACACTCTGTAACGCGATCACCACATTTGCTCATACGGTGTAACAGAAAACTGTTAAATTTGCCCATGAGCATCATTTACTCCGTAAGATGTGCGGCTACAAGGAGTTTTCCCCATGCCCCTGATCCTCTTGATCGCCCTGCTTGCCGCCCTGCGCGGCTTCGAGGTCTGGCGTTTTGCCGACCTGTCCTGGTGGTACATCATCGGCCTGATGGTCGTCGCCTTCATCTGGTTCGAGTACATCGAAAAGGCGCTCGGCCTGGACAAGCGCAAGGCGCACGATGTCGATGAACAGCGCCGCACCGACCGCGTGAAAAAGTCGCTCGGCAAGCGCCGCTGACCGGACCCCGGCGCTGTCATGGCGGCGCTGTGATACTTGTGCTGTGATACATTGGACAACTCACCGAGTCCTGTCCATCCATCACCGCCATCAATGCATCCCGAACTGCGCCAGCTCCGCCATTTCGTCGCCGTGGCCGAAGAGCTGCATTTCGGCCGCGCCGCGCAGCGCCTGCACATGACGCAGCCGCCGCTCTCGCAAAGCATCGCCAATCTCGAAGACCTGCTCGGCGCGCCGCTGTTTTTGCGCAACCGCCGCATGGTTGGCCTGACAGCGGCCGGCAGCGCGCTGCTGCCTGAAGCGCGCCGCATCCTCGACGAAGCCGGCGCCCTGCCCGAACTGGTGCGGCGCGCGGCCAGCGGTGAGGCGGGCCGCCTGGCGCTGTCGTTTGTCTCCACGGCCGGCCTGGGCATGCTGCCCGACGTGCTGCGCCGCTACCGCGCGGCGTTTCCGGGCGTGCGCCTGGTGCTGCACGAGGCGACGTCCGACGTGCAGTTCGACGACCTGCTGTCCGGCCGCATCGATGCCGGCTTCGTGATCCCGCTGCAGCCGGGCGCACCGGCGGGCATGGCCGATCCTGCGCTCGACTACCGCAAGCTGCTCGATGAACCCCTGGTGCTGTGCGCGCCCAGCGGACTGGCGGCGCTGGCCGCACCGGGGCCGGTGTGGCTGCGCGACCTGCCCCCGCTGCCGCTGGTGATCTTCCCGCGCACGGTGGCGCCCAGCCTGCACGATGCGATCCTCGCGTGCTATCGCGCCGCCGGCGTGCTGCCCACGATCGGGCAGGAGGCAATCCAGATGCAGACCATCGTCAGCCTGGTTTCCGGCGGCATGGGCTTGGCACTTGTGCCACAATCCGTGTCGAACCTGATGCGCCCCGGCGTAGAATACCGTGCCCTGCGCGACGCCGCGCCGCTGGCCGAAACGGGCCTGGCATGGCGGCGCGATAACGATTCGCCCGTCCTCAAGGGCTTCCTGGACCTATTGAAGAAAGACTGATTATGCTGATTCATCCGCAGCCGGACCCGATCGCGCTCGCGCTCGGGCCGGTGCAAATCCACTGGTATGGCCTGATGTACGTGGTCGCCTTTGCCCTGTTCATCATGCTGGGCCGCGTGCGCATCCGCATGCCGCACGTGGCGGTGCAGGGCTGGACCAAGGATGATCTGGACGACATGCTGTTCTACGGGATGCTCGGCGTGATCCTCGGCGGCCGCCTGGGCGAAGTGCTGTTCTACCAGCCGCTGTACTACCTGGCGCACCCGCTCGAGATCTTCATGATCTGGCGCGGCGGGATGTCGTTCCACGGGGGCTTTTTGGGTGTGCTGATCGCGATGGCGCTGTGGGCCCGCAAACGCCGCCGCAATATCCTCGACGTCTACGACTTCATCGCGCCGCTCGTGCCGCTCGGGTATGCCGCCGGCCGCATGGGCAACTTCATCAACGCCGAACTGCCGGGCCGTCTGGCCGATCCGAGCCTGCCGTGGGCCATGCTGTGGCCGGGCGTGACCGGCCCGCGCCATCCGTCGCCGCTGTACCAGGCGTTGGTCGACGGCGTGCTGGTCTTCATCATCCTGTGGCTGTTCGCACGCAAAGCGCGTCCGCGCCTGGCCGTGGGCGCCATGTTCACGCTGCTGTATGGCTGCGCGCGCTTCTTCACCGAATGGTTCCGCGTGCCGGATTGGGAAACCACCGTGTTCGGCTTGCCGATCACGTCGGGCCAGGTATTGTCGCTGCCGATGATCGTTGGCGCGCTGGCCATGCTGGTGTGGGCGTATCGCAAAGCGCCGGCGCGGCCCGTGACGGCATAAGCATCCCCTGGGTGGGCGAACGCACAGAGCGCCCACCCTTGCTGCATCCACAATGGGCCTCCCCGACACGGAGTCCCGATGGTTCAAGTCCAGCGCAAACGACATACCGGGTGGTGGCTGCTGCTCGCAGCCGTCATCGTCGCCAGCGGCATCGCGTTTGCCATCATGTGGCGCCCCGCGCTGGCGCCGCAGTCCACACAGCCATCCTTCGACACTACCCGCATCGAGCGCGGCGCCAATCTGGCGCGCCTTGGCATGTGCGCCTCGTGCCACACGCCGGACCTGTCGCGGCCCTTCGCCGGCGGCAAGCCGATGAACACCCCGTTTGGCACGGTCCACAGCACCAACATCACCCCCGACACCGCGACCGGCATCGGCGCCTGGAGCGAAGCGGCCTTCACACGCGCGATGCGCGAAGGCGTCGCGCGCGACGGTCACTTGCTGTATCCCGCCTTCCCATACAACCACTATGTACGCATGACCGACGGCGACATCGAAGACCTGTACGCTTATTTCATGACGCGCCCCGCGATCGTGGCGCCGGCGCGCGAGAACCGGATGACCTTCCCATTCGGGTTCCGCCCGCTGGTGGCGTTCTGGAATGTGCTGTACCTGGACGATGCGCCATGGCAGCCGGTCGCCGGCCAATCGGCCGAATGGAACCGTGGTGCGTACCTGGCCAACGCCGTCGCGCACTGCGCGGCCTGCCACACCCCGCGCACGCTGCTGGGCGGCCCCGATCTGAAGAAGCAGCTTGGTGGCGGCGAAGCCGATGACTGGTACGCGCCGGCGCTGAACGAGCATTCACCGTCGCCCCTGCCGTGGACCCGTGACCAGCTGCAGGCGTATCTGCGCACCGGCGTCGCGCACGACCATGCGATGGCGGCCGGGCCGATGCAGGATGTGGTCACGCACCTGGCGCAAGCCGACGAGCGCGACGTGGCGGCGCTGGCCGCCTGGACCCACAGCCAGCTGGCCAAGGCGCCGCCGCGCGCGACGCCGGCGCAGCAGGCCGGCCCGCTGCCCAAACCGGCAAATGACGACCCCGACCTGCAGCGCATGACGCTCGGCTACGCCGTGTATGCCAATTCGTGCGCGCGCTGCCACGACGCCGGACGCGACGCCAGTTCCGGCACCGCGCTGCCGCTGCAGAAGGCGATCGCGCTGTACGACCCCGACCCGCGCGACCTGATTCACATCACGCTGGACGGCATCACGCCGCCCGATGGCGAGCCGTCGCGCTTCATGCCGGCCTTTAAAACGATCCTGACCGACGAACAGACCGGCGCCCTGGCGGCCTACCTGCGCAAATATGGCGCGAACCAACCCGTGTGGCCCGATCTGGACAAGGCCGTGCGCAAAGCGAGCAAAGAATGACGACCTACCGCCTGCAGGTAAACGGCAAGGTGCACGCCGTCGACCAGGATGCCGACACCCCGCTGCTGTACGTGCTGCGCAACGACCTGGAACTCAATGGCGCCAAATTCGGCTGTGGCCTGGGCCAGTGCGGTTCGTGCACGGTGCTGCTGGACGGGAAGCCGGCGATGTCGTGCATGGTGCCGGTGTCCGTCGTCGGCCAGCGGTCGGTGCGCACGGTCGAAGGCCTGGGCAATGCCACCACCCCGGGCGTGCTGCAGCAAGCCTTCATCGACGAGCAGGCCGCCCAGTGCGGCTACTGCATCGCCGGCATGCTGATGCAGGCCACGGCGCTGCTCGAAAAGACGCCGGCGCCGACCGACGCCCAGATCCGCGCCCACATGTCACCGAACCTGTGCCGCTGCGGCACGCACATGCGCATCCTGCGCGCGGTGCGGCGCGCCGCCAATACGCTGGCAGCAAAGGGCAAGCCATGACGATCGATACCGGCCGCCGTGCCTTTCTCGCTGGCGGCGGCGCCCTGACGCTGTCGTTCGCGATGCCGGCAAGCGCCTTTGCCGCACCCGGCGAGCTTCCCAAGAGCCTGGACAAGTCGCCGTGGCTCGACGCCTGGATCCGCATCGAGGCCAATGAACGCATCACGGTGTTTACCGGCAAGGCCGAACTGGGCCAAGGCATCAAGACCGCGCTGTTGCAGGTGGTGGCCGACGAACTGCGCCTGGCGCCTGGCCGCCTGCGGCTCGTCACCGCCGACACGGCGCGCACGCCGGATGAAGGCATCACTGCCGGCAGCAACTCAATGAAAGACAGCGGCACGGCGCTGCGCCATGCCGCCGGCCAGGTACGCATGCGCCTGGGCGAACTGGCTGCCACGCGGCTTGGCACACCCGTGGGCCGCCTGGCGCTCAAGGATGGCGCATTCAGCGCAGGCGGCCGGCGCGTCACGTTCGGGCAGCTGGTGACGGGCCAGGAACTGCACCTGCGCGCCACGCCGGTGCCGGCGCCGCCCCCGCCAGGGCCGCGTACGGCAATCGGCAAGTCGGTGCCGCGCATCGACATCCCGGCCAAGGTCACGGGCGGTGCGGCGTACGTGCAGGACCTGCGGCTGCCGCAGATGGTGCATGCGCGGATCGTGCGGCCACCGTCGCAGGCGGCGCGGCTGATCGCTGTCGATGTCGCCGCGATCGAACGCCTGCCGGGCGTGCTCAAGGTGGTGCAGGACGGACGTTTTCTCGCCGTGATCGCCGAGGGCGAGTACCGCGCCGTGAAGGCGGCGACGGCGCTGGCGCGGGCCACGCGCTGGGAGACGCCGGCGTCGCTGCCGGTGCATCCCGACGTGAATGCCTTCATCCGCGCCCAGCCCGCCGAGGCGCTGCCGATCCTGGCGCGCGGCGCAGCAGGCCAAGCGGGCCGCAGATTCGCTGCCCGCTACACACGCCCGTTCCAGCTGCACGCTTCCATCGGTCCTTCGTGCGCCGTGGCCCAACTGGTCGACGGCCGCTACACGGTCTGGACCCACGCACAGGGTGTCTACCCGCTGCGTACAGCCCTGGCCGAACTGATCGCCGTGAAGGAAGACACGATCCGCTGCATCCACGTCGAAGGGTCGGGCTGCTATGGTCACAACGGCGCCGACGATGTCGCGGCCGAGGCCATCCTGCTTGCGCGCGCCCTGCCCGGTCGGCCCGTGCGCGTGCAGTGGATGCGCGAGGAAGAACACGCGTGGGAGCCGTTCGGCGCGGCGATGGTGGTGCAGGTGGCCGCCACGCTCGACAGCACCGGCCGCATCGCCGACTGGCAGCACGACGTCTTCACGCCACCGCACAACACGCGCCCCGGCAAGGCCGGCAATCTGCTGGCGGCCACGCACCTGGCGCGCCCGTTTGCGCCGCCGGTCGCCAAGCCTGCACCGCAACCGGAAGGCAGTGGCGACCGCAATGCGATTCCCTATTACGTGCTGCCCAATGCGCGCGTGGTGCACCACTTCCAGCCGAAGCCGGTCCTGCGCTCGTCGGCGCTGCGCGGCCTGGGCGCCTACTGCAATGTGTTTGCCATCGAAAGCTTCATGGACGAACTGGCGCGCGCCGCGAACAGCGACCCGGTCGTGTTCCGGCTGCGGCACCTGGACGATCCCCGCGCGCTCGACGTGGTCAAGCTGGCGGCAGCAAAGTTTGGCTGGGATGCGTACCGGCGCCCTGTCCGGCGCGGACGCGGCTTCGCGTTTGCGCGCTACAAAAACCTGGCGTCGTACTGCGCCATTGCGGTGGAAGTCGAGGTGGCGCGCGAGACGGGCCTGGTGCGCATCACGCGCGCGGTGAGCGCCGTCGATTGCGGCGAGATCGTCAGCCCGGATGGCGTGCGCAACCAGATCGAGGGCGGCATCATCCAGTCGGCCAGCTGGACCCTGCTGGAACAGGTGCGCTTCGACGCATCGCGCGTGCTGACGGTGGACTGGGCGTCTTACCCGATCCTGCGCTTTGCCCAGGCGCCGGAACAGATCGACGTGCACCTGATCGACCGCCCCGGCCAGCCGTTCCTTGGCACCGGCGAAGCGGCGCAGGGCCCGGCGGCGGCGGCGATTGCGAACGCGGTGTTCGACGCCTGCGGCCTGCGCATGCGCGACCTGCCGCTGGACCGCGCGCGGGTGCGCAAAGCCTAGCTGGCGGCTAGTTGAACGCTTTCCAGAACATGTAGGCGGCGAGCGCACACAGGATCACGCTGAAGATGCGCTGCAACTGCCGTACCGGCATCTTGTGCGCGGTACGCGCGCCCAGCGGCGCCATCGATACGCTGGCCAGCACGATGATCGCCAGCGCCGGCAAGTAAATGAAACCCAGTGACCATGGCGGCAACCCGGGTTCGCCCCAGCCGAAATAGACGTTCGACAGAGTGCCCATCAGCGCAACCGGAAAACCGATCGCCGCGCTGGTGGCTACCGCATTATGGATGCGTACATTGCAGCGCGTCATGAACGGCACCGAGACGAAGGCGCCGCCCGCACCCACGAGCCCCGCCAGGATGCCGATCACGCTGCCCGCTGCAAACATGCCCGGTTTGCCGGGCAGCTCGCGCGCCGCTGCCGGCTTTTTCCCGATCAGCATCTGGATCGCCGAGTAAGCCACGAAGCAGCCAAAAAAGAAGGCCAGCACCGGCGTGTTCATCTGCTTGCCGATCCAGGGCCCGATCCACGCACCGAGCAGGATGCCGGGCGTGAACAGGCGTACGACATGCCACAGCACGGCGCCGTGCTTGTGATGCGCACGCACCGACGACAACGAGGTAAAGAAGATAGTCCCAAGTGAGGTGGCGATCGCCATGTGCACCACGAGCTCCTCGGGAAAGCCGCGTGCAGTAAAAATCATCGTGATGAACGGGACGAGGATCATGCCACCACCGACGCCAAGCAGGCCGGCCACGAAGCCCCCGAATGCGCCCATTCCCAGCAGGGCCAGGATCAGCAGCGGATCGAATGCGGGCGCCATCCTCAAGCCCCCTTGCCGCGCACGAGCGCAACGATGGTGGTGTACTGGGCTTTGGTAACCGGCGAGATCGACAGCCGGCTGCCCTTCTGCAGCAGCACCATGTCGTCCAGCGCGGCCACCGTACGCAGTTCGGCCAGCGGCACGAAGCGGCCCGCTTCGACTGCCTTGACGTCGACCGAGATCCAGCGCGGCGTTTCGGGCGTGGCCTTCGGGTCGTGGTAGTGGCTGGCGGGGTCGAACTGGGAGGCGTCGGGATACGGTCCACTGACGATTTCAGCGATGCCGGCCACGCCCGGCAGCTTGCCGCCCGAGTGGTAGAACAGCACGCCGTCGCCGACGGCCATGGCGTCGCGCATGAAGTTGCGCGCCTGGTAGTTGCGCACGCCAAACCAGACCACGGTGGCGCCGGGGGCGGCGAGGACGTCATCGAAACTGACTTCGTCGGGCTCGGATTTCATCAACCAATAGCGCATCGCGCTGTTCTCCCTGCCAGCACGCGATGCACCGGAAGCATCAGTGAATGCGCACATAAAAAAAAGCGGCTGCGTACCGAGTGCGCAACCGCTTGTATGTTTAGTCCCCGCCTGTGCCGTTTTTGCCGGCATCCTGAACCACAACGGTTCAAGGCGGTCACGGTCAGATCAATTTCGGGTTCGTCGGACTAGCGACGCTCACACCCATCGAACTTGTTCCACGACCTATGCGTAAGAATGGTTCAAGGAATATATGGCAAATCTCGAACACCGCAGGGCAGAAAAGAGTTTACTCCTTTGACCAGCCCTGTCAAACGGATTCGGCCTTTCAGGCCAGATTTTCCTGGTCAGCCAGGACGCGGTCCAGCACCGTGTGCATCGACTCGAGTTTTTGTTTGACCTCGAGGATCGACATGTCCGACAGCGGTCCCTGCGGCGACTTCACCGACAGGAATTCGGCGGCCACGCTCAGCGCCGCCATCACGGCGATGCGGTCGGTGCCCTTGACCTTGCCCGAATCGCGCAGCTGGCACATCTTGCCATCGAGGTAGCTCACCGCTTCGCGCAGCGTGCGCTGTTCACCGTCGCGGCATGCCAGGCGGTAGGACTGGCCCATGATATGGACGTCGAGATGGATCATAGTGCCCCCTGACGGTGCGTGTGGGCGAGCTGCGGCGACACCGGTGCATCGGCATCAGGCGGCGCCTCCTGGCGGGGCGCATCTGCGCCAGGTTCTGCTTCCGCGTCCGACGCATCCGGCGGCTTCGGCAATTCGTCGAGCAGCGCTTCGACCCGGCGCTGCGCCTCGATCAGGCGTTCCTTGAACGCGAGATTTTCTGCGCTGAGCAAGGTATTGGCCTGGCGCAGCAGGTAATTCTCGGCGCGCAATGACTGGGTCAGTTGCGCAAGCCGGTCGATTTTGTCTGAAAGGTCTTGGAATTCGGAAATCATCCGACACTATAGGATCGAGTTGCTTTTTCCGTCAACCGGTGCTCATTGCCGTGCGGCAGTAATAGCAGACTAGCGTGCGGCGTCAATCTGGTCAGCGGTGTACGCTGCCGGCCTTCCGTCGTTTCACGAGCGGCGGACAAGCGACGGCAAACATTGCGAATATGCCAATGTCATCATTGCGCTATATCACATGTTTAAAATGATTTCACCATCATGCGCCTTGAAAAGGCAGGTTATCGTCCCTATAATTAGCACTCGTTAGCTGAGAGTGCTAACAACTCTTTGCAGACCGGCGCAGCATTCACAATGCTTGCTGCGACGGTGTCAAAAACGCCAGTTAAACCATTGAATATTAAGGAGTTTTGCATGAACCTTCGCCCTCTGCACGATCGCGTAATCGTGAAGCGTCTCGACCAGGAAACCAAAACTGCGTCCGGCCTGATCATCCCTGATGCCGCGGCAGAGAAGCCGGACCAAGGCGAAGTTCTCGCCGTTGGTAACGGTAAAGTGCAAGATAACGGCCAGCTCCGCCCTCTGGAAGTGAAAGTCGGCGATCGCGTGCTGTTCTCCAAGTATGGCGCTCAGACCGTCAAGATCGATGGCCAGGAACTGCTGGTGCTGCGCGAAGAAGAAATCCTCGCGATCGTCGCACTGTAATTTCTGACCCCATTCACGAACATTTCGGAGAAATAACAAATGGCAGCTAAAGAAGTAGTATTCGGCGACGCAGCGCGCGCCAAGATGGTCGAAGGCGTCAACATCCTCGCCAATGCAGTCAAAGTCACCCTGGGCCCGAAAGGCCGTAACGTCGTGCTCGAGCGCTCGTTCGGCGCGCCGACCGTCACCAAGGATGGTGTCTCGGTCGCCAAAGAAATCGAACTGAAAGACAAGCTGCAGAACATGGGCGCGCAGATGGTCAAGGAAGTTGCTTCCAAGACCAGCGACAACGCCGGTGACGGCACCACCACCGCGACCGTGCTGGCACAAGCCATCGTCCGCGAAGGCATGAAGTTCGTTGCCGCCGGCATGAACCCGATGGACCTGAAGCGCGGCATCGACAAGGCAGTTGCTGCCACCGTCGAAGAACTGCGCAAGATCGCCAAGCCAACCACCACCACCAAAGAGATCGCACAAGTCGGCGCCATTTCGGCCAACTCGGAAACCTCGATCGGTGAGCGCATCGCTGAAGCGATGGAAAAAGTGGGCAAGGAAGGCGTCATCACCGTGGAAGACGGCAAGTCGCTGAACGACGAGCTGGACATCGTGGAAGGCATGCAGTTCGACCGCGGCTACCTGTCGCCGTACTTCATCAACAACCCGGACAAGCAAGTCGCTGTGCACGAAAACCCATTCGTCCTGCTGTGCGACAAGAAAATCTCGAACATCCGTGACCTGCTGCCGGTACTGGAACAAGTCGCAAAAGCTGGCCGTCCACTGGTCATCGTCGCTGAAGACATCGACGGCGAAGCGCTGGCGACCCTGGTCGTCAACAACATCCGCGGCATCCTGAAGACCGTCGCTGTCAAGGCCCCGGGCTTTGGCGACCGTCGCAAGGCCATGCTGGAAGACATCGCTGTCCTGACCGGCGGCCAGGTCATCGCTGAAGAAGTCGGCCTGACGCTCGAAAAGGTCACGCTCGAAGAGCTGGGCCAGGCCAAGCGCATCGAAGTCGGCAAGGAAAACACCATCATCATCGACGGCGCCGGCCAGGCTGAATCGATCGAAGGCCGCGTCAAGATGATCCGCGCCCAGATCGAAGAAGCGACCTCGGACTACGACCGCGAAAAACTGCAAGAGCGCGTGGCCAAGCTGGCCGGCGGCGTTGCCGTGATCCGCGTCGGTGCAGCCACCGAAGTCGAGATGAAAGAAAAGAAAGCACGCGTCGAAGATGCACTGCACGCTACCCGCGCTGCCGTGGAAGAAGGCATCGTTGCCGGCGGCGGCGTGGCCCTGCTGCGCGCCCGTGCCAACATCACTGTCAAGGGCGACAACCCTGACCAGGACGCTGGTATCAAGATCGTCCTGCGCGCAATGGAAGAGCCACTGCGCATGATCGTCCAGAACGCCGGCGAAGAGCCATCGGTCGTCGTTGCAGCAGTGTTGGCCGGCACCGGCAACTACGGCTACAACGCCGCCAACGGCACCTACGGCGACATGGTCGAAATGGGCGTGCTGGATCCAGCCAAGGTCACCCGTTCGGCACTGCAGAATGCAGCGTCGATCGCCGGCCTGATGCTGACCACCGATTGCATGGTCTCGGAACTGTCGGAAGACAAGCCAGCCGGCGGCATGGGTGGTATGGGCGGCATGGGCGGTATGGGTGGTATGGACGGCATGATGTAATTGCCGGGGGAGTCGGGCGAAGCGCGCTGCATGCTTCGCCCGTGCTACCCACGATAAAAAACCCGCGAGGTTCACACCTCGCGGGTTTTTTGTTGCCTGCGTTTTTTGCGTGTCAGCGGGCGCGCGGGCCCTTGCGGCGCAGCCACAGCAGCGCGGCCAGTGCGATGGCACCGAGCCACAGCGTGCCTGGTTCAGGCACTTCGGTCGGCGGAACCGGTTCGACCACGGTGTCGCCTGGCGGCGTTGGCGCAGTTGGCGTGCCTGGTGTCGTTGGCGTGCCTGGTGTCGTTGGCGTGCCCGGCGTGCCCGGAATGACAACCGGCGTGTCGGTATCGGGACCCGGCGTTGGCAGGGATGGCGGGGTATAGACGGGCAGTCCGGTGCCGCCACCGTCCGGTGCCGCGACCGGGAACGGACCCGGGCTATCGACAGCGCCGACTGGCGGCGTAATGCTTCCCGGGATCGTGCTGCCGCCATTCTCCCTGACGGGCGCGGGGATCGCATTGCCGGTGTCGTCGGGGCCGCCGACCGGGCCAACGGGGCCCGGCACACCACCGGAATAGATCGGCGTGCCATACCAGCCCGGCAGGCCAGGCGGCTGCCCCTGACGGGACGGCGTCGGCGTCGGTGTCGGCGTCGTATTGGCCAGCGTCAGCAGGCCAGCGCCATTGGGGAAGCTGGTGGTGTAGTAGCGCTGCCCCACTGCCTCGCTGGTGGACAGGTCGTCCATGCTCACGGGCACCAGGCGGCCCTCTTCACCGGGCACACCCACCATATCGGACGGCACGCCGCCAGCGAGCACGGTATCGAGTTCGGCTTCGCTTGGCCCATGGGGTTCGACCGGAAACTGCGGCACGTCCGAGATGCGGTTGGCGCAGCGGGCGCGGATCTCGTGCTCGCCGTCGGTCAGCAGCGTCTCGCCCTTCTCGAGCATGACCTTCTTCGAGGTCCAGTAGATTTGATCGTTCTTCCGGTACGACACATAGACCGCGCGCGGCGCCGTCACGGTCACGGCGCGGGCATGGTCGACATTGAAGGTCGCGTAGTGCGCCGCCACGAGCCGGTCGGATCGCAAGATCTGCGCCAGTTCGCCCTTGTCGGCCACGCCGCCCGGCACGACCGAGTGCCGGTAGATGCGCCGTGCCGAGGCGCTCTGCTGCGCCGTTGGCGCCGTCGGGCTCAACACACGTGCCGGCGCCGCAGCGGCCGGTGCCGCATTCGACGCTTCCCCGAACGTCGGCCAGCCGATCGATGGCGATGGCAGCACGACGCCGGCCACGCCGACGGCAACGCCCAGCACGGCAAGCGTCATCAGGCGTTTTTCGCGGTGCGAGCTTCGTTCGAGACGACGTTGGTAAGTAGCGCGGCTGTCCATGCGGTGTACTGACTGGTAGGAGTGATCCTACAGAATATCATTACTTGCATCAACAAAATCAGATGCCGACATGAAACACATGGAGAGCGTGGCGTAAACCATGAAAGCATTTCCATGTGGAAATAATAACGGTCGTATGGAGGTTGCAGACAACGCATTTGCCGCTAAAACAAGCATGGTTTAGTATGGCCGTCTTATCTACCGGAACCTGCCATGTCCCCACGCGCCGCTGCCTTCCCTCCCCTGCGCACGACCCTTGCCACGCTGGCCCTGTGCTGCGCGGTAGCTGCCTGCCAGCGCGCCGAGCGGCCCGCGTCGTCGCCTGCCCCGGCGCCGGCGGCGCCCGTCGTCCAGGCGCCGGCGCACAGCAAGGAACAGGCGATGGCCGCATTACTGGCCTTGCCGGAACTGAAGGCCTGGTCGGCGCAGATCGAACGGCGCACGGGCGGCAAGGCGCACGGCGCCGTGGTCGAGGACAACCCGGCGCCGCGCGAGGTGAACGGCAAAACCTACTACCAGCTGAGTTTTGTCGAGAACCGCGCGCAGGACGCGCGGCGCCAGGAAAGCTTTCTGGTCGCGCAGGACGGCAGCGAGATCCTGGTCGAGGACACCGAGTCCGACACCCTGCTGAGCCTGCAGGAATGGCGCCGCACGATCGAGCGCGTCAATCTGAAAAGCGCAGATTAACTATCCAGGTGCGAGATCAGCAGCCGGCGTGGATCCTGCCCCGGCGCCGGTCCATGCTGGCCATCGACCGAGATTCCGACGGCCATGATGTCGATCAGCAGCAACTGCAGAATGCGCGAAATCATCGACAGAAAACTCGTGCTGTCTTCGGCGTGATCGACCGCCAGGCACACGCTGGCCTTGCGCGCCAGCGGCGACTGGCTGTTGCTGATCGCAATGACGTCGGCGCCGGCCGCGCGCGCGATGTCCACTGCCTCCAGCAGTTCGGGCAAGCCGCCTGAATTCGACACTGCAATCACCACGTCGCCCGGCCCCAGCAATTCAGCGGCCAGCGTGAACAGGTGCGCGTCGCCATACAGCGCAGTAGGAATGCGGAAGCGAAAGAACTTGTGCTGGCCATCGAGCGCCACCGCGCGCGAATTGCCCATCGCGTAGAACTCGACGCGCTTGGCGCGGCTGACCATCTCGATCGCGCGGTCGAGCGAGCGCACATCGAGCTGGTCGCGAAAACGCAGGATCGCCGACACCGTATTGTCGATGACCTTGGCCGACAGATCGTGCGTGCTGTCGCTCAAGCGCACCTGGCTGTGGCGCACGGGGATCGAGCCGGTCAGGCTGCTGGCGAACTTGAGCTTGAAGTCGGCCAGGCCCTGGAAGCCCAGCGAGCGGCAAAACCGGATCACGGTCGGCTGGCTCACGTCGGCCAGGCGCGCGATCTCGGCGATCGGTTCATTGAGCACCATGCGCGGCTGGTCGATCACGAGACTGGCCACGCGCCCTTCGGCTGGCGAGAGCTCGTGGCGCAGCTGCGTGATGCGCTCCATCAGCGTGTTGGCCCCGCTGCGCCCGCGCAGGTGTTCGGCCAGGATGGTGGCCACGCCATGGAAGGCGGGATTCGGCGTCGTGATCACCCAGGTCGGAATATCGGCCAGGTAGTCCGAAAAGCGGCCCTTGGCTTCGAAGCGCGCGCGAAACGGCGAGCTGGCAAACCACTCGCCCAGGCGCGGCACGATGCCCCCGCCGATGTACACGCCGCCAAACGCGCCGAGCGTCACGGCCAGATTGGCCGCCGCCCCGCCCAGCATGCCGCAGAAGCATTCGAGCGTTTCCAGGCACAGCGCATCGTTCTGTTCGAGCGCGCCGGCCACGATCGTCGCGGCCGTGCGCGGCGCGGCGTCGACGCCATTGCGGTCGGCCAGCGCGCGGTAGATCACTTCCATGCCCGGCCCGGAAATCAGGCGCTCGTTCGACACGTGCGGCCACTCGCGCCACGCATATTGCAGGATCGCGAATTCACGCTCGTCGAACGGCGCGAAGTTCACGTGCCCCCCTTCGCTGCCCAGCGTGACGAAACCGTCGGCGGTCGGAATGCCGCCCGAGACGCCCAGGCCCGTGCCCGGCCCCAGCACGCCGATGACGGCGCCCGGCACCGCCTTGCCCGGGCCGACCTGCATCAGGTCGTCGCGCGCAAAATTGGGCAAGGCCGTGGCCAGCGCCGTGAAGTCATTGACGATCAACAGCGTGGCCAGGCCCAGCTCGCGCCGCACCGCATCGGTGGAAAACTCCCACGCGCGGTTGGTCATGCGCACGTAGTCGCCGCTGATCGGATTGGCCACCGCGAACGCGCCGTGGTGCAGCGTGACGTCCTGGTGGTCGAGCAGATAATGGCGCAGCAGCGGCACGATGCCGGCGAAGTCGTCGCAGCGCAGCACCGCCACGTCGCGAAACACGCCGGGCGCGCATTGCAGCGCGAAGCGCGCATGCGTGGCGCCAATGTCCGCGAGCAGGCGCGGGCCATCGGCAAACGCCGTGCGCGCGAATTTTTCGGGCTGCGCGCCGGCCATCAGCGGTTCGCCGCCACGGTGCCGAACCAGGCGCCGTACGGCGCCAGCGTGACGCGGCCTTGCTGCGCACTGCCCTGCAGGCCATCGACCGGCATCTGCGCCACGCCGTCCGTTGCTGGCCAGTCGAAGCTGACTTCCTCGCCCGACAGATTGAATGCGGCCAGCACGCTGTCGTGCCCCGCCAGGTCGCGGCGCAGGGCCAGGACCGGCTCGGGGGCATCGAAGAACGCGATCTCGCCGCGGGTGAGTTGCGGCAGGCTGCGGCGCAGGGCAATGAAGCGGCGCTGGAAATTCAGCATCGAGTCATGGTCGCTGTCCTGCACGTCGACGGCAGCCTTGACGTGCGCGGCGTCCACCGGCAGCCATGGCTGGCCGTCGGTAAAGCCCGCGTGCGGCGCGTCGGCGACCCACGGCATCGGCGTGCGGCAGCCGTCGCGGCCCTTGAACTCGGGCCAGAAGGTCTTGCCGTACGGGTCCTGCAGCAGTTCGTACGGCACATCGGCTTCGGTCAGGCCAAGTTCATCGCCCTGGTACAGGCACGGCGTGCCCTTGAGCGAGAGCTGCATCGCCAGCACCAGTTTGGTGAAACCGGGGGCCGGGTCGGCGCCGCCCCAGCGCGTGGCCACGCGGATCGCATCGTGGTTACCGACCGACCACGACGCCCAGCCATCCTTGACACGTTCGTTGAATTCCTCGACCTGGCGGCGCACGTGGGCAGCGTTGAAGACCGGCGTGAGCAGGTTGAAGCTGTAGGCCATGTGCAGCTTGTTGCCGCCTTCGGTGTACTCGCTCATCTGGGCCAGCGCGTCGTCCGAGCTGATTTCGCCGATCGAGACGGCGCCGAATTCATTCAGCTGTGCGCGCACGCGCTCGAGGAACGCGATGTTCTCGGGCTGCGTCTTGTCGTACAGGTGCGCCTGCATGCCATACGGGTTCACGTCGGTCACGGTCGACGTGTCGCGCACCAGCGCCGGCGGGTTGCTGCGCAGCTGGCGGTCGTGGAAGTGGAACACGCACGCATCCATGCGCACGCCGTCGACGCCGCGCTCGAGCCAGAAGCGCTGCGCATCGAGGTGGGCCTGCTGCACCAGCGGGTTGTGGAAGTTCAGCTGCGGCTGGCTCACCAGGAAGTTGTGCAGGTAGTACTGCTTGCGGCGGGTATCCCACTGCCACGACGAGCCGCCGAACACCGACAGCCAGTTGTTGGGCGGGTTGCCGTCCGGGAGCGGGTCGGCCCACACATACCAGTCCGACTTCGGATTGTCGCGGCTGGCGCGGCTTTCGACGAACCATTTGTGCGTGTCGGATGTGTGCGACATCACCTGGTCGATCATGATCTTCAGGCCCAGGCTATGTGCCTTGGCGACCATCCGATCGAAATCGGCCAGGTCGCCAAACAGCGGATCGACGTCGCAATAGTCTTCGATGTCGTAGCCAAAATCGGCCATCGGCGACTTGAAGAACGGCGACAGCCAGACGATGTCCACGCCCAGGCTCGCGATATAGTCGAGCTTTGCGGTCACGCCGTTCAGGTCGCCGACGCCATCGCCATCTGTGTCGAGGAAGCTGCGCGGGTACACCTGATAGATGATGGCTTCGCGCCACCAGTTCGGGTTGTCGGTCGTCGAGATCTGGGTCATTGGCTGGTCCGGGCGGATGCGTGATGTGGAATTCTAGGCAATATACATTAGGCGAACGGTCTTGACAATTCCAGCCAGCCAGCGATAAAACCCATTTAGTCATTTGATTTCAATGACTTGAAACGTTATAGGCGATTGTGCCAATTCTTCGTCCGTACCTAAACTACGTATGCATGTTGCCACTTTGTTTCTAGTTTGTTTCACGACAATTTTTATGTTGCAAAGAGAGGCGTCCCCGTCATAGCATCGCGTCTGTTTGCCAATTCAAGGAAGCGGTTCGATGACATCTCTCGCAAAACCAGGCACCGGGCGCATGCCCCGGCAAATCCCCTACATCATTGCCAATGAGGGGTGCGAACGCTTCAGTTTCTACGGGATGCGCAACATCCTGACGCCGTTCCTGATCACGACCCTCTTGATGTTTTTGCCGGAAGACATGCGCACCGGCGAAGCCAAGCACGTGTTCCACACGTTCGTCATCGGCGTCTACTTCTTCCCGCTGCTGGGCGGCTGGCTGGCTGACCGCTACTTCGGCAAGTACAACACGGTGTTCTGGCTCAGTCTCGTGTACTGCCTCGGTCACGCCTGCCTGGCCATTTTCGAGGACAACGTCAACGGCTTCTACTTCGGCCTGTTCCTGATCGCGCTCGGCTCGGGCGGCATCAAGCCTCTGGTGGCCAGTTTTGTGGGCGACCAGTTCGACCACACCAACAAGGACAAGGCGAAGGTCGTCTTCGACGCGTTCTACTGGATCATCAATTTCGGTTCGTTCTTCGCCTCGCTCCTGATGCCGCTGCTGCTGCGCGACTACGGTCCGGCCTGGGCCTTCGGCGTGCCCGGCATCCTGATGTTCATCGCGACCATGGTGTTCTGGAGCGGCAAAAAGAAATACGTGCACGTGCCACCGGCGCCGGCCAATCCGCACTCGTTCATGCGCGTGGCGAAAAGTGCGCTGCTGGCCAGGCAGCCCGGCCAGGGCCGTCCGGGCCTGAACCTGGCCTTGCTGGGCGCCGCCGGCGCATTGGCGTCGCTGGCCATGGCCGCGCAATGGGGCTTCGTGATCGCCGCCTGTACCGCCCTGGTGCTGTTGATGGCCTTTGGCGGCATGGGCACCTCGATGCAGCTGGACCGCGCACGCGGCCTGCATCCCGACGACGCCGTCGACGGCGTGCGCGCCGTGCTGCGCATCCTGATCGTGTTCGCGCTCGTCACCCCGTTCTGGTCGCTGTTCGACCAGAAGGCCTCGACCTGGATCGTGCAGGCCAACACGATGACCACGCAGGTGAACCTGCTGGGCTGGACCTTCGACGTGATCCCGGCCCAGATGCAGGCCCTGAATCCCCTGCTCGTGATGCTGCTCATCCCGATCAACAACCTCGCGCTGTTCCCCTTGATGCGCAAGATGGGCGTCGAGCCGACACCGCTGCGCCGCATGACGGCCGGTATCGCACTGTCGGCTGCGGCCTGGATCGTCGTGGGCAATCTGCAGGTCGCGCTCGACGCCGGCGATGCCGTCTCGATCGCGTGGCAGATCGCGCCCTATGCGCTGCTCACGCTGGGTGAAGTGCTGGTCTCGGCCACGGGTCTCGAATTCGCGTACAGCCAGGCGTCAGCCTCGATGAAGGGCGTGATCATGGCGCTGTGGTACCTGGCTGTCACGGTCGGCAACCTGTGGGTGCTGATCGTCAATGCCAGCGTCAAGAACGAGGCAGTGATCGCGTATATCGAAGGCTCGGGCGTCGGGGTGATGGCGTTCCAGATGTACTTCTTTGCCGCGTTTGCGCTGCTGTCGGCAGCGGCATTCGGCTGGTATGCGACGCGCTACCGCATGGTCGACCACTATCGCAGCAGCGTCGCGGGGTAAGCGGTCCATGAAACGTCACCTTGTCCTGCTTGCAGCATCGCTGTCCTCCAGCGCGTATGCTGCTGTTCCTCTCGCCACCTGCGACAGCCCGGCCTTCCAGGAGGTGCTCAGCGCCTCGGCCACCAAGCTCGATGCGCGCGCTGTCTGGCTCGACCGCCGCCTCGTGCGCTGGCCCGGCGCGGCTGCAGATGGCGTATATCGGCTGTACCACTCCCCCGCCGGGGGGATCCAGGCCACGGCCGGCAGCAAGGTCTCCGGCAGCGCCGGTTCGATCGCGCTGGCCGTCTCGCGCGTCGCGGTGCCGCAAGCCGTCGCCACACGCTTCAAATGGGTCGCCAGCGGCCCGACTCTGAGCGTGCAGGAAGCCGACCTGGCGCGACTGCCTGCCCTGCACCGCGAACAGCTGGTGCTGGTGCACGAGAACCCGGATGGCACCGTGCGCGACGCAACGCGCGTGCAGGCGGCCGGCGCGCTCGACGACCTGTATGCGACGGCCGAACGCATCCCGGATCTGGGCGCGACGCCCACCGCCAATAAAACCGACTTCAAGCTGTGGGCGCCAACCGCGCGCGATGTCGCGGTGTGCACTTATGACAGCGCAACGGGCCGCGCGAATGCCGTGCTGCCGCTGACGCTGGATGCACGCACCGGCGCCTGGGTTGCCAGCGTCCCGCGCGATTTGTCCGGCACCTATTACAAGTACGCGGTCGACGTCGTCGCCGATGGCGCCGGGCTGGTACGCAACCTCGTGACCGACCCGTACTCGGTCAGCCTGAATGCGGACTCCCAACGCAGCTACATCGCCGACCTGGATGCGCCGCACCTGAAGCCCGCCGGCTGGGACGCCACGCAGCCACCGGCCACGGTCAAGGCGCAGACCGACATGGTCATCTACGAGCTGCACGTGCGTGACTTTTCGCTGATCGACCAGACGGTGCCGCCGGCCAAACGCGGCAAGTACGGCGCGTTCGGCGAAGCCAATTCGAACGGCATGCGGCACCTGCGCGCGCTGGCACAGGCAGGCCTCACCGACATCCACCTGCTGCCCGTGTACGACATCGGCAGCATCCCCGAAGTGGCGTGCGCGCAGCCCGCCCCCGCCGGCGCGCCGGATGGCGAGAGCCAGCAGGCGCTGGTGGTCAAGACCGCCCACACCGACTGCTTCAACTGGGGCTACGACCCGCAGCACTTCAACGCCGTCGAAGGCAGTTACGCAAGCGACCCGCAGGACGGCGCGCGCCGCATCGTCGAGTTCCGCCAGATGGTCATGGACCTGCACAAGGCCGGCCTGCGCGTGGGCACCGACGTCGTCTACAACCACACCTTCATCGCCGGCCAGGAAGAAAAATCGATCCTCGACCGCGTGGTGCCGGGCTACTACCATCGCCTGAACGCCGTGGGCGGCATCGAAGCCTCGACCTGCTGCTTCAACACGGCGACCGAGAACACGATGATGGCCAAGCTGATGATCGATTCGTCGGTCCTGTGGACGCGCCAGTACAAGATCGATTCGTTCCGCTTCGACCTGATGGGCCACCAGCCGCGCGAAGCGATGGTGCGCCTGCAGCAGGCCGTCGACGCGGCGGCGGGCCGCCACGTGCAGCTGATCGGCGAAGGCTGGAACTTCGGCGAAGTGGCCGATGGCGCGCGCTTCGTGCAGGCCTCGCAGCTGTCACTGAACGGCACCGGCATCGGTACCTTCAGCGACCGCGCGCGCGACGCCGTGCGCGGCGGCTCGCCCGGCGACTCGGGCGAACCCGTGGTCAAGCAGCAGGGCTATATCAACGGTCTGGTGTATGACGCCAACGCCCTTGGCGGCGACGCGCAGAAGGCCGACTTGCTGCGCGCGGCGGACCTGATCCGCGTCGGCCTGGCCGGCTCGGTGCGCACGTATCCGATGCAAGCGCACGATGGCCAGGTGCGCCAGTTGCAGGCGATGGTCTACGGCGGCAACCAGCCGGCCGGTTACGCCAGCGAGCCGGGCGAAGCGGTCAACTACGTCGAAAACCACGACAACCAGACGCTGTACGACATCAACGTGCTCAAGCTGCCGGTGGCAACGAGCAGCGCGGAGCGCGCGCGGGTTCAGGTGCTGGGAATGGCGATCAATGCGTTCAGCCAGGGCGTGGCGTATTACCACGCCGGCATCGACACCCTGCGCTCGAAATCGCTGGACCGCAACAGCTTCAATTCGGGCGACTGGTTCAACCGCATCGACTGGACCTACCAGGACAACTTCTTCGGCACCGGCCTGCCGCCGGCGCCGGACAATGCCAAAGACTGGCCGCTGTTCAAGCCGTTGCTGGCCAATGCCGCGATGAAGCCCACGCCCGCCGACATCGCGTTCGCGCGCGACGCGTTCCGCGACCTGCTGCGCATCCGCGCCAGCAGCACGCTGCTGCGCCTGCGCACGGCCGACGACATCAACACGCGCCTGCGCTTCTTCAATACGGGGCCGCAGCAGGAACCGACCGTGCTGGCCGCCTGGCTCGATGGCAAAGGTTATCCGGGTGCCGGCTTTGCCGGGATGGGCTATCTGGTGAACGTCGACAAACGGGCGCACACGATCAAGGACGCCACGCTGCGCGGCAAGCGCCTGAAGCTGCATCCGGTGCACAGCGCACCCGGCGCGGCCGACAAGCGCGCGCTGAAGGCGCGCTTCGACAGCGCCAGCGGCACCTTCACGGTACCGCCCCGCACGGCGGTGGTGTTCGTCGACATGTGAAAAGGCGGTTCTCGCGACGGGGCGCCGCTGACCTGAAGACCGTCATTCCAGCGAAGGCTGGAATCCAGGTCTGTTGCGGGCCGCTGTCGATGTTGCGGCAAAGGTGCTGAACTTGGGTTCCAGCCTTCGCTGGAACGACGTTGTCAGGCCAGCACGGACGCTTGCTCCACCGCCGCCACCATCGCCAGCCGCGCAATCGCAAACGTATTGCGCCCCTTGTCCTTGGCTTCATACAAGGCGCTGTCGGCCAGCTCGCTGATCGTCAGCGCCGTCACGCCCGGTGCGTCGGCCAGCGCAATGCCGATTGTCGCACTGACGGAAATTGGCTGGGAGCCGACCATGAACGGCGCTTCCATGACCTGCATGATCTTCTTGGCCACCAGCTCGACGTCGCGCGGCGAATTGACTTCGTCGAGCAGCACCGTGAATTCGTCGCCGGCCAGGCGCGCCACCATGTCGGAGCTGCGCACCACCTTGCGCACGCGCCGCGCAAATTCGACCAGCACCATGTCGCCCACCGCGTGGCCGTAGGTGTCGTTGATGCGCTTGAAGAAATCGATGTCGAGATAGAACAGTGCAAAGGCGCGCTCGCGCTGCGGCGCACGTTCGACGGCTGCCTGCAGCGCCAGCTCGAACTGGCGCCGGTTCGGGATGCCCGTCAGCGCATCGGTGTGGGCCAGCGCATGCAGGTTGCGTTCATGCATGCGCGCGGCGGTGGCGTCGGTGGTCAGGATATACACGCCCACCACTTCGCCATCGCGCAGATGCGGCAGGAAGGTCGAGTGAACGATGCGGATGTGCTTCTTGCGCACGATGTCATGCTCGCACTGCGATGCCTTGCCCAGCCAGGCGTCGTCCAGCGCTTCCTTCTGCTGCAGGTAGAAGTCTTCGCCGAAGGCTTCGACCATGGTCTGGCCGACGACCTGGTCGGACGCCTTGCCCAGCCACGACTGGTGCACCGCATTGGCGAACATGTAGCGGTGATCCTGGTCGAGGTGCGCGATCAGGACCGGCAGGTTATCGGTAATCGTGCGCAGGCGCTCTTCGCTGTCGGCCAGGCGGTCGCGCGATGCTTTCAGTTCGGTGATGTCCTTCATCGCCACCACGGCGCCGAGGGTCTTGCCCTGGGCGCTGCGCAGCGGCCGGCCGCTGGCCAGCAGCGTGTACGGCGCGCGGCCGGCCGGTGCGATGACCATCGCGCCGTCGCGCACGACTTCGCCCTTGAGCGCGCGCACCAGCGGCACGTCGTCCATCGCCATCGGGGTCTGGCCGTCGCCGTGGTACAGCGAGTAGAACTGCGGCCATTCCGATGGCGCGATCGCCTTCAGGTCGTGACCATGCAGGGCGCGCGCCGTGCGGTTGAACAGCGTCAGGTTGCCGACGGCGTCGCAGGCGACCACGCCGACGTCGATCGATTCGAGCACCGCGTCGATCAGCTCCTGTTTTTCTTCCAGCTGCTGCTGGGTGCGGATGCGCTCCGAGATGTCATTGACGAAGGCGCCGATATAACGCGCGCCATTCCATTCGTGCGCTGCCACCGTCATCTGGATCGTGATCTGGCGCCCGCTCTGGGTCAGCGCCGGCAGTTCGACGTTCTGGTTCAGGTACGGGCCGGCGCCGGTATCGAGCAAGCTGCGGATATTCGCGTCATGCGCTTCGCGCTGCTGCGCCGGCATGACCAGATCGGACAACTGACGGCCGCGCGCGTACTCGCCCGACCAGCCAAAGATGCGTTCGGCCGACGTGTTCCACGCCACTACGACGCCGTTGCTGTCGGCGCCAATGAAGCCACTGAACGACGAATCGATGATCGTGCGGTTCCAGGCTTCGCTCTCGCGCAGCAGCGCTTCGGCCGCTTCGCGCTGCGTGACTTCGCGCGACAGTTGCTCGACCTTGTCTTCCAGTTCGGCAGTGCGGGCGACGATGCGCGCTTCCAGATCGGTATTGAGCGACTTGAGCGCCTGCTCGGCGAGCATGCGCGCCGTCACGGCCTTGAGGTGATTGATTTCGACTTCGACCAGCCCGGCCAGGTCGGCCAGCACCTGGCGCTGCTCCTGGTTCAGGCGGCGCGGGGCGCGGTCGATAATGCACAGCGTGCCCACGGCTTCGCCATCGCTGTAGACCGGCTGTCCGGCGTAGAAGCGGATGTGCGGTTCGCCGGTGACCAGCGGATTGTCGGCAAAACGGGGATCCTGCGCCGCGTCTTCGATCACGAGCAGCGCGCGCGCCTGCACCGCGTGGCTGCAGAACGACAGCGAGCGCGGGGTTTCCGACATGTCCAGGCCATGGTGCGACTTGAACCACTGCCGCTCGGCATCGATCAGCGACACCAGCGCGATGGGCACGTCGAACGTCATGGCGGCCAGGCGGGTAAAGCGGTCGAAGCGGGTCTCGGCAGGGGTGTCGAGAATCTGCAGTTCGGCCAGCGCGGCAAGGCGGGCCTGTTCAATTAACATTTGGCTGACGATGATAAAACCTCTTCCATGGTCCGGAACGAAGACGACAAGGCAGGACGGCCCTGTCGACACGGCGCCGGGAATTGGGGGAGCCACATGAAATGGTAGCACGCAGTGCCGTGCGGAAACTACACGTTCCGTCCCGTGCGTCGCGTAGCGTTGACGTTTTTTTGACAACTTTTAGCGATACATCGGTACAAAAGCGCGTGGACGAGCCAGGCATGACCCGCAATGGAGGCTGTGTTTACGCGTGTCCGCGACCCCGTGGCGCCTGGTTCCTCAGATATCCAGGTGCGAGATCAGCAGCCGGCGCGCATCGATGTCGCCCTGATGGTCAAGGCTGCCCTCCCCTTGCGTGCCAAGGGAAATCCCGACCGACATGATGTCGATGAGAAGCAGTTGCAGGATGCGCGAAATCATCGACAGGAAGCTCGTGCTGTCTTCGCTGTGATCCACCGCGAGGCACACGCTGGCCTTCTTGGCCAGCGGCGAGCGGCTGGCCGTGATCGCAATGATGTCGGCGCCCCATGCGCGCGCCGTGTCGACTGCCTCGAGCAGCTCGGGCAACTGCCCGCCGGTGGAGATGGCGATCACGACGTCGCCCGGCCCCAGCAAGCCGGCCGCAAGATTGAGCAGGTGTGAATCGCCATAGGATGCCGCCGGAATGCGGAAGCGGAAGAACTTGTGCTGGCCGTCGAGCGCTACAGCGCGCGCATTGCCCAGTGCGTAGAACTCGACCCGGCGCGCGCGCCGCAGCAGCTCGATGGCGCGGTCGATCGCGTGGACGTCGAGCGCATCGCGAAACTTCAGGATCGCGGAGACCGTGTTGTCGATCACCTTGGCCGACAGGTCATGCGTGCTGTCGGTCATGCGCACCTGGCTGTGGCGCACGGGGATCGTGCCGGTCAGGCTGCCGGCGAACTTGAGCTTGAATTCGGCCAGGCCCTGGAAGCCCAGCGAACGGCAAAAGCGGATCACGGTCGGCTGGCTCACGTCGGCCAGGCGCGCGATCTCGGCGATCGGCTCGGACAGCATCTTGCGCGGATGCTCGATCACGAGCGCGGCCACGCGCTGCTCGGCCGGCGAGAGCTCGTGCAGCAGTTGCTGCACGCGGTCGGTGAGCGTGTTGGCGCCGCTGCGCCCGCGCAGGTGCTCGGACAGGATCGCCGAGACGCCGTACAGCGCCGGGTTGGGCGTCATGATGATGTAGGTCGGAATCTGGGCGATGTAGTCACGGAAGCGCCCCTTGGCTTCGAAGCGCGCACGGAACGGCGACTGCGCGAACCAGGCGCCCATGCGCGGCACGATGCCGCCCCCGATAAACATGCCGCCAAACGCGCCCAGCGTCACGGCCAGGTTCGCCGCCGCGCTGCCCAGCATGCCGGCGAAGGTCTCCAGCACCTCGAGGCACAGCGGATCGTGGGCGTCGAGCGCGGCGCTGACGATGTCGGCGGTGCTGCGCGCCGGCGCCGCGACGCCATTGCGCTCGGCCAGCGCTCGGTAGATCAGTTCGATGCCGGGGCCGGAAATCAGGCGCTCGTTCGACACGTGCTGCCATTCGCGCCACGCATGCTGCAGGATCGCGAATTCGCGCTCGTCGCTCGGCGCGAAGTTGACGTGCCCGCCCTCGCTGCCGAGCGTGACGAAACCGTCGATGGTCGGGATCACACCCGAGACGCCAAGGCCCGTGCCCGGCCCCAGCACGCCCGAGACGGCATGCGTCTGCGGCGCGCCGCCGCCGATCTGCAGCAGGTCCTTCGGCTGGAAGTCCGGCAGCGCCATCGCCAGCGCAGTGAAGTCGTTCACGATCAACAGCGTCGACAGGCCCAGCGCGCGGCGCACGGCATCGGTCGAAAACTGCCAGTCGCGGTTGGTCATGCGGATGAAATCGCCGCTGATCGGATTGGCCAGCGCAAAGGCCGCGTGGTGAATGCGCCCGCCCGGATGCTGCTCGAGGTAGGCGTGCAGCAGCGGGATGATGCCGTCGAAGTCGTCGCACAACAGCACGGCGACCTGCCCCAGCACGCCGGGCGCGGTTTCCAGGCCCAGGCGCGCATGGGTGGCGCCGATGTCGGCCAGCAGGCGCGGGCCGTCGGCAAAGGCGGCGCGCGGGGGTTTGCTCTTCGGATCAGGGTCTTCTGTCATACCACAAGGATACCATTGACCGAATGACAAAAGAATGAGGTACTGCGAAGGATGCGAGCTATCGATGCACTTGGATTCCCACCTCCGTGGGAATGACGTGCCGGGGTAGCGGATTGTTATCCACGGCGATGGCGCGCGCCTTGAAAACCGTCGTTCCCGCAGAGGCGGGAACCCAAGATCTCAAACCGAAGCCACAACAGCAATCAGCGCACGAGCCCCTGTAACAACGCTTTGTGAAACTGTACCGGATCCTGCATCTGCGGCGCGTGCCCCATCTCGGGGAATGTCACCAGCACCGAGCCCGGGATTGCCTTGCGCGTGGTCTCGGCCAGCACCTTGTAGTTGCCCAGTGTTGGGCGCACGTCAGCGGGCGCGGCGTCCTTGCCGATCGCAGTCGTGTCCTTCAAGCCCATCAGCAGGAAGGTCGGCGTTTTGATCAGCGGGAATTCATGCACCACGGGCTGCGTGTAGATCATGTCGTAGATAAGCGCCGAATTCCAGGCCACGAGTTCCTTGCCCTTGCCACGGTACATCCCGGCCAGCATCTGGACCCACACTTCGTACTCCGGCTTCCACTGACCGTTGTAGTAGGTCGTGCGCTCGTACTCGCGCACGCGCTCGGCCGACAATTTCAGCTCGCGCTCATACCACTGATCGACACCCAGTGATGGCACGCCCAGGTTCTTCCAGTCTTCCAGGCCGATCGGGTTGATCATCACCAGCTGGTCCGTCAGTTCGGGATACATCAGCGCGTAGCGCGTGGCCAGCATGCCGCCGGTCGAGTGGCCGATGATGATGGCCTTCTTCACGCCGATCGAGGCCAGGAGCTTGCGTGTGTTGTCGGCCAGTTGCTGGAACGTGTACTGGTAATGCTGCGGCTTGGTGGATTTGCAAAAGCCGATCTGGTCAGGCACCACGACGCGGTAGCCCGCGTCGCTCAGTGCCTTCGTGGTGCCGGCCCAGGTCGCGCCGCAGAAGTTCTTGCCGTGCATGAGCACGACGGTGCGGCCGTTCGGGCTGGCGGGCTTGACGTCCATATAAGTCATCTGCAGATCGACGCGCTGCGACGTGAAGCGGTATTGCTGCGTCGGCGCGGGATAGGCGAATTCTTCGAGTTCGGCGCCGTAGACTGGCGCGGCGGCCGGTTGCGCGTGCGCCGGGGCCAGGGCGAGGACGAAACCGAGGCCCGCGATGGCGCGGGCGATGTGCGTAAAGACGGGCATGAAGGTAGGCAGGCAGACTGGCAGCCGAAAAGTGGACAGAACGGCCAGTCTACCCCGGAACCCGGTCAGTCCTGCGCGATCAGCGCCACCTGTGCGGCGGTTGCGAACCGCACCTTGCCGTCCTTGACCACGGCGGTATTGCCGGTGTACCAGTCGCGCACCGTGGCGCCGTCGTTGAAGACGCCGCCCACCGAAATCGCCACCGGCTGCTGCGTCGACAGGCCCAGCGCGACCACCACGCGGTCGCTCACGCCATTCTGTTCCCACGTGCGCTTGAACGTGTACGGGCTCGAGCCGATCATCTGGTGCTTGCCGGCGCCGACGGCCGGATGCGCAGCGCGGAAGCGCCCCAGGCGCGCCCAGTGTGCGCGGATATCTGCCACGCGGTGCAGGCCACGCTCGGCGTTTGACGCCAGCTCGTCCCAGTTCATGAAGGTGCGCAGGTTGGCGTCGCCCTCGGCGCCATCGAACTTCAGGATGCGCGCCGTTTCGTCGCCGTAGTAGATCTGCGCCGCGCCGGGCGCCAGCAGCAGCTTGTTGGCCGACTCGAACGGCTTCTGGCGCAGCGGATCGAACGGGCTGCTGTCGTCGTGCGAGCTGATGTAGTTCAGCACCGAGAAGCCCTTCATATCGCCATTGAGGATGGTCGAGTATTCCGAGAACACCTGCTCGTACGGGCGCTTGGCGTCGCTGCGCAGACTGAAACTGATCATGCTGTCGAAGCCCTGGTCCAGGTAGTCGACGAATTCGCCGCCGCCCAGGTCGAACTTGCGCGCGTGCTTGATCTCGTAGTTGTAGACCTCGGACACCATCCAGAACGGCTTCTGGTCGAGGCTCTTGGCCGGGTTGGCGCGCTTCCAGTCCGCCAGCGCCAGACTCGCTTCCTGTTTGAGTTCCTTCCACAGGCCAGGCTCGGTGTGCTTGACGGTGTCGGCGCGGAAGCCATCGATACCGAACTTGCGCACCCAGTCGGCATGCCATTTCATCAGGTAGTAGCGGGGCGCGCGCGGGTAGCCGGTGCGCTTGAAGAACGCGTCGAGCTCCTTCACCTCGCGCTCGTAGCGACCTTCCTTCTTCCACTTGGCCACCAAGTGCGGCGGCAGGTCGACCGGCTTGTCACTGCCCGTCAAGAAGTCCGGCAGGTTCGCCACCAGCGTGCAATCGACCGTCGTACGCGCATCCTTGTAGGTGCAGGTCGGGCCGGTGCGCACCCACGACGCCGGCCAGACTTTATCCTGCGGCGTGACGGGGCCCGTGTGGTTCATCACCACGTCGAACACGATGCGGATGCCATTCGCGTGCGCCGTGTCGACCAGCGTGCGCAGCTCATCCTCGGTGCCAAACGCAGCGTCGAGCGCCGTGAAGTCCTTTGCCCAGTAGCCGTGGAAGGCGTAGCTCTTGCCAGTGCCTTCATCGGTCGCGCCGTGGATCTGTTCGATCACGGGCGTCAGCCAGATCGCGTTCACGCCCAGGTCGGTGAAATACCCTTCCTTGATCTTGGCCGTGATGCCGGCGATGTCGCCGCCCATGAAACCGCGCAGCGGCGCTGCGTCGTCCTTGCGGCCATAGGCCTTGTCGTTGGCCGGGTTGCCGTTGTTGAAGCGGTCCGTCAGCAAAAAATAGACGGTCGCGTTCTCCCAGACGAACGGCTTGGCGGCGGGCGCCGGGCCGGGCAACTGGGCGCTGGCAGAGGCCATCGCGCCGAAGGCGAGCAGCATGGCGGAAGCAAGGACGGGTAGTTTCATGCGGGGTTCCTGTGTGGTGAAGGGGTCAGGTGACGACCGTGGGTTCGCTGCGGCCGGTGCGCTGGCGCAGATCGGACAGGCTTTCGGCCAGATCGATCAGGCCTTGCAGCGCGGCCTGCGTATCGAGGTTGTGGTGCGCCGGATCGGCTTCGTAGCGTTCGAGGTAGACCCGCACGGTGGCGCCTTCGGTGCCAGTGCCGGACAGGCGGAACACGATGCGCGAGCCATCCGCCATGATGATGCGGATACCCTGCTTGGTGGAGACCGAGCCGTCGACCGGGTCGGTATAGGCAAAGTCGTCGGCCAGCGCAATCTGGTGGCCGGCCAGCGTCTGCCCTGCCAGCTCGGGCAGGCGTGCGCGCAGCGCGTCCATCATGGCGCCTGCAGCGCCGGCATCCACGGCTTCGTAGTCATGGCGCGAATAGTAATTGCGGCCAAAGCGCGCCCAGTGCGCCGCCAGCAGCTGTTCGACCGTCTGGCCACGCACGGCCAGCAGATTGAGCCAGAACAGCACGGCCCACACGCCGTCTTTTTCACGGATGTGGAACGAGCCGGTGCCGTAGCTCTCTTCGCCGCACAGCGTGACGAGACCGGCGTCCATCAGGTTGCCGAAGTACTTCCAGCCGGTAGGCGTCTCGAAGCAGGCGATGCCCAGCGCTTCGGCGACGCGGTCGGCGGCCATCGACGTGGGCATCGAGCGGGCGATGCCCTTGATGCCGTCCGCGTAGCCCGGCGCCACGGTGGCGTTGGCCGCGATGATGGCCAGGCTGTCCGATGGCGTGACGGCGATGCCGCGCCCGACGATCATGTTGCGGTCGCCGTCGCCATCCGAGGCGGCGCCGAAGTCCGGCGCGTCGGGCGCCGCCATCGCCGCGATCAGCTCGGCCGCGTTGACAGGGTTTGGATCCGGGTGTCCGCCGCCGAAGTCTTCGCTCGGCACGCCATTGACGACGGTGCCGGCCGGTGCGCCAAGGATGCCTTCGAGGATCGTGCTGGCATACGGGCCGGCCACCGCGTGCATCGCGTCAAAGCGCATCCGGAAGCCGCTCGCGAACAGGCCGCGGATCGCGTCGAAATCGAACAGGCCTTTCATCAGCTCGGCGTAGTCGGCCACCGGGTCGATCACCTCGATCAGCATGTTTTCGAGACGCGTGGTGCCCAGCACGTCGAGGTCGACGGCCGGCGCGTCGCTGATGCGGTACTGCGTGATCGTCTGCGTGTGCGCGAAGATGGCGTCGGTGATTTTCTCGGGCGCCGGGCCGCCATTGTCGATGTTGTACTTGATACCGAAGTCGCCATCCGGGCCGCCCGGATTGTGGCTGGCCGAGAGCACGATGCCGCCCTGGGCGCCGTGCTTGCGGATCACGCAGCTGACGGCTGGCGTGGACAGGATGCCGCCCTGCCCCACCAGCACGCGCTCGACGCCGTGCGCGGCGGCCATGCGCAGGATGGTCTGGATCGCGTCGCGGTTGAAGTAGCGGCCATCGCCGCCGACGACCAGGTGACGGCAGGCGCCCTCGCCCAGCGTCAGGAAGATCGACTCGACGAAGTTTTCGAGGTAGCCGGGTTGCTGGAACTCGGTCACTTTCTTGCGCAGGCCCGAGGTGCCGGGCCGCTGGCCGGCGAACGGGGTGGTCGCGACGGTCTGGATGGTCATGCTTTACTCCTGTCAATGTAAGCGTTCGCAACACTGCCGGACAGAGCCGGACAATGTTGATAAAACGTTACGATACGACAGACGCTGGATTCACGGCGCGCACACGCGTACCGTGTGCGCCTGGCGTCCCAGCCGTCAGACGGCAGCGCGTACCGGCGCCGCCTTGTCCGTCACCAGCAGTGTCAACAGTGCGGCGATGAGCATGCAGACGCCGCCCAGCACGAGCGTGAGCACCGCGTGGCCATCGAACAGGTGCTTGGTCACAAAGCCCAGCAGCAGGCCGCTGACGATCTGCGGAATCACGACGAAGAAGTTGAACAAGCCCATGAAGTAGCCCATGCGCTTGGCGGGCAGCGAGCCAGCCAGGATCGCGTACGGCATCGTCAGGATCGACGCCCACGCGATGCCGATACCGATCATCGGCACCACCAGCATGTTCTTGTCGGTGATGAGGAATACGCTGGCCAGGCTCAGGCCGCCGATGGTCAGGCAGGTCGCATGAACGACCTTGCGGCTGGTCATGCGGGCAAACACGGGCAGGATGAAGGCGGCCAGCGCCGACACGCCGCTGTACACGGCGAACATGATGCCGACCCAGCTGCCGGCGTCCTGGTACGCACTCGACTGTGCGTCGGTGGTGCCATAGACGCTGTCGGCAATCGCGGTGCCGGTGTAGATCCACATCGCGAACAGCGCGATCCAGGTGAAGAACTGCACGAACGCCAGTTGCACCATCGTGCGCGGCATCTTTGAGAAGCCCCCGAAGATCTCGGCGATGGCCACGCCCACGCTGCGCGAGGCGGCGCGTTCCTTGTTGAACGCTTCCATATCGGGCGGCGGCAGCTCGTCGGCGGACACCACGGTCCAGGTCACGGCCAGGAAGAACACGAGGCCACCGGCATAGAACGAGTAGCGCACGGTGTCCGGGATCACGCCGCCGATGACGGCGTTCGACACGCCCATGCTTTCAAAGAACGTTGGCAGGAGCGATGCGATGACCGCGCCGCAACCGATGAAGAAGGTCTGCATCGCATAGCCGGCAGTCTGCTGCGACGGATCGAGCTTGTCGCCGACAAAGGCACGGAATGGCTCCATCGACACGTTGATCGCAGCGTCCATCATCCACAGCACGGCCACGGCCATCCACAGCGCAGTGGAATTGGGCATCAGGAACAAGGCAATGGCAGCCAGCACGGCGCCGATGAAGAAGAACGGCCGGCGGCGGCCCCACTTCGGGTGCCAGGTGTTGTCGCTCAAGTAGCCGACGATCGGCTGGATCAGCAGACCGGTGACGGGCGCAGCGAGCCAGTACAGGGAAAAGTTTTCGGGGTCGGCGCCAAGGGTGGCGAAGATGCGGCTGGTATTCGCGTTCTGCAGTGCGAAGCCGAACTGGATGCCGAAGAAACCGAAGCTCATGTTCCACAGCTGCCAGAACGACAGGCGTGGTTTGAGCACGGTCGATTGCATATCCATGTGTGTCCCTAATTTGGCCCGCCGAAGGTACGGGTGGTGTTATCTAATCTGTAGCAAAATAACATGGGGGTATCCGAGTGTCAATCGTGTCAATCCCATAGTGCGATCGATATGACAGCTTCGCAGCCAGAAGCAGGTTTGTAGTCAAACAACACCCGGAAAACACTACCGCTGCGCCAAACCGTCAGCCCAAAAACGTCGTTCCCGCGAAGGCGGGAACCCAAGTCCGTCGCGCTGCAGGTAGCAGTGCCGAACTGAGGTTCCCGCCTGCGCGGGAACGACGTGGTAAAGCTTGTGGTAAAGCTGATGGTGAAACGATCAGTCCTTGCTGCCCTCGCCCTTGCGGTGCGGCTTCTTGCCCGGCATCGGCTTGTCGGTCACGCGGCGGTCGGCGCCGCTTTTCGTGAACGGCTTCTTGGCGCCGGCGGCTGGCACGGCTGGCGTTTCGCCGTCACGCGTGATCGACAGCTGGCGGCCGGCGACCCAGATCGACTTGAGCTGCGTGAACAGCTCGGCCGGCATGTCCGATGGCAGGTCGAGCGTCGAGTAATCGTCATAGATCTCGATGCGGCCGATCTGCTTCGACGGGATGTTCGCTTCGTTGGCGATCGCGCCGACGATATTGCCCGGCTTGGCGCCGTGGGCAAAGCCCACTTCGATGCGGAACGTCGCCATGCCCGGCTCAGGGTCGCGCATGACGCGCTCTTTCTTGAAGCCCGGCTCGCGCGCAGGGCGCGCTGGACGCTCTTCCCAGTCACCGCGCGGCTCGCGTGGTGCGCGCTCATGGCTGCCGCCAAATTCGCGCTGCGACGGCATGCTTTCCGGACGCACATCGCGGTCGGGCTTGGTCAGCAGCAGCGGCTCGTCGCCACGCGCCATCTTTGCCAGGGCCGCAGCGATGTCGATCGCCGGCACGTTGTCGTCGCGCTCGACGTCTTCGATCAGGGCGCGGAAGACTTCGAGGTTGCCTTCGGCCAGCGTGGCGCGGATCTGGTCCTTGAAGCGCGTCATGCGCACTTCGTTGACGGCCTTGACGGTCGGCAGTTCGAGTGGCGACACCGGCTGGCGGGTCGTGCGCTCGATCAGCTTGAGCAGGCTGCGCTCGCGAGGGGTGATGAACAGGATCGCTTCGCCACTGCGGCCAGCGCGGCCGGTACGGCCGATGCGGTGGGTGTAGCTCTCAGGGTCCGACGGCACGTCGTAGTTGATGACGTGGCTGATGCGCTCGACGTCCAGGCCGCGCGCGGCAACGTCGGTCGCAACCAGAATGTCGATCTTGCCCTTCTTGAGGTTATCGATCGTGCGCTCGCGCTGCTGCTGGGCGATGTCGCCGTTGATGGCAGCAGCCGAGAAACCGCGCGCCTGCAGCTTGGTCGCCAGTTCTTCGGTGCCCAGCTTGGTGCGTGCAAAGATGATCATGCCGTCGAAGGCTTCGGCTTCGAGGATGCGGGTGAGCGCGTCGAGCTTGTGCATGCCGGCCACCAGCCAGTAGCGCTGGCGGATATTGTCGGCGGTGCCGGTCTTGGCGGCGACCGTGATCTCTTGCGGCTCGCGCAGGTAGGTCTTGGCGATGCGCTTGATCGCTGGCGGCATGGTGGCCGAGAACAGCGTGGTCTGACGCGTGGCCGGGGTCTTTTGCAGGATCTGCTCGACGTCGTCGATGAAGCCCATGCGCAGCATTTCATCGGCCTCGTCCAGCACGAGGGTGGTCAGCTTCGACAGGTCGAGCGAGCCCTTCTGGATGTGATCGATGACGCGGCCTGGCGTGCCGACGACGACGTGCACGCCGCGGCGCAGCGACGACAGTTGCGGGCCATAGCTCTGGCCGCCGTAGATCGGCAGCACGTGGAAGCCCTTGATGTGGGCGGCGTAGCTCTGGAAGGCTTCGGCGACCTGAATCGCCAGTTCGCGCGTCGGCGCCAGCACCAGCGCTTGCGGCGCGGTCTGCTTGACGTCGATGTTCGACAGGATTGGCAGTGCGAAGGCGGCGGTTTTACCGGTACCGGTCTGCGCTTGTCCCAGCACGTCGCGCCCTTCCAGCAACAGGGGAATGGTGGCTGCCTGGATCGGCGACGGCGTTTCGTATCCGACGTCTTTCAATGCTTTCAGGACAGGCGCCGAAAGATTGAGGTCGGAAAACGATGGGATTGGGGTGTCTGACATAGAGGAAGTTGCTCTTATTAAGTAAGTACGAATGCGACAGTTTACACCGTTGCTTCGTTGGGGGCGCTAAATACAATGGACCGGGCGGCCGAAACCACAGAATCCGAACAATGAAAAATGCCCTTGCAGGCACACCTGCAAGGGCATTGGCGATCGCGGCAGCGCCCCGTTGGGTGGCGCCACCTTCGCTAGATACCGGATTACAGCTTGTAGTTCAGGCCGAACAGCATCTGGCGGCCATACTTGGCGTAGCCGCGCGGACGGTCTTCGGTACCAGCGTAGCTGCGGAAGGCGGTGTCGGTCAGGTTGTTGACCTGGAACAGCACGGACAGACCTTCGACTTGCTTGAAGTCATAACCCAATTGCAGGTCGACTACTTTATCAGCTTTTACGTAAGTCAGCTCGGTTGCACCACCAATTCCGCCGATTTCACCCACAAAATCGCTGCGATAACGCTGGCTGATACGTGCCGAGAAGCCATCTTTCTCGTAATACGCCGTGAAGTTGAACACGCGCTTCGACAGGCCTGGCAGCGGAATCGCGACGTTGCCGAAGCGCTGGTCGAGGATCGAGATCTCGCTGTTGGTGAACGACGCGTTGGCCGTGATGCCGAAACCGTCGAGCATCGGGTGGATCATGTCCAGCGGGGTCGATGCCGCAAACTCCAGACCACGCAGGCTACCGCCCTCGCCGTTACGCGGCTGGGTGATGGTGCCGATATTGGTCAGGGCGCCCTGCAGGTTGAACTCCGAGAAGTCACGCGGCACGGTCACGCTGTAGATGTACGACGACAGGTCCTTGTAGAAACCAGCCGCCGAGATATAGCCCTTGTTGCCGAAGTACTTTTCGTACGACAGATCGACCTGCTTGGCGCGCCATGGATCGAGCTGCGCATTGCCGCCGTTACCGTACGGGGTGCCGGTGGTCTGGGCAGTCAGGCCCACTTCCAGCGCCGCGTTCAGCTGGTTCAGCTTGGCACGGGCCAGCGTCTTGCCGGCGCCGAAGCGCAGGAATTGCTGGTCAGGCAGGCTCCATGCCAGGTTGATGCTTGGCAGGTAGTCGGTGTACTTCTTGCCGTCGGTCAGTGGCACCAGGTCGGCGAATGGCCAGGCGCGCAGCGTGTTCGCGGTCGAGCTCTGGTCGGTTTCGATGACTTGCATGCCGATATTGCCGCGCAGTGGCATCGACATCAGTTCGGTGTCGATGTTCAGCTTGGCGTAGCCGGTCTTGACCTTCTCTTCGATGGTCCAGTTCTTGGTCGCGCCCCATGGCACCAGCACGGCTGGCGTGAATGGGCCGAAGTTATTGGCCAGCACGCCGTCGATGTCCCAGCTCAGGCTGTTCTGCAGGCCGTACAGCGCTTGTGAGCTGTTGAGGACGTTGGCGCCGAAGGTGCCGTTGCCGATCTTCGAGAAGCCCGTTTCCAGGTGCGCCTTTTCCTTTTCGCGCTTCGAGTAGTTAAAGCCGACTTCCATGCTGCTGAAGTGCGCGTTGTCGAACTTGCGCTCGATGCTCGTGCGGAACGAGGTCATCTTGTCGGTCATGTTCGGGGCATTGACATAGCCTTCGCCGAACTGGCCGCCAATGGCGATCTGCGACGGATCGTCGTAGGTACCCGACAGGCCCAGCACAGGAATCGTGCCGCCGTTGTAGCTGTAGTTCAGCGTCTGGCGCGCAGCGCGGCCAGCGTTGATCTCGATCAGCTGTTCCTTGTGGTCAGCCTTCGAGCGGCTGATGTCGACGATGCCGACCCAGTCGCCCGTCGTGTAGCGGTTATTCCAGCCGAAGGCGGTCAGCTTGTCGTCGCGCGTCAGGCGGTTGTTGCGCACGACCGGATTGACGTTGTTGGCGGTGCCACTGATCATCGTGCCGTTCACGACCGTCGGGTTCGAGAAACGCACTTCGCCGTCGTCCTTGAGTGGCATTTCGATGCCGCGGCGGATTTCTTCCTGGTCGAAACGCGAGTGGTAGACGTCGAAGGTCGAGCTGAAGTTGCGGTTAGGACGCCATTCGAGCACACCCATCAGGCCATCGCGCACCTGGTTGCCGGTCGTAGCGATCGACTTCATGCCCTTTGGCACTTTGACGGTCGAGCCTGGCACGACATTGGTGTCGTCCACCCAGTCCCACGTTTCGAACTGTTCGCCGACGTTCGGCTTGTCCTGGCGTGCGTAACCGATGGCCACACCGATCGTGCGGTTGGCGAACTGGTCGATGTACGACGCGCTGACGCGGCTGCCGGTGTCCGGCGAGCCGGCGCTGACTTCACCTTTGGAATTCTTTTCACCGCGCACATTGACGGTGACGACGCGTTCGCGCAGCGACAGCGGCTTGATGGTTTGCAGGTCGACCGTGCCCGACAGGCCCTGGCCGATCACGGCGGCGTCGCCGGTTTTATACACGGTGACGGCGCTGATCAGTTCGGATGGGTACTGGTCGTATTCGACGGTACGGTCCGAGCTGGTGGTGACTTGTTCGCGGCCGTTGAGCAGCGCGGTCGACAGGTCGCCCGAGGTGCCGCGGATGCTGATCGACTGGGCCTGGCCATTGACGCGCTGCGCCGACAGACCTGGCAGACGGGCCAGCGATTCGGCGATCGACACATCCGGCAGCTTGCCGATGTCTTCCGACGAAATGGCTTCGACGATGCCGGTCGATTCGCGCTTGACGGCAATCGCGTCCTCGATGGCGCGGCGGATGCCGGTCACGGTGACGGTAGCGACTGGCACATCGGTTGCGGCGGTGTCAGTCGTCGTGGCGGTTTGCGCCTGCGCGCTGCCGGCCATGATGGTGACAAAGATGGCGCACCCGGCGGCCACTGGGCTCAGCTGGAATGCGGAACGCTTGTTGGCGAAAGTTTTCATGATCTCCTCAGAACGACGTAATTTCCCTAGAGCAGCTTTCAACCGCATGTTCGGGACTTTGTTATGACACGCCTCAACATCAACGCTCGGCGGGATTCTGTATTAAAACTAGATGCACTGTCAACGGGAGTTGGTTTCAAACGAACTCGGGTCATCCATCAATACGATGTTCAATTAAAACAATGACTTACTAACTGATGAGCAGCGCACGTGTGGTTTTTAACGCGTGTAGTCGCGCTACAAACGCTCCAAAAAGCAACGGTTTATGCCTGATCGCACCGAATCAGTGCGCAGGATGTAGTAAAACATTCAGGCATTGCAAGAGGGGTTGTAACTTCACTACACGAATTTTGTATTTTTACAACAGGCAAAAAAAATCCCCGGCAGCCTTTCGGCTGTCGGGGATGGCTTGGCGCGGATCGAAGGCTGCTACACAGCCTCGCCGGTCATCAGAACTTGTAGTTGGCGCCGAACTGGTAGGTGCGGCCGTAGTCGACGCGACGGGTGATCGAATCGCTGCTGTTCGTGTACTCCTGGTACGGCGCATTGTTCCAGTTGTTTGCCTGGGCAAACACCGACAAGCCCTTGGCGAAGCCCGACTGGATTTCATACGACAGCTGGAAGTCGACGATGGTCTCGCCCTTCACGAACGTGTACTGCAGCGTGTCCGAGAAGTCCGGCGACTGGCCCAGGAAGTCCGAACGCTTGCGCGCTGCGGCAGCGATCTGGAAGCCGTACTTTTCGTAGTACACGCGCAGATTGCTGACCTTGCGCGACAGGCCCGGCAGCGGGATCGACTGCGCCGACGTCTGCACGTTGCCAAAGCCCAGAGCCGGGATGTCAATGGCCGAGCTGGTGAACGAATGGTTGGCCATGATGCCGAAGCCGTCCAGCCAGTCGCTGACCATGTTCAGCGGAATGTTCACCGCCAGCTCGTAACCCTTGATGCTGCCGCCTTCGCCGTTTTCAGGACGGTTCAGCACACCGACGGTCGAGCCGGCGAAGTCGCCGGTGGTCGGCAGCGGCGTGGTCGAGGTCGTCCATGGCGCGAAGTCGTATTCCGACGGCGTGCGCAGGATGAACGTGTCGAGCTTCTTGTAGAACACGGCCGCGCTGACATAGCCCTTCTTCGCGAAGTACTTTTCGTACGACAGGTCGAACGCCTTGGCCTTGAACGGCTTAAGCCCCGGGTTACCACCGCCACCGCTGATGAACGGGTTGGTCACGCCGGTGTTCACGCCAAAGCCGATGCCGCCGCGCAGGTCGTCCAGGTTCGGACGCGACAGCACTTGCGCCAGACCCATGCGCAGCACCTGGTCGTTCTTCAAGTCGAACGACAGGTTCAGGCTTGGCAGCACGTCCCAGTAGCTGACGCTGTCGACAACGCGCACGGCCGGGCACGCATCGGCCGTTTCGCCGGTGCAGTTACCGCTGTTGTAGCCGCCGCCCGTCTGCTTCGTGTGCACGAATTGCGAGCCGACGTTACCGCGGTATTCGAAGCCGAACAGCTCGCCGTTCAGGTCGCCCATCAGGTAAGCGGTCTGGACCGTTTCCTTGACATCCCAGAACTTGGTCAGGATGTCGGCGTTGACCTTCGTGGCCAGCTGGTACACGGTGCCGAGCGAGCCGGACGGATTCCACGTGGCGATCGGAAGGCCGGTGGTGCCGGCAACGCCGGTGCCCGTGCCCGGCATCGTCTGCGCGCCGAACTGGGCGCCGCCCAGGATTTCGAGACGGCCTTCTTCGCCGCTGCGCGCTTTTTCGCGGTCGGTGAAGTTGTAGCCGAACTGCACGGCCGACATCGGGCCCCACTCCACCGGACGCTTGGCGTTCAGGCGGATCGCCTTGAGCGTGTCTTCCACGTACGGCTGGGCCAGGTAACCGGCTTGCGGCAAGATGTTGGTGGCGGTGCCCGACCAGCCGTTCACGTCGGTCAGTTGCGCAACCGCGCGGTCCGAATAGTTCAGGCCCGTGCGCCAGGCGACGTCGGTGAAATTGCCGCCGTTAAAACCGGTCCAAGAGATCGTGTCCAGCGGATTCGCATTGCCCGGCAGGCCAGCGGTGGTTTCGTAACGCGCGCTCAGCTTGGTCGCTTTCGACCAAGTGATGTCAGCGCTGGTGCTCCAGTCGCCCAGCTTCAGTTCGTTCTTCCAGCCGACCGTCTTCAGGTCGTCTTCCGACGTTTCGACGTGGTTACGCACTACGCCCTTGTAGTTGGTCAGCGTGCCGCTGGTGGCGACACCGTTCTGCACGACGACGTTCTGCAGCACGCCGGCCGGGTCATACAGGCCCGACGTGTTCGAGCCGACTGCGCCTTCGAAACCGCTGCGCTTTAAGCCCGTCTCGCCGGCCGAATAGAACAGGTCGAGGGTCGAGCGGAAATCGCGGTTCGGACGGAACTGCAGCGACATGAAGGCGCCGTCACGCTTGTGCGACGTCGATTCGGTGTCGGCGGTAAAGCCCAGTGGCACCAGCACGTTCTGGCCATTGAACGGCAGCGCTGCCGTGTTGCCGCCCCACGCGTCGAATTTGCGCTGCTCGCCGCCGGTTTCGTCGTACGACGTGATGCCCAGCGCGATGCCGAACTTGCGGTCGGCGAACTGGTCGATGTACGAGAACGAGACGCGGTCGCCACTGCCTTCTTCGGCGGTGCGCACGCCCAGGCGGCTGCGCTTGTAGTTGGCGGCGATGACGCGCTTGCCGAAGTCCAGCGGCTGCACGGTTTTCAGGTCGATCGTCGCGGCCAGGCCCTGGCCGATGACGCTGGCGTCCGGCGTCTTGTAGATCACGACGCCGCCCATCAGCTCGGACGGGAACAGGTCGAATTCAGGATTGCGGGCATTGCCGGTCGAGGCCATTTCGCGGCCGTTGAGCAGCGTGCCATTGAAGCTTGGCGACAGGCCGCGCACCGAGATTTCCGATGCACGTCCCGAACCGCGGCTACGCTGGGCGGTCACGCCCGGCAGGCGCGCGATCGATTCAGCGACCGACGTGTCCGGCAATTTGCCGATGTCTTCGGCCGAGATCGCTTCAACGATCGAGTTCGAATTGCGCTTGATCGAGATCGCCGCTTCGATACCGGTACGGATACCGGTCACGGTCACTTTCGAGACGGCGCCGTTCGGGAACGCGGTGGGTGCGGCGGCCGGCGCTTCTTCCGGCGTCTGCACCGTGGCGGCTGCCACGGGCGTGTTCGGTGCGACGGGGGTGGCTTCTTCGCTGCCCGAGGCTTGCGCATACGCGTTACCTGCCAGGACCGACAGCAGCACGGCGCAACCGGCGGCGAACGGGTTCAACGGGAATGCAAAAGTGGCTGCAGTACGGCGGCGGGCCTGGGTGGCCCGGGTGGCGGTGGCGTTCATGTGTCTCCTCGGTTTTTCTTAACTGCCCGTTACAGCTCTGTACTAAAACTAGAACCGGAGCAGGCAGCAATGTGTGGCGAGGATCATGGCATGCTTTGCACGACAACAACATTGTGCACGTTGTACTTGGGCTACACATTTGCGGGGTTTTCAGCGCCTTAAAAGACTTTCGCACCGAATCTGAAGGCAATCTGAAGGTTGGCCCGTCTTGAGCCTATGTAGTCGGGGTGAAATCGAATCCACCCCGCATGATTGTTGGGCAGCAGGGTTTATAGTAACCTTCCATCAACACAACAATTACCGGCCCCGCGTTCCAGCGTCGACATGCAGACCCTGTAGTCCAACTACGTCAGCAGTATCGCGACTGGCACCAGCCCCAGAACCCATGAGACAACTCCTCGCCACCATCGTGCTCGGCAGCGCTTCGCTTGCCGCCTTCGCCCAGGCCCCGGCCATCGACCGCATGGAGCCGCCGTTCTGGTGGGCTGGCATGCACGACAACAAGGTTCAGCTGATGGTCCATGGCGAGGCAATTGGCGATCTGACGCCGTCGCTGACCTACCCTGGCGCGCGCATCGCATCGGTCACGCGCACGCCAAACCGCAACTACCTGTTCATCGACCTCGTGCTCGATCCGAAGGTGGCGCCCGGCACGTTCGACATCACGTTCAGCGGCGCCGGCCGCACGACCACGCATGCCTACCGCCTGCTGGCGCGCGACCCGGGTTCCGCGACGCGCCAAGGCTTTTCCAGCAAGGACGCGATCTACCAGATCATGCCGGACCGCTTCGCCAATGGCGACCCGTCCAACGACAACGTCGCCGGCATGCTCGACAAGGCCGACCGCAAGGGCGGCCTGGGTCGCCACGGTGGCGACATCCAGGGCGCGATCAACCACCTCGATTACATCGCGGACATGGGCTTCACGCAGCTGTGGCCGACGCCGCTCATCGAAAACAATATGCCGGGCTACTCGTACCACGGCTATGCGGCCACGGACCTGTACAAGATCGACCCGCGCTACGGCAGCAACGAAGACTTCGTGCGCCTGTCGACCGAAGCGAAGAAGCGCGGCATCGGCATCATCCAGGACGTCGTGCTGTCGCATATCGGTTCGCATCACTGGTGGATGAAGGATGTGCCGGCGCCGGACTGGATCAACTACAACGACAAGTTCGTCCCGACCCAGCACTACCACACGGCGGTGCAGGACCCGTACGGCTCGAAGGAAGACGCCGACAACTTCACGCGCGGCTGGTTCGTCAAGAGCATGCCCGACCTGAACCAGTCCAATCCGCTGCTGGCCAACTACATCATCCAGAACAACATCTGGTGGATCGAATACGCGAAGCTCTCGGGCCTGCGCATCGACACCTTCGGTTATTCGGACAGCGCGTTTTTGTCGGAGTACACGCGCCGCATCATGGCCGAATACCCGAACCTGAACCTGGTCGGCGAAGAGTGGAGCATCAAGGTGCCGGTCGTGGCGCGCTGGCAGCGCGGCAAGGACAACTTCGACGGCTACCGCGCCTACATGCCGAGCATGATGGACTTCCCGGTGGCCGAGGCGATGCGCAACGCGCTGGCGGACAAGAAAGGCGGCAACGTGTTCTCGGACGTGTACGAGACGCTGTCGCTCGACTACCTGTATCCGGAACCGGGCAACCTGGTGCTGTTCGCCGACAACCACGACATGTCGCGCATCTACAGCGTCGCCGGGGAGGACTTTGACAAGTACAAGATGGCGATGGTGTTCATGATGACGGCGCCGCGCATCCCGCAGTTCTACGTGGGTGACGAGCTGCTGTTTACCAGCCCGACGAAGGACCGCGACGACGCCAGCTACCGCATCCCGTTCCCGGGCGGCTGGGCCGGCGACAAGGTCAATGCCTTTACCGGCGCGGGCCTGAAGGACAAGCCGCGCGCGGCGCAGGCCTTCGTGCGCAAGCTGGCCAACTGGCGCAAGAGCCAGCCGGTGATCCACAGCGGCCGCATGATGCATTACGGGCCGCAGAACAATACCTACGTCTACTTCCGCTACAACGCGGACAAGAAGGTGCTGGTCGCGTTCAACAACAACGCGAAAGAAATGGCGCTCGATGTCGACCGTTTCCGTGAAATGCTCGCGGGCGTCACCAGCGGCGTGGATGTCCTGACCGGCAAGACGTTCGACCTGCGCTCGAAGCTCACACTGCCTCCAGGTGCTTCCGTGATTCTGGAGCTGGAGGCAGCGCGATGATGCGCAGCGCCATCGCACTGGCCGCCCTCCTCGCCTGCGGCGCCGCCCTCGCGCAGTCAGATGCCGCGTTGTTCGTGCGCGGCGCGTTCAATGGCTGGGGGACGGCCGATGCGCTGGCGCCCAAGGGCAAGGGGATCTACCAGGCCGACATCGCCGTTGCGCCGGGCAACCACGCCTTCAAGCTTGGTAGCAGCGACTGGGCTGCCGAGTGGGTGATCGATCCGGACAAGAGCGTCAATGTGGCGCCCGACACCGCGTACCAGCTCGAACGCCTGTCCGGGCCGGAGACCTTCCTGTTCGTGCGCACGTCGGGCACCTACCGCTTCACGCTGGACGCGAGCGATCCGGCCAGACCGGCGCTGAAGGTCACGCGTCTTCCCGATGCCGACCGTGCCAACGCGCCCGATCCGCATGCGGGCCACGCTGCGGTGGTTACGCAAGCCTGGCCAACGTGGGACGGCAAGACCGAGACGGTGCGCTACTCGACGCCGGATGCGCAGGCGCTGCTACGCCAGTACGTCCAGTCGAGCACGATGAGCTTGCGCGATCCCGGTCCGCAGCATGTCGCGTACGCCGAGCAGGAAGGCTTGCCGCGCGCCCGCACCGGCAACCTCGCCTTCGATGCGCTGTTCGCGCTGGCCGGCACCGAGATGCGCCTCAATTCGGTCAGCCAGATCAAGGACGGCAACTACAACGGCGGCAACGCCATCGATTGCGACTGCTTCTCCACCGGAGAAAAGTGGGCGTATGTCTGGACGCGCGACCTGTCGTATGCGGCCGACCTGGGCCTGGCCCTGCTCGACCCGCAGCGTGTGCGCAATTCGCTCGACTTCAAACTCTCGGGCTGGCGCGCCGGCGTCACGCCGGTGGCGCAGATCCCTGCCACGGCGGACGGCCTGCAGATCGTCCAGGACACCGGCAGTGGCGGCAGCTGGCCGGTCAGCACCGACCGCCTGACGTGGGCCTTCGCGGCCGAAGAAACGCTGCGCACGCTGCCCGCTGCCGAGCGCGCGGCGTTCGCCAGCAAGGCGTTGAAGGCGCTGTCGAACACGCTCGAGATCGACCGCGTGGCGGCATTTGATGCGGCCACGGGCCTGTACACGGGCGAAGAATCGTTCCTCGACTGGCGCGACCAGACTTACGCTGCGTGGATGCCGGGCGACCTGGCGTCGATGGCCAGCTCGAAGGCACTGTCGACCAACGTCGTGATCTTCCAGGCGCTCAAGCTGGCGGCGCAACTGGCGCGCGAACAGCACGATGCAGCCAGGGCCGCGCGCTACACGCGCTGGGCATTGGCGCTGAAACGCGCGATCAACAAGGAGCTCTGGCTGGCCGACGAAGGCATGTACAGCAGCCTCACCGCCGGCCATCTGGACGGCGCGCCGCTGCACAAGTTCGACTGGCTCGGCCAGGCGCTGGCGATTGTCAGCGGCGTCGCCGACGACAGGCAGACGGCGTCGATCCTGGCGCGCTATCCGCATGGTCCAATGGGCGCACCGGTCATCTGGCCGCAGCAGATCGGCGCGCCGGTGTACCACAATCGCGCCATCTGGCCCTTCGTCACCGCGTACGGCTTGCGCGCCGCGGTGCAGGGCAAGAACGCGGCGGTGGCCGACGCCGCCTACGCAACGCTGATGCGCGGCGCAGCGGTGAATCTGTCGAACATGGAAAACCTCGAGTGGTTGTCGGGCCAGCCGCTGCTGCTCGACGAGAAGACCCCGGCGCTGAGCGGCCCCGTGATCAACTCGCGGCGCCAGTTATGGTCGGTCGGCGGGTATCTGGGCATGGTGATCGACAATGTGTTCGGCGTGACCGTGCAGGACGACGGCATCGCGCTGCGCCCGTTCGTGACGGCCAGGCTGCGGCGCGAGACCTTTGGCGCGACCAACGAGATTGCCCTGCACGACCTGCGCCTGCACGGCAAGCGCATCGACGTCGTGCTGCGCCTGCCGCCAGCGGCGGAGGGCGACGGCTATCATCGGGTCGAGCGCATTCTGCTAAATGGCAAGCAGGTCAAGGACACGTTGCTATCCAGCGATTTGCAGGCCGAAAACCGCATCGAGATCGTGCTGGGCAAGCTCGTCGCCGGCGCGCAGGGCATCCGCCGCGTGCAGGCCAATCCGTATGAAGAATCGTCCGTCACGTTTGGTCCGCGCGAACCGGTGATCGCGGCGCTGACGCGTGCATCGTCCGGCGCCGTAGAATTGACGATCGGCGCGAATGGCAATGCGCCAGGTGTGACCTACCGCGTCTACCGCGACGGCAAGCTGGTGGCCGACAAGCTGCCGGCCGGCGCCTGGACCGACGACAAGGCCGGTGTGGCGTCGTGCTACGCGGTGGAAGCGCGCTTTGCTGACAGCGGCAATGTGAGCCACCACAGCCAGCCGCGCTGCATCGATGGGGTTGCTGGCACAGGCATCGACATCGGCGTGACCGACCCGCGCGTGACGTCGAATCTGACGCCCACGGCGCCGGATGCGCGCTTTTCACTACCCGCGATCCGCGACTGGGGCCGGCCGCAAGACCGCTTTGCCGTGGACGGGATGCGTGTCGAAAGCACAGGCGATTACAGGATCCAGGTGCGCTATCACAATGGCGCGAACCAGGTGAATCTGGGGATCAGCGGCGGCGTGAAGTGGCTGGCATTGAAGAATGGCGCTGGCAAGGTTGTGGCCCAGGGCGTGATTCAGTTGCCGCATGCGCCGCTGTTCAAGGGCGCGACGCCCACCGTGTATTCGACGCCGCTGGCCGCGCGCCTGCAGGCCGGCAGCTACCGCCTGGAGATGACGGACTTCTACAATATGAGCTACCTGGAGAGCAACCGCACCTTCACGGGCGCCGGTGGCGCCGAACCGGCCAACCGGTTCGACATCCATGGCGTGCGCTTGCTGCGGGTGAAATAGGCCGGCTGGCTCAGGCAGCGGCATCCGTTGTGGCGGCCGCTGCCTGTGGCGGCGCCAGCAGCAGCTTGAGCCGCCCTTCCAGCACCCGGAACTCGAACGGCGTCGCCATTTTGCTGACTTCGCCATCGACGGCGACCTTCAGGCGCTTGCGCCCGTACAGCGACGGTGTGCGCACGGTCATGCGCTTGAACGAGAACGCCACGACGTCGTCGGCGTTGCCCAGCTTGCCAAGCGCGCCGCGCACAAGCAGGCCCAGCAGACCCAACTTGCCCATCGGCTTGGGCGCCAGCGCCGCCAGTTGGCCATCCTCGACCGCATCGGTCAACTGCTCCATGCCGACCTGCTCCATCTGCAGGCGATTGTTCCCAACGAACAGCGTCGTCGTGCGCAAGCGCTGCTCCTTGCCGTCGAGCTCAAGCCGGATCTGCAGGTGGCGATGCGCCCGCAGCGCCATTTTGATGGCCGACAGAAACGCGACCACACGGCTGCGTCCGAACTCGCGCTTGTCGTGCTCGCGCTCTTCGAGCAGTGCCGGGTACAGGCCAACACTCGCATTGACCAGGAAGATCTTGTCGTTGAGCATGCCTACCTGCACCGGCTTGATCTTGCCGCGCAGCAGCGCGTGAACAGCCTCGGCCAGGTCTTCCGGAATCCCGTGGGTGCGCCCGAAATAGTTGAAGGTGCCCTGCGGTAGCACGCCAAACGCGCATCCGGCCAGCACCGCCTGGTGCGCGACCGTGTTGATGGTGCCATCGCCGCCAGCGGCCACCAGCACGCCGCCACTGGCGACGGCCTTGGCCGCCATATCCTTTGCGATCTGTTCGATGCGCTCAGGCTCGTCCACCACTTCCAGATGGCACACGCGGCCACCGGCGTCCATGACCTCGTTGATCGTGGAGATGCGCATCTCGGTTTCGGAATGACCCGATCCCGCGTTCAGAACAATGAAGAAAGGAGCGTCAGGTAGCAACTCGGTGGCTGGCATCGCAGGGTCGATTCGGTAAGAGTGGTTGATCGAGAATGCAGCCATCGTATCACCGGCATTGACGTCGCTGGGTGCGTTACACAACGCTCGCGTGCAGGGGCCAGGACCCTGAGCGCAGGTTAGGAACCATGAGCGAATTTCATCGTTGGATGAGATAACATCACTTTTATTCAATCGACTCGCTGGTCATAATCGACGGACCGGGCACACACAGGTGTGCTCTCAATCCCGGAGCAGCTGGCTATGATGAATGAAGATTTTACGTTTGCGATCAAGACCGTTCGGTTCGATGAACATTACCGCCCGGCCGACGGCACGCGGATCACGACCAATTTCGCGAACCTGGCCCGGGGAGAACATCGGCAGGACAATCTGCGCAAGGCCTTGAACATGATGGACGCGCGTTTCAACGCGCTGGCCCAGGCGGACAATCCCAGGGGCGATCGTTATGCCCTCGAACTCGATATCGTGTCGGTCGAGATGGCACTGTCGGCCGAAGGCGGTGGTGATGCGTTTCCGCTGATCGAAATCCTGAAAACCACGATCGTCGATCGCGAGACCAACCAGCGCATCGAAGGCATCGCGGGTAATAATTTTTCCTCGTACGTGCGCGATTATGACTTCAGCGTCCTGCTGTCGGATCACAACAAGGATCGACAGGAATTTGGCGTCCCGGATAACTTCGGTGACCTGCACGGAAAGCTCTTCCAGTGCTTCATTGCGTCGGTCGCCTACAAGCAACATTTCGGCAAGCCGCCGGTGATCTGCCTGAGTATTTCAACCAACAAGACGTACCACCGCGCCGACCATCAACATCCTGTACTGGGCGTGGAATATGTGCAGGATGAACCTTCCCTGACCGACCAATACTTCAGCAAGATGGGATTGAAGGTGCGCTACTTCATGCCGCCCAATAGCGTTGCACCACTGGCCTTCTATTTCGTCGGCGATCTGCTGGGCGACTACACCGATCTGGAACTGACAGGCACGGTCAGCACGATGGAGGCGTTTCAGAAGATCTACCGGCCCGAAATCTATAACGCCAATGCTTCGGCGGCTAAACACTTTCAGCCAAAATTGAAACACCAGGATTATTCACTGACGCAGATCGTGTACGACCGGGAAGAGCGCAGCCAGCTCGCCGTCAAGCAGGGGAAATTTGCTGAAGAACATTTCATCAAGCCATACCAGCCAATCCTCGAGCGCTGGGCAGCCAGCTACACCTTCTAAAGACCAAACACGCAAAGCGATCTGACATGAAAAAATTATTGCCCACTTCAACCGCCGGTAGCCTGCCGAAACCCGCCTGGCTCGCAGAACCAGAGACCCTTTGGTCGCCCTGGAAATTACAGAACGAGGAACTGGTTGAGGGCAAACAGGATGCATTGCGCCTGTCACTCGAAGACCAGCAACAGACAGGCATCGATATCGTCAGCGATGGCGAGCAGACGCGCCAGCATTTCGTCACGACCTTCATTGAACACCTGAGCGGTGTCGATTTCGAGAAGCGCGAGACGGTCAGGATCCGCAATCGTTACGATGCCAGCGTACCGACCGTGGTTGGCGCCGTCAGCCGTCCGAAGCCGGTATTCGTCGACGATGCCAAATTCTTGCGCCAGCAAACGGACAAGCCGATCAAATGGGCCCTGCCCGGTCCGATGACCATGATCGACACGCTCTACGACAGCCACTACAAAAGCCGTGAAAAGCTGGCCTGGGAATTCGCAAAAATCCTGAACCAGGAAGCGCGCGAGCTGGAAGCAGCCGGTGTCGACATCATCCAGTTCGACGAACCGGCGTTCAATGTGTTTTTCGATGAAGTGAACGATTGGGGCATCGCCACGCTGGAACGGGCAATCGAAGGCCTAAAATGCGAAACGGCAGTTCACATTTGCTACGGCTACGGCATCAAAGCCAATACGGACTGGAAAAAGACGCTGGGATCGGAGTGGCGCCAGTACGAATCCATCTTCCCGCAGCTGCAAAAATCGAACATCGATATCGTCTCGCTGGAATGCCACAACTCGCATGTCCCAATGGATCTGCTGGAACTCATTCGCGGCAAAAAAGTGATGGTCGGTGCGATTGACGTGGCGAGCAATATCATTGAAACGCCGGAAGAAGTTGCCAATACCTTGCGCAAGGCGCTGAAGTTCGTTGACGCCGACAAGCTGTGCCCTTGCACCAATTGCGGAATGGCGCCGTTGTCGCGGCACGTCGCAAAAGCCAAGCTTGCTGCGCTGAACGCAGGCGCAGAGATCATTCGGCGGGAACTGTCAGCCTGATCCAGATGACGTTGCAGGGCCATGCAGGCCGAGTGTAGACAGTGCATTCCTACACTCGCGCCAGCTTCGGGACTATTCTTGCGCTGAAGGTAACTGCCTATCATGAGGCTATATTTCATGAGGAGGAGATCAGCATGGCACTGCAAAATGAAAACAATGACGTCAACGCACATCGTGATCAGCAGCGTATGGGTGACGGCACAGGCAACGACGACATCGCAGGCGAGCCGGCCGCAACTGAAGACGACCAGCAGGCAGCGATGCCACCAAGTGAGACTGACGACGACCAGTACGACCAGGGGACTGTGAAGCGCGAAAGCTGAGCGTCGTCATTCAGGGGTATCCATGACAGAGATGCCCGTTTATCAGCAAAGTTCTCCCACCTGTTGAACTGAAGAACGTCTGCGCCACGCGCGGCGCAGACTGCACGTTTACATATTGATGGCGCGGACCAGTCGCACGCCCCAATCCTCATCAGGATTGGTGGTGCCGTCGCCAAGTCGCTCCTGCATCACTGCAACGCCGAGGTCCCGTCGCTTGGGTAAACGCTCGCGTTGTGCGGCATCCAGAGCAGCGCTGATCTCGGAAAACGACAGATCGGTGCAATACACGGGCGCGCCCGGTTGCTGGCGCCACGAGTCCACCAGCGAGCCGGCGTCGAAGGCGTCCAGACCAGTATCGTTAACCAGCGACATGGCGATCTTGCGATCGTGATCACGATCTGCAGCGACCGGAATAGCAATGCGGTCGGATGCGCCTTCCGGCTTTGCCTTGTTGGCCAGAGAGGCTGAACCGATTGCATTCCATGCTTTTGCAATCGGGCGGCCAAGTTGCCCGGTAACCCACACACTCTCCACCTGCCCTTCCTCGATGGCGCCGATCTTATCGTCGCGGAAAGGATAATAGTTGGAGGTGTCGATCACCACCGTGTCATCCGGCAGATCCGCGACCAGCGATGCGATACCAGGGATACGGTTAAGGGGGATGGATAAAATGACGGCATCCACCTCCTTCAACGCGTCTTCGGTCGTCACAGCGCGTGCCCCAGACGCGAGAAGTTCCTTGTCAATCGTTTCAGGGCCGCGCGAATTGGCGACCTTCACGTCATGCCCAGCCTGGCTCAAGCGGACGAGCAGTGTTTTGCCGATGTTTCCTGTTCCCAAAATGCCGATTTTCATAGTGCTTCCTTTTGACGTTGTCTGTGCTGTCATAATATGGACCAACTTCTTTAACGACAAGAACCCACCAAAAAGTGGGATACACACCAAAAGGTAAGTGCATGACGACTCGTGACTGGAAATGTGACGATCCAAAACAGCAGCTCGTGTGGGCCGCCGCGACAGGTGAGGCGCTGCGCGTGCTTGAGGGGAAATGGAAGATCGTAATCATCTTCCAGCTGTTTGCAGCGAGACAGCCGCTTCGATTCTCGGAGCTGGAGCGCCGTGTGGAAGGCGTCAATCAAAAAATGTTGATCCAGCAGCTTAAAGAACTGGAAAAAGATGAAATCGTGATACGGAAGATTTATCCGCAGGTGCCACCGAAAGTGGAATATGCATTAAGCGAGATAGGACTGGCGCTCGGCCCATCGATCGAATGCCTGATCGACTGGACATTCATGCGTCGAGAAATTCTTCATACCGACTCGATAGCGTGAACGGACAATACAAGTGATCCCTGCGACCATGTTCGAGGGACTATTTTTGAGACGGACAGAATATGAGCAAACAGCACTCCGAGATCAGCAAATTTTTGAGCTTCGTATTACGGCACCAGCCAGACGCAATCGGCATCACGCTTGACCGAGAAGGGTGGACCGACATTGGCGCGTTGATCGACGCCGCCGCCAATGATAGCAAACACCTTGACCGTGACATGATTCAAGCCGTAGTGGCAAGCAGCGACAAGAAACGGTTCGCAATTTCTGATGATGGTATGCGTATCCGCGCCGTGCAGGGACACTCCACTGAGACCGTCGACATTAACTATGTCGCGCGGTTGCCCCCGGAATTTCTTTACCATGGCACCGCCACGCGTTTTATGGAGTCGATCCAAAAAGACGGACTGTTACCCGGCTCCCGGCAATACGTCCATCTATCGCAAGACGAAGAAACCGCGCGCGCAGTTGGCCAGAGACATGGCAAACCGATGGTACTGGAGCTCAAAGCCCTGCTTATGCATGAACAAGGCTTCAAATTTTTCCAGGCAGAAAATGGTGTTTGGCTTTCGCCACACGTGCCAATAATATTTATAACTGAAAAGACGTATTAACCAAGAAGCCACTTGAATTTTCAGAGAATCTCGAAACTTAATCGAAACCAGCGCGAACAGGGTCATACGAGAGATCATGATATTCACGATACTTCGGAACGTCTGCTCTCGGCCCTGCATTAAACCACGTTAGCATGCAGCCTTGAAAAATACGCGAGTGTACCCGTAAATCTGTGGTGCGGAAAACAGATCTTGTTTCTAGTCGTCCAGACGGTAGCTCCTGGTCTGTACCTTGCCGCGATTGATCTTACGAACGATGTGGTCGGCGAGAGTTCTCATCTGGTTGTGCGATAGTCGCTACGGCGGACGTCGCAACTTGGTTCGTTGCTTGTTTTATACGAACCCCGGTCCTTGAAGTAAAGCTGGTAGTATTTTCCCTCCAGTTGTACAAAGTGAAAGTCGCAGTGCGCTTCGATGGTGACGCCTTGATACTTGAAAGACTCAAGCTGGGCGCGCCATGATTCAAAGGGTGGCTTGATGAGATCCGAACGCAGTTCATCCACAAATGCCTTTTTCGGGTCGACTTTGACATCTCCTATTGGCTCACCCACCAGCATGCTAATCAAGTACAGTTCATTAGCCGCATGCCGCGATAAATAATAGTTAATCGTGCTATCCACACCCTGTCTAGTAAGAGGGCTGGCCATGTCTAGTTCGTGGATCTCGTCGCCAATTTTTACCCGCGTCAGCTTGGCCTTAATTGGCAAACCGTATGGCCGTTCGGCATCGCGGTATTCAAAGCCATACTTCACGAAAGCGGCATTCATCTCTCGCGTAGTTGAAGCGCTTGCACTACCGGTGACAGTCAGCGAAGCAAGAGCCAAGGCCATGGCTAACATTGGATAACTGCGCAGTGTTTTAGAGGCTTGAGACATTGTTTCCTAACGCCGGCACCGGCCGGCTGAGAGCACCATTTGGCACTTTATCCTATTTTTTTGTGACCGTCTGTAGGGCATACCGCCTCTAGCCGCACAACTTGCGAACTTCTGGCTTCGACCCAAAGCAGACGTACTACCCACTCAAACCAAGTCAATCGATATGAACAATCCTACAGTCGGGACCAGGTGGCTTAACCCCGCGGTTCTGGAGTTGCCTGATGACCTCTTCAGTACACTGCCCCCATAGCGCGAACTTCATTGCATCCATACCGTCGTCCTTGCGCACATAGCATGCATCGGCGCCTTTCTCTAAAAGCAACAGAGCAACTCCACTTCCACTCTTTTTACCTTTTGAGCACGCATTCATAAGGGGTGTCATCATGTTTTTATCCAGGATGTTTAACTCTGCGCCAGCTTCAATAAGGTACTCCGCAACCTTCTTTGATCCTCCGTCAGCCGCCGCATGAAGTGCCGTGCGCCCCTCAAAAGCATCATGCTCGGTTACCGACGCTCCTTCCTCCACGGCGGCTTTTGCAGCCTTGAGGTTGCCTCTTTCGGATGCTGATATGAGGCGGCTGAGAGGGTTTGCCTGGTACTTGGCTATAACTTTGCGTCGCTCTTTTTTATCGTTCATCAGCAATCTCTTCAAAATTTGTAGAGGGTGGACGACCGCTTCTGGCCGGTTGCCGACGTTAGGTAGAGTCCGCTTATGCACCAAAGAGCAAGTACGGGGATATGTATCAAACCTTTAGTCGCAGACGCACAATCGGAACGTCTTCCTTATGGTGAAGGTCTTCATCCAAGTCTCTCGCTTGTATTACAGCATCCAATTCTTGTTCTGCAGCTTTTAGCCGATCCAGGATCGCGCTCATTGCATCTTGCAATTCTGCGCTCGAATTCTTTAGCCATAAGTCGCGGAGTTGCGCCCGACAGCCAGATAAAGCCGCCATCTCATTCTGAAGATCTATTTGCTGTTTAGTAAATTCGTTCATATTCGTCTCGATGCAATAAAGTTTGTGAGGTCCGCTTATCGCCGAACCCGGCCATTCACGTCAGCTTAGCAGTTTGCCTGGCTTGAAAAAGCACTGACTGTCACGACGGGCCGGTACCGACCCAGCCGTGTGAGGGTCAGGTCTGACATTCAGACACGAGCTCAACAAAAAGTCTATCTGTGACCGGCTTTGTGAAGGCACCAAGGAAGAGTCCGGGTCCGAATGTCAGACCTGACCCTCGCATCGTGAAAAAGCACTGACTGTCACGACAGGCCGCTACCGACCCAAAGCAGATGTAGTCCCGCAACCCGTTTTAGATACTAAGAACGAACCTACTGTAATTCCAAGCTAGTGTACTTGCCATTACTAGTGTTGAACATACTCGCTCGGAGTTCATCTGTTCGCCGGTCGGTGCGGTCGGTGCGGTCGATCATGCAATCCAACGGCTCTGCTGGACTCGCCCATTTGCAATCGGCATCTCGCAGAGAAATCCAGATGCGCTGCGCGTTTTTCAGCTTCTCGCGGTCTTTTTGTTCAAGCTGAGTCATCAGGCTTTTGTAGGCCTTATTCAGCTTGTCATTTGCAGTTGCAAGCTCAGCTGGACGAGTGTCGCCATTTACGGCCCATACGGGGTTGAGGAGCAATTGGCCGCTGACCAAGAGTAAGATTGGCAATCCCTGCCTGAACATAGCTGCTCCGTTAGAGAAACTCATGATTAATCGCGGCCCTCGATGACGCTGACCGCATGGACGTCCGCTTCTGGCCGAAATCAGCCGGTCACTGTCAGGCCAGTACTGACTCAATGCGTACCTCCGACTCATGCTAGCACTGTGGGCCGTGCAGCCTAAGGGACTGTACGTGGATTTGATTGGATTCGGTAAGACAAAACCCGTCCGCAACTGGTTCAAGATTTACGTGCTCTACAACGACCGTAACATTATCGCTAGCCTTGGCACCGGCCACTCTGAAGCCGCTTGGTTCAAGGCCAATAACTTTTACTACAATTTTCCCACGCGGTGACTGCAAGAAAAGTTCGTCGCCCACATGGACTTCGCCGCTGCCAACTTTACCAAAGAACATAACAGATCGTCCTGCGATCAAGAGCGCGTCGACTACAGCAAATTGGAAGGTCATGTCGTCTGAATTGGCGAATTATGTAGCGCTCTTCTGTTTATGAGTGGCAGTATTTAGCGCCTTAGAGATAGTCCGCTTCTGGCCGACCCCAGACGTTAAGATCATCGTAGCATTTTGCCAAGATCGAAATGCTACTGATGACCAGTTTCTACCCGAGAAGCACATGCAACTGCATCAACAGCATCCATTATCCGCCCGGCGCGTCATCAGCTGTCGGCCAGTGATCGGGATCCTGCAGCAGCTGGTACATCACGTAAGCATCGATATAGCCCAGGCGCTTGTGGCGAAACGCCTTGGGCAGCGTGCCGACAATCGAAAACCCCAGCTTCTTCCACAGACCGATGGCTGGCCCATTGGTGCTGACCACATGGTTGAATTGCATCGCCAGATAGCCGCGGCTGCGCGCTTCAGTCAGGCTGTGCTGCCCCATCGCGCGGCCCACGCCCGCCCCCTGCGCCGCCGGGTTGACCATGTACGAGGCATTGGCCACGTGATGGCCGCGCCCGACCTGGTTCGGCACCAGGCGGTACATGCCCAATACCCGGCCACCCGGGCTTACCGCGACAAAACTGCCAACACCTTCGCCCAGCCAGTAGTGGTAACCGGCTTCGCGGGACGTCGCCGTGCTGAAAACATAGGTTTCACCCGCCTCGATATGGGCGCAAAAAATAGCCCAGATCGACTCGAAGTCGGATTCGAGCGCGGGACGGATAACAAGGTCTTTCACAACAATCTACGGGAGTGCCAGAACAGGGCGGTCCGCTATTTTGCCTGAAAATACACGAATTATCACGCGCTATATTGACAGTTTAGCCACGGCCGAGGCGGAAGTCGGCGCTGTCGGGCCGGCCCGGCAGATGCAGGCGGCTGGCCGCCGCTGGCGCTTCGGCCACGACCTGGCCGCGCCGTAATACGAAGCGGCGCGGGGCGCGCAGGCGGATCGCTTCCACCGTCGAGCCGGCGTCGAGGATCATCAGATCGGCGTGACAGCCCGGCGCCAGGCCGTAGCCGTCGAGCCCGAGGATGCGCGCGGGCGTCTCGGTAATGGCGGTAAAGCACGACTGCATTGCTTCCAGCCCCGTCATCTGCGCCACGTGCAGGCCCATGTGCGCCACCTCGAGCATGTCGCCCGAACCCATCCCGTACCACGGGTCGAGCACACAATCGTGGCCGAAGGCGACGTCGACGCCGGCTGCCATCAGCTCGGGCACGCGCGTCATGCCGCGCCGCTTCGGGTAGGTGTCGTTGCGGCCTTGCAGCGTAATGTTGATGAGTGGATTGGCAATCGCCGCCACGCCGCTTTCGGCGATGAGCGGAATCAGCTTGCTCACATAATAATTGTCCATCGAATGCATCGACGTCAGGTGCGAGCCGGCCACCCTGCCCTGCAGCCCCAGGCGCTGCGTTTCATAGGCCAGGGTTTCGATATGGCGCGACATCGGGTCGTCGCTCTCGTCGCAGTGCATGTCCACGCGCAAGCCCCGCTCGGCCGCGAATTCGCACAGCAGCCTGACGGAGTCGGCGCCCTGCGCCATCGTGCGCTCGAAGTGGGGAATGCCGCCCACGACATCGACGCCCATGTCGATCGAGCGCTTCAGGTTCTCGAACGCATTGGCGCTGCGCAGCAGGCCGTCTTGCGGGAACGCGACCAGTTGCAGGTCAAGATACGGCGCGACGCGGCGCTTGACTTCCAGCAGTGCCTCGACCGCCAGCAGCCGATCGTCGCAGACGTCCACGTGGGTGCGGATCGCCAGCAGGCCGCGCGCCACCGCCCAGTCGCAATAACGCAACGCGCGCTCGATCAGCGCATCCTGGCTCAGCTGCGGTTTCAGCTCGCCCCACAGCGCGATCCCTTCCAGCAAGGTGCCGCTCTGGTTGACGCGCGGCAGGCCGTAGCTCAGCGTGGCATCCATATGGAAGTGTGCATCGACGAACGGTGGGCTGACCAGGTCGCCGGCGGCGTCGATCTCGCGCACGCCCCGCGCTGGCAGTTGCGGCGCCAGCGCCGCGATGCGGCCGTCCAGAATGCCGATGTCGATGCCGGTGCGGCCGTCGGGCAGCGTGGTATTGCGGATCACGAGGTCCATGGTGACTCCATTGAATGGTTGTCCGATTGTAGCAACTGTGGCACAACCGTATGGCAATGCTGCAACGCAATATCATCCGCGCCGAATAAGCGACCAACGTTCATTGCACCGGCCAACAATCGTGGGTACACTGACTTTATTGCAGCGCGCCATACTTGATAGATAGGAAACTTCATGACCTCACTCTCCGAGCAGTTGTCCGCAGCACCCAACAATTACTTGACTGCACCGATGAACGCTCAGCTCACGGTGCTCAATGCACTGGCCACCCAGGCAATCGACAGCGCCAGCCGCATCACGGCGCTCAATCTGACCACGTCCCAGGAAGTCCTCGAGCGCTCGGCGCAGACCGCCCGCCAGTTGATCGGCGCACGCGATGCGCGTGACCTCACCGTGCTGCGTAGCCATGCCGAAGAACAGGTGCATAGCCTGTTCGCGTATAGCCGCGAATTGCTCGGTATCGCTGTCGGCGCCCAGCCATTCCTGCTGCGCAGCGCGACGCCCGCACCTGCACCTGCACCTGCAACAGTAACGGTGCCGATCGCCGAGATGGCGCCGGTCGCCGACATGGCGCAGGCCGTCGTCGATGCCGGCAAGGCCACCGCCGACACCGTGCAGGCAGCGGCCGAGCGCACGCTCGATGCGGTTGCAGCGGCGCCGTTGCCAGAACCCGTCGCCGTCGCTCCGGCGCCGGTTGCTGAAGCGCCCGAGCCGGAAGTCGACGCAGCGCCACAGGCAGAACCTGCACCCCAGCCTGCCCCGACGATCGACGCCGTGGCCAGCGTGCTGCAGGAACCAGCACCCGATGAGGTGGCGCTGGATGTGCTGTCCAGCCCTGCGGCGGCCAAGCCCACGCCGATCGCCCAGGCTGCCGGCAACGGCGCCGTCATGGCGGCAACGCCACCGGCGCCAGCTGCCGCGCCAATCGAGCGGCGCGACCCGGACGCCCCTGCCACGGCGGCCACGCCACGCCGGCGCCGCAAGTAGTAACAGGGCTGGCGCTATCGCCAGAGCGCAGCAAACGACAGCCTCAACCACGGTGCCGCGCTGCGCCAACTAGGCAAAACGACTACACTAGCGGGCTCTGGCCCGCTTTTTTTTCGGGCGCAACCGCAAGGAATTCGAATGAGTTTGTCCAGGCTGATCGGCGGCTTCGTGCGCCGTCATTGGCAATCCTATGCCTCGTCGGCCGTGATGCTCGTCGGCGTCGCGATCTGTACGGTTCTCATCCCCCGCAAGGTCGGCGCACTGGTCGACGCACTCGCCAACAACCGCCTCGGCGAGCAGGACCTCCTGCTCGGCATCGCCCAGGTTCTCGGTCTGGGTGTGGCCATTTACGTGCTGCGCGTGTGCTGGCGCATCCGCCTGTACTCGGCCGCCTACCAGCTCGGCGTCGAGCTGCGCACGCGTCTGTATGCGCGGCTGGCCGCGCAAGGCCCCGCCTTCTATCAGCGCCAGCGCACCGGCGACCTGATGGCGCTGGCCACCAACGACATCGACGCCATCGAGATGGCCGCCGGCGAAGCCCTGCTGGCCGCGTTCGACGGCACGCTCACGCTGGTGATGGTCCTCGGGATCATGACGCTGGGCGTCGACTGGCGCCTGGCGCTGGTTGCGCTACTGCCGTTCCCGCTGATGGGACTCGCGTTCTGGTACATCTCGACCCACATCCAGAAGGCCGAGGGGGATGCGCTTAAAGGTTTCTCGAAGCTGAACGACCATGTGCAAGAGTCGCTGTCGGGCGTGCGCACGCTGCGCGCCCTGGGCCTCGAAGCGCGCAGCAGCACCCAGTTCGGTGTGCTGACGGCCAATGCGGCCGAGGCCAGCCTCACCGCGCAGAAATGGGAAGCGGCCTACGAGCCGGCCGTTGGCCTGGCGCTGACTGCCGCCACCGGCCTGACGCTGGGCCTGGGCGGCTACCTGGTCTGGCAGAACGAGCTGACGGTCGGCGCGCTGACCAGCTTCACGATGTACCTGGGCCAGCTGATCTGGCCCATGTTCGCCGCCGGCTGGGTGGTCACGCTGATCGAACGGGGCCGCGCCGGCATGGCGCGCCTGCAGCCGCTGCTCGAGGCGCCGCTGTCGGTCGAAGACGCCGGCACGATCGACCAGGTGGGCCAGGGCCCGCTGGTGCTCGATGGCGTCACGTTCACGTATGGCGTGAACGGCGCCGGCAAGGACGGCGCGGCCGCTGACGACACGGCGCAGGCGCCCGCCCTCTCCGGCGTGTCTGTCACGCTCGAACCCGGGCAGACGCTGGGCCTCGTCGGCCCGACCGGCTCGGGCAAATCGACGCTGCTGCGCGTGCTGCTGCGCCAGGCGACGCCGCAACAGGGCCACGTGCGCTGGGCCGGGCAGCCGCTCGACGCCTATCGCCTGAGCGCCCTGCGCAGCGCCACCAGCTGGGTGCCGCAAGAGTCGTTTTTGTTCTCGTCCACGATTGCCGAGAACATCGCGCTTGCCCGGCCTGACGCCACGCGCGCCGAGATCGAAGACGCGGCGCGCATGGCCGCCATCCACGATGACATCCTGCGCTTCCCGTATGGCTACGACACACCGGTCGGCGAAAAAGGCATCACGCTCTCGGGCGGCCAGCGCCAGCGCGTGGCGATTGCCCGTGCGCTGCTGGCCGACAATCCGCTGCTGCTGCTCGACGACGCGCTGTCGGCAGTGGACACCGGCACCGAAACACGCATCCTCGAACACCTCGCCGAACTGCGCCGGGCGCGGCCCGAGCGCGCCGCCATCATCGCCAGCCACCGCCTGTCGGCCGTGGTCGGGGCCGACCATATCGTGGTGCTGCGCGCCGGGCGCGTGATCGAAGCCGGCACGCACGACGAACTCTTGCTGCTGGACGGCTGGTACGCCAGCCAGTGGCGCTATCAACAACTGGAGGCCAGCCTTGACGCAACCTGAAGCAACGCTGGACACAGCCGACGCATCCACCACCACCACGCCGCCGCCCTCGACCGATAACAGCCTGGAACGCGGCGTCATGCGCGACCAGGCCAAGCTGGCCACGCGCCTGCTGCGCCGCGCCGCCGCGCCCGAACAGCGCCACCTGATCATCGCCACGCTGTGGCTGATCCTGGCGGCGGCCTTCGAAGTGGTCGGCCCGCTGCTGGGCAAGGCGCTGATCGACGACCACCTGCTCCCGCGCAATCTCGACTGGCCGCAGATGGCCCTGCTGCTGGGTGGCCTGGTCGTTACCGGCTGGGTGTCGAGCTGGGTGCGCTACCTGCAGCTGATCCGCCTGTCCGGCGTGGCAATGCGCTCGGTGCAGCGCCTGCGCGAATGGGTCTATGGTCACGTGCTGCGCCTGCCGATGGCCTTCTTCGACCGCGCCATCACCGGTCAGCTGGTCAGCCGCGTGACCAACGACACCGAGGCCGTCAAGACGCTCTACATTCAGGTGTTGTACGTCATGCTCGACAACTCGATCGTCCTGATCGGCACGATGGTCGCGATGGCCTGGCTCGACTGGCGCCTGATGCTGATCGTGCTGTTGCTGGTGCCGGCGGTGGTCGGCATCGTCTGGCTGTATCAGCGCCTGTCGGCGCCGGCCGTCACCCGCGCGCGGGCACTGCGCAGCGACATCAATGCGCAGATGGCCGAGTCGATCGGCGGCATGACCGTCCTTCAGGCCAGCAATGCCGAGTTGCGCTTCGGCGAACGCTTCCTGGTCACCAACCGCACCCACTACACGGCGCGTCTGGCCGAACTGCGCGCCAATGCCTTCCTGCTGCGCCCTGCGCTGGACCTGCTCAACGTGGCGCTGCTGGCACTGGTGATCTTCGCCTTTGGCCAGCGCGAGATCGGCGCGGTCGAAGTGGGCGTGCTGTACGCGTTCGTCAGCTACATCGCGCGCGTGGTCGAGCCGCTCATCCAGATCACGATGCAGTTCAGCGGCCTGCAGCAGGCGGTGGTCGCGGCGGCGCGCGTGAACACGCTGCTCGACGAAGCCGGCGCGCCCGAACATGACGTGGACCGCATCCATGGTCAGAACGCGTTCTCGCCCGATGCACCGGCCGTCAGCGTGCGCAACGTCGAATTTGCCTACGTGCCCGGCCAGCCGGTGCTGCACGACCTGTCGCTGGACGTCCCGCAGGGCGCATTCTTCGGCATCGTCGGCCATACGGGCAGCGGCAAGTCGACGCTGCTGTCGCTGCTGCTGCGCTACTACGTCGTCGAACAGGGCAGCATCGAGATCGGCGGCGTGCCGCTGGCGAAGATCGGCAACGAGCGCTTCCGCAACGAAGTGGGCCTGGTGCCGCAAGACCCGTTCATCCTGGCCGCCAGCGCGCGCGAAAACATCGACATGGGCCGCGGCCTGCCGCTCGAACGCCTGATGGATGCGGCGCGCGCGGCGCATGCGCACGATTTCATCAGCGCGCTCGAACAGGGTTACGACACGCAGCTGGGCGAAGGCGGCTCGCGCCTGTCGTCGGGCCAGAAGCAGCTGATCGCCATTGCCCGCGCGCTGGCGGGCGAGCCGCGCATCCTGCTGCTCGACGAAGCGACGTCGCGCATCGACAGCGCCACCGAACAGGTGGTGCAACAGGCACTCGAAGAACTGCGCGGCAAGGTGACCATTATCGCCATCGCGCACCGCCTGTCGACGATCCGCGACGCCGACCGCATCATCGTGCTCAACCACGGCCGGATCACCGAAGCCGGGCCGCACGAAGAACTGATGCGCATCGAGGGCGGCCTGTACCAGCGCCTGTACCTGCTGCAGCAGATCGCCCTCTAGGCCGGTAGGCACCGACTGTGCGGCCGATTTGCCCGCCCCGGCTTATGATGACGGTTCATCATCACTGCACGCGATCATGACCTTACAACCGGCTGCAGTTCCGTCGTTCAACCAGCCGGGCCGCATGGCCCGGCGGCTGCGCGAGCGCGACTGGAGCGTCTCGACGCTGGGGCCGCGCGCCACGTGGCCGCACAGCCTGAACCTGGCCCTGAACATCTGCCTCGACTCGCATTTCCCGATCGCGATCTGGTGGGGGCCTGACCTGATCCAGTTCTACAACGACGCCTACCAGCCGATCATCGGCGACGACAAGGACGTCACGGGCTTTGGCGGGCCGGCGTTCGAGTCATGGCAGGAAATCTGGGACACCATCGGCCCCATGGTCGAGCAGGTCATGCAACAGGGCGAAGCCGTCAGGGGCGAGGACCTGCCGCTCTGGATCCGCCGTAATGGCGTGCTGGGCCTCGCGCATTTCACGTTTTCGTACAGCCCGATTCGCGACGACAGCGGCGCCGTGCTCGGCATGTTCACGGCAGCCGTCGAAACCACGGCGCGCATGGACCTCGAACGGCGCCAGGCGTTTCGCCTGAAGCTGGCGCAGGACCTGCGCCAGATGCCGGGCCCGGACGCCGCGATGCAGGCGGCCGGCCTGGCGCTGAGCGACTACCTGGGAGCGCCGTTCGTGCGCCTGGGTGCCATCGACGCGGCCACGCGCTGCCTGGTCCTCGAACCGGCCACGCCGGACGACGCCGCGCTGACGATCGCGCTGGACGGCCCGCGCGCTGCCTGGCACACCACGCTCGATGGGGGTGCGCCCGTGCGGCTCGACGACCTGCGCGATCAGGCGCCAGTCCCCGGCATCGCCTCGCTGCTGATGTTGGCGGCCATCGAGGATGGCAGCGTCGGCACGGTGCTGGTCGTTGGCAAGCACGCGCCGTACCGCTGGACCGATGGCGACGTGCTGTCGGCCCGCGAAAGCCTGGACCAGATCGAGGGCGTGCTCCGGCGCCTGCGCGCCGAGCAGCTCGTGCGCCAGAACCTGGCCACCGAAATCGAACGTCTGCGCCACATGTTCGACCAGGCGCCCAGCTTCCTGGCCGTCACGCAGGGGCCGCAGCACGTGTTCGACCTGGCCAATGCGGCCTTCGGGTCCCTGGTGGGCGAGCGCGAGATCCTCGGCCTGCCGGTGCGCGCCGCACTGCCCGAGCTTGGGGGTCAGGGCTTCTTCGAACTGCTCGACGAGGTATATGCCACGGGCGTGCCGTTCATCAGCCGGGGCACGCCGATCAAGCTTCAACGCACGCCGGACGCACCGCTCGACGAACTGATGGTCGATTTCATCTACCAGCCGGTGCTGGACGCCGAAGGCACCGTTACCGGCATCCTGATCGAAGGGACCGACGTCTCAATGCAGTACAGCGCCCAGGCCGAACTGGTGCGCGAGCGCGACCTGAGCCAGCACGTCTTGTCGAGCATGAAGGAAGGCTTTGCCATTGTCGGCAGCGACCTGACGGTGCGCCAGGTGAACGACGAAGGCGTGCGGCTGGCGCAGCGCCCGCGCGATGCGATTGTCGGCATGCCGGCCGGCGCCGTCTGGCCCTGGCTCGACGGCGACGCGACCGACGCGCTGTCCGGGCGCGTGCTGGCCAGCCACGCCGCCGAGATCCGGGACGTGCCGTTCGCCTGGCCGGACGGGCGTCAGGCGTGGATGGAACTGCGCATCTACCCGTCGCTCGACGACAGCATGGCGCTGTTCTTCCGCGACATCACCGAGCGCAAGGTGGCGCAGCGCCAGCTGCGCGACGCCGACAGGCGCAAGGACGAATTTCTGGCCATGCTCGCGCACGAGCTGCGCAATCCTCTCGCCCCGATCGGCGCCGCGGCCGACCTGCTGCGCATGGCGCAGCTCGATGAAGCGCGCCTGCGCCAGACGAGCGGCATCATCACCCGGCAGGTCAGGCACATGACAAGCCTGATCAACGACCTGATGGACGTCTCGCGCGTCACGCGCGGCCTGATCACGCTGGAGCACGACATCCTCGACGCGAAAGCGCTGATTGCCGATGCCGTCGAGCAGACCAGGCCTTTGATCGCCGCGCGCCGGCACAGCCTGGACGTGCACACGCCGCACGAACCGGCTTTCGTGCGGGGCGACCAGAAGCGCCTCGTGCAGGTGCTGGCCAACCTGCTGGGCAATGCGGCCAAGTACACGCCGGAAGGCGGCGAGATTGCCGTGTCGCTGGAGGTACGCGGGGCGCTCGTGCGCTTCACGGTGCGCGACAACGGTATCGGCATGGCGCCGTCACTGATTGCCAGCGTGTTCGAGCTGTTCATGCAGGGTGAACGCACGTCGGACCGCTCGCAGGGCGGTCTGGGCATCGGCCTGGCCCTGGTGCACAGCCTGGTCGAGCTGCATGGCGGCGCCGTGTCGGCGCACAGCGCAGGCCTCGGCCAGGGCAGTGAATTCACGGTCGTGCTGCCGGCCGTGGCGAGCGAGGTCGATGCGCTGCCGGCGCCGGCGCACCGCTTGCCGGCGCCCACCGGACCGCGCCTGCGCATCATGGTCGTGGACGACAATGTCGATGCGGCGCAGATGCTGTCGATGTTCCTCGAGGCGGCCGGGCACGACGTGGTCACCGAACACAGTCCGTACGCGGCGCTCGAACGCGCGCGGGTCGACACGGTCGATGTGTTCCTGCTCGATATCGGGCTGCCCGACATGGACGGCTACGAACTGGCGCAGCGCCTGCGCCAGCGCGCCGGTGGCGCCGCCGCTACCTTCATCGCGATCACCGGCTACGGGCAGGAGTCCGATCGCGGCTCGAGCATGAACGCGGGCTTTTCGTACCACTTCGTCAAGCCGGTCGATACGCTGGAGCTGGCGCGCCTGCTGGCGACGCTGGCCGAAAAGCCGGCCAGGTTCAAGGCCGGCTCCAGTTGATGCAGCCACCCGGCGCGCCCGCCCCGCTCACCAGCAGCGCGCCGTGCCGGTACAAAGTCAGGTGATCCCGGGTCGGGATGGCCATCACCACCACGCCCATCGCGCGGTCGCTCCAGACCAGGCGTCCGTCGACGGCGTCGAGCGCCGCAAACACCTCGCGTGGCCCGGCGCCCGGGTGAAACACGACCGTGGTGAGGTTCTGGCCGGGCGGCGGCACCAGTGCCCAGCCACCGAGGGCCGCGCTGCCGGCGGCCAGCAGCACCAGGCCGGCCACCGAACCGCGTGCGCCCGTGCCACCAGCGCCCGGCCGGCGCAGCCAGCGCAGGCCCAGCACCAGCGGCGCGATGCCGAACACGACGAGCCAGGCCAGGTCCCACAGCAGCGGATCGGGACTGTCGACGCGGATGCGGTGGATGCCCAGCAGCCAGTGCGACAGCAGCGCATCGATCACATGCCACGACCCGAAGCCGGCCAGCATGGCGCCCGCCAGCGGCCGGCCCCAGTGCATCGCGCCGCGCCGCTGCGCGCGCCACAGGCCCGCCAGCCCAACGATCGCGACCACGTACATGAGCAAGTGGAAGTAACCGTCCCACAGCACCTGCAGGCGTAAATCGTCCATCCCGGGCACGAGGCTGAACAGGTGGTGCCATTGCAGGATCTGGTGCAGCAGGATGCCGTCGAAAAAACCGCCCAGGGCAAAGCCCAGCGTACCGCCCCACCTGACCCATGGTGATTTCCACATGGCTGACCTCTATCGGGATAATTGTCCGGCCAGTATAGGTCGATGGTTCGACGGCGCACGCACGCTTGCCTGCGCTGCGTGGGATACTTGGAAACGATGCCGCTGTGTCATTTTTGTGACATTTCATCACAAATTGAGTTTCTCGTTTGCAACGGCAATATAATAATCCAAACCAACTTCGACCGGCTCTCTCCGGCGCGACGAAACCACGGCATGTTCGCTATCCTGCATCGCGCCCTGTCGCGCTCCCGACTCAACGCCGTGGCCTTGTCACTGTGCGTTGCGTCGGCCTGTGCGCTGGCCAGCGACATCCCGGCGCTCGACGCGCGCCTGGCCGAGATCCGGGAAGCCAACCGCGTCGTTCCCGAACGCGCCCTGCCGATGCTCGAAGCCATCGAAGACGAGGCGCGCGTTGCACCGCTGCCGCAGCGGATCGAATTCCTGAACCAGATGGCCGCTGCCCGCCACGGCATGGGCCAGCATGCCCAGGCCGTTGCAGTGGCCAACGAACTCATTGCACTGGGCCGCCAGCACGATCACACCGGCGCACTGGCCAAGGGTCTGCTGATGCAGGGGTATGCCGCGTTTGCCCAGCACCGCCCGGGCGAATCCCATCGCCTGATCTGGGAGGCCGAGAAACTGGCCAACACCACGAACGATATCGACCTGCGCGTGCGCGCCGCGATTTCGTCGGGGGAATCGTATGCCGAGGAAGGCAACCTGCCACGCGCCCTGCAGGGCCTGCAGAGCGCCGCCGCGTTGGCGCGCTCGAACGGCGATCCGATCCATATCGTGATGGCGCAGTACTCCCTGGCGCGCCTGTACGCCCGGATGCGCGAACCCGAAAAAGGTTTCGACGTGCTGGACGAGGCCTACGCCGCTGCGGCCAGTGCCAACTCGCCCGGACGCACGGCGCTGCTCAAGCGGATCGAGTACGGCCTGGCGATCGACACCGGCCAGAACGAGCGCGCCCTGCGCGCGCTGCAGGAAGGTCTCGCCCTCGAGCGCAAGATCGGCGCCACCAACCGTATCGCCGGCACCCTGGTCAATCTGTCGGACTGGTATCTCAAGATGGGCGACTACCGCAACGCCGTCGTCTACGCGCAGCAGGCACTCGATGCGCTGAAAACCCTGAACGATCGCCGGCTCGACGCGATCGCGCACCTGAACCTGGGCCAGGCCTTCCTCGCCACCGGCCGGCTCGTCGAGGGCAAGCGCCATATCGAGGCCGGCATCGCCGGCTATGAAGAAATGGGCGACAAGCCCGAACTGCAGACTGCCCTGGTGGAATACGGCGTGGCGCTCGAGCGCGTGGGCGACCTGCCGGGCGCCCTGAAGGCGTACCACCGCGAGCGCACGCTGTCGAACGAACTGTTTGAAAAGCGCCGCCAGCAGGCCATGCTCGAGCTGCAAGAGAAGTACGAGGCCGAACGCAAGCAGCGCCAGATCGAACTGCTGCGCAGCGAGAACACGATCAAATCGGCCGAACTCGACAACCGCCGCCTGCAGCAGCGCGTCTGGTGGCTGGTGCTCGCCGTGATCGCGCTGGCGGCCATCGTGGTGGGGCTGTTGTACCGCAAGGTGCGCCATGCGAACGCGCAGCTGCATGCCAAGAATTTCGAACTCAAGCAGCAGAGCGTGCGCGATCCGCTCACGGGCCTGTACAACCGCCGCCACTTTCTTGAGTACATGCGCGCGCTGCCACCAGCGACGCCATCCGCGGCCGGGGCGGACGGCGTCGGCGCGCTGTTCCTGCTGGACGTCGACCACTTCAAGCATATCAACGACACCCACGGCCACGCGGCCGGCGACACGGTGCTGACCACGATCTCGGCCAGCCTGGCCGAGATCCTGCGCGAGACCGATATGATCGTGCGCTGGGGCGGCGAAGAGTTCCTCGCCTTCCTGCCCTCGGTGCCGCGCCACCGGATGGACGAAGTGGCCGCGCGCATCCTGGGCGGCATCAACGCCACCGTCATCGACCATGCCGGCGTGGAGATTACCGTGACCGTGTCGATCGGCTTTGCGCCGTTCCCGCTTGCCATCGGCAAGCAGGCGATGGCCTGGGAGCGCGTGGTCAACCTGGTGGACATGGCCCTGTACATGGCCAAGTCGCATGGCCGCAACCGCGCTTACGGCGTGCGCGGTTTCGCCGATGGCGAGCGTGTGAACCTGGATGTGATCGAGCAGAACCTGGAGCACGCATGGCGCTCGGGCCAGGTCGACATGGCCATCGTGTACGGCGATCCGGACATGCCGCGCGCCGCCAGCGCTTAGTCGTCGCCCTTGTCCTTGCCGGCGTTTTCCTGGATCACCTGGCCGGCCCGTTCGACCGACTGGCCCATTTTCTCGGTAGCGCGCTCCAGGCCCCGGCTGGCTTCCTGCGTCGCGTTGCCGACCTTGTTGCGCGCATCTTCGACGGCGTCGTCGGCGCGGGCGATTTCATCCTTGACCGAATTGGTCACCCCGGCGGTGGCCTGATCGAGTGCCTTGCCGACGCGCTCGGCCGGGCCCTTGCCCTCGTCGTCGCGCGCGCAGCCGGCCAGCGCCAGCAGCATTGCCGACGCCAGCAGCGTGTTCGTCATCGTCGCTTTCATGCTGTGCTCCTTGTTGTCAACGCGTTCGATGATACACAAGGCGTTGCGGCGTGGCTGTCCTTACGGGCTCAGCGCGAAGGATCGGCCAGCGGATGATCGCGGCGGCCGGCGTCGATGCGCGCCTTGACTTCGCGTGTGCGCGCGTCCTCGCCCCAGCGTTTGGTGAATGTGGCCAGGCGGGTGCGCGCCTGTTCGAAGCTGCCCGTATTCAGCAGGCGCTCGATGGCGTTGTTGGCGGTGGTCCACGCGGCGCGGCGCTGCTCGGCGCGGGTGCAGGCCGCAGCCGCCGTATTGAGCGCACTTTGCACCTGGCGCAGCTGCTCGGGCGTCGCACGCGTCTTGCGCAGCGCAATCAACTCGTCCTGCGCGTCCTTCGGCTTGCACTCCTTGGCCAGGGCGATGGCCGACGCCATACGGCGCTCGATGCGGGCCGCCGTCGGCTTGGTCAGCATCCAGGCCAGCCACAGAAGGCCCAGGCCGATGAGCCACCAGCGCAGGCGGATCGGCTTGCGCGTCGGAGCAGCCGGGCGTGGTGCGGGATTGGCGCGCACGGGTGGCAGCGGCGGCGCTGGGGGTGCTGGTGGTGCTGGCGCCGGAACCGGCTTCGGCGCTGGCGGCGGTTGAACGACTGGCGCCGCAATGACCGGCGCTGGCGGTACGGGTGGCGCGGGTGGCGCAGGTGGTACGGGAAGCACGGGTGGCATCACGACCGGCGGCGCTGGCACGGCATTGACCGGCCGCTGCGCAGTTCCGCACCACGGACAAAAATCGACCGGCTGTGGAAACGCGCGGCCGCAGCCGGGATTGATGCAGGAATCGTTGTGTGCCATGGTGCCCCGTATTTCGCTGTTGCCGTACATGCCGAAAAACGGCCTGCCAACCGCTGTCTTGATCGTGATGGAAGGCCGCATGATAGCGCCCCGCACGGCCACGCGTCGCGCTGTTTGCCCGGTAGCGCCGCCTGCTCCCTCACGGTGCAACGGAACGTATAATGGCCGCTTCCCTCTTGCCTCCTGTGCGCCGATGACCGCTGCCGCCCCCATTCTTTCCCACGACGACCTGCCCGCCACCGTGGTGGACGCCGCGACCGCGCATCTGGCAGCCGTGCTGTCGATCGCGCTCGAACACGGCCCGGCGCACAAGGCGCTGGTCGTGTACGACACGCGCACGCCGCTGGCGCGCGCCCTGCTCGCGGGCTACCGGCACAATCTGCCCGAGGCAACGTTCGTGGACTTCGACAGCGTCACGCCCGATGCGGTGCTGGCGGCGTTCCGCTCGATGGCCGCGCACGACCTGGTGGTGCTGGTCCAGTCGACCAATTTCCGGCTCGACGGCTTTCGCATCCGCGTCGAGCTGTTCAAGCTCGATTTAAAAGTGATCGAGCACGTGCACCTGTCGCGCATGCCCGGCATCCAGGGCGAACACTATGTCAATGCGCTGGCCTACGACCCCGCCTACTTCCGCGGCACCGGGCGCGCGCTCAAGGCGCTGATCGACAGCGCGCCGCATGGCCGCGTGGTCGGTGGTGGCGAGACGCTCACGTTCGCCTCGCCGTTCGAAGCGGCCAAGCTGAATATCGGCGACTACAGCGAGATGAACAACGTCGGTGGCCAGTTCCCGATCGGCGAAGTATTCACCGAAGCGCAAGACCTCGAAGCCGTGCACGGCCGGGTCCAGATCCACGTGTTCGGCGACACCAGCTACCGCTCGAACCATCCCGACGTACCGGTCACCTTGATCATCGAAGCGGGTCGCGTGACCGGCACCGAACACGCCACGCCCGCCTTCGAGCAGGTGCTCGAGAACATCCGCCTCGAGGAAGGCGAAGTCTGGGTGCGCGAGCTGGGGTTCGGCCTGAACCGCGCCTTCACGCGCGACCTGCGGGTGGACGATATCGGCACGTATGAGCGCATGTGCGGCATCCACCTGTCGCTCGGCGCCAAGCATGGCGTGTACACGAAGCCGGGCTTCAAGCGCAAGGATGCGCGTTTTCACATCGACGTGTTCGCGGTCACCGATGCGGTGTTTCTGGGCGACGTCCAGGTGTATGCCGACGGGCGCTGGCTGGCCTGAGCCGGACCACGCCGCGGCCGGTGGTATGATTTCGACCTCATTCACCGAGCTACCATGATGCCAGACACCGTCCCCCAGCATGTCAGGGAAATCCAGGCCATTGCCGCCGTACCGCGCGTACTGGAAACCGTGGCGACCATGACCGGGCTGGGGTTCGTCTGCATCGCGCACGTCACCGACACCACCTGGACCACCTGCGCCGTGCACGACGAGCTCGGGTTCGGCCTGCAGGCAGGCGACCCGCTGGACGTCACCACCACGCTGTGCGAAGAAGTACGCGCAACGCGCCAGCCGATCGTCATCGACAGCGTGCGTGACAGCGATTCGTACCGCGACCACCACACGCCGCGCCTGTACGGGTTCCAGAGCTATTTTTCGATCCCGATCTTCCGTCCCGACGGCGACTACTTCGGCACGCTGTGCGGCCTCGATCCCAAGCCGGCGGCACTGAGCGAGGGCGCCACGGTGTCGGCGCTGACGCTGTTCGCCGAACTCATTTCGCGCCAGCTCGAAACCGAGCGCTCGCTGCGCGCCACCCGCTCGGATCTGCTGTCCGAACGCGAAACGGCCGAACTGCGCGAACAGTTCATCGCGGTGCTGGGCCACGACCTGCGCACGCCGCTCAGCGCCATCCTGACCGGCGCCGAACTGCTCAAGCGCCGCAGCACCGATCCGGCCACTGACAAGATCGTCGAACGCATGCGCAGCAGCGCCATGCGCATGGCCGGCCTGGTCGACAATGTGGTCGATTTCACGCGCGGGCGCATGGGCTCTGGCCTCGCGCTCGAACTGTGCCAGAACGCCGACGTCCACCTGATGCTCGACCAGGTGGTCGACGAGCTGCGCGGCGTGTACCCCGATCGCGTGATCCGGTCCGACATCGCGCGTGACATCGCGCTGCGCAGCGACCCGCAGCGGCTCGCGCAACTGCTGTCGAATCTGCTCAAGAATGCGCTGCTGCATGGCGACAGCGGGGAGCCGATCCATGTGGACGCGCGCATCGACGGCGCCAGCTTCGTGCTCGCCGTGAGCAACGCCGGCCCCGATCTGAGCCAGGCCGTCATCGCCCAGCTGTTCAAACCCTACTGGCGCGCCACCTCGCGCGCCGGCGACGAAGGCCTGGGACTCGGCCTGTACATCGTCGACCAGATCGCGCGCGGCCACGATGGCGCGATCGGCGTCACCTCAACGGACGGGCGCATCACGTTCACCTTCAGCATGCCGGCGGCATAGCTTTCTTTCGGTCCTTGCCGGCCTGGCTGCGGGTGCCCATACTGTTTGCCATTTGTGCAACCATGTCTGGAGAAGAAGATGCGTTCCGCCCTGCCCCGCCACCACTCCCATGTTGTTTATCTCGCCGTCTGCATCGCAATGCTGGCCGCTGCCGGCGCACACGCCGATGACAGCGCCGACGACAGCGCCGCCATCGCCCGCATCGAGTCCGGCCTGCGCCCGGAAGTCGCCCTGGCCGATGTGCCGGTGGCGCCCCTGGCCTTGACCGACGAAATGAAACGGCTGAACGTGCCGGGCGTGAGCGTGGCCGTGATCAAGGACGGCAAGGTGGCGTGGACGCGCGGCTATGGCGTGGCCTGGACCGGCGGACCGGCCGTCACGCCGCAGACGCTGTTCCAGGCCGCCTCGCTCAGCAAATCCGTGTCGGCCATGGCGGCGCTGCGCATGGTCGAACAGGGCAAGCTCGATCTGGACGCAGGCATCGACCAGGCGCTCACGAGCTGGACGCTGCCGAAGGGTAACGGCATGCCGAGCCTGCGCCAGCTGCTGTCGCACACCGGTGGCATGAGCGTCTCGGGCTTTCCCGGCTACGCCGCCGGCAAGAGCGTGCCAACGCTGCAGCAGGTGCTCGATGGCGCCAGCCCCGCCAACACGAAGGCGATCCGTGTCAACGCCGCGCCGGGATCGGCATTCCGCTACTCGGGCGGCGGCTACACCGTGGTGCAGCAGGCTATGATCGACCGCGCCGGCCAGCCATTTGACGCGATCCTGCACGAACTGGTGCTGGCGCCGATGGACATGACCGCCAGCACCTATGCCCAGCCGCTGCCGCCAGAGCTGGCGCCCAGCGCCGCGCGGCCACATGACGAAGACGGCAAGCCGTTCCCCGGCGGCGCTTACACCTATCCCGAGCAGGCTGCCGCCGGCCTGTGGACCACGCCGCACGACCTGGCGCGCTTCGCGATCGCGATCCAGCAGGGCGCGGCGGGGGCGACGGACGGCGTGCTCACGCCCGCGATGACGCGCACGATGCTCCAGCCGGTGAAGAACAACTATGCGCTGGGCTTGCAGATACAGGACGGCGGCAAGGGCTTCAGCCACGGTGGCAGCAACCAGGGCTTCAAGGCGGTGTTCTACGCTGCCGTCGCTGACGGCAGCGGCGCGGTCATCCTGACCAATGGCGACAATGGCATCGACGTGGCGGCAGGTCTGATGCGCGCCATCGCCTACGAATACAAATGGGACACCAACCAGACCAAACTGCGCAAGGCCGTCCCCCTCGCGCCGGAAACGCGGCGCACGCTGGTGGGCCGCTACCAGCTCGACGCCGTGACGGACTTCGAGATCGCCGAGCGCAAGGGTGAGCTGGTGCTCAGGCAACGCGGCGGCCAATGGGAACCGTTGTACGCGGAATCGGACAAGGTCTTGTTCGTGTTGTCGCGCGACCTCGAACTGCACCGCTACGACGCCGACTTTGGCAAGATCGTGCAGGGCACGTGGGTGCGGGGGTATTCGCGTGTGACCAATATGTATTAATCGGTCAATTCCATGCAGGCGCGCGTTATTGGTGTGGCGCGCGCCACATGTATCCGGATTTTTACAAATACGTTAAGCAATTGACGAATATCAACGATAGAATTCCTGTCATATTTCCAACAACAAATCCAGGGGAATCATGTTTCGTTTGCCAATCGGCGTAGCAGCTCTATGCCTCGCAGCATCATCGTTTGCCGCAGCACCGTTCGACGACAAGTTCCGCCAGCTCGATGAGCTGCTGCCGACCCCAGGCACGATCCGCACCGCCTCCGGCGCCCCGGGCCACGCCTACTGGCAGCAACGCGCCGATTACACGATCCGCACCACGCTCGATGAAGCCAAACGCGCGCTCTCCGGCGCCGGCACGGTCACCTACCACAACAATTCCCCGGATACCCTCAAATACCTGTGGGTGCAGCTCGACCAGAACATCTACAAGACCGATTCGGATGCACGCCAGAGCGCCATCCTGCCGTCGCGCGATGCCTGGGCCAACGGTACCCAGACCACCGGCCTGAAATACGATGCCCTGCGCACCGTGCTCGAGGGGCGCACCTTCCCCGGCGGCTTCGACATCCTGGCGGTCAAGGATGCGGGCGGGCGCCCGCTGCCGTACACCATCAACAAGACGATGATGCGGATCGACCTGCCGCAGCCGCTCAAACCCGGCGCGAAGGTGACGTTCGGTATCGACTGGCGCTACAACATCAATGAGCAGAAGGTGCTCGGCGGGCGCGCCGGCTACGAAACCTTCGACGACAAGAACGACCTGTTCGAAGTCGCCCAGTGGTTCCCGCGCATGGCGGCCTACTACGACGTGTATGGCTGGCAGCACAAGCAGTTCCTGGGCTCGGGCGAATTCACGCTGGAGTTTGGCGACTACGACGTGCGCATCACGGTGCCGGGCGACCACATCGTCGCTTCCACCGGCGAGCTGCAAAACCCGGGCGAGGTGTTGACTGCCGCCCAGCGCGATCGCCTGCAACAGGCGAAGACGGCGAAAAAGCCCGTCATCATCGTGACCCAGGCCGAAGCCGAAGCGGCCGAGAAGGTGCGAAGCACGGCCATGAAAACCTGGCACTTCAAGGCGAAAAACGTGCGCGACTTCGCGTTCGCGTCGAGCCGCAAGTTCATCTGGGATGCGCAGGCGGTCAAGAGCGGCAAGCAGGACGTGCTGGCGATGTCGTACTACCCGAAGGAAGGCAATCCGCTGTGGGAGAAGTACTCGACCCAGGCGATCATCCACACCATCGAGCAGTACAACAAGTACTCGTTCGACTACCCGTACCCGACCGCGATCTCGGTCAACGGTCCGGTGGGCGGCATGGAATACCCGATGATTTCGTTTAACGGTCCGCGTCCGAGCAAGGACAAGAAGACCGGCGAACTGACGTACTCGCAGCGCACCAAGTATGGCCTCATCGGCGTGATCATCCACGAAGTGGGCCACAACTACTTCCCGATGATCGTCAACTCGGACGAGCGCCAGTGGACCTGGATGGACGAAGGCCTGAACTCGTTCGTGCAGTTCCTGGCGCAGGAAGCCTGGGAAGCCAACTGGCCGGGCGGCCGCGGCGATCCGCGCGCCATCACCACCTACATGAAGAGCACCAACCAGGTGCCGATCATGACCAACTCGGAATCGGTCCTGCAGTTCGGTAACAACGCCTATGCCAAGCCGGCCACCGCGCTGAACGTGCTGCGCGAAACGGTGCTGGGCCGCGAGCTGTTCGACTTCGCGTTCAAGGAATACGCCGAGCGCTGGAAGTTCAAGCGCCCGACGCCGGCCGACTTCTTCCGCACGATGGAAGACGCGTCGGGCACGGACCTCGACTGGTTCTGGCGCGGCTGGTTCTACACCACCGACGCGGTGGACGTGAGCGTCGACGGCATCACCGAATACACGGTGTCGTCCAAGGATCCGGAAGTCGAGAAAGCCATGGCGCGCGCACGCCGCGCCGCCGAGCCGGTCTCGATCACGGACCAGCGCAACAAGGGCATGCCGCGCCGCGTCGATGCGCACCCGGAACTGAAGGACTTCTACAACGAGAACGACGAGTTCACCGTCACCAACAAGGACCGCAACAAGTTCGCGGAGACGACGGCCGAGCTGGAAGACTGGGAAAAGGCGCTGCTCAAGGAAGGCAAGCACCTGACGCTGGTCGACTTCTCGAACGTGGGCGGCCTGGTCACGCCACTGATCGTGGAACTGACGCTGAAGAACGGCCAGAAAACCATCGAGCGTATCCCGGCCGAAGTGTGGCGCTATTCGCCGACGAAGATCACGAAGCTGTTTGTCACCGATGAACCGATCGTCGGCCTGACGCAGGATCCGAACTGGGAAACGGCCGACGTCGACGTCAGCAACAACAGCTGGCCACGCAAGGCGACGCCGTCGCGTCTCGAACTGTTCAAGACCGAACGCGATCCGAACAACCTGATGCGCGACTTCAATTCGAAGCTCAAGACGAAGGATGCAAAAGATGCGGAAGACGCAGCAACGCCTGCGCAGTGACGTCCATGCGTCATTAAGTTAGCACCAGATCCGTCGTTCCCGCCCTCGCCGGGCGCCTTGGCGGGAACCCAAGTTTGCCAGCGTTTCGACAACGCGAACACCTCGGGTTCCCGCCTCCGCGGGAACGACGTTTTTACGCTGTCGCAGAAAATATTTGTCAGGCTCCACGACCATGAACATCCCTCACCTGCACGCGGCCTTCGCGACCCTAACCCTCGGCGTTGCGATAACCGCCAGCGCGGCCGGCCCGGCCTTCGACGACAAGTTCCGCCAGCTGGACGAGCTGCTGCCGACGCCCGGCGTCACGCGCAACGCGGCCGGCGCACCGGGCCACGCCTACTGGCAGCAGCGCGCCGACTACAAGCTGCGCGTGACGCTCGATGAAGCCAGTCGCGCGATCAGCGGCGCTGGCACGGTCACGTACCACAACAACTCGCCCGACACGCTGTCGTACCTGTGGGTGCAGCTGGACCAGAACATGTTCCGCAGCGACTCGGACAACCGCAAGATCACGACGCTGCCGTCGCGCAGCGCGTGGCAGGCCAGGGGCAACGATGGCGTGAAGTTCGACGCGCTGCGCTTCACGCTGGAGGCAGGCAAGTTCGCCGGCGGCATCGAGATCGGGAGCGTGACCGGCAGCGACGGCCGCGCGCTGGCGCACACGATCAACAAGACGATGATGCGGATCGACCTGCCGCAGCCATTGAAACCAGGTGCAAAGGTGTCATTCAACGTGGCCTGGCGCTTCAACATCCCCGAGATGAACGTGCTGGGTCGCCGCATGGGCTTCGAGCGCTTCAAGGACGGCAACGACATCTACGAAATCGCGCAGTGGTTCCCGCGCATGGCCGCCTACTACGACGCGGCCGGCTGGCAGAACGCGCAATACCTGGGAGACGGCGAATTCACGCTGGAATTTGGCGACTATGACGTGGCGATCACGGTGCCGAGCGACCACATCGTGGCTGCCACGGGCGAGCTGCAGAACGCGGGCGACGTCCTGACCAGCGCCCAGCGCGACCGCCTGCGGCAAGCAAAAACGGCGGGCAAGCCGGTGATGATCGTGTCGCAGGCCGAAGCGCAGGCAACCGAAAAGGGCCGCGCCAGCGGCAACCGTACCTGGCGCTTCAACGCGAAGAACGTGCGCGACTTCGCGTTTGCGTCGAGCCGCAAATTCATCTGGGATGCGCAGGGCATCAAGAGCGGCAAGCAGGACGTGATGGCGATGTCGTACTACCCGGCCGAAGCAAACCCGCTGTGGGAAAAATACTCGACGCCGGCCGTGATCCACACGATCGAGCAGTACAACAAGTACTCGTTCGACTACCCGTATCCGGTGGCGATCTCGGTCAACGGCCCGGTGGGCGGCATGGAATATCCGATGCTGTCATTTAACGGCCGCCGCCCCGTCAAGGACGCCAAGACGGGCGAGCTGACGTACTCGCAGGCCGCAAAGTATGGCCTGATCAGCGTGATCATCCACGAGGTGGGCCACAACTATTTTCCGATGATCGTCAATTCGGACGAGCGCCAGTGGACCTGGATGGACGAAGGGATGAACAGCTTCCTGCAGTTTTTGGCCGAACAGGCGTGGGAAGAGAACTATCCGGCGCGCCGTGGCGAGCCGCGCGACATCGTCGACTACATGCGCAGCACGAACCAGGCGCCGATCATGACGAATGCCGAGTCGACGCTGCAGCGCGGTGCCAACGCCTACGCCAAGCCGGCCACCGCATTCAACATCCTGCGCGAGACGGTGCTGGGGCGCGAACTGTTCGACTTCGCCTTCAAGGAATACGCCGAGCGCTGGAAGTTCAAGCGCCCCACCCCGGCCGACTTCTTCCGCACGATGGAAGACGCCTCGGGCACGGACCTCGACTGGTTCTGGCGCGGCTGGTTCTACACGACCGACGCGGTGGACATCAGCGTCGATGGCATCAGCGAGTACACGGTGTCGTCGAAAGACCCTGAAATCGAAAAAGCCTGGCAGCGCGCGCGCCGCGCCGCCGAGCCGGTGTCGGTGACCGACCAGCGCAACCAGGGAATGCCACGCCGCGTCGATGCGCATCCCGAGCTGAAGGACTTCTACAACGAACACGACGAATTCACCGTCACCAACAAGGACCGCAACAAGTTTGCCGAAACGACAGCCGACCTGGAAGACTGGGAAAAGGCACTGCTCAAGGAAGGCAAGCACCTGACGCTGGTCGACTTTTCCAATCGCGGTGGCCTCGTGATGCCGCTGATTGTGGAGCTGACCTTCAAGAGCGGCAAAAAAACGATCGAGCGCATTCCGGCCGAAGTGTGGCGCTATTCGCCCAAGAAGATCACGAAGCTGTTCGTCACCGATGAACCGATCGTCGGCCTGACGCAGGACCCGTACTGGGAAACGGCTGACATCGATGTCAGCAACAATAGCTGGCCACGCAAGGCGACGCCGTCGCGCTTGGAGCTGTTCAAGACCGAGCGCGATCCGAACAACCTGATGCGCGACGCGGCAACACCGCTCAAGGCTGCACCGAAGGCGGCCCAATGAGGCTGCACGGATTGAAGTCGGTGCTGCTGGCGCTGCTACTGTGCGCCAGCGCTGCGGCCAGCGCGCACCGCTTCCACTTCGGCATGACCGACATCTCGTACAACGCGCGTACCGAGAGCACGGAAATCGTCCACACCTACACGGCGCACGATATCGACGCGCTGCTGCTCAATCTGTACGGGCGCCAGTTCGACCTGAGCGACGTGGAAGACCAGGCGGTGCTGCGCACCTACGTCGAGCGCCACTTCTGGCTCGCCGACAAGGACGGCAAGAAGCTGCCCGTGACCTGGATCGGCATGACGGCCGATGCGCAAAGCGTCGTGATCTACCAGGAGCTGGCCGCCACGCCGCTGTCGGCAGCGGCCGTGATCCGCCAGGGGATGCTGGTCGACTTCCTGGCCGAACAGGTCAACACCGTGAACCTCAACGAAGGCGGCGCCGTGCGTTCGCTGACCTTCCTGCGCCAGACGCTCGAACAGCCTGCGCGCTGAACCCTTACTCTGAAATTGCCATGCTGCTTCGCCCCATCCCCTGCGTGCTCGCCGCGCTGTTCGTCTCATCCACCACCCACGCCGATGATTTCCAGCTCCAGCGTGTGCTGGTCGAAGGCGCCCGCGCCAGCCAGCTTGGCATCGCCGATTCGGCCGGCGCCGGCAGCGCCGGTGCGAAGGACCTGGCCGGGCGCATTGCCTACCGGCCGGGCGAGCTGCTCGAAGTCACGCCTGGCCTGATCGCCAGTCAGCACAGTGGCGAAGGCAAGGCCAACCAGTTCTACCTGCGCGGCTTCAATCTCGATCACGGCACCGACCTGGCCACCTGGGTCGACGGCATGCCCGTCAACCAGCGCAGCCACGCGCACGGCCAGGGCTGGACCGACCTGAATTTCCTGATTCCCGAACTGGTAGGCCGGCTCGATTACCGCAAGGGCCCGTACTCGGCGCGCGAAGGCGATTTCTCGTCCGCCGGTGTGGCGTCGCTCAGCTATGCCAATCGGCTGGTGAAAAGCATCGCGTCCGCGACGGTCGGCCAGGACGGCTATGCCCGCACGATGCTGGCCGGTTCGCCCGAGGTTGCCGGCGGCAGCCTGCTGTACGCGCTGGAGCTGATGAAGAACGACGGCCCGTGGACGCGTCCCGACGGCTACCGCAAGGTCAACGCCGTGCTGCGCTACAGCCAGGGTTACGCCAACAATGGCTGGAACGTCACCGCGATGAGTTACAGCGGCCACTGGAATTCGACGGACCAGATTCCGCTGCGGGCCGTCGAGGATGGCCGCATCGGGCGCTTCGACCTGATCGACGACAGCGATGGCGGCAAAGCGCGCCGCCAGAGCATCTCGGGCATCTGGCGCAGCACGGACACCGATTCGGCCTCGAAAGTGAGCGCCTACGTGATCCGCAACGAGCTCGAACTGTTCTCGAACTTCACCTACTTCTTGAACGATCCGGTCAATGGCGACCAGTTCGCCCAGCCCGACCGGCGCGTGACGACGGGCGTCGATGCCACCCACACCTGGCACATGCACCGCAGCGACACGCTGTCGTCCGACCTGACGGTGGGCGCGCAGCTCCAGAACGACAATATCTACAACGGCCTATACGACACCCGCAAGCGCGCGCGGATTGCCACCACGCGCGAAGACCACATCGTCGAGACGAGCGGCGCGGTGTTCGTCGAGAATGCCACGCGCTGGAGCGATGCGCTGCGCACGGTCGTCGGTGTGCGCGCGAACAACTACCGCTTCCGCGTCGACGGCGACCGGCCTGAAAACGCCGGCAAGGCGCACGACACGCTGGTCACGCCGACGCTGAACATCGCCTACGGCCCGTGGGCCTCGACCGAGCTGTATGCGAACTACGGCCATGGCTTTCACAGCAACGATGCGCGCGGCACGGTCGCCACAGTCGATCCGAAAACACTCGATGCGGTAGATCGCACCCCTGGGCTCGTGCGTTCGCGCGGCGTGGAGTTCGGCCTGCGCACCGAGGCGATTCCGAAGATGCAGATGTCGCTGGCCGTGTACCGGCTCGACTTCGATTCCGAGCTGACCTATATCGGCGACGCCGGCAACACCGAGGCGGGCGATCCGAGCCGTCGCTATGGCATCGAGTTTTCGAACTACTACCGGCCCTACAAGTGGCTGTCGGTCGACTTCGATGCGGCCTGGGCTCGCGCGCGCTCGCTGGGCAACCGGATACCAGGGGCCATCGAAGGCGTTGCGCAACTGGGCGTGACGGTCGACCGCAGCGGCCCGTGGTCGGGTTCCCTGCGCCTGCGCTGGTTCGGCCCGCGCCCGCTCATTGAGGACGACAGCGTGCGGTCGAAGGCAAGCGTGACCCTCAACGGGCGCGTGGGCTACCAGCTGGCAAAGGACCTGCAGCTGGAACTCGAAGCGTTCAACCTGACGAACCGGCGCGCCTCGGCGATCGACTACTTCTACGAGTCGCAACTGGCGGGCGAAACGGCGCCCGTGGCGGACATGCACTTTCACCCGATTGAACCGCGCTCGCTGCGCCTGACGCTGGTCAAGACCTGGTGAAGTCTGGCCGGGCGGCAATGAAAGTGCTAGGCTAGCGGGATGACCACTCCGCCCCTGCCCTATCTCGATCCGTCGCACCTGACGGCCGCACTGCGCGACACCGGCTACGCCCTGCTGCGCCCTGACGACGTTGCGCTGCTGGCTGGCTGCAGCCTGTCGGAGCTCGCCACGCTGGTGCCCAGCTGGGACCGGCTCGAACTCGACGACTACCTGAAGGATGGCGGGCGCTATCGGCGCCGGCGCCATTCGTGCTTCATCGACGACGGCGCCAGCCTGGTGCAGACGCCGCACCGCGCGCACTGGCAGCCGGTCGAGTACAACGCGCTGCATGGCGGCATGCACCGCCTGTTCGCGCCGATGGAAACGGCGACCGTTGCCAACCCGGCCTGGGAACGCCTGCTGCGCGCGCTCGGCGCGGTCTGTTCGGCGGTGACGCCAGCACAGCCATGGTTCGTCGAAGCGCACCAGTTCAGGATCGACACGGCGGACGGCATCGGCCGCCCGACACCCGAAGGCGCGCACCGAGACGGCGTGAATTTCGTGGCCGTGATCATGATTGGCCGCCACGGCATCAAGGGCGGCGAGACGCGCGTGTTCGACGCCGATGGTCCATCTGGCCAGCGCTTCACGATGACCGAGCCCTGGACGCTGCTGTTGCTCGACGACGCCGCCGTGATCCACGAATCGACGCCGATTCAGCCGCTGGGCGAGCATGGTTACCGAGATACGCTGGTGCTGACCTGGCGCGCCGGGTCGTTCCAGGGCGAAAACGCTTGAACAGAGCAAAAAAAACGCCCGCAGAACCTGTTGGTTGGCGGGCGGCAAATCCAATTTTCGGAGAAAACTGGAGGAGACAGTTCCAATATATCTCTTTTTATTGTGCAGTGCAATACGGTAGATCTACTGTTGTAAATTTGTAGAATGCCCTGCCAAACCGCCCATTTTTCCGCACTGCACTATTTGTAATGACACCCGTGCAGCCCTGCCGGGGGCGTCACATTTGCTACACTCAGTTGCTTGCCGGAGCGCCGGATTGCCGCAGCGCCCGCCCTCACTCGGACACCATGAAAACCATTCGACATCCACGTGCCCTTGCCATCGCCTTCGGGGCTGCGTCGCTGTGCGCCGTCATTGCGCTGACCACGATCAACCGCGCCGACGCCAAGGAAGAAAAGGCCGCGCCACGCCCTGCCCTGAGCGTCACCACCACCCGTCCTGCGACCGCCAGCCTGCCAATCAGCCTGACCGCCAATGGCAGCATCGCCGCCTGGCAGGACGCCGTCATCGGCAGCGAATCGAACGGACTGCGCCTGAACGAAGTGCGCGTCAATGTCGGCGACGTGGTCAGGAAGGGCCAGGTGCTGGCCGTGTTTGCGGATGAAACCGTGCGCGCCGATATCGAGGGCGCGCGCGCCGCGCTGCTCGAAGCGAAGGCCAATGCCCTGGAATCCAAGGCGAATGCCGACCGCGCGCGCGCACTGGAAAGCTCCGGGGCTCTGAGCGCCCAGCAGGTCACGCAATACGTGACGGGTGAGCAGACTGGCGCCGCGCGCGTCCAGTCGGCCCAGGCCACACTGACGCAGCAGCAGCTGCGCCTGAAGTACACGCAGGTGACGGCGCCCGACAGCGGCGTGATTTCGGCGCGCAGCGCCACCGTCGGCGCCGTCGTCGGCGTGGGCACCGAACTGTTTCGCATGATCCGCCAGGGTCGCCTCGAATGGCGCGCCGAAGTGACGGCGCAAGACCTCGGGCGCATCAAGGCGGGCACGCGCGCGATCGTGCGCGGCGCCAGCGGCCTCGAAGTCACCGGCAAGGTGCGCGTCGTGGCGCCGTCGGTCGATCCGCAGACCCGGCTTGCGCTGGTCTATGTCGACCTGCCGCCGGCGCTGTCGGGCGACATGCCGCTCAAGGCCGGCATGTTTGCCAGCGGCCGGTTCGAACTGGGCACGTCGAACGCCCTGACCGTGCCGCAGCAGTCGATCGCCGTGCGCGACGGCTTCAGTTATGTGTACCGCCTGAATTCCGACAGCCGCGTGAGCCAGTTGAAGGTCGCTACGGGTCGCCGCCTGGGCGACCGGGTCGAGATCGTCGGCGGCCTGGCCGCCGATGCGCCCATTGTCGTCACCGGCGCCGGGTTCCTCAATGACGGCGACTTGGTACGCAATATCGTCGCGCCCGCAGTCGCGCCAACTGCAGCACCGGCAAAGGCGGCACGATGAATTTCTCCGCCCTGTCGATCCGCAATCCGATCCCGGCGATCATGCTGTTCGTCCTGCTCACCGTGGCAGGGCTGATGGCCTTCAACGCCAGCAAGGTGCAGGACTTCCCGGACATCGAACTGCCGATCGTCACCGTCACCGCCGTCCTGGACGGCGCCGCGCCGGCGCAGCTGGAAACGGAAGTCGCGCGCAAGATCGAGGACTCGGTCGCCACCCTGCAGGGCATCAAGAACATCTACACGCGCGTGCTCGACGGCGTGGCCACTGTCACGGTCGAATTCATCCTCGAGCGCGATTCGGCCGAAGCCGTCAACGACGTGCGCGACGCGGTCTCGCGCGTGCGCGCCGACATGCCGGCCGAGCTGCGCGAACCAACCGTGACCAAGGCCGCCACCGCTGGGCGCGTCGTCTCGACCTTCACGATCGCCGCGGCCGAAGGCTCGGGCCTGGACGACCAGGACCTGAGCTGGTTCGTCGACAACGACGTCGCCAAGCGCATGCTGGGCGTGCCGGGCCTCGGTGAAATCCGGCGTGTGGGCGGCGTCACGCGCGAGATGCGTGTGGAGCTCGATGACCAGAAGATGGCGGCGCTGCGCGTCTCGGCGCTGGACATTTCGCGCCAGCTGCGCAATGTGCAGCGCGAAGCGCCGGGTGGCCGGGGCGACGTCAGTGGCGTCGAGCAATCGGTGCGCACGCTGGCCACCGTCGGCACCGCGCAGGCGCTGGCGGCGATGGAGATCCCGCTGCCGGACGGGCGCCATGTGCGCCTGGACCAGGTGGCACGCGTGCTCGATACCGTGGAAGAACCACGCGCGCTGGCCGAGCAGGATGGCCGCCGCGTGGTCGCCTTCGAAGTGTTCCGCACGCGCGGGGCCGGCGAGATCGATGTCGCCACCGGTGCGCGCGCCGCGATGGAACAGCTCAAGAAAGAAAACCCGAAGCTGATCGTCAATGAAGTGATCGACAACTCGGTCTCGGTCGACGAAAACTTCGACGCCTCGATGCACATGCTGTACGAAGGCGCGCTGCTGGCCGTGCTGGTCGTGTGGTGGTTCCTGCGCGACTGGCGCGCCACATTGATTGCAGCGGCCGCCCTGCCTCTGTCCGTGATTCCCGCCTTTCTGGGCCAGTACCTGTTCGGCTACACACTCAATATGGTCACGCTGCTGTCGCTGGCCCTCGTGATCGGCGTGCTGGTCGACGATGCGATCGTCGAGATCGAAAACATCTCGCGCCACCTCCACATGGGCAAGTCGCCGATGCAGGCCTCGCTCGAAGCGGCCGACGAAATCGGGATGGCGGTCATCGCCACCACGTTCGCGCTCGTGGCCGTGTTCCTGCCGACCGCCTTCATGGGCGGCATCCCTGGCAAATTCTTCAAGCAGTTCGGCTGGACCGCCGTGCTGGCGATCCTGGCCTCGCTGCTGGTGGCGCGCCTGCTCACGCCGATGATGTGCGCCTACCTGCTCAAGGCGCCGAAGAACGCCGGCGTGGCCGGTCATGAGCCCCAGGACGGCGCCATCATGCGGCGCTACCTGGCCGTGATGCAGTGGTGCCTGCGCCGCCGTGGCCTGACGATGCTGGGCGCGGCCGTGTTCTTCGCGGGCTCGCTGGCACTGGTGCCGCTGCTGCCGACTGGCTTCATGCCGCCGGCCGACCGCTCGCAGACGCAGGTCAATGTCGAACTGGCGCCGGGCGCCACGCTGGCCCAGACCCGCGCCGTGGCCGAACAGGTGCGCCTGGAACTGATGAAAGTAGAAGGCGTGACAAGCATCTTCAGTTCGATCGGCGGCGGCTCGAGCGGCGACGCGTTCTCGCCTGGCGCCGCCGCCGAAGCGCGGCGCGCGGTGCTGACCGTGAAAACAGTGGACCGGGCCGACCGCGACGTGAAGCTGGGCGTCATCGAAAACACGATCCGCGAACGCGTGGCCGCCATTCCCGGCGCGCGCTTCACGGTCGGCATCCCCGACGCCGGCACCAAGATGCAACTGGTGCTGCGCAGCGAAGACGCCAATGCGCTGAGCACCGCGGCGCGCCAGGCCGAGCGTGAATTGCGCGGCCTGCCCGGCATCGGCAACGTCAGTTCGAGCGCCTCGCTGGTGCGCCCCGAGATTATCGTGCGTCCCGACTTTGCACGCGCGGCCGACCAGGGTGTGACGGCGGCGGCGATCGGCGAGACGGTGCGCGTGGCGACCGCCGGCGACTATGAACAGTCGCTGGCCAAGATGAACCTGGACGAGCGCCAGGTACCGATCCGCGTGAAGCTGCCGGATGCCGTGCGCGCCGACCTGGACGCGATCGGGCGCCTGACGGTGCCCGGCAAGAATGGCCCGGTGCTGCTCTCGACCGTGGCCGACATCACGATGGAAAGCGGCCCGGCGCAGATCAACCGCCTGAACCGCACCCGCAACGTCACGCTCGACGTCGAACTCTCGGGCCGCTCGCTTGGCGAGGTCAATACCGCGGCGCGCGCGCTGCCCGTGTTCCAGTCGCTGCCGTCGTCGGTGACGATCGCCGAACTGGGCGACGCCCAGGAAATGCAGGCGCTGTTTGCCAGCTTCGGCCTGGCGATGCTGATCGGCGTGCTGTGCATCTATGGCGTGCTGGTGCTGCTGTTCTCGGACTTCATGCAGCCGGTGACGATCCTGGCTGCGCTGCCGCTGTCGATCGGCGGCGCCTTCGTGGCGCTGCTCGTCACCAGCAATGCGCTGTCGATGCCGACGATGATCGGCCTGATCATGCTGATGGGGATCGTGACCAAGAACTCGATCCTGCTGGTCGATTACGCGATCCTGGCGCGCCAGGCGGGCATGAACCGCTTCGACGCGCTGGTCGACGCCTGCCACAAGCGCAGCCGGCCGATCGTGATGACGACCATCGCGATGGGCGCCGGCATGCTGCCGCTGGCGCTGGGCTTCTCGGGTGACCCGAGCTTCCGCTCGCCGATGGCGGTGGCCGTGATCGGTGGCCTGATCACGTCGACGTTACTGAGCCTGCTGGTGGTGCCGGCGGTGTTCACGTATGTCGACGACTTTGAAAACTGGCTCAAGCGCACCGGGCGCAGGATGCGGCGCCAGCCGGCGCGGGCCGTCGAGGTGGACAACAGCCCGGCCTGAACGCGGCTTCGTCTCAGTGAGGTTCTTCGCCGCCGGCACCCTGCAGCAGCTGCCAGAGCGCGAAGACCTTCGCGCCATCGTTGGCCGAGCAGTGCCGCAACAGCGCTGCCCTGCTGCGTTCATCCATCGCAGCGACAATCCGCCCGATCAGCGCCGCATCGTCGTCACCCACGATGGCCAGCGGATGCGCCCAGCGCGGGCGCCCCGGTTCGCGGCCGAACAGCCAGACCGGCAGCACGCCCAGCAACAGCAGCGGGCAGACGACGGGAATCAGATAGGTCCACCAGGGCGACCAGAGCGCGCCGACCAGGCCGGTGAGCGCCAGACTGGCCACGATGGTCGCGCCATATAATAGCGCGCCGCACCGCTCGAGCCAGTCCGGCGGATACGCCCTTGCCAGCCGGTTCACGATGCCCTGCAGACGGACATGGTCGCCGCGTGACAGGGCTCGCCGGGCAGGATCGACGACGGTGCGGAGCATGCTCACGATGGCCTGCCCTGCAAGGTGGCGATCAGCGCCACGACGATCGTGCACGCGATCCAGATCGACCACAGCGTATGCGTCATGAAATGCGCGCCGCGCAGCTGCTGCAGATAGCCGACCGTGGCACCGGCGCCGATCGCCAGCAAGGCGACGGCACGCGCCCGCGATGGCCGCGCCGGCAACCAGCAGACGGCCAGCGCCACCAGCCACAGGGCGCTCGACGCGTGGCCGGCAGGCAGGCACTGGCCCGGCAGCGTGTCGGCCGGGAACGCACCGAACAGGCGCACATACGGCTGCTCGCCGCCATAGCGCACCAGGTCCCATGGACAATGCGATGCGCTCAGGTGTTTCAGGGTACTGGTCACGGCCGGCACCAGGATGGCGGCCAGTGCGACGATGCGCAGCTGCACGCGGCCGAGTGCGCCCAGCGCGGCGCGGGGCCGCCAGGCGTCGACCAAGGCGTAGCCGACGATGCCCACGGCAAGCAGCATCAGGAGCTGCTTGACGATCACATGGTTGAACGTGACGGTCAGCCACGTATCGCGCCAGGGAAAGACGCGGCGCTGTGCGTCGAACACGGCGTCGGCCAGCACCAGGTCGAGATCCGTATAGCGGCCCAGCCACAGGATCGCCAGCGCGCCCGCCGCCAGCAGCATGGCCAGGCGTCGCAGGGCGTGCGCCGACAGCAGCGGTGCATGCAGCCCAGGTTCGGCCCGCATCTGGTGAAGCTCACGCATTTCAAGCATCTCGCGCATTTCATGCATGTCACGCTCCCCGCACGCACGCATGGAACAGGTCCAGGCGCGGATTGAGCACGGCCGTGTTCACGTCGAGCATGCCGAGCACCGAGTGGAACACATTGTCATGCGACAGCGGTTCGTTGCGCCGCGCGGCCAGGCAGCGCCGGTCGATGCGGAACCGCTCGCTGAAGCTGTCGGACATCCACAGCATCATCGGCACCTCGGTCTGCTCACGCGGCGCGAACATGTACGGCGCGCCGTGCAGATACACGTTGTTTTCGCCGAGCGACTCGCCATGGTCCGAGAAGTACAGCATGGCCGTATCGGCGTCCTGCGCGGCCGCGATCGCGCGCAAGCCGTCGATGGTCTTGCTCAGGAAGTAGTCGGTGTACAGGATCGTGTTGTCGTAGGCGGCCCGGATCGATTCGCGCGAGCACGTATCGAAGTCATTGCTCGCGCAGACCGGACCGAAGCGGCCGAACCCTTGCGGGTAGCGGCTGGCATACGCCGGGCCATGGCTGCCCTTCTGGTGCAGCACCACGACCAGGTCCTTGCTGCTGTTGGCGAGCAAACCCGGCAAACCATCGAGCAGGCGCTCGTCGTAGCATTCGTCGCCGCTGCAGTGCACGTTCTTGCCGTCGGGCCGCGACAGGTCCTCGTACTGCACACGGTTGCATACGCCCTTGCAGCCCGAATTGTTATCGCGCCACAGCACGGCGAAACCCGCATGCGTCAGCACGTCGAGCAGGCCTTCCTGGCTCGCCGCTTTGGACTGGCTGTAATCGTTGCGGCCGAAGGCGGAAAACACGCACGGGACCGACACCGCAGTCGCCGTGCCACACGAACTGACACGCGAGAAATTGATCAAGCCAGCTTGCCGCGCCAGCAGCGGATTGGTGTCGCGCCCGTACCCATCGAGCGAAAAATTCGCCGCCCGCGCCGTCTCGCCGACGACGATCACCGTCAGCGTCTTGCGGTGATGGCCGGCCCAGGCGGCGCCCTTCACGGCATCGCGGCCCAGCGGCGCGACCACGATCTGGGCTGCCCAGCGGCTGCGCAGATACCCATCCACGGCCTGGATGAAATTGGTGGGTGTGAGCAGGAAACGCAGTTCGCGGTGTTCGTGGAGCGTCGGCGCCAGGCTCTTGAACAGCAGCGCCAGCAGGACAAACGCCAGCAGCAGCGAGCCGCCGGCATTGCTGCTGCGCTTGAGCAGCCCTTTCACGCCACTGGGAAACTGGATATTGGCGCGCGCGATCCACAGCGATGGCAGCACGCCCAGCAAGCCGATCCTGGCGGCCATCTGCCAGCTGATCAGTTCGGTCGCTTCGCGGGTATCGGTCTCGAACACATTCTGGATCATCGCCTTGTCGATGACGATCCCATACGCTGCGATGAAGTAGCCTGCCGCAGACGCCACCAGCACGAGGGCGATCAGCACCGGCTTGGCGAGGTAGCGAAAGCTGGCCAGCGTCAGGCAGGCATTGAAGAACAGGACGACAATCAGGAACGTACCTGCCAGCGTGGGCAGGCTGGCCAGCGATATGCCACCGGTGGCGCGGACCAGCACGGTCCAGAACGTGACATTGCCCAGGCTGGCCAGCAACAGCGCCACGCCCAGCACGAGCAGCGATGCATCGATCCGTCTTGTAAACAGTTTATCCATTTCACGCCCTTGTCAACATTGCAGCAACCATCGCTGCAGTGCTTCAAGGATAGAAAGGATGATGGCAAGCCACCGTCAACGCGGCGTTAGGATGGCGTGAACGTCACAGGAAAAACGATGGTGAAGCGGCTGCCGCCACTTGGGCGGTTTTCGTACACGAGCGATGCGCCCAGGTATTCGCAGATGCGCTTGACCAGCGACAGGCCCAGCCCGGTTCCGGCAGAACCGCTCGACGGGATCGGGCGTGCACCTTCGCCCAGCGTCTGGCGTACCGCGTCGGGCAAGCCGCGCCCCGTGTCTTCGACCGTGATGCGTCCGGGTTCGATGACGACCGTGACTTCGCCCTGCTCGGTGTACTGGCAGGCATTACGAATCAGGTTGGCGATGGCTGACACGCACAGTTCGGCAGGCGCGCAAATGCGAAACGCGGCATCGCCGACACAGCGCAGGGTGACTGGCCGGCCGGTCACCATGGCCTGGTAGCGCTCGGTTTCGCGACGCGCGATCTCGCCCACCGAGACGGGCGAAAACAGGGCGAGCTGGGGTGCGCGCGCCAGCACCAGCAGCACTGTCACGCACTCCGTCGCTTCTTGCGCGGCCCGGTAAATGCGCTGCGCCGGCGCCTGCACCGCCGGGCTTCTGCCGTTTTCGACGAGGATCTCGGCCGCGCCCATGATGACGGTCAGCGGTGTGCGCAGCTCGTGGCTGACGTCGCCCGTAAACAGGCGTTCACGGTCGAGGTATTCGCGCAACTCACGCGTGTGCGCGGCCAGCGCGCGCGCCAGGGTTCCCAGCTCGTCGCCCCGTTCGGTGTGCGGCAAGGCAAACGCGCCCTGCCCCACCGCATCGGCCAGTTCGCGCAGCGGCGTGACGATGCGCCGGCCGACGAAGCGGCCAAGAAACAGCGCCAGCGTGACGAAGCCGGCAAAAAAGGCGGCGAACATCGAGTACACCAGGATCTCGATCTCTTCGTAATCGCTTTCATGGTCGACCACCACATACGGCCCCCGTTCGTCGGCGCCGGCCAGCACATGCAGGCCGATGCCATCGACCTCGGCCTCGGACACGCCGGCCGGCAGCGCGCGCAGCGAGAGCGGGATATCGTCGCCCCGGTGAAAGCGCAAGCCGGCCGGCAGGTCGGCCGGCAGTCCGGCGGCGGCCCTGGGGCGCGCCCATTTTTCGACTTCGGCCAGGCGCTCGTCGACCAGATGCACTTCGATGCCCTCGACCACCAGCGCGGCCAGCACCGCAAAGAACAGCGACAGGACAACGCCGAACAGGATGAAGGCACCGACGATCGGCCGGCTGAGCGAACTAGCCGGGCGCATCGGGCATCGCCAGTTTGTAGCCGACGCCGGCGATGGTATGGATCAGGGGTGAGGCAAATGGCTTGTCGACTGCCTGGCGCAGCGCATGGATGTGCGTGCGCAGCGCGTCGCTCTCGGGGCGGTCTTCGCCCCAGACCGCCTGCTCGAGCGCTTCGCGCGGCACGATGCGCGGGGCCGCCGCCATCAGGCAGCGCAGCAGGACGTACCCGGTCTTGGTCAGCACGATCCTGACGCCATCACGCGAAGCCTGTTGCTGGTCGGGATCGAACACGAGCGGACCGAAGCGCAGGACGCGGCTGAATGCATGCTGCCCACCGGCACGGCGCGCCAGCGCTTTCAGGCGCACGTCGAGTTCGACCAGGGAAAACGGCTTGACCAGGTAGTCGTCGGCGCCGCTGTCGAAGCCCTGCACCTTGTCCTGCAGGCTGTCGCGCGCCGTCAGCATCAGCACCGGCGTTGCGCTGGACAACTCGGTGCGCAGCTTCTGGCACAGCTCCAGGCCGTTCAGGCCCGGCAGCATGACGTCGAGGATGATGACGTCGTAATTGTTTTCGGACGCCAGCGCCAGGCCGCCATAGCCGTTGCGCGCCGAATCGACGGCGTAGCCCTTCGGCTCCAGGAACCCGTACAGGTTGGCCAGGATGTCGGGGTTGTCTTCGACGATGAGAATGCGCATGCTGGTCATTGTAAGGTGAAACCCGGGCTAGAAGCCGGGGTGGATCCGGTCCGCTCAGCGCGGGCGATAGCGCTGCTCGCGATACAGGATCGACGGCAGGATCACGTGCGCCATCGCCTTGTCGACCTGCGCCTGGGTCGGGCTGCCGGTGCCCGGGCTGAAATGCCCGCTGGCGGCGTCGTACTGCCCTGCCAGCGGCGACTGTCCAGGCCGCAGCACGGTGGCCGAGGCACCTTCGAGGTAGGCAAAATAATCGTTGAACTGGATCAGCGCGCGGCCCGGCGTCGTGCTGTCTTTCGCAAAGTCGCGCCCGATCATCGGGTGCGTGCTCGAGACGCCCAGCAGCGACAGCAGCGTCGGTGCCAGGTCGATCTGGCTGGCGATGGTCGCAATGCGCTTGGGCTCGATGTCCGCGCCCAGGATCAAGCCCGGGATATGGAATTTCTTGATCGGCACGAGGCTGTCGCCATACACGCGGTTGTCGTGGTCGGCGACGATGAGAAACACCGTGTCTTTCCAGTAGGCCTGCTGTTTGGCTGCGCGGATGAACTTGCCCAGCGCGTAGTCGGCATACTTGACCGCATTGTTGACGGTTTGCTTGTCGCCGTCGTGCAGCGCGATTTTACCGTCCGGGAATTCGAACGGCTCGTGGTTCGATGACGTGAAGATCAGGCTGAAGAACGGCTTGTTCGCGGCGTGCAGGGTATTGAGGCGTTCGAGCGACTTGTCGAACAGGTCTTCATCCGATGCGCCCCAGCTGGCGACGAATTTTGGCTTCATGTCGCCGATGTCGACGATCTTCTGGAAGCCGTTGCCGGTGAAGAAACTGCGCATATTGTCGAAGTGCGCCTCGCCGCCATAGACGAATTCGGTGTGGTAGCCCTGGTCGCCCAGGCCGGCCGCGAGCGTATAGAAATTCTGCTGCGACAGCGACAGCTTGACCGTGCTGCGCGCGGGCGTGGGCGCATAACCGGCGACCACTGCCTCGATGCCGCGCACCGAGCGGGTTCCGGTGGCGTACAACTGCTCGAACCACCAGCCCTCGCCCTTGAGTTTTTCGAGCTCCGGCGTGACGGCCAGCCCCCCCAGCGACTCGACGAACGTCGCGCCCAGGCTTTCCTGCAGCACGATGACAAGATTCAGTGGCTTGGCGCGCGTGACGGCTGCGCTCTGGTAGTGCCGCGTCGGCTGCTCAGGGTTGGCGAACTGATAATCGCGCAGCCATGGCGCCGCCTTCACTTCGGCAAACACCTTCGCGCGCGGGAAGTCGCCATAGATGTCCGACGACTTGGCCTCGTTGTCCATCGAGCGCATCGCGTCGAGCACCGACCATGCCGAATTGATGACGAGCGAATTGACCATCGCATCGCCCGTGAGCGCGAACATGGCCGGATTGGCAGGCCGGTGACCGGTGGTCGAGCGGATCTGCATGAACACGAGCAGGCACAGGACCGGCCATACCAGCAGCATCCTGCGGCCCGGCCACATCGGGGTGCTGGCAGAGGCGCCTTTCAGCAGGCGCACCAGCGCGACACCCACGAGCACGGTGACCGCGCAGCCCAGCAACACCGCCGTGCGGAAACCGTGCCACAGCGTGGAAAAGACTTCCCGTGGATTGTTCAGGTATTCGATGAACAGGCGATTGGGGCGCACGTCGTACTGCATGATGAATTGCGGCGACGCGACTTCCATGAACAGGATGAAGATCAAGGCCAGCATCGTCCAGCCCAGCGTGAAGCGTTGCCACAGGCGGGCCGTACGGCGATGCGCCAGCAAGGGCGCGGCCAGCAATGGAATGGCCAGGCAGTAGCCAAGCAGAATCAGGTCGGCGCGCACGCCCTGCACGATGATGTCCAGCACGGCGCCGGTGGCATGCACGCGCTCCCATTGCCAGGCCAGCATGGCCAAACGAAAGCCCGAGAGCAGCACGAGGCCGATGAGCAGCATCTGAACCAGCGGTGCGAAGGGGCCGGCGATGCGTGTGCTGCGTGCCAGCCAGGAAGATGCAGGGCGTGTCGGGGCAGTGGCCGCCCGGTGCAGGTAGAGCTCGTCAGTCTTCATGAATCCGTCGGATGGGCCGGGCCATGCGCTGCCCGACGATGAATCGATCACGCGGACCTGGATCCAACGCGCCTTCTGATGCGGTATGGATGCTAGATTGCCCACCGTCATCGTCACGTTAATCAGACGTTAAGAAAGCGTTAAAGCTCAGAATGAAAAAAGCCCGGCCAGCAGATGCTGGTCGGGCTTTCGATCGGCACATCGATGATGCGCCTGGATTAATCCATGGCGTTAAACCGTCATACGTAGGGTGGACGGCTGCGCCGTCCACGCGTTCAAACCAAACTCCCCGTAAGATGCGAAATCGGGTTGAACGCGTGGACGGGAAAACCCGTCCACCCTACCGCCATGACGATCACGCCGTGGAATTAATCGCGGTACGAGTTGTAGTCTTTGCGGTAGTCGTTGCGATAATCGTCACGATAGTCGCTACGGTCGCTCGAGCCACCCAGCAGCTTGGCCAGGATGAAGCCGACGCCGACTGCAGCCAGCAGTGCGCTGCCTGGGTTGTTCTTGACGTATTCCTTGCCCTGTGCCGACAGATCCGAGTACTTCTCGGTGATCTGGGTCGAACGGTCGCCGAATTTTTCTTGCGCGGTGCTGATCAGGCCAGTGACCTTTTCGACGCCTGCGTGTGCTTTCGAAGCGATGTTGTCGACGACTGGCTGAGCAGCTTGCGCTGCCTTGTCGATGGCGCCGTGTGCTTTCTCAGGCGTGATCGACGACATTGCTGCCTTGATGCTACCAGCGGCGTTTGCTGCGGTGTCGCTGATCGACGATGCGGCCGACGAAGCCGACGAGGTCGATGGCGTCGATGGGGTCGACGACGAACCGGTGGTCGAACCCGACGTGTTGCCGGCGCCGGTGCTGGCGCTGCTGCCGCTGTTGCCCAGACCGCTGTTGCCGGTTACGGTGCTCGTGCCCAGCGAACCGGTGCCCGAACCTGGGTTCGAACCTGCGTTGGTTGCGTTGATGCCTTTACCTTCGGTAGACTTTTGATTATCCATGATGTAACCCTCATAAAATAGTGATCAACGCGGAGTAGAACGAAATTCGACTAGCACCACATCTTTGATTGAATAAGTCCGATACAACAAGCGGGAACGATCTTGTACTGCGCTACATCAACATCGATTTGACTCGGCGTCTCTGTACATTTTCTTAGCGTCCCATCCCAGTTGGCCACCTTGCGGCAACTTTCCGAGTCGCAGTATCGGATTCACTGCGTCGCGATACAAAAAATACAATGGGCACCCTGCGCAGACCGTGCGCTGACTAACAGAACCATCACATCGGTTCATAAAGCGGTCATTTTGGGTGATTTAGGCGCACTTTACGGCAGCTGGCGGTACCATACGCCCCCTCATCACAGACAGGAACGCCTGACATGGCAGTAGAGAAGGACCCGGGTGCCGCGCGCCTGCCGCCGCTGCGGCGCACGGACATGGCGCAGGCGGAACAGGACGCGGCAGTACGCGCGCAGCGCGATGCCCAGGTGCGTGGGGTGGACTCGATTCCGGCCATGCGCGAGGCGATCAAGGAAGCGGCGCGGGCGCTGCCCCCGTTCACGCACGTGCCACGCCTCGCGCGCCTCGATGCGGCGGCATTCCGCACGCATGCGCTGGCCGGCATGCCGTTTCTGGTGACGGACGTGGTCGGGCGCTGGCCGATCGTGCAACTCGACATGGGCACCCTGCGCGCGCAGTACGGCCACCTGCCCGTGCGTGCGCGCGTGGGCGACTACGTGCACACCGCATTCGCGCCCGATCGGGCCATGCAGGACATGCTGCTGCGCGACTATCTCGATCTGTCCACGCCGGTCGAATCGGGGTTGCCGCCGTACGTGGGCAACTTGGCGCTGCGCGAACTGAACCGGCTGTGCCACTGGCCGGCATACTTCGACAAGATGGGCCCGCCCCGCTTCTGGATCGGCCCGGCGCGCACAATCACGCCGCTGCACTGCGACTACGACGACAATATCTTCGCCCAGATCCGCGGCGTGAAGCGGATCTTCCTGGCGCCGCCCCATCACGATGCGTTCTTGTATACGCGGGAAGCCAATCCGCTGCTGTTCGGCTCGCCCGTTGACCCCGAAGCGCCGGATTTCGAGCGTTTTCCGCTGGCACGCCAGGCGGCGCTGGTGGAAGTGATCGTCCGGCCGGGCGACATGCTGTATGTGCCGGCCGGCTGGTACCACCAGGTACGGGCGCTGGAGTTTTCGCTGTCGTCGAACCGCTGGGCGCGCGGGTTGCCGCTGGCGCTAGCGGACCGGCAGCCCGGCTAGGCGGCCTTCTTCGGCCGTTCGACTGCGGGCTCGGCCGCCTTTTCCTCGCCCAGCTTCAAAAACTGCGTGGAAGGCCGGCCATCGGCATTGTGCTGCACGATGCGCTCGGGCCGGCCCTTCGCATCGAGCCAGACCTGGCCGATGCCGGAACCGTTCCACAGGCGCTCGCCATGCTTGCGCTGGTCGGGCAGGTGCGGCGTGATCGACATCGCGCGCCGCTTGGTGAACCAGTTCAGCGGCGAGCGCGGCGAATACAGCCAGCGATTGAGGCGATCGAGCCAGTTGAGCAGGTCTTCGGGGAATTCGTTCTTGAAGCCGCTGCTGGTGATCTGCCAGATGTGCGGCGGCCGGGTGTCGTCGCGCACTTCGACGTCGTAGGCGAACGAATAGTGCACGTCGCCCGACAGAATCACGTAGTTGCCCGGTGTGCGCGAGTGACGGAAGATATTCAGCAGGCTGCGGGCCGCGCCGCGGTGCGCCATCCAGTTTTCGGCGTCGACGGTCAGGGCCTGGCCCATCAGCGTGGCGATCTTCTGCACCACCTCGATCAGCTTCACGCCGAACATCGGCGCCGCCGAGACGATCACCGCGGCCGTCTCATCGATCAGCTCATGCTGGAATTCGGTCAGCGATTCCCAGTCCATCAGGCCGGACGGATGGCTCGGGCGGCGCTGGTTGCGCCAGCGCCGCGTACGGGTGTCGAGCACGATGACAGCCGGCTGCGTGCGCAGCATGTAATCCCACTGGCGGAACGTCAGCAGCCGCTCGATCAGCGCGCCATGCGGTTCGGGTTCGAGGCGATTCTGGGAATCCGGCCTGGCGGCCATCGCGGACATGTCGTCCAGCACCTCGCCGAAGACGTCGGGCCGGTTGCCCCAGCCCTGGCACAGCATGTAGGCCACCAGCGCATTGCCCATGATGCGGCGCGAGAACGGATGGCCGTAGGCGGTCTTTTCCCACTTGTACGACAGGTTCCAGTCATCGGTGACGTCGTGGTCGTCGAAGATCATCAAGGTCTGCACGTGCGCCATCAGGCGCGCGGCGCGCGGCAACTCGTCGCAGAAGCCGTGAATGATGCCGGCTTCCTCGTGCCAGCGCTCCTGGTGCTTGGGGTCGAGCTCGGGCATCGCGATCTCGCCAATCACCTGCCATGGCACCGGCGACCAGACCAGCAGGTACATCGCCAGCACTTCGCCCAGCGTCATCAGGTGGTTGTCAGCGTTGGCCGTGGTGAAGATCGGCTTTTCCACGCCGCCGAAGAACTTCTCGCGCAGCGCCTCGCTCGACTTATGGGCCGGCAGCAGGCGCTGGCGGCCATAGTAGCCGTCGGGATGGGCGTACAACTCGTCGCTGTCGGCGACGACAGCGCCTTCGACGCATTCGCCGAACAGGCCCAGACGCTCGATCAGCGCGTGGGTCGCGCCCAGCATCGGGCCGGCCACATCGTCGGCATAGACCTGGTCGCCGGCCAGCAGCAGCATCGACGGCCGCTCGCCAGCCTGATCCACGTGCCCGGCGATCAGATCGTCGCCCCGCGCCAGGCCGTCGCGCGACGGGTGATGCGGCTTGCGGCACGAGCCATACAGGATGTTGTCGGAGCGGCTGCGCAGCACCATGTTCGGCATTGCGGCGCCGTCGTGCACCAGATGCGGCGCCCACGCCGCGATGCCCTGTTCGACGCCTTCGACATCCGTCAGCAACAGGTCGTAGTCGATCAGCGTGTCCTGCGGCAGTGGCTCGGGCAGCGTGACATCGATAAAGTGAATGTGCGCATCGCGCCCGATCGGAATGGTGCGGCACGATGCCTCATCGACCACCAGCCGCTGCTGATCGCCGCCACGCGGTTCCAGCACCAGGGTGAAGGACAACGGCGTGCTGCCGACCAGCCAAAGGACGAGACGGCCAGGTTCGAGGCGGCGCAACAGAGGACCGACGAGGACGGATGGAAGGCCGTTGGGGGTGTGTATGTGGATCACGCGGACGACGGCTGGCTGTGAAAAAAGTCGGGTCAGTGTAACAGAGCCATCTGGAAATCAAAGTTGCTTATCCATGCGCGCGGGTATGCATGACCACGTCAGATACGTTGTCGGAAAGATTAAAGGAGTTGTAAATTCTGCTTGCACGGCGCGCAGACTGCGATAGAATAAATGAGAATCATTATCATTTGATGGGGAGCACTGCTCTCCTCTGCCATTTTCCGTGCCAAAGGATTTGCCATGTGCGACAAACATGCTTCGACCGTACCCTGCTCCAACGATAGCGCGCAGAGCTCGCGCCGACGGCGCGTCTGGGAGTTGTCGCATGCGTCGCATTGTCCACTGGTGGGCGTGGGGCTGCCGTTGAATGGCTTGCGCAAGCTGGTCGAGAAGGTGACCGGCGGGAAGGTGCTGCATGATGATTACGATATTCACGTCGGCACCGTCAGCGAATGCGCGTTGCGCACGCCCGTGGCCGATGCGGTTCAGAAAGAGCTTGAACGTCGCTATGCGCAGCATATCCAGCGCTTCCGCACGGCCAAGACCACCGAGCAGGTCGAGGCCATGTGGGCAGCGGCTGTGGCGGCCGGCGATGTGGCTGGCGCATTCTGGGCCGGGCTGTCCCATCCCCGCTGCACGGTGGCGCTCGAAGAGAAAATGTGCCGCGATATCCACATGGTGCAGCACCAGGCCGGCGCCTGCGCCCGCGCCGATCTCAACAAGTTCAATGCGATCGTTGCCGACAATTCCCGTCTCGAACGCGAAGTCGTCCGCCTGCAGGAACGGTGCAATGCGCTGGCGCACGAAAAAGCGCTCGATGCCGAGTGCCACGAGCAGCTCCTGATGACGGCGCGCGCCGCCACCATTGCCCGGGACGGCGATGTCGCCACCCTGCGCGCCGAGCTGGCACGCCTGCAAGCCAGCGTCCCCGAGCTCGACACCCGCGAACGCATGGCCGAACGCATCGCGCAGCTGGAAGCGCGCGAGCAGGCCCTGCGTGCGCAGGTTGTTGAACTGAAGACATTGCGCCCCGCCGCACCCGATGCCGAAGCGGCTCCCGCCCCGGCAGCGGAACCCGTCGCAGTGCCTGTTGCGATGCCGGTACGGCTGCACAACCGCGCCGTGCTGTGCGTTGGCGGGCGCAGCAGCAGCGTGCCGATCTACCGGACGATGATCGAGCGCGTCGGCGCCCAGTTCGCGCACCACGACGGCGGCCTGGAAGACAGCAGCAGCCAGCTCGATGCCAGCCTGGCCGCCGCCGACCTGGTGATTTGCCAGACCGGCTGCATCAGCCACAGCGCCTACTGGCGCGTGAAGGACCATTGCAAGCGCCATGGCAAGCGCTGCGTGTTCGTCGACAATCCGAGTGTGTCGAGCCTGGCGCGTAGTCTGCAGGAAGCGGCGACCGAAGAAACTCAGCCCGGCTGACGGCTACGCAGCAACTGGCCTTCAGGCAATCGCGCTGCACTGCCGCCGTGCCGGACGGCCGCGCCATGCAAGTTCAGGCCAGATCGATCGACGTGCTCATCATCCCGACCAGCGCCGTCATCTCGGCCGAATCGGCAATCCCCAGCAGCAGGTCGCCACGACTCAGATCGCCATCGTCCATCACCTTGATCCAGCCGGCGATTTCGCCGGCGCTGGCAGTGCGTTCCAGGCCCGACTGGTACAGGTGCGCGATGAATTCGGCATCGGTCATGGTATTGATGCCGCCTTCAGCCACGTTCACGAACATGTCGGCGATCGCCGTGATCGTGCTCCCGCTCTCGAACGCACCGATCCAATAATTCAGGCCAGCCGCATCCGGTGCACGGTCGAACAGGGCGTCGTACATGCGTACCAGGCTGCCAATCTCGGTATCGGCGATGTGGGTCGTGGCGCCTGCATATCGCGCATACGACAGCATCTCGAACGAGTCGGCAAACTCCAGCAGAACCTCGGCACGCGTATGGCCATCACGCAGACTGACAAGCAGGTTCGATAGTTCTTTGTAAGTGCCCGGGCGCTCAACGCCATTCAGGTACAAGGATCTGCCGAAATCGTCGTACGTGAGTGCATCGTCACCGTCATAGTTCTGCAGCAGGCTGGCTGCGATATCTACCAGTGCCGTCCCCGACGCATGCGCCGCTTCCCAGCCATCGAGCTCAACACGCGTGGCAATGCGGTCTTCCAGTGCATCGATCATGCGGGTGATCGCGCCGCGTACCGACAGGTCCGCGCCCGCACCACGGAAGTTCAGCAGGTCCACATTGATCAGATGGTCAGTACCATCGTCCCCGGTGCGCGCACTGACCACCATCTGGCCCTGCTCCACGCGGATCGTGTAGTCGGCCCGCGTGCCAGTCAGGCGCGCCGTATCAAGGCCTGCACCACCATCGATCCAGTCGTTTCCGGCGCCCCCAGTCAGCTCGTCGTCACCTGCATCGCCGTACAGGCGATCGTCGCCGGCGCCACCATCGACCAGATCGTTTCCGCCGCCAGCGTGCACGATGTCGTTACCTTCGCCGGCATTCAGGCTCTGTACCGCGTCGTCGGCCACCAGGAACTGATTGCCCGCGCCGCCGCCATACTGGTAGCCCACGGTCATGGCGCCGGACAGTGCGGCAAAGCCAATGTGGTCGAGTTCGAACGTATGCGATCCGATACCGCGTGCATCGATAACGAGCGCAGTGACCGGATTGGCACCGTCCTGCGGCGTACCGGTCAAGGCCATGCTGACGAAGGCCTTCCCCGTGCCAGGTGCGATCACCGGAACAATGGTTTGCAACAGCAGCGGGGCTGCAGGGGCGAGGCTTGCCAGAAAATCGGTGGCGCCGGCGATCAGCCCGGCCTGTGAGGCAGAACCGGCTGCGCTGTGCTGACCGATCTCGCGCAGCACCTCGTCCAGCGAGGCTGCGGCCGCCTGCGGCGCGGCGCTGCCGGACGCCATCAGGCCAACGCCGTCGATATCAGCAGCACGCAACAGCACGGCCCCGCTGCTGTCCCTGACGATGGCAATGCCATCGGACGGATTGGGGTTCGCTGGCGCGTCAGGCAGCGCTTTGGTCGGGATCGAGAGCAGCTGGCGCACCGTCCCATCGGCTTCGGTGACATAACGCACCACGACTTCGCGCCGCTCGTCGAGCGTCGTCTGCGGCGCGGTGCCAGGGCGCTCGTCGACATCGCTCACCCACACCGTCAGCATCTGCGCAGCCGTGCCGGCCCATTCCTGGCGCGTGACTTCGACTTCGTAGGTATTGTTGCCGGCGCCATCCCCACGGTCGCGCGGCGTTTCGTAGTCGGGCGCGTCAATGAAGACCAGATGACCATTGGACGGATCGATCGAAAACAGGGCGGCGTCGCGGCCGCCGGTGATCGTATAGACGTCCGGTATGGGCGGAGGAACGGCAAACACGGTATCGATGGCCACGTCGCGCGAGTTCTCCATGACCTGGACGACGGGGCCGCCGGGATAACTGAAGCGCGGGAGAAAGGGACCATCGTAGGGCGGGCTTGCGGTGGTCGATCCGGGTGTAGTTGCCATCATCGTTCCTCAAGGTGATCTACCAGGAGTATAGCCATGGCGGCCGCCACACCATTCAGAAATTGAACACCCGGTGCATTTCATGCACCGAGAATACAACTGCACCACCTGAACTATGGACGCAAGAAAAAAGGGTTACCGGCCGAAGCCTGTAACTGTCCAGACGCTCAGTAATCCTCTTACAGAAACGTGTGCCCCTTTCCCGCACAGTGATGCGCAGCCGCTGCCGCTATCCACCTCATTAATTACAGTCGCACAAACCAATATGGATTAAGTGATGCAAGAAGGTGGCATGCTTTAAGATGAGATCTGGCTATGCTTCTCCAAGGTCAAGTGGACCTGCGTCCAGCAGAAATCAGCCTGTTTTTGCGGCACCCCCTCGTCAAGCTCATCTACTTCAACGACGCCAAAGTGCGCGAGGTGTGCGGTCCGCTTGTAAAGCCATGGCGTGACCATGATGATCATCTTCATATCGGACTTTGGGAGCGGCCATGAACATTCGCCTGGTGTGTCTTGCCGGAGCCATTGTGCTGGCTTCAGTCGCCTCTGCTGGCGAGAGCAAGAGCCAAAGCCGGTACCTGGCCAAACCGCTCACCGGAGATTTTTACATGTACGGCGGCAGCCTTGGCGACTCGACCCCACCGACGGAGAAGGACAGAAAACTATCGTTGATGGTGACAGGGCCGCTTGCCAGGGATTTGTTCGACCATCTTGGCCCCGACATCAAGGACGCGTGTGGCGCCGGGCCTGATCAGCGGGAACGTGGCAAAGGCGATCTTAGCTGCATCTGGACGAAGAGCGAAGGGTACTCGTGCTACGTCGGCCTCGATCTTCGGACAGGGAAAAGCATGCGAGGGCTAACCTGCTGACCGAGTGGTTGCACGATCAGACGAAGTCCAGGGAAAAGAAAAAAGGGTTACCGGCCGAAGCCTGTAACCCTTTGATCTGACTAACTAATTTTGGTGCCGCTGACCGGAATCGAACTGGTGACCTTCGCATTACGAATGCGCTGCTCTACCGACTGAGCTACAGCGGCGAAACCTGTGCTTCGCCTTCCATCGTGCCCGACAAACAAGACGTCGCTCACGAAAGAGCCGTATTCTAGCAAACAAACCGGCAACCTTGCTAGTGTGTATCGCGTCACTTTCGCAAGATTTCCGGTTTGCCTAATTTATACGCAGACGATCGTGCGCACCATCAGGCCGCGTGATAGCCCGTAACCACATCCACTTCTTCCTTCGAACCCAAAAACACCGGCACGCGCTGATGCAGCTTGGTGGGCTGGATATCGAGGATACGGCCCTGGCCGTCGGTCGCCGCGCCGCCGGCCTGCTCGACGATCATCGCCATCGGATTGGCTTCGTACATCAGGCGCAGCTTGCCTGGCATGCTGGTGTCGCGCAGGTCGGCCGGGTACATGAAGACGCCGCCGCGGGTCAGGATGCGGTGCACGTCGGCCACCATCGAGGCGACCCAGCGCATATTGAAGTCCTTGCCGCGCGGGCCGGTCGAGCCTGCCAGCAGCTCGTCGACGTAACGCTGGACCGGCGGATGCCAGTGGCGCTGGTTCGACATATTGATCGCGAATTCCTTGGTCGCTGCCGGAATCTGCATATCGCTCTGGGTCAGCACCCACGAACCCTGCTCGCGGTCGAGCGTGAAGCAATGCACGCCGTTACCCGTGGTGAGCACCAGCATCGTCTGCGGGCCGTACACGGCGTAACCAGCGGCCACCTGCGTGCTGCCGGCCTGCAGGAAGTCCTGCTCGGTCGGGTCCTGCATGCCTTCCGGGGCCTTGAGCACCGAGAAGATCGTGCCGATCGACACGTTGACGTCGATGTTCGACGAGCCGTCCAGCGGATCGAACAGCAGCAGGAATTCGCCCTTCGGATAGCGGCTCGGGATCTGGCGGATGGTTTCCATTTCTTCGGACGCCATCGCGGCCAGGTGGCCGCCCCACTCGTTTGCTTCGAGCAGGATCTCGTTGGAGATCACGTCGAGCTTTTTCTGCACTTCGCCCTGGATGTTTTCGGTGTCGGCACTGCCGAGCACTTCGCCCAGCGCGCCCTTGCTCACCGAATAGCTGATGCGCTTGCAGGCACGGGCCACGACTTCGATCAGCAGGCGCAACTCCGCATTGATGCTCTGGTGCTGGCGTTGCTCTTCCACCAGGTACTGCGTCAGACTTACGCGTTTCATGGGTTCCTCAGGTTGTGTTGAATGTGTTTAGTTGGCCAGCGCCTTGCCGACGATCTCGCGCACGTCGTTCGACAGCTTGACCTGCCCCGCGACCTTCTGCAAGGCTTCGCGCATCTGCCACTGCAGGGCTGGCGCGTAACGGCGCCAGCGGTCCATCGCGCGCGCCAGGCGGCTGGCCACTTGCGGGTTCAGTGCGTCGAGTGCGATCACTTGCTCGGCCCAGAAGGCGTAGCCACTGCCGTCCGGCGCGTGGAACTGTACCGGATTATTCACGCAGAACATCGCCACCAGGCTGCGCGCGCGGTTCGGGTTGCGCAGCGTGAAGGCCGGATGCGTCATCAGCGCGCGCACGGCGGCCAGGTCGGTGGCGGGGCTTGACGCCTGCATCGCGAACCATTTGTCCACGACCAGCGCCTCGTTCTGGAATTCGTCATAGAACACGGCCAGCGCGTCGGCCGCCTGCGGCACGCGCGCGGCGACCAGGGCGGAAAGCGCTGCGGCGCGGTCGGTCATGTTGTCGGCCTCATCGAACTGGCGCTGGGCGAGCGCGACGCTGGCGGCGTCCGGCGCGGCGTTCAGGTAGGCCAGCGCCAGGTTCTTCAAAGCGCGCTTGCCGGCCGAGGCGGCGTCCGGGCTGTAAGGGCCCGGCGTGGCATTGGCTTCGTACTGGGCCAGCAACTCGCTGCGCAGGCGCGCACCGAGGTCGGCGCGCATGAACTGACGCGCGATGTGCACGGCCAGCGGATCGACGCACTCGAGCTGCTCGGCCACCATCGATTCGGAGGGCAGCGTCAGGCACTGCTCGCGGAAGGCCGGATCGAGCGTCTCGTCGACCAGGATCTTGCGCAGCGCCTCGATGAAGGTCTCGTCCAGGTTCAGGCTGGCAGCGGCATCGTCCTGCGCGCCCGCTTCGCCGGTCAGTTTCAGCAGGCGCTCCATGGCCAGGCGCTGGCCCGCTTCCCAGCGGTTGACCGGGTCGCTGTCGTGGCTGAACAGGTGCAGCAGGTCGGCATCGGTGTAGCCGCCCTGCAGGATCACCGGCGCCGAAAAGTCGCGCAGCACCGAGGCCACCGGCTGCCCGGTCACGCCCGTGAAGACGAAGGTCTGCTCGGCCTCGGTCAGTTCGAGCACGGCGGTCGTGCCGCGCTGCTGGCCATCGACGACGAGCGGCATGTCGGCGCCGGCGGCGTCGAGCAGGCCAACGGCCACCGGAATGTGGAATGGCAGCTTCTCGGGTTGGCCGGGCGTGGCCGGGCACGACTGGAACAGCGTGAGCGTGTAGGTCTGCGCTGCCTCGTCCCAGCGGCCTTCGAAGCGCAGCACCGGCGTGCCGGCCTGGCTGTACCAGCGCTCGAATTGCCCCAGTTCGCGGTTGTTGGCGTCGGCCATCGCGCGGCGGAAGTCGTCGCACTCGACCGCTTGCTCGTCGTGGCGCGCGAAGTACAGGTCCATGCCCTTGCGGAAACCGTCGACGCCGAACAGCGTCTGGTACATGCGCACGACTTCGGCACCCTTTTCGTACACCGTCACGGTGTAGAAATTGTTGATCTCGACAAATGAGTCGGGCCGCACCGGGTGCGCCATCGGGCCGGCGTCTTCCGGAAACTGGGCCTGGCGCAGCGTGCGTACCTGGTCGATGCGGGTCACGGCCCGCCCGGTGGCGGTGCCGATCATGTCGGCCGTGAATTCCTGGTCGCGGAACACCGTCAGGCCTTCTTTCAGCGACAGCTGGAACCAGTCGCGGCACGTCACGCGGTTGCCGGTCCAGTTGTGGAAGTATTCGTGCGCCACCACCGCCTCGATGCCCTGGAAGTCGATGTCGGTGGCCACGCGCGGGTTGGCCAGCACGAACTTGGTGTTGAAGATGTTCAGGCCCTTGTTTTCCATCGCGCCCATGTTGAAGTCGCTCGTGGCGACGATCATGAAGCGGTCGAGGTCGAGTTCGAGCCCGTATTTTTCTTCGTCCCAGCGGATGCTGTGCTTGAGCGACTGCATCGCGTAGTCGGTCTTGTCCAGATTGCCGTCCTCGACCCACACCTGCAGCAGCGCATCGCGCCCGTCGGCCAGGCGGAAAGTTTCTTCCTGGCAGACCAGTTGCGCGGCGACCAGGGCGAACAGGTACGACGGCTTCTTGAACGGGTCTTCCCACAGCGCATAGTGGCGGCCGTCGTCCAGGTCGCCTTCTTCGAGCAGATTGCCGTTGGACAGCAGCACCGGATAGCGGGCCTTGTCGGCGCGCAGCATCACGGTGAACTTGGCCATCACGTCCGGACGGTCCGGGAAGAACGTGATGCGGCGGAAACCCTCGGCTTCGCACTGCGTGAAGAAGTTGCCGTTGGACACGTACAAGCCGCTCAGCGTCGTGTTCTTGTCGGGTGCGCACAGCGATTCGATCTCGAGCACCACGTCGTCGGGCGCCGAGCGGATCGTCAGCAGGTTGTTGGCCAGCGTGTAGTCGCGCTTGCCCAGCAGCTTGCCATTCAGGCGCAGCGCGACCAGCTCGATGTCTTCGCCGTGCAGTTCGATGCCGCGCGTGGTGGCGGCCGGGTTGCGCCGCAGCGTGAGGCGGCTGGCCACGATGGTACGCGCCGGGTCGAGGTCGAAGCCCAGTTCGACGGTATCCACCAGATAGCTGGGCGGGGTATAGTCCTTGCGGAAGATGGTCTGGGGCGTATCGGTGCGCATGATGGGCTCGGGCTGACACAGTGGATGAGGGGCTTATTTTACCAACAAGCTTTTGGTTCGCTGCCCACGAATGCCATGTATCGCTTTGTAGGCACGGTAACCGGGTGTAAAAGTGGCTCCCCTGAATCTGAACAAGGGGTAATCTTGAAGATCGGGGAAAGACCGACAAGACAAACGGGAGATTTGCATGAAACGCTTCATCACCATCGCTCTGGGTACCGCGTTCGCGTTGCTGCTGGGCGGCTGCGCGACGAGCATCCGCAGCGATGTCACCACGTTCCACCAATGGCCGGCGCAGATTGCCGACAAGAGCTATGTGTTTGAAGTGCCGTCACCGCAGGACGATACCCTCGAGTGGCGCAGTTACCAGGACCTGGTACGTGGCCAGCTGGCGCGCCAGGGCTTCCGCGATGCCAACGGCGCCACGCCGGCGCTGACCGTGGCGATGCGGTTTACCACCACCGACGTGCCGGTGCGCGTGATCGAACCGTTGATGACGCCGTATTTCTATCCGAGCGCGCGCTTCGGTTACGGCGGCTACCGCGGCGGCTTCAACCGCCGCTACTGGGGCGGCTGGTACAGCCCGTTCTACGATCCGTTCTGGGGTCCGTATCCGTCGTACCAGACGTCGATCGAGCACCAGTACCGGCGCGAGCTGCAGGTGGCGATCAAGTCGTCGCGCGACGGCAAGCGCCTGTTTGAAGTGACCGTGCACAACACGAGCCGCAATATGTCGACACCCGAAGTCATGCCGGCGCTGGTGCAAAGCGCGTTCGAGGGCTTCCCCGGCCAGTCGGGCGTAGCGCGCCGTGTGGTGGTGACCAAGGAACCGGGCCGCTAAGCACCACAAACGTCGCATACCCCCCCCCCCACGTCATTCCCGCGCAGGCGGGAATCCAAGTACTGTTCGCGTTGTCATGACGCGGGCGCCCTTGGATTCCCGCCTCCGCGGGAATGACGTTTTTGGGCTGCCTTAGACTCCCGCCTCTGCGGGAATGACGCTTTTGAGCCGCTAGCTGAAATACGCCTCCGACCCGAACGTGATGGCCACGACCAGCAGCAAGGCCAGCACCAGCACGATCAGCAGCCGCCCGAACTTCGGCGTGCCATCGCCCGTCGGCCGCGATGGCGGCGCAAACGGAGGTTCGTCCCGGGTATCCCTCATGGCAGCAGCACCGTCGAGCCGGTGGTGCGGCGCGACTCCAGCGCGCGGTGCGCCTCGGCCGCCTGCGCCAGCGGGAAGGTCTGGTTGACGTTGATGGTCACCTTGCCGCTCGTGACCATCTCAAACAGCTCGGCCGACATCGCCTCGGCTTCCTGCTGATTGGTCATGTAGTCGAACAGCGTCGGGCGCGTGATGTACAGCGAACCGCGCTTGGCCAGTTCGCCAGGCGTGAAGGGCTCCACGGCGCCGGACGCATTGCCGAAGCTGACCATCAGGCCGCGCCGCTGCAGGCAGTCGAGCGATGCAGCAAACGTGTCCTTGCCCACCGAGTCGTAGACCACCGGCACGCCGGCCCCGCCCGTGATGTCTTTCACACGCGCGACTATGTCTTCGTCGTTGTAGTTGATGACATGCGCCGCGCCGTGCGCCAGCGCCAGCTCGCCCTTCTCTTTGGAGCCGACGGTGCCGATCAGCTGCACGCCAAGGGCGCGCGCCCACTGGCAGGCGATCAGGCCCACGCCGCCGGCCGCAGCGTGGAACAGGATCGTCTGACCGGCCTGCAGCGGGTAGGTCGAGCGGAACAGATATTGCACTGTCAGGCCCTGTAGCATCATGGCCGCTGCCGTCTCGAACGAGATCGCGTCGGGCAGCTTGACGACGACCGCAGCCGGCATCACGCGCAGGTCGGCATAGGCGCCATTGGGCCCGCCGGCGTACGCGACGCGGTCACCCGGCTGCACGTTGGTCACGCCCTCGCCCACCGCCTCGACCACGCCCGCGCCTTCCTTGCCCAGGCCGCCGGGCAGCGGCTGTGGGTACAGGCCGGTGCGAAAGTAGACGTCGATGAAGTTCAGGCCGATCGCGTGCTGGCGAAGCAGGATCTCGCCCGGGCCGGGCGCCCCAACGTCAACATCGACATACTCCATCACCTCGGGGCCGCCATTGGCGGCGATGCGGATTGCTTTGGCGTGCATGCAGTTCTCCTTTGTGTACGTCAAGAATACCGTATTCGTGCTTGCCGGCGGCGAAAGCACCGGCGCGCCAGACTGTTGTTTCCATGCCGATTCGCGCCCCCTGCTTGCGGGCCCTTGGACCTTTTTGCAAGGGGGCGCTATGCTAGAATGTCGGCCACTCTTGCATACCGTCTAAGGAATTCTCGACATGGCTGGACACAGCAAATGGGCCAATATCAAGCACAAAAAGGCCGCAACTGACGCCAAGCGCGGCAAGATCTGGACGCGCCTGATCAAGGAAATCACCGTCGCCGCGCGCATGGGCGGCAGCGACATCCCGTCCAATCCGCGCCTGCGCCTGGCAGTCGAGAAGGCGGCCGATGCGAATATGCCGAAAGATAACGTCACGCGCGCCATCCAGCGCGGTTCGGGCGAGCTCGAAGGCGTCAACTACGAAGAAGTGCGCTACGAAGGCTACGGCATCGGCGGCGCGGCGATCATCGTCGAGTGCCTGACCGACAACCGCGTGCGGACCGTGGCCGAAGTGCGCCACGCGTTCAGCAAGAACGGCGGCAATATGGGCACCGAAGGTTCGGTCGCGTTCATGTTCCAGCACACGGGCCAGTTCCTGTTCGCGCCGGGCGTCGATGAAGACAAGCTGATGGAAGCGGCGCTTGAAGCCGGCGCCGACGATGTCGCGGCCGACGACGAAGGCGGCTTCGAAGTGCTGTGCGATCCGCACGCCTTCGCGTCGGTGAAAGAAGCGCTCGAAGCGGCCGGCTTCAAGGCCGAAGTAGCCGAAGTCATCATGAAACCCGCCACCGAAACGGTGTTTACGGGCGACGACGCGATCAAGATGCAAAAGCTGCTCGATGCACTGGAAAACCTGGACGACGTCCAGGAAGTATTCACCAACGCCGTGATCGACGAATAACCTGGTAGGCAATATGAAAATTCTCGTAGTCGGCTCGGGCGGCCGCGAACACGCTCTGGCGTGGAAACTGGCCCAATCGGAACGCGTGCAGACGGTGTTCGTCGCTCCCGGCAACGGTGGCACCGAACTCGACACGCGCCTGGTGACGGTCGACCTGCACGAACCGCAGGCGCTGGCCGACTTCGTCATGGCCGAGCACATCGCGCTGACGCTGGTGGGCCCTGAAGTACCGCTGGCCGCCGGCATCGTCAACCTGTTCCGCTCGCGCGGCCTGAAGATCTTCGGCCCTACCCGCGAAGCAGCCCAGCTCGAGAGCTCGAAGGATTTTGCCAAGTCGTTCATGCAGCGCCACGGCATCCCGACCGCGAAGTACGAAACGTTCTCGGACGCCGCTGCCGCCCACGCCTACATCGACGCCAATGGTGCCCCGATCGTCATCAAGGCCGACGGCCTGGCGGCCGGCAAGGGCGTCGTCGTGGCCATGACGCTCGACGAAGCGCATGGCGCGGTCGAGCACATGCTGGCCGATAACGCCTTTGGCGACGCCGGCGCGCGCATCGTCATCGAAGAATTCCTGGCCGGCGAAGAAGCCAGCTTCATCGTCATGTGCGACGGCAAGAACGTGCTGGCACTGGCCACGAGCCAGGACCACAAGCGCCTGAAAGACCACGACCAGGGCCCGAACACGGGCGGCATGGGCGCGTACTCGCCGGCGCCGATCGTCACGCCATCGATGCATGCACGCGTGATGCGCGAAATCATCAACCCGACCATCCAGGGCATGGCGCGCGACGGCATCCCGTTCACGGGCTTCCTGTACGCCGGCCTGATGATCGATGCCGACGGCAATCCGCGCACGCTCGAATTCAACTGCCGCATGGGCGACCCGGAAACCCAGCCGATCATGGCGCGCCTGAAAAGCGACTTCGCCACCGTACTCGAACACGCCTGCAACGGCACGCTCGACACGGTCGAACTCGAATGGGACCGCCGCACCGCCGTGGGCGTCGTGATGGCCGCTGCCGGCTATCCCGACAGTCCGCGCAAGGGCGACGTCATCGACGGCATCCCGCCTGAAGTACCCGAATGCGTCACCTTCCACGCCGGCACGCGCGTCGTGGGCGGCACGCTGCAAGCCAGTGGCGGCCGGGTGCTATGCGTCGTGGGTCTGGGCGACAGCGTCAAGATGGCGCAGAAGCGCGCCTACGAAACGGTCGAGAAGATCCACTTCAATGGCGCGCAGTACCGGCGCGACATCGGCTGGCGCGGGATCAAGTAAGCGGGGTTGAACTTGGGTTCCCGCCTTCGCGGGAACGACGGACTAACAGCCGCCTTGAATATCACGTCAGCATGTTTGCACGTCGTTCCCGCGCAGGCGGGAACCCAAGTCACACCGAACAGCCTCAGGCGCCAACCGCCTTACAACGAACCACCACGTGCGCAGGTGTACAATCTGCGCTCTTTTCATTTCCCGACCGCGATCGTTCCATGCCTTCCCTCCATAGCGCAGCCATCAAGGCCTGGTTGCTCGACCTCCAGGCACGTATTGTCCAGGACCTCGAACAGGTCGATGGCAAGCCGTTCCTGCGCGATGCGTGGGAACGGCCTGAAGGCGGCGGCGGCATCTCGCGCCTGATCGAAGAAGGCAATGTATTCGAGCGCGGCGGCGTGAACTTCTCGCACGTGATGGGCGCCGCCCTGCCCCCGTCGGCCAGCGCCGTGCGTCCCGAACTGGCGGGCCGCGCCTGGGAAGCAATGGGCGTGTCGCTGGTGCTGCATCCGCGCAATCCATATGCGCCGACGGTGCACATGAACGTGCGGTTTTTCGAAGCGACCGCGCCCGGCGAAGAGCCGGTCTGGTGGTTCGGCGGCGGCATGGACCTCACGCCGTACTACGGCGATGAGGCCGACGCGCGCCACTTCCACCAGACCTGCCACGACGCGCTGGCGCCGTTCGGCCCGACGCTGCACCCGCGCTTCAAGACCTGGTGCGACGAGTATTTTTATCTGAAGCACCGCAAGGAAGCGCGCGGCGTGGGCGGCATCTTTTTCGATGACCTGAACGAACTGGGGTTCGAGCAGTCGTGCGCGCTGATGCAAAGCGTCGGCAACAGCTTCACCACGGCCTACCTGCCGATCCTGGCGCGCCACAAGGACCGCCCGTACGGCGAGCGCGAGCGCGATTTCCAGGCCTACCGGCGTGGCCGCTATGTCGAGTTCAACCTGGTGTGGGACCGCGGCACGCTGTTCGGCCTCCAGTCGGGCGGGCGCACCGAGGCGATCCTGATGTCGATGCCGCCGATCGTGAAGTGGCGCTACGACTGGCACCCCGAGCCGGGCAGCCCGGAAGCGCGCCTGGCGACCGACTTTTTGCCGCACCGGGACTGGCTCGCACCGTGACGGCCTGCATCGCCGTGCTGGGCGGCAGCTTCGATCCGGTGCACCTCGGCCACGTCGCGCTGGGCCAATTGTTTTGCGGCTTGCTGCAGGCGGACGAATTGCGCATCCTGCCCGCCGGTCGCCCCTGGCAAAAGAACGGCATGGAAGCGGGTGACGCGCATCGCATCGCGATGCTCGAACTGGCCTTCAGGCCACTGAACAACGACAAGCTGAACGTCGTGTTTGACCTGCAGGAAATTGAACGCACGACGCCAACCTACACGGTCGAGACCCTGCGCGCGCTGCGCCGGGAACTCGGCCCGCAGGCATCGATCGTATTCCTGATGGGCGCCGACCAGCTGCGCAATCTGGATACCTGGAATGAATGGCGCGAACTGTTCGCGCTGGCCAACCTGGGTGTGGCCACACGTCCAGGTTACGACCTGGCGCAAGAAACATTGCCACCACCGGTGGCACAAGAATTGTCGACGCGCCTTGCGACGCCCGACACCGTGCGCGCAAGCAGCCACGGAAAAGTTTGCCTCGCACCGACGCTGGACGTCGACATTTCGTCAAGCCGCATTCGTGCGGCCTTGCACGCGGGCCTCGAAGCGGACGCAAACGCGCTCGCGATGGCGCAAGTGCTAGACTATATTCAACAACATAACCTGTACAAAAACTAATGGATCTCAAGAAACTTCAAACCCTCGTCGTTGACGCCCTGGAAGATGTCAAGGGCCAGGACATCGTCATGTTCGACACGACGCACCTGACCAGCCTGTTCGACCGCATCGCCGTCGTCTCGGGCACCTCGAATCGCCAGACCAAGTCGCTGGCCGCATCGGTGCGCGACAAGGTCAAGGCTGCCGGCGGCGACGTCATCGGCATGGAAGGCGAGGACACCGGTGAATGGGTGCTGGTCGACCTGGGCGACATCATCGTCCACATCATGCAGCCGGCCATTCGCCAGTACTACCGTCTCGAAGAAATCTGGGGCGAAAAGCCAGTCAAGCTGGGCGCCGCCAAGCGCAAGTCGACTGCCGAAGGCGCTGAAGCCGACGAAGCCAAGCCGAAGTCGAAGCACCTTGCCGCCAACCAGGACAAGGTCGAGGCCAAGCCGGTCAACGAACGCAAACCTGCCGCCAAGCGCGCCGCCACCGTCGCCAAGACCCTCGCTGCCGAAGGCCCTGCTGCCGCCAAGAAGCCGGCTGCAAAAAAGGTTGCCGCCAAAGCTGTCCCAACCGGCAAGACCGTGAAGGTCAACCCGAGCAAGACCGAGACCGCCGCTGTCGAAGCGACCAAGGCCAAGCCGCCAAAGCGCGCCGTGAAAGCTGCCGCACCGAAAGAAGCGCCAGCGGTCGAAGCGCCGGCCAAGAAAGTGATCCGTCGTATCAAGAAGGATGCCGAGTAAGCCTTCATGCAATTGATCATTGCCGCGGTCGGCCACAAGATGCCGGCCTGGATCGAGTCGGGTTTCACCGAGTACACGAAGCGCATGCCACCCGAGCTGCGCATCGTGCTCAAGGAAATCAAGCCGGTCGAACGGTCAGGCAGCAAGACCGCTGCCACAGCGATGGCGCTCGAACGCGAGCGCATCGAAGCGGTCTTGCCCAAGGGCGTACGCATCATCGCGCTCGACGAGCGCGGCCGCGACCTGACCAGCGTCGGCCTGTCGCAGCAGCTGGAAACCTGGCAACGTGACGGGCGCGACACCGCGTTCCTGATCGGTGGCGCCGATGGCCTCGATCCCGAGCTCAAGGCACGTGCCGAAGGCTTGATCCGTATTTCCAGCATGACGCTGCCGCACGGTATGGTGCGGGTGATGCTGGCCGAGCAGCTGTATCGTGCCTGGTCGATCACCCAGAACCACCCTTACCACCGGGTCTGAATTTTGCTTGTTCAGTAATTCTTTACCTGCCTGACTGCTTTGCCAGATCGTCCGAGTCGATGAGAAACAACCAGAACAAGATTTACCTCGCTTCGAAAAGCCCGCGTCGCCGCGAATTGCTGCGCCAGATCGGCGTCGACTTCGAGCTGATGCTGCTGCGCAGTGATCCGGCCCGCGCAGTGGACGTCAGCGAAGACGTGCTGGCGGACGAAGACGTGCACCATTATGTCGCGCGCGTTGCCAAGGAAAAAGGCGCGTTTGCCTTCAACCTGTTGCTGCAACGGCGCCAGCCGCTGCGCCCGGTATTGACAGCCGACACGACCGTCACAATCGATGGCGAGATTCTCGGCAAGCCAGCCGATAACCGAGAGGCGATCGCCATGCTCGAGCGCCTGTCGGGCCGTACGCACCAGGTGCTGACCTCGGTTGCCGTGCACGCCGAACGTGTTGCCGAGCAAGTCACGCAGGTGTCGAACGTGCGCTTTGCCAAGCTCACGCCGGAACAGATCCGTGCCTATTGCGCCACGCCCGAGCCGTACGACAAGGCCGGCGGCTACGGCATTCAGGGTCCGGCGGCGCTGTTCATCGAGCACATCGAAGGCAGCCACTCGGGCATCATGGGCCTGCCCCTGTTCGAGACCGCCAGTTTGCTGCGCAAGGCAGGTCTGACGGTCTGAATTGATCGCCTTCCCGCCCCGGCGATGCCTCGTGAGCGTGTATCATGATCACCCTGAACAATACGTGCGGCAGGGTCCATGAACGAAGATATTCTCATCAACATCACGCCGCAGGAAACACGCGTCGCGCTGGTTTTGCAAGGCGCGGTGCAGGAACTGCACATCGAGCGCACGCTCACGCGTGGGTTGGCGGGGAATGTCTATCTGGGCAAGGTCGTGCGCGTGCTGCCAGGCATGCAGTCGGCCTTCATCGACATCGGCCTGGAGCGCGCCGCCTTCCTGCACGTGGCCGATATCTGGGAAGCGCGCAGCCACGACGGCAGTAACGTCCCACCTACCGCGATTGAAAAACTGCTGTTCGACGGCCAGGTACTGACGGTCCAGGTCATTAAAGATCCGATCGGCACCAAGGGCGCACGCCTGTCGACCCAGATCTCCATCGCCGGCCGCATGCTGGTGTACCTGCCGCAAGACCAGCACATCGGCATTTCGCAGAAAATCGAAAAGGAAAGCGAGCGCGAACGCCTGCGCACGCGCCTGCAAAGCATGCTGCCGCCCGACGAAAAAGGCGGCTACATCGTGCGCACGATGGCCGAAGAAGCACCCGACGACGACCTGGCCGCCGACGTCGACTACCTGCGCAAGACCTGGGGCGCCATCGTCCAGGGTGCCCGCACCCGCCCGCCGACCACCCTGCTCTACCAAGACCTGTCGCTGGCCCAGCGCGTGCTGCGCGACTTCGTGCACGACGAAACCGCCACCATCCAGGTCGACTCGCGCGAGAACTACCTGAAACTGGTCGAATTCGCGCAGGTCTACACGCCGAGCGTGCTCTCGCGCATGGCGCACTACACGGGCGAGCGCCCGCTGTTCGATCTGTATGGCGTCGAAGAAGAAATCCTGCGCGCGCTCGGGCGCCGCGTCGACCTGAAATCTGGCGGTTACCTGATCGTCGACCAGACCGAAGCGATGACGACCATCGACGTCAACACGGGCGGCTACGTTGGCGGGCGCAATTTCGCCGACACGATCTTCAAAACGAATCTCGAATCGGCGCACGCCATCGCGCGCCAGCTGCGCCTGCGCAACCTGGGCGGCATCATCATCCTCGACTTCATCGACATGGAGAACAACGAGCACCGCAACCAGGTGCTCGCCGAGCTGAAGAAAACCTTGGCACGCGACCGCACCAAGGTCTCCGTGAGTAATTTCTCGGCGCTGGGCCTGGTGGAAATGACGAGGAAGCGCACGCGTGAATCGCTGGCCCACATCCTGTGCGAGCCCTGCCCGGCCTGCTCGGGCAAGGGCCAGGTGAAAACCAGCCGCACGATCTGCTATGAAATCCTGCGCGAGCTGCTGCGAGAAGCCAAGCAGTTCAACCCGCGCGAGTTCCGCATCGTCGCGTCGCAGGAAGTGATCGATCTGTTCCTGGAAGAAGAATCGCAGCACTTGGCCATGCTGGGTGACTTCATCGGCAAGCGCATTTCGCTGCAGGTCGAAAAGGGGTATCACCAGGAACAGTATGATGTGATTTTGATGTAGCGGCTTTGGTTCATCTCGGATGCCATATTACGGCGCAGGCTGCCCAATTAGATACTTTCTAAACACTTGCCAACTCTGAGTGACGGTCTCGTTGCGCTACGCATAGATTGCACGTTGGATGCATGACAACCTAACGCAATCGCACAGGCCGGGCTGGTGCAAGCGAATTTCAATAATCATCTGCATAAGGATAACTGAGAACCGTTTTTGACAAGTGCGACTTACCCAGGTAATGAATGGTTGCAAAAAAGCCTACCAAGCTGTCATTCAATCTATAATAAGTACAGTGTCATCCATTTTATTCAAAGGCTTTTTACTAATGATGAGTTAATGGTGGTCTCTTAACCGGATAGCGAAATCTATATGCAGTGGTCAAGCTGGATCGACTGAAGCAAGTGTACGGCCGCACTAGCCTATGTAAGCACGGTAGCCGGCCTATGGGGAAGGTTAACAGTAGTATCTGTGGAGAGGGCCGCCCTGAGAATCAGCCCACTCTATAGGCTAACAAGATGTTTGTTAATGAGAAGATTTCGCCGGCTTTAGCTTGGCCGATCGGCACGGGATATACTTCCCGCAGTATACGGTCTAACAGTACAGTCCAAGAATCAACTAAGTTCGTTCCATGCACAGCGTGAGGACCGACCGTCTTATAGCGCTATAGCAGCAGTCTTGCGAACCGTGTTAAATTCACTTACGTAGCCCCTCATGTAGTTCTATTCCGCAGGCTTGATCAGAAAAGATGAGGCATTCGATGTGGCACAGCGCACCGTATCGATATAGACTTTCGAGTAGGGATCAGCCTATGGTCCGATGCATCTCCTACCATTAGCTTAACGTGGTATTTTTCTACTCCACGAACACCTCATGAAGTTTACAAATTTAGAAACACTGAAAGCGCAGAAGATAAAAACATGGCATTATCAAGAAAGACATTGCCCCTAACATAGTGAAACTGCGATATCATAAGCGCGCTCAGATGAGCAGGGGCCAGCGTAAGGTAAATTCTGAATATTGAATGACACCTGTCTGACTACAGGACCGTAACTACTCTCCCAATAAATTATGTCAAAAAGACCATTAAGTTCGAACACAAAACCTACTGCGGAAGAGCTTGCTCTGTTTAATCAAGCTAAAAGTCTTGGTGCGAAAGCGACGTGTTTCTTTAATAATAAGGGAGGTGTGGGAAAGACTACACTTGTGGCTAATTTGGCGGCAGAGCTAGCTTTAAGCTTCAACGCGAAAGTTTTAGTTGTAGACGCGGACCCTCAGTGCAATCTAACGCAATATGTTTTCCAAGATGACCTTACAGATGAAATATATTCCTCTGATAATTTCCATTCTTTGTACAGCGTAATACGTCCTTTATCACTAGGCAAGGGATACGAAAGCGATTTGCCGATTTACCCGGCAGGCGATTTCGGCTTTGACATAATAATTGGCGATCCTCGTTTGGCGTTGCAAGAAGACCTATTGGCGGGAGACTGGCGTGATGCAAAAGGCGGAGGAATGCGGGGTATTCGGACTACCTTCGTTTTTGCTGAGCTTGTTAAGCGCGCAAAAGAGTTGAAATATGATTTTATCTTCTTTGACATGGGTCCATCGCTGGGGGCTATAAATCGTGCCGTTTTGCTCGCGATGGATTTTTTTGTTGTGCCAATGTCAATCGATGTTTTTTCGCTTTGGGCAATTCGAAATATTGGGGCGACGGTGACGGTTTGGAAACGAGAACTTGAAACAGGATGCGCATTAGCTGAAGATCCGACAGAGATCGGCGAACTATCACCTAAAGGGAAGCTTGCTTTTCTTGGTTATGTAACTCAACAGCACAAGGAACGTACCGGATACGACGAAGAAATATCCGAGGAAACAGGAGAGCAGGTCAAGATACGTCGACGTACCCAAGCTTACGAAGGTATTGGCGCGACATTTCCTGAGAGTGTGTTTAGCAATTTAGGCAGCATGTTCCTAAGCAAAGAAATGAATGCTCATCTCGGGGACATCCGGCATCTCGGAAGTCTCGCGCCTATGTCACAGACTCAGCATGTCCCCATGATATCGGTCTCTGGCACCGGAAACTACACCAGACTGCGAAAGCAAGCAAGGCAGCTATATCGAGGAATTGCCTCTCGGTACTTAGAAAATCTCGCTTTACCGCAATCGTGATGTTTAACAGTGATCTAGTGCGTGACCTTGCGGAGGATAAGGTTGTGTTGTTTCTTGGTGCAGGCGTATCTGCAAGCTCTCTTATCGATGGAGTACCTGCTTTCAAAGGTTGGCCTGATTTTTTGAAAGGAGCAGCTGAGTCTCGGCCAGACGAGCTTAGGAATCAGGTTGTTGACCTAATCAACTCAAAAGACTATCTTCTGGCATGTCAACTTCTACAAGATGACTATGAGGAGCAATGGCAAGACCTTATAACTGCCGAATACGGTAAAGCAGCTGAGCCATCTGCGTTACATAGCTCGATCATGAAATTAAAACAACGGGTGATCCTGACAACAAACTTTGACAAACTAATCGAATCTGCATGGTCACAATGCATGTCGGTCGGGAGCCGTAGTTTTAAGGTAATATCAACCATTGACGAGAATGTATTCCGTGTGTTAAAGGATTACGATACCCCTTATCTTATAAAAATACATGGCTCCGTCGACAATACGGCGAGTTTGGTCTTTTCAAGATCTGAATATATTAGATTGGCTTTCGGAAATGTGAGATACTCATCATTTCTCGACGCGCTTTTACTTAACTATACTGTTCTATTCGTTGGTTTCTCTATGGATGATCCGGCAATATCATCTTTGATGGAAATGTATGCTTTAAATTATCCTGGCGCTAGGCCTCATTACATCATTACTGCGGAAGGTGGTCGAAAGAACATTGGAGATATTAATAAAAGACTCAGGAAGCTTTCGATGCTAACGTATGATTCGTCTGGAAGACACGCAAAGCTTCCGGATTTGATTAACCAATTGGCCCTCGAGGCGAGTAGCAAACGACGGGATATAATTGCTGCGAAGCTTGCAGGCCTTGATTCTCCTCATCACTAGCTAAATTACACTATTAATTCTACCCTGAAATTTACCTCAATGCTGGCGGACTTATTTTAAAAACATCTCGTACGAATCTTTCAGGTTTTGAAAACGCAATTTAGTTTGAAGTCGACTTTTGGTTCTTTTATTTTTTGCTTACCAGATATCCCCGAGAACGCATGCAGGTAGCGAAGATCGATGAGATAGATTCTCCTCTCGCTGGCGGCACGTCAGTGCCGACTAAATTTTCCAAAAGACCGGTCTGAAAAAAAAGAGTTCGCCATAGAGCGTATCCGCGCGGCAGTCGATTTAGAAAAAATGTCTTTCAACTGCACTGGTAGCCCACGCTAAAAAGATGCTCGAAGGCGCAAGCGATTCGTGGAGATTGGATCAAGGAACTGCTCGATAGGATCGAGCACGGTTGCGAGATTAGACAATGCAGTGACGATGACATTCGAGCGGCAGGCGTGAATTCAGCATTACGTTTAGCCACACCGCGAAATAGATGACCGTTTATCGCTAAGCAGCATTCTCGTCCTTCACCGCAGACACCTCGTAGTAGCAATTCGGACACGACTGATTAGCTCGCGTTTAATCGGCCGGTACTTCTCGAGCAACTGACCCCGACGCAAGACTATGCACTTGCTGTAGACACCTATTCAGTCGTGAGGACTTCTTCCCGCTGGTGGTTTATTTAATCACCCATGGGGATTATAATAATTTTGTAAATGGTGTATCTTGTGGTGACAGGGCAAGTTTATGAAAGTTAGTCAAAGTTAGCATTAAACCGGTGCGCTCTGGCTACTCGCCCCTAAGACGGCCGTGCGGCTGCGAGAGATGAATAAACCTATGGCGGAGCAACCGTGACATCGAATTACGAGGCAATTTATAATGAAAACCGGCAGAGCTACGGCACTAAGGGCGCTCAGAAGTCTGGCAAGCTGGCCGCTGGGCTGTACGATGACCGCACGCATTTCATCTTCGAACTTCTGCAAAACGCCGAGGATGCTCTTAGTCGGCGTGGCGAGTGGTGCGGATCACGCAAGGTTGCATTTGCCCTAAATCCCACCCATTTGACACTCTCACATTTCGGCAAGCCATTCGACGAGGCAGATGTCCGGAGCGTCTGTGACATCGCAGAGAGCACCAAAAATGAGTCGTCGATTGGCCGCTTCGGCCTCGGTTTTAAGTCTGTCTACACCGTCACGGATCTTCCGGAGATTCATTCTGGTGACGAAGACTTCGCCATCGAAAACTATGTTTTTCCAAAACGGATGGAACGTACGTCCCGCGCAACTGACGAGACGCAAATCGTCTTACCCCTGAAACCAGAGGACGCGAGCGCAGAACATGACATCACGGTGGGGTTCCGTCACTTGGGCCCAGGCGCGCTGCTGTTTTTGCGCCATATTGACGAAATCAACTGGAGTGTTGAAGGGGGTGCGTCAGGATTCTATCTGCGCAACAGCCCAGAATCGCTTGGATCCAATGTCCAACGCATCACGGTAATAGGAAAAGAGGATGATCGTCCGGAAGTTGATCAGAACTGGCTGGTATTTCACCGCGACGTGTTTTCTGCTACAGAACAGAAGATCGGGCGGGTAGAAATTGCTTTTTTGTTGGTCGCGATCAAAGACGGCTCCAGTCCTTGGGGTGTGCAGCCGCTGGCCAAATCTCCGCTGGTAGTCTTCTTCCCGACGGTGGTTGAAAGCCATCTTGGCTTTGTTGTACAGGGGCCGTACCGTACCACGCCGAGCCGGGACAACATTCCGCCCGGCGACTCGTGGAACCAACATTTAGTCAATGAAACGTCCATCCTGTTGGTGGAAGCGATGCGCTGGATGCGAGATTCGGCAATGTTGGACATTGCTGCGCTGCGCTGCCTACCGCTTGACCGCGAGAAGTTTCCGAAAGATTCGCGATTCGCGCCGATGTTTGATGCCGTACGCCAGGCTTTTCAGCGAGAGGAACTGCTTCCGACATTTGATGGCGGGCATGTCGCCGCCCATCAGGCGAAGCTAGCTCGCACGCAAGAACTCCGCGAGCTATTCAGCCCAGAACAGATTGCGGTGCTGTTTGGTTCGCAGGCTGCCGCTTGGCTGTCCAGTGACATTACTCAAGATAAGACACCCGAGATTCGCCAGTACCTGATGCGTGAACTCAACATCGATGAGATCACGCCGACAAAGCTGGTGCCGAGCCTGACCAAGTCGTTCCTTGAGGCACAATCCGACGAATGGGTATTGCGGCTGTACGAGTTCTTGAGCGGCCAGGAGAAGGCATTGCGTCGTTACCTAGATACTGTTGCACTCATCCGACTGGATGACGGTACGCACGTCGTCGCTCGCGAGAACGGAAAGCCCAAGGCTTTCTTGCCTAGCTCCATTGTCACCAGCTTCCCGACGATACGCCGCGCAGTATGTGCAACCCACGAAGTGCGCTTGTTCCTGACCTCGTTGGGAATCACCGAGCCCGACCTAGTGGATGATGTCGTCTGGCACCTCCTACCAAAGTACCAGCAGCTAGAAATCGATGTTGACAACAATGCTTACGCTGCTGACATCGAGCGCATCCGTGCGGCCTTCAATACTGACTCGACCACGCAGAAGGAAAAGCTTCGATCAGCACTGCGCGCCACTACCTTTGTGATGGCGGTCGACACCGGCGATGGCAACGCCTACGTGACCACGCCCGGGCAAGTCTACATCGCTACCGAACGCCTACAGCAACTCTTTATGGGCGTGCCCGACATCTTAATCGTCGACAACGAATACGACTGCCTGCGTGGTGAAGACATCCGTGACTTGCTGGTGTCGTGCGGTGCAAGCCGTTACCTTATACCGGAACCAACGCCATCAGGGCTAGGACCCTCCGAGAAAGCACAGATTCGTAGAGAAACAGGCCTTGAGCGTGCGAGCTGGGAAAACGTACCAGAGGATTTTACCCTCCGCGGGCTGACACAGCTGCTGGAGTTCTTGCCTACACTGAATCCTGATGAAGCAACAACCAGAGTTAAAGTGCTGTGGGAAGCGTTGGCTGATCTAGAAGCACGCGGGACTGCTGCCTTCTATGGCTCCTATAAGTGGGGCTTCTTCAACGATTCAAAGACTGCCCGGTTTGACGCTGCCTTCGTTCGGATGCTCAATCGGGTTGCTTGGGTGCCCAACGCAGATGGCCAGCTAGTCCCTCCAGGACTGGTCCTCTTCGATACTCTTAGCTGGAAGCCCAACCCGTTCCTTCTTACCAAAATCACATTTAAGCCGCCGATCATCGATCAGCTTGCCAAAGAGGCAGGCATCGATCCAGCTGCACTTGATCTACTACGAAAACTCGGTATCACGAACTTGGCTGACTTGACTTCCCGATTGGGCATCACCAATCCACCGCCTGAACATGAACCAATGCCATCGCCCGAGCCGGACACAGACGAGCCGTCCGGTGACGACGTGTACGAAGGTGAGAAAGATCTTTACGGTGATGACATGCCAGATCCCCCCTCCGGTACCGCTGACCCGGGGGACGATAATGACGCCGGCGCAGGGGCAGGGGCAGGGGCAGGAAGTGTTAATAAAGGGCGCTTTGACACCGGGACTGTGCGTGGAGGTGGTCAGGGCAATGGTGGTGCCTATGCTGGCTCAAGCGGCCAACACACTTCTGGAGACAAAGGGAGGGGGCAACTAAAGAGGACGCCTGGCCACGCAGGCGGGCGGCCATTCATTTCCTACGTCGGCACGCATCCCGATAATAACGATACTGATCCCGATAGCCTCGATCAGGCAGAACGGATGCAGATCGAGGAGAGCGGAATCAAACTGATTATTGGTCTAGAGCCAGCACTGCGCCGCACTCCGATAGGCAACCCAGGTTTTGACCTTTTCGAGGCTGATAGTGGAGATAGACCAATTCGATGGGTCGAAGTAAAGTCAATGACGGGTACTTTAAAAGATCGACCAGTAGGGCTGTCGCACACGCAATTCGACTTTGCACGCGAAAAAGGCGATGCCTACTGGCTATACGTGGTCGAGCACGCAACTAATCCGGCACTAGCGCGGGTGCTTAGAATTCCGAACCCTGTTGGACACGCTAGAACGTTCACGTTCGACCACGGCTGGAACGAGATAGCTCGAACTGATCCACCTCAATAATATTGGAGAACGGTAGCACCTTGTCGGCGGGACCATTTTTTGATTGTAGACTTAGAAGCTGGCTTGGCGTCGACATGGTTCTAGATACGGCCTGTTGAATGAACTTCGTTGCGGGTTACAGCCTGATTCAAAGTAGTTGCCAGCCTATTACTGCTATTCAAAAATACACGTCAGTTGCCTAACCTTGAAACGCATGTGCGAAGAAAAAGTTTAACACCCAGGCGCTGGCTTGCAACCTGGGCAGCCCTGAACCTGGCCCCGCCCGCCGGCCTGTGCGAGCAATTGCTGCGCGCGTGGGACGAACCCCAGCGCCATTACCACACACTGCAACACCTCAACGAATGCCTGGCGCTGTTCGACACGCTGCGCGCGCACGCCGAGCAGCCTGCCGACATCGAGCTGGCCCTGTGGTTCCACGACGCCATCTACGACGTGAAAGGCCACGATAACGAAGCACGCTCGGCGCACTGGGCCATGGAAGCATTGGCGGCTGGCGGCGTCGATGCGGCCCGCTGCCAGCGCGTGCATGACCTGATCATGGCCACCTGCCACACCGCCCTGCCCGCCTCGCCGGATCAGGCTTTGCTGGTCGACATCGACCTGGCCATCCTGGGCGCACCCGCTGCGCGCTTTGCGGAATACACGCGGCAGATCAGCGCCGAATACGCATGGGTGCCGCCAGAGGTGTACGCCGTCAAGCGCCGCGCCGTGCTGCAGGGTTTTCTCGACCGCGAACAGATTTACACAACGCCCGCCGCCGCGCAGCGCCTTGAACAGCACGCCAGAGCCAACCTGGCCAAGGCCATTTCATCGCTCTGAACAACAATCCATCAACAGGCAGCAAGCTTGATCCAGATCGATTGCAGCCTGCTTGACGAACGCGCCTGCAAACCTATTGAGATCCAGTCCATCCAAGCTGCATGATGCGCCGTTGCTGCCACCCACAAACAAACACGCAGCCAACATGCGCGCGTGATTTTGCGTGTGTTCTCATCGGTTCCGCTTGACTTGCGTCAGCAAAATACTTAGCGTCTCACAACAGGCAGCAGGAAACTCATCCCTTTTTCGCGCGTGAACCACAGGTGATTGCCATGCGAACCCGACTCCGCAATCGTCACAGCAAAGCACCGGACCAACTGCGCGATGCCTTGGCGCCGTCGCGCTATGCCGATGTGGTTGCCGATGACGGACTCGAAGCGTCCATGCGACAGCTGACCGAAGGGCAAATGCTCGTCAACCAGGCGCTGGTCGAAAAGATCATCGCCTGCCAGCATTCCGAAGCAACGTTACGCGCATCCGAGCAGCAACTGCATTCATTACTGGCCCACCAGCGCGCCAACAGTGAAGCCGAGCGCAAGCGGATCTCGAGCGAGATCCACGATTGCCTTGGCCAGAACCTGCTGGCCTTGCGGCTCGACATCGTCACCCTGCACCAGCAAACGGACGATCAACGTGGCCGTCTGCACGATTGGGTGAGCGCGGCGCTGGGCAATGTCGATGAGACGCTGCGCACCGTCAAGCACCTGCTGAGCGAACTACGGCCTGCCGGTCTTGAGCTGGGCGTCGTGGCCACGCTGGAGATCGAGGCGCGCAAGTTCACCCGTGCGAGTGGCATTGCCTGCGACGTGCAGGCTGACGGGCGTCTCGACGACCTGCAGATCCACGAAGATATCCTGATGAGCTTATACCGCGTGCTGCGCGAGTCGCTCGACAATGTGTGTCGCCATTCGCTTGCCAGCCGGGTTCAGCTGCACTTGGTCAGCGTGGACGGCATGCTCGAACTGAGCATCAGCGACAACGGCGTCGGGTTCAACCCGCAGGCGCCACGCAAGTCCGGCAGCTTTGGCCTGGCGGCGCAGCACGAACAAGTTGCTGCACATGGCGGCACACTGGTCATCAATAGTGCTCACACACAAGGCGCGCGCCTTGTCGTACGCCTGCCACTAATGGCGCAGCAAGCCGGTGTGAAGCGCGCTGATTGGCTGACGTAAAGGTCTGCTGACACCCTTGTTGCGATGCCACACTGGCCCTCCCCTGCAGATCAATGCCGCACGACTATCTTGTTTATGTTGGAGCAAGCTGGCGATTGAAAATCCTGATCGATATCATAGGAATAATTAAATACTGATCTGCCTGTGTGTGTGTGAACTCACAGTGGAGGTCTAACGTGCTGGGCTATGTTATTGGGAGTTAATTATCTCTACAACAAACAAGGAACAGCATGCCAACATCAAAGCACCCAAGCTCATTCGACGGCGCCGGATCGGTCCTGAGCACGGTAGCGGGTCCATCCGATGCCAAGCCGCCACAAAGCCTTGGCGTCAGCAACCCGGTCGCGGATCGTCTGCTCGATAAAATCCCTGCTGAGCAAGAGCTCGCGGCGGCACGTCCATTCAATGCCAACAAGGCCAGCGAGTATGGCGACGCATCGCGTACGCCAGCAGTCGGCGAAACCTTCAAGCCGTCGACCCACGCCGCCACCGGCAGCACGTCGACCGAAATCATCGCCAATGACAAAGTTGGCGATGGCAATCCGCCAAAAGGCGAAAACGCGACCGTCGATCCACTCGACCGCGTGCGCGTTGACCCGGCCGATCGTCACCTGACAACCAACCAGGGCGTGCCGGTTTCGGACAACCAGCATTCGCTGAAGGCCGGCCTGCGTGGTCCGACCCTGCTCGAAGACTTCGTCCTGCGCGAAAAGATCAGCCATTTTGACCATGAGCGTATCCCTGAGCGCGTCGTGCACGCACGCGGCTCGGCTGCCCACGGTTATTTCGAGTCCTATGACAACTTCAGCGCACTGACCCGCGCCATCCCGTTCGCCAAGAAGGGCAAGCGCACGCCAGTGTTCCTGCGCTTCTCGACCGTGGCCGGTGAGCGTGGTTCGACCGACACCGCACGCGACGTCCGCGGATTCGCAGTCAAGTTCTATACCGAAGAAGGTAACTGGGATCTGGTGGGTAACAACATCCCGGTGTTCTTCATCCAGGACGCCATGAAGTTCCCTGACCTGGTGCACGCAGCCAAGCCGGAACCGCATCACGCGATGCCGCAGGCGGCCACTGCCCACGACACATTCTGGGATTTCGCCTCGCTGTCGCCGGAAATCGCGCACATGCTGATGTGGACGATGTCGGACCGCGCCATTCCGCGCAGCTACCGCACGATGCAGGGCTTCGGCGTGCACACGTTCCGCCTGATCAATGCACAGGGCGAAGCGCGTTTCGTGAAGTTCCACTGGACGCCAATGCAGGGTACGCACTCGCTGGTGTGGGATGAAGCTGTCCGTATCTCGGGCGCCGATTCCGACTTCCACCGCCGCGACCTCTGGGAAGCCATCGAAGCCGGCAACTTCCCTGAATGGGAACTGGGCCTGCAGATCTTCACCGAAGAACAGGCTGCCAGCTTCCCGTTCGACGTGCTCGATTCGACCAAGCTGATCCCGGAAGAACTGGTGCCGCTGACCCCGGTCGGCAAGATGGTGCTGGACCGCAATCCGGACAACTTCTTCGCCGAAACCGAGCAAGTCGCATTCTGCACGTCGCACGTCGTGCCGGGCATCGACTTCTCGAACGATCCGCTGCTGCAAGGTCGTAACTTCTCGTACCAGGATACTCAGCTGACCCGTCTGGGCGGCCCGAACTTCCACGAGATCCCGATCAACTCGCCGATCGTCCAGATCCAGAACAACCAGCGCGACGGTTTCCATCGCCAGGCCATCAACCGCGGCCGCGTGAACTACGAACCGAATTCGCTGGGCGGCGGTGTGCCATACCAGGCTGGTCCTGCAGGCTTCACCAGCTTCCCGGAGACGATTGCAGCGGACAAAGTGCGCGGCAATCCGGAACTGTTTGCTGACCACTACTCGCAGGCACGTCTGTTCTGGCAGAGCCAGACCACGGCCGAGAAGAACCACATCGTCAACGCATTCCGTTTCGAGCTGACCCGCGTGCAGACGCCGGCCGTGCGCGAGCGTGTGCTGGCGCTACTGGCCAACGTCGATGACGTGCTGGTGTCCCGCGTGGCCGAAGGTCTGGGCATGGATGTGCCGGCACCGCTGCCACTGGCAACCGATGCGCCGATTCCAACCTATCCGCCATCGCCAGCGCTGTCGCTGATGAGCCGTCCAGGGGTCACCGGCATCAAGGGCCGCCGCGTCGCCGTGCTGATCGCGTCGGGCGTCGATGACAAGGCAGTCAAGGGCCTGTATGGCAGCCTGCTCAAGGATGGCGCCGTGCCACGCATGGTCGGTAACATGCTCGGCAAGGTCAAGGCGCTTGACGGCGACCCGATTGACGTCGAGATCTCGGTCGAAGCCGGCCCATCGGTCATGTACGACGCAGTGATCGTGCCGGACGGCGACCAGGCCGTGGCCACGCTGGCCAAGAACGCACAGGTGCTGGAATTCCTGCGCGAGCAATACCGTCACGGCAAGCCGATCCTCGTGTTCGGCGCCGGTTCGGACCTGCTGACCAAGGCCATGATCCCGACCACGCTGCCAGACGGTTCGGATGACCCGGGCCTGATCATGGGTGACGCTGCCAATGCCGATGCGGCCCTGGCAGCGTTCAAGGCGGCGCTGGCCGGCTTCCGCGTGTTTGCCCGCGAAACCGATCCACCATCGGTCTAAGTCAACTCGACCCGTCTGCCATCACGTTGGTGGCAGACGGGCTTGATGACACCCCAGCAACATAAAAGACACCGCCCGGTGTCTTTTTTTTATTGATTTTTTATAACTGCTCTATTTACTACAACAAATTATTGGCGTAACCTGTTGGTTGCTATTTTGTTACCAAGTGGTATGTACACGCTGTGCGCTACCTTTGGATGACCCACCCAGCACGTATCCGAAAGGCGCTCGATGACCCTTGGCCATGCAACCGGTGACCGTATCGCGTTTTTGCGAATTGTTATGATTTTTGGTGTCATTATGTTGCATACGCCAGCATATGTGCCCATGTCGGCCGTTGGCGATGGCTGGTTTGACCTGATTAAAGCCTTTTTCCAGCTTGCGGTATTTCGTGCCAGCGTGCCGGTCTTGACCGTAATCTCGGGTTATTTGCTCTTCAAGTCCTGCATCGACCAGGAACCGGTACGCTGCCTGACCAAAAAAGCACGCACGATCCTGATTCCCTTTCTCTGCTTTAACCTGCCGCTGGCGCCTGTGGCCCTGGGGGCGGAGATGTTTGGCGGCATGCAGTTGTCGGCCAATCTGTGGCCTTTCGATGCGACCGGCTGGTTGAATGCGGCGTTCGGCCTGACTGACTCCCCAATCAATTACCCGCTCAATTTTTTGCGTGACCTGATCGTACTGATCCTGCTGGCACCCCTGTTTGGCTGGTTGCTGCGCAAGGCCGCCTGGCCTGGGCTGGTTCTCGTCTCGGTCATCTTCATGGGCGATTTCGACGGGCATCTGCTGCAGCGTAATCTGATGGCCATGCAGTTCTATGTCGGCGGGATGGCGGCGGTGCGCGCGTGGGACTTGCGCTGCCTCGACCGCCATGCCGGCATTCTGTTTGTCGCCTTCGTGCTCGCCTGCCTCGCCGTCCTGCATTTCCGGATGGAAGACACGACCTACCTGCGCCTGGCTGCGCCGTTCCTGCTCTGGCCTGCAACCGCCTGGGCAGCCAGCACGCGGTTCGGTGCGTGGCTAACTGGCATGAGCAAATACAGCTTCTTCCTGTTCCTGGGGCATGCACCGATCCTGATGCTGACCTGGATCCTGTATGGCCGCTACGGCAGCGCCATTCCCTACCCGGTCTATTGGGTGATGGCGCCGCTGATCGTGAGCGCTATTCTGGTGGCCGTGTATCAGCTTGCGCTCGGAACGATGCCGCGCGTCTTCAAGGCCATGATCGGTGCCAGCACCAGGCCGGCAGCAGGACGGGGTGAGCAGCGCCGTGGGAGCCTGGCACAGCCTGCTACCCTGAAGATCTGATGCGTGGAATTGGGTGAGTTTCCTGTAGTGCAACGATCGTTATAATCGTCCTGTGCCCTCCCCCCCACTTTCAGGAAAGCCTCCCCCATGTTCTGTTCTCACTGCGGCGCCCCAATGGCGCCGGATGCTGCTGCGTGCGCCGTCTGCGGCAAGGCGGCAGCGGTCAATGCATCATCCTCCGTCACTCTCGACAAACCACCGCTGTACAGCGTCGATGATGGTGGCATTCCCGACGGTGTGAAGGGCTGGAGCTGGGGCGCATTTTTCCTGAACTGGATCTGGGCGATCGGCAACCGCTCCTGGATCGGCCTGCTGGCGCTGGTGCCCTACGTGGGCTGGATCATGGCGTTCTGGCTGGGATTCAAGGGCCGCGAAATGGCCTGGAAAAACAAGCAGTGGGACAGCCTTGAGCACTTCAACCGCATCCAGCGGAAGTGGTCGCAATGGGGTGTCGGCATCACGGTGGTCGCAGCGATCCTCGGTATCCTCGCGGCCATCGCCGCCCCCGCCTATCAGGACTACACGACACGCGAGCGCGAAGTACAGCGCGCTGCCGACCAGGCCGCGAACGCCGCGCCGCTCGCTGGCGGTAGCATCCTCGACAGCAATGCCGACAACCTGCCAACGTCGCTGCGCACCGTGGCCGGTCTGCTGGAACGCAAGACCGGCGCCGCTGGTGCCGGCATGCTGCTCGATGGCCAGGCCCTGTTCACGGGCGAAGATGCGCGCTGGCAGTTCCCGCTGCGCAGCTTCAAGCTTTCCGGTGGCAAGGAAGCCATCCTGATCGCCAGCAGCGGCGGACGCGGCAACAGTTGCGAAACGCTGTTCTACTTTTTGCTTGCCGATGCATCCGGCGTCACGCCCACGCCGCTGTTCGGTACCTGCGCCGCGCAAGGCAGCATCGCGCAGCGTGGCGACACCATCACCATCAAACTGCCGGACGTGAACCGCGCCTCGACCATCGTGTTCGAGAACGGTGTCGTGCGCGCCGATGGCCAGGTCGTGAGCCTGACCGGCATGAACGATCCATCGCGCTAGCTGCGCCGCTTCTTCCAGTTGTAATCGGCGCCCGTGACGTCCACGCCTGGATGGCCCACGACGTCCGGATGCTCCGAGCACATGGTGATGAAGCGGATGCCTTCGCCATCGCGCTGGCGCTTGCGCAGCGCCTCCATGAATCCCATCGCCGGGACCATCTCGGCCGTGTCGAAGCCCTGCGCATGCGCGTGCGTGGCCGCGCCATCCACCACTGTCCAGTAGACCATGTACATTGGATTTACCCTGCGTTGTAAAGAAACACATTGTCGTTTGAATAGATCTGCTCTGCAGAAGTGCCAGGCTACCCAAAAAACCGCCGCCAGGAGGTAGGACTGGTCCGAAAAACGCCCACTATGTGAACCACTTAACATAGTGACTGCCCGGTGACCGTTAGTCTGTTGTCATGTTCACTACGCAGGTAAGCCTTTATGACTCTTCGCACCGATTCCCAGCCCGACCTCGCCCTCTGGGGCGGGCTCGAATGCACGGTTAACCGCGTACGCGACGACTACTTCAGCCAGATGGACCGCAACGGCCACGCTGGCCGCCTGCAAGATATTGAACGCTTCGCATCGCTCGGCATCCAGGCGATCCGCTACCCGGTGCTGTGGGAGCGCACGGCGCCCGATGGCATCGACAAGGCCGACTGGTCATGGGCCGACGAGCGCTTGCCGGCGCTGCGCGACCTCGGGGTCAACCCGATTGTCGGGCTGATCCACCACGGCAGCGGCCCCCGTCACACGAGCCTCGTCGATCCCGCCTTCCCCGACCAGCTGGCCGAGTACGCCGGCGCCGTGGCCGCCCGCTATCCATGGGTCGAGCACTACACGCCCGTCAACGAAATCTGCACCACCGCGCGCTTCTCGGGCCTGGCCGGTGTCTGGTACCCGCATGGTGGCGACGAAGCCACGTTCATCCGCGCCCTGCTGATCCAGTGCCGCGCGACGGTGCTGTCGATGCGTGCGATCCGCGCCGTCAACCCACATGCAAAACTGGTCCAGACCGACGATCTGTCCAAGACCTACGGCACGCCCGAGATGCAGGACATCGCGAACTACTTCAACGAGCGCCGCTGGCTCGCCTGGGATCTGCTGTGCGGCATGGTCGATACCGGCCACAAGCTGTGGGACTACCTGCTCGACTCGGGCGCCACGGCCGACGAGCTGCGCTGGTTCCGCGACAACCCGTGCCCGCCCGACGTGATCGGCGTGAACTACTACGTCACCAGCGAGCGCTGGCTCGACCATCGCCCCGAACGCTATCCCGAGAGCCACCGCCATGTGTACCGGGGCGTGGCGCACGCCGACATCGAAGCGCCGCGCGCACTGGCCACGCCCACGCCCGGCATCGCCCCGCTGTTGATGGAAACCTGGGAACGCTACGGCATACCGATCGCGATCACCGAAGCGCACATCGACGCCAACCGCGAAGACCAGCTGCGCTGGCTCGTCGAAATCTGGAACGCCGCCCTCAAGGCGCGCCAGCAGGGCGCCGACATCCGCGCCGTCACGGTCTGGGCGCTGCTGGGCTCGTTCGACTGGAACAGCCTGGTGACGGCGTGCCACGGCTACTACGAGCCGGGTCCGTTCGACGTGCGCTCGCCCGCGCCCCGCCCTACCGCGCTGGCAACCCTGATGCGCGAACTGGCCAGCAAGCGTGCGCTGTCCAATCCCGTTCTGCAGGGCGAAGGCTGGTGGCGCCGGCCGGGCCGCTTCTGGTGCAAACCCGTGGCCACCCGCACGGCAGTGGCCGACATCGCCGTGCGCAGCCAGTTCAAGTCGGTGCCCGTGCAGCCGATCCTGATCACAGGCGCGACCGGCACGCTCGGCGCAGCGTTCAAGCGCATCTGCGAAGCGCGCAACCTGGCCTGCCACGCACTCACGCGGCAAGAGATGGACATCACCGACCCGGCCTCGGTCGACGCGGCAATCGTGCGTTTCAAGCCGTGGGCGATCATCAATGCGGGCGGCTTCGTGCGCGTTGACGAGGCCGAAACCGACAGCGAGCGCTGCATGCGCGAAAACACGCTGGGCCCGACCGTGCTGGCGCTTGCCTGCATGCGCCATGCGCTGCGCTTCATGACGTTCTCGAGCGACCTGGTGTTCGACGGCGCCAAGGGCGCGCCGTATGTCGAATCCGATGCGACCAATCCGCTCGGCGTCTACGGGCGCAGCAAGCTGGATGCCGAAACGCGCGTGCTGGACGCCGATCCGCAGGCGCTCGTGATCCGCACCAGCGCGTTCTTCGGGCCGTGGGACCGGCACAACTTTGTGACCCAGGCACTGGGCGCGCTGGCCAATGGCGAGCCGTTCCAGGCGGCGGGCGACATGATCGTCTCGCCGACCTATGTGCCGGATCTGGTGAAGGTCGCGCTCGACCTCATGATCGACCGCGAACGCGGCATCTGGCACCTGACCAACGGCGACGCCGTGAGCTGGGCCGAGCTGGCGCGGCGCGCGTGCGCGGCAGCGGGCATGTCAGCCGATGGCTTGCAGGAGGTTGCGGCCGATGCGGTGGACTATCCGGCGCAGCGGCCGGCGTTCAGTGCGCTGGGCAGCGAACGCGCGCGGCTGCTGCCATCGCTGGACGATGCATTGCAGCGCTATGCGCATGCGGTGCAGGAAGCTGCCGGCGGCGCGGGAATCCGGCAGGCCGGAGAAGCGGCGCATTACGCGCGCTGATGGCCGTTGTTGTTGGAGAACCGTCGTACCCGCGGAGGCGGGTACCCAAGTGTCACGCGCTGCCACTGGCAGCGAAACGTCGTGGAAGCGCCAATGCCTTGGGTTCCCGCCTTCGCGGGAACGACGTGTTTGTGCAGCAGGCTAGATTGCCTGTTTCTTCTCGGCCGTGAACTGCAGATAGTACAGATTCGCGTACATGCCCTTCATGGCCAGCAGTTCGTCGTGCGTGCCCTGCTCCACGATGCGCCCTGCTTCCATCACCACGATCCGGTCGGCCCGCTCGATCGTCGACAGGCGGTGCGCGATCACGATCGTCGTGCGCCCGGCCATCAGCGTGTCGAGCGCCGACTGCACCGCGCGTTCGCTCTCGTTGTCGAGCGCCGATGTCGCTTCGTCCAGGATCAGCAGCGGCGCATCCTTGTAGATCGCGCGCGCGATCGCCACGCGCTGGCGCTGGCCGCCCGACAGGCGCGAACCGTTTTCGCCGATGCGCGTGTCGATGCCGTCCGGCAGGCGTGCCACGACGTCCGTCAGGTGCGCCGCGCGGATCGCGCCGGCCAGACGCTCGTGGTCGATGTGCTCGGCCCCGTAGGCGATGTTGGCCGCCAGCGTATCGTCGAACAGCACGACGTTCTGGCTCACCATCGCCAGCTGGCTGCGCAGCGACGCGAGCTTGATGTCGGTGTACGGCACGCCGTCGAGCAGCACGCGCCCGCCTTGCGGATCATAGAAGCGCGTGACCAGGTTCACGAACGTCGACTTGCCCCCGCCCGAGACCCCCACCAGCGCCACGGTCTGCCCCGGCAACACCTCGAGCGAGACATCGTCGAGCGCCGGGCCGGCCGCATTCGGGTACTGGAACGCGACCCGTTCGAACACCAGATGACCGTTGGCGCGGCCCAGTTCGCGGCTGCCGGTATCGACTTCCGGCTCGGCATCGATGATGCCGAACACCGTCTCGGCCGCCGACATGCCGCGCTGCATCGGGCCATTCACTTCGGCCAGCGACTTGAGCGGTGTGAGCAGCATCAGCATCATGGTGACGAACTGCGTGAATTCGCCGACCGTCATGTCGGCCTGCATCGCCAGCACGACCACCAGCGAGAGCGCCAGCGAGGTCGCGATCTGGGTCACCGGCGTCGTTGCGGCAAAGGCCACCGTCATGCGCTGCGAAAAACCGCGCAGCGCGACACTGCGCTGATGGAACCGGCGGCGCTCATAGGCTTCGCCGGCGAACACGCGGATCACCTGGTGGCCGCGCGCGGCTTCCTCGACCACGCCGGTCATCTCGGCAGTCACGCGCTGGCTTTCGCGGTTCAGGTTGCGCAGGCGCTTGGTGGTCGTGCGCACGATGACGGCGGTCAGCGGAATCACGACGATCGCGATCAGCGTCAGCTTCCAGTTCAGGTACAGCAGGCTGCCCAAGAGGCCAATCACGACCAGCACGTCGCGCACGCAGGCGACGAACACCGACTGGATCATGTCGACCACCTGGCGCACGTCGTTGACGACCGTGTTGATGATCTTGCCGGTGCTCTCGTCCTGGTAGCGCGCGACCGGCAGGCGCAGCACGCGCTCGAAGGCCATCGCGCGCATGTCGTTGAGCACGCGCGAGAGCACCCAGTTGTTGAAGTAGGCGGTACCAAAGGTGCCGATTCCGCGCAGCACGAAGATCGATACCAGCACGGCGGGAATCAGCCACAGGCTGAACGATACCCGCTCTTCGAAGCCGCGGTCGAACAGCAGCTGCATCGCCTTGGCCAGCAGCGGCTGCGTCGCGGCGGTAATCGCCATCGACAGCAGCGCCAGCGCCGCGCGCGATTTGTACGGTTTGACGAGCGCCAGCAGGCGCCGCACGATGACCTTAGTTTCCACGTTGTTCAACTTTCTTTTCAAGCGTTGCGGCATCGGCCTGGCGCGTCTTCGCGACCAGGCACAGTCCCATCAGCAGGAACACCATCAGCGCATAGAACATGCTGCCCTTGAGCGACCAGAAAATCACCTCGGTCAGGCCGAAGCTGAAATAGCTCAGCACCACCAGCATGCCCGCCAGTGCCGGCGCGAACTGCGGCAGGCCGGCGCCACGCGCATGCACCTGGGCCTGGGCACCGCGGCCGAGCTGGCGCGCGAAGAACACGAACGGCGCGACCAGGATGCCGGCCCAGGCCAGCAGCCCGAAGATGCCGCCCGTGGCCAGCGCCTGCAACCCGTCATTATGGAGGTGTTCCAGGGACAAGATCGCCGGATCGAGCGTGCCCTGCTCGACCATGTTGCGGATTTCGGCGCGCAGCGTATTGCGGTCCAGGCCGAACAGCGGGCGCTGCTCGATCAGGATCGCCGCGCCCTTCCACAATTCGAGCCGGGTACCGACATTGGTATGCACATTGCCGCCGTCGACCCAGGTCTGGACGTCGTCCACGCCCTGCAGCGCGCGCTCCTGCATGCCGGTGGCCGGTACTAGGAATGCGGCGGCAACCAGCGCGAAGCTGCCGGCCAGCAGCAGGCGCAGCTTGCGGCTGTGCAGTAGCTGCGCGTAACTGAGAAACAGCACGGCCGCCAGCGCCAGCGCAACCCAACTGCCGCGGGTGCCGGTGAGCAGGCAGGCGGCCAGGCCGGCCAGCGCGCCCAGGCCCGCCAGCGCCGCCTTGCCGGCGTGATGGCGATAATCGATCGCCGCCGCCAGGGCGACCAGGCCCAGGCACAGCGCCAGGTCGCCGAAGGTGATCGCATTGAGAAAGCCGCCCGGGCGCTCGACGCCCATCGCGATGCGCTGCCAGGCCACGAACGGCAGCGCCGCAATCGCGCCGGCCACCACGCCCCACCACAGCATCGCGGCGCGCGGCCTGGCCAGCACGACCAGCGCCATGGCGCTCATCGCCAACAGCAGGCGTGATGGTTTGTCGAGCGAATCCAGGTGCGCTTCGGGTCGCAGCACCACGGCGGCCACGGCCAGCGCAAACTGGAACACGAAGGCTGCGATCACCCAGCGGATCGCTTTCCAGTACGGCGCGGTCGCCGCCCAGGCCTTGCGCGGCACGAACAATGCAGTGAGCAGGAACAGGAGGCTGGAAAAACCGATGCCGGACGGCGTGGTCAGACTAATCAGGGGAAACAGGAACATCTGGAAGCCCACCAACAACTGCAGCGGCTCCCGGGCCTTGATCGACGTATTGTTCATTCTTGTTCTTGTGGGCTATTCTTGCGGCCTAGAGAGCATTTGTATCGGACACCATGCAGCAAACACAGACATTGTCGGTCGTGATCACCACGTACAACCGGCCCGACGCACTGGGAGCGGTGTTGGCCGCCTGTTTCTTGCAGGACGACAAGAATTTTGAAATCATTATCGCTGATGACGGCTCGACTGCCAACACGCGGGACTGCGTCGCGCGGCTGGCGGCAGGCGCCCCGGTGCCCGTCAAACATGTGTGGCAACCGGACGACGGCTTTCGCGCCGCCATGGCCCGCAACCGCGGCACGCTGGCGGCAACGGGCGACTATATCATCTTCCTGGATGGCGACTGCGTGCCGCAGCGCGACTTCATCGCCCGCCACCGCGCGCTGGCCCAGCAGGGCTTCCTTGTGTCAGGCAGCCGCATCCTGCTCAGCCAGGCGCTGACCGAACGCGCGCTGCGCGATGGTATCGACGTGGCCGGCCTGAGCGTCGCCCAGCGCCTGCGCCTGCGGCTGGCTGGCGACATGAACAAGTTCCTGCAGACGATCGTGCGCTGGCCCGACATCGCCCGCGTGCGCCGCAAGTTCAGCTGGCGCCGCATCAAGAGTTGCAACCTGGGGGTATGGAAGGCCGACCTAATCGCAGTCAATGGCTTCGACGAAAGCTTTACCGGCTGGGGCCACGAGGATTCCGACCTCGTGGTGCGGCTGTTTCATGCCGGCGTGCTGCGCAAGGACGGCGCGATGGCAACCGAAGTGCTGCATCTGTGGCATGCCGAAGCCGAGCGCGATCAGGCATCCAGCAACCGGCGCACCGTGCTCGAGCGCGCCGCCAACGGCACAACGCAGGCCAGCGTCGGGCTGCGTGAACATGCTGCCGCGAACTGACCTGACCTGACCTGACCAGTAGGGTGGGCGGGTTTCCCGCCCACGCGTTCAACCCGCCTTCGCACACCATGGAGCTTCATCAGGCCACGATCAGGCCTTAGACGCCCACTGCCGGCAACGTCTGCGCAAACTGCGAGACGCCGTCAAGATTGAACAGCTCGACCTTCATCGCCTTGGTGCGCGGGTCGATATTGACCTCACCAAAGAACTGGTAGCCAGAAAACGGCGAGGAATTCTGGATCACCGGACTTTTCGAGAAAACCGCCGTGGGGCCGAAGGTTTTATCGAGCACGCCCGGACCGAACGCGCCGGCATTCATCGGGCCGGCGACGAATTCCCAGAATGGCGAAAAATTCGTGAACCGGGCCTGGGCCGGATCGTAATAGTGGGCCGCGCAATAATGGACGTCGGTGGTAATCCAGACCACGTTCGGGATCGCCTTGATACTGCTGAGCAGGCGGGCCATTTCGAGTTCGCGGCCAAGCGGCATACCATCGTTGCCGTTGGCGATCGCTTCCCAGACGTCTTCACCCCGGGCATTCTTGCCGTCGCCAACGTTCAGGCCGATGGGCATGTCGGCGGAAATGACTTTCCACGTTGCGCTCGAGGCTTTCAGCCCGGCGATCAGCCATTCCACCTGTGCACTACCCAGGAACGCCGAACTCGCGTCTTCCCCGGTTTGCAGATTGGCGCTGTTCGGACCGCGATACGTACGCATGTCCAACACGAACACGTCCAGCAGCGGGCCGTGCGAGATGGTGCGGTAAATGCGCTGCGGTTCGCTCTGCTTGTAATAGCGCATCGGCGCATATTCGAGAAAAGCGCGGCGGCCACGGGCCGTGAGGGTGGCAATGTTTTTCTCGGTATAGCGTGCGTCGCCCGACAAATCCTTGGCGGCGCTGTAGTTGTTCGTGACTTCATGATCGTCCCACTGCCAGATCTGCGGCACCTGGGCGGCAAACTTGCGAAAGTTCGCATCCAGCATATTGTAGGCGTGGCGGCCGCGGTATTCCTTCAGTGTTTCGGCGACCTTGCTCACTTCCTCCGTGACCACATTGCGCCAGACCTGGCCGTTTTCTGCCGTCACCTGGGCCAGGATCGGCCCGTCGGCATAAATCGTGTCGCCGTTGTGGATGAAAAAGTCCGGGTCGCGCAAGCGCATCGCTTCATAGATTTTCATGCCGCCAAAATCGGTATTGATGCCCCAGCCCTGGCCACACTGATCGCCGCTCCAGTGGAACCGCACGGCCCGGGTGCTATCCGCAGCCGGCGTGGTCCTGAATTGCCCCGAGATGGTTTCGCTCTCGATCTTTGCATTATTGGGATCGACGTAGCGTACGCGCACGAAAACCGTCTGGCCGGCCGGCAAGCCGCCCAGGTCGATACGGCTCGTGAAATCGGTCGCGTCACTGGCCGTGGGGCCGACGATGCGGCTGGCATTGCTGAAACGCTCGCTGGTATCGTATTCGACGATCATCTGCGCAGTGCGGTCGCTGCGGCTCCAGATGATTGCCCGTTGATCGGTAATGTCGCCGAACTGGATCCCCGACGGCATCTTTGGCCGTTCGTTGTCACTGACACCGATGGCGGCATGGCTGCTGCCGCCGCAACCTGCGAGCAACAGGGAGCCACTCAATGCCGAACTGCCCACCAACGCCCCACCCTGGGCCAGGAAAGTACGACGTGAATGCGATGAAGTCATGCCTGCTCCGTTCATGTAAGAGCAGGCAAGCTTATTTTTTCAATATGACGTGGCGATGAATCGTCAAATGAAAACTAGGCCACCCCGCGCTGCGCCCCCGCCCCACCCCAGGCCCGCACCCGCGCAGCCACGTCCTGCGGCGTGATCGACCCCATGCAGGAGCAGGTCGCCGAGTCCGTGCAGCCGGCGCACCGCTGGTGGGCAACCGCCACCTCGGCCAGCGCCCCAAGCGGCGCCCAGCGGCCCGGATCCATTGGCTTGATTGGCGGGAACAGCCCCAGCGTCGGCCGCCCCAGCGCTGCCGACAGGTGCATCGGGCCGGTGCTGCACGCCACCAGGCCATCGCAGGCGCCGATCAGCGCGAGGAGTTCATCGAGATCGAGCCGGCCGCACAGATTCTCCACGTTCGGCAGCGCCAGCAAGGCCGGCGCCTGCGCAGCCAGCAGCACGCCCTCGGCCGCACTGCCGGTGACGAACAGGCGCATGGCCGGGTCGCTCCCCGGGTCGCTCCCCAGATCGCGCGCCAGCGCCGTGAAGTGGGCTAGCGGCCATTCACGGGCGCTGCCATTCGATTTCGGATGCAGGATGACGTGCCGTCGCCCCGGCGCCAGCAAGGCGTCGACGGCGGCGCGCTGCGGTGCGGCCAGCCCGTACAACTGCGGGATCTCGGCCAGCGTCGGCACATGGTCGATGCCCAGAGGGCGCAGCAGCAGGAAATTGAGCTGCGCCTCGTGCAGGTCGGATTTCGCGCGGCTAAAGCGCGCCAGGCGGTTGCAGGTGAACCAGTGATACACGCGGTGGCTGGTGCCTACCCGGTTGGGCACGCGCGCTGCCTGCGCCGCGCGTGCCAGGCGCCGGTCGGGAAAGGCGAAGATCACGGTGTCGTAGTCGCCCTCGGCAAACAGGCGGGCCAGGTCGTCCGACGCTTCGAGCGTGATCACGCGGTCGAGATGGCAGCTGTGGCGCATGGCCGGCGCTACATAGGCGCGGCACAGCAGGTCGATTCGCGCCTGCGGAAAGCGCTGCTTGAGGTAGCCTGCCAGCGGCAGCGTCAGGACGACGTCGCCGATATTGTCGGTGCGGCAGATCAGGATGCGGCCAAAGGCCGATCTGCCGTCGATCGAACGCGCGCTAGTACTCAACGGCGACGTCCTTCGCACCCAGCGACAGCTCCAGCGCCGCCTTGAGCGTATCGGATGGCGCCACGCGCCAGTCGTCGCCCAGCTGCACGGTGAACGGAATATCCTGCGTCTGCAGCCGCAAACTCACCGGCATCCCGTCATGCACCCGGTGCGGCTGTAGGATCTCGGCCAGGCGGGCCGCGCTGACCGATTTATCCAGGTCCATCTCGAGCTTGTGGCCGTACTGGATGCGCGCCGTGGCCAGGTCGTACACCTTCTCGGCCGTGATGCGCAGGCCGCCGTTGAAGCGGTCCTCGGACACCTTGCCCACCACGAGCAAGAATTCGTCTTCCTTGAACGCGTTCTTGTTGGCCTCGAAGACCTCGCTGTAGACCGTCACTTCATGCACGGCGGTCTTGTCGTCCAGCGCCACGATCAGGATCTTGCCGCGCTGCGTCATCTGCGTGCGGATGCCCGAGATCACGCCGCACATCATGCGCGGGTCGCGCGACGGCTCCAGGTCTTTCATGCGCGTCTTGGCAAAGCGGCGCACCTCTTGCGCGTACGAGTCGAACATATGGCCCGACAGGTAGTAGCCCAGCGCGATCTTTTCTTCGGACAGCTTCTGGCGGTCGGTCCACGGCAACGCCTTCACGTACTCGGGCGGCGCGACCAGGTCGGCATCGTCGCCACCGAACAGGCTGACCTGGTTGATGGCCGCCGCGGCCTGGCCGGCCGCTTCCATCGCGAACGACACCGACGCCAGCAGCACCGAGCGGTCCACGCCGAACGCATCCATCGCGCCAGCGCGGATCAGCGATTCGATCGTGCGGCGGTTGATCTGCTTGCGGTCGACCCGGTTGCAGAAGTCGAACAGGTCCTTGAACTTGCCGCCCGCCGTGCGCGCGGCGATGATCGCCTCGATCGCGCCCTGCCCCGCGCCCTTCACGCCGCCCAGGCCGTAGCGGATATTGGTGACCGGCTTGCCTGTTTTCGAGCGTGCTTCGCCCTCCGGCGTGAAGCGGAACTGCGATTCGTTGACGTCCGGCGGCAGGATCGTGAGCTTGCAGACTTCTTTTGAATCCTCGACCAGGATCTTGATCTTCTCAGTGTCTTCCATCGCCAGCGACATGTTGGCTGCCATGAACGCGGCGGTGTGGTGCACCTTGAGGTAGGCCGTGTGGTACGACAGCAGCGCGTAGGCGGCGGCGTGCGACTTGTTGAAGCCGTAGCCCGCAAACTTTTCCATCAAGTCGAAGATCTCGTCGGCCTTGGCGGTGGTGAGGCCATCCTTGGCCGCACCGGCGCGGAAGATCTCACGGTGCTCGGCCATTTCTTCGGCTTTTTTCTTGCCCATCGCGCGGCGCAGCATGTCGGCGCCGCCCAGCGAGTAGCCGCCGACGATCTGCGCCATCTGCATCACCTGCTCCTGGTAGACCATGATGCCGTAGGTCTCGGACAGGATCGACTCGGTGCGCGGATCGGGGTAGTCGAACTTTTCGCCGTGCTTGCGCTTGCAGAAGTCGGGGATCAGGTCCATCGGGCCCGGACGGTACAGCGCGACCAGCGCGATGATGTCCTCGAAGCGGTCGGGCCGCGCATCCTTGAGCATGCCCTGCATGCCGCGCGACTCCAGCTGGAAGATCGCGACGGTCTTGGCATCGGACAGCAGCTTGTACGACGCGCGGTCGTCCAGCGCCAGCTTGGCGAGATCGAATTCGCTCTCGGCCGGATCGAGCTCTTTGATGTACTTGACCGCGCGGTCGAGGATCGTCAGCGTGGTCAGGCCCAAAAAGTCGAACTTGACCAGGCCCACGGCCTCCACGTCGTCCTTGTCGTACTGCGAGACCACGCCGGTATCGCCGCCCTGCGTGTACAGCGGGCAGAAGTCGGTGAGTTTGCCCGGCGCGATCAAGACGCCACCGGCGTGCATGCCGATATTGCGCGTGATGCCTTCGACCTTCTGCGCCAGTTCGAGCAGCGTCTTGACCTCTTCTTCGTTCTCGAGGCGCTCCTTGAGCATCGGTTCTTCTTCGATCGCCTCGGCAATCGACACCTGCTTGCCCGGCTTGAACGGAATCAGCTTGGAGATGCCATCGCAGAAGTTGTAGCCAAAGTCGAGCACACGGCCCACGTCGCGGATCGCGCCCTTGGCCGCCATCGTGCCGAAGGTCGCGATCTGCGAGACCGCATCGCGCCCGTACAGGTCTTTCACGTGCTGGATGACGAGTTCGCGCTTTTCCTGGCAAAAGTCGATGTCGAAGTCGGGCATCGAGACGCGTTCGGGATTCAGGAAACGCTCGAACAGCAGGTTGTACTTGAGCGGATCGAGGTCGGTGATCTTGAGCGCATACGCCACCAGCGAACCCGCACCCGAACCGCGGCCCGGGCCGATCGGCACGTCGTTGTTCTTGCCCCACTGGATGAATTCGGCCACGATCAGGAAGTAGCCGGGGAACTTCATGTTGATGATCGTCTGGTTCTCGAAGTCCAGGCGCGCTTCGTAGCGCGGGCGCTCGCGCTCGCGCTCCGCCTCGTTCGGGTACAGCTGCAGCAGGCGGTCTTCCAGGCCTTTCTTGGTCTCGGCGATCAGGAATTCATCGATCGTCATGCCCGGGGTCGGGAAGTTTGGCAACTGCGGCTTGCCCAGCGTGAGCGTCACATTGCAGCGCTTGGCGATTTCGACGGAGTTGGCCAGCGCCCCCGGCAAATCCCTGAACAGCTCGGCCATTTCGGCCTGTGACTTGAAGCACATGTTCTCGTTGAAGCGGCGCACGCGCTTGGCGTTGGCCAGCATCTCGCCCTCGGCGATACACACGCGCGCTTCGTGGGCGATGTATTCGTCCTTGTCGAGGAACTGCACCGGGTGCGTCGCCACGACCGGCAGCCCGAGGCGCCCGGCCAGTGCCACCGAGTGGCGTACCTGCTGCTCCTGGTTGAGCTGGCCCGCGCGCTGGATCTCGATATAAAAATGGCCCGGGAACACGCGCGCCCAGCGCGCGGCGTTGGCTTCGGCGCGGGCGATGTCGCCGTTCTCGATGGCCTGACCGATGTCGCCAAAGTGTGCGCCCGACAGCACGATCAGGCCATTGGCCTGCGACTGCTCGGGATGCAGGGTCGAGGTGGACGTGGCCAGCGCTTCGAGCCATTCGGCGCGCAATTCGGCGCGGCCCTTGTGCTGGTTGGTGAGCCAGGCACGCGCCAGCAAATCGCACAGCTGCAGGTAGCCGGTGTGGTTCTTGGCCAAAATGAGCAGGCGGTGCGGCTTGTCGCGGTTGTCGTCGTTGGTGATCCAGGCATCGACCCCGACGATCGGCTTGACGCCCTTGCCGCGCGCCTCTTTGTAAAAGCGCACCAGGCAAAACGTGTTGGCCAGGTCAGTCACGGCCAGCGCCGGCTGCCCATCCTTGACCGCAGCCTTGACCAGCTCGTCAATACGGACCAGGCCGTCGACGATGGAGTATTCGGAGTGGATGCGCAGATGGGTAAAAGTCGGGGAAGTCATCCCCGCATTTTACCGCGCCCGGGCTTTGCGCGGAGGGGCCGGCGAGGTCTGTGGGTCCAGGGGGCGGGTCAGCGTGGCGTTCTCGCCAACATGGTGCTTCGACGATCTGAAAGCTGGAGCCGCCCTAGGCAGCCACGCCCAAGGCCTGCAAAACCGGCAGGCGCGTTGTCTCAAACGCATGCGCCTGGCTGCGCAGCATCTCGGTCTGGCGGGCGTCGTCCAGCACCGGCTGGCCATCTTTCATGATGCGCTGGCCTTGCGCCTGCAGCGCCGCGGCCGCGAAATCGGCCAGCGCCCCGAGGCTGGCCGCACCACTGCTGCGCGCCAGCAGAAACAGCTGGTCGATGCGGCGCACCGGGAAGCCGCCGCCCGTCACCGGCGAGGCCAGGCAACCGACATCTTCGGCGTAGCGCGCCATGGCGCACAGGCGGGCGTTGAGGAGCAGCGCGCCGGCCCTGGCATCAGCGATTGCCTCGTCGGCCTGGGCCGGGTGCAGGTTGCCGGCGCCGGTCAGCAGCATGACCGCCTCGACGATCCCGGCCAGCGTCGCGCCGTAGGGGGCCAGCGTGATTTCGAGTTCGCCCAGGCTGTGCGGCCGGTGGTCGGCCAGCGCATCGAGGATCGGGCGGTAAACCTCTTCGTGCAGGTTCGCTTCGCCCAGCGCGCCGCTGACCTTGAGCTTGACCCTGGCGGCCGGCGTTGCCAGCACCACGCGCATGGCGCGCAGGCGCCCGGTGCGGTCGGCTGGCGCCAGCGGGCGCGCGCCGCGCACCCAGTAATCGCGCCGGAACAGGCGGTTGACGATGAAGTCGCGCGCCGACTCGCGAAAACCGGCGTCCGGAATCGCGGCGAGCACATCCTGCTGCTGCGCGGTCAGGTTCAGCATCGGCACGTGGTCGATGAACTGGGCCGACGTGGCGTAGCTCAGCCGCGCACCTTCCATCCAGGTGCGCATCTGCGCAAACGGCATCGGCTGCCAGTCGCGGTTGAAATATTCGTGCGCCAGATAGCGCCGGTCCTGACTGCGCAGGCGCTTGAGGTGCTCGGCCACCTGGGGATTGACCTTGCCGTACAACGCCCCGCTTGCAATCAGCCCGTCGACAAAGTCGAGCGCCGCATCGATGCGCGCCGCGGGACCGATGCCGGGTGGATTGAGGGCTGCGTCGAAGCCGGCCATCAATTCGGTCAGCGGTCCGGTCGCGGCCCAGCCGGGCTGGGTGTTGTAGCTGACGTAGACGACACCGCCCACCTTGAGCTTGCGCTCGATGAAGCTGGCGATCACGCGGCGGTTGGCATCCGACACCCAGCTCCAGATACCGTGCAGCGCGATGAAATCGAACTGCGGCAGATCGGCGCGCTGGCAATACGCCTCGAAGGCCTCGTCGGACAGATTGGCTGCCAGCGGCAAGTCCTGCGCCAGTTCGCGCGCAAAACCGACCTGGGCCGGATTGAAGTCGGTGCCATGCCAGGCCGCGCCGGCCGCGGCCGCATGAATATTGATGCTCATGCCCTGGCCAAAGCCCAGCTCGCAAGCGGTCTGGATATCCGGAGGAACAATGCCCTCTTCTAACAGGGCCAGACGTGCACGCAATGGGTTGAGTTCGGGATAGTAGCCGTAGGTATAGGCTAACTCGGTCATATAGCCTTCGGACCAGTCGTGCATGGCGTTCCTGTCGGTGATGGAGCAATGCGAGGCACTCTAGCACGGCCTATCCGGGCCGCATATGGCGACCTTGCGCGACCATCCGGCACGGTGTGTTGTTAACGCAAAAACGTCGTTCCTGCCTGCGCAGGAACGACGTTTTTGATGTGCTGTCAGCAACGCGCCGGTATGCCGGCGCGCCGTGCGGCAATTAGCCGCGCTTGTTGCGACGGGTGAATGCCAGGCCAGCCAGCGCCAGCCCCATCAGGGCAACGCTGCTTGGCTCAGGCACTTCAGCCTCGAGGCCGGTGACGTTCAGATTGTTCACGTTAACGGTCAGGCCTTTGTCCAGACCCAGGGTGCGAATGCCGATCGCGTTGAACGACGTCAGGTTCGAGTTACCGGTTGCCATCAGATCGGCGCCGGTCAGCGACGACTTTTCTTCAGCCGTTGCATTGAGCCACATGTCGAAACGGTTGTAGGTCGTCGAGCCAGCGGCCTTGTACAGGTTCGCAAAGATGTTGTAGGTGGTGCCTGCAACCAGATTGCTGTTAGGCATGAAAGGACCACCCTCGCCGCCCAGGCGTGCGAACAGGTCGTTGGTGCAGCTGCCACCCGTGCCGCAGTTTGCCTTGAAGCCGACGTTCGGGCCTTTGTAGGCTTCGGACGTGTTGTTCGAGTTGCCGAACCACAGAGCCACGAAATCGTTGCTGTCAACCGTGGCGCCGGTGTAGGTGAAGTTGAAGTCGATCAGCACGCTGCCGCTCTGGGCTGCCGGCATCACGTTGGTGTAGGCAGTGTTGCTGTCCGAGTTGAAGGTCAGCGTCGAAGGAATGGTAGCGGCCGAAGCGGCACCGGCAGTCAGCGAAAGGGCCAGCAGAGCGATATTACGGATCATTGTTGTTTTCCTAGTAGATCAAAGTTTGAACAGCACTGCCCCCTATAAGCAAGCTTGATGCCAGCTAAGTGCTTACCATTAAAATCAATGACTTATTTGATACGCATCAATGCTCTGGTGCAATCGTGTAAATCTATCCGACAAGCATATGGCGCTTACTTGGTGGTTGGCGGGGCTGGCTGACTTATAATATCGACCTGTTCGTTCACCGCTTTTCTTCTTTATCGCCATGTCCTCCGCACAACAGTACGTCAACATCGCCGCCTACAAATTTGTCACGCTCGACGATCTGGAAAGCCTGCGCCCGCAGTACCAGGCGCTGTGCAATGAGCTTGCCCTGAAGGGCACGGTGCTGCTCACACCGGAAGGCATCAATATGTTCTTGTCGGGTACGCGCGAGCACATCGACACGTACCTGGACTGGGTGCGCAGCGACGCCCGCCTGGCCGACCTGACGTGGAAAGAAAGCCTGTCGACCGAACAGTCGCACAAGCGCATGCTGGTCAAGATCAAGAAAGAGATCATCACGATGCGCATGCCGCTCATCAAGCCCGAACTGGGCCGCGCGCCGGCAGTCGATCCCGTCACGCTCAAGCGCTGGCTCGACCAGGGCCACGATGACGACGGCGTCGAGGTCGTGATGATGGAAACGCGCAATGCCTTTGAAGTCGACGTCGGCACGTTCGAGAACACGCTTGACTACCGCATCGACAAGTTCACCGAGTTTCCCGAAGTCGCGGCGCAGCACCGCGATGCGCTGGCTGGCAAGACGGTGGTGACCTTCTGCACCGGCGGCATCCGCTGCGAAAAAGCGGCGATCCACATGAAGGAAATCGGCTACGAGCGTGTGTACCAGCTCGAGGGCGGCATCCTGAAGTATTTTGAAGACGTCGGCGGCGCGCACTACACGGGCGACTGCTTCGTGTTCGACTACCGCACCGCACTCAATCCAAAGCTCGAGCCGACCGAAACCGTGCAGTGCTTCGCCTGCCGCGCCGTGGTAACGCCGCGCCAGCAGTTATCGCCTGATTATGTGTATGAGGTGTCGTGCCCGCACTGCATCGGCAGCAGCAGCGCTGGCCAGGCAGCAGCCGGCGAGGCCGCGGCCTGATTCACGCCAGCGGCGCCACGCCGATCAGGCCCACATCCTCGATGGCGGTGCCGTCGGCGCCCACGATGCGTGCGATCCACGCATCGACGACGACCGGGTCGGTCGCATCGAGCGCAGTCTTCGCATCCTTGACGGTGGCAAGAAATTCCATGGCCAGCTCTAACCCCGCATCGCGGCTGTAGGCTGCCACTTCGTTGGGCGTATCGAGGCGCAGCGTGAAGACAGTGGCGGCAGCCGCCTTGCCGTTAAAGGCGACCGCATCGGTGCCGACCGCCGCCTCTGCAATTTCCCTGACTGCGTCGTCGATCGCGATGACGCCCCTGTCCATCAGGCTGGCCCAATAATCGACGCCAGCGGCTTCTGCTTCGCGCCCGAACAGGTGGTCGTAAATCTTGGTGACCACGGTGCGGCTGTCCATGTGGCTGTAGTTGTCACGGTATTCCTCGGCAGCGGCAAACGATCGCGAGATATCGGCCAGCGTGGCACCGCTGCCGAGCGTATTCACCCAATACTCGAGCCCGGCTGGGTCGGCCGGTCGGCCAAAGTAGGCAACATAAAGTTGTTGGACTCCGACTGTATTGACGGCCATGTTGAGGCTCTCCCAGGCTAATAATAAAATGATACTACTCCAGCCAGGCCCGGGCGTCATCATTATTGTCGGCGCCGACATCAGCCCGCTGGGGCGGGCTGGCGCTACGCCTTGAGCGTTTCCTTTGCCTCGTGACGCGCTGCCCCGTAATTGCGACGCATGCGCAGGAACGGCTCTTCGATGATGTGATAGCTGAGCGTGGCCAGGGCCCAGGTGGCACCATACGTTACGGTGAGCATGAATATCACATCCAGCCAGCCGAGACCGAACGGGCGCACCGTCCCCACCTGCGTCGCCAGCGTATGCAATAGCGCCATGTGGAGCAGATAGAACGAGAAGCTGATCTTGCCGCCGTGGGCCAGCACGCGCTCGACAAGCGCCGGCAGACGCAGCGCAAGCGACGTCCATCCCAGGATTACCAACGCCCAGCCCGCGCTTTCAATAAGCGACCAGATAATCCAGAACGCCGAATGTGGGTTGCTGCCGAAACTGGCCACGCGGTGCATCAGCGCCGTATCCCACATCACCAGCGCCACGCTGGTCAGCGTCAGCAACGGCGCGAAGCGACGCAATTGCGCCGTGTAACGCGCATACGCCATGGCGGCGATCATGCCGATCATGAACTGGTCGAAGCGGCCGACGAACGTGCTGAAATACATGAGCGTGCTGTTGGTATTGACGGTGAAAGCGGCCGCTTTGAAAAACAGCAGCAAAACTAGCCACCCGGCCAGATAGCGCATGCCACTGTCCATCGCGAAGCGCGCAAGAAACGGAAACACCAGATAGAACAGGAACTCGAGCGAAATCGTCCAGGCGGCCCCGGTGATCGGCGTGCCGGAGGTTGGCGCCAGGCCCAGGTTGGTCGCGAACAGGTAGAGCAGATCGGCCGGCTGAAACTTGTCACGGCCGATCGAGGTAGCGACCAGGAAAATCACGAGATACAGCGGCAGGATGCGCAGGATGCGGTTGCGCAGGAAGTCCGCATACACAATCTGACGTTGGTGCAGCGCGATCAGCATGAACAGGAAGCCCGACAGTGTGAAGAACAGGCCGACGCCGGTATGACCTTCAATGATCAGGGCGCCCCATGAGCTGCTCAGGCCGGTGCCGCCCAGGCCGCGGTATTCGAGATGAAAGTGGAACAGGAAGACAAGGGTGGCAGCAAGCCAGCGCAGTTGGTCAATGCGCGGGTTGTATTGGATGTTCAGCGATTGCATGCCTGCCCTCTTGTCTAAGAGGTTTATTGTAGCGTTACTGGATCGAAATAGTCGGTCATTCGCGGTTGGCCCGAACGGCTGGCCTGTCCGCGAATCCTGTGGTTACCGGAAGTACGCAGCAACCTCGCGCACATCCTGTACTGACACCGTACCGGTCAGCGCGCGCATGCGCAAAATCCCGACCAGATAGGCATACCGGGCCTGCGCCAGATCGCGCTGATTGGTAAACAGCTGTTGCTGCGCATTGAGCAAATCAAGATTGATGCGCACGCCGCCTTTGATGCTTTGCTCGGTCGCCGTCATCAGGAGCTTGGACGAATCCACCGCTGCCGCGAGCGCATCGACTTTGCGGCCGCTGCTCACGACCAGGCTGTGGGCGCGGCGCAGGTCAACCATCAGCTTGTCGGTCCGGGCATCGACCTCGGACTGTACGCGCGCGTAGTTCGCCGCCACCTGGCGCGTCTGCGCATTGACTGCGCCGCCGCTATAGATCGGGATGGTCACCTGCACACCGAGACTGCGGTTGGTAATGTCCTGTCCCAGCGTGTTGATCGTTTCGTTATCGCCCTTGCTGTAGGCGGCGACAAAATCCACGCGTGGAAGATGCCCAGCCTTGATGCGGCCGATTTCCAGGCGGGCGTTTTCCACCGCCAGGCGCGCAGCCGACAATTCCTTGTTGTTCTTGAGCGCCAGTGCGCTCCACTCCTCGAACGATCCCGGGGTCAGCGTGCCAACGCGAAATCCTTCGGCCAGTTGCTCCAGCCCGCCCGCGTCGCCGCCGATGATGCCTTCGAGCACTTCACGCTGGGCCTTGGCATTGTCCTGCGATTCGATCAGCTGGGCTTCGGCCAGGTCGAGCCGGGCCTTCGTCTCGAGACTGTCGGTCTTGGTGCCCTCGCCGTTTGCGAACAGGCGCGAGTTGACCTTTTGCTGTTCCAGATACACGTCACGTTGCACGCGTGCGAGTGCGAGCTGGTCTTCCGCGAACAAGGCGTCGAGATAAGCGGTCACGACGCGCACCGCTACTTCATTGGTGTCGGCCTTGAACTGCTCGGCGCCCTGCTCGGTCTGGACCTTGCCCTGGCGGAAGCGCTGGACGGCATCCATATTGAACAACGGCTGGCGCAGCTGTACGACGGCCGAGGTGTTACTGTAGCGCGGGTGGTCCAGTTGCGTGCGGCCATTGGCCAGGCTAATCTCGCGATCGGTCACGTTCTTGTTGCGGCTGTAGCTCGACGACAGAACCGGCAGCAAGCCGGAACGGCCCAGCACGCGGTTTTCCCTGGCCGCCTCGTTGGCATAGAACTGCGAACGGTAAGTCGGATCGTTCTTGAGCGCCGCCTGGTACGCTTCTTCGAGCGTGATCGCGCCGGCCTGGCCGGCAGCGAGCACTGCCACCGCGGCGGCCAGCGTGCGCCTGATGTTCATGGTGCGCATCGCCATTACTCCTCGCCCAGCGCCGAGTGCGCACGGTCGATGATCGGCTTGATGAGGTAACTCATCATTGTGCGCTCGCCCGTCTTGACGAACAGGTCGACCGGCATGCCGGGGATGATATCCAGCTTGTGGGTAGCGATTTTTTTCGCGCCTTCTTCGGTCACGCGCACCCGGACCTTGTAGTACGGGTTATTGGTTTTTTCATTCACAAGACGGTCAGCCGAAACGCGCACCACTGCGCCTTCGATATGCGGTGTCTTGTTGGCATTGAACGCCGAGAAAATCAGCTCAACCGGCAAGCCGGGCTGCACCTTGTCCACCAGGTTCACCGGCAATTCGCCCTCGACGATCAGCGCGTCGCCGCTCGGCACGATGTCCATCATCTTGAAGCCGGGCGGCACCACGCCACCATTGGTAAACACTGCCAGGTCGACCACAGTCCCGTCCACCGGCGCCTTGACTTCGACATTGTTCAGATCGAATTGCTGGGCCAGCAGCCGTGCGTTCTGCGCTTCAGCTTCGCGCTGCACATCGTTCAGCTGCGTGCGCACTTCTTTCTGGTAATCCTGCAACCGCTGCGAGCGGCGCAGTGTCAATTCGAGCACCTGGCTTTGCGCGCGGCCGATATTGCCGATGTCTTCAGAGATCAGCCCATTGAGCTGCGCATACGTACGCTCGAGGTCCAGCAGGCGATTGCGCGCTACATAGCCCTCTTTTGCCAGTTCGCGCATCCCGCCCAACTGCTCTTTCAGGAAATCGACCTGCTCCTTCTTGCTGGCACGCGATTCCTGCAAGCCGGTCGTCTGCAATTTGAGGCCGGCGATATTCTGGTCGATGCCCGAAAGTTCATTTTGCAGCGACATCCGGCGCGATGCCAGCAAGCCTTCTTGCAGCATCATCATCTCGGCCACGCGCGGTTCGTTGCGGCGCTTGAGCAGCTCTTCCGGGAAGGCGATCGTCTTGGCACCATCGCGTTCGGCGACCAGGCGTGCTTCGCTGGCGCGGGCGCTCAGGTATTGCCCTTGCGTGATGTTGAAATTGGACTGCGCAAGGATCGGGTTCATCTTGACGAGCACCTGACCGGCCTTGACGACCGCACCATCGCGCACCAGGATTTCCTGCACCGTGCCACCGCTCTGGTGCTGTACCGATTTGCGGCTGGCTTCTTTTGCGACGGTGCCCGACATCGGCACGCCCTTGTCCAGCGGCGCCAGCATGGCCCACAGCATGAAACCGCAGAACCCCACCAGCACCACGATCCAGCCGATGCGCGCATAACGGCTCGAATCGGTATTGACCTCGAGTGGCGTCACATCATGCGTGACGACATCGGTCGCTTCATTTTTCAGGAGCTTCATTATTTGGTCCCTCCGGTCGTCATTTCAGGTGCTGGCGCAGGCGCAGTTGGCGCCGGTGGCGTTCCCGGGCCAGGCACTGGCGCCGGTGACGGTGCCGGTGCCTGACCTTGGACGGCGCCCTGCTGCGCGAGCATGGCTTTCTTGTTGGCTTCCTGCAGCGCCGCGAGCACATCGTTGGTCGGGCCGAAGGCCTGCGCCGCGCCATCGCGCAGCAGCAGCAGCTTGTTGGTTGCGCTCAGGATCGTCGTACGGTGCGTGATCAGGACAATCGTCTTGCCGCGCTGGCGCAGGTCCATCACGGCCTTGACCAGGGCCTGTTCGCCGACATCGTCGAGGTTCGAGTTCGGCTCGTCCAGCACCAGCAGGGCCGGATCGCCGTACATTGCGCGGGCCAGGCCCAGACGCTGCTTCTGGCCGCCCGACAAGCCGGCGCCGCCATCACCCAGCGGCGTATCGTAGCCAGCCGGCAGGTGCAGAATCATGTCGTGCACGCCGGCGCGCTTGGCCGCCATCACGACCTTCTCAGCATCCACCTCACCGAAGCGGGCGATATTTTCGCTGATCGTGCCGCCGAACAGCTCGATGTCCTGTGGCAAGTAGCCAATGTGCGGACCCAACTCGGCCTTGTTCCATTGGAACATGTCAACGCCATCCAGGCGCACCTTGCCGACCATGGCGGGCCACACGCCTACCAGCAGACGCGCGAGGGTCGACTTGCCGGACCCGCTCGCGCCGATCACGCCAAGCACGTCGCCGGCGTTGATACCGAACGACAGGTTTTTGATCACTGGCGACTTTCCGCCTGGCGGGCTGGCGGTGACGCCTTCGGCAGTCAGGGCACCGGTTGGCGCCGGCAACTGCATGCCTGCCTCACGCGCCGGATTGAGCTCCAGCAGCTTGTTCAGGCGCTCCATTGCGCTGCGGGTGCCGCTCCACGATCTCCAGACGCCAATCACCTGCTGCACCGGCGCCAGCGCGCGGCCTACCAGGATCGAGGCGGCGATCATCATGCCGCCGGTGATCTTGTTTTCAAGCACAAGCAGCGCACCGAAGCCCAGCACGAGCGACTGCAGCGAGACTTGCACAAACTTGGTTGCCGCAGCGATGCGCGCGGCTTTTTCGCTGGCGTCGGCCTGCAAACCCAGGAACTTGCTATGGGTCTTGAACCAGCGCGTGATCAGGTTCGGCAGCATGCCCATCGATTCGATGACTTCGGCATTGCGCAAATTGTTGGTGGCCATATTGTTCGACGCGATTGCGACCGTGTTCGCTTCTGCCAGCGGGGCCTTGGTGACGCGTTCGTTGACATATGCCAGGATCACCAGGATCACGGTACCGCTGAGAGCGAACCAGCCGAGCGAAGGCTCGAAGAAGAAGATCACGATCAGGTAGACCGGGAACCACGGTGCGTCAAAGAAGGCGAACAGCGCGTTACCGGTCAAGAACTGGCGTAACGTCGTCAGGTCGGACAACGACTGGCCGGCATTTCCGCCGGCCTGCTTCAGGTTCTGTTCAAAAGCAGCGGTGTACACACGCTTGTTGAGCAGCATGTCAAAACGCGCACCCACCCGTACCAGCACATAGGCACGCACCATTTCGAGCCCCGACATCAACAGATAGGCGCCGAGCATCAGCACGGTCAGCATGAGCAGGGTGATCTCGTTGCGACTGGCCAGCACGCGGTCGTACACCTGCAGCATGTAGAGCGAGGGAACCAGCATCAGGAGGTTGGAAATGGCGCTGAAGGTGCCGACGGTCCAGAACGTGCTCTTGAATGTAAGCAGCGCCTGTCCGATCTCGGACTTCTTGTCGAAAATTTTGTTATTCATTGGCCTGGAGTAACACAATGGGAAAGTACTGGTCCTGCGTTAATCACGTCAACGAGAGACAAGCGGGCATGACATTATCGCCGATTCCGACTAAAAAATGTGATGCACATCACATTCAACAAGTCATATGTTGGTTTTCAGCATTTGAAGTCAGCAGCAACGTATTGTGTACAGCGCTTGCTCGACCATCACTTGGTCGGTGCCACACCCTTGCCGACCCGCAGGACGAAAAAAAACCCCGCTGGCCGAAGCCAGCGGGGTTCTTTACTACAACTTAGAAGGCGTATTAAGCGCCGACGAAGTTGCTGTCGTTCAGGCTAGCAACCGACAGGCCAACAACTTTGACCAGGCCGTCGCCGGCGCCGAGTGCAGCGGTAGCATCGTTAGCGAAGATGTAAGCATCGCTGCCGAAGTTGAACACTGCGTACGAGTTGACAGCGGTGTACGAAGCAACCAGAGCCAGAGCAGCTGCGAAGTCGGTAGCTGCCGAGATGTTTGCCAGTTCGGTGTTGACCAGAACTTCACGTGCGCCCAGAGCCGAAACGTTCAGGACGTCCGAAGCTGCGACGAAATCGTTAACCATGATCATGTCAGCAGCGATAGCAGCAGCGCTGGTACCCGACAGATTGGTCAGACCTTCGATGTTCAGCGTGTCGCTACCAGCACCCATGGTGATGGTGACGGCAGTCGCATCGCCGTCAACGTTGATGCCGGCGGTCAGGTTCAGGACGTCGTTGCCAGCGCCCAGGTTGATCGTCAGTGCATCGCCTTGCAGGCCGGTGGTGTCCAGGGTGACGGTGTCGTTGCCCGAACCGAAGGTTGCGGTGGTCAGTTCGCCAGGGGTGCCCAGATCCACGGTCAGGTTGCCGGTCGAACCAGCAGCGTTGAACGAGGTCAGATCAACGAAACCGTTCATGGTGACGGTGGTGTTCGAGGTCAGCGACACGTTCAGGACGTCGACGTCAGCCGCGGTAGCGGTCAGCGCCAGCGTGTTCGACGCAGGAGCTGGGGTGGTACCGGTGGTTGCTGGGATCGTGATCACCGAACCCGACACGGTGACCGTGCTCAGGTTGTTGGCGGTGGTTTCCAGGAAATCAATTGCCGAACCCGACTTCACGCCGTCCAGAGCGACTGCAGCAGCGGTGGTGCCGGCTGCAACGGTCACAGCGACGTCAGCGACGACGTTGGTTGCATTGGCGCCGGTGCTGCGGAAGCCAGCGGTCACGCCGGTGCCGACGGTCACGTCCTGGAAGTCAGCCGTACCGTTGGTGTTGTCGATCTGCCACAGTTGCTGCACGCCACCGAACATGTTCGAGTTCAGTGCCAGTGCGCCGGTAGCGCCGACGTGGGTCAGGTTGACGATTTCAACGTTCGACACGGTTGCGCCGGCTGGCATGGTTGCGCCTGCAGTTGCCAGCAGGTTCAGGGTGTCTTGACCGCCCAGGCCGTTGATGGTGTCACCAACGTTCAGGGTACCGTCAGCGCCGTTGGTGCCGGAGACAACTGCGGTGAAGACATCGCTACCTGCGGTGCCGTTGACTTGCTCACCGATGGTCGAGGTCAGGCTGAAGCTCTGGCCGGTCGAAGCCGAACCGGTCGAGATCACGGTAGCGATCGACGCGTTCAGGGTTGCTGGGACGATTGCGTTGGTCAGGGTCGAAGCAACGTCGGTCACGCCAGCCAGGAAGGTCTTGGCAGCCAGGTTAGCAGCGGTGCCGCTGTAGCCCAGGATTTCAGCCGAGGTGTCCAGAGCGTCAGTGAAAGCGACCGATGCCTTGACTTTGTTTGCGTAGGCGGTTGCGTCGGTGCCTTGAGCCGAGGTCGAGATAGCAACGACAGCTTCAGCGATGGTCACGCGACCGTTGATCAGGCCCTGGCCCCAGTAGTCCAGACCTGCTGGCTCAGCAGCACGGCCGAACAGGTTCATGTAGATCGTGTTGACGATCTGGTACTGGCTCTGGCCAGCGAAGGTGTCTTTGTATTCTTGCGAGTTGGCGAAAGCAACTGCAACAGCCGAGGTATTGCCGCCGTTAGCGGTGACGATGCCTTCCCAGTATGCCAGGCCAGCTTTGTCCGCTGGACGGCTGAAGTATGCGACGTACAGCTTTTGTACTGCTTCGGTATAAACACCCATTTGTAGCTCCTAAGTTCAGTCAATATTCAAATTTTGCAAGCCGCGAATCGACTTCTGCAATCCAACGGACCGAATGATGACAGAGGGACTCGCTTAGTTCGTGTGACGATCATCACAAAAAACAGCATTTTTTGTCCCAAGACTGTAATTCAATGCAATCTGTTGGGCCGTTATTATCGGAGAACATGTTCAACAACGCAAGAATGATCCAATTGCTTCCAATTACTTGCCTACCCGTCAATGAATACTGAAACTTAATCATTATTCGCGATCGGAGACAATTAGAGAGAATTGGCGACATGTGCTCATCAAGCGCAGCCCGCACTGTGTATCTCGAGAATAAAAAAAGCCCCGGATTAACCGGGGCGCATATTAAAACAATGCTTGAATACTATTTATTCCAGAATGTTACGCCGCTAATATCGCGCTCTTCGATGCGGCGCCTGAATACATAGGCGGCACTGCCATTATCTGCGTCGCTGAGCATGCCGCTGACCGACATATTATTGGTCCGGGTACGCGAGAACTGGCCACTGTTGGCGAAGCGGCCATCCTTGACCACATCGCCCTCGGCCATCATGTTGATGACCTCCCTGCCATTGACCACGTCGAAGCTGGTATTGAAAGTGGCTTTGCCGAAGTCGACATTGAGCACGCCATTCTGCACCGTTGCCAGCTGCACCGGGATCGCGGCATTGTCGTTGCGGATGGTGGCCTCGCCGCCCTTGAGCGTAAAGCTGGCGTTGCCGCGCTCCGGCTTGACATAGTCGCGGCCCGCCAGGCGATTGACCACATAGTCGCCGCTGATGAACTGATCGGCGCCGGGCTTGGAATCGAGCGTCATGGTGGCAGGATTGCCCGCCAGTGCCGCCCAACGGCCCCATTCGATCTTGCGCTCAAGCACCACCGGCACGTCAGGCACGGACGGCACCACGGGTACCTCCGGCACCGGCACCACCGTTACAGGCGGCACGGTAACCGGCTTGCCCGGCTGCGACACCAGCTTGTCCAGCGTATCGCTCTTGCGTGCATCGAGCAGCGGCATGGCGCCACCCGGCTCGCGCTTGGCCACCGGCTCGTCCACCCGCGGCGGCGCAACCTGGTCCGGCGCGCCGCCGCCCGATTCCATCACTTGTGGCGCAGTCGTGCCCAACTTGACTTCAATCAGTTGCCCGCGCTGTGCGGCAAACAGTTCACGGCTGGCCGCGCCTTCGCACGGGCCGCCGCCTTCGGGACGGCAGCCGCCGGCAAAACCGCTGACGACCACGCCACCGGTCAGCACGGCCACGCGCGAGGTCTGCTGGTCGGTGTAGACGGTAAAGTCGGTGCCGCGCACGCCAATGGCCGCCACCGGCGTATTGAAGCGGAAATTCTGGCGCGCCTGCTTGACAGCATCGCCCGACTTGCTGCGCGCAACGCCGCTGAGCAGCTCGAGCTTGACCCGGGTGTTGGCGGGCGTGACGCGATCGACGTGGTAAGCCACGATGCGCGCCCGGGTGTTGGGGCGCAGGATGAACAGGCCGTTATCGATCGTCTTGACATACAGGAAGCCGTCCGCCCCGGTGCTGAGCATGTCACCTTCCTGCACGGCGGTCCCTTCAGCCCCCGCCTTGTCGGCGACCTGGGCACTGCCAGTGGTGAAGATGACCTTGCCCGCTTCGGCCGCCTGGGCCTGGCCCGTTGCTGCGACCAGCGCGCTGATGACCAATAATTGACGCAACATGCTTTCCCCCTTGTAATGGCGTGATTATCCGCACCAGCGTCACTAGTTCTGTGATCGTCATCACATTGTAATCCAATACCGGCGCCTGCTTACTAGATACGGAATATTGTCAGTTGCACTCACAGCAACACTTTTCGCGTTATACTCGTGTTTTCTTCCACTAACATCAACCGCTGGCGGCGTGAGCGACTCCTTCATCAAACCGAGCAGGCGTCAGCCTCCCGCCCAACAGGCAGCGGCATTCGTCCGCGGCGCGATCGCCGTCGCGGCGGTGTTGCTGACGGTCTTCGCCCAGTGGGGTTCGTCCGCCGATCTGTCGTTTTTCGGCGACGAGTGGTTACGCGACCGCTTCGTACGCATCCACGGCACGAGCGCGCCCGAGCCCCGCATCCTGGTCGTCGACATCGACGAAACAAGCATGAGCGCGCTTGGACCCTGGCCATGGCCGCGCAGCCGCATCGCCGACCTGGTAGACATCCTGCTTACCCGCTATGAAGCGCGGGGCGTGGGCCTTGACATCCTGCTGCCCGAAGCAGGCGATGCGACCTGCGATGCGCGTCTGGCGGCACTGGCCATGCATGCGAACCTGGTGCTGGCACAGGCCTTCGATTTCGATCCTGACAGGCGCCGCCCGCACCCGATCCGCGAGGGCGTACCCGCCGGCGCCCTCGCCGGGCACGGCGGCCAGGCTGTCGAGGCCGACGGCCACATTGCCAACCACGCCGGACTGGCGACGGCGCGCCATGTCGGCAATATCGGCTTCGTGCCCGACCCCGACGGCACCTTGCGCCATGTGCCACTGGTGTTGCGTTTTCAGGGCCGCCACTATCCAGCGCTGGCCCTGGCCCTGACCAGCTGCTGCAGCGCTGGCGCGGCGCCGCCAATGCCTGCCTCGGGCGCCATGCGCATTCCATTCAAACGCGACTGGCAGGCATTTACGGTGGTCAGTGCCGCCGACATCCTCGACGGGTCGATCGACCCGGCCAGCGCACGCGATCGCCTGGTGCTGGTCGGCTCGTCGTCGCTGGGCCTGGGCGACCGCGTCACCACGCCCTACGCGCCGAGCCGTCCGGGGCTGGGCGTGCAAGCCGAAATTCTGTCCGCACTGCTCGACCGCCAGGTCGGCGCCGCGCCCGCTCCGTGGCCGGGCAAGCTGCTGGCGCTCGGTGCCGCCCTGCTGTCGGCCGTGCTGGCCACATTTGCCTTCCCGCGCCTGCCGGCCATGGCCTGCGTACTGCTGCTCGGCATGGTCTCGGCACTGTGGATCGGCGTCGCGTTTTTCATCATGCCGCACGATCCTGCATTCTCGACCACTGCGCCGCTGGCAACCAACCTGTTCCTGCTGGCAGTGGCCGTGCCCTACCAGTGGCAGCAGGCGCAGCGCCGCTCGCGCCACCTGCTCGGTACGCTGCGCCAGTACGTTGCGCCGGAAGTGGTCGCGCAACTGCTGCGCAGCGACCTGGCCGACCCGCTGGCGCCGCGCCGGCTCGATGTCACGACCCTGATCGCCGACATGGAGGGCTACACCTCCCAGGTCGAAAACCTGACGGTGGAGCAATCGGCCCAGCTGACGATCGAATTCCTCGACTGCCTGACCGGCCCCGTCATTGCCACCCACGGCACCCTGGACAAATACACTGGCGACGGCCTGGTGGCATTCTGGGGCGCTCCGCTACCCATCGACCAGCATGCCGACCTGGCGCTCGATGCCGCATGCGCCATCGTCGCCCGGGTCGGGGCGCTGTCGGCCACGCGCGAAGCGCTCGGGCATCCACCGCTGCGAGTGCGGATCGGCATCGAAAGCGGCCTGGCCATGGCCGGCGACTTCGGCACCTCGTTTCGCAGTATCTATACGGCAGTGGGCGACAGCGTCAACACGGCTTCGCGCCTCGAGCATGCCGCGCGCGAATTTCCGCATGACGTGATCGTCGGCGCCGGCACCGTCGAGCGCTCCCGCCGTCACGCATTTACCGAACTGGGCGAACGCCTCCTGCGCGGCAAGGTCAAGCCCACCATGTTATATACGCCAGCCTCCATCGGACGCACGCCGCCGGATGCCGCGCTGGCCAGCATCGAAAGCAGTACATGACCCACCATGCGGCGCGCAGCGTGCGCGCACTCGCCCTTCTGCTGTGCCTGGCAACGTCAGCGCACGCCGCGCATGCTGCGCCGGGCGCCGATGCTACTGCCCCGGACGATAGCGACGCACTGTATTTGAAAGCGCTGGAATCGATCGCCGAGGGCCGGCGCGGTGACGCCTCGCACGAGCTCGACGAGCTGGTCGAACGTCATCCGCAGCACGCCGGCGCCCTGCTCGACCTGGCGCTGACCCACTGTTCCCTGGGCAATGCCGACCAGGCCGAGCGCCTGTTCGCTGCGTTCGAGACGCGTTTTTCGCCATCACGGCCGATCCTGGAGCTGATCGCCAATGCGCGCGATCAGGGTTGCGCTGCCTGGGACGCGTCGTCGTCGACCGTTGTCACGCTCGGGAGGGGAATCGACCAGAACGTGAACCAGGGCGCGCGCACCACGCGCTACGTGGTCGACGCGCCAGGCGGACAGGTCGAGTACGAGCTGGCGGGCGACTTCCGCCCGCGCCACGACCAGTACGTGCAGCTGAGCGGTGACCACGTGCGAGAAATCACCCCGAACGGCAGCGTCGGCTTTGCGCAGTACCAGTTGCGTCGCAACGACAGCCTGCACCAGTACGACAGCGCTTCGCTGTTCGTCGGGGCCGAGACGCCGTGGCGCTTCGGTCCGTGGCGCGTGCGCGGCACCGGTACCGTGGGCCTGGTCACGCTGGGCAACCAGCTGTACCAGCGCCAGGTCCAGTTGCAGGCGCGCGCGACCCCACCGCTGAAGCTGCCGGCCGGCATCGGCTTCGACATGGTGGGCAGCGTTACCTACAACACCTTCCCGAGCCTGTCGAATTTCGACTCGACCACGCAGGAAGTGCGCGGCCACCTGGCCTGGCGCGGCGTTCACGGCGTTGCCAGCGCTTCGCTTGGCTACCAGAACGACCATGCCCTCGAGCGGCGTCCAGGCGGCGACCGCGACGGCATATTCGTCAACCTGCTGGTGCGGCGCGAACTGCGGCAAGGCTTGATTGCCGAGCTCGGCTATACCCGGCAGGGATGGGACAGCAGCCAGGCATATTCTCCTGGCCTGGTCGACGAAGTGCGCGACCAGACGACGCAGGTGGTGCGTGGCGTACTGCGCTGGGCGGTCGGCAAGCGCCAGACGCTGTTGCTCGAGGGACGGATCGTGCGCAACCGGGAAAATATCTCGATCTTCCAATACAACAACCGCCAGCTCCAGCTCAGCTGGCAATGGCAAGTGCCGTGACCGGCGGCGCCGGCATCGCCGGCTGACGGCAGACCGTATACAATCGCGGCCTGTTGGCACTCTGAAAGCGGTTGATGGTGGTTGTTGCGGATTTGATGTTGTTGTTGCTCGCCGCGAGCATCGTGTGTGTCGGGTGTCTGGTGCCGAACCGCTGGCTCCCGCCGTTACCTAACGACAAATTCCTGCATTTCGCCAGCTTCGCCGTGCTTGGCGTGCTGGCCCTGCGCATGGCGCATGACCACCGCGAAGCGGCGCTGTGGCTGCTGGGTCTTTTCACGCTCGGCTGGCTCATCGAATGCCTGCAATCGCTCGTGCCCGACCGGCGTTTTTGCTGGCGCGACGGGGTGGCCAATACCGCAGGCATTGGTTTCGCGGCGCTCTGCGCCCATCTGTATACGGTATTCTTCTGAGTACCTCCTTTCAGAAAGCAGCATGAACACCACCGTTAACTCCGAAACGCCCCAGCCAGCACCCGGCGCCGCCGAAACGCCGGCGCAGCACGAAGAACAGCGCCAGATCCAGATTCATTTGCGCAAGATTCCGTTGCTCGCCGGCCTGACCGACGACGAGATCGTGCGCGTCAAGCAAGAGATCCGCATCCGCCAGTACCGCAAGCGCGACATCGTGTTGCAAAAGGGCGGCCACGGCGACGGCCTGATGTTCCTGCTGTCGGGGCAGCTGCAGGTGATCGACGTGACCGAGGATGGCCGCGCGATCGGCCTGCGCATGCTGGCGCCCGGCGACTTCTTCGGCGAGATCGCCCTGATCAACAATTCCACGCGCTCGGCATCGGTGGTGGCAATGAGCGATGTGCTGGTCGCATTCCTGCCAGCGGCGAGCGCCATGCACCTGTTCTCGCATTCGCCGTCGGTGGCCAACCAGATGCTCCAGCACCTGGCACAGAAGATCCAGCGCGATTCCGAGTTCCGTTCGCTGCTGAGCATTAACAATACCGCCAAGCGTATCTATACCTATCTGGTGCTGATGCAAAAGAACAAGCCGAGCGAACCCGGGGCCCCGGCTGTGCTCGAGAACCTGCCGACCCACCAGGACATCGCCAACATGATCAACACCAGCCGCGAAACCGTGACCCGGGCACTGACCGCCCTGGCCCAGCAGGGCATCGTGCAGAAGGATTCGCACCGGCTCATCATCGTCAAGCCGGAAGCGCTGCAAAAGCTGGTGCAGGGCTGATCGGCATTCCCTTCATGTAACGACAGGTCGTTACAATTGAACAAATTGTGGGCAGGGTCGTAGAGTATAATTTCGCCCTGATTTGCAATACTGTTCAGTTCTGGGTGTGTCAGTTCCCCACCAGCCCACGACTCGTCATTCCCGCGCATGCGGAAATCCAAGTTCAGAGCCACGAGTCACGATGCCGATCGTGGCTTGACAGCAAACTCAGGTTTCCGCCTTCGCGGGAACGACGATCCTGGGGCTAACCAACTGAACAGCATCGCCTTACCCGATCCAGCCAATGATGATGAAAACACCCTGCCTGCCCCCATTCAAGGCGCCGCCCCGCCCGTTGCACGCCCCATGATTGCGCCCCTGATGCTGCGCGGCCTGTGGACCTATCGCGATTTCGTGCTGGGCAGTGTTAAACGCGAATTCCAGGCCAAATACGCCAATGCCATTCTGGGTGCGCTGTGGTCGGTGCTCAGCCCCCTCGCCATGATCCTGGTCTATACGGTCATCTTTTCCGAGGTCATGCGTACCAAGCTGCCTGGTGCCGAATCCGGCTTCGCCTATTCGATCTACCTGTGCGCCGGCGTGCTGACCTGGGGCCTGTTTGCCGAGATCGTCGCGCGCGGCCAGGGCATGTTCATCGAACAGGCCAACGTCATCAAGAAGATCAGCTTTCCGCGCATCTGCCTGCCAGTGATCGTGGTGCTCAATGCGCTCGTCAACTTTGCCATCATCTTCGGCCTGTTCGTCGTGTTCCTGATCGCCACCGGCAATTTCCCGGGCTGGATGTTCGCCGCCCTGCTGCCGGTGCTGGCGGTGCAGGTGCTGCTGGCGATCGGCCTGGCCATGATCGTCGGTATCCTGAATGTGTTCTTTCGCGACGTCGGCCAGTTCGTGACGATCGCGATGCAGTTCTGGTTCTGGCTGACGCCGATCGTCTACCCGGCCAGCATCCTGCCGCCCGAGGTGCGCGCGATGCTGGCCTGGAACCCGATGGTGCCCGTGATCGAGGCCTACCAGGCGGTGCTGGTGCACGGCGCCGCACCGGCCTGGGGCGCCCTCGGCTGGGTCGCCCTGCTTGCGCTCGTGCTGTGCGCATTCGGCATGCGGCTGTTCCGCAAACGCGCCGGCGAAATGGTGGATGAACTCTGATGGGCACGATTACCGTAGCGAACCTGGGCAAGGCCTATAAAACCTATCCGACGCGCCTGTCGCGCCTGTCGGAATGGATCCTGCCGTTTCGCGGCCCGCGCCACTCGCTCAAATGGGTGCTGCGCGACGTGAGTTTCCAGGTCTCGCCCGGCGAAGCCGTGGGCCTGATCGGCATCAACGGCGCGGGCAAGAGCACGCTCTTGAAACTCATTACCGGCACTACGCAGCCGACCCACGGCAACGTGACGATGCAGGGCAGCGTGGCGGCCCTGCTCGAACTGGGCATGGGCTTCCATCCCGATTTCACCGGCCGCCAGAACGCTTACATGGCGGGCCAGCTGCTGGGCATGTCGGTGAGCCAGATCACGGAGCTGATGCCGCAAATCGAAGCGTTTGCCGACATCGGCGACTACATGGACCAGCCGGTGCGGGTGTATTCGAGCGGCATGCAGATGCGTGTTGCATTTTCGGTGGCCACCGCGCGCCGGCCCGACATCCTGATCGTCGACGAGGCGCTGTCGGTGGGCGACGCCTACTTCCAGCACAAGAGCTTCGATCGTATCCGTCAGTTCCGCAAGGAAGGCACGACCCTGCTGCTCGTCTCGCACGACAAGCAGGCGATCCAGTCGGTGTGCGATCGCGCCATCCTGCTCGACGGAGGACGTCTGGCGCGCGAAGGCCGGCCCGAGGAAATCATGGATTACTACAACGCCATGATCGCCGAGCGCGAGAACGATACCGTGCGCCTGAACGAACTGGCCGAGGGCAAGGTGCAGACCGTTTCCGGCACCGGCGAGGCGACGGTGTCCGACATCGTGCTGCTCGACGAGACCGGGGCGCAGGTCGAGGTGGTCGATGTCGGCAGCCCCGTCACGCTCGAGGTACGGGTCAAGGTCAATGCCCCGATCCCGCGCATGGTGCTTGGCTACATGATCAAGGATCGCCTGGGCCAGGCCATGTATGGCACCAATACCCACCTGAAGGCGCTGCCGCTGGACAACGTGGCCGCCGGCGAGGAAGTGGTGTACCGCTTCGCTTTTCCGATGAACCTGGGACCGGGCACCTATTCGGTTGCCACCGCCATCGTCAGCACGGATACGCATCTGGTCAACAACTACGAGTGGCGCGACCTGGCGCTCGTGTTCACGGTGATGAACATGCGCCGGCCCCATTTTGAAGGTTCGGCCTGGCTCGATCCGGCCGTCGACATCCAACGCCTATGACTTTCGTTTCCTATTCCCAGAATTCCGAGGATGTGCTGCTCTGGCGTGCGCTCGGCCACGTCAGGCACGGCTTCTACATCGATGTCGGCGCCAACGACCCGGTCGAGCACTCGGTAACCAAGGCGTTCTATGAACGCGGCTGGCACGGCATCAGCATCGAGCCGCTGCCGGCGTTCCACCAGGCGTTCGAAGAGCAGCGCCCGCATGACGTCAACCTGGCCATCGCAGCCGGCGCCACGGACGGTGAACTGACGCTGTACGACGTGCCGGCGGTACGCGGCTGGGCCTCGCCCCAGGCCTCGGTGGCCGAGATGCACCGCGCCGAGGGCCATGAGGTGGCCGAGATCAAGGTGCCGGTACGTACGCTGGCCTCGATCTGCGAACAGTACGTGCGCGGCGAGATCCACTTCCTGAAAGTTGACGTCGAGGGCTTCGAGGGCGAAGTGCTGCGCGGGATGGACTTCGCGCGCTGGCGTCCCTGGATTCTGGTCATTGAAGCGACGCTGCCCAACAGCCGCGAGACCAACCATGGCAGCTGGGAACACCTGGTCACGGACCAGGGCTACCGCTTCGCCTGGTTCGATGGCCTGAACCGCTACTACGTGGCCGACGAACATGCCGAACTGGGCGCGCACCTGACGATCCAGCCGAATGTGTTCGACGAGTTCATCTCGCACCATCTCGACAAGTCCTGGGTGGCCGAGCGCACTCTCAACGATGCGCTGGCGCACGCTGCACAGCGGGTGCAGGAAATGGCCGCGCACGTCGAGCGCTACCACGCGCAGAACAGCCAACTGATCTCGCAGATGGACAATGCGAACCAGCGCGCCGACCAGGCGCATCACCGCGCCGAGCTGGCCCATGACCACGCCGAGCTGGCCCAGAACCAGGCCGTGGTGCTGGGCAACCGGCTCGATGCACTCCACGCCGATGCCCTGAAACTGACCGCCTGGGGCAAGGACCTCGAAGCACATGTCCGCGCCATCGAGGCCAGCACCTCGTGGCGCGTCACGCTGCCGCTGCGCCGCGTGGGCACGCTGGTGCACAAGCTGCGCCGTCCCGACCGCGTCAGGCGCATCGTCCAGCGCCTGACCCGCAACGAGTCGCTGCGCCGCCTCCTGATCCCCCTTCTGCTGCGTTTCCCGGCGCTGAACCGGCGGGTCGCCATGAGCCTGGCCACCATCAAGCAGCCCGCGCCGGAGCCGTTGCCACCTGGCGTGGAGCCGGTGCCGGACGACCTGCGCGCCTACCCGGCCTCGGTGCGCAAGGTGCTGGTCGACCTCCAGCGCGCCCGCCATCTCCAATCAGGCAAATAATCCATGCGCATCGTTATTGATCTTCTCGGCTACTCCACGCGTGTCGACGCCGCGGCCCTGCGCCTGTGCGCGCAACTGGGGCGCCAGGTCCCGGCCGGCGCCGACCTGTGGGTGGCCGCGCCCATGAGCGACACGGGCGCTCTGGAAACCCTGCGCCTCGAGCCGGCCCTGGCCGAACGCGTGCGCAGCATCGACTTGTCCATCAACGGCGTGGCCCGCACGCTCCTGCGGCGCCACGCGCTGCAAGAGCTGATCGGCCTTGCCCCCGGCGCCGTGCTGGCCGTGGGCAAGGCCGGCGCCGATGACGGCGCCTATCCGGTGCTGTCCCAGAATCCGGATGCCCCATGCGACGCCAACGCGTTGCTGCGCAGCCTGGTCCAGCTGGCAGCCAGGCCGGCGCCTGCGCACGCGGGCGGTGCCCGTCCCAGACTGGCGTATGTATCGCCGCTGCCGCCGGTGCATTCCGGCATCGCCGACTACAGCGCCGAACTCGTGCCCGAGCTGGCGAAGTATTACGACGTCGAGCTCGTGATCGCGCAGGAGGCAGTCTTCGATCCGCGCCTGGATGGTCTCGCGCGGCGCGATCCGGACTGGCTGCGTGCCCATGCCGGCGAGTTCGAGCGCGTGCTCTACCACTTCGGCAATTCGCACGCGCACCAGCACATGTTCGAACTGCTGCGCGACGTGCCGGGCACGGTGGTGCTGCACGACTTCTTCCTCTCGGGCGTGCTCGACAATCTGGAGCGCGAGGAATACCTGCCCAAGGGTTTCCTGCACGCGCTGTACGACTCGCACGGCTTCAGCGGCTTGCTGTCGCACCGCAAGGAAGGGCGCAACCCGTCGATCTGGAAGTACCCGCTCAACAAGGCGGTGCTCGACCACGCCAATGGTGTGATCGTGCATTCCGACTTTTCACGCGATCTGGCCCGCGCATGGTACGGCGAGGACGCCGCCGCCGGCTGGCGCACGATACCACTGCTGCGCGGCCGCCCGGACGGCGCCGCCTCGGACGCCGCGCGCGCCGCAGCGCGCAGCGCTGCCCGTGCGCGCCTGGGCCTGCAACCGGACGAATTCGTCGTCTGCACGTTCGGCATGCTCGGCAGCACCAAGCTCAACGCCGAACTGCTCGACGCATTCCTGGCGTCGCCGCTGGGCGCCGATTCGCACTGCCGCCTGGTCTACGTCGGCGCCAACGATCCGGGGCCGTACGGCGCGGCGCTGGCCGAACGCATCGCGGCCAGCGCCGCACCCGAACGCATCGGGATCACCGGTTTCGTCGACGCGGGCGCCTATGCAGACTGGCTCGCCGCCTGCGACAGTGCGGTGCAGCTGCGCAGCGCCACCCGCGGCGAGACCTCGGCCTCGGTGCTGGACTGCCTGCTGTACGGCGTGCCCACGATCGTCAATGCGCACGGGGCGAGCGCCCAGCTGCCGGACGACGTGCTGCTCAAGCTGCCCGACGAGTTCGACATCGCCGAACTGGCTGCGGCCCTGGCCGGGCTGCAGGCCGACGCCGCGGCGCATTCGCGCCTGGCGCACAGTGCGCTCAAGCACATGGCGGCGCACCACGCGCCGCAGCACGTCGGCAGCCTGTTCCGCGATGCCATCGAAGACTTCACGCGCGCCGGACGCGACGCCGTCTACCGCCGCCTGATCGCCAGTTCCGCCTCGCTGGTGGTGCCGTCGAAGCTGCCGGCGCTGGCCGCAGCGGTCGCGTTCAACCGTGCACCGCTTGCGCAGCGCCAGCTGCTGGTGGACGTTTCGGCGCTGACCCAGTCCGACCTCAAGACCGGCATCCAGCGCGTGGTGCGCAGCATCCTGCTGTCGATGATCGCCAACCCGCCGGCAGGCTTTCGCATCGAGCCGGTGCATTCGCGCGGCGGCAACCAGCCGTATATGTACGCGCGCAGCTTCGGCATGAAACTGGTGGGCGAACCGGACCTGCCCCTGGAAGACGCGCCGTGCGACATCCGCGCGGGCGACATCTTCTTCGGCCTGGACCTGTTTACCACCGGCACCACCCAGAACGAAGCGCGCCTGCTCGACATGCGCATGCGCGGCGTAGAGGTGTATTTCGTCGTCTATGACGTGCTGCCAATGCTGCGCCCCGAAGTGTTCCCGTTCGGAACCGAGCAGTATTTTGGCGATTTTCTGCGCAGCGTGCACAAGGTTTCCAATGGCGTGCTGTGCATCTCGCGCGCCGTTGCCGACGAACTGGCTGCCTGGTTCGAGAGCCAGAAAATGACGCGCCGCAGCCCGCTCAAGCTGGCCCACTTCCACCTGGGCGCCGACATCGACGCCAGTGCCCCCAGCTTCGGCCTGCCGCCGGAAGCCGACCAGGTATTGGCGGCACTGGCCCAGCGCCCAAGCTTCATCATGGTCGGCACCGTCGAGCCGCGCAAGGGCCATGCCCAGGCGCTGGCCGCGTTCGATCTGCTGTGGGACGGTGGCGAGGACGTCAACCTGGTCGTCGTTGGCAAGGAAGGCTGGATGGTCGAGAAGGTCTGCGAGCGCATGGCCGCCCATCCCGAAAAAGGCAGGCGGCTGTTCTGGCTGGCCGGCATCTCGGACGAGATGCTGCAAAAGCTGTACGCCGCGTCGTCTGCCTTGCTGGCGCCGTCCGAAGGCGAAGGCTTTGGCCTTCCGCTGATCGAAGCTGCGCAAAAAGGCATACCGATCCTGGCGCGCAACCTGCCCGTGTTTCGTGAAGTGGCGGGCGCGCATGCGTCCTATTTCGAGGGCCTGGCCCCGCACGATCTGGCCGACGCCATCAAGGGCTGGCTCGAACTCCACCGCGACGGCAAGGCGCCGCCATCGACCGGCATGCCATGGCTGACCTGGGATGGCAGTGCGCGGCAAGTGCTCGATGCGCTGGTCGACCAGCACTGGTACAAAACCCTGCCCGGCACTGCGCAGGTCGGCAACATTTCCTGATTACATAGATGCCATGAACGTCAACGTCTCCCAATCCCACACTGTCGACACCCCGGCACAGATCGCGGTCGTGATCCCCTGCTACCGCGTTACCCGCCACATCATCGGCGTCATCGCGGGCATTGGTCCGGAAGTCTCGCATGTGTACGTGATCGATGACCGCTGCCCGGACGGCAGTGGCGACTTCGTCCGCACCAACTGCAGCGACCCGCGCGTGACCGTGCTCGAACACACCGAAAACCAGGGCGTGGGCGGCGCCGTCATGACCGGCTACCGTGCTGCAGTGGCCGATGGCGCCACCGTGATCGTCAAGATCGATGGCGACGGCCAGATGGACGCTTCCCTGATTCAGATGTTCATTGCGCCGATCCTGGCCGGCGAAGCCGATTACACGAAGGGCAACCGCTTCTTCAATCTGGAACGCCTGGGCGCAATGCCGCCGGTGCGCCTGTTCGGCAACGCCATGCTCTCGTTCATGACCAAGCTGTCGTCGGGCTACTGGCATCTGTTCGACCCGACCAACGGGTATACCGCGATCCATGCCGATGCTGCACGCTACCTGCCGTTCGAGAAGATCAGCAAACGCTACTTCTTCGAAAGCGACATGCTGTTTCGCCTGAACACATTGGGCGCCGTGGTCGTCGACGTGCCGATGGACGCGGTCTATGGCGATGAGGTGAGCAACCTGAAAGTGTCGCAGGTGATCACCGAGTTCGCAGCCAAGAACGTGCGCAACTTCTTCAAGCGCCTGTTCTATAACTATTATCTGCGCAACCTGTCGGTCGCCTCGCTCGAATTGCCTTTCGGCGTGCTGCTCACGACATTCGGTATTGTCTTTGGCCTGATTCACTGGATCGCGTCGGCCAAGAGCGACGTGGCCACGCCGGCCGGCACCGTGATGCTCGCGGCGCTGCCAGTGATCATGGGTGTGCAATTGATCCTGGCTTTCCTGAACTACGATATCGCCTCGGTGCCGAGCCGACCGCTGCACAAGAAGACGCTGTTCCGGCGCCGCCACCATGACTGACCCGGCGCGCCTGCGTCAGATCGGCGTGTTTCTCATCGGCGGCGTGCTATGCGCCGGGATTGACATCGGCCTGATGCAGTTGCTGATCATGAAAGGCGCGCACCACTGGACCGCCGCCAGTGCCGGGTTTTTCGTGGGCCTGCTGGTGAACTATGCGTTTCACAGCCGCGTCACGTTCGGCCAGGCCGCATCGAAAAGCAGCTTTTCCCGCTTCCTGTGCGTGGTGGCCATGAACTATATGCTGACCATCGGCTGCGTCGCGCTCGCGGTGACCCTGCTTGATAATCCTCTCATCGGGAAAATCCTGTCGCTGCCGCTGGTGGCGGCCAATGGATACCTCCTCAGCCGCTACTGGATCTTCAAATGATGCGTATTACTCCCATTCAGAACGACGCAGCGACCCTGGCCCAGTATGTCGCCCTGTTCGCCGCCTGCTTCCCGGGGACCGGCAAGTTCACGCCCGACTACCTGACCTGGCTATACACGGCCAACCCGGACGGCCCCGCCGTCGGCATGGATGCGTGGGATGGCGAACGCCTTGCCGCGCACTATGTCTGCATTCCGGCACGTGCCTGGGTCGAGGGCAGCGAAGTGCTGGTGCTGCTGTCGCTCAATACTGCGACGCACCCGGACTACCAGGGCAAGGGCCTGTTTACCAAACTTGCCACCGCAACCTTCGAGTTTGGCGCTGCCGCAGGCTTCGATGGCGTGTACGGCGTGGCCAATGCCAACAGCACGCCCGGCTTCGTGCGCAAACTGGGTTTCCAGCTGGTGCGCCCGCTCGAGGCGCGCGTGGGCCTGGGCACGCTGTCGCATGGCCCGAAAGCGCCAGCGGCGCAGCTGTCGTTCGAGCGCAGCTGGACGCCGGAGGCATTAGCCTGGCGCTGCGCCAATCCGTACAGCCGGGTGCACCGGCGCACGACCGGTACGCGCGAGCAGTTCTATGCGCCTGCCTTCGGCCTGTCGGTGCCTGCCTATGCCGAACTCGCAACCAGCGTCGCCACGCCCGCGGCGGGTGACGCGCCCTTCCTGTCGCCGCTGCGGCTCCTGATTGGCCTGGCGCCGGATGCCAACGCCGGTTGGTGGAATTACGCCAGCATCCCCCAGCGCCTGCGCCCGTCGCCGTTGAACCTGATCTACCGCTCGAATACCGCACGCGTCGCTGCACTGGACCCGGCCCGTATCCAGTTCAGCTTCCTGGACTTCGATGCCTATTGAGCCGGTCGCCCTGTTCGTATTCGCCCACCAGGACGACGAGTTCGGGGTGTTCGAACGCATCGTTGCACTGCGCCGCCAGGGCATCCGCGTTGCCTGCGCCTACCTGAGCGACGGCCAGACTGCCACCGGATCCAGCGCCGCGGTGCGCAATGCCGAATCACTGTCCGTGCTCGCCCGGCTCGGCGTGGCTGCCAGCGATGTGACCTTCGCAGGCGAGCAGCTCGGCATTGGCGATGCGAGCTTGCCGCTGCACCTGGACGCCGCCGGACAATGGCTGGCCGCCTGGTTCGACAGCTTCACGTCCATCGATTCGATCCACGTGATGGCCTGGGAGGGTGGCCACCACGACCACGATGCGCTGCACGCCTTGACCGTCCATCTGGCAGCCGCACGGGGTCTGCTCGCGCGCACCTGGCAATTTTCCCTGTATCAGTCGCGGGGCCTGGGCGGCCCCTGGTTCAGGGTGCTTGCGCCCATCACAGAAAATGGCCCGGTCACGGCCACGCCGATCGCCTGGCGCGCGCGCCTGCGCTATCTGGCACTGTGCCTGTCGTACCCGTCGCAGCGCGTCACATGGATTGGCTTGTTTCCGTTCGTGCTGTTGCACTACCTGCTGCGTGGTGACCAGGCGCTGCAGCACGTAACGCTCGATCGCATCGCCGAGCGGCCCCACGCCGGCCCGCTCTATTACGAAAAGCGCAAGTTTTTTACCTGGCAACAGCTCAGCGACGCTGTCGCTGCATGGCGCGCCAGGCAACCACGATCATGAATATGGAAAACACGAAAATTTCGGAACGCCGTGCCTGGCTGCTCCTGACAACCGGCCTGGCGATGGTGCTGGCTTGGCTCATCATGCGCAACCACGGGCTGTATCCGGCGATCTTTGCCGACGAGTGGTACTACAGCAAGATGGCACGCCTGCAGCCACTCGGCGAAGCGATCGTGCCGTCCTATCTGTACCTGTGGTTGTTCAGTGCCACAACGGCCTGCGGCACGAGCTTTCTCGATTGCACCCGCATCGGCAATGCCGTATTGCTGGTGGCATCCGGCCCGTTCATCTACCTGATCGCGCGCCAGGTTGCAGGGCGCGGCATTGCCATCGCGCTTACCCTGATGTGCCTGATGGCGCCGATCAATCTTGCCACCGCGTTCTTCATGCCGGAAGCGACGTATTACTTCGGCTTCATTGTACTGAGCTGGCTGCTGCTCACGCGCAGCACCTGGAGTCCGATCCGTCAAGGCCTGGCGGCCGGCGTTGTGCTGGGCCTGCTGAGCCTCGTGAAAGTACATGCGTTGTTCCTTCTGCCGGCGGTCTGCCTGTTCGTCATCGGCGCCGGCTGGCTGCGCGCACAAGGCGCGCCATGGCTGCGCGATGGCATCATCGGCGCTGTCCTGCTGGGTGCGATGGTCCTGGCAGTCAAGTTCGGCATTGGTTACCTGCTCGCGGGCGATGCGGCCCTGAGCGTGTTCGGCAGCTTCTATAGTTCAGGGGCCGCGTCCAACACCAGCCGCGACTTGGGGCGCCTGCTTGGCGCCGCCTTCATCAACGGGCGCGGTCACCTGATGGCGATGGCGCTGCTTCTGCCGCTGCCGATGGCCACGCTGTTGCTGTGGGTCGTGAGTCTGCGCACACGCCGCGCCAGCACGACCAGTTTCAATATCCTCTGCCTGTACACATTCCTGACCCTCGGTGCCGCCGCCGGCATGGCGGTGGCCTATACCGCGTCGATTGCCGGGGTGGGGCCGCATGAGGTGGTGCGCCTGCACCTGCGTTACTACAGTTTCACGTTCCCGCTGTTGATCGTCGTGGCCGCCGCCGGTTTCTCGCCCGTGCACTTTGCATCGATGAACGCATCCCCGGTCACGCGCGCCGTCGTCGCCACGCTGGTCGCCGCGGCAGTCGCTGCGTCGTACGTGATGCTGCCACGCTACATGCTGTCATCGATCGATGGCCCCGAAATCATGTCGATTCCGCTCGCGATGTGGACCGGCCAGGCGATTGTGGGAACGGGCCTCCTGGTGCTGGCCCTGTGGGCATTCGGCAAACGCCTGGCTGCGCCGCTGTTCCTGTTCGTGTTGCTGCCGGCTACGCTGGCGCTGGGTGTGATGAACAGCCTCACCTACCTGGCGCAAATTGTGCCGGGTTGGGCGCCGGACCGCGCCGGTATTGCTGCGCGCGACCATGTGCCGCCTGCCGAGCGCAAATACCTGACGATCGCCGGCAACGACCTGGTGGAGATCATGCGCGCTCAATTCCACGTCGACGACAACGATACGGCGATGCTCGAACTGGCGCCTGGCTCCGCGATCGAGGATTATCAGCTTCCGGTGCGCAACAAATGGCTCCTCGTGATTGGCGAGCATGCGTTGCCGCCGAAGGTGGATGTGGTCCTGAAAACGCCGGAGTACGCGCTGGTGCGGCTGGCTGCCGACTTCCGCCCGGTGGGTCAGGCCAAGCTGTCGGTGCCGCCAGGGGCCGACAGCCTGCTGGCGAGCGTCGAAGGCCTGTCGATGGTGGAGCACTGGGGGCGCTGGTCTGACAGCAAGCACGTGGTGCTGCACTTCAACCGCCAGCTGCCCCGGAACCTCGATGTCGTGATCAAGGGCATGGCCTATGGCGACAATACGACGCTGCCGTTCACGCTGCGCGCAGGCCAGGCCAGCACCACGTTCCGCCTTCGCGGCAGCATGCAGGAAATCCGGCTGCGCCTGACGACGGATGGAACACAGCGCAGCCTGACGATCGACGTGCCCAAGCCAATGGCGCCAAGCGCGACGAGCAACCTGCCGGACGTGCGTGAGCTCGGGATTGGCATCGCCGAAATCAGTATCGGGAAGCGTGGGCCGGACGTTTCCGGCGCACCCTGATGCAAGGCGCTATTTTCGTTAGCAATGGATGAGCAGCAGTGTGCCAGGCCGGGTCGTGGCATCCGCCCCGGCGCCTGCGGGTGCCCGATGCGCTGTATCGCATTGTAGTGACGGGCCACCAGCCAAATATCAGGATCTACTGCAGGCTGTAAAAGTTGACCGTACCTGACCTGGGGCGACAATATCGCGCCAGGCGTATGCGCATCATGCTGGCCCTGACCGCCGTCCTTGCACGGCTTTACTTTGGCAGCAACGGCTCGGATCCGGCCATCTGCGCCGACAAGCAGTATGGCAGCCACGCCAGCAGCACCGCACCGGCGACCGCCGCTATCCGGATCTCCTGTGTTACCGAAAGATATTTAACAGCATGAGCCGCAAAGGTGAGCGTTTTTGTGCGCTCACGAACGGAATCTCCTGCTATCCGAGCGTTATATTAATTGCCATACTCCGAGATGCGTCTTCAGCATCCCGGCCTCCCACGCTCAAGGAAACGCATGGTACTCGGACCACCAAAGGACGACACGCTCAAGAAAGACCTCGATGTGCAAGGAGGCGGCCAGAGCCGCGGCGTACCGGCCGCCGGCCAGGTCGAGGGCAATGCCGTCAACCCGATGGGCCCGACCGAGGACAATCCCGGTGTGAATCACTGGCAGGCCAGCTATATCGAGCACGGCGGCCTGGACGAGCGCGGCAATATCTTCTTCGCGGCTGTGGAAATGACCCGCATGCCGATGCTGATCACCGACCCGCGCCAGCCCGACAACCCGATCGTGTTCGCCAACGGCGCCTTCGAAGACCTGACCGGCTACACGCAGGAAGACATCCTCGGGCGCAACTGCCGCTTCCTGCAGGGCCCCGACACCGACCGCAACACCGTGGCCGAGCTGCGCCAGGCCGTTGCTGAGGCGCGCGCGGTGGCAGTCGACCTGCTGAACTACAAGGCCGATGGCACGCCGTTCTGGAATGCGCTGTTCTTCGGTCCGATCTTCGACAAGGACGGGCAGCTGCTGTTTTTCTTCGCCTCGCAGATGGACATCACCGAGCGCCGCACGACGCAGGAATCGTACCTGCAGGCGCAGAAGATGGAAGCGATCGGCCAATTGTCGGCCGGCATGGCGCACGATTTCAATAACCTGCTGCAAGTCATCAACGGCAACCTGGACGTGGCCCTGTTGGGCACCGAGCGCCAGCACAAGGCGCTCGAGCCGATCCGCCGCGCCCAGCGCGCGACGATGCAGGCAGCCAAGCTCACCCAGCAACTGCTGACCTTTGCACGCAAGCAGCGGCTCGAACCGAAGCGCCTGAGCCTCAATAGCCTGGTGGTCGAGTTTTCCGACATGCTGGTGCGTACGCTGGGCGACAAGATCAACCTGCAGCTCGACCTCAAGCCGGGCTTGCCGGCCTGCACGATCGATCCGACCTACCTCGAAATGGCGCTGCTCAACGTGGTGCTCAATGCACGCGATGCGATGCCGGGTGGCGGCGGCGTGAAGGTCGGCACCACGGTGCTGTCCGAAGAGCGGCGCCGCCAGCTGGGCCTGCGCGCCGGCGACTATGTCTGCATCTGCGTGGTCGACGAAGGCCAGGGCATGACGCCCGACGTGCGGCGCCGCGCGACCGAGCCCTTCTTCACGACCAAGGGCCCGGGCACGGGCCTGGGCCTGGCGATGGTGCACGGCTTCGTGCAGCAGTCGCATGGCCGCCTGGACATCGACAGCGAACCGGGGCGCGGCACGCAAGTACGCATGATATTCCGGGTGGCCGATCAGGCCGACCAGGCCGACGGGGAAGCGGACGCTGGCACAACGGCGCAGGGACCCGGCGCCGATGGCAAGCGACGCTGCCGCATCCTGGTGGTCGAAGACAATGTCGACGTGCGCGAACTGGCCGAGGCGATGCTGCAGATGGCGGAGTATGACGTGGTGGCCGCGCACAGCGGCGAGCGCGCGCTCGAGATCCTCGATGCCGACCAGGAGTTTGATCTGCTGTTCACGGATGTGATCATGCCGGGGGGAATGAACGGACTGGAATTGATCGAGCGCGTGCACGCCCGGCTACCCGAGATGCCAGTGCTGGTCACGACCGGCTATATGGAACAACTGCCGGGCTCCGACCTGCGCAGCGACGGCCTGAACGTGCTGGCCAAGCCGTACCAGCATCAGGACTTGCTGGACCGGATCAAGGCGGCGTTGAAGCGCGCGCCCTGAGGCTGGTTTGAACGCGTGGACGGGAAACCCGTCCACCCTACGGTGATGCAGCGGTAGGGTGGACGGCTATGCCGTCCACGCGTTCAGATTCATGTCATGTTCGTTGAACGCGTGGACGGGAAACCCGTCCGTGCGAACCAACGATTACTTCGGCCCGCCGCCGAGCAGGAAAGCCAGCTTCTGCTTGCCCGGCTTGGCCGGTGCGTTGACCGGATCGGGATCCTTGCGCGGGCTGCTGGTCGGCTCGTAAGGCTTCAGGAACCACGGGTCGACGCGCTCGCGGCGCGAACCCGGGCCAGGTCCGGTGCGCGGCGTGCGTGGCGCGCCACGGCCGGCTTCGGCGTCACGGCGCGGGCCCCGTTCGGTATCGCGTGGCGCTACTGCTGCTGCATCGCGGCTGCCATCGCGCACGAATTCACGGCTGGCGTCGCGCGGTGGACGGGCAGACTCCCGGCCAAATTCACGTCTCGAGTCACGACCGCCAGCCGCATCACGGCCACGGCTGGCCGGCGCGACGAAGCCGTCGAGCGTGCCGCGCGTGATCGTCTGCTTGATCAGCTTTTCGATGTCGAGCAGCAGGCGCTCGTCTTTTTCCGAATACACCGACAGCGCGTCGCCCGAGGCGCCGGCGCGGCCCGTGCGGCCGATCCGGTGCACGTAGTCTTCAGCGTTGTATGGCAGGTCGTAGTTGATCACGGCCGGCAGGTCGGTGATGTCCAGGCCGCGGGCGGCGACGTCGGTCGCCACCAGCACTTCGACACCGCCATCCTTGAACGCGTCCAGGGCCGCCATGCGTTCCTGCTGCGTCTTGTCGCCGTGGATCGCGGAGGCCTTGATGCCGCGCTTTTCGAGGTGCGTCGACAGGCGCGAGGCGCCGATCTTGGTGTTCGAGAAGATGATCACCTGCTTGAGGTTGCGCGAGCGGATCAGGTGCTCGACGACGTCGCTCTTCTGGCCTTCTTCGACCTTGTAGACGATCTGCGTGACCTTGTCGGCGGTGGCATTGCTGCGCGCGACTTCGATGGTCAACGGATTGTTCAGGAAGGTGTTGGCCAGCTTCTTGATCTCGGGCGAGAACGTGGCCGAGAACATCAGGTTCTGGCGCTGCTTCGGCAGCAGGTTGATGATGCGCTGCAGGTCGGGCAAAAAGCCCATGTCGAGCATGCGGTCGGCTTCGTCCATCACCAGCATCTGCACCTGGCCGAGGCTGACGTTCTTTTGCTCGATATGGTCCAGCAGGCGGCCCGGCGTGGCGATGACGATCTCGACGCCGCCGCGCAGGATTTCGGTCTGCGGCTTCATGTCCATGCCGCCGAAGACGACGGTGGCGCGCAGCGGCGTGTGCTTGGCGTAGGCCTTGACGTTTTCGGCGACCTGCACCGCCAGTTCGCGGGTCGGCACGAGGATCAGCGCGCGCACCGGGTGGCGCGCCGGCGACATGCTCGGGTTGGCATGCTGCATCAGCAGCTGGATGATCGGCAGCGAGAAGCCGGCGGTCTTGCCGGTGCCGGTCTGGGCCGCGCCCATGACGTCACGGCCCTGCAGCACGACAGGAATGGCTTCGGCCTGGATCGGCGTCGGGTGCACATAGCCCTGGTCCGTCAGCGCGCGCAGGATTTCCGGCGCCAGGCCGAAATCGGCAAAGCGCACGACCGGGACGGCGTCAGCGGCGACCAGCACATCCACGTCTGGCGTGACAGCGACTTCGGTATTGTTGGGGGTATCAGACATAGTTTTTTCGGGAAATCATTCGTTCAGCTCTACGATCGGGCAGGTTGGCCCATCGCGATCGGCAGTACGCAGCGAGGGGTGACAACGGAAACCGGACGCCGGCGCAAGGCGGCGGGACCGGAAGATTGGCCTGCAAGCGGGCCGGAGAAAGCGGACGTAGAGACACTTTTAGCGGGTGACAAGATACCCGAAATCGGCACCCCTGTATATGCCCGCCACTTTTTTAAGCAGTTTATCAGAAGAAACAGCAGGAAGCGTGCAGCGCGCGGCGGTGCCATCCTCACCGGATCCAGCCGCGTTGCTGGGCGGCGCGTTCGGCGGCCGGGTCGAGCGCGTTGCCGGCGATGCGGGCCTCGATGGCGGCGCGCACGGCAGGCGGCGGAATGCTGCCGTCGAGCCAGGCGGCGCCGGCTGTGCCCTGGGACAGGACCGGAATCGTCCAGCGCCCACGACGCAGGCAGGCCAGGCCCGCGGTGGTATCGACCACGAAGCTGCGGCAATAGCCGCCATCCTTGGCCACGAACGTGATGCCGATGCGCACGCCGCTGTCGGACGGGCCCGGCGTGGCCAGCTGTTCGGCCAGGGCCGTCACCAGCGCACCGCGCGCGATCAGCACGCCATTGTCATGGTCAAGCACGGCCACGCCAGTGCCCTGCCCCAGGTGATGCCAGCCGACCGCGCCCAGGATGGCGCTGCCCAGCAGGGCCGCCGCCAGCGTCACCCAGTGCAGACCGACGACGCGGTTGGGCGCGGGAGGTTGCGGCATTGGCATCGGGCGCCCGGGGCGCAGGCTGTTCAGGTGCACCACCTTGGCCCCGTGCGGCACGGCGCGCTGCGCGTTGGGACCGCCATCGTGGCCATTGGCCGACACCCCGATGCTGCGCCCGTGCCCGCTACGCAGTTCGGCCCGGAGCTGGGCCACGCGCGCCGCCAGGACCGGATCGGCCCGCGCAGCCCGTTCGACCGCCGCACGCGCCGGCTCGGCAAGGTCGCCGTTGATGTACGCAATGAGCAAGTCGTCCGAGAATGTCATGCTGGCTGGACCCCGATGAGCGGCTAGGAAGTGATCAACCCATGTTCGTCGAGGACATCGTGCAGCAGTTCGAGCCGGATCACGGGGTTATCAAGCATCAGCATATTGTGCTTTTGCTGGTTGGGCAATGGCAATAGCTCGCACCAGCGATTGGCGACCCAGCCACAGTCGTCCAGCCGGAACGGCGGCTGCACCGGCCAGCGGTGCTGCGGGACTTCGTGCAGCGAATTGAGCACGCGGTCGAGCGCATCGGCGGCGCCCTGCAGCTCGGACGGAATGCGCACGATCTGATCGTCTTCGGCCAGTTCGGCTTCGGCCACCCACAGGCCATTCACACGCTGCTCGGCGGTGACGACATTGAAACGCGCTCCGCCCCGGCACAGCACCTGCAGCAGACCAGGGGTTTCAGCGGTAGTTTCGGTGACCGAGGCGATGGTGCCGGCGGCCACGAAGCGCTCTTGCCCGGCATCGGCTTTGCGCACCTCGTGGCCGCTGGTGAGCAGGACGACGCCGAACGGCGTGCCGTCGACGATGCAACGGCTGATCATGTCGAGGTAGCGTACCTCGAACACCTGCAGCGGCAGCACCCCGTCCGGAAACAGCACCGTACTGAGCGGGAACAGTGGCATGGAAATCGTCGACATGGGTTCATGATGACAGAATCGTCGCCAACACGGGACACGATTGCCCGGGCCCACGGCTGCTGCGGATCACCCTGCCTCGGAGCCCCCGCCGCAGCCCATCAGTCCTGCGGCGAGCGCAGCGGCAGGTAGCGCACCCACTGGCGCAGGCTCCCCAGGCGCCAGACCAGGCGCCCCCAGCCGGGGCCGGGGGCGGTCACCACGCGCACGCGCACCACCTTGCCCAGCACAGGCGGGCACACGTATTCGAATACGCCCTCGTCACTGAATGGCAGGCGCACGTCGCGCCCGGGCGCAATCTTGAGCGGACCGAACACGATCGGCACCCGGTCACTGTTGCGTAGAAGCAGCACATCCTGCACGCCCCGCGTCAGGCGGATTTCGCCCGGGACCGCCATGCCACTGACCGTCACGCCGGGTGGAAACGCCAGGAGCAGCTGGTGACTGCGGCCCTTGACCGGCGCCAGCATGCTCCACAGCACGACCAGGCCAAGCGCTGCAGCCAGCACCGTCAATGGCAGATGGCGATACAAGAATTGCCTCATACCGCACCCGCATACTTACAACAAAGAAGATTCCGGCTAGAATGTTTCATAAAATAAATTAACAGCGACGAGCCCGATTGGCAGCTCATTAACAAATTAGCAAAGTTGCGTGCGCCCCATGAATGCGAGGGTGCGTATCCTGTGGTGACCCTACCGCTCCCATCTACTGCGCCACCACGGCTGCACTACACAAGGACATGCAGCACACCCCTCTCCGCCCTCCTGCCTCACCGCCGCCGCCCGCCGCCGGCCACGCGCCACTGTTGATGGCGCTGCTGGTGTTCGTGCTGACGCTGCTGGTGACCTGGGCGGCCTGGGCGAGCGCGCAGCGCAGTGCCGAGGCGCAGCTGCGCGAAGCCTTCGATTATCGCACCCGCGCGATGACCTACAACATCAGCCGGCGCATGCTCGTCTACGAGCAGGTGCTGCAAAGCGCGCGCGGCTTCTTGCGCGGCTCGGTCGACCTGCCGCGCGCCGTGTTCAGCGAGTATTACCAGAGCCTGGACCTGGTGCAGAACTTCCCCGGCATCGGTGCGCTCGGCATCGCCACGCGGCTGGCGCCCGGCGACGTGGCGGCGCACGAGGCGCAGGTGCGCGCCGATGGCTTTCCCGATTACCGCGTCCAGCCAGCGCCAGCGCCGGCCGACCCGGCGGCAGCCGGGTCGGTGCTCGCGGTGATCTCGCACATCGAGCCGTTCAATGCCCGTAACCTGCGCGCATTCGGCTTCGACATGGCCAGCGAACCGGCGCGCCGCGCGGCCCTGCTGGCAGCGCGCGACAGCGGCCAGGCGACCCTGAGCGGCAAGGTGGTGCTGGTGCAGGAAGACGATGGCAGCGTCGAATCCGGGGTGCTGATGTACCTGCCCGTATATCGCACGGGCCGCCTGACCGACGACACCGCGCAGCGCCGCGCCGCCCTGACCGGCTGGATCTACGCGCCGTTTCGCATGAATGACCTGATGCGCCGGGTGGGCGGCGTGAGCGCGCTGGACCTCGACGTCACGATCCACGATGGCGACACCAGCTCGCCGGCCACGCTGCTGTACGAGTCGGCCGGCGTCGCCACGCACACGGCGCCGCGCCTGTCCACGACCACCCGGATGATGATCGCGGGCCGTGTCTGGACCGTGCGGATGGGCTCCGGCGCCACGCTGGAAGCCACACTCGACACCGCCCGCCCGCGCATGATCGCCATCGCCGGCATCGTGCTCGGCGCCCTGGCCAGCCTGATCGTATGGCTGCTGGCCAGCTCGCGCCGGCGCGCGCTGGAACTGGCGCACGCGATGACGCTCGAGCTGCGCGAGTCGCACGACCGCATCGCCGCCGACGGACGCCGTACGCGCGTGATCCTCGAAACGGCCTACGACGGCTTTGTCGCGCTCGACCGCCAGGGGCGCGTGACCGACTGGAATGCGCAGGCGTCGCAGATCTTCGGCATGGAAGCCGAAGACGCCATCGGCCGTCGGGCCGAGGAATTGCTGCCTGCCGAAGGCCATGCGGCCTTCCGCAACGCGTTCGATGCGTTTGCCAAAAGTGGCGTGGGCCCGCTGCCGGGCCAGCCGGCCGAAACCGAAGTGCTGCACACGAGCGGCCGGCGCGTGCCGGTCGAACTGGCGGTGGCGCTGTTGCCGCCGTCGGACGGCGCCGGCGCCACCGTGTTCGTGCGCGACATCACGTCGCGCCGCGCCGCCGAAGAGCGCGAACTGCAGCGCCAGGCGCGCCTGGTCGAAGCGCGCATGGCGCTGCACCGCGCGCAAAAGCTCGAAGCGGTGGGCAAGCTGACCGGCGGCGTGGCGCATGACTTCAACAACATCCTGCACATCATCAGCGCCAACGTGCAGCTGATGCTGCGCGCCGATGGTCCGCCCACGCGCAAGCGCCTGCACAATGTGCTCGATGCGGTCGAACGCGGCTCGAAGCTGGCCGGCCAGCTGCTCGCGTTCGCACGGCGCCAGCCGCTGCACCCGAGCGTGGTCAACGTGGCCGAGCTGCTCGACCGCAGCGACAGCCTGCTGCAACGCGCCGCCAGCGACGCCGTCAAGCTCGAGCGCAGCAGCGCGCCCGACCTGTGGCCGACGCTGGTCGACCCGAACCAGCTCGAGCACGTGCTGCTCAATCTGATCATCAATGCACGCGATGCAATGGAAGGCGGCGGCCACATCGCGCTGCGCCTGGAGAACGTGACGATCAGCACCGCCGCCGGCCAGCTCGACGCCGAGCTGGCGCCGGGCGACTACGTGATGATCACGGTGGCCGACACGGGCCACGGCATGCCGCCCGAGGTGATGGAGCATGCGTTCGAGCCGTTCTTCACCACCAAGCCGGAAGGCAAAGGCACGGGTTTGGGACTGTCGATGGCGCACGGCTTCGTGCGCCAGAGTGGCGGGCAGATCCGGCTGGCGAGCAAGCCGGGCGCCGGCACCACGGTAACGATCTACCTGCCGCGCCACACGGCGCATGCGCTGCCGACGCAGGCGGCGCCAGACATGGGCGCGCTGCTGTAAATGCCGGCCGCCGGCTGTCAGCCGACGCGGGTGCGGTAGCTGCCCGAGATCCGGTTGCGCCCGTGCGCCTTGGCGTCGTACATCGCCAGGTCGGCGCAGTGCAGCAGCGCTTCGCCATCGTCGCCGCAATCGGGATACATGGCGTAACCAATGCTGCCGGAGATATTCAGTTCGCGCGGGCCGTCGATGAACGGTTGCTCGAGGCAGGCCAGGATGGCGGCGGCCACGCGCTCGGTGTCCTGGGCCTGCGCGCAGCGCGGCAGCAGCACGGCGAATTCGTCGCCGCCCACCCGTGCCAGCGTGTCCGATTCACGCAGTACCCCGCGCACGCGCTCGGCCACCATGCACAGCAGACGATCGCCCACCGCGTGGCCGTAGGTGTCGTTGACCGGCTTGAACTTGTCGAGATCAAAATAGATCAGGCCCACCTTGTGGCCATCGCGCGCCGCAACCCGGATCGCCTGGCGCATGCGGTCGTCGAGCAGCACGCGGTTGGGCAGCTTGGTCAGCGGGTCTTCATGCGCCATGCGCCGCATGCGCTCTTCTTCCTGCTTGCGCGCGTCGATGTTCGAGAAGGTGCCAACCATGCGCAGCGGTTCATTGCGCTCGCCCCGCTCGGTGACGGTGCCTCGTGCCTCGATCCAGCGCCAGCTGCCATCGCGCATGCGGATCCGGTGCACCATCGCGTAGTCGGGCGTGACGCCATCGATATGGTCGCGCAAGGCCGCGCGTACGGCCCCGAATTCGTCCGGATGCACCAGCTCGGCCAGGCCATTGCTACCGAACCACGAGACGGTCGCGTGTTCGCTGTCGAGGATGCGCTGCGCACTGGGCGAGAGCAGCGCCGTGCCTTGCGTGATGTCGCAATCCCAGACGCCGTCGCCGGCAGCGTTCAGCGCCAGCTTCCAGCGCGCCTCGGCCGCCGCCAGTGCCCTGAGCGCGCGCCGGCGCCGGTCGGCAGCGCCAATCGCTGCCCACCCCAGCAGGCCCAGCACGAGCGAGACGACCACGCCCACATTGCGCATCATCGCGCTTTGCTGGTTGAAGCGCGCCTCGGCGTCGTGGACGGCCTGGCCGACCGTGACCACGAGGCCATAGTCCGGCATCTTGTACCAGGCAAAGATACGGTCGATACCATCGAGTATGCTGACCTTGCGGAACATGCCGCTGTTACCTTTGGCGCGAAGATGCGGCGCCTGCGCCATATTGACGCCCATATAGCGTTCGCCGTCAGGGCGCGAACTGCGCGCGATGATGGTGCCGTCCAGGCGCATCAGGCTCACAGCGGCATCCGGCCCCAGATCGATACTGTTGTAAAAGCGCAGGAAATACGATGGCGGCACCGCAGCAGCAATCACACCCGTCAGGCGCCCGCCAGCATCGCGGATCGGGCGCGTAAACTGGATCGACCACTGCCCGCTGACGCGATGCTTCTCGGGACGGCCGATATACAACCGGTCGCCGGCCTGCGTGCGGTGGATGGCGAACTCGGGCAACTCACCCAGCGCCAGCCCCGGCGGGCCCGCACCATCATTCGTGTACAGCAGACGGCCACCGGCATCGGTGACGGTGAAATGAATGGGCATGCGCAGATGGCGCGCGTGCTCGGCCACGCCCTGGGCGAAATCGGCCGGGGCGCGCTGCCACGTACCGCGCAGCTGGACCAGCGACAGATCGATCAGCCCGACGGTGGCCTTGACCTCTTCCGAAAATGCGCGCGACAGGTTCTGGACATTGCTCTTGCCGCCAGCTTCGGCCAGTTCGGCAAAGCGCGCCTGTTCGACGGCGACCAGGCCCCAGACGACCAGCAGCATCAGCGCCAGATACACCAACAGGTGGCGCAATACGCGGCGCTTGACGTAGCCGCCGAACACGGCCACGGAAGAATGGGACGACATGGGATAAGGCATGGAAGACGGCCGGATCGAGCCAGGCAACAGATGGACAGCACATGGAATGGATAGCCGGGCGTCAAAACAATTCCTGGTCCTGCCAAATAAACGCGCCCGTCGTTGGACTCGACATTATACTGACTTCCACGTTAAAAGTTGCAAATAGGAATTTAAAGTTGCGTAACAATATACGGTTCAACCACGCGTCATGCGACCGAGTTGCAAAGAATGCATACCGGGTAGTCATTTCGACAAGTTTGATCCGACGGTGCTAGAGTAACGCCATGAAAGTTTTTTATAACGTCCTCGGCGTGCTGGCTGTACTGCTGGGCATTCTCGGCATCTTCCTGCCGCTGCTGCCGACGACGCCCTTCCTGCTGCTGGCTTCGGCCTGCTTCGCGCGCGGCTCGGTGCGCCTGCACCGCTGGCTGATCGGGCACCGGGTATTCGGCAAGTACATCGCCAATTTCGAGGCCGGCCATGGCATCCCGCTCAAGGGCAAGATCGTGGCGACGGTGATGCTGTGGGGCTCGATGGCATGGTCGTCGCGGCACTTCGACAGCATCGCGATCCTGATCATGATGGGCGTGATCGGCGCCTGCGTGAGCACGTATATGTGGTGGTATTTGCCGACGCTGAAGCTGCCTTCTACTCCCACCAAGCCCATCGTTTCCCCTACCGAGCTGCCATAAATCGCTGTTTTTCAGCAAGTCGTGATCTGCTAGCCTTTTTTGTACTATCATTAGTTACATGAAACGCGACAGCAAACTTTCTTCCGTCCTCCACGTTCTGCTGCACCTGGCCCACAGTGACCGCCCGATGACGTCGGAGCAGATGGCCGGCATGCTCGGTACCAACCCGGTCCTCGTACGGCGCGTGCTGGCCGGCCTGCGCGAACGCGGCTACATCAGCTCCGAGCGGGGCCATGGCGGCGGCTGGACCGTGACGTGCGACCTGGCCCAGGTCACGCTGCGCGATGTCTACGATGCCGTTGGCGCGCCCACCGTGTTCGCGATGGGCAACCGCAACGAGCACAGCGAATGCCTCGTCGAACGCGTCGTGAATGCCTCGCTCGAAAGCGCCTTTGCCGACGCCGAAGCGCTACTGGTCGAGCGCCTCGGCCAGGTGAGCCTGGCCGACCTGTCGCGCGACTTCAACGGACGTTACGACAATCACCTTCATACGAGGCCCAAGCATGAACACGACTGAACCGACACCGGCATCACCATTGCCCTACGACGCCATCGTCATCGGCGGTAGCTACGCCGGCCTGTCGGCCGCGCTGCAACTGGCGCGCGCACGGCGCCGCATCCTGGTGGTCGACGCGGGCCAGCGCCGCAACCGCTACGCAGCCAATTCGCACGGCTTTTTGACGCGCGACGGCCAGCCCGCCGCCGACATTGCCGCCGAGGGCCGCGCCAACGTCGCCGCCTATCCCAACGTGGACTGGCACGACGGCACCGCGACCTCGGCCCGTCAGGATGGCGATGCGTTCGTCGTCGAACTCGACGGCGCCGGCACCGTGCGCGCTGCGCGCCTCGTGCTGGCCACCGGCGTGCGCGACGACCTGCCATCCATCGACGGCCTGGCCGAGCGCTGGGGCAAGAGCGTGTTCCACTGCCCGTACTGCCACGGCTACGAACTGAACGAAGGCCGCATCGGCGTGCTGGCCAGCGGCCCGCTCTCGGTGCACCAGGCGCAAATGCTGCCGCACTGGGGCCAGGTGACGTTGTTCACCAACGGCGTATGCCCGCTGGACGATGCGCAACGGGCCGACCTGTACGCGCGCGGTGTAGTGGTCGACGACACACCGGTACGCCGGCTGGTCAATGTCGCCACGGTCGTGCTGGAAGACGGACGCCAGGAAATCATGACCGGCCTCTTCACCTACGGGCGCGTGCACATGGCCAGCCCGATTGCAGAGCAACTCGGTTGCGCATTCGAACAGGGGCCGCTGGGACCGTTCATTCGCACGGACGACAGCCGGCAGACCACGGTCCCAGCCGTGTTCGCCGCTGGTGACGCCATGCGCGCCGCCAGCACGGTGGCGCTCTCGGTGGCCGATGGCGCCATGGCGGGCGTCGGCGCGCATCGCTCGCTGCTGTTTGGCGTGACGCCGTTTGCGGCGCCGATGATCCCTGCCGCGGCATCGTCGGCGCCTGCAGGCACCCGCGAATAAGCTTCTGCCCGTTGGCATTGGCGTGACGGATAATGGCAACGTCACTTCACGAAAACCGCATATGGAAATCATTGTCCTGGGGACGTCGGCCGGCACGCCGACCCGGCAACGCAATATGTCCGGCCTGGCGCTGCGCCTGCGCGGTGCAAAACAATGGGTGCTGGTCGATTGCGCCGAAGGCACGCAGCACCGCATCCTGCGCACGCCCCTGTCCGTCATGAGCCTGCGCGCCGTGTTCATCACGCACCTGCACGGCGACCATTGCTACGGCCTGCCGGGGCTGCTCGCCAGCGCCGCCATGGCGGGCCGTAGCGACGCCCTGACGGTCGTCGGCCCGCCGCCGCTGCGCGGCATGGTCGAAGCCATCATGGTGGCGAGCCAGTTGAGTCTGCCCTTCCCGCTCGTCTGGCTGACGCCGAATGACCTGGCTGGTGACCTGGCCGAGGCACCGCTCATGCCCGAGCTGGCGGTGGATGCAACGGCGTTGTCACACGGCCTGCCGTGCTGGGCCTATGGATTCACGGAGGCGGCCATGGCGCGCCAACTGGACACGGAGAAATTACGTGCGGATGCCGTGCCGGCGTCGCCGTTGTGGGGCGATCTTCAGAAAGGGCGCGATGTGACGCTGGCCGATGGGCGCGTCATCCAGGCGACGGACTACCTGATGCCGCCACGCCGCGCGCGGCGCATCGTCGTCGCCGGCGACAACGATCGGCCAGAGCTGCTGGCCACCGTAGCGCATGGCGCGGACGTGCTGGTGCATGAGGCGACCTACACCGAAGACGTGCTGCAAAAGATCGGGCCAGGGCCGCAACACACTTCAGCAATGCGGGTGGCGCGCTTTGCCGAAGCGGCCGGCGTGTGCAACCTGGTGCTGACGCATTTCAGTCCGCGCTATCAGGACCGTGGCGCTCTGCCGATGGCGCTGCTGGAGGATGAGGCACGCGCGCACTACAACGGCAATCTGATCCTGGCGCGCGACCTGGATCATTATGTGCTGGACCGCAGCGGCGCGATGGCGCTGGCGGTCGCATGATTACACCGGCTCGCCGAACTCGGCCTTTGCTGCCTGGACGCGTTTGAGCGATGTCTCCGGATCGAGACCGGCCATGATCAGGTTGACGATTTCTTGTTTGTCTTCTTGCCCGATCCACGCGCATTCCTTGCGGTGCGAGCAGAAATAGGCGTACCAGGAGACGTCTGCCGGGCGCTCCTTGCGGGGTTTCAGGCGTGCGGGCACACTAGCGCGCGCCTTGCTGGCGTAGTCGGCGAGCGGAGCGTCGATCGCGGACCAGTCGAAGGCGGCGACAGCCTGTTTGTCGGCATCCCAGTCGCCCTGGTACCCGGCAGGTGGGTGCAGGGTAGTGGGATTGATGGCAAGACAGGCCAGGTTCGGGTAGGCATGGGCCGCACAGAATGCTTCAACGAACTGCAGCTTGGCGCCGATGCCGACCGGGACTGCGCGGTCCAGAACCAGATCCTTGGGGTACATGATCCGCGCTACCCGCAGCAAGTCCTTGTAGGTGACGGGTGTGCCATTGGCGGCGCCTGCGTGCTGCCGCAGGGCCTCCACCAGGCGCACGCCGATGTCGATGTCGTTGTGGGTACGCGGTACGTCTGCAGCGGGTTGAATGACCATGCGAGTCTTGTCGGAAAAATCTGGCCGTGGGCCCAATCCGTCATTATGCATGCACCCGGCGGCCACCGGGCGAACGCCAGCGTCGCAGCACGAGCAGCGCGCCGCCCGCCAGTATCAGAGCCCAGCTTGCCGGTTCCGGGACGGCCGTCACGTCCAGCTGGCCGATGGCGGCAGGTATGTCATTCAGCCCCGCGTCGAGCAGCACCAGGTTTCCCAGCTCAAACACACTGCTGCCAACCGCAAGACTGGTGAAATGCAGCGTCGCCAGGATGCCGTCGCCCTCGACGCCCGCCGTTGGACCGAGCAAGGTGGCAAACAGGAACGACAGCGTGTCAGGATCGCCCGCCACCGTACCGGGATCGAACAGCGTCGGCCCTGCACTGGCCAGGAAGCCGCCCTCCTCAGCACCGTCGAGCCTGAACATGGCACTGTCAAAGCCGAGGTCGAACTGATAGGCATACAAGTCGGCGACGTCGGCAGCACGAACGTCCACCGTGAAGCGCGATCCGGCAGTGACGCTGGCAGGGCCGGACAGGGTCACCGTAGGAATGGCCTGCGCCGGCACAGGCGCCAGGATCGACAGCATGAGGGCCGCGCAGGATGTGGCAAGCAAGCGTGAAAACATCATCATCGTATCTCCAGTCAGTGAAAGTCGTTGTCAGGCATTGCAGGACAGGCCCGCCGGAATCAGCCGCGCAATGGCCGACACATCGCGGATATCGATCACGCCGCTGCCGTCCACGTCGAGCCGCGGCACATACGCGGCGGTGTTGCGGCGCGCACCGATGATGGCCTTGACGGCCAGCAAGTCATTGCAACCGAAGTCGACCGTTGCCGTGGTCTCGCTGCCCAGGTCGACGATGCCGGGACCGGTTCCGCCCTCGAATGTCGCCGTGACGCGGTCCACCCCTGCGCGCAAGCCGGCCGGCACGGGACAGGTCGCGACGCCGCTGGCATCGGTCGTGGCCGTGCAGACAGCGCCGTCGGCATTGACCCGGAACGAGACCTGCTGGAGCGCAAGCGGCCCCCAGCCATTGCTCAGGCGCGCAGCAAGGCGGTTCGGCGCCGGCGTCGCCGGCAGAAAGTCGAGCGCGCTGACACGCCATACCGGCACCGAGGTTGCCGCGTCCTGCCTGGCCAGCCAGGCCGCCGTGCATTCGCGCCCGACCGCCAAGGCGCGCAGCAGTTTTTCGTTGCCGATGATGAACTGACTCGGCGAACGCAAGCCTTCGGCCTGGATCTTCTTGACCAGGTTGACCGAGCCGTCCCAATACACGTGCGGATTCGATGCGCTGTCGATCTTCTGCCCCTTGACCAGCGCATAGGTCCGCTCCATCGAATCGAGGTAGTCGCGGATGAGGGGCGCCGCCGCTTGCATCGACGAGCCGCCGGAGACGAACAATCTGACCGGCTTGCCCTTGTCGTGCGCCTCGATGACATAGGCCGTGGCGCCCGGCGTGTGACCGGGTGTCGCCAGCACCGTGACGGGCACGCCGGCGATCGTCACGTTCTTTGGCGCGCGATCGGTGGAAACCCAGGTGGCCGGCTGGTACGCCTTGCCGGCGGCATCGGCCGCGCCCAGGTAGGCGATCGCGCCGAGGTTCGTCCGCAGGTAGTTCATGCCGCCATCGTGGTCGCCATGGCCATGCGTGAGCAGCACGGCATTGAGCGGCAGGCTGGCGCTCAGGCCCAGCGAGCGCAGTGCCGGCACCGTGTAGGTTTCGACTTCCTGGGCATTGTTGCCGGAGTCGACCATCACGAAGCCGCGCTCGTTCTTGATGATGTAGGTGCCCACGTACTCGCTGCCGATATACCACACGTCGTCGAACAGCCTGGTCAGCGGCATCCGGATCACATTCTTGGCGCGCTGCTCCAGGACGATCCGGTTGTTGTCATCAGGCAGATTGCAATAGAACGCGCGCCAGGATTGCACCAGCGACGGGTCGCCCCCGGTATTGCGCGTCGATGCTTCCATATGACGCTGGAATTCGGCAGTGGATTGCGCCTGGGCCCAAGGGCAGACGGCCAGCGCAGTCGACAGCGCGCTGCATTTGAGCAAAGTCTTGAGTGTTTTCATGATCGTCCCGGCAGTAAAAAGGTGATCCGTTGGAGAACGCGGACAAGCGCGGCTTACTGGATGGTGACGTTCGCGTCCTTGACCAGCTTCGCGTAGCGCTCGGTGTCGGTCTTGATCTGGGCCGCCATCTGCGCTGCGGTGTTGCCAACCGGGACGGCGCCGATGTCGCTCATCTTCTTGCGAAACTCCGGCGACGACACAACCTTGATCACTTCGTTGTTCAGGCGCGTGACCACGTCCCTGGGCGTTGCCGCCGGCGCCAGGATGCCGAACCAGGTGCCCTGATCAAAGCCCTTGAGCCCGGCTTCGTCGAGCGTCGGCACGTCGGGCAGGGCCGCCGAGCGCTGGATGGTGGTCACGGCCAGGGCGCGCAGCTTGCCGGCGCGGATGTGCGACAGCACGGGCGTGACGGTGTCGAACGACATGTCGATCTGGCCGCCGAGCAGGTCGATGGTCAGCGGCCCGCTCCCCTTGTAGGGCACGTGCAGGATGTCGACCCCGCTGCCGATATTGAACTGGGCGCCGATCAGGTGCTGGCCGGTCCCGTTGCCGTTCGAGCCGAAGGTCAGCTTGCCTGGCGACTTCTTGGCCAGCGCCACGAGCTCGGCAATATTTTTCGCCGGCAGCTTGGGATTGACCACCAGCACGTTCGGCACGATCGCGATCGTCGACACGGGCGCCAGGTCGCGCTGGAAATCGTACGGCAGCTTCTTGTAGACGCTGGTGGCAATGGTGTGGTGGACCGCGCCCATCAGCAACACGTACCCGTCCGGCCGGGCCTTGGCGACATAGTCGGCGCCGATCGTGGCGCCGGCGCCCGGCTTGTTTTCGATGATGACCGGCTGGCCCAGTCCCCGGGACAGCTCCTGACCGAGGGTGCGCGCAATGGCGTCGGTCGTGCCGCCGGTGGCGAAAGGAACGATGATGCTGATGGTCTTGGCCGGCCAGGCCTGGGCCATGGCCGCGCCACTGCCGCCGATGAGGGTGGCAGCGGCGATGGCAATGGCTGTCGCGCAGCCCGGGTACGACCGGGTCAACTGGTGCATGCTTGTCTCCTGATTTATTAGAAATTGCCCGGACGATACGATCTGACGGGGCCAAATCGTTCGCTTTTTCTACGTCGGGTCAGGTGAAATATACGGACTTGTTGCCAATTAAAGATGGTGCTAAGGTTGAACCATTGTCAAATTTGGTTCAACAATGTCAACGCCAGCCACTGCCCATTCCGAGATGTCGTTCTTCAGTTTGCTGGTGCGTGCCGGCAGCCTGTCTGCCGCGGCGCGCGAACTCGACGTGACCACGGCGGGCGTGAGCAAGCGCCTGTCGCAACTCGAGGCGCGCCTGGGCGTACGCCTTCTGCACCGGACCACGCGCCGCATCGGCCTGTCGGCCGAAGGCGAGATGTACCTCGAGCATTCGCGCCGGATCCTGGCCGATATCGAGGACATGGAGCAGATGATCACCAGCGCCGGCACCGCGCCCAAGGGCTTGTTGCGGGTCAATGCCACGCTCGGGTTCGGGCGCAGCCATGTCGCGCCGCTGATCTCGGCCTTTCACAAGCGCTATCCCGGAGTCGATATCCAGCTGCAATTGACGGTCAACCCGCCCAGCCTGATCGAAGACGCATGCGATGTCTGGATTCGTTTTGGCCAGCCGCCCGACACGCGCGTCATTGCGCGCCGCATCGCCTCGAACCGGCGCCTGATCTGCGCCGCCCCCGGTTATCTCGAACGCCACGGCACGCCGCGCGTGCCGCACGATCTGGCCCACCACAGCTGCATCGGCATTCGTCAGGGCGAAGAAGGCTACGGCATCTGGCACCTGAAGTCGGGCCAGCGCAATGAAACCGTCAAGGTACGCGGGCCGCTGAGCACCAACGACGGCGAGATCGCCGTCGACTGGGCGCTCGAGGGCCACGGCCTGATCATGCGGGCGGAATGGAATATCGCGCGCTACCTGGAAAGCGGCAGGCTGCGCCAGGTGCTCGAGAACTGGGAGACGCCACCGGCCGACATCTACGCCGTCTATCCCTACCAGTTGCAGACGGCGGCGCGCGTGCGGACGTTCGTCGACTTCGTCGCCGACGCCTTTTCGGCCGCCACGCCGACCGGCATCGAGGTGGCGCGCTGGCCGGCGCAGGACGCCGGCACCGCCGCGCGCTAGAACGTGTGGCGCACGCCCAGGTTGAAGGCACGGTCGCCGCTGCCCGACTCGGAATTGTTCGCCACCGTATAGCCGGCGCCGTTCTTGTTGTCGATGACGCCGTAGACCGTGTACAAGGTGGTGCGCTTGGACAGCAGGTACAGGTAACCCACGCCGTACGCGCGGGCATCCTGGTCGAAAGCAGTCTTGTCGTCCTTGCGCTGGAACGTCACGATCACGTTGCCGGGACCGGCGCGCACCACGGCCCCCAGCAGCAGCGAATTGCCGTCGGTCGACGCCGTTGGCGCCACCCCGCCGTACGGATTGCTGTTGTTGCCGAGCGGCGCGCTGTTGAAGCCCTTGTCCACGCTGAACGCCAGGTGGGCCTTGAACAGCTTGAAATCGTAGTTGGCCGCCAGCAGCTTGTTGCTGCCGTTACCGCGCTTGACCGGCGTCACGCCCGGCGCCGCGGCCACGTCCGAATTCTTGTTGTTATAGACCAGGCGTACATTGAGCGGACCCGCCGAGTAGCCGACCGATGCGCCGTACTGGCGCCCTGCCTTGCTGCTGCCCGGCTGTTCGCCGAAGCTATAGGCCAGGTCGCCCGAAAAACCGCGCATCACCGGCGAGGCGTACAGCACCGTGTTGCTGGTGCGGACATTGCTGCCGTAATCGGCGAACAGGTTCTTTGAACCGCCGGCATACCCGGTGCCGAACGGATCGCCGACCTGGGTCAGTGCCTGGTGCCACGCCGTGTACTGGCGCCCCAGCGACAGCGCGCCGGCCCTGGTCTTGAGCCCGACAAAGGCCTGGCGGTTGAAGATGGTGCCCGAGGCATCGACTTCGCCGGTGTCGAGGCGATGGCCATTTTCGAGCGTGAAGAACACCGAGGTCCCGTCGCCCAGGTCTTCGCTGCCGCGAAACCCGATCCGCGACGTCGATCCGGTGCCGCTGGTGATCTTGTTGACGCTGCCATTCTTGCCGCCGCTTTCGTGCACATAGCCGGCATCGGCGATGCCATAGATCGATACGCTGCTTTGCGCCCAGGCCCCGCCTGCGCAGCAGGCCAGGACGGCTGCCACGCTGAGTTTGCTGTACATGTCTCCTCCGTTTTTTATTGTGGAGCGATCGCCCCTTTTACTGCGCCTGTGCAGGCCCTTCACCGGCAAGCCTGCGGTACCTCTCACTGCACTGCCCCGCCCTCGCCCAGCCGGGCGATGCGCAGCAGATTGGTGCTGCCAGCTGCGCCGAATGGCATGCCGGCTGCGATCACGACGATCTCGCCCGGCGCCGCAAGATGCTCGCGCCAGGCGGTGGCGCAGGCAAATCCGGTCATCTCGGAAACCGACGCCACATCATGCGTCAGTACCGCATGCACGCCCCACACCAGCGCCAGCCGGCGCGCCGTCGCCAGCCGCGGCGTCATGCCGAGAATCGGTGCGCGCGGGCGCTCGCGCGCAATGCGCAGCGCCGAGTGGCCGGAGCTGGTATAGGCAACGACCGCGGCCGGGGCCAGCAGGGCGGCCACGCTGCGCATGGCCAGGCCGATGGCATCGGCGATCTCCGCGCGCGCCGGACTGTGGCTGGCCTGGATGCTCTCGGTGTAGTGGGTATCGGCCTCGGTTTGCACGATGATGCTGTTCATCATCGTGACCGCTTCGAGCGGAAATTTGCCCGACGCCGATTCGGCCGACAGCATCACGGCATCGGCCCCGTCATAGATGGCGGTGGCGACGTCGGATGCCTCGGCCCGGGTCGGCACGGGCGCGGCCACCATCGATTCGAGCATCTGGGTGGCGACGATCACCGGTTTGCCAAGGCGGCGACAGACCCGCACGATGCGCTTCTGGATTGCCGGCACCTGCTCGGCCGGCATCTCGACCCCGAGGTCGCCGCGCGCGACCATCACGGCGTCGGCCGCGTCGACAATTGCATCGAGTTGTGCGATCGCCGCCGGCTTTTCGAGCTTGGCGACGATCGCCGCACGCTCGCCCACCAGCGCGCGCAGTTCGTGGATATCCTCGGCGCGCTGCACGAACGACAGCGCGATCCAGTCCACGCCCAGTTCGAGCCCGAAGGCCAGGTCGGCGCGGTCCTTGGCCGTCAGCGCCGACAGCGGCAGCACCACGCCAGGCACATTGACGCCCTTGCGATCGGACAGCAAGCCGCCATTGACGACCGTCGTGTCGGCCCGTTCGCTATCGAAACCCTCGACCCGCAACTGGATGCGGCCATCGTCGAGCAGCAGCTCGGTGCCGACAGCGAGTGCGGCAAAAATTTCGGGGTGCGGCAGCGCGACGCGGGTGACGTCGCCAGGCCTGGCGGCATCGAGGTCGAGCCGGAACGCGGCGCCCTTCTCAAGCCTGACCGGACCGTCGGCGAAGGTGCCGATGCGCAGCTTGGGTCCCTGCAGATCGAGCAGCACGCCGATCGGCCGGCCCACGCTGTGTTCGAGGGCGCGCAGGGTATCGAGCCGGCGCCGGTGGTCGTCGTGCGTACCATGGCTGAAATTGAGGCGAAACACGTCGGCGCCGGCACGGAACATGGCTTCGAGCGTGGCCGTATCGGTGCTGGCCGGTCCCACGGTGGCGACGATCTTGGCTTTGCGGTCACGGTTCATCGGAGGGTCTCCATGGCAGGATCAAGAATGAGAAAGGCGCGAAAATCGTTGACATTGGTCAGCGTCGGCCCGGTGATGACGGCGTCGCCCAGCGCCTGGAAAAAGCCGTGGCCATCGTTGCGGTCGAGGCTCTCGCGCGGAAGGATTCCCTGGGCGAAGGCGCGCGCCAGCGTGTCCGGCGCGATGTACGCGCCCGCGATCTCTTCGCGGCCGTCCACCCCGTCGGTGTCGCCGGCCAGCCCATGCACGCCGGCGGCGCCGCGCAGCGCGAGCGCCGCCGCCAGCAAAAATTCCACATTGCGCCCGCCGCTGCCGTCGCCGCGCAGCGTGACGGTGGTTTCGCCGCCGGACAGCAGTACGCACGGCGCCCGGAACGGCTGACCGCGCCGCGCCGCCTGCAATGCGATGGCGGCCAGGGTCTTGCCGACGTCGCGCGCCTCGCCCTCGATGCCATCGCCGAGAATGTACGCGTCGATGCCGGCCCGGCGCGCAGCCGCGGCCGCGGCGGCAAGCGCCATCTGCGGCGTGGCAACCAGCCTGACCTCGTTGCCGGCCAGGCGCGGATCGCCCGGCTTGACGGACTCGCCGGCCCCGCTGGCCAGTATCTCGCGCACGTGCGGGGCCAGCGCAATGCCGTAGCGGTCGATGATCGCCAGCGCATCATGGCAGGTGCTGGCATCGGCCACGGTGGGACCGGAAGCGATATCGCACGGGTCATCCCCCGGCACGTCCGAAATCAGCAAGGTGATCACGCGCGCCGGATGGCAGGCGGCCGCCAGGCGCCCGCCCTTGATCGCCGACAGGTGACGCCGCACGCAGTTCATTTCGCCGATACTGGCCCCCGAAGCCAGCAATGCGCGGCTGAGCGCCTGCTTGTCCTCGAGCGTGATGCCGGGCAGCGGCAGCGGCAGCAGCGCCGACCCGCCGCCCGACACGAGGCACAGCACGGTGTCGGCAGCGTCGAGCTGCGATACCAGCGCCAGCATGCGCGCGGCGGCGTCGCGCCCGGCGCCATCAGGGACCGGGTGCGCGGCCTCGACAACCTCGACCTGTGCGCAGGGCGCGCCATGGCCGTAGCGCGTGACCACCAGGCCTTCGATGCCGTCGCCCCAGTAGTCCTCGACCACGCGCGCCATCTCGGCCGACGCCTTGCCGGCGCCGATGACGATCAGGCGGCCGGCCGCGGCTGATGCGCCCTGGCGCGGCAGGCATTGCTCCAGGTGCGGCGTCATGCAGTGCACCGGCTGCGCTGCCGCAATCGCAGTGCGAAACAGCTGTTCGAGAAAAGCGCGTTCGGCGCCGGCGCCGGCATGTGCCCCGGCCAGCGCGCTGTTGACTGTCATGTCCATCATCATCTCCATGGGTCCGGGCCGGCTCAGGCGTTCGCCTTGCGCGGACCCGCGCCGCCGATCAGGTTGAGCGCAACCGCATCGGCCTCGCCATGCACATCCGGCTCCGGCGCTGTTAGCGGTTCGACCGGGTGGCCGTCGAGAATACGGTGCATGCGCACGGTGTCCACGGCGCCGACCCAGCGCGCCACGGCGACCGTGCCGACCGCATTGCCGATGGTATTGGTGATGGCGCGCGCTTCCGACATGAAGCGGTCGACGCCGAGCAGCAGCACCATGCCGGCCACTGGAATATTGCCCATCGATGCCAGCGTGGCGGCCAGCGTGATGAAGCCCGAGCCGGTCACCCCGGCCGAGCCCTTCGACGTCACCATCAGCACGCCGAGGATCACGAACTGGTCCATCAGCGACAGCGGCGTATTGGTGGCCTGCGCAATGAAGATCGCAGCCATGGTGTAGTAGATGCACTGACCATCGGGATTGAAGGTGACGCCGGACGGCACGACCAGGCCCACGACAGGCTTCGAAACCCCCAGGTGTTCCAGCTTGTGCATCAGCTGCGGCACGACGGATTCCGACGAGCTGGTGCCCAGCACGGTGAACAGCTCGTCACGGATGTAGCGCAAAAATTTCCACAGGCTGAAGCCGGCGATACGGGCGATCGTGCCAAGCACGAACACGACGAACGCCACGCAGGTCAGGTACATGCATGCCATCAATTGGCCGAGCGATACGAGCGATTCGAGACCGTATTTGCCGACCGTGAAGGCAATCGCACCAAAGGCAGCGATCGGTGCGATGCGCATCACCATGGCCACCACGACGAACATGGCGTTGCTGAATGCTTCGAGCACATCGACCACTGGCTTGGCACGCCGCCCCATATGCGACAGCGCGATGCCGAACATCGTGGCAAACACGAGGATCTGCAGGATATTGTTGTTGGCCAGCGCATCGACCACGCTGGTGGGCACCATGCCCAGCAGGAAATCGATGAACCCGCCCGACGTCGCCGCGGCCGAGGTGTAATTGCTGATCGCGCTGGTGTCGAGCGACTTGGGATCGACGTTCATGCCGACGCCCGGCTGGAACACATTGACCACGAGCAGCCCCAGCAGCAGGGCAAACGTCGACAGGACCTCGAAATAGATCAGGGCCCGCACGCCGACGCGCCCGAGCTCCTTCATGCTTTCCATCTTGGCGATGCCAAGCACGACCATGGCAAAGATGACCGGTGCGAACACCATCTTGATCAGGCGAATGAAGAGGTCGCCGAGCGGCTTGAGATCCTCGCCGAGTTGGGGATACAGAAATCCGATCAGGCCGCCGGCAACGACGCCGATCAGGACCTGGACATACAGCTTTCCGAAGAAGCGCTTTGACATGGGGTGTCTCCTTGATAGGTGCTGCTCGGTACGCGCCCGCCCGGCTCTGCGGCGGGTCGATGCTGGGCACGTACGGAAATGCGCCGCGCCGCGCGAAGGCGCGGGCGGCAGGCTGCCGGGCGGCGGGCGCCGCGACTGCCGGATGGGGCGCTCAGGCGGCGCGGACCGCGACGCTGGCGCGTTGACCGATGAAGTCGCACACGGCGCTGGTGACGTCGGCGGTACTCGCCTTGCCACCCAGGTCGCGCGTGTGCAGCGCCGGATTGCTCGTCACGCTTTCGATGGCGGCCATGACATCGCGCGCCGCAGCATCCTCACCCAGGTGTTCGAGCAGCATCACGACCGACCAGAAGGTGCCGATCGGATTGGCCAGGCCCTGGCCCATGATATCGAACGCCGAACCATGGATCGGCTCGAACATCGACGGGTAACGGCGCTCCGGATCGATATTGCCGGTTGGCGCGATGCCGAGGCTGCCCGCCAGCGCCGCCGCCAGGTCGCTCAGGATGTCGGCATGCAGATTCGTCGCGACGATGGTGTCGAGCGTGGCCGGCCGGTTGACCATGCGCGCCGTGGCGGCATCGACCAGTTCCTTGTCCCATTTGACGTCAGGGAATTCTTTCGAGATCTGGACCGCGATCTCGTCCCACATCACCATCGCATGGCGCTGGGCATTGCTCTTGGTGATCACGGTCAGCAGCTTGCGTGGACGCGACTGCGCCAGCTTGAACGCGTAGCGCATGATGCGTTCGACGCCCACCCGGGTCATCATGCTCAGATCGGTCGCCGCTTCGATCGGGTGCCCTTGGTGCACGCGACCGCCGACGCCCGAGTATTCGCCTTCGGAATTCTCGCGCACGATCACCCAGTTCAGGTCTTGCGGCGCGCAGCGCTTGAGCGGACCATCGATACCCGGCAGGATACGGGTTGGGCGCACATTGGCGTACTGGTCGAAGCCCTGGCAAATCTTGAGCCGCAGGCCCCACAGGGTGATGTGGTCGGCAATATCCGGATCGCCGGCAGAACCGAACAGGATCGCATCCTTGTCGCGCAGCGCATCGAGGCCATCGGCCGGCATCATGACGCCATGCTTGCGGTAGTAATCGCCACCCCAGTCGAAATCCTCGAAGTTGAACTGGAACGTACCGCTGGTTGACGCCAGTGCCGCCAGTACTTGCTGGCCTGCCGGCACGACTTCCTTGCCGATGCCGTCGCCTGGAATGGTTGCGATGTTGTAGGTCTTCATTGTTGCTGTCTCCGTCAGGGGTGATGTTGTGAGCACCACTTTATCGGATGGAAACGGTTACAAGAGAACCATAATTCAAAGCATTGTTAACTCAGTTTTAATAATTGTAGCAATATTGGTCGGGGACAACGAGCCAAGGGAACCGCCAACAGCCAGCCCCTCTCCCATCATGGGCGAACTTTCGACGACGGTTCTTTTTGGTTATATGATCATGTTTACGGGTCGAACGGTTCAGCAGGATCGCGCATACAAAAATTTTATCTCGTCTCAGGAGCATGCCTTGATCACAAGCTCGCTACCCCTGCTCGCTGCCGGTGTCCTGGCGGCCTTGCTTGCAGGACCAGTCCTGGCGCAGGGAGAAAAAGTCTCATCTGCTGTTGAGCTGGCACGCCAGGCAGACCGGCTCAAGCCCGGCCAATGGGTGTGGGCGCCGCAGATTTCACCGCAGGGGCCGCTGTTGGTCTTCGTTGACCTGTCGAAACAGCTCGCCACCGTCTACCGCAACGGCGTGCGGATCGGCGTGAGCACCGTCTCCACCGGCAAACCCGGGCATGAAACGCCGACCGGCGTATTCACCATCCTGCAAAAGGATGCGAAACATCATTCCAGCAAGTACAACAACGCGCCGATGCCGTTCCAGCAGCGCCTGACCTGACCTGGGACGGTGTCGCGCTGCATGCCGGCAGACTGCCCGGCTACCCGGAAAGCCATGGCTGCGTGCATCTTCTCTTCGCCTTCGCCAAGGCACTGTTCGAAACGACCGGCCATGCCACGACCGCCATCATCGCCGGCAATGCGGCATCCCGTCAGTACCGGGTCGGGTGACGTACTGGCGCCGTCGGATGCCGACGTGCCGGACACCGGTTTCTGGAATCCGGAACGGTCTGCATCGGGACCGGTGACCATCGTGATGTCGCGCAGCGACCAGGCGCTGATCGCGCTGCGCAACGGGGTCGAGATTGGCCGCTCGCTCATCTCGCTGGATCAGGGCAACGATGCAACCCATGTCCTGACGCTGACTGAAGATGCCGATGGCCAGCCGGCCTGGGTCTTTGCCGGGGTGTCGGGCCATGAGGACGAAGCCGGCCGCGTCGTCGACGAGGCCACCCGCAACCTGGTGCGCATTCCGCGCGAATTCCATGAACAGGTGGTATCGATCCTGCGTCCTGGCACCACCTTGCTGGTGACCCAGGCGCCGCTCAGGAGCGGCAAACCGGGGACCAATCTGACGGTGATGAGCAGCAGCCCATAGCGTGTCAGAAGCGGCGGTGTCCGCTGTCCATTTCACAGCGGCCGTTGAAGGCGATCATGCCTTCGAGGGTAATCGCGCCGCTGCGGCGATCGATGTTCAGGGTCGGCCGGTTTAGTGCATTCAGACGGAAGCGGCCGCGGATCTCGTTGTGACCGACGAGCAGCTCATCGATATCCCACCAGCCATCGCTGCCGCCGGAATTCATCGGCGGGATCAGCTGTTTTGGAATGCGGATGCGGCCCCGATCGTCATGGATCGAAATAGTCACGGTCGTGTCGAAGTCGTGCTTGCCGGCGACCACTTCCGACTTTTGCTCGTATTTGTGGGTGGACGAATTCCACTCCCCCCCCGACCGGTTTTCGTAGCGGGTGTTCTCGGCCTGGCCGAAACACGACAGCTGGATGTCTTCGCCAGCGTAACGGCGGTCATCGTTCTGACGCATGTCGTCGGACCGCGGACGGTCAACACGTTCGTACTGCTGCGCACCGGCCGATACCGCGACCAACAGCATGGCAAGAGGAAGAATTTTCATGACTGGCTCCTGTAATTATTGTTGAACAATCGACTTACAACGACACTGCGGGTTCCGCAGCAGCGCCGTGCAGGTTCACATCGAACTTGCGGCGCGCAACGGCGATGCCTTCTGCCTGCAGCGCCGAATGGATCCGCGTCAGCAAGGCATTACGGACGGTGCCCCAGCTACCGGGATCCTCGGTCCACACACTGACCACGAACCTGAGTCCGCCATCGCCGTATTCGGTCAGCATCACCCTGGGCGGTGGTTCGGTCGACAGGCCGGCGGTCGCCTCCACCTGCGCGCTCAGGATCGTGAGCACGCGGTCCGGATCGGCATCGTCGGCCACCCCGATCGTGATCTCGAAGCGCCTGGTGCGGTCGTACATGGTCCAGTTGGTGAGACTCCCGTTCAGGAGCAGGCCATTGGGGATGACCGTATCGGCGCCATCGGCGGTGCGGATGGTGGTCGAGCGCAGGCTGATCTCGCGCACGGTGCCCGAGACGCCGGCCGCATCGACCGTGTCACCGGGCTGGATCGGGCGCTCGAACATCAGCACGAGTCCTGAAACAAAATTGTTGACGATATTCTGCAGACCGAACCCGATGCCCACGCCGAGGGCGCCGAACACGATGGCCAGTTGTCCGAGCGCCACGCCGGCGGCCGACAGCGCAATCAAAAAGCCCGCCAGCAAGACCGCGTAGTAGCTCAGCGTGGCGATACTGCTGCCCACCCCGCGCGCCAGATGACGGTGGCCTGGCAATTCCTCGCGCAACACGCGGCGCACGGCGCGCGCGGTCCAGTAGGCCAGCCAGGATGACACGGCAAAGGTGAGCACTTCGCCCAGGTGCACCGAGATTTCCCCGACTTCGATGCCAAGGCCCAGGATGGTGCTCAGCGCGCTGCGCGCGGGACGCAGCAGGCGGAAGCGGTCGAGGCTGTACAACAGCCATCCGCAGGCCGCTGCCAGCAGGAGCACGTTGACCAGCGATGTCCGCAGGTCGGCATAATTGCCGGCACCCGTCTGACCGCGCCGCGCTGCACGGCCTGCGAGCGCCGCGCGTGCCATGTCGCGGCAGACGATCGCGCAGGCATACAGCAGGATCGCCATGTAGGCGCTGTCGATGATGCCGCTGGTGAGCATCTCGGCCAGCGTCACGTTACCCACGATATTGCCGACGACGGCGATGACCAGCAAACCGGCAACCGTCCACGCGAGCGGCCGCACGAATGCCCGTGCACGCGACGCCAGCGCAGCCTGCGGTGAGTGCTGCGGCATTGGCGTCGCCAGACGGATCGCGTGCCAGGCCAGGACCAGCGCCAGGCCATCCAGCACGAGCAGCAACGCGCGATACAGGCTGCTGTCGGCGCTTGCCAGCACACCGAGCCGGTCGACTGCATACAGCAACACCGCCGCGAACGGCCATACGGCCGAGGATCCCTGTCGCCGCTTCGGCAGCAGGCGCAACACCGGGATGAGCGCCGCCATCAAGGCGATCTCGTGCACGAGCATCGGTGCATCGGGCTCCAGCACCAGAACCCCGACCATCGACAGCAGGATCCATGTTGAAACAGGCCGGTGCAAGGCGTGGCGCGCGGTGACGGTGGCTGCGGTGGCCGTGCGCCGGCTGCGCATGCTCAGCCAGACCAGCAGGATCAGCAACAGCACTTGCACCAGTAGCAGCGCGTGCTGGTTGTCCGTGCCGGCGGCCTGATAGTCGATGGCGAACTGGCGTTCGATCAGCACGCCGCGCTCGATGGCAGCCCACATTTCATGGCTCCCCTCTGCTGCATCAAAGGCATGCCAGATGGGCGGCGAATCGATTCGTAGCAGACGCTCGTCGACCTCGGCAATGACGAGGGCCATGCGGTTGCGCTCGGCCTCGAGGCGCGCCCTGAGTTCTCCGCTACGCTGCATCAGCATCAGCTGATCGCGCAGCACGTTACCCAGGCGCGCCTCGGCGTCTGGATCACAATGGTCAGGCATCGCTGTACTTCAATGTTACGGCGCCTTCCGGTGCGACGATCTTCAACGGCAGTATGGACGGCCCACGGTTCCAGGCGATACTGCGCGAGCGCGGCCGCTACCAGGTCAGTGTCTATTTGATGCGCAATGACGCCCGCCGCGGCAAGCAAGTGCCATTCAGATTACGTATCAGCCAGCCCGCATCCAACACGCAGCAGCCCTTGCCGCCACACGCAGATGGCCCGAGCTTCGATTGCAGCAGAGCGCGCGGCGCTATTGAAACTGCCATCTGTCGCAGCCCGGCCCTGTCCGAACTCGACGGGCGCCTCGATTTTGTCTATCAGGATGCTCTGGCAGGGGCTGGTCCCCGGCAGAAGGAAACGATTCGCAACGACCAGCGCCAGTGGTTGAATGTGCGTGCATCGTGTGCCCGTGAGTCCGCGTTGGAACGCTGCCTGACCCAACTTTACCTGGCACGTATCAGCAGGCTTGAGCCGAAACGTTGAGGGCCGGTGGGCGGGGGGAAAGTGCAGAGAGGAACATGCGCGCATACCGAGTTGAAAAAAAAGGGATAGCTTGTCAGCTAACGCTTTTCTATTGTTAGATCTCTGGCCTGTGCAGGGCTTTGGCGCATATTGCATAGGCCACTGCTCGTTCATTATTTCTTGACTCGAACAGCATCAAAAAACCAACCTTGCCAAAAAATGACCAAGTGGTTTGGCTTGGTGATAAAGACTGAAGTACAGCTCAGGTCGACAACCGTAACTGGCGTGGGCAGACCAAGTTCCTTTGAACTGGCATGAAATTCTTTGCGCAAATGAAGCTGCGGTTCGACCTTGTGCGCGTCAAATCCTGTTTTTCCGCAGTCCATTTCTCCAAATTTTACTTGCTCTTTTTTTATTGTAAAAACTTGGCCTAGCAGTTGTTGTGCTTCGTTCTCGTCGAGGGAGGCAATCTCCGCACCGTCAAGCGCGGCACTAAATCGCCATTCACCAGTGACTCTACGCTCAATCGAGTCCGAGGCGTGAGCGGATGGCAATATGCTCATAGCAATAAGCACAATAATCAACAATATATTGGAGCGCTTAATCAACGCCGTACATGCAAGAAAAGACATTTCCATTCTCCTCATTTACTGGCTGCAGTTGACGCATCTTTGACTAGGAACGGCGCGCTTTCTTCAGCCCGCCGTTTTATAAGACCAGGTGCAATAACATACTTCTTCTTACCTTTCTCAACCACTTGTACTTTGATCATCAATGCCATATTCGCGGCAGCCCCAGCAAAGTCGCCTTTATTCACAAGGTTAAAAGTGGTGAAGGAGCCCTTTGCTCCGGCATTGTAGGACAAGCTGCATAGTGCATCGAACTGGGCTTGATTAAGTTGAACATGAATATTTCGACGAACGATCCCCTCCGTCTCCGTAATCTTTTTCTCGAATTCTCGGTCAACCATTTCGACCGATACTTTCTTCCCCATCTCCTCTTTTGTACAAACACCTTTGTGAGCCAGAATTCCTACTCCCCAAGTGCAATGCCCTTTATCTTTTCCCATATCATTGTAATACCGATACACCGCTCTTTCCGTTGCTCGCAAGCGTACTCGTCCCTGAAGCGACATTTTCATTGTGGCATTCGGAGTCGTGGACTTGGGATTATGGTTGGTCATGTCTTACTCCATGGTTGAGAAAATTTAATTTATCAACCCAGAAGACAGAATCATTGAAATTTCGCAAAGGAACTCGGCTTTAGCGAAATGCTGACTGATTCCGCTACTGCAGTTCCACCCGTTGCTCTGATCTGAGACAACAGGAGTATGTTCCACGCTGTGTAGGTAGTATGTCGTTAATCCAACGCGAAATGAACGGTTTCTTACGTATAACCTGACGATGCCGCAAGGAATGGGCAGCACGTCCGATCAATTTCAGAGTGCTCAGTGAGATGGATTGCGATGGACGGACTGGCAGATTTACCGTTTGGATCCATGTGAAGATCCATTGGCAAAAAATTGCAACAACCAGAGATGACAAGATAAGGCAGGCAGAACTGAGATGTGCCGCAAAGCATAAACGCCACGAAAGCTGGTGCATACTCCTGCTGCACGTTGGCTTTCAGCACAGGCTGCACATCACGCTTTGTGACGCATATATTGGTAGGCCTCCCGTGAGTCGAACACGGCACCAACGGATTATGAGTCCGCTGCTCTAACCAAGCATGAGCTAGAGGCCCAGAAACTGGGATGGTGGCAAACAAACGCCACCTGCTCACCACCATGAACGTGGTGAGCGAAGTGGCGAGAGCATATTGCCTTTAGTACAGATTCGTCAAGCCCGCATCAACAATCAGCTGTTGTTCTCGAGGAAGCTCTTGAGCTTGTCCGAGCGCGACGGGTGACGCAGTTTGCGCAGCGCCTTCGCTTCGATCTGGCGAATCCGCTCGCGGGTGACGTCGAACTGCTTGCCGACCTCTTCCAGCGTGTGGTCGGTCGACATCTCGATGCCGAAGCGCATGCGCAGCACCTTGGCTTCGCGTGGCGTCAGCGAGTCGAGCACATCCTTGACCACGCCGCGCATTGAGGCGTGCAACGCAGCATCCGATGGCGCCAGCGTGTTGTTGTCTTCGATAAAATCGCCCAGATGCGAATCGTCGTCGTCACCGATCGGCGTTTCCATGGAAATCGGCTCTTTCGCGATTTTCATGATCTTGCGGATTTTATCTTCCGGCATTTCCATTTTGATCGCGAGCGTTGCCGGGTCGGGCTCGGCGCCGGTCTCCTGCAGGATCTGGCGCGAGATCCGGTTCATCTTGTTGATCGTTTCGATCATGTGCACCGGAATCCGGATCGTGCGCGCCTGGTCGGCGATCGAACGGGTGATCGCCTGGCGGATCCACCATGTTGCGTACGTCGAGAACTTATAGCCGCGGCGGTACTCGAACTTGTCCACCGCCTTCATCAGGCCGATATTGCCTTCCTGGATCAGGTCGAGGAATTGCAGGCCGCGGTTCGTGTACTTCTTGGCGATCGAAATCACCAGGCGCAGGTTGGCCTCGGTCATTTCGCGCTTGGCCTTGCGCGCCTTCATTTCACCGGCCGCCATCTGGCGGTTGATGTTGCGAAGGTCAGGCAGCGGCAGCACGACGCGTGCTTGCAGGTCGATCAGGCGTTGCTGCAGTTCCTTGATGGTCGGGATGTTGCGGCCCAGGATCGCGCTGTAGGCGTGGCCGGCGTTGACTTCGCCATCCACCCATTCCAGGTTCGTTTCGTTGCCCGGGAAGACCTTGATGAAGTGGGCGCGCGGCATGCCGCAGCGGTTCACGGCCACGTCGAGGATCTGCTTTTCGATGTGGCGCACTTCGTCGACCTGGCCGCGCAGCGTGTCGCACAGCTTTTCCACGACCTTGGCCGTGAAACGGATGCCCAGCAGCTCGTTGGAGATCGCGTCCTGCGCCTTGACGTAGGCTTTCGAGTTGTAGCCATCCTTTTCGAACGCCTTGCGCATCTTGTCGAATTGCTGGGCGATCTCGGCGAACTTGGCCAGAGCCGTGACCTTCAGCGCTTCGAGCTGCTCGGCCGAGTAGCCGGCGGCGCCCGAGTTGCTTGGCGCCTCTTCTTCTTCCTCTTCGCCTTCGGCGTCGTCCTCGTCTTCTTCGTCCTCGTCCGACTCGCTGGCGACGGGCGCGGCGACCTGCGGCGTGTTGTCTTCGCCTTCCTGGTCAACCAGGCCGTCGACGATTTCGTCGATCTTGATTTCGTCGCTGTCGATCTTGGCGGCGGTACCGATGATCTCGGCAATCGTCACCGGGCAAGCCGAGATGGCCTGGATCATGTCCTTCAGGCCGTCTTCAATGCGCTTGGCGATCTCGATTTCGCCTTCGCGCGTGAGCAGCTCGACCGAACCCATTTCGCGCATGTACATGCGAACCGGATCGGTGGTGCGGCCAAAATCGGAGTCGACCGTCGACAGCGCAGCTTCGGCAGCCGCTTCGGCTTCATCGTCGCTGGTGGCGTTGGGCACGTTGTCGGACAGCAGCAGCGTCTCGGCATCGGGCGCGTGTTCGTAGACCGCGATACCCATGTCATTGAACGTGCCGATGATGCCTTCGATCGCTTCCGGATCGACGATGTTCTCGGGCAGGTGGTCGTTGATCTCGGCGTACGTGAGGAAGCCGCGCTCCTTGCCCGACTTGATCAGGGCCTTGAGCTTGCTGCGGCGCAGCTCGAGTTCTTCTTCGCTGGCCTCGGTATCGGACGAGAACGCATCCTTGAGCAGCGCCTTCTCTTTGGCCTTGCGGTCCTTGGCCTTGGCCTTGTCCGCAGCCTTCAGCTCGGCGCGCTCGACCGCGTTCAGCGCGGCGATCTCGTCGTTTTCAGGGGTGAATTCTTTTGGCTTGCGACCGCGCCGGCCGGGCACTTTGACAGACGGCAAGACGTAGCCCGACGTATCGATGGCGGCAAGCGTGGCCGCATCGGTCGTCTGGTTGACAGGTGCCGAGGTCGCCGTACGCACCTCAGCCTTGTCTTGCGCGTTGTCGGCCTTGGCGGCGGACGTTCTCGTGGTCGTGGCAGCCACGTTGGTTTCGGGTTTCTTGGTTGGCACAGGCGCTTTCGATGTCACAACGACTAACTTTACGGTGGTTAAGAATAAAGTTTTGTTACCTTCATCATCCTGCAGGCACAAATCCATGCCCCGCTAACTAATACTCCACGCACGCAATTGAACCAAGAAGTGTTTCAACAGTTGCAATAGTTAGCGTTTTATTATAGCACGCACCCTTTCTTTTTCCAGTCGTGAGCGCCTTGGCCCACGGGGAGAAAGCCCGTGTTCATCGGGGTGCCATTGCCGCGGTGGCTTCACGTTCCAGAAGGTCCAGCTGGGCAGTAATCTCGCGATAGCGAGTACTGACCTGATCTGGGGTCAAGCCGGCAGAAAACAACTGGTTCAATTCTTCTCGTAACGAATCCATCTTGATTTGGCGTACTGAACTGAGCAGGACGATGCGATCGCCATCGACCTCGTTTTCGGGTTCGGCGGCGATTTCGGCAATCATGCCATCATACTCGTTAGTGACTTCATGCAACTGTTGTGACAGTGCGGCAAATGTACCGTGCGGGCCCAGGGCCTGCGCGGTATCGATCAGATGCCGCAGGCGATCCGCGCCCTCTTCGCCGAAATAGTCGAAAGCGCTCAGCGCGACCTCGTCGAGTTCGAGCGCCAGGTGCGGATGCGCGACCAAGATGCGCAGCATCTTGCGCTCCAGGCCTACCGGCTCGGGCCGGCCCTGGCGCGGCGGCGCGCGGCGTGCGGTGGCCACCGGTTTAGACAACTCGAACAGGCTTTCGATCTCCGCCGGCGTCGATTGCGTCATGCTGGCCAGGCCGCGCACGATCTGCAGGCGCAGGCTCGACGGCGTCATCGATTGCAGCAGCGGCTTGGCGTCGAACTGCGACTTGGCGCGGCCTTCCGGTGTATCGAGGTCGTGCTCCTGCGTGACTTCGCGCAGCAGGAATTGCGACAGCGGCATTGCATCGGCAATTTCTTGCTCGAAGGCTTCGGCGCCGCGCTCGCGCACGAAGCTGTCCGGGTCGTGCTCTTGCGGCAGGAACAGGAACTTGATGGTCTTGTTGTCGCTCACTTGCGGCAGGCAAGCCTCGAGTGCGCGGCGTGCCGCCTTGCGGCCGGCCTTGTCGCCGTCGAAGCTGAAGATCACATCGTCGGTCTGGCGCAGCAGCTTTTGCACGTGGGTACTGGTGCAGGCGGTGCCGAGCGTGGCCACGGCTTGCGGGAAACCGAGCTGGGCCAGCGCGACGACGTCCATATAGCCTTCGGTCACCAGCACATAGCCGGCGTCGCGGATTGCCTGGCGCGCCTCGAACAGGCCGTACAGCTCCAGGCCTTTCTGGAACAGCGGGGTTTCGGGCGAGTTCAGGTACTTCGGTTCGCCGCTGTCGAGCACGCGGCCGCCAAAGCCGATGACCTGGCCCTTGGTATTGCGGATCGGGAACATCACCCGTTCACGGAAGCGGTCGTAGCGTTTGTGGCGGTTGCCCTCTTCGTCGACCTTGTCGATTACGAGGCCCGACTCGACCAGCACATGGGCCTCGTACTCGGGGAAGACGGCGCGCAGGCTGTCCCAGCCGGCCGGGGCGTAGCCCATGCCGAAGCGGGCCGCCACTTCGCCGGTCAGGCCGCGGTTCTTCAGATACGCAATGGCGTCCGGTGCTTCGCGCAGCTGGGCGCGGTAAAACGCGCACGCTTGCGTCAGCGCATCGGTCAGCGCCAGCGATTGCGCCTGTTGCGCGGCGCGCTGGGCCGGCGGGATCTTGTCGTCGACGTCGGGCACGATCATGCCGACGTTCTGGGCCAGGTCTTTCACCGCATCGACAAAGCCCATGCCCGAGTATTCGATCAGAAAGCCGATCGACGTACCATGCGCGCCACAGCCGAAGCAGTGATAGAACTGCTTGGTCGGGCTGACCGTGAAGCTGGGGGACTTTTCGTTATGAAATGGGCACAGGCCCATGAAGTTCGCCCCGCCCTTCTTGAGCTGGACGTAGCGGCCCACGATATCGACAATGTCGACCCGGTTGAGCAAATCGGTGATGAAAGTTTGCGGAATCACTTGAGCTTACACAGTGTTTGTCTAGGGCCAGACTATACCGCAGCGCCTGCTGCAAATTGATATGCAACAAGTTGTCGTCCCTGCCCGGGGGTGGACAGGGACGACGCGTTGCAGGTGACGCTTATGCGCCAGCCAGGGCTTTCTTGACCAGGCCGGAGACCACGGTCATGTCGGCGCGGCCAGCCAGCTTTGGCTTGAGCACGCCCATCAGCTTGCCCATGTCTTGCGGGCCGGTCGCGCCGGTTTCGGCAACGGCAGCAGCGACTTCGGCGGCGATTTCTTCGTCCGACAGACCAGCCGGCATGTACGCCGACAGGATGACCATCTCGGCCTTCTCGATGTCGGCCAGGTCGGGACGGTTGCCGGCTTCAAACTGGCTGATCGAATCCTTGCGCTGCTTGATCATTTTTTCGATCACGGCCAGCACCTGGGTGTCGTCCAGCTGGGTCTGCTCGTCGAGTTCCTTGCGCTTGACTTCGGCAATGATCAGGCGCACCGCTGCCAGGCGGCCGGTTTCCTTGGCGCGCATGGCGCTTTTCATGTCTTCGGTCAGTTGTTCTTTTAAGCTCATGGGATCTCCGTATTCAAAAGGGTGAAACGACAAAACCCGCTGCGGCGAAACCGAAGCGGGTTTGCGGACTTCAGCGACTCGCCGGGACTGGCAATGCCGTCACCGGGTCTTGGCCGTCTGAACTGTCTTAGTACAGTTTCTTCGGCAGTTGCTGGCTGCGGATGCGCTTGTAGTGACGCTTCACTGCTGCTGCCAGCTTGCGCTTGCGTTCTGCGGTCGGTTTTTCGTAGAACTCGCGTGCGCGCAGTTCCGTCAACAGACCGGTCTTTTCGATGGTGCGTTTGAAGCGACGCATGGCGACTTCGAACGGCTCGTTTTCTTTAAGGCGGATAGTGGTCATGTAAAAATCAAACCGTTGGATTTAGGGAAGAACGAAATTCTAGCATCGTTTGCAGTCCAGTGGAAGCTTTAATCACGAAGTGGTGTTTTCAAGTGTCAACTATTTGCCACCGCCAGACCGGCTGCCACACCCGATGCCCAGGCCCACTGGAAGTTGTATCCGCCCAGCCAGCCGGTCACGTCGACCGTCTCGCCGATGAAGTACAGGCCGGGCACATTGTTGGCCATCATCGTCTGCTGCGACAGGCCGCGGGTGTCGACACCGCCCAGCGTGACCTCGGCCTTGCGGTAGCCTTCCGAACCGGTCGGGACGATGGCCCAGCGGTTGATGGCGTCGCCCAGCGCACGCAGTTTCGCGTCAGCCATGTCGGCCAGGCGCGCAGTAGCGTCAAAGCCATTTGCCGCGAGCAAGCCTTCGGCCAGGCGTGCCGGCAGCCACTGCGTCAACACATTGCCCAGCTGCTTTTTCTCGGTTTTCTTCAGGCCGATCAGCGTGTCGGCCACGTCCATTTCAGGCAACAGGTTCAGCACGATCGGCGTGCCCGGCTGCCAGTAGCTGGAAATCTGCAGGATCGCCGGGCCCGACAGGCCGCGGTGCGTGAACAACAGATCCTCACGGAAGTGCCCTCCCCGTGCGCCCTTGCCTTTGCTGCTGCCGGTGCTGACCTCGACCTCGAGCGCGATGCCCGCCAGCGGCACGAACGGTTCCCAGCTCGGGCCGTCGAACGTGAGCGGCACCAGGCCCGGACGGGTCTCGATCAGTTTCAGGTCGAATTGCGTGGCGATGCGATAGCCGAGGTCGGTCGCGCCGATCTTCGGGATCGACAGGCCGCCCGTGGCAACGACGACATTACCTACCAATAACTCACCGGCGTCGGTCTCGATGGCAAAGCCGTCGTCGGTCTTGCGCACACCGGCAACTTTGCACGGCATGCGCCACTCGACGCCGCCCAGGTCGCACTCGGCGCGCAGCATCGCGATGATCTGCTCGGCCGAATCGTTGCAAAACAATTGGCCGCGGTGCTTTTCGTGGTGGGCAATCCGGTATTTCTTGACCAACGCCAGGAAGTCTTGCGCCGTGTAGCGCGACAGCGCGCTGCGGCAGAAATGGGGATTGTTCGACAGATAATGCTGCGGCCCGGCATTGACGTTGGTGAAGTTACAACGTCCGCCGCCCGAGATGCGGATCTTTTCGGCCAGCTTGGCCGCGTGGTCGACCAGCACCACGCGCTTGCCGCCCTGCGCCGCCACGGCCGCGCACATCATTCCGGCCGCGCCCGCGCCGATTACCGCCACATCGAATTGATTTGCCATGCCTGCCACCACCTTTGCTCAACCCGCCATTGTAAGGCAGCGGCGGATTGGCGAACAGCGGCGCGATGCGCCTTTACTCGGCCGCTGGCAGACTACGGGCGCGGATCTTGCGCGAGACTTCGACGCAGTACGCCACCTGCGTGGCAATCGATGGCGGCACCGGCACCTCGCCGCGCAGCGCAGCGCCGATCCAGGCAGCCGTGGTAGCCGCATCGCGGCCGTCGGGCACGATGGCCAGATCGTCGGTGGGCGCGTCGCGCTCGACCAGCAGCGCGCGCTGGCCGGCGTGGAACCAGTCAATGCGCTGGGCGCGGTGCGGGTGGGCGACGGTTTCGCCCTCGGTGCCGCGCATCAGGAACGCGTCGCCCCGGGTTTCACTGTCGACGCCTTCGAAGTACTCGCCCAGCGTTACCAGGTATTCAGGGTGCGTGTACGACACCAGGCGCAGCGCCGGGCCGTCGAACGGCTGCAGGATCTTGACAATGGTGTGGGTCGAATTGCGCACACCCAGCACGCGGCGCAGCTCAAGCATGCGCGCCAGTTCCGGGGCCAGGTGCTCGATCGGCATGAAGGCCACGCGGCCGTGCACGAATTCGTTGTGGACTTCGGCGCCGGTGGTCGCGTCGGTCACGCCCAGTTCGTGCAGGATTTCGGCGGTGGTGACGCGCCCCGGATCGTTGCTCACGCCATGCACCAGCACCGGCACGCCTTCGCGCGCCAGCAGCAGCGCCAGCAGTGGCGTCAGATTGGCCAGCTTGCGCGAACCGTTATAGGTGGGAATCGATACCGGCGCGAATTCGCCGCGCGGCGCGGGCAGCGGCGTGAATGCGGCGCTCGCTGCATCCATGAAGCCGGCCAGTTCATCGACCGACTCGCCCTTGATGCGCATGGCAAGCAAAATGGCGCCCAGTTCGAGGTCGGACACGCGGCCCTCGAGGATGGCCGCATACAGCCGGTGCGCGTCGTCGCGCGTCATGCTGCGCGCCCCTTTTACGCCGCGGCCGATTTCCTTGATGAAGGGGGCAGCGACAAAGCGTTCGATATCGGTAGTCATGACAAAAGGATACACGGGAACGTCGCGCTGCGGCAGCACGCACGGGTGCAGAGCGCAGCGCGACGCCGCCCGACGCCGCCCGACGCTGCCATTTGGGGCCGCGCATGTGCACATACAGCAATTTCCGCTTACACTGATCCATCCCCCAAAAGAAATATAGATCGCATCATGACCAGTACGCCACAAATCGAAAATACCAACGTCAGCTCGTTCGCCCGCATGCCAACGCCGGTCGAGCTGCATACCTCCCTGCCGCTGAACGAACGCGCTTATGCCACCGTGATGCAGGGCCGCGAAACGCTGCGCAATATCCTCGACCGCAAGGACAAGCGCCTGTTCGTCGTGGTGGGCCCGTGCTCGATCCATGATCCCGAAGCTGGCCTGGACTATGCGCGCCGCCTCAAGGCGCTGCAGGACGAAGTGAGCGAGACGATGGTGCTGGTGATGCGCGTGTACTTTGAAAAGCCACGCACGACCACCGGCTGGAAGGGCTATATCAATGACCCGTTCATGGACGATTCGTTCCGCGTCGAGGTCGGCATGGAACGCGCGCGCCAGTTCCTGCTGGATGTCTGCGAAATCGGCTTGCCAACCGCGACCGAGGCGCTGGATCCGATCTCGCCGCAATACCTGGGCGACCTGATCGCCTGGACGGCCATCGGCGCGCGCACGACCGAATCGCAGACGCACCGCGAAATGTCGTCCGGCCTGTCGACGCCCGTGGGCTTCAAGAACGGCACCGATGGCGATGTGAGCATTGCGATCAATGCGGTGCTGTCGTCATCGAACCCGCACGCGTTCCTGGGCATCAATGGCCAAGGCTCCGTGTCGATCGTGCGCACCAGCGGCAACGCCTATGGCCACGTCGTGCTGCGCGGCGGTGGCGGCCGGCCGAATTATGATTCGGTCTCGGTGGCCATTGCCGAACAGGCGCTGACCAAGGCCAAACTGCCGGCCAATCTGGTGGTCGACTGCTCGCACGCCAACAGCTACAAGAAGCCGGAACTGCAACCGCTGGTCATGTCCGACGTCATCCAGCAAATCCGTCATGGCAACAAGTCGCTGGTCGGCGTGATGATCGAGTCGAACATCGTCAGCGGCAGCCAGTCGATTCCGAGCGACCTGTCGCAGCTGACCTATGGCTGCTCGGTGACCGATGGCTGCATCGGCTGGGAAGAAACGGAAACCATGCTGCGCGAAGCGCACAAGGAATTGCTGCAGCGTCCGTAATAAACCGCGCAACATCCGCAGGGTGGGCGGCGGCGCCCTCCGCCCTGCGGTAGAATGCCCGGTTCCGCTCAATCCACCTGGCTTTCCACATGATCGTTCTCGGCGTCGAATCCTCCTGCGATGAAACCGGCTTTGCTCTGTATGACACCGAGCGCGGCCTGCTGTCCCACGCCCTGCATTCGCAGGTGGCGATGCACGAAGAATATGGTGGCGTGGTGCCCGAACTCGCGTCGCGCGACCATATCCGGCGCGCCATTCCGCTGCTGGACGAGGTGCTCAAGCGCGCCAATCTGCCGGCGTCGGACATCGACGCCATCGCTTACACGCAAGGCCCGGGCCTGGCCGGCGCGCTGCTGGTCGGCTCGTCGGTCGCGTGCAGCCTGGCGCTCGCGCTCGACAAGCCGGTGCTGGGCGTGCATCACCTCGAAGGCCACCTGCTCTCGCCGCTGCTTGCATCGGAACGGCCGGACTTCCCGTTCATTGCCCTCCTCGTCTCGGGCGGTCACACGCAGCTGATGCGTGTCGATGGCGTGGGAAGCTACACGCTGCTGGGCGAAACGCTGGACGATGCCGCCGGCGAAGCCTTTGACAAATCAGCCAAGCTGCTGGGCCTGGGGTATCCGGGCGGCCCGGCGATCTCGCAACTGGCCGAGCGTGGCGACCCGACGGCCTACAAACTGCCGCGACCGATGTTGCACAGCAAGGACTTCAACTTCAGCTTTTCGGGCCTGAAGACGGCGGTGCTTACCGTCGTCAAGAACCACGACGTCAAGGTGATTGCGGATATCCCTGAACAGGACAAGGCCAATATCGCGCGCGGCTTCGTCGATGCGATTGTCGACGTGCTCACCGCCAAGTGCGTGAGCGCCATGAAGCACACGGGTTTGACCCGGCTGGTGATCGCCGGCGGCGTCGGCGCGAACAAGCAATTGCGCGCGTCGCTCAATGCGGCGGCGGCCAAGCGCAAGTTCAAGGTCTATTATCCGGAGCTGGAATTTTGCACCGACAATGGCGCGATGATCGCGTTTGCCGGCGCGATGCGTCTTGAGCGCAACCCAGCGCTGGCGCAGCGCGATTACGCGTTCAATGTGCGTCCGCGCTGGCCGCTGGACGAGCTCGAAGCGGCCTGAATACAGTCCCACAACCAGCCTTAAGCCACGAGAAACAGCCTGCCGCCAACATTGAACTTGCCTGTCTGACACCGATCCTACGGTGTGACCGTTGCCATTAAAACGGTGGCAATATCCGTCGATCAAGTTTTACGGAGGTGAGCAATGCGCGTAGTCAGCTGGAATATTCATTGGGGTTGTGGCAAGGACGGTCGGATCCGCATTCACGCGATGATCGACGTGCTGCGCCGCCTGAACCCCGATGTGATTTGCCTGCAAGAGGTGGCTGCCAATCACCCCGAGCTCGAAGGCAGCGCCAGCGCCAACCAGTTCAAGCAACTCGCCGGCGCCTTCGGCGGCTACCACGCGATGGAGCACACGCCGAGCGAGATTTACCAGAACAATGTCCCGCGCCTGTTCGGCAACCTGATCCTGTCCAAGTACCGCATCTCGCAGGTGCACCGTCACCTGCTGCCGTGGCCGGCCGACCCGGACCATGCGGCCGGCATGCCGCGCGGCCTTCTCGAAACCGTTGTCGAAGCACCTGGCGGCAAGCTGCGCCTGCTCACGACGCATCTCGAATATTATTCGCCCGTCCAGCGCATGGCGCAGGTCAACCGCATCCGCGAACTGCATGCCGAGGCCAGCGCCAGAGCCCTGCTGTTCCAGCCCGATCCGAACCTGGACGCGCCGTACCAGCTGGGCTTTCGTCCCGGCTCGGCAATCCTGTGTGGTGATTTCAATTTCGCGCCCGATGCACCGGATTACGCGGCGCTGCTGGCCCCGCCGGAAGGCAGCGCCCTGGCGCTGGTCGATGCCTGGCGCGTCGTGCATGGCGACATGGCGCGCGCACCGACCACCGGGCTGCACGGCTATCCGTGGCCCGAGCGGCCTGAATGCTACGATTATTTCTTCGTCACCGACGATCTGGCGCCGCGCCTGACCGCCGTTGATGTGCAATCCGAAACGGCGGCGTCGGACCACCAGCCGGTGGTCCTCGATCTGACTTAAGCGACGGCGTCGGCCGGCGTTTCCAGGCCCGGAATCTCACGCAGCGCGCGCTCGAATACTTCAGGCAACTGGCCGCCCGAAATCAGGTGTTTCTGGTTGATGATCACGGCCGGTACCGACTTGATGCCGGCATTGAGGAAGAACTGCTCGCGCTCGCGCACTTCGTCCTTGTACTCGTCCGACGCCAGGATACGGGCGGCCGTCTCGCGCTCCAGGCCCACACTCTCGACCGCGCGCAGCAGCACCGCGTGGTTGCTCGGGTCTTCGCAGCGGGTGAAATACGCTTCGAGCAGCGCGACCTTGAGCTGGCGCTGCTTGCCTTCTTCTTCGGCCCACGACAGCAGGCGGTGCGCATCGAAGGTGTTGTAGATGCGGCCGCGCCGCTCCATGTCGAACGTGAAGCCCACGGCAGCGCCGCGCTCGCGGATCATTTCGCGGCTGGATGCCTGCTGCTCGAGGCTGGCGCCATATTTTTCAGTGACGTGCTCGACGATGTCCTGGCCTTCCGGCGGCATGTTCGGGTTCAGTTCGAACGGCTGGAAGTGCAGGTCGACGCGCACGTCGTCGCCTAGTGTCAACAGTGCCTGTTCGAGCGATTTGAGACCGACTGCGCACCATGGGCACGAGACGTCCGACACGAAATCAATCCTGAGTTGCTTGGTCACGGCGTACCACCTTTCTGTCCGGCGCGGCACGAATGTGCCGCTATTGCCGACCATGGTAACGCCTCGGCAAAAAAGCCGCGCACGCTGCCCTGCTTTGCCTTATTTTGCCTTTTTGGCACCGGCCGACTTGCTGCCGAGCTTGGACTCCTTGCCCGCGATCAGGTTGCCGATATTGCCGCTGTGACGCCACACGAGCAGTGCGCTCATGACGATCACGGCCAGCAGAATGGCATCGGCGCCGAACAGCATGCCGTAGTACAAGGGCGCGAACACCGCAGCCACCAGCGCGGCCAGCGACGAGTAGCGGAAGGCGTAGGCGATGATCAGCCAGGTGGCCAGCGTCGCCAGCCCCAGCCATGGATTGATGCCGAGCAGCACGCCCAGCGCGGTGGCCACGCCCTTGCCGCCGACAAAGCGGAAGAACACGGGCCACAGGTGGCCGATGAACACGGCGATGGCGACGAGCGCGATGCCGGTATCGTCCAGCCCGTAGTCGTAGCCATAGCGCACCGCCAGCCAGACGGCCAGCCAGCCCTTGGCCGCGTCGCCAACCAGCGTGGCAATCGCGGCTTTCTTGCTGCCGCTGCGCAGCACATTGGTGGCGCCGGGGTTTTTCGAGCCATACGTGCGCGGGTCGGACAGGCCGAACGCGCGGCTCATCACGACCGCGAAGGAAATCGAACCGAGCAAATACGCGGCAATGGTGGCAATCAGGGTGTTCATCGTGTCTCTTTCGTGGGCGCCGGTATCGGGCTCATTCTTCTACCGGAAATTGGTGCGTGAATATACACCATCGGATGCATGCGGCGAAGCTACTCGGCGATGGCGCAGATCACTGGCTGCGCCTGCAGCACATCGACCAGCACGCGCGGATCGATGCCCACCAGATAGCCGCGGCGTCCGCCGTTGATGTAGATCTTGTCGAGCTGCAGGATGCTTTCTTCGACATACACCGGCATCGCCTTGCGGATGCCGAACGGCGATGTTCCACCAACCAGATACCCTGAATGGCGCTGGGCCACATCCGGCTTGCATGGTTCGACCGACTTGCAGGGGATGGCGCGGGCCAGATTCTTGGTCGACACCTTGCAATCGCCGTGCATCAGCACGATCAATGGCCTGGCTGCTTCATCCTGCATGACCAGGGTCTTGATCACGTCATGCTCCGGCACGCCCAGCGCGCCGGACGAGACCGATGTACCGCCGTGCTCCTGGTACGCATACGGATGCTCGGAAAACGCCACGCCATGCTTGCGCAGGAATTGGGTGGCAGGGGTCTCGGAGACGTGCTCTTTCTTGGCCATGCGTGTTACGCTAAAGACGAACAATAGGGGTTTCTATTATGCAGGAAGAACTTCGGTTTGCCACCTTCAACACTTTCAATCTGGCACCTCCCGGTGCACGCTTGTACGACAATCTGGCACCCACGACGGCCGACGAATACGAAGCCAAACTGGACTGGACGGCGCACCAGCTCGACCTGATCAATGCCGACGTGATCGGCTTTCAAGAAATTTTTTCGCAGAGCGTGCTGGCGGAAGTCCTGCAGCGCACGCGGCGCTACCGCGACGCGCACCATATCGGCTTCGATCCCGACCCGGGTGCGGCGCGCCTCACGCCCAGCGTGGCCCTGGTCTCGCGCCTGCCGCTGGCCGAGCCGGGCACCGAACTGGGCAAGTTTCCGGCCAATGTCACGATGCCGGCCGGCAGCCGCGACCCCGATCGCTTCACGCGCGCGCCGCTGCATGCGGGCGTGATTGCGCCGTCGGGCGTGGTGATCGACGTGATCGTCGTGCATTTAAAATCGCGCCGCCCCGATTACCGCTCGAGCGACAGCGGGGCCGACCCGCACCTGTACGCGCTGGCATGCCTGCGCTCGCTGATCCGGCGCGGCACCGAGGCCACCGCGCTGCGCGTGCTGCTGACAAATATGGCGCACACGCACCGCCGCCCGCGCATCGTGCTGGGCGACTTCAACGACGTGGCCGATTCGGTGACGACCGAGATCGTGCTGGGTGCCGGCACGCCGCAGGCCGAGCGCCTGTACGACGCGAGCCAGGTGCAGCGCCGGCTCGATCACCAGCGCCATGTGGGGTTTTCAATCCTGCACGACACGCGCCATTCGACGATCGACCATATCCTGGTGTCGCCCGAATTCAACCCGGCACTGCCCGAAGCGATCGGCGAAGTCATCGATGTGGTGTACCTGAACGATCACCTGAACCTGGCGTTGCCCGAGTCGTCGGACCATGGGCAGGTGCTGGCCAGGATCCGGTTGTTCGACTAGGGCCGCCGCATCAAGGCCACCGCACTAAGGTCTCCGCATCAAGGTCGCCGCATCACGGCCTCATATACCAGGCCCGGTGCGGGCTCAGGTTCGGCCGTGTACTGGCCGCGCTGGCATAGAACCCCTGGTAATCGTCGCACCCATGCCGGCGCAGAAAGTCGAGCTGCTCGGCGGTTTCCACGCCCTCCCCCACCACCCGCAGCTGCAGGCTGCGCGCCACCGCGATGATGGCCGGCACCATCGCGGCATCCACCGGATCGTGCCCGACGTCGCCCACGTAACTGCGGTCGATCTTGACCGTGGTGAGCGGAAAGCGCCGCAATGCTTCCAGGCTCGACAGGCCGGTGCCGAAGCGGTCGATACTCAGCCGCACCCCGCGGGCACGCAGCGCCAGCGCCGTAGCGGCAAACGCGGGCTCGCCCCGGATCAGCGCGTCTTCTGCGATCTCGAGCTCGAGCGCGCCGGGTGGCAAGCCGGCGCTCTCCAATGCGGCATCGATTGCCGGCAGCAAGCCGTCGTGCCCCAGCTGGGCATCGGACAGGTTGACCGCCACCGCGACGGCGGCCCCGGCATGGCGCCACGCACGCGCCCGCTGGCATGCTGCGCGCAGCACCCATTCGCCGATCGGGATGATCAGCCCGGAATCTTCGGCCACCGGCAGGAATTCGTGCGGCAACAACAGCCCGCGCTGCGGATGACGCCAGCGCAGCAACGCTTCGACCGATGTCACGCGTCCGGTCGCCACTTCGATTGCGGGCTGGTATTGCAGCATGAATTCCTTGCCGTCGAGCGCCTGGCGCAAGCGGTTTTCCAGCTCGACGCGCTCGATCACATGGGCGTTCATGGCAGGGCTGAAAAACTGGAAGCTGCCGCGCCCGTTCTGCTTGGCGTGGTACATCGCGACATCGGCGTGGTGCAGCAGGGTATCGACTTCGGCGCCATCGTCGGGGCACAGCGCGATGCCGATCGAGGCCGACAGCGTCACTTCCTGGCCGCCGATGTCGATCGGCAGCGCCACGGCCTGGGTCACGGCGAGGGCCACGTGCGCGGCCTGGTCGGCGCCCTTGATGTCGGCAAGCAGCACGACGAACTCGTCGCCGCCCAGCCGGCTGATGGTGTCGACCTGGCGCACACAGGCGCGCACGCGCAGCGCCACTTCGCGCAGCACGATGTCGCCGGCCTGGTGGCCGTGGGTGTCGTTGACGGCCTTGAACTTGTCGAGGTCGAGGAACATGACGGCGGAGCTGCTGCCCTGACGGCGCCAGGTGGCCAGCGCCTGGTGCAAGCGGTCCAGGAACAGGATGCGGTTGGGCAGACCCGTGAGGGCGTCGTGCTCGGCCTGGTGGCGCACCTGTTCTTCGATGCGCTTGCGCTCGCTGATATCGGACAGCATCGCCATATAGCTCGACACCTCGCCATGCGCATCGCGAATGGCCGTCAGCGTAACGCGCACCGGATAGCGCTGGCCGTTGCTGCGCGCGCTGGCCAGTTCGCCTTCCCAGTGGTCGGCGCCCTCGAGCCCGGTCCAGACGCGTTGACAGAAGTCGTCGTCGACACCCCAGCCGAGGCTGGCCAGCGGCTGGCCGATGATCTGCTCGGGCGCATGCCCGGTGATGGCGGTAAAGGCGCCATTGACGGCGCGCACGCGGTACTCGGCATCCATCATGATGATGGCGTCGCGCGCGTTCTGGAACACTTGCGCGGCCTGCTCGAGATTGGTCTCGGCCTCCTTGCGGGCCGTGATGTCGATTTCCATGCAGAACACTTCGTGCATCACGTCGTCGTGCTTGACGGGATAGTGGCACGAATAGACCCAGTGGCGCCGGCCCGTCATCGATTGCACCAGCCAATCGCTTGCCTGTGGCGCCTGGCCGGTGCGCCAGATGGTGGCGATGACGTCTTCGAATTCGCTCTGGCGGTCGAGGTGGAACACCAGGTCGCGAAACGCGCGGCCGACGGCGTCACCCGACGGGATGCCGTACAGCTCTTCGCTGGCGTGGTTCCAGAAGCGGATGATGCCGGCGCGGTCCATCGAGTGCACGGCCACGGCCGGGGCCAGCTCCAGGGCCGTGACGAAATGGTAGAGCCAGTCGAAGGCTTGTACGCCGCCCCCGGACGGGTCGGCCGCCGGACGACCCGGGGAATCTGGCAGTAGCTTGCTCACGGCAGCGCCTTTCGCTTGGGCGGTGACAGCAATCAGGAAGACAAGCCTGTCAGTGGCATGCTGGAGACACGCTTTGTGTGCGAAGCGGCACATGGCGCGCTGGCAAAAATCGGGGAGGTAAGAAGGCAATTGCACCCTGCCATCAACTTGGGCAGCCAGCTGACCGCTTGTCGCATTCAGATGGCTCAGACCGCAATTGCCGCGGTTAGTTCAATGATAGGTTCAGGCCGGGCTGGCAGGCACGGCTGCCGGAGCAACGGCGTCGCTGTCGGTCTTGTTGTCGCTGTCGGTACTGCTGTCGCTGTCGCTGTCGCTGTCTTGCACGATGGCGTTGCCATCGGCATCGACGTCATTCTTTGGTTCGAGCTTGCGCTTGGCCTTGTCATCGGCCTTGCGCTTCTTGTCGAGTTCCCGTTGCCGTTTTTCGTATTGAAAATTATTCCGTGCCATAGTCACCTCGATATGATGGAGCGGTAGGGGTACCGTCCTGACCGGCCATTATGGACTACCGCGCCGATCCCGGCTTGCCTTAACGCTAACCGCGGGGATGGTGCTCGGTGTGCAGGCGCTTGAGGCGTTCGCGCGCCACGTGGGTATAGATCTGGGTGGTCGAGATATCGGCGTGACCCAGCAGCAACTGCACCACGCGCAGGTCGGCGCCATGGTTGAGCAGGTGCGTGGCGAACGCGTGGCGCAGCGTGTGCGGCGACAGCGGCCCGGTGATGCCGGCTTTCTTGGCGTGCTTCTTGATCAGGATCCAGAACATCTGGCGCGTCATCGGGCCACCACGGCTGGTGACGAACAGGGCGTCGTCCATCTGGCCATTGAGGATGATGCCGCGCGCATCCTTCAGGTAGCGCTCGATCCAGCGCCGCGCCTCTTCGCCGAACGGCACCAGGCGCGTCTTGCTGCCCTTGCCCGTCACGCGCAGCACGCCGTCGTTCAGGCTCACTTCGACCAGCTTCAGGGCCACCAGTTCCGACACCCGCAAGCCGCTGGCATACATCAGCTCGAGCATCGTGCGTTCGCGCAGGCCCAGCGGCGTGGCCACATCCGGCGCAGCGAGCAGCGCCTCGACCTGGCTTTCGTTTACCGTGTGCACGAACCGGGTCGGCTGGCGCGCCGAGGCCATCTTCAGGCACGGGTCGACGTCGATCCGGTTGCGGCGCAGCGCCAGCCCATAGAAGCGCTTGAGCACCGACAGCCGGCGGTTGGCCGTGCTCGGGCGCGAGTCGGGATGGCGGTCAGCAAAATACGCAGCCAGGTCGTCCGCGCCGACGGCCAGCAGGCCACGCTCGGGCTGGCGCGCGTGCAGCCAGGTGGCGAACAGGCGCATGTCGCGGCGGTAAGCGTCGAGCGAGTTCTTGGCCAGGCCCTGTTCCAGCCAGAGCGTGTCGCAGAACTCGTCGATCAGGGCCAGATCGACTGTTGTTGCCATGGGCTTGCGGTGGCGCCTTCATGGCGCAGCAACCAGCGTTTGACGGACAAATGGAAGCCGTTTTCGTCATCCTGGTTGGCAAAGCCGCCCAGGCCGCCGGTGGCGGTGACGCGATGGCACGGGATCACGAGCGGGAACCGGTTGGCGCCGCAGGCCTGGCCGACGGCGCGCGGGGCCGAGCCGATCATGCGCGCCACGTGCCCGTAGGTGTGCACGGCGCCGCGCGGGATCGCGTGGATGTGCTGCCAGACCTTGCGCTGGAATTCGGTGCCGGCTTCCAGCAGCGGCAGGTCGAACACGACATCAGGATCCTGCAGGTAGCGCGCGACCTGCTGCGCTGCCTGCTCGGCAAGCGCGCTGTCGGCGCTTTTTTCGGCGAACGATGGCGGCAGGTAGACCAGCTCGCATACCTTGTCGTCGGCCGTGCGAATACCCAGCGCGCCAAAGGGCGCCGGTACGATGGCGTTGAACAACAGGGAGGCGCGATCTGGCTTCATGGCGACGGTTGGCAGTGCGCGGTAGCGGGACCATCCCGCTGGCAGGCACTCCGGCATCTTACCCGCCGCAGCACGTGCGCGGCCAGTCGTTTGGCATCAGGAAATAAAAAAAAACAGGCAAAAAAAAGCGCACCATCTGGTGCGCTCCAATTCGGGTCACGTTCCCGGTCGTTTGGCAGTGCCAACGACTTCTGTAAAACGTGGTGTCTCCTCGAATATTCTCCGGTACGAGTACCGTTCTTATAGCAATGCTCCCCCAAAACCTGTACTGCCTGCTGCTGGCCCTGCACCGCACCACTTCAGTGCGTATGAGCGCCATGATAACGCAAATGCTTATAGAAAATGTATCTTTTAGGTCACAAAATCAGAAAATTGTTTTACTTATAAACAAAATGCCCTGGTGACCAGACACTCACGCTCACCGTGCAACTTCGCGCAGGATAGCATGTACCGTCTCCTTGCCGATCCTGTTTTCCATCTGGCCGTAGACGGGCTGCAATGCGCGGCGCCATTCGGCCTGCTGGGCAGGATTGAGCGTATGAATCACGGTAGTGCCGGCCTTGCGGATCTTTTCCATCGACTCATCATTGGCACGCTGGGCAATCTGCTTTTCGTACACGGTCGCTTCGCGCATCGCGCGCGCCAGAATCGTGCGGGTCGCTGCCGGCAAGCCGTCCCAGAATTTCTTGTTGACGATCACGGCGTAACCCAGATAGCCGTGGTTCGACACGGTCAGGTGTTTCTGCGTTTCGTGCATGCGCTGCGTGTACATGTTCGACGGCGTGTTTTCGGTGCCTTCCACCACGCCATCGCGCAGCGCCGGGGCGGCTTCGGAAAACGCCAGCACCATCGGCTGCGCGCCCAGCGCCCGCATCTGCGCATCGAGCACCATGGAGGCCTGGATACGCATGCGCACACCGTCGAAATCCTTCAGCGCGACCAGCGGCTGATTGGCCGACATGACCTTGAAACCATTGTCCCAGAAGGCCAGCCCGGTGATGCCCTTCGGTTCGAGCTTGCGCAGCAGCTCGCGCCCGATGCGCCCTTCCGTCACCTTGTACAGCGCCGCCTTGTCCGGAAAAATATACGGCAAGTCGAACGCTTCGAATTCGCGCACGCCCAGCGGCGAGAACTTGGCCAGCGACGGCGCGAGCATCTGCACGGCGCCCAGTTGCAGGGCCTCGAGTTCTTCGCGGTCCTTGTACAACTGGCTGTTTGGATAGACTTCCACCCTGACCTGGCCACGCGTCATTTGCTCGGCCAGCGCCTTGAACCGCTCGGCGGCGCGGCCTTTGGGCGTATCCGGCGCCACCACGTGACTGAACTTGATCACGATCGGCCCCTGTGCCCAGGCATTCATACTGGCGGCTGCGGCCAACACGGCGCACAGCGCGCGCATGGCCAGGGAATTGAGTTGCATGACGGTTCGATTCTTCCTGATGAAACGTTACACTGGCACATGCCGCATTGCCCGCCATCGCGGCGATGCCACGATGCGCCCGACAGTGTAACCAAAACAGGACCTTGCATGAAATTTCCATTCATCCAGCCCGGGGCGACAGACGACCTGGACGCCGAGCCCGAGCCGCGCGCGCGCTCGCGCGGCTGGCGCTTCCTGCGCTGGATGGTGCCGATCCTGCTGGTGCTGCTGTTTCTGGCCGTGCTGATCTGGCTGCCATGGCAGGCGCGCCAGATGGAAAGCAACGACCGGCAAGAGCAATTGATTGCCGATACGCTGTGGGTCGAGCAGACGCTGCGCTTCGAGCTGGCGCGCAGCGAGGAAGCACTGGCCGCCCTCGGCGCCGACCTCGTCGTCGCGCCGCTGCCGCCGGCCAAGCTGACGGCGCGCTTTCGCCAGATGTTTACCAATGGCCCCGAACTGGTGCGCGTGGTCTGGAGCGATGCCGACGGCGTCCAGCAAGCCATTTACGGCAGCGACCTGCCTGCCGCCGGCCTGCCCGCGGCCACCGTGCTGGCCGGTGAAATGGCGCGCTCGATCCGGCGCGGCCGCTACAGCGTGCCGTACGGCGCCACGGCCTCCACCCACGGCGTGATCGATTACTACCTGCCACTGTTTCGCGGCGGCCAGTTCGCCGGCAGCCTGGTGGCGACCTACAGCCTGCAGGTGCTGCTGGATGAAACGGTGCCGTGGTGGTTCGCCCAGGACAATGCGCTGACGCTGCTCGACCGTAACGAATTGCCGGTGGCGCGCCGCGCATCGGGCGGCCCGGGCCGCAACGTCTACACGCACCAGCGCGAGCTCGACCTGCCCGGCGCCCAACTGGTGCTGTCGACCAATAGCGTCAAGCGCGCGCCGCAATTGCTGCCCAATCTGCTGGTCGGCTCGGTGATCGTGCTGGCGCTTGGCTTGTTGATGAGTCTGGCGGCGCTGTGGCGCCACATCTCGCGCACACTGGCGGCCGAAGCTGCGCTGCGCCAGCAGATGGCGTTTCGCACGGCCATGGAAAACTCGCTGATCACGGGCTTGCGCGCGCGCGACCTCGAAGGCCGCGTGACGTACGTGAACCGCGCCTTCTGCCAGATCGTCGGCCTGTCGCAAGAAGAATTGATTGGCAAGAAGCCGCCGATGGCGTACTGGGCGCCGGAAGCGATGGCCGAATACGAAGACCGCTTCCAGGGCATCCTGTCGGGCAAGGTCACGCCGCAGTTCGAGACCGTGTTCCAGCGGCCCGACGAAGTGCGCGTGCCGGTGCTGGTGTTCGAGTCGCCGCTGGTCGACGTCGACGGGCGCCATACCGGCTGGATGAGCTCGGTGCTCGACATCACCGATCGCAAGCGCGTCGAAGAACTCAACCGCCAGCAGGAAGAAAAGCTGCAGGCCAGCGCGCGCCTGGCCACGATGGGCGAGCTGTCGTCGATGCTGGCGCATGAACTGAACCAGCCGCTGGCCGCCATCTCGAGCTATACCGTTGGCGCGCTGAACATGCTCGACCGCGCCGCCGGCGCCGGCCAGGAAGTCAAGCCCGGCATGCTGCGCCACGCACTGGAACAGGCGCGCCAGCAAGCCCAGCGCGCCGGGCACATCATCCGCAGCGTGCACGAGTTCGTCAAGAAACGCGAACCGCTGCGCCAGGAACTGACGATCCGCAGCGTCATTGCCAGCGTGCACGCACTGATCGAATTGCAGGCGCGCCAGGCCGGCGTGGTGCTGCGCGTGCACTTGCCACCAGGCTTGCCGCCGGTGCTGGCCGACCGCGTCCTGCTCGAGCAGGTGCTCCTGAACCTCACGCGCAACGGCATCCAGGCCATGCAGGACACCGTGCCGGACCAGCGCGTGCTGCGCATCGAGGCAGCGCACATCGACGACCAGGTGGCCGTCTCGGTGATCGACCGCGGCCATGGCATTTCGGCCGAAGTGGCCGAGCGGCTGTATTCGCCGTTCTATTCGACCAAGGCCGAGGGCATGGGCATGGGGCTGTCGATCTGCCGCACGGCGATCGAGTTCCATGGCGGCACGCTGAGCCACGCGCCGTACCCGCCCGGGGGCACCGTGTTCACATTTTCGCTGCCGGCGCAGGCGGCAAGCCGGGCGGTCGGCTAGAATCGCGTGCGGCGCCCTGCCCGACTATTACGGAGACCCCCATGCTGCACATCGTCGACGACGAAGAAGTCATACGCGATTCGCTCGCCTGGCTGGCGCAATCGCGCGGCCTCAACGCGCGCAGCTATCCCGGCGGCCAGGAATTTCTCGACGTCATCAAGGACCTTGACGTCAGCGGCGACTGCGTTCTGCTCGACGTGCGCATGCCCGGCATGAACGGCATTGCCGTGTTCGACCAGTTGATCGGTCGCGGCCTGTTGCCGCGCCTGCCGGTGATTTTTCTGACCGGCCACGGCGAGGTGCCAATGGCGGTCGACTCCCTCAAGCGCGGCGCTTTTGATTTCTTCGAGAAACCGTTCAATGACAATGTCTTGATGGACCGCGTCGAAGAAGCGCTGGCCGCCTCGCGCAAGGCGGCCACCTCCGCTGCAGTGCAGGCGCGGCTGGCAACGCTGTCCACGCGCGAACGCGAGGTGCTCGACCTGATCCTGGCCGGCATGATGAACAAGGTCGTGGCCGACAAGCTCGGCATCAGCATGCGCACGGTGGAGGTGCACCGGGCCCATATCTTCGACAAGATGCAGGTCAAGACGGCGGTCGAACTGGCCGGCCTGCTCAAGTAAATACCAGCAGCGCGCTCGCGCTGCCTTCACACTGTCTTCATTTCCTGCGCGTAAAGGGTCTGAAGGGTGCGCAACAGCCTTGTAAAATAAGGCGCAGTCAGCATTATCTGTTGATGAAGCTGATAGCAATGCGGAGCAATTGTTCTGGCGAAATGATCCGCTGACCATCCAGCGCCCACCGCCAGCCCAGGTAATTGGGCAGGTAGCGCGACGCCACGCCATGAAAGCCCTGTAACCAGGCCTTGAAGCGATGGTGGTAAGCGTTCACGTTCTGCACATGGATGGCAAGGCTGCCCAGACGCCTCACACGCACACTTGCGCGCACATTGACCGTCTCGTGCGCGATCCTGTGCTTGCGTGCAAAAGCGCGGTACGCGGCATGGCTGTCACTGACCAGCAACGCCTGCCTGTTGAGCCTGGGCAGCAAGTCACGAGCGAGTTGCGCAGCGGTGAGTGCGCCGCGACCCGTGACGGCGTCGACCGTGCGTCCCTCGCGGTCGCGCGCGACCAGGATGCAGTCGAGTTCGCTGGAAATGCCCCGTTTGACCGCATGGCTGCCACGGTGGCGCGGTGGCCGATCGAGCGTGCGCGAACCTTTTTGTGATTCGAGCAGGAATGTTTCGTCAGCCTCGACGATGCCGTTAAGAACTGCGGGCCGGTCGAGCTTGACCCAATGCAGGAAGCGGTGGCGCCAGCGAAAGGCGGTGTTGCGGTGTACGCCGACCCGATCTGCGGCCTTGCGGACGGGGAGTGAATCGAGCATCACCTGCGAATACGCGAGCCATTTGCCCTTGAGCCGGAGCCGCGCCAGTGGCGTGCCGGTCAGATCGTTGAAGGTGCGGCCGCAGGCACAGCAGCGGTAGCGCTGCAAATCGTTGGCGAACCCGTGCCGGTAGCAGCGCTCGTTGCCGCATCTGGGGCAGCAGCGGCCCGGCGCTCTGACCTCACTGATGAGCGCGACTACCTGATCGAGCCCGGCTGCAGGATACAGGGCATCAAGCACTTGCCGGCGCTGGGGTTGGTTCAGCGAAGGCAGTTTTGCAAACCAGCCCTTGAAACGTGGCGCTTTCATGATCGACTCCTGAGGCTGAGGACAGGGGTTGGACCACTGGACTGCTCGTCAGTTCAAAGCGAGTCTCTATTTAACGTTGACTGCGCCTAAAATAATGTGAACGCGCCGCGGCCAGGGCGCCGCGATGCACAGGCTTTTTCAGGAAACGCGCATGAACGAAAAGACAGTTGCAGACAAGATGTTTTTACGCACGGCGACATCAATGCTCGTGCTCAATGGCCAAGCCAATCCAACCGTGACGGCGCAGCTGCCGGCCGACATCGTCAAACAAGGGGACGGCCCATTCGACGTCATCCTGATGTTTTGCCTGGGTCAGAACGACCTCGCGCACTACCTGCCGCTCGCCAAACAACAGCTGAGCGATACCGGCTCGCTCTGGATCGCTTACCTGAAGCAGACGACCTCAAAGGCGACCGACATCAACCGTGACTCGATCAATGCCTATGCCAAGGAACATGGCATCACCGGCGTGGCCATGATTTCGATGGATGGTGACTGGTCGGCGCTGCGCCTGAAACGCATTGCAGTCTAGTTGGCCGAATCGGGCCCGGCGCCGTGGCGCACCAGCGCCCACGCCACATGCTCGCGCACCAGTTCCGATGGATGCTCGGCCCGCGCTTGCAGCGCCGCGACGATGGCCGCATCGCCGCGCAATTGTTCGGCCGCATTGCCCAGCCCCACCGCCAGATTGCGCAACCAGCGCTCGTGCCCGATGCGCCGGATCGGACTGCCTTCCATGCGCCGGTTGAATTCGGCTTCTTCCCACGCGAACAGGCCGATCAGGTCGCCCTCGCCCAGGCCGTTGCGCTCATCGAAATCGGGCACCTGCGCCCGCTGCGCGAACTTGTTCCATGGGCATGCGACCTGGCAATCGTCGCAGCCGTAGATGCGGTTGCCGATCAGCGGGCGCAGCTCTTCGGGGATGCTGCTTTTCAGCTCGATCGTCAGGTACGAGATGCAGCGCCGCGCGTCGAGCTTGCCCGGGCCCAGGATCGCGCCGGTCGGGCACATGTCGATGCAGGCGGTGCAGCCGCCGCAATGCTTGCCGGTGGGCGGGTCGACCGGCAGCGGCAGGTCGATCAGGATCTCGCCGATGAAGAAGGTCGAGCCGGCCGCGCGCGAGAGCAGCAGCGTGTGCTTGCCGCGCCAGCCCAGGCCGGCTTTTTCGGCCAGTGGCAATTCCATCACGGGCGCCGAGTCGGTAAACACGCGAAACCCGAACGGTCCGATTTCATCCTGGATTTTCTCGGCCAGCGCCTGCAGGCGGTTGCGCAGCACCTTGTGGTAGTCGCGGCCCCGCGCATACACCGATACGACGGCCGCGCTCGGGTCAGCCTGGCGCAGGCGTTCTCCAGCGCGCCAGTCGCCCTGGCGTTCGGTCGGCAGATAGTCCATCCGCACCACGATCGCGCGCACGGTCCCGGGCACGAGTTCGGCCGGCCGCGCACGCTTCATGCCGTGGGTTGCCATATAATCCATCTCGCCGTGGTAGCCCGCATCCAGCCAGGCTTGCAAGCCTGCTTCGAGGTGCCCCAGATCGACATCGGCAATGCGCACGTCGGCAAAGCCCAGCCCCACGCCCCATCCCTTGATGGCGCGCGCTAGCTGGGGCAGATCGACGGATGAGGTTGGGGAATCGGCCATACCGGGGTGGGAACACCACAAGAAAAGAATGCAGCAGAATGCAGTACAACACGCTATTTTATGCCATGCAGCCCATCAAAGCGCACCAGCACCACTATTTGCCGGACGAGCCGGCCACCAACGCACTGGGCGGCGCGCTAGCCCGCGCGCTGGCGCCGGGCCTCGTCATCTATCTGCACGGCGACCTGGGCGCCGGCAAGACCGCCCTCACCCGCGCCCTGCTGCGCGCGCTGGGTCATACGGGCACGGTCAAGAGCCCGACCTACACGTTGTCGGAGCCGTACAACGTGATGCTTGACGACAATCCGCTGAGCGTGATTCACTACGATCTGTATCGCATGTCGAGTCCGGAAGAATTCCTGGACGCCGGCTTTCGCGAAGATTTTGACGGCCACAACGTCTGCATCGTCGAATGGCCCGAAAAAGGCGAGCCCGTGTTACCGCCGCCGGACATCCGTTTACTGCTGAGCGTCAGCGGAAACGGCCGTGCTGTAGAATTGCAAGCGTTGTCTGAATTAGGCCTGCTATGCCTCGATCGTCTCGCTTTCCTCCCGCCGCCCCAGTAACTACTGCGTCCGCACGCCGCCGCGTCATGCTCAAGGCCGGCGGCACGCTGCTGCTGTCCGTCGTCGCGCCGCTGCCTGCCAGCGCCAACCAGATCCTGGCAGTACGTGTCTGGCCCGCGCCCGAATACACCCGCGTCACGCTCGAAAACGACACCAACCTCAAGACCGAGCACTTCCTGATTCCCGATCCGCCGCGCCTGGTCGTCGACATCGACGGCCTGGGCTTGAGCACTACGCTCAAGAGCCTGGTGGCCAAGATCGAATCGAACGACCCGTACATCAAGCAGGTGCGCGTGGGCCAGAACCGGCCGAACGTCGTGCGCCTGGTGTTTGACCTCAAGGCCGAGGTCAAGCCGCAGGTGTTTACGCTCGCGCCCGTGGCCGGCTACCAGCACCGCCTGATCTTCGACCTGTACCCGGTCACGCCCGTCGACCCGATCGCGGCGATGATCGAAAGCGGCGAATGGAGCACCGGCCCGACCAAGACCGTGGCGGCCGGCACGCCGGCGCTGGGCGATCCGGTGTCCGGCCCGCCGGGCGCCACGATGCCAGCCACCGTGCTGCCGCCGTCCGGGGCGATCGGCCCGGGCACGGCCGCCGCCGCAGGCGCCATCGTCGCCGCCACGCCGCCGGTACAGATTCCGACGCCGCCGCCAGTGGCGCCGCGCACCCAGCCGAACGCCGCGCCGGACGCCATCGCCCGGCTCGAATCCGAGATCTCGGGCCTGCGCGGTACACCGCCGGCCCAGGCAGTGCAGCCCACGCCCGGCAGGGCCAGCGCGCGCCAGCCGCAGAAAGTGGCGCGCATGGTCACCATCGCGCTCGACCCGGGCCACGGCGGCGAAGACCCGGGCGCGATTGGCGCCAACGGCAGCCGCGAGAAAGACATCGTGCTCGAAGTGGCCAAGCGCCTCAAGACCAAGCTCGAACAGCTGCCCAACACGCGCGTGATGCTGACGCGCGACGGCGACTTCTTCGTGCCCCTGAACACCCGCGTGCAAAAGGCGCGCAAGGTGCAGGCCGACCTGTTCGTGTCGATCCACGCCGACGCCTGGGTCTCGCCAACGGCAAGCGGCTCATCGGTGTTCGTGCTGTCCGAAAAAGGCGCCAGTTCCAGCGCCGCGCGCTGGCTGGCCAGTGACCAGAACCGGGCCGACCTCGTGGGCGGCGTGAACCTGGCCGGCGGCAGCGCCGACAAGCAGCTTGCCAGCGTGCTGTTCGACCTGTCGACAACGGCGCAGATCAACGACAGCCTCAAGCTCGGCAAGGCCGTGCTGCGGGAAATCGGCGGCATCAACCGGTTGCACAAGGCGTCGGTCGAGCAGGCCGGCTTTGCCGTGCTCAAGGCGCCGGACATTCCGTCGATTCTTGTGGAGACTGCGTTCATCTCGAATCCACAAGAAGAAGCGCGCCTGAACGACAACGGCTACCAGGATCAACTGGCCAACGCCATCACGAACGGCATCCGCCGTTATTTCGCCGACAACCCGCCGATGGCCAAGAGCCGCCAGACCTGACATGGACCACATCACTTTCGGGCAGCTGCCCGCGATCCGCATCACGGCGCCCGACGGCGCCACCGCCGTCGTCACGCTGTACGGCGCACACCTGGTCTCGTGGCATGGCGCCGACGGTGGCGAGCGCGTGTTCCTGAGCGCCCGCTCGGCGCTCGACGGCAGCCGCGCGATCCGTGGCGGCGTGCCGGTGATCTTTCCGCAGTTCGCCGAGCGCGGCGACGGCATGCGCCATGGCTTTGCCCGCGTGTCCACCTGGCGCCTGGAAGACAGCGGCGTCGAGGATGGCGCGGCGTGGGCCGTGTTTGGTTTGAACGAGGCCGATCTGCCGCCAGCACTGGCAGGCGCGTGGCCGCACCGGTTCGCGCTGCAGCTGCGCGTGGCCGTGCGCGCCAACGAACTGATCATGGCGTTGAATGTGCGTAATACGGGCGACGCAGCGTTTCCGTTTGCGGCGGCGCTGCACAGCTATCACCTCGTGCCGCACCTGGCCGACGTGCGTATCGAAGGGCTCGAAGCAGGCACGCTGTCGATCGCCGACAAGCTCGACGTGGTGTACGAACAGGTCGACGACACCATCTTCCTGGGCACCTGGGCGCGCGTGCTGACGCTCGAGCAGGAAGGCTTTTCCGATGCGGTCGTGTGGAATCCGGGCGCAGCCGACACGGCGGCGTTGCCGGACATGGAAGATGAAGAGTATCAGCGCTTCGTCTGCATCGAACCGGCGCAGCTGACGCCGGTGCAGCTCGAACCCGGCGCGGCCTGGGAAGGCCGCTACCGGGTCAGCTGAGCGCCGTTACATCGCGCAGTTACATTGATTCCTTGATCATCCGTCCATTGCTCGGCTGCACAGGCCGCGCATTGTACGGATACAGCCGCGAGAACAGCGCCATCTGTTGCGGCGAGGCCGTCATCGGCTGCTTCATCACGATCCACAGCACATTCTCGGTACAGGGCGGCTCGCTGAGCGAGCCCATGTACGTGAAGTAGTCGCGCCGCGTCGGCAGGATCTCGTTCACGTTCAGCACGATCGATGGCGTCACGGTCGTCAGCTTTTCCAGCGGCAGGTTGTTCCACACAGTCTGGATCATCGGATTGGCATCGCCTCGCTCGAGCGGCACCGCCAGCACGGCGATCTTGTTGTCGTAGCTCTTGTGCACCAGGTGCACCACCATCTCGGTGCCGCGGCCATTCACACGTTCTTCGCCCGGCCGGTGAAAGTGAAACTGCTGCAACTCATACGTGGTGCCGCCCACGGTCAGGAAATTTCCGCCCGCGACATTGACCTGCACCGTGTGGCCGTTATCGATCTCGTTGAACGAGCTCGGCTGATAGTCGAACGTGATCTGCTCGAGGTTGACCTTGATGCCGTCGCGCAGGTCGATCGGCGACTGGCGATTGCCCGCATTGCAGGCTGCCCACGCGGTATTGATCTTCGACCAGTTCTCGGGCCCGAACTCGCCGTCATAACTCCAGTGCGTGCCGTTCTTCGGTTTGGCCGCTTCAACGGCCACGGCCGCCACCATCGCGGCTTCGCGCTTGCGACGTGCGTCGGCCGCCTTGCGGGCGCGCGCGGCTTCTTCGGCGCGCAGGGCCTGCTTGGCGCGCAGCTCGGCGAGCTTTTCGGCGATGCGCACCGACAGGTCGACCTCGGTATCCTCCTCGGATTTCGCGGGCGCAGCGGCGGCGGCAGCAGCAACAGGTGCAGCAGCGGGCTTGAGGTTCGGCCGAATGGACGCGATCGCAGGCTTGGCCGGCTCGGCCACGGGCTTGGCGGTCTTCGGTGTCGGTTCGTTCGCCTGTGCCAGGGCGGTGACCAGGCCCAGCGTACATAGTGCGATCAGGTTACGCATGTGATTTTCGGATAGTTTGATTCTCTCCATCCTTTATCGGACCGGGGGCGGGTAACTTGAGTGCGCTGCGGCAACATCGGACATTTAATGTCCGGATCGGCTGCTTTGCTGGCCTGCGCGACAACACCTCATACCATCCTTGCATCACCGGCCCGGCGCGCTTTGCCCTCGATTACAATTGCCCGATACTTACAAGGCGGCGCTGCCGCGACAGGGAGAGCAGATGCAGGCAGTGTCATCAAAAAAGAACACGATCCACGCAACCGTCGGCGCGGCGCTGTGCGCGCTGCTGGCCATCGCCAGCGCGCACGCCGCAGCGGCCAAGGCCGGGCAGGAATTGCCGCCCAGGCTGACAGTGGCCGATGTCGTCAAGGCGTCCAAAGCAGCCGAATGGCGCACGCTCGACCCCGAGAACACGATGTACATCGAACTGCCAACGGGGCGCGTTGTCATTGAACTGGCGCCCCGCTTCGCGCCGAACACGGTGGCCAATATCCGCGCGCTGGTACGCGAGCGCTACTTCGACGGCTTGTGGGTGATGCGCGCGCAGGATGGCTTCGTCGTGCAATGGGGCGACCCGGATGAAGAAAAGCCGCGCCCGTTCAAGGCCGCCAAGACCGTGGCCGCTGAATTCACCGTGCCGTACACGAAGAGCGACACCTTCACGCGCCTGAAGGAACGCGACGTCTACGCGCCGCAGGTCGGCCACGTCGATGGCTTTCCCGTCGCGCGCAATCCGGCGACCCGGCAAACCTGGCTGCCGCACTGCTACGCGATGATCGGCGTGGCGCGCGACAACGACGCCGATACCGGCAATGGCTCGCAGCTCTACACGGTGATCGGCCACGCGCCGCGCCACCTGGACCGCAACATCACGGTCGTGGGCCGCATCGTGGCCGGCATGCCGCTGCTGACCGTCATGCCGCGCGGGACCGGCGCCTCGGGCTTCTACGAGAAGGCCGAACAGCGCACGCCGCTCGCCAGCGTGCGCATGGCAGCGGACGTGCCGCCTGCCGAGCGCAGCAAGCTCGAAGTCATGCGCTCGGACAGCGCTGCCTTCCAGGCCGTGATCGACGCCCAGCGCAACCGCGGCGGACCGTGGAGCAAGGTCGCGGCCGGCGCGATCGACCTGTGCAACGTGCCGATTCCCGTGCGCGAGCAGCCCTGAAGCGACCGGGGCGGCGGCCCAATTTGCAGCCGGGGACGATCCGGCGCTTTTTGGGCGGGCTATAATCTGCGGATGAACGCCCCTGCCCCGACCATCCGCCCCATCCAGCAGCTTCCCGACCAGCTCATCTCGCAGATCGCCGCCGGCGAAGTGGTCGAGCGGCCCTCGGCCGTCGTCAAGGAGTTGCTGGAAAACGCGCTCGACGCCGGTTCGACGACGATCACCATCCGCCTGGAAGAAGGCGGCGTCAAGCGCATCGCCATCACCGACAACGGCCGCGGCATCGCGCCGGATCAGCTGCCCCTTGCGCTGTCGCGCCACGCAACGTCGAAGATCGCCTCGCTGAGCGACCTGGAAAACGTGGGCACGCTGGGCTTTCGCGGCGAAGCACTGGCCTCGATTGCGTCAGTGGCTTCAGTGCGCGTGACTTCGCGCACGGCCGACGCCGCGCATGCGTTCGAGATCGTCGGCTCGCACGAAGGCGTGGTGGCGCCATCGTCGGGCGCCTGTGGCACCACGATCGACGTGCAGGACCTGTACTTCAATACGCCGGCGCGGCGCAAGTTCCTCAAGTCCGAACAGACCGAATACGCGCACTGCGCCGAAGTCGTGCGCCGCATCGCGCTGTCGCGCCCCGACGTCGCCTTCAGCCTCTCGCACAACGGCCGCACGATCGACCACTGGAATGTCAGCGAAGCGGCCAAGCGCAGCGCCCACATCCTGGGCAACGATTTCGCCGAAGCGCGCCTGGCGCTCGACGAAGCGGCCGGCCCGCTGCACCTGCATGGCTACGTCGGCCTGCCGACCGCTTCCAAGGCGCGCGCCGACGGCCAGTTCTTCTACGTGAACGGGCGCTTTGTGCGCGACAAGGTGCTGGTGCACGCGGTCAAGGCGGCGTACCAGGACGTGTTGCACGGCGACCGCTTCCCGGCCTATGTGCTCTCGCTCGACCTCGACCCGGCGCTGGTCGATGTCAACGTGCACCCGTCGAAAACCGAGGTGCGCTTTCGCGACAGCCGCGCGGTGCACCAGTTCGTGTTCCACGCGGTGCAGCGCACGCTGGCGCAAACGTCGGCCACCGCGCACGGCAGCGTGCCGGGGCCGATGACGGCAGCCGAGGTGCGACCAAGCGGCACGCCACTGTGGCAGTTGTCGCAGTCGCCGTCGCAGCCGCAGCAGCGCCCGCACGAGCAGACCTCGTTCGGCGCGCAGCTGACGCAAACCTTCTCGCCATCGCCGTATGCACCTGGCAGCCGCTGGGACGATGCGGCCACCGGTGGCGGCGTGGCCCAACGCCTGGAAGCCTACGGCGCGCTGTTTGCGTCCGATGCCGCCAGCAGTTCGTCCAGCACTGCGTCGAGCCCGGCGCCGATGCCCGTGCCCATGATGGCAGCCGACAAGCCGCTGTCGAACGACGACTTCCCGCTCGGTTTCGCACTGGCCCAGCTGCACGGCATCTACATCCTGGCGCAGAACACGCGCGGTCTGGTGCTGGTGGACATGCACGCGGCGCACGAGCGCATCCTGTACGAGCAGATCAAGAATGCGCTGGACGCCCAGGCGCAGGGCCAGGAAATGCAGGTGCAGGCGCTGCTGATCCCGGTCACGTTCTACGCCGACGCGATGGAGGTCGCCACCGTGCACGAGCATGCGGACACGCTGACAACGCTGGGCTTTGACATCGCGGCCCTGTCGCCGACGACGCTGGCGGTGCGCAGCGTGCCGACGCTGCTCAAGAACGCCGATGCCCAGACGCTGGCGCGCGACGTGCTGCGCGACGTGCGCGAATTCGGCGGCTCGCGCGTGCTGATCGAACGGCGCAACGAGCTGCTCGGCACCCTGGCCTGCCACACGGCGGTGCGCGCCAACCGCATCCTGAGCCAGCCCGAAATGAACGCGCTGCTGCGCCAGATGGAAAGCACCGAGCGCGCCGACCAGTGCAACCACGGCCGCCCGACCTGGGTGCAGCTCGAGATTTCTGCGCTCGACAAGCTGTTCCTGCGCGGTCAGTGATGATGGACATGCACACACCACTGGCCGTGGCCATCATGGGCCCGACCGCCTCCGGCAAGACCGCGGCCGCCCTGCGCATCGCCCAAACGCGCCCCGTCGAAATCATCTCGGTCGATTCGGCCCTGGTCTATCGCGAGATGGACATCGGCACCGCCAAGCCCACGCCGGCCGAACTGGCCGCCGTGCCGCACCACCTGATCGACATCCTCGATCCGCTCGATGCGTATTCGGTCATGCAGTTCCGCAACGATGCGATCCGGCTGGTGGCCGAGATCACGGCGCGCGGCGCGCTGCCGCTGCTGGTGGGCGGCACGATGATGTATTTCAAGGGCCTGGTCGAGGGGCTGGACGATCTGCCGACCGCCGACGTGGCGCTGCGCGCCGCGCTCGACGCCGAAGCGGCGCGCATCGGCTGGCCCGGCATGCACGACAAGCTGCGCGTGCTCGACCCCATCACCGCCGACCGGCTGGCGCCGAACGACGCCCAGCGCATCAACCGCGCACTGGAAATCATTGAACTGACCGGCAAACCGATGTCGGCGCTGCTGGCGCTGCGCACCAGGCCCGTGCTGCCGTTCAGGCTCGTGTCGTTCGGTCTGGAGACCGATGACCGCGCAGTACTGCACAAGCGCATCGCGCAGCGCTTCGACGCAATGCTGGGCACGCGCGACGACAGCGGGCTGGTGGCAGAAGTCGCGCGGCTGCGGGCACGGGGCGACCTGTCGCCGCTGCTGCCGTCGATCCGCTGCGTGGGCTATCGCCAGGCCTGGGATTACCTCGACGGACGCATCGACCGCGCCACGCTGCGCGAGACGGGCATCATCGCCACGCGCCAGCTGGCCAAGCGCCAGATCACGTGGCTGCGCGCAATGCCGGACCGGATCGTCATCGATTGCCTGGGGCCGGATCCGGCCGGCGCGATGCTGGCGCACCTTGCGCTGTTGGAAAATTGACATGCGCGGCGACTATTTGTGACCCACACGCCCCAGCGATCTTGACAGCCATCCACTCACGCCGGATAATACTTGCCGTTGCGGTGATATAGCTCAGTTGGTTAGAGCACAGCACTCATAATGCTGGGGTCGGTGGTTCAAGTCCACCTATCACCACCAAAGATTTCAGGCGATGGCCTGGCTCCAACGAGTCAGGCCATTTTGCTTTTGCCCGTTCCGGTGATATAGCTCAGTTGGTTAGAGCACAGCACTCATAATGCTGGGGTCGGTGGTTCAAGTCCACCTATCACCACCAAGCTTCACTCTCGCAACAGAGAGCGCCAGAAACCGCAGTCCCCGCCACGGAGACTGCGGTTTTTTTGTGCCCTGCCCGTCCACGGCACGCAATGCCAGAATTTGGTCCCTGCGAATATATGCCCGGCCTGCACCACCGTGCATAATGAGCCGGATAAATAGAAAAAAAAGCGGCTCTATCTTATGGCGAACATCCGGCGCTCCCTGTTCATCAACTTTTTTACGTCGACCGGCGGAACGATTGTTCAGTTTGCCGTCACGCTGTTTCTGGCACGCGTACTGAGCCCCAGCGATATCGGCATCTATTCGATGACCATCGTGTTCATCAATATCGCGCATATTTTCCAGGACTTCGGCGTTGGCAGTTATCTGCAGCGTGAAAAAGAACTGACGCCGGAAAAGCTGCGCGCCGCCACGGGCGTAATTTTCACGACCTCGTGGTTGATTGCTGCGGCCATCTATGCCGGCAGCGACTGGTTTGGCGCATGGTTCAATGAACCGAAGATGATCCCCGTGATGAAAGTACTGGCGATTTGCTTCGTCTTCATCCCGTTTGGCTCGATCACCAATTCGCTGCTGATACGGGATTTTGCGGCTGGCAAGCAGGCATGGGTTACCGCAGTGAGTACAGCGACATCGGCAGCCACCTGCATTATCCTTGCCCTCATGGGTTTTGGCGCGCTGAGCATGGCGTGGGCCAATCTCGTCAATATCATCACGTGCGCCATCGCGTACATCCCTTTCCGCCCCAAATATCTTCCATGGATGCCCTCTTTCCGGCACTGGCGCGACGTCGTGCATTTTGGAATGAGCTCGCTTCTTACAAATTGCCTCAGCTCGATTAACAATTCGATTCCCGATATCCTTCTGGGGAAACTGGGCAATGCGACCCTGGTCGGCTTTTTCAGCCGGGCCAATTCGACCGTCACGATTTTTTTCCATATCGCCGGCAGCACGGCAAATTATGGCTCGGTGTCGTACATCGCTCAGGCGCACCACCGTGGCGAATCGGTCGGCACCTTGCTGAACAAGGCAACCTCGCTGCTGACCGGCATTGCCTGGACCGCGCTCGGACTGACGTATGTGTTCGCCACAGACATCATCACTGTGCTGTATGGCGAAAAATGGCTGCCCTCGGTGCCAGCCATCGACGGCTTGCTGGTAGCCTGCGCCATCGGCACGATCTTCAATTACTACCCTGCGGCCATGACAGCCATTGGCAGGCCGTTCCTGGCCTCGTTCCCGATCGTGGTCACGCTTGCCTCGCGCGTGGCCTTTGCCTTTGCCCTGTTTGACGGCAGTATTCGCAGTTTTTCGTGGGTGATTTGCGGCGCGACCATTGTTGCGATGCCCGTGCTGCTGATCCAGCAACGTATCTATTTTCGCCATCGGCTGTCGACGATGCTGGTGGCATTATGGCCCAGCGCTGCCGTCGCCCTCATTTGCATGGCGGGCGCCGCGATGCTCAAAATGGCGTTTCCTGCCTCATTCACACCGGTTCTCGTTCTTCTTGCCTCGGCCCTGCCCCTGGCATGCCTCTGGTATTTGTCACTTCGTATCACGGAGCATCCATTAACACCCGAGATCGATAAAATGCTGGCTGGGTTACGGGCGCGTATTGCATAAATACGGGACAATGCCAAGCTTATTTTTCTGGCATAGCGGATCAGTTGGTTTGCGGCGACAGAGACTTTATTTTGAGCTCAGCTGGTTCGCCTCAGTGATATTATAATAACAATTGTCATTGCCAAAAAAACCTGCCGTTATTTATCTTGGCAGACAATGTGAATTGTGTATCGTTTTTTGTGCAATTACACATTACCCTCTTCTACCAAGTGCCGCCCCGAGTTAATTGGCCAGAATGCCAGACCCTAAACATCCGCTGTCCCAGTACGTTTTTGTCGTATTTGCCGACGATTGGGGCCGGCATCCGTCCAGCTGCCAGCATTTATTCCTGAGGATTATTCCGCACGTCCAGGTTATTTGGGTGAATACCATTGGCCTTCGTACGCCGCGATTGAACCTGCATGATTTTAAAAGGACCATGCAGGTCATTCGTTCATGGATTCGGCCCGGCGCCAGACTCAGGGCGCGCTCGAAAGACCGGGGACGGCATGGTGTGAATGCCTGCTCCACCGCGGCGTCCAGGGATGCCGTGTTCCCGTATATCGTCAACCCGGTCATGTGGCCATCGTTCCAGGGGCCCACGTCCACTGCGCTGAATCACCACCTGCTGACGGGCGCCGTGCATGAGGCGCTTCGACATGTGGCGCCGGGCAAGTATCCCATTCTGGTGAGTACATCCCCCATCGTCCCAGGCCTCTTTCGCGATCATATTTTCATGCGGAAGGTCTATTATTGCGTCGATGATTTCACGCACTGGCATGGAATCAATGGCCCGGCCATGCAACGCCTGGAGCAAGAAACGCTGGATGCGTGCGATCTCATGATCGCCACGTCCACCTCGATTCTTGAAACCCGGTCTCCGTTTGCGCACGCGTCGACCCTGCTGACCCATGGCGTGGACCTGGCGCATTTCTCGCGAGCCCAACCCGATCCTGCCAGCCCCCTGGCTGCCCTGCCCCATCCTTTGGTGGGCATGTTCGGCGTGTTCGACCAGCGTGTCGACGGCCAGGCGCTCAGGGCTGCCGCGCTGCTGTCACCGCAGGCAACCTTCGTGGTGCTGGGCCCGATCGTGGACCGGGATCCCGGTGAATTTTTCGATGTGCCCAATCTGCGCTTCTACGGCGCGGTGCCGTATGCCGACTTGCCCGGTCACGTCGCGCACTTCGACGTGTGCATTCTGCCTTACGTGGTCGACGCGTCGACCTGGAACATCAATCCGCTCAAGCTCAAGGAATACCTGGCCACGGGCAAACCCGTGATCACGTCGCCCCTTCCCGAGGCGGTTCGGCTGGCTGCCTACCTGACCCTGGCGGCGTCGGATGCGTTCCCCCAGGCAGTGGCGGCGGCGCTGGCCACGCTCGAATCGGGCGATGACGCGTATCCGAACGACGCACGCACGCGCCTCGACGACTTTCTCCAGAGCGAAAGCTGGGAGGCAAAAGCCGACCGCTTCCTGGCCGATGTCATGGACGATCTCTAAGCATTTATGACCGACCGCATCCGCATCCTTTGTATCGCAACCATGTTTCCCAATCCACGGATGCCGGTGCATGCCCAGTTCGTCAAGCAACGACTGGACGCGTTGTCGACCAAGGTCGATCTGATTGTGGTTTCGCCCATCCCCTGGTTCCCCGGCGAGCGGTACTTTCCGCGCTATGCCAACCGCAACCAGATTGCGCCGCAGACCGACGCCAACGCGTACCCGACCTATTTCCCGAAATTCTTCTCGATCCCGGCCGTGCTCAAGCCGCTGGAGGGTGTCTTCCTGGCCTTCGCGCTGTGGCGGTTCATCGGCTCGCATGGTCTCAAGGGCAAGATCGACGTGCTCGACTGCCACCTGGCGTTTCCGGAAGGGTTTGCGGGCGCCCTGCTGGCCCGCGTCATCGGCAAGCCGTATGTCGTCACCCTGCGCGGCCACGACATCAACGACCTGCCCCGGTTTCCCGTGCGGATCCGGCAAGTGCTGTACGCGCTGCGCCATAGCGCGCGCTACTTCGGTGTCGCCCGGGCGCTGGTCGACGGCGCCATCCGGCTGGGCGCGCCGCCCGACAAGGGCCATGCGTCCACCAATGGCGTGGACACGGCGCGGTTTCGTCCCACGGCAAAAATCGATGCCCGCGCGGCGCTGGGCTTGCGCACCGACCGGCGCTACATGCTGTCGGTATCGCACCTGGTGCCACGCAAGGGCGTGGACATCCTGCTGCGCGCCCACGCCCTGCTGCGCACCGCGGGGCACACGGACCTGTGCTTCATCGTCGTCGGGCAAGGCGGCGAGGAAGGCGACTGTGAAGCCGACCTGCGCGCCCTGGCGACCGAACTCGGGATCGCCGAACACGTCGTCTGGGCCGGCGCCGTACTGAACACCGACCTGCACGCCTGGTACTCGGCGGCCGACGTGTTTTGCCTGGCCAGCGAAAAGGAAGGCTGGCCCAATGTCGTCCTCGAAGCCATGGCCTGCGCCACGCCGGTAGTGGCCCACCGCACCTGGGGCGTGCCCGAGATCATCACTGGGCCAGACCTGGGCATCCTGGTCGACGCCCGCGAGCCGGCACCATTCGCACACGCCATCGGCGTCGCACTGGAGAATGACTGGAACCCGGCGCGGCTACGGGGCTACGCGCTGGAGAACACCTGGGACAAGGTGGCCGACGGGCTCCTCGCGCACTTCGAGGCGATCGTCAAACCTGCTCAGAAAGCGGGGGTCAGGTCTGACATTCGGACACAAGCTCAGCCGTAGTACCAGTATATTGAAGCTTACAGATAAGGCCGTGTCCATTTGTCAGACCTGACCCCGGCTGTGCCGGCATGGTAGTACCAGAACGTCGAGGCTTGCAGACAAGGCCGTGTCCATGTAACAAAAAGCCGATGCATCAAACGACGCAGCGGCTTTTTGTTGAGCCGGTACTGCTTTGGCGCGGCATCAATGCTTCTTGCCCCCACCCGAGACCTTGTTCTCGGTTGCCCAGGCGCGGCGCTCTGCTTCCTTCTTTCCGACGCCCTTCTTCTCGTACCCTTCTTCAATATGTTTGACTTGGCGCTTCTGCTTGTCGGTGTACGACGATTTATCACCTTGCGGCATGATGATTCTCCTGTCAGCAAATGCGTTGGCCAGCCGGGATGACCGGCCACGACAGCATCAGCCTACGCCGCTGCCGGTTCGCGTTTTGTGCGCCAGACCACCGATGCGGGCACTTGCTTCAGCCAACTCAGGCCGGCGTACGCCACTCGCCATCGGGTGCATCCTCATCCAGCGCGAAGTCCCCGCGCGCCAGCGCCAGCAGCACCTCGTGCGCCGCCTGCACGTGCTCGGCCGGGACCAGAAGCCGCACGCCGCCCAGCGCGGGCGCCAGCAGCAGGTCGGTCTGCATCAGGTGCGCGTCGGCCAGCATCGCCGGGATACCCGATGCTTCCAGGCAGCCCTGCGCCAGCGTGGCGTCCACGGGAATCATGTAGCGGGCCACGACGTACAGATCGCGCTCGGGCACGGCTTCGATGTCGGGGTGGGCGGCGAGCCAGTCGTTCAGGGAGAGCGTGTGCATCCGGGTTCCTTGGCTTAGCGCAGTAGTGCGGGAAGGTGCGACAACAGGTACAGGACCACACCGATCATCCCGCCCACGATGGTGCCGTTGATGCGGATGTATTGGAGGTCCTTGCCGATATTGAGTTCGATCTGGGCCGACATTTCGCGGTCGTCCCATTGCTTGACGGTGTCGGCGATGTGGCGCGTGAGGTAGCCTGCGAATTCGGGCGCCACGCCGCGCGCGGCGGCTTCGAGATTGTCTTGCAGCGATTGGCGCAGTTGCGGATCGTCGCCCAGCGCCTTGCCGATCCAGGCGCCCATGCCGATGATGCGGCGGCGCATGCTCGAATCGTCGCTGGCCAGATCGCGCTTGAGCCACGCCTTCAGCTCGGCCCACAGCGAACCGACGTAGCCATTGAACGTGTCGTCTTCGAGCAGGTAGCGCTTGACGTCGTCGGCCCTGGCGATGAAGTCGGGGTCGGCCTTCATGCGCTCGATGAAATCGGCCACATATTCGTCGAAGCGTTCACGCAGTGGGTGCGCGGGGTCGGCCGCGACCTTGTTGAGAATACCCGAGGCCAGGCGCACGGCGATGTCGGCGCCCTTGCGGCCAATGAGTTCGGACGGCAGCATGCGTTCGACCAGCGCGTAGTCTTGCTTGAGCCAGTCGACGATGCCACCCGCGATGGCGCCCTGGGTCTCGGTATTGTCCAGCAGATGGGCGAGCTGGCGAATGCCTTCGTCGAGCAGTTGCTGGTGGCGCCGGCCGCGCGTCAGGCTCTCGAGGATGGCGCCGCCGGACTTCGACAGGTCGACGCTCCCCACCATCGTGTGCACCGCGCGTCGGATGACGTTCTGCACCGGCGCATCCTCAATAAAGTCGAGCATGAAGGTGGCGGCGCGCACCAGGTGCGCGCCCATCAGTTCGGTGTTGGCGGGCTTGGCCAGCCAGTCGGCCAGCAGTTGCACCGGGTCGTGGCGGCGGATCAGCTTGAGGATCGACTCGGTATCGAGGAATTTTTCGCGCACGAACAGCGCCAGGTTGTCGGCGATCTTGTCCTTGTTGCCGGGGATGATGGCGGTGTGGCGCGAGATGATCGGGATCGGGATGCGCCTGAACAGCGCCACCACCGCGAACCAGTCGGCCAGCGCACCGACCATCGCGGCTTCGGAAAACGCGCGCAAGAGGCCCGTCCACCAGGTCTGCGGCAGCAGCAGGCTGACCACGAACAGCACGGCTGCGCCTATAAAGAAGCTGAGGGCGATCAGTTTGGACTTGCGCAGTTCGTCGTGCTTTTGCATGCGGGGCGGCCCGGCTGTGGCGATGCTGCCATGCTAGCCGACTTTGCCCGCGCGTGACGCGCCGGCTGCCCGCGGCGCATCCTTCTTCCAGAGGAAATCAGGCGCCTTAGGCCGCCACTTCTTCCTCGCACAAGGTCAGCTTCGCGCAGCGCTGTCCGTGCAGCTGCGGCAGCAGGAGTTCGCTGCGTTCTTCCAGCAGCGCAAACACCTCGTCCTTCGACAGTACATATTGTTCCAGCAGCGTGTCCTTGAGCGACTCCATCATCAGCTTGTAGTCGCGGATCGCGTCCAGCGTGTAGCTGTACAAGGCATCGGCCTTTTCTTCCACCAGCCGCACCGTGTGCTCGCCGCCGATATCCTTCTGCAACTGGCTGTAATCGATCTTCGAGCGCGAATACATCGACAGGCGGCTCACCATCAGGTTGAGCATCTTGGTGATCTTTTCGATGTCGTTCTGGCTGCCCACCGAAATACCACGCGGGCCGTAGAACATTTCTTCGGCCGCGACGCCGCCGTACAGGCCCACCACATCGCGCTCGAGTTCTTCCAGCGTGCGCAGCGACATGTCTTCACCCGACTGCAGCACATAGCCCAGCGCGCCAATCTTCGACACTGCTTCGGTGCTGATCTTGAGCAGGTGCGAGCGTTCCTTGACTTCGGCCAGCGTCAGGCCCTGGCGCAGGAACGGGTCGATCTGCATGAAGAAGTGACCCAGCTCGTGCAACGCGATCCGCTCGCGCTGCTTGTGCTTGTCGAGCGTCGTGGCGCGGTCGGTCAGGCCGATCGTGGCGCGCTCGTACGCGCGGAACAGCAGGTTCGTGTTGATGATCGTCTTTTCCTGGATCGACAGCATGCTGGCGCGTTCGACCACGGTTTCCAGCAGCGCCGGGCTCAGGTTCTGGGTAATCTCGGCGACCTGGTCCAGGTTCAGGTCATTCCAGTCGACGAGGCCATCCTTCTTGCGCGACAGGAAGCTGCGCAGCAGTTCGCGGCGCTCGGCCTTGTTCGGCAGGCGGAAGTTGATCTTGACCGAGAAGCGGCGCAGCATCGCTTCGTCCATCTCGGTCGAGCTGTCATCGAAGTTCGAGGCGACGATCCAGATGACGCCCGCGCCCTTGTCGCTCTTCACGCCGTCCAGCAGGCCAAGCATCGTGTTGGCGGTATCGTCTTCCCATTTCTTTTCGCTGCGCCCGCGCGGCATGAAGAGGCTCTGCGCTTCGTCGAGGAAAATGATGCACTTGCCCTTGGCGCAGGCCTTGCGGTGCAGTGCGTTCAGGGCCTTGGAGCCGCCGCCGACATAGCCCGATTCGAGCGCCGAACCGGACGCCGAAATCATCGGCAGGTTCAGGCGCTTGGCCAGGTAGCCGACGAGCTTGGTCTTGCCGGTACCGGCCGGGCCGGTGAGCATCACGTTGAACGGCTTGTCGATATTGTGCGACTGGTACTCGGCGCGGTTGCGGATCATTTCTTCCAGGTGCAGCACTTCCTGCTTGATGTCTTCCATGCCGATCAGGTCATCCATGCTGCCCTTGAGCTTGTCCGGGCTGATGACCGATGCGCTCATGCCCGTGCCCGGCATGCCGAATTTGATGAGGTACAGCACCAGCAGCACGATCGCGATATTGAAGGCGTTCTGCTTGAAGAAGGCGCCGGTACGCGCCAAGGTGCTTTCGCCCTCGTCCATCACGGCTTCGTGGGCCGCGAGGAAGTCGTCCTTGGCGATCGAATACGGAATCGCGTTCTTGAGCAGCACTTCGCGCTCGAGCGACAGGTGCGAGGTACTCGGCACCTTGACCACGTTCAGCGCTGCCGAATCCTTGAACTTGTAGATATAACGCGGCGCTTCGGACAGCGGTTTGGCAATCAAGAGGTATTCCAGGCGGGCTTTCTGACTGGCCAGTGCGGTAATCTCGGCGATGTTCTGCGAATGGACCACCGGGCGCGCGTCCTGCGGCACATTGGATTTGAAGATCGCCAGCGTCACCAGCATGCCCATCAGGATGACGGCGAGGATGCGGACGTAGACGTTCTTGAATGCAATCTGAAGACGGGAAAAATTGGGCATAAGGTGTACTCGTCGAAAATGCGTACAGCAAAGAGAGACTGGGGTGCCATGCCACCGGTAACCGTGGCCGGCGTCGGCAGTGGGCCGACGAATTCGAGGTAATGAAGCTTGCTTTTTAATGCTTTGCGGCAAGGGAGTAAGAAGACTATACCTTCAAAAAAAACCGCCGGGAATACCAAAAAGTCAAAAACGGACGCGATTTAAGTCGAATGAAAGTCTTGATAAGAGAATTGATTATCCGACTGACAGCATTCGTGATGAGTCTGTCAAATAAATCGAACATTCTTGCGAGAACGGCATGATGAAATGCCTAAAGAATGAAAATCTGTATTGCTGAGCGCTGCATATTTACCACAGTCAACTTTTTCGGAATGCATGCAATATGACGCTATCTGTATATAAAGTGATGGCTATTTCTGCAACTGCTCCGGCAAAGGCGTGCAGGCTCGCGCCGATTGAACAACCAATCGGGCGAAAATCGGGGGCGAATCGGGGGGAAGAATCAGGCACTGAAATTGATGCCATCAAAAGGCAGCAAATGTTTATTGAGACAGGCGTCGGTTAATCGGCGCCAGCGCAGCACAGGCCATGCAACTTGATCATCGTATTCCAGTTGCGCGACGTGGCGCCATCGCCCAGCCGTTTGCCGAGCGCTGCCGCAACTGCGCTGTCGAGCAAGCCTTGCGGACACCAGACGTAGACAGCGTGACGCCCGAGCGCCACCGTTTCGGGCGCCCAGTTTTGGCCGCACAGGTCGGCCGCCAGCGCGCGTTGCGGCTCGCCTGCCAGCAGGAAGACGAACAGGCGCGCGTGGTCGGTGGCCACGTGCAGCAAGGGATTGTCGTCAATGATCTCGGCCACTTTATCGCTTGCAAAGACGAACACGCGCGCACTGACACCCAGATGCAGGGCAATGGCCGCTTCGATCTCTTGCGCCGCATCGCCCGGCGGGACCACGGCGTCGAACACGATATTGCCGCTATTGAGCAGACTGCGCACGCCCGTATGGCCGAGGTCTTCGACCAGTTTGCGTAGGTCCGCCATGGCAATGCGTTTGGCACGGCCGACATTCACGCCGCGCAGCAGGGCAATGTAGCGCGACTGCGGCGTGGTGTCGGCCCTCATGCTATTGCAACCCTTCCTGGCGCAACGCTTCCTGCACCGCAGGCAACGCCTTGATGCGCGCATGATAAGCCTGCAGTGCCGGCCAGTTATCCAGCGAGAAGCTGGTGAATCCCACCCAGTTCAACACGGTAAACAAGTAGGCATCGGCCACGGTGAAGTCGTCGCCCATCAGGTAGCCCTCGTCAGCGATCTTGCCCGCCACATAGGTCAGTGGCGCGGCCAGCGCAGCCCAGGCAGTTTCCTTGGCTTCGCCCGACGCGCCCGGTGCAAAGATAGGCGAAAAGCGCTTGTGCAGCTCGGCCGATGTCCACGCCAGCCATTCCATCGATTCGTAGCGTTCAAATGTGCCGGGTGCAGGTGCCAGCGCGCCTGCCGGAGCTTGGTCTGCCACGTATTGCAAGATGACCTGGCTCTCGGTGAGCAGGTGACCATCTTCCAGCGACAGCGCTGGCACATAGCCCTTGGGATTGATGGCCCGGAAATCTTCGCCGGCTTCGGTCAGCTTGGTGCGCAGGTTGACGCGCTCGCTGTCGAACGGCAGGCCGGAGGCGATCAGGGCGATACGGGGCGCAAGCGAGCAGGCGCCGGGACTGAAGTAGAGTTTCACGGGGTTCCTGAAAATAATGATGGATGGCAAAAGCCTACAGCATTTTGGCACCGCCCTCCAGCCACAAGTCGTGCGGCATGAATGCGACATATTGCGTCGCCGCCGTGATCGGCCTGCACACCGGTGATACCATCTCCTGAGTATTGAATGGAGGAAACTATGAGCGACGATCACGAGCTGGTCCCGGTGACCAGCGCCCTGCCGGGCATGGTGCTGTCGGACGAATTGCTCGACAGCCACGGCCTGGTATTGCTGGCCAAAGGCACGGTCTTGAGCGAGGCAATCATCGCGTCGTTTGCGCGCCATCAGATCGACGTGGTGCCGGTGGCGCGCGTCGAAGCGCACCGCGCGCCGGATGCGACTGCGGTGCAAGCGCGGCTCGAGATCCTGTTCCGCCGCCACGACCGCGACGACGACAACGACTGGGCCGGCAACCTGCTGCGCCGTTACGTCGAGGATTACCGGCTCGAACGGCAGGTGGCGCCATGACCCTCGATGAATTGACGGCCGGCCTGGAAGACCTGCCCTCGCTGCCGGCCGTCGTGATGGAGCTGCTAGGCAGTATCGACCAGGAAGATGCCGATCTGACCTTGCTGGCGAAAAAGGTCGCGCTCGATCAGGCACTGACTGCCAAGACACTGCGCCTGGCCAATTCGTCGACCTTCGGCCTGCAGGTCAAGGTCACGACGATCCAGCAGGCATTGACCTTCCTGGGCGTGCAAGCCACGCGCAACCTGATCATGGCGGCATCGATCACCGGCTGCTTTCCCAGCGGCCGCTGCCCGGCGTTCAATGACAAGGCCTTCTGGCGCTTGTCGATCGCCACCGCCGCCTGCGCGCGGGTGCTGGCGCGGCACATGCACTTCAATCCCGACGTGGCGTTCACGGCCGGCTTGCTGCACGGGATCGGCCGCCTGGTGCTGGTGACGCGTTACCCGGAACAATACGACGCCGTCCTGCGCGAATGCGAGCGCGTCGATGGCGATCTGCTCGAGACGGAGCGCGCCATGCTGGGTGTCGACCATGTATTGGCAGGCCGGGCGCTGGCCGAGCACTGGCAATTTTCGGACACGCTGCGCCAGGCCATCGCGTTTCATGTTCAGCCGGAGATGCCGGGCGCGGGTTTCCTGGCCACCATCGTGCATGTGGCAAGCGCGGTCGCGCATGCGCTCGATCTGGCGGGCTATGCGAACGAAGTGGTGCCGACGGTGTCGAGTGTCGCCTGGACGGCGCTGGGATTATCCGAGGAAGCGTGGTTGCAGGTGTTCCGCGAGACGGAGCTGCAGTTTGAAGAGATGACCGCCATCCTGTTGGCGTAGTCCGCAGGACGGAATCAGGTAGTACGGAGAAAACTGCTGTGCGGCGCCACTCAGGCAGCGCCGCGGCACGCCAACAACGAAGGCATGACAGACACGTCTGCCATGCCCACGATTTCAGTGCGCATAATTACCGGTTTTTGGCGTCACGTCGCCCGACTGGTTTGCCTGACCCTGTGCTGGCTGACCTGCCTGCTGGGCTGCTGCGGCAGCGGCTGCTGCTGCTTTTTCTTCTGGCTTCGGACGGCCTTGTGCATCCGACAGACGGTACTTGGTGCGGCGATCGCCCATCAGGTCACGCAGGTCACGGATGCTCATGCCCGTCACTTCGTGCATGCGGATCAGCAGCGACGCGCCAACCGGCAGACGATGGTGACGAATCTTGCTGATCACGGGCGGCGCCACCTCGAGCATGCGCGACAGCGCAGCGTCGTTCTTCAGCTGCATCTTGCCCAGAAGAATGTCAAGCAGATGGTTCGGGTTGTAACTCTCTTGCGACGACAGAGCGTGATGTTGTTGTGCCATGATATTACCTCACGAGTTGGTTAAAATAGTTCCCTTGTGAACCTTAGTAGAAGACAACATGTCTTCCACTTAAGTTCCCGGAACGTGTTCAGGAATTAAACAGGGCGAATCTGAGTAGTTCCTTAAGAATTCCGGTCTTGCCGTGCACTACGTCGTTTCTGCATGCGCACTTGTCTTTCAAACAAATTATGGCGGCGTGCGCCGGACCGAGGCCGACCCTGCGCACGTGACTCCTTGTCAGAAATCAAGCTAACGTATGGAAAGCTTGTCACGTTTGCATTTCAGCACATGGGGCCACATTGTGGCGCACGCAAGAGATTTCCCTGATAAATTTTTCCAATCAGAATGATCACGGAACTCTTTGATTTACATAGAGAAATACTTGGTGCATGCGGCGCCATAGCGCGACAAAAATAAAGTATGTTCGCTAGCGGACATTTAACATTGTAAATAAAAAGATAATTACTTTAGGTAAAGAAACTAAGAATTCCTTTTGGAACGATTCGTTCTGTCCTGTCCGTGTTTTTATCGGGTCAATACCGAATTACGGTAAACTGATTCCCTTGCCTTGTCGGCACAGCAATTCGTCCCCAACTACTCTCTCCATGCAGAAAAAAGTCTTTATCAAAACCTTCGGTTGCCAGATGAACGAGTACGACTCGGACAAGATGGTCGATGTCCTTGGCGCCTCGGATGGGTTGGTACGCACCGACAAGCCGGAAGACGCGGACGTCATCCTGCTCAACACGTGCTCGATCCGCGAAAAAGCGCAAGAGAAAGTGTTCTCCGATCTTGGCCGCCTGCGTGAACTCAAGCGCAACAAGCCGGACCTCGTCATCGGCGTGGGCGGCTGCGTTGCTTCGCAAGAAGGCCAGGCCATCATCAAGCGCGCGCCGTTCGTCGATGTCGTGTTCGGCCCGCAAACGCTGCATCGCCTGCCCAAGCTGATCAGCGACCGGCGCGCGTCCGGCGTGGCCCAGGTCGACATCGCCTTCCCCGAGATCGAAAAGTTCGATCACCTGCCGCCGGCCAAGGTCGACGGCCCGGTGGCGTACGTGTCGATCATGGAAGGTTGCAGCAAATACTGCAGCTACTGCGTCGTCCCGTACACCCGCGGCGAAGAAGTCTCGCGCCGCTTCGAGGACGTGTTGACCGAGGTGGCGGGCCTGGCCGCGCAAGGCGTCAAGGAAATCATGCTGCTGGGCCAGAACGTGAATGCGTTCCGGGGCACCATGGAAAACGGCGAGATCGCCGACTTCGCGCTGCTGCTCGAATATATCGCCGAGATCCCCGGCGTCGAGCGCCTGCGCTTCGTGACCAGCCACCCGAAAGAATTCAGCCAGCGCCTGATCGACGCCTACGCCAAGATCCCGCAACTGGTGAACCACCTGTACCTGCCCGTGCAGCATGGCTCGGACCGTATCCTGTCGGCCATGAAGCGCGGCTATACGGGTCTCGAGTACAAATCGATCATCCGCCGCATCCGCGCGGTGCGTCCGGACATCACATTCTCGTCCGACTTCATCGTGGGCTTTCCCGGCGAGACCGAGGCCGACTTCGAAGCGATGATGAAACTGGTGGCCGACGTCAATTTCGACAACAGCTTCAGCTTCATCTTCAGCAAGCGCCCCGGCACGCCGGCCGCGAACCTCGACGACGACACGCCGCACGAGGTCAAGCTGGCGCGCCTGCAGCGCCTGCAAGCCCTGATCGACGCCAACACCCGCAAGCACAGCGCCGCCATGGTTGGCACCGTGCAGCGCGTGCTGGTCGAAGGGTATGCCAAGAAAGATGTAACCCAGCTCCAGGGCCGCGCCGAGAATAACCGCGTGGTTCTTTTCCCCGTGGATGCAGCCAGTGTCCAGCTCATCGGCCAGCTGGTCGATGTGCGCATCAGCGCCAGCCACGATTATTATTTGCGCGGCGAACTCGTCGCCAACCTTGATACGATTGCCATCGCCAGTTGAAAACACAGCCAACCCAGCCCTCGTACTTCATTCCTGAGCCGCTCGACAACACGCGGCTTGCCCACCTGTGCGGTCCACTCGATGAAAACCTGCGCCAGATCTCGGCCGCGCTCGACGTGACCGTATTTCGCCGTGGCGAGAAATTCATCGTCACCGGCGACAATGCCGAGCGTGCCGTCGAATTGCTCGAACGCTTCTACGCGGTCGCCAACAAGGTCGTGCCGATCGAAGAAGTGCAACTGGCCCTGGTCGAGCAGCGCGCCGGCATCAAGCCGCGCAGCCTCGAGGCGCCCGGCGGCGAGCCGCGCGCCATCAAGGGCGTCAAGGCGGTCAAGGCCGTGCCCGACGTGGCGCAGGCCGACGCGCAGGACGACGTTGCCCCGAACGACGTCGACAGCCCGGCCCTGAGAACCCGCCGCAGCGACCTGCGCGGGCGCACGCCGCACCAGATCCAGTACCTCAACGATGTGCTGAACCACGACATCGCCTTCGGCGTGGGCCCGGCCGGCACCGGCAAGACCTACCTGGCCGTGGCCTGCGCGGTGGACGCGCTCGAACGTGACGCCGTCAAGCGCATCATCCTGACCCGCCCTGCAGTCGAGGCCGGCGAGCGCCTGGGCTTCCTGCCGGGCGATCTGGCGCAAAAGGTCGACCCGTACCTGCGTCCGCTGTACGACGCGCTGTACGACCTGCTCGGTTTCGACCGCACGCAAAAGCTGTTCGAAAAGCAGATCATCGAGATCGCCCCGCTGGCTTACATGCGCGGACGCACGCTGAACCACGCGTTCGTCATCCTCGATGAAGCGCAGAACACGACCGTCGAGCAGATGAAGATGTTCCTGACCCGCATCGGCTTTGGCAGCAAGGCCGTGATCACGGGCGACGTGACCCAGGTCGACCTGCACAAGAACCAGCGCAGCGGCCTGGTCGACGCCATGCACGTGCTCAGGGATGTGCGCGGCATCGCCTTTTCCCAGTTCTCGAGCGTGGACGTCGTGCGCCACCCGTTGGTCGGGCGCATCATCGATGCCTACGAATCCGACAATTCGGTGCAGGAACTGGCCGATCTCCCCAAACCGATCCCGGTGAAAAATGCAAGAAAAAAAACATCCGCTTGAACTTGAGGTGCAGTTCGCCGACCCGCGCCTGGAAAGCCTGCTGCCCGAGGCCACCCTGCGCACCTGGGTCGAGGCTGCCCTGCTCGGCCCGGCCGAACTGACGATCCGGTTTGTCGATGCGGCCGAAGGCCAGGCGCTGAACCTGGCCTATCGGGGCAAGGACTACGCGACCAACGTCCTCACCTTCGCTTATAACGAAGATGAAGACCTGGCCGAGGACGATCCGGTCAAGGCCGACATCGTCCTGTGCACCGACGTGTTGCAGCGCGAAGCCGACGAGCAAAAGAAAACCGTCGAGGAACACACGGCGCACCTGGTCGTGCACGGCGTGCTGCATGCGCAGGGCTGGGACCACGACAACGACGACGATGCCGAAGAAATGGAACAGTTCGAGCGCGACATCATGGAAGTGCTGGGGTTCCCCGATCCCTACGCGGACTGAGTAAAGCCAGCTTGACCTGAGCGGCGGCGTGCCTGCCGCTCAGGCCGCACGCCTGCATCAAAAACAGGCAATGTGCCTTTTGGTGTATCCTACGCCCATCGCAACAACGGCTTCTCGCCAACTATGCCCGAGTATCCCAGTGACGTCCGTCCGGACGCCAAACCCCATCGGTCCCTGCTGGAAAGGTTGACCGCATTCATCTCCCCCGAGCCTGAAAACCGCGCAGAGCTGCTTGAAGTGCTGCACGACGCCCACGAACGCAACCTTCTCGATGCCGACGCCCTGTCGATGATCGAAGGCGTGTTCCAGGTGTCCGACCTGTCCGCGCGCGACATCATGGTGCCCCGTTCCCAGATGGACGTGATCGATATCACGAAGCCCATCGAAGAGTGGATGCCCTACGTGCTCGAGACCGCCCACTCCCGCTTCCCGGCCATCGAAGGCGAACGCGACAAGGTCGTGGGCATCCTGCTGGCCAAGGATTTGCTGCGCTATTACGCCGAAGAATCGTTCGACGTGCGCACCAAACTGCGCCCGGCCGTGTTCATTCCCGAATCGAAACGCCTGAACGTGTTGCTGCGCGACTTCCGCGCCAACCACAATCACATGGCGATCGTTGTCGACGAGTATTCCGGCGTGGCCGGCCTGATCACGATTGAAGACGTGCTCGAGCAGATCGTCGGCGATATCGAGGACGAATACGATTTCGACGAAGAAGAAGACAATGTGATCTCGATCCGCGAAGGCCAGCTTGGCCCGCGCTGGCGCGTCAAGGCACTCACCGAGATCGAACAGTTCAACGACGAAGTCGGCACCAACCTGCCGGACGACGACGTCGACACTGTCGGCGGTCTGGTCGCCAGCCACCTCGGCCATATGCCGCACAAGGGTGAAGTGGTCGATCTGCACGGTGTGCGCTTCGAAGTGCTGCGCGCCGACGCGCGTCAGATCCACGTCCTGCTGGTCGAAAAACTGCCATTGGCGGACGACGAACACGACTGATGCTGCGTCGCCGTACCTCCCCAGCCGCAGCGCCGGTCCCGGCGCTGCGCGCCAACAAGCCCTCGGCCCTGCTGCTGCTGGGCGCCGCACTCGTCGGCGCCTCGTCCCTGCTGTCATTCCAGCCCGTGGGCTGGTGGCCGCTGCAATTTTTGTCCCTCGCCTGGCTGTTCTACCAGGTCGGCATGAGCCCGTCCGTCAAGCGCGCCACGCTGATTGGCTGGGCCTTCGGCTTCGGCTGGACGCTGGCCGGCGTGCACTGGCTGTATGTCTTCATGACCGATTTCGCCCACTTGCCGGCCGTGCTGGCGGTGGTGGGCTTGACGCTGCTGTGCCTGTACATGGGCCTGTGGGGCGCCTTCACGGCGGGCGTGGCGACCTGGCTGCGTCGCCGCTGGTCGCTGCCGGTGGCCGCGTTCCTGCTGCTGGTGCTGCCCGTGACCTGGGGCGTGTCGGAATGGCTGCGCGGCTGGGTATTCACCGGTTTTCCATGGGCCTCGTCCGGCTACGCACATGATCTCGCGCCGCTGGCTGGTTACGCGCCGCTGATCGGCGTGTATGGCATGGGCATCGTCGTGGGCATCATCGCCGGTTGTTTCGCCATGCTGACCCAGCGCGCGCTCTGGCCAGCCATGGGCCTGATGGCCGCTCTGCTGCTGACCGGTGCAGGTCTGCGCACTGTCGAATGGACGCAGGATGTCGGCCAGCCGATCAGCGTGCGCCTGTTGCAAGGCAATATCGCGCAAGACCGCAAGTTCGACGCCGAATTCCTGAACAGTATCCTCACGCGTTATCAGGGCCTGATCACTACGGCACCGGCCGACCTGATCGCCACGCCCGAAACGGCGATCCCGACCTTCCCGCAACACCTGCCCGACGGATACCTGGCGGGTCTGCAGCGCTACGCCACCACCAGCGGCAGCACGCTGGCCATCGGCATGCCGCTGCTGGACGGCCCGGGCAAGTATGGCAACAGCCTGGTCACGCTGACGCCGCAGCCCCAGGCCACCGTGTACCGCTACGACAAGGCGCACCTGGTGCCGTTCGGCGAATTCATCCCGCCGGGTTTCCGCTGGGTGACGGACATGCTCGACATTCCGCTGAATGACGCCACCCGTGGCGCCGCGCTGCAGGCGCCGTTCGCCGTCAAGGACCAGCTGGTGCTGCCGAATATCTGCTACGAAGACGTGTTCGGCGAAGAAATCGCCTACCAGCTGCGCAATGCGCCGCAACCGGCGACGCTGCTGTTGAACGTGTCGAACCTGTCGTGGTACGGCCAGTCGGTCGCCATCCCGCAGCACCTGCAGATTTCGCGCATGCGCACGCTGGAAACGGGCCGCCCGATGCTGCGCGCAACCAATGACGGCGCCACCGCCATCATCGACCGCCGCGGCAATCTGACGCATGCACTGCCCTTCTACACCGACGGCGTGCTGGCCGCCACCGTGCGCGGTGCGACCGGCATGACGCCGTTCATTCGCCTGGGGAGCGCGTCGTTCCTGCTGCTGGGGGCATGCATGCTGCTTGGCGCCTGGTTTGCCGGGCGGCGTCGCATGGGGCGGACGGCGTCGTGAACATCTGCGTTTTGTTGACGTTAGCGATCACCGCGACAACGTAGGGTGGATGGCTCTGCCATCCACGCGGTGATGGTTAAACGTCGATCCAAAGCAGACGACATCGAAGGCGGCTTCGTCAACCCATGCGTTTTGTTGACGTTATCGATCACCGCGTGGACGGCGTAGCCGTCCACCCTACCAGAGGGTACGAAAACCCAATATGGACGGCATCGCCGACCACCCCAACCCAAATCCCTTCCCAGAGGGTACGAAAAATTCAGTAGAATTGGCCATTTGGCAAACATACCGCGTTCACGGTCCACGGGCCGCGTTCCACTCGACATGCTCACATTCCAGCAAATCATCCTCACCCTGCAGTCCTACTGGGACAAACAGGGTTGCGCACTGCTCCAGCCCTACGACATGGAAGTCGGCGCCGGCACCTTCCACACCGGTACCTTCCTGCGCGCGATCGGCCCGGAGCCTTGGCGCGCCGCCTATGTGCAGCCATCGCGCCGTCCGAAGGATGGGCGCTACGGCGAGAATCCGAACCGCCTGCAGCACTATTACCAGTTCCAGGTTGCGCTCAAACCCGCGCCCGAAAATATCCTCGACCTGTATCTCGGTTCGCTCGAGGCACTGGGCCTGGACCTGAAAAAGAACGACGTGCGCTTTGTCGAGGATGACTGGGAAAGCCCGACGCTGGGCGCCTGGGGCCTGGGCTGGGAAGTCTGGCTCAACGGCATGGAAGTCACGCAGTTCACCTACTTCCAGCAAGTGGGCGGGCTCGATTGCAAGCCGGTGCTGGGCGAGATCACGTACGGCATCGAGCGCCTGGCCATGTACCTGCAGGGCGTCGAGAACGTGTACGACCTGGTCTGGACCGAGTGGCAGGAAGACGGCAAGACCAAGTCCCTGAGCTACGGCGACGTGTTCCACCAGAACGAGGTCGAGCAGTCGACCTACAACTTCGAACACTCCAATACCGAGATGCTGTTCCAGGCATTTGCGAACCACGAATCGGAAGCCAAGCGCCTGGTCGAACTGGCGCTCACGCTGCCGGCCTACGAGCAGATCATGAAGGCCTCGCACAGCTTCAACCTGCTGGACGCGCGCGGCGCCATCTCCGTGACCGAGCGCGCCGCCTACATCGGCCGCGTGCGCACGCTGTCGCGCCTGGTGGCGCAAGCCTATTACGACTCGCGCGAAAAGCTGGGCTTCCCCATGGCCCCCAAAGCTGACCAAGCCGCCGCCTGAAAAGAACAGAACAGACCATGAACCAAACACTCCTCGTCGAACTGCAGACCGAAGAACTGCCGCCGAAGGCGCTCGTCAAGCTGGGCGCCGCCTTTGCCGCTGGCATCGCGAATGGCCTGAAAGCGCGCGACTTCCTCGAAGCCGACAGCGTCGTCACCACGTACGCCACGCCGCGCCGTCTGGCCGTCTCGATCACCAATGTGCGCGATACGTCGCCTGACAAAGCGATCCGTGAAAAAGTGCTGCCGGTGACGGTGGCGCTGGACAAGGAAGGCAACCCAAGTGCGCCGCTGGCCAAGAAACTGGCCGCACTGGGCTTTCCCGACCTGACGATCGACCAGCTCGAACGCGCCCCGGACGGCAAGACCGAAAGCTTCTTCTACACCTACACCGCCGCTGGCAGTGCGCTCACCGGCGCGCTGCAGGACGTGCTGCAGGATGCAGTGGGCAAGCTGCCGATTCCGAAGCTCATGAGCTACCAGCGTCCGAACGGCGACACCGTGCAGTTCGTGCGCCCGGTGCACCGCCTGCTCGCGCTGCACGGCGAGCAGGTACTGCCACTGACGCTGCTTGGCTTGACGGCTGGCCGCGAGACCGCCGGCCACCGCTTCCTGTCGCATGGCGGCGCGATCACGATTGCGCATGCCGATCAGTACGCGAACACGCTGGAAACCGAGGGCAAGGTCATCACGTCGCCGCAGGCGCGCAAGGACAGCATCCGCGCGCAGCTGCTCGAACAAGCCGGCGCCGACCAGGTCCTGATGCCCGAGTCGCTGCTCGATGAAGTCGCGGCGCTGGTCGAATGGCCGGTCGTCTACGAATGCCGCTTCGAAGAAGAATTTCTGGCCGTGCCGCAGGAATGCCTGATCCTGACGATGCAGACGAACCAGAAATACTTCGCGCTGACCGATGCCGACGGCAAGCTGCGTTCGCGCTTTCTGATCGTGTCGAACATCGCGACCGACGACCCGTCCGCGATCGTCGGCGGCAACGAGCGCGTCGTGCGCCCGCGCCTGTCGGACGCCAAGTTCTTCTTCGAGCAGGATAAAAAGAAGACGCTCGAGTCGCGCCTGCCGGCGCTCAGCAACGTCGTGTACCACAACAAACTGGGCTCGCAGGCCGAACGCAGCGAGCGCGTGACCAAGCTGGCCATGTACATCGCCACGCGCCTGGGCTTTGACGCGTCGCTCGCCGAACGCGGCGCGCGCCTGTCGAAGGCCGACCTGCTCACCGACATGGTCGGCGAATTCCCGGAACTGCAAGGCATCATGGGCACGTACTACGCGCGCCACGATGGCGAGCACGATGAAGTGGCGCGCGCGGCGTCCGAGCACTACCAGCCGCGCTTTGCCGGCGACACCCTGCCAACCACCGATACCGGCCTGGCCGTCGCACTGGCCGACAAGCTCGAAACGCTGGTGGGCATCTGGGCCATCGGCCTGCAGCCAACGGGCGAAAAAGACCCGTTCGCGCTGCGCCGCCACGCGCTGGGCATCATGCGCATGCTGGTCGAAAAGCGCCTGCCGCTCGAACTGTCCGACATGCTGCGCGATGCGGTCACGACGTTTGCCGACCAGCCGGCGTTCAAGGATCCGAGTGCGGAAGTCACGGCCTTCATGCTCGACCGCCTTCGCGGCCTGCTGCGCGACCGCGGCTTCTCGCCGAACGAAGTCGAAGCCGTGCTGGCCCAGAACCCCGATCGCGTCGACGACGTCGTGCAGCGCCTGGAAGCCGTGCAGGCCTTCGCCGCGCTGCCCGAAGCCGCGTCGCTCGCCGCCGCCAACAAGCGCATCACCAACATCCTCAAGAAGAACGAGGATGCCCTGGCGCAAGCCGACGCGGTCGATCCGTCCCTGCTGCAGGACCAGGCCGAGAAAGACCTGGCCGCTGCCGTCACGCGCGTGCAGCCGGCCGTCGATGCGGCGTTTGCCGCAGGCGACTTTGCCGGCACGCTCAAGACGCTGGCCGAGCTGCGCGAGCCGGTCGACGCGTTCTTCAACGACGTGATGGTGATGGCCGACGACATTGCGCTGCGCAACAACCGCCTGGCGTTGCTGGCGTCGTTGCACGGCATGATGAACCGCGTGGCCGACATCTCGAAGCTGGCAACGTAAGCACCGCATGCAGGCACCCCCGATGAAACTCATCATTCTCGACCGGGACGGCGTGATCAACCACGACTCGCCCGACTTCATCAAGTCGCCGGCCGAGTGGATCCCGATCCCCGGCTCGCTCGAGGCCATCGCCCGCCTGAACCAGGCGGGCTATCGGGTGGTGCTGGCGACGAACCAGTCGGGCATTGCGCGCGGCCTGTTCGACATCGCCACGCTCAACGCCATCCACGCCAAGATGCACGCGGCGGCGCAGCTGGTGGGCGCCGACATCGACGCCATCTTCTTTTGCCCGCACGCGGCGCTCGATGCCTGCGACTGCCGCAAGCCCAAGTCGGGCATGTTCGAAGAGATCGGCAAGCGCTTCAAGATCAATCTGAAAGGCGTGCCGACGGTGGGCGACTCGCTGCGCGACCTGCAGGCGGGCTTCAACCGTGGCTGCACGCCCTACCTGGTCCTGACCGGCAAGGGCGAGCGCACGCAGATGACGGGTGGCCTGCCGCCCGGCACGAAGGTCTACCCGGACCTGGCCGCGATGGTCAGCGCCCTGCTCAAGCCCGCCGGCGCCACTGGTGCTGGCGCTGCCCAGGCGTCATAATCAATACAACGCCACGATAAGAATAACCAGATCGTTTTGTCCGGAGTCCCTTTGCGTAATTTCAGTCTGTTTCTGCGTTCCCTGCTGTTCACGGTCGTCATGATGGTGGCGACGATCATCTGGGCTTCACTGTGCTTCCTCGCAGCCCCCCTGCCCTACAACCAGCGCTTCTGGTTCACCTCGCGCTGGAACGTCTTCATCATCTGGTGCGCGCGCGTCATCTGCGGCATCCGCTACGAATTCAAGGGCTACGACAACCTGCCCGACGCACCGGCCATCGTGCTCTCGAAACATCAGTCGGCATGGGAAACGATCTTTTTGCTGCCGAACCTGACCCGTCCCCTGGTCTACGTCTTCAAGAAGGAAATCCTGTACATCCCGTTCTTCGGCTGGGCCATGGGTTTGCTGCGCATGATCCCGATCGACCGCAAGCAGGGCAAGAACGCGTTCTCGCACGTGGTGCGCCACGGTAAACGCCGCCTGGCCGATGGCCAGTGGATTATCATGTTCCCCGAAGGTACCCGCATCCCGGTGGGCCGCAAGGGCAAGTACAAGAGCGGCGGCGCGCGCCTGGCGGTCGAGACCCAGGCAGTGGTGGTGCCGATCGCGCATAATTCGGGCGAGTGCTGGCCCAAGAATTCGTTCATCAAACGGCCCGGAACGATCACGGTATCGGTCGGCAAACCGATATCGCCGCAAGGCCATACCCCTGACAGCCTGATGCAAGAGGTAGAAAATTGGATAGAATCGGAAATGCGCGTCATTTCGCCCCACGCCTACAAAGGTGGTTGAGCGACGTTAGCACCCAGATCAGGAATTCGCGTCCGCAGCAAACGGCGGCTTCGTCGAAGATCGACGGCGACCAGCTCGAGCTGTTTGCACAGGAATTCTTTGCTGCGCTCAAGCCTTCCGACAGGCCGGCGCCGCCGTCCCAGCCATTGTTCAAGGCGCCGCCGGCGCCGCCCCGCACCAGGCTTCCTTCGCCGCCCGTCGGCCCGCAAGACCCTCCCCTCAAACGCATCGCGCTCGGCCAGCACTACGTCGACTACGCGCTGCGCCGCTCGTCGCGCCGCTCGATCGGCTTCATGATCGACGACGACGGCCTGCGCGTGACCGCGCCGCGCCGCGTGACGCAGGACGACATCGAGAACGCGCTGCGCGCCAAGAGCCGCTGGATCATCACCAAGCTGCTCGAACGGGGCGAGCGGCGCGAACTGCGCCAGCAACGCGCGCCGGTCGTGTGGGTCGATGGCGCCCTGCTGCCGTTCATGGGTGGCGAAATCACGCTGCGGCTCGAACCGGCCACGCGCAGTCATTGCCGGTTTGATGAGGCCACGCGCGAGCTGGCGATCGGCGTGGTGCCAGGGCTGGCCGAGTGGCAGCTCAAGGAACGGGTCAAGCTGTGGTTCCAGGCCGAGGCCAAGCGGGTGTTCACCGAGCGCCTTGACCATTACGCGCCGCGCCTGAACGTGCGCTATAAAACCTGCACGCTGTCGTCGGCCAGCTCACGCTGGGGTTCGTGCACGGTGGGCGGGAGTATTCGCCTGAACTGGCGCCTGATCCACTATCCGCTGGCGCTGATCGATTACGTGGTCGCGCACGAACTGGCGCACCTGCGCGAGATGAACCACAGCCCGGCGTTCTGGGCGACGGTCGCCGAGGTGTATCCGGATTACGATGGGGCGCGCCTGGCGCTGCGCAAGCAGTCGCACCAGATGCCGGTCTTGTTTGAGGAGTAGGCAGGCCGCTGGCCTGCCGGATGTATGCAGGTCAGTGCAGACTCAATGCATGGCGCGCTGCCGCCAGATCGCGCATGGTGGCGGTCTGTTGCTGAGACAGGCAGCGAAACGGGATCGGCAGCGTGCCCCGCTTGAGCACCATCATGAAGCCGCGCGAGTAGGTACGCACGGCGGCCACGTCGGCCCATTCGATCAGCGTGACGCCACCACTGGTGCGCACGATGCCGTGCGCGTCGATGGTGAATTCATAGGTACGGCGCCCGCGTCCGAGCAGCACGAAGTTCAGCCCCGCACTCAGCGTGCTGCGCAGGCGCAGCAGAAAGCTGGCAGGCCAGCGCACGCGCCGGCGACGGATCAGAAAGCCCCCGTGCTGCCACATGAAGCTGACGTATTCGCTCAGCGAATAGCGGACGAAAAAATGCAGTGCATCGAGCGGCAGCACGCTTGCCGCTTGCTGCTTTGCCGGCGCGTGGTCGGCCAGGCCTGAGCCCAGGATCGTTCCCAGCGTGTCGACTACCCCTTCCTGGACCCGAAGAGACACTGGCTCTCCATCACTGCCCGGTGTCGCGCGATTCAATGACAACATGGCGCATCCCCTATAGTTTTGTAGCGTGCAGATGGGAATGGTAACAAAACCTACCCAAATAGCCGTTGCACGAGTTCAACAGTGCGCAGGGTCGCGCCGCGGTGGCGTCCCGCAAACGCCAGCGCACTGGCGCCCATCGCCGCGCGCGCCGCATCGTCACGCAGCAGCCGCGCGGCTTCCCTGACGAGCGCGTCGGCGTCCGGCACGCGCAAGGCGGCGCCGCCATCGACTGCGTCGATCGTCGCGTCGAGAAAATTGAACGTGTGTTCGCCCACCAGCACCGGCTTGCCCAGTGCGCAGGCTTCGATCAGGTTCTGGCCGCCCAGCGGCAGCAGGCTGCCGCCGATATAGGCGCAGTCGCAGGCGGCGTAATAGGCGAACATCTCGCCCATCGAGTCGCCCAGCAGCACGTCCGCATCAATCGCGGCGTCGGTGGTGTCACCATCGAGCTGCGAGCGGCGCGCAAGCGTCAGGCCGCCTGCCTCGACCAGCTTCGTCACCTCGTCAAAGCGCTGCGGATGGCGTGGCACCAGCAGCAGCAGTGCGTTCCGCGGCTTGTCGCGGTTCTGCCGCCAGGCGTCCAGGATCAGCGCTTCTTCGCCTTCGCGCGTGCTCGCACACAAAAACACCGGGCGGCGCCCCGCGCCATCGATGCGCGTGCGCAGCCAGGCGCCCTTCTCCAGCGCGCTCGGTGGCGGCACGATGTCGAACTTGACGCTGCCAGTGACGACGACGTTCGGCGCCCCCAGCGACGCAATGCGCGCCGCATCGGCGTCGGTCTGCGCCGCCACCAGCGTGAACGAGCGCGCGGCCTCGAGCATCACGGCGCCGGCCTTGCGGCCCCGCTTGAGCGAGCGTTCGGACAGGCGCGCATTGGCCAGCACGATCGGCACGCCCTGGCGCGTGCACGCGTGGATCAGGTTGGGCCAGACTTCGGTTTCCATCAGGATGCAGGCGCGCGGACGATAACGGCGCAGGAAGCGCGTCGTCATCCATCCTGTGTCGTACGGCAGGTAGGCCTGCACGACGCGCTCGCCGTGGCGCGCAAACAGGTCGCGCCCGGTGGCGCGGCCGGTCGGCGTCATATGGGTCAGCAGGATGCGGCACTCGGGATAGGCCAGCAGCAGCGCATCGATCAGCGGCTCGCTGGCGCGCGTCTCGCCCACCGACACCGCATGCACCATGATCGTGGGCCGCTCGCCGGCCGCGGGGCCGCCAAGGGACAGGCGTTCATCCCAATGCGCGCGGTAGCCCGACTCCTTGTGCCCGCGCCACCACAGCCGGCCCAGCACTGCCGGCATGGCCAGCCACCAGAGGCTTGAGTACAGCGTGCGGTTCATGTCATGCCGGCGCCAGCAGGCGCCGTGCTGCTGCGATGACGTCCGCGCTTGATGGCGGCGCGCCCAGGTCGCCCAGGTTGACGATGCGATCGGACCAGTTGCCTTCGGTCTTCCACTTCGGCGAATCGCAATAGATTTCGATCGTCGGGCGCACGAAGGCGGCGGCGATATGGGTCAGGCCCGTGTCGACGCCCACTGCAAGGCGCGCATGCTGGGCCAGCAGCACCGCGTCCATCATCGACAGTTTTGGCAGCACGCGGGCATTGGGGATCGCTGCCGCCAGCGCCTGGGCATCCTCGTGTTCGGCCTGCGAGCCCCATGGCAGCAGGACCGGCATCGGTGCGAGCGCCGCGCCCAGTGCGATCCAGTTGGCGTCCGCCCACTTCTTGGCCGCGCGCGCCGTGCCATGGAAAAAGACCGCGTAGTCGTCGTGCGGCAAAAATGCCGGTCGTGTGGCTGGCGTCGGTGCCGGCAGCCCGAACTCGGGCGCCGAGTCGACGCTGTAGTCGAGCGCAGCGCCCGCGACCATGCGTCCGCGCGCCACGGCATGGGTGCGCGGATTCAACGGGATGCTGTCGGTATGGAAGATGCGCGAGATGCCTTCATAGCCCGAGCCTTCGCTGCCGTTGGCCAGGCCGACTTTTTTACCACCCTTGCGCACGCGCGCCGCGCCCATGATGATGCCGGTCTTGAGCAGACCCTGGGTGTCGAACACGTAGTCGTATTCGTCTTCGCGCAGCGTGCGGAAGAACGCGCGGATTTCAGCCCGCGTTTCTTGCTTGCCCAGGCTCTTGCGCCAGCGGCGCAGCGACCACGGGATGATCTTGCGCACATGGGGATTCAGGCGCACGAGGCTCACGTACCCTTCTTCGACCACCCAGTCGATCGTGGCGCCCGGATGCTTGCGCAGCAGGTCGGCCACCATCGGCAGGTTATGCAGCACGTCGCCCAGCGACGACACGCGCACGAGCAGGATCTTCAAGCGCGTATCCTCAGAACGGCAGGTCCGCGTCCGGCTTGGCGGCCAGGATCACGGTCTTGAACTCGGCCTGGATGCGCGCCAGTGCTTCCGGCGATTCGCCCTCGAAGCGCAGCACCACGACCGGCGTCGTGTTCGACGAACGGGCCAGACCGAAGCCATCGGCGTACTCGACGCGCAGGCCGTCGATGTCGTTGATTTTTTCGGACGTCGGGAACGTGGCGTTGGCGCGCAGGTGGTCGATCAGCGTGAAGTTCTCGCCCTCTTGCAGCTGCAGGTGCAGTTCCGGGGTGCTGCTGGCCATTGGCAGGCTGTTGAGCAGCGCCGACGGATCCTGCTGCTTGGTCAGTATCTCGAGCATGCGCGCGCCGGCATACATGCCGTCGTCGAAACCGTACCAGCGCTCCTTGAAGAAGATGTGACCGCTCATCTCGCCGCCCAGCGGTGCGCCGGTTTCCTTCAGCTTGGCCTTGACCAGCGAGTGGCCGGTCTTCCACATCAGCGGCTTGCCGCCATGCTGCTCGATGTACGGCGCCAGGTGGCGCGTGCACTTGACGTCATACAGGATCTCGCCGCCCGGCACGCGCGACAGCACGTCGGCTGCGAACAGCATCATCTGGCGGTCCGGGAAGATGATCTGGCCATCCTTGGTGACGATGCCCAGACGGTCGCCGTCGCCGTCGAAGGCCAGGCCGATTTCGGCGTCGGTCTCTTGCAGCGCGCGGATCAGGTCTTGCAGGTTTTCCGGGTGCGCCGGGTCAGGATGGTGGTTCGGGAAGGTACCGTCGACGTCGCAGAACAGCTCGACCACTTCGGCGCCCATGCCGCGATACAGGTCGCCCGCGAACGCGCCGGCCACGCCGTTGCCGCAGTCGATCGCGATCTTGATCGGGCGCGCCAGCTTGACGTCGCCGATGATGCGCTCGAGGTAGGCGGCGCGGATGTCGTGGGTGCTGTAGCCGCCGCGCTGCGCTGCGATCGCGCCGTCATACGCTGCGATGCTGTCGTGCAGACCCGTGATGGCGTCGCCGTAAATGGCTTCGCCGGCCAGGACCATCTTGAAGCCGTTGTAGTCAGGCGGGTTGTGGCTGCCGGTGACCATGATGCCCGAGCGGGTGTCGAGCACATTGGTGCCGAAATAGACCATTGGCGTGGCGACCATGCCCAGGTCGATCACATCGACGCCGGCGTCACGCAAGCCTTCGCTCAAGGCGCCGGCCAGTTCAGGGCCGGACAGGCGGCCATCGCGGCCGATCACGACCCGGCTCTCTCCCTTGGCCAGCGCGGCGGCGCCGAAGGCACGACCGATGTGACGCGCGATGCCGGCGTCCAGGGTCTTGTCGATGATGCCGCGAATATCGTAGGCCTTGAAAATCGTTTTGGAGAGAGCAACCATTTTGTTTCCTGGAATATTGGAGGATTGATAAGTAAGCACTATTGTAACGGCAAGCGTGGCTGGCGTGGGAATGGCGCGCGTGCGCAAGCCGGGCACAAGCCGAACGACAGAACAGGGGAATATCGGGGAATAGCCGGGGAATAGCCGGGGCCGCGAACGGGCGCCGGCGTCGATGGCAGCAGCCCATCGGCGCCGGCGCTGGAGAAGCGCGCGGCGCATGCTCCGCGTGGCGGAGCGCTAATACTGCTTAGACGCGCAGGTCGTCGATCGACTTGCCGCCATCGACCCATTCCTTGACCCACTTTGGTTGACGGCCACGGCCGGTCCACTGCTGGTTACTATCCTGCGGGTGACGGTAACGCACGGCGACGGTCGCGCCTTTCGAACCGCGGCCGGTGGTGGCCATCAGTTCTTTCAGTGGCATGCCGACGCTTTGCGCGATTGCCAGGATTTGTTCGCGTGCTTTCTGCACTTCCTGGGTTTCACGCGTTTTCATTTCCTGCTTGATTTGTTCTTGCAGGTTGCGCAAATCGCCTACCGACATATTCGACAGATCCATCATCGTTCCTCGTTCGTTAAAAAATTGAATGCAGATTCAGCAATTGCTGACGATCGGTGAATACTCACCAAATGTCGCAATATACTACAACAATAATATCCGGTCAGTCTTTCTTGCTTAAAAAAAGCCAGCGCGGCGACTTGAATCGAACGATACGCCCATACAACCAGAGGTAACTGATTATGAACAACAGACAGAACACCATCAGTGCGCCGGTGCTTTCCCAGAAAACGGTTGCCGGTATCACTGCCAGCAATGAAATCAGCCATAAATAAGGCGATGTGCGCGCATTGCGTTTCATCAGTGCGCGGGCCTCGCGCGGTCCCACGGTCCATTGCACGATGCGCCGAAAAATCAAACTGTGCAAGTGAATACCGTCGGGCAGTGTTGGTGATTTGCCGCGGACAAACATGCGGCGGTATGCAGAGAATATGGTTTCAAACGCAGGGTAAATCAGCAATAACGCTGCATACCAGGTGGAGACTGCCGGATTGCGCATCACCAGCAGCAGGGCCAGCTCGCCCAGCAGGAAGCCAAGGAAATACGCTCCCCCATCGCCGAGGAAAATCAGGCCGACCGGATAATTCCAGATCAGGAAACCGGCCGTGGCGCCGGCAACGATCAATGCCCCCACCAGCACGAACATATCGCCCACCTGCAAGGCAACGTACGACAGCGACAGCAGCATGAAAACGCTGATCACGCCGGCCAGACCATTGAAACCATCGATAATATTGATGGCATTGGCGACGCCGGCCACGGCGAGCATCGTGAGCGGCAGCACGATCCAGATCGATTCGAGCGGCACGACCGTCCACGGCAAATCGAGCCGGCCAATACGCGCATCGAGCAGCCAATAACCAAAGCCTGCCGCAAGCATCGTCAGGAACAGGCGCCGGCTCGGCGAGACCTTTCCCGTATAGTCTTCGGCAATACCGCCGGCCAGGGCAATCGTGGCACAGGCAATCAGGGTTGCCAGCCAGGCCGCCATTTGCGGCTGGCGCAGGATCGATAAACCGGACGCCACCACCACTGCCAGAAAGATGGGAATACCGCCGATACGCGCGACCGCATGCGTATGGTTTTTCTGTACGCCGGTAAAATCACCATCGAGTCCCAGGCCATGTTTTCGCGCGGTCTTGATGACCAGCAGCGTGAGCAATGCGCAGGAAAGGAAACTGACAAAAAACGAGAACATTATTGTTTTCTTTCGAAGCGATTCTTGTGCAGCGCTCCGCGAAGGAAGCGAATTGGCGCAGCCACGATACGCTATTCATCAATGGAAAGCCGGCCTCATTGTACCGGACTGGACGTGGATGCCGGCGCGCGTATTTATGTTTTCATCCGCTTGCGCGGCGACGCAAAAAACTTCCCTGGCGCGTAAAATCATTTAGTATCCGACAGAGCATCATATGCTCCATTTTTCATAACGCCAGGCAGCAGGACGGCAATGTCCTGCCAGAACAAGAATATGACCACTTACGCCATTGGCGACCTCCAGGGCTGCGCGCATGAAGCGCAGCTGCTGCTTGACCGCATTGCCCTCGTCGCGGGCGATGACGCGCGCATCCTGTTCGTGGGTGACCTCATCAACCGCGGCCCCGAATCGCTGATGGCGCTGCGGCGCATGAAAGCGCTCAACGAATCGAGCGGCGGGCGCGTCGATGCCCTGCTCGGCAACCACGACCTGCACCTGATCGCGGTGGCCGGCGGCGCCCAGCGCCTGAGCCGCTCCGACACGCTGGACGAGATCCTGGCCGCCCCCGACCGCGATGAACTCATCGCCTGGCTGCGCGCGCGGCCGCTGGCGATGTTCGTCGACAATCACCTGCTGGTGCACGCCGGCGTGGCCCCGCAATGGGATGCGGCGCAGACGATGGCGCTGGCCGGTGAAGTCGAACGCATGCTGCAGGGCGACGGCTGGCTCGACTTTTTGAGCCAGATGTACGGCAACCAGCCCGACCGCTGGGACGACAGCTTGACGGGCATCGAGCGCCTGCGCTGCATCGTCAACGCACTCACGCGCATGCGCCTGTGCGCACCTGACGGCGCGATGGATTTCAAGCACAAGGAATCCGACACCGGCCCGGTCGGCAGCGACCTGCTGCCATGGTTCGACCTGCCGGCGCGCCGCACGCAGGACGTGACGGTCGTGTTCGGCCACTGGTCCGCGCTGGGCGTGGTGCAGCGCCCCAACCTGGTCGGGCTGGACAGCGGCTGCGTCTGGGGCGGCAAGCTGACAGCCGTGTGCCTGGATGACCGCACGCTGCTGCAGGTGGATTGCCCCGAGTACCGCGAGCACGGCGGCAAGCAGCGCTAAGCTAGCGTGGGACTGCGGTGGCTACTGCGTTCGCCACCGCCTCCTGCGATGCCTGCGCCAGTTCGCGCCGGTGCGCACCAAGGCTTTCCAGGGGCGCCAGGCAGGTCAGGCGCGCCGTGACGGGCGGCCCCTGCAAAATCCGGAACAGGCTGTCGACAAAGGTCGTCTCGCCGATGTACTCGATCGATGGATGGTGCGCGCCGTCGGCGCCGACATAGGCCAGCGCATACGGCTGCACCGGCACGCCAGCGTCGACCGCCGCCTCGAACAGGTTGGCGTGGAACGGCAGCACCTGGCCTTGCAGACCGGTCGTCCCTTCCGGGAACAGCGCGACGCGCTCCCCCTTCTGCAGCACCTCGACCAGTCCCTTGAACACGTGACGCAATTCGCGCCGGTTGCCGCGCGCAATGAACACGGTGCCAGCGCCGGCGGCCAGGCGCCCCATCACGGGCCAGGCGCGAATCTCGGCCTTGGCCACGAACCGGCACGGGTTCAACGCATTGATGACGAAGATGTCGAGCCACGACACGTGGTTGGCCACGACCAGCGCATGCGCGAGCGCGGGCACGCCCAGCGCCGGCGCGACGTGCACGCGGCACAGGCGCAGCAGGCGCGCGGACCAGCCGCGCGTCAGGCGCGCGCGCTGGCTGCGCGAGGCAAAGGGAAACACCAGCGCGCACGTCGCCAGTCCTTCGCACAGATGGACGGTAACGCGCGCGAGGCGCCAGGCAAGCCGGATATTCAAAGTGGTGGGCGCCGTGAAGGCGCGCGCTCCAGGCGAAGCGCGCGCCGTGGTGGAATCAACGCTGGTAGGCCACGCGGCCGCGCACGACGGTCGCGCGCACCTGCCCGGCCAGCTCGTAGCCGAGGAATGGCGTGTGCTTGCCCTGGCTGGCCAGCGCCTTGCCGTCGACCAGCCAGCGCGCAGCCGGATCGAACAGCACGACATCGGCCGCTGCGCCCACGCCCAGTGTGCCCGCCGGCAGGCCCGCAATGCGCGCCGCTTCGCAGGTGACCTTGCCGAGTGCCAGCGCCAACGCGCCCTGGGCATCCTGTGCGCCGTGTGGCTGGTCCTGCGCCCATTTGAGCGTGAGCGCCAGCAGCAGCTCGAGACCCGTGGCGCCGGGCGAGGCTTCGCCGAACGGCAGCAGCTTTTCGTCGTCGTCCACTGGCGTGTGGTCGGAGCAGATCGCATCGACCGTGCCATCGACGAGCGCGGCGCGGATCGCGTCGCGGTCGCGCTGCGAGCGCAGCGGCGGCGTGAGGCGCGCATTGGAATCGAAGAAGCCGATGTCGGCGTCCGTCAGGTGCAGATGGTGCACACCCACGTCGACCGTCAGGTTCAGGCCTTCTTTCTTTGCGGCGCGAATCAGGTCCAGGCCTGCAGCGGACGAAATCCGGCACAGGTGCACGCGCGCGCCCGTGGAGCGCATCAGCTCGAAGATCGTGTGCAGCGCGATGGTCTCGGACATCACCGGCACGCCGGACAGGCCGAGGCGCGAGGCCAGCGGGCCGGCATGGGCCACGCCGCCACGGCCGATGTGCGCGTCCTGCGGGCGCAGCCAGACGGTATAGTCGAAGGTCTTGGCGTACTGCATCGCGCGCAGCAGCACGTTGGTGTCGAGGATGGGTTCCTCGGCCTGCGCAAAGCCGATGCAGCCGGCTTCGGTCAGTTCGGCCATCTCGGTCAGCGCCTGCCCTTTCAGGCCCACGGTCAGTGCGCCCAGCGGGTGCACATTGGCCTGGTCGACGATGCGCGCGCGGTGCTTGAGCATTTCGACCAGGCCTGGTTCGTCGAGCACCGGGTCGGTGTCGGGTGGGCAGACCAGCGTGGTCACGCCGCCCTGCATCGCTGCCTGCAGCTCGGATTCGAGCGTGGCCTTGTATTCGTAGCCCGGCTCGCGCAGGCGCGCCGACAGGTCGACCAGGCCCGGGGCGACCACGAGGCCGCTCGCGTCGATGCTCTGGTCGGCCGTGAAGCCTTGGGGGGCGACGCCAAGCGCCGCGATCTTGCCGTCGACGATGAACAGGTCTTGCACGGCGTCGACGCCGTTCGCCGGGTCGATCACGCGCCCGTTCTTGATGTGGAGTTTCATGCGTGGGTTCCTGCCAAAATGCTCATCACTGCCATGCGTACCGCGATCCCGAACGTCACCTGCGGCAGGATCACCGCCTGGCTGCCATCGGCCACCGCCGAGTCGATCTCGACGCCGCGGTTCATCGGCCCCGGGTGCATCACGATCGCGTCGGGTTTGGCCAGCGCCAGGCGCTCTGGCGTCAGGCCGTAGCTCTTGAAGTATTCTTGCGCCGACGGCAGCAGCGCGCCGCTCATGCGCTCGTTCTGCAGGCGCAGCATGATGATCACGTCGACGTCCTTCAACCCCTCATTGATGTTGGTGAAGGTGCGCACGCCCATCTGATCCAGGCCGCCCGGCAGCAGCGTGTGCGGGCCGATGGCGCGCACTTCGGGCACGCCCAGCGTGGTCAGCGCATGGATGTCCGAACGGGCCACGCGGCTGTGCAGGATGTCGCCGACGATCGCCACGCGCAGATTGGTGAAGTCTTTCTTGTAGTGCCGGATCGTGTACATGTCGAGCAGGCCCTGGGTCGGGTGCGCATGGCGCCCGTCGCCGGCATTGACGACGTGGACATCCGAACGGGTCCGGTTCAAGTGCTGCGCAATCATGTACGGCGCGCCCGACTGCGCGTGGCGCACCACGAACATGTCGGCGTGCATCGCGGCCAGGTTGTCGATCGTGTCGAGCAGCGACTCGCCCTTGGTGGTCGACGAGGCCTGGATGTTCAGGTTGATGACGTCGGCCGACAGGCGCTTGGACGCAATCTCGAACGTCGTACGGGTGCGCGTCGAATTTTCGAAGAACAGATTGAACACGCTCTTGCCGCGCATGAGCGGAACCTTCTTGACCTCACGGTCGGAGATCCCCACGAAGCTCGATGCGGTGTCGAGGATATGGTCGATGTGCGACTTCTTGAGGCCCTCGATGGTGAGCAGGTGCTGCAGCTCGCCGTTTTTGTTCAGTTGCGGATTATTGTGCAGGATCGGCATTGTCTTGTTCGATGGTAAGCGAAAGTTGGCCTGTCTCATCGCGCTGCAGGCACAGCGACTCGTTGGATTCGAGCACGGCGTGGGCGCCGACGAAATCGGCGGCCACCGGTAGCTCGCGCCCGCCCCGGTCGGCCAGCGCGGCCAGGCGGATGCAGGCCGGACGGCCGTAGTCGAACAGCACGTTGATCGCCGCGCGCGTGGTGCGGCCGGTCTGCAGCACGTCGTCGACCAGCACCACGGTGGCGCCGTCGACCGCGAAGCGGATATGCGTTGGTTTCACGTCCGGGTGCAGGCCCTTGCGCGCATAGTCGTCGCGGTAGAACGAGACGTCGATGGAGCCGAGACGGTGCGTCAGGTCGAGGTCGCGCGCAAGGCGCTCGGCCAGCCAGGCGCCGCCCGAATGGATGCCGACGATGGCCGGCTCGGCGACGCCGTCCAGGCCTGCGCGGACCTGGGCCAGCAGCTCGCGGTAGAGCGCTTCGGCATCGAATGCGTGTTTGTTGGTGGGCATAGGGTTAGCGTGATGCGTCAAAATACTGTTGCAAAATGATGGCGGCCGCCTTGTCGTCGATGACGTCGCCGCGCTTTGAGGCGATCACGGCCGACGAATAACGCTCATCGACCAGTTCGACGGGCAGGTTGAAGCGGCCATGCAGCTGGTTGGCAAAGCGGCGGCTGCGCAAGGTCATGTCGTGCTCGGCGCCATCGGGATGGCGCGGCTCGCCCACGATCAGGCGCGCCGGCTGCCATTGGGCGATCAGCTCGCCAATGATCTGGAAACGGGTGGCGTTGTCGATCGCACTGACGACTTTAAGCGGCTGGGCCTGCCCGGTCAGGGTGTTGCCCATGGCGATGCCGATCCGCTTGATGCCGAAGTCGAAGCCCAGAACGATATCAACCATGCACGCGTTTCTTGTACGGGAGCGCCTTACGCATGGCCAGCTTCGGTGGCAAGCATCAGGGGATCGATGCCCAGCAGCTTGATGGCAGCGTGGTAGCGCTCTTCGATCGGCAGGTCGAACAGCACGCGCGCGTCGGCGCCCACCGTCAGCCAGCCATTGCGCGAAATTTCTTCTTCGAGCTGGCCCGGGCTCCAGCCGGCATAGCCGATGGAGACGAGCATGCGCGCCGGGCCACCGCCGTTGGCGACGGCCTCGAGCACGTCGATCGAGGTGGTAAACGAGACGTCGTCAGTGACGGTCAGCGACGACGAATAGCGCCCGCCCGGCGAATGCAGCACAAAGCCGCGGTCGTCCTGTACGGGGCCGCCAAACATGATCGGTTCGTCGACGACGGTGGCGCGCAAACCTTCGGCCAACTTGAGGTCGACGCGGTCGAACAGGGTTTCCATCGTCATGTCGGTCGGCTTGTTGATGACCACGCCGAGCACGCCCTTGTCGTTGTGCTCGCAGACATAGACGACGGTGCCACCGAAGACGGGATCCTGGATCGACGGCATGGCGATCAGGAAGTGGTTTGCCAGGTTCAGACCGGATGCTGCAGGGCCCGCCATGGCGGGGGAGCCATCCTGCTCACGGGGCATGCCCGGCATGGGAAGAGTTTGGCCAAATTTGGTTTTTTTCATACGATTGCTCTCAAAAGGCGCACTCTCGCGTTGTTACTTCTGTTGAACGGCTGCCAAGTATCTGCAGAACAACCTTACGCTTTTCGACAGTTTACACCCATTTGCCCCTGAGGCCATTGGAAGCATTCCTCGGGCGCCACACGTTTCGATGATGGGCAGTAAAATCTGGATCCGCCTTGACCTCGCACACGATGATGAATTTAAGCAAGTCTTTAGTCTGGTTTCGCCGTGACCTGCGCACGTTCGACCACGCCCCCCTGCACCACGCCCTGCGTTCATCGCAGCAGGTGTATTGCGTGTTCGTGTACGACACCGACATCCTCGATGAGTTGCCAAAGGATGACCGGCGTCTGCGTTTCATCCATGCCAGCCTGGCCCAGCTCGACACCGAACTGCGCCGCCTTGGAGGCTACCTGATCGTGCGCCACGGCAGCGCGCGCGATGAAGTCGCGGCTTTAGCGGAAGAACTCGGGATCGATGCCGTGCATGCCGGCACCGACCATGAACCCTCGGCCATTGCCCGCGATCTCGCGGTGGCCGAACAACTGGCCGGGCGCGACTGCGCCTTCCATACCTACAAGGACCAGGTCATCTTCGAGAAGCAGGAAGTGCTCACGCTCGCCGGTGGCGTGTTCTCGGTGTTTACGCCGTACAAGAATGCCTGGCTCAAGCGCCTGGCGGCGCATCCCGAGACCCTGGCCGCCTACCCGGTCGACACCCATGCGCATGCGTTCGCGCCGTCCACGGGTACGCCGCCCGCCCTGCCGGCCCTGGAAGACATCGGGTTCACGTCGGGTGAGCCGCCGCTGCCGGCCGGCATGGATGGGGCCGAGGAGATGTTCGAGGCGTTTGTGACCGAGATGGCCGATTACGGCCGTGCGCGCGACTTCCCGGCCGAGGAAGGCACCTCGAGGCTGTCGGCGCACCTGCGCTTTGGCACCACGTCGATCCGCCATCTGGTGCGCAGCGCCCGCGACATGGTGCAGTCGGGTACCGGCGGGACCGGTGCGTCCGTGTGGCTGTCAGAACTGATCTGGCGCGACTTCTATGCGATGGTGCTGTCGCAGAACCCGCACGTGGTCGAACGTTCGTTCAAGCCGGCATTCGACGCGGTCGCATGGGACACCGGGGCCGACGCCGACGCGCTGTTCGCGGCCTGGTGCGAGGGCCGCACCGGATATCCACTGGTCGATGCGGCGATGCTGCAGCTGAATCAAACGGGCTTCATGCACAACCGGCTGCGCATGGTCACGGCGAGCTTCCTGACCAAGGATCTCGGGATCGACTGGCGCCGCGGCGAGCGTTATTTTGCGCTCAAGCTCAATGACTACGAGCTGGCCTCGAACAACGGCGGCTGGCAGTGGGCGGCGTCGACCGGGTGCGATGCGCAGCCGTGGTTCCGGATTTTCAATCCGGTCACGCAATCGACGCGCTTTGACGCGCGCGGAGAGTTCATCCGGCGCTACCTGCCGCAACTGGCAAAGCTCGACGGCAAGCAGATTCACGCGCCGTGGCTGGTGAAGCCGGATGTGCTGGAAGAGCGCGGGGTGGTGCTGGGACGGGATTATCCGGCGCCGGTCGTGGAGCACGACGCGGCGCGACAGCGCACGCTGGAGCGCTTTGCGGTGGTGAAGAAAGTGGTTGCGAAGGCAGAGGACGAGAAGGATGACGCGAACGACAACTGAACGCCGTCGTTACGGCGTTATGCTGCTTCGCTTCCCAGCAAGCCCTCGATCGCCGCCAGCAGCACCGTCTCCTGGTACGGCTTGCCGAAGTAGGCATTCACGCCCAGCCCGAGCGCCACGTTGCGGTGCTTGTCGGCAGTGCGCGACGTGATCATGATGATCGGGATCGCCTTCGTTGCCTCATTGCCCCGCACATTGCGGGTCAGGTCGAAGCCGTCCATGCGCGGCATCTCGATATCGACCAGCATCAGGTCGGGTGCGCCCTGCCCGATCAGTTCGAGCGCCTCGATACCGTCCTTGGCCAGCACCACGCGATAGCCTTCGCGTTCGAGCAGGCGCTGCGTCACGCGCCGCACCGTCAGCGAATCGTCGACCACCATCACGATGGGGCGCCGTACCTGGGCCGCGATGGCCTGCTTCACACGCGCCTCACCCTGCGGTTGCTGCGCCAGTGCCAGCGGATCGAGGATCAGGACGATCTCGCCCGAACCCAGGACCGTGGCGCCGTCGATGCCCGGCATGCGCGCCAGCTGGCGGCCGATGTTCTTGACCACCACCTCGCGGTTGCCCAGCACGTCGTCCACGCGCAGCGCGATGCGGCGGCTGCCGCCATTCAAGACCAGTACCGGCGTCGAACGCTGCGTCGTGATGCGTTCGTCGTCATCCATGCCCAGCAAGTCTGGCAAGCCGTAGAGCGCCAGTTCGTGGCCAGCCAGCCCGATGTTGCCGGCGTCGATCGCGGCGGCCAGGTCGGCCTCGCGTACCTGCTGCACCGCCTCGACCAGCGTCGATGGCACCGCATGGGTGCGGCCACCGGCCACCACCAGCACGACCTGCGCCACGGCCAGCGTCAGCGGCAGCGTGATGGTAAAGCGCGCGCCCTGCCCGGCTTCGGACGCCACTGCGACGCGTCCGCCCAGCGCCTGCGCTTCGGAGCGCACCACGTCCATGCCGACGCCACGCCCGGCCAGTTCGGTCAGCGTGTCCGCCGTCGAAAAGCCCGGCGCGAAAATCAGGTCGGTTACTTGCTCGTCCGGCGCCTCGTCGCCTTCGGCAATCAGGCCGCCGGCCAGGGCCTTGGCGCGGATGCGTTCGAGGTCCAGCCCCGCGCCGTCGTCGCTGAAGTTGATCAGGACTTCGTTGCCGTGCTGGCTGACCTGCACCAGCAATTCACCTGTCTCGGCCTTGCCGGCGTTCTGACGCGCCGCGCGTGGCTCGATACCGTGCACGATCGCGTTGCGCAGCAGGTGTTCGAACGGCGCGGCCATCTGTTCCAGCACGCCGCGGTCGATTTCGACGGCGCCGCCCCGGATATCCAGGTTGACGCGCTTGTCGGTTTCTTTCGCGGTCTGGCGCGCGACGCGGAACAGGCGCTCGGACAGGCTGGCAAACGGCACCATCCGCACCCGCATCAGGTCGCGTTGCAGGTCGCGCGTCATGCGCGCCTGGGCCGACAGTTCTTCGTTGGCCGAATCGACCGTGCGCGCCAGGCTTTCCTGGAACGAGGCGACGTCATCGACGCTTTCGGCCAGCATGCGCGTGAGTTCCTGCAGGCGCGTGAAGCGGTCGAATTCGAGCGGATCGAATTCGCGCTCGCCGGCAATCGACAGGCGTGAAGCGATCTGCGATTCGGCCTGCATCTCGATCTCGCGCAACTGGCGCCGCAGGCGGCCCACGTTGTCCGAGAAGTCGCCGAGCGACGACTTGAGCACGCCGATCTGGTTTTCCAGGCGCGAGCGCGTGATCGACACCTCGCCCGCCTGGTTCACCACGCGGTCGAGGATGTCTGCGCGCACGCGCACCAGCGGCGCGCGGGCCGGCTCGGCCGGCGCGGCCGCGGGGGCATCTGCGGAGGCCGGCGCCGCTGTCGTTGCAGAATCGGCGCCTGCCGGCTGCTGCAGGCCCTCGAACAGCAACATCGCGCTGTCGTAGTTGGCCAGCAGTTCGTCGAACGCGGTCGGCGGCAGCGTCGAGGTGCCGGCATGCACCATGTTCTCGATCTGCGTTTCCAGTTCGTGCGCGTGCTGGCCAAGACGCATCGCGCCGGCCATGCGCGCGCTGCCCTTGACGGTGTGCAGGTCGCGCTGCATGCGCTGCGCGACGCCGGCGTTGGACGGCTCCTGCTGCCACTGGCGCAGATCGTGCCCGATGCGCGGCAGCAGGTCGGTCGCTTCTTCGAGGAAGACCGGCAGCAGGTCGGCGTCGATCTCGTCGACGTACCCGCTGGCACCGACCAGCTCGGGCTCGTGCAGGTCGTCGAGCGCCAGCTCGGGTTCCGGTGCAGGTTCCGGTTCGGGTTCAGCTTCCGGTTCAGCTTCAGGTTCCGGCACCGGTTCGGCCAGCACCGCTTCATCGGGCGTCACCGCCACGAAGCCAGCCTCCCCCGGCTCTGGGGCGGCCTGTTCCAGCGCTGGCGCCGCGAACGGGTCGTCACCGAATGCGCTGAAGATGTCGTCGATATCGTCCGAGGCTGCTGCAGGCGCGGCCTCGCGAGGCGCAGGCGCCGGCGCCATGAATGGCGGCGGCTCGGCCAGCAACTGCTTGTAGGCGTCGGCAAACAGCGTATCGAGACGGCTGGCCAGCGCCGGTTCGAGCTTGTCGAACGGCGATGTGCCCAGGCGCGCGCGCAGCGCGGCCAGCTGTTCGATCAGGTCCGGCTGCGCTGGCGCCAGTTCGCCCAGCGTGAACACGTGCAGCATCGCGCGCATGCGCGCCAGCGTCGTGTCGAACAGGGCCAGCCCGTCCTCGTCGAGTGGCGCGCCCGGCACGGTGAGCTTCTCGAGCGTTCTTTCCAGCGCATGCGCCAGTTCGCACAGGTCGGTGTAGCCGACCGTGGCCGAGGTGCCGGCCAGCGTGTGCGCAGCCGTGATCGCATCGGCGGATGCACGCTGCGCCGGATCCTGGCGCAGCGCGGCGAACGCGTCTTCCAGCGTGGCGCACAGTGATTCGGTTTCGAGCAGGTACACGTCGTGCAGCGCCTGACCGATGGTCAGGTCGCCCACGCGCCGCACGCCATCCTCGCCCGGCGGCGTGATCTGTACGTCGAGTACGGGGATATCGTCGAACTGCGCATCAAACTGCGCGTCCAGCTGCGCATCCGGCTGGGCATCGGCCGGCGGCTCGAACGCGCCGCCCTCCTGCACCCGCGCCGCTGCCTCGATCAGCGCCGCGCCATCGCGCTGCGGTGCCTGCCCGGCGGCCAGTTCGGCCACCCACGCATCCAGTTCAGCGTAGGCGTGCGCCAGCAGCGCCAGCAGGTCGGCGGTGGCCGCGCGGCCGTCTGCCAGCCAGATGTTCATGACCCGCTCGATGCTGGCGGCGGTGGCGCCAAAGGCTTCCAGGCCCACCATGCGGCTGCTGCCCTTGAGCGTGTGGAAGGCGCGGCGCAGGCCCGTCAGGGTTTCCTGGTTGCCCGGCTCGTCGGCCGCTCGTGGCAGCGTCTCGACCACGACGCCGAGCACTTCCTGCGCTTCGGCGATGAAGATCCCGAGCAGTTCGGCATCGACGTCGTCGTGTGCGTCGGCATCGGCGACAGGTGCCACCGGCGTCTCGACGGCAGCGGCGGCATCGGTGAACTCGAACGGCAGTTCGCGCAGCAGCTGTTTCTCGGTGTCGAACGTGAAGCGGCCGCGCGCCAGCGCGCTGTCCTGCGCCAGCAGGTCGGCAAAGAAGCCCAGAGCGCCGATGTTCTGCGCGATATTGTGCAGCGACGCGTGCTGCGCGGTGACGTCGCTGGCGCTGTCGGCCAGCGTGCGCACCGCGTCCTCGACGTGGCGCACCGTCAGCACGGCCTGCTCCTGGTCGAGGATGGCAAACGCCCCCTGCAAGCCATGCAGCACCGGCCCGGCCTGTTCCAGCACCTGGCGTTTGGACGGATCGTCGTAATAATCGTCGAGCAGTTTTTCGATCTGGCGCAGGCCGGCCTTGACCTCGCCCGCCAGCACGGCCACGGTCTGGCCCTGCTGGATCTGACGTGCCAGTTCGCCCTGCCACCGCGGCGCATCGGGCGGGGTTTCGCCGGCGGCGAGCGCCAGGAGGCGTGCGCCGACGGCTTCGGCGTTCTGCGAAAAATCGTCGGGCAACTGGCGCAGCTGATCCAGGCTGTTCTCGACGAACAGCATGGCGGCCGCCATCTCCAGCCCGAACTGGTCGTCGCGCCCCGACTGCACCGAGTCGCCCGCCGCGCGGCCCAGTTCACGCAGCAGTTGCGCGAGCGCGGGCGCGCCCAGCTTGTCGCTGGCGCCGGCCAGGCGTGCCAGCGCATCGTTGAAATCGTTCTCGACCGCGGCGTCGGGCTTGCCGTCGCCGGCGATCAGGTCCCAGTCCGACTTGGTGCGGGCCAGCGCTTCGCGCGCATCCTTCAGCGCCTGCGGATCGAGCTTGCCGTAGCGGCGTTCGGCGTAGTCGTGCGGCACCGCGCCGTCCAGACCCAGGGCCTGGCGCAGCGCGCCTGCCTCGGGGCCGGGCGCGCAGGCGGCGGCCACGAAGAACAGCGCGTCGCGCAGCATCGTCTCGGGTGAATCCTGCTGGCCCTTGGCCAGGCGCCGCAGTTGCAGATTGATTTGGCCAAAAAGCTGTTTGACATACAGGTCGGTGGCGATCTGGCCGTCGGCCACCACGGTGGCAAACGCATGCAGCGCCTGCCAGAACAGGCGCGCGCGTGCGCTTTCCTGCGCGCCGGCGATCGGCGCGATTGCCGCAGCCATGTCGTGCGCCTGTGCGCGGCGCGCGGCATCGTCGTCGGCCTTCAGGTACGGCAGCAGGGCTTTTTCGAACTGCGCGCGGCCGGCCGCGATGTCGACCTCGCCCACGGCAGTGCCAGTGGCCGGCAGCTCGGGCAGCACCGACAGGTCGAGTGGCAGCAGGTCGGCCGGATGAACCTTGGTCTCACCCTGGCGTTCGACCATGTCGCGGTAATACGGGAACAGGCGCGCCGGCTGTTGCGGGGCGCCGCCCAGGAGTTCGTCGAGGTATTCGCCCAGTGCACCGAAGGCGTCCAGCACCACCTGCACGCTCTCGGCGTTGCAGGCCAACTGGCCATCCTTGAAACGGTCGAGCACCGCTTCGGCGGCGGCGGTGAACACGCCGACGCCTTCGACATCGACCATCTGCAAGGCGCCGTGCGCCTGGTGCAGGTGCGATTTTGCATGCAGCAGCAGCGTTGGCTGCGCCTCGGGCGAGCGGCCAGCGGCGTCGCGCAGGGACGTCGCGGCGCGCATGAGGGCGTCGCGGATTTCGCCAATGACCCAGGACAGCGGGCCGGTATCAAAACTGCTGGAGCGGTTCAAGGTCGTCATCGCCCGGTCAGGATACCACGCGGAAGCGGGACACCGAATCCTTCAATTCCTGCGCCAGCGTGGCCAGTTCCTGAATGGACAGCGCGGTCTGGCGGGTACCCTGGCGGGTCTGTTCGGTCACGGCCAGGATCTGCTGCATCTTGTCGGCCACGCCGGTGGCCTTGGTGGCCTGGCGTTCGGTGGCGGTCGACATGTCGCCGATCAGTTCACCAAGGCGGTTCGAGACGCGCGAAATGTCCGACAGCGCGGCGCCGGCGGCGTCCGACAGGCGCGCCCCCTCGACCACACCCTGCGTCGATTTTTCCATTGCCGCCACCGCATCGTGGGTGTCGGTCTGAATGGTGCGCACCAGCGCGCCGATCTGCTTGGCCGCGTCGCCCGAGCGTTCGGCCAGGCGCTGCACCTCTTCGGCCACGACCGAGAAGCCGCGCCCTGCTTCGCCGGCCGATGCGGCCTGGATTGCGGCGTTCAGCGCCAGCACGTTGGTCTGCTCGGTAATGTCCGAAATCAGCTCGGTGATCTCGCCGATCTCCTGCGACGATTCGCCCAGGCGCTTGATGCGCTTGGAGGTTTCCTGGATCTGCTCGCGGATCTCCTGCATGCCCTCGATCGCATTCTGCACCGCGGTCGAACCCTGCGCCGCCGCCGCCACCGACTGGCGCGCCACGTCGGCCGATTCGAGGGCCGAACGCGACACGTCGGTGATCAGGCCGGCCAGGCGCAGCGTCGTCGTCGATGCATCCTGAATCTCGCGCGACTGCTGTTCGGCCGCGCCCAGCAGCTCGGTCGAGACGTCCTGTGCACCGTTCGATGCGCGCGCCACCTGCTCCGCCGTGCGGATGACCCGCACGACCAGCTCGCGCAATTCTTCGACCGTGTAGTTGACCGAGTCGGCAATCGCGCCGGTGATGTCTTCCGACACCGTCGCCTGCACCGTCAAGTCGCCGTCGGCGACGTCCTGCAGTTCGTTCATCAGGCGCAAAATGGCGGCCTGGTTCTGTTCATTGGTGGCCTTGGCTTCTTCTTCCTTGGTCTGCGCCAGGTGGCGCATCGCTTCGGCTTCCTGGCGGCGTCCTTCGGCGCCGGCGGCGCGTTCACGCGATTCCTGCAGCATGGCGCGGGTGGTGCCCAGCGCGGCGAGCAGCGTGAACACGCCAGCGCCGATGGCCAGCCAGAACCACGGGCTGATCTCGGCCTGGTCACGCTGGTAATCCATGTGCAGTTTGGCCAGCATCACGCGCAGCGGTTCGCTGTCGCGCGAGATCAGGCGCTCGGCGGCGCGGGCGCCGGCGTAGCTGGTCAGGTTGCCGATCAGCGGCGTGACGGTCTTGACGTATTCGCGCAGGCTGTCGCGGGTGCGCGACAGGCGCACGCGCATTTCGAGGTCCGTCAGCGGGGCCAGGCCATAACGGCCGCCACCGTCGAGCAGGCCATCGACGAGCGTCTCGAGCGTGGCGATGTCGCCCAGGATGTAGGTCACCGCGTTCTGGGTCGAACCCGGCGTGTTGAAGGTCTGGGCGCCGGCCGTCAGGCGCTGGGTCACCGACAGCAGGCTCAGTGCCGCCACCTGGCGCCGCGCGTCAGTAGACTCGTCGCGCTGCAGGCGTTCGGCAATGGCGATCAGTTCCGGGCCCACTTCTTCATACTGGGCCAGACTTCCGCCGAAGGCGATCAGGTTGCGCCGGTTGCCGAGAATGTTGGCAGCGGCCTTGGACGAGCGGTTCCACAGCACGATCGCCTTTTGCAGGTCGTCGGCGCGCGCGCCGCTGGCAGCGGGAATGCGGCCGGTCGGCGACTGGCCGCCACGCGCCAGCAGATCGAGTTCGCGACCCAGCTCGGTGCGGCTCTCTTCCAGCTGGAAGAACGCTTGCGCATCGCCGCGCAGCGCGATCGGCGCCGCCTTGGCGAAACGCTGCGAGTGCATCACGGCGTCACCGGCCACCTGGCTCTGCCCCGCCAGGCGGGCGTCGCTGGCGGCGTTCTGCCACATGGCCAGCACGGTCAGCACCGCGCCGGCGGCGACGGCGCCCAGCAACAGGCGCAGGCGATTCGGCTGGAAGCTGCCCCCCATGAGCGTCGCGCGCATGTCGCCCGCGCCATCGGCGACGGCGTCGTCGCGGCCACGAAAGCCGCCCAGGCGGCGCGCCGCTGCGGCGGCCGAACCAGTGGCCGATCCGGTGGCTGCCCCGTCAGGCGCCGCAGCGTCGGCGACGGGGACCGGCGTGACCGGCCGCACTGCGTCATCGGCTGCGCCACCCCTGGCGAAGACATTCATGGTCAATTTCGAGGCGAATCCCATTCCGGCTCCCTGTGCTGCAATTAGTATGTTCGGTTAGCGTGCAATGTGCAGGAAGCGCTCTTCGCGCACCAGCGCCGCCAGCGACAGCGGCATCCATGTGTTGCCATCGGCATCGCGCAGGGCGTCGCCGTCGCGCGTCATCGTCCCGGCATGGCGCAAGCCATACACCGCGGACGCGAGCAGCGCGCAATTCAGGCCCAGGGCTGGTGCAAACACCAGCAGGCGTGGCGTGCTGCCAGGGACCGCCGCTGCGGCCACGTGCCCGTCATCGAGATAGCGCGCCAGGTCGATCACGCCCAGCAGGCTGCCGCGCACATTGGCCAGCCCCAGGTACCACGGGCGGGTCAGCGGCACGGGCGTAACCGGCACGGGCGCGACGATCTCGCCCACTTCGGCCAGGTCGACCAGGTAGCGCGCGCCGCCGATGGCCAGGCCCAGTTGCGCCACGCTGGCGCCGGCACCGTTCTTGGCCGCCTGCATCCGTTCGAGCAGCTGCTCCTGGTACAGGCGCAGGCGGGTGCGCCGCGCCGCGGGATCGCGGCGGCCTGCACGTTCGTCCGCGCCGCCGGTGGTCATGCCTTCACGCTGCCGGCTGCGTCGCCCGGCACGGCCAGCGCCGCAATGGCCGCCAGCAGGCGCGCCGGATCGACCGGCTTGACCAGGTATTCCCTGGCGCCCTGGCGCATGCCCCAGATCCGGTCGGTTTCCTGGTCCTTGCTGCTGCAGATGATGATCGGCAGCGCCGCCAGCTCCGGATCGCGCGAAATGGCGCGGGTCACCTGGAAGCCGTTAGTGCCGGGCATGACCACGTCCATCAGGATCAGTTGCGGGCGCTCGGCGCGAATGCGCTCGATCGCTTCGTCGCCACTGACGGCGGTGCATACGGTAAAGCCGTTCTTGACCAGGATGTCGGTCAGGTACAGTCGTTCGGTCGGCGAATCGTCGACGATGAGAATCTTTTGAATGGCCACGCAGGGCTCCAGCGTTGGTTGAATCGTCAGCCTGCCGCCGGCGCATGCTCGCGCACGGCCGCCAGCAGGCTGTCTTTGGTAAAGGGTTTGGTCAGGTAGGCGCTGGCACCGACCATCGCGCCGCGCGCGCGGTCGAACAGGCCGTCCTTGGACGAGAGCATCAGCACCGGGGTTGCGTGAAACCGCACGCTCTTCTTGATCAGCGCGCAGGTCTGATAGCCATCGAGGCGCGGCATCAGGATGTCGCAAAACACGAGCGCAGGATGGTGGTCGTTGATCTTGGCGAGCGCGTCGAAGCCATCGTCGGCCAGCACCACGTGGTAGCCCGCCTGGGTCAGGAAGATCTCTGCTGACCGGCGGATCGTGCTGCTGTCATCGATCACCATGATGGTCAGGCTTGATGATTGCGGCGATGTCGTCATGGTCGTTTCACTTCGGCTTGAAGTGCCACGATAGCATAACGAATCTTTCTTGTGCGCAAAGTGTTGCAGAGAGTCAACTACACGTTTGCGATGGCATCAGGGGCTTGCCAGGATGCCATGCAAGCGCAACAACAGGTGTTATATCGCTGTCATTTCAAAGTCGTCCTTGCGTGCGCCGCACTCGGGACAGGTCCAGTTCATCGGTACGTCGGCCCAACGGGTGCCCGGCGCGATGCCGTCCTCCGGTGCGCCGGCAGCTTCATCGTAGACCCAACCGCAGATCAGGCACATCCAGGTCAGGAACGGGGCGGTGGATTCAGTACTCACGGTGTTGATCCTTGTATCTAGTAAAATGTGGAATCAGAATCCGGCATCTTAATCTACCCGTCGTGCAAAACCAACCGTTACCCCTCATCCTGAGTTTTGGCGTCTGCGATCCCGTCGGCGCGCTGGGCGTGCAATCGGACGTCGCTGCCTTTGCCGCCCTCGGGTGCCACGGGCTGTCGGCCATTGCGGGTCTGCTCGTGTCCGACAGCGCCCGCGTCGAGCACATGTATGAGCTCGACAGCGACTGGATGGCCGAACAGGCGCGCGCGCTGCTCGAAGACATGCCGATCGCCGCCTTCAAGGTTGGCGCCGTGGGCACCGCGCTGCACCTGGCCGCCATTGCCGAGATCGTGTCCGACTACCCGGACGCGCCGCTGATCCTCGACCCGTTCCTGTCGGCCCTGCCCGACGCCGGCATGGGCGACGAAGAAATGCTGATGGCCCTGCGTTCCATTCTGGCGCCGCAAGCCACCGCGCTGATCCTGTCGCAGGCCGAACTGGGCCGCATGGCCGAGCTGTGGCGCGACGGCGGCGACGCCGACCCCGGCAACCTCGACGAAGACGTGGCCGAACTGACCTCGTCCGGCCTGCAGTATGTGCTCGTGACCGGCACGCGCGACACGGCCGGCGCCTGCTCGAACCGCCTGTTCGACACCAGCGGCGAAGTTGCGCGGGTCGACTGGCAGCACCTGCCCGGCCCGTTCCTGGGCGCCGGCAATACCTATTCGGCCGCGTTCACCGCCCTGATGGCGCGCGGCATGGATGCGCCGACCGCGCTGGCCGTGGCGCAGGAATACACCACCGGCGCGCTCGAGAACGCCCAACGCTTCGGGATGGGCAAATTCATTCCCGCCAAATTCTTCCGTCCCTGAGTTTCAAGCGCGCTGCGCGGGACGGTCTTTCCTCTTCTTGAAACGTCAACATGACCACTGAACAAGCCACCTCGCGTAACGACACCCTGTTTGCCCGTGCCCAACTGACCACGCCCGGCGGCGTCAACTCGCCGGTGCGCGCCTTCCGCTCGGTCGGCGGCACCCCGCGCTTCATCACGCGCGCCCTCGGCCCGCACTTCTGGGACGCCGACGGCAAGCGCTATATCGACTACATCGGTTCGTGGGGCCCGGCCATCCTTGGCCACGCCCGCCCCGAAGTGGTGTCGGCCGTGCAGGCCGCCGCCGCCAACGGCCTGTCGTTCGGCGCGCCGACCGAAGGCGAAATCGAGATCGCCGAAGAAATCTGCCGCCTGCTGCCATCGATCGAGCAGGTGCGCCTGGTCTCGTCCGGCACCGAAGCGACGATGAGCGCACTGCGCCTGGCGCGCGGCGCCACCGGCCGCGACAAGATCGTCAAGTTCGAAGGCTGCTACCACGGCCACGCCGATTCGCTGCTGGTCAAAGCCGGCAGCGGCCTGCTCACCTTCGGCAATCCGACCTCGGCTGGCGTGCCGGAAGACTTCGTCAAGCACACGCTCGTGCTCGACTACAACGATGTGGCGCAACTGGAAGATGCGTTCGCGACGATGGGCGACGAGATCGCCTGCGTGATCGTCGAGCCGGTGGCCGGCAACATGAACCTGATCCGCGCCACGCCTGCATTCCTGCAGAGCATGCGCGACCTGTGCACGAAGCACGGCGCCGTGCTGATCTTCGACGAAGTGATGTGCGGCTTCCGCGTGGGCCTGCAGGGCGCGCAGGGCATGTATGGCATCCAGCCCGACCTGACCGCGCTGGGCAAGGTCATCGGCGGCGGAATGCCGGTGGCGGCGTTCGGCGGGCGCGCCGAGCTGATGCAGAAGATGGCGCCGATCGGCCCGGTGTACCAGGCCGGCACGCTGTCGGGCAATCCGGTCGCAGTGGCGGCGGGCATGACGACGCTCAAGCTGATCCAGGAAGCCGGGTTCTACGAGCGCCTGACCGCGACGGCGAACCGCCTGGTGGCCGGCCTGACCGAGGCCGCGCGCGAAGCGGGCATCGACTTCTGCGGCGACGCCGTGGGCGGCATGTTCGGCATGTACTTCTCGAAGGAAGTCCCGGGCAGCTACAGCGAAATGATGGCCGGCGACAAGGAGCGCTTCAACCGCTTCTTCCACGGCATGCTGGACGAAGGCGTGTACTTTGCTCCGGCGATGTTCGAGGCAGGCTTCGTGTCGATCCAGCACGACGACGCGGCGATCGATGAGACCATCGAAGCGGCGCGGCGCGTGTTCAAGCGGATTGGGTGACAGCCACTGGCCCCCAGGCCGTCATTCCCGCGGAGGCGGGAATCCCATTGCCTGCGTCGCGACCGGCTTGAACTTTAGTGGACGTGCAACGGACTTGGATTCCCGCCTGCGCGGGAATGACGGGGGTAAAGAGTCACGGGACGGCCTTATTTCAGCCAGCCACGCCTTCTGAAGTACCACAGCGGCGCCACGCCGCAGCCAATCATCAACAGAATGGCCAGCGGGTAGCCGAAGCGCCATTGCAGCTCGGGCATCACGGCGAAGTTCATGCCGTAGACGCTGGCGATCAGGGTCGGCGGCAGGAACGCGACCGAGGCCACCGAGAAGATCTTGATGATCTTGTTCTGGTTGATGTTGATGAAGCCGACCGTGGCGTCCATCAGGAAGTTCACCTTGTCGAACAGGAACGAGGTGTGGCCGTCGAGCGACTCGATGTCGCGCAGGATCTGGCGCGCTTCCTCGAACTGGTCCGAGTTCAGCAGGCGTCCGCGCATCAGGAAGCTGACTGCGCGGCGCGTGTCCATCATGTTGCGACGGATGCGGCCATTCAAGTCTTCCTCGTGCGCGATCGCGTTCAGCGCCGCGGCCGCGTCCTGGTCGGTAAATTCCTTTTGCAGCACGCGGGTCGAGACTTCTTCGAGACTCTCGTAGATGCCCTCGAGCGAGTCGGCCGAATACTCGGCGTCGGTCGCGTACAGGTCGAGCAGCACGTCCATATAGTCTTCGATCGAGCCGGGCCGCGAACGGGCGCGCATGCGCACCAGCCGGAACACCGGCAAGTCGTCGTTGTGCACCGAAAACAGGATTTTGCCCGACAGGATGAACGCCACCGTGATCACGCGCGACGGGCCGTCTTCCTCTTCCAGCAAAAAGTCGGTGCGCAGGTGCAGGTCGCCATTTTCGGCTTCGTAGTAACGCGCCGATGCTTCGATGTCCTGGACTTCGTCTTCGCCCGGCAGGATCACGTTGTACTTGGCCTTGACCCAGACGCGCTCTTCCTCGCTCGGGTCGGTCAGGTCGACCCAGACCGGCGCCACGCTCTCGAGTTCCTCGCGGGATTCGATCGTGACCTGGTTCAGGCGGCCGTTCTGTAGGACGAATACATTGATCATGCGGTGGGTCTCGCTATTCTTGGCCGGTCGACAAAAGTAGCGCAAGTGTAACCGTTTGCCCGCCGCGGAGCCAACTCCAGCGCCATAAACGCACGTTTATGGCCGCTCATCCGCACGTGGCACGTCGGCCGACGGGATCCGGCGCTGGATCGTGCTGGTGCGGCGCTCCAGGTAGCGGGTCGAACGGTTCTTGTCGTAGAAGCGCGGATTGGGCAGCATCACGGCCAGCCGTGCGGCCTGCGCCGTGCTCAGTTTGGCGGCGGACGTCTTGAAGTAGTAGCGCGCCGCCGCTTCGGCGCCGAACACGCCGCGCCCGAACTCGGCCACATTCAGGTAGATTTCCAGGATGCGTTGCTTGCTCATCACGGCTTCGAGCATGAACGCGATGATGGTTTCCTGCCCCTTGCGCAGATAGCTGCGCGAGCCGGACAGGAACAGGTTCTTGGCCAGTTGCTGGGTGATGGTCGAGCCGCCGCCCACCAGCTTGCCCCGGCGCTCGTTGCGCTCGTAGGTGCGCTCGATGGCTTTCAGGTCCACGCCGTAGTGCTCGTTGAAATTGGCGTCTTCAGACGCCACCACTGCCCGCTTCAGATTGTACGAAATCCGCTCGTACGGCACCCATTCGTGCTTGAGTGTGGCATTGGGATTGGTTTCGCGCAGCACCGACAATTGCGCGCGCATGAAGCTGGTCGAGCCGGGATCGACCTGCGAATACCAGCACACCATCAGGAAGAAATACAGCTGGACCAGCAGCACGATCAGCAACGGCCCCAGAAAGAGCCACTTGATCCAGCGCCGCTTCGCTGGTGCCTTCGCTGATCCCTTCGCTGGTGTCTTACTGCGCGATGTGGCCACGGGTGACCCCTGTTATTGTGATTGACGCATCGATGCCAGCACGTGCGCCGTGCCCGGCCGCTTGCCCCGCCACAGCGCGAACGCTTCGGCGGCCTGCTCCACCAGCATGCCCAGGCCGTCGCGCACGGCGGCGCCATGACCCGAAGCAAAGTCCATGAACACGGTAGGCTTGTTTCCGTACATCATATCCAACGCGAGCGTGTCCGGGCCGAATACGGTTGCCGGCACCGGCGGCACGGCGGCGTCCAGGCTGGCCGACGTCGCATTGACGATCACATCGAAGGGGCCGTCGACATCGGCGAAATTGCTGACCGCCAGGCGCGCCGCATGGTCGGCAAATTCCGCCACCAGCGCCTCGGCGGTGGCCAGCGTACGGTTGGCAATCACAATCTGGCGTGGGCCGGCGTCCAGCAACGGCAGCAGCGCGCCACGGGCCGCGCCACCGGCGCCCAGCAGCAGCACGCGCTTGCCGTCCAGCGACACGCCCGCATTGCGCACGATGTCGGCCACCAGGCCCACGCCGTCCGTGTTGTCGCCGACGATCTCGCCGCCCTCGAACACCAGCGTATTGACGGCGCCGGCCGCCTGCGCGCGCGCGGTCAACCGTGTGGCCAGGCGCGCGGCGTCGAGCTTGAATGGCACGGTGACGTTGGCGCCCTTGTAGCCTTCTCCGACCAGGCGCGCCACCGTCGCGGCAAAGCCATCGACGGGCGCCAGGCATTGTTCATACTGAAGATCTTCGCCCAGCTCTGCGGCATATTGCGCGTGGATCCGGGGTGACTTGCTGTGGGCAATCGGGTTACCGATAACGCAGTAACGGTCGGTCATGGCGATGCATTCCCCAGGGTTGCGCGCAGGCTGTCTTCGCGCGTGAACTGGAAGCGCGTAAACACTTCCCACAAATCGTCCTTGCCCTTGGTGCGCATATTGGCCGGGAACGCGCCGTACGGCGCCGAGCGGCGCACGATGTCGAGCGCCGCCTTGTCAAGCGCAGGATTGCCCGAGCTGCGCTCGACCTTCGGGCCGCCATCCTTCAGGTACAACGTGCCATCCTGGTACACGGGGATGTACACCACCAGCTCGCCATACAGCTTCTTGCCGGCCTGCTGCGGGAAATTGAGCGTGCCGACTTCCTCGATCCGCTTCTGCATCGCCTTGTAGTACAGCGCGTACCCGGCCTCGCGCGTGCTCGGCGTGATCTTCGTGCGTTTCGGGCGGCGGTTTTCTTCTTCGATGCGCTCGAAGATTTCAGCGGCGCTGCGCGAGATGGCGCGCGACGTGTCGAGGTTGTCTTCGCCCGTGCGCGACGGGTCCGGCTTTTCCCGTTCGGTCACGGGCGGCGCCGTAAAGCTCGACGTGCGCGCGCGCGTGACGACGTCCTGCTGGATCTGCTCGAGCGCGGCGATGCGGCGCTGCAGCGCTTTGATGCTGTCGCCATCCTCGACCTTGCGCAGGTCGGGCAGCGGCGACTTGGCGCGGCCCGCTTCGGCAGCGCCGCCACCGTCCAGGTTCGCCTGGGCCAGTGCATCGGCCTTGGCCGGCGCGCGGTCATGCTTGGCGTTGACCAGAATGACTTCGAGCCCCGGGTCGGCCGGGGTCTGGCGAAATGTTTCAGGCGCAGCAAAGCGCACCGCCAGCAGCGCCGCGTGGGCTGCCACCGATACGGCCAGGGCAATGATCAGGGGACGGTTGTGTAGGAGAGACTTCACGCGCTGCGGGTGAGAATTGAATCGGAGAATTGATTCATTCTAACCTGAGGCGAACCCATACGGGAGGTGGAATTGGCGTGCGCCACAACGTGATGGGTTCGACAATATCAGCCGGATAACGATCGTTATCATGCAGTCAAGCCTGCCGGTCACGCATGGCATTGGCTGCCATGCGTGACTGCTGCAATCAGGGCGCTGCTTGCGGCGTGGCGTCCGCCGCGCCCGTGTCCACCACGGCAACCGCGCCTTCCGCTTCCACCGCTTCGGCCGCTGCCGCTTCGCCAGTGTCGGTATCGGCTTCGGCGTCCTCTTCATCCCCGATGGTCGCATCCGGCGTGCTGCTGGCCACTTCCAGCAAACGCGCCTCGAGGTTCAGCTCGATCTCGTCCCAGCGGACGATGTCGAGCTTGACCTGCGCGCCGCGCGCCACCTGCGACATGCCCGGCAAACGCACCACCAGCGGCACGTCGGTCAGGCGCACGAGTTCGTCCTTGAGCACGACAGCATCGACCATCTTGACGCCCTCCTGCCCCAGCCAGCGCAGGCACCAGTAGCGCTCCATGTTCTGCTGGAACTCGTTGTAGGCTGCGTACGCCGCGTCGAAGCTCGACACGATCGAGAACAGCGTCGCGTCGCGGTGCTTGAACGGCGCGACGAGTGGCGCGGTGACGCCGTTTTCGGCCGCGGCGATGATCTGCCACTGGTTGACCAGGTCGGTGTAGCGGCGCAGCGGCGACGTGCTCCATGCGTACTGGTCCACGCCCAGGCCCTGGTGCGGCGCGGCGTGCGTGACCATGCGCACCTGCATCTTGGCGGCCCAGCCGCCGGCGCCCGGCCCTTGCGAGCGGTAGATGCCCGGCACGCCCGAGTCGTGCAGCAGCTTGCCCCAGGTGCTGTTGGCAAAGATCATCAGCTCGGCGACGATCTTGTCCAGCGGCGCGCCACGCTTGCGGCGCACGATCGAGACCACGTCGTCTTCGACGTAGAAATTGAAGTCCATGCGGTTGGCCTGCTCGGGCTTGAGGCCAAAGGCTTCGCGCTTTGCCATGCGGCCGGCTTCCAGCTGCAAGGCCCACTGCCACAACTGGCCCAGCTCTTCCTTGTGCGGATACTCGCCCTCGCCACTGGCCAGTGTTTCTTCATTGACCAGGTCGTCCAGATCGTTGTGGCGCAGATTGCTTTTGATCGGCACCAGCTCGGCGCGCGTCGTCGTCGACACCACGCTCCAGTCGGCAGGGTTCAATACGGCGTACAGCGACAGCGCCGGGCAATCGTTGCCCTCGGCCAGCGTGAACGCATTGACCACCTCGTCCGGCAGCATCGTGATCTTGTCGCCCGGCATGTACACGGTCGACATGCGCGCGCGGGCGATCTTGTCGATCGCGTCGTCCGGACGCACAGCCAGGCCCGGCGCGGCGATGTGGATACCCACGCGCACGGTGCCATCGTCCAGCTTGACGACGGAGAATGCATCGTCGATCTCGGTCGTGGTCACGTCGTCGATCGAGAATGCGGCAACGTCGGCGCGTGGCAGGTCCGTCGGCGCTCTCGGTACGTCCACCGGGGCGAAGCCGGCGCCACGCGGGAAGTTCTCGAACAGGAAGCGGCCCATGTGCAGGTCTTTGGGCGAAGCCAGCCCGCCGACGTCCAGCATCAGGCGCGCTGGGTTGGTCTGCAGTTCGTTGGCCGCAGCCTCGAACGCCTTGTATTCGATCGTGTTCTTGTCGGGCTTGAACAGCAGCTGGTGCACGAGCGGCTGCATCGACTCGGGCAATTTGCCGGCCTTGAGCTCATCGACATAGCCGGCCTGGATGATGGCCTGCTGTTTTTTCTTTTCGATACCGGCCAGCGCGGCCTTGAGCGACGCTTCCGGCGCGGCCTTGTAGCGGCCACGGCCCTTCTTGTAGAAGTAGATGGGCGAGCCGTGCAGCGTCAGCACGAGGCCGGCCGCTTCGTGCGGCAGCGGTGCGTGGCCGAAGTATTCGGCGCCCAGCTCGGCAAAGCCGAATTCTTCTTCGCCCGCGACTTCCCACAGGAACTCGAGGTCGACGTCGGCCGCCACGGCCTTGGCCGCGTCCATCAGCTCTTGCGGGCCGGGCTTTTCAAATTGCAGCAGCACGTCGCGCGTCTTGACCTTGGTGCGCTTGCCGCTGGCCAGTTCGACCTGGTATGCCTCGCCGGCTTGCGACAGGATGGCGCCGACCTTGAAGTCGCCCGATTCCTCAAAAAATACATTCATGATTATTCTGTGTTGTTCGTGGTTGCGCCCGCTCCCAGGCTGAGCACCGCCGGCAAGAATACCTCGGTGACCAGGAGCAGGCCTTGACGGCGGCGATAGACGCAGCGCCGCGCATGGTAAATCGGCTGTTGGGCGCCAGCGCCGCCAATGGCCGCGTGCGCACGGCGCACGAGCGGATGGTCGGCGCCCAGTCGCGCAAATTCAAGTGATCCGCGCCGCACGAGCGGATCGTAAAACAGGGTCGAGCCGAGCGAGCGTTCGCCCAGCGCCGAAAACAGCGGCCAATCGCTCGCGTCGGCATCGGGCGGCACGACCGTGTGGGCAAAGACCACCGGTGTGCCGTCGCAGACGAGCAGCACTTCGCGTTCCCACACGCGCTGTGGCCGCGCCAGGCCAATCGCGGCCGCTTCATCGGCCAGGCACACGGCGCCGTGCTGGTGCAGGCGGCGCACGCGAAACGCGTCGCTGCTGGCGACCAGGCGCGCGGTCAGCGAGCCGGGCGTGACGAGCCAGTCGTGCATTGGTGCAGAAGCACGCACGGCGCGCGCATGCGGCTGCCAGGCGGCCAGGCGCAGCGAACGGTTCCTCACTGCGCCGGGTCTCCGTCGACGTCCATGCCGCAGAACGCCAGCACCTCGTCGACATACATCGGAAACTCCGACACCGCATGGTCGCTGCCGTAGATCACGTGCTGGCGCGCGCCGGCGTAGTGCGCCACCATGTCGCGGTAGTCGAGCACTTCGTCGCCCGTGGCCGCCAGCAGAAAATAGCGCTCGGGCTGCGTGATGGCCGCGACGCGCAGTGCCTTGAGTTCATCGATGTACTCGGCGCGAAACTCGAACGGTTCGTCAGAATGCCAGTTGGTCGTCACGCCCACGTGGTGTTCGAGGTTGCGGGTCGGGTCGACCGACGGATTGATGACGACAGCCGGCACGCCCAGGCGCTCGGCCAGCGCACACGCATAGAAGCCGCCAAGCGACGAGCCGACGATCGCGAGATTGCCAGGTGCATGCTGCGCGGCCAGGTCCAGCGCCAGCGCGAACGCCGCCTTTGGCGACGCCGGCAATTGCGGGCAGATCAGGCGGTCGAGCAGGCCGCGCTCTTCGAGCGCCGCCTGCACGACGCGCGCCTTCATCGATTTGGGCGACGAGCGAAAGCCGTGCAAATACAGAAGGTACGGTGGCAAATTCGGCGCCGACGTCATGGGGCCAGCGCGTCCAGCAGCTTCTGGTGCACACCGCCGAAGCCGCCATTGCTCATGACCAGGATATGGTCGCCCGGCTGCGCCTGCTGCACGATGGCCTGCACCATATAGTCGATCTGGTCGAAGCTGTGCGCGATCGCGCCCATCGGCTTGAACGCATCGGCCAGCGACCAGCCCAGCGCCTGCTGGCTGCCGAAGCCGAACACCAGGTCGGCATCCTTCAGGCTGCCCGGCAGCGCATCCTTCATCGCGCCCAGCTTCATCGTGTTCGAGCGTGGCTCGAGCACGGCCAGGATGCGGCCCGAACCTTGCGCGCCCAGTTTCTGGCGCAGGCCGCCAACCGTGGTGGCAATCGCCGTCGGGTGGTGCGCAAAGTCGTCGTAGACGGTGATGTTGTTGACCACGCCGCGCACTTCCATGCGGCGCTTGACGTTCTCGAAACGGGCCAACGATTCGATGGCTTGCGCGACCGGCACGCCGACGTGGCGCGCGGCGGCAATCGCAGCCAGCGCGTTCGAGCGGTTGTGCTTGCCAGTCAGATCCCAGTGCACGGTGCCTTGCGGCGCGCCCTTGAAGATGACGTCAAAGCTCGCGCCGCCCGGATGCTCGACCATCGTCCAGTCGACACCGTCGGCGCCGCCAAAACTTTCCTTCTCGCTCCAGCAACCGCGCTTGAGTACGCGCCCGATCGATGCTTCGTCGCCATTGACCACCAGGCGACCCACGCCCGGCACGGTGCGCACCAGGTGGTGGAACTGGGTTTCGATGGCGCCGATGTCCGGGAAGATGTCGGCGTGGTCGTATTCCAGGTTGTTCAGCACGGCCGTCTTGGCGTGGTAGTGCACGAACTTGCTGCGCTTGTCGAAGAACGCCGTGTCGTATTCATCGGCTTCGATAACGAAGAAGTCCGATGGCTTGTCGCCATGCAGGCGCGCCGAGACGCCGAAGTTCATCGGCACGCCGCCGATCAGGAAGCCCGGCGCATAGCCGGCATCTTCCAGGATCCAGGCCAGCATCGATGTGGTCGTCGTCTTGCCGTGCGTACCGGCCACGGCCAGTACCCATTTTTCGCGCAGGATATGCTCGCCGATCCACTGCGGCCCCGACATATACGGCAAGCCGCGGTTCAGGATTTCCTCGATCAGCGGGTTCCCGCGCGTCATCACATTGCCGACCACGTACAGATCGGGATTCAGCGACACCTGCTCCGGGCCATAGCCCTGGATCAGCTCGATCCCTTGGGCCTGCAACTGCGTGCTCATCGGTGGATAGACGTTGGCGTCGCAACCGGTCACGCGGTGGCCGGCTTCCTTGGCCAGGACCGCCAGGCCACCCATGAAGGTGCCGCAAATGCCGAGAATATGAATGTGCATGGGAAGGTGCGCGGGTGCGATGTAAATGGACGAAACCGGGATTCTACCCGAGGCGCTGCCAAATTAAGGTTCAGAGTATGATCTCGATCATGATGCCGAACTTGAACAACGATCTTATTCAATTGCGCGCAGAGATTGCCCTCGTGGCTGCGCGCATGGTTGCCCAGGATGGCGCCGACATCGATACCGCGCGCCGCAAGGCGGCCCGCCAGGTGCTCGGCGTGAACCAGCCTGTTCCCAATATGATGCCCGACGACATCCAGGTCGAAGACGAAGTGCGCAAGTACCTGGCGCTGTTCGGCGGCCCGGACCACAGCGAGCGCCTGGCGCAATTGCGTGCCACGGCGCTGCAGGTGATGGAGGCGCTGGCCGACTTCAATCCCTACATCACGGGCCCGGTGCTGCAAGGCACGGCTGGCGAGCACGACGATATCCACTTGCAACTGTTCGCCGACAGTGCGAAGGAAGTGCAAATCTATCTGCTGAATCGCAATGTTAATATCGAGATCTCGGAAACCCCGCATTTCAAGGGGGGGCGCCATGCGCCTGTCGAGACCGTCAGTTTCCCGTGGATGAAGGAAACTGTGCATGCGCAATTGTTTGAATACCAAGACCTGCGCGGCGCGCTCAAGCCGCGCGCGGATGGCCGCCCGCAACGTCTCGACGCTGCCGGCCTGCGCGCGCTGATCGCTGCCGACTCAACACTGGAACAGAACGAATGAACAAGAAACATCTGGCCACCTATGTGGCAGTGGCCGCGCTGTTCGGCGTCATGGGCGCCGTCGTCGCGCTCTATAAAAAGGCGCCTGCACCGGCCTCCCCCCAGATCAGTACGGCTGCCGGCGCCGGCGCCGTGACCAATGCCGTCACCAACCTGTATGCGCAGTCGCTCAACAACCTGGCCGGCGAACCGCAGCCGTTGGCCCAGTGGAAGGGCAAGCCTCTCCTGGTGAATTTCTGGGCCACCTGGTGCGGCCCATGCGTGCAGGAAATGCCGGAGCTGTCGCACCTGGCGGGTGAAGACAAGGGCAAGCATTTCAATGTGATCGGCATCGGCATCGATTCGCCGACCAATATGAGCGAATTCGCCGCCAAGCACCAGATTGCTTATCCACTCTACGTGGCGGGCATGGGCGGGACCGAGCTGTCGAAGGAATTGGGCAACACGATGGGCGGCTTGCCGTACACTGTGCTGATCGGCGCCGATGGGCAAGTGCTCAAGACGTATATTGGCAAGCTCAAGTTCGACGAATTGCGCGCTGACCTGGCCAAATTGAAGGGTTGATTGCGCTTTTAACGAACGACCGTACGATTTGCAATTGCGGCCAATTTCGGCTAAACACCAGCAATTTTACTGCTTGCCAACAGCCGAGCTAGGCGGCACAATGCCTGACTTTCGGGCTACCAGACTCTCATTATGGCGAAAAAGCTACTGCTTCTCAACGGCCCCAACCTCAATTTATTGGGGACGCGCGAGCCTGCGGTGTACGGCACGACGACCTTGGCCGACATCGAGAACGCAGCAGTTGCACAAGCCACGAACGCCGGCGCAGCACTGGAGCATTTCCAGAGCAACCATGAGGGCGCCCTGATCGATCGCATCCACGCCGCACGCACCGAAGGCGTGGATTTTATCGTGATCAATCCTGGTGGCTTGACCCATACCAGCGTAGCACTGCGCGATGCGTTCGCGTCGGTGGCCATTCCATTCGTCGAGGTGCACGTGTCGAACGTGCATGCCCGCGAATCGTTCCGGCAGCATTCCTATCTCTCCGGCATCGCGCGTGGCGTGATCTGCGGACTGGGGCCGGACGGATACAGGTTTGCCATCGACTTCGCACTTAAATAGCGTTAATCTACGTCAACTTCATGTATCAGCGGCTGCGCGGCCTGTTTGACGCGCCGGCCTGCTCTCTAAAACGAATAATTCCAAGGGGTTTCACATGGATCTACGAAAACTCAAGACCTTGATCGACCTGGTCGCTGAATCGGACATCGCCGAACTCGAAGTGACCGAAGGCGAAAGCAAGGTCCGCATCGTCAAGTCGTCTGCTGTTGGCCAGGGCCAGATGATGATGATGCCGCAACAAGGCGTGCAACAATTCGCGGCTCCAGCCCCGGCCGCTGCGCCTGTCGCTGCAGCACCGGTCGTGGCCGCCGAGCCAACCGGCCACGTCGTCAAGTCGCCGATGGTCGGTACCTTCTACCGTTCGTCCGCACCGGGCGCTGCCGCGTTCGTCGAAGTGGGCTCAAACATCAAGGAAGGCGAAACGCTGTGCATCATTGAAGCGATGAAGCTCCTGAACGAAATCGACGCCGATGTCTCGGGCGTTGTCACCAAGATCCTCGTGGAAAACGGCCAGCCGGTCGAATTCGGCCAGCCGCTGTTCGTGATTGGCTAAAGCCTCAAGCTGGGCGGCAGTCCTGCCACCAGCTCACCCATGACGTGTCCGGCGCCGCTTGTCTTTCAGCTGCGCCGGTTTTCACTGAACCACCGGACCAACCATGTTTGAAAAAATCCTCATCGCCAACCGTGGTGAAATCGCGCTGCGTATCCAGCGCGCCTGCCGCGAGCTGGGCATCAAGACGGTCGTCGTGCACTCCGAGGCCGACAAGGACGCCAAGTACGTGAAACTGGCGGACGAGTCGGTCTGCATCGGCCCGGCACAATCGAGCCTCAGCTATCTGAACATGCCCGCGATCATCAGCGCGGCCGAAGTGACCGACGCCGAAGCGATCCACCCGGGCTACGGCTTCCTGTCCGAAAACGCCGACTTCGCCGAGCGCGTCGAGAAATCGGGCTTCGTCTTCATCGGCCCGCGTTCCGAATCGATCCGCCTGATGGGCGACAAGGTCTCGGCCAAGCAGGCCATGATCCGCGCCGGCGTGCCGTGCGTGCCAGGCTCGGACGGCGCCCTGCCGGACGACCCGAAAGAAATCGTGCAGACGGCGCGCCGCGTCGGCTACCCGGTGATCATCAAGGCTGCCGGCGGTGGTGGCGGACGCGGCATGCGCGTGGTGCACACCGAAGCGGCCCTGATCAACGCCGTGGCGATGACCAAGACCGAAGCCGGCGCCGCCTTTGGCAATCCGGAAGTCTATATGGAGAAGTATCTGGAAAATCCGCGTCACGTGGAAATCCAGATCCTGGCCGACGAACACAAAAACGCCGTCTGGCTCGGCGAGCGCGATTGCTCGATGCAGCGCCGCCACCAGAAGGTCATCGAAGAAGCGCCGGCGCCGGGCATCCCGCGCAAGCTGATCGAAAAGATCGGTGACCGCTGCGCCGAAGCCTGCCGCAAGATCGGCTACCGCGGCGCCGGCACCTTCGAATTCCTGTACGAGAATGGCGAGTTCTACTTCATTGAAATGAACACGCGTATCCAGGTCGAGCATCCGGTCACCGAGATGATCACCGGGATCGACATCGTCCAGGAACAGATCCGCATCGCCTGCGGCGAAAAGCTGCGGTTCCGCCAGCGCGACATCATGCTGTCGGGTCACTCGATCGAGTGCCGCATCAATGCCGAAGACCCGTTCAAGTTCACGCCGTCGCCGGGCCGCATCACCAGCTGGCATCCGCCGGGTGGCCCTGGCATCCGCGTCGACTCGCACTCGTACGCCGGCTACTACGTGCCGCCGCACTACGACTCGATGATCGGCAAGGTCATTGCGTATGGCGCCACACGCGAGCAGGCGATTCGCCGCATGCAGATCGCGCTGTCCGAAATGGTGGTCGAGGGTATCCTGACCAATATTCCGCTGCACCGCGAACTGATGGTCGACGCCCGCTTCATCGAAGGCGGCACCAACATTCACTACCTGGAGCAGAAACTGGCCGCCAAGCCCGACCTGCCGAAGGAAACGGCGCTGTCGGCCAAATCCGAAGTCAAGGTGAACGAATGAGCTGGACTGAAGTCGTCATCGAACTGGCGCGCGAACACGCCGAAGCGCTGTCGGACGCCCTGATGGAAGCCGGCGCGCTGTCGGTATCGGTGGAAGACGCCGACGAAGGCACCGAGGACGAAAAGCCGCTGTTCGGCGAGCCGGGCATGGAGCCGACCGAAGCGGCGTGGGACCACAGCCGCGTCGTCGCGTTGACCGATGCCGATGCCGACCAGCTGGCAATCGTCACCGAGGCCGCGCAAGCGATCCGGCTGCCCGTCGTGCCGGCGTTCACCACCCGCAAGGTGGAAGACGCCGACTGGGTGCGCCTGACGCAATCGCAGTTCGAGCCGATCCACATCGGCACCAATATCTGGGTCGTGCCGAGCTGGCACGTGGCGCCGGACCCGAACGGCCTGATCCTCGAGCTGGACCCGGGCCTGGCCTTCGGCACCGGCAGCCATCCGACGACGCGCCTGTGCATGGAGTGGCTCGAAGCCCATCCTGCGCCGGGCAAGTCGGTGCTGGACTACGGCTGCGGTTCGGGCATCCTGGCGATGGTGGCCAAGAAGCTCGGGTCGCAGGACGTGGCCGGTGTCGACATCGATCCGCAAGCGATCGAATCGGCACGCGCCAACGCCGAGCGCAACAACGTCGCCATCGACTTCTACCTGCCTGACACGTTTGCCGCTTCCGGCAATGCGCGCCATGCCGGCGGCAAGTTCGACATCGTCGTGGCCAACATCCTGTCGAGCCCCTTGAAGCTGATGGCGCCGATGCTGGCTGGCCGCGTGGCCGATGGCGGTTCGCTCGTACTGTCGGGCGTGCTGGCACGCCAGGCCGACGAAGTGGCCGCCGCCTACGCGCCATTCATCAAGCTGGGCGTCTGGGCCGAGCAGGATGGCTGGGTTGCCCTGCACGGCACGCTTGGCCAGGACACACCGCCGGCACGCACTGCCACTGCCACTGCCGGATAAAGGCATGGCGCTCGCCACACAATGCCCCCACTGCGGCACGCAGTTCCGCGTCGCCGCGGACCAGCTCAAGCTGCGTGGGGGCATCGTGCGTTGTGGCGCATGCCAGCAGATTTTTGACGGAAACAGCGCGCTGATCGATCTGGCGGCCGGGCCTGCACCGGTTGTTGCGGCGCCTGTCGACGCGCCGGCTGAAGTTCCCTCCCCTCCCGTTGACGAGACGCCGGTCGAGACACCGGTCGAGACACTCGAACCGGTGAGCGAGCCGGTCGCGCCGCAGGAGCCAGAACCAGAACCGGCGCCGACGCAGGCATCAACGCCCGAACCGGACATCCTCCCCGCCCCCGAGCCAAGCCGCGAACACACGGCAGACTCGATCGGCCCGCCGACCCTGCTGCTGCGCGAATCGTCGGGCGGCTCGCCGCCGATCGCATCAAACGTGCCTGCCTCGCCGCGCAATCGCGCCGCCGAAGCACGCGCGCGCCGCGTCAAGGCCGCGCCGCCGCGCATCGACGAGGCGCCCAAACCACCACCACCGCCGCCCAAGCCGAAGCCGGACATCGACGAACCCGAGTTCGTGCGCAGCACACGCCAGCGCGAAGCTTCCAGCAAGACGAGGCGCATCGCGCTGGCCGTCGGCAGCGTGCTGCTGCTGATTGCGCTGGTCGTCCAGGCGGCCGTGAGCTTTCGCGACGTGCTGGCGGCGCGCCATCCGGGCCTGCGCCCGATGCTGGTCTCGACCTGCGCCCTGTTCGGCTGCAGCGTCAACCTGCCGGCGCGACCGGAGCAACTGGTCATCGAGACCGGTGAACTCATCACGCTGGGCGGCAACGCCTACACCTTCAGCACCGTGCTGCGCAACCAGGGCGACATGGCGCTGGCCTGGCCGAGCCTCGAACTGACGCTGAACGACCTTGACGACAAGCCGCTGGTGCGCCGCGTGTTCGCCCCGCGCGACTACGCCGGCGCCGCCGCTGCCGCGCCCACCGGGTTCGCCGCACGCGGCGAGCAGCAGGTGCGCATCCATTTCAGGCTGGAGGGCGCAGAGCCGTCCGGCTACCACATCGCAGTGTTCTATCCATGAAAGCCACCCCATGACCAAAACCGCCCTGATCTGCGGCTCGCTCGCGTTCGACAAAATCATGCAGTACCACGGCCGCTTTGGCGACACGCTGCTGGCCGACCAGCTGCACCGCGTGAACGTGTCGTTCCTGGTGCCGACGCTGCGCACCGAATACGGCGGCTGCGCGGCCAATATCGCGTACAACCTCAAGCAGCTGGGCGGCGAGCCCCTGATGATGGGCACGCTGGGCCAGGACGGCGGCGACTACCTCAAGCGCATGCAGGAACAAGGGCTCGAGACACGCGGCATCCGCACGATTCCCGAGGCTTACACCGCGCAATGCTTTGTGACGGCCGACCAGGACAACAACCAGATCAACGCCTTCCACCCGGGCGCGATGGAATACTCGAACCAGAACAACGTCGCCGACCAGGGCGCGATCCGCGTGGCGATCATCTCGCCCGACGGCCGCGACGGCATGATCAAGCACGCGCGCGACTGCGCCGAGCAGAAGGTGCCGTTCATGTTCGATCCGGGCCAGCAACTGCCGATGTTCTCGGGCGACGAGCTGATCACGTTCATCGGCCAGGCCAGCTACCTGGCGTGCAATGACTACGAATTCGAGATGGTCATGGACCGCACGGGCCTGAGCCATGCCGACATCGCAGCGCGCCTGGAGGCGTTGATCATCACGCGCGGCGAAGCCGGTTCGGACATCTACGCGAACGGCGAGCACATCAAGATTCCAGCCGTGACGGCGACGAACGTGGTCGACCCGACCGGCTGCGGCGACGCCTACCGCGCAGGCCTGCTGTTCGGCATCACCAATGATCTGGACTGGGCCACGAGCGGGCGCATCGCCAGCCTGCTGGGCGCAATCAAGATCGCCTCGGCCGGTGGCCAGAACCACCACTTCACGCCGCAGGAATTCGACGCGCAGTACGAGCAGGCGTTTGGCAGCAAGTTCCGTTAAAACGAAGGCGCCGCTGGCGCCGTGCATGACATAAAAAAAGGCCTCTGCATGCAGAGGCCTTTTTTGCGATCGGGTGGTTCAAACGTACCCGAACACCTGCCGCAGCACGAACAGCAGAATCTGGATCAGCACGAGCGCCACCAGCACCGACAGATCCATGCCGCCAATCGGCTTGACGACGCGCCGGATCGGCCGCAGCAATGGCTGGTTGAGCGCGTGCACGAACGGCGCCAGCGGCGCATTCGGATTGACCCAGCTGAAGATCGCTTCGATGATCAACAGCGCCATGAAGCCGTACAGGATCCACGTCAGGAAGCGGTGCAGCGCGTACAGCAGCATCGTCTCGCCGCTGGCGCCGGCCAGCAGCAGCACCGTGCTGGCCACCAGGACCACCAGGAAGGCGCCGATGAGGCTTGCCCAGTCGTAGCCGCGGGTACCGGGCACCACGCGCCGCAGCGGCATCACCAGCCAGTCGGTGATGGTGTGGACGAACTGGCGAATCTGGTCGGGAAGACGCACGCGGATGGCATTCGTCCAGAAGCGCAGCAACAGCACCCCACCCAGCAGGCCTGCAACGATATCGACGATAAACTGAAGAATGGACAGCACGGACTCTCCTCAAAAAAAAACCGCTGTGCGAAGGATCACACAGCGGCATTGTGCCTGAAGCGCGCCCCACTTGCCATGCTGCGCAAGACGCGCGGCAGACAGGCAGGGCAGCGTTCGCGATTACGGACGGCTGCTGGTCGGGAATGGCCAGGCGGTTGGCGCGATCACGCTTTTTGCTGGCGTGGCTGCTGACGCTGCCGGTGCGGCTGCAGGCGTGTCGCCCGCTTTCGCGTCAGCCGCTGCCGGCTTGGTCGCTGCCTTCTTGGCGGCTGGCTTCTTCGCTTCCGGCTTGGCGTCGGCCTTGCTGTCCGCTTTCACGTCGGCTTTTGCATCGGCTTTGACATCGGCCTTCGCGTCGGCTTTGACTTCCGGCTTGGTGTCGGCCTTGATGTCGGCTTTCGTGTCGGCCTTGGTGTCGGCCTTCATGTCCGGCTTCGCGGCAGCTGGCTTGGCGGCGACGGTTTTGGTCGCAGCGGTCTTGGTGACAGCTGGCTTGGCCGTGGCCGTGGCCGTTTTTGTCGCAGCGGTTTTGGTCGCAGCAGGCTTGGCGGCAGCGGTCGTGGTCGTGGTCGCAGCAGCTTTGGTCACGGCTGGTTTGGCCGCGGCGCTGGTGGTAGTCGCTTTTTTCGCGGCTGGCTTGGCAGCAGCGGTCTTGGTGATGGCCGGTTTGGCTGCGGTTTTGGTCACCGTTGCTTTTTGCGCTGCCGGCTTTGCCGTTGCTTTGGTCGTGGCTGCTTTTTGGGCGACTGGCTTGGCGGCTGCCTTGCTGGTGCCCGCTTTTGCGGTGACCGGCTTGGCTGCAGCTTTGGTCGTCGTTTTAGCGACTGGCTTGGCGGTGGTTTTCTTTACTGCCGGCTTGGCTGCTGATTTAGCGGTCGACTTGGCTGGCGATTTCGCTGCCGACTTGGTGGTCGATTTGGTGGCCGATTTAGCAGTCGACTTGGTCGCCGATTTAGCGGTCGACTTGGTGGCCGATTTAGCCGTCGATTTGGTAACGGCCTTGGCCGACGTTTTCGTGGCGGCAGGTTTGGCTGCTGGCTTGGCTGCTGGCTTAGCCGCTGCTTTCTTTGCAGCTGGCTTGGCTGCAGGTTTGGCTGCTGCTTTCTTTGCCGCTGGCTTGGCTGCAGGTTTCGCTGCTGCTTTCTTCGCTGCCGGCTTGGTTGCTGCCTTAGTTGCTGCCTTAGTTGCTGACTTAGCTGCCGGCTTGGTTGCTGCTTTAGTTGTTGCCTTAGTTGCTGGCTTGGTTGTTGCTTTAGTTGCCGACTTAGTTGCCGGCTTTACTGCGGACTTGGCAGCGACTTTCTTGGTTACCGGCTTCGCTGCAGTTTTAGCGACGGTTTTCTTTACCGTTGGCTTTGCTGCAGTTTTGGTGACGGTTTTCTTTACTGCCGGCTTTGCGGTCGACTTGGCAGTCGATTTAACTGCGGCTTTGGCTGCAGTGGTTTTGGTCGCCGTGGTTTTGGTCGCAGCGGTCTTGGTTGCAGTGGTTTTCTTTGCAACAGGTTTCGCCGTGGTTTTCGTCGCTGGCTTGCTCACTGCCCGGGCTGCCGGTTTGGCTGCTGCCTTGGTGGTGGTCTTGGCAGTGGTTGCCTTTGCCGTGCTGGCCTTGGCGGTGGTGGCCTTGGTCGCGGCTTTTTTCGCGACTGGTTTCTCTGCTGCAGCCTTTGCGGTCGACTTCGTCGTGGACGAAGGCACGCTCTTCACTGCTGCCTTTACAACTGTTTTTTTAGCGGTTGCCATTTTAATTCTCCTTCATCTGCGATGAGAAATACGCTCAGGGTTTAAAACCCGCCAGGTCGTTGTTGACCGGCGAGTTATTCATCGACGCAAACCGAAGATCGATATGCGCCAATGAATCCGGCACCGGCTGAACTGCTGCAACTCCTCACAGTTGCAGCGCTTCAGCCAACGTCGACAGGCCACCGTTCCAGCATCGTCACAGCGCTACCCTTGCGGGTGCGAAAAGAAAAAGCCGCCTTGCCTGAGCAATTGGTCAGGCAAGGCGGCTTGTTCTTTTCGCTTCGCTTCCGTGCATACTGTTTGGTTCAGCGCCCTATTATTCGATCGATTTGCCCGATGCCCGCGACAATATCACATCTTCTTGATTTGACAAATTCAATCGCGTAAAGGACGTGCTTTGTTTGTGTGTGCGCAACCGAGAATCGGAAACAAGCCGCGCAATATGAGCGGCCAAATAAGCAAGCGCGCCCCAATTGACGGGGATTCTGCAAATGGCGACGGATTCACGCGCGCCTTTCAACCCAAGGTTGAATCGATTCACAGATCGAACGGTCCGAACCAATAGATACTGTCGATCACGCCGCCGCGTTTGGCAATATAGGCCAGTCGAGTTTGGCAATTGACGAATACCGAATGGAACGAGCCATCCATTTGTCGCGCCATTCGCTCCACCGGGTGGCTGCCGAGCGGCACCAGGTAGACGGATCGCGGCGCCGCATCCGCCGGCGCGCCGGCTGTGGGTGCGACCACCATCTCCTTCGCCACCAGATCGAAACCGTGGTTGGTGACCCGGACGCGCGCGCCGTCGTCCAGCGCCAGGCACGCCGCATCGCGCGGCGCGCCGTCCACGTAGTCTTCGAGCACCAGCGTCGGCTTGACCGCCGTGGGTGGTGTGCCGGCGCAGCCAGCCAGCAAGGCCGCGCCACAAAGGGCCAGCTTGAGCGTATGCGGATTCATGAACGTCCCCTACCAAGAGTAGATGCCCATCCTAGCGCATACGCGATCGCTTGTGCACGCGCGTGTCCAGGTTGCGTCAGCGCCCCGGCGCCACGCGCCACAGCGTGCCGCCGACATCGTCGACCACCAGCAGCGCGCCATCGCGTGCGACTTCGACTGCCGCCGGCCGGCCCCACACGTCGCGGTCGCTGACCACCATGCCGCTCATGAAGTCCTGATACTGCCCGGTGGGCACCCCGTTCTTCATGAACACGCGCACGACCTTGTAGCCGGTGCGCACGCCACGGTTCCACGAGCCGTGCAGCGCCACGAACACATCGCCCTCGTACTCCTTCGGGAATGCACTCGTCGCACCCTCCGGCGCGTGGTACGCCACCATGCCCAGCGGCGCCGAGTGCGCCTGCAGCAGCACGTCGGGCGTGATCGTCTTGCCCTTCAGGTCGGGCCGGTGACCCGCCAGGCGCGGGTCTTCGTTGTCGCCGATGTAGTACCACGGCCAGCCATAGAAGCCGCCCTGCTTCACGCGCGTGAGGTAGTCGGGCGGCAGGTTGTCGCCCAGCGCATCGCGCTCGTTGACATTGCACATGACGTCGCCCGTGGCGGGCAGCACCAGCAAGCCCACGCAGTTGCGCAGACCGGTCGCGAAGGTGCGGCGGTTCTTGCCGTCCGGGTCGAACGCCATGACGGTGGCGCGGTCCGTCTCGACGCCCCAGGCGCCGCCCACGCCGTGCTCGCGCTCCCACTGCGCCAGCGGCACGGGCGGCGTGCGCCCGATGTCGGCCGCGACGTTGGTGGCCGAGCCGATCGACAGCAGCAGCGTCTTGCCGTCCTTCGAGAAGGCCAGCGTGCGCGTCGTGTGCCCGCCACTGGTCTCGGACAGTTCGGCAATCACGGTTTCGGGCGCGGCGCGCGCCGTCAGGTCGCCATTGCGGTACGGGATGCGCACGACCGAATTGACGCCGGCCACATACAGATACTGGGGGTTGGCGCCGCTCGGCCAGAATGCCATGCCGTATGGGCGCGCCAGGCCAGTGGCGAACACGCCGGCGCTGTCGGCCTTCTTGCCATCGCGCGAGCGCAGCACCTTGATCGCGCCCGCGCCGGTCGCGGCCAGGAACACGTCGCCATTCGGAGCGCGCAGCGCCACGCGCGGCTTGTCGGCGTCCTGTGCGAACACGCTGACCGTAAAGCCGGGCATCACGGTCGGCAGCGTGCCGTTGGGCCGCGCCTGCACGCGCGCGCTGTTGCCGGCGCTGTCCGTGGCAAACGGCGCGGCCAGATCGGTGGGCTTGATGTGATAGGTCTTGCCAGGCTGGTTTTCAGTCCAGGCACCGGCGCGGGAGGCAGGTTGTGCATCGGCTTTCGCAAGGGCTGGCGCGGCGGCGGTAGTTGCAGCTGCAGCTGCAGCACCCTGCAGGCTGGCCAGGTAATCGATCAGCGCGCCGCGCTGTTTTGCGTCCGGCACGCCGACCGGCATCATCGTGCCGGGCACGCGCTTGGCCGGGTCGAGCAGGAACAGGTCGAGTTCGTCGCGCGTCCACACCGTGCCGCTCGCGCCGGCCTTGGCCAGCGCCGCCGAATAATTGAACCCGGCGACACCCGCCGCCTTGCGCCCGACAACGCCGAACAGGCCCGGGCCAGCCATCTGCGCCATCCCGGTATCGACCGTGTGGCAGCTGGCGCAGTTGTTCTGGAAGATGGTGCGGCCCGCGGCCACCTGGGGCGCAGCGTGGGCGACGGATACTGTCGCCAGGCCGGCGAGCATGAGGGCGTGCAGCAGCGTGGTGTGGGCGTTCAAGGGTGTCTCCTGGTCAGGCTTGAAAGATCGCCATCATAGGTCAACATCGACGGGCTGCGCGCAACACGCGAAAAAAAGCCCCGCTGATCCAACGCCGGGCTTTTGTTCGTGGCTGACGCAGGGCGATCGACGCCCCCGCATCAATCCCAGCTCAGCGTGCCGCCGGTCTGGTACTCGGTCACGCGCGTCTCGAAGAAGTTACGCTCTTTCTTCAGGTCGATCATTTCGCTCATCCACGGGAACGGGTTTTCTTCGTTCGGGAACAGCGGCTCCAGGCCGATCTGCACCGCGCGGCGGTTGGCGATGAAGCGCAGGTAGCCCTTGAACATCGGGGCGTTCAGGCCCAAGACGCCGCGTGGCATCGTGTCTTCGGCGTAGCGGTATTCGAGGTCGACTGCTTCCAGGAACAGGGCCTTGATCTCTTCGCGGAATTCCGGCGTCCACAGCTGCGGGTTTTCCATCTTGATCGTGTTGATCAGGTCAATGCCGAAGTTCACGTGCATCGATTCGTCGCGCAGGATGTACTGGTACTGCTCGGCAGCGCCAGTCATCTTGTTCTGGCGGCCCAGCGCCAGGATCTGCGTGAAGCCCACGTAGAAGAACAGGCCTTCCATCAGGCAGGCGAAGACGATGATCGACTTGAGCAGCTTCTGGTCGTTCTCGGTCGTGCCGGTCTTGAATTCAGGGTCGGTCAGCGTGTCGATGAACGGGATCAGGAACTGGTCCTTGTCGTGGATCGATTCGATTTCGTTGTAGGCGTTGAAGATCTCGGCTTCGTCCAGGCCCAGCGACTCGACGATGTACTGGTAAGCGTGCGTGTGGATCGCTTCCTCGAATGCCTGGCGCAGCAGGTACTGGCGGCACTCGGGGGCCGTGATGTGGCGGTAGGTGCCCAGCACGATATTGTTTGCGGCGAGCGAGTCGGCCGTCACGAAGAAGCCCAGGTTGCGCTTGACCAGGCGGCGCTCGTCTTCCGACAGACCGTTCGGGTTCTTCCACAGCTCGATGTCGCGCTGCATGTTCACTTCTTGCGGCATCCAGTGGTTCGCGCAGCCGGCCAGGTACTTGTCCCATGCCCATTTGTACTTGAATGGCACGAGCTGGTTCACGTCGGTCTGGCCGTTGATGATGCGCTTGTCGTCGGCATTGACGCGTTTTGCCACTTCGGCGGCAGGTGCAATGGCAAGGCCGGCGTCGGCTTGCGGAGCGCTTGGCGCGCTGGTTGGTTCGTCGTCCCAGTTAAGCATGGTGGTCCCTTCTGTGGTGCGCTGGCGCAGCGACTGCGGCCCGGGCACATTGATGCATTGGTTATTCGTGTTGTCGGCGACTGGCGCCGTTGTACTTGCCGGAGGGCGAGCCGGCCTTGCAGGCGGCTCGCCTCCCTTACTACATTACTGGCAGGCTTCGCATTCCTCGAAACCGTCGTCGCCCGGACGCAGGTAGCAGGCGGCGCCGTCTTCTTCGGTCGCTGCTGCCGTCGCCGTATTGGCCGCCGGTGCCGGCGCTGGTGCAACCGGCGCTTTCTCGCCAGCCGACAGGCCACCGGACAGGCCGCCCGAGACCGACACGGCATTCAGCGCGCCGGTGCGGGTGGTCGACTTTTCCAGGTGCGTCGCTGCGATCGTGCGCAGATAGTACGTGGTCTTCAGACCGCGCAGCCAGGCCAGCTTGTAGGTTTCGTCCAGCTTCTTGCCCGATGCGCCGGCCATGTAGATGTTCAGCGACTGGGCCTGGTCGATCCACTTCTGACGGCGCGACGCAGCGTCGACCAGCCACTTCGGCTCGACTTCGAAGGCGGTTGCATACAGATCGCGCAGGTCTTGCGGTACGCGGTCGATTTTCGACAGCGAGCCGTCGAAGTACTTCAGGTCGGCGATCATGACCTCGTCCCACAGGTCGCGCGCCTTCAGGTCGCGCACCAGGTACGAGTTGATCTCGGTGAATTCACCCGACAGGTTCGACTTCACGTACAGGTTCTGGAACGTCGGCTCGATACAGGCCGAGACGCCGATGATGTTCGAGATCGTCGCGGTCGGGGCGATTGCCACGCAGTTCGAGTTGCGCATGCCGAACTGCTTGATGCGCTCGCGCACCGGCGTCCAGTCCATCTTCGACGACGTGTCCTGCTCCAGGTACTGGCTGCCACGTTCGTCGGCCAGCAGCTGGATCGAATCCTGCGGCAGGATGCCGCGGTCCCACAGCGAACCGGTGTAGGTTTCGTAGCGGCCACGCTCTTCGGCCAGTTCGGTCGAGGCCAGGTAGGCGTAGTAGCAGACCGCTTCCATCGACGTATCGGCGAACTGCACCGCCCGGTCGGACGAGAACGGGATGCGCATCATGTGCAGGCAATCCTGGTGGCCCATCACGCCCATGCCGACCGGACGGTGGCGCAGGTTCGAGTTGCGCGCTTTTTCGACCGCGTAGTAGTTGATGTCGATGACGTTGTCGAGCATGCGCATCGCGGTGCGGATCGTCTTTTGCAGCTTGACGTGATCCAGGCCATCGCCCTTCATGTGCTGCGGCAGATTGACCGAGCCCAGGTTGCAGACGGCGATTTCATCGGCGCTGGTGTTCAGCGTGATCTCGGTGCACAGGTTCGACGAGTGCACGACGCCCACGTGCTGCTGTGGCGAGCGGATGTTGCACGGGTCCTTGAACGTGATCCATGGGTGGCCGGTTTCGAACAGCATCGACAGCATCTTGCGCCACAGGTCGAGCGACTCGATCTTCTTGAAGACCGCCATTTCGCCGCGCTCGGCCTTGGCTTCGTACGCCAGATAGGCTTGTTCGAAGGCCTTGCCGGTCAGGTCGTGCAGGTCAGGCGTCTCGGATGGCGAGAACAGCGTCCAGTGCGATTTTTCCATCACGCGCTTCATGAACAGGTCGGGAATCCAGTTCGCCGTGTTCATGTCGTGGGTGCGGCGGCGATCGTCGCCCGTGTTCTTGCGCAGGTCGAGGAACTCTTCGATGTCGAGGTGCCAGGTTTCCAGGTAGGCGCAGACAGCGCCCTTGCGCTTGCCGCCCTGATTGACCGCGACAGCCGTGTCGTTGACCACTTTCAGGAACGGCACCACGCCTTGCGAGCGGCCGTTGGTGCCCTTGATGCGCGAACCGAGTGCGCGCACTGGCGTCCAGTCGTTGCCCAGGCCGCCGGCGAACTTCGACAGCAGCGCGTTCTCTTTGATGGCGTCGTAGATGTCTTCCAGATCGTCGCCGACGGTGGTCAGGTAGCACGACGACAGCTGCGAGCGGCGGGTGCCCGAGTTGAACAGGGTCGGGGTCGAGCTCATGAAGTCGAACGACGACAGCAGGCTGTAGAACTCGATGGCGCGCGCTTCGCGGTCGTCTTCACGCAGGGCCAGGCCCATTGCCACGCGCATGTAGAACGCCTGCGGCATTTCGATGCGCACGTCGCGCACGTGCAGGAAGTAGCGGTCGTACAGCGTTTGCAGGCCGATGTAGCCGAACTGCAGGTCGCGGTCGGCGACGATGGCCTTGGCCAGGCGCTCGAGGTCGTACTTGCCCAGTTCTTCGTCGAGCAGCTCGTTGGCGATGCCCTTGGCGATGTATTGCGGGAAGTAGGTCAGGTATTCGGCGGCGGCGCCGGCTTGCGCGACTTCGCGGCCGAAGACTTCCTTGCGGATCGTGTGCAGCAGGATGCGGGCGGTGACCTGGCTGTAGGCCGGGTCTTTTTCCATCAGCGCGCGCGCAGCCAGGATGGCCGACTTGTGCAGCTCTTCGACCGGCACGCCGTCGTACAGGTTCTTCATGGTCTCGGCCAGGATCGCGTCGGCGTCGACGTGTTTTTCGAGGCCGGCGCAGGCGGCGCCGATCAGACCGATGACGGTGTTGATGTCCAGCAGGCGGCGCTCGCCGCCATCGACGACGTGGATCTGCGGCGCGACGACGGCGCCACCGCCACCGGCGGCTTCTTTCGCGGCGCGGCGCTCTTTCATGCGCTTGGCGCGGTACAGCACGTATTCACGTGCGACATCGTGTTCGCCCGAGCGCATCAGCGACAGCTCGACCTGGTCTTGCACGTCCTCGATGTGGAACGTGCCGCCGTTCGGCTGGCGACGCACCAGTGCGGTGACGACGTTGTTGGTCATCTGCTCGACCAGCTCGCGGATGCGCGCCGACACGGCACCCTGGCCGCCGGCGATTGCCAGGAAGGCCTTGGTCATCGCGACCGAGATCTTGTGCGGCTCGAACGCCACCACCGAACCGTTGCGGCGGATGACGCGGTAGTCGCCGCGGGCGACGATGTCGGCCGGGGTGGTGCCGGCGGGTGCCGAGCCTGGGGTGACATGTTGGTTGATCGAACTATTCTGTGCTGTTTGCATTGCGCCTCCAGGAGCGGTCGGACCGCCGTTGTCTACGTGGCAACCGTCTTGCCATATTGCGCAAACCCGGTCCGTCAACAAATTAAAAAACGATGCCCTGCCAGCCGGTGGCCTGTGTTGGCAAACCAGAGAAGCAGGGTAAGAATCAGTAAATAATGCGTGTCGACAAGTGCTTCATTAACCGATCGATGGATAACTTTGTGTGCAACTTGTGGACAACGTATGAACAACTCGCCGCAGCCCGCAATCCTGGTGCCTTTTCAGTCACTACCACTATATCTAGTGCCGGGCGTTGATATCAGACTAATTGTAGTACCTCGTTTGCGGTACAGGCAAGCAAATAAATGTCCAAAATTTTCAGTTTTATCGCGTGCGAGCCTTGACTTTCGAGAGTCGCCATAAGGACGGGGAGTACGCGGTAAGCGACTACTAACCTTAAAAAAACCGTGGGGAAATGAGCGGGCGCGCGGGACCGCCGCCCGGCTGCAGACCGGCCGTCAATCGTCCGGCGCGCTGATGTCCAGCTTCTGCATCTGGTAGCGCAACTGGCGGACACTGATGCCGAGCAGGCTGGCAGCCTGGGTCCGGTTGAACTGGGTTTGCTGGAGGGCGCGGCCGATGATGTCGCGTTCGACCTGCTCCAGGTATTCGGGCAGGTTGGCGGGCAATTCGGCAGGGCCGACGCCCGGCGGCGCCGATACCGTTGGTGTGACCGGTGCGGCCGGAGCGACTGGCGCCGCGGCAACGGGCGGCGTGACCGCCGGCGGGGCCAGTTCCGCCCGCGCCGGTTCGATCGGCCGCGCCGCCTTGAGCGACAAATCGCCCACTTCGATCACGCCATCGTTGGCAAACGCCAGCGCCCGCTCCAGCACGTTTTCCAGCTCGCGCACATTGCCGGGGAACGAATATGCCCGCAGCGCATCCAATACCCCGGCCCCGAGCGTGGCCTGCCCTGCCCCGGCCAGGCGCTGCAGAATGCCGCCCACCAGTGGCGCCAGATCGTCCAGGCGCTCGCGCAGCGGCGGTAAGCCCAGCTCGATCACGTTCAGCCGGTAGAACAGGTCTTGCCTGAACTTGCCCGTCTCGACGCAGCGGGCCAGGTCCTGGTGGGTCGCGCTGATGATGCGCACGTCGACCGGCTCCTCGACCGTCGCACCAATCTTGCGCACGCGCCGCTCCTGGATCGCGCGCAGCAGTTTCACTTGCATCGCCAGCGGCAGGTCGGCCACCTCGTCGAGCATCAGCGTGCCGCCGTTGGCCGCCTGAAAGAAGCCGTCACGTTCATCGGATGCGCCTGTGAACGCGCCCTTGCGGTAGCCGAAGAACTCGGCCTCCATCAGCGTCTCGGGAATCGCGCCGCAGTTCACGGCGATGAACGGTTTCGCGGCGCGCGAGCTCTGGGCGTGGATTTCGCGCGCGGCCAGTTCCTTGCCGCTGCCGGATTCGCCCGTGATCGAGATCGGCGCCATCGAGCGCGCCAGGCGGGCGATCTGGGCCCGCAAGGCCGCCATCGCGGGCGAGCTGCCGATCATGCGCGAGTCGGGCGCAGCACCGCCGCCCGCCGCGGCGCTTTCGGATTGCTTGAGCGCCGCGCGCACCATCACGCGCAGTGCGTCCAGCGCCACCGGCTTGGCGATGTAGTCGAACGCACCGGCCTTCAGCGCCACCACTGCATTTTCGGCGCTGCCGTAGGCGGTGATCACGGCCACCGGCGTGCCCTTGCCGGAGGCGCCAATTTCGCGCACCAGTTCAAGGCCCAGGCCGTCCGGCAGGCGCATGTCGGTCAGCACCAGCGCGTAATCGCGCTCGTCGAACAGCGCGCGCGCCTCGCGCAGCGTGGCGGCGCTGTCGACGTCCAGGCCCATCTTGAGCAGCGTGATCTCGAGCAGCTCGCGCAGGTCGGCCTCATCGTCGAGCACCAGAACGCGCGGCGCGCTCATGACGGCTCCCCGGCCACGTCAGGCAAGGGCAAAGGTGATGACAAAGCGGCCGCTGGCCTTGCGCGGGCCCAGCGCGGACGGGTCGAACCGGTATTCATAATCGAGTTTCGCATCGTTGTTGAGGCACAGTTCGCGCGCCAGGTAGAGTCCAAGGCCGGTGCCCTTGCTCGAGGTGGTATAGAACGGCTCGAACAGATGGTCGCGCACTTCGGGCGTGATGCCGGGGCCATCGTCCTGCACGTGCAGCTCGCGCCGCCCGGCCGCATCGCGCGCCGGAAAGATACGGATGCTGGCCGGCTGGCGGCTGGCATAGCGCACCGCGTTGTTGAGCAAATTGAGCAGGACTTCGTGCAGGTGCAGCGGGTCGAAGCGCACCGCGCTGCCGCCCGGATCGCCGATATAGACTATATCACCGGCCAGGCCGTGGATTTCGCAGAACTCGGCCTTGAGCTGTTCGAGAAACGCGCCCAGCGGCACCGGCTCGCCATTGGGCTGGGCCTTGCGCGAGAGCTGCAGGATGTCTTCGACCATGCGGTTCACGCGCGCCACATTGTCGCCAACGATTTTCAGCAGCCGCACTTCGGCCGGGCCGTGCAGGTCTTCGGCCAGCAGCGCCGTCGCGTGACCGATGGCCGACAAGGGGTTGCGTACCTCGTGCGCGATGCTGGCGGTCAGGCGGCCCATCGACGCCAGCTTGAGTTGCTGCGCCTGGTTCTCGATGGCGCTCACGTCCTGCATGAAGATCACGCTGCGGCTACCTCCCTCGCCCGCCGCATCGGCTGGCGCGGCGACACGGGCAAAGCGCAGCTTGACGTGCACCGGCTGGTCGCGCCGGCCGCGCACGTCGCCCGCGCCATCACCTTCGCGATACGGCTTGACGGTGACGAAGGCGGTATCGTTCTCGGGCGCGGCGAGCCAGGCATCGAACGCTTCGGCGAGCGGCTCGAACGCTGGCGCCGCATGCAGCAGGAAGCCCGACGTGTCGGCCTGCAGCCCGAGCATCCGGCGCGCCGCCGGGTTACCTGTAAACACCGCGCCGTCGGCGCCCACCACCAGGATGCCGTCGCCCACGTCGGCGATCACGATTTCATTGATCGCCTGCTGGATGCGCAGATCGGCGCCGCGCTGGGCCGCCAGTTCTTCCTGCCCCAGCAGGCGCGCGGCCATGCGGTTGGCCACCAGCACGGCGGCAAAGAACGCCGCGCCGAACAGGCCCGCCTGCATCAGCGGCGGATCGAACCCTTCGACCAGCTGCCACACGCTCAGGCCAAGCAAGAACAGCGTGGCCACCGCCGCCGCAAACAACGCCAGCAACAACGGTGCGAGGATTGCGGCGCCGGCCAGCGGGAACAGATACAGGATGCCAAGGCTGCTCCGCAAGCCGCCAGCGGCCAGGTACAGCAGCGAAATGACCAGGAGGTCGAGCGCGACCTGGACCCCGAGTTGCACCAGGAAGCGGCGCTGGCGGCGCGCGGCGAACGAGAACACCAGCGCCATGATCGCGTAGCCCAGGCAGATCTGGGCGACCTGCTGCGTGATGCGCAGCGCGCCGTTCTCGAAGTCGACACCGAAATACAGCAGCAGCACCAGCGCGATGACGATGCGCGTGAGCGTGAAGGTCTGCAGCGAGCGCCACAGGGCGACGCGCGCTTCGGGCGACAGGATGCGGCGTTGCGTCAAGGCCGGCCTGCGCCTACGGCGGCGGCAGGCGCACGTGGCCTGGCGAACAGTAGTCGTGGCCGTCGGCGCGCACCGATTCGGACGCCGGGAAGTACATGCCGCAGTGGGTACATTGGGCCATTGCTTCGATCTGCACCGGCGCCTTGGCCGCGCCGGGGCGCGCCTGCGGCGGTACGGCTGCACGTTTGCTCATGGCGCGCAGCTTGTTGCGCACCGCGAAGACGACGAGGGCGATGAAGGCAATCCAGAATAATAGTCGCATCAGATGGTTCCCCGGTGCAGGATAACTTCAAGCACGAAACGGCTGCCGACATAGGCCAGCGCCAGCGTGGCAAACCCGGCCAGCGTGAAGCGCAGCGCGGTCTTGCCGCGCCAGCCTCGCCAGCGGCGTCCCGCCAGCAGCGCCGCGAACAACGCCCACGACAGCAGTGCGAACACGCTCTTGTGGTCGAGCAGCAGCGGCCTGCCGAACACCTGCTCGGAGAACACGAAACCCGACAACACCGTCAGGCTGAGCAGGACGAAGCCGATCCAGATCACCCGGAACAGGAGTTTTTCCATGGTGAGCAGCGCCGGCAGCTGGTCGAGCGCGGCGCCAAAGCGGCCGCCACCGGCAGTGCGGGTGTGCAGCCGCGCTTCTTGTAACGCCATCAGCACGGCGTGGAAGGCGGCAATGGTCAGCGTGCTGTAGGCCAGCACCGCGACCGCGATATGCCAGCCAAAGGCCGGCGACTTGCCGGCCAGCGGCGTCAGGGTGCCGGGGAACAGCAGCGGCAGCAGTGCAGCCACGGCGGCAAACGGCATCACCAGGCGGCGCATTCCATCAAGGGCGAAATTGCGGTTCTCGAGCCAGTAGGCGGCCACGGACACCCACAGCGCGGACGAGAGCATGATGGCGAAACCGACACGCAACCGGCCCGGCACCATCACGTCCATGCCGAGCGAGACGCCGTGCAGCGCCCATGCGCCGGCCGTCACGGCCGAGATGGCCGGCGCGCGGCGCGATGGCAGCAGGGCGCATACCGCGTACAGGAAAGCCGCGGCAAGGAAGAGGAAATTCTGCATGACGGGAGTCTACACCATTGCATGGTGCCGCCGTGGGGTCGACGGTTTTTCCGCCCACGCAGGGATGGTTTGCCACCACATCATCCGGCACGAGAGCGGCGCCGGTAACGATCACCGCGTGGAAGGCAGAGCCTTCCACCCTACGTAGGGTGGGCGGGTTCCCCGCCCACGCGGTGATGGTTAGCAGTCAGATCATCCGGCCCGCAAGCGGCGCCCCCACGGTCTGCTCCCGTGCAAAACGCCACGGTTTGCTGAAAAGATGTGCGCCTGCCGTCCGCCGGAAGAACCACCGGCACCTGCGCAAGGTAAAATGCCGCTTTGGCGGCGCTCGCCCACCGGCATTTCGCTCGGGACCGCGCGTCCGATGTGCCCTTACTAATTAGGTTGAACATGCTAGATAACCTCACCCAACGCCTTGCCAAGGTCGTCAAGACCATGCGCGGCGAGGCGCGCCTCACCGAGGCAAACACTGCAGAGATGCTGCGCGAAGTGCGCATGGCCCTGCTCGAGGCCGACGTGGCACTGCCGGCGGTGCGTGAATTCATCGCCAAGGTCAAGGAAAAAGCCCTCGGCGAAGAAGTCGTCGGCTCGCTCAGCCCGGGCCAGGCGCTCGTCGGCGTGGTGCAGAAGGAACTGGCGGCCCTGATGGGCGCCGACCTCGGCCCCGAGGCCAGCCAGCTGTCGTTCGCCCAGCAACCGCCAGCGATCATCCTGATGGCCGGTCTGCAGGGTGTCGGTAAAACCACCACCACCGGCAAGCTGGCCAAGTACCTCAAGGAACAGAAAAAGAAGAAGGTCTTGACCGTCTCGGCCGACGTGTATCGCCCGGCCGCAATCGCGCAGCTCGAATCGGTGACCAGGCAGGTCGGCGCCGACTTCTTCCCGTCGACCGCCAGCGACAAGCCGGTCGACATCGCGCTGGCCGCACTCGACTGGGCCAAGAAGCACTACCACGACGTCCTGATCATCGATACCGCGGGTCGCCTTGGTATCGACGAAGCGATGATGCAAGAGATCGCGGCCGTGCACGCTGCCGTCAACCCGATCGAGACGCTGTTCGTCGTCGACGCCATGCTGGGCCAGGATGCGATCAACACCGCCAAGGCGTTTAACGACGCCCTGCCCCTGACCGGCATCGTGCTGACCAAGCTCGATGGCGACTCGCGCGGCGGTGCGGCGCTGTCGGTGCGGCACGTGACGGGTAAACCGATCAAGTTTGCCGGTGTGTCCGAAAAACTCGATGGCCTCGAAGCCTTCGATCCGACCCGCATGGCCAACCGCGTGCTGGGCATGGGCGACATCCTGGCGCTGGTCGAAGAAGCGCGCAAGGGTGTCGACGCTGAAGCGGCGGCCGAACTGGCCAACAAGATCAAGGTCGGCGGCCGTTTCGACATGAACGACTTCAAGTCGCAGCTGACGCAAATGAAAAAGATGGGCGGCATGGCCGGCCTGATGGACAAGCTGCCGGCCCAGTTCCAGCAAGCCGCAGCAGGCGCCAACATGGGCCAGGCCGAGAAATCGGTCCAGCGCATGGTCGGCATCATCGATTCGATGACGCCGCTCGAGCGCGCGAAACCCGAACTGATCAAGGCCAACCGCAAGCGTCGCATCGCGGCCGGCGCGGGCGTGCAGGTGCAGGAAGTCAATCGCATGCTCAATCAGTACGATCAGATGCAGACGATGATGAAAAAGCTCAAAGGCGGCGGCCTGATGAAGATGATGCGCGGGATGAAGGGCATGATGCCCGGCATGCGTTAATCCATCGTTTTCCGCCCGCAGAACCGCGCAGCGTATCGCTTTGCGCGGTTTTTTTACGCCCCTGGTCGGCGTTTTATCGTTCCCGTGCGTTGTTGTGTGCGATAGCGCCCATTTAGCGGCTTATCAGAGTGAAAAAGTTTGGAAAAAGACTTGCACGAACAGTAAAACGCTACCAATATAGGCGTGCGATAAATTACGCATTTTTCCATGTGTTCGTTTTAGGAGGCTCGAAGATGGCAACAGCCAAAAAAACCACTGCAGCACCAGCAAAAAAAGCAGCTGCCAAGCCTGCTGCAGCGGCCAAGCCCGCAGCAAAAAAGGCAGCAGCACCAGCAAAAGCAGCCGCTAAAACGGCTGACAAATCAGCTGACAAATCGGCCGACAAGCCAGCAGTTGCACGCAAGCCAAACGCCGCGTTCATGAAAGCCATGACCCCGTCGGCCACGCTCGCTGCAGTCGTTGGCGACAAGCCGCTGCCACGCACCGAAGTGACCAAAAAGGTCTGGGATTACATCAAGTCGAAAGACCTGCAAGATCCGGCAAACCGTCGCATGATCAATGGCGACGACAAGCTCAAAGCAGTCTTCGGCGGCAAAGAGCAAGTCTCGATGTTTGAAATGACCAAACTGATTTCGGATCATCTGAAATAAGTTCAGGTTATATTCACTCGGCGTCTCGCTGATTAAAAAAGCCCCGGATTCAAACCCGGGGCTTTTTGTTATTCAGCTGTAAATAACCTGAATCTGGAACTTACAAGCCGCCGGCAGCCTTCATCAGTTCGAACACGCGGGTATTCTCCATCGTGCCTTTGAATGACGCCGAACCGGCGCCGGTCGCATACAGTTTCACGTCGCCGCCGCCATGGGTTTCGGACGACTTGTGCACGCCTGTCTCCTGGTGGTAATCGTCTCCCTGCGCGGCCATGCCATCGACATCGACGCGCACGGCCGGCCGGTTCGGACCATTGCCGAACACCAGCGTGGTGAACGTCTTGCCGTCCGCGTCCTTCTTCGGCTCGCCCGTCGCATAGTCGCGCACGATATCCAGGATCGGGTTGCCGCGCTTCGGGTAGCCGTTGATCTGCATCGTGTGGTCATGGTCGGCGGTGAGCACGATCAGCGTGTTCTGCAGGCCAGGATCGATCGCGCGCATGCGCTCAACCGCCAGCTGCAAGGCGTCGTCGAACGCCACCGTCTCTTCCAGTGCATGCTTGGCGCGGGTGTCGTGCAGCGCGTGGTCGATCTTGCCGCCTTCGACCATCAGGAAGAAACCGTTCGGATTGGTCGACAGCAGGTCGATCGCCTTGCCCGTCATCTCGGCCAGCGTCGGCTGCTCGGGGCGGCGCTGGTACGCATAATCGAGGTGGCTGGCGGCGCTGTAGATGCCGACGAACTTGCGCCCTGCCTTCGCCGACATCATGCCGGCGCGGGTGCCGGCCACGTAATAGCCGGCGCCGGCAAATTCGGCCATCAGGTCGCGTCCATCCGGCCGGCCCTTCGGATTGAGCGCCGCATCGCGCGGCGTGAAGTGATTGCGCCCGCCGCCCATCAGCACATCGACGCCATCGCCCAGCGCCGCGTTGTAGCCGGCGCCGCCCGGCACCAACTGCTGCGCAATCGTGTAGGCCGCATCGCGGCTGCAGGTGTGCGCGAAGGTCGATGCCGGTGTGGCATGCGTCAGTTCGGTGGTGGTGACGGCGCCGGTGGCGCGGCCCTTCGCCTTGGCCAGCTCCAGGATCGTCACGGCCGGTGTGCCGTTGTTCGGGCCGCACTGGTCGACGCCGTCCTTGGTCGGGTTGATCGTGCGCGCGCCGGCCTGCGAGATGACGTCGTTATTGAGCTTCATGCCGGTCATGTACGACCCCATCGACGGTGCGCTGTCGGTGGTCTGGTAATCGAGCGAATAGGTCTTGATGCGCGCGGTGCGCTCCATCAGGCGCTCGAAGTGCAGCAGGCTGTCTTCGCCGCCGCGGTAGATGCGGGCGGCGGTGGTGACGGACGGGCCCATGCCGTCACCAAGGAAGAAGATGATGTTCTTGGCTTTTTGCTGGGCCGAAGCCGTTGCCGGCAGCGCTGCGCCAAAGGCAGCGGCCAGCAGCAGCGGGAGAATGCGTCGTGAAGTCATGATGGAGTTCTCGTGCTTACAGACCGGCTGCGGTCTTGATCAGATTGAAGACGCGCGTGTTGTCGATGGTCCCGCGGAACAGCTCCGCGTTCGCGCCGGCTGCGCCCAGGTAGACGTCGCTGCCGCCATGCGTCTCGGCGCCCACGCGCGTGCGCACGACCGCTTGCTGGTGGTAGTCGTCGGCCGTCACGACGGCGTCGGTCAGCGCCGTGGTGCGCCCGCCCTGGTGGCGATTCTCGCCCGTGCCGAAGCCGATGATCGTGTACGGCATGCCCTGGCTGTCGAGCGTCGGCTTGCCGTCGGCCGTGCGCACCAGGCCCAGGACGCCCGGGTTGGCGGGCGTGGTCTTGCCGGTGCGCGCTGCATAGCCGTTCAAGAGCAGCGTGTGGTCATGGTCGGCGGTGGCGACGACCAGCGTGTTCTTCAGGCCCGGATCGAGCGCTTCCATGCGTTCGAGCGCGGCCTGCAGCGCGGCGTTGTACGTCACCGTTTCTTGCAGCGCGCGTTTGCCGAGCGTCGCGTGCAGCGCATGGTCGATCAGGCCGCCCTCGACCATCAGGAAGAAACCACCACGGTGCGGCGCCAGCAGGTCGATCGCCTTGGTCGTCATCGCCGACAGGGCCGGTTGACGGGCGGCGTCGCGGATCGCGTCGAAGTCCATGTGGTTGGCAGCGAACAGGCCAACGACCGGCGCGCCCGGCGTCAAGGCGTTGAACCCGGCGGTGTCGTTCACGACCCGGAAGCCCTTGGCCTTGAACTCGGCCTGCAGATCGCGGTTGTCGGCGCGCTTGCCGCCACGCGCGAACGGCGTGAATTGCTGCGCGCCGCCGCCGAACAGGACATCCAGTCCATTGGCGCCCAGCGCCCCGTTGTAGCCGGCGCCGCCGGGCACCAGGCTGGCGGCGATATCGGTTTCCAGCCTGCGGTGGCAGGCGTGGGCATAGGTCGCGGCCGGGGTGGCGTCGGTGACGCTGGTATTGGTGACCACGCCCACCGCCATGCCGCGCTTGCGGGCCAGTTCGAGCAGCGTGACGGCTGCTTCGCCATTCTCGCAGCGGCTCACCAGGCTGTTGCCGTTGGCGTCCTTGGCGGGCGCGATCGAGCGGGTGCCGGCCGACATCGAGATCACGCCGTTGTTCTGCTTCACGCCGGTCATGTAGGCGGCCATCGAGGCGGCGCTGTCGGTGACCTGCGCATCGTTGGAGAAGGTCTTCACGAACGCCGATTCAGGCAGGCGGTCAATCGCCAGCTCGCCCTCTTCGCCGACGGCAAAGATGCGCGCCGCAGTCAGCGTGTTGACGCCCATGCCGTCGCCCAGGAAGAAGATGATGTTCTTTGCGCGCTGGTCGACCGGGTTGGTCGTCAGGGCCGGGGTTGCGGTCGCGGTCTGGGTTGAAACCGGCGGCGTGGCCGCGCAGCCGGTGAGCGCCGCCAGCAGTGCGCCAGCGGTGAAAAGAATGGGTCGCATGCAGTCCTCACTGGGGAAAGCGGGAAGTCTACACTGCGTCGATGACGGCGTGGTGGATTGCTATGTTAGGGTTTTGTACAAGGCAGGAACGCTTTACGCCCCCGGTTTGAATTCCCAGTTCTTCCAGGCGGCCAGCACCGCGTTCGGATACTTCGGCTTGCCCCGGCTGCCGTTGTAGCGGCCCAGCGCCAGGTACAGGTCGCCCCGCTCCATGTCGATATACATGCGCAGGATCGCGCAGCCATAGCGCAGATTGGTCTGCATGTGGAACAGGCGGCGGCGGTCGCCGTCGCCGATTGCCTTGGTCCAGAACGGCATCACCTGCATGTAGCCACGCGCGCCGGCAATCGAGATCGCGTACTTGCGGTAGGCTGACTCCACCTGGATCAGGCCCAGCACCAGCCCCGGATCAAGGCCCGCGCGCGTCGCTTCGTACCACGCGGTCTCGAGGAACTCGGTGCGGGTCTGGACGTCGGGCAGGCGCTTGGCCAGGCGCGGCGACATCTGGTCGAACCACGCCTGGTAGCGCGCCCGCCCCGCCTCGGTGCGGAAGGTCGGGCGCGGCGGACGCGCGTCGGCGATGGCGTTGGCCAGCGCCAGACGCACCGAATCCGACAGCGCTTCTTCTTTCTGGTTACCGGCATGCGCCGGCGCCGCCAGACCGAAGGCCAGCGCCAGCAGCACGCCTCCGGTCCGGGAGGCCAGGCGCAACCCCATCACTTGCCCAGCTTGGCCTTGATGAAGCCGACCATCTCGCCCACGGCGACGCTGCTCGCTTCGGCATCGCGGCGGCCCTGGTATTCGAGGTTGCCTTCCTTCAGGCCACGCTCGCCGATCACGACGCGGTGCGGCACGCCGATCAGCTCCCAGTCGGCGAACATCGCGCCTGGGCGCAGGCCGCGGTCGTCGAGGATGACGTCGATGCCCATGGCCGACAGCGACGCATACAGCTGCTCGGTTGCGTCCTTGACCATCTCACTGCGGTCCATGCCCATCGGGCACAGCACCACTTCGAACGGCGCCAGCGCGTCCGGCCAGACAATGCCCTTGTCGTCGAAGTTCTGCTCGATCGCCGCGCCCAGGATGCGGGTCACGCCGATGCCGTAGCAACCCATCTGCAGCGGCGCAGGCCGGCCGCCGTCGTCCAGGAAGGTCGCGCCCATCGCCTGCGAGTACGCGGTGCCGAGCTGGAACACGTGGCCCACTTCGATGCCGCGCTCGATCGCCAGCACGCCCTTGCCGTCGGGCGACGGGTCGCCTTCGACGACGTTGCGCAGGTCGGCCACGAGCGGCTCGGGCAGGTCACGGCCCCAGTTCACGCCGATGTGGTGGAAGTCTTGTTCGTTCGCGCCGCAGACGAAATCGGCCATGTTGGCGACCGTGCGGTCGGCCACGACGGTCACTGGCAGCTTTGTGCCGACCGGACCGAGGTAGCCCGGCACGGTGCCGAACACCTCGAGGATTTCGGCTTCGGTCGAGAAGCGGTAACCGGCCAGGCCGTCGACCTTGCCGACCTTGATTTCGTTGAGTTCATGGTCGCCGCGCAGCAGCAGCACCCAGTAGCTCTTCTTGCCTTCGTTCTCGACCGTCAAAGCGATGGTCTTGACGGTCTGCGCCAGGTTCACACCCAAGAGCGCCGCGACGGTCTCGCACTTGGTCGTGCCCGGGGTCGGGGTCTTGGTCAGCGTCTGCGTGGCAGCGGCGCGCTCGCCGCTGGCCACGGCTTCGGCCGCTTCCATATTGGCCGCGAAATCGGACGTCGGGCAGTAGACCAGCGCATCTTCGCCGGTGCTGGCGATGACGTGGAATTCATGCGAACCGGTGCCGCCAATGGCGCCGTTGTCGGCCGCCACCGCGCGGAACTTCAGGCCAAAGCGCGTAAAGATGCGGGTGTAGGCGTCGAACATGGTCTGGTACGACGTCTGCATGCCGGCGACATCGCGGTCGAACGAATACGCATCCTTCATCGTGAATTCGCGGCCGCGCATCAGGCCGAAGCGCGGACGGCGCTCGTCGCGGAACTTGGTCTGGATGTGATAGAAGTTCACCGGCAGCTGGCGGTACGATTTGATCTCGCTGCGCACGACGTCGGTGATGACTTCTTCGGACGTCGGCTGGATCGCGAAGTCGCGGCCATGGCGGTCTTTCACGCGCATGAGCTCGTCGCCCATCTTGTCCCAGCGACCTGTCTCTTGCCACAGTTCGGCCGGCTGCACGAGCGGCATCAACAGTTCGATACCACCAGCGCGATTCATTTCTTCACGGACGATCGCTTCGACCTTGCGGATGACGCGCAGCCCGACCGGCATATACGTATAGATGCCGGAACCCAGGCGCTTGATCATCCCGGCGCGCATCATCAGCTTGTGGCTGACGATCTCGGCATCGGAAGGCGCTTCTTTCAGAGTTGAAATAAAAAATCGTGAGGCACGCATATCTGTGAATTCTTTTTAAAAAGAGAGGGTTATAATCGACCTAATTTTAAAGGATTAGCCGGCTGATGCGTCCAATCTTTCTACAAACAGGGTCCGGAACCAGCATCATCGACCGCGCAAGCGGTGCGGAAACCCCTTGGGCATGACAATACGTAAGTAAAAACACAAGGGTACCGAGTGCCCGCAAGAGGGAACGTCCGCCGGCAGAAAGTATCGAGGTGCACTTATGCTCGACCGTGAAGGGTTTCGGCCCAACGTCGGCATCATCCTGCTGAACGCTAACAACGAGGTCTGGTGGGGCAAGCGGGTGCGAGAGCACTCATGGCAATTTCCTCAAGGGGGAATCAAGTACGGCGAAACACCCGAGCAGGCAATGTACCGCGAGCTCGAGGAAGAAATCGGTTTGCGTCAGGAGCACGTCAAGATCGTGGGTCGCACCCGCGATTGGCTGCGCTATGAAGTGCCCGATCATTTCATCAAGCGTGAAATTCGCGGGCATTACCGTGGCCAGAAGCAGATCTGGTTCCTGCTGCGCATGGTCGCGCGCGACAACGAAGTCAATCTGCGCCTGACCGACCATCCCGAGTTCGACGCCTGGCGCTGGCACGATTACTGGGTGCCGCTCGACGTCGTGATCGAATTCAAGCGCGACGTCTACCAGCGCGCACTGCAAGAGCTGTCGCGCTTTCTGAGCTGGCCCGCCAAGGGCCAGCACGGCGAGCGGCGTCACAGCGCGCGCTACCTGCGCCAGCCGCATGGGCGCGCGCAGCCTGGCGCCAAACCGGGGCAAGAGATGCTCGGGGCGGCCGGGCCGGGCAATCCGGCGGCCCCCGATGCACTGGTGCTGGCGCCGAACAAGTAGGCTGTAACGATCGGAAGCGGCGCAGGCCGCTTCCCGATTTCATGCTTAAAGCATTGCTTTGATAGCAATATTCGCCAGTACAATGGTGGCATGAGCCCACCTATCCGTCACCTGCGTTTGCTGCTATTGCCCCTTGCCGTGCTGACAGCGGCGCCTGCTGCCCATGCCTGGCAGAGCACGCCGGGGCGCTGCCAGCTGAGCCTGTTGAACACCCTCCCCATACGGTACACCGGCCCGAGCCTGAGCCTCACGCTCGAAGGCAGGATCGACGGCTCCCCGGCCGACATGCTGATCGACACTGGCGCTTCCGGCAGCATGCTGACGCGCACCGCGACCGAGCGCCGTGGGCTGCCACTGCGCTCGAGCGACGCACTCGCAATCGGTGTCGGCGGCGTTTCGCGCATTTACACAACGCGCATCAAGGAATTCAAGGCCGGACCGGCGTCGATCAAGAACAGCCGCGTGAACGTGCTGAGCGACTTCGGCACCGCACCATCGTTCGATGCCATCCTGGGCGCCCCGTTCCTGCTCCAGTCCGACCTCGAGATCTCGCTGGCGACCAAGGAAATCAAATTTTTCAAACCGGCCAACTGCGATGACGCGGTGCTGTCGTACTGGGACCATGATGCGGTACAGATCCCCTTCAAATGGCGGTCGGCCGGGCGCGACAATCCCCAGTTCAAGGTCCTGCTCAATGGGAAAGAAGCAACGGCGATCATCGATAGCGGCACCTCCACGACGGTCATCACGCACCGGGCGGCCGAAAAGGCGGGCCTGAAGATGAATGCGCCCGGTGTCGAACAGGCATTTGCGACAGCCGGGGTGGGTTTGAAGCGCATCGCGCGCTGGAACGCGACGCTGGGCACGCTGCAGATCGGCCGCGAAACCATTGAAAACGCCGACGTCGGTGTGATCGCCGCCGACGATTTCGACGCCGACGTGATCCTGGGCGCCGACTTCCTGCGCTCGCACCGTGTATTGTTCGCCATGAGCCAGAAGAAGCTGTATATCAGCTACGTCGGTGGCGATGCGCTTGGCCAATGGCGCCGCATCGAGCCCTGGTTGCAACAGGAAGCCGACGCCGGCAACGGTGACGCCCAGATGATGGTGGCATCGATGCATGGCCGCGGACACGGCGTCCCCCTGGACAAGGTACAGGCGCATGCCTGGGTCGACAAGGCAGCGGCCGGCGGACATCCCCGCGCCAATCTGATGGTCGGCGCGCGTCTGGTCAAGGAACGGCGCTACGCCGAAGCAGCCGTGCGAATCAGGCAGGCGCTGGACCGCCTGCCGGCCGATCGCAGCGGCGCACTGCTGCTGTACACGGCGCGCATGCACAACGGTGACACGGCGCTGGCGCGGCGCGAACTGGAAGCCACGTTCAGTCACGACACCGATGAATGGCCAGGGCCACTCGCCGATTTCTATCTTGGCAAGATCGATGAAGACAAACTCATGCAGCTGACCGTTGCAGCGCCCGACCCCTCGGTACAGCGCATTTGCCAGATGCACTTTGCGATCGCCGAGGGCTACCTCTTTGCGGGCGATACCGAACGCGAGAAACTGGCGCGGGAGAAAGAGGCTGTCTGCCGTCCGGCGCCCACGTCCACGCCCTGAGGGCCCGCCCCGCACCGGATCGGCGGCTGCGCTACAATGCCCGCTCTCCCCTTTTTTCGCCCCCTTCTGCCATGTTCACTCCGTCCTCGCACGACGTGCGCCGCTTTTTCTGCGACGCCTATCGCAAGCAACGCAATGGCGAGATCCTGACGCCGATGGACGCCATCGCGGCCGACTGGATCGTGCAGCATCCCGAATACCACGACCAGTTCGAGGACATCGAGGCGGCGATTGCGCGCGACTATTCGGTCGAAGGCGGCAAGCCCAATCCGTTTTTGCACCTGTCGATGCACCTGTCGATCGCCGAGCAGATCTCGATCGACCAGCCGCGCGGCATCCGCGCCGCGCACGACATGCTGGTGGCCAAACGGGGCGAGCACGATGCCCACCACGAAATCATGGAATGCCTGGGCGAGATGATCTGGGCCTCGCAGCGGGGCGGTGTGCCACCCGATACCGAGGCCTATATCGAATGCGTGCGGCGCCGCGCGTTTGCCTGATTCAAGCGAGTTTGTCGTCCGCGACCCGGTAACGCGGGTCTTCCACCAGATTCACCTCGATCATGTCCTGCGCCTTTTCCAGCAGCTCGCGGCAGTCGGGGCTCAGGTGGCGCAGATGCAGGCGCTTGCCGAGCAGGCGGTAACGCTCGGCCAGCGCGTCGATCGCCTGGATCGCCGAATGGTCCACCACCCGCGCGTGCATAAAGTCGATCACGACATCCTGCGGATCGTCCTTCGGCGTAAAGATGCCCTGAAACGCACTCACTGACGCGAAGAACAGCGTGCCGTCGAGCGCGTACACCTTCCAGCCTTGATCATCGACCGCGACCGCCGCCTTCACCTGGCGCGCATGCTGCCACGCGAACACCAGCGCCGAGACGATCACGCCGGTCAGCACCGCCACCGCCAGGTCGACCAGCAGCGTGATCCCCGCCACCAGCACGACCACGAACAGATCCGCGCGCGGCACACGCCCGGCCAGACGGAACGTGCCCCACTCGAAGGTCTTTTCGCAGACGACGAACATCACGCCGATCAGCGCCGCCAGTGGAATCGCCTCGATCCAGCTGGAGCCGAACAGGATGAAGCACAGCAGGATCGCCGCGGCCGCGATGCCCGACAGGCGCCCGGTCGCGCCGCTGTTCACATTGATCATGCTCTGGCCGATCAGCGCGCAGCCGCCCATGCCGCCAAACACGCCGCTGACCACGTTGGCCGCGCCCAGCGCCAGCGATTCGCGGTTCGGCTGGCCGCGCGTGTCGGTGATTTCGTCGATCAGCGTGAGCGTCAGGAGCGATTCGATCAGGCCCACGCCCGCCATCACGAGCGCGTATGGGAACACGATGCGCAGCGTGTCCCACGTCATCGGCACGTCGGGCAGCGCGAAGCTCGGCAAGCCACCGGCGATGGAACCGAGGTCGCCCACGGTACGCGTCTCGACGCCCAGCAGCGCGCAACCGACGCTGGCCACCAGAATGCCCACCAGCGTGGACGGCACGGCTTTGGTGATGCGCGGCGTCAGGTAGATCACCGCCATCGTGATGGCGATGATGACGCCCATCGTGACTAGCTGCGCGGCGGGCATCCATTGCGGCGTGCCGTCAGGGCCCGCCACCTTGAAGTGCCCGAACTGGGCGAGAAAGATCACCAGCGCCAGCCCGTTGACGAAGCCGAGCATCACCGGATGCGGCACCATGCGGATGAATTTGCCGAGCCGCGCGGCGGCAAACAGCAGTTGCAGCACGCCCATGAGCACCACGGCCGCCAGCAGGTACTGCGCGCCATGCTGCACCACCAGCGCGATCATCACGACGGCCAGCGAGCCGGCAGCGGCAGAGATCATCCCGGGCCGCCCGCCGAACGCGGACGTGATGAAGGCGACCAGCACGGCCGCGTACAGGCCGGTGAGCGGCGACAGGTGGGCAACCAGGGCGAAGGCGATCGCCTCGGGCACGAGAGCCAGGGCGACCGTCAGGCCGCTGAGCAGGTTGGTTTTGAGATAAGCGGGCGAGGTGATAATAGACAGAGATGACACGAAGAGCTCCGGCGGGTGACGCGGCAAGGGGCTCGCATGTTACCAGCAAGCGCCTTGCACGTTTGTCGCCGGGCTTATTTCTTGGTCACCAGCTGGCCCGGCAGACTGCCCAGGTACGCGCCCAGGTCGGCCATGTCGCGGTTCGACAGCGGTTGCACCAGCGCCGCCATGATCGGGTTCACGCGCCCGTTCGGGCCGGCGCCGCGCTTGTAGGCACGCAGCGCCGTCGTCAGGTAGTCGGCGTGCTGGCCGGCCAGCTTGGGATAGCTCGGGTCGATCGGCTTGTTGAAGTCGGCCCCGTGGCACGAGGCGCAGTTGTGCGTCTTGGCCAGCGCCGCGCCGCGCGCGATGTCGGCGGCCGATGCGCTCGCGCCCAGCGCGCCCAGCACCAGGGAAAGGACAATCCGTTGCATGGCGTGGTTCATCGCGTGGCCACCGTCTGTTGGGAGTAATAGGCCGCCACGTCGGCAATGTCCTGGTCGCTCAGCGACTTGGCGATATTGACCATCGACGGATGCTTGCGGTCGCCCTTGCGGTAAGCCTTGAGGGCGGATTCGAGATATTTGGCCGACTGGCCGCCGATCATCGGCACCCGGTAGACTTCGGGGAACGCCGTCTTGTAGCCGCCCTGGATGCCGTGGCAGCCGATGCACATCTCGACCTTGGCGACGGCCGCCTTGGGATTGCCGACGACTTCTGCGGCCGTGGCGACGGCGCTGCCGGCGGTACAGGCGCATGCTGCCAGTACCAGTGGTGCCAAACTTGTTTTCATGGGCGTCTCGTTAGTTGTAATTCGAAAACCGCAACCGCATAAAAAGTTAGCAAAGGTCTACCAACGGGCCGATTCTATCTGAAGACTTGACACCAGTCTACAAACCGGACGGCGGCGGCGTGGCCAAGGTTATGGCGTATACTTCCTGCCACCGACCGACTCGACAAAGCACCCGCCATGCATGCAGCTCCCCGCTTCGAAGGCAGCGACAAGTACGTCGCCACCGCCGACCTGAAACTGGCCGTCAACGCGGCCCTGACGCTGGGCCGTCCGCTCCTGATCAAGGGCGAGCCGGGCACCGGCAAGACCATGCTGGCCGAAGAAGTCGCGGCCAGCCTGGACATGCCGCTGCTGCAGTGGCACGTCAAATCGACCACCAAGGCCCAGCAGGGCCTGTACGAATACGACGCCGTTTCGCGCCTGCGCGACTCGCAGCTGGGCGACGAGCGCGTGCGCGACATCCAGAACTACATCGTCAAGGGCGTGCTGTGGCAAGCCTTCACGGCGCCCGAACCCGTCGTGCTCCTGATCGACGAAGTCGACAAGGCCGACATCGAATTTCCAAACGACCTGCTGCGCGAACTCGATCGCATGGAGTTCTATGTGTATGAAACGCGCGAGATGGTCGTGGCCACCCACCGCCCGCTCGTGATCATCACGTCGAACAACGAGAAGGAATTGCCGGACGCCTTCCTGCGCCGCTGCTTCTTCCACTACATCCAGTTCCCGGACCGCGAGACGATGGCCGACATCGTCGGCGTGCACTTCCCGAACCTGCGCCAGGACTTGCTGGCTGCCGCGCTGCAAAGCTTCTATGCCATGCGCGACGTCCCCGGCATCAAGAAGAAGCCATCGACCTCGGAATTTCTCGACTGGCTCAAGCTGCTGCTGGCCGAGGACGTGCCGGCCGAGGCCCTGCGCGCCAGCGCCGAAGGCAAGGTAAGCATCCCGCCGCTGCACGGCGCCCTGCTCAAGAACGAGCAGGACGTCGGCCTGTTCGAGCGCCTGATGTTCATGGCGCGGAACAACCGGTGATGGTGGCGCCAGCCCCCTCGATGCGATGCTGATCGATTTTTTCCGCGCCCTGCGCGAGGCCCGCATCCCGGTCTCGATCCGCGAATTCCTGACGCTGCTCGACGCCCTGCAACGCGGCGTGATCGACCCGTCGCTCGACGACTTCTACTACCTCGCGCGGCTGACGCTGGTGAAGGATGAAGCCCACTTCGACAAGTTCGATCGCGTCTTCGGCGCCTGGTTCCGGGGCGTCGATGCGGTATTCGACGAAAAGTCCGAGATTCCGCTCGACTGGCTGATCAAGCGCTTCGAGCGCGAACTCACGCCCGAGCAGAAAGCGCAGCTCGAAAAATTCGGCTATGACAAGCTGCAACAGCGCCTGCAGGAACTCTTAAAAGAGCAGAAGGAACGCCATGCGGGCGGCAGCAAGTGGATCGGTACCGGCGGCACGTCGCCGTTCGGGCATGGTGGCACCAACCCCGAAGGCATCCGCATCGGCGGCGAGAGCCGGAATCGCACCGCCGTCAAAGTATGGGACCAGCGCACCTACCGCGACTACGACGGCGAGCGCGAACTGGGCACGCGCAACCTGAAGGTGGCGCTGCGCCGCCTGCGCCGCTTCGCGCGCCAGGGCGCGGCGGACGAACTGGCGCTGGACGACACGATCCGCGCCACTGCCAGCAATGCCGGCTGGCTCGACATCCGCATGCGGCCCGAGCGCAAGAACCGGATCAAGGTCGTGATGCTGTTCGACGTCGGCGGCTCGATGGACGACCATATCGAACGCACCGAAGAACTGTTCTCGGCCGCCAGCAGCGAATTCAAGAACATGGAGTTCTACTACTTCCACAACTGCGTCTACGACTACGTGTGGAAGAACAACGCACGCCGCCACAGCGAGCGCTTTGCCACCTGGGACGTGCTGCGTAAATATCCGGCCGATACGCGTGTGCTGTTCGTCGGCGACGCGACCATGAGTCCCTACGAAGTCATGGCGCCCGGTGGCTCGGTCGAATACAACAACGACGAAGCGGGCGCGGTCTGGCTGGCGCGCTTCATGACGGCGTTTCCAAAATGCGCCTGGCTCAATCCCGAACCCGAGCACCTGTGGCAGTACCGCCAATCGATCGCGCTGATTCGCCAGGTGATGAGCAACCGGATGTTCCCGATCACGCTGGAGGGCCTGGAACGGGCCATGCGCCTGTTGAGCAAGTAGTGTTAGCACGGACACGGACGCGGGCTGCCGGGCGCACTAGAATCGCGCAACGATAAGAAGAAGGAGACCGCATGCCTGACCTGTTGTCCGTATTGACGAGCCTTGCCTGGCCCCTGGCGATTGCGCTGGCGTGGCTGGCCGGTGAATTTGGCCAGCGCTGGACCGGCCTGCCCCGCATCAGCTTCTACGGCCTGGTCGGCTTCGCGCTGGGCAGCTCGCAGATCGGCGTGCTGCCCGCAGCCGATCTGGGCCCGGTAGCACTGCTGGCCAATATCGCCTTCGGCCTGGTCCTGTTTGAACTGGGCAACCGCATCAACCTGCGCTGGCTCGTCAACAATCCGTGGATCGGCGTGGCCGGCCTGGTCGAATCGACGCTGACGTTCGTGCTCGTCTACCTCGTCGCCATCGCGTTTGGCGCGGCCCAGATCACGGCGCTGCTGATGGCGGCACTCTCGATGGCCACCTCCCCCGCCACCGTCGTGCGGGTCATCAACGAACAGAAAAGCTCGGGCCAGATGACCGAGCGCGTGCTGCACCTGTCGGCCCAGAACTGCGTGCTGGCCGTGTTCGCGTTCAACGCCATCATCGGCGTCTGGCTGTTCCGCACGCAGGACGCCGTCAGCGAGGCACTGTGGCAAAGCCTGGTCATGCTCGCTGCGTCGATCGTGGCCGGCGCCGTGTTCGGCCTGCTGGTGCCGGCGCTGCTGCGCGCGATCGGCAATGCGCAGCAGGACACCACCGTCGCATTCGCCCTGGCCGTGATCCTGCTCGTGTCGGTGTGCGACGTCGGCGGCCTGTCGCCGGTCGTGGCGGCGCTGGCCTTCGGCCTGACCGTGCGCTCGCGCCGCGTGACCTTTACCCAGACCCAGCGCAATTTCGGCGCGCTCGGCGAAGTGCTCACCGTGCTGCTGTTCGTCTACGCCGCCTCGACCCTCGACTGGCGCCTGGTGGCGGCCGGCGGCGTGATGGCGGTGGTCGTCGTACTGGTGCGGCTGCTGGCCAAGACCGCCGGCGTGGCCGCGTTCTCGCACCTGTCGGGCGTCACCTGGCGCAAGGGCGCGCTCACGGGCCTGGGCCTGGCGCCGCTGGCCGTGTTCGTGATCCTGATGCTCGAACATGCGCGCTATGCCGGCCTGAAAGTGGTCGACGACCTGCACGCGATGGCCGCGGTAGCGATGCTGCTCGAAGTGTTCGGCCCGATCATCATCCAGCGCGCCCTGATCTGGGCGCACGAAGCACCGGAGTCCCATCATGCCGCTTGACGCGTTTACTTCGTCCATGCCGCTCACCTTCGGGGTCGAGCTCGAACTGCAACTGGTCAACCTGTCGGACTTCAACCTGACCGCCGCCAGCCCCGATCTGATGCACCTGCTGGAGCGCAAGCCTTTCCCGGGCAATGTCACGCCCGAGATCACCGAGAGCATGATCGAGATTAATTCGAGCGTGCACACATCGTATGGTCCCTTGCTGGCCGAGCTGACCGAGATCCGCGACACGCTCGTCGCGGCCAGCGACACGCTCAATATCGGCATCGCCGGTGGCGGCACGCACCCGTTCCAGCACTGGTCCGACCAGCGCATTTCGGCCAAGCCGCGCTACGAATACCTGTCGCAGCTGTATGGCTACCTGGCCAAGCAGTTCACGGTCTTCGGCCAGCACGTGCACATCGGCTGCGCCAATGGCGACGATGCGATGTACCTGCTGCACGCGCTGAACCGCTACCTGCCGCACTTCATCGCGCTGTCGGCGTCGTCGCCGTTCGTGCAGGGCCACGACAGCCTGTTCGAATCGGCGCGCCTGAATTCCGTGTTCGCGTTTCCGATGAGCGGCCGCGCGCCCTTCACGCTCAGCTGGCAGGAGTTCACCGATGTGTACTTCGCCAAGATGGAACGCACCAACATCATCAAGAGCATGAAGGATTTTTACTGGGATCTGCGACCCAAGCCCGAATTCGGCACGATCGAGCTGCGCGTGTGCGACACGCCGCTGACGGTGGAGCGGGCCGCCGCGCTGGCCGCCTACCTGCAGGCGCTGTGCCGCCACCTGCTCGAGCGCAAGGACGAAGCGCCTGCTGAAGATGACTACCTCGTCTACAACTACAACCGCTTCCAGGCTTGCCGCTTCGGGCTGGACGGCAGCATCACGCACCCGAAAACCTACGACAGCATCGTGATCCGCGACGATATCCTGGCCACGCTCGAACGGATGCTGCCGCACGCCGAAGCGCTGGGCAGCGTCGAGGCGTTGCAGCATCTGGCTGCCGCCGCGCGCGGCGGCAGCGATGCAGCCATCCTGCGTCGCCACGCCGGGCGCGAAGGCTCGGTCGAAGGGATGGTCAATGCGGCGATCGGGCACTTCCGGGGTGACCGCGTGGCGTGAGCTGCGCAAATCAGCCGTGCACTGCCCGGCTATCCGGCGGCGCCTGTTCCCGCTGCTGCATCCCGTAGTCGCGCACCACGTGCGCCACGCGCAAGCGGTAGTCACGAAACACGCCGTCACGGCCGGCCGCCTGCGCCGCCTGGTGCGCTTCCAGCGTGCGCCAGCGCTGCACAGCGTCTTCATCGCGCCAGAACGACAACGACAGCAGGCGGCCGGGCTGCGTGAGCGATTCGAACCGTTCCACCGACACGAAGCCATCGATCGCCTCGAGCGACGCGCGCAGCGCCTGCGCCGTGGCGAGGTACTCACGCTGGCGCGCCGGGTCGGGTTCGACTTCGAAAATGACCGCGATCACGCGCGGCTCCCGAGCGTGCCCTCCACCGCTTCGGTGAACGTGCGCGTTTCACGCACGATGAAACGCCCCTCGCGCGCCAGCGCAAAATTGGCGCGCGCTTCGTCATCCGTCTTCAAGCGTGTGCGGTACGCTTCGTAGTCAGCCAGACTGGCAAAGCCCACCAGACCCCAGGCCTCGTCGTTGGTCCCCTCGTGCGGCAGGAAGTAGCCGATCAAGAAGCCACCGAGCCGGGGAATGATGCGGCCCCAGTTGGCGGCGTATTCACGAAACTGCTCACGCTGAAACGGATCGATGCGATAGCGGATGAAACAGGTGATGGTCATGGTGACTCCTCGGGTTTGGAGCGGTCACCTTAGCCTGATGCCGTGGCCAGATGCTTCGGTTAAGATCGAAGCATGAGAGACGGTCCGAATATCACTACCATCGCCGCACTGATCGGCGACCAGGCGCGCGCGCAGGCCCTGACCTTGCTGATGGCCGGACGGGCGCTCACCGCCACCGAGCTGGCCGATGCGGCAGGCGTCACGCGCCAGACGATCAGCACCCATCTGGCCAAGCTGGTCGATGCCGGGCTGCTGGCCGTCCAGGCGCAGGGGCGGCACCGGTATTTCAGCATCGCCGATGCCGACGTGGCGGCGCTGCTCGAGACGCTGATGAGCATGGCCTTCGGCGCCGGCACGCTGCCGCTGCACCTGAAGCTGGGCCCGTCCGCGCCGGCCCTGCGCAAGGCGCGCGTCTGCTACGACCACCTGGCCGGCGAGCTTGGCGTGGTGTTGCATGACCGGCTGGCTGCGCGAGGCGCATTCGGCTTCGGCGCCGACGGCATGGTGCTCACGACCGCAGGCGCGTTACTGATCGGCCAGCTGGGCATCGATACCGCTGCACTGGCGCGCTCGCGGCGGCCCGTGTGCCGCACCTGCCTGGATTGGAGCGAGCGGCGTCACCATCTGGCCGGCGCACTGGGCAGCGCTCTGCTCGACCGGTTCGAACAACTTGGCTGGACGCGCCGCGTGGCAGGTTCGCGCGTCATGGCCTTCGATGCGCAGGGCGAGGTCGCGCTGCGTGACTGGCTCGATCAGGTCAGCCCGCCACCGGCACGCCCTTGCCCACCCAGCCCGTCTTCATGAAGCGCGCCAGCAGCGGCTGTCTGGCAGGCGCCAGTGCCGGCAGCCTGGCGTCGACCACGTTGGCCCACTGGTCGGCCAGCTGCTCGCAGGTGGCGCGCAGCACCGGGTCGATCGTCGGCAGGCGCGCCAGCGCGCACAGGTGGCGCTCAATGACGGACGCCAGCTTGACGCACGGCGGCTCGCCGTCGCCTTTCGCGCTGTAATGCGACATCAGGTGCAGGAGCGAGGCGACCAGCAGCGTGTCCTGGTTGCGCGGCTCGCCCGCTGTGGATGGCGTGGTGGGGGTGGGGGAAATCGTCATGCGTAACGCTCCATGGACCAGAACAAGACAATGAGATGAGAATGATTCTCATTCATTATTCCCGTGTCACACGGCGAAAGCAAGCGATTTCGTGCTACAGGCGCGTCTCGCGCGCAGCACGCAGGAACTCGTCGAGCACCGGCGTGCAGTCGAGCAGATCGACACCGCCCGCGCGGTGGAACTCGGGGTGCCACTGCAAGCCCATGACGAAGTTGGCGCGCTGGTAGCGGATCGCCTCGATGATGCCGTCCGGCTCGGACATGGCTTCGATGCGGATATCGCGCCCCAGGTCCTTGACGGCCTGGTGGTGGATCGAATTGACCATGGCCTGCTGGACGTTGGGGAACATGCGGCTAAGGGACGAGCCCTTGGGGAACACGATCGCATGACGATGCGCGTCGTACAGGTCGTGCACGTGCGCCAGCGCGTCGGGACGGTCGGTGGCGACGTCCTGGTGCAGCGTGCCGCCGAAGGCCACGTTGATCAGCTGGCAGCCACGGCACACGCCCAGCACCGGTTTGCCGGCGTCGACGAATTCGTGCAGCAGTTCGAGCTCGTACACATCGCGCGCGCGGTCGCCGCTCCATTCGGGACGGGTGGGCGTTTCGGAATAGGTTTGCGGGGCGACGTCGGCCCCGCCCTGCAGCACCAGGCCATCCAGGTGACGTGCATAGTGGCGCAGCGTGATGTTGCTGGGGTGGAGCAAGCCGTTGGTATTGACCGTCGGGATCATGAACACCAGCACGTCGCGCGACATCACCCACTGAGCGATGGATTCCTCGAGGTATTGCAGGTTTTTGCTCAGCAGCCCCTTGGCGCCCGCTTCGGGATGGAAGATGCGGGCCGAGACACCAATGTGCAGCGTGCGCTGCATGATGTCGCGACTGAAGCGTTCACGCAGCGAGCGAAAGCGCGATGTGATGACCCGGCCGGCCAGGGCCACCGGGTTGTCGCCATCGCGCAGATAGCGCGCCGGTCCGCGTGCGTGCTGGCCGCCGCTGGCGCGCCGGTCGGGCACACGCACGCGCGTCTCGCGGCGTTCATCGATATCCGCCTCGGGCGAGGGGTCGTCTGGCTTGCGCTTGATGGGTTCGTCTTCGGTCATGTCATTAATATAACTTCGGCAATGCTGCGCACGATTCAAAGTTGTTACAAAAGGTCGCCATGCGCTCAGACCGGCACGTCGAGCAGCTTCTGGAAGCTCAGCATCAGGTGGCGCCCCGCCACGGGCGTCTCGAGCAGGCCGCGGGCGCCGGCCAGCCGGGCTCGCGCGCTGTCGTAATGAAACGATGGCGTGACCATGAACACCACGGGTGTGCGCCCGGCCCCGGCCTGCGCCTTGATCGACGAGCACAGTGCATACGGTTCGATGCCCGGGACCGCCGTGTTGATCAGCACCAGCGCCACCGGCGTTTCGTCGCACAGGCGCACGGCGGCGGCCTGGCTGTCGGTCCATTCGACGCCGATCCGGCGCGGCCCAAGCACCTGCGCCACCCGGTTGCGCAGGTTGCACGCCTGATCGACGATCAAGACCGGGCCATCGACGGGCCCATGGCGCAGTCGCGTGTAGAATGCGGGCGTTTCAAGATCCGGTCCCAGGCGCGGACGGCGGCGGCGTTCGGCCAGCACGCGGCGCGCACGGGCGCCATGCTGGGCTAGCGCATGCACGCGCGTGTCGAGCAGTTCGGCCAGCCTTTCATGCAGCGCCCGTTGGTCAAGCGGGCGGGTCAGGTTTGGCCAACAGGTGGCGTCGCTGCCGCCGATGACCAGTACCGGTTGCAGCGCATCGGGTGGCCGGCACGCCATTTGCGCCAGCGCAAACGGGTTGTCGCCGTTGGCAACCAGCAGATCCGGCTCTTGCAAACTATCGGCATGCAGGCAAGAATACGACGGCCCGACGCCCGGCGCGTCTTCGAGCAGCGCCGCCAGCCGGGCGGTTTCAACCGGATCAAAGCCGATCGGACGCACGGTGAACAGACAATGGGATCGCTGCATCGGGCCCCACCCTTCTTGCATCGATTATGTATTTACAGCGTAATCTAGCACATAGATGCAAGGTGAAAAGCACGACATAAGCGCAAAATACTGTATATTTATACAGTTAAAAAGCATTTCCTTTTCCGCTCGACAAGATAGAATGCCAACGCATTCTACAAATACTCTTCAAGATGGCCTCCAAGAAACCCGCTCCAGACTACAGCGAATCATCCATCCGTGTCCTCAAGGGACTCGAACCTGTGAAACAGCGTCCGGGCATGTACACCCGCACGGAAAATCCGCTCCACATCATCCAGGAAGTGATCGACAACGCCTCCGATGAGGCGCTGGGTGGCTATTGCAAGAACATCAGCGTCACGATGAACCCGGACGGCTCGATCACGGTCGAAGATGACGGCCGCGGCATCCCGGTCGGCATCCACCCCGAAGAAGGCGTGTCCACGGTCGAGATCGTGTTCACGCGCCTGCACGCCGGCGGCAAGTTCGACAAGGGCTCGGGCGGCGCGTATGCGTTCTCGGGCGGCCTGCACGGCGTCGGCGTCTCGGTCACCAATGCGCTGTCCAAGCGCCTCGAGATCGAAGTCTGGCGCAAGGACGATCAGGGCAACGGCCAGCACAAGCTGGTGTTCGCCGCTGGCGACGTGATCGAACCCCTCACCTCCGCGCCATTCGAGCGCGGCGGCAAGAAGAACGGCACGCGCGTGACGGCCTGGCCCGATGGCAAGTACTTCGATTCGCCGACCATCCCGATGAACGACCTGCAACGCCTGCTGCGCTCGAAAGCCGTGCTGCTGCCTGGCGTGACGGTCACGCTCACGAACGCCAAGGGTGAAGTCCAGACCTGGCGCTACGACGAGGGCCTGCGCGGTTACCTGACCGAAGCGCTGGCGCAAAGCTCCAACGGCGAAACGCTGATCCCGCTGTTCGAAGGCGCGCAGTACGCCGCTGCCGGCGACGATAGTTTTGCCGAAGGCGAAGGCGCGGCCTGGGTCGTGGCCTGGACCGAAGAAGGCGGCGTGGTGCGTGAATCCTACGTCAACCTGATCCCCACCGTCAGCGGCGGCACCCACGAAGCGGGCCTGCGCGATGGCCTGTATGGCGCGGTCAAGAACTTCGTCGAGCTGCATGGTTTGCTGCCGAAAGGCGTCAAGCTGCTGCCCGAGGACGTGTTCGCGCGCGTCTCGTTCGTGCTGTCGGCAAAGGTGCTGGACCCGCAGTTCCAGGGCCAGACGAAAGAGCGCCTGAATTCGCGCGACGCGCTCAAGCTGGTCTCGACCTTCACCAGGCCGCCGCTCGAATTGTGGCTGAACCAGCACGTCGAATACGGCAAGAAGCTGGCCGAACTCGTGATCCGCCAGGCACAATCGCGTCTGCGCTCGCTGCAGAAAGTCGAAAAGAAAAAATCGTCGGGCGTGGCCGTGTTGCCGGGCAAACTGACCGATTGCGAATCGAACGACATCACGCGCAACGAGCTGTTCCTGGTCGAGGGCGACTCGGCCGGCGGCTCGGCCAAGATGGGCCGCGACAAGGAATTCCAGGCCATCCTGCCGCTGCGCGGCAAGGTGCTCAACTCGTGGGAAACCGACCGCGACCGCCTGTTTGCCAACAATGAAATCCACGATATCTCGGTGGCGATCGGCGTCGATCCGCACAGCGCCGGCGACTCGCCCGACCTGACCGGTCTGCGCTACGGCAAGATCTGCATCCTGTCCGACGCCGACGTCGACGGCTCGCACATCCAGGTGCTGCTGCTCACGCTGTTCTTCAAACACTTTCCGGCCCTGTTCGCGAACGGGAACATCTGCATCGCGCGCCCGCCGCTGTTCCGCGTCGACGTGCCGGCACGCGGCAAGAAGCCGATCCAGAAGCTGTATGCGCTGGATTCCGGCGAGCTGCTGGCGATCGAAGACAAGCTGAAGAAAGAAGGCTTGAAGGAAGGCGTGTGGAGCATCTCGCGCTTCAAGGGCCTGGGCGAGATGAACGCCGAGCAGCTGTGGGAAACGACGATGAACCCGGACACGCGCCGCCTGCTGCCCGTGTTTTTGGGCGACTACGACCACGCCGAATCGTCGGCACGTTTCAATATGCTGATGGGCAAAGGCGAAGCCGCCGCGCGCCGCGCCTGGATCGAAGAACACGGAAACGAGACCGAGGCGGACATTTGATGAGACTGTGATCTGCAAGCTGAACTTGGGTTCCCGCCTCCGCGGGAACGACGGTCTTGCAGCCACTGGCCCAGGCACGTCGTTCCAGCGAAAGCTGGAACCCAAGTCCTCCGCACCGCCACTATCGCTCGCCAGAACACGAAACACACACCATGACGAACCAACCAAGTCTCTTTGAACAGCAACACGAGCCGTCCGACGTCGAGACGCTCACCCTCTCCACCTTCGCCGAGCGCGCCTACCTCGACTATGCCGTTTCGGTGGTCAAGGGCCGCGCGCTGCCGGACGTGTCGGACGGCCAGAAGCCGGTCCAGCGCCGCATCCTGTACGCGATGAATGAACTGGGCCTGGGCCCGACCGCCAAGCCGCGCAAATCGGCGGCCGTGGTCGGCGACGTGCTCGGCAAACTGCACCCGCACGGCGACCAGTCGGTGTACGACGCGCTGGTGCGCATGGCGCAGGACTTCTCGCTGCGCTACCCGCTGATCGACGGCCAGGGCAACTTCGGCTCACGCGACGGCGACGGCGCCGCCGCGATGCGCTATACCGAAGCGCGCCTGACGCCGATTGCCCGCATCCTGATGGATGAAATCGACATGGGCACGGTCGACTCGCAGCCGAACTACGACGGTTCGACGACCGAGCCGCGCACGCTGCCGGCGCGCCTGCCGATGGTGCTGCTCAACGGCGCCTCGGGCATCGCGGTCGGCCTGGCCACCGAGATCCCGTCGCACAATCTGCGCGAAGTGGCTGCCGCCGCTGTCGCCATGATCCGCAATCCCAAGATGTCGCACGCCGAGCTGATGGCCATCGTGCCCGGCCCCGACTTCCCGGGCGGCGGCCAGATCATCACGCCGGCGTCCAGCATCGCCGACATGTACGCGGTGGGCCGCGGTTCGATGAAGGTGCGCGCGCGCTGGAAGATCGAAGAACTGGCGCGCGGCCAGTGGCAGGCGATCGTCTACGAACTGCCGCCGGGCTGCTCGTCGCAGCGCGTGCTCGAAGAAATCGAAGAACTGACGAATCCGAAGGTCAAGGCCGGCAAGAAGGCGCTGCTGCCCGAGCAGCTCGCGCTGAAGAACACCGTGCTGGGCGCGCTCGACACGGTGCGCGACGAATCGGGCCGCGAAGCTGCGGTGCGTTTGGTGTTCGAGCCGAAGTCGAAGAACCAGGACCAGAACGAATTCATGCTGATGCTGCTCGCGCACACGTCGCTCGAGTCGTCCAGCCCGATCAATATGGTGATGATCGGCGGCGACGGCCGTCCGCGTCAAAAAGGCCTGGGCACGATCATCCAGGAGTGGATCGACTATCGCTTCACGACGATCCGCCGCCGCACCGACTTCAAGCTGGCCAAGGTCAACGACCGCATCCACATTCTGGAAGGCCGCGAGACCGTCCTGCTGAACATCGACAAGGTCATCGCCATCATCCGCAACTCGGATGAACCGAAGGCCGCGCTGATCGAGGAATTCCGCCTGAGCGAACGCCAGGCCGAAGACATCCTCGAGATCCGTCTGCGCCAGCTGGCGCGCCTCGAAGCGATCAAGATCCAGCAAGAGCTGGCGGATCTGCGCAGCGAGAAGGAAAAGCTGCAGGACATCCTCGAGAACCCGTCGTCGATGAAGCGCCTGATCATCCGCGAAATCGAAGCCGACGCCAAGCAGTTCGGCGACGAGCGCCGCACCGTGATCGAAGAAGCGCAGCGCGCGGTGGCCGAGCAGAAGGTCGTCGACGAACCGGTGACCGTGATCGTGTCCGAAAAAGGCTGGGTGCGTGCCCGCACCGGCATCGGCCACGACCCGGCGCAGTTCGCGTTCAAGGCTGGCGACTCGCTGTACAAGGCATTTGAATGCCGCACAGTCGACCATCTGCTGGGCATTGGCGACAACGGCAAGGTGTATTCGGTGCCGGTGGCGGCGCTGCCTGGTTCGCGCGGCGACGGCGTGCCGATCACGACGCTGGTCGACCTGTCGGGCGGCATCCGCATCCTGCATTATTTCGCCGGTAATCCCGAGACGCGCCTGCTGTTGTCGACGTCGGACGCCTTTGGCTTCATCACCAAGGCGGGCGACATGGTCAGCCGTCTGAAAGGCGGCAAGTCATTCATCACGCTCAACGACGGCGCGACGCCGCTGCCACCACGCATCGTGACCGACAGCTGCGGCGCGATCGCGTGCCTGTCCGAAAAGGGCCGCGTACTGGTGTTCGGCATTGACGAGATGAAGGTGCTGACCAATGGCGGTCGCGGCGTGACGCTGATGGAACTCGAGCCAAAAGAAACCATGCTGGCAGCGCAGCCGATCAACCAGAAAGGCCTGAACGTGATCGGCACCTGGGCCGGCGACAAGGCGCGCACGGTGGAGCTGTTCGCATCGGGCCTGGAGCCGCACTTCGGCAAGCGCTCGCGCAAGGGCAAGGCTTTGTCGGCACGCATGAAGGCGCATGATCTGGGGATGCGCGCACTTGACGCCGATGCCGTGAAAACGTAACGCGACCACAAAGCCGCTCAGTAACACAGCCGGGGTCAGGTCTGACATTCGGACACGACCTCAGCTAAGCCATTTCCACAGCCGGGGTCAGGTCTGACATCTGGACACGGCCTCAGCTTAGCCATTCTCAATGGTGTCCTACCCTGTATCAGCATGGTCCGGCGCTAGCTAGTTCCGGCTACTCGACTGTCGAGATCGTGTCCGAATGTCAGACCTGACCCCGGCTTTTCCGGTATGCAGGCAAAAAAAATGCCGGCTGAGCCGGCATTTTTCATTGGAGCTGTTTGCTTAGTGCTTGGCAGCAGCCTTGTGCACGTCAGCCTGGGCTTCAGCACGGACCTGTTCGGTCTTTGCAGCAGCGGTTGCCTTGTCGGCAGCAGCGTCGACCTGTGCTTTCAGCACTTTCTCGTCAGCCTTGATCATTTTCTTCTCGGCCTTCAGGTTGGCGTCAGCCACTTTGCCCTCGGCCTTGGCCATTGCCTTGGCGCGGTCTTCAGGATCGGCCTTGGCGACGTTGGCAGCAGCGTCGGTGTGGGTCTTGACCAGCTTGGCGTGTGCATCGCCCTTGGTTTCGGTGGCCTTGGCCACGGTCTTGTTCAGCTTCTGGTCAGCCTTGACTGCGGCCTTGATTTCTTTTTGTTCGGCCTTGATGACGTCTTTCTCGGCGCTGGCTTCAGCCTTCACGATGCGGTTGTCCGCAGCGGTGGTGGTTGGTGCGGTGGTCTGGGCGTGAGCAGCGGTAACCATCAGGCCGGCGATAAGGGTTGCGATCAGTTTGTTCATGATAAGTTTCCTTTTGGTGGTCGCTGTACAGAGCGGGTTGCCCGTGCAGTCGTTGTTGTTGTTCAGTGATTCCAGAATACGACGTCAAGACAGCCGGGTCTGTTAGCCAGCACACGCAGAAATTGTCAGAGTTGTAAGCAAAGATTACTGACGAACAGAGCCCGCGTACAAATCAATGATGTCCGTGACCCCATCGCGGCACACCGGACAGAACGCATCGCTGCGGTCGAACATCAGGCACTGCATCGCCGGCCGGTAGTAACCGCTGGCCTCGTAGTTGGCGCCTTCAAACGCGCCAACTGCATGACGGTGTGGCTGCCGGTCGAACAGCGCGTTGGTCTGCTTGAGGTCTTCATGGAACAAGGCGCTCATTTCCGACTCCGGCCGGTTGGCCTCGCGCAGCGCGGCGCGCTTTTTCTGGTAGGCGCGCGACGCAGCTTCGTACTCGGCCTTCGGCCATGGCGTCGGCAACGGCGTTCCGGCCGTTACATGACGCTGCCATTTGAGCTTGGCCGGATCGCGCAGTGCCGTGACGTTCGGCTCCCACGGCTCCATGCGTCCGCTCGCCGCGGCGTAGGCCACCGGCGATGTGTAGTACTCGTCGGCCAGGCCCGCGAAGTGGTGCCCGAATTCGTGCACGAACAGGTAGTCGGCCCAGTCGTTGCTGGCTGCCGCCGTGCTGAACTGACCGAAGATTCCGCCACCGCCGTAGGTTTCGTTGTTCACCAGGATCTCGATGAATTCGTACGGCGCATGCTGGGCGATGTCGCGCAGCGCGCGGTTGTCGAGCGTGAGCACATAGCGCTCGCTGCCGAAAATGTCGTAGCGCGTACCCAGTGCCGATGGATGGTGCACGCCGGTCGATGGCCGGCTGATGCCCGATTGCCCGGTCGGCACGGCCATCGCCCAGACGTTGAAGTCATTCGCGCGCTCCTTGAACGGCGAGACCGAGAACAGGTGCGTCGACAGGCGCCGCGCATCCTGCTCGAATTTTTTCATCTCTGCCTCCGTGTAGCCATCGCCCAGGATCAGCAGGTCGACCTTGTCGGGCGACGGGCCGCTGACTTGAATTGGGATCGGCTTTGCCGCCGCCGGCGGCTGGCGCTTGACCACGTCCGGCGCGTTGGGATCGACGTCGATGCTCCAGGCGACCGAAAATTGATTGCGCTCGTCGCGCTTCAGGATGCGCACGCGCACCGGCTGCGCAAACTGGGGAAAGCGCACCGACTCACTGAAACTGCGGCTGATGCGCCCTGCTTCCTCGGTCGTGCGCCACTCGCCGAACACGGTGGAGAAACCGCGCGAGTACAGCACGTCACCCGTTTTCGGATCGACCACTTCGACCCGGTTCTGGCCACGGTTGGTGTCGTCCAGGTTGCGCGCCGCGCTGCCGGGCCAGGGCAATGGCTCGATGACGACACGTTCGATCGCGTAGCTGTCCGCGAGCGCATTGCCGCTGTGTGCGTAGTCCAGGCGGACCGTGGCCGGCTGCGCAGCGTGGGCGAGTGAAGCGAACGCGCCAAACAGCAGCGCAGCAAAGGAGTGAAACAGGCGCATCGCGAATCCCCGACAAGTAGATCGCGCTATTCTAAGCCCGCCGCGACCTGCAGCGACGCCGCCACCTGTCAGATGTGCCAGGCCAGGGCGATTGACCCGGCCGGGTAGCCACGCCACAATCGGCCTGGTCACCCTTGTCCATCCGGAGTTCCGATGTTCCGCCTGCGCGCCTGCCTTGTCGTTCCACTATTCAGTGCCTGCCTGGCCCATGCCGCTCCAATCTGCAAGCCCGGCCAGCCGGTCGACGAAAGCGGCTTCGTGGAGATCGGTGGCATCGCGCAGTGGGTCACCGTCAGCGGCGACGATTGCGCCAATCCGGTGCTGCTGTACGTGCATGGCGGCCCGGGCAATCCGACTTCGGTGTTTGGCGCCGGCCCGTATGCATCGTGGCGCAAGCACATCACGCTGGCCCAGTGGGATCAGCGCGGCAGCGGCATGACCTGGGGCCGTCACCGCCCCGGCGAGGACATCCCTTTGCGCATCGAACAGCTGCGCGACGATGGCCTCGACGTGGCGCGCTATCTGACGCAGCGTTTCGGCAGGGACAAGGTGATCCTGCTGGGCAGCTCGTGGGGCTCGATGATCGGCGCCCACATGGCCAAAGAAAAGCCGGGACTGTTCTGCGCCTATGTCGGCGTGGCCCAATTGGTGGGTTACCGGGACAATGCCACGTCATGGAGCACGGTCATTGCGCGCGCCAGAACGGCGAACGACACTGCCACCGTCACGCAACTGGAGGCGCTCGGGCCGCCGCCCTGGACCAATCCGCGCAACTTCGGCATCGTGCGGCGCGCCGTGCGCAAGTACGAGGCGCCCAACATCGACCCGACGCCGCCATCCTGGTTCGAAGTGCTGCCTTTGTATGCCTCGCCGCAGGCAAAGGCCGACTACACCGAGGGCGAGGATTATTCGTTCCTGAAGTTCGTCGGCTGGAAAGGCGACGGCATGGCGTCCACGATGGACCTGTATCGCCTGGGCACGCGCTACGAGCTGCCGGTCTATCTGGTGCAGGGAACAGAAGACCTGCTGACCGAACCGAAGGTCACGCGCCGCTTCTTCGAGGCCATCACGGCGCCAGACAAGGCATTGATCGAGGTGCCGCGCGCCGGCCACGATCCGAACGGCCCGCTGATCGATGCACAGCGCCAGGTGCTGGCCGGGCGGCTGCAGTGGCGCTGCGACTGAGCGATTACCGGTACTGATACAGCGGCCGTTGCACCACGATCGGCCGGATATCGAGCCGCACGTTGTAGACCGAATAGGCTTCGCTGTACGCTGACTGGTAGCCGACGGTCTCGTTCACGCGACCGAGCTTGAACTCGAAGCCGAGGTCGGGCCGGTCGGCATTCGGGCTGTCGAGCGACAGGCCGATGGCATCCGGCTGGTCGCTGTCGACGAGCTTGGACATCAGGTCGACCACCGTACCATTGCCGAGGATATCGGCCGAGAACAGCGGCCCGCGCCAGTACGGCTTGTTCGCATCGAGCTTGCCACGCACTTTCTCGGGCGCCGGCGTGAACACCTTGCTGTCCAGGTTGAAGCGGTCGCCGTTATCCAGATAGCTCAGGCGGCCGTTACTGAGGTTGAAGGTGCCGTCGCGCGTGGCAGCGTTGCTCAGGTCAACCAGCAGCGCGCCGCGGTAACCCAGCACTTCGACGTCGCGCTTCGGGCCCACGACCATCGCCGTGTTCTCGTCGATGCCCAGGCCGATGTTGTAGCCCTTGGCCAGCATGGCCGGCAGCATGCGCGCAAAGCGCCCGCGCACCAGCAGGTGCTGGTCGATGAAGACGTCGTCGCCGATGAAGCCCAGGCCGCGCGTGATCTGGCGGCCATCGGCCACGCCATGCTGCAGCGTGCCCAGCACCGAACGCGGATGGCCGAACATCGTGGCGCTCATGATGGCAGCGCCAGCGCTCGAGCCGGCGATGACGCCGCCGCGCCGGTACATGTCCCACAGCGCATCGAGCAGTTGCGTGTTGCTGCCATCGGGCCGGCGCAGCGCATTCGTAATGCGCGCCTGGTCGCCGCCCGAGAAGTAGGCACCGCCGGCCGAACGCACCGCCTCGACCAGCGCCGGATCTTCGGCCGCGGCGCGCACGTCGGAACCATCAAGGCGTTCGGCCACGGGGACGAAGAAGGCCTTGGCACCGTGCTGGTCCAGCCGTTCGATGAGATAGTTGCCAGCGCGTTCGGGGCTGGCCGAGGCCGAGGCAAACACCGCGATGCGGGCGTTCTTGCCGCCGGCAAGCTGCACGATGCGCGTCCAGACGGCGTCGTTGTCATCGCGCAGTGCGCCGCCGATGATGACGAGCGAGCCCTTGGGCTGCGGTGATGATGGCATGGACGGCGACTCGGCCGCGTGGCTATTGACGCTGGCGGCGACAGCCAGCGCGAGCGTGGCATGAACAACAATACGGACGACAGATTGGAACATGCGACTTCCCCCGATGAGTCATCAGCGTAAGCCTGATTCCAGTTTCACGTCGCCATGTTGAGTGCGCTCAGGATAAGTAGATGTTGGGAAAGTAACGCTCCATCAATGTCTCTGGACGCAACGGCGACGTGAACCCGAAGCGTTCGTACAGGCCGTGGCAATCCGACGTGGCCAGCGTGAAGCGGCGCAATTGCTGCAGGCTGGGATGCCGCATCACCACACCGATCAATTGCTTGCCATAACCACAGCCGCGGGATTCCGGCACGACGAACACATCCACCAGGTTCGCGAAGGTGGAAAAATCGGTGATCACGCGCGCGAACGCGATCTGGCGACCATCGAGATAGCCCCCAAAGCACAGCGAGTTTTCAATGGCGCGCTCGACGACGGGCCGAGAAATGCCCACGGCCCAGGTGGACTGCTCGCTGAGGAAGCGGTAGATCATGGGAATGTCGAGACGGGTCTGGTCGGTGCTGACCTCGAAGCTGGAATCGTTCGTCATCATGGCCTGGACAAGGTGACAAAAAGTCATTCTAGCGCCGATTGGTACCAACGCAAGCGGCGATGTGGCGTGCCGCACCGGATTTTGCCAGGCCCCGCAAGGAAGTCTGTCCGCGAGCCGGCCTGCGAGCCCCGCCAGCCATGCCACATGGCACACGGGCAGCGCAGTTTATAATCGAAGGATCCCCAACCGGAATCCCACCATGACCGAACAATTCTCCAAAAAAGCCGAAGCCTGGTCTGCCCGCTTCTCCGAACCTGTATCGGATCTCGTCAAGCGCTACACCGCATCGGTCTTCTTCGACAAACGCCTGGCCCCACACGACATCGAGGGCTCGCTCGCGCACGCCGAGATGCTGGCCGCGCAAGGCATCATCAGCGAACACGACCGCGCTGAAATCGAACGCGGCATGACGCAGATCCGGGCCGAGATCGATGCCGGCAGCTTCGAATGGCTGCTCGACCTCGAAGACGTGCACCTGAACATCGAAAAACGCCTGACCGAACTGGTGGGCGACGCCGGCAAGCGCCTGCACACGGGCCGCTCGCGCAACGACCAGGTCGCCACCGACATTCGCCTGTACGTGCGCGCCGCGATCGACGACATCGTCACGCTGCTCGCCAGCCTGCGCGGCGCCCTGACCGACCTGGCCGAACGCCACGCCGACACGATCATGCCGGGCTTCACGCACCTGCAAGTGGCGCAACCGATTACCTTTGGCCACCACATGCTGGCCTACGTCGAAATGTTCGGCCGCGACGCCGAACGCATGCTCGACGCACGCCGCCGCGTGAACCGCCTGCCGCTGGGCGCCGCCGCACTGGCCGGCACCACCTTTCCGATCGACCGCCTGCGCGTGGCCAGGACGCTTGGCTTTGACGACGTGTGCCACAACTCCCTCGATGCAGTGTCAGACCGCGACTTCGCCATCGAGTTCACGGCCGCCGCATCGATTCTGATGATGCACATCTCGCGCATGTCCGAAGAACTGGTCATGTGGATCAGCCCGCGCATCGGCTTCATCGACATCGCCGACCGCTTCTGCACCGGCTCGTCGATCATGCCGCAAAAGAAGAATCCGGACGTGCCGGAGCTTGCCCGTGGCAAGACCGGCCGCGTATATGGCCACCTGATTGGCCTCCTGACCCTGATGAAGGGCCAGCCGCTGGCCTACAACAAGGACAACCAGGAAGACAAGGAACCGCTGTTCGACACGATCGACACCGTGATGGACACGCTGCGCATCTTCACCGACATGGCCTCGGGCATCACGGTCAAGGCCGAGAACATGCGCTCGGCAGCGCTGCAGGGCTATGCCACGGCCACCGACCTGGCCGACTACCTGGTCAAGCGCGGCCTGCCATTCCGCGACGCCCACGAAGCGGTGGCGCATGCCGTGCGCGCCTGCGACGTGGCCGGTTGCGACCTGTCCGAGATGTCGCTCGAGACACTGCAGACGTTCTCGCCGCTGATCGAAGAGGACGTGTTCGCGGTCCTCACGCTCGAAGGTTCAGTGGCCGCGCGCGACCACGTGGGCGGCACCGCGCCGAACCAGGTGCGTATCGCCATCGAGCGCGTGCGCAAGCAGCTGGCCGAGTAATTTCACATCCCTGGAGCGGGCCGGCGCTGCTACAGCGCCGGCCCGCTTTTCCATGCCCTTTTTAGATTGATGACGCCATGACCGCATTGCCCGCACGCGACTACGCCGCCTTCCTGTTCGACATGGACGGCACCATCCTGACATCCATCATCGCCGCCGAGCGCGTCTGGGCCGACTGGGCGCGCAGCCACGGGCTGGACGTCGACGTGTTCCTGCCGACGATCCACGGCAAGCGCAGCGTCGACACCGTGCGCGGCCTGGGCCTGCCCGATATCGACGCGGAAGCAGAAGCGCACCGCATCACGCTGGCCGAGATCGAGGACGTCGACGGCATCGAAGCGATTGCCGGCGTGGCTGCTTTCCTGGCCACGCTGCCAGCGGAGCGCTGGGCGATCGTGACGTCGGCGCCGCGCGCGCTGGCCCAGGCACGCATCGCCGCAGCCGGCCTGCCGCTGCCGCCGGTGCTGGTCGCAGCCGAAGACGTCAAGCACGGCAAGCCGGCACCGGACCCGTTTTTGCTCGGCGCCGAGAAGCTGGGCATGCGCCCGGAAGAATGCCTCGTGTTCGAAGACACGCTGGCCGGCCTGCAGTCGGCTGCTGCTGCCGGCATGGACAGTGTGATGGTCACCGCGACGCACAAGCATCCGGTCGAAACCGACGTGACGGGCGTGCCGGATTACGATGATTTGCGGGCGATCCGCACGGGTGAAGGCTTGCTGCGCCTGCAGCGCACGCGCTCGTGATTTTTTTTAAATCGTTCGACGTTCGTTGAACGCGTGGACGGGAGACCCGTCCACCCTACGATCGGTGGCATTGCGTAGGGTGGACGTGTTTCACGTCCACGCGTTCAATCAATGCAAAGACGATTCATCCACTGCGCGCTTCTGCACCAACGTCAAAATGTCATAACTGGCCACCAGCTCATCGCGCTGGTTGGTCACCTGCACGTCCCACGCGACCACGCCCTGCCCCCGTCCCTGTTCGTCCGTCCGGTTGCGATCGACCTTGCGCTTGCACGTCAGGCGCGCGCGGATCGTGTCGCCGATCGCCACCGGCGCCACGAAACGCAGGTTGTCCAGGCCATAGTTGGCCAGCACTGGCCCCGGCGCCGGCGAGACAAACAGGCCCGCGGCCGCCGACAGCACGAAGTAACCGTGCGCGATGCGCTGCCCGAACTGCGTGTCCTTGGCCGCGATGGCGTCGAAGTGCATGTAGAAGTAGTCGCCCGAAACGCCGCCGAAGTTGACGATGTCCGCTTCGCTCACCGTGCGCCGGTGCGTCAGCAGCGAGTGGCCGACTTCCAGATCCTCGAAATGCCGGCGGAACGGATGCAGGTCACTCTCCTTGACCGCGCCGCCGCGCACGTATTCGCCCGTGACGGCGCCGAGCATCGTGGGCGAGCCCTGCACCGCCGCGCGTTGCAGGAAATGCTTCACCGCTCGGATGCCGCCCAGTTCTTCGCCACCACCGGCGCGCCCAGGCCCGCCGTGTTTCAGTTGCGGCAGCGGCGAGCCATGGCCGGTGCTGTCCACGGCCGCCTCGCGGTCGAGGATCAGCACGCGGCCGTGCGACGCCGCCACGATCGGCACCGCGTACGCAGCCAGCACCGGGTCTTTGGTCGCGAACGTGGTCACCAGGCTGCCCTTGCCGCGCGCCGCCAGTTCGAGCGCTTCGTCGATGTCGGTGTAGGTCATCAGGGTGCTGACCGGGCCGAAGGCTTCCACGTCGTGCACGGCGTCGTTGACCATCGCATTGCGGCATAACAGCAGCGTGGGCGAGAAGAAGGCGCCGCTGGCGACGTTCTCGCCCACCGGCTTGAACCCGTCGCGCGCACCGAACAGCACCTCGTTGCCGCGCGCGAGCAGCTCGACCCGCGCGCTCACGTCGCGGTGCTGGTCCATCGACGCCAGTGCGCCCATGCGCACACCTTCAACTTTCGGGTCGCCCACCGTGATCTTCGCGAGCCGCTCGCGCAGCCGCTCGCCGACCGCATCGACCAGCGCTTCGGGCACGATCACGCGCCGTATCGCCGTGCACTTCTGACCCGCCTTGCCGGTCATCTCGCGCGCGACTTCCTTGATGAACAGGTCGAACTCGGGATCGGACGGCAGCACGTCGGGCGCCAGCACCGCGCAGTTGAGCGAGTCGGCTTCGGCGGTGAACGGCACCGAGGCGCGGATCAGATTCCCGTTCGCGCGCAGCATCGCGGCCGTGTCGGCCGAGCCGGTGAACGTGACGGCGTCGAAGCCGCCGAGGCGATCGAGCAGGTCGCCCGTGCTGCCGATCACGAGCTGCAGCGCGCCATCGGGCAGCAGGTTCGAGTCCACCATCATCTTGACCACCGCGTGGGTCAGGTAGCTGGTGGCGGTGGCCGGCTTGGCGATGCACGGCATCGCGGCCAGAAAACTCGGCGCAAATTTTTCGAGCAAGCCCCAGATCGGGAAGTTGAACGCGTTGATGTGCACTGCCACGCCGCCCCGCGGCACCAGGATGTGGGTGCCGGCAAAGCCGCCCCCCTTGCCCAGCGCGATGGCCGGGCCTTCGTGCAGCACATTCGACGACGGCAGCTCGCGCGAGCCCATGCTGGCGTAGGCGAACAGCGTGCCGATACCGCCTTCGACGTCGACCCAGCTGTCCTGGCGCGTCGCGCCGGTCAGGTGCGAGATCGCATACAGTTCTTCCTTGCGCTCCATCAGGTACAGCGCGAGCGCCTTCAGCGCGGCCGCGCGTTCCTGGAACGTCTGGCGCATCAGCGTCTTGACGCCCGTCTTGCGCGCAAAGGTGAGTGCTTCGTCGAAGTCGATCTTCTCAGCGTGCGTGTGATAGATCAGGGTGCTGTCGAGCGCGCTGTGCAGCGGCGTGTACGATGCGGCGCCGTGCCAGCGGCCGGCGATCAGGCTTTGCAGTGTCGGGATGTGGCCCATAAGGTCTCCAGTAGGTTCAGGACTTCGGCGTGTGCAGCGCGCTCGTGTCGAATGCAATGCGGCCACGGTCCGGCGCCACGGCGGTGTCGGCATCGACTTCGCGCATTGTCTGCAGCGAGCGCACGGCCAGCTCGTGGTACTGGCGCGTGCCGAAACTCTTCCACGCGACGTCGTCGTCGCTCAAGGCGCGCACCACCTTGGCCGGTGTGCCCATGACCATCGAGCGCGGCGGGATCACCATCCCGGCTTTCACGAAGCTCATCGCGGCAACGATCGATTCCGCGCCGACGACCGCCTTGTCCATCACCACCGCGTTCATGCCGACCATCGCATTGCGCCCCACGCGGCAGCCATGCAGCACGGCGCCGTGGCCGATGTGGCCATCGACTTCGACCACGGTGTCTTCCAGCGGAAAGCCGTGCATCACGCACGAATCCTGCAGGTTGGCGCCTTCTTCGAGGATCAGGCGCCCGAAGTCGCCGCGCAGGCTCGCGCACGGGCCGATATAGCAGCGCGGGCCCACGATCACGTCGCCGATCAGCACGGCGGAAGGATGCACGTAGGCGCTTGGATGCACGACGGGCCGCACACCGTCGATTTCATAGACTTTGACCATGCTGCTAGACCCGCTCGACGATCAGGGCGATGCCCTGGCCGACGCCGATGCACATCGTGCACAGCGCGTAGCGCCCGCCTGTACGGTGCAGCTGGTTCACGGCGGTCATGACGAGGCGCGCACCGGACGCGCCCAGCGGATGCCCCAGCGCGATTGCGCCGCCGTTCGGGTTGACGTGCGCCGCGTCGTCCGGCACGCCCAGGTCGCGCAGCACGGCCAGGCCCTGCGCGGCAAAGGCCTCGTTCAATTCGATCACGTCCATCTGGTCCAGCCTCAGGCCCGTTTGCGCCAGCAGCTTCCTGACGGCGGGTGCCGGGCCGAAACCCATGATGCGCGGCGCCAGGCCGCTAGTCGCCATGCCGATCACGCGGGCGCGCGGGGTCAAGCCGTGGCGCGCCGCAGCCTCGCCAGAGGCCAGCAGCAGCGCGCAGGCGCCGTCGTTCAGGCTCGATGCATTGCCAGCGGTGACCGAGCCGTCCGGGGTCACGACGCCCTTCAACTTCGCCAGCGCCTCGATGCTGGAGTCGGCGCGCGGCTGTTCGTCGGTGTCGACGATGCGCGTTTCCTTCTTGCCCTGGAGCGTGACCGGCACGATCTCGTCCTTGAAGACGCCAGCGGCATGCGCCTGCGCCCAGCGCTGCTGGCTGCGCAGCGCGAACGCGTCCTGGTCGGCGCGGCTGACATTGAATTCGCGCGCGACGTTTTCGGCCGTTTCGGGCATCGAGTCGATGCCGTACTGCGCCTTCATGCGCGGATTGACGAAGCGCCAGCCGAGCGTCGTGTCCTCGATTTTTGCGGCGCGTGAAAACGCGCTGTCGGCCTTGCCCATGACGAACGGTGCGCGCGTCATGCTCTCGACGCCGCCCGCGATCACCAGGTGGGTTTCGCCGGCCTTGATCGCGCGCGCAGCGGTGCCGATGGCGTCCATGCCCGAGCCGCACAGGCGGTTGATCGTGTTGGCCGGCACGTCCTGCGGCAACCCAGCCAACAGCGCGGCCATGCGGCCGACGTTGCGGTTGTCTTCGCCCGCCTGGTTCGCGCAGCCGTAGAACAGGTCATCGACCTGGGCCCAGTCCACGCCGGGGTTACGGGCCATCAGCGCGGCGATGGGTAGCGCGGCCAGGTCGTCGGCGCGCACGGTCGAGAGCAGCCCGCCGTAGCGGCCGAAGGGTGTGCGGATGGCGTCGCAGATGAAAGCGTCAAGCATGCTGGTTTCCTTGTTCATTGTTTGGGACGGCCGTCGACCACGCGCCGGGCCTTGCCCGTCAGCGTGCGCTCGATGCCTTGCGGCGGCAACAGGCGCACACGCGTGGTCACGCCGACATAGGTCTTGATGCAGTGCTGCAGTTCGCGCGCCTGCGCCTCCACGGCGTCAGGCAGGAGCAGCGTATCGCGCAGTTCGCACAGCACCTCAAGCGTGTCGAGATGGCCGTCGCGCGCCACGACCAGCTGGTAGTGCGGCGCCAGTGCGGGCATGCGCAGCACCAGTTCTTCGATCTGGCTGGGAAACACGTTCACGCCGCGGATGATCAGCATGTCGTCCGAGCGCCCCGTGATGCGGCCCATGCGGCGCATCGCGCGCGAGGTCGGGGGCAGCAGGCGTGTCAGGTCGCGCGTACGGTAGCGGATGATCGGCAGCGCTTCCTTGGTCAGCGACGTGAATACCAGCTCGCCCTCCTCGCCATCGGGCAGCACCTCGCCCGTGTCGGGGTCGACGATCTCGGGGTAGAAATGGTCTTCCCAGATCACGGGGCCATCCTTGCTCTCGATGCATTCGCTGGCCACGCCCGGGCCCATCACTTCGGACAGGCCGTAGATGTCGACCGCATCGATGCCGGCGCGCGTCTCGATCTCGCGCCGCATTGCATCGGTCCACGGCTCGGCGCCGAAGATGCCGACCTGCAGCGACGACGCAGCTGGGTCGAGCCCCTGGCGCGCGAATTCCTCGACGATGTTGAGCATGTACGACGGCGTGACCATGATGATCGACGGCTTGAAGTCGCAGATCAGCTGCACCTGTTTTTCGGTCTGCCCGCCCGACATCGGCACGACCGTGCAACCGAGGCGCTCGGCGCCGTAGTGCGCACCCAGGCCCCCGGTGAACAGGCCGTAGCCGTAGGCGATGTGCACCAGGTCGCCCCGGCGCCCGCCGGCAGCGCGGATCGAACGCGCGACGATGTTGGCCCAGGTGTCGATATCGTTCTGCGTGTAGCCGACCACGGTGGGCTTGCCGGTGGTGCCGGACGAGGCATGCACGCGCACCACCTGCTCGCGCGGCACCGCGAACATGCCGAACGGGTAGTTGTCGCGCAGGGCCTTCTTTTCGGTGAACGGAAATTTCGCCAGGTCGGCCAGGGTTTTTAAATCGCCCGGATGCACGCCTGCGGCGTCGAATGCGGTGCGGTAATGCGGCACGTTGTCATACGCGTGCTGCAGCGTCCATTGCAGGCGTTGCAGTTGCAGCGCCTGCAGTTCGTCGCGGCTGGCGCGCTCGATCGGTTCCAGGTCGCCCGGTGCGGGAAGGTGTTGGACCATCTGTCGACTCCTTGTGGTTCAGGCGTCCACGGGCGCCACGGTGCCGCCGATGCGATGCGATTTGCCGCGAAACAGCGCGATGGTGCGCCCGTCCGCGGTCTTCACCGTGACGTCGTAGACGCCGGTTTTGCCCTGCAGCACCTGCTCGGTGGCTTCGGCCACCAGCACGTCGCCCGCGCGGCCAGGGGCGAGATAATCGATCGTGCAGCCGGCGCCCACGGTGCTGAGGTTGTGCGAGTTGCAGGCGAAGGCAAAGGCGCTGTCGGCCAGCATGAAGATGTAGCCGCCGTGGCAGGTCGCATGCCCGTTGAGCATGTCGGCGCGCACCGTCATCGTCATCCGCGCGTAACCGGGCCGGATGTCATCCAGCACCATGCCCAGCGCCTGGCTGGCCGGGTCGCGTTCGAACATCGTGCGCCCGGCCAGCTCGGCCAGCATTTGTGCGTCTTCATGCATGAAAGCGCGCTCCCTGCGGATCGGCGGCCAGCTTGCGGCGCAGCAGCGGCGAGACGCGGTAGCGGTCTTCGCCATATGTCGCGGCCAGGTTCGACAGCACGGTCACGACCTGCCCCATGCCGATCGCATCGAGCCAGGCCAGCGGCCCGCGCGGATAATTCACGCCCTTCTGCATCGCGATGTCCACGGCGCGCGCGCTGCACACGCCCTGGTGGATGGCGTCGGCCGCTTCGTTGGCCAGCATTGCTACCGTGCGCATCACGGCAAGACTGGGGACGTCATCCAGGCGCGTGACGATGAAACCGGCGGCCTGGAACAGGCCGACCGCCGCGCGCCATGCGTCATCGCTGCAACCGTCAGCGCGTGCAAGCGCAATGCGCGGCGCCGTGGCGGCGTCAAACAGCAGGTCGAACACGATCGTGTCCCGCTGGTTATCCGCCTGCGCGCGCTCGGTGGCACTGCGCCCGTCAGTGAGATGGATCGCCGCGCCGCCGCAGTACAGGCCCGGCGCCGCTTCGATCTCGGTCAGCTCGATGCCGGAAGCCTGCAGCCGCGCGACGAGCGCATCGACGCTGCCGAGCGCGCCCGCGTACTTGACCGCCGCCGGCCGGTCGCAGGCAGCTTCGGAATGAACAACCGGCGCTTCCGCCCCGTCGCCGTAGCGATAGAACCCGCGTCCCGTCTTGCGGCCCAGATAACCCGCATTCACCAGCTCCTGCTGCAGCACCGAGGGCGTGAAATGCGGGTCGCCGAAGTACGCTGCGAACACCGATTGCGTGACCGAGAAATTGACGTCATGCCCGATCAGGTCCATCAGCTCGAAGGGCCCCATGCGAAAGCCGCCGCACTCGCGCATGACGGCGTCGAGCGTGGCAACGTCCGCCGCCTGTTCAAGCAGCAGGCGCAGGGCTTCGCCATAGAACGGGCGCGCCACGCGGTTGACGATGAAACCAGGCGTCGACTTGGCGTGTACGGGACTTTTGCCCCATTTTTCGGCGGTGGCATACACGACCTGTGCGACTTCGCGCCCGGTCGCCAGGCCGCTCACCACTTCCACCAGCGCCATCAGCGGCGCCGGATTGAAGAAATGCATGCCGACCACGCGTTCGGGATGCGCCAGTTGCGCGCCGATCGCTGTGACCGAGATCGATGACGTGTTGGTCGCCAGGATGCAGTCGCTGGCAACGACTTCTTCGAGTGCGGCGAACAGCGCGCGCTTGACTTGCAGGTCTTCGACGATGGCCTCGATGACGAGCACCGCACCGGATGCTTCGTGCAAGGCATCGATGCGGCGCAGTCGCTCGCGCGCGAGATCGGATTCGACCGCGCCCATGCGCCCCTTCGCGACCAGGCGCGCATAGGTGGTGCCAATCTGCGCGATGGCCTTGTCGGCGGCGCCGGTGCGGGTATCGAACAGCAGGACCTGATGGCCGGCCGTGGCTGCGACCTGGGCGATGCCGGCGCCCATCGCGCCGCTGCCGATGACGGCAATCGTCGAATGCGGTGGCAGTGACTGCATCCCTAGTTCCCCTTGAACTGCGGCGCGCGCTTGGCCAGGAACGCGGCGACGCCTTCGCGGTAGTCGTGGCTGTTACCGAGTTCGCGCATCATGTCGGCTTCGAGCTGCAATTGCTGCTCCAGCGTGTTGGCGTAGCTGGCCTGAAAGGCGCGCTTGGTGAATGCCAGGCCCTTGGTCGGCGCCACGGCAAAGTGCTTGGCCATGGCCAGCGCTTCGTCCATCAGGACGTCGTCCGGTACGCAGCGCCAGATCAGGCCCCAGGCTTCGGCTTTTTCGGCGCTGAGTTTTTCGCCCAGCATGGCCAGGCCCATCGCGCGCGCGGGGCCGATCAGGCGCGGCAAATGCCAGGTGCCGCCGGTGTCCGGGATCAGGCCCAGTTTGCTGAAGGCTTCGATGAAGCTGGCCGATTGGGCGGCCAGCACGATGTCGCAGGCCAGCGCCAGGTTGGCCCCGGCGCCGGCGGCCACGCCGTTGACGGCGCAGATGACGGGCATCGGCAGGTTCTTGAGCGTCAGCACGAGCGGCGCATAGAACTCCTCGACCGAGGCGCCCAGGTCGACACTCGGGGCGCCCGGATCAACGGCGCGGTCGGCGAGATCCTGGCCGGCGCAAAAACCGCGGCCGGCGCCGGTCAGCACCAGCACGCGCACGGACTGGTCGGCCTGCACGCGGGCGAGCGCGTCGCGCACTTCGAGGTGCATGGCGCGGGTGAAGCTGTTGAGGCGATCGGGGCGGTTCAGGGTCAGGATGGCGACGCCGCCTTCTACCTTGAACTGGATGCTGTCGTAGTTCATCGTGGTCTCCGTTTTTGTTCTGGTTGCGCGCGGTTATTCGGCGATATCGAAATCCACCACCACCTTGTCGGTCACCGGGAAACTCTGGCAACTGAGCACGAACCCGCGCGCGACTTCATAGTCTTCCAGCGCGTAGTTCACGTCCATCTCCACTTCACCATCGAGCACCTTGCAGCGGCAGGTCGAGCACACGCCGCCCTTGCACGAGTAGCGCATGTCGATGCCGGCGCGCAGGCCCGCGTCCAGCAGCGATTCGGTGTCCCGGTCCATTGTGAAGCTGGCGGCGCTGCCGTCCATGATCACGGTCACTTCGGTGTGCTGGCGCGCGCTGGCGGCAACCGCGCGCGGCGTGCGCTCGCGGGTCGGCGCGCTCGCGGCAAACAGCTCGATGCGGATCTGCTCCTTGGCCAGCCCGGCCGCCTGCAGCGCGCGCGAGACGCCATGCATCATGTCTTCGGGCCCGCAGATGAAGGCGACGTCGATGGCCTTGATGTCGATCCACTGGCGCAGGAACTGCGTGCACTTGTCTTCGGTGATGCGCCCGTTGAAGAGTTCAATGTCCTGCTGCTCGCGGCTCATCACGTAGACCAGGCGCAGGCGGTCCATGTACTGGTCCTTGAGGTCGGTGAGTTCGTCGCGAAACAGCACACTCGACGAAGCGCGGTTGCCGTACACGATCGTGAAGCGGCTGCCCGGTTCGGCCAGCAGCGTGGTCTTGACGATCGACAGGATCGGCGTGATCCCGCTGCCGGCGGCAAACGCCAGGTAGTGGCGAGCGCTGGCCGCGTCGAGCGGCACGTTGAAGTTGCCGCTCGGGGGCATGACGTCGAGCTGCGCGCCCGGTTGCAGGCTGTCGTTGGCCCAGCTGGAGAACTGGCCGCCGGGCGTGCGCTTGATCGCCACACGCAGCTGCTCGTCCTGCACCGCCGAACAGATCGAGTAGGAGCGGCGCACGTCCTCGCCATCGATCGTGGCGCGCAGCGTCAGGTACTGGCCCTGGCGGAAGGCGAAGGTTTCTTTCAATGCCGGCGGCACGTCGAACGTCACGCACACGGCGTCGCGCGTTTCGTGTTTCACCTTGCTGACGGTGAGTGGATGGAATTGGCTCATGCTGGGCTTTAATGACACTTGAAGTAATCGAACGGCTCGCGGCAATCGAGGCACTTGTAGAGCGCCTTGCACGGCGTCGAGCCGAATTCACTGGTCAGCTGGGTGTGGGCCGAGCCGCAGTGCGGGCAACTCACGACTGGCGCGGCGCGGCGGCGGATGCCGGCATGCAGGCCGCTGATGTCGATCGCCTGCTGCACGGGCGGCGCGATGCCGTAGCCGGTGAGCGCGGCCTTGCCGACAGCGCTCATCCAGTCGGTGGTCCAGGCGGGCGCCAGACGCGTCGCGATGCGCACGCGCTCGAGACCATGCGCGCGCAATGCGTCGCCCACGCTGTCGGCGATCACGGTCATGGCCGGACAGCCCGAATACGTCGGCGTGATCGTCACCAACCACGTGTCGTCGTCCAGCGTCACGTCGCGCACCATGCCCAGGTCGACGATCGAGATGACGGGAATTTCGGGATCGGCAACTTCGCCGAGCCAGGCCCAGACCTGCTCGACCGACACGGCCAGCGCAGTCATCACCAGGCCGCGCCCGGATAGGCGCGCTGCAGGAACTGCATCTCGGCCAGGATGAAGCCGAGGCGCTCGCTGTGCCGGCCCTGCTTGCCGCCGCGCTGCATCCAGGCGTCAGGCGAAGGCATGGTCAAGGTGGCTTCGGTGAATATGTCGGCCAGGTGGTTCAGGTAGGCTTCGCGCAGCGGCCCGACGGCCGGCGCCACGCCCTGTGCCACCATCGCCTCGTCGACCGCGTCGTACAGGAACATCTCCCCGCTGTACATCCACAGGTCGTCGAGCGCGGTCTGCATCATCGCGTGACTGGTGGCCGTGCCGTCGCCCAGGCGCACCACCAGGTCGCCACTGCGGCGCAGGTGGTACGTGACTTCCTTGAGCGACTTGGCCGCGATTTCGACGATGCGCGGGTCGCTCGAGCGGGTCAGGCCATCCATCAAAAAGTAATGCCACGCATCGAACAGGAACTGGCGCATGACGACGTCGGCATAACTGCCATTGGGCTGCTCGAGCAGGATGCAGTTGCGGTACTCGCCGCCGTCACGCAGGAACGCAAGACGGTCTTCGTCGCGGCCCTGGCCTTCGAGTTCGGCGGCGTATGAGAGCCACATCCGGGTCTGGCCCAGCAGGTCGAGGGCCACGTTCGACAGCGCCATGTCTTCTTCGAGTGCCGGTCCCTTGCCGCACAACTGGCACAGTTGCTGCGACAGGATCAGGGCGTTGTCGCCCTGGCGCAGCAGGTAGTCGATTTTTGCATCCATGGGATTGGTCTCCGGCGCGCTCACAGATTCTTGACTTCTTCCGGCATCGGGAAGAACGTCGGGTGGCGATACACCTTGCTGTTTGCTGGCTCGAACAGCGACGATTTATCGGCCGGGCTGCTGGCGACGATGTCGGCGGCGCGCACGACCCAGATCGAGACGCCTTCGTTGCGGCGCGTGTAGACGTCGCGCGCGTTGTTGACGGCCATCTCGGCGTCAGGGGCGTGCAGGCTGCCGACGTGCTTGTGGGCGAGGCCGTGCTGGCTGCGGATGAAGACTTCCCACAGGGGCCATTCTTTGCTCATTGTTGTCTCCGTATTGCCATCGCATCGTGTGAGTGTGCGAATGTGCGGTGGAATCAGGCGGCCACTTTTTTTGCGGCCTGCTTGTCGGCGTGCGCGACCAGCGCGTCGCGGAACCATTCGCCGTCGTCCCAGGCTTTGACGCGCGTGCGCAGGCGCTCGCGGTTGCACGGGCCGTTGCCCTTCAAAACGTCGTAGAACTCGGCCCAGTCGATCGCGCCAAAGTCGTACGAGCCGCGTTCGGCATTCCATTTGAGGTCGGGATCCGGCACCGTCAGGCCCAGGTACTCGGCCTGGGGCACGGTCTGGTCGACCATGCGCTGGCGCAGTTCGTCGTTGGAGAACAGCTTGATGCGCCAGGCGCTCGACTGCGCGCTGTTGACCGACTCGGCATCGGACGGCCCGAACATCATCAGCGACGGCCACCACCAGCGATTGAGCGCATCCTGCGCCATCGCCTTCTGCTCGGGCGTGCCCTTCGCCAGCGCCATCATGATGTCGTAGCCCTGGCGCGCGTGGAACGATTCTTCCTTGCAGACGCGGACCATGGCGCGCGCATACGGCCCGTACGAGCAGCGGCACAGCGGGATCTGGTTGATGATCGCCGAGCCGTCGACCAGCCAGCCGATCGCGCCCATGTCGGCCCAACTCAGGGTCGGATAGTTAAAAATGCTCGAATACTTGGCTTTGCCGGCATGCAGGGCCGCCAGCAGCTCGTCGCGCGACACGCCCAGGGTCTCGGCCGCGCTGTACAGGTACAGGCCGTGGCCGGCCTCGTCCTGGATCTTGGCCAGCAGGACCGACTTGCGCTGCAGGGTCGGCGCGCGCGTGACCCAGTTGCCTTCCGGGAGCTGACCGACGATCTCGGAATGGGCATGCTGCGAGATCTGCCGGATCAGCGTCTTGCGGTATGCTTCCGGCATCCAGTCCTTCGGTTCGATCTTGATCCCGGCGTCGATGCGCGCCTGGAATGCCCCCTCTTCGGCGCTCATGTCCTGTTCTGTGCGGACTTTATTGAGGCCTGTCTCCACCATTTGTGCGTACATGGATCTCTCCCGTTGCAAAATCTGTGCGAATCATAATACGATACAAAAAATCGGAAGTACACAATAATTTTGAATCATATCGAGCCAGCCCGTGAATGACATGACCAGCACCCAGTGGATTGCCCACAGCCTGGCCACCGATCCGCCGCGCCACAAGTCGCTGGTAGTGACGATCTGCGGCGACGCGATCGCGCCCCACGGCGGCGCCTTCTGGCTCGGCAGCATGATCGAGCTGCTCGCCCCCTTTGGCGTGAACGACCGGCTGGTGCGCACCAACGTGTTCCGGCTGGTGCAGGAGGGCTGGCTGACGGCCAGCCGCGAGGGCCGGCGCAGTCGCTATGCGCTGGCGCCAACAGCGCTGCCGCGCTTCGAACGCGCCAACCGTCGCATCTACGCCGCGCCCGGTCAGGACTGGGATGGCCGCTGGACGTTCGTGCTGGCCACCAACGGCAGCATCGACAGCGACCTGCGCGCGCTGGTGCGCAAGGAACTTGAATGGGAAGGCTTTGCAATGCTGTCCAGCGGCGTGATGGCGCATCCGGCGCCCGACCGCGACCTGCTGCGCGATATCCTCGCGCGCACGGGCGCCGAAGGCCGCGTGTTCGTGTGCCAGGCAGATGAGGTGCCGGATGCCGGATCGCGCCCGCTGCCCGAACTGGTGGGCGACTGCTGGAACCTCGATGCGGTGGTGCTCGGGTACCGCGGCTTCATCGAGACGTTTGCGCCGCTGCCGGCATTGCTGGCACGCGGCGACGTCAGCCCGGCGCACGCGTTCGCGATCCGCACCTTGCTGATCCACGCCTACCGACGCGTGCAGCTGCACGACCCGATGCTGCCGCTGCCGCTGCTGCCCGACCCGTGGCCGGGCGCCGACGCGTATGCGCTGGCACGCACCATTTATCAACTGAGCCACGAACGCGCCGAGGAACACGTGCTGGCCATGCTGCGCGTCGAGGATGCGGCCACGCCCGAAGCAGATGCGGCGTTTCACGGCCGCTTCGGCGGGCTGGCGCCACGGTAGCGCGGCGAAAGCGGTATCATTTCTTCTTTGACGTCTTCCCAACACAGGACAACACCATGTCTATCAAGATCAGCAGCCAATTCGACGCTGGCGCCATCGAGGTCGTGAACGCCACGAGCGCGAACGCCATCGACCTGAACATCCGCAAGGATTCGCACGCCGACATCATCCAGTGGTTCTACTTCCGCCTGCAGGGCGCGCAAGGGCAAGCCTGCACCATCCGCCTGCTCAATGCCGGCAAGGCCGCCTATCCGGCCGGCTGGGAAAACTACCAGGCGATGGCGAGCTACGACCGCGTGAACTGGTTCCGCGTGCCGACATCGTTCGACGGCAACGTGCTGGCCATTGAGCACACGCCCGGCATGGACAGCGTGTATTACGCCTACTTTGAGCCGTATTCGTTCGAACGCCACCTCGAGCTGCTCGACCGCGCCCAGATGGCCGAAAACGTGCGCATGCTCGACCTGGGTTCGACCGTCGACGGCCGCGACCTGAACATGCTGGTGATTGGCGAGCCGGCCGAAGGCAAGAAGAAGGTCTGGGTCATCGCGCGCCAGCACCCGGGCGAGACGATGGCCGAATGGTTCGTTGAAGGCATGCTCGACGCGCTGCTCGATCCGGCCAACCCGTTCGGCCGCCAGTTGCTCAAAGAGTCGGTGTTCTACGTCGTGCCGAACATGAACCCGGACGGCTCGGTACGCGGCAACCTGCGCACGAATGCCGCCGGCGCCAACCTCAACCGCGAGTGGCTCAATCCGAGCATGGAGCGCAGCCCGGAAGTCTTCCTGGTGCGCCAGAAGATGCACGAGACGGGCGTGGACGTGTGCCTCGACGTGCACGGCGACGAAGGCTTGCCGTACGTGTTCGTGGCCGGCAGCGAGTCGCTGCCGAACTTCACCGCCGAGCAAGGCGCGGCGCAGGCCAGCTTCATCGCCGACTTCAAGGTCGCCAGCCCCGACTTCCAGGACGTGCACGGCTACGGCAAGACGCCGTACACCGACCAGACCCTGACCATGGGCTCGCCGCACATCACGCACACCTTCGGCGCCCTGTCGCTGACGCTGGAACTGCCATTCAAGGACAATGCGAACGACCCGGATCCGCTGGTCGGCTGGGACGGCGCACGCAGCGCACGCCTGGGCGCGGCAGTGCTGCAGCCGGTGCTCAAGGCAATCCGCTCGCGCAAATAAGGACCGGCTCTGCAATGCAAAGCGCCGTCAAATCGACGGCGCTTTTTTTTATGCGTAGGGTGGGCGGGTACCCCGCCCACGCGTCCAACCAACCTTCGCATAACATGGAGCAAGGCTGGTTCAAACGCGTTAAGGTCCACAGCCGGGCTTTTTGAACCTAGCTTTTCACTGCAGCCGGGGTCCACAGCCGGGGTCAGGTCTGACATTCAGACACGACCTCAGCCTTAGTTTCTTCTAATGGTCTATTGACCATTATTTGTGTGGCCCAATGCCAGCCAGTTCTAGTTATCCGACTGCCCGACTGTCGAGATCGTGTCCGAATGTCAGACCTGACCCCGGCTTTTTCAGTGCACGCCTGGGCGCGGCCGTGCTGCAGCCGGCGCTGAACACGATCCGCGCACACAAGTCGTCGCCTGCCACGCAATGCAAAGCGCCGTCAAATCGACGGCGCTTTTTCATGCCTACGGTACGGAGAGCATCAACCGTACGGCACGTACTCGAAGCCGTTGGCGATGAGCGGCGCGACCGCCGCGATGTTTTCGGGGCTGTCGCTGATCGCGTCGAGTACCTGTGCGGCGGTTGCCTTGCCGCTGTCGAGCAGACCGGCCCAGTAGGCCAGGCCGCCTGCGTCGGGTGCACGTTCAAGGATGTTGGTGTAGTACTTCGTCACCAGCGCCGTATTGCTTGTAACGCCGCTGTACAGCCTGGCGTATTCGGCGCTGCCGATGAAGCCGGCGGCGATGTCGACGATGCTCAGGCCATCGTCGAGGCGGCCCATCCAGTACCCGAGACCGGCCAGGTCGGGCGCCCGGTCCAGCGCGGCCTGGTACAGGCGGTAGATGGTGCCGCCATTGTCGTTGGCGCCGACGTCGATGGCGATGTGCTTGTCAGTGAAGGCCAGGCGCTCCACGTTGATCAGGGCGTCGCTGCCGGCGGCGCCCGTGACCGCAAACGCGCTGTCGCTGCCACGCAGCATGTAGCTGGCGGCCGTGCCGCGATAGACGGCGGTGTCGATGCCGCCATAGCCATTGAGGAAATCATTGCCGGCGCTGCCGATGAGCGTGTCGGCGCCCGAGAGCACATAGGCGTAGGTCTGCTGCGTATCGAGTTCGTTGCGCGCGAATTGCGCAATCCGGGCGGCATCGAGCTGCGCGTCCGAGACCCGGTAGACTTCGACGTTGTTCTGGAAATAGGACGTACCGGTGAACGTGCCGGCCACCCGGTCGATGCCGAGATAGGAGAAAGAACCGCTGAAGGTCTGCTTGTTGCCCGCACCCTCGATCGTGATGCGATTCTGGATCGCTTCGGTGATGGTCCACTCCCAGTCCTGGGCAGTACGGAAGTCGAATGCTCGATACAGCTCGATAGTGGCCATGCGCGATCCTTTCGGTGGATTACAGATCGACGCCCAAATGTGCCTTTACCCAGGCGTTGGCGTCGCTGCTGCTGTCGAAATGCAGGGTGGCGATCGCGGTTTTATCCGGCGCCAGGAAAGTGGCATACACCTTGCGGCCGTCCCCGCTCGAGCTGAGCAGATCGGATTGGGGAGCGAGCTCCACGGTGGCTACCAGGTCGAGGTTCAGCAGCACCGTCTTGGGGCTGCTTTCCTTGTCGATGCGAACAAAGCGGGTCATGCGTTTTCCTTAGTTGCCGGCAATGACCATGTTCTCGATCAGAATCGAGCCCGTGGTCTTGTTGCCGCGAACCAGCGTGTCGGTGCCGACGGCAACGATCTGCTGGAACATATCGCGCATATTGCCGGCGATCGTGATTTCTTCGACCGGATACTGAATCACACCCTGCTCGACCCAGTAACCGGATGCACCGCGCGAATAGTCGCCGGTGACGTAGTTGACGCCCTGCCCCATCAGTTCGGTAACCAGGAGGCCCGTGCCCAGCTTGCGCAGCATCCCTTCGAAGTCATCGGTACGGCGGGTGGCCGTCGAGACGATCTCGAGGTTGTGCGCGCCGCCGGCGTTGCCGGTCGTTGGCATGCCCATCTTGCGCGCCGTGTACGACGACAAGAAATAGCCTTGCAGCACGCCATCGCTGATCACCTTGCGGCGCACGGTCTTGACACCCTCGTCATCGAACGGGGCCGAGCCGACGCCGCCGATCAGGTGCGGGTCTTCGACCACCTGGATATGCGATGGGAACACCTGTTTGCCGAGCATGTCGAGCAGGAACGTGGACTTGCGGTACAGCGCGCCACCGGAGACGGCTTGCACGAACGCGCCCAACAGGCCCGCAGCCAGCGGCGCTTCGAACAGCACCGGGCAAGTGCGGGTGTTGAGCTTGCGCGCGTTCAGGCGCGCCAGCGCGCGCTCGGCGGCGTAGCGGCCGACTTGTTCAGGCGCGGCCAGTTGCCTGGGATCGCGCGACGACGTGTACCAGTCGTCGCGCTGCATCCCGTTGCCCTTGCCGGCAATGGGCGCAACCGAGATCGTGTGACGCGAGAACGGGTAGCCGCCGAGGAAACCACGCGAATTGGCGGCCACGAAGTGCGACTGCTGCACGTAGACGCTGGCGCCTTCGCTATTGGTGATGCGCTTGTCGACGGCGAACGCGGCGCCTTCGCAGCGCTGGCCCAGTTCGACGGCTTGTTCAGTGGAGATGGGCCACGGGTAGAACAGGCGCAGGTCGCGCGGCGCGGTTTCGATCAGGTCGGCGTCGGGCAGCCCGGCGCAGTCGTCCTCGGCCGTGAAGCGCGCGATGCTGGACGCGGCTTCGACCGTGGCCTTGAGCGAATCGGCGGAAAAATCGGACGTGCTCGCGTTGCCGCGGCGCTGGCCGAAATACACGGTGATGCCCAGGCCCTTGTCCTTGTTTTGCTCGATCGTCTCGATATTGCCTTTACGCACAGAAACCGACAGCCCGCTCCCTTCACTGATTTCGACCGCTGCATCGGACGCACCCTGCTCGCGCGCAAGCGCCAGCATGTCGCGCGCCAGCTGTTTCAGCTGATCCTGGGTGTGGGTAAAAGGGGTGTCATTCATGTGTGTTTTTCGTGGCCGTCCCTAAAACAGTTATCATAGCAGCCGTTTACTGTTTTCACTGATCGGCCCAGCGCCAATCAAATCATCCAAATCATGCCTAATCCAAATCGCGGCTCGGTGGGCTTCCAGTCCAACGAGTTCGAACCAGAGTACGACCGTCCTTCCAAATCTGAGCTCAAGCGCCAGTCGAACGAGTTGCAGAAGCTCGGCGAGCAGCTCGTCGAAGCGGCGCGCGACCGCGTCAAGCGCGTCGAGATGCCGGAGGACGTGCGCGATGCCATCCTCACGTGCCAGACCATCACCAACCACGAAGGCCGGCGCCGCGCGCTGCAATTCGTGGGCAAGAAAATGCGCACGCTGAACGAAGAAGAAGTCGCCGTCATCCAGCGCACGATCGACAGCTGGAAAGGCGCGTCGAAGGCCGAAACAGCATCGCTGCACGCGCTCGAACGCCGCCGCGACAAGCTGCTGTCGGACGACACGGCGCTGACCGTGCTGCTCGAAGAAAATCCCGAGCTCGACGTCCAGCACCTGCGCACCCTGATTCGCAATGCGCGCAAGGAAGTGGCCGAATCCAAGCCGCCAAAAGCCTTCCGCGAAATCTTCCAGATCCTCAAGGACCTGCAAAAGAAGAAGAAAGCCGATGCGGCTGCCGCTGCCGACGACGAAGAAGCGAACAATGACGAGTCCGACGACGAGTAACGCTGTCGGCAACGACGAGCTGGTGATCGGCCTTGTCTCCGTTTCCGACCGCGCCAGCGGCGGGGTCTACGAAGACAAGGGCATCCCGGCGCTGAACGACTGGCTGGCCAGCGCGCTCACGACGCCATATCGCATCGAGACGCGCCTGATCCCGGACGAGCGCGCGGCCATCGAAGCCACGCTGATCGAGCTGGTCGACACGGCGCGCTGCCACCTGGTGCTCACCACCGGCGGCACCGGCCCGTCGCGGCGCGACGTCACGCCCGAGGCCACGCTGGCGGTGGCCACCAAAGAGATGCCGGGCTTTGGCGAGCAGATGCGCCAGATCAGCCTGCGCTTCGTGCCGACCGCGATCCTGTCGCGCCAGACGGCCGTGATCCGTGAAACCGCCGACCACGCGGCCCTGATCATGAACCTGCCGGGCCAGCCCAAGTCGATCAAGGAAACGCTCGAAGGCCTCAAGGACGATGCCGGCGCCACGATTGTCGGCGGCATCTTTGCGGCCGTCCCCTACTGCGTCGACCTGATCGGTGGCCCGTATATGGAAACCAATCCGGCGGTGAGCAAGACCTTCCGCCCCAAATCGGCATTGCGAAAGACACCATGACCCAGTTGCTGGACAATATCGAAATCGAGACCGCCCCGACTCCGACCATCGCCGTCGTCTGGCTGCACGGCCTGGGCGCCGACGGCAACGACTTCGTGCCGCTCGTGCGCGAACTGGACCTGACCGGCCTGCCGGGCATCCGCTTCGTGTTCCCGCATGCGAACACGATGCCGGTGACGATCAACGGCGGCTACGTGATGCGCTCGTGGTACGACATCGTCGCCACCGACCTCACGCGGCGCGAAGACGAAGGCGGCCTGCGCGCATCGCAGCTGCAGGTCGAGGCGCTGATCGCCCGCGAAAAAGCGCGTGGCATCCCGGCCTCGCGCATCATCCTGGCCGGCTTCTCGCAGGGTTGCGCGATGACGCTGCAGACTGGCCTGCGCCATCCAGAGAAACTGGCGGGCATGCTGTGCCTGTCAGGCTACCTGCCGCTGTCCAGCGTCGCCGGCGCCGAGCGCAGCGAAGCAAGCCTGGGTACGCCGATCTTCATGGCGCACGGCGTGCAGGATCCGGTGGTGCCGTTTGCCCGCGCCGAAGAGTCGCGCAAGGTCGTCGAGGCGCTCGGCTACCAGGTCGAGTGGCATGCGTATCCGATGCAGCACACGCTGTGCCTCGAAGAGGTGCAGGACATCTCGGCCTGGATTCGCAAGGTCGTGGCTTGATTTGACGTGACTGGTGTGCGGGGCTGACTTGGATTCCCGCCTTCGCGGGAATGACGTGCATTGGTAGCCGACTACGGTCATTCATCTTGGCCACGTGCCTGAAAACACGTCGTTCCCGCGAAGGCGGGAACCCAAGTTTCGAAGCGCACCACCAACGCCACATCAGCCCACGATCGCCGCCTCCACCGCATCGGCAAGCCGCGACACAATCTCCGACAACTCCCCCGGCGTCACGATGAACGGCGGCGCCAGCAACACATGGTCACCATGCTGACCATCGATCGTCCCGCTCATCGGATACACCAGCAAGCCGCGCGCCATCGCCTCGGCCTTGATCGCCGCGTGCAGTTTGACCTCCGGCGCGAACGGCGCTTTCGTCTCCCGGTCACGCACGAATTCCAGCGCCAGGAACAGCCCGCGCCCGCGGATATCGCCCACGTGCTCGTGCGTGCCAAACGCATCGCCCAGCATCTGCCGCAGCAATGCGCCGCGGCGCTGCACTTGCGCCAGCAGGTCGTCACGCTCGATCACCTGCTGCACCGCCAGCGCCGCCGCTGCCGCCACCGGGTGGCCGATATACGTGTGCCCGTGCTGGAACATGCCGCTGCGCTGGCGCAGCGTGTCGACGATCGCCTCGTGTGCCAGCACCGCGCCGATCGGCTGGTAGCCGGCGCCCAGGCCCTTGGCCACGGCCACGATGTCCGGCGCCACGCTCTCCTGCCCGATCGCGTACATGCTGCCGGTGCGGCCCATGCCGCACATGACCTCATCGGCGATGAACAGGATGCGGTGCCGGTCGCAGATATCGCGCACGCCCTGGAAGTAGCCCGGCGTGGGCGGGATCGCGCCGCCGGTGGCGCCCACCACCGGCTCGGCGACAAAAGCGATGATGGTGTCCGGCCCGGCCTTGATGACGGCCGTTTCGAGTTCGTCGAGCAGGCCGGCGGTGTAGTCGTCGAGCGACATGCCTTCGCCGCAACCCCGGTAGGCATAGCAGGGCGCGACGCGCAGCGCCTCCTTCAGCAGCGGGGCAAAGGCGCGCTTGCGCCACTCGTTGCCGCCCACGCCCAGCGCGCCCAGCGTGTTGCCGTGGTAGCTCTGGCGACGCGCGATGAATTGCGTGCGCTGCGGCTCGCCCGCCTCGACCCAGTACTGGCGCGCCAGCTTGAGCGCGGTCTCCATCGCTTCCGAACCGCCCGAGACGAAATACACGCCGCCCATGTCCTGCGGCCCGCCGGCGATCAGGCGATCGGCCAGTTGCTCGGCCACTTCGGTGGTAAAGAACGCGGTGTGGGCGTACGCGCAGCGGTCGATCTGACGGTGCATGGCCGCGATCACGTCCGGGTGACCGTGGCCCAGCGACGACACGGCGGCGCCGCTGCTGGCGTCGAGGTAGGTCTTGCCGGTGCTGTCGCGCAGCACGATGCCGGCGCCGCCAACCGCCGTGGGCGGCATCTGGCGCAGGTTGCGGTGGATGATGTGGCTCATGGACGGCTCCCTCGGCGGTGGCTGCAACGCTTGACGATAAGCGTGCTCCGAGGCACTTCTTTTGATTTTTAGCGCGGGCCGTGCGAATATTTTCCTGCCTTCAATTTCGATACAACAGGCGGGTATGCTCGATGAATGAACGTCTCGGCCCCATCCCCGATCACGCCTTGACCACGGCCCAGCGCGCCGCCGCGCAGGAGATCATCGACGGCCCGCGGGGCGCCGTCTACGGCCCGTTCGTGCCGCTGCTGCGCAGTCCCGAACTGATGCTGCATGCGCAGCGCATGGGCGAGTACCTGCGCTACCGCAGCGCGCTCGGTGTGCGGTTGTCGGAGCTGGCGATCCTGGTCACGGCACGCCAGTGGGACCAAGCCGTCGAATGGGCGATCCACGCGCCGATCGCAGCGCAGGCGGGGATTCCGGCAGCGGTGATTGCAAAGATTGCAGAGCGCGAGCGGCCCGCCGATATGCTGGTCGACGAGGCGGTGGTGCACGACTTCTGCATCGAGCTGCACGAGACAAAGGCGGTGTCGGACCGCGTGTATGCGGACGCGCTGGCGCTGTTTGGTGAACAGGGCGCGGTCGACTTGATGGGGATCTGCGGCTACTACACGCTGCTGGCGATGGTGATGAATACAGCGCGCACCGCCGTACCGGATACAGGCGAGCCGCGCGGCAGCCCGCCTTGATACCCCTTACTTCGGATACGCCACGACGTCGGCCTGCTGCTCGCCGAGACCGGCGATCCCCAGGCGCAGCTGGTCGCCCTTTTTCAGGAAGCGCTGCGGCTTGCGGCCCATGCCCACGCCCGGCGGCGTGCCGGTGGTGATGATGTCGCCAGGTTCGAGCGTCATGAAGCGCGACACGTAGCTCACGAGGTGCGCGACGCTGAAGATCATGCTGGCCGTGTTCCCGGTCTGCATGCGCTTGCCGTTCAGTTCCAGGTACAGGTCGAGGTCCTGCACGTCGAGGATCTCGTCGCGCGTGACGAGGAACGGGCCGACCGGGCCAAACGTATCGCAGCCCTTGCCCTTGTCCCACTGCGAACCCATCTCGAACTGATAGGCGCGCTCAGTCACATCATTCACCACGCAATAGCCGGCGACGAACTTGAGCGCCTCTTCTTCGCTCACGTACTGCGCGCGCGTGCCGATGATCACACCGAGTTCGACTTCCCAGTCGGTTTTCTTCGAGCCTTTCGGCAGCTGGATCGGATCGTCCGGGCCGTTCAGGGCGCTGATCGCCTTGGTGAAGAAGATCGGTTCGGCCGGCACCTCGGCGCCCGTTTCGCGCACGTGGTCCAGGTAGTTCATGCCGATGCCGATGAATTTGCCGATGCCCTTGACCGGCACGCCCAGACGCGGATTGCCACGCACGAGCGGCAGCGTTTTCTGGTCGAGCTTGGCGAGTTTGCGCAGCGCCTTGTCGGACAGCTGCGACGGATCGATGTCGTCGATGATGCCGGACAGGTCGCGCAGGCGGCCCTCTTCATCGAACAGGCCCGGCTTTTCCTTGCCCGGGCGGCCATAGCGGACCAGTCTCATGATGTCATTCCTGTAGAAAAACGCGAATGATACCAATGAATGGGATCAATGAATGCGCTAGTGGCTCAGCAGGTAGGCGCTGATATCGATCGCATCGCGCTCGCTCACGCCCATGTTCGGCATCGCGTTGCCCGGATCGATCGCCTGCGGATCGCGGATCCAGCGCACCAGGTTGGCCTGCGTGTTGGGCAGCTTGCCCGCGATGTAACGCTGCTGCGCGAGCTCGTCGAGCGGCCGGCCCACGCGCACGTCCGAACCGGGCACGCCCGGCACCACGTGGCAGGAGTGGCAGGCGTATTGCGCGGCGGCGATCTTGCCGCGCATCGGGTCGCCGACGAGGCCAGGGGCCAGTTTCGGGCCGCAGCCGGCCAGCAGCGCGGACACGCCAAGGAGGATGGTGATCGTGGATTTCATGGCTGGCCTTCCTGACCCTGCTGTGCGCGGCCTGTTGCTGTCTGCTCGACATGCGCCGGGACCGCACCGCCCGCCGTCATGCGTTTGAAGTCCTGGCTCGTCATGCCCGGCATGGCGCCCACGAACGCCACCACCGCCCACATGTCCGGCTCGCTCAAGTGGTATTCCCAGGCCGGCATGCCGCTCATCTTGATGCCGTTGCGGGTGATCCAGTACAGCTCGCGCGTCTTCCAGTTGACATCGGCATCCACCAGCGGGCCCGGGGCCGGCTGCATGCTCATCCCGATCGTATTGGGCGCGACGCCCGGGCCGCCGTGGCATTGCACGCAGTTGGCCTGGTAGACCAGCGCGCCGCGCTGCAGGCGTTCGGGCGTGTTCAGGTTGGGTGGCACCACGATCTCGCGCGCATGGTTCTGCACCGAGTACTGCATGCCCTCGCCCAGCACGGTGTACACCAGCGCGTAGTGCTGCGTGATCGCACTCAAGTCATAGAAGCCGCCGCGCAGCACGATCAGGCCACCGACGGCGCCGATCGTGCCTGCCCCCAGCAGGGTCAGGACCATGGTCTTGACAATAAGTCGTGCGCGATTCGATAGCATAGCCTAGGGCGTCCAGTTGAAAGAATGACATCTACTTTCCTTGTATTATAAAAGCCATCGCTTTTTCACGAAAAATCAACCGTGCGCAACCCATCTCGTCAATATCAAGGCCTGTCTTCTGTGCTGAGGGCATTCCGCCCTACGCGCCTGACGACAGGCGCCCTGCTCTGCGCCGCAGCCCTGGCGAGCGGCTGCGCAAAAGAAGAACCCGCCTCGCGCGTTGTGGGCGGCGATCCCGAACGTGGCCGCTTACTGGTGCAGCAGTACCAGTGCGCCGCCTGCCACTTCATCCCCGAAGTACAGGGTCCGAACGGCGATGCCGGTCCGTCACTGCAGTACATGGGTCGCCTGAGCTATATCGCCGGCAGCATTCCGAACCAGCCCGAGAACATGATCCGCTTCCTTCAGAATCCCCCTGCCGTGAAACCCGGCACCCTGATGCCGGCGCTCGGTATTACCGACGACGAGGCGCGCCACATGGCCGCCTTCATGTATTCGCTCAAATAATATGACTCCCTTGAGCGACATCCAGTCCGTCATGCATCCGGCCGGCGCCGACGCGGCCATCATCTATCAATTCACATGGGTCCTGTTCGTCGGCGGCACGGTGATCTTTGCCATTGTCATGGGCCTGCTCGCGCTGGCCATGCGGCGCCAGGCGCGCCCGATCACGCCTGGCGTCTGGATCCTCGGCGCCGGCATTGCATTCCCCGTCATCGTTCTGACCGCGCTGCTCAGCTGGAGCACGTGGCGCACCGGCCAACTGGTGCCGCAAACCTCGCACAAGGCATTGACCATCTCCGTGACCGGCAAGATGTGGTGGTGGGAAGTGCGCTACCGCGACCCGGCCAGCAACCGCGAAATCATCAGCGCCAACGAGATCGTCATTCCGGTCGGCGAATCGGTGTACCTGGGTTTGACCGCATCGGACGTGATCCACAGCCTGTGGGTGCCGTCGCTGGCGGGCAAGCGCGACATGATCCCGGGCCGCGTCACGGGCCTGAACCTGCGCGCCGACAAGCCGGGCACCTACCGCGGCCAGTGCGCCGAATACTGCGGCGAGCAGCACGCCCGCATGGCGTTCCACGTGATCGCCCTGCCACGCCCCGAGTTCGACGCCTGGCTCGCACGCCAGGCCCAGCCGGCCACGCCGGCCGACACCACGGTGCTGCAGCGCGGCCGCGAGGCCTTCCTCGCGCAGCAGTGCCAGACCTGCCACACGATCCGCGGCGTGACCGATGTCGCGCCGCAGCTGGATGCCCGGATTGCCGATGCCCCGCGCCTCGGCCCCGACCTCACGCACATCGGCAGCCGCCGGCACATCGCCGCCGGCACGCTGCGCAACCACCGCGGTACGCTGGCCGGCTGGATCGCCGACCCGCAAGCCATCAAAACGGGCGTCTTCATGCCGCCCTCCCCGGACCTGGACGGCGAGACCCTGCGCGCACTGGCCACCTACCTTGAGCACCTGAAATGACGCGCGACGCAACCTTACCCAATTCCGCCCCACGCCCGCCAGAGGAGCTGGAAAAACTGGAGGCCGTGTGGAAGACGCCATCCGGTCTGGGCTTCTTCAAGTCGGTCAACAACACCAATATCGGCCTGCTGTACATCGGCACCGCGATCCTGTTCTTCATCCTGGCCGGCATCCTGGCCCTGATCATGCGGGTGCAGCTGTCGGTGCCGGACAACGACCTGGTCTCGGCCGGCACCTACAACCAGATCTTCACGATGCACGGCACCGTGATGATGTTCCTGTTCGCGATTCCGATCGTCGAGGCGATCGCCGTCTACCTGCTGCCGAATATGCTGGGCGCGCGCGATCTACCGTTCCCGCGCCTGTCCGCGTATGCGTTCTGGTGCTACGCCTTTGGTGGCCTGGCGTTCTTCTGCACGCTGTTCTGGGGTCTGGCGCCGGACGGCGGCTGGTTCATGTACCCGCCGCTGACGGGCATGAAGTATTCGCCTGGCCTGAACGCCGACTTCTGGCTGCTGGGGATTGGCTTCATCGAGATTTCCGCCATTGCCGGCGCCATCGAGCTGATCGTCGGCATCCTGTTTACCCGCGCGCCCGGCATGACGCTGCGCCGCATGCCGGTGTATGCGTGGGCCATGCTGGTCGTGGGGGTGATGATCGTGATCGCCTTCCCGGCCGTGATTGCCGGCACGGCGCTGCTCGAACTCGAGCGCGCGCTGAACCTGCCGATCTTCGACCCCGAACGCGGCGGCGACCCGATCATCTGGCAGCACCTGTTCTGGTTCTTCGGCCACCCCGAGGTCTACATCATCTTCCTGCCGGCCGCCGGCATGATCTCGACGATGATCCCGACCATCGCCGGCAACCGCCTGGTCGGCCGCCGCGCGATCGTCGTTGCGCTGGTCGGCGTGGGCATCTTCAGCTTCGGCCTGTGGGCGCACCACATGTTCACGGCGGGCCTGGGCGTCATTGAAATGAGCCTGATCTCGGCGGCCAGCATGGCCGTGGCGATCCCCACCGGCATCCAGGTGTTCGGCTGGATCGCCACGCTCTGGAGTGGCCGCATCAGGATGAATGCGCCGACGCTGTTCATGCTCGGCTTCATGTTCATCTTCGTGCTGGGCGGCCTGACCGGCGTGATGGTGGCCGTGATCCCGTTCGACTGGCAGGTGCACGACACCTACTTCATCGTGGCCCACCTGCACTATGTGCTCATCGGCGGCATGGTGTTCCCGGTGTTTGCCGCGATCTACTACTGGATCCCGCTCATCAACGGCAACACGATGTCCGAGCGCCTGTCGAAATGGACCTTCTGGCTGTTGTTCGGGGGCTTCAACATCAGCTTCTTCCCGATGCACATCACGGGCCTGTTCGGCATGCCGCGCCGCGTCTACACATATTCGAGCGAGATGGGCTGGGACGCCCTGAACATGATCTCGACCCTGGGTTCGTTCCTGTTCGCCCTGGGCATCCTCTTGATGATCGTCGACGCCACGCGCACGCTGCGCCGTCCGACCAAGGACGTGGGCAATCCATGGAATGCGGCCACACTCGAATGGCTGCCGTCAGAAGACTACGGCAACCGCAGCATCCCGATCATCACGTCGGACGACCCGCTGTGGGACCAGCCGACGCTGTCGAAGGAAGTCGCCGAAGGCCGCCACTACCTGCCGAACACCGTCACCGGCCGCCGCGAGACCATCTCCACCAGCCCGGTCAGCGCCAGGCCGACCTACCTGATGATCCTGCCGGGCGACAGCTGGCTGACCGTGCTGGGCGCCTTCGGCACCGCCGGCTTCTTCCTGCTGCTGACCGTCAAGGCCAACGTGCTGGCGATCATCTGCGGCCTGATCGCCATCGGCTCGATCATTGCCTGGCTGTGGCAGTCGGACCAGAAGGTGCCGATGCGCGAAGCCGACATCGGCGGCGGCGTCACGCTGCCGATCGGCGCACGCGGCACGGCGTCGCACTCGTGGTGGGGCACGTTCATCATGCTGATCGTGCTGTTCCTGATCTACTGCTCGTTCGCCTACGTCTACATCCACACATCGATGCGGCTGCAGATCTGCCCACCGCCGGGCGCATCGCTGCCGGCGTGGTCGTGGACGCTGCTGTCGGCCGCCCTGCTGCTGGGCGGTTCCGCGCTGGTGTGGCTGAGCGACCGGGTCTCGAACAAGCTCACGCCGTGGGTGCTGATCGTGGCACTGGCCTGCACCGCCGGCGCCTTCGGTGTCGACGTCTACAGCTGGCGCCTGGTGAACCTGGACGGCACCCGCGACACGTGGAGCGCATCGATCTCGATCCTGCTCGGCTTCCAGGGCATCATGCTGTTCGTGCTGCTGTTGGCCGCGCCGTACCTGTGCGTGCGCGCCTGGCGCGGCATGATCGTCCCCGAGAACCGTGCCACGCGCGACAATATCGCGCTGATCTGGCACTACGTGACGCTGCAGGGCTTCGCCGGATTCCTGGTGATCCGCGGCCTGCTGCTGGTGATGGAGTGATCCGATGAGCGACCATTTCTTTTCGCGCGCCACACGCGCCTCGCTGCCCCTGCTGATCTGGGGCGCGCACTTCGCGTTCGCCTATATCGTCGCGGCGAGCCAGTGCACGCCGGGCGCGCTGCGCGCTGCGGGTCCCAATCCCTGGCTCTTGGGCGGCGCGACGCTGCTGTCGATGGCGGCGTGCGTGTGGGTCGGCGCCCTGGCCGGCAAGCGCCTGCGCCAGGGGTCCGACGAGTTCGTGGATTATGTGGGTGCGGCCAGCGCGGTGCTGGCCGTGGTGGCAGTGGCGTGGACCGGGATTCCGGTGTTGCTGGTCACAGGCTGCGCCTGAAACACGTCGTTCCCGCGGAGGCGGGAACCCAAGTTCTTCGCGGTGCCAGTAACGCAAGCACACTTGGGTTCCAGCCTTCGCTGGAACGACGTGGGAGCGTTGTGAGTAGTTGCTATCCGGCGTCCGGCACCACCCGCCAGATCACATTGCCGACATCGTCGGCCACCAGCACCGCGCCCTTCTTGTCCACGGCAACGCCCACCGGCCGGCCCTGCGCTTCCCCATCCTTGTTGACGAAGTCACTGAGAATATCGACCGGCTTCCCGTTCGGCATGCCATCCCGGAACGGAATGAACACGACGTTGTAGCCCGAGCGCGGTTTGCGGTTCCATGAACCGTGGTTGCCGATGATCGCGCCGTTGCGGTACTGCACCGGCAGCAGTGTGCCTTCATAGAACGTCAGGCCGAGCGCGGCCACGTGCGCGCCGAGCGCGTAGTCGGGCACGATCGCCTTGTCCACCAGATCAGGCCGCTGCGGCTTGACGCGTGCATCGATGTTCTTGCCGTAGTAGCTGTACGGCCAGCCATAGAACCCGCCGTCCTTCACCGACGTCAGGTAATCGGGCACCAGGTCGCTGCCGATTTCATCGCGCTCGTTCACGACCGTCCACAACGCGCCCGTCTGCGGATTCCACGCCATGCCGTTCGGGTTGCGCAGGCCCGACGCGAACACACGGACCTTGCCAAAACCTGCGCCACTGGCCAGGTCCACCTCAAGGATCGCGGCGCGGTTCTTTTCGATGTCCATGCCGTTTTCGGCGACGTTGCTGTTCGAGCCGACCGTGGCGTACAGCTTCTTGCCGTCCGGGCTGGCGATGATGTTCTTGGTCCAGTGGTGGTTCAGCCCGGCCGGCAGCGGCGCGACCGGTTGCGCGGCCTCGGTGATTTCGGTGGCGCCTTCCTTGTAGTTGAAGCGCACGATGGCATCGGCATTGGCCACGTATAGCATGTCGCCCACCAGTGCCATGCCGAACGGCGAATGCAGGTTCTTCAGGAAGACCGTTTTGAGTTCGGCCACACCGTCGCCGTCGGCATCGCGCAGCAGCGTGATGCGGTTCGCGCTCGGTACACCGGCGCCGGCGCGGGCCATCACCTTGCTCTGTATCCAGTTGCGGATTCCGCCGGCGTCCGGCTTGGCCGGGGCATTCGATTCGGCCACCAGCACGTCGCCGTTCGGTAGCACGTACACCCAGCGCGGATGGTCGAGCGCCGTGGCGAACGCATTCACGTCCAGGCCGGCCGCCGCTGTGGGCATCACGCCCGCGGGCCAGCCGGTGGCCTTTGCGATGTTGACCGTCGGGATCAGGGTCTTGTTGGGCGCCTTGAGCTCGGGCTGCGGCCCGATGTCGGCGCCTTGCGGCAGCGTCGACTTGTCGCCGCAGGCGGCCAGCAACAGGAGGGTGGCGCCGGCGCACAGGCGCGGCAGATGATGTCGCATGGAGTTCCCCCAATATACAGAATGGGGAAATCTTATATTGACAAAACATTACAGCACGTACGTTACGTGGCAGCAATCTCAGGTGGCCGGCAACGGTGCCCCCCGGCGGCGGCGCGCGTACTGCCACAAGCCGGGCACCTGGATCAGCACCAGCAGCGCGAACGCACAGCGGTAGGCGGCGTCAGGCGCGTGGCCCAGCAGGTCGGGCTGCCACAGCCCGATCACCACGCCAAAGCCCGCCTGCACCAGGAAGGCGCCGATGAAGATCAAGAGGTTCAGGAAGGTGGCGGCGCGCCCGGTCAACGCGCGCGGCATCGACTGGGCCACGATCGCGTAATCGATGCCGGTGACCGTGCCGGCCAGCGTGAACATCACCGACAGCCACGGGAAGCTGGGCCGGTAGCCGATCACGAACGCGGCCTGGATCAGCACGAACATCGTGATGCCGGCCGCCGCCACATCGAGCGGCGGCATGCCGCGCCGTCCTGCCCACTCAGTGATCATGCCCACCGCGATAGCGCCGAACACCACGGCCGCCATGCCCAGGTACAGCAGGTAGGCAACGGCGTCTTCCGGGTACAGCGCCACGTCGGCCAGCCAGCGTCCGATCCACAGGCCCTGCACGCCGAAGAACACTGCGTGCGGCACCAGCACCAGCGCCACCACCGCGCGAAAGCCGGGCGCGCGCCAGACCTCGCGCAGCGCCGGCAAGAGCGGTGATAACGGGCTCCGGGCGGGCGCCGCATCATCCGTCTTCGGGTACAGCAGCGCGATCAGCAACCCGGTGCAGGCGACCAGGCCGGCCAGCAGCACGAACAGGCCGCGCCAGTCGGTGTACTCGAGCATCGCGCGCACCGGCATCGTCGCGCTGGCCGCGCCCATGCCGCCCACGGCGATCAGGTAGCCGTGCACCGACGGCAGCCGGCTCGGGGCGATCCAGATCGACACGGCCTTGACCGCCGCCATGAAGCAGCCGCCCAGGCCACACCCCATGACGGCGCGCGCCGCGAGCAGGCTCCAGAAGCCGCCGCCACGCGCAAACAGCACCGCGCCGCAGGACGCCACCAGCAGCATCGCCACCTGCACGCGGCGCGGCCCGTAACGGTCCAGCGCCATCCCCACCGGCAGCTGGACCAGCGCGAACGCAAAGAAGAACGCGCTGGTGAGCAACCCCAGTTGGCCCGGCGTCAGCGCGAGCGCGCTCGCCAGTTGCGACGCCAGCACCGCATTCACGTTGCGCAGCAGCGAGGACAGGTAATGCCCCAGCGCGAACGGCACGAACACGTACATGAACACCGCCAGGCCGGACAGGCGCGGAGGAGCGGGAGACACCACCGTGGCAGCGGGTTGCATGGCGCAGGATCCGACCAAGCGTCGACCGGTTATGCCGCGTCGGGCTGGGCGTGGCCGCGCTGGCCGGCCGGCACCAGCGGGATCACGCGGCCGCCGGCGCCCCGCAGGGCGCCGCCGCTTTCGGTCTCGAAGAAGAAGCGGTCGCGCCCGAACGCGGGTTTCAGGTGATCGAGCCAGGTCGCCGTGGCGTCGTATTTGGCAAAAAACGGCCGCCGCACCCATTCCGGATTGCGGGCCTGCAAAAACTGCAGCGCGAACAGCTTTTCGCCATTGATCGTGACGACGCCGTCGATCACGACCTTGCCGGGGAACGCGCTCATCGACGGCCCGCGCACGGTGCGCGACAGGCCCGAGACCATCGAATAGGCTGCCTGGAAGATCTCGTGGGCACGCGCCAGCGGCAGTGCAAAGTAGTCGCGCGGGCCGGTGTCGCGCTCGACGAACATATAGTAGGGAATCGCGCCCAGGCGCACGCCCGTGGTCCACAGTTCGGCCCAGCTTTTCGGGTCTTCGTTGATGTGGCGGATCAGCGGGCCCTGCATGCGCAGCGTGGCGCCGGTGCCGACGATGCGCTTGACCGCCTGCTGCGCGATCGGTGCGCGCAGTTCGACCGCGTGGTTGTAGTGGCCCATGATGGCCAGGTTCTTGCCGCTGACGACCACCTTCTCGAACAGGCGCATCAGATCGTCGCTGTCCTTGTCCGACACGAAGCGCTGCGGCCAGTACGCGACCGACTTGGTGCCGATGCGGATGTTCTGGATGTGAGCCAGTTCGGGGATCAACAGCGGCTCGAGGAATTCGGCCAGCGAGCGCGTATTCATGATCATCGGGTCGCCGCCGGTAATCAGGACATCGGTAACCTCGGTGTGGGCCTTCAGGTAGTCCACCAGTTCGCCGCACTCGCGCGCATCGAATTTCAGGTCATCCATGCCGACGAACTGTGGCCAGCGAAAGCAAAAGGTGCAGTAGGCGTGGCAGGTCTGGCCGGCGCTCGGGAAGAACAGCACCGTTTCCTTGTACATGTATCGTCGTAAAACGTCCTTTTACAGCATGAAGTCTGCTTGTTCTACATCAGTACAATCAGCTGAGACAGAGGTACGTTGTTGGTATGCTTAAACTGTTCCCTCGCGGCCCGATCAACAACGTTGCCATCCTTGCAGCGGCGCTGCTGCTTCAACAGCTACACGGGACAGAGTTTGCCGCTCGGTTTCTTCAGCAGCACGGATTCGATGATTCTGTGATTACGGAATTGCTGGGGTCAAGCACAGGCAACAGCAGGTAACATCAGATTTCAATACCCGACACAATCGGCCAGTTAGTTAAGCAAACCGGCTCGTTTCAATCCGAAAAATCTTGCAGGAAATACGCGTCACGGCACATCCAGCCAGAGTGAAATGATGCCTATTTGCTATGCGATTAGCTTGTGCAGAAATTTATTATTTTTTCTTGCTCTTTCTTTTCTTGTGTGGTAGATACTTGACAAAGTGGGTCGGCTGTGGTAATATATTTTCAGCTGGGAAACATGCACCACCCGCTTTCCACCGGCCACGACATTCCACCAACGCAGTCCCCGATAACACTGTTATCCATCTTTGACATGGAGCTATCCCCTATGGGAAATCAAGATGCAATCCCGGCTTTCGGAAAGCCGCTCAAGACCCCTGACTACTATGTACAAGTCCGGGCCTATTTGGAGTCGCTACGCGGCACCACAACCCTACGAACGATGGCCCTGATGCTGAACACAGCCGGGTATCGCTCACCGGCAGGCAAACCGTTTTGCCGCCAAACCGTCGCAAATTTCTTGCGCCGGACCTCACTGAAATAAGGAAACGAATGACCAAAGCAACAGAAATCGCCGCACCGGAAGCGGCACCGACATCAACGACCCCGATCCGAACTATCCACCAGCCGAAGCCAGAAACGCTCAAGCTGATTGGACCGACCGTCCCGACACTGGCAAAGGCCGCTGTCCACATTCGCAACGGATACATCTTCAGCCCTGATCTTGTGCCAGAAGTCTTTGGAGCAGCCGGGATGATCGGCGTGACCCTTGTGCTAGGTTCGCCCGAACAGTACGCCATCGAAGCAGCGGAGCAGGAGTCAGCCGAAGCAATGGCAGTCCAAGAACGCCAGCGCCAGCGAGACATTCAGGAAGCCGCCGCCCAACTGGTTGCCGACAATGAGCGTGCAGCCCGTAAGCGCGAGATGGACAAGCAAGTAGCAGCCGCCGAAGCCAACCTGAAGGCATTGAAGGCCGCAGCAGAGGCAACAGTATGAGCGCGCTTCCAACGCAAGTGACGCTGACAGGGCCTTCGGTAGCGATCTTCCAGCAAGCAGCTTACCTTGCCACGCAAGGCTACACGTTTACGGACTGGCAAATGGATCAGGCAATCCCATCTGTCGGGCAGTCTACGTTGATAATGGTACTCAAGGGAATCAACGCAGCCGACATTGCCGCTGCAAAGAAAGTGATCGGGCAATGAGCGACGTAATCTTCTCGCCAATGCCGGTGACGACCTCTTTTGTTGTGGAGCACCGCGTAGAGCAGGCAACTACCGCCCACGAACCCGCTACGCGTGTCGTCGCTAACCCAAGAGGGATTGTCGAGCCAATTGAGGCGGCACCACCTGTCAGTGATGCCAAAATTGCGGAAGTCCTGGCTGAATTCGGGGTGGACTGGCCTACAAAGGCTCAGTAAGGGCCTCCAGAGGCCCGCCACGCGTTCGCAGCACCAAAGTAAGGGGTAGAGCCTACCATCAACGTCAAAAACGCTCAGAGAGCCGTTTAAAAGATTTCGATGGTACGCATACCGAGAGTCCTTCAATGTTATAGGGACTTCAACAAGCGAGCAATACAAACTACGTAATAGAACAGTTCGGAGTGTATCGTAAAAGTGGCCCGTTTCATGGGGAAAACCTGCGGTGAAGAATGCACGTTCTCCGGGCTGTCATGTTAGTAACCAAGTTGTATAACCAAAGTAGCTACTTAGTAGTACGTTAAGTTTGAAAGGAACAGAATGAACATTCACACAGACCGAGCCATCCTCGACGCCAACGGCGGTCTACATAGCCAGCGAGCGTTGGACACAGCCCACGCGATACTGAAGCATCACGACCTGCGACAGCCGGTGATGTACCAAGTTGTACTGTCGGGCGGGGAAGTCACCAACTACCAAGCGACGATCAAGGCTCTGGTCCGTCGCCTTCGTAACTACGGCTGTCGAACAGAGTTCTTCGGGGCGTACGAAGTTGCGGAAGACAAGGGCGGCATTCATGCTCACTGCTTTCTCATCATCGAAACGTCAAAGAAGCCTCCGTTCAAGATCATGAGCATCGCTGAAGGTGACTACCTCACCAAGCTTGCGAAGCGAAACAATCTCAAGAACCCCATTCACATCGCACACCCAAAGAACCCAATGCACGGCGGGGAGTTCTTTGCTCGACCAGTGGAAGCAGGCGGCAAGCTGACGAACTGCCTAGCGTGGGTGACGTACATTTATAAGAACCGCAGCAAGGGCGCTGTCGCACGCCGGGAGACATACTTCAATTCGGAGTTCTACTCCAACACCGCCAAGAATACGGCGGCGAAGCAGGCGGCAGGGTATGTAGCTGGCGGGGTAGCCGCGTGAACACCACAAACCTATCTCAAGCAGTCTTCCTACATGTTGGTGAAATCTACGAGCAGGCCGTTGACGCCGGGATGCACCTTGGCGACGTACAGCGCCACCTCGGAAGCCACGGGATTCACAAGCCGATGCTGGCGATCAAGAATGACCTGAACAACCTGTACTGCTTTTACAACTACGTGGACATGCACCCGGCACCGCCGCTCATGAGCTACGCGGAGACAGACCTAGTGTTGGCAAAGTCAGGCCGACGAAGCGGCGAACAGTCAAATAGGGTCGTCCACGCTTGAGCAGTCAGAAATGGCACAAATTTATCCCTTCCTTACCCTAAAGCGTGCTTGTAAACGATAGGTCATTTGGGGTATACTCTATTTATCTTATCGAACAAGCAAAAGGAAGCAATCATGACTCAACGAATCGCTCGCGTGTACCAACGTGTCTCGACAGACTCACAAGACTTGACCCGCCAGAAGAAGCTGGTAGAGGATGCCGAGGCCGCAGGCTTCTACGTAGCTGGCGTGTATTCGGAGAAGATCAGCGGCACCACCACTAACCGTCCTGAACTGAACCGCCTGATTGCCGACCTCAAGAAGGGAGATGTTGTCATCGCTGAATCGCTGGATCGCATCAGCCGCTTGCCGGTAGCAGAGGGAGAAGCCCTAATTGAGCGAATCACGGAGAAGGGGGCAAAGATTTCCGTTCCCGATCTAATCGACTTATCCGAAGTCATCGACAACTCTACCGATGAAATGGTGCGGATCGTACTTGAAAGCAATCAGAAGATGATGCTCAAGATTGCCCTGCACATTGCACGCAAGGATTACGAACAACGGGCTGGTAAGCAAGCTGCTGGAATTGCAGAGAAGAAGGAAGCCGACAGGGCGAAGCCACTGGCCGAACGCACCTACCGGGGCCGCAAGGAAGACACTTTCACCAACGGCAAGATCGTGGAACTGCGTAAGCTGGACTACACCATTGCCAAGATCGCCACGACTCTGAATGTCAGTGAATCGCAAGTAAAATTGATCCTGAAGCGCGATAAGGCAAAGGTGGTCTAATTACGGTTAAGCGCCTTTGACACGGGATTCTAGCTCACTCCGAGTAGGGTAAAGCTCGTCACGGACGCGAACAAATTCTTCAATCACAGAAACCGCAACCTCTGGCTCGTTACTCATGGACGTTACCCCAAGCAATGAAAGCAGAGAAAGCTGCTCTGAGGTGGCAATGACCTTCATAACGTCTTCAATGTGGTAATTCGGCTCAATTCCAGCCTCCTGAATCCAACGCATGATCTGCTGACCGCCAGTGTGAGTGAAGGCGCATAGCTGTTTGTAATTATCCGCTTTGTAACCCGACAATGGAGTTTCAGCGAACATGTCATGATTATCAATAGCTTTCAAAAGCTCATCGAGTTTGGGTGGCTCTTTCAATGCTATGAAGCGGCATACTTCCTTATCTGTTGCACAGAGGGATAGCCAAAGGCCGCGTATATATGCTTCAAACACGACGCGTAGAAGTGCAAAGCTACTGGCAAATAACTGATGTTCAGCTAGCCTTACAATAGCTTCATGATGCTCTTGCGCGATGGCAAAACAGGCTGCCGCTGATCTGTTCCGGTCAGTCGCAGGCATGCCTATCTTTCCCGTTGTTGTCGCAATCCACCCGATGACCCATTTAAAATCATCTAACGCTTTCTCAGGAACGGTTCTGACTATTATTTCATTTGGCATATTCTTCGTCCGATTGTCGCATCTAGCCAGCACAAGTTTTAGAATCCTTTGGGGTCATCCCGACGATAGTACATTAAGATGACGCTGCGAATGGAATTGGAGACGTTATGTGGTGGGTACACGCGGACAGCTTGCCATCGCTGATACCACCGACCAAGGCAAACACAGGCCAACAAAGGTTGCTAGCCTTTCACAGGGCGAGCTTGTACTAGCGGAGTTACGGGACGTGCAGATCGTATGGTTATCAGAAGGGCGTATGACGCTGACAGGCTATGAACAGATCAACGATGCTGCGGGTCAGGTTGTTGAGTATAGGCAGTCGTGGTCTATCATGCTCGGCAGTGCCCCCGCCATCCCGGAAATAGGCAAGCATAAAATAAGTCCGGATTGGTGATGACCCTACACGCCTTCTAGATCGCCCTGCATGCCACTAACGTGATAGTGTGGCTATCACCCTACATGCCTGCTGCTGAGGCCGCCAAAAGCTCGCTAATGGCTTCGTGTATATTTTAAAAACCGTTATGTAAATACAAACCTACACCATTTTCGCTGTTGACAAGCGAAGTCGCTACCTCGGATTTTCCAATTCGTGCTGCTGGATACTTTTGTAAGTTAGAGGTAGGGGTATGCTGCGCTAACCCTTGATCGAAATTTTGAGTTTGTGATTTGCCCGATTTACTTTGTTGTCTAAAGCCTGCCGTTAGCGTTCTGTGTACTCGTCAGGGTCAAAGGTTACACCCGTCCAGTCCCACTCTTCGACCTGATCAAGATGTGTACCCAAGTCATCGGCGGAAGAAGTGTCCCGCAACGCGCTGTTGGGACTAGTCGATTGTTTCCTACGCTCGGCTGCTGTCCTGTTTGCCTCGCTAGCTTCGCCTTCCTTAGATCGCCGCGTGCCCCTGCCGTTAGGTGTCGTCACTTCTCCCCGATAGGCGAACCCGCCTCCCGGCTTACCTAGCAGCGTCTTAACACTCTGTGCAATGTTGTTCGCTTGTGCCAAATCCGGGACCTCACCCGGATCGCCTTCTAGACCCAACGCGCCTATTTGATTCTTCGCCACAGCAAACACCGCTCTTGCCTCGTCCTTCTGAACGACCAAATAGCCGTCAGCGATGTAAACCTTGACCCCAAGACGATGCAGGAAAGCATTCGCACGCCTACGCATATCCTTGTCCTTCATATCGACCTTCGCCCGAACCTCTGCCAAGCTCAACTTGTCACCGCTGCCAGTCAGTTCTGCCTTCAACCTCTCCACCTCGCTGCGAGTGGCAACAACCTTGCTTTCCGCTTGCAGCATCAAGTTGGTGAACGTCTCCGATTCAGGATGCTGTGCCACCTTTCCGGCCAAGATAGCCAACTTTTCCCGCTCCAACAGTAGTCGTCCCTCTGCCGTCGACAGTTCACGCGACAGGCGGTCAGGATCGGGCATAGCAAAATGTAGCGCATTGAGTTCACGAAGCATGCTTAAGAAAACGTCTTCGCTCTCGTCCAGTCGTACATTCCTGGCTCCATCACACTGCCCATACCGCTTGTTCGCACACATCAGATACTTGAACTTGGTACGCTGAATAATGTGCATGGCGCTGCCACACGCTCCACAGAACACCAACTTGCCCCAAACGTTGAAGTCTGCCGATTGCTTCGGGATCGAACCAGTTTTACGTGCTGCGATCTTCGCATGCGCAGACTCAAAGGTTTCCAAATCCACGATGGCGGGAAAGTAACCGGGGATCGGGTCGCCACCATCTTTGAGAGCGAGTTCCCCGATAGCTGCCCGGTTCTGGAGGACAGTCAGAACGGCAGTAGTTCCCCACCGTTTGCCCTTGTTAAACGTTCTGTAACCCTCGGCATTGAGAGCCTGCGAAATTGCAGTGCTTCCTAACCCTTGCAAGCACAACTCAAAGATACGACCCACCGCATACGCATGCTCATTCACCATGTACTTGCCGTCTTTACCAAGCGTAAGCCAGTTCGATACACGACCGCCGATGTGATGGTTCGTCTCTCGGGCACGCTGGAAACGCTTTGCCCATTCCACCTTCCCAAGGTCGCTTTTCCGGGCACTTTCTTTGTGCGCATTATCAAGATGCAATACAGCTTGTAGAAGCTGCATCGTGTCCCATTCACTTGTGAATTTCATTTCAGGGCGCAGCGTCACCACTGTTACGCCAAGTTCAGTAATGCCTGACAGTAAGCCGACCGCCTGCATTGGCTTCATACGGGTAAGCCGGTCAAGGTGCTCAATTATTAAGCAGCAATTGGAGTCGATTTCACCAGACTTGATAGCGGCAATGAACTCACCAAGCGCCCCGCTATCCGCGTTAGCACCATGGAAGCCACTAACGGCTTCGTCAGCAAACACGCGTTCTGAAAGCTCGACTCCGTTGTCCTTACACCATTTCCGGGCAAGGGTCTGCTGTCGGGCAATTGAGCTTCCTTTTTTCTGGGCGTCGGAACTGTAACGCGAATATGAGTAACCTTTCATAGCTCGTATTCTACAGTGAGTTAGGGCGTTTAGGTCAATCACAGGTACTTGTGCTGCAGGCCCTTGAGCGGCGCATCGTTCACGCGCGGCACGTTGTGCGTCATCTGACCGGCCGGGTGCGGATTCATGCGCATGCGGATTGCGTGCACCAGGCGCGCGATCGCGGCGTCGTCTTTTTTGATCAGCACCAGGTCGCGCAGCTGCTCGTATTCGGCGCCCGGGAGCATGTCGCGGTGCGGAAACGTCAGGCGGTAGATCGGATCGTCCGGCACCCGGGACCAGTCGATCAGCGTATCCATCACATACGCATTGGTGCGAAACGGCAGCACGTGCGAGACCACCTGCACGGCTTCCTGCAGCTCGGGCGTGAGCCATTCCCATTGGCGCGCGGTCACGATCGACTGGCGCGTGAAGGGCTTGAACTTGGTGGGCGTCGTTGCAGTCGTGTTCACGAAGATCTCCAGAAGAAGACGATGGGAAGGCGGCGGATTGCCGGAAAGAACCCATCTTAGGGAGGCCAAATGGACAGCAATTGCCATCAATCAATGAGATGGTGTCTGACTGCGTGAATAGGACAATCACGGGCTGTTGTAGGAAAAAGTGCGGCATCGGCGCAACGGCGCCCGTGCGATTTCCACGCGCTTGTGCGTGCGCAATCCGGCTCGGGCACGCGCCGCTAGAGTAGTGAATGCACTTAAGCAATATTTCCGAGGCATTTACCGCGAAAGGAAGCACCACCATGAAACTGATCGCTACCGCCGCCGCCCTGTGCCTGGGGCTGGCCTCGACTGCCGCCCTGGCCAATGAGCCGACCGAGAAAGACGCCATCGCCATGGCCGAGCGCGGCGCCGCCCTGATCAAGGCCAAGGGCAAAGATGAAATGATGAAGCGCATCAATGCCAAGGACCCGGAATTCGTCCAGGGCCCGCTGTACATCGACCTGCGCGACGTCAAGACCGGCATCGTGCTGGCCCACCCGTACAACCCGTCGATCGTCGGCAAGGACCTGACCGACGTGCCCGATGCGAACGGCAAGAAGTACCGGCGCGAGATCATCGAGCTGGCCGCGGCCAAGGGCAAGGGCTGGGTCGATTACCAGTACAAGAATCCCACCACCGGCAAGATCGAACCCAAGACCACCTACATCCTGCTGGTCGACGGCGTGGTGCTCGAAGCGGGCATCTACAAGAAATAAGCCTGCGCCGGCCTCGCGCATCCCCTGCTGTCGCTGCCGTCGCCCTGCCCGCGATGGCAGCTTTTTTTGTGGAGTGACCCATGCTGAACAAACTGCGGATCGGCCAGAAACTGCTGCTCGCCCCGGGCCTCGTGCTCGTGCTGCTGACCATGCTGTCAGGCGCCTCCTACTATGGCATGGTGCGCCAGAACGCCTCGCTCGAACACATGGTGCAGGTGCGCGCCGCGCGCCTGCAGGCGGTGGCCGATGTCGCCGGCGAGGCGCGCTTCGCCCATGCCAACGCCTACCAGTTGCTGGCCTGGACCAATGGCAGCTTCGCCGAGAACCGCTTGCGCGCACTGACGGCCGACATCGGCCGCCGGCACGCCGCCCTCGGCGACAAATTGGGCAAGTTCGCGCACGCCGCCGAACGCGAAGAACGCGCGCCGGTCGCGGCCTCGCAAGCGGCGCTGACACGCTATCGCAAGGCGATCGGCGAGACGATCGAGATGGCGGCCGTGGACCAGTCGATCGCCACCAATGCGATGCAGAAGGCCGAGCAGCAGTTCGGCGCGCTCGACACCGCGCTGACGCAGCTGGCACAGATCGAAAAGACCATGAACCAGGAGGCCTACGCCGCCGCCAGGGCTGAATTTCGCACGCTGGGCTGGACCATGGCCGGCCTGGTGCTGCTGTCGATCACGCTGTCACTGGCGGTGACGATGCTGGTGCGGCGCGCGATGCTGGCCGGGATCCACTCGATTGCGCACACGGTCGGCGAACTGGCAGAAGGCCGGCTCGACGCGCCACCGGTAGACGCGCAGGGCCGCGACGAAATCGCCGACACGGGCCGCGCGCTGGATCACACGATCGCACGCCTGAATGCGGCGCTGCGCAGCGTGATGACGGCGGTGCGCTCGATCGATACGGCGTCGCGCGAAATCGCCACCGGCAATATGGACCTGTCGAGCCGCACCGAGATGCAGGCCAGCTCGCTCGAACAGACGGCCAGCACCATGGAGACCTTGACCACGGCGGTGAAGGACAACGCCACCAATGCGCGCCAGGCATCCGAGCTGGCGGCCGAAGCGGCGCAGCTGGCCGCGCGCGGCGGCCAGGCGGTACAAGGGGCGGTAACGACAATGGAATCGATCCAGGCCAGCTCGCGCAAGATCGTCGAGATCATCGGCGTCATCGACGGCATCTCGTTCCAGACCAATATCCTGGCCCTGAACGCAGCGGTGGAAGCAGCGCGCGCCGGCGAGCAGGGACGCGGCTTTGCCGTGGTGGCGTCCGAAGTGCGCACGCTGGCGCAACGCTCGGCGGCAGCGGCCAAGGAAATCAAGGGCCTGATCGCGGACTCGGTCAGCATCATCGAACGGGGCAACGCGTCGGTGAGCGAAGCCGGCGCCAGCATGGGCGACATCGTCTCGTCGGTGCGCCAGGTGAACGACATCATCGGGCGCATCAGCATCGCCAGCACCGAGCAGGCCGACGGCATCGCGGACGTCAATCGCGCGGTCGGGCAGATGGACAGCATGACGCAGCAGAATGCGGCGCTGGTCGAACAGGCCGCAGCAGCGGCCGAAAGCCTGAACGAGCAGACGGTCAATCTGGCGAAGGCCGTGGCGATCTTCCGCATCGCACCGGGTGACGACGACGTCGACGAGGTGGAAGAAGCGCATGACGACGCGCCGGCGGTGGGCTTCCAGGGCGTGGCCGATCGCCGCAGCCGCGCCAGCACGATGCGCGCGAAGCCGGTGCCGGCCTTGCCACCGGCGCGCCGGCGCGGGTCGGCTTAGCCTCGGATTGGCCTAACTACGGATTGGCCGGCTCAGAAAACGCGAGCCGGCCAGGCCGAAGCGCCACGGCACATCGACCGCCTTCGAGATGCCGATGCGGATGCCTTCCACGACGACCAGTCCCGCCTCTGCCGGCAGCAAGGTAAACGACGCGCCCTCCAGCGCCATCCCGTCGTGCGCACGCGTCACGCCCAGCGCCTGGCACAACTTGCCCGGCCCCGAACACAGCGCGCGCTCATCCAACGCATCGCGCCGGCCGCGCATGACGTCCAGCCCCGCCACCGGCTCCAGCGCGCGGATCAACACCCCGGCGCCATGGCCCGCTTCGCGGCACACGAAATTCAGGCACCAGTGGATGCCGTACGAACGGTAGACGTAGGCATGCGCGGGCGGACCGAACATCGACGCGTTGCGCTCCGTCTCGCCGGCAAACGCGTGCGAGGCCGCATCTTCGCGGTCATACGCCTCGGTTTCGACGATGCGCCCGCCCACCCCGTCGAGCAGCACCGTCACCCCGATCAACTGGCGCGCCACGGTGGCGGCGTCGGCTGAAAAATCAATTCCTGCAATTGTCGAAATAGCCATGCCGGGATTCTAGCGCGCACGCCAGTGCCCTGGCGCTATGGTGGAATTGCTACATTAACCAGTTGATTTGCACATTGCCTTGCTGCAATATTTTGGCGTGTGGAGTATAGTGACACGTTCCCCCGCAACGTCCGAGATGCCCTCTCGTGCCCCGCCATTTCATGAATACCGTCGTCGAATCCGCCCCCCAAACCGACCAGGTCGATGCCCTGATCAAGTCGATCCGCATTCCACCGCGGCCGAGCCTGCTTGCCGATCTGCAGCGCGAACTGGGGGCCGACGATCCATCGCCCGACGCCATCGGCCGGATCGTGGCCAGCGACGTCGGCATGTCCGGCGCCCTGCTCAAGCTGGCCAATTCGGCCGTTTACGGCGGGCGCCGAAAGGCCAAGTCGATCGAGCAGGCCATTCTGTTCTTGGGGATTAACCAAGTGGCGGCCCTGATGACCGGACTGCTGGCGCGCCAGGCGATTCCTGTCAACAGCGCCGCGCTGGCCAGCTTCTGGGACATCTCGACCCGCCGCGCGCACGCGATGGTGTTCCTGACGCGCCGCCTGCGCATGGGCGAGGCCGACGTGGCGCACACGTTCGGCCTGTTCTGCGACACCGGCGTGCCGCTCCTGATGGACCGCTTCAAGGATTACGACGTGACCTACGGCGCGGCGTCGATGGAAGCGCATCGCCCGTTCACCGACCTCGAGAACGAACGCCACGCGACCAGCCACGCCGCAATGGGCTGCCTGCTGGCCCGCAACTGGGGCCTGTCCGACCACGTGGCCTGGGCCATCCTGCACCATCACGATTTCGCCGTGATCGACGATGCCGCCACCGCGGGACCCGTGCGCTCGCTGGTCGCCCTGTCGCTGCTGGCCGAGAACGCGATCTGCCGCTACCAGGGCCACGCCGAGTCGAACGAATGGAACAAGGGCGGCGTGGCGGCCTGCGCGTATCTGGGCCTGTCGGACGAAGAAACCGCCGAGATCATGGACGAACTGCTGGAAGCGTTTCACGAAGACTGAGTTTTGACTTCGCCCGCAAGGGAGCGGATACTGCCATGTCAGTACGCTCGTTTGCAGGAGGCGCCATGCGCTGGGTCTTGTTCAATTGGCTGTCGCTCGGTTGGCTGTTTTTGTCGATGCTGCTGGCCGGCTGCGCCAGTCTCGCTCCTCCCCCTGCCCCGCCAGCGGCCTTGTTTGCCGATGCACGCTTTGCGCCACCCTCCGAGCCCATCGGCGCGCACGACCTGTTTGCGCTCAGCCCCGCGATGCGCACTTACCTGAACAGCAGCGCCTTCACGTCGCGCCTGCGCACCAAAGGCCTGCAGCACGGCCTGGTCGATGCGCTCTACAGCAAGTCCGACCTCAAGCTCGAATACGAATCGACCGTCACCCGCACCGCCAGCCAGACCTACGCTGCGCGCACGGGCAACTGCCTGTCGCTGGTGATCATGACGGCGGCCTTTGCCAAGGAACTGGGCATGCCGGTCCGGTTCCAGAGCGTGGACGTCGACAACACCTGGAGTCGCACTGCCGGCCTGTACCTGTCCAGCTCCCACATCAATGTCAGCCTGGGCGAGCGACCGGCCGACGCGCCGCGCGGCTACCACCCGCAGCGCGTGCTGGTGGTCGATTTCATCCCGCGCGACGAGGCCGCGCGCCTGCGCACGCGCGAGCTCGAAGAAGACGACATCGTCGCCCTGTTCCTGAACAACCGCGCCGCCGAGGCACTGGTGCAAGATCGGCGCGACGACGCCTACTGGTGGGCGCGCGCGGCGGTCCTGGCGCGCCCCGGCGTGGCGAGCACGCTCAATACGCTGGGCGTGATCTACCAGCGGCATGGCGAACCGGCGCTGGCCGAGCGCGCGTTCCAGGCGGCGCTGGTGCGCGAGCCCGAGAACCTGGCGGTGCTGCACAACCTGCAGCCGGTGCTGGTGGCGCTCGGCCGACCGCTGGAAGCGGCGGCGCTGGCCGCGCGCATCGCGGCGGTCGATCCGACGCCGCCGTACCACTACTTCGACCTGGGCACGGCCGCGCTCAAGGCTGGCCGGTATGACGATGCGGTAACCCACTTTGCGCGCGAGGTGCGGCGCGCGCCGTACAACGACGAGTTCCGGTTCTGGCTGGGCGTCGCCCATCTGCAGCTGGGGCATGTGCGCGATGCACGCGAACAGATCGCGCTGGCGGTCGATCACAGCACGCGGCAGGATATGCGCGAGGTGTACGTGGCAAAGCTGGCATATCTGCGGAAAATGGCGGCGGGGACCGGGACGCTTATTCGGTAGGCGGCGCTGATGATCCACCGCTTGCATCCGCAGCGCGGTGGCGTTACCTTGGTGATATCTGCAAAACGTCAATCCCCCAGCAAGCGCTGCCAGGCCAGCAGCTTTTGCGCAAACGGCATCGCCGCATACGCCGGCGAGGTCGATGGCAGCAGGACCGTGCGATACCCGGCGTCGGCAAATTGCGGTGCAAATTTGCCTGCCGTCCTGCCATTGAAGCCGACGGTTTCAAGCTGCGGGCAACGCTCGCGCAGCCGCGCGAAATCGTTCGCGGCCGGTGCACGGATGGCGGAATCGAGACTGCCTTCTCGCTCGCAGGCACCCAGCACATCCCACAAGCCGATGCCGTGCGCCAAAAGGCGCGGCAGGCGCTCGTCGTAGGGCAAGCCGGCCAGGTCTTCGCTCGTCAGTTGCGACAGGATCGGCCACAGCAGATTGCGCGGGTGCGCATAATACTGTCCGGCCGCCAGCGACGCGGCGCCCGGAAAACTGCCCAGCACGAGAATGCGGGTATGGGCGTCGATCACGGGCGCGAGGCCGGTGAGCGGTGGAACAGGAACACAAGCAGATGCGATGGACATGTCGCCATTGTAGCGGCGCAGCCCGTATCAGGCTGACGCACCGGCCGCCGTTGCCGGCAGCCGATGCGTCAGATACAGCGCGGTCTTACTTCATCCACACCGCGTAATTGCTGCCCGACGTCTGCAGCACCCAGCCCGTGCCGGCCGGGCTCCAGGCGTTCGGCCCGATCTTCATCGCGAGCTGGCGCGTGTTGCCAGTGACGACCGCCGCATACAGCCCCTGCGCCGCCTGCTGGATCGCCACCGGCGACGTCGACGTCACCCCTGCTGCCCGGCGCGCTGCCATCAGCGCGGCGATCGGCGTCTTCAGGCCCCAGTTGTAGATGTGCGGGTAGTAGACGGTCGGAATGCCCGGGTGGCTCAGCACATAGGCGTAGCCCTGCATCACCGAACCGCATGGCACCGCCCAGTGGTTCTGGCCGTTGCCGCAGCTTTCGGACGGACCGGTGTCGTGGTTGTCGACGAACGTCACTGCCATCGCCGGCCACCAGCCGATGGCGCCTTGCGGCTTGCCAGAGGCATCCTTCAGGCGCCAGTAATTGCCGTTGGCCAGCGCGTCGTTGAGCAGACCCTTGGTGGTGAAGTCGAACGCGCCGCAGCTGTTGCTGGTGCCGTTAATCCAGTTCATGATTTCCTGGCGGTGCGCATCGACGTTGTTCAGGTTCAGGTCGTTCCAGAGCTCGCCGACGCAGAACTCGGCGTTGAAGGCATTCGCATACTGCCCGACGTAGCTGGGGCTAAAGCCCCGCACATAGTCCACCCGCATGCCGGTAAAGCCCACCGGTTTGAGCGTGTAGTTCAGCCACGTGGTGATGCCGTTCTGGACTTCACCGACGTTGCGGTGGTCGATGTCGCGCCCGCCGTTGAACCCGAGCGCTGTATCGGCGCTGCCCAGGCCGCAGTTGCACTCGTCGTTGTTGACGATCGAATACGTGGTCCAGTTGGGATTGGTGAAGTCCGACCAGCCGGTGGTGCCGACGCGGTGGTTGACGACGACGTCGGCCACCGCCTTGATGCCGCTGTTCGTGAACGCGCGCACGACGTTGGTCAGCTCGGCCGAGCTGCCGTAGGCGGAATTCAGGTTGTTCAGCTGGCGCGGCAGATAGCCCTGCGAGGCCGCCGAATCGGACGGCGGTGGGAACCAGACGTGGCTAAAGCCCATGGTTTTCAGCTCGCCCACATTGCCCTGCAAGGTGTTGTACCAGTTCGGACTCCTGGCACTCGACGAGTTCCAGTGGAAGCCCTGCAGCAGCACGGCAGAACTGTTACCCGCCTGGGCAGGCGGGGTGGCGGCCAGGGCCGGGTTACTCAATGCCACAACGCTGGTGGCAAGCATGGCGATGATGCTTTTCTTCATTTTGTCTCCTCCGGTGTAATTGATGTGTTTCAGTCCTTCAGGACATCGACGGACATACTGTTGGTCACGTAGATAAACTACGTAGCCGGTTGCCATGGTCTCTGAGCGGACACTTTCGGCCCACAGATTCTGTTCCTGCCGTTTAACGGAGTCAATTGAATCAGGATATTTTTGTAGTTTTGCTACACCAGTAAAAAAAAACGGCGGTGCGTCCACACGCACCGCCGCAAAGGGCAAACAATTTTCGTAGGGTGGGCGGGTTTCCCGCCCACGCGTTCAATTAACTTTCGCTAATCACTGAGCGAGGTTGGTTTGAACGCGTGGGCGGCATAGCCGCCCACCCTACCCGGCCGCCATATCACGCAGGGGCAGGTGAATGATCAGCGTTGCGCTACCGCCGCATTTACTGGCTGCGCTGCATTTATTGGCTGCGTCGCATCCCAACCGCCGCCCAGCGCGCGAATCAGCGCCACCGTCGTCAGTGCGCGCTCACCGCGCAGCTGCACCGCCGTGCGTTCCACGACCGCCAGGTTGCGCTGGGCGTCGAGCAGTTCGAGATAGCTCGAGCGGCCGGCGTCGTACAGCTTCTGCGCCAGGTCGGCCGAGCGGCGCGCCGAGACCACGGCCGCGTCGATCTCACCGGCCTGCCCTGCCAGGATGCGCAGGCCGGCCAGGTTGTCCTCGACCTCGGCAAACGCCACCAGCACGCTCTGGCGATAGGTGCCCACCGATTCCTCGAGCACCGCTTCGCTGCGCACGATGTTGTTGCGGTTGCGGCCACCGTCGATGATCGGCATCGAGGCCAGGGCCCCAAGCAACCACGAACGGCTGCTCCACTTGAACACTTCCGAGAACACGCCGCCCACGCCGCCGCCATCGGCATTGATGGTCAGGGCCGGGAACATCGCCGCGCGCGCCACGCCGATGCGGGCGTTCGACGCTTCCATCGCGCGCTGGGCGGCGACGATGTCGGGCCGGCGTTCGAGCAGCGACGACGGCAGGCCGGCTGGAATCGCCGGCATCAGGCTCGCATCGAGCAGCGGGCTCGGACCAGCCACGTAGTCGGCCGCCGGTTTGCCCAGCAAGACCGCCAGTGCGTGCTCGGTCGTGGCGCGCTGGCGCTGCACGCCGATGGCTTCGGCGCGCGCGGTGGACAGCTCGGTGCGGGCGCGCGACAGGTCGAATTCACCGATGTCGCCCAGGTCGAAGCGGCGCTGCGTAACCTTGATGCTTTCTTCACGCAGCCGCACCGTGTCGGCCAGCGTCACCAGTTCGGCATCGAGCGCGCGCAGCCTGAAATAGGTCTGCGCAACATCCGCCTGCAAGGCCAGCAGCACCGAGCGGAAGTTGGCTTCGGAGGTCGCCGCATCGCCCCGCGCTGCCGACACGCCGGCCGCCACGCGGCCGAACAGATCGACCTCGTAGCTGGCCGACAGGCGCGCGCTGTAGCTCGTGTACGCCTCGGTCCCCACGCCTTGCGGCAGGTTCGATTCGCGTGGCGACAGGCGCGCACGCTGAGCGCCGATGCCCACGCCCACCTGCGGGATACGATCCGCTTCGGCGATGCCGGCAATCGCGCGCGCCTGCTTGACGCGGCTGGCCGCGACCGACAGGTTGGCGTTATTGGCGGCGGCTTCGTCGATCAGCGCGGTGAGCGCCGGATCGTTGAAGGCCAGCCACCACTGGCCGCGCGGCTGCTGCTCGGCCGGCTGCGCCGGCTTCCAGCGCGCGCCATCAATCCCTGCCACTTTCGCGGCCGGCGCTGGTGCCTGCGATTCGCGGAAGGCGTCCGGCGTGGCGATGTGCGGCTGCACGAAGTCGGGCGTGGCGCAGGCCGTCAGCAGCAGCGCCGCTAGCAGGGGCGCGACACCCTTTGCAATCATCGTATTCATCAGTGCACTCCTTCTGCGCTGTGCGCCACCGCAGGTGCGGTGTGCACGGGTTTTTCAAAACGCTTTGCCAGCGAGCGCAGCAGCACGTAGAACAGCGGCGTGAGGAACAGGCCGAAGAAGGTCACGCCCAGCATGCCCCAGAACACGGCGACACCAATGGCGTGGCGCATCTCGGAACCCGCGCCGCTCGAGAACACCAGCGGCACCACGCCGGCGATGAACGCGATCGACGTCATCAGAATCGGTCGCAGACGCAGGCGGCTCGCCTCAAGTGCTGCTTCGACGACGCTGCGGCCATGGTCTTCCAGCTCGCGGGCAAATTCCACGATCAGGATCGCGTTCTTCGACGCCAGGCCGACCAGCACGAACAGCGCGATCTGCGTGAACACATTGTTGTCGCCACCGGTGAGCTTGACGCCGATGAGCGCGCACAGGATCGACATCGGCACGATCAGGATCACCGACAGCGGCAGCGTCCAGCTTTCGTACTGGGCCGCCAGCACCAGGAACACCAGCAGCACGCACAGCGGGAACACATAGATCATCGTGTTACCCGACAGGACGTCCTGGTAGGTCAGCTCGGTCCATTCGTACGACACGCCCTTTGGCAGCACTTCTTTCGCGATGCGTTCCATCGCCGCCTGCGCCTGGCCGGACGACACGCCGGGCGCTGCGCCGCCATTCATCTCGGCCGAAACATAGCCGTTGTAGCGCGTGACGCGGTCCGGACCATAGGTGTCCTTCACGCGCATCATCGACGACAGCGGAATCATCTCGCCCGTATTGCTGCGCACCTTGAACTGCTCGATCTGCTCGCGCTGCGAACGGAACGGCGCGTCAGCCTGCACCCGCACCTGGTAGGTACGACCGAACTGGTTGAAGTCGTTCACGTACAGCGAGCCGAGGTTCACCTGCAAGGTCTGGTTGATGCTCGCCAGCGGCACGCCCAGCTGCTTGGCTTTCACGCGATCGATGTCCGCGTACAGCTGCGGCACGTTGATCTGGAAGCCCGAGAACACGCCAGCCAGTTCCGGCGTCTGCGCGGCCTTGGCCGTCAGCGCCTGCACTGCCTTGTTCAGCTCTTCGTAGCCGACGTTGCCGCGGTCTTCGATCATCATCTTGAAGCCGCCCGTCGTACCGAGGCCATTGACCGGCGGCGGCGAGAGCACCATCACGAATGCATCTTCGACGGCGCCCATGCGCTTGTTGATCTCGGCGGCGATGGCTTCGGCGCTTTTCGCCTTGTCCTTGCGCTGGTCGAACGATTTCAGGCCGACGAACACGATGCCGGCGTTCGGCGCATTGGTAAAGCCGTTGATCGACAGGCCCGGGAAAGCGATCGACGATTCGACACCGGGAATCTCCTGGGCGATCTTCGACATCTGACGGATCACGGCGTCGGTGCGGTCGAGCGAAGCGGCGTCCGGCAGTTGCGCGAAGCCGATCAGGTAGGCTTTGTCCTGCGGTGGCACGAAGCCCGGCGGCACTGCCTTGAACATGAACACCCCGGCCACGGCCAGCGCCAGGTAGACGCCGATCGCGGCGCTCTTGCGGCGCAGGACGCCCTTCACACCGTGTTCATAGCGCACCGACGAACGGCCGAAGAAGCGGTTGAAGGCGGCAAAGAAGCGGCCCAGCACGGCGTCGATCATGCGCGTCAGGCGGTCTTTCGGTGCATTGTGCGGTTTCAGCAAGGCAGCCGACAGGGCCGGCGCCAGCGTCAGCGAGGCGAAGGCCGAGATCACGGTCGAAATCGCGATGGTCAGTGCGAACTGGCGATAGAACTGGCCGGTCAGGCCCGACACGAAGGCAATCGGCACGAACACGGCGCACAGCACCAGCGCGATGGCGATGATCGGCCCGCTGACTTCCTTCATGGCCTGGATGGTCGCATCGCGTGGATTGAGGCCATCGGCGATATTGCGCTCGACGTTTTCCACCACCACGATCGCATCGTCGACCACGATACCGATAGCCAGCACGAGGCCAAACAGTGACAGCGTGTTGATCGAGAAACCGAAGGCCAGCATCACGGCAAAGGTACCCACCACCGACACCGGCACGGCCAGCAGCGGAATGATCGAGGCGCGCCAGGTCTGCAGGAAGATGATGACGACCAGCGCGACCAGCACGACCGCTTCGAACAGCGTCACGATGACCGAGTTGATCGACTCGCGCACGAACTGGGTCGGGTCATACACGATCGAGTACTTCACGCCTTCCGGGAACTCCTGCGACAGCGCTTCCATCGTGGTGCGCACGTCGGCGGACAGTTGCAGGTCGTTCGCACCAGGGGCGGCGAAGATCGGGATCGCGACGGCCGACTTGTTGTTCAGCAGCGAACGCAGTGCGTACGAGCTCGAACCGAGCTCCATGCGTGCGACATCCTTGAGCAGCGTGGTGCCGCCTTCGGCATTGGTCTTCAGGACGATGTCGCCGAATTCGTCGGTGCTTTGCAGACGCCCTTGCGTGTTCACGGTGAGCTGGAAATCAGCGTCCTTGGCCGGACCCTGGCCGATCACGCCGGCTGCAACCTGCACGTTCTGTTCGCGGATCGCGTCGATGACGTCACCCGCGCTCAAGCCGCGCGCGGCGACCTTCTGCGGATCGAGCCAGATACGCATCGCGTAGTCGCCCGAGCCGAACAGCTGGACTTCGCCCATGCCCTTGATGCGGGCCAGCTGGTCCTTCACGTTCAGCACCGCGTAGTTGCGCAGGTACAGGTCGTCGTAGCGGCCGTCCGGTGAATTCAGGTGGACCACCATCGTCAGGTTCGGCGACGACTTCACGGTCGTCACGCCGATCTGGCGCACTTCTTCGGGCAGCCGTGGCAGCGCGCGCTGGACCCGGTTCTGCACCGCGGTTTCGGCCTGCTCGACATCGGTGCCAATTTTAAACGTGACGGTCAGCGCCAGCGCGCCATCGGACGTGTTTTGCGACGACATGTACAGCATGTCTTCGACGCCGTTGATCTGCTCTTCCAGCGGCGTGGCCACCGTTTCGGCGATGACCTTCGGATTCGCGCCCGGATACTGCGCGCGCACCACCACGGAGGGCGGCGTGACTTCCGGGTACTCGGAAATCGGCAGCATGAAGATCGAGATCAGGCCGGCGACAAAGATGATCACCGACAGCACGACCGCGAAGATCGGTTTGTCGACAAAGAATTTAGGAAAGTTCATGGTGACTTATGCTCCCGTTGCAGCCGCTGGGGTGGCCGCTGCCGCTGCCGGTGCCGGTGCGGCGTTGGCCACCATCGGCACGACCTGCGCGGCGATCGGGGCGCCCGGGCGCACGCGCTGCAGACCATTCACGACGATCTTTTCGCCCGGTTTCAGGCCTTCGCGCACGATGCGTAAACCGTCGTCCAGCGGGCCCAGTTTGACGCTGCGGTATTCGGCCTTGCCGTCCTTGTCGACGACGTAGACGAACTTGCGGTCCTGGTCGGTGTTGATGGCGCGGTCGACGATCAGGATCTGCGGGATCGGCGCACCGCCGGCGATCTGCACGCGGGCAAAGAGGCCCGGCGCCAGCGCGCGGTCGGTGTTGGCCAGCGTGGCGCGCATGCGCACGCTGCCGCTGCGGCTGTCGAGCTGGTTGTCGACGAATTCGAGCTTGCCGCTGTGCGGGAAGCCTTCTTCGCCGGCCAGGCCCACCTTCACGTCCACCGGCTGGCCGGCGTTGGTGCGGCGCGACACGCGCAGGTAGGTGGATTCATCGCCATCGAAGCTGGCGTAGATGCGTTCGAGCGAGACCACCGAGGTCAGCACCGCAGTGGCGTCCACCAGGTTACCGAGGGTGATTTCAGCCTTCGAGACACGGCCGTCGATTGGCGACGTGACGCGGGTGTACGCCAGGTTCAGGCGCGCCGTTTCGTGCTCGGCCTGGGCGGCGCGCACGCTCGCATCCAGTTCTTTCTGGCCGGCCGAACGTTCGTCGAACTCGCGCTGGGCGATGGCCTTGTCGGCCAGCAGGCGCTCGGCGCGCTGCAATTCCAGGCGCGCCAGGTCGGCGCGTGCCTGCGCCGCAGCGGCAACGGCCTTCGTGCGGTCCGCTTCGGCCTGGTACGGCCGTGGGTCGATCACGAACAGGACCTCGCCCTTTTTCACTTCGGCGCCCGGCTTGAAGTTCACCGCCGTGATGTAGCCCGACACGCGGGGGCGGATTGCAACGACTTCGATCGCTTCCAGGCGACCGGAGAATTCCTGCGTTTCCGTCACGGCGCGCTGGATGACGACCGCGCTCGTGACTGGCGGCGCACTTGGCGCTGCCGCTGCCGGTGCGTCGTCGCTGGTGGCGTCCGCGCAGCCGGTGATACCGGCGCCCGCGAGACCTGCGATTGCCAGCGCGGCGATGATGACGCGCAGTTTGCCCATCCCTGATTGGTTATTCATGATTAACCCTTTTATTAAGAACGATGAAGTACGACGATTGAAAAAAAAGACAATAGAACCCCGTCCCGCGTCGCTGGCATGTCGGCCAGACGAAACGCAGGCAAAACGAATCCCCTTCCGCGCCGGAGCGTGGAAAAATTTCTTGTTAGCTGATGTAGAGCCGGTGGCTTAGTCCGGCGGGTGGTTGTGCGTTATCTGCGAGGCAGATACTGCGATTGGGCGCTGTGATTCATTTGCACGCTCTTATTGTGATGAACTCTTACTTACCATGTTGGCTGCATATGTAGGGTGGACGGCTACGCCGTCCACGCGTTCAAATCCATATGGTTTTGTGGCACGCCATCGTCCGTTGGACGCGTGGACGGGAAACCCGTCCACCCTACGGCGGCGCACATCAAGCCCCCTGCCGCCCCTCCAGCCGCGCCAGGAAGTTGGCAATCTCGCCCATCGCCTGCCATTTGCAGGCGCATTCATTGCGGCCGTTCGGGTCTTGCAGATCGGCGGGCGCCATGCGCCGCACCGTGGTGCAGATGCCCGCATTGATCAGTTTTGCGCCATACAGCTCGGCTTCATCGCGCAGCGGATCGTCCTCAGCCGACAGGATCAGCGCCGGCGCCAGGTTCTTCAGGCGGCTCGAATGCAGCGGCGCCGCGTACGGATGCGAGCGGTCAGCGGCATGGGGCAAATAGCCGCGATAGGCTTCGGCGCAAATCGTGGCGGCCTTTTCGCGGTCGGAGCATTGCGTGAGCTGGCGCATCGAACCGGTGCTCAGGGCCGGATCGAGCATCGGCATGACCAGGATCTGGCCGGCGAGTGCCGGACCACCACGATCACGCGACATCAGCGCGCACACGGCCGCCAGGTTGGCGCCGGCTTCGATGCCGGCCGTCACCAGGAGCTTGCCGTTCCAGCCAAGCTTGGTCTTGTTCTTCTTGGCCCACTGCAGCACTGCATGCGCATCCTCGACGGCGGCCGGGAACGGGCTGACAGTGGCCAGCGTGTAGCTCGGCGCCAGCACCAGCGGCAGATGATCGCATTCGGCCAGCGAGCGCAGGAAGTCGTCCGCCTCGTCGAGGTCGCCGCTGTCGAAGCCGCCACCGTGGTAGAACACGACCAGCATGTCGCGCTTGACGGCCGGGCCGGCGGCATACAGGCGCGCCGGCAGTGGGCCGGTGGCGCCCGCGACCTCGAGGTCGCGTACTTTCAGCGCGCGCTCTGGCATATCGCCCACGGCGTTCATCGGGGAACCTGCCCGAGCTCGAGTTCGACGATGCGCTCATCGACGACGGCGCAATCGCCCACGCAGCTCATCTGCATCTGCATCGACAGCGCCCGCACGCCGCGTGCTTCGGCGCCGGCGGCGCGGGAATAAGCATCCGTGCAAAGCAATCCCGCCAGCGCGACGCCGCTAAGCGTGACTGCAACCGTGGTAAAAATGCCATCTCGAATACTCATGTCCTGCTCCGTCTTCTCAAGTAAATACTTTGTTGCGATGCACACATAATAGTCTTGATCCCCAATCGGATAAAGATGACAATACCGAATTGATTGTTCAGATTCCTGAACAATGTCACCAATTTCGAATCAAAATCCAGATGAACAAGCTGCAAGCCATGGAAGTATTCGTACAAGTCGTCGATGCGGGCAGCTTCACACGCGCCGCCGACACGCTGCAAATGCCCAAGGCGACAGTGTCGACGCTGATCCAGGCGCTCGAAACGTCGCTCGCCTCGCGCCTGCTGCACCGCACGACCCGCCATGTGTCCGTGACATCGGACGGCGCCGCCTATTACGAGCGCTGCGTGCGGATCCTGTCGGACGTGCGCGACGCTGAAGAATCGCTCACGCGCCACCGCTTCAGCCCAAGTGGCCGGCTGCGGGTGGATGCGCCTACGGGCCTGACCTGCGAGATCCTGATTCCGGCCCTGCCCGATTTTTTCGCGCGCTATCCCGATATCACGCTGGAGATGGGCAGCACCGATCGCCCCGTCGACCTGGTCGAGGAAGGCGTCGATTGCGCCGTGCGCGGTGGCGACCTGATCGACAACAACCTGATTGCGCGCCGTGTTGGCGTGATCAACTTCGTCACCTGTGCGGCGCCCTCGTATATCGAGCGCTTCGGCATGCCGCTGCATCCGAACGATCTGGAGCGCCATCGCTGCGTCAATTATTTCTCGTCCAAGTCGGGCAAGGTCAGCGGCTGGGATTTCACCCGCGACGGCGAGCGCATCGAGGTCATGCTGCCCGGCGCCATCGCGCTCAACGACTCGAATGCCTATATCAAGGCGGGCCTGGCAGGCCTGGGCGTGATCAATATGACCGACTATCTTTTGTCCGAGCAGCTCGCTACCGGCAAGATGGTGCGGCTGCTGCCGGATTGGCGCTGCGATCCGATTCCCGTCCACGTGGTGTATCCGCACAACCGCCATTTGTCCGCCAAGGTGCGCGTATTCGTCGAATGGATCGCCGAGCTGTTCGCGAACCATGCCCATCTGCGCGTGCAGCCGGCCGACACCACGGCGCCCACGCCGGCGCTGCCGCCACGATAGGCCGCCGCACGGGGGATAGCGGCGGTAGAATCGTCCTTACAACAATACAGGGAGACGCCGCCATGTACACCGCATCCACGCCCCGCGCCATCGATGTCCTGCTGGCGCGCTATGGCGAAAGCCACCGCAATCCCGTCAATGAACTGATCCACATCGTCTGCATCCCGGCAATCGTGTTCAGCCTGCTGGGTATCCTGTGGGCGCTCCACCCGGCGGTGGCGCTGCTGGTCGTGGCGGCGGCGCTGGCGTATTACGTCACGCTGTCGCGCACCTTCGCCCTGGGGATGGGCATGATGGCCGGCGCCATGTTGGTACTGCTGGCCATGTTGCCGGACGGGACCATGCTGCCGACGTCGATCGGCGTGTTCGTGGCGGCCTGGCTCGGCCAGTTCGTCGGCCACCATATCGAGGGCAAGAAGCCGTCGTTCTTCGACGATCTGCGCTTCTTGCTGATCGGGCCGCTGTTCGTGCTGAGCATCCTGTACCGGCGCATCCGGGTCGCGTGGTGATGTTGCATTTCTACTACATCGGGGATGCCGGCCGATGAGCTGATGCCGACAGGAACCTGGCGGGCCATCTATACTCCCGCGATGTCCTCCCCCATCCTGTTTACCATCGCGTCCCTGATCTGGGGCTCGACCTTCTGGGCCATCACCCTGCAACTGGGACACGCCGCACCCGCGGTGTCGGTGGCCTACCGCTTCTTCCTCGCCGCCGCGGCCCTGTTCGCCGTCTGCATCGCACGCCGCGAACGCCTGAGCCTGCCATGGCGCACGCACCGCTGGATGGCTCTGCAGGGCGGCCTGACCTTCGGCATCTCATATATCTGCACCTACCACGCGGAGCAGCACGTCGTCTCCGGCCTGGTGGCCGTGATGTTTGCGCTGATGGTGTTCTGGACGCCGATCTGGAGCCGCCTCTTCTTCGGCACCGCGATCAACCGCCGCACCTGGACTTGCGGCGCGGCGGCCACGGTGGGGGTCGCGCTGCTGTTCTGGCACGCCATTGGCGACGCCTGGCAGGCGATCCAGGCCGGCGGCAACGGCCACTTCATTGCGGGCGTCGTGCTGGCGCTGGCCGCGACCATGGCCAGCGCGGGCGGCAGCGTTGTCGTCACCAAGGTCAAGCAGCAGTGCGCGAACCTGCCGCTGACGATGGCGTGGTCGATGCTGTGGGGCGCGTCGATGGTGACGCTGTGGTCGCTCGCGAACGGCGACGCCTTCACACTGCCCGACAGCGGCACCTACTGGGCCGGCCTGTTCTACCTGTCGATCTTCGGCTCCGTCGTCGCCTTCTTTGCCTACTTCACGCTGATCGCCCGCATCGGCGCCAACAAGGCCGTGTACGTCACCGTCGTCACGCCCGTGCTGTCAGTGCTGCTGTCGGTGCTGCTTGAAGATTACCGCCCCGGCGCGCTCGAGTTCCTCGGCATGATCGTGTGCCTGGCGAGCGTGGCCTGGGCCGTGCGTGCGCCCGCCCCGAAAATCGTCCAATCCGCCAATCTGAACAATCCCATCGAATCGCCATGACCGCTGCCCCATTTTCCATCCGCCCTGCCCGTCCGGACGACGTCACCCACATCCACGCCATGATCGTGGAACTGGCCGTCTTTGAAAAACTCGAACACATGGTCGTGGCCACCGAAGCGCTGCTGCACGAAGGCCTGTTCGGCGCGCACCCGTCGTGCGAAGCCATCGTCGGCGAAGAGAACGGCGAGGTCGTCACCTTCGCGCTGTTCTTCCATAACTTCTCGACCTTCCTCACCAAGAAAGGTTTGTACCTCGAAGACCTGTATGTGAAGCAGGCGCATCGCGGCAAGAACATCGGCACGCGCATGCTGCAACGCCTCGCGCAGCTGGCGGTCGAGCGCGGCTGCGGGCGTTTCGAGTGGTCGGTGTTGGACTGGAACGAGCCTGCAATTAATTTCTACAAGGCGATGGGCGCTGACGTGATGCCCGAGTGGCGTATCTGCCGCGTGACGGGCGAGAGCCTGACGGCACTGGCCGAACGCAGCTGATTCGGCTGACGCTAAATCCGACCGACAAAGAAAAACCCACGACGCGTTGGCGCCGTGGGCAAACCCATTTTGGCAAATGGGGAGGGGAGAAGTTGAATCACGAGAAGGACTATAGCCAGCGATCCTTAACGATTGATTAAGCCTTACATTTGCTTACGGCAGTCACCGTTTTTTTTACACGTCGTGAAATTCATCTTCTCCGAAACGGAGATGACAGCCTTGCGGGCGGTCAAAAGGTCAGCCGATGGTGCGCAAGACGCCGCCATGGATGACGGCCTGGCAAGGATTCAAACCCATCGCGTAGGCAAGATCGGCAGGTCGCGCGATGTTCCATAACGCCAGGTCGGCGCACTTGCCAACGGTGAGCGTGCCGATCTCGTCCTGCAGACCCAGCGCGCGCGCCGCATGCGCGGTCACGCCCAGCAATGCCTCTTGCGGCGTGAGGCGCCACAGCGTGCACGCCATGTTCAGCGCCAGCAGCAAGGACGTCAGCGGCGAGGTGCCGGGATTGCAGTCGGTGGCCACGGCCATCGGCACGCCAGCGGCGCGCAAGGCAGCGATCGGCGGCATGGTCGTTTCGCGCAGATAGTAATAGGCGCCGGGCAGCAGCACGGCCACCGTGCCGGCGCGCGCCATCGCGGCGATGCCCTCTTCGCTCAGATGTTCCAGATGATCGGCCGACAAGCCCCCATGGCGCGCCACGAGTGCGGCGCCGCCCTGGTCGGACAACTGCTCGGCATGCAGCTTGACCGGCAAGCCCAGCGCCCCTGCCTTCTCGAACACGCGCGCGGTCTGCGCATTGGTAAAGCCAATGCGCTCGCAGAACGCATCGACTGCGTCCACTAAGCCCTGCGCCGCCAGCGCAGGCAGCATGACGTCGCACACGTCGGTCATGTAGTCGTCCGGGCGTCCCGCAAATTCAGGCGGCAGCGCGTGCGCGCCGAGGAACGTCGTGACGACGCGCACCGGCAGCAGTTCGCCAATGCGGCGCGCCGCGCGCAGCATGCGCTCTTCGGCGTCCAATGCGAGGCCATAGCCCGACTTGATCTCGAGCGTCGTCACGCCTTCGGCCAGCAAGGCCTTTACACGCGGCAGGCTGGCCGCGACAAGCGCATCGACATCCAGCGCGCGCGTGGCGCGCACGGTGGCCATGATGCCGCCGCCCTGGCGCGCGATGTCTTCGTAGGTGGCGCCGTTCAGGCGTGCTTCCCATTCGTCGCTGCGGTTGCCGCCATGGACGATGTGGGTGTGGCAGTCGATGAGGCCGGGCGTGAGCCAGGCGCCGCCGCAGTCGTGTTCGTGCGCGGCTGGCGGCGCATCGCACCGCGCGCCGATCCAGGCGATGCGGCCATCCTTGATCGCCAGCGCGGCGTCGTGCAGCAGGCCGTAGCCGTTGTCCATCGTGGCCAGGTGCACGTTGGACAGCAGCAGGTCAGTCATACATTCCCATGTCGTCATCGTCGTCGGAGTAATAGTGGACGTCGACGATATAAATGGTGGCCTGCCCCGCCTCGAGCGTCCACACAGTGCCCTGGTCGAGCACCACCGCGTCATAGCGCACGAGGCCGATGCGCTCGCTGTCGCTGGCCAACTGCAGGCTGTCGCCTTCAGCCAAAAACAGCACCGTGATCTCGGCACGCGCGATGAAGGTCGAGTCGCCGCTCAGGCGCCGCCGCCCGAACTGGTGATAACAGCGCTCGCTGCGCGACATCACGTTGAAGTCGGTCGTTGGCCCGCGATTGAGCTTGGCCCGCACTTCCGAGCTGCCGTCGAATGCCACCACCGGCTCGGCATGCGTGATCAGGGTTGGCTCGCCATCGATCTGCAAGGTCATGCCGTGGCCGTCGACCAGCGCCAGCGTGCGGTCGACGCCCTCGAACTGCGAGAACGCGCCATCTTCGGCGATGGTGGCGAGGCTGACGCGCCAGTCGAAATCGTCGAAGCCGGCGTCGAGCGGGCCGATCGCGATCTCGGTCGTGTTGCCGCCGCCGTTCTTCCACGGTACCGGGGCCAGGCCTGCAAACGGAATCAAGACAGTCATGTGGTCACCTTTCTAAGAACGCAAATCCCTGAGCGCCTGGCGGTAGCGCGTCGCAATCGCCTCCTGCGCCCGGTGGCGGCCGCCCTGCACCACCCAGCGGCCGCCGCACAGCACGTCGCGCACGAGGTTATCGTTACCGCAAAATACCATGCGGCCAAGGACCTCGGCGTGGTCCACGCCGTCGAGGTTCGGATGCTGGGCGTCCAGCACCAGCAGGTCGGCGCGCCGCCCTGCTGCCAGTGCGCCGACGCGCCGGCCAGTGGCTTGCGCGCCACCAGCCAACGCAGCTTGCCACAAAAAGTCGCCAACGCTGCGCTGCGCTGGCACGTGCGCGACATTGCGCTGCCGGTGCTGCAGGCGCTGGCCGTATTCAAGCCAGCGCAATTCTTCGACAGGGCTTTGCGAGACATGGCTGTCGCTGCCAATACCAAACCGCCCGCCGGCGGCGATGTACGGCGCCAGCGGGAACAGGCCGTCGCCCAGATTCGCCTCGGTGGTCGGGCACAGGCCGGCCACGGCGCCGCTGGCCGCCAGCGCCGTCACTTCCGCCGCGTTCAGGTGGGTGGCATGCACGAGGCACCAGCGTTCATCAAGCGCGAGCTGGTCGAGCAGATAGGCAACAGGCAGCTGGCCCGTGTGCGCGATGCACTGCGCCACCTCAGCCTCCTGCTCGGCGATGTGGATGTGCAGCGGCCGCGCGGCGGGCAAGCCGGCCGCCAGCGCGCGGATCGCATCGATCCCGGCCGCGCGCAGCGAGTGCGGCGCCGCGCCCACTTCGAGCTGGCCGCCCCGCAGCGGCGCCAATGCCTCGACGATGCCCAGCACGTCGTCGACGTCCGTGCGAAAGCGCGCCTGGCCCGGCGTGAGCGGCTGCGCGGCAAACCCGGCGTGGCTATACAGCACCGGCAGCAGCGTCACGCCCATGCCGGCCAGTTGCGCGGCTGCCGCCACGCGTTCGGCTGTTTCGGCGGGCCGCGCATAACTGGCGCCATCGACCGCGCGCTGCAGATAATGAAATTCGCAGACCGATGTATAGCCATGACGCAGGCACTCGGCGAACAGCTGCGCAGCGATGGCTTCGATCTGTTCCGGCGTGATGCGCGCGGCGAAGCGGTACATCAGGTCGCGCCAGGTCCAGAAGCTGTCCGGGCCATCGCTGCCTGTTTCGGTCAGGCCGCCCAGCGCGCGCTGGAACGCGTGCGAGTGCAGGTTGACCATCCCCGGCAGCACGTACTCGGCGCGCGCCACGTTCAGCGGCGGGCGGGCGCCGGGCGCGACCTGCGTCAGGTCGCCCCCGCTGTCCCATTCGAGCAGCACGTCGCGCTGCCAGCCCTGCGGCAGCAGCGCATGGCGCGCGAACAGCGCTGTCATGGGCGCACCCAGTCGACGGCGGCCTTGACCATGTCGCGCAGCAGCGGCTGCAGCGTCGCGGCAACCGCTGGCCGGTACTCGAACGGCGGCGCTTCGTTCATGTACAGGTACTGGCATTTCTCGAGCTGGATCGCGTGCACGCCCGATGCCGGTTGGCCGTAGTGACGCGTGATGTGGCCGCCCTTGAAGCGGCCGTTGAGCGCGATCGAGAAACGCTCCTGCGCCCGCGCCACGTCCAGCACCGCGGCTTCGAGGCCCGGCGCGCAGGAGGTGCCTTCGGCCGTGCCGAAGTTCAGGTCGGGCAGCTTGCCGTCAAAAAAGCGCGGGACAATCGAGGCGATGGAGTGCGCTTCCCACAGCACCACGCGCCCGTGCTCCATCTTCAGGCGGTCGAGCTCCGCGCGCAACTGCGCGTGGTACGGTTGCCAGTAGCGCACCAGGCGCCGCCGCACTTCGGCCGCATCGGGCTCCATGCCGTCGCGGTAAAGGCGTTCGCGCCCGAAGGTATCGAGCGGGCACAGGCCGGTGGTGTCCAGGCCCGGATACAGGTTCGTGTCTTCGGGCGGGCGATTCAGGTCGATCAGGTAGCGCGACCAGCGCGCCGAGATCGTCGAGATGCCCATCTCTTCGAGAAAGCCGTACAGCTCGGGCAAGTGCCAGTCGGTGTCGGCGCGCGCAGCGGCGCACGGCGCCAGCGTGTGCGCTACCTCGTCGGGAATATCGGTGCCCGCATGCGGCATCGATACCAGCATGGGAAGCCTGCCTGCCTTGAACCGGAATTCCATTGCAACTCCCTGGTCGATTTACGGATGCAGCGCCGAAAACAGCGTCTTGCACGAGGCCGACAAGGCCCCCTGCCACACCATCGTGCGCGCCGCCTCGATGTCCGGCGCGAAGAAGCGGTCGGCATCATATGGCGCAACCTGCTCGCGCAGCTGCGCATGGACCGATTCCAGCGTCTGCGAACTGCGCAGCGGCCGGTGGAACTCGATGCCCTGGCACGCGGCCAAGAGCTCGATGCCGACGATCACGCAGGTATTGTGCGCCATCTGGTGAAGACGGCGCGCCGCGAAGGTGGCCATGCTGACATGGTCTTCCTGGTTGGCCGACGTCGGCAGGCTGTCGACGCTGGCGGGATGGGCCAGCGACTTGTTTTCGGACGCCAGCGCCGCCGCCGTCACGTGGGCGATCATGAAGCCCGAATTGAGGCCCGGCTCGCGCACGAGGAAGGCTGGCAGGCCGGACAGGTTGGCGTCGATCAGCAGCGCGATGCGGCGTTCGGCCAGTGCGCCGATCTCGGCGATGGCCAGCGCCAGCGAATCGGCGGCAAACGCCACCGGCTCGGCATGGAAATTCCCGCCAGACAGGATGACGCTGCCAGCATCACCGTCCGTGAACAGCAGCGGATTGTCGGTAACGGCATTTGCCTCGATCAGCAGCGTGCGGCCGGCATTGCCGATCAGGTCCATCACGGCGCCCATCACCTGCGGTTGGCAACGCAGGCTGTACGGGTCCTGCACGCGCTCGTCGCCGACCAGGTGCGAGGCGCGGATTGCGCTGCCGGCCACCAGCTCGCGGTAGATGGCCGCTGCTGCGATCTGGCCCGGCTGCCCGCGCACGGCGTGGATGCGGGCGTCAAACGGTGCATCGCTGGCACGCGCGGCGTCGACCGACAGCGCGCCGGTGACCAGCGCCGCTTCGAGCAGGCGCTCGGCCAGGAACAGGCCGTGCAGTGCCAGCGCGGTCGACACCTGCGTGCCGTTGATCAGCGCCAGGCCCTCTTTCGCACCCAGCACGACCGGTGCGATGCCGGCCGCCGCCAGCGCATCAATGGCCTCGACCAGCACACCGTTGTGGCGCACCTGGCCCACGCCCAGCATGGCCAGCGTCATGTGCGCCAGCGGCGCCAGGTCGCCCGATGCGCCGACCGATCCCTGCACGGGAATGGCCGGCATGATGTTGGCGTTGTACAGCGCAATCAGCGTCTCGACGATCAGCGGCCGCACGCCCGAGTAGCCGCGCGCCAGGCTGCCGATCTTGGTCAGCAGGATCAGGCGGACAATCTGGTCGTCGATCAGCGGCCCCGTGCCCACCGCATGCGACAGGATCAGGTTGCGCTGCAGCGTGGCCAGTTGCTCGACCGGGATATGGGCCTTGGCCAGGATGCCGAAGCCCGTGTTGATGCCGTAGGCCGGATCGCCCTTGGCGACGATGGCGTCGACGGCCGCACTGGAGGCGGCGATGTCGCGCCAGGCCCCGCTGGCCAGGGTCAATGGTGCGTGCGCGCTCCAGGCGGCGCGCAGGTCGCCCAGGGTCAGCTGGCCGGGTTGCAGAGTGAATTCGTTCATGGATTTATTTGATCATCGGAAGATTGAGGCCATTGCGCCGGGCGCAGTCGATGGCGGTGTCGTAGCCGGCGTCGGCGTGGCGCATGACGCCCGAGCCACAGTCGTTGACCAGCACCCGCGCCAGGCGTTTTGCGGCGGCGTCGGTGCCGTCGGCGACGATGACGACGCCCGAGTGCTGTGAGTAGCCCATGCCCACGCCGCCGCCATGGTGCAGCGAGACCCAGGTCGCGCCGCCGGCAGTATTCAGTAACGCGTTCAGCAGCGGCCAGTCGGACACCGCGTCGGTCCCGTCGCGCATCGCTTCGGTTTCGCGATTCGGGCTGGCGACCGAGCCGGTGTCGAGGTGGTCGCGCCCGATGACGATCGGCGCTTTCAGTTCGCCCGTGCGCACCATCTCGTTGAACGCGAGGCCCGCCAGATGGCGTTCGCCCAGGCCCAGCCAGCAGATGCGCGCCGGCAGGCCCTGGAACGCGATGCGGTCGCGCGCCATGTCGAGCCAGCGGTGCACGCGCGCGTCGTGCGGGAACAGCTCCTTGATCTTGGCGTCCGTTTTGTAGATGTCTTCGGGGTCGCCCGACAGCGCCACCCAGCGAAATGGCCCGCGCCCTTCGCAGAACTGCGGCCGGATATACGCCGGCACGAAGCCAGGAAAGTCGAACGCATCCTCAACGCCTTCATCCTTGGCCACCTGGCGGATGTTGTTGCCATAGTCGACCGCGTGGCAGCCCATCGCCTTGAAGTCGAGGATGGCGCGCACGTGCTGCGCGCAGGATGCCGCCGCGTCGCGCGTCAGGCGCGCGTGCTGCGCCGGGTCGCGCTGCGCGGCCTGCCATTCGGCCACGCTCCAGCCGCTTGGCAGGTAGCCGTTGATCAGGTCATGGGCCGAGGTCTGGTCGGTCACCAGGTCGGGCTTGATGCCGCCGGCCCGGGCGCGCCGTACGAGCTCCGGCAGCACGTCGGCGGCATTGCCAAGCAGGCCAATGGAGACGGCCTCGCGCTGCGCTGTGTGCTGCTGCACCATCGCCAGCGCCTCGTCGATGTCGCGCGCCTGCTTGTCGAGGTAACGCGTGCGCAGCCGGAAATCGATGCTGCTTTGCTGGCATTCGACGGTCAGCGACACAGCGCCGGCGAAGCTCGCGGCCAGCGGCTGCGCGCCGCCCATGCCGCCCAGGCCCGCCGTCAGGATCCAGCGACCCAGCATATCGCCGCCAAAGTGCTGGCGCCCTGCTTCGGCAAAGGTTTCGTAGGTGCCCTGCACAATGCCCTGCGTGCCGATATAGATCCAGCTGCCGGCCGTCATCTGGCCGTACATGAACAGGCCACGGCGATCGAGCTCGTTGAAGTGGGCCCAGTCGGCCCATTTCGGCACCAGGTTGGAGTTTGCCAGCAGCACGCGCGGCGCGTCCGGGTGGGTCTGGAATACGCCGACCGGTTTGCCGGACTGGATCAGGAGGGTCTGGTCGTCGTCCAGCTCGCGCAGGCTGGCCAGGATCTGGTCGTAGCAGGCCCAGTTGCGGGCTGCGCGGCCGATGCCGCCATAGACGACGAGGCGCTGCGGGTTTTCCGCGACCTCGGCGTCCAGGTTATTCTGAATCATGCGGTAGGCCGCTTCGGTCAGCCAGCTCTTGCAACTGAGCGTGGTGCCGCGCGGGGCCTGGATCACGCGCGAGGGGTCGAAGCGGGGATCGTCGATGAGACTGGCATCTTGGGACATGGCGGCTCCTTCGGATCAGGGATGGGAATCCGCGTGCTTGCCGGATGATTTGGCTGCCAACCATCACCGCGTGGACGGAGAATCCGTCCACCCTACGAATGGGTTGGCGCCAACCGTCCCCGCGTGAACGCAGAATGCGTCCACGGTACCTTATTCAGGTTGTCTATACAACCCTATCAATTCACTTTTTGAAGACCTGCTTGCCCGCCACCCACGTTTCGAGCACGCCCGTCTTGTGGATGTCGTATGTCGGCATTTTGAACAGGTCCTGGTCGATGATGATGAAGTCGGCCTGCTTGCCGGCTTCGAGCGAGCCGAGGCTGTCTTCGCGGTGCCCGGCGTACGCGGCGTCGAGCGTGAAGCAGCGGAATGCTTCTTTCAGCGACATCGCCTGGTTCGGGTACCACCCGGCCACCGGCTGGCCCTGCGCATCCTGGCGCGTGACGGCGGCGTGCAGGCCGAAGAACGGGTTCGGCGCTTCGACCGGGAAGTCCGAGCCGCAGGCGATGCGCGAACCCTGGTGCAGGAAGGTGCGCCAGGCATATGCGCCCTTGATGCGCTCCGGGCCGACGCGGGTCTCGGCCATGTTTTTATCGGACGTGGCGTGAGTCGGCTGCATCGACGGGATGATGCCGATCGACTTGAAGCGCGGGATGTCGCCCGGCTGCACGACCTGCGCGTGCTCGATGCGGTGACGCTGCGCGCTGCTCTTGGTTGCCGAAACTTCTTTCTGGTAGATGTCGAGGATCTGCTTGTTGCCGGCGTCGCCAATGGCATGCACATTGACCTGGTAACCGCGGCGCATCGCCTTCGTCATCATGGTGTCCATCTGCCCGCTCTTGAAGAACAGCAGGCCGTGCGAATGTGCGTCATCGCTGTACGGCTTGATCAGCGCCGCGCCGCGGCTGCCCAGTGCGCCGTCCGAATACAGCTTCACGGCGCGCAGTGCGTACATGCCGTTGCCGTAGTCGTTCAGCGGGCCGTTCTTGGCCAGCACATCGAAATCCGCGCCAGCGCCGCCGATCATGCCGTACACGCGCGTCGTCAGCTTGCCCGCATCGGCGTAGGCGCGGTACAGGCGGTCCTGGGTCACGTCCACGCCGGCGTCGTGCACGCTGGTCAGGCCCACGCGCGCCAGTTCGCCCAGGGCGCGGTCGAGGATCGTGCGCGATTCGGCCTCGGTCTGCGGCGGCAGCACCTTGGTCAGCAAGTCCTGCGCCGTGTCGACCAGGACGCCGGTGGCTTCGCCATTCGCGTCGCGCACGATCTTGCCGCCGACCGGATCCGGCGTGGCTTTCGTGATGCCAGCCAGCGCCAGCGCGCGGCTGTTGGCCCAGCCGGCGTGGCCGTCGACGCGTTCCAGCCACACCGGCCGGTCGCTGACGACGGCGTCGAGTTCGGCGGCGGTGGGGAAGCGGCCCAGCTTCCAGTTTTCCTGGTTCCAGCCGCGCCCGCGCAGCCATGGGTGCCCGGGATTGGCGCCTGCGTACTCGCCGATCGACTTCAGTGCGCCGGCCAGCGACGTGCTGTTGAACAGGTCGAGCTGGGTCAGTTGCTGGCCCAGGCCGAACACGTGGCCGTGGGCGTCGATCAGGCCGGGCAGCAGCGTGCGGCCACCCATGTCGATGCGCTTGGCTTGCGGGGCCTTGGCCGCGACATCCGCGCTGGCGCCCACGGCGATGATGCGGCCCGCGTCGTCAAAGGCGAGCGCGCTGAACTGCACCAGGTCGCCCTTGGTGTTGAGGGTATAGCCATTGGCGTTGTCGATCAGGGTCGCGGCGTGGGCTGGCAAGCTGCCGGCAACGGCCAGGACGATCAGGGAACACAGGGGGGTCAAGCGGGCGCGCATGCGTGGTTTTCTCCGTCGGTTGGGATCCCGCGCCTCGTGGGCGCAGCTCGGCAGAGTGTATCGAAATTTGCATGCCCGGCATAGCACCGGCGTCCGTTCAATCCGGGCTGGATGCTGCCTGCTCCTGTTCCCGTTGGAGCAGCGTGCGCTTGCGCTCAATGCCCCAGCGATAACCCGACAGCGCGCCCCCCGTGCGCACCACGCGGTGACAGGGAATCGCGACCGCCACCGGATTGGCGGCGCAGGCCCCGGCCACGGCGCGCGCGCCGCCGGCCACGCCGACGATGGCGGCCAGCTCGGCGTAGCTGACCGTGCGGCCGGCGGGGATGCTGCGCAGCGCCTGCCACACGCGCTGCTGGAATGCGGTGCCGCGCACGTCCAGTGGCAACTCGAGACCGATGCGCGGCGCTTCGACCAGCCCGATCACCTGCGCCACGGTCTGCCCGAACGCAGCATCGGCGCCTTCCAGCACAGCCTGCGGAAAGCGTGCCTGCAGATCGTCCAGCAGCGGCGCCGGCGCGTCGCCGATCAGGATCGCGCAGATCCCGCGCCCGGTCGCCGCCACCAGGATTGCGCCCAGCGAGCACTGCCCGATGGCGAAGCGGATCGTCTCACCGCGTCCGCCAGCCCGGTAGTGCGCCGGCGCCATCCCCAGCACGGCCTGCGCCCCCGCATAAAAGCGCGTGCTGGAGCCGTAGCCGGCGTCGAACAGCGCATCGAGCACCGGCGCGCCCTGCGCCAGCCCGCGCCGTACGCGCTCGCCGCGCCGCGCGGCCGCATACGCTTTCGGCGTGATCCCCGTCTGCGCCTTGAACACACGGTGAAAGTGAAAGCGGCTCATGCCGGCAGCCTGCGCCAGGCTGTCGAGATCCGGCGCTTCGTCGGCAGCATCGATCAGGCGACACACCCGTGCGACGGCCTCGCGCTGGCGCTCGGCGAGCGGCGGCAAGTGCGGCGCGCAGCGCAGGCAGGGCCGAAAGCCTGCCGCTTCGGCAGCATCCGGGCCCGCATGGAAGGCCACGTTGGCGCGCCGTGCCGCGCGCGATGGGCACGATGGCCGGCAATACACGCCAGTGGTGCGCACCGAGTACACGAAGCGGCCGTCGAAGGCCGGGTCGCGCCCCTGCACGGCGGCCCAGCGCAGATCGGCGCTGTCGGCGCCGGCGTTGGCGTTGGCGTTGGCGTCGGCATCGGCATCGGCATCGGCGTTAGCATCGGTGGGAATGGTCATGTTCATCTCCATGGGTCAGGCGGCAAGCCTATCGTAGCCCCATGCCTGGTGTTATGCACGCCGGGTCTTGCTTTCGAATCGAATGCTAGAATCCCGGCTGGTCAGACAGGCCGTCACTTCGGAGAACCGCTTGGACCCAAGGACCACACACGATCCCCTGCAAGACAGCTCACCGGACAAAGCCCCCATTTTCCGGCAAATCAAGGACTACCTGGTCGGTGAAATTGCGGCCGGGCGCTGGAAGGAAGGCGACCTGGTGCCGTCCGAACAGGCGCTGGTGCGCCTGTTCGGCGTCTCGCGCATGACGGTCAACCGCGCCGTGCGCGAGCTCACCGCCGAACAGGTCCTGGTGCGGCGCCAGGGCTCGGGCACATACGTCGCGCCACAGAAGTACCAGGCCACGCTGGTCGAGATCCGCAATATCGCCGACGAGATCCGCGAACGCGGCAAGCAGCACACCAGCCGCGTGCTGGTGCTGGCAGCCAGCGTGGCGGACGATGGACTGGCGGCCGAATTCGCACTCGAGACGGGCAGCACGCTGTACCACTCGCTGATCGTCCACTTCGAGAACGACGTGCCGATCCAGTTTGAAGACCGCTGGGTGAATCCGGCCTGCGCCCCGGCCTACCTGGAACAGGATTTTTCCAGCATCACGCCCAATGAACACCTGATGGTGAGCGCGCCGCTGCAAGGCGCGACCTATACCATCGAGGCCCTGCCGGCAGCGGGCGACACGGCCACGCATCTTGGCATCGCGCCCGGCGCGCCGTGCCTGGTGCTGCATCGGCGCACGACGTCGGCCGGCCGGATCGCCTCGGTGGTCACGATGTGGCATCCGGGCCACCTGACCCGCTTCACGGGCAGCGTATAACGATTAATTATGCGAACAGACAATAAACCATGCCACACTCTGGCCAACTGGCGGACCAGCCATCACCTTCCCCGTCAGGTATGACCATGCCATCGCCAGCGGCCAACGCGCCCATCCCTGAAGCGCCCCTGCACGTACTGGTGCTCGACGACGATCCGCTGCTGCTGGACGTGATGCGGGAAATGCTCGCCGTATGCGGAGTGAGCAACATCGCGCTCGAAACGCAGGCATGCAGTGCGCTGCAGCGCCTCGACCAATCGATGCCAGATGTCGTGATCTGTGACCTGATGATGCCGGAAATGGATGGCATCGAGTTCCTCCAGGCTGCAGCGGCGCAAGGGTATCAGGGCAAGGTGATCCTGATGTCGGCGCTCGAAGACGGCGTGCGCGAAGCGGCTGGCGAACTGGCGCGTGCACTGGGACTGCAAGTCGTCGGTTCATTTCGCAAGCCGCTCGAACAAAACCAGTTGCGCGCAGCGTTGGCCTGTTGAATTTTTGTACAACCGGCTAAACACTTTTCAAAAAAATGCGGTATTATTCGGCTCATTCCCCGCCTGACACCCTCTAGCCGTTCTTCCAATATTGAAATTCGCACACAGTGCCTCCACCATTGTGTAGTAACAATATTAAGCAACACAGGAAGATACCCGGTAGCCGGTCGAGACGTTCCGCATGTCCTGTCTCAAGGCGTTAATCACAGTTACTACCTCTTATCGAGGAAACCATGAGCGAAAACATCAAACACATCAGCGATGCATCCTTTGAATCCGACGTGCTCAAATCCGAGCTGCCGGTGCTGGTCGATTTCTGGGCCGAGTGGTGCGGTCCTTGCAAGATGATTGCCCCGATCCTCGAAGAAGTCGCCAAGGAATACGGCGGCAAGATCACGATCGCCAAGATGGACGTCGACGCGAACCAGGCTGTCCCAGCCCAGTTCGGCATCCGCGGCATCCCGACCCTGATCCTGTTCAAGAATGGCGAAGTCGCTGCGCAGAAAGTCGGCGCACTGGCAAAAGGCCAATTAACCGCGTTCATCGACAGCAACATCTGATTCAGCTGATACAATAAGCGGCGACGACGCGCCCGCGTCATCGCCTCCCGGCCGGGAGGGCCCACGGCCCATCGCCACCTTCCCGCCTTGATTAACCCACGCAGTTCCCTCCCCTACCTTTTTTACCCGTCACGGGTTACCCAAACACATGCATTTATCTGAACTGAAGGCGATGCACGTTTCCGCGCTGCTGGAAATGGCAATCGGCCTCGATATCGACAACGCAGCCCGCCTGCGCAAACAGGAATTGATGTTTGCAATCCTGAAGAAGCGCGCAAAAGGCGGTGAGCAGATCTTCGGCGACGGCGCTCTGGAAGTGCTGCCGGACGGTTTCGGTTTCCTGCGCTCGCCCGATGCGAGCTACATGGCCTCGACCGACGACATTTATATCTCCCCGTCGCAGATCCGTCGTTTCAACTTGCATACGGGTGACTCGATCGAAGGCGAAGTACGTACGCCAAAAGACGGCGAACGTTATTTCGCGCTGGTCAAGGTCGACAAGGTCAATGGCGAATCGCCAGAAGCCTCGAAGCACCGCATCCTGTTCGAAAACCTGACGCCACTGCACCCGAACGAGCCGCTGCGTCTCGAGCGCGACATGAACGGCGCTGAAAACATCACGGGCCGCATCGTCGACCTGATTTCGCCGATCGGCAAGGGCCAGCGCGGCCTGCTGGTGGCGTCGCCGAAGTCCGGCAAATCGGTCATGCTGCAGCATATCGCGCATGCGATCACGGCCAATCACCCCGACGTCACGCTGATCGTTCTGCTGATCGACGAACGTCCGGAAGAAGTGACCGAGATGCAGCGTTCGGTGCGCGGCGAAGTCGTCGCCTCGACCTTCGACGAACCAGCAACCCGCCACGTGCAGGTTGCCGAGATGGTGCTGGAAAAAGCCAAGCGCCTGGTCGAAATGAAGAAGGACGTCGTGATCCTGCTGGACTCGATCACCCGCCTGGCGCGCGCCTACAACACCGTGATCCCTGCCTCGGGCAAGGTCCTGACCGGTGGTGTCGACGCCAACGCGCTGCAGCGTCCGAAGCGCTTCTTCGGCGCAGCCCGTAATATCGAAGAAGGCGGCTCGCTGACCATCATCGCGACCGCGCTGATCGAAACCGGTTCGCGCATGGATGACGTGATCTTTGAAGAATTCAAGGGTACCGGCAATATGGAAGTGCACCTCGAGCGCCGTCTGGCCGAAAAGCGCGTCTACCCGTCGATCAACCTGAACAAATCGGGCACCCGTCGCGAAGAACTGCTGATCAAGCCGGACCAGCTCCAGAAAATCTGGATCCTGCGCAAGCTGCTGTACTCGATGGACGAGATCGAAGCGATGGAATTCATCCTCGACAAGATGCGCGCCACGAAGAACAACGTGGAGTTCTTCGACATGATGCGCCGCGGCGGCTAAGCCACCGCACCGCGTCACGCGCACAGGCAGCCTTCGGGCTGCCTTTTTTGTTGGGCATTGCCGGAAGCTGAAAACCTATTTATAATCGCCGGTTCTGCCCAACCCTGGCAAGTGATCGGCAATCGGGTCAAGAAGCGAGACGACCGACGAAGTGCTGTTTGGCTACCAACTCTATAGAAAGCAAGACCATGAAGACCGAAACTCACCCAGAATACCGCGACGTCGTGTTCCATGACGTGTCGTGCGACTTCAAGTTCATCACGCGCTCGACCATCAACACCCGCGACAAGATCGAACACGAAGGCAAAGAATACCCACTGGTCAAGATCGAGGTGTCGGCTGAATCGCACCCGTTCTTCACCGGCAAGCACAAGATCGTCGACACCGCCGGTCGCGTCGAGAAGTTCCGCCAGAAGTTCGGCGCAGTTGGTTCGAAGACCTCGGTCGCCAACGGCTAATTGCCGACGTAATACCGTCAAAGCCGTCACCGGCTTTGGCCAGACAGCCGGCTTTGCCGGCTTCAAAAAAGAAGCCGCTTACCCGGCTTCTTTTTTTTCGCGGCTATACTACGCGCTCATTTCCGCCATCAGACTTATCGATGAAACCAGTCCGTCTTCCCGCCGCCGCCACCCTGGCACTGCCCCGCTGGGCCCTGCTTGCGCTGGGCCTGTTCTACATCCTGCCAGGCCTGATCGGCCGCGACCTGTGGAAGGAAGACGCCGCCAGCTTCGGCATCATGTGGACGATGGCGCATGGCACGCTGGCCGACTGGCTGTATCCGAACATCGCGGGCCTGGCCAGCGTCGACGAAGGGCCGCTCGCATTCTGGCTCGGCGCCGTGTGCATCAAGCTGTTCGGCTGGCTGCTGGGCGACGTGCTGGCCGCGCGCGTTTCGACCGTCGGCATCTTCGTGCTGGGCACGATGTCGCTCTGGTACACCGCCTTTCACCTGGGCCGGCGCGCCGAAGCGCAACCGCTGCGCCTGGCCTTCGGCGGCCAGCCCGAACCGGACGACTACGGGCGCACGCTGGGCGATACCGCCGTCCTGATCTACCTCGGCAGCCTGGGCCTGCTGCTGCAAAGCCACCTGACGCTCGCAGCGACCCTCCAGGGCGCCCTGCTCGCCTTCTTCCTGTACCGCGCCGTGCGCTACGTCGAACTCGCCGGCACGCGCAACGCGGTACTGGTGGGCATCGCCCTTGGCGCGCTGACGCTCACACAAGGCTTCCTGCCACCGCTGGTGCTGCTCGTGGCACTGTTTGCCTGCACCCGCTACCTCGAGCTGCCCACGCCACGCGCGCTGCGCGACCTGGCCGTTGCCGCCGGTGTCGGCTTCGCCATCACGCTGATCTGGATCGTACCCGCCACGGTATTGCAACCCTATGGCCTGTCGCCGGTCGCCGACTGGCTCAACTGGAACGCGCACCAGATCGGCTTGCCCGGCTGGCCAGCGTTGAAAGCCTTCTTCCGGATCGGCATCTGGTTCTTCTGGCCAGCCTGGCCATTCGCGCTGTGGGCGATCTGGGCCTGGCGCCGCCAGCAGATGCTGCACATCGTGCTGCCCGTATTCTTCTTCCTGGCACTGGTGCTGCAACTGCTGGCCGACCCGGCACCCGAAAACAGCGACTTCCTGAAAATGCTGCCGCCGCTGGCACTGATGGCCGCTTTCGGTCTGCCGACGATGAAGCGCGGCGCGATCAACGCCATCGACTGGTTCTCGGTGATGGTGCTGACGATGCTGAGCGCGATCATCTGGCTGTTCTGGATCGCCAAGCTGACCGGCTGGCCGGCGCAGCTGGCCAAGAATGCACTCAAGCTGGTGCCAGGCTTTACGCCCGAAATCGGCGTGGTCACTTTCATCGTTGCGGCCGGCGCCAGCGTCGGCTGGATCATGCTGGTGCACTGGCGCCTGTCGCGCCAGCCGGCAGTGCTGTGGCGCGCCGTGGTGCTGTCCTCCGGCGGCTTGATCCTGCTGTGGGTACTGTTGATGACGCTGTTCCTGCCCGACCTGAACTACGGCAAGAGCTATGCCGGCGTGGCCCAGCAGATCGCCGCCCGCTTGCCGGCGGATGCCAACTGCATCGCCACCAACGTCGGCGCTGCCCAGCGCGCCTCGCTGGCCTTCTACGGCCGCCTGCCCTTCGTCACGCTCGCCGGCGGCAAGTGCGACTACGTGCTGCTGCAGGACAGCCTGCGCAACCGCCGCGACGCGACCCTGCTACCCAAATGGAACGTGCGCGACGCGGTGCCGCTGTGGGAAGGCCGGAGGGCATCGGACCGCGACGAACGCTTCCGGCTATTCCGCCAGAAGCCCTGAGCACTTCCCCACAAGCCGCACTTCTGTGCGGCTTGTTCGTTCTGGCCAATGACTGGCCGAAATCCACCTGTGCGCGGCAAGTGTTGTCTTTATGAGAAGCTGGCTTCAACGAATGCGTGTTTGCGCGCAGTCAAACGTCAGCCTCTGAGCGCTCGTCACAATGATCAAGTCAATGACGATTCAAATAATAGTCGGCTGGATATTGCACCAGTTTTCTTGATCGGCGCGAACACGGACTGATGCAGGCAGCCAGGGAGAGCAGGATGAACAGCGTGACATTTTCTGAAATCGAGCGTATCAGGAAACGCCCTGGCTTCCTGCAGCGCATCGATACCTGGCGCCAGTCGCTGCCATGGGCGCTCACGCTGCTGGCCGGACTGCCCCTACTGATACTGGTTCTGCACCTGATCGATCCTGGCACCCCAATGCCGTTCATTGTCGTGCCCGCCATGGTCGGCGGCCTGCTCCCCATCTGCATGCTGGGCCCGGGCCGTTTTGAAATGCGCAGCCGCGTCGATGCTTGCCAGATGATCGACAGGCTCGACGAGGCGCTGGGAGCGCTTGGCTACCGGCGCACGGCCGCCGACAGCACCAGCATCCGTTACTTCCGCCCTCGCCCCTGGCTGCGCGGGCAGGAAGGCGCGATCGATGTCGCGGTGCGCGAGCATGTGCTGGAGATCGTCGGACCGATGGGGAGCTTGCGGTTGTTGCAGCATCGGATGACGTGTTAGCCAGCGTGGCGTTTGCCGCTGGAGTGTCTATCTAGCAGGCTGCACACCGAATTTCGCGGCGCACTGGCCAGCTGAGCAATCGATGTGCTAAGATGCCCGCCTGCGATTGGGCCTCTGTGGCGGAATTGGTAGACGCACTTGACTCAAAATCAAGCGCCGTAAGGCGTGCCGGTTCGATTCCGGCCGGAGGCACCACCTACTCGCAGCGCAACACCCCTCTTTATGCAGTTTCCTCAGTAATTTCAAGTACTTAAGGCCTTTGCGCCTTGATGTTCACACCGACTAATTCCCGCATTACACCGCCTTTTATTGTGTTGAGTTACGCACGATTTACGCACACAGTTACGCATTCACTTTACGCAGGCGCATATGGCATCCATAGCCAGGCTAAGCAAAGGATGGCGTGCTCAGATCGCCATCAAGGGAACGCGCGACTCAAAGGTCTTCTCTACGAAAGCTGAGGCCGTCAGCTGGTCAAGCAAGCGTGAGACGGAAATCCGCGAGGGCGATACCGCCGGCATTCAAAGGGTCGCACTCTCGACGACGCGTTCCGGAGGTACGAGAAAGAGGTCTCAGTCCACAAGCGCGGCACACGCCAAGAGATCTTGCGCATTGGTGCGATTGGTCGTTACGAGATCGCCAGCACACCGCTCGGTGACATGAAGCTGGCAGAGATCACGTCGGACATTCTAGGCCGCTGGCGTGACCTACGCCTTACTGTCGACAAGGTCAAAGGCTCATCCGTAAATCGCGACCTCAACTTACTGTCCCACGTATTTGCGTCCGCCACAAAAGAATGGAAGTGGATAGCCAAGTCCCCACAACCGACGTGAGGCGCCCTGCCGATCCACCTGCACGCGACCGCTTTTATTCGGACGACGAGATCGAACGGATCTGCTTTGCACTCGGCTTCGACCAGGCAGAAACCAAGCTGGCCACCATTGGGTATCAGCGCGTAGCCGTCGCATTCCTGTTCCCGATCAAGACTGCAATGCGGGCTGGCGATATCTGCGGCCTGGTGGCCAGCGATATCGTGGGCCAGACCACCACGCTTCGGCAGACCAAGAACGGAACGAAGCGAGGTGCTCCGCTGTCGCGCCGCGCAACCGAGTTTCTGCGCTTGCTACCAGAGGTGCCTGACACGGAGCCGCTGTTCGGCATGACCTCCGGATCACTCGACGCACTATTTCGTAAAGCGAAGAAGCGCGCCATAATCGATGACGGCACCTTCCACGACACGCGCCATCTGGCAATCACCCGCTTGGCGAAAAAGCTCAACGTACTCGACCTGGCGCGTAGGGTCGGGCACAAGGATCTTCGGCAGCTACAGGTGTACTACAACGAGTCTGCGGAGACAATGGCAGCTCGACTAGATTGAAAGAAAGGTTGCGAGCGTGATCTTCGCAACGGTTAGCTATTAGCCCTGAAGCTTGGACGCCATCCACTTCTCGTGCGCCTTTTTTTGCATGCTTATCCAATCAGGGAAAGTCGTGTTAACACTAATGAACTTATCCCATTCGGCATCAGGTATGGAGGCAAAGTCGTCAGCACTATTAATTTGGAACCCACTAGCATCGAAAAGCTCTTGTGCATTTGCGAATCTCGAACATGACGATAGGAACGCTGGGCTGAGCAATTCCGCGAGGGATATTTGCTCGGTTTCTGACAGGGACTTTAAACGTTTCTGCAGATCATCCAGCCCTTTGATTTTAAAGCTCACAATAAACCTTTCGAGTTGTAGTTCGGCGACAGCCTCACTTGCTCTCGGCGCGACCGATGCGTCAATGATTTTTACTCGCTGAGATTAGAAAGTGAGCGGATACGCGCACTCTCTTACAGCTTGCATTTAACGCGTGCTGTCAGGCGGCCACTTGTTGTGACCCACTCACTGCCCTTGTTCTGGGTCGGTGGGGCCTGACGGTTGTCTGGGATAGCTGCGAAGTTATCCTTCATGCCGCCACGAGGACCGCCCTCTTGGAAGATGCCGCCGTTTTTGCCAGTACTCTGGCCTGGTTTAATGCCTGCCATAATTTAACTCCTAGTTTGCCACAGAACCACTCCCGTAGACGTGTAGAAACTGGTAATCATTACCAAAATTTTAAGCTAGATTTATAACTAACTTTTAAGTCATTACTAGATTTTTCGAAAGCGCTCTTCCTATATCGATTGAGGATAGTTTTCGAGAGTCTTAAGGAACGTCAGCGCGATACAATCACTGCTTACTTACCTTAAGTCTCTGTATGTACTTTACCGGCCCGCACGATATCGAAACATGGATTAACAATTTGCAAGTGTTGAGGGTAAGCAAATCATGTACCCCACCGCACTTCCTCAAGCCGTTCCATTTGGCAACACTAGCTCATGTACTTCGTACTGAGAACGCTGCCCAGCTGAACCTAGCAGGCAAGATTGGGGACTATGCGGATACGATGATGCTGTGGGAAGCCCTAGGTATCGACTCTCCATTCCCTGCGAAAAATAGGCAACCAAGCGGTCGATATCTCCCGGTCGTTCTCCTTGAGGATCGAAAGTCGATTGAACAAGTGGCATCTGACCTGGGCGACTTGTTCACATCTGTGTGTGTTGGTGAACGGACAGTAGACGCCGTACGGACCATGCTTCGTGAGCTGATCGACAACTGCTACTCGCATTCCGCCGTCGATGACGGGCTTTACGGACTAATATGCGCTCAGATTTGGAACGGCGGCAGGAAGGCGCAGATTGCACTGTCAGACTCAGGGGTAGGGATCCGTACTTCGCTTGCAGAGAATCCTGACCTAAAAAATCGGCTCCTCGTGGAGAACAGCTGTGCGATGGCAACTGAGTTTGGAGTTACGGGAAAGCCGGGACGGGGTCATTCTGGCTACGGGCTACACGTAGCGAGAGGGTTGTTGACTAACAACAATGGAATGTTGTATGTGAGGTCGGGTAACGAAGCGTTCTGCCTCTCGCAAAATGTGTCGTCTCACACGTATACAAAGACGGCGTGGGATGGTACGTTGATCGTAATTGAGTGGGATCTAGACCGCCCAGTTGATATCTCAGATGTGTACAAGAGCATGCCATTACCAGAAGGAATAGATGATGATGACTTCTTTAGCTAATGTTGACATACTCGACATAGCAAGTGACTTGACGACGCGTCCAGTAGGGGCTGCTGCGCGAAGGCATCTACTTGACCTGCTTGATGAGCACGACTCAATCGAAATTGACTTCCATGAACGAAGCCTGACCCCATCATTTGCTGATGAATGTATCGGTCAATTAGCAGCGAAAATCGGGCTAAACAGTTTTCGCGCAAGGGTTAAGCTGGTCAATGTTGGAGAGTCGTCTCGGCCATTAATCCGGCACGTTATCCTTACGCGCTGCAATAATCAGGTAGCCTGACCACAGGCGAACATTGCTTGTTCCTAGCTGAATACTCCCATGATGCATGGGGGTGTGCTCCTATCGGACTGAGCGAGATTTTGGCGAAGCTACGCTAAAAGTTACGCCGCGACGGGCGCACCTTGAACACAGCCAGTGCTATAGCTTCGGCTGCTCTTGGACTACCGGCTAGTCCGCTAGCATGGCGTGCAGTGTCTCCGCCATGACCGGGGCGGTAGAGGATGATCCCTGTCGGAAGTAGTCATGTGTGCGGAGGGCTAGGGCGCCAGTGGTCAGACGCTGAGTGGGTGTGATCTTCCGCAGACCAAGATCGGGTAGTTTCAAGGTTTTGTGCTATCCACCCTCAGGATCACCAGGCGCCGCCAGCCCAATGCCCCCAACCGGCAACCGAATCGCAAACGTCGCCCCCCTCCCCCGCCCTTCACTGCTGACACTGAGCGTCCCCTCATGCAGCTCCACAATCCGCCGCGCGATATACAGCCCCAGTCCCAGCCCGGTCGCATTGTCATGCTGCTGCAGCTTGAACGCGCCAAACACATGCGGTAAATCGTCCGCCTCGATCCCCTGCCCTGAATCCGCGATATCAATCTCGACCCATCCCCCGCTGCGGCGGATGCCGATGCGGATCACCCCGCCCACCGGCGTGAACTTCACCGCATTGAACAGCAGATTCCAGCACACCTGCTGCAGCCGCTGCCCATCCGCCTCGAAGCGGATATCCGCGCCGTAATCCGCAGGCGTCACCTGCATCAGGATCTGCTTGGCGTGCGCATGCGGCTCCACCGTGGCGATGGCTTCGCGCAGCACTTGCCCCAGCACGATCGGCTTGCGCACGATGGACATCTGTCCGGTCAGCGTGCGCGCCGCGTCGATCAGGTCGTCGACCATGCCGGCCTCCTGGCGCACATGCACGCGCATCGATTCCAGGCCGCTGACGGCCTTCTCTGGCAGGTCGGGAATCGTGCGCAGCATCAGTTCGATGCGCATCGACAGCGCCGACAGTGGCGTGCGCATCTCGTGCGAGACGGTTGCCAAAAACAGCTCGCGCGTGCGGTTCACGCGCGTCAGGTCGTCAATAGTTTCGCGCTGCCGGTCGAGCGTGCCCGAGAGCGTGAGCAGCAGGGTTTCGTACGTGGCCATGCGCTGCGCCGATACGGGCGCGTCAAGCCGCACTTCACTCCACAGCAGATGGCCCGACACGCCGATCTGCCGGCCGATGCGCTCGCAGGCCAGTGGCGAGCTGAAATCGGCAAAGCGCCAGCCAAATACGAGCACGCCATACACGTTGCCGTGCAAGAGCAGCGGCAAGGCGCGCACGCAGAAGCCTTCGCTGAAGTCGCTGGCTCTAGGTGCACCCTGCTGGCAAACGTCTCGCGCCAGGCTGCGCTCGAGCGCCGTGCCGGGGCCGTCCTCGGCCCACAGTGTCGACTGCTCGGCGAGGAAGGTCGACATGCGCGAACCGGTCAGCGGCCCGATGCGGCGCACGCCGGTCGTGTCGTAGACGGACGTCACCAGCCCGGTCGCCTCGGTGTACTGGCGCAGCGGCGCGCGCCAGTCGTCCCAGTCGATGGGCGGCTTGTCGGGCAGGTCGACGGTAATCACCGGTCGGTTTCGACCGGCTGGTGCGTCGACTCGGGCAAGGGCTCGCCATTGGCGACGGCTTCCTCGATCATCGGACTCTGGCGCGATGGCGAACGCGACAGCAGACCGTAATACGACGAGAACGGCAGTTGCGGGACGGCCTGGGTATTGCTGTCGCTATCGTCCTTCAGGATCAGGCCACCTACGTCGATCGTGTATTCGCGCGTCACTTGCAGGTTGCGGCTGCCGCGCACTTTTGGCACGGCCAGCGCGCGCCGCAACACGGTGGAGATTTCCACGTAGTTGAGCAGGATGATGTTGTCGACCAGGTGCGAGCCCTTGAGCTCTTCGCTGATCTGCGATACGCCCAGCAGTTCGGGGCTTTCGTAGTTGAACAGCGTCGTGGCCAGCCGGTTCTTGAAGAAGCTCGCCAGCGCGTACAGGTAATCGGCCACTTCGCTGCGGCTGGTCATTTCATACACGGCGATCGAATCGAACACGACGCAGTCGATGCCTTCTTTTTCCACCAGCTTGATAATGCGGTCGAAGTGCACGTCCAGCTCGAGTTCGAGCGGCGATTCGTAATGAATGAACAGGTCGCCCGCATCCACCAGCGCCTGCAGATCAAAGCCGAGGGGCTTGGCGTTGCGCATCAGCTGGCGTGCGTGTTCGTCCAGGCTCACCAAGAGCGCCTTGTGGCCCTTCTTGATGGCGTCGCTCAGGAACTGCACGCTGAGCACCGTCTTGCCGGTGCCGGAAATGCCGCTGACCAGTGTCACCGAGCCCTTGTAGATGCCGCCGTCCATCATCTTGTCGATCGCGGGCGAGCCGGTCGACAAGCGTTCTTCCGAGGTCGGCTGGTCGGGCGACATGACCGGGCGCGACTGGGCGCGGCGGTACACGTGCACGCCCTGATGCGCCTCGATGCGCATGGTGTGGCTGCCGCCGATGAAATCCTGGCCGCGCGACTTGGCCACCGTCAGGCGGCGATGCACGCGGCGGCGCGATTCCTCGAACGTCAGCGAGATGATGGTGTCGAACACGAAGCGCTCGTGCGCCAGCACGCCGCCGAGCGACGCATCCTTTTCGGCCGTGACCATCGTCGTCACGCCCAGGCGCGTGAGCCCCTCGATCAGCAAATGCACGTCTTCGCGGAACGGGATGTCGTTGCCTTCGGCGTACAGGCGCAATGGCGTCAGACCGTCGATCAGCAGGCGCTTGGCGCCCATCGCGGTCAGTGCGGCCGAAAACGCGCCGTCGCTGCTGCGAAATTCGCTCATCAGCACGGCCGGGCTGGTCTGGATGATCTTGATGCGGCCCTGGTCGATCATGCCCTGCAGGTCCCAGTCGAAGCCGGCGGCGTCGCGCAGCAGCTTGGCCGGGTCGAGCTCGAACGAGACGATGGCGCCCGGCTCGTCGAAATCGACGGCGCCGCGGTAAATGAAGCCCAGGCCCAGCGTCGTCTTGCCCGCACCGGGCGGCCCTTCGACGAGCAGGTTGTTATTGCGTGGGATGCCACCGTGCAGGATCTCGTCCAGCCCCACAATCCCCGTCCTCACCAACGCGCTCATGAACTCACCTTTTTTGCAGAATGAACCAGCTTATCATGTGTGCATGTTACGCTCCAGAGACAGTCGCATGCGACCGGTTCTTGACCGTGGCAAGTGCATGATCTATCGTGTTCAATGATTCTGTAGAACAATCCTGCCGGTGCTCTTCATTGCCCCGCGCCGGTCGTCAGCTCCGTGTTTCTTGTACGTTCTCTTGCTATGCAAAGGCAGCCGCCCGCATCCATGGAACCACAGCACACTCCCCCCAGCGACGCGGTCCGGCAACTCGTCGATGAAGCATTGCAGGCCGCCGCACACGAAACCGCGGCCGGCCAGCCGGCGCAGGCCGAGGCGCTGTACCGCGCCGTGCTCGACCTCGCCCCCGGCCATGCCGAAGCCCATTTTGGCCTGGGCCTGCTGGCGCGCCAGGCCGGCGATCTGGCCGCCGCGATCCCGCACCTGACCGAAGCCCTGCAGGGCGCCACGGACGAAGGCCGCTACTGGCTCGCGTACATCGAGGCGCTGATCGCCGCGCGCCAGTTCGCCACGGCGACCGACTTGATTGCCCTGGGTCGCAGCCACGGTCTGGCCGGGCCGGAAGTCGACGCGTTCGAGCAGCAGCTGGCCACAACCGGCACGCCGGATCCCGACACCATCGCCGCCGCCACCGCACTGTTCGCATCCGGGCGCCTGGACGAAGCCGGCTATGCGGCGCAGTTTTTGACCGGGCAGTTTCCACAGCATCCGTTCGGCTACAAGCTGCTGGGCGGCATCCATCATCTGCAGGGCAATCTGCAGCAGGCGCTCGAGTCAATGGAGGTGGCCGTGCAGTACGCGCCGGACGATGCCGAGGCGCTGAGCAACCTGGGCTTGCTGCTGCGGAGCGCAGGCCGGCTGGCCGACGCGCAGGCCGTGCTCGAACGCGCCGTCGCGCTGCGGGCCGACGATGCCAACGCCCACAACCACATGGCGCTCACGCTGCTCGACGCCGGGCGCCTGAGCGAAGCCCATGCCAGCGCCAGCACCGCGCTCGCGCTCGATCCGGCGCATGCGCAGGCCGGCAATACGCTCGCGATGATCCTGCAGCATCAAAGCCGCGCGCTCGAGGCGGTCGAGGCCTACCGCGGCGTGCTGGCGCGTGACCCGCACAACACCGATGCGCACAGCAATATGCTGTTCTGCATGAGCCAGGTGAGCAGCATTGGTGCCGATGCGCTGTTCGCCGCGCACCGCGCATTCGGGCAGCAGCTCGAAGCACGCACCGGGGCGCCGCGCACCACCTGGCACAACACGCCGGATCCCGAGCGCCCCCTGCGCGTCGGCCTTGTCTCGGGCGACCTGCGCAACCACGCGGTGGCCGCGTTCATCGAACCGCTGCTGGCGCGCCTGGCGGGCCGGCCCGGCCTGGCGCTATACGCCTATTACAACTATCCGGTGCACGATGCGGTCACCGCGCGCCTGCGCGGCCACATGGCGCAGTGGCGCGACGTGGCCGGCCTGGACGACAGCGCGCTGGACGCGCAGATCGTCGCCGATGGCATCGACATCCTGATCGACCTGGCCGGCCACACGGCCCACAACCGGCTGCCTGTGTTCGCGCGCAAGCCGGCGCCACTGCAGGCGACCTGGATCGGCTACCCGGGCACCACGGGCCTGGCAGCGATGGATTACTACCTGACCGACCGCTTCATCCTGCCGGCCGGCCAGTACGACCACCTGTTCACCGAAAAACTCGTGCGCTTGCCGGTCTCGGCGCCGTTCCAGCCGGCCGCCGGCGCGCCCGACGTCGTCGCGCCCCCGGCGCTGGTCAATGGGTATGTCACGTTCGGCAGCTTCAATCGCCTCAGCAAGATCAGCCGCGACGTGGTGGCCGCCTGGGCCGGCCTGCTGCGCGCCGTGCCCACTGCACGGCTGCTCGTGGCCGGCTTGCCCGATCACGGCCACGAGAGCCTGCTGCCGTGGTTCGGCGAAGAAGGCATCGCGCCGGAGCGCCTGCGCTTTCATGGCCGCACCGGCATGCACGATTATCTGGCCCTGCACAACGAGGTCGACATCTGCCTCGATACCTTCCCGTACTCGGGCGGCACGACCACGCTGCACGCGATGTGGATGGGCGTGCCGACGCTGACGCTCGCGGGCGAGACCGCCGCCGGCCGCCAGACGGCCTGCATCCTCGAACACAATGCGCTGCCGCAGTTCATCGCGCACGACGCCGCCTCCTTCGCTGCAAAGGGCGCGGTCGCGTGCAGCGACCTGCCCGCACTGGCCACGCTGCGCGCCGGCATGCGTGGCCGCTTCCCGCCCACCACGTCCGGCCCCATGAACCGGATCGCCGACAGCGTCGAGCACGCGCTGCGGCTGATCTGGCGGCGCTGGTGCGCAGGCGAGCCGGCCACCAGCTTCGACGTGCCGATGCCGCCGAAGCGCAAGCCGCAGCACGAGCCACACCAAACGCTGCCTCAGCAAACGGATGATGTGCCGGTGCCGGCCGCAACCCCGCTCCGCGTCACCCAGCCGCACCTGCCGCCGCTGCACGATTTCATTCCCTACCTCGAGCAGATCTGGGAGAGCAAATTCCTGACCAATGGCGGCCAGTTCCACCAGCAGCTCGAAGCAGCGCTGTGCGATTACCTGGGCGTCGCGCATATCTCGCTGTTCGCCAATGGCACGCTGGCCCTGATGACGGCCTTGCAGGCGCTGGGTATCGAGGGCGAGGTGATCACCACGCCGTATTCGTTCGTCGCCACCAGCCACGCGCTGCTGTGGAATGGCCTGCAGCCGGTCTTTGCCGACATCGATCCGGTCACGTTCAACCTCGATCCGGCCCGCATCGAAGCGGCGATCACGCCGCGCACCACGGCCATCATGCCGGTGCACTGCTACGGCATCCCGTGCGACGTGGCGGCCATCGGGCGCATCGCGCGCAAGCATGGGCTGAAGGTCATCTACGACGCGGCCCATGCCTTTGGCGTGCGCCAGGACGGCGCCAGCATCCTGCGCCACGGCGACCTGTCGGTGCTGAGTTTTCATGCGACCAAGGTATTCAATACCTTCGAAGGCGGCGCGATCATCTGCGACGACGCCGCCACCAAGCGCCACATCGACCTGCTCAGAAACTTCGGCATCCAGGACGAGCAGACGGTCGTGGCGGCCGGCATCAACGGCAAGATGAACGAGGTCAGCGCCGCCTTCGGCCTGCTGCAACTGCGCGGCATCGACGCCGTGCTCGCAGGGCGCCGTCAGATTGCCGCGCACTACCGGCGCCTACTGGCGGACATTCCCGGCATCGATCCGATGCCCGACCTGGGCGATGACGCCAACAACAGCTACTTCGCGGTGCTGGTGCGCGACACCTATCCCCTGAGCCGCGATGCGCTGCACCAGAAGCTGCACGACGCAGGCATCCACGCGCGCCGGTATTTCTATCCCCCGATCAGCCACTTCCCGATGTACAGCGCGATGCCGTCGGCAGCGCCCGCGAATCTGCCCCATGCCAACGTGATCGCGAACCAGGTCATCTGCCTTCCCATCTATCCGGCCCTCGCCGCGCAGGACGTCGAGCGCATCGTCGGCCTGCTCGCGTCATCCTGACGAACCACAGGACACACCATGACCATCCAGCCGTTTCGCCATGCAACGCTTGCCGACGTCAACGCGCTCGCCAGCCACGCCGCTACCGCCTTCGATGACCTGCATGCATTCGACGAGGTCTACTTCCTGGGCGACCATACCGGCAGCTTTGCGCTGCGCGCCAACACCATCGCCAGGTCCCTGCCCAACTTTGCCGGCATCGCCGTGTTCTCGGTCTCGCCCGAAAAGCGCATCCGCATCGCGCAGCAGTTGCCGCTGCGGGTCAACTGGGGGTTCATCGAGATCGCCGACCTGGTGGCGCGTGCGGCCGGCAAACGCATCGTCGTCATCGATTTCAACGACAACCTCGCCGGCAAACAGGTCGCCGCGAAGGTCGCGGCGCAGGGCGTGCCGGTGCGCGACTGCCTGTATGCGATGCACCAGCTGGATAACGTCCACACCTACCAGACCGTGCGCCAGGAGCGCGAGCACGTGGTGGCCAACCTGGCCCAGTTCAGCGCGCTGGCCGGGCGTTTCAGCGATGACTGGTCGCGCACCACGCTGCTGGCGCGCCTGCGCGCGTTCCTGACGCTTGATCGCCGCCCACTGATCGAAGTGGCCTTCCCGCTCGGTGAATTCATGAACAGCTTTTCCACCCGGGCCGGCCTGAAGGTTGGCACGAACGACATCTTCATCGACGCCGGGGCGGCGCACGGCGACACGGTGGCCCACTTCTTCCATATCGCGCGTGGCCAGTACCGCGCGGTGCATGCGTTCGAGCCCGATGCAACCAACTTCGCGGCGCTGCGCAACCTGGCTGCGCACCTGCCCGACGTGCACCCGTATTTCGCCGGCCTGGGCGCAGAAGATGGCGAGGTCGATTTCTACGAAAACCCGGACAACCGTTTCGGCAGCAACTTTGCCGGTGGGGGCATCAAGACCACGATGAAGATCATGACCGTCGACAGTGTCGTCGATGAAGCCACGGTCATGAAGATCGATGTCGAAGGCTGGGAGGCACAAGTGCTCAAGGGCGGCGCGCGCACGATCGCCGCCTGCAAGCCGGACATGACCATCTCGGCCTACCACTATGCAAAGGACATTCCGGCGCTGCTGGCGACGATGGACGACATCACCCGCTACCAGCACGTGGCGCTGCGCCACTACTCATCGAGCCTGTACGACACGCAGCTGCTGTTCTCGGACCGCCAGGACTTCAGCTAGGCGCCGATGATGACGATCGGCTGGGCGTGGGTCGCATGGATGAACGTCCTGGCGGCGATGTCCTGCTCGATGCGCCCCGCCTTGTCGACGATGGACAGCTTGCCGATCTGGCGCCCATGCCCGACGATCACGCCCAGGCCGAGCGTGACCTGGGCGCCAATGCGCGCACCGCGCCCGATCACCACGCCCTCGTCGATCCAGACCGAGTGGCCGACCGTGACGCCGCTGCCGACGATGGCGCCGGCGCCGATCACGGTGTTAAAACCAATACGGCTGCCATGCTGGATGATCGCGCCGGCGCCGATCCAGCAATTGTCGTCCATGCGCACGCCAGCGGCCACCAGGGCGCCCGGCTCGACCAGCGCCGGCATGGCGATGCCGCGCAAGCGCAGGCTCGCCATCAGGTCCAGGCGCATGCCGTTCAGGAAGCGCGCGTCGAGTGCGACGAAGGCGCTGGCGCCTTCGTCGCCGAGGCCATCGAGGCCGTCCAGCGTCGCCGCCAGCGCGGCCTGGCCGGCGGCCGGGTCGAGTTCCAGCGGCCGCAGCTCCAGCGCCGCAGCGGGTGCCGATGACAATGCAACCGAACGCCACGCCGCCAGCGCGCGCACCAGTTCCGGCCCATGACCGATCACGTGCTTACAAGGCAAATTTTTCCTCCATCAGGTCCAGGTACCAGAATTCCAGGCTGGCGTTGATGTATTCGTAATCGCCCAGATGGGGCGAGCGCGCCCCCGGGTGCAGCGTGCGCTGGATCTGTTCCATCACCGCGATATCTTCGCGCATGACGACATCGGCGCCCATCATGTGAGCATGGAGCACCGCGGCCGACGACGCGTACGACTGCTTCTTCTTCGCCGTCAGGTAGTACACCACCAGGTCGGTACGCCCGGCCGCCACCGGGATGTGGTGCTCGATGATGAAGGCATGGCCGCCATTCGCCGACGCGATGTGCAGGTTCGGGAACGCCAGCCAGTTGTAGTACCAGTCCTGGTCGCGGTAACGCTCGACGTGGGCGTGGTACGGCTCGTCCGGGGGCGCCGCCATTGGCGCATCGCGCCCGCCGCCGCTGAAGCTGCGCATCAGGCCCAGCGCGCGATTACGGTCGCCGATGCCAGCCTGCTGCAGGCGGTGCAGGCCCGCCACGCCCTCTTCGCTGATGCTCGCCTCGAACTTGACGTCCTGGTACAGCGAGCGCGCATGCAGGTAGCGCGGGTGGTGGCCGTCACGCAGGTTTTCGTAAGCCAGCTTCCAGTTGAAGTGGCCCTCGTAGGTCGTCATGATCACTTCGCTGTCGTAGGCCAGCGACGACGCCGTGAGCGAGGCAAGCATCGCCGCACCGAACTGCTGCCTGATCGGCAGGGGCGTCTCGGCCAGGCACACGAAGACCAGGTTGCCGACGACTTCCAGCGCGAAGCGGCGCAGGTGGATGCAGGCCCGCTCTTCCTGCGGGAAGCGGTACAGCGCGTCCTCGTGCGGGATGCGCGTGGCGCCCTCGCGGTCGAAACTCCAGCCGTGGTAGCCGCAAAACAGCGGCCGCACGCCATGCGGCGCGACCTGGATCGGATTTTGCCGGTGCGGGCAGATGTTTTCGAATGCGCGCAGTTCGCCATGAAAGTTCTGGACCACGACCGGAATGCCAAACAGCGTGCGCGTGATGAACGCGTTGTGCTTGTCCAGCATGATCTTCAGGCCGACGAACTGCCATAACGGTTTGAACAGCAACGCGCGTTCGCGCGCGAACCAGGCCTCGTCGATGTACGCCTGCGGCGGCATGCGCGAGCGCATTATCTGAACCTGAAGATCTTGGCCGGGTTGCCGATCATCGTCACGCCCGGCGGCACGTCGGCCATGACGGCGGCGCCGGCGCCAATGACGGCGCCATCGCCCACCGTCACGCGCGGCAGGATGGTCGCGTGGGGGTGGATGATCACGTCGCTGCCGATACGCGCCCCGCCGCCCACGAACACGAAACTGCCGATCGTCGTGTAGTCGCCGATCTGCACGTCATAGCCGATCACGCTGGTGGACTGCACGAACACGAAGTCGCCCAAGCGCGTGTCCACGCCCATGCGCACCTCGGGTTCGAACAGGCAGCCGGCGCCCATCTCGACACCGATCGCCTTGTGCAGGCCGGTACGCAGGCTCATGAAGGTCGCGCCCTGCGCCAGCAGCGGCGCGGCGAAACGGCGGCGCTGTGCCGGCTGGCCCAGCGCGCACAGGAATTCTTCGTGCGGGCTCGCGCGCCAGGTCAGCGGGTCGCCCAGCACCGGGAGCGGCGTGCCGGCCGCCAGGTCGCTGCGGTTGTCGAGAAAGCCGATGACGGTCCAGTCGACGCCATTGGCGACGTCGCTTTGCATGATGTTGTAGACGCTGCGGCCAAAGCCGCCGGCGCTGATGATCAATGCGTCCTTCAGGCGGGGCGTCACGTCCATGGAATGCCTCCGTCCAGATGCAGCTGCGTTCCTGTCACCTTGCGGCTGATATCGGCCAGCAGGTAGATGGCGGCGTACGCAACGTCTTCGGGCTTGCCCAGGCCCAGCGGGTACATCTTGGCCTTGTCGTCGAGCCAGGCGCGGTCGTCGTTCACGAGCGGCGTATCGACCAGGCCCGGCGCGATGGCGGTGGCGCGCATGGCACGCGGCGCGATTTCCAGCGCCAGCGGCCGGATCATGCCTTCGAGCGCGGCCTTGGACGCCGAATACGGACCCACACCGACGGTGCCGGTGTGCGCCGCAATCGACGACATGAACACCAGCGAGGCGCCGTTGCGCAGCGTCTTTTTGGCCAGCAGCTGCTGGGTGAGCATCAGCGGCGCGAGAAAATTCGCGTCGAGCACCGTCTGCATGAAACTCTGGCGCAGCATGCGCAGTGGCGTCACGCCATGCACGCCGGCCGCGTGCACCACGCCATCGAGTTCACCGCACGCGGCCACCAGCCGGGCCATCTGGGGCGGATCGGTCAGGTCGGCCACGCAGGCCACATGCTTAAGCCCAGCGTCGAGCAAGGCAAGCGTATCGCCAAGTCGCGCCGCATCGCGACCGTTGATGACGACGCGCGCGCCGGCGCGGGCGCATTCGACGGCGACGGCGCGCCCGATGCCGCTCGACGCGCCGGTGACCAGCACGGTCTTGCCGTGCAGGTGGAATGGATGCTGGAACAGGGTGTCGTCGTTCATCGCACGTGCAGGGTCAGGCCCGAATCGATGACCAGGGAAGTTCGTGATACCCAGCGGCTGGCCGGCGCCAGCAGCCAGGCGATGGCGCCGGCCACGTCGGCCGGTTCGATCATGCCCAGTGGTGCAAGGGCTGCCTTGTCGCCCGTGCTCATGACGTTTTGCAGGCCGTCGAGCATCGGCGTGGCGACGTAGCCGGGCGAGACGCAGTTGGCGCGCACGCCCTGCTTCGCGTGTTCGACCGCGATCGTGCGCACGGTGGCCGTCAGCGCCGCCTTGGCGCCGGAATAGATACCGGTGGCGTGCGGCGCGACGTGTTCGGCCACCGCCGTCACGTATACGAGCGACGCATTGGCGGCGACCTTCCGCCTGGCCAGCAAGGCCTGCGTGAGCAGCACGGGCGCGTCGTAGTTCACGGCAAACAGCTGGTCGAGATGGCGCTGGGTCACCATGCGCATCGGCGCGAGCTGCGCAGCGCCGGCGCTGAACACGCAGCCGTCCAGGCTGGGCGCAGCATCGACGAGCGCCTGGCGCACGGCCGGATCGGTCAGGTCGCCGATGATGGCCTGGTGGTCTGCCCCGGCCAGGCCAGCCACGACGCGTGCCAGACGCTCGTGATCGCGGCCGCAGGCGAGAATGCGCGCGCCCATGGCTGCGCACAGGCGGGCCGTGGCTTCGCCGATGCCCGACGACGCGCCGGTGATCAGGATTGTCCGGCCCGCGAGGCTGAACGGCGATGCATTCATGATCGGCTCATGATTCGGCTCATGACTCGACCAGCGCCGGGAACACCGCGCGGTCGATGTCGACGATGCAGCTGCCCCACGACAGGCCGATGCCAAAGCCCGACATCAACACCTTGTGCTTGCCGCCCTGCAGGGCCTCGCGCAGGCGCGCCGTCATCGTCACGGGGATCGAGGCCCCGCTGGTATTGCCGAAGTCGTGCAGCGTCGACGGCACCTTCTCGACCGGCAGGCCAAGCTTCTTGCGGATGGTGTCGTTGATCATCCGGTTCGCCTGGTGGAAGACGAAGTAGTCGATAGCGTCGATCGGGCATTCGGCATACCCCAGCAGATCGCGCACGGCGGGCGGCACGCGCTGCGTCGAGAAGCTCAGCACCGCCGGGCCGTCGAGCACCAGCGCGGCCGGACTGCGCAGGATTCCGTCCTCGTCCTTGTACGGCAGCAGATGCTGCGGGCCGATCGGCTCGCGATGCCCGCCCGCCGGCAGCATGATGGCGCGGTAGCCGCTGCCGTCGCTATTGAGGTCAAAGTACATTGGCGGCGCCGCCGGATCGTATTCGAGCGCGGTGGCCGTGCCCGCATCGGAGAACAGCGGCTCGACCACGGTGGCAGCCTTGTCGCCCACCAGCAGCAGCGCCTTCTTGATGCCGCCCGAGGCCATCATCGCGCCCAGCACGTGCAGGCCGAAGGCATAGGCCGAACAACCCAGGTTGATGTCGAAGGCGATCGTGCCGGGCTTGAGGCCCAGGCGGTCCTGCAGGATGATCGCGGTGGCCGGGATCAGGTAGTCGGGTGACTGGGTGATGACGATCAGTGCGTCGATTTCGTCCTTGTTCCACTGCAGCTCGGCCAGCAGGCGCTCGCTGGCATCGAACGCCAGGTCGGAAAAGGTTTGCCATTCGGGACAGATGCGGCGCGTCTCGATGCCGATATTGCGCACCACGCGTTCGCGCGCGCTCTTGATCTGCGGCGGGCAGTCGTGCAGGTTGGACAGGACACGCCGTGGCACGCAGGACGCCATGCCGGCGTAACGGACATTGCGGATGGTCGCCTGGGCCATGGTGTCAGGCGATCAGTTTGTAGACGTCGCTCACGAGCTGGCACCCGACCAGATCCTTGCCGGTGATCGCCTTGTCGTACTCCATGTCGAACATGATGATTACGCCCAGCGCCGCCAGCGAATCCCATTCGGGCAGTGCCTTGAGATTGGTGTCGCCGGTGAGGTCCACGGCGTCCTGGAAGTCGACCGCGCTCTTGAATTTTTCGACGAATTGCTGGAGTGTGTCCATTGCATCCTCGTGAAATCGTGTACTTGCGAAAAGTAGTAGTAACGCTGTTGCACAAGACAAGTTCGCTGATTGACGACAATCATGAATCACTATAAGTCAAACCAACGGCTCTGTCACCGTGCGCTGGCACGCCGTTCGTAGCGCCGCTCGATGGCGCTTGCCGTGCCGTCGCGCCCGATCGTTTCAAACTCCGCATTCAAGCGCTTGACCAGCGCGTCGGGCACGGCCCGGTTGCAGGCCAGGTAGACGGCGACCCGGTTGAACACGAACACCGGCACGATCTGCTTGTCCCAGCCATTCCTGACCAGCACGTCACTGCCCGCGCGCCAGCTGGCGGCCCACAGGTCGATGCGGCCCTGCAGCAGCTTGGGCGGATTGAGCATGTCATGGGGCGACGTATCGACGACAAGGCCCCGGCTGCGCAGATAAGTGTCACGCGCGTCGCCGGCATAGGTGCCGATGCGCAGGCCGCGCGCATCTTCCAGGTTCGTGATGCGCCAGGCCCGGTCGGCGCGCCCCATCAGGACCCACTGCGCCTCGTCGGTCGGCCCGATCCATTTGAACAAGGCTTCCCGTTCCGGTGTGCGGGTGGCGGAGTACACGCAGCCGTTGGCCTGCTGCAGCGCCGCCGCGTACGCGCGCTTCCAGGGCAGCAGCGTGATGTCGTGGGTGACCCCGGCGCGTTCCATGACAACCCGGATCTTGTCGGTGGCAATGCCGACCACGCGCCCGTCTTCGAGCATGCTTGACGGCGCCGAGCTCTCGGTGGTGATCGACAGGTAGGGCACGGCCGGCGGGGCCGCCTTTGTCATTGCCGACAGGCTGCCCGACAGGATGACAAGGCCAATGCAGAGTTGCCGAAATCGCATTTGATTCTCTTGGATAACCGCCATGGGCACGGCGCGCAAGGGCGACGGGAAGTTGTTGACTGCGCCCCCAGCATACCAGCGAGCATGATTTTTACGCAATGAACAGCCTGAGATGGTCGCTTCGACGCTACAGAACTCAACAATTCGTCCAGCAATCTCACGTGCACCAACACAGTAAATTCGGAAAATGCGATACTCCAGTTTAATGCTCCATGGAAGTTTTTTTTACTACAGTACAACTCTGCCTTCACTATGCTGCCATCGTTTGCCGTTCCTGAAGATCCATCCCTGCTGACGTACGGGATGTACGACCCCACGCTGGTGGTGCTGTCGCTGCTGGTGGCAATCTTCTCGTCGTGGATGGGCTTGCAGGTGACCGGTCAGGCCAGCGCCCATCCGTCGCACCGCGCCATCGCGCTCGGTACGGGCAGCCTGGCACTTGGCGCCGGGGTCTGGGCGATGCACTTCATCGGCATGCTTGCCTTCGACCTGTGCACGCCGGTGCATTACGACCACTGGACGACGCTGCTGTCGGCGCTGCCCAGCATCGGCGCGTCGTGGGTGGCGCTGAGCCTGATTTCGCGTCCCGAACTGCGCCTGTCGCATTTGCTCGTGGGCGGCGTGCTGGTTGGCGCCGGCATCGGCGCGATGCACTATGCCGGCATGGACGGCATGCGCATGCGGCTGTCGCTGCACTATGACCCGTTCACGTTCGCGGTCTCGATCCTGGTGGCCGTGATCCTGGCCACGCTGGCCCTGAGCGTGCGCCACGGCCTGTCGCGCTTCCAGTCGGTGTCCGAATCGCGCCGGCTACTGCTGTCGGCGTGCGTGATGGGCTGCGCGATCGCCGGCATGCACTACACCGGCATGGCTGCTGCGCGCTTTTCGGGCACGGTCGATCCGGGCGGCGCAGCCGATACCAACAGCGGCTTTCTGGCGCTGTCGATCACGGTGACCACGGTGGCGCTGTCGGTGGCGGTGCTGGGCGTGAATGGCCTGCTGCGCTATCGCCAGATGTTCCAGGACCTCTCGCGCAGCGAAGCCTGGATGCGCGCCCTGCTCACCACCACGGTCGACGGCGTGATCACGGTCGGGCGCGATGGCGTCATCACCGAATTCAATGCGTCGGCCGAGCGCATTTTTGGCTGGCGCCGCGGCGAGATCGTCGGGCGCAGCATCGGGCTGCTGCTCACCGAGCGCGGTCGCGCCGCCAACTTCAATGTGCTGACCGTGCTGGCGCGTGGCAGCCTGGAAGGCATCAACACCAGCACCGAGACCTGGTGCCTGCACAAGGATGGCCACGAAGTCCCGGTACGGGGCGCAATCGGTCATGCGCGGCTGCGCGAGCAGGACCTGTTCGTCTGCTTCGTCACCGACATCAGCGAGCGGCGTGCGATGGAAAGCGCGCTGCAGGCCAGCGAGCAGCAGTTCCGCTCCCTGATCGGGAATATTCCCGGCATCTCGTACCGCAGCGCGCTGAATGAAGAATGGCCGATGATCTTCATCAGCGATGCAGTCGAACGCGTCACCGGTTACCCGGCGCGCGACTTCCTGGGCAGCCCGCCGCGCCGCGTGTTCGGCGCGATGATCCACGCCGAAGACCGCCTGCGGGTGGGCAAGGAAACCAGCGCCGCGATGCGCGAGCACCGGCCGTACCTGGTCGAATACCGCCTGCTGCATGCCGACGGCAGCGTGCGCTGGCTCTGGGAAAACGGCACCGGCGTGCACGACGACGCCGGCAACCTCCAGTACCTCGATGGCGTCATCCTCGACATCACCGAGCGGCGCGAGATGGAAGAAGCGCTGCGCTGCGCCAAGGAGAAGGCCGAGCAGGCTGCGGCCGCCCGCGCCACCTTCGTGGCGAATATGAGCCACGAGATCCGCACGCCGATGAATTCGATCCTGGGCTTTACCGACGTGCTGCTCGATGGCGAACTCAATGTCGAGCAGCGCCGCCACCTGGACACCGTGCGCAGCGCCGGCCGCGCCCTGCTGCGACTGCTCAATGAAATCCTCGACACGGCCAAGCTCGAAAAAGGCGCGGTCGAACTCGAACAGAATGACTACAACCTGCTGTCCCTGATCGATGAACTGTCGTCGACGCTGGCGGCCAATGCGCGCGCCAAGGGCCTGCACCTGGATATCCAGTACGACCCGGCGCTGCCCACCGGCCTGCGCGGCGACGAACTGCGCATGCGCCAGGTGCTCACGAACCTGCTCGACAACGCGATCAAGTTCACCGCCACGGGCGGCGTGACGCTGACCGTGAGCGCCGATGTCGACCAGCTGTGCATCGCCGTGATCGACACCGGCATCGGCATCGCGCCCGACCGCCTGGCTGCGATCTTCGATCCGTTCACGCAGGCCGACGCGTCGATGACGCGCCGCTTCGGCGGCACCGGGCTGGGCACCACGATCAGCAAGCAGCTCGTCGAGCTGATGGGCGGACGGATCTGGGCAGAGAGTACGCCGGGCCAGGGCGCGACCTTCCACGTGCGTGTGCCGCTGATCCTGGCGCGCTTTTGCAACCAGGCGCCGCGTGTGCGCAGTGCCGCCGTGCTGCCGCCGCTGCGCGTGCTGGTGGCCGACGACGTGCCGCAGAACCTCGAGCTGATGCAGCTGTTGATGACGCGCCGCGGGCACACGATGACGGCCGCGCGTGACGGCGGCGCGATCGTCGAACTGGCCACCAGCGGCGAGTACGACGTGGCGCTGATGGACTTCCAGATGCCGGTGATGGATGGCCTGGACGCGACCCGCGCCATTCGCGCGCACGAGGCGCGCCATGGCACCGCGCGCCTGCCGGTGATCGCGATGACCGCCAGCGTGCTGGCCGAGCACCGCCAGGCCAGCGTGGATGCCGGCATGGACGGCTTTGCCAGCAAGCCGGTCGACTGGTTCGCCCTGTCGCACGAGATCGCGCGCGTGCTCGGTCTCGAAGGCGGCGTGCCGGTCGAAGCGGCCGCCGTTCCGACGGCGCCACGCGAAGTGCTCAACCGGCGCGCGGGCCTGCACCGCTGGAGCAACCGCGAAGACGCCTACGCCGAAGCCCTCGACCATTTCAGCCGCCAGTACGCGCAGCTGGACGGCGCGATGCGCCTGCATGCCGCCGGCGGCGATCACGTACAACTGCGCATGCTGGCGCACAAGGTGCGCGGCGCGGCCGCCAACGTCGGCCTGGAGCGCTTGTCCGACGCGCTGGCGACGCTGGAGCAGGCGACCAATGCGGTGCCGACCGACGAGCGGCACGCGGCTGAGGCGCTTGGCGTGGCGGGACAGGCGCTCGAGGCTGCGCTGGCCGCGATCGGCAACGTCGCCGCCACGCCAGTGCCGGCCACGCCAGGCGCCGGCATCGACCTGACACGCGCGCGGCGCGCCGGCGGCGTGCTGCTCGAAGCGCTGCGCCGCGGCGCCCTGAACGACGGCGCCATGACCAGCCTGGCCGTGGCACTGGCCGCCCATCCGGCCATCACCCGCGTGGTCCAGGTGCAGTCGGCCATCGCCGATTTCGACTTCGATCTCGCTCTCGATCACCTGGAAGCCGTGCTGGCGATCCTGGGGACCGAGTCCTCTGACGGCGCGCCTGGCGACGCCACCAACGATCCTTCCGCATGAACCAACCGACTACCCGACCGCTGATCCTGGCCGTCGACGATGAAGCGAGCAACCTGCAACTGCTGCGCCAGATCCTGCAGGACCACTACCGCCTGCTGTTCGCCAAGGATGGCGCACGCGCGCTCGAACTGGCGCGCCAGGAGCAGCCCGACCTGGTCCTGCTGGACGTGATGATGCCGGGGATGTCCGGCTACGAAGTGTGCGCGGCGCTGAAGGCCCATCCGGCCACGGCGTCGGTGCCGGTGATTTTCGTGACCGCGCTGACCGAGACGGCCGACGAGGTGGAAGGCTTCGAGGCCGGCGCGGTCGACTACATCACCAAGCCGGTCAGCCCGCCGGTGGTGCGCGCGCGCGTGCGCACCCACCTGTCGCTGGTGCGCATGGAAGCGCTGCGCGCGAGCCGCCTGGAGATCGTCCAGCGCCTGGGCCTTGCGGCCGAATACAAGGACAACGAGACCGGCCTGCACGTGATCCGCATGAGCCATTTTTCGCACATCCTGGGCATCGCGGCCGGCCTGAACGAAACGGAAGCGGACGACCTGCTGCACGCGGCGCCGATGCACGACGTGGGCAAGATCGGCATCCCGGATCGCATCCTGCAAAAACCGGGGCCGCTTGACCCCGACGAGTGGAAGATCATGCAGAGCCACGTGACGATCGGCGCCGAGATCATCGGCGAACACGCCAGCGGCATGCTGGCCCTGGCGCGCCAGATCGCGCTCACGCACCACGAAAAATACGACGGCAGCGGCTATCCGAACGGCCTGGCCGGCGAAGCGATCCCGCTGGTCGGCCGCATCGTGGCCATCGCCGACGTCTTTGACGCGCTGACCTCGCTGCGGCCCTACAAGAAAGCCTGGACCGAAGAAGACGCAGTCGCCTTCCTGCACGACCAGAAAGGCCGCCACTTCGACCCCCAGCTCGTCGACCTCTTCACCACCCGCCTCCCCGCCATCCGCGAAATCCGCACCCGCTGGGCCGAAAAACCCTGACCCTCCCCCCAAAAAACAATGAGGGTCAGAGTCGATTTATTGGGCAATTCCTCAAAGTTGTCAAACAATTCGACTCTGACCCTAATTATTTTGGAGGCTTTTTCGACGGTGCGCGGCGTTTCTGATGCCGTCAATAATTGAATTTTTTCGGAGCATCAAATTACACGCCAAACTGGCAAAAATTAATTAGGGTCAGAGTCGATTTATTGGGCAATTCCTCAAAGTTGTCAAACAATTCGACTCTGACCCTAATTGTTTTTCAAGGGTTTTTTGGCATGGATTTGTGGGGGTGACAGCGACTCAGGCGGGGATTGGGGATGCGATCGGCGTTGCCGATCGCGGGGTGATGCGTCGTCTCAGACTTTCGTCTGCGATGCGTCGTCTCAGACTTTCGTCTGAGACAAACCTGCTTCCGTTTGCTCAAGCGCTGCTGTGCTTGAGCCGGTGGCGCGGCGGGCGATCAGGTCGTGGTAGAGCGCGGTGTAGTTGGCGGCCATTTGTTCGGAGGTAAACAGCTCTTCGAAGCGTGCGGCGGCGCGCCGGCCCATCGTGCGTGCCAGCTCGGGGTTGTCCCACAGCGTGCGCATTGCGGCGCGCAAGGCCAGCGCGTCCGATGGCGGGACTACCAGGCCCGTGTCGCCATCGATGTTGATGTACGTGGTGCCGGTGCCGATCTCGCTCGAGATCATGGGCTTGCCGTACATGGCGCCTTCGAGCAGCGAGATGCCGAAGGCTTCCGAGCGCAGGTGCGACGGGAACGAGACCGCGTAGCACAGCGTCAGCAGTGCGGCTTTATCGGGTTCGTCGATTGCGCCGACGAACAGGACGTTCTTCAGGCCCAGGCGCGCGGCTTGTTCCTTGAGCTCGTGCTCGATCGGTCCCGCGCCGACGATGACGACCGGATAATCGGTACCGGCCGCCGCCTCGAGCAGGATGTGCAGGCCCTTGTAGTAGCGCAGCACACCCACGAACAGGAAGAACTTGGGGCCGACCCGCTCGCGCCAGTGCGCCATGCGATCGGGGTCGGGCTGCGGGTAGGTGGTGCGGTCCAGGCCGAACGGGATCACGCTGGTCTTGCCCGGATAACGCGCCAGCACCGTCGACGAGCCCAGGTAATTGGGCGAGGTCGCGACGATGGCGTCGACGCTGCGCAGGAAGCGGTGCTTGAGCGGCTGGTACAGGCGCAGCAAGTGGCGCTGGCGCACGATGTCGGAGTGGTACGTGACCACGGTCGGCTTGTTCACGCGCGCCATGAAGTGCGCCAGGTCCATGAACGGCCACGGGAAGTGGTAGTGCACGACGTCGGCTTCACGCGCCAGGCGCGCCAGCGCACCGATCGACTGAACCGAGATGGCGTTGGACGCGATCTCGGCATTGAGCGGGACCCGGTGCACCATATGGCCTTCGAACTCGAACGGCGCGAGGTTCTGGTGGCGCGACAGCGAAAGCACGGTATTGGTCACGCCAAGGCGCCCGGTGCCCACGGCCATCTGGCGGATCACCTGTTCGACGCCGCCGACCGAATCCGGGTGGTAGGTCTTGTAAAAATGAAGGACGCGCATAATCAACTCAGCTTACTGCGAAAGTACGGCTCGGTACACATTTGCCGTCAGGCGTGCGGTGTTTTGCCATGTCAGTTGTTCGGCACGTGCACGCCCTGCGGCGATGCAGCGCGTGCGCGCAACACTGTCCTGTGCCAGTGTGCGCATGGCCTCGGCCAGTTCGCCCGCCGACAGCGGATCCACCAGCAAGGCCGCATCGCCCGCCACTTCGGGCAGCGAGGTCGTGTTGGACGCCACCACCGGCACGTTCGAGGCAAACGCTTCAAGCACCGGGATGCCGTAGCCCTCGTACAGCGAAGGGAAGACGAATACGCCGGCGCCGGCATACAGGTGGCGCAATTGTTCCTGGTCGGTCAGGCGATCGAGCCAGACGAGATTCTCGCCCGCCGCGCGCGCCGCCACCATGCTGGCCACCAGGGCCTCGCTGCGGCTGCCGGGCGCGCCGACGATGACCAGCGCGCGCTCGGCGCGCACGGCCGCCGGCAGCATCAGCCAGGCGGCCAGCAAGCGCTCGACGTTTTTGCGCGGCTGCAGCGTGCCCACGAACAGAAAATAGCCCGGCTGCAGCTTGTGGATCGCCAGCGTGGCCCGCGTGGCCTCCGGCGCGGGCGGCGTCAGCCAGCTTTCGTCGACGCCGCACGGCACCACCGTCACGCGCCGTTCGTCGACGCCAAAGCACTCGACCAGTTCGGGGATGGCAAAGTGCGACAGCGCGATCACGTGGTCGGCCTTGCGCGCAGCCTTCGCCTGCAACTGGTTTTTCAGCGCGCGCAAGCGCGGATTGCACCACTCCGGGTGCTTGATCGGCAGCGCGTCGTGCAGGCTGGCCACGACCGGGCAATCCATGCGCACCACGCGGTAATCGGTCACGTGGAATACGTCGAGCGGCATGTGCACGCGGTGCGCCGCTGGCGTGACCAGGTCGAGCAGCGTGGCGGCTTCAAATGAATACGGAAAAGCCTGGCCGACGCTGATAGCAGCCGCCCCACCGCGCGCACGCGGCCAGGACCACGGCGTGACGGTGCAGCCCGTGGCCGGCAGGTGGCGCAGCAGCGCATTGGTGTAGACACCGATGCCATCGAGGCGTCCGCCCGTCAGCCCCGGTTCGATCATGGTCGTCCCGAGGCCGACGTTGATCGCTGTGGCGTTCACGCCAGGTACATCCAGCGCAAGGTCTCGTACAGCGGCGTCGGGGCCAGGTCGCCCACCACGGCAGTCAGCTTGCGGTTGCTGCCAGTCAGTTGCAGCACGTCGTTGGCACGCACGAAGGCCGGATTGACCTGCACGTCGATGCGGTAGCCGGCGATCTCGCCCATCATCTCGATGACGTTCGACAGCGAATGCGGCGTGCCCGAGCAGACATTGAACGCTTCGCCGGCCGGCGCTGCCGCCAGGATGCGGCGGTAGGCACGCGCCACCATGCGCACATCCGAGAAATCGCGCGCGATCGCCAGATTGCCCAGTTCGATGCGTGTTTCGTTGCGGCGGAAATGCGAGACGATTTTCGGCAGCAGGAAATTGTCCGCCTGCCCCACGCCGGTGTAGTTGAACGGCCGCACGATCGTGATCGGCAACTTGTCCATCCACAGGCGCGCCATGTATTCCATGGCCAGCTTGCTCACCGCGTAATCGTTGGCCGGTGAAGGCGTCACGTCTTCATCGATGACAGGCACGCTGGCATTGCCATAGATATTGGCCGACGACGCCAGCAGCACGCTGGTTGGCCGGTGGCTGCCGGCAGCAAGCGCCTCGAGCAGATTGCGCGTACCGACCACGTTGACGCGGTAGATCGCTTCGACGTTGGCGTGGCCGACAAACGCGATACCGGCCAGGTGCGCCACGACATCGGGCTGCACCTCGGCCACCATGGCAGCGACGGCGTCGCGGTCGCACAGATCCACCGCGACCATGTCGGGGCCGACCTCTTCGCCCGGCATCACGGTGCCGAACACGCGGTAGCCGGCGGCTGTCAGCTCTTGCGCCAGGTAGTACCCGGTAAAGCCGCGCAGGCCCGTGATCAGGGCGCGCCGCCCTTCCCCTTCACGCAGCAGGGTGTCGTCCGTGGCCAGGCGCGTCATATCAGAACGAGAAGCCCAGTTCGTTGCGACGCAGGTCGGCATCGACCATCATCTGGCACAGCTCTTCGAGCGTGGTCTTCGGTTCCCAGCCCAGCTCGCGCTTCGCCTTGGCCGGATCGCCAATGAGCAGCTCGACTTCGGCCGGACGATAGAACTTCGGCGAGACGCGCACCAGTTGCTTGCCGCTGGCGGTGCAGTGGGCCACTTCGTTGTCGCCGCTGCCGCTCCAGTCGAGCGTCACGTCCACGGCCTTGAAGGCCATGTTGACGAAATCGCGCACGGTCTCTGTGCGGTTGGTCGCCAGCACATAGGTGTCAGGCTTGTCGGCCTGCAGCATGCGCCACATGCCTTCGACGTATTCCTTGGCAAAACCCCAGTCGCGCTTGGCGTCCATATTGCCCAGCTCCAGCACGTCCTGCTTGCCCAGCTTGATCTTGGCGACGGTATCGGTGATCTTGCGCGTGACGAACTCCCGGCCGCGCAGTGGCGACTCGTGGTTGAACAGGATGCCCGACGAACCGAAGATGTCATACGACTCGCGGTAATTGATCGTCATCCAGTGCGCGTACAGCTTGGCCACGCCGTACGGGCTGCGCGGGTAGAACGGTGTTTCTTCGATCTGCGGGATCGCCTGCACCTTGCCGAACATTTCCGACGTCGACGCCTGGTAGAAGCGGATGGTCGGGTTGACGATGCGAATCGCCTCAAGCAGGTGGACGGCGCCCAGGCCGGTAATCGATGCGGTGGCCAGCGGCTGGTCGAACGACACGCCAACGAAACTTTGCGCAGCCAGGTTGTAGACCTCGCTTGGCTGCGCCGTTTCCAGCAGGCGGATGCTCGAAGCCAGGTCGGTCAGGTCGTATTCGACCAGCGACAGGTTCGGATGCGTGGTAACGCCGAGCTCATCCATGCGCCAGAAATTGACCGAGCTCGAACGGCGATAGGTGCCGGTGACGTGATAGCCTTTTTCGAGAAGCAGTTGCGCCAGATAGGCGCCGTCCTGGCCGGTGATGCCGGTGATGAGGGCTCGTTTGTTATGCATATGATGGATGATTTGAAGTTGGTCTTGCAGGCGCAACGTGATGAAAAACGCGCCCGGCCAAACGAAGATTGTAACAGAGGAGGTCGCCAGACTGGCTCGCGCTCCGGAGTTTGGTGCAATTCAGACAACGCTTACCCGGTCAATTATGACGCGAAAATGACGCGGTAAACGGCCTGCTTACGGTTTGTTACGAGTGTCCCCGGGCCGCGACAAAGGGCGACAGCCCGAGACAAAGCAAGGCGGCGGCGCGTGGACGGCACCGCCATCCACGCGCTCATCGCCCCCGCTTAGCGTGGCGAAACTGCCTCGACGACGGCCAGCGCCGTCATGTTGACGATCCGGCGCACGGTCGCTGACGGGGTCAGGATGTGCACCGGCCGCGCGCAGCCCAGCAGGACCGGGCCGATGGCGATGCCGTTGCCGGCCGCCGTCTTGACCAGGTTGTAGGCGATGTTTGCGGCGTCGATATTCGGCATCACGAGCAGGTTCGCATCGCCTTTGAGCGTCGAGTTCGGCATGATCTTGGCGCGCATCTTGGCGTCGAGCGCCGTGTCGCCATGCATCTCGCCATCGATTTCCAGGTCGGGCTTCTTCTGCTGCACGAGAGCCAGCGCGGCGCGCATCTTTTGCGCCGATTCCGAATTGGCGCTGCCGAAGTTCGAGTGCGACAGCAGTGCTGCGCGTGGCACGATGCCGAAGCGTTCCATCTCTTCGGCCGCCATCACCGTGATCTCGGCCAGTTGCTCGGCGTTCGGGTTTTCGTTGACGTGGGTATCGACCATCGCCAGCTGGCGCTCCGGCGTGATGACGAAGTTCATCGCCGCATACACCTTGGCGCCGGCGCGCTTGCCCAGCACCTGGTCGACGAATTCCAGGTGCATCTGCGTGGTGCCGTAGGTGCCGCAGATCATGCCGTCGGCTTCGCCCTTGTGGATCATCATCGCGCCGATCAGCGTGTGGCGGCGGCGCATGGCCAGCTTGGCCAGGTCTTGCGTGACGCCCTTGCGCATCACCATCTGGTGATAGCTCTGCCAGTAATCGCGGTAACGCTCGTCGAAATCGGGATTGATGACGTCGAAGTGCACGCCGAGTTTCAGGCGCAGGCCGAATTTCTCGATGCGCTGCTCCAGCACGGCCGGACGACCGACCAGGATCGGGCGCGCCAGCTTTTCGTCGACCACCACCTGCACGGCGCGCAGCACGCGCTCTTCTTCGCCTTCGGCGTAGACGATGCGCTTGAGCTCATCCGGCGCGCTCTTGGCGATCGTAAACAACGGCTTCATGAAGGTGCCGCTGCGGTACACGAACTGCTGCAGGTTCTCGGCGTAAGCCGCCAGGTCCTCGATCGGGCGGGCAGCAACGCCGCCGTCCATCGCGGCCTTGGCCACGGCCGGCGCGATATGGGTCAACAGGCGCGGGTCGAACGGCATCGGGATCAGGTATTCCGGACCGAACGACAGGTTCGAAATGCCATACGCCGAGGCCACGATGTCCGACTGCTCGGCGTGGGCCAGATCGGCAATCGCGTGGACCACGGCAATTTCCATTTCGCGCGTGATCGTCGTCGCGCCGCAATCGAGCGCGCCGCGGAACATGTACGGGAAGCACAGCACGTTATTGACCTGGTTCGGATAATCCGAACGGCCGGTGGCGATGATGGCATCGCTACGCACGGCTTTCACGTCTTCGGGCAGGATCTCGGGATTCGGGTTGGCCAGCGCCAGGATCAGCGGGCTCGGGCCCATCGACGCGACCATTTCTTTCTTGAGCACGCCACCAGCGGACAGGCCCAGGAAGATGTCGGCGCCCGGGATGACTTCGGCCAGGCTGCGGTGCGGCGTGTCCTGGGCGAAGCGTTCCTTGTCCGGGTCCATCAGTTCGACGCGGCCCTTGTAGACTACGCCGGCCAGATCGGTGACATAGATGTTTTCGATCGGGAAGCCCAGGTCGACGATCAGGTCGAGGCAGGCCAGCGCGGCCGCGCCGGCGCCGGACACCACCAGTTTGCACGACGTGATGTCCTTGCCCACGACTTTCAGGCCATTCAGGATCGCAGCGCCGACGATGATCGCGGTGCCGTGCTGGTCATCGTGGAAGACCGGGATCTTCATGCGCTCGCGCAGCTTGCGCTCGATGTAGAAGCACTCGGGCGCCTTGATGTCTTCGAGGTTCACGCCGCCAAAGGTCGGCTCGAGCGAGGCGATGATGTCGACCAGTTTGTCGGGATCGGTTTCGTTGATTTCGATGTCGAACACATCGATGGCGGCGAATTTCTTGAACAGCACGCCCTTGCCTTCCATCACTGGCTTGGAAGCCAATGGGCCGATATTGCCCAGGCCCAGCACGGCGGTGCCGTTGGTGATGACTGCTACCAGGTTACCGCGCGCCGTGTACTTGTAGGCGTTGGCCGGATCCTTGACGATTTCTTCGCATGGCGCCGCGACGCCCGGCGAGTACGCCAGCGCCAGGTCGCGCTGGTTCAGCAGGCCCTTGGTGGGCGTGACGCTGATCTTGCCGGGACGTGGGAACTGGTGATATTCGAGCGCTGCTTGGCGCAATTGCTGACGCAATTCTTCTTTTTTGTCAGATGACGAATCCATGCTGAAAGGCCTTCCTGGTGCGAAACGGGGCTTTCGATTCTATCAGAGAGGGTCTTGGCAACGACTACGTATTTTCAACATGATTATGTGCGGTTGCAGCAAAATCGCCCGGGCTGGCTACCCTTGGCGCCACGGTACAATCGCCGCCATGCTCTCCGAATTCGACCTCATCAAGCGTTACTTCAAGCGCGACCGGCCTGGCCGCGCGCCCCTGGGCATCGGCGACGACTGCGCCCTGCTCGCCATCACGCCGGGCCGCCAGCTTGCCATCTCGTCCGACATGCTGGTAGAAGATCGCCACTTTTTTGCCGGCGCCGACCCGCGCATGCTGGGCCACAAGGCGCTGGCCGTGAACCTGTCCGACCTGGCGGCGATGGGCGCCCGCCCCGTCGCCTTCACGCTAGCGCTGGCCCTGCCCGAAGCCAACCCGGACTGGCTCGCCGGCTTTTCGCAAGGCCTGTTCGCCCTGGCCGACGCGCACGAGTGCGAACTGATCGGGGGCGACACGACCAAGGGGCCGCTGAACATCTGCATCACCGTGTTCGGCGAAATGCTGCCGGGCCATGCGCTGCGGCGCGATGCGGCGCAGGTCGGCGACGATATCTGGATCTCGGGCACGCTGGGCGACGCCCGGCTGGCGCTGGCGGGGTACTGGAACGAACTCGCACTCGACCCGGCATTGCATGCGCAGGCGGCCACGCGCATGCACCTGCCGACGCCGCGCGTGGCCCTCGGCCTGGCGCTGGCCAGCCTGCCGGTCGCCCATGCGGCGCTGGATATTTCGGACGGGCTGGTGGGCGACCTTGGCCACATCCTGCAAGCGTCGCGCGTGGGCGCGACGCTCGATGTCGATGCGCTGCCGGCCGGGCCGGTGCTGGCGCAGCAGGCGCCGGCGCTGCGGCGGCGCTTCACGGCGGCCGGCGGCGACGATTACGAGTTGTGCTTTACCGCGCCGCGCACTGCGCGCGCGGCCGTGCTGGCGGCGGGGGCGCAGGCCGGCACGCCGGTCACGCGGGTCGGCACGATCGACGCCGCGCCGGGGCTGCGCCTGGTCGATGCGCACGGCGTGGCGCTCGATCTGGCGCTGTCAGGCTGGGATCACTTCAGCGGCGCCTGATGCGCGGCGTCCCCGTGCGCGGGGTCGTCGCCTTCGCGCGGCGCCTTGCGGTCGTCATACGGGCCATGCGTCATCCAGTAATGGCGAAACGCCAGCCGGATATTGTCACGCAGTTCCATGTCGTTCCACGGCTTGGTATAGAAGCGGTAGATCGCGCCGCGGTTGATCGAGTCGAGCACCGCCTCCACGCCGGTGTCCCCCGACAGGATGATGCGGATCGTTTCCGGATACATCTCCTTGACCTTGCTGAGAAACTCGGTCCCGCTCATCACCGGCATGCGCTGGTCGCACAGGATCACGTGCACGTGGTACAGCGCCAGCAATTCAAAACCTTCGCTCGATGACGACGCCGTCAGCACGCGGTAGCCGTCGCGCCGGAACAGCCGGTGCAGCGCGGCCAGCACGTTGATATCGTCGTCGACGATGAGCAGCGTCTGCACGTTGTCGATGACTTCCGGCGGCTCGTTCGGATTGGCGCGGTTCGAGACCACGAGCGTGGCCAGCTGCGCGGCCGGCAGCGCGCGCGAAAAGTAGAAGCCCTGGATTTCGTCGCAGCGGTTGCGCCGCAGGTACGCCATCTGGGCGCGCGTCTCGACGCCTTCCGCCACTACCTGCATGTGCAGGCTGTGCGCCATGCTGATGATGGCCAGCGCGATCGCCGCGTCGTCCGGATTCGTGATGATGTCACGCACGAACGCGATGTCGATCTTGAGCTTGTCGATCGGGAAGCGCTTCAGGTAGGCCAGGCTCGAGTAGCCGGTGCCGAAGTCGTCGATCGCAATGCGGATCCCCAGCGCCTTCAGGCGTGTGAGCACGGCCGTCGTGCGCTCGACATTTTGCATCAGCGCGCTTTCGGTCAGCTCCAGTTCAAGCAGGCCCGCCTCGATGCCGTGGCGTTCGAGGGCGCTGCGCACCACCTCTTCCAGGTCGCCCTCGACGAACTGGCGGCTCGACACATTCACCGCCACCCGCACGTCGCGCACACCGTCCGCGTTCCAGGCCGCGATCTGGCGGCAGGCTTCGTTGATGATCCAGTCGCCCACGCGCACGACCAGGCCTGTTTCTTCCATCACCGGCACGAATTCGGCCGGATACACGAGGCCATAGCCGGGCCGGTTCCAGCGCAGCAGCGCTTCGCTGCCGGCAATGCGGCCCGTATTGAGTTCCAGCTTGGGCTGGTAGTGCAGCACGAACTGGTTGTCCGCCAGCGCGCCGCGCAGCGCCAGTTCGAGGTCCAGGCGCGCGAGCACCTGCACGTTCATGCCGGCGGTGAAGAAGCGGTAGCCGTCGCGCCCTGCTTCCTTGGCCCGCACCATGGCCGTGTCGGCGTACTTGACGAGCGTGCCCGGGTCGATCGTGTCGTCAGGGTACATCGCGATGCCGATGCTGGCCGTGAGCGCGGCCTGCTGGCCGTGCAGGTCGAACGGCAGGCGCAGCGATTCGCGTACTTCGTTGGCCATGTTCACGGCGTCCTGCTGCTCGCGCGGCATCGTCAGGATCAGGGCGAATTCATCGCCGCCCAGGCGCCCGACCGAATCGCGCACCTTCACGCAGCGCACCAGGCGCGTGCTGAACTGGCGCAGCAATTCGTCGCCCGGCGCCGTGCCGAGCGAATCGTTGATCACCTTGAAGCGGTCGAGCGTGATGCACAGCACCGCCACGCGCCAGTTCTTGTCCTGGGCCAGCTCGATCGTGCCGCGCAGGTTTTCAAAGAACAGCGTGCGGTTCGGCAGGCCGGTCAGCGCGTCGTAGCTGGCCGCATGGCGCAGCCGTTCCTGCGCCTGCAGGCGCTCGCTGATGTCGCGCGCCACGGCGATCAGCATGCGCTGGGCGTTGCGCTGCCCTTCGGGGTCTTGCAGCTTCCAGCTGATTTCCACCGGCACCGAGCCTTCGCCGCCAGCGCGCAGCAGGTCGGTCTCGACGATGTCGGGTTCGGGCCGTCCGCCCTGTGCGGCCGCGCCCATGTGCCGTTCGAGCTGCGTGCGCGAGGCCAGGCCCAGCGCCACCGGATCGATGCGCAGCAGCGCGTCGCGCGAAAAACCCAGCATGCGGCAGGCGCCTTCGGACACGTCGACCATCGCCATGCTGGCCGTGTCGATCAAGAACAGCGCATCGGGCGTGGCGTCCATCGCGCCGCGAAAGCGCGCCAGTTCGGCGGTGCGCTCGCGCACCTGGCGTTCGAGTTCACTGCCGTAATCCAGGGATTCGCGGTGCAGCAGGCGCACCTCGAGCAGGTTGCGGATGCGCGTCATGACCTCGACCGTGTCGAACGGCTTGCCGATGAAGTCGCGCGCGCCGGCTTCGAGCGCCGCCAGTTTCTTGTCCGGCTCGGCCGTCACCACCAGCACCGGCAGCCACGAATCGCTCTCCAAGGGTTTCAAGGCCTCCATCACGTCGAAGCCGTCCATGCCGGGCATGTGCAGGTCGAGGATGATCAGGTCGAAGCGGTGCTTCAGGTGCAGCGCGACGACCTGGCGCGGGTCGAACGTCGAGGTGACGTTTTCGTAGCCGGTGGTCTTGAGCAGATATTCAAGCAGCTGCACGTTGACCGGTTCGTCATCGACGACCAAAATGCGGGCCCGTCTGATGTCGGACAGGGAAATCATGGGTGGTTCCTTTCGCCTGACGCGGCCAGATCCGGCCCCTCGGCCAGGGTGCTGTTGATCGCTTCAGTGAACTTTTCGATGTCGATCGGCTTGGTGAGGTAGCGGTGGAAGCCCGCCGCCACGCCGCGTTCGATATCGCGCGGCATGGCGTTGGCGGTCAGCGCAATCACGGGAATGTCCGCGGTTTCCGGGTCGGCACCCAGCTGGCGCAGCACCTCGAAGCCGCTCATGCCGGGCAGGTTCAGGTCCATCAGGATGATGTCGGGGCGGTGCGCCCGCGCCAGTTGCAGGCCCAGGTGGCCGTCGTGCGCCGACAGCAGGCGCAGGTCGCGCCGGAACGCCACGATCTCTTCGACCAGGCGCAGGTTGGCCGGATTGTCCTCGACGTACAGCAGCAGGCGCGGTACGAATTCGGCCCCGGAAGCAGACGAGGTCGACCCGTTGCCGCCGGGCGCAGCCCGTTCGGCCAGGCTGGACGTGCGCGGCGCGGTGCTGGCCAGCTCGATCCAGAACACGCTGCCCACACCCGGGCTGCTGGTCACGCCGATCTCGCCGCCCATCAGTTCCACCAGGCGCTTGGTCACCACCAGGCCGATGCCGGTGCCTTCCTGGGCCCCCGACTCCTGGCCCAGCCGGTTGAACGGCTGGAACAGGCTGGCGACCTGCTCGGGATTGAGCCCGTTGCCAGTGTCCTGGATCGACAGGCGCATGCGCGTGGGCGTGCACTGGTCGCACGTGAGCACCACGGCGCCCTCGTCGCGGTTGTACTTGACGGCATTCGACAGCAGATTGAGCATCACTTGCTTCAAGCGCGTGCGGTCGGCCATGACCACGGCGCCGTCGACGTCCGGGAACAGCACCCGCACCTTGCGCGTGGCGGCGATCGGCTCGATCATCGTGCGGCATTCGAGCAGGATGTCGGCCAGCGCGACCGGCTCCATCGACAGTGTGATGGTGCCCGATTCGACCTTGGCCAGGTCGAGGATCTCGTTGATCAGCGTGAGCAGGTGGCGGCCCGACTTGAGGATGTGATTGGCAAATTCCTTCTTTTGCTCGAGCGTCGACGGCAGCGTGTTGGAAGTGAGGATCTGGGCGAAACCCAGGATCGCATTGAGCGGCGTGCGCAGCTCGTGGCTCATCGACGACAAGAAGGCCGACTTGGCCTGGTTGGCGCTGCGCGCTTCTTCGTTGGCGTTGGCCAGCTCGGCGTTGGCCAGCGCCAGCTGCAGCGTGCGTTCATCGACGCGCTGCTCGAGCTGCTCGTTCAGGCGCATCACCTCTTGCTGGGCGTGCGAGCGCTCAGTGGCCGTGCGCAGGGTGGCGTTGTGCGAGTCTTCGAGCTCGCGCGTGCGGCCTTCGATTTCGGTGAGCATGGCGTTGAACGAGTCGGCCAGCTCGGCCGCCTCGTCATCACCGATGCGCGGCGCGCGGCGCGAATAATCGCGTGTGGCCACCACGTCGCGCGCCACTTCGGTGATCGCGATGATCGGCGACGTGAGCACGCGCCCGAAGCGCCGCATCATCAGGTAGGCGATCGCCATCGCGATCAGGGTCACGCCGACGGCAATGGCAAGGTAATCGATGAAGCGCGCCAGTATGCGGTTCTCGGCGCGCATCACGACGGTGCCGAGCGTCTCGCCATTTTCGAGGATCGGCTGGCTGACGACCATGATGCCGTTGCCGCTGTCGTCGATCTGCTCGAGCCGCTCGGGCACGGCCCGCTTTTCACCGGCGGCCGAATACGACGCGAACAGCTGGCCACGCGCATCGTAGATGGCGGCGCCGCGCACCAGGGGACTGGCCCGCAGCAGCAGCAAGTCTTCGTTGGCAAGGCGCGGGTCGTCAAAGGTAAGTGCAGCGGACGTCATGTGGCCGACCAGTTCGGCGTCGGTCGACAGGTCATTGGTGAGCGTGCGGTGATAGCTGCGCAGGTCATAGGCCACCACCAGGGCGATCGAGACCAGCAGTGCGACGAATGTGGTCGTCATCACCATTGCTACCAGCTTCTTGCGAATCGAGCGCTGGCGGCTCATGCTTCCTCCCCGAACCGTTTCACGAAACGGCGACGCGTGTGCGCGGGGCGCTGACCCGGCTGGGCTGGCGACTTCACGATCGGGCCAACCCTGGCTGGCCACATGCGATGCGTCCGTACGGCATTGTAAGATCTACGTAAAACAAAAAAGAGACATCCAGCCACGGGGGCCAGCTGCGTTCCAGCATAGCAGTCCGGCCAAGCCGCATGTCGCACGGAACATCTGTCAGGGTTCGACAACAACTTTGCCTTCGATATGTCCATGCTGAAAGCATAGCATCTTTACCTATGGCAATATCAAGCGGCAGACTGCTCTGCAGCCGGCGTGCCTTGCGGGCGCACTGCGCGCTAGAATGGAATCACCCGGACAAGCCCGTCCGCCGACTGCACAAGGAGACGCACGTGACGCATGAACTTACCGATCTTGCAAATCAGGTCAGCCAGACGCTTGGCGCCAAAAAAATGATGCTGGCCACGGCCGAATCCTGTACTGGCGGCGGCATCGCCCAGGCGCTCACCGACATTCCCGGCTCGGGCGACTGGTTCGATTGCGGTTTTGTTACCTATTCGAACACGGCCAAGAACGACATGCTCGACGTGTCCGACGCCGTGATCGCGCAATTTGGCGCCGTCAGCGAAGAAGTGGCCGCCGCCATGGCTGCAGGCGCCGTCGCCAACAGCAGCGCCGATGTGGCTGTTTCGACCACTGGTATCGCCGGCCCGACGGGCGCCGTGCCCGGCAAGCCGATCGGCACCGTGTGCTTCGGCTGGGCGCAGGGCGACCGCGTGCAGACCGAGCGCCTGGTGTTCCAGGGCGACCGCCAGGCCGTGCGCGCGCAGGCCGTGGCGCATGCGCTGCGCGGGCTGCTGCGCTTTGTCGAATAGCCGGGCAATGGCGGCGCCAGGCCACGCCTTTCGTGCGTATCCGCGATAATAGCGTGTTGTGCGAGGCCAGTTCGACGGTGTCCTGCACCCCTCACTCTACGGGCTGGCCGGGGCGTCGCCTGGCCGACGCCGGCGTCGTTGCCAATGAATTATCTGGAGAATGCTTGAATATTCCTACCCTGATGGTCCCGCTGATGCTGGCCGCTGCGCCGGCCTCCGGCCCGGCCCAGGCGCAGCCCCCCGCCCCTGCATCGTCACCTGCAGCCGCGCCGGCGCCGGCGATCGCCTTTGACAAGCTGGTGCTGCCCAACGGCCTGCAAGTGATCCTGGTCGAAGACAAGCGCCTGCCGATCGTGGCCGTGAACCTGTGGTACCACGTTGGCCCGGCCAACGAGGCGCCCGGCCTGACGGGCTTTGCCCACCTGTTCGAGCACATGATGTTCGCGGCCACCGCGCACATCCCGCGCGGCATGGCCGACCGCCTGCTCGAAGGCGCCGGCGCGACCGACAGCAATGGCGGCACGGGGTACGACAGCACCAGCTATTACGACACCGTGCCGTCGAACCAGCTCGAACTGGCGCTGTGGGTGCACGCCGACCGCATGGGCTACCTGCTCGACGTGCTCGACCAGCAGGCGCTGACCAATCAGCAGGACGTGGTGCGCAACGAGCGGCGCCAGACCGTCGAGGGCGAGCCGTATGGCATCGTCGAGGAAGCGCTGGCGCGCACGCTGTTCCCGCAGGGGCACCCGTACGCGGCCTCGATCATCGGTTCGCACGCCGACATCCAGAGCGCACGCCTGGAAGACGTGCGCGCCTTCTTCACCCAATACTATGGCCCCAACAATGCCAGCCTGGTGATTGCCGGCGACATCGACAAGCAGAGCGTGCGTGAGCTGGTCACGCGCTACTTCGGCGGCCTGCGGCGTGGGCCGGACGTGGTGCGCCCGCACGTGGTCACGCCCCCGATCACGGCCGAACGCCGCGTCGTCGTGCGCGACCGCGTCGAGCTGCCGCGCGTGTTCATGGGCTGGCTCACGCCGCCGGCGTATCAACCGGGCGACGCCGAGCTGATGGTGGCGGCCACGATCCTGGGCGGCGGCAAGTCGAGCCGCCTGTACAAGTCACTTGTCTACGAACGCCAGATCGCGCAGGACGTCTCGGCCTCGCAGGGCTCGCTCGGCCTGGCCTCGACCTTTGTCATCGACGTGACGGCGCGGGCCGGCCACACGCCGCAAGAGATCGAAGCGGCGATCGACGCCGAACTGGCCCTGCTGCGCACCGAAGGCCCGACCGCGCGCGAGGTCGAACGCGCGCGCAACAGCCTGGAAACGTCGCTGCTGGCGTCGCTGGAAAAGCTGGGCGGCGACGGCCTGGCCGAGCAGCTCAATCACTACAACCTGTACACGGGCGACCCGGGCTACCTGGACAAGGACCTGGCGCGCCTGCGCCGCATCGACGCCGCCGCAGTCCAGCGCGCGGTGCAGACCTGGCTACCAGAGCAGGCGCGCGCCGTCGTCACGGGCGTGCCGGGCAAACCGAAGGTGGACGATCCGCGCGCTGGCAAGCCCGCCCGGACCGCCGCCGTGCCAACGCCGGCAGCCCCGGTCAACGTGGCCGAAGCATGGCGCGCGACGCCGCCGAAAGCCGGCCCGGCGCCCCGCTTCAGGCAGCCGCGCGGCGAGACCTTCACGCTGGCCAACGGCCTGACCGTCATCCACTACCGCAATCCGGCGCTCCCGCTCGTGTCGAGCCAGCTCGTGGTGCGTAGTGGCGGCGCCGCCAATCCATCCGACCTGCCCGGCCTGGCCGGTTTTACTGCCCAGATGCTGGAAGAAGGCACGGCCACGCGCAGCGCGCCGGCCATTGCGGATGACATCGCCCAGCTGGGCGCGTTCATGGACACGGGCAGCAGCGACGACGTCTCCACCGTCTCGCTGCTGGCCCTGACGTCCACCTTTGCGCGCGCGCTGGAAATCGTCGCCGACATCGTCCAGCGCCCGGCGTTCCCGGCCGCCGAGATCGAGCGCCAGCGCCAGGACCGCCTTGGCGCGCTCACGCAGCAGCGCGACGACCCGGAAACCGTGGCCGCGCTGGCGGCGGCAGGCGCGCTGTTTGGCGCCGGTCACCCGAAAGGCTATGGCCAGCTGGGCCTGGAACCGGCCATCCGGCGCACGACGCGCGATGACATCGTCGGCTTCTGGCGTCGCCATTACGTGCCGTCGAACGCGGCGCTGGTGGTCACGGGCGACATCACGCGCGCCGAACTGGAAGCACTGGCGCAGGCGCAGTTCGGCGACTGGACGGGGGCCGACGCACCAGCGGCTGCGGTTGCCCCGGCCAAACCGACGGCTGCGCGCCTGGTCGTGATCGATCAGCCGGATGCCGGCCAGACGGCGCTGCAGGTGGCGACCATGGGCCCGGCGCGCGACACTCCTGACTTCCCGGCCCTGCAAATCATGAACGGGGTGCTGGGCGGGATGTTCTCGAGCCGGCTCAACAACAATTTGCGCGAGACGCGCGGGCTGACCTACGGCATCCATTCGCACTTCGACTACGACCGCCAGCCGGCGCCGTTTTCGGTCGAGGCCAGCGTCCAGCAGAATGCGACCGGTGAAGCGGTACGCGAAATCCTGCGCGAAGTCGCGCTGCTGCGGGAGGAGCCGATCTCCAGCGACGAGTTGGCGGCGGCGCGCAATGCGCAACTGCTGTCGCTGCCGGGGCAGTTCGAGACCAATGCCGACATCGGCGCCAGCCTGACGGAGTTGTTTGTCTATGGCCTGCCGCCCGATTACTACGATAGCCTGGCCACTCACCTGGCGGGTGTCGGCGTCGACGACGTGCAGGCAGTGGCGCGCCGCTGGCTCGATCCAAACCGGATGATCGTGGTGGCGGTGGGCGAACGGCGCAAGATCCTGCCGCAGTTGCAGAAGCTGGGACTGGGGCAGCCGGAGATTCGGGACGACGATGGGCAGGTGAGCAACAAGCCTCGCCACTGAACCGTTATTGCACCACACCATGCTTGCCCGGCACGGGCCTTTGCTCTAACATGTGAACACCTATTCACATGTTAGAGTCTCATGCACGAACACATTCATACGCACCCGGCCGCCCAGCCGATTGCCCCGCCGCCCGAGGAAGCGATCGGCCAGCTGGCCGACCTGTTCCACCTGCTGGGTGACGCGACGCGCCTGCGCATCGTGCTGGCCTGCCTGACGCAGCCAACAGCCGTGGGCGATATTGCCAATACGCTGTCCTTGTCCAGTTCGCTGGTCAGCCACCATCTGCGCCTGCTGCGCGCGGCCCGCATCGTCAAGGCCGAGCGCCAGGGCAAGCAAGTCTTTTACGCAGCTGCCGACGCCCACATCAGCAGCCTGCTTTCCACCATGTTCGAGCACATCGCCGAACCCGCTACCGGAATGGACGCATGAGCCAACATCACCAGCACGATCATGACCACGATCATGGTCACGAGCACAAGCACAATCACAAGCACGACGATCACAAGCACGACGACCATGACCACGGTCACGGCTTTGGCCACCATCACCATCACATCCCCTCACTCGACGGGAACGGGCGCGCCTTTGCGCTGGCGATCGGGCTCAATATGGCCTTTGTCATCATCGAATTCGCCTACGGCTTCATCGCGCACTCGACGGCGCTGATGGCCGACGCCGGCCACAACCTGTCCGACGTGCTGGGCCTGGTGCTGGCCTGGGGTGCGGCGGTACTGGCCAAAAGCGTGCCGACTGGCCGCTACACCTACGGCTTGCGCGGCTCGTCGATCCTGGCGGCAATGGGCAACGGCCTGCTGCTGATGGTCGCCTGCGGCGCCATCGCCTGGGAAGCCGTGCAGCGCTTCGCCGAACCGGCGCCCGTGGCCGGGGCCACGGTGTCGATCGTTGCCGCCATCGGCGTGCTGATCAACGGCTTCTCGGCCTGGCTGTTCCTGGCTGGCAGCAAGGGCGATCTGAACATCCGTGGCGCCTACCTGCACATGGCAGCCGATGCGGCACTGTCGCTGGGCGTGGCGATCTCGGGCCTGATCATCATGTTCTGGGGCTGGACCTGGATCGACCCGGCGGTGAGCCTGGCGATCGTGGTGGTGATCGTGCTGGGCACGTGGTCGCTGCTGCGCGAATCGGTGCAGCTGTCGATGGCGGCCGTGCCGCCTGGCGTGGATGCCGACAAGGTGCGCGCCTTCCTGCTCGCGCAGCCCGGCGTGGCCGACCTGCACGACCTGCACATCTGGGCGCTGAGCACGACCGAGACGGCGCTGACGGCGCACGTCGTGATGCCCGCCGGGTATCCGGGCGATGCGGCGATCGATGCGATGGTGGACGGGTTATGCGGGCAGTTCGCGATTCATCACTGCACGCTGCAGGTCGAGGAAGGCACGACCCATCATCACTGCACGCTGCACGGGCACGCGCACCACTAAACTATTTGCATTCATTACGGCTGGGTGCATGAGGATTCACGTACTTATGTACATTGCATGCTACCAATCCACGGTGACGATGGGGCATTTCACCGTATAGAATTTAAAATTTCAGAATATACGGTGAATTGCTATCGTGAACTACCTTCTACTCTCAGACAACGCAGCCCGACAGTACATGGACTCGGTCACGATTTTTTCCGAGCATGCTCGTACCGCTGAGCGAGCCCGGCAGTACAAAGGCGGGATGTATTGGAAGGTCGAAGGCAAATACGAATATCTCGTCAAAACAACACCAGACAATCGACAGCAGAGGATTGGCCGGCGGTCTGCTGAAACCGAAAAAATTCATGCTGACTTTACGACCTGCAAGCATCAGGTTGAAGAGCGACTAAAGTCCCTCAATGACGCACTACAAGAAGCGGAACGACTGAACAAAGCCTTGAAGGTTGGTCGTACCCCCGCTACTGTCGTATCGGTCCTTCAGGCTCTTCACGAATCGCGCGTGCATGACTACTTTACGGTCGTGGGTACCCACGCACTCTATGCCTATGAGGCTGCCGCGAGCGTACGCATTCAGCAAGGTGCGTTGGCAACGATGGACGTGGATTTGCTATGGGACGCGCGTAAGCGAATGCAGTTCTTGACAACAATGGCGCGTACCCAGACATCGATGCTTGCAGTACTTCAGCGCGCTGACAAAACCTTTCAACGCAAGGAGTCGCAGCTTGAAACTGCCATTAACGATAAAGGTTTCGAAGTCGATTTTTTGCGCCGTCAGCCCATCCAGCAAGACCCTCACCCGTTCCGGTTCACCGATGACGAGGAAGACTTGTGGCCGGTTCAAGCGGAAAGAGCCGGCGTGTTGACGGACTCTCCCCGCTTTGAACAAGTCGTTGTCTCAGTGACCGGGAAGATGGCGATGATGAGAACGATTGCGCCCGAAAGCTTCGTCCAGTTTAAGCTTTGGATGGCTGAGCAAGCCAAACACCGTGACCCTGCAAAGCGACGCCGCGATGTGCTTCAGGCGAGGATTGTGCAGGAATTACTGTCTGAGGCTCTGTTGCCGCCTTCTGCACCATGAAACAACCAGCATGCTACCGGCTTGAGGGGTGGGCAGCAGCTAGTCCAGCGCCATGTAGCTGCCCAGTCGTGCCTTACTTCACGTTGAGCAGTTCGACGTCGAAGATCAGATCGGAGTCCGGCGGAATCATCCCGCCGCCCGCGCCACGCTTGCCGTAGGCCAGCGCGCTCGGGATGATCAGCGTGCGCTTGCCGCCGACCTTCATGCCCGCTACGCCCTGCTCCCAGCCCTTGATCACACGGCCTGCGCCCAGCTGGAATTCCAGCGGATCGCGGCCATTGTCGAGCGACGAGTCGAACTTGCGGCCGCGCTGCTGCTTGGCCAGCGGCTTGTGGAACCAGCCCGTGTAATTGACGACGACATTGCTGCCGAGCGATGCTTCCTTGCCGGTGCCGACCACACGATCGACGATCTCGACCTGCGGTGCCTGGGTTTCGGCGGCGACTGGCGGCGTGACCGGGGTAGCAGCAGGCGCGGTAGTTGGCTGCTGCGCTTCCGGCGGCGGCTGGGTCGCGGGCTTGCTGGCGTCCTGTGCGCCTTCCTGGGCCTGGGCGCTGCCTGCCACCAGGAGCAGGGCGATGACTGCGGATCGACGAATCATGTGTGCTCTTCCATCAAAAGGTCGCAACCGGGCGGTTGCATCTGGCACCTATGATAGCAAGGCGGCCTCAGCTTGCACAGTTTGCCCGGCGGCTGCGGTGACAGCCTGCGCCTGGGCATTGGCCGCTTCGGCCAGCCGGCGCAGTACCTGCCCCGCCGTCACCATGCCGAAGGTGGCGGTCACCACCATGCACGAGCCGAATCCGGCGCAGTTCAGGCCCGTGATGCCGTTGTCATCGATCTCACATGCCCCACCAGCGTTGTCTTCGCCTGTGTCCGGATACCGCAATGGCTCCATCGAAAACACGGCGTCGATGTGGTACTTCTGCTTTTCGCCGCGCGAAAAACCGTATTGCGCGCGCAGCAGCTTGCGCACTTTTTTCAGCAGCGGTTCCTGCTCGGTGCGGGCCAGGTCTCGGATCTCGACCTTGGTCGGATCGATCTGGCCGCCGGCGCCACCCACGACCACGAGCGGCATCTTGTTGGCGCTGCACCAGGCGATCAGCGCCGCCTTGGGCTTGACGCTGTCAATCGCATCGACCACATAGTCGAAGCCCTGGTTGGCCACCAGCGTCTCGATGTTCTCCAGGTCGATGAAGTCCTCGACCAGCGTCACCTGGCAAAACGGATTGATCTCGGCGATACGCTGGCGCAGCGCTTCGATCTTCGGCATGCCGATGGTCGATGACAGCGCCTGGATCTGGCGGTTGATGTTCGATTCGGCGACGTTGTCGAGATCGATCAGGGTCAGGTGGCCGATGGCGCTGCGCGCCAGCGCCTCGACCACCCATGAACCGACGCCGCCGACGCCGATCACGCAAACGTGCGCCGCGCGGAAACGTTCCAGCGCAGGCTCACCATACAGGCGCCCGATGCCGCCGAAACGGCGCGCAAAGTCGACTTCCTCCGTGGGCGTTGCCGCCGCCCCTTGCTCAAGTAATTGATTCATCCCGATATTGTAGCGGACAGGTGTTTCGCGACTACACTAGAATGATCGTTCGTCAACCAAATAACCTGCGTGTCTCCCACAGAACAATGACCTCTCTCCTGCCCGACACCGCCCCCGATTTCTCCCAGCCGATCGCCGTGCTCAAGCATTGCCATGGCCGCATCCGCAAACAACTGTCCACCCTGGAAAAACTGCTGCCGCACCTGGCCGAACATGGCGTCGACAAGCAGGCGCGCGACGCCGCCGGCGCCGTGCTGCGCTACTTCGACAAAGCCGCGCACCTGCACCACGACGATGAAGAGCAGGACCTGATCCCGATGCTGCGTGCCACCGCGCAGGGCGACGACGCCGCCACGCTGCAGGCGCTGGCGCCGACGATCGTGCAGGACCACAATGACATGGACGCCCTGTGGCAAGACCTGCACGAGCAACTGACGGCGATCGAAGCCGGCACCGGGACCATGCTCTCCAGCACGGCCGTCGAGCGCTTCGTCGCCCGCTACACGGCGCACATGGAGCGCGAAGAAAGCACGATGGCGCCGATGGCGATGCGCCTGTTCTCGCCCGAGCAGATGGCGCAGCTGGGCCAGGCGATGCAGCGCCGCCGCGGCCTGCTGGCGCCCGAGGCGTTTGACCAGCCGGTGGCCACAACATCGGCCAAGACAGCCGGCGTTGGCCAGGCAGTGGCCGATCTGCGCCAGGATTACGGCCAGGCCAGCCTGAATGAAGACGATGTGCTGGATGACCCGATCGCGCAGTTCACGGCGTGGTTCGAGCAGGCTCTGGCCGCGCAAGTGAACGAGCCGAATGCGATGACGCTGGCAACGGTCGGCCCGGGCAACCGGCCAAGCTCGCGCATCGTGCTGATCAAGCAATTCGATCCGCGCGGTTTTACCTGGTACACCAATTACGACAGCCAGAAGGCGCAGGAACTGCGCGGCAACAACCAGGCCGCCCTGCTCTTCTTCTGGAGCGAGCTCGAGCGCCAGATCCGCATCGAAGGCCGTGTCGAGATGACGTCGAGCGAAGAAAGCGACCATTATTTCCGCAGCCGCCCGCTCAAGAGCCGGGTCGCGGCGATCGCGTCGCAACAGAGCAGCCCGATTGCCAGTCGCGCCGCGCTGGAAGCGAATTACGACGCCGTGGCGCAGGCTGCCGGCGACGATCCGGCCCGCCCCGACAACTGGGGCGGTTTCCGCCTGGTGCCGGAGCGCATCGAGTTCTGGCAAGGCCGCCGCTCCCGCTTTCATGACCGGATCGTCTACCAGCGCCAGCCGGACGGCAGCTGGACGCGCAGCCGCCTGCAACCGTGATCGTTACGCCTTGAGGCGGTCGCTGAAGGTCGCGCGGAACTTGCTGACCTTCGGCGCCACCACGAACGCGCAATACCCCTGCAACGGGTGTTGCGCGAAGTAGTTCTGGTGGTAGTCCTCGGCCTTGTACCAGGTTTCCTGCGGCAACACCTGCGTCACCAGCGGTGCATCCCACACCATGGCCATCTCGGCCATCACGGTGCGCGCGACGGCGTCCTGCGCCGGCGACGTGGTGAAAATCACTGACCGGTATTGCGTGCCGACGTCATTTCCCTGGCGATTCAATGTCGTCGGATCGTGGATCGTGAAGAAGATCTCGAGAATGTCGTGGTAGCTGATGACCGACGGATCGAATTCCAGGCGCACGACTTCGGCGTGGCCGGTGGTGCCGTTGCAGACGGCCTCGTAAGTCGGATGGTCGACATGGCCGCCCATATAGCCTGACTCCACGCGCGTAACGCCGCGCGCTTCGAGAAACACCGCCTCGATGCACCAGAAGCAGCCGCCCCCGAGGATGGCGACGTCGCCCGCTGTTTGCTCACTCATGATGGCCCTTGTATTCGTAAAATTTCGATAAGCTTAATGTAGCGCAAAGCCCGGCTGCCCGCTGTATTGACCCGCTGCCGATGCAGCCACAGAGCATGGCGCGGCAAGCTTGCACGGGACGGTGGCATAATGAGCGCCACAGTTCCAGGAACGCCATGAATACACTTTCTGCCCGCGCGACCACGCGCGGCTTCGATACGACCCATTTCCGCCAGGCGCTGTCGCAGTTTGCGACCGGCGTCACCGTCATTACCACCCGCCTGGCCGATGGCACCTTCCGCGGCCTGACGGCCAGCTCGTTCAACTCGGTCTCGCTCGATCCGCCGCTGGTGCTGTGGAGTCTGGGCGCGGGAGCGAACAGCATGCCGATCTTCAGCGGCAACTCGCACTACGTGATCAATGTGCTGTCCGCCGGCCAGGAAGACCTGGCGATGCGCTTTGCACGCCGCGGCGAGAATCCGTTCGAGGGCGTCGACTACGAGCTGTCGCGCACCGGCCTGCCGATCCTCAAGGGCGTGTCGGCCTGGTTTGAATGCCACAACCGCAGCCGCTACCCGGAAGGCGATCACGTCATCTTTGTCGGCGAGGTCGAAGAATGCCAGTTGCAGCCGCAACCAGCACTGATCTTCCACGGCGGCAAGTTCGGCAGCACCGCCAGTCAAAAATGAAAATGCCTGTCGCAGTTTGAAAAGATCGGGCTGCGCCACGTTTCTATAATGGTCAGGTAACTTCTAACCAGAATTCAGAGACAGGATTTCCGATGACCCGTACCGACTCGCCCAAGAAAGCTGCTTTCCATTGGGATGACCCGCTGCTGCTGAACAGCCAGCTGACCGATGAAGAGCGCATGGTGCGCGACGCCAGCGCCGCGTATTGCCAGGACAAGCTGCGCCCGCGCGTGCTCGAAGCGTTCCGCCACGAGTCGATGGATGTCTCGATCTTCCGCGAGATGGGCGAGCTGGGGCTGCTCGGCCCGACCATTCCCGAAGAATACGGCGGCCCGGCAATGGGGTATGTTGCCTACGGCCTGATCGCGCGCGAAGTCGAGCGCGTCGATTCCGGCTACCGCTCGATGATGAGCGTGCAGTCGTCGCTCGTTATGGTCCCGATCTTCGAATTCGGCAACGAAGCCACCAAACAGAAATACCTGCCAAAGCTGGCTACCGGCGAATGGATCGGCTGCTTCGGCCTGACCGAGCCAAACCACGGCTCGGATCCCGGCTCGATGATTTCCCGCGCGCGCAAGGTCGACGGCGGCTACAGCCTGTCCGGCGCCAAGATGTGGATCACCAATTCGCCCGTGGCCGACGTGTTCGTCGTGTGGGCGAAGGACGATGAAGGCGCGATCCGCGGCTTCGTGCTCGAAAAAGGCTGGAAGGGTTTGTCGGCCCCGGCAATCCACGGCAAGTTCGGCCTGCGCGCATCGGTCACCGGCGAAATCGTCATGGACAATGTGTTCTGCCCCGAAGAAAACGCGTTCCCGGACGTGCGCGGCCTGAAAGGGCCGTTCACCTGCCTGAATTCGGCCCGCTACGGCATCGCCTGGGGCGCGCTGGGCGCGGCGGAAGACTGCTGGCACACGGCGCGCCAGTATACGATGGACCGCCAGCAGTTCGGCAAGCCACTCGCGGCGAACCAGCTGGTGCAAAAGAAGCTGGCCGACATGCAGACCGAAATCACGCTCGGCCTGCAGGGCTGCCTGCGCCTGGGCCGCATGAAGGACGAAGGCACGGCGGCGCCGGAAATCACGTCGATCATGAAGCGCAACTCGTGCGGCAAGTCGCTCGACATCGCCCGCATGGCGCGCGACATGCTGGGTGGTAACGGTATCTCGGACGAGTTTGGCATCATCCGCCACATGGTCAACCTCGAGGTCGTCAACACCTACGAGGGCACGCACGACATCCACGCGCTGATCCTCGGCCGCGCCCAGACCGGCATCGCCGCGTTCTGATCAGGTAGTCCCCCTGGCGCGGCAATCGCCGCGCCGTTCAAGAACCATCCGCAATCTGCTCCTGCAACAGCGCCAGCATCGCCTGCGCCGCTGGCGTGAGCGCGCCTTCGCTGCGCCGGACCACGCCGATCGAGCGGCGGATGACAGGATCGACCAGCTCGCGCCGCACCAGCCCGGCGCTGGCAATCACATCGGCCGCCAGGCTCGGCAAGGCCGCCACACCCAGCTCTTCAACCACCATGGCGCCGATCGTGGCCAGGTGATCGACTTCAAACGCCGGATAAAAATTGATCCCCGCCTGCAGCGCGGCCGCGTCCACGTATTGCCGCACGCTGGTGTGGCGCGACATCGAAATATGCGGATACGGCAGCGTCTCGGGCAGGCGGATCGGGCTGTTGTCGCGGCCCAGCGGATGCCCGGGCGCGGCCAGCAGCACGAAGTCGTCCGTGGTCAGCGGGATGTATTCCAGATCTTGATAAGCCGGATTGGCGGCAGTGATGGCGAAATCGACACGCCCCTGACGCACCAGCTCGAACGCCGGTTCCGACAGCGTGTCGGCCAGCGACAGCGCGATGTCGGGATGGCGCGCATGAAAGACGCGGAACAGGCGCGGCACGAGCCGCGCCGCCAGCGATGGCATCGCGGCCAGTGCCACCCGGCCCCGGTGCAACGCCGTCACGTCGCGTACCGCCGCGGCCGAGCGCTCGATATCGGCCAGCAATTGCTGCGCGTGCAGAACCAGAACCTCGCCGGCAGCACTCAGGGCCACCGAGCGCGTGGTGCGCGAGAACAGGCGACTCCCAAAGCCTTCCTCCAGCCGACCGATGAGTGTCGACAGGGCCGATTGCGACAGGCACACCTGCTGCGCCGCCTTGCTGAAGCTGAGCGTGTCAGCCAGCGCAAGAAAGGCACGCAACTCACGCGCGGATAGATTTATTTCCATAATCGATAAGTTTATAGAAAAAATGCGTTTCTCAGATAATTTGATGAAGCGCAAACTAAGTTCATTCTCTTTTCGAAAATGATCATGGAAAACTTGATACTTCCCAAGCCTGCGCAAGCGCTGGCCCTCGTCGCAGGCGGCGGCACGATGGGCGCCGACGTGGCGATCGTGCTGGCGCGCGCCGGCTGCCGCGCGATCGTGCTCGAACCTGGCGCCACGCGCCGCGCCGCGCTCGACACCTATTTTGGCGACACCCTGGGCAAGCTGGGACTGGAACACAAGCGCGAGCGCATCACGACCTGCGCCAGCCTCGACGAACTCGACTGGCAGGCAATCGACCTGGTCATCGAGTGCATTCCAGAGAAGCTGGCGCTCAAGCAGGCACTGTTTGCCGAGCTGGTCAAGCGCGCGCGTCCCGATACTCTGCTGTGCAGCAACAGCTCGAGCTTCCCCATTTCGGCCATCGGCGAGCACCTGGAAACGACCGAACGGATGCTGGGCCTGCACTTCTTCATGCCGGCGCATCTGGTGCCGCTGGTCGAGGTGGTGCTCGGCGCGAACTCATCTAGCGAGCTGGCGGAGGCGTTGATGGCCTTCATGCGTGCCTGCGGCATGGTGCCGGTGCTGGTCCGCAAGGACTTGCCGGGTTTCCTGGCCAACCGCCTGCAGCATGCCCTCGCGCGCGAAGCGTTTGCGCTGATCGACGCCGGCATTGCAACGGCCGAGGACGTCGACGCTGCGGTGCGCTTCGGCTTTGGCTTCCGCTTTCTTGCGGCCGGCCCCATTCTGCAGCGCGACCATGCCGGCATTGACGTGCACTGCCCGGCAGCGGCCACCATGTACCCGTCGCTGGCCGCCAACACGACGCCGGCCCGGGTGCTGGCGCAGCGCTACGAAGGCGGCCACTACGGGATGAAAACGGGCGAAGGCTTTTATCGCTGGACGCCGGACACCATTGCTGCCGAGCGCGCGCGTTACGATGGCCTGTTGATGGCCGGGTTGCGCCTGCTGGCGCCTGAACTACCAAAGATCGAGGAACAATGATCATGTCTGCCCTCCCTTCAGCGGCGAAGCGCCCGGCGCCCCGTATCGCTCTGATCCACGCCCTGAGCCATTCGGTCGAGCCGATCAATGCCTTCATGGCAGAACAATGGCCCGAGGCCACACGCATGAATCTGCTCGACGATTCGCTGTCGGCCGACCTGGCCCGATCTGGCCGTGGCCTCGACGATGCAATGCACAAGCGTTTCGCCGACCTGGCGGACTATGCGCTTGGCAGCGGGGCCGAGGCCATCCTGTTTACCTGTTCGGCCTTCGGCCCCTGCATCGAAGCGGTGGCGCAGCGCTATCCGCACATTCCCGTGCTCAAGCCGAACCAGGCCATGATTGCCGATGCCGAGGCCGGTCAGGCGGCCGGCCCGGTGGGCCTGATCGCGACCTTCGGCCCCACGCTGGCCTCGATGCCCCCCGAATTTCCGGCGCGCGTGGCGCTGCGCTGCGCCCTGGCCGAAGGCGCGCTCGATGCGCTCAACCGGGGCGACGTCGACCTGCATGACGAGCTGATTGCCGACAGCGCACGGCGGCTGATCGACGACGGCTGCGCGACGATCGCACTGGCGCAATTCAGCATGGCGCGCGCACATGACGCTTGTGTTCGTGCCGCAGGTGCGCCCGTACTAACCACGGTGCACAGCGCCGTGCATGAACTGAAACGGCGCCTGGCGCAGCAGGCACCCTGAACGACAACGTACCACCCCACCAAAACAAAACAAGACAAACCGGAGACAAAGCATGCTCAAGAAGGTACTTCTCGCAACGCTGTTCATGACCCAGGCGCTTGTTGCCGGCGCCGCCGACGTCTATCCGTCGAAGCCGATCCGCTTCGTCGTGCCCTACCCGCCAGGCGGGCCGACCGACGCGATGGCGCGCCTGATCCAGGGGCCGCTGCAGGCAAAGTTCAAGGTACCCGTGATCATCGACAACCGGGGCGGCGCCGGCGGCAATATCGGAACCGGCATGGTGGCCAAGTCGGCGGCGGACGGCTACACGATCCTGCTGGCGGCCAGCGGGCCGATGGCGGTGAACAAGACGCTGTACAAATCGATCCCGTTCGACCCGGACAAGGATTTCGCCCCGGTGATCCAGATCTCGGCGTTCCCGCTGGTGCTCGAAGTGCACCCGTCGGTCACGGTCAAGAACGTCAAGCAGTTCATTGCCATGGCAAAGGAGCAGCCCGACATGCTGAGCTTTGCCTCGGCCGGCAACGGCACCCCGCAGCACCTGGCGGGCGAACTGTTCAACACTGCGGTGGGCACCAAACTGCAGCACGTTCCCTACAAGGGCGCCGGCCCGGCGCTGAACGATGTGCTGGGCGGGCACGTCAAGGTCATGTTCGACATCCTCGGCAGCTCGGTCCAGTACATCAAGACGGGCAAGCTGCATCCGATCGCCGTGACGACGGCCACGCGCGTGCCGTCCTTGCCGGACGTGCCGACCCTGGCCGAAGCGGGCTTGAGTGGCTACAACTTCACGGGCTGGCACGGCATCGTGGCGCCGGCCGCCACGCCCAAGCCGGTGGTGATGCGCCTGAATCAGGCGCTCAACGAGATCTTCGCCGATCCGGCCTTCCGCAAGAAATGGGAAGAGCTGGGCACACCGGTCGTCGGCGGCACGCCGGAAGCGTTCGGCACCCTGATGCGCACCGAATCGGTCAAGCTGGGCAAGGTGGTCAAGGACGCGGGCGTAACGGTCGACTGATGCGGCGCGGCGCGTCATCATGACGTCACACGCACTTCTTATCATCCCTTCAATTTTTCGCCTCACCACCATTGAAGGGTTCACATGCATCACGTCGTTCTCCGCCGTCTTCCGCTTGCCGTCGCCATCGGCGCGGCACTTGCCCTGTCCGCCTGCGGTGGTTCCGACCACCATGACGACGCCGCCGCTGCCGATGTCGCCATCGTCATCCCGGCCGCGCCAGCGGACCAGGGCGCGGCCGACATGGCGCCGGTGCCATCGGTCCTGGCTTTTGTCGACACCGCCGCCACCAACCAGCGGGGCGACGCCCGCTACGCCACGCTGGCCACGAACGCCGGCGTGCGCGTGCTGGGCGGCATGCTCGCCATCTGGAAACCGGTCACCGAACTCGTCGACGCAGGCCAGACGGCCCCGGCCGTCGACGGCTTCCCGGCCGTTGCCGCATCGACCTGGACCGGCGTGCCGAACGACGGCACCAATGGCGGGACGATCGTCAACGCCGCTGTGCACAATGCCAACATCGATTACGTCGTCAAAGCCACCGCCAGTCGCACCCCGGAACAGGCTCTGCTGGCGTATCTGGACGACCGGCGCGGCAAGGGCTACAGCGTCACCGGCGGCATGGGCCCGCTGACCGACGCATGGCGCAGCGCCTCGCGCGCGACCACCACCATCAACGACATGCCGGCGGATGCCACCAAGGTCAAGTATGAAGATGGCGGCAACAACAATGGCGTCGGCGGCGCTGCCAATGCCGAGTTCGGCAAGGTCGTCGACCTGGTCAATGCGATGGGCGGCAATGGTTCGACCGAACCGGCCAAGCGCTTCTACAAATACGCGCGCCCTTACCGCTGGAGCAGCGCGGTACAGGTCGTGCCGCAGCTGGAACCGGCCAAGAGCGCGACGCCGAACACCGACGGCGGCTTCACCAGCGGCCACTCGGCCGAAGCCGTGCGCAACGCCGTCGCGATGGCCTACGTACTGCCGGAACGCTACCAGGAACTGGTCGGCCGTGGTCTTGAGCTGGGCGAGAGCCGCATCCTGGCCGGCATGCACTCGCCGCTGGACGTGATCAGCGGCCGCGTGCAGGCGCAAGCCGTCGCTGCCGCCAACCTGATCGCTGCCGGCGCCACCACGCGCGCCGCCGCCCGCGAGCAGGCGCAGAGCACGTTGATGAAGCTGACCGGCACCACCGCCAGCACCTTCCCGAGCTACGCCATTTCGGGCACGCCGGCGAACGATCGCTTTGCCGACTACGCGACGAGCAAAGCCAACTACCTGCGCCGCATGACCTTCGGCCTGCCGCTGATCGGCTCGACCACCGCGCCGGCCGTCGTGCCGAAAGGCGCCGAAGTGCTGCTGGAAACGCGCCTGCCGTACCTGACCGACGCGCAGCGCCGCGTGGTGCTGAAAACCACCGCGATCGGTTCCGGTTATCCGGTCCTGGACGATGCTGAAGGCTGGGGCCGCCTGAACCTGTTTGCTGCGGCCGAAGGTTATGCCGTCTTCACCGGCAACGTCGTGCTAAACATGGACGCGAGCAAGGGTGGCTTCAACGCAGCAGACCGCTGGCGCAACGACATCACCGGCAGCGGCAAGCTGGTCAAGCAAGGCTCGGGTGCGTTGAAGCTGGGCGGCAAGAACGCCTGGACTGGCGGCACGCAGGTCGATGCCGGTAGCCTCGAAGCACTGTCGACGACGGCCTTCGGCACGGGTGACGTGTATGTCGCCGGCGGCGGCACCGTCGTCAGCAACGCACCGGCCACACTGGTCGTGGGCGGCAAGTACACGCAACTGACCGGCGCGACGCTGGAACTGCGCCTGGGCGCGGCCCAGGGCGGGCGCATGAGCGTGACGGGCGCGGCCACCATCGGCGGCGGCACCTTGCGCATCAAGTTCCAGGATGGCGTCAAGCCGGCCGTGGGCGACACGCTCACCGTCATCAGCGCGGCAAGCCTGAAGGGCAAGTTCGAGACCATCACGGTCGACGGCTTTAGCGTGACGCCGACCTATACCGACACTGGCCTGCAACTGCGCCTGGGTTCGTAAGCGCAGCGCAGGTTCTACAAAAAATGGGGCCGGGTTCGATGACGAACCCGGCCCCATTGTGTTGCCACGTTGCTGCCGCAGCTTATTCGTCGAACTCTTCGGCCAGATTCTTCCAGCCGCGGCTCTTGGCAAACGCGGAAAATTCTTCCGGCGCCTCGAGCACGATCAGACGGCTCTCCTGCAGGCCCGGGTCGCTGTGGCCGAAATCTGGCCCCTTGTACCCGAGCGTGCGCAGGCGCTCGACGAGTTGACGCACCAGGACGGTGTCCTTGTAGGCATCAGGATCGAGCTTGGCAGCAAACTCCACGTACACATCGATGATCCCGTAACCCTCGTCGAAAATGCGGATCTCTTTGACGTCGAGGGTACGGCCGTTGCTGTCCTTGGCCTGGAAGGCGCCGGACAGTTCAATATCGGTATCAGTAGTCATGGTGAAAGCATAGCACCGAGCCGCAGGTTGCGTAGCGCACGTCAAAATCCCAAAGCGGGGTCAAATCCCAAAGCGGGGTCAGGTCTGACATTCGGACACGGCCTCTGCACTGGCATCTGTTTTTTGATTTCCTGAGCGCGACAATTCCGGGCGGATCATTTAATACCGCTTTCGAATTTCAAGGCGATTCATCAGTCAAGCGACTAAGGTTGAGGTCGTGTCCAAATGTCAGACCTGACCCCGGCTTTTGACAGCGGCTACACTTCCCATTGCAGCTTGAAGGTCAGCGACCTGCTCCGTTCATCCACCAGCGGCAGCTTGTCATCGACAATGCCCAGCGACACCGTGCGGCCGTGCTGCCATTGGTAGCGGTACAGCAGCGAGCGGTGTACCTGGCGGTCGTTCCATGCTTCGAGTTGCGTTACCCCATCGTCGCGCCGTGCAGCCCAGGTGTTCTGCGCCAGCAGCCGCACTGAATCGCGCGGGCTGAAATGGACGATGGCCAGCGCGCGCCAGGCCGTGTCGGAAAATGCCGGCTGGCCCAGCGTGCCCTGCACCCAGGCGCGATTAATATGTTGATCGAGCTCCAGGGACCACCCGCGCGGCAAGGGAAAGCGCAGGCCGACGTCGAGGATCACATTCCCGCCCGGCCCCACGCGGTCGGCATCGGCGTCCAGCTGGCGTCCCAGCGCCGCTTCCAGTGCGATCTTCGAGATCCATGGTGCGGGCGTCGTTTCGATGCCGACATTGATGACGCGCGTATCATGCAGGCGCCCCAGGGGCCGCGCGCGCTGGCGGTCGAAGCCCAGCTCGGCCCACACATTCGTGCGCCGGGTCGCGGCCAGCCAGACGCCCGGGCGCAGCTTGCGCTCGACCGTTTCGCCGCCGGCCTGGCCCGTCACCCGGTCGGCCAGCGTGCGCATCTCGTGCAGGACCAGGTAAGTCTCGAACTCGTACAGCTCGAGCCCTCCCAGGGATTGCGGCCCCAGGATGCGGTTGATCGAGCCGGTGGCGCGGGCGATGCCTGCTTGTGGCACGAAGCCGTTGTCGTTGACGAAGCCGGGCGCGATCGCTTCGACTTCAGCCTCGTACCACCAGCGTTCGGTCTTGTGCAGGGACTTGCCCCACAGGTAGCCGCCCGAGCGCCCCGCCACGCGTGCCGGTACCTCTTCGTCGACAAAGCCCGCTGTCGTGCGCGACACCATCGCCACGCCGGACAGTTGCTGCTGCTCGCCATCCGCCCCTTCGCCGCGCCACTGGGCATCGACGCCGACGACATCGTTGCCGCCAAAGCGGTGATAGTCGCGCTGCGAGGCAAACGCGCCCAGCAGCAAGCCTTCTCCGTGCCAGCGTGCGCGCACGAGGCTCGCGACGGTCCGCTTGGTCTGCCCGTATTCCAGCGTTTCGTACGGCTTGCCGCGCAGGATCAGGCCACCCGGCTCGTCGCGCAGGCTCATCGCCGTGGCGTCGGCATGCGCCGCGCGCCAGGTCGCGCGCAGGCCGTATTCGGGATCGTTCACGGTGCGCGAATAAAAGGCCGGCAGCGGCAAGCCCAGCACGTCCGCACTCTCCAGGAAGAAGCCGCGCTTTTCGGGCAGCGACAGCGCAATATTGCCGGCACCCTGTGACACCGGCTCGTCGATCTCGACCTGCGAGTAATCGGGATTGATGGTGGCATTGAACACCCAGTCGGCGCGCGGACGGGCATTGATCTCCAGGCCCAGTTCGGCCTGGCTGCCGCGCGTGCGCGTCCCCGGCATGGCGGCGCGTTCGCTGCGCACCGTCAGTTCGGGCCGCAGCTCCAGAAAGCTGCGGTCGCGCACTGCCTGCACGGTGGCCTCCATGCCATCGATCTCCTGCAGAAAGCTCAGGTGGCTGAGCGCGTCGATCCTGAATGGCGCCGTCACCAGCAGCATGCCGTCGGCATGCGGGATGCTGCGCTCGACCATCAGACGCCAGTTGCGGCCATCGGCGTACGGAAAGCGCAGGCTCGACAGCGGCCAGCGCACTTCCATGCTGTAGCCGTCGGGCAGGATGGTCACGGCCGTCTCGATCGGGAAATCCGGCCCCAGATCCGATTCGTCATCCTCGGCGCGGTGGATGCCGTCGCTGACCACGCCGGTGGTGTTGATGCGCACGAACTGGGCATTGCGGCCATGGCCGGCGGGGTCGATCCAGATGCCGATGAAGTCCTGGTCGACGCCAACCTTGTCGCGCCGCGCCAGCAGGCCCCGGCGCAGGTGCGGCGCGTCATCCCAGGCGCGGATGCCGAACACCAGCGCACCGTCGTCGACCAGCACTTGCACGCTGGTCTTCAAGGCACCAGGGGCAGGCGCGTCGTCGCGCGGCTGGTGCTTGTGGAAGTCCTGGTAGACAGGCGCGCGGCGCCATGCAGGGTCATCCAGGGCGCCGTCGATCGCGGGCGTGTCGCCCGCCGCGATGCGCAGCGCGCGCAAGCCACTGCCATGCGCATCGCACGCGTGCAGGACAGCACAAAGCAACAAGCCGAGACAGGCAAACGAAGCGGGAGACATGCGCAGTACCATGAAAATCAGCCGCTCAGTCTAGCATGCGACTTGCCAAAGAGAACACTTTTTGGGGCCCGGGATGCGGCGTCTGGATGACATGTGGCGCCGGTCAATTGTGACACCTTGCCAATGCCGCTTTACCTTGCGTGGCATACCGCATGCATCTGATGACGATTCGTCTGGTCACCCGTGCTTGGGGCTTGCGAGCGGCCCGATTTGCGCTACCATCGATGCATGTTGCATGGCCTGCACAGGCTGGCGCATTTCACGGCAGAGGCATGATGAGCTTGACCCCACCCGTATCCGATCCGTCCGCATCCAGCCAAAGCGATGCCTTGTCGCTCGACCTGCTGCTAAGTAATTTGCCGGGCGCTGCCTACCGCTGTCTCAATGACAGCGAATGGAGCATGGTGTTCATCAGCGACGGCGTCGAAAAAGTAACCGGCTACTCGGCGGCCGCGTTCACCGGTCGACCGGGCCTGTCATTTGCGAGCATCATCCTGCCGGAAGACCGCGACCAGATGCATGCGGCGGTGGCGATCGCACTGGCCCAGAACCAGCCCTTCCAGGTCACGTACCGGATTCGGACTGCCAACGGGCAAATCCGGTGGATCTGGGAACAAGGCGCCCTGAACCGGCAGGCCGGCACGCTCGAAGGTTTCCTGGCCGATTTCACGCGGGTCAAGCATGCCGATCTGGTCATGCTCGAGCAGGCATCGTTCTTGCAGCAGGCGCGTGATGCGATCATCGCGATGGACATGGCCTCGCGCATCAGCTACTGGAACCATGGCGCCGAGCGCCTGTACGGCTGGAGTGCGCACGAAGCGATCGGCAAGCGCTTTTGCGAGCTGCTGTGCGACGAGCAGGCACATTACGAAACCGCGTTCGCCCACACGCTGGCCGATGGCGAATGGTGCGGCGAACTGGCGCACATGCGGCGCGACGGCTCGAAGGTCGACACCGACACCCGCTGGACCTTGCTGGCGCCCGACGCCGTGCCGGGCGCGAGCCAGAAAATCCTGGTGATCGGCACCGACATCAGCGAGCGCAAATCGAGCGAGGCGCGGATCTTCCGGCTGGCGTTCTTCGACCATCTCACCGACCTGCCCAACCGCGCCAACCTGCTCGACCAGCTGCGCCGCGCCCTGCTTGGCAGCGCCCGCAGCGGCAAGTGCGGCGCGCTGATGTTCTGCGACCTCGACAACTTCAAGTACCTCAACGACAGCCAGGGCCACGCAGCCGGCGACCTGCTGCTGCAGGCCGTGGCGCGCCGGCTCGAAGGCTGCGTGCGCGAAGCGGACATGGTGGCGCGTCTGGGCGGCGACGAGTTCGTGGTGCTGATCCGGCCCGTCGAGGATTCGCGCGATGTAGCGGCGGCGCAGGCCGAAACGGTCGCCAAAAAGGTCGTCGCAGCACTGGCGGCGCCGTTCCAGCTGGGCGAGCTGCATTACACGCTGTCGGTAAGCGTCGGCGTGGTCACGCTGTGCGGCCTGCACGACACGGTCGAATCGACCTTGCGCCAGGCCGACGCCGCGATGTACCAGGCCAAGGCGGCCGGGCGCAACACGTTTCGCTTCCACGACCCGGCGGTGCAGGCCGCGTGGCTCGCGCGTGCCGAACTCGAAAGCGGCTTGCGGCGCGCGCTGCAACGCCACGAATTCGTACTGCACTACCAGCCGCAACTCGACCGCTCGGGCCGCGTGATCGGGGCCGAAGCCCTGCTGCGCTGGCACCAGCCCGATGGCAAGGTCGTGCTGCCGTTTGACTTCATCCGCATCGCTGAAGAAAGCGGGCTCATCATCGAGATCGGGGCCTGGGTCATGCGCACTGCCTGCCTCGAGCTGGCACGCTGGCAGCGCCAGCCGGCAACGGCCGGCCTGACGCTGTCGGTCAACGTCAGCGCGCGCCAGTTCACCGAACCGGATTTCGTCACGCTGCTGGCGACGATTTTTGGCGAGACCGGCGTGCAGCCGTCGGGGCTGCGCCTGGAGCTGACCGAAAGCCTGGTCGTGACCGATTTCACATCGACCGCGCAGACGATGGCCACACTGAAACGGCAGGGTGTCTCGTTTGCGCTGGACGACTTCGGCACCGGCTACTCGTCGCTGGCGTACCTGCGCAAGCTGCCGCTGGACCAGCTCAAGATCGACCGCTCGTTCATGCGCGAGGTTCTCACCGACCAGAACGACGCCTCGATCGTGCGCTCGATCATCGGGCTGGGCGACAGCCTGGGCTTGCAGGTGATTGCCGAAGGCGTGGAGACGGCGGGCCAGCACCAGTTTCTGGCCAATGCAGGCTGCCATCTCTATCAGGGCTTCCTGTACCAGCCGGCGATGAGTGCCGAACTATTCGTGCTGTACGCGACCGGCACGCATTAAAAAAGCCCGCACGCGGCGGGCTTTCGTCGAGCGACTTGCGCCGTGCTTAAAACTTGTAACCCACCGCCAGCACGATCGCCACCGGATCCAGTTTCATGAACTGGGTCTGGCCGGTCGAGAAGTGCACGTCGGTGCGCAGGCGCGTCTTGATGACCGTCGCATCGGCAAACCAGCGCTCGTCGAAGTTCATCGCGATACCGACTTGCGCGCTGTAGGTCAGCTTGTTGTCGATCTTGAAGGTAGTCGGCACGTCGCTGCCAGGATTGGTGATCGAGGTCAGCTTGCCGTTACCGCGTTCCTTCATGAAGTACGCGTAGGTCGGGCCCACGCCGATGAACGGACGGAAGGCCGCAGTCGGCGCGAAGAAGCGGTACTGGAAGAATGCAGTCGGCGGCAGCGCCTCGACCGTGCCCACCGAACCCACGCCGGTGATCGCGCCCGCACCGTAGATCTGGTGCTTGTATGGCGTGCCGAGGGCGCCCTCGACCGACAGGTTGTCGGTGAAGCTGTACGACAGGATGACCACTGGCTGCATGTCGTTGCCGACGTCGGCCTTGGTGCCTGGCAGTGCCGGCGCGCTGATGTCACCGCTTTCAACCTTCGGCATCAGGCGGTTGAAACCGACCTTGGCGGTGATCTGGCCGGCCGATTGCGCCGATGCGCCGGTGGCGAACGCCAGTGCGGCAGCGACACCCGCAACCTTGGCGATACTGCTAAAACGAACTTTCATGACTTCTCCTGATAGATGTGTGAGGGCCCGCCGCCAGGGCAGGCCCGCCGCTCGTTGCTGAGAACCTGCTTACAGCCAGCCCTTGATAGCCATGTCCTTGAAGACGTAGCGGGCGATAAGGTCGTTCTCGAACGGGGTCGGATGGATCCCGTCGGCGAACATGTAGCGGCTCACATCACCTGCCACCGTGTTGTTGGCGGTGCAGATCAGCGAGGTCCCACCCAGCGCGTTGTTGGCGCACGCTGGGGTACTGGTGTTGGTCAAGCCATACGGGCCAGGATTTTTCACCTGGTCGTTGCTGACCGAGTACAGATCGGAGTACAGCACGCGCGCATCGTCGGCGCCCAGGCCGGCCTTGAGCTGCGTGTTGAAGGCATTGACCATCGCGGCGACCAGCGACTGGATCGCAGCCGGACGCGATTTCGCGGTCGGCGTGCTGGCCACGTCAGGCAGGTTGGCGACGATGACGTACTTCGCGCCCTTGGCCAGCAGTTCATTCTTGACCAGGCCAGCCATCTGCGCACCGGCGGTACCCAGCGCCGTCACCATCGCCGTGGCGTTGGCAGTAGCGTAAGCGCCGGCGGCGGTGTTGCCGGCAGCAGTGCCGTCCGCTTGCGCAGCGGTCACGAGCGGACCGTACACGGCAGGTGCTGCCACGGCCGAATTGCCCGGCTGGGTAGCGGCAGCGCGCACGGCGGCAGCGACCAGCGTCGCATCGGTCTTGCCTGGGCGGGCATTCTCGGTGGCGATTGCGGCCAGGATTGCCTGGGTGGCGGCTTGCGGGTTGGTGGCGGTGGCGCCCAGGCGGGTGGCGAGGGCGCCGGCGAAGGCTTGCGCGCCAGCAGCGGTGCCAGCGTTGGTCACGGCAGCCAGTTGCATCAGCACGTCATTGCCGCCCGACAGGACCGTCACGAGCTCGGTGCCGGTGAACTTGTTGCCGGACCGGGCCAGGTGGTTGGCGATCTGGGTGACCATCGGGGTGGTCATTTCGCCGATCGGCGAGCCGGTTGCGGCATTGCCCGGGCCGATCGGATTGATCACGCGCGAGCCACCCTGGGCATAGTTGAAGCAATTCGGATTGTTGACGATCGGTACCGAGAAGCCAAGCGATGCGTCACCTTGCAGACCCGTCTGCGCAGCGCATGGCGCCGGCAGTTTGAGCTGGGCAGCCATGAAGTCAAGCCAGATCTTGCCGTTCAGGTCTTCGCTCTTGGCAGTGCTGTCACCGTTGATGGTGAACTTGCCGCCGCCAGCCGCCGCCACGGCGCCGACACGGTAGGTGCCGACGTCCGACAGGCTGTCGCCGAACGAGACCTGCTTGGTGAACGTGACCTTGGTCGCCTGGTCGCCGCCCGCCGGGCTCGTGCCGCCGCCGCACGCGGACAGCAGCGCTGCCGTCAGCACGGCCAGCGCAAAATTGGTTTGACGCATTGTGTCTCCTGAGTTGAATTTTTTCTAAACGAACGCTCGTGCTATTCGCTGCTTCATTACTATGCCAGCGTTCATTACCCATGTATAGCAAAATCCATTGCTTAATGGCCGTTGCGATACGTACCTATCAGATGCGATGGGTCTGGCTGTTGGGGTCGGATTATAACCAGCCTTTACTCGGCAGAAAGTGGGGAATTTGTAACGGGGGGCGGTAAGTTATGGCGTACTTACGCTCCATCAATCGATTCGTTGATTTGAATTAAACGTTTGGTCGACTGTTGAGCAATCCGTGGACGATGCCCGTCGATCCGTGCGCAGCGCGGCGCAGGCGATCGTTGACGCCCAGCCACTCACCCTGTTGCGGCGGCGATTCGACCAGGATGACGTCGGCGCCCTGCCCGTCCATCGCGCGCAGCGCGGCGTACAGTGCATGGGCGAAGCCGGCAGGACGCGGCGGCAGGCGCTGGGCGGCGTGGGTTTCCGGCATGGTGCTGACGTGGATCAGCGCGACCTTGCGCCCGGCCGCATGCAGCTGTTCGATCGTCTCGAGCAGCACCGCGCGCTCCTGCATCGCCACCGGCGTGTGCGGTGCGTAATGCGATTCGAGCGTGCCCGAAGCGCGTGGCGCGGCCGCATCGGCTGCCGCCGGCAAGCGGTCGATCACGGCCGCGATCGCCTCGGCGCTGATGTGGCCAGGGCGCAGCAGCACGGGGCCGAGCGTGTCCAGACGCGACAGGTCGACGATGGTCGATTCGATGCCGACCTGCGACGGGCCACCGTCGAGCACCATCGCCACCGTGTCGTCCATCGCGAATTCGTCGACGACGTGATCGGCCAGCGTCGGGCTGACATGCCCGAACTTGTTGGCCGAGGGCGCGGCGATGCCGCCCTTGCCGCCCTTGAACGCGCGCAGCAGCGCCAGCGCCACCGGGTGCGCCGGGCAGCGCAGGCCGACCGTGTCCTGGCCGCCGCTGACGGCATCGGGAATGTTCGGTGCGCGTTTCAGGATCATCGTCAGCGGGCCGGGCCAGAAGGCCGCGGCCAGCGCGCTGGCTTCTGGCGGGATATCGCAGGCCCAGTAGTCGAGCGGGGCTTCCGGCGCCAGGTGCACGATCACGGGATGGTCTTGCGGGCGGCCCTTGGCCGCGTAGATGGCGGCCACCGCAGCCGGATTCTCGGCGTCGGCGCCCAGGCCGTACACGGTCTCGGTCGGAAACGCGACCAGTTCGCCCGCTTCGAGCAGGCGGGCGGCGGTGTCGATGACCGACTGGTCGATCTGCAGGTCGGTCATGGTTATGCGGCGATGCCGAGGATGGCGCAGGCGGCGCGCAGACTGGCCTGCGCTTCGCCGAGGGTCGGCGCGACGAAGGTCACGTGGCCCATCTTGCGGGCGCGGCGCGGGTCGTCCTTGCCGTACAGGTGCAGGTTGGCGCCCGGCAGCGCCAGCACGCGGTCCCAGGCCGGTTCGCGCGTGTTGTCCGTGTCTCCGTCAAACCACACGTCGCCCAGGATATTGAGCATGACGCTCGGAGAATGCTGGCGCACGTCGCCCAGCGGCAGGCGCGCCATCGCGCGCACCTGCTGTGCGAACTGGCTCGTGATGCAGGCGTCGATGGTGTAGTGGCCGCTGTTGTGCGGGCGCGGCGCCATCTCGTTGACGACCAGCGTGCCGTCGTCAAGCACGAAGAACTCGATGCACAGCACGCCCACATAACCCAGCTGGTCAACGATGGCGCGCGCCGCATCCTGCGCCTGGCGGGCGCATTCGGGCGACACGTTCGGGCCCGGCACGGTGGTGGTAAACAGGATGCCGTCACGGTGCACGTTTTCGGCGATCGGGTACACGACCGAGGCGCCGTCATGGCCGCGCGCGGTCAGCACCGACACTTCGTAGGCCAGCGGCAGCATCTTTTCGAGCATGCAGGTCACGCCGTCCATGTCGTCAAACGCCGCGCGCACATCGTCGCGCGTGCGCACGCGCACCTGGCCCTTGCCGTCGTACCCCATGCGCACGGTTTTCAAAATACCCGGCAGCAGATCGTCACCGATGGCGTCGATGTCGGCGTGCGAGGCGATCGTCTTGTGCGGCGCCGGCATCACCTTCGAGGTTGGCGCGCACTCGACAAAGAAACGCTTTTCGGCGATGCGGTCCTGGGCGATCGACACGCACGATGCGCCCGGTGCGACAAAGCTGCCTTCGGCCAGCAGTTGCAGGCTGTCGGCCGGCACGTTCTCGAACTCGGTCGTCACGGCGGCGCACAGCGCGCGCAGTTCGGCCAGCGCCGCCGCATCGGTGTAGGTGCCTTCGATGGTGCGATCGGCAACCTGCCCGGCCGGGCAATCGGCGCTCGGTTCAAGCACGGCAACCTGGTAGCCCATGCTTTGCGCGGCGTGCGCGAACATGCGGCCAAGCTGGCCGCCGCCCATCACGCCAAGCCAGGTGGACGGATCGGCCGATGGAAGAATTGGAGAAGTCTGCTGCGCTTGGGTCATCGGATCAAACAGGTAAGGTCATGGCCTGGGCGGCGGCGGTCTGGTCGCGGCGGAACTGCTCCAGCTTGTCGGCCAGCGCCTCGTCATTGGCAGCAAGGATCGCCACGGCGGTCAGGGCCGCGTTGGCGGCGCCTGCTTCACCGATGGCGAACGTTGCCACCGGCACGCCTTTGGGCATCTGCACGATCGACAGCAGCGAATCTTCGCCACGCAGGTACTTCGATGGCACGGGCACGCCCAGCACCGGCACGATGGTCTTGGCGGCCACCATGCCAGGCAGGTGCGCCGCGCCGCCGGCGCCGGCGATGATCGCGCGCAGGCCGCGCGCGCGGGCTGTCTCGGCGTAGGTGAACATTTCGTCCGGCATGCGGTGGGCCGAAATCACCGACGCTTCGAATGGCACGCCGAACTGCTTCAGGATCGCGACCGCGTTCTGCATCACGTCCCAGTCGGACGACGAGCCCATGATGACGCCGACGAGCGGCTTGGATTGCTCGGTCATCGCTTATGCCTTCAGCTTTTCGCCGGTCAGGCGTTCGATGGCCTCGAAATACTTGGCCTGGGTTTTGTCGATGACGTCCTGCGGCAGGTTCGGCGCCGGTGCGGTCTTTGGCCACTCGGTCAGCGTTTCGAGATAGTCGCGCACGAACTGCTTGTCGAACGATGGCGGCGACATCCCCGGCGCGTACGAGTCGGCTGGCCAGAAGCGCGACGAATCGGCGGTCAGCACTTCGTCCATCAGGTGCAGCACGTTATTGTCATCCAGGCCGAATTCGAACTTGGTGTCGGCGATGATGATGCCGCGCGTGGCTGCGTATTCGGCAGCGGTGGTGTAGAGCTTGATGCTGATGTCGCGCATCTTGGCGGCCAGTTCGGCGCCGATTTTTTCTTCCATCTGGGCGAACGAGATGTTTTCGTCGTGCTCGCCCAGGTCGGCCTTGGCGGCCGGCGTGAAGATCGGCTCCGGCAGCTTTTCAGCCTGCTGAAGACCGGCTGGCAGCGAAATGCCGCAGATGGCACCGCTTTGCTGATAATCCTTCCAGCCCGAACCGATGATGTAGCCGCGCACGACGGCTTCGACCATGATCGGTGTCAAGCGCTTAGCCACGACCGCGCGGCCGGTTACCTGCTCGACCTCGTTCGGCGCGACCACGCTTTCCGGCGCAACGCCGGTCAGGTGGTTCGGCACGATGTGGCCGAGCTTCTCGAACCAGAAATCGCTCATCTGGTTCAGTACCTTGCCCTTGCCGGGAATCGGCTCGTTCATGACCACGTCGAAGGCCGACAGGCGGTCGGTGGTGACGATCAGGATCTTGTCGTCGCCAACGGCGTAGTTATCGCGCACCTTGCCGTGACCGAGCAGTGGCAGGGACTGAATGGAGGATTGGTAGAGGCTGTTCATAGATGGGGTATCAGGAAAGCGGAACCGGCGACAAGGGCCGCCGGTTGAGAAAGTCAGGCCATGCAGGCCTGGCCAATGCGATATTTTACGTCAAAACAGGCCGGCGTCGATCAAACGACGGGCCTTGATACACGATCCGCGCCCTTAAAACGTCGTTCCCGCGAAGGCGGGAACCCAAGTCCATACACGCTGCGGCAAACCATGCGCTTGCCGCTGTGCGAAGCACATGGGGTTCCCGCCGCCGCGGGAACGACGTAGTCAAGGCGGCGCCGAGGTTTATTGAACGATCTGCGACAGCTCGCCGGCCTTGTAGCGCTCGGCCATCTTGTCCAGCGGGATCGGCTTGATCTTGTCGGCCTGGCCTTCGCAGCCGAACGACAGGAAGCGCGCCTTGCACACGTCCATTGCCGCTTCGCGCGCTGGCTTCAGGTAATCGCGTGGATCGAACTTCGACGGATTCTGGAACATGTACTTGCGAATCGCGGCCGTCATCGCCAGGCGAATGTCGGTGTCAATGTTGATCTTGCGAACGCCGTGCTTGATGCCCTCTTGAATCTCTTCGACCGGCACGCCGTAGGTCTCTTTCATGTCACCGCCGAATTCGCGGATGATCGCCAGCAGCTCTTGCGGCACCGACGACGAACCGTGCATCACCAGGTGGGTGTTCGGGATGCGTGCGTGAATCTCTTTGATGCGGTCGATCGCCAGGATGTCGCCGGTTGGCTTGCGCGTGAACTTGTATGCGCCGTGCGAGGTACCGATGGCGATGGCCAGTGCGTCGCACTGGGTGCGCTTGACGAAGTCGGCGGCCTGGTCGACGTCGGTCAGCAGCTGCTCGCGGGTCATGGCGCCGTCGGCGCCGTGGCCGTCTTCCTTATCGCCCATCATCGTTTCGAGCGAACCGAGCACGCCCAGTTCGGCTTCGACGGTCACGCCGATCGAGTGCGCAAACTTGACGACTTCTTGCGAGACAGCGACGTTGTATTCATAGCTGGCGACGCTCTTGCCATCGGCCTCGAGCGAACCGTCCATCATCACCGACGAGAAGCCAGAACGGATTGCGGCCATGCAGACTGCCGGCGACTGGCCGTGATCCTGGTGCATGACGACCGGGATGTGCGGATACGCTTCGACCGCAGCGTCGATCAGGTGACGCAGGAAGGCTTCGCCTGCGTACTTGCGCGCGCCGGCCGATGCCTGCATGATCACCGGGCTGTTGACAGCGTCGGCGGCAGCCATGATGGCCTGCACCTGTTCGAGGTTGTTGACGTTAAATGCCGGCAGGCCGTAGCCGTTTTCGGCGGCGTGGTCCAGCAACTGACGCAGTGATACGAGTGCCATGGTAGTACTCCAAAACAATAAAGAAACTTGTCGGGAAGTGGTGCGCGCCGAGCGCGGCATGCCGAATTACCGGCATGCCGTGAACGCATCAGGCGCGGCGCCCCATCCCGTTAATCATATTCGCCTACACGCACGATCTTGAGCGCATTGGTGCCGCCGGCTTCGCCCATTGGCGAACCCCACGTCACCACGATCAGGTCGCCCTTGCGCACGTAACCTTCGTTCATCAACAGCTCTTCGGCCTTGCGCAGCACGGCGTGGCTGCCGCCTTCCTGCTCGAGGTGGAAGGCGCGCACGTTGCGGTACAGCGACGCCTTGCGCTCGGTCGTCTTGAGCGGGGTCAGCGCCAGAATCGGCGTGTCGATGCTGTGACGGCTCATCCACAACGCGGTCGAGCCCGATTCGGTCAGCGCCACGATCGCTTTTACGCGCAAGTGGTGCGCGGTAAACAGCGTACCGTACGCGATGGTCTGGTCGATGCGGGTGAACTGTTTGTTGAGGAAGTCGACGTCGACCTTGTTGTATTCGGACATCTCGGCTTCGAGGCAGACCGCGGCCATCATCTCGACGGTTTCGATCGGGTACTTGCCCGATGCGGTCTCGGCCGAGGTCATGACGGCGTCGGTGCCATCCAGCACGGCGTTGGCGACGTCCGAGACTTCGGCGCGGGTCGGCACGGCGTTGACGATCATCGACTCCATCATCTGGGTCGCGGTGATGGCCAGCTTGTTCGAATCGCGCGCCATGCGGATCATGCGCTTTTGCAGCGCCGGCACGGCGGCGTTGCCGACTTCGACGGCCAGGTCGCCACGGGCGACCATGATGCCGTCCGACGCATCCAGGATCTCTTGCAGCAGCGGAATCGCTTCGGCGCGCTCGATCTTGGCGATCATCATCGGCTTGTGACCGTACGGCTCGCCGGCAATATTGGCCAGCTGGCGCGCCATTTCCATGTCGGTCGCGCTTTTCGGGAACGAAATGGCCAGGTAGTCGGCCTGGAAGCTCATCGCGGTCTTGATGTCTTCCATGTCCTTCGACGTCAGGGCCGGCGCAGTCAGGCCGCCGCCCTGGCGGTTGATGCCCTTGTTGTTCGACAGCTCGCCGCCGACCTTGACGGTGGTGCAGATTTCGTGGCCGGCGACGCGGTCGACGATCAGCACGATCAGGCCGTCGTTGAGCAGCAGCCTGTCGCCCGGCTTGACGTCGCGCGGCAGTGCCTTGTAGTCGAGGCCCACGCGCTCCTGGTTGCCCAGTTCGCCGTTCTCGCCCCACTTGGCATCCAGGATGAACCGGTCGCCATTGTTCAGGAAGATCTTGCCTTCTTCAAACTTGCCGACGCGGATCTTCGGACCCTGCATGTCGGCCATGATGGCCACTTCACGGCCGCACTCGGCGGCGGCGCGGCGTACCAAAGTGGCCCGGTCGATGTGATCCTGGGCCTTCCCGTGCGAAAAGTTCAGCCGTACGACGTCGACGCCGGCGCGGATCATTTTGACGAGAATATCGAAGTCGGTCGATGCTGGGCCGATGGTTGCGACGATCTTGGTGCCACGGTACATGAAGTGTCCTTGTAAAAAACAAAGCGCAGCCACTGGCTGCGCTAGGGTCTCATTTATGCTGCAGACTGCGCGCTGCGTTGCAGCAGGATATCCACCGCCGGCAGCGTTTTTCCTTCGAGGAATTCCAGGAAGGCGCCACCACCGGTCGAAATGTAGCCGATCTGGTCGGCGATCTTGTATTTTGCAATCGCGGCCAGGGTGTCGCCGCCACCGGCGATCGAGAAGCCCTTGGAACCGGCGATGGCCAGCGCCAGGGTCTTGGTGCCCTCGGCAAACTGGTCGAATTCAAACACGCCAACAGGACCGTTCCAGACGATCGTGCCGGCCGTGGCGACCTGCTCTGCCAGCATGGCGGCGGTCTGCGGGCCGATGTCGAGGATCATGTCGTCGTCTTGTACGTCCGCCACCAGCTTGACGGTGGCGGCGGCCGTTGGCGCGAATTCCTTGGCGCACACGACGTCGACAGGAATCGGCACTTGCGCGCCGCGCGCGGCCATCTTGTCGATGATGGCTTTGGCTTCGTTCACCAGGTCGTTTTCAACGAGCGACTTGCCGATGTTCAGGCCGACGGCCTTCATGAACGTGTTGGCAATGCCGCCGCCGACGATCAGGTTGTCGACCTTGTCGGCCAGGCTTTGCAGGATGGTCAGCTTGCTCGAGACTTTCGAGCCGGCGACGATGGCCAGCAGCGGACGCTGCGGCTGACCGAGGGCCTTGCCCAGCGCGTCGAGTTCAGCGGCCAGCAGCGGACCTGCCGCGACGATTGGTGCAAACTTGGCGATGCCGTGCGTGGTGGCTTCGGCGCGGTGCGCAGTGCCGAACGCATCATTGACGTACACATCGCACAGCTTGGCCATTTTCTGGGCCAGTTCGTCGTTGTTTTTCTTCTCGCCCGCATTTACGCGGCAATTTTCCAGTAGCACGACCGAACCCGGTGCGACATCGACGCCGTCGACCCAGTTTTGCTTGAGTTCGACTGGCTGGCCGAGCAGCTCGGACAGGCGCGCGGCGACCGGCGCCAGGCTGTCTTCGGGCTTGAACGCGCCTTCGGTCGGCCGACCGAGGTGCGACGTCACCATCACTGCCGCACCCGCCTTGATGGCGGCCTGGATCGCCGGCACCGAAGCGCGAATGCGCGTGTCTTCGGTGATATTGCCAGCGTCATCTTGTGGCACATTCAGGTCGGCGCGAATGAAGACGCGCTTGCCCTGCAGGGCGTTCTGATCGATCAGGTCTTGCAAACGGGTGAAACGGCGGGAAGCGTCCATTGGTCAGCGTGGCAATAGTGAAAAAACGTCATTGTACATCAGGGGGTCCCACCAAAAACGTGCAGGACGCGCAGTGCAGTAAAGACAAGCATGCCGAATAAAATCGTCAGCAGCATGTTACGGCGCCACACATAGAACGCAAACGCGGCCAACCCCGCCAGCAGCTTCGGATTGGCCAGCGTGAACTGCAGGCCGCCCTGCGGATCGATCAGAAAATCGGGCCCGATGATGGCTGCCAGCGCGCAGGCCGGCGCATAGCGCAGCATTTCCTGCACCCGTGGCGGAATCGATACGCGGTGGCCGATCAGCCAGAACGAACTGCGCGTGGCGGCCGTGGCCACGCACAGCACGCCAATCACGACCCAGATTTCCCAATCAGCCACGGCGCGCCTTTATTTTGTCCATTGTTTCTTCGATCACCATCGCCGTCACCATCCCGACCAGCACCGCCAGCAGCAAACCCAGCTTGTAAGGCAACTCATACGCCAGCACCGAAACCGTGCCCGCCACCAGCACGCCGCACAAGGCCGCGCGGTTGATCATCAACGGCACCATGATGCAGAGAATGGCCAGCGTGCCGGCAAAGCCCAGGCCCCACTCGGCCGGCACGGTGCTGCCCAGGAATACCCCGATCACCGAGCCAATCTGCCAGGCGCCCCAGTTCGGGAACATCAAGCCCTTCAGGTACGACAGCTTGCCCACTGCCGGCGTCGGGCTCGGATATTTCTGCAGGAACAAGGCGACGGAAATATCGCCCGAGATATAGCCAAGATACAGGCGCTGGCGCCATGGCAAGTGGGCAAAGTGCGGCGCGAGCAGCGCCGAAAAGATCACGAAGCGCAGATTGACGACCAGCGCCGTGGCGAAGATGACCCAGATCGGCGCCTGCGCCGCGATCAGCGGCAACGACGCCAGTTGCGCCGAGCCAGCGAACACCAGCAGCGTCATGCCCAGCGCCTGCGGTACCGACAGGCCGCTCTTGACCATGGCGATGCCCACCACCAGGCCCCAGGCGGCGATGCCGAACAGTGTCGGCAGGCCGGTCTTGAAGCCGTCGCGAAATGCGTCGCGATCGGGCGCGTCGCCAATCGTGACAGGCAGCTGGCCAGCCGGCTCGCCCGCGTTCACGGACATGGTGGTGTGGCGTTCGTGCAACTTCCCAGCATCAAAATGACGGCTGGGACGACAGCGGCGGTCTGGAAACAGAGGGGCATGAAACGCATGGAATGGGTCGTGGCCTCTTGAGAAAGGGCACTTGGGCTCAATATGTTGAGCGCATTATTTTACGGTCATTTCGACAATAGGGGGAATCCGTTAGAATCCTGTCTTTGCCCACCTGCCAGACGGAGACACCAGATGACCCAAAAGACGATGCCAATCGTGGAACTCACGGCGAAAGACTTGCCGGCGCACTGCCCGAACCCGGCCATGCCGCTGTGGTCGTCGCACCCACGCGTCTTCCTCGATTTCGACCACCATGGCGAGGCAAAGTGCCCGTACTGCGGTACAGGCTACCGCCTGGCGCCAGGCACAGTGCTCAAGAACCACTGATCTTTCGGGGCGTACGCGACTGCACGCGCCCCTCTCCTCACTTCTTCATGCCCTACCGCGCACCACGCTGGCTGCCTGGCGGCCATCTCCAGACCATCTACCCGGCGACCTGCATCGCCAAGCCGCCCGTTGCCTACCGCCGCGAGCGCTGGACGAGTGCGGACGGCGACTTCGTCGATCTCGATTTTGTCGATGGCCAGCCGGGCCAGCCGCTGGTGGTGCTGTTTCACGGGCTGGAAGGCTCGTCCGACAGCCATTACGCACGGGCGCTGATGGCGGCCTTGGCAGCGCGCGGCTGGTCGGGCGTGGTGCCGCATTTCCGGGGCTGCTCGGGCGAGCCGAATCTGGCGCCCCGCTTTTATCACTCGGGCGATGCCGCAGAAGTCGAGTGGATCGTGCGCTCATTGCGCGCGCGCCATGACGGCGTGTTCTACGCGGCCGGCGTCTCGCTGGGCGGCAACGCGCTGCTGCGCTGGCTGGGCGAATCGGGCCATGGCGCCTCGATTGTCGATGCGGCGTGCGCGGTGTCGGCCCCGCTCGACCTGGCGCGCGGCGGCGCAGCGCTGTCGTCGGGCTTCAATATGATCTATACCCGGATGTTCCTGCAGACGCTCAAGCCCAAGTGCCTGGCCAAGCTCGACCAGTTTCCGGGCCTGTTCGACCGCGCCGCGCTGCTCGCCGCGCGCGACCTGTACGCATTCGACAATGTGGTGACCGCGCCGCTGCACGGCTACCGCGACACCGACGACTACTGGCACCGCGCCAGCGCGCGCCACGTGCTGGACGCGATCACCGTGCCGACGCTCGTGCTCAATGCACGCAACGATCCGTTCCTGCCGGGGATGTATCTGCCGGCGACGGCATCGGCGGCGGTCACGCTTGAGTATCCGGCCACCGGCGGGCATGTGGGCTTTCCGACCGGGCCGTTTCCGGGGCGGATCGACTGGCTGGCGCAGCGCATCCTGCAGCATTTCGATGGCGTAGCGGGCACGCGCGCGCTGACTGGCGCCGAACTGTGCGATGCTGGCTGACACTATGGACGATATCGTAAAACAGGCAATGGCCAAGTGGCCAAACGTACCGCACTGCTACGGCTGGCTCGCGCTCGATGCGCGTGGCCACTGGCGCATGCGCGACGAAGCGACCCAGCAGGCCGGCTTGCCCGGCGACCGGCTCGAGAACGAGAAACTGGTGGGGTTCATCAACCGCAATTACCTGCACGACGAGCGGGGCAACTGGTATTTCCAGAATGGCCCGCAGCGCGTGTACGTGAATCTGGAGGCCGCGCCGTTCATTGCACGCACCGATCCGCAGCAGGGTTTGCTATTGCAGACAGAGCAGGCGCTGACGGCTGTCGAGCACGTGTTTCTGAGCGATGCCGGCGCTGTGCTGTTTGCGGCCGGCGAAGTCGTGGCGCAGCTCGATGACCGCGATGTGGCGCAGGTGCTGGGCCAGTTCACACTGGATGGCCGCAACGCATCGGACGAGGCCGTGATGGCGTGGCTGGGCGGCGGGGCTGGCACGCTGGCGTTGCCGTGGCAGGGCAAGGTGTTCACTGTGGAACGGGTGGCGGACGCCGACTTGGCGCAGCGGTTCGGGTTCAACAGGATGCCGGCGCCATAAGCAGGTGATGGTGGCCAGGTGATCTGGCTGCCAATCCGCCCGCGCCACGTAGCGTGGAAGGCTCCGCCTTCCACGCGGTGATCGTTGCCGGCGCCGATTTCGGGCCGCATGATCTCGCTGTCAACCATCACCGCGTGGACGGGGAACCCGTCCACCCTACTGTGGTGATTGCCGGGGCCGGTTTCGGGCCGGATGATTTCGCTGCAAACCATCACCGCGTGGATGGGAGAACCGTGCCCTACGTAGGGTGGACGGGTTCCCGTCCACGCGGTGATCGTTGCTGGTGCCGTTTTTGGGCCGGCTGATCTGGCGAGCCGTCAATCGTCCTTCTCTTCCTTGTCCTTCTTTTGCTGCGCCTCGAGTTCGCGGGCGCGCGCGTCGATCACGGCCTGGTCGTAAAACGATGCGTCGCGCGCCTTGCGCGCCAGCTCGAGCTGCGCCATCGCGGCCGGCGTGGCGCCGGCCAGCACGTAGGATTCGGCCAGCGCCATGTGCTGCAGCGCGATCTTGCCCTGCTTTGCATAGGCCTTGGCCAGCAAATCCTGCAGCTTGTATTCCTCGCGGTATTGCTGCGACTGGTCACGCAGAAAGCGCGTGGCCTCGTCGAGTTTGCCGGTGGCGATCATGGCGTCAGCGTACTGGTGCGCCAGCGAGCGCGACAGCGGGAAGCGCGCGTGCATCGTCTCGGCTTCCTTCACGGCCTCGGCCAGCACCGACGCCGGCTGGCCCGGCGCCATCTTGATTTCGATCGCCAGGCCCGCGTACATGGTCGCGCCATCGCCGACGTTCGACGCCGCCGACAGCACGCCTTCGCGCGGCTTCATCGTCTCGCGCGACTTGTCGAGCCAGCTCTGCGCGTCAGCCAGGTTGCCCTGCTTGAGCGCCAGGTAGGCCAGGCCATACTGCGCGCTGGCCTGTTGATGGCGGTGCGCTTCCCTGAGCTGCGTGTTGAACGCGCTGCGCGTGTTGCGCTGGCCCTGCTCGCTTGGCTCCTGCAGCACGCGGATGCGCGCGCGCACCAGGTGAAAGTCGAGGCTGTCGACGCGCTGCTTTTTGGGCATTTCGCGGATGCGCGCCTGCATGTCGCTAATGCGCTCCTGGGTCAGCGGGTGGCTGCTCAGGTTGCTCAACCCTGTCGGCAGTTCGCCATACAGCTTTGACGCATTTTGCAGACGCCGGAAAAACGCGACGATGCCGGTGGTATCGTAGCCGCCTGCCTCCATGATCTGGAAGCCCACGCGGTCGGCCTCGCGCTCGGCGTCACGGCTGAAGTTGAGCTGGCGCTGGACCACCAGGCCCTGGCCGCCCATCAGCACGCCCATCGCCGCATCCGAGCCGGCCTTGGCGGCAAGCGCCGCCAGGATCATCGACGCCAGCGGCAGCAGGATATCCTGGCGCTGCTGGCCCAGCATGCGCGCGATGTGGCGCTGCGTGACGTGGCCGATCTCGTGCGCCACGACGCCGGCCAGTTCGGATTCGGTCTGGGCCGCAATGACCAGGCCCGAGTGCGCACCAATAAAACCGCCCGGCAGCGCGAACGCGTTCAGCGCCGCATCGCGCACGGCAAAGAAATGAAAATCGGCATTGGTTTCGCCGCGCGCACCGGGCGCCGCAGCCACGAGGCCATTGCCAAAGTTGTTCAGGTATTCGGAGATCGGTTCATCGTCGAGGTAATCGCGGTCGCGCCGGATGTCGCGCATGATCTCTTCACCCAGCTTGCGCTCGACAACCGGCGACAGGTCGACGCGCGCGGTGTCGCCCAGCGTCGGCAAGTGGATGTGGTCGGGGCGCTGGAGCGGATCGGACTGGGCGGCCACGGCAAACGCTGCCGTCGTGCACAGGGCAACGGCGGTCAGGACGGGGCGCCAGCGGCGCACGGATGCTGGTCGGACGACAGATTTCACGGTGCTATCATAACCGTATCCGCATGCACCCTGCTGCTCCCAGAACACTTTGTTACCCAACGATACCAACCCATTCATGACGCCTTCCACCCCGACCGCAGACCATCTGACCCACTTCGACGCCACCGGCCAGGCCCATATGGTCGATGTCGGCGCCAAAGAGGACACGCACCGCATCGCAGTGGCCGCCGGCACCATCCGCATGCAGCCCGCCACGCTGGCCCTGATCACGTCGGGCAGCGCAAAAAAGGGGGACGTGATCGGCATCGCGCGCATCGCCGCGATCATGGCCTCCAAGCGCACGAGCGATCTGGTGCCGCTGTGCCACCCTTTGCCGATCACGCGCGTGGCGGTCGATTTCGAGATTGACGAGGCGGCCAACAGCGTTCATTGCCGCGCGCAGGTGGAAACCATCGGCAAGACCGGGGTCGAGATGGAAGCGTTGACGAGTGTGCAGGTCGGCTTGCTGACCGTCTACGACATGTGCAAGGCGGTCGACCGCGGCATGGTGATGACCAATATCCGGGTCATGGAAAAGCATGGCGGCAAAAGCGGTGACTGGACTGCCGCCATCGACGCCTGACTCAGTTAAGGGCTTTCGGCAACGGCAACCCTTCCGTGATGGCCAGGTGTTCCATCGCATCTTCCATCACGACGCGCGCGCGGCCTGCCGCCATCTTCAGCCGCGCATGCAGCGCCTCGTCGCCCGGATTACGGTGGGCGCACTGGTCACTGTAGCGCTCGAAGCTGGAAATCATCATCAGGATCTCGGACAAGTGCCGGGGACATTCGCAATCGAGGCGGATCCCGGCCGCCGTCATGATGTTGCCCAGCGCCTCTTCGTCAAAGCGGGGCGGCGCCACGGGCGGCAGCGGCTGCTCTTGCAGCGGCGGCCGGTGACCCGTCAGCGCCGACTGACACAGCAGCGCCAGTTCGGACAGGTCCGCCGGGATGCGCGCCACCAGGCAGCCTTGCGCGCGCAGGGCGCGGATCGTGGCACTGGAACAAAAGCGGTACAGCACCACGACGGCCGCGACACCGCTGGCCTCGCGCGCGGCGGCAATCGGCGCCAGGCCGGTATCGTCGAGTTCGGACTGTTCGATCACCAGTACGTCAGCCCCGACATCGCGCGGCAACGCCAGCGCCTGTGCCAGCGTGGCGCAATGACCGCGCACGTCCAGCCCCAGCGCGGCCTGGCCGGTGGCGGCGATCCGGCGCGACAGCATGGCGCCGACCAGCAGCACGCGCGCTGGCGAGGTGGCAATCGCCCTCGCCTGACCATCCAGGCCCAGCATCGATTGCAGCTGTTCACGGTTCAGGCCAGCCAGCACGCCAATTGAATGGCCCTGGTCGACCAGTTGCTTGAGCAGGCCCAGGCGCGCGACCTGTTCGGCCGAATACAGGCGCTGGCCGCGCTCCGAGCGCTGCGCATCCGACAGACTGTAGCGGCGCTCCCAGACGCGCAGCGTTTCTACCGGCAAACCCGCCAGACGCGCAGCTGCGCCGGTTCGGTACATGATCGGTTCATGATGTGATCTTAGCGAGTTTTCCATAATATCGTCCCTTGATTGAACCTTTATTATGCTACATAAACGGTGCACACGTTAGACACGGGAACAAAATAAGCCTACATTGGTCTTAACGCGGTTCACACCGAACTGCAAAAACCACATGGAGTCATACGATGAAAAAATTTCTGATCGCACTGCCACTCGCCTTCGCCTTCGGCGCCGCCAACGCAGCAGATATCGTTGATACCGCCAAATCGGCTGGCACGTTCAATACGCTGGTCACGGCTGTCCAGGCTGCCGGCCTGACCGACACCCTGAAGGGTCCGGGCCCGTTCACCGTGTTCGCACCAACCGATGCCGCCTTTGCCAAGATTCCAAAAGCCAAACTCGACGCACTGCTGAAAGACAAGGCCGCACTCACCAAGGTGCTGACCTACCACGTGGTGCCAGGCACCGTGAAAGCAGCTGACGTCAAGCCAGGCGACGTCAAGACCGTCGAAGGCAGCGCCTTCAAGGTCAAGGTCGCAGGCGGTAAAGTCATGGTCGACAAGGCCACCGTCACCAAGACCGACATCGTCGCCGACAACGGCGTGATTCACGTCATCGACACGGTCATCATGCCAAAATAATCACAACCTTCCTGTGCGTTAGGGAACGTTAAAGCGCCCCCGCTACCCGGCACTGCTGGATCGCGGGGGCGTTGTCGTATCGGCTGGCCTGGCGCGCGTGGTACATTCCCGGCTTGCCTGCGGCACCCGGCCGCGGGACTGATCGACGAGGATGGCATGAAATTTCGTTTGATGACGGTGGCAGCGGCGACCCTGGCCGCCACCACCGCAATGGCCGCGCCGCGCGGCTTCACCGTGGAAGACCTGGTCAATATGGAACGGGTCGGTAGCCCGGCCGTATCGCCCGACGCCACGCGCGTGATTTACACCGTGCGCAGCACCGACATGGAAAAGAACCGCGGCAACACCCAACTCTGGATGATCGACCTGCGCGCCGCCAAGCCGACGCCGCAGCGCCTGACCGACCATGCGTCGAGCAGCGCCGATCCGGAATGGTCGCCGTCGGGCGACGCCGTGTACTTCCTGTCCGCGCGCTCCGGCTCGTCGCAGGTATGGCGCCAGCCGGTGGCCGGCGGCGCGCCTGTCAAGGTCACCGATCTGCCGCTGGACGTCGACAACTTCCGCGTCGCACCCACGGGCGACCGGCTGGCGTTCAGCCTGGCAGTATTCCGCGACTGCGCTGACCTGGCCTGCACCAAGGCCCGGCTCGACGCGAAAGAAAAAGAAAAGGCCACCGGCAAGGTGTATGACCGCCTGTTCGCGCGCCACTGGGATACCTGGAACGACCACCGCAATGCAGTGCTGTTCTCGGCGCCGATCGGCGCAGCAGGCGCGATCACCGGCGAGCCGGTCAGCCTGTCGGGCTCGCTCGACGGCGACGTGCCCTCAAAGCCTTTTGGTGACCGCGAGGAATACCGCTTCAGCCCGGACGGCAAGACGGTCGTGTTCTCGGCCCGCATCGCCGGCAAGACCGAAGCCTGGTCGACCAACTTCGACCTGTACAGCGTGCCGGCTGCAGGCGGCGCCGCCCCACGCAACCTGACGGCGGACAATCCGGCCTGGGACACCAAGGGCACGTTCTCGCCCGATGGCCGCACGCTGGCCTACCTGGCGATGGCGCGCCCCGGCTTTGAGGCCGACCGCTACCAGATCATGCTGATGGATGTGGCGACCGGCACCAAGCGCCCGCTGGCAGCCAGCTGGGACCGCTCGGCCGGCAGCCTGGTCTGGCGCGCCGACGGCAAGGCGCTGATCGTCGATGCGGAAGACATCGGCCAGCACCGCCTGTTCTCCATCGACGTGGCCGGCGGCACGGTCACCCCGCTGACCGACACCGGCGCCGTGGGCGCCTTCGATCTGCGCCGCGATACGCTGGTTTATACCCATGCGAACCTGTCTGCTGGTGCGCAATTGTTCTCGATGAAGCTGGGCGCCAAGCCGAAGCAGCTGACCACGTTGAACACCGAGCTGCTGAAAGACGTGCGCTGGGGCGAGGCCGAGCAGTTCTCGTTTGCCGGCGCCAATGGCGACACCGTGTACGGTTACGTGATGAAGCCGTGGAATGCGCAGCCGGGCCAACAATATCCGGTGGCGTTCATCGTCCACGGCGGGCCGCAAGGCAGCTTCGGCAACAGCTGGAGCTACCGCTGGAATCCGCAGACCTATGCCGGCGCCGGCTACGCGGCCGTGTTCATCGACTTCCACGGTTCGACCGGCTACGGCCAGAAGTTCACCGACTCGATCAGCAACGACTGGGGCGGCAAGCCGCTGGTCGACCTGCAAAAGGGCTACGACGCGGCGGTGAAGAAGTTCCCATGGCTGGACCGTTCACGCGACTGCGCGCTGGGCGCGTCGTACGGCGGCTACATGATGAACTGGATCGCTGGCAACTGGTCGGACGAGTTCAAGTGCATCGTCAATCACGACGGCGTGTTCGACACGCGCGGCATGGCCTACTCGACCGAGGAGCAGTGGTTCACGGACTGGGAGAATGGTGGGCCGTACTACAAGGTGCCGGAGAACCATGAGCGCTTCAATCCGGTGCATCACGTGGCGAAGTGGAAGACGCCGATGCTGGTGATCCAGGGCGATCTGGACTTCCGGATTCCAACGGCGCAGGGGCTGGGGACGTTCACGGCGCTGCAACGTCAGGGTGTCGAGAGCAAGCTGCTCGTGTTCCCCGATGAGAATCATTGGGTGCTCAAGCCGGCCAATTCGGTGCAGTGGCATCACACGGTGAATGGATGGCTGGATCGGTTCTTGAAGGCGCAGCCAGCTAAGTGATGCAGGAATAAAAAAAGCCCGCTGGGAAGCGGGCTTTTTGTACTACGGAGATTACGGGGCAGGCGTGGTGGTGGCTGCTGGATTATTTTTGGTGATGGCTTCTTGGGCAACTTCATTAGTGATGCCGGACGGGGTGTTGGTCCACGACAGATTTGCTGCATTCTCGCCGGTAGATGGAGCCATAGTGATCACACCGTTATCAACACCTGTACCGATACCGGTGCCAAGAGTGACAACGATTTGGCCATCAGTCGTTGCCACACTAGCGATTTCCTTGGTGGTGAAGGTTGCTGGGATACCGTTGTCACCGCTATCGCAAGCGGTCAGAACACCACCGTTTTCCTGTGCGCACACGCCAACTGCAGTTTTTACTGCGGAGACCGACGAGAGCACCGAAGCCAGTTTTGCTTTGATGGTGTAGTTGCTGTACTGCGGAATTGCAACAGCAGCCAGAATACCGATAATTGCCACGACGATCATCAGTTCGATCAGGGTGAAGCCGCCTTCGGCCTTTTTGGTTTGCATTTGCTTGAAGTTCATTTTAAATCTCCGGGTTGGGTATTTCAAAAAAGTGGACCTACGTATCTTGTGCTGCTCACTGCTACGCTTTCTTATATGCAAGCGCTGTGCCAGCCTAAAAATGGTGTAAAACAGTCGATTTTATGAACAACAAACCAACAAACGCCTGTGCCAGAACAAAAAGCGGCACCCGGAATGACAAATTTTGTCAGTGCCGCACGGCAATTTTTGTCACTTATGATCTGGATCAACAAAAAGTGGCGCACTAAACGAAAAACGGGGAGCTCGCGCTCCCCGTTTTAGCTTACAACCAACAGATCGTCAGAATTACAGCATGGCCTTCAGCAGACGCGCCATTTCCGACGGGTTCTTGGTGACGGTGATGCCGCAGGCTTCCATGATTTCCAGCTTGGCTTGCGCGGTATCCGCACCGCCCGAGATCAGCGCGCCGGCGTGGCCCATGCGCTTGCCTGGTGGCGCGGTGACGCCAGCGATGAAGCCGACGACTGGCTTCTTCATGTTGTCCTTGATCCAGTAAGCCGCGTTGGCTTCGTCCGGACCACCGATTTCGCCGATCATGATGACCGCGTCGGTATCAGGATCGTCGTTGAACATCTGCATGACGTCGATGTGCTTCAGACCGTTGATCGGGTCACCACCGATGCCGACTGCCGACGACTGGCCCAGGCCCAGTGCGGTCAGCTGTGCAACTGCTTCATACGTCAGGGTACCCGAACGCGAGACGACGCCGATGCGGCCCTTGCGGTGGATGTGACCTGGCATGATGCCGATCTTGATTTCGTCAGGGGTGATCAGGCCTGGGCAGTTAGGGCCCAGCAGCAGGGTCTTCGAACCTGCTTTGGCCATACGGTCCTTGATTTCCATCATGTCACGGACTGGAATGCCTTCGGTAATGCAAATTGCCAGATCCAGCTCGGCTTCGACGGCTTCCCAGATGGCAGCGGCTGCGCCTGCTGGTGGGACATAGATGACCGACACGTTGGCGCCGGTTTCTTTTTTCGCTTCCGAAACGGTGGCGAAAATCGGGATGCCTTCGAAATCTTCGCCGGCTTTCTTCGGGTTCACGCCAGCAACGAATGCTTCCTTGCCGTTTGCGTACTCGCGGCACATGCGGGTGTGGAACTGACCGGTTTTGCCGGTGATGCCCTGGGTGACTACTTTGGTATCTTTGTTGATCAGAATCGACATTTTTTTATTTCCTTAGCAATTAGGCTTGACCGGCAGCAGCGGCGACGACCGACTTGGCTGCGTCTTCCATCGTGTCTGCGGCGATGATTGGCAGGCCCGATTCGGCCAGCATCTTCTTGCCCAGGTCTTCGTTGGTGCCCTTCATGCGCACGACCAGCGGCACTTGCAGCGAAACGGCTTTCGATGCAGCGATCACGCCTTCGGCGATGACGTCGCAACGCATGATGCCGCCGAAGATGTTGACCAGGATGGCTTTCAGGTCAGGATTCTTCAGCATGATCTTGAACGCTTCGGTCACTTTCTCAGCCGTGGCGCCACCGCCGACGTCGAGGAAGTTGGCTGGCTCACCGCCGAACAGCTTGATGGTGTCCATGGTGGCCATGGCCAGGCCGGCGCCGTTCACCAGGCAGCCGATGTTGCCGTCGAGCGAGATGTAGGCCAGGTCGAATTTCGATGCTTCGACTTCAGCTGGATCTTCTTCGTCCAGATCGCGGTAAGCGACGATTTCAGGACGGCGATACAGCGCGTTCGCGTCGAAGTTGAATTTGGCGTCCAGGGCGATGATCTTGCCGCTGCCGGTGACGATCAGCGGGTTGATTTCGGCCAGCGATGCATCGGTTTCCCAGTAGGCTTTGTACAGGCCCTGAAGGTTCGCACGTGCGTCGGCGATCGAGCCGGCTGGCACACCGATCTTGGCGGCGACGTCGTCAGCCTGCTCATCGGTCAGGCCGACTTTCGGGTCGATGATGACATTGTGGATTTTTTCCGGGTTGCTGTGCGCGACTTCTTCGATGTCCATGCCGCCTTCCGACGAGGCCATCAGCACGACTTTCTGGCTGACGCGGTCGGTGACGAGCGAGACATACAGTTCTTGCTTGATGTCGGCGCCTTCTTCAACCATCAGGCGACGGACTTTCTGGCCTTCCGGGCTGGTCTGGTGCGTGATCAGTTGCATGCCCATGATCTGGTCAGCGTATTCCTTGACCTGCTCGAGCGATTTGGCGACCTTGACGCCGCCGCCCTTGCCACGGCCACCAGCGTGGATCTGTGCCTTGACGACCCAGACCGGACCACCCAGTTCTTCAGCAGCTTTGACAGCCTCTTCGACCGACATGCACGGAATGCCGCGCGGAACGGTCACCCCGAATTTTCGGAGGATTTCTTTGCCCTGATACTCATGGATCTTCATGCTGGCTTCCCTTCTATCTATTACTGAATTAGAAACGGTTGAACTACAAAAAAAACAAACGACGACTTAACCCGCCGACACGGCCTTGATGGACCAGCGCGGGTAATATTTGGCCACGGCGGGGCCGTCGCTGCGCAGGGCATGGCAACGGTCGAGCTCAAATGGACGGTCGGATGACGTGACGCCTTGCCCGCCTGGGGCATCGACGGTGTCGTCAGCAAAGGCTTGCAGCGCTGCAGTAGGCAGCACCTGGGCCAGTTCGGTCAGGTGGGTGCAGCCGAGCACGCCGGACAGGCGATCTTTCAGATGCAACCGGAAATGGTTCACGAGCGAGAGCCCGATCAACTTCTTGTAGGCAGGGCCGATGGTATCGCAAAAGCCCGGATACGGGACGGCATCGGATGCGGCTTCGGCATCGACGATGTTCAGGTCGCGGTCGATCGTGACACGCAGCTTCAGGTCGTGCACTGGCGTGCCGCCGGGCCGTTCGCCGGAAGCAAGTTCAACAGTACGCGTTTTCACATCGCGGATGCTGGCATCAAGATCCCACATGCCATCGTCGCGCGCATAGGCGTCGACTGTGATGGCGCGCGTATGCCGGAGCGAGCGCGATACGGGAAGAGACAAAGGCATAAATACCAGTGCCGTCGAGACGGCGGTTAGTGATGCAGCCGGTGTGCTAGTGCACGTCACCGCAGCTTCTGCGGCAACAACCGCTCATGCGGCGCTGCTTAAACCCGTAAAGTTTATCACAGCGTCCCGCCCGGTGCATCGCTAAAAGGGGACACCACGGCCAACGTCGACGGAGATGCCCGGACTTGGCAGGCGCTTGACAGCGTGTTTGACGCATATGGTATGCGCATGAAGGACAGCGGCCAAGGGCTGCCATTCATGCCATGAATGAGAGATATGGATTTTCGTTGTGGACACCGCAGACGTAAAAAAGCGCCAGCGTGCAGCGCCATCGCCCGTTGAGGAATATGCCTTGGCATATCGGGGATGACGCTCCACGCTGGCGCCTGGGGCAGCATCGCGTCGTAACGCGTGACTGCGAGCGACCACGAGAACGTTAATTAGTCGGGAAACTCATCGTCGTCGGGCGCACCCTGCATCGCCGCACGCGCCGCACGCTGGGAAAAACCACGCTGCAGCAAGAAGCGCATCTGCTTGGCGCGCGCCGCGGCATCCTCGGCAACCGTACCAAACTTGCGTTGCCAGACTTCGACCGCACGCGCGGTCTCGCTGTCGGACAGCCCGGCCTTGATGTCGACCAGTGCCTCGGTCGTTAATCCATGATTTTTCAATTCGGCCATCACGCGACTGTCGCCATAACGGCTCGCTTTACGGTTGACTAGGGATTCGGCAAAGCGCTCCTGTGACAACCAATTGTTTTTTTCAAGAAAATCGAGCAGGGCATCGACGTCATCGCCCTCTTCCGCATACTTGGACAGCTTGCGGCGCAATTCGAAGCGGCTGTGCTCGCGCTGCGACAGATAGCGCAGCGCGCGGCCCTTGAGACTGAGTACGGGTGCTGGCATGGATAACGTCAGCCCATCAGCATGGCGCCAGGCGCCGGTAGCAAACTGCTGCCACCACGCCCTGCGCCCGGCTGATTATTCACCAACCGCCTGCAGCTTCGGCTTGTCGTCACCACCGATCGTTGGTGGCAGCTCGCGCACACCCAAGGCGGTACGGACCTTGTTTTCGATCTCACGCGCCAGGGCTGGACGGTCACGCAGGAACTGACGCGCGTTGTCTTTACCCTGACCGATACGCTCGCCGTTGTAGCTGTACCACGAGCCCGACTTCTCGACGATTTTGTTATCTGCGCCGAGATCCAGAATTTCGCCTTCACGGGACGTGCCTTCTCCATAAAGAATGTCGAAGTGCGCTTCCTTGAATGGCGGCGCGATCTTGTTCTTGACGACCTTGACCTTGGTTTCGTTACCGATCACTTCGTCACCCGACTTGATCGAGCCGGTACGACGGATGTCCAGGCGCACCGATGCGTAGAACTTCAGCGCGTTACCACCGGTGGTGGTCTCGGGGCTGCCGAACATGACGCCGATCTTCATGCGGATCTGGTTGATGAAGATGACCAGCGTGTTGGTGCGGTTGATCGAGCCGGTCAGCTTGCGCAGCGCTTGCGACATCAGGCGTGCCTGCAGGCCGGGCAGCGAGTCGCCCATATCGCCTTCGATTTCGGCGCGTGGCGTCAGGGCCGCGACTGAGTCGATGACGACCAGGTCGACACTGCCCGAGCGCACCAGCGCGTCGGTGATTTCAAGCGCCTGCTCGCCGGTATCCGGCTGCGAGATCAGCAGTTCGCTCAGGTTGATGCCCAGCTTTTGCGCGTAGGTGACGTCGAGTGCGTGCTCGGCGTCGATGAACGCGCAGGTGCCACCCAGCTTTTGCATCTGGGCGATGGTTTGCAGCGTCAGGGTGGTCTTACCCGACGATTCAGGACCGTAGATCTCGACGATACGGCCGCGCGGCAGGCCACCCACACCCAGCGCGATGTCCAGGCCCAGCGAGCCGGTGGAGACCGTTTGTACTTCTTCGACCGGCGTGTTCGCATCCATGCGCATCACCGAGCCCTTGCCGAACTGCTTTTCAATCTGCGCCAGGGCGGCAGCCAGCGCCTTGCCCTTATCAGCGGCGTTCAATGCGGTTTTTTTGTCGTCCATGGTGTACTTTCTGTCGTGGAGTAGGCAAGGTGTGGGCGGTCACGCGCACTTCAAGAGCCAGTACTGTATAAAAATCCAGTGGTTTTTGCAAGCGAAAAGACGTGGTTATCTTACCAACAATCGCTCAGGACTCGCATTGTGACGGTAAATCCAACACAATAGGAGCCGACCGTCATCCCCGCGCAGGCGGGGATCCAGGTCTTGCGCAAGCAGCCTGCGTGAACCGCAACCACAATGCCAGGAACTTGGGTTCCCGCCTCCGCGGGAACGACGTGCTTATAATCAAAACCCGAGGTGCCCCATGCGAATTCTGCTTGCCGAAGATGATAGCGTACTTGCCGATGGCCTGACGCGCTCCCTGCGCCAGTCCGGCTACGCCATCGATTGTGTCAAGAACGGCCAGGATGCCGATACCGCCCTGTCCACGCAGGAGTTCGATCTGCTCATTCTCGATCTGGGCCTGCCGAAGATGTCCGGGCTCGAAGTGCTGCGCCGCCTGCGCGCGCGCGCCTCGCTGCTGCCCGTATTGATCCTGACTGCGGCCGACTCGGTCGAGCAGCGCGTCGAAGGTCTCGACCTGGGCGCCGACGACTACATGGCCAAGCCGTTCGCACTGGTCGAACTTGAAGCGCGGGTGCGCGCGCTGACGCGGCGTGGCGCCGGCGGCGGCGCGGCCGTCGTGCGCCATGGCCCGCTGGTGTATGACCAGGTTGGCCGCAGTGCCTACATCAACGACCAGATGCTCGACCTGTCGGCGCGCGAACTGGGCCTGCTCGAAGTGCTGCTGGCGCGCACCGGGCGCCTCGTCTCCAAGGAACAACTGGTCGACCACCTGTGCGAATGGGGCGAAGAAGTCTCCAACAACGCTATCGAAGTGTATGTGCACCGCCTGCGCAAGAAGATCGAGGTCGGCGGCGTGCGCATCGCCACCGTGCGCGGCCTGGGCTATTGCCTCGAGAAATTCTCTGAGGCCAGCGCCGCCGCTGCGGCCGCAGCAGCAGCAAACGACGCCCGTATCGCCAACACCGCCGCCGACAAGTGAACGCCGGCTTCACGCCAGAACACGGGCCCGCGCAGCCGCCGTCGCAGCCGGGCCCACGCGCTCCTGCGTCGTTCGAGCCGCTCTACGTTCCACCCAACCCGGAGCCGGACGAAAACATCCGTCACTCGCTATTCGGCGAAATCCTCGACTGGATGCTCGCGCCGCTGCTGCTGCTGTGGCCGATGAGCATCGCAATCACCTATCTGGTGGCGAAATCGATCGCCAACCAGCCGTTCGACGATGCGCTCGAAGACCGGGTGACGGTGCTGGGCCAGCAGATCCGCACCGTGGACGGCAAGACGGTCGGCCAGCTGCGCACGGCCGGGCGCGACATCCTGCGCGCCGACGACGTCGACAGCGTGTATTACCTGCTGGCGGGGCCGGCTGGCGAACATTTGGACGGCGACCGCGACCTGCCGCGTCCGCGCGCCAACCGCGCCGGCGAGCCGGCCCGCAGCGGCACGGTCGAATTTCGCAACGACACCATCCACGGCACACCGATCCGCGTGGCCTATGCGTATGTGAATCTCGATCCGCTGCACGAACGGACGGCCTCGCCGACGCCGCCGCTGGCACTGGTGCAGGTGGCCGAAACGCTCGACAAGCGCGCGCACCTGGCCAATGAAATCATCAAGGGCGTGATCCTGCCCCAATTCATCATCCTGCCGGTGATCCTGGCGCTGGTCTGGTTCGCGCTCTCGCGCGGCCTGAGCCCGCTGGCCGAGCTGCAGCAGCGCATCCGCGCGCGGCCACAGGACGATCTGTCGCCGATCGATCCGCGCCAGGTGCCCGAAGAAATCTCGCCGCTGGTCGGCTCGTTCAACGACATGCTCGAGCGCCTGGGCAAGACGGTGGAGATGCAGAAACGCTTCATCGCCGACGCCGCGCACCAGATGAAAACGCCGCTGGCCGGCATGCGCATGCAATCCGAACTGGCCCTGCGCGAAGTCGATCCGGCCGAGATCCACCGCTCGCTCGAGCAGCTGGCCAAGAGCTCCGAATCGGCCACGCGCCTGATCAACCAGTTGCTGGCCCTGGCGCGCGCCGAGAACCAGCCGCAGGCGGGCCTGGCGTTCGACGAGATCGACCTGGCTGCAGTGGCGCGCGAAACCGTGCAGGACTGGGTGCAGGCATCGTTCGCCCACCAGATCGACCTGGGTTTCGAGCCGCCCGCCAATGACGACGAGCGGGTGATGATCGCTGGCCAGCCCCTGATGCTGCGCGAGATGCTGTCGAACCTGATCGACAATGCGCTGCGCTATACGCCCGCTGGCGGCAGCGTGACGGTGCGCGTGCGCAGCAGCGGCGAACACGCGCTGCTCGAAGTCGAAGACACCGGCCCCGGCATCGCACCGGCCGAGCGCCTGCACGTGTTCGAACGCTTCTACCGCATCCTGGGCAGCAATACCCAGGGCAGCGGCCTGGGGCTGGCGATCGTGCGCGAAATCGTGCAGCAGCACGGCGCCGACATCGACATCTTCAATAATCCACGCAGCGTGTCCCCGCGCTTTCCGGGCAGCCTGTTTCGCCTGACCTTCCCACCGCCTGTGGGCGAACCCGACCATGTCGACTGATTCCATGCCCGAACCAACCTCCGACACGATGGCGCGCGCGCGCCTGGAACAGGCCCGCGCGATCCACTGGGACCGCACGCGGCGCATGTCGCTGCTGTTGCTGGCCGTCTGGCTGGTCACGGGTTTCGGCACCGTGTTCTTCGCGCGCGAGCTGGCGCGCTTCGAGGTGTTCGGCTGGCCGCTGTCGTTCTACATGGCCGCGCAAGGCGCCGCGCTGGTGTCGCTGACGATCATTGCCGTCTACGCCTGGCGCATGCGCCGGCTCGATCGCGATTACCACGCCGCGCTGGAACCTCGCCCATGAGCACGAACCCCGCGCCGGTTGTGAAGCACGGCTATTTCAAGAAGCTCTCGCGCTACTACCTGTCGTACACCGGCGCCTTCGCCATATTCCTGGCGGCCCTCGCCCTGCTCGAGCAGGAAGGCATGCCGCGCCTGTGGATCGGCTACCTGTTCATGTTCGCCACGATCGCGCTGTACGCGATCATCGGCGTGATCTGCCGCACCTCGAACGTCACCGAATACTACGTCGCCGGCCGGCGCGTGCCGGCCATGTTCAACGGCATGGCAACGGCGGCCGACTGGATCTCGGCGGCCAGCTTTATCAGCCTGGCCGGGGGCCTGTATCTGCAGGGCTTCGACGGCCTGGCCTTCATCATGGGCTGGACCGGCGGCTTTGTGCTGGTCGCGCTGCTGATCGCGCCCTACCTGCGCAAGTTTGCGCAGTACACGGTGCCCGATTTTCTGGCGGCGCGCTACGGCGGCGGCGCGGGCGGGCGTGGCGGCCCGGTGCGGGCGCTGGCGGTGAGCGCGACCATCCTGGTGTCGTTCACCTACGTGGTGGCGCAGATCTATGCGGTCGGCCTGATCGCGTCGCGCTTTACCGGCGTCGATTTTTCAGTCGGGATTTTCCTGGGCCTGGCCAGCATCCTGGTCTGCTCGTTTCTGGGCGGGATGCGCGCCATCACCTGGACTCAGGTGGCGCAGTACATCATCCTGCTGGTCGCGTTTCTCATTCCGACCATGTGGCTGTCGGTGAAGCACGCCGACAATCCGATCCCGCAGGTAGCGTACGGATCGCTCCTGCCCAAGCTCACCGCGCGCGAAGCCGAACTGGCAAAGGACCCGCGCGAAGCCCAGGTGCGCGCCGAGTTCCTGCGCCGCGCCGACGGCTACGCGGCGCGCGTGGCGGCCCTGCCCGAATCGTGGGAAGCCGGCAAGCTCGATGCCCAGCGCCAGCTGGCCGCAGCCCGTGCACGCAACGCGTCGCTGACCGAAGTGCGCCAGGCCGAACGCGCGCTGACCACCTACCCTAACTCGGTCGACGATGCCCGTGCGCTGTGGCTCGAACGGCGTGACGCTAACCTGGCACGGGCACGCCCGCCCGAGCCGCATGCGCAGCCGTTCCCCGGCGCCACGCCGGAAGAATCCGACGCACGCCGCAACAATTTTCTGGCGGTGGTGTTCTGCCTGATGTTCGGCACCGCCGCCCTGCCCCACATCCTGATGCGCGCCTACACCACGCCCTCGGTGCACGAGACGCGCGTGTCGGTGTTCTGGACGCTGTTCTTCATCCTGCTGGTGTACCTGACGATTCCGGCGCTGGCCGTGCTGGCCAAGTACGACATCTATACGTCGCTCGTGGGCAGCGATTTCTCGTCGCTACCGACCTGGATTTCGTACTGGGCCAATGTCGACAAGGCCAATCCCCTGATCAGCGTGGCCGACATCAACGGCGACGGCATCGTGCAGCTGGCCGAATTTGCCATCGATGCCGATGTGCTGGTGCTGGCCACGCCCGAAATCGGCGGCCTGCCGTACGTGATCTCGGGCCTGGTCGCGGCCGGCGGCCTGGCAGCGGCGCTGTCCACGGCCGATGGCCTGCTGCTGGCCATTTCCAATGCGCTGTCGCACGATGTGTATTACAAGATGGTGGAACCGGGCGCCTCGACCCAGAAGCGGGTGACGATCTCGAAGCTGCTATTGCTGGCGGTGGCCTTCATCGCGGCGTACGCGGCGTCGCAAAAGCCGGCCGACATCCTGTCGCTGGTGGCGGCGGCGTTCTCGCTGGCCGGCTCCACGCTGTTCCCGGTGCTGGTGCTGGGCGTGTTCTGGAAGCGCGCCAACCACATCGGCGCCATCACCGGCATGATCACGGGATTTGCCGTATGCCTGTACTACATGCTTCGCGCCAGCCCGGTCCTGGGCGGCAATGCGCTGGAGACCTGGTTCGGCATCCTGCCGATGGCGGCCGGTGTGTTCGGGGTGCCGGCAGGCCTGTTGACGGTGGTGGTGGTGAGCCTGCTCACGCCCCGCCCGAGCCGCGCCAGTGCGGGCATGGTCGACTATATCCGGGCACCCGAATGACACGGGCAGGTGGAAACTGAGGTGGGAATTGAAGAGATTTTCCCGGTGATGCAAATGCTATTCTGGGCCGCGCCAACATAGGCCGAACCATACCAACACCAAGCATTTCACGGAAAACTTCATGTCTGCATTTACCCGCGTGCTGGCGAGGGCTACCTTCGCTGCGCTCGTCCTCGTCGCTTCGCCACTGACCCTCGCACAAACCCCGCCAGCCCCGCCACCCGTCTCGGCCTTCTTTGGCAACGCGCCGTTCGGCGACGCCAGGCTCTCGCCAAGCGGCCGCCATCTGGCCGTGCGCGCCAGCGCGCCGGGCAAGCGCGACTTTTTGACGGTCATCGACCTGGACACCAACAGCGCCAAGATCGTCGCCCATTACAACGACGCCGATGTCCGCAATTTTTACTGGATCAACGACCGGCGCCTGGTGTTCGACACGCATGACAAAGGCGTCGGTCCGGGCGACCAGCGCTTCATGCCCGGCATGTACGCGGTCGACTTCGACGGCGGCCGGTTCATTGAACTGGCCAGCCGTAACCTCATCAACAAGGTCACCGGCACGCGCATCGTGCGCCGGCTGCTGCCGCCGTCGAGCCAGATGGCCGGCAACACGCCATGGGTCGACTCGGATGACACCTACGCGCTGGCGCCAGTCGGCGATACCCGCAATGAACTGAGCCATGTCGACCTGCTCCAGGTGAACACCGTGTCGGGCCAGTTCAAAACGGTGCCGCGCCCCGGCGCCACGCGCGGCTGGCTGCTCGACCACAAGGGCGAACCGCGCCTGGCGATCACCTACAAGGACCTGACCACGACACTGCAGTATCTGGATCCGGCCACCGGCAACTGGCGCGAATTGACCAGTTTCCCGGCATTCAAGGAAACCGCCGCGACGATCGAACCGGTGGCCTTCGGGCCGACCGGCACGCTGTTCGTGACGGCGCGCGGCAAGGCCGGAACGACCGCCATGCACACCTTCGATGTGAACACCGGCAAGCTCGATCCGCAACCGCTGCTGTCGGCGCCCGGCTACGATATCGATGGCGAGCTGGTGATCAACCGCGACAAGGTACTGGGCATGCAGTTCCGCACCGATGCGGTATCGAATGAATGGTTCGACGCCGGCATGAAGGCGATCCAGCAGGACGTCGACAAGCTGCTCCCGACGACGGTCAACCTGATGTCGGTGCCGGCCCGGGGTGACTCGCCCCTGCTCGTGGTCACCGCCTATTCGGATGTGGTGGCGCCGGTGTTTTTCTTGTACAACAGCAAAACCAAGTCGCTGAACAAGGTCGGCGAAGCGCAGCCAGGCATCGATCCGACGCAGATGGGGCGCCAGCAGTTCTTGCGCTACAAGGCGCGCGATGGCCTGGACATCCCTGCCCTGCTCACCCTGCCACCGGGCACCAGGCGCACCGGCCTGCCGCTGGTGGTGATGGTCCATGGCGGCCCCTGGGTGCGCGGCAAATCCTGGGGCTGGGCCCCCGATTCGCAATTTCTGGCCACGCGCGGCTACGCCGTGCTCGAACCCGAATTTCGTGGCAGCACGGGTTTCGGGTCCAACCATGAACGTGCCGGCTACAAGCAATGGGGCCTGGCCATGCAGAACGACATCGCCGACGGTGTACGCTGGGCCGTCGACAAGGGGCTGGTCGACCCCAAGCGCGTCTGCATCGCTGGGGCCAGTTACGGCGGCTATTCGACGCTGATGGGACTCGTCAACGATCCGGAGATGTTCCGCTGCGGTATCAGCTTTGTCGGCGTGACCGACATCGGCCTGCTGTTTGACAATGGCGCGCATTTCAGCAGCGACATGTCACGCGACGTCAAGCAGCACAGCCTGCCGGAACGGATCGGCGACCCGGTCAAGGATGCCGACCAGTTCAAGGCCACGTCACCGCTGCAGCAGGCGGCGCGCATCACCCAGCCGCTGCTGCTGGCCTACGGCGGCGTCGACCGGCGCGTGCCGATCAACCATGGCACCGCGCTGCGCAACGCCGTCATGCGCACCAACAAGCAGGTGGAATGGATCGAGTACCCGGAAGAAGGTCACGGCTGGGCACTGGAAAAGAACCGTATCGATTTCTGGGGGCGGGTCGAGAAGTTCCTAGACAAGAATATCGGCAGCGGGGCGGCGCGCTGACGTCGCGGTGCTTGACTAGAGCACCACGACCAGGTCGATTTTCAGTCCCGGGATCCCGTCCGGCGCATACACCGCCAGCACGCCAGCCTCGAGTGCCTTGTCGTACAAGGGATTTTTGGTGGACAGCGAAAAATAGTAGGTGTTGGGCCGCACCGGGATCGCCGGGGGCACTTGCGGCATGTGCGCGATCGGTATGCCTGGCAATGCTGACCCGATAATACTTTCCATATTCTCGGGCGCAGCAACCTTGAGCCGGATCGGCACCGTCGCCACCAGATCAAGGCCCGCCATATCGGCAGTAATCGCCAGATAAAGCTGGCTTTGTTTCGTGACCTTGGCCGGATCCAGGATCGCCTGCGAGAACGTGCGCCGGCTCTTGTCGGCCACAAACGGAATGATGAGATAGTTGGTGCCGATCGCCGTATCGACCAGATCGCGCAGCAACGCGTCGAGCTCAGCGAATGCCTCGCCCATCGCCTCGTGGCGGTAGGCGGGCAGGTCGGCCGTTTTGTAGCGATCTGAAAACGTCATCAGTCCGCCCGCGGCGGCAAGCATTTGCCGGAACATCACCTCGGGATGAAACCCGGGCGACCTGGCGCAGTGCATCAGCAGCGCATTGGCCGTGCTCAGGATGTTGAGCATCCACCACGACGAGATATCGCCCGCACCGGCTTCGTACATGCTGTTGTTCGTCATGCGGTGCGTGCGCTGGAGCGATTCGATCTTCGTCGTGATCACACTGATCAAGCCATCGAGCATGCGCACCAGGCCTGGCGCTGCGCCCACCGTGACGCTCGGCGGGATGAACTCCGGCACCAGCTCGAAGCCCCCTTCCGCTACCCGCCGCAGCCGCACCACCGGGATGCTGGCACGCGCCCCATGCGGCTCGGCCTGCAGCAACAGCCGCACCTGCTTTTTAAGGAAAGGCACCTCGATCGCCAGCGCATCACTGAACAGGTCAGTGGTATCCAGGTCGCAGCGCACATAGCGGCTGTTGTCGTCGGCATTGCCCCCATGCGGCTTGACCAGGGCAAGGGCTGCATAGAACGTGAATGATTCCTCCTCTGGCGGCAGGCGCGTGAGATCGACCGGCTCGGGCAGCAGGTCGGCGCCAGGCGCTTCGACGATGTCTCCGTCGGGATAGATGAGAGACATCGTGTTCGCGCTCAGGCGGTTGTGTCCCAATCCGTCCACATTCCACGTCACCTTGCACACCCCCCAGCAGTACGGATTGAGGGCCGAAGCGATGCGCTGGAGGCGGGTTTCGTGATAGAGATCCTGACGCTGAAAGTGCTGCGGCCCCAGCGTCAAGCCTTCCGACCACAGGACCTTCGATGTTGCGCTCATGGTTCCTCCCATTGAAGTTTCGCTGGACACATTCTCGGAAGGATGGCGTCGCGCCTGAAGCGCAATATTGATTTCGCGCAGCCAGGCAGCGTATCGATCAACCAGTGCATTCCCTTGTGACGGCGCAACGTTGCTGAGATTCACGATCCGACAATGGCTGCCGTGGGTGTTGTCCCGCTTTGACGAGAGGAGCGCGATGCGCGGCTTTACTTCGGGTCTGTTCGACCGCCTGGACGACACTGGTGAGCCCCCATCGGGTAACCGGCGCAACGCCCATGCGCGCTCTGTCGAGCATGCGCTGCGCAGCGTCACGCGCGATCTGCAGGCGTTGCTCAATACGCGCTGCGGCGTGCATCAGGCGTCGTTCAGCCCGCTCCCGGCGGTATCGGGCTCCATCCTGAACTATGGCCTGATCGACTTCGCCGGTATGTGCATGAACAGCGATACGGACCAGCAGGAAATCTGCAAGGCCGTCCAGCTGGCCATCCAGCGCCATGAACCCCGGCTGCACAAGGTCCTCGTGTCACTCCGGGGCGCCAAGAGCGCCAGGGGCACCATCAACCGCGTGGAATTCGTGATCACTGCGCAGCTGAAACATGCGTCGATGCCCGAGGCGATGTCGTTCAATGCGGTATTTCGCCCCTCGCTCCAGCAGTATTCGATCGAAGGTGCCAACTAGAGGGCGCAAGCGCCGATCCCATGGACGAATTGTTGACAAAGTACGAGCGCGAACTCGTCATTCTCAGGTCGCTGTGCAGGGAATATGCCCAGCGCTATCCCAAAGTTGCCGCCAGATTGCAAATGGGTGGCGATACCTGCGACGATCCGCATGTCGAACGCCTGATCCAGAGCACGGCCCTGCTCAGCGCGCGCGTGTCGAAGCGACTGGACGATTCGTATCCCGAATTCACTGAAGCCCTGCTCAACCTGCTCTATCCCCACTACCTGCGCCCGTTTCCGTCGTGCGCAATCGTGCGCGTTTCCAGCACACTCGATCGCCCGGACACGATCCCCACCATGCCGCGCGGGACGTTGCTGGAGTCAAAGCCAGTACACGGCGTGGCATGCCGCTTCAAGACCATCCACGACGTCAGACCGTCGCCTGTCGCACTGCGCGCCGCAAGTTTCGAGACCGTCATCCAGGCGCCGGTCGCAACGCGCCTGCCGGACGACGTCACATCGTCGCTGACGCTGACATTCGGCGCCGCCGGATGGGGCCCGCTGCCGGCGCCGGACACGGCGACCGTGCTGCGCGTGTATGCCGATGGCGATGCCTCGTTCTGCGCCACGCTGCGCGATGCGCTCTTCATGCACACGGCGGCAGCGTACGTCCAGATTGACGAGGACGGCCCGTGGGAACGGTTACCCTGCATACCGATCGCACCGGCCGGATTTGCTCCTGAAGATGCTCTCATTCCGTTCGACGCCCGCTCGCATGGGGCTTACCGCATTCTTGCCGAATATTTCGCCTTCCCCGAGAAGTTCAATTTTTTCGACATCGATATTGCCATGCTGCTGGCACGCGTACCTGCCGGCTGCGCCAGTGTCACGTTACGTCTGGGCCTTGCCGGCATCCGGCACGACGCCGACAAGGCGCGCATGCTCGCCGGCCTGTCGACACAGCATCTGGTGCAAGGTTGCACGCCCGTCGTCAATCTGTTCCAGCAGCCTGGCGTGCCGATCACGTACGACCAGCGCGCGGCTGACTACACCCTTCTGGCGCACGCCAATTTTCCGCGGGCATATGAGGTGTATTCGGTCGATGCGGTGCACCTGGTACGCCAGAACGGCAACGAGACGTCGGTCACGGCATTCCAGCCGTTCTATGCGCTTCGGCACGGCGCACAATACGCCAGCGAGCAAGGACGCTACTGGTTCCTGCGGCACGACGAAACGCTCGCCTTGTGCAGTCCCGGCCATGAAAAATCGATCACGCTCGTCGGCGCCGATTGCGACCCGTTCGAGATCGAAAGAAATATCCTGTCGGTTGAATTGAGCTGCACGAACCGCGATCTGCCGTGCTCACTGGCCATCGGCGCCCCTGAAGGCGACCTGTTCATCCCCGGCGCAACACGCAGCGCGGCGATCCGCATGGTGCGCAGGCCAACCCGCCCTGCGCGCTTGACGAATGATGCAGGCATGCACTGGCGCCTGATATCGCATCTGGCGCTGAACCATCACTCCCTGATGGACGACGGCGTGCACGGCCTGCGCGAAATGCTGTCCCTGTACGACCTGGCCTCGTCGTCCGTCTCGCGGCGGCAAATCCGCGGCATCATCGCGCTCGACCAGCAGGACACGACGGCCTGGATCAGGCACAAGAACGGCACATCGCTGGTGCACGGGCTTGAAGTGCGCGTCACGCTCGACGAAGAAGCGTATGCCGGCGCCGGCCTGCACCTGTTCGTCCAGGTTCTGCACCAGTTCTTCGCGCTGTACGTGCAGCTAAACAGCTTCGTCGAACTGGTCGCCCTCTCGCAGCAAAGCGGAAAGGAGCTGATCCGATGCGCCCCACGAAGCGGAAGCATGAGCCTGCTGTAATCGCCCTGCTCCTGGCCGAGCCATACCGGTTCAGCTTCACCCAGCTCGTCAGCATCCTACTACGCGCGCTGCAGCGCCATGGCATCGGCCGCGAACGCGCCTTGCGCACCGTGCTGTCGTTTCGCAACAGCCTGTCGCTGTCGTTTCCTGCCAGCGAAATCGAAGCGCTCGACATCGAGCCGGCAACACAAGATCCACTTGGTGCGCTGCGCTCGGGAACATTGCGCCGCGTCCGGATCACGCCCGCATTCATCGGCCTGCTCGGCGCCAGTGGCACCCTGCCGGTGCACGATACCGAACGGATCGCAGCGCGCAAGTCGCTTGGGGACGATGCCAGCCAGCGCGAACTGCTCGATGTCATGTCGACCCGGTTGATCGGCCTGTTTTATGAAGCGTCGGTCAAGTACCGGGTCGAACACGACCTGGCCATCGGCGACGGGGACCGGTTGCTGCCGATGATGACTGCCTTGGCAGGCACGTGCCCGCCAAGGGCCGCAAGCGCCGGGCAACCAGTCAGGCACGTCAGGCAGGACACCGCAGCCTGTTTCGCCGGGCTGCTTCGCACCCGCCCGGTGGCGGCCGGCACGGTCGAACAGGTGTTGAGCAGCTACTTCAACGTGCCGGTCAGACTCGAACAATTCGTCGGCCGCTGGGATCCGGTTCCTGAAAACCGGCGCAGCACATTGGGCGTCACCAAGCCCGTACTCGGCATCAGCACGCCGCTGGGCATGCGCCTGTGGCGACATGACATCTGCGCGCGTCTGCATGTCGGGCCACTGGACGAAGCGCAAGCGCGCAGTTTTCTTCCCGGCGGCACGGCGCTGGCGGCACTGCGGGAAATGACAAGGATGTTTGCAGTGCCGACCTTGCACTACGAACTACGGTTGCTGCTTGCACCGCCTGCCATCAAGCAGCTTACCTTGAGCACGAGGACGCCAGCACGTCAGCTTGGGTGGAATACGTTTCTTACCGCGACACCAGGTATCGCGGATCGTCCCGACGTCCGGTTGATGCTGCAGACCTCGATGACTCGAAAAAGAGACAGACAGGAAAACGGTGACGTGGCTTAAAAAACGGCGTTGATGCCAGTCAATTGAGGCTGCGTGACGGCGGGCTAACGTGGTCGCTGACCATGTCGATTATTTCAACTGCGGCCGTGCAGCGGCCATCGGGAGCAACGCAATGGGCGAGAGCCAGACCATCGCAGCCGGCGCCGCACTATCGGCATTTTGCGGCAATTCGCAGCACAACCGGCTGATGCGACTGGACTTTCCTTTCGAGGATGGACCGCCCGCGATTTTGCTGCCAAATAAACTGGTCGCCCACGAGGAAGTCTCACGCGGATTCCGGTTCGAGGTCGACGTCCTGTCGGACGACCCGCGCATCCCGCTCAAGATGCTGATGGGCCGGATGGTCACGATTTCCCTGGTGCGCCAGGACGGCTCGCTGCGTTACTTCAACGGGTATATCACGCAACTGTCGTTCTTGCGTGCCGATGGCGGCTTTGCCTTTTACCGGATGGTGCTCGAGCCCTGGCTTGCCTTCGCGCGACTGCGCAAGGACAACGTGTCGTTTCATGGCAAGAGCGTGCAGCAGATCACCGAAGCAACGCTCAAGCACTACCGCCAGGCCGACTGGCACATGCATGTTTTCGAAGAAGATCCGCCACTGACCGTCGCCAATCAATATAACGAGACCGACTACAACCATCTGCACCGCCGTTGGGAAGCGCGGGGCATGCATTACTGGTACGAACACCGCTTCGATGGTCACAAGCTCATGCTCTCCGACAAGAGCTTCCATAACGAGCCGATCGACGCCACCAGCTACGACGACGTGGACGTCATCGCATTTCACGACAAGAGCGGCTCGCTCGAAGATGACGGCATTCATCTGTGGAGTGCGAGCCGGCGCCTCGGCTCCGGCACGACCACGCTGGCCAGCGTCGACTACAAGAATCCCGGCGCGCAGCACGCCACCGGCTATTCCACCAACCGGCAAGGCGACATATTCGCCTACGAAGTGTACGAAGACAGCGGCGCCTACGGCTTTCGCATGCGCAGCGATGGCGAACGGCTCGCAACGCAGCGCATGGTGGAGCAGGACAAGGATACGCAAACGTTCGATGCCACCAGCAATGCCCGCAGCGTCCAGCCGGGGCGCACCTTCAAACTCGGTGGGCATTTCAGCGCCGAGCCGCGCTCGCTGGACTACGACCCCGAACCGCGCCGTGGCATTGGTGACCGCAGCTACCTGATCCTGTCTGTCGAGCACGAAGCGACCAACAACTACCAGGCTGGCGCGGGCGCCCCGTCGCACTACGAAAACCGGTTTACCTGCATTAACAGGGACATCCGCTGGCGGCCGGGTCGCGACTTCAACAGCGAGCCAGGCGCCTACATGGGCTTGCACACGGCGACAGTCGTCGGTCCGGCTGGCGCCGACATCCACACCGATGGTTTCGGCCGGGTCAAGCTGCAATTTCACTGGGACCGGCTGGGCCAGCACGACGAAAACAGCTCGCCATGGATTCGGGTGCTGAGCCCGGCTGCGGGGAAGGAGTTTGGCCACATCCGCCTGCCGCGCGTCGGCGAAGAAGTCGCCGTTGTCTATCCGAACGGGAATATCGACCATCCACTGATATTGGGCGCGCTCTACAACGGCACACACATGCCGCCATGGGCGCTGCCCGCGCAATCGGCCCTGGCAGGCTTGCGCAGCCGCGAGCTCGGCGGTGGTGCACGCGGTAACCACCTGGTGCTGGATGACACGAAAGAGATGATCCAGGCGCAGCTGAAGAGCGATCACCAGTGCAGTCAGCTGTCGCTCGGGCATATCACGCGGATCGAGGACAACGCCGGGCGCAAGGATGCACGCGGGGAAGGCTGGGAACTGACGACCAATGCATGGGGCGTTGCCCGCGCTGCCAACGGCATGCTCATCACAACCGAAGCCAGGATGAACGCAGTAGCCCATGCCAAGGACTTGGGCGAGACGGCTCAGCGGCTAGCATCAGCGGCACAAATTCAGAAACAACTGGCCTATATGGCGCTCGAACAGGAGGCACAAGAAAGTGGCCAGCAGGACGAAGCCGCCGACGACATCGAGGCTCAAAATTCAGCGATTCGAGGGGAGACCAGAGGTTCGATGCCCGAGCTCTCGGAGCCGCACCTGATTTTAGCGAGCCCCGCTGGCATCGAGCTGACGAGCGCCCAATCGACTCACATCGCCAGCGAACGTCACACCATGATCACAAGTGGCAAGAGCCTCTCGATCGCCAGCGCCAATGGTGTAGTCGCCAGCGTCGGCAAGACCTTCAGACTGTTCGTTCATAAAGCTGGAATGAAACTGATAGCAGCTGCTGGCCAAGTGTCAGTGCACGCGCGAAGTGACAACGTGGAAATCATCGCCAACAAGGTGCTTGAACTGCTCAGCGAGACTGAGTGGGTGAATATTCGCGGCAAGAAAGGCGTGCGGCTGCATGGCGTCAACAATATGGTCGAGATCGGCGAAAAAGTTCAATTTTTTACCTCTGCGCCGGTGCTGTTTCACGGAAATCTGGAAACGCTGCCAGCGAAAAGCGTTTCTCAGGCTTTCAACGAACGCTCGTCCGACTACCAGTTCGACCAAGAGGTTAATTTCGTCGACGGCAACATGAAACCTGAAAAGAATATCTCTTACGAACTCTTACGCGACGATGGCACGGTTACAAACGGCAAAACCCCAGCCAACGGGAGCACCGAATTGCAGAAAGCAGGTAGCTTCGATTTCTACACGATCCGCTACAAAGGTGAACTACCATGAGCGACCAATCAGCACTCAACGAGCGCGGCAATCATCAAGGCGAATTCACGCAGGGCATTGGCGGATGGGCCGAATATACGGTCCACATGACACCAACGTCGGACACTGCCCGTCATGACGTGAAGCTTCCACCACGCAAAGTAATACCAGTGATTTTTTTGCCAGGTGTGATGGGTAGTAATCTTCGGCTAAGTAAAGCCCGACAGAACGCATTAAACCGACCAGATAACCGCTCCTGGCGCCCTGATGACATGGTAGGTACAAAAGGGGCTAGCACCGCGTTGAGTGGCACTGGTTTAGCTGGATGGTACAAAAATGCTACCCCGGCACAGCGCCAACTGATGTTAGATCAGAACGAAACCGAGGTCGAATATTACCGCTATACCGAGAGCAAGGATCGCTTCGATCCAGATGGGGCGGAAACGCTCGCAGCGGACCAACGACATCAGAACGTTCCCGACGATCTTGAAGCGATCCCGCCCCTCATCGGTGCGCGCAGGATCGCAGGCTGGAGGCCTGGACGCCAATCAACAGGGAAAAGGCGTGAATCAGCGGCACAGGTCGCAAGATGGCGCGGCTGGAGTGAAGTGTTGTTCGCCGGCGCCTACGGTCAGATGTTGAAAGCGGTTGAGCTCCACCTTAATAATATGGTCAGAGGTGACGCTGCCAATCCGATGTGGAAGCCATTCTTCGCTGATCCAACTACTTTCGGGGCAGTGGAAGCTAGCGCCCCATTAACCGAATACGATCTGAAGAAAATTTCAGCCTGCTGGTATCCGGTTCATGCAATGGGCTACAACTATTTGAGAAGCAATGGGGTGTCCGCACGCGAAATTGCGGAGCGCATACGTGGATTGACCAAGGGATATCAAAAACGAGGCTTCAAGTGTGATGAAGTGATCATCGTAACGCACAGCATGGGAGGGCTTCTCGCGCGTGCGCTCATTCATCCGAAATATGGGAATCTACTAGATGATGCATCGGTCAAGGTATTGGGCATGTACCACAATGTCATGCCGACCATGGGGGCCGCTGCGTCTTACAAACGAATGCGATTCGGCTTCTTAGAGGGAGCAGGTATGGTCGCGGAGACCTCGGCAAAGGTTCTAGGCATCAACGGTGAAAATGCTACTGCCATACTTGCAAACGCACCTGCAGCTCTGGAGCTATTTCCCGGGTCTGCTTACGGAAAAGGCTGGCTGAAGGTAATAGATGGATCAGGACGCGAGTTATGGAGCTTACCCGATAGCGGAGAAAGCCCTTTGAGAAGCATTTATATGCAGCCGCCGGATAAGTGGTGGCGGCTGCTGAATCCAGACTGGGTCAATCCTGCCCGTTTGAATGAAAAACAGGGAGGCGGCATTAATTCTGTCGTTGATCGTGTCAGAAAAGCTGCCGAGTTTATTGAAGACATCAGAGCCACTTTTCACCCAAGTAATTGTTACGGCAGCTTCTGTTTATCGTCAGAACGTCCATCTTACGGTGAGATTGTCTTTAAGGTAATGGAGCGTGAAGTGTGGGATTCGCGAAATATCGAATTGCCCGCTGCCCAAAGTTGGACTCTACTCAGCGACGATGGGACAGGAACACTCAAAGTGCAGGCCGGTACACGCATCCTTACACTCGTCTTGCAGCCTCCGATAGCGCCAGGAGACGAGACGGTCCCAGCCACTCGCTCAGCTAAAAAAATAGCCGGGAAATTGTTTGTACATGGTGAGAGTAAAGGCAAGAGCTATGAACACCAGAATAGCTTTGCAGACCATAACGTTCTCTCGTCTTTGTTGTACTCAATCGCTCAGATCGCCAAGACCGCAAAATGGGAGTGAATGTGAAAATCATGCGGCACTCGAAGTTCCTCGCTACTGCGACTACCATAATGATTGTGCTGGGATCTTCGTCTGGAGAATCACGAACCTATTCCTACAAGGAGACCGCCGTGCCCGAACAAGTAAAGCTCACTCCACGCCTGCAATCCATGTTTAATAAAACAAAAATTTTTTGTTTCGGCCGCTACGCGATTGAGGTGCCGTACGAAGCCCAGTTTGTTGCAGGAAGCTTTGCCTTACCATCTGATATCGTTACAGTTACGGGCGGATTGGATGAGGCAAAAATTCGTGTTGCAGAAAGAATAAGGAAGCTGAAGTCAGAAGAGCCAACCTCAGAAATTACTTTTAACGGACCAGGCCCGACAGAAAATAGCTGGCAAATACGCTATTTCGAAGACAAATATAAGAAGGAGCGCAACGCACTTTTTTTCGATACATATGTTAGTAAAGATAAGGTGACATTTATTCTTGGAGACTCAGTATCACAAAATGAATCTGAAAGCACCGTGATAAACCGACAACTCATGCGGGCGAAATATTTACAGCTACGAGCAATCGATGAAGTACCGACGGAATCCGGCTTTTGTGTCGATCATGGATTCATACCCAATAATAATTATGACCTTCAGGAAATAGTTAGCATTGGAATTTATCTACCAAGCCTCCCAGACGTGGCCTTCTCAGTCGGATCTAACAAAGATGCTTACGCTGATTATGAAAAATCCAGATTTGAGCAAATGAAGCGAGATGAATTGCCCCTACTTGCCCGCATCACGCATGCACAAAATATTCAAGGTGCTTCTTACCCTCCTCGTGATGTTCTACGTGAAGGAAAACGTGACGTACAACATTGGAAAGGCGAAGAATCATTAATTCGCAGGTCTGATGGCACCCATGATTTCGAGTGGGCATTCGTCGGTACGCCGGGAGATGTGGCAAACCCATCAGAATTTCATGCCGCCATGTTCACGAAAGTCGAACATAATATGGTAGGGGCGGCGAAAAAGGCTTCAGTCACCGATGACGAAGCTATAGCAATTTGGGACAAGTTTCTCTCTGCACTTAAATTCAGGGTCAAGGTGCCTGGCGCGCCCGAAGACTCCTATTATTTTCCCAAACCGCAAGCGGATACAACTGATCAAAAATAACGACACCACCAAACCATCTTCAGGAATAAATATGAAACACGAAGGCCGTGGCGTCATTCGCCTGAATGATAAGACAGATCATGGCGGCAAAGTCACCAGTGCCTCATCGAAGACGAAGGTAATGGGTATTGCCGCAGCTATCGAGGGCGACATGACGTTTTGTCCGGCATGCAGAGGAAACTTTCCAATCAAGCCGGATGGCGCGGGAGCGAAGCACAAGGGCAAATCATATGCTTACGAGGGCGATGTCACCGAATGCGGTGCGCACTTGATCAGCACATTGAAGTGATCAGGTTAACCTTGGGAAAAAAAGAATTTTCAAGCCTATAAAAGGGTTCCTATTACCACCCCAAGATAATCGTAGCGCCACACTAAGACTGAGCTAATAATGAAATTGCCTATTGCTCGTAAGCTGCTCTACTCCCTACTGACTGGACTCTTCATACTTTTCTCTTTCAAGGCATATACCATGGTGAACAACCAATATAAAACTAACCAAGACCTCCCCCGCAATGAAGAATTATCCCTTTTTAATCCCCATCGTCCAAGTTTCACTTGTGCAATTGAAGCAGATAAAGTCCCGCCAATTGATGCACAAGCCGAAAAATGGTTCCTCGAAGCGCAGACACTAGACGATCCAGACGCATGGGAAGAAGACCGCGACTACAAGAAGATCGTCCAATTGACACGTAATGCTGCGGACAGGCGCCATTGGAAAGCCATGCTCAACTTGGCTACGCTTTACCTAGAGAATCGCGATCCGCCGCATGGAGAAATGGACGCGATTGCTCTGGTAGAGAAAGCGATGCGTCTTGGTATTCCGGCTGCATATGACCGGATGGGCACCTACTACATGACTGGCGTCGGTGTTCCTGGCGACGCCACCAGAGCTTACGCATTCTGGCAAAGAGCAGTAGAGATGGGAAGTCCGCACGCGATGGCTTACCTCGGCGATAAACTGGCCGCGACATGGGACAGCCCCCGCGATGGATTTTGGGCGAACCTACCCGTCGCAACTAAAATGCTGGAATGTGCACTCGCTCAGGGTTATGGCCCGGCAGCCTATACGTTGGCTTTTCTTCAATCCTGGCCGTTAAAAACTGATGGAACAATTGCCGAATCTAGAACTGCGGCAACAAGATCACATGCATTACGCACTCTACACGAAGGTGTTAAATTCGGTTGCTCCAACTGCGCGCGAGGCATTTCCGGAGAGTTCCGCAACCCACAGGACTTGTCCGACATGCTCGTTCCACATCTCGATCAAGCCCGATCCGAGCGCTATGCCGTACTTCACGACGCCCTTGATCTTAATCCACTGCTGCGCTTTCCTAACCTTGACAAGGTGCTTCCATTACCGCCCGCACCGCTCTTGCCGTGGAATGGCGACAAACAGACTCTCATCGATGCCGCGAAAGGCACGACAAATCGACCCTCGGAGCTAAAATCAAGCGCTGCCTCTCAACGGCAAGGCCGGTACTACCTTGATGCCACATATGATTTGATCCTGAGCGAAGACAAGGCAAGGGGAACCGAAGCGCCATTCGCAGGATACTGGCAAGCCACCGCGCCATCCGAGTCGGCGCAGGTGCAGACTTGGCTCAAAGACCTTCCGCCAGGCCTGTATCAGCCAGGAGAGGCGTTCGACCTGCCGCGATATCCGCAAGGAATGGGGAGCAGAGCCATCCCGGAGCTAACGTGGCAGCGTTACCTCACCGTTCGCCACGACCATGGCGTAGTCAACCCAGTCGCCGCTACTGGCATGACGCGCGAAGTTATACGCACACAACCGCAACAGTCCTGCAATGCGCTTAAGACGTGTCCGGTCACTGGCACCTGGCAACCTTGGCTTTCAACAGAACACCCACTGCATCAAGTCGTCAACCAATCGTGGCGCCAGGCTTGGGTGGTCGCCGAGCAACCGTTTCCGCAGTTTGTAGATGGCAGCTACTTTCCCTTCAATCTGGATGAGCTGACATGGCATCTGATGGACAGCGCTGCACCGAACCTGGGTTGACCGGGAAAAGCTCCCACCTCTCAACGAGACATCGAGCTGCCAATGAGATTACCTCTGCTTCGCAAGATCGCATACGGCCTGCTGACGGTGGTTTTCCTGGTCTGCTCTTTCAACGCATTAAGCATTGTACGAGACCAATACAAAGCAACCCAAGCCCTGCCCCGCAACGAAAAACTGCCCCTCTTTAATCCGCACCGCTCTAGTTTCACTTGCCAGATTGAAGCAACTAAGGCGCCGCCCGTCGATGCACGAGCTGATAGCTCGTTCCTCGAAGCGCAAGCTCTCGACGACCCTAGCGCTTGGGAAGAAGACCGCGACTATGGGAGGATCGTACAGTTGACACGCCAAGCAGCCGACAGACACCACTGGAAAGCCATGCTTAACCTTGCCACCCTATACCTAGAGAACCGCGATCCGCCCCGTGGGCAAGTCGAGGCGCTAGTGCTCGTGGAGGAAGCGATGAAGCTCGGTGTTCCCGCGGCTTACGATCGCATGGGAACTTACTACATGCATGGCGTTGGCATGCCGGGAGACGCGACGAAAGCGTTCGCATTCTGGCAGCGAGCAGCCGAGATGGGAAATCCGCATGCAATGGGCTACCTAGGCGACAAGTTGGCGGCAACATGGGACAGTCCGCGAGACGGATTTTGGGCTAACATACCTGTCGCGACAAAAATGCTTGAGTGCTCTTTGGCCCAAGGATATGGCCCTGCGGCATATAGTTTATATTACCTCCAGGCATGGCCACGTACCAGCGACGGAACTCGTTCCGGTCCCCAAAAAACTGAAACCAAAGCACTGGCACTTAGAACGTTACATCAGGGTGTAAAACACGGCTGTTCCGATTGCGCAAGAACGTTAACTATAGAATTCGGAGACCCGGACGACTTGGCAGACATGCTTGCCCTACATCTCGATCAAGCCCGATCCGAGCGCTATGCCGTACTTCACGACGCCCTTGATCTTAATCCACTGCTGCGCTTTCCTAACCTTGACAAGGTGCTTCCATTACCGCCCGCACCGCTCTTGCCGTGGAATGGCGACAAACAGACTCTCATCGATGCCGCGAAAGGCACGACAAATCGACCCTCGGAGCTAAAATCAAGCGCTGCCTCTCAACGGCAAGGCCGGTACTACCTTGATGCCACATATGATTTGATCCTGAGCGAAGACAAGGCAAGGGGAACCGAAGCGCCATTCGCAGGATACTGGCAAGCCACCGCGCCATCCGAGTCGGCGCAGGTGCAGACTTGGCTCAAGGACATTCAGCCAGGCCTTTATCAGCCGGGAGAGGCGTTCGACCTGCCGCGATATCCGCAAGGAGTGAGGAGTGGAGCCATTCCCGAACTAACGTGGCAGCGTTACCTCACCGTTCGCCACGACCATGGCGTAGTCAACCCAGTCGCCGCTACCGGCATGACGCGCGAAGTCATACGCACACAACCGCAACGGTCCTGCAATGCGCTCAAGACGTGTCCGGTCACTGGCACCTGGCAACCTTGGCTTTCAACAGAACACCCACTTCATCAAGTCGTCAACCAACCGTGGCGCCAGGCCTGGGTGGTCGCCGAGGAACCGTTTCCGCAGTTTGTAGATGGCAGCTACCTTCCCTTCGATCCGGATGAATTGACATGGCATCTGATGGATAGCGCTGCACCAAACCTGGGTTGACCGGGAAAAGCTCTCACCCCTCAACGAGACATCGAGCTGCCAATGAGATTACCTCTGCTTCGCAAGATCACATACGGCCTGCTGACGGTGGCTTTCTTGGTTTGCTCTTTCAACGCATTAAGCATCGTACGAGACCAATACAAGGCAACCCAAGCACTGCCCCGCAACGAAAAACTGCCCCTCTTTAATCCGCACCGCCCTAGCTTCACTTGCCAGATTGAAGCAACCAAGGTGCCGCCCGTCGATGCACAGGCCGAATTATGGTTCCAGGAAGCCCAGTCGCTGGACGATCTAGATGCATGGGAAGAAGACCGCGACTACAAAAAAATTGTTCAGTTGACGCGTCAAGCTGCGGAACGTCATCACTGGAAAGCGATGCTCAACTTGGCCAGCCTTTATCTGGAAAATCGCGATCTCCCCCATGGCGAATCCGACGCACTAGTTCTGGTCGAGCAGGCGATGCGGCTCGGCGTTCCTGCCGCCTATGATCGAATGGGCACCTTTTATTTGAACAATGTCGGCGTGGCTGGTGACGCTACCAAGGCATATTCATTCTGGCAAAAGGCGGCCGAGATGGGTAATCCACAGGCAATGGCCTATCTCGGCAATATGACCTCCGCAACGTGGGATAGCCCGATCGATGGATTCTGGGCCAACATCCCGGTTGCGACCAAGATGCTGGAGTGTGCGTTGCTTCAAGGCTATGGCCCTGCTGCATATAAATTAGCAAACCTTCGAGGAAAACCACGTGCATCAAACGGTAAAATCTCAGGGCCACGAACAGCTGAGACTAAAGCGCTAGCATTAGCGACTTTGCACGGCGGAGTAAGCCTCGGCTGCTCGGATTGCGCGCGAAGTCTGTCCGTCGAGTTCCGCAACCCACACGACTTAGCTGATATGCTCGTTCCACATCTCGATGAAGCCCGATCCGAGCGCTATGCTGTACTTCACAACGCTCTCGAGCTTAATCCCTTGCTGCGCTTTCCCAACCTCGACAAAGTACTCCCCTTACCGCCTGCACGGCTCTCGCCGTGGGATGGCGACAAACAAACGCTCATTGATACTGCAAAAGGCGTGACAAGTCGACCATCAGAGCCGAAATCAAGCGCTGCCCCTTAATGGTAAGGCCGGCACTACCTTGATGCCGCATATGACTCGATCACGAGCGAAGACAAAGCAAAATGAACCGAAGCGTCATTCGCAGGAAATCAACCGGGAGAAGCGTTCGACCTGTCGCGATGTCCGCAACGAATGAGGAGCAGAGCCATCCACTCGCTCTTTCGAGGAAGTGACCGCCATGTTGCAAGACCTTGCCCAACCACGGCGGCACTGGGCAAAAACCCGATTCCAGATTCTCACTTTGCACACCATAAGGAGCAGTCATGAAACACATGGGCCGCAGCGTCATTCGCCTCAACGATATGACCGATCATGGCGGAAAGGTCATCGCCGTATCTTCAGGAACCATTGTCATGGGAGTCGAGGCGGCGCTGTCCGCCGACATGACTTTTTGCCCAAAATGCAAAGGTAATTTCGCGATCAAACCTGACGGCAGCGGCGCGCGGCACAAAGGCAAACCATATGCATACGATGGTGACTCAACAGCGTGCGGTGCTCATTTGATAGCGTCCATAAAATAGGCGCGTTGGCGGTCAACAAAAGCTGAAGACGTTTATTTGCCAGCACTGAAAGTGCATCGACGCGCGCAAGGACTGGATGTAAGGCCGTCGATCCTGCGCTGCCCTGAACAACATTCAACTTAAGACAGCAACATCGACAAATACGCCAACAAGAAGCTGGGGCAGAAATCTACTCGCCTTGATATTGGGCGGCCTTGATAATCTTCATCTGCCGCAGCTTGGCCAACACCTTACCCACCCCATCATCAACCGATGCAGCAGCACTATCAACAATCACCTCAGGCGCCTCCGGCGCCTCATACGGCGATGAAATCCCCGTAAACTCCGCCAACTGCCCTGCCCGTGCCCGCCGGTACAACCCTTTCGGATCGCGCGCCTCGCATACCGCCAGCGGGCAGCGGCAATACACTTCGATGAACTGCGGCGCCGGCACCAGCGCGCGCACGCGGGCGCGGTCTGCGCGCATGGGCGAAATGGCCGAGACGATTACGATCTGGCCGGCCTGGCAAAACAGGTGCGCCACTTCGCCGATGCGGCGAATGTTTTCGGAACGTTCAGGGAGGGAAAAACCGAGATCGGCGCACAGGCCATTGCGGACCTTGTCGCCATCGAGCGCGAATACCTGGCAGCCCAGGTCGAACAGCGTGCGTTGGAGCGCGTCGGCCAGCGTGGTCTTGCCGGCGCCGGACAGGCCGGTAATCCAGACCACGGCGCCGCCATGGCCGGCCCGCTGGCGCCGTTCCTCGTCGCGAATGGACAGGGACGGTGCCAGGGATGTCATCGCGGTTAGACGACGATGGTTTGCGCTTCGCCGTCGGCGCGGGCGCGGATTTCGCCGATGCGGTAGACGGTTTCGCCAGCCGCTTCGAGCTGGGCGAAGGCGGCGTCGGCGTTCTCTTTCGAGACGATGACGGTCATGCCGATGCCGCAGTTGAACACGCGGTGCATTTCGGCGTCAGCCACGCCGCCGTGCTGCTGCAGCCACTGGAACAGCGGTGGCATCGTCCACGACGAACCATCCAGCACGGCCGTCAGGTGATCCTGCAGCACGCGCGGGATGTTCTCCACCAGGCCGCCACCGGTGATGTGGACCAGGCCCTTGACTTCCATCGATGCCATCAGCGCCAGCAGCGGCTTGACGTACAGGCGGGTTGGCGCCATCAGCACGTCGGCCAGCTTGCGGCCGTGGAAGTCGCCGTCGAGGTCAGGCTTGGCCACTTCGATGATCTTGCGCACCAGCGAGTAACCGTTGGAGTGGATGCCCGACGAGGCCAGGCCCAGCACCACGTCACCCGGCACGATCTTGCTGCCGTCGATGATCTGCGATTTTTCGACCGCGCCGACGGCGAAGCCGGCCAGGTCGTATTCGCCGTCCGGGTACATGCCCGGCATTTCGGCGGTTTCGCCGCCCAGCAGCGCGCAGCCCGACTGTTCGCAGCCCAGGGCGATGCCCTTGACCACGGCGGTGGCGGTGGCCACGTCCAGCTTGCCGCAGGCGAAGTAGTCGAGGAAGAACAGCGGCTCGGCGCCCTGGACCAGGATGTCGTTGACGCTCATGGCCACCAGGTCGATGCCGACGGTGTCGTGGCGGTTCAGCTCGAACGCCAGGCGCAGCTTGGTGCCCACGCCATCGGTGCCCGAGACCAGGACCGGCTCCTTGAACTTCTTGCTGATTTCGAACAGACCGCCGAAGCCGCCGATCCCGCCCAGTACGCCCTCACGCATGGTGCGCTTGGCAAGTGGCTTGATCGCTTCGACCAGCGCGTCGCCGGCATCGATATCAACACCCGCATCGCGGTAGGAGAGAGAAACATTAGATGGTTGGTTCATGGTATTTGGCAGCGGAGGCGGTAAAATAGGAGGCGACCGGCGAAACTGGTCAATCCACTATTTTAGCAAAACGGCTTCCCCTGTATTCCTTTTATGGGCCGATCGGCGCCGTTTAACGTACATAACAACGAAAACTTATCCTTACTGGCATGCCCATTCCTCCATCTTCCGGCATGAATCGGCCCTCGCGATGAAACAGCTGGTGCTCGATTTAGGCGCCGAACCGGCCCAGAGCCTCGACACCTTCCAGGTCGGGGCCAATGCCGAGCTGACGCACCTGATGCACCTGTTCGCCGAGCGCAGCTCGCGCGAGCATTTCGCCTATCTGTGGGGCGACACCGGCGCCGGCAAGACCCACCTGCTGCAGGGCCTGGCTGCCAGCCCGGGCGCGCGCTACATCCCGTTTGATGCGCCGGCCAGCCAGTTCGTGCATGCCGCCGGCACCACGCTGTACCTGCTCGACGACTGCCATCGCCTCAGTGCCCGGCGCCAGATCGACGCCTTTGCGCTGTTCAACCAGATCCGCGAGCACGGTGCCTACATGGTCTGCACCGGCCCCGTGCCGCCGGCGGTATTGCAGGTGCGCGAAGACCTGCGCACGCGCATGGGCTGGGGCCTGGTGTACCAGATCCACGGCCTGTCCGACGACCAGAAGATCGAAGCGCTGACGCACGCCGCCGAGGCGCGCGGTTTGACGCTGTCGGCCAGCGTGTTACCCTATTTGTTGTCTCATTTCAAACGCGACATGCGTTCCCTGTCGACGATGCTCGATGCGCTTGACCAGTATTCGCTTGAAACCCAGCGGCCGGTCACGCTGCCGCTGCTGCGCGACCTGCTGTTGCAAGAAAACCTGCCGCTCGAATCCAAAGAATGAAAAACCTCGCCCTGTTTGACCTCGACCACACGCTGCTGCCGATCGACTCCGATCACGAGTGGGGCGAATTTCTGGCGCGGGTCGGCGCGGTCGATGGCGACGCCTACCGCGCCCGCAACGACGCCTTCTTCGCCCAGTACAACGCCGGTGTGCTGGATCCGGTCGAGTACCTCGAATTCGCACTTGGCACCCTGGCGGCGTTTCCGCGCGCGGAACTCGACGCGCTGTATGCGCGCTATATGCGCGAAGTGATCGAGCCGGCCATCACGCCGCAGGCCCTCCAGCTCGTGCGCGATCACCAGGAAGCCGGCGACCTGGTGGCGATCATCACCGCCACCAACCACTTCATCACGGCGCCGATCGCGGCGGCCTTCGGCGTCGAGCACCACATCGCCGCCATGCCCGAATTCGATGCTGCCGGCATGCTCACCGGGCGTCTGGCCGGCACGCCGACGTCGGGCCCCGGCAAGGTCGTTCACATGCACGCCTGGCTCGAACGCCTGGGGCAGCCGTTCGAGAGCTTCGGGCGCAGCTACTTCTACAGCGATTCGCACAACGACATCCCGCTGCTGTCGATCGTGTCTCACCCGGTCGCCACCAATCCCGGCAAGGCGCTCGCAAGCCACGCGCGCGAACAGGGCTGGCCAACCATCCAACTATTCAATGATTAAAACCTTCATCCGTAAAATCCTGGGTGTGAAAGACCAGCGCGACCCGACCGAGCCGGTCATCCTCGGCCCCGACGAACATGGCATCGACCCGCGCAGCGTGTCGTCCAACGCGATCCGCGTGACGCAGGCGCTGCAGGAAGCCGGCTATCACGCCTTCGTCGTCGGCGGCGCCGTGCGCGACATGCTGCTGGGCGTCAAACCCAAAGACTTCGACATCGCCACCGACGCCACGCCCGAACAGGTAAAAAAACTGTTCCGGCGCGCCTTCATCATCGGCCGGCGCTTCCAGATCGTGCACGTGATGTTCGGCCAGGACCTGCTCGAAGTGACCACATTCCGCGGCAACGGCAGCGACAACGCGCCGAAGGACGAACATGGCCGCGTCCTGCGCGACAACAGCTTCGGCCCGCAACACGAAGACGCGGCGCGCCGCGACTTCACCATCAATGCCCTGTATTACGATCCGGCCAGCCAGCAGGTGCTCGATTACCACGGCGGCATGGAAGACATCCGCAACAAGCTGCTGCGCATCATCGGCGTGCCCGAAGAACGCTATCGCGAAGACCCTGTGCGCATGCTGCGCGTCGTACGCTTCGCGGCCAAGCTGGGCTTCTCGATCGAGCAGGCCACGCTGGCGCCAATTCCCGTCATGGCCCCGCTGATCGACAACGTGCCGGCTGCGCGCGTGTTCGACGAGATGCTCAAGCTGCTCATGTCCGGCCACGCGCTGGCATGCCTGCAGCAACTGCGCTCGGCCGGCCTGCACCACGGCCTGCTGCCGCTGCTGGATGTCGTGCTCGAGCAGCCGATCGGCATGAAGTTCGTCACGCTGGCGCTCGAATCCACCGACAACCGCATCAAGGCCGGCAAGGGTGTCTCGCCGGGCTTCCTGTTTGCGTCGCTGCTGTGGCACCAGGTACTCGAAAAATGGACGGCCTATGTCGCCGGCGGCGAGTCGCCGATCCCTGCCCTGCACCTGGCGGCTGACGACGTGCTCGAAACGCAGACCGAGAACCTGGCCCTTCAGCGCCGCATCGCCACCGACATGCGCGACATCTGGGCCATGCAGCCGCGCTTCGAGCGCCGCGCCGGCCGCGCGCCGTACAAGCTCCTTGAACACCCGCGCTTCCGCGCCGGCTACGACTTCCTGCTGCTGCGCTGCGAATCGGGTGAACTCGACATGGAGATCGGCGACTGGTGGACCGATTTCTACGCCGCAGAAGGGGGCGATCGTGAGCGCCTGGTCGAAGTGGCCGTCTCGCGCGAGCGCGAAGGTGGCCCGGCCAAGAAGCGCCGGCCACGGCGCGCGCCGCGCAAGAGCGGCGGCGAAGGCGATGTCGGCGGCGTCGTGCATGCGCCGGACCCTGACGATGGCTTGACCGCCGAAGACCGGGCCCGCGACGCTGCCTATGCGGCGCACGAAGAAGCCAAGTACCGGGCCATGCGCGGCAAATGATCGCCTATATCGGCATCGGGGCAAATCTGGGCGACGCGCGTGCCAACGTGCTCGACGCGCTGGCGCGCCTTGCGCGCATGGACGGCGGCATGCTGGTGCACACGTCCAGCATGTACCGCACTGCCCCGATCGACTCGAGCGGCGACGATTACATCAACGCCGTGGCGTGTCTGGACACGTCACTTGGTGCGCACGAGCTGCTGGCGGCGCTGCAAGCCATCGAACAGGCCCATGGCCGCGAGCGCCCGTACCACAACGCACCGCGCACGCTCGACCTCGACCTGCTGCTATACGGTGACGAGACGATCGCCACCGACACCTTGACCGTGCCGCATCCACGCATGCACGAACGCGCATTCGTGATCGCGCCCCTGCTGGAAATCGCACCGGACATCGTCATCCCCGGCCACGGCGCCGCGCGCGACTTCGCGCAACTGGTGGCCGGCCAGACGATCGCCAAACTCGACTGATACCTGTACGCCAGACGCGGCGTGCCGGTCATGGCCTTGAGGCCACGGCGCCTACTTTAACGAAGTACCAGGAGCTTTTGTGACGCTGCTGCATACACTGACCCATCCCGGCGTCTCGCTCGAAGGCACCATCTTCGAACGGCAGGCCGTGCGCGCCATCATCCTGCGTGGCCGCGACATTCTGCTGCTGTATACCCGTCGCTACGATGACTACAGCTTCCCGGGCGGCGGACTGGATGCGGGCGAAGACCCGATGGACGGCCTGCGCCGCGAACTGCTGGAAGAAACGGGCGCCGCCAATGTTACTGTCGAAGGTTATGTCGGCTATCTCGACGAGCATCGCCCGCCGCTGAAAAGTGGCTACGACGTGCTCTTCATGCGCTCGCACTTCTATCGCTGCCGCGTTGACGGCGAATTGGGCGCGACCTCGCCCGAAGCGTACGAGGTGGCCAACGGCATGGTGCCGCGCTGGATCGATATCGACGCCGCCATCGAACACAACGAGCGGATACTCGGTACCAAGCCGGCGCACATGGGGCTGTCGATTGCGCGTGAAACGTGGATGCTCAGGTACGCGCTGGCCATGTTGGCGGCAGACGCTGCTGTGGGCGAACAATAAAATTCGACACAAAAGCAAGTCGAAGCTTCACAAATTTCAGGATTTCAACAATAAAGTTGCACACAACCTGCTGGTTCCTTCTCACTATTCGACCAGCTACTTTCGACCCAAAGCAGCCGTTCGATAAAAGCGAAGCCTAACGTTGTTGCTCACATCGAAAACTATATTGGATGTACAAGCCTGACAAAAGTCGGCCTTATCAGCGCTAAATGCGACAGGTATTCTTAATTACCTGTCACGAAAATCTCGCTCATAGTACTAGACATAGGATTTAACGATCTGTTAGCAATTTTCTCATCAATAAAGCAAGTTCATCTCGATTTTCGTTGCTAATCTTATAAGTGTCCAGCAAATCGGATAGCCATAGCCCGTCAGCTGCCAAACGAACAAGAAGAGCATTTGGAGATGAAACCGGGTCAGATGACCGTTCGCCCTCAACTTGCTTACTCCAACGTTCAGCGATACCGCGATCAACGACACTCGCGACCAACAGTGCACGCCATCCTTTGTCATCTTTGTACGACGATCCCTTGAGCGACAGATGCGCGTACCGCATTGCTGGTGGGTCTGATGCCTCTTCCATCGCCAGCGCATCATTGAATTCAGTCACATAGAGTTCGCCTAACGCAGCGAACAGTTGATCCCTGGTTCCGAAGTGATGCTGTACAGCACCTTTGCTGACACCTGCAAGATCGGCAATCGTCCCGATTGAAACCGGCAACCCCTCACTTAGTAGCGTCGTTGCTGCGTCGAACAGTCTCTTTCGGACTTGATCAGGTTGTCTTGGCGACCGAGAAGTGTGCACTTTAGAGTTCATGGGTCAATTTTACAGTACGATCATGAGGTAGAATACGATCGTATCGTAAAATTCGGTGTCATGTGGATGTGACTGTATATATGCACGCCGTTAATAAAATAACTACACCAAAGGAAAGTCATGTTCCCATTACACTATCTCTGGCTAGCCGCTGCGATCTGCGCGGAGGTCGCGGGCAGTGCTTTCTTAGTCAAATCAGAACAATTCTCCCGTGTAGTACCAAGTGTGCTGGTAATCGTTTTTTATGGTTTCGCGTTCTACGGACTTGCCCAGGCACTCAAGAGCATGCCACTTGGTTTCGCATACGCCATATGGGCAGGGTTGGGCATTGTGCTGACGGCGCTGGTAGGTATGATTGTTTTCAAGCAAAGGCTTGATTTAGCAGGAGTGATTGGAATTGCGTTTATCGTCACGGGCGTGATCATAATGAATACACTTTCAAAGACTGCTTCCCATTAGCATAGCTAAATCTCGTTGATGCGATCATCCGATTCGGCCCCGGCAAGTATTGAAATTATCATTCAGCTTGCCAAGGTTAATGCCCTGCGATTGCATGTACGCAAATACCAACATGCCACAGTTGCGCATTGCCCGGTTACACAGGAAAGTAAAGTATTGATGACACAAACGACCGCAATCGGATCCTGCTAGCCACAACGCATCATTGTCACAGATCCCTTGGCCATCAACCGCCGTCGGTTACAGAGCCTCGATGCGCTGCGAGGTCTTGTCATGGTGATCATGCTGATCGATCATATTCGCGAGAATTGGTATCTCTACATAAGCGTGTCGGATCCGGTGAACCCGGCGACGGTAGACCCGTCTATGTTCTTCCTGCGTATTGTCACTAATCTCTGTGCACCTGTGTTCGTTGGTCTTACAGGTCTCAGTGCCTACTTGTATGGCGAAACCCATTCCCGACCCGAGACTGCTCAGTACCTGATAAAGCGCGGACTTCTGCTCATGGCAATCGACGCCACGCTAATTACCTTTGCCTGGACAGTCAAGCTACCTGTGACATTCTGGCTCCAGGTGATTTGGGCGATTGGGGTGTGCATGATTGCGTTGGCCATTCTCATCTACTTGCCGAAAAAGCTGCTGCTCGCGCTTGGCCTTTTGATAGTCGCCGGGCACAACCTGCTTGACGGCGTGCACTTCGTACCCGGCGAACCAGGCTTCGTGCCTTGGACGCTCTTGCACCAACGCGACATGATCGCATTACCATTCGGAGCGTTCGCCCGGACCTCCTACCCGGTGCTGCCGTGGATCGGCGTCATTGTGCTCGGATATCTACTAGGTAGCTGGTATCAGCGCGACAAGAGCAGTGCTGACGACTCCAGGCAACGTGTGAGTCGCCTCATCGCGCTCGGTCTTACGATGTTGACAGTGTTCTTCATGCTGCGCTTGTTAAACATTTATGGAGACAAGCCGTGGGTGTCGGGCGTCTCACCGCTACAGACATTCATGAGCTTCATCGCACTGACAAAGTATCCGCCGTCGCTCCTGTTCCTGCTTCAGACACTCGGCGTTGGTGTGATCTTGCTGGCTTTGTTCGAGCGCTGGGAAGGCCATCCATGGTTAAACGCACTCGCGGTCTTCGGCGGCGCACCAATGTTCTTTTACATCGTTCACATGTACGTATTGCGAGCGTTTTACCATGTGGCTTTCCATATCTGGGGCCCAACGCACGGCGTCAGCTTCGGATTGGACAACCTCAATTGGATATGGCTCTGGTATGCGGTCTTGCTCCCGGTGCTGTACGTACCCACAGCATGGTACTCGCGGCTCAAGGCGCGCCGACGGGATATCACTTGGCTCAAGTATTTTTAACCAACTAACTGTGGCGAATGATCATGACAGCGTGGACGGGCCTGGTTGCAAACGTCATCACGCTGACAGGAGTACTTCGGCAGCTCATGCAAACACTTCCTGATAGCACCGCAGAGTATGCCCCGGGCCGCTGCTGATGCGGCCTTTGGATGGGCACAGCGGCCCTATAAAGGATTGTCGTGTGTTGCAACAAGCCGCCTCAGCCTTGCATTGCTTTCCAATAAGGCTCAGGACTGAAACGTTCGACGAGGAAATCGATGAAGCTGCGGACTTTCGGCGGCAGAAACTTGCGATTGGGATAAACAGCAAACACGGCGAGGTCGTCGGTTTCCCAGTCCGGGAGTATTCTTACCAGCGTCCCTTCCCGCAGCGCCTCATAAATCATGAAGTCCGGTTGCAAAGTGATACCCAGGCCTTCCACAGCGGCATTGCGCAAAATGTCGCCACTGTTGCCACGTAAATTACCCGAAACCTGAATTCTTCGCTCCTCCCTCTCCCTTTTGAAATGCCACTCGTTCGGTGAACTCACATACGAGTAAGTAAGACATTGGTGTTGGGCTAAGTCCTCCGGCACCGAAGGGGCTCCATGCTTTTGCAGGTAGCCCGGCGAGGCGCAAACGACGAGGCGAGAGCGCGCAAGCTTGCGGGAAACCAGTCCCGGATCGATTTTAGATGCAACGCGTATCGCAACATCGAACCCTTCCTCAACCATGTCGACCATCCTGTCGTTGAGTGTGACATCGACCTGAACACCCGGATATCGCTGCAGATATTCTGCGATCGCCAAACCCAGATGGCGTGCGCCGAATGCATTCGAGGAGCTCACTCTCAAGGTTCCGCGCGGTGCAGCGGTTTCCTGCGCTACGGAACTCTCCGCTTCCGAGATCATCGCCAGGACCTGGATCGCGCGCTCGTTGTAATCGACGCCGGCCTCAGTAAGCGAAAGCTTGCGCGTGGTGCGATGAAGCAGTCGAACGCCCAGATGTTCTTCAAGTCCAGCCACGTAACGCGTGGCCATGCCTCGCGAAAGACCCAGTCTGTCCGCCGCACCTACAAAGCTCCCAGCATCTACTACTGCGGTGAAAACTCGCATGCTCACTACAATGTCTACGCTCATATTGTTCTATAAAGTGAAATAATCAAATGTTATTTTGAGAGTTTATCTTCAATTTCGCAACTGGTTTAATATACCTGATGATACGGAACGCGTTTATTTGCACTCAAGCCGGTCTTAGAGCTCGCAAATAGCGACGCTCGCTGAATGGACAAAAGCGCAACGTGATCAGCAAAGCCGGTTACTGGCTTGGCTCTAACCAAATGACTTTTTAAGAGAGATGACCATGAAAACTGCCTGCAAATCGGAAGTAGTCCATGTGCCGCGTACGGTCGAACATGTTGTTGCGGGCCAGTCAACATCTGACGGCGCCGGCGTGCAATTGACGCGTGTGCTCAGCTACGAGTGGCAACACCGACTCGACCCTTTTTTGATGCTCGACTCTATCAGCTCCAATGAGCCTGGCGATTACCTTGGCGGTTTTCCGGATCATCCGCATCGGGGTTTCGAAATTGCCACCTACATGATCTCGGGACGGATGCGGCATCGTGATAGTGCCGGACATGAAGGGTTGCTGGAAAGCGGTGGCATGCAGTGGATGACCACCGGTAGCGGTGTGATTCATTCAGAAATGCCGGAGCAACAAGAGGGGCGCATGGAAGGCTTTCAACTTTGGTTGAATTTGCCAGCCAAAGACAAAATGCTCGTGCCCTGGTATCGCGATTTCAAGAGTGATGAAATTCCGGAATTTGTCACCGCAGAAGGCGTTACAGTTCGCGTTATCGCCGGCACCAGTCATGGCGTGTCAAGTGAGATTCAGCGCGATGCAACCCAACCACTTTATCTCGACCTGCATTTGCCCGCTGGTTCGCACTTTGCCCACGCACTATCGTCGGAATTCAACGCGCTGCTTTTCCCCTACCGTGGCGACCTGACAATTGGCACCAAAATTGTGCCATCGCGCCATATGGCGGTGCTCGAGAATAATGCGGACAGCGATGGCATCGTTTTACATGCTTCCGAACCAACCCGTGCACTGCTGCTCGCAGGGCGACCGCTGCGTCAACCGATCGCACGACAAGGGCCGTTTGTGATGAATACCCAGGAAGAAATCAACCAGGCTATCAGTGATTTACGCGGTGGCCGATTGACTACCCAGAGAGGGAAACAATGAAAATTCTCCAAATCAACACTAGTGCACGCAGCAATGGTTCTGAATCGACCCGTCTGGCGGATCTGATTGTCGAAGGCTTTGCCGCTAAAAACCCGGCTGCAGTCGTCATGCGTCATGACCTGGCCAGCAAGCCGCTATTGGTGCTCGACGAATCGACCCTGAACGCGCTCAATACACCTGCTGAACAACGCACTCCTGAGCAGGCCGCACGCGTTGCTGTCGATAACGCCCTGATCGCTGAATTGCAAGCGGCCGACATGGTGGTGATTGGTGCGCCAATGTACAACTTTAGTGTGACCGTTCAACTCAAGAGCTGGTTCGATGCCATCGCCCGTGCACAAGTCACCTTTCGTTATACGGAAAGCGGTCCGGAAGGACTACTGACGGGTAAAAAAGTTTATGTCGCCTTGACCCGTGGCGGACTGCACCAGAATGCGCCGACTGACACGCAAGTCCCCTATCTGAAGACCATGCTAGGGTTCCTTGGGATGACTGACGTGCAGTTTGTCTACGCTGAAGGGCTGGGCCTTGGTCCTGAGGCCGTGCTGAAAGCACGGGCCAGCGCCGAAGCACAAATCGACGCCATCCTGGCGACACAGTAAAAACAGGCATGTACGTGACATGGATTCGGACCGTACGGACTTGCCAGTGTTAACCCGACGCCGCGTGGCGTTCTAATCTTAGAAAGATAGAAATGAAAAATAAATTGTTGATCGCAGTAATGTTGGCTGTTGGCGGTATCTCCAGCGCAAGCGCCGCACCATCGACGTACCAGCTCGACCCTGCACACACTTATCCAAGCTTCGAAACCGATCACTTCGGTGGCGTCTCGGTTTGGCGCGGCAAGTTCAACAAAAGCAGCGGTAACTTCACGATCGATACGGTCGCCAAAAAGGGGACATTGAATGTCACCATCGATATGGACTCGGTTGCCATCGGCAACGACACTTTGGATGCGGAGCTAAAAAGCGACAAGTTCTTTGACACAGCCAAGTTCCCTACCGCTGTCTATAAAGGTACTTCCGTAAAGTTCGACGGCGCTGGAAAGCCAACTGAAGTCATGGGAGAGCTCACGCTCCATGGCATTACCAAACCAGTCAACCTGAAGATCCTCTCGTACAAGTGCTTTATCAATCCGATGATGAAGAAAGAAGTATGTGGCACCGACGCGTTGGCCACGTTCAATCGTGCGGACTTCGGTATCAATTACGGCAAGGACTATGGATTTACGATGCCAGTAACGCTGCGAATTCAGGCCGAGGGCATCAAGCAATAAACAAACATCGCCACGCACTCATGCGTGGCGTAACGCAGCAACCGCCGGGATTGGCTAGTATTGACGCCGCCGCATGACCTCTAGCAGGACATGCGGCCGTTTCATTTGGAGAAGGCAGGCGGCCGCAAGCATGTCGAGTCGCTCCTACTGAACGATCAGGAAAATATCTTACGCCGAATCTGTTCCCGTTCGAGCAGTTGGAAGAAGCTCTGGACGATGACGTTTTCGTGGAAATTCTTACGCCGGTTCATCCTCTGGGTTGAATGATGCTCGCCCAGAACGCCGCGCGAATCGCACCGGCGGACTGACTATCTTGATCAGAATGTACCTTTCCCATATTACCGGGTCGCAGTCGCGAAATTGTTAGCAAGAGTGCGTTCGTTGCCAACGCCGAATCAGTGCGCGAACGCATCGAACATACGGCGATCCGGCGATCCGGCGGTCCGGCGGTCCAGCGGTTCGGCGGTCCGGTACATCCGACCCGGACTTACTGGCCGAGTACACCAACTCGCTTTCCAGATAGGGTCTCATGTCGTTGCAACGCGTACCCATTACGCAGGCAGCGAGGTCGATACCCTATTCGCCAATCAAGCTGCGCAGCACGATTGGTTCGATGTTGTGGATTTGAGTCAGGTTGGTTTTGGCTAGCTGATACATGGCCTGACCTGTTCGCTACAGTCGTCGGCGCTGCCAGTACGCATGCTGCAGGAGTAAGTTCGAACCGTGAGAATTGGTATTCACACGTAGCGCTTACCAGTCGGCCCAGGATCCAACTGGCCATCATTCGATTCCATCGATTGACTGGTCATGCTGCAATGTAGGCTGTAAGCTGGTTGCATCCATACCCGCCCACGGGTGTGGATGCAATCAGCCAAAAGCAACTGGCGAGAATGGTGTTATTTACGACGTAGGAAGTTTGGAAGCATGCTGTCGAGCACGCCGTCCTTGTCGATGAAGTGATGCTTGAATGCTGCTCCTATATGTCCCAGCACGACCAAGCCAACAATCCATGCGAGCCACTGATGGACCATTTTGGCTATGTCGTAGTACTCCGGCGCCGCTGCGGTCAGGGGCGGCAGCACAAACAAGCCCAACATCATGATCGGCTTGCCAGCCACCGAGCTCCAGAGCCAGCCAGACAATGGTAAGGCAATCAAACCGATAACGTATAACGCGTAGTGGCCAAGATGGGCTGCTTTCTGCATTGTCGGCGACATGTTTGCGGGAAGCGCCGGTACCGGATGCGTCAGTCGCCAGATGATTCGCACTGCAGTCAGGAACAACACTGTGCTGGCAATAGCCTTGTGGAGAAATGTTAGTTGGTGGTGGCTATTGAACTGGTCGCGCAGGTGCACCGCAACGAATCCAATCAACCAGGCCGCGATCCAGACTGCTGCCATGAGCCAGTGCTGGAACTTGCTCAGACCGTGATAGGTCCCCGCGGTGGTGCCGGTGGTGCCGGTGGTGGGAGGTGATATATCATGCATCGTCGTTCCTAGTTAAAGATCATTTAGTTGAATGTGCAGGCATTCTTGCTAGGAATGTTCCGCTGACACTTATTTGCAGAAACACGGTCTACGTGTCGCTTCTTGCTGTGCCATGACTATCAATGGAGTCAGCAGATGTTTCTAAGCTGATGGTCGATTTTGGCCATTCAGCGCGATGCGAGTAGTTCAGCAAGCCAGTACGTTCGTTGGCCACTGGTTGATCACGCTTCCATGCGTTGCACTCCGAAACCTTTACCAAGACAGAAGCTTCGAACGGCTGGTTGGAGAACTTATACAGATAGTGTGTTAGCCAACCAGATACGAGCAGTAGCCTGTCGGCGTAAAACAGAGACCTCCAAGATGGCACTGAACTGACATTGAGACGCCAGGCTGGTGCAGTGCACGACTGAGATCTACGTCACTGTTAAATCGGCATGCGAGTACATCAACGGCACATAAGCACAGCGTCCAAGGCGCGCCTCGCACTGCGACGGACTGGGATGCTGTCATCGGCCAGCAAAGCAGGGGCGAGTTCGGCAGTTATCGGTTCTCTGGGTGTCGGGGTAACGCATGCCGAACAGCACCTACGTGACGCCGCTGAAGTCGTGGGTGGTTTCAGCCAATTCTCTAGCAAGACGGCCGAGCGCTGTAAGTGCGCAAGTGTGCTGATACGACAACGATTGCGGTTTGCCAAGGTGGGCCTGCCGCAATCCGGCAAGAAGGCGCGCTAAGTTATCCTGCAACGCCAGAATTAAACTGCAGGAAACAAAATAGTGGACAGTCTAGTCATAGGCGCCTCGGTGATAGGAGTGACTATTCTAAACATGTCGGTTTGGCGGATAAAGATGCTGGTAGAAACTAGACTATTCCACTTCAGTCAACAATCGAAGGAATTTAATTTCCCCTGTCAGTGACAATAAATTAGATGACAAGTCCCGCCTAGTTACAAACCTTTTAACGGATAGCTCCGGGCGTTTTTTATCATTCCTTGAGCGCCAGGATGGGGGTTGCAGAGCTCCGCTACGCACGCAACGACTGCTGGAAGTCATCCGCTGCATGCTTCGCCCCACCGAAACTTCCCGTGGTGATATTCCAAAGAAATACGAGACCTCGCTCAGCAGTTACTTGGTCCATTCAGATTCTTGGTGGGGGCGTGTTGGTCATGCGTTGTGTAGTGCCGCCTACACGTCCGCTGTCGGCTGATCTGCAGTGTTCGTGAAGGCCCGCTGTTGGCCGAAAGCGGAAGTTCGCCAGAGCATGTCCGCTCTGGCCTCTCATGTCGAACTCTATTGTTTGGTGTCCGACGTTATTGTTCGTCCACAACTGCGTCCGACGAAGATCGATGTCGTTCAAATTTTCCCGATCTGCCGGTCAATCGCCTTGAGCGCACGCTCGTTACGCTCGCTATAACGATCGGTCAGATAGTCGCTGCAGCCCCTGGTCAGCAGCGTGAACTTGACCAGCTCCTCCATCACATCGACCACGCGGTCGTAATACGCCGAAGGCCGCATCCGGCCCTCCTCATCGAATTCCTTGTACGCCATCGGTACCGACGACTGGTTCGGAATCGTGATCATGCGCATCCAGCGCCCCAGCAGGCGCAGCGTGTTGACGACGTTGAACGATTGCGAACCACCGCAGACCTGCATCACGGCCAGCGTCCGGCCCTGGCTCGGTCGCACGGCGCCCTGCTCCAGCGGGATCCAGTCGATCTGGTTCTTCATCACGCCAGTGACCGTGCCATGGCGCTCGGGGCTGCACCAGACCTGGCCTTCCGACCACAGGCACAACGCGCGCAGTTCGACGACTTTCGGGTGCGTCTCCGGCACGCTGCCCACCATCGGCAAGGTCATCGGATCGAATATTTTCACCTCGGCGCCGAAGTGCTCGAGGATGCGCGCGGCCTCGAAGGTGAGAAAGCGGCTGAACGAGCGCTCGCGCAGCGAACCGTACAGCAGCAGGATGCGCGGTGGGTGACTCATGTCGCCCACCGGCTCGAGCTTGTCGATGGTCGGCATGTCCAGCAGTTCAGGGCGGATATTCGGCAGGTTCGGAATGGTGTCGTTCATGGCGGGTAGCCTTTTTTAGCTCAGGCGCAGCGCAAGCGCGCACAGTGTGATGAACAGGATCGGCAGCGTCAGCACGATACCCACCCGGAAATAGTAGCCCCACGAAATCCGGATATCCTTCGCCGCCAGCACATGCAGCCACAGCAGGGTAGCCAGGCTGCCGATCGGGGTGATTTTGGGGCCGAGGTCGGCGCCGATGACGTTCGCATACACCATCGTCTCGCGCACCACGCCGGCAGTGGTCGTGGCATCGATGGCCAGCAGGCCCACCAGCACCGACGGCAGATTGTTCATGATCGAGGACAGGATCGCCGTAATGAAGCCGGTGCCGAGCGCGGCGCCCCAGACACCGTATTGCGCGCACCAGTTCAGCAGCTCGGTCAGATACACCGTCAGCCCGGCATTCCTCAAGCCATACACGACCAGGTACATGCCGAGCGAAAAGATCACGATCTGCCACGGCGCATCGCGCAGCACGGCGCGGGTCGAGATGCGGCTCCCGCGCGCGGCCACCGCCAGCAGGAGTGCTGCGCCGGCCGCCGCCACGGCGCTGATTGGTACGCCCATGTCGTCAAGCCAGAAGAACCCGATCAGCAGGATCCCCAGTACCCACCAGCCGGTGATGAAGGTTGCCCGGTCATGGATGGCGTCGCCAGGATGCTTCAATTGCGCCATGTCGTAGTTCGCCGGAATGTCCTTGCGGAAGAACCAGATGAGTGCGCCAAGCGTTGCCGCTACCGCGACCAGATTGACCGGCACCATCACCGATGCGTAGCGGGCGAAGCTGATGCCGAAATAGTCGGCCGAGACGATGTTGACGAGGTTCGACACGACCAGCGGCAGGCTGGCCGTATCGGCGATGAAGCCGGCTGCCATGACAAAGGCCAGCGTCGCCTTGGGCGTGAAGCGCAGCGCCAGCAGCATGGCGATCACGATGGGCGTCAGGATCAGGGCTGCGCCATCGTTGGCAAACAGGGCCGATACTGCGGCGCCCAGCAGTACGAGCAGGATGAACAGGCGCAGGCCATTGCCCTTGCCCCAGCGCGCAACGTGCAGGGCCGCCCACTCGAAGAAGCCCGCCTTGTCCAGCAGCAGGCTGATGATGATGATGGCGACGAATGCTCCCGTCGCATTCCAGACGATGGCCCACACCACCGGGATGTCGGCAACGTGGATGACACCGGTCAGCAGCGCGACCGCAGCGCCGGCAGTGGCGCTCCAGCCGATGCCCAGCCCCCGGGGCTGCCAGATGACCAAAACGAGTGTTGCAAGAAAAATCAGCGATGCGATCAGCACAAAGGGTCCTAGTGAACAGGTCAATCAAATACAGCGTCGGCAGTGCCGGATGCCGCTCAGGGCAACAGGGTGCCGATGCGGTCGAGCTCGGCCTTGAACCGGTTGCGGTCAGCTTGCAGTTCCTCCAGCGGCAGCGCCAGGAAGGCCTGCGTGCGGGCCAGGATGATGGCATAAGTACGCTCGAACGCCGCTTCGATTTGTTCGTCGGTACCGACGACGTGACCTGGATCGTCCAGGCCCCAGTGCGTCCGCAGCACCGGACCCAGGTAGGCAGGACAGGTCTCGCCGGCCGCGCTGCCGCAGACGGTCACGACGATATCCGGCGTGACCGGCAAGTCGTCCCACGACTTGCTGTAGTAGCCCTCGGTCGAGATGCCCTTGCGGTGCAGGAGCGCGACGGCGCGCGGATGCAGCGTGCCCGTCGGCTGGCTGCCGGCGCTGATTGCCTGCCACCCCTCGGGCGCCAGATGGTTGAACGTGCCCTCGCTGAGGACGGAGCGGCACGAATTGCCGGTGCAGAGAAAGAGAATGTTCATAAGATGGTTGATCTGGTTAAAGGTCATGTGCAGCGTCAGTGCGGCTTGCAGGCATCGCCCGTGGCCGCGTCGCACGGAACGCCGCCGCAGCAGTTCTCGGTCAGAAAGCCGACCAGGCCATTCATCGTCGCGATGTTGGCTGAATAGATCACGAAGCGCCCGTCCTGCCGGGACGACAGCAAATCTGCGTGCGACAGCTCTTTCAGATGAAACGACAGCGCCGAAGGCTGCACATCGAGGTGCTCGGCAATCCGGCTGGCCGCCAGCCCCGCCGGACCCACCTGGACTAGCAGCCGGAAAATCGCAAGGCGGCTCCCCTGTGACAAGGCTGACAGGGCGGCAAGTGTGGCTTTGGTATCCATGGCGTTCCCAATTGATGTATTACAAGAGATGAGAATGATAGTCGAACCGTACAACGATTCAAATAATATTGAAGTATTTTGACGGCTTGATGACATGTGGCCGACCATGCTCCTGGGCAGGCCGTGTCAGGAAAGGCAGGCTGCAGTAGAATGCGCGCTTGCAAGAACCGAGCGCCACAGGCTTCATTTTTCGTTCGAGATCCTGCAGCTTCGCAGGGGCCGCATTACACTACGCGGCCAGGACGCATTGTTTTAAAGGATTTCTTCATGAGTGGTTATTTGCAGGGTAACGAGATGACGGCAGGCGCAGGTGCACCCACGCCCGCCGCTGTGCCCGCGCCCGCGGCCCCCGTACCGGCAACCCCGAAAGCCGTCACCGTGCCATCGCTGCTGGCCATGCGCGCAGCCGGCAACAAGATCGCGATGCTGACCTGCTACGACGCCAGCTTCGCGTCGCTGATGGACCGCTGCGGCGTCGAGATCCTGCTGATCGGCGATTCGCTGGGCATGGTCTGCGCCGGTCACGATTCGACGCTGCCCGTGACGGTGGCCGACATGGTCTATCACACGGCCTCGGTCGCGCGCGGCAACAAGCACGCACTGGTGCTGGCCGACATGCCGTTCGGCGCCTACGGCAACCCGCAGCAAGCCTACGACAGCGCCGTGCAACTGATGCGCGCCGGCGCGCAGATGATCAAGATCGAAGGCGGCGCCTGGCTGGCCGACACCGTGCGCCTGCTGGTCGAACGGGGCATTCCGGTGTGCGCGCACATTGGCCTCACGCCGCAGTTCGTGCACCAGCTGGGTGGTTTCCGCGTACAGGGCAAGACCGACGCGGGCGCCGACAGCCTGAAGAACGATGCGCTGGCGCTGCAGGCGGCCGGCGCGGCGCTGATCCTGATCGAAGCAGTGCCGGCGGCGCTGGGCAAGGAAGTCACCGAGCTGCTGTCGGTGCCGACGATCGGCATCGGCGCCGGTCCCGATTGCTCGGGCCAGGTGTTGGTGATGCACGACCTGCTGGGCGTATTCCCGGGCCGCAAGGCGCGCTTCGTGAAGAACTTCATGGACGGCCAGACCAGCATCGACGCAGCCGTTACGAGCTATGTGACGGCCGTGAAGGATGGCAGCTTCCCGGCTGCCGAACACTGCTTCTGATCGTGATGACGCCCTAGCGCCGGATCACACGGGCGCTCAGGGCGATCACGAGGCCCGACAACGACAGCCCGCCCAGCGCCACCATGATGCTCGAGTGCATGGCGACCCAGCCCAGCACCGGCGGCGCGAGCAGCAAGCCACCGTAGCCGAGCGTGGCCACCGCTGCCACGCCATTCCCGGCGCTCATGCCGGGGATGCGCGCGGCGGCCCCGAACAGCAGCGGCACCACGTTCGCCGCGCCCAGTCCCACCAGCGCGAAACCGACCGCTGACAGCACGAAGTGTGTGCTGGCCACTGCCAGCGCCAGCCCGGCGAACATCGCCAGGCCGCCAACCACCATGATGCGCAGCGCGCCGAAGCGCACGATCATCCGGTCGCCAGCGAAGCGGCACGCCGCCATCGCAATCGAAAACGCCGAGAAGCCCAGCGCCGCCGACGCCGGCGTGGCACCGGTGCGCTCCTGCATCAGCAACGCGCTCCAGTCGACCAGCGCACCTTCGACCGCAAAGCACAACAGCGCCAACAGGCCCAGGCCAAGCGCCGCACCACGCGGCAGCGAGAAGTGGCTGCCGGCGCCGTGCGTGGCCGCAAAGCCCATCACGCGCGGCGCAGACAGCGCCAGCACGACCGCCGTGACCACGCCGACCATCAGCGCGCCCTGGCCATGGCCCAGGCCCTGCCCGACCAGCAACCCGCCGATGCCCGCGCCAAACAGGCCACCGAGGCTGAAGAAGCCATGGAACGACGACATCGTCGGCAAGCCGCGCGCGGTTTCGACTTCGCTCGCGTTGGCGTTCATCGCCACGTCCAGCGCGCCGTTGCTGACGCCGAACAGGAACGCGGCGATGAACAGCAGCGGCAGACTCGGCGCGCCCATGATCAGCGGCGTCATCGTTGCAAACGCAAAGCCCGACAGCAGCACCATGCGGCGCGTGCCCCAGCGCCCGGTCAGGCCGCCCATCAGCGGCATCGCCAGCAACGCACCGGCAGCGACGGTCAGCAGCACCATGCTCAGCATGCCGGTATCGATCCCCATGCGCGCCTGCACGGTCGGCACATGCGCGGCCCACAAGCCAATGCCGGCGCCGTTGAGCAGGAACACGGTGGAGATGGCCCAGCGCGCCGCGTCGATGCTGCGTGGGGTAACGGTAGATGTGTGATTCATGCGGCAGCCTTTGTGGTGATGGTGATGTCGAGCGCCGGATGATGCTGGCGCAGCAGGGCAATGCTGGCGGCTGGTGCGTCGTGCTCCAGCACCAGATGGTCGATCTCTGACAGCGCGCCGAACAGGAACGCCGCGCTGTCGTCGAAGCGTTCGTTGAGCGCCGCGACCGCGTGGCGCGTGCTGGCGGCGAACATCGCGCGTTTGAGCGCTGTTTCTTCGGGATCGGATGCACTCACGCCACGCGCGGGATCGAGGCCGCACACGCCGACGAGCGCCAGATCGAGCCGCAGGCGCGCCACCTCGGCCAGTGTGGCTGCGCCGACCGTCGCGCCGAGCGCCGGATGGTAAGTCCCGCCCAGCAGCACGATCCGGGTGCGCTGGAACGCGCCCAGCGCGAGCGCGATCTGCGGGCTGTTGGTGACGATCGTCGCGGCGCAGCCGTCGTCGAGCAGGCGCGCCAGCGCCAGGTGCGTCGAGCCGGCGTCGATCAGGACCGTATCGTCCGGCCGGATGCAGGCGCGCAGACCATGCGCGAGTGCGGTCTTGCGCGGCAGGTCGGTGGTCGCACGCTCGCTGAAGCTGGGCTCCGGTTGGCGCCGGATCGCGCCGCCATGCACGCGCCGTAGCAGCCCGGCTGCGTCGAGTTCGCGCAGGTCGCGCCGGATCGTGTCTTCCGAGGTCGCCAGGCGGGTGGCCAGTTCTGCCGCCAGTACCCTGCCCTCGCGCTCGACGGCGTCGACGATCGCATCACGCCGTTCTTCAGCTAATTGCATGGTGCTCTCCTTGTTCTAAACACGTCACTGTACACAAACATGCATTTTCGTGCAATAACATGCATAAAAACGCAAAACCGGGATCGGTGTCTCGATGACGCAATCCTGCAGTTCGCACCGGATTCCCGCATTTCGGCGCAAGACCCGCCGCAGCGCGGTTTTTCTGCGCGATACTCGACAGATGACGACGACCAAGTCTTACTCACTGTCACCCATGTGGCGCCTGTACGTTGCCGCCTGGCTGAGCTACATGCTGGTGATCGCGCTGGTGATGCAGGCCGACACCCTGCTGGCGGGCCGCCTCGACCCATCCCTGTTCTGGCGAGCCTTTGTGAGCATTGCGCCATCGGCCGCGATGCTGGCCCTGCTCTGGCCGCTCAGTGGCCGCTTCGAACGGCGCGCCGTCGCCGGCGTGCAGCGCTTCGTGATCCACGTCGTGGCGGCAGTGGCCTTTGCCACCTACGCGCACACGGTGCTGGTGGTAACGCAGAACCCGCCGCCCCATCCGCTGTCCTGGCACCTGTGGCCCTTCCTGTACAACATGATGAGCTATGCCGTGGTGGCGGGTGTCTTTCACCTGGTGCGCGCCAACGCCGCGACCCAGCGCCAGGCCCTCGCCACGCAGCAGGCGCAGACGCTGCTGGTGGCGAGCGAACTGGGCGCGCTGCGCAGCAAGCTCAATCCGCACTTCCTGTTCAATACCCTGCACTCGATCATCGCCCTTACCGGCCGCAATCCAGAGGCGGCCGAGACGGCGCTGTTCCAGTTTTCGAACATGCTGCGCTACGTGCTCGACACCGAGCGCGCCGGCATCGACCGCGTCACGCTGGACGCCGAACTCGATTTCGTGCGCGACTATCTGGAGCTGGAAAGCCTGCGCCTGGGCGAGCGCCTGCGGGTCGAATGGGATCTCGACCCCGACCTGGGCGATTGCCTGGTGCCGGCCCTGAGCCTGCAGCCGCTGGTCGAGAACAGCATCAAGCACGCCTTCAACCCGTTCACGCGCCATGGCATTCTGCGCATCGAGAGCCGGCGCGAGCCCGCTACCGGCCTGCTGCGCGTAACCGTACGCGACGATGGTCCTGGCGCCGCAGCGGCCACGATCGAGGCCTCGCCCGGCCTGGGCATCCGCACCATCGGCCGGCGCCTGGACCTCGACTACGCCGGCCGCGCCGCGCTGCGCATCGACTCCCAACCCGGCGCCGGCTTCGCCGCCTGCGTCACCGTGCCCACGACGCCATGACCATGAAGACCGTATTTTTCGCCGAAGACGAACCGCTCGCGCGCGACGTGCTGCGCGACGCCATCTACGCCCATCCGGGCCTGCGGCTGGTGGGCGAAGCGGCTGACGGCGCGAGCGCACTGGCACGCATCGGGGCGCTGCGGCCCGACGTCGTGTTCATGGATATCCAGATGCCCGAGATGACGGGCCTCGAGGTGCTGCGCCAGCTCGACTACCTGCCGCAGATCGTCTTCACGACCGCTTATGATCACTATGCGGTGGCCGCGTTCGAGCTGCACGCCGTCGACTACCTGCTCAAGCCGTTCACGCGGGCACGCTTTGCCGACAGCGTGGCGCGCCTGCTCGATGGCGCGCGGTCCGAACGCGCGGCCGTGGAAGATGCGCTGGTGCGTGCCAGCACAGGGCCGGCGCCGCTCGATCGCATCCTCGTGCGCGACCGTGGCCGCATCTTTCCGCTGGCGGCGCACGAGATCGAATACATGAAGGCCGATTCGAAGTACACGGTGATCACCGCGCGCGGCCAGCATTTCCTGGTGCGCATCGGGATGTCGGAACTCGAAGCGCAGCTCGATCCACGGCGTTTCATCCGCGTGCACCGCTCGGCGCTGGTGAACCTGGACTTCGTCGAATCGATGCGCGCCGACGACCAGTCGCAACTGCAGATCTTCATGCGCGACGGGACCTGCATCGGCGCCAACCGCGAGGCTTCCCGACTGTTGCGCGAGATGGCAATTTAGGCCGCCGGCCAGGTTTCGGATTTATAATCGCGGAATTTTCCGCTCATAAATTTCCTGGCCTCGGAGCACCTACTGCATGAACCTCACTTTGATCACCTTCGTCGTGCTCTATCTGCTCGGCACGCTGGCTCTCGGCATGTGGGCGGGCACGCGGATCAAGAACACCAGCGACTTTGCCGTCGCCGGGCGCAGCCTGCCGCTGGTCATGGTGATCACCACTACCTTTGCGACCTGGTTCGGCGCCGAAACCGTGATGGGCATCCCTGCCAAGTTCGTGCAGGGCGGCCTGAACGCCGTGATCGAAGACCCGTTCGGCGCCGGCATGTGCCTGGTGCTGGTGGGCCTGTTCTTCGCTACCAAGCTGTATAAACTCAACCTGCTCACGATCGGCGACTACTACCGCCAGCGCTACGGCAAGGGCATCGAGATCTTCTGCTCGGTTGCGATCATCATGAGTTATCTCGGCTGGGTCGCGGCGCAGATCACGGCGCTGGGCCTGGTGTTTTCGGTCCTGACGGCGGGGGCGATGTCGCCGGCTGCGGGCATGATCGTCGGCACGCTGACGGTGCTGATCTATGTGGTGGTGGGCGGCTTCCTGGCGGTGGCGATCACGGACTTCATCCAGATGATCGTGCTGGTCGTGGGCATGAGCGTGATTGCCTGGTTCGCGGCCGACCTGGCCGGCGGCGCCGGCAACGTGATGGCGATGGCGCAGAACGCCGACCTGTGGCGCGTGTGGCCCGAGCCGAGCTTTACCGACATCATGTTCTTCATCGCCGCGGCCGTGACGATGATGTTCGGCTCGATTCCGCAGCAGGACGTGTTCCAGCGCGTGATGTCGGCCAAGGACGCCCCGACCGCGCGCACCGGCGCCGTGATCGGCGGCGTGAGCTACATCCTGTTCGCGTTTGTCCCGATGTTCATCGTGGCCGCCGCCGTGGTGGTGATGGGCAGCCAGGCGCTCGAGATCGCGCAGAACGACTACCAGCGCCTGCTGCCCACGTTCGTGATGACCAAGATGCCGCTGGTGATGCAGATCCTGTTCTTCGGCGCCCTGCTCTCGGCAATCAAGAGCACGTCGTCGGCCACGCTGCTGGCGCCGTCGACGAGTTTTGTCGAGAACATCCTCAAGAACATCCGACCCGGCATGACCGACCGCCAGCAGCTGCTGGCGATGCGCATCACGATCGTGATCTTTGCGACGCTGGTGCTACTGTATGCGATCGCGATGGAAGGCACGTCGATCTACGAGCTGGTCTCGAGCGCGTATCAGGTGCCGCTGGTGGGGGCGTTCGTGCCGCTGGTGATGGGGCTGTACTGGAAGCGCGCGACGACCCAGGGTGCGATCCTGTCGATCGCAGGCGGCTTGCTGACGTGGGTGCTGTTCTTCGAGCAGGTCACCGGGTGGGGTGTGCATTTCCCGGGGCAGCTGGCCGGGTTGATCATGGCGTTTGCCGGCATGGTCGTCGGGTCGCTGGCGCCGCAGGTGCTGGTCAATCGCCGCGAAGTGGCGGCGTAAGCATTCGCTGGACGCGTGGACGGCACAGCCATCCACGCTACGGTGGCCATCAGGGCATTACCAGGGGACGATGCCGTTCTCGTCCGAAAAAGTACCGTTCGGACCGTCGTCACCGATCATCGCCAGGCGCACCGGCTCACGTGCCCCCTCCTCGACGCTGCGCGTCCCATTGAAATTGTTCAGCGCCGTCGACGTGAATCCCGGGCAGGCCGCGTTCACTTTGATCCTGGTGTGTTCGAGGGCGAGCGCGAACGACAGCATCACGGCATGGACTGCCGCTTTCGACACCGAGTAATTGCCAAACATGCGCCGGTGCGCATTCGATTCGTCTGAATTGAGCGTCAGCGACGCGCCGGAACTGCCGGTGATGACAATCCGCCCGGCCGGCGCTTCACTCAACAGCGGCAGCATGGCCTGCGTCACGGCGATCACGCCAAACACATTCGTCTCGAACACTTTGCGCACATTCTCGAGCGGCGCAGTGGTCAGCAGGTTGGTGTTTACCGCTTTCTCGAATGACTGGTTCGACGCCGCACGCGAGATGCCGGCATTGTTCATCAACACATCCAACCGGCCGAACTCGCGGCGGATCCGCTCAGCTGCTGCCTGAATCGACGCCGCATCGGTGACATCGAGCTGGATAGCATGTGCGCGGTCGCCAATTTCACGCGCGGCGACTTCGCCTTTTACCAGGTCACGTGCACCGACCAGGACGGTAAGCCCTTTCGCAACCAGCTCCTTTGCGATCTGCAACCCGATCCCTTGATTTGCGCCGGTGACCAGAGCGACACGTTGTTCGTCCATGAGAATGACCTTTCCAAGATGACGACGAGTGCCGCCTGCTGGTATGATCACCATAAGCGGAACGTCATTCCGCCTTTATACGGAACAAGGTTCCGTTTGTCAATGGGCGCAGGTGGCCGCTTTGTCCAACGAAGAAACGAGTAGAACAACAATGAGCGATGCAACGGGACGCCGCGTGCGCGCAGATGCGCTGCGCAATATCGATACGGTGGTGGAAGCGGCGCGCGATGTCTTCACCGAGCAGGGTGTGGATGCACCGATGCGCACGATTGCACAAAAAGCCGGCGTGGGTGTGGGCACCATCTACCGGCACTTCCCGCAGCGGGCCGATCTGATCGCGGCAGTATTCCGGCACCAGGTTGATGCCTGCGCCGATGCAGCAGCGTCATTTTTGCAGGCGTATCCGCCAGGCGAAGCGCTGGATTTGTGGATGCAGCGCTATGTCGACTTCATTGTTGCCAAGCGGGGCCTGGCGGCGTCATTGTATGCAGGCGGGGCCGCCTTCGAAAACCTGCCAGCGTACTTCGACAGCCGTTTTGAGCCAGCCCTTCAATCGCTTCTTGATGCTGCTGTGGACGCCGGCGAGTTGCAGGCAGGCGCGGATCCGCGTGATCTGCTTCGCGCTGTTGCCAGTCTGTGCATGCCGACCAGTAATGGCGATCCGACGTCTGCGCGCCGCCTGGTTGCACTGCTGGTGGATGGTCTGCGTTACCGTGCGGTGCCACGATAATCATGCAGGTCCTGGTTGCAATGGCATCCACCGTCCACCTTTAACGCCCTTCACCGCGCCATGCATCCAGATCGGCGGCATACGGTGAACGGGGGTTAACGAACGATCAAACGTGCGGTGGCGGCGTAGGCAGTGGTTGTACGCGTGGACGGCAAGCCGTCCACCCTACGTTGGTCATCATGACAATCGGTGGAACGATTCAACCACCGCGCAAACATGTGTAGGGTGGACGGGTTCCCCGTCCACGCGTTCAACGGTCGTCCGATCAAACGTGCAGCAGCAAATGCTCGCGTTCCCACGGGCTGATCACCCGCATGAACTCCTGGTGCTCCAGGTCTTTCACCGCCGTATAAACGTCGATGAAGCGCTCGCCCAGCACATCGCGCAGGCGGTCTTCGCGGCGCAGCACCGTGATCGCTTCGGACAACCCTTGCGGCAGGTCCACGGGCATGTCGTAGGCGCTGCCTTCGACCATCGCTGACGGCTCGATCGCTTCGACCATCCCCAGGTAACCGCAGGCCAGCGTGATCGCCAGCGCCAGGTACGGGTTGGCGTCGGCGCCGATCACGCGGTTTTCCACGCGCCGGTCTTGCGAACCCGACACCGGCACCCGGATGCCCACGGTGCGGTTGTCGATCCCCCACTGCAGATTGATCGGCGCGGCCGTATGGCGCACGATGCGGCGGTACGAGTTCACGTACGGCGCGACGATCGCCATCGCCGACGGCATGTAGCGCTGCAGGCCGCCGATGTAATGGTGGAACAGCTCGGACGGCGCGCCGTCTTCGGTGCTGAAGATGTTCTTGCCCGTCTCGCCATCGATCACGCTCTGGTGCACGTGCATCGCCGAACCCGGCTCGTTGGCCATCGGCTTGGCCATGAAGGTCGCGTACATGTCGTGCTTGAGCGCTGCTTCGCGCAGCGTACGCTTGAAGTAGAACACCTTGTCGGCCAGGCCCAGCGGCTCGCCATGCTGGAAGTTGATTTCCATCTGGCCAGCGCCGATCTCGTGGATCAGCGTGTCGACGTCCAGGTTCATCAGCTCGCAGTAATCGTAGATGTCCTCGAACAGCGGATCGAACTCGTTGACCGCATCGATGCTGTAGACCTGGCGACTCGTCTCGGCGCGGCCGCTGCGGCCGATCGGCGGCACCAGCGGCAGGTCGGGATCGATGTTTTTGGCCGTGAGGTAAAACTCGAGTTCCGGCGCCACCAGTGGCTTCCAGCCGCGCTGCTCGTACAGCTTGAGCACGCGGCGCAGCACGCTGCGCGGCGCGAAGTCGACCAGGCGGCCGTCGGCGTAATAGCAGTCGTGGATCACTTGTGCGGTGGGGTCGACGGCCCACGGCACCATCGTGATCGTGGTGGGGTCGGCCTTGAGGATCATGTCGCGGTCGATGCTCGAAATGGCGCGCTCGTAGGCGTCGTCGCGTTCCGGCGTGTTGCCGGTCACGGTCATGCCCAGCACGACTTCGGGCAGGCGCATGCCGCGGTCGTCCGTGAACTTCACGCGTGGCAGGATCTTGCCGCGCGCAACGCCGGTCAGATCGGGCACCAGGCATTCGATTTCGGTGACCCGCTTTGCATCGAGCCACTCGTCCATATCGGTATAACTGAAATTTTCACGTATTGCCATCATTGCCTCATGTCGGTAATCGATTGCGCGCCCGCTTCATGCAGGGCGCGCCGGGTCATTTCAACAGCGAGTCGCCAGTCAGGCGTTGCTCGCGGTAAGCGCGGCAGGCGTCGCCAAAGGCGCGGAACATCTTCATCGAGTACGGGTTGTGCTGGATGCGCCACTCGGGATGCCACTGCACGGCCAGCGTGAAGCCGGGCGACGTTGACACGGTGAACGCTTCCACCAGGCCGTCTTCGGCCACGGCTTCGACCGACAGGCCCGGCGCCAGTTCATTGACGCCCTGCCCGTGCAGCGAGTTCACGGGAATCTCGGCCGCGCCAAGAATGGCCTCGAGCATGCCGCCGGGCGTGACCGTGACGTTGTGCGCGTCGCCGTATTGCTCGTCCATGCCGAGCTCGGCTTTTTCGCGGTGATCGAACTTGCCGACGACCGTCTGCACCGCCTGGTGCAGGCTGCCGCCGAGGGCCACGTTCATCTCCTGGAAACCGCGGCAGATGGCGATGATCGGCACGCCGCGGCGCACCGCTTCGCGGATCAGGGGCAAGGTGGTCTGGTCGCGTGCCGGGTCTTGTGGCAGCGTTGGATCCAGCACTTCTTCCGAGTAGTAGCTGGGATGCACATTGGATGCCGAGCCGGTCAGCATGATGCCGTCGATGGTGCCGAAGATGGTGTCCAGGTCCAGCGATTCGCCGGACGATGGCAGGATCAGCGAGGCGCAATCGGCGCCCAGGGTGACGGCGTCGACATACTTGTGCTGGGCGGCGTGATACGGATGTTCGCCGAAATCACGCGTGCATGCGGGGACGATTACGATAGGGCGCATGGTGGTTGTCCTTCTCTTTGAGGCGCGCGACCACAAGGCAGTCAACGGGTCGGGCGCGGGGGAAATTTCATGTCAAAAGCTTAACTTCATTCGGCTGAGGCAGCCCACACGTTTCCAAAAGTCATCACAATGTCGAGAATCCCAGTATGCAGGAATCGGGCATGCCGGCACGTTCGTTTGCAAATGGGTCTACCATGACGGCTTGCATCCGCGCTCTGCAGCCGATGCTCGACATGAATTGACGAGGACACTATGCCGAATTTGAAAGACCCTTCCCTGCTGCGCCAGCAAGCCTTTGTTGGCGGCGCCTGGTGCGACGCCGACGACGGCCAGACCATTGCCGTGGCCAATCCCGCCAATGGCGAGACCGTGGCCAGCGTGCCGCACATGGGCGCTGCCGAAACGAAGCGCGCCATCGATGCCGCCAACGCGGCCTGGCCGGCGTGGCGCAAACTGCCCGCCAAAGAACGCGCCGCGATCCTGCGCAAGTGGAACGATTTGATGCTGGAAAACGCCGACGACCTGGCGCTGTTGATGACGCTGGAACAAGGCAAACCGCTGGCCGAGGCCAAGGGCGAAGTCGCCTACGCCGCCTCGTACTTCGAGTGGTTTGGCGAAGAAGCCAAGCGCGTGGCCGGCGAGACGCTCGCTTCGCCATGGCCGGATAAGCGCATCGTCGTGACCAAGGAGCCGATCGGCGTGTGCGCCGCGATCACGCCGTGGAACTTCCCGGCCGCGATGATCACCCGCAAGGTCGCGCCGGCGCTGGCCGCCGGTTGCCCGATCGTGCTCAAACCGGCCGAACTCACGCCGCTGTCAGCGCTGGCGCTGGCCGTACTGGCCGAGCGCGCCGGTGTGCCGAAAGGCGTGTTCAGCGTCGTGATTGGCGACTCGAAAGCCATCGGTGGCGAGATGACGGGCAACCCGCTCGTGCGCAAGCTGAGCTTTACCGGCTCGACCGCCGTGGGGCGTCTGCTGATGGAACAGTGCGCACCGACGGTCAAGAAGATTTCGCTCGAACTGGGCGGCAATGCGCCGTTCATCGTGTTCGACGATGCCGATCTGGACGCTGCGGTCGAGGGCGCAATCGCCTCGAAATTCCGCAATGCGGGGCAGACCTGCGTGTGCGCCAACCGCCTGTATGTGCAGGATGGCGTGTACGACGAATTTGCGCGCAAGCTCGCCGTCGCGGTGGGCAAACTGAAGGTGGGTGATGGCCGCGAAGAAGGCGTCACGCAGGGCCCGCTGATCGAAGAAAAGGCCGTGCGCAAGATCGAGCAGCACATCGAGGATGCGCAGGCCAAGGGCGCCAAGCTGCTCCTGGGCGGCAAACGCCACGCACTGGGGCACAGCTTCTTCGAACCGACGGTGCTGACCGATGTGACGTCCGATATGCTGGTGGCGCGCGAAGAAACCTTCGGCCCGCTGGCGCCGCTGTTCCGCTTCAAGACGGAAGACGAAGTGATTGCCATGGCCAACGACACCGAGTTCGGGCTGGCATCGTACTTCTATGCGCGCGACATCGGCCGCGTCTGGCGTGTGGCCGAGGCGATCGAGAGCGGGATGGTGGGGGTCAATACCGGCATCATCTCGACCGAGGTCGCGCCGTTCGGCGGGGTCAAGCAATCAGGCCTGGGCCGTGAAGGCTCGACCTACGGGATGGATGATTATCTGGTCGTGAAGTACATCTGCATGGGCGGCATGTAAGCGGCGCCGGCGATCACGTTTTTTTGTACTCTTTGTACTCGTAATACTTGCGTGCATCGCCGCGCACCAGCTCGGCCGGGTACTTCGCCCGGTTGAGCACCATCTTTTCTTCGACCGCCGCGACCAGGTCGACGTCGAGCTTGTCGGCTAGCCGCACGAGATAGACCAGCACATCGGCCATCTCGTGCCGCACTTCGACCAGTTTAGCGGCGCCGAGTTCATCGGCACGCCCGGTCTGCAGCCACTGGAAATGTTCCAGCAGCTCGGCCGCCTCGACCGTCAAGGCCGCCGCCAGGTTCTTCGGCGTGTGAAACTGATCCCAGTCACGCTCGTCGACGAACGCGCGCACCAGCGCGCGCAGTCGCATCAGATCACTGTCCACGCCGCTCTTCACGCACGACGCCGTCATCGACGTAGCCATCGAGCACCCGGCGCAGCTTCGGTTCGATCTCTTCGAAGCTGCTCACGGTGATGCCCAGGTCGCGCAGCAGGCCGTCATGCACGCCATACACCCAGCTGTGGATGGTCAATGGCTGGCCGCGTTCCCATGCATCGCGCACGATGGTGGTGTGGGCCGTGTTCATGACCTGCTCGGCCACGTTCAATTCGACCAGGCGGTTGGTAGCGGCGCGGCCGCTCACGTGGCCCAGGTACTTGCCGTGCTTGTCGCGCACGTCGCGCACGTGGCCGAGCCAGTTGTCGGCCAGGCCGACGCGCGCATCGGTCAGAGCCGCGTGCACGCCCGAGCAACCGTAGTGGCCACAGATGATGATGTGCTTGACCTTCAGCACGTCGATGGCGAACTGCAGCACACTCAGACAATTCAAATCAGAGTGCACGACGACGTTGGCGATATTGCGGTGAACGAACAGTTCGCCCGGCGCCATGCCCAGCAATTCGTTGGCAGGAACGCGGCTGTCCGAGCAGCCGATCCACAGGTATTCCGGCGCCTGCTGTTCCGACAGCGCCTTGAAGAAGTTCGGGTCCTCGGCCACCATCGTGGCGGCCCACGTGCGGTTGCGTTCGAACAGCTCTGCCGCGGTCAATCCCTTGGTCTTGTATTTGTCCATATTGGTTCCTTATGTTTATTACCGTCCCAAAAGGGGCGTTGCCAGGCCTGTTCTGGAGCAGGCTTCAAAGGCGGGTAGGTCTCGAAACAGGGGGAGTATAACCGTGTTGGCGGGCCAACCGGATAGGCAAAAAAAAAGGCGCAGTCAACGTTAAATAGAGACTAGCTTTGAACTGACGAGTAGTCCAGTGGTCCAACCCCTGTCCCCAGCGTCAGGAGTCGATCATGAAAGCGCCACGTTTCAAGGGCTGGTTCGCAAAACTGCCGTCACTGAACCAGCCGCAGCGCCGGCAAGTGCTTGATGCCCTGCATCCTGCCGCCGGGCTCGATCAGGTGGTTGCGCTCATCACTGAGGTCAGAGCGCCAGGCCGCTGCTGCCCCAGATGCGGCAACGATCGCTGCTACCGGCACGGGTTCGCCAACGATTTACAGCGCTATCGCTGCTGTGCCTGCGGTCGCACCTTCAACGACCTCACCGGCACGCCGCTGGCGCGGCTCAGGCACAAAGCCAAATGGCTCGCGTATTCGCAGGTGCTGCTTGACTCCCTCCCCGTACGCAAGGGAGCAGATCGAATCGGCGTACACCGCAACACCGCCTTTCGCTGGCGACATCGCTTCCTGCATTGGGTCAAGCTCGACCGGCCCGCGCTCCTGAATGGTATCGTCGAGGCTGACGAAACATTTCTGCTCGAATCACAAAAAGGTTCGCGTACGCTTGATCGGCCACCGCGCCACCGCGGCGGCCATGCTGCCAAACGGGGCATTTCCAGCGAACTCGATTGCATTCTGGTCGGGCGCGACCGCGAGGGTCGCACGGTCGATGCCGTCACTGGCCGGGGTGCTCTCACGGCTGCGCAACTCGAGCGTGACTTGCTGCCCAGGCTCGACAGGCAAGCCTTGCTTGTCAGTGACGGCCATCGCGCTTACCGCGCGTTTGCACGCAAGCACAGGATCGCGCACGAAGCGGTCAATGTGCGCGCCGGTGTACGTGTAAGACGTCTGGGGAGCCTTGCCATCCACGTGCAGAACGTGAACGCCTACCACCAGCGCTTCAAGGCCTGGCTACAGGGCTTTCGTGGCGTGGCGTCGCGTTACCTGCCCAATTACCTGGGCTGGCGCTGGGCGCTGGATGGAGAGCGAATTATTTCGCCGGAACATTTGCTTCGCATTGCCATCAGCGTCATCAACAGATAACGCTGACTGAGCCAAAAAAAACCGCTGAAGGCATATGCCGTTCAGCGGTAAGTGGACTTACTCGAAGAAGTCCTTGACCTTGTCCATCCAGCCCTTGCTCTGCGGGCTGTGCTTGGCGCCGCCTTCGATCGTCAGGCGTTCGAACTCGCGCAGCATGTCCTTCTGCTTGTCGGTCAGCTTGACAGGCGTCTCGACGATCACGTGGCAGAACAGGTCGCCCGTGTAGCCCGAACGCACGTTCTTGATGCCCTTGCCTTTGAGGCGGAAGGTCTTGCCGGTCTGGGTGCCTTCAGGCACCGTGAACGACACCTTGCCGGTCAGGGTCGGCACTTCGATTTCGCCGCCCAGGGCCGCTTTCGAGAACGAGATCGGCATTTCGCAGTGCAGGTCGTCGCCTTCGCGCTGGAACACGGTGTGCGGCTTGATGTGGATCTCCACATACAGGTCGCCCGCCGGCCCGCCATTGGTACCCGGTTCGCCATTGCCCGACGAGCGGATGCGCATGCCGTTGTCGATACCGGCCGGGATCTTCACTTCCAGCGTCTTGTTGCGCTTGATGCGTCCGGCGCCACCGCAGGCCGCGCACGGCTCGGGGATGATCTTGCCGCTGCCATGGCATTTCGGGCAGGTCTGCTGCACGCTGAAGAAGCCCTGCTGCATGCGCACCTGGCCGTGACCGGCGCAGGTGGTGCAAGTCACAGGCTGGGTGCCCGGCTTGGCGCCGCTGCCGTGGCAGGTATCGCACTTGTCCCAGCTCGGCACGCGGATCGTCGTGTCGAAGCCGTGAGCGGCCTGTTCCAGCGTGATCTCGAGGTTGTAGCGCAGGTCGGCGCCGCGGTACACCTGCGGGCCGGCACTGCGCCCGCCACGGCCACCGCCAAAGATGTCGCCGAAGATGTCGCCGAACGCATCGCCGAAACCACCGGCGCCGCCGCCCATGCCGCCCATGCCGCTGTTCGGATCGACGCCAGCGTGACCGTAACGGTCATACGCTTCGCGCTTCTCCGGGTTGGTCAGCATCTCGTAGGCCTCTTTGACCTCCTTGAACTTCTCTTCCGCTTCCTTGTTATCCGGGTTGCGGTCAGGGTGGTACTTCATCGCAAGCTTGCGATAAGACTTCTTGATCTCGTCTTCCGACGCACCCTTCGCGACCCCAAGGATCTCGTAAAAATCACGCTTCGCCATGGTCGGCACCTAAAGTTATCTGAAAACTGAATTCTTTAAACCAAAAAAACCGAGCCGAGTACCTGGAAGGTGTCGGCTCGGCCTGTACGCGAAGGCATCAAGCCTTCGCGCCGGAGACGCTTACTTCGCGTCTTTGACTTCCTTGAAGTCGGCGTCGACAACGTCGTCGTCCTGCTTGGCCGACTGTTCGCCACCGGCTGCACCGGCGCCCGGGCCACCGGCCGCGCCAGCACCACCAGCCTGCTGCGCCTGCATGTCGGCGTACATCTTCTCGCCCAGCTTCTGCGACGCGCTCGACAGGGCTGCCGTCTTGGCATCGATGTCCGCCTTGTCGCCGCTCTTGATCGCGCCTTCGAGGTCGGTGATTGCCGCTTCGATCTGCTCTTTCTCACCGGCTTCCAGCTTGTCGCCGTATTCGGTCAGCGATTTGCGGGTCGAGTGCACCAGAGCGTCGCCCTGATTGCGCGCTTCCGCCATTTCCTTGACCTTCTTGTCTTCTTCGGCGTTCAGCTCGGCGTCCTTGACCATCTTCTGGATTTCTTCTTCCGTCAGACCCGAGTTCGCCTTGACGGTGATCTTGTTCTCTTTGCCGGTGGCCTTGTCTTTCGCGCCCACGTGCAGAATGCCGTTGGCGTCGATGTCGAAGGTCACTTCGATCTGTGGCGTGCCACGCGATGCTGGCGGGATGCCTTCCAGATTGAACTCGCCCAGGCCCTTGTTACCGGCCGCGATTTCACGCTCGCCCTGGAACACCTTGATGGTCACGGCCGGCTGGTTGTCGTCGGCAGTCGAGAACACCTGCGAGAACTTGGTCGGGATCGTGGTGTTCTTGTGGATCATCTTGGTCATCACGCCGCCCAGGGTTTCGATACCCAGCGACAGTGGCGTCACGTCCAGCAGCAGCAGATCCTTGCGCTCGCCCGACAGGACCGAACCCTGGATCGCAGCGCCGACAGCGACGGCTTCGTCCGGGTTGACGTCCTTGCGTGCTTCCTTGCCGAAGAATTCTTTAACTTTCTCCTGCACCTTCGGCATACGGGTCATACCACCGACCAGGATGATGTCGTCGATGTCGGAAACCTTGACGCCGGCATCCTTGATGGCCATGCGGCATGGCTCGATCGTCTTGATGATCAGCTCTTCCACCAGCGACTCGAGCTTCGCACGGGTCATCTTCAGGTTCAGGTGGACCGGCGCGCCGTTCGCCATGGCGATGTACGGCTCGTTGATTTCGGTCTGCTGCGACGACGACAGTTCGATCTTTGCGCGCTCGGCCGACGCCTTGATGCGTTGCAGGGCGATCGCGTCTTTCGACAGGTCCAGGCCGTTGATCTTCTTGAACTCGTCGATGATGTAATCGATGATGCGCTGGTCGAAGTCTTCGCCGCCCAGGAACGTGTCGCCGTTGGTCGACAGCACTTCGAACTGCTTTTCGCCATCGACGTCGGCGATTTCGATGATCGAGACGTCGAACGTGCCGCCGCCCAGGTCATACACGGCGATCTTGCGGTCGCCCTTGTCGGTCTTGTCCAGGCCGAATGCCAGTGCGGCAGCGGTTGGCTCGTTGATGATGCGCTTGACGTCCAGGCCCGCGATACGGCCGGCATCCTTGGTTGCCTGGCGCTGCGAGTCGTTGAAGTACGCCGGCACGGTGATGACCGCTTCGGTGACTTCTTCGCCCAGGTAGTCCTCGGCGGTCTTCTTCATCTTGCGCAGCACTTCAGCCGAGATCTGCTGGGCAGCCAGTTTCTTGTCGCGCACGCCAACCCATGCGTCGCCGTTGTCGGCCTTGACGATGGCATATGGCATCAGCGAGATGTCTTTTTGCACTTCTTTTTCATCGAACTTGCGGCCGATGAGACGCTTGACGGCGAACAGCGTGTTCTTCGGGTTGGTCACGGCCTGGCGCTTGGCCGGCGCGCCGACGAGGATCTCGCCGTCTTCCTGGTAAGCGATGATCGATGGCGTGGTACGCGCGCCTTCGGCGTTTTCGATCACTTTTGGCTGACCGTTTTCCATGATGGCCACGCACGAGTTCGTGGTGCCAAGGTCGATACCGATAATTCTGCCCATGATGTATTCCTTTTTATATGCTGAGTTTCTGATGGATTCAATATTGGGAAAAACGGCGTGCTTTCAAGAGCATTACGCGGCACGCGGCCATTCTTATTTTGGTGCTGCTGCCGTCACGATGGCTGGCCGCAGCAGGCGGTCGGCGATCATGTAACCCTTTTGCAGCACGGTGACCACGGTATTGGCTTCCTGCTCCGCCGGCACCACGGCAACGGCCTGGTGCTTGTTCGGATCCAGCTTGTCGCCCACTTGCGGCAGCACCTCGACCAGGCGGTTCTTTTCGAACGCGCTGGTGAGCTGCTTGAGCGTCATCTCGACGCCTTCCTTGATCGACTCGACCGTCGGCGCTTCGACCTTCAGTGCCATCTCCAGGCTGTCGCGCACCGGCACCATGGCCTCGGCGAAGCTTTCGATGGCAAATTTGTGGGCCTTGCTGACGTCTTCCTGGGCGCGGCGGCGGATGTTTTCCGCGTCGGCCTTGGCGCGCATGAAGGCGTCGTGCATCTCGGCCAGCTTGGCTTCGGTGGCGCTCAATTGTTCTTCGAGGCCCGGCGTACCAGCCTGCGCGACGCCAGCGGTAGCACCATCGTTGATGTCAGCGCCAGGCGCCTGTACATCCTGCTCGTTGCTCATCTCTTTGTTTTCTTGGTCTTGCATCGGAAAAACTCCTGGAATCAAGGACTTGGCTGATTTAAAAACGTATCCTGATTGATACACAGCGCACCAGATGGGGCGATCTCCTACAATTTCAAGGGGAATTGCAGGAAAGCCATCTGAAATTCAGGCAAATGCGGCCCTGCAGCGCCAACAACCCGCTATTTTAGCAGGTTGTCAACAGGCAAGTCGGTATGGACTAGTTGGGAGCGCCGAGGCTCTTGGCGCGCGCGGCGCCACGTTCGGCATCGATACGGCGCGCTTCGCGCTGCGCTGGCGTGAGGATGGTCGGCCAGCCGATCAGGTGCTGCTCGGCGATTTCGGCCAGGCCACGAATCCAGGCCGGCGACGCGTTCAGGCACGGGATGTAATGAAACTCCTTGCCGCCGGCCGCTTCGAAATCGTGGCGTACTTCCATCGAGATCTCTTCCAGCGTTTCCAGGCAGTCGCTGGTAAAGCCCGGACAGATCATGTCGATGCGCTCGAGGCCATCGCGCGCTAGTTGCGCGACGGTGGGCGCGGTGTACGGCTGCAGCCACTCGGCCTTGCCGAAGCGCGACTGGAACGTGACCATGTACTCGTCCTGCGACAGGTCGAGCGCGGTGGCCAGCAGGCGCGCGGTTTTATAGCACTCGCAGTGATACTGGTCGCCCAGCAGCAGAGTGCGCTTGGGCACGCCATGGAAGCTCATCACCAGCTTCTGGCCACGGCCGTGGTTGTCCCAGTGCGCCAGCACGTTGTCGCGCAGCGCATTGATATAGCCTTCGTGGTCGTGGTAATGCTTCACCAGGCGCAGCTCGGGAATGTTGCGCACCTTCGCGTAGTGCTGGAACACGGCATCCCAGATCGAAGCAGTGGTGGTGCCGGAATATTGCGGATAGGCGGGCAGCACGACGATGCGGTCGACGCCCTCCTCTTTCAGGCGATCGAGCACCTCCGGCATCGATGGCGAGCCGTAGCGCATTGCCATCGCTACACTGACGTCTTCGTGGCCGCGCTCGGTCAGCATCGCTTGCAGGCGCGTGGCCTGCAGGGCCGTGTTCACGCGCAGGGGCGAACCGTCGCGGGTCCAGATCGTGCGGTATTTCGCGGCCGACTGCCCCGAGCGGAACGGCAGGATGATCAGGTGCAGGATGCACCACCAGACCAGGCGCGGCACCTCGACCACGCGCGGGTCGGACAGGAACTGCTTCAGGTAGCTGCGCACCTTGCCGCGCGTAGGCTCGTCAGGCGTGCCGAGGTTGACCAGCAGGACCGCGCTGCGCGGGATGGTACCGTGGGTGTAAGGCGGTTCAGGGCGAAATGACATGGGGGCGTAGTGAAGACAGGATCTGGCCATTATAAGTCTGGCATGTCCTGCCCGCAGGACCCAACAGCGGGTCAGTGCGCTTTGGGTTGCCGGTCCGTGGTGTTCGAGCCACGGACCGGCAAGGCTAACCGAGGATCAGGTGCTCACGTGCAGGCGCACGTCGATGTTGTTGCGGGTGGCGTTCGAGTACGGGCAAACGATGTGGGCCTTGTCCACCAGCTCCTGCAGCTGGGCCTGGTCCATGCCCGGGCCCTTGATGCTCAGGTCGACTTCGATGCCAAAGCCCGTCGGGATCTGACCGATGCCGACGTCGCCCGTGATGGTCAGGTCGGCCGGCAGCGTGACCTTGGCCTGGCCCGCGACAAATTTCAGCGCGCCCAGGAAGCAGGCCGAGTAACCGGCAGCAAACAGCTGCTCGGGATTGGTGCCCGCGCCGCCACCGCCGCCCAGTTCCTTTGGCGTGGACAGCGTCACGTCCAGGGCGCCGTCCGAACTTTTCGACGTGCCTTCACGGCCGCCTTGCGACGTGGCTTGTGCGCGATATAGGACTTTTTCGATGCTCATGCGAGTTCCTTCCGGAGTGGTTGATGGGGTGCTTACTGTGCCACAAAAACGCTAGGCACCCGCGCCATGCAAGCCATCACGACGCCAGCAACTCCCTTGCATGCTTGCGCGTGGTCTCGGTGATCTCGATCCCGCCCAGCATGCGCGCCACTTCCTCGACCCGCGCGCGCTTGTCGAGCACATCGATGCGCGAGACCGTGCGGCCGGCATCGGTCGTGCCCTTGGCCACCTGGAAGTGCTGGTTTGCCTGGCTGGCCACCTGCGGCAAGTGCGTCACGCACAGCACCTGGCGCTGCTGGCCCAGGCGCTTGAGCAGGCGCCCCACCACCTCGGCCACGCCGCCGCCGATGCCGGTATCGACTTCATCGAAGATCAGCGTTGGCACCGTCGTCGCATTCGACGTGATGACCGAGATCGCCAGCGAGATGCGCGCCAGTTCGCCGCCCGACGCCACCTTAGCGAGTGCGCGCGGCACGACGCCCACGTGACCGGCCACCAGAAATTCAATGTGCTCCAGGCCATGCGCGCCCGGCTCGCCGCGGTTCAGGCCGATAGCAAAACTGCCGCCGCTCATGCTCAGCTCTTGCATCGCAGCCGTGACCTGCGTGCCAAGCTCGTGCGCCGCAGCCGCGCGGCGCACCGACAGGCGTCCGGCCACGTCCATGTACGCCGCCTCGGCCTTTTCTTCCTGCTTGCGCAGGCCGTCGATGTCGGTGGCATCGGCCAGCTGGCGCAGCTTGGTGGCCAGCAGCGCGTGTTCGTCCGGCAGTTCTTCGGGCGTGACGCGGTACTTGCGCGCCGCCGTGTGCAGCGCCTCCATGCGCGCATCGACTTCGCGCAGGCGCGCCGGGTCGAGCTCGACCTTGTCGATATACGTGTTGAGTTCGGACACGGCCTCTTGCAGCTGGATGCGCGCCGGCTCCATGCAGTCGAGCACCGATTGCAGCTGCGTATCGACGTCGACCAGCTTGCCCAGCTTGGCGTTGAGCGCCGACAGTTGCGACAGGATCGGATGGTCGGATTCGGAGATCGCGGCCAGCGCTTCCTGCGCGCCTTCGAGCAGCGTGGCGGCATGCGACAGGCGGCTGTGCTCGTTGCCGATCTCGAGCCACTCGCCGGCCTTTGGGGCCAGCTTGTCGAGCTCGGCCACTTGCCACTCGAGGCGCTCGCGCTCGATCAGCACGTTCTTGGCATCGGCTTCGTATTCTTCGCGCTGGCGCACCAGCGCGCGCCAGGTACGCCAGGCTTGCGAGACTTCTTGCGCCTCGATGCGCGCGGCCGGATCGCGCACGCCGATCTGGTTGTCGAGCAATGCGCGCTGGGCGTCGGGCTTGAGCAGGCTCTGGTGCGCATGCTGGCCATGGATGTCGACCAGCAGGTCGCCCAGCTCGCGCAGTTGCGCCGCCGTGGCAGCGACGCCGTTGATATAGCCCTTGGAGCGGCCCGCGTTGTCGATCACGCGGCGTAGCAGCGCCCCACCCTCGTCAGCGCTGAAGTCGTGTTCGGCCAGCCAGACACGCGCCACCTCGGTCGGTGCGAAGTCAGCGGTGATGTCGGCTTTGGCAGCGCCTTCGCGCACCATGCTGGCGTCGCCGCGGCCGCCCAGCGCCAGCTGCAGCGCATCGATCAGGATCGACTTGCCGGCGCCGGTTTCGCCGGTGAACACCGAGAAGCCGTTCGAGAATTCCAGTTCGATGGCGTCGACGATGACGAAGTCGCGGATGGTAAGTGTGCGCAGCATGAAAAATCGGGTCTCCGGCGGTTAGGGCGATTCTTTGGCGATTCTGTAGCAAATGCGGGCGGCTGCGATGGATAGCTTACTTGAGCCTGCCGTCGTTGGTGGGGTACTCGTTCCAGTGCAGTTTCTGGCGCAGCGTGTGGTAATAGCTCCAGTCGAGTGGGTGCAGGAACGTGATCGTGTGCGGCGAGCGCGAGATCACGATCTGGTCGCCCAGTTGCAGACTGGTGAAGGTCTGCATGTCGAAGTTGACGCTGATGTCGCGCCCGCTGACCAGTTCGACCACGATCTCGCTCGTGTCGGGTACCACGATCGGCCGGTTCGACAGTGCATGCGGCGCGATCGGCACCAGCACCGTGCCGCCCAGACTCGGATGCAGCAATGGCCCGCCGGCCGACAGCGCGTACGCCGTCGAGCCGGTGGGCGTGGAAACGATCAGGCCGTCCGAGCGCTGGTTGTACATGAATTGACCGTCGACGCTCAGTTTGAGTTCGACCATGCCGGCGCCGGTGCCGCGCGCCACGACGACGTCGTTGACGGCGACGCTGGAAAAGATCAGCGCGCCATCGCGCATGACGCGCGCCTCGAGCAGCGTACGCTCTTCGCGCCGCGCGCGGCCCTGCAGGATGCTGCTCAGTTGCGGCAGCATGTCGTCGAGCGCGATATCGGTGATGAAGCCCAGGCGCCCCAGATTGATGCCGATGAGAGCGATATCGTATTCGGCCAGCTGGCGCGCGATGCCGAGCATGGTGCCGTCGCCGCCGACGACGATGCCGATCTGCGCCTGCACGCCGAGCTCGGCCACGGTCATCGATTCGAGATTGTCGAGCGCGAGATTGGCGGCAGTATCGGCCTCGAACACGACGCGGTAGCCGGCCCCGGCCAGAAAATCGCGGATGCGGCTGACCGGCTCTTCGACGCCTGGCGTGTTATGCCGCACCACGAGCGCGATGATCTGTTGCGGTTGGGGCGAAGCGGGCATGGCGATCTCGGCAGTAGTAGGTTAACAACACGCTGGAGATTAACCGATAATTCCTGCGGCTGCCATAGCAGCGCTCGGCAAACACTGTACAGATGCACAGTATACCGGTCGCCGCCCCGGTCCCGCAAGTTCAGCCCACCAGTGCCGCGCCCATGGCCACCATTACCGCCAGGATCAGGCTCAGCACATGAAGCAGGCTCAGCACGATCCAGCGCAGGCCCGTGGCCAGGCGTGCGCCGCCATACACCCTGTGCATCGCCAGCGGCAGATAGAACAGCAGCCACAGCGCCAGCGGCAGCTCCAGGAAATCCAGCATCGGCGGCAGCGTCAGCAGCACGCTGAACAGCAGGAAGGCAAACGCATTGGTGTGCAGCGCAAACAGGAAGTGCTCGCCATAGCGCCGCCCCGTGCGCACGTACAGGATCCGCAGGTAGAAGGCGAACACTGGCATCAGCGCGAATACCGCATACGGCGTATAGCTGAAGAACGCCCCCTTGAGCGCCACTTCCTGATCGCGCCGCGGCAGGTCGAGGAAGTGCTGGACTTTCTGGCCCAGGGTTGCGTTGAAGGATCCGGCGCCAGTCACGAGGGGCGCCACGGCGCGGTTGAATTCAGTGGCAGGCTCAGGGGCTTTTTTGTCACCGGACACGACGACGGCCGACGGCGGTATCTCTTCGCCGAGATTGATCACTTCCATCCCGCTGAACTTGAACAGCGCGAAAAAGATGATGCTGAACGTCAGATACAGGCGCAATGGCTGCAGGTAGCGCGCGCGCCGGCCTTCGATGTATTCACACGTGAGAAAGCCCGGTTTGAAGATCAGCCCGCCAAGCGACTTCCACAGTGCGCCTTCCAGCGCCACGTAGTGCGCAATGAATTCGTGCAGGAACTCGCGCGCGCTCGGCACGTGCAGGTGCGTGGCCTGGCCGCACTGATGGCAATAGTTGCCATCGGTGGCGGCGCGGCAGTTCTTGCAGACCGAGGTGGCGTGCTGCGACAGGGTATCAAGCGTCACGGTGCATCTTTCGTCAAGACGTTCAGATTCCTATCTTAGCCATGTAATTGCAAAAAAGCATCATATTTACAAAGTTCAATTGAGCGACCGTTTTGGGCGTGGGCAGTTAGGATGAGGATGACGAAAATACAAAAGGAGATCGCGATGGCGACCAATGCAAAAGACCGCGCCGTGAATACGGACGAACCGATGGGCAACGATGGCGTCAAACGCCAGCCGCACGAACGCGATGAAACGCCGGATGGCCAGGACACCGAGCCGCGCGGCATCATGAAGCAGGCCGCCAGCGACCTCGAACAAGGCCTGATCGACACCGAAGCACGCGGCACGCCGGGCATTTCCGAGGCGGTCAACGCCGCACCCGGCGCGAGTGGCCAAGCCACCCCGCTGCCGGACCGCCATCGCGACATGCGCGACCACGAGGCTGAACCGGCGCCCGAGGCAAAAGACGACGACGATACTGACAACACCAACGAAAGGAAATAAGACATGACAATCAAACGCGACGGCAGCGCCGTATGGAGTGGTGGCATCAAGGATGGCAAGGGTCAGGTGTCGACCGGCAGCGGCGCACTGAAGGACCAGCCATATGGCTTCAACACCCGCTTTGAAGATGCACCAGGCACCAACCCAGAAGAACTGATCGGCGCGGCGCACGCCGGCTGCTTCACGATGGCGTTGTCGGGCCAGCTCGGCCAGGCCGGCCTGACTGCCGATGAACTGCGCACCAAGGCCACCGTGTCGATGGAAAAAGTCGAAGGCGGCTTCTCGATCACGGCGATCCACCTGGAACTGCGCGCGAAGATCCCGGGCGCGAGCCAGGAAGCCTTCGACAAGGCAGCGACCACGGCAAAAGAAAATTGCCCGGTGTCGAAGCTGCTGAACGCGACCATCACGCTCGACGCCAAGCTCGAGAGCTGATAGCGGGATTGGATGCGCATCGGGCCCTGTCCGGCAAGGAAACTGTCAAAGGCATAAAATGACGGTCTTTCCGAACCACATAAGGCACACACGATGCGCATCCTGCATACCATGTTGAGGGTCGGCGACCTGCAACGCTCCATCGACTTCTACACCACCGTGCTGGGCATGAAACTGCTGCGCACGAGCGAGAACGCCGAATACAAATACAGCCTGGCCTTCCTGGGCTACGGCAGCAATCCCGATCACGCCGAACTCGAGCTGACCTATAACTGGGGCACCGACAGCTACGACATGGGCACGGCCTACGGCCACATCGCCATCTCCACGGCTGACATCTACGCGACCTGCGACCAGGTGCGCGCAGCCGGTGGCAACATCTCGCGCGAGCCAGGTCCGGTCAAGGGCGGCACCACGGTGATCGCCTTCATTACCGATCCGGACGGCTACAAGGTTGAGCTGATCGAACGTGCCGACAACGCCAGCGGTGGCGGCCTGAGCAAGTAAGCCTGCCGCCTGCAGGGATTGCGCGGCGCTGCTACAATCGCCGCGCCTGCATCCTGCAGGCATCTACAACATTACGTCTTCGGGGCGGGGTGCGATTCCCCACCGGCGGTATGACCAGCAATGGTCGAGCCCGCGAGCGCCTGCCCGGCATCATGCCGGGTAGGGTCAGCAGATCTGGTGCGATGCCAGAGCCGACGGTATAGTCCGGATGAAAGAAGATGTGCGCGTTCACGCGCCCAGCCTGCCCTGCCTTGCGTGGGGTGCAGACGGGCGTGCGGCTGCGCTTTGCCCTGATGCGTTTTTCGCCCACTTTGCGAGGAGCGTTTCACATGCTGGTTTCTACCCATACCCTTTTCAGTCACGACCTGGAAGGCCGCATCGCCGCGGCGCTGGACGCCATGCGCGCCGGCATTCCGGTCATCCTGCTCGACGATTTCGATCGCGAGAACGAGGCCGACCTGATCGTCGCCGCCGAACACATCACCATCGACACCATGGCCCTGATGATCCGCGAATGCAGCGGCATCGTCTGCCTGTGCCTGCCTGACGAGAAGGTTCGCGCACTTGAACTGCCGCCGATGGCGCCGGACAACGGCAGCCGCTACGGCACACCGTTCACGGTCTCGATCGAGGCGCGCCATGGCGTGACCACCGGCGTCTCGGCCGCCGACCGCGTGACCACGATCCGGGCCGCCATCGCGCATGACGCCCGGCCGGACGACGTCGTGCGCCCGGGCCACGTGTTCCCGCTGCGCGCCACGCCCGGCGGCGTGCTGGCCCGCGCCGGGCACACTGAAGGGTCGGTCGACCTGGCCCGGCTGGCCGGTCTGCAGCCGGCGGCCGTGCTGTGCGAATTGATGAACGCCGATGGCACGATGATGCGCGGGGAGCAGATCGAGCAGTTCGCGCAGGAGCGCGATTTTCCGATCCTGACGATTGCTGAATTGATTCAGTGGCGCAAGGCGCGAGGGCTATAGATTATTGTAGGGTGGACGGGTTCTCCGTCCACGCGTTCAACGACACTCACGATGCCACAAACCGGGGTAGGTTTGAACGCGTGGACGGCATAGCCGTCCACCCTACGTAGTTACTCAACTAGCAAACTGTTCACCGGCGTCAGGTCAGTCTCGCGCAGCGAACCTGCTGCCGCTTTCAGGCGCAAGCCATTGACGATCACGTCATAGCGCGCACGCGACAGGTCGGTGCGGGTCTGGTACAGCTGGCGCTGCGCATTGAGCACGTCGATATTGATCCGCACGCCCACCTGGTAACCAAGCTTGTTCGATTCGAGCGCCGACTGGCTCGACACTTCCGCCGCTTCCAGTGCTTTCACTTGCGCCAGGCCGCTGTTCACGCCCAGGAACGACTGGCGTGCCTGCAGCGCTGCATTGCGGCGCGTTGCTTCCAGCTCGTTGCGGGCGCGGTCTTCCAGTGCGATCGATTCGCGCACGCGGCTGGTGACCGCGTAGCCGCTGAAGATCGGCACGCTCCACTGCAGGCCGATCGCATTGTTCTTGGTGTCACCCGAGCTACCCGTGCGGCCGTTGACGTCGCGGCGCGTCGAGCTGGCCACGAGGTCGAGCGTCGGCATGTGCCCGGCGCGGTTGCGCGAGATGTCGCGCGTGGCGATTTCCACCTGGAGCTGACTGACCGTCACGCCATAGTTCTGGTTCTCGGCCGACGACACCCACGGGTCGACCGTGGCCGGCTGCGGCACGGCCAGCGTCGTGCCGGGCTTTAGAGCCGCCAGGTTGCCCGGTGCGGTGCCGATGATGGCCTGCAGCGCATTGCGCTTGTTGTCCAGGTCATTAACGGCAGCAAATTCCTGCGCCAGCACCAGGTCATACGCGGCTTGCGCCTCGTGCGTATCGGTGATGGTCTGGGTGCCGACTTCAAAATTGCGCTTGGCCGATGCCAGCTGCTCGGTGGTTGCATCCTTCTGGGCACGGGTCGATTCCAGCTTGTCCTGCGCCGCCAGCACGTCGAAGTAGGCCTGCGCCACGCGCGTGATCAGGTCTTGCTGCGCCTGGGCAAACTGGGCTTCGCCGATGGCTTGCTGCAGCTTGCTCTGCTGGTACGTTTCCCAGCGATCCCAGCGATACAGCGGCTGCTGCAGCGCCAGCGTGTATTCGTTGGTGCGCAGGTTCGAGCCGCTGCTGCCGACGATGCCCGGCTGGCCGTTCGGCAAGGTGCCGAGCTGACCGACATTCCATGGATCGAAGTCACTGTCGTTCTTGCTGAGCGCACCGCTGATGCCAACGGTCGGGAGTAGCCCTGCACGCCCCTGAATGATGCGCTCGCGGCTCGCCGACAGCGAAGCACGCGCACTCGCATACGTCGCGTCATTGGCCAGTGCCTGCTGATACACCTGGATCAGGTCGGCAGCACCGGCGTTGAGCGAGAAGCACGCGCTCGCAAGCAGCACGGCGATAAGGGGTTTCTGCATTGCTATCTCCACAGGGGTCATCAAGTTTTTGGAATCAGGTCAATACGTCGGCATCGACGGATCGACTTGCAAAGCCCAGGCGTGTATCCCGCCCGTCAAGTTGGTTACATTGCTAAATCCATTGCGCTCGAGGAAGGCAGCAACCTGCATGCTGCGCGCCCCGTGGTGGCAGATGCAGACGACCTCGCGGTCGTCGTCGATCTCGGTCACGCGCACAGGAATCAGGTTCATCGGAATCTGGGTCGAGCCGGCGATCCGGCACGTCTCGAATTCCCAGTTCTCGCGCACGTCGAGCAGCAGCGGCTGCTCGCGCGCCGGATCGGCCAGCAAGGCGGCCAGTTCGGGAGCAGTAATCTGTTGCATCACAGCGTCCTCAGAACGTGAAACCGGACGGCTTCGTTGCGCCCGTCAGCGGTTTGGCGACGGTTTCGAACACGGTGACCGCCTCATGCGCGGTGGCCGAGGTGCGGGTGATCCGCTGGCACGTCATGGCCGGCGCAGTGCCGACAATCGCGATCATGCGGCCACCGATTTTCAGTTGCTTGATCAGCGACTCCGGCAGCAGCGGCAGCGCGCCCGACACGACGATCACGTCGTAATCGGTGCCGGTGGCCCAGCCCTGGGCGCCATTGCCCACTTCGACCGCCACATTGGTGATGCCGGCAGCGTCCAGGTTCTGCTTGGCCTGGGCAGCGGTTTCCGGCAGGATTTCAACGCTCGTCACGTGACGCGCCTTGCTTGCCAGCAGCGCCGCCAGGTAGCCCGAACCGGTGCCGATCTGCAGCACGTTGTCGCCCTGCTTGACGGCAGCTTCTTGCGCCATGCGCGCTTCAACCTTCGGGTTGAGCATGGCTTCGCCGCCCGGCAGCGGGATTTCGGTGTCGGCAAATGCCAGGTTCTGATACGCCTGTGGCACGAATTGTTCACGCTTGACCACGTGCAGCAGGTCGAGGATGTCCTGGTCCAGCACATTCCAAGGACGGATCTGCTGTTCGATCATATTGAAGCGGGCTTGTTCGATATTCATTTCAGTTCTCGGTGGAAAAATAAACAATCCGATATTCTAATCCGTGAACGGTGCTGGAACCTACCTGAATAGGTATCTCGAGGCACATCTTATCGACGCACGCCTTCCCCAGAGGAAAATTGCGACAGTCTGCAGTTTGGAGGGGATGAACGCCAGAAAACCGTCCCTGGCGTGAACGGGCGTTCAGCGGGCCGGTTGGCCAGCCGGCACGAGGCCATTGAGGGTGATGTCGAGGAAGGCGTCGAGAAAGGCTTCGGGATGCAGGTCGCAGCGCTCGCACGGGGCGATGGTGTGTTTCCAGGTGGAGAGCATCAGCATCGGCGCGATCAAAACCTGTGTGGTCTGGGGAATATCGATCGCGCGAAACTCGCCGCGCTGCACGCCGCGTTCGAGCATGCTGGAGATCATGCGCATGCCGCGACTCATGACTTCGGTCTGGTAAAAGCGCGCCAGCTCGGGGAAATTATCGGCTTCCGCAAAAATCAGCTTGCTGATGCCGGACGCCTTGGTCGCGCCCACCCGATGCCACCACGACAGGATCACGCTGCGCAGCAGGTCGGCGCTGTGGCCTTCAAATTCAGCGACCGAGACTTCGGCCTGCCCCAGCATCGGCACGATACTCTGGCGCACGACGGCCTTGAACAGGTCTTCCTTGTTGGTGTAATACAGATACAAGGTTCCCTTGGACACACCGGCGCGTTTGGCCACGTCTTCAAGGCGGGTGGAGGCAAAGCCGCGTTCGACGAACAGCTCCACGGCAGCCGAGAGCAACTCTTGCGGCCGCGCTTCCTTGCGACGTTCCCAGCGTGGCTTGCTGTCTGTTTGGCAGTCCATTTTCCCACTCAGAAATTATCTAAGGAACAACCAATATAGACCTGTCATGTTGTTGCCGTCAAGCGACCACTGCCGGACTAAAAATAGGTTGTTTTTTGCCACAGAAAGTACGAAATACATCATCCGATGCAGGTGTCGCGGTCCGATGTATACTTGCGGTCTGCCACTTTTCAAACGCCATGCTGTCCACTCCCGCCCCCTTCCAGTGCCGGCCGCAATGCGGCGCCTGCTGCACCGCCCCGTCGATCACCAGCCCGATTCCTGGCATGCCCAATGGCAAGCCGGCAGGCGTACGTTGCGTGCAATTGGGAGAAGACGAGCGCTGCCGTATCTTCGGGCAGCCCGAGCGGCCAGCCTTTTGCGGCGGACTGCAACCGTCACACGAGATGTGTGGCGATACGCGAACGCAAGCGATGGTCTGGTTGGGTGAGCTGGAACGGCTGACGGCGCCCGAGCCCGTTTGAATACGGTGGCTTAGATCGCTGGCTTGCCGCGTGCCTGTTGCACGCGCTGGAACAGGCCGCCGAGCGTCAGGCCATCGTGCCAGATGTCGCCCAGCAAGACGCCATAGCGTTCGCGCAGTGCGCGCGCCAATGGTTCGATGTCGGTGGCGTCGGGCATCCAGCGCGATGACTTGGTGGCGCGCACGACATTGAGCACCGGATCGTCAGGGCGCAGATGCAAGCGGTCGCAAGCACCAAAGGCGCAGGCAGAACCACAGACGGTGAGGAAATCGCGGATGTCCTTGCGGGATGCGGCAGGGAAAGAACTGCGCCACGCCCGGCCCTGAAAAGGCCGGTAACGCAAGGCGTTGGGCAACTGCCAATCATGAAATGCTACCCAGGCCAGCGCAGCAAGAATGAGGACAAGAAAAAGACTCATGGGCTTGAGTGTAGCACGCGTTTTTACGCATGACACATCTTTACAGCGAGATTAAAACGGCCCCGATGCCATCAGCAGCAGCTCGTACGGTTCAGTTAGCCCAACGGCAGCCGCCCCGCTCATGGTAAGCTCTGCCCCCTCGCATGTACCTCCCACAGTTCACTTCCACAGCACAAAAACACCATGGATATCGTTCTCGCCATTAAGGCAATCATCATGGGCCTGGTCGAGGGTTTCACTGAATTCCTTCCGATTTCGTCGACTGGCCACCTGATCCTGATGGGCAGCTTGCTCGATTTCACGGGCACCAAAGCAACCGTTTTCAAGATTGTCATCCAGGCCGGCGCCATGCTGGCCGTGGTCTGGGAATACCGTGATCGCATCGCAAAGGTATTCGCCGGACTGGGCGCCGATCCCGTCCAGCAGCGCTTTGCGCGCAATGTCGTGATCGCATTCTTCCCTGCCGCCATTGCCGGCGTGCTGTTCAGCGCGGCCATTACCGAAGTGCTGTTCCACCCGATTCCCGTGGCGGTTGCCCTGGTGCTCGGCGGTATCGTCATCCTGTGGGTCGAACACCGCAACCGCCAGAACCCCAAGCCAGCGCGGGTCGAGACGGTCGACGACATGAGCATGCTCGATGCACTCAAGGTCGGCTTCGCACAAGCCTTCGCGCTGATCCCCGGCACCAGCCGTTCGGGCTCGACGATCATCGGCGGCATGCTGTTCGGCCTGTCGCGCAAAGCCGCCACCGAATTCTCGTTCTTCCTGGCCATGCCGACGATGCTGGGCGCCACGGTCTACTCGATCGCCAAGGAGCGCGACCTGCTGTCGATGGCCGATGTGCCGCTGTTTAGCCTGGGCTTTTTCTCAGCGTTTATTTCCGCATTCCTGTGCGTGCGCTGGCTCCTGCGTTACATCAGCACGCACGACTTCACGATCTTTGCCTGGTACCGTATCGTATTCGGTATCCTGATCCTCGTGACCGCCCAATTCGACCTTCTTACCTGGGCGGACTAAACCTGCAGCATCAGCCGGTCCAATACACAGCTTGAACACTCTGTCCGACATTGATCGTATGAATTCAGACACCGGCGCCGACACGGTCACCGACACTGGCGCCGACCTCAGCGCGCGTGCGCTTCACGTGCTCGAGACCGTCTTCGGCTACCCCGCCTTCCGCGGCCAGCAGGGCGAAATCGTCGAGCACGTGGCCAGTGGCGGCGACGCACTGGTCCTGATGCCCACCGGCGGCGGCAAGTCGTTGTGCTACCAGATTCCCGCGCTGCTGCGCGACGGCGTCGGCGTGGTCATCTCGCCGCTGATCGCGCTGATGCAAGACCAGGTCGATGCGCTCGAAGAAGTCGGCGTGCGCGCCGCGTTCCTCAATTCGACCCAGACGTTCGAAGAAGCGATGCGCATCGAGCGCCTCGTGCGCACCGGCGAAATCGACCTGGTCTACGTGGCGCCCGAGCGCCTGATGACGCAGCGCTGCCTCGAGCTGTTCGATGCATCGAAGATCTCGCTGTTCGCGATCGATGAAGCACACTGCGTCTCGCAATGGGGCCACGATTTCCGCCCCGAGTACATCCGCCTGTCGATCCTGCACGAACGCTTCCCGAACGTGCCGCGCATCGCGCTCACGGCGACGGCCGACCAGCAAACGCGCGCCGAAATCGCGCTGCGCCTGCAACTGGGCGAAGCGCGCCAGTTCGTTTCGTCGTTCGACCGCCCCAACATCCGCTACTCGATCGTCGAGAAAGCCAACGGCCGTAAGCAGCTGCTCGACTTCATCGCCGGCGAGCACTCGGGCGACTCGGGCATCGTCTACTGCCTGTCGCGCAAGAAGGTCGAAGAAACCGCCGACTTCCTCAACGAAAACGGCATCCGCGCCATGGCCTACCACGCCGGCATGGAATACGCGGTGCGCGCCAAGAACCAGGCGCGCTTCCTGCGCGAAGAAAACATCGTCATGGTCGCCACCATCGCCTTCGGCATGGGCATCGACAAACCCGATGTGCGCTTCGTGTGCCACCTCGATCTGCCCAAGAGCATCGAGGGCTATTACCAGGAGACCGGCCGCGCCGGCCGTGACGGCGGCCCCGCCAGCGCCTGGATGGCCTATGGCCTGCAGGACGTGGTGCTGCAGCGCCGGATGATCGACGAATCCGAGGCCGACGAAACGTTCAAGCGCGTGCTGTCGATGAAGCTCGACGCCATGCTCGGCCTGTGCGAAACCCTGTCGTGCCGCCGCATGCGCCTGCTCGACTACTTCGGCGAACGCTCCGGCCCGTGCGGCAACTGCGACACCTGCCTGATCCCGCCGGTGAGCTTCGATGGTTCGGTGCCGGTGCAAAAACTTCTCTCCACCATCTATCGGGTCGACCAGCGTTTTGCGGGCGGCCACGTGATCGACGTGCTGCGCGGCGCGACCACCGAACGCATCACCCAGTGGCACCACGACAAGCTCACCGTGTATGGCGTTGGCGCCGACCGCAGCGAGCAAGAGTGGCGCGCCATCCTGCGCCAGGCGATCGCGCTGGGTCTCGTCACGGTCGACCACGACGCCTTCAGTTCGCTCAAGCTCACCGACGCCGCGCGTCCGGTGCTCAAGGGCGAGCAGACGGTGCAGCTGCGTCAGTACCAGAAACCGGTCAAGGCCAAGCGCCCTTCCACGTCGCGCTCGACGTTCGAGGAAGTGGAACTGTCGCGTTCCGAGCAAGGCATCTTCGAGCGCCTGCGCTCGTGGCGCATGGGCACCGCGCGCGAGCACGGCGTGCCGGCGTACGTCGTGTTCCAGGATGCGACGCTGCGCGAGATCGCCAAGGTCAAGCCGACCTCGATCGACCAGCTGCGCGGTGTGACCGGCGTGGGCGAGAAAAAGCTCGTGTCGTATGGCGACGCGATCGTCGCGATCATCAACGAGATGCTGTAACGCTATTCGCGAAACAGACGCGTGTTATTTGCGCGTGAAGACCAGATCCCACACACCGTGACCGAGCTTGATGCCGCGGTTCTCGAACTTGGTCAGCGGACGGTAGGCCGGCTGCGGTGCGTAGTCGTCGGCGGTATTGGTCAATTCAGGCTCGGCGCTCAATACTTCGAGCATCTGCACTGCATAGTCTTCCCAGTCGGTCGCCAGGTGCAGGTAGCCGCCAGGGGCCAGCTTCTGGCACAGCAGCTTGACGAACGCCGGCTGGATCAGGCGGCGCTTGTTGTGGCGCGCCTTGTGCCACGGGTCGGGGAAGAACACGTGTACGCCGTCGAGCGAGCCGTCCGCGATCATGTGGTTCAGCACCTCGAACACGTCGTGCTGGATCAGGCGCAGGTTGGCGATGTCCTGCTCGCCGATCTGTTTGAGTAGGCTGCCGACGCCCGGCGTGTGTACTTCGACGCCGATGAAGTCTTTCTCCGGCGTCAAGCGGGCGATATGGGCCGTGGTGTCGCCCATGCCGAAGCCGATTTCCAGGATCACGGGTGCGGTGCGGCCGAAGGCCTGCGCCACGTCGAGCGGTTCTTTCTTGTACCCGATCAGGAACTTGGGGCCCAGTTCATCGAAGGCCCGCGCCTGCGCGGTCGACAGCCGGCCCGCACGCGTGACAAAACTGCGGATGCGGTGTTCGGTGGGATCGTACAGCATGGACCGCGCCGGGCCATTGTTGGGCTTATCAAGAGACATGGGATGTGGGGACGAAGAAAGTGAAGAGGAAAATGCGGCTGTCATTATAGCCGACGCGCCGCGCCGCCCGGATCGGCCATAATCGCGTCTTCACCCAGCTTGCCGGAGTCTGTCCATGCATTCCACGAAACACCCGATCGCCATCGACGAGCATATCGCCGCCGTCAACCTGACCTCGTTCCATTACGGCGCGCCGGGCAGCGGCAAGAAGGTATACATCCAGGCCTCGCTGCACGCGGACGAAGTGCCCGCCATGCTGGTCGCGCACGTACTGCGCCAGGAACTCGAGCGGCTGGATGCCGAAGGCCGCATCAACGGCGAGGTGACCCTGGTACCGGTGGCCAATCCGATCGGGCTGGCGCAGGTGATCCACGGCGCGCCGTTTGGCCGCTACGACCTGGCAACCGGCACCAACTTCAATCGCGCCTACCGCCACGTGGCGCAGGATGTGATGGCGGCAGTGGCTGGCCAGCTCGGGCAGGACGCCGCCGCCAACGTCGCGCTGATCCGCGAGCATGCACGGCGCTCGGTGGCCAGTTGGGAGCCTGGCAACGCGACCTCGGTGCTCAAGAAAACGCTGCTCACGATGGCGATCGACGCCGACATCATGCTCGACCTGCACTGCGACACCGAGGCGGTGCTGCACATGTACGCCGGCACGCCACTGGTCGAGGCAGTGCTCCCGCTGGCCGCGCTGATGGAAGCGCGCGTGCTGCTGGTGGCGACGGAATCGGGCGGCGAGCCGTTCGACGAAGCCTGCGGACGCCTGTGGTGGGACCTCGCGCGCCACTATCCCGATGCCGCGATTCCGCCGGCCTGCGTGGCGGTCACCGTCGAACTGCGGGGCGAGAACGACGTCAATTACGACTACGCGCGCAAGGATGCCGATGCGCTGCTGCGGTACCTGGCACATCAGGGCGTGCTGGATATCCCGGTTGGCGACATGCCCGCCTACGCCTGTGCGCCGACACCGCTCGACGCCGTCGAACCACTGACCGCGCCGCATGCGGGCGTGCTGGTGCTGCGCAAGACGCTGGGGGACCGGGTGGAGGCAGGCGAGCCGATTGCGGACATCGTCAATCCGGTCAGCGGGCAGGTCACGCCGGTGGCGGCGAGCCGCCCGGGCTTGCTGTTTGCCTGCACGGCGCATCGGCATCTGCTGCGCGGGATGCACGTCTGTAAAGTGGCCGGGACGGACTCGTTCAGGATCGGGGATTTGCTGTCGAGTTGAGGTCGCGCGGTGGTTTTCTTTTGATGAGCCAGGCAAGGCTGCTGATGAAGGCAAGCGCCGGCAGCAGCCATGCATGGCTGATCTTCAGTTCCATCAGTGTCGCGCCGCTGACCAGGCACCAGCTTACCGGGATCAGCCAGAAGATCGCGGGCGCACGCCACGCGAGCAGCACGCCCAGCGTGGCAATGACCGTGGGATCGGGGACGATGCCGAAGACTTCTGCCTGACCCCATGTGCCGTTGTCGCGCGCCAGCGCCAGCAAGGGATAGGCGAGGATGGCCAGGCCAGCCAAACCGAGTCCTAGAGGTTGCGGCGCTTGCGCTGCGTTACCTGGCCTGTACGCGAGCCAGCACAATAGCAGTGCCTGCACTGCGAACGCTCCAGCAAAATATGGCGCCGCCGTGTTGATCTCGGCATAGCGCTCCAGCTGATACGCCCATGCGACCCAACTCCAGGCGGCTGCCAGCACCAGCGCTGCTGATCGTTGCAGGTGCTGGCGTGACCGCGCGATGGCGCCAATCACGACTAAGCCCGCCACCAGCGCCAGCAAATGTGCAGGCCAGATCGCGGCGTTGTAGCTCTCGATGAGCCGGTAATAGCTGCGGCTTGAAAACATCAAAAAGTCGGACAGCGAATACGTCCACCACTCGCTCATGCCAGCCTTTCGACATCCTGCGCGATGCGCTTGCGCAGCGCCTCGTCCGGCATGCGGCCAGTGCCGGCCAGCAGATTCTCGCGCACGTGCGCGACGCTGGACGTGGCCGGAATCGCGCACGTGACGGCCGGATGCGACACGATAAACTTGAGTAGCGCCTGCGCCCACGTCGTGCAGCCGATATCGGCCGCCCAGCCAGGCAACGGCTTGCCGGCCAGCGCCTGCGTCAGGTCGCCCTGGCGAAATGGCCGGTTGACGATCACGCCGATCTTGCGCTCGCGTGCCAGCGGCAAGATGCGCTGCTCGACGTCGCGATCGAGTGCGTTGTACGAGATCTGCACGAAGTCGATCGGCTGCGACGCCATGATTTTCTCGATCTCGGCGTGCCGCCGGCCTTCGGACGTGGTGATGCCGACGTAGCGCAGCCGCCCTTCCCGCTTCATCGCCAGCAGGATTGGCAAATGCTCTTCCCACGACAGCAGGTTGTGAACTTGCAGCAGATCGAAACGCGCGACGCGCCACAGCTTGCGCGACGCCTCGACCTGCGCCACGCCACGCGCGCCGCCGCTGACCCACACTTTATCGGCCGAGAACAGCCTCGCAGGCTTGAGCGTTTGCACGGCCTCGCCGATCACGTCCTGGGCTGAGCCGTACATGGGTGAGGAATCGACCAGCCTGCCGCCACCGGCGAAGAACTGGCGCATCACGTCGGTAGATTCACGGCGACCTTGTGGGTCGCGCCCGACGTTGAAAGTGATCCAGCTGCCAAGGCCGATAACGGGAAGTTGTTCGCCGCTTGAAGGGATGGGGCGGGTGAGCAACGGGGCGGGTGGTGCAGCGGCGAGCAGCGGTGACAAGGCCAGTCCGCCCGAGGCGGCAATCATGGATGCCAGCAGATGACGGCGTGATGGGGAGGTCAGTGGCATGCAGAGCGCTCCTTGCTTGGACGGGTAAAACGCAAGGCTATCTCAGCGCGACTGAACGTGGCGCAGCGCTACACCGTGGGATGCTGGGTCAGGCATCGTCTACACTACATCAGCGCCGTAATCCGACAAGCACATGCCGCATCCAGTTTGAAGGCAGCAAATGTCCAGGAAGTCAATGCGATGCCAAATCTCAGACCTGGAACAATCGTTCCAACACCGAAAGAAGATGCAGAAATTACAGCCGCAGCGATGGATGACCCTGACGCGCGTCCATTGTCCGATAATGAGTGGGAGCTGGTGAAGCCGATACGTAGCAGCGATGTGCCTGTCGATCCGGGAAGTCTTGAACCCAGGCGTTCGCGCTAGGTCATGACTGGAGCGGGTGAAGGGAATCGAACCCTCGTCGTAAGCTTGGGAAGCTTCTGCTCTACCATTGAGCTACACCCGCGTTGCCCGCATTCTACGCCGGTTTCCAGCATTCTGACAAATTCAACCTTTGGCAGCCGTGCCGTGAAATGGAATGACCGTTTCTTGTGCGCCGTGGTCGCGTGTTGCCCTGCTCTCGCGGCGATATCACGCTATGTATCGGACCGCATGTAACTGGGGCCGAGTCGGACCGCTCTGCCGTCGCGCAGCAGCGAGGCCAACTTGTGTGGGGGCAGCGGGCGGCTGAAATAATAGCCCTGTACCAGGTCGCAGCCGCGCTCGCGCAGATAGCGCCCTTGCCAGGCGGCGTAGGCGCCTTCGGCGGTAACGGTCAGGTTCAGGCTGTGGGCGAGCGCGATGGTGGCGCCCGCGATCGAGCTGTTGCGGTCGCCAATGCCGATTTCTGCGATGAGCGACTTGTCGACTTTCAGGTTATCGATCGGAAAGCGTTTCAGGTAGCCCAGGCTGGAATAACCAATGCCGAAATCGTCGATCGACAGCTGCACGCCAAGCGCCTTCAGTTTGTGCAGCGTGTCGCCGACGTCGCCCATCAGCGTCGTTTCTGTCAGTTCCAATGCAAGGTAGCGCGCGTCCAGCGCACTGTCCGCCAGCGCACTCGATACCGCAGACACCAGTTGTGGGCGGCACTGACGCGCCGAGACGTTGACGGAAACCCGGATTGGCCGCAGACCCTGCCGCTGCCAGAGGCTGTTCTGGGCACAGGCGCGGCGCAGGACCCATTCGCCGATATCGACGATCAGGCCGGTTTCTTCGGCAGTCGGAATGAAGCGGTCGGGCCCCAGGATGCCCAGCATGGGATGGGACCAGCGCAGCAGCGCTTCGGCGCCGACGACCCGGCCGGTGGGCAGCGCCACCAGAGGCTGGTAAAAAATGAAGAACTCGTCATGCTCGAGGCCGCTGCGCAGGCTGTTTTCAAGGATGAGCCGCTCCACGGCGCGCGAGGTCAGTTTAGCGGTATAGAACTCGAAGCAGTTGCCCCCGCGCGCCTTGGCGTTGTACATGGCGCTGTCGGCATTGCGGGTGAGCATGTCGGCGTCGGCAGCGTCCGCCGGATACATGCTGATGCCCACACTGGCGCCGATGGAAAGACATTCGCCCTCGATGTCAAACGGCTCAGCCATGGCCGAAATGATCCGTTGTGCCATGGTGGCAGGCACGTCAGGCTGCTCGACATGCGGAAGGAGGAAGACGAATTCATCGCCGCCGACCCGGGCGACGGTGTCCGCCGGGCGGATCAGCGACTGCAGCCGCGCCGCCACGCTGCGCAGCAGGAGATCGCCCACGCGATGACCGAGCGAGTCGTTGATCAGCTTGAAGCGGTCGAGATCGAGGAACAGCAGCGCAACCGGGCCGGCATGGCCACTGGCAGTAGCCAGCGCGCGCGTCAGCCGCTCGCCCAGCAGGTAGCGGTTCGGCAGACCGGTCAGTGCATCGTGCTGGGCGCGAAAGACCATGCGCTCTTCCTCGGCCTTGCGCTCGCTGAGGTCGGAAAACACGCCGACGTAATGGGTCAGCACGGCGTGCTCGTCGCGCACTGCACTCAGCGACAGCGCCAGCGGCAGTTGAACGCCGGCGCTGGTGCAGCACGACAGCTCGCCACGCCAGTGCCCGGTGCTGCGGAGGGCACGCCACATGCCGCGGCAGGCTGCCGCATCCATGCGCGCGCCGTTCAGCCGGCTCATGGTTGCGCCCGTGACGTCCGCCGGCGCAAAGCCGGTGATGATGCTGAAGGCGGGATTCACGGCCAGGATACGACGCCGGGCATCGGCAACGAAGATCCCTTCGGCAAAGCACGCCAGGACCTGTTCAACATGCAACGGCGGTTCGACCCCGTCCAGCCATGCCGACATGGTCACGGTGCGCCCGGCTCGTGGTCAGCGCGAGATGATTGGTCGATGCCACGCAGGCGGCCGATTTCACTGGCGGCGGTGGCGCGCTGCGCTTTGTCACGCGCCATTTCTTCGGCCAGCGCCTCGCTTTCCAGACGACGCAACTCCAGTTCACGCTGAAGCAGCTCGATGCGGGTGCGCACCTGGGCCTCGGCCAGCGACAGTTCACGTTCCTTTTTCAGCAGGCTTGCATGCGCCGATGCCGACTCGCGCCGCACGGCTTCTTCTTTTTCCCAGCGCAGCGTACCCATCAAGACTTCACCGCCAGCGATATAGACGTCCGACAGCGTCACGCCGTCATTGGACAGGACCAGTTCGCGTGCCTGGCGCGAATGGGCAGTGCCGCGCGCCTTGACAATCGACAGCAGCCGGTTGCGTTCTCCCATCTGGACCTTGAATGACAGGTGGATCCAGGTGTCGGCGATGGTGGACACTTTCATTTCCGTGCTTTCGGGACTGTCGCTGTTATTCACCAGGCTCGTGCTGAGCATGGTAATGCCTTCGGTCTTGGTGAACCCAATCAGGCGCAACGGCACATCCATCATGATGCCGAACGCCTGCGACCTGAGCACGGCGGACAGCGGATCGATCACCAGGCAGCGCGGCTGGTACTGGCGAATCAGGGCCTTGATATACAGCAGATGCTGTTCGCCATTGAGCGCACCAGTCTGAACGGAATGAAAGCGCAGATTGCCGTCTGCGACTGCAGAGGCCAGATCGAGGCCGATGGACGACATGTTGCGGATGATCTCGCTGCTGCTCTCGTCGAAGCTGACGTACAGGCAGCGCTCGCCGCGCTGGACGCAGGCTTGGGCGAAAGCCGCAGCCAGCGTCGATTTGGCGGTGCCGGGCGAGCCGGTCACCAGGATGGTACTACCGCGCAGATAGCCACCGCCAAGCATCGTGTCGAGCCGCTCCACGCCCGTAGAGACGCGCTCGGAGAAAGCGGGGAAACGCATCTCGTGCGACATCGGCATGGCCACTTCGATGCCGTCCGCGCCGATGATCAGCGGGAATTCCCCTTCGTAGATCGGCGAGCCGCGGTATTTGGCCACGCGCAGATCGCGATGGGCAAGGCCACCGATGACGTGCTGGCTCAAATGCACGACGCAATCGGCCATGTACTCGAGGAAATCGTTTCCGGGCTCGTTCGTCTGGTTTGCAGTACGCGCCCGGGTAGTGACGATGCCGGTGATGCCGTTGACGGTTAGCCAGTCCTGAATGCGGTAGAGCTCTTGCCGCTCTGTAAACGGGTCGTCGAGCAACGACAGCAGCACGTCGATCGAGTCGAACACGATGCGTGTGGCATGGTTCTCGGCAAACCGGGCGCGGATGCCCGACAAGAGAGCGCTGACATCGAAACGCCCGGTTTGCACGACATCGGGCGACATGCCGGCATCCATGAATGTGAGTTTGTCCTGGCCAGCAAGATCCCAGCCGAACGAGGCGGCGTTGGCAATGACGCTTTGCGAATTTTCTTCGAATGCGACGAAAATGCCGCGTTCGCCGTACAGGAGCGCGCCATTGATCAGTGTCTGCAAGGCGAACACGGTCTTGCCACTGCCGGGCCCGCCAATAAGGGTGCACGTGCGCCCATGCGGCAGGCCGCCGCCGGTAATCGCGTCAAACCCCTCAATGCCGGTGGGGGATTTTTTCACAGTCGCAACGTCAACGTCAGGCATGAGGATGCTCCAAGGCGGCGCCTGGAGCACGCCGATTGCTGAATAGGACAGCAGGGACGAATAGGGAGTTCCAGATGTGGCGCGAAAGGACGTGGCGCCTTGACATGGGCCGAACAATGGAGCGACAGCTTGCCTGGCGGCGCGCAACCGCAACGGCAAACCCATCAATGCCGCGACAGGCTTGAACGACGCTCTGCCGTGGATGCGGTGGATTGCGCGCGTCAGGCCCGCCGCAGCGCTATCGGCGCATGAGCGCCGGGGCCTGACGCATGCGGTTACTCGGGCTGCTCAACCTCATACCCCTTCGCCGCCAGCGCCGCGATCACGCCTTTCGGGTTGAAAATATCTGCCATCGACAGCATTGCAAAGGTAGACACATTGGTGTCAAGCGCCTTTTCAGCCGCCTCGACCCACTTGATGTACGAACGTGCCTTGGCGCTCCTGAATTCTGGTTCCGAGTCGAAAGCGGCGCTGTTCAGCAATGAGCCGAAGCACACCTCCTCACGCGCGGCGAAGTTCAGTGTGCGGATCTCGTCCAGGTCACCTTTGGCCCAGGCGTTCGCGCGCATCGTTGCGGCGCCGATATCCTGTTCCAGTGTGGTCATTGTTTGTGCGAGGCAGGCGGCGTCGGCCAGGTTTGATTTCTTGAAGTTATTCAGCACCGTCCTTGCGTTGTCCATTGGGACAGCGATCTTCGTCGACGTCTCTTTCAGCTGGCTCTTTTTGATCAGATCGAGCAGCTGCTTGCGCACTACATATCCCTCGACCAAACCTGCTCCCTTGCGCGCTGCTTCCGTCAACGCCTGCGCAGCGAAGATCGGCCGTTCGCGCTCGACGCCACTGTTGTCGGGCAGGTATTTTGCCTTGAGCGTAGTCCACTGCGCGTAGTCTTGCGCCGGCATCACGTCGCGCAACCCGGCGCCATCCGGATTCTTGCGCACGCCGATCAGGCTTGGCAGCAGCGTGATCATTTTGAAGACACCTGCGCTGGCCGTCGCGCCGGGCGGCTCCAGGTACTCCTGCGAATTCCTGATCACGTTTTCCACCTGCTGCGAGCGCCACGTCATGTTCTTCGGCAGCGGCGCATACGTGCCAAATACCCACAGCACATGATCGCCCTTCTTTACCTTCCACATGCCCGGGCCAGGGCGCTGGGCGACGACGTGAATCTGTTCCGGCGCAGGTTCGACCGCGTCCGTGGTGACAACCGCAGCAGGCGGGGCACCGGCCCCGTCAAGCGACTGTGCCCATCCAGGGGCAGCCAGCAACGACAAGCACAGTGCGGGAACGACGAGTGGGCGCATGAAGGTATCCTGTTGTGAAAGTGGCCAGAAGCGTGCGCCGATTATGAGGCGGCCACTGCGGCGATCACAAGGACTTTCGAATGCATACGCAAGATGCAGTGTACGAATAAGGATTGCCTGGGAGGGGTGCAAGCCTGCCTCCGCACGCGTCACGATGCCGCTACGTAGATCAGTTCTCGCCAGACTGCTCAAGCAGCGACTGCGCCACCCGCAAGCCCTCGACCATCACGGCAAACGCTTCGTGCTTGGTCGCTTCGTCCGGCACGCGCAGCACGTACGACGGGTGGTAGATCGTCACCACCCATGCGTCGCCATGGCGCACCGGTTGGCCGAGACTATCCCTGAGCGTCACGTTCCCCTTCTGCAGCACCGATTTCAGCGCAGTAGCGCCCATCGCCACGATCACCTTCGGCTTGCGGGTGGCGATTTCCTTTTCGAGCCAGTAGTGGCAGGCCTCGATCTCTTTCTGCGCCGGTGTCTTGTGCAGGCGGCGCTTGCCGCGCGGCTCCCACTTGAAATGCTTGACGGCGTTGGTGATGTAGACACCCTTGCGGTCTACCTCCGCCTGCGCCAACACGCGATCGAGCAGCTGGCCGGCCGGGCCGATAAACGGCTGGCCGGACAGGTCCTCCTGGTCGCCCGGCTGCTCGCCGACGAGCATGATCTGCGCGTGGTCCGGTCCGATCCCGCCGACCGCTTGCGTCGCGTGCTGCCACAGTTCGCAGCGCCGGCATTCGTCGAGCTTCGATGGCTGTTCGCGGTCGGGCTGTGCTTTCTCGGCCGCGATCGGAATCGTCGTGCCGCGGCGCTGCCCCACCTCGGCGACCTGGCCGATGCGGCGCGCGCCCAGGCCGGCCTGGCTGACCATCGACGGCACGAGCGCGCCCTCGGGCAAATTCTTCCAGAAGCGCGACGGCACATGGCTTTGCATGACCTTCGTGTTCAGGCGCGCGGGGTTGAAGATGCTGCGGTAGTAGGTCAGCCACAGCGCCTCGCCGTCGTCTTCCAGGTCGGCGGGGCCGGACATCAACGGCCCTGCGTCGTGCAGCGTGGCGCCGTCCCACAGCACGCTGGCCTCGGGCGTGGCGATCATCCAGGTCATCTTGCCCATGCGGGCAACGAAATGTTCGGCCACCTGCGGCAGCACGTCGTGCGCGGGTTCGAACCAGGCGACGAACTGCGGCGGCCCGGCCTCGATCGGCCGTTCGCGAAAGCGGATATACGCGAACATGTCGTGCACCTCGCGCCGCACGGCCTTGACCATCGACGTCAGCCGCGCGCCATCGGGATCGGCGGGCGACTGCACGTCGTGCTCGCCCTGCTGCCAGCGCCAGACCACGCGATACAGGAAGGCCCAGCGATCGTGGTCACGGTAACAGGCGGCGGTTTGCAGCATCTCCATCAGCGAGCGCGGGACTTGCGGCCTGGGTGTGGCTTGTGCCAACCGTTCGGCAGGCGGGGCGGCGAGAAGGTCGCCAGTCGGCTGCACCGTCTCTAAGGCCGATGCCGGCGCTGCCGGCGCGCTCGAAAACAAATCGGCGCCCGGCTCGCCCCAGGTCACTGCCTCGGGCGGCACGCCTGCGCGCAGCAGCGCGCGGGCCGTGGCGCGCCACTCGACGAACGAGGCCACCAGCAGCGGCTGGCCCGCGCGGACCGCGGCGACGGCCTCGCTGGCGACGACGGCTGCGCTGGCCGCGGGGGTCATGCTGCCTGCAGCTCCGGCCACAGGTTCATCTGCTGCGGCGCGTCGGCCATGTGCTTGCGCAGCAGGTCGGAGCTGGTCGCGCCCTGCGCCGGCTTGTAGTCGGCGGTGATGACGAACGGTGCCAGCTTTTTCAGGCTGCAGCGCAGCCGCGATAAATCTTCCCAGCGGATGCGGCGAATGCGGCGCAGGTCGGCGATGCGCTTGGCGTTGCGCAGGCCGATGCCGGGGATGCGCGCAATCAGCGTCGCATCGACGCGGTTCAGGTCCATCGGAAACTGGTCACGGTTCGACAGCGCCCAGGCCAGCTTGGGATCGATGTCCAGCGCCAGGTTGCCCGTCTGCGGCATGATCTCGCCGGCCGTGAAGCCGTAGCTGCGCAGCAGGAAATCGGCCTGGTACAGGCGGTGCTCGCGCAGCAGCGGCGGTGGCGCAAGCGGCACGCTCTTGGGGCTTTGCGGGATGGGGCTGAACGCGGAGTAGTACACGCGCTTGAGTTTATAGCTGCCGTACAGCGTCTCGGCCGTGTTGAGGATCGTGTGGTCGTCGCTGGCGTCAGCGCCGACGATCATCTGCGTGCTCTGGCCGGCTGGCGCGAATGCAGGCGACCTTGGCTCTTCGGCTTTTTCATCGAGCTTGCGCCGGATGGAGCCCATCGCCAGCTTGATCGTGTGCACGCTCTTTTCGGGCGCCAGTTTGGTCACGCTGTCGTGCGTGGGCAGCTCGATATTGACCGACAGGCGATCGGCCCAGCGCCCTGCTTCGGTAATCAGGAGCGGATCGGCATCGGGAATCGTCTTGAGGTGGATGTAGCCGCGGAAGTTGTGCACCTCGCGCAAGGTGCGCGCCACGGCCACCAGTTGCTCCATCGTGTAGTCGGCCGACTGGATGATGCCGGAACTGAGGAACAGGCCGTCGATGTAGTTGCGCAGGTAAAAATCCTGCGTCAACTTGACCACTTCGTCGACCGCAAAGCGCGCGCGCGGGACGTTCGACGTGCGCCGGTTGATGCAGTACTGGCAGTCGTAGATGCAGAAGTTGGTGAGCAGGATCTTGAGCAGCGAGACGCAGCGGCCATCGGGCGTGTAGCTGTGGCAGATGCCCATGCCGGTGGTGGCGCCCAGGCCGTCCTTGCCCTCGGAGCCGCGCTTGGGCGCACCGCTGCTGGCGCAGGATGCGTCGTACTTGGCCGCGTCGGCCAGGATTTCGAGCTTGTCGTTGAGTTCCATCGGACGCCCGTGGCTGTATGGGCATACAGTATAACGTGGCGTGTCATGACAGAGGGTGCGGCAGCGCACCCGTGCGGGGGTGGCGCCGGTTCAAAGACGGGACGCTAGTTATGCGTGCAGCAAGCTTTCGGCCTGCGATAACTGCTGCGCGTCCATGCGGCGCGCGGTGCGGGCCAGGTAGTCGCGTGCCGGCCCGATCCCGGCGCCGCCCGCCCGATGCAGCCACGCATACGCTTCGACCAGATCGCGCGGCGCGCCCTGCCCCGCCGCATACATCACGCCCAGGTTGAACTGGGCCCGCGCGTGGCCCTGGCGCGCCGCGCACAGGTACCAGAAATGGGCGGCTTCGTAATCCTTGTCCGCGCCCTTGGCGCAGTCGTAGCGCAACCCCAGCTCGAACTGCGCCAGCGCGTGCTTCTGGTCGGCCGCCTTGTGCAGCCAGTCGGTGGCTTCGGCCGGGTCGCCCAGATCGAGCCGGTCGAGCAGCGTGGCCACCATATACTGCGCTGCCGCGTAACCCTGGGCCGCGGCGCGCCGGTACCACCCGAGTGCCTGCACGCTGTCCTGCGCTGCGCCGATGCCGTTTTCGTGGCGCAGGCCCAGGTCGAACTGCGCGCGCAGGTGGCCCTGCTCGGCCGCCTTGCGGTACCACGCCGTGGCCTCCACCGCATCGCGCTCGACGCCGTTGCCCGTGTCGAGGAGTTGCCCGAGGTGGTACTGCGCCACCGGCAAGCCCTGCTCGGCCGCGCGGCGGTACCAGACGGCCGCCTGCGCCGCATCCTGCACCACGCCCTGGCCGTGCTCGTGGCGCATGCCCAGACTGTCCTGCGCGCCCGCATGGCCCTGCTGCGCGGCGCGCCGGTACCAGATCGCGGCCAGCGCGTCGTCCTGCGGCACGCCGTGGCCCGTGTCGTACATCAGCGCCAGATTGAACTGCGAGCTGGCATGGCCCTGGATGCCCGCGCGGCCGTACCACAGCATCGCCTGTTCGCCGTCCGCTTCCACGTCCTGGCCCTTGTCGTAGCGCAGCCCGAGATTGAACTGGGCCGGCGCGTAGCCCTGCAGCGCGGCCTTGCGCAGCCAGCCGAGCGCCTGCGCCGGATCGCGCGCCACGCCCTGGCCGCTGTCGTAGCGCAGGCCCACGCTGTACTGCGAACGGGCGTAACCCTGGGTGGCGGCGCGCCGGTACCAGTCCAGGGCCGCATCGTGGTCCTGCGCCACGCCCTTGCCGGTGTCGTACATCATTCCGAGATTGTGCTGGGCGCCCGGCTCGCCCTGTTCTGCAGCGAGGCGGAACCAGTGCAGCGCGCGGCCCACGTCCTGCGCCACGCCTTGTCCTTTGGCGTACAGCCAGCCCAGATTGTACTGGGCCAGCGCGTAACCCTGGCTGGCGGCGCGCTCGTACCAGTGGGCGGCCAGCATGAAGTCCTGCGGCACGCCCTGGCCCTTCTGCAGCATCACGCCAAGGTTGTACTGGGCCTGCGCCAGATTGGCCGTGGCCGCGCGCCGGTACCAGCTCACCGCCAGTTCATCGCTTTGCGCCACGCCCTGGCCGTTGACGTACATGAAGCCCAGGCTGTGCTGAGCCTCGGCCACGCCACGCTCGGCCAGGCCTTTCACACGCAAAAATTCGGCGCTGTACAACGACGTGTCGGGCATGCCCACTCAGGCCAGCACGGCGCGCAGGTTCGATCCGGGCCGGGTGCGCAGCGCCACCATGAAGTCGCCCAGCGAAATCGGGCGGTAGAACAGATAACCCTGCATCGTCATGCAGCCGTTGGCGCGCAGGTAGCGTGCCTGTTCTTCGGTCTCGACGCCTTCGGCGATCAGGTTCAGGCCCAGGCCGCGCGCGATCGAGATGATCGCCAGGATCACCGGATAGTGGCCGTCTTCCTCGTGGATCTCCTTGACGAACGACTGGTCGATCTTGATCGTGTGGATCGGGAAGCGGTGCAGGTACGACAGCGACGAGTAGCCGGTGCCGAAGTCGTCGATCGCGATCGACACGCCCAGCTCGCACAGTTTGTTAAGCTGCTCGATCGCATACTGCGGGTTGCGGATGCAGATGTTCTCGGTGATCTCGACCTCGATCTGCTGCGGCGAGATCGCGTAGCGCGCCAGGGCGCCGCGCATCTTTTCAAAGAAATCGCCGCGGTCGAGGTATTGCGGCGACAGGTTCAGCGAGAGCCGGATGTCGCTGCCGCCAACGGCGTTCCAGCGCAGCATGTCGCGGCATAGCGCGCCGATCATCCAGTCCGAGATCGGCAGCATCAGGCCGTTTTCTTCGGCGAACGGCAAAAATTCGCCCGCCGACAAGCGTCCGCGCGTCGGATGGTTCCAGCGCATCAGCGCTTCGGCGCCCGTGATGTTGCCGGTCATGGCGTCGATCTGCGGCTGGTAGAACATCTCCAGCTCGTCGTGCTCGAGCGCGCGGCGCAGCGCCTGTTCCAGCGCGATCTTCTGGTGCGACACTTCGAGCATCGAGTCGTGATAGAAGCTGTGGCCGTTCTTGCCCAGCGCCTTCACCTGATACATCGCGATGTCGGCGTGGCGCAGCAGTTCGTCGATCGATTCGCCGTCCTTCGGGTAGATCGCGATGCCGATCGAAGCCGAGATGTGCACTTCGTGGCCATCGAGGTCGAACGGCAGCTGCAGGCAGGCCAGGAATTTGTCGGCAACCATGCGCGCGTCGTCGTGGCTGACCAGCTCGGGCAGCACGATGGTGAATTCGTCGCCGCCCTGACGCGCCAGCGTGTCGCCCTTGCGCAGGCATTCCTTCAGGCGGCTGGCCGCCTGCTGCAGCAGCTCGTCGCCCTTGACGTGGCCGAGCGTGTCGTTCACGAGCTTGAAGCGATCGAGGTCGATGAACATCACCGCAAGTTCGGTCTGCTTGCGCTTGGCCTGGATCACGGCCAGTCCCAGGCGGTCCTTGAACAGGATGCGGTTCGGCAGGTCGGTCAGGATGTCGTGGTAGGCCTGGTAGGCGATGACTTCCTCGGCGCGCTTGCGGTCGGTGATGTCGCGCGCCACGCCGTAGGTGCCGAAGAACTCGAGCTTTTTCACTTCCTGGTCCGGCACATGCATGCCGATCGCGTTCAGCGAAATCGTCATCAGCGTCGTGTTGAACGTGCGGTCGTTGCTGGTGTTGCCATTCCCGCCACGGCACTTCAGGCGCAGTTCGACGTTGCGCGATGCGCGTTCGTCGATGCGACGCTCGTTGAACACGTAGCGCGCGCGTTCCAGGTCTTCTTCGTGCACGACGATCGAGTAATGCTTGCCGATCAACTCTTCACGCGTGTAGCCGAGCAGCTGGTAGGCGCGGTCGTTGACGAACGTGAAGCGGCCTTCGTGATTGAGCGTATAGATGATGTCTGGCGACGAGTCGACCAGGTAGCGGTACATCTTCTCGGAGTTCTCGAGCTGGTTCGCGATGCGCGCGTTTTCCAGCGCCAGGCGCCGGCGCCCCAGTGCATTGCTGACGGTCGAGAGCAGCTCTTCGCGGCTGTACGGCTTGCGCAGGTAGCTGTAGGCGCCGCGCTTGAGCGCGCCGATCGCGGCGTCGATGCCCACCTCGCCGCTCATCACGATCACGTCGGCGTCGATGCCCTTGTCGTTGATGAAGTCCATGATCTCGTGGCCGCCGATATCGGGCAGGCGCAGGTCGAGCAGGACCAGGTCGAAGCGCTGACGCGACAGCTGCGCCAGCGCCTCGGTGCCGGATGGCGCGGTCACAAGGCGGTAGCCGCGCCCTTGCAGCAATTCGTACAGCGATGCCAGCAGACGGGGTTCATCGTCGACCAGCAGCAGGCGTGGCTGGCTGTCGGCGTCAAGTGTCGGGGAAAACGGGGATGGTTCACCAGGGAGCATGGTGGCAGGGTGCGCGTGCATGGTGAGGGTCAGGCGGAACCGAGCGCGCGCGCCGGCAGCGCGAGCGCCGTGCCAGCGCCGGTGTACGCCGGCAGGAGTATTTCAAACGAGGTACCGGAACTGGCGCTGCGGCAGGCGATATGGCCGCCCATCTTCTTGACCAGGCCATGGACGATCGACAGGCCCAGGCCGCGCTTGCCGCCATCGGGCGCGCCTTCCTTGCTGCTCTTGACGGGCATGAACAGATTGGCCAGCACCTCGCGCGACAGGCCCGGGCCGTTGTCGCTCACGCCCAGTTCGACGTACAGGTGGCGCTCGCGGTTGACGTGGCCGCGGTTGACGATCTCGATCCGGCCGCCGCTCTTGTGCTGCGGCCCGAATGCTTCGACCGCGTTCTTGACCAGGTTCACCAGGATCTGCTTGAGCACATCGGGGTCGCCCTCGATCGCGCTGTCGCCGTCCATGTGCGCCACGATCTGCACGCCGCCCGGCACGAAGCCGCTGGTGCGGAACAGGCGCAGCACATCGTCGACGACGCGGGCGGCATCGACCGGCCGCGGACCGGACTCCGGCACCTGCGGTTCGGCCAGGGAGCCGATCAACTGGCCCACGCGGTCGATTTCTTCGTTCAGGATCGACAGCTCGCCGCCCACCGGTTCCTGGCGCGCCAGCTTGCCGTCCAGGATGCTCAGGTAATTCTTGATGATCGCCAGCGGGTTGTTCACTTCGTGCACCACGCGGCGCGACGCGTCGCGGAATTCCTCGGCCACGTTGGCCAGCTGGCGGCGCGCGTGGCCGCGTTCGAGCAGCAGGTTCTCGAGGGCGCCGGCAGCCTGCGCGCCGAAGGCCTGCATGAACCGCTCGCGGCGCTGGCAATGCGGCAGCTGCCAGGCGGGCACGCCGCCAACGAGCACGCCCAGGCAGCGCGCGCCAGCCACCAGTGGGACCACCACCAGGCTGTCGGTGCCAAGGATGCGCAGCAGCTGCTCTTCGGCCAGACCAAGCTGCTGGCGTTCACCGCCCACGAACGCGGGCCGGCGCTCCAGCGCGCTGCGCGCCACCGGGCCGCCCTTGGCCAGCGACACCGAGAAATCGGCGATGCGCGCCACGCCCGGCGCCGGGGCGCCCGACAACAGGTGGCCAGTGGGGTTCTCGAGCAGCACGACGGCGCTTTCGAAATCGAACAGGATGCGGGCGGTGCGCGTCATCGCGTCGAGCAGACCCGACTCGCCCTGCTGGCGCGCCAGCGTCTGGCCGACTTCGGACACCAGCACCATATTGCGCACTTCTTCGTTCAGGCGCTTTTGCACCGGGTCGACCGCCGGCGGCGGCGCGTAGGCCGATGGCTGCGGAATGTCATCGGCGCCCGCCAGATCGATGCCCAGGTGCGCAGCGGCCTGCTCGACCTGGCGCGCGGCGCCGTCCATCAGGTGCGCCGTGCGCACGGCGTCGATCCCGCACAGCGCGCAGGCGTCGAGCACCATCGCCTCGTCGTGCGCGTGGCAGGTCAGCACATGCGCCAGGCGCACGATGCGGATCAGGGGATGGCTGCCTTCCAGGCGGTCGCCCGGCTCGTGGTGGTACAGCACCGCGTCGGCCAGGAACGAATCGAGCTGCCAGCGTTCGATCAGCCAGGCGCCCGCTTCGGCGTGGGTGATCTGGAGCGTGCGCTGCTCGACCGCGCACAGGTCTTCGTCATCGAGCGCGGTGAAGTTGAATGCGTATTCCTTGGGCGCGGCGGCCAGCAGCGCCAGGCGGCCGACATTGTGCAGCAGGCCCGCCAGATAGGCTTCTTCGGGATGGACGTAATCGAGCATGCGCGCCGCATCGCGCGCGATCACGGCGGCGGTCAGGGAATTTTTCCAGAACGCGCGCAGGTCGATGCTGCCGGCATGCGGGAAGCTGTTAAAGGTCTGGAACACCGAATCGCTGATCACGAGCGTCTTGATCATGTCGGTGCCCAGCGCCACCAGCGACTGTTCGAGGTTGGCGCTGCGCGTGCTGCGGTGGTAGGCCGAGCTGTTGGCGACGGCCAGCAGCTTGGCCGTCATGCCGGCGTCCTTCGCAATCAGCGCGGCGAGTTCGGGCATGCCGAGATCGTCAGCTTGCAGGTGCTCGATCAGCTTGACCAGGATCTGCGGCATGGCCGGCAGCCGGGCGATCAGCAAGCGATTGCGAATATCCTGATCGGATAGGAGCATATTATCAAGCACGGCCGCCACTTGTCGAAGGGTTCTGGTAGGTGGCGATCGCGCCCGAACAGGCATGCCACGTCGCCCTGCACTTCAGTGCATGGAACAGGCGAGAGGTTTGCCCACTGCTCCAGGAGATAAAAACGTATCGTAACATATATACATTTCTGATCAGGAACAATAGTTACGGGAATACTCGTTGCAACGGGCGTCCGCGGGGAGTAAACACAGATGCCCTCTAAACTTGTTGTAACGATACGACTGTTTCCGTTTATTTACGTTCATTCAGTACAACGTCAGGGCGTCGATTCGCCCCGGGCGCGCAGCTTGCGGCGATGCCGTCGCGCGGTATCCCAGCACGCGAGCGACAACAGCACGAAGAATGCCTGGCCGAGCGCCAGCGCCAGCACCGAATGCGACAGCGCCGGTGCGACGGCGCCGGCCACGACCGCGCCCAGCAGCGTCAGAATGAACGACTGGCACGACGCCACCGTGCCACGGATGCGCGGGAACAGGTCGAGCGCCAGCAGCGTCGCGCCAGGCGCGATCAGCGAACTGCCAAAGGTGAAGAAGAACATCGGCGCCACGGTCCACGGCAGGGCCGGCGGCAGGAACGCGTGGTAGATCACGTTGAAGGTCACGGCGCCCAGCATGAAGAAAAAGCCCATGCGGATCTGGCGCGCGAAGTCCATCTTGCCGGCCAGCCGGTTGGCAACGAGCGAACCGAAGAAGATGCCGCTCACGGTCGGCACGAACAGCCATGCGAATTCGGACGGGCCCAGGCCCAGGCTTTCGGGCAGCATGACGGGCGCCGCAGCGATGTACAGGAACAGGCCGGCGAAGTTCAGCGCCGTCACGCCGGCCATCGTCAGAAACAGGAACGAGCTGAAGATGGCGCCATAGCTCTGCGCCAGGAAACGCGGATTGAACGGCTGCCGCTCGGTCGGCGGCACCGTCTCGGGCAGGTGCTTCCAGCAGAACCAGAACAGCAGTACCGTGTAGACCGACAGCGCCAGGAAGATCGCACGCCAGTCGAGCAGCGTGACGATCCAGCCGCCCACCACCGGCGCGATGGCCGGGGCGATCGAGAAGATCATCGTGACCATCGACAGCAGGCGCGCCGCCGCGGTATCCGAATACAAATCGCGGATGATCGCGCGCCCCACCACCACGCCGGCCCCGGCCGAGACGCCCTGAAGGATGCGAAACACCCACAGGTATTCCACCGAGGACGCCGAGGCGCAGCCGAAGCTGCCAATTGCGAATACCACCAGCGCCACCAGGATCACATTGCGGCGCCCGAACGCATCGGACAGCGCGCCATGCCACAGCACCATGACGGCAAAGGCCAGCATGTAGGCGGTGAGGGTTTGCTGGACCTGCAGCGGCGTGGCGGCAAGCTGGGCCTGGATCTGCGGGAACGCCGGCAGGTAGGCGTCGATCGAGAATGGCCCCAGCATCGACAGCGCCGCCAGCAGCGTTGCCAGCCCGCCTGCCGAGAGCATCGCGATCTTGTGCGGCGGCGGCGGCGGCACGGGGGTGACGGGGTCCTTGGGCAGATCGGATGGTTCTGGCAGCATGGGTCGGTCCGGGTCAGTCCTGCTTTGGTTTGGCTTCCTCGCGGCGGTTGAAGCCCGCCACCATGTCGAAACGGAACAGGCGGCATTCGAGCGCGCCGTTGAAGAACGGGGTCTTGCGCGACTCTTTCAGGCGCAGCATTTTCGGCAGGCCCAGGTCGGCCGTGAACAGATAGGCGGTCCAGCCGGCAAAGCGCTGCTTGAGCGTCGTCGAAAACGCGGCGTAGAAGCCGGCCGCCATGTCGTCCTGCGGCACAGTGCTGTCGCCGCGCACGCCGATCCGCTCGCCGTACGGCGGGTTGGTGAGCAGGATGCCCGGCTCGGTCGTCGGCGCCGACACGTGCTGCGCTTCGATCTGCTTGAGCGGCACGTCGAACAGGATGCCGGCGATCTTCAGGTTATGGCGCGTCATTTCGACCATGTCGCCCGAGATGTCCGAGCCGAAGATGGTCGGCTCTTGCGGCAGCACGTTCGGCTTGACCGCTGCTTTCATCGCGGCCCAGGCCTGGCGGTCGTGGTCGGCGAATTTTTCGAAGGCAAAGCTGCGGCGCGCGCCGGACGGAATCCCTTGCAGCATCTGGGCGGCTTCGACGAGGATCGTGCCCGAACCGCACATCGGGTCGAACAGCGGCACGCCCGGCTTCCAGCCCGACACGCGCAGCAGACCTGCGGCGAGGTTCTCGCGCAGTGGCGCGTCGCCCGTCTCTTCACGCCAGCCGCGCTTGAACAGCGCTTCGCCCGAGGTGTCGAGGTAGACGATGAAGTTGCGGGCGTCGAGGAAGCCGACGATGCGCATGTCCGGTTCACGCGTGTTGACCGACGGGCGCTTGTCGTACTGGTCGCGGAAGCGGTCGCAGATCGCGTCCTTGATCTTGAGCGTGGTGAATTCGAGGCTGCGCAGCGGCGACTTGACGGCCGTGACGTCGACGCGGATCGTGTGATCGGGGCCGAACCAGTCTTCCCAGGTCTGCTCGAGCACCAGATCGTAGATGTCGTTTTCGGTGGTGTAGCTGCGCTGCGCCATGCGCATCAGCACGCGCGACGCGATGCGCGAATGCAGGTTGAGCAGCCAGGCATCCTGCATCGTGCCCGAGCAGTGCACGCCGCCAGGCACCTGGTTGTGCACCTTCAGCGTGGTGCTTTGTGCGGCGATCTCGCCGATTTCTTCGGCCAGTGCCGCTTCCATGCCGCGTGGGCATGGGCAAAAATAGGAAGCCATGAGGGGTACCCTTTGTCCGTTGATGATTCTGTGGAGATAACGCGTCAGCCTTGAAGCTGGATGACCGTGGATTGTTTAAACCGCAAACTTCAAAACCGTCATTCCCGCGTAGGCGGGAATCCAAGTCATTAGCGCAGCCACAAGAGCATGCTTTTGGCTATGCAAGCACCTTGGATTCCCGCCTTCGCGGGAATGACGTTTGTCGGGCGCGGGCCGATGCAAGGCCCGCATCCTGCCCTGCTTAGAACGGCTTGACGGTCACCAGGATGACAATCGCCAGCATCAGCACGACCGGCACTTCATTGAACCAGCGATACCATTTGTGGCTGCGCGTATTGACGCCACGCTCGAATTTCTTGAGGATGCCGCCACACATATGATGGTAGCCGATGGTCAGGAACACGAGCAGCAGTTTGGCATGCAGCCAGCCGCCCTGGATGCCATAACCCAGCCACAGCCACGCGCCCAGCAGCACCGCCGGCACCGACAGGATCATCGAGAAGCGGTACAGCCGGCGCGCCATGCCCAGCAAGCGGTCACGCGCCGCGGGGTTGGTTTCCTCGGCCAGGTTGACGAACAGGCGCGGCAGGTAGAACAGGCCGGCGAACCAGGACGCAATGAAGACGATGTGCAGTGCTTTGATCCAGAGGTACATGCTTTCCTTGTGGTGAACGTTGAATTCAGTTGCGGACTTCGCCGTGCCCGAACACGACATACTTGAGCGACGTGAGGCCTTCCAGTCCCACCGGGCCGCGTGCGTGCAGCTTGTCGTTCGAGATGCCGATCTCGGCGCCCAGGCCGTATTCGAAGCCATCGGCAAAGCGCGTCGATGCATTGATCATGACCGACGCCGAGTCGACTTCGCGCAAGAAGCGCATGGCGCCGCTGTGGTCTTCGGTGACGATCGATTCGGTGTGCTTCGACGAATACGCATCGATGTGGTCCATCGCCTCGTCGATGCCGGCCACCACCTTCACGGCCAGGATCGGGGCCAGGTATTCGGTCGACCAGTCTTCTTCTGTTGCCGCGACCAGGTGCGGATAACCGGCCAGGATCGCGAACGCTTCCGGGTCGGCGCGCAGTTCGACGTCCTTGGTCGCATACAGTTCGGCCAGGCGCGGCAGGACGGTTGGCGCGATGCCGCGCGCAACCAGCAGCGTTTCCATCGTGTTGCAGGTGCCGTAGCGGTGGCACTTGGCGTTGAACGCGATGGCCAGTGCCTTGTCGATGTTGGCCTTGTCGTCGATGTAGACGTGGCAGATGCCATCGAGGTGCTTGATCATCGGGACCGTGGCTTCGGCCATCAGGCGCGCAATCAACCCCTTGCCGCCGCGCGGGACGATCACGTCCACGTACTGCGGCATCGTGATCAGCGCGCCGACGGCAGCGCGGTCGACCGTGTCGACCACCTGCACTGCAGCCTGCGGCAGGCCGGCGCCCACCAGGCCTTCGGCAACCAGTTTGGCCAGCGCGCGGTTGCAGTGGATCGCTTCCGAGCCGCCGCGCAGGATCGCGGCATTGCCGCTCTTGATGCACAGGCCCGCCGCATCGACCGTCACGTTCGGGCGCGCTTCGTAGATGATGCCGATCACGCCCAGCGGCACGCGCATCTGGCCGACCTGGATGCCGCTCGGGCGCACCTTCATGTTCGAGATTTCGCCGACCGGATCGGGCAAGGCGACGATCTGGCGCAGGCCCGCGACCATCGTCGCGATCGCGGCGCTTGACAACGCCAGACGGTCCATCAGCGCCGGGGCCAGGCCCGCTGCCTGCGCGGCCTCCAGGTCACGGGCATTGGCGGCGCGCAGCAGGTCGGCGTCACGCTCGATCGCATCGGCGATCAGGCTCAGGGCGCGGTTGCGGGTGGCGGTGTCGGCGCGTGCCATGGCGCGCGCGGCGGCGCGGGCCTGCTGGCCCAGCTGGTGCATGTGTGCGGTGATGTCCATCGTGTTTTCCATTGCATTAACCTGGCTCGCGCATGGCGGCGCTGTCCAGCGGCGTCGAGCTAAGGCTCTACTGCGGAAGGCTTACCGCGCCACCCGCAACGCCAGCTGCAACATCGCATCCCACGCGTCGCCTGCAAATTGTTTGGCGCGCAGACCCTTGACCATGCGGTCGACCTGCGCCGCTTGTTGCAGCGCCGCTTCGAGCGTCGCAAGCGACACGCGGCGCAGCGCCGGCTCCATCATCCGCTCGCGCGGCCCCCAGATCCGGTATTCCTTGAGCAGGGCATTCAGTGGCCTGCCCTGACTCATCCCGCTCTTCAATTTTAGCAGCGTGCGGATTTCCTCGGCCACGGCCCACAACACCAGCGGCAGCGCCTCGCCTTCGCCCTTCAGGCCTTCGAGCATGCGCACCAGGCGCGCCGTGTCGCCCGTGAGCATCGCCTCGGACAGCTTGAACACGTCGTAGCGCGCCACGTTCAGCACGGCGTCGTGCACCTGCTCGAACGTCAGCTTGCCCGGCTCGTGCAGCAGGCCGAGCTTTTGAATCTCCTGGTGCGCCGCCAGCAGATTGCCTTCGACGCGGTCGGCGATGAAGTCCAGGCTCTGGCGCTCGGCGCTCTGGCCCTGGCTTGCTAACCGGTTGCCGATCCAGGCCGGCAACTGCGCGCGCTCGATGTTCGGGATGTCGATGTAGACCGCCGCCTGCTGCAGCGCCGTCACCCACGACGCCTTGGCCGTCTGCCAGTCGAGCTTGGGCAGCGTGATCAGGGTCAGGTTATCGGGGCTGAGGTCTTTCGCATACGCCTGCAGTGCGGCGCTGCCGTCCTTGCCCGGTTTGCCGGTGGGGATGCGCAGCTCGATCAGCTTCTTGTCGCCGAACAGCGACAGCGCCTGGTTCGCTGCCAGCAGCTCGCCCCATTTGAAGGTGCGCTCCACGCTGAGCACATCGCGCTCGGTATAGCCCTGCGCGCGCGCGGCCTTGCGGATGCGGTCGGCCGCTTCCAGCGCCAGCAGATGCTCGTCGCTGGCAATCACGTACAACTGCGCCAGGTTCTTGGCCAAATGGCCGTCGAGCGCTTCGAGCCGCAGTTGCATCGTTTATGGCGTCGGCAAGGCGGCTGCCGGCGTCGCTGGCGCCGTCACGGGCGCCAGCGGCTTGATCGCCACCAGGCGGCGCAGGATCTGCTGCACCAGGTCGGACTGCATGTCGCGGTACAGCAGCGCTTCTTCGGATTCCTTGGCCAGCACCTGCGATTCATCGAACGCGATATTGCGGCGCAAGGTGATCTCGGTCGGCGCCAGCAGCTGACGGTTGTTGGCGTCGCGCACCTGGAATACCAGCGTGTAGCTCAGCGAGTATTCACGCACGCGACCCAGGCTGTTAAGCGACAGGATCGACTTGCCGCGCGACTCGCTGATCACATCGAACAACGCCTCGGCCTTGGACGCATCGGGCTCGATACGCACGTTGTCGCCCGCGCGCAGATTGCGCTTGAGCTCCGTGCCCAGCGGCGAAGCTTCGTTGAACGACAGCCAGATGCTCTGGAACGGCACGTTGTACTGGCCGTCGCTGCCGCGCAGCTTGAAGCCGCAGCCGGCCAGCATCGCGACCAGCAGGACTGCACCAAGGGCGCGTACGAGGTAGTTGTTGTTCGAGGTGTTCATCATCAGACCACGATATTGACAAGTTTGCCCGGCACGACGATGACCTTCTTCGGCGTGCCTTCGATGAACTTCTGCACCGCTTCGCTGGCCAGCGCAGCCGCTTCGATGGTCGCCTTGTCGGCATCCTTTGCGACCTTGACCGAACCACGCAGCTTGCCGTTCACCTGGATCATCATGTCGATCTCGGACTGTTCGAGCGCCTGTGGATCGACTTCCGGCCATGGGGCGTTGAGCAGGTCGCCGTGTACGCCGGCAAAGCCAAGTTCCTGCCACAGTGCGTGCGTGATGTGCGGCGCGACCGGGTTCAGCAAACGCAGGAAGATCGAGAAGCCTTCGGCGATGATGGCGTTGGATGCTGCGCTGTCATCGAGCTTGCCCGATTCGAGCGTGTTGAGCATCTTCATGCACGCCGAGACCACCGTGTTGTACTGGATGCGCTTCAGGTCGTAGTCGGCCTGTTGCAGGATCTTGTGTACTTCGCGGCGCAGGGTTTTCTGTGCGTCGGTGTGCGTGCCCTGCACTTCCCCGGTCAGCGCGGCGGCAATGCGCGCGCGCTGCGCGTAACCGAACGCCCACACGCGGCGCAGGAAACGGCTGGCGCCTTCGACGCCGCTGTTCGACCACTCGAGCGTCTGCTCGGGTGGCGACGCAAACATCGTAAACAGACGCGCGGTATCGGCGCCGTACTGCTCGATCTGCGCTTGCGGATCGATGCCGTTGTTTTTGGACTTCGACATCTTTTCGGTGCCACCGATTTCGACCGGCTGGCCGTCGGCCTTCAACACGGCGCTCTGCGGGCGGCCCTTGTCGTCGAAAGTCAGCTCGACATCGGCCGGGTTGAACCAGGTCTTCTTGGTCGATGCGTCTTCGCGGTAGTAGGTTTCGTTGAGCACCATGCCCTGCGTGAGCAGGTTCACGAACGGCTCGTCGAATTTGACCAGGCCGAAGTCGCGCATCACCTTGGTCCAGAAGCGCGCGTACAGCAGGTGCATGACGGCGTGTTCGATGCCGCCGATGTACTGGTCCATCGGCATCCAGTAATCGTTGCGCTCGTCGACCATCGCGTTGTTGGAACCCGGCGACGTATAGCGCATGTAGTACCACGACGAATCGATGAACGTGTCCATCGTGTCGGTTTCGCGGCGCGCGGGCTTGCCGCAGGTCGGGCAGTCGCACTTGAGGAACGCTTCGTCCTTGTTCAGTGGATTGCCGGTGCCGTCCGGGACCAGGTGCTCGGGCAGCACGACCGGCAAGTCGGCTTCTGGCACCGGCACGATGCCGCACTCGGCGCAGTGGATCATCGGGATCGGCGTGCCCCAGTAGCGCTGGCGCGAAATGCCCCAGTCGCGCAGGCGGAACGTGACCTTCTTGGCGCCCAGGTCCTGGCTCGCCAGTTCACCCGAGACCGCGTTGACGGCCGAGGTGTAATCGAGGCCGTCGTACTTGCCCGAGTTGATCGTGCGGCCGTTGTCCTTGTCGCCGTACCACTCCTGCCAGGCGTCGAGCGAGAATTCCTGGCCTTCGACGGCCACGACCTGCTTGATCGGCAGATTGTATTTTTTGGCGAAGCCGAAATCGCGTTCGTCATGCGCCGGCACGCCCATCACGGCGCCATCGCCGTAGGTGATCAGGACGTAGTTGCCGACCCAGACCGGGATCTGTTCTTGCGTGACCGGATGGGTGACGAACAGGCCGGTCGGCATGCCCTTCTTTTCCATCGTCGCCATGTCGGCTTCGATGACGGAACCGAGCTTGCATTCGGCGATGAATTGCTGCAGCGCCGGGTTGTTCTTTGCGGCGTGCTGGGCCAGCGCGTGCTCCGGCGCCACGGCGCAAAAGGTCACGCCCATGATCGTGTCGGCACGCGTGGTGAACACGTACAACTTGCCGTCGTCGATCGGCGCGCCGGTGTCATCGGCGATCGTGTGCGGGAACGCGAAGCGCACGCCGGTCGACTTGCCGATCCAGTTGGCCTGCATCGTGCGCACGCGCTCGGGCCAGCCTGGCAGCTTGTTGTCGACGTGGTCGAGCAGCTCGTCGGCGTATTCGGTGATGCGCACGTAGTACATCGGGATTTCGCGCTTTTCAATGAGCGCGCCCGAACGCCAGCCGCGGCCATCGACAACCTGCTCGTTGGCCAGCACGGTCTGGTCGACCGGGTCCCAGTTCACGGTACCGGTCTTCTGGTAGATGATGCCCTTCTCGAGCATCTTGAGGAACATCCACTGGTTCCACTTGTAGTAGTCCGGCTTGCAGGCAGTCATCTCGCGCGACCAGTCGATCGCCAGGCCCATCGACTCCATCTGGCCACGCATGTGGGCGATGTTCGAGTAGGTCCATTCTGCAGGCGGCACGTTGTTGGCCATGGCCGCGTTTTCCGCCGGCATGCCGAATGCATCCCAGCCCATCGGCATCAGGACGTTGTAGCCGTTCATCCGCAGGTAGCGGTACATCACGTCATTGATCGTATAGTTGCGCACGTGGCCCATGTGCAGCTTGCCCGATGGGTAAGGCAGCATCGAGCAGGCGTAGTACTTGCCCTTTGGGAAACGCGGATCGTGTTCGACGGCCTTATAGGCGTCGATCGATTTCCAGTAGGCCTGGGCGGCCTGTTCGACTTCGGCTGGACTATATTTTTCTTGCATGATTTCTGCAGACGTAATGTGGGAGATGGAACCGGTCATTATAACCTGTTGATTTTGCACTACGGCGTGGCGTGGTGCAGGAAGGATGGTGCAATGAGACAGCGTCCGCTGAACGCTGCTCCGGGTAATTCAGCGCAGCACGAGTTTCAGTGCAGGCGTTTCGCCATAATCTTCATACCGCTCGTTGATGCCGCCGATACAAAAGGCCAGTTCCTCGAACAGATCCGGCGCAGCCGCCTTCATGGCCGCGGCGTCGCGAACGACGATCTCGAGCACTTCGTCCGGCGCCAGCTGGAAGCTGGTCATGTTTTCGTCGTCGCGCAGGTAGCTCAGGCAATCGACCCAGGCGTCGATGCTGTTCGCATACGAAGCCGGGAAACCGAACGCGGCCCGGCTTTGCGCATGAAACGAGGCCTCGTCGACGATCGCAGCGCCGTTCAGTTCTGCAACGGCCATATCAGGCTTTCAAGCCCAGCACGTCCTGCATGTCATACAGGCCGTGGGATTTGTCTGCCAGGAAGCGAGCGGCGCGCAGCGCGCCGTGCGCGTAGGTCACGCGGCTGCTGGATTTGTGGCTGATCTCGATGCGCTCGCCCGTGCCCAGGAACATGACGGTATGGTCGCCCACGACGTCGCCGCCGCGCACGGTGGCAAAGCCGATCGTCGACGGATCGCGCTCGCCGGTAACGCCTTCGCGGCCGTACACGGCGCATTCCTTGAGGTCACGGCCGATGGCGTCGGCAATGACTTCGCCCATCTTGAGCGCGGTGCCCGATGGTGCATCGACCTTGTGGCGGTGGTGCGCTTCGACGATTTCGATGTCGTAGCCTTCGGCAAAACTTTTGGCCGCCATTTCGAGCAGCTTGAGCGTGACATTTACGCCCACGCTCATGTTCGGCGCGACCACGAGTCCGATCTTCTCGGCGGCGGCGGCAATCTCGGCCTTGCCGGCGTCATCGAAACCGGTGGTGCCGATCACCATCTGCTTGCCGTTGGCGGCGCAATACGCGAGGTGCGCCAGCGTGCCTTCAGGGCGGGTGAAGTCGATCAGGACGTCGGCGTTGTGCAGGCCGTGCTTGATGCTGTCTTCGATCATCACGCCAGTGAGGAAGCCCCCGAAGGCGCCGGCATCCTGGCCGATGAACGGCGAACCGGGCATGTCGAGGGCGCCGGCCAGGCGGGCGTCGGGTGCGTACTGGATGGCTTCGATCAGCATGCGGCCCATGCGGCCGCTGGCGCCGGCTACGGCAATATTCAACATCGTCATGGCAATCCTTACTGCTGGGTTGCCGGGGCGGTCACCGTGATCGGTGCGACCGGACGGCTTTCCGGCTTTTCTTTCTTGCTCGGCACCTTGGCGGGGCCGGCGATACGGTCGATGTAGTCGCGCTCGCTTGGCAGGTTGCCGCCTTCGAAGCGCTCGACCACGTCATCCTTGAAGAACACCGTGACGCGGCTGGTGGTCAGTTCGCCATTGCCGCGGGCCAGGTAGAACGGGTAATCCCAGCGGTCGGCATGGAAGGCATCGAGCAGCAGAGGCGAACCGAGCAGGAAACGCACCTGGTCGCGCGTCTGGCCGACCTTCAGCTGGTTCAGCATCTCTTGCGAGACGAAGTTGCCCTGCTGGATGTCGGGGCGGTAAGGCGAGAAGATCCACAGGAACTTTTGCAGGCGCGAAGCCTGCACGGTCTGCGCGCCGGCATTGGCGATGGCGGCCGATTTGTCGGCGTCGGCCGCGGTGGCCGCCGAGTCCGTTGCCACCGGTGGCGCCGGACGGGTCTGGTTGCGCCAGGACGCGCAGCCGGACAGCGTCAGCGTGCAGACGAGACCTGCCGCCAGCACCGCCTTGGCGGAAAATCGATGGGATACGGCTTGTTTGACGCGCATAGGTAACCTCAAATCGTTCGAGCGGGAGCTTTCAAAACGCTATATCATAAAGCACTCCGCCAATATGCGAGTAACAAACATGAGTAACAATCCGACCGACCTGAAGGCAAGCGGCCTGAAGGCCACGCTCCCGCGCCTGAAAATCCTGGAAATCTTCCAGAACAGCGCCGTGCGTCACCTGACCGCCGAAGATGTCTACAAGATCCTGTTGGCTGAAAACATGGACGTCGGCCTGGCGACCGTCTACCGCGTCCTGACGCAATTCGAGCAGGCTGGCCTGCTCAACCGCAACCACTTCGAAACCGGCAAGGCCATCTACGAACTCAATGCCGGCTCGCACCACGACCACCTCGTCTGCGTCACCTGCGGTCGGGTCGAAGAATTCTACGACGACGAAATCGAGCAGCGCCAGAAGATGATTGCCGAAACCCACGGCTACACGATCGTTGACCACGCGCTGGCGATCTATGGCAGCTGCCCGCAGTGCCAGGCAGCGCGCAAGGCAGGCTGATCATCAGCGGCCCTGCAGGGCTGGCCAACAAAAAAGGGCGCACCGGATTTTCCCGTGCGCCCTTTTTACATCTAGCAAGCTTACGGCTGGCTCAGTGCGTTCGACAGCAGCTTGGCGGTGATGTCGACGATGGGAATCACCCGCTCGTACGCCATCCGCGTGGGGCCGATGACGCCCAAGGTGCCGACGATGCGACCATCGACGGCGTACGGCGCAGTGACCACGCTCATCTCGTCCATCGGGACCAGGTTCGATTCGCCGCCGATGAAGATCTGCACGCCGCCGGCCTTGCTCGACATGTCGAGCAATTGCATCAGGCCGGTCTTTTGCTCGAACATCTCGAACATCTGGCGCAGCGAACTCATATTCGACGACAGGTCGGTCACCGACAGAAGGTTGCGCTCGCCGGAAATGACCACGTCGTCGCTCTCGGCCATCGCCTCGCTGCCCGCCTCGACGGCAGCATGCATCAGGCGTCCCATGTCGTCACTGAGTTGCCGCAGCTCGCCGCTCAGGCGCTGGCGCACGCCGTCGAACGACTGGCCGGCAAAATTCTGGTTCAGGTAATTGGCCGACTGCGACAATTGCGCCGGCGTGTAGTCGACATCGGTCAGGAGCAGGCGATTCTGCACATCGCCACGGGGGTCGACGATCACGAGCAGGATGCGCTTTTCGGACAGGCGCAGGAATTCGATCTGCTGGAACACCGATTCGCGGCGCGGGCTTTGCACGACGCCGGCAAACTGCGACAGCGACGAGAGCATCTGGGCTGCGTTGGCGATCAGCTTTTGCGGATGCTGCAGCGGCAGGCGCATGCGCTCGGCGCCGACCGTCGTTTCATCGAGCTGCTTGACGGTCAACAGGGTGTCGACAAACACGCGGTACCCGCGCGGCGTCGGGATTCGGCCAGCCGAGGTGTGGGGACTGGCAACGAAGCCCATGTCCTCGAGGTCGGCCATGATGTTGCGGATCGTCGCGGGCGACAATTCCAGGCCCGACAGCTTGGACAGCGCGCGCGAGCCGACCGGCTGGCCGTCGGCAATATAGCGTTCGACAAGCGCTTTGAGCAGGGTTTGGGCACGGTGATCGAGTTGCATGGTTCCGGGAAGCGTCTTTTTCTGTGGTGCTGGGATGAGAATCAAATTGGGGCGCGGCACGGCAGCGCAAGGCCTGCGGTCCGTCCCAATGTTATACGCGCATCCGCGCAGATCCGTGTGGCAACTCGTGCGGTGGCTCCTGTGACGGCTCGTGCCCGGCATCGAGCCAGTCGAGCAGCGCATCGATGCTGGCCACCTCGACATCGGGCCGCACTTGGTCGGCCAGCTCGTTGATCTTGCCGCTGCGGTTCATCCAGGCGGCGCGCAAACCTGCCTGCTGGGCGCCCTGGACATCGAGCAGCAGGTCGTCACCCACATACAGGGTGTCGGCCGGCAGCACCCCGAGTGCAGCGCAGCCTGCCAGGAAAATCCCCGGATCGGGCTTGGCCGCGCCAAAGTCGCGCGCCGCCACCGATGCTTGGAACTGGTCGGCCAGGCCGATGGTGACCAGGTCGGCCACGCCGTTCGTGACCGAACCCAGCAGCGCGCGCTGCCGGAGCCGCGCGAGGCCCGGCGCCACATCGTCATACAGCGTCACGGCATTGCGGGCGGCGACAAAGACGACCATGGCCTCGTCGACCCGGGCGACGTCCTCCCCCGCCTGCTCGAACGCGGCGACCAGGCCGGCGTGACGCAGCGCGCTCAGGTCGATCCCGTACCCGGGCTCGCGGGCCAGCAATTCCAGGCGCGCCTGGCGCAGGCTGTCGATCGTGAAGCGCTCGGCCACGCGCGGCGCATGCTGCTGCAACCACGTATACAGAATGGTTTCGGCAGCCCGGATCACGGGCACGATCGGCCACAGGGTATCGTCGAGGTCGAACAGTACGGCTTTGGGCCAGGGATGGCGGGTCATCGGCTTCCAGGGATCAGGCATGAAAAAACGCTACGCCAGCATAGCGATGCATACGGCCAAAAGCAAACCGCACGGCCTGCGCGTTGCTTATATGACATTGTGCTTACAACCTGATACACATGCAAATGGGACGCAAATGGACCGGTTGCCTAATAAATGAACTAAAATGTTGAGCGATTTTTTGATTCCAACCGCGCAGCCTGCGCTTTCCCGCTAGATTATTTGGAGAATATATGAAGAGTTCCTACCTGCGCGCAAGCGCAGCGCTGGCATGCGCGGTCGTGTTGACTGCTTGCGGTGGTGACGACGGCCAGTTGCTGCTGGGCGGCACGATTTCCGGCGTGACCAGGCCTGGCATGGTCCTGATGAATAACGGCGGCTCGGAGTTCGAGGTGCCGGTTCCGTCGAACGGTACCGGTGTGACCCAGTTCAGTTTCCCTCAGCTGATTTCGTCGGATGACAAGTATGATGTGCGGGTCAAGAGCGTACCGTCGAATGTGAACAAGGAAAGTTGCCGCTATCGTTACAACACCGGGCGCGCAGGCTTTAATGTCGTCAATATTGAGATCGCTTGCGACTTCAAAACGCAAGCCCTTGGCGGCACCGTCAGCAACCTCAAGAATGAATTGATCCTGGTAAACGGCTCTGACCGCGTCATCGTTCCAGCCGGTGCAACGACCTTTGCCATGGCCAGCGTCGCACAAGACGCGCCTTATGGCGTGTCGATTCTGGCAAACCCTGCCGGCCAAAGCTGCACCATCGCCAACGGCGTCGGCACCATGGGCGCGGCCGATGTGAACAACGTGACCGTCACGTGCGCACCTTAATTTTCCTGGAGTCAAACGCATGAAGTCTTCCCTGATCCGCCCGGCGCTTGCGCTGGCGCTGGCTGCAAGCCTGGCCGCCTGTGGCGGCAGCGACAAAGCCGAGTTCACCGTTGCCGGTTCGGTGAACGGCCTTGTTTATGATGGCCTGGTCCTGACCAATGCCGGCGTGCCATTGAAAGTCGCACCGCCAACCACGGCCGGCGCAGCGGTACGCTTCGCTTTCCCCGACAAGCTGGAATACGGCGACACCTATGACGTCCGGGTCCTCACGCACCCGGCGCACCAGTTCTGCGAGCCGAGCGCTCCGCCCGACGGTCTGTATGCCAACAACGCCGATACGGCGGGCCGCCTCAGGACGATCGATATCGCGATCGCCTGCAAGATCAGCGAATACACCGTCGGCGGCACGATCACCGGCCTGACTGGCGCCGGCCTGGTGCTGGCCAATGGCAGCACCGGTGGCACCTACACGGCTGCAACGCCGGCAACGCCACCTGCCACGACGCCGATTGCCTACGAGCTTCCGCCAGTACAATTCGGCAAGACCTATGGCGTCACGGTCACCAGGCAGCCGTCCGGCCAGGTTTGCACGGTCGCAAACCCGACCGGTACGATGGGTGACGCAAAAGTGCAAAACGTCAACGTTACCTGCGTCGCTGCCTAGTTCTGGAAAGTTATACGCAATTCTTATGTCGAGTATGCGAAAGGAAAATTGGACTTATATGCTGTAACGCAGCATACTGATCCTGTCTCCTCCAACTCTCCTCAGAAAAGAATTGGATTTCGGCCCGCTCTTGTAGCGGGCCTTTTTTTTGCCCGTGCCAGCAGCGTGACCATGAAAAAAGCGCCCTGAAGGCGCTTTGATCGGGTGACATGGTGGCCAGACGACCACGGCGGCTAGGCCTGGCTCGGCAGATTGGCCAGCGCCACATACTGCGCCAGACTCACCGCTTCGGGCCGCACGCTCGGATCGATGCCCGCTTCCACCAGCTGCGCCTCGGTAAACATCCCCGCCACGCAGTTGCGAATCACCTTGCGCCGCTGCGAGAAAGCCTTGGCGACCACTGCTTCGAGACGCTTGCCGTCGCACGGCAGTTGCTGCTTGACGGGCACCATGCGCACGATGGCCGATTCCACCTGCGGTGGCGGATCGAACGCGGTCGGTGGCACGATGAACATCAGCGACATGTCGTAGCGCCATTGCAGCATCACCGACAGGCGACCGTAAGTCTTGCTGCCCGGCTCGGCCACCATGCGCTCGACCACTTCCTTTTGCAGCATGAAGTGCTGGTCTTCGATCAGGTGGGCAAAGTCCGCCAGATGAAACAGCAGCGGGCTGGAAATGTTGTACGGCAAATTGCCCACCACGCGCAGCTTCTGTCCCTCGGCCACCGGAATCGCGCCGAAGTCGAACTTCAGCGCGTCGCCCGAATGCACCGTCAGGCGCTCGCGCGGATAGGCTTTTTCCAGGCGCGTGACCAGGTCGCGGTCGAGCTCGACGACGTGCATGTGGTCGAGCTGCTTGAGCAGCAGCGCCGTCATCGCGGCCAGGCCCGGTCCGATTTCGACCATGGTTTCGCCCTGGCGCGGTGCGATGGCGTCGATGATGTCGGAAAGGACTTGCTTGTCGGTCAGGAAGTTCTGGCCGAAGCGCTTGCGTGCTACGTGTTTCATGAATGCTTTCTTAAATATTTGATGCGCGTGCCGCGCGCTGCGCCAGCACCATGTGCATGGCGGCGCCGATCGCTTCGATCATGCTGCCGCAATCGGCGAGGCCAAGACCCTGCGCGGCCAGGTCGAGCGCGGTGCCATGGTCGACCGAGGTGCGGATCAAAGGCAGGCCAAGCGTGACATTGATGCCGCGCCCAAAGGTCGCATGCTTGAGCACCGGCAGACCCTGGTCGTGGTACATCGCCAGCACGCAATCGGCGTCCTTCAGGTACTTCGGCTGGAACAGTGTGTCGGCCGGATACGGCCCGCGCGCATCGATGCCGCGCGCACGGGCTGCCTCGAGCACCGGCGTGATAACGTCGATCTCCTCGCGGCCCAGGTAACCGTTTTCGCCCGCGTGCGGGTTCAGGCCGGTGACCAGGATGACGGGCGCGGCGATGCCGAACTTGGTGGTCAGATCGGCGTACAGGATGTCGAGCACCTGGGTCAGGTTCTCACGCGTGAGCGCGCCCGGGACGTCCTTCAGCGGCAGATGGGTCGTGGCGAGCGCAACGCGCAGGTACGGTTGATCCCCGCCTGGCGCGCCGGCCAGCATCATCACCACTTTCGGGGTACCGGTCTTCTCAGCCAGGTATTCGGTGTGGCCGGAAAAGGCGACACCGGCATCGTTGATCGTGCTTTTCTGCAGTGGCGCAGTGACGATGCCGTCGAACCAGCCGCGCTCACAGCCTTCGATGGCCAGGTCGAGCGTGGCCAGCACGGCGCGGCCATTCTCGGGATCGAGCCGGCCCGGCACCACGTGGGCGTCGAGCGGCACGTCGATGACGGCCAGCCGCGCGGCGCCGAAGTGCGGCAGGCCGCCATTGCGCAGCGCCTGGGTCGACAGGGCAGCCAGGCGGATTTCAGGATCGATCAGGCTGGCCGTGAGCGCCAGGAAGGCGGCGTCGCCCACCAGCACGCAGTTGGCCTCATCGCGCATGGCCCAGGCGGCGCGGATCGCGATCTCGGGGCCGATGCCGGCCGGCTCGCCGACCGTGATCGCCAGCGTGGGCCGTTGGTGCGCCAGCGGGCGCACAGGCGCCTGCGGCGCGGCCATTGCTTACTGCTCCTCGCGGAATTCGACGTAGGCACGGTCGCGCACCTGGCGCATCCAGTCTTCCATCGCTTCCTGCATCTTGCGGTCACGCAGGACCTGGCGCGCCACGTTGCGCTCTTTCTGCTGCGTCACGTCTTCGCTCTTGCGCTCGACGACCTGAATCAGGTGGAAGCCGAACGGCGACTGCACGATGTCGGACGTATCGCCCGGCTTGAGGGCGTTCATCGCGGTCTCGAATTCTGGCACGGTGTCGCCCGGATACAGCCAGCCCAGATCGCCGCCCTTGCTGGCCGAACCATCCTGCGAGTACTGGCGCGCCAGGTCTTCGAAGGTGCCGGCGTTGTTGGCCATTTTTTCCTTGATTTCCAGCAGCTTGCGCTTGACCTCGCCCTCGGTCATGGTCGGGGTGACCTTGAGCAGGATGTGGCGTGCGCGGGTCTGCTCGACGACGGCCTTGTCGGTCTCGCTGGCCAGCGAACGCTTGCCGGCCAGTTTCAGGATGTGAAAGCCCACGTTGGTCTTGAGGATCGGCGTGACCTGGCCGGCTTCCAGCTTGCGCAGCTCGGTCGAGAAATTCGGCGGCAGGCGGTCGGCATCGCGCCAGCCGATGTCACCGCCCTTGAGCGCGTCCGGGGCGTCGGAATAGGTCGACGCCATGCGCGCGAAGTCGGCGCCGGTGCGCAGCTGGCGCATCACTTCTTCGGCGCGCGCGGCGCGGGCGGCGATCTGCTCGGGCGACGCGTTCTCGGGCACGCGCACCAGGATCTGGGCGATGTTGACTTCGATACGGTCGGCAGCGGCGGCCTTGGCGGCGGCCATATAGGTGTCGATCTCGGCTTCCGAGACTTGCACCTTGCTGTCGACTTCGTGCTCGCGCAGGCGCTGCATCATGATTTCGTTGCGGATGTCTTCGCGGAAGCGCGAGAAGGGCATGCCTTCTTTTTCCATCTGGTTGCGCATGTCCTGCACCGACAGCTTCTGGTTCTCGGCGATGCGGCCGATCGTGGCGTCCAGCGTGCGGTCGTCGACCTTGACGCCCATCTCCTTGGCCAGTTGCAGCTGGGCGCGTTCGACGATCATCGCCTCGAGCACCTGGCGTTCCATCGTGGCGGTGTCGGGCATCTGGGCGTTACGCGCCTTCATGTTTGCCGTCACCTGGACCATGCGGCCGGCCACTTCGTTGCGCGTGATGACTTCATCGTTGACGACGACCTGGATCGAGTCGACCACCTTGGCATTGGCCGAGGCAGGCGGCAGGAAGCCCGAGCTGGCGGCGGCCGGCGTCGTGGCTGCTGGCGTGGTGGCGGCTGGCGCCGCGGCCTGGGCCAGGACCTGGCCGGCGCTCATCGCGCACAGCAGCGCGGCTGCCAACTGGAGAGACTGCAAACGGGTAGTACGCATCATCTGGAAAGCACTCATTTGAGGATTGTTCACGTCAGGTTGGACGACGAAGTATGGACACCGAGTCTGAAATTTGACTTAGGGCCGGCCGAGACCAGCGTTCAGTCGCGTATAACCCGGGACGCTCTTGTTGAACGACTCGAGCGGATTGCCCAGGCCCAGGCGCGACAAGCCATTGAGCTCGAGCTGGAAGAAGATCGGCGTCGACGTCGTCTGGGCCGCCGTCACGAAACGCTGCGCGCCCATTCGGAACACCCAGCAATCCGCCTGGTATTCGAGGCCGATCAAACTCTCGATCAGCTTGCTGCCGGTGGACGGATTGACGGCCTGCCCCACGCCATACGAGCGCAGCGCGTAGCTGACACGCCCGACGCCATACCAGCGCCGCGAGATCGGATACTGCGCCGACAGGTCGATATTGCGGAAACTGTCACGCTGATAACGATACTCGGCATTCACGGCCTTCATCTTCCCCGGACGCCACTGCACGCTCACGTTCGAGCTGTACAGACTGCTTCCGGCCGCATCGTATTGTACGCCGCTATCGAAGGTCCAGGACTCGGAAATGGTGCCGCCGGCCGCCAGCAGCAGGTCGTACCGGCTTTGCTGCGCCGCTTCACCCGCGATGCGCACGCGCGGCTCTTCGAAGTACAGGCGCTGGCCGATGGCCAGGCGCAGACGCTCGGCGCCGTCTTCCTGGATGAAGCGCGACACCAGCGCCGCCGTCAGCTGGTTGGCGTCGGACACGCGGTCCAGGCCAACGTAGCGGTTCTCGGAAAACAGCTGGGCATAGTTGAAGCCCGAGCGGCCCGTATCGAACAGCGGGACATCGTCCTGGTTCTCGTACGGCGTGTAGACATAGAACAGGCGCGGCTCGAGTGTCTGCGTGGTGGACTTGCCGAACAGCGAAGCGTCGCGCTCGAACACCATGCCGCTGTCGAGCGACACCGTCGGAATCGTGCGCGTCAGCTTGGTCGGCTTGCCCGGGCGCGTCGCGTGGTCGTCCAGATCGTACTGGGCCGCGTTGTACATCAGCTTGGGCGTGACGAACCAGCCCGGGCGCACGATCGGATAGCTGACCTGACCCTGGACCACGGCGCGCGAGCCGCCCACGTCGGTGGGGTGGGCGAAGCGGGTCGCCTCGGCGTCCACCGCCCAGTCAAAGCCCGCCACGTCGTAGCGCGCCGAACGGAAGTTAATCTGCGGCAGGCGGTCATACGGCCGCGGCACCGTCAGGCTTGGATTGGTGGCCGCCGCCGGGTCCTGCAGCACCTGGTAATTCTGGGCGCGCGCGGACAGGCTCCAGTACTGGCCGGAGTAATCGGTACGCAGTTCGCGCAGCAGCTGGCGCTCGGCGCTGGCAGCGACGGTGCGCGAAAAGTCGGACGGGTATTCATCGTCCGATGCGCCATGCAGGTTCCAGCCGTACGACCAGTTCGGCTTGATCGCGCCGTTATGCAGCGAGTCGGCGCGCCAGCGCGTGGTGCCCGTCTGGCGGTCGTCCGGCAGCACTTCGACGTGGGTTTCACCGTTGTAGGTGCTGCCCAGGTAACGCCCGGTCGCGCCCAGCTGGAAACCACGGTCGAACATCATGCGCGGGTACAGCGTCAGGTCGCGGTTCGGTGCGATGTTGACGTAGTACGGCACCATGACTTCGGCCTTGCCCTGCGAGCCGAAACCGACGGTTGGCGGCAGCCAGCCCGAACGGCGCTGGCCCGACAGCGAGAACGACATCGCCGGCGTGCCCAGGATCGGCACGTCCTTGAAATAGATGACGGTCTTGCCAGCGGTGCCGACGTCGCGGCCCTTGTCCAGGCGCAGCGTGCTCGATTTCAGGTACCAGTCCGGATCCGGTCCTTCGCAGGTGCTGTAGGTACCGTCGCGCACGACGGCCTGCTGTTCACCCAAAAAGTCGATCCGGCTCGCCTGGCCCTGGGCATTGTTCGCCGCCATGAAATACGTCGGGTTGAGCAGGTAGCCCTTGCCCGTTTCGAGGTTCAGCTGCAGCTCGTCGCCTTTGTAGCGGTCGCCAAAGCGCCACATGTCGACGTTGCCGGAGGCCGTGACCTGGTCTTCGACGATCAGGTAGCAGGCCGTGTCGGCGGTCATGCCGGTCTGGCCGCGCGTGATCTCGACGTTACGGGAAAGGTCGAGCCGGCGGTCGGGCCGGCCGGCGATATCCTCGGCCTTGACGGTGACGGGAAGGTCGTCCTCGGCCTGGGCCGTTGGTGCAGGGGCGGTGACGTTGACGGTGGCGGGCGTCTGGGCGAACGCAGGCATTGCAGTGACCGAAGCCATTGCATACAGTGCGAGCACGTGTCGTGGTGGGAATGGTTGGGCCGAGGACCAGCTCATGGAAAATCGCAGCTCATGGAGAATCGACGTGCGCCATAAAGGGCGGTTTTTTTGGGATGAATCCCTTATTATAGGGGAATTAGTTCAACCAACCGGATTCATCAGGCCGCTTCATGTCATCTTTGTCTCAAAACCTTTCCGCCTCCGCCGACGCAGTGCCAGATACCCGGCTGTCGCAACTGAACGAATGGCTGGCCACGACCGGCCTGGTCGATGTCGCGTCCGGCCGCCGCGCCTCCGTCGACGCCAGTTTCCGGCGCTATTTCCGCTACGACGTCGTGGCCGACATGCAGGCCAAGCTGGGCGCAACGCTGGTCGCGATGGATGCCCCGCCAGAGCGCGAGAACGTGCCGGCCTTCATCCACGTGCAGGGCTTGTTGCTGGAAGCCGGCGTGAGCGTGCCGGCGATCGCCGCACGCAACGTCGAACAGGGCTTCCTGCTGCTGTCCGATCTGGGCAACACCACCTACCTGTCGCGCCTGTCCATCGACAATGCCGCCTTCATGTATTCGGACGCCGTCGATGCGCTGCTCAAGTTCCAGATGGCCAGCCAGCCGGACGTGCTGCCCGAGTTCGACCGCGCCTTCGTCATGCGCGAACTGGGCATCTTCCCCGAGTGGTACCTGGGCAAGCACCTGGGCGTGACGCTCGACGACAAGCAGCAGGCGCAGCTTGACAAGGTTTTTGAAGCGATTGCCGCCAACGTGCTGGCGCAGCAGCAGGTGTTCATGCACCGCGATTTCCATTCGCGCAACCTGATGTTCCTCGACCAGCACAACCCGGGCGTGATCGACTTCCAGGACGCCGTGTATGGCCCGGTCACGTACGACCTGGCCTCGCTCCTGCGCGATGCCTACATCCAGTGGGACGAAGACATGGTGCTCGACTGGGTGGTGCGCTACTGGCAGAGCGCCAAAAGCGTCGGCCTGCCGGTCAATCCGGACATCGACGCGTTCTACCGCGACTTCGAATACATGGCCCTGCAGCGCCACCTGAAAATCCTCGGCATCTTCTGCCGCCTGAACTACCGCGACAACAAGGCCCACTACATGGGCGACCTGCCGACGGTGCTCGACTACGTGCGCAAGACCGCCAACCGCTACAACGAACTCAAGCCGCTGCTGCGCCTGCTCGACGCAGTCGACGACAAGCCGCAACAGTTCGGCTACACCTTCTGAAGGCATCCATCATGAAAGCGATGATTTTTGCCGCCGGCCGCGGCGAGCGCATGCGGCCACTCACCGATACCTGCCCGAAGCCCCTGCTCAAGGTGCGTGGCCGGCCCCTGATCACCTGGCACGTACTGAACCTGGTGCGCGCCGGGATCGTCGACATCGTCATCAACCACTCGCACCTGGGCCACATGATCGAGGCCGAGCTGGGCGACGGCAGCCGCTACGGCGCGCGCATCGTCTACTCGCACGAACCGAGCCCGCTCGAGACGGCCGGCGGCGTGGCCAATGCGCTGCACCTGCTGGGCGACGAACCGTTTCTGGCGGTATCGGGCGATATCTACGCGCCCTACTTCGACTTCACCGAAGCGCTCGACGCGCTCAAGGACAAGGATGCGGTGGGCCAGGTCTATGCGATCGACCAGCGCGACATCGCCTGGCTGTGGCTCACGCCGAACCCGTGGCACAACCCGGAAGGCGACTTCGCGCTCGACATGTACACGCTGCGTAACGAGGGCGACGTCAAGTTCAATTTCGCCGGCATCGGCGTCTACCGGCCGGAGATGTTCGATGGCATCCGCGCGGGCGAATTCGTCAAGTTCGGCCCCCTAATGCGCCAGTACATCGAGCAGGGTCGCATCGGTGGCGAGGTGTATCACGGCCAGTGGGTCAATGTCGGCACCGTCGGCCAGCTGGAAGAACTGAACGCGCCGCTGCGGCCGGCCAAGTCGGCGCCATGATGCCGGCCGGCGCCGTGCATGCCAACCGGCGCGCGCGCGTGCTGGCGCAGATGCCGCCGGGCGCGGTGGCGGTGCTCGGCACGGCGCCCGAAGTGATGCGCAATGGCGACAGCCCATACCCGTACCGGCACGACAGCTATTTTTACTACCTGAGCGGGTTCACCGAGCCTGACAGCTGCCTCGTGCTGGTGGCAGCGCTCGATGCGCGCCCTGCCCGCGCGATCCTGTTCTGCCGCGCGAAAGACCCCGACCACGAAATCTGGGACGGCTTTCGCTACGGGCCCGATGCGGCGCGCACGGCGTTCGGGTTCGACGAGGCGTATCCGGTCGACGAACTCGATCACCGCATGGTCGGCATCCTGTCGAATGCACCGGCGCTGTACTACGCGCCGAGTCACAGCGCAGCGCTCGATGCGCAGATCACCGGCTGGCTGAAGGGCGTGCGCGCGCTGGGCCGCACGGGCGTGACAGCGCCGGCGACGACGCACAACTTGCTGGTGCTGCTGGACGAGATGCGGCTGCTGAAGGACGCGCACGAAGTGGACCTGATGGCGCGCGCTGGCGCCATCTCGGCTGCGGCGCATGCGCGCGCAATGCGCGCCACGCGCCCCGGCATAATCGAGTACGAGATCGAGGCCGAGCTGCTGCACGAGTTTCGCCGCAACGGCGCGCAGGCACCGGCGTATTCGTCCATCGTCGCATCGGGCCCGAATGCCTGCGTGCTGCACTACATTGCCAATGACCGCCGCATTCTCGATGGCGAACTGGTACTGATCGACGCCGGCTGCGAAATCGATGGCTACGCGGGCGACATTACGCGCACCTATCCGGCCAACGGCCGCTTCACGGCGCCGCAGCGCACGCTGTACGAACTGGTGCTGCGCGCCCAGGCTGCGGCGCTGACGGCCATCCGGCCCGGGCAGCCGTACAGCGGCATCCACGAGGCGGCGGTGCGGGTGCTGACCGAAGGGATGCTCGACCTGGGCCTGCTCGACAAACGCAAGGTCGGCTCGGTCGACGACGCGATCGACACGCGCGCGTTCGCCCAGTTCTACATGCACGGCACCGGCCACTGGCTCGGGATGGACGTGCACGATGTGGGCGTGTACCGCGATCTGGCGCTGCCCGAGAAACCATCGCGCGCGCTGCAGCCGGGCATGGCGCTGACCGTGGAGCCGGGCATCTATGTGCGGCCGGCCGACGGCGTGCCCGAAGAATACTGGAACATCGGCATCCGGATCGAGGACGACGTCGTCGTCACCGATATGGGCGCGCGCATCCTGACGGACGGCGTACCGAAAGACGTGGCGGAGATTGAAGCATGGATGAAGGTAGCACGATGACGAACCAAACTTACGACGTCGATGTGGCGATTTGCGGCGCGGGGCCGGTGGGCCTGGCGCTGGCGGGCTTCCTGGTCCGGCGTGGCATCCCCGGGGCGCGCATCGCGCTCATCGACGGCAAGTCGCTGGGCCAGGCGATTTCGGATCCGCGTTCGATCGCGCTGTCGTGGGGCAGCGCGCAACTGCTGCAAGAAGTGGGCGCCTGGCCGCTGGCCGCCACGCCGATCCACGAGATCCACGTCTCGCGGCGCGGCCAGCTGGGCCGCAGCCTGATGCAGCGCGAAGACCACGATGTGCCGGCGCTCGGCTACGTGACGCGCTACGGCGCCGTCGTCGATGCACTGGCGAAGGTGGGCGAGCAGGCGGGAGTCTTGATGCTGCGCCCGGCGCGCGTGACGTCGCTCGATGAACAGCCCGATGCAGCGCTGCTGCACCTGGACGATGGCAGCACGGTGCGTGCCCGGGTGGCGGTGCAGGCCGAAGGCGGCCTGTTTGGCGCGCAGGACCAGCGCGCCCGCAGCCGCGACTACGAACAGAGCGCCGTCATCGCGCGCGTGACGACATCGATGCCGATCGCGCACCGCGCGTTCGAACGCTTCACCGACGAAGGCCCGCTGGCACTGCTGCCCGAAGACGGCGCCGACGGCCACCAGTATGCGCTGGTCTGGTGCATGCGCCCGGAGCGCGCACAGGCGATCTTGGCGCTCGATGACGCGCGCTTCCTGACGCAGCTGGGCGAGGCCTTCGGCGCCCGCCTGGGCGCCTTCACGAAAGTATCGCCGCGCAGCGCGTTCCCGCTCGGCCTGAACGCCGAAGCGCGGGCCACGGCGCGCACGGTCGCCATCGGCAATGCCGCGCAAACGCTGCACCCGGTGGCCGGCCAGGGCCTGAACCTGGGCCTGCGCGACGCCGCCGTGCTGGCACGCCAGCTGGCGCGCGGAACGGATGCCGAAGCCATCGCCCGCTTTATGGAGGACCGCGCAGGCGACCGCCGCACGACCATCGGCCTGACCGACACGATGGCCCGCGCCTTCACGATCCCCGGCCCGCTGCAACCGCTGCTCGGCCTTGGCCTGGCCGCCCTCGACCTGACCCGCCCCGCCCGCACGCTGCTGGCCGACCTGATGATGTTCGGCCGCCGCTAACCCCAAGCAATTACCCAACAATTGGGGTCAGAGTCGAATTGTTTGACAACGTTTTGTTAAATGGCCGCCAATACATTGCCAACGGCGATGTATTGGCGGCTGCCATGTCAGTAGCGTAGGGTGGACGGCTGCGCCGTCCACGCGTTCAAATCCACGTGATGTCGTGGTGCGTCACAGTTTGTCAAACGCGTGGGCGGGAAACCCGCCCACCCTACGATCAACTGATTCAATTCGACCGCGACAGCGCTTCCAGCAATTTGGTAGCCGTGGCCGCCGACGAACCCGGATTCTGACCGGTGATCAGCAAGCCATCGGTGACCACATACGAACCCCAGTCATCGGTGCGCGAATAGTTGCCGCCTTTTGCCTTGAGCTCGTCTTCCACCAGGAATGGCACGATGTCCGTCAGTTCAACGGCCGCTTCTTCGGTGTTGGTGAAGCCCGTGACGCGCTTGCCCTGCACGAGTGGCGTGCCATCGGCATTCTTCACGTGACGCAGCACGCCCGGTGCGTGGCACACCAGCGCAACCGGCTTGTTCGCGGCGATGAACGACTCGATCAGCGCGATCGAGTTGCGGTCTTCGGCCAGGTCCCACAGCGGGCCATGGCCGCCCGGGTAGAACACGGCATCGAAGTCACCCTGCGAGACGCTGTCGAGACGTACGGTCGCGGCCAGTTGCGCGTTCGCAGCAGCATCGGCCTTGAAGCGGCGGGTGTCATCGGTCTGTGCCGATGCATCATCACTCTTCGGGTCGAGCGGCGGCTGGCCGCCGGCAGGCGAAGCCAGCACGATGTTGGCGCCGGCTTCCTTCAGCGCATAATACGGGGCAGCCAGCTCTTCGAGCCAGAAGCCGGTCTTGCGGCCGGTGTTGCCCAGTGTGTCGTGCGAAGTCAGTACGATCAGGATGTTCATGGTGTGGCTCCTTGTTGTTGATGTTAATAGACCAGTCGTCTAGATTGTGTGTCAAAAAAACGCTTCCCGAGAAGCGTTCGATATTCGTGTTATTCGGGCAATTGCAACAGGCGCCGTGTGGTCGCCAGCGCCGCATCGAACGCTACCGCATCCCGCGCGATCTTGGCCATGAGGCTGGCGCCGAGCCAGAGCTGATACAGGCTCTGCGCCACCTGCCCTGCCTCGCCCTCCACCTTCAGCGAACCGTCGGCAATGCCGCCTTCGATGGCCTCGGCCAGACGAGCAACAATGCCAGCAGTACCTTGCTTGAGCGTCAGGCGCATCGGCTCGGACAGATCGACTACTTCCGCGCCCAGCTTGACGGCCAGGCACTTACCCTGGCAATCGTCAAACGACTGGTTCGTGCGCCATTGCCCGAAGTAGGTCAGCAATTTGCCGGCCATCGTCGCATCCGGATTGCGCAGCGTGACGTCCATCTCTGCCAGATACGCGTCGAAATACCGTGCCAGCAGCGCTTCTCCGAACGCATCTTTCGAGCCGAAGTAATGGTAGAACGATCCCTTCGGCACGCCGGCCGAGACCAGGATCTCGTTCAGGCCCACCGCCGAAAACCCTTTGCCAGCCATGATGCGCTGCCCGACGTCGAGGATAGTGTCACGAACGCCTGACGATTCGGATGTCAATGCTTTTGCCATGAACCTACTATACAGCAAAATTAGACCAGTCGTCTAGCGCCGCACTCAAACGAGTCGCGAGGCTCAGTGGCGAGCGTTCCTGAGGGCTATTAGCCAATAATTCGACTCTGACCCTAATTGTTGGGCTATTGCTTAGTCGACGGCTTTGACCATCGCTTCGATGACTTTTTTGGCGTCGCCGAAGACCATCATCGTGTTGGGCTGGTAGAACAGGTCGTTGTCCAGGCCCGCGTAGCCGGAGGCCATCGAGCGTTTGTTGACGATGATGCTTTTGGCCCGATAGGCTTCCAGGATCGGCATGCCTGCAATCGCCGACTTCGGGTCTTTTGCGGCCGGGTTCACCACATCGTTGGCGCCCAGGACCAGGACCACATCGGTCTGGCCGAATTCGCCGTTGATGTCTTCCATCTCGGCCACCTGATCGTACGGTACTTCGGCTTCCGCCAGCAGCACGTTCATGTGGCCCGGCATACGCCCGGCCACGGGGTGGATCGCGTAGCGCACCGTCACGCCGTGGGCGGTCAGCTTGTCGACCAGTTCCTTGACCGTGTGCTGTGCGCGCGCCACGGCCAGGCCGTAGCCGGGGACAATGATCACCGATTCGGCATTCTGCAGGATGAACGCGGCGTCTTCGGCCGAGCCGGATTTGACGGGCCGCTGCTCCTTGGTACCGCCGGCGTCGGCCACCGCTTCGCCGCCGAAGCCGCCCAGCAGCACATTGAAGAACGAGCGGTTCATCGCCTTGCACATGATGTACGAGAGGATCGCGCCGCTCGAGCCCACCAGCGAGCCGGCGATGATCAGCATCGCGTTGTTCAGCGAGAAGCCGATGCCCGCCGCCGCCCAGCCCGAGTACGAGTTGAGCATCGATACCACCACCGGCATATCGGCCCCGCCGATCGGGATGATGATCAACACGCCCAGCACGAACGCCAGCGCCGCCATCACGATGAACGCGCCCCATGCGGGTTCAAGGCCATCGGTAAAGCAGAAGACCAGCCCCAGCGCGACAATCGCGATGGCGACGAACAGATTCAGGATGTGCTGGCCTGCAAAGCGCACCGGTGCGCCCTGGAACAGGCGAAACTTGTACTTGCCCGACAGCTTGCCGAAGGCGATGACCGAGCCCGAAAACGTCACCGCACCGACGAACGTGCCGATGAACAGCTCGAGCCGGTTCCCGAATGGCAGCGGTTCGCCCCGCGTCGTGATGTTGAAGGCCCACGGCTCGGCCACTGCCGCGATCGCGATGCAGACGGCGGCCAGCCCGATCAGCGAGTGCATCGCCGCGACCAGTTCCGGCATCTTGGTCATCTCGACCTTCTTCGCGGCGGTGGCGCCAATGGCGCCACCCACGACCACGCCCAGCAGCACCAGGCCAAATCCCAGTCCCCCGCCCTGCTGCAGCCGCTCCTGCAGTTTGAGCATCAGCGCAATGGTAGTGAGCACTGCGATCGCCATGCCGGCCATCCCGAATGCATTGCCCAGGCGCGCCGTCGATGGCGACGACAAGCCCTTGAGCGCCTGGATGAAGCACACCGAGGCGACCAGATAGAACAGCGTGACCAGGTTCATGCTGATGGCGTTCATGCCGCATCCTCCTGCTTCGGCGCGGCCTTGGGCGCCTTCTTGCGGAACATCTCCAGCATGCGCTGCGTGACGAGGAAGCCACCAAACACGTTCACGGCCGCCAGAGCCACGGCCAGCGTGCCTGCCACGCGCCCCGTCAAGCCTTCGGTCAGGCCCGCGGCCAGCATGGCGCCGACAATGACGATCGCCGAAATCGCGTTGGTGACCGCCATCAGGGGCGTGTGCAGCGCCGGGGTGACGGTCCAGACCACGTGGTAGCCGACGTAGATCGCCAGCACGAAGATGATCAGGTTGATGACGGTGTGGCTGATGTCCATGGTGTCTCCTGTCCGTTCTTGTCAACGATGCCAACGTCTTACTTGCGCAGCAGTTCTCCGGCGCTGCACATCAGGGTCGCGCGCACGATCTCGTCGCCGCGGTCGATATGGAACTGGCCGTCGGCGTCGATCACCAGCTTGAGAAAATCGAGCACGTTGCGCGCATACAGGGCCGAGGCATCGGCCGGCACCAGCGTGGCCAGATCGGGTTCGCCGATGATGTGCACGCCATGCTTGAGGACAGTCGCGCCGATCTCGCTCAGGACGCAGTTGCCGCCCTGCGCCACGGCCATATCGACGATCACCGACCCCGGCTTCATGGCCCGCACCGTGTCTTCGCCGATCAGCACCGGCGCGCGCCGGCCCGGAATCAGGGCCGTGGTAATGATGATGTCGGCCAGCTTCGCGCGTTCGTGCACGAGCTGCGCCTGGCGCCGCATCCAGTCGGCCGGCATCGCGCGCGCATAGCCGCCGCTGCCGGCCGCGATCTCGCGCTCTTCGTCGGTTTCATACGGCACGTCGATGAATTTCGCGCCAAGCGACTCCACCTGTTCTTTCACGGGCGGGCGCACGTCGGACGCTTCGATCACGGCGCCCAGCCGCTTGGCGGTGGCGATGGCCTGCAGGCCTGCCACCCCGACGCCCATGATCAGCACGCGCGCAGCCTTGACGGTGCCGGCGGCAGTCATCAACATCGGCATGAAGCGCCCGTAGGTATTTGCGGCCAGCAGGATGGCCTTGTAGCCGGCGATGTTCGCCTGCGACGACAGCACGTCGAGCGACTGTGCGCGCGTGATGCGCGGCGCGGCTTCCAGGGCAAAGGCAGTAATGCCGGCGGTGGCCAGCGCAGCGAGATTCTCACCATCGAAGGGATCGAGCATCCCGACCAGCACCGCGTCGCGGCGCATCATGGCCAGCTCGCCGGCAGCGGGACTGCGCACCTTGAGCACCAGGTCGGCGCCGAACGCGCCAGGGGCATCGACGATGACGGCGCCGGCGGCCTCGAACGCGGCGTCTGGCGCCGCCGCATGCAGGCCGGCGCCGGCCTGCACCATGACCTCGTGGCGTGCGGCCAGCTTTTTCACGGTCTCGGGGGTGGCTGCAACACGGGTCTCGCCCGGCCGGGTTTCGGCCGGAATACCAATTCTCATGGATCCCTCCATTCGTTGAACTGCCGCGCCAGCAAATCTATCACGTCTTTACAGTGATTGTTCAAATATTAAATTTGCGTGGCCGTTTTGATCATCCGTAGAGACCGTGCAGGGCGCACGGGGCCATGATGGTTGTTTTTGCGTCAGATCAAGCCCGATTAACCACATGCCAACGTTGCAGGAAGCGACCGGCTGAGCAAACACGGGCCTTGTCAAGGTAGAATACCGGCTCATTTTCAAGGACAGGCATGAGCGATATCTTCAAACCATCGGTTACCGTGGCAGCGATCATCGAGCACGAGGGCCGGTTCCTGCTGATCGAAGAAGAGACGAGCGAAGGTATCAAGCTGAACCAGCCCGCCGGCCATCTCGACCCGCACGAATCGCTGGAACAGGCGGTGGTGCGCGAAGCGCTCGAAGAAACGGCGCACGAGTTCATCCCGCGCTCGCTGGTGGGCATGTACATGTCGCGCTACCACTCAAAGTCGCGCAATGCCGACGTCACCTACCTGCGTTTCACCTTTGCCGGCAGCGTCGGGCGCCAGTTTGACCAGCCGCTCGACGAAGGCATCCTGCGCACCATGTGGATGACGCGCGACGAAATCGCCGCCACCGTCGACCGCCACCGCAGCCCGATCGTGCTGCGCTGCGTGGACGATTACCTGGCCGGCCAGAGCACGCCGCTCTCGCTGCTGCACACCCACCCTTCGGTCTTCGAAGGCGGGATCTGAAGAATTCACTACGGACGTAACATGCGCAAGAAAAAAGTCGTGATCGGGATGTCGGGCGGAGTCGACTCCTCGGTCGCGGCCTGGATGCTCAAGGAACAAGGTTACGACGTGGTCGGCCTGTTCATGAAAAACTGGGAAGACGACGACGATTCCGAATACTGCTCGACGCGCCAGGACTGGATCGACGCGGCCAGCGTGGCCGACGTGGTCGGTGTGGACATCGAGGCGGTCAACTTCGCCGCCGAATACAAGGACCGCGTGTTCGCCGAGTTCCTGCGCGAATACCAGGCCGGCCGCACCCCGAACCCGGACGTGCTGTGCAACGCCGAAATCAAGTTCAAGGCCTTTCTCGACCATGCGATGAAGCTGGGCGCCGACCTGATCGCCACCGGCCACTATGCGCGCGTGCGCGAAAACACGGCCAGCGGCAGCTTCGAGCTGCTCAAGGCCTTCGACGCCACCAAGGACCAGAGTTATTTTCTGCATCGCCTGAGCCAGGCGCAGTTGTCCAAGTCGCTGTTCCCGCTGGGCGAGATCCCGAAAACCGAGGTGCGCAAGATCGCCGAAAAACTCCAGCTGCCCAACGCGGCCAAGAAGGATTCGACCGGCATCTGCTTCATCGGCGAGCGGCCGTTCCGCGACTTCTTGAACCGCTACCTGGCCTACAAGCCGGGCCCGATCCGGCTCGATGACGGCACGCAGGTGGGCGAGCACGTCGGCCTGTCGTTCTACACGCTGGGCCAGCGCAAGGGGATCGGTATCGGGGGCCTGAAGTCACGCAAGACTGCTGACGGCATCAGCGAGCCATGGTTCGTCGCGCGCAAGGACATCGAGGCCAACACGCTCTACATCGTGCAGGGCCATGATCATCCATGGCTGCTGTCGAACCGCCTGGAAGCCGGCCAGGCCAGCTGGATCGCCGGCCACGCACCGGCGGCCGGCGCGCTGTCGGCCAAGACCCGCTACCGCCAGGCCGACATGGCCTGCCGCGTGCTGGCCGATGGCGATGCGCGCTTCGCGCTCGACTTCGACGAGGCCCAATGGGCAGTCACGCCGGGCCAGTCGGCCGTGCTGTACGACGGCGACGTGTGTCTGGGCGGCGGCATCATCGACGTGCGCTCAAGCGCCGCCTGACGACACGTCAAGGCTGGCGCGCTGCCAGCCATTCCACCAGCACGCCGGGCGCCAGCGGCCGCGCGTGCAGGTAGCCCTGGATCTCGTCGCAGCCGGCCAGGCGCAGGAAATCTTCCACCTCCACCGTTTCGACGCCTTCGGCCACGACCTTGTGACCGAGGTCGTGCGACAGCTTGATCATCGTGCTCACCAGCGCGCGGCAGCGTTCGTCCTGGACCAGGTTACGCATGAAGCTCTGGTCGATCTTGACCACGTTGGCCGGCAGGCTTTGCAGGTACGACAGGCTGCTGTAGCCGGTGCCGAAGTCGTCGATCGCCAGTTGCACGCCGGCGCGCCCGAGGCGCTCGAGCGTGGCCTGCGCGACCTTTGGATTGCGCATCAGCGCACTCTCGGTCAGCTCGATCACGAGGCACGATGGCGCCAGGCCATGGTGCTGTAATTCCATCAGCACGCGGTCGCAGAAATCCGGCTCTTCCAGATTCACGGCTGAGACATTCACCGCCACCTGCAACGCCAGACCGTCCCGGCGCCAGGCGACCATCTGGCGCAGCGCCGCGCGCAGCACCCACTCGGTGGTGGCGCGCGCCAGTGACGTCGTCTCGATCACCGGCATGAATTCGCCGGGCGAGATCGCGCCGGCCGTCGGATGGTTCCAGCGCAGCAGCGCTTCGACACCGACGCAGGCGCCATCGAGCAGGCTGACCTTGGGCTGGAATACCAGATGCAGTTCGTCCTCGCTCGCGAGCGCGGCGCCGAATTCGGTCACCAGCCAGAAGCGGCGCTGCAGGATCGCGTCGTGATGCGACGAGAACACGCGCACGCAGCGTTCGGCCGCCAGCGCATCGTGCGCGGCGCTGTGCATATTGCGCAGCAGGTCCAGGCCTTCGGTCTGGCCGACCGTGAACGGCGCGATGCCCACCGTCGTCGTCGTGATCAGGCGCGCCTGACCATAACTGGCGCGCGCATCGAGCCACGACTGCATCTGCTCGCAGAACGGCTCGATCGACAAGCCGCGCGGCGCGAAGAACGCAAACTGCGTGCTGCCCACATGATAGATCTTGCCGGCGCCGCCCAGGCGCAGCTGCGGCACCGTTTCACGCACCATGTCGTCGAGATAGCTCGACCCCATGACGCGCTGGGCATCGCTCAGTTCCTGCGGGCTGGCCAGGCTGATCAGGGCGGCGAGGCGCACCTCGCCATTCGGCTCATACAGTTCGAGGTCATTGAAGTCGATGATGAACTGGTTGCGGTTCGGCAGGCCGCTGACCGGATCGACGCGCCCGAATGCATGCTGCAGTTCGATCTGCGCCATCACCATGGTCGCCAGGTCCGTCAGCGCCTGGCGCTCGGCCAGGCTGACCTGGCGCGGTTCGGTACCGAGCACGCACATCGCGCCCAGGCAAAAGCCTTCGCTGGTCGTGAGCGGCGCGCCGGCATAGAAGCGGATACCGCCTTCAGCCAGCGGGCTGTCCCGGAAATACGGGTCTTCCAGCAGATCCGGCACGACCAGTACCTCGCGCTCGTCCGACACCATCGCGCACGGCGCTCTCATCCGCGGAATCGTGTCGTGGGTAATACCGACCTTCGACTTGAACCATTGACGGTTGGCGTCGGTCAGCGAGACCGCCGCAATCGGCAATCCGAACAACTGCGCAGCCATGCGCGTGATGCGATCGAACGCTTCGCTGGGCGGGCTGTCGAGCAGCTCCAGACGACGCAGGGCATCGAGACGGGCAGTCTCGTACTGGGGCGACGCACAGTGCGGTTGGAAGAGCGGAGGATTCATGAAAAGACGACGCGCCGTTGCGCGTAAATATGACGAATATGACGGACAGAATCTATTGTTGCTAATAAAAAACTTAAGGTCAATCATTATTTTCAAGCGAATCGTTGTATTCGTCATTTTTAGTTGCTTCGTGTAAAATAAAAGCAGCAAATCACATGAACGATGTCATGAAAACACATGAATTTAACGATCCGATACTGACTACCCGCGAAGCAGCGCAGTTGCTTGGTGTTGCTGTCAGTACGGCCCAGGTATGGATGGAGAGCGGTGATTTGCCGGCCTGGAAGACACCTGGCGGCCATCGTCGTGTGCGCTACAGCGCCGTGATGCGCCTGGTGCGCGAGCGAGTCGCATTAAAAGAAGCCGATAAGGCGACAAGTACCCCAGTGGCTGCGGAGTTCCTGCCGGCTTCGGCGCCGGATTACCCGGTCCCGACCAATGAGGCACAGCGGCTGGCAGCGCTCGCTCACAGCGGCCTGATGGATTCGGAAGATGACGTGGCCTTCGATCGCCTGACCTGGCTTGCCGGCCACGCCACGGGCTGCCCCATGTCCCTGATCACCTTGTTGTCAGCAGAGCGCCAGTGGTGCAAATCGCGCGTCGGAATGGAAAACCGCGAGACCACGCGTTCATTGGCCTTCTGCAGTCACGCGCTGATGCAGGACGAGCCTTTCGTGGTCGAGGATGCCAGTGCCGATCCGCGCTTTGCCGACAACCCGATGGTCACCGGCGCGCCGTTCATCCGTTTTTATGCCGGCTACCCGGTACGCACCGCCGACGGGCTCGCGCTGGGCTCGCTGTGCGTGCTCGATACCGAGCCGCGCCGCCTGCGCGAGCGCGAGATGCGCGCACTGCGCGAACTGGCCGTGCTCGCGTCGGACGAAGTGCAGCGCCGCGCATAGCCTGCATCAGCCCGGCTTGCCCGGCGCCTGCTGCTGCTGCTTGACGAAGGCGATGACGGTATTGCGGATCGTCTTGAGCACGGTGTCGGCCTTGAACGGCTTGACGATGAAGCCGTGCACGCCACGCCCCAGCGCGCTCTGGACTGCGGCGGCGTCGAGCGTGCCCGAGACCAGAAACACGAGCGTCTTGGGCAGCGTCGCGCGCAGCTGCTCGACCACGTCGCTGCCGTCCTCAACCTGTTCGCGCGCGATGCAGATCACGTGCGGGTGGTGCTTGACTGCCAGCGCCAACCCCAGCGCGCTGGTGTGCGTGGCGCCGACCACGTTGTAGCTGCCGTCGGCCAGCACGGTGCCGAGCGTCGAGCGCGAGACGGCGTTTGCATCCACGATGACCGCTTTGAGCATAGCTTCACATTCCTTGTCAGTGCGCTGAATAAATCAGCCTTCGTACGCCAGTGTTTTCCATGTCACGCCCAGGCGCACGTCCAGTTTCAGCGACACCAGACAGCGTGACATCTCCAGTATCTCACGCTCGGCGCGCAATCTCTCGCCAAGTGGCGTCTTGAGGATGCCGGCGCCGGCCATCACGGCCTCGAGATTGCCGTACGCACCCAGCAGGCGCGCCGCCGTTTTCATGCCGACCTTCGACACGCCCGGCACGCCATCGGTCGGGTCGCCCATCAGCGCCAGCAGGTCGTGCAACTGCTCTGGCGCCACGCCAAAGCGTGCACGGACCCAGGCGTCGTCGTGCCACTCGTTCTTGAAATGATCCCACACCAGCGCGCCGTGCGCGATCAGTGGATGCAGATCCTTGTCGGTAGTGGCCACGACCGCCGTGCCGCGGCCTTCGGATAGCCAGCGCATCACGCCGGTAGCGATCACATCGTCGGCTTCGACCTCGGGCACCATCAGCACATGCAGGCCCGCCGCGCGCAGGCGGTCGTGAAATTCGGGCAGCGCCGCGCGCAGTTCGGACGGCATTGCCGCCCTGCCCTCGCGGTAGCGCGGATACAGCGCATGGCGCCAGGTGGGGCCGCCATAATCAAAAGCAGCCAGCACGTGGGTCGGCGCATGCGCCTCGAGCACGTTACGAAACGACGAGAACGCATGGCGCAGCGCGATGCTGGCCTTCAGGTCGGAATCGGGCTCGGGGCTGGCTTCGTAGACGCGGCGCACGATGTTCAGGCCGTCGATCGCGAGCAGCTTTCCCGGATTAGACATGTGATGTGGTCATGAAGAGACGTGGAAGGCGCCCATCATAAACCGGTTGCACGGTCGCGGGAAGGTGGCGACCGTGGTGGGGACTGGCCTTACTTCGCGTACGCGTACTCGCCACCGCGCTCGAGCGCGCGGCGGTACGCCGGCCGTGCATGGATGCGGGCCAGGAAATCGGTCAGGTTCGGGTACTTGGCGTCGAGCCCGCCGCGCGAGGCGGCGGCTTCGAGCGGAAAGCTCAGCTGGATGTCGGCGGCGCTGAATTCTTCGCCGGCGAACCACGGGTGCTTGCCCAGTTCGGCTTCAAGATACGACAGTTGCAGCGCGATCTGCGGCAGCACGAAGGTGCCCTTGACCTTCTGCGCGATGCCGCGCGCGATCGGCTTGGCAAAGAACGGCATCGGCGTGCTTTCGATCTTGTCGAACACGAGCTTGAGCAGCAGCGGCGACATCATCGAGCCTTCGGCAAAATGCAGAAAGTGCGTATAGCGCAGGCGCGCCGGCGTGCGGGCGGCGGGCACCAGGCGCGGGGCGTCCGTATCGGAGGCGCGCGCCGTGAGGTATTCGACGATGGCGCCCGACTCGGCCACCACGAGGTCGCCATCGGTGATCACGGGCGACTTGCCCAGCGGATGCACGGCCTTGAGTTCAGGCGGGGCCAGCATCGTCTTGGGATCGCGCTCGTAGCGCTTGATCTCGTACTCGAGTCCGAGTTCTTCGAGCAGCCAGAGGATGCGCTGCGAGCGCGAATTGTTCAGGTGGTGGACGACGATCATGGCGTGGACAGGAAAGTGGAGATGGCGGCCAGCTTAGCACCGTTGGCCACGCACCTGCAGCCCGCTAGCGCTAGCGCTGGTGCAGCTTGATGACGCGGTGCTTGCCCGCGCCCTGCGGTGCCGGCGCCGCGGCTTTCGGGGCGCAGCTGCCGCAGCTGCCGCCACCGCAGGCGCCGCCGCTGCTGGTACGCAGCCAGCGCGCCAGCGCCGACTGGCGGCCGTCCCTTGTCAGCAGCAGCACCGCGCGTGCTCGCAGCGGGGCCGGCAGGTACTTCGCGCCCAGGTACAGCGCGGCGACGGTAACGATGACGATGACGGTCAGTTCTTGCATGGTTAGGCTCCGGTGAAGGCCAGCGTGACGCGATAGACGATGAACGCCGCCACGTAGGCCAGCGCGAACATGTAGCCGGCCATGATCCAGGCATATTTGCGGCTGCCCGTTTCGCGCGCCACGGTGGCGAGCGTCGGCAGACAGTGCGGCGCATAGACATACCAGGCCAGCAGCGACAGGCCGGTGGCCAGCGACCACGACTGGGCGATCAGCGGTGCCAGCGTATTGCCGACTTCATCGCCGCCCGACAGCGCGTACACGGTGCCCAGCGCGCCGACCGCCACTTCACGCGCGGCCATGCCCGGCACCAGCGCGATGGCGATCTGCCAGTTGAAGCCGATCGGAGCCAGCACGACTTCGAGTGCGCGGCCGATCATGCCCGCCACGCTGTAATAGATCGGCGGATGGGTCGCGCCTTCCGGTGCGCCGGGGAAGCTGGAGAACAGCCAGAGCAGGATCATCATGGCCAGGATCAGGGTACCGACGCGCATCAGGAAGATCTTGGCGCGTTCGAGCAGGCCCGAGGCCAGGCCGCGCGGATGCGGCCAGTGATAGGCCGGCAGTTCGAGCATGAGCGCGTGCTGCTTGTAGCCGTTGCGGCGCTTCATGAACCAGGCCACGGCCATCGCCGACAGAATGCCGGCCAGGTACAGCACGAACAGCACGATGCCCTGCAGGTTCATGAAGCCGCCCACGACGCGGTCGGGAATGAACGCGGCGATCAGGAGCGCATACACCGGCAGGCGCGCCGAACACGTCATCAATGGCGCAATCATGATCGTGACCAGGCGGTCGCGCGGATTCTGGATCGTGCGCGCAGCCATCACGCCCGGAATCGCGCAGGCAAACGACGACAACAGCGGCAGGAACGAGCGGCCCGACAGGCCCACGCTGCCCATGATGCGGTCGAGCAGGAACGCCGCGCGCGGCAGGTAGCCGACGTCCTCTAACAACAGGATGAAGAAGAACAGGATCAGAATCTGCGGCAGGAACACGAGCACGCTGCCCACGCCGGCGATGATGCCGTCGACGATGAGACTGTGCAGCATGCCCTCGCCGATCCACGAGCCGACCATCTGGCCAAAGGCGCCCATGCCCGCCTCGATCAGTTCGATCGGTGCATCGCCCCAGCTGAACACGGCCTGGAAAATCACGAACATCAAGAGGGCGAGGATGATCGGACCGGCGATTGGGTGCAGCACGACGCCGTCGATCTTTTCGCTCAGGTTGCCGGTGTCCTTCGCCGACGAGACGGCAGCGGCCAGGATGCGGCGCACTTCGCGCTGCGTGTCTTCGACCGACACTTCGTCGATCGCCGACAGCGGCTTGGGCGTTACCGGCACGCCGAACGGCATTGCGTCGAGCTGGGCCAGCAAGGCCTTCTCGCCGCCGGACTGAATCGCAACCGTCTCGACGACCGGCATGCCCAGCTCTTGCGAGAGCTTGGCCGTGTCGATCTCGATGCCGCGCTTTTTGGCCACATCGACCATGTTCAGCGCCAGCACCATCGGCAGGCCCAGACGGCGCAGCTCGAGCACCAGGCGCAGGTTCAGGCGCAGGTTGGTGGCGTTGACGACGCACAGGATGGCGTCGGGCGGGACTTCACCGGCGCGCAGGCCGGCGACCACGTCGCGCGTGATGCCTTCGTCGGGCGTCTGCGCATTCAGGCTGTAGGCGCCCGGCAGGTCGAGCACGCGAAACGCGCGCCCGGCGGGCGACGTGAAGCTGCCCTCCTTGCGTTCGATCGTGACGCCGGCGTAGTTGGCGACTTTCTGGCGCGCGCCGGTCAGGCGGTTGAAGAGCGCGGTCTTGCCGCAGTTGGGGTTGCCCAGCAGTGCAACCAGCGGCGTGCGTGACGCGACTTGCGATTCCATGACTCCCATGCGACTAGTCCGCCTGGATCGAGACGAGGGCGGCTTCGAAGCGGCGCAGCGCAAAGGTGGATTCGCCGACCTTGACGGCCAGCGGACCGCCCATCACGCGCTTGAGCACGCGAATGCGCTCGCCCGGCACGAAGCCCAGCTCCATCAGGCGGCGCTGGACGTCGATGCCGCCCTCCTGCGCACCGGACGCAAGATGGACAACGGTGGCGCTCTGGCCCGTCTTGAGCGAGTCGAGGGTTGGCAATGCGGCGTGGGTCATGGCGGCTTCCGAAAAATTGTTGCGCGTATGAGACAGCGACTGGAACGATCCCGGTATCATAAACCTAAATAGGAATTATTTCTATTTGCAGCTTGTCATTGCCAGACAGTCAAGTCCAAAAAAAGTGCATTTGAACCGAAAATTTCGCTTGCGTTCACGGTCGAGTTTACAGAAAATAGCAACGCAAATGAGAATGATTCGCATTTTATAGACTAAACTGCAATGGTTGTTTCAAAAGGGTTGCTCCAATGATCGTCTGTGTCTGCAATAACATCTCCGACCGTGAAATCCGCCAGGCTGCTGAACTGGGCATCTCGTCGATCGCCGAACTGCGCAAGGAACTGGGCGTGGGCACCATGTGCGGCACCTGCGTCAGCTATGCACGCGAAGTGCTGCACGAGCACATCGACAGCAAGACCACCGTCACCGAAGTGCGCCGCTTGCCACAGGCTGCCTGAGCCTTCTTCGATTTTCCGGTAGCGCTGGCCTCGCAATCTGTGCGGGGCTTTTTTTCGTCGGTGGCAACGGTGTAACCGGGTAGTGAGAACCGTTCGCACAGTGAACTGAGAACGGTTGCTATTACGCGCAGAAATGGCACATTTCGCGTTATTTAATGCGCTTTTTTACCCATTTTCGCGCAATTTCTAGCGTTTTAATGGCTCTCTGTTTGCTATCATGGAGGTCATTCAACACATTACCGAGGGCACCCCATGAAAGGCGATCCAAACGTCATCCGTCTGCTGAACGCACAGCTGACCAACGAGCTGACCGCGATCAACCAGTACTTCCTGCACGCGCGCATGTATCGCCACTGGGGCCTGGACAAGCTGGCGAAGAAGGAATACGACGAATCGATCGGCGAAATGAAGCACGCCGACAAGCTGATCGAACGCATCCTGATGCTCGACGCGCTGCCAAACCTGCAGGCGCTGCACAAGCTGATGATCGGTGAGTCGACGCAGGAAACGCTCGAATGCGACCTGAAACTCGAACGTGCCGCGCACGTGACGGTCAAGGAAGGCATCGGCGCCTGCGAAGCGGCGGCCGATTACGTGTCGCGCGACCTGCTGTTGATGATTCTCGAAGACACCGAAGAGCACATCGAGTGGTTGGAGACGCAGCTGGACCTGATCGTCAAGATCGGCATCCAGAACTACCTGCAGACCCAGATCGGCGAGTAAGCTTTGCCGGCCGGACTCCCGCCCGGGAGTCCGGCGCTTCAGGCACTAGCGCACCCTCAGCGCCAGCGCGTCATCCACTTGTCGTAAAACCCCATATCCCTTGGCACCGCACCCGGTATCGCGCAGATCGCACCGGCGAATTCGTTCGCGCGCGCGAGCGTGACGTCCAGTGGCCAGCCGCGCGCCGTACCGAGCAGGAAGATGGCCGAGAAGGCATCGCCCGCCCCCACCGTGTCGATGACGAACGGCGGCGCCGGCGTGTCGTGGTTCTTGAGCGCGCTGCCATCGCTGCCGAAGTACACCGAACCGCGGTGGCCCAGCGTGACGATCAGCGCGTCGAGCGAAAACATCGTCAGCAAGGCCTGGCATGATGCGCGCACTTCGTCGGCCGACAGCGCAGGGGCGTCGGCTTGGATCTGGCAATACCAGCCGAACAGCGCCTGCAATTCTTCTTCATTGACCTTGACGATGTTGGCCGCGTCCAGCGAGCGGGCCACGCCGCGTTCGTCGTACTGGCCGTCGCGCAGGTTCAGGTCGAGAAAGCGTGGCGCGCTGCTGGCCGCCAGCACTGCCGTCAGAGCGGCGCGCGACTGCAGGTTGCGCTGGGCCAGCATACCGAAATAGACCATGGCCGGCTGCACGCCCGCCAGCGCAGCGCCGGCCGTGGCGGCATCGATGAAATCGTAGGCCTGGTGCGGCAGGATCGTGAAGCGGTGGCCGCGCGGGCCGCGCTCGACCAGCACGCGGCCGGTTTCTTCGATCGGATCGACCTGCAGCCCGGCGTCGCTCATGGCGAAGCGTTCGAACTCGGCGCGCACCAGCTGGCCGCTGCGGTCGTTACCGATGCGCGTGATTGCCAGGCACGGCGCCATGAAGGCGGACAGGTGGCGCGCCACATTGAACGGCGCACCGCCGACGATCTGCTCGTTGTTGAAGTCGTCGACGAGCGCTTCGCCGAAGATGACCGTCGTGGACAGGTTGTTGTCCATCATGCGGCGACGACAGGCACGGTGTCCTTGAACGACTGGCGTTCGGACAGTTTGTCGAACAGGCGCGCCAGGTTGGGGTAGTCACCGCGCCAGTCGATCTCGGGGAAGCGGAACGCGAGCCAGCCCAGCGCGCAGCCCACGGCGACGTCGGCCAGCGTGTACTGGTTGCTGCGGCAGAAGGCGCCCTCGCCCAGGCGCTCGGACATCACGCGCAGGCCGGTAGTCACCTTGCCCATCTGGCGGGCGATCCACTCGGGACTTTGCTGCGCTTCGGGGCGCAGCGTTTTTTCAAGGCGCACCAGCACGGCCGCATCGAGCACGCCATCGGCGAGCGCTTCCCAGACCTTGACCTCGGCCCGTTCGCGCCCGTTCGGCGGCAGCAGCTTGCACACCGGGGTGAGCGTGTCGAGGTATTCGACGATCACGCGCGAATCGTACAGGGCACTGCCGTCATCCATCAGCAGGCATGGCACCTTGCCCAGCGGGTTGGTCTGCGCGATGGTGGTGTCGGCCGACCAGACGTTTTCGAGGATGAAGGCGCAGTCGAGCTTTTTCTCGGCCAGCACGACGCGCACCTTGCGCACGTAGGGGCTGGCAACGGAACCGATGAGTTTCATGGATGTACGCAAGTGGAAATTGGACTTCAGTATAGCATCGGCCCCAGCCGCAAAACCTGCAGCGCCACCGCTACGGTGCGCTGCAACATCGCAGCATCGGCAAGAGGTGGACGGCCGGCCAGTGGTAAAATCCGCGTTTTTGACCGACACGCCCGCCATGACCTCTACTGCTCTGTCGCCGACCCTGTCGGCCCTGTCCCCGCTCGATGGCCGTTACGCCACCAAAACCGACAAGCTGCGTCCCATCCTGTCGGAAACGGGTTTCATGCACCACCGCGTGAAGGTGGAAATCGCGTGGCTGCAGGCGCTGTCGCAGGCAGGCTTCGCCGAGATCAAGCCATTCTCGAGCGAAGCGATCGCCCACCTCGACGGCATGGCGGCCAACTTCGGCGAGAAGGACGCGGCCCGCATCAAGGAAATCGAAGCGGTCACCAACCACGACGTCAAGGCGGTCGAGTACTGGCTCAAGGAGCAGGTCAAGGACGTGCCGGAACTGGTCGCGGCCAGCGAATTCATCCACTTCGCCTGCACCTCGGAAGACATCAACAATACGTCGCACGGCATGATGCTCAAAGCGGCGCGCGATGGCGTGATGCTGCCGGCCCTGCAGGCGATCATCGCCAAGCTGACCGAGATCGCGCACACCAATGCGGCGCTGCCGATGCTGTCGCGCACCCATGGCCAGACGGCCAGCCCGACCACGCTGGGCAAGGAGATGGCCAACGTCGTCGCCCGCCTGCAGCGCGCCATGAAGCGCATCGCTGACGTCGAAATCCTGGGCAAGATGAATGGCGCGGTCGGCAATTACAACGCGCACCTGTCGGCCTATCCGGGCTTCGACTGGCCGGCGTTCTCGAAGGACGTCATCGAGACGCGCCTGGGCTTGACCTTCAACCCGTACACGATCCAGATCGAACCGCACGACTACATGGCCGAGATGTTCGACGCGTTTTCGCGCGCCAACACGATCCTGCTCGACCTGAACCGCGACATCTGGACCTACGTTTCGCTGGGCTACTTCAAGCAGAAGCTGAAGGCCGGCGAAATCGGCTCGTCGACCATGCCGCACAAGGTCAACCCGATCGACTTCGAAAACTCGGAAGGCAACCTGGGCCTGGCCAACGCGCTGCTGCGCCACATGGCCGACAAGCTGCCAGTCTCGCGCATGCAGCGTGACCTGACCGATTCGACGGTGCTGCGCAATATCGGCGTGGGCTTCGGCTACACGCTGCTGGCCTACGACAGCTGCCTGCGTGGCCTGAACAAGCTGGAAGTGAACGCAGCGCGCCTCGAGCAGGACCTGGACGCGAACTGGGAAGTGCTGGCCGAGCCGGTGCAAACCGTGATGCGCCGCTACGGCATCGAGAACCCGTACGAGCAGCTCAAGGAACTCACGCGCGGCAAGGGCATCACCCGCGACGCACTGCGTGAATTCATCGGAACGCTGGCCGTGCCGCAGGAAGCGAAAGACCTGATGCTGGCAATGACGCCGGCAAACTACATCGGACTGGCCGCCAAGCTGGCGGCAGAGATCTGATGTTGCGCACGATGCCGCCACACGGCGGCATCGTGCATGCATCTGCATTCATGATGCGCCGGCCCCGGCGCGTCAGTAATCCCACCTGACCTTCGCTCCCACACGCCGCTCGAACTCTGCCCAATACGTGGTCGAGCCGAATTCCGCGTGCCCGCCATTCAGGTTCTCGCCATACACCGACAAGGCCACGCCCGGCCGCAAGCGCCAGCCGAAGCGCGCATCGAGCGCCGTCGACGACGCAATGCGCGACGCCGGCATTTCACCGGTCCGGCGCAGCGTGACGTCGATCTCGCGCGCATCGTCGATGTTGTAGTGCGACCGCAGTTGCAGCGTATGGGACGGGTCGCGCCGCGCCGCGGCCACGCCCATCACGTCGTTGCCGCCGGGTTTGAGGGCCAGGCGCTGGTGCAGCGCCGTCCAGCCGGCCGACAGGCGCCAGCGCGGCAGTGCCTGCCAGCTGCCCCAGGTTTCGATGCCGCTGGCGCTGCCCTTGAGCAGACTGGCAAATTCGACGTAACTGAAGGTGGGGTCGATCTGCTGCCCCCTCAGATGGTCGTAATCGTGGTGGTACAGCACGACCGTGTACGACAGGCCCGCCGCCGGCTGGCCGCGGTAGCCCAGTTCGAGCACGCGCGCCACTTCACTGCGCACGTGCGGCCCGCCGCGCAGGATGAACGGCGCCTGGCCGGGCACCCAGGCATCGACGTCCAGCCGCGCGGGCGAGCGCACCGTGCGCGCGGCCGATGCCCACAGCGCTTGCTGGGGCGAGAGGCGCCACGACAGGCGCGCGCTCGGCAGCCATTCGATGCCGGTGTAATGGTTGTATTCGACGCGGCTGCCCAGCGTCAGGCGCCAGTCGTCGTTCATCAGGATGTCGTCCTGCACGAACACGCTACCCCAGCGCAGCAGTTTGCGCGCCGGCAGGAACGCGACCCAGGGGCTATTGGTGACGCGGTCACGCGTGCTGCGGTAGTTGGCGCCCCACATCAGGTCATGGCGGCCTTTGGTGGCCAGCGTGTGCTGGAACTGCACGTCTGCGGTCGTGAGGCGCTCGGCGAATAGTGGCGGCGCCTCGCGCACGGTGTGATCGAGAAAGGCTTGCAGCGATACGCTGGCGCCCGCGTCAAGTGTGCGCTGCCAGCGCGCCAGCAGGTTGGCGCCATCCGAGCGCACGCGGCCAAATGTGGATGGGCCGAACGGCGTGGCCAGTTCGCCCGGCGCCGGCTGATCGAGGCGCCCGCGATTGAGATTGCCCACGACCGAGAAGGCATCGTCGCCCTGCTCCCAGTCGGCGCGCACGCCCACCAGCGCGCGCCGGTGAGCGTCGTCGATGCGCCCGTCCCCAATGCGCTCGCTGTCGCTGCGCCGCGTGACCTTGCCATACGCGCGCCAGGCCACGCCGCCATCGCTGGTGCCGCCCTGGCGAAACGCGGCGCCGGCCGCGCCGTCGCTGGCGCCATGCAGCGCCACCATGCCGCCCTGCGTATCGAAGGCCGAACGCGTGCTGATATTGATGACGCCACTGACGGCGTTCAGGCCCCACATCACGCCACCCGGCCCGCTGACCACCTCGATGCGCGCGATATCTTCGAGCAGCACGTCCTGCGCATCCCAGAACACGCCCGCAAACAGCGGCGTATACACCGAGCGGCCATCGATCAGCACCAGGATCTTGTTGGACAGGACGCTTGGCCCACTGTTCATGCCGCGCGCGCTGATCGAGTAGGCATAGCCATTGATGCGCGCCACGTGCAGATTGGGCGCAAGACGCAATACCTCGGGCAGCGAATCGGCGCCGGAGCTGCGGATGTCGTCGGCAGTGATGACGAACACCGCCGCCGATGCGTCCTGCAGGCGCTCGGGCCGCTTCGAGACCGACGTCACCTGGATATTGGCCAGTTCCTCGATCGACAGGTCGGCCAGATCGGCCAGATCGACAGGATTGGCCTGGCCATGGGCGAGCGCCAGGACAGGCGCGGCGCAAACAAGAGCAACCCAGGCAGCAGCAACACGCGCTCTGGCGGCAAACGGCATGCAGGGTATGAATGCGCTCATAACCAGATATTACATTCGGCAGAACGTGGTGGTGTATCTTTTGCAATCCGGTGTGGCTTGTTGGGCATGTAAAACCGTGTCAACACCACGACGGCCTTTTTTGCTATAGTGAGTTAGTTCTAGCCCGTACTAATTACTTATAAGAAAAATGCGTCGCTATTCGATTCCTGCAATCGTGCTGCACTGGCTGATGGCCATCGCGATCATCGGTACTTTTACCCTTGGCCTCGTCATGACCGACATCCAGGGCATCAGCATGGCCAAGCTGCGCTACACGAGCTGGCACAAGTGGGCCGGCGTGACGATCCTGGCACTGGCCGCGCTACGCCTTTTATGGCGCCTGTTCAACAAGCCACCTGCGTATCCTGCCGGGTTGCCGCGCTGGCAGCATGGCGCCGCCCACGGCCTGCATCTGGCGCTGTACGTGCTGATGTTCGCCGTGCCGCTATCCGGCTATTTCTTCAGCCTGGCGGCCGGCTATCCGGTCGTCTATTTCAGCAAGTTCCCGCTGCCGGTGCTGATCGGCCCCGACCCGGTGCTGCGCGAGACGCTGCGCGGCCTGCATTACTGGCTCAATATGCTGCTGGCGGCCCTTGTTGCCTTGCACGTACTTGCCGCGCTCAAGCACCTGCTCATCGACCGTGACGGCATCATGCAGCGCATGCTTCCCATCCCTACCCCGAAGGAAAAACCATGAATTCCATCAAGGCCCTGCTGCTGGCCAGCCTGGTTGCCGGCAGCGTCGCTGCCGTGCAGGCCGCGCCACTCAAGACCGACCTGGCAGCCAGCGGTGTTTCGGCTGTCTTCAAGCAGATGAACGTGCCGGTGGAAGCACCGTTTCGCACGTTCGCGGCGCAGATCGATTACGACGCCGCCAAGCCGGCGGCGGCCAGCGCCAGCGTCGAGATCACGACGGCCAGCTTCGATATCGGCGACGCCATGTATAACAAGGAAGTGGCCAAGAAGGAATGGTTCAATTCGGCGCAATTTCCTAAGGCTACTTTCGTCTCGACCAGCATCGCAGCGGCCGGTGCCGGCAAGCTGACGGTGTCGGGCAAGCTGACCCTGAAAGGCAAGAGCGCCAATGTCACGTTCCCGCTGACGGTCAAGGCGGCTGGTGCAAAAACCGTGTTCGAAGGCCAGTTGCCAATCAAGCGTCTGGCGTTCAATATCGGCGAAGGCGAGTGGAAAGACACGAGCATGGTCGCCGATGAAGTTGTCATCAAGTTTCGCGTTACCGCAGCACCAGCTACTCCAGCAAAATAAACTGTTTCACCACCACGTAGGGTGGACGGGTTCCCCGTCCACGCGTTCAACGAAGCTTGCTCAGTTTGAACGCGTGGGCGGCATAGCCGCCCACGCTACGGCTGCACGACAAATCTCTCTATCAACTTTTTTACAGGAATCGCACCCATGAACATCAAGCACCTGATCGCAGCCGCCGCTGCCTTTGCCGCCACGTCGGCCTTCGCCGCGCCAGTCACGTACGACATCGAGCCGAACCACACCTATCCGAGCTTCGAAGCTGACCACATGGGTCTGTCGGTATGGCGCGGCAAGTTCAACAAGTCGAGCGGCAGCGTCACCATCGACCGCGAAGCCAAGACCGGCTCGCTGGACATCACCGTCGACATCAACAGCATCGATTTCGGCCACGAAAAGATGAACGAGCACGCGAAAAAGCCTGACATCTTCGACGCTGCCAAGTACCCGACCGCCACCTTCAAGTCGAAGGCGATCAAGTTCACGGGCGACGTGCCGACCTCGGTCGACGGCGAACTGACCCTGCACGGCGTGACCAAGCCACTGACCCTGCAGATCAACAAGTTCAAGTGCATCATGCACCCGATGCTCAAGAAAGAAGCATGCGGCGCGGACGTGACCGGCACCTTCAAGCGCGACGACTTCGGCATCAGCTTCGGCCTGCCGAACTTCTCGCCGGAAGTGAAGCTGGCAATCCAGGTTGAAGCAGTCAAAAAGTAATCTGGTTCGACCATGAAAAATCCCCGCCGGTTCGCACCGGCGGGGATTTTTTTTGATCAGCGCACTGACGAATCAGTGCTGCTCAGTGCTGCTCAGTGCTGATTAACGGCCATCACGGTCGAAGTCGCCCGGGATCGCGCGCTCGACACGGTGCCAGCCGGCGCGGGTGGCCGACTTGGCCTGGTCCCAGCTCAGACGCGAATTGCCTTTCGAGCGGTCCCATTCGGTCGACAGACGACCTTCGTTGGCATCGTAGCCACCGTCGTACTTGTCGTAGTTGTTGTAGCCCAGTGCGTAGGCTGGCTCGTAGTCGTCGTAGGTGTAGCCTGGCGTGTAGTAAGGCTGGGTCTGGTACTCATTGCGCCAGTAGTCATTCTCGGCCTTTGGATTGACCACATGGCCCACGCCCTTGCCTGCTGCGCCGCCGACCATGCCGCCGATCGCCGCGCCTGCCGCCACGCCCAGTGGGCCGGCTGCTGCACCGATCACCGCGCCAACCGTCGCGCCGCCGCCAGCACCGACGCCTTGCGCCAGGTTATGGTCGCTCAGTTCGTCGGTCGCCTTTGGATTGACCACTTCGCCCGCGCCACGGCCAGCTGCACCGCCTGCCAGGCCGCCGACGACAGCGCCTGCTGCCATGCCGATCGGACCGCCAACAGCGCCGACCAGTGCGCCTGCTGCTGCGCCCGAACCTGCGCCCACGCCCTTGGCCAGATGGTGCTCGGACAGGTCGTCGTTGGCTTTTGGATTGACCACTTCAGCTGCGCCCTGACCAGCGATGCCGCCAGCGATGCCGCCGACAACCGCGCCTGCTGCCATGCCGATCGGACCAGCAACGGTGCCGACGGTCGCGCCCAGTGCCGCGCCGCCTGCCACGCCCAGGCCAGCGCCCAGTACGTGCGAACCACCCTGTTCGGTCCACGATTTGTGGATGTGCGCTGCATCTTCATCCGAACGTGCATTCACGCCCAGCAGGATGCCGCCGCCCTTGATGCCTTCTTCATAGTGCTGTGCGCGTTCTTCCGGGATGCCGGCACCGATCAGCGCGCCGATCAGGCCACCGGTGATACCACCCGCGCCAGCACCGGCCAGCGCCGCTGCCAGAGGACCGGCGACGACCAGGCCCAGGCCTGGCAGCACCAGCGTGGTGCCCACTGCCGCGATACCGGCCAGCACGGCGCCGATGGTGCCGCCGATACCGGCGCCAATGCCCGCGCCTTCAGCCGCCTTGGTGCCCAGTTCGGTGTCGGTGTCGGCGAAGTGGGTCTGACGGGTGGAGTCGGACATCATCAGGTTGACGTCATCGCGGTTGTAGCCGCGCTCGGACACGGTGCCATACGCACGCTCGGCGCTGGCACGGTCAGGGAACAGGCCAGTGACCATGCGCTGGTTATCCGTGGTGCGGGTGGTATCGAAGCTGCTCATGATGAATCCTTTGCTGGTTGGTTTCGGCAGCCGGCTACGGATGAGCTGTTGCTGCCAAGGACCTTTACCATAGGCCCCGTCTTCGCATGACTCTGTTCGATGACGCACGTTCGGATGACTGACAGCATCTTGCTGCAAAGAATTTTCACGACGATGCAAATTCGTCATCGAAGGTACGCTGCCGCACCGACCCGCGTTTGTAGCGTCTTTAGACTTTTTCACATGGTCACGGCATTCGTTGGCCCTGGGGATCTGTCTTTTTACTTGAGGAGGAAGCACCATGTTATTCATTATCTGGATCGTCGTTGGCGGTATTCTGGGTTGGCTGGCCAGCATGGTCATGAAAACCGATGCCGAGCAAGGCATCATCCTGAACGTTGTGGTCGGTATCATCGGCGCCTTCCTGGGCGGCTGGTTGCTCTCACCACTGTTCGGTACTGGCACCATCAATTCCGACGACTTCAGTGTTGCTTCGCTCCTGGTGTCGTTCCTGGGTGCAGTCATCCTGCTGGCTATCGTGAATCTGCTGCGTCGCGGTCGCGTTCGCTAATATGGTGGTTCGCCACCCATAAAAAACCAACGCCTTGTGCGTTGGTTTTTTTTCCTCTGCGATTTTACTGATGAGCTCAAAAAAGTTCTGGACACTGTTGCTGACAGTGGCCGCCACCCTCGTTCTGGGGGTGCTCGCATTGAATTTCATGCCGGGCGAAAAACAGATCGAACGCCAGCTGACACGGCAGTACGACACAGCCGATCCACAGTTCCGTCGCTCGCTTGGCGTCTTGCTGGGCCCGCCGATCATCGAAGGCAACCAGGTCGAGGCGCTGCTCAATGGCGACCAGATCTTCCCGGCGATGCTCGAGGCTATTCGCGGGGCCAAAAAAACTATCACGCTGGAAACCTATATCTACTGGTCGGAATCGATCGGCACCGAGTTTTCCGAGGCCCTGGCCGAGCGCGCACGCGCCGGCGTGAAGGTGCACGTGATGCTCGACTTCATGGGCAGCATGAAGATGGACAATGCCCAGGTCGACAAGATGAAAGCGGCCGGCGTGCAGGTGCAGCGCTATCACAAGCCGGTCTGGTGGAAGCTGGCGCGCATGAACAACCGCACCCACCGCAAGCTGCTGATCATCGACGGCACGGTTGGCTTCACGGGCGGCGTGGGCATTGCCGACCAATGGCGCGGCAACGCGCAGGACGAAGACCACTGGCGCGACAGCCACTTCCGCGTCGAAGGCCCGGTCGTCGGACAGATGCAGGCGGTGTTCAACGACAACTGGACCAAGGCCACGGGCGTCGTGCTCGATGGCCCGGCGTACTTCCCGCCGCTCCAGCCGAAAGGCACGATGCCGGCGCAGATGTTCTCCAGCTCGCCCACGGGCGGCAGCGAGAGCATGCACCTGATGTACCTGATGGCGATCACGTCGGCGCGCGAAACGATCGATTTGTCGGCCTCGTACTTCGTGCCGGATGAACTGACGGTGCGTACGCTGATCGCCTCCGCCAAACGCGGCGTGAAGGTACGCCTGATCACGCCGGGCCACATCATCGATTCGGATCTGGTGCGGGCGGCCTCGCGCGACCGCTGGCCCGAACTGCTGGCGGCGGGTGTGCAGATCTCGGAATACCAGCCGACGATGTACCACGTCAAAACGCTGATCGTCGACAAGCTGCTGGTATCGGTGGGGTCGACCAACTTCGACAACCGCTCGTTCAGTATCAACGACGAGGCGAACCTGAACGTGCTCGATGCCGGGTTTGCGACGCAGATGACGGACGTCTTTGACGCTGACTGGAAGCTGGCCAAGCCGGTAACGCCGCAGGCGCTTGCTAAACGGCCGTGGTGGGAACACGTGAGCACGTGGTTCGCGTCGCTGTTCGAGGCGCAGTTGTAAGCGCCGTTGCAGGCACCGTTGCAAAGAAGCCCGCGCCGGGACAGGCGCGGGCTTTTTCATTGGCGTGGCTGAAATACAGGTTGACGATCCGATAGCGGATTAACCATACTCATGAACACTCCCCGGAGTCCGTCATTCCCCTTCCCAACCAGACCAAAGCGCATGAAAAAGACCCTTCTCTCGCTCGCCATCCTGACCAGCTTCGCCGCCCAAGCGGACGAAGGCATGTGGATGCCGCAACAGCTGCCACAAGTAGCCAAGCAACTGAAAGCCGCCGGCCTCAAGCTGGATCCGGCAAATCTGACCAAGCTGACTGAATTCCCGATGGGCGCGATCGTGAGCCTGGGCGGCTGCTCGGCGTCGTTCGTCTCGCCGCAAGGTCTGGTCGTGACCAACCACCACTGCGTCTACAACAGCATCGCCGTCAACTCGACGCCCGAGCGCGACCTGCTGGCCAACGGCTTCCTGGCCAAGACGATGGCCGACGAGCTGCCAGCATCACCCGGCAGCCGCGTGTACGTCACCGACGAAGTGGCCAATGTCAGCGCCCAGGTCATCACCCCTGAGGTCGCCAAGCTGACCGGCAAGGCCCGCATCGACGCCATCGAAAAGAACCAGAAAACCCTGGTGGCGGCCTGCGAAAAAGATGCCGGTTACCGCTGCACCGTGGCCAGCTTTTACGGCGGCCTGGAATTCTATCGCCTGAAACAGCTCGAAATCCGCGACGTGCGCCTGGTGCACGCACCGGCGTCGGGCGTCGGCAAATTCGGCGGCGACACCGACAACTGGATGTGGCCACGCCACACGGGCGACTACGGTTTCTACCGCGCGTATGTCAGCCGCGATGGCAAGTCGGCCGAGTTCTCGAAGGACAACGTGCCGTACCAGCCGAAGCACATCATCAAGATCGCGAAAGACAACCCGAAAGAAGGCGACTTCGTGATGGTGCTGGGCTACCCGGGCCGCACCAACCGTCACCGCCTGCCGTCCGAAGTGGCGTTCACGTTCGACTGGAACTACCCGGCCTTCATCCAGGCCTCGAGCGAGACGCTGGCCATCATCGACCGCGAAACCAAGAACGATCCGGCCGCCCGGCTGAAATACGCGGGCCAGATCGCGGGCGTGAACAACTACTACAAGAATCGCAAGGGCATGCTGGTCTCGTACCAGGGCAGCGACTTCCTGCAGCGTAAAACCGCCGAGCACAATGCGCTCAAGGCCTGGGTCAATGGCGACGCTGCGCGCAAGGCGCAGTACGCCGCCGACATCGACACCGCTGAAACCCTGATCGCCGAACGCGATGCGGGCACCAAGAAGAACTTCTTCCAGACCTACGCGCAACCGAAGTTCCTGTCGTCGGCACGCACGCTGTACCGCCTGGCTAACGAGCGCACCAAGCCGGACGCCGAGCGCAAGACCGGCTACCAGGAACGCGACCTGCCACGCCTGACGTCGGTCGTCGAAGGCCAGGACCGCACCTACGACGAAAAAGTCGACAAGGCGCTGGTGCTGAACTTCCTGACCAAGTACAACGCACAACCGGCCGCCGAGCACGACGCCGCGTTCGACGCCGCACTGGGCATCCGCGCCGGCATGAGCGAAGCCGAACTGAAGGCTGCACTCGACCGTATCTATGCAGGCTCGAAACTGGCCGACAAGGCAGCGCGCACCGCGTGGCTGAAAAAGACGCCAGCCGAGTTCAAGGCATCGAACGACAGCTTCATCAAGGCTGCGGTCGCAATGTACGACGCCGACATGAAGGATGAAGAAAAGCAGGAAGAGTCGGCCGGCAAGATCCAGCAAGCCTACGGCAACTACATGAAGGCCAAGATCGCCTACATGAACAGCCGCGGCCAGGCCGTCTACCCGGACGCCAACAGCACGCTGCGCGTCACCTTCGGCAAGATCGCCGGCCGCCCGCAAGGCGCCGACGGCACCACCGGCTGGACCGCCTTCACCACCGTTGCAGGCGTCACCGCCAAGCACACGGGCGAAGGCGAGTTCGACGCGCCGGACAACCAGCTGGCTGCCATCCAGGCGAAGAACTTCGGCAAGTACGTCGACCCGAAACTGAAAACGCTGCCAGTGAACTTCCTGGCGACGCTGGACATCACGGGCGGCAACTCGGGTTCGGCCGCACTGAACGCCAAGGGCGAGCTGATCGGCCTGGCATTCGACGGCACGCTCGACTCGATCATTTCGGATTGGGACTTCAACAAAGCGATGACCCGCTCGATCCAGGTCGATACCCGCTACATGCTGTGGAATATGCAGTACGTCGACAAGGCCGATAACCTGCTGAAAGAAATGAACGCGCTGTAAATCCCGCGTTCTCAATCCCGCCAAAGGCCGCGCTACCGCAAGGAGCGCGGCCTTTTTAATACCCCAAACAAATTCCCCAACAATTAGGGTCAGAGTCGAATTGTTTGACAACTTTTCCGGATGAGCCGTTAATGCGACTCCGACCCTAGTTATCTCTGGGGCAATTGGTCAATAATTCGACTCTGACCCTAATTAATTTTTATGTAAATTTGGCGGATTTAGGTAGCTGCAGGAAACTAATGCCGAGAGTATTTGAATGTGCCGTAACTTCTACCAAACTCAAGCAGAAAAACACCGCAAAAACAATTAGGGTCAGAGTCGAATTGTTTGACAACTTTTGCTGATGAGCCGTTAATGCGACTCCGACCCTAGTTATCTCGGGGGCAATTGGCCAATAATTCTACTCTGACCCTAATTGAAGGATGGTGGTGAGTTCGGTGGTGATTTGTTCGGCCAGGCGGTGGATGTGGAGGCCGTCGACGAAGCCGTGGTGGGCCTGGACCGAGAATGGCAGCGTCAGTTCTCCGTTGGGGGCGTCGCGAAAGCGCCCCCAGGCCAGTGACGGGATGTCGGGCTGTGCCAGCACCGCGGTCGGGTGCTGGATTGATGTGAAGTCGAGCCAGGGGATGCAGGTGACGAAGACTTGCTCTTTTGCTGCGCGCGGCGACAGGGCTGCGTACTGCGTGTTCAACGCGGTCATGCCGGCGGCTTCGGCGCCGGCGGCGCGGCTGCGGGAGACGAACGTGTGCAGGTCGTCGGACCACGCGAACATCGCAAAATTCAGGTCGTCGTTGGCGTTCGTGACCGTGAACGATGGATTCAGGCGTTCGATGCGAATGACCTCGCCGTCCACGATGCGGTAGCAGAAATTCTCGATCTTCAGCACCGCGCGCAGCGTGGCGCACAGCAGCACGTGAAATGGCGCCAGTCCCTGCGCGCGGCACCAGGGACGAAAGTCCGGCAGCGTCAGCGTGAAGCACAGGTTCAGCGCCGGGCTGTCCATGCTGTCGAACAGCGCGAAGCGGTCGCGCCGTCGTTCAAACTTGTCCATCGTGATCGCCAGCCACTTACGCCTGCTGTTTGTTCAGGCGGCTGTTGCGCATGCTGTAGACGAAGTAGGTCACGACCGCCACGCCCATCCAGATGAAGAACACGCGGAACGTGGTGCTCGACAAATCCTTCATGATGTACAGGCAGGCCAGTACCGACAGGCCCGGGACCACATACGGACCGAACGGCACGCGGAAGCCCGGTGGCGCATCAGGACCCTGCTTGTGGCGGATCACCGGCACCGCGATCGACACCACCATGAACGCCGTCAGCGTCCCCATGCTGACCATGTCCCACAAGAAGGTCGAGTCGACCGTGCCGGCCACCAGGCCCACGACGGTGCACACGATGATCGTATTGGCCACCGGCGCCTGCGTGCGCGGGCTGACTTTCTGGAACACTTTCGGGATCAGGCCATCGCGGCTGATCGCATACAGGATGCGGGTCTGGCCGTAGATCGTCACCAGCGTCACCGAGAACACCGACACCACGGCGCCAGCCGACAGGATCAGTGCCGGCCAGGCCTGGCCCGTCACGTTCTGCAGGATCACCGACAGGCCAGCTTCCTGGCCTTCAAACAGGTGCGCCGGCTGCGCGCCCATCGCGGCAATCGCCACCAGCATGTAGAACACGGTGACGATGACCAGCGCCGACAGGATCCCGATCGGCACGTTGCGGCGCGGGTCCTTGACCTCTTCGCCGGCGGTGGCGATGGTGTCCAGGCCAATGAACGAGAAGAACACGGTGCCGGCAGCGGCGGTCACGCCGGCCATGCCCGCGTAACCCTTGCTCTCGTCCATATTGAAGAATGGCTGGAAGTTGTTGGCGTCAAAGCCGGTGAACGCAATCGCGGCAAAGAACACCAGGATCGCCAGCTTGATCATCACCATGATGGCATTGGTCGTGGCCGATTCCTTCGTGCCGCGCACCAGCATGATGCCGCACATGATCACGAGCAGGATCGGCGGCAGGTTGATGTGGCCCGGATTGAACGAGACGTTATGGTGGTCCGACACGAACATCGGCGAGCGCAACTCGATCGGTATCTGCCAGTGGAACGCGTTGAGCAGGAAGTTGTTCAGGTAATCGGACCAGCCGATCGATGTCGCACTGGCCGCCAGCCCGTATTCGAGCAGCAGGCAGCCGGCGACGATGAACGCCGCGAATTCGCCCAGCGTCGCATACGCGAACGAGTACGAAGAGCCCGATGCCGGCACGCGTCCAGCCAGTTCGGCGTAGCACAGCGCGGTCAGGCCGGCGGTGATTGCCGCGAGCAGAAATGAGAGAACGACGGCAGGACCGGCTTTCGGCACTGCTTCAACCATCGTGAAAAAGATGCCGGTACCGATCGTGGCGCCCACGCCGATCATCGTCAGCGGGAACAGCCCGAGCGAGCGATGCAGGCCAGGCAAGGCGCCGGCAACGCCAACGGATGTGCCCTCGTCGTGATGGCGTCCCGCCGGTTTGGTACGTAGCAGCTTTTGGCCCAGAGTCTGATTCACGGCGAGTCCTTCAGTACGCGGTTGCAATCGCGTTCGATGCCGCCGGTAAGCAGTCCCCAAACGCAGTCTCAAAACGAAGCTGCGATTATAGGGGACTCTGCTGTCGCTGAAGACATTTTGTTTGCATGCGCGACAAGACCTCAATCGAGCAGGTGAATGCGCTCGCCCGTCATGCTGCGCTGGGCCGGCTGGCCATACACGCGGATGCCGCCCGAGCCCGAGGTACGGGCAAACAGCGACTGCCTGACCGTGGCCCGGATGCTGCCGGCGCCGCTCGCGCCCAGGTCGGCGTCCTGCGTCGTCAGGCCCGCCAGATCGGCGCTGGCCGAGCCGCTCACGCGGGCGTTGAGCGAGCGCACGGCGCCGCTGGCATCGAGCGAACTCGATCCACTCAGCTCCATGCGCGCGACCTCGCCGTTCACGGGCCCGACGCGCATCCGGCTCGACCCGGACAGCGTGACATCGATGCTGTTGCTGGTGAGCCGGGCCGCATCCAGCAGACCGGAGCCGCTCGCGCGCGCATGCAGATTGCCGGCGCTGCCAGCCAGCGTCACGCTCGCCGAACCGCTCTTGCGCACGTCGAGCGGCGCGCCATTCAGGCCGCCCACGTCGACGCGGGTCGCGCCCGACGCGCGCACCTCGGTCAGGCGCGGCGTCGTATAGATGATGCGTAGCAGCGTCTTGCTGCGCAGGTTCTGCTCGGACCAGATGCGCAGCGTGTCGCCCTGCGTCTCAGTGCGAATCAGCGGCAGCAGGTTGCTGTCGGCTTCCACCACCAGCGACGCCACCGGCCCCACGCGCACATCGACCGGCAGCGCGCCGCTCACGTCCAGTGCCGGCAGCGCCGCGATGGCGCGGGCATCGCGCGCCGCGACACCGTTCCCCTCCGTCGTCCCGCTGCTCCACGACGTATGAACGCGCATGTCGCTGCCATCCTGCGGCGCGACGATGATGGCGCAGCCGGCAAGGGCAGAAAGAGCAGCAAGAGCGGCGGCAAGGGCGATGGAGGTACGCATGGCAGTCCTGACAGGTTGTTGTTCGGGTGATGGCACTCTACCAACCGCCCTGCCCCGCAACGTGCTGCATGCGACGAACTGCAAAAACGGCGCCGTGGACTGCATGCCCCCGGCGCGAACCGTGTCAGCCCTTGTCAGGCCGCGTGGTGTCGAACAGCGTCTTGAATTCGTGCGGCTGCGAGCGCCAGTACTGCGGCGGCGCGCTCACCTGCGCCCCCAGTTCGGCCGCCGCGTGCCATGGCCAGCGCGGGTCGTACAGCATCGCGCGCGCCAGGGCGATGACGTCCGCCTGGCCCGCCTGCAAAATGGCTTCGGCGTGGCGCGCCTCTGTGATCAGGCCCACGCCGATCGTCGGCAGGCCCGTGTCCTGCTTGATGCGTTCGGCGAAGCCGATCTGGTAACCCGGCTCCACAGGAATCTTCTGGGCGGTCGACAAGCCGCCGCTCGAGACGTGAATGAAGTCGCAGCCAATGCGCTCGAGCTCCTGCGCAAAGCGCACGCTCTGTTCGAGGTCCCAGCCGCCGTCGACCCAGTCGGTGGCCGAGATGCGCACCCCGAGCGTCATCGACGGCACGGCGGCGCGCACGGCGGCAAAGACCTCGAGCGGATAGCGCATGCGGTTCTCGAGCGAGCCGCCATATTCGTCGGTGCGGTGGTTGGCCAGCGGCGAGAGGAACTGGTGCAGCAGATAGCCGTGGGCGCCATGCAGCTCGATCGCGTCAAAACCCAGCGCATGCGCGCGGCGTGCAGCGGCCACAAAACCGTCGCGTACCCGCGCCAAGCCGGCAGCATCGAGCGCCAGCGGCGCGGCGTCGCCCTCGGTATGCGGCACAGCGGACGGGCCTTCGGTCTGCCAGCCGTTAGCCGCGTCAGGGGCGATCTGCGCGCCACCTTCCCACGGCACGTTCGTCGACGCCTTGCGGCCAGCATGGCTCAGCTGGATGCCGATCTTGATGGGCGAATGACGACGCATCGCCGCCAGAACCGGCGCCAGCGCGTCAGCATGGGCGTCGGACCACAGACCCAGGTCATTCGGCGAGATGCGGCCTTCCGGCACGACGGCGGTGGCCTCTAACGTGATCAGTGCAGCACCGGACAACGCCAGGCTGCCCAGATGGATCATGTGCCAGTCGGCGGCCAGGCCATCGACCGCGGAATACTGGCACATCGGCGCGATGGTAATACGGTTGGACAGCTCGAGGGGGCCGAGCGAGTACGGTGAAAACAGCATGGTCATGGTGGCTCCTGCATATCAAGAGCACCAGTCTAGCCCGACCTGAAAAATCGTGTCGTCGACCAAAAAAAAGCGGGGGTCAGGTCTGACATTCGGACACGGTCTCGACAATCGGGGCTGGGAACCAGCAGGTACCGGGCCATACGGATACCGGGCAAGACACCATTGGAAGTGGTCAAGGCTGAGGTCGTGTCCGAATGTCAGACCTGACCCTGGCTGTGTTATGACAATTTTTTTCGTCAGCCAAAAAGAAGCGGGCCGTGGCCCGCTTGGTCTTACCTGATGCGCACCACCATGATCCCGGCGCGCAGCCCTACCCTTACATCCGGGTTCGGGAACACGACCAGTTCTTCGTCGTGCTGCACCGTGTAGGTCGTTGCACCATCCTGCGCGATGACGTCACCTTTTTGCATCGGCGTGAAGTTCCAGGTCTCGCGTCCCACGCGCATGGTAAATGCGTCGGACAGCTTGATGATCGACTGCGCCGTTGCAAACACGCGCGGCGCAGTCGTCGCTGGCTGCGCCGGCTGCCCACGCAGCAGGCGATCCAGCGCGCTTGATGCGGCGGCGAACTGCGACAGGTCATTCTGCCCCAGCGTGCCAACACGACCCAGTTCGACCGTGCTGCTGGCCGCGCCGAGATGCTCGGCCGTGAAGTAACTGTAGGTGCCGGCCGATTCGGGATTCATGATGATCGCTTCAATCCCTGCCTCGCCCAGCCACCCCATCAAGCCGCGACGCGCGGCATCGGCAATCAGTTCCGGCACGATCGCGAACATCGGATAGTGCGATGGCCTGATTGCCGTGTGCAGGTCGAGGTGCCAGCGCGCAGGGCCGCTGCCCTCGAAAAACGCGCGCGTTGCCTCGATCAGCACATCGGCGCGCCCGGCCTCGAACGTCCCGGCGAGCGAGCCACGCTCGGCGCGGAACATCCGGTTCAGGTCCGCGTCGATGAAACGCTTGCCGGCGCGGATGGCATCGATATGCCCGACACACAGCATCAGGTCCACCGCCAGCGTGCTGGCGGAGCGTGACAGCGCGTCGACCAGATACGCCACCATCTCGATCGGCCCCGTCTCGTCGCCATGCACGCCGACCGACACCAGGACGCTGGGACGGTCGGCGTCCGGCGTTGCGGCGCGCACCGTCAGGATGCCCGACGCCGGCAATTCGACGACAAAGCCGGCATCGCGAAAGCGCTGCGCGACCGCGCCGAAGTCCGCTTCGGCCAGCGCACGCACCGCTTCTGGCAACCCTGCTGCAGGAGCGGTAATCATCTTACGCAGCCAGCCGTTCCGGGCTGAGGCCTTCCGACAGCGCCCACACGTCCAGCATCGCCTGTTCCAGCTCCGTCGGCGGGGCAAAGCCCGTCAAGCCGCGCGCGGCGGTCACTTCGTCCACCGCTGCCTGCATGTCGTTGCCGTTGTGACCCGCATGCTCGATCACCTGCAGCAGCAGGCGCTGTTGCGCGCGGCGCAGCGATTGCAGCGCGTAGTTGCGCAGCTGTTCCTGCGACTTGCTCTGCGCCGGCAGCTTCAGGCCCAGTTCCAGCGTGTCGATGCCGACCTGCTGGCGCAGCAGCGTGCCCACCTGCAGGAACTGCAGCAGCGACATGCCTTCTGGTCGTGACACCGAGACCGCGGCGAACAGGAACGAGGCTTGCGACTCGATGATCTCGACCGCCTTCCAGGCAGCCGCGAACTGCGGTGGCAGGCCCGTATGGCCATCGGCCTCTGAGCGGAACTTGGCGGCTGCGCTCTCGTCGGCTTCAGCGAACAGCGTCGAGAGTTCGTCCAGGCCTTGCGAGCCAGGTGGCAGCGACAGCACGCCTTCGATCGTGGCGCGTTGCAGCGCGCGGGTGCGGTTGTCGACCGAGACCGACACGTCGCGCGGCACCACCAGGGCGTCGGCATCGAGCGCATCGAACACCGGCGCCAGGTGCAGCGCAGCCCAGGCCTTGGCCCACGCCTTGACGACTTCGGTGTCGTCGATGCGGTGTTCCAGCGCCAGGTCGCGCAGCATCAGCGGGCCGCAACGGTTCACGGCTTCGTTGGCCAGCACGGTGGCCAGGATGGCGTTGGCCAGCGGATGGTCCAGCGGATCGCGGGTGGCGACCAGCTGCGCCGGGAAGTAAGGCCGCAGCAGTGCGTCGGCCCAGACTTCGTCGGTCAGCGGCAGTGCAGCCAGCGTGCGCTTGAAGCGGTTCTTGACGTTGGCAATCACCACCGCCAGTTCCGGCGCCGTCAGGCCCAGGCCCAGCGCCTTGCGGCGCAGCAGTTCGACATCGCTCGGGAGCTGTTCAAGCTCGCGCGACACGGCGCCTTCGGCTTCCAGGTTGGCGATCAGGGCGATGTAGCCATCGACCACCGCGCCGGTGGCTTGCGCCTGTACTTCGCGCGTCAGCAAATGCGTCTGCAGCGTGTTGTCGCGCAGGACCAGGCGCTCGATCTCGCCGGTCATTTCGTTCAGCGTGCGGTTACGGTCGGTTTCCGACAACTGGCCAGCATTGACTTCGGTGTCGAGCCAGATCTTGACGTTGACTTCATGGTCCGAGCAATCCACGCCGGCCGAGTTGTCGATCGCATCGGTGAAGATGCGGCCACCGGCGAGCGCAAATTCGATGCGACCGGCCTGGGTCGCGCCCAGATTGCCGCCTTCGCTCACCACCTTGCAGCGCAGCTCATTGCCGTTGACGCGGATCTGGTCGTTGGCGCGGTCCTTCACTTGCGCGTGCGTCTCGGTCGAGGCCTTGATATAGGTGCCGATGCCGCCGTTATAGAACAGGTCGACCGGCGCCTTGACGATGCGGTGCATCAGTTCCTGTGGCGGCAGCGACGTCTCTTCGATCTGCAGCGCCTCGCGGATCTGCGGTGAGAGTTCGATCGAGCGGGCATTGCGCGGGTACACGCCGCCGCCAGCCGAGATCAGGCTCTTGTCATAGTCTTCCCACGACGAGCGTGGCAGCGCGAACATGCGCTCGCGTTCCTTGAACGAGACTTCGACGTCCGGGGTCGGGTCCAGGAAGATGTGGCGGTGGTCGAACGCCGCCACCAGTTTCAGCTGGCGCGACAGCAGCACGCCGTTGCCGAACACGTCGCCCGACATGTCGCCCACGCCGGTCATCGTGATCGGGTTGTTGGCCAGGTCGTGGCCCAGTTCATAGAAGTGGCGCTTGACCGCTTCGAACGCGCCCTTGGCGGTGATGCCCATCTTCTTGTGGTCGTAGCCGTTCGAGCCGCCCGACGCGAACGCGTCGCCCAGCCAGAAGCCACGCTGCACGGCGATGCTGTTGGCGATGTCCGAGAACGTCGCGGTGCCCTTGTCGGCTGCCACCACCAGGTACGGATCGTCCTGGTCGTGACGCACGGTTGCCTCTGGCGGCACGATCTCGCCGCGCACGCGGTTGTCGGTCACTTCCAGCAGGCTGGCGATGAACAGGCGATACACGGCTTCGCCCTCGGCGGCGACCACGTCGCGCGCTGCATCCTTCGGCATCTGCTTGCAGACAAAGCCGCCTTTCGAGCCGGCCGGCACGATGACGGCGTTCTTGACCATCTGCGCCTTCACCAGGCCCAGCACCTCGGTGCGGTAGTCTTCCATGCGGTCCGACCAGCGCAGGCCGCCGCGGGCGACCGGGCCGCCGCGCAGGTGCACGCCTTCGAAGCGGCGCGAGAACACGTAGATTTCGCGGAACGGCCGCGGCTCCGGCGCCAGCGCCAGGTCGCTCGTGTCGACCTTGAAGATGATCTTTTCGCCGCTGTTCTGGAAGTAGTTGGTGCGCACCGTGGCCAGCGCCAGGTCGATCAGCGCGGCCATGATTTCTTCGGTGTCGGCGTGGTTCACGCCCGGCAGGCTGGTTTTCAGCAGGTACAGCGCGCTGCTGCCTTCGTTGCGTTGTTCGTCGGTCAGGGCCGGATCGAAGCGCTGCATGAAGCCGTTGACGAATTCCTTGACCAGGCCAGGCTGGGCGCGCAGCGTTTCGGCCATGTAGCGCACCGAGAACTTCGAGCCGAGCTGGCGCCAGTAGCTGATGTAGGCGCGCACCAGCTGCACTTCGCGCAGCGACAGGCCGCCTTCGATCGTCAGGCCGTTCATGCGGCCATCTTCGGCTTCGTCGTTGAACAGGGCAGAGAACAGTTCTTCGGCCACTTTGCCGATGCCAGGCTTGGTGAGTTTGGCGGCGCTTTCGGCGTCGACCGACAGCGCGGTCACGTAGCGGCGCACGCCATCCAGACCCGTGTGGCGGAAGGTCTGCTCGCGGTCGACCGCGATGCCGGCGTTCTGCAGCGCCGGCAGGATGCGCGACAGCGACGGCACGGTCTCGCTCGAGTACAGGCGGATCGAGGTGCCGGCAGCGTCATCCTGCTCGATGCGCGCGGTAACGCGATCCGGACGGCAGCGCGTCAGCAGCGCGTGCACGTCGCGGAATGCCGTTTCGGGCGCCGTGGCGGAGACAAAACTCACGGGCAGCGTCGGCACCACCTTGCGCATCAGGCTGCGCAGGCGGCTTTCATCGACACTGTTGGTCAGCTGGGCAAAGCGGTCATGCCAGCCATCGAGCACGCCCAGGAGCGGGGCCTGCAGATCGGTTTCCAGGTCGAGCGGATAGCGGGCCGCATGTGCGATCAGGTACACGCGTGCCAGCGGGCCATCGGCCACCAGGGTCTGGACGTCGACGTCGCGCGCGCCCGAGCTGTCCTTCAGGGCGGCTGCCAGGCTCGCGGCCACGGCGGCGCTGAAGCGCTCGCGCGGCAGGTACACCAGCACGTTCAGGTGACGGCGATACACGTCGCGGCGTGCAAACACCTTGGCGCGCGGCTGCTTGTACAGCGACACCACGGCGCTGCAGACTTCGGCCAGCCATTCCGGCTCGGCTTCGAGCGCTTCGTTGCGCGGCAGCGATTCGAGGATCTCGATGAATTTCTCGGCGCGGAAACCTTCCTGGCGCACGCCGGCGATGCCGAGCACCTTGGCCACGCGGCCACGGGCGAACGGCAGGCGCGCCAGCGGGGTCGAGGTGGCAGCGCGGGTGAACAGGCCAATGAAGCAATGCTCGCCCAGGATGCGGCCCTGCGCGTCGGTATCGCGCACGCCGATGAAGTCCAGCGGCTGGTCGCGGTGCAGCGTGCCGCCCACGTCGGCCTTGACGATCGACAGCGTGTCAGCACGGCGCGACAGCGTATCGAGGTCGCCCGGAATGCTGGCCAGGCAATCGCCATACACCGGATGCGCGGTGTCTTTCAGCACGCCGATGCGGCTGCCCAGATCGCGTTCGAGTTCGCGCTCGCCCGCCTTGACGACGTAGTAGGCATAGCCGAACGGCTCGAAGCCTTCGTTCTTGGCCCATTCGAGGAAGGCGGCGGCTTCCTGGCCGTCCGGCGTGCCGGCGGCGGCAGCGGCTGCGGCCACGGCGGTCATGCGATCGCCCATGGCGACGGCGTCGCGCTGCACGGTGGCGGCGTCGCTGGCGACCATGCGGATGCGCGCGGTCAGCTTGTCGAGTTCTTCGTACTGCAGTTCGTCGTTCAGCAGGCACAGGACGATGGATTCGAGCGGGCTGCCCGCTTCGCCGATGGCAGCCAATGCGCCGCTCGCGTCGCGGCGTACCGGCAGCACGGCGTTCATGACGCCGGCGGCGACGATGCGCTCCTTGCGTAGTGCCATGACGAACGAGTCGACCAGATACGGGCGGTCATCGTTGAGAATCAAGAGTGCGGTGGCCTTGCCGCCGCGGCCGTCCGAGTAACCCATCGTGGCGATCTGCGCGCCAGGGCCGGTGCGCTGGGCCAGTTGCGAGAAACCGTCGACCAGCACGGGCGCCAAGCTGTGCGGCGCGGTGCCGGCCAGGTCTTCGTCGTCGAGCGACTCGAGCCAGGCGGCGATCAGGGCATTGACCTGCGCGCTGCCGGCCGATTGACTGGCCGAACCGTTCTCGTTGATCAGCGCCAGCGTCTGGCCGCGCAAATCGTTGGGCATATCTTTCATCTTGCTTCTCCAAAGTTGTGTGCCTGGCGCGCAACCGGCTCGTGGCGTGGCGCTGCCCTGCTTTATATGGACGGGGATTACCCGCCCGAATCCTGCTGTTACAAGTCGTACAGCCCCGGCAAGCCGAGGATGCGTGTGAGTTCTTCCAGCGCGGCGGCGCATTCAAGCGCCAGCTGCGGGTCCATCAGATCCTGCGTCTCGATGCGGTCGCGATAGTGGCGTTCGACCCACGCAACCAGTTGCGCGTACAGCGCCTCGGTCATGATCACGCCCTGGTGCATCGCGGCCGCTTCGGCATCGGTCAGCGCCACGCGCAGGCGCAGGCACGCCGGCCCACCGCCGTTGCGCATGCTCTGGCGCAGGTCGAACTCGATCAATTCGTCGATCGGTCCACGCCCCGCCAGCAAGCCTGCCAGATAATCGGCAACCGCGGCGTTCTCGCGGCATTCGTGCGGCACCACCAGCGCCATGCGGCCATCCGCCTTGGACAGCAGCTGGCTGTTGAACAGGTAGCTGGCGACGGCGTCGCCCACCGCCACCTGGCTCGTCGCCACGCGCACCGGATGCAGCTCGGTACCGGCAACGGCCAGCGCGCGCCGCAGCGCGTCGAGCGTGCCCGCTTCATCGGCAAACGCCTGCTCGTGATAGAACAGCACATTGCCATTGCCGACCGCGATGACGTCGTTGTGAAACACGCCCTGGTCGATCACGTCCGGGTTCTGCGATGCAAACACGGTGCGCGCCGGGTCCAGGCCATGCAGGCGTGCGATGGCTTGCGACGCTTCGAGTGTCTGGCGCGCCGGGTATTTTTTCGGCGCCGGGGCCGACGGGTCGAACTCGACGCGGCCATACACGAAGAACTCGACGCCGGCGGCGCCGTGGCTCGCGGCAAAGCGCGTGTGGTTGGCCGCGCCTTCGTCGGCAAAGGCCGGCACCGATGGCAGCGGGTCGTGCACCATGAAATGCTCGCTGTTGCCGAAGATCGCGCGCAGCGTGCGCGTGGCCTGCACGTGTTCTTCGGCGCGGTGCAGCTTGTTGTTCAGGTTTGCAGCCGTGAAGTGCACGCGGCCATCGAGCGAATCGGCCGACGGGCTGACGGTGGCCGCGTTGGCGGTCCACATCGGCGCAGCCGACCAGGCGCAGGCCAGGATCACGGGGGCTTCACGATAGGCGCGGGCCAGCACATCGGCGTCGGTGCCCGAAAAACCCAGGCTGCGCAGCAGGCGGAAATTCGGGCGGCCCTGCGGCGGCATCACCGCCTGCGCAAAGCCGCGCACAGCCAGCTCGCGCATCTTGGCCAGGCCCTGCAAGGCGGCCTGGCGCGGATTGGAGCTGCTGCGCACATTGCTGAACGAGGCCACGTTACCGAACGACAGACCGGCATAGTTGTGCGACGGGCCAACCAGCCCATCGAAATTGAATTCGCGTGCGTCGCGCATGGTCAGGCTCCTTCGGCCGGGAAGCTCAAGCCAGGCGAGAGCTTGGCCGGCATGTCCAGCACCGGGTTTTCGATCGAGGCGACCGGATAGGCGCAATAGTCGGCGGCGTAATACGCGCTCGGGCGATGGTTGCCCGATTTGCCCACGCCGCCAAACGGCGCCGAACTGGCCGCGCCGGTGGTTGGCCGGTTCCAGTTGACGATGCCGGCGCGGGCGCGCACGGCAAAGCGCTGCCACAGGTCTTCGGACGGCGACAGCAGGCTTGCGGCCAGGCCGTAGTCGGTGGCGTTGGCCACGCGCAGCGCCTCGTCGAAACTCGCGACGCGAATCACCTGCAGCAAGGGGCCGAACCATTCTTCGTCCGGGATGCCCTGCGCATCGGTCGTATCGACGATGCCGGCGGTGACGAAGCCGGTGTTCGGGTCGAGCTGGCGCATCGCCAGCAGCAGCTTGCCGCCCTTCGCGACCATGTCTTCCTGCGCCTGCACGAGGCGCGCGGCGACGGCGCTGGAGACGACGGGACCCATGAACGGCTGCGGCTCGGCGTTCGACGGGCCGACCTGCAATTGCGCGGCCACGGCCACCAGGCGCGCGAGAAACGCGTTGCCGGCAGCGCCGTTTTCGATCACGAGGCGGCGCGCGCAGGTGCAGCGCTGGCCGGCCGAGATGAAGGCCGACATCACCGTGTGGTGCACGGCCGCGTCGATGTCTTGCACGTCCCACACGACCAGCGGATTGTTGCCGCCCATTTCCAATGCCAGCATCTTGCCCGGCTGGCCACCGAACTGTTTATGCAGCGCGGCGCCGGTCTGGCTGCTGCCGGTAAACAGCACGCCGTCGATCAGCGCTTGCTGGCCCAGCGCGATGCCGGTGTCGCGGCCGCCGTTGACCAGGTTCAGCACGCCCTTGGGCAAACCGGCCTGCTCCCACAACTGCACCGTCTTGACCGCCGTGCGCGGCGCGTATTCGCTGGGCTTGAACAGCAGCGTGTTCCCGGCGATCAGCGCAGGCACGATGTGGCCGTTCGGCAGGTGGCCGGGAAAGTTGTACGGTCCGTAGACGGCAAACACGCCGTGCGGACGGTGGCGCAGCACGGCGTTGCCGTCGGCGACCTTGCTTGCGCTCTCGCCGGTGCGGGCTGCGTGCGCCTGGACCGAGATGTCGATCTTGTTGGCCATCGTCGCGACTTCAGTGCGCGCTTCCCACAAGGGTTTGCCGACTTCTTCGGCGATCGTCGCGGCGAGCGACTCGGCGTTGTCCTTCAGCAGATCGCGAAAACGGGTGGCGATGGCGATGCGCTCGGCCAGCGGCGTCAAGGCCCAGGCTTCGAAGCTGTCGTGCGCGGCTTGCGCGGCGCGCGCGATGTCATCCGGGCTCGAGGCATTGCTGGTCCAGGTCTGGCGGCCGGTCGATGGGTCGATCGTCGCGAGTTCAGTGCCGCTGCCGGCGAGCCATTCGCCGTTGATGTAATTCGAGAGATTAGCCATGGGTGTTTTTCCTGGTATTGAGTGTCAGGGTACGCACATTGTCTCCAGCGGCGATGCGCAGCAGCGCCAGCTCGTCGGGACTCAGGACCACGCTGCCTGCGCCGGGCACGGCGCGCGTGAGGATCATCCGGAAGTCGTCAAGGCGCGTGTTCGACACCAGCATGTGTTCGGTGTCGTGGGCGACGTCCTTGGGTGCACCCTCGACCACCTCGCCGGCGTCGATCGCAGGCAAGCCTTGCGCCGCCACGGCCAGCACGCTGTCGCGCACCGCGCGCAGTTCGGACACGCGGCCCTGCAGCACGGGGCCGGCGTCGAAGATGTCGACGTAGCCTTCGTAGTACATGCCCTCTTGCTCGAGCAGGCGGCGCGCCGGCTGGGTCGAGGTGTGCACCTTGCCGATGACGTCAATCGCCGATTGCGGCAGGTAGTCGACATACAGTGGCTGGCGCGGCATCAGTTCGGCGATGAAGGATTTCTTGCCGATCGCGGTCAGGCCATCAACATGGTTGAAATCCATCTTGAAGAAGTGCCGGCCCAGGCCTTCGTAGAACGGCGAATCGCCGCCCTCGTCCTGGTAGCCGCGCATCTCGGCGATGATCTTTTCGGTGAACAGCTGCTGGAACTGGGCGATGAACAGGAAGCGGCTCTTGGAGAGCCACTTGCCGTTGAAGCCCACGCGGTATTCAGGCAGCAGGAACAGCGAGCACAGTTCGGTCGAACCGGTGAGATCGTTCGACAGGTACAGCGTCTCCATGCGCGTGAAAACATTCAGTTCGCGGCTGCAGTGCACCAGCGTGCCGATGCGGTAGTTGTAGAACGGTTCGGTCAGGCCCACCGCGCCCTTGATCGCGCAGACGCCGGCGATGCTGCCGTCCTGCGGCTCTTCGAGCACGAACATGTAGTCGCGCTGCTCGGGACGGATGGTTTCGGCAAACGACGCCTCGGATGTGGCCAGGCGCTGGCCGAGCATCTCGGGGTCGGGTTTCAGGGTGGTCATGCCACTGCCGGCCTGGTGCGCCATATTGATCAGGGCGTCCAGGTCGGACGTTTTGGCGGCGCGGATCACGAGCATGACGGTTCTCCTTCGATGCGCAGGCAGACAACCTCGTCTCCCGCTGCGACGCCAAGCGCCTGCTGGACGTCGCGCGGCAGCGCGATTGTCGAGCCGTGTTCGAGCGGCGCACAATGCAGCGTCACGGCGCGGAAGCCGTTGTCGACGCTGGCGACGGCGTAGGCCACCGGCGCGCCAGGATTTGGCGACTCTTGCCCGGCGGCGGCCACGCGCAGGCGCTGCGAGGCGCCGAACGAACGCAGCGCGTTCTTGTGCGCCTGCAGGATCGGGCCGCCGTCGAAGATGTCGATGTACTCGTCGGCTTCAAAGCCCTCTTGCGCCAGCAGATCGAACGCCATCTGGCCGCCCGGATGAATCTGGCCCAGCGCCGCCTGGGCGTCGCCCGGCAGCAGCGGCACGTAGACGGGATAGTGCGGCATCAGTTCGACGATCAGCGTGCGGTTGCGGGCGCCTTCGATCAGGCGCTCGGCTTCGAGAAAATCCATCTTGAAGAACTTGCGGCCCAGCGCATTCCAGAACGGCGACTGGCCATCGGCATCGACGCGCCCGGCCAGCGGCACGAAGAAGCGGTCGCCAAAGCGGTGCGGTGCGAGCATCGCGTACAGCAGGCGCGCGCGCGACAGCAGCGCCGCTTCGACGCCTGCGCTTTCGCGGTTGCGGACAAAAAAGCCCGACAGGTGCGAGTAGGCAGTCAGCTCCGAGCACAGCGTGAGTGCGTGCACGTTGTGGCTGATGTTCAGGTCGCGCGAGACCTGCTGGATGACATCGTTGCGAAACGCGAAATAGGTGCCGTTCGAGCCAGCCGATGCGTGGATGGCGGCGGTGCCGACGACCTCGCGCGAGCGCAGGTCTTCGAGCACGAACAGATACGATTCTTCGCTTGGAATATCGACTTGCGCGGCGAACGAGGCGAGCGAGCGCTCGACGGCGGCATTGATGCCTTCGCGCGTGCGCGGGAGCGTATGCACCCCCGGCATCGAAATAGCGGCCATCGCTTCGAGCGCGCCGATATCCGCGCGATCTACCGGACGGACAACATACATGTGGTCTCCCTGTGGGTCAGTGCGTGCGGCCGGCCGCCTGGTTCAAGGCAGCCGGCGGGTCCGATGCATCAGGCGGCGTCGGGTGCAGGCACGGGTGCCTCTTTGCGTGGCGCCGCAGGCTCGTCAATGGCGTCGGCCAGGAACTCGGCCACGGCGGCGCGCATGATGCGGTTCGCTTCGGCGATCTGCGCGTCCGAGACGATCAGCGCCGGCGCCAGGCGCACGACGTCCGGACCGGCGATCAAGAGCATCAGGCCCATCTTCTCGGCGATCTTGGTGAAGTCCTTCGAGCGGCCTTTCGACGTTTCCGCCATCGGCAGGCCCAGGAGCAGGCCCATGCCGCGTGGCTGGCCGAACACTTGCGGGAAGTCCGCCGCCAGTTGCAACAGGTTCGTCATGATGGCGACGTTGGCTTCTTTCACGCGCGCGAGGAAGGCTGGCTGGTTGATGATCTCCAGGACCTTGAGGGCGACGGTGGTGGCCAGCGGATTGCCGCCGTAGGTCGTGCCGTGGCTGCCCACGCCCAGGTGCTTGGCGATCTCGGTGGTGGTGAGCATCGCACCGATCGGGTAGCCGTTGCCCAGCGCCTTGGCCGACGTCAGGACGTCCGGCTTGACGTTCATCTGCTCGTAGGCGAACAGCGTGCCGGTGCGGCCCATGCCCGACTGGACTTCGTCGAAGATCAGCAGCGCGCCGGTCTGGTCGCACAGCTCGCGCAGCGCTTTCAGGTAGTCCGGGTTGCCCGGAATGACGCCGCCCTCGCCCTGGATCGGCTCGACGATCACGGCCGCGACATCGTCGGTAATCGCGGCGCGCGCGGCTTCGATGTCGTTGTACGGGATGTGGCTCAGTTCCGGTGGCAGTGGCTCGAAGCCTTCGGTGTACTTCGACTGGCCGCCGACCGACACGGTAAACAGCGTGCGGCCGTGGAACGATGCCAGGCACGAGACGATGCGCGACTTGTGCGGACCGAACTTGGTATGCGCGTATTTACGGGCCAGCTTGAGCGCCGCTTCGTTGGCTTCGGCGCCCGAGTTGCAGAAGAACGCGCGCTCGGCGAACGTCGCTTCGGTCAGGGCGCTGGCCAGGCGCAGCACCGGCTCGTTGGTGTAGCCATTGCCCAGGTGCCAGAGGGTGTTGAGCTGCTTGGTCAGCGCTTCGTTCACTTCAGGATGGGCGTGGCCCAGCGAGGTGACGGCGATACCCGAGGTGAAGTCCAGATACTGCTTGCCTTCCTGGTCCCACAGGTCCAGGCCCGATGCGCGCACCGGCACCATGGCGGCCGGGGCGTAGGTCGGGACCAGGACGTCGTCGAAGGTCTGGCGGGTGACAGACCGCGTGGCGATACCCGAGTCGAGCTGAGCGTTCATGGCTTTTTCCTCATCCAATCAATGTAAATGGGCGGGACAAGTCTCCCGCATGATCGATTCATTATAGAAACGCTGGCCGACAACTTCTTTTAGAAGTGCGACAGGCATTTTCATTTTTGGACGAGGTAGTTATTGGCATGGAGATAACGGGGCTACTGGCTGGCTTCCATCGCACGTCGTTCCAGCGAAGGCTGGAACCCAAGCTCGTCGCGTGCCTGTAGCGTTAAACTTTGCCGATATGCACGCACACTTGGGTTCCAGCCTCTGCTGGAACGACGTGCGAGGGGACGTAGCCAAGAGGTAAGTAATCACTGCGCCAGCTTCCGCTGCCGCTCTTCGCGCGGCGTATTGCCGAACAAGGCCCCAAAGGCCGTCGAAAAGTGCGACCCGGACGAAAAGCCGCACATCAGCCCCACCTGCACGATCGAGTGGTTGGTGTCGAGCAGGAGCTGGCGCGAGCGGCGCAGGCGCAGTTCGAGGTAGTAGCGCGATGGCAGGCTGCCCAGGTATTGCTTGAACAGGCGCTCGAGCTGGCGCCGCGAGATGCCGGACAGCTGCGCGATCTCGTCGGTGGACAGCGGCTCTTCGATATTGGCTTCCATCAGCGCCACCGCCTCGGACAGTTTCGGTTGCAGCGCACCGAAGCGGGCCTGCAGCGCCACGCGCTGGCGCTCGTCCGGGCCGCGCACGCGGTCGATGCAGAGCGTTTCCTTCACTTGCGCCTGGACGGTCGCGCCGAACAGCAGGTCGACCAGCGTCAGCGCGAAGTCGATGCTGGCCGCGCCGCCGCAGCAAGTCAGGCGGTTGGCGTCGAATTCGTACAGGTTGGGGGTGAGCAGGGCCTGCTCGGCCTGCGCATTGACGTCCGGGTACAGCGCCCACGGGAGCGCGGTGCGCACGCCCTGCAGGACGCCGGCGTCGGCCAGCCACAACACGCCGGCACCGACGCCGCCCCAGAACGGCGCCGCGCGGCAGCGTTCGACCAGCGCGCGCAAGTTGGCCGGGCGCAGCGCCGCTTCAGCCTCGTCGGCCACCAGCAGCACCAGGTGCCAGTGGCGCTGGGCGTCGCCCATGAATTTGTCGGGACTGCGCACGTCGACGTGCAGGCGCTCGGGCCCAAGTACCTTGGCAGCCAGCCGCAGCGGCTGGTACAGCCCGGACCAGGTCAGCGCGTCCGGCTCGCCGGCATTGACCAGAAGCACGCGCAGCAGCCGCTCCTGGGTCAGCAGGGACAGGTCAGGCTGCATCGCGGCGGATGGTCAGGGTCACGAAAAGGAAACGGCCACAGGCCTGTGCAAACGACATGGGCGTACATCATACCGGAGAACATTCAGGCAACAAGCCTGTGCGGTCCGCCCCGCCATATTGCGTACCGATGGACGCGCGGTGCTGCGGGCAGTGCAGCGGGCGGCTATAATCCCGGCCCATGGGGGAACGATATCTAAAAAGCGTCCGACTGCTGGCCGAGTGCATGCAGAGCTTCGAGCGCGTCTCGGGTGACGCCGTGCGCCAGAATGGCTTGACGCATGCGCAGTTCGATATCATCGCCACGCTCGGCAACACGAGCGGCATGAGCTACAAGGAGCTGGGCGAGCGCACCCTGATCACCAAGGGCACGCTCACCGGCGTCATCGAGCGCCTGGAGCACAAGGGCCTGGTACTGCGCGAGCGCAGCTGCGACGACAAGCGTTCGTTCTTCGTGCGCCTCACGCCGGCCGGGGAACAGGTATTCTGCGATGTATTCCCGCTCGTGATCGCACGCGGCAAGGAATTATTCCACGCTTACAGCGACACCGACTTCGCCACGCTCGAAACCGCCCTGACGCTGCTGCGCACCCGGATCACCAGCCATGGCAACGGTCCCCTGCCATCACCACCCCACCTGAAGGAAACGCCTTGAAAACCGCCCTCATCGACGACAAGAAGCCCGCTCATTTCGACAAGCATATCATCGGCAACATCCTGCTCGACGTCGCTCCCCTGGATGAAGTCCAGCAAGAACCGATGCTGATCGGCGTGCGCAACGAAGCCGGCGAAATCTACCGCCTGATCGGCGCCACCAAGCTCAACAGCTACATGAACGCGGTCGAAGAACTGTTCGACCTGGGCCTGGCCGACGAGCTGGAAAACACCGAAGAGCCAAAAGAAGGTTGCGACGCCATCTTCAGCGAAGCGTAATCCGGTCGCAGGGACACCACAGGCCATCGCCCGTGGTTCTCCAGGGCAATATATTTGGTCGCGTTCCGATGGGTTGGGGGTATAATTTTTTGATGGACCAACTCTCCTCCCTTGACAGCATTGCTGCTGAAGCCAGCCGGGGCGAACTCACGTTCCCCACCAGCGTTCACGCATCGCTCAGGTTGCAGCGTGCGTTGAGCGAACCCGATTGCCATATCGACGCCGCCGCCCGTCTCGTGCAGGCCGAGCCGCTGCTGGCCGCGCGCACGGTGGCGATCGCCAACTCGGTCGCCTATAACCGCTCCGGCAACGACGTCACGAGCGTGCCCGCTGCCGTGCAGCGGGTGGGGTTTCGCACGCTGGGCGCGCTGGCCGCGTCCGTCATCGTGCGCCAGCTGGCCAGCGAAATCCGCGACCCGGGCCTGCGCAAGAAGGCCGACCAACTCTGGACCCACTCCGCCCACGTGGCCGCACTGGCGCAAGTCATCGCGCGCCGCGTCTCGTTCGTCGACCATGAAACCGCGCTGTTCGCCGGCATCGTGCACGAAGTCGGCGGCTTTTATCTGCTGTCGCGTGCGGAAGCGATGCCGGGGCTGCTCGATGATAATCTCGATGCCTGGCTCGACCATGGCGAAGCGGCCATCGGTCGCGGCGTGCTGCATCAGCTGGCCGTGCCGGCGCCCGTGATGAGCGCCATCGAAGCGTTGTGGGACGGCATGCGCGCGCTGCCACCCGAAACCCTCGGCGACACACTGCTGCTGGCCAATGATCTGGCGCCGTTCCCGTCGCCGCTGTTCGCCCCCGTGGGCGCCACGACCTATGCGGGCGCGGCCACCATCGACTTCGTGTTCGGCCATGGCACGCTCAAGGGCGTACTGGCAGAGTCGGGCGAAGAGGTCAAGAGCCTGACCTCGGCGCTGCTGTAGGCAAAAAAATGCCCGCTCGGTGAGGAGCGGGCCAAAGTCCAAAACTAGGGATGTCCTGAAAGAGACAGCCCGATCTTATGTCTGGTGGGGTGCGCACTCGGTGCGCTGACTCACACTGGCGCCATCTTTTCGCGCGGATTCCGTGCTCGTTTTTCCACACGCCATTGCCACCCCTGGCGTGCCGGTCGCATCCCCGCTTTCTGCTAAGGTCACGCCAATAACCGGCGTACGCAGCGGTGCGCCCCGACCTTCTGGAGAATCCCATGAAAATCAGCTTGCAAGACCAGGTGGTGCTCGTCACCGGCGGCGATTCCGGCATCGGCCGCGGCATCAGCCTCGCGTTCGCCGAGGCCGGCGCGCAGGTCGTCGTCAATTACAACAGCAGCCGCGACAAGGCCGAAGAAGTCGTCGCCCAGATTACTGGCGCCGGGGGCCGCGCCGTGGCGGTCCAGGCCAATGTCGGGCACGAAGACGACGTCACGCGCCTGTTCGACGAAACCGTCAAGGCGTTCGGCGGCATCGATATCCTGGTAGCCAATTCGGGTATCCAGAAAGACGCGCCAATCGCCGAGATGACGCTCAAGGACTGGCAAACTGTCATCGACGTCAACCTCACCGGCCAGTTCCTGTGCACGCGCGCGGCCATCCAGCGCTTTCGCGAGCAGGGCAACCGTGGCCGCATGCGCGCCAACGGCGCCATCCTGTGCATGAGTTCCGTGCACGAGATCATTCCCTGGGCCGGCCACGTCAACTACGCCGCATCCAAAGGCGGCATCGGCATGCTGATGCGCTCCCTGGCGCAGGAAGTGGCGCCAGACCGCATCCGCGTCAATGCCATCGCGCCGGGCGCGATCCGCACGCCGATCAATGCCGAGGCCACCGAAGGCGCGGCGGCCGACAAGCTGCTCAAGCTGATCCCGTACGGCCGCATCGGCGACGTGGAAGACGTCGCGGCGCTGGCGCTGTTCATGGCATCCGACCTGGCCGACTACATGACCGGCACCACGGTGTATGTCGACGGGGGCATGACGCTGTATCCGGGCTTCGAAGACAATGGTTGAACGCTCAGGCAACCCGGCGCCCAATCCACCGGCCACGCCGCCACCAAGGCCCATCGCCGATCACGGCGCGATCGGCAACCTGGCCACGATGGCGCTTGTCGCCACCGACGGCACGATCGACTTTCTGTGCTGGCCCGACTTCGACAGCCCAAGCATATTCGCCGCCCTGCTCGACCCGGACAAGGGCGGCCACTTCACGCTCGCCCCGCAGATGGCGGATGCGCGCGTCGTGCAGACCTACCTGCCCGACACCAACGTCCTGCTCACGCAGTGGCTGAGTGACGAGGCCAGTGTCCAAGTCACCGACCTGATGGCTGGCCCCGAAGAAATCGGCCACGGCGCGGCGCGCCTGCTGCGCCGCGTGCAGGTCACGAAGGGCGACGTGTGCATGCGGCTCGATTGCCAGCCGCGCTTTGACTATGCGCGCCTGCAGCCCGAGGTCAGCATCATGTCTGGCCAGGTGGTGTTTTCCGCCGCCGGGGCGCCCTCGCTGCGCCTGTGTGCGCCGGTCGACTTCACCAGCATCGACGGCGGCGCCGGCGCCACCTTCGTGCTGAAGGCGGGCGAGTCGATCGACATCGTCATGGACGAAGAAGGCGACCCGCCTCTCGACCAGGCGGCGCGCGACGCACTGGTGGTGGACGTCGTCGCGCACTGGCGCAACTGGGCCAGACGCTCGACCTACAAGGGCCGCTGGCGCGAGGACGTCACGCGTTCGGCGCTGGTGCTCAAGCTGATGACATCGCGCCGTCACGGCTCGATGGTCGCTGCCGCCACCTTCGGCCTGCCCGAGGTGCTGGGCGGCTCGCGCAACTGGGATTACCGCTCGACCTGGATCCGCGACGCCTCGTTCACCGTGTATGCGCTAATGCGCCTTGGCTACACCGATGAAGCCAAGGCGTTCACGCGCTGGTCGGCCGAGCGGCCCAACCATGGGCCGGACGATGGCCAGCTGCGCATCATGTACGCGCTCGACGGCGGCGAAGTGCAGGCCGAAGTCGATCTCGATCACCTGGCCGGTTATGCCGGCTCGCAGCCGGTCCGGATCGGCAACGACGCGGCGACCCAGCTGCAGCTCGATATCTTCGGCGCCCTGCTCGACGCGGTTTACCTGAGCAACAAGTACGGCGAAGCGATCTCGCACGCCGACTGGCTCGGCGTCTGTCACGTGGTCGGCTTCGTGTGCGACAACTGGCGCCGGCCCGATGCCGGCATCTGGGAAGGCCGCGAAGCGCCGCGCGAGCACCTGCACTCGCAACTCATGTGCTGGGTGGCGGTCGACCGGGCAGTCCGCCTGGCCAGCAAGCGCTCGCTGACCGCCCCGTTCGACCGCTGGATCGCGGCGCGCAACGACATCTCCAACTACATCTGGGCCACGTTCTGGAACAAGGAACTGGGCCACTTCGTGCGCAGCAAGGGCTCCACCGACCTCGATGGCGCGATGCTGATGATGCCGCTGGTGCGCTTCATCGGCTCGACCGACCCGCAGTGGCTGGCCACGCTCGACGCCATCGGCGACCAGCTGGGCGACGACGCGCTGGTGCTGCGCTACGACCGCGACGATGGCCTCGAGGGCGAGGAAGGCGCGTTCGCGGCCTGTTCGTTCTGGTACGTGGAATGCCTGGCGCGCGCCGGCCGCCTGGAGCAGGCGCACAACAATATGGAAAAGTTGCTCGCCTACGGTAACCACGTCGGGCTGTACGCGGAGGAGTTCACCGGCAAGGCCGAGCTGCTCGGTAACTTCCCGCAGGCGTTCACGCACCTGGCCCTGATCAGCGCCGCGACGTATCTCGACAGCGCGCTCGATGGCAGGAACAACCATCCGTGGCAGTTGTGATCGCTTAAGCCATCTCGATCACGATCTTTCCGAACGGGCCTGCCGCCAGGTGCGCCAGCGCCTCCGGTAGCGCCGCCAGCGGATAGCGCCGATCGATCACGGGCGCGATGCCGGTGTGGTCCACCGCGCGCACCAGCGCTTCAAGCGCGCGCCGGTGGCCGACGCTGATCCCCTGCAGCGTGACCTGCTTGCGCAGCATCAGGCCGGACGAGCCGGAGAACGTGAAGCCGTCGAACACGCCAATCAATGAAATCCGCCCCTGCACCGCCACCGCATGCAGCGCGCGGTCCAGGTGCGCGCCACCGACCATCTCGAGCACGTGATCGGCGCCCCGCTCGCCGGTGATGCGGTACACCGCCTCGACCCAGTCCTCGCGCGCATAATTGATCAGGTGCGCCGCGCCCAGCGCCTTGGCCCGGTCGAGCTTGGCGTCGCTGGACGAGGTCACGATCGCCGTCGCGCCATGTGCCACCGCCAGCTGCAGCGCGAACAGCGAGACCCCGCCCGTGCCCTGGATCAGCACCGTCTGGCCGGCGTGCAGCTGCCCGTGCTCGACCAGCGCGCTCCAGGCAGTCAGGCCGGCCACCGGCAGCGTGCTGGCCTGCGCATCGTCCAGGCGTTTGGGCGCCGTCACGAACCAGTCTTCCGGCAGCGCCACATACTCGGCCAGCACACCGGGCGCCGCGCCCCCGAGCGTATGGGCGGGCGGATGACGCGCAGTCCCCGCAGGCAAGCCATCAAACCAGCCCGCCTCGAAGGTCGAGATCACGCGCTGGCCCGGCTGCAGGCGCCGGGCGCCCTCCCCAGCCGCAGCGACCACGCCACACAGGTCCGAGCCCGGCGTCAGCGGAAACACGGGCGGAATGCCCATGCCAGCATCAATCGCCAGCAGGTCGCGGTAGTTCAGCGCGACCGCACCAACCCGAACCAGGACTTCGCCCGGACCGGGCTGGGGCACCGGCGCGTTCGCCAGCGTCAGGTTGTCGCGGCCGGGCGCGGCCAGGCGCCAGTGGCGCATCGTGGTTGGAAGCATGAGATAACCTTTAGAGCAGATTGAGATGGCTGCCATGGTAATTGCGGATATCCCGGATAATTAGCCCCAAAAACATCACATGATTTATGCCGAAAGTTCTTGAATGACTGCGATTGTCGATACCTCTGCCGGTCTGGCCGCATTTGTCCGCACGATCGAGGCCGGGTCGTTCAGCGACGCTGCGCGCCTGCTGGGCGCGAGTCCCTCGGCGGTATCGAAAAGCGTGGCGCGGCTGGAAGCGCGGCTCGGTGTGCGGCTGATCCAGCGCTCGACACGCACGCTGGCACTGACGGCCGAAGGCGCGCTGTATTTCGAGCGGGTGGCGCCGCTGATCCAGGCGCTGGCCGATGCGGAGCAAGCGCTGCGCACGCCGGACGATGTGAGCGGCCTGCTGCGCGTGGCGGCGCCGAGTGACTTGGGCCGCACCGTGTTCGCCGGCTGGGCCGAGCGTTTCGCACGTGCGCATCCCCGGCTCAAGCTCGAACTGGGGATTGCCGACCGCCAGGTCGACCTGATCCGCGAAGGGTATGACGTGGCGATCCGCGTTGGTGCCCTGCTGGACAACCGCCTGACGGCGCGCCGGCTGACGGTGCTGCAGCCGGTGCTCGTCGCCGCGCCGGCTTACCTGGCGCGGTGCGGGCAACCGGCCGAACGTGCGGACCTGGCCGAGCACGCCTGCCTGCGCTACCTGACGCCGGCCGGCCCCTTCCCCTGGACCTGGGCCGACGGCAGCAGCCTGGTACCGGACGGTCCATTCGACACCAACGATGGCGTGGTGCTGCGCCAGGCTGCGCTGGCAGGCGCCGGTATCGCCCAGCTGGCCAGGATCGCCGTGGCGGACGATCTGGCCGCCGGCCGCCTCGACATCGTGCTGCCACACTTGCCGATGCCAGGGCTGGAGGTACACGCGCTGCATGCCTACGGACGCCAGGCGCCGCAGCGGGTGCGCTTGTTCATTGCCTTTTTGCAGCAGCAATTTGCAGCCGACCACGCTTAGCGACAGGGCAAAAAAAACCCGCGCCGTTGCCGGGGCGGGTAAAGTCCAAAACTAGGGATGTCCTGAAAGAGACAGTTCCACTATAAATACGGGCACATCGCGGCTCCGTGCGTTGACACACACAAAGCCGCAATCGTGCAATCGATCAGACGACGGCGCCGTCCGTGTCGTCTTTCTCCTTGACCGGCTTGATCAGGTCCTCACGCTTGACGCCCAGCCACATCGCCACGGCCGCGGCCACGAACACCGACGAATAGATACCGAAGCAGATACCGATGGCCAGTGCAATTGCGAAGTAGTGCAGCGCGTAGCCGCCAAAGAACAGCATCGACATGACCATCATCAGCGTCGAGCCGTGCGTGATGATCGTGCGCGAGATCGTGCTGGTGATCGCGTGGTCGATCACTTCCGGCACGCTCATGCGGCGCTGCTTGCGGAACATCTCGCGGATCCGGTCGAAGATGACGACCGACTCGTTGACAGAGTAGCCCAGCACCGCCAGCGTTGCCGCCAGCACCGTCAGCGAGAATTCCCACTGGAAGAACGCGAAGAAGCCCAGGATGATGACCACGTCGTGCAGGTTGGCGACCACGGCGGCGACAGCGAATTTCCATTCGAAGCGGATCGCCAGGTAGACCACGATGCCCAGGATGACCATCAGCAGCGCGTTCAGGCCGTTCTGGGCCAGCTCGTCGCCGACCGACGGACCGACGAACTGCACTTGCTGCAGGCTGATCAGCTCTTGCCCGCCTGGTGCGACGCAGCTGGTGCGGTTGAGCACTTCACCCTTGTCGGTCGTCGTTTGCGTCTGCTTGGTCGTGCCCTGATCGTCGCGGCAAATCGCGTTGAACACGGCCGTCGAGCTGCTCGCCGCTGGCGCGCCTGCGACGATCGGCAGACGCAGCATGATGTCCTGCGCGGTGCCGAAGCTGGCCACCTCAGGATGCGAATAGCCCATGCCGCGCAGCGTGTTGCGGATCTTTTCCTGGTCCGCCGCCTTTGGATACAGCAGCTCCATCACCGTGCCGCCCGTGAACTCCACCGAGAAGTTCAGGGGCTTGGTGATCAGGAAGAACACCGCCGCCACGAATGTGATCACCGAGATCGCATTGAGGACCAGCGCGTGGCGCATGAACGGGATGTCCCGTTTGATCTTGAAAAATTCCATTGTCGTATCCCGGTGCTTACTTCTTGTTAGGCGTCATGCCAGGCTGCCAGACCGTGCCGATCGAAATCTTCGTCAGCTTTTTCTGGCGGCCGTACCACAGGTTGGCGAAACCACGCGCCACGACCACGGCCGAGAACATCGAGGTCAGGATGCCCAGGCAGTGGACCACGGCAAAACCACGCACCGGACCGGAACCGAAGATGAGGAGCGCCAGGCCGACGATCAGGGTGGTCACGTTGGAGTCGACGATGGTGTCCCAGGCGTGCTTGGAACCGGCCGAAATCGCCGCCTGCGGCGTCGCGCCGGCACGCAGTTCTTCACGGATACGTTCGTTCACCAGCACGTTCGAGTCAATTGCCACGCCCAGTGCCAGCGCGATTGCCGCGATACCCGGCAGGGTCAGCGTAATCTGCAGGATCGACAGCAGGGCCAGCAGGAACAGCACGTTGGCCGCCAACGCCAGCGCCGAGAACACGCCGAACAGGTGGTAGTAGATGATCATGAAGATCGCGATCGCCACGAAGCCCCAGATCGTCGAGTGCAGGCCGCGCTCGATGTTCTCGGCGCCCAGCTGCGGGCCGATCACGCGTTCTTCGACGAATTCCATCGGCGCCGACAGCGCGCCCGAGCGCAGCAGCAGTGCCAGCTCGTTGGCGTCCTGCGAGGTGCCCATATTGGTGATCTGGAAGGTCGAACCCAGTTCGCTCTGGATGGTCGGGGCCGACAGCACGTTGTAGACGCCCTTTTCTTTCAGCAGGATCGCCATGCGCTTGCCGACGTTTTCACGCGTGGCCAGGCGGATGCGGCGGCCGCCGTCGCCGTTCAGGTCGAGCGAGACGGCAGGCTGCTGGTTCTGGTCGAAGCTGGCGGTGGCGCTCGAAATCGATTCGCCGGTCAGGATGATGTCGCGTGAGACGACGATCGGTGCGCCGCGGCCTTCGGTGAACAGTTCGGAGTTCAGCGGAATCGCTGCCGACAGCTCGGTGCCCGGGGTCACGGTGGTGTCGACCATGCGCAGTTCGAGCGTGGCGGTGCGGCCGATGATGTCTTTCGCGCGGGCGACGTCCTGCACGCCTGGCAGCTGGACCACGATGCGGTCGGCGCCCTGCTGCTGGATGATCGGCTCGGTGGTGCCCAGTTCATTGATGCGCTTGGACAGCGTCATGATGTTCTGCTTGATGCCGTCTTCGACCGAGCGCTTGATGGCTTCGGGCTTGAGGCTCACGACCAGCTTCATGTCGGCGCCATCGGCGGCGTCGGCAAAGGCCAGCTCGCTCGACTGCGCGGCCAGCACATTGCGCGCGTTGCTGCGGGTCGCGGCATCGCGGAAGCGCACTTCGATGGTGTCGCGCACGCGCTCGATGCCGCTGTGGCGCACGTTCTTGTCGCGCAGGTTGCTGCGCACGCTCGACTGCAGGGCCTTGACCTTGTTGTCGAGCACCGCCTTGGTGTCGACCTGCAGCAGGAAGTGCACGCCGCCGCGCAAGTCCAGGCCCAGGCTCATTGGCGCTGCGCCAATGGCCGTCATCCAGGCCGGGGTGTTCTTCACCAGGTTGACGGTGACGATGTAATCGGGATTGGCAGGGTCGCGGTTCAGTTCGCGCTCAAGGGCCAGCTTGGCCTTGAACTGCTCTTCGGTACCGGCGAAGCGCGCACGCACCGAGGTGGTGTGGCCCGTGCCTTCGAGGCTGATACCGGTGGATGGAATGCCGGCACGCTTGAGCGCATCCTCGACCACAGTCGTGGAGGCACTCGTGATATTCAGGGTAGAACGGCCTGATGTGACCTGCAACGCCGGCGTTTCGCCGAAGTAGTTCGGTGCCGTGTACAAGGCGCCCAGCAGCAGCGCAATGACGATCAGTATGTATTTCCAGACGGGATAGCGATTCATAGTGTTCCGGCGTTCAGGTTAGGCAGTGCGGGTTGCCCCGCACGGCGCACAGCTAAGGCTTACAGGGCTTTGAGCGTGCCTTTTGGCAGCAGCGTGGTCACCGAATTCTTTTGCACGGTGATTTCGGTGCCGACGGCAACTTCCAGCGTCACATAGGCTTCGGCCACTTTCGAAACACGGCCGACGATACCGCCGGCGGTCACGACTTCGTCGCCCTTGGCCAGTGCGTCCATCATGGCTTTCGCCTCTTTCTGGCGTTTCTGCTGAGGACGGATCATCAGGAAATACATGACCACGAACATCAGGATCAGCGGCAGGAAGGTCGTCAGGCTACCCATGATGCCGGCGTCGGCGACAGGGGCAGTTTGCGCGTACGCGTTGGAAATGAACACAAGAACTCCGATGGTGAAGTTAAAAAAATAAGCGGTGTATTCTAGCATCGGCCAGAAGCCGCAAACCATATCCGGCAGTATGTCGTCTTGCTTTCAGGTATTGCAAGACAAACCGGTCGATATTGCATGCAGCCCCGACCGTCAATACCGCGAGATCGGGGCCGCAGGGTAAGCAAGTGCTTACACGCCGCGTGCGCGGTCGGCCGCGAATTTGACGCGGAACGCCTGGAAGGCGTCGGCGTCGATCGCGTCGCGCATTTCCTGCATCAGATTCAGGTAGTAATGCAGGTTGTGGATCGTGTTCAGGCGCGCGCCCAGGATCTCGTTCGAGCGGTGCAGGTGGTGCAGATAGGCGCGCGAGAAATTCTGGCAGCAGTAGCAGGTGCAGCTCTCGTCGAGCGGCGCCATCTCTTCTTTATAGCGCGCATTCTTGATCTTGACGTCGCCAAAGCGCGTAAACAGCCAGCCGTTGCGGGCGTTCCGGGTCGGCATCACGCAGTCGAACATGTCGACGCCGTTGGCCACGCCATCGACCAGGTCTTCCGGCGTGCCCACGCCCATCAGGTAGTGCGGCTTGTTCTCGGGCAGGCGCGGACCGACGTGGGCCAGGATGCGCTTCATGTCTTCCTTCGGCTCGCCGACCGACAGGCCGCCAATGGCCAGGCCCGGGAAGTTGATGTCTTCCAGGCCGGCGAGCGATTCGTCGCGCAGGTGCTCGTACATGCCGCCCTGGACGATGCCGAACAGCGCGTTCGGGTTACCGCCGCTATTGAACTCATTCATCGAGCGCTGGGCCCAGCGCAGCGACATGCGCATCGATTTCGCCGCTTCGTCGGCGGTGGCCGGGCGGCCGTCGATTTCGTACGGTGTGCATTCGTCGAACTGCATCACGATGTCCGAGTTCAGCGCGCGCTGGATCTGCATCGAGATCTCGGGCGACAGGAACAGTTTTGAGCCATCGATCGGCGAGGCGAACTTGACGCCCTCTTCCGTGATCTTGCGCATCGCGCCCAGTGAAAACACCTGGAAACCGCCCGAGTCGGTCAGGATCGGACCATCCCAGCCCATGAACTTGTGCAGGCCGCCGAACTTGTTCATCACGTCCACGCCCGGCCGCAGCCACAGGTGGAAGGTATTACCCAGGATGATCTGCGAGCCGACGTCTTTCAGTTCGATCGGGTCCATCGCCTTGACCGAGCCATAGGTACCGACTGGCATGAAGATCGGGGTTTCGATGGTGCCGTGGTTGAGCTTCAGGCGGCCGCGGCGGGCATGCGACAGGCCGCTGGTGTCTTTTTTGAGCAGGGTAAATTCAAGCATGGTGTTTTTTGACTTATCGTGAGGTGGTGCTCAAGAGCATGGCGTCGCCATAGCTGAAGAAGCGGTATTCATTGGCGATCGCGTGCGCGTAGGCAGCGCGGATCGGCGCGTAGCCGGCAAAGGCCGACACCAGCATCAGGAGCGTCGACTTGGGCAGGTGGAAGTTGGTCACCAGGCGCGTGACAGTTTTAAAGGTGTAGCCGGGCGTGATGAACAGGGCCGTGTCGGCGCTGCCGGCAACCAGCTCGCCGCTTTGCGAGGCCGACTCCAGCGCGCGCAGGCTCGTCGTCCCGACCGCAATCACGTCGCGGCCTGCGGCCCGGGTAGCGCGCACCGCGTCCACGGTCTCTTGCGCGATCGTGTACCACTCGGTGTGCATCTTGTGTTCGCTGAGGTCTTCGACCCGCACCGGCTGGAAGGTGCCGGCGCCCACGTGCAGCGTAACGTAGGCGAAGTTCACGCCTTTCGCAGCCAGCCGGTCGAGCAGCGGCTGGTCGAAGTGCAGGCCGGCCGTGGGCGCGGCCACGGCGCCCGGCTCTTTCGAGTACACGGTCTGATAACGCTGTTCGTCGAATTCGTCGGCGGTGTGCTCGATGTACGGCGGCAGCGGCAGGCGGCCGTGCGCTTCGATCAGGTCGAACACATCGCCTTCAAAGTGCAGCGTGAAGAATTCGCCGGCGCGCTCGCCTGCCGTCACATCGAAGGCATCGGCCAGGCGGATGCGGTTACCCGGCTTGGGCGACTTCGACGCGCGCACCTGGGCCAGCACCGTGCGGTTGTCGAGCACGCGCTCGACCAGCACCTCGACCTGGCCGCCGGATTCCTTGACGCCGAAGAAGCGCGCCTTGAGCACGCGGGTGTTGTTCATCACGAGCAGGTCGCCCGCCTGCAGTTGGTCGACGATATCGGCGAACTGGCGGTCGATGATCTGGTCGCCATCGAGGTGCAGCAGGCGCGACGCGCTGCGGTCCGGCAGCGGCAATTGCGCAATGCGCTCAGGGGGCAGGTCGAAGTCGAAATCGGATAGCGAATACATGATGTTCAATTGGTTGGGCAAATCTCGGCAAATCAATGCTGCCAGCTTTACAATAGAGGCTTGAAGCGCATACGGCGAACCTTCTATTTTACGTCAGCAAGCGCCACTTTGCCGCAATATGCCCGCCCCTAAAACCACAACGCCCCCAAAAACGCTCGAAAGCAAGCTCGCCCGCCTTGGCCTGCGCACCGACATGGACCTGGTGCTGCACCTGCCGCTGCGCTATGAGGACGAGACCCAGATCATCACGATCCGGGATGCCTGCATGCGCGGTGGCCAGACCTGGCAGGTGGAAGGCATCGTGACCAAGAACGAGATCTCGTTCAAGCCGCGCCGCCAGCTGCTCGTCACGATCGCCGATGCATCGGGCGACCTGCTGCTGCGCTTCATGAATTTCTACGGCAGCCAGGTCAAGCAGATGGCCGAAGGCGTGCGCATCCGCGCGCGGGGCGAACTCAAACACGGCTTCTTCGGCGCCGAAATGGTCCACCCGGGCTACAAGGTGGTCAACGAAGGCGCGCCCCTGCCCGCCTCGCTCACGCCCGTGTACCCGGCCGGCGAAGGCTTGTCGCAGACGGTGCTGCGGCGCGCGATCGCCGATGCGATGAAGCGCATCGACTGGGCCGACACCGTGCCGCCCGCGATCCGCAAGCGCATGGACCTGATGGACTTCGAGCCAGCCGTAAAGCTGCTGCACTACCCGCCGGCGGATGTCGACGAGCACGCGCTGATCGAGCGCTCGCATCCAGCCTGGGACCGCATGAAGTTCGACGAACTGCTGGCGCAGCAGTTGTCGTTGAAACGCGCGCAGCGTGCGCGCCGCGAAAAAGGCGCGCCGCCACTACGCGCGGTGGGCCAGTTGTCCGAAGGCTTCCTGGCCGGCCTGCCCTTCGCGCTGACCGGCGCGCAGCAGCGCGTGGTCGAAGAAATCCGCGCCGATCTGCGCGCCGGCTATCCGATGCAGCGCTTGCTGCAGGGCGACGTCGGCAGCGGCAAGACGGTGGTCTCGGCACTGGCCGCCGCGCAGGCGATCGACAGCGGCTACCAGGCAGCGCTGATGGCGCCGACCGAGATCCTGGCCGAGCAGCACTTCCGCAAGATCGCGGCGTGGATGGAGCCCCTTGGCGTGAAGGTCGCGTGGCTGACCGGCAGCCTGAAGAAAAAGGACAAGGCCGCGTCGAACGCGTTGATCGAATCGGGCGCGGCCAACCTGGTGATCGGCACGCACGCCCTGATTCAGGACTCGGTGCAGTTCGCGAAACTGGGCCTGGTGATCGTCGACGAACAGCACCGCTTCGGCGTCGGCCAGCGCCTCACGCTGCGCAACAAGGGCAGCGACGGCCTGGTGCCGCACCAGCTGATGATGTCGGCCACGCCGATCCCGCGCACGCTGGCAATGACGTATTACGCCGACCTCGAAGTCTCGGTGATTGACGAACTGCCGCCGGGACGCAGCCCGATCGTCACGCGTGCCATTGACCAGAACCGCCGCGACGAAGTCGTCGAGCGCGTGTATGCGGCGGCGCTTGAAGGCCGCCAGGTGTACTGGGTCTGCCCGCTGATCGAGGAATCCGAAGCGCTGCAATTGCAGACCGCCACCGAGACCTACGAGACGCTGGCCGAGTCGCTGCCCGATCTGCAGGTAGGGCTGGTGCATGGCCGCATGAAGCCGGCCGAGAAGCAGGAAGTGATGGACGCGTTCACGGCGGGCCAGGTACATGTGCTGGTGGCGACGACCGTCATCGAGGTGGGCGTGGACGTGCCCAATGCGTCGCTGATGGTGATCGAGCATGCGGAGCGTTTCGGCCTGTCGCAGCTGCACCAGTTGCGCGGGCGCGTGGGCCGCGGTTCCGCAGCGTCGGTGTGCCTGCTGCTGTACCAGTCGCCGCTGGGCCAGGTGGCCAAGCAGCGCCTGTTGACGATGCGCGAAACGACGGACGGCTTCGAGATCGCGCGGCGCGATCTGGAAATTCGCGGACCCGGTGAATTTTTGGGTGCGCGCCAGTCGGGACAGGCGATGCTGCGCTTTGCCGACCTGGAAATCGACCAGTGGATGGTCGACCGGGCGCGCGACGTGGCGCAGTGGCTGCTCGATGGCGAGACGCTTGAAAAGATGGCGGTCGTCGATGCGCACCTGGCGCGCTGGCTGGGTGGGCGTGAGGAGTTCTTGAAGGTTTAGACGGCGCGCAGGATGGGAGATGCCGGTTCAGCTTTGGAGGCCATGCCGACGCTGCAGTGGCCACCGGCAGTCTGGTGCAGTCGCAACTGCTCGCAAGCCTCGATCATTGTGCGCAACTTGGTGTGACCGTGCGCTGCCGGAGAAAACCCGGGGCTGGCTTTCCTGAGCTGATTTCCCAGCTCGCTCAGGTTGACCAGTCCATTTTGGGAGACTTTGGCGACTTTGCGAACCGTCTTCACCAATAAGCTGCGCCAATCAACCGCCACGTTGTCATCGACCGGCGCCGCTGGCGGTTCGACTTTCGCTGCGATGGACGCCGCTTCATGAAACCGGTCGCACGCATGACGCAAGGCCGCAGGCGTCTTCACTTCGCCAACGACATGCACACCAGCCCCGCGCTCCTGCAGCTTGCGGCACAAGCCGACAAAATCCGAGTCGCTCGTCACGATCACGAACTGGGTGGCGCGCCCGTCGAGCAGCATCTCCAATGCGTCCAGCGCCAGCGCGATATCGGCCGTGTTCTTCCCGCCCACATACTGAAATTGCAAACACGGCGCAAAGCCGTGGCGGATCAGCGCTTCCTGCCATTTGTTGGTCAGCGACGCCGCGTTGCCGTAACCGCGCCGCAGCACCACACGCCCCAGGCTCGATGCATGCTGCATCGCCTGATCGAGCACGGCGCTCTGCGCATTTTCGCAATCGACCAGTACCGCGACATTCCGTTCTGCAGACATGAGAATTCCCGTTAGGCAACAGCTTAACTCTAGCAGGATATTGAGGACGGGCGGGTGGCATTTCCCGTCTGGGCGCTTACCGTGTTGTACAAACGCACTGTGACAATCCGTTAGAAATTTGCACCCTGTTTACGGCTATCTTGGCTGCGTTGCAATGTCCTGCCCCGGGCTGTTGCGCCTCTCATTCACCATTCAATACGGAACCTGGCATGCCTATCGTCGGACTCGGACTGCACTTTCTGATCGCGCTGTTCTTCGCGGTCCATGCGCTGCGCAACGGGCGCCAACTGTATTGGCTGCTGATCCTGTTCTCGTTCCCACTTCTTGGCAGCCTGGCCTACTTCGTGGCCGAGTACCTGCCCGCGTCGCGCCTTCAGCGCCAGGGCCGCATCGCCACCCGTACGCTGCACAAAACCATCGATCCGGGCCGTGACGTGCGTGAAGCGCGGCGCGCGTTCGACCTGACCCCGACGGCGCACAACCAGATGCGCCTGGCCGCCGCGCTGCTGGGTGCGGGCCAGTCCGAAGAAGCCGTGCAGCATTACGATGCCTGCCTGCGCGGGCCGTTCGCAGGCGATCCGGAAGTGGTGCTGGGCGCCGCGCGCGCCAATGCGGCGCATGGCCAGCCGGCCGCAGCGATTGCGCTGCTCGCGTCGCTGCAAGATCGGCAGCCAGGCTTTCGCGCCGATGAGGTCGCGCTGGCGCTGGGCCGCGCGTATGCCGCGAACAATCAGCAGCTTGAAGCCGGCGTGCAGTTCGAGTCAGTGGTGGAACGCTTCGGCAGTATCGATGCGCGCGTCGAACTGGCGCTGTGGGCCATCGCCAACGGCAAGAACGATGTGGCGCAGCGCGAGCTGAAAGAGATCGCGCATGCGCGCAAGCACATGGAAAAGCACACGCGGGACCTGCATCGCGAGTTGTTCAGGCGGCTGGATACGGCGACTGCACCAACGTAACGCTTGCCTCCTGGTGCGACCATTGAGTAAGCCGTCTATTCAGCCGCGACTTTGACAATACCTTATTTGGGTACTATCATTCCCTTTATGGGTACTTATGCCGAAGCGCTTTTCACTAAAACACAGCAACGCGTGCTGGCGGTATTGTTCGGCCAACCGCATCGTTCTTTTTACGCGAATGAAATTATCGAACTGGCGCAGTCCGGTTCAGGTGCCGTACAACGGGAGCTAGCGCGTCTGCAAGCGTCACGCCTCGTGACCGTACAGAAGATCGGAAACCAAAAGCATTATCAGGCAAACCCGGACGCGCCAATCTACGAGGAACTGCGCGGCATCGTCATGAAAACGTTCGGCGTGGCCGACGTGCTGCGCAATGCGCTCATCCCATTGTGGCCTCTTATCGAGGTAGCGTTTATTTACGGTTCTTTGGCCAAGGGCACGGAACATGCAGGCAGCGATGTTGATCTAATGGTGATTGGATCACTGCCATCAAACGTCCAGTTACTCGAACTACTGCTGCCAACGCATGCTCTGCTGGGCCGCGTCGTCAATCCGACGCTCTATACAGCGGCCGAATTTTCGCAACGCGTACAGGTTGGCAAGTCGTTTATTATTCGCGTGCTGGAGCAGCCTAAAGTCTTCGTCAAAGGAAACGAGCATGACATTTCCCGAATCGGCAGCGCTGGCGAACCTGGCCCGGATCGGCAAGTTGAAGGCAGAGCCGCCTGACGCTCGCGAGAGCGCCGGCTTGTTACGCTCAGCGACGGTACGTCTGCAGGATGCCCGGCAACCCATCCTGTCGCTCGAGAGCCGCTTTGACCTGGCCTACAATGCCGCGCACGCGGCCGCATTGTCGGCTTTGAGAACGCATGGCTACCGCAGCGAGAACCGCTATCTGGTCTTTCAGTGCCTCGAACACACATTGGGCTACGCACAGACGCAATGGCTGCTACTCGATCAAGCGCACAAGAAACGCAATCTTGCCGAGTACGAGGGCGATCTTGACGTCACAGAGGGCTTCGTCGAGGAACTGATTGACGCTGCCGCTGCGTTGATCGCGGCAGTACATGCATTGCAGAAGAGATCATGACGTTGATTCTGACACCTGCATGCCGGGAATTCTACGAAATGAACAACGTCAGGCGATTCCCAAACGGGTCACGCACGGTGAGCTCGCGCGATCCCCAAGGCGTATCTTCGATTGAAGGGCGCGCATAACCATACTCCCTGCCCGTCAGCTCGGCATACAGCGCATCGATATCGTCAACGACGATCCGCAGCGCCGCACCAGGACAACAATCGCCATGATGTTCGCTCAGGTGCAACACGCACCCGTCACGCGCGATCTGCAGGTACAGGGGCAGGTCGGGTGCGAAGCGGTGTTCCCAGTCGACCTTGAAACCGAGGTAGTCGACGTAGAACTGCCTGGCCTTCGCTTCATCGAAGATACGCAGGATCGGCGTGACGGCGCCAAGCATCATGCTGGCGGGCGTACCCGGTCTGCCTCGTAACGCAAGCCGATCTGGCGCCGGATCTCGTCCATCACGCCCATCAGCGCCAGCGTTTCGCGCTGCGTCATCACCGGGCTTTCCAGCAAACCGGCTTGCCAGCAGCGCTGCGCCTCGATGGCTTCATGCACGTAGCCGTTGCCGAGATACGGCGTGTCGATCGTGCGCGAAGTGCCGTCGTCGAGCGTGACCGTGACCGATGTCGCGCAGTGGAAGCGCGTGTTCATGCGCACGTGGCCACGCTCGCCCGCCACCGTCAGTTCGGCCGGCGTGCGCGCCAGCAGCGAGCAGCTGCAGACCGACATGCCGCCGCCTTCGTGCTTGAGCGTGAAGCCCGTCTGCACGTCGACGCCCGTCGGGCCCATTTCGGCCTGAGCGCGGATTTCCGCCACCGGGCCAAGCAGGCCCGCGGCGATCGACAACGGATAGATGCCCAGGTCGAGCAGCGCGCCGCCGCCCAGCTCGGGATTGAAGACACGGTGCTCGGGGCCGAACGTGGCGGCGAACCCGAAGTCGGCCACCACCTGGCGCGGCGTGCCGATTTCGCCGGACGCCAGGATACGCTGGACTTCCTGGTAGGCCGGCAGGTAGCGCGTCCACATTGCCTCCATCAGGAACAGGCGCTTTGTGCGCGCCAGCGTGACGACCTGCTCGGCTTCGCGCAGGTTCATCGTGAACGGCTTTTCGCACAGGACGCCCTTGCCGGCGCGCAGGGCCATCAGCGCATTTTCGACGTGCTGCGGGTGCGGCGTGCCGATGTAGACCAGGTCGATGTCCGGGTTCGCGACCAAGGCCCCGTACGAGCCGTAACTGGCCAGCGCGCCGAATTCGCGGCCGAATGCATCGGCCGTTTCCTGGTTGCGTGACGCCACGCCGGCCAGCACCGCGCCCGGCACATCCTTGAGTGCAGTGGCAAAGGCATGGGCAATCTTGCCCGTGCCGAGGATTCCCCAACGTACCGCTTCAGCCATGCACATTCTCCTTGGTTAGTCCGTCCGGCGTGGACGGAACACGGTGGTATCACGATAAAAGTCAGCGTCCTGTCCCGGCCACCAGCCCGGCACGCCCAGCACCTGCAGCGGTGTGAAGCCCGCTGCGGCGCCATTGCTCGCCAGGCCTTCGCCGGCCAGTGCAGCGGCCACCTCACGGTCGATCCAGGCGCGGCGCGCGGCCGGCGCGAGTAGAAAGTAAGCGTCGTCCACGAACACGACGCGCGTGTGCGCGGTGATCGCCTTGCGCGGCGTGACCAGCTTTTCCATCAGCGCGTGGCCGAACAGCCAGACCTCGGCGTCGCGGCCAAACATCGCGCGCCCGTCGTACAGCGCTTCGAGCCAGCGATGTGCGCGCAGGTCGTCGACCAATGCATGTCCAGCGTCATTGTCGCGCACCACCAGCAGCGCCGCGTTCTCATCGAAGATCGTGGCGGCGTCGCGCGCCGGTCCACGCGACTTGCCCACGCCGGCCTGCGCGATCTGCGCCGCCTGCAGCGTGTTCAGGGCGCGTTTGATCCCCGGGAACGTCAGCCACACCAGCGCATTGAAGAAGTCGTGCAGATTGTCGCGCGTGGGCACCTGCCCTGTCGCGCCGATGAAAGCCTCGTACGCCATGCCGTCGGGCAGGCTCGCTTGCGGCACGAAGCGCAAAGGCTGGCCGGCGCCGTTGCGCAGGCCCTGCGCGCAGGCGGCCGCATTGAAGGCGTCGATGAAACCGTCGGGCGGCGGCGCGGCGTGCTCGAAGGCCGGGCGCACCGTGTCGTACCACGGCTGCGCCCAGTCGATCGGCGGCAGCATCGGTGTTACAGCATCTTCCAGTTGATGGTCTCGCCCGCATTGAGCGGCACCAGCTGGTGCTCGGCCATCGGCACCGATTGGGGCAGCGTCCAGGCTTCGCGCTTGAGCGTGATCGTGCCCTCGTTGCGCGGCAGGTTGTAGAAGGCCGGGCCGTTGAAGCTGGCGAATGCCTCCAGCTGGTCGAGCGCGCCGGCCTGGGCGAAGGCTTCGGTATACATCTCCATCGCGTGCAGCGCCGTGTAGCAGCCCGCGCAGCCGCAGGCCGCGTACTTGGTGTGCACCGCGTGCGGGGCCGAGTCGGTACCCAGGAAGAAGCGCTCGTCGCCGCTGGTGGCGGCGGTGACCAGCGCCAGGCGGTGTTCTTCGCGCTTGAGCACTGGCAGGCAGTAGAAGTCAGGGCGGATGCCGCCCTTGAACAGCTCATTGCGGTTGTACAGCAGGTGGTGCGCGGTGATGGTGGCGGCGATCGGGCCTTCGGCTTCAGCCACGTACTGGGCGGCATCCCTGGTGGTGATGTGCTCGAACACGACCGGCAGGGCCGGCATGTCGCGGCGCAGCGGGCGCATGACGCGCTCGATGAACACGGCTTCGCGGTCGAACAGGTCGATGTCGCTATTGGTAACTTCGCCGTGCACCAGCAGCGGCATGCCGATTTCCTGCATTACTTCAAGCGTCTTGTAGCACTTGGTCAGGTCGGTGACGCCAGCGTCGGAATTGGTCGTGGCGCCCGCTGGGTACAGCTTGACGGCGTGGATGAAGCCCGTGTCCTGCGCGCGGCGGATCTCGTCCGGGTTGGTGTTGTCGGTCAGGTACAGCGTCATCAGGGGCTCGAACTGCACGCCCTCGGGCAGCGCGGCCAGGATGCGGGCGCGGTAGTCCAGCGCCATGGCCGTGGTGGTAACGGGCGGGCGCAGGTTCGGCATCACGATCGCGCGCGCGAACTGGCGCGCGCTGTGCGGCAGCACGCTGGCCATGGCCGCGCCGTCGCGCAGGTGCAGGTGCCAGTCGTCGGGACGGGTGATGGTGATGGTGTCGGGGATTTCGATGGTGGACATGGCGGCTCTCGGAAAACGGATGGCGTATTTTACCTGTGCCGGGGCGCCGTGGATCACCGCGCAACGTGGCGCGACAGTCGACATGCGCCACACGCGACTGCATGCTTGACAGCACTAACAGCCCCTAGGATACTGCGGAACTTGCCATAATCTTCAGAATCAACTGGTCTTTCGGTCCTCGACAGCCAGCCACTGCCCGAACAATTCACCAGCGACAGCGCCGTTGCCGCGGGTGTCGCACAGGTCCCAAAGACAGGAAGCTTTATGAACAATCGAAACCGCCTGACCACTTATATTCTGATCGCGCTGGTGATCGGTATTCTGGTCGGCTATCTGGTCAACACCAATTCGGACACGGCCGGCGCGCAAAGCTTCGCCGACACGATGTCGTTGATCACGACGCTGTTCCTTCGCCTGATCAAGATGATCATCGCGCCGCTGGTGTTTGCCACCCTGGTGGTCGGCATCGCCAAGATGGGCGACGCCAAGGAAGTCGGCCGCATCGGCGTCAAGGCGCTGGGCTGGTTCTTCATCGCCTCGCTCATCTCGCTGTCGCTGGGCCTGATTCTGGTGAACCTGTTCCGTCCCGGTGACGCGCTGTTCGCTGCGGGCATGATGCCGCCAGTGGGCACCGATGCGGGCATTACCACCACCGGCCTGACGATGAAAGACTTCATCACCCACCTGGTGCCAACCTCCATTGTCGACGGCATGGCCCGTAACGAGATCCTGCAGATCGTCGTGTTCTCGGTGTTCTTCGGCACCGCTGCCGCTGCCGTCGGTGCGCGCGCCACGCCAATGATCGACGCCATCGACGGCGTCGCCCACGTCATGCTCAAGCTGACCGGTTATGTGATGAACTTCGCACCGATCGCAGTGCTGGCCGCCGTCTCGGGCATCATCGCCAAGAGCGGCCTGGGCGTGCTGTCGACCTACGGCGTCTTCATGGCCCAGTTCTACTTCGGCATTGCGCTCCTGTGGGTGGTGTTGATCGGCATCGGCATGATCTTCGTCGGCCCGCGCATCCTGCGCCTGATCGCCGAACTGCGTGGCCCGACCCTGCTGGCCTTCTCGACCGCATCGTCCGAAGCGGCGTTCCCGAAAACCCTGGAAGGCCTGGAGCGTTTCGGCGTCAAGAACCGCCTGGCCTCGTTCGTGCTGCCAATCGGTTACTCGTTCAACCTCGATGGCTCGATGATGTACTGCACCTTCGCCGCCGTCTTCATCGCCCAGGCCTACGGCATCGAGCTGTCGATGAGCACCCAGATCACGATGATGCTGGTGCTGATGCTGACCTCCAAGGGCATGGCCGGTGTGCCGCGTGCATCGCTGGTCGTGATCGCCGCCACGCTGAACCAGTTCGACATCCCGGAAGCCGGCCTGCTGCTGCTGCTGGCGATCGACCACTTCCTGGACATGGCCCGCTCGGCCACCAACGTCATCGGCAACGGCATCGCCACCGCCGTCGTTGCCAAGTGGGAGGGCGAGCTCGGAGAGCCGAACGCCGAACCCGCCATTTCACCGCTGCGCTAGGCGCGGCGGGCATTGCCTGACACCGAAGGCCTTCCAGCGATGGAGGGCCTTTTTTTTCATGAAAATAACGAGGGACGAACGATGAAAACCATGATGGCCGCCAGCATCCTGCTGGCCTTGAACAGCGCGCACGCCGCCACCCAGACAGTCGATTGCGGCCGCCTGCTGGACGTGCAGCAAGGCACCTGGCGCGAACGCGTCAGCATCGTTATCGAGAACGGCAGCATCGTCTCGGTCGGCCCCATGACCGGCGCCCCCGGCAACATCGACCTGTCGCGCCACGCCTGCCTGCCCGGCCTGATCGACATGCACGTGCACCTGACGAGCGAGACCCTGCCGGCAGTGGACGCCTACCGCGACCGCCTCACGGCCAACCCGGCCGATATGGCTTACCGTTCGATCAAGTTTGCCGAGCGCACGCTGATGGCGGGCTTCACCACGGTGCGCGACCTGGGCGCAGCCGATGACCTGAACATCGCCCTCAAGCGGGCGATCGCCGCCGGCGACGTGCCGGGCCCGCGCATGTTCACGGCCGGTAAATCGCTGGCCACCACGGGCGGGCATGCCGATCCGACCAACAACCTGTCGCACTTTTTGAACGAGAAGATCGGCACGCCCGGCCCGGTCGAGGGTGTGCTCAACAGCCCCGAAGAAGCGCGCCAGGCCGTGCGCCAGCGCTACAAGGATGGTGCGGATCTGATCAAGGTGACGGCCACCGGCGGTGTGCTGAGCCAAGCCGCCAGCGGCCAGAACTCGCAGTACACCGAGGACGAGCTGCGCGCCGTGGTCACGACCGCGAAGGATTACGGCTTTCGCGTCGCTGCCCACGCCCACGGCGCAGAAGGCATGAAACGCGCGCTGCGCGCCGGCGTCGACTCGATCGAACATGGCACGCTGATGGACGACGACGTCATCACGCTTTTCAAGAAGACCGGCGGCTGGTACGTGCCAACCATCTCGGCCGGCCGCTACGTGGCGGACAAGGCCAAGGTGCCGAACTACTACTCGGCGCTGGTGCAGCCCAAGGCGGCGGCGATCGGGCCGCAGCTGCAGGCCACGTTCGCCCGCGCCCACAAGGCCGGCGTGAAGATCGCGTTCGGCACCGATGCCGGCGTGTTCCCGCATGGCGAAAATGCGAAGGAATTCGGCTACATGGTCGAAGCGGGCATGACGCCGATCGAGGCGATCCGCGCCGCGACCGTCAATGCAGCCGTGCTACTGGATCAGCCCAAGCGCCTGGGCGCGATCGCGCCGGGGTTCGCGGCCGACATCATCGCGGTCGAGGGCGACCCGCTCAAGGACGTCAAGCTCCTGGAGCAGGTCAAGTTCGTGATGAAGGATGGCGTCGTCTTTAAAAAGCTGTAAGCTGCCGGGTTTATAAAACCCGGAGACCTTCATGCTGTTCCCGCGATCTGCCCACGCCGCCCTGTGCGGCGTTCTTTTTCTGTTTGCGGCCGCCGTCCAGGCCCAGACCGCCAAGCTGCCGAACGTGACGATCCTCGCCACCGGCGGCACCATCGCCGGAACGGGCGCCAGCAGCACGACGACGGTCGGCTACACCGCCGCCACCGTCGGCGTGCAATCGCTGATCGCGGCCGTGCCCGAGATCACGAAGGTGGCCAACGTCACCGGCGAACAGGTATTCCAGATCGCCAGTGAAAACATCAGCGATGCGCAGTGGCTGCAACTGGCCAAGCGCGTCAACCTGCTGCTGGCGCAAAGCAGCGTCGATGGCATCGTCATCACGCACGGCACCGACACGCTGGAAGAGACGGCATACTTTTTGAACCTGGTCGTCAAGAGCAGGAAGCCGGTGGTGGTGGTCGGTTCGATGCGGCCCTCGACGGCGCTGTCAGCCGACGGCCCGATCAACCTGTACAACGCGGTGCGCCTGGCCGGCACGCCCGAGGCAGCGGGCCGCGGCGTGCTGGTGGCGATGAATGACCAGATCCACGCGGCGCGCGACGTCACCAAGGCCAATACGACAACGGCGGACACCTTCCGCACGACGGAGCTGGGCATGATCGGCTACATCCAGGGTGGCAAGCCGTTCTTTTATCGCGACGTGACGCGCAAGCACACGGTCGATACCGAATTCGATCTGGCCAAACTGGATGCGCTGCCGCAGGTGGACGTGGCGTACGCGTATGCGAACGTGGGCGATGTGGCGGTCAATGCGCTGGTGGCGGCCGGCGCCAAGGGCCTGGTGCATGCGGGTGTCGGCAACGGCAGCCTGCCTGCCAAAACCAGGCCGGCGCTGATGGCGGCGCGGGCCAAGGGCGTCATCGTGGTGCGCGCGAGCCGCGTCGGCCAGGGCATCGTGGCGCGCAATGGCGAAGCCAATGACGATCAGCTGGACTTCGTGGTGGCCGATACGCTCAGTCCTCAGAAGGCGCGCATTCTGTTGATGCTGGCGTTGACGAAAACGACCAGCACCAAGGAGATCCAGCGGATGTTTTATACGTATTGATGCACTGCTGGCTGGACGCGTGGACGGCGGAGCCGTCCACCCTACCGCTGGCTCTGACGAAGACGAGGATGTTCTACACGGTTTAATTACGCGCCGGATACCGTAGGGTGGGCGGCTGCGCAGTCCACGCGTTCAAACGCTTCCGGCACCAGTGGCGGCGAGGCCACATCCTCGTCGGGCCGCGCCAGCTGCCGGTCCCACATCTGCGCATACAGGCCGCGCGCGGCCAGCAGCGAACCATGCGTGCCGCGCTCGACGATCTTGCCGTGATCGAGCACGATGATCTGCTGCGCATCGGCGATCGTGGACAGGCGGTGCGCAATCACCAGCGTCGTGCGGTTCTTCGCGATCTCTTTCAACTGCGCCTGGATCGCCTGCTCGGCGCGCGAGTCGAGCGCCGACGTGGCTTCGTCGAAGATCAGCAGCGCCGGGTCTTTCAGCAGCGTGCGCGCGATCGCCACGCGCTGCTTCTCGCCACCCGACAGTTTCAACCCCCGCTCACCCACCATGCTCTGATAGCCATCCGGCAGGCTTTCGATGAAGTCGTGGATCGACGCCGCGCGTGCGGCAGCCACGATGTCGTCGCGGCTGGCGCCGGGCCGGCCATACGCGATGTTGTATTCGATCGTGTCGTTGAACAGCACCGTATCCTGCGGGACGATGCCGATCGCCGCGCGCAGCGAAGACTGCGTGATGTCGCGCAGGTCCTGGCCATCGATCTTGATCGCGCCGCCGTTCACGTCATAGAAGCGAAACAGCAGGCGTGACAGCGTGGACTTGCCCGAGCCGCTGTGACCCACCACCGCCGTCGTGGTGCCGGCGGCGATGGTGAAGTCGACATCGAACAGGATCTGGCGCTTGGTCTCGTAGCTGAATTCCACGTGTGAGAACTCGACCTGCGCGCCCTTGATATCCAGCGGCAGCGCCTTGGGACCATCGGCCACCTCGCGGTTCTGGTCGAGCAGGCCAAACAGGCGCTCCATGTCGGCCAGGCTTTGCTTGATCTCGCGGTAGATCACGCCCAGGAAGTTCAGCGGCATGTACAGCTGGATCATGAAGGTATTGACCAGCACCAGGTCGCCCAGGCTCATGGTGCCGTTGATGACGCCCTGCGTGGCGCGCCACAGGATCAGCGTGACGGCAGTGGCGATGATCAGGGACTGGCCCGTGTTCAGCACCGACAGCGAGGTCTGCGAGCGCACGCCGGCGTTCTCGTAGTTCTTCAAGCCTTCGTCATAGCGTTTGGCTTCGTAGTCTTCGTTGCCGAAGTATTTCACCGTCTCGTAATTGAGCAGCGAGTCGATCGCCTTGGTGCTGGCTTTCGATTCGAGGTCGTTCATCGTGCGCCGGAAGTGCGTGCGCCATTCGGTCACGACCACGGTGAAAGTGATGTACGAGGCCAGCGCCACGGCGGTGATGATGCTGAACCAGATGTCGTAATTCAGTATCAGGTAGCCCAGCACCAGCGTGATCTCGACCAGCGTCGGCAGGATGTTGAAAAGCGAGTACGAGATCAGCGAGTTCACGCCGCGCGTGCCGCGCTCGATGTCGCGTGTCATGCCACCCGTCTGGCGGTTCAGGTGAAAGCGCAGCGACAGCGCGTGCAGGTGACGGAACACGCGCAGCGCAATGGTGCGCACGGCGCGCTGCGTCACGCGGGCGAACAGAAATTCGCGCAGCTCGGTGAAGACGGTCATCGACAGCCGCAGCAAGCCGTAAGCGATCAGCACGCCCACCGGCAGCACCATCAGCGCGTGCGGGTGCGCGGGATCGATGGCCAGGCCGTCGATCAGCCGCTTGAGCACCAGCGGCACGCCGACGTTGGCCATCTTGGCCGCCACCAGCGCGCCCATGGCGGCCAGCACGCGCCACTTGTAGACCCACAGGTACGGGAACAAGGTCTTGAGCGTTGCCCAGTCGTTGCGGGGAATGCCGGTAGGGTCCGGCGGAAGTGAGGTATTGCGGCGCATGGGGGGACTTTTGTGGTTCAATTCGGGTCGATTGTAGCTTTTACCGAGAATTCACGATGACCACGCCCGAAAACACCGTTACCACGCCCAGTACCATTCGCCTCCCCGCCGGCAAGATGCCCGAACTGCGGGTCATGCCCGCCCCGTCCGACGCCAATGTGTATGGCGATGTCTTCGGCGGCTGGATCATGGCCCAGGTCGACCTGGCCGGTTCGCTGCCGGCCACGCGCCGCGCCAATGGCCGCGTGGCGACCATCGCGGTGAACTCGTTTTTGTTCAAGAATCCGGTGTTCGTCGGCGATCTGCTGTCGTTCTATGCCGATATCACCAAGGTGGGCAACACGTCGATCACGGTGTTCGTCGAGGTGTACGCCGAGCGCAACCGGCTGGCGGCCGAAGTGGTCAAGGTGACCGAGGCGACGCTGACCTATGTGGCCACCGGCCCGGATCGCAAGCCGCGCCAGTTGCCGCCGCTCGAATCGCTGATCGCGAACCGGTAATCCGGTCGTGAAAAAGGCCGCCATCACGGCGGCCTTCACAATATCAACCCGGTATCAGACCGGCTTTTTTTCGTCGCGTAGTTCGCGCCGCAGGATCTTGCCGACGTTCGTCTTCGGCAGCGTCTCGCGAAACTCGACGAACTTCGGCCGCTTGTAGCCGGTCAGCTGCTCCTTGCAGAATGCCTTGACCTGGTCAGCGGTGAGGCTTGCATCCTTCTTGACCACGTACAGCTTGACCGCCTCGCCCGAGTGCTGGTCGGGCACGCCCACGCACGCCACTTCGAGCACGCCCGGCATCGCCGCGACCACGCCTTCGACTTCGTTTGGATACACATTGAAGCCCGAGACCAGGATCATGTCCTTCTTGCGATCGACGATGCGCGTGTAGCCCTTGTCGTCCATGATGCCGATGTCGCCGGTCTTGAAGAAGCCGTCGGGCGTCATGACCTTGGCCGTTTCGTCATCGCGCTGCCAGTAGCCGGCCATGACCTGCGGGCCACGCACGGCGATTTCGCCGGCGGTGCCGAACGGGACGGCATTGCCGGCATCGTCCAGGATGCGCAGTTCGGTCGATGGCAGCGGCAGGCCGATGGTGCCGGTGAACTCGCTGATGTCGCAGCGGTTGGCGGTGACCACGGGCGAGGTCTCGGACAAGCCGTAGCCTTCGACGATCGGGATGCCTGTCGTCTTGAGCCACTTGTCGGCCACCGCTTTTTGCACGGCCATGCCGCCGCCCGGGCACACCATCAGGCCCGAGAAATCGAGCTTGGCGAAATCGTCGTCGTTCAGCAGGCCGTTGTACAGGGTGTTTACGGCCGGGAAGATGTTGATGCGGTAGCCACCCAGCTCCTTGATGAAGCCCTTGATGTCGCGCGGGTTCGGGATCAACAGGTTCATGCCGCCCACGCGCAGGCCAAGCAGCGCGCAGACCGTCAGCGCATAGATGTGGTACAGCGGCAGTGCGCAGGCAAACTGCGCCTGCTGGCCCGCCAGCTGGCGCCCCAGGGTCGGCGCGAACCAGGCCTCGTTCTGCAGCACGTTGGCGATCACGTGGCGGTGCAGCAGCACTGCGCCCTTCGACACGCCCGTGGTGCCGCCCGTGTACTGCAGGAAGGCGATGTCGTCGTGCCCGATCACCACCGGCGCCAGGGTTTCGCGCGCGCCCTCGGCCAGCACCTTGTTGAAGGCGACCGCGCCTGGCAGCGAGTAGGCCGGCACCATCTTCTTGACCTTGCGCACCACCAGGTTGACCAGCGTGCCTTTCAGGCCGCCCAGCAGGTCGCCCATCGTGGCCAGGATGACGTGTTTGACCTGCGTCTGGCCGAGCACCTGCTCGAGCGTGTGGGCGAAGTTTTCCAGCACCACGATCGCCTCGGCGCCCGAGTCGGTCAGCTGGTGCTGCAGCTCGCGCGGGGTGTAGAGCGGATTCACGTTGACGACGACGTAACCGGCGCGCAGCACGGCGGCCAGCGCCACCGGATACTGCAGCACGTTGGGCATCATCAGCGCCACGCGCGCGCCGGGTTTCAGGCCCTTCGCCTGCAGCCAGGCAGCCATGCGCTGCGACATCGTATCGAGTTCGGAAAACGTGATGGACTTGCCCATGCAGGCATAGGCCTTGCGGTCGGCGTACTTGCGAAACGCCTCCTCGAGCAAATGCGCCAGCGAGCGATATTGCGTCGCATCGATCTCTGCCGGTACACCGGTTTCGTACGACGTGAGCCAGAATTTGTCCATGTATTCCACTGCCTTCCTTGTTGGTTCCAATAAAACGCCGAAGCCGCCTCGCAGGCGGCTTCGGCTGGTTGCCCATCATCCGCCGTGACTTACGCCACCGTGTCCGCCTGCTTTTCATCCCGCAGCGCGCGGCGGAGAATCTTGCCGACGTTGGTCTTGGGAAGCTCATCGCGGAACTCGATGTACTTGGGGCGTTTGTAGCCGGTGAATTCCTGCTTGCAGTAGGCCAGCAAGTCGTCTGTCGTGAGGCCCGGGTCTTTTTTTACCACGAATACTTTGACCGCCTCGCCCGAATGGGCGTCCGGCACACCGACCACCGCGCATTCGAGCACGCCCGGATGGCCGGCGATCACGCCTTCGAGCTCGTTCGGGTACACGTTGAAACCCGACACCAGGATCATGTCCTTCTTGCGATCGACGATCCTGACGTAGCCGCCCTCGTCCATGATGCCGATGTCGCCCGAGCGGAAGAAGCCGTCGGCCGTCATGACCTTGGCGGTTTCGGCCGGCTGTTTCCAGTACCCCTGCATGACTTGCGGGCCGCGGATCGCGATCTCGCCGCTCTCGCCCCGCGCCACCGGGTTGCCGGCATCGTCGATGATGGCGATGTCGGTCGATGGCACCGGCAAGCCGATGGTGCCGGTGAAGTCCAGCACGTCGGCACGGTTGCAGGTGGCCACCGGCGAGGTCTCGGACAGGCCGTAGCCTTCGATGATGGCCACGCCGGTGATATCGCGCCATTTGTCGGCGACGGCCTTTTGCACCGCCATGCCGCCGCCATTGCAGATACGCAGGCCGGAGAAATCGAGGTGGGCAAAATCGGGGTTGTTCACCAGCGCGTTGTACAGCGTGTTCACGGCCGGCAGCATGTTGAAGCGGTACTTGGCGAGCTCTTTGACGAAGCCCGGGATGTCGCGCGGGTTCACGATCAGCACATTCAGGGCGCCCATACGCATGCCCCACATGGCGCACGCGGTCAGCGCGAAGATGTGATACAGCGGCAGCGCGCACACGATCGTCAGTGGCTCGCCGCCCGCCTCGCCCAGCGCCGGCGCCGACCAGGCTTCGCTTTGCAGCACGTTGGCGATCACGTTGCGGTGCGTGAGCGTGGCGCCTTTTGACGGCCCGGTGGTGCCGCCCGTGTACTGCAGGAAGGCGACGTCGCCGGCCTTGAGCGTGGCCGGCTTGAAGGTCATGCGGGCGCCCTGCGCCAGCGCGTCCTTGAACGACACCATGTTCGGCAGCGAAAACTCGGGCACCATCTTCTTGACGTGACGGACCACGAAATTGACCACCATGCCCTTGGCGCCGCCAAGCAGTTCGCCCATGTTCGCCACCACCACGTGGCGCAGCGGCGTCTTGCCCATCACCTTCTGCACGGTGTGGGCAAAGTTTTCCAGCACGATGATCGCTTCGGCGCCCGAGTCGGTGATCTGGTGTTCGAGTTCGCGCGCGGTGTAGAGGGGATTGACGTTGACGACGACGTAGCCGGCGCGCAGCACGGCGGCCAGCGCGATCGGGTACTGCAACACATTGGGCATCATGAGCGCCACGCGCGCGCCGGGCGTCAGGCCGCGGCTTTGCAGCCAGGCGGCGAGCTTTTGCGAATACGCGTCAAGTTCGCGGTAGGTGAGGAACTTGTCCATGCAGACAAAGGCATTGCGGTCCGCGAATTTGCTGAACGATTCTTCCAGCAATTGCACCAGCGAAGAGTACTGATCCGGATTGATCTCTGCCGGCATGCCTGGTGGATACGACTGCAGCCAAATCTTGTCCATGGGTTGCCTCTGTCTCGGGATCTTTTGCAAGATCATGATCGTTCTTGTCGACGGCCGTGCTATGTTGCCGGCTCGCGTGCGCACGAAGCTTATGCCTTTGCTATCGCTGGTTGTGATGCTATCGGGCAGCGCCCTTGTGCGCAAGCGCTTTTACGCCGATTGGAACCGGCCCTCTACGGCAGAGCACTCATGGTGCGCTGCACCACCTGCAGGCCCGTTGAACCCGTCGCAGCCAACCCCGTCAACACACGGGTACGCTCTTTCTTGTCGAGGGCGGCGAGGCGGTTGACGGCCTTGTAGAAACCCGTCCACGTTTTCTCGCGGCGCAGCAGGGCGCGAAACGCCGGCACCAGATCATTGTAGGTCGCCACCGAGGCAAGATGCGCATTGGACAGCGGCTCGGCAAAGAAGCGGTCATAGCCGGCGTAACCGCCCCAGTTTGCCTTGAGCACCTGGTAGTCGTTCTGCAGCGCGATGAACAGGCGGCCCTTGGTGGCGCGCTTGGTGGCGTCCGGTTCCATGCTCTTGTAGGTGCGCTCGAGCTCGCCGCGATAACGCAGCAGCAGCGCCAGGAAGTCGCGCTTGCGCGCCTTGTAGCGGTCGTAGGCTGCGCTCATGGCCGGGTTGCCGAAGCGTTCGAGCCAGGCTTCCACGCCGGCCTGCTCCACGGCGCTGGCGAACGATTCATTGAATTGCGAATCGCCCGCGACGTAGACGACCTGGTGCGCCAGCTCATGGAAGATCAGGCGCGCCAGTTCGGCGTCCGGGTAATTGATGAAGGTCGATACCAGCGGGTCGCTGAACCAGCCGAGCGTCGAATAGGCGCTCACGCCACCCACTTCCACGTCGTGGCCTTCTGCGCGCAGTTGCCGGGCATAGGCCTGGGCGTCGGTCTTGCTGTAGTAGCCGCGGTAGTTCACGCACCCGGCGACCGGGAAGCACCACTGGATCGGTTTGAGCGACAGTTCGGGCGTGGCCACCACGTTCCACAGCACGTAGGGGCGTTTGAGACTGGTGTAATTGGTGTAGCTGCCGTTATCGGGCAGCTGCATTTCCTGGATGGCGAAGCGGCGGATCTGGCGCGCCGCCTCGAGCCGGTGCCGCAATTTGACGCTGGTGCCGGTGTCGGCGATCCAGTCGTCGATCGGGCGCGCATCGGACAGCAATTGCAGCTGGCCTTGCGCGGCCTGGGTGTAGTACGAGAGCGATGAGCAGCTTGTCAACATCAGGGCCGCAGCTGCCGCGGCCATGAGCGGCCGGAAGGCCAGTGAGAATCTAGAGGGCGTCATCTCGTGTCGGGGGCGCAGCTTTTTCAACCTGCACCAGGGTGTCGTAGAAAGTGGGCGCCCGGCCCATGTCGGTCAAACGCTGGCTGGTGACTTCGTTGGCGTTCTTGCCGTCGGTGGCCAGTTTCTTCCACCAGATCGACAAGCCCACCACCAATCCAGCGCGCGCCTTGTCGGTCACGCGTGCACGGGCGAGGAACGAACCGCGGTCGTTATAAATGCGCGCCATGTCACCGTGCGCGATGCCGCGTGCGGCGGCGTCAAGCGGGTGGATGTCGAGGTGCGGTTCGCCCTCAGTTGCGCGCAGGCTCTGTACATTGACAAACGTTGAGTTGAGGAAGTTCCGTGCCGGCGGAGAAATCATGGCCAGCGGATAGGTTTTTGCCAGCTCGGGGTTCGATGCGACTGACTCGTACGGCGGGATGTACGTCGGCACCGGATCGAGGCCGTCGGCCAGCATGCTCTCGGAAAAGAACTCGCACTTGCCCGATGGCGTCGTGAAGCCGCCGTCGGCAAACGGCGCGTCCGGCATGTTGAGCTTGCTCCAGCCGGTGCGCTTGAGCGACTCCCAGTCGAAGTGCACCGCCCGCGTATCCTTGCTGTTGAAGGCTTGCGCTGCGATGGCGTCGTCGCTCTCGCGGAAGCACGGATCGGTAAAGCCCATGCGCGCGGCCAGCAGGCGGAAGAATTCGGTATTCGGCTTGGATTCGCCCACCGGCTCGACAGCGGCGTTATTGGCCATCATGTACAGGTGGCCGTAGGCCAGGTGCGCATCGACGTGTTCGAGCTGCGTGGTGGCCGGCAGCAGGATGTCGGCGTAGTCGGCGCTGTCGGTATGAAAGTGCTCGAGCACCACGGTGAACAGGTCTTCGCGCTCGAAGCCTTGCTGCACCTTGCGCGAATCGGGCGCAATGGCCAGCGGGTTCGCGTTGTAGACGATGACGGCCTCGATCTTCGGACCGAAATCGGGCGCGCTCTCGCGCAGCAAGTCGTCGCCGATCGTGGTCATGTTGATCGTGCGCGGGGTGCGGCCGGCCAGCAGATCCGGGCGCTGCAGCGCCGGGCGGTTGGTCGGGAACGAGGCCGAGCTCGATAGCTGGATGCCGCCTGCGGGCAGGCGCCAGGCGCCCACCAGGGCCGGCAGGCAGGCGATATTGCGCACGGCCATGCCGCCGCCGCGCACGCGCTGGATGCCATAGTTGACGCGGATCGCGGCCGCTTCGCCGTTCTTTGCGGTCTGGCCGTACAGGCGCGCCAGGTTGACCACTTCATCGACGCTGATGCCGCAGATGGCGGCCGTGCGTTCAGGCGGCCATTCGAGCGCGCGCGCCTTGAGGGGCTCGAAACCCAGCGTGTGCTTGTCGATGTAGGCGTGGTCGAGCAGGTCCTCCTGGATCAGCACATGCATCATGCCCAGGGCCAGCGCGGCATCCGTGCCGGGCAGCAGCGCAATATGTTGATGGCATTTTTCGGCGGTGAGCGAGCGATACGGATCAATGGCAATCAAGGTGGCGCCATTGCGCTTGGCTTCTTGCGCGCGCATCCAGAAATGCAGGTTCGACGCGATCGGGTTACCGCCCCAGATCAGGATCAATTTGGCGTTCTGGAACTGTTCGAGGTCGGTGCCGATCGAACTACCGATGGAATACCGGTAGCCGGTTGCGCCGGCCGTGGCGCAGATGGTGCGATCGAGCAGCGACGCGCCCAGTTGATTGAAAAAGCGCAGCGACATCGATTCGCCCTGCACCAGGCCCATCGTGCCGCAATAGCTGTACGGCAGGATCGCCTCGGGGTCGCGCGCGGCGATGCCGGTCAGGCGCGTGGCGATCTCGTCCAGTGCGGCGTCCCATGTGATGCGCTCGAACTTGCCTTCGCCCTTGCGGCCGACGCGCCGCATCGGATACAGCACGCGGTCCGGGTGGTAGGTGCGCTCGATGTAGCGCGAGACCTTGGTGCACAGCACGCCGGCGGTGGTGGGATGGTCCGGGTCGCCCTTGACCTCTGTGGCGACGCCGTTCTCGACTTTGATCAGCAGCGCGCAGGTATCGGGGCAATCGTGGGGACAGGTCGCACGGACGGTGGTGGTGGTCATATTGTTATTTGGGCTTGAATGCAGGCTGCACTGAAAAAAACTGCGCTAAACCAATACTTTATACGATTCGGACGGGGTTCGTGACCTCCCCTGACAAGTCTGTTTAAGGCACGCTACAATAGTTAAAACCATGCCATGCAAGGGTGGCAAGACAACCGAGGGGCCTCCAGCAAACCCCTACGTGCAGCGCCTGACGCGCTGCAGCGCGCGGCAGCGTCACCGAGGTCCCCATCGCGGAGAACATCATGAAACTGGTTGAACCTATCCTGGCGTCACTCGCCGAAATCCAGGCAATCCGGCGCGACCTGCACGCGCATCCCGAATTGGGCTACGAAGAGCACCGTACCGCGCAGATCGTGGCCGACCGGCTCGAAGCGTGGGGCATTCCCGTCGTGCGTGGCCTTGGCGTGACGGGCGTCGTCGGCATCATCAAGAACGGCACGTCCGAGCGCGCGATCGGCCTGCGCGCCGACATGGACGCGCTGCCCATGCAGGAAATCAATGGCTTCGCCCACGCGTCGACCAATGCGGGCAAGATGCACGCCTGTGGTCACGACGGCCACACGGCGATGCTGCTCGGCGCCGCGCACTATCTGGCGCAGCACCGTAATTTCGACGGCACCGTGTACCTGATTTTCCAGCCGGCCGAAGAAGGCGGCGGCGGCGGGCAGCGCATGATCGAGGATGGCCTGTTCGAACGCTTCCCGATGGACGCCGTGTACGGCATGCACAACTGGCCAGGCATCGCCGAAGGCACGTTTGCCGTGGTCGACGGGCCGATGATGGCGTCGAGTAACGAGTTTCGCGTGGCCGTACGCGGCAAGGGCGCCCACGCGGCGCAGCCGCACCGCGGCATCGATCCGATCATGGTGGCGGTGCAGATCGCGCAGGCGTGGCAAACGATCATCTCGCGCGAAAAGAACCCGCTGCTCACGGCGGTGTTGTCGATTACCCAGATCCACGCAGGCAGTGCTACCAACATCATTCCGGATGAAGCGCAGCTGGTGGGCACGGTGCGTACGTTCACGACCGAGGTGCTCGACCTGATCGAGCGACGCATGCAGGAAATGGCCGACGGGATTGCTGCGGGCTTTGGCGCGACGGTCGACTTTGGCTTCAAGCGCAAGTATCCGCCGCTGGTAAACCACACCGAGCAGACCGCGTTTGCGATCGAGGCAATGCGCGCGGTGGTGGGCCCGGACGCGGTCAATGTGAATGTCGAGCCGACCATGGGCGCCGAGGATTTCGCCTTCATGCTGCAGGCAAAGCCAGGCTGCTATGTCTTCCTGGGCAATGGCGACGGCGACCATCGCACGGGTGGCCACGGTCTTGGGCCATGCCAGTTGCACAATGCCAGTTACGACTTCAACGACAACCTGCTGCCAATTGGCGCGAGCTATTGGGTACGCCTGGCGGAGACGAGTCTGCCGGTTGCCTGACAACGTGCCGGGCCGGGCGTCGCGCCCGGCCCGGCCTGACGGCGCCTAGAACAGGCCGAGGAATTTTTTCTTGACCGTGTTCTTGCGCGCCGGATCGACGACATCGGTCACGTCCTTGTCGTTGAACTTGTCGATCAGGGCGGCAAAACCCTGGTGCCGCGCCAGATCCAGTTCTTCCTTGAACAGCGGCACGACGCAGTGGAAGTAAATGTCCTTGCCTTCGACCGTCACCGAGTGAAACGGTTCCGGCGTCGACACCGGCGGCAGCAGGATGGCGCCGCAAAAGCCCACGCCCTCGACGTAGGGCTTGAGCGGTGCGCCGTTGGGCAGCGCATGGCCCAGGCCAATCCAGGTGCCCTGGTTATGCGGATAGTGCGCCAGATGGCGCATCAGGGCCACCGGCCAGTACCAGCGTTCTTCCTTGATCGCCGCTTCGTCGAGCTGCCAGTTCGCCGGCAGGGTCATGATCAGCTCGGCGAACGGCGGCGCGCCTTCCGGCGTCGTCATCGGACGCTTGCTCATTCCCGAGGTCACGAGACGCACGTAAGGGAAGTCGGCGGTTGGTGCGATCACGTGGATGTCGACCTGGACGGCGCCGCCATCGGTCTCGTGGAAGAACATCGCGGGCGCGCCCAGGTGCGTGGCAATGTGTTCGCCAACAGGGTCATGCGGCAGCACGACGGATTCGGGTTGGCGCTGCATCGGCGCGGTCAACGGATACAGCGGAGTGATGGTTGGTTCGGCCATGGTGATCGATCGATATTGTTGCGGCGGGCGCCTATGATACCTGTGCCGCCCGCTTGCGTGGCTGCCAGCACGCTATTGTTCTCGCTAGTACAATACCGCATTATTCCAAAATGTCATCCCCCACCCTTTCCAGGTAGACCATGTTCACTCTCAAAAAAATCAGCATGCTGGCGCTGGCCAGCGCCGCGCTGTGCGCGCCTGCCGCGTTCGCCCAATCCACCGTGGGCAACGGTTATATCGATTCCGTGTCGTTCGAATACGGTACTAACCCGCAGCAGCGCATGGGCCGCGTCGCGATCCAGTCGGACTGGGACAAGCAGTGGTTCGCCGGCAATGGTCGCCATCTGTCGGGTTACTTTGAAACGAACCTGGCCCTGTGGCGCCTGAATTCGTACGAGAACGTTCGTGGTCGCAACAAGAACATCGGCGTGCTGGGCTTTACCCCGGTGTTCCGCTACCAGAACGACAACAAGCTGGGCCTGTATGGTGAAATTGGTATCGGCCTGAACCTGCTGTCGACGCTGTACAAGAATGAAGACAAGGAACTGTCGACCGCGTTCCAGTTTGGCGACCATATCGGCGTGGGCTATACCACCGCCAAGTGGGACTTCGGCCTGAAATACCAGCACTATTCGAACGGCAGCATCAAGAGCCCGAACGCCGGCGCGAACTGGCTCGTCGCAAAGGCAGCCTACCGCTTCTGATGGGTTTTATTACCCGCGTGACACCCGCCCCGGCCGCGGGTACACGGCGCGGGTAAATAGCATTTCGTGACACAATCGGGCCTTTCGCGGCGTAGTCCGCGCGCTGCTGTCGAGGCCCGATTGACTCCTTCGCCCACCCTCAAACGCTATCTCCCCTGGCTCGTCGCCATCGCGCTGTTCATGGAACAGCTGGACGCGACCATCGTCAATACCGCCATTCCCAGCATCGCCGCCAGTCTTGGCGTCACACCGCTCAGTCTCAAATCCGTCGTCACCAGCTATATCCTGGGCCTGGCTGTCGGTATTCCGCTCAGTGGCTGGATGGCCGATCGCTTCGGTACCCGACGCGTGTTTTTTACCGCAATTTCAATTTTCACCTTTGCGTCCGTGTTGTGCGGCTTGTCGGTCGATGCGCGCATGATGACGGCCGCGCGCCTGCTGCAAGGGTTGGGCGGCGCGATGATGATCCCGATCGGGCGTCTGTCGATCGTGCGTACGTTTCCCAAGAACGAGTTACTGGGAGCGATGAACTTCGTGATCATCCCGGCGCTGATCGGTCCATTGCTGGGCCCCACAATCGGCGGGCTGATCGTGCACTGGACCACCTGGCGTGTGATCTTCTTCGTCAATGTTCCAGTGGGCTTGATCGCGCTGTACTTTGTGTGGCGGCATATGCCGGATTACCGTGCGGAGCAGCGGCGGCCGCTCGACGTGGCCGGCTTGCTGCTGTTTAGCAGCGGCACGGCCTTGCTGTCGTGGGTGCTGGAAGTGTTTGGCGAGCACACGCTCGACGGCATCACGGCCGGTCTGCTGTTCTTGCTGGCACTGGGTTTGCTCGGCGCCTATGCCTGGCATGCGTGCCGCACGAAGTTTCCATTGCTGCGCCTGACGCTGCTCAAGGTGCGTACGTTTCGCATCGCTGTGCTGGGCGGCTTCGTCACACGCCTGGGTGTCGGTGGCCTGCCGTTCCTGCTGCCGTTGCTGTACCAGCTAGGCCTGGGAATGCCGGCGTGGCAGTCGGGGCTCATGATGATGCCATCGGCGCTGGCGGCAATGGGAATGAAGCTGTTCGCACCGCGCCTGCTGGCGCGCTTCGGCTATCGCCAGGTGCTGCTGGCCAATACGATCATGATTGGCGTCACCATCGCCATGTTCACGCTGGTCGATGCCGGCTCGCCATTGATCATGATCGTGTGCATCAGCCTGATGCTGGGGTTCTTTAACTCGCTGCAGTTTTCGAGCATGAACACGCTGGCCTACGCCGACATTGAACCGGCGGACTCGAGCATGGCGAGCACGATCTCCAGCTCGCTGCAGCAATTGTCGATGAGCTTTGGCCTGGCGGCAGGATCGATCGTCACTGCCTGGTTCCTTTGTGACGTGTCCCAGACCAATGGGGGCCAGGTGACGCAAGCGATACACCACGGTTTCATGGCGCTGGCGATACTGACGCTGTTCTCTTCCCTGGTGTTCTGGCGCCTGCGCCGCGATGATGGCGACAGCATCAGTCAGAGCCGCGGCGTGGCCAAGACAGTCGAACCGGTGACGGTGACGGGACAGTAGGTTACGCTGGCCTCGTAAGAGGCGCGAGGACCTTTTCGCGGTTGTTCAGGATGAAACTCACGAAGGTCGGCTCCTTGACGGCCAGGCGTACCAGACCCGGCAGCAATGGATAGCAGAACGTGGCGATCCTGCGCACGCATTCATCGTCGCGCAGCGCAGCTTGCGCCGCCTGGCCCGATGCGCCGTGCAGCATTGGCGCGAGCGTGGCGCGTTGCTTGTATACAATGGCGGCGATAGGCGTCATGAGTTTGGCGTTCAACGTGGCCTGGTCGATGGGATCTGACATGTTGATTCTCCAGTGGTGGTCAATGGAGTATGTTGGCGTAGACCAGGCTGGTCGACGCTGATGTTGGGCAACAGAGTGGCCAAGTCCCGCCTTGCGTGGAAAGCAGCAACATATCGAACGCCCCAAGCGAAAAGCCCCACTCAGATCACTGAGCGGGGCTTTTCTATATAACTAGCCTGACGATAACCTACTTTCACACTGGTTGCAGCACTATCATCGGCGCAAAGTCGTTTCACGGTCCTGTTCGGGAT